>Ga0180221_1000001_pt1:0-2387500 | contig 2479858 bp, 2465 predicted proteins | sample eDN5th37CKraftMG_FD_151339 | JGI IMG/M metagenome (GOLD analysis project Ga0180221, IMG submission 151339) | Enriched Miracle-Growth compost microbial communities from Emeryville, California, USA - eDNA 5th pass 37_C Kraft MG (version 2) (version 2) ... | reverse complement strand
CGCTCGCCGCGCTCCAGATCGCCGCCGCGCCGCTCGCCGCGGCCTATTTCCACCAGCCGATGGTCGCCGATCTGCTGCGCGTGCAGGCGCTCTTCTATCTCGCCAACCCGTTCAACGCGCTCGGCCATTCGCTGCTCGCGCGGCGGCTCGAGTTCAAGCGCCAGTCGCGAATCGATCTGGTCGCGGCGATGGCGAGCGCCGCGACCGCCTGCGGATTCGCGTTTTCGGGCGCCGGCATCTGGACGCTGGTCGCGGCGCCGGCGGCGCTCTGGTACACGCGGGCGATCGGCTACATCATCGCCGCGCGCCTGTGGCAGGTCCGCCCGCGATTCGACTTTGCCGGCGCGGGCGCGATGGTCCGCTATGGCGGCGCGATGATCGGCGTGCAGGTCTTCTGGTTCGTGCAGAGCCAGGCCGACGTCTTCATCGGCGGCCGCGCGCTCGATCCGCACCGGCTCGGCATCTACACGACCGCGCTGTTCCTGACGCAGATCCTCGCCGCCAAGTTCGTCCCGCCGCTGAACGAGGTCGCCTTCGCCGCTTATTCGCGGATCCAGGCGCGGCCGGACATGATCGGCCAGGCCTTCCTCAAGTCGGCGCGGCTCATCATGCTCGTCGCGCTCCCCTTCTATCTCGGCCTCGCGGCGACCGCCGAGCCGCTGGTGCTGACCTTCCTTGGCGCCAAATGGGGGGCCGCCGCGCCGATCGTCAGGATTCTCGCCCTAGCGATGCCGATGATGACGCTGCAGATCCTGTTCGGGCCGGCGATCAACGCCCTCGGCAAGGCGCGCCTTGCGGTGCGCAACGGGATCGCCGGGGCGATCATCATGCCGGCGGCCTTCCTGATCGGCATCCACTGGGGCGGCATCGGTCTCGCCTGGGCATGGCTCGCGGGCATGGCGGCCTTGCTCGCCGTGACGCTGGCGCTCTCCCTGCGAATCGTCGGCGTGAGCGCCGGCGCGCTCGCCCGGGCGGTGGCGCCGCCGCTCGGCGCGTCGCTGGCGATGGCGGCGACGGTGGCCGCGCTCGATTCGCTGGCGCCCGCCTCCGGACCGGCGGCGCGACTCGCCTTGCTGGTGCCGGCCGGCGCGGCGCTCTATGCCGGCCTGCTGCTGGTCTTCGCGCGGCCGATCGTCGTCGAAGTCACCCGGCTCGTGCGCCGGGCGCCCGAGCCTCAGGCGCTCTGAATATAGTTGAGCAGGTCGGCGGCCTCGCGCTCGATCTTGTCCATCCGGTGCTTCACCAGATCGCCGATCGAAACGATGCCGACGATCCGATCGCCGTCGAGCACGGGAAGATGGCGAATCCTCCGCTTCGTCATCAGCGACAGCGCCCCCATGATGTCGTGATCCGGCTGAACCGCGATCGCCGGCGCGGTCATGATCCGCTCGACCGCCCAGTCGAGCACCGCGGCGCCGTCGCTGCGCAACCTGTAGATGACGTCGCGCTCCGACATGATCCCGACAACCGCGCCGTCACGCACGACCGGCAAGGCCCCGATCCGGCGATCGGCGAGCATCGTCACCGCTTCGCGCACCAGCGTTCCCGATTCGATGGTGAGGACGTCTCCGCCCTTGGTTGAAAGAATCGCGGCGACCGTCATGGGATCCTCCTCAAACTACGCGACTCGGCTTGATGATCCCACGTGGCCGCGCCAAAGGGAAGCCATGCCCCGGCATGATCCGATTCCGCCCCGGCGGCCCGCGCCGCCCGATCCCGACCGCGTGGCCGATGCGTGGGCCCATTTCCGCCGGTCCATGCGCTGGTCGACGATGGCGGCGCTCGCGACGGTCGCGCTGTCCTTGTTCTGGCTGTGGGAATCGGGCCCGGTGCAGATCCACATGCTGATCGCGACGGCGCTTGGCGTCGGCCTCTCGGTGATCGTCGCGGGCGCGCTGATGGGTCTCATCTTCTACAGCAATCGCAGCGGCGCCGACGACGAAACGGGCCACGGAGACCAGGATGACGACGACCACTGGCGCCGCTGAGCGCGATCCGATCCTGCGGGTGGTGCCGCGCCCTGGCGACATCAACGCCAACGGTCACATTTTCGGCGGCTGGGTGCTCTCGCAGATGGACATCGCGGCCGGCATCGTCGCCGCCCGCGAGGCGGAGGGCGCGGTCGCGACGGTGGCGATCGAGGCGATGGAGTTCATCGCGCCGATCCTCCTTCAGGACCTCATCTCGGTCTACGCCCATGTCGAGCGCGTCGGCCGGACATCGATCGCGATCCGCATCCGCGTCGTCGCGAGCCGCGATCGCGGCACGCGCGAGGTGGACGTGACCAGCGGCCTCTTCACCTTCGTCGCATTGGACGAGAATCACCGGCCGCGGCCGGTGAAACGCGGCTAGGCCGGCGGCGCCAGCGTATAGGTCAGCACGGCGCGGCCGTTGGCCGGCACCGTCACCGACCAGAGCGGCCGGCCGTCCCGGCGGCCGAGCCGCGCGCTCGACCGGCTGACCTCGCCGCCGGCAAGGCTCGCCTCGAATCGCACCGGCGCCGACTGGTCGTTGGTCACGGTAAGCTCGAAGGCGCGGCTGAGCTTCGGATTGCCGACGGGGCGGACCGAGGCGGTGACGCCGGGCGCCTCGCCCAGCGGAATCTCGACATCCTCGTTCACGGCGCGGTCGGCGGTGGAACCCTCGCCGATCAGGATCGGCCGGCCGCCGCGCGAATCGAACAGGACGATTCGCCCGGCCGGAAGCGGCATGCCGAGGCCATCGGCGGGGCGGTTGCGCGTGATCATGATCCGCCGCGCCGGTGCGCTCGACGCCCGAAAGCTCGGCTGGATCGTCTGGCGATAGACGAACTGCACGCGCACGCGCGGCCGCGTCAGGAAGGCGACCTGCTTCTGGCTGTTCGCGGCGACGGTGACCGGCTCGGGAATCCGGTAGAGCTTGAGATCGCCGAGTTCCTCCTGCTGCGCCTGCATGGCGGCCTCCGCTGCCGGGGGCGGAGGCGGCGGCGGTGGCGGCGGCGCCCCCGGCGCAAAGTTGCGCGCCATGACCCGCGACCCGGTCACCACGATGTCCTCGGCCAACGATTCATCCTCGGGAATATCGCTGGTCGTCCCGGCGGGCCAGCATTGCAGGTCGATCGGCCGCGATTCGGCGGGCTGGACGCGGCGGTTGGATCGGTTGAGCCGGCCGGCCACCGCCTGAGCGTCCGCATCCGCAAAGCTGGTCTCGTCGGTGTTGGCGATCGTCAGCCAGGCGAAGAGATCGATCGATTCGCCGTCTTCCGCGAGGTTGGCGACATAATTGGCCTGCCAGTCGAAGCCGCTCGACAGGTAGGACAACGTCACGGTCGCGGTCATCGGCTGCGGCGCGCGGACGCGCACCGACAGGGTCGGCCGCGCGGCGAGGCCGGCCGGCACGCCGTCATAGGTGACCGTCTCGGCAAGGCCCGAGCAGCGCAGCGCCTCGAACCCCGCCGGCGTCTGGAGGACCAGCGCCCCATCGGCGCCGGAGCGGATCACCGCCTCCTCCTCGCGAACCGCGCCCGTCGCCCGCGAGGTGCGGCGCAGGTGGACGCGCCGGCCGAGCGAGCGTTCGATCAGGGTGCCGGGCGAAAGCAGCCAGGCGTCGCGGTTGCGCTCGATCACGCCGTCGCCGAGGCCGGTCACGATCGCGCTCTGCGGCAGGATGCCGCCGGCGACGCCTTCGAAGCGAAGCTCCGATTCGCCGGCCGGCAGCGACACCGCCCTCGTCTCGCTGATCAGCGCATAGCCGTTGAGGAAGGAGAGATTGGGCGCCTGCGCGGCGGCCCGGTTGGGATCGCGATAGACGGTGACGGCGACATGATCCGGCCGTGGCGAAGTGACGATCGTCTGCGCGGTGGCGGGGATGGCGAAGAACAGCAGGAACAATCCAAGCCACCTCACGTCACCCCGGCGAAAGCGGGGGGCCAGCTTCACCTGCGGAAAGGAAGCTGGATTCCCGCTTTCGCGGGAATGACGGGTCGAGAGCGGCAAGGCGCGGCTCCTAGAAGCGCGTGTCGAAGGTCGCGGTGACGCTCGCCTCGCCATTGGCGGGGACGGCGACGTGCCAGACCGTCTCGTCGGCCGAGCGGCGCTCGCTTGGCTGGCTTTGCTCGGCGATCCGCGTATCCCCCCACAATCCGGACTGGACGAGATCGACGGTGACCGCGTCCGGCCGGGCGTTGGTGAGCGTGTAGCGCATCGTCGTGCGCCAGCGGCCGTTCGACACGCGCTCGCGGCGCTCGACCGTCGGCTGGACCTTCACGTCGAACGCCTGTCCGGTGGTAAGGCCGAGTTCGGACCCCATCGGCGTGTGGCCGATCGGGCTTTCGCCGACGAATTGCGGATTGCCGCGCGCGTCGCGCTGATAGACGCGCACCGTGCCCGCCGGGAGCGCGTCGCCGAGGCCCTGATCGCGCGAGGAGGAGAAGCGGAGCACCGTGTTCGCGCTCTGCGGCTGCTCGGCGCTGCCGAGCCAGGCGTTGCGATATTCATAGGCCCGCCGCGCCGGGGTCCCGGCGACGTTGAGGAAGCTCACCTGCTTGGTCTGGCGGTTGGCGATCGTCGTTCGCGCGGGGAGCGGATAGAGATAATAGTCGCCGAGCCGCTCGCGGTCCGACGTCTCGGTCCCGGCCTGACGGAGCGGTGGCGCGGGGCCGCGGCGCACGCCGGAAGTCTGCATCTGTCCGCCGCCGACATTGCCGGCGACGAGCAGGACATCGGCATTGTTGTAGGGCGTGCCGCTGTTGTTGGTGAGCGTGATCCAGCCCTGGACGTCCATCCGGCCGTTTGCCTCGTCGAACAGGGCGACATAATCGGCCGACCAGCCGAGACCCGGCGTCAGATAGGTGAGCGTCAGCGGCCGGCGCCCCGCGCGCGCGCTCTCAACCGTGACGGACAGCGTCGGGCGGGCGCGAAGCCCGGCGGGGACATGATCGAAGATCACGCGCACCGGCAGGCCGTCGTCGCGCAGGACCTCGATCCGGTTCCCGATCTGGAGCACGACGCCGCCATTGGCCGCGAGCACCCGCGCCTGCTCGCGCGTCTCGGCGCCGGTGGCCGGGTTGGTACGCACCAGCGTCACCGTCTCGCCGACCGCCTTCTGCATCAGCGCCTGGGGCGACAGCAGGTCGAAATCGAAATTCTGCTCGACGATGCCGATGCCGTCGCCGGTGAGCGTCACCGTTTCGGGGCGGATCTGCGCCGAGACGTCGGGAAACTCCTGCCGGGAGCGGCCCTGCGGCACCGAAAGCGGCCGCCGGTCCTGCACCAGGGCGAGATCGTTGTTGTAGATCGTCACCGCGACGTCGCCCTGGGCGCTTTCCGAGGGCGGCGGGATTTCCGTCTGGATCTGGGCCGAACCCGGCGTCGCAAAGGCGAGCGCCGCAACCGAAGCAATGAGGATAGCCCGCATGAAAAACGCTCCCCGAACAAGGTCCGGGGAGCGTCCTACAGTCTCGCTGTCAGGTCAATGAACAAGCCGCTCAGGCGGCGGGCGCGATATCCTCGGCCTCGCCGCGCGGGCGACGGGTCCGGCGGCGCGGCGCGCGCGGCGCCTCCTCACCACCCTCGGCATCGCCGTTCGCCGCGGCGGGCGGGGCGGCGATCGCGGGGGGCAGCGCGTCGAGCGCGATGCCGTTGGCCTCTTCGGTCCCGTCTTCCTGCTCGAACCGGCGACCGCGCGGGCGGCGGCCGCGGGCCTCGCCGTTGCGCGGCGCCCGCTCCTCGCGACCCTCGTCGGCCTCGCGATTGCGCGGCTCGCGGGCGGGCTCTTCGGCGCGCTCGTAAGCAGGGCGCTCGGCGGCCTCCATCTCCTCGTCGCCATCGCCGTCGTCGGGCTCGCCATAATCCTCGCCGCGCTGCCGGCGCTGCTCCTCGAAGCGGGCGCGGCTTTCGCCGAGGACGCGGAAATAATGGTCCGCGAACTGGAGGAAATATTCGGTCTGGACGCGATCGCCCTGCATCTGCGCGTCGCGCGCGAGGCCCTTATATTTCTCGAGAAGCTGGGCGGCATTGCCGCGCTGCCGGTTGTCCTGGCGATTGCCGGCTCCCGGATTCATGTTGGGCGCGCGTCCACCGCCGCCGCCCCGGCCGCGCCTGCGGCCGCCCTGACGATTGTTGATCAAACGAAAATCCTCACCAAGGGTGGTTTAACCTGCCTTCACAGCCGGCCGGGCCCCTCCCGGCCTTCCCTGCACGACCCTGACGGTGCGATTCGCCGCGCGCGGCTCAATCGCTTCCGCACCAAATCGCCCGCCAAAGCGACCAAGCAATCGGGGGTCGGCGACGCTGGCCTTGCGCTTCCACGAGCGACGAGCCGGCATCCCTGCCCCCCTATGTAGTAAGTGCGTGGTCCGAAACCAAGTGAAAATTCATTCATCCGCGTTGGCGAGCACGAGGCACCTTGCGACTCCGGCGAGATCGTCGCGCGATGCGACCGTCAACCCAGCCGCGGCGAACAGCGCCGCCACCGCCTGCTTCTGGCCCGCGCCGATCTCGACGCAGGCGACGCCGCCCGGGGCGATCAGCAGCGGCAGCTGGGGCGCGAGCCGGCGATAATCGTCGAGGCCGTCGGCGCCGGCGAACAGCGCCGCCGCCGGCTCGTGATCGGCGACATCCGGCGGCAGATCGGCATCGGCCGCGACATAAGGCGGGTTGGCGAGGACGAGATCGAACCGCCCCTCGATCCCCTCCCCCCAATCGCCGAGGCGCAGCTCCGCGCGATCGCCGAGGCCGAGCCGCGCGGCGTTGCGGCGCGCATAAGCGAGCGCGTCTTCCGAACGATCGATGCCAAGCCCGCGCGCCTGTGGCCATTGATCGAGCGCGGCGAGCAACAGCGTGCCGGGTCCGGTGCCGAGATCGAGGATCGTCGCCGGCCCGCGCGGACCGAAGCGATCGATCGCGGCGTCGATCAGCGTCTCGCTGTCCGGCCGCGGCACGAGGACGCCGGGGCCAACCTCCAGCTCGATCGTCCAGAAGGCGCGCCGGCCGGTGATATAGGCCACCGGCTCGTGCGCGAGGCGGCGGGCGAGGAGGGCGGCGAAAGCGGCGGGCGCTTCGGCGTCCATCGCCGAAAGGAGCATCTGCTCGCGCGACATGCCGAGCGCGTGCGCCATGAGGAGCTCGGCATCGAGGCGGGGGGTCATGGAGACGGCTTCGAGCTGGCGGGCCGGCGCCGTGAGAGCCTCCCGCACCCTCATCTCCCCTCCCGCGCGCGGAAGGAGCCGGGCCTGTCCCAGGGCTGGAGAGGAAAACGGGCCCACCCCTCAATCCCCTCCCGCGAGAGGGAGGGGAAGCTAGGCCTCATCCAAACTCGCCAGACGTTCGGCCTCGTCCTCGGAAATGAGGGCGTCGATCAGCTCGTCCATCTGGCCTTCCAGGATTTCGGGCAGGCGGTGGAGGGTCAGGTTGATGCGGTGATCGGTCACGCGCCCCTGCGGGAAATTGTAGGTGCGGATCCGCTCCGAGCGGTCGCCCGATCCGACCATCGATCGGCGCGCGCCGGTGCGCTCGGCGGCGAGCCGCTCGCGCTCGGCTTCGTAGAGGCGGGTCCGAAGCACCTTCATCGCCTTGGCGCGGTTCTTGTGCTGCGATCGCTCGTCCTGCTGGATGACGACGATGCCGGTGGGCAAATGGGTGATCCGAACCGCGCTGTCAGTCGTGTTCACGCCCTGCCCGCCCGGGCCGGAGGCGCGGTATATGTCGATCCGGAGGTCCTTCTCGTCGATCTGGACGTCGACCTCCTCGGCCTCGGGCAGCACCGCGACGGTGGCGGCGCTGGTGTGGATGCGGCCGCCGCTTTCGGTGACGGGAACGCGCTGGACGCGGTGAACGCCGCTTTCGAACTTCAGCCGCGCGAACACGCCCTGGCCGGTGACCGAGGCGATCGCTTCCTTGAAGCCGCCAAGCTCGGCCGCGCTCGCCGAAATGAGCTCGAAGCGCCAGCCCTTCGTCTCGGCGTAACGCTGATACATGCGCAGGAGATCGCCGGCGAACAGCGCCGCCTCGTCGCCGCCGGTGCCGGCGCGGATTTCGAGCATCGCGGGCCGATCGTCGGCGGCGTCGCGCGGCAGCAGCTTCAGCGCAAGCGCCCGCTCGGCGGCCTCGAGCTTCTCGCGATTCTCAATGAGTTCCTCCGCCGCCATGGCGCGAAGCTCCTCGTCGGCCTCGTGCGTCATCTCGGCGAGCGACACCGCCTCGTCGCGCAGCCGCCGCACCTCGCGCGCGGCCTCCGCCACCGGCTCGATCTCGGCATAATCCTTGGAGAGCTTCACGAACGCCTGCGGATCGAGATCGCCCGCGGCCATCGCCGCCTGCAACTCCTCCTTGCGCGCCTCGATGGCGGCGATCCGTTCGGCGGAGATGCGAGTCATTTGCCAGCTCGTTCCCCGGCGAAGGCCGGGGCCCAGAACGGCGCGAAGCGCCGTTCACGCTGCCGCGCGAGTTTGCTGAAGGACTGGACCCCGGCCTTCGCCGGGGAACATCCATGTTGCGCCACGATAACCGCAATGCATTCGACGGAGATTCTGGTCATTCCTGGAATGGACCCTTCACGACCCTGTCGTCGGCATCCCGGCTGATCATGTCCTCAGCATCGGGGAAATCGTCGCTCATCATCTGCGCGTACATCACGTCGTGAAGTCGATCCAACGGCACAGATCTCTGTTCGCCCGTGGCCAGCTTCTTCACGACGGCTTCATTCTTCGCGAGCTCATCGTCACCAAGGATGATCGCATATTCTGCATGCTGCGCATCGGCTCTGGCCAATCGGCGCTTAAGATTGCCGCGGAACGCCATGTCCGCAGACAGACCCGAGCGATGCAGGGACCCCAGAATACCCAGCGCGGCCGCTTCGGCTGCGGGACCCATCGGTATGACAGCCACGAACAGGCGAGTGGTTTTCGGCGCCTCGATCATCATCGCAAGCCGCTCGATCCCCGCGGCCCAGCCGACCGCCGGGGTGTGCGGGCCGCCGAGGCTTTCGATCAGGCCGTCATAGCGGCCGCCGGCGAGCACCGTGCCCTGCGCGCCCAACCGGTCGGTGACGAACTCGAAGGCGGTGTGGCGGTAATAATCGAGGCCGCGGACGAGGCGGGCGTTGCGCGTCCACTTGACCCCCGCCGCGTCGAGGCCGGCGGTGACGGCGGCGAAGAAGTCGCTCGCTTCCGCCGTCAGATAGGCGTCGATGTCGGGCGCGCTGTCGGCGATCGGGCGATCGCGCGGGTCCTTGCTGTCGAGGATTCGCAAGGGATTCTTGTCGAGCCGGGTGAGGCTGTCCTCGGAGAGGTCGCCGCGATGAGCCTCGAAATGATCGATCAATGCCGCCCGCCACGCCTCGCGCGTCGCCGCATCGCCGAGCGTGTTGAGCTGGAGCGTGATGCCGTCGGCGATGCCGAGCTCGTGGAGCAGCTGATCGGCGAGCACCAGCAATTCCACGTCCGCCGCGGGCGCGTCGGTGCCGATGATCTCGGCGTCCAACTGGTGGAACTGGCGGAAGCGGCCCTTCTGCGGGCGCTCGTAGCGGAAGACCGGGCCCCAGGTGGCGAGCTTCAGCGGCGCGTGCTGCTGCCAGCCTTCGGACAGATAGGCGCGGCACAGGCCCGCGGTGAATTCGGGGCGCAGCGTGATCGAATCGCCGCCGCGATCCTCGAACGTGTACATCTCCTTGGAAACGACGTCGGTGGTCTCGCCGATCGAGCGGGCGAAGACCTCGGTCGCCTCGAAGACCGGGATCTCGACGCGCTGGAAGGCGTAGAGCCGGCGCACGCGATCGAACGCGGCTGTCACCGCGTGGAAACGGTCGGCCTCCTCGCCCCAGATATCCTGGGTGCCCCTGATCCTTTGCGGCCCCTTGCCCATGGGCCGCGGCCTTTAGCAGCTTTGGCGCGCGAGGGAAGGGCAGCGCGCGGCTGGACGAGCGCGCGGGCGCGGCCCTATGACCCCCGGATTGCGAGTCCAGCCGGAGACCATGATGCGCCGCTTTCCCCTGTTCGCCCTTGCACTTGCCCTCGCCGCGTCCGCAGGCGCGCCCCTCGTCGCCCAGGTCGGCCAGGCGGTGCCGCAGCCGCTGCCTTATGCCGACACGATCCCGGCGCCGCGCGACATTCCCTATCCCGGCACGATCCGGCTCGAAGTCAACGCGACCGATACGACGCGCGGCATCTTCCAGGTGACCGAGACGATCCCCGTCGCCCAGGCGGGGCCGATGACCTTGCTCTATCCGAAATGGCTGCCGGGCAATCACAGCCCGTCGGGGCCGATCGCGAGCGTCGCGGGGATCAGCTTCACCGCCAACGGCCGCGCGCTCAACTGGCGGCGCGATCCGGTGGATGTCTACGCCTTCCACATCGACGTGCCGCAGGGCGTGCGCGAGATCGTCGTGCGATTCCAGCATCTCTCCGCCGTCGCGAGCGGCCAGGGCCGCGTCGAAATGACGCCCAACATCCTCAACATCCAGTGGGAGAAGGTGTCCTTCTACCCAGCCGGCTATTTCACGCGCGGCATCACCATGCAGGCGACCGCGCTCTTGCCCGACGGCTGGCAGGCGGCGACCTCGCTCGACGTCGCGAGCCGCGATGGCGGCCGCGTCTCCTACCGCCCGGTGCCCTATGAGACGCTGGTCGATTCGCCGATGTTCGCCGGCCGCTATTATCGGCGCGAGGATCTGGGCCACAATGTCGCGCTGAACATCTTCGCCGATGCGCCGCGCTATCTCGCCGCGACGCCCGAACAGATCCAGGCGCACCGCAACCTCGTCGAGCAGGAATTGCGGCTGTTCGGAACCCAGCATTTCAACCGCTACGAATTCCTGCTCGCGCTCACCGACGAGCTCGGCGGCATCGGGCTCGAACATCTGCGAAGCTCGGAAAACAGCGCGAAGCCCGCTTATTTCACGGAATGGGCGCAAGGCTCCGCGGGGCGCGACCTGCTGGCCCACGAATCCACGCACAGCTGGAACGGCAAGTATCGCCGCGGCGCGGACCTTTGGACGCCCAATTACAACGTGCCGATGCGCGACAGCCTGCTGTGGGTCTATGAGGGGCAGACGCAGTTCTGGGGCTATGTGCTCTCCGCCCGCTCCGGCCTGATGCCGGTCCAGGACGTGCGCGACGCGCTCGCCCAGACCGCCGCCTATTACGACACGCTGCCGGGCCGCCAGTGGCGCCCTCTGGTCGACACGACCAACGATCCGATCATCAACCAGCGCCGCCCGCAAAGCTGGACGAGCTGGCAGCGCAGCGAGGATTATTATTCCGAAGGCCAGCTCGTCTGGCTCGACGTCGACGCCAAGATCCGGGAGCTCACCCACGGGGCACGGTCGATCAACGATTTCGCCCGCGCCTTCTTCGGCATCAATCCGGGCGACCAGGGCCTTGCCACCTACACGTTCGACGATGTGGTGACGACGCTGAACGGGGTCGCGCCGTTCGACTGGGCGACCTTCCTCCACGACCGGGTCGATGCGGTCCGCCCCCATGCCCCGCTCGACTGGATCGCGGCCGGCGGCTACCGCCTGGTCTATCGCGACACGCCGTCCGATTACTGGAAGTCGCGTGAGCAGGCGCGCAAGATCCTCGACCTCACCTTCTCGCTTGGCATGACGATCGGCGAAGGTGGCGCGGTGCGGACCGTTTCCTGGGATTCGCCGCCGTTCAACGCGGGCCTGACCAACGGCACGACGATCGTCGCGGTCAACGGCGATGCCTATTCGCACGACAACATGCGCGAAGCGATCCGCGCGGCCCAGGGCACCCGCACGCCGATCCGCCTGCTCGTGAAGCAGGGCGACCATTATCGCGAGGTATCGATCGATTATCATGACGGCCTTCGTTATCCGACGCTGGAGCGCGTCGGCACCGGCCCGTCCGGCCTCGACGCCTTGCTGAGCCCGATCGACTAGGGGGAAGAGATGACGCCCAGCCTGCTCCTCGCCGCCGCCGCCACCCTGCTCGCCGGCGCCGCGGCCGAGGCGCAGGACGGCGACCCCGCGACGCTTGCCGAACGCAATACCGAGGCGGCGCTGCAACGGATCGAGGCGCTGAATCCGCGCGTCAACGCGGTGATCGCGGTCGATCCGACGGCGATGGACCAGGCCCGCGCGCTCGATCGGATGCGGCGCGCGCGCGGGCCGCTGTTCGGCATGCCGATCCTGATCAAGGACAATATCGAGACCGACGGGCCGTTGCCGACCACGGCGGGGAGCCTGGCGCTCGCCGCCAATGTCACGCATCGCGACGCGCCGTTGGTCGCGCGGCTGCGTGCGGCCGGCGCGGTGATCGTCGGCAAGACCAACCTCAGCGAATGGGCCAATATCCGCTCGTCGCACTCCATCTCCGGGTGGAGCGCGGTCGGCGGCCAGACCCGCAACCCCCATGCGCTCGACCGAAACCCCTGCGGATCGAGTTCGGGGAGCGGCGCGGCGGTGGCTGCGGGCATGGTCCCGGCCGCGATCGGGACGGAAACCGACGGGTCGATCACCTGCCCGGCCGCGGTCAACGGCATCGTCGGCTTCAAGCCGACCGTAGGCCTCGTCAGCCGCACCCATATCGTGCCGATCAGCCACAGCCAGGACACGGCCGGGCCGATGACCCGCACGGTGCGCGATGCCGCGTTGGTCCTCAACGCGATCGCCGGCACCGACCCGGCCGATCCAGCCACGGCGCAGGCCGATGCCCATCGCACCGATTTCACCGCCGGCCTGCGCCCCGATGCGCTGCGCGGCGTCAGGATCGGGGTGATGCGCTTCGCCTCCGGATTCGGCACCGACGCGCCGTTCGAGGAAGCGCTGGCGACGCTGCGCGCGCAGGGCGCGACCCTGGTCGACATCGACCATTTCGAGGGGCGCGACGAGATCGGCCGCAACGAGCTCACCGTGCTTCTCGCCGAGCTCAAGCACGACATGAACGCCTATCTGGCGACCCTGCCGGCCGACGTGCGGACCCGCACGCTCGCCGATCTGATCGCCTTCAACCGCGCCCATGCGGACGACGAGCTGGTCTTCTTCGGCCAGGAGCTGTTCGAGCAGGCCGAGGCGACGAACGGCCTCGACGCCGCTTATGCCGCGGCGCGCGCGACCAGCCTTCGGCTCGCGGGGCCAGAGGGGATCGATCGGCTGCTGCGCGACAACAACGTCGTCGCATTGGTCGGCCCGACCATGCCGCCTGCCTGGCCGATCGACGTGGTCAGCGGCGACCAGATTTCAGGCGGCGGCGCGGGGGGCCTCGCCGCGGTGGCCGGCTATCCGCACCTCACCGTGCCGATGGGCCAGGTGCGCGGGCTTCCGGTCGGCCTCTCCTTCATCGGCGCCAAGTGGGACGATGCCCGGATCCTCGCGCTCGGCTATGCCTATGAACAGGCCTCGCACAAGCGCGTCGATCCCACCTTCCCCGCCTCGATCGAGGCGCAGCCGGACATCGCCCGCCATCTGGGCCCGGCGGAGCGCTAATCGGGCCGGAATCGCCGCCGCCCCGGCTCGATTTCGTGGCGATAGACGGGCTTCACCTCGGCGTTGACGAAGGCGCCCGCCGACGGCGCGGCGCGCAGGCGCTCGTAGACCTGCGCGGGCACGTCGAAATAGGAATAACGGTCGCCGCCTGCATACCAGAGATCGAGCACCCGGCGATCGGGATCGTAGGCGGCGCGCGTGATCGCGCTCGAATCGGGGAAGCTGGCGGCGCGGACCCCAGCCATCACGTCTTGCGCTTGATCGGCCTTCGCATCCCCGCTTCAACGCCCAGGCGCGCCCAACGCTGCATCGCCTCGGCATCGTCATGCACGTCGATCGGCGCGCGGCGATAGTTCATGACGTCGACCCACCCGTCCTTGAGCGTGATCGAGAATTTGGGGCAGCCCTGCGCGTCCCAGACCGCATCGGTCTCCTTGTCCGCCTTGAACCAGATGTCGTCGCCGTGAAGGATCGCGAAGATGATGCCGTCGAGATAGAGCGTCGCGCCGCCCATCATCTTGCGCATCGTCACCGTGCCCATCGGCTCCAGCGCCTCCTGCACCCAGGCATAAAGGCCCATGTCGATGCTCATGCGGTGAGCTTCAGCGCGGCGATGCAGGCGACGATGCCGAGGATGAGGAGCGCGCGCACCAGGCTCGCCGGCTCCTCGAACCAGGCCATGCCGACCAGCACCGTGCCGATCGCGCCGATCCCGCCCCAGACGGCATAGGCCGTCCCCATCGGGATGGTCCGCGCCGCCCGCTCGAGCAGGCCCATGGAGAGCGCGACCGAGACCAGGAAAGCGATCGTCCAGGGCAGGTTGCGGAAGCCCTCGACGAAACGAAGCGACGTCGTGAAGCCGACTTCGAACAAACCGCCAATGATGAGCAGCAGCCAGGCCAATCCGGTCTCCCGACAATCGAGCGAGATTGCGTTAGCCTGACCGCGCCGCCCGCGCTACCGTGTCGGCATGGAGAAGCGCCGCGTCGGACTGGGCAATTGGTTCATGCCGGTGCGATTCCTCGCTTTCGTGCTGCTCTTCGCCAGCGGCGCGGTGGCCGGCGGCCTCGCACTCGGCTGGATGCTCGGGCTCATGCTCGGCTTCGATCTCGCGGCCGTGATCTTCCTTGCGATCTGCGCCCCGCTGCTCCGCGACGGCGCGCGGACCATCCGGCGCCACGCCAAGGAGAATGACGCCAACCGGGTGCTGCTGCTCGTGATGACCGCGGCGGTGAGCCTGGTGATCATGGTCACGGTCGGCTCCGAGGTGATGGGGGCCGACCGGCAATCGGCGGGGGGCATCGCGCTCATCGTCGCGACGCTGACGCTTTCGTGGCTGTTCTCCAACGTCATCTACGCGCTGCATTATGCCCATCTCTTCTACACGGCGGGCGGCAGCGGCGGCGACGCGAAGGGGATCGATTTTCCGGGGACGAGCGAACCGGATTACACCGATTTCCTCTATTTCTCCTTCACGCTCGGAATGACCTTCCAGACATCCGACACCGACATTACCAGCCGCGCGATCCGCCGCATCGCGATCGCCCACAGCTTCGCCGCCTTCGTCTTCAACATCGGCGTGCTCGCCTTCACGATCAACGTGCTCGGCGGCGGCTAGATCTGCGCTTCGACGTCCGCCACCGGTGCCGGGCGGCGGCGCGCCGCGATCAGGCAGGCGCCGACGATCATCGCCGCGCCGGCAAGGGTGAGCGGCCGCACCGGCTCGTGGAAGATCAGGAAGCCGAACAGGCTCGCCCAGATGAAGGCGGTATATTCCACCGGCGCGAGATGCTGCGCCTGTGCCCGCGCATAGGCCCACGAAAGCAGCATCAGCGATGTGAAGGCGAGCACGGCCGCGCCGGCCACCGCCGGCCATTCGGCGCGCGGTGGAATCTCTGCGAGCCAGGGTCCGGCGAGGAGGAAGCCGGCGCTCATCAACGCGCTCATGAAGAAGGCGATCTCGACCGGCCTCGCGACCAGAGCCTGCTGGCGCATCAGGATGATGTTCCAGGCATAGAGGCAGGCCGAGCAGAGGATCGCGATCGAGCCCTTCAGCGCCTCCGGCCCCAGATCGGCCTCGGCCTGCCCGGCGAGGATCACGGCGACGCCGGCGAGGCCGAGCAGCGAGGCATAGATGGCGCGGCGCTCGATCCGTTCCTTCAGGATCACCGCGGCGAGATAGAGCGCGATGAGCGGCGCGACGAAGGCGAGCGCGACGCCCTGCGCCAGCGGCACCCGCGCCAGCCCCCAGAAGAAGGTCAGCGCCATGAACACCGAAAGGATGCCGCGGATCAGGTGGACGCGCATCGCTTCGCGCGACGGCCAGCGATTGCCGAGCGCGAAATGGGCGATCCCGCCGAAGATCGCGCCCGCCAGCGTCCGCCACAGCAAAGCATTATAGGTGCCGATCGCGATGGCGAGATGCTTCATCAGCGCATCCATGCCGGAAAAGGTCGCGATTCCGAGCGTCGCCACGGCGAAGGCGGTCGCCACCGATGCGCGGCCGTCCGCGGACATGTCGCCTACCGGTCTTGGCGGGTCGCGTCGTCGAGGCGGATCAGCCGCCCGACCTCCAGCTCGTCGATCCTGAGCTTGCGGATCCGGGCCTTGCCGATGCCGAGCCGGCCGATCGCGAGGGCGCCGAAGGCCATCGCGCCGATCGCCATGCTGCCGAGCAGCAGCGCACCGATCGCAGTCGCGCCCAGCGCCGAGGCGCCCGCCGCCCTGGCGCCGACCGCCCGTTTCGTCCGCTGAACGGGCGCCCCGGTCTCAGTCGTCCGGCTGCTCACTCGGCCGCCACCGTCACGGCGGCAGCCGCGGCCTCGATCTCCGCCGCCTTCGCCTCGACGAGCTTCACGATATGGTCGATCATGTCGGCGTCCTGGACATGATGATCGGTGACGCCGGAAAGATAGACCATATGCTTGCCGTTGCCGCCGCCGGTGAGGCCGATGTCGGTCTCGCGCGCCTCGCCGGGGCCGTTGACGACGCAGCCGAGCACCGAGAGCGACATCGGCGTGCGGATATGGCCGAGCCGTTCCTCCAGCGCCTGGACGGTGCGGATCACGTCGAACCCCTGCCGCGCGCAGGAGGGGCAGGAGACGACGCGGACGCCGCGATTGCGGATGCCGAGCGCCTTCAGGATCTCGAACCCGACGCGCACCTCCTCCTCCGGCTCGGCCGACAGGCTGACGCGGATCGTGTCGCCGATGCCGAACCAGAGCAGCGAGCCGATGCCGATCGCCGACTTGACCGTGCCGGCGCGCGCGCCCCCCGCCTCGGTGATGCCGAGGTGGAGCGGGCAATCGACCGCCTCGGCGAGCTGCTGATAAGCGGCGACGGCGAGGAACTGGTCGGAGGCCTTCACCGCGACCTTATATTCGTGGAAATCGTGGTCCTGCAGTATCTTGATATGATCGAGCGCGCTTTCGACCAGCGCTTCCGGACAGGGCTCGCCATATTTTTCGAGCAGGTCCTTTTCGAGGCTGCCGGCATTGACGCCGATCCGGATCGAGCAGCCGTTCGCCTTCGCGGCGCGCACCACCTCGGCGACGCGCTCGCTGCTGCCGATATTGCCCGGATTGATGCGAAGGCAGGCCGCGCCCGCATCCGCGGCCTCGAGGGCGCGCTTGTAGTGGAAATGGATGTCGGCGACGATCGGCACCCGCGCCGCGCGCACGATCTGCTTCATCGCCGCGGTGCTCTCAACGTCCGGGCAGGACACGCGGATGATGTCCACCCCCACCTCTTCGCAGCGGCGGATCTGGTCGATCGTCGCCTTCGCATCGGCGGTCGGCGTGTTGGTCATGGTCTGGACGGTGACCGGCGCGTCGCCGCCCACCGGCACGTTGCCGACCATGATCTGCCGCGATTGGCGGCGGACGATATCTCTCCAGGGGCGCACCGACATGCGCGCGATATAGGCCGGCGCGCCCCGAAGGGAAAGCGGCCTAGCGGCGCCGGCCCGCCGGGCGTCGAGGGGGCACGGCGCAGCGCGTCAGGTGATCCGTGTGGCCGTCGAAGGATGCGGTGCGGTTGATCGATCCGTCGGGAAGCTTGCGTACGGTGGCGGTGCCGGCGCCATTGCCGCCGTTCACGCTGGCGGTGAGCGTGTTGCCCTGAAGCGCCCATTCGCCGCCGCTGCCGTCGGCGCGGGTCCATGTGCCGTCGGCATTATAGGCCATCCAGTCGCGGCAATTGCCGCGCTCGGCCCAGCGGCCGACAAGATCGCGTTCGGTGACGTTTTGCGCCGCGGCGCCGGTCGAAACGGCACAGGCGGCAAGGGCCGCCATACAAAGACGAAGCTTCACGATCATCCCCCTTCTCCAATCGATGCGGAGGCCGCGAACGCTAGAAAGAGGGCCGCCGGCTGTAAACGCCTAGCCGAACAGATCCGGGCGAAACTGCCGGATCGCCGCGATCAGCCCCCCTGCCCCGCCGGTCATGTAGGTGACGTTGACCGCAATCGCGCCATAGCCGGTCGCGCGGTTGAGCCCGGAGGTCCACCGGTTGATCGGGCTGCGCGCGGGATAGGCGGACGGATCCTTGAGATCGAAGCCGAGCGAGACCTGGTTCCTGAACCGGACGCGCCGGGCGCTGGTGATCTGATCCCACGGCACGGTCGCATCGCTCCAGGCGCGCGCCCACAGGCCGTTGCGGTCGACCCGCACCAGCGGCCGGCCGTCGAAGGCGCGGCGAAGGAAGATCGCCGCCACGGCGAAGCAGACCGCGACCATGATCCAGCCCGCCAGCGGCGAGGCGCCGTGATCGCGCGTGCTCGCGGTCGGGATGACGCCGTTCACGCAAAAGCCGAGGATGGAGAGCAGGGCGCAAAGCGCCGCCATGACGATGTTGAACCGCTTCAGGTGGAAGGCTTCGTAGACCATCCTGTCCCCCCTTTCCGTGCCGGCGTCGCTCCTAGTCGAAGGGCCGGTCGATCGACGGCGGCGGGGTCGTGAACCAGCGCGGCCCGTCCGCGGTCATGTGGAAACAATCTTCGAGCCGGATGCCGAACCGTCCCGGAATGTAGAGGCCCGGCTCGTTCGAGAAGCACATGCCGGCGGCGAGCGGCGTCGTCTCGCCATGGACGAGATTGACCGGCTCATGCCCGTCGAGGCCGATGCCGTGCCCGGTGCGATGCGAAAGGCCCGGAAGGCGATAGAAGGGGCCGTAGCCCCAGCTTTCATATTGACGCCGGACCGCATCGTCGACGCTGCCGGCCGGCGCGCCGATCCGGGCGGCGGCGAAGGCGACCTGCTGGCCCCGATGGACCTGATCCCATACCCGGCGCTGCTCGGCGCTGGCGCTGCCATGAACGAACGTGCGCGAGATATCGGATTGATAGCCCTGGACGGTGCAGCCGCAGTCCATCAGCACGACCTCGCCATCGCGCACCGCCTGCGGCTGGCCGGAGCCGTGCGGATAGGCCGCCGCCTCGCCGAGAAGGATCAGCGAGAATTCGGGATTGCCGCCGAGCGCGCGGGTCGCGCCGTCCATGATCGCGCCGATCTGATGCGGCGTCATGCCGCGCTCGATCCTTGGCCAGGTGTAGCGATAGGCGGCGAGCGTGATGTCGGACGCGATCTGCATCAGCGCGATCTCATGGTCCGATTTCACCATCCGGCAGCCGCGCACGACCGGATTGGCGCTCTTCACCTCGATGCCCGGCATCGCGCGCTGGAGTCCGTCGACGGCGAAATAGCGCACCGTCTCCTCGATGCCGACCGGGCCGGCAAGGCGGCGGTCGCGAAGGAAGCCGGCGACGGTCCGCAGCGGATCCTCGTCCTCGTTCCAGGTGCGCACGTCCGCCGGCACCTTGAGGCTTTCGTGGACCGAAGGCTCTTCGAAAAAGGGCGTGACGATACCGATCCCGCCCTCGCGCGGCAGGATCGCGGCGGTCAGGCGCTCGCTTCGCCACCACTGGACGCCGGTGAAATAGGTCAGCGAGGCGCCCGGCTCGATCAGGACCGCGGCAAGCCCGGCTTCGGCCATCAGCGCCTGGGCGCGCGCGATGCGGGCCAGATGCTCCTCGCGCGAGATCGGCACGACATGGCCGGTCATCGGCCTCAGCTCCGCGGCGGCTTCCTGCGCGAAGCTGCGCCAGGGCGCGAGCGCGCCGGCGGCGAGAAGCGTCCCCGCGCCGAGAAACATCCGCCGATTCAGCATGTCCGTCATCCTCCCTGCGCGGCGAGGGTTGGACCGGGAGAGGCGGCTTTGCAAGCCGATCACAGGCCGGCCCGATAGCGGCGACTGCCCTTCACGCGCGCGCCGTTCGCGAGCTCGAGCTCGAAATCGCCGCTCTGGCGCGTCTCGATCCGGCGGATCGCCGCGCGGCGCACCAGCCGGCTGCGGTGAATGCGCACGAAGCCGTGCGCGCCAAGCTCCGCCTCGAGCGCGGCGAGCGTTGCGCGGTGGAGCAGGACGCGCCCGCGCCAGGCAAGTTCGACATAATTGCCAGCGGCCGCGACCTGATCGATTTCATGCAGCGGAATGCGGTGCGTCACCGCGCCATCGGGAACGAGCAGCGCCGCCTCCTCGGGCGGCCGCGCACGGCCCGCCTGCGCGGCGCGCGCGACGATCCACTGGATCAGCGCGAAGGCGAGCGCGAATTCCACATAGGTCGCGACATCCTTGCGATATTCGTAGAGCAAGCCGTGGCCGCTGCCATCGTTGAAGACGTAGCGCGCGCCCATGAATGCGTAGATCGGCGTGCGCAGCGCGATCATCAGCCCGCTGTGCGCGAGCGAGAACGGAACGGTGAGCGCGGCATGCGCCGCGACCGCCGCAGGCCAGCCCAGCCGCGGCGGCCGGAACAGCTTGACGGCGCGCCAGACCAACGGGGCCAGCACGAGCAAGGCCGCGATGCTGGTCAGCTCCCAGCACCAGGGCTCCCAGGCGGCGAGACCGTCCCGAAGCCGATCGGTGACCGCCGAACTGGCGTTCGACACGCCCTGAATCGCGACCGCCAGCCCGACTATGCCGAGCGCGATCGCGCGCGCCCGCGCCGGGCCGATTCCGCTCGTCCCGTCTCGCCCGCCGCTCGTCCCCGCCTTGGGTCCGTCCGTCACCGTCGCGCCGCCTCCAGCCCCGACGGCATCGCCGCCGCCGGCCATCCCTGTTTAGCCCGAGCCATCATCTTGGCGAAAGGGAACGAAAATGACGCCTCATCAAAACCCCGCCGGCCGCCATTACGGGATGGACTGGCTTCGCATCGGCGCCTTCGCATTGCTCATCTTCTACCATGTCGGCATGGTCTTCGTGCCCTGGGGCTTTCACATATCGCTGCCCGATCCGGTGGACGGCGCGACGATCCCGATGCTGGCGATCAATCCGTGGCGCATGTCGCTGCTGTTCGTCGTCTCGGGCTTCGCCAGCCACGCGCTGCTGGGCAGGATGAGCGATCCGGGCGCGTTCCTCGCCGCGCGCACCTCGCGGCTGCTCGGCCCGCTCCTGTTCGGCATGGCGATGATCGTGCCGCCGCAAAGCTGGGTCGAGCTCACGGTCAAGCACGGCTACGGCTTCTCCTATCTGCATTTTCTCACCCAGGACTATTTCCGCTTCGGAATGCTCGACGGGATCATCCTGCCGACCTGGAACCACCTGTGGTTCCTCGCCTATCTGTGGACCTACACGCTCCTTCTCGGGCTGGCGCTGATCGCGGTCCCGGCCCGGCTGTACGGGTCGATCCGCCGCATCGCCGCCCGGCTGCTGGCGGGCGGGCGCATCATCCTCCTGCCGCTCGCATGGCTCGCGCTCGTCCAGTTCGGGCTGCTGCCGCACCGCCAGGAGACGCACATGCTGATCGGCGACTGGTACGGCCACGCGCTTTACCTGCCCGCCTTCCTCTTCGGTTTCCTGCTCGCCGCCAGCCCGGAATTGTGGGCGCCGATCCGTCGGTGGGCGGGGCCGGCGGCGATCGCGGCCGTCGCGTGCTTCGCCGTGGTGGCGGCGATCGAATGGGCCTATCCGGATTTCGCGCTGCCGACACCGCCGCTGGCGCTGGCCTTCATCGTCGCGCGCACCGGGATGCGCTGGCTTGCGATCGTCGCGCTGCTCGGCCTGGCCGATCGCGCGCTCAACCGCGATCATCGCCTGCGGCCGACGCTGACGGAGGCGGTGTTCCCGCTCTATCTCATCCATCAGACGGTCATCGTCCTTGCCGCCTGGGTGCTGATCCGCACGGGAATGGCGCCTTTGCCGCTGTTCGCGGCGCTGGTCCTCGCGACCGCGGCCGGAAGCTGGGCCTTCTACCTCGCCGGCCGATCGATCCGCCCGCTCCGTCCGTGGATCGGGCTTCGCCCACGCCCGCGCCGGCCGCGCGCCGCGCCGGGCGTGGCCCAGGCGGCCTGAACGATGTCGCGAGCGGACGGGGCGCCCGTCCGCTCGCCATCACCTATGCCTGGTCCTTTCTCGGCCGGCCGCGGGGCCTTTGCTCCGGGGCCGCGACCTTGACCCCGCGCCGCGCCAGCGCCTCGCGCAGCAGCACCTCGATCTCGGCATTGACGCTTCGGAAATCGGCCGCCGCCGTGCGCTCGAGCGCCGCCCACAAGGCGGGCTCGACGCGCAGCGGAAAGGCCTTCTTGGGCGTACTGGCGGCCGGCACGGTCCCGCTCCTATTGGTAGAGCGAGCCCGCGTTCACCACCGGCTGCGTGTCGCGTTCCGAGCAGAGCACGACCATCAGGTTCGAGACCATCGCCGCCTTGCGCTCATCGTCGAGGTCGACAACGTCCTTCTCCGACAGCAGCTGGATCGCGTTTTCGACCATCGAGACCGCGCCGACGACGATCTTCTGCCGCGCCGCGATCACCGCCTCGGCCTGTTGCCGCCGAAGCATCGCCTGGGCGATCTCCGGCGCATAAGCGAGGTGGGTGAGGCGCGATTCGTCGATCGTGATGCCGGCCCGGCCGACCCGGTCCTGAAGCTCGCGCTCCAGCTCCTGGGCGACGGCCTCGGCATCGCCGCGCAGCGTCACCTCCTTATGCTCGATATCGTCATAGGGATATTTGCCCGCCATCGCGCGCACCGCGCTCTCGATCTGGATTTCGACGAACTCCATATAATCGGCGACGTCGAACAAAGCCTGCGCCGTATCGGTCACGCGCCACACGACATTGGCCGCGATCTCGATCGGATTGCCGCGCAGATCGTTCACCTTGAGCTTGTCCGAGGTGATGTTGTGGATTCGCGTCGAGATCTTCGTGCGCGTCATCCAGGGCAGCACCCAGCGCAGGCCGGTCGTTCGATCCGTGCCCCTGTAATCGCCGAACAGCAGGATCGCGGCCGCCTGGTTGGGTTGCAACAGGTAGAAGCCGCAAAGGATGAACAGGAAGCCGAGCGCGCCGACAAGGATCATCGCCAGGCCGAGCCCGAGGCCGCCGCGCGTGACCAGATCGACGTCGAGCTTGTCCGGCACCCCCCCGGTCAGCTGGTAGATGCCGGCCGCGATCAGGGCGAGCATCGCAAGCATCACGAGCAGCATCACATAGCCGCTGCTGGTCGTCGCCGACCGTTCCCGCGAGTGGCTGAGCGCCGGCGCTGGGGCTTGGTCCGCAAGAGTCGTCATCATTGTTCCTCCCGAAGTAATGATGATATCATAATTATATTGGATCGCCGAGCGCAAGCGAAATCGTTGCGGGGCCGCGACGGCCACGAGGCCGGGGAACGCCCTGCGCCGAGCCGCAACCGCGCATGAGCAGTTCATTAACCCCTTTCTGTTAGGCCCGTCTCAAACCAGAACAACAAGGGTCGGAGTGATGAACAACCTGGCGAAGGCCGCCCTCGCGGCTGCTGCGATGCTGGTGCCGGGCGCAGCCGCGGCGCAGCCCGCGATCGGCAATGTGCGGATCTCCGCGCAGATTCCAGTGGTCTGCAACATCGACAGCGACGATTTCGCGATCGATTCCGCCATGGGCCAGGCCCAGGGCACGGTGCGCGAATTCTGCAACGCCGCCCAGGGATTCGTGGTGATGGCGAGCTATCGTCCGCTCGAACCGGGCGAGGAAGTGCGGGTCAGCTATGATGGCGAGACCAGCGAGCTCGCCCCCGGCGGAATGAGCGCGGTCGCCTTCCGGTCCGGCCCGCGCCTTCGCACCATTCCGGTGCTGGTCCGCTCGACCGGCCTGCAGAGCGGCATCTCCGTCGCTCTCGGAATGACGCCCGTCTGAGCCCGAAGGCTCTAGACCGGCGTCACCGTCACGAACACGCGATCCGAATAGAAACCCGCGCGCACCGCCCCGATCGGGCCGGCGCGGACGACCAGCGGATGAAGCTGGCCGAGCGCGGTCGTATAATCGTTATAGCGATAATCATTGTTGGTGGACGCGAGATTCACCGGCTGGCCGTCCAGCGTCAGCGTATAGGGAATCCGGTCATCACCGCCGGCGCGCACCAGATTGCCGCTGTTGAGCGATCGGAAATTCACCGAATAGGCCGACGTGCTCCAGATGCGCAGCGCGAACGGATCGGACATGCTGGCCTGGCTGGTCGAAAGATTGCCGAGGTCGATCCGGCTCACCTCGTCGCTGCCGGTCGCGCCGACGATCCGCAGGCTGACGGCGCGCGGGACCGTCACGTTGATCGTGACGTCCTGGGTGTCGGCCTGGTTGCCCGACGAATCGAGCAGGGTGAAGCGCAGTTGCTCGACATAGACGCCGGCCTTGAGCCCCCAGGGGGTCGGCAGCGTCACCTGGAACGGAACCGCGCGACCGTTGGGGCCGGGGGGCGCATTGGGGATGAGGACGTCGCTGTTCGGCGAACCGGCCGTGCCGGCAAAGGAAAGCACGTCGATGTCCGTGCCGCCGGAGCGCAAGGTGTAAGGCGGCATGTTCGGATCGGCAGGGCCGACCCGGGTGACCCGGATCGTGGCGTTGCACGTCCCTGGCCCGCCGCCGTCGAGATTGCGGACCCGCAGGTTGAACTCTTCGCGCTTCACCTCGCCCGTGCCGATGCTGAGGCCGGTGAGGTTGACGGTCTCGCCAGTGCCGACGAAGGCGGGCGAGCAGGCGGCCGAAGCCACGCCCGGCGCTGCGAGCGCGGCGAGGGACGAGGCAATCAGAAACAGATGGCGCATCGGAATCTCCTGTCCGCGCATCATGGAATGTTAACCGTTCCCATCCGGTAAAGGCCGCTCGTGTCGGCCGGCACCGCGATGGTGAAATGGCGGCCGTTGCTGAGCGTCACCTCATAGGTCTTGCCGGGGGCAAGGCCGACGACGCTGAACCGGCCGGCGGAGTTGCTGAAGAAGGGCTGCTGGGTGAAGCCGGCATCATCGGTCGAGGCGATCGTGCCCGAAACCAGCGCCGCCGGATGGCCGTCGCTGACAAGATCGCCGAGCGCGCTCACGAATCGTTCGTTGCCGACGGTGATCCGGTAGCCGCTTCGATAGGGCGGCCGGACATGGACGACGCCGGCGCCGATGTCGTAGCCCGGCGGCAGATCGTCCACGTCATACTGGATGTCCTGCGCGTTGTACGAGGTGAGCCGCGGCAGGACGCCGGCGCCGAGCGGCCCGCTCGCCGCCTCATATCGATTGCCCTCGAGCGCGCGGCCGACGATGACGTTCTTGTCGTCGATCGAGCTGTGCGGGCGAACGATCGCGAAGGAATCCGCGATCGGCCGGCCGATCCCGAAGACGCCATCGGCGAAGGAGATCGACGTGCCGAGCTGGAGCCGGAGCCGCTGATCGTCGGTGATGTGGCCGAAGCCGTCGCCGCGCGTCTGGACGAAGGCGTTGGCGGTGAAGCGGTTGCCGATATAGGTCAGGCTGCCGTTGACCGCGGCATCGTCGCCGCCGTTCGATTCCACCGACAGATCATAGCCGAACGAGTTCACGTAGCTGTCGGCGCCGCGCGAGACGTTGGCGGTCAACGTCTCCGTCCGCGAGCGATAGTCGACCGAGGCGCGGGTCCGGTTGTTGAACAGGACGGTGAGGCTGAGCCGGACGCCCCAGTTGGCGCCGTACAAATCGTCATTGCCATATTCGCCGCCCACGCTGATGCGGAAGCGATCATTGGCCTGATAGACGAAATCGGTGAAGACGTTCACATAATCCGAATTGCCGCCGCCCCGCATCGTGTAATTGCCGCCGGTGACGATCGTCAGCTTCGGATTGAGCGCCTGGGAATAGGAGGCGCTGATGTTGAATTGCGACAGTCCCGGCGCGCTGATGAACCCGACATTGCGGTAATGCGCGCTCTGGTAATCGATGGCGATCGACACCTGGCGCTGGCGGTTGATGTCGCCGTCGCGCCAGCGATAGGACGCGCGGCCGGCAAAGCCGGTGCCGTCCACGTCGGCATGGGAAACCGCGCCCTGGAGCTGGAAGCTGCCGGGGACGACCTGCGGGACGATGCCCACCTGGCCGGCCAGGACCTGCACGTCCTCCGAAATCTGCGTCGCCGCGCCGAGCACGAGCGTGTCGGAAATGCCGCGGCGGTACATGCCGACGAAGGCTGCGTCGTTGGTATAATTGGGCTGCAGCGAGAAGTTGCGCGCGATCGCGCCGACGCCGGCCGTATATTCGACATCGCCCTTGGCGAGATCCAGCGGATCGAAGAAATAGTCGAAATTGACGAGCTGCTGGCGCCCGGCGGCGTCGCGGATCCGCAGCTGGATGTTGTTCGATCCGGTGCGGATCGGAAGCTGCGACAGATCGTAGCTTCCGGGGCTGAGCTGGAAGGTCTGGTAGGGCGCGCCGTTGATCAGCACGTCCACATTCGACGGCGTGTCGATGAAAATCTGCCGGCCGCCGAGGCGTGACACGACCGCATAGGGATCGAAAATCTGCCGGCTGCGCTGGACCGCGACGCCGCCGATGAAAGGCGTCTGCAGGATCGGCAGCGTATCGAGCCTCAGATCGCCGACGCTGAACCGGCGGTAATGATCCGGCTGGTCGAAGACACCGCGCACGCCGCGCCGGAAGAACCGGTAATTGTCGCCGAACTCGTCGGAGAAGGCGGTGTCATATTCGACGACGAAGCTGCCGTAGCGCACGGCGCCGTAGAGGAAGAGATCGGGCGTCCGCATCCCCACCGGCTCGTTATAGTCGATGTCGGTGCTGATGTTCAGATAGCCGCTGAACTTCGCCGGCGGGACGGTCGGCAGGTAATTGCGCGCCTCGGTCGGCTGCGATTCGCCGAGAACCTGGGTCGGCCGCAGGTCGCCGCTGAGCTGGGCGAGATCGACCTCGATCCTGGTTGGATCGAAATGAAGATCGAATCCGTTCGCCCGATATTCGCTTTCGGCCACATAGGGCCGGCCGTTGATCAGGGAATCGAGCCGCTGCCGGCCGGCGTCGTTGAGCAACGGGCCGACCTGCGCGCGAAGGCTCTGGCTTTCGAACGCGACCGCGCCGTCCGGCGCGATCTGGATCAGGATGTCGCCATAGACCTGGCCGCCGCTGACAAGCGGGCCGGTGAGGTTGACGGTCCGCCCCGGCGGCGCGACCGCGGGGGCGGGCGGTGCGCCGGCCGGCGCCTCGGCCTGGGCCGCGGTCGCCTCGGCCGGTGCCGGCGTCGCCTGGGCGAAGGCCGCGCCGGCCGGCATGACGGCGGCAAGCGCCGTCGCCATCACCCATCGCGACGCGCCCCGAAGGGCAGGCTTCCCCCCCCGCGCCATGATCAGGAACCGGAACCGGACGGGACGTTCAGCGTCACCTGGATCGGCGCATCGGCCAGCGAACGCTGGGTCGGCACGAAGAAGGTACGGGTGCGGCCCGGCGCGACGACGCCGACGCCGACGCTGCGGATGATCTCGTTCGGCGGGATCGTCTGGGCATAGGCCTGGCCGTCCGCCCCGGTTCCGGCGATCCGCCATTCGAGCATTCCCGCGTTGAAATAGCGGTTGCCGCGATTGGCGATCTGCACCTCGATCCCGGCCGCGTCGTTGCGCGTCGCGGGATGGGCCGAAACCATCTCCGGATTGGCGACCGCGCCATCGGGGATCACGTTCACCAGCACGTTGAAGTTGACGACCACCTGGACCTGGTTCTGGGCGACGCTCATGTCGACCGGCACCTGGCGGATCGCGAGATAATAAAGCTCGGAATGGTCGAGCGCAGGATCGCCGACATATTGGACGCGGAAGACCTGCTGCGAATTGGGCTGGACCACCGCCTGGGCTGGAAAGACCAGGAAATCGTCGTCCGCCGGCGTCAGCGTCAGCTCGCCCGTGTCGCTGATCTCCCCGCGCATCATCTGCGCTTCGACCGGGAAGGTGCGGGCGTCCGGATTGGTCAGCTCGACCCGGGCGATGGCGCCGCGGCCCGACGGCTGGACCTCGACGATCATCGGCGCGACGCGCGCCGCTTCAGACGCGGTCGCGCCGAAGGCAATGGCGGCCGCAAGAACAGCGCGAACCAGCTTGCTCAACATGTGAAAATCCCCAAACCCCGGAGCGAATCATAGCATCGCCGGCCGCGAAAATCGCCCGCTTCCTTCAACAAAGCGTAACGATCGGGCTCGGAAGAAGAAAAGGGGAGGCCAGGCCTCCCCTTTCCCGATTCAATACAATCCGGCCAGACGCCTTAGATGGCGCCGAGCGTGATCGTCGCGACGTCGGCATAGGTGCCGGCGAGCGGACGAAGCGGATTGTCGGCGCGAAGGACGCGCACGCGGACCACCGCGCGATCGTGGAACGCATCCGGCTGGACCGCGTCGATCGTCTGGTTGATGCCACCGGTGTTGTCGGTGACGAGCTCGGCGCCGGTGAAGGCGCTGCCGTTAGACGGCGAGAGGCTCAGGCGATAGTTGATGCGGTTGGTGAAGTCGGCCGAGTCCGGACCGTCATTCAGCTGCGCGGTGCGAAGGCCGCCGAGCAGCGAGCGAAGGCGGATCGTCACCGGATAGTTGCAGCTCGCCCAGGCGCGCTGAGCCGAATTCTCGTTGCCGGTGATGCGCAGGGCGCCGGCGCCGGGATCGGTCTCGATCGCGAGCTGACCGAAGTTCACGTCGCTGAGCGCCTCGAGGCTGCACTCGGCCTGGACGTTGGCGGTGATGGCGAAGGCCTTGAGGTCCAGCGGCGCCGCGAAAGCCGGCGCGGACATGAGCGAGGTCGCGGCGACCGCGGCCAGAAGAATCTTTTTCATGTGTCTCTTCCCCATTCCATTATGTGTGACCACACCGATGGGGCTCGTCTCCAACAGACCCGATCGGCATGCACCTGGGGAAGCGCGTCAACCCGACTCACTTCCCGACGGTGAAGAAGAAGTTAAAGCGAATCCCCAGGGAGCCGCATCCCCAACATTGGGGAGGCGCGGCGGGCCCTCGTTGCCCTCCCGCAACAAAAACCAAACATTCCCAATGGCCTGACCTTCTGGTCAGATGAGAACTAAGAGACTTCGCTCTGTCCGATCTGCCTCCTTTGTGCCCAAACGAGACAGGCCGCCGGCAAATATTTCTCAAGTCTTCGCATCGGGTTCGCCGATCGAGAGCTGCGCGGGTCGCGGGTCGCGCATCAGCGGTTCCTTAACCCATTTCGACTAGGCGTCGTTCGTTCATCACGGGATTTCGGAACGCATGCGCCTTTCCGCAAAGTTGTTGGCCGCCTTCGGCCTCCTCAGCCTGCCCGCCGCGGCCGAGGCGGGTGGCGCGAGCGTCACCTTCCGCGCGCTCGTGCCGACGATCTGCCAGCTGCGCTCGCAGCTTTCCGGGACCGCGCAGGCGACCAATGCCGATCTCGTCGTCTTCTGCAACGCGCCGGAGGGCGCGCGCATCTCGGCGGTGCTGACCGGCGGCGATTCCGCGGGCTACCGGATCACCGGCGCCGGCGCGCCGCTCATCGCCACCTCCGGAACCGAATTCGACGTGCGCACCTATGCCACCGCCTATTCGGGGCAGGAGCATCTGCAGATCGCGCCCGTGTCCCAGACGCCGGGCGCGACCCCGACCATCCTGTTCCAGATCGTGCCGGTCGGCTGATCGGCCGCGATCCCGGCCGCCGGCGTCAATCCGGCAGCACCGTGATCGTCAGCTGATCCTGATAGCGGCCGGCCCGCGCCAGCCCCACCTGCCCGATCCGCACGCGCAGCGGCTGCGACACGCCGTTGAGCCCGGTCGCGCGCACCGAGGGAACATAATCCTCGCCCGATGTGAGATTGAGCGCGCGCCCGCCGAAATAGGCCGTGTAGCCGATCCGGTCCGCCGCCCCGCGCGTCTCGTGCCACAGCGCGCCGCCGTGCGGCGAGGTGAAGCGCAGCGAATAATCGTCGTTCGACTGGACGAGAACGGTGAGCGAGGCTTCCGCATTGTCGCGCAAGATGCCGAAATCGAGTGTCCGGTTGTGGCTTCCCGTCCCGCGCGCCGCCGCGAGGCTGGAAAGGCCGCTATCGTAGAGCATCACCGACATTTCCGGCCGCACCGTGGTGACGAGCTCGACGGTCCGCTCGGCGGAGATGTCGAGATCCGAGGCATCCAGCAGGCGCACCCGCACCGTTGCATGATATTCGCCCGACGCGACGATCTGGCCCGGCGGAATGCGGAAGGCGAGGTGCTGCACCTGGGTCTGGCCCGAAGCGATGGTGACCGGCACGGCGTGCGGTGGATTGCCGACGTCGATCTGATTGTCGACGATCGTCGCGAGGCTGCCGGGAAGCGTCACCGCATAATCGAGCCGGTCGCCGCCGCCGCTGCGCAGGTCGGCCGCGTCGGTGCGCTGCACCGAAAGCCGCGCGTTGCAGGTCTCGCTCCCCTCGTTGGAGATCGAGATCGAGAAATCGGTGTCGAAGCGCGCGCGGTTGAAGCCTTCATAGCCGGCGCCGCTATTGCCGGCGAAGCGCACCTGTCCGGGGCTATCGATGTTGAGCGTGCAGCGCGCCAGCGCGGGCGCCTGCCCCAGGCACAGGCCAAGCACGCCGGCAGCGAAAAGCATCAGGCGCATCATTGTCCTCCCGTTCCAGAAAGCGTGCCGACGTTCACAAATCCCGTCGCGTCCGCCGGGATCACGATCCGGATCCTGACGCCGGCGGCCGGGAAGCGGACCTCATAGGTCTTGCCCGGCGCGAGGCCAATGATGCCGAAGCGGCCGCTGCGGTTGGTGAAGACCTGCTGATCGGCAAAGCCGCTGTCGTTGACCGACGTGACCGTGCCGACCGCGAGCGCCAGCGGCTGGCCGGCGGCATCTGCGGCGGTGCCGATCGCGGAGGCAAGGCGGTTGCTCCCGACCACCGCCGAATAGCCGGAGCGGTAGGGCGGGAAGAATTCGAAGCTGCCGGTGCCGAGATCGTAGCCGGCCGGCAGGTTGGCGACGTCATAAAGAACGCGCGACAGCGAATAGGAACCGAGATCGGAGAGCAGGGCGGCGCCAAGCGCGCCGGTGCGGGCGCGATCGCCCTGCCCTTCGACATGCGGGCCGACGATCACCTGCCGATCCCCGAGCGTCGGGTGGGCGCGCACGATGGCGAAGGAATCGCGGACCGGTCGACCGATGGCGAAGACGCCGTCGGCGAAGGCGATCGCCGTGCCGACGTTGAAGCGGACGCGGCCGAGATCGCCGGCGCGGCCGTCGTTCAGCACCTGGGCGTAGCCGCCCGAAACCTCGAAGCGGTTGCCGATATATTCGAGCGTGCCGTCGGCGAGGTTCTGCTGCCCGTCCGCGCCGCTCACCGTCAGGTTGGCCCCGAACGTCCCGATGCCGCCATATTGGGAGCGATAATCATATTCTGCGAGATAACGGTTGTCGCGCGAATCGTAGCTCGCATCGGCGCGGCTGGTGCGCCCGAACCGCTTGGTCAGCGACACGAAGACCGAGAAGGGCGACTCGCCGGCGATGGTGTTGCGATATTCCGGCGTCACCCGCAGGATGAAATCATAGTTGAACCGGTAGGCGAGGCTGACCGACGCGTCCCAGCCGTCATTGCCCGGGCCGTAGACGCGGCTGTAGGCCGCGCTCGCCGAAAAGGTGAGCCGGTTGGCGATGAGCACGTCGCTGTACCGGATGCCGGCGCGGAATCCCTGGCCGAAGCCGGTCACTGCATTGTCGCCGAAATTGCGCGAGGAATATTCGACGAAGCCGTCGAGCGTGCGCCCGCGCCCGCGCCAGGAATCGGGGAGTTGCGGCTGCACCGTGACGGCGGCGGCGACGCCGGTGCGGCGGCTGCCCCGGCTCGCCGCCAGATCGAAGGAGATGTTCGCGATCGGCGTCGCCGTCACCGCCTCGGCGCCGACGATGGCCTGGCGATTGACGTAGCGCGCATTGGCGCCGAGCGTCAGCGTCTCGCTGACCCCGCGGCGATAGAAGCCGGCCACGACGAGATCGCCGAAATCATAGCTGACCTGCTGGTTGAAACGGGTCGCCTGGACGCCGGCATCGACCTCCCATTGCGCGATTCCCGGGGCCAGCAGGTCGGCGTCGAAGAAGCTCGAGAAGGTGAAGGTCTGGGCCTGGCCGCGATCGTTGCGGACCTCGACCCGGACGTCGTTCGCCCCCGAGACGAGCGGGAAATTGGACAGGTTGTAATTGCCCGGCTGCAGCCTGACCTGCCGGATGAGCGCGCCGTTGACGTAGATGTTCACGTCCGACGGCTCTGCAAGGATGAACGAGCCCCGGCCTGTCGGGCGCGAATTCTGGAATGGATCGAAAACGGTGACGTTCCGGAACGCGGAGATTCCGAGCATGTCCACCGATCCGAGGAAGCCGACGGTCGGGGTGAACAGGTCGCCGGCGGCGAGGCGGATGTTGGCGCTTGGAATATCGTAGGTCAGCCGGGTGGCCTGGCGGCTGAATGTCCGGTCGGGCGCGCCGCCGATCTCGACGGTCGCGGAATTTTCAAGGACGAAGCCGCCGAGCCGCAGCCCGCTTTCCAGCAGGAAGGTGCCGCGCGTCTTGCCGATGCCGAGCGTCGGATCCTCGACGAAGCCGAAATTCACGTTGAGGTAGCCGCTGAACCCGGCAGGGTTCTGCCGCGAGGCGCTCGGCTCCGGCGCGCGTCCGAGCGAGCTCAGTTCAAGATCGGTGCTGCCCCGCGCATTCGCCGGAACCGCGATGACGAGGGCAACCCGCTGCGCGTCGAACCGAAGCGGGAGGCGCAGGCGAGCGACATCGTCGGGCCCGATTTCCTGGACCCCCTGAAGCCGGCCGCTGACCACGCTGAATTCGGAGACCGAATAGAGCGGCTGCAGCAGCGGGAGGAGCGAGGCCACCGGGATTCGATAATCGCCGGTCTGGGAGACGCGGGCCGAGATCGTGCCGACGGGCCGATCGATGTCGAGAACCGGGACGGTGAGCGGAAACAGGCGGGACGCCGCCGGCGGCTGCGCCTCATCCTGGGCGACAGCCGGCGAGGCGACGGCGAGCGCGGCCGCCGCGCATCCCAGACCCAACCAGGCGCGGCGGGCGAAAAGCGCCTCAGGCCGGACCACGGTTGGCCAGCGTGACGGTCGACGAGGCCGTCACCGGACCGTCGAACGGAACGAAGAACGTCTTGTGCTCGCCGGGAAGGACAAAGCCGGTGCCGACCGCATTCTTGAGCGCGGTGCGATCCCAGCTGTGGCTGCCGTCGAGGCTCATCTCGTGCTCCGACATGCGGCCGAAGCGATTGCCGGTATTGCGGACGTCGATTTCGAACCCGCGCACGCCCTCCGCATTGGTGGCCGGGCGGACGGCGGCAACCTCGAAATTCGGCTCGGTCCCGGGCGGGACGACATGCACCGAAATCCCGAACTGGTAGTTCACGCGCACGCCGGTGACGTTCGGATCGACCTGCGCGGCCACCTGGGTGACATAGACATAATAGGAGTCCGACCGGGTCGGAATGTGGTCGGCGATCCACTGGATCCGCAGCGTCTGCGTCTCGCCCGCGCGGATGATCATCTGCGGCGGGAAGATCACGAAATCGTCGTCGGCCGGAACATCGACCTCGCGCCCGTCCACCACGGTGCGCTTGACCACGGTGACCTCGAACGGAAGCTGGACGTCGGTGACGTTGGTCAGCTGCACCACCGATGACATGCTCGGCGTGTTCGGGATGATATAGACCACGAACGGGTCCACCCGCAGGCTGGCCGAAGCGGGACCGGCCCAGGCGAGGCCGAGCAACCCGAAAAGGAGGATCAGCCGTTTCGCAAGATCCCTCATGACCCACCCCTGGCAAGTGGAACGGACGCCCGACATGACGTGTCGGGCAACGCGGCAAGGCGTCGCCCGGCGATCATCGGATCCGCTCGAAACAGGAATAGGCCGGCGCCTCACGACGCCGGCCTAGAATGCAAAACTTAAGAATCCGCCTTGAAGGTCAGCGTCAGCGTTTCCTGATAGGCGCCAGCGACCGGCGGGGTCGTGCTCGGGCTGACCCCGATGTCGATCTGCGACGTGCCGTTGAACGCATCGCTGGTGTAGGTGTCGGTCCCGCCGGCGGCGAGGTTCACACCGTTATGGGCGCCGGCCGCGCCAACGCCGATCTGCTTCGTCGTGATGGCGTAGTCGAGCTCCCCGACGAAGCCGGCCGGGGCCGTGCCGTCACCGTGACGCATCGTGCCGTTGGTGGCGGTCGTCGTCCAGGTGAAATTGTCGTTGCAGAAGGTGCGGAAGGCGATGCTGAAGAAGGCCTGGTTGGTCTGGCCGATCGTCGCCTGGGTCGGATCGTCCTGGTTCGGCACGACGAACTGCCAGCTGGCGTTCACATTGTCGCCGCTCACGCTGTAGGCGAGGCCGGGGACGTTGTTGCCGGCGACGCCGGCGTTGGGGACGACGGTGCAGATCTGCGGGACGGTGCCTTGCAGCGTGACGACCGAGGTGTCCTGCGATTCGGCGAACGCAGGCGTGGTCGCAAAAGCGGAGCTCGCGAGCGCCGCAATCAGAAGCTTCTTCATGAGTTTCTTCCCCAATTCGAGAGTGAATCCCGACCGACGCGCCCGTCTCCATAAGACGCAGCCGGCCTTGGCCAGGGAAGTGGAACCTCTCGACTCGTCCCTCCCTTGGTGAAGGAAGGGTTAAAGGGTGCCCCGCGCTTCCGGTATCCCCCAGGTTGGTGAGATGCGATGAGCTGCGTCCGGCGGAAAATTGCCGGAAATCATTTGATTCCATGAGGATAGGCGGAAAAGCCCAAAGCGGACAGGCTGAGCCGGGCCCGGCCCGGCTGCATCGCGTGTGTCCAAAGGGGACAGTCGCGGGGAAAAGCTTGTGGGGACGCGGGCTTGTGCGGCAAGCCTCGCCGCGGAAGCGCCGGGGGCGGCTTCGAATGGTCGTCGAACGGGCCCTGGGCCCGGCGCGTCAGGCCGCGTGGCGGGCGCCGCCGAGATCGGCGAGCCAGGCGCGGGCCTGACGCTGCGCCTCGGCGATTTCGCGCGCGGTCATCTCCTCGGCAATGTCGGCGCGGCATTCCTGCGCCTCGCGGCTGCCGTTGAGCGCCGCGAGATTGAACCATTTGTGCGCCTCGACCAGGTCGATCATCGTCCCGCCCGCACCGGTGGAATAAGCGACGCCGAGATCGAACAAGGCGCGCATGTCCCCGGCCGCGGCGTCGGCGATGCGGCTTTCGATCAGGAAGGCCGCGGTCTTCGAACTGTGAGCCATTACGGGTGCCCCCAAAGCTGCGTGTCCGGGAGATTGTCTGCGCCGGCCTGCCTCAACAAATGGTTAACGGGGCGGTCATCCTTTCAGGCGGGCGCGACGGGAAGGTTGTCGATAAGCCGCGTCGTGCCGATCCGCGCGGCGGCAAGCAGGCGCGCCGGGCGATCGAGCGAAGCGAGCGGGGCGAGCGTCTCGGCATCGTGCAGGGCGACATAATCGATCGGTGCGAAGCCCGCCGCCTCGAGCCGCGCGCGCGCGCGCGCCAGCGCCTCGTCGATCGCGGCGCCGTCGCGAATCGCCTGCGCCGCCTCGCCGAGCGCGCGAGGCAGCGCCCGCGCCGCACGCCGCTCGTCGGGCGAAAGATAGGCGTTGCGCGAGGAGAGGGCGAGGCCGTCGGCGTCGCGCTGCGTGGGGACGCCGACGATCTCGACCCCGACATCGAGATCGCGGACCATGCGGCGGATCACCGCGAGCTGCTGATAATCCTTCTCGCCGAACAGGGCGATGTCGGGCGCGACCTGGTTGAAGAGCTTGGCGACGACGGTGGCGACGCCGTCGAAATGGCCCGGCCGGGCGGCTCCGTCGAGCCCTTGGCTGACCCCGGCCACGCTCACGTTGGTGGCGAAGCCTTCGGGATACATGGTCGCGACGTCGGGCGCCCACAGGATCGCCACCCCCGCCTCCTCCAGCATCCGCGCATCGCCGGCCTCCCGGCGCGGATAGGCGGCGAGATCCTCGCTCGGCCCGAACTGCCTGGGATTGACGAAGATCGACACGGCGACATGGTCCGCGCGCGTCTTCGCCTCGGCGACCAGCGCCATGTGCCCGGCATGGAGCGCGCCCATCGTCGGCACGAAGGCGATCCGCCCGCCGTCGCGGCGAAGGCCCGCCACCGCGGCGCGCAGCGCCTCGATCTCACGGATGATTTGCACCGCCTGTCGGGCTCCGATAGAGGAAACGAGCGCGGTTCCTTGACCGGGGGCGCGTTCAAGATCAAGCCTTTCGGAGCGCCGTTTTCATGGCCGGCAATGGCCCGCACCTTATCGTCTTCGCCAATGAGAAAGGCGGGACCGGCAAGTCCACGACCGCCGTCCACACCGCCGTCGCGCTCGCCGCGGAGGGCCGCCGCGTCGCCGCGCTCGATCTCGACACGCGGCAGCGCACCTTGGGCCGTTATCTGGACAATCGGTCCGCGACGATGGCGCGCGCCGGGGTCGATCTGCCGATGCCAACGCACGACACGTTCGATCCGGCCAAGGGAGAGTCGATCGAATCGGCGATGGAGCGGATGGGCGCCGGTGTCGACATCCTGGTCGTCGACACGCCTGGCCGCGACGATCCCCATGCGCGCGCCGCGATGATCGCCGCCGATACCCTCGTCACCCCGATCAACGACAGCTTCGTCGATCTCGACCTGATCGGCGAGGTCGATGCCGAAACCTACAAGGTGCGCCGGCCGAGCTTCTATGCCGAGCTGGTCTGGAACAGCCGCACCCAGCGCGCGAAAACCCAGGGCTCGAGCGTCGACTGGGTGGTCCTCAGGAACCGCACCCAGCATATCGAGGCGCGCAACATGCGCCGCGTCGGCGCCGCGCTCGGCGAATTGTCGCGCCGCGTCGGCTTCCGGATCATTCCCGGGCTTGGCGAACGCGTCATCTATCGCGAGCTGTTTCCCAAGGGGCTTACCCTTCTCGATCTGCAGCAGATCGGCGCGGCGCAGGTCGGCCTTGGCCATATCGCCGCGCGCCAGGAACTGCGCGAGATGATCGCCGCGCTCGCGCTGCCCGAGCCGGGAGCACAGATGGCGCCACGAACCGCTTTCGCCTGATGGCCAAGCTGGTCCTGATCGTCGCCCTCGCCGCCGGAGTCTATTTCTGGTGGCTCGGCCGGCGGACCCGTTTGTCGGCCGGCGAAGCCCGAACGCTGCTGGGCATCGACGCCGGGGCGAGCGAAAACGAGGTCCGGGCGGCGCATCGCCGGGTCATCCAGCGCGTTCATCCCGATGCCGGCGGCTCGTCCGAGCTCGCCAAGAGGGTCAATGCCGCGCGCGATCTGCTGCTCGCGGAACTCAGACGGAGACACTGATGCCGCATCAATTCCACCCGACCTCGCTGCGCGAATATGACATTCGCGGGATCGTCGGGAAGACGCTCGGGCCGGACGACGCCCATGCGCTCGGCCGCAGCTTCGGCACGCTCGCGCGCCGCGCCGGCGGCACGCGCATCGCGGTCGGCCGCGACGGCCGCGAAAGCTCGCCACTCATGGAGGCCTCGCTGGTCCGCGGCCTCGCCGAAAGCGGCGTGGATGTGGTGAAGGTCGGCCTCGGGCCGACGCCGATGCTCTATTTCGCCGCGGCCGAGCTCGACGTCGCCGGCGGCGTCATGATCACCGGCAGCCACAATCCGGCCGACTATAACGGCTTCAAGATGACGCTCGGCGGCAACGCCTTTTTCGGCGCCGACATCCAGAAGGTGGGCGCGATGGCCGCCGCCGGCGACTGGGAGGAGGGCGAAGGCACCGTTTCCGAGGAGAGCATTCTCGACCGCTATGTCGATCGCCTGCTCAAGGGGTTCGACGGCGCCGCCTACCGGATCGGCTGGGATGCCGGCAACGGCGCGGCCGGGCCCGCGACCGAGCGGCTGACCGCCTTGCTGCCCGGCGAGCACCACCTGCTCTACACCCAGGTCGACGGCCGCTTCCCCAACCATCACCCGGACCCGACCGACGAGGCCAATCTCGCGGATCTCAAGGCGCTGGTGCGCGACAAGGGCCTCGATTTCGGCATCGCCTTCGACGGCGACGGCGACCGGATCGGCGCGGTGGACGGCGAGGGCCGGGTCGTCTGGGGCGATCAGCTGCTCGCCATCCTCGCCGAGCCGGTGCTGAGCGCCGTGCCGGGGGCGACGATCATCGCCGACGTCAAGGCGAGCCAGGCCCTGTTCGATCGCGTCGCGGCGCTCGGCGGCAAACCCTGCATGTGGAAGACCGGGCACAGTCTCATCAAATCGAAGATGAAGGAAACCAACGCGCCGCTCGCCGGCGAGATGAGCGGCCACATCTTCTTCGCCCACGATTATTATGGCTATGACGACGCGCTCTATGCCGCCGTCCGCCTGATCCGCGCGGTGACGGCGCTCGGCGGCTCGCTGACCGCGCTCAAGGATGCGATGCCGGCCGTCGTCAACACGCCGGAGCTGCGCTTCCAGGTCGACGAGAGCCGCAAGTTCGCGGTGGTCGAGGAAGTGCTGGGCCGGCTCGCCGCCGACGGGGCCGAGGTGGACCGCACCGACGGCGCCCGCGTCAACACCGGCGACGGCTGGTGGCTGCTGCGCGCGTCGAACACCCAGGACGTGCTCGTCGCCCGCGCCGAGGCGAAGGACCAGGCCGGCCTCGACCGCCTGGTCGCCCAGATCGACGAGCAGCTCGCTTTGTCCGGCGTCCAGCGCGGACCGCAGGCGGGGCATTGATGCCGCGCCTCCACGTCGAAGCGTTGCTGTTCTGCGGGGCCTGGGCCCTGCTGGCGCTGGCGGGCGGCGTGCTCGGCGGACCGCTGGCGGGGCTCGCCGTCGCGCTCGGCCTGCTCATGGTGCTGATGCCGCTCAGCACCTATGCGCTGGCGAGGAAGGAAGACGAGCGGCTCGAACGCCAGCTGCGCTGGGGCGCCCTCGGCCTCGCCGCGCTCGCGCTCGGGGTCTGGCTGACGGCCTAATCATCCTCGTCCTCATAGCCCACCAGGTGCAGTTCGCGCGCCTTGATCTGGCGGGTCATGCACCAGTGCATCAGCGCCTCTTCGCGGCCGTGGGTGATCCACACTTCGCGCGGGGCGAGCTCGGTGATCGTCCGCGTGAGCTCGTCCCAATCGGCGTGGTCCGAGACGATCAGCGGCATTTCGACCAGCTGCTGGCGCGCGCGCTGGCGGATCCGCATCCAGCCGGAGGCCATGGCGGTGATCGGATCGGGCAGCCGCCGCGACCAGCGATCGCGAAGCGCGCCGGGCGGGGTGAGGACGATATGGCCCTTGAGCTCCTCCTTCGGAACGCCCGTGGCCGGGCGCAGCTCGCCGAGGCCGACGCCGAGTTCGGCATAGAGATCGCATAGCCTCTGCAGCGCGCCGTGGATGTAGATCGGCGCCTCATGTCCCCGGCCTCTGAGCTCGGTGATCAGCCGCTGCGCCTTGCCGAGCGCATAGGCGCCGACCAGGACGCAGCGATCGGGATTGTCGTGGAGCCGCTGGAGCAGGCGGTCGATCTCGCCGGCCACGGGCGGGTGGTGGAAGACCGGCAGGCCGAACGTCGCCTCGGTCACGAAGACGTCGCACGGCACCGGCTCGAACGGCGCGCAGGTGGGATCGGCGCGGCGCTTGTAGTCACCCGAGACGACGATCCGCTCCCCCCTGTGCTCCAGCACGATCTGCGCGGAGCCGAGAACATGGCCCGCCGGCACGAAGGTCACGTCCACCTCGCCAAGCCGCATCGGCTCGCCATAAGCCACGGCCTTGCCCGGCTGCGGCCCGTAGCGGCAGTCCATGATCGCCAGCGTCTCCGGCGTCGCCCACACCGATCCATGGCCGCCGCGGGCATGATCGGCATGGCCGTGGGTGACGAGCGCGCGGGGCTTGGGCTGCGAGGGATCGATCCAGGCGTCGGCCGGTTTCACGTAGATGCCTTCCGGGCGGGGATCGATCCATGAGCCGAGACGGGGCATGACGCCTATATGGAGGCGATGAACCGCGAAACCGAGTCCCCCCAATCCTCCCCTTCCTTTCGAGGCAGGGGCTGGGGGTGGGTGAGCGGAGCGGCGGCTCGATGCCGCCGGTTCGCTTCAGAGGCGCCTGAATCTTATGGGCGCGCGGACGCGCGCGCCCACCCCAACCCCTCCCTCGAAAGGGAGGGGCCATGACGAAAGAGCTCCCCTCAATTCTCTCCTCCTGGTTCGCGGCGAAGGGCTGGAGCCCGCGCCGGCATCAGCTGGAGATGCTTGCCGCCGCGCGGGCGGGACGCAGCGCGCTGCTCATCGCGCCGACGGGCGCCGGCAAGACGATGGCGGGGTTCCTGCCGAGCCTGGTCGAGCTGATCGAGAAGCCTGTCGACGGCCTCCACACGCTCTACGTCTCGCCGCTGAAGGCGCTGGCGGTCGACGTCCAGCGCAACCTCATCGATCCGATCGGCGAGATGGGCCTGCCGATCCGGGTCGAGACGCGCACCGGCGACACGCCGGCCGAGCGCAAGGCGCGCCAGCGCGCGCGGCCGCCGCAGATGCTGCTGACCACGCCCGAATCGCTGAGCCTGCTCCTGAGCCACGACGACGCGCCGCGGCTGTTCGAAGGGCTGAGCACCGTCGTCATCGACGAGATCCACGCCTTCGCCTCGACCAAGCGCGGCGACCTGCTGTCCCTCGCCTTGTCCAGGCTCCAGCGGATTGCGCCGAAGCTGCGCCGGGTCGGCCTTTCCGCGACGGTCGCCGATCCCGAAGCCTATCAGGGCTGGCTTGCGGCGCATGGCGACGCCGAGAGCGTCGAGATCGTCGAGGGCGACCCCGGCGCCGAGCCGGACATCCGCATCATGCTTCCCGAGGACGCCCGCGTCCCCTGGTCCGGCCATAGCGGCAAATGGGCCGCCGCCCAGGTGATGAAGCAGATCGAGGCGCACCGCACGACGCTCGTCTTCTGCAACACGCGCGGACTCGCCGAGCTCATCTTCCAGGAATTGTGGTCGGCGAACGAACAGGCGCTCCCGATCGGCATCCACCATGGCAGCCTCGCGGTCGAGGCGCGACGCAAGGTCGAATCGGCGATGGCGGCGGGCCGGCTGCGCGCGCTCGTCTGCACCGCCAGCCTCGATCTCGGCGTCGATTGGGGCGATGTCGATCTCGTCATCCAGATGGGCGCGCCCAAGGGCGCCTCGCGGCTCATCCAGCGCATCGGCCGCGCCAATCACCGGATGGACGAGCCTTCGGAGGCGATCCTCGTTCCCGGCAACCGCTTCGAATATCTGGAGGCGCGCGCGGCGCTCGACGCGATCGGGGAAGGCGAGCTCGACGCCGAATCCTTCCGCCCCGGTGCGCTCGACGTCCTTGCCCAGCATGTCATGGCCTGCGCCTGCGCCGGCCCGTTTCGCGAGGAGGCGCTGCTCGAAGAGGTGCGCGGCGCCGCGCCTTATGCGGGCCTCACCGCCGAGACCTTCGCGCGCGTCCTCGCCTATATCGAAAGCGGCGGCTACGCGCTTCGCGCCTATGATCGGTTCAAGCGGCTGGCCCGCGGCCCGGACGGCCTGTGGCGCGTCAGCCATCCCCGCTTCATCCGCCAGCACCGCCAGAATGCCGGGATCATCGTCGATGCGCCGGTGCTCGACGTGCGCTTCCGCAACGGCCGCAGGCTCGGCACGGTCGAGGATTATTTCGCCTCGACGCTCAGCGTCGGCGACACCTTCTTCTTCGCCGGCCTCAGCCTCGAGGTCGAGCGGATGCAGGGGACCGAGATCACGGTGCGCGCCACCACCCGGCCCGCGCGAATCCCCACTTATGTCGGCACCCGCCTCGCCATGACCACGCGCCTCGCCGACCGCGTCCGCAAATTCCTCGCAAATCCACGCGAATGGACGCGCTTCCCCGACGATGTGCGCGAATGGCTGGAGATGCAGGCGCAGCGCTCGATCCTGCCCGAGCCGGGTCAGCTGCTGGTCGAGACCTTCCCGCACGAGCAGCGCCACTACATGGTCGCCTACAGCTTCGAAGGCTGGAACGCGCACCAGTCTCTCGGCATGCTGATCACCCGGCGGATGGAGGCGCAGGGGCTGAAGCCATTGGGCTTCGTCGCCAACGATTATGCGCTCGCCTGCTATGGGCTGGAGCCGATCGCCGATCCCGCCAGCCTGTTCAGCCCGGACCTGCTGGAGGACGAGTTCGTCCAGTGGGTGCAGGGCTCGAACCTGCTGAAGCGCGCCTTCCACGATGTCGCGGTGATCGGCGGCCTCGTCGAGCGCGCCCACCTGGGCCAGCGCAAGTCGGCGCGGCAGGTCACTTTCTCGACCGATCTCATCTACGATGTCCTGCGCCGTTACGAGCCCGATCACCTGCTCCTCCGCGCCGCCTGGGAGGACGCCAAGACCCGGCTCACCGATGTCGCGCGCCTTGCCTCCCTGCTCGATCGCGCGCAGGGCACGATGCGGCATGTCGATCTGGACCGGATCACGCCGATGGCCGTTCCCGTCCTGATCATGATCGGGCGCGAGATGATCGCCGCGGGCGCGGCCGAGGACGAATTGCTCGTGGAGGCGGAAGCGCTTGCCGCCGAAGCGATGCGGGTGGAATAGGAGCCGCAATGGACATCAGCCTCGAAATCCATTGCGACCTGTGCGGCAGCGCCAATTACAGCCTTGGCGACGGCGCCGACGCGCGGCTCACCTGCAACGATTGCGGCACCGATCTCGGCAGCATCGGCGATCTTCGGGCCGAGGCGGAAAATCTCGCGCGCAGCCAATCGGCCGAAGCGCTTCGCCGCGGGCTGGAGGCCTTCGTGGGGCGCGACGACGCGGGTTGACCCCCGGCTGGCGCGCCGCTTTGGTGGCGCGCTCAACAGGGAGCTTCCGCCATGCGCCTTCTCGGCTTCGCCCTCCTGCCGCTCCTCCTCGCGCTGCCGGCCTCGGCGCAGCAGCCACGCGACGAGGTGACCCCGGCCGACCGCGCCTTCCATGAAAGCCTCACTGTCCTCGACACCCATCTCGACATTCCCGAGCGCTGGGATGACGGAAGCTGGGATTTCGGCGCGCGCCACCGCTGGGAATGGGATCGCAGCCAGATCGATCTGCCCCGCATGGAAGAGGGCGGCATGGATGGCGGCTTCTTCGCCATCTACACGCCGCAGGGCGCGCTCACGCCGGAAGGCTATCGCGAGGCGCGCGATGCCGCGCTTGTCCGCGCGACGGCGATCCGCCGCGTCCTGGCCGAGAATCGCGACCGCATCGGGCTTGCGCTGACGCCGGACGATGCCCGGCGGCTGGTGCGCGAGGGCAAGCGCTTCGGTTTCATGAGCATGGAGAATGGCTGGCCGCTGGGCGAGGACCTTTCGCTGCTCGCGACCTTCCATCGGCTCGGCCTGCGGCTGGCATCGCCGGTCCATTTCAGGAACAACCAGCTGGCCGACAGCGCCACCGATTCGCCGCGCTGGCACGGCCTGTCGCCGCTCGGCCGGCAATGGGTGGCCGAGATGAACCGGCTCGGCATCCTGATCGATCTCAGCCACTCGTCGGACGACGTGTTCGATCAGGTGCTCCAGCTTTCGCGCGCGCCGATCATCCTGTCGCATTCCAGCCCGCGCGCGATCTTCGATCATCCCCGCAATCTCGACGATGCGCGGATGCGCCGGCTCGCCGCGGCGGGCGGAGTGATGTTCATCAACAGCGTCTATCTGGCGCCGATGGATCATTCGCCCGAGCGTGCCGCGATCGAGGACCGCCATCGCCGCTGGGCGACGCTCAGCGAGGACGAGCGCCAGCGCCTGCTCTCCGATGAAGCCGCGCTCGACGCGCGCGCGCCGCAGCACGAGGCCGATTTCGACACCTACATGCGCGCGATGCTCCACGCGATCGAGGTGATGGGTGCGGACCATGTCGGCATGGGCTGCGACTGGGACGGCGGCGGCGGCGTGATCGGAATGCGCGATGTCACGGCGCTGCCCCGCGTCACCGCCGCGCTGCGCCGCGCCGGCATCCCCGACGCCGACATCGCCAAGATCATGGGCGGCAACCTGCTGCGGGTGCTGGGCCAGGCCCAGGCGGCGGCAACGGGTGGCTGATCTTTCCACAAGGCGCGCGCGGGGCTAGTTTGGCCCGGTCAGGAGTTGCGTTTCCAACATGGATCGTATCGCGTCCCGGCCCGATCGCGCGGGCCCAGCCATTTTCCCGGGCGCGCCTGCCGCAGCCGCCGCGCGGAGCCATGACTGGGCATCGACCCCGCTAGGGCCGCCCGAATCCTGGCCGCAATCGTTGCGGACCGCCGCCTCGATGGTGCTCGGCTCGACGGTTCCGATGTTCCTCGCCTGGGGCCCCGATCTGCTGATGGTGTTCAACGACGCCTATGGCGACCTGCTCGGCGATCGCAATCCGGCGCTCGGCCGTCCGGCGCGCGAGGTCTGGGCGGATGCGTGGGACCGGATCAAACCGAATGCCGAGCGCGCGATGGCCGGCGAGACACTCTATTTCGAAGCCGAGCCGCGCCACCTGACCCGCCACGGCGAAGGCGAGACGATCTGGCTCACCTATTCCTACAATCCGGTCCTCGGCGAGGGCGGCCGGATCGTCGGCCTGTTCGGCACGGTCGTATCGATCAGCCGCAACGCGGACGCCGAGGGGCGGCTGCGCGAGAGTGAGGAGCGGTTCCGCCTGATCGCCGATTCGGCGCCGGTGCCGATCTGGGTGACGAAGCTCGATCGCAAGCGCGGCTTCGTCAACCGCGCCTATGTCGAGTTCCTCGGCATCACCTATGAGGAAGCGGTCGATTTCGACTGGCGCCACATCATCCATCCGGACGATGCGGAACGGATCCGCGCCGAATCGCTGGCCGGCGAAAGTTCGCTCCAGCCGTTCACGCTGGAGGCGCGGTTCCGGCGTGGCGATGGCGAATGGCGCTGGCTGCGCTCGATCTCGCAGCCGCGCTGGGGCGCACATGGCGAGCATATCGGCTTCATCGGCGTCGCCCACGATATCACCGAATGGAAGCTCGGCAACGAGGCGCTGCGCGAGGTCAACGAAATGCTCGAGCGGCGCGTGGAAGGGCGCACCGCCGATCTTTCCGCCGCGCTCGAACGACTGCGCGCCGAAGTCGCCGAGCGCGAGCGGGCCGAAGAGGCGCTGCGGCAGGCCCAGAAGATGGAAGCGGTCGGCCGTCTCACCGGCGGGATCGCGCATGATTTCAACAATCTGCTGACGCCGGTGATCGGCGGCCTCGAGCTCATCGCCGGCGCGGTCAGCGAGCCTCGGCTCAAGCGGCTCGCCGATGCCGCGCTCGAATCGAGCCGCCGCGGCGCCAAGCTCGCCACGCAGCTCCTCGCCTTTTCCAGGATCCAGCGGCTTCGCATGGCGCCGGTTCCGGTCGAGCAGGTGATCGCCAATCTTTCGGACATTCTGAGCCACACGATCGGGAGCGGCATCCGGATCATGACCGAGATGGGGGCGCCGGGCGTCTATGCGCTTTGCGACGAAAACCAGCTCGAAAACGCGATCCTGAACCTTGCGATCAACGCGCGCGATGCCATGCCGGACGGCGGCACCCTCACGATCTCCACCGCCCGCGAGCCCCATGCCGGGGCCCCCGATCTCGCCGAGGGCGATTATGTGCGAATCACCGTCGCCGACACCGGCATGGGCATGGCGCCGGACATCCTGGCGCGAGCGACCGAGCCGTTCTTTTCGACCAAGCCGTTCGGCAAGGGCACCGGGCTGGGTCTCGCCCAGGTCTATGGCATCGCCCGCCAGTCCGGCGGGACGGTGCGGATCGAAAGCGCGGAGGGTGAGGGCACGCGCGTGCATATCCTGCTCCCCGATGCGGCGCCTCCGGCCGAGGGCGCGGCCGAGGACGTGGCCGGCGGGCGTGGGCCGGCGCGCCCCGCGCCGCCAAGGGCGCGGATCCTGGTGGTCGACGACGATGCCGACGTGCGGACCTTTGTCGCCGAGACGCTGAAGGGCTTCGGGCATGAGGTCGCCGCCTGCGCCGATGGCGCGGAGGCTCTCGCGCGGCTCGACAAGGCCGATCCCGAGCTTGCCCTGATCGACTTCACCATGCCGGGCATGAATGGTGCCGAGCTCGCCCGCGAGCTTCGCCAGCGCCGGCGCGGCCTGCCGATGGCGTTCGTCACGGGCTATGCGGAGACGGGGCAGCTCGAAGCTGCGCTCGGCCCCGATGTCCCCGTGCTTCGCAAGCCGTTCGGCGTCACCGATCTCGCGGCCCTCGTCGGCACGCTGATCGGCGCCGCGCGCGGCTGACCGCCGGGTCTTGAAGCCCCGCAGGCTTTTCCTAGATCAGTTGCGCTGAAGGACCTTTCGTCTTCGGCCTGTGCGCCGCGAGGCCATGGTGGCCCCGCAAGATGTTGCTCAATGGAGGACATGATGAGAGGCTTTGATCTATCCCCCTATCGTCGCGCGACCGTCGGCTTCGACCGGCTGTTCGACTTCCTCGAAAATGCGAACCGCGCCGAGCAGGACAACTTCCCGCCCTTCGATATCGAGAAGCTTGGCGACGACAGCTACCGGATCACGCTCGCGGTCGCCGGCTTCAAGCCCGACGAACTCGAGATCACCGCGCAGCAGAACATGCTGGTCATCGCCGGCCGCAAGGCGGAGAGCCGCAACCGTGACGGCAATTTCCTGCACGTCGGCATCGCCACCCGCGCGTTCGAGCGGCGCTTCGAGCTCGCCGATTTCGTGCGCGTGACCGGCGCCGACCTTGCCGACGGCCTGCTCGCCATCGATCTCGTGCGCGAGGTGCCCGAGGCGATGAAGCCGCGCAAGATCGCGATTGGCGGCCAGACTCAGGAGCTGGCCTCCGTGCCGGTGGAAAAGACGCGCGAGGAGGCGAAGGCCGCCTGACCGCAACTCAAGAACCCGGCGCCGCCCGTCGCGGCGCCGGACGCCTTGCCCGGCGATGAATGCGCGATTCAGGCGCGATCCATCGCCGGCGGGGCATCACGCCCGAACCGGCGCCACGGGGCCTCGTTCCCCGGCGGCGCCGGTCTCGACAAGGAAGACAAGACAAGAGACCTGCCATGAAGCTGTGGAAGAAAATGCAGAACCCGTTCGCGCTCGTCGGCCAGGGCTTTGTCTTCGGCGGTCTCCTGTTCCTGGTGACCCACCAGGCCGAGGCCGCGCCGGCTGCGGCTCCGTCGCCCGTCGCTTCGTCGCACGCCGCGCGTTGAGCGATTGAACCCGTCGCCGCCCGCGCTATAGCGGGCTTATGGTTCCCTTTTCGTTCTGTGGACATCAATTGACGGCCCTGCCGCAGGGCGCGCTTCACTGGCCGGCGCGCCGGGCGCTGCTCGTCGCCGATCTCCATCTCGAAAAGGCGAGCTGGTTCGCCGCCGGCGGCCAGATGCTGCCGCCTTATGATTCGCTGGCGACGCTGCACGATCTTTCCGCGCTCGCGGCGGTCACCGACGCGCGCGAAATCTGGTGCCTTGGCGACAGCTTCCACGACCGGGACGGCTGCGAGCGCCTTTCCGATGAGGCCCGCGCCCTGCTGCTCGGGCTCACGTCGCGCACCGCCTGGACCTGGATCACCGGCAACCACGACCCGGTCGTCGCCGATCCGTGCGGCGGGCGGCTGATGGAAGAGGTGGTGGTCGACGGCCTGGTCCTGCGCCACGAGGCCGACCCGCGCGAGACCAGGCCCGAACTTTCCGGCCATTTCCACCCGAAGCTGCGCGTCGCGCGGCGCGGCCGGCTCGTATCGCGGCGCTGCTTCGTCGCCACCGGCCGCAAGCTGATCCTGCCTGCCTTCGGCGCGCTGACCGGCGGGCTCGACGCACGGCATCCCGAGATCGGCCGCGCCCTCGGCGGGCCGGGAGAAGCGCTGGTGCCGATCGCCGGCCGGCTGCTCCGCTTCCCGCTCGCAGCCTAGACGAGCCGGGCGCGGATCAGGCCGCGCACCGAATTTCCGATCCAAAATCCGCCGGCGAGATCCTCGGCCCGCAGATCCGCCTCCGCCGCCTCGCCTTCGTCGATCAGGCGGGCGCGCAGCAGGCCCGGCAGGAGACCGCGCGACAGCGGCGGCGTCGCCAGCTTGTCCCCTTTCGCCACGAAGAGGTTGGTGAAGCTGCCTTCCGTCAGGAAGCCCTCGGCGTCGGTGAACAGCAACTCGAACGCGCCCGATGCGGCTCGCGCATCGTCGTAGAAGGAACGGTCGCTGGTCTTGTGGGCGAGGCGGAAGTCGTCGGCCCTCAGCGACCGCGCGGCCAGCCGGACCGCGACCGGCCCATCAGGCGGCGGGCCGAGCGGGCGAACCTCGACCGCCATCGCGCCGCTTCGCGACAGGCGCAGGCGCACCTTGCTCGGCCCGGCGCGAAAGGTCGCCGCCTGAAGCTCGTTGCGCGCCTCGTGCCGGTCGAAAGCGAAATCGAGCGCCTCCGCGCTCGCCTTCATCCGGGCCAGGTGGCGATCGATCTCGGCGAGGCCCTCGTGCGGATCGAACCGCATCGTCTCGATCAGATCGAATGGCCTGCGGTCTTCCAAGAAATCCCCTTTGCCCAAACATTCCCGCCATTCATCGGCCGGACGGCTGTCGATGACGATGCCGGCGCCAAGACCGATGCGCGCCCGGTTCGCGCCCGGCGTCATCGTCAGCGTCCGGATCGCGACGTTGAACGCCGCTTCGCCCGTTGGCGCAACCCTCCCGATCGCGCCGCAATACACGCCGCGCGGCCCGGTTTCGAGATCGTGGATGATTTCCATCGCGCGGATTTTTGGTGCGCCCGTGATCGATCCGCACGGAAAGATCGCCTGGAGCAGATCGATCGCGTCCCTGCCCTCGTCGAGATCGGCGGTGACCGTCGAGGTGAGCTGCAGCACCGTCGGATATGGCTCCACCTCGAACAGGCGGGGCACCGCGACGCTGCCCGTGCGCGCGACCCGCGAGAGATCGTTGCGGAGCAGATCGACGATCATCAGATTCTCGGCGCGCTGCTTGGGATCGTCGCGAAGCGCCTCCGGATCGGTCCCGGGCGGCGCCGTGCCCTTCATCGGCCGGGTCGTGACCCGGCTGTCCTCGACGGCGAAGAACAGCTCCGGCGAAAGCGACAATATCCAGTGCGCGCCGGTGAAGACCACGGCGCCATGGCCGGCCGACTGGCGCCGCCTGAGCGCCGCATAGACGGCGAGCGGATGGCCGGCCGTGCGGACCTCGGCCTGGAAGGTCAGGTTCGCCTGGTAGATGTCGCCGTCGCGGATATGATCGAGCGCGCGCGCAACCCCGGCTTCGTAATCGATGCGATCGACCAGTGGCCGCGCCCGCCCGCACCAGCCGCCCTCCGGATCGGGCAGCCAGCCGCGCGCGTCGATTTCCTCGATCCGATCGAACAGGCCGAACCACAGCAGCGGCGGATCGCCCGCTGCCGGCGCAGCGCGCAGCGGCGCGAGCCTGTCCTCCAGCGCATGGCCCGCCTCGTAGGAGAGAAAGCCGGCCGCTTCCCGGCCGCGAAGGCGCGCGAGGCAGGCGCGCACGTCCGCGAAATCACGCGTTTCGACAACCTCCCGCGGCTGCTTGAACAAGAGCGCGCGGCCGCCGGGCCGGGCATCGTCGAGCAGCACGAACGGCGCGCTTGTCATCGGCCGCGCGCCGGTCCATGCCGCCGCACCGGGAGAGGTCTTTTGGTTTGCAGCGTCTTCGATCTGTTCAAGATCGGCGTCGGTCCGTCCAGTTCGCACACGATGGGTCCGATGACGGCCGCGTGCCGCTTTGTCGAGGGCCTTGCCGAACGCAATCTGCTGGCCGCGACCGAGCGGGTCCAGGTCGATCTCTACGGCTCGCTCGCGCTGACCGGGAAGGGCCATGCCACCGATCGCGCGATCCTGCTCGGCCTTGCCGGTGAGCGGCCGGAGTCGATCGATCCCGACGCCGCCGATGCCAAGGTCGAGCGGATCCGCGCGTCGGCCAGGCTCAGGCTCGGCGGGACGCATGAGATCGGCTTCGTCGAGAGCCGCGATCTCCTGTTTCATCAGCGCGAGAAGCTGCCCCATCATTCCAACGGCATGCGATTCACCGCTGAGCTGGCGGACGGATCGCGCGAGGCGGGCATCTATTATTCGGTCGGCGGCGGCGCGGTGGTCGACGAGGCGGCGGTCGCACGCAACGCACCGCCCGACGGTGCGTGGGACGTGCCCTACCGCTTCAGCTCGGGGGCCGAGCTGCTCGCCATCTCCGCGCGCGAGGGACTCGATTTCGCGGACATCGCCCGAATCAACGAGCGCGCGACCCTCTCGGACGCCGAGATCGACGCGAAGCTGGACGCGATCGCGGCCGCCATGTCCGCCTGCATCGATCGCGGCATGAGCCAGGGCGGCATCCTGCCGGGCGGGCTCGCGGTAAAGCGCCGCGCCCCGGCGCTCCACCGCACGCTGCTCCATCGGGCCGAGCGCGCGCTCCAGGACCCGCTCACCGTGATAGACTGGGTCAATTTGTGGGCGCTTGCGGTCAACGAGGAGAATGCGGCCGGCGGCAAGGTCGTCACCGCCCCGACCAATGGCGCGGCCGGCATCGTTCCCGCGGTGCTTCGTTATTACCAGCGGTTCACGCCGCGCGCCTGCGCCGAGGGCGTGCGGACCTTCCTGCTCACCGCCGCAGCGATCGGCTCCTTGTTCAAGGAAAACGCCTCCATCTCCGGCGCCGAGGTCGGCTGCCAGGGCGAGGTCGGCGTCGCCTGCTCGATGGCGGCGGCAGGGCTGACGGCGGCGCTCGGCGGTTCACCGGGCCAGGTCGAGAATGCGGCCGAGATCGGCATGGAGCACAATCTCGGCCTCACCTGCGATCCGGTCGGCGGGCTTGTCCAGGTGCCGTGCATCGAACGCAACGCCGTCGGCGCGGTCAAGGCGATCGAAGCCTCGCGACTCGCCCTGATCGGCGACGGCTCCCACCGCGTCAGCCTCGACCAGGTGATCGAGACGATGCGCAAGACCGGGCTCGACATGAACGAGCGCTACAAGGAGACGAGCCTCGGCGGCCTCGCGGTCAACGTGGTGGAATGTTGAGTTCGTCGCCGCCGGCTTGACTCTCCGGCTTTTGCGATGAGCAATGCCGTCGTTCCAACCGGGGGGAGGACGGCATGGGCGTCTCAACGATCGACGGCACGCTCGAGGAGGCGGTGCTCCGGCGCGCCGTCGGCAAGATCCGAATCTACGACCGGCTGAAATTCCGCCTCGCCGACGGCAGCGAGAAATCGATTGCCAAGTCGATCGTCGACGGCGACGTCGGCGCGGCGCTGGTCCCCGGCACAAGCGGGCGATTCTACCTCTTCACCGCCTTCGACCATCGCGGCCTGCACGGCATTCGCGACAGCGAGGGCAATTGCGTCTTCGGCTATCCGAGCAACAACGAGAAGGCGGCGCTGATCAGCGCGATCCTGGGCTTCGTCCTCGTCGCGATCGCGATCCTCGTCTATGGGGGAATCTCCCTTCTCGGGCTCGGCGTGATGATCCTTGGGATCGTCGGCTACATCCTGACGCGCAAGACCCGCGCAGAGGCGACGGCCCAGTTCGAGGCGGACAACGCCTACCGGCCGGGTGGAACCACGATCGCGGCGCAGGCGTGAGTCCGGGGAACGGGCCCCCGTCCGGCCGCGCCGCGCGGATCATGTTGTGCATCTGGGCGGCGTTCGCTGCCGCCTCGGTCGCGCTGGGACTGGAGCGGGAGTCCTCTCTCGACGATTCGTCGGTGATCCTCACTGCTGTGGCCCGGCTGGTGATCTTCCTTGCCTGCGCGGCATCGGTGCTGACCTGGATCAACCGCGCGCAGAGGAATGTGCGCGCGCTTGGCGCGACCGAGATGATGGTGAGCCCGGGCCTGGCGGTCGGCTGGTTTTTCATTCCCCTCGGCAATCTCGTCATGCCCTATCTCGCGATGCGCGAGCTGTGGAAGGCGAGCACCAATCCGAGAGATTGGCAGCTTGTCCCGCAGCCGATCATGCTCCCGGTCTGGTGGACCTTGTGGATCGCGTCGAACGTCGCGGAGATCGTGGCATTCCGCCTGACCTCCGAGCCCGATGCCGAGGCCGTTCGCGTCGGCGAGACGTTCGCTGCGGGAGCGGACCTGCTGTCGATGGGCGCCGCCCTCGCGCTCGCGTGGATCATCGCCGGCGTCGCGAAGCGCCAGGCGGCCGTCCGGATCGAAGGCGTCTTCGATTAACCGACGCGGCGCGCGCGCCAGGCCTGCCCCGATTCGGGAACGATCGAATCGTCGGAGACGATGCCGCGATAGGTTCGCGGCCCGGACGCGGTATCGACGGTGAAGCTGAAGTCCGAGCCGTGAAGCCGCGCCTCGCGAATCGCGGCGACGCCGCCCGGGCCGGCCAGCGTTCCGCCGACCGTCTGGAAATGCTGTTCAAGGACGAGCGTCGCCGGCGGTCCGTTGCCCTCGGTCAGTTCCCAGCGCCCCTCGACCACGGCGGGCACGATCCACAGGTAGATGTTGCGCTCGCCGATCACGCGGCGCTGGTCGGGCGCCCAATCCCCCATCGTGAAGGCGTGGGTCACCACCCGCGTCCCCGGCCTGAGCTCGGTCAGCAGGCGGGGGCGAAGGCGCAGGTTGATATCCGGCAGAAGGTACATCGCGACCACGCTCGCATCGGCGATCGGCGTTTCGAACAGGTCCTGCCGGCGGAAGGACACGCGGCCTTCGACTCCGGCCAATTGGGCGGCAAGATTCGCCTGGGCGATCCGCTCGGGATCGATATCGACACCGAGCGCGCGGGCCCCGCGGCGGCCCGCGGCGATGGGAATCCGCCCGTCGCCGGAGCCGAGATCGATGAGATAATCGTCCGGGCCAACGCCGGCGAGATCGAGCATCGCTTCGACCACGGGCTCGGGCGTCGGCACATAGGGGGCGTCGAGCCGGTCCTCGGCAACGCTCGGCGGCGGCGCGAAGCGGGCCGGCAGCAGGCCACCGCCCTCGAACGCCATCGCGCAGCCCCCGAGCAGGCACAAGGCGACGAGGATCGGCGAGGGCTTCATCGCGCCTGCGTAGCATGATCGCCGGGCGCTTGTATCCCGGGCGCCGGCGCGCCATGTCGCGGTGCATGACGACCCCGCCCCTCCAGGCCGCCATCATCCCGGTGACTCCGTTGCAGCAGAATTGCTGCCTGATCTGGTGCACCGCCACGATGCGTGGCGCCTTCACGGATCCCGGAGGCGACCTGCCGCGGCTGAAGGCGGCGGCGGCGCAGCATGGCGTCACGATCGAGAAGATCCTCGTCACCCATGGCCATATCGACCATTGCGGATCGGCGAAGATCCTGGCCGACGAGCTTGGCGTTCCGATCGAGGGGCCGCACGAGGCGGACCGGTTCTGGATCGCGCGGCTGGAGGATGACGGACGCAGTTACGGAATCACCGGCAAGCCGTTCGAGCCCGAGCGCTGGCTGGTGAACGGCGACCAGGTGACGGTCGGCGCGCTCGTCTTCGACGTCTATCACTGCCCGGGCCACACGCCGGGCCACGTCGTCTTCCACCATCCGGACTCGAAGCTCGCCATCGTCGGCGACGTGCTGTTCCAGGGATCGATCGGCCGCACCGATTTCCCGATGGGCAATCACCAGGACCTGATCGACGCGATCACCGGTCGGCTCTGGCCGCTTGGCGACGACACCGCCTTCGTCCCCGGCCACGGCCCGATGAGCAGCTTCGGCCGCGAGCGCCAGTCCAATCCGTTCGTCGCCGATCGGGTCCTGGCGCGGGCCTAGCGGCCGATCGAAATCTCCTGCCCGCGGGGGTGGGTGGACGCGTGCAGCGCCGGGCTCTGATAGGCGATCAGGATCGCCCAGATGCCGAGCGCAAGCTGCGTCAGGAGCGTCAAGAGGATGCCGATGCCGCGCAGGGCATTGGCGCCTTGGCGATCCATGCCGAAGGCGTGGAGAATCCGGGCGAAAATGAACACGATCCCCGCCCCCCACAACCACAGGCCGCCGCCTGTCGCGAGTTCGACGAAACCGACCAGGATGAGCATGATCGGCATGTTCTCCGCGAAATTCGCGTGCGCCCGCATCCGCCGGGCGACGCGCTCGTCGCCGCCGTCGCCGATGCTGATCTTGAGCCGGTGTCTCAGCAGGCCGACGCGGAGCGAGAGCCAAAGGTTGAGGATCGCCGCGGCGCCGGCGATGGTGAGCGTGATCGGCAGGATCATCTTCAGGGTCCCTTCCTGTTCGCGCTTGGCACGCGCGGGCTTCGCTTGCAACGGCGCGTGAAATCGCTATAGGCGGCGCCTTCATGCGAGAGCAGCAAGGCCGCGAGGCCAGCGGCCCCACGGGCCGTTGATCCAGCGGCCCGCGATCGCCACATCTATTTTCAAGACGAACTGGAACAGGTGCGCAATGGCCGTCCCCAAGAGAAAGACCTCGCCCTCGCGGCGTAACATGCGGCGCAGCCACGACGCGCTGACCGCCACCCAGTATCAGGAATGCCCGAATTGCGGCGAGCTCAAGCTTCCGCACAATGTCTGCGCCAGCTGCGGCCATTATAACGGGCGCGAAGTCGTGCAGAAGACCGAGGCGTAAGACGCCTCGGGGCAATCAGCGGGAGACCAGGCGGGTGAGCGAAACGCCCCGGATCGCGATCGACGCGATGGGCGGCGATTCCGGCCCGGCGGTGATGATCGCCGGCGCCGCGCTTGCGCGCAAGGAGCGCGAGGACCTCGCCTTCATCCTGTTCGGCGACGAGGAGGCGATCCGCGCGGAACTCATCCGGCACCCCGCGCTCGCGAGCGCGGTCGAGATCGTCCACTGCACCGATGTGATCGCCGGCACCGACAAGCCGAGCCAGGCGATCCGTCGCGCCAAGACCAGCTCGATGGGCCGCGCGATCGCCGCCGTGAAGGACGGCACCGCCCATGCGATGGTCTCCGGCGGCAATACCGGGGCGATGATGGCGATGGCCAAGCTTGCCCTGCGCACCCTTCCGGGCATCGACCGGCCGGCGCTCGCGGCACTGCTGCCGACGCTTGGCGACAACGACGTTGTCATGCTCGATCTGGGCGCCAACACCGAATGCGATACGCGCAACCTCATCGAGTTTGCGGTGATGGGCGCGGCCTATGCCCGGGTCGTGCTCGAGCTCGATCGGCCGCGCGTCCAGCTGCTCAACATCGGCACCGAGGAGCTCAAGGGCACCGACGAGCTCAAGGCGGCGGCCGCCGTGCTTCGCGATGCCGACTATCTCCACATGCGGTTCGACGGCTTCATCGAGGGCGACAAATTGTCGCGCGGCGGGGCGGATGTGGTCGTGACCGACGGCTTTTCGGGCAATATCGCATTGAAGACGGTGGAAGGAACGGCCCGGTTCGTGACCGATCTCATCAAGCGCGCCTTCGCCAGCTCGCTGCGCTCCAAGTTCGGCTTCCTGGTCTCGCGGCCGGCGACCCGGCTGCTGCGCCACCATCTCGATCCCAACAACCATAATGGCGCCGTCTTCCTCGGCCTCGGCGGGCTGGTGGTGAAGAGCCACGGCAGCGCGAACGACATCGGCGTCGCCAATGCGATCGGCGTCGCGGCCCGGATGGTGAGCGCCGACATCACGCGCAGGATCGGCGAGGATCTCGCCAACATCTCCGCCCACAACGTGCCGGCGGCCGCGCAATGAGCCGGCGCAGCATGATTGTCGGAACCGGATCGGCGCTGCCGGCGCGCCGGGTGACGAACGCCGAGCTTGCCGAACGGGTCGACACATCGGACGAATGGATCGTCGAGCGCACCGGCATCCACGCGCGCCACATCGCCGCCGAGGGCGAGACCACCGCGACGCTCGCCGCGGCGGCGGCCCGAAAGGCGCTCGAAGCGGCCGGCGTTCTTCCCGAGGAGATCGGCCTCATCGTGCTCGCGACCTCGACGCCCGACCAGACCTTTCCGGCGAGCGCGACGAAGGTCCAGGCGCTGCTCGGCATCGACGACTGCATCGCCTTCGACGTGCAGGCGGTCTGCACCGGCTTCCTCTACGCCCTCTCCGTCGCCGACAATATGGTGAAGGGCGGAATGGCCGATCATGCGCTCGTCATCGGCGCCGAGACGTTCAGCCGAATCCTCGACTGGGAGGACCGCGCGACCTGCGTCCTGTTCGGCGACGGCGCCGGCGCGATCGTGCTGAAGGCCGGGGACGGTGACCGCGGCGTGCTCGCGACCCGCCTTCATGCCGACGGCCGGCAGAACGAACTGCTCTACGTGGATGGCGGCCCCTCCACCACCGGCACGGTCGGCAAGCTCAGGATGAAGGGCAAGGAGGTGTTCCGGCACGCCGTCGTCAATCTCGCCAATGTGATGACGGAGGTTCTGGACGCCACCGGCCACAAGCCGGCGGATGTCGATTGGGTCGTTCCGCACCAAGCCAACAAGCGGATCCTCGACGCGACGGCGCGCAAGCTCGGCCTCCCCGAAGGCAAGGTGGTCGTCACCGTCGGCGATCACGCCAACACGTCGGCGGCCTCGGTCCCGCTGGCACTCGACGCCGCGGTGCGCGACGGCCGAATCAGCGAAGGCGACCTCATCGTCCTCGAAGCGATGGGCGGCGGCTTCACCTGGGGCGCTGCGGTGGTGCGTTTTTAACCGTCGGCCAGTGCCCTCGGCCAGATTGCGCTCCACCCGCAGGTCGACTAGTGTTCCGGGCTGGAGACGCCAACAGGGGGGAAATGATGGCGGACGCAGGAACGGTCAGGAAGCCGTCGGCCGGCACTTTGACTCGCGCGGACCTTGCCGACACCGTTCATCGCGAGATCGGGCTTTCGCGCGCCGATTCCGCCGGGTTGGTGGAAGGCATCCTGGATCATATGAGCCATGCCCTGGCAAATGGTCAGAATGTGAAGATTTCCGGTTTCGGCAGCTTCATCCTGCGCGACAAGGGCCAGCGGCTCGGCCGCAATCCCAAGACCGGGATCGAAGTGCCGATCGCGCCGCGCCGGGTGCTCACCTTCCGCGCCTCCCAGATCATGCGCGAGCGGATCGCCCGCGGCGACTGACACCCGATGGCCGTTTCCCAAGCCAAGAGCGAGCACGCCTTCCGGACCATCGGTGAGCTTGCGGGCGAACTTGGCGTTCCGCAGCATATCCTGCGTTACTGGGAGACGCGCTTCCCGCAGCTGAAGCCGCTCCAGCGGGCGGGCAACCGCCGTTATTACCGCGCCGAGGATGCGGCCCTCGCCCGGCGAATCCATCATCTGCTCAACGTCGAGGGCTATACGATCCGCGGCGTCCAGCAATTGCTGGCGCGCGGGGGCGGCGGCGAGGACGAGATCATCCCGGCGACCGCGGCGGCACCCGCCCCGGCCGAGCCTGCATCCGCACCGGCATCCGGGGCGTCGATCGAGCGGCTTCGCGCCTTGCGCCAATCGCTCGCCGCCGCGCTCGACGAAGACGCGTTCTAATCCTCCTCGCCGTCGGCCGCGCCGTCGAGATCACGGGGACGGATGAACCGCGCGAGCGCGCCGGCCTGGGGCTCGATCTCCCGCCAATGCGCGACCTCGAAGCCGATTTCGGCGAGCGCGCCCGTCGGATATTGCTCGGCAAGCCGTGTGCGAAGCACCTCGTCGCCCGATCCGGCGAGCAGGGTCGCAAGCAGCGCGCAGCCGGGATTGTGGCCGACGAGCAGCAGGCGCCGGACCGAATCGTCCGTCTCCCGCACCAGATCGAGCAGCAGAGCGAGCGGCGCCAGATAGATGCGCCGGTCATAGGTCGGGTGCAGCGCCCGGCTGGCCCCTTCGGCCACGCCCTCGACCGTTTCGACGACGCGCACCGCCGGCGAGGCGATCACCGCGTCGAAGCCGAGGCCGAGGGCGCGAATCTCCCGCCCCATGGCGCGCGCCGCCTGGGCGCCCCGGCGGTTCAGCGGGCGATCGAAATCGCGCACGCCGCGATCGGCCAGGCCGGATTTGGCATGACGCATCAGCGTCAGGATCCTCATTGCGCTCCCCCGGACGGAACCCACGCCGCCGTCGCATCGCCGGCCGCCGCACCTGATGACAGACGCGCCGCCACCCGCGCAATCGCCATGTCGAGGGTAAGCCGGGTCACCGCGACGCCGGGCGGGAATGCGCCGAGCAGCCGCGACGGGGTCGCCGACGAGAGCAGGACGAACATGCCGCGATCCCCCTGCCGGCGGATCAGCCGCCCGAACGCCTGGGCCAGGCGGGCGCGGACGACGCGATCGTCATAGGACGATCCGCCGCCGGCCGCGCGGCGCGCACCGTGGAGCACAGTCGGGCGCGGCCAGGGCACGCCCTCCATCACCACCAGCCGCAGCGAATCGCCGGGGACGTCGACGCCGTCGCGAAGCGCATCGGTGCCGAGCAGGCTCGCGCGCGGATCATCGCGGAAAATGTCGACGAGCGTGCCGGTGTCGATCGGATCCACATGCTGGGCATAGAGCGGCAGCCCCGATCGGGCGAGACGATCGGCGATCCGCGCATGGACGGCGCGCAGGCGCTGGATCGCGGTGAACAGGCCGAGCGCCCCGCCGCCAGCCGCCTCGATCAGCCGCGCATAGGCGCCGGCGAGCGCCGCCGTGTCGCCCTTGCGGATATCGGTCACGATCAGGACCTCGGACATCGCGGCATAATCGAACGGGCTCGCCGCCTCGAATCGTCCGATCGGCGCGTCGAGATGCGCGGCGCCGGTGCGCGCCTCCGCCGTGTCCCAGTCGCCGCCCGCGCGCAAGGTCGCGGAGGTGACGAGCACCCCCTGGGCCGGCTTCAGCACCGCTTCGGCAAGCGGGCGCGTGGGATCGAGCCAGTGGCGATGGAGGCCGATATCGAATTCGCGCCCCTCGACCCGATCGACCGCGAGCCAATCGACGAAGTCCGGATCGCCCGGCCCGCCGATCCGCGCCGCGAGCGCGATCCATCCGGCAAGCGTCTGGGTACGCCAGGAAAGACCCGCGATCGCACCCTCGATCCGGGCGCGCGCCTGCGCATCGAGCCAGTCGGGCGCATCCTCGATCACCGCTTCGAGCCGCTTGCCGAGCGCCACCAGCGGACGGTGCAGCAACTCCAGCGCCTCCACCGCCGGGGCCGCCGCCTCGACCAGCGCTGCGTCGGGCTCGGCAAGTTCGGTTTCGAGCCCGTAGCCGGCATCCTGGGCGGAGGCGCGGGCGTAGACGGTCCCGCGAACCGCCGCCAGCAGGGCCTCGATCGGGCCGAAAGGGGCGCCCTCGGCCAGGCGCTGAAGCCACCCGTCGCCGGGAAGCGCTCCTGCCATCTGCACCGCCGCGCCGAGAGCCGCCGCGCCCGCCTCGTCATAGGATGCGACATCGAGCAGCCGCGCCGAAAGGCCGCGCCGCCGCCCGCGCGAGCGCCCTTCCGGCCCCAATATCCAGCGGCGAAGCTCGATCGCCTCCTGCCCGGTCAGCGCCGCGGCGAAGGTGGAATCGGCGGCGTCGAACAGGTGATGGCCTTCGTCGAAGACGATCCGGGTCGGCGGGTTGCCGGTCTCGCGGCCGCGCGCCGCATTGACCATCACCAGCGCGTGATTGGCGATGACCAGATCGGCATCCTGGCTCGCCCGCGACGCCCGTTCGATGAAGCAGCGACGATAATGCGGGCAGCCGGCATAGACGCACTCGCCACGCCGATCGGTGAGGGCCGTGGCGCCGGCGCGCCGGAACAGGCTGGTCAGCCATCCCGGAAGATCGCCGCCGATCATGTCGCCGTCCTTCGTATAGGCGGCCCAGCGCGCGACGAGCTGCGCGAGGATCGCGGCGCGCCCCGCAAAGCCGCCCTGGAGCGCGTCCTCGAGATTGAGCAGGCAGAGATAATTCTCGCGGCCCTTGCGGACGACGATCCTGCGGCGGCGGACGGAAGGATCGGCGAAAAGCCGCGCGCCCTCGCGGTCCAGCTGTCGCTGGAGCGCCTTGGTATAGGTCGAGACCCACACCGCGCCGCCCGCCTGCTCGGCCCAGAGCGACGCCGGCGCGAGATAGCCGAGCGTCTTGCCGATCCCGGTCCCCGCCTCGGCCAGCAGCATGTTCGGGCGGCCCTCGGCCGGCCGAGGATCGAAGACGGCGCGCGCGGCGGCGGCATAGTCACGCTGACCCTGGCGCGGCTCGGCATCGCTGCCGACGAGGTGCGCGAGCCGATCGGCCGTCGCCCCCGCGTCGAGCCGGATCGGGCGCGGCGGCGGGCGCCCGCCCGTCTCCTCCCATTCGGGCAGGACCGAGAAGAGCCAGGGCTCGTCCCGCCCGGGCCGGCTCAGCCGGGCCGCGACGACGCCGGCCCAGGGCCACCGCAGCCGGTGAAGCGCCTGCGCCGAAGCCCAGGCCCCGGCGCGCTCGGGCCAGTCTCCGGAAAGCGTGGAGAGCAAAGTCGCCGCCGCCTGCCCGAGGAAACGGGCCGCTGCCTCGTCGCCCTCCGGCTCGGGCAGGCCGAGGGCGTCGGCGAGGCCCTTGGGCGTCGGCACCGCGAATCGGGCCGGATGGACGAAGGCGAAAAGCTCGAGCAGGTCGAGCCCGGACAGCTCCGGATAGCCGAGCCTGCTCGCGACCAAAGGCGCATTGAGGAAGATGGTCGGCGTTTCGGCCGCCCGTGCGATCGCCGCCCCGCGCGTCACCGCCTCCACCCTGCCGTCGGGATGGGCGATCCAGATTCCGGCATGGGTCGCGTGGAGCGCGGGGTGAGGCAGCATCATCGCGCGATTGTCGCCGCTGCGGAACAGATTGGCAACAGGCACGAGCCGGTTCCGCGCCGCTCCAGACGCCCGTAACCTTTCCCGTAACCTTTCCCGCAACCGCGGCGAAGGAGCTATGGGAACGACAGTGCGGATCGGTGACGACCAGCTTCGAGCCTTGATGCTCGCGGGCCTCGACGGGGACGGCGCGTCGCACGCGGCGCTGCTCGAGCTTGCGGCCTCGCTGCTGCGCGCCTTCTACCGGCGCCGGATCGCCGATGCCGACGACATCGAGGATCTTGTGCAGGAAACGCTGATCGCCGTGCACGAACGCCGGGCAAGCTACGATCGCAGGCGGCCGTTCAGCCCGTGGCTGTTCGCAATCGCCCGCTACAAGATGATCGATCATATCCGGCGGCGCAGCCGGCTGCAGCCGATCGACGATGTCGGCGATTTGCTGGTCGCCGCCGATTTCGAGGCGCCGAGCCTCGCGCGGACCGATCTCGCCCGCCTGCTCGACGGCCTGCCCGCGAAGCAGGCGGCGGCGATCCGGAACACCAGGATCGAGGGATTGAGCGTGGCCGAGGCGGCGGCGCGGGCGGGCATCGGCGAATCCGACGTCAAGGTGTCGGTCCATCGCGGCCTGAAAGCCCTGGCGGCGCGGGTGAAGGGACAGAGGCGATGAGGACCGACGATCTGATCGCAACGCTCTCCCGCGATGTCCCGGCGGTCCCGCGCCATGCCTTCGGCCGGCGGATCGCGCTCGGCATGGGGCTTGGCGGCGTGGCGACGCTCCTGCTGATCGTTGCGACGATCGGCGTGCGTCCCGATCTCGGCGCCGCGATGCGCGGCTTTCCGTTCTGGATGAAATGGGCCTACACCGCCTCGCTCGGGCTCGTCGCGGTGGCGGCGACGATGCGACTGGCGCGGCCCGAAGGCGCGCGCGCTCCCCTGCTCTGGGCGATGGCGGTGCCGGTGCTGCTGCTCGCCGGGGTCGGGATCGCCGAGCTGGCGCACACGCCGCCGGCCGACTGGGTTCGCATGTGGCTCGGCGCGAGCTGGCAATATTGCCCCTGGCTGGTGCTGCTGCTGGCGCTGCCGATCTTTGCCGGGCTCTTGTGGTCGTTCCGCCGCTTCGCGCCGACGCGGCTGCGGCTGGCCGGCGCCGCGGCCGGGCTCGCCGCCGGCGCCTGGTCGGCGACGCTCTACTGCCTCCACTGCCCCGAAGTCTCCGCTCTGTTCGTGCTGACCTGGTATTCGCTGGGGATCGGGCTTGCCGCGGGCCTCGGCGCGCTTGCCGGGCCACGCCTGCTTCGCTGGTGATCCTGTAACCGCAGGCGGCTCCACGACGAACTTCGAAAGAGGTTCAGGGAGGAGCGGCCCATATGTTCGATACGACCCGGCTTGGCGCGGTGGCCGCGCGTTGGGCGCCGGTGCCGCTGCGGCTGATCGTCGGCGCCGGCTTCTTCATCCATGGCCTCGCCAAGCTTGAAAAGGGCCCGGACCGGTTCGTCGCGATCGTCGATGCGATCGGCGTGCCGATGCCGCAGCTGATGGCGTGGCTCACGATCTGGGTTGAGCTGATCGGCGGGATCGCGATCCTGATCGGCGCCTTCGTGACGCTGGCGAGCATCCCGATGGCGGCGGTCCTGGCGGTGGCGGCGCTCAGCGTCCACCTCCCTTTCGGCTTCACCTCGATCAAGCTGATGGCGGTGACGCGCCAAGGCCCGCAATTCGGGCCGCCCGGCTATGAAACCGACCTTCTCTACCTCGCCTGCCTCGCCACGCTGGTGATGGCGGGGCCGGGGCCGCTGGCCGTGGATTCCTGGCTCGCACGACGATTCGGGACGAAGCGCGGCCGCCAACGCGCCTCCTGAGTCATTTCAGGTTTGCGATTCGGCGACGCTCGCGCCAGAGCCGCAGCCATGATCGATCCTGCCGAACTCCGCGAAGCAGCGCGCGTCTCCAAGGCCTGGCCCTATGAGGAAGCGCGCAAGCTGCTGAAACGCTATCCGGACGGCCCGCCGGCGGGGGAGATCGTGTTCGAGACCGGCTACGGCCCGTCGGGCCTCCCCCATCTCGGCACCTTCCAGGAGGTCGCGCGCACGTTGATGGTCCGCCACGCGCTCGCCGAAATGGTGGATTGGCCGAGCCGCCTCATCGCCTTTTCGGACGACATGGACGGGATGCGCAAGGTGCCGCCCGGCGTGCCGCACCAGGACATGATGCACGAACATCTGGATCAGCCGCTGAGCCGCGTGCCCGATCCCTATGGCTGCGGGCACAAAAGCTATGCCGATCACAACAACCACCTGCTGAAGCAATTCCTCGATCGCTTCGGCTTCGATTACGAGTTCCTTGCCTCTTCGGACGCTTACGGCTCGGGCCGGTTCGATGCGACGCTGAGGGCGGTGCTGCGCCGCTATGGCGAGATCATGGACGTGATGCTGCCGACGCTGCGCGAGGAACGGCGCAGGACCTATTCGCCGGTCCTGCCGATCAGCCCGAAAAGCGGCAAGGTGCTCCAGGTGCCGGTCGAGGTCGTCGATGCCGAGGCGGGCCTGGTCGCGTTCGAAGACGAGGGCGAGCGGATCGTCCAGTCGATCCTTTCCGGCGGCGCGAAGCTCCAATGGAAGGTCGATTGGGCGATGCGCTGGGTCGCGCTGGGCGTCGATTACGAGATGGCGGGCAAGGACCTCATCGATTCGGTCGTCCAGAGCTCGAAGATCGCCCGCGTGCTCGGCGCGCGGCCGCCGGAGGGATTCAATTACGAGCTCTTCCTCGACGAGAATGGCGAGAAAATCTCGAAGACCCGCGGCAACGGCGTCACCATCGACGAATGGCTGACCTATGCGCCGGAAGAGAGCCTCGCTTTCTACATCTACCGCGAGCCGCGGAAGGCCAAGCAGCTGTCCTTCGGGATCATCCCCAAGGCGGTGGACGAATATGACCAGTTCCTCGCGGCCTATCCGACGCAGGAGACCGCCAAGAAGCTCGGCAATCCTGTCCACCACATCCATGCGGGACGCGTGCCCGAGGCGCGCATGCCGATCGGCTTCCCGCTGCTGCTCAACCTCGTCGCCGTCGCCTCGACCGACGACAAGGCGCTGCTCTGGGGCTTCGTGAAGCGGCACGTGCCGGAGGCGTCGCCGGAGACTCATCCCGAGCTTGACCGGCGGATCGATTATGCGCTCGCCTATTTCCGCGACTTCATCGCCGGCGCGCTCGATCACCGGGCGCCGACCGAGATGGAGGCGGCGGCGCTGCGCGATCTCGACAACCGGCTGGCGGCGCTCCCCGAGACGGTCGATGCGGAGACGATCCAGGCCGAGGTCTATGAAGTCGGCAAGACCCACCCGTTCGAATCGCTGCGCGACTGGTTCAGGGCGCTTTACGAAACGCTGCTCGGCACGTCGCAGGGGCCCCGCATGGGCAGCTTCATCGCCCTCTACGGAATCGCCAACAGCCGCAAGCTCATCGCCGAGGCGCTGGCGCGGTAGCGGCCGTCAGGCGGCCGCGCGCTGCGCCGCGATCCAGGCGCGGATCTTGGCCTCCAGCACCGGCATCGGCAGCGCGCCGGTGTCGAGCACCTCGGCGTGGAAGGCCTTGAGATCGAAGCGGGAGCCCAGAGCCTGTTCGGCCTCGTGGCGGAGGCGCAGGATGGTGAGGGCGCCGATCTTGTAGGCGAGCGCCTGGCCGGGGATGGCAATATAGCGCTCGACCTCGGCGGTCACCTCGGTCCGGCTCATGCCGCTATTGTCGAGCATGTACTGGATCGCCTGATCGCGGGTCCAGCCCTTGGCATGGATCCCGGTGTCGACCACGAGGCGCATCGCGCGCAGCATCTCGTCATTGAGCCCGCCGAAGCGCTGATAGGGATCGGTCTCCATGCCGAGCTCGTCCCACAGCGTCTCCGCATAAAGCGCCCAGCCTTCGACGAAGGCGGTGTTGCCGCCGAAGCGCATGAAATTGGGCAGCCGCTCGTTCTCGGAGGCGAGCATGATCTGGAAATGGTGCCCCGGAATGCCTTCGTGCAGGTACAGCGTCTCCATGCCGTAGGTCCGGGCCGATGGCAGATCGTAGCAGTTGAAATAGAAGACGCCGGGCCGCGAGCCGTCCGGCGTGCCGTCATTGTAGGAGCCGGCCGCCTCGGTCCGCTCGCGGAACGGCTCGACCCGGCGAATGTCGAGATGCGAGCGCGGGATCGTCGAGAAAAACTCGCGCACCCGCGCATCGACGCGCCGGCCGATGGCGTAGAAACCGTCGCGCAGCGCGTCGCAGCTCGCCGGTGCGAACTGGGGATCGGTGCGCAGATGCTCGAAGAACTGGGCGAGCGTGCCGGTAAAGCCGACCCGCGTCTTGATCTGCTCCATCTCGCCGCGGATCCGCGCGACCTCGGAGAGGCCGAGATTGTGGACGTCGTCCGCGGTGAGCGGCAGCGTCGTGTTCTCTTCGATGAGGCGCGCATACATGCGATCGCCGCCGCGCATCGAATGGAGGCCGACCTCGGCGCGGGCATGCGGCAGATAGTCGTTCTGCAGGAAATCACGCAGCCGGCGATAGGCGGGGAAGATGTCGTCGCGGACCTCGGCGAGATAGGCCTGCTGGAGACGCGGCCGATCCGCCGCCGGCACCGCATCGGGGAAGTTCAGCACCGGCGCGTAATAAGGCGAGGCCTCGGGCGCCTCGGCGAGCTGGGTGTCGAGTTGCTGGATGACGTTGCGGATCGTGAGCTGGGTTTCGACGACGCCCGAGGCGAGGCCCTGGCGGAAGCGCTCGATCACCCGATCCATGATCCTCACGAACTGGCGATGGCGGGCGAGGTTGTCCTCATAATCCTTGACGTTGCGGAACGGCGCCGCGCCGTGGCCGGAGGCGAAGACCGGATAGAAGGTCTGGAAGCCGCTGAAATGGTTCATCGGCCTCACCACGGTCAGCGCCAGCATGTCCGGCTGGACGTCCGCGAGATCCTCGGTGCGCTGATATTTGAAGACGTCGTAAGCGATCTGGTCCGTCGGATCGAGCTGGTCGCGGGGGATCGCCTGCAACGCCGCCAGATCCTGCTCCGCCGCCGCGCGCTCGGCGGCGTAGTAGGCATCGCTCAGATAGTCGCCCAGCTGGTCGGCATGGCTGTAGTCGCCGCGGAAGATCGCCATGATCGGGTTGCGGCGGAGATTCGCCTCATCGCTGTCGTGAAACAGCTGGCGAAGACGCGCGTCGGCGCTTGCCGGCGCGGCCGCCGCTGTCGGGGTCTGCGCCAGGAGCGGCTGGATCGGTGCGGCGGCGAGAAGGGCGGCGAGAAGGAGCGAACGGCGGCTCATGGAGATTCCCCTGCGAACTGTGTTGTGACGCTAATACGGGGAGCCGGCGGCCGCAAGCGCGCTCGCGCCCCGGCTCAATAATAAGTGGCGCTCGAGACGATCCAGGGGCGCTCGCGATGCCATTTGGTGATGACATATTTCGTCCCGGCCATCACCGGCATCCCCTGATGGAGCGTCGCCGGATTGGGCAGGCCATGCGCATCGAGATTGTTCCAGATGAGCAGGTTGCCGGTTCGCGGCGCGACCTTGATGCCGACGCGAGGGAAATGGGTCTGGCCGCCTTCCTCGGGCATGTTGAGGAAGGCCATGGCGGTCCAGGTGCGCTGGCCGCCGCACCGGTCCATTTCCTCCCAATAGGCTTCGGACTGGTGGAAATAATCGTGATGCGGCTTGAACTGCTGGCCGACCGCATAGCGCTGGCCCTGGATCGTCTCGCCATGGCTCGGCTCGATCCCGGTCAGCGCCGCGAGCTTCGCCTCGACCTGGATGACCAGCGGGTCCTTCGAATCGAGGTTGCAGCTCTCGCTGGTCCGGAACTCCGGATCGGATGAGGGCGCGAGCAGCTTCGAGGGGATGCGCTCGCGATCGATCTTGCGGACGAGGCCCTCGCACTCCTTCGCGGTCAGGAAATCGCGGATGACGAAGATGTCGATGTCGTTCGACGGAATCTTGAAACCGCTCGGGTGACGCGCCAGGCGCTGGGCCACCGACGCGCCGATCGCCGCCTTGTAGTCGACATGCGCAGCACTCATCGCCTCACTCCACCACGTGGCCGCGCACCATCACGAAGCCGACATGTTCGAGAACACGGACATTGGCGAGCGGATCCCCGTCCACCGCGATGAGATCGGCCGAATAGCCGGGCGCGATCTTCCCGACCTCGTCGTCGAGGCCGAGCAGGTGCGCGGCGCCCGTGGTCGCGGCGGCGATCGCCTGTTGGGGCGTCATGCCGGCTTCGGTGACGAGCAGGTTGAACTCGCCGGCGTCGAGGCCATGCTCATAGACCCCCTCGTCGGTGCCGAAAACGACGGGGACCCCGGCCTGGATCGCCCCGCGTGCCGCCCGGCCGACCACCTGAAGCGTCATCCGCACCTTGTCTTCGACCCGCGGCGTGTAGACGCCGGTCCCCAGCCGCTCCCTTATGCCTTCGAACGCCATCAGGGTCGGCACGAGCGTGGTCCCGTGCTGCCGCATCAGCTGGAGCGTCGCCGGGCTTGCGAAGGTGCCGTGCTCGATCGAATCCACGCCCGCCCGGACCGCCGCCGCGATCCCCTCGTCGCTGTGCGCGTGCGCCGCCGCCTTGAGGCCGAGCGAATGCGCGGTCGAGACGATCGCGCGCATCTCCTCGTCGGTAAAGGCCTGGCCGAGCCCGCGATCGCCCTGGGAAAGGACGCCGCCGGTTGCCATGAACTTGATCACGTCGGCGCCATTGCGGGCCTGTTCGCGAACGCGGGCGGCGCACTGATCGGCGCCGGTGCATGTGTTGTGGCCCTGGAGAACCTCGTTCACTTCCGGCCGGAAGCCGGCGGTGTCGCCATGGCCGCCGATGGTGGACAATGGCTCGCCGGCGACGAGCATGCGCGGGCCTTCGATCAGGCCTTCGTCGATCGCCCGCCGGAGCGCGAAGCCGGTGACGCCGGGCGAGCCCAGATCGCGCACGGTGGTAAAACCGGCGCGCAGCGTGACCAGCGCATTATGCGCGCCGAGCAGCGTCAGATAATCGTCCGTGTCGACCGCGCCGCGCCAGAACGGCGCCCGCGAATCGCCGACCAGGTGGACATGGGCGTCGATCAGCCCGGGCATCACCGTCCGGTTCGTGAGATCGATCAGCCGGGCACCCGCGGGCGGCGGGACGATGCCGGCGGTGACGCTCTGGATTCGGCCGTCGACGATCATGATGGTCGAAGGGCCGGCGATCGGCCGGGCGGGATCGGTCATCAGATGGCCGGCCTGGACGACGATCGTCTGGTGCGGTGCAGACGATTGGCTGCTGCCCTGGGCCGCGACGGATGACGCGGCGGCGGAGACAAGCAGCATGACCATGAAGCGCGCGATCATCGACATCCCCCTGTTTTGGCCCTTGTTTTGGCCACTGTTTCGGCGTGGCGCATTCATGACTCAGACGCGCTTGGCCTGACAAGGAAAAAGCCCGGGGCTTGTGGCCCCGGGCTTCCTGCTTCCCCGCGGAGAAGTCGATCGGACTTACCAGAAGAAGTCGTAGATCGCGTCAACCACTTCGCCGGTGTAGACGTCCACCAGCAGCACGTCGTTATAGTAGCGCACCCATTCCGTGCCCGGAGGGGCCGGCGGCAGGCGATAATAATAAGGATCGCCGATCCAGTAGCTCTGTCCATAGAACAGCGGATCGAGGAACAGCCCGATCGAGAAGCGGCGATAGTGCCAATTGCGGTAAGGCGCATAATAAGGAGACAGGTGGAACAGGTGGCGGTTGCCGACCCGGTAACGCTGCCAATCGTAACGCCGGTCGCCACGCCAGCCGCGATTCCAGTCCCGGCCCCAGTTGCGATTGCCGCGCGCGCCCGCCCGCGGACCGTTGGAGCCGCGGATCGCCGCGCGCTGCTGCGGGGTGCCGTAGCGATACTGGTTGCGCCGCTCGAGCTCCTGATAGTGACGCAGCCTGGGATCGTTGGGATTGCCCTGCCACGCCTGCGGGTAGATGCTGCCCGGACGCGCCTGGGGCCCGCGATTGCCGCGATAACCCTGCGGCGCAGCCTGGGGGCCGCGCGCGCCCTGCGGCCGCACGCCCTGCGGCGATCCCTGGGGTCCGCGATTGCCCTGGAAGTTGCCGCGACCCTGCCAGTTGCCGCCCTGACGCTGGGCTGCGGGCGGCGGGGCCTGGCGCTGGACGGCCGCCGGCGGCGCCTGGCGGGCCGGCGGAGCCTGGCGCTGCGATTGCCCGCGCGATTCCCCGCCGTGCCAGCTGCCACGGTCATGGCCGCGATCGCCATTGTCGCGATGATGCTGCGCGATCGCCGCGGCGGGCGCCAAAGCGCTTGCGGCGAGTAAAAAACCGAACAATGCCCTCGGCATCTGCCCTACTCCTTCAAACATGCACAGGGCGGCAACAGGCCGCCTTTGATGATGCGTTTTGCACAACGGCTGCTGACGCAATGCTGAACCAGCCGGCAAGGTTTCGGAAAGGTGACGATCGCCCCGTCTCAGCGCGGGACGCCGCGTGGCGGACGCAAGGCGGGCACCGCGCGGGCGGCATCCGCCGGCGCGATCCGCGGCGGCGGGCTTGCGGCAACGCGTTCCTCCCCGCTCCTGATCCGCGCCGCGCGGCGGATCGAATCGCGCAGTCGCGGATAGATGCCGCAGCGGCAGATATTGGGGATCGCCGCGTCGATCCGATCGTCCGACAGGCTGTCCTCATGGTCGATCAGCGCCGCGGCGGCCATGATCATGCCGGGAATGCAGAAGCCGCATTGCGGCACATTGTCCGCGGCGAAGGCCTGCTGAACCGGGTGCGACCGATCGTTCGAAAGCCCCTCGATCGTGGTCACATAGGTGCCCTCGATCTCCCGGATCGGAACCCGGCAGCTTCGCACCGCGCGGCCATCGACATGGACGGTGCAGGCGCCGCAATGGCCGGTGCCGCAGCCGAGCTTCGCCCCGGTAAGATTCGATGCCTCGCGCAGCGCGAAGAGCAGCGGCGTATCGGGATGGAGCCGGTAGTGGACGGGCTGGCCGTTCACGGTAAAGCTGGTCATGCGCCCTGATAGGCGGAAGGGGAAGGCGATGGAAAGCGCGCGGATCGGGATCGGGATCGAACGGGGCGTCGCGGCGGTGACGATGACCCGGCCGGACAGGCTCAACGCGATGGACGGGGAGATGTTCGCGGCGATCGGCGACACGTTTCGCCGGCTCGGCCGCGATCCCGCCGTGCGCGCGATCCTGCTGGCCGGCGCGGGCCGGCATTTCACCGCCGGGCTCGACCTCGATTATGCCGCGACCCAGTTTGCGCCTGGCAGCGATGCGGGCCGCGCGGCCGAATCGCGGCTGCGCCATATCGAATGGCTCCAGGACATGTTCAGCGCGGTCGAGGCGGCCCGCGCGCCCGTGATCGCGGCGATCCATGGCGGCTGCATCGGCGCCGGGGTCGATCTCGCATGTGCTGCGGACATCCGCATCGCCAGCGCCGATAGCTTCTTCCAGATTGCCGAGGTGGATGTCGCGATCACCGCCGATCTCGGCACGCTGCAGCGCATGGGTCATCTCGTTCCCCAGGGCCTGCTGCGCGAGCTCGTTTATACCGGCCGCCGAATGGACGCCGGGGAGGCGTCGCGAATCGGGTTCGTCAACGCCGTCGCCCCGGATCGGGAGGGCGCCATCGCAGCCGCGCGTGCGATCGCCGAGATGATCGCCGCCAAATCGCCGCTCGCCGTTGCCGGGGCCAAACGGAGCCTGAACCACAGCCGCGGCCGCCCGATCGAGGAGGGGCTGCGCGACGTTGCCCTCTGGAACGCGGCGACGCTCGCCAGCGTGGACATCGGCGAGGCGATGCAGGCGCGCATCGCGAAGGCGGAACCGATGTTCAAACCGCTCAACGACTGAGCTGCGAATCGCACGGGCGATAGGAAACGTCTCTCGCCGCGCCTACATTCGGACGAAGAACGGAGAGGATGATGAGCGTCGCATTCCGCCGCGAGAGCGACGAGGAGCATAAGGAGCCGCGGTTCGAGCTGCCGATCCCGCCCGGGCCGAACCTCGTCACGGAGCGAGGGCTTGCCCTGATCGCGGCGGAGGTCGCGCGGCTGGAGACGGCGGTCGCGGCCGAGACGGACGAGACGGCTCGCGAGGCGCTGCGCCGTGACCTTCGCTACTGGACGACCCGCCAGACCACCGCCGAGATCGCGCCGCCACCGACGCCCGGTCAGGCGGGGATCGGTTCCAGCGTTCGCATCCGGCTCGGCGGCGCTGAGCGAACGATCGCGATCGTCGGCGGCGACGAGGCCGATCCAGCGGCAGACCGACTCGCCTTTTCCGCCCCCCTCGCCCGCGCGCTGATCGGCGCGGAGGCGGGCGAGCGGGTCGACTTCAACGGCGTCGCCGAGGCGATCGAGGTGCTGGAGGTGATGCCGTGAGCCAGGGCCCGGCGCGCGGCGCGGATCGGGCCCCGGCCGGCTGACCGCAGGCTAAAGCGCCGCCGGGCTCCGCCGTTAGTCCTGACATGGGCGGGGCATCGGGGACGGCATGTTGAGATCATTTCTGCGCATTCTGGGCGGCGTGGCGCTGATCCTGGCGCCGCAGTCGGCGGTGGCCGGAATCAGCCTGTCGCCGCGCGCCGTCATCTATTTCGACAATGGCGAGCAGCGCCAGCAGGGCATCGACGCCTTCCCGATCCCGACCGACGCCCTGGCCGGGCTCAATGACCAGATCCGCGCGCTCGCCGGGCCGGACGCGGCGCTGAGCGGCGCGGTGGGCGAAGGCGGCGGCAGCGCGCGCCAGATCGTCTTTCCGATGTTCGGCGGATCGATCACCGTCGGCGGCCAGCAAACGCAGGTCACCTTCACGGGGCTTTACGGCACCGCCGAGACCAGTTCGCGCATCGTCGTGCCGCTCAACCTCGCCCTCACCGCGGGCGGCTTCACCGCGACGGATCTGCTCAGCACCGTCGCCGACGGTCGCGCGACCTACCGCCGGATCGACCTCGAGCTCACCGTCCAGCATCGGCTCGACGAGCGGTTCGCGCTGATCGGCGGCGTCCGTTACGAACGGGTTCGCAGCCGCGCGACGCTCGATGCGATCACGACGTCGTCGACCAACATCGCCAATCTCGTCGCCCTGCTTTCGGGATCCGGGCCGGTCGATCTCGGCCTTTCGCAAGGCGAGCAGCGGCTCGATCTCGGCGCCGTCAGCGAAAGCTGGAGCCTCCGGGGTGGCGCCGCGGCCTTCGTTCCCTTCGCACGGCGCCAGCTCGTCTATGTCAACGGCATGGTCCATGTCAGCCGCGCCCCAGCGCTGACCGCACAGGCGCTGCTCACCGATCTCGACGGCGGCGGAACGCTGGACCTGTCGACGCGCCGGCCTTCGGAGACCTCGGTCGGCCCGGACATTTCGGTCGGCATCCTCTCCCGGTTCAGCGACCGCGTGGCGCTCGACATACGGTATCGCGGCATCTTCTATTTCCCGCTGAGCGGGGTCCGCGGCTTCGATGATCCGCGCGTCAATCACGGGCTCAACCTCGGCCTCACCTTCGCATTGGGGCGGTAGCCGGCATGATCAGCCGGCTCGCCCGCATCCTGCTCGTCTTCCTGCTTGCGCTTCCGGTCGCCGCGCGGGCCGAGACTCGCGCGCTGGTCGTGGCGGCGAGCTATGCCGGAAGCGGCAATCCCGCACTCGCGCTCGCCAATACCGCGGTGGACGGCCGCAACGTCGCCGCCGCCCTCACCCGGGCTGGCCTGCGCGACGTGAGGCTGATCGAGGATCCCGATCTCGCGCGCTGGGAAACCGAGCTGGAGGCCTTCGCGGCGCGGCTCGCGCCCGGCGACGTCGCCCTCCTCTATTATGCGGGCCACGCCATCCAGGTGTCCGGGCGAAACTATTTCCTCGCCGGCGACGGCACGAGCCTGATCGACATGGAGCGGATGATCCCGCGCCTCAGCGATCGGGCGCGCGGGGTCTTCCTCGTCATCGACGCCTGCCGCAACAATCCCTTCCAGCGCGGCGACAGCCCCGATGTGGTCGCGGCAGCCCGCGCATTGCCGACGGTGTCCGTCGCCGAATTGACCGCCGCCCATCGCGGCCTCAGCCAGCTCGGCGATCTGCGCGGCCTCTCGGTGCTCGCCCTCTTCTCCACCGATCCGGGCAATGTCGCGCTCGACGGCGAGCCGGGATCGGGGAGCCCCTTCGCCAACGCCTTCGCGGCCGAGCTGGGGCGCCGTCAATCGCTCGACGCACTCGTCCGCCGGGTCGCGCTGCGCGTCAATCGCGAGACCGGCGGCGAACAGACGCCATGGCGGCAGGGCGACCTTCCCTTCGACGTCTATCTCGCCGGAATGCAGAGCTTCCCCGTCCCCTGACCGCCCCGGCATTTGACTTTTTGCATCGCAGCATCCATATGCCCGCCCAGCGAGGCGTCATGCAGCGTGATCTGGCCTGAAGGCCCGGCTCCGTCTCGTATTTCCAAGAGCTTCCCTTTTCACGCGGGTCGTTCAGACACCCGCCGCGTTTGCGCGCGCGCCGTTTCGGCGTGCCGGGCAGGCAACGCATGAAGTGAGTTTAAACTTAAAATGTCATTCCAGAACCTCGGGCTGTCGCAGCCCGTTCTCCAGGCGCTCGCCTTCAAGGGCTACAAGGACGCCACGCCGATCCAGATGCAGGCGATCCCGACCGTGCTCAAGGGCCGCGACCTGCTCGGCATCGCGCAGACCGGCACCGGCAAGACGGCGGCGTTCATGCTGCCCTCGATCGATCGGCTCGTCGCCTCGCGGCGGGGCGGGACGCGTCCGCAATCGTGCCGGATGCTCGTCCTCGCGCCGACCCGCGAGCTCGCCGGGCAGATCGCCGAATCGGCGCGCGCTTACGGCCAGTTCGCCGGGCTTCGCGTCGCCACCATCTTCGGCGGCACCTCGATCGGTCGCAACCGCGCCGACGTGGCGCGCGGCGTCGACGTGCTCGTCGCGACGCCGGGCCGGCTGATCGACGTCGTCGATCAGGGCTATCTGACGCTTCGCGAGGTCGAGATCCTCGTCCTCGACGAGGCCGATCAGATGCTCGATCTCGGCTTCATCCACGCGCTGAAGCAGATCGTGAAGATGCTCCCGGCCAGGCGCCAGACCCTGTTCTTTTCGGCGACCATGCCGAAGGCGATCAAGGAGCTCGCCGATCGCTTCCTCACCGATCCGGCGACGGTGTCGGTGGCGCCGCAGTCGACGACCGCCGAGCGGGTCGATCAATATGTGACCTTCGTCCAGCAGGGCGAGAAGCAGGCCTTGCTCACCATGATGCTGCGCTGGGGCTTTTCCGAACGCGGCAATATGGACCGCGTCCTCGTCTTCACCCGCACCAAGCATGGCGCCGACCGGGTCGTGAAGCTGCTTGCCGGCAACAACATCCCGGCGAACGCGATCCACGGCAACAAGAGCCAGCCGCAGCGCGAACGCGCGCTCGCCGAGTTCAAGAGCGGTCGGGTCCGCATCCTGGTCGCGACCGACATCGCCGCGCGCGGCATCGACGTGTCGGGCGTCAGCCACGTCATCAATTTCGAGCTGCCCAACGTGCCCGAACAATATGTCCACCGGATCGGGCGGACGGCGCGCGCCGGCAATGATGGCGTCGCCATCGCCTACTGCGCGGATGACGAGAAGGCCTATCTTCGCGACATCGAGAAGCTGACCCGCCAGAAAATCGCGGTCGAGCCGCTGCCGCAGGGCTTCCTCGCCGAAGCGGCGCGGATCAAGGCGAGCCGGTCGACGCCGGCCTTCGAGGAGCGGCTCGCGCCGCGCCACGAGGAGCGCGCGCCACGCCAGCGGGCGCATCCGCAGCGCGGGCGCTATGCCTCGTCGGTCAAGCCGACGGGCAATGCGCGGCGGCGGGCGCGGGGCTGACTTGCAAGGGCGGGCGCCCTCTGCTAGGGGCTCCCGCTCACGCCGCCCGGGCCTCCCGTGCGGCGACTCCTATTTTCGGGTATAAGCATTTGTTCATGGCGGCGCGATCGGCGCCGCGCACGGGATCGAACGGCTAAAAAGGAAGAGTGGCGAGCTTTTATGCAGATCATCGTTCGCGATAACAATGTCGACCAGGCGCTGCGGGCGCTCAAGAAGAAGCTGCAGCGCGAGGGCGTCTATCGCGAGATGAAGCTGCGTCGCCATTACGAGAAGCCGAGCGAGAAGCGCGCGCGCGAGCGTGCCGCCGCGATCCGCCGCGCCCGCAAGCTCGAGCGCAAGCGCGCCGAGCGCGACGGCCAGCGCTGATCTCTCGGCGCCGTCCGGGGTGACGGCGAGGAAACTTGGCATTACGACCGGGCGGCGATAATCCATCGCCGCCCGTTCTCGTTTGGGGGAAATCGATGTCCAACGTCACCGCCGTCCCGATTCGCCCGCTTGCGAAGGGATCCATCGTCAAGCTGTGGATCGCGCTGATCGTGCTCGTGCTCGCCGCCGGCGCGATCGCCTGGTGGGGGACGGCGCCGCTGCAGGTGACGACGACGCAGTCGGGGCTTCGCTTCCGCGTGATCCACGAAGGCACCGGCGAGCCGGCGACCGATCAGGACGTCGTGCTGCTGCGCTACCAGCTGCACGTCACCGGCCCCTCCAACCCGGTCATCCAGGACAGCGACGAAAGCGGCCAGCCAGTGCCGCTCAGCGCCGGCTCGGTCGTTCCCGGCATGGCCGAGGCGATCCGCATGATGCGCGCCGGCGGAACCTATGAGTTCTGGATGCCGCCGCATCTCGGCTATGCCGGACGGCTGCCGCCCGGCGCGCCCTTCGGCCCGATGGACACGCTCTATTTCAAGGTCCGCGTCGTCCAGATCGGGCGCGGCATGGCCGCGCTCCAGCAGATGATGGGACGCCCCCAGGGCGGGCCTCCGGGCGGCGAAGCGCAGGAGAATATGCGCGAGCTCGAATCCGGGCACGGCAATCCGCACGCCGGCGCGCCGGAAACGGCCGCGCCGCCCACCGGGACGGGCAACAGCCAGAACTGACGAAGGCGCTCGGGATCCGCCGCGCACGCGCGCGGCGGGGCTCGCTCAGGGTTCGGGAATTTCGGGCGCGTCGTCTTCGGACTTCTGGTCGAGCGCCGCCTTGGTCAGCGCGACGATCGGATCGGCCAGGGCAAGGCCGAGAATGCCGAACAGCGCACCGAAGATCAGCTGCGCGCCAAGCACGAGCGCCGGCGCGAGATCGACGGTGCGCCGCGCGACATAGGGCACGATGAGATAGCCGTCGACGATCTGCACCACCGCGTAGACGGCGACTGCCCACAGGCCGGTGTCGACTCCGGCCGAAAAGCCGATGAGGACGATCAGCAGGCCCGAGACGATCGCGCCGATATTGGGCAGGAAAGCGAGGATGCCGGTGAGCAGGCCGAGCAGCGCCGCCATGGGCACCCCGCCGACCATCAGCAGCAGCCAGGTGCCGACGCCCTCCACGGCCATGCCGAGCAGCCGCCCGGCCATCAGCCGGCGCAGCGTATATCCCATGCGATCGGAGGTCCGGTAGAAGCCCTCGCGGTTGGCGCTCGGCAGCATCCAGGCGACGCCCCGTTCGTAGATTCGCGGCTCGACCGCGACGAACAGCCCGATCACCAGGATCATGACGAGATTGGTCACGACCCCGACCGCGGTGCCGACCGCGGATGTCAGCCGGCCGATCGACCCCATCGCCTGCGCGACGATCTGGTCCGGATCGAGGCTGGGCACGTCGAGCCCGAACGAGGCGGCCAGCGCCAGCAGGCGGGTCAGCTCGGTCTCGATCGTCGCCTTGAAGGCAGCCGCCTGCGCGGTCAGCTGTACGCCGGCGAGCCAGATCGTGCCGGCAAGGAAGGCGAAGCCGGCAAGGACCACGATCAGCAGCCGCCAGCCACGGCCGATCGGCAGCACCCGGCCGAGCAGGCGCGTGCCGCCGTCGAAGATCGCGGCGACGACGATCCCGCCGAAGATCAGCAGCAGCGGCTGCGCGAGGAAGATGACGGCAAGAACCGCGAGGCCGAGCGCGAACCAGACGCTTGCCTTCTTGAGCTCCTGGCGGATCAGCGGATCGCGCAGCTCGGACGGGCCCGGCCTGTCGGCGGGTCGATCGGTGGGCGGGGGCGGGGCTGCCGCCTCGCTCATCGGCCCCCGCTGGCCGGCACAGGCGCCTGGCCCGGTCGGAGCGAGGTGCCGGCGCGGCCGGACCTCAGGGCGGTGAACCAGCTGATCGGGTTCCAGTAGCTGGACGATCCGTCAAGGCTGAAGGTGATGAACTCGGCGCGGCCGCCGATATTCTCCCACGGCACCGGCCCGCCGAGACCGAGCTCGCTCACCGGGAAGCGGCTGTCCGCGCTGTTGTCGCGATTGTCGCCCATCAGGAAGACGCGGTTCGCCGGCACCGTGACGCGCGGGAAATCATCGCCCGTCGATCGGCCGAGGTCGAGCGTGTCGTAATAACGCCCGCTCGGCAGATATTCGCGCACGACCGGAAGGCGGCAATAGAGCTTGCCGTCCGCGCCGCGAACCCGGAAGTCGCCATATTCGTCGTAACCGCGGCCGGCGCAGGGCGTGTTGATGTCGACAGGGATCATCGTCGGCGGCCGCTGCTCGGTACGAAGCTCACGGCCGTTGAGGAAGACGCGTCCGCCGATCACCTCGATCGTGTCGCCGGGAAGCCCGATGACCCGCTTGATATAGTCGCTGCTCTCACCCGGCGGCGTGACGATGACGACATCTCCGCGCTCCGGCATGCGACCCCAGATCCGCCCGCTCCAGCGCGGGAAGATGTGGAAGCTCGGCGAAACCCAGGACCAGCCATAGGGATATTTGCTCACCACCAGCCGATCGCCGACGAGCAGGCCCGGCATCATCGATTCGCTCGGGATGTAGAACGGCTTGGCGATGAACGAGTGGAACGCGAGGACGGCGAGAATCAGCCAGAAGATCGCCTTGATCTCCGACCACCAGTCGGTGCCCGGCTTGGCCGGCTTCGCAGCGTCGAGCGCGGCGGGCGGGGCGACGATGTCGCTGTGGGTGTCAGCCGCGTCGCTGCGGTCGGTGTCGGTCAACAAGCCTGCTCCTCGGGGATCGCCTCGATGACGACCACAGCCAGAGCAAATGGGTGGTCGTCGGTCATTGTCAAATGGATGCGGGCGGCGTGGCCCGGCGGGACGAGCGCGTCAAGCCTCTCCTTGGCGCCACCGGCCAGCGCCAGCGTCGGTGCGCCGGAGGGCAGATTCACGACGCCGATGTCCTTCATATAGACCCCGCGCTTGAAGCCGGTGCCGACCGCCTTGGAATAGGCCTCCTTGGCGGCGAAGCGCTTGGCATAGGTGCCCGCGCGCGTGAACGGACGCCGCTCGGCCCGCGCGCGTTCGGTGTCGGTGAAGACCCGGTTGAGAAACCGTTCGCCGAACCGGTCGAGCGAATTCCGGATGCGCTCGATATTGCACAGGTCGGAGCCGATGCCGACGATCATCGCATCGGCCGCGCGGCGGGCAGCGACCTAGGCACCCCGCGCCTCGTTCATCAGGGCGCGCATCCGGCGCACGCTCTCCTCCAGCCCGACGAAGATCGCCTCGCCGATCAGGAAATGGCCGATGTTGAGCTCGCGGACCTGCGGGATGGCGGCGACGGGCACGACATTGTCATAGGTGAGGCCGTGACCGGCATGGACCTCGATCCCGTTCTTGGCGGCAAGCGCGGCGGCATCGGCGAGTCGGCGCAGCTCCGCGCCCTGGGCCTCGCCCGCCAGCTCGGCATAAAGACCGGTGTGCAGTTCGACGACCGGCGCGCCGAGCGCCATCGCCGCCTCGATCTGGCGCGGATCGGGCTCGATGAAGAGCGAGACGCGGACATTCGCCGCCGCGAGCGCGCGCACCATCGGCGCGAGATGATCGCGCTGCCCCGCTGCGTCGAGCCCGCCTTCGGTCGTCCGCTCCTCGCGCTTTTCGGGGACGATGCAGGCGGCGTGGGGGCGGTGCCGCAGGGCGATCGCGAGCATCTCATCGGTCGCCGCCATTTCGAGATTGAGCGGGATGGTGAGCTCGGTCGACAGCCGGGCGATGTCGTCGTCGGTGATGTGGCGGCGATCCTCGCGCAGGTGCGCGGTGATGCCATCGGCCCCGGCGCCGGCGGCGAGCAAAGCGGCGCGGACAGGATCGGGCGTGCCGGCGCCGCGCGCGTTCCTGACCGTCGCGACATGATCGATATTGACGCCGAGGCGGAGCGGGCCGGTCACGCGGCCTTCCGGCTCCCGGGCTTTTCCGCCGGCAGCGCCGCGAGCTCGGGCGGGAGCGAATCGGCCGGGTAGGTCGGCACCGCGAGCTGGACGAGCGGGAAGAAGGGCACGCCGAGATCGGCCTCGCCGCCCGACCGATCGACGAGCGCGGCGGCGGCGATCACCTCGCCGCCCGCCTCCGCCACCGCCTTCATCGCCTCGCGCGAGGAAAGGCCGGTGGTCACGACATCCTCGACCAGGAGCACCTTCTGGCCAGGCGTGATGCGGAAGCCGCGCCGAAGCTCGAACACGCCTTGCGGCCGTTCGACGAAGATCGCCTCACGTCCGAGCGCGCGCGCCATTTCGTGGCCGATGATGACGCCGCCCATCGCCGGCGAGACGACAAGGTCGATCGCGGCGCGAAGATCGCGCGGCATCGTCGCGGCAAGGGCGGAGGCGAGGCGCGAGGCACGCGCCGGATCCATCAGCACCCGCGCACATTGCAGGTAGCGCGGGCTGTGGAGCCCGGAGGAGAGGATGAAATGGCCTTCGAGCAACGCGCCGGCGGCGCGGAATTCGGCCAGCACCTCTTCTTCGTTCATCGCGCAATCCGTCCTTGTTCGGGGGGTTCCTGATTGATAGGGCCGCCCCGACGACGCATCAAGCATCCAAAGGGCTTGGCAACGGCCTTGAGACGCGCCTATGCGCTGCCTATAAGGCGCCGCGTCGCGCCTTGCGGGCGGGAAACCAGCCACCCCAAGGGCTGCTCACAGGGGTATAGATGAAGACTCTTTTCAAGCTTGCCGCCATCGCCGCTGCGTTCGGCCTGGCTCCCGCCGCCGCGAGTGGCCAGGCACCGGCACCGGCTGCCGATCAGGCCGCGCCAGCCGCTGCGGCCGCACCGGCCGCCGACGCCGCTTCGACCGCCGGCAATTCCGCCACACCCGCCGCGCCGGCGCTGCTGACGCCCGAAGCGGGGATCGGCCAGCCCGACGGCCGCGCCGCGCTGCAGACCCAGTTCACGCCGATCGGCGAGGAAGCGGCCTGGTTTCACAACAAGATCCTGATGACGCTGATCATCGCCATCTCGATCTTCGTCCTGATCCTGCTGCTGATCGTGATCGTCCGGTTCCGCCGCGGCGCCAATCCGACGCCGACGCGCACCGCGCACAACACCGTGCTCGAGGTGATCTGGACACTGGTCCCGGTCATCATCCTGGTGCTGATCGCGATTCCGTCGATCCGGCTGCTCGCCCACCAATATTCCCCGCCGCGCGCCGACCTCACCGTCAAGGTGACGGGCAACCAGTGGTTCTGGGAATATGAATATCCGGACAACGGCATCCACATCGTCTCCAACATGCTGACCGACGAACAGGCCCGCGCGCGCCATGAGCCGCGCCAGCTGGGCGTCGACAACCGCCTCGTCGTCCCCGCCGGCGCGGTCGTGAAGGTGATCGTCACGTCCAACGACGTGATCCACAGCTGGGGCGTTCCCGGCTTCTGGGTGAAGATCGACGCCGTGCCGGGCCGCCTCAACGAGACCTGGTTCAAGGTCGATCGTCCCGGCGTCTATTACGGCGTCTGCTACGAGCTTTGCGGCGCCCGCCACGGCTTCATGCCGATCGCGGTCGAGGTCCTGCCGCGCGACCAGTTCGCGCAATGGGTGGCGAGCCAGGGCGGCCACATGGCCGGCGCTGCCGCCACGCCGGAGGCCGCCGCGGCGGCAGCGCCGGCGGAGACCGCGAACACCGTCGCAACCGCGGCCGAGCCCGCGACCACGAACCAGGCCGAAACCAGATAAGGCGGCAGAAGAGACATGACCGATACCACCGCAAACGCCGCTCATTTCGAGGCCGATCACGGCCACGACGCGCATGACCATGCCGATCACAAGCCGGGCTTCTTCGTCCGCTGGTTCATGTCGACGAACCACAAGGACATCGGCACGCTCTACCTGATCTTCGCGATCATCGCGGGGATCATCGGCGGCTCGATCTCTGGTCTGATGCGCTGGGAGCTGGCCGAGCCCGGCCTTCAGCATGTTCAGGGCTGGGCGACGATGCTCAATCACGTCGTCGGCCTTCCCGATGCGGACATCGATCAGGGCCGGCACATGTGGAACGTGCTGGTGACCGCCCACGGCCTCATCATGGTGTTCTTCATGGTGATGCCGGCGATGATCGGCGGGTTCGGCAACTGGTTCGTGCCACTGATGATCGGCGCGCCGGACATGGCCTTCCCGCGGATGAACAACATCTCGTTCTGGCTGCTGCCCTGCTCCTTCACGCTGCTGCTCGGATCGCTGTTCGTCTCGGGCGGCACCGGGCTCGGCTCGGGCACCGGCTGGACGGTCTATGCGCCGCTTTCGACGTCCGGCTCGACCGGGCCGTCGGTCGACATGGTGATCTTCTCGCTGCACCTTGCGGGCGCGAGCTCGATCCTCGGCGCGATCAACTTCATCACCACCATCTTCAACATGCGCGCACCGGGCATGACGCTGCACAAGATGCCGCTCTTCGTCTGGTCGATCCTGGTGACGGCCTTCCTGCTGCTGCTTTCGCTGCCGGTGCTCGCCGGCGCGATCACGATGCTGCTCACCGATCGCAATTTCGGCACGCACTTCTTCGAGGCCCGCGGCGGCGGCGATCCGCTGCTGTACCAGCACCTGTTCTGGTTCTTCGGCCACCCCGAGGTCTACATCATGATCCTGCCGGGCTTCGGCATGATCAGCCAGGTGATCGCGACGTTCAGCCGCAAGCCGGTCTTCGGCTATCTCGGCATGGCCTATGCCATGGTCGCGATCGGCGTCATCGGCTTCGTCGTGTGGGCGCACCACATGTTCACCGTCGGCCTCGACGTGAACACGAAGATGTACTTCACCGCCGCGACGATGGTGATCGCGGTCCCCACCGGCATCAAGATCTTCTCGTGGATCGCGACGATGTGGGGCGGATCGATCACCTTCGAGACGCCGATGCTCTGGGCTCTCGGCTTCATTTTCATGTTCACCGTGGGCGGCGTCACCGGCGTCGTTCTCGCCAACGGCGGCGTCGACACGATTTTCCAGGACACTTATTACGTGGTGGCGCACTTCCACTACGTGCTGAGCCTGGGGGCGGTCTTCTCGCTCTTCGCCGGCTTCTATTACTGGTTCGGCAAGATGAGCGGCCGGATGTACAACGAGCTGCTCGGCAAGCTGCACTTCTGGCTGTTCTTCATCGGCGTCAACATCCTGTTCTTCCCGATGCACTTCCTCGGGATGGACGGCATGCAGCGCCGCGTGCCGGACTATGCCGACGCCTTCGCCCATTGGAACCATCTTGCCAGCGCCTATGGCTATACGATCATGGGCGTCGGGATGATCGTCTTCTTCGTGAACGTGCTCTATTCGCTGTTCGCTGGGCCGAAGGCGGCGGACAATTACTGGGGCGAAGGGGCGACGACGCTGGAGTGGACCCTTTCCAGCCCGCCGCCGTTCCACCAGTTCGAAACCCTGCCAGTGGTGGATTGAGCCACCCAGCCGCTCCGGCCTTCCGGAGAGGCGGATTGGAAAGATGACCACGACGACTGCCGCTGCTGCCGCACTGCCTGCCGACTGGCGCGATTTCCTCGCGCTGACCAAGCCCCGGGTGATGACGCTCGTCGTCTTCACCGGGCTGTGCGGCTTGCTGGCGGCGCCGGTGCGGCTGCCGCCGGCGCTGGGCTTCACCGCGATCCTGTGCATCGCGCTCGGCGCCGGCGCGGCCGCCGCGCTCAACCAATGGTATGAAGCGGACATCGACGCGCTGATGAAGCGCACCGCCGGCCGCCCGCTGCCGGCGGGCCGGATGGAGCGCGACTCGGCGTTGCATTTCGGCGTCGGCCTCGGCTGCTTCTCGGTGGTCCTGATGGGCGTCGCGACCAACTGGCTGGCCGCCGCCATCCTTGCCGTCTCGATCCTCTTCTACGTCGTCGTCTACACGATCTGGCTGAAGCGCCGGACGCCGCAGAACATCGTCATCGGCGGCGCCGCGGGCGCCTTCCCGCCGCTGATCGGCTGGGCGGCGGCGACGGGGAGCATCGATCTCCTGCCGCTGCTCCTCTTCACGCTGGTCTTCATGTGGACGCCGCCGCATTTCTGGGCGCTCTCGCTGTTCGTCCGCTCCGATTATGCGCGCGCCGGCGTGCCGATGCTCCCGGTCGTGGCCGGCGCGACGTCCACGCGCTGGCAGATCCTGCTCTACACGCTGCCCATGGCAGCGGCGGCGATCGCGCCCTGGCCGCTCGGCCTTGCCGGGCCGATCTACGGCGTCATCGCCGTCGCGCTGAATGCGGTCTTCCTCGTCCTTGCCATCGCCGTCGCCCGTAGCCGGACAACCGAGCCCAAGGAGATGGCGGCGGAAAAGCGGCTGTTCGGCTTTTCCGTCCTCTACCTCTTCATCATGTTCGGCGCGCTCGTCGTCGACAGGCTCCTGATCGGATGAGCATGATCGATCCGCACCAGGAGGAGGTTCGCCGCCGCCAGCGCGCCCGGGCGAGGCTGATGGGCCTCGCGCTGGCCGCCTTCGTCGTGCTGACCTTCTTCATCACCATCGCCAAGATGAAGCTCTACGGCGCATGACGGCTCGGGCACGCAGCAATGGACGCGTCGCCGGCCTTGCCGTGCTCGCGGTTCTGGTGATGGCCGGTCTGACGGCGGCGAGCGTGCCGCTCTACCGGATCTTCTGCCAGGCGACCGGCTTCAACGGGACGACCCAGCGCGCGACCGACGGACAGAGCGCGCCGGGCGCGACCGGGCACCTCATCTCGGTCCGCTTCGACGCCAACACCGCGCCGGGCATGGGCTGGGACTTCCGGCCGGTCGATACCACCCGCCGGGTCGCGATCGGCGCGCGCAACCTCGCCAATTTCTACGCCCACAACCGCTCCGATCACGAGATCGTCGGCCGCGCCGTGTTCAACGTGACGCCGGCCCAGGCGGGCGCCTATTTCACCAAGATTCAGTGCTTCTGCTTCACCGAGCAGCACCTGTCGCCGGGCCAGGAGGTGACCATGCCGGTCGTCTTCTTCGTCGATCCCAAGATCCTCGACGATCCCGACACGCGCGACATCAGCGAAATCACCCTTTCCTACACATTTTACCCGGTGGACCAGCCGCGGACCCGCGGTTAGAGACACTCGCAAGAAAGTCACAGGGGCAGAGCATGGCCGGCGCAAAGAACCATCAATATCACATCGTCAATCCCAGCGTCTGGCCGCTGGTCGGATCGCTTTCGGCGATGGTCATGCTCGGCGGCGTCGTCATGTGGATGCACGAGCATCAGGCGGGCACCTATGTCGGCATCGCCGGGCTGATCGGCGTCCTGTTCACGATGTTCTCCTGGTGGGTCGACGTGATCAAGGAGGCGCATGCCGGCGATCACACCCCGATCGTGCAACTCCACCTGCGCTACGGCATGATCCTGTTCATCGCCTCCGAGGTGATGTTCTTCGTCGCCTGGTTCTGGGCCTATTTCGACGCCGCGCTCTTCCCCTCCACCGCGGAGGCGATCGGCGGCACCTGGCCGCCGCACGGCATGCACGTGCTCAACCCCTTCGGATGGCCGCTGTTCAACACGATGGTGCTGCTCTGCTCGGGCACCACCGTCACCTGGGCGCACCATTCGCTGATCAACGGCGATCGCAAGGGCCTCATCAACGGCCTGTGGTGCACGATCCTGCTCGGCCTGCTGTTCACCACCGTCCAGGCGTATGAATATACCCACGCCCCGTTCGGGTTCCGGGAAAATATCTACACCTCGACCTTCTTCATGGCGACCGGCTTCCACGGCTTCCACGTCATCGTCGGCACCATCTTCCTGATCGTCTGCCTGATCCGCTCCTACAAGGGCGACTTCACGCCGCGGCAGCATTTCGGTTTCGAGGCGGCGGCCTGGTACTGGCATTTCGTCGACGTGGTCTGGCTGTTCCTGTTCCTGTGCATCTATGTCTGGGGCGGCTGGGGCGCCGAATATCATTGATCCACCTCCCCTCCCGTGCGCGGGAGGGGATCGAGGGGTGGGCATGATGAGCGACAAGATGAAGACAGACCCACCCCAAGCCCCTTCCGCCGGCGGGAGGGGAGACTTTATCGCCGCCCTCAAGGGCCTGTGCCCGCGCTGTGGCAGCCGGACGCTCTTCGCCGGCCTGGCGACCTTCGCCCCGAAATGCCGCGCATGCGGGCTCGATTTCGCCGGCTTCAACGTCGGCGACGGCCCCGCGGCCTTCCTCATCTTCATCGTCGGCGGGCTCGTCGTCGGCCTCGCCATCTGGGTCGAGCTCGCCTTCTCGCCGCCCTTCTGGGTCCATCCATTGCTGTGGATCCCGCTCGCCGCGGTCGGAACGATCGGCCTGCTGCGAATCGGCAAGGGGCTGCTTCTGATCCTCGAATATCGGCGCGAGGCGCGCGAGGGCCGGCTCAAGGACAAGCAGTGAGGCGCCTCCCCCTCGTCCCGACCCTGATCGTCGCCGGCGCCGCCGCGATCATGATCTGGCTCGGCATCTGGCAGCTCCACCGGGCGGCGTGGAAGGAACGGCTGCTCGCCGAATATGCGGCCAATGCGGCGCTCCCGGCGCTCGATCTCGATCCGGCAATCGCCCGCGGCGCCGATGTGCCGCTCGCCTTCCGCCGTGTTCTGATCACCTGCCACGCACGCGATCTCGCGCCGCAGGCCCGCGGGGCCCGCAGCCTGCACGGCGAGGGCGGCTATGCCTATCTCGTCCCCTGCCGCCCGGGCGCCGGGGGCCTGGCCGGGCGGATCATGGTCAATGTCGGCTGGACGGCACTCCCGCTTCACGACCGGCGCTTCACCGTCGACGGACTGGTCGCCGGGCGCCTCGGAGCCGAGCAGGCGGGCGAGCCGATCATGCTCACCAGCGCGACCGCGCTCGCCCCGCTCCAGCCGGCCGCGCCGCCCTCGATCGACGAGGTTCCGAACAACCACATGTCCTACGCGGTGCAGTGGTTCATCTTCGCGGGCCTCGCCGTCGGCATCTACCTCATCGCGCTGGCCCGGCGGGGGCGCAGGTTGCCGCCGGAGCCCTGAGCGCCTAAATCCGGCCGCTCATGCCCATGCAACTCACCACCCTTCCCAACGGCCTTCGTGTCGCCAGCCGCACGATGCCGGGGATCGAGACGGTCGCGGTCGGCCTGTATGCCGAGGCCGGCGCGCGGCACGAGCCGGCGCGGCTGAACGGCATCGCCCACCTCTACGAACATATGGTGTTCAAGGGCGCCGGCCCGCGATCCGCGCGCGAGATCAGCGAGGCGATCGAGGATGTCGGCGGCGATCTCAACGCCGCCACCGATCGCGAGGGCACGAGCTTTTCCGCGACCCTGCTCGCCGAACATCTGCCGCTCGGGATCGAGGTCATCGCCGACATGATCCTCGCGCCGCATTTCAAGGCCGACGATCTCGCCCGCGAAAAGGAGGTCGTCCTCCAGGAACTTGGCGAGGCGCGCGACACGCCATCCGACATCATCTTCGACGATCTGTGGATGGCTGCCTTTCCGGACCAGCCGATCGGCCGCTCGGTGCTCGGCGACGAGGCCAGCATCGCCGCGATCGGCGTCGATGATCTCCATGCCTGGCGAACGGAACGCTATCGTGCCGGCAGCCTCACCCTCGTCGCCGCCGGCAAGGTCGATCATGGCGCGCTGGTCGCGGTCGCGGAGGAGCGGTTCGCCGGCCTTCCGGAAGGCCGGATCGCGGCGGCAGACGCGGCGCGCTTTGCCGGAACCAGCCGCGCAAGCCGGCCCCGCGCCGATCAGGCTCATCTCGCCGTCGCCTGGCCGGCCCCGGCGGCTGGGGAAGCGGACGCACAGGCCGCCCGCCTCTTTTCGGATATCGTCGGCGCCGGCGCCTCCTCGCGACTGTTCCAGGCGGTGCGCGAGGATCGGGGCCTTGCTTATTCGGTCTGGTCCTCGGTCCAGACCTATCGCGACGCCGGTCTTCTCTATCTCTACGCCGCGACCGCGCGGCGCGAGGCCACCGCCGCCTCCGCGCTGATCGAAGACGTGGTTCGCGACGCCGCCCGCACGGCGACCCCGCGCGAGCTCGAGCGCGCCAAGGCCCAGGCCAAGGCGGGGCTACTGATGAGCCTCGAAACCAGCTGGGGCCAGGCGAATTACGTCGCCCGCGTGCTCGCCATCCATGGCCGGCTCGTCCCGCCGGCCGAACTCGTGGCGCAGATCGACGCAGTGACGCTGGACGAGGTCCGCGCAGCCGGCGCGGCAATGCTTGCCGGCACCCAGGCGCGCGCGACGATCGGCGTGCCAGCGGTCAGGGCGGCGTGAAGCTGGATACGCTGATCGCGGAGCCGTGGGCGGATTACGGGCTCGTCGATTCGGGCCACGGCCGCAAGCTGGAGCGCTACGGCCCCTACCGCTTCATCCGGCCCGAGCCGCAGGCGCTGTGGGCGCCCGCATCGGCCGATTGGGACGCCAATGGCGAGTTCGTCCCCGGCTCCGACGAGGAGGGCGGCGGGCGCTGGCATTTCACCCGGCCGCCACCGCGCGAGGGCTGGCCGCTCGGCTGGGAGGAGGTGCGCTTCCAGGCGCAGGCGACGCCCTTCCGCCATCTCGCCTTCTTCCCGGACATGGCGCCGCAATGGGCGTGGATGCGCGCGCGATTGGCGGAGGGGGCGGAGGCGCTCAACCTGTTCGGCTATACCGGCGTCGGCACGCTGGCGATGGCGGCGAAGGGGGCCAGGCTCACCCATGTCGATGCCTCGAAGAAATCGGTCGAGGCCGCCAAGGCCAATGCCGCCCTGGCCGGCATGCGCGAGCGGCCGATCCGCTGGCTGGTCGACGATGCCGCCAAGTTCACCGCGCGCGAGGTGCGGCGCGGCCGGCGCTATGACGGCATCATCCTCGATCCGCCCAAATTCGGCCGGGGACCGGAGGGTGAGGTCTGGCGGCTTGAGGAAGGCCTGCCCGGGCTGATCGCCGATTGCCGCAAGCTGCTCGACGCCGACAGCCGCTTCCTCGTGCTCACCGTCTATGCCGTCCGCATGTCGGCGCTCGCGATCGGCGAGCTGCTGCGCCAGGCGCTCGGCGACCTCGGCGGCACCGTCGAATGCGGCGACATGGCGGTGCGGGAGGAAGCGCGCGGCCTGCTCCTCCCGACCGCGATCTTCGCGCGCTGGTCGAACGATTAATCCCGTCCGGCGCGGATCGCCGTGCCGGCGACGAACGGCGCGCCGGCGACCAGCAGCAGCGAGACGGCGGCGAGGAATCGAAGCGCGCCGTCCTCATTGCCACGCTCCACCAGGCCCGCGCCGAAGATCAGCAGAGGAACGGCGAGCGGGAGCATGAGCAGACCGGCAAGCGCGCCGGACCGGCGCAGGCTCGCGGTCAGCGCGCCCACGCCGAGGCTGAGGGCGGCAAGGCCGGGCGTCCCGATCAGGAGCCCGAGTTCGAGCCGGGCGAGCACGTCGGCGGGGAGCTTGAGCAAAGCCGAGGCCGGGAGCGCGGCGAGCATGAGCGGGGGGCCGAAGCTCAGCCAATGGCCGGCGAGCTTGGCCACCGCGATCGTCTCCTCGCCGATCCCCCGCAAGGCGAGCTGATCGAGCACGCCGGCGTCGCGGTCCGGCGCGACGAGTCGGTCGACCGGGAGCAGGGCGGCGAGCAGGGCGGCCATCCAGAGCGCGCCGCCGCCTGTTCGCGCGAGGAGCGGCCCGTCCGGCCCGACCGCGAAGGGAAAGAGCGTCGCCACCAGAAGGAAGAAAACGAGCGGGAGCACGGCCGCGCCGCCGGTCGCGGCAAGCCGAAGCTCGCGAAGGATCAGCGCGATCATCCGAGCGCCACCTGGCGCGCATCGTCGAGCCCGAGCGGCTGGTGGGTGGCGGCGAGGACCGCGCCGCCCGCCGCCCGGTGCGCGGCCATCGCCGCGGCGAGCCGCTCCTGCCCCTCTCCATCGAGCCCGTTGGCCGGCTCGTCGAGCAGCCAGAGCGGCGCGCCGCTGGCGATCACCCGGGCGAGCGCGGCGCGCTTGCGCTGGCCGGTCGAGAGCATCCGCACCGGCACCTCGGCCAGATGATCGAGCCCCATCGCCGCCATCCCGGCCGCCACCTCTTCGCGCCCGCCGCGTCGCGCCCAGAAGGCGAGCGCATCGCCGAGCCGCCGGCGCTCGTCGAGCGCGAGATGTTCATCGGCCAGCGCCGCCTCGGCCCGCGCGACCTGCCCCGCGTCGGCGCGCAGCAGCCCGGCGGCAAGGCGGATCAGGCTCGATTTGCCGATGCCGTTCGGGCCGGTCAGCACCGCCGCCTCGCCCGCCTGAAGCACCAGGTCCAGCCCTTCGAACAGCGTCCGTCCGCCGCGCCGCGCCGTCACCCCCGCCAGCCGCAGCAGCGCGCTCACGCCTCCTCCTCGAGCGCGTGCATATCGGCATCGGACAGCCCGAAATGATGGCCGACCTCGTGGACGATGACGTGGGTGACGAGATTCTCGAGCGACACGCCGGTCTCGACCCATTCGTCGAGCAGCGCGCGGCGATAGAGGTGGATCATCGGCGGCAGCTCGCCCGAGGCCCAATTGTCGGCCTTGTCGAGCGAGCGGCCGGAATAGAGGCCCGAAAGTTCGAACGGATCCTCGATGCCGAGGCTTTCGAGCACCTCCTCGTCGGCAAATTCCTCGATCCGCAGCACGACATCGCCGATCATCGCGCGGAAGCGCGCGGGGAGCGCGGCGATCGCCGCCTCCGCCAATCGCTCGATCGCCGCAGCGTCGGGCGCAAAGGTTTGACCCCCGGCCATGACACGGCACATAGAGGGCGCCGCGACAGGGAGGAAGAGGCGTGAGCGTGTTGACCGAATCCGAGCGGGCGGCGGCGCTGGAGGGACTGGACGGCTGGACGTTCGATGCCGCACGCAACGGCCTCGCGAGACGCCTCACCTTCGGCGATTTCGGCGAGGCCTTCGCCTTCATGACCCGCGTCGCGCTGGCGGCCCAGAGGGCCGATCACCATCCCGACTGGTCAAACGTGTGGAACCGGGTCGACATCCTGCTCACCACCCACGATGCCGGCGGCGTCACCGCCAGGGATGTCGCGCTCGCCCGCGCGATCGACGCCATCGCCCCCAGCTTGCCCTAGCCCGCCGGCGTCTCTAAGGGGACGCGTTCCAAGGCATGCGGAGCGGTGGCCGAGTGGTCGAAGGCGCTCGCCTGGAAAGTGAGTATACGGCAAAACCGTATCGAGGGTTCGAATCCCTCCCGCTCCGCCACCTGGCCATCCGCTGGGCCCACCAAACTCCCTAAAATCTCATAGAAAACCTCAGAAATCAGCGGCTTTTTCGTTCCGCTGCGTTTCACTCAATCCGACACAATCTCACACAAAGTGTAGGGAAAAGTGTGAGGAAGGAAGGGGCGGGATACCATGGGAAAGCCCCATACGGTCTCCAACAAGGTTGAGGCGGCCTATCCCCGGACCGACTTTCTCGACGAGCGCCGACTTCTCATGCGCGATTGGGCAGCCTTCTGTAAAAGGGTACCCGCTCCATCGGGTGAGGAGCGGGTAGAGGAATCAAGCGTCGCGCTTTCGCCGCACTAAGTGACAGCCGTTCGACTGCTGTTCGAACACCCAGCGTTGGCCAGTGAAGCGCTCGATGATGTCGCGCGCGGTGAGCGCATGCTGGCTCGGCTTGACGGTCGTGAAGCTGCCGCCACCCGCCAGAGCGAAAGGCAGCAAAAGCTGGTCCGCCAAGTAAGGTCCTGCAAATGCATCGGAGGCCAGAAACCCGGCCATGCGATGCGCAGCTGTTTTGGCGAGCGATTCAGCCGACACGCCCAGCTTGCCGAATCCCGTCACGATCTCGGTAGCATGCTCGAACTGCGCCTCCAGCAACAACACGTTGCCCGGACCTTGGTCGTCGGGAAGCTGCCGAACGGCGAAAGCATCCTCCGGCCAGTCCGGCAGCAAATTGCGTGCGGTAGCGATCTCTCGCTCGGCGATGTTATAGGCCAGAGCCGCGAACAATGCCGTCGCGGACACGGACAAAAGTTCCCCGCGATCGAGGCAATCGACCGGCACCAGAGTGTCCGGTACGATATCTACCTCGATCCGTCCTCCACCACGCGGATAGAAGCCGTGGCGGACCAGCCGCAAGTCGATCTGCGCACCCATGCGGCGCACTACCGGTGCGAAAGCCTTCGCCATGAAGTCGAAGGGCGGCGCCAGCATGTTGTGGGTGCCACCTTCCAGGACAAGCCGCGAGGGTCCGCCGGCGAGCAGCAACGGCATCAGCAGCGTCTGGAAGACGAGTCCGGTGCTCCCGGCAGTACCCACCGCGAAATGGTACTCACCGGGCGTGACGCGGCCGGGCATGAAGGTGAAGTCGGACGCACCGACCGCCACTCCCTCGCATACGGCGCCACCGATCGCGCACGCCGCTTCGATCGCAGTGACGTGCTGGCGCATCAGCCCCGGCTTCTCGCGCTTGCCGCGCACATTGGTGATGCGGAAGGGCTGCCCCGTGACGAGCGACAGCGCGCACGAATTGCGCACCACCTGCCCGCCGCCTTCGCCTTCCGCTCCATCAATGATGATCATGTATTCACCAGTTCCAGAAAGAGCCTGTCCGCGCGCTCGACGAAACGATCGCGCAGTTTGCGCACCGGAAGTTCGCCCGCACGCTCGAGCTCGCTGCGGATCAGTGCGTCGATCTCGGGCAGCCGGGCGCCGTTGGAGCGCTCGTTGGTGCGCGCCTTTGCCGCGACCAGCCCATCAATCTGCTCGATCAGCGCTCCGGGCAGGTCGCTTGCCGCAACCAACGCCTGCAGGTTCATCGGTGGCCGCGAGGCTGGGTTCAGCCGGATTGTACGGATCGCCAGCGCAGGGCGGAGCGCGTAGAAATATTTCTTCACCGGCACCGCATCCCCACCATCAAGCCACCGATCCCCCGCCAGCTTGCCCGATCGAGCATAGTGATACGCAATCGCGCGCGGATTGAGCAGATCGTCCGCGAGGCTCCTTAACCGGTCGACAAAGGGATCGTCGGGCCGGTAGCGGATCGGCGATTCGATCCACTCGCTCACCACTGCATTCGACTTGAGCAGCAGGACGAGCGCCTTGCGTACGTCCCAACCATTCAGATCGATCTCGTCCTCGATGGGCGTCTCGATCACGTCGCGGCCAGGCGCGAGCGACAGATACCAGTCGCGCGGACGGACATAGAGGAAGCGCACGTCGTAGTCGCTGTCGGGCGAGGGAAAGCCCCAGGCGCGCGCGCCGGATTCGATCGCGAGCAGCAGGCGCACCCCATGCGTCGCGTCGATCGCGTTGAGCCGGGTCTCGATCTCCCGCCGGACGGGTGCGGGGATCGGGCTTTCGAGCTTAGGGGCGGTCATGGTTCGTCTATCCAGGTGGTCTTCGTCGGTTCAGGAATGAACATGCGTGGCGTCCAGCAATCGGTGCGCAAGGTTCCGATCTCCGCGCCGCATCGGCAGAGTTGGGTGGGCCCGTCGATACCGGCAAGGCCGCAGCAGCCGCTCAGCCGCCTCCGATTGCGGGTCAGGCATACCGCCGCGGTGCGATCCTCCGGGTTCAGCCAATATTGCGGCGTGAAATCCAGCGACAGGCTCTCGCTGGAAGACCCCCAGAGTATCAGGTCGTACGACTTGAAGCCGATCCCGCGCGCCGTCAGCGGCTTTCGGTCCTCGAGAGCCAGCTCGGGCACTGCGGGATCCTTTCCCGAAAGGATTTCCAGCGGTGCGCTGAGCTGGGCACCGCAGGCGGCGCAGTGCAGGGACTTTCGCATCGTGGGTTCCAGATCCGGGGGGATGGCGGTGTGCGCGCCGGGCTGGCGAGAGCTTTTAGCCCTTCACGCACACCACCTGCTTGAGCGTATGGACGATCTCGACCAGGTCGGCCTGCGCCGCCATCACGGCTTCGATCGGCTTGTACGCCTTGGGCGTTTCATCGATGACGCCTTCGTCCTTGCGGCACGCGACGCCCGCGGTGTCGCGGATGTGCTCGTCGAGCGTCACCAGCTTCTTGGCCGCGGTGCGGGACATCACACGCCCCGCGCCATGGCTGCAGCTTTCGAACGACTCCGCATTGCCGAGGCCGCGCACGATGAACGACTTGGCGCCCATCGAGCCGGGGATGATCCCAAGCACGCCCTTGGCCGCGCGGACCGCGCCCTTGCGAGTGACCAGCACATTCTCACCGAAGTGATTCTCATGCTGGACGTAATTGTGGTGGCAGTTGACTGCCTCCAGCTCCGCATCGAACGGCTTGGCGATCTGCCCTCGCAGCGCACGGATGACATTGGTCATCATCATCCGCCGATTGAGCGCCGCGAAGTCCTGCGCCCAGCCAACCGCCTCGACATAGTCATCGAAATGGTCGGTCCCCTCGGGGAAATAGGCCAGGTTTTCGTCGGGCAGGTTGATGTGCCATTTGCGCATGTCCTGCTTCGCCAGCTCGATGAAGAAGCTGCCGATTGCATTGCCGATCCCGCGCGAGCCCGAATGGAGCATCACCCACACGCGCTGGTCCTGGTCGAGGCACAGCTCGATGAAGTGGTTGCCCGTCCCGAGCGTGCCCAAATGCACCAAATTGTTGGTGTTTTTCAGGCGTGGGTGCTTCTCGACGATCCGGTCGAAGCGCTGGGCAAGCGTAGCCCAGGCTTCCACGATCGCCGCGGGCGGATCGCCCCACGAGCCCTTGTCGCGCTTGCCGCGGCCCACGTCGCGGCCGTGCGGCACCGCCTGCTCGATCGCGGAGCGGATGCCCTCGAGATTGTCGGGCAAGTCGCTCGCCAGCAACGACGTGCGCGCCGCCATCATGCCGCAGCCGATATCGACGCCGACGGCCGCCGGAATCACCGCGCCCTTGGTCGGAATCACCGAGCCCACGGTCGCGCCGATGCCGACATGGACGTCGGGCATCGCGGCAACGTGCTTGAACACGAACGGCATCTGCGCCGCGCGGGCGAGCTGTGCGCGCGCCTCGGCTTCGACCGGAACGCCGCGGGTCCACATCTTGATCGGCACGCCACCCTCGACGTGCTGGTAGTCGTACAGTGTCTCGGTCATTGCGACCTCCCTCGATAATCATGGCGCCGGCGACGAGGCATGGCGAGACATTGTTTCTGAGCTATCCGGTTGCCCGGAGGCGGGTTCGAACCGCCGACCTCCTGCCTTTCGGCAAGTGCTCTCTCCCATGTAGTCCCACCGGCATTCGCCGACATTGCTGTTCTAGTGCTGGCGACGAGGTTTGACGGGACATCCCGAATTGCTTCGGGGCGGATTCGAACCGCTCGGCCTTTCGGCCTTACCGATGTAGTCCCGCCGGCATTCGCCAGCTTCGAATTGGTCCGTGGCGACCAGGTGTTTGACGGACATCCCTGCTCTTCCGTTGAGCTACGCGCCGATTGGCCGGCGCGGCGCCAGTCGAACCCGCATCTGGGGCGTGACAGGCTATGTAGTCCGTCAGGCATTCGCCATGGTGTTCGTCGGTCACGGCGACGAGAATGAGAAGGACGCCCCCGAGGGGCCGGTGCTCTACCAGACTGAGCTACTGCCCTTGCGGGGCAGGCGGGATTTGAACCCGCGACCGCCGCATTACACAATGTAGTCCTTCCCGGCATTCGCCGTGATGTTCGTGTTGGGCCGTGGCGACGAGATCGGTGAGACGCTGCCCCTTAAGCTACGTGTCGGCGGCGGGGTTCGAACCCGCATCTCTCCAATCCCTCGCGGGCGCTGGAGCGCTTTACTCGTCGGGCCTCCTCTGGTGACGATGTAGTCTCACCAGCATTCGCCACGGCCCGGTTCGTCAAACCTCCATCTGCTTGACGATGCTCACCCAGTCGCGCGTCTCGCCCGAGACGAAGCGTGCGATGCTGTCGAACACCGCGTCGGAGAAGCCCCCGACATTGAGTATGTCTGTCCGGCCCTGCGGCGCCTGGCTGGTGCCGTAGGGCTGGATATCGATGCACACGAGCTTGGCGCCCGGGTTGCGGTTCTTCAGTCGCACCCATTCGCGCATCGTCGCGGTCGCACCGCCCCGAGTGGCATCCACCCAGGACTCGTTGTCCGAGACGATCACGACCAGGTCGGCCTGCGCGCGCTCTGCATTCAGCAGGGCGAGCGGCGCCGAGACGTTGGTCCCGCCTCCGCCGGCCGCTGCCAGTTTCGCCGCATTGACGGCGATGCGGGCTTGTGCGTCCAGCTTCAGCTTCACCACCCTCTGCTCGAACGGCAGAACGCGCGTATCGCGGTTGGTCCGCAGCATCGCCGCCGCGACCAGCGCCGCGACATCGATGCACCGCACCCTGGACGAGGCGCCCTTCCGGTAGCCCGTCGCAGGCGAACTCATCGACCCCGATACGTCGGGGCAGACCACCACCCGGCCCGGCACTACCGGCATGCGGACGAGCGACTGCTCGAGCGCGTCCTCCAGCGCTGCCTGCACCTTGAGCGGCACGCCCTCGCCGGCCTGACCCAATGCTACCATCAGCTGATAGGGCATGGGACGAACCTTCGCGATCGCATCGCCGTCGGCCAGCCGCGTGGCGACTGCATCGGTGACCCCGGCCACGTCGAACGCGCCGTTGCGCGCCAGCGTGTTGAGGTTCATCCGCAGCGCCTGCCACCCGATCCGCTTTGACAGTTCCGCCCAGTTCTCCGCGGTCAGCGCAAAGGCCGTGAGCCATTCGAACGGCACCCGCGGTAGCGGAAGCGACCGATCGGCCTTCCACGCTTCGAACGTAGCGATCTCGGCGGGCAGCGCGGCAACGTCATAGGGACGCCCGATCAGCCAGCCGTAGAAAGCGCGCCGCACCGCATCGGCGGGCTTGGGGTGAACCATGCGGACGATATCCGCCAGGCTCGGGTCCTTGCCCGTGGCTGCAGCCATCAGCTGCGGCATCGACGCCTGCTCGAGCCAGCGCTGGACCAGACGCTTCGGCCGCGAGCCGAGCGACGTCCGCCCGACCTGGCCCGAACGCATGATCTGCACGAAGTTGCGCAGCATGCGGCCGTTGTCGATGACGCGGTTGAACACCGGGATCGCCAGATCGGGATCGGCGACGGTGAGGTACGCCGCGAGTAGCGCCGGCATGTCCTTCATCGCGCCCGACTGGCGAGCATAGACGGCAGCCTGCGCCACGAAATAGGGATCGCAAGCGCGTGCCGCTTCCAGCACCTCGGCCAGCTGCGTTTCCGCGGCGCCGTAGAAATTGTCGGCCAGCGTCCCGGTCGCAGCGAGCTGCGCGAGCTTGTGCTCCGGCTCATAGGCATAGGCCGGAGCGAACTCGCGGTTCAGCGTGTTCGCACGCGGCAACAGCTTCGCCACTGCCGAAGCGAAAAGTCCCTTGTTGGCCATCGTCCAACTCCTCAACTGGTCAGGGCGGCACGATTTGAACCATGATCAGGTCGCCGTGCCTCCCAGGCGCGGCTTTGGATTGCTGGGGGCAATCCAACCTGATCATCCTCACCGCTCCCAAGGCGGGCGCTCTCGCGCAGACTGAGCTACGCCCTGTGAAATCCCTTTGGGGCGGCCGGCCCATTCCGGCCGCCCCGCATCTTTACCGCCGGCTGGAAGGTTCGACCGCTCCCGTCCGACGACGATCTACTTCGCAGAACGCGTGCCAACTTTCCGGCCGAGCAGGTCAAATTCCGATAAGAGATTGATAATAGGGCATTAGTTTGGGCGCTGATTCTCAATCACCAACCCGCCAACCGTCTGGAGTCCATCAGAATCTCTATCGCTTCGGATCAGAGATTATCCTATCGTATAAGCATGAAGCCCAATGTCGTGATCGGATTCCTCGGCTCCACGCTCGACGCCAGCAAGTTTGGGCCGTCGCGCTGGAATAAGTGGCGCCCGACCGTCGGGCTCGCGATGCACGAGGATCTCCGCGTCGACCGGCTCATCCTGATCCACGGCACCGCGCACCGGCGCCTCGCCGAATATGTCGCAGAGGATATTGCCTCGGTTTCGCCCGAGACCGCGGTCGAAATGCGCGTGCTCGATTTTCGCGATCCGTGGGACTTCGAGGAAGTCTACGGCAAGCTCCTCGACTTCGCCCGCGCAGAGCCCTTTGATCCAGAGGCCGAGGACTATCTCATCCACATCACCACGGGCACGCACGTGGCGCAGATCTGCCTCTTCCTGCTCACCGAGGCGCGCTATCTGCCCGGGCGCCTCCTCCAGACCCAGCCCGAACGCGGCGCGCTCAACCCTGCGGGCACCTGGAACACAATCGATCTCGACCTGTCCCGCTACGACAGCATCGCCACGCGCTTCGCGGTTGCCGCACAGGAAGGAACCTCGTTCCTGAAATCCGGGATCGAGACCCGGAACGCTGCCTTCAACCGCATGATCGACGAGATCGAGCGTGTGGCGTTGCGGTCCAAGGCGCCGATCCTGCTGATGGGACCTACCGGCGCGGGGAAGAGCCAGCTCGCCCGGCGCATCTACGAGCTGAAGCGTCTCAAGCACCAGATCGCAGGAACCTTCGTCGAGGTGAATTGCGCAACGCTGAAGGGCGATGGCGCAACGTCCGCCCTGTTCGGGCACCGCAAGGGCGCCTTCACCGGTGCGGTTGCGGACCGGCCGGGCCTGCTGCGCGCCGCCGACAAGGGCATGCTCTTCCTCGACGAGATCGGCGAGCTGGGCCTCGACGAACAGGCGATGATTCTTCGCGCCATCGAGGACAAGCGCTTCCTCCCCGTAGGTTCGGACAAGGAGGCCGCCTCGGACTTCCAGCTGATCGCCGGTACCAATCGCGATCTCGGGGAGGCTGTCGGTGCCGGCGCCTTTCGCGACGACCTGTTCGCGCGACTGAACCTCTGGACCTTCCAGCTGCCCGGCCTCGCCGAGCGTCGCGAGGATATCGAGCCCAACCTCGACTATGAGCTCGACCGCTTCGCCGAACGCGAGGGCGACCGCGCAACCTTCAACAAGGAGGCGCGCCAGCGCTACCTTGCTTTCGCGACCGGCCTCGATGCGCTTTGGCCGGGCAATTTCCGCGATCTGGCTGCGAGCGTCACCCGCATGGCGACGCTGAGTCCGAAAGGCCGCATCGACCTGGAGTGCGTCGAGGCGGAGATCCAGCGCCTGAAGCGGCTCTGGTCCGGCCAGAGGAACGACGTTACCGATGTTTTGATAGAGGTCCTTGAACCTGAAAGGCTGGCGGAGATCGACCCCTTCGATCGGGTCCAGCTTGCCGAGACGGTTCGCATCTGTCGAATGAGCAGGTCCCTGTCGGAAGCCGGCCGCACGCTTTTCGCGGCGTCGCGAACCCGCCGGACATCGGCCAATGACGCGGATAGGCTACGCAAGTATCTGGCACGGTTCGGTCTGGACTGGCCGAGCGTGGCATCAACCTGAGTCACGCGAGAATGGTGCCGAGGAGCCGGGCGCACCGCCCTCCGATACCCGGCCCGATCCGGTTCAACCGTCCCCCTGTGCCGTTCTCCATCTTCCGGAACATGGTCGAGCGGCTGAGGCCGGTGCGCCTCAGGACGGTCTGGATCCGGAGGATGGTGTCGGGAGTGTCGGTCTGCATTGGCATCACCTTGCATCAAGTGCGGGTTAGTGGTGCGCGCCGAGCCAAGGATGCGATCGAGAATCTCGCCGGACAAGGTGCTCTCTGGTGCCAAGCGTCGCTTTGCGGTGCCATGCGGTGAGGTGCGTCAGAAAGGTACCCTGAACTGCTGCGCAAGGGGGCAAGGCTTAACCTGGAGCGGGCGGTGAAGTTGGACAACGAGTTTGGCGGCCACATCGTGACGGGCCATGTCGACGCGGTTGGCGAGGTCGTGTCGATCGCCCGGGAGAGAGATTCGGTCCGTCTTCAGCTCGACGCTCCGCTGGCGCCGGCTCCCTACCTTGCGGCCAAGGGGTCGCTGACGGTTGATGGGGTTTCGCTGACGATCAACGACATCGAAGACAGGGCGAACGCCTACCGGATCGGCATCAATCTCGTGCCGCACACCCAGGCGATGACCACGTCGGCGATATCCGGCCGGCCCGAAAGGTTAATCTGGAGGTCGATCTCGTTGCTCGTTACCGTCGGCGGATGACCGGCGCGCCGGATCGGCCACGCTCAACTGATCAGCATCCATCGACCACCCCCGCCTTCCACCTTCCACCTTCCACCTTCCACCTTCCACCTTCCACCTTCCACCTTCCACCGTCCAGCATCAGCAGAGGATCTCAGCATGGAATATCGTCAACTCGGGAAATCCGGCCTCAAGGTCCCGGTTCTCAGCTATGGCACTGGTACTTTCGGCGGCAGCAACGCCTTCTTCCAGCGCTGGGGAAAGACAGACGTCGAGGAAGCCTCTCGTCTGGTCGACATCTGCCTCGATGCCGGGGTAAACTTTTTCGACACCGCCGACATCTATTCTGAGGGGCGGTCGGAAGAAATCCTGGGTGCTGCGTTGAAAGGGAAGCGGGATCGCGCCCTGATTTCCACGAAGGCGACGTTTCGGAATGGGGACGGCCCCAATGACGTGGGTTCCTCGCGCTATCATCTCATCCGCGCGTGTGAGGCGAGCCTGAAGCGCCTAGGCACCGATCACATCGACATCTACTTCATGCACGGATTCGATGCGATCGCGCCGGTGGAGGAGACGCTCCGCGCGCTCGACGACCTCGTGACCAGCGGCAAGATCGGGTATATCGGCGCCTCCAACTTTTCCGGCTGGCATCTGATGAAGGCGCTGGCGACGTCGGAGAAACAGGGCCTCGCCCGTTATGTCGCCTACCAGGGCTATTACTCGCTGGTGGGGCGCGACTATGAGTGGGAGCTGATGCCGCTGGGCGTTGATCAGGGCATCGGGCTGATGGTCTGGAGCCCGCTCGGCTGGGGCCGGCTGACCGGCAAGATCAAGCGCGGCCAGCCGAACGCAAGCGGCCGCATCGCCGCCGGCGGCGCAGTCGGCGGTCCCGAGGTCGAGGAGGAGTATCTCTATTCGGTCGTGGACGTCCTGGAGGATATCGCCGGAGAGACGGGCAAAACGATCCCGCAGGTCGCGCTCAATTGGCTGCTTACGCGCCCGACGGTCGCGAATGTCGTCGTCGGTGCCCGCAACGAGGAGCAGCTCCGGGCCAATCTCGGCGCGGTCGGCTGGAGCCTCTCCGAAGCCCAGGTACAACGGCTTGATGAGGCGAGCCGGCGCCGTCCCATCTATCCCTATTGGCACCAGATGGACTTCGACGAGCGCAATCCAAAGCCGACCCGCTGGTGATCGAGGGCGTGCAGCCGCCGCCCCGCTCACGCGGCGGCGGCGGCCGCGTCACCATCTCAGAACCGATATCCAGGTCGATGCCGCCGAAATCCCCCAAGTCAGCATCACTCCGATGGGCCGCAAGGGTACCGGCTTGCTGCTGCTTCCCACGGCGCATGTGCACCGCCATTCTGCCAATTCGCGCAAATGTCTGCCCTTGCGCCGGCACTGGCGGGGACGGCCCTCGTCTAGCGTCCCGCGTCCGCCTCGACGGGCGCGTAGAGCCAGGGTTGTTGGCGCCGATGCTCTTCCCGGAAGGCGCGGATCTGGTCTTCGGCGCGAAGCGTCCGGTCGATGGGGTCGAGGCCGGCGATCAGGGACGCGCGTGCTTCGGGGTCGATTTCGAAGGCCCAGTGGGCGCCGTCCTCGATCTTCACCTCGCGGGCCGGCAGGTCGACGGTGACCATCGCGGCGGGGTGGCGTTCGACATGGGCGGCAAGCGCGTGCACCAGATCGTGCGGCAGGATGGCGGGGACCAGCCCGTTGGCGACGCAATTCGCCTGGAAGATCGGCGCGAAGGAGGGCGCGATAATGGCGCGGATGCCATATTCGGCCAGCGCCCACACGGCATGCTCCCGGCTCGATCCGCATCCGAAATTGGCGCCGGCGATCAGGATCCTGGCGCCTTTCCGGGCCGGATCGTTGAGAACGAAGCCGGGATCGGGATCGCGTCCGCCGATCTCGCGATAGCGCCAGCCGGCGAAAAGACCGTCGGCCAGCCCCCTCTTGGAAACGGTCCGCATCTCGCGCGAGGGGATGATCGCGTCGGTATCGATATTGTCGCGCATCAGCGGCAGCGCCGTCGCGCTGAGCGTGGTGAACGGTTCCATCAGGCCACCTTGCGCGGATCGGCGATTCGCCCGGCGATGGCAGAGGCCGCCACGGTTTCGGGCGAGGCCAGATGGGTGCGCGTGCCGGGCCCCTGCCGGCTCTCGAAATTGCGGTTGGTGGACGAGATGACGCGGGCCTGAGGTGCGAAGCTCTCGCCGCCCGCATAGAAGCACATCGAGCAACCCGATTCGCGCCATTCGAAACCGGCCGACAGGAAGATCTTGTCGAGCCCCTCCGCCTCGGCCTGTTGCTTGACCTGCGTCGATCCGGGCACGCAGATTGCCTTGATCCCGGCCGCGACCTTGCGCCCGTCGAGCAAGGCCGCCGCGCGCCTCAGATCACCGATCCGGCTGTTGGTGCACGAACCGATGAACGCGGCGTCGATCGGAAGATCGGCGAGCGGAGTGCCTGGGGTCAGGCCCATATAGGCGAGCGCGCGCTGGCCATTCTCGTCCGATCCCTGCCCGACCCCCGGCTCCGGGACGGCGCCGTCGATCGGCACGACCTGCTGCGGGCTGGTTCCCCAGCTGACCATCGGCGCGACCTCGCGAGCGTCGAAGGCAAGCTCACGGTCGAACACGGCGTCATCGTCGCTGGCGAGCGCGCGCCAGCTTTCGACCGCCCGGTCCCACGCCTCTCCCGACGGCGCGAAGCGGCGGCCCTTCAGATAATCGATGACCGCTTCGTCGGGCGCGATGATCGCGGTGAAGGCGGCGGATTCGGTTGCCATGTTGCACAAGGTGAGCCGGCTTTCGACATCGAGCGCGCGCACCGCCGATCCGGCATATTCGACGACATGGCCCTTGCCGCTGCCCACACCGAACCGGCCGACGAGGGCGAGCGCGAGATCCTTGGCGGTGACGCCGGGCGCCAGCGCCCCATCCACAGTGACGCGCATCGTCGGCGGCCGCCGCAGCCGCAGCGTCGAGGTGGCGAGCGCATGTTCGGCCTCGGTCGATCCGATCCCCCAGGCAAGCGCGCCGAGCGCACCTTGCGAGCAGGTGTGGCTGTCGGGGCAGACCAAGGTCGCGCCGGGCAGGACGAGCCCAAGTTCGGGCGACATCACATGGACGATTCCCTGCGCGGGATCGTCGAGATCGAACAGCCGGAGTCCCGCCGCCCTCGCCCCCTCGCGCGTCGCGCGGATGAAATCGGTGCCGGTGGGCATCAGCGTCCGGTCGGTCCGGCCGGGTCGCGTGTCGACGATATGATCCATGACCGCGAAGGCCTGGTCCGGCGCAAGCACCGTGCGGCCGCGCTCGGCGAGGCTCTTCAGCGCGACGCCGCCCGTCCGCTCGTGCAGGAGGATACGATCGATCAGGATGAGATCGCCACCACCGGCGTTGGAGGCGATCCGGTGGGAGTCCCAGATCTTGTCGAAGATCGTCCGGCTCAATGCGCGCCTGCCCCGCCAAAAACGTCCGCATCATGCTGCCCCGCTTTGGGGAGATCGCGGCGCACGCCGGCCTTGCGCCCGTCGATCTCGATCGGGAGCGCGGGCAGCATCGCGGTCGTGCCATCCTCGAGCGTGACCTCGACAAGCCCGTTCGCGGCGCGCAGATGCTCGTCCTCGAACAGGTCCTCCGGCCGCGTGATCGGCGCGAAGGGAAGGGAGATCGCGCCGAGCCGATCGATCAGCTCGTCGCGCGTCATCCCGGCGAAGAGCTCGCGCAGGACCGGGATGATGCGGTCGCGCTGGAGAACCCGATCGTTGTTGAGGGCAAGCGCGGGATCTCTCCCGAACTCGTCGAGGCCGAGCGCCTCGCAGAACGCAGCCCATTGGCCGTCGCTGACCACGCCGACGAACAATTGCTCATCGGGCCGGGCCGTCTCGAACACGTCATAGACGGCCCATGCGGAGACGCGCGCCGGCATCGGCGCGGCCGGCGTGCCGGTGACCGCCTTTTGCGCCATGTGCTGGCCAACGAGGAACGCTGTCGTCTCGAACAGCGAGCATTTGACATGGCCGCCCCGGCCGGTGCGATGGCGCCGCTCGATCGCGGCGAGGATGCCGATCACCCCGAACATGCCGCCGGCAATGTCGATCACCGATGCGCCGGCGCGCAGCGGGCGTCCCGGCGGGCCGGTCATATAGGCAAGGCCGCCCATCATCTGCGCGACCTCGTCGAGCGCCGTCCGGTTCTCATAGGGACCCGCCAGGAATCCCTTGGCGCTGCAATAGATGAGCCGCGGGTTGCTCTCGGCGAACGCATCCGGCCCCAGCCCGATCTTTGCCAGCGCGCCGGGGCGGAAATTCTCGATCATCACGTCCGCCTCTTCGACCAGGCGGCGGGCAGCGGCGTTGCCGGCCTCGCTCTTGAGATCGAGGCAGATGCTGCGCTTGTTGCGGTTGAACATCGGGAAATAGCCGGCGCCCGAGCCGAGCAGCCGGCGGGTATGATCCCCGCCCTCCGGCTCGACCTTCACCACGTCGGCGCCCAGATCGCCGAGGATGAGCCCGACAGACGGGCCCATGACCATATGCGTGAATTCGACGACCTTGAGCCCCTCAAGTGGCAATGGATCCATCATCCCCGGCTTTCCGCTTTATCGCGCCGCCATGTCTCGACAACGTCCGGTGATTTGATATAGATATATGACAATAAAGCAAGCAGAGGTTTGATGCGGACCGATATTCTGATCAGCGAAGTGGGCCCGCGCGACGGTCTCCAGAGCATCTCCGCGGTCATGCCGACGGAGGCGAAAAAGGCGTGGATCGCCGCCGAGGCCGCCGCCGGCGTTCGCGAGATCGAAGTCGGCAGCTTCGTCCCCGCGACGCTGTTGCCGCAGCTGGCCGACACCGCCGAAATCGTCGCCTTCGCCAAGACCATTCCCGGCCTGACGGTCGCGGTGCTGGTGCCCAACCTGCGCGGCGCCGAGGCGGCGATCGAGGCAGGCGCGGACAAGATCACCCTGCCCCTCTCGGTCTCCGAATCGCACAGCATGGCGAACCTGCGCCGCAGCCATGGCCAGGTGCTTGCCGAAGCGGCGGCGATCGCCACCCTGATCGCGGCGCAGCCAAGGGCGAAGCGTCCGCATTTCGAGGGCAGCCTCTCGACCGTTTTCGGCTGCACGATCGAAGGCGCGATCCCGCTGCGCCAGATCCTGAGACTCGCCGAGCAGCTGATGGCCGCCGGCTGCGACGAGGTCGGCCTGTCGGATACGACCGGCTATGCCGATCCCCGCGCCGTCAAGGAGATGATCAGGGAAGTGCGCGGGGTCGTCGGCGCCAACGCGCTGACCGGCATCCATCTGCACAATACGCGCGGCCTCGGCCTCGCCAACGTGCTCGCGGCGCTGGAGATGGACATCGAGACAATCGACAGTTCGCTCGGCGGCATCGGCGGTTGCCCCTTCGCGCCCGGCGCCAGCGGCAATGTCGTCACCGAGGATCTCGTCTTCATGCTGCAGGCGATGGGGCTTCGCACCGGCATCGATCTCGAAGAATTGCTCGGCGTGCGGCGCATTCTCGCGGACGCGCTGCCCGGCGAACCGCTCTACGGCTTCACCCCGGATGCCGGCCTGCCGCTTGGATTCGTCCCGGAGCCGGCTTCGATCCCACTGGAGACCATTTGATGACTCTCGGCACCAAGATGATCCGCGAAGACAAGACCGCGCGCGAGCTGTTCGAGGCGGTGATGGCCAATCCGGCCCGCAACAAGTTCGGGTTCGGCGAGAAGCTCGCGATCGTCAATGTCGACCTTCAGCAGGCCTATACGCGGCTCGACCTGTTCAAGACCGCCTATGAGACCGACCCGCGGCAGATCGAATATATCAACACCATCTCGCGCCTCGCGCGCGCTGCGGGGATGCCGGTGATCTGGTCGCGCGTCGCCTACAAGGAGGACGCCGCGGACGCAGGCGTCTGGGGCACGCGGACCGACACGCCCGATTCGCTCCAGAACATCAAATATGACAGCGAGCGCCACGCCTACGATCCGCGTTGCGACATCCAGGAGGGCGACCTCACCTTCACCAAGCGAATGCCCTCGGCCTTCTTCGAGACGCCGCTGGCAAGCTATCTCGTCTGGCACAAGGTCGACACGGTGGTGGTGACCGGCGGATCGACCTCCGGCTGCGTGCGCGCGACCGCGGTCGAGGCGCTGAGCCACGGCTACCGCACGATCGTCCCGATCGAGACCTGCGCCGACAAGCATGAAAGCTATCATTTCGCGAACCTCACCGATCTCCAGCTCAAATATGCCGATGTCGAGCCGGTCCAGTCGGTGATCGACTGGCTGGAGGCGCGGCAATGAACGAAGGCGCGGCCGATCCCGGCCTTTACGATTTCCGGCCCTATCGCGACCGCGCCCGGATCGAATGGCCGGACGGCAAGGCGGTCGCGGTCTGGGTGTCACCCAATCTCGAATTTTACGAGATCGATCCGCCCGCCAATCCGCAGCGCAAGAGCTGGCCGCGGCCGCATCCCGACGTGGTCGGCTATGGCCATCGCGACTATGCCAACCGGGTCGGCCACTGGCGGATGGCCGAGGTGATGGAAAAGCACGGCTTCAAGGGCTCGGTCTCGCTCTCGGTCGCGCTGTGCCAGCATCATCCCGAAGTCGTCGCCGACGCCAATGACCGCGGCTGGGAGTTCTTCAGCCACGGCATCTATAACACCCGCTACAGCTACGGCATGGACGAGGCGCAGGAGCGCGCGATCATCGAGGATTCGATCCGCACCGTCCGCGAGGCGACCGGGCAGACGATCAAGGGCTGGCTCGCCCCCGCCCTCACCCACACGCCGCGCACGCTCGATCTCATCGCCGAATATGGCATGACCTATACCTGCGATCTCTATCATGACGATCAGCCGGCGCCGGTCCATGTGAAGAGCGGGCGGCTCGTGTCGATGCCCTACAGCATCGAGGTCAACGATCATTACGGCTTCTTCGTCTACAATATGAGCCCGCGCGAATATGCCGAAACGCTGATCCGCCAATATGACCGCCTCGCCGCGGAGGGGGAAAGCAACGGCACCGTCATGTGCATTCCCCTCCATTCCTATCTGATCGGCCAGCCGCACCGGATCGGCCCGTTCGAGGAGGTGCTCCGCCACATCGCCGCCGACGGCCGGGCCTGGATCACCCGCTCCGGCGACATCGCCGATCATTTCCTGGCGAACGGCTATGACGCCGTCGCCGCCGACGCCTCCCGTTACGCAAAGGCCGACGCATGAGCCTCGATCCCGCCTATCTGGAATATCCCAGGCGCCGCCTGGGCATGGACCATGACCTCTATGCCGCCTCGCCGATGCCGACGCGCAGGCCGGTCGCCTGGCCGGACGGCAAGGCCGTCGCGGTCGCCGTGCTGGTCAACCTCGAATGGTTTCCGATCGTGCCGTCGGACAAGCCGTTCCGGGCGCCGGGCCACATGCAGACGCCCTATCCCGACTACCGCCATTATACAGCGCGCGAATATGGGACGCGGGTCGGCTTCTATCGGCTGCTCGACGCCTTCGCAAAGGCGGGCGTCGGCGTCACCGTCGCGGTCAATGCGGCGATCGCCGAGCGCTATCCCACGATCATCGCCGACATCCGCGCCGGCGGCCACGAGATCATCGCCCATTCGACCGACATGAACGGTACGATCGCGACCGGCCTTCCCGAAGAGGAGGAGCGCGCGCTGATCGAGAAGGCGCGCGACACGCTCGCCGCCGCGATCGGAAGCCGTCCGCGCGGCTGGCAGTCGATCGCCCGCTCGCAGAGCTGGAACACCCCGCGCCTGCTGGTCGAGGCTGGGTTCGACTATATGTGCGACTGGGTGAATGACGACCTGCCTTACGTCGCGACGACGTCCGCTGGCACGATCGTCAGCCTGCCGTTCAACCACGAGCTTTCGGATCGCCAGCTGATCGCGGTGCAGCAGCAATCGATGGACAGCGTCGCCCGACAGGTGGAGGACGCGTTCGACTGGCTGGCGGCGGAATCGGCGCAATATGGCGGGCGCGTGCTGCCGCTGACGCTCACGCCCTACATCACCGGCCTGCCCTATCGCATGGACGCATTCGAAGCGCTGCTGGGCCGAATCGCGGCCCGTCCCGAGGCCTGGTTCGCAACCGCGGGCCAGCTCGTCGACAACTGGCGGGCGCAGCAGGGCTGACGAAGGTCAGTCCTGCCCGCGCGGGTCGAGCATGATCCGCAGCGCGCGCATCAGCAGGGCGTCGGTCGCCGCCTGGCGCTCCTCGGCGACTTCCCCGTCGTAACGCAGGTCGCGCAGCGCCTCGACCCGCTCGCCACGGAGTTCGGCAACCAGTCGCTCGAGCCGGTCGATCCGGTCGTTGGAGACCGCGAGCTCGATCAGCAGCGCGAGCGTGACGTTCAGCACCTCCTCCGCCTCGCGCGAGGCGAGGCTTTGCGGCCGATTGCCGCGGGCGGTCGCGATAAGCTGCGAGAGCGCTTCGACGGAGCTGGTCATCAGGCGGGCTTGCGTCCGCTGATCGCATACCAGCGATTGGCGCCGTGGATCGCCGCGAGATCGTGCTCGACGATCGTCTCGCCGAAGCCGGCCGCACGCATGTCCGCGATCAGGTCGGCCGTCTGATAGGTGTTCCAGTGGACCTCGCCGTTGAAGTGCGTGTCCCAGTCGCGCTCGACCTCGTGGACGATCGTCGGCAGGTTACGGATGGCGACATCCTGGTGGATCACGACGCCCCCGGGCTTCGCGACGCGGCGTGATTCGCGGATCATCGCCCGGCGCTTCTCCTCCCCGATCTCATGCATGAGATTGTGCGACACGACGAGATCGAAGCTTTCGTCGTCGAACGCCATGGCGGCGGCGTCCATCTGGTGGAAATGCACGGCGACGCCGAGCGATTCCGCGCGGGCATGGGCATAGCGCAGCATCGCGCTGCCGATGTCGATCGCGTGAACCTCGGCATCGGGGAAATGGTCCGCATAAGCGGCCGACGCAGCCCCCGCCGAGCAGCCGATGTCGAGGATCTTCTTCGGCCGGAAGCCGCCGAACGCCTCGTCGAGCAACCGCACGACGACGCCCGCTTTGCTGTCGCCGCGGCCGATTCCCTGCCCGAAGGAGAAGACATTGCCGCCGCATTCGTAAAGCGCGCCGGCAGCCACGTCATAGCCGCCGCGATCGAAGGCATAGCCGCCCGGCTGGAGATGGATGTCGACCCCCGCCACCTCCGGCGACGGATCGTAGGCGGCATCGAGATTGAGGCTCCCGAGCTTCTCAGGCGCCTCGACAAGTTCGCGTGTCGCCTCGGTCATGCGATCGAGATCGCGATAGACCGGCTCGCCGACCGAAACCCAGATCATTTCCTGCGCCGCGCGGTTGGTCGCGCTCCACAGGCGGTAGCTCGGCGACAGCAGGAAGGCCTGCTGGACCTCCGCGGGGGATTGCGGGGCGCGGCCGTGCAATTCGCGGAAGGCCGGCGCCGCCTCGCTGTCGAACACCTCGACATTTCGCGGCCGGACATGGCGATTGAGCAGGCGCCGGAGCGCCACCACGGCGCCCTGACGGCTGCGCTCTTCGGCGGTGGCGCGGGGCAACACCGCGTGATCAAGATCGCGAACCTTCATGTCCAGGCCTCCTGTGCCGCTGTTTTTATGTCCTAGTTATAATACAATTATCCCGTCTCGATCAACTCGATCAGCTCACCTGCCGGGCCGCGCAGGGTGAAGGCGCGACGGCCGTTATAGGGGGCGCCGGCGCGGCGCGAGGGCGGCGTCAGCGCCAGCGCCGCATGCGGTTCGAGATCGGCGATCTCGATGCTCACCATTGCGTTGCCGGGGGGCAGGTGTCCGGGCGCGCGGGGGCGCGGCGCGGCGATCCTGTTCGGGCCTGTCGGGTAGCCGTCCAGCTCGATCAGGTTGCCGCGCTCGCGCATTCCGATGGCGCTGAGCTCGATCGTCTCGTTCGGACCCAGCCCCTGCGCCTGCTGGATGATCTCCACCTTGCTCTGCCGAACCGGGCGCTCGCGAAGCGCGAAGCGGTCCACATACCAGCGCAGCATCGTCGGAAAATCCTCGCCCGCGGCGACGACGATGAAGGTGCGGCCGACAAAGCCGCTGGGCGGCGGAAGGATCGACGTCGCGCGATCGCCGCTTTCCATCGTGAAATAGAGGCATTCACCGGCGCGCCCAGCCACCTGCATGGCCACGATCGACGGCATGAACTGCAGCGCGCGCGGGCCGCCGAGATGGCGAAAGCCCGAATCCGCGAGCTGGGCCGCGAGCGTGTGGACATCATCGACGATGATCTCGAAGGCGTTCCAGCCGAAGGTCGTCAGCGGCCGGTATCCGGGCACCGCAGGGGCCTCGACCAGCCGCATGAACACATCGTCCTCCCCGGCCGGCACCAGGACGCAGGTCCGCGCGCCCGCCGCCGCCGGCGTGCCCCAGCTTTCGGCAAGCGCCGCGTCGACGGTGCCGCGCTCGATCGTCCGGTAGCCGAGCCACCGCGCATAATCGGCTTCGCTCGCGTCGAGATCCGGGGTCGCGACGGTCGTCGCGGCGATCCTGAGCAGCAGCGGATCGGTGGAGGTGGTCCAGTCGCCCAACAGCGTTCCTTTCAGGCCGATGGCTGGACGTAGCAAGCGATTTGTTATATTTCTATATCAAAATGACGCGGGCGGTCAGATGAGCTCCGGACCGATGTTGGAGGAGGAATTGAGATCGAGCCTGATCTGGTAGCGGTCCGGCCTGAACTGGCCGAGAATGTGCTGGACGGGCCGCCCCCTGGTGTCGAGCACCGTGCGGCTGACGCGGAGCACCGGCGATCCGATGTCGACGTGCAGGCTCGACGACAAAGCGGCGTCGGCGAGCGTCGCGGAGATGGTCTGCGTCGCCGAACCGATGGTGACTCCGGCTTCGGCGATGAGCGTCAGCATCGGCGTCGACTTGAGCTTGGCGCGGGTCATTCGTGCGCCGATGTCCATCGGGGTGTAGCTGACGAAATGGGCCAGCGGCTGGCCGTCCAGCCAACGGTCGCGGACCACGCGGAGCACGGTCGTGCCCTCCGCGAGGCCGAGCGCCTCGTCGATCGGCGCACGCGCCGGCACGCGATCGACCTCGAGCAGCTTGACCTGCGTCGCGCGACCGAAATTGAGCAGCGATTCGAGCGCCTGGGCGATGTTGCCCTGCAACGGCTTCACCGGCGAGCGGAAGATGACATGCGTGCCAACGCGGCGCTTGCGCTCCACGAGATGATGCTCGGCGAGCTCATCGAGCGCCCGGCGCGCGGTGATCCGCGACACGCCGAACTGGGCCGACAATTCCTGCTCGGTCGGCATACGCGAGCCATAGGTCCGCTCGCCGCTCGTGATCTCCTCGCGCAGCTGCAGGAAGATCTGATGATAAAGCGGCACCGCCTGCATGCGGTCGATCGCAACCGCCGATTCGCCTTTTTCGACGAGCACCCTGTTTCTCCCCTCTCGGCTCGCGCGGCTATATCAAAGAACCGCCGGCGCGCTCCTTTTTTTCACCGTTTCCATCCGCCGATCGCAAAGGATTTCCGATGAGACACAAAGCCGTGCTGGGCGATGCCGAAGCCCGTTCCATTCTCGATGCCGCCGCCGCCGCGGCCCGATCCGATGGTCTCGCCATGTCGATCGCCGTGACCGACGATAGCGGCCACCCGCTCGCGCTGCTGCGCCTCGATGGCGCCGGATTGATGACCCCGAAGGTCGCGGAACAGAAAGCGCGCACCGCTGCCTTGATCCGCGCACCGAGCCGCCGCCTGGCCGACCGGATCGCGGCGGAGCCCGCGCTGCTGCGGCTGACCGACTATCTCCCGATGGCCGGCGGGCTGCCGATCGTCGTCGATGGCCAGTGCGTCGGTGCGATCGGCATTTCCGGCGGCACGCCCGACCAGGACGAGCGGATCGGCGAGGCCGGTCTGGCGGCCCTCGCCGAGACCACGTGATTGTGGCCTCAATGCATTTCCTCGCCGCCCGAGACGTTCATCGCCTCGCCGGTGATGAATTGCGCCTGGCCCGAGCAGAGGAAGGCGCAGGCATTGGCCGTGTCCTCCGGCGTGCCCGTCCGGCCCAGGGGGATGCGTGACCGCATCGCCGCCAGATACTCCTCGACGCTCTGACCGCGCGCCTTGGCCATATATTCGTTCTGCCACGCGCCGAGCCCGGTCGTGACGTGATTGGGGCAGACGGCGTTGACCGTGATCTGCTCCGGCCCGAGCTCGATCGCGGCCGAGCGGGTGAGGCCGACAAGGCCGTGCTTGGAGGCGATGTAGGACGAGGTCAGCGCGGAGCCCGATTTCGAGCCGCGGCTCCCGATCGAGACGATGCGGCCCCGGCCCCAGCCTTCCTGGACCGGCTGGGTCAGCATCTGGCGCACCGCATATTTGGTCGCGAAGAAGGCGCCGCGCAGGTTCACGTTGAGAACGGTGTCCCACATCTCCTGCGTCGCATCGACGAGCGGCCCGAAGAGATAGCCGACGCCGGCATTGTTGATGAGGATGTCGAGCCGCCCGAAGCGCTCGACCGCATGAGCGACAAGCGCCTTCACCTCCTCCTCGACCCGCATGTCCGCGGCGAAGGTGGCGATGTCTGGATGGATCGCGCGCAGATCCTCGGCGACCGCTTCCAGCTCGTCCACCGCCCCGATCCCGTGCGCCGGCGCGAGAGCGCCCTGCGTGCGTCCAAGATCATGGATCACCAGCCGGACGCCGTCCGCGGCGAGCTTGCGCGCGATCGCCTCGCCAAGGCCCTTGCGGCGACCGGCACCGGTGACGATCGCCACCTTGCCTTCGAGATCGGGATACATGCGCGTTTCTCCTGTCAAAGCTCGTTGCCCGCCCGGTGGCCTTCCATCGTGGCGCTGAGCAGCGCGCGCGGGGCCCGGCAATCCCCGACCACCCTCACCTCGATCCCGGCGGCGCGCAGCGGCGCGGCAAGCGCGTCGTTCGGCACGCGGGCCGTCGCGTAGGTGAGGAAGGCGACATCGTCGATCCGGCCGGTCGCCCCGCTATAGACGTTCGCATAAGCGACCTGCCCGTCCTCAAGCCGCGAGTCCGGCAGCGGCCGGACCGAGGTGAGGATGAGCGCGCCCCGTTCATAGAGCCGTCGATAGACGCCCTGCCGGACGACCAGTGATTCGTCGCTCGCCAGCCGTTCGCGCGGCGTCAGGATCGCCACGCGCTCGAACCGGTCGAGCAGCATTTCCGCCGCATCATAGGTGAAGGCGCCATGATCCTCGTCATAGATCACCGCGGTCCCCGGGTTGCGTGCGCGATGCGCGTCGAACAGCCGCACCGCGGCGCGCAGATCGGGGACGAGCCCCTCGTCCCGCCATTCGTCCGGGAAGCAGGCCGGCCAGCTCGGCGTCGCGCCGGTCGCAAGCACCACCGCATCCGGCGCCAGCGACAGCAGGCTGTCGAGGTCCGCGCTTTCGCCCAGGCGGAGGTTCGCGCCATGGCGACCGGCGGCAAGCGTCTGGTAATCATAGACGCTGCTCAGTCCCTCGCCGCCGGGAAGCAGGGCGTGGAGCCGCGTGCTCCCGCCGGGCGCGTCCGACGCGCCGAAGACATGGACGTCGTGCCCGCGCGCCGCGGCGACCCAGGCCGCTTCCAACCCGGCCGGGCCCGCGCCGACGACCGCGATCCGCCTTCGTTCCGGCGCCGGCGCGGGGCGCCAGTCCGCCTCGTCCGCTGCGCCGACACGCGGATTGTTGTCGCACAGGAGACCGCGTCCCGACGTGATCATGTGCCAGCAGGTGTTGCACGAGACGCAGTAGCGGATTTCGGCCTCGCGCCCCGCGCGCGCCTTCGCCCCCCAGGCCGGATCGGTGACGAGAGGCCGCGCGAGCATCACGAGGTCGCCGAGACCGTCGCGAACGATCCGCTCGCCCTCGTTCGGATCGGTGATCAGGCCGAGCGCGCCGAGCGGGATTCCGGGCGCCGCCGCGCGGCCGAGCCGGTGGATCGTCTCGACATAGGGCATGCGCGGCCCATGATTGTCGGGAAGGTGGGTGTAGAGCGTGTCCGAATGGCTCCCCCAGCAATAGGTGAGATAGTCCATGTCGCCGGCGGCATGGATCAGCGCGGTGATGCGCTCGGCCTGGTCGAGATCGATCCCGCCTTCCATTCCGTCCTCGGCGGGCAGCTTGACGCCGATCAGGAAATCCGCGCCGCAGCGTTCGCGGATCGCGCGCATCAGGAGCAGCAACAGCCGCGCCCGGCCTTCGAGGTCGCCGCCGAACTCATCCTCGCGGCGATTCGATCGGGCGGCGAGGAACTGGTGAAAGAGGTGACCGTGCCCCGCGGAAATCTCGACGCCGGCGAAGCCTGCCCCTGCGAGCGTCGCGGCGGAGGTCGCGAACTCGTCGATCATTCGATGGACCTCGCCGGTTTCCAGGACTTGCGGCACCGTCCAGCTGAGATCGTCGGGCTGGGCGGAAGCGCCGCGCGCCTCCAGGTTGCGGTGCCCGGCGCGAAAGCCGCGGCCATTGTCCTGGATCTGGCCGAGCATCAGGCCGCCGGCCCTCGCCACCGCCTCGGCCCAGCGCGGCAGCAGGTCGGCATTGACGCCCGAGAGGACATGCGGCCGGGTCGGCTGCGCCTGCCAGCTCAGCATCGCCATCGGCTCGCTGACCAGCATCGCCGCGCCGCCGCGCGCGCGATTCACGTAATAATCGATCAGCCGGTCGGTAACGCGGCCGCCCACCGCATAATGGGTCGAGGTCGAAGCATGGACGATGCGGTTGGGAAGGGTGTGGGTGCCGACGCGAACCGGCGAGAACAGGGATGGATAGCTGGTCACGACGCGCCTGGTTCGTGGAACCGCATGACCCGCTGGATGAACGCCTGTGCCCAGGCCGATCGTTCCGCCTCGCCGGCCGCGTCGGGCCGATAGGCTTCAATATCGGCGCGCGCCACAAAACCCTTCTCGTCGAGCAGCCGTTCGATCGTGTCGGTCCGCTCGCGCAGCGCCGTGACCTCGCTCATCAATTCGAGCATGAAGGTCATCATCTGGTCGATGGCGGGATCGTCGAAGAAGCGCGGGCGCTTGCCCTTGCTCACCCGCGGCAGCTTCACGCCGCCTTTGCCTGCATCCGCCATGACACCTCTTCAGCGCGGCGCGGAAGGCCCCTGCCTCCCGCGCCTGCCCATTCGAATAATATCCTAGAACTCGTACCGCGCCCTGACCATCCAGCTGCCCGGATTGTTGAGATAGGGGTAGATCAGGAACGAGGTGATGTAGGTCTTGTCGAAGCAGTTGTTGCATTCGACGCCCAGCGACCAGCCGGAGCCCGACCGGAGCGTCAGGCCTGCGTTGAACAGGCTGTGCGCCGGCTGGAACCCGCGCGGATCGTTCGACGTCGCGACCCAGGTGCCGCTGGTATAGTTCCAGTTGACCGAGGGCTGGAGCGACAGACGGTTGCCGAGATCGAACGAATAATTGGCGCCGAGCGTCGACGTGAAGTGCGGCGCGCGGGTCGGCTTGGCGATGTCGCCGGTCGGCGTGATGATGCCGGCGTTACAATTGTTGACGATGATCCCCGACAGGCAGCGGTCCTGCTGGTCGAGCGTCAGCTGGTTGATGTTGTGATAGCTCGCCCGCTGAATGCCCGCCGACCAGAAGATGTTGAGGCGCCGGATCGGGTTGACCGAGATTTCCGCCTCCAGCCCGTAATTGCGCAGATCGGCGACATTGCGCGTCAGATAGGTGATCGTGTTGGTCGTCGGATCGAAGCCGCCGCCCGGAAGCTGCGTGTCCTGATCATTGTAGTAGAAGCCCGTCAGGTTGACGCGGACGCGGTGGCCGAAGAATTCAGAGCGCAGGCCGCCTTCGAACGACCAGATCGTCTCCGGCCTGAACGCCTGGGCGCCGGTCGCGTAATAAGCGCGCGAGTTCCAACCGCCCGACTTGAAGCCCCGCGTCGCCGAAACGAAGACGTTGATGTCCGGCGTGAAGGCATATTGCAGAGCGAAGCGCGGCGTCCACACCCGCGAGCGCAGCTCGGTCGGGATGCCGGCGTCGATCAGGTCCTGGGTGTCGAACGGCTGGTTGACCGCGGACGAGCGCGGCAGCGGGCTGTCGTTCGGCGTGAAGGCGATCGTCTTCTTCTCGTCGGTATAGCGGATGCCGGCAGTGAAGGTCAGCTGCCGGGTGAGGTGGAGATCGCCCTGGAAGTAGCCGGCATAGGCCTCGGTATCGTTGTACATGATCCGGTCGCCGCTCACGACCGGCTGCCCGGCGAGGGGAATGGAGATGTTGGCGAAGTTGGTCTCGTTGTCCTCGTGGATGTAATAGATGCCGCCGACATAGGTGAGCAGGCCGTTGAAGGCGTTGCCGGAGACCTTGATCTCCTGGCTGAACTGCCGCGACCAGCTGTCGTTCACCAGCGGCGTCGCGGTGCCGCGATTGCCGCCGAGGAAGTTCACGCCGTCGAACGTGACCGACCCCGAATTGAGACCGGCGAAGCTCTCGGTGATATATTCCTGATAGAGGTGGAGATAACCGGTGATCACGTTGATCGTCGCGTCGCCGGCTTCGACCTCGAGATTCGAGGTGAGCATATAGGTCCGCGCATCGTTGCCGAGCGTGTTGTCCGCGAGCTGGCTCGACACCAGGCTCGACCCGATCGGGGTATCGGTCCGCAGCGGCGTGAAGCTCACCCGGCGATCGGTGGTCGGATCGTAGAAGTTGGGAAGGTTGGAGCCCCTGGCCCGGATATAGTCCGCGCTGAGATCCCAGTGGACGGTATCGGTGAGGAGGGCGCGAACCGCGCCGCGCACGCCCCAGCTATTCTCGCCGTTGAGGTGCTGGCCGGTCACCTCGTTATGCACATAGCCGTCGGCGGAGACATAATAGCCCGAAATCTTGGTCAGGAGATGGCCGCCGGCGAGCGGCACGTCGACCGAGCCGCGGAGCTGGACGCGGTTGTAGCGGCCATAGGATGCGTCGGCATAACCGCCGAACGTTTCGCCGGGCGCGCGCAGCACGACGTTGATCGCGCCGCCGGTCGTGTTGCGCCCGAACAGCGTGCCCTGCGGCCCGCGCAGCACCTCGACCCGCTCGACGTCGAACAGCTGGAAATTGTTCGCCGCCTGCCGCGAGATGTAGATGTCGTCGATATAGGTGCCGACGGGCGGATCGAAGGTCGAGATCGACTCGGTGTTGGCAAGGCCGCGCAGCGCGTAGGTGTTCGCCGTCGCAAGGCCGGTATTGTTGTGGCCGATCAGGTTGGGAACATAGTTCACCAGATCGAGCGTCGAATTGATCTGCCTGGTCTCGATGTCACGATCGGTGAAGGCGCTGATCGCGAGCGGGACTTCCTGGAGCCGCTCGGACCGGCGCTGCGCCGTGACGACGATGTCCTCGAACCCCTCGCTCTGGGCCGGAGCGGCCGCCTGTCCCGACGTCTCGGCCTGCGACGCCGGATCGGATGGCGAGGCCGCCGACGGCCCAGCCTGGGCGAAAGCCGATGTCGACGACAAGAGTCCGACGCCGACGAACAATGCGATCCTGGAATTCCGGAGATTCATGATTGCTGCCCTTTCGCTCCCTCAGCCGCGGCCCACACTGCGCCCGATCCCTTGGCCGGATGCGGGCGCCTGCCGTTATAATTGTCATATTTCTATATCAAATAATGCGGCTGTCCACCGATTTTTGCATTGACCTTGCAATCTCGGGGCCGACCATGGTCCGTCCATGCTCGATCGGCGCGGGGGTCGGCTCAACCGGCATCCGGCCGCAGGCCCGCGAACAGCCGGTCCACGAACGGAATCACGACCGCGCACCACTCGTCCGGGCGATCGAGCACCATTCCAGGGCCGCCCGGAAGTTCCGAATATTCCCAATCAGGTCTGATATTTAGCAGGCGCGCGCCGGATCCGAACAGCGGATCGGTGCGGCTCGCGATGACCAAGGTCGGAGCAGCGACTGCCGCCATGTCGGGCGCCGGATCGTGCAGCGGTATCGCGCCGTGGCCATGTTCCTTCCAGGGGCCGTGCGCGAAATAGGTGAGCACGGAAATATGGACCGTCTCGTCGCTCCAGTCCGGGTCGCCGACACGCCGCACCCAGGCCCATCGCTCCACCAAATGACTGCCATCTGGAGCAATATCCTGCCGGTCCGGGAAGCGGCCGATTCGGGCGGCGCGCTCCTCAGCGGACAGATAAGGCGCATTATCGAGCACCAGCCCGGAGACCATTTCGGGATGCGACGCGGCGAGATTCGCCGCCGCCAGAGCGCCGCCGCGATGGCCGATCACCGCCGCGGCGCCGAGCCCGAGGCCCCGCAGGAGCGCGGCGAGGCTCTCGCCATAGGTCGCAATCGACGGGTGGGCCGGCGGGTCCGACATGCCGTGGCCAGGCAGGTCGATCGCGATCGCGCGAAAGCCCGCCGCCGCCATCCGGGGCAGTGCGTGGCGATACTGGATCGACGCCCAGGGCGCCTGATGGACGAGCAGCACCGGCGGCCCTTCGCCGTGGCTGCGATAGTGGATCTGGCCGTCGGGTCCATCGACATAGCCGCGGCGCTCGCCGGGCAGGGCGGTGAGGATCGGCAGAGTCACTTGCGGGCCCCCTTCGCGGCCAGCCGTTCGCCGAGCAGCCGCCCGAACGTCATCGCCGGCGTCACCATCATGCCGCCGCAGGCCGCCTTGCCCATGGTCTGGCTCGACCCGAGCGCCTCGCCCGCCGCGTAGAGATTCGGGATCGGGCTGCCGTCGCGGCGCACGACGCGCAGCTCGCCATCGACCGCGAGCCCGACCGTGCTGGAGATCGCGCTCGCCTGCATCCGGATCGCATGGAATGGCGGCTCCGCGATCGGCCGCGGCAGGTGCCTCCGCCCGAAAAAGTCGGCGCCGGTCGCGACGCCGTAATTATAGCCGGTGACGGCTCGCTCCAGGCCGGCGGCATCGATGCCCGCCCTGGCGGCGAGATCCGCGAGCGTGCCGGCGGTGAGGAAGGCCGGGCCGCCGCGCGCGAAGGCGTCCGCGACCTCCTCCTTCGTCCATCCGACGACGATCGGCGGCGCTTCGGCAAGGATGCGGCTGTCGAGGATGATCCAGTAGCGATAGTCCTGCTGGTGAAACAGCGCCATTTCGCGCGCGTCGACGCTGTCGATATCTTCCCGAACGAAGCGGTCGCCGGCAGCGTTCACATAGATTTCCCAGGGCTGGCGCCGTTCCGGGAAATGCTCGATCCGCCCGGTCGCCTTGGCCGGGAATTCGTCGGTGTCGAACAGGGTCCCGAAATTGACGAACAGGTTTTCGGCGCCCCGCGCGAAGCCGCCCACGGCCTCCCCCAGCTTCAGCGCCGCGCCCCGGCACCAGGGGTAGGGCGCGGCGTTATATTGGGGATAGCCGTTCAGCCGTTCGAACAGCGCCGGATCGCCGGCATAGCCGCCGCAGGCGAGCACGACCGCGCCGGCGGCGAACTCCCGTGTCGCGCCATCGGGTCCGCGCGCCCGAAGGCCGGTCACCGCGCCGCCCTCGTCCCGGACCAGCTCGGTGACCTCATGCCCCAGTCGCATGTCGATCCTGCCCTCGGACGCCAGCCGCTCGACGATCGGGACAAGCACCTCCTTGATGCTGAGCGCCCCCTTCTCGCCCCAATAATAGCGGGCGACACGATAGGGTTCATGGCCAAAGCCGGTGACCGGATGATCGGGCAGCGGCTCGAAGCCCTCGTCCATCAGCCAGTCGAAGGTGGCAGCGGCATGATCGACCGCAAGGCGCACGAGCTCGGCATTGGCGGTGCCGCGGCTGATCCGCATCACGTCCTCGAAATGGAGGTCGGGCGTGTCCTCGATCCCGCGCGCCTTCTGCAGCCGGGTCCCGGCCGCGCTCATCTGCCCCGTGGCGACCCACAGCGACCCGCCGGGCTGGTCGGCATGATCCAGCAACAGCACGCGCGCTCCGGCCCTCGCCGCGAATATGGCGCAGGGAAGCCCGGCCGATCCGGCGCCGACGATCGCCACATCCCAGCTCTCGCGCGATCCGTCCGCCACTGACTCGCCCTCGTCCGATGAAATGTCCTATTTTTATATCAAATCAGCTGAGCCTCGCGAAATCAAGCGGCATTGGCCAGCGGCTCGATGATGGTGCGGATGATGATGGATCCGGCGCGTGGGCGTCGGGGAGCTGCCGGCCTCCTAGGCAGCCGCCACCGCTGCCTCCCGATCGAGCCGCCCGGCCAGCTCGGCCGCGGTCTCTCGATAATGTTTGAGGCCGATGCACACGAGGATGAGCGTCGGCAGGCCGATCAGGAGGACAAAGCCGCTCAGCACGATCCCGATCGAGGCGGGGTTGCCCGTCCAGTCGGTCGCGGCGCCGATCAGCGGCGGCCCGAGCAGCGGACCGATCAGTGTGATGATCGTGTTGAAGATCGCGACCGTCCGTGTGCGCAGCTCACCCGGCGTGATCAGCGAGAGCGCCGCCGGCCCGCCCGCCGTCGCCGCAGCCTTGCCGATGAAGGCGATGAACATGAGGATGATCGAAAGCTGCGCGGTCGGCATCACCGGGTAAAGCGCGCTCGCCGGGACCGTGATGAACAGGCCGAGGATCAGGACGCGCATCGCCCCGTCACCATGCTTGCGCCCAAGCGCGTTGCTGGCCCAGAGCGCGAGCGCCGTCCCGATCGGGCCGGCGGTGAAGTAGAACAGGCCGGTAACCGTGCCGATCGCCACCACGTCCCAGTGGTAGACGCGCTGGAACAGGGGCACGTTCCAGAAGGTGAGCGTGCTCATCGCGAAATTGCAGGTGGCGCCGAGGGTGAGCGCGCCAAAGCCGCGCCACCGCGCCACCATGTAGCGCAATGCGCTGACCCGCGCCTCTTCCTCGGCGGAGGTGGTGATCTTCTCGGTGCGCGGCGGCTCGACAACGGTCAGCATCAGGAGCGCGAAGATGATGCCGGGTGCGCCGACCAGCAGGAAGGCCGCCTGCCAGGGCTGGAACGGGCCGAACCCAAGCAGCGTTCTCGGCCCGATCTCGTGGAGCCAGCCCACAAGATGGCCGCCGACGAGGAAGGCGAGGCCGGCGCCGAGATAGGGTCCGGCCATGTAGACGCTGATCGCCCTCGCCCGCCCCTCGCGGCTGAAATAGTCGCTGATCATCGAGACCGAACAGGGGCTCACCACCGCCTCGCCGAGACCGAGGCCGAGGCGGAAGACGAGCAGCGGCACGAAGCTCATCGCGAAGCCGCTCGCGACCGTCATCGTGCACCAGATGACGATGCCGGCGATCAGGAGCCATTTGCGGCTCGATCGATCGGCATACCAACCGAGCGGCAAGGTCACCGCGACATTGAACAGCGAGAAGGCGGGGCCGAGCAGCAGGCCGATCTGGAAATCGCTGAGGTGCATCACCTCCTTGATCGGATCGACCAGCAGCGAGAGGATGTAGCGATCGAAATAGGAGAGGATGAAGACGAGCAGGAGAAGGAAGACGACGTACCAGCGATAGACCGCGCTCTTGGTCTGCAAACTCACTTGGATCCTCCCGGGAAGGCGCCGCTGCGCCAATGATCTTGGTCGGCGCCGGCCGGGCTCATTCGGGCAGGCTGCTGCCAAACACGTACCAGCCGCCCTTGCCGTGCCGCGGCCGGCCCGGCTCGTCCCAGCCGAATTCGGCATGACGATCGGGATAGGCGTTCACGTCCGGCAGGATCTGGGCGAAGCTGCGGGCGGCGTCGAACCCGGCCTCCGCGCACAAGGCGATCGGATCCTTCGCGCGAAAGGCGGTGTAGAAGGGCTCGTTATTGTTCTCGGTGTCCCAGTTCCAGAAATAATCCTCCCACGCATCGACAAGCCCGGTCGCCGGCAGTTCCTGGTGGACCATCATTCCGCCCGGCCGCAGCAGGCGCCGGCATTCCTTCAGGACGTTGCGCGTCGCCGTCGTCGGAATCTCGTGGAAGAAGAAGCTCGAGACGATCAGATCGAAATGCGCGTCCGGGAAATCCATCGCTTCGGCGTTCTGCTGGCTGAAGTGCAGCGGCACGCCCTCATGCTCGGCAAGCGCATGGCCGTAGCGCAGCAGCGGCGCGCCGACATCGACGCCATGCGCCTCAACCCCCGGAAAGGCCTCGACATAGGGAAGCAGGTTCTTGCCCGAGGAGGTGCCGAGATCGAGGATTCTGAGCGGCCGGAAATCCGGCCGGACATGCTTCACCCAGCGGCTGATCACCCGCGCGACGCCGCCCCAGCTGCGATGGTTCATGCTCGCCGTGAACACGCGTGAGCCAAGGCTGACCACCGCGCCCTGCGCGACATCGTCCTCGACCCATTCGGAATGGAAGCAGCCGGGCGTCAGGTGGACGTCCAGCGCCGTCACGTAGCGCGGGACTTCAAGATCGGGGTTCAGCCGGAGCGTGCCGCCGGCCGGGCTGCGTTCCGCCGCGTCGCGCGCAACCGCGATCATCTCGGGCAGCGCGCGTTCGACCGGATCCTGCACCGAAAGGAAGCACATCTCCTGCGCGTTGTAGCGGAGCGTGCTATAGAAACGGTAGGACGCCCGGCGCTCCATCGCCTCGTCGATCGCCCGCGCATCATCGAAGCGGGCGCCCTTGGCCTCCGCTGCCGGCTTCACCCGCGTTTCGAAATCGTCGCGGAGCCGTTCGGGCATGTCCTGGATCGCGAAGCGCCGCAGGGCGCTGGCGAAGCGCTGCCGGCCGCGCTCCTCAAGGGTCGGGCGGGCGAGCGACTCGATGTCCGGGATGGTGGAATTGCGCCGGTCCTGGGTGACGTTCGTCGAAGCCATGTTCCTCTCCCGCCGCTGCGGCCACCGGGATTATGCGTGCCCCGCATCCTTTTCGGCAAGGCATTTACGCCGGCCGAATAGTCTTATATCTAATACAAATCAGATGGCAAGGGAAGGTGTGGAGTGGGGCACAACGGGCAGGTGGTGATTGCGGGCGCAGGGCCGGTCGGCCTCACCGCCGCGCTGCTGCTGCAGCGGGCGGGTATCCCCTTTGTCCTGTTCGAGGCCGCCGAGACGCTGCCCGAGGATCTGCGCGCCTCCACCTTCCATCCGCCGACGCTCGACATGCTCGATTCGCTCGGAGTCGCCGAGCCGTTGAAAGCGCAGGGCCTTGTCGGGTCGACATGGCAGGTCAGGATGCACCCGTCGGGCGAGCGGGCGGTCTTCGATCTCTCCGCCATCGCCGACGCCACCGGCCATCCCTACCGGCTGCAGTGCGAACAATCGAAGCTGTGCCGCCTTCTGCTTGATCGCGTGTTGGCCGGAGGCGGCGATGTGCGGATGGGCTGGGCGATCGAAGACGTGACCCAGGACGCCGACAGCGTCCATGTCACCGTGGCGAACGCCGAAGGACGGGAGACGGTGTCCGGCGCCTTCCTCATCGGTGCGGACGGGTCGCGCAGCGCGGTTCGGCAGGCGCTGGGCTTTGCGTTCGAAGGCAAGACCTATCCCGAGACGACGATCCTCGCGACCACCCGGTTCCCGTTCGAGTCGCACCTCCCTGGCCTCTCCAACGTCAATTATGTCTGGAAGCAGGGCGGAACGTTCAGCCTGCTGCGCCTGCCGAACCTGTGGCGTTGCAGCCTCTATCCCGATGGCGACGAGACCATCGAGGACGCGCTGGCCCCGCAAAGCATCGCCCGCAAGCTCCAGGAGATCGCGCCGAGCGGGTGCGGCCATTCGGTCGACGAAGTCCGGCCCTACCGAATCCACATGCGGATCGTCGACGATTACCGCGCGGGGCGCGTGCTGCTCGCCGGCGATGCCGCGCACGTCAATTCGCCCTCCGGCGGGATGGGCATGAATGGCGGCATCCATGACGCGTTCGAGCTGGTCGCGACCGTGAAGGAGGTGATGGAGGGCGCGCCGCTCGACCGGCTCGATCGCTATACAAGGCGGCGGCGGCCGATCGCGGAGTCCGAGATCCTGGTCCAGGCGGATCGCAACCGCGCGCGGATGCAGGAGCGCGATCCCGCCCGCCGCCGCGCAATGCTCACCGAGCTGCAGCGGATCGCGGACGATCCCGTGGCGGCGCGCGCGCACCTGTTGCGCACGTCGATGATCGCCGGTCTCCAGCGCGCGGCCGCGATCGCATGAGCGCTCGCCGGGATTATGGCCGCGCCGGCCTCGTCGGCATCGGCGCGCCGCAGGCCAATCCGACCGTCGAGGCGGAAATGCGCATCCTGATGCCGCCGGCGGTCGCGATGGCGGTCGCCAGGCTCACCGCGTCCTCACCGGACCCGCTGGAACGCCTGAGCCTCTATCTGGAGCGCCTCGAAGATACGCTCGCCCAATATGACAGCCTGCGCCCGCAGGCCTTCGGCTTCGCCTGCACCGGATCGTCCTACCTGCTGAACCCCGAGCGGGTCACGCGGATCGTCGTCGGCGCGGAGCAGCGCTTCGGCTACCCAGTCGTCACCGCGACTGCCGCGATCTGCTGGCAGCTCCGCCGCCTCGGCGCGCAGAGGATCGCGCTCGCCTCGCCATATCCGCCGGCGCTTTCGGAAGCCGCAGTCGCGTTCTGGCGCAATGCTGGGTTCGACATCGTCGAGTCGCGGGCGATCGAGACCGGCAGCGGCGACACCCGCAGTATCTATGCGCTTGGCAGCGCCGATGCGCGCCCCGCGGTCGACGCGCTGCGCCGCGCTGAGGTCGACGCGGTCCTGCTGAGCGGGACCGGCATGCCCTCGCTCGCGCTCGTTGGTGGCGAAGCGGGCGGGCCGCCGGTGATCTCGTCCAACCTCTGCCTTGCGCTCCGGCTGTGCGACCTCATCGGTGCGACCCCGCCCGATTCCTCCGATTGGCGCGCACGCCTCACCCAGACCCTCAGTTCGGAAGGATCCAGATGACCAGCCCGGCGGCCGCGATCATTGACGGCGAGAATGTGAGCGGAAGCGGCGGCCCGATCGTCGTGGTCGACCCGTCGACCGAAGAGACGATCGCCGAATTCGCGGAAGCCGAGACGGCGCTGGTCGACCGCGCCGTCGCGTCGGCCCGCGCGACATTCGAGCGCGGGGACTGGCGCGCCGCCAGCGTCGAACAGCGGCAGGCGGTGCTCCGCCGATGCGCCGACGCGATCGACGCCCACGCCGACGAGATCGCCGACATCGAATGCGCCAATACCGGCATTCCCTACGCGCAGATCCGCAACGGCCAGATCGTCCGCGCCGCCGGCAATTTCCGCTTCTTCGCCGATTATATCGGGCAGGCGACGGCCGAGCTCTACGAACAGGAGCCCAATTATCTCACATATGTGCGCCGTGAGCCGGTCGGCGTCGCGGCGCTGATCGCACCATGGAACTCGCCGCTCGCGCTCGGATCGATGAAGGTCGCCTCGGCGATCGCCTTCGGCAACAGCTGCGTGCTGAAACCGGCCGAGCAGGACCCGCTCGGCCTCACCCGCCTCGTCGAAGTGATCCAGGGCGCAGGCCTGCCGCCGGGAGTCGTCAACCTCGTCAACGGCGGCGGCGCGACCACCGGCGACGCCCTCGTACGGCACGCGGGGATCGACTGCGTCTCCTTCACTGGCGGCACCCGCACCGGCAAGATCATCATGACCGCCGCAGGCGCCGCCCTGAAGCCGGCGGTGATGGAGCTTGGCGGCAAATCCGCCAACATCATCTTCGACGATGCCGATTTCGAAGCCGCGCTGGACGGCGCCCTGATCGGCATCTTCTCGAACAACGGGCAGCAATGCCTCGCCGGATCGCGGGTGCTGGTCCAGCGCGGCATCTACGACCGCTTCATCGAGGCCTTCGTCGATCGCGCGAAGAAGGTTCGCGTCGGCGATCCGCGCGATCCCGCGACCGAGATCGGCCCGCTCGCGACGCGCCGTCATTATGACCACGTCATGGGCTTCGTGCCCGCGCCGGGCGACAAGAGCGCCCGAATCCTTGCCGGCGGCGGCCGTGCGCACGGATTCGATCGCGGCTTCTATTTTCAGCCGACCATCGTCGAGGTCGACTCGAACGCGCAAAGGCTCTGCCAGGAGGAGATTTTCGGTCCGTTCGCGACGGTCATGCCGTTCGACAGCGACGAGGACGCCTATGCCGCCGCGAATGACTCGCGCTTCGGCCTGGTCGGCTATGCCTGGTCGCGCGACATTGCGCGGATCATGGCGGCGCAGGAACGCATCAGCGCCGGCACGATCTGGTGCAACACGCCGATGATCCGCGATCTGCGCGCGCCTTTCGGCGGATATCGCGAATCCGGCGTCGGCGCCGAGGGCGGCCGCGCCGCCGAAGCTTTCTACACGCGCCAGAAGGCGGTCAGCATTCCGCGCCGGCCGCTCAACCTGCGCAAACTGGGGATGAATGGATGACCACCGAACTGCATCGTGAACTGACCGAATTCCTCGACGCCTATTTCGACGCCTGGAACGTCTATGATCAGGCGCGGATGCGCGCATTGTGGGACACCGACGAAGCAGACGTCCTCTACCTCGCCGAGGAATGCGAGCCGCATATCGGCTGGTCCGCGATCGAATCCTATTGGGGTGTCGACCGGACCAAGGCGGAGCGGCTGCTCACCTGGCGCGATCTCCACGCCGTGCAGGCGGGCACCGATGTCGCCATCGCCTTCTTCCATTGCAACTGGAGCACCTACCTGCCCGGCAACCGGCTCTATCCCAAGCCCTTCGGCGGGCCGGTGAGGATCAGCATGGTGCTGCGCCGCAAGGCGGACGGGTGGAAGGCGATCCACTATATCGAGGCGCCGCTCGCCTCCCTCGTCCAGGTGCGCAAGGCGCATGAGGACGCGGTGGACCCGCGGCTTCACGAGCGGCTGGCCGCCAAGGGCATCACCTATTAGGAGCGCGCCGTGACGAGCATCCAGAACATCCCGCTGAGGACCATCGACGGCCGCGAGGCCAGTCTCGGCGATTATGCCGGCTCGGTCCTTCTCGTCGTCAACGTCGCCTCCAAATGCGGGCTCACGCCGCAATATGAGGGGCTCGAGGCACTCTATCGCGACTATCGCGACCGCGGCCTCGTCGTGCTCGGCTTCCCGGCCAACGATTTCCTCCAGCAGGAGCCGGGGACCGAGGCCGAAATCGCCGAGTTCTGCCGCACCACCTATGATGTCTCCTTTCCGATGTTCGCGAAGATCAGCGTGGCCGGCACGGAGCGCCACCCGCTCTACGCGGCGCTGACCGCCGCGCAGCCCGTCTCGAAAAGCCCCAATGGCTCGGCGATGCGCGATCGGCTCGCGAGCAAGGGCATCCCGATCCATCCCGAGCCGGAGATACTCTGGAATTTCGAGAAGTTCGTGATCGGGCGCGATGGCGCGGTCGTCGCCCGGTTCGCGCCGGACACGCCGCCGGACGATCCGGCGCTTCGGGCCGGGCTGGAGGACGCGCTCGCGAAGGCCGGCTAGGAGGTCCGCGCTCCGGTCTTTTCGGCAACCAGCCCGACCGCGGCGATCCGATCGACGTTGCGATAGGCGGGGCGATCGAGCTCCTCTCCGAATATGTCGACGTCGATCACCTCGTAGCTGCAGGTGCAGCCGAGGCCGGCGAGCAGCGCGCAAAGCGCCGGCTCCATCCGGTCCTCGCCGCCGACGATCGCGGCGCCGGTATAAAGGATCAACCGCCCGCCAGGCTTGAGGCGCCGGGCCGCCTCCCCTGCCCAGGCGAGTGACAGATCCGCGCCATGCCGGCCGCCGCCGTCGCGATAGGCGCGCCCGGCCGCGTCCGCCATGAAGGGCGGATTGGCGATCACCAGGTCGATCTCGCCAGCCACCGCCGACAGAGATTCGGCCTCGACGAGGTTCACCGCGAGCCCGGCGGCGCGCGCGTTGATCCCGGCCAAACGCAGCGCCTCCGGATTGCGATCGACCAGCGTCAGCCGCGCGCCCGGGACGTGGCCCGCCAGCGCGATCGCGCCCGCGCCGCTGCCCGCGCCCAGATCGACGAGGTGGGAGACAGGGCGCGGATCGGCCGCCAGCACCTGGCCGGCGAATCGCACGAAGCGATGGGTGTCGGGACCAAAGAAGACGGCGTCGGGGCTGTCGGTCGGAAAGGCCGAGTGAAGGAAGAGGCGATCTCCAAGCCGGGCGACGCGCACCCCGCTGCGCACGCGATCGCCCTCGGCGGCGAGGCACCGCGCGGCCCGCAGCAGGGCCAGCACGGGTTCGGGCAGCTGCTCCGGCCGGAAAGCGCGGTTCCACCCGAAAAAGGCGCGCAGCCTGTCGGCCCCCTCCATCTCGTCGCGGGCGAGGACCCGCTCATGGGTCGCGGGTGTCGTCGCGACGAAATCATATCGCTGCGAATCGAGATGGCGGAGCAGCCCGAGCAGGGCCTCCTCGGCACTCACCAGAGCCAGGCGCGATAACGCTCGAAGCATCGCCGGCCCGCCTCGAGGCGGATCAGAGCGCCTTCGGCGATCGCGACCGCGCGGCGCGGATCTTCGGCCACCAGTGGAGCGATCGCCTCGCGATTCCACGCATCGCTGTGCTTGATGTCGAGCACGGCGTGCAGATCGAAATAATGTCGCGCCTTGCCGCTCACCCCCAATCGTCGCAGTCCGGCGGCCGTATGCGCGGAGCGGCCGGGTGCGGTCAGCTCGATCACGCCGAGCGCGCCGAGCGCATGCCAGGCATAGCGACGCGAGGTCGCCATCGCCGTCATCGCATTGGCGAGCGCAAGGCTCTCCCACACGGTGGTCTCGATCGTCGGCCGCAGCTCGAGCGCCGCGACCAGCTTGTTCAGCATCGGCCCATGCATGCCCTTGGCGGTGCCACGCCCCATCTCGTCCCAGTAATTGCGCGCAAGCTCCAGCTTGGCGCGGTCCGGCAGCTTGACCTGGGTATAGGCGACGAGATCGTCGAAGCCGGCCTCGCCGGCCGCCTCCTGGGTCAGGAACCAGCGCATGTCGTCGAGGCTCGCTTCCTCGGCAAGCCAGGGGAAGAGGGGGTCGCCCTGCCCCGGCCCCTCCTCCTTAAGCGCTTCGAACCAGCGGACGAAATTGTCGGGATCGCGCGGGGCGGCCGAGGCGCGCTCGCGCACGGGGCCGCGCAGCGCTTCGATGAACGCGCCCTCGAGCTGAAGCATCGCATGTTCGTTCGCCAGGGCCCGTTCCCAGTCGGGGCCCGGAAAGGCAGGCGCAAGCCGGCGATGGTTCCACCGCGCAAGGCGCTGCTGGACATCATCATTGAGGAAAAGGGAACGCGGCTGGGCGTCGAAATCGGGCAAACTCGCCATCGGGATCGGTCCATTTCTGCTGGGTTTGCCGACTCAACCGTCGCCGCGGCGCCGTCGTTCCATCATCGTCCGACGACGATCCCCGTCGGATCGATGCGCCCATCTTCCGCCTTCGAATGTTATCGGCGGATCGAGTCGGAGCGGCCATGCGATTTCTCGGCGTCACTGAAACCTGCGATCTGGCCGCGCTCTACCTGCGCCTGCAGGCGGCGGGGCACGAGGTGCGCGTCGCCATCGCCGAGGAGAAGGCGCGCGGCACCCTCGCCGGGCTGGTCGCCCACAGCCCGGACTGGCGGCGCGAGCTCGACTGGATCCGTGCCGCCGGGCCCGACGGCATCATCCTGTTCGAGGCGGTGTCCGACGGCCTCGGGGCCCTTCAGGATTCGCTTCGCGCCGAGGGCTTCAACGTGGTGGGCGGCAGCGCCTTCGGCGACCGGCTCGAAAACGACCGGGCCTTCGCGCAGCAGCTTCTCGCGGACCTGGGGCTTGCCGTTGCCGGCACCTGGGAATTCTCAAGCGTGGCGCATGCGGACGCTTTCATCGCTGCCCGCCCAGGCCGCTATGTCCTCAAGTTCAGCGGACCCGGCTTCGCATCGAGCGACAATCATGTCGGAACATGGCCCGACGGAGCGGACATCCGCGCGATCCTCGCGGCGCGCGCGCCCGGGATCGGGGAGGGGACCCGCTTCATCCTGATGGACCGGATCGACGGCCTGGAAATGGGGGTCGGCGCCTATTTCGACGGCCGCGATTTCCTGAGGCCCGCCTGCCTCGACTGGGAACACAAGCGCTTCTTCACCGGAAATCTCGGCGAGCTGACCGGGGAGATGGGCACGGTCGCAACCTTCGATCGCAGCGACCGCTTCTTCGAGCGGACGCTGGCCCGGGTCGCGCCGTTGCTTCGCGATCATGGCCATGTCGGCTATGTGAACCTCAACACGATCGTGAACGAGGCGGGGATCTGGCCGCTCGAGTTCACCTGCCGCTTCGGCTATCCGGGCTATGCCGTTCTCGATCCGCTGCAGGCGACGAAATGGGCCGAGCTGCTGGCGATGATGACGAAGGCGCGCGCCGCGGATTTCAGGACTCATCCCGCCTTTTCCGTCGGCGTCGTGCTGACGACGCCGCCCTTCCCTTATTCCCGCAAGGAGGTTGACGCCCCCGTCGGGCTCCCCGTCTTCCTGCCGGACGATCTGACGCCCGAAGACCGCAGGCACATCCATTTCGGAGAGATCGGGAGTGCCGGCGGCCGGCTGGTGACCAGCGGCCTTTATGGCTGGACGATGGTCGTGACCGGAACCGCACCGACGATCGAACAGGCGCGCGAGGAAGCCTATCGCCGCGTGCGCCGCATCGACATTCCCGATATGCGCTACCGCCTCGACATCGGCGAGGCGCTCATCGCCGGGGAGCATCGCGCAACGCCGGGCGCATCCTGGACATCGGCCTGCGCGAAATGGTTGTGATAATCGTTGCCCGTCAGCGCGCGGCGCGCCGCGCCCGTGGCGCCTCGCTCGCGAGCAGCTTGTCGATCTTGCGCCCGTCCATGTCGACGACCTCGAACCGCCACCCGTCATAGCTGAATCGCTCGCCGACCTCCGGCAGGTGCTTCAGCACCGACAACGCGAAGCCGGCCGCGGTCGCATAGTCGCGATCGTCGGGCAGGCGGATGCACAGCCGGTCGGCGAGCTGGTCCGCGGGCGCCGCGCCGGCGACCCACCAACTGCCGTCGTCGCGCTCGACGAAGGGCGGATCGGTGTCGACATCCTGGTCGGAGACGAAGGCGCCGGCCAGCGCCGTGAGCAGATCGGTCGGGGTGATGATGCCTTCGAAATGGCCATATTCGTCGTGGACGAAGGCGATCGGCACCTCGGCGTCGCGAAGCGCGGTGAGCGCATCCATCGCGTCGGTCTGATCGGGAACGATCGGCACCGCGCGCGCCATCGCCCGCAGGTCAAGCGGAGCGCCGTCGAGCAGAGCCGCGGCGATGTCGCGTGCCTGGACGACCCCGATCAGCCGGTCCACCGATCCCTCGGCGACCGGGAGGCGGCTGTGCGGCATCGCAAGCAGCGCTGCGCGCAACGCCTCGCGATCCGCGTCGACGTCAATCCAGTCCACCTCCGTGCGCGGCGTCATCACCTCGCGCGCCGGCCGGTCGGCGAGCCGCACGACGCCGGAGATGATCGCCCGCTCGCTCTCTTCCAGGACGCCTGCGCTGGTCGCCTCGGCGACGACCATGTGGAGATCCTCGGCGGTGACCTGGTCCGCCGATTCGCGCGCGAGCCCGAGCAGCCGAAAGATGAGCGCACTCGTCCGGTCGAGCAGCCACACGAAGGGGGCCGTGGCGCGTGAAAGCCACAGCATCGGCACCGCGGCGATCGCGGCGATCGGCTCGGGCGATCGGAGCGCGAACTGCTTGGGCACCAGCTCGCCGATCACCAGCGAGACATAGGTGGTGAGGATGATCACGATGCCGAAGCCGACGGTGCGCGTGGTCTCTGCGTCGAGGCCGAGCCAGGCCAGCCGCTCGGCGACCGGGCCGCCAAGGCTGGCCCCTGAATAGGCGCCCGAGACGATGGCGATCAGGGTGATGCCGGTCTGAACGGTCGACAGGAACCGCCCCGGATCGGCGGCGAGGTCCAGCGCCGTCTGGGCGCCGCGCCGGCCCTGCTTGGCCATCGCCCGAAGCCGCGCCCGGCGCGAGGAGACGATCGCCAGCTCCGACATCGCGAACAGGGCGTTCACGACTATGAGCAGCAGGATGACGACGATGTCGATCCAGGGAAAGGGCGCTGGCGGAGGAACGGCGTGCATGGCCGGGTTTACCCTAGCCGCGACAGGGCGAGCGCATCAAGCGTCGCGCCGCGCCCGGAAGAAGTTGCGAAGCATCTCGCCCGCCTCGCCGTCGCCGATCCCGGCGTAGATTTCGGGGCGGTGGTGGCAGGTGGGCTGCGAGAAGAAGCGCGGCCCGTGCTCGACCGCCCCGCCCTTGGGGTCCGCCGCCCCGTAATAGAGCCGGCGAATCCGGGCGAGGGCGATCGCGCCGGCGCACATCGCGCACGGCTCCAGCGTCACCCACAGGTCGCAATCCTCCAGCCGCTCGCGGCCCATCCGGTGAGCGGCCGCGCGCAGGGCCAGCATTTCGGCATGGGCGGTCGGATCATGCAGCGCCCGCGGGGCATTGCCGGCGCTCGCAACGATTTCGCCGTCGCGCACGACGACCGCGCCCACCGGCACCTCGCCTTCGGCCGCGGCGGCGCGGGCACGGTCGAGCGCGGCGCGCATCGGATCGGGCAGCGGAAAGCTCATGCCTCCGCCTAGACGCTGATCGGACGCAAGGCTATTGGCTGTTGGCGGGCGCGGCCTCGTTGGCGACGCCGACGCTGGGCACCGCGACCTGCCGGTTTTCCATACGCACGACCGGCACCTGGACGTTCTGGGTGGTGGTTCCGACCTCGACATCGTGGGTCTGCAGGGTGACCGCATTGTCCTGGCTGCGGACGGTGACCACCCCGAAATAGACGAGGCCGATCGCGACCAGGATCAAAAGGGCGACGAGCAGCAGGAAGGCGCGCATGGTCTTCTCCGTTCGGTTCGGCAGGGACAACGAGCGCGGGACGACTTGGTTTCCGCCGCGCAACGAAACCGTGATGCGCGGGGCGGTTGACGAATCTCCGTATCCCCTCTATCTGCGCCCGGCTTTCAGGGGCCTTCTGGCCCCGATTTCCTTTGGAAGAGATTCGACATGTCGCGCATTTGCGAGCTGACCGGCAAGGGCCGGCAGGTGGGACACAATGTTTCCCACGCCAACAACAAGACCAAGCGCACGTTCCTGCCGAACCTGCAGAACGTCACGCTGATGTCCGATTCGCTGGGCCGTAGCGTCAAGCTGCGGGTCTCGACCGCCGGCCTTCGGTCGGTGGAGCATGTCGGCGGCCTCGACAACTGGCTCGCCAAGACGGGCGACGACAAGCTGAGCCTCAAGGCGCGCCGCCTGAAGCGCGAGATCGCCAAGAAGCAGGGCGAGGCCGCGGCGGCCTGATCAGCCGGGGCAGCGCCCCGCAAAGGGCGCCGCCAGCTCGAATTCCAGGAACAATGTCCGCTGGATCGGCAGCAGATTGTTGTCCGACGCCAGATAGACGATCGTGCGGCCGCGATCGCAACCGACGCTCAGCGCCTCCATATTGTCGACCGTGAGCGGCGGCGCCAGCCGCGCCACTTCGCGCCATTCGATCGTCCCGCCCGGGCGAACGCCTGCCGGATCGGCGATCACCAGGCTTGCCCAGAGGCCTGTCAGCAGGCCGAAATGCCGGTTGAGGATCAACAGCCGCCCGTCGGGGAGCTGCGCGGTGTCCGTCGGCCGCGCCCCCGGCACCCTGCGATAGCGCAGCGTGCCGACACGGGTGCCCGGCTGGGTCGGATCGCCGCTGAACAGGGCCGCCTGGCTGAACGGTCGATCGTCGCTCGGGTCCTCGGCGATCGCAAGGAAGCGGCCGTCGGCGAGCCGGGCCAGCGATTCGGCCCCCGTATTTTCCCCCCAGCGGCGCATCGGCGGCGGCGCGGCCCAGCGCTCCGGCCGGAAGCGCGGGAGCCCGTAGCGCCAGACCTGGTTGGTGCCCTCGTAGCCGATCCACGCCTTGTCCCCGAAGACGGCGACCGATTCGGCGTCGCGGCTCCGCCAGCGCTGTCCCGCGCGATGATTTTGCAGCGAGGTGATCCGGACCGGCGCGATCCCGGCACGGTCGGGCAGGCGGAAGCGAAACGCGTTGCCGGTGTCCGCGATCGCCAGCACCGCGCCGTCGGCGACATGCATCGCCGAAATCCCACCGAACCATGGATCGTCGCCAGTCAGCACCCAGCCGCGGCGGTAGATGAGTCCGCCGATCCGGCGGCGGGCGGGATCGGCCGGATCGATCGCGACCGGCTCGGCGAACATCGTCGCCACCCGGACGCTCGCCATATGCGGCCCGGTTTCCGGCGCGATGAAGGTCGCGAGCAGGCCGATCGCCGCGATCCCGAGCAAGAGGCGGAAGAACCTGACCGCCAATCCGTTCAGAAAAGTGGCTAGTTTCATGAACAATCGCTGACGATCACATTCAGTCCCGACTCAAGCGGTGCATGCGAGAAGCGCTGTCAGGTCGTCGCCGGCCAGTGCCTGCCGAAGCGACTGAAGGAGTAGATGACATGTTCAAGAAGATCGTTCTTTCCACCGCCATCGCCGCCACGGCGCTTACCGCCATGCCGGCCGCTGCCGTCGCCCAGCCCAATCGCGGCTATAATGGGCATGGCTATTATGGCCAGAGCTATCGCGGCCACCGGGCGCAGCGCTTCGACAATCGCGTTTATGCGCAGCGCCGTTACCAGGCTCGCGATTACGGCCGCTATTACGGTCGTCGCTGCACCAGCGACGGCACGACCGGCACGATCATCGGCGCGATCGCCGGCGGCCTGCTCGGCTCCAGCGTCGCCGGTCGCGGCGACCGCACGGTTGGCGCGCTGATCGGCGGCGGGGCCGGCGCCCTGCTCGGCAACGCGATCGACAAGGGCGATTGCCGCCGCTGAACCCACGAGAGGCGCCCTCCCGTTGCGTAACGAGGGCAGGGGCCGGCCGCAGCAGCCAGCGGCCGGCCCTTTTTCATGTTCAGTCGGGATCGGCCCAGCGCCGGAACAGGTTCTCCTCGACGCGCTGGAGTCGCGTATAGGTGTCGATATCCATCGCGGGGCCAGCGATGGCGCCGATCTCCTTCAGTTCGTGGAGCAGGTCGCGGCGCTCGGCATCGGCGATGCGGCTTTCAATGAAGGTGAGGGCGACAAGGCGCTCGCCGCGAGTCACCTCCTCGACCCGGTGCAGCGTCGTCGAGGGATAGACGATCGCGGCCCCGGCCGGCGCGCGCAGGCGGACTTCCTCCGTGCCGAGCCGCACCACCAGCGCGCCGCCCTCATAATCCGCCGGGTCGCTGAGGAAGACGGTGCAGGAAAGGTCGCTGCGCAGGGACCGGCCGGGATGCGGCATGAACGCCGCATCGACGTGGGTGCCGTAATACATCCCCGCGCCATAGCGGGTGAGGATAGGCGGCATCATCGCCTTGGGAAAGGCGAGTACCCGGAAATCCTCATTCCGGAACAGGGCGTCGGCAACGATCTGCGCGGAGCGCTCGAGCAGGCCGCGATCGCCGACGACGAGATTGTTCTTGAGCGGCGCTCCCGGAGCGCTTGCACGGCCGTCGATGAAGGCCGCACGCGCCGCGATCCCGCGGAGCTCCTCGATCTCGCGCTGGTCGAGCACATCGGGGATCGTGCTGAACATGGCCCCGCCTCCCCCTATTCGCCGTCGAACAGGCCGGCGAGCTGCTCGATCATCGTACCCCCCAGCTGCTCGGCGTCCATGATCGTCACCGCACGGCTATAATAGCGGGTGACGTCGTGGCCGATACCGATCGCGACCAGCTCGACGGGCGATCGAGCCTCGATCCAGCCGATCACCTGACGGAGATGCCGCTCCAGATAGGTGCCGCTGTTCACCGACAAGGTCGAATCGTCGACCGGCGCGCCGTCGGAGATCACCATCAGGATCTTGCGCTCTTCGGGCCGCCCGATCAGCCGCTCGTGCGCCCAGAGCAACGCCTCGCCGTCGATATTCTCCTTGAGCAGCCCCTCGCGCATCATCAGGCCGAGATTCTTGCGCGCGCGCCGCCAGGGTTCGTCCGCCTGCTTGTAGATCACATGCCGGAGGTCGTTGAGCCGGCCCGGCGCCGGCGGGCGTCCCTCCGCGAGCCATTTCTCGCGGCTCTGGCCGCCCTTCCAGGCGCGCGTCGTGAAGCCAAGGATCTCGACCTTCACGCCGACCCGCTCAAGGGTGCGGGCGAGAATGTCGGCGCTGATTGCCGCGATCGAGATCGGCCGCCCGCGCATCGATCCCGAATTGTCGATGAGCAGGGTGACGATCGTATCGCGGAACTCGGTGTCCTTCTCGACCTTGTAGGACAGGCTGTGGCCGGGGCTGACGACGACCCGCGCCAGCCGGGCGACATCGAGCAGCCCTTCCTCCTGGTCGAAATCCCAGGACCGGTTCTGCTGCGCCATCAGCCGCCGCTGGAGCCGGTTTGCGAGCTTGGTGACCGCGCCCTGGAGATGGGTCAGCTGCTGATCGAGATAGGCGCGCAGCCGCCCCAGCTCCTCCTCGTCGCACAGATCCGTCGCGCGGACGACCTCGTCATATTGGCGGGTGAAGATCCGGTAATCGAATTGCGGCGGCAGATCGGAAAGCGGCCGGTTCGGTCGGACGGGAACCATGCCCTCGTCGCCTTCCTCGCCGACCCCATCCGCGCCTTCGGACAGCTCCTCCTCCGACCAGTCGCGCTCGGAGTCCTCGCCTTCGGCCTCCTCCTGCTCGCCGCGTATCTCGGCCTCGCCGCGCCCGGCCCCGTCCTGGCTCTCGTCCTCGTCGCCCTCGTCGCCTTCCTTCTGCTGGTCGTCCTCGCCCTCGCCTTCGTCGCCCTGTTCGGGCTCGGCCGGCGCGTCGGGCTCGCCCTCGACAAGGTCGAGATCGCGCAGGACCTTGCCCACCAGATCGGCGAATGCCGCCTGATCGTCGAGCGCGAGGCCGAGCGCGTCGAGATCGGTGCCGGCCTTCTCCTCGATCCAGTCGGCCACCAGCTTGAGCGGCGCGCGCGCCTCTTCGGGCGGGGCCATCCCGGTCAGCCGCTCGCGAACGATGAGGCCGATTGCCGAGCCGAGCGGCACCTCCTCGCGCGTGCGCGCCCGCACCAGCGGATCGGTCCGCAGCCGAAGCTCGGTCAGGTGCGCGAGATTCTCCCGCACCCCCGCCATGCTGCGCGCGCCGAGCGCCTCGCACCGTGCCTGCTCCGCCGCGTCATGGATGGCCCGCGGCACATCCTCGATCGGCGCGCCGCGATCGTGCAGCTTCGCATTGTGATAGCGCAGGCGCAGCGCCGCCGCATCGGCGAACCCCCGCGCCTCCGCCACTTCCCTGGCGCCGAGCACCCGTCCCGGCATCGGCGCCTTGACGCTCTTGCCTGAAACCGACGGATTCTCGCTCGTGAACGAAAGCTCGACCTCCGCATCGCCCGCAATCGCGCGAGTCGCCCCGGCCAGCGCCTGGCGAAAGGCCTCGAGGGGGGAATTGTCTGACACGGGGCCGGATCAGGCCTTCCCGGCCACGCTTTCCGGCAGGTCCTTGCCGAACACCCGCTGGTAATATTCGGCGACGATCCCGCGCTCCGCCTCGTCGCACTTGTTGAGGAACGAAAGCCGGAAGGCGAAGCCGATGTCGCCGAAGATGAGCGCGTTCTGCGCCCAGGAGATGACGGTGCGCGGGCTCATCACGGTCGAGATGTCGCCGTTGACGAAGCCGCGGCGGGTGAGCTCGGCGACCTTGATCATCCGCTCCACTTCCTGGCGGCCGCCCTCATGGTCATATTCGCCGGACTTGGCGAGGACGATCCGCGCCTCGGTCTCGGCAGGCAGGTAATTGAGCGTCACGACGATGTTCCAGCGGTCCATCTGGCCCTGGTTGATCTGCTGGGTGCCGTGATAGAGGCCGGTCGTGTCGCCGAGACCGACGGTGTTCGTCGTCGCGAACAGGCGGAAATAGGGGTGCGGGCGGATCACCCGGTTCTGGTCGAGCAGGGTGAGCTTGCCCTCGGTCTCCAGCACGCGCTGGATCACGAACATCACGTCCGGCCGGCCGGCATCATATTCGTCGAAGACGAGCGCGGTCGGCGTCTGCAGCGCCCAGGGCAGCAGCCCTTCGCGGAACTCCGTCACCTGCTGGCCCTCGCGAAGCACGATCGCGTCGCGGCCGATCAGGTCGATGCGGCTGATATGCGCGTCGAGGTTGATGCGGATCAGCGGCCAGTTGAGGCGCGCGGCGACCTGCTCGACATGGGTCGACTTGCCGGTGCCGTGATAGCCCTGGATCATCACCCGGCGGTTGCGCGCGAAGCCGGCGCAGATGGCGAGCGTCGTATCGGGATCGAAGACATAGGCGGGATCGAGATCGGGCACGCGCTCGTCGGCCTCGGAGAAGGCAGGCACCTCCATGTCCGAATCGACTCCGAACAGATCGCGCACCTTCACCATCCGGTCGGGCGCGTCCATCACGGTCGCGGCGCGGCTGTCGGGGTTGACGTTGGGAATGTCTGCCATGTCGTTTCTCTCGATGTGGGTCAGGCGAAGGCCGGCCGGCTCTTGAGCGCCGTATAAGCTTCGATCACTTGGCTCAACGCTTTCTCGTGCGTCCGGTCGCCGCCATTGCGGTCGGGATGGTAGCGGCGCAGCAGCTCGGCATAGCGCGTGCGCAGCGCCCGGCGATCGACGTCGATCTCGAGGCCGAGGGTTCTGAGATGCCGGCGATCGGCATCGGACAATGGCCGACCGTCCCTCCGCTCCTGCGGACGCGACGCGCGGAAGCGTGCGCCGATCGCATCGAGCGGATCGGTGAAATCGGCCCATTTGGGTGGCCGGTCGGCGCCGTTCGACGCGAAGGCCCGGGTCTCGCGATCCCAGCCGCCATAGGGGTTCTGCGCGGCCGCGATCTCCTCCGGCGTCATGCCGTCGAACCAGTTGTAGCCGCTGTTGAACTCGCGCACATGATCGAGGCACAGCCAGCGCCAGTCGCCCGGCCCGTCGAAGCCGGGACGCGTGTCGCCGGGCGCGCGGAATTCGCCCGGCGCGTCGCAGCCTGGCCAGGCGCACCGATCCGATCGCCCTTCGACGCGGCCGTGAAATCTCTGCTTTCTCTCGCTCGTCGCCAAGCTCTGCCCTTTCTCATGCGACCCACTTATATAGGCGCGATGCCATCGACTTTCACCGGCGCCATCGCCGCCGAAATCGCGACCCGCCTCAACGCCGCCCTCGCCCCGTCGCGCCTCGAGGTGGTCAACGACAGCGACAGGCATCGCGGCCATGCCGGCCACGACGGCAGCGGCGAAAGCCATTTCACCGTCATCATCGAATCCCCCGCCTTCGCCGGCAAGTCCCGCCTCGAACGCCAGCGCGCCATCAATGCCGCGCTCGACGATCTCCTGAAGGAACGCATCCACGCACTCGCGATCCGCGCGAGCGCGCCGGGGGAGTGACCTCACCTCTTGAGCTCCGGACCGCGAGCGACACAGCCACTTCGCTTCGCCGCGCTGGGCGCGTAAGATGGTGGGATGAGCGACGACCCCTTCCTCCAGACCCTGCTGCCGTCCACGCACGATCTCGGCGGGTTCAAGGTTCATCGCGTGCTGCCCAAGCGCGAGCGGCGAACGATCGGCCCTTTCATCTTCTTCGATCAGATGGGGCCGGCGAAGCTCGCGGCCGGGACCGGGATCGACGTTCGCCCGCACCCGCACATCAATCTCGCCACCGTGACCTACCTCTTTGCCGGCGCGATCGACCACCGTGATTCGCTCGGCACCTTCGCGACGATCGAGCCCGGCGCGGTCAACCTGATGACCGCCGGCAGGGGGATCGCGCACAGCGAGCGCTCGCCCGCCTCGCTCCGCCCGGAGGGACCGGACCTCTCCGGCATCCAGACCTGGCTCGCGCTTCCCTCGGACAAGGAAGAGATGGACCCGGCCTTCGAGCATGTCGCGAAGGATGATCTTCCGCTCGTGGAAGGCTCCGGCGCGAGCGCCCGGATCGTGATGGGGAGCCTGTGGGGCGCGACCTCGCCGGTCACCGCGCACAGCCACACCATCTACGCCGATATCGCGCTTGCCGCCGGCGGCGCGATGCCGATCGACGACGAGGCGGACGAGCGCGCCGTCTTCCTCGCCGAAGGCGAAGCCTCGCTGGACGGAATGCCTTTGTCGCCGAGCACGCTATACGTGCTGCGGCCCGGCATCGCCGCCACCCTTCGCTCCGCCAGCGGCGGCCATGTCATGCTGTGCGGCGGGGCGCCGCTCGACGGGCCGCGCTATGTCTGGTGGAATTTCGTCTCCTCGCGGCCCGAGCGCATCGAGCAGGCCAAAGCGGACTGGCGTGCCGGCCGTTTCGCGCTGCCGCCCGACGACCATGACGAGTTTATCCCGCTCCCCGAGGTGCCGCTGACGGTCACCTATCCGTGAGGGCTGGAAGGCACAAAGCCCGCTCGTGCCGAGCGAAGTCGAGGGGGGTCGGCACGGATTCATCACCTACGTCGACGCGGGGGACGCGCGGAGGCCTTGGGTGACAAGTCTCCAGGCCAACCGCATCGCGCTCCCGACCGGGGTCACGCTCAACGTCCAGACTGGCGGCGCCCGGGACGGCGAGCCGATCATCCTCCTTCACGGCTTTCCCGAATCGCACCGCACCTGGCGCGCGGTCGCGCCCGATCTCGCGCGCGACCATTTCGTCGTCGCGCCGGACCAGCGTGGCTTCGCAGGATCGGACAAGCCAGAAGGCGTCGACGCCTATCGGACCGAGACGATCCTCGCCGATCTGATCGCGCTTGCCGATACGCTCGGCGTCGATCGCTTCACCCTCGTCGGCCATGACTGGGGCGGGGCCATCGCCTGGCTCGCCGCGCTGCGCCATCCCGATCGGATCGCGCGCCTCGTCATCGCCAATTCGCCGCACCCGCTCATCTTCCAGAAAAGCCTGATCGAGGAAGCGGACCAGCGCGCCGCCTCGCAATATATCCGCGCCTTCCGCGATCCGGGGATGGAGCGCGCCATCGCGGCGATGGGCATCGAAACCTTCTACGAAAAGACCTTCGGCGCCCACACGGATCTCACCCGGATCCCCGCCGAAGAGCGGCAAGCCTATCTCGACCAATGGTCCGCGCCCGGCGCGCTGACCGCCATGCTCAACTGGTATCGGGCGAGCGAGATCGTCGTCCCGGCGATCGGCGAGGCGGCCGGGGCGCCGGCCTGGACGCTCGCACCGTTCCCGCACCTCACCATGCCCGTCCTCGTGATCTGGGGGCTGCGCGACAAGGCGCTGCTCCCCGTCCAGCTCGAGTCTCTCCACGAGCTGGTCGACGATCTCGCCCTCGCCGCGACTCCCGATGCGGGCCATTTCATTCCCTGGGAGCATCCCGCCTTCGTCATTGCGGCGATCCGGGATTTCATCGCCGAGACGGCTTAGCTATGGCCCGGGCCATGTCGACGACCCCGAAACGCTCGCAATCGCGCTCCGCCGCCCGCCTCGCCGCGGTGCAGGCGCTCTATCAGCAGGAGATGGAGGGCACGCCGATCGCGAGCCTGCTCCACGAATTTCACCATCATCGCCTCGGCGCGACCATCGACGATGTCGATTATGCCGAGGCGGAGGTCGATTTCTTCGACGATCTCGTGACCGGCGCCGATGCCCGCCGCGAGGAGCTCGACGCCCTGATCACCGGCAAGCTCGCCCCCGGATGGACGCTTGCGCGGCTCGACAAGCCGATGAAGGCGATCCTTCGCGCCGGCGCCTATGAGCTCGCCGCGCGCGCCGATGTGCCCGTCGCCACCGCGATCAGCGAATATGTCGACGTCGCCAAGGCCTTTTACGACGCGCGCGAGACCGGCTTCGTGAACGGCCTCCTCGATGCGATCGCCAAGGAGGTGCGGACATAGGCCGACGCCGCTCGTCCCGAGCGAAGTCGAGGGGCGTATATGATCACTCCGTGCCGGCGCCCCTCGACTGCGCTCGGGACGATCGAAGACAGGACGAAAGCTGATCGCCGAAGCCGCCTTCATCGATTCGCTTCGGGCGCTCGCCCACGATCCGGCGGCGCGCGGGCTGATGGACGATGCCGCGGTGCTCGACATCGGCGGCGTCTCGCTGGTGCTGACCCACGACATGATCGTCGAGGGCGTCCATTTTCTGGCCCACGATCCCGCCGAGGAGGTCGCCTGGAAGCTGCTCGCGGTGAACCTGTCCGATCTCGCGGCAAAGGGCGCGCGGCCGATCGGGGTCCTGCTCGGCTATGCGCTCGGCGAGGCCGGGTGGGACCGCGATTTCGCCCGGGGCCTCGGGACCGCGCTCGCCGCCTTCGATCTGCCGCTCCTTGGCGGCGACACGGTGGCGATGCCCGGCGGCGCGCCGCGCGCCTTCGGCCTCACCGCGATCGGTCGCGCCGACGGCCCGGCGCCGAGCCGGGCGGGCGCGAAGGCCGGCGACGATCTGTGGGTCAGCGGGACGATCGGCGATGCCGGCGCGGGCCTCGCCCTGCTCCAGACGGGCGAGGCCGGGCCGCAGGGCCTCATCGAGCGATATCGGACCCCGCGCCCGCGGCTCGAGGCCGGCCTGCGCCTCGCCCCGCTCGTTTCGGCGATGATGGACGTTTCGGACGGTCTCCTGATCGACGCGAAGCGCATGGCCGTGGCGAGCGAATGCGCCCTGACCCTCGCACTCGACGCCATGCCGCTTTCCGAAGACTATCTGGCCCTGCGCGGCGCGGATCGGGACGCGCGGCTCGACGCCGCGGCGGCCGGCGACGATTACGAGCTGCTTTTCGCCGCGCCCCCCGGCATGGCCGCGCGCCTGCTCGCGCTCGCCGAGGAGATCGGCCTTCCGCTCACCCGCATCGGCCGCTTCGCCAGCGGGGCCGGCCTCACATTGATCGATGGCGGCGAGGAGCTGGCGCTGCCGGCGCGGCTTGGCTTCGAGCATGGCGCGTGAACGGGGCGCTTGCGCGATTGAATTTGCCGTGCTTCCTCTCTACACCGCGCGCCACTACCGGGCACGCCCGCTCCGCGGCGCTGCACCATTTTTACGAAATCCAGGGGGTCGTTGAATGAACGTCGTGTACATCGCCATCGCCTGCGGCCTGCTCGCAGTGCTTTATGGCATCGTCACCATTCTGCAGGTCCTGAAGGCGCCTGCCGGCAATGAGCGGATGCAGGATATCGCCGCCGCCGTCCAGGAAGGCGCGCGGGCCTATCTCGCCCGCCAGTATCGCACCATCGCGATCGTCGGCGTGATCGTCGTCGCCCTCGTCGCCTGGTTCCTCGGGCCGATCTCGGCCGTCGGCTTCGCGATCGGCGCGATCCTTTCGGGCGTCACCGGCTTCGTCGGCATGAACGTGTCGGTCAAGGCGAACGTGCGCACCGCCGAGGCGGCCCGGACCTCGCTCCAGGGCGGGCTCACCATGGCCTTTCGTTCGGGCGCGATCACGGGCCTGCTCGTCGCCGGCCTGGGCCTGCTCGCGATCTCGGGCTTCTTCTGGTATCTGATCGGCCCGGGCGGCCACGCCCCCAACGACCGCACCGTGGTTGACGCGCTCGTCGCGCTCGCCTTCGGCGCCTCGCTCATCTCGATCTTCGCGCGCCTTGGCGGCGGCATCTTCACCAAGGCCGCCGACGTCGGCGCCGATCTTGTCGGCAAGGTCGAGGCCGGCATTCCGGAAGACGACCCACGCAATCCCGCGACGATCGCCGACAATGTCGGCGACAATGTCGGCGACTGCGCCGGCATGGCCGCCGACCTGTTCGAAACCTATGTCGTGACGCTCGGCGTGACGATGGTCTCGGTCGCGCTCACCATCGCCGGTGAATCCTCCGATCTGCTGCTCAAGCTGATGACGCTTCCGCTGATCGTCGGCGGCGTGTGCATCGTCACCTCGATCCTCGGCACCTTCATGGTGCGCCTGGGCGGCAAGCAGTCGATCATGGGCGCCCTCTACAAGGGCTTCTGGACCGCAGCGATCCTCGGCGCCATCGCGGTTTATTTCGCCACCCAATATGTGCTCGGCGACATGAACGCGACGATCGCGACCATCGCCGGCGTCGGCGGCGCGACGATCGCGCTCACCGGCACCAAGCTCTTCATCTGCATGCTGATCGGCCTCGCGCTGACCGGCGCTCTCGTGTGGATCACCGAATATTATACGGGCACCAACTTCCGCCCGGTCCGCGCGATCGCGCGGGCTTCGCAGACCGGTCACGGCACCAACGTGATCCAGGGCCTCGCCGTCAGCCTCGAATCGACCGCGCTGCCGACGATCATCATCGTCGTCGCGGTGATCGCGGCCTATCAGCTGGCCGGCGTCATCGGCGTCGCCTTCGGCGCCACCGCGATGCTCGCGCTCGCCGGCATGGTCGTCGCGCTCGACGCCTATGGGCCGGTCACCGACAATGCCGGCGGCATTGCCGAAATGGCCGGCCTGCCGGATGAGGTGCGCGATCGCACCGACGCGCTCGACGCGGTCGGCAACACCACCAAGGCGGTGACCAAGGGCTATGCGATCGGTTCGGCCGCGCTCGCCGCGCTGGTGCTGTTCGGCGCCTATACGACCGATCTTCGGGAATTCTTCCCCGGCGTCCCGGTCGATTTCTCGCTCTCCAACCCATACGTCATCGTCGGCCTGCTGCTCGGCGCGCTGCTGCCCTATCTGTTCGGCGGCATCGGCATGACCGCGGTCGGCCGCGCTGCCGGATCGGTGGTGGAGGATGTCCGGGCGCAGTTCCGCGACAATCCGGGGATCATGGAGGGAACGGCCCGGCCGAATTACGGCCGCACCGTCGATCTCGTGACCCGCGCCGCGATCAAGGAGATGATCGTGCCCAGCCTGCTGCCGGTGCTCGCGCCGATCGCGGTCTACTACATCATCACCGCGGTTGCCGGTCAGGCATCGGGCTTCGCTGCGCTCGGCGCGCTGCTGCTCGGCGTGATCGTCTCGGGCCTGTTCGTCGCCATCTCGATGACTTCGGGTGGCGGCGCCTGGGACAATGCGAAGAAGTATATCGAGGACGGCCATTACGGCGGCAAGGGCTCGGAAGCCCACAAGGCCGCGGTGACGGGCGACACGGTCGGCGATCCCTACAAGGACACCGCCGGCCCGGCGGTCAATCCGATGATCAAGATCACCAACATCGTCGCATTGCTCCTGCTCGCGGCGCTGGCCGGTCACGCCGCCGGCTGATCTGTTCTTCCGCTCTGTTGCGAGGGCCTGCGTTCCGGAAGGGGAATGCAGGCCCTTTTCTTTTCCCTTTCAGGCTCTAATCATCGCATCGGTCCTGGCAAAAGGATCGGGGGCAGATGATCTATCGACGGATGGCTTGCGCGGCCGCACTGCTGCTCGCCTGCTCGGCGACGGGAGCGGCCGAGCCCCCGACACGACCGCCGACGGCGGAGGAGCTCGCGGCGGCCCCCTTTATCAGCGATGCCGCCCTGTCGCCCGATGGCCACAGGATCGCCGCGGTCGTCAGCAACGGCGACGCCAATGCGATCGCGATCTACGACGCCGACGGCGACGCCAGCCAGACGCCGCGGTTGGTGCAGTCGAACGGCTACACCTTTCTCGAGGTCGATTGGGCCGGGGACTCCCGGCTGCTGATCAAAGCGACGTCCGTCGCGCGCTTCCAGGGGACGGGCCTCCGCGTTCCCGTGATTCGGGTGCTGCTCGACGATCTCGACGCCCACCAGGATCGCATCCTGGGCCCAAACGGCGGTCTCTTCGATCAGGTCATTCACCTCGATCCGGCGCGTCGATTCCTGCTTCTGTCCAGCCAAACGGGCGCGCTCGACTGGCCCGGCGTCTACCGCGTTGATCTCGCCACCGGTGACTCGACGCTCGTTGAGCGGCCGCGCGACGGCATCACCCAATGGTTCGCGGATCGCACCGGTACCGTCCGAGCGGGCACGGAGGATCGCGATGGGCGCACGCGAATCCTCTACCGCGCCAGCGCCGACGCGCCGTGGCACCGCTATCCTTTCGGCCGGGCCGACGATGAGGACGTCATTGTGGAAAAGGCGTTGTTCCTCGCTTCGGGCGAGAACGGCCTCGTCCTCACCAACGGCCCCACCGGTCGTTTCGCGGTATTCGAATATGACTTTGCCAGCGGCCAGACCGGTCGCGAGGTCTTTGAGGCGCCGGAAGCCGACGTGACCGATCTGGTGACCGATGAAAATGGCACGCTGCTCGGCGTGCGTTACGAGGACGCGACGCCGCATATCCGCTGGCTCGATCCCGCACGCGCCTCCTTGCAGCGCGAGATCGACGCGACCTTTCCGAACAGGATCAACGTCCTCGCTGGCCGAAGCCGCGACGGCAACCGGCTGCTGATCCATTCCTCATCGCCCGACGATCCGGGTACCTATTATGTCTTCGACCGCGTGTCGCGCAGGATGAAGATCTTTGCGAGCCCCTACGGTCGCCTCGTCGAGCGACAACTCGCGCCGATGCAGGTGGTCAGCTATCGGGCCCGGGGCGGCGAGACCTTGCGCGGCTACCTCACGCTGCCGGTGGGCGCTGCCCCGCAGCGGCTCCCGCTCGTTCTGCTTCCGCATGGCGGTCCGTTCGAGCGCGATCATTGGACCTTCGACCCCGAGGTCCAGTTCCTCGCCGCCCAGGGCTATGCCGTCTTCCAGCCGCAATTCCGCGGTTCGACAGGCGCCGGTCGAGCCGAGGTGGAGCGGGGCATCGGGCAGTTCGGATCGGGCATGATCGACGACATGGAAGACGGGGTGGACTGGCTCGCCAGCGCGGGAACGATCGATCCCGCGCGGGTCTGCGTCATGGGAAGCTCCTATGGCGGCTATGCCGCCCTGTGGATGCCGATCCGCAAGCCCGAGCGCTATCGCTGCGCGATTGCCTTCGCCGCGCCAACCGACATGGAGACGATGATGCGCCATGACCGGTCGCTCTTTTCGGCGCCGCGCTACTTCCGCCGCTTCCGAGACCTGATCCGGGGCGATCCGCCGGTCGACCTCGGCACGATCTCGCCGCTCCAGCACGCCGAACGAATGCATGTGCCGGTGCTTATCGCTCATGGAGAACTCGACAGTCGCGTCCCGATCGATCAGGCGCGGCGGATGGAACAGGCGCTTCGCCGCAACGGCGCAACGGTTGAGGCGGTCTATTATCCGCAGGCGGGCCACGGCTTCCAGCGCTCGCGCGACCTCAACGATTATTTCGAGCATGTCGCGGCGTTTCTGGCGCGTTACAATCCCGCCCGCACCAACGCGCCGCAAGTCGCAGCGACCGCCAATGGGCAGTCGCGGCTTCCCATTTCGGCGCCGACCCGTTAAGGGCGTCCGTCCCCTCAGACCCAAGGATGTGAATGGCCAAGGAAGAACTTCTCGAAATGCGCGGCCGGGTGGTGGAGCTGCTGCCCAACGCCATGTTCCGCGTCGAGCTGGAAAACGGCCATGAAATCCTTGGCCATACCGCCGGCAAGATGCGCAAGAACCGCATCCGCGTGTTGACCGGCGACGAAGTCCTGGTCGAGCTGACCCCTTATGATCTCACCAAGGGCCGCATCACCTATCGCTTCAAATAAGCGCCGCGGGACCCGTGTCGGGCGCGCGGGCGCCGTCGGGACAAGGCAGGGCATGTGCGGCTGATCCTCGCTTCCTCTTCCCCGCGACGGCTCGAGCTGCTGAGACGCCTCGGTGTCGAGCCCGACGCGATCGTCCCCGCCGACATCGACGAGACGCCGCTCGCCGGCGAGCTTCCGGCGCCCTATGCGCGGCGCGTCGCGGCCGCCAAGGCGGCGACGGTGGCCGAGCCGGGCGCGCTGACGCTCGCCGCCGACGTCGTCGTCGCGGCCGGCCGCCGCATCCTGCCCAAGACCGAGGCCGAGGCAGACGCCCGCGCCTGCCTCGCCTTGCTGTCCGGCCGCCGGCACAAGGTTCATTGCGCGATCACCCTGATCGACGCCGACGGCCGCGCGCGCCACCGCCTCTCCACCACGACCGTGGCCTTCAAGCGGCTCTCCTCCGAAGAAGTGGACGGCTATGTCGCCGGGGGTGAATGGCGTGGGAAGGCTGGCGGCTACGCCATCCAGGGGCAGGCCGAGGCGCTGATCCGCGCCATCAGCGGCTCCTTCTCGGGCGTCATGGGCCTGGCGCTGTTCGAGACGCGCGCGCTCCTTCGCGCCGCCGGCTACCCGCTGGACTGATCGGCCATGGCTGAATGGCTCTACGAGGCCGGGATCGGCGAGAACCGCGCGATCCTGGTGGAAGATGGCGCGATCGTCGAGGCGGCGATCGAGCTGCCCGGCGCCGTGCGCGCCGGTGCGGTCTGCCCCGCCCGGCTCACCACCATCCTCATCCCCCGGCGCCGCGGCCTCGCCGTCCTCGACCACGGCGAAGAGGCGCTGATCGAACCGCTCCCCAAGATCCTGACCGAAGGCGCCGCGTTTCACGCCGAGATTCTTCGCGAGGCGGTTGCCGAGCCCGGCCGGCCCAAGCGGGCGAAGGCGCGGGCGACCGACGCGCCGCTCCATCCGGGCCCGACCCTGCACGACCGGATCGGGGCGCCGGAGCCCCTCCCGCCGCACGGCCCCGATCGCTTCGAGGCGTCGGGCTGGTCGGAGCTGCTGGAGGAGGCGGCGCGCGGCGAGATCGCCTTTCCGGGCGGCGCGCTTCGGATGAGCCTGACGCCGGCCATGACCCTGTTCGATGTCGATGGGACGCTCGATCCGGCGGCGCTGGCCGTCGCCGGCGCGGCGGCGGCGAGCCGCGCGATTCGCCGTCTCGGGATCACCGGATCGATCGGCATCGATCTGCCGACCGCGGGCGGCCGCGCCGATCGGCAGGCCGCGGCGGCGGCGGTGGACCGCATCCTTCCCCAGCCCTTCGAGCGCACCGCGGTCAACGGCTTCGGCTTTCTCCAGATCGTGCGCCGACGCACCCGCGCGTCGATCCCCGAGCTCATCCGGGCAGACCCGGCCGGCGCGGCGGCGCGCGCGCTCGCGCGGCGCGCCGGGCGGATCGACGGGCGCGGGCCCGTCACCTTGAGTGCCGCCCCGCCGGTTATCGCCAGGATCGAGGCACAGCCGGAGTGGATCGCCGCGCTGGAACGGCAGGCGGGGGCGCCGATCGTCTTGCGGGCCGAGCCCGCGCTCGCCATATCCGCCGGGCATGTCCACCGCGCCCAAAGCTGACAAAAATGCCTGCCCGCTGTGCGGCAAGCCGGCGATGCCGAAGCACAAGCCGTTCTGCGGCCAGGGTTGCCGCGACCGCGATCTGCTGAACTGGCTGGGCGACGCCTATCGCGTGCCCGGACCGAGCGCCGACGAAATACTGGACAGGGAGCCCGACGCCCCTCTATAGGCCGCGCTTTCCGCATTCGCGGAAATGCCCAGGTAGCTCAGTTGGTAGAGCACGTGACTGAAAATCACGGTGTCGGTGGTTCGATTCCGCCCCTGGGCACCACTTCCCCTCTTTGATTTCGTCCGCGCGGGCTGCGTCGCCCGGGGTTATGATCCTGCTCCCGATTCGCGAGGAGGAAGGGCGTTGCCATGTTGAAGATCAACCGGAAGGCGTCGGTCGGCTGGGAAGGCGGGCTGAAGGACGGCCGTGGGACGATTTCCACCGCGAGCGGCGCGCTCGCCGATTATCCATACGGTTTCGCCAGCCGGTTCGAGGGCGTCGCCGGATCCAATCCCGAGGAGCTGCTCGGCGCCGCCCATGCCGCCTGCTTCACGATGGCGACCTCGCTCGCCCTCGGCAATGCCGGCTATACGGCCGAGCGGATGGACACGAGCGCCGAGGTCACGCTCGAACAGGTCGAGGGTGGCTTCGCCATCACCGGGATCAAGCTGGTGATGCGCGCCCGCGTGCCCAATATCGAGGACCGCCAGTTCCGCGAGCTCGCCGAGACCGCCAAGGCCAATTGCCCGCTGTCCAAGGCGCTGGCCAGCGTTCCGATGACGCTCGACGCCGAGCTCGTCTGAGGGCGCCGCCGCCTAGCGGGCCGACGCGGTCTGCTGGCGGACGGGCCGGATGACCGGCGCCGCGCCGTCACCGATCACCGCGAAGGCCGCCCAGTAGAATGGGTGCGACGTCTGCGCCTCGTCCATCAATCCGCGCTGTGCGGTGCGCAGCGCCGCTGCCGTGCCGGTCCCGGCCGGCGCTGTAAACAGACCGGTGATCAATCGCTGGGTCGCGTTGAAATCGTCCGGGACGGGCCAGTGGCTGGCGACGATCATCCGGCCGCCGGCGCCGACGAAGGCGCGCACCAGGCCGTCCAGGGCGAAGCCGCCACCGGTCGTGAGGCCCGCCTCCGCGGTCGCCGCGACGCTGGCCCGGCCGGCGGTGTCGCAGGCCGACAGGATGATGAGATCAGCGTCGAGCCTGAGGTCGAAAATCTCCGAGAAGGTGAGCAGACCGTCCGAATCCGTGCCGCCGAAGCTGGTGAGGAGCGCCGGGCGAGCCGGGCATTCGGGCCGCGGCGCGCTGACCAGGCCATGGGTCGCGAACTGGAGGATGCGATATTGATCGAGGTCGCCGCGGGCCTTGATCGAGGTGTCGCTGAACGCTTCGCCGGTCACGATGTCGCTCGGCCCCACCGCATCGGCGCTGATCGCGCGCTGGGCCGTATAGAGCTCGTCGGCGGAGATCGGATGGCTCCACGCGGCGAGCGGCCAGGAGCAATCGTCGCCGCCGCCCGCGCCCAGGATACCGCGGGTGCCCGTCGCCGTGGACAGCAGGTTCGTCGCCGGCGCATTCTGGCCGAAGCCGAGGAACTCGCCGCGCGCCCTGCTGGGCGGCGCACGCCTCACGTCGCGGAACGAGCGGGCGGACACCGCGGTGCTGATGTCGCGGTCGCGCCCGAGCCAGGGCACGCCGCGGAAATCGAAATCGTCCCCGCCGGCGGCGACCCGGGCCCGGTAGGCCGCGACGGCCGCATGATCCATGACCAGAAGATTGGGCGGCAGGCGCAGCAGCGCGCCGTCCGGCTCCATGATGAGATGATGGACGCCGCCGACGCTCGCCGCGACCGGCGCGAACAGCTCGTCATAGAGATTGGAGGCGAGCTCGAGATTGAACGGATAGGTCAGCTGCTGGCCGTTCTCGACGATCGAGATGGTCGCGCGAAGCTGGTCGACCTGCCGATCGAGCGCCGCTGGCGAGGCGGGAATCCGGAAGGCGCGCGACGAATCGTGGGTGACGAAGATGCCGTAGCTGTCGTCGTCGAGGACGATCATCTTGTAATAGGCCTCGCCCGGCGCCAGCAGCGACTGGAGATCGGCGAGCGTCACCGCATTGTCGGAAACGGCGCGATAGCGCGGGAATTGCGCGAGGCTGGCCTGCGTCGCCGCCTGCTGTTCCTGGAGCTGCTGGAGCGAGGCGCGCAAGGCCGCGGCGCGATCGATGTCCGCCGCGGTCGGGCTTTGCGCCGAATCGAACCGGGCCAGCTCGACGCGCGCCCGCTCGATGTCGCGGGTGAGGTTGACCGACTGGCGGAACAGGCGCGACGCCTCGTCGCTCCCCCCGGAAAGCTCGCGCGCCAGCACGGCCTGGGTCTGCGCGACACCGGGGCGGATCAGCACCTGCCCTGCGGCGAACATGTCGGCGACCGCGGTGGCATCTTCGTCGCGCGCGGCGAGCAGCCGGAAATAGGGCGTGAGCGCGCGGCGCAGGGCCGGTGAGGATTCGTTGCGATCCTGGCTCGCCGCGACGATCTGGCGGTAGAGGTCGATCGCATTGGCGGCATCGCCGGTGCGGGCGTAGAAGCCCGCGAGCTGGCCCTGCGCGCTGAGCACGGCGGCCGAGCCCGGATAGGCGGTCTGGAGCAGCGCGATCGCTGCCTGATATTGCTGTTCGGCGGCTGCGCGATCGCCCCGCGCCTCCGCGATGGCGGCGAGCTCGTCGAGGATCTGGGCACGCATCCAGACGGTCGCGGCGATGCGCCCGCCGCGGATCGCGACCAGGCGATCGAGCGCCTCGGTGAACGGCTGGACGGCCTCGGCATTGCGGTTCTGCAGCCTCAGCACCGTGCCGCGCAGTTGCAGCGCCTGGCTGTCGAGGATCTGGATGCGGTCCTGATCGGAGAGACCTTCGCCGACACCGGTCAGGCGCCGCGCGCCGGGTGCCTCCGCGCTGAGCCGCCGGGCGGTATCGCCATCGATGACCAGTTCGCTCACGCCGGCATTGACCGGCGGCGGCGGCAGCGGGCGATCGAGTTCCGCCGTCGCGGCGTCAACCCGTCCCTGATTGAGCAGGTGGATCACGCGATAGTTGCGGAAACGGCGCGCCGTCACCGGATCGCTCGCCGCCATGCCCTGGGCCTGCGCGAAGAGCACGTCGGCCTCGCCGAAGCGGCCGAGATTCGATTTCTGCAGCGCCTCGTTCACCAGCGCTTCGGCGCGGTCGGTATCGCTCCGGTTCTGGCCGATGACCGAGAAGAATTCGGCCGATTCCGCGTAGCTGCCCGCATTGTTGCGGCGATAGGCTTCGGCGAGCGCGGCCTCGCGGTCGAGCGTCCCGGCCTGGAGCCGCGCGAAGGCCGCCGGATCGCCGGCGCCGGTGGTTGCGATCGAGACCTCACCGGCGACGGGGCGATCGGTCACGACGCTGCGCAGCGCGAGCCGGACCGCGCTGTCATAGCCGCCCAGGCCTTCGCCGACATAGACCGTCCCGCCGCGCCGGATCGAATAGACGTTGTAGGTGACGTCTCCGGACTTGAGCCGGCACGAAAGTGTGTCGACCGAGCCGACATCGGCAAGCGCGGTCTGGGCCGCTGGCTGGCAGCTGGCCTGCTCGTCGCGGATCGCGGCGATGCGTGCCACGGGATCCCCGCTGCGGGCGCGCAGGGCATAGACCCGGCCGACCGGAAGCGCTGCATCGCGGCAGACGATCGAATAGCCCCTGTCGAACATGTCGACGAGGCCCCGATCGGTGACCATCGACTGGGCGGAGCACAGAACGTCGCCGCCGCCGCCAATCGGGAAACCGTCCCGAACGCTGATCGGTTGCGCCTGGGCCGGGGCGGCCCCGACGATCGAAGCCAGAAGCGCGCCGAGCGCGATTGCCGGCCGGATGAGCCTAATTGCCATTGCTGCCCCCACCGGGATTGCCTGAACCCTGACCGTTGCCGTCCTGGGCGCAATTTTCGTCGCGTTCGCCACAATCACGATTTTCGGACCAGAGGCCGGTGTCCCCGCCGCTGGTCACCGGCTCTTCGATCAGCTCGTTGCTGTCGAAGACGCTGTTCTCGTCGAACTCGGCATTGACGTTGACGACGGGCTGGGTCGGCTCGTCGCCGGTGCCCTCGACCGGCTCCTCGATCTGGTCGGACGTCGGCGGCTGGATCGGTTGCTCGGGCTCAACCACCTCGCCGGGGCAGACGCCCGACGCGATTTCGCACAGGTTGAACTGCGCGCCGCTCGTGAATCCGCCGCCATAACCCTGCTCGAACGCGACGGTGCGGAAGAAATCGCTGTTGGTCTCGAAACTGCCGTCCGGATTGAGCCGCCTTCCGAAGGCGCGCACATCGAGCGGAGAGCTGCCGGACGGCGTGATCGCAAGATCGCCGGTGACGGTGATCCCGCCGAACGTGTCGGCATTCCCGCTGTTCTGGACGAAGAGCGTATCGCGAACGAACATCTGGACGTCGCCACCCTCGATATAGCCGCGCGGCACTTCCTCGCCGTCATTGGTGAGCAGCGCGGCGTCGCGGCCGGAGAAGTTCGCATCGGCGGCGAGCTGGTCGAGAAGCCCCTGCGTCCCGACCCAGATATTGTTCGACGCGAGGCCGATGAGCCCCGTCGGATTGCCGGCGCTGTCCTGGATTCTCAGGCTGCCGTCCGGCGTGACCATGGTGAGCAGCCCGTCCGCCTCGATGAGGATACGGTTGTCCGCGGTCGCGTTGCGGATCAGCACATCGCCCTCGATCCGCGCAATTCCTTCGCCAGGCTGCGGCGCCGCCGCGGGGCGAATCCCGCCGGAGCCCGAGGCCAGGCCGCCGCCCACATCGATTTCGAGCGTCCCGATCGCACCGTTTCCGGTCTGCGACGGCGTGCCGTTGAGCGTGAGATCGCGGATCAGGACATCGGGCGCGCGGGTCGCGCTGGTGCCGGTCACCGGCACGGTGATCCGAAGCGTCGCCGCGCGGATTCGCTGCGCCTCGCCATTGTCGAGCGTGTAGCCGGGCCCATCCTCGTTGCCGCCGATCACGGTCTGGCCGCCGCCCGGATTGACGTCGAGGTTGATCGTCCCGGTGCCGGCGCCGCCGAGGAAGCCGGAATCCACGATGTCGATGTCGGCCGAGCTGATGTTGATCCCGTCGCCGGAAACACGGCCCGCGATCTGCGCGGTGCCGCCGGCGAAGAAGTTGACATTGCTCGCCGCCTGCACGGTCGCGCCTTCGCCGACGACGATGTCGCCAAAGGCTGTCGCGTCGATGGCGCTCAGATTCACCGTCGCGCCGTCGGAGAAGCTGATCCGATCCGCGCTGAACAGGGCGTTGCCGGCCCCGGAGACCGTGCCGTTGCCGCTCACGTCGATCTCACCCGGCGTGCTCAGGCTGAGCGAGTCGGTGATCGTGACCTGCCCGCCATTGACCGAGAGTCCCGAAGGACCGGAAAAGTCCTCCGACGGCGATTGCCCGAAAGCGCTCAGCACGGCCTGGCCGAGCGTGAGGCTGCTCGAATCCACACCGATCAGGATCTGGCCATATTGGGAGCCATCGCTGGTCGTGCCGCCGCCGGCAAGGCCCGAGGCCGAGACGTTGAGCGAATCGACCGTCGCGTCGGCGCCGCCGGTGAGGTCCGTTCCCGCCAGGCCGCCGGCGCCGACACCGCCGATCTCGCCGGCGCCACCGGCACCGCCGGTTCCGCCCGCGGTCAGCTCGACATTGCCGGCATTGATCGTGCCGCCATTGGCGACAAGCTGGACCACTCTGGCCCTTCCATCGCCGCCGCGACCACCGCCGTCGGCCGCAGCGCCGTCGCCGCCATTGCCGCCCCTGGCACTCCCATCGAGCGAGACGATGTCGAACGCCGCATTGCCCGTCGCGGCGCTGGTTCCCACCAGGATCGTGCCGCCCGCGGCCGAGCCGCCCGCTCCACCGGTGCCCGGACCAGCCGGCGTCACGACGCCGTCGCCTCCCTGTCCGCCAGTCGCGGTGGCGACGACATTGAGGGCCCCGATCCGAAGCGTTCCATTGGCCGCCAGGACGCGCACGTCGCCGCCAAGCGCGTTGCCGCCGTCAGCGCCATTGCCTTCGGACTCCAGGCCGCCCGCGCCGCCGAAGCCGGACAGGTCGATCGACGCCGCACCGATATCGATGTCGCTGGCCACATCGCCGCCGAGATCGCCGAGCTGCGCGAAGCCGCCAAGGCCGTCGCCGCCCGCACCGCCGAGCCCGTCGCCGCCGATGCCGGCCGCGGCGAGGGTCACATTGTTGCCGGTCGCCGTGCCGCCGGCGACCAGGAAGAAGGCGCCGCCGGCAATCTCCTGCGGCGCGGCGTCACTGAAGCCGCCGAACCCGGCGCCGCCCACCGATCCGTTGCCGCCGATGCCGGTTGCGTCGATGACCAGCTGGTCGAAGGTCAGGCTGCCGCCCTCGTCGACCCGGACTTCGGCGAGGTTGCCGACGCCGCTGCCGCCGGCGCCAGGAGAACCGCCACCGCCGATGCCGGTTGCCGCGAGCGAGACCGTTCCTGCGAAGTCGAGCGTGCCGCCGCTCGCCTGGACCAGCACCGTGCCGCCCAGGCCACCGCCCCCGCCGAAGCCATTGCCACCGATGCCGCTGGCGCTGAGGCTGAGACCGGTCGCGGCGACCGTGCTGCCGGCGAGCGCGGTGACAAGGATGCTTCCGCCACGGCCGTTGCCGCCCGCGCCGCTGCCGCCATTGCCGCCGATCCCGTTCGCGGTGATCGAGCCGCCGCCAAGATCGACGGTGCTCCCGGATCCGGCGGTGACCAGGATCGACCCGCCGGTGCCGGAGCCGCCGCTCGTGCCAGTCCCGACCGCGCGCCAGTTCGATGTGCCGGCTGAAAACAGGCTGTCGTTGCGTGTCTCGACCGAGATCGATCCGCCGTCGCCGTTGCTGCCGGTGGCGCTCACGTCGATGGCGAGCTGTCCCAGGAAATCGACCGAGCTTGCGTCGGCGACGAGCGTGAACGCATTGCCGGTCAGCGGCTGTCCAAGCACGCCGCCGGCGAGATTGAAGCTGGCGTCGCCTTGCACTTCGAACGAGCTGGTGAGTGCGTTGAAGGTGACGCCGCGCGCGCTGACGTCGAAATCGCCATTGTCGGTGGCGAGCGAATTGACGACTTCGATGTCGACGAGGCCGGGCGTCGTCAGCGAGAAGCCATCGGTGATGTCGAACTGGCTGTCATTGACGTTGATCGTCGTCGTGTCGGCCGGATCCGCCGGCCCGTCGCCGACCAGCGACAGCGCGATCGTGCCGAATTGGACGCGGCTGCTCGTCACGTCGAAGCCGAGCGTCCCGTAGGTCGAAACCCCGTCATTGACACCGGTACCGGCAATGCCGTTGGCGCTCGCGGTATAGCTCGCGATGATCGCGCTGACGCCGTCGCTCGACGCCTGCGGTCCGATCCGGAAGCTTGGTGGGTTCTGCGCGGTTCGCACCGTGAGATTGAGGTTGGCCGTGCCGCCGGCGCCTGCGCCGCCATCACCGCCGGCGCCGGCATTGCCGCCGGTGCCGGTCGCGGTGAGGACGACGTCGCCGGTGGTCATCACCCCGCCTTCGCCGGAGAAACTGAGGTCGCCGCCGACGGCGCTGCCGCCGCTGCCGCCATTCGCGGTGGTCGAGCCGTTGCCGCCGGCACCGCCGGTCGCCGACGCATCGGCGCTCGTCGTCCCCGTCGCGACGAACGCGCCATCCGCCGCGCCGTCGCCGAACCCGCTGAGCAGGCCGATCTGAATACGGCCGCCGGTGGCGTCACCGCCCGCGCCGCCCGCCCCCGTCGCACTGGCGCCGCCCGCGCCGCCGCGCGCCGTCGCGTCGATGGAAAGCGAGGTCGGCGTCAGCGATCCGTTGAGCGATTCGGCGATCGCGGCCGCGCTCCCGCCGACCGCGGAACCGCCGGCCCCGCCATTGGCGCCGCTGCTGCCAACAGCGCTGACGTCGATCGTCCCGGAGGTCAGCGTGATCAGGCTCGAGGAGTCGCCGTTGAATGCGTAGAATTCGGCGGTGCCGCCGGTCGCGCGGCCGCCCGAACCGTCGCTCGCCGCGCCGCCGCGCCCGTTCGCCGTCAGGGTGGCGAAGCGACCGCCGAGGACGCCGCCGTTCGAGGCGTGGAAGTAGATGCCGTTCGATCCCTCGAACTGCGGGCCATCGCCGCCGCCGAAGCCGTCGCCGCCGGTGGCGACGCCGTTGCCGCCGATGCCGCTGGCGTCCGCCGTGATCGTGTCGAAGCCGATTCCACCGCTGTCGGCCGAGAAGGACACGAAGCCGCCGAGGCCGTCCCCGCCGTTGGACGCGAGCCCCTGCCCCCCTTTGCCGCTTGCGTCGATTGCGATCAGGCCGCCGAGCGTGAGGTTCGCACCGGGGCTCTGCGCGGTAACGATCGTCGTTCCGCCGAAGGCGCGCCCGCCGATCGGGCCGTCGCCGCCATGGCCGGATACGTCGATGGCACCGATCCCGTTATTGAGCGAGACGGTGCTGCCATCGTCACGGGCGCTGATGGCGACGAATCCGCCACTGCCCTGGCCGCCCTGGTTGTCGGAGCTGGAACCCCCGTCGAGCGCGCCGCCGGTGCCCGAGGCGAGAATCGTCGTGGAGCCGTTGACCGTGATCGCGCCGTCCCCGGTGGACCGGACGGTGACGCTGCCGCCGGATCCGTAGGCCCCGGTCCTGGACCCGCTCAGCGGGCCCGGCGCGGCGCCGCCGGTGCCGGTCGCGTCGATCGCCAGCGCACCGCCGATCGTCACCGTCCCGCCGTCGCTGTAGACGCCGACGATGCCGCCGCGTCCGTCGCCGGCATAGCCATAGGTGTAGCCGGTCGATGGCGCGCCCGTTCCGCTCACGTCGACATCGACGCTGCCGGAAATCTGGACGGTGCCGCCGGCCGCGGCCGACAGGAAGACCCCGCCGCCACTGGCGGAGCCGCCGCTGCCATAACCGAGCTCGACTCCGGCCGCCGCCGCGTTGAGATGAGCATCGCCATCGACGCGGATGCTGCCGCCTTCATCGGCAGAAATATCGATCTCGCCGCCAAAAGCGCTGCTGCCCGAGCCGGACGAGCCTTTGGAGAGGATCGAAAGATCGCCGCCGATATGGATGTCGCGGCCATTGTTCGCCGTGAGCCGGGCGAAACCGCCATAGGTGTCGACGTAACTGTAGGGATTGAACTCTCCGCCGACCGTGACGCTGAGATTGCCGCTGAAGTCGATCGGGGCGTTCGCGGTATCCGCAAGAAAGGCTTCCGGATTTGCAGGATCGGTACTGCCGGTCGCGCGCGCGGTCATGCTGGTGAACGTGCCGCCGTGAATCGCGATCGAGCCGTAGGCGGCGGCATCGATATCCGATGTGAAGGTGCCGCCGTCGATCCGGATGTTCCCGGGCCCCGGCGGCGCGGTGCAGCAGGGCCCGTCGATTTCCTGGCGGGTGACGTCGGGGTTGATCGCGCCGTCGGTGACCTCATAGCCTGAGGAGATCACGATCTGGCCGTTCTGGACGCTCGCGCCCGCCGGATCGAAGCCGATCGATCCGTTGAGCAGGATCGTGATCGGGTCTTCATCGAACGGCCGGGCGATCCCGACGACATAGATGCGGTGCGGATCGCCCGCGCCGGTGCTGGCCGGCCCTCCGATCGAGCCGGTGACGCTGATCGAGCCAGGATTGTCGTTGGACGTCGAGACGCCTGCTGGCACGGCGATGTTGAACAGCCCGTTCGCCGCGCTCAATGAAATTTCGACCGATCGGCCCGACACGAGCGCAGCCTGCCCATCGACCCGGATCGCGCCGCCATGGTCGATGATCGGGGCGACCAGCGCGACCCGGCCGCCCGGTGCCGAGGTGACGTCGATCAGCGAGCCCGAGCGGGTGATCACGGAATCGCTGCTGTAGCTGTAGCTCGTCGAGATGCGGAACTGGCCAGGCGTCAGGTCGATCGTCGCCTCGTCCGCGCCGAGCAACGCCGCCGCGCCGCTCGCCAAGATCGATCCGGAATGATCGATATTGGGGGCGATCAGGGCGGTGAAGCCGCCGGGCGCGCCGTTCGTGCGGATCTGCGAGCCCGCCTCGGTGATGATCCCGCCGGCGCCCTCCGGATTGAAGAAGCCGATCGACCCGTCGGCGTTGACGAAGTCGAAATTGCCATAGCCGTCGTCGCCGCCGAGATTGTTCACCTCGAGCGTGGTGAGCACGAGGCTGCCGACGTCGAAAACGGCGCTGCTGCCGATGATGATTCCCGATGGCGCCGAAAACAGGATCGTCCCGCCGCGAGTCCCGGCGCCGCTCAGCGGATCGATGATCTGGCTGATGACAGTGCCGTCGAACCGCACGCGCTGCGGAATGTTGATCCGGTTCAGCACCGCGAAATCGCCGCCGCCATGCTGGAAGGTGACGGTGTTGCCCGCGGGCAGGAATTCATAATCGCCGGTCGGCGTCGAGGTCGGCGACCAGTTGATCACCGTGCTCGGGTTGCTGACGCTGATCGTCTCCGAAGTCCCGCTCGTCGTGATGCGGGTGGCGTTCGGGTTGAAATCCATGTTGGCCTGGATCGCCTGTGCGCTCGCCGCGTCGGGCTGCGCCGCAAGCGCCACTGCGGTGCCGAACGCGCAGCTCAGCAGGAGCCCCTTGCGCCGGGCGTTCAGCCGGCGCAGGCGTTCGGCGGAAGTGCGGGACTGGAAAGCCGTCATCGCAGACTCCATGGCCACAGGCGCGTGGTGAGCGTGATCAGGAAGCGTGTGTCGCCGCGCCGAAGCTGGGACTCGGTCCGCTGCAGCGGCACCGCGAGCGTCGCGTCGAGGCGAAAGAGATTGCCATAGGCGGCCCGGACGCCGAGCCCGGCCGACGTGAGCTGATCGTGGCGGATGGCAAGGACGCGATCGCGGTTCCACACCCAGGCCTGATCGAGGAACACATAAGGTTCGAGCGCGAGATCGTTCACGCGACGCGGCTGGCTGCGACCGTAGCGAAGCTCGGCCTGCACGCCGACGCCGCTGTCGCCAAGCACCGCGCCGGGATCGTAGCCGCGGCCGATCGTGTAATTGCCGCCCGAAAACTCCTCGAAGCTCAGCAGCGGATGGCGGCTGTACTGGCCGCGGAGCCCGACCGCCATGGTGAACATCGGCGCGGGCCGATATTCGGCATCGAATGTGCCGCGCAGCACCGTCGCGGTCGGATCCGCCTCGAACCGGGTCGGCGGAACGACACCGGGCTGGAGGCAGTTGACGAAGGCGGGTCCGCATGGATCGGTGGCGTTGAAGATGTCGAGCCCCTGGCGAAGCTCGGCGCTCGCATTGATCCGCCACAGCGGCGTCGCCGCATTGTACCTGGGATCCGGATTGTCGGTCGCGGCGGCGTCATAGGTCAGCCGCGCGAAGGCAACACGCAGCCGGTCGCGATTGATGGGGATGCCACCGAACTTGACGTCCTGGTCGACGATGTCGAGCCCGCCGAAGCCGCGCAGGCTTTGCGACTGACGGCGGATGAAGGGATAGCTTGCCTGCACCGTCGCGAAGAGGGTGTTGGAATCGATGTCGATGGCCGGATTGCCGAGATCGGGGCTCGCCCAGGCATAAGTGAACTGCCCGCCCAGGGTGAGGCCCTGGCGGCCGAGGCGGAATTCGTGGGCGATCTGAACGGTGTTCTGCTCGTCCCAATCCGACGTGCTGAACAGCGAGATGCTGGTGCGGTCGCCAAGCCCGGTCAGGCCGAAGAATTGGGCGCGCAGCAGGGCGCCCCAGGGGCCCAGCGCGTGCGATCCGAGGTTCTGGATGGTGAGATCGACGACGGCGGGAACATGCTCGACCGTCACGTCGCCGACCACCTCGCCCGGCGCCGTCCCCGCAGATCGCAGCGTCAGCCGGACGTTGTAGCCCGGCAGGTCGCTGGCGAGGAGGAGGGCGCGCTCGGCCTGATAGCGGTTGAACACCTCCTGATGGGTCAGCGGATCGAGATAGGAGGCGATCAGCCGCTCGGCCCGCCCGGCATTGCCGCGCACGCGAAGCGCGACCAGCTTGGCCATGAGGACATGCAGGTGGATGGTGCCATCGGCGATGCGCTGCTCGGGCACCTGGACCGTGGCGATATAGCCGCGATCCCGAAGGATGCGGATCGCGCGGTCGCGCACCGCGCAGATGACCGAGACCGGCTGTTCGGTGCCGACATAATCGGCATAGGCCGGCCTCAGCTCGTCGGCCGACAGGCCGCGCAGGTCATCGAAGACGGCTTCGCGGAAGGTGAACCGGATGTTCTGAAATTCCGGCCGATCGAGCGCGCAGGGTCCGCGCTCCAGCCCGCCGTCGACGGTGAGGCGTGGCCGGCTGTCCTGCGTCTGCGGCTGGGGCCGCTCGATCTCCTCCCGCGTCGGCGGGGTTGTCGGCGCCGGGGGCGGCAGGGCCTGGCCGTGCGCCGCGGTGGCGAACATCAGGGCTTGGCCGGCCCCCAGCGCGGCACGCGTCGTCCAGCCACGGGCGCGCACCGGGCGGACCCTGTCGGACTCATCACCGCCAAAACTCAACCCGGGCACCAGAACCATCCATGCCCCCCATGTTCTTATGGAATCCGGAATTTGTGCGATTCATAGCAGATCGGTCGGCCGGTCCAACCAAGAAAAGCGCGACGAAAAGTCACCTGGGGGCGACGAGCCGAGGATTGAGGTCGCGAATATGCTCGAGATAGGATCGGGGGCGCTTCATCAGCCGGCGCGGATAATCGACCGTCACGCCTGCCGCCGCCGCAAGCGCGGCGACAAAGTGGATGCAGTTGCGGCGATTGAGATTGTAGGAAGGCTGCGGCCGGTTCCGCCACTCCTCTACCACGGCCATGACGGCACGGTACTGATCGTCGGAGAGCGTGAGGTCGAACTGGCGGATGCTGCGCGCAACCTGGCGCGGGCTTTCGTCGATGACCTCCCCGGCGACCGATCCGAAGAGCAAGGCTGGCGTGACGGCCTTTGCGGTAAAGCCATAGCTCGCGTGGATGCGCTCGCCGGTCGCATCGAGCGTCCCGTCGAGCACGACGAAGGCATGGGGGAAATTGTTGCCGCCGAGCTCGCGCGAGTAGAAGGCGATATCGACGGCCGCGCCGGCCGGGGACGCGAGCGACCAAAGCGCCAGCCAGGCCAACAGGATACGTGCGACGAAGGAGGACAAACGGCGACTCCCTGACCGGTGCCGCCGCGCTAGCCCGATCGCCGGCCGGAAACAATGGCGCCTGGACGGCGGCTCAGGAACGGCCCTTGGGACGGCGCGCGAGGGCTTCGGTGCGCCGTCGGCGCATCATCGCCATAAATTCGAAGATACCGAATATGACGAACGGCGTCGCGCAAAGCGCCGCCACCAGGATCCAGTCGTCGCTCAAATTGCCCCTCACCCGGCATCTCAAGTTGCCGTGAGTTACGGATAATCACGGAACAGTGGCGGTTCAAGTCGTGGCGCGTTCAAATCGGAAGCATTTGCAGTTGGCGCCATCGGGAACTATCAGCCGCTCGATCGAGTTTCCCTCCCCCCATCCGATGCCTGTCCGCAAACTCTTCCGATATTTCTCGGCGCCCTCGCCGCTCCCGGCAAGCCTGCCCCAGGGCCGCCGCTTCTATGCGGTGGGCGACATCCATGGCCGGCGCGACCTGCTGGACGAATTGCTCGCGCGGATCGAGGACGATGCAGCCGCGCGCGGACCGGCTGACACACTGGTCATCTTCCTCGGCGACCTCATCGATCGCGGCCCCGATTCGCGCGGCGTGGTCGAGCGGCTCATGGCGTTTCGCGACGGGCCGGTGCCGAGCCGCTTCCTCATGGGAAATCACGAGGAGGTCTTCCTGAAGGCCTTGAGGGGCGACCTCAGGGCGCTGCGGTTCCTGATCCGCATCGGCGGGCGCGAGACGATCCTGAGCTACGGATTCAGCGAGGAGGAGTATCGTGCGCTCGATTTCGAAGCGCTGCTGGCGCGGCTGCACCGCGCCGTGCCGCAGGACCATGTCGACTTCCTTGCCGGCTTCGAGCGCTGGATCGAGGCGGGCGACTATCTGTTCGTCCATGCCGGCATCAGGCCGGGCGTTGCGCTGGAGGAACAGACCGACGCGGACCTGCGCTGGATCCGCGACGATTTCCTGCAGCACCGCGAGGATTTCGGGCGGATCGTCGTGCACGGCCATTCGATCGCCGACGAGGTCGATCTGCGGCCGAACCGCATCGGCATCGATACCGGCGCCTATGCGAGCGGCCGCCTGACCGCGATCGGCCTAGAAGGCAGCGAACGCTGGTTCCTGTCGACGGGGCCGATGCCGGCCTAGCCGCGTTCGGCGAGCTTGCGCTCCCAGGCGAGCGCATCGGCCACGATCGTGTCGAGATCGTCGCGCCGCGGTCGCCAGGGCAGGGTGGCGAGGATCCGCCCATTGTCGGCGACGAGCGCCGGCGGATCGCCCGCGCGGCGCGGCGACACCCGCCGATCGATCGTCATGTTGGTGACTCGATCGACCGCATCGAGCACTTCGATCACCGAAAAGCCGCGGCCGTAGCCGCAGTTCATCACGTGGCTTGCGCCGGGTTCGGCGACGAGCCGGTCGAGCGCGTCGACATGGGCGGCGGCGAGGTCGCTCACATGGATGTAATCGCGCACGCCGGTGCCGTCGGGCGTGTCGTAATCGGTCCCGAAAATGTCGACATGGTCGCGCTTGCCGGTCGCCGCCTCGACCGCGACCTTGATGAGATGGGTCGCGCCCGCGGTGGACTGGCCGGCCCGGCCCGCCGGATCGGCGCCGGCGACGTTGAAATAGCGAAGCGCGACATGATCGAGATCGTGCGCGAAGCTCGCGTCCCGAAGCATCTGTTCGGTCATCAGCTTCGACCAGCCATAGGGATTGATAGGCCGGGTCGGCGCGTCCTCCTTCACCGGTACGGTTTCGGGGATGCCATAGGTCGCCGCCGTCGAGGAAAAGATGAACCGCTTCACGCCGCCGCGAACCGCGCTTTCGATGAGCGAGCGGCTCTTGACCGTGTTGTTCTCATAATAGCCGAGCGGGTCCGCCACTGACTCCGGCACGACGATCGAACCGGCGAAATGGAGGATGGCCCCGATGCCGTGATCGGCGATCAGGGCGCCGACGAGCGCGTGATCGGCAATGTCGCCCTGAACGAAGGTCGCCTCGGCCGGAACGGCCCAGCGGAAACCGGTGGTGAGATTGTCGATCACGACGACCGGCCAGCCCGAATCGAGCAGGGCCAGAACGGCATGGCTGCCGATATAGCCGGCCCCGCCGGTCACGAGCACCGGGAACTTGTCTTGCGTCATCAAATGGGTCCTTTGGCGGGCGCATAGCGGCTTCACGGCCCGACCGGAAGCCGCGCCGCGCCGCCGCCGGCTTCACCCGCCCGATGGCAGCGGCAGATGGACGAAATCCGGGTCGGGCGGCCGTCCGGCGGTCGCCGCCGCGCGAATCTTCGCGATCTCCGCCTCGAACAGCGCGATGCGCTGGCGCCAGTTCGAATGGGTGGGGGCCGACAGGAAGCTGAGGCCGCGGCGGCCGAATCGTGTCCAGAAGCGCACCGCCGCCTGCGGATCGTAGCCGGCACGCGCCATCAGATAGACGCTGAGCCGGTCCGCCTCGTCCTCCGTCTCCCTGATCAGCCGCGCGTTGCGGCCGAAATTGCCGAGCAGCCCGCGCGAGATATGCGCGGCATCGAGCCGGGCGCGGTGATGCAGGAGATTGTGCGCGAATTCATGCGCCAGCACCGCGGCGAGCTCGTCGTCGTCGGCGACATAGTCGGCGAGCGCGGTCGTGATCTGCACATATTGGCCGTCCGCCAGCGCGTTCAGTCGCGCCGCGGGAATGAGCTGGAAACGGGTCGGGCAGCCGCGGACCGCCGCGACCTCGATCGCCAGGGTGCGATCGCCGCGGCGGACGGCGAGCGAGGCATGGCCATCCGCGAAGGCCGCATCCAGCGCGTCGAGGATTCGCGCGCCGCGATCGAACGATCCCTGCGCGACCCCGGCCGCGCCCGGCAGCGGCGCGCCGTCGATGCTGGTCACATGATCGTCGAGCTGGAGACCGGCACGGGCCGCCGGGCCGTTTGCGGCCAGCGCGAGCACCGCGGGATCGTCATCGAGGCCGAACGCCTCGACCGCCGCCGCGCGCCAGTCCGCGCCATATTGGGTGATCTCGTGAAGTTCGAGACCAGGCAGCCAGGCCGGATCGGCGCACCAGCCGTCGCTCGCGGCGGCGAGTCGGAAGCCGATCGTCGTCACGCGCTGGTCGAACCCGCGCATCGCCGTCAGCGACTGGGCCAGCGTGCTTTCGGCCGCCGCCGGCGCGGCGGCCAGCAACGAAGCGATCAGGACGGCGAGAAATCGATATGACAACTGATTCTTTCTGGAACCGAATCGGTGGATCACCGTTGGGCGTCGGCAAGCGAACATAAACGACTTGCGGATCAGGAACCCAGTCCTGTGCTCAACCGGAAGACCGTAATTGCCGCAGGTACGCAATCCGGCAACAGTCGCATGGTCTTCACGGGGCGGCGCGGAATTGGGCTTGTCATCAAAGGGACGCTGTGGCAGTTCGGTAACCGCCAGCTCAACAGGGAGTTTGACATGAGTTTCAAGAAGGCATCTTTGGCGGCGATGCTCGCGGTGTCGATGGCCGGCACGCCGGCGCTCGCGCAGACCGCGGCCCCCGCCTCCAAACTGTCCGTCGCGACGGCCCATTCCGCCCGCGCTGGCGCGAACGCGACCGACGCGAATGAGCTCGCCGGTGGCTGGGTCATTCCGCTGCTTGCGGTGCTTGCGGCCATCGCCGGCATCATTGCCCTCGCCTCCGATGGTGGCGACCGCCCGTCCAGCCCCTAGTCGGCTGAGCGATGAACGAAAAATAGCGGCTCTCGGGCCGCTATTTTTTTGCCCGGCGCCCAGGAAGCGCCGGCTCATCCTCCTTTGATCTTGGCCGAAGGCTTCTGTAACGGTCCCCGCAATGTCGACTGCTGCGCCCACCATTGCCGTCATCGGCCTCGGATATGTGGGCCTGCCGCTGGCCGTCGCGCTTGCCGAGCATTTTCCCACTGTCGGGCTCGATATCGACGCGCAGCGCATTGCCGAGCTGCGCGAAGGCCACGACCGCACGGGCGAGATCGGCGGCGAGATGCCGTCCGGCTCCTTCGACCTGATTCTGGCCGCGGTGCCGCACCGCAGCTACCGGATCATGACCGGCGCCGCAATCGAGGCGCTGGCGGCGGAGAATGCGCTGGTCGCCGATCTCGGCGGCATCTGGCGCGACATCGATCTGCGCGCCGACCTCGATCGCTGGATCCCGTGAGGGCCGCGGCGTGACCATTCTCGTCACCGGCGCCGCCGGCTTCATCGGCTACCACGTGTCCCGCCGGCTCATGGAACGCGGCGAGGCCGTGATCGGCATCGACAATCTCAATGATTATTACGATCCGACGCTGAAGCAGGCGCGGCTTGCCGAGCTGGAGAAGGTGAATTCCGGCCGATTCGCATTCCGCCGCGTCGATTTCGCCGACGCCGCTGCGCTCGACGCGGCGATCGGCGGCGCCGATTTCGACCGCATCGTCCATCTCGGCGCCCAGGCGGGCGTCCGCTACTCGCTCGAAAATCCGGCCGCTTATGCCGCCTCGAACCTGGTCGGCCATGTCAACATGCTCGAACTGGCGCGGCACCGGCAAGCGCGCCACTTCGTCTACGCCTCCTCCTCCTCGGTCTATGGCGGCAATGAACGCCTCCCCTTCCGCGTCGAGGACCGCGTCGATCATCCGGTCTCGCTCTACGCCGCGACCAAGAAAGCGGACGAGCTGATGAGCGAGACCTACGCCCATCTCTACCGGATCCCGGCGACGGGCCTGCGCTTCTTCACCGTCTACGGCCCCTGGGGACGACCCGACATGGCGGTGTGGGGATTCACCAGGAACATCCTCGCAGGCGAGCCGATCCAGGTGTTCGACGAAGGCCGGATGAAGCGGGACTTCACCTATATCGACGATGTCGTCGATGGCGTCGTCGCCAGTCTCGACAGGCCGCCGGCGGACGACGGGTCCACCAAGCCGGGCGGAAGCGTTGCGCCCCACGCGCTCTACAATCTCGGCAACAGCCGGCCCGAGGACCTGACCCGCCTGATCGCGCTGATCGAGCTGGGCTGCGGCCGGCCAGCGATCCGCCAGCCGATGCCGATGCAGCCGGGCGACGTCGCCCAGACCTATGCGGACATCGCCGCCAGCCGCCGCGACCTGGGCTTCGAACCACGAACCACACTGGATGAAGGCATTGCGCGCTTCGTGGAGTGGTATCGCGGCTATGGTCCGACGGGGTGCGCGACCGCCGGGTGATCATCGCCTGCGCGACGCCACGAGCGGTCCCTCGCTTTTCGAGGACAAATGCATCGGAAATCGCGACGGACAACCGTCGATACGGGGCGGCGGTTGTTGCATTGGAGGGAGCGAATTGTCATAGGCAGCAGACTCCCAGCGTTAGGGGCTTCCACTCCCGGAATGTCGCGTATCCAGTTTCTCGACGTACCGATCGACTTGCTGTCGATGCGCGAGGCCGTTGAGATTGCGGTCGATTCGATGCACCGTCGCGTGCTGCGTCGACACGTCGCCCTGAACGTCGCCAAGTTCGTCAAGATGCGTAGCGATCAGGAGCTCCATCGCGACGTGGTTGAAAGCGATATCATTGGCATCGACGGGATGGGGATCATCGCCGGACTTAGATTGTTCGGTTGCCGCCAAGCCGAACGGGTCTCGGGCGTCGATCTGATGGAGCGTCTGCTCGAGCGCTGCGAGCGCGAAGGATTGCGCCCGTTCGTCCTTGGCGCCCGGCGCGAGGTGCTTGAGCGTGCCCTCGCTGTGGCGCGAATACGATGGCCGAGGCTTAGCTTCGCTGGCTGTCGCGACGGCTATTTTACGGTCGAGGACGAACCGGCTGTTGTGGCTGAGATCGCTCGCTCAGGCGCTGACTGCCTGTTTGTGGCAATGCCGACGCCAAGGAAAGAGCGATTCCTGCGCCGCCATATCGAGGCGCTTGGCGTGCCTTTCGTCATGGGCGTCGGCGGGTCGATCGACGTATTGGCAGGCGCGGTTCAACGAGCGCCTGGATGGATGCAGCGTGCCGGGCTCGAATGGCTTTTTCGTTTGATGCAGGAGCCGCGGCGTATGCTGTGGCGCTATGCGTCGACCAATACACAATTCGCAGCCATACTCCTCCGTGCGCTCGCTGCGCGTCTCGCCGGCCGCCCCGTCATCCGGTACGAGCCGAACTGAAGACATGGTGCGAGCCGCCAACCCGATTAAGGTCGTTGTCGTGTTCGGAACGCGGCCCGAGGCGATCAAGCTGTTTCCGCTGATCCACGCGCTGAAGGTCGATCCGGGGATCAAGGTTCGCGTTTGCGTGACGGCGCAGCATCGCGAGATGCTCGATTCGGTGCTCACCTTCGCCGGCGTCGCTCCCGACATCGATCTCGACATCATGCAGCCGGGCCAGTCACTTGATGCGCTCACCGCCAGGCTTCTGGACGGCCTCGGGCGGGTCTACGACGCCGAGGCGCCAGACCGCGTTGTCGTCCAAGGCGATACGACCACCGCGATGGTCGGCGCGCTCGCCGCTCACTATCGCAAAGTCCCGGTAAGCCATGTCGAGGCGGGTCTTCGCAGCTACGACACATACCAGCCATGGCCCGAGGAGGTGAACCGCCGTGTCATCACCACCATCGCCGACCAACATTTTGCGCCGACCCGGCGGGCCGCGGAGGCGCTCAGCCGCGAGAATGTCGACCCGGCAAGGATCCACGTCGTCGGGAATACGGTAATCGATGCTCTCCATCAGGCGAAGCACCGGCTCGAGGCAAATCCAGCCTGCACGTCGAAGCTCGATGAGGTCGCGGCGCGCTTCGCGGGCCGTCGGATCGTGCTCGTCACCAGCCACCGGCGCGAAAATTTCGGCGGCGGCATGGAGAGCATCGCGCGCGCGGTGCGTCGCATCGCCGCGCGCGAGGATGTCGGCGTGGTATTTCCGGTCCACCCGAATCCGAACGTCCGTAGCGTGATGGAGGCGACGCTGGCCGGCGTCGGGAATGTTGTCCTCACCGATCCACAGGACTATCCGCACTTTGTCCGGCTGCTCATGCTTTGCCACCTCGTGCTCACGGATTCCGGAGGCGTGCAGGAGGAGGCGCCAGGGCTCGGCAAGCCTGTGCTGGTGATGCGCGAGACGACCGAGCGACCCGAGGGGGTGGAGGCGGGAACCGCGCACCTGATCGGCACGGACGAAGATCGAATCGTCGCAGAGGTCGCGAGGCTGCTTGACGAGCCCGCAGTTTATGACGCGATGGCGCGAGCCCACAATCCGTTCGGCGACGGGCAGGCCAGCCGTCGCATCGTCGAGGTGATCAAGAGTGACTTTTGAGAAAAGGAGCGACGTCGCGATCATCGGCCTCGGCTATATCGGTCTGCCGACCGCAGCCGTCCTCGCCCGCGCCGGGCACGATGTGCTCGGCGTCGACGTCAGCCAACGTGTCGTCGACACCGTTGGCGCAGGTGGCATCCACATCGAAGAAGCCGATCTCGATCGCCTGGTGAAGGAGGTCGTCGGTCGTGGCCGGCTGCGCACCGCGCTGGCCCCCGCGCCAGCGGACTTCTTCCTGATCGCGGTGCCGACACCTTTCGGCGAGAATCACGTTCCAGACATAAGCCACGTGCTCGACGCCGCGCGCAGCATCGCGCCGGTGCTGAAGCGCGGCGATACCGTCATCATAGAGTCGACTTCGCCGGTCGGCACGACCGAGCAGGTTCGCGACCTACTACAGGGGTTGCGCCCCGATCTGGCCTTCCCGCGCGAGGGCGAGGGCGAAGCCGACGTCGCGCTTTGCTATTGCCCCGAGCGCGTGCTCCCGGGTCGCATCCTCGCGGAACTGGTCGCCAACGACCGCTGCATCGGGGGCGTCACCCCCGCCTGCGCGGCGCGGGCGCGCGACTTCTACAAAAGCTTCGTCGAAGGCGAGTGCGTCGTTACTAGCGCGCGCACGGCCGAGATGGTCAAGCTGGTCGAAAACGCCTTCCGCGACGTCAATATCGCCTTCGCGAACGAACTCTCTTTGGTCTGCGACTCGCTCAAGCTCAACGTATGGGAGGTAATTCGCCTCGCCAACCGCCACCCCAGGGTCAATGTGCTCCAGCCCGGGCCTGGTGTCGGCGGCCACTGCATCGCGGTCGATCCATGGTTCATCGTCCACGCGGCCCCGGAGCGCACGCCACTGATCCGCACCGCTCGCGAGGTCAATGATGGCAAGGTCGACTATGTGGTCGGCCGCGTCGATGTGATGATCGCGGAGCGTCCCGAAGCGAGGATCGCGTGCCTCGGCCTCGCCTTCAAGGCGAATATCGATGACCTGCGGGAAAGCCCCGCCCTCAAGGTGGCCGAAATGCTGGCGGCACGCCATGGCGCGCGGATCGACGTGGTTGAACCCCATGTCGATCACCTGCCCGCCGCGCTGGAGAAGAGCGGCGCCGCACTGGTCGACCTCGAGACCGCGCTCGCGCGCTGCGAGGTGCTGCTTCTCCTCGTCGATCACGACGTGTTCAAGGCCGTCGACCCCGCCCGCTACGCCTCCAGACTGGTCTGCGACACGCGCGGCATTTGGACGAATTGACCGGTTTTCAGACCTCAACGCCCGTAACGAACCGCTCGGCGACAAGTGATTTGGTTAGCCCAAGAAAACGCTCTCGCCACAGCCGGGCATCGGGAAAGAGGGCCTGGAGTTGGCGCGCGCTGAGTAGCGAGATACGCTGGACATAGCGTGTTGCCTCACCTGCATCGCTGAACTTTCGTGATCGGCCGGTCATCTGCAGGATCGAGGCGCGGGTCTGCTCGGGCAACCAGTGGACGAATGGCAGCTTGAAATGAGGCTCCACTGGAAACCACATATTCGGTGTCTGGATGAAATAGTTGGGCGCCAGGCGTCGGACTTCCGCAGCCATGTTTCCCATCTCAGTCCAATGGCCGACGTGTTCGATCACGCTGTTTGAATGGATGACGTCGAAGCTCATGTCGTCAAAGGGCAGCGAGCAGGCATTGCCGCTCGTGATAAAGATATTGGCGTCTCGTGCCTCGGCAGCGTCGAGATTAACGACCGTGATCGAGACGGTCTCATCACGATACAACCCGGGAAGCGCGCGCCAGAACTGCGGGGTTCCTCCGAGATCGAGAATACGCAGCGGGCGCGCCCGCAGTGGCTCGATCCGCGCGAGAAACCTTCGCATCCGATTTTGCCGGAATCGGTTCGCCAAATTGTGCTGCTTCATTGCCGACCCCATGCGCCGAAATGAGGATGCCCGCCGCCTTCACGCGTTCAGGGCGTACGGCACAAATATGAAGGGCACATGGATGCTTGGCAACGCGACAGCCTAGAAAGCATTACGGTGGATGAGGACGCGGAAGGTCGCCGCGATGATCTTGATGTCGCGCCAAAGCGTCCAGCCGGCGAGATATTCCAGATCCGCGTCGAGCCGGTTGGTCAGATCCTCGCGCTTCTCGGTCGCCCCGCGATAGCCGCGCACCTGGGCAAGGCCGGTCAGCCCCGGCTTCACCGCGTGACGCTGCCAGTAGGTCGGGTCGATGTCCCAGAAGAGGCGGTCACCGGCGCGCGAGCCCAGCGCGTGCGGCCTCGGCCCGACGATGCTCATCGCCCCGGACAGGACATTGAACAGCTGCGGGAGCTCATCGAGGCTGGTGGCGCGGATGAAGCGTCCGACCCGGGTGATTCGCTCATCGTCGCGGCCCGTGGAACGCCGGCCGTCGAGATCGAGCCGGTCCACATACATGCTGCGGAACTTGTACATCCGGAACCAGCGGTTGCCGAGGCCGACGCGTTCCTGCGCGAACAGGATCGGGCCGCGCGAATCGATGCGGATGGCGATTGCGACCAGCGCCATGAGCGGAAGAACAAAGGGCAGGACGAGGATGGTCAGCGTGAGATCGAGCGCGCGCTTGAGGAAGCGGTCGACGATGCCGAGCGGCGCGGCCGCCACGACCAGCGTGCTGCGTCCTTCATAATTCCCGATCCCGAGCGAACCGAGCGCGTCGAGCTCCGGCGCGAGCACCTCCGCTCGAACGTCGGCGCCCTTGAGCACCGTGGCCCAGTGCATCCGCCGCTCCGGCGGGCACGCCACCAGCACCTCATCCGCCGCCTCGAGCGCCCGGCCAAGCCGGTCGAGCAGGGTCGGATCGTCGAGCCGCGGCTCGAGATTTTCGCGCTTCGCATCGAGGACGACGACGTCCTGGCTCGCCGGCAGGCGGGCGCCGTCCTGGATGATGACGCGGTTGAGCGGCGCGCCGCCGAGCGTGCGGCGTGCCAGCGCGCCGATCCCGTAGCGGGCGGCCGGAACGAGCACCAGCGCGATTGCGGATCCGAGGCCGAAGGTGGCGCGTGAAAATTCCGCGCCAACCTTGAGGAAGAAGACGGCCAGGGCCACCACGCTCAGCGTGATCAGGAAGGCGACGATCGCGCCGCCCCCGCCTGTGCGCGGCTCGACCACAGAGGAGATATTATAGGTCTTCTGCCCTGCGGAGATGACGACGAAGGCCGGGAGGACGACGCCGAGAATCATCAGCGCCTGATCGTGCAGGGTGCCGAACCGGATCAACGAGGCGAGCGAAAAGGCGAGCGAGATAGCCGCGATATCGGCAAGGGCGGCGCCGACCCGAAGACAGGCGCGCCAGGCCCGGCGGGCGCGGAGACGCTTGAGGTCGGGACTGCTCGGATCTGCGGCCAGCCCGCCGTGCGCGGCGGGCACATAGGCGTCGGCCGCATCGGACATGGGTGAGAACAGATACGCCTGCTGTCGCACTCGCGTCACCTCTACTCCCGGTCTGCCGGTTCGCACATCACCGGTTCGCACATCACGTTGAGGCCTAGTATAGGCAAAGGAAGGATGCCAGAGCGCGACTGCATTTCCTCGCTGAATTGGCTCGACACGGCTCGAAAGCGCCCGGCGCGACAATGATCGTGAGGCACAATTGTTCATAGGAAAAACGTGCGAACCGACAAAACCGTATTTTTACTGGGCTGGATTCTGAGGTGACTAGTACTATTCGTACCACTTTCGGGCGGATCGATGTTCTGATGGTGGCGTCGGCAGGCGGCCATTGGCAGCAGCTGATGCTTCTACGGGAGGCCTTCGACGGGCGCGACGTTCACTATGCGACCACCCTTCGCGGGCTCGCGCCGCAGTCGGGAGCGACGCCCGCACCTTATTGCGGACGCTACCGAACGCGCCCGGGGCGGTCGGCACGTTGCTACCAGGAGATGCGATAGACGCCGACCAGCCGGTGTTGGCAGACGGCATGGCCCGATGCGATCATGATGACGGTCGTGGTTGGAAGATGTCGGCCGGTACGGCGCAGTCCAGGTGGATGTGCCGGCGCGGCGCCTGCTCCGATTTTGCGGATCGGACGCGGGCAGACCGCTCGGCCTCGACATGCGCCACGTTCGCCAAGGAAGGGAACAAGTAGGCTTGCCGTTGCATTTGGTCTCGTCTCTATCGTTCCCGCCTGCGGGCGGGAACGAAGGATAGCACTGCGCCAGGGCTAGCGAAGAGCAACGGCCTGTCGCGAAGACGGGACAATGTCTGAAATCCTTGGAGCGGATAAGAATGATTCGGCACGCGACGCTTGCAGCCATCGGTTGGCGCCTGGCGCTTTTAGTCTTGTCCATCGCGCCCTTTTCCCCACCTGCCGCCGCTCAAGGCGGTTCCCCGGGAGATGGTCGGACAGCGGTGGCCAATCGCAGCCAGGTTCGGTTGGTTGCTGGACGGTTCGGTGCCGAGACGCCAGGGCGGCCCCATAATATTCGTCTTTTTCCCGGTGCCGGCTCAAGACGCGAGGTCATTCGTTTCGAACTCCGCCCTGGAGAACGCAGGACAAGCGAGGAATCGGGTGCCGAGCGGGCGGAGCTTCGCTCCCTTACGAATTACCGTAACGGCCAAACACGCTGGTATTCGGGCGCCTTCCGGGTCGGCGAATTCGTGCCCGACTCGCTCTTCAACATCATCGCGCAATGGCATGGCCAAGACGCCTGGAGCCCCTGGCTTCGCTTCGCGCTCGAGCCGAACAGGCCGGGCCGCTTGTTAATACAGCATCGCGGGCGGTATGCGGACGGGAGGGAGACGCCCTACGAGACCACCGCGCTCGATATTTCGCTAAACGACTGGCACCGCTTCGTGGTGGATGTCCGCCCGGACGAACGGGACGGGCACCTTCGCGTGTGGATCGACGGACAGCTGCGGGTGAACTGGGCGCGTGGCGTGCTCGGCGATTTTCGCCGGGGCCCGGACGGACGCGAACCACGCTCCGGCTTTTGGAAGTTCGGTATCTATCGCTGGGGGTCGGGCGCGGATCGTCAAGCGGTTCGCTCGACCCCGACGCTCTGGTTCACCAACATAGAGCAAGGCGCGGACCTGACGGACCGAATCCTGCACCCCCTTCCTCTCCCGGGGCCGGGCACCGTTGGGGATTAGTCGATATATCGTCGGTAGACCTCGATGAGCTTCGCGGTGGTCGCCTCGAGCGAATAGCGGTTTCGCCATCGTTCCAGGCCGCGCTCACCCATTTCGCGTCGGAGGCCGGGATTCCGGCATAGGCGCTCGAGGGCGTCCGCCAGCGCGGCCGTGTCCCCCGGTGCGACCACGATCCCTGTTTGACCCTCGACGACCTGCTCGGGAATCGCGCCGACGCATGTGGCCACGACCGGCAAACCGTGCGCCATCGCCTCAAGGATCGATACCGGCTGGTTCTCGACGTGCGAAGGAAGCACGAAAACATCTGCATCGGCGAGCAATCTACTTACTGCAGCCTCGTCGAGCCAGCCGGGAAAGGCAACGCGCTCCATAATCCCGGCGTCCTCGGCGAGCATCCGATAGCGGTGGATCTCGCCAAGGCCGGCTATGACGGCGCGAAAATCAACCCCCCGCTGCGCAAGACGAGCCAGTGCTCTTATAAGATCGTCGACCCCCTTTGATGGGACGAGGCGGCCCAGAAATGCGATCGTCGGCCGGGCGTGCGTTGGATCCGCCCGCCGATCGGGAACCGCCACACCATTCTCGACGGTCGTCAGCTTGTCTGGATCGACGCCCAACTCGCTGGTCAGGAGGCTGACATAATTGTCGCCGAGGATGATGATGCGGTCCGCCGCCCTGAAGAATCTGGCGACGGACCGTTTGAGGAAGCTCGGGAGCCGCTCGTAGAACGCCTCGTAACCGCCACCGTGAAGATGCAGGATGATCGGAACATTTCCGACCGAGGCGGCCATGGCGAAGAGCATCTTACGGAATGTCGATCCGCGAGGCGCGACGTTTATATGAGCGGCTCCGACGCGCCTACGCAGAAGCCTTGCTCCGAACTGCGTCAACGCGAATAGGGCGCTCACGTGCTTGAGGGGGCCGGGAAGGTCCCAGCGCGATGCCTGGATCAGAAGGGGAATGTCGGGCGCGTCGATGGCAACTTGACGGGTTGTGTAAAGCGTTGCGCGGGCGATTCCCCCTTTCCCGTGAACGCCATCCGCCACGATCAGAGCGACGACCTTGTTACCTGCCATGAAACTTCTGTCCTGCGTCCGCTGTGGCCGCGAGATAAAGAAGGAAGATCGCCGCAGCAAGCTGGGCGCGCCTTGCCCGGTGCCGACTGCGCTGCTAATGCCCCGTCCCGCCGGCGGGGCGTGCAGCGTTAGGAGCGGAACCAAATTTGCCGGTAGGCATCTCCCCTACAATGCCCCCCCTCCAACGGGCCGTTGCATCACCGCGCCGCATAACGCTCCTGGGCGCGGTAATGGCCGTCTTCCTTTTGGGACGGCTCGTTTACCAGTTGATGCAAACCGAATATTCCTCGTCCCCTGCGGACGAAATCCTGGTGGCAGGATTCGCACTGTTTGCGCCCGCCGGAATCCTGCGCCTCTCGCGTACCCCCGAGGGCTTGAAATATGTTTTATATACAGCAGCCTATTTCGGCATCGTGATCGCCTCGAGCCTGATGCACGGCTATTCGTTCGAGCGAGGGAAGTGGCCGTTCTACCTCGGACTGATACTCGATGCTAAGTTTATCGTGCTCTTCTTTGGTGTCTATTCATTTGCATTGAGCTCTGCTCAGAAGGGCCGGTCTGCCGACGTAATCCACCTAATGATTTTGGCGCTCATCGCCGTAGCCTTGATCAATTCGGTCCAAGTGATCAGGGACGTCCTCGGGAACGGCATCGGATATGACGGCGACGCGCTTTCGATGCGTGGCCCGTTTATTCGACCGAACGGCTTCTTGCACCACCCGGTAGCGAGCGCCCAAGTGACCTTATTCGGGTTTCTAGGAGCTCTTGGGCTCATAGCTCGCCGTGCCCGACCCGGATTTGTCTTGGCCGCCGTCTATTTGTTTTTGATCCTCGTTGCCCACGTGTCCACGAAGGAGATCATCGTCGGCCTTCTTTTTGTCATGCTGTTCGTGCTCCTGTTCGTGCGCAACGACGTGTTTACCAAAATCCTCGCAGCGCTGGTCGCGCTGGCGACGGTCGGGTCGGTCTTCGCCTCGCCGGTTGGCAGCCAGATTGGCGAACGAATATCCTATTACGCAGGAGACGAGGGAGCGGATTCCGTACGGCGCGCTCTCTATAGTGGGGCGTTCGAGATCGCTACCGAACTCATGCCTCTCGGCAGCGGTACCAGCACGTTCGCCAGTGAAGGATCCAGATCAAATGGCTACAGCAGCCTTTATTTTACACATGGGGTGTTCGGCCTTTGGGGAGCGACTTACCAGAACGACACTTATCTCCTCGACGTCTTCTGGCCGAAAATCATTGCAGAGAGCGGCTTTATAGGACTGCTCTTTTTTGTCCTGCCAATCATGATTCTTGTTCGCGCGGCATTACGTCTTGTCCTTGCCTTGCGAAACCCGGAGGACTTTGTCCTGTTCGCCGGAATAATTGGTGTCTTGATGATTTCCATTGCGGCACCGGCCCTCGGTGAAGAATTCTGCGGCGTGCTATTTTATGTTTTCGGGGCTCTAGCCCTCGCGCGCTACTCGGTAGGCGTGCGGCTGCCGCCGCGCCATCGCCAGCAGATGCGGCGGACCGTCGTTAATCCGGGGCGGACCCGGATGGAATCGTCGCGACCCTCGGCTATGAAGCCTGGTCTCGAAGGTGGGCACGGTTCGACGACAAAAGGCTACGTCGGCTATAATGCTGCAAGAGGAAATTGAAGATGGGGTTTCGTTATCGGCTCGGCAGGTTGGTCGCCGAATTGCAGGGTGAAGGCCCGCTTGCCGCCATGGTTGCCGAGGAAGTCCCTGAACAGATGGTCGACCGCACAAGCGACCCGGTCGATGTCACGTTCGAATTCGGTACGTTTGTCGAACCGTCAGGCCCAAGCGTGCATCTCGGACAGTACAGAATTGGTAAACAATGGCTGGTGAGCAATGACAAATACCTGCCTCATCTGATAATTCGGGAAGGCGGGCGCGTCCATGTTACGATCGATTATAAGATAGGCATTATCGGTGCGCGGGGCGTCGCGCGTCTTCTAGCCCCGATCGATATCGCCTTCGACGATGTGTGGAGGCGACTTTCGAGAAGATTCTATTATCTGATTTTTATCCAGGTTGTTCAGTGGATTCAACTATCGAAGGGGCAGACATTTTGCCATTCGAGCGCATGCAGCAATGGTCATGAGACGTTGATGCTCATGGCTTGGGGCGGGATCGGGAAGACATCAAGTCTCATTCGGCTGCTCCACTCCTCCGAGGACTGGCGATTCATTTCGGACGACCAGGCGATCCTCGACGATGCGGGGATCGTGCATAGGACGCCTCTGAAGATGCAGCTCTATCCCTACAATCTTCAGGGCGAGCCGATGCTGAACCAAGCGCTGATGCGGAATCGCTCGATTTTGGACAGACTGCAATGGAGCACACGCCACCGCCTGCTCGGCTCGAAACGAGTCTTGCGGAGGGTTCATGCGGAATCGATCTTTGGTGATGGCAAGGGGCTCGCCCAGGCGCCGGTGACCCGCGTGTTCTTTCTTCGCAGAGCGAACGTGAGCGAATTCACTGAACACGGACTGGCGGTATCGGACTTGGCCGCGCAGATGGCCCGCATCGTTCAATACGAGCTCCGCTCGCTCTGGCTCATGCTGTTGGCGATGGACAGCGCGGGACCTGCCACAGAAGGCTACGGCTTCGGGGTCGACTCCGTCGCCGCAGCACGTATGGTGGAAGATATCGTCAAGGCTGCCCTCGAAAGGGTTCCCAATCCCCCGCTGGTGCTCGATGTGCCCCTTGGTGCTCGACCAGCTGATCTTGAGCAGGCGGTGTTGGCGCGCATAGGAACGGGATAGGGGGCTGGCGTCGCACCTCATGTGGTGTTGGCGATTCGACTCGAATCTCGAATATTGCAGGAGGACGTGTGATCGGGGCGGAACCACAATGACGCCGCGTCGAAAGCGCTCCCGATGAATGCTCGATCAAAAAGCGCTATCGTCCGCCTCGCCGGGATCGGTGTACGCGTTGGCGCGATAACCTTCGATCAAGGCCTTTCCAGCGCGAGCAATCTCGTAGCCTCGGTGCTCGCGGCCCATCTTTTAGCGCCCGTCGAGTTTGGTGCATTCGGCATCATGTTCGCCACCTACATGATGGCGACCTTCTTGGTGCGCTCGGCGACGGGCGAAGTGCTTCTCTTGGTCGGCGAAAGCCACGCCGCGGCGGCGACAGGAGCCAATCTTGTTCTCGCAACGCTGATGGGTCTCGTCGTCGGACTGCTCGTGGTGGCCGCTGCATTCGTCCTCGGTGGTCCGATCGGCGGCGCGTTGGCGCCTCTCGGCGCGGGTCTCGCAGGCCTCACTTTGCAAGATACGTTGCGCTATATCGGCTTCTCGACGCGACGGGTTCGGATCGCGATCGTGGCCGACACCCTGTGGCTCGTGTTTATGCTGGCTCTATTCGCCACACTCCGTTCGAGTTCATCGATGGGGATCGGCGAGGTTGTCGCCATGTGGGTCGTTTCCGGCGTGGCAGCGGCGATCTGCACACTGCCATTGGCCGGCTTCCGCATGCCGCAACTACCAGAATTGAACCGGTGGCTGGCTGAGCGGCGAGGATTGATGGCGAGCATGGCGGGGGATCGCGGTCTCGTTTCGATCTCACAGCAGGGCGTTACCTATATCGTCGCCGTTATGATCGGCCTCGAGGGCAATGCTGCCTACCGCGCAGCCCAGATCGTGATGGGGCCGATAAACATCGTCTCGATCGGGCTGATGGCCACGACGGCGCCCTATCTTGCCCGCGCATGGTCCGAGCGTCCGAGCGCACTGATCGAGGAGGCTAAGCGCCTTACCATTGCCGGTGCGCTAATCATCCTCGTGCTCACGCAGGCTGCGGCATATATTCCGGATACGCTCGGACGCCTGCTGATCGGCCATTCTTGGATGCTGGGTAAGCCGGTTCTGGAGATCATGGCACTTTTTGTTCTGGCGCAGTCCACCAATTTCGCCGCGCTGGCGGCGCTCCGGGTGATCGGGAGCGCGAAATCGATCCTTGTCGCCCGACTTGTCGTGGTGCCGGCAACCTTGGCCATCATCGCGATTGCAGCGACCCTCGGCGATTTGCGTGCTGCCATGTGGGCTCAGGCAGCGACCGCTGCGCTGACGTCGTCTTTGTGGTGGGTGATGCTCGTAAGGGATTATAAGGCCAAACGCGCCAAGTGTTAGTGGGTGGGATACGCAACTTTCGGCCTATGGCCGGCAAGCCGCAGCGAGGTCGGGCCAGCTTCGGAACATACGTTCGAATTAAGTGGCACGGATCGAGACATCGTCGATCCAAGGCATGGCGGATTGCGACTGTGTTCTAAGGCCGGCTCCCGCCTGAACGACCAGCCATTGCGCGGGGCAGGTTGCCGTCGGCACATTGAACTCACTCGCAACTGGTTGTCCCCTCGAAGGAGCGGCTGGGAGCCTGAAATCAGCAATGACATGCCCCGCGCCACTGGCGCACATAATGCGCAACTTCGGGCGAGCGCTTTCATCGCCGGCCGCTGTTGAGCCGACCCGCAGAGTGAGACGGTAGGAGCCGGGCGGCATCATCAGCATCTGCCGGGCCAGAACGCCCGTTTGACCGTTTGACGAGATCAGCGCCAGACCAATACCGCTGGATCCATCACCACTGCGCCGCACCCCTGCGAGGTCCGGTTCGTCGGTAAGGGCCCAGGCGAAGGGACCGAAGCCGCCGTCGCTCTCGAACCCACCATTGCGGACGAACTCGCCCGCTGATGGGGGAGGCGGGCCAAAGCGGCGGTAAAGCGCATCGGCCTGATCGAACGCGCCCAGGCGCACAAGCCGGTTGAGGATGCCAGCCAAATCGACGCGCTCGTCAGGGTCGGCGGGGTTGAGACGCACGGCAAGCCCAGTGCGGACCAGCGCGTCGGGCGAATCACTCTCCGTAAGAAGCTTGTCCAGGAATTTGGGCCACCAGGGCGGCCGCTGGGCGATCAGCCGTGTCAGCGGTGGCGAGATCGCCGGATCGGCCGCGGCCTGGACCAGGATCGGGAGCAGGACGTCGCGAGCGCGTGGCGAGGTGCGCAGCGCGCGATCATAATGGGTGAGGGCACCGTTGATGTCGTTGCGCTGAACCCTGTCCTCGATGAACCACAGCTGCGTCGCGAGGTCGCGCCGCGACAGCGCCTCGGCATAATGGAGGAGCCGGTCCGACGCGGCATGATCGCCCCGCTGCGCGTAGACCAGGCCGAGCGTCCGCGCGGCGACGACATTGGTCGGATCGCGCTCCAGCGCGCGGCTTGCGAGCCGCTGCGCGTCGCCCAGGCTGGCCGGGGTCTGCGGGACGACCGACAGCTGGTTTGCCGCGGCCGCCGCGAGCCCGGCGCTGCCCGCCGGCCACCAGGACAGGGTGGTTTCGAGGCGCCGAGAGCCCAAAACGGTCGAGATGGTCGATGCCTGCGCGATCCACCCGAGGATCGCGGCGCCGATTAGGATCGCGGCGCCGCGCATCCACTGGGCCATCGGAATCCGCGCAATGGCACTCACGATCACCTCCTCAAGGAACGGACCGCGCCAGCGGCATGGGATGGATCAGGCCTGATCCTTGGCGACCTCGCCATAACCATAGCCGTAGCCGTAATCGTATCCGTAGCCGTAATGGGCGCGCTTGGTGTCGAACTTGGTGAGCACCGCGCCAACGATCTGCGCATTCGCCGAACGCAGGCGGCTCAGCGCGAACGAGGCGGTTCCGCGATGGGTGCGGTGCGCCTCGACGACGAAGACCATTCCCTCGACCGCGCTGCCGAGCATGAGCGCATCGGCGAGGCCCATGACCGGCGGCGCATCGAAGATGATCTGATCGAACTGCTCCCGAAGCCGCTCAATCAGCTGCGGCAGACGCTCGCCCGAAAGCAGCTCGGGCGCGCTCGGCGGCTGCGGGCCCGCGGTCATCAGCGACAGGCCCGGATAGGCCGTCGCATGCACCATCTTCGCCAGATCGTCGTCGCCGGCCAGGAAATTGCTGAGGCCCGCCCCGTTCGCGACGCCGAAGGCATGGTGCATCGAAGGCGAGCGCATGTCGGCGTCGATCAGGAGGATGCGACGGCGCGATCGCGCGACCGATCGGGCCAGCGCATAGCTGGTGATCGATTTGCCCTCCGCCGGCCCCGAGCTGGTCACGGCAAGGCTGCGCGGAATGCCGTGATCGGTCGCGAAGGACAGGGTCGTCATCAGCGACAGATAGGCCTCGGATGCCATGGACTTGCTGTCGTCGAGCGTCTCCAGCGGATCGCTGTCCTCGATCTTCGGAACCGATCCGAGCAACGGCACCTTGAGCTCGCGCTCGACATCGGAAGGATCGGCGATGCCCTGGTCGATCTGCTCGAGCGCGAAGGCGCCGCCGATTCCGACCATGAGGCCCGCGAGCAGCGCGATCGCCATGTTGAGCAGGAGCCGCGGGCTGGACGGCTTTTCCGGGACCTCCGCCTGATCGACGATCGAGATGTTGTTCACCCCGACGCCGCCGGCGACGCCGATCTCCTTGTAGCGCTGGAGCAGCGCGTCGTAGAGCTGCCGGCTCGTGTCGACGTCGCGCTGGTAGATATTGTACTGGATGCTGCGGCGGCGAAGGTCGAGCACGCCGCCCTGGAGCTGCTCGACCATCCGGCGCAGGCCCTGCTCGCGCGCGACCGCGGCGTCATAGGTCTGCCGGAGCGTCTGCTGGACGCGCCCCTCCTCCGCCGCGATCGCCTGATCAAGCTGCTGGATCTGCGTGCGCAGCGCGACGGCGGGCGGATAATTAGGTTCGAACTGCACCATCATCTGGGCATATTGGGCGTTGGCGAGCGCGCGTTGCTGGCGCAGGCCGTTGATCGCCACGTTGTTCAGCGCCTCGTCGACCGCGCCGTTCGATGCGTGAAGCCGGCTTTCGGCCTGCATCCGGGCGACGGTCGCCTGGGCCAGTGCCTGGTTGATCGTTCCCAGATCGTCTTCGACCAGCGAACGCTCCGGCGCCGTCGCGCCGGGCGTCTGTGGCGCGGTGCCGGTCGGCAGGTTGATGATGTTCTGCTGCGCCGCATAGCCGACGAGCTGGCGCTCGGATTCATCGATGCGCCCCCGCAGCTGGGCGAGGCGCTGCTCAAGGAAGGTGCGCGCGTATGAGGTCGCCTCGAACCGTCGCTCCAGCGTGATCCGGATGAAATTGGCCGCCCAGGAATCGACGATCCGCTTCGAGAGCACCGCGTCCGGGCCGGTGAATTCGAGCGTGACGAGCCGCGACAGCCGCTCCGGCGCGATGTCGAAATTGTCGAGCAGCACCTCGCCGGCCTTGCGGATCCGCTGCTCGCGCGTGGAGGCGGACTGGACCGGGCGGCCATCCTCGAACCAGCCCGACGTGCCCGGCGCGTTGAATTCGTCGAAAAAGGCGGCATTGTCGAACAGCTGCAGCTCGGTCGCGACCCGCTCGGCAAGGGCGCGCGACTGGAGCAGGCCGTATTGGGTCTGGTAGAATTCCTGGTCGACCGACGTCGTCGCCTGCGGCTCGGCACCTTCGATATTGGTGAAATCATTGCCCTCGCGGCGGATCTCGACCATCGCCGAGGCGGTATATTTCGGCGTCATCAGAAGCGTGACGGCGAGGCCGGCGAGCAGCATCCCGACGATCGCGCCGATGATGAACCACTTGCGCCGCCGGGCGACGGTCATGATCTGCGTGATCAGCGGCGGCGCGCCGTCGTCGAGGCCCGCCAGAGAAACCTGGTCCCCTTCGGCTCCGGCGAGGAGCGGCGTTCCGTGGCGGAATTCCATGTCGTTCATGCGAAATCTGCCCTCAGCGCCGGATTGCCGCGACGATCGGCGTGGTCAGGAGGTTGGAGCTGCGAAGGACGTCCTGGAAAATTCGGCGCGCCTGGTTTTCGCCGACGACGACGATGTCGTTGGGATAGATTTCCGGATCGGCGTAGATGCCGCGCCGGATCGCCCGTAGATCGTAGAGCGCCGCCATGTCCTGGCCGTTGACCTGGCGAAAGACGACGACATGCTTCTGCCGGGCATATTCGGTGACCCCATGGGCCTGGGCGAGCGCGCTCATCAGCGTCACGCGGCCGAGGAAGGGATAGACGCCAGGCTGCGTCACCTCGCCGTCGACGGTGATCCGCAGGCTCTGGGTCTCGACGACATTGACGCTGACCTGGGGATTGCGGACATAGCGCGAGCCGAGCTGCTGCTGCACGAAGGAGGCGAGCTCCGGCGGCGTGCGGCCCGAGGCGGCGACGACGCCGATCAGCGGCAGCTGAATCTGCCCCTGGGCATCGACCTCGACGGTGCGGCTCAGCTCCTGGATGCCGAACACTTCGACGGAAATCTTGTCGAACGGCCCGATCAGGTGGACACGGGTCGCGGCCGTCAGATCCTCCCGCGTCGGCGGGGGCAGCGGCGCTTGATGGACGTAGTTCAGATCGGCGCGCCCGACGAACCGCGAAGGTGCGCATCCCGTTGCCAGGAGAGCCGCTCCGGCCGCCAGGAACATCCCAAACTTCATCACGCATCACCCTCATATACACGCCGGGGCGTCCGGCGGTGGCGCTTAGTGCATCGGTCCATCACGGTAAAGTGGCGGGCCCGGGATGTTCGGCATCCTCGCTCCCCCTGCGACGAACCGATCCTGCGGCAAGCCAGCCGGCGGCGAAAACGAAGATCACGCCAAGGAGCGGGGTCCGTAGCGGGTAATCGACGATGCTCGCAAGCAGGAACTGGAGAATCATCACCGCGCCGAGCCGCCCGAGCAGCGTCTTCGGCGATGGATGGCGATAGGGCCTGATCGTCCGCAGCGCCGCGCGCGCGAACCAGATCAGGAAGGCGGCGATCAGCAGCAGCGCCGGAATGCCGCCGGTCAGCGCCATTTCGACCAGCTCGTTATGGGCATGGTTGAAATATTCGACCGACAGCCACGGATCCGGCTCATACATGCGGAAGACCGGATCGAAGGAGCCGAAGCCGGTGCCGAAGGGCATGTAATCGCGCACGATATCAAGCATCAGCGGAAAGTTGCGGATGCGAAGCTCCGTCTCGCTGTCGTCGACGAGAAGCCCGACCCGCTGGAACGACCAGGCCCGGCCGAGGATCGCCACGAGAGCCGCCACGACAAAGGGCAGAACCCACATGCCGGCCCAGATCAGACGCCCCTTTGCCGTGTTCCAGAATTCGCCGAGGCGGGACCAGGGCGCGATGAAATAGGCCGCCGCGATGCCGAGCAGGGTCAGCGCCATGCCGGCGCGCGATCCGGTGATCAGCACCATCGGGATCAGGAACAGGCCGATGCCGACGGCGATGAAACCCCGGGCGCGACGATATTCCGGGCTTCTGGACGGCATCATCGTCCACACGCGAAGCATCGGATAGGTCGCCGCGAGGAGCGCCGCTTCGTGGTTGCGGTTGGCGAAGAAGCCGACCGCGACCCCGCTATGGGTGATCGCGTAGAGATAGGCGCCGCTGTGCGCGCCGCCGGCGATCTGCGCCGCGCCGAGCAGCGAGCACAGCACGGAGGCCCCGATCAGCACCGGGAGCAGCGAGGCGCGCTGTTCGTCGCGAAGCGCGGTGAAGCCGATCAGGGCGGCGAGCGGCGGAAGGCAGGCAATCAGACTGTTGATGGTGAGATCGGGCGTGAGGCTGAGCGGCCGCCACGGCTGGGCCTGGCCGAGCGCGGCCGCCGCCTCGCCGAAGCGCGCGCGGCCGGGCAGGCCAAGGAACAGATCCGGCGGCAGCGGAACGAGCTGGATCGCGATGATGAGCACAAGCGCGGCGAACAGCGCGAACACCGGCTTGAGCTCTCCCGGGCGCACCGGCTTCAGCAGCAGAAAGGCGGCGAGCGCGGCAACCGCCGCGGGACGCAGATAGAGAAGCGAGAGCACATCGGGTCGCGACGCGCCGCCACCGAGCACGCACAAGGCGAAGAAGGCGACAAGGATCGCGAACGGCAGCAGCGGATAGCGCTCGACCAGGGGCGGCAGAGCGCGCGGATGATGCCGGCGGCGGCTCCTGCCATGGGATTGGGTCCGGCTGGCGGTCATCGGGCGGGCGGCGTCCTAATCTTCGACGATCTGGATCGGGAAGGCGCGCGCCCTCGGGGAACGCGCCTGATCGAGGCAGCTGTTCAACGCCGCACGCGCTTCCGGCGGCAGGCGGCGCCACTTCACGCTATCCACCTGCACCAGCGACGGGTTCGAGCGATCGGTCACGAGCCCTCTCGCCTCGGCCTGGGCGATGGCCGCGACGCAGGGATCCTGCTGCTGCGCCTCGATCGGCACGGCCGGCGCCTTGGCCAGCACGACCGGCTCGCCAAGCCCGGGCAGGCCGAAATAACGGACGGCGAGCGCAAGGAAGAAGATCGCGTATATGGCCCGGATGGCAACAATCGCCTTCGGTCGCAACAGAGCAGCGGCGGCCGGCGCGAACAAGAGCAGGTAGAGCGCGCTGATCGCGAGAATCGCCGTGGCCGCCGACATCGCGCGGTCATAACACGATGAACGTGCCCGAACTCAAGAGAATCGATCGGCGTCAATCGAGCAGGCTGAGCACAAGCCTCGGAATAAGCAATCCGAGCGCGAGAATAAGCAGCGCGACGAGGACGAGACCCTTCCGCCGCCGCGCGATTCCGATCGACGCCAGCGCGATGACCGCCGCCGCCCAGACCAGGACGAGCGCGCGCATCACCATGAAATAGCCTGGGGAGTTGATCAGAATTGCCGGCCTCCGGTGCGCGTCCCGCCCTATAACACGGGCACGACCCACGGGTTCAAGCCGCGCGGCCGCCGATTGCGGCTGCGACGGGCTGGCAGGTCGCGGCCGCCTCGCCTATTGCCCGCGCGACAGGCGACGACGGAGGCGCGAGAAGAATGACCGGCATCGCTCTTGAGGTTCGGCCCGTCGCGCGGGTCTGGGGCCGGCGCGATCTTCCCGACTGGGCGGGCCCGCTGCCCGCAGGCGCGGATCCGATCGGCGAATTGTGGCATGTCGATCGTCCGGGACGCGACGACGCGCTGCTGGTCAAGCACATCTTCACCGCCGAGCGTCTGTCGATCCAGGTCCACCCGAACGACGCGGACGCGCATGCCCGCGGCCTGCCGCGCGGCAAGGACGAGGCCTGGTTCATCCTCGATGCCGATCCGGGCGCGGTGATCGGCCTTGGTCTCACCCATGCCGTCACTGGCGAGGCGCTGCGTGCCGCCGCGCTTGACGGCTCGATCGAGCGGCTGATCGACTGGCGGCCGATCCGGGCCGGCGAGCTCATCTATTCTCCCGGCGGCACCATTCACGCGATCGGCGGCGGCATTTCGCTGGTCGAGATCCAGCAGAATCTCGACCTCACCTATCGGCTCTACGATTATGGCCGCCCGCGCGAACTTCATCTCGACGAGGCGGTGGCGGTCGCCCATGCGGGGCCGTATCGGTTCGCCTTCGATCCGGTCGAGATCGCGCCGGGGCGTCGGGCCATCGTCGCCGGGGCATTCGTTGTCGAGCGCTGGACGTTCGCGAACCAAGCGCGGCTCGCGGACGAGACCGGTGAATTGCTCCTGATCCCGATCGCAGGGAGCGGCGCGCTCGACGGCGACCAACTCGCACCCGGATCGGTCCGGCGCGTCGAGGGCGGCGCCGAACTGATGCCGGGCGCCGGCATGGACCTGCTCGCCGCCTATCCGGGGAGCGCCGTGCGCGGCGATATTTGCAGCTTCAAATAAGCGATCCCCGGCCGTCCTTGCCCAGCGCGTCGACAATCTCCTTGACCCGCTGCGCCTGATCGCGCGGCACGACGAGCACCGCGTCCGCGGTGGCGACGATGACGAGATCGTTCACTCCGATCGCGGCGATCACCGGCCCGTCCGAGCGGATCAGGCAGCCGCGTGCGTCGAGCGCGACGACATCGCCGGCAATCGCGTTACCGTCCTCATCGTGGGGGAGTCGATCGTGCAGGGCGTCCCAGCTGCCGATGTCGGACCAGCCGATCGAGACCGGCATCACCGCGACCTTCCCGGCCTTCTCCATCAAGGCATAGTCGATCGATTGCGAGGGGGCGGCGCGAAAGGCGGCGGCTTCCGGCACGATCCGCACCCCATCGCGCGCGGCGCGATCGAACGCCTCCCTCGCCGCGGCGAGGATTTCGGGCGCGTGCGTCCGCAGCCCCTCGATCGCCACGTCGGCCCGCAGCAGGAAGATGCCGCCATTCCAGTCATAGCCGCCATCGGCAAGGTAGCGCACGGCCGTTTCGGCATCGGGCTTCTCGACGAATCGTTCGGCCGCGAAGACGCCGTCGCCGATTGCCGCGCCGCGCCGGATATAGCCATAGCCGGTCTCCGGCCGGTCCGGCGCCATGCCGAAGGTCACGATCCATCCCTCGCGCGCGAAGGGCAGGGCGCGGCGGACGGCCTCGCGAAAGCCCTCCGCGTCGGCGATGAGGTGATCGCTCGGCAGCACCAGGAGCACGTCATCCCCCGCCGCATTGAGCGCCGCGAGCGCGATCGCGGGCGCGGTGTTGCGTTGCGCCGGCTCCAGGATCAGCGCGCCGAGCTGCTCGACTTCGCGCGCGATCGCATCGGCCTGGGCGGCCGCGCCGACCGCGACCGGGGCGGCGAAGACCCGCGGATCGCCGACGCGCGCGACTGTTTGGCGGAGGAGCGAATCCGGGCCTGCGAGCGCAAGCATCTGCTTTGGCCGGGCGGCTCGGGACAGCGGCCAGAGCCGGGTGCCGGAGCCGCCGCACAGGATGACGGGGGTAATTCGTGCTTCGCTCATCTGCCCACTTAGCCGTGCCGGCGGCGCGCGTGAAACCGCTAAAGCCGCGTGCGCACGCTCCACAGCTCGGGGAATGCACGCTTGGAGAGGGTCGACTGGAGATAGGGTACCCCGGGCGTGCCGCCGGTGCCGCGCTTGAACCCGATCACCCGTTCGACGGTGACCACATGCTTGTGGCGCCACGACGCGAGCGCATCGTCCACGTCCATCAGCTTCTCGGCGAGCTGATAGAGCGGCCAATATCGCTCGGCATCGCGATAGATCGTCGCCCACGCCGCCTCGACCTCGTCGAAGGGGCGGTAGGGCTGGCTCCAGTCGCGGGCCAGCGCAGCGCCGGGGATGGCGAAGCCGGCGCGGGCCAGCGCGGCATTGGTCTCGTCCCAAAGGCTCGGGCTCTCCAGCGCCGCCGCCAGCAACGCACGCCCCTCCGATCCTTCCTCCTGGAAGCGAAGGTGTCCGGCCTCCTTGAGACCGAGGCGGAATTCGAAAGCTCGGAACTGCGCGGACTGAAACCCGCTCGAACCGCCGAGCACATGGCGGAAGGTCAGGTAATCGGTCGGGGTCAGGGTCGCGAGGACGTCCCATGAGAGGGTCATCACCGCCTGGATTCGCGACACGCGCGAAAGGATCTTGTGGACCTCGATCAGCTTGTCGCCGCGAACCAGCGCCGACGCGAGATCGAGCTCGTGCAGGATCTGCTTCAGCCACAATTCCTTGGTCTGATGGATGATGACGAACAGCAGCTCGTCATGGTGATCCGACACCGGATGCTGGGCGGCAAGAAGGCGGTCCAGCGCGAGATAGCCGCCATAGGTCATGTCGTCGGGCGCACCCATCGCGCCGGCTGGTAGCATGGGTGGCGGTGCATCCAAAGGCCGTTTCGCGCGGCGGCCCGCTCTCCGTGGATCGTCAGGCTCGGCTGTGGATTTTCGAGGTCGTCCCCGCCTAGCTGGCGCGGGCGCTAGAGCCTCTCGGCGGTCGAGACAACGTCGCTGGCGCGAAGCGCGGCAAGGATCCGCATGAGGTGCTGAAGATCGTGCACCTCGATATCGAACTGGAAGGTGTGGAAGCTTCCGTCGCGTGCCGTCTGGTCCATTGAGACGATATTGGCGCCATGGCTGCCGAGCACGCCGGCGATCGCGGCGAGCGCGCCGGGCTGGTTCTTGATGACGATCGCGAGCCGTGCATTGCCGCCGTCGGTCTCGTCGCCCCAGGCGAGATCGACCCAGTCGGCATCGATCCCGCTCGCCAGCGCGTCGCAACCGATCGTGTGCACCTCGATCCCCTCACCCTCGCGCCTCAGGCCCACGATCCGGTCCCCCGGGATCGGGTGACAGCATTCGGCGAGCTGGAAGGCGACGCCGGGGGTCAGGCCCTTGATCGAGATCGCGGTGCGTTGCGGCGGCGGCTTGGCGCCGGTGCCGGTGGTCGATCCGGGATTGAGCGCCTCCATCACCTGGAGGTCGTCGACCCGCTTGAGCGCAATCGCCTCGAACAGCGCCTCGTCATCGGCGACGTTCAGCCGCCGCAGCGCCTCCGCGATCGCCTCCCAACCGGGCGCCTCGGGCAGGCGCGCGACGATCTCGTCGAAAATCTTGCGGCCGAGCGCAACGGTCTCCTCGCGCTCCTTCGATTTCACCCAGCGCCTGATCTTCGCGCGCGCCTTTCCGGTGACGACATAGCCGAGCCACGCCGGCTGCGGATGCTGCGCCTTGGAGACGAGGATCTCGACCTGGTCGCCATTGTTGAGCGGGGTCCTGAGCGGCATCACCCGGCCGTTGATCTTCGCGCCGACCGTCTGGTCGCCGAGGTCGGTGTGGACCGCATAGGCGAAATCGACCGGCGTCGCACCCTTGGGAAGCTGGATCAGCTCGCCCTTGGGCGTGAAGGCGAAGATCCGGTCTTGGTACATCGCCATCCGGGTATGTTCGAGCAGCTCTTCCGCGCTCGCCGCATGTTCGAGAATCTCGACCAGATCGCTGATCCAGGGATGATCGGTCGAAACCTCGCTCGCGCCCTCCTTGTACGCCCAGTGGGCGGCAAAGCCGTTTTCGGCCTGGGCATGCATCTCGTGGGTGCGGATCTGGACCTCGATCCGCATCTGCTCGTCATGGATGACGGTGGTGTGGAGCGAGCGATAGCCGTTGCGCTTCGGCGTCGAGATGAAGTCCTTGAACCGGCCCGGCACCATCGGCCAGCGCTGATGGATGAGGCCGAGCGTCCGGTAACAGTCCTCGACCGATCCGACGATGCAGCGAAACGCCATGACGTCGGACAATTGCTCGAAGCTCACGTGGCGCTCGGCCATCTTGCGCCAGATCGAATAGGGATGCTTCTCGCGCCCGGTCACCTCGGCCTCGACGCCATTGGCCTCGAGATGCGCCTTGAGGCCCCGGCCGATGCGCTGGATGAGATCGCCGCCGCCTTCCTTGTTGAGCTGGGCGAGCCGGCGCGTGATCGATTCATAAGCGGCCGGCTCGATCTCGCGGAAAGCGAGCGTCTGCATCTCGGTCATGAACTCATACATGCCGATCCGCTCGGCAAGCGGCGCATAGATGTCCATCGTCTCGCGCGCGATCCGCCGACGCTTCTCCTCGTTCTTGATGAAATGGAGCGTGCGCATGTTGTGCAGCCGGTCCGCGAGCTTCACCAGCAGCACCCGGATGTCGTCCGACATGGCGAGCAGGAACTTGCGCAGATTCTCGGCGGCGCGCTGGCTCTCGCTCTGCGCCTCGATCTTGGACAATTTGGTGACGCCGTCGACCAGGCGGGCGACATTCGGCCCGAAATGCTTCTGGATCTCCTCGGGCGTCGCCACCGTATCCTCGATCGTGTCGTGGAGGATCGCGGTGGCGATCGTCTCGTCGTCGAGCCGAAGATCGGTGAGGATGCCGGCCACCTCGATCGGATGGCTGAAATAGGGATCGCCCGATGCGCGGGTCTGCGACCCGTGCGCCTTCATCGAGAAGACATAGGCGCGGTTGATCAACGCCTCGTCGGCGTCCGGGTCATAACCCTTGACCTTCTCGACCAGTTCATACTGCCTGAGCACAGGTCAAGGATGTGGTGACACCCGCCTCCGATGCAACCGGAATCACGCGGTCGGCCGCGTATTTGCCCGGCGGTGTGCTCAGTCGGCCCGTGCCCGACGGTTGCAGGCGGCCAGCTCCTCGGCCCCGAAGGCGCGCTCCTGAGCGCTGAAACTGGCCAGCTGACCGATCTCACGCGCCAGCGCCGCGCAGGCGATCGCCGGCCGGCTCGACGCGCGCTCCGCCGCGCAGCCTTCGGCCCCGCAACGCCACACATTGTCGCGCGTGACGACGACGGAGCGCGCCGGCGCCGCGGTCGGCTCGGCCCGATAATAAGGGGCAGCGCCAGCGGGGACGGCGGCGGTCAGCAGCGAAGCGGCGAAAAGGGTGCGAATCATGGGATGGACCCCCTCATTAATTGCGATTCGCAACCTATGTCACTGTCGATTGCGATTTGCAACCTTATTGCCGTTCGCCTATGAACATGGCCGAAATCAGCGTAGGATCGGATCAACGTGCTCGACGTCGAACATCATCGGGAGCTGCTGCGGCACTGCTCGATCGCCGCCGCCCTTGAGGCGGTGGGAGAGCGCTGGTCGTTCCTGATCCTGCGCGGGGCCTTCAACGGCCTGCATCATTTCGAGGAATTCCAGTCGACCCTGGGGATCGCCCGCAACATCCTGTCGAACCGCCTGGTTCGCCTGGTGGAAAACGGCATATTGGAGCGGGTGCCGGACCCGACGGACCGGCGCAAAGTCTCCTATCGGCTGACCGAAAAGGGACTGGACCTGCTTCCTGTCCTCCTGTCGCTGCGCCAGTGGGGCGAGCGCTGGGTGTCCGGGCGGCCGAGCAATCCGGTGCTCGTCGACCGCGCCAGTCGCCAGCCGATCGCGCCGATCGCGGTGCGCTCCGCGGACGGACGCGTCCTGTCGCGCGCCGACATGGAATGGATCGACCGCGCAGAACTTCGTCCGCCGGCCTGAGGCCGCCGGGTCGCTTCCCGGTCCTTTGGAGCAGCGGGAGGATTGCCCCCGCCACGGCGATCAGCCGTCGTAGTCGGCGCCGCTGTTCGTGTTGCGTTGGGGCGCGGCGGCGGTGAGGCGCAGCGCTTCCGCCGATGCCGACAGCGAGCCGACCTCGTCAGCCACATCGTCATCGTCGATCTGAACGCGCTGAAGGCCCCCGATCAGCGCCTCTTCGAGATCCGCCGGGCGGATCGTCTGCTCGGCGATCTCGCGCAGCGCGACGACCGGATTCTTGTCGCGGTCGCGATCGATCGTGAGCTCGGCGCCGCCCGACACCTGCCGGGCGCGCTGCGCTGACAGCAGCACCAGATCGAAACGGTTGGGAATCTTGTCGACGCAATCTTCGACGGTCACGCGCGCCATGAGGCAGCTCCAGCTTTGAATCTTCGCCCTGCGGGAAAGGGCGCGCGACTAGCAGCGCCCCTCTCGCGAGTCAATGTAAGGACGGGTCGCCCGCCTTTCTAGACCCGCATCGGCATCAGCACGTAAAGCGCCGGCGCCTTGTCGTTCTCGCGAAGCAGCGTCGGGGCCGCGGCATCGGCCAGATGGACCTCGACGCTGTCGCCCTCGATCTGGTTGAGGATGTCGAGCAGGTATCGGGCGTTGAACCCGATTTCGAACGAATCGGCGGCATAATCGCCGGAAATCTCCTCGGCCGCGGTGCCGTTTTCGGGCGAGGTGACCGACAGCGTGATCTTGTCCCGGTCGAGCGCCATCTTGACGGCGCGGGTGCGCTCGCTCGCGATGGTCGAGACGCGATCGACCCCCTCCTCGAACGCGCGCGGATCGAGCTTCAGCAGCTTGTCGTTCGCGGTCGGGATCACCCGGCTATAGTCCGGGAAGGTGCCGTCGATCAGCTTGGAGGTCAGCACCGCGCTGCCGAGATCGAAACGAACCTTGGTGTCGGACAGCGACACCTGGACGGTGCCGTCGACCTCGTCGAGGAGCTTGCGCAGTTCGCCGACGCATTTGCGCGGGATGATGACGCCGGGCATCCCCTGTGCACCATCGGGCCGCGGCACCGTCACGCGCGCGAGCCGGTGGCCGTCCGTGGCCGCCGCCTTCAGCACCGGCTGCGCCTCGTCGGACACGTGAATGTAGATGCCGTTCAGGTAGTAGCGCGTCTCTTCGGTCGAGATCGCGAAGCGGGTCTTGTCGATGATCTGCTTGAGCGTCGCGGCCGGCAATTCGAAACGGGTCGGCAGCTCGCCTTCCGCGATCACCGGGAAATCGTCGCGCGGCAGCGTGGCGAGGGTGAAACGGGCGCGGCCGGCATTGACCTGCATCCGGTTCTCCGCGGCGATCAATTCGACCTGGCTGCCCTCGGGGAGCTTGCGGACGATATCGAAGAGCGTGTGGGCTGAGACGGTGGTCGCGCCCGGATCGGCGACATTGGCCTCCACCCGCTCGTTGATCTGGAGATCAAGATCGGTCGCCATCAGCCGGATTCCGCCATCCTCGTCCGCCTCGATGAGCACGTTCGACAGGATCGGGATGGTGTTGCGGCGCTCGACCACGGAGTGGACGTGGCCGAGACCCTTGAGGAGGGTCGCCCGCTCGATCGTCGCTCTCATCTTCTACCCCTGTATTCCCGCATGTCCGGTTGGACGAACGGTTATAGCGGCTCGGATCGCGCCCGCCAGTGGGGGGCGACAAGAAAATGGGCCGAAGCACGCGGCCCCGGCCCGATTTTCAGGTCGGAAACGGTCCGATCAGAAGCGATAGCTGAGCCCGAGAATCCCTTGGTTGCGCGACAGGCCGTCCTCGTAGTTGGAATAGCGATATTCCGCGCGGACCGAGACGTTGCGGCCGACCATCCATTCGATGCCGGCGCCGGCGCGGATGCCGTCCAGATTCACGCCTGCGCCAGGCGCGCTCAGCCGCGCATTCGTGTAGCCGAGCTTGGCATAGAGCAGGCCGCGGCCGCCGACGACGGCACCGATGCGGCCGCCCGCGTAGAGATCGCGCCCGGCCTCCACGGGGCCGCGATCGGTGCTCGATTCGGCCGCTTCGGCCTCGAGGCCGAGCACGGCGCCGCCGAGCCGGAAATCATAGCCGCCCTGGACGCCATAGGCGATGCCGTCGGAGGTGACACCGGCGCCATGAAGCGAATCATAACCGGCGACGACGCCGATATGTCCGCCATCGAACGGCTGGCGCGATTCCTGGGCGAAGGCCGGGGTGGCGGCAAAAGCGACGAGCGCGGCGGCGGCGTAAATCATACGCATGGAAAGTCTCCTGTCTGTGGGCCCCGGATCGGGGCGCTGGTGATCGATCGTTGCAACACGGCGCGTCGCCGCGCCTGTGTTGCGGCCCTAAAACAGCTTCGGGCCGCCCGGTTCGAGCCTCGTGAGACGAATCCGGCGACCCGCTCGACGCTGCGACGAAAATGACATTCCGGCGGACGAGCGATGGCGCGCGCCCATGAAAAAGGCCGGGGCGGACATGCCGCCCCGGCCTCCCCTGGACGTTTGCCGCCGTTTAGAAGCGGACGCCGAAGCCGCCCAGCACCTGATTGCGGCTCACGCCATCCTCGTAATTGGAATAGCGATATTCCGCGTTGACGAAGGCATTGCGGCCGATCGCATACTGGATTCCGGCGCCGACGCGCACGCCATCCAGGTTGCGGCCGTCGTGGAAATTGGCCGCGCCGGTTCCGCCGTCATTGTAATCGAGCGTGATCCGCCCGTTGGTATAGCCGGCGAGGCCGTAGATCATCGCATTGCGGCTCAGCACCGCGCCGACACGGCCGCCGACATAGAGGTCGCGACCCGCATTCGCGCAGAGCCGGTCTCCAGCGACGGTGAACCCGCTGATGCACTCGTCGGTGGTCGAATCGGTGATCTCGCCATCGATGCCGAGCACGGCCCGACCGGCGCGGACATCATAGCCAACGCGCGCGCCGTAGAGCACGCCATCGCTGTTTTCGCCCTCGACATGGGCACGGTCATAGCCGACGATGCCTTCCACCCGCGGCCCGGAAAAGGTGGACCCGTCCTGGGCGTAAGCGGGCGCGGCCACTGCGCCGGCGAGAAGGATGGCGACGAGATACTTGGACATAAATACTCCATTGACTTCATTCATGGACCCCCTGCTTACGGGCCCCTCGGGAATGCTCCCGAGCGCGCGGACCTGCCTTCGGTTGCCTGAACCCCCGCTAAACAGGATGGGCCGTGGCGGGCCTGCCGCGAGGCGAACGGCTCGTTTCGCCGCAATTTTGTTCCTTTTCCCGCTGTTTTCCGGCTTTTTTTCGGGACCTGTTGTAGCGCAGCAACACAGTCTCGGCACGTTCGGCACCTGGGGCGCCTTTGCGAGCGTCCGGCGCTGCTATGCCATCGCTGCGCCCTACCAGGCGACGGCGTCGGCCGCGGGCGCGCGCCCGTTCGCGTCGATCGGCCACTGGCCCGGACTCCACATCGCGGGCCAGGTCCAGATCCGGCTCAGCCGCCCGGCGCGCGCCGGCTCCGCCGTCCTGCTCAGGATCGACGGCCGCGTCTTCCAGCTCGCCGCCCGCGGCGCGGACGCGTGGGCGGCGGACACGGCGGCCGACGCCCAGATCGCCGACGCGATGCGGACCGGCATCGAGATGAGCGTCGAAACCCGCGCCGAAGGCGGCCGCACGGTGCGCGATTTCTATCACCTGCGCGGCGCCGCGACCGCCATGGATGCCGCGGCCATCGCCTGCCGCGCGCGCTGAGAGTGGAAAAGACGGGCGCGATCGCCTACATGCGCGCGATGCAGAACAGCGCGACCGCCCCGATGCCCATCCCAGGGCATGTCGATCCCGTGCCCGTGCCCCGCGATCGGACGGCGCGCGCCGACGGCCGCATCGATCTTGTCGGCCTGTCGAAGGCGGAGATCCGCGAAGCGCTTGAGGCCGCCGGGCTCGATGCACGGCAGGCGAAGCTTCGCGCCAAGCAGATCTGGCACTGGATCTACAATCGCGGCGCCACCGACTTCGCGGCGATGACCGACATCGCCAAGGCGCAGCATCCCTGGCTCGCCGAGCGCTTCGTCGTCGGCCGGCCCGACGTGGTGGTCGAGCAGGTGTCGACCGACGGCACCCGCAAATGGCTGCTGAAGACGCCGGACGGCCACGACTATGAGATGGTGTTCATTCCGGACGCCGATCGGGGGACGTTGTGCGTGTCGAGCCAGGTCGGCTGCACGCTGAACTGCCGCTTCTGCCACACCGGCACGATGCGCCTGGTCCGCAATCTCGAACCGGCCGAGATCGTCGGCCAGGTGATGCTGGCGCGCGACAGCCTCGGCGAATGGCCTTCGCAGCCGGACGGGCGGATGCTCTCCAACATCGTGATGATGGGGATGGGCGAGCCGCTCTACAATTTCGACAATGTCCGCGATGCGCTCAAGATCGTGATGGACGGCGACGGGCTTGGCCTGTCGCGGCGGCGGATCACCCTTTCGACCTCGGGCGTCGTGCCGATGATGGCGCGGGCCGGGGAGGAGATCGGCGTCAACCTCGCCGTCTCGCTCCATGCGGTGACCAAGGAAGTGCGCGACGAGATCGTCCCGCTGAACCGCAAATATGGCATCGACGAGCTGCTCGCCGCCTGCGCCGCCTATCCGGGCGCCAACAATGCCCGGCGCATCACCTTCGAATATGTGATGCTGAAGGACAAGAACGACAGCGACGAGGATGCGCGCGAACTGGTCCGCCTGATCCGCAAGTACAAGCTGCCCGCAAAGGTGAACCTGATCCCGTTCAACCCCTGGCCCGGCGCGCCTTACGAATGTTCGGACGAGGGGCGGGTGCGGCGCTTTTCCGAAATCGTGTTCGAGGCGGGCATCTCGGCCCCGGTGCGCCGTCCGCGCGGCCGCGACATCATGGCCGCCTGCGGCCAGCTCAAGTCGGCGGCCGAGAAGAAGAGCCGCGCCGAGCTCGACCGGATCGCCGAGGAGAAACAGGCGGCGCTCGCCGACTGACCGCCCGCGGTTGCGCCCGTGGGGGACTCGGCTATTGTCGCGCGCATGTGGCTCCTCGACAAAGGCTTGAAGCGCCTCGTTACGCGCGGCGAACTCACCATCATCGATGAAAAGGGCAAGAGCTGGCGCTATGGCGCGCCCGAGCCCGATCTCAACCCGGTGACCGTCCGCTTCGCCGACGGCAAGGTCGCGGGCAAGATCGCGCGCGATCCCGGCCTCGGCGCCGCCGAGACCTATATGGACGGCCGCCTGATCCTCGAGCAGGGCGACATCCTCGATCTCGTCCTCATCATCCGCCGCAACGGTCGCTGGGAGGACAAGGGGCCGGGCAAGACCGGCTTCCTGAAGAAGGGCAGCGCGATCAAGAGCCGGCTCGACCGGATCAACTGGCATCGCCGTTCGAAGCAGAATGTCGCGCACCATTATGACATCGGCAACGCGCTCTACGAGCTCTTCCTCGATGCCGACATGCAATATAGCTGCGCCTACTACACCGATCCGGCGAACAGCCTGGAGCAGGCGCAGCTCGACAAGAAGGCGCATATCGCCGCCAAGCTCGACCTGAAACCGGGTCAGCGGGTGCTGGACATCGGCTGCGGCTGGGGCGGGATGGCGCTCTACCTGAACCGGGTCGCCGGCGTCGAAGTGCTCGGCGTCACCCTGTCCGAGGAGCAGATCAGGACCGCCAAGGCCCGGGCGGAGGCCGCCGGGGTCGCGGACAAGGTCAAGTTCGAGCTGATCGATTATCGCGACGTCACCGGCACGTTCGACCGCATCGTTTCGGTCGGCATGTTCGAACATGTCGGCCCGCCCTTCTACCGCGCCTTCTTCCGCAAGTGCCGCGAGCTTCTGGCCGAGGACGGGGTCATCCTGCTGCACACGATCGGCCGCATGGGCAAGCCCGGCACGACCGACCGCTTCACGCAGAAATATATCTTCCCCGGCGGCTATATCCCGGCGCTGTCCGAGGTGCTCGGCGCGAGCGAGCAGGAGCGGCTGATCCTCTCCGACTGCGAAACGCTGCGGCTCCATTATTACTACACGATCCGCGAGTGGTATGAGCGCACCAAGGCGCGCCACAACGAGGTGGTCGCCGCCTTCGACGAGCGGCTCTACCGGCTCTGGCTGTTCTACCTCGCCGGCGCGATGACGATGTTCAGCGAAGCCAGCATGGTGAACTATCAGTTCCAGTATATCCGCAACCGGCGGGCGTTGCCGATCACCCGCGACTATATGTTCGAGGCGGAGGCGCGGCTGCGATCGCTTGAGGAGGCGCCGGCGGCGCCCCGGATCGCGGCCGAATAGCCTGAACGCTTTTTAAGTTGAAAGCCGCCGCGGAGTCGGCGAGTCCGGCGATGGCTTTCGCGGCTGGCCGCGGACGGCGAGGTTGCACAGGGGAGACCGACCTTTGGGGGACGCCGCGCCGCGTCCGTTCTGGACGAATCCGGCCATCCTGGCCGCACTCGTGATCGCGAGCGCGGTGCCGCTGCTGTGGCCCGACATTCCCCCGCTCGTCGATCTCCCCGGCCATATGGGCCGCTACCGCGTCCAGCTCGATATCGATCAGGTCCCGGTCCTGCGGCATTATTATGATTTCAGCTGGTCGCTGATCGGCAATCTCGGCGTCGACCTGTTGATCGTCCCCTTCGCCAAGCTGTTCGGGCTGGAGCTCGGCGTGAAGCTGATCGTGATCGCGATCCCGGCGATGACGACCGCCGGATTTTTGTGGGTGGCGCATGAGGTCCACGGCCGGGTGCCGCCGACCGCGCTCTTCGCCCTCCCCTTCGCCTACAATTTCCCCCTCATCTTCGGCTTCGTCAATTTCGCCTTGTCAATGGCCTTCGCCTTCCTCGCCTTCGCGCTGTGGCTGAGGCTCGGGCGGCTCGGCCGGCTGAAGCTGCGCGCGGCGCTGTTCGTCCCGATCTCCATCGCGATCTGGGTCGCGCACACCTACGGCTGGGGGACGCTCGGCGTGCTCGCCTTCTCGGCGGAGCTGGTGCGGCAGCACGACCGGGGCCGGACCTTCCTCCACGCCGGCCTCCATGCCGCCATTCAGTGCCTGTCGTTGTCAGTGCCCTTCCTGCTCATGCTGCTGTGGCGCAACGGCGCGGTGAGCGGATCGACCGGGGACTGGTTCAACTGGACGGCGAAGTTCCAGTGGCTGGTCATGGCGCTGCGCGATCGCTGGCAATGGTTCGATCTCGCCGCCCTCGCGCTGGTGCTTCTGCTGATCCTCGGGGCGATCGGGAACCGGCAGATCGGATTTTCGCGCAATCTCGCGGCCTCTTCGCTCTTCCTGCTGCTCGTCTTCGTCCTCCTGCCGCGGATCGTGTTCGGCTCGGCCTATGCAGACATGCGGCTCGTCCCTTACATGATGGCGGTCCCGGTGCTCGCCATTCGCGTCCGCCCGGCAATGAGCCTTCGCGCCCAGCGCGCCCTCGCCCTCGCCGGTCTCGCCTTCTTCGTCGCGCGCACCGCCGGCACGACGATCAGCTTCTACCTCTACGACCGCGACTATGATCGCGAGCTCGCCGCGCTCGATCATCTGCCCAGGGGCGCGCGCCTCGTCTCCTTCGTCGGGGTGCCCTGCATCCAGCCGTGGACGATGTCGCGGCGCGAGCACCTGCCCGGCCTCGCCCTGGTCCGGCGCGAAGCCTTTTCGAACGATCAATGGTCGATGGCGGGGGCCCAGCTGCTGATGACCGATTATCCGGCCGGCCACGGCTTCAGCCACGATCCGACCCAGATCGTCACCCTCAACCCCTGCCGCGGCGAGATCTGGCGGACCGTCAGCGAAGCGCTGTCCGAATTTCCGCGCGATGCGTTCGATTATGTCTGGATGATCCAGCCCCCGCCTTATGATCCGCGTCTCGCCGAGGGCCTCCGGCCCATCTGGCGCAGCGGATCGAGCGTCCTCTATAGGGTCGTCGATCGCTCGCCGCCCCTGGCGGGCCCGAAGGACCGTGGATGACGCGCCCAACGCTCTCGATCGTCGTGCCCTGCTACAACGAGGAAGCCTGCCTCGAGCAGCTTCACGCGCGGCTGTCCGCCGCCGCCGGCGCGGTCGCGCCCGGGGCCTATGAGATCATCCTCGTCAATGACGGCTCGCGCGACCGGACCTGGCCGATCATGCAGGCGCTTGCGGCGGCCGATCCGCGGCTCGTCGCGATCAACCTCTCGCGCAATCACGGCCATCAGCTCGCGCTCACCGCCGGGCTCGATCTGTGCGCCGGCGAGCGCATCCTCATCATCGACGCGGATCTTCAGGACCCGCCGGAACTGCTCCCCGACATGATGGCCGAGATGGACCGGCAGCAGGCCGATGTCGTCTATGCCGTCCGCCGCGCCCGCGCCGGGGAGACCGCGTTCAAGCTCGGTTCGGCCAAGCTCTTCTACCGCGTCCTCTCCCGGCTCGCGGAAATCGAGATCCCCGTCGATACCGGCGATTTCCGGCTGATGAGCCGGCGCGCGCTCGATGCGCTGCTCGCCCTGCCGGAGCAGGCGCGCTTCATCCGCGGCATGGTCGCCTGGATCGGCTTCCGGCAGGTGCCGATCGTCTACGACCGCGCCGAGCGACTGGCAGGCGAGACCAAATATCCGCTCGCCAAGATGATCCGCTTCGCACTGGACGCCGTGACCGGATTCTCGACGGCGCCGCTGCGGTTCGCGAGCCATATCGGCCTGTGGCTGGTCGCCGCCTCGGCGCTGCTCCTCGCCTATATCGCGATCGGCTTTTTCACCGGGACCGCGATCCAGGGCTGGACCTCGCTGATGCTCGTCGTCGTCATCCTCGGCGCGGTGCAGATGTTCGTGCTCGGCATGATCGGCGAGTATCTGGGGCGGCTCTACATGGAATCGAAGCGGCGGCCGCTCTACATCGTTGCCGAGATCGCTGGCCGGGCCGAAGGCGCCGCCCGGCTGGGCCACGTCGCTCAGGGCGCCGAGACGATCGCCGCGAGCGAGACCCCGGGCGGCAAGGGCAATCGCCCGAGGAAATAGCGTTCAAGGCCGAACACCCGCTCGAACAGCGCATTGACCGGCGCCGGCGGCAGCCTGTCGTCGCTGTCCTCCTTGCCGGTGAGGCGCCCCGCGATTCGCGCCCCTGCGGCGAGCGGGAAAAGGAGGCTGTTGAACCAGCCCATCATCTCGATCTTCAACCCGGCCGATTCGACCGCCGCGCGCAGCGTCCGCCGGGTGTAGCGGCGCTGGTGATGGTTCACGACGTCGTGGGCGCTCCACATCCACGGATGGGCCGGCACGGTGATCAGGATATGGCCGCCGGGGCGCAGCTTCGTCGCCATCGCCGCGAGCGCCGCGCGATCGCCCTCGACATGTTCGAGCACGTCGAGGATCGCGACCAGATCATAGGCGCGCTCGGGGACGCCCGTGAGCCGCGGCAGCGGCGCCTTCATCACCGGGCGGCCGAGCCGGCGGGCCGCAACCTCGCGCGCCGCATCGTCGATCTCGATCGCGTCGACCGTGCCGAACCGGCCCAGCATCTCCAGATTGTGGCCGGTGCCGCAGCCGATTTCGAGGATCTTCGCATCCTGCGGCGGCAATTCGATCCGGCGCCGGATGAGATCGGCGAGGATTTTGCGCCGGGCGCGATACCACCAGTGGCGCTCGTCCAGTTCGGCCATCCGATCGTAGACGATCCGTTCCATCAGGCGAACACCCACCAGCGATTGAGCGAGAAGGTGAGCAGCGGCGTCACGAAGACGATCGGGATCAGCGACCACCAGACCGGCCCGCCGAGCTCCTTGACCAGCAGCCAGATGAAGAACTGGCTGGTGAGGAAGCCGAGCGTGTTCACCATGAAGAAGCGGGCGGTGCGCTGCGCGGCCTTGTCGCGCGCGCCGTGGCCGCGGAAGCTGAACCGGCTGTGCAGAACATAGCCGAGGCCGGTGAAGACGAGGAAGTTGAGCGTGAAGGCGATCATCGGTTCGACGTGAAGCACCGTGGCGACGATCCAGTAGCCGCCGGCGACCAGCAAGGTGAGCAGCACGCCGGCGAGCCCGAAGCGCACCAGTTGCAGCGCCATTTCACCATAACGTGTCGGAAAGTTCATCGGTCCGTCGCTTGCCCTTTGCCAACGAGCGACTAATGCCCTCGCGAGGCATTGAAAAGCGAAGAAGGCGGCGATGGCGCAGGGACCGGACACAGTCAGGGATCTTGTCGAGCGCCGCTGGCGCCTGATCGTGCTGATCGTCTGGATCGCAGCCTGCGCCTATCTGCTGTTCGACCGCTGGGGCGCGATCCGCAGCTTCGCGCTTGGCGACACCGACGACAATATGCGGATCATGCAGGTCCGCGCCCTCTTGAACGGCCAGGGCTGGTACGATCTTCGCCAATATCGGATGGACCCGCCTTACGGCGCGGACATCCACTGGTCGCGGCTCGTCGACCTGCCGATCGCCGGACTGAAGCTCCTGTTCGCCCCGCTCCTCGGCGGCCGCAATGCCGAACAGGTCGCGGTCGCGGTCGCGCCGATGCTGCCGATGCTGGTCGTGATGGCAGCGCTCGCGGCGGCAACGCGGCGGCTGATCGCGCCTTACGCCTATCCGATCGCGGTCGCTCTCGTGCTGTGCTCGCCGACCGCGCTCAGCATGTGGACGCCGCTCAGGATCGATCATCACGGCTGGCAGCTTGCGACCCTCGCGCTCACCGTCGCCGGGCTCGCCGACGACAAGGCGGCACGGGGCGGCCTGATCGCCGGGATCGCGGCCGCGCTGTCGCTGGTGATCGGGCTCGAAATGCTCCCCTATCTCGCGGTCGCCGGCGCCGCGATCGCGCTGCGCTGGGTATGGGCGCGCGAGGAAGCGCCGCGCCTTGCGGCCTATGGCGCCAGCCTCGCCGGCGGCTGCGCGATCGGCTATCTCCTCTTCACCTCCGATTCCAACACGCGGCCGATGTGCGACGCGCTCTCGCCGGTCTGGCTTTCGGCCATGCTGGTCGCCGGCGCCGCTGCGGTCGCGCTGGCCGCGATCGGGCCGCGCGCGCGCGCCGCGCGCTTCGGCCTCGCGGCGGTCGCCGGCGCGCTGATCGCCGCCGCCTTCGCGCTGACCTGGCCCGATTGCCTCGGCCGCCTCGAACATTCGACGCCGCTGCTCGATCGCCTGTGGCTGAGCAAGGTGCGCGAGGCGATGCCGGTCTATCGCCACGGCGTGCGCACCGCCGTGCTCATCCTCTCGCTCCCGGCCTTCGGGGTCATCGGCTACGGGCTGATGCTGTGGACGAACCGGCGGGATGCGCCCCGCCTGATCGCCTGGGCCTCGATCGCAGCGGTCGCGATGACCGCGCTCGCGCTCCTGTTCTGGCAGACGCGCGCCGGGCCGGCCGCGCAGGTGCTCGCCATTCCCGGCGCGGCGGGACTCGCCTGGGCGCTGCTCGGCTGGCTGCTGCGGCGCAACTGGATGCTCGCCCGCGTGATCGGCGTCGCCGCCGCCTTCCTGCTCGTCTCCGGCCTCGCCACGGCCTATCTGACGACGCTCTTCCCCGACAAGCCCGACGCCTATCGCCGCTCGGTCAATCTCGCCAACGGCCAGTGCCCGACGCTGGCCGCGCTTCGGCCGGTGGCGATGCAGCCGCCGGGCCTCGTACTGACCTTCGTCGATCTCGGCCCGCGGCTCATCACCGTCACGCCGCACGATGCCATTGCGGGCCCCTACCACCGCAATGCCCGCCAGATCATCGACGTCATGCTCGCCTGGCGCGGCAGCGCCGACCACGCCCGCGAGACGATCGCGCGCTATCACGTCGATTACGTGCTCATCTGCCCGAACATGTCCGAATCCACCATCTACCGGGCGGAGGCGCCGGGCGGTTTCTATGCCCAGCTCGCCAGCGGCAAGGTGCCGGCGTGGCTCGCGCCGGTCGCGCTCCCGGCCGGATCGCCCTACCGGATGTGGCGCGTGGTCAGCTGAAGGTGCGGTGGAGGCCGTCCAGCACGAACTGGACGGCGAGCGCGGCGAGCAGGACGCCGAGGACGCGGGTGATCATCGCCTCGGTCTTCCGGCCGAGCAGCTTCATCAGCGGCGCCGCCGCAAGCAATGCGAAGAGCGTCAGCACCATCGTCGCCGCGAGCGCGGCGAGCACGACCAGAGTTTCGGCCAGCCCCTCGGAGCGGGCCGTCAGCAGCATCACCGAGGCGATCGATCCGGGGCCGGCGATCATCGGGATCGCCATCGGAAAGACGGAGATGTCCTCGACCTCGCTGGCGCGCACCTCCTCGGCCCGGTGCTCGCGACGCTCGGTGCGCTTTTCGAACACCATGTCGACCGCGATCAGGAACAGCATGATCCCGCCCGCGATGCGGAAGGCGGAGAGCGAGATTCCGAGCGCACGCAGCAGATCCTCGCCGAGCAGGGCGAAGAAGAGCAGGATCGCGCTCGCGACCAGCACCGCGCGGATCGCCATCGTGCGACGATGGGCCCCGGTCGCGCCGCGGGTGAGGCCGGCGAAGATCGGCGCGCAGCCCGGCGGGTCGATGACCAGCAGGAAGGTGACGAAGGCCGAGGCGAAGAGCGCGCTCACAGGCCCGCCGGCGGCACAAGGCCCGCGCGGATATGCGCGGCGACGAGGGTATTGCGCAGCAGCACCGCGATCGTCATCGGCCCGACGCCGCCCGGCACCGGCGTAATCGCGCCCGCCACCTCGACGGCCGAGGCGAAGTCCACATCGCCGACGAGCCTGGTCTTGCCCTCGCCGGCGTCGATCCGGTTGATGCCGACGTCGATCACGGTCGCGCCGGGCTTCAGCCAGTCGCCCTTGACCATTTCGGGCCGGCCCGCCGCCGCCACGACGATGTCGGCGCGGCGCACCAGCGACGGCAGGTCCCGGGTGCGGCTATGGGCGACCGTGACGGTGCAGCTTTCGTTGAGCAGCAGCCGGGCCATCGGCTTGCCGACGATGTTCGATCGCCCGATGACCACCGCGTCGAGCCCGGCAAGCTCGCCGAGCCGGTCCTTGAGCAGCATCAGGCAGCCGAGCGGCGTGCAGGGGACGAAGCCAGGAAGGCCGGTGGCGAGCCGTCCCGCATTCTCGACGTGGAAGCCGTCGACATCCTTCGCAGGATCGATGGCGTCGATCACCGCGCCCTCGTCGATCTGCGGCGGCAAGGGCAGCTGGACGAGAATGCCGTCCACCGCATCGTCCGCATTGAGCCGCGCGACGAGATCGATCAGCTCGGCCTGGGATGTCTCGACCGGCAGGCGATGCTCGAAGCTCGCCATGCCCGCCGCGATCGTCGCCTTGCCCTTGGAGCGCACATAGACCTGGCTCGCTGGATCCTCGCCGACAAGAACGACCGCGAGGCCCGGCGGCCGGCCGGCCGCTTCAACGAAGGCGGGCACCGCGGCCGCCACGCGCTCGCGAAGGCCCGCCGCGAAGGCCTTGCCGTCGATGATCGCCCCGCTCACGGCCCTGCCCTCAATAACCGGACAGGATAAGATCGCGCGCGACCCCGCCAAGCAGCGTCTGCAGCATGAAGATGATCAGGATCACGACCATGGGCGAGAAATCGAGGCCGCCGAAATCGGGCAGGATCCGGCGGATCGGTCGGTAGATCGGCGCGGTGATGCGATCCAGCGCGTTGAGGAAGGCGCGGACGAAATCGTTGTGCGTGTTGATGACGTTGAATGCCACCAGCCAGGACAGGATCGCCTGCGCCACGATGATGTAGATGGCGACCGTCAGCAGCAGATTGACGATCTGGATCAGCGCAAGCAGCATCTGGGTCTCCGGAAGGAAGCTCGCCGCCGATGTAGCGATGCCGCGGCGCAGCGGCAATGGCGCCGCCGGGACCGGCTAGGGCGCGAAGCGCGGCGGCTCCGCTTCGGCGAGCAGGATCGAGAACCACTGCTTCGGATCCGTCCATTCGCGGATCACCCCCCAGCCGGCGGCGCGGAGCAGGAGGCGGCTGTCGCGATGGCCGTATTTGTGGCTGTTCTCCGTGTGGATCGTCTCTCCCGCCCGCATGGCGAACGTGGTGCCGGAGACTGAAAAGACGACGTCGCGCGTCGCTTCCAGATGCATCTCGATCCGGCTGAGGTCGTCGTTCCAGATCGCCCGGTGGCGGAAGGCATCGACGGGAATGTCGGCGTCGAGCTCGGCATTGATCCGGAGGAGCAGGTTGAGGTTGAACGCCGCCGTGACGCCGGCGGCGTCGTCATAAGCCGCGCGAAGCACCTCGACGTCCTTGATCCGGTCCATCCCGATCAGCAGCCGCGATCCCTCGCCGAGCGTGTCCTTCATCGCGCGCAGCAGATCGACGGCGGTGCGCGCCACCATGTTGCCGATCGTCGACCCGGGAAAGAAACCGAGCCGTGGGAGCCCGGCGATCGAACCCGGAAGCGCGATCGTATTCATGAAATTGGCCTCGACCGGCAGGACCGGGAGATCGGGGAATTCCGCCCGCAGCGACTCCGCGGATTCGCGAAGGAAATCGCCGCTGATGTCGATCGGCACATAGGCCCGGGGCCGCACCGCGCGAAGCAGGATCGGCGTCTTGGCGGATGAACCCGATCCGAACTCGACGATCGCCGCGTCGGAGGCCGCGAGCGCCGCCATTTCCGCGCTGTTGGCCTCCAGCAAGGCGGTTTCCGTCCGCGTCGGATAATATTCCGGGAGGCGCGTGATCTCTTCGAACAATTGCGATCCGCGATGATCGTAGAGCCAGCGCGCCGGCACCGCCCGGATCGGCGCGGCGAGGCCGGCGAGCACATCGGCCCGGAAGGCGGGATCGGCGGCGAGAGCCACCCGGGGCGCATCCATCAAGCGTCCTTCGCAAGTCTCAGCCCGGAAAACATCCAGCGCTGATGGGGATAAAAGAAATTGCGGTAGGTGGCGCGCAGATGGCCGCGCGGCGTGGCGCAGCAGCCGCCGCGAAGCACCATCTGCCCGCTCATGAACTTGCCGTTATATTCGCCGACCGTCCCCTCCGCCGGGGTGAAGCCGGGATAGGGAAGGAAGGCGCTTTGCGTCCATTCCCACACATTGCCGACGAGGTCGTGCAGGCCCGGCCCGTCCGGCGCGGGGCGCGGCGCGACCGGGCCGGCGCTATCGAGCTGATGCCCCGATGCCGGATCGCAGCGCGCGCCATGATGTTCCCATTCGGCCTCACTTGGCAGCCGCGCGCCGGCCCAGCGCGCATAGGCGTCGGCCTCGTAATAGCTGATGTGGCAGACCGGCGCGGCGGGATCGATCGGCCGCACGCCGTCAAGCCCGAAGCGTGACCAGCCGCCGTCCTCGGCGATCCAGTAGAGCGGCGCGCCGATCTTTTCCCGCGCCACCCACGCCCAGCCGTCGGACAGCCAGAGCAGCGGATCGCCATAGCCCCCGTCGGCGATGAACGCGATCCATTCGGCATTGGTCACCGGTCGATCGGCAAGGGCGAAGCGGCCGACATAGGTCTTGTGGCGCGGCGTCTCGCTGTCGAAGGCGAAGTCGGCGCCCGCATGACCGATCTCGACGAGCCCCGGTTCCTCGATCGTCCAGCGGGGGCCGTCAGGCAGGGGCGCGGGCCGCGACGCCTCGGCCTCCCAGATCGCCGGCCGCAACGGATTTTCGAAGAAGGCCGCCTTCATGTCCATGAGCATCAGCTCCTGGTGCTGCTGCTCGTGGTGGAGGCCGAGCTCGAGCAGGCCGAGCGCCGGCGGCGCAAGCGTGTCGATCGCACCGAGAACGGCGTCGTCGACCGCGCGTCTCCAGCCGAGCACCTCGTCCAGCGACGGTCGGCTCAACATGCCACGGCGCGCGCGGTCATGGCGCTCGCCTTCGCCCTCATAATAGGAATTGAAAAGATAGGCCCAGCGTTCGTCGTGAGGCCGGTAGCCGGCGACGAAATCGCGCAGCACGAAGGTCTCGAAAAACCAGGTCGTGTGGGCGAGATGCCATTTGGCGGGCGACGCGTCCGGCATCGGCTGAAGCGTGGCATCGGCATCCGAGAGAGGCGCGGCGAGCGCCCGGCTCAACCCGCGGACCGCCTCGAACCGTTCGGTCAGGTCCAGCGCCCGTTCGCGCCGCGCGACTGTCGCCATCTTTCGGTCTCCCGCTGCGGAGTCCCTAGCATTTGCCGAACAAATGTGGAACGAAAATTCGCCCTAACGGGTCGCGCCCGGCTGCCACAGGATGTCGCCCGCATCCCGTGCGACCCAACGCGCGGCGACGAACAAATGGTCCGACAGGCGATTGAGATAGACGAGGGCGAGCGGGTTCAGCGCCACCTCGCGTGCCGCCGCGACCGCGGTCCGCTCGGCCCGCCGCACGACGGCGCGGGCGAAATGGAGCTCGGCCGCTCCGTTCGCGCCGCCGGGCAGGATGAAGCTGCGCAGCGGCTCGATATCCCCGTTCATCCGGTCGATCTCGCGCTCCAGCCGCTCGATCTGCGGCGCCACGATGCGCAGCGTCATCTCATCCGGCTCGAACGTCTCGCCGGGGGTGGCGAGATCGGCGCCGAGATCGAACAATTCGTTCTGGATTCGCGAAAGCATCGCCTTCGCCTCGGGATCGGCGAGCGCGGCGACGGCAAGCCCGATCGCGCAATTCACCTCGTCGACATCGCCGATCGCGGCCATGCGCGGATCGTCCTTGGCGACGCGTGAGCCGTCGACGAGCCCGGTCTGCCCGGCATCGCCGGTGCGCGTGTAGATCTTGTTGAGCCTGACCACGCCCCGGCGCCCGGCGGCCCTAGTGGTTGCCGCTGCCGGCGACGAGCAGCAGGATCACCGCGAACAGGATCGCGACGGCCTGGAACATCACGCGCTTGCGCATCAGCTCCTGCGATCGCTGGCCGGTCAGGTCCTTGCCCTGCGCCATGCCGATCACGCCCTTCACCAGGACGTAGAGGGTCGCGCCCGCGAAGGCGATGATGAGGATGACGAGAAGCGGAGTCATGCCGCCTATCTAGGCGTCCCCGAGCGAATATCCAGTCGGAAGTTCGCCGCGTCTCAGGGATGCGACCAGTTCGGCCGGATCGGCGCCGCCCGTGCGCAGATCGGCGATGGCCGGCGCGCCGTGCCGCTTGGCGAGCCGTCGACCCTGGGCATCGGTCAGCAGGGCGTGGTGGTGATAGACCGGCACCGGCAGTCCGAGCAGCGCCTGGAGCAGGCGATGGACGTGGGTCGCGGCGAAGAGATCGCGGCCGCGCACGATATCGGTGACGCCCTGCGCGGCATCGTCGACGGTGACGGCAAGATGATAGCTGGCCGGCGCATCCTTGCGGGCGAGGACGACGTCGCCGAACGCCGCCGGCTCCGCGATCACCTCGACGCCATTGTCGATCCACGCGAGCGGCGTCGCGACGCTTGCAAGCGCCGCCGCCATGTCGAGCCGCCAGGCGTGGGGCAGCGAGAGATCGGGACCGGCGAGGCCGCGGCACGTCCCCGGATAGACCGCGCCGCCGGGGCCGTGCGGCGCGCTCGCGCTCGCGGCGATGTCGGCGCGGGTGCAGAAGCAGGGATAGACGAGGCCCGCCGCCCTCAGCCGTTCCAGCGCGTCGGCATAAAGCGGCAGCCGCTCCGACTGGTAGGTGGCCTCGCCGTCCCATTCGAGGCCGAGCCAGATGAGATCGCCGAAGATCGCATCGACATGTTCGGCGCGCGCGCGTCCCGGATCGATATCCTCGATCCGCAGCAGGAAGGCGCCGTCCCGCGCCCGTGCGAAGTCGTGCGCCAGCAGCGCCGAATAAGCGTGGCCGAGATGCAACCGTCCGGTCGGGCTCGGCGCGAAACGGGTTACCGGCTGCATGTGAAGTCTTGACCGCGAGTCACAAGCTATGGTGTCATCATGGCGTCACGACGACAAGACATGGGCGTGGCGGACAGGAGAAGACGGGCGATCCGCTTTCTTCCTCGTTCTGGGTGCGACAGGCATGGGGACGGCGTTTCGGGATTGCTCCGCGAAACGGGAGTCGATTGACCTTGTATCACCCCGATCTGCTTCGCCACCCGGAAAGCTGCCCCGCGCTCGTGCTGAACGCGGATTATACGCCGCTCAGCTATTATCCGCTCAGCCTCTGGCCCTGGCAGACCGCGATCAAGGCGGTGTTCCTGGAACGGGTGGACATCGTCGCCCAATATCAGCGCAAGGTTCACAGCCCCAATCTGGAGATGAGCCTGCCGAGCGTGATCGCGCTGCGGCAATATGTGCGGCCGTCCGAATATCCCGCCTTCACCCGGTTCAACCTGTTCCTTCGCGACCGCTTCGCCTGCCAATATTGCGGCGAGACGAAGGAGCTCACCTTCGATCACGTCGTCCCGCGCGCCCAGGGCGGACGGACGACCTGGGAAAACGTCACCACCGCCTGCGCGCCCTGCAACCTCAGGAAGGGCGGGCGGACGCCGGCCCAGGCCCATATGCACATCCACCGCCAGCCCTATCGACCGACCAGCTGGCAGCTGCAGGACCATGGCCGGTCCTTCCCGCCCGGCTATCTCCACGAAAGCTGGCGCGACTATCTCTACTGGGACATCGAGCTGGAGGCCTAGAGCCCACGCCTCCCGTGAGCAAAGCTCATCGGAGGATCAGCGCTGGATCCACCGCCGCCGCACGAACCAGGCGAGCACGACGGCCGCGATGACGGCGCACAGGATCACGATCTCCCAGAACGCCCAGGGATCGTGCGCGTCGGGAATGCCCTCGACATTCATGCCGAGCAGGCCGGTGATGAAGGTGAGCGGCAGGAAGATGAAGGCGACGACCGAGATCAGCAGGGATCGCTGGTCGATCTCCTCCGCGCGCAGATCGGTCAGCTGTTCGTGGAGCAGTGCCGATCGCTCGCGTACCGCCTCGAGCTCCTCGGCCATGCGCGCGAACCGGTCCGCCGCCTCGCGGATGTGGAGCCGATCGTCGTCGTGCAGCCATTCGAAGTCATGGCTGGCGAGCGCGAGCAAGGCATCGCGATCCGGCGCGACGAAGCGGCGGAAGGAAATCGCCTCGGAACGGATGCCGGTGATCGTCGAGCGCAACCGGAACTTGTTGCCGCTTTCCAGCATGCTCTCGCAATCGTCGAGCGTGTCGCCAAGCTCGGCGACCTGCGGATCGAGCGTCGCGCTGATCTCGCGCGCATAAGCGGCGACGAGGTCGCCGGGGTCACGGATCTTGCCGTCCTCCATCGCCGTCATGACTGCGGCGGTCGCGGCGAGCGGCTTGCGGGTCACCGAATCGATCCTGCCGCGCCGCACCCACATGCGGATCGAGACCAGCCGGTCGGAATCGTCGATGTCCGTGGCGGCGGGGCCGCGGATGTTGACGATCGCGCCATGATCGATCCGGTCGCAGCGCGGCCGGGTCTCGGACGCGGTCAACGCGTTGGCGGCGACCTCCGGAATGTCCGCGCGCACGAGATGCGGCAGCTCGTCGAGCCCGGCATTCTCGACATGGGCCCAAAGGAAGCCGTCGCCTTTATATTGTTCGGCTTCCTCCATGCTCAGGCGTCGTGGCGGGCCGTCGCCGACGAGCAGGATCTCGCAGTTCACGCATGCTCCCGGAGATAGTCGCGAACCTTCGGCCCGACATCCCCGCGCGCGAGCGCGAGCGCGACATTGGCGACGACGAAGCCGGCCGCGTCGCCGCAATCGTGGCGGTCGCCCTCGAAGGTCACCGCATGGAAGGGCTGGCGGCCGATCATCTCGGCCATTCCGTCGGTCAGCTGGATCTCCCCGCCGGCGCCTTTGCCGACCGTCTCCAGCACGCCCATGATCTCGGCCTGGAGGATGTAGCGTCCCACCACCCCGAGCGTCGAGGGCGCGTCCTCGGCCTTCGGCTTTTCGACCAGGCCCCTGACTTCGGTCAGGCGGCCCCGCGACGTGCCGGGCGTGACGATGCCGTAGCTCGACGTCCGCTCGCGAGGGACGTCCTGCGCGCACACGATGTTTCCGCCGACTTCATTATAGGCTTCAACCATCTGCGCGAGGCAGCCCGGAGAACCCACCATCAGATCGTCCGGGAGGAGCACCGCGAACGGCTCGTCGCCGATCAGGTCGCGCGCGCACCAGACGGCATGGCCCAGGCCGAGCGGCGATTGCTGACGGACCGAGGCGATCGCGCCGGGCGCGAAGCGGGTGCCGTCGAGCGGCGCCAGCGATTTGCCGCGCGCCGTCATCACGGCCTCCAGCTCGTAGCCGATGTCGAAATGGTCCTCGAGCGCGCCCTTGCCGCGCCCGGTCACGAAGATGAACTGCTCGATCCCGGCCTCGCGCGCCTCCTCCACCGCATATTGGATCAGCGGCTTGTCGACGATGGTCAGCATCTCCTTCGGCATCGCCTTGGTGGCGGGAAGGATGCGGGTGCCGAGACCGGCGACCGGAAAGACGGCCTTGCGGACTTTTTTCACTGCGGATGTCATTGCGGAGCGTCGCCCATGTCGTTGACCACCTCGGTCGGGCGATCGGGCGGCGGGAGATCGAAATGGTCGCTGTCCCGCACTTCGGAGCGGCGCAGCAGCTCGTCGATCCGGTCCGGCCTGGCGGTGGTCGGCACCGCGAGCATTTCGTCGACCGTCGGCGCGCGCGCCGCCATGCGCGGCGCCTGCGGCATGGCGCGGCCCTGCGGCGGCTCGAGCGGCCGTTCGAGGCCGCAGCCGGCAAGCGCCGACAAGGCGAGGAGGATCGATGCCGGCCGCTTCATCACGCCATTCCCAACGCCCGTTTCGCCGCCTCGATCCGCTCCGCGACCGCCGCCGGCGCGGTGCCGCCGAAGCTCAGCCGGCTTCTAACCGATGCGTCGAGGGAAAGCACATCGAAAACCCGCGCATCGATCCTGGGATCGACGGCCCGAAGCGCGTCGAGCGGCAGATCCCACAGCGCGCAGCCGCGCTCCTCGGCAGCGCGGACGCAGCGCCCCGTGATATGATGCGCCTCGCGGAAGGGCACCCCGGCCTCGCGCACCAGCCAGTCGGCGAGATCGGTGGCGGTCGCATGTCCCGCCGCCGCCGCCGCGCGCATCCGATCGGTGTCGAAGCCGCTCGTTTCCACCATCCCCGCCATCGCGGCGAGCGAGACGATGAGAAGGTCGTGCGCCTGGAAGACCGGCTCCTTGTCGTCCTGCATGTCCTTTGAATAAGCGAGCGGCAGGCCCTTCATCGTCATCGCGAGCGAGACCATCAGGCCGGCGATGCGGCCCGAATGGCCGCGCACCAGCTCGGCGGCGTCCGGATTGCGCTTCTGCGGCATGATCGAGGAGCCGGTCGAGAAACTGTCCGAAAGTTTCAGGAATCCGAAGGGCTGGCTGGCCCACAGGACGAACTCTTCGGCAAGGCGGGAGAGGTGCAGCGCGCACTGGGTCGCGCCCATCAGGTAATCGAGCGCGAAATCGCGGTCCGACACCGCATCGAGCGAGTTGGCGGTGGGCCGGTCGAAGCCGAGCGCAAGCGCGGTCGCCTCGCGATCGACCGGAAAGCCGGTGCCGGCGAGCGCCGCGCTGCCGAGCGGGCTCTCGTTCATCCGCGCGCGCGCGTCGGCGAAGCGCGAGCGATCCCGCCTCAGCATCTCGTAATAGGCCATGAAATGGTGGCCGAGCGTGACCGGCTGCGCGGACTGGAGATGGGTGAAGCCGGGCATGATCGCCTCGACATGCTCGGCCGCGCGAACGACCAGCGCCTTCTGGAGCGCGGCAAGGCCGGCGTCGGCCTCGTCGATCGCGTCGCGCACCCACAGGCGAAAATCGGTCGCGACCTGATCGTTGCGCGAGCGGGCGGTGTGCAGTCGCCCGGCCGCCGGGCCGATCAGCTCGGCGAGGCGCGCCTCGACATGCATGTGGATGTCTTCGAGCGCGGGATCCTCCGGCACGCCGTTCGCTTCATATTCGCCCGCGATCGTCTCCAGCCCGTCGAGGATCGCATCGACATCGGCCTGCGCGACGATCCCTTGCGCCGCCAGCATCGCCGCGTGGGCCTTCGATGCCGCGATGTCCTGTCGCCACAAGCGCTTGTCGAAGCCGATCGAGGCATTTATCTCGCGCATCAGCGCCGACGGGCCTTCGGCGAAGCGCCCGCCCCACATCGCGTTGGAGTGCTGATCCTTGCGGCTTTCGATTCTCTTTCTCCCGGCCCTGACCATGGGCCTCGTTCTGGCGGGATGCGATAGGCAGAACGCGGCGGCGCCGCAAGGCAACGAAGCGAACGCTGCGGCCCCGGCCGCCGGCAACGAATCCACCGAAGACTATCCGACCGGCGTGCTCGACCGCAGCCATGCGGGGACGCGCGCGCCCGATCAGTCCTTCGCCGGGCCGGACGGACAGCCGGTGCGGCTCGCCGACTTTCGCGGCCACCCGCTGCTCGTCAACATGTGGGCGACCTGGTGCGGGCCGTGCGTGATCGAGCTGCCCTCGCTCGACGCGCTTGCCGGGCGGACGCATCCCAACGGGTTGAAGGTGATCGCGGTCAGCCAGGACACGGGCACGCATGACGCCGTCACCAGCTTCCTTTCCAGCCACAATGTCCGCAACCTCGCCGCCTATCAGGACAACCAGATGCAGGCGATGACGAGCCTCCACCTCGATACGCTCCCGACGACGATCCTTTACGATGCCGACGGCAAGGAGGTCTGGCGCATGACCGGCCGCGCCGATTGGGCCAGCGAGCGGGTCGCCAATCTGCTGCGTGAGGCGGACGCGCGCTAGGCTGGCCGATCCCGCCGGGATCGACGCGCCATCGCGGCGTCGGGTTAGTCCCGCAAAAGCTCGTTGATGCCGGTCTTGGAGCGGGTCTGCGCGTCCACCCGTTTGACGATCACCGCGCAGGCGAGGCCGGGGCCGCCCTCCTTGCCTGGCAATGTGCCCGGCACGACCACCGAATAGCTCGGCACGCGGCCGATGAAGACCTCGCCGGTCGCGCGATCGACGATCTTGGTGGAGGCGCCGAGGAAGACGCCCATCGACAGGACCGCGCCCTGCTCGACGATCACGCCCTCCGCCACTTCCGATCGAGCGCCGATGAAGCAATCGTCCTCGATCACCACCGGCCCGGCCTGCAACGGCTCGAGCACGCCGCCGATGCCGGCGCCGCCGGAGATATGGACGTTGCGGCCGATCTGGGCGCAGCTTCCGACCGTCGCCCAGGTATCGACCATCGTCCCTTCGCCGACATAAGCGCCGATGTTGACGAAGCTCGGCATCAGGACAGCGCCCGGCGCGACATAGGCGCCGCGCCGGACGATCGCGCCCGGAACCGCGCGGAAGCCCGCCGCCGCGAAATCCGTCTCCGTCATGCCGAGGAATTTGGAGGGCACCTTGTCCCACCACATCGCGCCGCCCGGACCGCCGGCGATCGGCGCCATCGGATTGAGCCGGAAGGAAAGCAGCACGGCCTTCTTCAGCCATTGATTGACCTGCCAGCCCTGCGGCCCCTTCTGTGCGACCCGGGCCTGGCCGGAATCGAGCAGGGCGATCGCGCGATCGACGGCGCTGCGGATTTCGCCGCCGGTCGCCGCGCCGATCGCATCGCGATCATCCCACGCCTGCTCGATCACGTCCCTCAAGGCTTCGCTCATGCCGTTTCTTTCCCCGTCACCTCGCCGAGCCACACGGCGATGTCGTTGGTCCTGTAATCGACGAAATCGGGCTGCGCGACCCCGCCGGCCTGTTCCGATCCATTGTCGATCCACAAGGTCGCCATTCCGATCGCCTTGGCCGGCGCAAGGTTGCGCGCCATATCGTCGGCAAAGAGCGAGCGGGTCGGATCGATGTCGAGCCGGCGGCACAGCTTTTCGTAGGCCGACGGATCGGGCTTGGGGACATAATCCATCGTGTGGATATCGTGGAATCCGTCGAACGCGTTGGCGAGGCCGATCGCGTCCAGGACGCGGCGCGCATAGCGTTCGTCGGCGTTGGTGAAGATGAACTTGCGTCCGGGCAATGCATCGAGCGCGGCGACCAAGGCCGGATCGGCGGCCAGCCGCGCCATGTCGATATCGTGGACGTAATCGAGGAAATCGTGCGGATCGACGCCGTGGTTCGCCATCAGGCCCGCCAGCGTGGTGCCGTGATCGCGGAAAAAGCCCTTCTGCACCCGCCGCGCCTCGTCGGGATCGAGATCGAGCCGCCGCGCGACATAATCGCGGATGCGCCGATCGACGAGAGCGAAGAGATCGCAAGCGGCCGGATAGAGGCTGTTGTCGAGATCGAAGACCCAATTTTCGACATGATCGAGCGTCGGCGTCATGCCGCCGCGCCTAGCGCAAGCCTTCGTTTAAGCAAAACGAAACCATGGCGGGTTGAGATGCGGTGTGCCTGCGGGGCGCACCATATGTTCACGCGTGGCATTTACGGTTAGCCTGGGGGTGACGTCATGACGAACCGGCCTGTCCGTATCAGCCTCGTCCTTTCGGTCTGCGTGGTCGCGCTGGCCCTGGCGGGATGCGGCGGTGGCGGCGGCGGGCCGCGCCCGGCGCCGATCGGAACCCCGCCGCCCGCACCGCCGCCACCTCCGCCGCCTCCTCCTCCGCCACCGCCGCCACCGCCGCCGCCGACGTCCGGGTTCAACGATGCCGAATATCGGCGGTCGAACGCGGCTGTCTCTTCAGGCGCGATCACCGCCTGGAACGCCGGCGCGACCGGGCAGGGGGTAAAGGTCGGCGTCATCGACACCGGCATCAATCCGAACCTCGCCGAATTCACCGGCCGTATCGATCCGGCGAGCCAGGACGTGGCGAGCAATCGCGGCGTCGTCGACAATGAAGGCCACGGCACCGCCGTTTCGGCCGTGATCGCCGCCAACCGCAACGGCCAGGGGATCGAAGGCGTCGCGTTCAATTCGACGATCATCTCGCTCAACACCGCCGACCCGAGCGATTGCGACCCGGACGACGGCTGCTCGCACAGCGACTCGGACATCGCCCGCGCCCTCGACATCGCCCGGACGAACGGGGCGCGGGTGGTCAACATCTCGCTTGGCGGCGACGGCGTCGGCGGGGTGCTGCTGACCGCGGTGAACCGGGCCGTGCAGGCCGGGATGGTGATCATCATCTCGGCCGGGAATGAGGGCCAGGCCAATCCGGACGGGTTCGCCGCCACGATCGCGCGCCAGTCGGGCGATGGCCAGGTGATCATCGCGGGCGCGGTGAATGGCAGCGACCAGCTCGCCTCCTTCTCCAACCACGCCGGGACCAGCGCGGCTTATTATCTCGCCGCCCTGGGGGTCGCGGTGCGCGCGCCGGACCAGACCGGCCAGACCTTCCTGTGGGACGGCACGTCCTTCTCCGCGCCGATCATCAGCGGCGCCGCCGCCTTGCTCGCCAGCGCCTTTCCGAACCTCACCGGCAAGCAGATCGTCCAGCTGCTCCTGTCCAGCGCCGACGATGCCGGCGCCCCCGGGGTCGATGCCGATTACGGAAACGGAATCCTCAACATCACGCGGGCCTTCGCGCCGCAGGGAACGCTGTCCCTGGCCGGCAGCAGAACCCGCATCGACAGCATCGACACCGGCAGCCTGTCCGGCGCGATGGGCGATGCGCGGCCGCACATGGACGGTGTCGTGCTGCTCGACGGCTTCTCGCGCGCCTATGTCGCGGATATCGCCCAGCGCCTCTCCGCCGCGCCGCAGCAGCGGCCGCTCGAGGAGGGCCTTCGCCAGGACGTCGCGACCACCAGCGCGCAGGTCGGGGCGACCACCTTCGCAATGTCGGTCCGCCGCCCGTTCGCCGGACAGACACCGGGCAATCTCGCCCGCACCGGGCTGTCTTTCGACGAGGCGCGCTCGGCCCGAGCGCTGGCGAGCTATGCGCTGAGCCGCGTCGGGCCGCGAACCGCCATTGCCCTCGGCCTCTCCGAAAGCGGCCGCACGCTCCAGCAACGGCTGCAGGAGACGGACGGAAGCCCCTTCCTGATCGCCCGCGATCCGATGGAGCGCGCCGGATTCTACGCCGATCGCGGCACCAGCTTCGGGATCCGGCAGAATTTCGGGTCGGTGGGCCTGACCGTCACCGGCGAGCGCGGCCATGTCGAGCAGCTGTTGCCGCGCCCTGGGCTCCGCGCGCCCGGTTATGACATCGCGAGCGTCGCGATCGATCGCCGGCTCGGCCGCGCATGGCTCTCGGCGGGAATCTCGCGCCTCGGCGAGGAAGGGACGGTACTCGGCGGCGCCTTCGCGCTCGCCCCGGGCGGCGCGACGAGCTGGTTCCTCGACAGCTCGGCCCGATTCGATTTCGCCCCCGGCTGGTCGGCCGGCGCGAGCTGGCGGCGCGGCTGGACATCAATGCCGGCCGGCGGGGCGCTGGTCAGCGGCGGCTCTCTTCAGACCGACGCCTGGTCGCTCGATATCACCCGGCGCAGCGCCTTCCGGCTCGGCGACCGCCTCGCCCTTCGCGTGATGCAGCCGCTTCGGGTCCGCTCGGGCGGCTATGCGCTGAACCTGCCGGTGTCCTACGACTATGCCGATCTCGGCGTGGGCTATGAGCGGCGGCTGTTCAGCCTCGCGCCGACCGGGCGGGAGATCGATTATGAGGCGGCCTATGGCACGGGCGTGCTCAACAATCGCGCCTGGCTCAGCGCCAATGCCTATTACCGCGCCGATCCCGGCAATATCGCGACCATGCCCGGCGACGCGGGCTTTGCGATCCGCATTGCCTTCGGGATGTAGCTAGACGGTGAAGCTTTCGCCGCAGCCGCACGCGCCCTTGGCGTTGGGGTTGTCGAACACGAAGCCGGCGGTGAAATCGTCTTCCCGCCAGTCCATCGTCGAACCGACGAGATAGAGGACGGACGCGCCGTCGATGTAGAAGATGCCGCCAGGCGTCTCGATCTTCTCGTCGAACGGATCGGCCTCGCTCACATAGTCGACCGAATAAGCGAGGCCGGAGCAGCCGCGCCTCGGCGTCGACAGCTTGACCCCGATCGCCCCGTCAGGCGCCTTCGCCATCAGTTCGGCGATGCGCCGCTCCGCGGCCGGGGTGAGGATCACCGCGGCGGGGATCGCGCGCGTCTTCGTTCCAGCGGTCATCACAGCATTCCCAGTTCGAGCTTCGCCTCGTCGCTCATCTTCTGCGGGTCCCAAGGCGGGTCCCAGACCAGCTCCACCTCGGCGTCGCCGATCCCCGGCACCGCACCGACCCGGAGCTCGACCTCGCCGGGCATCGATTCCGCCACCGGGCAATGCGGCGTCGTCAGCGTCATGATGATCTTCACATGGTGGTCCGCATTGATCTCGACGCCGTAGATCAGGCCGAGATCGTAGATGTTGACCGGGATTTCGGGGTCGTAAATGTCCTTGAGCGCATCGATCACCGCCTCGTAGAGCGCACCGCCCGGCGCGGTCCCGCTGAGCGGCGCCGGCTGCTGCGCCAGGAAGCCCTGGAGATAGTCGCGCTTGCGCTCGAAAGCCTCGGTGACGCTCGGGGTCTCGGCCACGTCGGTGACGCGCGCCTTGGGCGGCGGCATGACGCCGTCGACCTCCTGCGTCTCGATCTTGCGTTCCTCGTTCACCCGAAAATCTTCCTTACCCGTTCGATTCCCGTAACCAGCGCGTCGATGTCGCGCGGGCCGTTATAGACGCCGAAGCTCGCCCGCGCCGTGGCCTCGACCCCCAGCGCCGCCATCAGCGGCTGCGCGCAATGGTGGCCGGCGCGGATCGCGACCTGGCCCTCGTCCAATATGGTGCCGACATCGTGGGGATGCACCCCTTCCATCGCGAAGGACACGATGCCGGCCGACTCCTCCGGCCCGAACAGGCGCACGGAATTGATCCCGCGGAGCGCTCTCCGCGCTTCGCGCACCAGCGCGGTCTCATGCGCGTGGATGGCATCGAGGCCGATGCCCTCGACATAATCGATCGCCGCGTGGAGCCCGATGACGCCGACGACATGCGGCGTCCCCGCCTCGAACCGCGCCGGCGGCGGGGCGTAGGTGGTCTTTTCGAACGTCACCTTGTCGATCATCGCGCCGCCCCCCTGCCAGGGCGGCATGGACTCGAGAATCTCGCCGCGGGCCCACAGGACGCCGATGCCGGTCGGCCCGTAGAGCTTGTGGCCGGAAAAGACGTAGAAGTCGCAACCGAGATCGCGCACGTCGACGGGCAGGCGCGGCACCGCCTGGCAGCCGTCCAGCAGCAGCTTCGCGCCGACCGAATGGGCGATCTCGGCCGCACGCTTCGCGTCGAGCACGGAGCCGAGCACGTTCGAGACATGGGCGAGCGCGACCAGCTTGTGCTCGGGGCGGATCATCGCGGCCATCGCGTCGAGATCGATGCGGTGGTCCTCGGTCAACGGGACCACGTCGATCGCGGCGCCGGTCATCTGCCAGGGCACGATGTTCGAATGATGCTCGAGCGTCGAGAGCAGGATCCGGTCGCCGGGCTTGAGCTGGGCGCGGCCCCAGCTCTGGGCGACCAGGTTGATCCCCTCGGTCGCGCCGCGCACAAAGACGATCTCCTCGGGCGCCGCGGCGTTGAGGAAGCGCGCGACCCGCGCCCGCGAGGCTTCGAAGGCCAGCGTCATGTCGGCCGATCGCTGGTAGACGCCGCGATGGACGGTCGCATAGGTCTCGCCATAGCCGCGCGCGATCGCATCGATCACCGTCCGCGGCTTCTGCGCGGTGGCGGCGCTGTCGAGATAGGCCCAGCCTTCCGGGATCGCCGGGAAATCGGCGAGCCGATCGAGCGGCCGGGTGGTGGCCGCGTCCACTCTATTCTCGCCTCCCTTGAAAGGCAGGGGCGAAGAGAAGGAGCGGCTCATGATTGCCCTCCGAACCACTCGTCTACGTCGGCATAGCAGGCCGCCCGCACCGCCTCCTCGCCGATCCGGTCGAGCGCGTCGGCGACGAAGGCACGGGTGAGCAGGGCCTTGGCCTCCTCCGGCGTGACCCCCCGGCTTTCGAGGTAGAAGAGGGCGTTCCTGTCCAGTTCGCCGACGGTCGCGCCATGCGCGCACTTCACGTCGTCGGCGAAGATTTCCAGCTCCGGCTTGGCATTGATCTGCGCGCCGCGGTCGAGCAGGAGCCCCTTGAGGCTCTGCTCGGCGTCGGTCTTCTGGGCGTGCCGGTCGACCTTGACCTGGGCCATGACCGAGCAGGTCGCCCGATCGTCGGCGACCGAGCGCCACGGCTGGCGGCTGGTGCCGAGCGGGGTCGCATGGCGCAGCACCGTGACGCCTTCGAGCTTCTGGGTGCCGCGCGCCAGCAGCGCGCCGCCAGCTTCGGCATAAGCGCCCGCGCCGCTGACCAGGATATCGTGCTCGATCCGCGCGCTGTCCGCGCCGGTCACCAGCGCGACGCCGGCATAGCTCGCCCCAGCGCCCACCGAGGTCTTGGCGAAATCGGTATGGGCGCCGCCATCCTTCAGCACGCGGATGACGCGCATCAGGCGCGCCGCATTGCCCAGCTCCAGCACCGTCGTGACGTTGCTCCAGCCGCTGCCGACATGGGTCTCGACAACCGAGGCCTGGGCGTCGTCCGCCAGTACGATCCGGTTGGACAGGTGCGCCGCGCCGCCGGTCGATACGTGGACGATCTGGACCAGCCCGCTCGCCGCGCCGTTCGCGCCGAGCGCGATCACATAGCCCGCCCTCGCCTCCGCGCCGGCGAGATCGGCGAGCGGCTGGGTGCCCGGCCTGTGGCGCACGGGCGAGACCTTAACCTCGCGCGGATCGCTTCCGGCGGCGTCGAACTCTCCGTCGACGAACAGGAGACGCGGGCCCGAAATCTCGCAATCGATCCAGGGGAGGTCGGCGGGCACGTCGCCCGTGGGCGCCGCCTCCGCATAGGCCGGCAGAGCGGAGAGGTCGCTCCAGCGCCATTCCTCGGCGCGGTTCGACGGGAGTTCGAGCAGGCTCACGCGGCCAGCTCTCCATAGCCTTCGCGCTCGAGCTCCAGGGCCAGCTCCGCCCCGCCCGAGCGGACGATCCGTCCGCCCGCGAGGACGTGGACGAAATCGGGACGGACGAGATCGAGCAGGCGCTGATAGTGGGTGATCAGCAGCACCGCCTTGTCGGGCTTGCGCATGATCCGGTTGATCCCCTCGCCGACGACGCGCAGCGCGTCGATGTCGAGGCCGCTGTCCGTCTCGTCGAGGATGGCGAGGGTGGGATCGATGATCCCCATCTGGACCATTTCGTTGCGCTTCTTCTCGCCGCCGGAGAAGCCGACATTCACCGCCCGCTTCATCATTTCCATGTCGAGCCCGAGCGCATCGGCCTGCGCCCGCGCCAGCCGCAGGAAATCGCCCGCCGACAGCTCCGCCTCGCCCCGCGCCCGCCGCTGGGCATTGAGCGCGGTGCGCAGGAACTGGACGTTGGAGACGCCCGGGATTTCGACCGGATACTGGAAGCCGAGGAAGAGGCCGAGCGCGGCGCGTTCGTGCGGGTCGAGGGCGAGGAGGTCGATACTCTCCACTTCGTCACCCCGGACTTGATCCGGGGCCCACCTTCCTTCTCCGGCGCCGGAAGAGAAGGTGGATGCCGGATCAAGTCCGGCATGACGGGAGGGGGTGAAGGTCACCGACCCCTCCGTCACTTCATAGCCCGGCCGCCCGGCGAGGACGTAGGACAGGGTCGACTTGCCCGACCCGTTCGGCCCCATGATCGCATGGATCTCGCCCGGATTGATACCGAGGCTGATCCCTTTGAGGATCGGCTTGCCATCGACTTCGGCGTGGAGGTTTTCGATCTGGAGCACCATCATTCCATTACCTGCCGGCGTGCCTTGCTCTGAAATGGTCGACGATGGTCCATACGGATTCGTCCAATTCGGCAAATCTGCGGTCGACGCGCCTCCGGCTGGCTTCATCGGACCAACCGGCCGCACTCAGACCCGCCACGGCGATGTCGAACTCCGCGCCGCGAACACGCGCGCAGCGTGAGATGACCTCACGCTCCGAGAGCGCCTCTACTCTGCCTCTGGTTTGTTCGTCGATCTTTTCAAAGAGACACTGTTGGTATGTCGCAATAGCCGCCTCCACCGGTCGCGGCAGAGCCGGCGAAACTGTCACTCCGGCGATAGCACTCTGGGCGATAGTCAGGGCGAGCGCGAGCTTCATCCCACGCTTCCCTCAAGGCTAATCCCCAGCAGCTTCTGCGCCTCGACCGCGAACTCCATCGGGAGCTGCTGGAGGACTTCGCGGGCGAAGCCGTTGACGATCAGCGCCACGGCCGCCTCGCTGTCGAGCCCGCGGCTCATCGCGTAGAACAGCTGATCGTCGCTGATCTTCGAGGTGGTCGCCTCGTGCTCGATCTGCGCGCTCGGGTTGCGGACTTCGATATAGGGGACGGTGTGGGCGCCGCACTGGTCGCCAAGGAGCAGGGAGTCGCACTGGGTGAAGTTGCGGACGCCCTCGGCATTGGCGTTGACCCGCACGAGGCCGCGATAGGTGTTGTTCGATCGGCCCGCGCTGATGCCCTTGGAGACAATCGTCGACCGGCTGCCTTTGCCGAGGTGGATCATCTTGGTGCCGGTGTCGGCCTGCTGGCGGTTGTTGGTGAGCGCGACCGAATAGAATTCGCCGACGCTGTCCGCGCCCTTCAAGATGCAGGACGGATATTTCCAGGTGATCGCGGAGCCGGTCTCGACCTGCGTCCACGACACCTTGGAGCGCGCGCCGGCGCACAGCGCCCGCTTGGTGACGAAATTGTAGATGCCGCCCTTGCCCTCGGCATCACCCGGATACCAGTTCTGGACGGTGGAATATTTGATCTCCGCGTCCTCGTGGGCGTAGAGCTCGACCACCGCCGCGTGGAGCTGGTTCTCGTCGCGCATCGGCGCGGTGCAGCCTTCGAGGTAGGAGACGTAGCTGCCCTTGTCGGCGACGATGAGCGTGCGCTCGAACTGCCCGGTATTCTCGGCGTTGATCCGGAAATAGGTGGAAAGCTCCATCGGGCAGCGCACGCCTTCCGGCACATAGACGAAGGTGCCGTCGGAGAAGACGGCGCTGTTGAGGCAGGCGTAATAATTGTCGCGCTGCGGCACCACGCTGCCCAGATATTTGCGGACGAGATCCGGAAATTCGCGGATCGCCTCGCTGATCGATCGGAAGATGACGCCGGCGGCCTCCAGCTCCTTGCGGAAGGTGGTAGCGACGGAGACGCTGTCGAACACCGCGTCGACCGCGACCTTGCGCGCGCCCTCGACGCCGGCGAGCACCTTCTGCTCCTCGATCGGGATGCCGAGCTTTTCATAGGTGCGGCGGATTTCGGGATCGAGCTCGTCCAATGAGGCGAGCGTCGGCTTCGCCTTGGGCGCGGCGTAATAATAAGCGTCCTGGAAATCGATCGGCGGGATGTCGAGCTTCGCCCAGCTCACCTCCTCCATCGTCAGCCAGGCGCGATAGGCCTTCAGGCGCCAGTCCAGCATCCATTCCGGCTCCTGCTTCTTCGCCGAGATGAAGCGGATCGTGTCCTCGCTGAGCCCCTTGGGCGCGAACTCCTGCTCGATATCGGAGGAGAAGCCCCATTCGTATTTCGCGGCGCGCTCGGCCGCCTCGATCGCCTCCTTGTTGCGGACCTCGCTCATCAATTCACCTGTTCCCCTGCGAAAGCAGGGGGCCAGTGCTGGGCTCCTGCCTGCGCAGGCGCACAAGAAAGCTGGTCGAGCGAAACCGCCGCCAACGCCCCGCGCACCGCATCGTTGACGATGCCCATGTGTGGGCGAACCTGGCAGGCCTTTTCGAGAGCGCAATCGTGGCGCTCCGCATCGACGCAGGTCGTCATCTGGATCGGTCCCTCGACCGCCTCGATAATGTCGGCGAGGCTGATCGCCGCGGCGGTGCGGGTGAGCCGCAGGCCGCCCCCCGTGCCCCGCGCGGTTTCGAGCAGGCCGGCCGCGGCGAGGCGGGCGGTGAGCTTCTGCGCGGTGGGCAGCGGGATCCCGGTTTCCTCGGCGAGCAAAGTCGCGGAAAGGCGCGCGCCCGGATCGCGGCGCGCGGCGGCGGCCATCATCACGACCGCATAATCGGCTAGGCTCGTCAGTCTCATGTCTCTCCGGCGCGCTCCCCACGCGCACGAACCGCCGCCGCAGCCAAATCGGAGCGATTCGTTCCGATTGGGCATCTGGTCGTTCGGCGATCCGAAATCAAGCCGCCAATCCTGTCCGCGCGCTGCTTCGAGAGGGAGGGCTAAACAGCGGGCACCCATCTGTGCCATAGGCGCGCGCGATGGCGCTTTACCCGCTTGTCCGCCCCCTCGCCTTCGCGCTCGACGCGGAGCGCGCTCACGCTCTCGCGATCGCCGCGCTCAAGCGGCGGCGGCCGGCCGCGCCGCCGCCGCCCGATCCGGCGCTGGCGATGCGCGTCGCCGGGCTTTCCTTTCCCAACCCGGTGGGCCTTGCCGCCGGCTTCGACAAGAATGCCGAGGTTTTCCGGCAGATGCTCGGGCTCGGCTTCGGCTTCGTCGAGGTCGGAACGCTCACCCCGCGCCCACAGCCCGGCAATCCCAGGCCGCGCCTGTTCCGCCTCGTCGAGGACCGCGGCGTGATCAATCGCCTGGGCTTCAACAATCGCGGGCAGGCTGAGGCGGCGACGCGGCTCGCCGGCGGCGCGGGAGGCCTTGTCGGCGTCAATATCGGCGCCAACAAGGACAGCGAGGACCGGATCGCGGATTATGCCGCGGGCGTCCGCGCGATGACGGGCGTGGCCGATTATCTCACCGTCAACATCTCCTCGCCCAATACGCCCGGCCTTCGCGCGCTGCAGGATGCCGGCGCGCTCGACGCCCTGCTCGAAGCGGTGATCGAGGCGCGCGGCGCCGGCCCGCCCGTCTTCCTCAAGCTCGCGCCCGATCTGGTGCCGGCGGATATCGACGCGATCGCGCGGGTCGCGATCGATCGACGCGTCGACGCGCTGATCGTCGCCAACACGACGGTGAGCCGGCCAATCCTCAAATCGCCGCAGCGCGACGAGGCGGGTGGTCTCTCCGGCGCGCCGCTGGGGCCGCTCGCCCTCGCGCGGCTTCGCGATTTCGCGAAGGCGACCGGGGGCACGCTGCCGCTGATCGCGGCCGGCGGGATCGCGAGCGGGGCGGACGCGCTGGCGCGGATCCGGGCCGGGGCTAGCCTGGTGCAGCTCTACACCGCCATGGTCTACGAAGGCCCGGGCCTCGCCCGCCGGATCAATCGCGAATTGAAACTTTTGCTTGCGCGCGAAGGCTTTGCGCGCTTGGAGGAGGCGATCGGGGTTGAAAGGTCATAGCTGATGATGAAGCGTTTCCTTCTTGCCGCCCTCCTTTCCGGCGTCCTCGCCGCCGGGCCGGCGCACCCACAGGAGGTCCCCGGTACCGCGCCGGTCACGTCGACGCGGGGGATGGTGTCGGCCGCCGATCCGCGCGCGGCCCAGGCCGGGGTCGATATCCTTCGGGCCGGCGGGAGCGCCGCCGACGCCGCCGCCGCGACCATGCTGGCGCTGACCGTGGTCGAACCGCAAAGCTCGGGCATCGGCGGCGGCGGCTTCCTCGTCTATCACGATCAGGCGAGCCGGGAGGTCTCCACCCTCGACGGCCGCGAGACCGCGCCGATGGCGGCGACCGAACGCTATTTCCTCGACGCCAACGGCCAGCCCCGCGCCCATGCCGATGCGGTGCCGGGCGGCCTCAGCGTCGGCGTTCCGGGCAATCTCCGCCTGATCGAGCGCGCCCATGAGGAGCATGGCCGGCTGCCCTGGGCGCGCCTGTTCGAGCCCGCCATCCGCCTTGCCCGCGACGGCTTCGCGATCACGCAGCGGATGCACGACATGCTCGCCATGCCGAACGCGCTCGCCCGGATGACCGATTGGAGCCGCAACCATTATTACCAGCCCGATGGCACGCCCAAGCCGGTCGGCACCGTCATCCGCAATCCCGAGCTCGCGGCGACGCTGGAGCAGATCGCCCGGCTCGGCCCCGACTGGTTCTATACCGGGCCCAATGCCCAGGCGCTGGTCAACACGGCGCGCAACGCGCCGCGCAATCCCGCGGTGATCCAGACCGGCGATCTTGCCGCTTATGAGGTCAAGGAACGGCCGGCCGTGTGCGGCACCTATCGCGGCTATCGCATCTGCGGCATGGGCCCGCCCTCGTCCGGCGCGACCACGGTCTTCGCGATCCTGAAGCAGCTCGAGCGGTTCGACATGTCCGCGCTCGGCCCCGACAATCCCGTATCCTGGCATCTGATCGCCGAATCCGAGCGGCTCGCTTATGCCGATCGCGACACTTATGTCGGCGATCCCGATTTCGTCCGTGTGCCGATCGCCGGGCTGATCGACGATCACTATCTGGCCGAGCGCAGCCGGCTCATCTCCCCGGACCATGTGATGGAGCATGTTGCCGCGGGCACGCCGCCGGGCGCCGCGACGCAGACCACCGCGCCCTCGGACGAGGTCCATTCGACCACGCATTTCGTCGTCGTCGACCGCGACGGCGACATGGCCTCCTACACCTCCACGGTCGAAGGCCCGTGGGGATCGGGGCTCACCACGGGCGGCTATGTGCTGAACAACGAGCTTACCGACTTCACCTTCGCGCCGATGCGCGACGGCGCGCCGGTCGCCAACCGGCCCGAGGCGGGCAAGCGGCCGATGAGCTCGATGTCGCCGACCATCGTCTACAATCCCGACGGAAGCATCCGCCTCGCCGTCGGCGCGGCCGGCGGGCCGACGATCATCGGCCAGGTCGCCAAGGCGATCATCGGCGTGATCGACTGGCACATGTCGGCGCAGGAGGCGATCGCGCAGCCCTTCATCCTCGGCTGGGGCGATCGCGTGCTGATCGAGCGCGGCACCCGGCTGGAGGCGATGGCGCCGCAGCTCACCCGGATGGGTCACCAGATCGTTCCCATCCCCTCCGGCTTCAAGGCGAACGCGATCGAGCGGGTGGACGGCCGCTGGATCGGCGCCGCCGATCCGCGCAGCGAAGGTGTCGCCATCGCGGAATAAGGCGGCTAGGCTCCGAGTCGGGTGACGTAAGGGAAATCCCACGCGCCTGGAGGGACAGGATGCGGCTGCTCGAACATTTTCCGAACCTGGTCGCGATGTTCTTCGCGCGCGCCCGCGAGAAGGGCGATGCGCCCTTCCTCTGGGCCAAGCAGGACGGCGAATGGCGATCGATAAGCTGGCGCGAAGCGGCGTCGGAGGTCGCGCGGCTGTCGGCGGCGCTCAGGCGGCTGGGTCTCAACCCGGGCGACCGGGTGATGCTCGTGTCCGAAAACCGGCCCGAATGGCTGATGAGCGATCTCGCGATCATGGCCGCCGGATGCGTCACCGTCCCGGCCTACAGCACCAATACCGAACGCGATCATCAGCATATCCTGGACGATAGCGGCGCGCGCTGCGTGATCGTGTCGACGACGAAGCTCGCCAAGCCGCTGCTTCCGGCCGCCATCCGCGCCAATGCCTGCGAGCATGTGATCGGCATGGATCCTTTACCCGCGGCGCAGAGCGGCACCGTCCGCTTTCACGCTCGCGCCCAGCTGATCGCCGCCGAAACGCTCGATGCCGAAGCCTGCGCGGCGCAAGCGACCTTCACGCGCGACGATCTCGCCTGCCTCATCTACACCTCGGGGACCGGCGGCGCGCCGCGCGGGGTGATGCAGCATCACGGCGCGATCCTCCACAATGTCGAGGCCTGCGCCGCCCTGATTTCCGAGGATTTCGGCTGGGGCGAGGAGATTTTCCTCTCCTTCCTGCCCGCCAGCCACGCTTACGAGCATACGGGCGGGCAGATGTTCCCGATCGGGCTCGGCGCGCAGATCTATTATTCGGAAGGGCTGGAGAAGCTCGCGACCAATATCGAGGAGGTGCGGCCGACGATCATGGTCGTCGTTCCCCGCCTCTTCGAGGTGCTCCGCCAGCGCATCCTCAACGCCGTCGAGAAGGAGGGGCGGTTCAAGGCCTACCTGTTGAATCGCGCGCTTTCGATCGGCGCCAAGGACTATGCCGGCCACATTCCTTTGTGGGATCGGCCCATGGACCTGTTCCTCAGCCGCACCGTCCGCCCCAGGATCGCGGCGCGCTTCGGCGGGCGGATCAAGGCGATGGTCTCGGGCGGGGCACCGCTCAATCCCGAGGTCGGCATCTTCTTCCACGCGCTCGGGCTCACGCTCCTCCAGGGCTATGGCCAGACCGAGGCGGCGCCGGTCATCTCGTGCAACCGGCCCAAGGTCGGATTGAAGATGAGCACCGTCGGCCCGCCGCTCCTCAACACCGAGGTGAAGATCGCCGAGGACGGCGAGATCCTGGTCAGGGGCGAGCTCGTCATGAAGGGCTATTGGCGCAACGAGGCGGAGACCGCCCGCGCGCTCCAGGACGGATGGCTGCACACCGGCGATGTCGGCTATCTCGACGAGAAGGGCCGCATCGTCATCACCGATCGCAAGAAGGACATCATCGTCCTCGACAAGGGCGACAATGTCTCGCCCCAGAAGATCGAGGGGATGCTGACCCTTCAGGGCGAGATCCTGCAGGCGATGGTCGTCGGCGACAAGCGGCCCTATGTCGTCGGCCTGATCGTCCCCGATCCCGAATGGTCGGCCGACTGGTGCGCCGCCAACAAGCGCAGTTGCAAGTTCGCCGACATGAAGACCGATCCGGACTTCATCCGGGCGCTTTCCGCCGCGGTCGACCGGGTCAATGCCGACCTGTCCGTGATCGAGAAGGTGCGCCGCTTCATCGTCGCCGACGAGCCGTTCACGGTCGAGAACGAGCAGCTGACGCCGTCGATCAAGATCCGGCGCCACGTCATCCGGGGCATTTACGGAGAGCGCCTCGACGCCCTCTACAAGCGCTGATCGCTATCGTCGCGCGCGGCGATAAGGCGTGAAATCGCCGAGGGCGCACGAGCCGGTCTCGATCCCGCCCGGCCCGGTCTCCCGCACCGTCACGATATCGCCGGCGCACAGCTGCCCGGTCGGCGAGCGGGTGACGAGATAGCGGTCGGAACCAAGCTCCGGGCATCCGGCGGTCGGATGGTTCACGTAGACGATGCTTGAGCTCGCATCGCCGAACAGGATGTCGCCATTGGCGAGCGAGCGATTGCCGCCGAGCCGGCGCTGGTCGACGCAATGGACGACCGGTTCGGCCGTGCGCCCCTCCAGAAGCCGCGCCGCCCGGTCCTGCTCGCGCGCCTCCGGGCCCTGCGACGCCTGCGATGCGGCGGTCGCGGCAAGGCCGCCCAGCGCCATGCCGGCGACCGCGATCATTGCCACTGTCTTCATCTTCGCCTCCATCCCACCATGCGGCCAAAACGAACGGGGCCGGTTCGGGTTCAGCCCTTGAACGCGTCCTTGGCGGCGCGCCGAAGGGCCAGCTCCTCGACCGTGCCGGCGCGCATGAACGGATTGGTCGCCCGCTCCATCGCGATCGTCGTCGGCACCGTCGCCTCATTGACGGCGCGGGCGGCCTCGACCCGCAACAGCCGGTTGGAAATCGCCCGGTTGTCGGGCTCCGCGACCCGCGCATAACGTGCGTTGGCGAGCGTATATTCGTGCGCGCAATAGACCTGCGTGTCCCCGGGCAGCGCCTCCAGCCTGCGCATATTCGCGAACATCTGCGCCGGCGTCCCCTCGAACAGCCGCCCGCATCCCATCGCGAACAACGTATCGCCGATGAACAGGATCGAATCCTCCGCCAGATGATAGGCGATGTGGCCGGCCGTGTGCGCCGGGACCTCGAATACCTTCGCGATATGCGCGCCGATCCGCACCTCGTCCCCTTCCCCGACCAGCCGATCGAGCGTCGCAATGCGCGCCGCCTCGGCGGCGGGGCCGGTGATCGCGCAGCCGGTCGCCGCCTTGATCGCGGCATTGCCGCCGGTGTGATCGCCGTGCCAGTGCGTGTTCCAGATCTGCGTGATCCGCCAGCCACGCGCCGCGGCCGCCTCGATCACCGGATCGGCGAGCGCTGGATCGACGACGACGGTTTCGCCGCTGGCCGGGTCATGGACCAGCCACACATAATTGTCCGAAAGAACCGGGATCCGGACGATTTCGAGCATTGCCACGACCTACGCCTTCGCGCCGAGCAAGGCCAGCGCCTCGGCGGCCAGCCGCCGGGTCAGCGCCTCGGCGGGTTCGCCCGGTCGGCCGAGCCGCGCCGATTGCCCTGCCCAGGCCGGGCTGAACGAAAGGTCGCCTTCCGCCTCGGCGGCCCGGCGCAGCGGCGCGAGCGCGGCCGCGGCATAAGGATAAGGCGGCGCTTCCGCCCGGATCGGGCCGAGATCGCGGGTCAGCCGGCCGGGCAGGCCGCGCGCACGGCCGCCGCTGATCAGGTTGGTGAAGGCGGTCAGCTCCGCCTCGGGCCCGGCGAGTGCCGCGCGGTGCGCCGGATGGATCAGGCTTTCGGGGCAGTGGAGATAGGCGGTCCCGAGCTGCACCGCGCTCGCGCCGAGCGCCAGCGCCGCCGCGATCCCGCGCGCGTCGGCGATCCCGCCCGCCGCGATCACCGGCACCTCCACCGCATCGGCGATCTGCGGCACCAGCGCCATCAGCCCCATCGGCGCGCCGGCATCGGTGGGGAGCCAGTCGCTGGCATGTCCGCCCGCTTCCCAGCCCTGCGCGATCACCGCGTCGACGCCGGCTGCCGCGAGCCGCCGCGCCGATTCGACTCCGGTCGCGCTGGCGATGACGAGCCGTGCCGCGGCCCGGACGCGCTTGAGCAAAGGCCGGTCCGGAAGCCCGAAATGGAAGCTGACGATGTCGGGCCGCACTTCCTCGACGACCGCGCACATCGCCGCGTCGAACGGCAGCCGCAGCGGCGGCGCCTCATCGGGCGGGCCGACGCCATATTCCGCGTAATAGGGGCTCAGGAGCGCGCGCCAGTCCGCTTCGTCGGGCGGCGGCGGCATCTTGTGGCAGAAGAAATTGAGATTGATCGGGCCGGTGGCGCGCGCCCGCAGCATGGCGACCTGCTCGCGTACCGCATCCGGTGTCAAAAGCGCGCAGGGGAGCGAGCCGACCCCGCCGCCACGCATCGCCGCGACGGCGAGGTCGACGCCGCCCGCGCCGGCCATCGGCGCCTGGATGATCGGCGTCGCGGCACCGGCAAGGTCGATCCAGCGCCGATCGGTCCAGCTCACCACGTCCCCGTGTTCGGCATCGAGGCCCATGGCTCGGCCGGCTCGAGATAGCCGTCCTGAAGCAGCTCGATCGAAATGCCGTCGGGCGTGCGAACGAAGGCCATATGGCCGTCGCGCGGCGGCCGATTGATGGTGACTCCCGCGTCCTTCAGGCGCTGGCAGGTCGCGTAGATATCGTCGACCTGAAAGGCGATGTGGCCGAAATTGCGGCCGCCTTCATACTCCTCATGGTCCCAATTGTGGGTGAGCTCGACCTCGGCCTCGTCGCCCGGCGCGGCGAGATAGATGAGGGTGAAGCGGCCCTTTTCACTTTCCATTCGCCGCGTCTCTTCGAGCCCGAGCAGCTCGAAGAAACGGATCGTCGCTTCGGGATCGGTGACGCGGATCATGGTGTGGAGATATTTCATCGCGAACCTTCCGATTGTGAGTCGCCCGCGCCGAATATAGGCTCGACGCGCCGTGCCGAAGAGGGGGTGCCGCATGAAGATCGAAGCCACGCTTGCTTTCGCCGCCGGGCTGGCCATAGCGGGCGGCGCGGTCGCGCAGGATTGGGGCCATCCGCAAGCGGACGATCCGTTCGCCGCCGATTACGCCGCCTCGCGCGCCTTGTGCCGCCAGCTCGGCGACCGCGATCCGCCCGCGGCCGACGAGCCGAGCCCGGCGCAGCTCGCCTCGCTCCGCGATTGCAGCTCCGAAGCGCTCTATTACGGCATCGGCATGCCCGCCGACCCCGAGCGGGCGCGGCTGTGCGCCTTCGCCGAGATCGCCCAGAACCGCGCCGACGCGCCTTTCTCCGGCAACACGATGCTGATGACGATCTACGCCAACGGCGTCGGCGCCCGCCGCGACCTCGACGTCGCCACCCATCTCGCCTGCGGCCTCGACGGCGCGCCGGCCGAGATGGAGGGGCGGATCAGCCACCTCGCGGACCTGAAGGCGCGCGATTGGCGGGGCAGCGACTTCAGCTATTGCGACGACATCACCAGCGGCCTCGCCATGGGCTATTGCGCCGGCCACGATGCGTCGATCGCGGACGCGCGGCGCGAGGCCGAGATCGCGCGGATCAGCGCCGGCTGGCCGCCCGCGGCGCGGCGTGCCTATTTCGACCTCAATGCCGCGCGCAACGAATACGCCCAGCAGCGCGGGACCAGCGAGACCGACATGTCGGGCACGGCGCGCGGCGCGCTCGCGACCGGAGCGACCGAGGAGGCGCAGGAGGATTTCATCCGGCTGCTCCGCCAGCTGGAGGCCGGGCAGGTTCCTGCCGCGACCGCCGCCCGGTTCGCGCTCGCCGACCGGCGGCTCAACCAATCCTATGCCGCCGTCCGGCGCGGCATCGGCGATGTCGGCGGCACGGTCGGCTGGAGCGAGGTCCAGCAGACCCAGCGCGCCTGGCTCGCCTATCGCGACGCCTTCCTCGCCTTCGCGGCCGTCCGCTATCCCAATGTGAGCCGCGACAGCCTCGCCACCGCGCTCACCGAACGGCGGACCGCGATCCTCGATGGGCTCGTCAACCGCTGAACGGTTCACCGCTATAAATGCACGGTTCATCGTCGATATGCGATTGACCCTCCCGGGCGTGCGCTTGGCGCGCCCGCTCTGAAGGAGGGGATCAATGACTGAAATCCTGCGCGGCAACCGAGCCGCGCTCATCGCCGCGGCCATTCTCGGCCTCGGCATCGTCATCGGCGGCTATCTGCTCGGCGATGGCCTCAGGCGCGCCCGGATGGCCGATCGCGCCGTCACCATGCGCGGCCTTGCCGAGCGCGACGTCACCGCCGATCTCGCCACCTGGTCGATCGGCTTCGGCCGCGAAGGCACCGATCTTGCCGCCGTCCAGAACGACATCGAAAGCGACACCGCCAAGATCCGCGCCTTTTTCCGCGCGGCGGGATTCCCGGCGGAGGTCGTCACCGACGGCGGCGGATCGGTCAGCTCGCGATACGACAGCGATCGCCAGGCGCAGATCTATTCGATCAATCGCAACCTTCAGTTCCGAAGCAATGACGTGATGCGCGCGCAGCGTGCCTATGCCCGCCAGTTCGATCTCATCCGCCAGGGCGTGCCGTTGCAGGGCGGATCGGGCATGACCTACACCTTCACCCGGCTGAACGAGATCAAGCCGCAGATGATCGCCGATTCGACCCGCGATGCCCGGCACGCGGCCGAGCAGTTCGCGCGCGATTCAGGGAGCCAGGTCGGCGCGATCCGATCGGCCACCCAGGGCTATTTCTCGATCGGCGCGCGTGACGGCGCCGGCGGCGAGGATGGCGGTGGCGACAACAGCTCGCCGCTCCAGAAGGTGCGCGTCGTGACGACGATCGACTTCTATCTCGAATGAGGCGACGGCGCCGGCGGCGGTGACGAGGCCTCCGGCAAGGACGCCGCCGCCGGCGCCTCGACCTCGTGAACCGTCGCAAGACTCGCCGCGGCGGCGCGGCCGGCGTCGCTGTCCGGGGCCGCAGCGACGACGCGTCGGTACAAGCGCTCGGCCTCGTCCATATGCCCCGCCTCGCCGGCGATCGTGCCGGCCAGCAACAGCGCGTCCGGATTGTCGGGCGCGAGCCTGAGGGCATGTTCGATATCGGCCTGCGCGCGCGGTTCGTGCTGGCGATGCGCCAGCGCGGCGGAAAGATACCAGGCCATCGGATCGTCGGCGACAAGCGTCAGCGCCTGATCGAGATCGGCGCGCGCCGCGTCGAGGCTGCCGAGCGAGACCAGCGCGCGGGCGCGATCGAGCCGCACTTCGCCACGCATCTGATCGGAGAGCGCATCGCTCCGCAGCGCCGCGTCGAAGGCCTGGATCGCGCGCGCGGCTTCGCCGCCGGCAAGCCAGGCATTGCCGGCCTGGACCCAGAAATCGGGCGCGCGGGCATCGGCGGCGCCAAGCTCCCCGGCGGCCTGCTCATAATCCTCGGCCGCTTCGCGCCACCGCTCCAGCGCGACATAGGCAAGGCCCATGCACTGGCGCGCATAGATGCCGCCGCCGACGATGCGCCAGCCGCTGGCGGCCTGCAGCCCCGCCTCGGGCGAGGCGCGCACCTGATCGACGCAGGCGCGATAGCGCGCGCGCGTCTCGGCGTCGGGCACCGGGTTGGTAGTCGCCTGGAGGCCGGCGATGAGGATCAGCGGTAGGAAGGGCATCTAGCCGATTTGCTCCATCAGGCCCGCGACGGTCGCGGTCAGCAGCGCGATGTCGCTCTCGCGCGAAAGGCGGTGATCGCCGTCCTTGACGAGCGTCACCTGCACATCGTCTGAACGCACGAGGCGGGCGATTTCGGGCGCCCACGTCCAGGGCACGTCGGCGTCGCGCTGGCCGTGGAGCAGGCGGATCGGGCATCCGATGTCGATCGGCGCGTGCATCATCCGCATCGCCTCGCCGCTTTCCCAGAAGGCGCGCGTGGTGACATAGGGCGTATCGCCATAAGGCGAGTCCTCCACCAGCCTGCCGTCGCGAAGGATCGTCATCTTCTGCGCCTCGGTGAAGCCCCAGCCGGTGAAATCGGGTGCAGCAGCAATGCCGACCAGGCCCTTCACCGCCCGTGGTCGCGCCAGCGCGGCATGGAGCATCAGCCAGCCGCCCATCGACGATCCGGCGAGCACGACGTCGCCGCCGGCCACCTGATCGATCATCGCGAGCACGTCGCCGAGCCAGCCGGCGAGCGTCTGCGCCTCGAAATCGCCACTGCTCTGGCCGCAACCGCCATAATCGAAGCGAAGGAAGGCGCGGCCCTGCGCCTCGGCCCAGGCATCGAGCGCGAGCGCCTTCGTCCCCTCCATGTCGGACATGTAGCCGGGCAGGAAGACGAGGCACGGCCCGCGGCCCGCACGATGGCGATAGGCGAGCATCCGCCCGTCCGCGCCGGCAAGGAAGGAGAAATCGGTCATGGCGCGGGCCTTAGCAGCGCCGCGCCACGACCGACAGGGTGGCTAGCCGGCGAGGAACGAATCCACCGCCGCGCGGAAACGCTCGGGCTGATCGAGCATGATGAAATGGGCGGCGCCTTCCACCGGCACGACGCGGATCGAGGGCGCGGCGGCATAGGCGCCGGCGAAGACGGACTGGAACATCGCGGCGCGCGCCGGATCGGGCACCGCATAGAGCACGGTCGTCGGCACCCGGCCGATGGCGGGGACGTCGCCGCGCAGATCGGTCGTCATGTCCTCATAGAGCGCCTGGCCGACCGCCGCCCGGTTCGAGGCGTTGAGCCAGGCGCCGATCTGCGCGCGGCCGGAGTCGGTCAGCGACATGTTCGGCGGCGAAGGCTGGGTCCCATTCCCGTTGGCGATCGCATCGCGCATCTGCTGCGCGACCGGACGGAGCGACTCGACGCTCGCCCCCGGGCCCATCAGCGTGCCGAGGAAAGGGAGCGAATCGACGATCATCAGCTTCGAGATGCGATCGCCATGATCGCGCGCCAGCATCATGCCGACCAGCCCGCCCATCGAGTGGCCGATGACGGCGGTGCTTCGGATATGATTGTCGTCGAGATAGCGAACGATGTCCGACGTGATTCCCGCCAGCGTCCCTTCCGAACGGTTGGCGCCGGGATCGTCGCCACCGAAGCCGTTGACCTGGACGAGGAGGACACGGTGGCCGCGCGCGAGCTCCGGCGCGATCCCGTCCCACACCGCGCGCGGGCTGGCGAGACCGGGAATGAGGACCACCGGATCGCCGCTGCCGATCGACACCACCGAAATATGGGCGAGCCGGGTCTCGGCCGATGCGCTCGCCGGAACGGTGGCGGGCGGGCTGGCCGGCGCCTGGGCATGGAGAATCGGGGTCGCGCAACAGGCAAGGCTCGCGAAAGCGAGGAGTCGGCAGATATGCATTTGGGTCACTCCGTTGCTGGATCTTCGAAAATGGCTTCGATCGATTGGCCGAACAGGCCGGCGATCCTGAAAGCGAGCGGGAGCGAGGGATCGTATTTCCCCGTCTCGATCGCGTTGACGCTCTGGCGCGAGACGCCGAGCCGGTCGGCCAGGTCCTGCTGGCTCCAGTCGCGCTCGGCGCGAAGCACCCTGAGCCGGTTCTTCATTTCCGCGCCTTGTTGATGATCCCGCCGAGGCCGAGGCCGACGCACCAGACGATGAACGCCCAATAAGCGGGCAGATGCGGCGCGAGTCCGAAATCCTCGAAAAAGCCCCAGATCGTCGCGACGACGAGCAGGAAGCCGGTCGCGACCAGCATCTTTCGCACCGCGAGCGCGCGCTGATATTCGTCCGTCTCCTCGACGAGCAGGCGGCCGAGAGCCCAGATCACCCCGAGCAGCGGCAGCGCCGGCACGATGGCGATCGCATAGAGCGCCGGGCCGTCCACATGGAGCCGATCATGCGCCGTGATCGCCCCCAGCAATCCGATCACATATGCGGCCGACAGCGGCAATGCGCGGCGGGAATAGGCCATCGCGGCGGGCGTCGCGCAGCCTTTTCGGCGCGAATAGAGGGCGGCTTCGCGCCCCATCCACATCAGCGCGGCAAGCGCCGGGATCCACAGGGGAATCAGGGCCCAGCCCTCGACGCGCCACATATTGGTGAGGGCCGGCATGAGGCCCATCAGCGCAACGAACAGAATCATCGCGACAATGAGGCGGCCGCGCGGCGCTGGTGAAAGTTCGGCATCGAAGGCCATAGAAGGCGTCCTTTTCATTTTGTAAAGGCTGCTTTACGTACCGGGCAGCAACCTGTCAAGCACGCTTGTCACGCTTGATCGCCAGCGCCTCCGCCCGCGCGGCTTGCCGCCGCTGCGGGCGGAGCCTATATCCGTCGCATGGCACGCGGCCGCGCAACCACGACCACGACGGTCACCCCGGGCCTCCCGGGGGCGATCGGCGCGCGCGTCACCAGCTGACGCGACGGGCCGGCGCCCGCCCGGGAACGGGTGGGCCGGCGCCGCTCTCCCGTTCCGCTCTTTTCCTCAGGCGCCGAGCCGTGCATTAGGCGCGCGAAGGACAGGAACGACCCGATGGACATGCTTTCGATCACGCTTCCCGACGGCTCCGTGCGCGAGGTCGCGCCGGGAACGACCCCGGCGGACATCGCGGCGGCAATCGGCCCCGGCCTCGCCAAGGCCGCGCTCGCCGCGAAGGTCGACGGCGAAGTGCGCGATCTCGCCCGGCCGCTGGAGAAGGATTCCAGCCTCGCCATCGTCACCGCCCGCGACGAGAAGGAGGCGCTCGAGCTCGTTCGTCACGATTATGCCCACGTCCTCGCCGAGGCGGTGCAGCGCCTGTTCCCCGGCACCCAGATCACCTTCGGTCCGGCGACCGACGACGGCTTCTATTATGATTTCGCGCCCGCCCCCGATCGCGGGCCCTTCACCGAGGAGGACCTGCCGGTCATCGAGGAGGAGATGCGGCGCATCATCGCGCGCGACGAGCCGCTGATTCGCGAGGTCTGGACGCGCGAGCAGCTGATCGATCGCTGGACGCGGCAGGGCGAGGCCTTCAAGGCCGAATGGGCCGCCGAGCTGCCCGAGGACGAGGAGCTGACCGTCTATCGCGCCGGCCGCGGCGAAGACGCATGGCTCGACATGTGCCGCGGTCCCCACCTCGCCTCGACCGGCAAGCTCGATCCGCAGGCGTTCAAGCTGACCCGCGTGTCGGGCGCCTATTGGCGCGGCGACCAGAACAATCCGCAGCTCTCGCGCATCTACGGCACCGGCTGGCTCAACAAGAAGCAGCTCGACGCGCATCTCGTCCGGCTCGAAGAGGCGGCGAAGCGCGATCACCGCAAGATCGGCCAGGAGATGGACCTGTTCCACCTTCAGTCCGAAGCGCATGGCAGCGTCTTCTGGCACCCCAAGGGATTCCTGATCTGGCGCCAGCTCGAAGCCTATATGCGCCGCCGGCTGGACGCGGCCGGCTATGTCGAGGTGAAGACCCCGCAGCTCATGGACGCGCGCCAGTGGGAGCGGTCGGGCCATTGGGGCAAATATCGCGAGAACATGTTCGTCGTTCCCGACGAGATCCCCTCGACCGACGAGGACGGCCCCGTCCTCTCCGGGACCGGCGACCTGATGGCGCTGAAGCCGATGAACTGCCCGGCGCACGTCCTCATCTTCAAGCAGGGGATCACCTCCTATCGCGAGCTGCCCATCCGCCTCGCCGAATTCGGCTGCTGCCACCGCAACGAGCCGCACGGCGCGCTCCACGGCATCATGCGCGTGCGCCAGTTCACCCAGGACGATGCCCATATTTTCTGTCGCGAGGACCAGCTGATCGACGAGATCCGGGCCTTCTGCGACCTGCTCGACAGCGTCTACCGGGACCTCGGCTTCGATTCCTACGCGATCAAGCTCGCGCTTCGGCCGGAGAAAAGGTTCGGCAGCGACGAGATGTGGGACAAAGCGGAGCAGGTGCTTCGCGACGCCGTCCATGCCGCCGGTCGCGACACCGCGGATTATGGCTGGGAGGAACTTCCCGGCGAGGGCGCCTTCTATGCGCCGAAGCTCGAATTCCACCTGACCGATGCGATCGGCCGAACCTGGCAGGTCGGCACGATCCAGGCGGACGAAGTGCTGCCCGAGCGGCTCGACGCGAGCTATGTCGGCGAGGATGGCGAGCGTCACCGCCCGGTGATGCTCCACCGCGCGATCCTCGGCACGTTCGAGCGGTTCATCGGCATATTGATCGAACATCATGCCGGCCGCTTCCCGCTCTGGCTCGCGCCGGTCCAGGCGGTGGTCGCGACGATCGTCTCCGACGCCGATGATTATGCGAAGGAGGTGGTGGCGAAGCTCGAGGCCGCGGGCCTTCGCGCCGAGGCCGACATCCGCAACGAGAAGATCAACTACAAGGTGCGGGAGCACAGCCTCGCCCACGTCCCCTACCTGCTCGTCGTCGGCAAGCGCGAGGCCGACGAGCGCACGATCGCGCTCCGCCCGCTCGGCGAAGGCGCGAAGCAGGAGGTGATCGCCCTCGACGCGCTGGTCGATCGGCTTCGCCTGGAGGCGCTGCCGCCCGACCTGCGCCGCTAATTTGCGCGCGCGGATCGCCGCATCTTTCAAATCCTCGCCCGAACGACTAGGTGAAGGAACCATTTGGGCATCAGGAGAAGCCAACATACGTCCGCCAATGAACCGGCGCCTCGCCGCCCCGCCGATGAACGGCCCCCGCTTCAACGAATTCATCAGCTCGCCGCGCGTTCGCGTGATCGACGAAAATGGCGAGAATCTCGGCGTCATGCTGACCGCCGAGGCGATCGAGCAGGCCGCTGAGGCCGGGCTCGACCTCGTCGAGGTCTCGCCCAACGCGGACCCGCCCGTCGCCAAGTTCCTCGATGTCGGGAAATTCAAGTACGAGGCGCAGAAGAAGGCGAACCTCGCCCGCAAGACCCAGAAGACGCAGGAGATCAAGGAGATCAAGATGCGTCCGAACATCGACGATCACGATTACGATACGAAGATGAAGAAGGTGAACGACTTCATCGGCGAGGGCGACAAGGTGAAGGTGACGCTGCGCTTCCGCGGACGCGAGCTGGCGCATGGCGAGCTTGGCATGCAGCTGCTCCAGCGGGTCCAGGCGGACGTCGCCGAAATCGCGAAGGTCGAACAGCATCCGCGCATGGAAGGGCGCCAGATGCTGATGGTGCTCGCGCCGCGCTGAGCCGGGGCTCAGACGGCGCGCGGCACGCCCGGCCGCCCCGTCGGGCATTCGAGCGCCGCGCGATCCCAACGGCCGAGATCGGCCGCCGCCTCATAGGTCGATTCGAGAAAGGCGAGCAGCGCCGCGTCGGGGTCGCTCGCGCTGCGTACGGCCTCGTAATCGAGCACGAACTCGCCGAGCGCGGCATCGAAGCGTGCCGATTCGGGCCTCACCCCGGCTTCGGCGAAGCCTTCGGGCGTCGGATAAGCATAGGAATAGAAGAACGGCCCGCCCTCCGCGCCGGCGCCGCCCGGCCAGAATCCGGCGCTTGAGACCTCGTGGCTATAGGCTTCGCGGGTGACTGCTTCGGGCAGGTTCACGATCCCGCCGGGATGGCGCGGCGCGGTCCGGCCCGAAAAGCGGGTGACGGCAAGGTCGAAGCTGCCCCAGAAGAAATGGACCGGGCTGACCTTGCCGAGGAAGGATGACCGGAACAGCCGAAGCACGCGATCGGCCGAGACGAGCGCGCCGAGCAGGCGACGGGCGACATCGGGCTCGCAGGGGCGCGGCGCCCGGTCCTCGGCGAAGGGGATGGCCGGATCGACCTCATTGGGCGCGGGGTGGATGCGAACGCGGTGGCCGGCCTTCGCGAGCATCGTCATCGCGGCGGCATGGAAATCGGCGACCGTCATCGACCCGAACGGCAGTGCGCGTCGCCCCGATCGATCCTCGAGCACCAGCGCGCAATCGACGAGGTCGAGCGCCAGCGTGAACGGCCCCGACGGCGCGTGGACCGGCTCGGTCGAAAGCCCGCGCGGCGTGAGGTGCAACGTCAGGTGCCAGCCATGATTGCGCCACGGCAGGACGGCCGTCGGCACCTTGCCGATCACCTGCGCGAAATAGTGCAATGTGACGATGGTCGGTCGATCGGCCGCAGTGAGCAACGGCCAGGGAGAATCTTGCACGTCGGCCTCCGCAAGCCCCCCGACGCTAGACGGCTTCAATCCGCGCCGAAAGTCCTTTAGGGCCGCTCGTCGATGAACGAAGAACTCGAAACGATGACGCGCGACTGGCTCGCCCGGATCGCGGGCGCCGGGGATCTGGCGGCGCTGGAGGCGGAGCGGGTCGCGGCGCTCGGCAAGCAGGGCGCGGTGACCGCCCTGCTCAAGACGCTGGGCGGCATGAGCCCGGAGGAGCGGCAGGTTCGCGGCCCCGCCATCCACGGTCTTCGCGAGGCGGTGACCGCGGCGATCGCGGCGCGCAAGACCGCGCTCGACGATGCCGAGCTCGAACGGCGGCTGGCGAGCGAGACGATCGACGTGACGCTGCCGGTCGATAGCGGGGCGCGCGGCACCGTCCATCCGGTGAGCCAGGTGATGGACGAGCTGGCCGAGATTTTCGCCGATCTCGGCTTCGCGGTCGCGACCGGGCCGGAGATCGAGGACCAGTGGCACAATTTCACCGCGCTCAACATGCCGGAAACGCATCCGGCGCGCGCGATGCACGACACCTTCTACCTCCGCGCCGGCGAGGGCGAGGAGGCGAAGGTGCTTCGCACCCACACCTCGCCCGTGCAGATCCGCACGATGCAGTCGCAGGAGCCGCCGATCCGCATCATCGCGCCGGGGCGGACCTATCGATCCGACAGCGACGCGACGCACACGCCGATGTTCCACCAGATCGAAGGCCTCGTCATCGATCGGGGCATCCACATGGGCCACCTGAAATGGACGCTCGAGACCTTTCTCAAGGCCTATTTCGAGCGCGACGACATCGTGCTTCGCCTGCGCCCCTCCTATTTCCCGTTCACCGAGCCTTCGGCCGAGGTGGATGTGGGCTACACGATCCAGAATGGCCGGCGGGTGCTCGGCGGCAGCGAGAGGTGGATGGAGCTTCTGGGCTCCGGCATGGTCCATCCGCGCGTCATCGCGGCCTGCGGGCTCGATCCCGACGAATGGCAGGGCTTCGCCTTCGGCTGCGGCATCGATCGGCTGGCGATGCTCAAATATGGCATGGACGATCTGCGCGCCTTCTTCGACGGCGACGTGCGCTGGCTGAAACATTACGGCTTCGGCGCGCTCGACGTGCCGACACTGAGCGGAGGCGTGAGCGCATGAACGTCGGGTTCAGCCCACAGCATCGCTCGTCCCGGGCAAGGTCGAGGGGCGCCGGCACGGATTCATCATGGGCGCCGCTCGACTGCGCTCGCGACGATCGGAGTCCGGCATGAAGTTCACCCTCTCCTGGCTTCGCGACCATCTCGACACCGACGCCGATCTCGCAGCGATCGTCGACAGGCTCACTGCCATCGGGCTTGAGGTCGAGAGCGTCGAGAACCCGGCGGATCGCCTCGCGCCCTTCATCGTCGCCGAGGTGCTGAGCGCCGCGCCGCATCCGCAGGCGGACAAGCTCCAGGTGCTCAGCGTCGACGACGGCAGCGGCGCGCCGGTGCAGGTGGTGTGCGGCGCGCCCAATGCCCGCGCGGGCCTGAAGGGCGTCTTCGGCGCGCCAGGCGCTTATGTGCCGGGTAGCGACATCACGCTGAAGGTGGCGGCGATCCGCGGCGTCGAGAGCCGCGGCATGATGTGCTCGGTCCGCGAACTGGAGCTCGGCGACGACCATGACGGCATTATCGAGCTTCCCGCCGACGCGCCGGTCGGGGCGAATTACGCCGCCTGGGCCGGCCTCGACGATCCGGTGATCGACGTGTCGGTGACGCCGAACCGGCAGGACGCGATGGGTGTCCACGGCATCGCCCGCGATCTGGCCGCCGCCGGCCTCGGCACGCTGAAGCCGGTCGCGGTGCCCGACATCGCCGGGACCTTCCCCTGCCCGATCGAGATCCGCACCGACGATCCCGAGGGTTGCCCCGCCTTTTACGGGCGCGTCGTGCGCGGCGTCGGCAACGGCGCCTCGCCGGCCTGGCTGCAGCGCCGGCTGAAGGCCGTCGGCCAGCGGCCGATCAGCGCCCTGGTCGACATGACCAATTATATCATGCTGTCCTACGGCCGGCCGCTCCACGTCTACGATCTCGCGAAGCTGGACGGCGCGCTGGTCGCCCGCCGCGCGCGCGACGGCGAGGAGGTGCTGGCGCTCAACGGCAAGAGCTATCGGCTCGATCCCTCGATCACCGTCATCGCCGACGATGCCGCGGTCCACGACATCGGCGGCATCATGGGCGGCGAGCATTCGGGGGTGAGCGAGACGACGACCGACATCGTCATCGAATGCGCCTATTTCACCCCGGAGCATATCGCGCTTACGGGGCAGAAGCTCGGCCTCGCCTCCGACGCGCGCAGCCGTTTCGAGCGCGGCGTCGATCCGGCCTTTCTCGACGCCGGGCTCGCGCTCGCGACGCAGATGGCGATCGACCTTGCGGGCGGCGAGCCGTCCCAGATCGTTCGCGCGGGCGAGCCGCCGCTGCGGCCGCGCTCGATCGCCTATGATCCCGCGCGCTGCGAGAAGCTCGCCGGCGTCGCCGTCTCCGAGGACCGGCAGCAACAGATCCTCCAGCGGCTGGGCTTCACGGTCACGCGCGATTCGCCCTGGCAGGTCGCGGTGCCGTCATGGCGTCGCGACGTGGACGGCGCCGCCGACATCGTCGAGGAGGTGATCCGGATCGAAGGGCTCGACCGGATTCCCTCGACCCCGCTGCCGCGCGCCGCCGGCGTCGCCCGCCCCACCGCGACGCCGATGCAGAAGATCGAGCGCAAGGTCCGCCGTGCCGCCGCGGCGCGCGGGCTGGACGAGGCGGTGACCTGGAGCTTCATCGCCGAGGATGAGGCGGCGCTGTTCGGCGGCGCGCCCTGGTCGCTCGCCAATCCGATCAGCGAGGATCTGAAGGCGATGCGCCCCTCGCTCCTCCCCGGGCTGCTCGGCGCGGCCCGCCGCAACCTCGCGCGCGGCGCCGCCAGCGTGCGGCTGTTCGAAATCGGGCGGCGCTATTGCGCCGATGGCGAGCGGCTGACGCTCGGGCTGGTGCTCGCCGGTGCCCGGCCGCGCGACTGGCGGGGCGGGGGCGGTGCATTCGACGCCTTCGACGCGAAGGCCGAGGCGCAGGCGCTGCTCGCCGCGGCAGGCGCGCCCGACAGCCTCCAGATCCTCGGAGAGGCGCCGGCGGGAGTCTATCACCCCGGCCGATCCGGGCGGTTCGCGCTCGGCCCGAAGGCGGTGCTCGCCGAATTCGGCGCGCTCCATCCCCGGCTGGCCCGCGCTTTCGATCTCGACAATGCCGTCGCGGCGGAGATTTTCCTGGATGCGATCCCGGCGCGGCGGGCCAGCGGCCATATGCGCAGCGCCTATGCTCCGCCCGCGCTCCAGGGCGTGACGCGCGACTTCGCCTTCCTGGTCCCGGCCGATACCCGCGCCGGCGATCTGCTGCGCGCGGTGCGCGGCGCCGACAAGACGGCGATCGTCGATGCCCGGCTGTTCGATGTCTTCACCGGCCAGAACGTGCCCGAGGGGCAGAAGTCGCTCGCCGTCGAAATCGCGCTCCAGCCGGCCGAGAAGAGCTTCACGGATGAAGAGCTCAAGGCCATTTCGGATCGGATCGTCGCCGCGGCCGCGAAGCTCGGGGCGACCCTGCGGGCCTGATTACTGCGTCTGGACGAGCGCGTCGGTGACATGCCACCGCCCGTCGAGCCAGGCGCAGATTTCCCGCGCGCCCGGATGGTCATAGGCGGCGTAGCGCGCCTTCAGCGTCTCGATTCGCTCGCCGAGCCGATCGAGCCCCCGATCCTGCAGCGTCAGCAGGTCGCGGCGGACTCGCTCCGCAAGCGCGTCGCCAAGCACCGTCCGCGCGGCGCGCGCGAAGGCGCCGGCATATTCATAGGCCTCGCCCGCCGCATAGCTTTCCGCGAGCGTCAGCGCCGGGATGCGGCTCAGCACCGGCTGCGAGGCGAGGTTGATCCCGTGGGCGGCAACGAAAGAGCCGATCCCCGCCGGCCGCCCGGTAAAGGCCCGAAGATGCAGGTGGCGCGACATGTTGGCGCCGTCGTTCACCGGATAATTGTCCCACAGGAAGGGCTTGCGCCGCAGCTGCTCCGAAACGCGCGCGAGGTGGCCGGTCGTGAACTGGCGCGCGCAGACCTCCTCGCCGGTCCACATGATGCCGATCGCCGGATCGAGCAGCCGGCCGAGCGTTTCGAGATAATGGTCCGGCCGCGCTCCGAAGGCGACGTCGAGGATCGGATCGTCGGAATAATAAGAGGGGCACAGCAGGAGGCGGCTGGCATCGCTCCGCTCGGCGGCGAAGCCGGCGATCGCCGCCTGGCGCTCGGCCAGGTCGGGAACGTCGCCCTTCATGTCGTCGAAAAGGATCGCGAGATCGTCGGGCTTCAGCGCGTTGATCTCGACGATCTTGCGGGCGAGGCCCTCCTGCCAGTCGCGGCCCTCGTGGAGGTGAATTTCGAACGGGCTGAGGCCGATTCCGAAGCGAACGCCGGCGGCGCGGCACTGGCACGCGAAGCTGGCGAGCTGATCGAACTCCGCCTCGGGCCACGGCTCCTGCCAGCGGCGGCGCAGGAAGGCGTCCGCCTTCGGCGCATAGAGGTAGAATCGATAGCCGTGCGGGGCGAGGAAGGCGATTGCGTCGCGCCGGTCTGCCCAAGTCCACGGCAGGCCGAAAAAGCCCTCGATCAGCCCGAGCTCGGGCGTCATGGGCTCCGCTCCAGCGCATTGATCGCATCATGGACGCGCGCCTCGATCTCGCCGCGCTTGAGCCCCGGCGGTATCGGTTCGGCGAAGCGCATCGTGACGATTCCCGGGCGCTTCACGAACCTGCCCCGCGGCCACAGCCGCCCGCTGTCGAGCGCGACCGCCGCGACCGGCAGCTTGAGCGCGCGATAGAGGCCGGCGAAGCCGGGCTGGAGCGGCGGCGTCTCGCCGGGCCGCACGCGCGTTCCTTCCGGGAAAATCAGGATCGGCCGGCCCTCGGCGATCGCCGCCTCGGCGGCGCGCATCATCTGCCTCAGCGCCGCTGCGCCCCCGGAGCGATCGACCGGGATCGCGCCATAAGCGGTGACGATCCGGCCCCAGAAGGGAATCCGCGCAAGCTCGCGCTTCAGCACCATCGCCGGCTCGTCGAGCATCAGCACGATCTCGATCGTCTCGAACATCGACTGATGCTTGGCCGCGACGAGGACGGCGCCTTTGGGCGGCGCCCCCTCGATCCGGCTGCGGATGCCGAGAATGTTGGCGCAGCACCAGCGGTGATAGCGCGCCCAGCTGTGCGCCCAGCCGCGCGCGGCGCGCTCGCCGAACAGGCTGATCGGATAAGCGAGGAACACCGCGATCGCGGTCCAGCCATAGAAGACGAGCGCGAACAGCGCCGAACGCAGCACGGCCATCAGATGCCGACCAGGTCCGCCGCGCGGCCAAGGAGATATTTGTTATATTCGCTGAACATCTGGCCAAGGCTCGGATCGGTCGGCACGGCGTCGGCGAGGATGGCGAGGCCGGCGCCGCAGCGCTTGCGTATCTCATAGCGGGCGCGGGCCATGTGCAGGTCGTTGGTGACCAGCCGGATCGATCGGACATGGTAGCGGGTCACCCATCGGGCGACCTCGTCGGCGTTGGAGCGCGTATCGAACGCGTCGCGCCCCAGCGTCACGCAGCAATCCATCAGCGAGGGCCGGACGTGATAGACGCGTTCGAGATCGGCCTGGCGCACGGCGCGGTCGACGCCCGAGATCAGCATTCTCGGCGCAAGGCCGCGATCGAGCGTGGCGAAGCCGCGCTCGAGCCGGCCCGTGCCGCCGGTCACGACGACGATCGCGTCCGTATGCTGGTCGCCCGCCGGCCGTGCGATCGACACGGCGAAGGCGGCATAGCCCAGCACATAGGCGAGCAGCGCGAAGGCGGCGAGGCGGATGAGCCAGCGGATCACAGCAATCGTCCCAATGCCCGAAGAATCGTGATTCTCGCCACCAGCATCGCCAGCAGGACGCCAAAGACCGGCAGCACCACCAGCGCGCCCCAGGCGACCGGCGGCAGGGCGGCCGAGCCGATCAGTTCCGAGCCGAGCGCGGCCACCTGCCGCCCGAGGAGGATCAGGACGATCGCCGCGAGGATGAACCCGATCAGCCCGCCGAACAGCGCATCGAGCGCGATCCGCCGCTGGAACAGCCGCGCCACCTGCACGTCGGTCGCCCCCATGAAGTGGAGGATCTCGATCGTGCCGCGATGGGTGTCGAGCGCCGCGCGCGCCGCCAGGACGACGGTCGCGGCGGTCGCGCCGACCATCAGGACGACGAGCCCGACGGCGAGCCATTTGAGCGCGCCGATCAGCCGGGCGAGCGGCGCGAGCCACTGGGCATCGTCGTCGACCCGCGCCGCCGGCGCCGCCGCCGTCACCGCGGCCCGCAGCCGGGCCAGCGCGCCGGTATCGTCTGGCGGCAGATCGACGTCGACCAGCGCCGGCACCGGCAGGTCGCTTTCCAGGCCCCCTGCGCCGATCCAGGGTTCGAGCAGGGCATGAACCTCGGCCTCGGGAACGATCCTGACCTGGCCGACACCGGGGATGGCGTGCGCCGCGCGGGCCGCCGCGTTCGCCTGCGCCGCGCGGGTCGCCGGATTGGGCTCGACCACCTGGATCGTGATCCGGCCGCCGATCTGGTCCTTGAGCCGCGCGGCCGCGCCGCCAAGGCCAAGCCCGGCCGCGGCGGCGAGCACGGTCAGGAACATCATGATCGCGATCACCCAGGGCATCGGCCCGGCCATCCGGCCTTCGGGGAGCAGCCCGCGCTCGGCGGCGCCGAATCGTCGCGTCCCGGCCTTCACGCGTCGGGCCTTTGCGGCGGGTGGCGCAGCGCGCCGGTCGGATCGGCAAGCTGCCCGCGATCGAGGCGGAGCATCTCGGCCCGCTGGACCCGCGAGAGGAGGTGAAGATCGTGGGTCGCGACGACGACGGTGGTGCCGAGCTTGTTGAGCGAATCGAACAGGTGCAGCAGCCTTTTCGCCATGTCCGGGTCGACATTGCCGGTCGGCTCGTCGGCGACGAGCAGCTCGGGCCGGCCGATCACGGCGCGTGCAATGGCGACGCGCTGCTGCTCGCCGCCCGACAGCGTCGCCGGCCGCGCGCTGGCCCGGTCGGCGAGGCCGACCCAGGCGAGCATCTCGCTGACCGGATGGTGGAGATCGGCCTCCGCCACGCCCGACACACGCAGCGGCAGCGCCACATTGTCATAGGCCGACAGGTGCGGGACGAGCCGGAATTCCTGGAACACGACGCCGATCCGGCGGCGGAATCCCGGCAGCCGCCCGCGCGGCATCGTCACGATATCCTCGCCGAACAGACGGATCAGCCCGCGGCTGGGGCGCAGCGCGAGATAGAGCAGCTTGAGCAGCGACGTCTTTCCGGCGCCGGACGGGCCGGTCAGGAAGTAGAACCCGCCCTGCTTGAGAGAGAAGCTGAGATCCGACAGCGTCTCGGCGCCGGTCCCGTAGCGCAGGCCGACATTCTCGAACTGGACGATCGGACCGCTGGCGTTCAAGACGCTCCCCGCTCTTCGCTGACCTTGCCCCCGCGCTGCAATGCCACGCGCCCCGCGCGCGCGTAAAGCCCGTCCGGAATGGCGCGGAAATCCGCCGACTCTTGCGCGAACCGCTCGCAACATGCTTAGAGTCGCGAAAGAACAGGCAAGGCAACCCGATGATCCTCTCCTGCCCGTCCTGCCAGACCCGCTATGTCGTCCCGGACAGCGCGATCGGCCCGGCCGGACGCAAGGTCCGCTGCGCCGGCTGCCGGCACAGCTGGTTCCAGGAAGGCGTTGCCCCGGCGCGGCCCGCCATGGCCGAACCGGACGACGACGGCGGGCCTGCACCGGTCGAGGAGGCCGCCCCGCCTCCCCCCGTCGCTTTCGCGCCGGGCGCCGAGGAGTCGGGGGAAAGCTCGTTCCTCAATCCGCGCCCGCGCCGCAATCCCGCCCGGCGCTGGACGATCGCGGCGATCGCCTTCGCGCTTGTCGTCACCGGCGCCGCGCTCGCGATCAGCTATTTCGGCCTTCCCGTCTTCGCGGAGCGGCTGCTGCCGGTCCAGGATGCCGATGCGCTCGGCATTTCGGGGACGGCGACGCCGAGCCAGCTCGCCAGCGGCAACACCTTGCTCGAGGTCCAGGGAGAGATCGTCAATCGCACCGGCGAGACGCAGCGCGTGCCGCAGATCCGCGCGCAGCTCAAGGATGCCGCCGGGCGGATCGTCTACAGCTGGTCGATTGCGCCGCCGGTGGCCGAGCTCGGGCCGCATGCCCGCGCGACGTTCAACAACGCCAATGTCGACGTGCCGCGCGAGGGCCGCAACCTGATCCTCAGCTTCGCGCCCCTGTCCTGACCATGCGGATCGGAATCCTCACCGGCGGCGGCGACGTGCCGGGGCTGAATGCCTGCATCCGCTCGGTCGTGCTGTCGGCCGACGACCTCGGCTGGGAGGTGATGGGCTTCCGCCGCGGCTGGGAAGGCGTGATGCGGATCGATCCAGGCGATCCTGCAAGCATTGCGGCCAACAGTCTGGTGCTCGATCGCAACAATGTCCGCGGCATCGACCGGATGGGCGGGACGATGCTCCATACCTCGCGCACCGATCCGCGCACGCAGAAGGATGGCGACGAGACGCCGCATGTGCTCGACGTGCTCGAAAGGCTCGGGATCGATGCGATGGTGACGCTCGGCGGCGATGGGACGCTGCGCTTCTCCGCCCATCTCTCCGCACAGGGCGTTCCGGTCATCTCGGTACCCAAGACGATGGATAACGACGTCTTCGGCACCGATTACTGCATCGGCTTTTCGACCGCGGTCAGCCGCTCGGTCGAGGCGATCAACGCGCTGAGGACGACGATCGAGAGCCACGAGCGGATCGGGATCATCGAACTGTTCGGGCGCAGGAGCGGCGAGACGGCATTGCTCGCCGGCTTCCTCGCCCAGGTCGACCGCACCGTGATCGCGGAGGTGCCGGCGGATCTCGACGTGCTGCTGCCGTTGCTGGCCGAGGACAAGGCGTCCAACCCCGATCATTATGCGATGTGCGTCATTTCGGAAGGCGCGAAGATCGCCGGCGACAATGGTGGCGAGGGCGACATCGCCAAATCGGCGATCGATCGCGCCGACGGCAGCGTCGGCCAGCGCCTCGGCCGCGAGGTCACCGCCCGGACCGGCAGCGGCGTCGTCGTCCAGGAGCTTGCCTATCTGATGCGCGCCGGCGAGCCGGACGCGATGGACCGGATGGTCGGCTTCGCCTTTGGCGGGCTCGCGGTTCAGCTGCTCGGCCGCGGCGAGGGCGGGCGGATGGTGACCTTGACCGACGGCAATTACGGCCATGTGCCGATCGACACGCTGCTCCACGGCCGCAAGTCGGTCGATGTGTCCGCCCTCTACGACCGCGCCAGCTACCGCGCCCGGCTGATGCGTGTCGAGGGGATGCCGATGTTCCTTTATTGAGGGCCGTTGCCTTCGCCCGAAGTCGCTGCTAGAGGCCCCGCTTCCTACCGGCCCCCGGGTTTCCCGCGGGGAGATTCACGTGCGGTCGTGGCGGAACTGGTAGACGCGCAGCGTTGAGGTCGCTGTGGCCGAAAGGCCGTGGAAGTTCGAGTCTTCTCGACCGCACCATGAATTGGGCAGTCGCGCCAGGGGCGCGACCGCGACGTCCCGGGGGGCGCCGCGCCAATTCATCCGTCCGGCCTCAAACCTCCGGCAACGCCCATTCGATCGGCGCGAGTCCCTTCGATTCGAGAAAGGCGTTGGCCTTCGAGAAATGCCGGCAGCCGAAGAAGCCGTTATGCGCGGAGAGCGGCGAGGGGTGCGCCGCCTTCAGCACCAGATGGCGCGCGGCATCGACGAAGGCGGCCTTGCGCTGGGCATAGGCGCCCCACAGCATGAAGACGACCGGCTCCTGCCTCGCATTCACCAGCCGGATGACCGCGTCGGTGAACCGCTCCCACCCCTTGCCCTGGTGCGCGGCGGCGCGGCCCATCTCGACGGTGAGCACCGAATTGAGCAGCAGCACGCCCTGCCGCGCCCAATGTTCGAGAAAGCCGTGGCGCGGCCGCGCGATGCCGAGGTCGGTCTCAAGTTCCTTGTAGATATTCTGAAGGCTGGGCGGCGGCCGCACGCCCGGCTGGACCGAAAAGCACAGGCCATGCGCCTGGCCGACGCCGTGATAGGGATCCTGGCCGAGGATCACGACCCGGACCCGATCGAGCGGCGTGAGATCGAGCGCACGGAAATATTCGCTTCCCCTGGGGAAGATGCGCGCGCCCCGCGCCTTCTCGGCGAGCAGGAAGCGCTTGAGCTCGGCCATGTAGGGCGACGCGAATTCGGCGGCGAGCGGCATCTTCCAGCTTTCGTGCAGCCTCACCGTGTCGCTCATGATCCCAAGCATGGCGGGCGGGGGCGGATTCGCCAAGCCATTGCGGATCGCGTGGCGGCGGCGCACAAGCATCGCCGTGGGGAGCCTGCCGCCAGCATCAGCCGAACCCGAGGCGCGCGCGCTCGGCTTCTGGCTGTGCCTGGCTCTGGTCGTTGGCAATTTCGTCGGCTCCGGCATCTATCTGCTGCCGGCCCAGCTCGCGCCTTATGGCTGGAATGCGCTGTGGGGCTGGATCGTCACCATCGCCGGCGCGATGTGCCTCGCCTATGTCTTCGCCCGCCTCGCCCGGGCGATGCCCTTCGCGCCGGGCCCCTATGCCTATGTCGAGAGGGCGTTCGGATCGCTGCCGGCGTTCGTCGTCGCATGGAGCTACTGGGTGTCGCTCTGGGTCGGCAATGCCGCGATCGGGACGGCGGCGATCTCCTATCTTTCGACCTTCGCGCCGGCGCTGGCGGCCCCGGGCGCGTCGGCCGCGGCGACGATCGCCCTGCTCTGGCTGCTGACCCTCGTGAACTGCATCAGCGTGCGCGCCGGCGGCGCCGTCCAGGCGGTGACGGTGGTCATCAAGCTGATCCCGCTCGTCGTCGTCATCCTTCTCGCCGCGCTGCTCATGGCCAAAGGCGAAGCGCATCCCGCCATCGCCTATCGGCAACAGGACATCAGCCTGTCGGCGATCAGCGCCGCAGGCGCGCTGACCTTGTGGGCGATGCTCGGCATCGAATGCGCCGCGATCGTCAGCCGGCGGGTGCGCGATCCGGCGCGCAACGTGCCGCGCGCGACCCTGATCGGCACCGCCTTTGCCGGCCTCGTCTATCTCCTCACCTCGACGCCGATCACGACCCTGCTTCCGATCGAGCAGGTGGCGAACTCCAACGCCCCGTTCGCCCTGTTCGTGGAGCATTACTGGAATCCCGAAATCGCGCGCTTCGTCGCGCTGTTCGCGGCGGTGAGCGCGGCGGGAACGCTGAACGGCTTCACCCTCCTTCAGGGCGAGCTGCCGCTGGCGATGGCGCGCGACGGGACCTTCCCGCGCTGGTTCGCGAAGGTCTCGCGGCGCGAGATCCCGGTGCGCGGCCTCATCCTCTCCAGCCTGCTCTCGACCATCCTGCTCGCCGCCAATGCGAGCCGGACCATGTCGGGGCTGTTCGCGTTCATGGCGCTGCTCGCGACCTCGGCAGCGCTCGTCCTCTACCTCGCCTGCGCGCTGGCAGCGCTGCGCCTGCAATGGACCGGCGCGATGGCGCGCAGCCTGCCGCTGACGCTGATCGCCGGGCTTGGGACGATCTACGCCTTGTGGACGCTGCGCGGCGCGGGGCCGGAGGCGACCGGCTGGGGCACGGTGCTGCTGCTGGTCGGCATTCCGGTCTATGTCGCGATGCGGCTCACCAATTCGCGGGCGGCGCGTCCAGCCGCGTCTCCGGAATGATCCGCCTGAGCTTGCGCGCGAAGCTCCTGAGGCAGACCTCGCTCTCCCCCAGCGGCCCCGGCCTGTAGAGCGACGAGCCCATGCCCTGCTGCACGCGGCGGATCAGCGCCGTATCCTCGGCATTGACCTGCCGGTTGATCCGCCAGTTGAGATAGCGCGCCGCCTTCATCTCGCGGCGATCGTCGGGCAGCGCGTAGCTGATCTCTCGGATCATCGTGCGCGTCGGCGAAACCGGCACGAAATGCATGAAATCGACCTGGTCGGGGTAGATGTCGAAGGCGACGTTCGGCCACAGCTTGAAATAGAGCCAGGTCCGCCCCGCGCCCGCCGGCAGGAATTGCTGATAGGCGCGCTCGGAGATGTTCGACGATGGCTGCTCGCGAAGCGCGCCGCTCATCCGGTCGACATGCGCGCCCGCCTCGATCGCATAGCTCTTGCCGAACAGGCGGGTGAGGCCGGGATGGGCGACGTCGATGTGGAGGCCGTCCGAATAATTGTCGGCGACATTCTTCCAGTTGACGTCGCGCGGCCGCATCGTGATCCGGCCGAGCGCGCGAAGCTCCTCGAAGCGGTGCGGCTCGATCTCCGTCTCGTAAGGCGCCATCATCGCCGCAACGCTCGGCCCACCGCTTTCCAGCCGGACGAACAGGAAGCCCCGCCAACGCTCCAGTTCGGCCGGGATCAAGCCCCACTCCGCCGCGTCGAAACCACGATAATCCTCGCGATGCGGCAGCGCGACCAGGCGTCCGTCGGTCGCATAGGTCCAGGCGTGATAGGGGCAGGTCAGCCGCTTCGCGCAGCCTTCGTGCCCGTCCACCAGCCGCGATCCGCGGTGGCGGCAGACATTGGCGAAGGCCCGGGCCGCGCCGTCCTGCCCGCGAATGACCAGGATGCTCTCTCCGAGCAGCTCCAGCGTCCGCCAGTCGCCCGGGTTCGGCATGTCGCTGTCGTGGCAGACGATCTGCCATGAGGGGCGGATGACCCGCTCCATTTCAACCTTGAAATAATCGGCGTCCCAATAGGTCCAGCCGGGCAGGCTGAGATCCTCGGTCGGGTCGCTTTGCGACAGCGGCAGGCGGGCAATGTCGGACATGAAGGCGATGATAGCATAGTCTCGCCGCGTCGAACCCGAAAACGGTTCCGCTTGCCGCGATCCCCCTCTATCCCTCGGCCGATGGCCCGCGAAGACAAGATCACTGGCGAGACGGCGACGCCGATGATGGCGCAATATCTCGCGCTCAAGGCGGAAGCCGGCGATTGCCTCCTCTTCTACCGGATGGGCGACTTCTTCGAGCTGTTCTTCGAGGATGCCCGGATCGCCGCCGCCGATCTCGACATCGCGCTGACCGCGCGCGGGACTCATGAGGGCCAGCCGATCCCGATGTGCGGCGTCCCGGTCCACGCCGCCGAATCCTATCTCGCCCGGCTGATCCGCGCCGGCCGTCGCGTCGCCATCGCCGAGCAGGTCGAAAGCCCCGCGGAGGCGAAGAAGCGCGGCTCCAAGGCCGTCGTCGCCCGCGCGATCGTGCGCGTCGTCACCGCCGGCACGTTGACCGAGGAGGCGCTGCTCGATTCGCGCGCCGCGAACTGGCTCGCCGTCGTCGCGAAGGCGGGGGATCGCTACGGCATTGCGGCCGCCGACATCTCGACCGGCCGTTTCGAGCTGAGCTCGGTCCCCGCCGGCGCGCTCGATGCCGAGCTGGCGCGGCTCGGCGCGGCCGAGATCGTGTCCAACGACGCCATCCCCGGCGCGCGCCAATGGTCCTCGGGCTTCGACAGCCTCGCCGCCGAGCGCAAGCTCAAGGATCGCTTCGGGGTGGCGACGCTCGACGGCTTCGGCTCGTTCGACCGCGCGGCGCTGTGCGCGGCCGGCGGCCTGCTCGCCTATCTCGATGAGGTCGCGCGCGAATCGCTGACCTTCCTGCGTCCCCCGGTGATGATCGCGGCGGGCGATCACATGATGATCGACGCGGCGACGCGCGAGAGCCTTGAGCTGACCCGTTCCGCCGCGGGCGGGCGCGCCGGCAGCCTGCTCGCCGCGGTCGACCGGACGGTGACCGGCGCCGGTGCGCGGCTGCTCGCCGCCGATCTCGGCGCACCCTTGCTCGATCGGGCCCGGATCGAGGCGCGGCTCGACCTTGTCGACGCCCTCGAACGCGACGGCGGCACCCGCGACTGGCTTCGCCGACAGCTGCGCGCCTTGCCCGACATCGGCCGCGCGCTTGGCCGGATCGTCGCCGGACGCGGCTCGCCACGCGATCTCGGCCAGCTTCGCGACGGCCTTGGCGAGGCGCGGCGGATGCACGATCATCTCGCGCACGCGGCCGAGCCGACCGCCCTCTTGAACGAGCTGCTTCCGGCGCTCACCGGCCATGGCGCGCTGGTCGATCTCCTCTCCCGCGCGCTGGTGCCCGCGCCGCCGATCGATGCGGCGCAGGGCGGCTATATCGCCGAGGGCTATGACGCCGCGCTCGATGCCCTGCGCGCGACCGGCGGCGACGGCCGGCGCGCGATCGCGGCGCTCGAAGCGCGCTACCGGGCCGAGACCGGCATCGCGAGCCTCAAGATCCGCCACAACAATGTGCTCGGCTATCATATCGAGGTGCCGGCGAAGGCGGCCGACAGATTGATGGCGGCCGATTCGGGCTTCACCCACCGCCAGACGCTGGCCGGAGTGGTCCGCTTCAACGCGCCCGATTTGCACGAGCAGGCGATGAAGGTCGGCCAGGCCGGCGCCCATGCGCTCGCTGCCGAGGCCGCGCATCTGGAAGAGCTGACCGAAGCCGCGCTTCGGCGGGCCGAGCCGATCGCCGCCACCGCCGACGCGCTCGCCCGGCTCGACGTCGCCGCCGCGCTCGCCGAGCGCGCGATCGAGGGCGGCTGGTGCCGCCCGCATCTCGAGGAGCAACCCTGCTTCGACGTCGAAGGGGGCCGGCATCCGGTGGTTGAGGAAGCGCTCAAGGCCTCGGGCGCCCGCTTCGTCGCCAATGATTGCCGGCTCGACGAAGCGGAGCGGCTCTGGCTCGTCACCGGCCCGAACATGGGTGGCAAATCCACCTTCCTTCGCCAGAACGCGCTGATCGCGATCCTCACCCAGGCGGGCAGCTTCGTGCCCGCGGCCAGGGCGAGGCTCGGCCTCGTCGACCGGCTTTTCAGCCGGGTCGGCGCCTCCGACAATCTCGCGCGCGGCCGCTCGACCTTCATGGTCGAAATGGTCGAAACCGCCGCGATCCTCGCCCAGGCGACACCCAGCAGCTTCGTCATTCTCGACGAGGTCGGGCGCGGCACCTCCACTTATGACGGCCTCGCCATCGCCTGGGCGGTGGTGGAGGCCATCCACGACATCGCCCGCTGCCGCTGCCTGTTCGCGACCCATTATCATGAGCTGACCCGGCTCGCCGAGCGGCTCGACGCGCTCTCGCTCCACCATGTCCGCGCGCGCGAGTGGAGGGGCGATCTCGTCCTGCTGCACGAGCTCGCCGAAGGCCCGGCCGACCGAAGCTACGGCATCGCGGTCGCGAAACTCGCCGGCCTCCCGCCGGCGGTGCTCGCTCGCGCCGCATCGGTGCTCGCCAAGTTGGAGCAGGGCCGCGCCGCGACCGGCGGCATCGCCGCCGGGCTGGACGACCTGCCGCTCTTCGCCGCGCTCGCGGAAGAGCCGGCGGCCGTCGATCCGCTCCGGGCGGCGCTGGACGAGATCGAGCCGGACAGCCTCAGCCCGCGCGAGGCGCTGGAAATCGTCTATCGCCTGAAGTCGCTCAGCCGCGCCTGAGCACCGTGTAGCCGAGCGTCCGGCGCATCCGGAAACCGAGCAGCTCATAGAGCCGGATCGTCGCCTCATGCTCGGCGAAGACGTGGAGGAAGGGCACGTCGCCCTTGGCCTGGATGCGCCGAGTGACGAGGCGGGTGAGCACCTGCGCGAGGCCCCGGCCGCGATGATCGGGATGGGTGCACACGCCGCTGACCTCGCGCATGCCCGGCACGGCGAGCCGCTCGCCGGCCATCGCGATCAGCCGCCCTTCCTCGCGCACGCCGATGAACCGGCCGAGCCGGTGCGTGCGCGCATATAAGGGTCCCGGCCTGGTCAGCGTCGCCAGAGCGAACATCTCCGGAGCGTCCTCGTCGCCGAGCATCAGCACGTCGAGATCATGTGCCACGTGCTCGATCGGCCGCTCGGCGACCATCTGGCCGAGCGTCGCTTCGAGTTCGATGTCGAGCCCCTCGGGCAGCGGCATCGGCTCGGCCTCGACCATCGAGATGACGCCGCCGGGCGCGGCGAGCGCGGCGAGCGCCTCGGTGCTCCGCGCGCTCGCATCGGCTGCGGCGGCGAAGGCGGCGATGTCCGCGGGGAATCGCCAGGCCCGCGCATCGCCCTCGGCCAGATGGGCCTGGCGGCTGGTCAGCGCGCTCCAGAACGGCCGGTCGAGCACATGATCCATGATCGCAAGCTAAAGCACGACGGCGCCCGCGCGTCATCCCGATCCTTGCGGCCAAGCCAAGCGGCGTGACGCGGGGGCCGCGACGACCTATTCCGGTCGTCATGGCCAGCCGTTTCGAGACGATTCCCAATCGCCGCGCGATCATCGACCGGCGTCTGCTCGACGAGGCGCTGGCGACCTGCGACCGCGCCGCGGCGGCGGCCCTGCTCAAGCAGGCGCTCGCCGGCGGGCGCGCCGAGATCGCGCGGCGCTTTGGCGAAAAGCCCTATGCCGGCACCGAGACGGCCGCCGCTTATGCCTTCCTGACCGACCAGATCGTCCGCCTGGCCTTCGACCATGTGACCCGCAGGCTCCATCCGCTCGCCAATCCGACGACGTCCGAGCGGCTGCTGCTGATGGCGGTCGGCGGCTATGGCCGGGGCGAGATGGCGCTCCATTCGGATGTCGATCTCGCCTTCGTGACGCCGTGGAAGGACACGCGCTGGACCGAGACCGCGACCGAGGAGATTCTCTATCTGCTCTGGGATCTCGGCCTCAAGGTCAGCCAGTCCTCGCGAAGCGTCGACGAGATGATGCGGATGATCGCCGCCGACCAGACGATCCTGACCGCGATCCTCGAAGGCCGTTACGTATGGGGCGACGAGGCGGTCTATGAGGAGGTGCGCGCCCGCTTCTGGAATCGCGTCGGCGCGGCCGAAATCCGCGCTTTCGCCAAGGACAAGCTCGACGAGCGCGAGGCCCGCCATCAGCGCATGGGCGACAGCCGCTATGTCGTCGAGCCCAATATCAAGGAAGGCAAGGGCGGCCTTCGCGATCTGCACACGCTCTACTGGATCGGCAAATATGCCTATCGCCTGCAGAGCGCCGCCGAGCTCGTCGACGTCGGGCTGCTGACGCCCGCCGAGTGGCGCGCCTTCCACCGGGCCGAGCGATTCCTCTGGGCGGTGCGCTGCCACCTCCACATCGTCGCTGGCCGCGCCGAGGAGCGGCTGACCTTCGACGTCCAGCCCGAGCTCGCGCGGCGGATGAACTATGCCGACCGGCCCGGCAGTTCCGCGGTCGAGCGGTTCATGCGGCATTATTTCCTCAACGCGAAGACGGTCGGCGACCTCACCGGCGTCTTCCTCGCCCATCTCGACGAGAAGTTCGCGCGGCGCGGCCAGCGCTATCTCTCGCTCCCCTCCTTCCGCCGGAGGCCATCGCGGCTGGACGGGTTCCTGCTCGATCGCGGCCGTCTCGCCACGCCGGACGATCCCGGCTTCTTCGCCGAAAAGCCGGTGCGACTCATTCAGATGTTCGCGCTGGCCGAGAGGAACCGGCTCGAAATCCACCCGATGGCGATGCGCGCCGCCGCCGCCAACGCCAAGCTGATCGACGCGGAGGTTCGCGCCGATCCGGCGGCGAACGCGCTGTTCCTCGACGTGCTCACCTCGCCGCGCGATCCGGAAACGGTGCTGCGGTGGATGAACGAGGCGGGGATATTCGGCCGCTTCGTTCCCGATTTCGGCCGCGTCGTCGCCCAGATGCAGTTCGACATGTATCATCACTATACGGTCGACGAGCATACGATCCGCGCGATCGGCCTGCTGGCGCGGATCGAGCAGGGCGCGCTCAAGGCCGATCATCCGCTGGCGACCAGCCTGTTCAAATATATCGCCTCGCGCCGCGTCCTCTATGTCGCGGTGCTGCTCCACGACATCGCCAAGGGCCGGCGCGGCGATCACAGCGAGCTTGGCGCCGAGCTCGCGCTCACCTTGTGCCCGCGCTTCGGGCTCGATCCGGCCGAGACCGAGACCGTCGCCTGGCTGGTTCGCTGGCACCTGCTCATGTCGGCGACGGCGCAGAAGCGCGACCTCTCCGATCCCAAGACAATCCAGGATTTCGTCGCGCGGGTGAAGAGCCTGGAGCGCCTTCGCCTGCTCTACATCCTGACCGTGGTCGATATCCGCGCGGTCGGCCCCGGCACCTGGAACGAGTGGAAAAGCGAGCTTCTGCGCGCGCTGTTCGAGGCGGCCGAGGAGCAGTTGCGGCTCGGCCATGTCGAGACGGGACGCAAGGAGCGGATCGCGGCGATGCAGGAGGAGCTTGCCGGGCGGCTCGGCTGGCGCCCGGCGCGGCTCGCCCGGTTCATCGCGGCCCTGCCCGACAGCTACTGGCTGGCCGAGCCGATCGAGACCATCGAGCGCAACGCGCGGCTTCTCGATTCGGGGCCGGGGGAGGCGGGGCGGATCGAAACCGCCGTGCTCGCCGATCGCGGCGCGACACTGGTGTCGGTCTATGCGGCCGACCGGCCGGGGCTGTTCTATCGCCTTGCCGGCGCGATCAGCCTGGCCGGCGGCAATATCATCGACGCGCGGATCCACACGACGCGCGACGGCATGGCGCTCGACAATTTCCTGGTCCAGGACCTCGACGGCGCCGCCTTCGCCGATCCGCACCAGCTGCGCCGACTGGAGGCTGAGGCGATGCGCGCGCTCGAAGGGCAGGAACCGGCGGCCGAACGGCTGGCGGCCCGGGCGCTGCCGCGTCGCCGGGCGGAGGCCTTTCCGATCCAGCCGGCGGTGTTCGCCGACAACATGGCCTCGAGCCGCTACACGGTGATCGAAGTCAATGCGCGCGATCGCGCCGCATTGCTGTTCGAGCTCGCCCAGGCGATCACCGAATCGCGCGCGGTGATCCGATCGGCCCACATCGCCACTTATGGCGAGCGCGCCGTCGACGTCTTCTACCTGACCGGGATCGATGGCCGGAAGATCGTCAATGCGCTCCGGCTGAAGGGACTGCGCGCGCGGCTGCTCAAGGCCGCGGCCGGAACGCCGCCGCGCCGCAAGGCGGCGTGAACCGGCTGGCCCCTCCCCGCGCGGGGGAGGGGCTGTTCGCGGCGATCAGAAGCGGAAGCGGCCGGTCACGCCGAAGGTGCGCGGCTCCGCAAGGTAGGAATCGAAAATCCCGTCGGAAATCGCGGCGGCCGGCGCCCCGAACTGACGGACCTGCGCGATCGTGCCGTTGTTGGGGCCGCTGCTCTGGAGCGGCGCGTTGAACGCAACCTGCTGGTAATGCTGGTTGAACAGGTTCTGCGCCCACAATTCGATCGACCAGCGCTCGTTGCGCCCGCGAATGCCGAGCCGGGCGTTGACCACCGCGTAGCTGTCCTGCTCCTTTTCCGGGAACAGGTCGGAGCCGGTGTTGTAGTCGGAGGTCAGGCGGCCATCGACGTAGAAGAGGCCGGTGAGCCCGCTGGAGCCGAGCCGCGGCGTCCAGGCCAGCGACGTCGTGACAACGTGCTTGGGCGCGTTGGACAGGTTGCTGCCGGGCAGCAGGAACAGCGCCGGATCCAGCGGCTCGCCCTGCGAACTGCCGACCAGGTTATGCCGGTACCTGGTATTGGCGTAGGTATAGCCGGCGGTGATGTTGAGATCGGGCGCCGGCCGGAAGCTGGCCTCCATCTCGACGCCGGTCGAGGTGACGCCGGCGCGGGTGTCGCCCGGGGCGCAGCCGCCGGTCGCCGCGGACAGGTCCTGATCCGCCCCGCCGAGATCGGTCGAGCAGCTCTGGATGTTCTGGACGATGAACACCGTGCCGTTGAACGTGTTGAGCTGGAAGTCCCGGAAATTCTCGCGGAAGAGCGCGAGGTTGAACGTCAGGTTGCGGCGGGACAGCTTGAGGCCCACCTCGAACGCGTTCACGATCTCCGGCGCGAAGCGCAGATTGGCGGCGTCGGCATTGCTGCGCGGCAGATAGGCCGGCCCGAGATCGGACCGGTCGAGATTGTAGCCGCCCGCCTTGTAGCCGCGCGAATAGCTCGCATAGATCAGGCTGCGCGGATCGAGCTGCCAGGACAGCACGCCCGTCCCGGTCCATTCGCCCTCGCTGAAGCTGTCGCGCAGGTCGAGCCCGTTCAGCAGCGCGCTGGAATTGCCGACGCAGCTCAGGGTCAGGATGCCCGCGACGGTGGCGGCGAGCGCCGGATTGGCGAGCAGCGGCCCGATCGCCGCCTGCTGCGCCGGGCAGATCGTGTTGTTGTTGTTGAAATCGCCGACGAAGCTCTTGCGCTCATGCGTGTAGCGAAGGCCGACGGTGAGGCTGACCGTATCGGTGATGTGGAAGATGTCGTGCGTGAACAGCGCCCAGTTGGTGCTGCGCTGGTCGTAGAGGCTGCTGACATCGCCGACATTGTTGACCGTGCTGAGCCGATCGAGGCTCGCCAGCAGCAGCGGCGCGGCGGCGCCGAACTGGCCGCCAAGCACGGCGCGCAGCGTCGGCGTCATGCAGCCCGGCGCGGTCGGATCGAGCAAGGCCGCTGGCGTCGGAGCGAGGCCCGAACCCTGGATGGCGCGGCAGGCGGCGAATTCGCCATATTGCGCGCCGAACTTGAGGTTGTCGCTGACCTCCAGGCTTTCGCGCGCGAAATAGCCGCCGACCAGCCAGTCGAGGAAACCGGCCCGGCCCTGCAGCCGCACCTCCTGCGTGAAGGTGCGGAAGCGGCGATAGGAATTGCCGTCATCGTCGCGCCGCAGCAGATCGACATTGGTATAGTCGACATCGCCGGCGCCGCCCGACTTGTACCCGCGATAGGCGGTGATCGAGGTCAGGTTGGCGTTGCCGAAATCATAGTCGATCTGGGCGGAGACGCCCCAATCGGTCGTGACGTTGCGGTAGGTGGTGCCGGGGGTGACCGCGATGTCGCGATTGTAGGGATCGCCGAGCGACGGGAAGATGCCGCCGAACCGCTGCAGCAGATCGACGATGCGGTTGCTTGCCGCATATTGCGCGTCGCCGGGGACGCCGGGCGTCGGATCGAAGGCTTCGCGCGCCTCGATCACGACCGCGCCGCAGCAGCTCTCGTTGCGCCGGGTATAATCGCCGATCAGGCGGATCGAGAGCCGGTCGTCGGGCTGATAGAGCAGCTGGCCGCGGGTGAAGAAGCGGTTGCGATCATTCACGTCGCCTTCGGTGCCGCCGGCGGCGTTGACGACATCGTAGAAGCCGTCGCGCCGGACGTAGACTCCATCGAGCCGGAAGGCGAGCGCCTCGCTGATCGGGCCGGTGACGCCCGCGGCGGCACGGACATAATTGTAATTGCCGTAGGTGAGCTCCGCCGAGCCGCCGAAATCGAAGTCCGGCCGGCGGGTGATGATGTTGATGAGGCCGGCGGATGCGTTGCGGCCGAACAGCGTGCCCTGCGGCCCGCGAAGCACCTCGACATGGTCGATCTCGCCAAGCTCGTTGAGGCCGATGCCCGAGCGCGAGCGATAGACGCCGTCGATGAACACCGCGACCGAGCTTTCGAGGCCCGGATTGTCGCCGACCGTGCCGATGCCGCGGATGCGGGCCGATCCGTTCGCTTCCGAGCCGGTCGAGGAAACGAGCAGCGACGGCGCGAGCTGGTTGAGCTGCCGGATGTCGTTGGCGCCCGAATTCTGGAGCTGTTCGGCGCCGACGGCGGAAACCGCGATCGGCACGTCCTGGAGGATCTGCCGCCGGCCCTGGGCGGTGACGATGATCGTCTGGCCATCATTCTCGCTCGCCTGTGCCGCTTCGGCATTGGTGCGCGATTGGGCCTGATCGCTGCCCTGGTCCTGGGCGTGGGCCGGGCTTGCGAGCGCCACAATGCCGGCAGAAAGCAGCCAAAAGCTCTTCATGATTCCCCTCTCCCAACTCTCTGTTTTGCCGTTAACGTAACCGCAATGCGGCTTTCCGGCCAAAGAGAAAACCGCAGTTTCCTGTGGGTTTCGGGCTGCTCATTGCAAATCCGCAACAGAATAGTTTTTCCCTGCAACTAATCCCCGGACCCTTCCCTTACGGAAAGCTTGGCTTCTTGAAGAACGGGCGAGAAAGGCTTTGCGAAAGACTTTTCGATCGCGTGCGGCGTCTGCGTCGACAACCGCCCGCGCAAGGCCCGCGGCTGGTCGTTTTGGGGCGGAAAACGGCGCGGTCCAGCCTCGCCTTCATCCGCGCGGGCCACGAAAAAGGGCGCCGGAGTCGGCCTCCGGCGCCCTTTGCATTCGCTTGCGATCGGCGGTCAGCCCTGGGGCAGCGCGCCCTTCGCCTGGGCGACGATCGCCTTGAAGGCATCGCCCTCGTGCATCGCGATATCCGCGAGGACCTTGCGGTCGAGTTCGATGCCGGCGAGCTTCAGCCCGTGCATGAACTGGCTGTAGGTCAGCCCCTCGGCGCGGACGCCGGCGTTGATGCGCTGGATCCACAGGCCGCGGAAGCTGCGCTTCTTCACCTTGCGGTCGCGATAGGCGTACTGGCCGGCCTTCTCGACCGCCTGGCGGGCGATGCGGATCGTGTTCTTGCGACGGCCGTAATAGCCCTTCGCCTGATCCAGGATGCGCTTGTGCTTGGCGCGCGTGGTCGTGCCGCGCTTGATGCGTGCCATGTCGAGTACTCCTTACTTCAGGCCGTAGGGCGCCCAGAGCTTCACCCGCGCCGTATCGGCGTCGGCGAGCACTTCGGTGCCGCGGTTCTGGCGGATGTACTTGGCATTGTGGCTGATCAGGCGGTGCCGCTTGCCGGCCACGCCGTGCTTGATCTTGCCGGTCGCGGTGAGCTTGAAGCGCTTCTTCACACCGCTCTTGGTCTTGAGCTTGGGCATTTCGTCTCCTTTTCGGCGCTTCGCCGACGTTCGTGAACAGCCACGGCAGCCCTTGATGGCCGGGCGGTTCGTTTTCCAACAATCTGGAAAGCGCGCGCCTTTAGCGGGGACGGCGCCGGAAGGCAAGTCAGTCGAACAGGCTCGACACCGAGGATTCGTCGGCGATCCGCTTGATCGCCTCGGCGACGAGCGGGGCGATGGTGAGCAGGCGGATGCGCTTGCTCGCCGCCGCCGCCTCATAGGCCGCGATCGAATCGGTGATGACGAGCTCGCGAAGCGCCGATCCCTCGACGCGCGACACCGCCGCGCCCGAAAGGACGCCATGGGTGCAATAGGCGACGACGTCGGTCGCCCCGCCTTCCTTCAGCGCCGCGGCGGCGTTGCACAGCGTGCCCGCCGAATCGACGATATCGTCGATGAGCACGCAGAAGCGGCCAGAAACGTCGCCGATGATGTTCATCACTTCCGATTCGCCCGGGCGCTCGCGCCGCTTGTCGACGATGGCGAGCGGTGCATTGTCGAGCCGCTTGGCGAGCGCGCGGGCGCGCACCACCCCGCCGACGTCGGGCGACACGACGGTGATCTGCGCCCCCTTGAAACGGGCGAGGATATCGGCCGACATGACCGGCGCGGCGAAGAGGTTGTCGGTCGGGATATCGAAGAAGCCCTGGATCTGCCCGGCATGGAGATCGACCGAAAGCACCCGGTTCGCGCCTGCCGTCGTCAGGAGGTTGGCGACCAGCTTGGCCGAGATCGGCGTTCGCGGGCCCGGCTTCCGGTCCTGCCGCGCATAGCCGAAATAGGGCATCACCGCCGTGATCCGCTTCGCCGACGCGCGCCGCAGCGCATCGATGCAGATCAGAAGCTCCATCAGATTGTCGTTGGCGGGATAGGAGGTCGATTGAACGACGAACACGTCCTCGCCGCGGACATTTTCGAGGATTTCGACGAAAATCTCCTCGTCCGCGAAGCGCCGCACATTGGCCCGCGTGATCGGGATTTCGAGATAGGCGGCGATCGCCTCGACAAGCGGCGTGTTGGAGTTTCCCGAGAGCAGCTTCATGGGCGAAGCTGTGGCGGGCCGAAGCCGCGAAGGCAAGAGCGTTGCCGGACCGTCGCGCGCGGAATAGAGCGCGGCCATGTCCGTCGTCACCCGTTTCGCCCCCGCGCCGAGCGGCCGGCTCCATGTCGGCAATATCCGCACCGCGCTCCACAACTGGCTGTGGGCACGGAAGAATGGCGGGCGATTCCTGCTCAGGATCGACGATACCGACGCCGAGCGAAGCCGTGAGGAATTCGTCGATGCGATTCGCGACGATCTCGCCTGGCTCGGCCTCGACGCGGACGGCGAGGAACGCCAGTCGGCGCGCTTCGATCGTTACGAGGCGGCGATCGAACGGCTGATCGCGGCGGGGCGGGTCTATCCCGCCTACGAGACCGCGCAGGAGCTCGACCTCAAGCGCAAGATCCAGCTCGGGCGGGGCAGGCCGCCGGTCTATGATCGCGCGGCGCTGGCGCTTGGCGAGGCCGATCGCGCCGCGCTCGAGGCCGAGGGGCGGCGCCCGCACTGGCGCTTCAAGCTGGACCACGACCGGCCGATCGAATGGACCGACCTCATCCGCGGGCCGCAACATCTCGATCCGGCCCTGCTCAGTGATCCGGTCGTGCGGCGCGAGGATGGGAGCTGGCTCTACATGCTGCCCAGCGTCGTCGACGATATCGAGATGGGCGTGACGCACGTCGTTCGCGGCGAGGATCATGTCACCAATACCGGGCTCCAGCTGCAGATTTTCGAGGCGCTCGGCGCCGCGCCGCCGGCCTTCGCGCACGAGGCGCTGCTGGTCGGCGCGGAGGGCAAGCTCTCCAAGCGGCTCGGCTCGCTTGGCCGCGCGGCGATGGAGGAGGCCGGGATCGAGCCCGAGGCGCTGGTCGCCAAGCTCGCGCGGATCGGCACCAGCCTGCCGGTCGAGCCGCTCGCCGATCCGGCGCCGCTGATCGCCGGCTTCGATTTCGCGACCTTCGGCCGCGCGCCCGCGCGCTTCGACCTCGACGAACTGGCGGCGCTCAACGCGCGCGTCGTCCACCAGCTCGGCTTCGATCGGGTGCGCGGCCGCCTGCCCGAGGGCATGGGAGAGGCCGACTGGATCGCGATCCGGCCGAACCTGCGCACGATCGCCGACGCGGCCGACTGGTGGGCGATCCTCCACGGCCATGTCGAGGCGTCCGCGTCCGAAGAGGATCGCGGCTTTCTCGCCGAGGCGGCGGGGACGGCGGCCGGGCTCGACTGGGCCGATTCGCCCTGGCAGAGGCTCACCGCCGCGCTCAAGGCCTCAACCGGGCGCAGCGGCAAGGCGCTGTTCCATCCGCTGCGCCGCGCGCTGACCGGGCGCGACAGCGGCCCCGAAATGGCCGCCCTCCTGCCGCTGATCGGCAAGGACGAGGCGCTCGCCCGCCTGAAGGCCGCCGCCGGAGCCTAGCGCCGGGCTCGATCGGAGGCGCGCCGACGCCGGGGAAGATGCGTCAGGCGGACCTGGTCCGGCGGCCCATGATCCGGGGCAAGACAAAGAAGCCCGTCCATCCTCATCCGCTCGCCTCTTTATTGGTATAGTATAACGTCGCGATATGATGTATCATCTATTGAACCGGCGAAGACCGGTGTCGAGGAGGAGACGAGCCATGACAGGAGCAGGATTTCTCGAACAGAAACGGTCAAGCCCGGCCACGCTCGGTGTGGTGGTGGCGCTTCATGCCGCGGTGATCGCGGCGATCCTGATGGTGAAGGGGCCGGTCTGGGTGCGGCCCGCTTACCGGCCGCTGGTGACAACCTTCGTGCCCGCGCCGCGCACGCCGCCGCCCGATCCTCGCCCGGCGACCCGCCACGAAACCCCGCGCAGCACGCCGATCTACACCCCGCCGCAACACAATCCGCCGATCGCGCCCAACGACAATCACGCGACGACGACTGCGACTGCCGATCCCGGCCCCATCCGGGTCGCCGAAGGCAGCGGCCATGCCGCCGGGGATAGTCCGACGACACCGGTCCACCAGCCGGTCTTCGTCCAACCCCAGGTTGATCCGCGCTATCGCGATTCGCTGCAGCCGCCTTATCCGCCAGCCGAGCAGCGGATGGAGCACGAGGGAACCGTCCGGGTTCGCATCACCATCGCGCCGGACGGTCGCGTCAGCGCCATCGAGCGATTGTCGGCGACCAGCGACGCCTTCTGGCGCGTCACCGAGCGCCAGGCGCTCAGCCGCTGGCGCTTCCGGCCGGCGACCGAGGATGGCCGCCCCGTCGCGGGCACGATGACGTTGACGCTGACCTTCCGTCTGACCGACGCCTGATCGCGCGGGACTGGCGGGCCGGGCGGCGGGCGACTATCTTGCCGCCATGCCTCTTCCCCGGCCCGCCTCGCCACGCGTCCTCTGGACCGATCTGCGCGCCTTCCTGAGCGAGCGTCCGCGCCACCAATGGGCGATCGCGGCGATTTCCGCGCTCATCCCGGCCCTCATCATCCTCGCCTTCTTCATCGACAGCGGCCAGAACATCCGCCCGCGCGAGGAGATCGTCTATTTCAAGAGCTGGCCGGCGACGCGCACCGATGCGGAGATCCGCGCCCAGCAGAAGGCCGATCTGGACCGGCTCAACGCCGCGCGCGAGCGGCGGCGGCAGGAATTCCAGCGGCTCGACGAGAGCATGAACCGGATCGGCCTTTGAGCGACGCGCGGTGGATGGCGGCGGCGGTCGCGCTCGGCTGGCGTGGCCGGGGGCGCACGGCCCCCAATCCCAATGTCGGCTGCCTGATCGTGAAGGAGGGGCGCGTCGTAGGCCGCGGCTGGACGCAGCCCGGCGGCCGGCCCCATGCCGAAGCCATGGCGCTCGCCGAAGCGGGCGACGAGGCGCAGGGCGCCACCGTCTATGCATCGCTGGAGCCCTGCGCGCATGAAAGCGCGCGCGGGCCCGCCTGCGCCGACCTGCTCGTCGCCGCGCGGCCGGCGCGGGTGGTGATCGCGTGCGGCGATCCCGATCCGCGCATCGACGGCAGGGGCATAGCGCGGATCGAGGCGGCCGGAATCGCGGTGACGCAGGGGATCTGCACCGAAGCCGCCGAAGCGTCGATGGCCGGCTTCCTCACCCGCATCCGGCTCGGCCGGCCGTTCGTCACCTTGAAACTCGCTTTGTCGATCGACGGGCGGATCGCGCTCGCCTCGGGAGAAAGCCGGTGGCTGACGGGGGCGGAGGCGCGCGCGGACGCCCATGCCGAGCGCGCGCGCGCCGACATGATCCTGGTCGGCCGCGGCACCTATGAAGCGGACTCGCCTTCGCTCGACGTTCGCCTTCCCGGCCTTGCCGTTCGATCGCCCATGCGCGCGCTGCTGACCGGAGGCGATGCGCCCGAAGGCTGGGCGCGGATCGCCGAGCCGGGCGCGATCCATGCCCTCGATGGCATCAACGACCTCATGGTCGAGGGTGGCGCCAGGACCGCGGCTGCGTTCGTTGCGGCCGATCTCGTCGATCGGCTCCTCATCTATCGCGCGCCGATCCTGATCGGCGGGGGCAAGGCCGGTCTCGCCGATATCGACCTCGATTCGCTTGCCGCCGCGCACGGCCGCTGGCGCCGGATCGCGACGCGACCGCTTGGCAGCGACCTTCGCGAAGACTACGTGCGGTCCCGCTGATGTTTACCGGGATCGTCACCGATATCGGCCGGATCGAGGCCGTCGAGCAGCGCGGGGACCTGCGCGCGCGCATCGCCAGCGGCTATGACATGGCCGGGGTCGATCTCGGCGCATCGATCGCCTGTTCGGGCGTCTGCCTTACCGTCGTCGACAAGGGCGCCGGCTGGTTCGCGGTCGACGTCTCGGCCGAAACCCAGGCGCGCACCCGTCCCGGCCTGTGGACCGCCGGCACGCGGCTCAATCTCGAGCGGGCGCTCAAGGTCGGCGACGAGCTTGGCGGCCATATCGTCACCGGCCATGTCGACGGCATCGGCACGATCGAGGCGGTCGAGCCGGTCGGCGATTCGACCCGGGTCGCGGTCGCGGTGGGGCCGGAGCTCGCCCCCTATCTCGCCGCCAAGGGCTCGATCGCGCTCGACGGCGTGTCGCTCACCGTCAACGATGTCGCCGACCGGCCGGGCGGCGGGGCGCTCTTCTCGATCAATCTCATCCCGCACACCCGCGCGCAGACGACCTTCGACGATCTCGCCGTCGGCCGGGCGCTCAATGTCGAGATCGACATCCTCGCCCGCTATCTCGGCCGTATGCTTGCCGCACGCAACAGCGTGGTGTGATTTCCGCAATAGACGGTCACATTTCGGTGTGATAGTCCGGCCGGCATGAGCACCTTGCTGATCGATCGCGTCTGCGAACTCGTCGCCACCGGGGAAATGAGCCGGGCCGGCCTCGCCCGCGCCGCCGGTCTCCATCCCAACAGCCTGCGCAATGTCGGCGAGCCCGACTGGAATCCCACCGCCGATACCCTGCTGAAGCTCGAAAAGTTCCTGTCCGCCGGCAATCGCGACGTCATGGCGACGGCCGAGCAGATCATCGACGAGGCGCGCAACGGCCGCATGTTCATCCTGGTCGACGACGAGGATCGCGAGAATGAGGGCGATCTGATCATCCCCGGGCAGATGGCGACGCCCGACGCGATCAACTTCATGGCCAAGCATGGCCGGGGCCTCATCTGCCTCGCCCTCACCCGCGAACGCGTCGACCAGCTCGGTCTGCAACCGATGAGCCGCACCAACGGCACCAAGATGGAGACCGCCTTCACGACCTCGATCGAAGCGCGCGAGGGCGTCACCACCGGCATTTCGGCCGCCGACCGCGCCCGCACCATTTCGGTCGCGATCGACGCCGCCAACGGCCCCGAGCAGATCGTCTCGCCCGGCCATGTCTTCCCGCTCGCCGCGCGCGACGGCGGCGTGCTCGTCCGCGCCGGCCATACCGAGGCGGCGGTGGATGTCGCGCGGCTCGCGGGGCTCAATCCCTCCGGCGTGATCTGCGAGATCATGAGCGACGACGGGACGATGGCGCGGATGGACGAATTGATCGATTTCGCCCGCGCCCATGGCCTCAGGATCGGCACGATCCGCGATCTCATCGCCTATCGGCTGCGGATGGACCGCGTGATCGAGCAGACGGCCGAGGCGCGGTTCGAGAGCCGCTGGGGCGGCGCCTGGATCGCCAAGACCTTCCTCAACAAGGCCTCGGGGCTCGAACAGATCGCCCTGGTCAAGGGAACGATCGACGGCGAGAGGCCGACGCTGGTGCGGATGCACGCGCTCAACCTCCTGTCCGATGCCTTTGCCGAGGCCGGGCCGCGCGGCGGCCTGCTCGAAGGCGCGATGAAGGCGATCGAGGCGCATGGCTCGGGCGCGATCGTCGTCATCAACCGCCCCGCGCCGGGGACGCTGGCCAACGCGCTCCGGGTCCGCAGCGGCCAGGCGGCCGCCAGCGACAAGGAGCAATTGCGCGATTATGGCGTCGGCGCCCAGATCCTCGCGGCGCTCGGCGTGCACGACATGATCCTGCTGACCAACAGCCACCACACGCCGGTCGCGCTCGCCGGCTACGGCCTCGCCATCGTGGGCGAGCAGCCGATCCCCGGCGCGGAGGACTGACCATGGCCCACATCCTGATCGTCGAGGCGCGGTTCTACGCGCATCTCAATGACCTGCTGCTCGCCGGCGCGCGCGCCGCGATCGAGGCGGCCGGCCACACGCACGAGACGGTGACCGTTCCCGGCGCGCTCGAAGTGCCGGGCGCGGTCGCGGCGGCGTCCGAAAGCGCGCGATACGACGCCTATGTCGGGCTCGGCGTCGTGATCCGCGGCGAGACCTACCATTTCGAGATCGTCGCCGGCGAAAGCGCCCGCGGGCTGATGGCGCTCAGTCTCGACGGCCTCGCCATCGGCAACGGCATCCTGACGGTGGAAAACGAGGAACAGGCCCTGGTCCGCGCCGATCCGGCGCAGAAGGACAAGGGCGGCGAGGCGGCCAGGGCCGCGCTCGCCATGCTCGCCCTGAAGCGGGGATTCGCCGTCTAGGCGGCGGCATTCTCCAGCGTCGGATAGTCCGTATAGCCCTCCGGTCCCTGGCCGTACCAGGTCGCCATCATCTCCGGGTTGAGCCGCGCGCCCGTGCGGAAGCGCTCGACGAGGTCCGGATTGGCGAGAAAGGTCCGGCCGAAGCTGATGGCGTCCGCCTCGCCGGCATCGAGAGCGGCCTGGCCGCTCGCGAAGACATAGTCGGAATTGAGCACCAGCGGGCCGCTGAACGCCTTGCGGATATGCGGATGGACCGGGGGCACCTCGGCCTTGCCGAACGTGCCCTCGAAGCCGGGCTCGCGAAGCTCGAGAAAGGCGATGCCGATCTCGTCCAGAACCCGGGCGGCGGCGGTGAAGGTCGTCGCCGGATCGCTGTCATTGACCCCTTGGGTGTCGCCATTGGGCGAAAGGCGGACCGCCGTCCGGTCCGCACCGACCGCGTCCGCGATCGCCTGCGTCACCTGGCGCAGCAGGCGCACCCGGTTTTCGATCGGTCCGCCATAATCGTCGTCGCGCAAATTGGTGCCGTCGCGCAGGAACTGGTCGATCAGATAGCCATTGGCGGCGTGGAGCTGGACCCCGTCGAAGCCGGCGGCGATCGCATTGCGGGCGGCGCGGATATAATCGTCGACCAGCTCGGGAATCTCGTCGAGCCGGAGCGGACGCGCCTCCACATAGGGCTGCCGCCCGTCATAAGTGTGGGCCTTGCCGGGCGCCGTGGTCGCCGAGGCCGAGACCGGCTGCGCGCCGCTAAGGCTCGGGTGAACGACCCGTCCCATATGCCAGAGCTGGGCGAAGATCCGGCCGTCCGCATCGTGGACCGCGTCGGTCACCGGCTTCCAGCCTTCGACCTGCGCCTCGGTCCACAGTCCCGGCGCATAGGGCCAGCCGAGGCCGGCGCGGCTGATTCCCGTCGCCTCGCTGATGATGAGGCCCGCGCCGGCGCGCTGCGCATAATAAGTCTGCATGAGCGCGGTCGGCACATGATCGCGGGTCGCGCGACCGCGGGTGAGCGGCGCCATGAGGATTCGATTGGGCGCCGCGATGGCGCCGAGCTTGATCGGGTCGAACAGAGACGGCATGGCCATCCTTTCAATGCTGCGTCGCGGCGGATATAAGGGTTGCAAATCGAAATGCACCAGCCCCGATCGCACCGTTTTGCATTTCCTGCCCTCATCCTTGCCAATCTCGTCCTCGCCGTCGGGCCGTGGATGGTCCGGCTGGCGCGGACGGAGGCGCATATCGGCCCGGTTGCGGCGGGATTCTGGCGAATGGGGCTGGCTGCGCCCTTCCTGATCCTGCTCGCGTGGCGGCAGGACGGGGGCCGGCCGCTGCCGCGCTGGCCGTTGATCGCCGCGATCGCCGTCGGCGGACTCTTCTTCGCCGCCGATCTCGCTGCCTGGCATGCCGGCATCCTGCGCACCCGGCTCGCCAACGCCACGCTGTTCGGCAATTTCGCGAGCTTCCTCTTCGCGATCTACGGCCTCGTCCTGATCCGCAGCCTGCCGAGCCGCGTCCAGGCGGCGGCGCTGGCGCTCGCGGCCTTCGGCACCGCGCTGCTGCTCGGCCGATCGTTCGAGCTTTCGCGCGAGCATTTCGCCGGCGATCTGCTCGCGATGCTCGCCGGCGTCTTCTATACCTTCTACCTGATCGCGGTGGATCGTGCCCGCCAGTCGATGGCGCCGCTGCCGGTGCTTGCAATCGCGACCGCCGCCGGCGCGATCCCGCTTCTGATCCTCGCGCTGCAGATCGGCGAACAGGTGATGCCCGACGATTGGACGCCGGTAATCCTGCTTGCGCTGAGCAGCCAGCTGATCGGCCAGGGGCTTCTCGTCTACGCCATGGGCCACCAGCCGCCGCTGGTCGTCGGCCTGTGCTTCCTCACCCAGCCGGTGGCCGCCGCAGCGGTCGGGTGGGCCGCGTTCGGCGAACGGCTGACCGCGGTCGACATTGGCGGCGCCTTGCTCATCTGCGCGGCGCTCGTGCTCATCCGCCTTCCCGGCCGCGGGCTTGCCAGCAACCCGCTCGAAGCCCAATGAGGGGCGCGTGACCGACGCCCTCGACATGACCCTCGACGAGCTTGCCGCAGCGCTCGCGCCGCTGCTGCCGGCCCACGCGGCGTTCGACGGATGGTCGGGCAAGGCGCTGGCAGCGGCGGCGGAGCAGCTCGGGGTTCCGGCGGACCGCGCGGCGCTCGCCTTTCCCGGCGGCGCGCCGCAGATGATCGATGCCTGGTTCGACTCGATCGACCGGGCGATGGCCGCCGCCTTCCCGCCGGACCGGATCGCGGCGATGAAGATCCGCGCGCGAATCCGCGACCTCATCCTCTTCCGGCTCGAGTCGATGCGCCCGCACCGCGAGGCGTTGCGCCGTGCGCTCGCGACGCTCGCCATGCCGCGCCACGCGGCGACTGGCGCCCGGCTCGCCTGGCGCAGCGCCGATCGCATCTGGCGGGTCGCGGGCGACGCGGCGAGCGATTTCAATCATTATACGAAGCGCGCCACGCTCATCGGCGTCTACGCCTCGACCAGCCTCGTCTTCCTCGACGACGAGAGCGAGGGTCTCGCCGCCACGACCGCCTTTCTCGACCGGCGGATCGACGACGTCATGCGGTTCGAAAAGGCCAAGGCGCGCTGGCGCGAGACCGCGAAGGCCCTGCCGTCGCCAACTCGTTTCCTGGCCCGCCTGCGCTACCCGGCCGTCTGAAGCCGCATCTCCCGCTATTGATAATCAATCGCAAGGGGGCTAGGCGGATCGCGCATCCGCATGAGGGACCCATGCCCGTCCGCCCCGCCCGTCTTCCCGCGTTCCTCCTCGCCTTCCTGCTCACCGTCTTCGCCCTGGCCGGCCCGGCGCGCGCGGACGAGGGCCCGGTGGAGACCGCCTGGCGGCTGCTCGACTATATGGCGGTGGATTATCCCGGGGCCGTGCAGAACGGGCGCGTCGTCAATCAGACGGAATATGACGAACAGGTCGAATTTTCCGCCTCGGTCGTCGCGCGGATCGCTGCCCTGCCCCCGCGCCCGCAGCGCGCCGCGCTGGTCGCCGAAGCGCGCCAGTTCCAGGCCGCCGTCGCGCGCAAGGCGGGCGCCGATGAGGTGCTGTCTCGGGCGCACGCGCTGGGCGATCATCTGCTCGCCGCCTATCCGGTCCCGCTGGCGCCGGCGACACCGCCCGATCTCAACCGTGGCGCCGCGCTCTACGCCCAGAATTGCGCCTCCTGCCACGGCGCCGACGGGCGTGCCGACACGCCGGCGGCCCACGCGCTCGATCCCGCGCCGATCGCCTTCGCCGACCGGGACCGCGCCCGCGAGCGCAGCCTCTTCGCTTATTACCAGGTGATCAGCCAGGGCATCGAGGGCACGGCGATGCAGAGCTGGTCGAACCTGCCGTCGCAGGACCGCTGGGCGCTCGCCTTTTACGTCGCCCGCTTCTCCTATCCCGATTCGCTCGGCAAGCAGGGCGAGGCGCAATGGGCCGGCGATCCCCGGCTGCGTCGCCGCATCCCCGATCTCAAGACGCTGGTCGGCCTCACGCCCGCGCAGCTGGCGAGCGAGATCGGCGCGCAGCGGGGCGATGCCGTCTTTGCCTTCCTTCGCTCCGATCCCGACGTGTTCGATCAGAATCGCGGCGTCTCCTCCCTCGCCGTCTCGCGCGCATTGCTGCGCCAGGCGATCGAGGCCTACCGCGCCGGAGACCGGGGCCATGCCGGCGATCTCGCGCTCCGCGCCTATCTCGACGGGTTCGAGCCGGTCGAAGCCATCCTCAACGCCCGCGACGGCAGCCTCGTCGCCGCGGTCGAGCGCGAAATGGGCGGCCTTCGCGCCGCGATCGCCCGCGGCGCACCGATCGACGATGTCGAAACCCGCGCCGAACGGGTCCAGAGCCTCTTCACCCAGGCGGAAGCCGCAACGGCCCCGTCCGCCGCCGACCGCGCCTCCACCTTCGTCGGCGCCTTCGCCATCCTCGTGCGCGAAGGCCTTGAAGCGCTGCTCATCGTCGTCGCGATGATCGGCTTCCTCATCAAGGCCGAGCGGCGCGAGCTGCTGCGCTGGGTCAATGCCGGATGGGTCATCGCGCTCGTCGCCGGCGCCGCGACCTGGTGGGTCGCCCAGCGCTTCATCACGATCAGCGGGGCGAGCCGCGAGATGACGGAGGGGTTCGGATCGGTCCTCGCCGCGCTCATCCTCCTGTTCGTCGGTGTATGGATGCACGGCAAGGCCCAGGCCGGCGCATGGCAGCGTTATGTGAAGGAAAAGCTCGATCATGCCCTGTCGAAGGGATCGGGCTGGTTCCTCTTCGCGCTGGCCTTCATCGCCGTCTATCGTGAAGTGTTCGAGACGATCATCTTCTATGCCGCGCTCGGCGGCGAGGGCCAGAACACGGCGCTTCTCGGCGGCTTCCTGTCGGCGGTGGCGCTGCTCGCGCTCATCGCCTGGGCGATGCTGAAGTTCAGCCGCAAGCTGCCGATCGCCAAGTTCTTCGCCTACAGCGCCATGCTCATCGCCATCCTCGCGGTCGTGCTGGCGGGCAAGGGCGTCGCCGCGCTCCAGGAGGCGGGGTTCGTCGGCGTCCACCCGCTCGACAGCGTCCCGCGCATCACCATGCTCGGCCTGTTCCCGACGGTGGAGACGCTCGGCGCGCAGATCGCGATGATCGTGCTCCTGATCGCCGGCTATCTCTTCGCCGATCGGCGCAATGCGCGGATCGAGGCGGCCCGTGCGAGCGCCTCGACCTGACTTGGCGGACGCGCCGGCTTCGCTTATGCCGATCCGTCACAGGAGAATGAAATGGCCGGCGTGAACAAGGTGATTCTGGTAGGCAATCTGGGCGACGACCCGGAGGTGCGCAGCCTCAACAATGGCGGCGAGGTGGTGAACCTGCGCGTCGCCACGTCGGAGACCTGGAAGGACCGCGACGGCAATCGCCAGGAGCGGACCGAATGGCACCGCGTCGTGATCTTCAACGAGAATCTCGGTCGCGTCGCCAAATCCTATCTGAAGAAAGGATCGAAGGTCTATCTCGAGGGGCAGATCCAGACCCGCAAGTGGCAGGATCAATCCGGCCAGGACCGTTATTCGACGGAGATCGTGCTCCAGCGCTTCCGCGGCGAACTCGTCCTGCTCGACAGCCGCGGCGGTGGCGGCGGCGGCGGATATGGCGATGACGCCGGCGGCTATGAGGGCTCCAGCGGCTTCGGCGGCGGCCAGCGCCAACCGTCGCGCCCGCAGCCCGCCTTCGACAGCGACCTCGACGACGACGTGCCCTTCTGAGCTTGACAGGTGCGTTAGCACAATAATACACCATCCCCGGATCGTCACGGGGGAGGGTATATGCGCGTGCTTTCGGTCGTCCTGACTGCCGCGATCAGCGCCAGCGCCCCCGCTCAAAGCGCGCCATCGTCCCGCGCCGTCGCCGAAAGCGCGGCGGACGTGATCGAGCAGAATTATTTCGATCATGCGCGCGCCGGGCAGATCGCCGCGGCCCTTCGCGCCGAGGCGCGCGCCGGTCGTTATGACGGCCTTGCTCCAGACGCGCTCGCAACCGCTTTGACCTCCCGGCTCGCCCCGCTCGACCGCCATTTCCGGGTCGCCTGGTCTCCGCCCGGGCCGTCGCGGGCCGCCGAGCCGACCGAGCCCGCCTACGACCATGAAGCGCAGGACCGGCGCGACGGCTATGGCTTTCGCGAGGTGGCCCTGCTGCCCGGCAATATCGGCTATCTCAGGCTCACCCGCTTCGCGCCGATCGACTTCGACCAGCGCGACTGGCCGGCCTGGCGCGCGGCCGACGGCGCGCTAGCCCTCCTCTCGCGCGCAGACGCGATCATTGTCGATCTGCGCGACAATGGCGGCGGCGATCCATCGATGGTGGGGTATCTGGTCAGCGCGTTCGTCGCGCCCGACGCCAATGTCTACAATGACTTCCACTTCGGTGAGCGCCAGATGAGCGAGCGGCCGCAGACCGCCTCCGCCGCCCGGCTCGAAGCGCCCGTCTATATCCTGGTGAGCGCGCGCACCGGATCGGCGGCCGAATCCTTCGCCTATACGATGCAGGCGGCCCGGCGGGCGACGATCGTCGGCGAGGCCACCGCCGGCGCGGCCAATCCGGGCCGCGATTTCCCGCTTGCGCCCGGATTTTCGATCTTCGTGTCGGCGGCGACGCCGATCAACCCGATCACCGGCGGCAATTGGGAGGGGACCGGGGTGCGGCCCGACCTTGCGACCCCGGCCGCCGACGCGCTCATGCAGGCGCGGACGGCGGCGCTGGAGACGGCGATCGCGCGCATAGCGGAGGCCGAGCGGATCGACGCACAATGGGCCCTGGACGCGCTTCGCGCCGACGCCGATCCGCAGGGCGGGCCGGCGATCGCGGGCTATGTCGGCGATTTCAGCGGCGCGACCGTTTCGATCGCAGGCGACAGGCTGAGCTACCGGGTGGGCCGTCGGCCCGCGATCCGGCTGGTCCGACTGACCGGCGACATCTTCATCGCGCCGGACGATCCGCGCGCCCGTTACACCTTCCGGCGCAATTCCGCCGGCCGGGTCGACGGGATCGAAATCGACACCGAAAGCGGCGAGCGCTCGTTCAGGTCTCGCGATCCGGCCCGCTGAGCCGGTCCTTGAGGCCGGCCAGCACCCCGAACGGACCGGCCTCCTCCTCGCTTTTCACGCCCGCTGCCCTGAGCGCGTCGTCGGCGCCGGGTGCGCGCGGATAGGGATCGAGGCTGAGCGCGAGCGTCTCGGCCGCCGCCTCGCCGATGTCGATCGCCCCGCCATCGAAGAAGACCACGTCCATTTCCGATTCGCCGAGCTCGATCTCCTCGTCGGGACGGCCAGGGTCCGCGCGGCGAAAGACCAGGTCGAACGGCGCATCGATGGCTGCGGGCACCGGCTCGCCCGTGGCGACGCAACGCTGAGTCGCCTCGGCCTCGATCCGCCCCTCGGCGCGCACATCGTCGCCGTCGCGCCACAGCCGTAGCGACGCGGAAAGGCGGCCCAGCGCGATCAGGTCGAATCGCTTGGCCAGCGCCGCGCGCTCGCCCGCATCCGCCTCGATCGCCAGGTCGCGCGCACTCGGCCCGATCGTGTCCAACGCGACTGGCCGGCTGAATTCCGGATCGCTCATGGCAGCCGGGCCGCCTTGAGATCATCGAGCGTCCGTTCGGCGAGCGCCGCGCGGAACGACGCGAGCCGGCCGGCGACGGCCGCGAGCGCGGCAGGCGTGGGCGGCGCTTCGTGAAAGATGTTCCGGGCCACCGCCGGCGCCAGATCGCCGTCCGGCGCGGCGGCGCGAAAGGCGGCCAGCCTGCCGCCGAGCGCGCTCATCATCCGACCGATATGCTTGCCCACGACATAATCGCCGATGCCGATCTCGCGCAGCGAGGAATCCATGTCGGCGACGAACAATTCGCCGAGGAACACGGCCGGCGCGCGTCCGGCCTCCCCTTCATCCTCGAGCCTCAGCAGCACCAGGGCGGTGAGCGCCGCGATCATGTCGAACCGGCCGTCGATGCTGTCGGGTACCCCGCCGTCGCGATACCAGAACGGATCGCGCCCGCGCGCCACGATCGCATCGTAAAGCGCGCGCCAGGCATCGCGTGGGTCGGCCGTGCCGAATATGCGGCGAAGGACGGAGGTCATTTTCCCTTGGTCTCGGCGGCTTGCGCCAGTCAGGCGATGTCCATATTGGTGAGGCTACGTCAAGTCCGTCCGGCGCTGTCCGGCCCGGGCGTTCAGGAGACTTTGAATGAGCTTGCCGCACGGCGCCCGCGCCTTTCTCGCCATCGCGATGATCGGGGGCGCGTTCCTGGCATCGGGCTGCGCCGAAATCCGCGCGCATAACGGCTATTTCCTCGATCCCGCACTGTCGCAGGCGATCCAGCCGGGGGTCGACAATCGCCAGTCGGTCACCGGAACGCTGGGCCGGCCGACCTTCGTCGGTCAGTTCGACCAGCGCGACTGGTATTACGTCTCTCGCGACACGCGGCAGCTGGCCTTCCGCACGCCGCGCCCGACCGATACGACCGTCCTCCATGTCCGCTTTGACGAGGCCGGCAACGTCCAGAGCGTCGACCGCAGCGGCATGGAGCTGGTGCAGAACATCACCCCCGATCGCGACAAGACCCCGACGCCCGGCACGCACCGCAACCTGCTCCAGGAGCTGTTCGGGAATATCGGCGCGGTCGGCCAGGGCGGCCAGGGCGGCCAGACGGCGGACAACCCGCAATAAGCCACGGAGCAGCGGGTCCGCCCTCAATCGGCGGGCGGCCCCAGGAGTCTCGCCGGCTCAGTGCACGATCTGGCCGGCGGCGAGCACGGCAAGGGTCACCAGATCCGATGCCGACGCGGTCATCGCGGCGATCTGGACGCGATGTTCCATGCCGACGAGCAACGGCCCGATCATCGCCTCGCCGCCAAGCTCCTTGAGCAGCTTGGCCGAGATGTTGGCGGTCTGGAGTCCGGGCATGACGAGCACATTGGCGGGACCGGTGAGGCGGCTGAACGGATAGACCCTGTGCATCGCCGGATTGAGCGCGACGTCCGGCGGCATCTCGCCTTCATATTCGAAATCGATGTCGTCGCGCGCATCGAGCGCCTTCACGCCGTCGCGAATCCGGTCGAGGAAGCTGCCTTCGGGATTCCCGAACGTCGAATAAGACAGGAAGGCGACGCGCGGCTCGTGGCCCATGCGGCGGGCGACGGCAGCGGTCTGGATTGCGATCTCGGCGAGCTGCGCGCCCGTGGGGCGCTCGGTCACGGTGGTATCGGCAATGAACACGGTGTGCGATTGGCCGACGAGGATGTGGATGCCGAAGGGCGTGACGCCCGGCTGCGGATCGAGCGCCCGCCGGATCTGCCGCAGGCTCTGCGAATAGGTGCGGGTCGTGCCGGTGATCATCACGTCCGCCTCGCCGGCGGCGAGCAGGAGCGCGGCGAACATGTTGCGGTCCTGGTTCACCATCCGCTCGATCTCGCGGCGGAGATAGCCGCGCCGCTCAAGCCGCTGGTAGAGAAAGTCGACCAGCTCCGGCACCTTGGGATAGTGGCGGCTGTTGAAGACGGTGAAGCTTTCCGGATCCTCGACCCCGAGCGCGCGCAGCCGATCATGGACATCGTCCCGGCCGACCAGCATCGGAATGCCGTAGCCGCCGTCGCGGAACGCCACCGCCGCGCGAAGCACGACATCTTCCTCGCCCTCCGCGAACAGGACGCGGCTCGGATTGTTGCGCGCCGCCTCATAGGCGAGGCTCAGCACCGACGTGGTCGGGTTCAGCCGTGACCTGAGACGGGTGCGATAGTCCTCCATGTCCGCGATCGGGCGCTGTGCGACGCCCGAATCCATCGCCGCCTGCGCAACCGCGGCCGGCACGACCTCCATCAGGCGGGGATCGAACGGCGCCGGGATGATATAGTCGGCGCCGAAGCTGTGGGTACGCCCGTAAGCGGCGGCGACCTCCTCCGGCACGGCCTCGCGCGCAAGCTCGGCAAGCGCGCGCGCGGCGGCGATCTTCATCTCCTCGTTGATCGCGGTCGCCCGCACGTCGAGCGCGCCGCGGAAGATGAATGGGAAGCCGAGGACATTGTTGACCTGGTTCGGATAATCAGACCGACCGGTGGCGACGATCGCATCGGGCCGCACCGCCTTGGCGTCCGGCGGAGTGATCTCCGGATCGGGATTGGCCATCGCGAAGATGATCGGCTTCTTCGCCATGTCCTTCACCATCTCAGGCTTCAGCGCGCCGGCGGCGGACAGGCCCAGGAAAACGTCCGCGCCTTTCAGCGCCTCGGCGAGCGTGCGTGCATCGGTCTTCACCGCATGGGCCGATTTCCACTGGTCCATGCCCTCTGTCCGGCCTTCGTAGATCACGCCGGTACGGTCGCACATGATGACATTGTCATGCGGCACGCCCATCGCCTTGATGAGCGCCGTGCAGGCGATGGCCGCCGCGCCCGCGCCGTTCACCACCACCTTCACGTCCTTGAACTCGCGCCCGGTGAGATAGCACGCGTTGATCAGCCCGGCCGCACTGATGATCGCGGTGCCGTGCTGGTCGTCGTGCATCACCGGAATCTTCATCCGCTCGCGCAGCGTCTGCTCGATGATGAAGCATTCAGGGGCCTTGATGTCCTCGAGATTGATGCCGCCGAAGCTCGGCTCAAGCAGCTCGACCGCGGCGATGAAGCGGTCGACGTCCTCGGTCGCCAGCTCGAGGTCGATCGAATCGACATCCGCAAACCGCTTGAAGAGGACCGCCTTGCCCTCCATCACCGGCTTGGAGGCGAGCGCGCCGAGATTGCCGAGGCCGAGAATGGCGGTGCCGTTCGAGATCACCGCGACCAGATTGCCCTTGGCCGTATAATCATAGGCCTTGGCCGGATCGTCGGCGATCGCGCGGACCGGCACCGCGACGCCAGGCGAATAAGCGAGGCTGAGGTCGCGCTGGGTCGCCATCGGCTTGGAGGCGACGATCTCGATCTTGCCCGGCCGTCCGCAGGCATGGAAATCGAGCGCTTCCTGCTCCGAAAATTTGACGCTGCTGCCCTCGCTCATCCCTCGCTCCCTCTTGCGCGACCGCTGTAGGCCCCGATCACGCCCAATCGCAAGCGCCGCCTTGCCGGTGGGGCGCGGCAAGGCTGCGTTCAGCCGCACCGCGCTTGTGCTTGAAGCGATGACTCGCGCCCTTTATCCCTGATCCGTGATGGCCAGCGCCGCCCCCCGTTCCCGCGTCCGGCGCTTCGTCGTCGGCGCGATCAAGACATTCGTCTATCTCGCCCTGCTCGGCGGGCTCGCGCTCGGCGTCGCGGTCGCGGTCGCGGTGAACCAGCTTCCGAGCTTCGCCGAGCTTCAGCGCCGCGCCAATCTTGGCCAGATGATCCGGGTTCGCGCGGACGACGGCACCGTCATCCAGACGATGGGCCCGGTTTTCGGCGAATGGCTCCGCTACGATCAAATCCCCCCGGTGATGCGCGATGCAATGGTCGCAACCGAGGATCGCCGCTTCCGTTATCATCCAGGCGTCGATCCGATCGGGATCGTCCGCGCGCTCGAGGTCCGCGCCACGCGGGGCCATTGGGCGCAGGGCGGATCCACGATCACCCAGCAGCTCGCACGCAACATTTTCCTCAACAACGACTTCAGCTTCGGCCGCAAGGTGCGCGAGGCGATCCTGGCGATGGCGCTCGAATGGCGTTTTTCGAAAGACCAGATCCTCGAACTCTATCTCAACCGCGTCTATTTCGGCGGCGGCGCCTATGGAATCGACGCGGCCTCGCGGCGCTTCTTCGGCCACAGCGCGACCGATCTGTCGATCCCGGAGGCGGCGATCGTCGCCGGGCTCGTGAAGGCGCCGTCCAATTATTCGCCGACCGCCGATGCGGAAGCCGCGCGCAGCCGCGCCGGCGTCGTCATGGACCTGATGGTCCAGAACGGCGCGATCACCGCCGCGCAGGCGGCCGCCGCAAATCCCGCCGACGTGCAGCTCGCCCGCCCGACAAGCCGGCAGGACAGCGCACGCTATTTCATCGACTGGGTTCTGCCCCAGCTCGACACGATGATCGACGAGACCAGCCAGCCGATCGACGTGTGGACCACGATCAACCTCAACATGCAGCGCGCCGCCGATCGTGCGATCAACGCCGATACGCCTGCGGGCGCCCAGGGCGCGCTGGTTTCGCTCGATCGCGACGGCGCGGTCCGCGCGATGGTTGGCGGGCGCAACTATGTGACGTCGATCTACAATCGCGCGACCCAGGCGACGCGCCAGTCCGGCTCCGCCTTCAAGCTGTTCGTCTATCTCGCCGCGCTCGAATCCGGTTTCCGGCCTGATACGATGCTGGAGGACGCGCCGGTCACGATCGACGGCTGGAGCCCCCGCAACGACAATGGCCGCTATGTGGGGCCGGTCTCGATGCAGGTCGCCTTCGCTTATTCGATCAACACCGTTGCGGCGCGCCTCGCGCAGCAGGTCGGCACGCGCACCGTCGCCGACATGGCGCAGCGGCTCGGCATCACGACGAGGATCAGCACCTATCCGTCGATGGCGCTCGGGACGGCCGACGTGCGCCTGATCGACATGACACGGGCCTATGCGACCGTCGGCAGCGGCGGTGTCGCGGTCGTCCCCTATGGCGTCCGGCGGGTCACCACCGCCGACGGCACCTTGCTCTACACGCATCAGCCCGATGCCAATCGCGTCCTCCTGCCGCCCTGGGTCGCCGCGGCGATGACGCAGCTGCTTGCGGCCGTCGTCGAGCATGGCACCGGGACCGCCGCCCAGCTCGGCCGGCCGACCGCCGGCAAGACCGGCACGACGACCTCGAATCGCGACGGCTGGTTCGTCGGATTTTCGAGCGGGATCACCACCGGCGTCTGGATGGGGCGCGATGATTCGCGGGTCGTGGGCGGTCTCTACGGCGGACGGGCGCCGGCGCGTGCCTTCCACGATTACATGGTCACCGCGGTCGCCAATCGCGCGCCCGAACCCTTCGCGACCGAGGCAGCCGCGCCCGATTGGCAGGTCAATCCGGACCAGGAGATGTGGCTCGCCCCACCGGCCGACAATGCGACCCTGCCCCAAGTGGACGAGGACGGCTATCCGATCGCTCCGCAGGACGATGATGATCAGGGGCTCGGCGCCGGGCCGGGTCCGGGAGCCGGTGATGACGGGCCGCCGCCGCTCCGGGACAACGGCAAGCCCCAGGCCGATCAGCGGCTCGACGATGCCTGGCTCGATCGGACGCTGCGCACCCGGCCGCGCCGCCCGCCGGATGCCGCCGGCGACTTCTAGCCGGGGCGCCTTCGGCCGATCCGGTGCAGCGCCGCGCCCTCGCGCTTCAGCCAGGCGCGGGCCGGGGCCGGATCGGCGCCGAGCAGCGTCGCCACCAGGGCGTGGAAATCCGGCCCATGGTTCATGTGAACGAGATGCGCGACCTCATGGGCGACCGTCGCGCGGCGGACGAAATCCGGCGCCATCACCAGCCGCCACGAATAGCGCAGCGCGCCCGAGCTCGCGCAACTGCCCCAGCGGGACACCGGATCGCCGACACTGACGCGCGACGCCATGACGCCGGCCTTGGCCGCAAATTCTTCCGTTTCGCTGGAGAGCAGCGCCAACGCCTCTGCCTTCATCCAGCGCAGGACGCGGCCCTCCAGGCTCTCTGCCGCGCCGCCGACGATCAGGCGATCGCCATCGATCCTGGCCTGCCGCGGATTTGTCTTCGCCCAATCCACCACCAGGGTCCCTCCGCGCCAGGGGATGGTGCAGCCGGGAATGATCGCCGCCGGCTCGGGCATCGCCGCCAGCGTCGCCTCGAGCCAGGCGCGATGCTCGCCGGCCCAGGCGAGCGCCGCCTTTCGCGACGCGCGACGCGGCATGGTCAGCAGCACGGCCCTTGTGCGCGGATCGACCCGCAGCCGCAGCCGCCTGGCCCGCGCGGACACGCGCAGCGTCACCGGTATGTCGCCGATCAGCGCCTCAGAGGAGGCGGTCGACGATGTGATGTTCAAGATCGCCCACTTCATCTTCGCTGACCGTCCAGCCGCGCACCGACACGCCCGCTTCATGCACCGCATCGCGATCGCCGCAAATGAGATAGTGCCATTCGGGCAGCGGCCGGCCCTCGCCGCGCAGCCGATAGGCGCAGGTTGAGGGCAGCCAGTCGATCGTCTTCAGGCTGCGCGCGTCGAGCCGGACGCAATCCGGCACATAGGCCTTGCGGTCGCGATAATTGGTGCAGCGGCAGCTGTGCCGATCGAGCAGGCGGCAGGCGACGTTGGTCGGGAACAGCTCGCCCGTCACCTCGTCCTCAAGCTTGTGGATGCAGCATTTCCCGCAGCCGTCGCACAGCGCCTCCCATTCCTTGCGATCGAGCGTGTCGATCGGCAATTCCCAGAAACGCTCCCTCATCGCACCCAGCGATCGAGCTCGTTCGCGATCCCCGCCGGGCCCTGGTCTTCCGGCAGGATCGCCATCGGGCGCCCCTGAGGATCATAAAGCGTGATCATCCGCGAATGATCGACGAGATAGGCATTGGGCGGCGCGCCGTCCGCCGGCGGCTGGGCCTGGTAATAGACAGCATATTCGCGCGCGACGCGGGCGATCTCCGCCGGCGTTCCGGTGAGGCCGATCAGCCGCGGATGGAAGGCGGCGACATAGCGCTTCAGCACCGGCGGCGTGTCGCGCGCCGGATCGACGCTGATGAAGATCGGCTGGACCTTGGCCGCGCGCGTCGGATCGCGCGCCTCGAACTGACGGAGCCCGGCGCCGATCAGCGCGAGATCGGTCGGGCAGACATCGGGGCAAAAGCTGTAGCCGAAATAGACCAGCCGATATTTGCCGGCGAAGGCGGTGTCGCTGACCCGTCGGCCGTCCTGATCGGTGAGGGTGAAGGGCCCGCCCATCGTCGCGCCGGCCAGCGGCGGCTGTTCGACATTTCGCTGGCAGGCGGCGAGAAAGGGGATCGCGGCGAGAAGGCCGAGGCCCGCGAGAGCGCGACGCGCGCGTCTTTGGATCATGACAGGATCAGCCTTGCTTTGCTAAGGTCCATCAATCAAGTCGTTTAGGCGAAGGGAAAATCAAGCGCATGTCCCGCCGGAATCTCGGAACGCTCGCCGCCGTCCTCCTCGTGGTCGCTGCGGTGCCGGCCCTGGCCCAGATGGGCTTTTCCGAGGCCTATTCCTTCCTGAAGGCGGTGCGCGAGCGCGATTCCAGCACGGTGAACGGCATTCTCGCCAATCCGAGCACGACCGCGATCAACGCGCGCGGCGACGATGGCCAGGGGGCGCTCCACATCCTGGTGCGCGGACGCGACAGCACCTGGCTGAGCTTTCTCCTGTCGCGGGGGGCGCGGCCCGACATTCAGGACAATGAGGGGACGACGCCGCTGATGGTGGCGGCGCAGATCGGCTGGATCGAGGGCGCGGATCTGCTTTTGCGGAACGGGGCCAATCCCAACCTCTCCAATTCGCGCGGGGAAACGCCGCTGATGTTCGCGGTCCACAATGTCAGCCTGCCCATGGTCCGGCTGCTGATGAACCACCATGCCAATCCCAACCAGACCGACAACGTCCAGGGCTATTCGGCGCTCGATTACGCGCGGCAGGACCGGCGGGCCGGCGCGATCGTCCAGGCGCTGAGCGGCCGGGGGATCGGCACGCCGGCGCCCGCCACCGCCGGGCCGCAGCCCCGCTAATCCAGTCCGTCGAGCCCGGGGTCGAGGCTGCCGGCGAGCCGGCGGGCCGCACGGCGGGCGAAGCGCAACGTCTCGGCCTTGCGCCGCGCGGGCGCGAGCGGGCGACAGGCGGCGGCCCGGACGATCGCGGCATCATATCGATCCGCGACGATCAGCCCGGCATGATCCGGCCCGCGCGCCGCATCCTCGAACGGGTCGAGCGCGAATCCGGTCGGCACGGCCCAATAGAAATAATCGCAATAATCGAGATAGTCGGTCCACTTGCCGTCGCCGAGCAGGTCCGCGCGCGACACCTTGATCTCGACGATGGTGAGCACGCCCTTGGCATCGATGGAGACCAGGTCGGCGCGCCGTCCGTTGGGCAACGGCACTTCGCACAACGCGCATGCATCCTGGCGATGGAACAGCCGCGTGACGCCGCGCGCCACGTCGAGCGCCACCATCGGCGCATCGGCGAAGCAGTCGCGAAGCGAATCGGCAGGGGCGGAGGCCATGAGGCGAACCTGGAATGAAACGGGAACGAACGCAAGCCGGTCGCGTCCCTGCAAAAGAGGCCCGCCCCCCGGGCACTGGGGGACGGGCCTGGTTCTAGCCGCTTTCGCGAGGCTCAGCGGTAGAAGACGTGGTTGCCGATCGCCGCGACCCGGGTCAGCCGCCAGCCCGGGCGGACCGAGCGGGCATGGAAGAAAAGCGCCCTCGGCGCGCCGCCGTCGGCGAGATCCTGCATCGCGATCTGCGCGATCGCCACGGCGGTCCGCCAATCGCGCGAGCCGGCCGGCGGCGTCGGGATGACGCCGCGGCGGACGAACGAGAACTGGCCCGCCTGGCGGACCACGCCGCAGACGCTGGACGGAAAGCGGCCGCCGGAATGGGCGCGGTTGAGGATGACGTCGGCGACCGTCAGCTGGCCGGCGAGCGGCTCGCCCTTGGATTCGTAATAGACGGCGCGGGCGAGGCAATCGGTCTCCTCGTCCGGCGTGTCGGTGGCGCTGTAATCGCTCACAAGGTCGGCGAGCGAGCGCTCCGGCTGCGCCGCCTCGGCATCGTCATCGCCGTTGTCGGCGGGAATCTGCGCGACGGCATGGATCGCGACCGGCGCCGGCGCGTTGGTGCCAACGGAAGGAGTCGATCCGGGAAGGTCGTTGAGTCCAAGCGCCGGGGCGCTGAGCGAGGTCGCGCCGTGCTCGGTATAGGGAATGCTGGGCGTCGCATCGGATTCCGAAGCGATCGAAGGGCCGGCAAGCCCGGCCGCAGCGCAAATGGAAAGCGCCACCGCGGTCGCAGCCGCGGCGCGATAGGAAAATCGCATTGAAACTCTAGTCTGTGCGGTGCGGCGGTCTTACGCTGGATGGAAAGGCCATCCTGATCGCCCCCCGTCTCGCGTGAGCTGGATCCCTGAACTCTGGGATATGCCCGGCCCGCGCTACCTGCCCGAAGTGCTCGGTGGGGCTAGCCGGGCCGGTGTGCGGGCGTCAACAAAGCGCGTTCATTTCAGCGGCGAACCGTTCGCTCGACGCGATATCCAGTTCAATCAGCCACAGATCAGGATCGGCGCGCCGCCGCCGATCCACCCTCGCATTGAAATCCTGTTCATTATCAATGTGTTGGATAGATTCGGTCCAGACGTAGCGACCGTCCGGCGCGAGCTCGCGTTCGAAAAAGCGCGCATTTGCGCCCTTTTCGAGCAGAACGACCCCGATCGCCCCGGCCGTTGCGTCGCCCTTTTCGAGCACCGTGCCGAAGCCGCCCTGCTCCTCGGCCAGCCGGATCAGCGCCGATACCAGGACATGGCTCGCCAGGCGCGCGCTCATCCGCCGGGCCGATAGCCGTCCAGGCTGGTGAGCGGGATGTGGGACCGCATGAACGTGCCCGTCCCGCGCCCGGCCTCCTCGCCATCGTCCATGAGCAGGCGCGCTTCGCCCACAAAGACGCGGCGCTTGCCACTGACCCATCGCCCTTCCGCAGTGATCCTTCCCTCGCGGATCGGGCGGGTGAAGACCAGGTTGAAGGCGGTGGTGAGCAGGAAGCGATCGGAGACGAGGCTGTTGCACGCATAGAAAGCGGCATCGTCCATCATCTTGAAATAGAGCGTGCCATGCGCAGCTCTCGCGGCGTGGAAGGTGTCCGGCGTCACCTCGAACGTGATCCGCGACCGGCCCGGCTCGAGGACCTCGAGGCTGGATGGGAACAAGGCGTTGATCGGCGCCGCCCGGTAGAGCGATTCAAGCGCTCGGAAATGAGCCGTCTCGCCGGCCGCCTCAGGCGGCATTCAGCGCCTCCTCGCCGGCCAGCAGGGCATAGATCGCGTCCTTCGAACGCGCGCCCCGAAGCTTTGCGAGCACCTGCTTGTCTCGGAACGTCCGGCTGACGCTGGCCAGCGCCTTCAGATGATCGGCGCCAGCGTCAGGCGGCGAGAGCAGGAGAAAGACGAGGTCCACCGGCATGTTGTCGACCGCCTGGAAATCGATCGGGCTCTGCAACCGGGCGAAATAGCCGAACACGCGATCCAGCCCGGGGACCTTGCCGTGCGGGATGGCGCTGCCATTGCCGAAGCCGGTCGATCCCAGCTTCTCGCGATCGCTCAGCGACGTCACGATCGCCTTGGGCGCGAGCCCCGAGAGACGGCCGGCGGCGGCGCCGAGCTGCTGGAACAGCCCCTTCTTGTTGGCTGCGACGAGATCGTCGTCGATGGCCTCGATCGAAAGCAGCTCGGAAAGATCGTTCATAAGGCACCGAGGACCCGGCGGGGTCCGTTGAATGGAGGGATCGGGTCGGGCTCAGGCGCTCATTGTCGCGGCTCGACCCAGCCGATCGTCCCGTCGCCTCGTCGGTACACCATGTTGAACGCGCCGCTCGCCCGGTTGCGGAACATGAGGGCGTTGGTGTTCCTGAGATCGAGCAGCATCACCGCGTCCGACACGCTGGCGCTCGGAATGTCGACGCTGGTTTCGGCGACGACCGGCGGATTGTCGACCGGCTCCTCCTCCTCGGGCGGCGGTGCGAAGACGGTATAGGCGGCGTCGATCGCCCGGGAATCCGCTTCCTCGGCGAGCGCGGCCTGGCCGGATCGCGCCTTCAACCGGCGCTTGTAACGGCGCAGCTGTTTCTCGATCCGATCCGCGGCCTGATCGAAGGCAGGATGGGCGGTCGCGCCGGCGCCGCGTCCCTTGAGAACCACGCCGGGCGGCACGTGCGCGACGATGTCGCAGGTGAAGCTGTGATCGTAAGGACCCTTGCCGAAGGTCACCTGAGCCGAAATCGCCCGCGCGAAATATTTGTCGGCGATCGCCTGCAACCGCGAATCGACCTCAGCCTGCAGCGATTCGCCGGTGTCGATCTGATGGCCGGAAACCCGGATATCCATGACCTGCTCCAGTCCTTCCCACCCGATCCATGTGGGACCGGGCCGGCGCGAGGTCAACCGCGCGACTCGGCCCGGTGCCAGATCGGATCGGCCATCGCGGCCAGGAATGCGCTGTGTCGTTCAAGCTCCTCCGCGCTCGGCGCGTGAGGCCGGGGCGGGCGGATCGTGACCGCGGTCAGCACCGGCGTTTCCACCCTTGTCTCTTCGACGATCGTCTCGGCGACGAGGCCAAGCCCGAGCCCGATCTGGCGGCCGCCGGTAAGCTCGACATAAACCTGGGCAAGGAGCTGCGCGTCGATCAGCGCGCCATGCTTGACGCGAAGCGACCGATCGACGCCGAAACGCGAGCACAAGGCATCGAGGCTATGCTTGGCGCCGGGGAATTTCTGCCTCGCGATGGCGAGCGTATCGATCATCCGGCTGTGGCAGACGGTCGGCCGCCCGCAATTCCCCAGCTCGTGATTGATGAATCCGAAATCGAACGACGCATTGTGGGCGACGAGCGGCGACTCGCCGATGAAGTCGAGCAGGTCTTCGACCAGCTCGTCAAAGGCCGGCTTGTCGGCGAGGAATCGGTCCGACAGGCCGTGCACCGCTTCCGCCTCGCTCGGCATGGCGCGGCCGGGATTGAAATAAGCGTGGAAGGTCCGCCCCGTCTCCACCCGGTTCACAAGCTCGACGCAGCCGATCTCGACCAGTCGGTCGCCATTGGCCGGAGACAGGCCGGTTGTCTCGGTATCGAAGACGATCTCGCGCATCCGACTCCTATGAATCGCCGCCGCCGGAGAGGCAAGCGACGATCCGCCGCACCGCAAAGCGTGTCTCATCGATCGCGCAGTCGGTCGGAATGACATAATCGGCGCGCTTGCGCTTCTCCGCGTCCGGCAGCTGATGCATCATGATGCGGACGAACTTTTCCGGCGTCATGTCGGGCCGCGACAGGGTGCGCGCGCGCTGCACGTCGGGATCGGCGGAGACCACCGCGACCTTGTCGACATTCTTTTCGCCGCCCGTTTCGAAAAGCAGCGGCACGTCGAGCACCACGAGCGGCCGATCGCGATGCTCGGCGAGAAACGCTTCGCGGGCCTCCCCGACCGCCGGATGGACGATCTCCTCGAGTCGGCGCAGCACGGCGCGATCGTGGAGCACCATGTCGGCAAGCACGGCGCGCCTGACGCCCTCCGGTCCGGTCGACCCGGGAAAGGCGGCTTCGATCGGCGCGACCAGCGCACCGCCCGGCCCCTGGAGCGCGCGCACCGTCTTGTCGGCATCGAAGACCGGCACGCCTTCGTCGGCGAACATGCGCGCGACCGTGGACTTGCCCATGCCGATGGAGCCTGTGAGGCCGAGGACGATCATGCGCCAAGCGCCCGCATCAGCGCGTCATCGCCCGCTTTTGGCGGCTCGGCTCCAAAGAACCAGCCGAAGGCGGCGCGCGCCTGCCCGACAAGCATCGTCAATCCCGTCACCGCCCCCAGCGACATCGATCCGGCCCTCCTGAGAAGCTCGGTTTCGACCGGTGCATAGACCATGTCGAAGACGCGCGCATCATCCTCTACCTTGGCCAGCGCGTCCAGCACCGTGCCGGGCATCCCCGCCATTCCCTTCATGCCCAGCGGCGAGGCGTTGATGATGAGGCGCGCGCCGATCGTTGCCTGGCCCGCTTCCGCGAAGGAATGGACCTCGCCTGCCAGCCGGAATCGTCCGAGCAGGTCCGATCCGGCCGTTCTGTCGCGGGCGATGATCGCGACCGGGCCGGCACCGAGGCGCCGCAGCGCCTCGAGCGCGGCCCGCGCCGCGCCGCCCGCGCCGATCAGCACCGCCTTGCCCCCGCTCCACCCGTCGAGCGCCGCCGCGACCCCTTCCACATCCGTGTTGGCGCCGATGAGGCGCGGGCCGTCGCGCCTGACGCAATTGACCGCGCCGGTGGCGGTGGCCGAGGGATCAAGGGCGTCGAGATGAGGAATGACCGCGAGCTTGTGAGGAATCGTGACCGAACATCCGCGCCAGTCCGGCCGGGCGCGGCGGCCCGCAAAGAACGATCCGAGCGCCGGCGGCTCGACCCGCGTCTTGAGGAAGTCGCCCTCGATCCCGAGCGCCTCCAGCCAATGACGATGAATCACCGGCGATTTGGATTGAGCGACCGGATCGCCGATCACTTCGGCCCAGGCGGCAGTCATCACTGCTCGAGGATCCCGCGCGCGCGCAGATAATCGAGCAAGGGAAGCAGGGGCAGGCCGAGAATCGCGAAATGGCTGCCCTCGATCGCCCCGAAAAGCTGGGCGCCCGGGCCCTCGATCCGATAACCGCCGGCATTCCAGCGGACGGATTCATATTCGGCATCGACATAAGCGGCGATGAACGCGTCGGAAAAGCGGCGCACCGTGAGGGCGACACTCTCGCAGGCGCGCCAGACCGGCGCACCGTCCTCTACGGCGACGACCGCCGAGTGAAGGCGATGCGTGTCGCCACGCATCGAGCGCAGCTGCGCCGCCAGCGCCTCGCGCGATTCCGGCTTGCCGAGGATCGAGCCATCCGCCAGTTCCAGCGTCTGGTCGGCGCCCAGCGTCAGCGCTCCGGGCACGATCACGCTCTCGGCCTTCATCGCGGCGAGCGCGTCCGCGGTCGCGCGCGCGTCAAGGCCGGCGAGCGCGCGCTTCGCCGCCTCCTCGTCGAACGGCGTGTCCACGCATTCGAAGGGAACGCCCGCCGCTGCAAGCATCCGGCGCCGCGTTTCGCTTCGGGAGGCGAGCAGCAGCCTCACGGCTCTTCGCGTTCCAGACGCTCGCGATAGAGCTTGACGATCGCCAGCGCGGATTCCTCGATCGAGCGGCGCGTGACGTCGATCACCGGCCAGCCATTGTCGGCGAACATCCGCCGCGCGAAGGCGAGCTCGGCCGCAACGGCATCATTGTCGACATAATCGGTTTCCGGCGCCTGGTTCAGCGACAGCAGCCGGTTGCGGCGGATCTGGATCAGCCGCTCGGGATTGGCGGTGAGCCCGACGACCAGGGGATGATTCAGCGTATAGAGACTCGCCGGCGGCGGCGACGTCGGCACCAGCGGCACATTGGCGACCTTGTAGCCGCGGTTGGCGAGATAGATGCTCGTCGGCGTCTTCGAGGTGCGCGACACGCCGGCAAGGACGATGTCCGCCTCCTCCCAGTTTTCCGGGCCGATTCCGTCATCATGAGCGATGGTGAACTGGATCGCATCGACCCGCGCGAAATAGGCGGCGTCGAGCGCGTGCTGGCGCCCGGCGCGGCCCTTGGCCTGCTCGCCGCTCACCGCCGCGAGCGCGTCGAGCACCGGATCGAGGACCGAAAGCGCATGGATTTCACGCCGGCGGCATTCACGTTCCAGCGCGCGCCGGATCTGCGGATTGACGAGCGTGTAGAGCACCACGCCTGGCCGCGCCTCGATATCGTCGAGCACCCGGGCGAGATGCCCTTCCGAACGCACCATTGGCCACAGGTGCCGAACCGCGTCGATATTGTCGAACTGGGCGAGCCCGGCGGTCGCGACCATATCGAGCGTCTCGCCGGTCGAGTCCGAAAGAAGGTGGAGATGGAGCTGCTTGCCGGGGGTCAAGACGTGGATTCCCGCCTGTGGAAAAACGTGGGGAAATCGCTAGCTGAACCCTGCGCGCGGGGGCAAGGACAGGATTCGCCCCGCGCGCCCATCCGATTCGCCCACAGACGCGCGAACATGGAGCGGTTTTCGCCCCCAGCCTGTGAATCCCGGGGAAGCTGGCCGCGACTCCGAGGGACTCCGCGGCGGGCGCGTCCGTCAAGCTGTTGGCAAAATCGGCCGATCCACATAAACCCCGCCATGCCGGGGACTACCATCATCAACCATCCATTGAATCTAATAATATAAGTGTAGAAAGCGGAGCCGCGCGGCCGACATGACTGATCCGTCCAAACCACTGATGACGGTGTTAAGTGGTGGAAAAACAGACGTTATTCCGGTCTGGCTGATGCGTCAGGCGGGGCGGTACCTGCCCGAATATCGCGCGCTGCGGGCCGAGAAGGGCGGTTTTCTCGAACTCGTTTACGACAGCGAGGCGGCCGCCGAGATCACGCTCCAGCCGATCCGCCGCTTCGGTTTTGACGGCGCCATCCTGTTTTCCGACATCCTGATCGTGCCTTATGCGCTCGGCCAGGATCTCGCTTTCGAGGCGGGCGAGGGTCCGCGCCTGTCGCCGCCGCTGATCGATTCCGCGCTGGCCGGGCTGACGCGCGTTCCGGAGCGGCTCGCGCCCATCTATCGCACTGTGGAGAAAGTGAAAGCGGCGCTCCCCGCGACCACGACCTTGCTCGGCTTCGCGGGCAGCCCCTGGACGGTCGCGACCTATATGGTCGCCGGGGCCGGCAGCCGCGAGCAGGCCGCCGCGCGCGGCATGGCCTATGCCGATCCCGCCGGCTTTTCGGCGATCATCGATGCGATCGTGGAGGTCACGATCGATTATCTCGTCGGCCAGGCCGATGCCGGCGCCGAGGCGGTGCAGCTCTTCGACAGCTGGGCCGGCAGCCTTGCCCCCGACCAGTTCGAACGCTGGGTCATCGCCCCCAATGCGCGGATCGTCGCCGGGCTTCGCGCGCGCCGCCCCGGGATCAGGATCATCGGCTTTCCAAAGGGCGCCGGTGGCAAGCTGCCGGCTTATGCCGACGAGACCGGGGTCGACGCGCTCGGGCTCGACGAGACGGTCGATCCCGCCTGGGCCGCGCGCGTCCTGCCCGCCGATCTTCCGCTCCAGGGCAATCTCGATCCGCTCGCGCTGCTCGCTGGTGGCGAGGCGCTTGAAAATGCGGTGGCCCGCATCCTATCTACGTTCGAGGGAAGACCGCACATCTTCAATCTCGGCCACGGCATCGTCAAGGAAACGCCGATCGCCAATGTCGAGCATCTCCTTTCGCTGGTCCGCCGCCACGGAGGCCGCGCTTGATCTATGATTTGGGAGCCGCGCTGACCGTGACCTATGCCTGGCTCAAGGCCGGCCACATCATCTTCGTGATCTTCTGGATCGCGGGGCTGTTCATGTTGCCGCGCTACTATGTCTATCATCAGGAATCGGCGCCTGGGTCCGAGGAAGAGAAGAGGTGGATCGAGCGCGAGCGCAAGCTGCGCAACATCATCATCACCCCGTCGATGATCCTGGTCTGGGTGCTTGGCCTCAGCCTGGTCTATGTGACCGGGGCCTGGCACGAGGGCTGGTTCCACGCCAAGCTGCTGCTCGTCCTGATCCTGTCCGCCTATCACGGCTGGCTCGTCGGCTATGGCAAGAAGCTGGCCCGCGGCGGCGAGCGCGTCAGCGGCCGGACGCTGCGGATGATGAACGAGGTCCCCGGAATCATCGTCGCGATCATCGTCGTGCTGGTGATCGTAAAGCCGTTTTGAGGCCGTCCCTCTCGCTTGACTTGAACAGGGCCGGCGCATAACGGCGATTCAGTCGTTGCCCGCCGCGTCCGCGCGGGCATTCAAGCCGCACATAAATCCGACATGTTCTGAGCTTTCCGCGCCCGGAATCCGCGACTTTCAACAGAAGAAAAATTATGCATCTCAACGATTTGAAACAGAAGACCCCTGCCGATCTGGTCGCCATGGCCGAGGAACTGGGAGTCGAGGGCGCATCGACCCTGCGCAAGCAGGAGCTCATGTTCTCGATCCTCAAGGTCCGCGCCGAAAATGGCGACGAGATCATGGGCCAGGGAACGATCGAAGTCCTGTCGGACGGCTTCGGCTTCCTTCGTTCCGCCGATTCCAACTATCTGGCCGGACCCGACGACATCTATGTCTCCCCGAATCAGGTCCGTCGCTTCGGCCTCAGGACCGGCGACACGGTGGAGGGCGAGATCCGTGGTCCCAAGGACGGTGAGCGCTATTTCAGCCTGGTGCGGGTCACGCAGATCAACTTCGACGATCCGGAGGCCGTGCGCCACCGCGTCAACTTCGACAATCTGACGCCGCTCTATCCCGACGAGAAGCTGAAGCTCGACACGCTCGATCCGACGCTGAAGGACAAGTCGGCGCGGGTCATCGACATCATCTCGCCGCAGGGCAAGGGCCAGCGCGCGCTGATCGTCGCGCCGCCGCGCACCGGCAAGACGGTGCTGCTCCAGAACATCGCCAAGGCGATCACCGACAATCATCCGGAGGTCTTCCTGATCGTGCTGCTCATCGACGAGCGGCCGGAGGAAGTGACCGACATGCAGCGCTCGGTGAACGGCGAGGTCATCTCCTCGACCTTCGACGAGCCGGCCAGCCGCCACGTCCAGGTCGCCGAAATGGTGATCGAGAAGGCCAAGCGGCTCGTCGAGCACAAGAAGGATGTCGTCATCCTGCTCGATTCGATCACCCGCCTGGGCCGCGCCTACAACACGGTGGTGCCAAGCTCCGGCAAGGTGCTGACCGGCGGCGTCGACGCGAATGCGCTGCAGCGGCCGAAGCGTTTCTTCGGCGCCGCGCGCAATATCGAGGAGGGCGGCTCGCTCTCGATCATCGCCACCGCGCTGATCGACACCGGCTCCAAGATGGACGAGGTTATCTTCGAGGAGTTCAAGGGCACCGGTAACTCGGAAATCGTCCTCGACCGCAAGGTCAGCGACAAGCGCATCTTCCCGAGCCTCGACGTCGGCAAGTCGGGCACCCGCAAGGAGGAGCTGCTGGTCGAGCAGGGCACGCTTTCGAAGATGTGGGTCCTGCGCCGCATCCTCATGCAGATGGGCACCGTCGATGCGATGCAGTTCCTGCTCGACAAGATGAAGGATTCCAAGACCAACGAGGATTTCTTCGCCTCGATGAACCAGTAGAGCCGTCATGGGCGTTGGCGGCTGATGTTCGATTTCGCCGACATCTTCACGGCCGCCGGGCTGGTCACCCTCGCCCAGGTGGTTTTGATCGATCTCACCATGGCCGGCGACAATGTCGTCATCATGGGGACGCTGACCGCCGGCCTTCCGGACAAGGAGCGCCGGCGCGTCATCCTGCTGGGCGTCGCGATCGCCCTTGTCTTCCTGATCGCCTTCGCGCTGATCGCGACGCAGCTGCTGCAGGTGACCGGCCTGGTCCTCGCCGGCGGCCTGCTGCTGCTGTGGGTCGCCTGGAACATCTATACCGAGCTTCGCCATCGGCCGGAGCCGGTACTCGACGATCCCGAGACCGAGGAGATCGAAGGGCCGCTCCGGACCAAGTCCTTCATGCGCGCCGCGGTTCAGGTGACCCTCGCCGATCTGTCGATGAGTCTCGACAATGTGCTCGCGGTCGCCGCGACGGCGCGCGAGCATCCGGCGGTGCTGTTTCTCGGGCTCGCCTTTTCGGTGACGCTGATGGGGCTTGCGGCCAATTATGTCGCCCGGCTGGTCCAGCGTTACCGCTGGATCGCCTGGGCCGGCCTGCTCCTGATCCTCTATGTCGCGCTTCGGATGATCTATGACGGGCTGGTGAGCCACGAGACGGGCGTGCTCCCGCTCATCGCCAACCTTGGCTGACGGCCGCTATCCGATCGTCTCCGCGAAGAAGGCCTCCGTCCGGCTGTCCGCGAGCCGGGCCGCCTCTTCGCTGCGCCGCTTGCCCATTTCGGTCGCGAAGCCGTGATCCTCGCCCGGATAGTCGAAGATCGTCACCTTCGGATGGTCGTCGAGCCCTTCATGCAACGCACGCTGCTTTTCGGGCGATGAGAAATGATCGGCGCCGGCGACGTGGAGCAGCAGCGGCCGCGCGATCGCATGTTTCTCACCGATGAGCCCTTCCAGTCCGACGCCATAATAGCCGACGCTCGCATCCACGTCGGTGCGCGATGCCGTCATGTAGGCGAGCCGGCCGCCGAGGCAGTAACCGACCGCGCCGACCTTCCCGCCTTCCGGCAGCCGCGCGCGCGCGGCGCGGATCGTCGCTTCGATATCGCGCACGCCCTGGTCCTGGTTGAACTTCTGCATGTAGGCGAGCGCCTGCTGGAACTGGTCGGGGACGTCCGGGTCGAGCTCGATGCCCGGCTTTAGTTTCCAGAACAGGTCCGGCGCGACGGCGAGATAGCCGAGGCTCGCCCAATGGTCGCACTTGCGGCGGATGCCTTCATTGACCCCGAAAATCTCCTGGATGACCACGATCGCCCCGCGCGGATCGCCTGAAGGCTCCGACAGCCACGCCTTGAACCGGCCGTCGCCCGCCAACGTATCGATCTCGATCCACGCCATGATCATCCTCCTTGTCACGGTTCGACGCGCCTATAGACTTTGGCGTCCCGGCGGAACAGGGAGAGCGCCATGAAAGTCAGCGTCGATGTCGATTGCACGCCGGAGGAGGCGCGTCGCTTCCTCGGTCTGCCGGATCTCACGCCGGTTCATCAGGCCTATGTCGAAAAGATGCAGAAGGCGGTGAGCGAGGGCGTGAATCCCGAAATGTTCGGCGACATGATGAAGGCCTGGGGGCCGATGAACGAGGCGGGATTGAATCTGTGGCGCCAGATGATGGGCCAGACGGGCGGCAAGGGCGCCTGACCGACACGATCTTTGCCTTGTCGTCGGGCGCGCCGCCCGCCGCGATCGCGGTGGTGCGGATCAGCGGGCCGCGCGCCGATGCCGCGCTCATCGCGCTCGCGGGTCGGCTCCCGGAGCCGCGGCGCGCGACGCTGGCGGCGCTGCGGCGGGACGGCGAGCTTCTCGATCGCGCGCTGGTGCTTCGTTTCCCGGGCCCGGGCTCCGCGACCGGCGAGGACCTGATCGAGCTGCATCTTCATGGCGGCCGCGCGGTCGTCGCGGCGGTGCAGGCGGCGCTCGGCGCGCTCCCCGGCCTGCGCGCGGCCCAACCCGGCGAGTTCACGCGGCGGGCCTTCGAAAATGGGCGGATCGACCTCGCCGAGAGCGAGGGTCTCGCCGACCTCCTCCAGGCCGAGACCGAGTCGCAGCGGCGCGCGGCCATGGCGCTTGCCGGCGGCGCGCTCAGCCGGCAGGTCGAAACCTGGCGCATCGCCCTCCTCGCGCTCGCGGCGCGCGTGGAGGCGTCGCTGGACTTTTCCGACGAGGCCGATGTCGCGCCAGACGACTTTCGCGCCGCCTTCGCCGGGATGGCGGACCGTATCGAAGCCTGGCTGGGGCGACCGCCGGCCGAACGGCTGCGCGACGGCGTCCGGGTCGCCGTCGCCGGGCCGCCGAATATCGGAAAATCGAGCCTGATCAACGCGTTAAGCAAACGAGATGTGGCAATCACCTCCGCCATTGCCGGGACGACGCGCGACCTGATCGAGGCGCCGGTCGCGATCGGCGGCACGCCCTTCGTGCTGATCGATACGGCGGGGCTGCGGACGAGCGAAGACGAGATCGAGGCGATCGGGGTTGCGCGGGCGCGCGACGCCGTGGCCCGCGCCGACATCGTGCTGTGGCTCGGCGCACCGGCGGAGTCGCCGGCGGACGCCATCCGAATTCACGCGAAGTGCGATCTCTCCCCGCCCCCGCCGGGGGTCGATCTCGCCATATCCTCGTTGACCGGCGAGGGGCTCGATCGGCTGGCGGATCTTCTGGTCGAGCGCGCAGCGACGCTGCTGCCCGTCGAGGGCGAGGTGGCCCTTCATGCGCGCCACCGGGCCGCGTTGGCGGACGCCGCCGCCTGGCTGCGCGAGGGCGAGGTCGCCGCCGATCCCCTGATTTCGGCGGAATCGCTTCGGCAGGCGCTTCGCGCGCTGGACCGGGTCACGGGCCGCGCCGGGGTGGAGGACATGCTCGACGCGCTCTTCGGGCGGTTCTGCATCGGAAAGTGAATGTTCCACGTGGAACAAATGCGTTAGGGGCGGCGCCATGAGCGCATGCTACGACATCGTGGTGGTCGGCGGCGGCCATGCCGGGACGGAGGCTGCGGCGGCCGCGGCGCGCATGGGCGCGCGCGTCGCCCTGGTCAGCTTCTCCCGCGACCAGATCGGCGCGATGTCGTGCAACCCGGCCATGGGCGGGCTGGGCAAGGGCCACCTGATTCGCGAGGTGGACGCCTTTGATGGGCTCATCGCCCGGGCGTCCGATCATGCCGCGATCCATTATCGGATGCTCAATGCGAGCAAGGGCGCGGCGGTTCGGGGCCCGCGAATCCAGGCCGACAGGAAGCGCTACAAGTCGGCGATCCACGCGATGATCGCCGCGCAGGACGGGCTCGATGTGGTCGAGGGCGAGGCGGCCGCGTTGGGGCTCGCGGGGAATCGCGTCACCGGGCTTGACCTCGCCGACGGCCGCACGATCGAGGCGAGGGCGATCATTCTCGCCACCGGCACCTTCCTTGGCGGCCGGCTCCATTTCGGGATGTCGAGCGTCGAAGGCGGCCGGGTCGGCGAGCGCGCGGCGACCGCGCTCGCGGCGCAGCTGGGCGATCTCGATCTCCCCCTCGCCCGCCTCAAGACAGGCACCCCGCCACGCCTCGACGGGCGGACGATCGACTGGTCGGCGCTCGAACGGCAGGACTCGGACGGCGAGACCTGGACGATGTCGTCAATGACGAGGCGTCGAGCCGCTCCGCAGCTCTTCTGTGCGATCGCGCGGACCAACGCGAAGACCCATGACATCATCCGGGCGAATCTCCATCGCTCGCCCCTGTTTGCCGGGGAGATCAGCGGCATCGGCCCGCGCTACTGCCCTTCGATCGAGGACAAGGTGCATCGCTTCGGTGATCGGGATGGGCATCAGGTCTTTCTCGAGCCGGAGGGACTCGACGATCCGGCGATCTATCCCAACGGCATTTCGACCTCTCTCCCGCAGGACGTGCAGCTCGCGATGGTCCGCTCGATCGCCGGGCTTGAGAGAGTCGAGATTCTCCAGCCCGGTTATGCGGTCGAATATGATCATGTCGACCCCCGCAGCCTCGATCCGACGCTTGGCGTTCGCGATCTGGAGGGACTGTATCTCGCCGGGCAGATCAACGGGACGACGGGCTATGAAGAGGCGGCCGCGCAGGGGCTGGTAGCCGGGCTCAACGCCGCGGCCTTCGCCCTTGGGCGAGCGCCCGTCCTGTTCGACCGGGCCGAATCCTATATCGGCGTGATGGTCGACGACCTCGTGTTGCAGGGCGTGACCGAGCCCTATCGGATGCTGACCGCGCGCGCCGAATATCGCCTGCGTCTGCGTGCGGACAATGCAGAGGCCAGGCTCACCCCAAAGGCGATCGCCGCCGGCTGCGTTTCGGCGGCGCGGCAGCGTCATTTCGAGGCGGCCGCCGCCGATCGGGCGCGTGCCGAAGCGCTTCTCGCGCGAAGCGCGACCCCGGCGGAACTACGCGCAGCTGGGGCGCAGGTGCGCGATGACGGTGTTCGCAGGAGCCTCGCCGACTGGCTCCGTTTTCCAGATCTGGGGATTCCCGAGCTGCTGCGCATCGCGCCCGCGCTGGCCGGGGTCCCGCGGGAGCGCCTCGAGGAAGTCGTGCAGGACCAGATCTACGCGCCCTATGTCGCCCGCCAGCAGGGCGAGATCGAGCGACTGCGCGCCGACGAAGCGGTCCCCATCCCCGCGGCGCTCGATTATGCCCGGGTTCCCGGGCTGTCGATCGAAATGATCGAGCGGCTGTCGGCGGCACGGCCGACCACGATGGGTGCCGCGTCCCGGATCCGCGGCGTGACGCCTGCGGCCCTCGCGGCGATTCTTGTCCACAGCCGGCGCAAGGCCGCTTGATGACCGAGGAGGAAGCCCGCGCGTGGGTGGAGCGCAGCTTCGATGTTCCACGTGGAACAATGGACCGTCTCGACGCTTTTGCCGCGCTCATCAGGGCCGAGAGCCAGCGCCAGAACCTCGTCTCGAAGGCAAGCCTCGACTCGCTCTGGCTGCGCCATATTGCGGATTCCGCCCAGCTGGTTCGCTTGGCGCCCTCGCGGGCGGCGTCATGGGTGGACCTGGGCAGCGGTGCCGGGTTCCCGGGGCTGATCGTGGCGCTGCTCCACGCGGGCCCGGTGACCATGATCGAGGAGCGGCGCCTGCGCGTGGACTTCCTCCACCGTGCCGCCGCCGTCCTTGGCATCGAGGCGGAAATTTTGCCGATCAAGGTGGAGCGGGCCCCTGCCCGGCGCTTCGATGTCATCAGCGCGCGCGCCTTCGCACCGCTGCCGCGCCTGCTCGATCTTGGCACAGCTTTGTCCACAGGAAAGAGTCGGTGGGTGCTTCCCAAGGGGCGAAATGCGGAAAGTGAACTGGCGGCGCTCGATCCTTCGTGGCAAGGTCGATTCGAGCTTCATGCAAGTGTGACCGACGCCGACGCGCGCATCATTGTCGCCGATGGCGTCCAGAGGGCCAAAGGACGGCGCACATGATCCGGATCGCGGTCGCCAACCAGAAAGGCGGGGTGGGCAAGACGACCACCGCGATCAACCTCGCCACCGCTCTTGCCGCCACGGGCCTCCGGGTCCTGCTGATCGACCTCGATCCCCAAGGCAATGCATCGACGGGGCTCGGCATCGGCCAGGCGCTGCGCGAATGTTCGAGCTACGAGCTGCTTACCGGCCAGGCCACGCTTGAAGAGGTTGTCGTGCAGACCCGTGTGCCGCGGCTCGATATCGTCCCGGCGAAGGTCGATCTGTCCGGTGCGGAGATCGAGCTCATTGATTTTGAACGGAGAACCCACCGGCTCGATGCCGCGCTGGAGGCCGCCGAGACGCGTCGGTGGGATGTCTGCCTCATCGATTGCCCGCCATCTCTCGGCCTCCTGACCGTCAACGCGCTGATCGCCGCCCATTCGATCCTGGTGCCGCTCCAGGCGGAGTTCTTCGCGCTGGAGGGGCTGAGCCAGCTTCTCCAGACGGTCGAACGGGTGCGGCAGCGCTTCAATCCGGAATTGTCGATTCTCGGCGTGGCGCTGACCATGTTCGATCGGCGCAACAACCTCTCTGGCCTCGTCCATGATGATGTGCGCGCGTGCCTCGGCGATGTCGTATTCAAGACGGTGATCCCGCGCAACGTGCGGCTGTCCGAGGCGCCGAGCCACGGCATTCCGGCGCTGATCTACGATCATCGCTGCCCGGGGTCGGAGGCCTATATCGCGCTCGCGCGCGAACTCATGGCGCGCCTGCCGCGAAGCAAGGCGGAGGCGGCATGAGCGAGGAGCCGCGCGCGAAACGGCCGACCGGCCTGGGCCGGGGCCTGTCCTCGCTTCTTGGCGAGGTTTCACGTGAAACACCCGTCGGCGGCACCGGCGGATCGAGCGACATCCGTCTGATCCCGGTGGCGAGCATCGAGCCGCACCCGGGCCAGCCGCGGCGCATCTTCCAGGAGGAGGCGCTGGCGGAGCTCGCCGCATCGATCCAGGCGCGCGGGGTCATCCAGCCGATCGTGGTCCGCCCCCATGGCCACCGTTTCCAGATCGTCGCCGGCGAGCGGCGCTGGCGCGCGTCGCAAAAGGCGCGGCTGCATGAAATCCCGGCCATTGTCCGCGACTTCACCGACGCGGAGACGCTCGAAGTCGCGCTGATCGAGAATATCCAGCGTCAGGACCTCAACGCGATCGAGGAGGCGCAGGCCTACAAGCGGCTGGTCGAGGATTATGGCCATACCCAGGAGGCTCTCGGCAGGGTCGTCAACAAGTCGCGCAGCCATGTCGCTAACCTGTTGAGATTGCTTGATCTTCCGGCGCAGGTCCAGGTGATGGTCGGGGCCGGGCAGCTCACCATGGGTCATGCCCGCGCGCTCGTCACCGCCGCCGATCCGGAAGAGCTGGCGGACGAGGTGGTCCGCCGCGGGCTTTCCGTGCGTGAAACGGAAAAACTCGTCCAGTCGGGTCGGCCGACCCGCCAGCGGCCGCTGCCGATCGGCTACAAGGACGCCAATGCGGATATCGCGGCGCTCGAACGGCAGCTGGCCGACATGACCGGGCTCAAGGTTTCGATCAAGCATGCGCCGAAGGGCGGCGCGGTGACGCTCAATTATTCGAGCCTCGATCAGCTCGACATGATCTGCCAGCGGCTGAGCGGCGGGAAGTTCTAGGGCCTGAGGCGCGCCGCCTGGCGGCAGATCGCAAGCAGCTCGGCGTCCGCGGCGATCGGCCCGGCCCCGATCATCACTTCGCGCTCGGCGTCGAGCAGGCGGCCGATCGATTTCGCGATGACATCGGCGCGCCATCGGCCGATCTGTCGCTGGATCGTGCCCCTGTCCTTCCAGAAGACAGCCTTGCCCGCCGATGCAATGACGGCGGCAGGCGGCTTGCCCGCCTCCACCTCCGCGCGCAGCCGTGCGAGCAGGCTCATCCGGCGCAGCATCGCGCGCAGCAGCGGGATTCCGCCGATGCCGACGCCGCGCAGCCGGGCAAGTTCGGCCTCCATGGTCGCTCCGTCGCCATCCGCCACGCTGTCGACCAGCCGGGACAGGGCCCCCTCGCCGCCGCCCGAACCGCCAAGCGCATCGATCGAATCGTGATCGAGCGGGCGCACGGCCCCCGGCGCCGCGTCGAGATAGAGCGCATATTTCTCGAGCTCGCGTTCGATCATCGCCCGGTTGCCGCCGCAGTCGGTGGCGATCCGTCGTGCGGCGCCGGTGCTGACGTCAAGGCCCAGGGCACGGCCGCGCTCGACCACGAGCTTGTCGGCCGCAACACCGTCCGGCGCGTAGCTGGCGACGGACAGGACGCCCGGCGCGGCCAGCGCCAGCTTCAGCAGCAACGACCCGGCGCGCATCGTTCCGGCGACCACCGCGACCGGATTTCCCGCGACCGGCGCATCGAGCAGCGCCTCGACGGCGGGCACGATCTCGTCGCCGGCCTGCTCGATCAGGATCCAGCGCCTGTCGCCGAACATCGAAATGGCGGCCGCCTCGTCGGCCAGCCGCGCCGGATCGTCCCTGAGCTCGGCCCCGGTCAGGTCGACGCGCTCTGCCGCCTCGCCCATCGCCTCGGCGAGTTTGCGCACCAGCGCGCGGCTGCCCGATTCATCGGGCCCGTGGAAGAGGAACAGCCGGACGTCGCCCGGGACGGCGAAGGCACGCTGGGCGTCGGCGGCGTTGGCTTTCACTGGCCCTGCGGCGTCGCCGCCGGCTCTCCGGTGGTGCGCGCGGTATAGAGCGCGACGCGCGAGACGATCTGGTCAGCCACTTCGGTCGCCAGATGTTCGAGCGCCGTCTGTTCGGCCGCGACGGTCGCATATTCCGATCCGACCACATCGACGCCCGCGTCCGACCCCGCCGTCGCGTCGAGCACCACCGTGCCGCGTCCGGCTTCGATGAGCCGGAAACGCGCGCGCAGCGTCCGCCGCTCGCGCGTCACGGCATCGTCGGATCGGATGCCGAACCCGGCGATATTGTCCTCAAGCTCGACTTCGAGCCGATAACGCGCCGGGGCGCCCTGCGGATGCTGCAGCCGGTCGGCGAGCGCGTTGCGGACCAGCCATCCGTCCCGCCCGGGGATCGGCGCGACCTCGACCGAGCGGAGCGACTGCGCGATCGGCCCGCCGGCGCCGCCCGTATAGAGTGGATGGAGCCCGCATCCGGCCAGCGCCAGCGCGGCGGCGAGGGCCGCTGTCCTCCTCATGCGACGACGTTGACCAGTCGGTCGGGGACGACGATCACCTTCTTCGGCGTAGCGCCGGCGAGAATCCGTTGCACATTGGCATTGGCGACGGCGATCGCCTCCAGTTCCTCGCGGGGCGTCCCCTTGGGCGCGCTGTGCGTGTCCCGGAGCTTGCCGTTGACCTGGATCGCGATCGTCACCTCGTCCTCGACCAGCAAGGCCGGATCGTAGCTCGGCCAGTCCGCGTCGGCGACCATTCCGGCCTCGCCCATCTTCGCCCAGGCCTCCTCCGCGAGATGCGGCGTCATCGGCGCGACCAGCCGCACGAGCGTGCGTGTCGCCTTGGTGCGCGATCCCGAGGGCGCGGCCTTCTCGATCGCGCTCACCAGCTCGTAAAGCTTGGCGACGGCCTTGTTGAAGGACAGCGCTTCGATGTCCTGCCCGACGCCCGCGATCGTCTGGGCGAGCTTGCGGTCGAGCGCCTTGTCCTCCCCGTTCGCGTCCGCATTGGCATCGACGAGCCGCCACAGCCGCTGGACGAAGCGCCAGGCGCCCTCGATTCCCGCCTCGCTCCATTCGAGATCGCGCTCGGGCGGGCTGTCCGAAAGCATGAACCAGCGCACGGCGTCCGCGCCGTATTGCTCGACGATCGGCTCGGGATCGACAGTGTTGCGCTTGGACTTGGACATCTTCTCGACGCGCCCGGATTTGACCGGCCGGCCGGCCGCCTGGGCGGCCTCCGCCTCTTCGGGAAGCAGCCAGTTGCCCTCGGCGTCCTGATAGGTGCGATGGGTGACCATGCCCTGGGTGAAGAGGCCGCGGAACGGCTCGGCGACATCGATCTTGCCGATCCGCTGGAGCGCCCGCGTCCAGAAACGGGCGTAGAGCAGGTGCAGGATCGCATGCTCGACGCCGCCGATATACTGGTCGACCGGAAGCCAGCTTTCGGCGACCGCGCGGTCGAACGGCCGGTCTGTCGGCTGGCTGGCGAAGCGGATGAAATACCAGGAGGAATCGACGAACGTGTCGAGCGTGTCGGTCTCGCGCGTCGCCGGCCCGCCGCAGGTGGGGCAATCGACATGCTTCCAGGTCGGGTGCCGCTCCAGCGGATTTCCGGGTATGTCGAATGTGACGTCGTTGGGAAGGACGACCGGAAGCTGCTCCTTCGGCACCGCCACCGGACCGCATGTCGGGCAATGGATGATCGGGATCGGCGTCCCCCAGTAACGCTGGCGCGACACGCCCCAGTCGCGCAGCCGCCAGGCGGTCGTCCCCTCGCCCCAGCCTTCCTCCTCGGCCCGGGCGATCACCGCGGCCTTGGCCTCGGTCACGCTCATGCCGTCGAGGAAGCGCGAATTGACGAGAATGCCGTCGCCGCTGTCGGCCTCGCCTTCCACCGGCCGATCGGCCTCGGCGGCGCTCGGGGCGACGACGCGCCGGATCGGCAGGCCATATTTGGTCGCGAATTCGAAATCGCGCTGGTCGTGCGCGGGCACGCCGAAAATCGCGCCGGTGCCATAGTCCATCAGCACGAAATTGGCGATGTAGACCGGCAATTCCCATTCCGGATCAAGGGGATGGCGGACCTTCAGGCCCGTGTCGAACCCTTTCTTCTCGACCGTTTCGAGCTCGGCGGCGGTCGTCCCGCCCAGCTTGCACTCCGCGATGAAGCCGGCGATGTCGGGACGGCCGGCGGCGAGCGCGGCGGCGATCGGATGGTCCGGCGACAGCGCCGCGAAGCTCGATCCGAAGATCGTGTCGGGCCGCGTCGTGAACACCTCGAATCGGTCGATTCCACCGACCGGCGCGGTGAGATCGAAGCGGAAGCGCATGCCCCGGCTCTTGCCGATCCAGTTTTCCTGCATCAGCTTGACCTTGTCGGGCCAGTGATCGAGCCCGGCCAGCCCCTCGAGCAGGTCCTCGGCGAAGTCGGTGATCTTGAGGAACCACTGGTTCAGCTTGCGGCGTTCGACGAGCGCGCCGGAGCGCCAGCCGCGCCCGTCGATCACCTGCTCGTTGGCGAGCACGGTCATGTCGACCGGGTCCCAGTTGACCTCGCTCTCCTTGCGATAGACGAGCCCCGCCTCGAACAGGTCGACGAACAGCGCCTGCTCCTGGCCGTAATAGGCCGGGTCGCAGGTGGCGATCTCGCGGCTCCAGTCGAGCGCGAAGCCGAGCCGCTTCAGCTGCGCCTTCATCGTCGCGATGTTCGACCAGGTCCATTCACCGGGATGGACCTTGCGCTCCATCGCGGCATTTTCGGCCGGCATGCCGAAGGCGTCCCATCCCATCGGGTGGAGCACCTCCATGCCGTTCATCCGCCGGTAGCGGGCGAGCACGTCGCCCATCGTGTAGTTGCGAACATGGCCCATGTGGATGCGCCCCGAAGGATAGGGGAACATCTCCAGGATATAGGCTTTCGGCCGGTTCGAATCGTCCGACGCGCGGAATGTTTCCGCCTCGTCCCATGCCTGCTGCCAGCGGGCATCGGCGCTACGCGGATTGAATCGCGATGCCATCGCGCAAAAGGATCCTTGCAAGACTTAGCGGATGGAGGACTGCCGCCTGAGGTCGCGGGCGCGGGTGAGGATGATCTCCTCGAGCCGCTGGACGGTGGCGGCGGCGACCGGCGCCTCCACCCACTGGCCGTTGCTCATCGTCTGGCGCGCGGCGGTGACGCGAAGCGCGTCGGCGCGAAGGTCGCGATCGAGGATCGTCGCGGTCACCTTCACCCGCTCGTTCGGATTATTGGGATTGGAATACCAGTCGGTCGAAATGACCCCGCCGTTCGAATCGCTCTGGGCGATCGGCGCGAAGGACAGGGTGTCGAGCGCGGCGCGCCACAGATAGGCGTTGACGCCGATCGTGGTGACCTGGCGCGCGGCCTCGTCGGCCTGCGCGGTGGCATGGCGCGAATGGCGGCTGGGATGGAAGGTCCGGCCCAGGTCGTTGCTGATCGCCTGGCACCCGCCAAGCGAAGCGGCCGCCACGACAAGGCCCAGAATGTGAACGCGCGCCATCAAATGATCCTTGGAAATTTCGCCCTTCGAAGGCGTCGTTATAGAGAGGCGGGCGCGTCCGGCAAGCGCTCTGTTGGCGCCTCCCGAAGGGCAGGCTTCGGCGGGCTGTGGGAAAGATGCAACAGGCTGAACCGATTCAGGATCGGCACGACCGCGGAGTCGCTAGGCAAGATACCGGACTCATACTACATGCCATGTCATCGGGAGTCGCATGTTGAAGAAGGCTCGGACCAATGCGTTGATCGGGGGCGGGACGCTGATTGCGGCCGCGCTTCTGCTCGCGCCCGCGCTGGCGGCGACCGGCGTCACCCGCGCCGCGCCTCGGGCCGCTGCGCTGAACGGCCTTGCGGTCTCCACCGATTTCACGCCCGCCGTCACCGATCCGCGTCTTGCGGCGGCGCTTGCCCGGCGCGGCATGAACGTCAACGACATCCGCTTCACGCCGTCGAGCTCGGTCAACCAGCGGCTGCGCGCCGGCAATCGCGTGTCGCTGCGGCTGCATGATGCCGCGCCGACCGATCCGATTCGCGCGCCCGTGGCGGCGACCGTCACGTCGTCGCCGACGATCACGCCCAGCAACTACAATCTCGGCCTCTCGGTCGGCTGGCGGCGCTTCGCGGTGTCGGGCGACATCGCCGAATCCGACAATACGGGCATCGTTCCCGGCCGCCGGGAAGCGGCGCAGGTCGGGGTCAGCTATCGCGCCAACCGCCGCCTGACCGGCCGGGTCGCCGTCGCCGCCGAGCGGAACGAAGGCACGCAGCGGCTGGTCGCGGTCGACGAATCCTATTCGCTCGATGCCGGCGCGGCCTTCTCGATCACGCGCCATGTCGATCTGACCGCTGGCGCGCGCTATCGCATCGCTCGCGACCGGATCGATCCGCTGTCCCGCGACGCCCGCCGCGACAGCCAGACCGTCTATATCGGAACCGCCTTCCACTTCTGATCGCCCGAGCGGTCGAGCCAGGCGTCGATCCCCGCCCAGCCATAAGCGCCGCGCGCCATCAATTCCGCGCCGCGCGCCTCGTTCATTCCGCCGAGCGCGACGACGGGGAGCGACGTGGCGGCGGCAAGCGTCGCGAAGCCGTCCACGCCGATCGGGCGGGCCCCGGCATGAGAGCGGGTCGCGAAGACCGGCGAGAGGAAGACCAGCGCCGCCCCCGCAGCCTCGGCCTGCCGCAGTTCGGCCAGATCATGCGCCGGCGCGGTCCGCAGCCCTTCGCCCGGCCCGCGGCCGTGGCTGCCGTCGGCGCCCCACAGGCGGGCGGTTTCGGCCGGCCCCGCAAGCAGCAGAAGCTGGCCGCGCCGGCAGGCCCGCGCCCGCACCGTCTCGAACAACGCCCGCCGCTCCGCCTCGCCGAGGCGGTAATGGCGAAAGACGATGCCGCTCCCGGCGGGAAGCCTGTCCAGCGCGGCCGGGAGGCCATCGCCCATCCGTTCGTCCGTCATCATCCACCGGCGGGGCAAGGGCTGGAAGGCGGGCATCGCCCTTCCTATAGCAGCCGCCATGATCGACGCATCAGCCAGCGAACGCATCGAAGCCGTCCGCGCCGCAATCGCCGGCGCCGCGAAGATCGCCGGGCGCCAGTCCGCGGCGGTGACGCTGGTCGCGGTCTCGAAAACCCAGCCTGTCGAGGCGATCGTCCCGCTCATCGCGGCCGGCCAGCGCGACTTCGGCGAAAACCGGGTGCAGGAAGCGCAGGATAAGTGGCCTGCGCTCAAGGCGGCCCATCCCGGCCTTCGCCTGCACCTCGTCGGCCAGCTTCAATCGAACAAGGCGGAGGAGGCCGTCCGCCTGTTCGATGCGATCCACTCGCTCGATCGCGAGTCGCTGGTCGCTGCGCTCGGCAGGGCGATGGCGAAGACCGGCCGGCGGCCCTATTGCTTCGTGCAGGTCAATATCGGCGAGGAGCCGCAGAAAGGCGGCTGCGCGATCGCGGAGCTTCCCGCCCTCCTCGATCGCTGCCGGGAGGCGGAAATCCCGGTCGCCGGGCTGATGTGCATTCCGCCGGCCGAAGTCGAAGCGGCACCCTATTTCGCGCTGCTTGCGAAGCTCGCGCGCCGCCATGACGTCACCGGGCTCAGCATGGGCATGTCCGCCGATTACGCGACCGCGGTGATGCTCGGCGCCACCCATGTCCGAGTCGGCACCGCCCTGTTCGGGACCCGCCGATGAGGTTCGACGCGCTGATCTTCGATTTCGACGGCGTCCTTATCGAAAGCGAATATGCCGGCAACAAGCAGATCGCCGATTTCCTGACCGCGATCGGCCATCCCACGACCGTCGCCGAATCCATGCACAATTTCATGGGCCTGGCCGGGCGTGACTTCCACGATGCGATCGCCCGCTGGATCGGCGGGCCGATTCCCGAAAGCTTCCACGAGGCCCGGGCCAGGGAGGACGCCCGTGCGCTCGCCGAGGGGCTCGAGGAGGTGGCCGGCGCCATCGCCTTCGTTCGCGCCCTGCCGCCGACGCTGCCCAAGGCGATCGCCTCATCGAGTTCGGTCCGTTGGATCGCCACCCATCTCGCCCATCTCGGGCTCGACGATGCATTCGGCGACATGATCTTCTCGGGCCGCGAGCATGTCGCCAACGGCAAGCCGGCGCCCGATCTCTATCTCCACGCCGCCGCCGCGCTTGGCGTGCCGATCGAGCGCTGCGCGATCATCGAGGATTCGCCGGTCGGCGTCACCGGCGCGCTCGCCAGCGGCGCCACCGTGATCGGCCTCGTCGCCGGCCGCCATTGCCTCGACGGCCATGAGGATCGGCTGCGCGCGCTCGGGGTCGCCCAGGTCGCGCACGATTTCGACGAGGTCGCCGCCTTGCTCGCCTAGAGCTGGTGGCCGCTGCGATCGCGCTTCGTGTCGAGATAGCGCTGATTATAGGCGTTCGCGCCGACCTTCAGCGGCACGCGCTCCACCACCTCGATCCCCTGCGCCTCGAGCGCCGCGACCTTGCGCGGATTGTTGGTGAGGAGCCTGATCCTGGTGCGCGGCAGCTTCTCGAGCATCCGCGCCGCCACGGTAAAGTCGCGCTCGTCATCGGCGAAGCCGAGCCGGACATTGGCGTCGACCGTGTCGAACCCCTGGTCCTGCAGCGCATAGGCGCGCATCTTGTTGACCAGGCCGATGCCGCGGCCCTCCTGCCGAAGATAGAGCAGGATTCCCCAGCCCGATCCGGCAATCTCCGCCAGCGCCGCCGCGAGCTGCGGCCCGCAATCGCATTTGAGGCTGCCGAGCGCGTCGCCGGTCAGGCATTCGGAATGGATTCGCACCAGCGGTGCGCTGTCGTCGGGCGTGCCAAGGATCAGCGCGACATGCTCGTCCGTGTCTCCATCGGCGCGAAAGGCGACGATCTCGGCCTCCTCCGCAAAGCGCGTCGGCAGCCTGGCGCGCGAGACGATCCTGAGATCGGCGCCCGCGCCGAACGCCATGACGTCATCCGCGAAAATGCGGGCCTCCGCCGGCCCGTCGCGCCGCGCGAACAGCGCCGGCAGCAGGCCTGCGAGCCGGGCCAGCTTCAGCGCGGCTCTCGACGCCCCGCCCGGCGGCAGCGGCTCGGCCTGGAACGGGCCCTTCAATGGCGTCGAAAGATCGAGCGCCGGATCGGCGATCGCGGTCGCCCTGTCGAAGTCGATCCACGGCGCGCGCCGGATCATCACCGGCTCGGCGGGCTGGGCATCGCGCTGGTTGGTGAGCTTCAGCGTCGCGGCGCGGTTGCCGGAGATCAGGAGATCGGCCGGCGCGCCTTCGTCGAACTCGGCGAGGCCGCCGGCATCGGCGGTCTCGATCGCGAGGAACGACCAGCCGTCGATCGCCACCGGCCAGCCGCGCCGCATGGCGTCGATCGCGCGGGCGACGTCCCGCGCCCCGCTCAAAACGCGAATTCCGTCACGATGGGGACATGGTCCGAAGGGCGAGTCCAGTTGCGGCACGGCTCGTGCACCTTGTGCGCGACGGCCTGCGCCGCGACGTCCTTCGTCGCCCACATATGGTCGAGCCGCCGCCCGCGGTCATTCTTCGTCCAGTCGGGCGAACGGTAGCTCCACCAGGTGTGCAACCGCTTCGGCGCCGGATGGAAATGGCGGCCAAGATCGACCCACTCGTTGCTGTCCTGCAGCCGCGTCAGCGCCGCGACCTCGATCGGGGTATGGCTGACGACGTTGATCAGCTGCTTGTGGCTCCACACGTCGCATTCGAGCGGCGCGACGTTGAAGTCGCCAAGGATGATCGTCGGTTGGTCGAGGCCTTCCGACCAGCGCGTCATCCGCTCGATGAAGTCGAGCTTCTGGCCGAACTTCGGATTGACCTCACGGTCGGGAATGTCGCCGCCGGCCGGGACGTAGACATTTTCGAGCCGCACCCCGCAATCGAGCCGGACGCCGACATGGCGCGCCTCGCCGTTCGCCTGCCAGTCGAAGCGGTCGTCGTCGCGCATCGGCACCTTGCTGGCGATGGCGACGCCATGGTGCATCGGCTGGCCGCAGATCTTGAGGTGGTTGTAGCCGAGCCGGCGGAACAGGCCTTCGGGAAATTCGGTGTCGCGCACCTTCGTCTCCTGCAGGCACAGGATGTCCGGCGCTTCCTCGACGAGGAATTTCTCGACGATCTCGACGCGGGCGCGGATCGAATTGATGTTCCAGGAGGCGATCTTGAGGTTCGGCATGAACGGCGATGTAGCGACCCGGCGGCGGCTTCGCCACCCGAACGCGAAGGGCCCCCGCTCCGGGGGCGTGGAGCGAGGGCCCACCAAGCGTTGTTACGCGAGGTCAATTGCTTGGACGAGGCCGGGCAACAGGGGGAAAACCCGGGCGCGCCATCCGCGCAATTGCGAAGGCCAATTTAGGACCCGCGACCTGTCGCGCCGATGAACGGCCCGTTCAGCCCCGGTAAGGTCAGCCGCGCGGGCCCGCGCGCCGCGCCGGCTCGCGGAAGGCGAAGGCGCCGTCGGCGACCGGCACGTTGAAGCGCTGGCCCGACAGGCGCACCGTCGTCAGGTTGCTCTGCGCGTCGATCAGGTTCCAGCCCTGGAGGACGAGTCCGGCAGGCGCGCCCGCCACCTTCGCGAAGGCGAGCGTGATCGTGCCATATTCGCGCCGCCTCGGGTCGCGCGCCTCGATCATCAGCACCTGATCGTCGTCGCGCGTCACCCGGGCGAAGCGGGCGAGGTCCTGGTCGGGGTTGAGCAGCACCGACAGCGGCGAATCGCCGATCGGCCAGCGCTGGTGCTGCCCGACGTCATAATCGATGAAATGGAGCGCGCGCCCGTCGGCGACGACGAGCATGTTGGCGCTGCGGCCGTAATCGAAGCGGATCCGCCCGGGCCGCTTCAGCGTCAGCGTCCCCGACAGCGAGCGGCCGCCGCGCCCGGTCTGCGTGAAGCTCGCGGTCATCGTCTGGATCGCGCGCAGATGCGCCTGCACCTGGGCGAGGCCCGACGGCTGCGCGAGTGCGGGCGCCGGGACGGTGGCGATGCCCAGCGCAAGCGGCGCGAACGCAAGGGCAAGAGCGCTGAGGCGCTTCATCATCATCCTTTCGAAACTCGATCGCCGCGGCCATGCGGTCGCGGCCTTTAATGGCGGGTGAACCTGAAACCCGGCACGCCGGAGATTGATCCGAAAGCGATCGAATCAGATCGGCCGCCCGTCCGTGTCGACCAGCACTTCGCGGCGGCCGACATGGTCGGGGGCGCTGACGACGCCTTCCTTCTCCATCCGCTCGATCAGCCGCGCCGCGCTGTTGTATCCGACCCGAAGCTGCCGCTGGAGATAGGAGGTGGAGGCCTTCTGGCTCTCCGCGACGACCTGGACGGCCTTGCGGAACATCTGCGTCTCGGCGTCGTCCTCGCCGGTCGGCTGGCCCTCGAACGTATAGCCGCCGTCCTCGGGCTCCTCGGTCACGGCCATCACGTAATCGGGGGTTCCCTGGCTCTTCCAATGCTCGGCGACGGCGCGCACCTCTTCGTCGGAGACGAAGGGGCCGTGGACGCGGGCGATCTGCTTGCCGCCGGGCATGTAGAGCATGTCGCCCTTGCCGAGCAGCTGCTCCGCGCCCTGTTCGCCAAGGATGGTGCGCGAATCGATCTTCGATGTGACCGCGAAGCTGATCCGGGTCGGAAGGTTCGCCTTGATGACGCCGGTGATGACGTCGACCGACGGGCGCTGCGTCGCCATGATGAGGTGGATTCCGGCCGCGCGCGCCTTCTGCGCGAGCCGCTGGATCAGGAACTCGACCTCCTTGCCGGCGGTCATCATCAGGTCGGCGAGCTCGTCCACCACCACCACGATCTGCGGCAGGATGTCGTAGTCGAGCATCTCCATCTCATATTGCGGCTGGCCGCTTTCCGGATCGTAGCCGGTCTGGACGCGCCGCCCGAGCGTCTGGCCCTTCATCTTGGCCTCGCGCACCTTGGCATTGAAGCTGGAGAGCTGGCGCACCCCGAGCGAGGCCATCATCCGGTAACGGTCCTCCATCTGCTCGACGGTCCATTTGAGCGCGCGGATCGCCTTTGGCGGCTCGGTGACGACGGGGGCGAGCAGGTGCGGGATGCCGTCATAGACGCTGAGCTCCAGCATCTTGGGATCGATCAGGATCATTTTGCACTGCTCGGGCGTCAGCCGGTAGAGCAGCGACAGGATCATCGCGTTGAGGCCGACCGACTTGCCCGATCCGGTGGTGCCGGCGACGAGCAGGTGGGGCATCGGCGCGAGATCGGCGACGACAGGGTCGCCGGCGATATTCTTGCCGAGGATGATCGGCAGCGAGGCGACCTGTTCTTCGAAGGCCGGGCTCGCCACCAGCTCGGAAAAGCTCACCGTCTCGCGCTTGGCGTTGGGCAGTTCGATGCCGATCACGCTGCGCCCTGGAATCGTCGCGACGCGCGCCGAAAGCGCCGACATGTTGCGGGCGATGTCGTCGGCGAGCTGGATGACGCGGCTCGCCTTGATGCCGCTCGCCGGCTCCAGCTCGTACATGGTGACGACTGGGCCGGGCCTGACCTCGACGATCTCGCCCTTCACCGAGAAATCGTCGAGCACGCTCTCCAGCAGGCGGGCATTGCGCTCCAGCGCGGCCTTGTCGAGCTGCACATTCGGCTGTTTGGGCGCCGGGTTGAGCAGGTCGATCGACGGCAGCGTGTAGCTGTCGCCGAGCGCGAGCGAGGGTTGGCGCTCGCGCAGCGGCCGGCGCGCGCCCTCGGCCGGACGGCTGCGATCGGCGATCACCGGGCTGCGGCTCTCCTGCGGCGGCGTGACCACCGCCCGTGCCGGGCGTGCGGGAGACTCCGGCTCCTCCGGAGCGCTGCTGACCTCGCGTCCGCTCGGCACCGGCAGGCGGCGTGAGGCGATCCAGCGGCGCTCCTCGACGGTAAGGCCGAGCCCGATGAGGCACAAGGCGAGCCCGCCCGCGGTCGCGAGCGCCATCAGCGCGACCCGGAACGGCTGGACGATTGCCGGATTGCCGATCGCCGAGAGTCCCCATTGCGCGAGATCGGCCAGCGCCAGTCCGATCGCGCCGCCCCAGCCAGCCGGCAGCCCGACGACGGCGCCGCCGACGAGCAGCCCGGCCGCCGTCCCGATCAGGACGATGCCGATGATCGTCAGCACCAGCGAGCGGATCCAGCGTCCCGGCTCGGCGCTGCGGGCGATCCTGAGGCCGAACAGGAACAGCAAGGGCAGGACGAGGCCGATCGGCGGCCCGAACAGCATGAGCAGCGCATCCGCGCCCCAGGCGCCGACCGGCCCGAGCCAGTTGCGCGTCGGATCGCCGGCCGCCGTGTTCAGCGAGGCGTCGCTCGGATGGTAGCTGACCAGCGCGGCGAGCGCGAGCAGCGCGCCGATGCTCAGCATGCCGCCAAGCGTGGCGTCGCGCACGCGCCGCGCCGCCCGGCTGGAGCGCTCCTTCAACCGGGCGATCCGTCCGCCGCCGCTCTTTTGCGCCGTCACCGTCGCCATTTGCGTGCCCCAAATGTTCCCGCTTCGCCCTATTGCGCCCGCCCGGACTCCCGGGTCAAGCGCTTGGCGGCCCCCATGCGGCCCGCTACAGAGGGCAAATGCGGCGAAGCGACGTCATCATCCTCGGCGGCGGTCTCGTCGGTCTCAGCCTCGCGATCGCGCTCGGCCGTCACGGGCTTGCGGTCGCCGTGGTCGATCCGGCCCGGCCCGAAACGCAGCTCGCACCCGCTTATGACGGCCGCGCGACCGCGGTGTCCTCGTCCTCGTGGAAGATGCTTCAGGCCATCGGCGTCGGCGCGCGGCTGGACGGCCAGGGCGCGCCGATCCGCGCGATCCGCGTCAGCGACGGCCTCCGGCCTGGCGGCATCGTCTTCGACCCGCCCGAAGGCGACGATCCCCTCGGCATGATGTTCGAGAATCGCCTGCTTCGGCAGGCGCTGCGCGAATCGGCGCTGGCCGAGCCGGCGGTCGCCCTGCACATGCCGGCGCGCGCGTCGGAGGTCGTGCGCGAGCCCGCCGGGACGCGGGTCGTGCTGGACGATGGCGAGACGCTCGCCGCGCCCCTCATCGTCGGCGCGGAAGGGCGCGCTTCTCCGATGCGCGAGGCCGCGGGCATCGCCATGGCGCGCTGGCGTTACGATCATGTCGCGATCGTCGCCACGATCACGCATGAGAGGCCGCATGAGGAAACGGCCTACGAGATTTTCTATCCCGCGGGCCCCTTCGCGATCCTGCCGATGCGCGCCGGCGCCGATGGCCGGCCGCGTTCTGCGATCGTCTGGTCGGTGAAGGCCAAGGACGGCCCGGCGACGCTCGCGCTTCCCGATCGCGCGCTTGCGCACGAAATCGAAAAGCGGATGGATGGCTTTCTGGGGCCGGTCACGCTTGCCGGCCCGCGCTTCTCCTACCCGCTCGGCTTCCATCATGCCGCGCGCATCACCGATATCCGCCTCGCCCTGGTCGGTGATGCCGCCCACGGCATCCATCCGATCGCCGGCCAGGGCCTCAATCTCGGCTTCCGCGACGCCGCCGCTCTGGCCGAAGTGCTCGTTGAGGGCGCGCGGCTCGGCATGGACCTCGGCGATGCCCAGCTCCTCGCCCGCTACGAACGCTGGCGCAGCCTCGATACGTTCATGGTCGCGCTCGCCACCGACGGGCTCACCCGACTCTATGGCGTGCCGGGTCGCGCCGCCTCCGCCGTCCGCCGCTTCGGCATGGCGGCGGTGGAGCGGATCGGCCCGGTCAAGGATCGGCTGATGGCCGAAGCGCGCGGCGAATCGGGCGATCTGCCCTTATTGCTGCGCGGCCTCTCCATCTAGGGGCGCGGCCTCCTCGACCAGCAGGCAGGGCACGCCGCCGCGCACCGGAAAGGCGAGGCCCGCGCCGTCCGACACCAGCACGTCGCGCGCCGGCACGTAGCGGAGCGGCCCGCGCGTCACCGGGCAGACCAGAACCTCAAGCAGCTTCGGATCGAGGCTCATCGGCCGCTCACTGAAGCGTCTGCGGCCCGTCGGCGCCGCCCGGGGCCATGCGCTGGAACTGCATGAACTGGACGAGCAGGTCGGCGCGCTCGTCGAGCGTGCGCGCCTCGAGCAGGGCCTGTTTCGAGCCCACGTCGAGCGGCGCGATCTGGCAGATTCCGTTGACGAGCTGCTCGTCGTCGAGGCGCGACACCGCGTCCCAATCCACCATGTAGCCGAGCGAATCGGCATAAGCCCGCGATTCGCGCTCGATCTCCGCGCGCGCCGCGAGGCCGAGCACCTCGTCATCCGGCTCGGCATAATCGCCGCGATCGGCCTCGACCTGGCGATACAGGGTCGTCACCGGCAACTCGCGCAGGATGCGAAAACGGCCGAGCCCGCGCAGCACGATATTGTAGCGCCCGTCCTTCAGCTTGTCGCACTCGGCGATGTGGCCGAGGCAGCCGATCGCGAACAGGCCGGGCGGATCGCGCGCGTCCCTTGGCTGGACCATGCCGATCAGCCGTTCGCCCGCCATCGCATCGGTGATCATGTCGCGGTAACGCGGCTCGAAAATGTGCAGCGGCAGCTGGCTGCGTGGAAAGAGCAGGGCGCCCGCGAGCGGGAAGACCGGAATGGTCTGGCCCCGTTCGGCCATCAGCCGAACAGGATTTCGGACAGCCGCCGGCGCTGCGCCGCGGCCCACGGATCCTCGAGCCCGACCGCCTCCAGCATCTGGAGAAAGCGGGTGCGCGCGGCGCCGTCATTCCAGTCCCGGTCACGGCGGACGATCTCGAGCAGCTGATCCGCCGCCGCATCGCGCGCGCCGCTCGCGACGAGCGCGCCGGCCAGTTCGTAGCGCGCCTCGAAATCCTCGGGATTCGCGGCGATCCGCGTCTCAAGCGGCCCGGTGTCCGCGGCCGGCGCGGCGGTCGCCAGCGCAAGCGCCGAGCGGGCGCGATGCACCGCCGGATCCTTGGCCGCCTCTTCGGGAAGCGCATCGAGCAGCGCGGTCGCCTGCGCCGAATCGCCTGTCGCCGCCAGCGCCCGCGCCAGGCCGGCGACCGCGACCGGATGGTCCGGCGCCATCTCGACGATCTGGCGGAAGATGTTCGCGGCGCGCTCGGCGTCGCCGTCCGCCAGCACCTCTTCACCCATCGCGATCAGCGGCTCGATCTGCGCCTCGAGCTGCTGCGCCTCGCCCTGCACCGGCAGCTGCGACAGCAGGTGGTCGATCTGCCGCTTGAGCTCGCCTTCGGTGCGCGCCTGCGAAAGATCGGCGATCGGCTGGCCCTGGAAGATCGCATAGACGGTCGGGATCGATTGGATGCGGAACTGGGCGGCGATGAATTTCTCCGCGTCGACGTCGATCTTGACCAGCGAGACGCCCTTGTCCGCATAGTCGGCGGCGACCTTCTCGATCACCGGCGACAGCTGCTTGCACGGGCCGCACCATTCGGCCCAGAAATCGACGATGACGAGCCGCGTCATGCTCGGTTCGAGCACGTCGGCGCGGAAGCGGTCGATCGCTTCGCGGTCCGCGGCGCTCGGAATGGTGGCCATCACTTCGCTCCTGACATGTGTCGCGCCATATGTGCCGCCTGGCGCCGCGCGCCAAGCCCCCACGCGCACAACCCGCCGTTAACCATGAGCGGGATAGACGGCGCCATGGTCGCTCCCGCCGCCTCCTCGCTGCCGCGCCCGGCCTGGGCGGCCGTCGCCGCGCTCGCCTTCGTCGGCCTGTGGCTTCGAATCGCGGCGGCGCATGGCGGGCTGTGGACCGACGAGGCCTGGTCGATGGCCTATGCGATCGAGGCGCGCGACGCGATCGGGGTCTTCCTGCGGATCAATCACGACAACAATCATCACCTCAACACGCTTTGGCTCCAGTTCGTCGGGCCGAACGCCGATCCGGTCCTGGCGCGCGCCTTGTCGATCGCCGCCGGAACGCTCGCGGTGCCGGTCGCCGCGGTGATCGGCGCGCGGCGCGGCGGCGTTGTCGCCGCGATCGCCGCGGCCGCCGCCTTCGCCGTCGCGCCGATCATGGTGGTCTATGGCTCGGAGGCGCGCGGCTATGGCCTGCTCATCCTCGCCATGCCGCTGGCGATTCTCCTCGTCGATCGCTGGCTCGACGATCCGGCCGCCCGGCCGCCGGCGTTCGCGCTCGCGCTCGTGACGATCTTCGGGCTTCTCTCACACCTCACCATGATCGTCGCCGTCGCCTTGCTCGCCTTGTGGACCTATGTCGCGCTGCGGCCTCGGTCGGGGCCGCGCGGCGCCGCGATCGCGACGCTGCGGCTGTGGCTGCCGGCCTTCGGCGTGGCGCTTGTCCTGCTCGCCTTCATCGTGATTGCCGCGCTGGCCAGCGCCACAGGGCCACGGATCGGCGGCCATGTGCCCTTCACGCTCGCGGGGCTCGGCGAAGCGCTGGGCCTGCTCACCGCATTCACGCTGGGGCCAGCTTTCGTGCCCGCCTGGATCGGGCCGGTGCTCGTCGGGCTCGGCGTCCTTGCGCTGGACCAGCTCGGCGGTCTCGGCCCGCGCCGATACTTCTATCTGGTCACGATCCTCCTGCTGCCCGCGCTGGTCGCGCTGGTGCGGCCGGGCAATGCCGAATTCGCCCGTTATTTCCTGGTCGTGGCGATCGGCCTCTTGCTGCTGGCCGCCGATCTCGCCGCGCGCGGCTGGGCAAAGGGCGGCATCGTGCGCGCGGCGTCCGCGCTCCTTCTGGCGGCGATGCTTGCAGCGGGGCTGTGGCGCGACGCGGCGGCGATCGACATGCGGCGCGGCGATCCGGACGACGCGATTCGGGCGATGGCCGCGCGCGCGCCGGACGGCGCCCGCGTCCAGCTCGTCGTCGAGCGCCAGACGGCCGTCTATCGTCTGTCGGCGGCGCGGCTCCGTTACCCGCTCCTCATCGCGCGGGGATGCGCTCCGGCGGATTTCTGGCTCGTTCCGCTTGAACGGCCGACGCCGGATCGGCGGCTGCGCGACGGCTGCGGCCGGCCATGGACCCTCGTTGGCGCGCGCCGCGTCACCGGCCTCTCCGGCGACTCCTGGGCGCTCTATGCGCCACAAGCCTTGCAAAGATCGCAAGCGCCTGTTAGCGGGCCGCCTCCGATCGGGTGAATCGCCATCCGATCCGTCCGAGCGGGCGTAGCTCAGGGGTAGAGCACAACCTTGCCAAGGTTGGGGTCGAGGGTTCGAATCCCTTCGCCCGCTCCAGGTTTTACAAAGAAAACAACCATTTGCGAATGGGCCCCGGCGGGTGTCCGGTGCCGGTTTCCCTGTTGGACACCACGGGGACACCACCCAAATAGGGTCTTTCTTCGCTATCGACGAATCCAAGCACCGACTTGTCAGGTGAGTGTTAGCGCGGACCGGAGCCGTGCCTTCGACAGCCAAGGCAGGCCGAGGTCTCCAGGGCTGTTGGACTAATATCCTCACCCTGACCTATCTTGGCGATTAGAGCCGTCATTTAAGAGGTGGGCGACACGATGGATTCGCTCGGCGAATTGATCCCCGACAAATATGAGCTCAACGCCCGGCTGCGGCCGGCGCTGCTGCTGTTGCTGCCTGCAATTCTGGTCGCGCTCGTATGGCTGCCGCAGCTTCGCACAATGGGAGGGGTAGTCCTGACCCTCGCCGTTACCTGCGGCGTCACCTATTTCCTTTCTCAAGTCGCTCGCCGCCGCGGTCTCGCGCTCGAGAAGGCGTGGGGAGATGCGATCGGGCGCCGCCATTCTGCGCGCCTTCTCAAGCATGACGACGATACGATCCGCGGGACCATAAAGCAGCGAATCGTCGACTTGGTCCGCGAGTTCGGTCCCGGCTTTCCTTCGCCGGCCGAGGAGGCCGCAGATCCCGACACCTCCAGGGACCGAAGGATCGATGCTGTTGAATGGCTACTCGAGGTGACACGCGCCGACGCGCAGGCATCCCTCCTGCTCGCCGAGAATATCGCTTATGGATTCTGGCGCAACTTGCGTGGGCTGAAGCCGATCGGTCTGATCGTCGCGTTCGCCGCACTTGGTATTGATGCTTCGCTGCTGTTTGGCGGGAACGCTGACGGCGATACGCGAACTTATGCCATGGCGGCAGGCGGGTACTGTTTACTCGCGATCTTGGTATGGCTGTTCCAGGTGACGCGGCGCCAAGTGGAGCAATCGTCGCTCATTTATGCGCAGCGCCTCTTTGCCCAAGCTGACAATCCGGCGCTTCGTGCTCGGCTGTCCGACGGCCGTGTTCCAGCTCAGGGCAAAGGGAAGAAGAAGGGCAAATAGGTCCCTCCTCGCCGAAGGCTGGCGCGATCTGGCGCCAACGGTCACCAGGTTCGGCTGGTTGTCACCTGCCAGCCGAAGGGGTCGCGACTAAACTCGATCATTCCGTCATGCCGAGTGGTCAGGACACGCCGGGCGCGGTCGCCGAGAGTGATTCCTCTGGCATGGGTGCCGTAGGTCCGCACCGTTTCCTGGGTCGCATATTGAATGCCTGCGTCGGAGATGACGACGATCTGCGGTGACAGGCCGGTTAGCCGGAACAGAGGTTCGAAATAGCCGCTCTCGCGGCCATGGTGTGATGCCATGAAGACTTGCACGCTGGCGATCGCGGCACGGAAGGCGGGGTCCTGGAGGAGGCGAAGCCATCCCGCTTTCTCCATGTCGCCGGGAAAGCAGATCGAGAAATCGGACCATTCGAGGATGACGACCAGGCTGAGGTTGTTCTCGTCCTGGAAATGGCGGGGGTAGTCGTTCCAGAAGCAATGGATTCGGACCCCGTCAAACCAAGGCGCAGCTGCGGCCCCGCCAAGGCCCTGTAGCAGGCGGCTGAGCGCATAAATTCCCGGGCCGCACCGATCCTGTCCCTTGAGACTGAGGAGCGCTGGACCGGAGATTGTCGGATTGGTGTAGACCTGCCCGACGCTGGCGGCGGCAAGCACGTTGGCGAGGTCGCTTGCATGATCCTCATCCTCGTTGGTGACTATAAGTGCGTCCAAGTGCTCAATCCCACGGTAGCGCAGCATTTGGGAGGGACGCCAACCCGTACTGCTGTTGTGGCCGCAGTCGATCAGCATGTGCTCATTCGCATGCTCGACGAGGGCGCATTGCCCATGCTCAACATCGAAGATCTTGATTCTCATATCGCGTGGGTTCTGCGCCGGTAGCGCGATACTGAAAAGCGCCGACACGATCCTGAGCGGGTTCTTGCTTGATCTCCGGCACAACCGACGTGGATATCGCGCGATGGCCGATAACAAGAACCAGCACTATGTCCCGCGCTGCCACTTGCGGTCATTCAGCATGCGAGAGGAAGGACGGGCGATCAATTTGTTCAACCTCGACCAGGATCGGGCGATCTCGAACGCCCCGGTGAGAAGCCAATGTTCCGGCGACTACTTCTACGGCGAGGATGAGCGGCTCGACCACGCCATCAAATTCATCGAGGATGGTTACGGGTCGATGATGACTGACCTGGGGGCGCCCGGCCGAACCATCACGGCCAAGGACAAAGTGATCCTGAGACGCTTTCTCTTTCTCCAGCATCTTCGGACGGACGCCGCGTCGCAGCGGGCGACGGAGCGGCTGTTCGCGATGCACGATGTCCCTGGCGGGAAGGAGCAGCTGCCCAGCTTTAAGGAGGCGGTGCGCGGCGCGGTCATCTCGGCTATGCGTATCTTCGCCGACACGATGCGCATCGTCGATGACCTCAAGGTCTGCATAGTCCGCAACAAAAGTGCCCGCGCCTTCGTGACGTCTGACAATCCGGCGATCATGACCAACCGGCTCTACCTGCAGAGTTCGCGCACGAAAGGCCGCGGCTTCGGCGCAAGGCATGCCGGGACCTTGCTGGTGATGCCCCTATCGCCGCAGCTCTGCTGCATCCTCTATGGTGGTGATGTCTATACTATCGGCCATACTGCGGGTTGGGTCGACGCGGAGAACGCCGCCGACATTGGCGCGCTCAACGACCATCAATATCTCGGCTGCGCCGCCAACATCTATTTCCGTGATTGGAGCGACCGGACCGATATAGTGGCTGCCGCAGCTCAGGCCCGGCGACGCCGACCGGAGCGGCGCCACAAGGCAGTCCATGCCGTGCTCGACCGGGAAACAGACTGGGGCAAGCGCTACGCCGTCACCGCCCGCGATGCAATCAAGCCCGGTGATGAGGTGCTGGTGCACATCATCGCCAACCATCCCGTCCCGACCGATTGGCCATCATTTCTGCGTTACCGCGCCGACCGCAGGGCTTATTCCAACAATAGCGGGACCGGGTTCGTGCGGGGCTGGTGTCTCGACCAGGGATTCGTGCCGGGGACGGGCTATCGTAGGCTGAGGCCCTAGAAGGCCTCGTGTGCCGCCTGCCCGACCTTCTCCTCAGGCATCGAGTAACTTGTTGTCGCCGCCCATCGTACCTTTGAGCACGGCTTCGGCCACCAGGGTCGAATAGCCGGCCGGCGTGTGGATGAGCAGCAGGGCGGGGACGAACTGGCGCAGCGCCAGGATCGCTCCGGCGATCGCATCGGTCGGCGATGGGCCGCTTGGCGCGAGGTGTCTGTGCCATGTCCCAACGACCTGGAGCGCGCCGCCTGTATCCTTGGCGATCTTGTGGGCAGCTGCACGAAGACCCTTACGGCCGAGGACGAACTCCTCGGCGCTACGCGTGCTGTCCGGAGGAGCTGGCAGCAGGTCGACGATCTGGAAGCAATTGCCGATCTGGGAGAAGCGACCGACCAGCACGCCGCCTGTCTCGACATCGGGCCAGGAGGCAACATCCTGCTTGATCGCGGCATCGACCCGGGGGTGAATCCGCACCGTCGGCGATTGCGGGTCGAGCGGTGTGACGATGGTCCAGGGCGATTCCTCGGCCATGGTCCAGGACAATCCACCAAGATCGTCGGTGACGCCGATGCGGATCTGTCCGGCATGCGGCAGGTCGTCGCGCGCCCAGTCGGTGATCGGACGGGAGAGCGCCGCGCTCAAGATCGACAACTCACTGTCCGGCATCGGGAACGTGGCGGCCGAGCAGCCTTGGCCTATGACGATCGCCTCTGCCTCGGCGCCAAAGGCCAGACTGGCGAGATCCGGTATTGCGGCGAAGCGCCGATAGGCTTCGGCGGCGAGGTCGCTCAAATTGGGATTGGCGCTTTTCCCCTCCAGCGCGAGATAGCCGAGGCGGCCTGCGCCCATCAGGCAAGCTTCGACGGCGCGCGGGCGGTCCGCCCAGTGTGCGTGGGCCAGGGCCTCACGGGTGACAATGCTGGCTGTCGTATCGACGATCATCGCAGTGCCCGCCGGAGCAAGTTTATTTCGTCCTTCCTCGTCGGCGAGGAGGGTGATGGCGTCGGCGTCGACAGCGGTGGCGGTCTGGCCGAGCTTTGCGAGCTGGTTCGCGCTGACGTCGGCCTTGGCGCGCACGAACATGCGGTCGGCGGTGCCGAGCGGCAAGGCGGCGTGTCGTGCATAGTTGTGCGCATCGAGATTGCCCCGGTCGATGAGGACCGACGGCGCGCGGCCGGCCCGCGCGGCATGCAGCACGATCTTCGAGCCGACGCTGCCGCAACCGATCATGGTCCAGGGTCGCGTCGGGAGATCGCTTTGGTCGCGGGAGGTCCGTTGCAGCAGGGCTGGATTGATCGTTTCACGATGCGCTGCCAGGCGGACCTTGGTCGCGGCGTCGGTGAAATCCTGGCCTGGCGCTGCCTCGATCAGATAAGGGCATATCTCGATCGGACTGTCGGCGCCCACCAGATTGTAAGGGCGCTTGGCGAGGAGGACCACGGCAATCGGGACCTTGTCGGCCGGCTGATCGGCGACCAGCGCATCGCGCAATGAGGTCAGCGCGCCGCTCAGCTCCGCGTCGCAGCCGTAGAGGGCGGCGCGATCGATCAGGTCGCCCACATTCTCGACCGTCTCTGGCAGATAGAGCGATGCGCCGATGGGGAGGCCATCGGTCGAGCCAGCCCAGGCGATCAAAGCGAGGCCGGACCCGCTCGGCGTCCCCTCATCCTCGTCGCGCTTGAGGAACTTGCCCAGATAGGGCCCGATCGGAACCGGCTCGCTGCCGAGGAACAGCTTATAAAAATCGGACTTCGGATAATGGAGATAGGTTGTAACGACGAAGGCGGAGCCGCCATCCGGCGTTACCAGGGCGCGTGCGCGCGGGGCATTGAGGACAAGGATGTCGTCGATTGAATCGCGCCGCACCGGCTCCCAGCCATGTGCCGGATCATTGAGCTCGAGCGCAGCGGCACGCTCCAGCCAGACGACTAGCTGCTCGATCAGCCCGATAAAGCTGCGCGCCTGGATCACCTCGCGTGGACTGCCCAGCACCAGGCAAGGGCGAACCGGCTTGCCGGCTTTGTCCGGCTGGATGTGCGGGTGGTAGCGCGGGAAATCGGAGCGCAACGTGATCCAAGGCGAGGTCAGCGGGAAATCGTCCCAAAAGATGAAGCTCACCGTCTCGAGCCTGCGCACGCCAAACGGGCTTTGCCCCGCCGCGCGCCACGCGGCGGGCAGCTCGGTACGGATCGTGACCTCGGCGAGGGTCCAATCGTCCTGGTGCTTGCCGACGGTGACGGCCGTCACCGAGGGATGGGCACCGGCCTGCCGCAAGGCACGGGAAACCGCTACCGGCAGGATCACTGACGATGGCGTCTCTTCGTCGCTCACCCGTGCGGCAGCGCTTCTGTGCCGATCCCGGTGCTCGCCGCTGCGGACGCGGCCAAGGCTGCGCGCATGAACTTCGTGCCTTTGCTGCCGATCTCGATGGCCAGGGGTTGATCATCATCGCCGTCGGCGACGCAGCGAAACTCGCCGCCGACCTCCTCGACAATCTCCTCATATTCGCGCTTCGCCCGAATGCAGGGCGGATCGTTATCGTCGTCCTCGACGGCGCAGGAGCTCGCGATGACAATCGCTGCGGCGCGCGCCTGTGACAGCGCGTTGCGGGCATCCGCCGACACCTCCACATCCTCGCCTTTTTCGGACCAACTATCCCAGGAGAGGCTGTGCCAAGAGCAGTGGTGGGGGGCGATGAGGACGTCATATTCCAGATTGCCGGGCTCGTCCTCGTGCGCGGCCCAAAGCCGCTCCCAGATCGCGACCTCGGCATCACCGCCGAACAGATAGCGCGCCGCGTCGTCATTGCCGTCGGCGGAGAGGGTCAGCTGGACGATCACGCTCGAGTTGTTCTTGCTGAGCACCTCTTCTTCTTCCTCGTCGGCAGGCGGCAGCGGTGCCAGCAGAAGCGCGGAGAATGAATCGTCCTCGATTCCGTCGATCGACGAGAAACGCTCGCCGGTGCAGACCAGGATATCGCCCAGATCGTCGGTCTTGCCGTCAACATCCTCGCCGAGAACGAGAATCCTGTCGCCATCGTTGAGCCAGACATCTTGCCGATAGAGCGCAACGCGCCGGCGCGCCTCACAGCCCCAGGCATGGGCATCGTCGCACAGCTTGTGCTCCTTGGATCGGCGTCGGAAAATCATCGGCGACGACCACATCTCGCGGATGACGATCTTGTCATCGTCCTCGTCCCAATCGTCGAGCGCGCCGAGATGAAAATGAGTTTCGAGGCCGCGAATGTGGTCTTCATCGGGATGGGTCAGCAGGAACGCGTCGACGAAGAGCCTTCCCTCCGCATCCCGTTCAAGCAGATCGCGCAGTTGCGCAGCCACATCGGGCGTGTCGTCGTCTTCATCGTCGGCGGCGCACCTGATGTTGATGTCTACGATCAGGCGCCGTCCGCTTTCGAATTCGATCAGGGCCATGTCGCCATTGTCGACCCGGAAATGGTGCGTTTTCGTCATAGCAGTCTCGCGTCTATGGACAGAGTGAAGGTGGGGGCCAAGGAAGACGTTACAAGGTCGCAACAAGTCCTAGAGAGTGTTTCTTGTGGATAGTTACGTCCCGTCCAAGGACTGCTCGGACGCTTCGGCAAACAGCGTCGGCTGGATGTCGGAAACGGAGGGGCCGTCGTAGCGGATATCGAAGCAACGAAGCCGTTGGGCAAGGTGCCATGCCATGTCGGTCGCGGCGCTGTTGCGACGCTTTCGGTCTCCAGCTGCCAGGCCGTCGACAAGAGCGGGGGGTGCACAGGCGAGCGCGACCTCCAGATGGAGGGCCAGCGAGTTTTCATCGAATCGGGTCATGGTGACATGAGAACAAAGATGGAACACAGAGTCAATCGATGACAGTTTTCACCGCACGATAGCGGGTTGGTCCGCAGCAACCCGACCTAAACCTATCCGATCGTCGCCGATCCTGCGTCGGGTACGGAAAGCTGTTGTAACCCGCTGATTTCCCCATTCTTTAGCTGTCTTCGACGCCGCGGCGATCCGCCAAGGCTCACCGGAGACAGTCAAGTTGGTCCAGCCTTCCGACATTGTCCATGCGCGCAGCACCTCGATGCTGCGCAGTGCTCTCGGCCCTGCGATCGCCGCCTGGCTGGACGATACCGGCGTCGCTGAGATCATGCTCAATGCCGACGGGCGGCTCTGGGTCGACCGGTTGGACAGCGGTATGGCCGAGACCGGCGAGCGGCTGACCGCGATGCAGGCGGAGCGGATCATCCGCCTCGTCGCGCACCACGTCGGCGCCGAGGTCCACCGCGGATCCCCGCGCGTCTCGGCCGAGTTGCCGGAAGGCGGCGAGCGCTTCGAGGGACTGCTGCCGCCGGTTGTCACCGAGCCGGTCTTCTCGATCCGGCGGCCGGCGAGCCTGCCGCTGGCGCTCGCCGATTATGTCGCGGCCGGGGTGATGACCGCCAGTGCCGCCGGTTATCTCGCCAATGCCGTCCAGACCCGCGCCAACATCCTGGTCGCGGGCGGCACGTCGACCGGTAAGACCACTCTCACCAATGCGCTGCTGACGGTCGCTGCCGACAGCAATGACCGCATCATCCTGATCGAAGACACCCGCGAGCTCAGGTGCGACGCCGCCAATGTCATCGCGCTCCGCACCGCGCCGGGCGTCACCATGACCGACCTGGTCCGCTCCAGCCTTCGCCTGCGCCCCGACCGCATCCCGGTCGGCGAAGTGCGCGGCCCCGAGGCACTCGACCTGCTCAAGGCCTGGGGCACCGGCCATCCGGGCGGGATCGGCACGATCCACGCCGGCACGGCGAGCGCCGCGCTCCACCGCCTCGAGCAGCTGATCCTCGAAGTCGTCGCCCATGTGCCGCGCGCGCTCATCGCCGAGACCATCGACGTCATCGCGGTCCTCACCGGCCGCGGCACCGAGCGGCGTCTCTCCGAGCTCGTCCGTGTCGAAGGGCTCGATGCCGCCGGCGCCTACCGCCTTCTTCCGATCCTCATTCCTCAAGGAGCTTGCGCATGATCCCCAAATATATTCGCCGTGCCCTCTTCACCGGGCTGGCGCTCCTCTACACCGCGCCCGCCTGGGCCGGCGGCTCCGGCATGCCCTGGGAGACCCCGCTCCAGTCGATCGTCGAGTCCGTGCAGGGGCCAGTCGCCAAGGTGATCGGCGTGATCATCATCGTCATCACCGGCCTGACGCTGGCGTTCGGCGACACGTCGGGCGGCTTCCGGCGGCTGGTGCAGATCGTGTTCGGCCTGTCGATCTCGTTCGCGGCCTCCTCATTTTTCCTCAGCTTTTTCAGCTTCGGCGGCGGGGCGCTGATCTGATGAACGAGGATCTCCCGGGCTTCGCGGCGCCGGTGCACCGCGCGCTCGCCGAGCCGATCCTGCTCGCCGGGGCGCCCCGCGCGCTCGCCATCGTCAACGGCACGATGGCGGCCGCGGTCGGGATCGGCCTTCGCCTCTGGGTCGTCGGCATCGTCATGGCGGTGGTCGGCCACGGCCTCGCCGTGTTCGCGGCGCGCCGCGACGCCCAGATTCTCCCCGTCGCCCGCCGCCACATGGCGCTTCCCACCCTTTTCGAAAGCTGAGACCCATGATGTTCCTTCGCGAGCATGCCCGCCGCGCATCGCGCCTCTCGGATTTCCTGCCATGGGCGGCGATGGTCGCCCCCGGCATCATCCTCAACAAGGATGGCAGCTTCCTTCGGGTCGCGCGGTTCCGTGGTCCCGATCTCGACAGCGCCACCCAGGCCGAGCTGATCGCAACCTCCGCGCGCCTCAACAGCGCCTTGAAGCGGCTCGGCACCGGCTGGGCGATCTATGTCGAAGCGCAGCGCAGGGCCTCGCCGGGCTATCCGGAATCGACCGGCTTCGCCGATCCGGTCTCGGCGCTGATCGACGAGGAGCGCCGCGACCAGTTCGAAGGCGGCGACATCGCCCAGGCCAATTTCACCAGCGCCTATTATCTGACCCTGCAATGGCTGCCGCCGGCCGACGACACGTCGAAGGCGGCCTCGATGCTGTTCGAGGGCGGCGCCGAGGGCATCGCCACCGCCGCCGACCATCTCGACGATTTCGAGCGGGATACGGGGCGGGTCCTCGACATGATCGAGGGCGTCATGCCGGAGGCTGCCTGGCTCTCGGACAGCGAGACCCTGACCTATCTCCACTCCACCGTCTCGACCCACGATCAGCGCATCTCAGTGCCGGACACGCCGATGCACCTCGACGCCTTGCTCGCCGACGAGCTGCTGGTCGGCGGCCTGACCCCCCAGCTCGGCGACAAGCATCTGAGGTGCCTCTCCGTCACCGGCTTTCCGGCTTGGACGGTGCCGGGGATGCTCGACGAGCTCAATCGCCTCGGCTTCGCATATCGCTGGACGACGCGCGCCATCTGCATGGACAAGGTGACAGCGCAGAAGACGCTGAACAAGATCCGCCGCCTCTGGTTCGCCAAGCGCAAGAGCCTGGCCGCGATCATCAAGGAGGTGCTGACCAACGAGGCCAGCGTCCTCGTCGACACGGATGCCACCAACAAGTCCGCCGACGCCGATGCTGCCCTGCAGGAGCTGGGCGCCGACATCGCCGGGTTCGCCTATGTCACCACCACGATCGTCGTGCTCGGCGATACGCCGCGCGACGCCGACATCCGGCTGCAGGCGATCGAGAAGATCGTGCGCGGCCGCGACTTCGCCTGCATCCCCGAAGGGCTGAACGGGCTCGAAGCCTGGCTCGGCTCGCTGCCCGGCAACCCCTATGCCAATGTCCGCCAACCGCCGATCTCGACGCTGAACCTCGCCCACGTGATGCCGGTCTCGGCGGTCTGGGCCGGGCAGGATGGCGACGAGCATCTGAACGGCCCACCGCTGTTCCACGCCCGCACCCAGGGCGCGACCCCGTTCCGGTTCAGCCTCCATGTCCGCGATGTCGGCCACACGCTCGTCGTCGGCCCGACCGGCTCCGGCAAGAGCGTGCTGCTCGCCTTCATGGCGCTGCAGTTCCGCCGCTACGAAGGCGCGCAGATCTTCGCCTTCGATCATGGCGGCTCGATCCGCGCCGCGACGCTCGGCGTCGGCGGTGAATGGCATGACCTTGGCGGCGCGCTCAGCGGCGGCCACAATGAGCCCGTCGCCCTGCAGCCGCTCGCCCGCATCGACGAACTGGACGAGCGCGCCTGGGCCGCTGACTGGCTGGCCGCGATCCTCGCCCGCGAGGAATTCGCGATCACGCCGGAGGTGAAGGAGCATCTCTGGACGGCGCTCGGCAGCCTCGCCGACGCGCCGGTCCAGCAGCGCACGCTGACCGGCCTTGCCGTGCTGATCCAGGCCTCGGGTCTCAAGCGCGCGCTCCAGCCTTATACGCTGGCCGGTCCCTATGGCCGCCTGCTCGACGCCGATGGCGAGCAGTTGGGGACGAGCGAGGCGCAGGCGTTCGAGACAGAAGGGCTGGTCGGCACGCCGGCGGCGCCGGCGGTCCTCGCCTATCTGTTCCACCGGATCGGCCGCCGGCTCGACGGGCGGCCGACCCTTATCCTGATCGACGAGGGCTGGCTCGCGCTCGACGATCCCCTGTTCGGTCGCCAGCTCAAGGAGTGGCTGAAGACGCTCAGGAAGAAGAATGCGAGCGTCGTCTTCGCCACCCAGAGTCTCGCCGACATCGAAGGCAGCGCGATCGCACCCGCGATCATCGAGAGCTGCCCGACCCGCCTGTTCCTCGCCAATGAGCGCGCCCTCGAGCCGCAGATCGCGACCATCTATCGCCGGTTCGGACTGAACGACCGTCAGATCGAGATCATCGCGTCGGCGACGCCGAAGCGCGATTATTATTGCCAGTCCGCGCTCGGCAATCGGCTGTTCGATCTCGGCCTTGGGCCGGTCGCGTTGGCATTCAGCGCCGCCTCCCAGCGCAGCGACCTCAACGCGCTCGGCGCGTTCATCGAAGCGCATGGCCCGGACGGCTTCGCGGAAGCCTGGCTCCGGCATCGCGGCCTCGGCTGGGCCGCCGACATGGTCGCGGCCGAACGCACTCCCATCCCCCAGCCCCATGAAGAGGAGATCATCGCATGACCCGGTTCCGTTTGTCCCATCCGCTGCTCGCCGGCGCGGCCGCGCTCAGCCTGCTCGCCGTCGCGCCGCCGGCCTCCGCGCAGCTCACGGTCTATGACCCCACCAATTATGCGCAGAATCTGCTGTCGGCCTCGCGCGCGCTGACCCAGATCAACAACCAGATCACCTCGCTCCAGAACCAGGCGGCGATGCTGGTGGGCCAGGCGCGCAACCTGACCTCGCTGCCGACCAGCATCCTGGCGCCGCTGCGTCAGTCGATGGACCGCACGCGGCAGTTGATCAGCCAAGCCCAGCAGATCGCCTACAACGTGCAGGACATCGACCGGGTGTTCGACGCCCGCTATCCGGCCGGTAGCCTCGCGGGCACCTCGTCGGGCCAGCTCGTCGCCAATGCCGAGCAACGCTGGCACGATGCGGTCGGCGCGTTCCAGGACTCGCTGCGCACACAGGCGACGATCGTCACCAATCTCGGCGATACGCGCAGCCAGATCGACACATTGGTCGGCGCCAGCCAGGATGCGACCGGCGCGCTCCAGGCGGCGCAGGCGGGGAACCAGCTCGTCGCCTTGCAGACCCGCCAGCTCGCGGACCTCACCGCGCTGGTGGCGGCGCAAAGCCGGGCAGCCGCGATCCAGGCCGCGCGCGCTGCGGCCGACGAGGCGCAGGGCCGCGAGCAGTCGCGCCGGTTCCTCGCGCCCGGCACGGGTTATGTCCCTCACGGCGTGACCCTGTTCCGTGACTGAGGAACCGGATCAGACGCGCCCGCTCAGCCTGGCACTCGGGCGGATGGTCATGCGGCGCTGGCGGCCGATCGCGATCACGGTGCTGACGGTCTCGGTCGGCATTGCCGCGATGATCGGCCTTCGCCAGCCCGCCGCGCCGTCATCGCGCTTTGCGGTCGACGACAGCGCGCCGGCGCCCCAGCGGCGTCCGGAAGATCCGCTGCGCGCCGAGCTCATCCGCTGCCGTTCCCTGCCGGCCAATGCCGACGATGCCCGCTGCCGCGCGGCCTGGGAGATCAACCGGCGCCGGTTCCACGGCGAGAACCGCAGTGGGATCCTGCCGCCGCTGCCGCCGGCGCCGCCTCCAGCCGGCGCGGCGCCGGCGGACGCCGCCCCAGCCGAGGAGCGCTGAGCCATGGAGGGAACAGGGGTCGTCGATCGCTTTCTCGATCTCTTCGCGCGCTACATCGATTCCGGGTTCGGACTGATCTCGGGCGATGTCGGCTTCCTGGCGAGCTCGCTCATCGTCATCGACGTGACGCTGGCTCTGCTGTTCGCGACCTGGGGCGCCGGCGAGGATGTCATCGCCAGGCTGGTCAAGAAGACCATCCAGGTCGGCTTCTTCGCCTTCCTCATCTCCAACTGGAACAGCCTCGCCCGGATCATCTTCCTGAGCTTCTCGGGGATCGGCCTGAAAGCGGCTGGGTCGTCCGGGGCAGAGACCCTGCTCCATCCCGGCCGCATCGCCCAGATCGGCCTCGATGCCGGCCAGCCGATGATCGACAAGGCCTCCTATCTGGTCGGGCCGGTCGGGCTGTTCACCAATTTCGTCGACATCATGGCGCTGCTGTTCGCCTGGGCGGTCGTGCTGCTCGCCTTCTTCATCATCGCGATCCAGATGTTCGTGACCCTGATCGAGTTCAAACTCGTGACGCTGGCCGGATTCGTGCTGGTGCCATTCGGGCTGTTCGGGCGCACCGCCTTCCTCGCCGAGAAGGTGCTCGGCAACGTGTTCGCGACCGGGGTCAAGGTGCTGGTGCTCGCCGTCATCATTGGCATCGGCTCGACCATCTTCAACGAGTTCGTGAGCCAGATGGGCAGCGATCCGACGCTGGAGCAGGCCGGCACGCTCATCCTCGCCAGCCTCACCATGCTTGGCCTTGCCATCTTCGGCCCTGGCATCGCCACCGGCCTCGTCTCCGGCGGTCCTCAGCTCGGCGCGGGCGCCGCGGTCGGCACCGGCCTCACCATCGCCGGCATCGGCGCGGCGGGCGGCGCGGCGGTCGCGGGCGCGGCCAGCCTTGCCGGCCGGGCCGGCTCGGCCGCCGCCGCCACCTATTCCCGGTCCGCTGGCATGCCCCCCGCCGGCGGACCCCCGCCGGTCCGGCCTTCGGCCAATGCCGCCGCGGCGGGCGGCGCTCCGGGCTCGCCCCCTGGTTCCGGAGCGTCGGGGGGCGGCACGCCGAGCGGCGGTGGTTCTGGTGGAGGCGGCGCGGGCAGTGGTTCGGGCGGCGGCGGCAAAGGCGCCGGCCCGAAAGGCGGAGGCGGCGCAACCGCCGCTCCGCCGGCCGAGGGTGCCGCCGCATCGAGCGGCGCATCGAACCCGGCGCTCGGCGACGGCGATGCGCCGGCCGCGACAGGTGCCGCGCCGGAGGCGACCGCAACGGCGGCTCCGGCACCCAGCCCGGCCCCTGCCGCTGCGAGCGAGGCGCCGACCTGGGCGAAGCGCCTGCGCCGCCGGCAGCAGGTGATGCAGGGCGCGACGCTCGCGGCCAATACGTTGCGCGGCGCCGACAGCGGCGGCGCGGCCCACATTTCGCTGGAGGATAAGGAATGAATCCGTTTCGCCGTCCCTCGTCCCGGTTCGGCCGCGAGCCGAAGCCCGAGACGCCCTATCAGCGCGCCCAGCAGACCTGGGACGAGCGCATCGGCTCGGCCCGCGCCCAGGCGCATAGCTGGCGGCTGATGGCGTTCGGCGCGACTGCCATCCTGTCGCTCTCGGTCGCCGACAATCTGCGCCTCAGGTACGGCGCCCACATCGTGCCTTATGTGGTCGAAGTGGATCGCCTCGGCGCCGCGCACGCCGTCGCGGAAGCCCAGGCCGACTACCGGCCGACCGACCCGCAGATCGCCTGGCACCTTGCCCGGTTCATCGAGAATGTCCGCGGCCGCCCGGCCGATCCTATCGTGCTCAGGCAGAACCTCAATTCGGCCTACGACTTCACGACCGAACAGGGTGCCGCCGCGCTGAACGATTATGCCCGCGCCAACGACCCGTTCGCCAGCCTCGCCGACACCCAGGTTGCAGTCGACGTCAAGAATGTCGTGCGCGCCTCGCCCGACAGCTTCCGCATCGCCTGGGACGAGCGCCGCTACGATCGCGGGCAATTGAGCGGCACGACCCATTGGTCGGCGATCCTCACCATCGTCGTGCGCACGCCCACCGACGCGGCGACGCTGAGCCGCAATCCGCTGGGCCTCTACGTCCACGCGATCAACTGGTCCCAGAACCTCGGAGAATAATCCATGCGAACCTTCGCCTTCGTCATCGCGCTCGCTTTGCCGGCCGGCGCGCTCGCCCAGCCCGCCCATCATCGCCGGCCGGTCCCCGTCGCCTCGGCGACGGACGCCGCGCGCGTGAACCCTCGATCCTCCGGCTGGCAGGGCGCGACCCAGCTTTTCCCCTATGCGCCGGGCGGGCTCTATCAGATCTATGCCGCGGTCGGGCGCGTCACCGACATTGCGTTGCAGGAGGGCGAGGTCCTGTCGGACACCGGCGCGGTCGCCGCCGGCGACACCACGCGCTGGGTGATCGGCGAAGCGTCGAGCGGGGTCGGCCCGGCACGGCGGACGCATATTCTCGTGAAGCCAACCGATCCCGGTCTCGTCACCAACCTCGTCATCAACACCAACCGGCGCACCTACCATGTCGAGCTGCGCTCGAGCGCCAACACCTATATGGCGAGCGTCGGCTGGTCCTATCCGCAGGACGAGTTGATCGCCGTGCAGGCGAGCGCCGCGGCGGCGGAGCAGCTCGCGGCGACACGGGTCCAGGCCGGGATCGAACCCGCCAATCTCAACTTCGCCTATCGCCTGCGGGGCGCCAATCCGCCCTGGCGTCCCACCCAGGTGTTCGACGACGGCGCCAAGACTTACATCCTGTTCCCGGATACGATCGCGCAAAGCGAGCTGCCACCCTTGTTCCTGATCGGCGAGCGTGGCGCGGCCGAACTCGTCAACTACCGCGTGGCGGGCCGCTACATGATCGTCGATCGTCTGTTCGATCGGGCGGAGTTCCGGCTGGGAACGCGCCGCCAGCAGATCGTGCGGATCGAGCGCGCCCGCGCCAGGGAGGCGCGGCCGTGACCGATCGCCGAGATCCATCCGCCGATCCGGTCGAGATGCGCGCGCCGCTCTCGACCCGCGCTGAGCCCCCCAAGCCGCGCCGGCTATCGCGCAAGGCGATCGCCGCGATCTCGGCCGGCGGCGCGCTCGGCGTCGCGGCCGCGCTGGTCTGGAGCCTCGGCGGCGGGCACCAGGCGGACGCGCCCCAGGAGACGGTCTCGGTCGAGCGGCGGCAGGCCGACCTTCTGGCCTCGGCGCCGCGCGACTATGGCGACCTCGCGCAGAACGCCGCCGCGGGCCTCGGTCCGCCGGCAGCGACCGGCCCGGCCCCGGCCGAGACCGCGCCGCTTTCGGCCGAAACCGAATCCACCCCCACGGCCGCCCCCGACACCCAGGCGGATGCGGCCCGGCAGCGCCGCGACCAGCAGGCGGAAAGCGCGCATGCCAGCGCGCTGTTTGCGAGCAATGGCGGGGGCGCCCGACCGGCCCCTCCCGCCGAAGCGGCCCCGCCGGCATCCGTGGGCGCGCCAGCCGAAGCCCCGCCCCCTGCCGACGCGGGCGACCGCCGCGCCGCGTTCGTCGCCGGCAATGGCAACCGGGAGCCCAGCGTCAACAGCGGCCGGCTGGCGCAGCCGGCCGGACGCTATGTCGTCACCGCCGGCTCGACGATCGCCGCCGCGCTCGTCACCGGCCTTTCCTCCGACCTTCCCGGCCAAGTGGTCGCGCAAGTGACCGAAGACGTGTTCGACAGTGCGACCGGGCAAACCAGGCTCATTCCGCAAGGGACGCGGCTGATCGGCAGCTATGACGCGCGGATCAGCACCGGCCAGAATCGCGCCCTCGTCGTGTGGACGCGCCTCATCCTGCCGGACGGCCGCAGCCTCGATCTCGACCGGCTGATCGGCACCGATGCGTCGGGCCAGTCGGGGTTCGCCGACCGCGTCAACAATCATTGGGGCACGATCCTGAGAGCGGGCGTGCTGGCAACCCTGCTCGGGGTCGGCACTCAGGCCAGCGGGTTCGGAGACAATGACCCCATCGCCGACGCCATTCGCGACAGCGCGGGTCAGACCGTCGGTCGCGCCGGCGACCGGGTGGTCGAGCGCCAGTTGCAGATCCAGCCGACGATCACCGTGCGGCCCGGCGCGCGGGTCAGGGTCCTTGTGTCGCGGGACTTGATCCTGTCGCCCTGGTCTATGGACTGACCGTCGTGCCGGCCGGCGCTGCCTCGTGCAGCGCGGCGACGGCGTGATCGAGATAGTGAATGGCCATCTCTTCGCGCTCGCGCGACAGCATGGCGCGGGCGAGGCCGATCAGCCGCTCGGCTTCAAGGAGTCGGGCGGCGCGCTTAGGCTCGGAATGCGGCATGACAATGTCCTGATAGCAGGCTCATCGGTCGTCAATGTGACGGTCCCGAACCAGCACATCTCTACATCAAGTTGGTGTGGAGACAAGCCCGCTGCACTTTCCCGCACATCAATTCGATGTGAGGGACTGTGGCACGGGGCATCCACGATAGCCGCTATCGCTGGATGATCGACCGGCTCGTCCAGGCACGCAAGGACCAGGGGCTGACCCAGGAGGCTGTCGCGGGCCGACTTGGCAAGCCGCAGCAATATGTGTCGCGCTACGAAGTCGGCGAGCGCCGCCTCGACATGGTGGAGTTTCTGGATGCGGCAGCGGCCTTGGAGGTCGATGGCCTCGCCGTCGCCGCAGAGGGTATGAAGGGCGCTAAGGAGTAGGAGAAGCTACCGCGCGCGCCGCCGCCGTGCGAATGCAGGTAAGCAGCCGATGCCGCAGCGGATTGGCATCGGCCCGTGGCCAGGCGGCCTCGATCGGCACCAGCGCGTCTTTGTCATGGATCGGCACGAAGGCGAGATCCGGCCACGGCTGAACGGCGGACTGGAACAATATGGTCGCGCCGAACCCCATCGCCACCATGTCCAGCAGGGCGGCGCGGGAGACCGCATGCTGCTCGCAATCGAGCTTGCGGTCGCCGACGCGTGCGAGCAGGCCGCGATAGCTGGCGAGCTCGCCCTGAAAGGTGCGCAGGATCAGCGGCAACGCGGCGACGTCGCCCCAATCGAGAGCGGTGCAATCGGCCATGGGATGGTCGGCGCGCAGCGCGACGACCAGTTGCTCGTCCCACAATTTCTCCTGCTCCAGATGCGCGCTGGCCAGGTTGGGCAGGAGCGCACTGACCATCAGGTCGATGCTGCCCTCATTTAGCTGGCGATGGAGATTGCCGGGGAGGCCCTCGATCAGGTGCAGATGCACATCGGGCGCGCCGGCCATGAAGTCGGCGATGCCGTTGCGCAATGGCCCGGAGGCGAGGCCGGGAAAGAAGCCGAGGGTCAGCGCTCCATTCCGGCTCTGTGCGGTCTCGATGGCGCGGACGATCTGTTGGTCGACGGTGTGCATGAGCGTGCGTGCGGACGGCAGGACGGCCTGCCCGATCGGGGTCAGCGCGAGCGGGCCGCCGCGCCGGCGCATGAATAGGTCGCCGCCGAATATGTCCTCAAGCCGCCGGATCGTCTTGCTGATCGACGGCTGACTGGTTCCGAGCTGGCGGGCCGCAGCGGCGAAGCTGCGCGTCTCGACGACTTTCAGGAAGACCGCGAGCTGATTGAACTCAGGGCGCGTGCGAACCCGTTTCTGGATCATCGCGCATACTCCAGGCACGGTCATAGCCTTGCGCGGCCAGGCGGCGACGATGGCGCCAGGTGCCGACCGCGAGCGCGATCAGCATCGGATAGCTCCAGATCGCGATCATCAGCGCATAGGTGACGCGGATCATCGCCACGTCGAGCAGCTTCAGCAGATGCGCGCCGACGCTGTCGAGCTGGAGGCCGGCGAGCAGAAGCGGCCAGCCGCGATCGGCGCGCAGTGCAACGGCGACCAGCACGAGCAACAGGGTCACATCGACGGCGAAGATGTTGATCTCGAGGCGATAGAAGCGCTCGGCTAGGTCGGAGTAGCTCGCCACCGTGCCCGCATAAGCCGCGAGCAGCGAACCGCCCACGATCCGCTCCGGTGGCCCGCCGCGCGCCAGCGCATAACCGCAGCATCCGATCAGCAACGCATCGAACAAGAGGATGCGCAGCATCGGATTAACCGAGGACGGCGCGGCGGCGGGCATCATATCCGCTCAGGCTGCGGTCGAGATCGGCACGATCTCGGCGGCGCCCCATTCGCGCCGATCGGTCGGCGGACAGGGCGAGCCGTCGCCGAACATGCGTTCGAGACCCATCTGCCGGATGACCTCGGGGGTCAGTGCATGGGCTTCGATGAACAGCCGGCGCGCGGTCACGTTGGAGTTGAGCGCCGCGACCAGCTTGTCGAGCATGTCGGTGCCGAGCGTGATCGGCAGATTGGCATCGATCCGCGCCCGGAGCATCTCGGCGATGCAGGTCGCGGCATCGGCCGCGGCCAGGTCGGTCGAGAGCTCGGCCGCCCGGAACAGGGGCTGGATCGTCTGGAATGCCTCGGTCCTCTTCTTCAGCATACGCATCTCCTCGCCGCGGCCGGCGAGGGCGCGCGGTCATTGTCGGTAGGGAGTGTCGGAAAGGTCGATCCGCTCGGTCCACAGGACATGCGTGATCGCCTCGGCGCCCACCAGCAAAGCGCCGGCAAGCGCCACCGCGCCGAACGCGATGGCGACGATCAGGCCGATCCGGATCAGGGGACCGATTGGGTAACGATTCCGAGCGACGGCCGTGATCGCCGTCGCCCCGCTCTCCTGACGGAAACGTCGTTCGAGGCCGACCCGATTTGGCAGTGGGACACCGAGTGTGTCTCGCTCATATTCGACGAGGAGCCGCGCGGCCTGCATGCTGCGACCGACACCGAGGATCCGCCGCGCATCTCGCAAATGCTCGCGCACGGTGTGCGGCGAGAGGCCGAGTTCGCGCGCGATCTCCTTGATCTCAAGGTTCGCGTAGTACAGCCGCAGGCACTGCCGTTGGCGCTCGTTGAGGTCGCTCAAGCGGGCAGGATCGATCGGCAAGTGCGAACCCCGAACAGGCGCTGATTCAGCGCGGCTATACGCCGCCGGCATTCGCCCCAAATCCGGACCGACCGGCAAGCGGCGGATCGCCGCCCGGCACTAGGGGACGACGGCGCGACGATCCTGAATCTGATAACGCAGCCTCTCGCCGTTTCCACATCTCCCGCTCCATTTCCTGCGATTTTCGAAGGTCGGCGCGAGAATAGCAATGACGTGCCAAAGTCCCGGAAAGCACGAGAGGGGTGAACTGCCTCGATCCGCTCTTGATCACATTGCAGTTGGATTACATTCTCGCGTGCGCGAGGGAGGAAACGAAGATCGACCAGCAGGCGCGATCTCTGACGGAACAGGAAACGGCGGCGCGCCATGCGCTCGACGTGCGCTATCGCGCGTCCCTGACGCGCTTCTTCTCGCGCCGGGTTCCGGACGCCGCCGAAGTCGACGACATGGTGCAGGACGTGTTCGAGCGTCTGCTCAAGCGCGGCCGGGTGGCCGAGCTGGAGTTGCAGCAGATCGGCGGCTACGTCTTCAGCATCGCGAGCAGCGTGATCGCCGACCGGTTGCGTCGCCGCCAGGTCCGCCATGCCGGCGAGCATGATCCCTTTGACAGCCGCAAACATGGTGATGTGGATTTCTCGCCCGAGGACGTTCTATTGGGCAGGGAAAGATTGGCGCGGGCATCCGCCGCGCTGCTGGAACTTCCCGAGCGGACAAGGACGATTTTCGTGCTGCGTAGGCTTGAAGGCATGAAATATCTCGACATCGCCGCCCGCCTCTCGATTTCGCGGAGCGCTGTCGAGAAGCATATGGAGCGTGCGATCGCTCATCTGAACGCCCGCCTGGACGCTGAATGATCCGCGTCGTGCGAAAGACACTCGGCATGTCGCCAACGGAGGCGGCCGCCTATTGGGTGGTCGTCCACGATCGGGGCGACCTATCCGATAGCGAGCAGGTGGAGTTCGACGACTGGATGGCCGAGCCGTCGCACGCCGAGGCATTTGCCAAGGCGCACGATGCGCTCGATGTTTTCGACTTGGACGATGGCAGTGATCCGCATTTGCGCGCGCTGCGCCAGGCCGCACTCGAAATGCCCCCACCGCACCGGCGGCGCTGGCTGATAAGCGGCAGTCTCGCAGCGTCTATCGCCGCCGTGATCACCTTCATGGTCTGGACGTCCCACACGGACAATGCTTCCGAGCCGACCCCGACGATTGTCGCCGAGCAATCTACCCGCTCGACGCCAGCCGCCTCGCCGGCGGCGGCGACAACCCAGCGTCGTGATCCGACTGACATACGAACGGGCATCGGGGAGCGAAGGACTGTGCGCCTAACGGATGGCAGTTCCGTCACGCTCAACACGAATTCGAGAATGACGGTCGCGTTCACCGAAGGCCGACGATTGGTCCGCCTCGTGAAGGGGCAAGCCTTGTTTGAAGTCGCCCACAACCCCGATCGTCCATTCGTGGTCGAGGCGGCCGACCGGCAGGTGACAGCGCTTGGTACCGTGTTCGAGGTTCGGGTCGACCCCGGACGAATGAGCGTGGTTCTTGTCCAGGGGCGGGTCGCCATCGATCGCAGTAGCGAAACCCCGAGCGAAAGCCTGGCGAGCGTCGCGCCCGCAATCCTGACGCCGGGGCAGCAATTCGTCGCAGAGCTTGGCACGGCACAGGTGGTGGCGCCGGTCGACGTCAGCCGACAGCTCCTGTGGCGCGACGGCTTCGTCGAGTTCGACGACGAACCGCTTGGTCGCGCCGTCGCCGAGTTCAATCGCTATACGCCGCGCCCGATCGTCCTTGCAGACGATGGAGTTGCTGCGCTGCGCGTGAGCGGCGTGTTCCGCACCGGCAGCCCGGACCGCTTCGTCAACACCGTCGCCGAAATATTGCCGGTCGAGGCGCGTCCTACACGCGAAGGGCGGATCGAGCTGTCGCTGCAACGTTAGCGACAAAAATATTACCGCCCGATGTGGATTTGGAATCGGCCTGCGTTCTTGGGCTCATGGGGACCGTTAATGCGGCCCGGAGAACCAAGAGGGGGAATCCGATGCAAGAGCGCACAGAGCGTAAGGCGAAGAAGGGCATTCTGCTGCTGGGGGCAGCGATCGTCGCGATTGGGACGGCGACCGCCGCAGCGACGCCGGCAATGGCACAGGGCCGAACGGTGAGCCTGGACGTCGGCGCCCAATCGCTTGCGACAGCGCTCAATCGTATCGGGCGCCAGACCGGCACGGAAATCATCTTCGCGCCCGCTACAGTGCGCGGCATGCGTGCGCCGGCCTTGCGCGGCCAATTCACGGTCGAGCAAGCACTCGATCGGCTGCTTTCCGGCAGTGGGCTACGCTACCGTCGCACCGGGCAAGGCGCTTATGTGATTGAGGCTACGCCGGGGGAAGCTCAGGCCGGAGGCGCCGCGGCCGAGAGCGTGAGCGCTGAGAATCAGGAAATTGTCGTTACCGGCACGAACATTCGAGGGGCAGGACCGACTGGCTCAAATGCTCTTGTTGTCAGTGGCGACGAGTTGCGTTCGAGCGGCTATACGAGCTTGGATGATGCGCTTCGGGTAGTGCAGCAGGCCGGCCCCGCAATTGGAGAAAATGCAAACCCAGTTGGCAGAGACCCGTCGGGGAATACTGCTGGTCGCTCAGGAGTGGATTTGCGCGGTATCGGACTCGACACCACGCTAGTGCTTGTCAATGGACAACGCACCGCATCAGGCGGGCTAAATGGACGATTTTCTGACATCACCAATATTCCAATGAGCGCTATCGAACGCGTCGAGATTCTTCTCGACGGAGGCTCGGCGGTTTACGGATCTGACGCGATCGGAGGCGTCGTAAACGTCATCCTACGCCGAGACTATCAGGGTGCGGAGACAAACCTGCGCGGCTTGACCTACAATGGAGATAGTTTCGAATATCAGGCTTCCCAGATATTCGGTTTTAATTGGAATAGCGGTAATATCCTATTTGGCGGACAATACAATTTTCGAGAAGCTCTGCCACGGACGGCAAGGTCATTTACCGGGAGCGGTGACAAGCGCATCTTCGGTGGAGACGACTTCAGGGAATCTGGAGGAAATCCGGGAAACATTCTGGATCCCGTCACGGGAGTACCCGTCTATGGAATTCCGTCAGGCCAGGACGGGAGGAATCTCCAGGTTTCCGACCTTCTCCCAACTCTCAACATATACGACAGAGTACGAGCGAACGACCTTCTACAGGAGAGGACAACATATAATGGATTTGCTGATATTACTCAGCATATCGGCAACTCCTTGACTGCCCAGCTACACATCAGATACGCAGAACAGCCGATCTCCAGGCGCGCCACGGCAACTGTATCGACAATAATAGTTCCATCATCAAACCCTTTCTTCGTAGATCCGTTCGGTGGTCTCTCTACGATATCGGTAACGTATAATCTTTCCAACGACTTTGATTTCAGCTTTAGAGGGACAACAACAAATATTGAGGTACAGCCTAGCCTGAGTTTACGAATCGGCCAGAATTGGCAAATTCGCCTTAATGGATCATACTCGCGTGAGGCTGGACGCATTGATCAATCGGGAATCAATTCGACCGAATTTTCCAGCGCTCTTGCCGACAACAATCCCGATACGGCATTCAATCCGTTCGGTGATGGCTCTAATACTAACCCTGCGACTATCGCCAAGATATCCACTATTCAGCCGAACGACTATACGTCAAGCAACGCATCCAGCCAACTGGTGGCTGATGGCCCCCTCTTTAGACTGCCGGCAGGTCCGGTGCGGCTAGCGGCTGGCGGCGAGTTTCGCAGGGAAGGCCTCTCTACTGTGGGTCTGAACGATCGCCGAGCAGATCTCGCGCGTGAAGTGTTGGCCGGATTCGCTGAAATTGCGGTTCCGATCGTCAATCCGCAAATGGGTATCGGCGGTATATACAGTTTGGACTTATCGGCAGCAGCTCGCTTTGATCATTACAGTGACTTCGGAAGCGCTTTCGTGCCGAGGGCGGGCGTTCGCTGGGCAATTACCCCGAGATTGGCAGTTCGAGGGAGTTGGAGCAATTCTTTCAGAGCGCCCTCGTTGACCCAGGTTGACCAAGCCGCGTTCAATCCAGGTTCGATCGTTCCGGCAACATTGGTTGACCCGCTATCTCCCACGGGAAGTTCGCTAGTCCTGCTGCGATTGGGGTTGATTCCGGATCTGCGTGAAGAGACTTCAACGTCTTGGAGCGGCGGCGTGGACTACGACTTGTCGCAAAACGGCGGGCCAAAGCTCTCGCTGACCTACTCGAACATAGATTACACAAATCGGATTGCCGATCCGCTTAGCGCGGTCGGAGCCCAGGCCTTTCTCGCGACACCGGCGCTCGACAGCCTTGTGATTCGGAATCCCTCAGCCGCTCAAATCGCGCCGCTCTGCGATGATCCATCATCTGCATTGCCCGCCTTCATCTGTAAGATATTGCCTTATGGGGCTATCGTCGACAGCCGCGTTCGAAATATAGCCACAACTCGCGTTGAGACGCTGGATTTTCGTCTCGATCAAACGGTTCCCCTTGAGAACGGCCGCTTATTATTTCGTGTCGATGCGGCCCATAATCTTAGGAATGCGCGAGCCGTCGCCCGAGGGGCGCCTTTGCTGGATGTCGTGGGGACACTTGGCAATCCGCCATCGTGGCGTGCCCGTGGCCAGACCACTCTCACCAGCGGCAATTTCATGGCGAGTGCTGCGATCAATTACACAAGCGGCGAACGCGACCCAGGCGGCACGCTAATCCCATTGACCGGACGAGCGACTACGGAACGAACAATATCTTCCTGGACAACCATTGATATGAACTTTTCATATAGGTCTCATAACAACAATGGTATATTTAAAGGAACGGAATTTGAGTTAAGTATAGTTAACCTGTTTAATACTGCTCCGCCATTTGTAAATACTCTCCTTGGCTATGACGGAGCCAATGCAAACCCCTATGGACGGATCGTCGGCCTCTCCATTCGAAAGGCATGGTGACTTTGCTACAGCTTTCAGAGCGCCGATAATATTGCCACGAAAAGTTTCGTAGAAAGTTCTGGTGAAGGTAGCATGACATTTAGAGGACTTATACTTCTGATCCTCCGTTCGTTTTTGGCGTGTTTCGCGGTGTGTGGATCTGTGGCACTCGCGACCGCGCCAAGCGAACCGGGAACGGTGACATCCCGTGACATCGTGGAAGCCGTTGAATTCGGATACATGGGCGAGATTTTCACTTGCACCCGGGATGAGTCGCGTTGCCTTGTTGTAGAAAGCAAGGCTGATGTCGCCCGTGGGACGAGAACAGATAGCTTGCTGCTGTTCGATATGGCCGCAGTCCGAAGAGCGACTGAAGCTCAGTCACAAGCGCCCAGTAGGCATTTTTCGCCCCAGAGACTGGTGTCATTCGAGACGCAACTTGCAGTGGGAGTCAGCAAGGTTCGCTGGCTCGACGATGGTCGCATTAGCTTTCTCGGGCGCGATCGTCGCGACGCGGACGTGGCGCAAATTTATACTTTTGACCCCCGGACCGGGCATCTTCGACAATGGACGCACCATACTAGCGATGTCGTAAATTACGCCTTCGCGGCGAATGGTCGGAGGCTGTTATTCGCGGCCTTGAAGGGCCGCGTAGAGCGCGCGCCGGGCACGGTCATGCTGCCTCAAAGGTTTTTTGCGACGATGGCCAACCCCGAACCTGCTCTAAATGAGGTGAATTTCTTTGTGCAAGAGTCGGGCAGGCGGGAAAGCAGGCGAATAGATGGATGCTACACGCACGGCTTTACCGCGATCATGTCGCTTGCCCCAAATGGTCGAAGCGCGCTGATCAATTGCGTTCGGGACCGCGTACCCGAAGCATGGGCGGAATATGACCAATTCTACCAATACGAAATTCAAGGATGGAATCCTCGAACCAGCAACGGGATGCTTTTCCCCGATCCTGCAAGTTCGCGCCCATTTTTGAGCAGTCCGGAAGTTGTCTTCCTCGATGTGGCAACTGGCACGACCAGAGGGCTAGGGTTTCCTATCTCCAACCAAGCGCGTGCGTTCTGGGCGCCCGATGGCAGTACCCTTGTGCTGTTATCTAACTTCCCGCCCGTGTCGCTTTGTGCAGCAGATACCTGCCCACGCAATGCCCAGGGGAGGATCGACGCGTCTGCTCAGTTTTCCAGTCTCTCCATTGACGTGGCATCTTTAAAAATCACGCTGCTTGGCGCGGCCACCGGCGGGCGGGCTGAGCGTGTCGACTGGAGTGGAGTCAGCAACTTTCGTCTGATCCATATGGAGGGCGACGGGCCCCAGCGGGTCGAGGTTGCCATGCCTTTCCGCAATGCTGCTGGAAACTGGCTGCCAGCCGGCTCACCCACCAGAACTCAAAGGCCGCAATCGATCAAACTGGAAGTCGTGCAGTCAGGAAATGTTCCCCCGGAGATCGCGGCGCTTGATCTGACGTCGGGGACCCGTCAGGTGCTAACGGATTACAATCTCGGATTGAATAACCGCGCCTACGGCCACATCGAACAAATCAGTTGGCGCGACCCTCGCTATCAAAGTATTATAACGGGAACGATATTATATCCCTCGAACTATCGCGCCGTGCGCCCGTATCCGACGGTTATTTCATTCCAGGATCTGGACCCCGACCATTTCAGCGGCTGGCATGATTTGTCGGCGCGTGGAATCATTATCTTCGCGCCAGACTGCGGTGGAAGGCCATTGGGGCGCGAGGAGACTCAGGCCAATCTCTCCGCAGCTCGTACGACACAGGGCTGCTTCGAAGCGGCGGCGACCGAACTGGTGCGACGGAACATCGCGGATCGTGATCGGGTCGGAATCTTCGGATTCAGCAGCGTTGGCGGGCGGGCAATGGAAACACTTACCTTCAGTGACATCCCGATCGCGGCTGCCGCCATCACGGATTCTGCTATCATATCCCCGTTGGGATACGCGTACCAAGTTGGCAATTACGGTTTTGGCCCGATCCAGTTCGACCAGCATTACCCAGCACCCGCGGGAAGCTATTATCGCGATCCGTATGTCGGTGGTTCGCTATTGGGCGACGACTTAAAGTTGTGGCTCGAACGCGTGAGCTTCTTCAACCTCGATCGCGTACGAACGCCGATCCGCTTCGAATACCACGACTATGGCGGTGTGCCTTGGGATACCTATGCAGTCCTTCGTCGCATGAGCCGCCCTGTGGAAATGGTGTTGCTGCCTCAGGAGGCGCATTGGGCGCGCACGCCGCTCGGCGCGTACGCTTTTCGTGAGGGCGTGGCAGACTGGTTCGACTTCTGGCTGAACGATCACGAGGACCCAGATCCCGCCAAACGCGAACAATATGCTCGCTGGCGTGAGCTGCGTAATCAACGCGACGCGGTCGCTCGCGAGCCTAGACCCCCGCTTCGACACTGGACATCCACACCTGTCGACCCGGCGGGTCACGTCCCCACTTCCCGTTGAGACAAGACAATGCGCTTTCTTTTCGCTCTTGCACTAGCAATGGTGCTGCACAGTCCTGCAATGGCCGAACCAGGGCCGCAGATGGAACTGCAACTCGCATCGGGTAGGGTTGTTATCGCGCTCAGGCCCGAGAAGGCGCCAGTCACGATCGCTCACCTTAGGCGATTGGCTTCCCGACACTTTTATGACGGACTTTCGATCGTTCGGATCGAGCCCGGACATGTCGTTCAAGGCGGCGATCCGCAATTCGATGGCACCGGCGGGTCGGGGGAGACGGTGCCCCTTGAAGCGAGCGACCTCCATCACACCCGCGGCGCTGTCGGCATCGCGCGTGGCGGCGACCCGAATTCGGGGGATAGCCAATTCTATATCTGCCTCGCCGATCGTCCCCAACTCGACGGGCGATTTACGATCATCGGCTACGTCGTCGAAGGAATGGATGTCGTCGATAGCCTGGCGCTCCAGCCTGGCGATGGGCCGCGGGGATTCATAACCGATCGGTCGCGGCAGCCCCGGATAATCTCCGTTCGCATCGGATCTTGAACGGAACCTTTCGAGAGAAACCGCCACCTGAACGGAGATGTTGTACTGTGACAGTAAGAATGTTCGTTGCGCTCGCCATCAGCACATCTTTGGTGAGCCCGGCCTTTGCAGCCCCTCGTCGTGTATCCGCTCCGGTCTCGAACGCGATCTCCCCTGCCGGCCCTCAGATTGATCTCGTCCGCCGCGTCGCCATTCCATACGAGACCTTCACCCTCGCCAACGGCTTGCGCGTCGTGGTTCACACCGACCGCAAGGCGCCGGTGGTTGCAGTTAGTGTGTTCTATAACGTGGGCTCAAAGGATGAGCCGGAAGGCCGCTCGGGCTTCGCGCACCTGTTCGAGCACCTGATGTTCAACGGCTCAGAGAATGCGCCGGGTGATTTCTTTCAATATACGAGCGCGATCGGCGCGACCGACGTCAACGGCAACACCGCGTTCGACCGCACCAACTATTTCGAGACCGTGCCGCGCTCGGCGCTGAATCGTGCCTTGTTCCTCGAGAGCGACCGGATGGGCCACCTGCTCGGCGCCGTTACCCGCGAGACCCTCATCAATCAGATCGGCGTCGTCACTAACGAGTATCGGCAGCGTTACCTCAACCGGCCGTTCGGATCGGTCCTTTTCACACAGCTCGAAACTCTCTTCCCGGAAGGCCATCCCTATCATCGCGCAACCATCGGCTCGATGGACGACGTTGCCGCCTCGACCCTTGGGACGGTGCGCCAGTGGTTCCACGACCGCTATGGCCCCAACAATGCGGTGCTGGTGCTCGCCGGCGACATCGATGCCGCCGAGGCGCGGCCGCTGGTCGAGCGCTATTTCGGAGATATTGCGCGCGGGCCCGCCAACACGCCTGCGGCGGCCAGCGTGCCAACCCTGCCGGCACGGGTCGACCGGGTGCTGCATGATCGCGTGGCGAATACCCGGCTCTACCGCTTCTGGGTGGTGCCGGGCATGACCGATCCGGACGCCGTGCCGCTCGATGTCGGCGCCACCATCCTCGGCGGCCTCGCCAGCTCGCGGCTCGACAATGCGCTGGTGCGCGGCGATCAAAGCGCGGTCCAGGTGTCGGCGGGACTCGACCAGTTTCAGCGCGTCGGCATGTTCGGCGTTACCGTCGACGTGAGGCCCGGCCAGGATGCCGACGCGGTCTCGCGTCGGCTCGACACCATTATCGAAGATCTCGTGACCAACGGTCCGACCGAGGACGAACTGAGACGCACCGTCACCCGCGCGCTCTCGGGAACGGTACGGGCGCTGGAGCAGGTCGGCGGCCAAGCCACCGCGCTCGGAGAGGGAATGCTCTATGCCGACAATCCCGGCTTCTATCACACTCAGCTTGAGAGGCTGACACGACTGACACCCACGCGGGTGCGCACCGCGATGCAACACTGGCTGCGGCGGCCGGTACTTGCGCTGCGCGTCGAGCCCGGCACGCGCGAGCCTCGCCCGGAGCCGCCGGCGCACCTCGCCGCGGAAACCGACACAACAAGTGCACCACTCCCCCACACGCCGCGCACCATGCCGCCGATTGGAGATCCGGCGCCCCTCAATCTTCCAGCCCCCCAACGCGCGCGGCTCTCCAACGGCATCGAACTGGTCTATGCCCAGCGCGCGAATTTGCCGGTCACGCGTGTGGCGGTCGCGTTCGATGCCGGCGTTGCGGCTGAACCTACCGCCCAGGCGGGCACCGAGGCGCTGATGCTCGGCCTCATGACCGAAGGCACGACCCATCTCAATTCGGCACAACTTGCCGAAGCACAAGAGCGGCTTGGCGCCCAGATCGGCGTTAATGCTGGCCGCGACCGAACGACGGTCTCACTGTGGGCCCTCACCACCAATCTTGATCCCTCGCTCGACCTTCTCGCCGACGTGATCCGTAACCCCGCCTTCGCGCCGGCCGAGGTCGAGCGCCTGCGTCAGCAGCAACTCGCAATCATCAGCTCGGAGCTCACGCAGCCGGCCGGTCTGGCGGGGCGCGTGCTGCCCGGCCTGCTCTTCGGAGACCGGCACCCCTACGGCCATCCGGGCGGCTCGGGCGATCCCGCTGTGGTGCGCGCAATCACCCGAGAGGATCTGGTCCGGTTCCACCAGACTTGGATCCGGCCCGATAACGCGACGATCTTCGCGGTCGGGGACCTGCCACTGAATGAGTTCGTTACCCGTCTCGAACGGCGGCTCGGTAACTGGCAGGCGCCTCGCATTCCGCGCGGTGTGAAGAATTTCGACGTGGCGATTCCACCGGCCCGTTCTCGGATCATCCTTGTCGACCGACCGGAATCGCCCCAATCGCTGGTTCTCGCCAGCGAGGTGCTGGACGTGACCGGCACGCAGGACCTGCTCGACCTTAACGCCGCCAACAATGTCCTTGGTGGCGATTTCCTGTCGCGGATCAACATGGAGGTGCGCGAACGGCGCGGTTGGTCTTACGGCGTGAGTGCCACGGTGGGCACAGCCGAACATCAGATCAGCTATGTGATCCAGGCGCCGGTGCAGGCCGATCGCACCGGGGACTCCATCCGGGCGATCCGCGAGCAGGTGAGCGCATTTCTGACCGATCATGGCGTCCAAACGGATGAGCTCAACCGCGTGATCGAAAGCGGCACGCGCGAGCTGCCCGGTCAGTTCCAGACCTCGAGCGCGCTTCTCGGCGCGCTCGCCTCGAACGTATTCTACCATCGGCCCGACAGCTATTACGACACGCTCGCAGTCCGCTACCGGGCGCTCAATGCCGCCACGCTCGACCGGACTGCGCGGCGCTATATCGATCCGGCCCGGTTCGTGTGGGTGGTCGTGGGTGATGCCAGCCGCGTGCGCCCGCAACTCGAAAGCCTGGGTTTACCAATCGAAACCGTGCAGCCGAATTGAGCGCAACGCGGCAATAAGGACCGGAAAGCACCGGAGCGACATCGCCCATTGCACGACATCATCTGACAAGGAGCAACCGCTCATGAACACTGGCGACCTGGCCGAAATGCTGGCGGCCGATCATGGCCTCTCAAAATCCGCCGCCCGCGAGACCGTCGAGGCCATATTCGGGGCGATTGGCGATGCTGCGGCCAAGGGACGTGAGGTGAGCTTTCCGGGCTTTGGGAAGTTCCGCGTCAAGGCGATGGCTGCGCGCGCCGGCCGCAATCCGCGCACCGGCGCGCCGATGAAGATCGCAGCATCGAAAAAGATCGCCTTCGTGCCGTCTAAGGCGCTCAAGGACAAGGTCAACCGCTGACAAGTGCATTGGCAGTCCTACCTTGGGAAGCATCGTTCGCCGGAATGAAAGTGGACACGGTTTCCGGATAGCCGGCATAGGGCAAGGCGACCCGCATCCATTCGTGCCGCGTGGCCCGCTTCACGAACCCCTCGCGATTGGCGAGCTGCATGATCTCGCTGGCAAGCGCGGCATCTTCGACTTCGTGCTTCGTCTGCATCGATTCCGAGCGCGACAGATGCTTGCCGCTGGTCCGCGAGCGGCTGACATCCTCGCGCTCGATCTCGCGCGTCCCAATCAGCTCGCAAGCGAGCTTGGCTGTGCTGTCGCCGCCGCCGCCGCCGCAGCGCAGGATCAAGAGGTTTCCGCAATTCTCCACGATCGTATGGGCGCCTTCGCCATAGATCTGCTTGATCTGCGCGAACGACTGGAACCCGATCGCCACCCGGCCGCCGAACTTGCGGAGCCGCGCCTGGGCGTCCTTCAGTCCCTCGATCCGGCCGAGCGCGTCGAGCTCGTCGATATGGAACCATATTCGCCGGTCCCGGGACGGTTCAAGCGATAGTGTTTCGAGGATGGCGATGTTCATCCAGCACGAGACCAGGGCGCGGAGCGCCGCGATCTGATTGGCGGCATAGGGCATCCAGAGCGTGCCACTCCCTTCGCGGATCCAGCGCCGGACCGAGAACGGCGCGCCTTTGGCCGACGCTATCATCTGGAGATTGCCGACCGCCGGCGCGAGCGTGCCGAGGATCGAGGCCAGCATGCGCTCGCCGCCCTCCTCGAAATAGCGCGCCGACGGCGTTCCCGCGCACAGCTCCTTGAGCTCGGTGAGCTTCGCGCCCGCGAGCGTGGCGACATAATCGTCGGTGCCGCCGAGCCCGAGGGTCACGAAATTCTCCAGCGTGTCGGCGAGCATCCGCTGGGCGTAGCTGATCCATTGATCGTGATCGCCCTGGCCCAGGTGTGGGAGCAGCGAGCCGGCGAGAAACGCATAGTCGCTCGGGGCTTCGATCTCGGCGAGCAGATCCCAGCGCGCGCAGCGGCGATCGAACGGGTTGAGGATGATGTCACCCTCGCGGAAGAAGGCCGCCATCGCGGACCCTTCCGGGTCGGCCACGACCTGGCGATCGCCGCGGCGGATCGCACCCGCCATCAGCGCGCGCAGGGCCGTCGACTTGCCGGTGCCGGTCGCGCCGATCGCGGCGACGTGCATGGTCTCGTCCTCCAGGCTGAGCGGCACGCCGGCGAGCGTCACCCGGCCAGCGAGACGCGCGTGCAGCCGCCGCAGACGTCCCCCGCCCACCGGCCGCACCCGGGTGCCGCGCAGGTGCCGAACCTTGTCGGGCCAGGCGGCGAGCCGCGCGGCGACCGCGCCGCCTAGGAACGCGAACGTCGCCGGCATCGTCACCGCGAGCGGCCAACTGTCCTGGCGGAATCCGAGATAGAGCAGATAGCCCGCGCCCGCGCCGGCCAGCCAGCCGAGCGCCGCAAGCACAATCGGCCAGACGGCGCGATGGCCGATCCCCATGACGATCGCGATGCCGAACACGCCCGGCGCCACGGCGACGGCGAACCACAGATGATAGCCATGGACGGCGAGCCACGCCCAGCGCTGGTCGAGCCAGGGCTGGAGCGCATCGCGATGCGCCCAATGCTCACGGACGAGATCGACGAACGCAAACTGCCCGTCCGCCGGAATCCACGTCCGCACGAGAGGCCAGCAGGCGCCGATCGCAGCCAGCGCCGCAACGAACGCGACCTGCCGAACGATCGCATCGCCCGGGCCCGGTCCGCGCGAGGCCATTACAGTTCCGCCCCGCTGTCGCGGCTACGATCATGCCCCCGGCTCCGGCCGGTGACGGCGCTCGCCGCCTTGGCCAGCGCCTGGCGCATGGATTCCGCGGTCGGTTTGGCGGTGGCAGCGCGCGCCGCGACCATCGCGCGCAGGCGGCGGGCACGATCGCTTTGCGTCGGGTCTGCCGCGCCGCTGTCCGCGGCCGCATCACGCGCCTTCGCAGTTCCGTTGCGCTGGGCGGCGCCCTGCTGCGGCGTGGCCTGGCGATAGTCGAGCGCCATGTCCTTCTGCCGCTCGCGCGCCAGGGTGCGGCGCAGCTTCTCCTCGTCGGCGAAGTCATCGCGCCCGTAGTGCAGTGCGGTGCCCGCCCGATGGCGGCTGAGCGCGACATAGGACGAGTGCGCATCGAGCCCCGGCGTCGCCAGCACATGGGTGCGGTCGACGGTCATGCCCTGCGTCTTGTGGACCGTGGCGGCATAGCCATGATCGACATGGGCATAGGATTTGAGGTCGACATCGACGCGGCGGCCATCGTCGAGTCGCACCAAGAGACTATCGGGCGATGCTTTCTCGACAGTGCCCAATGTGCCGTTCTTCACGCCGAGATCCCGCTCGTTCTTCAGGAACAGGATGCGGTCATTGTCGGCGAACTGCCTGAGGCCGCGTTCGGTGCGGATCGTCACGTCTTCACCGAGTTCGCCTTGCGCGGCGCGCTTCTCGCGCGCGGCCTCGTTCAACATCTGCACCTCCTTGTTCAAATGAGTGAGGATCATGCGCGAGGCTGCCGGATCAGCCCGGCGCTCCGCATCCCAGCGGTCGATCAATGCGGCGCGCGCCTCGGTCCGCGTCTCGGCCGGATGCACCATGCCCGCATCGGAATAGGCCGCCAGCGCCTCGCCGCTCCGGTGGCACGCGAAATTCCGCGTCGCCTCGCGCATCCATTCCTCGGACTGGCGGCGCACCTCGCCAAGCTCGGCCGCGCCGTGGCGCTCCGCGAGCAGGCGGAACGCTGCGCCGGCCTCGATAGCCTGGAGCTGCTGGACGTCGCCGACCATGACGACCTTGGCGCCGGCGCCGGCCGCCTCGGTCAGCACGCGCTGGAGCTGGCGGGTGCCGATCATGCCGGCCTCGTCGACCACCAGCACGTCGCGCGGGGTCAGCCGGTCATAGCCCTTCGCCCAGCCATGCTCGAAGCTGGCGAGCGTGCGGGACGTCATGCCCGATCCGCTTTCGAGATTTTCGGCGGCGATGCCCGACAAGGCCGCGCCGCGGACAGTGTAGCCGGCGGACTCCCACGCCTCGCGCGCGACCCCGAGCATCGCCGACTTGCCGGTGCCGGCATATCCCACGACCAGCGCCAGGTCTGGCTTTCGCAGCACATGATCGAGGGCGTCGCGCTGCTCGCCGCTGAGCCGCAGCCCGCGCGCCGTGGCATCTTTGACGGCGCGCGCGACGTCAATACGGGCGACAGCGTGATCGCGGCCGATGGCGAGCCGTTCGGCGTCGCGCACCAGCGCCTCCTCGCCCCCCATCATGCCCTTCGTGGTGAACCGCTCGGCGCCGCGTCCGTCGCGGCCGAGCGCGAGGACGGATTCGTGATGGCGCATCGCGGCCAGGACGGCGTCGAACTGATCTTTTCCGTCCGAATGACGATGCGCGAACATGGCGAGATCGCGATGCGTGAATGTCGCCTGCTGGCGCGTGAGCGCTTCCAACCCTACGCCCGGATCGGCGATGATCGCCGCGCCGTTCCTACGCGCGATCTCGCGATGGTCGTCGGCGCGCTCGGCATCCTCGCCTTTCGCTTCCCGGCGCGCGCCCGCCGCGCCGATCTTGTGCTGCGGCTCCAGCTCGATGCCCTGCGCGTCATAGGAGCGATGGTCGATGCGCGCCTCGATGCCGAGCTCGCTGCAGCGGTCGTTCACATGCTCCGCCCAGGCCTCGCGCCAGTGCTGGAGCAGCGCGGTCGCGTTCCATTCGCGCACCTTCGCGCCGAACCCGTCCGGGCCGACCTCGCGCATCGTGAGCATGACATGGGCGTGCGGCTTGGCCTGGCCGTCCGCGCCGATATCCCAATGGACATTGAGATCCGCGACCATGCCGCGATCGACGAACTCGCGTTCGACGAAGTCCCGCGCGAGCGCAATGCCCTGTTCCTTCGTCATCTCGCGCGGGATGGCGAACTCCACCTCGCGGGCGAGCTGGGCATCCTTCCGTTTCTCGGTCGCGTCGACCTCGTTCCAGAGGGATTCCCGATCGCGCAACCGCTTTGGCGCGCCGTGCGGCAGCATCACCTCGGAATGGACGACGCCCGCCTTGTTGGTGAAGTCGTGATCGCGGCCGAGCCGTTCGTCATGGAGCCGGGAGGCGGCGCGATAGGCGGCGGCTGCGACCGCGCTGCGGCCGTTGCCGCGCCCGATGACTTTGGCCGAGAAGTGGTAGATCGCCATGACGGCCATCCATTTACGCCACAGGCCGCGACGTCGGTACGACGTATAAGCGCGCTCTCATGCGCTGGAGCACGCCTGAGAGATTCGACCCGTTGAATGAGAGATCAGGCGGACCAATTCGCCAGCATCACCATGACAACAGGAGATGCTGATATGCGAAAGGTGCGGGATTTCGATGCGGAGCTGAAGGAGCTCAATGAGCGGGCGAAGCTCCTGCAACAACGCAAGGTCCAGCAGTTCGGCGAGCTGGTCGAGGCGACGGGCGCCGACGCGCTCGATCCCGACGTGCTGGCCGGCGCCCTGCTCGCCGCCGTGGCAGAAAGGGACAAGGCGATCATCGCCGGCTGGGCGAAGCGCGGCGAGGAGTTCTTTCGCGCGCGCGAACGCAAACGCCCGAGCCGCGCTGGTGGCGGCGGCCCGGGCGGCAAAGCGGCTCAGACAGGCGCGCAACAGGCTTGATGCAGCCAAAGCGCGCGCGGACACGAGGGCTTGGGTCGTGGCACGGCGCGAGCGAACCAGACATCTGATCGAGCTGGGCGGCCTCGTCCAGAAGGCCGGCCTGGTCACCATCGCCGACGACGATCGCGCGATGCTGTATGGCGCTTTCCTCGATCTCGCCGCGCGGATGCAAGGCGATGACGGTGCGGCGCTGCGCACGCTGCATCGCCGGCGCGGATCGCGCGCCTTTGCGGATGAAGCGGAAGCGGCGAAAGCCGCACGCGCCGTCGCAATCGTGCAGAAGGTCATCGACAGGAAATGATGGCTCGGAGGACAATGCGCGGCCGGTGCCGTCACGCTGCGCAGCGCGTCATTCGCCGCCATCACGCCGCGCCGCCGCGGCCAGCGGAAACAGCCCGCCAGGCGCGGGATCGGCTTGCCGCAGCGCAGCGCCGTCCCCGGCATTGTCGGCATCCCGCGTGGAGGATGGCTGCGCTTCGGACCGGGCGATGAACAGGGCCGCGTCCTGCCAGCGCGGCGCGGCCGGCACGGCGACGCGCGTCGGTGCATTGCCGGAGAGCCGCGCCACATAAGCGATGGTTTCGGCCGGCAACGCGACACCATTCGCGACGAACCGCTCATAGCGGCCAGGCCCGGCATTGTAGGCGGAATAGGCGCCCGGGAACCCGTATCGCGCAGCGAGCTCGGCGAGATAGAGCGCACCCCCGATCATGTTCATGCGCGCGTCGAACGCGCTGTCGCCGAGCCGGTAGCGCCGGGTGAGATAGGCCCAGGTCGCCGGCATGATCTGCATGCAGCCCATCGCGCCCTTGGGCGAGACGACACCGGCGCGACCGCCGCTCTCGGCGCGCATGACGCGCAGCACGATATCGACGGAAAGGCGCGCGCGCGACGCGGCCTCGGACGCATGGTCGATGCAGCGCCCCGCCGAGGGCGTGCCGGCCGGCTGCGCGATCGCCGGAAGCGGCGCGGCCGCGCAGGCGACGGTGGCAAGAGTCGGGAAGAGGCGGCGCGTCATGGCCGGGTCCACACGGGCAACGCGCGGCCGACGACGCCCGAGCGATCGACCGGCCCGAAATAGCGGCTGTCGAAGGAGTCGGGCATGGCGGGCGCGATCAGGAACAATTGGTCGGCGCCGAGTGCGTGGCAGCCCTGCCAGCGCGGCAGGGCTCGGCCGCGCCGATCGCGCGCCAGCGCGGTGGCGACGCGCCGCCCGTCGATGGTGACGTCATTCCCCTCGCGGCAGACGCGCGCGCCGGCCGTCGCCGCGACTGGCTTCATCAGCAGCGCGCCGGCTTCCACATATTGCCGCTCGGCCATGAACCGCGCGAGCGCGGGCGACGGGCGCAACGCGACCAGGTCGCCGACGCGCGGGCGCGCGCCGGGCTCGATGCGATAGAGGCCGGTCGGAACGCTCGGCGAGGCGTTCCACACGAGACGCAGCGCGGGCCGATGCACGGCGGGGAGGAGGAGCGCGGCGAGGGCGATGCCCTTGAGGGCGAGCCGGCGACCCTGCGCTCTGCGGCGCGGGTCAATCGGGCGAATGCCGGCATGGTGGGCGATCCGGTCCATCATGCCGCGCCTCCGATCCAGGATTCGATGTCGAGCTGGCGGCGCGCGGCGTCGAGCGGCGGGAGGGCCAGCGCGAAGCGCGAGACGCCCGATCCGTCGAAGCTGTCGATGCCGGCGGCCGCGCACAGGCGGATGCGGCGCACGCTGTTGACGCGGCCGACATGACAGATCGCGCCGTGGGCGTGCGCGAGCCGCGCCCATGTCCGCATCGTCGCCAGCTTCCAGGCGGTGTCGCCGCCGACGAAGATGCCGGCGCGCGGACCGACCAGACGGCGAACATGCTGCACACCCATCCCGTTCTGCACGGCGATCAGGAAGGTCTTGTCGCGAAGGCTCCGGCGCTGCCGCAGCTTTTGCAGCCAAGTCCGCGAGAAGCGAAGCGACGGCAGGCCGCCCATCACGATATCGGGAAGGACGATCCAGTCCGCGTCGGCGCCGACGCGCGCGAGCGCCAGCTCGAACGCGGCGGCGTGGAAGGGCTCGCCGCGCTGGAACGATGTCCATGCGCCATTGTCGAGGGCGTAGCGGAAGCCTTCGGTCCGCAAGGGGCCGCGCGCCGAGATCATCAGTCGCCAGCCCGCGGCGCGCAGTGCGGCCAGGTTGCGGCGCGTGCCGGTCCGGGAAGCGTAGGCGATCATCGCGTCTCGCCCCTGCGCGCCGCCGGCGGCACCGTGCCGTTGTTGGGATCGGAAGTGGACGCGCAGGCGCCGCGATCGACCCAGGCGCGCAGATCCTCGATCGTATAGACGACGCGCCCGCCGATCTTGCGGTAGGCCGGGCCGGTGCCGAATGTGCGGTGCTTTTCGAGGGTGCGCGCGGAGAGGCCGACATAATGCGCCGCCTCCTTCGTGCGCAGGTAGCGCGTGTCCTTGATGATGTCGGCCATCGCCGTCTCCTGATCGTCGGGTGGGCGCGGCGGCGTCGAAGCCGCTCGCGAACCCGGCGATCATCGGCGCAGAAAGGAGCCCGGTGGTGGCCGGAGCGACCAGCCGGTCGCTGCGACCACATCGCGGCCGCGCCGATGCGCTAGACAGTCCGGCGCAAAGGATGCCCGGACGGATGCAGCAGATTGCGATAGCCCCCGTCGACCATCGCGTGCCCGGCTTCGGCCAGGCGGCGCAGGTCCGAGCGCTCGGAGCTGGACCGCCAGTCGTCCGGCATGGAGTCGAGGATTTCGGCGGCAATGTCGCGCAGGCCGAGACCGCTTGCGGCGAGGTCGTGGATGCACAGCATCGCGGCGAGCCGATGGGCGTCGCGAAGGCGGCGCGGCCGCAATGGCGGGCCGCGGCCGATGGCGCGCCTGAGCTGCGCCGCAGCTTGCGCCCGGCGCATGAGCAGCCGGTCGGCATGGACATAGAGGCCGAAGGGTCCGCGCACGCGCGGGGCGAGGCCCGCGGGAATCCAGAACGCGGTCTCGGTCTCGCCATGCCGGCGGATGACGAGATGCCGGCCCTCGGCCGCATCGAGGCGGAACACGCACGGCCCCCAATTGGCGGGATCGAAACGCAGATCGCCAATCGGCCGCGCCCAGGGCAGCGGCCGGACCAGCGAGACGGTATCGGCGCGCACGTCCGGCGCCCAGCCGATCAGAGGGTGCGCGCTCGCCGGCGTGTCAGGCGACGGCGAGAAAGGTCAGGCCCCAGGGGGCCGTCCTCCTTTCCAGGGGATGCGGCCCCAGCCCGATGACATTGTGGGTGACGCGCCGCGACTGGGCCAGCGCGCGAGCGGAGGCGAGCTGCGCGGCTTCGCCGGCGCCCGTCCACATTGCGCGAAACGCGGGATTGCGACGGAGCCACTCCCAGGCGAAGCCGGACGCGGACAAGTCGAGCAAGGCGCGATAGCGCGCGGGCAGACGCAATCTGTGGTAGCCAGGCATTGCTCACTCCTGATGGCCCCCTGGTCGCATCCGAGTCTCGCGGACGGATTTGCGCTCCTCAAGCGGTCTCGGGGTTATTTGACGATGCCATGCATGTCCGGTTGACCATGCCAGCACACACGGAAAGCCCCGCCCGGAGGGAAAGCTCCGGGCGGGGCGTTTCGCAGGCGGCCTCAGTCGCCGTTGCGGCGGGTCGGGCGCGACCAGATGAGGCTGTAGGTCTCGCCGCCTTCATCGTCGAAGAGGTTGGCGTAGATCGGAGCGGTGAAGCTCGGATCGTCGAGCTTGAGGCCCAGATAGTCGCGGCCCTCGTTCGAGCGCTTGGTCCAGGCGGCGCCGATTTCCGCCCGACCGACGAGCACCCGGTGGGAAGGGGCGTTTTCGCTGGCGGGGTTGGCGTCGGGGACGATGCGCACGCCCTTGGCCTGGACGCTGAGGGTGACGATGTCGCCGACGAACTCGTTGTTGGCGGTCTTCTTGAAGGTGCCGATGGTAGCCATGATGAAACTCCTGTCTTGATCTCGAGCCCGCGACCGTCGCGGCCTCGATGGCTTGGGAGATGACCGGGGCTGCCGCGGTTGCAGTCCGAAGGACCCGAGCGAAGCGCTGGACAGCGGCGGGAGCGCTTTTTTTGCCTCGCGAGGAATGGCGGCGAAGCCGGCAGGGGAAAAAGCGTGACCAAGCTGTTGCGGCCATGAGCGGCAGAGGCGAAGCCGGTTTCGGTCATCAAAGCCATCAAGAGAGGCCGTGAGGACGCGGAACTCCGGATCCGCCCGACAGGAGACATGGCCTGCCCCGGTCCCTTGTCCAGATAGGACCGCGCGCGATCGTGGCGACGGCTACGTTCGGCTATATTCAGGCAGGGTTCGCCACCTTCGTTCCCGATATTCCATCAGCGACTTTGCGCCTCCGACATCGGGAAGCGCGGCCGCGCGATTGCAGCGCTGGGCCTGACGTCCGACATCCGTGACCAATCGTGGGGATCGAGCGGGGTCCGTGTCGCCAGCTCCGATCCCGACCACATTCGACGCAGAAAAGTGTGGGCTGGCCTCTCCCCGTCGCCCCGTCCCGGTCAATGGCCGGGAATGCCAAACGAAAGCACCGCCCGGAGCTTCCCCTCCGGGCGGGGCTTGATGGTGTGACAGTGCGCCAGGAGATCAGGCGGGCTGGGACAGGCGCTGCGCCGCGACCAGCGCGCAGGCGAGCGCAGCTACTGGGGCGACAATCACGCCCGCACCGCCAAATCCGGAGAGCGTCGCAAGACCCGCGACGAGGGCATAGCCGGCCGCGGCGGCGGGCAGCGCATGGGCCATATGGAGCGCGATCCGGGCGGTGCGGCTGCGAACGGTGAGACCGGCAAAGCGGCCGGCGGCGATCGTGAACAATGCCGTAATCGCGCCCATCGCGAACGACATTGCGGGGGATGCGCCGAGCGCGGAGGCGCCGAAGCCGGCCGCGAGGCCGGCGAGCAGCGGCAAGGCATGGGTGGCGCTGAAGAAGAGATAATAGACGATGAGGCCGAAGCCGAACATCGTCGGCGGCAGGGCAATGGGCATGGCGTCTATCCTTTCCAACGAGGATCTCGACGTGCCTTCCACCTGCCACCACCGCGCGCTTTCGATCATAGCAGATTGGCAGTTCCCGCGATACCGTTCGAGGTTCGCGGGCTCAGCTGGCGAACACGTCATATTCGCGCACGATTGCGTCGGGATCGCCATCATAGTCGTCGCTCGGCATGGCGTTATAGCCTGCCCCTGTCCGGATCAGGACCACCACGACCTTGAGCGTGCAGGCGAGATTCCAGGCGAGGCGCTGCGCGGTTTTGAGCGACATGGGTCTACTCCTGTCTGGGAGCGGGGCCACTCCCCGCTCGACAGGCGCCGACGCATCCGGCCGCGGGCCGCACGTCATCGCGTCGGGAGGGGACGAGTCCCCGAGCAGCGGCCGCATCCGAACGGATAGCGGACCCTTTACGGGTTGACGGTGGGACGGCCCGGGGTCGGACAGGAGAGACGCCTCGAAGAGCGGGGCGTGGCGTCGCGGCTGCCCGGGAAGAGGCATGTTGCCCCCGGAGCCGCGCGGTGCGGGTGCGAACATCCCCAAAGTCGGATCTCGTGCGGGCCGGAACGTGAAGTCGCAAGTCGAGGCACTGGGCGATAGCGATATCGTTCGGCTTATGGGAACGAGATTGACGTTGCCTGAGATGATCGCGACAAGGTCGGCAAGCGGGACTGATTTGATATTGGGTAAAGCCAGGGAGGCGTAAGATGTCCGAAGATACAGAGCAGCCGAACAATGCGATCGAACTTGCGACCGAACTCACCATCGCCTGGCTCGGCAATCCCAATGTTCGCGCTTCGGCCGAAGAAGTACCCACCTTCCTTCGATCGATTCATGCGACGCTGAATGAGCTGGCTGGCCCGGCCAGCAGCGCGGCGTCATCGACTGAGAAGGAGGAAGTGTTCGAGCCGGCCGTGCCGGTGCGCTCTTCGATCAAGCCCGATCATCTGGTGAGCCTCATCGACGGCAAATCCTACAAGCTCTTGAAGCGCCACCTTGCCAATCATGGCCTGACGCCTGAGCAATATCGCGAGCGCTACAAGCTCAAGGCCGATTATCCGATGGTCGCACCGAATTACGCGGCTCAGCGCCGCGAGCTTGCCAAGAAGATCGGGCTCGGCCGCAAGCCCGGCGAGAAGGCGCCGGCCCGCAGAACCGGCGGGCGAGGCAAGACCACTCCCGCCGCCTGACCAAGCGGCACCTGCGATGGAGAGGGTCGGAATCTCTTGGCGCGTCACCGACCGCGCGAGCGAGTTGTAACGGCGGGCGTTCTCCATTTGAGCGGCAACCTTACAGAAAGTTCATTTGCGCCGCCGGATGGTCCGGCGCCTGCTGTCCTCCTCTTTGAGGAGGGAGGGTGCTATGAAGTCGTTTCTGATGCTCGCCGCCGGACTGGCTTTGACGCTGCCGTTGACCGCGCCCGGTCTGGCCCAAACCAATACGACCGCAACGGCGCATTCGACCGCGCCGCGCTGCCGCGACGCCCATGGACATTTCACCCATTGCCCGCCGGCGGGTGCGGCAGTGCATACGACGAACAGCGTAACGCGCGATTCCCGCGGACGCTGCCACGGCGCCAACGGGCATTTCGTCGCCTGTCCACATTGATGGTGGGATCGGCTGCGACCAGCCAATGCTGATCTTCGTCGCAGTTCAGATCGTCGCGGCGGGGCACAGCTTCACCTGTACGCCGACGCGGGTGTGGGATGGAGACGGACCGGTCTGGTGTGCCGAAGGTCCGCGCATCCGGCTCGCTGGCATTGCCGCGCGCGAGATCGACGGAAGTTGCCGCTCGGGTCAGCCCTGCCCGGCGGCGTCGGCGACCGCCGCCCGGGACTATCTGGTCGGTCTGCTCGGGACGCCGACGGGTCGCAGCCGCGAAGGCCATGTTCTTGTCCGTGGTTCGCCGATCACCTGCCTGTCGGAAGGCAACGGACGTGGGGATCGAACGGCCGCGTGGTGCACGCGATCGGATGGACTCGACGTCTCTTGCGCGATGATCGCGTCGGGACTGGCGCTCAGATGGGACCGATATTGGAGACGACATCGCTGTCCGCGATGAAAGAGAAAAGAAGCAGAATGATCGGATCGCGTGATCGAGAAAGCGCCATTTCGGACGAAACGAATCTTGGCAGGTGCCGACTGCGCGGGTCTTGAGTGTGGCATGGAAGATGCGCTGATTCTGGTCGCGGGTGCGACCGCTGCCGCGGCCAGCGAGATCAGGGACGATCTCGCGGATTGCTTGAGGCGCCTGGATCTTCTGAATCTGCCGCTTCCCGCTGTTCACCTCGCGCTTGCGATCGATCGGCTCGACGGAGACATCCAGCGGCTGACCGCGACGAAGGTTCCCGAGCTCGGTTGACCGGAAGCAGCCCGACCACCTTCGTGAGGGTCGTCATAGAGGCGGGCCCACCAAACGACAGTCCCGTGCCCATGAGGCCCCCTGCGGAATCGTCTCCGTGGCGCGTCTATTCATGACAGAGGCGGATTTTGCGCCCATCCCAGACCTGCCTGTGTGACACGTGATCGGGGACGCAATGTAGCAGACGAACAGTGTCACGATTGGGCAGGACAGGTGAACATTCAGGCCGTTGACGCTCTTTCATCGCTTGGCGCGTTCCTGATGGGCACGGGAGCTAGCGCCGTTATCGCCGCCCACGCAAGCCGACACGCGGACCTGATCATCCCTGTTCGGGAACGGGCTTAGAAAAAGCTCTGCAGAATAGCCGCTACAGAACTGAGGTGGGATCGTTGAGACGGCACCAGCATTTCGGTTAACCATATCATGGTGACGCCGGATCGACTGACTCAACTGACCCCTCGCGAACGGGACTGCCTTCGTCTCGTCGGCCAGGCGCGCTCGTCCAAGGAGATCGCGATCGAGCTCGGCCTGTCGCCATTCACAGTCGACGAATATGTGCGCAGCGCCACCACCAAGCTCGGCGCGCGCAATCGCCACGAGGCGGCCTATCGGCTGAAGGCCGAAGAGGCCGCCTCATCCGCTCCCCCAAAATTGGGGGACGAGCCGCCGCCGCTTGCCGGGACCCCGCTGCCGCCAGCAGCAATGGGGTCAGCCGGACACGAGGCAGGGTCGACAAGGCGCTTCCCGTTCCTCCGGCAGGGGAGGCGGTACAATGATCTCGGCTGGCGCGAACGGTTGGTATGGATTGTCGTCGGCGCGGTCGCGATCATCGTCCTCTTCTCGCAGCTGGCCAACGGCATGCAGGTCATCGAAAGCATGTTCCGCGGCCGCTAGCTGCATCTCAACGACAACACATGCCTGCGCGGCGATGCGTCGCCGCCAATGGGGGGAATCTGCTTATGCCTACGCCTAAAGTCGCTGCCGCCGTTCGCATCGCACGCTCGCTCAAACCGGCCGAGCAGGCCATCAACGAGGCCGCCATAGAGGTGCTCACCGTCGGCACCGAGGTGCTGCGCGCCCGCACCTCCGGCGCCTTCGGTCTGACCGAGGGCCAGGACGCCGTCGACAAGATCGGTCGCGCCACCACGATGATCTTCGGCGCCTTGTCCGAAGTCGCTGACGCTCATGGCGCATTGCGCCAGGTCGCGGCCGATCACCAGATTCTGAGCTATGGCGATCTGTGCCCGCCGCCCTCCTTCCTCGAACCCGCCATGCCGGATGCCGCCGGTCATCTGCGCGTGGCTGCGTGAACATGACCTGCTTGACCGCTTCGCCGGTCAATGCTCGTCTCGACCGGCATGATGCCTGTCCTGTTCCTGGTGTTGCTCCTCGGCGCCTGTCTCTACGCGACCCTGCGTGGCGGCGCCCCGGAGCGCATCGGGGCAGCGATCCTCATCCTGGCCACACTGGCCTCGGCGATCACCCTCGAACTGAGCGCGCGTCGTTACCACCAGACCGAGCTCGCCACGATGTGGGTCGACATCGCGATGACGATCGCCTTCCTTGCCTTGGCGCTGCGCGCCCAGCGATACTGGCCGATGTGGGTGTCGATGGTGCAGCTCGATCTGGTCGCCATGCACCTTGTCATGTTCTCACCCGAGACCGGCTCATGGTCTTACTGGGCGGTACAGGCGCTCTGGAGTTATCCGCAGCCGGTCCTGCTCGCCGTCGGGACGTGGCGCCATCGCGGTCGTCTCGCCCGCTATGGCGACGATCCGCCGTGGACATCCGCGACCGCCTGAGACACGCCCATGGGCGCTGAAAGCTCACCGGCGTCGCGATCGCGCGCCGGCCTCCTGCTGGCTGAACTCCAGAATCTCATTGCTCAGATTCAGGAACGATACCGGGCGGCGCCCGATGATGATGGCGTTCCGCCAAGCCTCTCGGCCCGCGCGCTGACGCTCTATAAGGCGCGGCGCGCGCGCGCCGCCATGTTCAACGGATATAGTGACCTGTTCGGTGAGCCGGCCTGGGATTTACTGCTCGATCTATTCATCGCGCGTGAAGCCAATCGACAAGTGTCGGTGAGCAGCGCTTGCATCGCGGCCGATGTACCTGCGACGACGGCGCTGCGCTGGCTTGCCATCCTTGAGCAGCGTGGCCTCGTCGAGCGCCGCGCCGACGCGATCGATGGGCGACGCATCCACATCCGGCTCAGCGATTCTGCGGCGGCAATGATGGAGAGATGGCTCGAATTGTGGGCATGAGCCGGGCGATGGAGTCGTGCGGGCGCACGTCGCATCAAGCCTATGATATCGACAATCATCCTGCTGCAACTGCCTCATCGACGGCTCGGCATGCAGCCGCGACCTGCTCGGCAACGACGGTCACGCGCGCCACGCGTCGCGCATCGGGCCGGATAACAAGCCAGATCGGCGGCGCCCAGGTCACGTTCGGCTCATCATCAACCCTGATCAGCCCCGGCATCGCATCGCCGAGATAGCATGGCAGCAACGCCATGCCTCCACCGGCTGCGGCGACCTTGGCCTGGATCGCATAGCTGGCGCCGCGCATCGCCAGGGTGCGTCCGTCCGCAAGCTGGGCGATCCGCCGCGCGACGGGCGCAATGGAAGCGACCGCATCGCTGAAGCCGATCAGCCGGCGATCCTTCTTCTCCACTTCCTCGAGATAGTTCGACGTCGCGTAGAATGCGTGCCGCAAGGTTCCGACCCGTCGGACCAGCGCCGTCTCCCTGGCCGGTCTGCCGAAGCGCACGGCGATGTCGGCTTCCCCGCGCGCGAGGCTGACGTTGCGATCCTCCGCGGACAGCTCGATCTCCAGCATCTCGTGGGCGCGGGCGAGCCGCGCAAGCGGCACTGCCAGAATATGTTCCGCGAAAGTCGATGTCGCGCTCACCCTGACGGGACCGGCCAGCGCATCGCCGGCTTCGGCGCCCCGGCGAAACGCTTCGGCGGCGGCCTCCATCTGCTCGCCGGCCGCGAGCGCGCGCCGGCCGGCGTCCGTCAGCGTGTAGCCGGACCGGGCGCGCTCGAAGAGGGCGCCGCCGCCGATACTGGCTTCGAGATCCGAAAGCCTTCTCGATATGGTTGCATGGTTCACGCGCAAGCTGCGGGCGGCGCCCGAAAGCGAGCCTGCCCGCGATACCGCCAGGAAGGCGCGTACATCGTTCCAATCCAGGATTGTGCGAAAATCGACATCCATTGTGCGACAATAGATGATTTTCGCACGGCGGAGAAGCGGGCATCGAGTCTACGCGAGCGATCCTGGAGACCGAACATGCTCATTCCGACGAAATTGGCGCTGGCAGCCGGCTCGATGCTCCTCGCATCGTCTGCCGCTTTGCCGCTCTCCCCCGCCACAACCCAGCCGCAGACTCTGCGGGAGCTCAGAGGCGTCCCGCGACCGCAACTTTCCGCCGCGGACGCCGTGCTCCTCATCATCGACGCCCAGGAGGAATATCGCAGCGGCCCTCTCAACCTCGAGGCGTTTGGCGACGCGCTCGCCGAGATCGCGCGCCTTCGGGCATGGGCACACGCGCATGGCGTTCCCGTCATCCATGTGCGGCAGATCAGCGCCAGGGATTCCACGGTTTTCGCCGAAGGCAGTCACGGCGCGCAGATCGTCCCGGAACTCGCTCCACTGGAAACCGAAGAGGTCGTCGACAAGACGCTGCCGAACGCATTTGCCGATACCCGTCTCGAGGCGTTGCTCGCCGGCATGGGACGGCGGCAACTGATCGTGACGGGCTTCATGACCCACATGTGTCTCGATGCCACCACCCGCGCCGCATTCGATCGGCGCTTCACGGTGTTCATCGATGCGGCGGGCACGGCCGAGCGCGCGATTCCCGGGCCGGATGGCAGACTGATCTCTGCCGCCACGCTGATGCGCGCCACATTGGCGGCCTTGAATGACCGCTTCGCCTGGGTTTCGCCGACGGCGGCGGTGCTGACCGCTCAGAACCATAAGGAACATCGATGAGCGGCGGCGGGCCTTTCCCGCCGTCAACAGCAATCAGGCCAACGACAATCTCCATGGCGCAAGGCGGACAGCCATGTCCGCTGCCGGCGGAGCATTGCCCACGGCCAAACATGGAGAAGCACGATGAAGCAGCAGCGTAACACCATCTTCGTTCCCGCCGGCGGGGGCGAGCAGCTCAGGATCCTGGGCATGACGCATTACACCAAGGTCGCGCCGGAGGAGACGGACGGCCGGTTCACGGCTATCGTCATCGACATCCCGCCCGACTGCGGCGCGCCGATGCACAGCCATGCGACGGACTCGGAATTCTTCTTCGTGCTGGAAGGCACGCTGACGCTCTCCGATCCCGACGGCGACATTGCGGCGCGGCCTGGGGATTTCTGCTTCCTGCGGGCCGGCGGCAGTCATGCTTTCCGCAACGAGACCGACAGTCCCGTTCGCGTGCTTGCCGTGGTCACGCCGGGCGATGCCGCGCACCGCTTCTTCAAGCAGGTCGATGCGCAACTGCACGGCGCGCTCGACGCGCCGGTCCTGGTCGATCTGGCGGACCGCAATGGCATCCGGTTCCCAGCCTGAGCCGCCGAACGACGGGCGCGGGCCCGAACGCTGTCTCCAGGCACCGCAAGCCCGATCCTGCTGGCCGGCGAGGTGGTCGATAGCGAGGGCAATAGCTCAGGCAGCCGCCGCCTTCCGCCGCTATTAGGATTAGGGATAATGGTGCGCTCTACCTCAATTATTGGCGGTAACCGGATCGATGATCTGCGGGATCTCCGTAATCCGGCTCGCCGGAAAGCCGCTGATCTCCGAATGCTTGCGGATCGTCTCCTCGCCATCGGCAAGGTAGATGCAGAAGGTGCGATCGCCTGCGACATAGCTGTGTTGCCACTGAATATTCGGCTTCAGCTCGTCGATGGCGCAGTTGGAGGTGCGCGCGGCGCCGCACAGCTCGACAACCGACATGTCGCCGACACCGGCTATTTCCCGCTCGATCAGATAACGCCTCAAATTAGCCATTGCCGTTCTCCCGAAATGCATCTCGATCATCTCTGACGCGACCCTCATCCGCAATCGAAAGCTTTTGCAGCAGACTAAAGCCTAGCCTTAGTATGGCGGCATGGAAGTACCGTCGCATCTCAAGGCGCTCCAAGCCCTCGAGCTTGCCGTGCGAACCGGCTCGTTCGCCGCTGCGGCGGAGTTGCTGGCGATCACGCCGGCGGCGGTAGGACAAAGGGTCAAGACGCTCGAGGACTATCTCGGCGTCGCGCTGCTCGAACGGGGGCGATCCGGAATCAGGCCGACACCAGCGTTACTTCGCGCTCTTCCCGACTTGGCGACCGGCTTCGCTGCCCTCGAATCCGCCACGGCAGCGCTCGACATGCAGCGCGCGCGGGATTTGCACATTGCGGCCGATCCCGACGTCGTGGAGCTTTGGCTCAAGCCAAGGCTGGGCGCCTTCCGGGCAAGGCATCCCAGCATTCGCTTCTGCATCAATGGTGAGGGCGATGCCCCGGCGCGGCTCGCTCGTATCGATTGCGAGATCAGGTTCGCCCCACCGGATGACCGCAATGAGCAGGACCTGCTCTTTCGCGACTTCATCCTGCCCGTCGCGGCGCCCGGCATGATCGATCGCATAGCGAATGTCGCTGTCGCGGCCCGGCTCGAAGGGTTCCCGTTGATTCACACCGAGTTCTATCGCGAGGATCCCGATGCGCTGAACTGGCCGCGCTGGTTCCTCGAGAACGGGCTTGATCGGCAAGCGCCCGAGCGAGGCATCCGGTTTCCCCGCATCGCGGCCGTTCTGAAGGCTGTCACGGCGGACGCCGGCGTGGCGCTGTGCGGCGTGGCTTTGCTTTCCGACGTGATCGCCCGCCGAACAGTGTTGCCGGTCTATCCCGTCTCGATGGGTCGGGCAACCAGCCACGGCTTCTACGCACGCTACGGCCGCCGCGCTTCCCCAGATCGGCTAGTCGAGACCTTTCGCGCCTGGCTGAGAGAGGAAGCTCGGGCGACCTTCTCCATGATAGAGGCGCTCGCACTAGGAGATGATGATGCGTGGGGACGGTAGATGGGTAGCACGCCGCCGCTGGGGCTAGACTGGCATGTCCCCGGCGACTCGTAGGTCGCAGGTGGTGGCAGAAGGCGGTATTTGGCGCCCTAAGCTGGATGAAGGCGACAAATATGAGTCGCCATTTCTGCTACGCTAGAGCCAGGTCGATCGGCTTCGGGATTCGACGGCCGTATTCCTGATCAGCGACATTGCGGCTGCCCTTCCGCTCGCATCGGAAAGGGATGTGTTTCGCCGCCTGGAGGAAGACGCGACGGCGGCGCATTTCGCGCGGCTGCGCTCCGGCCGGATCGAGACGATCGAGACCAGCGCGCTGCACCTCGACGCGCTGCGGGATCTGCGCCAGGTCGCCGACCATCTGATCGAGGCCTCCGCCCGGTCCTCAGATACAGCGGTGATCTGTTGCCGACGCGTCTGCGCGCGCACAATTCCTGACGCTGTTCCACCGACGCGATCGTGCCGTTGCAGGCCTGCGTTCATTTGCAAAGGAAGGCCCGGAGCTTCGCGCTCCGGGCCTTGCGCGCGACCGGGCGGGATGATCGCGCATTAACAATGTCGTCGCCCTTAGCGTGGACTGGCGCTGCCGCTGGCGCTCCCCGAGGCCTGGCCGTTCGCCGAGACGCTGGGCTGGACGGAGTTCACCGTCCCGCGGACGCCGTCGGCTGCCTGGCCGGCACGGCTCTGCGCCGCGCCGACGGTGCGGCCCGCGCGGTCGCGGGTGTTCTGGGCGACGGTCTGCGCGCGGTCGCGGGTGTTACGAACCGTCGATTGCGCGCTGTCGCGCGCGTTGCCGGCGATCGAGCGGACGTCGTCGGTGCCGATCAGATCGGCATCGGCGCCGGCGCCCCCCGATGCGCTGCCGGTTGCATTGCCCGATGCGCCGAGCGTGCCGAGCGCACTGCTGGTTGCGCTATCGATCGCGCCATTGCCGGCGGCGTTGCCGGAGGCATGGGCGCCGGCACGGCCGGAACGGCGATCGACATGATGGTCGACGTCGGTTCCCATCTGGCCAGACAACGTGCCGCCGAGCGTCTGGCCAAGGCCGCCAATCGGACCGGCGCCGCCCAATGTGCCGCCGAGCGCGCCGCCAAGACCGCCGCTGCCGCCCAGAAGCTGGGCCGAAGCCGGCGCGGAGGCCAGCAGGACTGTCGTGGCGAGCAGAAGAGTGGTTCGTTTCATCGTGCATCTCCCTTGCGTCACGAGGATCGATGTCCTCATGTCCGGCAAACGAGACGGCGGGCGGGTTTAATCCCGACCCGCCGCGATATTTTCGGAAAAGCCCCCTAACGCCCGCGATAAGGCGTGCGGCACGCGCGGCAGACGACGCCGCGCCCGAGCCCAGGTCCGCGCGGATTCGCCTCGGCGTCGAGCGCGGCGATCGGATCGCGCGCGCCGATATGGGCGGCAAGCCGCCCCGCGACCAGCGGCACGGCAAAGGACGTGCCGCGCACCCGCGCGAGCCCGCCGTCCGGCGCGGCCGCCGCCATGTCGGCGCCGGGCGCGGCATAATCGAGATGGAGGGCGCGGCCCGCCTCGATCAGCGGCCGGTTGCGCGCATCGACCGCGGTGACCGCGATCACGCCGGGATAGGAGGCCGGATAAGCGGGCGGCGCCGCGCGCCCGTCATTGCCGACCGGCGCGACGATCCTGAGGCCCCGCGCCTGCGCCTGCGCGACCGCGCGCTGGACCAGCGGATTGGGCGGGCCGACCAGGCTCATCGCCACCACCGGCACGCGCTGGACCACCATCCAGCCGATCGCGCGCGCCAGCGCCAGCGCATTGCCGCCGGCAGGATCGGCGCCGTAGATGTCGGCGACGAACAGGGGCGCGCCGGGATCGGCGCCACGCACGCCGCCTTGGCCGGCGATCAGCGAGGCGACCGCGGTCCCGTGTGGGCTCGGGCGCGGCGCGCCGCGCGCGAAGCCCTGCTGGACCACTCGGCCGGAAAGCGACGGATGCGCGGCGATGCCGCCGTCGATCACGCCCACCGCTGCGCCAGGGGCCACGCCGCCGCGCGCCGGCATGGCCTGCGACGCCGGCATTCCGACCCCACCGGCCTGACCGTAGAGATGGGCAGCGGCGAATGTCGTACCGGGAGCGATCCGGCCGAGCTGTCGCAGCGCCCGGTCTACCGACACGCCACGCGGCACGCCGAGGGTGACGGTGCGCAGGCCGAGACCCTCGATTGCATCCTCGCCGATGCGGATGAAGCCCGCTGCCTGAGCCGCGTCGAGAGTCGCCGGATCGGGATCGATCGCGATCACCTCGCCGCGCACGGCCGGCCCGAGCGCGGTCATCTCGAGCTGCTCCGGATTTCGCCGGACCAGAGCGTCCAGCCGGCCAAGCCTGGCGCGCGCCAGCGCGCCGGCATCGCTGGCCGTGCGATCGACCGTCTCAACGGTCCGGCCGAGCAGATCCCGGCCGGTATCGTCAAGGCCGCCGACGACCCCGCCCACGGGCGGCAACTGAACGGGAGGAGCGAGCTGCGCGCCGGCGCCACCCGCCAGCGCCGCGAGCGCGGCCATTGCCATCCCCATTGCCATCCAATGCCAATGCAGCTTCATTTCTCGCTTTCCCGATCCATCGTCATGGATGAAACGTGCCGTTCCAGTCGTTTCCTCCATGAAACACGGTTGGAGGCAAGCTGTTGCAGGCATTCGAGCGCGAGCTCCTGACGCTGCTGCCCCGGCTGCGCCGGTTCGCACGCGCGCTTGCCCGCGACGCGGCGGATGCCGACGATCTCTTGCAGCTCGCGCTGGAGCGGGCATTGAAGGCGCGCGATCGGTTCGCGCCGGGAACGAGGATGGATGCCTGGATGATGCGGATCGTGCGCAATATCTGGATCGACGAGGCGAGGAGCCGGACGCGGCGCGACCGGACCTTCGCCCCGGCGGAGGCGGGCGAGGGCGTCGGCTCCGACGCCCATGAGGAGATCGAGCGAAGCGCCGAGATGCGCGATGTCGCCCGCGCGATGCATGCGCTTCCCGACGAGCAGCGCGAAGCGGTGGCGCTCGTCCTGATCGAAGGCCTCGCCTATCGCGAGGCGGCCGATCTGCTCGACATCCCCATCGGCACGCTGACCTCGCGGCTCACCCGCGGGCGTCAGGCGCTCGCCGACATGCTGGAGGCGGCATGATGGCCATGAGCGACGAGACATTGATGGCCTGGCTCGACGGAGAGCTCGATCCGGCCACGCGATCGGACATCGAAGCCGCGCTCGCCGCCGATGCGGCGCTGCGCGAACGGCTCGAGCGGCAAAGGCGGCTTCGCGAGCGGCTGACGGCCCATTACGGGCCGGTGGCCGAGGAACCGGTGCCGGCGCGACTGACCGCCCTGCTCGACCCGAAGATCGTCGATCTCGCGGCCGCGCGCGAACGGCGCGCGCGACCTACATGGCAAAGCTTCGCCGCGATCGCGGCAACTTTGGTGCTCGGCATCGCGGTCGGCGTGCTGGCGCCGTTCGGCGGGACCGGGCCGGTCGCGGTCCAAAGCGGTGTCATGGTGGCGCAAGGCCCCTTGGCGGATGCGCTGGACCATCAATTGGCCTCGACGCAAGCCAGCGCCGCGCCGACGCGGATCGGCGTCAGCTTCGCGCGCGCCGACGGCCAATGGTGCCGCACGTTCGACAGCGCCGCGCTTGCCGGCCTTGCGTGCCGCGACGGCGGCCGCTGGCGGCTGATCGCGACCGCGCCCGGCACGGCCGGAAGCGGTGACGGCTACCGGCAGGCGGCCAGCGGCTCGCCGCTGATCCTTGAAGCGGCGCAGAACCTGATGGCCGGCGAGCCGCTCGATGCCGCCGCCGAACGTCGCGCAAGGGATGCGGATTGGCGCGCACCCCTTTCCGATCATCGATAGCGTCGGCGTTCGGCTTGATCGCCGAGCCGCAAGTCTATGGCCGCACGGCACCCGGCTGAAACAGGGTTGCCGCGATGATCGGTATAAGAAGCTCGACCAGCGTGGCTGCGCTGGCCCCGGCGAGCGGCGCCAGCTCGATCATCTGCCGCATCATCTGGACGCCTGCGACGAGCGAGAGCACGAGCGCCGCGCGCTCGGCGGCGTGATCGCCGCGCGCCAGAGCGGTCGCGGTGGCGTGGTGCGCCCCGGCGATCCGCTCGCGGGCGATACGGGCCGCGACGGGACTGCCGGCGGAGCGGAACAGGATCAGGAAGCCGTCGAGGGGACCCGCGCCCTCGGCCGTAATCCCGACCAGCGCTTCGGCCAGCGCCCGGGGAAGGTCTTGTGCCGCCAGATTGCCCGGGGACAGGATGACCGGATCGCGCATGCTGTCGGTCACCACCTCGCCGAACAAGGCCTCCTTCGATCCGAAATAGCGCCCGACCATCATCGCAGTGACGCCGGCTCCTTCGGCAATGCCGCGCAGGCCCGCACCGTCATAGCCATGCTCCGCGAAGGCGCGGCGCGCCGAGGCGAGGATCGCCGCCCTGGTCGCGGCAGCCTGCGCCGCGCGTCCCGTTGATGGCCGGGCTTCTTTCATCACACACCTGTAGACTCAATGAGAGTTGGAGTCTACAAGTGTAGACTGAATGGGCAAGATCGGATGAGCGCGTGACGAAGAGAATATTGGTGACCGGCGGCACAGGCTTCATCGCGGGCTGGGCGATCATCGAATTGCTGAAGCGGGGATTTGCCGTGCGCACCACGATCCGGTCTCCGGATCGCGAACCACTGGTCCGCGTCGGCGTGGCGAGCCAGGTCAAGGCGAACGATCGGCTGGAGTTCGCGATCGCCGACCTGACGCGCGACGAAGGCTGGGACGCGGCGGTGGCGGGCTGCGACCATGTGCTGCACATCGCCTCGCCGCTCGGGCGCGAGGCGCCGGGGGATCGTGACGCCCTGGTCGAGCCGGCGCGCGGCGGCGCGTTGCGCGTGCTGCGCGCGGCCGTCTCCGCCGGCGTCGAGCGGGTGGTGATGACGTCGGCCGCCGCGACCGCGCGGGTGCGCGGCGCCGAGGCCGTCAGCACCGAGGCGATGTGGGCCGATCCCGACGATCCGCTACTCGATCCCTATCGTCGCTCGAAGATCCTCGCCGAGCGCGCGGCCTGGGCGTTCATGGAGAAGGACGGCGACGGGACGAGCCTCACCACGATCCTGCCCGGCGCCGTGTTCGGGCCGTTGCTGCCCGGCTACGAGCCGGGATCGGTCTGGGTGATCGGCAACCTGCTCGACGGCAAGCCGCCGCGCCTGCTCAATCTCGGGCTGTCGGTTGTCGATGTCCGCGATCTGGCGGCCGCGCATGTCGCGGCGCTGACCGCGGCCGAAGCACCCGGCGAGCGGTTCCTGTGCACCGGCCACTTCCTGTGGATGCCCGAGATCGCCCGGATGCTGCGCGATGGCCTTGGCGACGCAGGTGCGCGCGTCCCGGCCAAGGTGCTGCCCGATTGGCTGGTCGGGCCGCTGTCGCTGTTCATGCCGCAGCTCAGGATGTTCCGGCACGACATCGGCCAGCGCCGGGACGCTGACAACGGCAAGGCGCGCCGCGCGCTCGGCTTCGATCCGCGGCCGGCGCAGGAGACGCTGATCGACTGCGCGCATAGCTTGCTGGATTCGGAGGGTTAAGCTCAATCGAGCTGTTCGATTCACGACCCGAAACTCCAGACCGGGATGCCCATCTTGCGCGCCTTGTCGGCAAGGTTGGCGTTGATGCCGGTGCCCGGGAACGCCAGCACGCCGACCGGCAGCTCGGCGAGCAGCGCATCGTTGCGCTTGAACGGCGCCGCCTTGGCGTAGCGGCTCCAGTCGGGCCGGAACGCGATCGTGGCGACTCTGCGCGCCCGTGCCCAGCATTCGGCGATATGCTCGGCGCCGGTCGGCGTGCCGCCATGCAACAGAACCATGTCGGGATGTTTGGCGCGGACCTTTTCGAGCGCGTCCCAGATGGGCCGATGATCCTGATAATCGGCACCGCCGGTGATCGCGATGCGTGTGCCCGCAGGAATCAGAACCTGATTGTCGGCGCGCTTGCGCGCCGCAATGAACTCGCGGCTGTCGACCATCGCGGCGGTCAGCGCCTTGCGATTGACCAATGAGCCGCTGCGCGGGCTCCAGGCCCGGTGCATGTGCAGCTTGAACTGCTCGGCCGCGGCCTCACGGAAGAACTCCATGGCATCGCGGCGCTCGATCAAGGTGACGCCTTCACGAAGGAGCCGTTCGAGCTCGACCGATCTGACCTCGCTGCCGTCCTGCTCGCGGACCGAGCGGCGCTGCGCGACCTCATTGTCGTCGAGCTGGCGTTCGATCCGTTCCGCCGCGCGGTGGAAGACATTGCCGAAGGCCCAGAGCAGGTTCTCGAGATCGGGCTCCAGCCGCGTGTCCTGGAGGGTGGCGACCATCGCATCGAAGATGTCGGCGATCGCACCCGCCGCTAGACGCGGTTCCGGCAAAGGTCGCGGGTCGGGCTGGTCGTCGAACGGGCGATATCCATAGAGCGCGATCTCATCGAGCAGGTGCGCGGTCTGCGAGAGGGCGCCTTCTTCGTCGTCGGTCGTCATGAATGATCTCCTCGTGCCGGCCCCGCACGCTCGCGGGGCCTTCCGGGCGATCCTCTCGGGCGGCGGCGGCGCGGCGGCGCACCCCTCTTCCCGGCGGGCTCGAGATGACGTCGGTGACAAAGGGCCGAAGCGAAGCGGAGGACGGGGCGCGGCGGCTATTTTGCCTCGCGCTGCAAAGCGGAGGCGTCAGCCGGAGCGGCGGAAAATAGTCGCCGCGCCCCGTTGCGCCGCCGCGCCGCCGCCGCCAGATCGCCCCCTCAAAGGCCCCGCCGTGCGGCTCCCGGCATGAGCGCGTCAGGCGGCGATGAGGAAACGCTGCGCGTCGTCCGGCGCAAGCTGCGGTGCGATCGCGCGGGCAAGATCGTCCCGGCCGAGAGCGCGCAGGGCATCGTTGAAGTCGGCCCCGAACGGCGGGATCAAGGGCAGGATCTCGATGCCGGCGGCCGCGCCGCGCTCGCGCAGCGTGTTCCAGGCGCCTGTCCCGGCGCCGTCGGCATCGCGCACGACATAGAGACGGCGGAGCGGATTCGGCCAGACGAGCGCGGCGAGATGGGCGGATGAAAGACAAGCGATCGTCGGCAAAGCCGGCATCGGCATGCGGAGCGACAGGTTCGTCTCCAGGCCTTCTCCCGCTGCCATGACCGGTCCTGCCATGCCCAACCGCACGCCATGTCCGAGCAAGTCGCCCATGGCCCGGCGCGGTGTCGCGATGTCGGCCTTGTCGCATGTCGCCGGATCGAGCCAGGTCCGGTGAACACCGGTGATCGTGCCGTCATTGTCGGTGACGGTCGAGATCAAGGCTGGGAACGAAGCGGCCGTGTCCGGTGCGTCGTCGACATCGGCGCGATACCAGCAGCGGGGATGAAATCTGAGCCAGGGAAGATCGCGGACCCCGGTAATACCGCGCCTCCGCAGATAGGACTCGGCGAGCGTGCCCGCGATCGGCCTGGACCCAGCGAACAGCCGGCGTGCCGCCTTGCGCGATCCCGCCGGAGCGCGCGGTTCGTCGGGATCGTAGTCGGACGCCGGTCGCGGCAGCGACAGGAACAGGCGCGCCTCGTCGAGGGTCTCGGCGAGGGTGCGGTGGCCCTGATTGAGGGCGATCAGGTCGATGAGGTCGCCATGCTCGCCAGTGGCCGCGTCGGTCCATTTGCCGGCGGCGCCCTTACCATGCTCGGGGCCTTTGAGGCGCACGTAGAGGCTGCGCCCTGGCGAACCGAGCGCATCGCCGACGATCCAATAATTGCCGACATGGCGGCCGGCGCGAAGATAGTGCCGACAGACGGACTCGGCATTGCGCGCCAATGCGCGCGACAGGTCGGATGCGGCTCCGGACACGAACGCCTCCCGCAAGAAAATGGGGTCCGCCGACGCGACGGACCCCAAAGGTAAGCGAGGATTATTCGGCTGCGACCGGGAGCGCGTCGTCGGTGCCGACAGTATCTTCCGCCTGCATCTCCGCGGTGTCGATGGCCGGTTCACCGCCATCGGCCGCCGATTGCGCGACCGCTTCGGCGACCGGAGCGGGTGCGCGGAGCGATTCCGGAAGCCAGCCGGTCCCGGCGAGCAGCTGCTCGGCCTCCTTCACCATGTCGGGCTTCTTGAAGCCTTCGATCCGGCGCGCGGCCTCGATACCCTTCGCCTCCTCGACTGCCGCCACGATGCGGGCCTTGGTCACGCGGCCGAGGAAATTGTCAGCCGTGGGCGTCCAGCCGGCGGCGACCATGTCGAGCCCGACCGCCTGCGCCAGCCGGTCGGCATGCGCAATCGCGCGCGGACGGCGATTATAGGGCTCGATCACCGCGTTGACGCCGACCGATACGCAATAGGCGAACAGCATGCGCGTCTTCTCCTCGCCCATCGCGACCAGCGCATCCCAGAGCTCCTCGGATTCCTTTGGGAGCGCCGAGACCCAGGCCTGGTGCCGCTCGTCGAGCGTGTGCGCCGAGACGCTGTCGGCCAGCTCCGGTCCCTGTGCGCTGAACGCGACATGCTTGATGTCGAGCTCGATGCAGGAATCGAGATTGTAGCGGTAGAAGACCCTGAGGCAGAGCGCGTGCAGCGCGGCCAGGAAGGCGATCTCCGGGCGCTCGCCGAGCGCGGCACGCAGCGCCAGGGTGCGGTGCGCGGTCAACTCGGTGACGAGCCGATCGGGCAGGGGCTTCATGCCCTCGTCCTCCGGTTCGGCCGGTGGAGTCGCGCCACCGGCCGGCGCCGCCGCATCGTCATTGGCCGCGGTCGGGCTCTCGCCCGTGCCGTCCCGCGCGTTTTCGTCCGCAGGCGCCGGCGGCTCGTCCTCGGGCCGGACATAGCCGCGCTCGACCCGGAGCATGCCGCCGCCGTCGATGCTGACGAAGATGCCGGCACGTGCGATCTCTTCGGGATCGTAGCGGACCGGGCGGGCCTCGAACTCGCCAAGCGCGGTCTCGATCTCGCCGAGCCGCTCATCGACCTCGTCGGGGATTTCGTCGGCTTCCGCATAGGTCGCCTCGAGCGTATCCAGCTCGGCCTGGAGCGCATCGCGCGCCGCCGTTTCCTCGTCGGTCAGCGGCACCTCCTCGCCGCGCAGCAGCCTGAGGCCGTAGGTATGGCCATAGGGGAAGCTGATCGCGGCATCGATCCACTTCCAGCCCTCGGCCTTCAGCGGTTCGCATTCCTCGCGCAATTTCTCGCTGACGAGCAGATCGAGCAGCGAGGCATCCTGCAGCCAGCCGCCATCGTCGGACTCGAACAGGTCGCGCATGACGCTGCCGCCGGCCTCGACATAGGCGTCGATCCCGACGAATTGCGCGCGCCGGTCGGACGCCCGGACCGCGGCCTCGGTCAGCATGCGGCGGATTTCGAACGGCTGCCGGGAATAGGCGCGCTGCAGCGCCTCCCAGACCTGCTCCTGGCGCTCGTGGTCGGGATTGACGGTGAACGCCATCAGCTGCTCGAGCGTCATGCCGTCCTCGGCATAGAGGTCGAGCAGGGCCGGGCTGACCGACGCAAGGCGCAGCCGTTGCTGCACCACATTGGCCGAGACGAAGAAGGCCGCGGCGATCTCCTCCTCGGAATGACCCTTCTCCCGCATCGCCGCGAAAGCGCGGAACTGGTCGAGCGGGTGCAAGGGCGCCCGCTCGATATTCTCGGCGAGGCTGTCTTCCTCGGCGAGGCCGGTCTCGCGCACGACGCAGGGGACGGGCGCGGTCTTGGGCAGACGCTTCTGCTTCACCAGCAATTGCAGCGCCCGATAGCGCCGCCCGCCGGCCGGCACCTCGAACATGCCCGTCTCGGCGCCGTCGGCGTCGAGCACCGGCCGCACGGTCAGGCTCTGCAGGAGCGTGCGCCGCGCGATGCTCTCGGCCAGCTCCTCGATCGACACGCCCGCCTTGATGCGGCGGACGTTCGACTGGCTCAGCACGAGCTTGTTGAACGGAATGTCCCGCGATTGGGACAGGACGATCTTCTGGGCCGTAGCCATGGCAGTTCTCCATGACGGGCCGGCCGGGAGCCTCTCTCTCGGCGCTCAACCCGTCATGGACGGGGCGCGGCCCTCTCCCTCCCGGGGTGGAGAGCCGCGCCGGGGCCGGGGTTCAAGCAGCCGCCGCGAACGGGTCCACCAGTTTGTGGATCGGCTGGGCGCGGCCCATCCAGGGCTCCGGCCGGATGCAGCGCACCCAGTCGGCGAAGCTGGGCACGAAGCCCAGATCCTCGATCACATGCTGCTCGCCTACCAGGCGGACCGGGACGACGCGCCCGTTGGAGAGGATGATCGTCGCGCCAAAGAACCGCTCCAGCATGAAGATGCCCTCGGCATGGTGTCGGAGCGCTCGATGCCGAAAGTCGGCGGTGATCATCTTCGATTCGTCGAACCACTGGTGGAGCGGCAGGAAATCCTCCGCCGTGCCGCCCCACTTCCTCACGCTGGAAAGCGCGTGGTGATAGCAATGTCCCATGGCGCCCTCCTGTCAGAACTCGTGGGTGTGGCTGTCGACCGCCTCGATCCGGTAATTGAAATCGAGCGTGATCAGGTCGCCGGCGACGTCGAACTCGAACGCGCCATAGGCGCCTTCATTATTCTCCCAGCCGCCATGCTTGGCCTCAAGGATGAGGTAGCACATGGATTCGATCGCCTGGGGAAGCGGCTCGGTGCGCGGGTGGATGTCTTCGGCGAAATATTCCGTGCTCGCGATCTCGACCGGTGTGTCCGGAAGCTCGACTTGCGCCTCGCCGGCTTTCGCTTCGACATGCTCGATCTGGCCGCTGTCGCCGACGCCATCGAACGACACGGTGACGCAGGTGATGCCGGCCGCGGCGAGCGCGGCGTGGATGTTCGCCTTATTGGTGGGATAGAGTGCGGCTGCGCGGGCCTCATAGGCCGCGAGGCGGCTCATGAAGTCGTCCGCGTCGAACTGCGGCGCGGCGGTTGGGGATTCGTCCGGCATGGTCAGTCTCCATGACGGGCCGGCCGGAGCCACTCTCTCGGCGCTCGACCCGTCATAGACGCGGCGCGGCCCTCTCCCTCCGGAGGGAGGAGGACCGCGCCGGCCGGACGATGCAGGCTAGCGGACGGTGGCGAGCAGCTTGGCGGCCTTGCCCTCCAGCTCTAGCCGCGCATCCTGGTGCGGCTTGTCGCGCGCGACCGCGGTGATCCCCTGCACGAAGTCGAAGATGGAGGCTGGCGGACGACCCTCCTCGTCGAGCACCCGGGCGATGATCTTCTCAGTCTCGCCCTTGGAGAAGCCGCGCTTCCTCAGGAACTCCTGCCGATCGTCATCGTCGCGGGCGACGATCTGCGCGCGGGCGGCCTGGATGCCAGCCATGAAGGGCGCGGGCGAGGAGGTGGCGAACCGCTCCAGCGCCGGCGCCGCCTCTTGCGCGAAGCGGTTGGCGGCGAACTTCGAATGCCGGATGCTGATCTCCTCGAAGCCTTCGGCGCCCCAGATGTTGCGGTTCATGCAGACCGCGCGCAGGTAGAAGCTCGCCATGCCAAGCGTCTTCGAGCCGACCTCGCTGTTCCAGCAATAGAAGCCCCGGAAGTAGAGATCGGGATCGCCGTTCGGCAGCTGGCCGGCCTCGATCGGGTGCATGTCATCGACCAGGAACAGGAAGACGTCGCGGTCGCTCGCATAGAGGGTCGTGGTGTCCTTGGTCACCTCGACGAACGGATTGTGGGTCATGGTCGACCAGTCCAGCAGGCCCGGGACCTTCCAGCGTGTGTCGCCGGTACCGTTGCCGGCGATCTTCATCACCGCCGCGACCAGCTCATGATCCCAGATCCGGCCATAATCGGGCCCGGTGACGGCGCGCAGTTCGGTGCGGCCGTCCTCGGTCTCCAGCGTCTTCATGAGCTCGCCGCGATGGGCGAGCAGACCGTGCTGAAGGTTGATGCCGGCGAGGGCCGCCGGGAGCTGGCGCAGATAGCTGGAGGGCGCCCCGACCAGGCTGCTGAGCTGGCCGAACGACCAGTGGGTGGGTGCGACCGGTTCGTTCCGACCCGGCAAGATCAGCGCAAGGCGCTCGGCATTGTCGCGATCCGCCTCGACCCGGACCTCCCGGGTCTCGACGGTGCGGGTCGTGGCGCGCTCGGCGCGTGCCTTCACTGCTGCGTGAAGCTCGGTGAGCGAAAGATAGCGCTCGTCGTCGGGGCGCGAGAACCATTCAGACGAGACGCGGCCGATGCGCTGGCCGCGGGAAATGTCGACCTTGAAGCCTGGACCGGTGGGACGGGAAGCGGGGGACTGGGTGAGAAGGGTTGCCATGAACTGTCTCCGCGACGGGCGCCGAGAGCCTTTCTCTCGAACCTCGACCCGTCATGACCCTCCCGGCCCGCCTCTCACTCTCGATGCGGCGAAGCCGCCTGACCAAGGCAGCGCCCTTGGCGAAGCCGGCCGTCGCGGCGGCGTGCGCGCGGGCCTTGGGGGCCAGCCGTCGCCGCGCCCTCCGGCCCGAGCCGAGAGCGCCCGCGCGGGCAAACAGACGCGCGACCTCTGGCGGCGCCTGCCGACGCCAGTGTGTGCACCGCGAAGACCCGCGCTCCGCTTGGGGTGTTGCGGGGGCGGAGCCGCCCGCAGAAGGGGTACGGCCAGACATGAGGCTGGGCGTTAGGGGAAGGCTTTCCCCTCAAGCGAAACCTTAATCTATCCGGTCGCCGCCAGATCGTCGCCGCGCGCCGCCGGCGGCGCGCGGCGGGTTGCCGAGGTCTGGGCGACGAACCGATCAGCTTCCATGTTGTGAATCTGTTGAATGCTGCTCACATTGATTTTCCGGTTTTCGTGAGTCGCATTTTTGCTCCGGGGCGGTGGGTGGAAGGCTGCGGTGACGAAACTTCAGATTGGGTGCAACCTTACGCCCAATGAGGGCAAGCAGCTCAATGCGCATGCTGAGGCGCATGAGCTGTCCCGGCCGCGGCTGTGCGCCTTGCTGGTGCTCCGGGAGTTGAACCTGAAGCGGCTCGGCGAGCTCAAGGGCCGCTACGCCGGATCGGAACCAAAGAAGGGCGCTGCGCGTGTGACCGCCCGGATCTCGAACGAGGAGGTGAAAACCGATTTTTCAGATTTGGCTGAGAAATGCGGTCTTGGGTCGGATGATGCAGCTGCGATCATATTCAGGGCGGAGCTTGACGAGCATTGGCTCAGCGAGGCGCTTCGTGCCTGAGCGGGAATCACCCTTGATTCCCCTTGCCGGGAAGGGTAATCTGTCGCGTAGGGCCATTGCCGATGACGCATTGCAAATGTTCCTGATTTGTTCCAATCTCGTTCGCCCCTCGGGGGACCGAGTCTTAGCCGCGGAAAGGAGCCTCCCATGCCAATCATGGCGGTCGTAGACCGGAGCGATGCTCGAGCTTCCGCGCGCGTGCTTGCGAGCACGGCCAAGCGCTGTATCGATGGCGAGCTGGAGCCCAGGACGCACCGGGTCGCGCTCAACAATCTCTTCCGGTTGCTCAACGCCTATCGGGCGCATGGCTTTGCCGGCTATGCCTATGAGGCGCGCTCGCCGCGCGGGCCCGAGGCCCTGACGCTCATGCCGACGATGGATCGCCATGTGGTCGACCTTCGTGTCGCGCTCGATGAGGCGCTGGAAGAAACCTATGGCGGTCAGAGCCGGGAGGACGCGATCGGTCAGATCGACGTGGTGATCCGGAGCGTCGCGCGCTCCGATGAGCCCGAGGCCGATGCGCGCGCCCTCACGTCCCGGTTTCTGGACGTGTTCATCGACCGCCTCCACACGCATTAGGCTTGGATCCGCGCGCCTTCCTGGTTGAAGAGTGCAAGAGCGTCAGGGTCGCGCTCAACGAGACCCTTCGGCATGATTATGGGCCCGAGCGCAGCAGGCTTTATTTCGAGGAGTGCAAGGTCCGTCTCCAGGTCGTCGAGCAGGCGCTCGTGGACAGCCCGGACATGGATCGGGAAACGATCGCGGCGCATATGCGCGGGCTCAGCGCGCTCGGCAGCCGCATTTCGCTGATCGAGCGATCGCATCTCGGCGAATTTTCCTGGCCCTTCGCGGCCATCATCGAGCAGGTGGCCGAGCGACTCTTCGTCGAGAAATCGCTCGACGGCGACATGGAGCCCATCGTCCATGTCGTCGCCGAAGGCACGGACTATCAGATCGTCGACGATGAGGTGCCGCCGCCCGGCAACCGCCGCATCATCATCGTCGCCTTCCCCCGCCAGCTCAAACATCATGTGCTGCTCCATGTGATCTTCGGTCATGAACTCGCGCATACAGCGATCAATGCCGAAGGCCCGGGCGCGCTGATGAAGACCAGCGTTCTGCCGCTGGCCGGATATGGACCGCTGCAGGATGGGATCCAGGCGTCGGCCTGGCTTCGGCGCGATGACGCCCCGCCCTCGGTTCGCGCCATGGCCGAGAAACCCGGATTCACCTTTCAGGAGCAATGGCTGGTCAATTGGCGCCAGGAGATCATCTGCGATCTGTTCGGGCTGATGCTCTTCGGCCCCGCCTTCGCGGCCGCGCATCGCACGATCATCGAAGCGCTCTGCCCTCGACCCGATGCGTTCGATCTCGAAAGCACCACCCACCCGCCTTATCCGATCCGGCAGAAGATCCTTGCCGCGGCGACCCGGGATCGTGGCTGGGACGCACCGATCACGACGGAAGAGGACGGGGTCGCGCACGCGGCCGAGCGTTCGCTGCTCGGCTACGTCACCGAAGCAATCGATCAACCCTGGTTCGAGATTTTCGACGCGGGGCGGATCAAGGAGATTCTCGACGCTCTGGCCCAGGTGCTGGCGCCTTACGAGCTGGGCTATGTGCCGCCTGACCGAGCGATGTTCTGTGAGCTGCTGCGGCGCCTGAGCCAGGAGCGTCCGCCGATTTGGCAGGTGGTGGATGAGGAGGGGGTTCCGACAAACCATCCCGTCTCGGGTGCGCACAGCCTTTATGCCGGCTGGTCCTATTGGTTCGGACGGGCCGCGCTGGCCGAGGAGGCCAGGCAGCAGGACCCCCGCGTCCAGGAGCTGTCCTTTCTCGAGCTCAACCAGCTCTGCGACCAGGCGCTCCTGCAACAGCGCGCGATCGATCTCGTGGGCGAGGCACCGCAATGAGCACCTTGGGCCGAGGCGAGATCATCCGCCGGATGCAGCTGCCCGGAGACCTCTCCGTTTCCCCATTGCTCTCCAGCCGCCAGATCGGCGCCGCCAGCGTCGACCTCCGCATGGGCAATGTCGTCCTCATGGTGCGGGCGCGCGGGTCATCCCATGTCGATCCGGCGGCGGTGAAGCAGGCCGCGTCGATGGATCACGCGCGACAGGTCGTCATTCAGCAGAAGCATGAGCGGCACGAACTGCCGTTCCGGTCTGCCTTTCTGCTCCATCCCGGCGCCCTGGCGTTGGTCCCGACGCTGGAATGGGTGACGATCCCCCAGGATCTGATCGGCGCCGTGACGGCGCGGTCGACCTGGGCACGCGAGGGGTTGAGCATCGCGACGGCCACGCTGATCGAACCGGGCTACAAGGGGATCGTGACCCTCGAGCTCGCGAACCTCGGCGAGATTCCGATCAAGCTCTATCCCGGCCTGGAACTGGCGCAGATCACGTTCAGCACGGTCGAAGGCGCGGCGGCGCGTCTTGATCCAGGCCAGTTCCGCCTGTCCTTCGAGCCGCGGCAGGGGCAGGTCGCCAAGCCGTCCGAATTTCCGTTCCTCCCGGACCGGGACTAGGCCGGGGCGGAGACCAGCCCGCGACCGACATCGACGGCACCATATCGATCGAAATCGACGATCACGTCGCGGCGCGTGTTGGCCTCGATATAGCTCTTGAGGGATTGCGCGGAGACGGGCTCGCCGTCCTGGCGCAGCCGTCCGGCCCAGAGGGCGGCTATGCCGGCCACGTGGGGGCAGGCCATGCTCGTCCCGCTCATGACGCCGAGTCCCCCGCCCGGCAGCGCCGAGACGATATCGACGCCCGGCGCCACGACCAGAGGGTTCGCATTCGAGAATTCGGCGACACGGAAGCGGGCGCCGTCGCGGCCGACAGCCCCAACGGAGATGTCGCATGCGGCAGCCGGAAGGGAGGCGGCGATGCGATAGTCGTCGCGGAGATCGCGACGGCTTTCGTTGCCCGAGGCCGCTACGATGAGGGGAGAATTGCCGAGCAGTGGCTGCCGAACCTGCGCTATGACGGCTTCAAACAGGCCGAGATGCTCCCGGAAAGACACCAGCGCGTCGGAGGTCGCGAGGTCGATCGGCCAGCCGTGATCGTCGACGAGTTCCTGGACCATTCCCGGGAAGTCGAAGCCGATGGACATCGAGATGATGTGCGCGCGCTGGTCGAACGCCCAAATGATGCCGTCGTAGAGCATCCGGGTCGTGCCGCCGCCGGTGCGGTCCAGCACCTTGCCGATGATCGCCTGCTCAACACCTGGGGCGACGCCGATCCGATTACCCTCCACTTCGCGCCCGAAGATCGTGCCGGCGCAGTGCGTTCCATGACCGTCGCCGTCGCCATCGCCTTCACCGGTGAAGTCGCGCTGCTCGATCGTGACGCCCTGAAAAGCGGGATGGGTGGCGTCGATTCCCGTATCGAGCACGGCCACACGACATCCGGAGCCGTCGAACGGGCTGTTGTCGGCGCCGACCGCGCCAACACCCCACAGATCCTCCGCGGCTCCGCTCTTTTTGGTGACTGGCGCAATCAATTTGGTCCGCACCGTCTTCGCGAGGCGAACCCCGGGGGTCGCCGCAGCTTCGGCAGCTTGCTTCCCATCCAAATTCTCATGCGTGACACGCGCCCTGGGCTGCTCATCGGCCGCGCCACCCAACCGGGCACCGCGCGGGCGCGGTCCGCTTCTCGGCTGCGCGGGCCAAAGAACGGTGTATTCGGTCATGTCCGTGCCCAATTCGCGGGCCGGCTGCGGCTCGTGCCATGTGATGGACAGTGGTGATTCAAGATGTGCATGTCTGCGACACCTTCGATTCTTGGTTTCATCGTATCTCTAGCATTTGGTTACGCCTTGGCAACGAGCGTAGAGCTTCGCATCACCAGAAGCAGAACTGGATAGGCGGCGTGTTTGGCAGGGATTGCATGGCGCTCGAATGCGAATGGCGCACCACCCAAGATCGCCGCCTTATGCGAAGGCTATACGCAAGTCTTCCCACTTGGCGTCGGGGCCGGTTGGGAGCCGGAGGAAAGCGGCGTGGCTGTAGGCCATGTTCTGCTTGATGTGGCCGAGCTTCATGATGTCGAGATCGTCGTGGAGCGGGTTGGTCGTCTTCCTGACCTCCAGCACGAGTAAATTGGCATCGTCATGGCCGGGCTAGTGCACAATGATGTCCGGGAAGACGCGCTGGCAGACCAAATTTCCCTCGGAATCGGGATACTCGATATCCTTCGGGTCGACGCCGTGGCGGTTATATTCGACGTGCACCGAGTGATCGGCGAAGGATCGCTGCAATATGGCCGCGAGGCAGGCGCAGATCGTCCGCTCACCGACATCGAAGCCGAGGATCACGGCCTCCTCGTCGTAGAGCGTCTCGATCGCAGCCATCACGGTCGCTTTGATCGCGCCTGCATCCACGGACATTCCCTTCGGTTCTTGAATGACGGGTCGCAACTTAGGCCTGCAGCAGCTGAAGTGCATCCCGGTCTGGGACCGGGGCTGCTGGAACGAAGAGCTTTAGCAGCGCCCTGAGGCGATTCGCATCCTCGCTCTTCACGGCCAGCGCTTTGGCGACGGCACAAAGCAGTTGGTCGTCGCTGTCGGCGGTCTCGATTTCAACTTCAGCGACGACGGCCTGTGCGCCGGCCAATGCGGCCGCGATCCGCTCGCTGACGCGGTCGGCAACCCGACGCGCTGGTTCATTCTGAACATGCGCGTAGATCGCGGTTGAGCGGAGGCTGGCATGTCCGAGAATGGCGCCGGTGAAGGCAAGCGCCTCGCCCGATGAGATCGCCGTTGAGCCCATCGTGTGGCGAAGCGTGTGCGGGGAAACCCCTGGGAGGTCGGCTTTCTCGATCGCGCGCCTCCAGGGCGTCTTGTAACCTTGGAAGAAGCCTTCGCCCGTTTCCGCCGGGAAGACATGTTCCGAATCGTCGGATCGGGCGATCGCGCGCAGGACAGCGATTGCGGCGCTGCCGAGCGGACGGACGGATTTGCCCGTCTTCGTGTCCGCGAATCGCAGGCAACCATGCTCGAAATCCACCTCCGCCCATTTGAGCCCGGCGATTTCATCGCGGCGGCAGCCGGTCAGGGCCCAAAGCCGCATGATGTCGAGCGCCTTGTCGTTCACCGCTTCCGACGCGAGGTCGTCGATCGCCTGGCCCAGCCGTTGGACCTCCGCGAGGGTGAGATATCGCTCCTTTTGATTGTCGGTCTTTCGCACGGCTGCCCTGTCGCACGGATTGCGCTCGATGATCTCGCGGCGGACCGCAAAGCTGAAGACGGCTGAGAGATCGCGGAATGCCTTGCGCGCGGCTCCTTCGCCCCCTCTCACCGTGATGATGCGTCGCGGCCCCAGCCTCTCCCGTTTGGCAGTCTTGCCCTCCTCGACATCTCTGAAAAAGCGCTCGATCTCCGTTGCGCCGATTTCGAAGACGACGTTGCGGCCGAGCAAGGGCAGGACGTGATGCCGAAGTCGTGACAGCGTGTACTTCTTGGTGCGCTCCTTCATCGGATGCCCTTGGCGCTTGCCGCGCTGGATGAAACATCCTTCATTTTCGTAGAGCGCGATCAGCTCGGACATCCGCATTTGGCGTCTCCGCGCCTGCAGCTCGGCGGCCGGATCGTCGCCGAGAGCGACACAGCCGAGGATCTTCTTGGCGTGCCTTCGGGCAAGCTCAGGCGTCAGGACACCCAGGCGGCCGATAGTCACCACTTTTTGTGTGGCTCGCCGGCCGCCACCATTGGCGCGATATTTCACGATGAAGGTCTTGGTTCCGCTGGGCTCGATGCGCAGGCCGAAGCCTGTGAGGTCGCCGTCCCAGATATGATATCGCCGAGTTTGTTTTTCGACGTTTTTGCAGACACGGTTCGTCAGCAACGTGGCATTGCGTTTGGCCATAGGTTGCACCCCAAGGTTGCAACCGGCAGCCACCACCTATCCACCAAGGCGACCGGAAATTAACGGATACGATGATGCCGCAAACGGCGGCGATGTTCAAGCAAGCATTTGAATAGTAGTGATATTTCGTAGTTCCGGATATCTATGGTATGGCCCCGACACAGATTGCCAAGGTTGGGGTCGAGGGTTCGAATCCCTTCGCCCGCTCCAGATTTCTCACCGGGGAATCGTCGCGAAGGGCCGCCGTGAGGCGGCCCTTTGCTCTACTGCGCGGGCGTTGGCGCCGCCGGCCGCGGTGCGCCCTCGTGGTAGCGGTGGAACCATTCCAGGATCGCATTGGCCTTGGCGCCGCTCTGCGACGGGCGCGCGGCGAGGCCGCCATGGCTTGCGCCGGGCACCCGCACCAGGGTGGTCGGCACGCCGCGAAGCTGGAGCGCGGTGTAGAGCTGCTCGGCCTCGCTCGGCGGGGTGCGATGATCCTCGGTGCCGACGACGACCAGGGTCGGCGTCTGGATGTTGCCGGCGAGGCTGAGCGGCGATCGCGCCCAATAGCCCTGCGGGTCCTCCCAAGGATAATGGCCGAACCAGTAGCGCGAGAAGAAGGGCGTGAAGTCCGAGGTCAGGACGAAGCTCGCCCAGTCAATCACCGGCTTCTGCGAGGCCGCGGCGCGGAACCGGTTGGTCTTGCCGACGATCCAGGCGGTGAGCACGCCGCCGCCGGAGCCGCCGGTAACGTAGAGATGATCGGGATCGGCGAATCCCTGTGCGATCGCCGCATCGACCGCGCTCATCAGGTCGTCATAGTCCTGGCCCGGATAGGCATGGTGGATGAGATTGGCGAACTCGGCGCCATAGGAGGTCGATCCGCGCGGATTGGTGGACAGGACCACATAGCCGGCGGCGGCATAAAGCTGGTCGTCGGTCGAGAAGGACGGGCCATAGGCCGAGAACGGCCCGCCGTGGATTTCGAGGATCAGCGGATAGCGGCGCCCCGCCACATAATCGGGCGGAAGCGTCAGCCAGGCGTCGATCGGCCGCTGGTCGACCGATGAGGCGACGTCGATGTGGCGGACCTCGCCGAGCCGCCGCGCGGCGAACAGCTCGCTGTTCAGCGAAGTCAGCCGCCGCACATTGCCGCCGCGCACCACCGCCACGTCGGGCGGCCGGTTGCCGTCGCCGGCGGAGATCGCGACCGTGCCGTCGCGCGCGACGCTGAAGCTGCCGCCGGTATAGGGTCGGTCGAACTCGGTCCCTGTGAGGCCCGTCGCGACATCGCGAATCGATCCGTCGAGACCGACCCGGGCGACCTTGGTGCGGCCGCGATCGTCATATTGGACGTAGATGGACCGTCCGTCCGCCGCCCAGACGGGGTTGGAGACGCTGCGATCGAGCGAGGCGGTGAGCGCCCGGGCGCCCGAACCGTCCGCGTTCATCACATAGAGCAGGTTGTTCTCATAGGACCGCTCGTGATCGTCATAGCCGGTATAGGCGATCAGCCGGCCGTCGGGGGAGGCCGCGGGCTCGCCGTCCGGGCCGTTGCGGCTGGTCAGCGGGGTGATCCGCGAGGTCGCGACGTCGAGCGCATAGACCTCGCTGTTGGCGGCGTCGCGCTGCCAGTTTTCGTGGCGGTTGGCGCTGAACAGGATGGTGCGCCCGTCCGGCGTCCACGACAGCGGGCCGCCGTCATTATAGGGCCCGTAGCTGATCTGGCGCGGCGCGCCGCCATCGGCGGAAACGACGAAAATCTGATCGTAGCCGGCATGGAGATAGCCGCCGCCGTCGAATCGATAGACGACCGTGTCGATCACCTGGAGGTCATCGGCCCAGCGGGCGCCTTCGGGCCGGGGCTGCGGCGCGCCGAGCCGCGGCGCATCGTCGGGGACGAACATCGAATAGGCGATCTGGCGTCCGTCGGGCGACCAGGCGATCGCGCTCGGCGCTTCGGGCAGGCCGGTGATCCGCGCGGTTTCGCCATTGGCCATCCAGCGGACATAAAGCTGCGGGTGGCCCCCCTCGGGCGTGGCCACATAAGCGAGGCGGTCGCCGGTCGGGGACCAGCGCGGCTGGCTCGCCGTGCCGGGGCCGGCGGCGATCGGCACCTGTCGCCCGCTCTGCGTGTCGACCAGCCAGATCGTCGGCCGGTATCGGTCGGTCATGATGTCGCCCGAACGGCGGACATAGGCGATCCACCGCCCGTCGGGGCTGATCTCCGGATCGCCCGCGGCCTCCAGGTCGAACAGGTCGCGCGTCGTGAAACGCGTGTCGGGGCCGGTGGCGGGCGCCGCGGCCAGACTCGCGGGCCAGGCCAGCGCAAGCGCGCAGGCCAGGATTGCTTTCTTCATGATTGCGCCTCCCCGTTTTCGATCACGTTTTGAGGATCATAAGCCCCGGGCCGGGTTCGGCAAGCGCCTCAACCCTTTCGGAACGGCCCCATCTCGCCGAGCGCCGCGATCTCGTGGGCGACGGCGGCGCGCTCGCGCTCCAGATAGTCGGCCACGGCGCGGCGGAATCCCGCATCCGCGATGTAATGCGCCGACCAGGTCGCGACCGGCCGGTAGCCCCGGGCGAGCTTGTGCGATCCCTGTGCCCCCGCCTCGACCCGGGCGAGACCGCGTTCGATGGCGGCGTCGATCGCCTGGTAATAGCACAGCTCGAAATGGAGATTGGGCACGTCCTCGGTGCAGCCCCAGTAGCGGCCGTAAAGCGTGTCGGCGCCGATGAGGTTGAGCGCGCCGGCGATCGGCCGCCCGTCGCGAAGCGCGAGGATCAGCAGGATCCGGTCCGCCATCCGCTCCCCGATCATCGAGAAGAAGGCGCGGGTGAGGTAAGGGCGGCCCCATTTGCGGGCGCCGGTGTCCTGATAGAATTCCCAGAAGGCGTCCCAATGCGCCTCGGTGAGGTCCGCGCCGGTGACGTGCTGGATGACGAGCCCCGACACCGCCGCCTCGCGCTCCTTGCGGATCGCCTTGCGCTTGCGCGACGACAGCGCGGCGAGGAAATCGTCGAAGCGCGCATAGCCTTCGTTGGTCCAGTGAAACTGGCTGTCGGCGCGGATCAGCCAGCCCGCCGCTTCGAAGATCGGGACCTCGTCCTGCGCGATGAAGGTGGCGTGGGCGGAGGACAGGCCGTTGCTGTCGACCACCCGCTCGGCCGCCGCGATCAGCGCGGGGGCGAGCGACGGGCTGCGCGTCAGCAGCCGCCGGCCCGGCACGGGGGTGAACGGCACCGCGATCTGGAGCTTGGGATAATAATCCCCGCCGGCCCGCGCCCATGCCTCGGCCCAGGCATGGTCGAACACATATTCGCCCTGGCTGTGGCTCTTCACATAGGCCGGCATCAGCGCTTCGGGCCGGCCGTCCGCTCCGTCGATCGCGATCGGCAGCGGCTGCCAGCCGGTCCGCACGGTCGCGCTTCCCGATTCCTCCAGCGCCGAGAGAAAGGCGTGGGTGAGGAAGGGATTGTCGGTGCCCGCGCAGCGATCCCAGTCGGGGGCGTCGAATCTCGACACACCGTCGACGAGCCGGGCGACGACCGGCTCGCCGCCGCTCACGCGGGCACCTCGTAGATGATCTGATCGGCGTTCGCCGCCGCCCGCGCGCGGTCCGCTTCGGTGCGGACGGTCCAGGTCAGCACCGGCATCCCGCCGGCGCGGCAGCCGCTTGCGAAGCGCGAGGGAAAATCGCGCACGTCATAAGCGAGGAAGTCCGGCTTCGCGACGCGCAGGGAGAGATGGCGCTCGATCCGGCCGCGAAAGCCCTTCTTGCCCTCCTCCGTCACCACGAGCCCGCGCAGCACGTCCGGCGCGTGGCTTCGAAACCAGCGCCCGATCTCCGGATTGAACGACATCACCGCCACCGCGCCGATATAGGAACGAAGCGCGCGATTCACCGCCTCGCAGAGCGGCGCGACCTGGCGGCCGGGCGATTTGACCTCGATCAGCAGCGGCGCGCGGCCGGCGATCAGGGCGAGCACCTGCTCCAGGGAAGGAATGGTCTCGCCGGTGCGGCCGATGCGGATCCGCTCGAGCTCGCGCATGGCAAGGCCGCAGACCCGCCCCGGCAGGCCGGCGAGCCGATCGAGCGCATAATCGTGGATGACGGCCGCGTCGCCGTCGGCGCTCACCTGCGTGTCGAGCTCGATGCCGCTGCCGGCGGCGATCGCGGCCTCGAATGCGCCGCGCGTATTCTCGATCAGGCCGTCATGGCCGTGCAGGCCGCGATGCGCGAACGGCCTCGCGACCAGCGCGGCGAGCCTATCCGCCCGTGACGGCGACGATGGCATCGATCTCGACCGCCGCGCCGAGCGGGAGCACCGGCACGCCGACGGCGCTGCGGACGTGGCGGCCCTTGTCGCCGAACACTTTCTCCATCAGCTCGGACGCGCCGTTGGCGACCTTGGGCTGCTCGGTGAAATGGGGATCGGAGGAGACGAAGGCGCCGAGCTTCACGATCCGCGCGACGCGATCGAGCGATCCGAGCGCCTGCTTCATCTGCGCGATCAGCATCACCGCGCAGCGCTCGGCGGCCTCGCGGCCATGCGCCACGTCGAAATCGGCGCCGAGCCGGCCGGTGATCAGCGATCCGTCCGCCCGGAACGGCAGCTGGCCCGATATGTGGAGCAGGCCGCCGATTTCCAGCGTCGGCACATAGGCGGCGATTGGCGCGGCCGGCTCGGGCAAGGTGATGCCGAGCTCGGCGAGACGGGCGGAGATCGAGTCGCTCATGGGTTGGGCCTAAGCACCCGGCGGCGCGTCGGGTCAACTCCCCGGTCGCGCCACCGCGAAGCCGGCGAAGCTCTGGTTCACCGGCATCGGCTCGATCGTGTTGATGTTGAGATGGGGCGGCAGGGTCGCGATCCAGTGGATCATCCCGGCAATGTCCTCGGCCGTCATCGGGTTCATGTCCGCATAGAGCGCATCGGACGCGGCCCGGTCGCCATGGTTGCGCACGACGGTGAATTCGGTCTCGGCCATGCCCGGCTCGATCGATGTCACGCGCACGCCGGTGCCGTGCAGGTCGCAACGCAGGTCGAGCGACAGCTGCCGGACGAATGCCTTGGTCCCGCCGTAGACGGCGCCCCCGCGGTAGGGATAGGTCGCCGACACGGACGACAGGTTGATGATCGCCCCCTTGCGACGGATGATCCCGGGCAGCAGCGCGTGGGTGAGCGTGACGAGGCCGGTGACGTTGGTGTCGATCACATTGGTCAATTCGCCCAGATCGGCCTCATGGAGCGATTCCAGCGGCGGGGCGAGGCCGGCATTGTTCACCAGGAGGTCGACATCGCCCGCCTCCGCCGCCGCGCGCCGGAGCGCCTCCGGATCGCGCATGTCGAGGCGCGTCGTCCGGAGGCCGCCGCCGAGCTCCGCGGCAAGCGCGTCGAGCCGGTCCTGCCGGCGCCCGGTGCCGATCACGGTCCAGCCGTCCCGCACGAACAAGCGCGCGGCGGCCTGGCCGAAGCCCGCGGTGATGCCGGTGATGAAGGCGGTCTTGGTCATGGTCTCGCTTTCTCCAGATGGTCCAGGATCCAGGTCATCGCGCTCGCCCAGTCGTCGATCCGCGCATCGGCGTGGGGCGCGGGCGAGGTGCGCTGGGCAAGGCGGGGCTCGGCGATCATGTGCAGCCGCCAGGCCTCCGGCGCATGTTTCGCAACCGATTCGTGATGGACGGCGAGATCGTCGACGAAGACGACGGGGCCGGGCTTCATCTCGTCGATCAACGCGCGGACCGGCCGCCCCTTGCCGCCCTGGTTGCACAAGACCCGGTGCCGGATGTCGAAGGCGGCGAGCTGCGCCACGCGATTCGCCTGATAATCGTCGCCGATATTGGTGAGGATCACGATGTCGGCCACCTCGGCGATCCGGGCGAGTGCGCCGGCCGCGCCGGGCACGATATTCTGGCGGTGCATCTCGCGCTCGAAGAACAGGTCGAGCAGTGGCCAGACCCGCTCCTCCGGCACGATCCGCCCGTCCTTGTGGCGCAGGGCGCCGGCAAAGCCCGGGGCGTCGAGCGCGAAGTGGAGGTCGGCGGCCTCGTCCACCCATTCGGCGAAATGCTGAACGAAATGGAGGATCACCTCGTCGCAATCGCTGATGAGGAGCGGCCGCCGGCTCATGCGTCGAGCCTCCGCCCGGCCTCGGCAAGATCCTGGGGCGTCGCGCCGATCGCGTCGGCGCAGGCGACGAGGTCCGGCTCGTGCGATTCGAGGAACCCGATCGCGGCGGCCAGCGTGGATGGATCGCCGGCGCTGGCGCGCAGGTCGTCCGGGCTCAGGCCGGTCAGCGCCAGGAACCGCTCGGCGCGCGCCGGCTCGCCCAGCGTCCAGGCCAGGGCGCGCAGCGCCAGGGTCGCGGCGTGGTTTGTGTCGCTCAACGTCATCGCCTAGAGATGCCGCGTGGGACAAAAAATCCTGGTTGTCGAGGACAACGAGCTCAATCTGAGGTTGTTCTGCGATCTGCTTCGCGCCCATGGCTATCAGGCCGAGCCGGTGCGCGACGGTCGCGAGGCGGTGGCGCGGGCGCGCGCCTTCCGGCCGGACCTCGTCGTCATGGACATCCAGATGCCGCACGTCACCGGGCTCGAGCTCATCGAGCAGATGAAGGCCGATGCGGAGCTCATGGCGACGCCGATCATGGCGGTCACCGCTTATGCGGCGAAGGGCGACGAGGAGCGGATCCGCGATGCCGGCGCGGAAGGCTATGTCTCCAAGCCGATTTCGGTCGTGAAGTTCGTCGAGGCGGTCGGCACGCTGCTCAAGATCGCCGCGCGCCGCGCCGAGGCGGCCGATTCGGCGGCGCTGGAGGCCGCGGCGCCGGAGCCGGAAGCGGCGGAGGCGTCAGCCGGGCCGGAAACGCAGGAAGCGGCCGAACCCGAAGGCCAGGCCGCTCCCCAAGAGCCCGAGACAGGCGCGCCGGGTTCGCCCGGCGACGAGCCTATTTGATCTTGGCTTCCTTGAACTCGACGTGCTTGCGCGCGACGGGATCATATTTGCGGAAGCTCATCTTCTCGGTGATGTTCCGCGGATTCTTCTTGGTCACGTAGAAGAAGCCGGTGTCGGCGGTGCTGACGAGCTTGATCTTGACCGTGGTCGGCTTGGCCATGACAGCCTCTTTCGAAATGGCGAAAAAACAAAAGCGGCGAAACCGCCGCCTTTCGAGCCAGCGCCTGTGACGCCGCGCGGCGATTCTGTCAAGGGCGGCGCGCCTTAACGCGGCGCTAACCATGGCGGGCGCATGGTGCTGCCGTCGCAACGGGCATGAGGCGGGGGCCATGCAGTGGGAACATGACGGGATGCTGCTCGTGAGGGCCGAACTGAGCGAGCGGCTCGACGCGCTCCAGCAGGCCGCCACGCGGATGACGATGCGCGATTTCGTTCGCGGCATCGGCGCGATCCGAACGCTCGCCAGCGCTTATGGGATGATGCCGGTCGTCTGCCTCGCCGACGCCTTCGAGCGCGCGATCCGCAGCGAGCCGCGCGGCTGCCCGGCCGGCCTCTATTTCGATCGGTTGCGCGACGCGATCGGCTGCGAGCCGCTGGACGCGGCGGCGAGCCAGACGCTGATGGCCTCGATCTCGGTCCGTCTCGGCGCCTGAGCGGCGCATGAACCCGCTCGTCCCCGCCTTCATCGCCGCCCTGTTCGCGGCCTGGGGCGAGAAGACCCAGCTCATCGTCGCCCAGCTTTCGGCGCGCACGGGCAGGCCCGGCCGCGTCCTTATCGGCCTGTTCCTCGCCGCCCTCGCCAGCAGTGCCGTCGCCGCCTGGGCCGGCGCGCTGATCGCCTCCACCATCACCATCCGGGCGATGACGCTGATGGTCGCGCTCGCTCTCCTGTTCGCCGGCGTCGCCGGCTTCATTCCGCGCCGGGTGAACGAGGGCGCGACCAGGATGCCGCTGCCCCCGGCCGCCTTCATCCTTTGCCTCGCCGCCGAGACCGGCGACCGGGTCCAGTTCCTCACCTTCGCGGTCGCCGGACGGTTCGATTCGCCGGCGCTTGCCGCGGCCGGCGCCGCCGCCGGGCTGACGCTCGCCTGCGTCCCGGCCGCCCTGCTCGGCGACGATTTCGCGCGCAGCGTGAAGCTGCGCCTCGTCCGCCCCGTGCTCGCGATCCTGTTCCTTGTCGCCGGCCTCATCGTCGCGTCCCTGGCGCTGAGTGGCCACTGAACGGTTCGTTCGATCACAAAGAGCGGAATTGCTCGTGCCGGCAGCGCAACTTTGCGGTGGAAGGCGGGGTGATGCGCACCTATTTTGAGGGCCGGACGCGACACCCGCGACTCAAGGAGGCCCCGATATGCTGAAGCCCGACGCCAAGCTGGCGACCCCGACCGATCTTTCGAGCAATGCGACCAAGAGCGTCGCGGATGTGCTGAACACCATCCTTGCCGACACCTTCGCGCTCTATCTCAAGACCAAGAATTTCCACTGGCACGTCTCGGGGCCGCATTTCCGCGATTATCACCTGCTGCTCGACGAGCAGGCGGCCGATATCTACGCGACCACCGACGAGATCGCCGAGCGCATCCGCAAGACCGGCAACACCACCTTGCGCTCGATCGGCGACATCGCGCGGCGCCAGACGATCAAGGACAATGACAAGGACTTCGTCGAGGCGAAGGCGATGCTTGTCGAGCTGCGCGAGGACAATCTGAAGCTGGTCGAGCAGTTCCACGAGGCCAAGGAGATCGTTGACGCGGCCAAGGACAATGCGACCTCCGGCCTGCTCGACGACTGGACCGATCGCGCCGAGCGTCGCGCTTGGTTCCTCTTCGAGGCGAGCCGGAGCTGACGGAACCGACGCCCGCCCCGGATGGTTCGGCCTCCACAACGAAAGGAGGTCGGCTCCATGCTACGCTGGGCTCTCATCTGTCTCGTGATCGGGCTGGTTCTCGCCGTGCTCGGTTTCGGTGGGATCGGCGGCGCCTTCATCGAGGTCGCCAAGATCCTGTTCTATATCTTCCTGGTCCTGTTCCTCGTGTTCCTGGTTCTCGGCATTGCGGCCGGGCGACGGATAACATGACGATGCGGCCGGCCCTGCTGCGGCGGGGCCGGCCGTGAGGCCCTTCTCCCAGTTGCTTGATGCGCTGGTCTACACCCGCGCCCGCAACGACAAGCTCAAGCTGATCGGCGACTATCTTCGCCGAACCCCCGATCCGGACCGCGGCTATGCGCTCGCCGCGCTGACCGGCGGTCTCGACCTCAAGGCGGTCAAGCCGGCGATCATTCGCGGGCTCGCCGAATCGCGGGTCGATCCGGTCCTCCTGGCGATGAGCCGCGACTATGTCGGCGACATGGCCGAAACCGTGTCGCTGCTCTGGCCGGCGCCGGAGGGGGAGACGGACGACGGAACGCTGGGACTGGCCGATGTCGTCGAGCGGCTCCAGCGCCTCGGCCGCGCCGAGGCCCCGGCCGCGCTCGCCGCGATGCTCGATCATCTCGATGCCAGCGGGCGGTTCGCGCTGCTGAAGCTGGCGACCGGCGCGCTCCGGGTGGGCATTTCCGCCCGCCTCGCCAAGGTCGCGCTCGCCGATGCGTTCGGGCTCGATGTCGATTCGGTCGAGGAGGTGTGGCACGGGCTGAAGCCGCCTTATCTGCCGCTCTTCGCCTGGGCGGAGGGGCGCGGCGCGCAGCCGACGCCGGGCGATGTCCCCGTCTTCCGCCCGTTCATGCTCGCGCACCCGCTTGAGGAGGGGGCGCTTTCGCTCGACGATTATGCCGCCGAGTGGAAATGGGACGGCATCCGCGTCCAGATCGTTCGCGCCGGCGGCGAGACCCGGCTCTACAGCCGCGCCGGCGACGATGTCACGGCAAGCTTTCCCGACGTCGCCGAGGCGTTCGCCAGCGACGGCGTGCTCGACGGCGAACTGCTTGTCCGCGGCGTCGCGCAGGGCGGCGAGGCGGGAAGCTTCAACGCGCTCCAGCAGCGACTCAACCGGCGCACCGTCTCGGCCAGGATGCTTGCGGATTTCCCCGCCTTCGTGCGGCTCTACGACATCCTCTTCGACGGCGCGGAGGATCTTCGCGCGCTGCCCTGGACCGAGCGTCGCGCCCGGCTCGAAGCCCTTGTGCCGACGCTCGATCCCGTTCGGTTCGATCTGTCCGCCTTGATCGAGGCGCCCGATTTCGCGGCGCTTGCGGACATCCGCGCCGGCGCGCGCGACGCGGCGGTCGAGGGCGTGATGCTGAAGCGGCGCGACAGCCCCTATGTCGCCGGCCGCCGCACCGGCCTGTGGTACAAGTGGAAGCGCGATCCGCTGACCGCCGATTGCGTGCTGATGTATGCGCAGCGCGGCTCGGGAAAGCGCTCGTCCTTCTATTCCGATTATACGTTCGGCTGCTGGACGCCGGACGGCGCGCTGCTCCCGGTCGGCAAGGCCTATTTCGGCTTCACCGACGAGGAGCTGAAATGGCTCGACCGATTCGTGCGGACCCGCACGGTCGCGCGATTCGGGCCGGTGCGCGAGGTCGAAAAGACGCTGGTCCTCGAAATCGCGTTCGATTCGATCCATGTCAGCACGCGGCACAAGTCCGGCCTCGCCATGCGCTTCCCGCGGATCGCGCGAATCCGCACCGACAAGCCGGCGGCCGAAGCGGACACGATCGAGGCGCTGAAGCGGCTGGCGACCTAGGTCGTCGGGCGCGCGGGCTCGAGCGTGCGGCCGATCGCCCGGAAATCATGGCCGGCGCGCTGCATCTCCTCGCCGCAGCGGCTGAGGAGCGCGGTCCGCGCCGCGCCCGTGGGAGCTTCGCCGGCCGTCTCGATGTCGAAGCCCGGCGCGGCCGCGTCGATCCGGCCGAGGAAATATTGCGCGCCCATCCGGCCGACCGATTGCACGCGGGGATCGGGATCCTCGGCAAAGTCCGCCATCAGCCGGAAGCAGCCGAGATCGAGCGGCGCAGGCCCGGTGCGGGCGATCGGTTGAGGCGCGGCGAGCAACGCCGCCAGGAGAAAGCTGACCATGATGTCAGCAATAAACGGCAAATATGGAGGATCGTTCAGTCGGCGCGGTTGATCCGCGGTTAACCATGCCGGCGCCCATGCAGGAAGGGCGGCGCCTCGCGGCACCGCCCTTCCCATGATCGGATATAAGCCTCGCGCTTACTGGATCGGCGTCAGGTTCACCGCCGCGGTCTTGCCGCGGCGATCGACCTCGAGCTCGAACTCGATTCGGTCGCCTTCGTTGAGCGAGATCATGCCTGCCCGCTCGACCGCCGAGATGTGGACGAACGCATCGGGCTGCCCGTCGTCGCGCGTGATGAAGCCGAAGCCCTTCGTCGCGTTGAAGAACTTGACCGTGCCGGTCGCCTTCTCGCCGGTCAGCTGGCGCTGCGGCCCGCGATCGCGGGGGCCGCGATCCTCGACCGGCATCGGCTCGCCCTCGATCTTGAGGTTCGTCGCCGAAACCCGTCCGCCGCGATCGACGAGCGTGAATTCCAGCGGCTGGCCCTCGGCGAGGCCGGTCAGGCCGGCCTGTTCGACCGCGGAGATATGGACGAACACGTCCTCGCCGCCATCGTCACGGACGATGAAGCCGAAGCCCTTCTGACCATTGAAGAATTTGACGATGCCCTTGCCCTCGCCGACGACCTGGGGCGGCATCCCGCCGCCACCGCCGCCACCGCGCGGGCCGCCGAAACCGCCGCCGCCGCCGCGAAAACCGCCGCCGCCGCCGCCGAATCTGTCGCCACCGCCGAACCGGTCACCGCCGCCGCCGAATCGATCGCCACCGCCGAAGCCGCCTCGTTCAAATCCGCCGCCGAAATCGTCACCGCCGATATTGTCGCGCTTGTCTCTGCCGCGACCACCGCGCTCGCCGCGGCGCCCTCTGTCGAAACCCATGTTGATCTAATACTTTCCCGCGCCCATTCCCCTGTCAGAACCACCGCGCCGGGCAAAAGCGCGCAAAGGCTTCGCGCCGGGACGCCGGCACGTTCGGACTCCTATAGACGAAAAAAAAGGCTGCGGCGAGCGCTTTCGCCCGGAAATCTGCCACATTTCCGCAAACGTTGCCGAGGGACGCGGCTTCGGGCATGCCAAAGTGGACCCCCAACCGCCCTTTGAGGACCGCAGGATGATCGAAGCGCTCGGCATTTTCACCCAGGCCGAGGCCTGGGCCGCGCTGGTGACCTTGATCGTGCTGGAGGTCGTTCTCGGCATCGACAACCTGATCTTCGTCTCGATCCTTTCGAACAAGCTGCCGGAACATCAGCGCTCCAGCGCAAGGCGGGTCGGAATCGGTCTGGCGCTCGGGATGCGGCTCGTCTTGCTGTCGGCCATCGCCTGGCTGGTGGGTCTCACCCAGCCGGTTTTCGATCTCGGCCTTGCCGGACCGGCCGATGCGCACGGCAATCCGGGGTTCGAGACGAGCTTCTCCTGGCGCGATCTCATCCTCATCGCCGGCGGGCTCTTCCTGGTGTGGAAGGCGACCAGCGAAATCCACCACAATGTCGATCCGGCGCCGTCGGGCGATGTCTTCGCCTCGACCCGCAAGGTGCTCGGCTTCGGCGCGGCGATCGTGCAGATCATCCTGCTCGACATCGTCTTCTCGATCGATTCGATCCTGACCGCGGTCGGCATGACCGACGATCTTCCGGTGATGATCGCCGCCGTGCTGGTCGCGGTCGGCCTGATGATGGTCGCGGCCGATCCGCTCGCCAACTTCATCGGCCGCAACCCGAGCGTGGTGATGCTCGCCCTCGCCTTCCTGCTGATGATCGGCATGGTGCTGATCGCCGATGGCTTCGGCGTCCATGTTCCCAAGGGCTATATCTATGCGGCGATGGCCTTTTCGGCGTTGGTCGAAGGGCTGAACATGCTCTCGCGCCGCCGCGCGTCCGCGCGCGGCGACGACGCCGCAGGCCATTGAGCGCGCGCCCGCTTCGCCCTATGCGGTCTCGATGACCGTTCATTTTCACGAGGAAGACCTGCCCGAAGGCGTGCTCGCTCCGGGCCCCGTCGCCGTCGACACCGAGACGATGGGCCTGCAGCTCGGCCGCGACCGGCTCTGCGTCGTCCAGATCTCCGATGGCCGCGGCGACGAGCATCTCGTCCGCTTCGCCGTGGGCAGCGCCTATGACGCGCCGAACCTCAAGGCCGTGCTGGCCGATCCGGAACGGCTCAAAATCTATCATTTCGCGCGCTTCGACATCGCCTCGATCCGCGCCTATCTCGGCATCGTCGCGGCGCCCGTCTATTGCACGAAGATCGTCTCGCGGCTGGTGCGCACCTATACCGACCGGCACGGGCTCAAGGATCTGGTGCGCGAGGTCCTCGGCCAGGAGATTTCAAAGCAGCAGCAGCAGACCGACTGGGGCGGACCCGAGCTCAGCGACGCGCAGAAGGATTATGCCGCGGCCGACGTGCGCTATCTGCACGCGCTGCGCGAGAAACTGGACGAGCGGCTCGCGCGCGAGGGCCGCGTCGCGCTTGCCCAGGCCTGCTTCGATTTCCTGCCGGCGCGCGCATTGCTCGATCTCGCCGGCTGGGGGGAGCAGGACATTTTCGCCCATATATGAGTTCGGGCGTCATCGAGGTGCTGATGAGCGACGCCGGCCATGTCTGAGCTTGCCGATCGCGAGCGGCGCGTGCGGCGCGGCTGGGCCGCGCCCGGCGGCAGCCACGATCTCGTCATCCGCCTGCTCAAGGTCGGCCTGCCGGCGGCGATCGGCGTGACCCTCGCCTTCCTCGCCTTCTCGCCGCTGGAGAACAAGAAGGAGGTCAGCTTCATCCTCAACAAGAACACCGCCCAGCACGCGGAGGAGAGGATGCGCGCCGCCGCCGCCGAATATCGCGGACAGGACAACAAGGGGCGGCCGTTCGTCCTCAATGCCGCCTCGGCGATCCAGCGCAGCTCGGCCGAGCGGATCGTCGACATCCACGGCGTGACCGCGCGGATGGATCTCGAAAGCGGCCGCGCCGATCTCGCCGCGCCCCATGCGCGCTACGATATCGACAATGATCTGGTGGACGTCGTCGGGCCGGTCCGGCTCACCACCGCGGACGGCTATCGAATGGACACGCGCGACGTGCGCGTGGACCTTCGCGCCCGGCAGATGACGAGCCGCGGCGCCGTCGACGGGCAGATCCCGCTCGGCAATTTCTCCGCCGGCCAGATGCGGGCCGAGCTGGGCGATCGCCGCGTCATCTTGACCGGCGGGGCGCATCTTCGCATCGTTCCGGCCAACCAGCCCCGAAGGACCGCCAGATGACTTTCCAGCGAACGCTCGCGATCGGCGCCGCCTTCGCGCTCCTGCTCGCCTCGAGCGCGTCGGGGCAGCGCGCGACGTCGGGCAGCAACAGCCTGTTCCGCCACGATTCCAACGCGCCGATCGATGTCAGCGCGGCGCGGATCGAGGTGCAGGACCGCGCCGATCGCGCCATCCTTTCGGGCAATGTGGTCGCGACCCAGGGCGACATGCGGCTGACCAGCGCCAACCTCATCGTGCTCTATTCGAACAATCCGGGCGCGGCGGCCGGGAGCACGGGTGGCGTCCAGATCCGCCGGCTCGAAGCCTCGGGCGGGGTGACGATCACCCAGCCGGGGCAGACGGCGCGCGGACAGTTCGCGATCTATGATGTCGATCGCAAGATCGTGACCATGATCGGCAATGTCAGCCTGGTTCGCAACGATGCCCGCGTGCAGGGCGGCCGGCTCGTGCTCGAAATGGACACCGGCCGCGCGGTGCTCGATGGCGGCGCCGCCGGCGCGCCGGGCCAGCGGGCGAGCGGCGGGCGGGTCAGCGGCCGCTTCACCGTGCCGCAGACGCAGGGCCGTCAGGGCCAGGGACAGGGCGGCGCCACGGGCCATTGACGACGGCCCGGATGAATTTTCGGACATGCAAAAGTCTTGCCGGTTGAGGCGCGGCGGCGCATCGCCTACCTAGCTCAGCGGGACCAATGAACGAGACCCTTCCCATCCAGCGGCCCGAGGCCGAGGCGATCCCCGACGATATGACGCGGGGGCTCCACGTCGTGTCGATCGCCAAGTCCTATGACAAGAAGGCGGTGCTGAGCGGCGTCAGCCTCTCGGTGCGCCGCGGCGAGGTGCTCGGCCTGCTCGGGCCCAATGGCGCGGGCAAGACGACCTGCTTCTATTCGATCATGGGCCTGGTGAAGCCCGACAGCGGCCGCATCCTCCTCGACGGCGAGGATATTACCGGTCTTCCCATGTACCGGCGCGCGATCATGGGCCTCGGCTATCTGCCGCAGGAAACCTCGATCTTCCGCGGCCTCACCGTCAGCCAGAACATCATGGCCGTCCTCGAAGTCGCCGAGCCGGACAGGAAGGCGCGCGCCGACCGGCTCGAGCAGCTGCTCGAGGAATTCCATATCGGCCGGCTTCGCGATGCGCCGGCGATGGCGCTGTCGGGCGGCGAACGGCGCCGCTGCGAGATCGCGCGCGCGCTCGCCGCCAACCCGTCGATCATGCTGCTCGACGAGCCGTTCGCCGGCATCGACCCCATTTCGATTTCCGACATCCGCGATCTCATCGTCGAGCTGAAGAAGCGCGACATCGGCGTGCTCATCACCGATCACAATGTCCGCGAGACGCTCGACATCGTCGATCGCGCCTGCATCATCTATGGCGGCCAGGTGCTGTTCGCCGGCAGCCCGGAGGATCTCGTCGCCGACGAGAATGTCCGGCGCCTCTATCTCGGGGAGAGCTTCGAGCTGTAGGTCATGGCGCTCGGACCTCGTCTCGATCTTCGCCAATCGCAATCGCTGGTGATGACGCCGCAGCTGCAGCAGGCCATCCGCCTGCTCGCGCTGTCGAACCTCGAGGTCGAGACGTTCATCGCCGAGGAGATCGAGAAGAATCCGCTGCTCGAAACCGCCGCGGGCGACGAGGCGCCGCTGCCCCCGGCCGAACCGGAAGCGACCGGCCCGGACACCGATGGCGACGGCTTCGACGACGAGCCCGCTCCGCCGGAGATCGACGCCGGCGGCGGCGATTCGGCGCTCGACATCGATCCGGACGGCGAGGATTTCCACCAGGACAGCCCGGTCGATTCGGGCCGCGGGCTCGACGGCGGGCTCGGGCTCGACGGAATCGGATCGGGCGGCGGCGGGGCCGGCGAGGACGGGCCGGATTTCGATGCCTTCGCGAGCGAACAGGTGTCGCTCCACGATCACCTGCTTCACCAGGCGGGCGAAATCCTGTCGGGCGGCGATCTGATCCTTGCCGCGCACCTCGTCGAGCAGATCGACGAGACCGGCTATTTCGCCGGCAACCTGCTCGAAATCGCCCAGCGGCTCGGCGTCCCGCTCGCCGAGGTCGAACGGGTGCTCGCCGTGCTCCAGACGCTCGATCCGGCCGGCGTCGGCGCGCGCAGCCTCGCCGAATGCCTCGCGCTCCAGGCGAAGGACGCCAATCGCTACGATCCGTGCATGGCCCGGCTGCTCGCCAATCTCGATTATCTCGCCAAGGGCAATATCGCGGCGCTGAAGCGCATCTGCCAGGTGGGCGACGAGGACATGGCGGACATGATCCGCGAGCTTCGCGGCTATGATCCGAAGCCGGGCCTCCGCTTCTCCTCCGCCGGCGAGCGGGTCGACGCGATCGTTCCCGACATCTTCGTCGCCCGCCGCGGCCCGGTCTGGGCGGTCGAGCTCAACAATGCGACGCTGCCGAAGCTGCTCGTCAACCGCAGCTATTATCAGGAGCTCGCCAGCGGGCCGCAGGACCGCCAGTCCCGCGCCTGGCTCAACGAATGCCTGCAAAGCGCGAACTGGCTGCTGAAGGCGCTCGACCAGCGGGCGCGCACCATCGTGAAGGTCGCCAGCGAGATCGTGACCCAGCAGGAAGGCTTCTTCCGCCACGGCGTCTCGCACCTGAAGCCGCTCACCCTGCGCGCCGTCGCCGAAACGATCGGGATGCACGAATCGACGGTGAGCCGGGTCACCTCGAACAAATATCTCTCCTGCGAACGCGGCCTGTTCGAGCTCAAATATTTCTTCACCTCGGGCATCCAGTCGGCCGACGGCGGCGATGCCGTCTCGGCGGAGGCGGTGAAGAGCCGGATCAAGGCGCTGATCGCGGCGGAAGACCCGAACCGCATCCTTTCCGATGATCAGCTGGTCGAAATGCTGAAGGGCGAAGGCTTCGACATCGCCCGCCGCACCGTCGCCAAATATCGCGAGGCGATCGGCCTTGGCTCGTCGGTCCAGCGGCGCAGGCAGAAGGCGATCGGCCGGGCGGCCTGACCTGTCCGGGCGGTTGCGAGGAGTTCATTTGCCGCCCCGGGCGCGCGCGCGTAACGATTTGCCGATGCGCGCCGGATTTGCCCTCGTGGCCCTCGCCCTCCTCGCCTCCTGCGGCCTGCCGGAGGCGCGGCTGCGCGCGGGGCTCGAACATGCCGGCATCCATCCCCGCATGGCCGGCTGCATGGCCGGGCGGATGGCGAGGCGGCTTTCGATCGCGCAGCTGCGCCGGCTCGGCGATCTGCCCCGCGCGCGCCAGGCCGACAGTCTCGACCAATATCTCCACGACGTGCGCGCCCTCGGCGATCCGGAGATCGTGCGGGTGACGAGCCTCGCCGCCGCGCGCTGCGCGCTCTAGCCGTCGCCATTCGCGAAAATTGTGCTGCATCGCAGCGCTTCCCATTGCGACGACTCTATGCTTTAGGCACCGCCCATGGACATCCACGAATATCAGGCCAAGGATCTCCTGGCCAAGTTCGGCGTCCCCGTTCCGGCGGGCTATGCCGCGATGAGCGTCGATGAAGCGGTGGCCGCCGCGGGCAAGCTCCCCGGGCCGCTCTATGTCGTCAAGGCGCAGATCCACGCCGGCGGGCGCGGCAAGGGCAAGTTCAAGGAATTGGGGCCGGATGCCAAGGGCGGCGTCCGCCTCGCGCGCAGCCTCGACGAGGTCCGCGCCCATGCGGCGGAGATGCTCGGCAACACGCTGGTGACGGTGCAGACCGGGCCGCACGGCAAGCAGGTCAACCGGCTCTACGTCACCGACGGCGTCGACATCGCGAAGGAATTCTACCTCGCCCTGCTCGTCGACCGGAAGACCGGCCGGATCGCCTTCGTCGCCTCGACCGAGGGCGGCATGAACATCGAGGACGTGGCGCACCAGACGCCGGAAAAGATCCATACGTTCGACGTCGATCCTGCGACCGGCCTGATGCCGCATCACGGCCGCGCCGTCGCCAAGGCGCTCGGCCTCACCGGCGATCTCGCCAAGCAGGCGCAGACCGTCGCCGCGAAGCTCTATGACGCCTTTCTCGGCACCGATGCCTCGCAGATCGAGATCAATCCGCTCGCCGTCACCGAGGATGGCAAGCTGATGGTCCTCGACGCCAAGGTGGGCTTCGATTCCAATGCCATGTTCCGGCACAGGGATCTGGAAGAGCTGCGCGACGTCACCGAGGAGGATCCGATGGAGCTGGAGGCGAGCAAGTACGATCTCGCCTATATCAAGCTCGACGGGAATATCGGCTGCATGGTCAACGGCGCCGGGCTCGCCATGGCGACGATGGACATCATCAAGCTCAACGGCGCCTTTCCGGCCAATTTCCTCGATGTCGGCGGCGGCGCCAGCAAGGAGAAGGTGACCGCGGCGTTCAAGATCATCCTCTCCGATCCCGCGGTGAAGGGCATCCTCGTCAACATCTTCGGCGGGATCATGCGCTGCGACATTATTGCGGAGGGGATCGTCGCGGCGGCGAAAGAGGTGGATCTCAAGGTTCCGCTCGTCGTCCGGCTCGAGGGCACCAATGTCGAGGAAGGCAAGCGCATCCTCGCCGATTCCGGCCTCGCCATCGTGCCGGCCAACGATCTCGGCGATGCGGCGCGCAAGATCGTCGCGGAGGTTGGTAAAGTAGCTGCGTAGCGCTTTGTGCTCCTGCGAAGGCAGGAGCCCTGACTGGGTTCCCGCTTCCGCGGGAAAACAAGAAAAGGGATGAGAAGATGAAGGTCCTGGTCGCCGTGAAGCGGGTGATCGACTATAATGTGAAGCCGCGTGTGAAGGCGGATGGCACGGGGGTCGATCTTGCCAACGTCAAGATGAGCATGAACCCGTTTGACGAGATTGCGGTCGAGGAGGCGATCCGTCTGAAGGAGAAGGGCGCGGCCGAGGAGATTGTTGCGGTTTCGATCGGCCCGGCCAAGGCGCAGGAGACGCTTCGCACCGCGCTTGCGATGGGCGCGGACCGCGCGATCCTGATCCAGACCGACGACGAGGTCGAGCCGCTGGCGGTTGCCAAGCTGCTGAAGGGCGTCGCCGACGAGGAGCAGCCGGGCCTTGTCATTCTCGGCAAGCAGGCAATCGACGATGATTCGAACCAGACCGGGCAGATGCTGGCGGCCCTGCTCGGCTGGCCGCAGGGCACCTTCGCCTCGAAGGTCGAGCTCGCCGGCGACAAGGTGGACGTGACCCGCGAGGTCGATGGCGGGCTGGAGACGGTGCGGCTGAACACGCCGGCGGTCGTCACCACCGATCTTCGCCTGAACGAGCCGCGCTATGCGAGCCTGCCCAACATCATGAAGGCCAAGTCCAAGCCGCTCGCGACCAAGGCGCCGGCGGATTATGGCGTCGACACGAGCCCGCGGCTCACCACGCTCAAGGTGAGCGAGCCGCCCCGGCGCCAGGCCGGCGTCAAGGTCGCGGACGTGGACGAACTGATCGGCAAGCTGAAGAATCTGGGAGTGGTGGCATGAGCGTCGCGATCGTCCTCGTCGAACATGAAGGCGGCGCGATCAAGGACGCGACGCTTGCCGCCGTCACCGCCGCGGCGAAGCTCGGCGAGGTCCATGCGCTGGTCGCCGGCCAGGGCGTCGGGCCGGTTGCCGAGGCCGCCGCGAAGATCGCCGGCGTTGCCAAGGTCCATGTCGCCGACGATGCGGCCTATGCGCACCAGCTGGCCGAGAATGTCGCGCCGGTCGCGGCCGCGCTGATGAAGGACCATGGCGATTATTTCGTCGCGCCGGCGACGACCACCGGCAAGAATGTCGCGCCGCGCGTCGCCGCTTTGCTCGATGTCATGCAGGTCAGCGACATCCTGTCGGTCGAAGGGCCCGACACCTTCACCCGGCCGATCTATGCCGGCAACGCGATCGCGACGGTGAAATCGTCCGATGCCAGGAAGGTCATCACCGTTCGCACCACCGCGTTCGAGAAGGCGGCGGCCAGCGGCGGATCGGGCAGCGTCGAGCCGGTCTCCGGCGGCGGCGATGCCGGGCTCTCCAGCTTCGTCGGCGCGGAGCTCTCGAAGTCCGAGCGGCCGGAGCTGACCAGCGCCAGGGTGATCGTCTCGGGCGGCCGCGCGCTCGGCTCGTCGGAGCAGTTCCACGCGCTCATCGATCCGCTCGCCGACAAATTGAAGGCCGGCGTCGGCGCCAGCCGCGCCGCGGTCGATGCCGGCTATGCGCCCAACGACTATCAGGTCGGCCAGACCGGCAAGATCGTCGCCCCCGAAGTCTATATCGCGATCGGCATCTCCGGCGCGATCCAGCATCTCGCCGGCATGAAGGACTCCAAGACCATCATCGCCATCAACAAGGACGAAGACGCCCCCATCTTCCAGGTCGCCGACATCGGCCTGGTCGGCGACCTCTTCAAGATCGTCCCCGAGCTCACCGAAAAACTCTGACCGCGCACGGGGCCGGCCCAGCCGGCTCCATCTGCTCGTCCGGATCGGCGGCGGAACGCTTTGCACGGGCGCGCCGTTTTCGATCCGCCATGAGCACGCAGCTTCCAGCGCTGGACCATTCGGCCTTCGAGCCGCCGCCGGACGCGGTCGATTTCTATGTCGAATGCCTGCGCCTGCTGGGCGAATCGGGCCTGCCCTTCCTGCTGTCGGGCACCTATGCGCTCGCCTGCTACACCGGCATCGTCCGCCCGACCAAGGATCTCGACATCTTCTGCAAGCCGTCGGACGCGCCGAAGATCCTCGGCTTCTTCAAGGCGCGCGGCTATCGAATCGACATCGAGGACGAACGCTGGATCGGGAAGGTCTGGAAGGACGATCGCCACTTCTTCGACGTCATCTACAATATCTCGACCGCCAGCATCCCGGTGACCGAGGACTGGTTCGCCGAGGCCTATGAGGTCGAGGTCTACGGCACCAACGTGCGGATCACCCCGCCGACCGAGTTCGTGCTCTCCAAGATCTTCCTGCAGGACCGCTACCGCTATGACGGGGCGGATGTCGCCCATGTGATCCTCAAGAAGCATGCGGAGATCGACTGGCGCCGCCTGCTCAACGCGCTCGAACTCTATTGGGAGGTGCTGCTCGGCCACGTCCTCAATTTCCGCTTCATCTACCCGACGATGCGCGAGTGCATCCCGCGCTGGCTGCTCGACGAATTGCTCGATCGGCTCCACGCCCAGGCCGAGATGCCGACCGCGCGGATGCAGATCTGCCGTGGCCGCCTCTTCTCCCCGCGCGACTATATCACCGACATCACCGAATGGGGCTTCGCCGACGTCGTCGGCAAGGGGATCGAGGAGCGCCATGAGCCAAAGCTCTGAGCCGCTGCGCCTCGCCGCGGTCGGCGACCTGCACGTCACCGAGGCGAGCGAGCATCGCTATCGCGACATGTTCGATGAGATTTCGCGGGAGGCCGATGTCGTCGCCCTGTGCGGCGATCTCACCAATTTCGGCAAGCCGCGCGAGGCCGAGATACTGGCGGAGGATCTGCGCGCCTGCACCATCCCCGCGCTCGCCGTGCTCGGCAATCACGATTATGAATGCGGCCAGCCGGAGGAGGTGGCACGGATCCTCCATTCGGCCGGCGTCACGGTGCTGTCCGAACAGGCGGTGATCGTCGAAGGCGTCGGCTTCGCCGGGGTGAAGGGCTTTCTCGGCGGATTCGGCCGGGGCGAGCTCGGCGCGTTCGGCGAGGCGCCGATCAAGGCCTTCGTCGATGCCGCGCTGGACGAGGTCCGCCGGCTCGAAAACGCGCTCCGCTCGCTCAAGACCGAACGCAGCGTCGCCATCCTCCATTATTCTCCGGTCGTCGACACGCTGGAGGGCGAGCCGCTCGAAATCTATCCCTTCCTCGGCTGTTCGCGGCTCGCCGATGCGATCGACCGCTTCGATCATGTCGCCGCGGTCGTCCACGGCCACGCCCATCGCGGCGCCCACCGGGGGCGGACGCCCCGCGGCACGCCCGTCTACAATTGCGCGACGATGGTGGCGTCGGCGGCGACGGGGCGGCCTTACGCCCTGATCGAAATCTAGCGGGTCGCGGACGGGGCCGGCTGCGCGGCCGGCGCTGGCGCCGGGGCGCCCGGCTGGGCGGCGGGCGGCCCTTCGCCGGCGCGCGGCTCCAGCAGGGCGGCGGTCTCGATCGTGTCGAGCGCGGCGCGCGCATCGGCATAGAGCCGGGCCTTGCGGATCCAGTCGGCGGCGCGGGCGCGGCCCGGCAGGCGCATCACCTCGGCCAGCGCGACATCGACCTGGCCGACCTCCAGCCGCTGGCGGGCGCGGCGCAGCCGCTCGGCCGGCTCCGGGGACGGCGATCCGGCGCGGCGCACCGTGATCAGCGTGCCGAGCTGCGCCGTAAAGGCCTGCCACCAGCCGGCACCGCTCGGCGGGCCGATCAGGCGGGGCGCGAGGTCCTGAAGCTCGGTCTGCAGGTCCTGCAGGGTCACCGGATGCTGCGCGGCAAGGATGATCATGCCGACGGCGCGCGGCTGCGACTGGCCGAATCGCTGGCGGAGCAGCCCTTCGAGGAAGCCGAGGCCGACGCCGCGATCGAGCGCGCGCCGGGCCGCGAAGGCGACGAGCAGCCCTTCGGCCCGGTCCGCATTGCCGACGGCCGATCGCGATTGAAGGTCGATCTCGCTCATCCGCTGCTCGAGCGCGCTCACCCGGCGCGAGACCTCGGGATCGATGATCACGCGCTGCGGCGCATCGGCGTCGCCGGGGCTCGCGGCGGACGGCGAGGATGCGGGCTGGACGAGCGCGGACGGCGCCTGCGCCTGCGTCTGGCTCCGCGGCTGCGGGGTCTGGGCCGCGGGCGGCGGTGCCTGGGCGACGCCGAGCATCCGCGCGCCCTCCTGCCAGTGTGTCAGCAGCCAGCCCATCGCGGCGACGCCGAGCAGGAAGCAGAACAGGGCGAGCAACGCATAAAGGCCGATCGGCCGGCGTGGCGGCGCGCTGTCGATCGCTTCATATTCGCCGTTCATGCCTCGCCCGCTCTCATTCGTCGTCGCCAGTCTGGCACAGCTTGGCGGCAAGCTCCAGCAACGCTTCGTCGCGCGGCCTTTGCGCGATTGCGATATCCGCCCATCCCGCCCCGGCGGCCTGCGCGGCGGCCGGGCTGATCGCGACGATGCGGGTGCGGGTCCGCCACGCGTCGGCCAGCCGCGCGAACAGCGTCGCCGCCCGCGACGAATGGAGCAGCGCGACGGCGCCGCGTTCGAGCGCGGCCTTCGCCGCCTCCGGCAGCCGGTCCACCGGATCGGCGGCATAAACGGGGATTTCGACGATCGCGATGCCGGCCGGCGCAAGATCGGTGCGGTCGGCCCCGCACAGGTGGAGCGCGGAGGCGATGCCGGCCGCGCGCATCGCCGCGATCAGCGCGGCGCCGTCGGCCGGGCCGGTCCGCACATCGGTGAAGCCGGCGGCGCGTGCCGCCTGCGCCGTCGCTTCGCCAACCGCATGGCAGGGCAGGTGACGCAATGACGTCATGCCGTCGCCTCCGCACCGCGCCGCATTGGCGCTGGTCAGCATCACGGCCTCGAACGCGGCCTGCGGACACGCCCATGGCAAGGCGCGGATGGCGAAGAGTGGCGCGATGACGGGACGCAGGCCGATCGCCGACGCGCGTGCGGCGGTCGCATCCGCGCCGGGCTGTGGGCGAAGGATCAGCAGCGGCCTCATGGTCCCGCGAACATCGCGCGGAGCGCCGGGCTCGCCTGCGCCAGCAGCCGCGCGGCAAGCTCGGCGGGGTCGGCGCTTTCGCCCGATCGCACCTCCCGCCCATCCGCGCTGAGAATCTGCGCGCGCAGGATCACCGATCCGTCGACGACCGTTGCCAGCGCCGCGACCGCCGAATGGCAATCGCCGCCGAGCGCGAGCAGGAAGGCGCGTTCCGCCGCGACGCAGCGATGCGTCTCCTCATGGTCGATCGCGGCGAGGAGGCGCATCAGGTCCGCGCGGCCGGCCAGGCATTCCACCCCGATCGCCCCCTGCGCCGGCGCGGGCAGCAGATCGAGCGGGACGCCGATGTCCATGCCGAGCCGGTCGAGCCCGGCGGCGGCGAGCAGGGTCGCCTCGGCCTCGCCGCGCGCCAGCTTGGCGAGCCGCGTCTGGACATTGCCGCGCAGCGTGACCGGCTTGAGGTCGGGACGCACCGCCAGCAATTGCGCCGATCGCCGGGGCGATGAGGTGCCGATCACCGCGCCCCTGGGCAGCGCCGCGATGCTCGCCGCGCCGATCAGCCGGTCGCGCGTGTCCGCCCGCTTCAGCATCGCCGCGATGACGAGGCTCGGCGGCCGGATCGTCTCGACATCCTTCATCGAATGGACCGAAATGTCGGTGCGCCCGTCGATCAGGCAGCGGTCGAGCTCCTTGGTCCACAGCGCCTTGCCGCCGACATCGGCGAGCGGCCGGTCCTGGATCAGGTCGCCGCTCGCGGTGATCGGCACGATCTCGCTGGCAAGGCCGTGCGTGACGCTGAGCGCGTCCGCCACCATATGCGCCTGGGCAAGGGCGAGCGGCGAACCGCGGGTGCCGATCCGGATGGGGCTGGTCATGCGGCGCTTGTGCTAGCGATTGTGACAGTGGCAGGGAAGCATGATGAGCCTGATCCTCGGCATCGAATCCAGTTGCGACGAAACCGCAGCGGCATTGGTTGCCTCGGATCGGCGCATCCTCGCGCACCGGCTCGCCGGGCAGGAGGCGGCGCACCGGCCCTATGGCGGCGTCGTCCCGGAAATCGCGGCGCGCGCCCATGTCGAGATCCTGCCCCATCTTGTCGAGGAGGCGCTGGCCGAGGCGGGCGTCGGCCTGGGCGACGTCGATGCGATCGCGGCGACCGCGGGGCCCGGCCTCATCGGGGGGGTGATGGTGGGGCTCCTCACCGCCAAGGGCCTCGCGCTCGCCACCGGCAAGCCGCTGGTCGCGGTCAACCATCTCGAAGGCCATGCCCTTTCGCCGATGCTCGCCGATCCGGATCTCGCTTTCCCCTATCTGCTGCTGCTCGTCTCGGGCGGCCATTGCCAATTGCTTTTCGTCGAAGGCGTCGGCCGCTACCGCCGGCTCGCCACCACGATCGACGATGCCGCCGGCGAGGCGTTCGACAAGACCGCGAAGCTGCTCGGCCTCGCCTATCCCGGCGGCCCGGCGGTCGAGCGCGTGGCGGCGGCGGGTGAGGCCGCGGCCGTGCCGCTGCCCCGTCCCCTCGTCGGCAGCGACGAACCGCATTTCTCCTTCGCCGGGCTCAAGAGCGCGGTGCTCCGGGCCAAGGAATCGGGCCGCCATGCCGATGCCGACATCGCCGCCTCCTTCCAGCAGGCGGTGGTCGATTGCCTGGTCGATCGCACCCGGCGGGCGATCGTCGCCGCGCCCGGGGCCACCGCGCTCGTCGTCGCCGGCGGCGTTGCGGCCAATCAGGCGATCCGCGCCGCCCTCGCCGATCTCGCGCATCGCCACGATCTTCCCTTCGTCGCCCCGCCTTTGTGGCTGTGCACCGATAATGCGGCGATGATCGGCTGGGCCGGCGCGCTCAGGTTCGAGGCGGGCCTGATCGACGGCCTCGACGCCCCGGCCCGCGCCCGCTGGCCGCTCGATCCCTTGGCGGAAAAGGCGCGCGGCGCGGGGGTCAAGGCATGAAGATCGGGATCGTCGGCGCCGGCGCCTGGGGCACCGCCCTGGCGCAGACCATCGCGGCGGAGGGGGCGGAGACGCTGATCTGGGCACGTGAGGCCGACGTCGTCGACTCCATCACCACGTCCCACGAAAACCGCCTCTTTCTCCCCGGAATCCCGCTCAGCCCCACGCTGCGCGCCACGCAAAACCTCGCGGAACTCACGCATTGCCACGCATTTCTCGTCGTCACGCCGGCGCAGCATCTGCGCGCCGTCCTCTCCGCTTTGCCCGCAGGCGGCCAGCCGCTCGTGCTCTGCGCCAAGGGGATTGAGGAGGGGACGGGCCTCTTGATGCACGAGGTCGCCCGCGCCGTCCGGCCCGGCTCGCCGGTCGCCGTCCTCTCCGGCCCCACCTTCGCGCATGAGGTGGCGAGGGGCCTGCCGACGGCGATCACCCTGGCGGCGGAGGATCGCGACCTCGGCGAGCGGCTGATCGCCCGCATCGCGCGCCCGCATTTCCGGCCTTATTATACCGACGATGTCGCCGGTGCCGAGGTCGGCGGCGCGGTCAAGAACGTGCTCGCCATTGCCTGCGGCGTGGTCGAGGGCCGCGGCCTCGGCCAGAATGCCCGCGCCGCGCTCATCTCGCGCGGGTTCGCCGAAATGACCCGCTTCGGCCTCGCCAAGGGCGCGCGGGCGGAGACGCTGGCCGGCCTGTCCGGCCTCGGCGACCTCGTGCTCACCTGCTCCTCCACCGCGTCGCGCAATTTCAGCCTCGGCAAGGGGCTTGGCGAGGGCCGCTCGGCCGCCGATCTCCTCGCCGATCGCCGCACGGTGGCGGAAGGCGCGTTCACCGCGCCGGTGCTGAAGGCGGCGGCGGCAAGGCTGGGCGTCGACATGCCGATCGTGAGCGCGGTCTGCGCGCTGCTGGCGGGCGAGGCGTCGGTCGACACGGTGGTGGGCGACTTGCTTTCGCGCCCGCTCAGGAGCGAAGGCGGCTGACCCCGAAAGTCGCCGCCCGGGCGCGCTCAGAAATCCCAGCAGAGCCCCTTATTCTCCCAGTCGCCATAACGGGTCGGCTCGCGCCCCTTGGGTCCGCCATGCTCGTTCGCGGGCTCGGCCGGGCCCGGCGCAGGCACTGGCGGGCTGGGGGTGAGGTAAGCGGGCGGCTTCAGATGTGCGGGGCGCTTGGCCATTGCCGGTTTCCATTTGAATATGCAGCGTCTTCTTCCCACATTTCGGTCGAGGAGGCTGCAAAGGCAAGATGAACGGTTTCAAGACGACGATGCTGCTCGCGGCATTGACCGCCTTGTTCATGGGGCTGGGCTATACGCTCGGCGGCGCCGGCGGCGCGATCGTTGCGCTCTTGCTCGCCGCGGGGATGAACCTGTTCACCTACTGGAACGCCGACCGGATCGTGCTTCGGATGCACGATGCACGCGAGGTGACGGCGGAAAGCTGCCCGAAGCTGGTCGGGATCGTCCACGGCCTCGCCGCGCGCGCGGGCCTGCCGATGCCGCGCGTCTATCTGATCGATTCGCCGGTGCCCAACGCCTTCGCCACGGGCCGCGACCCCGCTCACGCCGCCGTCGCGGCATCGATCGGCCTGCTTCGGATCCTCGATCGCGAGGAAGTGGCGGCGGTGATGGCGCATGAGCTCGCCCATGTGAAGAATCGCGACACGCTGGTGATGACGATGACCGCGACCATCGCCGGCGCGGTCTCGATGCTCGCCAATTTCGGCCTGTTCTTCGGCGGCGGCCGCGATCGCAACTGGATCGCGCTGCTGCTCGCGGTGATCGTCGCGCCCTTCGCGGCGATGATCGTCCAGCTCGCGATCAGCCGCACCCGCGAATATTCCGCCGATCGCGGCGGCGCCTTCATCAGCGGCAACCCGCGCGCGCTCGCCTCGGCGCTCGCCAAGCTCGAGGAGGGCGCGCGGCGCATCCCCAATCCCGTCGCGGCGCGCAATCCGGCGGTCGCGGCGCTCTATATCGTTCCCGGCTTCGAGGGCGGCGACAGCCTGTTTTCGACCCATCCGGCGACCGGCAACCGCATCGCCGCGCTCCAGGCGATCGCCGCCGAAATGGGCGGTCCGCCGCAGCGCTCCGCCTTGCCCCGCGCCAGCGCTCTCGAGCCGCTCGGGCGGCGCGCCTGATTTCCGCCGATCCGCCAGGAACGCCCGCGCGCCGCGCGGCGCTGCGGCTGCTCGATGCGGTGCTGCGCCGCGGACTGCCGCTCGAATCCGCGCTCGATTCGGCCGCGCGCGATGTCGCCCGACCCGAAGACCGCGCCCTCGCTTATGCCATCGCGGCCGAGGCGCTTCGCCGCCTGCCCGATCTCGACGCACTCATCGACCGCGCGACGAAGCAGCGGCTCGCCGAGGATGCAAAGGCGCGGTTCGCGCTCCGGATCGCCCTGGTCCAGCCGCTCGCGCTCGGCACGCCGCCGCACGCCGCGATCTCGACCGTCCTGCCGCTGGTCGACGGCGGCCCGCGCCGGCTTGTCCATGGCGTGTTCGGCGCGGCAATGCGGGCCGGCTGGACGCTGCCCGAGGTGCCGACGCTGCCAGCCGACGTGGCGTGCCGCTGGCGCGCGGCCTGGGGCGAGGATGTCGTCGCGGCCGCCGCGCGCCTGATCGCGTCGCCACCGCCGCTCGACCTCTCCTTCGCGCTTCCCGGACCGCCGCCCGCCCTCGACGGAATCAGCCTCGCCCCCGGTCACTTGCGGCTGCCGCGTGGAACGAATGTCACCAGCCTGCCCGGCTTCGCGGAGGGCCGCTTCTGGGTCCAGGACATTTCCGCCTCGCGACCCGCGCGCCTCCTCGGCGAGGGGCATGGGCGTACCGTCCTCGATCTGTGCGCCGCGCCGGGCGGCAAGACGATGCAGCTCGCCGCCGCTGGCTGGCGCGTCACCGCGGTGGATTCGTCCGAAAGTCGTCTGGCGCGACTTGCCGACAATCTCGGCCGCACCGGGCTTGCGGCCGAGATCATCACTGCCGACGTGATGCGCTGGACGCCGCCGGCGCCGGTGGATGCGGTCCTGCTCGATGCGCCCTGCTCGGCGACCGGCATTTTCCGCCGCCATCCCGACGTGCTCCACCGCGTCCGTCCGCGCGCCATCGCCGCGCTCGCCCAGACGCAGGGCGCGATGCTCGCCCGCGCCGCGGACTGGCTGAAGCCCGGCGGCGCGCTCGTCTATTCGGTCTGCTCACTGGAGCCGGAGGAAGGCGAAGCGGTGGTCAGCGCCTTCGCCGCAAGCCGCCCCGATTTCACCCTCGAGGAGTCGGAGCGTATCCTGCCGGGGGCCCATGAAGAGGCGGGCGGCGCCGATGCTTTCTATCTGGCGCGTTTCCGGCGCAATTAGCCGGGGATAAGTCCGCCCGCTTCCTTGCCCAGCGAGTCGCGCGGATGTTAGATTCGCGCCGTGCAGCAACCCGTCCGTATCGCCCCGTCCATCCTCTCGGCCGATTTCGCGCGCCTCGGCGAGGAGGTCCGCGCCGTCGACGAGGCGGGCGCCGACTGGATCCACGTCGACGTCATGGACGGGCATTTCGTCCCCAACCTCACCATCGGCCCGGCGGTGGTGAAGGCGCTTCGGGCGCACACGGCCAAGCCGTTCGACGTCCACCTGATGATCTCCCCGATCGATCCCTTCCTTGAAGCCTTTGCCGAGGCCGGGGCGGACACGATCACCGTCCATCCGGAGGCGGGGCCGCACGTCCACCGCACCGTCCAGGCGATCCGCAAGCTCGGCAAGCGCGCCGGCATCTCGCTCAATCCGGCAACGCCGGCCAAGGCGCTCGACTATCTGCTCGAGGAGATCGACCTCGTCCTCGTGATGAGCGTCAATCCGGGCTTCGGCGGCCAGAGCTTCATCGAAAGCCAGCTGAGGAAGATCGAGGCGATCCGCGGCCGGATCGACAAGCTCGGGCTTGCCGTCGACCTCGAGGTGGACGGCGGCGTCGATCAGGGCAATTGCCGCCGCATCGTCGAGGCCGGGGCCGACGCGCTTGTCGCCGGCACCGCGACCTTCAAGGGCGGGCCCGACGCTTATGCCGCGAACATCCGCGCGCTGAGGGGCGGATGAGCCTGATGGACCCGATCGACGTTCCGGGCGATGACGGGATCGAGCCCGGAAAGCGGCTGATCCGGGTTGGCGACGATCGGGGCCTCTCGCTGTTCGAGCGGCTCGGCTACCGGCTCCACCGCATGGCCTGGCGCACGCCGCTGCACCGCCTGCGGCTGCGCGGACGGATGCCGCTTCGTCTGCTATGCGTGCCGAAGGACCCCGTCGCCGGCGACAAGAGCGCCGGGGCGGCGCTGCTTTCAGGAACGATGCGTCATGGCGGCACCGAGCTTGCCGTCGCGGAACTCGACTTCACCACGCTCGGGCGGCCGGCCGATTTCGATCAGTATCTCCACAGCTTCGCCTGGCTTCGCGACCTCGCCGCCGCGGCGACGCGGGAGCGCGGCGCCAAGATCGCGGAGGCGCTGACCGCCCGCTGGATCGCCGCGCATGGCGAGACGGTGAGCGAGCCCGCCTGGCGCGCCGATCTGTGGGGCCGCCGGATCCTCTTCTGGACCGCTTATGCGCCCTACATCCTCTCCAGCCGCGACCCGGTCTATCGCTCCTCCGTTCTCTACACCCTAGCGCGCGGCGCGCGTCATCTCGATCGCGGCGCCGACAAGGTCGCGCCGGGGCTCGGCCGGATCGTCGCCTGGTGCGGAGTGATCGCCGCGGCGCTTGTCGTCCAGGGCGGCCCGGCGCGGCTGCGGTCGGGCGAGGCGGGGCTGGCCCGCGCGCTCGCGCTCGCGATGAGCGACGATGGCGGCCTGGTCAGCCGCGCGCCGATCGAGCAGCTCGCCCTTGTCGAGACGCTGTCGCAGCTGCGCGCCGTCTATATCGCCTCGCGCCGCGAGGTGCCGGAGCTGCTGGCGGAGGCGCTGGCCGCCGCGCTGGGTGCGCTGCTGTCGGTCGTGCTCGGCGACGACGAGCTGTCGAGCTGGCAGGGCGGGAACATGGCCAACCGCCGCCGCGTCCTCGCCGCCGTCGCCGCATCGGGCATCGACAGCCGGGCGCTGCGGCAGGCGCGCGGATGGGGTTATCAGCGGCTCCACGCCAGGCAGAGCGTGCTCGTCTTCGACGCCGCGCCGCCGCCGCCACCGCGCGCGCTCTCCGGCGGCTGCGCCTCGACGCTCGCCTTCGAGCTCAGCGACGGGCCGAACCGGCTGATCGTCAATTGCGGCGGCGTCGGCGAGGCGATCGGGGCGATCCCCTCCGAGCTGGTGTTCGCGCTGAGGACGACGGCCGCCCATTCCACGCTGACGCTTGGCGACCGCAATTCGACCGCGATCCATCCGGACGGGTCGCTCGGCAAGGGCGTCGCGGAGGTCGAGATGTCGCGCGACGACACGGCCGGCATCCTGCGCGTGGAGGCGAGCCATGACGGCTATGTGCGCCGCTACGGCCTCGTCCACGAACGCCGGCTCACGCTCTCGCCCGATGGCCGCAGCGTCGTCGGCGAGGACCGGCTGATCGCCGCGGAGCGACGCCGCAAGGCGGGGCCGGTCCCGTTCACGGTCCGCTTTCATCTCGCCCCCAATGTCGAGGTCACCCCGACCGCCGACGGCCAGGGCGCGATCCTGCGGCTTCGCGGCACCAATGTCTGGCAATTCCGCTGCCGCGGAGGCCAGCTCTCGGTCGAGGACAGCCTCTGGATCGACGGGGAGGCGCGGCCGCACGGCACGCTCCAGCTCGCCGTCAGCGGGGAGACGCCGCTCGACGGCATGACCATCTCCTGGGAGCTGAAGCGCGCGGGCTGAGCGTTCGAACGGGCGCGGCGAAAATGAATGCTGAAACCGGTCCGGCATGGCGATAAGGGGGCCGGACATTCCTCTAATCCGGGACCCGACATGACCGACGTGAAGATCGCGCGCGCCCTGCTTTCCGTTTCCGACAAAACCGGCCTTGCCGATCTCGGCCGGGCGCTTGCCCGCCACGGCGTCGAGCTCGTCTCGACCGGCGGCACCGCCGCCGCGCTGCGCGAGGCGGGACTGGAGGTCCGCGACATTTCCGAGCTCACCGGCTTTCCCGAGATGATGGACGGGCGGGTCAAGACGCTTCACCCGAAGGTGCATGGCGGCCTGCTCGCGGTTCGCGACGATCCCGAACATGCCGCCGCGATGGCCGAACACGGCATCGGCGCGATCGACCTGGTCGTCGTCAATCTCTATCCCTTCGCGCAGACGGTGGCGCGTGGCGCGGGCCGCGACGAGATCATCGAGAATATCGACATCGGCGGCCCCTCGATGGTCCGCTCGGCCGCGAAGAATCATGGCTATGTGACGATCGTCACCGATCCGGCGGATTATGGCGCGCTGATCGAAGCGCTGGATGGGAGCGGCGGCATGACGTCACTCGATCTCCGCAAGCGCTTCGCCGCTAAGGCCTTTGCAGCGACCGCGGCCTATGATGCCGCGATCGCCGGCTGGTTCGCCCATGTCGACCAGGGCGAACGCTTCCCCGATCGCGTCGCCATCGCGATGACGAAGCGCTCAGAGATGCGCTACGGCGAGAATCCGCACCAGATGGGGGCGCTCTATGTGCCGGCCGGCGGCACGCCAGCGGGCACGATCGCCGCGGCCGAGCAGGTCCAGGGCAAGGAGCTCAGCTACAACAATTACAACGATGCCGATGCGGCGCTGGAGCTGGTCAGCGAGTTTCGCGACGGGCCGCCGACGGTCGTCATCGTCAAACATGCCAATCCGTGCGGCGTCGCGACCGGCGCGACCCTGGCCGAGGCCTATGCGGCGGCCTTCGCCTGCGATACCGTGTCGGCCTTCGGCGGCATCATCGCGGTCAACCGCCCGCTCGACGGACCGACCGCCGAGGCGATTTCGGGAATCTTCACCGAGGTCGTCGTCGCCCCCGGGGCCGACGATGCCGCGAAGGCGGTGTTCGCGAAGAAGAAGAACCTGCGCCTGCTGCTCACCGGGACGCTCCCCGATCCAGCCCGCAAGGCGAAGGCGATGAAGTCGATCGCCGGCGGCTTCCTGGTCCAGTCGCGCGATTTCGGCCGGGTGACGAAGGATGATCTCAAGGTGGTGACGAAACGCGCGCCGAGCGAGCGGGAGCTGGCCGACTGCCTGTTCGCCTGGACGGTCGCCAAGCACGTCAAGTCGAACGCCATCGTCTACGCCAAGGACGGATCGACCGCCGGGATCGGCGCTGGGCAGATGAACCGGCTCGAATCCGCGCGGATCGCCGCCTGGAAGGCGAAGGACGCGGCGGATAAGGCCGGCTGGAGCGAGCCGCGCACGATCGGGTCCGCCGTCGCCTCCGACGCCTTCTTCCCCTTTGCCGATGGCCTGCTTGCCGCCGCCGAGGCGGGGGCGACCGCGGTGATTCAGCCGGGCGGATCGATCCGCGACGACGAAGTGATCGCCGCCGCCGACGAGGCCGGGCTGGCGATGGTCTTCACCGGCATGCGGCATTTCCGCCACTGATCGTCAGGGCGTCGGCAATTCCCCGGTCGGCAGGGTCGGGGCCTCGCCGCCGCGCAGGCGGAACAGCACCCGATCCTCGGCGGTGAAGCCCCGGCGCCAGACGATCGCGCCGAAGACGAGGAGGATCACCGGGACGCCGAAGACCAGCTGCGCCCATTCCAGGCTGTGGGGGAGCGCGGTGAACAGCGCACCGACGGCGACAGCGGCCGCCGCGGCCCAGGCGAGCGGCCAGCGCCAGCCCTGCACCGGCGCGTCGAGCAGCCGCGCGAGCAGCCGCGCCTTCGCGACCGACGCGCAGCCGAGCGCAAGCGCGAGGGCAAGCGCGGCGCTGGCGGCCTGGTAGGCCTGCGGCCAGTGCAGCGCCCTCACGATCAGGATGATCGCGACCGTCAGAACGGCCTGGACGCCGATCATCGCCAGCGAGATGAGCAGGTTGCGGTGCCGCGCGACGTAGACGAGCGCCGCCTCCGAAACCGCCGCCGTCGCCGCGACCGCCTCGGCGGCGAGCAGGAAGGCGAGCGCGCCGGTGCCGCCGACGAATTGGGGGCCGACGAGGCCCATCACCGCCTCGCCGGGTATGCCGAGCGCGAGCGCGATCCCGGTCTGCGCCGCGATGATCCAGAAGCCGACCTGGCGCACCTGCCGCGCCACCGCGGGCCTGTCGCCTTCCGCAAGCCGCTGGGTGATGACCGGCGCGAGGATCGGATCGAAACTCGTCTTCAGCTTCTGCGGGAGCGAGGCGACCTGCTGCGCCACATAATAGACGCCGACATAATAAGGCGCGACGAAGAGGCCGAGGATGGCGATGTCCAGCCGGCGCGATCCCCATTCGATCGCATCCGCGGCGGCGAGCGGCACATTGGTGCGCGCCAGCGCCATCACCCGGGCCGGCCGCGGGATCCAGCCGCGCGGCAGGCCATAGCTTCGCCCGAGCCGCCACAGCGAGGTGGCGAGGCCGGCGCAGACCGAGATCACATAAGCGAGGATCAGCCCGTCGCGTGAATGGACGAGCGCGAAGGCGCCGGCGGCGATGCTGATGGTCCACGGCTCGACGATGGCGCGGGCATGGACGGTCGATGCGACGTCATGGCGGTAGGCGAGCGCGGCCAGCGCGACATCGGCGCCCGCGATCGCGAAGATGACGAGCGGCAGCAGCCATTCGGCCCCGCGCATGTCGTTGTGCGGGAACATCGCCTGCGGAAAGACCATCAGGATCGCGCTCGCCACCGCCGATGCGATGAAGGCGGCGGCGAGGCCGTCCCACACCGCATGAACATGCGGGCGATCGGTGGTCGACAGCTGCTGCGCCAGGCCGCGCTTCAGCCCGATGGTCGCCAGCGTCGCCGCGAATTCGACGATGATGACCGCATAGGCGAAGCGGCCGAGCAGGTCCGGCCCGTAGAATCGCCCGGCGATGAACAGGAAGGGCAGGCGCGCCGCCAGCCGCAACAGGAAGCCGAAGAAGTTCGTCCGCCCGCCCTTGGCCAGGGCGGCGATATCGTCGGCCGGCGCCGCCTCGACGCTGCTCAATGCGCTGCGCCCCAGTTCGGGCCGACGCCGACCTCTACACCCAATGGCACCGAAAGCTTCACCGCCGGTTCGGCCGCGCTTTCCATCACCCGTCGGACGACATCGCGCGCGCGGTCCACATCGTTCTCGGGCACTTCGAAGACGAGTTCGTCATGGACCTGCATCAGCATCCGCACCTCGCCCAGGCCTTCGGCGGCCAAGGCCGGGCCCATCCGCGCCATCGCGCGCTTGATGATGTCGGCCGCGGTGCCCTGGATCGGCGCGTTGATGGCGGCGCGCTCGGCGCCCTGGCGCTCGTGCTGGACGTTGCTCCTGAGGCGCGGAAAATGGGTCTTGCGCCCGAAGAGCGTGGTCGTGAATCCGGTCTCGCGCGCGTGGGTGAGCGTCTCGCCGATATAGGCGCGGATGCCCGGGAAGCGTTCGAAATAGCGGTCGATGATCGACTGCGCCTCCTCGGGCGTCGTCTCGAGCCGCTGGGCCAGGCCCCAGCGCGAAATGCCGTAGAGGATGGCGAAGTTGATCGTCTTGGCGCGCGCGCGCGTGTCGCGGTCGACCGCGCCGAACAATTCCTGCGCGGTGCGATTGTGGATGTCCTCGCCAGCCGCGAAGGCCGCCTTGAGCTCCGGGACGTCGCACATATGCGCGGCGAGCCTCAGTTCGATCTGGCTGTAATCCGCCGCCATCATCACGAATCCGGGATCGGCGATGAAGGCGTCGCGGATGCGCCGGCCGATCTCGGTGCGGATCGGGATGTTCATGAGATTGGGATCGGTGGATGCGAGCCGCCCGGTCTGCGCGCCCGACAGGCTGTAGCTGGTGTGGACCCGCCCGGTCGTCTTGTTGACCTGCTCCTGGAGCGCGTCGGTATAGGTGGACTTGAGCTTGGTGAGTTGCCGCCATTCGAGCACCAGCCGCGCGATCGGCACGCCCTCGCGCTCCAGCCGCTCGAGCTCGTTCTGGTCGGTGGACCAGGTGCCCGACTTGCCCTTGCGACCGCCGGACAGGCCCATCCGGCCGAACAGGATCTCGCCAAGCTGCTGCGGCGATCCGATGGTGAACGGGCCGTCCGCTTCGGCATGGATCCGCGCCTCCAGATCGGCGATCTGGGTGTTGAACGCCGCCGAAAGCTCGCTCAGCACCGCCCGGTCGATCCGCACGCCGCTCTGCTCCATGCCGCCGATGACGCTGACCATCGGCCGGTCGACCAGTTCGTAGACCCGGGTCACCTTTTCGAACGCGAGGCGCGGGCGGAAACGATGCCACAGGCGCAGCGCCACGTCGGCATCCTCCGCGGCATATTCCGTCGCCCGCTCGACCGGTACCCTGTCGAACGTGATCTGCTTCTGCCCCGTGCCGCACAGCGACTTGAACGAGATGCATTCGTGATCGAGATGCTTCTTCGCGAGATCGTCGAGCGCGTGGCTGTTGAGCCCGCCGGCATCGAGGTTGAAGCTCATCACCAGCGTGTCGTCATAAGGGGCAAGCGTGATGCCGCGCCGCGCGAAGACCACCCAGTCATATTTGAGATTGTGGCCGATCTTGAGGATCGCCTCGTCCTCGAGCAGCGGCTTCAGGCGCTCCAGAACCAGCGCCGCGTCGAGCTGCGGCGGGCGCTCGGCGAACATGTCGTCGCCGCCATGCTCGAGCGGGATGTAGCAGGCCTTGTTGGGATCGGTCGCGAGGCTGATGCCGACCAGCCTTGCGCTGACGCAGTCGCGGCCGTCGGTCTCGGTGTCGATCGCCACCAGCCCGCGGGCCTGGATGGCGTCGATCCAGCGCGCCAGCGCCGCCTCGTCGGCCACGGTCTCATAGAGCGATCGGTCGATCGCTGGCTCGGGCGACGGCTCGGGAAGCGCGCTTCGGGCCGGCGCCGGGGCGGCCGCCTGCGCCTGCGCGCCCAATCGCGCGAGCAGCGAGCGGAAGCCGTGATGCTCCAGGAATTCGCGCAGCGGCGCCTCGGGTATGCCCTTGATCGACAAGTCTTCGAGCGGCGCCGGCAGGGCCGCGTCGCAGACCAGGCGGACGAGCTGGTGCGACAATCGCGCCATGTCGGCATGGGCGATCAGATTGTCGCGCATCTTGGACGGCTTCATCTCCGGCGCGGCCGCCAGCACCGCTTCCACCGTGCCATATTCCTGGATCAGCTTCGACGCCGTCTTGGGCCCGATCCCCGGAACGCCCGGCACATTGTCGACGCTGTCGCCCATCAGGGCCAGCACCTCGCCCACCTGGTCCGGCCCGACCCCGAATTTGTCGAACACCTCGGGGACGCCGATGCGGCGATCGTTCATCGTGTCGAGCATGTCGACCTTGCCGTCCTCGACAAGCTGCATCAGGTCCTTGTCGGAGGAGACGATCGTCACCTGCCATCCCGCCGCCTTGGCCGCCATCACGTAGCAGGCGATGATGTCGTCCGCCTCCAGCCCCTTCTCTTCGAGGCAGGGGATGGAGAAGGCGCGAGTCGCGTCGCGGATCAGCGGGAATTGCGGCACCAGCTCGGGCGGCGGCGGCGGGCGGTTCGCCTTGTACTGGTCGAACAGCTCGTTGCGATGGGTACTTTCCGAGGCGTCGAGGATCACCGCGAGGTGCGTCGGCCCGTCCGCCTTGTTGAGGCTGTCGGCGAGCTTCCACAGCATCGTCGTATAGCCATAGACCGCGCCGACATTCAGGCCATGCTTGTTGGTCAGCGGCGGCAGCCTGTGGAAGGCGCGGAAGATATAGGACGAACCGTCGACGAGATAGAGGTGCGGTGCGGGCATAAGGCTCAGGTCTAGACGAAGGGGACGCGGGTGCAAACCGCCAGGTCGATGACAAAGGTCAGGCGCGGTTCAACCGGCGCCGCTACCTATATAGGCATGGATCGTCGTCTTTTCCTTCTTTGCGGACTCGCTCTCGCCGCCATGCCGGCCTTCGCGCAGCGCGCGCCGTTCCGGCCGACCCGCTTTTCGGTCCAGGTGAGCGGTCGCGGGCCGGACGTGGTGCTGATCCCCGGTCTCACCTCGGGGCGCGACGTCTGGTATTCGACGGTGCGGGCGCTGCCGGGGCGCCGTTATCACCTCGTCCAGGTGGCCGGATTCGCCGGCGAGCCGGCGCGCGGGAATGCGCGGGGGCCGATCCTGCTCCCGCTGGAGGAGGAGATCGTGCGCTACATCGCCGCCGCCGGGCTCAACCGCCCGGCGATCGTCGGCCATTCGATGGGCGGGACGCTCGCGATGATGCTCGCGGCGCGGCACCCGGGCCTGGTCGGGCGGCTGATGGTCGTCGACATGATGCCTCGGCCCGCCGGCCTGTTCGGCGGCGACACCAATCTCGGTCCGCTCGCCGACCAGCTTCGATCGATGATCGCGACGCCGGGCGGGCGCCAGCTCTTCGCCAATGTGATCGGCGCGTTCAGCCCGCCCGATCCCGGCCACCGCAGCGATCCCGATGTCGTCGCCCGCGCGATGGACGAGCTCGCCGCCATCGATCTCACGCCGCAGCTCCCCCGCATCGCCGCGCCGTTGACGGTGGTCTACGCCTCGCCGACGCCGCAGGCCCGGGCGGTCCTCGACCGCGATTTCGCCCGCGCCTACGCCCCGGCCCGGTCAAAACGCCTGGTCCGCATCGACGGCAGCGGCCACATGGTGATGCTCGACCAGCCGGCCCGCTTCCAGGCGGCGCTCAGGGCGTTTCTGGGGTCGTAGTCGAGGCGCGCTCGGGCCGCTAGGGCGCCAGCACCGTATCCACCGCCCTCGCCAGGGTTTTCGGATAATCCAGCGTGTAATGCAGCCCGCGGCTCTCGTGGCGGTGGAGCGCGGAGCGGACGATCAGGTCGGCGATCTGGAGCAGGTTTCGCAGTTCCACCAGGTCCGGAGTCACGCGGAAATGACCGTAATAATCGTCGACCTCGTCGGTCATCATCTTGATCCGGTGCGCCGCGCGCTCCAGCCGCTTCGTGGTCCGCACGATGCCGACATAGTTCCACATGAAGCGGCGGATCTCGGTCCAGTTCTGCTTGATCACCACCTCCTCGTCTGAATCGGTGACGCGGCTTTCGTCCCAGGGACGGATCGGCGGCGGGGCCGGCAGATCGTCCCAGTGCGCGGCGATATGGCGCGCCGCCGCCTCGCCGAACACGAAACATTCGAGCAGCGAGTTGGAGGCAAGGCGGTTCGCGCCGTGCAGGCCCGACTGGCTGACCTCGCCCGCGGCATAGAGGCCGGGCAGGTCCGTCCGTCCGTCGAGATCGATGACCACGCCGCCGCACGTATAATGCTGCGCGGGAACGACCGGGATCGGATCGCGGGTGATGTCGATGCCAAGCCCCAGCAGCTTCGAATAGATATTCGGGAAATGCTGCTTCACGAAGTCGGGTTCGCGGTGGCTGATGTCGAGATGGACATAATCGAGGCCGAGCCGCTTGATCTCATGGTCGATCGCGCGGGCCACCACGTCGCGCGGGGCGAGCTCGGCGCGTTCGTCGAAATCGGGCATGAAGCGATGGCCGGTCGCGGGAATCCTGAGCTGGCCGCCTTCGCCGCGCACGGCCTCGGTGATCAGGAAGTTCTTGACCTCCAGATTGTAGAGGCAGGTCGGGTGGAACTGCATGAACTCCATGTTGGAGACGCGGCAGCCCGCGCGCCACGCCATCGCGATGCCGTCCCCCGTCGCCCCCCTCGGCGCGGTCGAGAAGAGATAGACGCGCCCCGCGCCACCGGTGGCGAGGATCGTCGCGCGCGCCGTGAAGGTCTCCACCTTCCCGCGCGCCCGGTTCAGCGCATAGACGCCCCAGACATGGCCATCGCCCGAATAGCGCTCGCCGTGGCGGCTGGTGACGAGATCGATGCCGACCATGTCGGGGATGAGCGTGACGTTCGGGTGATCGCGCGCGGCGCGCTCCAGCGCTTCCTGCACCGCCCAGCCGGTGGCGTCGTCGACATGGACGATGCGGCGATGACTGTGCCCGCCTTCGCGCGTGAGATGCAGGTCCTTCGTTCCGTTCGCCATCGTGAAGGGCACGCCGAGATCGATCAGCCGCTCGATCGCGCGCGGCGCATTTTCGACCACGAACTCGACGGTGGCGCGGTTGTTGAGCCCCGCGCCGGCGATCATCGTGTCCTCGATATGGCTCTCGAACGTGTCGCCGGGCTCCAGCACCGCGGCGATCCCGCCCTGCGCGTGCGCGGTCGAGCCTTCGTTCAGCGCGCCCTTGGCGATCACGCCGACCTTGAACCGCTCGGCGAGGTTGAGCGCCGCCGTCAGCCCGGCCGCGCCGGAGCCGATGACGAGGACGTCGAATTCGATGGCCTTGGACAAAACCGGACGCTCCGTCGGATGGACGCGCTTGCCTAACCGAGCGTCGAGGGAGCGTCAAAGCCGTGCGGGCCGGGCTGGGCAGCGCAGCCCATCATGCTATAGCGCCAGCCGGGAGGCCGATCCGATGAAAATCCTTTTGCTTCCGTTGCTTCTGGCGAGCCTTGTCGCGGCCGCGCCGACGCGCGACGCGGATACCGAGACATGGTGGCGGATCGCCGTCGCGCTCTCCGACGACGGCATGGAGGGGCGCGACACCGGCTCGGCGGGGTACGACCGTGCGGCCGCGCTGGTCGCGCAGCGGCTGGCCGCGGCGGGCGTACGGCCGGCCGGCGATGGCGGCGGCTGGTTCCAGACCGTGCCGCTTGAGGAACTGGCGGTCCGCGACGCCGCGATCGCCGTCGACGGCCGCCCGCTCGATTTTCTTCAGGACATCACGGTCACGCCCGAAAGCGTTGGCGCACCGCTCGATCTCCCGATCGCCTATCGCGGCTATTGCGCGAGCGATGCGCTCGGCGACGTGCGCGGCAAGCTGGTGATCTGCCACGGCTCGCGCCGCGACGGGATGCCCGCGCCCGCACAGCGCACCGCGGCCCTGGTCCGAGCCGGCGCCGCCGCGGTCGCGGTGATCGCCGATCCCGGCTTCACCGTCGAACCGCCGCGCTGGCCCTTCGCCTATGCGCGCAGCGTCTGGATCGCCGGCGAGACGCGCCCGCAGCCGTCCCTGCCGAGCTTCACGCTCAATGCCGACGCGCTCGGCGCCATGCTGGCGGGGAGCGGTCGCGACGCGTCGGCGCTGATCGCGGACGGCGCGTCGGGCCGGGCGCTCCCCTCCTTCGACGCGCCGGGCCGATTCAACGCGCGCTTCACGCTGGCGCGTCGCACCTATTCATCGAAAAATGTGATCGGCCTCTTTCCGGGCACCGATCCGGCGCTGGCCGATCAACCGATCGTCCTCACCGCCCATCTCGACGGCTATGGCTATGGCCGGGCGGTCGATGGCGACCGGCTCTACAACGGCACGCTCGATGATGCGGCCTATGTCGCGCTCATCGTCCATATGATCGAGCGGCGCCACGGCCACGGCTTTCGCCGGCCGCTGCTGGTCGCCGCGGTGACGGGCGAGGAAAAGGGGCTGCTCGGCTCGAAATGGCTGGTCGCGCACCGGCCGGCCACCGCACCGCATTTCGCCGCCGACATCAATCTCGATCAGCTCCGCCCGATCTTCCCGCTCGAGCTGCTGACCGTCCACGGCCTCGACGATTCAAGCCTCGGCGCCGACGCGCGCGCGATCGCCGCGACGCTGGGCTTCGCGGTGCAGAACGATCCGGAGCCCGAGCGCAACCTCCTGCGCCGCTCGGATCACTGGAATTTCATGCAGGCCGGGGTGCCGGCGGTGAACTTCGTCTTCGGCTTTCGCCCCGGAACGCAGAGCGAGCGAATCTACCGGCAATGGTACCGCATCGGCTATCATCGCCCGCAGGACGACCCGCAGCAACCGATCGACTGGACCGCCGCCGCCGATTTCAACCGCTTCTATTATGCCTTGGTCGAGCGGGTCGCCGATGCCGACGCGCCGCCCGCATGGCGCGAGGCCAGTCCCTTGCGCCCGCGCTGAGGCTCAGGCGCGCTCGGGATAGGGCGTGCCGTCCTTGTGCACGAAGCGGCCATCGGCGTTCGTGCTCATCATGTCGATGTCGGAGCAGATGGTGACATCTTCCGCCACGCGTCCGCCGATCTCCAGATAGACCGCATCCCTGTCCGATCGGTTGACGAGGTGATGGCCGTCGCCCGAATTCTTCGGAAAGGCCGCGCACGCGCCGGCGCGCAGGACCGTTTCCCCCGCATCCTCGATCAGCGTGACCTCGCCCTCCAGCACGAAAACGAACTCGTCGTCGTGCGAATGCCAATGGCGCTGGCTCGACCAGTTGCCGGGAGGCAGCCGCGTCAGGTTGACGCCGAAGCCGGTCAAACCTCCGGCGTCGCCGATCCGCTGGCGGATGCGGTCGCGGCTCGGCCGGTCGAACGGCGCCGGATAGCCGGTGCCCTTGCGCTCGGGAACGCGGGCAAGGTCGATCTTCGGCATCGCGCAATCCCCTCTCTTCGCGCCGCCCGCCTGTGCGCGCCTTACGCCGGCGTGGTGCGGGTCAGGTTCAGGAACACGTCCTCGAGATCCGCCTCGCGCGTCGAGACGTCGACCACACCGAGGCCCTCGCGCTGAAGCGCGGCGAGCACGTCGCCGGCGTTCACCCTGTCCTTGCGATAGGTAATGGTCAGCGTCCGCTCGCCGGCCAGTTCGATCTTGTCGAAGCAGAGATTTTCCGGTGCGGTCGCGATATCGCGGTCGACAACGACCTCCACGACCTTTTCCTGCGCCAGGGCGAGGAGATCGCGTGTCGGCTGATTGGCGATCAACCGGCCATGGTTGATGATCGCGATCCGGTCGCACAGCTCCTGCGCTTCCTCGAGATAATGGGTGGTGAGGACGATGGTGACGCCCTGGGCATGGAGCGAGCGCACATAATCCCACAATTGCTGGCGAAGCTCGACATCGACGCCGGCGGTCGGCTCGTCGAGGACGAGGATCGGCGGGGAATGGACCATCGCCTTGGCGACGAGCAGCCGGCGCTTCATGCCGCCCGAAAGCGTTCGGGCGTAAGCGTCGGCCTTGTCCTCGAGATGCACCGCCTTCAGCAGCGCCTCCGTCCGTCGGTCGGCCTTCGGGATTCCGTAGAGCCCGGCCTGGATTTCGAGCGCCTCTCGCGGCGTGAAGAAGGGATCGAACAGGATCTCCTGCGGCACGATGCCGATCGATCGCTTCGCATTGCGCGGATGGGCGTCGATGTCGAAGCCCCAGATCGAGGCGCTGCCGCCGCTTTTCATCACCAGTCCGGCGAGGATGTTGATCATCGTGGACTTGCCCGCGCCATTGGGGCCGAGCAGCCCGAAAATCTCGCCGCGCGGCACGTCGAGCGTGACGCCGTCGAGCGCGCGCTTGCCGCCCTCATAGGTTTTCTGGAGATCGCGGATCGAGATTGCAGCTTCGGTCATGGAGAGGGCGCATAGCGCCTCGCGGGCGCCGCGCGAAGCGGATTGTCCGCCCCGCGGCGGGTTGCTAGAGGATCGCGCATGGCCGCCACCGACCCGTTCCAGCCCGAGATCGTCCGCACCGACAGCACCCGCTGCGTCTGTGACGGCGCGACCGATATTTCGCCCGCGCTCGGCCACCCGCGCGTCTTTCTCCAGATCGACGAGAAGGGCTATGTGGATTGCGGCTATTGCGACCGGCGCTTCGTCCTGATCGGCGGTCCGGCGGACGGCGCGGACCAGTCGAAACTTCCCGATCATCCGGCCGGCGCGAGCGTCTGACGGGCGCGGCGCGGTTTACCGGCCGCCCGATCGCCCTATATTGCGGACATGACCTCCGATCCCCGCCGCTTCATCTACCGCCCCGACGGACTCGATCCCGATGCGGCGCTTCGTCTCACCGCCGACGCGCTGAAGAGCTGCGACGATGGCGAGCTCTACCTGCAATATATCGCCTCGGAGAGCTTCGGGTTCGATGACGGCCGCCTCAAGACCGCCGATTTCAACAGCCAGGCGGGTTTCGGCCTGCGCGGCGTATCGGGCGAGACGACCGCTTTCGCCCAGGCGAACGAGCTGAGCGAGGCGGCGATCCGCCGCGCCGCCGAGACGATGCAGCTGCTCGATCCGGCGAAGGCAGGCCGCCAGCCACCGCCGCGGCGCACCAATGCGCGGCTCTACACCGACGCCGATCCGCTGAGCCTCGTCCCGTTCGCGAGGAAGGTCGCGCTCTGCCAGGAGATCGACGCCGCCGCCCGCGCGCGCGATCCGCGCGTCGTCCAGGTGTCGGTGATGCTGGCGGGCAGCTGGAGCGTCGTCGAGATCGTCCGCCCGGACGGCTTCGTCGCCCACGACGTGCGCCCGCTGGTGCGGCTCAACGTCCAGATCGTCGTCGAGCAGAATGGCAGGCGCGAGAGCGGCTATCATGGGCTCGGCGGGCGTTGGCTCTATGACGACCTGTTCGATCCGGCGCGCTGGAACCGCGCCATCGACATCGCGCTCGCCCAGGCGCTGACCAACCTCGATTCGGTCGCCGCGCCGGCCGGCGAGATGACGGTGGTGCTCGGCCCGGGCTGGCCCGGCGTGCTCCTGCACGAGGCGGTCGGCCACGGCCTCGAAGGCGATTTCAACCGCAAGGGGACCAGCGCCTTTTCCGGCCGCATCGGCGAGCGGGTCGCCGCGCCCGGCGTCACCGTCATCGACGACGGATCGATCGAAGGCCGGCGCGGCTCCCTCACCATCGACGACGAGGGCACGCCGACGCAGCGCAACGTCCTGATCGAGGACGGCATCCTCAAGGGCTATATCCAGGATCGGATGAACGCGCGGCTGATGGGCGTGGCGCCCACCGGCAACGGCCGCCGCGAGAATTTCGCCTATGCGCCGATGCCGCGCATGACGAACACCTTCATGCTCGGCGGCAGGGACGATCCGGGCGAGATCCTCGCCCGCGCGAAGAATGGCATCTATGCGAAGAGCTTCGGCGGTGGGCAGGTCGACATCACGAGCGGCAAGTTCGTCTTCTCCTGCACCGAAGCCTATGCGATCGAGAATGGCCGGCTCGGCGCCCCGCTCAAGGGCGCGACCCTGATCGGCGACGGGCCGAGCGTGCTCACCCGCGTCGCGGCGATCGGCGACGACATGGCGCTGGACGAAGGCGTCGGCATCTGCGGCAAGGGGGGGCAATCCGTCCCCGCCGGTGTCGGCCAGCCGACGCTGCTGGTCGAAGGGCTCACCGTCGGCGGCACGGCCGCATGAGCCTGCCCTGGACGCGCGAGGTGCTGGATTTCTGGTTCTCGAAGAGCTGGGACGATTGGTGGCGCGGGTCGCCCGCTTTCGATGCCGAGATCCGCGAGAGGTTCGAGCCGCTGTGGCGTGCCGAGCGCGATCGCACGCCCGCGGAACTGCTCGGCTCGGCCGATGACGCGCTCGCCGCCGTCATCCTGTTCGATCAGTTCCCACGCAACATGTTCCGCGGACATGCCGATCAATTCTCGACCGATCCGCTCGCGCTCGCGGTGGCGAAGGGGGCGATCGAGCGCGGCTATGACGACGGCATGGCGTCACAGCGGCGCGGTTTCCTCTACATGCCGTTCGAGCATAGCGAGGATCGCGCCGACCAGCGCCAGTCGCTGCTTCTCTTCACCGCGCTCGGCGATCCCGAATTGCTCAAATATGCGCGGCTGCACCACGACGTGATCGAACGGTTCGGCCGTTTCCCCCATCGCAATGCGGTCCTCGGCCGCAAGCCGACCGCGATCGAGACGGCGGCCGGCGACGTCTTTCCCTGGTAGCCGTGGCACTGGTCGAAGCCGCGAAGTTCTTCACCGGGTTCGAGGCGGCGCTGGCGCGCGGCCGGCTCGAGGCGGCGGGGATCATGTCCGTCCTGTTCGATACGAACATGAACTGGGGCGGCTTCGATCTCGGCGTGGTGCCGGTGCGGCTGATGGTCGACGAGGACGATCTTGCCGAGGCGCGGGCGGTGCTCAGCGAACCAGATACGGACGAAGCGCCGTCAGATCATAGCCCGCCGCCCGGGCCCTGGCGATGAGCCCATCCGCGTCCGCCCCGGCACGGGCGCGGGCGAGCGCCCACAAATAGGTCGATCGCGTCCCGCTCGCGCAGAAGGCGAGCACGGGACTGGGTCCCGCGTCGAGCGCCTCCGCCATCGCCGCGACCTGCGCCTCGGAAAATCCGCCCGCGACCGGAATATGGACATAGGCGAGCCCGGCGGCCCTCGCCGCCGCCTCGATCTCGGCACCCGAAGGCTGGCCGGCCGCCTCGCCGTCCGGGCGGTTGTTGACGATCGTCGCGATTCCCGCCCGCGCCGCATCGGCGACGTCGCCTGGCGCGATCTGGCGCGATACGAACACCTTGTCCTCGAGCGCGACGAACATTCCCGTTCCTTCCTTCATTCGAAACCCCGGATGACCTCGACGAACGCCGCGCCGTAACGATCGAGCTTGGCGGCGCCGACGCCGCCGAGGCGCGAGAGCGCGTCGAGCGTCGTCGGTTTCGATTCGGCCATCTCGCGAAGCGTCGAATCGTGGAAGATCACATAGGGTGGGACGCCGGCTTGGGCCGCAAGCTCACGCCGTCGCGCGCGCAGCGCATCGAACAGCGGGTCGCCGATCGGGTTGTCGGTGCGTTCGGCGCGCCGGCGTCGGCCCCGTGGCGGCGGAGCGACGATCTCCAGGCCCTTCTCGCCCTTCAATATCTCCCGCGCATCGCCGGCGAGCTTCATCCCGCCATGTTCGGTGGCGGCGAGGCTGCCGCGCGCCTGGAGCGCCCGCGCGACGGGGCGGATCAACCGCGCCTCATCGGCGCCGACGATGCCGAAGACCGACAGCCGGTCGTGGCCGAGCTTCTCCACCCGCTCGTCGCTGCCGCCGGTCAGCACCTTTTCGAGATGACCGACGCCGAAGGACTGACCGGTGCGATAGACCGCCGAGAGCAGCTTGCGGGCAAGCTCGGTGGCATCGATCACGTCGGGCGCGCTGAGGCAGTTGTCGCAATTGCCGCAGCGCTCCGGCGGGTCCTCGCCGAAATGGCGAAGCAGGATCGCGCGGCGGCATCCGGGCGTCTCGACGAGCCGGGCAAGGGCATCGAGCCGGGCCCGCTCCCCGGCCTGGCGGCTGTCCTCGACCTCGCCGATCCGCTGCCGCGCGAGCGCGAAATCGCTTGCGCCCCAGAAGAGATGGGCAATCGCCGGATCGCCATCGCGCCCCGCTCGCCCTGTCTCCTGATAATAAGCCTCGATCGACTTGGGGATGCCGGCATGGGCGACGAAGCGCACGTCGGGCTTGTCGATGCCCATTCCGAAGGCGACCGTCGCGACGATCACCATGTCCTCGGATTCGACGAAAGCGGCCTGGTTGCGTCGCCGCGTGTCGGGATCGAGCCCGGCATGATAGGCGCGCACCGGCCGTCCGCGCGCGCCGAGCTTTTCGACGAGCTTCTCGACCGCATTGCGGGTCGGCGCGTAGACGATGCCCGGCCCCGGCTGCGCGGCGATCAATTCGGCGATCTGTTTCGGCCCGTTGGTGCGCGGGCTGATCGCATAGCGGATGTTCGGCCGATCGAATCCGGCGACGATCAGGCCATCATCGGGGATGCCGAGCTGCTTCAATATGTCGCCGCGGGTGTGATGATCGGCGGTCGCGGTGAGCGCGAGCCGCGGCACCTCCGGCCGACTGTCGAGCAGGGGCCGCAGCAGCCGGTAATCGGGCCGGAAATCATGCCCCCATTCGGAGACGCAATGCGCCTCGTCGATCGCGAACAGGGCGATCGGGACGCGCGCAAGCAGGCTCTGGAATCCGTCGCCGGACGCACGCTCGGGCGCCGCGTAGAGCAGATCGAGTTCGCCGGCGCGGAGCCGCGCGATCGTCTCCTCGCGATTGGCGTCGGCGGACGTCAACGCCGCCGCGCGCAGGCCGAAGCCTTCAGCGGCGCGGATCTGGTCGTGCATGAGAGCGATGAGCGGCGAGATGACGATCGCGGTGCCCGTGCGCGCCAGCGCCGGCACCTGGTAGCATAGCGATTTGCCGGCCCCGGTCGGCATCACGGCGAGCGTGTGCCGCCCCGCCATGACCCGCTCGATCACCTTTTCCTGCACGCCGCGAAAGGCGGCGAAGCCGAAGGTGTCGTGGAGGATCGCCAACGGCGCGGTCATCGGCGCCGCGCCGTCGTCACGCCGGACCGGGTTTTGCATGACGGGCATCTATGTCGAACGCAGGCGCAAATCTAGACGACGCGCCATCGCACCGGCCGGATCGTCGCGCAGGCGGGGCTTCCATCCTTGGCGGTGCCGTCGATCGTGCCGACGATCGTCGCGCCCGCACGTGCCTTGTCGAGCAGGGGAGCTGGAATGTCGTGGATGTCGATCTTCATCCGCCGGTTCCAGGGCGACGCCGGATCGCCGGCCAGCTGCCCGATCCGCACATAGACGAAGCGCCGCGCCGGTCCCTCGCGGCGGACCTGATCGCCGAAGAATTTCGGCCCGGGCGCGATGCGGATCGCAAAGTCGAAGGCGATCGGACCGCCGGCGGCCGATGCCTTCGGGTCGAGCGGACCGCCGTCCTTCGCCTGAAGGCTGTGCGCGACGCCGGGGACCGGATTTTCGATGACGATCCGCATCCGGACCTCGGTCTGGCCGGACGCAACCACCTCAGCGTTCGATATAATGCAGGTCGATCAGGAAGTGCCTGAGCGCCTCCGGGTAATCAGGATAGCGGATCTGGTCGGCGTCCGGGCAGGCCTCGTTCTCCGGCATGACCCGGCGGCATCCCGGCGGCAGATCCCAGTCGACGTCGCGCCTGTAGGCCCGCAGCATCTCCGCCCAGGCAGCGTCGAACCGGCCGAGCCGGGCGGCCATCGCGACATAGCCGGCGCAGACGCCATTCGGGTTGATGTCGCCTTCCGGATGGAGGCAGAGATTGCGTGCGTCGCGGATCGCCTCCTCGAACAGCGGGCGGAATCCCGGACGGCTGGAGACGTCGACAAGCCGGCCGTCGACGATATTCCACACCTGCGGCGGCGGGTAGCTCTCGGCATAGCTGGAGAAGGCATAAAGGAAAGCACCGTCACGGAAGACGAAGTCGATCGTCCCGTCGCCGTCGATGTCGCGCGGCAATGCGTCGAGATAGTCGCCGTCATGCTCGCCAAGGTCGAAGACATGGAGCGCCCCGCCTTCGGGGACGATCGCTTTGATCGACGTGCAGCAATGGGCGCCGCCCGAAAAGCTCTGGAACAGGACATAGCGCCTGTGGGCGTCCCAATCGGCGACCGTGACGCGATGTTCGTAGCGCGGCGACGTATCATTGCCGTCCACCGTCACCGGCGCCATTCCGGGCATCGAGACGGTGAGGGAGAGGTGCTGCATGTCCGAGGACTCCCCCTCCCCCGTTTGCGGGCGCATGGCGAGGGTGAAACCGCCCGCCCGATAGGTGACGGGTCGTGGATCACGTTCGGCCGACCAGTCGATATGCTGGCCCACCGCCGCCGTTCGCGCCCCCCTCTGTGCCGCGGCCGGCGCGGCGAGGATAAGGGCGGCGGCGAACAACGAGCGAATCATCAGCGGGACCTCCCCTGAGCGCTCCGATCTTGGCCCCCGAACGATCGGCAGGCAAGCCGTGCAGGCAGCGCCCAATCGCGCGTTTTTCCTTGGGTTTCGGGGTGCGATTCCCTATATAATCGACATGGCATCCTCCCCCAATGAAAGCAGCTACGGCGCCGAATCCATCAAGGTGCTGAAAGGCCTAGATGCGGTCCGCAAGCGGCCCGGCATGTATATCGGCGACACCGACGACGGGTCGGGCCTGCACCACATGGTGTTCGAGGTCTCCGACAATGCGATCGACGAGGCGCTGGCCGGGCATTGCGACCTCATCCGCATCACCCTCAACGCCGACGGATCGGTCAGCGTCGAGGACAATGGTCGCGGCATCCCGACCGGCATCCACCCCGAGGAAGGCGTGTCGGCGGCCGAGGTCATCATGACCCAGCTCCATGCCGGCGGTAAGTTCGAGAACACGTCCGACGACAATGCCTACAAGGTCTCCGGCGGCCTGCACGGCGTCGGCGTCTCGGTGGTGAACGCGCTCAGCGAATGGCTCGATCTCACCATCTGGCGGGACGGCGAGGAGCATTATATGCGCTTCCGCCATGGCGATGCCGTCGCGCCGCTGAAGGTCGTCGGCCCGGCGGGCGAGAAAAAGGGGACCAGGGTCACCTTCCTGCCCAGCCCCGCTACCTTCAAGATCACCGAATTCGATTTCGAGAAGCTCGAGCACCGCTATCGCGAGCTCGCCTTCCTCAATTCAGGCGTCCGCCTGATCCTGACCGACGCCCGGCATGAGGAGGAGGTCTCCCACGAGCTTTATTACGAGGGCGGGATCGCGGCCTTCGTGAAATATCTCGATCGCGCCAAGACGCCGCTCATCCCCGAGCCGATCGCCGTCAGCGGGCAGCGCGACGATATCGGCATCGATGTCGCGCTGGAGTGGAACGACAGCTATTACGAGCAGGTCCTCTGCTTCACCAACAACATCCCGCAGCGCGACGGCGGCACGCACCTTGCCGCCTTCCGCGCCGCGCTCACCCGCACCCTCAACAATTATGCCGACAAGTCCGGCATGATGAAGAAGGAGAAGGTGAGCCTGACGGGCGAGGACATGCGCGAGGGCCTGACCGCGATCGTGTCGGTGAAGCTCCCCGATCCCAAGTTCGGGTCCCAGACCAAGGACAAGCTGGTGAGCTCCGAGGTCCGCCAGCCTCTCGAAAGTCTGATGGCGGACAAGCTGTCCGAATGGCTCGAGGAAAATCCCGGCCACGCCCGCACGATCATCCAGAAGATCATCGATGCAGCCGCGGCGCGCGAGGCCGCCCGCAAGGCGCGCGAGGCGAGCCGCAAGAGCGTGATGGGCATCGCCTCGCTCCCCGGCAAGCTCGCCGACTGCCAGGAGAAGGACCCGGCCAAGTCCGAGCTGTTCCTGGTCGAGGGCGACAGCGCCGGCGGCTCGGCCAAGCAGGGCCGCGACCGCCATTACCAGGCGATCCTGCCGCTCAAGGGCAAGATCCTGAACGTCGAGCGCGCCCGCTTCGATCGCATGCTCTCGTCGAAAGAGGTCGGCACGCTCATCCAGGCGATGGGCACCGGCATCGGCCGCGACGATTTCAACATCGACAAGCTGCGCTACCACAAGATCGTCATCATGACCGACGCCGATGTCGATGGCGCGCATATCCGCACGCTGCTGCTCACCTTCTTCTACCGGCAGATGCCGGAGATCATCGCGCGCGGCCATCTCTACATCGCCCAGCCGCCGCTCTACAAAGTCGCCAAGGGCCGGTCCGAGGTCTATCTCAAGGACAATGCGGCGCTCGACGACTATCTGATCGATGCCGGCGTCGGCTTGAGCGCGCTCGAAACCGCGCAGGGCCCCCGGTCCGGCGAGGACCTGCGGGCGCTTGCCGAGCATGCCCGCCGCGTTCGCGCGTTGATGGCCTATGTGCCGCGACGCTACGATCCCGGGCTCATCGAGGCGCTGGCGCTGACCGGCGCGCTCAATCCCGAGCAAGGCGCCGATGCGCTGGCGCTGACCCAGGAATGGCTGAACGCGGTCGACGACGAAGGGCGCTGGACCGCCGAGGAGGGCGAGGGCGGCGATTATATCCTGCGCCGGCTGTGGCGCGGCGTTACCGATCATCACGTGATCGACCACAAGTTCCTGGTCTCGGCCGAGGCGCGCAAGCTCCACGGTCTGGTCGTGCCCGAAGCCGCGACTTATGCCGATATCGCCCGGCTGGTCCCGCTCAAATCCTCGTCGGTCCAGACCGAGGAGGCCGAGGAAGCGGAGGAGAATGAAGGCGGCGCCGTCAAGACCCAGGCCCCCGATCCAAGGGGCGCGCTCGTCACGCGGCCGACCGAGCTCCTGGAGGCGATCCTCGCGGCCGGCCGCAAGGGCCTCAGCGTCCAGCGCTACAAGGGCCTCGGCGAGATGAACGCCGAGCAGCTGTGGGAGACCACGCTCGATCCCGAAAACCGGGCCATGCTCAAGGTGGAAGTCGCCCAGGCCGACGTGGCCGACGAGATTTTCACCCGCCTGATGGGCGACGTGGTGGAGCCGCGCCGTGACTTCATCCAGGAAAATGCGCTGAACGTGGCGAACCTGGACGTCTGACCCGCATGTACGACATCCACGTCCTCCTGCCCGACCAGCCCGGCGCTCTCGCCCGCTTCGGGCGCGCGCTCGGCGGCGCCGGGGTCAGCCTGGAGGGTGGCGGCGTGTTCACGGTGGACGGCGTCGGCCAGGCCCATTTCCTGGTGGAGGACGGCGAAGGCGCGCGCCGTGCCGCCGAAGGGGCAGGGCTTCGCGTGGCCGGCGTTCGCGAGGTCCTGATCCGCCGGCTCGATCAGGAGCGGGCGGGTGAGCTCGGCCGGATCGCCGCCGCGCTGGGCGATGCGGGGATCAACATCGTCACCCAGTATAGCGATCACGCCAACCGCCTCATCCTGGTCGTCGATGAGCCGGCGGCCGCCGCAGCGGTCACGCAGGACTGGTCCTGAAGCCGCCGGCGGCCGGGCTACCGATCCCGGTCGGCTGACCCGTGCCGCTGCGCCAGTTCGGCGAGCTGCAGGAATTCCCGCCGCCAATAATTGTCGCCGGCATTGCGGGCGGCGAGCGATCGTGCATCGGCGAAGGTGAAGCCGCCCAAATTGGTGTCTCCGCGCAACAGCTGGCCATAGGCCGCGACGGCGGCGGCGAAAGCGCTGTCTCCCGCCGGCGCGCGGGCGGACCGGATCAGGCTCGCGCGCACCGGCTGCTCGATCAGCCGCGATCGTTCCTCGCCCGGCAGCTTGTAGCGGAGCCGCAGGAACGCGGCCTCGTCATTGCCGACGCCCTCGCCCTCGGCACGCCGGTTCGCGGCGTAGCGGCGGTCGGGCAGCCAGCCCTGCGACCCCGCCGGCACGATCTCGTAAAGCGCGGTCACCTGGTGGCCGGCACCGATATCGCCGGCATCGACCGCGTCGTTTGAAAAATCCTCCTCCCGAAGCGCCCGGTTCTCGTAGCCGATCAGCCGATATTCGCTCACATAGGCCGGGTTGAACTCGACCTGGATCTTCACGTCCCTGGCGATCGTGAAGAGCGTTGCCGACAGCTCGTCCTGAAGCACCTTCTGCGCCTCGCGAGGGCTGTCGATATAGGCGTAGTTGCCGTTTCCGTGATCGGCGATCTGCTCCATCATCGCCTCGTTGTAATTGCCGGTGCCGAAGCCGAGCGTGGTCAGCGTGATCCCGGACTCGCGCTCGCGCTCGACCATGTTGACCAGCGCATCGCTGTTCGAGACGCCGACATTGAAATCGCCGTCGGTGGCGAGAAGGACGCGGTTGACCCCGCCCTCGATCATGCTCTGGCGGGCGATGCGGTAGGCGAGCTCGATGCCGGCCGCGCCCGCGGTCGATCCGCCGGCCTCCATTCGCTTCAGGGCATTGAGGATCGCACCCCGATCGTTGGTGGGCGCGAGGACGAGGCCGGCCGAGCCGGCATAGGCGACGATCGAAACCCGATCGCGCGGGCCGAGCTGGTGGGCGAGCAGGGCAAGCGCGCACTGGACGAGCGGCAGCTTGTCGCGGCTCCACATCGATCCCGACGTATCGACCAGGAAGACCAGATTGGCCGGGGGGCGTCCCGCGCGCGGCAGATCATAGCCGCGAAGCCCGACGCGCAGCAGCCGCGTATTCGCATTCCACGGGGTGGTCGTCATGTCCGTGGTGATGCTGAACGGCCGCGACCGATCCTCGGGACGCGGATAATCGTAGCGGAAGTAATTGAGCATCTCCTCGGTCCGCACCGCGGCTGCCGGCGGCATCCGCCCGGCGTTCAGCATCCGCCGGACATTGGCGTAGGAGCCGGTGTCGACATCGATCGAGAAGGTCGAAACCGGCGCGTCGGCAACGGCCTGAACGTTGGCCACCGCCTCGCCCCGATAACGCTCGCGATCCGCCAATTGCCGTATCGGGCTGCCCGCAACGAGGCCTGGCTGGGACGGCCGCGTCCCAGTCACCCTGGCTTGGGGGAGAACCATCGATGGCGGTGGTGGTGGCGGCGCCGAAGGCACGAAACCCGTCGCGCGTCCGGACCGCCCGCGGCCAGCCGCATAGCGATCCGGGTCGTCCCCGCCCGCGAGGAAGGGACGGCACAGCATGTCCGGATCGTCGATCGCGGCGGCCCGTTCCGCGCTCTGCGCGGCAAGCGGTGGTGGCGGGGCCGGCGGAAGCCCGCTCAGCAACAGCGCGGTGACGGTCGCGAAAGCCAATGCACGCATGCGTCCCTCCCTCCATGCGACAATGTTACATTGTCACACGAGTGGGGCTGAACGGCGAATGAACTGGGTCCGCGCGCAGTTCAGCCGCGCAGCGCGCGCTGGATCCGCATCCGGTCCGCAAGGCCCGTCCGCTCGGACAGCAGCCGTGTCACCGTCCCGGCATCCAGCCCGTAGAGGCGGTCGACCAGCGCGAGGCGGGTCTCGGGCGGGGCGGCCGCGATCGCCGCGTTGATCGCCCGGCGCGGTTCGCGGCGGCGCCAGGCTTGCCGCGCGGAGGCCTCGAACAGGTCGTGAAGCGCGGCGCCGGAAAAGTCCCGCTGCCGCGCGAGCAGGGCGCCGTTGCGGAGGGCGTCGGCTGCGGTCGTCCCGTTCAGCGGATCCAGGAAGCCGCCTCGCAGCCCGAGCCTGGCGACCCGCGCGCCGCCGATGCGCCAGAAGGCGGCGAAGTCGCCGCCGATCGGCAGCGGCCGCGACAGCGTTCGCTCCGCCAGCACCTCGACAACGCGCCAGCCGCGCGCCGCAAGATAGGAATCGATCCGCGCGCCCGCCTCGGCATCGCCCTGCGCCCGCTCTGATGACACGATATCGGCGATGCGGAGCGCTCGATCGCCAACGGGTATGACCTCGATATGGCCCGGACCGGCCCGCGGCACCGTGGCATCGATCAGCACAGGTCGATCCACGCCGTGCGGCGCGGCCAGCTCAACCTCCCGCTCCGTCCGCGCCTCGTAGAGCAATTCGAGCATCGACAGGTTGGCGGCGCCCCGGGCGTCGATCGCGCCTTCGGCCTTGATCGTCTCGCCGCCATCGAGGACGAGCGCGTCGTCGCGCAAGGCGACCACCTTCGTGCCGAGCAGATACTGGTCGGGCCGCAGTGCCTCGACCATGATCGCGTGGAGCCCATCGCCGCCGATGCAGGCGAGCGGCGCCTTGAGCTTCCGGCTTTTGCCGGGGAGGGCGAGATAAAGGCCCGGCCAGGCCGCCGTCGCGGCGGCTTCGCCAAGCGCACGGGCTGCCTCGACCAGACCATCGAGGCACAGAATCTGTGCGCCGGGGCCGCCGAATCGCGCCTGCTCCTCGACGATCAGCAGCGGCACGTCCGGCCGCAGGCGCGCCATCGCCAGCGCCGCGAGGCATCCTGCGACGCCGCCACCGGCGATCAGGATGCCGTCCCTCGTTCCCCTCGGCATAACCCTCCGCCTTTAGCGCATCGCGCGCGGTTGACGCCATGGCGCCGCACGTGTCGCCGCGTCATTTTGGGACTGTGCCGTGGCGCGGCGTCCGCTATAGGCACAAAGCGTGAACGCCGTGCCCGAAAGCTCGCCTGTCCGCAAGATCATCCATGTCGACATGGATGCCTTCTACGCCTCGGTCGAGCAGCGCGACGATCCTGCGCTCAGGGGAAAGCCGGTTGCGGTGGGCGGCATGCACCGCGGTGTCGTCGCCGCGGCGAGCTACGAGGCGCGCCGTTATGGCGTCCGCTCGGCCATGCCATCGGTCACCGCGCTCCGCCGCTGTCCCGACCTCGTCTTCGTGAAGCCGCGATTCGACGCCTATCGCGCGGTCTCGCAGCAGATCCGGGCGATCTTCCTCGACTATACACCGCTCGTCGAGCCGCTCAGCCTCGACGAGGCCTATCTCGACGTCACCGAGGATTTGAAGGGCATCGGCGTCGCGACGCGCATCGCGGAGGAGATTCGCGCGCGCATCCGCGCTGAAACGGGCCTCACCGCGAGCGCCGGCGTCTCCTACAACAAATTCCTCGCCAAGCTCGCCAGCGACCAGAACAAGCCCGACGGCCTGTGCGTCATCCCGCCGGGCAAGGGCGAGGCGTTCGTCGCGGGACTCCCGGTTTCGCGATTCCATGGCGTCGGGCCGCGTACGGCGGAGAAGATGGCCCGGCTCGGAATCGAGACCGGGTCCGATCTGCGCGCGCAGAGCCTCGCCTTCCTGCAGCACAATTTCGGCAGCAGCGGCCAATATTTCCATGATCTCGCGCGCGGCATCTGCCACCGGCAGGTGCGCCCGGATCGGCCCTATAAGTCGATCGGCGCCGAGGACACCTTCTTCGACGACCTCAGCGACGAGGCGGACCTCGTCGCCGAGCTCGACCGGATCAGCCAGACCGTCTGGCGGCGGGTGAATGAGAAGGGCCTCGTCGGGCGCACCGTGACCCTCAAGGTCAAATATCGCGACTTCCAGATCGTCTCGCGGGCCCGCACGCTTGATCGTCCGGTGGACGGCCGCGCGGAGTTCCTGGAGATCGGCTGCGCGCTGCTGCGCACGCTGCTTCCGGTGGCGAAGGGCGTGCGGCTGATGGGGCTCACCTTGTCGAAGCTCGACACGAAGGTCGGCGCGCCGCCGGTGCAGGAGCTCGAATTGCCGCTCTAGCTTCGGCCGTGGTCCCGGATGTGCGTCCCGAGCGGAATCATTCGTCGAACGCCGCCTTCAGCTCGTCCAGCCAGGGCGCCGCAGTGCCGTCGCTCGGCGCGCGCCAGTCGCCGCGCGGGGAGAGCGCGCCGCCCGAGGAGACCTTCGGGGCATTGGGGCTGGCGCTGCGCTTGAACTGCGAGATCTGGAAGAATCGGAAGAGGAAGACCTCCAGCCATTTGCGGATCGTCGCGAGATCGTAGTCGCGCTTCAGCGCTTCGGGATAATCATGCGGCCACAGATGCGCGCCTTTGTCCCGCCAGGCCTGCCAGGCGAGGAAGGCCACCTTGGACGGCGGCTGGCCGCTGCGCAGGATGTGGTAGAGGAAGAAATCGTGCAGCTCATAGGGGCCGATCCGCTCCTCGGTCCCCTCCGCGTCGGCGCCGGGCACCAGCTCCGGCGTGATCTTGGCGTCAAGGATCGACCGGAGCACCTTGTCGGTCTCGGGATCGAACTGGCCGGTGCGGATCGCCCAGCGGATCAGATACTGGATCAATGTCTTGGGCACGCCGGCATTGACGCCGTAATGGCTCATCTGGTCGCCGACGCCGTAGGTGGACCAGCCGAGCGCGATCTCGGACAGGTCGCCGGTGCCGACGACGAAGCCGTCATGCTGGTTGGCGAGCCGGAAGAGATAGTCGGTGCGAAGCCCCGCCTGCACATTCTCGAACGTCACGTCATAGACCGGCTCCCCACCGGCGAAGGGGTGGCCCATGTCGGCGAGCATCTGGCGGGCGGCGGGGCGGATGTCGATTTCGGCCGCCGTGACGCCGAGCGTCTTCATCAGCGCGTGGGCATTGGCCTTGCTCGCCTCGCCGGTCGCAAAGCCCGGCATGGTGAATCCGAGGATCGCGCTTCGATCCAGCCCGAGCGTGTCGCAGGCCTTGGCGGCGACGATGAGCGCGTGGGTGGAATCGAGGCCGCCCGACACGCCGATGACGAGCCGGCGGCCGTTCGTCGCCTGGAACCGCCGGGCCAGGCCCTGGACCTGGATGTTGAACGCCTCGTAGCAATCCTGGTCGAGCTGCTCGGGGCGGTTGGGAACATAGGGAAAGCGGCGCAGCGTCCGTTCGAGCCCGATATCGCCAGCAGCCGGCGGGTGGGAAAAGCCGATGCGGCGGAACCTTTTTTCCGGAAAGCCGGCGGCGCGGGCGGCGTCGGCGAAGGTGCCGGTGCGCAGCCGCTCGAGCCGCAGGCGCTGGAGGTCGATATCGGCGACGCACAGCTCGGGATCGGCCTCGAACCGCGACGAGGCGGCGAGCAGCTCGCCAAGCTCGTAGATTGATCCCTGCCCGTCCCAGGCGAGATCGGTCGTGCTCTCGCCCGGCCCCGAGGCCGAAAAGACATAGGCGGCGGCACAGCGTGCCGACTGGCTGGCGCACAGCAGGGCGCGCTCGTCCGCCTTGCCGATCGTGATGTTCGATGCCGAGAGATTCGCGAGGATCAGCGCGCCGGCAAGCGCGCCCTGCGTCGATGGCGGGGCCGGCGCCCAGAAATCCTCGCAAATCTCGACATGGAAGACGAAGTCCGCAATCTCGTCGGCGGCGAAGAGCAGGTCGGGGCCGAAGGGCGCGTTCTGTCCGGCCAGCGCGATCTTCTCTCCGTCGAGGCCAAGGCCCGACGCGAACCAGCGCTTCTCGTAATATTCGCGGTAATTGGGGAGGAAGCTCTTCGGCACGACGCCGAGGATCGCGCCTCTCGACATGACCACCGCGCAATTGTGGAGCCGCCCTGTCTTCCTGACCGGCGCCCCGACCAGCAGCACCGGCGCGAGCCTCGCGGTCTCGGCGGCGAGGCGCGCGATCCCCTGCTCCACCGCGTCGAGAAAGGCGTCCTGCAGGAAGAGGTCGTCGACGGCATAGGAGGAGAGGTTGAGCTCGGGAAAGACGACGAGATCGACCTTTCGCTCATGCGCCTCGCGCGCAAGCGCGATCGCCTGGTCGACGTTGAAGGCGACGTCCCCGGCGGAAGCGCGCGGCGTCGCCGAGGCCACGCGAACGAAGCCGTGCCGGTGGATCGCCGCGAAGCCCGCCGGAATGTCGCCCATCAATCGCCTCCGTTGCGCTTTGGCCGCCGCCCGGGAACCGCGCCCTGCGCCGATTGTTCCTGAACCGCAATCGTGAGAACAATAGGGACGGATTCGCCGCGCCCCAAGCCCCGCCGCCGATTCCGCGAGCGCCGGGCCGGTGCGCTGCTTCGAGGGAGCGTGATATGGCCTTGAACAAGACCCAGAAAGTGATCGCCGCCTGCGTCGCGGCCGGAACCGGGCTCGCCGCCGCGCTGGTCGCCCGGCGCTGGGGGCGGCGCGGCGATCCCGACGCGCTGGACGCCGTCGCCCATGCCAGCGGCAAGAGCGAGCCGAGCCCGGGCGCGACGCGATCCGCCGGGCCCGACGCGATGCGCGATCCGCCCAACGAATGGGACCAGGTCGATCAGGCGGTCGACGAAAGCTTCCCGGCCAGCGATCCGCCGCCGGTCAGCCCGCACGTCGACTGACGGCCGGCACGGCACCAAACCTAAAGCTCGACGTCGTCGGCGATCGCCTCCAGCTTGCGGAGCCGCTCGCGCACGTCGGCGAGCTCGATGCGTACCCCCGTCTCGCCCTCGGCGCCGGGCGAAGAGCGGCCGATCTCCAGCCGCCTGACATCGAGCCAGGCCGTCCACGCGCGCAATGCGGTCGCGCACACGAGGATGGTCGCGGCGAGCAGGGTTCCGGGAAGGATGAAGTCGCTCATCGTCGGTCCTATTCGTAACGAAGCGCAAGGATGGGGTTGGCGCGCGCGACCTTCAGCGCGTGGCCCGCGATCGTTCCCATCGCGATGGCAAGCGCGACGAGCCCGGCAAGGACGAAGGGCGCCGGCCCGAGATCGATGCGGGCATCGAAGCCGTTCAGCCAGCTTCGCATCATCCACCAGGCGACCGGCCAGGCGATCAGGTTGGCGATGATGATCGGCTTGGAAAACTGCCAGGCGAGAAGCCGGACGATGTCGCGGGTGCGGGCGCCAAGCACCTTGCGGATGCCGATCTCCTTGGTCCGCCGCTCGGCGGTGAACGCGGCGAGGCCGAACAGGCCGAGGCAGGCCACGAGGATCGCAAGCAGCGCGAAGCCGGCAAAGACCTGCGCCCGCGCATCTTCCGCCTTGTAGAGCTTCAGCATGATCTCGTCGCTGAAGGTGGCGTCGAACGGAACCTCCGTGGTGATCCCGCGCCAAACCCGTTCGGCGGCGGCGCGCATCTCGGCCGGATTGCCGTGGAAGCGCACGATCATGAAGCTGTGGCCCCTGTTCGCGCTGTTGAACATGATCGGATCGACCGGGAGCTTGACGGACCGGAAGCGCGCATCGGCGACCACCCCGATCACGGTCACCGGCACCAACCCGATGTCATTGTCGACCAGTGCGGCGCGGTAGGTGTGGCCGACGGCATCGGCCGGGTTGCGGAAACCGAGCCTGCGCGCCGCGAGCTCGTTGATCACGATATTGCCACCGCGCGCCGCAAGCGCGCGTTCCGACGCGGGGTTGGACGGGTAAGGCAGGGTCATGTCGTCGAGCGGACGGCCCTCGTCGAACCATCGGCCGGCGACCAGCCGGAGGCCCATCGCGGCGAAAAAGCCTTCGTCGACCTGGTAGGTGCCGATCGTCACCGGCTCGGTCCGGCCGGGGACCATGATGCCGGTATTGTTGTTATTGTCGGTGGCGACGCCGATCGTCGTCCGCCCCACGGCCTCGACGCCTGGAATGCGGCGCATCCGTTCCTCCAGCGCCTGGCCCTTGTCGAGCAGCTGATAGCGCGAAAGCTCGCCGATCTGCATGATGTGGCTGCGATTGAAGCCGGGATCGAGCGTGCGCGCGTATACGGTCTGGCCGTAGATGACCGCGGTGCAGATGATGAGGCCGATCGAAACCGCGAACTGGGCGACGACGAGAATGCTGCGCAGCCGTCCGGTCCCCGCCGTCTCGGACGAGGATTTGTTCGCCTTCAGCACCGCCGCAGGCTCGAAACGCGACAGGAAGAATGCGGGGTAGAGGCCGCCCATCACCCCGACGATGACCACCAGGATGAGGGCCGGCAGAGCGATGCCATCGCGGCCCAGATAATGGACGCGGATGTCCGCGCCGAGGAAATCGGCGAAGAGGGGCATGGTAAGTTCCACGAGCGCGAGCGCGATCAGCATCGCGACGCCGACCATGACCACCGATTCGCCCACGAACTGGACGATCAGCTGGCGCCGGCTCGCCCCCAAGGTCTTCCGGAGCGCCACCTCGCGGGCGCGCTGGCTCGCGCGGGCGGTGGCGAGATTGGTGAAGTTGACAACCGCCATGCCGAGGATCAGCAGCGCGACGATCGCGAAGGTGACGATGGTCGAACGATCGTTGCCCGGCGCCATCGCTGCCGCCTGGGCGCGGCCGAGATGGATGTCCTGCAGGTTGACGAAGTGCCAGTCCTGGTCGTCGCCGGCGTTGAAACGCGCCTCGCCCGCATTCTCGTCGGGAATCACGCGATGCTCCCAGGCCTGGAGGCCGGCGGTGATCGCGCCGACATCGGCACCGGGACGCAGCTTCACATAGACCCAGCCGTTCTGGCAGCCCCAGCAGGTCAGCACGTTGGGCTGATCGGAATTGTAGGCGACGAAATCGATCCGCGCGAGCGCATCGATCCGGAAGTGCGAGTTGCGCGGAAGATCGCGCAGGATGCCGGTGATCCGGAAGTCGCGCCGCTGGCCGCGGGTGATGAGCGTCATCGTCTGGCCGACGACATTGTCGGTGCCGAAGCGGCGCCGCGCTTCGGATTGGGTCATCACCGCGCTGTTGACCTGCGACAAGGCGGTGCGCGCGTCGCCGCGAAGCAGGGGAAGGGGCACGACGTCGAGGAAATTGCCGTCCACCCACAGATAGTTCTCGGTCGCCGTCGCCTGGCCGTCACGATAGAAGACCGGCGTGTTGTTGTTGACGTAGACCTCCTGCTCGATCTGCGGGAAACTGTCCTTCAGCGACTTGCCGGCCGCATAGGGCGTCATCTGGAACTGGTCCTCGCGGCCCGTCTCGGACGATCGGTACCAGCTCTGGACCTGGAAGATTCGATCGCCGTCCGGGATCCAGCGGTCATAGCTGGTCTCGTAGCGGACATAGAGCAGGATCATCAGGCAGGCCGCGAGACCGATGGCGAGCCCGAAGATGTTGATGAACGCATAGGTCTTGTTCTTGATCAGCGAGCGCAGGCCGACCGTCAGATAGTTGCGCCACATCTCCCCACTCCCTCTGCCACTGCCCGGCCTATTCGTATCTCAGCGCGTGGATCGGATTGGCTCGCGCGACCTTGAAGGCGTGTCCCGCAATCGTTCCCATCGCGATGGCGAGGGCGAGCAGGCCGGCGAACAGGAACGGCAGCGGACCAAGGTCGATGCGCGTGTCGAACGTGTTCAGCCAACCGCGCATCAGCCACCAGGCGATCGGCCAGGCGATGAGGTTCGCGATCACCACCGGCTTGGAGAATTGCCAGGCAAGCAGGCGCACGATGTTGGGCGTGCGGGCGCCGAGCACCTTGCGGATGCCGATCTCCTTCGTCCGCCGTTCCGCGGTGAACGCGGCGAGACCGAACAGCCCGAGCGCGGCGACGACCACGGCGAGGACCGCGAAGCCCGCGAACACTTTGGCGCGCGCTTCGTCGGCGGCATAGAGAGCGGCGTTGCGTTCCTCGCTGAATTCGGCCTGGAACGTCATGTCGGACAGCATCTGCTTCCAGACCCGCTCGATCCGCTCGCGTGTGCCGCGAGGATCGGAGCCATCGTGACGGACCAGCAGGGTCGTCGTCGATCGCTCGTCCCACGCGAACATGATCGGCTCGACGGGCAGGCGGATCGTGCGAAAGCGCGAATCCTTGACCACGCCGATGATTCGGGACGGCACCAGGCCATATTGGTCCTCGACGGTGGATGCGCGCACGACGTGACCGACGGCGTCGGCGGGATTGTTGAAGCCGAGCCGCCGCGCGGCGAGCTCGTTCACGACGATATTCTGCCCGCGCGCGACCAGCGCCCGCTGCGCTTCGGGCGTCGCGACATAGGGCTGGTCGAGATTGTCCGCCTCGCGATTGGGATCGAAAAGGCGCCCGGCGACAAGATCGATCCCCATCGTGCGGAAGAAGGCGGGATCGACCTGATAGGTGCCGATCAGAACCGGATCCGGATGCCCCGCCACCTCCACCCCGCTCTGCGAGGTGCTGCCGGTGGAAACGCCGATCGTCGAGCGCGCGACCGAGACGACGCCGGGTACCCGGCGGATCGCATCGATCACCGAATCGGCGCGGTCGACGAACTGGCGGCGCCCGATCCCGGTGATCTGGATGATCCCGTCGCGATGATAGCCGGGATCGACCGAGCGCGCGTAGACGGTCTGCGCATAGACCACGGTGGTGCAGATGATGAGGCCGATCGAAACCGCGAACTGGGCGACGACCAGGATGTTGCGCAGGGCGCCTGACCCGGTCGCGTCGGCCGAGGATTTGTTCGCCTTCAGCACCCGGGCGGGCTGGAAGCGGCTGAGGTAGAAGGCGGGATAGACGCCGCCCGCGGCGCCGACCAGGATGACGAGGAGCAGGATGGGGAGCAGCATCCCGTCCGCGCCGAAATAGCGCATCGCCAGATCGGCATCGAGGAAATGCGCGAGCGCCGGAAGGAGCAGCTCGACGAGCGCGAGCGCGAGCAGCATCGCGATCGCGGCGATCAGGATGGATTCGGCGAGGAACTGGGTCACGAGCTGCCGCCGCGTCGCGCCGAGCACCTTGCGCAGCGCCACCTCGCGGGCCCGCTGCCCGGCGCGCGCGGTGGCGAGGTTGGTGAAATTGACGCAGGCCATGCCGAGAATGAGGAAGGCGATGATCGTGAAGGTTGCGATCGTGCGGTGATCGTTGACCGGAGTCATCGCGCCGACCTTGGCGCCGCCCAGATGGACGTCGCGGATGTTGACGATCCGGTAATCCTGGGTGTCGCCCTGGTTGACGGTGCGGTTGCCGAACTGGTCGTCCGGAATGTTGCGCCGCTTCCATGCCGGAATCTGCGCCTGCATCGCGGCGATGTCGGTGCCGGGGCGCACATTGAAATAGAACCAGCCCGACTGCCAGCCCCACGACGTCAGCATCTGCGGCGTCGTCGTGAAGGCGGTCGCCGGATCGACACGCAACAGCATCGAGAATTCGACATGGCTGTTGTGGGGCAGATCGCGGGCGATGCCGGTGACGCGATAGTCGACCGGTCGCCCGTCCCACATCACGGTCAGCGTCTGGCCCATCGCCCGCGCGCTGCCGAACAGGCGCTGCGCCTCGCGCTGGGTGAGCACCACCGATCCCGCCTGCGCGAGCGCCTGATTCGGATCGCCTTCGACAAGCGGGAATTGCAGGACATCGAAGAAGCGATTGTCGACGAGCAGCGCGTCGTCGACCGACAGCGCCTCGCCATTGCGGATCACCGTGGCCCCGTTCGACCAGACATAGACGGAATTCCCGACCTGCGGGAAGGACGCGCGGAAATGCTGGCCCGACGTGTAGGACGTCATCTGCAGCTGGGTGACTTCGCCGGTCTGCGGGTTCGTATTGTCGAGCTGCAGCTGATAGCTGTTCTCGGCATTGGGCACCCATTGGTCGTAGCTCGTCTCGTAACGCACGTAGATGAGCAGCATCAGGCACGCGGCGAGGCCGATGGCGAGGCCGAAGACGTTGATGAAGGCATAGGTCTTGTTCTTGACCAGCGCCCTGACCCCAACGGTCACATAGTTACGCCACATGCTTCAGGCTCCTCGTTCGAAAGTCAGGCCGCGCGCCGGTGTTCCTGCAGGATGCGGCCGTCGAGCATGTTGACGACGCGCCCCGCATAATCGGCGTGGGCGGGCGAATGGGTCACCATGACGATGGTCGCCCCTTCGCCGTTCAGCGCCTGGAGCATCTTCATCACCTCCTCGCCATGGGCGGTGTCGAGGTTGCCCGTCGGTTCGTCGGCGAGGATCAGCTTCGGTGCTGCGACAAGGGCCCGGGCCACGGCGACACGCTGCTGCTGGCCGCCCGACAATTGCGACGGGCGGTGCTTGGCGCGGTGGGCGATACCCACCTTGTCCATCACCTCGTCGACCCGGGTGCGCCGCTCGCCCAAGGGGACGTTGTGGTAGAGCAGCGCAAGCTCGATATTCTCGCGGACGGAGAGCTCGTCGACGAGATTGAACGACTGGAAGATGAAGCCGATGTTCCGCTTGCGGAAATCGGCGAGCTTCGATTCGGACAGGCCCGCCACCTCGGTCCCGTTGAAGACATAGGACCCGCTCGACGGCGAATCGAGCATCCCGATGACGTTCAGCAGGGTCGATTTGCCGCAGCCCGACGGGCCCATGATGGCGACGAACTCGCCGTCGGCGACATCGAGCATGATGCCGTCAAGCGCGGTCGTTTCGACCATGTCGGTGCGATAGACTTTCGACAATTCCCGCATGCTCAGCATGTTCGCTTTCCCTTCATTGTCCGCTGAGGCTGAGCCGATCGCGTTCGGCGAAGCCGGTGTAGGGGGAGGTGATGACGCGCTCGCCGGGGTCGAGCCCGCTGAGCACCTCGATGAAATCGGCGTTGCGGCGGCCGAGCCGGACGTTGCGACGGACGGCGCTGCGCCCGTCCGGGGCGACGACGAAAATCCAGTTGCCGCCGGTTTCGTCATAGAAAGCCCCATTCGGGATCATCAATGCCGGCGTCGGATCGCCGAGGGTGAGGCGGATCTGCACCGTCTGGCCGCGCTGGAGGTCGGCGGGCTCCTGACCCAGGAACTGGAGGTCGACCTGGAACACGCCGTTGCGGACCTGCGGATAGATTTTCGAGATTCGCAGCCGGTAGGGGTGGCCGGCGACGTCCGCAGTCGCGATCTGGCCGACCGAGACGCGACCGAGATAGAATTCGTCGACATCGGCCTGGAGCTTGTTGCGCCCGGCGCTGTCGATCTGGCCGAGCCGTTCGCCGCGCTGCAGCGACTGCCCGATCTGGATTTCGAAGGCCGTGAGCTGGCCGCCGACCGGCGCGCGCAGATTGAGCGAATCGAGGCTCGAGCGGGCGATGTCGAGGCTCTGGTTCAACGAGGTCGCCGATTCCCGCAGCTGCGCGAGCTGGCTGGACTGGAGCCGCTCGTCGATCGCCTGCTGGCGCCTCAGGACATCGCTGCGCCGGCGGTTGGATTCATAGGCATCGCGGCTGTCGTCGATCGCGCGCCGCGACACGAAGCCGCGCTCGGCGAGCGGCTGCTGCATCTGGTACTGGCGACGCGCGGTCTGGGTCGCGAGATCGGCCTCGATCACCGCGCGCTCGTTCGCGAGCCGCGTCTGGTTGAGCGACAGCTCCTGGCTGCGCATGTTGTTGATCTGCTCGGCCACCTCGGTCTGGCGGGCGAGGACGTTCAGCTGCAGCTCGGGATTGGACAGGACGGCGAGGAGCTGTCCCTGCTGCACCACGGCGCCGTCCTCGACCAGCACGCGCTCAACGCGGCCGCCCTCGACGGCATCGAGATAGACGGTAAGCGACGGCACGACCCGGGCGCGCAGCGGGAGGAAATCGTCGAAGCGACCGCGCTGCGCGGCCGAAACGGTCACCCGCGAGGCCTCGATCGTCTGGCTGTTGGCCGACGGCGCGAACAGGTAGAACAGAATCGCAAGCAGGATGACGGCGGCGACGCCGATCGCGATCTTGAGCCGGAGGCCCAGACCCTTGCGCTCGACCACGCGGTCCATCCCGCCGCCACTTTGCGGCCGTGCGGTTCGTTCGCGAAGGTTGAGAACGCTCATTCCATTGCCCCCTGAAACAGGCGGGCGGCGGACTGTCCGATTCCGGACACGCGCTGTCCGCCGCCGTACACTTGCCCGGCCTTACGCAAACGGCAGCGCCACGAGCGTGAGGAAACCGGTGAGAACGAATCCGGCGGTAAACGCCAGTGCTTCAAACTTCTGCATGGTCTTGGCTCCTGCGAGGAATGGTCCCCTGTGCCTGTCCACCCAGCATAAGCCGTGCCAAACCGGCCGCTCTCTCTGCAAACGGCGAAATCGGGAGGAATCCGAAGAGCCAGGCCTGCGGCGGCGATGTCCGTTTCCGAACAGGATTGTCCGGTCGCGGACGAATCCGTGGCCGCGCTGGCATGGAAATTGATAGGCGGCTATCCGGACAACCAGCGGAGGCAAGGGTGACGCACACGAAGCGCTTCGGGCGCTGCATCATCATCGACGACGATCCGGACATTCTCCTGTCCGCGCGGCTGCTGTTGCGCGATCTGTTTCGCGACGTCGCCGATTTCCGGTCGCCGGAGGCCGCGATGGCGGCGATCGACGAGGAGCTGCCGGACGTTATCCTGCTCGACGCGAATTTCGGACGCGGCGCGACCGACGCCGCCGAAGGGCTGCACTGGCTGTCGCAGATCCTGAAGCGCGATCCGCAGGCGGTGGTGGTGATGATCACCGCCCATGCCGGGGTCGGCGTCGCGGTCGAGGCGATGAAGCGCGGGGCGACCGATTTCGTCTCGAAGCCCTGGTCGAACGAGCGGCTGCTCGCGACGGTCCGCACCGCCGCGGCGCTGCGCGCCTCGCGCGCGGAGGTCGATACCGAGCGCGGGCGCGCCGCGGTGATCGCCGCGCCGCCGGGCGAAACGCCGCTGCTCGGCCGCTCGCCCGGCATGGCGCGGGTCTGGTCGCTGATCGAGCGCGCCGCGCCGACCGATGCCAACGTCCTGATCCTCGGCGAGAACGGCACCGGCAAGGAGCTGGTCGCGCGCGCTCTTCATGCGCGCTCGCGCCGCGCCGACAATGTGCTGGTTTCGGTCGATCTCGGCGCCGTCTCGGAAAGCCTGTTCGAAAGCGAATTGTTCGGCCACGTGAAGGGCGCCTTCACCGACGCCAAAACGGATCGGATCGGCCGGATGCAGGCGGCCGACGGCGGCACGCTCTTCCTCGACGAGATCGGCAACCTGCCGCTTCATCTCCAGCCCAAGCTGCTGACCGCGCTCGAACAGCGCCAGGTCACGCCGGTCGGCGGCAACCGGCCGGGCGCGATCGACGTGCGCGTGATCGCGGCGACCAATGTCGCGGCCGATCGCCTCGCCGACGAAAGCCGTTTTCGGCAGGATCTTCTGTTCCGCCTCAACACCGTCGAGATCGAGCTGCCGCCGCTGCGCGAACGGCGCGAGGACATCATGCTGCTCGTCGACCATTTCGTCGGGCTCTATGCCCGCAAATATGACAAGCCGGTGCTCGCGATTCCGCCGGATGTCGCGCGCGCGCTCGAAGATTATGACTGGCCGGGCAATGTCCGCGCCCTCCGCCATGCCGCGGAACGGGCGGTGATCCTTGCCGAAGGCGACGCCTTCCGCGCCGAGGATTTCTCGCTCTCCCGCGCCGCGCCGATGCCCAGGGCGAGCGCGCCGGCGCCGGCGCGGCACGACGATCTCAACCTCGAGCGCGCCGAAAAACAGATGGTCGAGGAAGCGCTGAGGAAGCACAGCTACAACATCTCGCTCGCCGCGGCCGAGCTCGGGCTCACCCGCGCCTCGCTCTATCGCCGGATGGAAAAGCATGGCCTGTAGCGGTCGGCGCGGATGATCGGCTCCCGCTATCTGGTCGGGCTGGTCTGGCGGCTGGGGCTGCTGATCCTGGCGGCGCTCGCCTTCGCGGAGACGCTGGCCCGACCCGATCTCGGCGCGACGCGGATCGTCGCCGCACTGGTGGTGATCGGCAGCGGCGCGCTGCTGTGGCGCCACGTCACCCGCACCAATCGCGAACTGGCGCGCTTCATCGACGCCGTCCGCTTCGCTGATTTCAGCCAGGGCTTCATCCATCGCTCCGAGGGCAGCGGCTTTTCGGAGCTCGGCCGCGTCCTCGACGGCGCGATGAAGCGGCTGCGCGACGACAAGCACAAGCTGATCGATGCCAACCGCTTTTACGAAGCGGTGCTCGACGACGCGCCGACCGCCCTTCTCACGGTCGATGGCGAGGGACGGGTGGAGCTTGCCAACAAGGCGGCGCGCCGCCTGCTTGTCCGCCACAAGGGCGTCCGCGTCGAGGATTTCCGTGATTATGGCGATGCGTTCGCGCGGGCGCTGGAGGGCGGCGCGATCGGGCGGCCGCGGCTGGTGCCGCTGGTCAGCGACGGTGTGCCCCAGACGATGCTGGTGAGCGGCGCCGTCGTCCACCGGCTCGGCGGGCTCGTTCGAGTCGTCGCGGTCCAGCCGATCCAGGGCGAGCTGAACGCCATCGAGATCGCCGCCCAGAGCGATCTCATCCGCGTCCTCACTCATGAGATCATGAATTCGATGACACCGGTGACGTCGCTCGCGCACAGCGCGGCGGCGTTGATGCGCGCCGCGGACAAGGGCGCGGATCGCGACGTCGCCGATGCCCGGGGCGCCGTCGAGACGCTGGCGCGCCGGGCCGACGGGGTCATGCACTTCGTCGAGAGCTACCGGCAGATCAGCCGCGCGCCGGAGATCAGGCGCCGAGCGATCGACGTGGCCGCCTGGGCGGATGAGCTCGCCGCGCTCTTCCGCGCCAGCGACAGGGCCGAGGGCGTCACGCTCGATCTTGCCGTCGATGCCGGGATGGCGCTGGAGGCCGATCCGGACCTGATGAGCCAGGTGCTGATCAACCTCCTTCGCAACGCGGCCGACGCCGCGCGGGATCATGCCGAGGCGCCCCAGGTCCGCCTTGCGTTCCAACGCGCCCGATCGGGCCGCGCGCAGATCGAGGTCGCCGATAACGGCCCGGGGGTTCCGGAAAACCTGAAGCAGGATGTCTTCCTGCCTTTCTTCACCACCAAGGCGAAGGGAAGCGGGATCGGCCTCAGCCTCGCCCGCCAGGTCGTCCTCGCCCACCGCGGCGTCATCAGCCTGGAGACCGCGCCAGAAGGCGGCGCGCTGTTCCGGATCCTGCTCTAGGCCGCGAGCCGCTTCGCGAGCGCGTCGGTCTGGGCGCGGATGTCGGGCACGGCGATGCTTTCCCAGAACGCGCCCTTCGTCGGCGGGCCGATCACGAACAGGCTGCCCGAGGCCGCACCGTCGCGGCCGATCGCGCCGAGCGTGTCGGGATCGACGTCGATGCCGATGCGGCAGGGATCGGGCTGGATTCGGCCCGACGACAGGAGCGCATCGAACAGCGGCTCGCCCGCGCGGACGATATCGAGCTCGGGCCCGGTGCAGTTGACGATCCGCGCGGCATGGACGGTCTCGATCCGGTCGGTCCCGCGCGGGCGCCATGCGACGGCCGCGCCGCCCGCCTCGGGATTGATCGAGACGATCTTGCCGGCAGCGAAGGTGAGCCGACCGGCACGCTCGAGCCGGTCGACGGTAGCGCCGACGGCCGGCGCGATGCGATGGCGGTGGACGTCCCACCAGGGGCGCAGGTGCCTCAGGAAACGGCGACGCTCGATGTCGTCGGCCTTGCGCCAGAGGTCCTGGGTGATGCTCCGCAACTCATGGACGGCGCTGCGCCAGCCAACCTCCTGCGAGCGCCGCCGGATCCGCTGCAGCAACGCCACGCAGTTCGACGGCAGTTCCCCCTGCGGCGCCACGATCGGCTCGCGCGCCTCATGCGCGCGTGGCGCGAGCCCACGCCGCGACAAAGCGAGGATCCGCCCCTGATAGCCGAGCGCGTCGAGCGTCAGGATCGTGTCCACCGCGGTCAGTCCCGTGCCGATCAGGACCACCATGTCGTCGGCTCCCAGGCCTTCGACGCGAAGATCGGCCCAGGGATCGCCGACCCAGGTATCGCCGAGCGCGGCCACATCGATCCGGCCGGGCAGAGCGGGGCGAAGATTGCCGAGCGCCAGGATCGCCGCATCGGCGACGATCTCGCGGCCGTCCGAAAGCGTCACATGCTCGCCATCCGCCGCCGCGACGACGTCGGTCGCCTCGCCATGCACGATCGTCACCCGATCGCCCGTCTCGGCGAGGAGCCCCGCGATATAGTCGCCATAGGCCATGCGCGGCGCATAGGCCTCGGCATCGCCGCCAGCCGTCTTCTCGAACCAGTCGACGAAATGGTCCGGCCGGTCCGGAAAGGCGGTCATCCGCCGCGCCGGCACGTTGAGCAGATGCTCGCTCCGCCCGGTGCCGTAGGCGACGCCGCGCCCGGGCACCCGGCCGCGCTCGATCAGGGTGACCTGGCTGACGCCCGCCTGGACGAGGTGAATCGCCTGCAATGCGCCGGACAGGCCGCCGCCGATGATCGCCACATGGTTCATTGTCGCATTCGCTCCTTCAGGCGATGTCCTCGACCTCGACATGGTCGGCGAGGGTGAGGCCGTCGAGGATGCGCGCCGTTTCATCGCGCACCCGCAGCATCGCGCGGTGGAGCCGGCATTTGTCCTCGCTGATGCAGTTGCGGCACGGTTCGTGGGCGAGCCGGCTGGCGCAGGGCAGGAGGCCGAGCGAGCCGCGCGTCAGCCGCACGATCTCGCCATAGCTCACTTCCGAGGGGGGCCGAGCGAGCCAGTAGCCGCCTTCGCGGCCGCGCAGCGTCTCGACCAGGCCGTCGCGGCGCATCTGGGAGAGGATCACGGTCAGGAACTTCGCCGGCAGGTTCTGCGCCTCGGCGATCTCGGCGAGCTGGACCGGCCCTTCGCCATAGCGATCGGCGAGGTGGAGCAGCGCCCTGATTGTATACCGCGTCCGTTGAGAAAGCATGTCCCGGCCCATTTGGGCCGCGCGGGCAAGAATGGCAACGCCTTAGCCGCGACGATGTGGCATCGCGTCGCGCCTGAGGCGCACCGCCCGCATGGCGAGCCAAACCTCGCCAAGGAACAGCAGCAGGCCGAGGATGAGCAGCCCCATCGCGATCACGAACAGCCAGGCGATCGGCCGGCCGATTCCCACCGCCGCGAGATCCGCGACGAAGAGCAGCGCGACGAGAACGCAGACGAAGAAGGCCGCCGCGGTGCAGGCGCTGATCGCGAGATTGGCGAGCGTCGTTCGCTTGTCGAGGATGTAGAGTTCGGCCGTGGCGAGGCGGAGCCGCTCGGCCTCGAACGAGGCGAACTCCCGCTCGATGTCGCGAGCCCGGTCGACGGTGCGGGCAAGACGCCCGGCCATGACGTTGAGGAAGGAACCGATGCCGGCCAGCAGGAAAACCGGCGCGACCGCCAGCTGGATCTGGTGCGCGATCGTGCTGACCGCGGCGGCTTCGTGCATCCGTCCCCCTTTCCGCCGTCGCCCCTCCTCTCCCGACACGAGAGAGGAGGGGCGGCGGTGCGACTAGGCCCTGAGGCTCGCCTTCACGATCTTGCCGGGCGCGCGCGGCGGCTCGCCCTTTGGAAGCGCGTCGACATGCTCCATGCCCTCGATGACATTGCCCCAGACCGTATATTGGCCGTCGAGGAAGCCGCAATCGTCGAAGCAGATGAAGAACTGGCTGTTGGCGCTGTCGGGATCGCTGGTGCGCGCCATCGATGCGGTGCCGCGCGCATGCGGCTCGCGGCTGAATTCGGCCTTGAGATCGGGCTTGTCCGATCCGCCGGCGCCGGTGCCGGTGGGATCGCCGCCCTGGGCCATGAAGCCGTCGATCACGCGATGGAAGGTCACGCCGTCGTAAAAGCCTTCCTGCGCCAGCTCCTTGATCCGGGCGACATGGCCGGGGGCGAGATCGGGCCGCAGCCGGATGACGACGTCGCCGCCGCTGTCGAGGGAGAGGACGAGGGTATTGAGATCGTCGGCCATCGGAAGTCCTTGGATGAGGGATGTCGCACCCATTTAGGGATCTCGTCCGTGAAGCGCCACCGCCTTGCAATCCTGGTCGACATGCCTAGGGAGGGCGCTCACACCGGCACCAGGAGAGGGCGATGAGCGAGAGCGATTTCGAAGCGCCCCCGATCGGCCCCGATGCGGCGGGCGAAGGCGCGCTGCCCGGTCCGCCGCCACCGCCCGAAAACCGTCACGACGAGGATGACCGGCTGAAGTCGGAATTCGTGAGCGAGGTCGTCGATCGGCTTCACGGCGGCGACATCGATGGCGTGCGCTCGCTGGTCGAGCCGATGCACGCGGCCGACATCGCCGACCTGTTCGAGCTGGTCGGTCGCGACGATCGGCCGCCGCTTGCCGCGGCGCTCGCCGGCCTGATCGACGGCGACGTGCTGGCCGAGATGAACGACTGGGTGCGCGACGAGCTGATCGACGAGCTGAGCGCCACCCAGGTCGCCGAGATCGCCGGCGAGCTCGAGACCGACGATGCCGTCGCGATCATCGAGGACATGGAGGAGGCGGATCAGCGCGCCGTGCTGCGCGCGCTCGATCCGGACGATCGCGCGGCGATCGAGGAGGCGCTGTCCTATCCCGAGGAATCGGCCGGCCGACTGATGCGCCGCGACGCGGTCGCCGTGCCGGAGCACTGGACGATCGGCCAGGTCATCGATTTCCTGCGCGCGGGCGAGGAGATCACCACCGATTTCTGGGAAGTGTTCGTGGTCGATCCCGCGCATCGCCCGGTCGGCACCTGCCTCCTCTCCTGGATCCTGCGCACGCCGCGGCGGATCGCGATCGCCGACGTGATGAAGCGCGAGCAGACGCTGATCCCGGTCGACATGGACCAGGAGGAGGTGGCGCTGCGCTTCCAGAAATATGCGCTGATTTCCGCCGCCGTCGTGGACCAGGCCGGCCGGCTGGTCGGCATGATCACCGCCGACGACGTCGTGCACATCATCCAGGAGGAAGCGAGCGAGGACATCCTGCGGCTGTCCGGCGCCGGCGAGGACGACATCAACGAGCCGTTGCCACAAACGGTCAGACGCCGGCTCACCTGGCTGATCGTCAATCTCGGCACCGCGGTGATCGCCGCGGCGGTCGTCGGCCTGTTCCAGGGGACGATCAGCCATCTCGTCGCGCTCGCGGTGCTGATGCCGATCGTGTCGGGCATGGGCGGCAATGCTGGCACGCAGACGATGGCCGTCGCGGTGCGGGCGCTGGCGCTCAACCAGCTCACGAGTTCGAACTCGATCCGCGTGTTCGTCCGCGAATTCCGGATCGCGCTGGTGAACGGCGCGTGCCTCGGCCTCCTGCTCGGCATCGCGGTCAGCCTGATCTTCCGCAGCACCGATCTCGGCATCGTCATCGCGCTGGCGATGGTGATCAACAATCTCGTTGCGGGGATTTTCGGCGTGCTCGTGCCGGTGACGCTTGAGAAGTTGCGGGTCGATCCAGCGGTCTCGTCGGCGGTGTTCGTGACGATGGCGACCGACGTGATGGGATTCTTCTCGTTCCTCGGCCTCGCGACGCTCTGGGGGCTTGGCGGTTAGCGCGGGAGCGCGCCCGCCGGGCCGCAGCGCACCTGCCCGGCGCCGGGCCCACGCACCGTGCAGGCGGCGCGGCCGGAGATCGTGACGTTGCCGACGCCGAGCGCGGTGACATTGGCGGCGCGCGCGGCGGCGAGGGCGATCGTTCCGGTGGTCGTGGTGGTCAGCGTGGCCTCCTGCGCGATCAGCCGCGCGCCATCGACATCGCCGCTGCCCTGGATATCCGCCCGTAACGTGCCGGCCGTCCCGGCAAGCTCGATCCGGCCCGATCCGGCGAGGCCGATCGACAGATTGTCGGCCGCGACGTTCGCGGCGGTGAGCCGGCCGCTGCCTTCGACGGCAATGTCCGCGCGCAGGCCCTGGAGGCGGTCGATCGCGAGCGTGCCGGGGCCGATCAGCCGGGCCGAGCGCAACTCGCGTGTCGTGAGTTCGATCGTGACCACGCCTTCCTGGGCGCCGTCATTCCCGCCCCAATAGTCGCGGTTGCGGCGGATCCGGAGCGTCCCGCCGTTGACGTCGATGACGACCCGGTCGAGCGATTCGGTCGATCCGCTCGCCCGCGCAGCCGAGGGGCGGCCGGTCACGAGATGGACGACATAGGGCCCTTCAACCGAGACCCGGTCGAAATCGGTGACCGAATAGCTGCGCTCGGCAGCGGCCGCCGGCGTCGCCGCAGCGGCCAGGGCAAGGGCGACAAGCTTCCTCATCGCGCCGACCATGACGCCAAACGGCCAAGCGTCAATGGCGAACCGGGGTCACGACGAGCAGTGCAGGTCCCCCGATCCCATTTTCGAGACCGTGCAGCGGGTCGTTCCGCTGACCACGACGTCGCCGGAGCCCATGATCGAGCCGGTGACGGAGCCGCTCGCGCGCAGGCGCGTGCCGCCGGACCCGACGATCGAGACTTCGGCGTCGCCGGTCTGGAAGCGATCGAGCGTCGCGTCTCCGGATCCCGCGATCGAGACCCGGGACCGCTCGGCCGAGCCCGCGGCGCGGATGTTGCCCGATCCGGCGATCGAGAAAGTGGCCTCCCGGGCTCGAAGCGCGCCGATGTCCATGTCGCCGGATCCGCCGATCGACGCCGCGAACGTGTTCGCTTCGGCGCGGTCGATATTCATGTCGCCCGATCCGGAGATCGACGCCGCGTTCAGCGACGGTGCGGTCACGTGGATGGTGACCCGGCCGAGATCGTAGTCGCGAGAGAAAGGACCATGGCGGCGCGTGCCGATCTTCAGCGCGCCATCCTCGACGCGAATGTCGAGCCGGTCGAGCGAGTCCTGCGGGCCTTCCGCACGGACGGAGGGCGCGCCGCCGACCGCCACGGTCACGTCGGGCGAGCCGGCAAGTTCGACCGACTGGAACGCCCCGACCTGGAAATCGCGCTGGCCGGGCCGCGTGTCGCCACGCTCGGGACCGCCGGCACTTGCCGAGCAGGCGCCGACAAAAGCCAGGCCGGGAATGAGCCAAAGACCGTGACGCATCGCATCCTCCGTAGCTGTGTTATAAGCATAATACGCACCAGGACGACATCGCGCAACGAAAAAGGGCGGCCGTTTCGGGCCGCCCTCTTCGTTCGTCCGGTCGCTCGCTCAGGCTTCGACGCGCACCTTGTGGTGGACGCTCGCGGCCTTGTTGAGGATGTCGAGGATCTTCTCGAGCGCCTTCTTCTCGTCGACCTGCTCCATCGCGCCGAGCTCGCGGGCGAGGCGGGTGGAGGCGGCCTCGAAAATCTGCCGCTCGGAATAGCTCTGCTCGGGCGCGTCGTCGGGCCGGAACAGGTCGCGCACGACCTCGGCGATCGACGCCAGGTCGCCCGAATTGATCTTCGCCTCATATTCCTGGGCGCGGCGCGACCACATGGTGCGCTTCACCTTGGGCTTGCCCTTGAGCGTGGCGAGCGCCTCCTGCATCGTCTTGTCGGAGGAAAGCTTGCGCATCCCGACGCTTTCCGCCTTGTTGGTCGGCACCCGGAGCGTCATCTTCTCCTTTTCGAAACGCAGCACATAGAGCTCGAGCGCCATGCCGGCGATGTCAGTGCTCTGCAGGTCGATCACACGGCCGACGCCGTGCTTGGGGTAAACGACATAATCGCCAACGTCGAAGCTCAACGCCTTCGTTGCCATCTATTGGAACCTTCCCATGGAAACGGCCGCGTCCGAATCGCACCGGCCGCCTCCGTCCCCAAGGATGCGGCGCAAGCGCGGATTGTGCGGCAACTCGCTCAGATCACCTTATGCGGATGCGCGGGGCACCCGCTTCGAGGCGCCCTATATAGAGGCAAAAGGAGAGAAAATCCAGCCCTATGACGCCTTTGGCGCTTTGTCGCGCAGTCCATCGACGCTGAATGCGCCGGGCCCGGCAAAGACGAAATAGAGAAAGATGAAGCAATAGAGGATCGCCGCGTCGCCGCCATTGTTGAGCGGGAACGGGTCTTGGGGCGCGTGGACCATCCAGTAAGCGAAGGCCATCACGCCCGATGCGACGAAGGCCGCGGCGCGGGTGAACAGGCCGATCGCGACGAGCAGCCCGCAGGCCAGCTCGAAGATGCCGGCATAGGCGCCGGGGCTGCCCAGCCCAGGGCCGATCCCGGCCGCCGGGCCTGGCGGAAAGCTCAGGAACTTCTGCATTCCATGTTCGAGGAAGAGCAGGCCGACAAGGATGCGCAGGACGCCGCGCATGATCGGCTGGTAGCGATCGAGATGGTTCATTTTCGCGCGCCTCCCAATCGGTGTCGGGGCCCGCGGGCCGCCTCGCTCAGTCGCCCTCGCCGGGGTCGGGCGAGAAATATTTGTCGAACTTGCCTTCCTCGCCCTTGTGCTCGTCGGCGTCGGCGGGCGAGTCCTTCTTGCGGGTGATGTTCGGCCACTCGGCCGAATAGGTGCTGTTGAGTTCAAGCCACTTTTCAAGCCCGCTCTCGGTGTCGGGCAGGATCGCCTCGGCCGGGCATTCGGGCTCGCACACGCCGCAATCGATACATTCGTTGGGGTTGATGACGAGCATGTTCTCGCCCTCGTAGAAGCAGTCGACGGGGCAGACCTCGACGCAGTCCATATATTTGCAGCGGATGCAGGCATCGGTGACGACGTAGGTCATGTGCGTTCTTCTCCCCGGCGAATCCCTAATCGTCGCCGGCTGGCCCCGTCAATTCGGAATAAAGCGTGCGTGCCTCGGCGGGCGGGCCGCGCCGGACGGGGAGCGCCTCGATCCGCAGGATGCGAACCTCGCCGCGCTGGGCGAAGGCAAGGACGTTGCCGACGCGGACGGGCAGATGGGCCTTGTCGACGACGCGGCCGTCGAGGCGCAGGCGCCCCTCTTCCGCCATCGCCTGGGCCTGGGCGCGCGTCTTCACGATCCGCGCATGCCACAAGAAGCGATCGAGCCTGATGCTCTCAGCCACGCCCGAGCTCCGCCAGCGCGGCGAAGGCCGATCCGCTTCGGGCGCCGGCCCGCGCGCGGCGGCGACGCTCGCGACCGCGCCAGACCCAGCCTTCGCCGGCGCTGTTCGGGTGAAAGCCGATGTCGCGCATCAGCTTCGCGAGCGCGGCCGGCTGCAGGCCCAGCGAGGTGACGAGCGCGGCATCGACCGCATCCCCGGCTTCGCCCGCCCGCGCCCGGTGCGCCTGCTGCGCCAGGCGCTCGGCGACGTCGACGCGGATCGACTGGGGGCCCGCGGGCCGGAAGCCGAGGCGCATCAGCAGCGCCGGATCGGCGGGCGTCGGCAGGACCACGCTGCCCGGCGCCGGCAGTTCGGGCATCGGCATGTCCGCGGCGGCGGCCCGCAGGGCGGCGCGCCAGCGCATCGCCTCGGGCTTGAGCAGGGCCGGCATGAACAGGTCCAGCGCGCCGATCCGGACGCCGAGCGCGGTCACGGTGCGGCGCTCGCCTCGATCCAGCGCGGCGAGCGGCTCGGCCACCGCGTCGCGGGCGACGATCCCGCCTTCATCGACCAGCAGGGCGAGGAGCGCGCGGATCGCCGGCGCCGCGGCGGGATCGCGGGCCGCATGGCCGGCGGCGCGAAGCGGGCCGAGCCGGGCCTCGATCCCGGCGCGAAGCCAGTCGGTCAGCCGCTCGGTCACGAGCGCGCGTCCTTTCAGCGACACCGCCTCGAGCCCGCGTCCCGGCACGACGCGCGGGCTGAGCAGGTTCTTGCCCGCCGCGAGCCGCGCCACCTCATGCCCGCGCCACAGCAGGGCGACTGGCGCGCCCGCATCGGTGCGCAGCGAGAAATGTGCATCCTTGTCGGCCGCCAACGCGGCGGCGCGCCGCTCATATTCGTGGCCGAGCCGGCGCTCGGCGGTGGCGAGCAGCATCTTGCGGTCGGCATGGCGGGCGGCCGGATCGACCTCGAACGCAAATCCCTTCAGCCGCCCGATCGGAAACGGCCCCACGCTCACCTCCCCTTCGGCGTCGATCGCCACCGGGGGCGGCGCGGCGCCCTTGCCGAGATCGCGCATCAGCATCGACGTGCGCCGATCGACGAAGCGCTGGGTGAGCCGCTCGTGCAGCGCGTCGGACAGCTTCTCCTCCACCGCCATGGCGCGTTCGGCCATCGCGGCCGGATCGGCCAGCCAATCGGGGCGGTGCGCGACATAGGCCCAGGTGCGGATGCCGGCGAGCCGGTCGGCAAGCGTGTCGATATCGCCCTGGATATTGTCCAGCCGCGCGACCTCGCTCGCGAACCAGCTTTGCGGCACATGGCCGTCGCCCTCGCTCAGATGGCCGAACAACCGGCCGACGAGCCGGCTGTGCTGTTCGGGGCCGGTCTTGCGGAAATCGGGGAGGCCGCAAGCGGCCCACAGCCGCCGGACCATCGCCCCGGTTGCGCGCCCGATAACCGATGAATCGCCGGCGAGCAGGCGAAGCACGGCAAGGTCGATCGCTTCCGGCGCCGCGCGCAGCCCGGCAATGACCGGTCGCCGCTCCAGCGACCGGATCAGCGGCGATACGCCGGAAAAATCGAGATCGCTCTCGCGCCAGTAGAGATGGTCCAGCGGGGCGAAGCGATGCTGCTCGATCGCCTCGATCTCCTCCGGACGGAACTCGGCCAGCGGCTCGCCTTCGAAGGCGAGCGTGCCGAAGGTGCCGTCGCGCTGGTGTCGCCCGGCGCGGCCGGCGATCTGCGCCATTTCCGCGATCGTCAGTCGGCGGCGACGCTTGCCATCGAATTTGGAGAGGCCGGCGAAGGCGACATGGCCGACATCGAGATTGAGCCCCATGCCGATCGCGTCGGTCGCGACCAGATAGTCGACCTCGCCCGCCTGATACATCGCGACCTGGGCGTTGCGGGTGCGCGGGGAGAGCGCGCCCATCACCACCGCCGCGCCGCCGCGCGTCCGCCGGAGCATCTCGGCGACGGCATAGACCTGCTCGGCCGAGAAGGCGACGATCGCCGAGCGGGGCGGCAGGCGCGACAGCTTGGCGGCGCCGGCATAGGTGAGCGTGGAAAAGCGGGGGCGGCCGATGATCTCTGCCCGCGGCAGCAAGGCGCGGACCATCGGCTTCAGGCTTTCGGAGCCGAGAATCATCGTCTCCTCCCGGCCGCGCGCGTGCAGCAGCCGATCGGTGAAGACATGGCCCCGCTCGGGATCGGCGCCGAGTTGCGCCTCATCGAGCGCGACGAAGGCGAAATCGCGATCGGTCGGCATCGATTCGGCGGTGCAGCAATACCAGCGCGCCTTTTCGGGGAGGATCTTCTCCTCGCCGGTGAGCAGCGCGACCTGGTTCGCCCCCTTTATCGCCACGATCCGGTCGTAGATCTCGCGGGCCAGCAGCCTGAGCGGAAAGCCCATCAGGCCGGACGAATGGCCGCACATCCGCTCGACTGCGAGATGGGTCTTGCCCGTATTGGTCGGGCCGAGGACCGCCTTCACGGTCCCGGCGGCTTCGTGACGCATCGTCCCTAGATCGGGCGGGCCGGCGCGAAACGCAACCGGCCGTTCGTCCGGCCAGCGACTCGCTTCGGCGCAGGGACCAGCCGGGCGCGACGTGCGTAATTTGACTTTAACCCCTTTTGTACACACTCATTTGCACGCGCCGGGCGGGGTGGTTTGCACGGCAGGTTGGAGCGGGTCTTCGGGCCCGGGGACGGGGACAAGCCGGTCTTGTATCAATATCGCGAGATGAGCGGCGGATCGGCCGGCGGCGCGGCGGCGCTCCGGTTCGGCGGCGCATCGCGCGACCGGGCCGGATTCGGCGCGCGAGTGGCGACGTCCAGCTTCCGCAGCGCCGGCGATTTCAACCTTGTCGTCGATCTTGGCCAGCGCATCGGATCGGGCGAATGGTTCCGTGGCCTCGCCACCCTCGTCGCGCTGTGCTGGGCCATCTGGTCGCTGACGCCGTCGCTCGCGCCGCTGCCCGGGTCCGTGCCCCTGCCCTTTTCGGAGGCAGAGGCGCAGCAGGCCGGTGCCCTGGCGATCGCGCCGCTTGCTTATGGCGGCGACACGGGGCGGCGGATGGCGCCGTCGGAGGCCGTCGTGCCGCTGCCCGAGGCGCCGGAGCGGCCGATCGTCGATCTCGCCGCCAGCCTTGGCCAGGGCGATGGCCTCGCCGCGACGCTGCAGCGCGCCGGCGTCGGCGCGGCGGAAGCGAACGGCGTGGCGGAAATGGTCACCGCGGTCGTGCCGGCGAGCGATCTTCGGGCCGGAACGACGATCAACCTGACGCTCGGGCGGCGGCCCAACCGGCTGGTCGCACGGCCGCTCGAAAAGCTGGCGATGCGTGCGCGTTTCGATCTCAAGATCGAAATCGCCCGTGCCGGCGACGCGCTGCGGCTCACCCAGATCCCGATCGCGGTCGACAATACGCCGCTGCGGATCCAGGGCCGCGTCGGCGACAGCCTCTATCGCTCCGCCCGTGCCGCCGGCGTGCCGGCGCGGATCGTCGAGACCTATTTGCGGGCGCTGGCGACCCAGATCGGCGTGCCGTCCGGAATCAATGCGGACGACCGGTTCGACATCATCGTCGCGCATCGCCGCGCCGCGACCGGCGAGACGGAGACCGGCGATCTGCTTTTCGCCGGCCTCCGGCGCAATCGCGGTCGCGATCTCCAGCTCATGCAATGGTCAAGCGGCGGGACGACCCAGTGGTTCGAGGCCTCTGGCGTCGGTCGCCAGAGCGGCGGCCTGCTCCGGCCGGTCCCGGGTGCGGTCAATTCGCCTTTTGGCCCTCGTTTCCACCCGGTCCTCCATTATACGCGGATGCATACCGGGGTCGATTTCCATGCCGCTTATGGCCAGCCCATCGTCGCCGTCGCCGATGGCCGGGTGGTGCGGGCCGGGCGTGCCGGCGGCTATGGCAACCAGGTGATGCTCGCCCATGCCGGCGGCCTCGTGACCTCCTATTCCCACATGAGCCGCTTCGCCGTTTCGGCCGGCGATCGGGTGCGGCGTGGGCAGGTGATCGGCTATGTCGGCGCGACCGGCCTCGCGACCGGTCCGCACCTGCATTACGAGATGTTCCGGGGCGGCGCCCGGGTGAATCCGCTGACCACGCAGTTCGCCACGCGGGCCCAGCTCAGCGGCGCCGACCTCGCCGGCTTCCGCAATCGCCTGCACAGCCTGCTCGCGACACCCCTTGCCAGCCAGCGCGCCGATGCGACGGCGGGCGCGCCCGCCCACCGCGCCGCGCCCTGATCATCGCAAAGGTCGCTTTGGGGCAAGGGCCGCGCCCGGCGCGCGGGATCAACGGCCCTGGGCGCGCCAGCGCTTGACGACGCGGCCAACCATCGCCTCCTCGTCGCCGGTCTGTCGCCACAGCTCCGAGAAGAGCGGATCGGACGAGGCGGGCCGGAGGTCGCGCTCGAGATCGTCGAAGGCGACGCGGATCGGGATCGACACACCCTCGCCGCACACGATGCACTCGCGGTTCCGCAGCGCCGGGATGACGTCCAGGAAGCCGCGCGAACCTTCGGGCATCGCCGCCTTGACGAACATCTGGTCGCGATCGTTGTTGAGGCGCATCGAGATGATCGTGCCGCATTGCGAGAGCACGCCTTCGGCAAGATCGGACGGCCGCTGCGTGATGAGGCCGAGCGAGACGCCATATTTACGGCCTTCCTTGGCGATCCGCTCGAGCACCTTGCGCACCGCCTGGCCGCTCTCGCTCTTGTCGGACGGCACGTAGCGGTGGGCCTCCTCGCAGACGAGGAGGACGGGCCGCTGGACCTCGCTTCGCGACCAGATCGCATAATCGAACACCAGCCGCGAGAGCACGGCGACGACGACGGAGACGATGTCTGACGGCACGCCCGACACGTCGATGATCGAGATCGGCTTGCCGCGCGCCGGCAGGCGGAAGATCTTCGAGATGAACGCGCTCATGGAATCGGCGACGAGCATTCCGGAGAACATGAACTGGTAGCGTGGGTCGGACTTCAGCTCGTCGATCTTGCTCTTGAGCCGCATGTAGGGCGCCGTGTCGGTCGCCTTGTTGAGCAGCCCCATTTCCTGCGTGATCGCATTGGTGAGATCGGACAAGGCGTAGGGGATCGGCGAATCGACGGTGAGCTTGTTCAGCCCCTCGGCCGCGCGGTTCCTTGCGCGCGACTGGAGCAGGCACTTGGACAGGATGCCCATGTCCTGCTGGCGGTCGGCGCCCTGGCTGGTGATGAAGACCTCGCAATGCTCCTCGAAGTTCATCAGCCAGTATGGCATGGCGAGATTGTCGACATTGTAGAGCTCGCCATGGCCCTTGAACGCGGCCGAATATTCGCCGTGCGGGTCGATCATCACGATATGGCCTTCCGGCGCGAGCGCGCAGATGCGGTGCATGATGAGCGCCGCCGCGGTCGATTTGCCGGTGCCGGTCGATCCCAGAAGGGCGAAATGCTTGCCGAGCAGCGCGTCGATATAGAGCGCGCCGCGCACGTCCTTCGTCGGATAGACGGTGCCGATCTCGATATTCGCGCGCTCGTCGGCGGCGAACATCTGCTTCAGGTCCTCGCCGGTCACCGGATAGGCGCGGCTGCCGGGGATCGGATAGCCGGTGATGCCGCGCTTGAAGTTGACGAGCTTGCCGCTCGCCGGATCCTCGTCGCCTTCGCCGAGGAAGTCGATCTCGGCGGTCACGGCCCCGGCTTCGGGATCGGTCACCTTGAGGTTGCGGACGTTGGCGAGCAGCCAGCGCCGGCCGCTGTCGATCTTGATCTGACTGCCGACCTGGCCCGAAAGCGCCACGGAGGGGTCGGGATCGACCGCGAGCTCGGCGAGCCGCCGGCCATTGATCTCCACCCGCGCGCCGCTGCCGGCGATCTCCACGATCTCGCCGATCGCCTCATGCTTTGCGACGAGCGTGCCGCGCGGCGGGCTGAAATGGACCGGCCCGTCGGCATTGTCCCCGCCGGCCGGAAATTCGTGGACGTTCATTGCGTCGCTCATGAAAGACCAATCCTCGCGCCCGTCTTGTCGGGGAGAGGCTTAGACGTTCGAAGTAAACAAGTGGTATTTGTGGGTGTCAGGCGAAACGCCGGCGGAAGAGCGCGCTGGCGCTCCAGCCGAGGAAAAGCGAGATCGCGACCGCGGCGATGCCGTAGCTGAGCGACCATCTTTGCGCCGCCTGGGCGACGAACCGTTCGAACCCCAGCTTTTCGATGCGGATTTCGCGGGTCGCGCCGGCGATCACCCGGCCGTTGCGGATGAGGAAGGTTTCCGCCGTATAGGTGCCGACGGGGACTCGCGCCGGGATCGCGATGCGGGCCCGGTAGAGCACCCCTTCGCTGATCTCCACGCCATGCGGATATTCGGCATAAAGCTGGCTGCGGCGGCGCAGATCGATGAGGCCGTGCTCGAACCGTTGCAGCGTCGCCGCGTCGGCGCCGCTCCCCGGCGACAGCTGGAGATTGTCGAGGCCCAATTCATAGATCGCGGCGGTGCGATCGTCGACGAGCTGCGCAAGCGGTCGCGACGAGGCGACTGCATAGAAGGTCGGGGCCGAGCGGAAGCGCGCGCGCTCGACGTTCATCCAGATGCCGGCGACCTTGCGCTTCTCGCGCACCACGATCGGCTCCACCGGCCCCTTCAGCACGACGGCGACGTCGGTCGCGCCTTCGGGCGGGCGCCCGTCCGGATAGACGATCGCGCCGAACAGCAGCAGCTCCTCGCCGGCAAAGCTGTATCGTATCTCGACATTGCGGTTCGAAACGTCGGGCACCAGATGCGGCTGCGTCTGGCCGAGCAGCAGCGGCGTCGAGAGCGCTAGCAGGAGGGGGAAGAGCCGCTTCACAGCTGCTGCACCGTGTAGATTTCCTCCGGACGCCAGCCGAGCTGGAGCGCGAGGCGCCCGGCGACGCCGAGGATGACGATGGCGAGGATCATGCGCAAAAGCTCGGGCTTCAGCTTCTGCGCGATGCGCGCGCCCACCTGCGCGCCGACGACCGAGCCGAGCAGCAGGAGGACGGCGAGCACGATATCCACCGATCGGGTGGTCGTGGCGTGGACGAGCGTGGTCACCGCGGTGACGAACAGGATCTGGAGGAGCGACGTGCCGACGACGACCTGCGCCGACATGCCGAGCAGGTAGATCATCGCCGGGACCATGATGAAGCCGCCGCCGACGCCGAGCAGCACCGTCATGATGCCTGTGAAGAAGCCGAGGATGAGCGGCGCGAGCGGCGAGATGTAGAGCCCCGAACGGTAGAAGCGCCAGCGCATCGGCAGCGCTGCGATCAGCGGGTTGTGGCGCGGCGCCGGGCGCTCGCGGCGGCGCGGCTTGAGGATGGCGAGCGCGGTCGCCGCCTCGCGCGCCATCAGCAGGCCGATGCCGCCAAGCAGCACGACGTAGAGGATCGAGATCACCGTATCGATCTGGCCGCCCTGCTGAAGCCATCGGAAGATGAGGCCGCCGGCGAAGGATCCGAAGATGCCGCCGGCGATCAGCACCGCGCCCATCTGGGTGTCGACCCCGCGCCGGGCGCGATGCGCGAGCACGCCCGAAATGCTGGTCCCGGTGATCTGCGTGTTGGCGGAGGCGACGGCGACGGCCGGCGGGATGCCGTAGAAGATCAGGATCGGGGTGATCAGGAAGCCGCCGCCGACGCCGACCATGCCGGTGAGCAGGCCGACAAGGCCACCAAGGCCGACGATCACCAGCGCGTTGACCGACAGGCCGGCGATCGGAAGGTAGATGTCCATCGACGGCCGATCCTAGTCGCTAATCGCGGCGCGCGGAAGCGTGACGCTTCGTCAAAAATCGCCGGCAAGCGTCAGCGCCGGACCCGATGCCGGCTTCGCCCTTCCGGCCAGCCTGAATCGCCAGTCGGCCGAGAGGCGCAGCGTCGACCGGCCGGCCGTCAGACGGACGGATGCGGACGGCCCGGCGTCGAGGCGCGCGACACCCGGCTGGGCCGCGCCCCACAGGCCGCCGCCGACTTCAAACGGCCCGGCCGGCGCTGAAAGCCGGGCCGCGCCGTCGACGAACCCTTCGCGGCGATGCGCGCCGACGATGCCCGCCTGGACATAGGAATCGAGGCGGAAATCGCGCGGCAGCGCAAAGCTGCGGCCGCCATAAAGGGTGACTGAGAAGGCTGATCGGCCGGCGCGCCCGATCCTCTCGCGCCGCTCGGCGAGCAGATGGAGGGGCGCTGCGGCTGGCCGCCAATCGATCCCGATTGCCGCCTCGGCGCCGGAGGTGCGGCGCAGCGGCGCGTAGAGCCGGGCGGCGAGCGCGAGCGGTCGTGCGGCATCGCCGTTCAGGCGATAGAGCAGCCGCGCCCCGGCCTGGCTCCCGCCAAGCGTGCCGCCTGGCGCCAACGAACGCCCGTCCCCGGGGCGAGCGAGAAGCCAGGCGCTCGCCGACCAGCGCGATCCGGCTTCGCCGGCAACGGGGAGCGCAATCACGGGGGGCGCCCGAGGGGCGCCCGCTGCCGCGTTCGCGATCGCCCGGATGCTTGAAGCCTCAAATGAATGTGCTTCGGCGTCCGTCCCGGCGCCTGGCGCCTCGGTCGGGGTCCAGGGCTGGAGGCGCCTGCCGCGCCCCCGCAGCGAGCGTGCGGCCGCAACCCTCTCATCGCGCGAGGCGGGCGGCGCAACGGCCGCTCCGGAGGCGCTTTCGGGCTGGCCGGCCGGCGCCGGCTCGGCGATGCTGGCCGCGGTCCCGCCGCGCGTCGGCGCTTGCATGCGCGGCTCGGGCAGCGTCGTCAGCCCGGGGCCGTAGAGAATGAGCAGCCGGACGCCGATCCAGCCGCCGACCACCAGCCCGAGGAAGCGGAGCGGCGGCGCCGGCCCGTTCATTCCGCCGGCAGCTCGTGCGGGAAGACGTGGGCGGTCTTGTCCCACGCCGCGGCCCCCGTCCGCCGGAACCGGACATAGAGGACGAGCGCGCGCCGCGCGGCCAGCATCGCGATCGCATTGCCGATCACGACGCGCGGGATCGCGCGCAGCCCCTCGCGCCAGCCATAGCTGCGCGCCACGAACCCGAAGCGCATCGCAAGGCGCCAGGCGAGCAGGCCGCCATTGATCGCCATCAGCAGGCCGAGCATCGGCGGGATCGGGTGGATCGGCGGCCCGCCGGCGAGCGCGACCAGCAGCAGGGCGGTCCACAGCACGAGCCCGGCATAAGCGGCGAGCAGGATCAGCGCGGCGAGGACCGACTGTCGGTCGCGCATCCGCATCCAGCGTTCGGCAAGGCCGCCGGTCCAGCCCAGCCGGTCCCATCCAGCCAGCGCGATTCCGACCATCCAGCGCGCCTTCTGGTTCACCGCCGCGGCGAGCCGGGCCGGAAAATAGCCCCTGGTCGCGACGCTCGGGCGGCCGGGGCCCACCGGAAGCCGGACGAAGGCGGCGGGATGGCCCATCGCGCCGAGCCGGAGGCCAAGCTCGTAATCCTCGGTCAGGCTGGCGGGATCGAAGGGCGTTCCGTGCGCTTTCGCCATCCGATCGAGCGCCGTACGCGCGATGGCACAGCCGACCCCGGCGGAGGGGACCGCGGCGCCAAGCGCCTCGCGCACCACCAGCTCCTTGCCATGCGCTTCCGCGAACTCGTCGGCATAATGCGCGCCGATCCATCGCGCCTCGGGATCGATCAGCGGCAGGACCGGAAGCTGGACGAGGTCGAATCGCTCGATCAGCGTGTCGAACAGGCGAAGCTCGGCTGAATGGACGATATCCTCCGCGTCGTGGAGAACGACAGCCTTGAACCGCCGGCCTTCCGCCGCCTCGTCGGCGCACATGGCCTCCCAGAGCCGATTGAGGCAATCGGCCTTGCTCGTCGGCCCGGGCATCGGCCCGATCGCGAGCCGCACCGATGGTGCGCGGAGCGCGCGAACTGCGTCGATGGTCGCCGGATCGTTGGGATAGCAGCCGACATAGATCCGATGGTCGAAGCCTGCGAACATGCGCGTCGCATGGTCCAGCATCCGGCCGATCACCGCCGATTCGTCCCAGGCCGGCACGAAGATCGCGATCGCGCCGGGCGCCGCTGGATCGGCGAGGCTTGCCGCGCAGGCCCGCGCCGCGCCGCGCCGCCGCAGCCGCCGGGTGAGGACGGTCGCGATCCAGATGAAATCGACGACAAGATCGCCGATTCCCAGAAACAGGAAGCCGACGGCTGCGAACAGCGCGATTTCACGCCATGCGACTTCGGCTGCCGCCGTGATCAGATCGCCGATCGCCATGAATTCCCCCCGGAACCGGACATGAAATGATCCGAAACGGAAGGAAATCGCAAGCCCTGTCGAGCTTGCGAAGTCTTGCGCCGAAACAGGTGCGCGAGTTGATGCGCTTAATCAGGATCGAAAAAGATCGTCCGGATTGCGCATCGCCTTTATCTCGATCGCGTTTCCGGATGGATCGGTGAAGAACATCGTCGCCTGTTCTCCGGTCGATCCGGCAAAGCGGATCGTCGGTTCGATCACGAACCCAGTGCCCGCCTCGCGAAGTCGCGCGGCGAGTTGCTTCCAGTCCTCCATCGTCAGCACCGCGCCGAAATGCGGAACCGGGACATCATGTCCGTCGACCGGATTTTCGTGGCGACGTGCGGCGCCTTCTGGCGCGAGGTGCGCGACGATCTGGTGCCCGAAAAAGTCGAAATCGACCCAGCTTTCGGCGCTGCGGCCTTCGGGGCATCCCAGCAGCCCGCCGTAGAAAGCGCGCGCGGCGCCGAGATCGTGGACTGGAAAGGCGAGGTGGAAGGGTGGAAGGCTCATTCCGGTTTCCTATCGCGTGAACGCGGTCCTGGGGAGTCCGGCCGCACGCCGACACCGTTGCCCTTGCCGAGACCGCCGTTCCGTGATTCTAGGCGGTGATGGACAGGAACCCCGATCGGCGCGCTCATTTCTGGCTGCTCGGCGCGCTCGCGCTCGGCGCCTGCGTGCCGCAGACACCTCGTCCGGCGCCGGTGCGGCCGACCGCCCCGCCACCCGAGCCGCAGCCTTATCCGCGCGCCGGGCTTGAAACGGTGATCGGCCGCACGGCGCGCGTACTGGTCGATGAATTCGGCCCCGCGCAGCTCGATTCGCGCGAGGGGCCGGCGCGCAAGCTCCAGTTCCTGAGCCCGGTCTGCGTGCTCGACGCCTATCTCTATCCGCCGCGCGGCGGCGGCGAGCCGATCGTCACCCATGTCGACGCGCGCCTGCCCGACGGGCGGGAGATGGACCGCGCGTCCTGCGTCGCGGCGCTCAGCCGCCGGCCGCAGGCGCGCTGAGCCGCGCCAGCGCCCAGGCGGCGGCTTCGGCGGCGACCGGGTCGGGATCGCCGACCAGCTTGCGAAGGGCGGGAACGAGGTCCGGGCGGCCGCTATTGCCCGCGGCGATCGCGGCGTTGCGGACCATCCGATTGCGGCCGATCCGCTTGATCGGCGATCCCGCGAAGACCTGGCGGAAACCCGCGTCGTCGAGATCGAGCAGATCGGCGAGCGCCGGCGCGGCAAGCTCGGCCCGGGGCAGGAAGGCGCGGTTGGCGCGCGCGGCATCCGCGAACCGGTTCCAGGGGCACACGGCCAGGCAATCGTCGCAGCCATAGATGCGATTGCCGATCGCGGCCCGGAATTCCTCGGGGATCGGGCCCTTGTGCTCGATCGTGAGGTAGGAAATGCAGCGCCGCGCATCGAGCCGGAACGGGGCCGCAAAGGCGTCGGTCGGGCAGGCGGCGAGGCAGGCCGTGCACGAGCCGCAGCGCGCGGCGTGCGGCGCGTCGGTCGCGAGATCGAGCGAGGTGTAGAGCGCGCCGAGGAAGAGCCAGCTTCCGTCCGCGCGGCTGACGAGATTGGTGTGCTTGCCCTGCCAGCCGATGCCGGCCGCCTCGGCAAGCGGCTTTTCCATGACCGGGGCGGTATCGACGAACACCTTGAGCTCGCCCCCGGCAAGCTCGATCAGCCGGCGGGCGAGCGCCTTCAGCGCCTTCTTGACCAGGTCATGATAGTCCGCGCCCTGGGCGTAGACCGAAATCCGGCCGCGATCGCGCGCATCGGCGAGCGCCAGCGGATCCGCGGCCGGCGCATAGCTCATCCCGAGCGCGACGACGCTGCGGACGTCCGGCCACAGCGCGCGGGGAGCGGCTCGCCGCACGGCCGTATCGGCCATCCAGATCATATCGCCGTGGCAACCGTCGGCGAGCCATTGGCGCAGTCGTTCGCCCGCCTGCGGCGCGGCATCCGCGGACGCAATGCCGAACGCGCAAAAGCCGAGTTCTTCCGCCGACCGACGGAGGTCTTCACCAAGCTTCTGCTTGCTTTTCAATCTATTCTCCGCTTAATCGCGCTTTACTTGGCGTGGGGGTTACAAGAGCGCAAGTGAACGGTTTGGCGATCGAGGCGCGGGGGCTTTTCAAGTCGTTCGAGGGCAAGCCTGCCGTCCGCGGCATCGACATCGCCGTCCCCGAAGGCGCGATTTACGGCATATTGGGACTGAACGGCGCCGGCAAGACGACGACGCTCAGGATGCTTCTCGGAATCATCGAGCCGGATCGGGGCACGCGCAGCCTGCTCGGCCATGAACGTCCGCTCGAGGCGGCCAAGATCGTCGGTTACCTGCCCGAGGAGCGCGGCCTTTATCCGGCGATGACCACCCGGGATGCCATTGCCTTCATGGGCGCGCTTCGTGGCCTGCCGCTGGACGTCGGCCGCAAGCGCGCCGAGATCCTGCTGCGCGAGAACGATCTCGGCGCCTATGTCGACAAGCCGATCAAGAGCCTGTCCAAGGGAATGGCGCAGACGATCCAGCTGTTCGGCACCATCGTCCACAAGCCGCGCCTGATCGTCCTCGACGAGCCTTTCTCCGGGCTCGACGCGATCAACCAGGGCCGGCTCGAACATATGATCCGCGAGGAAGCGGCGGCCGGCACGACGGTGATCTTTTCCACCCATGTCATCCACCATGCCGAGCGTCTGTGCGAGCGGATCGCGATCATCGCCGCCGGTGAGGTGCGGTTCGAAGGGCGCGTCACCGAGGCGCGCGATCGTCTGCGCCCGCATGTTCGGTTGAAGACGCGCGCGAGCGACGGCGCCTGGCGCGCCGCTTTGCCCGCGGGCACGGTCCAGGACGGGGGCCTGTTCGAATTCGAGCTGCCGGCCGGCGGGATCGAGCCGCTGCTGAAGGCGCTGATCGACGGCGGCGCCGGCATCGAGCAATTGTCGATCGAGCGGCCGGGTCTGCACGACGCCTTCGTCGCCATCGCCGGGCCGTCCGCGCCGGCGACCAGGTCCGGCGAGAACGGGCTGGAGATCGCGGCATGATGAGCCTGTGGGAAGCGGCGTGGGTCATCGCACGCCGGGATTTCGTCGCCACCGTCTGGTCGCGCACCTTCGTCCTGTTCCTGCTGGCGCCGCTGATCGTCGTCGCCTTCACCCTTCTCGTCAGCACGATGTCGGCGCGGCGCGAGGCGGCGGCGTTGCAGCCGGTCGTGGCGCTCGTCGCCGACAGCGCCACCACACAGGCGATCATGGATGCCCGCGACCGGCTCGTCGCCGGCACGTCCGAACAGGCCTTCCCGGCGCTGCGCCCGGTGGAGCCGGCGGAGCATGTCGGCGCCCAGGTGAGCCAGTTGCTCGCGGACGTCGAGGGCAATTATTCGGCGGTGCTGAGCGGAACGCTCGATCATCCGGTGCTCACCGGCCCGCGCCGCGCGGACCAGTTCGTCGCGCGGCGGCTCCAGCTCGTGATCGACGATGCGCGGCAGATGTCGACCATCGCCGCGGGTCATCAGGATTTCCGGTCGGTTCCGGTGGAGCGCGTCGTCACCGCCGCCGCCGCCGGCAACCTCCAGATGCTCCGTCGCCAGTTCGCGCGAGGCGGGCAGACCCTTATCTTCATGGTCACCGTTCTTCTCGCGACCCTGCTCCTGTCGACCCTGGTCGAGGAGAAATCGAACAAGGTGATCGAAGTGCTCGCCGCGGCGGTGCCGCTCGACTCCATCTTCCTCGGCAAGCTGTTCGCGATGCTCGCCATCTCGACCGTCGGCCTCATCGTCTGGGGCTCGATCGGCGGTGTCGCCTATCTGTTTTCGCAAGTCGTGTCGGATTGGGTGAACCTGCCGGATGTGTCGCCCGCGGTCGGCTGGCCGGCCTTCATCGTGCTGATCATCGTCTATTACGCGACCAACTTCATGCTGCTTGGCTCGCTTTTCCTCGGCATCGGCGCGCAGGCGAGCAGCGTGCGCGAGATCCAGACGATCTCGATGCCGGTGACGATGCTCCAGCTTCTCGTCTTCCTGCTCGCGATCAATGCAACGGGAAGCGACGCGGGATGGATGGGATGGGCGGCCTGGCTCGTGCCCTTCAGTTCACCGATGGCGATGGTCGGCTATGCCTCGATGTCGGACAGCCTGTGGCCGCATCTGCTTGCACTGCTCTGGCAATTGGCGTGGATCGTGGTCATCGTCCGCATCTCCTCACGGCTCTTCCAGCGCACGGTGATGAAATCGGGATCGCCCGGCAGCCTGTTCGATCTGAAGGCCTGGCGCGCCGGCGGGGCCGGATAGCGCAGGCCCCCGAAGCCCCGCCCGGTCTCGCCTCGCGCGGCGTCCCGGGTTATGATGGCGCGATGGCCGCCGAATTGCCCGGACGACTTGGGACGAACGACGCGATCGCCCTGCTGCGCGACGAGCGCGATCGCGCGGTCGAGATGCTCCGCCGGATCGAGGAGGAGGGCTGGACCTTCCAGGCCGCCGAAAGCGCCGACGCGCCCTCGCGAGACATCACCGACAAAAGCGCCAACCGCCAACGCCAGATCATCGAGCGGATGGACCGCCTGATCGGCTTCTTCGAAAGCGTCGCGGCTTAGGGGAGGGCCAGGCGGCGAAGGTCGGCCCCGTGAACCTCGTCGCGGTAGAGCGCGGTCGTGTGGCCGGCGGGCGAGGCTTCGCCGCGATACATTCCCGGGGTGGTGAAGCTGAAGATAGCCTCGCCCGCCAGCGTGACGACGATCACGCCGCCGGCGCCGCCAAGCGCGCCTACTTCGCCCATCACCGCATCCGCGGCCGCCTGGGGCGCTTCGCCGAGCAGGCGGATGCGCGCGCAGATTTCATGGGCGGCCCCGACGCGCAGGAACTGCTCCCCGCTTCCGGTCGCCGACACCGCCGCGGCCCGATCGTCGGCATAGGTCCCGGCGCCGATCACCGGCGAATCGCCGATCCGGCCCCAACGCTTTCCGGTGAGACCGCCAGTCGAGGTCGCGGCGGCGACATGGCCTGCCTGATCGAGCGCGACCGCCCCGACCGTGCCATATTTGAGATCCGCATCGAACGCGCCAGCGTCGCCCCGCGCGCGCAGCTCGTCGAGCTGCCGGCGGCGTTCGAGGGTGACGAACCAGTCATTCGCCACCTGCTCCAGACCCTGCTCGCACGAAAATTGATCGGCGCCGTCGCCGCGGAGGAACGCGTGGGGGCTCGCCTCCATCACGCGCCGTGCGACGCTGACCGGATGGCGGCTGCGCGATACGCCCGCGATCGCGCCGGCGCGTCGGGACGCGCCTTCCATGATCGCGGCATCCAGCTCGACCCGGCCGTCATAATCGAGCACCGCGCCGCGGCCGGCATTGAAATTGGGATCGTCCTCGAGCACCCGCACCGCGACCTCGACCGCGTCGATCGCAGCGCCGCCTCCGGCCAGCACCGCCCCGCCTTCGGCCAGGGCGCGACTGAGCCCGGCGCGGATTCCCGCCTCCTGCTCGGCCCCGATGGCATCGCGCTCGAACCGGCCGGCGCCTCCATGCACGACCAGTCGCCACGCGCGCGTCGCGCCGTTCTCCGTCGTCATTGCAAGAATTCTCCTTTGCGGCCCGTGCTATAGGCCGCGGGCCGGATCTGGCCAAGCGCCCCGCTACGCGTCGGCGGTGGCGATCATGTCATCGGCGTGCCGGCGCGGCGCATCGCCATTCGCGTGATCGGCGCCATCGGCACTGGTGACGATCTCGAATCCCCGCATCAGCGTGCGATGCACGGGGCATTTCCCGGCGATGTCGAGCACCCTTTCCTTGATTTCGGCGGGTATCGGGCCGTCGAACACGATATGTCGTTCAAACCGGTCATGCGGCGCATCGCCGGCGCCGTCGGCCGGCACGACCTGGTGGGCGGCCTCGACGCGAAAGGTCGGCAGCGTGAGGTTCTTGCGCTGTGCATAGAGGCGGATCGTCATCGCCGTGCAGGCCGCCAGCGCCGCGGAAAGCAGTTCATAGGGCGTCGGGCCGCTGGCGTCGCCGCCCACATTCACCGGCTCGTCGGCCAGGATCGCGCCGCCGCGCACCTCGATCTCGGCCTGGAAGCGGCCCTTTCCTGTGGGACGCGCGATCACGCGGCCGGTCGTATCGGTGGGGTTCGAAACCATGCTGTCACCTCGCTGCGCCGCCAATGGCACGAATTGCACGCGGGTGCGAGCGATGGTGAGCGATCAGTGCCCTTGCGTGAACCGGCGCAGCGCCGCGACATCCTCGTTCGCCACCGGGGCACCAGTCGCGTCGGCGGTCGCGGCGATCGAGCGGTTGGCCGAAGGATTCGGTGCGGAGCCGGCGACGTCCACCGCGAACCAGATCACCATCGCGGCCCAGATCAGCGCCATCCATCGGCTGCGGAAGATCGAGGTAAGGCTCGGCCCGAACATCGCACCGCTCTAGCGCTGGACGGTTAAGGCTTCGTGCCGCATGGACGGCTCCGACCGGCCGATGCGATGCGTTGCGGCGCACAGGCGAGGCGCCGGGAGGGAACCCGCCAGCGATTCGTTGGCTATGCCTGGACAAGTGGCCGAGGAGGCGAGGGATGGGTGCGTTGCGAGGATTTCCGGGGGCGCTGGCGCTTCTGGTGGCCGGCTGCAGCAATGGCGGATCGGCCGAGCTGGCCAATGGCGCAGCGGGCGGCAATGGCGCGCCGGCCGGCAACCGCGCCGCCGCGGCGGCCGCCAGCCTCGATGGCAGCACCGTCGCGCCGGCGCTCCCGCCCTGCCCGTTCGAGCGGACGCGCGAGTGGATCGGCGCGATCGAGAACGGGCGGCTCAACGTTACCGGCCGGGTCGACCTGCAGATGGCGGGCTTCCGGCCGACGCTGACCGAGCGGCGCGCCTCCGGCCCCGGCACGATCGCCTTCGATCTGACCTTGTCGCCGGCGGCTGGCGCGGCCGTCACCGATGTCGCCCGCTACCAGCGCGCCGGCGTTTCGCCCTATCGCACCGCCGAAGTCTATTGCGGCGGCCGCCGGATCGCGAGCATCAGGCTGATTCAGGTCGGATAGCGGCGAACAGGGCGGGCATCGGCTCGCAAGGCCGCAACGCCGCCCGCCCTTCCCTGGACCAGCAGAGCAGGCCCCGGCGCTCGACTCCGCCGCCGAGCAGCAGGGTCACGCGCAGGCCGGGCCGAAACGCGCCGTCATCGGCAGCGGCTGCGCGATCGCGGGTCGAGAGACTGGTTGCCATCCACGGCCATCCTTTCACGCGCCGGCCAGGGGCGCGCAAAATGCCAACCCGCATATTTCGCATCGGTTCCCCGGTCCGGCGCGCCCGGGAAGCACAGTGAGGCCACGAATTCATCCAGTTTGGATCGACTGGAAGGCCTGGGCGAGCCCAGCGCCGATCGGGGAGAATCCTCTTCCCCGCGTCATGCTTCCAAAAAGCGATGAGATAGTATAACGTCAAGGCGTCGAACAGGGAGGATCTTATGCCGCAATCCCGCAAGCCGCTCGCGATCCGGACGCGCTTCCCGTCGATGCGGATCGACGATCAGCCGATCGCCGCGATCAACACCACGCCGCTCATCGATCTGATGCTGGTGCTCATCATCATGTTCATCGTCACCCTGCCGATGCGCGAGAACAAGGTGCCGCTCGACCTTCCGACGAATCCGACGCCGCCCGCCGTGCCGCCGCCGGTGCACCGCCTCGATCTCGATGCCGCCGGCCAGGCGCGGCTTGACGGGGTGGCGATCGCCGACTCCGCATTGCGCGCACGGCTCGCGGCGATCGCCGCCGATCCGGCCCATCCGACGCTTCATTTCAGCCCGGACGGCGCCACTCGGTATGAGCGGGTCGATCAGGTGCTGGCCGACATCCGCATCGCCGGGATCACCTCGCTCGGGTTGGTCGACGCGGCTCGGTTCGAGGGCGCCGTCGCCGGCTGAACAGGACGGGGCGCCGGGGCCCGAGGATCCCGGCGCCCGTCCTGGCCTAGCGACAGCGCACGCTGCCGCGTTCGACCTCGCGGCCGAGCGCGCCGCCGGCCGCGGCGCCGATCAGCGTGCCGAGCAGGCTGGAGCGGCCATTGTCCACCGCATTGCCGATCAGGCCGCCGACCGCGGCACCGACGATGAGGCCGGTCGTGCCATCGGGGCGGCGGCAATAATAGCGCCCGTCGCGGCCGCGATAGATGCGGTCGTTACGGGTCAGCCGGCGCTCGCGATAATAGCGGCCGTCGCGATAATATTGATCCGCATAATAATAGCCGCCCGACGGCGGGCGGTTCCAGTCATAGCGGTTGTAGGTCCGCCAATCGCGGTTGCGTGCCTGGGCGATGTCGCGCCGGCAGTCGCGCAATTCGCGATTATATTCGCGCCGATTGTCCGAATTGCGCAGGTCGCGCCGGCAATCCTGCCGCGCTTCCCGCTCGTGACGGCCCTGGGCGTCGGCCGGCGCGGCGAGCGGCAGCGCCGCCGCAACCCCCGTCGTGGCCGCAAGGGCCAGAATCAGACTTCGCATCATTTCCTCCTCTCCTGAGGGCGCCAGTGTGTGGCGCTGCGGGGGACAACGAGGCAGCGCGATGGTGGTTGCGCTGCCCGCGCCGTCACGGCTTGCGGCGGGCGCGGCGGCGGGGCAGGCTGGAGCCGAGCGAAGGAAAGAGCGATCGATGCCGGTAATCCTCCTGCTGTTCATCTCGAACAGCTTCATGACCTTCGCCTGGTACTGGCACATTCGCGGCGGCGCGCTTTCGAAGCCGATCGCGGCGGTGGTGCTGATCAGCTGGGCGGTCGCGCTCGTCGAATATAGTTTCGCGGTGCCCGCCAACCGGATCGGGACGCTCCACGGCTGGACGCCGGGTCAGCTCAAGATCGCGCAGGAGGCGATCGCCCTCACCGTGTTCGGCGTCTTCATGGTCGGCTTCCTTGGCGAGCCGCTGAGCTGGCGCTTCGGCGCGGCCTTCGCCTGCATCCTGGCGGCGGTCGCCTTCATGTTCGTGGGCCGGTGAAGCCGGAAGAGGACGGGGCCGCCGGTTCGACGGCCCCGCAGGGGTTCAGCGATAGGGACGATAATGGTGGCGGCGCGATTCGAAACGCGCGCGCGCGATCTCGCGCCGGCATTCGGCGAGCTCGCGGCGATATTCCCAGCGATTGCGTGCGTGGCGAAGCTCGCGGCGGCATTCGCGCTGTTCGGCGCGGACGCGGTCGTATCGGTTGTAGCCGCCATGATATTGCGCCGAGGCGGCGGTGACGGGAAGCACGGCGGCGGCAAGACCGGCGGCGGCGATGATAAGTTTACGCATGAAACAACCCTCCTCGTGGACGTTCGCACCGAGCGGCGACTCGGGCATGAACGCACGAAACATGGCCCCGGGCGCCTGAACCGGGCGCGAAGCGGATGTTCATTCGCGGTTTAGCGCGCAGGCCCACGCGGGCGCGGACGATCAGCCGCGCGGCGCCATCCGGATCAGGCGGGAGGTTTCGACGGCCGCCTGGCGGTGGATCACGGCGGCGCGATAGGCTGGATCGGCGATCATGGCGAGGAAGGCGTCGGCGGAGGGATAGCGGGCGATGAAGGCGGCATCCCACGCCTCGTCCGCCGGCCCGATCAGCACGATCTCGGGCGCCGCCTGCCAGATGATCGCGCCGCCGACGCCGGCGAAGACCGGCCCGCTCTCCCGCTGGTAGCGCCGATAGGCCTCGGCCCCGCTCAGCCCCTCCGCGGCGGCCGGATGCTCCGCCGGATAGGCGGCCAGGCCACGGAAGCGCAGCAGGTTCAGCATCTCGATCGGCGTGCCGCGCGACAGCGCCTTGAAGGCGTCGAAGGCGCCGCGTTCGGGATCGATGTGGTGGCCGGACATGGGGGAGATTATGCGGCGGCGCGGTTGCTGGAAGCAAGCCGCGCGCAGGGGCACGCAAATCGCGCGCAGGTCCGATTCACGTCACGCGAGACGCGAGGATGCGAAGGAGAAGGCATCAACCAGCTTCGGCCTGTTCGGCCGCCGCGGCGGCCGGATCGATGGTGAAGGTGATGCTCATGCCGCGGCCGGCGCGGCAGGCCGAGGTGCAAGAGTCGTCTAGGCGCGCGACGAGGCGGCCGTGGCGGACGACCCGGGCGGTGTCGGGGCGGAACCCGCCCCTCGCCTCCACCGCCGCCATCGTCGCGCCGGGAAGGCAATCGCGGATGATCGCGCCGTAGCGTTCCGGCGTCACCTCCGGCGGCGTCACGTCGCGCCAGCAGCGATAGCCGCCGGCGGCCGGCCGGCAGCCGTAGAGGATCGGCGGCGCGAAGCCCGCGTCGATCAGCGCGCGGAACGAGCCGGCGCGATTGGCCGCATCCGACAGGCGCCGCATGTCTTCGCAGCGCGGCGGCTGCTCCCCCGGATCGCTCGCGGTCGCGGCGAGCAGCAAGGCGGCCAGCACGAGGTGCATTCATCCCTCACCCGATTGGAACGTCGGTGTAGTGATGGCGGGTGGCGGGTTGCGGCAGGGTGAACGCTCCCCGCATCAAAAGACATGCGCGGGACCGCAGGGCTCAGCAGGCGACCTGGACGCTTTCGAGCTCGACCTCGATCAGGCGGGTTTCGCCTTCGCAATCGTGGCAGAAGGCATAATCATAGGCCGCGCCGAGCACCCATTGCTGCCCGTCCACGTCCCACGCCGCCCAGGCATCGCGCGTCACGGTTTTCCCGCCGCACATGTTGCAGACATAGGTGACGCGCGGTCTCGGCATCTCAATCTTCCCGCGCGGCCGGGCCGCCGAGCAGGCCGGACGCGTCGCGTTCGTCGAGCGCGAGCTTCGGTGTCGCGCCTTTCAAGCGCTTCTCGACCTGTTTGATATGTTCGGCAGGCGGAATGTCTTCGGGCAGTGTGCCGCCGATCTTCTCGATCGCCGCGCGCACCTCGCGGCCGACGGTTTCGTGGGTGTTAATCGCGCGCTGCTGCGTGCCGACCCGGTCGCGCGCCAGTTTGTCGCGCGTCTGCGTCATGCGGAACTGGTTGGCGGCAAGCTCGGTCGCATTCATGCGGTCCATCAGTTGCTCCTTGGCCGCGATGCCCTTGCGCGCCTTGATCGCGTCCCGGCCGCGCCCGCCATACATGCCTTTGTAGCCGGCATCGTGGAACACGCCGAACATGCGGTCCTGCACGCCGGACTGGCGCGCCGCGCCGGACAGCGCCTTGAACTCCTCGGCCGCCTGACGGCGCAGCTCCAGCCGCTCCATGTCGGCGGCATATTCGTCCGACAGCTCCTGCCGGCGCGTCTGGATCGCGAAATATTTCTGAGCACGAGCGATCTCCGGCTTACGCGGATCCCCGTTCTGCGCGATCAGATAGCAGGCGAAGCGCGAAAGATGATAATCCTCCACTTCCCGCGTGCTGCCTGATCCCAGCTCGACCATTTTGCCGGCGCCGGCAAAATGGTGTCCCGGTTTGTTCCCGGATTGCTCGCAGGAGGTCATGGCGCGGGAGATGGCATCCTCGAACCGCCGCCACTGACTGTAGCCAAGCAAGGGCTGAAGATCACGCGCGCTCCAATATTCCGCGCCATGCTCATTCAGGCGCTTGAGCGCCTCGAAGGAGAGGGCGGCTTTGGCAGGCGGAGAGGTTTCAGGCATGGATCAATCCCAACCGGAACATAACGGGATCATAAGCCAGAAGATGAACGAGTCAATCCGCCCCAGGTGGTTGGTGCGCTGCCACCACAATCCAGAAATGAATTGGGTATTCTATCCCCAGAGTTGGCTAACTCATAATTTGAGCAGAAGATTTCATAATGCGCGGCGGTGATGGGCGGCCAAAAATGGCCGCCCATCTCTATGCGGCTGCGGCTTGGATCATTCGGGCCTTGGCCCGCTTAATGGCGACCTCCGCCTCCTCCCGGCTGAAATAGAACTCAGCCGAACGAGCGACGACGATGCGGTTGGCATCAAAACAATACCAACGCCACATATACCCATCATCCATACGCAGCCAGAACGTCAGAGAATCCATTTTTGGCTCCTATGACTTGGCTTTGGGCCAACGAGACTCAGCGATCATTTGTCCTGCAAGCCGCGGGAGAAAACCGGCCGCCAAAATTTTGGTCGGTGCCGCGTTAAGTCCATGAGCGACCGCCCGTTTTCACGCCAAGTGTCAGCGGCTGTCACTTATGGTCCCATTTTCCTCTCCCCTTGTTGGTTAAATGACTACTCCGCCGCCACACCGGCCCGCGTGAACATGTCGTCCCCTTCGCCGCCAGCCTCCGGCGCGTCATTCGCCGCCTTCGCCTGCTGGCGCCGATCGAAATTGTCCCACACCTCGTTCCAGTTCCCCCGGGTCGCGGCCTTGGAATATTCGGTCGCGCGCTGTTCGAAGAAATTGGCGTGCTCGACGCCGTTCAGCAGAGGCGCGAGCCAGGGGAGGGGATGCTCGTCGATCATGTAGATGGGCTGGAAGCCCAATTGCCCCAGGCGCCAGTCGGCGATGTAGCGGATATACTTCTTGATCTCCTTGGGCGTCATGCCGGGGACGGGGCCCATTTCGAAGGCGAGATCGATGAAGGCGTCCTCGAGCCGGACGGTCTTCTGGCAGACGTCGAGAATGTCCTCCTTGACGCTCTTGGTCAGGCAGTCGCGCTCCTTCACGAAGGCGTGGAACAGGCGGGTGATGCCCTCGCAGTGCAGGCTCTCGTCGCGCACGCTCCAGCTCACGATCTGGCCCATGCCCTTCATCTTGTTGAAGCGCGGGAAGTTCATCAGCATCGCGAAGCTGGCGAAGAGCTGAAGCCCCTCGGTGAAGCCGCCGAACATGGCGAGCGTGCGGGCGATGTCCTCGTCCGTGTCGACGCTGAAGGTCGCGAGATAATCGTGCTTGTCCTTCATCTCCTTGTACTGGAGGAAGGCCGAATATTCGCTCTCCGGCATCCCGATCGTGTCGAGCAGGTGGCTGTAAGCGGCGATGTGCACCGTCTCCATGTTGCTGAACGCGGTCAGCATCATCTTGATCTCGGTCGGCTTGAACACGCGGCCATATTTGTCGTGGTAGCAATCCTGCACCTCGACATCCGCCTGGGTGAAGAAGCGGAAGATCTGGGTCAGAAGGTTGCGCTCGTGATCGGTCAGCTTCTGCGCCCAATCGCGGCAATCCTCGCCGAGCGGCACCTCCTCCGGCATCCAGTGGATCTGCTGCTGGCGCTTCCAGAAATCGAACGCCCAGGGATATTCGAACGGCTTGTACTGCTTGCGGGCTTCGAGAAGGGGCATGGCGGTTACTCCGAACCTAGCAGATGAGTGACGGCGCTGGTGCCGAGCGCGGTGAAGAAGATCAGGAGCGCGATGCTCCCGAGGCGGGCATTGCGATGCTCCCTCGCTGTGGCCCCATCGCGGTCTCGCAGCGGATGAAGAATCTCGCGAATGCTGAATCCGATGACGAGCGCGCTCACGGCCAGCTGGAATATCGCATTGGCGTTTGTCGGGCCGAGCTCTTCGGAAACAAGCAGGATCGCCGCCAAGCCCAATATAGTGAGCAGGAACCCGCGCAGCGAGGTGCCGACCGCCGGGCGATAACCAGTCGCGTTCTCGTCCGCGCGGCCGATCATCGCTCGCGGACCCTGACGATGCGGTCGCGGTAGACGACTTGGCTCTTCCGCGCGCCGACGCCGAAGACGACGATGCCGAGGAAATAGCCGAAATCGTACCAGCCGCCATTGTTGGGCACCGCGTAGATCGCGACGTCGGGCATGAAGAGGCTGAGCACCCAGGCGACCGGGAAGATGAAGCCGTGCCACAGCCCCAGAAGGAAGCCCGGCGCGGCCGGCTGGACCGCGTCGGCGCGCTCCACCGCGCAGGCGGCAAGGCCGGCGAGCGATGCGATCGCAAGGAGCGCGCGGGCCCTAGCCATGGCTGAGATGGATATAGCCGAGGGCGTCTGCGGCGATGACCGCGCCGCCGATCAGGAACAGGACGCCCGCCTGCCGGCGCTGGCCGAAGCCGCGGCTGCCGCGATCGAGGACAAGGATGACGAGACCGACGGCGGCGAAGACGGCGCCGAGGAGGAGCTTCACATTCTGATCCAGGTGCATCCGTCTCTCCTTTCCCCGACATGGCGGGCCGGGCCGCGCTCACCCGGCCGTGTCGCGATCCCCCTCTCCCGCCGCGGGAGAGGCGCCGTTACTGGCACGCAAGGCACTCGTCATAATCGGTGCTCTCGACGTTGATCTCGCGCAGCTCGGGCGTGTTGTCGGCCTCGACGCCGCCGGCGAAACCGGCGCGCTGCACGCTCTTCGAGCGCAGATAATAGAGCGATTTGATGCCGAGCTCCCACGCACGATAATGGAGCATCAGGAGGTCCCACTTGTCGACGTCGGCCGGGATGAACAGGTTCAGCGACTGGGCCTGGTCGATATAAGGCGTGCGATCGGCGGCGAGCTCGAGCAGCCAGCGCTGGTCGATCTCGAAGCTGGTCTTGAACGTGTCCTTCTCGTCCTGGGTCAGGAAATCGAGATGCTGGACGCTGCCCCCGCGCTCCAGGATCGAGTTCCACACGCTGTCGCTGTTCTTGGACTTCTCCTTGAGCAGCGCCTCCAGGTGCGGGTTGCGGATCGACCAGCTGCCCGACAGCGTCTTGTGGGTGTAGATATTGGCCGGGATCGGCTCGATGCAGGCCGAGGTGCCGCCGCAGATGATGCTGATCGACGCGGTCGGCGCGATCGCCATCTTGCAGGAAAAGCGCTCCATCACGCCCTGGTCGGCGGCGTCGGGGCAGGGCCCCCGCTCGTGCGCGAGCATCATCGATGCCTCGTCCACCTGGGCGCGGATGTGGCGGAAGATCTTGAGGTTCCAGCTCTTCGCCATCGCGCCCTCGAACGGAAGGCCGCGCGCCTGGAGGAAGGAGTGGAAGCCCATCACGCCAAGGCCCACGCTGCGCTCGCGCGCGGCGCTATATTTGGCGCGCGCCATCTCGTCGGGCGCACGATCGATATAGTCGGTCAGCACATTGTCGAGGAAGCGCATGACGTCCTCGATGAAGCGCTTGTCGCCGTTCCACTCGTCCCACGTCTCGAGGTTGAGCGAGGACAGGCAGCACACCGCGGTGCGGTCCTTGCCATGCTGATCGCGGCCCGTCGGCAGCGTGATTTCCGAGCACAGGTTCGAGGTCGAGACCTTGAGGCCGACGTCGCGCTGATGCTTGGGCATCGAGCGATTCACCTGGTCGATGAAGATGATATAGGGCTCGCCGGTCGCGAGGCGGGTCTCGACCAGCTTCTGGAAGAGCGCCCGGGCATCGACGGTGCCGCGCGCCGATCCGTCCTTGGGCGACTGCAGCGTCCATTCGGCGCCGTCGCGCACCGCCTCCATGAAGGCGTCGGAGACGAGGACGCCGTGGTGGAGGTTCAGCGCCTTGCGGTTGAAGTCGCCGGACGGCTTCCTGATCTCCAGGAACTCCTCGATCTCCGGATGCGAGATATCGAGATAGCAGGCGGCCGATCCGCGCCGCAGCGAGCCTTGCGAGATTGCCAGGGTCAGCGAATCCATCACCCGCACGAAGGGAATGATGCCGCTCGTCTTGCCGTTGAGGCCGACCGCCTCGCCGATGCCGCGGACATTGCCCCAATAGGTGCCGATGCCGCCGCCGCGCGCGGCGAGCCAGACATTCTCGTTCCAGGTGCCGACAATCCCCTCGAGGCTGTCCGAGACCGAATTGAGGTAGCAGGAAATGGGCAGGCCGCGACCGGTGCCGCCGTTCGACAGGACCGGCGTCGCCGGCATGAACCACAATTTCGAGATATAGTCGTAGAGCCGCTGGGCATGTTCCGCATCGTCGGCATAGGCCGAAGCGACGCGGGCGAAGAGATCCTGGAACCGCTCGCCGGGGAGCAGGTAGCGGTCCTGCAGCGTATCCTTGCCGAAATCGGTGAGCAGCGAATCGCGGCCATGGTCGATCTCGATCGCGAACGCGCGCGGCGCGACCGATTTCGAATCGATCGCGGCCTCGCTCTTGCGGGCCTTCTTCACGGGCGTTTCCAGAATCGTCGCCACGTCGCTCGCGCTCACTTCGCTGCTGCCGGACAAGTCCATAGCTTACCTCATGTTCCCCATGCGTTCCAGCGGAACGTCCGCTCATCCTAGGCGCATTTTCGGGGAATACATGGCCTAAATCGGGTTCTTCCCCGATATCCACAAGGGCCGCGCGAGCCCTTCGCCGGCAACAACCGGCGTCGGGCGCTCTCCACAACCCTTAGTGCTCCCCCTATCGAGCGCCACTAGCCATAGTGTTTGAAATGGGAATCTGGCGCAAGAGGGTAAATCGCCGTTAACCCTGATAAAAGCGCGACTTTGGCGGTTTCGCAGAGGTCGTTGCGGGTGCGAATTTATCCGCCGGACGAGGCGCGCGCATCGCCGGCCAAGGCGGCGGCAGATCAATGCGCGTGGCCCCTCTCAGCCGTCATCCTCATCCGGCCGCGGCAGCAGCCAGCTCGCGATCAGCACGGGCAGCAGGCGGGCGGCGGCGATGAAAGAGAGGCCAAGGAAGACCCACTCGGCCGGTCCGGCCGGGGCCCAGGCGCGACCGAAAACCGGTGCGAGCCCGAGATAGAAGCAGCCGGCCGTCGTCGAAAGGGTCATGATCGTGCCGGCGATGCAGCCGGCTCGGGCGCGGACCGCCATCTCGCGCTCGTCGAGCGCGCCATCGGCGTCCGGGATCAGCCGCGGCCCGAAATACGGGACGACCTGCGCCGCGCCGAATGCGAAGTAGAACAGCGCGGCCCCGACCAGTCCGACGCGCCAGTCCCAATGGCTGCGGCTGCCCGCGACATAGAGCGCGTAACCCGCCGCAAGCGCCGCGAGCGCGACCAGCGGCCACCAGCGAAGGCTGCGCGCGCGCGGGCGGCCATGAATGGTCAGCGAATCGAGGCGCGTCGCGTGGACGAACCGGTCGAGCGAGGCGGGGACGTCCATCATCTTTCTCCGGTGAAGCGAAGCGCGTCGGCGATCGGGGGGAAGGGGCGAAGCGAGAAGATCGATTCGACGGGCACGTCGAAATGCGCCGCGATCTTCAAGGCGAGTTCGAGGCTCGGCTTGTAGTCGCCGCGCTCCAGGTAGCCGATTGTCTGCGGGTTCACGCCGACCGCCTCGGCCAAGGCGCGGCGCGAGAGGCCGCGATCGGCCCGAAGCAGCGCGATTCGGTTATCCATGCGCATGGACTAGATGATTTATTGTGTTTACACAATGGTCCGTTTGGCAGGCGCAAGTGCTTCATAGGCCGCCTGGAGGCGAGTGAGGACCGATGGCTTCCCGCTCGGCGGCTGGCCGAGATGGGCGGTCCGCAGCTCGTCCATGAAATCGGCCCACAGCGCCGGCCCGCCTTCCTCGAGCAGTTGCGCCCGGATCGAGAGTTCCGGCGTCACCGGCAGGTGGCGCCGTCCCCAGGCGCCCATCTGGACGAGCAGCGGCACCAGCTGGATCGCCCTTTCGGTGAGGCTGTAGCGCGCCTTCTGCTTGTGATCGGGATCGTCCGCCCGGGTGAGCAGGCCGAGCGCGACCAGCCGCTTCAGCCGGTCCGCGAGGATGTTCGAGGCGATCTTTTCCTCCGATTCGCGGTGCAGGACCCGGAAATAGCGGCGGTCGCCGAACATGATGTCGCGGATGACGATCAGGCTCCAGCGATCGCCAAGCACTTCGAGCGTCAGGTTGATCGGGCAGCCGGAGCGCAGATCGGTCATGGGCGACACCTCATTCAAAAACCGCTTGCAATTTAATAGCGGTCTGCCTATTCGACAAGCGGTTGCAAATCAAAAGCGGTTGTGGAGGATGAAATGAAGGTGCGTGTTTCGGCGTTCAGCCTGTCCATCGACGGATTCGTGGCCGGCTCCGATCAAAGCCTCGCCGATCCGCTCGGCAAGGGCGGGGAGGCGCTCCACGAATGGATGTTCCACACCCCCACCTTTCGGGCGATGTTCGGCGAGGAGGGCGGCGACGACGGGATCGACGAGCGCTTCGCGGCCCGGAGCATGGCCAATGTCGGCGCCTGGATCCTGGGGCGCAACATGTTCGGGCCGGTGCGCGGTCCCTGGCCCGACGACGCGTGGAAAGGCTGGTGGGGCGAAGAGCCGCCCTATCATGTCCCGGTCTTCGTCCTCACCAACCACCCGCGCGATCCGATCGCGATGAAGGGCGGCACGGTGTTCCATTTCGTCACCGACGGGGCCGAGGCGGCGCTCGATCGCGCGAGGGAGGCCGCGGGCGGCAAGGACGTGCGGATCGGCGGCGGCGCCGCGACGGTGCGCCAATATCTCGAAGCGCGCGCGATCGACGAGCTCCATGTCGCGGTCGCGCCGATCCTGCTCGGCCGCGGCGAGCCGCTCTGGCAGGGGCTCGATCTTGCCGCGCTCGGCTATAAGGTGACCGACTCGGTCGCCGGCGAGAAGGCGACCCACCTCATCATCGAACGCCAGGGGGAGACGGCGCAATGACCCTCACGCTCCATGCCCATCCGCTGTCTTCCTATTGCTGGAAGGTGCTGCTCGCGCTCTACGAGAACGGAACCGAATTCGCGTTCGCCCAGGTCGATCTCGGCGACGAGGCGGGGCGCGCGGCGTTCATGGCGCTGTGGCCGGTCGGCAAGATGCCGGTGCTGATCGATCGCGATCATGTGATCGTCGAATCGAGCATCATCATCGAGCATCTCGACACCCATCACCGCGGACCGGTCCGGTTGCTTGCGCACGATGCCGATCCGGACATGGCGCTGAAGGCGCGGCTGATGGATCGCATCTTCGACAATTATGTCATGGGTCCGACGCAGGCGATCGTCGGGGATCGGATCCGGCCCGACGGATCGCACGATCCGCTCGCGGTGACGCAGGCGCGCGCCATGCTCGACCGGGCCTATGGCTGGATCGAGCGCGAGATGGTTTCGCGAACCTGGGCGGCGGGCGAGAATTTCGGCCTCGCCGACTGCGCGGCCATGCCGGCGCTCCATTATGCCCAAAGGGTGCATCCGTTCCGCGATCGCTTCCCGGCGCTCGCCGCCTATCAGGATCGGCTGGAGGCGAGGCCGTCGGCGAAACGGGTCCTCGCCGAGGCGGCGCCCTACGCGCATTTCTTCCCGGAGGGTTGAGCGGCTCCGCCGCGTCGATGCGGCGCTCGCCGCGAACGGCAACGATGTCGATGCGCTGATGCGCGGCGGCGAATGAAGCGAGTGGGGCCGACGCCACGCGGACGCCGGCCCCTCCCCCGATACGCGACACGAGGGAACCAGGGTACCGACGCGAAGATACGCGCCGCGCCGGTGCCCCGTTCCAATGGCGATTCGGGATTGAGCGAAGACTGAACATGTCCGTTATCGTTCGTTCATCGAAACGGACCGGCGGCATTTGACTCGCCGGCCCGGCGGGAGGAACATCCGCCGGTTGCGACCGGAGTCGCGGGAGACTCGCCATGATCAGCTACGCTCTTCAGCTCGCCACCCGCTATGACGGGCTGGTCATCGCAAGCTTCCCGGACCTTCCGGGCGTAAGCGCGCTGGGGCGCGACGATGACGAGGCGATCGGCGAGGCGCGCCGGGCGCTGGAGGAGGCGATGGCCGGCTATGCGCGCGACGGCGTGGCGCCGCCGCCGGCCAATGCGCGGGCGGCGGTGAGCGTCAGCGTGCCGCGGCCGCTGCCGATCCCGGCCTGAACGGCGGTCGTTCGCAATGGATGATAAGGGGGACCCGGCCCGCGATGCGGCGGATCAGGCGCGGCAGGCGGCGCAGCTTGCGCGCGTGGCCCTGATCGTCGCGGCGATCGCGTTCGCGCTGTCGATCCTGGGCATCTTCCTGCCGCTCCAGCTGGGCAACTAGGCTCAGTCGCCGAGCCAGGCGGCAAGGATGTAGAGGGCGACGGCGATGGGGCCGAGCGCCAGCAGCGCGCCGAGGGCGGCGAACCGGATGAAGATCGGGTCGCAATCGACGGTGCGGGCGATGCCGGCGCACACGCCGAGCAGCTTGCCGTTGGCTTTGTCCGGTGCGTAGCGGGTGGTCATTTCGTCAATCCCTGTGAACTGGCTGCATCGGGGCGAGGGCCGGAATGGCCCCCTGCCGGAGCAGGGGGGTTAGATCATGGTGGCCGGGCCAACCGCGGCGGAGAGGAACAGGCTGCCGACCAGCAGCGCGCCGAGGGCGGAAACGACCAGCGACTGAACGTTGTAGAGCGAAACCGACATTTTAATTCTCCCTGATCCCGACCGCCGGACCATCCGACGATCATGCCAGGGACTTTGCAGCGCCCGTGCCAAATGCAGAAAATGGCTGAAATCCGGGATTTTTGCCGATCACGCGATTTCGGGGCCGTTTCGACATCGCCAATAGACGGCAATCTACGCCAACTTTTGGTGTCCGAAATCGAACGCTGGTGATCGCCAGCGGGCGGTCAGTCGCCGATCGCCGGTTCCGTGTGGTCCGGCGTGGCGGGCGGGGCGGCCGAAACCAGCCCTTCGCCGATCGCGCCGCCGACGAGGGGGGCGACGATGCCGAGCGCCTGGAGCCAGCCGGGCATCGGCAGCAGGAGGACGGTCGCCAGGGCGTAGAGTGCGAACAGGATGATGACCGTCCAGGCCGCCCAGCGCTGGCGGGAGATCGCCTTCGCCACCGCCCCGGCCGCGAACCCGCCTGCGAGCCAGGCGACGACGAGCGTGAGGCGCGCGCCGAGCGGCATGTCGGCGAAGGCCGATCGCACGCCATCGGGAGTCATCTCGATGGCCCGCTGCAGTGGTGTCGGGAAGAGCCAGCCGCCAATCACCGCGACGCACGAAGCGGCTGCCAGCGCGACGACGATGCCGACGATGATTCCCAGGAATGCGCGCATTTCGATCTCCCCCTTGTTCGCCCCGTCTATCGCAGCGGCCCCAGCCGTGCGAGCGCTCGGCGGCGTCTAGCGGCGATTGACCGACGACGCATCCGCATAGCGAGGCGAGGGAAGGACGCTAGGCAGCACGCCGCCGCGCGGCAACAGGATCTCGCTCGCGCGGATGGTTGCGGCGGCCGATCCCGCCGGCCGGCATTGCGCGAAGAGCGTCGGATAATCGGCGTCGGACCGGGCGAGCTCCCCCTCGGTCGCCGCGAGGCACGCGGCCTCGCTCCGATAGGGTGTCTCGACCGTGCGCACCTGCTGACAGGCGGCATCGCCTTCGCCGCACCCCAGGATCGCCATGACGAAAAGCACCGGTCCCATTTTCCGCTCCTTTGAGCGCACAATGTTCAGGTCGCGACTGTCGTTCCCTTCGTTGCGCGCCCGTTATTTGGGAAAGGCGGCGCCATCGCCTATCTAGCGACGAACATGGCGAACGAGGCGACAGAGAAGACGGCACCGGCCGAGCCGACATTCGCGGTGCTGCGGCGGTTCCTGCCTTATCTGTGGCCGGCGGGCGAGCCGGGCCTGAAGGCGCGGGTCGTCGTCTCGCTGCTGCTCGTGCTCGCCTCGATCGGCGTCACGACCCTCGTCATGCCGCTCGCCTATGGCGCGGCCGTCAACCGGATGACGGCGGGGCTGGAGCCGGCGGCGGCGGTCGCCATCGCCCTCGTCGCCGCTTATGCGGGCGCGCGCTTCGGCGGGGTGCTCGCCGACAATCTCAGGAACGGCATTTTCGAACGGGTCGGCCAGGACGCGACCCGCCGACTTGCCGAGACGACCTTCCGCCACCTTCACGACCTGTCGCTGCGATTCCATCTCGAGCGGCGGACGGGCGCCGTCACCAAGATCGTCGAGCGAGGGACCAAGAGCATCGACATGATGCTCTATTTCCTGCTGTTCAACATCGCGCCGACGCTGGTGCAGCTCGTCATCGTCATGGGGCTGTTCTGGGTGAAGTTCGGCTGGGGCCTCGTCCTTGCGACCGCGGTCATGGTCGCGCTCTACATACGCTACACCCGCATGGTGACCGACTGGCGCACGCAGCTGCGCGTCGCGATGAACGATCTCGACACCAAGGCGGTGGCCCGGGCGGTGGACAGCCTGCTCAACTACGAAACGGTCAAATATTTCGGCGCCGAGGAACGCGAGGCGCGGCGCTACGGCCGGGCCGTCCGCAAATATGCCGACGCCGCGGTCAAGAACGAGACCAGCCTCGCCTGGCTCAACGTCGGCCAGTCGTTCATCACCAACGCGATGATGGCCGGCGCGATGGGCTTCGTCGTGTGGGGCTGGAGCGAGGGGCGCTTCACGACGGGCGATCTCGTCATCGTCAACACGTTGCTCGCGCAGCTCTTCCGGCCGCTCGACATGCTCGGCATGGTCTATCGCACGATCCGGCAGGGACTGATCGACATGGACGCGATGTTCACGCTGGTCGATACGCCGGCGGAGATCGTCGACGCGCCGGGTGCGCCGGATCTTCGCGTCGCCGCCGGTCACATCCGTTTCGAGGACGTGCATTTCGGCTACGAGCCGGGACGCGAAATCCTGAAGGGCGTCGATCTGGAGGTGAAGCCCGGAACGATGACCGCGGTCGTCGGCCCCTCGGGCGCCGGCAAATCGACCCTGTCGCGCCTCCTGTTCCGGTTCTACGCGCCGACCGCCGGGCGGATCACGATCGACGGGCAGGATATTTCAAGCGTGAAGCAAGCCAGCCTGCGGGCCGCGCTCGGCATCGTCCCGCAGGATACGGTGCTGTTCAACGACACGATCGGCTACAATATCGGCTACGGCAAGGACGGCGCCACCGACGAGGAGGTCGCGGCGGCGGCGCGGGGCGCGGCGATCGACGGTTTCATCGCCTCGCTGCCCAACGGCTATGACTCGATGGTGGGCGAGCGCGGGCTCAAGCTGTCGGGGGGCGAGAAGCAGCGGGTCGCGATCGCGCGCACCCTGCTCAAGGACCCGCCGATCCTGATCCTCGACGAGGCGACGAGCGCATTGGACAGCCGCACCGAGGCGGCGATCCAGGAGACGCTGAACCATGTCGCCCGGCGGCGCACCACCATCGTCATCGCCCATCGGCTTTCGACCGTCGTCGAGGCCGACCAGATCGTCGTGCTCGATCAGGGCCGCATCGCCGAGCGCGGCACCCATGCCCAGCTGCTGCGCGCGGGTGGCCTCTATGCCGAGATGTGGACGCGTCAGCAGAGCGAGCGCGAGCAGGAAGGCGAGGGCGCGGTCGAGGCCGCCGAATAAGCTCAGCCGCCGAGCGCGATCCGGGTGGCCGCCCCGATGCCCTCGAACAGGGCCGGCTCCGTCCCCGTCATCCACACCTGCCCCTTGCCGGCGAGCCGCTCGAACAGCGCGCCGCGGCGCACTGGATCGAGATGGGCGGCGACCTCGTCGAGCAGCAGGATCGGGCGGCGCGCCGTCGCGTCGGCGACAAGATCGGCATGGGCCAGGATGATGCCGATCAGCAGCGCCTTCTGCTCGCCGGTCGAGCAGAGCGCGGCGGGCTGGCTCTTGCCGACATGGGTGACGGCAAGATCGGTGCGGTGCGGGCCGACGAGGGTGCGCCCGGCGGCGGCGTCGCGCGCGCGATCGGCGGCCAGCGCGGCGGCGAGATCGGGCACCTCGCCGCCTTCGAGCGCGATCGCGGCGCGGGCGAAGGGGCCTTCGGGCGCCCCGGCGAGCCGCGACGAGAGCGCGTCGACCGTCGCCTGCCGCGCCTCGGCGAGCGCCGCGCCATGTTCGGCCATGCGCGCCTCCAGCGCGGTCAGCCAGTCGGGGTCCGCCGCGTTTTCGGCGAGAAGCTTGTTGCGCGCGCGCATCGCCGCCTCGTAGCGCGCGGCATGGGTCGCGTGGCCGGGGCGGAGCGCGAGCACCAGCCGATCGAGGAAACGACGCCGCGCCGATGCGGTGTCGACGAAGAGCCGGTCCATTGCTGGCGTGAGCCACAGCACCGACAGCCATTCGGACAGCGAATTGGCCGACGCCGACGCGCCGTTGATCCGCACCTGACGGCGTTCGGGCGCGCCGGCGAGCGTGCCGGTGCCGACCCTGATCTCGCCCTCCCCGTCCGTCGAGGCGCGCAGATCGGCCGCCACCGCGAATCCGCCCGCGCCGCCCTTGCGCGCCATCTCGCCAAGGCTGGCGCCGCGCAGGCCCCGACCCGGCGAGAGCAGCGAGACCGCCTCCAGCGCATTGGTCTTGCCCGCCCCGTTCTCCCCGGTCAGGAGGACGAAGCCGTCGCCGAGCGTGAAGGCCGCATCGGCATAGGACCGGAAGTCGGCCAGGCTGAGGCGCGAGACATGCACCGAACCGCCCTAAGCCCAATCGGCAGCCAGCGAAACATCTCCCCTCCCGGCCAGGGAGCCGGCGTTTTCGATCGAGTCCGGCCAGCCAACCGATGCCTTCGGTCGCACGCGCCTTCCCCGCGCCGCCGCGCCCGGCTAGGCCGGGGCGATGGCAGATGCGGGACAGACCGAATCGTCGCGGCTCGCGCCGGTCGACATCTCGGGCAACCGGCTGACGCTGCTTCCCGAAGGGCCGCAGCGGCTGGAGGCGCTGATCGACCTGATCGACGGTGCGACGGAATCGCTCCGCCTGCTCTATTATATCTGGTGCGACGATCCGGTGGGCCGGCGGGTGCGCGACGCGCTGGTGCGGGCGCAGGAACGCGGGGTTCAGGTCTCGCTCCTGATCGACGATTTCGGCGCATCCGGCGCGCCGGCCGGATTCTTCCAGCCATTGATCGATGCCGGCGCGCGCTTCTGCCGATTCGTGCCGCGCTGGGGGCGGCGCTATCTGCTCCGCAATCACCAGAAGCTGGCGCTCGCCGATGGCGCGCGCACGATCATCGGCGGCTTCAACATTTCGGCCGATTATTTCGGGCGGATCGAGGACGGGGCGTGGCGCGATCTCGGCCTGATGGTGGAGGGGCCGAGCGTCGCCTGCCTCACCGGCTATTTCGAGGCGGTGTTCCGATGGGCGGAGGATGACGACGATTCGATCCGCAAGCTGCGGCGCATGCTCAGCCGCTACAGCACGCGGGACGGCGCGCTCTACTGGCTGTTCGGCGGCCCGACGCGGCGGCTTTCCCCCTGGGCCCGTTCGCTGAAGGGCGACATGATGGTGGCGACACGGCTCGACATCCTGGTCGCCTATTTCGCGCCGAGCCTGTCGATGTTGCGGCGGATCTTCGGCGTGGCGAGGCGCGGCCGCGCCCGGGTCATCACCCCGGCGATCACCGATCATCAATGGACGATCAATTCGAGCCGCTTCTTCTACGGGCGGATGCTGAAGCGCGGGGTCGAGGTCTATGAATATCAGGCGACCAAGCTTCATTCGAAGCTGATCGTGCTCGACAATGTCGTCCATATCGGATCGGCCAATTTCGATCTCAGGAGCCTCTATCTCAACCTGGAGATGATGCTTCGGATCGACGATGCCGACTTCGCCGAGATGATGCGGCGCTTCGTCGACGGCGAGGCGGCGGCGAGCAAGCGCATCACGCGCGAGGCGCATCGCGCCAATTCGACCTGGTGGAACCGGCTGAAATGGAGCGTCGCCTGGTTCCTGGTTGCGACCGCCGACTACAATCTGGCCAAAAGGCTGAACTTCACGCCGCTGCGGCGGCGCTGAGGGCTACGACTTCCAGCCCCAGAAGAGGTGGCAGGGGGGCACGTTGACCCACTCGAAACCCTTGTCGATCCGGTCGAAATGCGGCGCCATGAAATCGCGCACCTTCGCCTTGAACTGATAGACCAGGAAGGCGCCGCCGGGACGAAGCGCCTTGTAGGTCTCCTCGGCGATCTTCGGGCCGACGCCGGCCGGAAGGGTCGAGAAAGGAAGGCCGGACAGGATGTAGTCGGCATGATCGAAGCCGCAATCGGCGATGATCTGCCGAACGTCCGCCGCCGAGCCGTTGATCGCGAGCAGGCGGCTGTCGGTGAACTTGCCGTCGAGATAGCGGATGAAATCGGGATTGGTGTCGATCGCGATCAGCGTCGCATCGGGGGCCATGCGCGCCAGGACATGTTCCGTGAAGGTGCCGACGCCCGGGCCATATTCGACGAACAGCTTGCAGTTCGCCCAGTCGACGCGGCCCAGCATCTTGTCGATCACCGCTCTGGTCGACGGGATCACCGAGCCGACCATCACCGGATGTTTGATGAAGCCGATCAGGAATTGCCAGAGCGGGCCGCCCCCCATCGCCCGCGCGTAACGTCGATCGCGCGGGGCCTGCTCAAGTGATGCTGACATATTCGCTTCCATTCGAAGAAAGGTGACGGGTTCGCAAATCGGCGCGGCCTTGGCAAGCGGCAAGCTGGACCTGACCCGGAACGAACCGGGCGGGGCGCCAGGCGATCAACGCCCGATCCGCACGGCTGTTTCCGGCCGCCCGCGACGGCCGCGCGTCAGGCCTTCGACCCGCGCGGCGTGAGCATCCCCGGGGTGATGAAGCCGATTCCCGACGTGCCGGCGCTCATCGCGTCCTGCTTCAGGCTCGCCTGGATCTGGGCATATTCATTTTCCATTTCCGCCGTCACCGAGGCGCGGGTCTCCGCCAGTGCGCGATTGAATTCGGCCATAGTGACGCTCGTTGCCTCGATATGCTCGCGCAGCGCCATCAGGCCGGCGCGGCGGACCAGGTCCTCAAGGTCCGCTCCGGTGAAGCGCTCCGTCTTGGCCGCGAGCAGGTCGAGATCGACATCGTCGGCCAGCGGCATCCCCTTGGTGTGGATGCCAAGGATGTGGCGCCGGCCCGCCTCGTCGGGGACGGGAACGTAGATCAGCTCGTCGAAGCGGCCCGGCCGAAGCAGCGCCGGATCGATCAGGTTGGGCCGGTTGGTCGCGCCGATGACGACGACCGACTGGAGTTCCTCCAGCCCGTCCATCTCGGCAAGGATCGTGTTGACCACCCGCTCGGTCACCTGCGGCTCGCCGAGCCCGCCGCCCCGCGCCGGGACCAGGCTGTCCAGCTCGTCGATGAAGATCACGGTCGGCGCGACCTGGCGGGCGCGGGCGAACAGGCGCGCGATCTGCTGCTCGCTCTCGCCATACCATTTGGACAGGAGGTCCGAGCTCTTGGTGGCGATGAAATTCGCCTCCGCCTCGCGCGCGGTCGCCTTGGCGAGCAGCGTCTTGCCGGTGCCCGGCGGTCCATAGAGCAGGAAGCCCTTGGCCGGGCGGATGCCGAGCCGGCGGAAGCTCTCGGGATGCTTCAGTGGCAATTCAACGCCCTCGCGCAGCCGCTCGCGGGCCTCGTCGACGCCGCCGATATCGTCCCAGCCGACATCGGGCATCTGCACCATCACCTCGCGCATCGCCGAGGGCTGGACGCGCTTCAGCGCTTCCTCGAAATCCTTGCGGGTGACCGACAGGTTGTCGAGCACCTCGGGCGGGATCGTGCCGTCCTCCAGATTGAGCTTTGGCATGATCCGGCGCACCGCCTCGATCGCCGCCTCACGGGTGAGGGCGGCAAGGTCGGCGCCGACGAAGCCATAGGTCTGGCGGGCCAGCAGCTTGAGATCGACGCCGTCGGCGAGCGGCATGCCGCGGGTGTGGATGGCGAGGATCTCGCGCCGGCCGTTCTCGTCCGGCACGCCGATCACGATCTCGCGGTCGAAGCGGCCGGGCCGGCGCAGCGCCTCGTCGATCGCCTCGGGACGGTTGGTCGCCGCGATGACGACGAGGTTCTGGCGCGGCTCCAGTCCGTCGAGCAGGGTGAGCAGCTGGGCGACGAGGCGCTTTTCGGTCTCGCCGGTCACCTGGCCGCGCTTGGGCGCGATCGAATCGATCTCGTCGATGAAGATGATCGAAGGCGCGGCCTTGCCCGCTTCCTCGAACAGCTCGCGCAGCTTCTTCTCGCTCTCGCCATAGGCCGAGCCCATGATTTCGGGGCCGGCGATATGGAAGAAGCTGGCGTCGCTTTCGTTGGCGACCGCGCGGGCGAGCCGGGTCTTGCCGGTGCCGGGCGGGCCATGGAGCAGCACGCCCTTGGGCGGATCGACGCCGAGCCGCTCGAATATCTCGGGATAGCGCAGCGGCAGCTCGACCATCTCGCGAAGCTGGTCGATCGTCGAGCCGATGCCGCCGAGATCGTCATAGGTGACGTCGGCGCGGCGCTTCTCGTTCGCCTCGGTATATTCGGGCCGCAGCTCCACCTCGGTGTTGGCGTCGATGAGGACGATGCCCTTGGGCGCGGTCGACACGACGACGAGGCGGATTTCCTGCAGCGCATAGGCCGGCGCGGTGAGCATCTGGCGAAGCTCGGGCGGGATGTCGCCGCGGGTGATCTGCTGCTGCCCGGTGGTCGAGACGACGTCGCCGGCGGTGAGCGGCTTCATCCCGAAGCTGCGCTTCAGCGCCTGGGCCGAGCCCTGGAGGCGGAGATTCTTCTGCGCCGGCGCGAAGACGACGCGCTGGGCCGGCTTGGCCTCGGCCTTGCGGATCTCGACGAAATCGCCCGATCCGATCTCGGCATTGGCGCGCTGGAGGCCGTCGAGTCGGATGATCTCCAGCCCCTCGTCCTCGGGATAGGGGCCGACGGCGCGGGCCGGCGTGGCGCGCTTGCCGACCAGCTCGATCACGTCGCCCTCGGCCAGGCCCATCTCGGTCATCAGCGCGCGCGGCAGGCGGGCGATGCCCCGGCCGCTGTCGTCGGGCCGCATCGTCGCGACCTGGAGCCGTCTCGCTTTGGATTCGCTATCGGCCATGCTCGTCTCCTTGCCAGCGCACCCACATAGGCAGCGCTTGGGGATCGGCCAACCGGGCGCGGACAAAAAGAAAGGCCGACCCGAAGGCCGGCCTGAAAGTTTTTAGGAGAGGATGCCTGAAAGGCAGGGACTTTTTGCGGCCGCGAAGGATTTTGTGCAAGTGCGAAGAAAACATTCGCACATGCAATTTTTGCATCTTGAATCCGACTGGATTCCGGGGGAAAACAACGCAGGACCGCAACGCGGCGTCGTCCAAATGCAATGTGCGCCGCACAAAAGTGGAGGCCGGCGATGAAAAGGCTCCCGCCCCTGACGGCCGTCGAGGCCTTCGTCCAGACCGCCCGGCTCGGTTCGGTCAAGGCCGCCGCCGATGCGCTTGCCTTGTCCTCCCCCGCGCTCTCGCGCCGGATCCAGGCGCTTGAACGCCATGTCGGGAGGCCGCTTTTCGAGCGCGGCCACCAGTCGGTGCGCCTGAACGCCGACGGCGCCCGGCTGCTGGCGGACCTGGGTCCCGCGCTCGATGCGCTGGCTCGGGCGATGGTGCTGCCGGCCGATGGCGATGACGCGCTTCGTCTGCGGCTCGGTGTGCCGCCGCTTTTCGCCTCCTTCCGCCTGATCCCGAAGCTCGCGGAGCTGCGCGCGCGCCATGCCGACCTGCATATCGATCTCGACACCGGCCCGGGCGCCCTTGCCCGGCTCGATGACGAGCTCGATGCGGCGATCGTCCTGACCCGGGCGGTCGATCCGGCGCTTTACAGCCGCACCATCCCGACCGGCGGGATCGTCGCGATCGGATCGCCCGAGACGGCGGCGCGCTTCAGGACCCCCGCCGATCTGGCCCGCGCGACCGTGCTCGTCCACCGCGACCTCCCCGACGCCTTCGATTCGTGGCGGCGGGCGGCGGGGGTGCCGGGGCTCGCGCCGGCGGAACTGGACGAATTCGATTCCGGCCAGGTGATGCTCGGCTCGGCCGCCCAGGGCCTCGGCATCGCCTTCATGTTCGAGGCGCATCTGGACGGCGCCAGCGATCCCCGGCTGGTGCGCCTGTTCGACGTGGTCGCGACCAGCGCCCACGCCTATCGCTTCGCCTGCCGCCGCGCGGCGCTCGATCGGCGGCCGGTGCGCCTGTTCCACGACTGGCTCGTCGAAACGCTGGGCTAGTATCACATCGGCGCCTCGCGCTAGTCATCCCTCGGGGCAGCGGAGGCGAATGTGGCCGGGCATCATCATGGACACAGCCACAACGGCCACAGCCACGGCCCGGTCGATTTCGGCCGCGCCTTCGCGATCGGCATCGCCCTCAACACGGGTTTCGTGCTGGTCGAAGCCGGGGCCGGCCTCATCACCGATTCGATGGCGCTCCTCGCCGATGCCGGGCATAATTTCTCCGACGTTGTGAGCCTTGCGATCGCCTGGGTCGGCGCCGGCCTTGCCCGGCGACCGCCGTCGAGCCGCTTCACCTGGGGCTATCACGGGGCCTCGATCCTCGCCTCGCTCGGCAATGCGGTGCTCCTGCTCATCGCGTTGGGGGCGATCGCGGCCGAGGCGGTGCAGCGGCTGCTGGCGCCCGAGCCGGTTTCGGGCGGCCCGATGATCGCCGTGGCGGCCGTTGGCGTCGTCATCAACCTTGCCACCGCGCTGCTTTTCGTCCGCGGGCGCAAGCGCGATCTCAACATCCGCGGCGCCTATCTTCACATGGCGGCGGATGCCGGGGTCTCCGCCGGCGTCGTCGTCGCGGGCGGCATCATCCTCGTGACCGGCGCCGCGTGGGTCGATCCGGCGCTCTCGCTGCTGATCGCGGCGGTGATCTTCTGGAACAGCTGGGGCCTGCTGCGCCAGTCGGTCTTCCTGTCGATGGGCGCGGTGCCCGACGGGATCGAGCCGGAGGAGGTGCGCGCCGCGCTCGCCGGCCTGCCCGGCGTCGCGGCGGTGCACGATCTCCACATCTGGCCGATGGGCACGGCGGCCGCGGTGATGACGACGCATCTCGTCGTCGCCGGCGGCCATCCGGGCGATGCCTTCCTCGCCGACGCGCAGCGGCTGATGCACGACCGCTTCGGCATCGGCCACGTCACCATCCAGATCGAGCTCGGCGACGCCGGCTGCGCCCCCTGCGAGGCCGGCTGAGCCGTCGTTCCCGGCATTGGAAGCGGCCGCGCTTTCTGATAGCCGCGTGTCATGCCCACCACCTCCGCCGCCTCCGCGCGCGAGATCCTGACCGGCCTGCACGAGGTCATGGCCTCGAAGGCGAGCGCGCAGGCAAAGCTCAACAAGGTGGTGAAGATCATCGCCGATGCGATGGCGAGCGAGGTCTGCTCGATCTACCTGCTGCGCGACGGCCTGCTCGAACTTTATGCGACCGTCGGCCTCAACCAGAGCGCCGTCCACGTCACCAAGCTCGCGCTCGGCGAAGGCCTGGTCGGATCGATCGCGCGCGATGTCGCGGTGCTCAATCTCGCGGAAGCGGCGGGTCATCCCGAATTCGCCTACCGCCCCGAAACGGACGAGGAACTTTTCCATAGCTTCGCGGGTGTCCCGATCGTGCGCAAGGAGCGGGCGATCGGCGTGCTGGCGGTCCAGCATGCCGATCCGAGGGCTTATGACGAGATCGAGATCGAAGCGTTGCAGACGGTGGCGATGGTCCTGTCCGAACTGATCGCCAATGCCGGGCTGGCCGATCGCGCGGTCCAGGCCTCGGATCCGGCGCGCGACGCCGGGACCGCGCGGCTGATGGGCCTCAGGCTCGTGGTCGGCATGGCGCGCGGCCACGCCGTCTATCATCAGCCGCGAATCCTGATCGAGCATACGGTCGCCGAGGATATCGAGGTCGAGCGTCATCGCGTCCTTTCGGCCTTCTCGCGGATGCGCGAACAGATCGACGCGATGACCGGCCAGGCCGAATTCGGCACGGTCGGCGAACATCAGGAGGTGCTCGAGACCTACAAGATGTTCGCCTATGACGAAGGCTGGGCGCGGCGGATCAACGAGGGCATCGATTCCGGCCTCACCGCCGAGGCGGCGATCGAGCGCGTCCGCCAGCGGATGCAGCAGCGCATGCGCCAGATCGACGATCCGCTGCTCGCCGATCGGATGCACGATCTCGACGATCTGTCGAACCGGCTGCTTCGCATCGTGTCCGGCCAGCTCGGCACGGCGGCGCAGATGAGCCTGCCGCAGGATGCGATCCTGATCGCGCGCAACCTGGGGCCGGCCGAGCTGCTCGAATATGATCGGCGCAAACTGAAGGGCGTGATCCTCGAGGAGGGGTCGCTCACCGCGCATGTCACCATCGTCGCGCGGGCGATGGGGGTGCCGATGCTGGGCCGCATCCGCAGCGTTCGCCAGCAGATCGCCGAGGGCGATCTCGTCCTGCTCGACGGCACCGCAGCGGTCGCCTGGGCGCGGCCGACGCCGGCCGTCGCCGAGGCGTTCGATACGAAGCTCAGCGCGAGCCAGCGGCTTCGCGCCCATTATGCCGCGCAGCGCAACCTGCCGCCGGTGACGAAGGACGGCGAGCGGATCATGGTGATGGTGAATGCCGGCCTGCGCGACGATGTCGCGGCGCTCGCGGCCACCGGGGCGGACGGGATCGGCCTGTTCCGCACGGAATTCCAGTTCCTCGTCTCCGCCACCCTGCCCCGCCGCGAGAGCCAGACGCGGCTCTATCGCTCGGTGCTCGAAGCGGCGGGCGACAAGCCGGTCGTCTTCCGCACCGTCGACGTCGGCGGCGACAAGCAGCTGCCCTATCTCGACGGCGGCGACGAGCGGGAGGAAAATCCGGCGATGGGCTGGCGCGCGCTCCGGCTGGCGCTCGATCGCGGCGCGCTGATGAAGGCGCAGGCGCGCGCGCTGGTGGAGGCGGCCGCGGGGCGCGAGCTCGATATCATGTTCCCGATGGTCTCCGAGCCCTGGGAGTTCGACGAGGCGAAGGCGTTGGTCGAGGCGCAGCGCGCCTGGCTTGCCGAGCGCAAGAAAATGGTCCCCCGCGCGGTGCGTTACGGCTGTATGCTCGAGGTCCCGGCGCTCGCGGAGACGCTCGACCTGCTGCTGCCGAAACTCGATTTCGTCTCGATCGGCACCAACGATCTCACCCAGTTCCTGTTCGCCGCCGATCGCTCCAACCCGCGCCTCGCCGAGCGCTATGACTGGTTGTCGCCGGCGATCCTCCGCTTCCTGCGGCGCGTCGTCGCTCAATGCGACGCGGCCGGCGTCCGGGTCGGGGTGTGCGGGGAGATGGGCGGGCGGACGCTCGAGGCGCTGGCGCTGATCGGCATCGGCCTCAAGCGGCTTTCCATCACGCCCGCCGCGGTTGGCCCGGTGAAGGCGATGATCCGATCGCTGGATCGCGGCGCCGCGATGGCGGAGCTCGATCGGCTGCTCGCCGCCCCGCCGCCGAACCTTCGCGCCGCGCTCGCCGACTTTGCCGAGCGCCAGGGCGTCGCGGTCGGCTGAACGTCTTGGCGGCGCGAACTTTTCAAGGCGTCCCTGTTGACAGGCCGGTCGCTCTGCGACCAAGCAACGGCCATAGCGGAGAGCGGATCGCATGACGGCAGACGACGCCCACGAGGAGTCGCGTGGACCGGTGACCATTGGCGAGCGCCTCGCCCATGCGCGCGAGGCCGCCTCGCTGTCGCTCGCCGAGATCGCCGCCCAGACGCGAATCCCGATCCGTCATCTCCAGCATATCGAGGCCGGGGAGTGGGATGCGCTGCCGGCGGCGACCTATGCCGTCGGCTTCGTTCGCTCCTACGCCGAAGCGGTCGGGCTCGACGGCGCCGAGCTCGGCCGCGAGCTTCGCCATCAGCTCGGCGGCTCGGTCCGACGCGCGCCGGCCCCGGAATATTATGAGCCGGCGGATCCCGCGCGGGTGCCGCCGCGGGCGCTGGCGATCGCCGCCGCCTTGATCGCGATCCTGCTCGTCATCGGCTATGCGCTGTGGCGCAGCTCGCTCGGCGACGGGACAACGAGCACGGCGGAAGCCCCGCAGGCGCAGCTTCCCGTCACGCCCGCGCCCGGAACGCCGCAGCCGGCCGCGCCCGCGCCGGCTGCGCTCGCCGGGCAGCCGGTCACGCTGACCGCGACCGGGGAGGTGTGGCTCAAGATCACCGAGGGCGCGAGCGGCCCGTCGCTGTTCCAGGGAACGCTCCAGCCCGGTCAGACCTTCACCGTGCCCGCGACGGCCCGGCATCCGCTGCTGCGGACCGGCCGGCCCCAGCTGCTTCGCGCCAGCGCGGGCACGCGCGATCTCGGCATGCTCGATACCAGCGAGCACACGGTCGCCAATGTGAGCCTGCTGGCCCAGGACATCGCCGCCCGCGCCTCGTCGGCGCCCCCTTCCGCCACCCCGGCGGCGGCGCCGTCGTCGCCCGCGCCCGTGCCCGTGGCGCCGGGCGCCGAAGCGTTGAACGCCGCGACCGCTTTCTAGGCCGGGGCGATCGGTCGGGGGTGGCGGGCGGTGCCGTCCTTTCCTAACATGTCTTCGAAGCCGTCACCCACGGGGATCCCACATGCGTAAATTGCTTATCGCCTTCGCCCTTGCCGCCAGCGCCGCCACCGGCGCGATCGCCCAGAGCGGGCCGCAGCCGATCGAGCGGCGCGTCGGGCGGCTGGAGCAGGAGATGCGGGCCGTGCAGCGCCGCGTCTTTCCGGGCGGCCAGCCGGGGGTGATCGAGCCGGAAATCCGCCCGGTCGCCCCGGTCGGGCCGACGAGCGACGTATCGGGCGACGCATTGGCGAGCCTTGCCGAGCGGGTCGATGCGCTCGAGGCGCAGCTGCGGTCGATCACCGGACAGGTGGAGGAACAGGGCCACCGCACCCGCCAGCTCGAGGCGCAGCTGACGCAGTTGCGCGCCGATCTCGGCGGCCGGCTCGATCGGCTGGAGCAGCAGAATGCGCCGGCGGTGAACCCGGCGCCGCCGATCCCGGCGGGGCCTGCACCGGCGGCCCCGGCGGCCGATGATCCGGCCGCGGCACCCTCCGGCGCCACCGATCCGGCCGAGGAAGCCTACAACGCCGGCTATCGCCTGTGGGCCGCGCAGAATTTCGCCGAGGCCCAGCGCGCGCTCAACACCGCGGCCACCCGCTATCCGAACAGCCGCTGGACCAGCTGGATGCGCAATCTCCAGGGGCGCGCCTATCTCGACGACGACAAGCCGGCGACGGCCGCGCGCATCTTCCTCGACAATTACCAGAACAATCCGCGCGGCGAGCGGGCCGCGGACAGCCTTTATTTCCTCGGCCAGGCGCTCACCCGGCTCAATCGCCGCCCCGAGGCGTGCCGGGTCTATGACGAGCTGGCGCAGGTCTATCCCAATATGCGCGACTATATCCGCACCCGGCTTCCCCAGGCGCGCACCGACGCGCGCTGCGGCGCCGGCGGCGGCAACGCCCGCTGACCCGGTTTGCTCGCGCGCGGCGAGCGCCTAAACGGGCGTCATGCCCGATCCCGCCCTCGTTCGGCGCTTCGCCGATGATCTCGACGCGCTGATCGGCGCCGGCGGACGCGTCGGCGTCGCGATCTCGGGCGGGCCGGATAGCCTCGCTTTGCTCCTGCTGACTGCCGCGGCGCGCCCCGGGCGGCTCGAGGCGGCCACGGTCGATCACGGATTGCGCGAGGAAAGCGCGGGGGAAGCGCGGTTTGTCGCGGAAACCTCCGCGCGCCTCGCCATTCCCCACACGATCCTGCGCCCGCCGTCGCCGATCCGGGGCAATCTCCAGTCGGCCGCGCGCGCCGCGCGCTACGCTTTGCTCGAAGAGTGGCGCGCCGCGCGAGGGCTGCATTATGTGCTCACCGCCCATCATGCCGACGATCAGGCCGAGACGCTCCTGATGCGGCTCAACCGTGGCTCGGGCCTTGCCGGCCTGTCTTCCATCCGGGCGACCAACGGCCATGTCGCGCGACCGCTGCTCGGCTGGCGCCGCGCGGAGCTTGCCGCCGTGGTCGCCGCGGCGGGGCTGACCTGGATCGAGGACCCGAGCAACGCCGATCCACGCTTCGATCGGGCCCGGCTTCGTGCCCATCTCGGGGCGGCCGGCTGGCTCGATCCCGCCGCGCTCGCCCGCAGCGCTGGCGCCCTCGCGGCGGCCGGAGAGGCACTGGAATGGTCAGCAGACCGCCTCTGGGCCGAGCGCGCCGCGCCCGACAATGACGGTCTGGTCGTCGATACAAGCGGGCTGCCGGTGGAGATGGTTCGCCGGCTGGTGCTGCGCGCGCTTGGCGAGGTCGCGCCGGGCGCGGCGCCGCGCGGCGCGGAACTCATGCGTCTCATCGCCGACCTGGAGGCCGGCCGGACGGCGACTCTCGCCGGCGTCAAGGCGCAGGGCGGCGATCGGTGGCGCTTCGCATCCGCGCCGCCGCGGCGCAGATAGTTTCGCTATCGGAAGGACTTGGCGCGCGCGGGGGCGCGTGCGGGAGTCGACCCCGAGTAAAATTACCGTATAAAGTCGCCCGATCGCCCATGGTCGGGCGGTGCGGGGGACGGGGATGGATGTCGCGCTGAACGCCCAGCCGGATGGGCCGGCCGCCGATCCGCTGGCGGCCCGGCTCGCGCTTACCTGGCTCGGCGTCGATGCGACGCCGCGCCTGATCTGCACGCAATGCTGTTCGCTGCTCTGGACCAATGGCGCCGGCCAGGACGCCCTCGCCCGCGGCGGCGCGCTCGAGCTTCGCGACGGGCTGCTCCAGGCCGGCGACCGCAACGGCCAGTATCTCTTTGCGCGATTCGTCGCCGAACTCGGCCCGCTGCCCGGATCGGTCGCGCTGCCCTTCCCGGACGGCGATGGTCACCTGCTGCTGCGGGGGCGGCAGATCGGTGGCGACAGCGAGTCGCGCTATCTCGGGATCGCCTTCCATCCGACCGGCAGCGGCTTTCGCGCGCTCTACGCCGATCTCGACAAGGTCTACCAACTGACCCCGGCCGAATATCGCGTGCTCGGCGAGATGATCGACGGCCGCACCGCGGATGCGATCGCCCGTCTGATGAAATTGTCGATCGAGACGGTGCGATCGCACATCCGCCACATCTATTCGAAGCTGCGCGTGTCCTCGCGCGAGGAATTGTTCAGCAGGATCAGCCCGTTCCGGCTGTGATCCAGCGCCTTCCCCCCTCCCCCGAAGGGGGACAATCCGGGCGGCGATCGCGGGAGCAGGTTTGGAGACGGCCCGTCGCGTCCGTCCGCCCGGTACGAAATGGGGAAGAGACCCGTTTCGTACCCTTACACCTAAGCCACTGGATTCGCGGCATCAACCTGCGGATTTTTCGGTATCGGCAATGCGCCGCCGGCGGCGATGATCGCTTCGAACGCGATCGAAGGAATCGCAAGTGAAGGGACGGCGTTGCGCGAAGCGACGGCGCTGCGCCTGCGTGCAAGAAGTCATCCGGATCCGAAAACATCTTCCAAGTAAACATATGGACCGGCTCAATTTGAATTGAGTCGTCGACAATAAGTCGACGAATTGCGCGAAATTGAGATGGCAGGGCACGCGGCCGGCAAGGCGGCATATCCACATGAATTATTTTAATTTCGCGTCGGGTGGCCGAGTTATCCCTTGCGGAGGTTCCTCGAGTGTGATGACTAGGGAGATGGGGGATATCGTCGTGAATCGCGTCTCGGGCGGAAGGCTCGCGGAAATTAAGGTCGTGGCCAGGGCCCAGCCGGCCGTCCGCAAGGCGGCAATGGCGCTGCGCGCGGATTCGCTCGCGGCCGAGCCCGGCGGCTTCCTCGGTTCCGAAGATGAGCTGATCCTTCGTTACCGGGTCAGCCGGCCGACGTTGCGGCAGGCCGCCGCGTTGGTTGGTCAGGAGCAACTCGTGACGGTCCGTCGCGGCGCCGGTGGCGGCTATTTCGCGCTGCGCCCGGACGTGTCCGGCATCGTCCACATGTCCGCGATCCTGCTCGAGCTCCAGGGCGCCCGGATCGAGGACATGCTGCGCGCCATTGAGGGAATCCGCCTTGAGCTGATCGCGCTCGCGGCGACGACCGCCGACGATGAGGTACTCGAGCGGCTCGCCGCCTTCGTCGCGAGCGACGAGGCGATTGCCGAGGCCGACTATGATTTCGCGCATTTCGTGGAGGCTGAGCGCAGTCATAACCAGATGGTTGGCGAGGCTTCGGGCAACGTCGTCCTCCACCTGTTTCTCCAGATCGTGATCGAACTGGTGTGGACGCGTCGTCCGCCGGAAGATGCCCTGCTCGGGCCGAGGGCGCGCTATCTCGAATGGCGGAGCCTGCGTAACCGGATGATCCGCGCCGTCGTGGCGCGCAATGCCGAAGGAGCCCGGAGCGCGGCGCGACGCTGCGGCGCTCGGGTCCGTGAGTGGCTCGACGAGGATGCCAAGCATGCGGCGGCGCGGCGGCGCACCCACAACCGGACCCGTCACGGCTATCGGCGACGCGCCTGATCCCTCGCCCGGCCGGGGCGGACATTCGGCGGCGAAGAGCCAGATGGGCGGCGGCGATTTCACGGCTGGCGCGTTGCAACAGTCGATGGACGATCTCTTTGCGTTCCCGCTCGTGCCCGGCCTTGCCTATGCGGACGGCTTCCTCACTTCCGAAGAGGAGCGGGCGCTGATCGCCGCGATAGACCATGAGGCGCTGGCGCCGTTTCGATTTCACGGCTGGACCGGCAAGCGGCTGACCGCGTCGTTCGGATGGCATTATGATTTCGACACCGCCGCCTTCGCGCCCGCAGACCCCATCCCGGCTGCGCTGCTTCCCGTCCGCGCGCGGGCGGCCGCCTTTGCCGGCCTCGATCCCGATGCGCTCGTCCAGGCGCTGCTGATCCGCTACGATCCCGGTGCCGGCATCGGCTGGCATCGCGACCGGCCCGTCTTCGAACATGTCGTCGGCCTGTCGCTCGGCGCCGAGGCGGTGCTGAGGCTGCGCCGGCGACGGGCCGGGGGCGGGTTCGCCCGGGCATCCCAGCCGCTGGCGCCGCGATCGATCTACCATCTCACCGGCGAGGTGCGCCACGGATGGGAGCACAGCATCGTGCCGATGGAAACGACACGCTGGTCGATCACCTTCCGCAGCCTTTCGCAGCGTGGCCGCGCGATAGGCGGCTGAGGTTCGGCCCGGGGGTGCCGGGGACCGACGACCGCGGCGCGGCTTGATTCCCGCTCATTTTCAGGAATCCGGTCAATCTCACGGCGCGCCCGGAACCGCGGCGTGGCGACATGCGCTTCTCCCTTCAACCCTGAAGGAGCAAATCATGTCCATTCTCGACAAGGCGATCGCCGCGGTGACCCCACCCGAAAGCGCGGAGGATCGCGCGCAGGCGCGACGCAAGGCGCGCGAACTCGCGACGCCGGGCGACTGGCTGAGCATCATCATCGACCATCACGAGCGGATCGAGCAGGCCTTTGCGAGCGTGAAATCGGCCAACGAGACGTCGTCGCGCCGCGAGGCCTTCAAGGCGCTCGCCATTCTTCTCAACGGCCATTCCGCCGCGGAGGAAGCGGTCATCTATCCCGAGATGACCGAGGCCGGGCAGAAGGGCCACGCCGCGCTGGCTTATGAAGAGCAGTCGATGGTCAAGGTGCAGATGGCGCTGCTCGAGACGATGGAGCCGATGAGCCAGGACTTCATCGACAAGCTCGAACATATCGAAGGCGCGGTCGCGCACCATGTCTATACCGAGGAAAAGACCTGGTTCCCCGAGCTCAAGGAAAGCGCGCCCGCCGGCGACCAGAGCCGCCTCGCGCTGCGCTATCGCGAGGAATTCGATCGCTATGCCGGCGCCGATCTCCTCGCGACCGCCTGAGGGAGACGATCGTGGCCAATCTTCTTGGAGCCCTGATCGGGGCGGCAATCGATCGTGGCGACGGCGACAGCGGAATCAAGGGCGCGATCGTGGGCACGATCGCCGAAAGCGCGATCCGCGCGGCGCTCCCGATCGCCGCCACCTGGGCGCTCGGCTGGGCCGTCCAATATGGCGCCCGCAAGGCGTGGCAGGCGGCGGTCGGGCATGATCCTGTCGATCCGCAGAGCGGCGCGCTCGCGGCCGGCTGACCTAACGCAGGTAGAATGGAGAAGGACATGGACCTGAAATCGCTCGCCCGGCCGCTTGGCTGGTTCTCGATCGCGCTGGGCGCGGCGGAGCTCATCGCGCCGCGACGGCTTGCCGCCGCGCACGGCAAGGCAGAGGCGGCGCCGCTCGTCGGCGCGTTCGGCGCGCGCGAGATCGCCGCGGGCATCGGCATCCTTGCCGCGCCGCAGCGCTCGGCCGGCCTGTGGGCACGGGCGGCCGGAGACGTGCTCGACATCGGCGCTGCCGGGCTCGCGCTGAGCGGCGCGCGGGGCCGGTCGCGCGCGATCGCCGCCGGAACGCTGGCCTTCGTCGTGGGCGCGCTCGCGGTCGACCTGCTCGTCGCGCGGGCGGTGGCGCGCGCATGACGGCCGGGCGGCAAGGCGGGAGCGAGCGCGGCAAGCGCGCCGGCTTCGATCGCCGCACCGGCGCCGCGACCGGCAGCGGCTCGGAAGCCGGCGACGTCCATGACGGCCGCGAGGATTACGACACCGACCTTGAAGCCGGCGGCATCCCCCCGCCCCGATCGGACCCATCGCCCAAGGGGCATTGAGGATATCACGGCGAAGCTGGCAGGCAGCGGCGGCGCGCCCAAGCGCCGGCGACCCTGAACTGGCTCGCGACCTGTGCGGATCAAGGCCTCGGGGCAGGGGTGGGGTTCCCGTCCAGCATGAATGCGATCCCGCGGGGGCTCGGCGGGGTCACGGCCTCGACTCGTGGATTATCTTATGTTACACCGTCATTATCACCGATTAAAACCGTGGTGGGTCGGTGGCTGAGAGACTTGGTGCTCCCGCCAAAGCAGGGAGACACAATGCCACAAGCCGATACATCCCCCTTCCGGCGATTCGCGAGCCGGCTGGAGAGCCTCGCGGCGATCGGCGCTGAGGAACGGGCGGCGATCCTCGGCCTGGGCGGAATGATCGTCCAGGTCGGCGCCGGCATCGATCTTGTCCCGCCGGGCCGCCAGGGCGCCCATGTCCATTTCGTCGTCGAAGGCGTGATCGGCCGCTTCGCCGCGTTCAGCGACGGTGTCCGCCAGATCACCGCGCTCCACATTCCGGGCGACGTCGCCGATCTCTATGCGGTCGTCCGCCCCGGCACCGCTCCATCGCTGCAGGCCCTTGTGACGACCACCCTGATCAGGGTGCCCATCCAGGATATGGCCGCGCTCGCGCGCACCATGCCTTCGCTGACGGAAGCCTTCTGGGCCTATTGCGCCGTCGATATCGCGGTGCTCGAGCGATGGGCGGCCAATCTGGGCCGGCGCGCGGCGACGCAGCGCATGGCGCACCTGCTGTGCGAGATCGGATTGCGGGTCGAGCAGGCGGGACGCGGCGAAAGGCGGGCCTTCAGCCTGCCGCTCACCCAGCAGCAGCTTGGCGATGCGCTCGGCCTGACGCCTGTCCACATCAATCGCACCCTGAAAGGCCTGCGCGGAGAAGGCCTCATCTCGATGACCGGCCGTGACTTCCAGATCCACGACTGGGACCGGCTCAGCGCGCTCGGCGATTTCGATCCATCCTATCTGCAGCTCGAAAATGCCGTGCGAGACGGAATGTGAGCGGGCGGCGCATTAACCTGTGTCGTTTCGCCCTTCACACGATTGAATGCAGAAGAGTCCAGGTCGGGACATGTATCGGTCACGACGATTCGGAGGCCGTTACAAGATGACCCAAGCTGAATTCAGAGATTCGGACGGCAGCCACCGTTCCGATCATTCGCAACAGCGGGAGATCGATCATATCCTGGCCGATCTTCGCGCGTTGCGGTCCACGATCATCAATGCATGGCGGGACAGCTCCGTGATCCTGGTCAAGGAGGAACGGACCCTCCTGCGCGACGAAATCCGCGCGACTTGTGAGATGCTGACGACCTTGACCTCGAACTGAGCCGCCGATCGGCGCGATCGCCGCGACGCGGAAGATTCGGTTTGATCCAGGTCAAAGGGAGCGGCCGGCAAGGAACAATCCACCCCGATTTCCTTTGTGCGCTTCGAAGGAGAAGCGTCGCCATGATGATGGTCGAAACCGAATTGCGGCCAAGCGCCATTCACGGCATCGGCGTCTTTCTGATCGAGCCCGTCGCGGCCGGCCGCACGATCTGGCGCTTCGATTCCCGGATCGACCGTGTCTATGGCGACAGCGAGATCGAGACCCTTCCCGCCCATATCCAGCGTTTCCTGCGGACCTATTCGACGCTGCACCGGGACGCCGGGCTCTGGGTCCTGTGCGGCGACAATGGCCGGCATTTCAATCATTCGGATCGCCCCAACACCCTCTCGCGGGGAATCGCGTTCGGCGATGATGTCGCCGCCTGCGATTTACCGGCGGGGACCGAGCTCACCTCCGATTATCGCACGATCTGCGATGCCATGCGGACGAGCGGGCTCGATTTCGGCGACGCCCGCCAGCCCTTGTCACTGGCCTCCTAGGTCTCGCCCGGCAGGCCGAGCTTCGCCGAGGCCTCGGATCGTCTGCTCCAGGGACGGTTGGCAGCGGAGCGGATCGGCTAGCCGCCGAGCTTGCCGAAGGTCTCCTCGAAGCCATCGGTGTCGCCGCGGGCGAGATAGTCGGCCTGTTCGGCGATGCGGTCGCGCGCGATGCGGCCCTTGAACGGGCCCATCCGCTCGTCGAGATGGGCAAGCTCGGTTTCGTTGAGGCTCGCGAGCTGATCGTAGCGCATGACACCGAGCTCGTTGAGCCTCGCGGCCATCTTCGGGCCGACGCCCTTGAGCTTCTGGAGATCGTCCGCCGGGCCTTCGCCGCCGGCGAGCGCGCGATGCGCGTCGACGCCGAGCACCTCGCCGGTCACGTCGGTCGCGGCCGCCGCAAGTTCGTCGGCCACGCCCTCGCCCTCGGCCGGCGCCGGCGACGCCTTCACATAAGGGCGATCGGTGCTGGCGACATAGGGCTCGGCCGGACGCTTCGATTCGATCCGGCCGCCGCCGCGCGGGCGCATGACGAGGAAGCCGACGACGAGCACGGCGAGGACGGCGACGATGATATAGATGGTCGTGGACGACATGGGCGGCATTGGTCCTTTTTCGAGGCTTCAGTTTCGGTTCGAGCGACGGCGCAGCCACCAGCCGGTGGCGAGGCCGATCAGCAGCGCGGCGACAAGCAGCGGCAGGTTGAACTCGGCAAGGGTCAGCATGATCCCGGCCTCACAGGAAGGTCTCCCGGCGCGGGCGGAACAGGTGCCAGCCGAGCGCGATGCCGATCAACCAGGGAAGCAGAGCGAGCGCCTCGGTCTCGACGAGGAGAGGAAGGACGAAGCCGCCGCTCCCCGCGTCCGCCCAGTGCACCGCGCCGACGCCGGGAACGGCGGCGACCGTGCCGGTGATGCCGGGAAGCAGGCCCATGCCGTTGCGCTGGAAATCGTTGGCGCTCCCCGAAAGCGTTGCCGCGCGAGTCAGCGGATCATGGCCGAAGGCGATGCGGGTGGGGGGCGCCATCGAGGCGCGCACCGCGGCGTCGGCCTCAGCCTGGAGACCGGCGACGAAGGCGGCCCCCTGGCCGAGCGGGCCGTGGACCATCCAGCCGCAGGCGAGCAGGGCGGCGAACGAGATCAGGAGCTTGGTCCAGGCCTTCATGCGCCGCCGATCCTAACGCCGCGCGCCACCTCGCGCCAGCCGATGTCCCGCCGGCTAAAGCCGGTCGGAAAGTCGATCGCGTCGACGGCGGCATAGGCCTTTCGCTGCGCCTCGGCGACGTTCGCGCCGGTGGCGGTGACGTTGAGCACGCGCCCGCCAGTGGCGACGAGCGTCCCGTCCTTCAGCGTGGTGCCGGCGTGGAAGATCTTCGCGCCGCCTGCCTCGGCCTCGGCGAGCCCGCCGATCGCGCCGCCCGTTTCGGGCGTGCCCGGATAGCCGCGCGCCGCCATCACGACAGTGAGCGCGGCGTCGGCCGAGAAGACCGGCGGCGCCAGGCCGGCGAGCCGGCCCGTCGCGGTCGCGAGCATCAGATCGACCAGGTCGCTTTCGAGCCGCATCATCAGCACCTGGCATTCCGGGTCGCCGAAGCGGGCATTATATTCGACCAGTTTCGGCCCTTCGGGGGTCAGCATCAGCCCGGCATAGAGGACGCCGGAATAGGGCGTTCCCGCCTCGGCCAGCGCGCGCGCCGTCGGCCGGACGATCTCATCGAGCGCCCGCGCCTCCAGCTCCGGCGTCAGGATCGCGGCCGGGCTGTAGGCGCCCATGCCGCCGGTGTTTGGGCCGGTGTCGCCGTCCCCGACGCGCTTGTGGTCCTGCGCCGAACCGAACGGAACGACGGTTTCCCCGTCGACCAGCGCGAAGAAGCTCACCTCCTCGCCGGTCATGAACTCCTCGATCACCACGCTCGCGCCAGCGCCACCGAAACCCCCGTCGAACATCGCCGCGAGCGCGGCCTTCGCGTCCTCCAGGGTCTCGGCGATGACGACGCCTTTCCCTGCGGCAAGGCCATCCGCCTTGATCACGACCGGAAGCCCGAAATCGGCCAGCGCGGCTTCGGCGGCGGCGATGTCGGATGCGCGGACGTAGCGCGCCGTGGGGATGTTCGCGCGCGCACACAGATCCTTGGTGAAGCCCTTCGATCCTTCGAGCTGCGCCGGGATCCGGTCGGGACCGAAGACGGCAATCCCCATCGCGCGCAGATTGTCGGCGAGGCCGTCGACCAGCGGCGCTTCGGGGCCGATCACGACCAGGCCGATCGAATGGCGGCGGCAGAAATCGATGACGGCGCGATGATCGGCGGCGTCGATCGCGGCCAGCTCGGCGCACTGGGCGATGCCTGGATTTCCGGGCGCGGCATACAATCTATCGAGGCGCGGCGATTGCGCGAGCTTCCATGCCAGCGCATGTTCGCGTCCACCCGAACCGATGAGCAGCAGATTCACGAGCAGAGCCTTGGCATGAGCGACGATTTTCCAGCGGGCGATCCCGGGCTCCTAGCAAGCGAGGCGCCGGGCGACAACGCGCGTGCCATTTCGGTTTCCGAGCTTTCGTCGGCGCTGAAGCGCACGGTCGAAAGCGCGTTCGATCATGTCCGGGTGCGCGGCGAGATTTCCGGCTTCAAGCGGGTCGCTTCCGGCCATTGCTATTTCACGCTCAAGGACGAGAGCGCCTGCGTCGATGCGGTGATCTGGCGCGGGCAGGCGGGCGCGCTTCGGTTCCAGCCCGAGGACGGCGTGGAGGTGATCGCGACCGGGCGGCTCACCACCTATCCGGCGCGCTCGCGCTATCAGATCGTCGTCGACCGGCTCGAGCTTGCCGGACAGGGCGCGCTGATGGCGCTGCTCGACCAGCGTCGGCGCAAGCTCGCGGCAGAGGGGTTGTTCGACGAGGCGCGCAAGCGGCCGCTGCCATTCGCGCCGGCGCGGATCGGCGTGGTCACCTCCCCGACCGGGGCGGTGATCCGCGACATTCTCCACCGGCTCGAGGACAGGTTCCCCACCCATGTCCAGCTCTGGCCGGTCCCCGTCCAGGGCGACGGCGCGGCCGAAAAGGTCGCGGCGGCGGTCGCCGGGTTCAACGCGCTCTCCATGCCCCCCGACCTGATCATCGTCGCGCGCGGCGGCGGTTCGATCGAGGATCTGTGGGCGTTCAACGAGGAAATCGTGGTCCGCGCGGTGGCCGGCTCGGCGATCCCCGTCATCTCGGCGGTCGGGCACGAGACCGATACGACCTTATGCGATTTCGCCGCCGACCGCCGCGCGCCGACGCCGACCGCCGCGGCGGAACTGGCCGTGCCGGTCCGTGCCGAGCTGATGGCGCAGGTGCAGAGTCTGGGCGCCCGCGCGGAGCGGTGCGCGCGGCGCACGCATGAGCGGCTTGGCGAGCGGCTCGAAGCGCTGCTCCGCCACTGGCCGGCCGAGGCCGACCTGCTCGCGCCGCAGCGCCAGCGGCTCGACGAGCTTGGCGATCGCCTGCCGCGCGGCCTTCGCGCCCGCCTCGATCGCGCGCGCGGCGAATTGGGGCACGCCGCCGGGGCGCTTCGGCCGGGCCTGCTCATCCACGCCCAGGCGCGGGCGGCCGAGCGGCTCGCCGCGTTGTGGCGGATCGCCGAGGCGGCGCATCCCGAGCGGCCGCTGGCACGCGGCTATGCCTTGGTGCGCGATCGCGACGGTCGCGTCCTGACCTCGGCGGCGGCGGCCCGCGCAGCGCGCCGTCTCGACCTCAAGTTCCACGACGGAGATGTCGAGGCGGGCGTGGGCGGCGAGGCACCCGCGCCGCGCCGCAGCCCCTTGCCCGGCCGGCCCGATCAGCCCAAATTGCTGTGACATGAGGATGATCCGATGCTGATGTCGCACAAGGGCCGCCCGGCCCGCATTCACTATCTCCAGGGCACCTATCGGGTGCTCGTCCCCGGCGATCACGTCATCTGCGCCGTAACCCACCAGCCGATCCCGCTCAGCGACCTTCGCTACTGGAGCGCCGAGCGGCAGGAGGCCTATGTCGATGCCGCCAGCTCGCTGAAGGCCGAAGGACGCGGATGAAGGCGCTCCTTGCCGCCGCCGCGTTGATGCTCGGCTCGGCGGCGGCGGATCCGGGCGTCACGCTCGACGGCCCGCCGATGCAGGGCGCGCTGCTCCGCGGCGCCGCGCCGGCGGGGACGCTGTCCCTGACGCTTGATGGCAGGCCGGTTCCGCTTGCGGGCGACGGGCGCTTCCTGATCGGCTTCGATCGCGATGCCGGGCCAGAAGCGCGGCTCGTGATCCGTCGCGCCGGCGGCGAGCAGGTCCAGACCTTGCGCGTCGCACCGCGCGCCTGGCGGATCGAGCATGTGGGCATGGCGCGCCCGAGCGGCGGGCCGACGCCGGCGTTCCAGCGCCTGCGCGAGGGGGAGCTGGCCCGGATCGGGGCGGCGCGGACGGCCGCGTCCGACAGCATCGGCTGGACCCAGCATTTCATCTGGCCGGCGCGCGGCCGCCTGTCCGGCCAGTTCGGATCGCAGCGAATCTACGCCGGCGGGGTGCCCGCCGCCTATCACAGCGGGACCGATATCGCGGCAGGGGCGGGCGCCGCCGTGGTCGCCCCGGCCGACGCCGTGGTGACCCTCGCGCCGCCGCCGATGTTCAGCCTGGAGGGCAATCTCGTCATCCTCGACCACGGCATGGGGCTGACGAGCGCCTTCCTCCATCTGTCGCGCGTCAGCGTGCGGACGGGCGATCATGTCCGCCAGGGCCAGCCGATCGGCGCCGTCGGCGCCACCGGCCGCGCGACCGGGCCGCATCTCCACTGGAGCCTCATGTGGAACGGCGCCAGGGTGGATGCCGCGGCGTTCGTGGGCGGGACGCCCTAGCCCGTTCGCCGAACCCGGATGGCGGGCTGGCCTGCGACTTCCATCATGTAGTTGCCGACGAGACCCCGGCGGATCAGCACCGCCGTGCCCCGCCGCGGCCAGATCGCGAGGGGCTGATTGTCGACCTGCGTCCAGGTGGCGCCGTCCTCGAGCGTGACCACCCAGCGGCCGCCCTGCCCGTTGGAGGCGCTCGCGACCGTGCCGCGCAGTTCGCGCACCTCTTCGGCGTCCTCGTCCCGTCCCCCGTGGTCGCGCCCGCCGCCGCCGAACAGTCTGATATCGGGCAACGCGAAGCCGAACAGCCGCCGCCGCGTCTCGCGCACCTGGTTGCGATCGACCACGACAATGTCCCGGCGCTGCGTCGCATCGGCGAGTCGCGCGGCGGCCGCGTCGAAGCATTGCAGCCGCTGTGCGCCATCGGCGATCGTCCGGCAGGCAATGACCGCATCGACCTGATCGGCCGATCCCGGCTCCTGAGCGAGGCCCTGGGGCGGACGCGCCTGGCCTAGCGCGGCGGCCGGCAGGACGAGCAGGGCGGCGGCGAGCAGGTGGCGCGAGGTCATGGTCTGGCTCCCATCGGTTGTGCGCGGAAATTGTGCGCAAGCGCGCCGGCCAAGGCAACAAATTCCTCTCTCGCCGCCGCGCCAGGGGCGGGAATCGATTGTGTGGCAATTTTGTCACGGAGGGCAAAATAGGGCGGCGCGAACCCAAAGGAGAATTGCACCCGACGCCGGTTTTCTTAAACAGGCGAGGCTTGCGCGGCCTGTCCGGGCTGCACGCGGGGCGTAATTTTCAAATGCGGCCGTGGCCGTACCAAGGGGATGGAAATGACCAAGACGCAGATTTTGACGAAGCTGCTGGCGACGACCGTGTTTTGCGGTGCCGCCGTTGTCGGCGCGCCTGCCTTCGCCCAGGACAGCCAGCCGGCCCAGCCCACCGATAGCGCGCAGGCCGATCAGGGTCAGACGATCGTCGTTACCGGCTCGCGTATTCCGCAGCCGAACCTCGAGAGCGCCAGCCCGATCACGGTCGTGAACAGCCAGGACATCCACCTGACCGGCACGACCCGCACCGAGGATCTGGTCAACTCGCTGCCCCAGGTCTTCGCGGGCCAGAGCTCCACGGTGTCGAACGGCGCCACCGGCACGGCGACGGTCGACCTTCGCGGTCTCGGCTCTGAGCGCAACCTCGTGCTGGTCAACGGCCGCCGTCTCGTCCCGGGTGACCCGGGCTCCTCGGCGGCTGACATCAACATGATCCCTGCGGCGCTCATCGACCGCGTGGACGTGCTGACCGGCGGCGCCTCTTCGGTGTATGGCGCCGATGCCGTGACCGGCGTCGTCAACTTCATCCTCGACACGAATTTCGAAGGCTTCCGCCTCGATACGCAATATTCCTTCTACCAGCACAACAACCGCGCTGGGCCGGATGTCACGAACGCGCTTGGCGCGCGCAACTTTGGCTTTCCGTCCGGCAACGTCGCCGACGGCGGGACCTGGGATACGACGCTCGCCTTCGGCGCGAGCTTTGCGGACGGCCGCGGCCACGTCACCGCTTATGCGGGCTACCGCAAGATCAACGCGGTGCTCCAGGCCCGCCGCGACTACAGCGCCTGCAACCTCGGCGCGCGCACGGCGGCTCAGGTCAATGCCGGCCCCGGCGCGGGCGGCGTGAACCTGTTCACCTGCGGTGGCTCGGCGACGTCGGCGAACGGAACCTTCTTCACGTTCCCGGGCACGACCAACACCTATCAGGTCGGCAACAACCGCACGTTCATCCCCGGCTCGACGCCGTACAATTTCGGCCCGCTGAACTATTATCAGCGGCCGGACGAGCGTTACACCGCCGGCCTCTTCGCCGACTATGAAGTCACCGAGGGCATCCGTCCCTATCTCGAGTTCATGTTCATGGACGACCGCACGGTCGCCCAGATCGCCGGCTCGGGCAACTTCGGCAACACGTTCAGCATCAATTGCGACAATCCGCTGCTTTCCGCGCAGCAGCTGGCGATCGCTTGCGCCCCGGATAACCTCCTCAGCTCGCCCGATGGCTCGACGGTCGGCCAGACCGGCGATCCCGCCTTCCTGTTCACGGATCCGGTGTCCGGCGCGACCTACAATCGCGGCTTCCTCCAGATCCTGCGGCGCAACGTCGAGGGTGGCGGTCGCCGTGACGATCTGCAGCACATCGAGTATCGCACGGTCGTCGGCGTCAAGGGCGAGATCGATCCGACCTGGTCCTATGACGTTTATTACCAATATGGCCGGACGAACTTCTCCGAGACCTATTTCAATGACTTCTCGGTGACCCGCCTGACCCGCGCCCTCGACGTCATCAGCGGTCCGGATGGGCCGATCTGCCGCTCGGCGCAGCCCGGCGGCGACGATCCGAACTGCGTGCCCTACGACATCTTCGCGCTGAACGGGGTGACCCCCGACGCGCTCGCCTACCTCCAGACGCCGGGCTTCCAGCGCGGCGTGAACGGCGAGTCGATCGCGTCGGCCAGCTTGACCGGCCAGCTCGGCAATTACGGGATCCAGTTCCCGTGGGCGAACGAGGGCGTCGGTATCGCGCTCGGCGCCGAATATCGGAAGGAATCGCTCGACTTCTCCTCGGATCTGGAATTCCAGACGGGCGATCTCGCCGGCCAGGGCGCGCCGACGCTTCCTGTCAGCGGCTCGTTCAACGTGAAGGAAGCCTTCGGCGAAATTCGTATCCCGATCGTCGCCGACAACTTCATCCACGAGTTCACGGTCACGGGTGGCTACCGCTATTCGAGCTACGAGAATTCGGGCGGCCGCACGTTCAGCACCGACACCTACAAGATCCAGGCTCAGCTGGCCCCGGTCCGCGACATCACGTTCCGCGGTGGCTATAACCGCGCGGTGCGCGCGCCGACGGTGCAGGATCTGTTCTCGCCGAACCGGGTCGTTCTCGACGGCAGCACCGATCCGTGCGCCGGCTTCGTTATCACCACGGCTGATACGGGATGTATCGCGCAGGGCCTGACCCCGGGCCAGACCGTTCAGTCGAACCCCGCCAACCAATATAACGGCCTGATCGGCGGCAACGTGAACCTCACGCCCGAGGTGGCGGACACCTATACGGTCGGCGTGGTTCTGCAGCCTCGGTTCATCCCGCGCCTGGCGATCAGCGTCGACTGGTTCGACATCAAGCTGCGTGGCGCGATCGGGGGCATCGGCGCGGATACGATCGTGTCCGTGTGCACCAAGACGTCGGATCCGTTCTTCTGCGGCCTGATCCACCGCGACCAGTTCGGGTCGCTGTGGCGGTCTTCCAACGGTTATATCGTTGATACGACGCAGAATATCGGCGGCATCGAAACCCGCGGCATCGATATCAACGCGAGCTATAGCCACTCCATCGGTTCGTGGGGCTCGCTTGGCTTCACCTTCGTCGGCACCTGGCTCGACCAGCTGAAGACGACCACCGGCGTGGTGGCCCCGGGCGTCGATCCGACCTATGACTGCGCAGGCCTGTACGGCAACGTCTGCGGCATTCCGAACCCCGAGTGGCGCCATCAGCTTCGCGTCACGTGGAACGCGCCCCATGGGATCGGCGCGTCGGTTCGCTGGCGCTACTACAGCAGCGTCACGCTCGATGCGGTGGAAGACAACACCAACCTGTTCAACGACTCCGCATCCGGGCCGGCCCCTGGCGGTGTCGCCCGTCCGGGTCTCGCAAGGATCGGCGCCCAGAACTATATCGATCTGGCGCTCACCTTCCGGATGAGCAATCACTATTCGTTCCGTCTCGGCGCGAACAACCTGTTCGATCGCCAGCCGCCGATCACGGCCTCCCAGGCCTGCCCGGCGGGCATCTGCAACGGCAATGCCTTCTCGCAGGTGTACGACGCTCTCGGCCGGTACATTTACGCCGGCGTCACGCTCGACTTCTAAGGTCGAACGCGATCAACTTCAGGATGGCGGGCCTTCGGGCCCGCCATTTTTCTTTGGCGCCGAATCCGCTAGACGTTGGGCGTGACCAGCCAGACTCCCAGCTCCGCCCTCGCGCTCGAGGCGCAGGCCGATCGGGCGGCCGGCCATGGCGGCCTTGTGGAGGCGCGCCGGCTTCTCGACGCGGCGACGCGCGCCGAACCGGGTCGAATCGAACCCTGGCTCAAGCTCGCCGCCATCTGCCGCGGCCTTGGCGATCTTCCTGGGGCGCTGAGTGCGGTCGAGGGTGCTCTCACCGCGGAGCCACTCGGGTTCGTGCCGCTGTTGCTCAAGGCGAACATTCTCGAAAAGCTCGGCCGCCAGGGCGAAGCGGGCGAGATTTACGGCTATGCACTCGCCCAACAGCCGCCGGACATACCGCCGCATCTCGAATCGATGATTGAGCACGCGCGACGGGCCCATGCCGCCTATCTCTCTGCCGAGGACGAGCGACTTCAGAAGGCGCAAGCCATGGCCGGGGCGCCGCTGACCGATGCGGAGGAGGCGCGCCTCGCTCGGCTTCGCTCGAACATCCTGCGCAAGACCCGGCCGTACCATTCCGAACCCACGCATTTCCACTATCCGGGCCTGAGGGAGCGCGAGTTCCACGATCCGGAGCATTTTCCGTGGCTCGAGCGCCTTGCCGCCGCGACGTCGGCCATCGCCGAAGATTTCCACCGGGTCGCCAAGGCTGAGCGCGCCGAGCTCGTGCCCTATATCCAATACCCCGACAGCGCGCCCGTGCGGCAGTGGGCGGAGCTCAATCGCAATCCCGCCTGGACGGCGATCCATCTGATCAGAAATGGAGAGATCGTCACGGCCAACGCGCGGAACTGTCCGGCGACCATGGCGCTGCTCGACACGCTCGACCTTCCGGCCATACCGGGGCGCGGGCCTAATGCGATGTTCTCGCTGCTTGCGCCCGGTGCCCACATCCCGCCGCACAACGGCGTCGCCAATACCCGCCTCGTCTGTCACCTGCCGCTGATCGTGCCGGATGGCTGCTGGTTCCGCGTTGGCGCGGAGCGACGACCCTGGGTCGAGGGCGAGCCCTGGATATTCGACGACACGATCGAGCATGAGGCGATGAATCCGAGCGACCGGCTTCGCGTGATCCTGATCCTCGATACCTGGCACCCCGATCTCTCGCCGGCTGAGCGCCTGGCGGTATCCGCGATTCTCGCCGCCAGCGACTCCGGAGGGGGAGCGCAGGCATTGTGAAGACGCAGGCGCGCGCTCTCCTTGCCGGGCTGGGACCGGCCGACGCCGATTCGGTCTTCCGCGCCGCCGTGACGGCCGTGAAGCATGGCCTTCACGATGAAGCGCTCGCGCCGCTCGAGGCGGCGGTCGATCGCCATCCACACGACGCTCGCCTCTGGCAGATGCTCGGCCTCGCCCACCGCGGCCGCGAGGATTCGGTCGCCGCGCGCGATGCCTTTGAGAAGGCGGCGCAGTTGGCTCCGGGCGACCCGCTGATCGCTCATTCACTCGCCAGGGTGACGATGGAGGCTGGCTTCCCGGCCGCGGATCTCTTCGCCCGCGCCGTCGCCATGGCGCCGGACGACGGCGCGGTGCGCCAGGGCTATGCCGCCGCATTGTTCGCCGAATCGCGGATGGACGAGGCGATTGCGATGCTCGACGCGGCGCTGGCGCGTTCGCCCGCCTGGACCGCCGGACACGAGACGGCGACGCGACTGCGCTGGATGCGCGGCGACGGTCCCGGCTCGACCGCGACCTACGAACGCGCGCTCGCCGCGCAATCGGGGCGCCTGGACCTGTGGCAGTCACTGGCGGCCCTCCTCCTTCAGGGCGAGCAATATGACGAAGCGCTCGCCGTGATCGCGCGGGCCCGCGCCGCATCGGGGCCCCAGCCGAGCCTGGATCGGCTGGAGACGATTTGCATCGCCGAAAGCGGCGACATCGAGGCAGGCGACCATGCCTTCGCGCGGCTGGGGACGATCGCGGACGTGCCGATGGCCGTCCGTTACGCGCGGCACCTGCTGCGCGCCGGGCGCGCGTCGGAGGCGGCGGCCTTCGCGGAAGCCTGGATCGATCGCGACCCGGGTTTCCTGATGACGCCTTATCTTGCACTCGCCTGGCGCCTCACCGGCGACACGCGCTGGGAATGGCTGGAAGGCGATCCGCGGTTCATCGGCGTCTATGATCTTGGCGCCCGGATCGGTTCGCTGGATGCGCTGGCCGACCGCCTGCGGGGCCTCCATCTCGCGACCCGCCAGCCGCTCGACCAGACCGTGCGCGGGGGGACGCAGACGGACGGACCCCTGTTCGCCAGGGCCGAGCCCGAGATCCGTGCGCTCCGGCAGGCGATCGTCGAAGCGGTCGAAGCCCATGTCGCCCAGCTTCCGGCGCACGATCCGCGCCACCCGCTCCTTTCGGCGCCGCGCGGACCGGTCCGCTTCGCTGGCTCCTGGTCCGTGCGGTTGAGCGATGCTGGTTTCCATGTGAACCATGTCCACTCGGCCGGCTGGCTGAGCTCAGCCTTCTATGTGGAGCTTCCGGGCGGCGCCCTCGGCGGGGCCGGCCATGATGGCTGGCTGACGCTCTGCGAGGCAAAAGAGCTGGGCCTCGATCTGCCCCCGATCCGCCTGATCGAGCCGAAGCCTGGCCGATTGGTTCTCTTTCCCTCCACGATGTGGCATGGCACGCGACCGTTCGCCGCCGGCGAGCGGCTCACCGTCGCCTTCGACGTCGCCCGACCGAATGACTGATCCGATGATCCAGACCGAGTCCCAGCTCTCCGCGGCCATAGCCCTCGTTCGAGGCGGCGACCTCGCCGCCGGCCGCGCGCTGCTCGAGGCGGCGCTCGCCGACGCGCCGACCGACCGGGCGCTGCTCGGCCTTGCCGGGATCGTCGCCGGCCAGCTCGGTGACACGGGCGCGGCGATCGCGCATTTCCGCCAGTTGCTTGAACTCGCGCCCCAGGATCGCGGTGCCCGCATCAATCTCACCACCGCGCTGATTGCCAGCGGCGAGCTGGAGGAGGCCCTTGCCGTCGCCCGCTCCGGGGAGGGCGAGATCAAGCTCCGCCGCCTTGTCGGCTATATCTGCCAGCAGCTTGGCCGGTTGGACGAAGCGGAGGCAGCGTATCGCGAGGTCGTCGCGGCGGTCCCGAGCGATTATGAGACGTGGAATAATCTCGGGAATGTCTGCGAGGCAAAGCGAGACATTGACGGTGCGATCGTCGCGTTCGAGCGGGCGATCAACCTTCGACGCGATGCGATCCCGATCTACATCAATCTCGCCCGGACCCTGACCGACGTCGATCGCGACGAGGCGCGTCTGCGGACGATGATCGAGGCGGCGCGGATCGCGCCGGACGACCCACAAGTCCAGCTCGAGCTCGGTCTTGCTCATTCGGTGATGCGCGATTTCGATGCGGCCGAGCAGGCCTATCGCGCTGCGATTCGGAACAGCGCCGGCTTCACCCCCGCTTTCCTGGAGCTCGGATTGCTGCTCGAGCGGCTGAACCGGTTCGACGAGATCGAGGCGCTTGTCGAAGAGGCGCGCAGCCGCGGGGCCGCCGGTCCCGAGGTCGATTTCATCCGCGCGCTCTGCCTGCGTCGACAGGGCCGCAGCGAGGAAGCGCTGGCGCTTGCCGAAGCGACGCCGCCGACGATCAATCGCAATCGCCGCGCCCACCTGCTGGCCCAGCTCTATGACAGCGTCGGCGATGTCGACAGCGCCTATGCGGCCTATGTGGAGATGAACGAGGCTGCGCTTGCCGCGCGGCGCCCAGCCGAAGGGCCCACCTTCATCGAGAAGGTGGCCGCGAGCGCCGCGTTGCTGACTCCGGAACGAGTGGCGGCCTGGCGGCCGATCGCGATCGACCGGCAGCCACCCGCGCCGATCTTCCTGATCGGATTCCCGCGTTCCGGCACGACGCTGCTCGACACGCTGCTGATGAATCTGCCGAACCTCCACGTTCTCGAGGAAGTGGAGGTCGTTCCGCGCGTCGAAGACTGGCTTGGCGGAGACGAGCGGATCGCCTCTCTGACCGATGTCGAGGCGAATGCGCTGCGCCAGCGCTATTTCGAGGTGCTCGACGAGCTGGAGCCGGCCGCGCCCGGCCAGACGATCGTCGACAAATATCCGCTGCACATGGTGCGTATGCCGTTCATCCATCGCATCTTTCCGGAGGCCAGGGTCATCTTCGCCGAGCGCCACCCGTGCGATTGCGTGCTGAGCTGCTTCGCCTCCAATTTCAATCTCAACCAGGCGATGCTCAACTTCGTGACTCTGGACGGGGCCGCGCGGTTCTACGACACGGTTTTCGATGCCTGGACCCGCGCGCGCGATCTCTTGCCGATCGACGTGCATCATGTCCGCTACGAGCGGATGGTGGTCGACGCCGAGAGCGAAATGCGTGGCCTGCTCGATTTTCTCGGCCTGCCCTGGGATCCCAAGGTCCTCGACAATCAGGGCAGCGCGGCGCGCCGCGCGCATATCCGCACGCCCAGCTATTCGCAGGTGACGCAGCCGATCTACAACCGCTCGGCCGGGCGCTGGCATCGCTACCGTAAGTTCATGGAGCCGGTGCTGCCGATCCTCGCCCCCTGGGCCGAGCGCATGGGATACGAGATCTAGGCGACCGCCAGCTTCAGCGCGCCGTCGCCTTCGTCGACCTTGACCGTCTGGCCGTCCTTCACCTCGCCTTTGAGGATCGCATCGGCGAGCGGGTCCTGCAGATATTTCTGCACCGCGCGCTTCAGCGGCCTTGCGCCGTAGACCGGATCGTAGCCGACCCGGCCGAGCCAGGCCCGGGCGCCGTCGGTAAGCTCGAGAGCGATCTTGCGATCCTGGAGCAGCTTCTGGACGCGGGCGACCTGGATGTCGACGATCGGCCCCATGTGCGACGGCCCGAGCCGGTGGAAGAGGATGATCTCGTCCAGCCGGTTGAGGAATTCGGGCCGGAAATGGCCGCGCACGATCTCCATCACCTGCGGCTCGACGCTCTCGACGCTCTGATCGTCGGCGAGCCCGGTCAGGAACTGGCTGCCGAGGTTCGAGGTCAGGATGATGATCGTGTTGGTGAAATCGACCGTGCGGCCCTGCCCGTCGGTGAGCCGCCCATCGTCGAGCACCTGGAGCAGGACGTTGAACACGTCGCCATGCGCCTTCTCCACCTCGTCAAACAGGACGACCTGATAGGGCCGGCGGCGGACGGCTTCGGTCAGAACGCCGCCTTCCTCATAGCCGACATAGCCCGGTGGCGCACCGATCAACCGCGCGACGCTGTGCTTTTCCATGAATTCCGACATGTCGATGCGGACCATCGCCGAATCGTCGTCGAACAGGAATCCGGCGAGCGCGCGTGTGAGCTCGGTCTTGCCGACGCCGGTGGGGCCGAGGAACAGGAAGCTGCCAAGCGGCCGGTTCGGGTCCTGAAGGCCGGCTCGGGCGCGGCGGATGGCCCGGCTGACCGCCTCGACCGCCTCCTTCTGGCCGATCACGCGCTTGCCGAGCGCCTCTTCCATGGCGAGGAGCTTCTCGCGCTCTCCCTCCAGCATCTTGTCGACCGGAATGCCGGTCCAGCGCGAGACGACGGCGGCGATATCCTCGCTCGTCACCTCCTCGCGAAGCATCGCGCTGGAGCTCGCCGCCTGCGCCTCCTCGAGCTGGCGCTCGAGGCCGGGGATGACGCCGTAGGACAGCTCGCCCGCTTTCGCGAGATCGCCGGAGCGCTGGGCCTGCTCGAGCTGGAGCTTCGCCGCGTCGAGCTGCTCCTTGATCTTCGCCTCGGCGTGGATCTTCTCCTTTTCCGCCTGCCAGCGCGCGGTCAGCTCGGCCGACTGCTCCTCGAGCGCGGCGAGATCGCCCTCCAGAGTCTTCAGGCGGTCCTTGGACGCCGCGTCGCTTTCCTTGCGGAGCGCCTCGCGCTCGATCTTGAGCTGGATGATGCGGCGATCGAGCGTCTCGATCTCCTCCGGCTTGGATTCGACCTCCATGCGGATCCGGCTCGCCGCCTCGTCCATCAGGTCGATCGCCTTGTCCGGGAGGAAACGATCGGTGATGTAGCGGTTGGACAGCGTGGCCGCGGAGACGAGCGCGGAATCGGTGATCCGGACGCCGTGGTGGAGTTCGTATTTCTCCTTGAGCCCGCGCAGGATCGAGATCGTGTCCTCGACGGTCGGCTCGCCGATGAAGACCGGTTGGAAGCGCCGCTGCAGCGCCGGGTCCTTTTCGACATATTTGCGATATTCGTCGAGCGTCGTCGCGCCGATGCAGTGGAGCTCGCCGCGGGCAAGGGCCGGCTTCAGCAGATTGCCGGCGTCCATCGCGCCTTCGCTTTTCCCGGCGCCGATCAGCGTGTGCATCTCGTCGATGAACAGGATGATGTCGCCCTCGGCCTGCTTGACCTCGTCGAGCACCCCTTTCAGTCGCTCCTCGAACTCGCCGCGATATTTCGCGCCGGCGATCAGCGCGCCGAGATCGAGCGCCATCAGCCGACGATCCTTGAGGCTGTCGGGGACATCCCCATTCGCGATTCGCAGCGCCAAGCCTTCGGCGATCGCCGTCTTGCCGACGCCGGGATCGCCGATCAGCACCGGATTGTTCTTGGTCCGCCGGGCGAGGATCTGGACGGTGCGGCGTATTTCCTCGTCGCGGCCGATGACCGGATCGAGCTTGCCGTCCCTTGCGGCCTGGGTGAGATCGCGCGCGAATTTCTTGAGCGCGTCATAGCGATCCTCGGCCGAGGCCGTGTCGGCGGTGCGCCCGCCGCGCAATTCGTTGATCGCGGCGTTGAGCGCGTCGGCCTTGAGGCCGGCCGCGGCCAGCGCCTTGCCCGCATCGGTGGTGGAGGCGAGGGTGAGGGCGAGCAGCAGCCGCTCGACCGTCACATAGGAATCGCCCGCCTTCTGGGCGATCTGTTCGGCCTGGTCGAGCAGGCGGATCGTCTCGCCGTCCAGCGCCGGGGCGGCATTGGCGCCGCTGCCCGACACGGCCGGAATTTTCGCCAGCGCCGCATCGGTTTCGCGCCGCGCCGCCGCGGCATCACCGCCGGCCCTTGCGATGAGGCCCGAGGCCATGCCCTGATCGTCTTCAAGCAGCGCCTTCAACAGGTGCGCGGGCGCGATCCGCTGGTGGTTCATCCTCAGCGCGACGGTCTGCGCCGCCTGGAGGAAGCCGCGCGCGCGTTCGGTGAATTTCTCGAGGTTCATGTCGGTCCCTGTTCCGGTTCAGCGCCCGATGTAGTGTTGCATTTTTGCCACGCAAGCGCATCCTAGAACAGTTGGGTGGCGGGGCAAGCGTCATCGTGACACGGGCCGGTCGCGATGTGGCCGCCGGGGCATGCGCATTCGTCGTTGCACTTGCGTTTCCTGATTTTTTCGGCGGCCGTATTGCATTGACCGCACACCGCGCTAAGGTCCGCGGCTTGTGATTTCCCGGGGGTATTCCATGCGCAAGTTGTTGACCTCATTCGCCCTTGCGGCCGGCCTGTCGGTCGCCGGCCTCGTTTCGTCCGGCCCAGCCGCGATCGCGCAGCCGGCGTCGACATCGGGCGGATCGATCCAGCAGCTGGTGTCGGCGGTGAACATCCCGCATGAGGAATTCACCCTGCCCAACGGCCTGCGCGTGATCGTGCATGAGGATCACAAGGCGCCGATCGTCGCCGTTTCCGTCTGGTATTCGATCGGCTCCAAGGACGAGCCCCAGGGGCGCACCGGCTTCGCCCACCTGTTCGAACATCTCATGTTCGGTGGATCGGAGAACAGCAACACGAGCTATTTCGAGCCGATGCAGCAGATCGGCGCGACCGACATGAACGGCACGACCTGGTTCGACCGCACCAATTATTTCGAGACCGTCCCGCGCGGCGCGCTCGATCGCGCCCTGTTCCTCGAATCGGATCGCATGGGCCACCTGCTCGGCGCGGTGACGCAGCAGAAGCTCGATATCCAGCGCGGTGTCGTCCAGAACGAGAAGCGCCAGGGCGACAACCAGCCCTTCGGCCTCGTCGAATATCACGAGCTCAACGCGCTGTTCCCGGAAGGCCACCCCTATCATCACTCGACGATCGGCTCGATGGCCGATCTCGACCAGGCCTCGCTCCAGACGGTGCAACAGTGGTTCCGCGACCATTATGGCCCGAACAATGCCGTGCTCGTGCTCGCTGGCGACATCACGCTCGCCGATGCCCGCCAGCTTGTCGCGCGCTATTTCGGCGATATTCCGCGCGGGCCGCAAAACCATCCGGCCGAGGCCAGCGTGCCGACGCTTGAGGCCCGGATCGACGAGACGATGCACGATCACGTGCCCGCCACCCGCCTTTATCGCGAGTGGGTCGTCCCCGGCATCCTTGATGAATCGCAGGCGCCCCTCGATGTCGCCGCCGGCGTCCTGGGCGGACTTGCCAGTTCGCGCCTCGACAATGCCCTCGTCCGCGGCGACCAGACCGCGGTCAGCGTGAGCGCCGATGTCGAGACCTTCCACCGCGTCAGCTTCTTCAAGGTCCAGGTGGACCTGAAGCCGGGCGCCGACGCCGATGCCGTGTCGCGCCGGCTCGACCAGATCATCGCCGATTACATCGCCCACGGCCCGACCGCTGACGAAGTGCAGCGCTACGTCACCAGCTCGGTGGCCAGCCGCATCCGCGGGCTCGAGCAGGTCGGCGGCTTCGGCGGCAAGGCGGTCGCCCTCGCGGAGGGCGCGCTCTACGCCAATGACGCCAATTTCTACCGCCGTCAGCTCGCGGCCCTCGCCGCCGTCACCCCGGAAAGCGCGCGCGCGGCGATGCAGCATTGGCTGACCCGCCCGGTCTATGCCCTGCGCGTCGATCCGGGCGAGCGCGAACCCTATGAGGAGGCAGCAGGTTCGGGCGGCGCCGCGTCGTCGCACATGCCGCGTTACTATCGCACGCCCCGCGCCGACGAGCATCCGCTCGCGCCGAACCCGTCGGCGGCCGGCAACGACGCTGCGCCCGCGACCGGGCGGCGCCCGCTCGCCTATGACGTCGATCGCTCGCATCTGCCGCCTGTCGGGGAGATCGCCGATCTCCAGTTCCCGCGGATCGAGCATGCCCGCCTGTCCAACGGCATCGAGGTGACCTTCGCGCGCCGCACGGCCGTCCCGGTGGTCCGCGTCTCCGTCCAGTTCGATGCCGGTTATGCCGCCGATCGGCCGGAAACCTCCGGCCTCCAGAGCTTCATGGCCGCGCTGCTCGACGAGGGCACCGCGTCGCTGAACTCGATCCAGGTCGCGGAGGCGCGCGAGCGGCTCGGCGCCCAGATCACCGCGGGGGCGGGCCTCGATCGCACCTCGGTCACGCTGGCGGCGCTGAAGCCGATGCTCGGCCAGTCGCTCGATCTCATGGCCGACATCATCAAGAATCCGGCCTTTGCCCAGAATGAGATCGATCGCCTGCGCGGGCAGCGCCTGGCGCAGATCGCGGCGGAAATGTCGCAGCCGCAGGGCATCGCGCTGCGGACCTTGCCGCCGTTGCTCTACGGCACCGGTTATCCCTACGGGACGCCGTTCACCGGATCGGGCTCGCCGGAGGCGGTGCGCGGCTTCACCCGCGACCAGATCGTCGCCGCGCATGACGCATGGATCCGCCCGGATACGGCGCAGATCTTCGTGGTCGGCGACACCACCCTGGCCGAGATCGTGCCGATGCTCGAAGCCCGCTTCGGAAACTGGCGCGCGCCGTCCGTTGCGCGCGGGACGAAGAGCTTCGCCACCGCGATTCCGGACCCGCGTCCGCGGATCATCCTGGTCGATCGTCCGCAATCGCCGCAGTCGCTGATCCTTGGCGGCGCCGTGCTCGGCGTGAACGGGACCGACGACCTGCTCGATCTCACCGCGGCCAACGACGTGCTCGGCGGGAGCTTCCTGTCGCGGCTCAATACCGAGCTGCGGGAGACGCGGCACTGGTCCTACGGTGTCTTCGGCATCGTAAACCAGGTCCAGCACCGGGTGCCCTATATCGTCTTCGCCCCGGTCCAGGCGGACCATACGGGCGATGCGCTCGGGGCGCTGCGCACGCAGATGACGGAGTTCCTGGGGTCGCGCGGCGTCACCGCCGACGAGCTCGAGCGCACCGTCAACGGCGGCATTCGCGAGCTGCCCGGCAGCTTCGAGACGTCGGCCGCCGTGCTCGGCGCGCTGCAGCAGAACGCGCTCTATGGCCGGCCGGACAATTATTATGACACGCTCGCCAGCCGCTATCGCGCGATGACCCCGAGCCAGCTCGACGCCGTGGCGCGCCGCACGATCGATCCGTCCAAGTTCATCTGGGTGGTGGTCGGCGATGCCTCGCGGGTCCGCAGCCAGCTCGAGCCGCTTGGTCTGCCGATCGAAACGGTGGGCGCGCCCGCGCCCGCCGCGGCGCCGGCCGCGCACTGATCCCGGATCGGGCGGGGGCAATAGCTCCCGCCCGTCCGTTTCCGTTCCGGGATCGGCCGAACCGCGCGGGCGTGCCGCCGGCGCGATCAGCTCAATGTCGTGACATGGCCCATCTTGCGCCCGGGTCGGGCCTCGCCTTTGCCGTAGAGGTGGAGGTGGGCCGCGGGATCGGCGAGGATCGCCGGCCACTCATCCGCCTCGGCGCCGATCAGGTTGCGCATCTCGGCCCCCGCAGCGGTGAGCGCCGTCGCGCCGAGCGGCAGGCCGCAGATCGCGCGGACGTGATTTTCGAACTGCGAGGTCGTCGCACCCTCGATCGTCCAGTGGCCGCTATTGTGGACGCGCGGGGCCATTTCGTTGAACAAGGCCTCGCCGCCAACGGCAAAGAATTCGACGGCCAGAACCCCGACATAGTCGAGCGCCTCGGCAATGGCGCTGGCGAGCCGCGCACCCTTTTCGATCGCCGGCGCGAACGTGGCGGGCGCGGGAACCGTCGAACGACGAAGGATGCCGCCTTCATGCTCATTGCGCGGCGCATCCCACAGCACGATCCGGCCATCCCCTCCCCGGCACAGCAGGATCGAAAACTCGCCGTCAAAGGCGACGAAGCCTTCCAGAACCGACGGCGCGCCGTTCACCGCGGCCCAGGCCGCATCGGCATCTCCCGGCGCCATGAGCCGCGCCTGGCCCTTTCCATCATAGCCGAGCCTCCGCGTCTTCAGGATCGCGGGCGTGCCGATCCCGGCCATGGCCGCGTCGAGGCCGGCGCGATCGTCGACCGCAGCGAACGGCGCAGGGCGCCCGCCAAGCTCAAGGACGAAGCGCTTTTCGGCCAGCCGGTCCTGCGCGATCTCCAGCGCGCGCGGCGGGGGGTGAAGCTCTGAATGCTCGCCGAGCGCCTTGAGCGGGCCGGCGGCGATATTCTCGAACTCATAGGTGACGATGTCGACCTGGTCCGCGAAGCGCGCCAGCGCCTCGGCATCGTCGAACGCTCCGCGGGTGAAGCGCGCGGCGACCTCGGCCGCGGGCGGTGCCTCGCCGGGCGCGTAGATATGGCAGCGATAGCCCAGAGGCGCGGCGGCGAGCGCGAGCATCCGCCCGAGCTGTCCGCCCCCGACAATCCCGATGGTCGCGCCCGGCGGGATCATTCCGGGCGTTCGTCGACCGCGTCGGTCTGCGCCGCGCGCCAGGCATCGAGCCGCGCTGCAAGCGCATCGTCGCCAAGCGCGAGGATGGCGGCGGCGGCGAGCCCGGCATTGGCGGCCCCCGCCCGACCGATCGCATAGGTCGCGACCGGCACGCCGGCGGGCATCTGGACGATCGACAGCAGGCTGTCGAGACCGCTCAGGGCTTTGGATTCGACCGGAACGCCGAGCACGGGCAGCCGCGTCATCGACGCCGCCATGCCGGGCAGATGGGCTGCCCCGCCGGCCCCGGCGATGATCGCCTTGAGCCCGCGTCCGACGGCGCTGGTCGCATAATCGTAGAGACGCTGCGGCGTGCGATGGGCGGAGACGACGCGCGTCTCATAAGCGATGCCGAGAGCGTCGAGCATCTCGGCGGCATGGCGCATCGTCTCCCAATCGGAGCGGCTGCCCATGATGATTCCGACGAGCGGCGCGGCTTCGGCCATTTCTCGACCCCCTGAACGGCGAAGCGCAGTCCTTAACGGCGGCGCGCCCGCCCGGCAATGCGCCGGCTGCTTCGCGGCTTGTTAACCAGTCCGCGCTATGCGGCGTGCGAGGGATTTGCGGATGGCTGACGTGGAACGCAACGATGAGCTGGATGGTGCGGCGCGCGCCGCACTCGATCGCCTCGCTGACGAGAATGCGCTGCTGCGCGCGGCGCTCGCCGACGTGCGCGCGCGCGTGGCCGAGCTCGAGGCGAGCGCCGACTGCGATCCACTGACCGGCCTTCCCAACGAGCGCGAGCTTGCCCGCCATCTCGACAGGGTCGTGAGCCAAAGTGGGCGGCACGGCACCCCCGCGGCCTTCCTTGCCATCGACATCCGGTCGCTGCGCGAGATCAACGCCCGACACGGACGGGTCGCCGGCGATGCCGCGCTCCGCCATCTCGGCCGGCTGCTCAAGGGGCTCATTCGGGCGAGCGACGTGGTTGCGCGCATGAACGGCGGCTTCGCCCTGATCCTCGACCATCTCGACAGCGAATCGGCGATCGAGACGGGCGAGCGGATCGCGCGCTTCGTGGCCGGCCAGCCGCTCGACATCGGCGGCGCCGACCTCGTGCTCGACCTCACCGTCGGAGTCGCTGCGATCCTGCCAGGCGATGGCGCCGACGACGTCCTTCACCGCGCCCACCGCAATCTGGCGCGGGTCAAGGAATTCAGCGCCTAGCGGTCCTTGAGATAGTAACGCTCGATCGCGTTCAGATCATCGTCGAGTTCATAGACGATCGGCTGGCCAGTCGGGATTTCGAGGCCGGTAATCTCGTCGTCCGGAATGCGCGACAGATGCTTGACCAGCGCCCGCAGCGAATTGCCATGCGCGGAGATCAGCACGCGCTCCCCCGCCTTCAGCGCCGGCGCGATCCGGGTGTCCCAATAAGGAAGCACCCGCGCGATCGTGTCCTTCAGGCTCTCGGTCGCCGGCACTTCGATCCCGGCATAGCGGCGGTCCCGGGCGAGGTCATATTCGCTGCCCGGCGGGAGCGGCGGCGGCGGGATGTCGAAGCTGCGCCGCCAGATCTTCACCTGCTCGTCGCCATGCCTGGCCGCGGTCTCCGCCTTGTTCAGCCCGGTGAGCCCGCCATAGTGCCGCTCGTTCAGCCGCCAGTCCTTCTCCTCGGGCAGCCACAGCCGGCCCATCGCCCTGAGCGCGATGTGGAGCGTGCGGATCGCGCGGGTCTGGAGGCTGGTGAAGCAAAGATCGAAATCGAGGCCCTTGGCGGCGAGCAGCGCGCCCGCCGCCTGCGCTTCGGCCTCTCCCTGCGGCGTCAGATCGACATCCCACCAGCCGGTGAAGCGGTTTTCGAGGTTCCAGGCCGACTGGCCGTGGCGGACGAGGACGAGGCGCGGCATCAGGCTTTCCGGTAATCGGCGATCCGGCCCGACACCGCGTGGAGCGCGTCGAGGCAGGCGCGGGCGAGCAGGCGGCAGCGATCCGGCGACCAGCCATAGGTCTCGTCCGGAAGCGCCTCATTGTCCTTGAACGGCATTTCCAGCGTCATCGAGACGGCACCATAGCGCTCGGCGAGCTGGGCGGTGGACATGGAAAGGTTCGCCTGGCCCGGCGCCGGCACTTCATAGCCCTTCTCGGTCTGGAAATCGGGGGTCGCGGCGACCAGCGCGGTCGAAAAGGCCTCGAACAGGTCCTGTTGCGACTGCTTGAAAGACGGGATGCCCTCGAAGCCCGCGAGGAAATTGGCGGCGATCGCCTCGTCGCCATGGACGTCCATCGCAAAATCGACGCCGGTCTTGTCCATCTCGTCGCGCACGTAGAGCACTTCCGGGCTCCTCTCGGCGCTTGGCGCGTGCCATTCGCGGTTGAGATTGACGCCGACCGCGTTGGTGCGAAGGTGTCCGCGCTTCGATCCGTCCGGGTTCATGTTCGGAACGACGTGGAAGGTGAAGCGCTCGCGCAGCTTGCGGACGACCGGGTCGGCCTCGTCGAGCAACCGCTCGAGCGCCCCTTCCATCCACCATTCGGCCATCGTCTCGCCGGGATGCTGCCGCGCGTAGAGCCAGGCCTGGAGCGGGCCGCCGGGAAGCCTGAAATAATCAAGCTCCTGCCCGTCGAGCGTCTGGCCGAGCGAGCGATATTCGACGCCGGGCTGGGCCGCGACCGAGGCGACGAGATCGTGGTGCCGCTCCATCGTATAGGGCGCGAAATAGGCGATCCACACGCTGTCCGACGCCGGGGTCAGGCGGACCGTCAGCGCGCCGGCTTCATAGTTGCTGTCGACCCGCGTCCATTCCTCGCGATCATAGGACATGCAGGCGCGGTAATTCTCCCAGCCATGCGGATAGGCGGAGCCGGCGCAATTGGTGATGCGAAGCTGGAGATCGCGGCCGGCGCCGCCGGTCAGGCGGAAATAGAACCACTGGTAGAAATCGGATTGATGGTCCTTGACGATCTCGAGATCGACACGGTCGCCGTCGATTGCGACCAAACGGATATTGCCGCCGTCGAAGGCGCTGGAAACGGAGAGAGTCATTGCTTCCCTGGATGATGAAATGGGGGGTCAGCGCACTGTGATAGTGCGACCGGACTCTCCAGGGAAGTCTTGAAACAGGGCGGTCGCCAGCCTATCCACCGCCACCCGCTGATCGGCCAGCGGCGATCCGGCCGCGGCCTCGATCTCCGCGCGACCTTCCCAGGCGACGGTTGCATCCGATCGGCGCTGGATGCGGATCGCGAGACTGGTGACGAGGATCCCGCCGCGGCGCGCGCCGCCGATCGGGATCGTCCCGCCGACGCCGACGCCCACGCCGCTGCGATAGCCGCCCGTCGCGCCGCCAAGGCCGATGCTGAGCCCGGACCGGCGCGCCGGCCCCTCGCGCATCGTCTGGACCACGCGCATCGTCGCCACCTGTTCCGATGTCGCGCCGGGCGGGGCGATCGTCCAGCCGAGCCGGGTAAGCTCGCGGGCGACCGGGCCCGAAAGCTGCGCGAATTCCAGGCTTCCCGCGTCGCCCGAATTGCCGGGCTCGATCAGGATCGAACCGCGCGCGATCGGCTCGCCGAGATGGAATCGGGTGACGCTGGCCCCGGCGCGGGCGCCGGAACCCTGATCGGTGGCACATCCGCCAAGGAGCGCCGCGGCGGCGGCGAGCGCCAGGCCCGAACGAAGCAACGACATGCGCATCTCAACCTCCCGGACGGGTTTTCAGGCTCAAGCCATCTTAGCCGCTTTTCGGGCGGAAGCATCTTCCAATCGTGCGGCGCGGATTGGCACGTGGTTGCACAGGAAGGCCAAGCGCGGGCGCAACAATGCGAATTGATGACGACCGCCGATCGCGCATTGCGGCGGGTGGCTCGATCATGTTGTTTTCCGGCCGCCCACGATTCGTAACAGGGGGAATTTTGATTATGAAACTGGTATCCACGGCCCTCCTCGCGGCTGGCCTGATGACGCTCGCCGCGTGCGGCGGCGGCACCGCCAACAATGCGGCCGATGTCAATGCGGCGGACGAGAATCTCGCGATTCCGGCCGACGATCTCGGCAATCTTTCGGACAATGTCGCCGACGCCAATGCGGTGGACGCGAACGCGACCGATGCCGCCGCGGTCGACGCGAACGCGGTCGACGCGAACACTGCCAACACGCAGTAAGCGCTCCTGATCCGCTGAGGTCTCCCTAGGTTGAAGCGGTAAGCCTCGCCCCCGGCAATACGCCGGGGGCTTTTTCACGCGCGCGTACCATCATCGCCGAGCGGATAGGCGGTGGTGTGCTTGACCCGCTCCATCGCGAATCGCGACGTGACGTTCTTGAGCGGCACGCGGGCGATCAGCCGACGATAGAAATCGTCATAATCGGCCATCGATCCGACCGCGACGCGCAGCAGATAATCGATCTCGCCGGCCATGCGGTAAACCTCCATCACCTCGGGCATGGCGGCGACCGCGTCGGCGAAGGCGCCGAGCCAGTCGGGTGTGTGGTCCGGCGCCTCGATCTCGACGAAGACGGAAATGCCGAGCCCGATCGCCTTGGGATCGACCAGCGCCACACGCCGCTCGATAATCCCCTGCGCCTCGAGCTTCTGGATCCGCCGCCAGCAGGGCGTCTGCGAGAGGTTCACGCGGCTCGCGATCTCGGCGACGGGAAGCGACGAATCCTGCTGGAGGATGGCGAGGATGCGAAGGTCGGTGCGGTCCATATCTGCCCCTGGAATATTTTTGCGATTGACGCCTCTATATAGCCTGCCGGGAGCACAAATTTCCATTCAAAAGCGAAGATCGCGGCCGATTTGTTGTCTGCCGTGGCGGTTGACTTCCTCGCCCCGCCCCACTAGGTGAGCGCCTCGCTTTTCAGACAACCCAGAAGCTTGAAGAACAGGCAGGCAGCGCGCGCCATGAAGATCCGCAATTCCCTGAAGTCCCTGAAGTCGCGTCACCGCGATTGTCGCGTGATCCGCCGCCGCGGCCGGACCTACGTCATCAACAAGACGAACCGCCGCTTCAAGGCGCGCCAGGGCTGACGACCGGCCGGCTCGCGCCGGTTCCCAGCGAATGCGATATCACGAAGCGCGCGCGCCGATGTGGCGGGCGCGCTTTCAGCTTGTCCTGTGCCGATCGAGCTCGTCGCCGATCAGGCGGGCGACATGCACCACATTGGTCGATCCGGGCACGCCGAAGGGGACGCCGGCGGTGACGATCAGCCGGTCGCCACCCTTCGCGATCGCGTGGCGCAGCGCCATTCGCTTGGATTTGCCGACCATCTCCTCGAAGCTGTGGACGTCGCGGGTGCGCACGGCATGGGCGCCCCACAAAAGGCCGAGCTGACGCGCGGTTCGCATCGACGGGGTGAGCACCAGCAGCGGCACGATCGGCCGCTCGCGCGCCACCCGCCGGGCAGTCGATCCCGAACTGGTGAAGCAGACGATGGCCGATGCGGTGATGGTGCGCGCCATCTCGCTCGCCGCCCGCGCGATCGCGTCGTTCGTGGTGGCGTCGGGCAGGGTCTCGGTGAAATGGACGCGGGCATAGTGGGTTGGATCGGATTCGGCGCTGGTCGCGATCCGGTTCATCATCGCCACCGCCTCGCGCGGGAACCGGCCGGACGCGCTTTCGGCGGACAGCATGATCGCGTCGGCGCCGTCATAGACCGCGGTCGCGACGTCCGACACCTCCGCCCGGGTCGGCGACGGGGCGGTGATCATCGATTCGAGCATCTGGGTGGCGACGACGACCGGGCGGCCCAGCCGCCGCGCCGCCTCGACGATCCGCTTCTGGAGCGGCGGCACCGCCTCGGGCGGCAGCTCGACGCCAAGATCGCCGCGCGCCACCATCACCGCGTCGGCAAGCTCCAATATCCCCTCGAGCCGGTCGATCGCCGACGGCTTCTCGATCTTGGCGAGCAGCGCCGCCTTGCCGCCGATCAGCCGTCGCGCCTCGGCCACGTCCTCGGGCCGCTGGACGAAGGACAGCGCAATCCAGTCCACGCCCTCTTCGAGCGCGAACGTGAGATCGGCCCGGTCCTTGTCGGTCAGCGCCGCCAGCGGGAGCACCACATCGGGGAGGTTCAGCCCCTTGTTGTTCGAGATCGTGCCGCCGACCTCGACCTCGGTCTCGATCGTCTCCGCATCATGCGCGGTGACGCGAAGGACCAGCTTGCCGTCGTCGACCAGCAGGCGCGCGCCCGCCCGCACCGCCTCGAAAATCTCCTTGTGCGGCAGTGCGACCCTTGTCGCGTCGCCCGGCTCCTTGCGGCGATCGAAAACGAACCGCTGGCCGTTCCTGAGCTCGGCCTTGTCGTCCTTGAAGCGGCCGACGCGCAGCTTGGGCCCCTGCAGATCGGCGAGGATCGTCGTCGGCCGGCCGGTTTCCGTCTCCAGCCGCCGGATCGCGGCGATCCTTCGCCGGTGATCGTCATGATTGCCGTGGCTCATGTTGATGCGGAAGGCATCGGCCCCCGCCTCGGCGAGCGCGCGGATCATCTCCGGCGTGTCGCTCGCCGGCCCAAGCGTCGCGAGGATGCGCACCTTGCGGGAGCGCGGGGAATAAGGGGCGTGGCTGGGCTCTTTTCGCGGCATGGCGAAGGCATAGCCGCTCATAGTGACAGTGCAAGGCGCTTGAGCCCGGCGGCCCCAAACCGTAGGGGCGTGCGCTCAACCACGAATCCGATGGAGCGTCACTTGGCGGAAGGAAGCATTGCGGCCGACGAATTGCGGCTGCTGATCGAGCGGATCGAGCGGCTCGAGGAAGAGAAGAAGGCGATGCAGGACGACATCAAGGACGTCTATGCCGAAGCCAAGGCGCGCGGCTATGATCCCAAGACGATGCGCACGGTGGTGCGGCTTCGCAAGATGGAAAAGCACGTCCGCGAGGAATCCGAGGCGCTTCTCGATACCTACAAGGCAGCGCTCGGGCTCGCCTGAGCCCCAGGAATGTGAAAGGGTGAGCCGATGGCCGGCCACAGCAAATTCAAGAACATCATGTATCGCAAGGGCGCGCAGGACAAGAAGCGCTCGGCGATGTTCTCCAAGCTCTCGCGCGAGATCACGGTCGCGGCCAAGGCCGGGCTGCCCGATCCCGATGCGAACCCGCGCCTCAGGGCCGCTGTGCTCGCCGCGCGGGCGCAGTCGATGCCCAAGGACAATATCCAGCGCGCGATCGACAAGGCGTCGGGCGGCGAAGCCGAGAATTACGAGGAAATCCGCTACGAAGGCTTTGGGCCGGGCGGTGTCTCGATCGTCGTCGATGCGCTCACCGACAATCGCAACCGAACCGCGACCAATGTCCGCACCGCTTTCTCGAAGAATGGCGGCAATCTGGGCGCCTCGGGATCGGTGACGCACGGCTTCGACCGGCTTGGACTGATCGAATATCCGGCAAGCGTCGGCGATGCCGACAAGGTGCTGGAGGCGGCGATCGACGCGGGGGCCGAGGATGTCGAATCCGACGAGGACGGGCACCGCGTCTGGACGACGATCGACGATCTCCACAGCGTCTCGCGCGCGCTCGAGAGCGCGCTCGGCGAAGCCGAGGCGGTGAAGCTCGCCTGGCGGCCGCAAACCTCGGTCACCGTCGGCGAGGACGACGCGCAGCAGCTCCTGAAGCTCGTCGACGCGCTTGAGGAAGATGACGACGTCCAGACCGTGTGGGGCAATTACGAAGTGCCCGACGAGGTGATGGAGAAGCTGGGTTAGCGAGGATCGGACCCCTCCCCTTTAGGGGAGGGGATCAAGGGGTGGGGACAACGTGCGGGCCGACCCGAAGCTTAGAGAACATGCTCGATCCATGCGTCGGGAACCGACCGAGCCTGAAAGGCGACTTTGGCGGCATCTTTCGGGCTCGCAGCTCGGCGGCTTCAAGTTCCGGCGTCAGGCAGCGATCCCACCCTTTGTCGCCGACTTCTTCTGCCCCGCGAAAGGGCTGATCGTGGAAGTGGATGGCGAGACCCATATCGCAGAGGCGGACGCCAGGCGAGACGCCATGCTTGCGGCCCGTGGGTTCCCAACGATCCGCTTTTCCAATCGCGACGTGATGAGCAATGTCGACGGCGTACTGACTGTCATCCGCCAGGCTCTCGAAGATCTTCCCGATCGGTGCTGGGGCGCTTCGACATACCCCACCCCAACCCCTCCCCTGAAGGGGAGGGGCTAATGGATGTCGTCATCGGCCTCGATCCCGGCCTTGCCTGCACGGGCTGGGGGGTGATCGCGGCCGAGGGGAACCGGCTTTCGCATGTCGCCAACGGCCAGGTGCGAACCGATGCGAAGCAGCCGCTGGCGGTGCGGCTGGTGCGGCTGGAGGAGGCGCTGGCGGCCGTGATCGCGGCGCACGGGCCGACCGAGGCCGCGGTCGAGGAGGTGTTCCTCAACGACAATCCGCAATCGACGCTGAAGCTCGGCCAGGCGCGGGGCGTGGTCCTGCTGGTCGCCGCGCGGCAGGGGATCGCGGTCGGCGAATATGCACCGCGGCTGGTCAAGAAGGCGGTGGTCGGCACGGGCGGCGCGGACAAGGCGCAGGTCCATGCAATGGTCCAGCGGCTCTTGCCCTCGGCGAAGATCGCCGGCGCCGACGCGGCGGATGCGCTGGCCGTCGCGATCACCCATGCACACCATCTCGCCAGCGCGCGAAGGATGAGGTGATGCCCCCGTCATTGCGAGGAGCATAGCGACGAAGCAATCCAGCGGGACTCGGATGCTGCACTGGATTGCTTCGCCGCGCTCGCAATGACGAGCTGGACCGGGTAGGCAGCAAACATGATCGCGAGGCTGCGGGGAACATTGACGGAGTTTGGCGCCGATCATGCGGTGATCGACGTGAACGGCGTCGGCTACCTCGTCTCCGCCTCCACCCGTACCCTTTCCGGCCTCGGCGCGATCGGGGACGAGGTGGTGCTCCACACCGAAATGCTGGTCGGCGAGGATTTCATTCGCCTGGTCGGCTTCGCCTCGGCCGAGGAGCGCGACTGGTTCCGGCTGCTCGTGTCGGTCCAGGGCGTCGGGGCCCGCGTGGCGCTGGCCATCCTCTCCGCCCTGTCCGCCGACGAGGTCCACCGCGCGGTGGCAAGCGGCGACCATGCGATGGTCGCCCGCGCCCAGGGCGTCGGCCCCAAGCTCGCGCAGCGCATCGTCAACGAGCTGAAGGACAAGGCCGGCAGCGTCGCCCTCGGCCCCGCCGGCACGGCCGCGCCTGCCCCGGCGGGCGGCAAGGCCCAGGACGCCATTTCCGCCCTCGCCAATCTCGGCTTCCGCCCCGCCGAAGCGGCAGCGGCTGTGGCGAAGGCCGAGGCGGAGCTTGGGCCGGAAGCCACGCTGGATGCGCTGGTGCGGCTGGCGCTCAAAAAGGCCGCGAAATGACTTCCCTCCCCGACCTTCCCGCTTTCGCGGGTGTGACGGCTGGGGCTAGGCTCCGCGCGGCATGACCGACCCTGACCGCCTCACCACACCCGAGCGCCGCGCCGAGGATCTCGACGCCGCCCTGCGCCCCAAGTCGCTCGACGAATTCGTGGGCCAACAGGCGGCGCGGGAGAATTTGCGGGTGTTCATCGCCGCCGCCAAGGCGCGGGGCGATGCGCTCGATCATGTGCTGTTCTTCGGGCCGCCGGGGCTCGGCAAGACGACGCTCGCGCAGATCGTCGCGCGCGAGCTCGGCGTCGGCTTTCGCGCCACGTCCGGGCCGGTCATCGCCAAGTCGGGCGATCTCGCCGCCCTGCTCACCAATCTCGAGGACGGCGACGTCCTGTTCATCGACGAGATCCACCGGCTCCAGCCGGCGGTGGAGGAGATTCTCTATCCGGCGATGGAGGACCGCGTTCTCGACCTGATGATCGGCGAGGGGCCGTCGGCGCGCTCGGTGCGGATCGATCTGCCCAAATTCACCCTGGTCGGCGCGACGACGCGGCAGGGGCTGATCACCACGCCGCTGCGCGACCGCTTCGGCATCCCGGTGCGGCTGCAATTCTATGCGGTGGAGGAGCTTGAGCAGGTCGTGCGCCGCGCCGCCCGTTTGCTCGGCCTGACGCTCACGCAAGACGGCGCCCGCGAGGTCGCGCGCCGCTCGCGCGGCACGCCGCGCATCGCCGGGCGGCTGCTGAGAAGGGTCCGCGATTTCGCGCAGGCGGCGGGCGACGAGAGCGTGGATGCGAAGGTCGCCGACGTGGCGCTCAACCGCATGGAGGTCGATCATCTCGGCCTCGACGCGATGGACCGGCGCTATCTCCACATGATCGCCGACATCTATCGCGGCGGCCCGGTCGGCGTCGAAACGCTCGCCGCAGGCCTTTCCGAGCCGCGCGACACGATCGAGGAAGTGATCGAGCCTTATCTCATCCAATTGGGCCTCATCGCCCGCACCGCGCGCGGCCGCTGCCTCAACGGGCCGGGCTGGACGCATCTCGGCCTGCCGCAACCGAAAGGCCAGGCCGGCCTGTTCGACGGCAAATGAAGGAGCGCCGCATGAAATCTCTCGCCCTCGCCCCCGTGATCGCTGCCGCGTTCGCGCTCGCCGCGGCGCCTGCTCCGGCGCAGGAGGCGGCGGCCGCCGCGGCGCCCGATTATTCCGATCAGGCGGCCTGGCTCTGCCTGCCCGGCCGCGACGGCGATTCCTGCGATCGACCGCTCGCCACCGCCGATCTCAACCCCGACGGCTATGGGCCGGTGCATCAGGACGCGCCGGCGGCCGATCCGCCGATCGACTGCTTCTACATCTATCCCACGGTCTCGCGCGATCCGGGCCTGAACAGCGACATGATCCCGGGCCGGGAGGAAATGGCGGCGGCCATGGTCCAGTTCGCCCGCTTCGCAAGCGTGTGCAAACCCTATGCGCCGCTCTATCGTCAGGCGACGATGGGAAGCATCCCGGCGATGATGCAAGGTCAGGACCCGGCCCCGATCCTCGGAATGGCCTATGCCGACGTCGCCGCCGCCTTTCGCTACTATCTCGATCATTACAATCGAGGCCGGCCGTTCGTGATCGTCGGCCACAGCCAGGGCTCGATCCACGGCATCACGCTGATCCAGCGCGAGATCGAGGGACGCCCGCTCGCGCGGCGCATGGTCTCGGCGGTCCTCCTCGGCTTCAATGTCGAGGTGCCGGAAGGCCGCGACGTCGGCGGCACCTTCCAGCACACGCCGCTGTGCACGCGCGCCGGCCAGACGGGCTGCGTCATCACCTATCAATCCTTCCGCGCCGAAGCGCCGCCGACCGGGCCGGGCCTGTTCTCCTATGCCAGCCGTGACGGCTGGACGGTCGGCTGCACCAATCCCGCCGCGCTCGGCAGCGATGCCGCCGCGCCGCTCGACAGCTACTGGATCGCGACGCCCGCCGGCTCGCCCGGGATCACCTGGTCGACCACCGGGGCGCCGCCCGCGACTTTCCTCCACACCCAGGGGCTCGTCTCCGGCCAGTGCCGGCATGACGGCAGGATCGGCTATTTCGCCATCAGCGTGAACGCCGACCCGAACGACGCGCGGACCGACAATATCCCCGGCGACGTGCCGCTCCCCGGCTGGGGCATCCACCTGGTCGACGTCAGCGAGGCGCAGGGCGATCTCGTCCGGGCGGTCGCGGCGCAGAGCGCAGCGTTCCTCGCGGCCAATCGGTGACGGCGGCGAGGGGAGGCGGAGCGCCCGCTCCCCCCTCAGGTCAAGGCGTGCCGCGCCCGGACGCGAAGGATGTCGACGCGAAATCGCCTCGATTCGTCCCGCGGCCGATGCGGGGGCTTGGCCGGCCTGCCCGCCACGGTTAAGCGCGACGGGCTGTGGGTGACGCGATCGACAAAGCCTATGCGGGCGCTTTCGTGGGCAGGACCCATCATTTCGCGCTGCGCGTCTATTTCGAGGATACGGACGTCGCCGGCATCGTCTATTATGCCAATTACCTCAAGTTCATGGAGCGCGCGCGATCGGACATGCTGCGCGCCGCGGGGATCGATCAGCGCGCGGCGATCGAGGCGGGCGAGGGAGTCTATGCCGTCGCCGAGGTGCAGATCCGCTACCGCACGCCGGCAAGGCTGGACGACGAACTCGTCATCCTCAGCGAACTGAAGGAGGTCCGCGCCGCGAGCGCCCTCATTCATCAGCGAGTCATGCGCGGGCCGGAGATTGTGGCCGAAGCATCGGTCACGGCCGCCTTCCTGTCGCTGGACGGGCGGCCGAAGCGCCAGCCGCGCGATTGGATCGAACGGTTCGAGCGTTTGAAAGGGGAAGCTGATTGACAAGTCTTACTCTCGTCCATGGAGCGATGTCGCCGGTCGCGCTGTTCCTGCAGGCCGACATCGTCGTGAAGGCGGTGATGATCGGGCTGTTGCTCGCCAGCGTCTGGACCTGGACGATCATCATCGGCCAGCTGCTGAAGATGGGCCGGGCGCGGCGCGAAAGCGACCGGTTCGAGCGTGATTTCTGGAAGGCGCAGGATATCGACGCGTTCCACGAGGCGCGTGGCCGCAGCGATCTGCCCTCCGCCAAGGTGCTCGCGGCCGGCATCGCCGAGTGGCGCCGCTCGACCGCCGGGCGCGCGATCGACCGCGAAGGCACGCGCGCGCGGCTCGCCGTGGCGCTGAACGCGGCGGTGGGCGCCGAGATCGACCGGCTTGCGGCGCGGCTCAACATCCTCGCCACCGTCGGCGCTGTGGCGCCCTTCGTCGGCCTGTTCGGCACGGTCTGGGGCATCATGCGCAGCTTCACCGACATTGCGGGGCAGCAGAATACCAGCCTGGCCGTCGTCGCGCCGGGCATCGCCGAGGCGCTCTTCGCCACCGCCCTTGGCCTGTTCGCAGCGATTCCGGCCGTGATCGCCTATAATCGCTTCAGCTTCGGCATCGAGCGGTTCGAGGCGCGGCTGCAGCGGTTCGCCGACGGATTCCACGGCACCCTTTCGCGCGAGCTTGAGGCGGAAGCCTGATGGCGATGGGGCCGATCAAGGGCGCCGGCCGCCGCGGCCGCAGGGCGCCGATGGCGGAGATCAACGTCACGCCGATGGTCGACGTGATGCTCGTGCTGCTCATCATCTTCATGGTGACGGCGCCGCTGCTCACCGCCGGCGTCCAGGTCGATCTGCCCAAGACCAAGGCGGCCGCGCTCGACCAGGACCAGCGGCCGGTGTCGATCTCGATCGACCGCACCGGCGCGATTTTCATCGACAACACTCGGGTGCCGGAAGGGGCGCTCGGCCCACGGCTCCAGGCGATCGCCTCCGGATCGAACGACGAGGGCGGCCCGCGTATCTATCTGCGCGCCGACAGCGGCCTCGATTACGGCCGGGTGATGGAGGTGATGGGCGAGATCAACCATGCCGGCCTTCGCCGCATGGCTCTGGTCGGCAACCCGCAGGGCGAGGCGCGCTGATGGATCGCGCGGAAAAGACGGGCTTCGGCATATCGCTGGCGGCGCATCTTGCGCTTCTCGCGGTGCTGTCGCTCGCGCTCGCCCGCGCCGCGCTGCCGCCGCCCCCCGCTGATTCGATCGAGGTGTCGTTCGTCGATCGCGTCGCGCTCCAATCCGCCGCACCGTCGCCGGCGCCAGCGCCGCCCGAACAGGGGCGCGCGCCCGAAACCGGCCCGACCGAAAGTGCCGCTCCGACGCCCGCGCCGACGCCGGCGCCGGCGCCCCCCGCGCCGCGCCAGGCCGATGTCGCGGCGAGCCCCGAGCGTGCTCGGCCGCAGCCCGCCGAAACCCGGCCGTCCCCGCCGCGCCCCCAGGAAACCCCGCCGCGGACCCGTCCCGGCACCGAGGGCAGCGCGCAACAGACCCGGCGCTCGCTGCTCGGCCCCGATCTGCTGCGCGGAATCGGCCGCGATCCCTCGCCATCGCGCGACAATCGTCAGCAGGCCGCGACGATGAGCGCGCAGGCGGCGGCGAGCATCGCTTCGGCGATCGCGCGCCAGGTCCAGCCCTGCGCCGACCAGCAGGTCAATCCGGGCCCTGGCGCCGAGCGCATCCGCACGACGATCAACCTCCGGCTCAACCGCGACGGATCGCTCGCCGCGCGGCCGCGCGTGACGGGGCAGACCGGGATCGACGACGAGAACCGCCGCTATGCCGCCCGCGTCGCCGATCTCGCCATCGCCACCTTCGTCGGCTGTTCGCCGCTGCGCGGCCTGCCGCAGGAGCTCTATGACGTTCCGCGCGGCTGGGCGAACTTCACCATGAACTACAGCCTTCCGGGATGAGGATGAGAAACGTGCGTATCGCCCTGACCATCGCCGCCGCCGCGACCGCCCTCGTTGGCGTCGTTGCTTCGAGCCAGACACCCCGGCCGCCGGCCCCGGCCGTCCAGGCGCCGCCGCCCGGCCAGCAGCAGCCCGCCCAGGCGGGGGATGATTCCGGCCAGCTCGTCGTCGATGTGACCGGGGGCCGTCGCGCGCCGATGCCGATCGCCATCCCCTACATGCCGACCCCGGCGGCGACCGGCACCGCGGCGGGCAACACCGCCGAACTCGGCCACCAGGTGTCGGACATCATCGCCAACAACCTGCGCAATTCCGGCCTGTTTTCGCCGATCGGGCCGCAGGGGCTGCCGAACGTCGCCTTCGCCCAGGTGACCGCGCCCGATTTCGGCGCTTTCGGTGCAACCGGCGCCCAGGCGCTTGTCCAGGGATTCGTCCAGGCGAATGGCGACGGCACGCTGACCGTCGGCTGCTACCTCTACGACGTCGCCTCGCACAGCGAGCTCGCCCGTCAGGGATTCGTCGTCCAGCCGGCCCAGTGGCGCCGCGCCGCGCACAAATGTTCGGACACGATCTACACGCGGCTGACCGGCGAAGGTCCCTATTTCGACACCCGGGTCATCTACGTGTCGGAAACAGGACCGGCGCGGCACCGGATCAAGCGGCTCGCGATCATGGACCAGGACGGGGCGAACCACCGTTTCCTGACCAACGGCCAGGCGACCGTGCTGACCCCGCGCTTCGCGCCGAACCAGCAGACCGTCGCCTATATGAGCTACGAGAACAACCAGCCGCGCGTCTATGTCTACGATGTCGGGTCGGGCCGCAGCCGGCCGCTCGTGTCGCAGCCCTACATGACGTTCGCGCCGCGTTTCTCGCCGGACGGCCATTCGATCATCTTCTCGATGTCGGTGAACGGCAATACCGACATCTACCGGGTCTCCTCGTCCGGTGGGACTCCGCAGCGGCTGACCAATTCGCCGGGCATCGACGACGGCGGCTCCTTTTCGCCCGACGGAAGAAGGATCGTCTTCGAAAGCGACCGGGGGGGCACCCAGCAACTCTATGTGATGAACGCGGACGGATCGAACCAGCATCGAATCAGCTTCGGCGGCGGCCGCTACGGAACGCCGGTCTGGAGCCCACGCGGCGATCTCATCGCCTTCACCCAGGTCGGCTCGTTCCGGATCGGGGTGATGAACCCCGACGGCAGCGGCGAGCGGATTCTGACCGGCGGGCCGCTCGACGAGGGGCCGACCTGGGCGCCGAACGGCCGCGTCATCATGTTCAGCCGCGCCAACGGCCAGATCTGGTCGGTCGACATTACCGGCATGGCGATGCGTCGCGTGCCGACACCTTTGGGCGCATCGGACCCATCCTGGTCCCCTTTGCGCGACTGAGCGTTTGAATACGGGCTTTCCAAGAGGAGGGAACATTATGACCATGAAGATGACGAGCCTGGCCCTGATCGCTGCCGTGGCGCTGACCGCGGGCTGCGCGCATCAGCGGCGCGACCAGCTGCCGCCGGCGCCGCCGAGCGACATGAATCCGGGCGACCAGGGCAATGGGATGGATCAGGGGAATGTCGGCAATGCCGCGGTCCCCGGCTCGCGCGCCGATTTCCTGCAGAGCGTGACCTCCGACCGTGTCTTCTTCGATACCGACAGCTATTCGGTCGACGATCGTGCCCGCGCCGTTCTCGACGCGCAGGCGCAATGGCTCAATCGCAACCCGAATGTGCGCGTCACCATCGAGGGCCATGCCGACGAACGCGGCACGCGCGAATACAATCTCGCGCTCGGCGATCGTCGCGCCAATGCGGTGCGCGACTATCTCCAGTCGCGCGGCGTCTCGCCCGCGCGGATGCAGACGATCAGCTGGGGCAAGGAGCGCCCGGCCGTCGACGGCCATGACGAGAGCGCCTGGGCCCAGAACCGCCGCGCCGTGACGGTGGTGCCGGAATAAGTCTGCTTGCCTCCCCGTCGCCTCGGCGACGGGGAGGAATGTTCAGGCCGAAAACGCCTCGTCCAGCATCCGGGCGAGGCGTTCGCCGCCGCGGACGACCTGGAGCCTCAGGACCGGGATCAGCCGCCGCACCAGAGCCTCGTCCATCACCGTGCCGCGCGGGATCGGGGTCGTGCACGGATCGGCGACCAGCGTGCCGTAGACCGATTGGCGGCTGATCTCCCAATTCTCGCGCGCCCAATCCTCGACACTGCCGCCGCGCATCGCCGCACGCTGGTCCGGCGTGAATTCGGACAGGAGACCGCGCGCCTCGCCGGGAGGCGTCGAAATCGCCCGATCGGCGAGCAGGCCGTCCCAGATGCTGTGCAGATTGGTCCGGCCGCCGATCGCGCCATAAGCGACCGTCTCGTCATTGCCGCCGCGATCGTCATGGTCGCTGGCATGGAGCGGCTGGTGCAGGTCGCCGACGAAATGGACGAGGAAGGCGAGCGCCATCAGCCGCTCGCGCACCGGAACGCTGTGATCCCTGATGAGGCGCAGGTTGCGCGCGATCTGGTCGGTCACGCAATCATGGTCGCGGCATGCGGCGCGCAGGTCGAACGGGCGGCAGATGTCGACATCGGCGAAATGCCACGAATAGGCATAGCTGAACCGGTCGCGATATCGCTTGATGCAATCGGGCCAGACGCTGAGATCCGCGACATTGGCGGCGGGACATTCGGGCGTTTCGAGCAGCCGCGATTGCGCCATCAGCCGCGACATTTCCGCCCTGGTGTGGGGCGACACCTCGATCCAGGCGATCCGAGCCACCGTCCGGTGGCCGTAATCCCACCAGGCGAGCGCCGGTGTCGAAGCAAAAGCGAAGGTGAGGAGCGCGGCGAGGCGCAGCAGGACGAATCTCATGTCCTGCCCCTATCTCCCCCGCGACGCGGGCGCAAAGCCCGGAAAAACTTGTAATGTTGGCTGTGGGGCGACGGGTGGCGGATCGAAACCGGCTGGCGGGCGCGCGCGGGCGCCGCTAGAGCGCGCCCGATGACCACGCATATCGGCCAGCCCAAGTCCGATCGCCGCATCGAAAGCCGCGACGATCTCCTCGCCGTCTTTGCCAAGGGCGAGAAGCCGGCCGCCGAATGGCGGATCGGCACGGAGCATGAGAAGTTCGTCTATCGCCACGCCGATCATCGCGCGCCCTCCTATGACGAGCCGGGCGGCATCCGGGACCTGCTGAACGCGCTCACCCGCTTCGGGTGGAGTCCGGTGATGGAAGGCGACAAGATCATCGCGCTCTCCGGTCCGGACGGCGCGATCAGCCTGGAGCCCGCCGGCCAGTTCGAGCTGTCCGGTGCGCCGCGCAGCAACATCCACGAGACCTGTACCGAGGCCGGTCGCCACCTGATGCAGGTAAAGACGATCGGCGACGAGCTCGGCGTCGGCTTCCTCGGCCTCGGCATGTGGCCGGACAAGACTCGCGAAGAGCTGCCTCGCATGCCGAAAGGCCGCTATGCGATCATGCTCAACTACATGCCGAAGGTCGGCACGCTGGGGCTGGACATGATGCTCCGCACGTCGACGATCCAGGTCAATCTCGACTATGCGTCGGAAGCGGACATGGTCCGCAAGTTTCGCGTCGGGCTCGCGCTTCAGCCGCTGGCGACCGCGCTCTTCGCCAATTCGCCATTCACCGAAGGAAAGCCCAACGGTTTCCTCTCCTTCCGCAGCCATATCTGGTCGGACACCGATCCCGACCGCACCGGGATGCTGCCGTTCGTGTTCGAGGATGGGTTCGGCTACGAACGCTATCTCGATTACGCGCTCGATGTGCCGATGTACTTCGTCTACCGCGACGGCAAATATCTCGACGTCGCCGGCCAGTCCTTCCGCGACTTCCTTGACGGCCGCCTGCCCGCGCTCCCCGGCGAGAAGCCGCTGGTGTCGGATTTCACCGATCACCTCTCCACCATCTTCCCGGAGGTGCGGCTCAAGAGCTTCCTTGAGATGCGCGGCGCCGATGGCGGGCCGTGGAGCCGGATCTGCGCGCTGCCGGCGCTCTGGGTCGGCCTGCTCTACGATTCGGGCGCGCTCGATGCCGCGTGGGACGAGGTGAAGCATTGGGGCCTCTCCGGGCGGCAGGAGCTGCGCGATTCGGTGCCGAAGCTGGGCCTCGCCGCGAAAACGCCCGATGGCGAAACCCTGCTCGACCTCGGCCGGCGCGTGCTCGCCATCGCCGAGGCGGGGCTCAACGCGCGCGCCGGGCTCAATGCGTCGGGCGACAATGAATCGGGCTTCCTCGATCCGCTGCGCGAAATCGTCGCCAGCGGCCGCACGCCGGCCGATCGACTGCTGGAGCGCTATCGGGGCGAATGGGGCGGCGACATCAGCCGGATCTACGAGGAAGAGAGTTTCTAGCGGTTTCGGCGATTTGACTTTTCGTCGTCATCCCAGCGACAAGCGCACCGACGACGAAACGAACCGGAGACGCCGATGGCCGAGCGCCGCACCCTCTATCCGCCGATCGAACCTTATGAGACCGGGCGGCTGGAGGTCGGCGACGGTCACAGCCTCTATTGGGAGCGATGCGGCACGAGGGGCGCGAAGCCGGTCGTCTTCCTGCACGGCGGGCCGGGAGCCGGGTGCAGCCCCGATCATCGCCGCCAGTTCGATCCGGCGCGCTACGACATCCTTCTGTTTGACCAGCGCGGCTGCGGGCGATCGACGCCCCATGCAAGCCTCGAGGCAAACACCACCTGGCATCTCGTCGCGGACATGGAGCGGCTGCGCGAGATGGCGGGGCATGAAAGGTGGATGGTCTATGGCGGATCGTGGGGATCGACGCTGTCGCTCGCCTACGCCCAGACCCATCCGGAGCGCGTCACCGAGTTGGTGCTGCGCGGCATCTTCACCTTCCGCCAGAGCGAGCTCGACTGGCTCTACGTCAAGGGCGCCTCGGAAATCTTTCCGGACAAATGGCCGGATTTCCTCGCGCCGATCCCGCCGGAGGAGCGCGGCGACATCGTCGCGGCCTATCAGCGAAGGCTGACCGGCACCGATCGAGCCGCCCAGGTCGAGGCCGCGAAGGCATGGAGCAAGTGGGAGGCGGAGACCGTCACCTTGCTCCCCAACCCCCATGTCATCGAGGAATTCACCGACGACGAATTCGCCGTCGCGATCGCGCGGATCGAAAATCACTACATGATCCACAAGGGGTGGCTGGAAGAAGGCCAGCTCATCGCCGGCGCGACGAAGCTGAAGGGCATTCCGGGCGTGATCGTCCAGGGCCGCTATGATTGCTGCACGCCGCCGGTTACCGCCTGGGATCTCAAACAGGCCTGGCCGGAGGTGGAGCTTCACATGATCGCCGATGGCGGCCACCTGTTCAGCGAGCCGGGCATCACCGACGCGCTGATCCGCGCGACGGACGCGTTCGCGCGCTGAAACGAGGCGCGTTCATGCCCGCGCAAGCTGGCACGGTCTAGCGCTGGTTTTGCACGGTCTGTCGTGCGTACGGGGCGACTCGCCGCCTCGAAGAGGGGAGAATTCAATGCGAACAGCCATTTCCTTTGCGGCGCTTGCCGCGGCCTTGACCTTCGCTGCGCCCGCCGTGGCGCAGACCGGCACCTATCGCGGGACGCTGGCGCAATGCGGCGACGGCCAGCGGCTCCAGCTTCGTGCCGGCCAGCGTTACATCATCTCCGCCTCGGCCGATTTCGACACCGTCCTGCGGATCCTGCGCTCCGGCGCCAGCGACGTGCTCGCCCAGGATGACGATGGCGGCGACGGGACCAATTCGCGGCTCAGCTTCGCGCCGACCGAGACCGGCACCTATATCGCCTGCGTGACTGCCTACGCCTCGAACGGCAGCGGGGCCTATACGTTGACCGTCGAGAACGCGCCGCCGCTGCCGCCGCCGGCTACCCGCCCGACCAGCACCGAGAGCGCGACCTGGCAGGTCTATGACGGCACTCTGACCTCGAACGATCCGACGGACGACGGCGCGCCGTTCGACGACTACCAGATCCAGATTCCCGATGGCCACCGGGCGATCATCAGCCTCGAATCGGCGGCGTTCGACACGGTGCTCAAGGTCTATGCCGCCAATGAGCGCGGGGCCGAGCCGGCCGCGAGCGACGACGATGGCGGCGGCGGGCTCAATTCCTTCCTGACCTTCGCGCCGGAACATGGCGGCACGTTCATCGTCCGCGCGACCTCCTATGGATCGGGCGGCACCGGCGCCTACCGGCTGCGTGTCATGACGAGCCCGGTTCCGGCGCGATCCGAACCGTCGTACGATGACGCAAGCGACGCGGAGTAAGCTTTGAGATCAGGCGTGGAATGGGGCCGTTGCGCTCCATCCACGCCGCATATTCGCGATAGGCGGGATCGGCCATAAGGTGACGTTCTTCGGTGCGCGCCCGCCAGTAATAGACGCCGCTGACGAGCCCGAGGACGACGGTGTTGCGGATCGCGTCGACGACATTGTCCGTGGTCGCGAGGAAGGGCAGGGTCGCGAACCACCAGAACAGGTTCTTCGACAGATAGGCCGGATGCTTGGAAAATGCATAAGGCCCGTGCGTCAGGATGCCGCGATCGGTAAGGTTCGAAAAGCGGATGCCGAAGGCCACTGTCGCCCAGGCATAGATGGCGGTGAGGAAGGCGAGCCACAGGCCGACCAGCGCCATGATCAGCGGATCATCGCCGAGCCAGTAGATCCAGTCCGCCGTGCCGATATGGTAATCGAGCGGCCCGCCCGGGTTCATCATGATGAATGGCGGATAGCAGATCAGCGCCGCCGCCCATCCCGCCGCATAGGGATTGGCGGTGCGGATATGCGCGTCGAGCGGCCGGAAGGTCAGCACATAGCCGACCGTCGCGAAGCTCACGTCGATCATGAACATGACGCTGATCAGCCAGCGCGCCAGATTGACCGGATTCTCGCTGACCCAGGCCGATTCGGGGTGGATCGCCTCGACCCAGTTGCCCGGCACGATCGAGATCATGAAGGCGAGGAAGAAGGCCTTGACCGCCCAGGCACGCCAGAAATCGTGGAGCGCCTGGCGGTCCGCTCGGTCGCCGCGCCCGATGAGGAGCTGGCCGAAATGCCAGGCGCCGTCCTTCGGCTCCTTCAGCCGTCGGTCGAGCCAGATCACGTAGGGGATCGAGAAGACGAGCATCGCGATCGAGGCGACGCCCAGGACGTACATCGCGAACAGCCAGGCACCGTCCCAATACCAGCGCGCGATGCAATAGGCCGCGCCAATGATCGCCCAGATGCCCCAGAGGCCGGCGATCTTCGCAATCGAGATGTCGAGCGTTTCCCTGAGCGGGCGCGGCGGCGAATCCCAGTCGATCCCGGTGGACGGGCGCCGATGCACCTTGTCGACGAGCAGCGACCAGAGGATCATGGGTACGCCGCAGGCGAGCAGCGCGGTCAACGCGGCAAGCGGCCCTTCCATGCCATAGGCGCGCGCGACGCAGGTCCAGGCGATGAGGCCGGCAAGCCCGATGAGGCCAACCCCGGTGCTGACCGCGGAGGCGGGGCGGGGATCGTAGCGCGTGTCCGGCGCGAACTTGGTTTCGGCGTTCATCGCCCCGCGCCCTAGCGCGAAGAAGTAAGCAAGCCGTGAAGGCGCCGATCTGCGGGAAAGGCGGTCCGGGCGATAAGCATTCATCAACTCATTTCCGGAGACAATGAAGGCGAAAGCCAAATCATAAGTGTGGGGAAAGCCGATGCTGGCCCAGGACCGGGTCGAGGAGACCAGCTTCTCCTTCTCAGCCGATGTGCCGTTGCCGCCGGACCGGCGGCACCAGGATCGTCACATCAAGATTCTTCGCGTCGGCGCGATCTTCGTCGACGGCCGTCGCGAGCTTTGCCTGATCCGCAACATCTCCGCGGGCGGCCTGATGGCGCATGTCTACTCCAGCGTCCGGCCTGGCCAGCACGTGACCGTCGAGCTCAAGACCAATCAGCAGGTCGAGGGCCGGGTCGTCTGGGTGCGCGAGGCCGATGCCGGCATCGCCTTCGATCACGAAGTCGATATTGAGGAGCTGCTCGCCAATCCGGCGCAGCTCGACAATGGCTGGAAGGCGCGGGCGCCACGCGTCGAGGTCGATCGAGCCTGCGTGCTCCGCGTCGGCGCGCGCACCTATCGCGTGCGCACCCGCGACATTTCCCAGAGCGGTATCAAGATCGAGTTCGACCGGCCGATCGGGTCGGATACGCAGGTCATGGTGACGCCCGAGGATTTCCGTCCCGTTGCCGGCACCGTGCGGTGGCAGCAGGGCGGGGCCTGCGGCATCTCGTTCAACCAGCTCGTGCCGCTGGCCGAGCTGATCGCCTGGCTCAAGAGGCGCTAGACCAGCGCCGACTCACGGCTGGCCCGTCTCGCGGACGGGGCATCGCGGCGATGGGCGTGGAAATCGCTGGAGCGGGTGAGGGGAATCGAACCCCCGTCGTAAGCTTGGAAGGCTTCTGCTCTACCATTGAGCTACACCCGCGCCGGCGCGCTCCAGTGCCAGAGCGGACGCCCCCGCGTCAACCGGCTCGGCCGGGTGGGGCGATCGCACCGTCAATGCAGCCCAACCTGTCCGGCGAGGCTCGCGTAGATCGCTTGCGAATCGTAGCCGAGGCCGTGCTTGAACACGATGATCGGGCGGGTGATCGCGGTGATGTCGCTCGCAAGGTCGCCGTCGAGCAGGACGAGGTCGGCGCGCTTGCCGGCTTCCAGGCTGCCGGTCTCGTTCGCGATGCCGAGATAGGTCGCGCCGTTGAGCGTCGCGATGCGGATCGCCTCGGCGACGCTGAAGCCGGCTTCGTGCAGCAGCTCGATATTGCGCTGGTCGCCCAGGCCCGCGATGACATGGCCGTCGCCGGTCGGGTCGGCCCCCGCCATCAGCAGGCCGCCGGCGGCGACGAACGTGCGCTCGAACGCCATTTCCTTCCTGAGACGCAGATCGAGGAAGGCGGCCGCCGGCGCCTGGGCGGCGTGACGGGAGACCTCCCATTCCCACACCGCCGGATGGAGCAGCTCGCGAAGATGCGGGGTCGCCTCGAGGTTCGGCCGATCGCCGCCTTCGAACACCGCCAGCGTCGAGGTGATCGCGACATGGTGCTCAACCAGCGTGCGGATCATCCGCGTCACTTCGGGTGAATCGGGCGCGACATTCTGGACGATGTTGCGGATCACCGGGCCGGCACTCTGGCCCGGGCCATGCGCGCACAGCCCCGGCGCGCGTTCGGCGTCCAGTTCTCCGTCCGGCGCGCCGAAGGGACCGTGCTCGAGATTGTCGATGCCGAGCCGCGCCGCCTCTTCATAGCCGACCGAGCAGATATGGCCGGTGATCTTCATATTGTGGCGATGCGCCTCGTCGATCGCGGCGGCGAGCTCGGCGGGTGAGATGTTCATATAGGCCTTGGCCGAGGTGAAGCCGAGCGAGGCCCAGTAGCGGACCAGCGCGCGCGCATCCTCCGGGTCGCGCAGCGGATAGAGCTGGGGAATCGCCGGCGGGGCCCCCTCGAGATAGGGCGTCGTGAGGTCGAGATCGGGCCCGACCATGCGCCCCGCCTCGATCTCCCGCCTGATGCCGAGGTCGCCATAAGGATCGGTCGAGCCACCGGTCCGCGCGGTGGTGACGCCGCTGGCGAGATAGAGCTGCGGGAAGGTCACGAACATCTCGTTGGCGATGAACGGGCCGTCGATCGACGCCGGGCGGAACATATGTTCGTGCATCCCGACGAGCCCCGGGATCACCGTCTTGCCGGTGCCGTCGATCGCGCGGGTGCCCTCGGGCAGGCGGACCGTGCCGTCGGCACCGATGGCCGCGATCCGGTCATGATCGATCAGCAGGGTCTGGCCCGCGCGCGGCGCGGCGCCGGTGCCGTCGATCACGGTCACATGCTCGATCGCGACCAGCGGCCCGCGCTCGCGTACGAAATCCGGTTGCCGCGGCGGCTGGGCACGGCCCGGAAGGGCGCACAGGAGACAGGCGAAAAGCGGAAAAATCTTGCGGATCATCGGCGGCCCCCTTGGCTGGCATCGACTCGGTCTCGGCGGCGCGGAGACTGACGCCCCGATGCGCGCGGAGGCAAGCCCTAGTCGCCGCGCTCCGGCGGTTCGTCATGGACGATCCAGCTGTGGTTCTCGACGATGTAGGAGACGACCGGGCGACCGGCACGGTCGCGCGCGGGCCGATAGCGGAAGCGCCGCTCGATCAGGTCGCAGGTGGTCTCGTCGAGAAGCCGGCTGCCGCTCGATCGGGTGATGACGCAGTCGGTGACGCGGCCGTCCAGCTCGACCCGATATTCGACCGAGACCGTGCCTTCGATCCCGGCTTCGCCAAGCCCGCGCGGATAATCCGAATCGCGCAGCCGTCCGCTGAGGCGACGCGGCGGGGTGCCGCCGCCCGCGCCTCCGCCTTCGCCCGGCCCGGCGCCATTGCCGATCCCGCCGCCCGTGCCGTTGCCGAAGCCGCCAGCGCCGTTGCCCGGCCCGCGGACGGGCGCAAGGCCGGCGGTGGGGTCGGTGCCCTGGGCCGGCGCCGGCGTCGCCACCACTGGCGTCGGTCGGGGGAGGAGTGGTGGCGGCGCCTGGATTTCGGTGGGGGTCGATCGGATGTTCGGCGCCGATCCGCCCCCGGCCTGGCGCTCCGCCGGGCGCGGCGGCGGGACGATGCGACGGGGCGGCGGCCGGACCTCGGGCGGCGGGGGCGGTGGCGGCAGGACGCCGAAGACGGTCAGCTGCTCACGCATCCCGCTCCGGATCGGCCCGCCGGCAAGGCCGACGATCAGGCCGTAAGCCAGCAATCCCTGAAGCAGGGCCGCGGCAACGGCGGACCGGACGCGGTCACGATCCCACAAGCGGGACGCCTCCATGCGCCCAATCTAGGCGCAGCGACCATGGGGGCAAGCTCAGCCGGCCGCGGCGGAGGCCGTCCGTGCATTGTTCGCGCGGTCGCGATCGGGGAGCCGGTGGTCCGGATCGATCTCGGCCCGCGTCACGGTCTGGCCGGCGGGGATGAACAGGCTGGTCGAGACGTTGCGGATCCAGCTTTCGGCCGGCAGTCGATAGTCGCGGCGGCTGCCGTCGGCGAAGCTGACCCGAAGCGTCGCCGGCATCACCAGCCGGTCGTGGCTTGCGGCCACGATCTCGGTGCCGCCGCCCTCGGCCGGCGCGATCCGGTCCACCGCGAGATCGAGCTGCCAGTTGTTCGCGTACCAGCCGCGCCACCACCAGCTCAGATCCTCGCCCGCGCCGCTTTCCATCGCGCGGAAGAAATCGGCCGGCTTGGGATGCTTGAACGCCCATTCGGCGATGAAGCGGCGGAAGGCGCGATCGAACCGATCCGGTCCGAGGATTTCTTCGCGAAGCAGCACGAGGCCGAGCGCCGACTTGAAATAGGTGACCGGATGGCGCCAGCGCTCGATCACCGTGTCGGCGCGCGAGAGGATCGGGGGCGCTGAGGGATCGGCGAGGATGGGCAGGATCTCGTCCACCGGATTGCCCCCGTGCGGCGCATATTCGCCGTCGCGCTTGGGCGCATATTCGCCATGGTTGAAATCGTCGCTCTCATAGACGTCGATGAAGGTGTTGAAGCCTTCGTCCATCCAGGCATGGCGGCGTTCGTCGAAGCCGACGATCATCGGGAACCAGCTGTGCCCGATCTCGTGCGCGCTGATCCAGAACAGGGTCTTGCCGGCATCGTCGATGCCGTCGAAGACGATGCCGGGATATTCCATGCCGGTCGCCGGGCCCGCGATGTTGATCGCCGCCGGCCACGGGTAGGGGAACCAGCGGCGCGAGAATTGCTCGACCGCATCCTTCATATATTCGGTCGATCGGCCCCAGCGATCGTTGCCCTGGCTTTCGGCCGGATAGAGCGACATGGCGAGCGCGCTGCGCCCGCCGGGGAGGTTGATCCGCGCCGCGTCCCAGGCGAAGACTCGGCTCGCGCTGAACGCGACGTCGCGCGTGTTCTGCATCCGGAAATGCCAGGTAAGCGTGCCGCCCTGGCGGGGCCGCGATGCGGGATCGCCGATCTCCTGCGGGGACCGGATCATCACCGTCGCGTCGCTGTGGCGGGCCTGTTCGAGCCGGCGGCGCTGCTCGGCGGTCAGCACCTCCGCCTCGTTCACCAGTTCGCCCGATCCGGCGACGAGCATGTCGGCCGGCACCGTCACGAAATAGTCGAAATCGCCATATTCCAGATAGAATTCCTGGGCGAGGTAGGGGAGCGTGTCCCAGCCGCGAATGTCGTCATAGACGGCCATGCGCGGATACCATTGGGCAAGATCGTAGATCGGCCCGGCCTGGGCATTGCCCCAGGCCATGCGCCCGCCCCATTCGCCGGGGATCGTGAAGTGCCAGGCGATGCGCATCCGCACTTTCTGGCCATGCCCGGCGAGCAAGGCGGGGAGATCGACGCGCATCCGCGTATCGGTGACGACGTGGTTCGCGGCGACGAAATGGCCATCCTGCTCGATCTCCACCGAATCGAGGACATAGCCTTCGCTCGTCCCTTGCTGCGGCCGGCCGTTCGCAAAGGCGCCGCGGCTGTTCTCGCGGTAGAGATTCTGGTCGAGCTGGACCCAGAGCGAATCGAGCGCATCCGGGCTGTTGTTGGTGTAGGTGACGATCTCGCTGCCGGTGAGCACAGGGCCGTGGCCGTCGCCATGCTCGTCGATGCTCGCATGGATCTCGTAATCCGCGCGGTTCTGCCAGTAAGCGGGGCCGGGAAGGCCGTTGGACGAGCGATACTGGTTCACCGCCTGGCCCATGTCGAAGGGCGCGAACAAGGCGGCCGGATCGTAAGCGGGCCGGGGCTGGGCATTGGCCGTGACCGATGCGGCCAGTCCAGCCAAAGCGAATATCCACGCGGCCAGGGCCTTCATGCGATCCTCCTCGTCATCCGGCATGGCGGCTGTCCTAGCACCGCCGGCCGGGTTTGGAAGAGTCGAATTGGCAGAATGGGTTAGCCGACAGGTTCGCTCGCAATCTGTCGAAGCGCCTGTTCGAACGCCTCGGGCGGTTGCCCGCCGGAGATGAGGTAGCGCCCATCGATGATCACCGCCGGAACCGCGTTGATCCCGCGCGATCGCCAGAGCTGCTCGGCCGCGCGGACCTCGGCGGCATAAAGGCCCTGGTCGAGCACCTCGCCGGCGGCTTTCGGGTCGAGCCCGGCCTTTTCGGCCGCTTTGACCAGCACCGCGCGGTCGGACGGATTTTCGTCATTGGTGAAATAGGCCTCGAACAAGGCGTGCTTGAGCGCGGCCTGCCTGCCTTGCGTCTCCGCCCAGTGGAGCAGCCGGTGGGCATCGAACGTGTTGTAGATGCGACTCTCCGGCCCGCGCGCCATCACGAAGCCGACGGCGGCGGCGCGCTCGCGGATCACCTCGCGGTTCGCGGCCATCTGGTCGGGCGTGGCGCCGTATTTGCGGGCGATATGGTCGGCGCCATTCTCGCCTTCCGGCGCCATGTCGGGATTGAGCTCGAACGGCTGGAAATGGATGTCGGCCTCGATCAGGTCCCCGGTCCGCGCCAGGGCTTCTTCCAGGCCTTTCAACCCGATGACGCACCAGGGGCAGGAAACGTCTGAAACGAAATCGATCCGCATCGGGCGCGACATGGCCATCTCCTCATTGGTCGCGCCCGATATGGGCGGCGGCGGCCGCCTAGGGAAGGGCCGGGCTTGCGGCAGCCCACCGCGGCCGGCATGACGCCGATATGGACGATACAGGACACGCCTCCGCCCTGCGCCACTTCTTCGCCAGCGAGGCGGCGGGGGGATTGCTGCTGATCGGCGCGGCGGCGCTGGCGCTGATCGTCGCCAATGGCGGGTGGGGCGATGCCTATCGCCACCTCCTGCATCTTCCAGCCGGAACGCTTCCCATCCATGGGCCGACCGATCTGCACTTCTGGGTGAATGACGGCCTGATGGCGGTCTTCTTCCTGCTCGTCGGGCTGGAGATCAAGCGCGAGTGGCTGGAGGGCAATCTGCGCGATCCGGCGAGCCGCCGTCTGCCGCTGATCGCTGCCGCCGTCGGCATGGCGCTGCCGGCCATCGTCTATATCGCGGTCGCGGGTTCCGGCGATCTCATTCGCGGCTGGGCGATCCCGGCGGCGACCGATATCGCCTTTGCGATCGGAGTCCTCGCGCTGCTCGGCCGCCGCGCGCCGGCGAGCCTCAAGCTGTTCCTGACGAGCGTGTCGATCGCCGACGATCTCGGCGCCGTCGCGATCATCGCGATCGCTTACACCGCACGGCTCGATTGGGCCGCGCTCGCCGCGGCGGCGGTCATCGCGGCGGCGATGTATGCGATGGGGCGCGCCGGCGTCAGGCGGCTGTGGCCGTTCGCGATCGGCGCGGTCCTCCTGTGGTATGCGATGCTGGTTTCCGGCGTTCATGCGACCGTCGCCGGGGTGATCGCAGCCGCCACCGTGCCGATCGCGACCGACGAGGAAAGCTCGCCGCTCCACCGGCTGGAACATCAGCTGGCCCCCTGGGTCGCGTTCGGGATCGTTCCCCTGTTCGGCTTCGCCAATGCCGGCGTGTCGCTCACGGGGCTCGGCCTTGGCAGCCTGTTCGCGCCACTGCCGCTCGCCATCGCCGCGGGCCTGTTCCTGGGCAAGCAGGTCGGGATTTTCGGCGCGGTGCGCGCGGCGGTCGCCCTTCGCATCGCCCCTCGGCCGTCGGAGGCGTCGTGGCTCCAGGTCTATGGCGTCGCCTTGCTGTGCGGCATCGGCTTCACGATGAGCCTGTTCATCGGCGCCCTCGCCTTTCCGGATCGGCCCGACCTCGCCGAGACCGCCAAGATCGGCATCCTTGCCGGTTCCCTGCTCTCGGCGGTTACAGGCTTTCTGGTGCTTCGTCTGGCGCCGCGGCCCCGCCCGTCCGCCTGATCAGCGCGGCTTCGGGAAAGCCGATGGTGACGATCGTCCCGCGCGGATCCTCGCGCTCGCTCGCAGCGACGGAAAGGCCCATTTCCTCGGCGAAGCCCTTGACGATGGCGAGGCCGAGGCCCCCGCTGCCCTTGCGGCCCGATCCGGCGCGGCCAAGCGGCTCGAACAGCGCCGCCCCGCCGCCCGGCGGCAGTCCCGGGCCCTGATCGATCACCGACAGGTCGAGCCCGTCGCTGTGGCGGCTCGCGACGATCGCGATCGGCGTGTCCGGATCGGCATTTCGGGCGGCATTTTCGATCAGATTGATGAGGCAGCGCTGGAACAATGGCGGATCGACGGCGACGAGCGGCAGCTCGGGCGACAGATCGAGGCTGATCTTGTGGCCCGCGAGCGCTTTCTTCAGCGTGTGCGCGGCGCTCGCCACGGCGTCGGCGAGGTCGACCGGCGCGCGCGCCAGCGTCAGCGCGCCGCTTTCCATTCGAGCCATGTCGCGCAGGTTCGCGACAAAGCGGTCGAGCCGCGCGCTTTGCGCCTGGAGGGCGGCGACCAGCGCCGGATCGGCCTCCTTCTCCTTCAGCGCGCGCGTCACGCTCACGATCTTCGCGAGCGGTGATTTGAGATCGTGGCTGACCGAGGCGAGCAGCGCGGCGCGCAGCCGGTCGCGCTCTTTCAGCCGGGCGACGCTGGCCATCTCTCCCTCGAGCCCGATCCGCTCCAGCGCCAGCGCCGCCTGGTCGAGCAGGCTGAGCAGCAAGGGGAGCTGATCGGAGCGAATCGCCGCGCCGCCCTCCGCGCGCGCCAGGCCGAAGACGCCGAGCGATTTCCCGCCCGCCCGCAGCGGATGGAACAGCCAGTCCGACGCGGTCAGCGTGTCGGAGCCGAGGCCGGCCGGCTGTCCATGATCGAACGCCCATTGCGAGGCGGCCTCCTCGATCGTGCCGAGCCGGTCTTCCGGCGGCACGGCTGCGGCGAGCTTCAGGCCGTCCGCGCCTGGGAGCAGGAGAACCGTATCGACATCGAGCAGACGCGACACTTCGCCGCACAGAGTCTGGCCAAGCTCTGTCCCCGAGCTGATGCCGGTCAGGGTGCGCGCAAAGCCGGCAAGCGCCGAATTCTGGCGCGCGCTCTTGCGTGAAAGATCGGCCTGCGCGCGCACCCGTTCGGCCAGCTGGCTCGCGACCACCGCGACGCCGATCAGCACGAGCACCGTGATGAGGTTCGCCGGATCCCGGATGGTGAAGGTGTGCAGCGGCGGGATGAAGAAGAAATTGTAGAAGAGCGAGGAGAGCAGGCCGGTCGCGATCCCGGTCCGCACGCCATAGCGGGTCGCGGCGAGCATCACCGGAATCAGATAAAGCATCCCGATATTGGTGATGTGGCCGAGCGCGTAGATCGTCGTGCCGAGCAAGGTGATCAGCGCCACGGCGAGCGCGGAGACGAGATAGCCGGCGGGGCGGCCCCAGCCGCTGCCGCGCCTCGGCCCCGCCGGCCGCGGTTCGCGGTCCGCCGGCTCGTCGAGCGGCAGGACGTGGACGGCGACACCCGGGGTCTCGCGGACCAGGCGATCGACCACAGAGCCGTGGCGAAGCTCGAACCAGCGCGAGCGCGCCGATTTGCCGACCACGATCTGGGTCGTGCGATTGTCTTCGGCGAACCTTTTCACGCCTTCGATCACCGAGGGCGCGGACAGCGAGGAGACCCGTCCGCCGAGCTGGCGGGCGAGCTGAAGAACGGCGGCGACTCGCTGGCGCTCCTCGTCGGTGAACGCGCGCGCGCGCGGCGTCTCGATATGGACGGCCGTCCAGGGCGCGCGGAGCGCATCCGCGAGGCGCTTCGTCGCGCGGACCAGCCCGTCCGCCCCGGGCAGCTCGCTGACCGCCACCAGCACCCGCTCCCCCGCGGCCCAGGTGCCCGCCAGCGCATTGGCCTCGACATCATCCAGCATCTGTTCGTCGGCGGCCTGGGCGGCGCGGCGCAGCGCCAGTTCGCGCAGCGCCGAAAGGGTCGACCTGGAGAAGAAATGGGCGAGCGCACGGCTGGCCTCGTGCGGCACATAGACCTTGCCGTCCTTCAGCCGCTCGATCAGTTCGTCGGGCGGGATGTCGACGACCTCGATCTCCGCCTGATCGAGCACCGTGTCCGGGACGGTTTCGCCGACACGCACCTTGGTGAAGCTCGTGATGACGTCGTTCAGGCTTTCCAGATGCTGGATGTTGAGCGTCGCGTAGACGTCGATCCCGGCGGCGAGCAACTCGTCGACATCCTGCCAGCGCCTCGGATGGCGGCTGCCCGGGATATTGGTGTGGGCGAGATCGTCGATGAGAACCAGGGCGGGGCGACGCGCCAGCACGGCGTCGAGGTCCATCTCGGTCAGCGCCCGGCCTTCATAAGTGATTTCCCGGCGCGGGACGATCTCCTGATCGCCGATCAGCGCCTCGGTCTCGGCCTGGCCATGGGTCTCGACGATGCCGATGACGGCGTCCACGCCGGCCGCGCGGCGGCTCGCGCCCTCGCGGAGCATCTCATAGGTCTTGCCGACCCCCGGCGCGGCGCCGAGAAACACCTTGAGGCGGCCGCGGCCCTGCTGCGCGGCCGCGCGCGGACGGGCGTCGGGCGAAGGGCGCGAGTCGATATCGTCGGGCCTGTTCACTCGTCCCCCTCTGCGCCGATCCGTCGCCTTTGTCGATTGACCAGAAGGCGCGCGACGTCGTTGCGCGTCCGTGCTAAATCGCCGCGCTCAGGATCCGGGAGACTTTCGCGATGCTTCGTCTGCTCCTTGCCGCCATGCTGATCGCCTTCGCCGCGCCTTGCACCGCCCGCGTCGCCCCGTTTCCAGCCGCCTTCTCGGTCCGCGACGTGGACGTCGGTGGCGCGACCCTGCACGTGCGCGTCGGCGGCCATGGACCCGCCGTCCTGCTTCTTCACGGTTTCGGCGACACCGGCGACATGTGGCAGCCGCTCGCCGTCCGGCTGATGGCGGATCATACGGTAATCGTCCCGGACCTGCGCGGCATGGGTCTCTCCTCCCATCCGGACGATGGCTATGACAAGAAGAGCCAGGCCGAAGGCATGGCGCGCATGCTCCACGCGCTCGGACAGGATGGGCCCCTGGCGGTCGTCACCCACGATATCGGCAACATGGTCGGCTATGCCTTCATCGCGGAAAATCGCGACCGGGTGACGCGCTGGGTGGTGATGGACGCGCCCTTGCCCGGCATCGGCCATTGGGACGACCAGTATCGCAATCCGAAGACCTGGCATTTCAATTTTCGCGGCCCGGATGTCGAGCGCCTGGTCGCCGGGCGCGAGCGGATCCTGCTCGATCGCTTCTATAACGATCTTTCGGCCGATCCGTCCCGCATCGATGATGCGACCCGGCAGCATTATGCCGCGCTCTATGCCCGGCCCCGCGCGATTCACGACGCGTTCGAGCAGTTCGCGGCCTTCAACCGGGACGGGGCCGACAACCAGGCGTTCCTTGCCCAGGGACCGCTCGCCATGCCGGTGCTCGCCATCGGGGGCGATCACTCCTACGGAGCCGTCCTCGCGACCGAGATCGGCTTCGTCGCCAGCAACGTGCGCCCGCTCGTCATCGCCAATTCGGGCCACTGGCTGATGGAGGAGCAGCCTGATGCGACGGTGAACGCGATCCTCGCCTTCCTGAACGAGCGCTAGGACGGCCAGGCAAAGGCGAGCGTGGTGTCCCCGGTCGTCGCGCCGTCGGCGTCGAAGCGCCGCTCGATGATCGTTCCGCGCCCGTCCATCGCGATTGCGACGACGGTGCTGCACCGGGTTCCGTAGACCGGGTTGCGGATGAAGATGGGTGAGTTCGCCGGCTCCTGCGGCTCCTCCGACGCCGCCGCGGGCGCAAGCCCTGCCGTCGGCAGCCGATCCTCGCCGAGCGCGTCGAGCAGCGCCTCCGGCGCCGATGCGCCGTCGACGATCCAGTCGAGCAGGCGCTGCTTCAGCCGGACGGTCTTGGGCCATGGCTCGTCGAGCCTGCCGTTGGAAAGGCCGTAGAGGCCGGGAGGGAGCGACGCGCGGACCGGCTCCGGCCGGTTGGTGAGGAACAGCGCCTCCTCGCGGGTTGCGGCGATCAGGTTGAACGGATTGAAGGGATCGAGCCGCTCGGGCTCATGGCCGTCCAGCATGTCGGTCACCAGCGCGCCGCGCGATTCCCGATCGGCCACGGGCGGCCCGAAGCCGCGCAAATTGGTGACGACGGCAAAGCGGCCGCTTTCCGAGACGCCGAGCCAGGTGCCGCCGGAGCGCAGGTCGCGGCCGGCAAGGATGTCGGGACGCTCGCTCCATCGCGCGAGCGCGGCGGCGGGACGGGCGTGAAGCTCGTCGCGATTGCCGGCAACCACGAGCCGCCACTCGGGATGGGCCTGCCAGGCGAAGGCGAGGACGCACATATCGGCTCGAAGGATGGTGGACAGGGCTGGATTCGAACCAGCGTACGGGAAACCCGGGCAGATTTACAGTCTGCTGCCTTTAACCACTCGGCCACCTGTCCAGAGGGCTTCCGATATGGGAAGCGCGCGCTATTGGCGAAAGCAGGGCGGCCTGTCAACGCGGCGCGGCTTGCCAGTCTTGCGCCGGCGCGCCAATGCGGGGCGATGCGACGCAAGGCCCGCCAGGCTTCCAAGCCCGAAAACCGCCCCCGGCTGTGGGGCCGCCACGCCATCGCCGCCGCCCTCGCCAATCCTGAGCGCAGGTTCGTGCGCATCTGGGCGACGCGCGAGGCGGCGGACATGCTGGAAATCCCGAGGGAGATTCCGGTCACCTTCGCCGATGTCGCCGATCTGGGCCGGCTGGTGCCCAGGGACGCGCCGCACCAGGGGCTGGTCGCCGAGGTCGAGCGGCTCGATGATATCCTCCTCGCCGATTTGCTGGATCGGGCCGAGGACGGGCGGCCGCTGCTTGTGCTCGACCAGGTCACCGATCCGCACAATGTCGGCGCCATCCTGCGTTCGGCCGCCGCCTTCGATGCGCTCGGCATCGTGACGCAGGACCGGCACGCGCCGGGCGAATCGGGCGCGCTCGCCAAGGCTGCGAGCGGAGCGCTGGAGACGGTGCCGTGGGCGCGCGTCGTCAATCTCGCCCGCGCGCTCGACGAGATCGCCGAGGCCGGCTTCTGGAGAATCGGGCTTGCCGGAGAGGCGGAGGCAACGATCGCCGAAGCGCTCGGGCCGCCGCGCGTCGCCTTGGTGCTGGGCGCGGAGGGCGAGGGGCTGCGCGCCAATGTCGGCGCCCATTGCGATACGCTCGCGCGACTGCCGATCAGCAGCGCGATCGAAAGCCTCAACGTGTCGAATGCCGCCGCGATCGCGCTCTATGCCGCGAGCGTCGCCCGCGATTGAACGTCAATCCTCGGGCGCGATCGTCACCTTGAGGCCGTCCAGCTCCGCCGTCATCAGGATCTGGCAGGACAGGCGGCTGGTTTCCGAGCGGTGATCGGAGGTGTCGAGCAGGTCGTCCTCGTCCGCCTTGGGTCCGCCGGTCTTCGCGAACCAGTCCGGATCGACATGGACGTGGCAGGTCGCGCACGAACAGCAGCCGCCGCACAATGCCAGCACCTCGTCGATCCCATTGTCGCGGATATTCTCCATGACGCTCCAGCCGGCCTTGGCGTCCAGCGCATGTTCGGCGCCGTCGCGCGTCGTGACGATGAGCTGTGGCATGATGTCCTTTGATGCGAAGAAACGAGAGGCGTTGGCGATCGCCTATGCTAGGCCCGCGCCGATGGATCAAGCGCGGGAGCGAGCGTGGGTATTACGGCGGAGCGGTTGAAGGCATCGCTCGATGCGCTGGCGGTGATCGAGCCGGCCTTCGCGCGGGCGCGGGCCGAAATCGGCGATCCCCCGCCGCGCATCCGAGCGCGCGGCTTCGAAACGCTGCTCCGCGCGATCGTCGGCCAGCAGGTCAGCGTCAAGGCCGCCAACGCGATCTGGGACAAGGTGGAGGTTGCGACCGGCGGCGCCGGCGATCCGGCGAAGGTCGCCGCGGCGAGCGACGAGGCGCTGCGCGCCGCGGGCCTCTCCAGGCAGAAGATCGCCTATGCGAAGAGCCTCGCCGAAGAAGTGCTCTCCGGCCGGCTCGATTTCGCGCATCTGCCGGCGGACGACGAGGAGGCGATCGCCGCGCTCACCCGCGCCCACGGCATCGGCCGCTGGACCGCCGAAGTCTATCTGCTGTTCGCCGAGGGGCGCGGCGACGTCTTTCCGGCCGGCGACCTCGCCGTGCGCCAGGAGATCGGCCGGCTGCTCGGCCACGAAACGCCGCCGAGCGAGAAACAGGTCCGCGCGCTGGCCGAAGCCTGGCGCCCGCATCGCGGCGCCGCGGCGATCTTCGCCTGGCACCACCGGCACATGATCGCGCTCTAGGCCGTTCAGGCCGCGGAGTCGGCCTCCTCGGTGCCATCGGCCGCATCGCGCCACCAGATCTCGACCGGCCCCGACAGCTTCACCGTCACCGGCATGCCGCGACGGTCCACCGCCTTGCCGGCGGCGACGCGGATCCAGCCCTCGGAGGCGCAATATTCCTCGACATCGGTGCGCTCGCGCTCCTTGAAGCGCACGCCGACGCCGCGCTGAAGCGCGGCCATGTCGAAAAATTCGCTGCTCGGATCGTTGGAAAGGCGGTCGGGGGGCGTATCGGCCATTGAAAGGTCCTTCGATTGGGGATCAGGCGGCTTCTTACTCCGCCGGCGCGCGCCGTCCAGCCTCCCGCGCCTGGGCCGTCTCCCAGCACGGGTCCCAGGCCGGCTCCGGGCCGAAGCGCCTGACCAGGAAATCGACGAGCGCGCGCAGCCGCGCCGTCGTCGCCCGGCCCGGTGGCATCACGGCGTGGAGCGCGCCCTCCTCCGCCGGGAAATCGCCGAGCACCGGCTCGACCTCGCCGGCGGCCAGCGCGGGCGCCGCGATGAAATTGGGGAGCAGGCACAGGCCGAGCCCCGCCTTCGCCGCGGCAAGCAGCATGTCGCCATTGTTCGATCGCAAGGCCGGCGTCACGCGGATGGTCTGCCAGCGCGGGCCGACGCGAAAGCGCCAGCTTTCGTTGGCGTAAAGCAGGATCGAATGATCGGTAAGTTCGGCGGGGCTGGCGGGCCGCCCGCGCGCGGCCAGATAGGCCGGGCTCGCGACGACCGATTTGCGCACCGGCGCGATCCGTCGGGCGATCAGTGCCGAATCGGCAAGCCGCCCGATCCTCACCGCAAGATCATATCCGCCACCGGCGAGATCGACGTGACGGTCCTCGAATTCGATATCGAGCTCCACCTTGGGATGCGCGAGCGCGAATTCGGCCAGCGCTGGGGCAAGATGGGTGACGCCGAAGGTGAGCGGCGCGGTGAGGCGGATCGGGCCGGCGATCTGGGTGACCGCTTCGGCCACAACCTCCTCCGCGGCGTCGAGCTCGGCGAGGATATTGGCGGCGCGCGCATAATAAGCCTGGCCGATGTCGGTCGGCTGGGCGCCGCGCGCGCTTCGGGTGAGGAGGCGCGCGCCCAATTGCTCCTCGAGGCGGGCGACGCGGCGGGACAGGGCCGGCTTGCTGAGGCCCATCCGCTCCGCGGCGCGGGCGAAGGAGCCGGTTTCGGCCACTCGTACGAACGCGAGAACATCGACGAGATCGGTGGATGATCGTTCCATTTATCGCAACACCAAGATGCTTTCTGCTTGCCTTCCGGCAACGGATCTAGGCGCTTACATCGCTCCCCGCAACACGTTCCAAGGGGAGAAACATCATGTCCACCGCCCTGATCGTCACCAGCAGCGCCAATGGCGAGGCCTCGGTCTCGAACCGCATCGCTTCCGCCTTCACGGACCGGCTGCGTGCGATCGATCCGGCGATCCACATCGTCGAGCGGGATGTCGGCGCCCATCCGCTGCCGCACCTCGCGCCCGAGAATGTCGCGGGCGTGCGTGGCGAGGCGCGGACCGACGCGGAGCTTGCCGCGCGCGACCTGTCCGATGCACTGATCGCCGAGCTGGACGCCGCCGATCTGCTGGTCATCGCCTCGCCGATGTACAATTTCGGAATCAGCTCGACGCTGAAGAGCTGGTTCGACCATGTCCTGCGCCCGCGCGTCACCTTCCGCTATTCCGAGAACGGCCCCGAAGGCCTGATGACCGGAAAGAAGGCGGTGGTGATCGAGAGCCGCGGCGGATTCTACAGCGAGGGTCCGGCGGCGGCGATGGATGGCCAGGAAGCGCATCTTCGCAATATGCTCGGCTTTATGGGCATCGCCGACGTGACCTTCGTGCGCGCCGAGAAGCTGGGCTTTGGCCCCGATGCGGTCGAGGCCGCGGTCGCGGCGGCGAGCGAGGCGCTCGACAGCTTCGCCGCGGCCGAGCTCAAGCAGGCGGCCTGAGCGGCCGGCGTCCGGCTCCACCCCTCCCCCGAGCGGGAGTGGCTTGCTATGTCCTCATTCGGAGACTCAAGATGATCGACGTTCGCAAATTCGGTTCGCTCGGCCATGCCGACCATGGCTGGCTGAACGCGCGCCACCATTTCTCCTTCGCCGATTATTATGATCCGGCCCGCATGGGCTGGGGCGCGATCCGGGTGTGGAATGACGACGAAATCGGCGCGCGTTCCGGCTTTCCGCCGCATCCGCATAGGGACATGGAGATCATCACCTATGTCCGCACCGGCGCGATCACCCATCAGGATTCGATGGGAAACAAGGGCCGGACCGCCGCCGGCGATGTCCAGGTGATGAGCGCCGGGACAGGCGTCCAGCACGCGGAATATAATCTCGAGGACGAGACGACCACGCTCTTCCAGATCTGGGTGCTGACCGACAGGCCCGGCGCGACGCCCTCATGGGGCGCGGCGAAATTTCCGAAGTCGGATCGCTCAGGCCGGTTCGTCACCCTCGCCAGCGGTTTCGCCGAGGATGCCGATGCGCTGAAGATCAACTCCGCCGCGCGCGTCATGGGCGCGACGCTGGCGAAGGGCGAACGGGCCGAGCTCAGCCTCGATCCGTCGCGCCACGCCTATCTGGTCGCCACCCAGGGGCCGATCGAGGTCAACGGCGTGCGCGCGGAGGCCCGGGACGGCGTCGCCATCACCGGCGAGGCGAGGGTGACGATCGAAGCGCTGGAGGATGCGGAGATCGTCCTCGTCGACGCGCGATAACGGCGCTCGCCCCCGCCCCTCGCCGGGCGGGGGCTTCCTACCGTTCCTCTTCGCGGATCACGCGGCGAGGATCGTCGCGGTCGACATAGATGGTGCGGGTGCGGCCGCCCTTTCGAAACAGCGGGATCAGGCCGAGCAGGCCGAGGAGGCCGAGCAGCCCCCAGTCGAACCCGCTTTCCTCGCGCGCGGCGGTCGCGGCATCGTTGGCGAACGGGTCCTCCGGATCGGCGAAGCCGTTGGGATATTCCGCGTCGGGAGAGATCGTGACCGGTTCGGAGGGCACTTGCGACTGCGCCGGGGCGGGCGTCGTTTCGGCCGCGGCCGGCGCGGTCGCCTCGTTGCTGGTGACGACCGGGGGCGGCGGCGCGATGACCACGGGTGCGGGGGCTTCCGCCTTCGGCGCCGGTGCGGGCTGGCCGGCGGGCGCTGGCGTCACATTGTTCTGGGCCGATCCAGCGCTCGCGGCAAGGCCGGCGATTGCGATCGCGATCAGGCTGTGGCGCATCCGATTCCCTTTCGTTTTTCCAAAGCAGGCCCAAGACCTTATGTTGTTAATACGGTAATGGCCGCGCGCCATCATCCGCTCGTCGCCACGCGAAAACAACCCGCCGCAGCGCGCCTCGTCCGCCGCGGCGAAACATGCACGGATCGTCGGCGGCGGGCGTCGCGATCTGGCGGCGCGACTGGTGGGGTAAGTTTCCTTGGCGATGTATGTCTACAGCACCGGCGGCGAGCCGGTCGGCTATGTGTTTGAAACGACAATCTACGATCTCGATGGAACGCCGCTCGGCCGCATTGTCGGCTGCCGGGTCCATCGCTTCGATGGCACCTATGTCGGCGAATGGTTCCGCGACATGGTGGTCCGACGGCCGCAGGCGCGGCCGAGGCTGATCCCGGCGGCGGAGCCGCCCCCCCCACGCCCGCCGGTCAGCGCTTCCTACAACCTGCGCGCGGTGGTCGATTACGGCTATCCTGACTGTTTCGGGCTGCTGCGCGAAGGGGCCTACGGCCAGGCCGCGGAATAAGCCGGCGCTGCACCGGCGCTTCGGATTTCCTCCCCGTTCGGCGTGAGACGCTTGCGCGACTCGATCTCCGGGTCCACTAGGGCGACACACAAAAAACGGGAGGGAATCAATACGATGCGGCTCGCTTCTATCATTGCCCTGATGCTCGCCACGACCGCCGGCGCCGCCGTTGCGCAGGCCCGGCCCGGCGCTTCCGACCAGCCCGACCAGCAGGAACGCGCGGCGACCCACGCCCAGGCGCAGCGCACCCATCGCGATGCGATGATCGCCGAGGTCGAGGATGCCTGGGCGCGGCCGGCGGTCGATGAGCATACGTCCGTCAGCCACGGTTCGGTCACGGTCGGCGGCCAGCGCATCGCCTATACGGCGACCGCGGGCACGCTCACCATCCGGGACGGCGACGGCAAGCCGACCGCCTCGATCTTCTACACCGCCTATACGCGCGACGGCGTCCCGGCGCGCGACCGGCCTGTAACCTTCTTCTACAATGGCGGGCCCGGCTCGGCGACGGTCTGGCTGCACATGGGCAGCTTCGCGCCGGTCCGCGTGCAGACGGGCGAGCCCGTCTACATCCATCCCGCGCCCTATGGCTTCGGGCCGAATCCCGATTCGCTGATCGACGCCACGGACATGGTGTTCATCGATGCCGTCGGCGCCGGCTGGTCGCGCCCGCTCGGCGAGAAGACGGGCCGGGATTTCTGGGGCGTCGACCAGGATGCCGACGCCTTCGCCCGCGCGATCGAACGCTACGTCACGATCAACGGCCGCTGGTCGAGCCCCAAATTCCTGTTCGGCGAAAGCTATGGCACGCTGCGCAACGGCGCCGTCGCCGCGAAGCTGGAGGAAGGCGGTCTCAGCCTCAACGGCATCGTGTTCCTGTCCTCGATCCTCAATTACGGGGTCCGCCAGCCGGGCTATGACCAGGACTATCTCGTGCTGCTGCCGAGCTATGCCGCGACGGCCTGGTATCACAACCACCTGCCGAACCGGCCGGCGGATCTCCCGGCCTTCCTGGACCAGGTCCGCGCCTTCGCCAGCGGCCCCTATGCCGCAGCGCTCGCCAAGGGCTCGACCCTTCCCGCGGCGGAGGCGCAGCAGATCGCGCAGCAGATGTCGCAATATATCGGCATCAGCCCGGACTATATCCTGCGCGCGAACCTTCGTGTCGATCTGCGCCATTTCGAAACCGAGCTGCTGCGCGATCGGCGGCAGGTCGTCGGGCGGCTCGATTCGCGCTATCTGCTCAACCCGACCGACGCCAATGCCGACAGCCCGACCGACGATCCGGCCTCGACCGCGACCACCGGTGCGTTCGTCGCGAGCTTCCAGGATTATGCGCGCCACACGCTCGGCTACCGGACCGAGCTTCCCTATAACGTCTCCGCCCGGACGCCCGATTTCCGCTGGGACTGGAACCATCGTCCGCCCGGAACCCGCGGCGGCGCCTTCGGCGGCCAGACCTCGCCCAACACGGCCGTCGATCTGGCCTATACGATGCGCACCAATCCCTATCTAAAGGTGCTGTTTCTCAACGGCTATTTCGATCTCGCGACGCCGTTTTTCGGAACCGAGTTCGACGTCAACCACATGCTGCTCGACGACAGTCTGCAGCGCAACGTCGGCTTCCGTTATTATCAATCGGGGCACATGGTCTACATGAACCCGGCGACGCTCCACCAGATGCACGACGATCTCGTCGCCTGGTATCGCCAGACCCTGTCCGCCCAATAGCGACCCAATGGCCGGCGCCTTCGCGCCGGCCGGCAAGCCCGGGGGCCGCCAGCGGGATCATCGTTCGTCGGGAAATGGTGCCCAGGAGAGCTTTGTTGCAGGGCGCCTAAGCGATTGATTTCGCAGTCAAATCATGGACTTGCGAAGTCGCCAAGGGCATCACTAGCACGATCTGGATTCGTGGAAAAGGCTGGACGTGAATGGAAGGGGCGGTTCGAGTCCTTCTGGGCGTCGGGGCCGGTTGGGCTCATGTCCGAAATAGGACTACAAATTTCGGACAGGTAAGCGGGTAGGCCGACGCCATTTCAGCGACTTTTTCCAGCACGAGAGCCGACCTTGAAATCCGTGCCTCATCCACGCCCATGATGTATTGCAGGCATATATTTCAATGCTTCACGCGCGACAGCAGAACCCCCTTTCTGACGCAAAGCGGCGCCCATAGATCGCCGGCAGGTTCGCGAGACTGGAGTGCGCAGAGGGGGATCAGCGTCAGGTGACTGACAGCCTGCGAGAATTCTACGAAAGCCTCAATCAGGAGGAGCGAGCTCTCGCGGCCGAAGTCGCGACCGACCGTCTCGGGCTGCTGATGCGGATCGCCATCAACGAGCTCGACCTCGATTTCGAACGTGTGGACCTCGGAGCCGAGCCGACGGAGGCCGATCAGGAGCGATCGTACCTCATGCGGATCGACGTGCCGCGCGACATCAGCGTGGACGAGGCCAAGCGCCGCATTCCCGACGCCGGCCTGCGCCGGCACCTCAGCTGGGGGATGGACTTCGATTCCCGCGCGCTCAGCTTCGACGAGGTCGAGGAGCACTGGGAGACCGAGGTAAAGGAGAGCCACCACGCCAACCGGGAGCGCGCGAAACAGGGCCTGATCGTCCAGTTCGGCGAGCATGCGATCGATAGCAAGATCGAGAATTTCGTCGCGATCGGCACCAAGCCGATGTCGGTCCTCGCCTATCACAACGCATTCTTCGAGCAGGTCCGCAACGCCTTCGTGATGGGGCAATATTATCCGGCGCTGGTCGGCGCGTGCGCGCTCGGCGAGCGAATCCTCAATCACCTGATCCTCGACATGCGGCCCTTCTTCAGCGCGACGCCGGAATATCGCCGCGTCCATCGCAAGGACTCGTTCGACAACTGGGATGTGCCGATCGACACGCTCGAGGCCTGGGATATCCTGCTTCCCGAAGCCGTGACCGAGTTCCGCGCGCTGAAGCTGCTGCGCCACCGTTCGATCCACTTCAACCCGAGCACCTATGCGACGCTCCGGGACGACGCACTGGCGGCGATCCTCCACATGCGGACGATCATCGAACAGCAGTTCGGGAGCTTCGCGGTGCGGCCCTGGTTCATCCCGGGCACGCTCGGGCATGTATTCATCCGCAAGGCGTTCGAGAGCCATCCGTTCGTCGCGACCTATTTCCTGCCGCGCTGCCCGTTCGTGGGCCCGCTGTTCGGCATGGGGCTGGCCGAGAGCGGCGGCTGGGAAGTCTACGACGTGCCGGACTACGGCGATGGCCAATGCAGCGACGAGGAATTCGCGCAGCGCTACAACGAGCGCGATCCGGCGCAGGTGGTCACCGAACGGCCGATCTGCGAGCGTGCCTGAGCGCAATCCGCTCGCACCAGGGCAGCAGCATGCGCTCGGCGATCGCCAGCACCGTGGGGTGGCGCACCAGCGCCTCGGCGTGGGCCGACCGGCGCAGCAGCGCACCGAACCGGCGGGTGCGATGGCCGTAGAAGACCCCCTGGCACATCGGCGTGGCGGCGAAGCTTGGCGCCAGATCATCCGCGAGCGCGCCGATGACGGCGCGCTCGAGAACGCCGCGCAGCACGCAATAGCCGTCCCGCGCGAGCTCGCCGATGGCGACATCGTCCCGCGCGGTCATGCGGCGAGCTCCAGTGCGCCGGCATAGATGCCGGTCCAGGCGAGACGCTCGCGCACGTCGGGCGTCACCTCGATCCGGAACGCGCCGATCGGGCCGCCCTTGATGCGCACCGCCGGACCGAGCGGCTCGGCGCGCCAGCCCATCGCGAGAACCTCCCGCCGGAAGCCGTCGGGAATGACGCCGGTGATATGCTCGATGCCGCGGGAGAGTGCGAAGTCCGCCATCGCCGAGATCAGAGCATTGCGCAGAATCCGCCGCCGTCCCGCTCCATGCCGGCTCGGCAGGCAAAGCCGCGTGCTCTCCCAGGTCGTCGGCCCGGTGGGCACGCCGCCGATGCAGAGATGCGGGAAGATCTGCCCCAGGAGGTGCGGTTGCCAGCTCGGCAGCATCCGCAGCGACGCCTCGTGCCGGCCGTCCTGATCAACGGCGACAAGGTACACGGCATCTGCGGTGTCGAACTGGTCGATCTCGAAGCGACCGCCGACGACCGGCACGTCCCAGTCGAAGAAGTCGACGAACTGCGCCTTGCGATCGGCGAACATGGTTTCGAGCGCCCCTTCGTGCGCGCTCTCGCGGTGGTTTTCGATGGTGAGGATCATGGCTTGCTCCCGGTGGTGGTGCCGGGAAGGAAGCAGCTTCGGATCGTCAGGATCAGCGCCCGGAATTCCGGGCGGGTCAGCCGTGTCGCAGCTCGTCGAGGGTGATCTCGCCGGCGAGGAGCACCGCCGCGATCAGCTCGGTGCGGTCGCGTGCATCGAACATCTTGCGCGCATCGCGCAGGTAGCTCTCGACCGTGTCCTCGCTGAGCCCGAGCCGGTGGGCGATGAGCTTGTTTCGGAGTCCGCGGCCCGCAAGCACGACGCAGTCGCGGTAGCGCGGCGGCAGCCGCGGAAGAGGACCCGGTGAATGGAAACCCGCCAGTCGGCGGGCACGTTGGAACGCGAAGACGCCGAACATCTGTGCGGGCGCAAGTGCGAGCTGCGCCATGCGCGAGGACCGGAAGCCGGCGAAGGTGCAGGAGCCGAGGCGATAACCGAGCTTTCCGCAGGGCACGGTGATGCCTTCGTTCAGGCCCTCGCGGCGGCCGAGCTCGAGCGCGATGCGGTCGTGGTGGTCGAGCGTGATAATGTCGCGCAGCTCGGACCACAGAAACGCGCTGTCGGCGAACAGGCATCCCCGCATGACGGGATCGCGGCGGTAGCGGCATCCGTCGATGATCCGCCGCTCGGCGCCTGCGGCATAGTCGCGCAGGTCGACGGCGCCAGGCCCAGGCGTTCGCAGGTCCTCATGGGTGACGAGCGCGAAATGCCGGCAGCGGATTTCGTCGCTGAAATCGCGGGTGATCGCCCGGAGCTGCTTCCAGTCGCCCGCGCCCCGCACCGCTTGCAGGATATCGTCGGCCAGGCCGAAACCGAACGCGTTCGATGACTGGTCCCTTCCAGCCATTCGCTGACCTCCTGCCGCGGCATGCCGCGGACCGGGCCCCCTTTGCCGGTGTGGTTGCATTCCCACCCCACTCGCGACTGTGACAAGCGAGGCGGTGGCAGGGGTAACAGACCGATCGAGCATTTTCGCCCGCGTTCAACATGTTACCCGAAGGCGGCCGTCGCCGGTCTAGCATCCCGGAGCGGACGCTGCGCACGGGCGGGAGGCGTTCGCCGGAGAAAAAATCTGCGCCGGACAGAAAAATCGCGTTACCCATTCGAGCGAGGGTCTTGTCTTCCCTCATCGGACAGGTGTCACGCGAGGGCTGCTCCGACGAACAAGATGGTCGATGACGATGTGATCAATGCGTGGTTCGTCCGGGAGGTGCTCCCTCTCGAACGGGCATTGACGGCCTATGTGCGTCGCAACTGGAGGGTAGCGGAAGACGTGTTCGAACTGCGGCAGGACATCTACGAGCATGCGCTGATCGGAGCGCGGCGCGAACTGCCGGCCAACACGCGTGCCTACATGTATACGCTTGCCCGCAACCACCTCATCAACCAGGCGAAGCGTGCCCGGATCGTGTCGTTCGAGATCGTTGCCGACCTCGACGGCGAAAGCCTCGACTTCGACCTGTTCGAGGCCGAGCGCGCGCTGACGGCACGCGACGAGCTGCGCCACGCCAAGGCCGGCATCGACAAGCTGCCGCCGCGCTGCCGGGAGGTGATGCGGCTCAGGAAGCTCGACGGTCTGTCGACGCAGGAGGCGGCGGAGGCGCTGGGGGTCTCGACGGAAACCGTCCGCCAGCAGCTCAAATATGGGATGAAGGCGCTGATCGATCACATGATCGGCGGCAGCGGCAGGATCGTGCGGCCGAAATTCGGCAGGCGCGCATCCGGGGAGGCGCAGCCATGAGCCGCCATGGCGCGATCGAGGACAAGGCGCTCGACTGGCTGATCCGGCGCGACGAGCCCGGCTGGTCGGAGGATGATCAGGCCGAGCTGGACGGATGGCTTCAGGAATCGATGGCCAACCGGGCGGCCTGGCTGCGCGCCGAACATGGCTGGGCACAGGCCGATCGGGTGCGGTCGCTCGGCGACTGGGGCCACGGGCAGGCCTATGGATACCGCCGCAGCTGGTGGCCGCCGGCGATCGCGGCGAGTCTCCTGCTGGCCCTGGGAATCGGCGGCTATTCGCTGGCGCCCGAGTTCATCCACGAGCCCGAAGCGCAGCAGGCGCGGTTCGATACGCCGGTCGGCGGCCACAAGATCATCTCGCTCGCGGACGGCAGCAGGATCGAACTCAACACGCAGTCAGTGGTGCGCACCGCCATCGGCGAGAAGAGCCGCGATGTCTGGCTGGATTCGGGCGAGGCCTATTTCGAAGTCCGGCATCGCGACGGCGAGCCATTCGTCGTCCATGCCGGCAGCCGCACCATCACCGTGCTCGGCACCAAGTTCTCGGTGCGGCGCGACGGAGACCGGGTGACGGTCAACGTCGTCGAGGGCCGGGTCCGTGTCGACGACAGCCAGCAGCGAGACACCAGCGCGGCGATCATCACCGCCGGCGATACCGCCATCACGCGCGGCGGCTCGACGCTGATCGCCGCCAAATCGGAGGAGCGGGTCGAGAGCGCGCTCGCCTGGCGCGACGGAATGCTGACCTTCAACCTCATCCCGTTGTCGGAGGTCGCCGCCGAGTTCAACCGCTACAACCGCACCCAGCTCGAGGTCGATCCGTCCGCTGCCGCCATCCCGATCGGGGGCACGTTCCAGGCATCGAATGTCGATGCGTTCGCGCGGCTGCTGCATGACGCCTATGGCCTCAAGATCGAGCAGGATGGCGAGCGCGTCAGAATTTCCGAATGACGATGTTACCCTTTTGTGTCGGCTGATTGTCGCGCATCCAGAGGGGCAAGGACGATGCCCTCGGGAGGGGCACCATGATCCGGACACTCGCAGCAGCACTTGCAACCACCACCTGCATCGTGGCGCTCGCCACGCCCGCGACGGCGCAGACGCGCGAATTCAACATCCCGGCCGGTTCGCTGAGATCCGCGCTCGACACATTCGCCCGCCAGTCGGGCCGTCAGGTGATCTACCGTGGCGACGAGGTGCGATCGACACGGTCACCGGGCGTCCGTGGCGCGCGCACTGCCGAGCAAGCGCTCGACGCGATCCTCGCCGGAACTGGCTTCACTGCGAAGAAGGACGCGTCGGGCGCATTCGCGGTGGCCAAACTGGGAAACGCGCCCGCCGCCGCTGAAACAGCGGCGTCATTGGCGGATGCCGGAGCCGGAAGCGCCGCGGCCGCAAACGAGAGCACCGAGGAAATCGTAGTCACGGGCACGAACCTTCGCGGTGGTGCACCGAGAAGTTCTCCGCTTCAGACTTACTCTCGAGGGGACATTGAGAAGACAGGGGCATCCACTGTCGAGCAGTTCATGCGCACAGTCCCGCAAAACTTCGGCTCCGGCATCAACCAAGAGACCTTTAATGTGACCGGGGCCGGTTCGAATGTCTCACAGTCGGGCGCTGCCGTGAACCTTCGAGGACTCGGAAATCGCGCCACCTTAGTTCTTGTCAATGGCCGACGCCTCGCACCGGTGGGATTCGGCGAGGGAGTCGATGTCTCATTGCTGCCGCTGAGCGCAGTGGATCGAATCGATATTCTGACCGACGGGGCGTCCGCAGTTTATGGGTCCGATGCTGTGGGCGGTGTGGTGAACTATGTTCTTCGCACTGACTTTGATGGTGCAGAGACCCGATTGAGGGCGGGCTTGGCGACCGATGGGGGTGGCGAAGAGATTCAGGCATCGCAGCTTTTCGGTAAAGCATGGTCTTCAGGGCACGCTTTGCTTTCGTACGATTATCGTAACGTGGGGCGTGTCACTGCCCGGGATCGATCCTTTACTATCGCCCTTCCCGATCAGACTACGATCCTCCCTAGCGAGAATCGCCACAATCTGCTTCTGACCGTTGGGCAGGAGATCAGCGACCGCCTCTCGTTGGACCTGTCGGGCATGTTCGCGCGACGGGAGACCGAACGAACATTCCTGCCTTTCACTGCGGCTGTCCCTACCATTTCGTCCAGTACTGCAACAACCAGCATCTTATCCGGAGGCGGGTCGCTGAGTTACCGCCTGGGATCGACTTGGGAAGCTCGCCTGGTCGGCAACTATGCTCAAAGCCGAGAGCACGAGGCTATTGAGGGGCAGAGGGATACTCATCGCCGAAACGGCATGGCCGAGGGCAGTCTGCTGCTCTCAGGTGGCCTGTTCTCGTTACCTGCCGGTCCGGTGCGCATGGCTGCCGGCGCAACCATCAGGCGTGAAACCCTCCGCAGCGAAGGGGTGGTGAGCGGGACCTCTGCTACTGTCCAACTCAGGCGAACAGTCAAGGCAATCTATGGGGAGCTTTTAATTCCCCTCTTCGAGCCAGAGCAGAGTGTTCCGGGTATCTATCGACTCGAGGTAAATGCTGCAGGACGGTATGAGCATTATTCCGATTTGAGCTCGACCTCGAATCCCAAATTCGGGCTCGCCTGGTCGCCCGTCCGGGAACTGACGCTCAGGGGCACATACAGCACCTCCTTCAGAGCGCCGCTTCTGACGGAGCTCGGTGGACGCTACAGTGCCTTCTATTTCCCGCCCACACTGCCGGGCTATCTTGATCCGGGCACGACCGGCTTTCCACTGGTCCTCCTCGGTTCCAGCCCGGATATCGATCCGGAGCGGTCGAAGACGTTTACGGTGGGAGCTGATTTCCGAGCCGATGCCGAAACCGGCTTTCGATTCAGCCTGAACTATTTCAGAACCTCGTATCAAGGCAGGATCGCTACACCGAGCCCTTCGACAAACGTCGTGGGCAATCCGGCGTTCGAGTCGATCATCACCCGCAACCCCTCGGCTACCCTCACCACCGATTTGATCTCTGGCGCGTACCTTGTGCAGGACTTTTCAAATCCGGACTTTTCGCCGGGTGGACGAGTGCCGTCCGACGTCACGATCATCATCGACGACAGGACGGCAAACAGCGCCGAAACGCGCATCGCTGGTTTCGATTTGAACACGTCCTTTGGCTGGAGGATTGGCGGTTCTTCATTCGATGCGCTGGTGAACGCCGTCTACATGACCAGGTTCGACAACCGACTGGTCAGCACCGCTCCTGACCAAGATGTATTGAATACGGTTTTCAACGTACCTCGTTTTCGGGCTCGGGCCGGAATTACATGGCAGAACGGCAGTTGGTCGGCATCTGGGTTCGTCAACTACCTCAATAGTATGAGGGACAATCGCTTTACGCCTTCGCGCAATATCTCCTCTTTCGCGCCGGTGGACCTGACGATCTCCTATGCGTTGCCGGAGAATGGATGGACGAAAGGGTTTCAGATCTCGATGTCGGTTCTCAATCTATTCAATGAGGATCCGCCCTATGTCTCTCCGCAAGCGGGAACGACTAGATCCATTGGCTATGACCCGGCCAATGCGACCGGCCTCGGACGAAGCGTTTCCATTGAGATCCGAAAGCAATGGTGAGCGGAAGACCTGGGAAGCCATGCTTTTCGACCTACGCGATCATCTGGGTTTCGATAGCCTTATTGTTCACTGCCTCGTTGCCGGGTTGGGCCCTGGCGCAACAACCCCGACGACCGGGAATCTCAGACCTGGTTCCGGTAATCGGAAGCTTGGCTTGGGCACCTGACGGACGTTCCCTAGCTGCATCCGACGGCGGGCATCTTGTTATTCTGTCCTATCCGGACGGTCGCCCTTTGATCGACTTAGGCTCCGGATATTTGCCAAGCTGGTCTCCCGCGGGCGATGCCGTGGCATTTTTCTCTACCCGCACCGGTGCCGCCCAATTGTGGGTGTGGAAGCGGGGAGAAGAACCGCGAAGGATCACGAACTTCCCAGGGGGCGTCGACCCGGACATCAGCACGCGCTTTTCCGGCTATGTCTTTGACCGTCTTCGCGTAAGCTGGTCGCCAGACGGCCGTAAAATTGCGTTTGCGTCGAGGGTCAGGTTCACCCGCCCTCAGACTGGCGAACCGATCGTTCTGGATAATGCAACACCTCCAGAAGCCACGACGGCCGGTCTATGTTCCGTCATGGTTGGCTGCTCGACGTCGCTCCGGCTTCAAGGCACGTCTCTGATCGACCTTCCTATCGAACCCGATTCGGCAAAAATCAGCCAGATCTTCGTCGCAGATCAAGGAACTTCGGATGTCAGAAGAATCACTGAGCCGTCGCGTGCCTATTGGGATCCGGTATGGGCAGCCGACGGATCTAAAGTCTACGCCTTTTCGGTCGACGCGACCACGATAGAAACGGAGATTGGACGCGCGGTGACCGGCCAGCCTGGCTTGCAGACCCGGCTCGTCGCCCTAGATGCGGCCGGCGCTCTGGAGCGGACGGTGATCGAGGATGCCGGCAGGGCACATGATCTGATGCGCTATGCCCACGACCGTCTCCTTTTCAGAGTTGAAGGGCCAGGCGGAAACACTTCTACTAGGATATTCGATCGCGGTCATCAGCACATATTATCCGAGGGCACCGGCTCCGACCAATATCAGGTCGACACTACCGGTACCCTAGCCATGTTGCGGCGAGACGACGCGAACACCGGCATTTCGATTATAGACCGTCGCAATTTGACCAGTCCGAGGCTGAAGGTGGTGGGGAACCAAGTCTCGGCATGGGCAACGCATGGGCCGTCACATATCGCTTGGATTACGAACGATGGCGTGCTGACGGTTTTCGACGGCCACGAATCAAGGCCGTTTCATCGCTTTCGCGACACGACCGGCTTGCTGTTGGGCAAAGAACGAATCGTCACTTGGCAGAACAGGAACGGAGAAGAGCGCACCGGGGCCTTGCTGCTACCGCCCGACTATCAGGCCGGAAGACGTTATCCGGTGATCGTCGATGTTTATCCAGCCACGCTATCGCTGACTTGGATGCATGGCATGGAGGGAAATCAGACCTGGGCGGCGGCGGGCTATGTTGTGTTCAAGCCGAGCCCTCGAGCACCCCATGTTTTGTCGGAATACCCAAGTGCCGGCGGGCCCAGGGTGACCGGCATGGGTGCGCCGTGGGCGCTCACATTGGACGATGTCGAGAGCGGAATCGCTCAACTGGACCGCATGGGGATCGCTGACACCAGCAGTATGTGCCTTTATGGACATAGCAACGGAGGCGCGGTAGCCGCGTACCTAGTGACCATGACCAACCGGTTCCGTTGCGTCGTGATTGCATCGCCTGCAATCGTCAACTGGGTGCAAGGGGTCCAGCTTACGGACGGACGCCGCATGATCGCCGACATGTCCGGTGGTCGCGATCTGTATCGCGATGCCAACGACCTGATAGCGATGTCAGCAGTTTACAATTTGTTCAAATCGCAAACCCCGATGCTGATCGCCGTCGGCGAAAACGACGCCGGTTTTCTAAGCAACGCGATCCAGATCTTTAACTCAGTCCGCTCAGCAGGCGTACCTGTGACTCTCGTTCGGTATCCGGGACAGGGGCATGTATTCGAGGGAGCCGCCTTGGAAGATTTCTGGCGACGCCAAATGCGCTTTTTTTATGCGTATCTTGGTCGCTGAAGCTGCGAAAATCGGTCGACTAAACAAGCAGACTTGGAACACATAAGTCATAAGGTCTGGTTAGACGGGATATGATGTCGAGATGAACGGTTTCGTCGGTGGATGGGCCCCGCCGTTCAGTGCGGACCGGGACGCTGCCCTTTCCCATTGACGATGCTTGGAGCGCGAAGCGGTCCGACATCCGTTCGAGATAACTGCTGGGACTGACCCTAAGCTGGTCCTGGCAGACCCCCGCCGGTAACTGACGCGACGATCTGAATTCGGCGACTTTCGAGCCAGCCCGCGAGTGAGTGACTCGGATGCGGGCGGAGGCTCGCATGACCCCGACCAAGCTGCTCATCGGCCAGATCCTCGTCGTGCTCGCGATCATCATCGCGAGTATCTGGACGGCCACGCAATGGGCCGCCGCAAACCTCGCCTATCAACCAGAGCTCGGACGGCCGTGGTTCACATTGTTCGGCACGCCGGTCTATCACCCATGGTCGATCTTTCCCTGGTGGTTCGCTTTCGACGCTTACGCGCCGATCGTCTTCGACAAGGCCGGGGCCATCGCAGCAGCGGGCGGTTTCGTCGGCTGCGGGGCGGCGGTCTTCGGCTCGGTCTGGCGGGCCCGACAGTCGCGGAACGTCACGACCTACGGCTCGGCCCGCTGGGCCACCAACAAAGAGGTCGCCGCCGCCGGTGTGCTCGGCGAAAGCGGTGTCGCACTCGGGCGGATCGGCAGCCGCGATCTCCGCCACGACGGTCCCGAGCACGTCATGGCCTTCGCGCCGACGCGCTCGGGCAAGGGCGTTGGCCTCGTCGTGCCCACGCTGCTCAGCTGGACCGGCTCGGCGGTCATTCACGACATCAAGGGCGAGAACTGGCAGCTGACCGCCGGCTGGCGCTCGCGCTTCTCGCATTGTCTGCTGTTCAACCCGAGGTGAAGCGTCTTCTGCTTGTCGAGGAAGCGGTACTTGAAGCGCCATAGCTTCGAGCCGTTGGGCCGGATGGTGAGATAGAGCCCTTGGGAATCGGAGAGGGCGTACTCTTTCGCCGTTGGCTTGGCGGTGTTGATCTGGATGTAGGTCAGCATGGTCGTTTTCCCAGCAAAGCCGGGTCGATCCGTGGCCACCAAATGAAGCACCAAAGCGGGGTGTTTTTTGGTGGTCTCAGCCGGATTTCGCCGGACGGTGTCTGGCGATTCTCGGTCTAAAAATGCTGTGAAACCAGCCGCTTACTGGACACTACTGGACGTATCCAGAGCCAGTATTGGTGCCCAGGAGAGGACTCGAACCTCCACGCCCTTGCGAGCGCCAGCACCTGAAGCTGGTGCGTCTACCAATTCCGCCACCTGGGCACGGGGTAGGCCGGGCGCGTTAAGGGGCGTGAGCGGGCTTGTCAACGCGCGGCTTGCCAAGCCGGCATCCGCGCGGCAAGGACGCGGCGAAATGATCGGCAAGGGCTTGAAGCAATGGCGTTGAAGACGGAGCGTCTGGTCACGCTGTTCGGCGGCGGCGGCTTCATCGGCCGCTATGTCGCCCAGTCGCTGCTCGCCGCCGGCGCGCGCGTCAGGATCGCGCAGCGCGAGCCGCGCCACGCTTATTTCATCCGTCCGCTCGGCGGACTCGGCCAGGTCCAGTTCGTGCGCGCCGACGTCACCGATGCGGACTCCGCCGCCGCCGCCGTCGCGGGCGCCGATGCGGTGGTGAACCTGGTCGGGACGCTCAAGGGCCGGTTCGAGGCGATCCACGTCGATGGAGCGCGCAACGTCGCCGCGGCGGCCGCCGCGGCGGGCGCGGACGCTCTCGTCCAGGTCTCCGCGATCGGCGCCGATGGGGACAGCGACAGCGCCTATGCCCGCACCAAGGGGGCCGGCGAGGCGGCGGTGCGGGCCGCCTTCCCGGGCGCGACGATCATCCGCCCCTCCATCGCCTTCGGGCCGGAGGATGAATTCGTGAACCGCTTCGCCCGGCTTGCGCGGCTTGCGCCGGTCGTGCCGGTGGTGCGCGGCGGCTGGAAGATCCAGCCAGTCCATTGCGCCGATCTCGGCCGCGCCATCGCCGCCGCAGCCATGGCCCCGGAAGCCCATTCCGGCCAGGTCTATGAGCTTGGCGGGCCGCAGGTGATGACGATGCGCGAGGTGGAAAGCTGGATCGCCCGCGCCATCGGCCATGGCGGCAAGCCGGTGATCGAGATTCCGGATGCGATCGCGCGGCTCGGCGCACGCCTCACCGGCTGGCTCCCCTTCGCCCCGCTGTCCTGGGAGCAATGGCTGATGATGGCGAAGGACAATGTCGCCGCGGGCCCGGGCTTCGAATCCTTTGGGTTCCGCCCGGCGCCGCTCGCCGCGGTCGCCGACGAATGGCTCACCATCTATCGCCGGCGCGGCCGGTTCGCGCCACCGCAGGCCTATTGAGGCGCCGGTTGCGCGGGAACTGGGGACAAGCAATGAAGCGTCTGAACCCGATCCTGGCCGCGGCCGCCCTCCTTCTCCTGCTTCTTCCCCCGCTAGCCGCGATCGCCCAGCCGAGCCGGCAGGCAGGGGCGCCGCCGCTCGCCGGGGATATTCCGCCCCATTTCGCCTACAACCGGGATGGCTGGGATTACGAGCGCCGCGAGGTGATGATCCCGATGCGCGACGGCGTGAGGCTGCACACCGTCATCATCGTGCCCAAGGGCGCGCACGATCTCCCGATCCTGCTCACGCGCACCCCCTATAACGCATCGGCCCGCGCGAGCCGCGCGAACAGCCCGCACATGCTCGCGGCACTCCCCGAAGGCGACGAGGTGTTCGTCCGCGACGGCTATATCCGCGTCTTCCAGGATATCCGCGGCAAATACGGCTCGGAGGGCGATTATGTCGTCACCCGCCCGGTGCGCGGGCCGCTCAACCCGACCGATGTCGATCACGTCACCGATGCCTGGGACACGATCGACTGGCTCGTGAAGAACGTCCGCGAAAGCAACGGCCGGGTCGGCATGATCGGCTCGTCCTATGAAGGCTTCACGGTCGCGATGGCCCTGCTCGATCCGCATCCCGCGCTGCGGGTTGCGGCGCCCGAAAGCCCGATGATCGATGGCTGGATGGGTGACGACTGGTTCCATTACGGCGCCTTCCGTCAGGCCAATATCGGCTGGATCGGATCGCAGACCGGCTGGCAGGGGCGCGGGGAATCCCCCGTCTCCGGCGCCTATGACGATTACCAGACCTTCCTTCGCGCGGGATCGGCGGGCGCCTGGGCCGCGCAGTCGGGATTCGATCGCCTGCCCTACTGGAACCGGATGACGCAGCACCCGGCCTATGACGCCTTCTGGCAGGGCCAGGCGCTCGACCGGCTGCTCGCGGCGCATCCCTCGAGCGTGCCGACCATGTGGATCCAGGGCCTTTGGGACCAGGAGGACATGTATGGCGCGGTCCACACGTTCGAGGCGCTGAAGACGGCCGGGCACGAGGCGAACAACTGGCTGGTGATGGGCCCGTGGCGGCACAGCCAGGTCAATTACAACGGCTCCTCGCTCGGGCCGTTCAACTGGAACGGCGACACGGCGGCCGAATTCCGCCGCGACGTGCTGCTGCCCTTCTTCAACCGCTATCTCAAGGACAGGCCGGCCGCCGATCCGCCGCGCGCGCTCATCTACAATAGCGGCGAGAATCACTGGGATCGCCTGCCCACCTGGCCGCTCGCCTGCGCCGATGGCTGCGGCCGCCCGCTCACGCCGCTCTATCTCGAGCCGGGCTTCGCCCTCGGCTTCGATCGGCCGTCGGGCGACGGATCCGATTCCTACGTCTCCGATCCCGCCAGGCCCGTGCCCTATCTCGCGCCGCCGATCAGCTTCGCCGACGGCGATCGCTGGCGGACCTGGCTGGTACAGGATCAGCGCTTCGCCGCGGTTCGCCCCGACGTGCTCGTCTACCAGACCGAGCCGCTCACCGAACCGCTCCGAATCTCCGGGGCGCCGATCGTCGATCTGCGCGCGGCGACCACCGGGACCGACGCCGACTGGGTCGTGAAGCTGATCGACGTCTATCCCGACGAGGTGCCGTCCGATCCGACCAAGGGCGGCTACCAGCTCGCGCTCAGCCTCGACATTTTCCGCGGCCGCTATCGCGACAGTTTCGAACATCCCTCCGCGATTCCGGCCGGCCGGCCCCAGGCCTATCGCTTCCGCCTGCCGCCGACCAACCACGTCTTCCTGCCGGGCCACCGGATCATGGTGCAGATCCAGTCCAGCCTGTTCCCGCTCTACGACCGCAATCCGCAGACCTTCGTCCCCAACATCTTCTTCGCCCGCCCGCAGGATTATCGCGCGGCGACGCAGACGGTGCTGCGCGGCGGCGCGAATGCGAGCGCGATCCTGCTGCCGGTGGTGCGTTAGTCTTTGCCGGTCGCCCGGCTGGACCGGCGATGCCCAAGCCCGCTAGGGAACGACGATGGACAGCCTCCTCACCATCATCCTGCTCGGCATCGTCGAGGGGGTTACGGAATTCCTGCCGGTCTCCTCGACCGGTCACCTGATCCTCGCCGGCGCGCTGCTTGGCTATGACGAGCATCACTGGACGGTGTTCAACATCGTCATCCAGCTCGGCGCGATCCTTGCGGTCGTCGTGCTGTACTGGCGCACCTTCATGGCGGTGCTGTCGGGGCTCGCGAAACGCCAGCCCGAATCGTGGCGGTTCGTGCGCAACATCCTCGTCGCCTTCCTGCCCGCCGCGGTGATCGGCCTCGCGCTGCACAAGCAGATCGAGGCGATGCTCGGCAGCCCGACCATCGTCGCGGTCGCCTTGATCGTCGGCGGTGTCGCGATCCTCGGCATCGAGCGCACCGCGCCGCGGGGAAGCGAAAAGGGCGTCGCCGATATCGGCCTTGGCAAGGCGATCGCGATCGGCTTCGTCCAGTGTCTCGCGATGATCCCCGGCGTCAGCCGCTCGGGCGCGACGATCATGGGCGCGCTTGCGATGGGCGTGGAGCGGCGCACCGCCGCCGAGTTCAGCTTCTTCCTTGCCATCCCCACCATGCTCGGTGCGACCACGCTCGAGCTGTGGAAGAATCGCAGCGATCTGGGCGAGGTCGGCGCGGGCGGGATCGCGCTCGGCTTCGTCGTCTCCTTCGTCGTCGCGCTGGTCGTGATCCGCTGGTTCATCGGCATCGTCTCGAAGCGCGGCTTCGCGCCCTTCGCCTGGTATCGGATCGTCGCCGGGGCCGCGGCTTTGGTGTGGCTGCTGAGCCTGCGCTGAGCGTTCAGCCTTCGCTCAGCCCTTGGTGTATAAGGGCCGCCGACTCGCTTGTGCCGCGAAGGAGCCTGTGATGCGCACGCTTCCTCTCTTTGCCTTGATCGCTTTTGCCGCCGTTCCAGCTGCGGCCCAGCCGCCCGCGCCCGACGATGAGGCTTTGGGACCGCTGCCGAGCCAGCGCCAGATCGAAGAGATGGCGCCCGCGATCGACCGCATGGTCGGCGCGATGCTCGACACCGATATCGGCCCGCTGCTCGATTCGGCGGACCCGCTCCGCCGCAGTCGTCATTACGGCCAGCCGGGGCGCACCGTTGGCGCGATGGCCGGGCGCGACGACCCTTATTTCGAGCAACGTGTCCACGAATCGATCTACGGTGGCGCCGACAAGCTCGGCCGCATGTCCGCCGCGCTATCGGCGGCGGCCCCCGTTCTCGCCCAGCAGGCGCAGCAGCTGCGCCAGTCGCTCCATCAGGTCATGCGCGCCTATCGCGACGCCTATCGGGGGACGTCGCCCCGTGCGCCGGATCACGGCACGCCGGGCGGCATACCCGACGACGATTGATCGGGACGATTTGCCCGGTTTACTGGCGCGACGCGGCCGCTAAAGGTCGCGTCACCGATGTGGCATCTCTATCAATTTCCGCTCTGCCCCTTTTCGCGCAAGGTGAGGCTGATGCTCGCCGAAAAGGGCGTCGCGCATGAGCTGAGGCGGGTCTCGCCCTGGCTGCAGGACGATGATTTCGCTGATCTGAACCCGGCCGGCGAAACCCCGGTGCTGGTCGAGGAATCGAAGGGCGTCGTCCTCATCGATTCGCTCGCCATCTGCGAATATTTCGAAGAGACGCTGGACAAGGCGCCGCTGATCCCCGGCACCGCGAGCAACCGCGCCGAGGTGCGCCGGCTCGTCTCCTGGTTCGACGGGCGGATGCACCATGAGGTCGTGGCGCCGCTGATGGAGGAGCGGATGAAGAAGCGGCTCATCAGCCGCGCGCCGCCCGACACGACCGAGCTCAGGAAGGCGATGACGGCCGCCAACGGCCATCTCGACTATATCGATTACCTGCTCGATCACCGGCGCTGGCTCGCCGGGCCGGCGCTGACGCTCGCCGATCTCGCCGCCGCGGCGCAGCTTTCGGTCGCCGATTATCTGGGCGGCGTCGACTGGCGCGGGCACAAGCAGACCGCCGACTGGTATGCGGTGATGAAATCCCGCCCCGCCTTCCGCCCGCTGCTCGCCGAGCGGATGGAAGTGATCCAGCCGCCGGCACATTACGACAAGGTCGACTTCTGACCTTGATCGCTGCCCCGCGAAGCGCCACATCGCGACCATGCTGATCCAGACCGAGACCACGCCCAATCCGGCGACGCTGAAATTCATGCCCGGCCGCCAGGTGATGGACATGGGCACGCGCGATTTCGCGTCGCCCGAAGACGCCGACGTCTCACCGCTCGCCGCCGCGCTCTTTTCGACGGGCGACGTGACCGGCGTCTTCTTTGGCCGCGATTTCATCTCGGTGACTGCGGGCCCCGGCGTCGACTGGCGCGGGCTCAAGCCGCAGGTGCTCGAAGTGCTGCTCGATCATTTCGCCAGCGGCGCCCCCCTCTTCAACGCGCCGAGCGCGGCCGACATCGTCGTGCCGCTCGACGACGATGTGGCCGACGATCCGGCCGATGCCGAGATCGTCGAGCAGATTCGTGCGCTGATCGACACCCGTGTGCGGCCGGCGGTCGCGAAGGACGGCGGCGACATCGTCTATCGCGGCTTTAGGGAAGGCACCGTCTTCCTCGCCATGCACGGCGCCTGTTCCGGCTGCCCGTCCTCGACGATGACGCTCAAGAACGGGATCGAAAGCCTCCTCAAACATTATGTGCCGGAGGTCGTGACGGTCGAGGCCGTCTAGCTTGCCTGCTTCCGTCATTCCCGCGAAAGCGGGAATCCAGCTATGGTTGCGACCGTTTTCGGACAGGAAAGCTGGCCCCCCGCCTTCGCGGGGGTGACGAGGGGAGCTGGTTCTTGCTGCTGGTCATCGAAAGCGCCACCGCCGCCTGCTCGGCCGCGCTGCTCGACGCGGACGGCTCGGTTCTGGACGAGCGGCACGAGATCGTCGGGCGCGGCCATGCCGAGCGGCTGGCGCCGATGGTCGCCGAGTTGGTTGGCACGCGCCGGCCGGACGCGATCCTGGTCGATTGCGGTCCGGGGAGTTTTACGGGGGTTCGCGTCGGCCTTGCCCTCGCGCACGGCCTGGCGATCGGCTGGGGCGCGGAACTGGCCGGCTATTCCTCGCTGGCGCTGCTGGCGGCGGCTGCCGGAGCCGGCTCGGCGAGCGCGGCGCTTCAGGCGGGACATGGCGAGCTTTTCGTGCAAGATTATGGCGGTGACCCGCTCGTCCCGCTCGGTGACCTTCGATCGCTTCCGCCCGACGAGGCCGCACGGGCCGCGCAGGCCGACCTTGTCGTCGGATCCGGCGCCGAAGCGCTCGTCGCGGCGCGCGGCTGGGGCGACGCGCGCGATCTGTTGCCGAGGGCGGCGGATGTGCGGCTCCTGCCGCCGGCGCTCCGCGCCCTGGTTCCGCGGCCGATTTATGGCCGCGCGCCCGATGCGAAGCCCGCCTCCGGCGCCGCAGGGCCGATAAGGTGAAGAGCGTCCCCGAACTGGTCGAAGGCGGCGCGGTCGATCTTCCGGCGGTGATGGCGGTGATGAACGAGAGCTTCGAACCGCGCTACGGCGAGCGCTGGACCTTCGCCCAGTGCGCCGGGCTGCTGCCGATGCCGGGAGTCTGGCTGACGCTGGCGCGCGTGGGCGATGCCGTCTGCGGCTTCGCGCTCGCGCGGATCGTCGCCGACGAGGCGGAACTTCTGCTCCTGGCGGTGCGCAAGGACGCGCAGCGGCACGGGATCGGGCGGCGCTTGCTGGACGCCTTCCTGTCCGGCGCCCGGTTGCGCGGGGCGGAACATTTCCATCTCGAGGTCCGCGACGGCAATCCCGCGATTCATCTCTACGAGTCGGCCGGATTCACGCTCGCGGGCCGGCGCCGCGACTATTACAGCGGCGATGCTGGCCGGACATTCGATGCGCTGACCCTCGCGAAATTCGAGCCGCCACGGCGCTGATCTCTGTTTTCATGTCGGATTTTGGTGTTGCCGCCGCGAAATTCGCGTGGCGACACAACCCGGAACATTGAGCCATATACAAAATAGATAGCTATTCGCTGCTGTTTCGACTTGTCAAATTGCGCTGAAGCAACCTATTCCGGCTTGCGCTCGTCACGGCCAATGGCGGGTGTCCTCTGATCACGATTTACAGGTATCGACACATGGATAATCAGGACGAATTCGGGGAGACTTTGATCACCCTCACGGCCGACATCGTATCGGCCCATGTCAGCAACAACAGCGTCGCCGTTTCCGATCTCCCGTTGCTGATCGGCAATGTCTTCAACGCGCTCAGCGGTCTCGGCGGGCGCCAGGAAGAGCCGGCGGCGAAGCCCGAGCCGGCGGTTTCGATCCGCGCCTCGATCAAGCCGGATTATATCGTCTGTCTTGAAGACGGGAAGAAGCTCAAGATGCTGAAGCGGCATCTGATGACCCATTACAATATGACGCCGGACGAATATCGGCAGAAATGGGGGCTTTCCGCCGACTATCCGATGGTCGCGCCGAATTACGCGGAGCAGCGTCGTTCGCTTGCGAAGAAGATCGGCCTCGGCACCAAGCGGGGTCGCGCGTCGCGCAAATAAGGGCGCCGTGCCGGATTCGCCGTCCCGTGCCTGGCGCGGGGCGGCGTTTCAACCGTGCTTTGACGCTTCGCCGATCCGGCCTTAGATAAGGTGGATGACCCGCGCGATCGACATTGAGGCCCTGTGCGCCGAAAAGGGGCTGCGGATTACCGAGCAGCGCAAGGTGATCGCCCGCGTCCTTTCCGAGGCGGAGGATCATCCCGATGTCGAGGCGCTTCATGCCCGCGCCTCCGCCGTGGATCCCGGCATTTCGATCGCCACCGTCTATCGCACCGTGCGCCTGTTCGAAGAGGCGGGCATCCTTGAGCGCCACGATTTCGGCGATGGCCGCGCCCGTTACGAGGCTGCGGCGGAAACCCATCACGACCATCTGATCGACGTCGAGACCGGCAACGTGATCGAATTCGTCGATGAGGAGCTCGAGCAGCTCCAGCGGCGGATCGCGGAGAAGCTTGGCTTCCGGCTCGTCGACCACCGCATGGAGCTTTATGGCGTCGCGGTCGGCCGCGCGAAATAAGCGGGCCGCGTGATGCGGTTCTACTGGCGCGCATTGGCGATCGCCGGCGGGCTCCTCGTCTACTTTCCGCTCCATTATGCCTCGAAGGCGCTGCGCGGCCGCTCGCCATGGGCGCGGCGCTTCCTCGCTTATGCCGGCCGCTGCTGCGGCCTTCGCGTCCGTGTCGAGGGCACGCCGCTCGGCGGGCGCGTGCTCTTCGCCGCCAATCACGTGAGCTGGCTCGACATCCTTGCGATCGGCGGTGCCGCCCCCACCGCCTTCATCGCCAAGAACGAGGTTGAGCGCTGGCCCGTCATCGGCTGGCTCGCCGATCTCAACGACACGATCTATGTCGCTCGCACCGCGCGGCGCCAGGCGCGGCATCAGGCCGATCGCCTGCGCGCGGCGCTCGATGCCGGGCGCTCGGTCTCCTTCTTTCCCGAGGGGACGACCGAGGGCGGCCACCAGGTCCTGCCCTTCCGCGCCAGCCTGTTCGGTTCGCTCTACCCGCCGATGGAGGGCGTGCTGGTGCAACCGGTCGCCCTCGATTATGGCGAGCTCACCCATGACATCGCGTGGGTGGGCGAGGAAAGCACCGGGGCCAATGCCAGGCGCGTCATGCGCGATTATCGCCGGATCCCCGTCACCGTCCGCTTCCTCGATCCGATCGATCCGGATGCGGCGGGGGACCGCAAGGCGCTCGCCGCCTGTGCCCGCGATGCCATCGTTGCGGCGCTCGGCGCTTCCGCTGAACCGTGCGATCGCCTATAGGCGCCGGCCCATGACTTCCCCCCGTACCTTCAAGGTCCAGTCCTTCGGCTGCCAGATGAACGTCTATGATGGCGAGCGGATGGGCGAATTGCTCGCCGCCGAAGGCATGCGCGCGGCCGGCGACGGCGAGGCCGCCGATCTCGTCGTCCTCAACACCTGCCATATTCGCGAGAAGGCGACCGAGAAGGTCTATTCGGAAATCGGCCGGTTGAAGCGGCCCGACGGCAGCCGCCCGATGGTCGCCGTCGCCGGCTGCGTCGCCCAGGCCGAGGGCGCTGAGATCGCGCGCCGGGCAAAAGTGGACGTCGTCGTCGGCCCGCAGGCCTATCACAACCTCCCGGCCCTGGTCGCAAAGGCCGCCAGCGGCACGGTCGCGCTCGACACCGACATGCCGGCGGCGTCGAAATTCGGCGCGCTGCCGGCGCGGCGCAAGGTCGCACCCTCGGCCTTCCTCACCGTCCAGGAAGGCTGCGACAAATTCTGCACCTATTGCGTGGTCCCCTATACACGCGGGGCCGAGGTGAGCCGGCCGTTCGCGGCGATTTTCGACGAGGCGAAGGCGCTCGCCGACGCCGGCGCGCGCGAACTCACTTTGCTCGGCCAGAACGTCAACGCCTGGGCGGACGAAGGCAGGGGCCTGCACGACCTCATCGAGGCGATCGCGACGATCCCCGCGATCGCCCGCATCCGCTACACCACCAGCCATCCCAACGACATGACCGACGGCCTGATCGCGGCACATCGCGACGTCGACAAGCTGATGCCCTATCTGCACCTGCCCGTTCAGGCGGGCAGCGACCGCGTGCTGAAGGCGATGAACCGCAGCCACACGACGGCGAGCTATCTCAAAATTCTCGACAAGGTCCGCGCAGCGCGCCCCGATATCGCGCTTTCGGGCGATTTCATCGTCGGCTTTCCCGGCGAGACCGATGCCGAGTTCGAGGAGACGCTGAAGCTGGTCGACGAGGTTCGCTACGCCCAGGCCTTCTCGTTCAAATACAGCCCGCGCCCCGGCACGCCGGCCGCCGACATGGCGGAGCAGATCGCGCCCGCCGTCGCCGACGAACGCCTGCAGCGGCTCCAGGCGCTGCTGAACACGCACCAGACCGCGTTCAACCGCGCCAGCATCGGCCGGCGCACCGAGGTGCTGGTCGAACGGCAGGGCCGCAAGCCCGGCCAGATGCTCGGCAAGTCTGCGTGGCTGCAATCGGTCCATTTCGAGAGCGCAGCGAAGATCGGCGACATCGTCGAGGTCGAGCTGGTCTCCGCCGGGCCGAACAGTCTCGCCGGGACGGAACTGGTCCGCTCCGCCGCCTGACTGTGGCGCGGCTGTATCGTTCCCTCGCAACCGCCGCATCCCCCGCAATTGCGCTGGCATCTCGGATCGGCGAGGCCCATTTGGTTCTGTAGAAGACATCATCTGAACATTATGGCTCTACCGCCTTTTTGTTGTTGCCTATTCGGGCATGCATTCATCGACGCACGCCGCAAGCTTGTCGGTATTGTGAAGGTGCCATGAGACAAGAGCAGATCATCGAAATCCGCATCGACAACCAGAAACGGCTTTTGGTGCGACCATCCGAGGCTAAGTTCGACAAAATCTATCGGGCCGCGTTGGGCGTGCAGTGGGACCCGGAAGCGAGAGCTCTCACCAGCCCCGTGCCCCGGGAATGGGGCTATCTGCATTGGTTCCAGCAGATACTTGGAGCTGCTGCCGATGAATATGGTGTCGAGTTGACCTTGGTACCTGACACCTTGTGGACGGAAGTGCCGCTGGGCCTTCGGAGTGAGATCGAGGTTTTTGTAAACAGCGGCTGGTTTTCCAAGTTGATCGATGTTCGGAGGTCGCATGACAAATTGAGTTGGACCGCGCACCGGCTCCAGCACGCAATGTCATTGGCGGCACCGCATTGGGAAAACGGGCGCTATGCGGAGTACGTAAGGTGTTTGGACCAAGTTCGAGATCTTCTCTCTCCAGCCCAGCTAAAGCGTCTCACGATCGCTGAAAAACGATCTCTTTAGGCCACTGTGGCGTGCGCGCATCGCATCTCCGGAACCGCCCGGAGCAGGTGAAAGGCGCTGGCATTTCGGCGCGCGCGGCCCCACCTTGGCGACGTGACTCGCCCACGCGAAAGGACCCAATGAGCCGCAAGCCCGTCGCCCAGCCGGGATCGTCGCGCGCCCGCCTCGAAATCGAGTTCGAGCAGCCGCATCTCCTCGGCCCCCTGTTCGGGGAGTTCGATCGCAACCTTGTCGCCATCGAGGACCGGCTCGGCGTCTATATCGCCGCGCGCGGGGCCAAGGTGCAGATCGAGGGCGAGGCGGAAGATGCGGCGCGCGCCCGCGAGGTGCTGATCGGTCTCTACAACCGGCTCGACGAAGGCCACGACATCGATGCCGAGACGGTCAACGCGATCATCGCCATGTCCGGCCAGCCGACGCTCGACGGGATCGTCGCGCCCGAGGTGATCGAGCCGCCACGGGTGATGATCCGCACGCGCAAGAAGACGATCGTGCCGCGCTCGCGCACCCAGGCCACCTATATGGAGGCGCTGGCCCGCGACGAGATGATCTTCGCGCTTGGCCCCGCCGGCACCGGCAAGACCTATCTCGCCGTCGCGCAAGCGGTGCAGCAGCTGATCGGCGGCAGCGTCGACCGGCTGATCCTCTCGCGCCCCGCCGTCGAGGCGGGCGAGCGGCTCGGCTTCCTTCCCGGCGACATGAAGGAAAAGGTCGATCCCTATCTGCGGCCGCTCTACGACGCGCTCTACGACATGCTGCCGCTGGAGCAGGTCGAGCGGCGGATCGCATCGGGAGAGATCGAGATCGCGCCGATCGCCTTCATGCGCGGGCGCACGCTTTCCGATGCCTTCATCATCCTCGACGAGGCGCAGAACACGACGCCGCAGCAGATGAAGATGTTTCTGACGCGCTTCGGCATGCGAAGCCGGATGGTGATCTGCGGCGATCCCAACCAGACCGATCTCCCCAACGGCGTGACCTCCGGCCTCGCGGATGCGGTTTCCAAGCTGGAGGGCATCGACAAGATCGCGATGGTTCGCTTCGGCGCCGGCGATGTCGTGCGCCATCCTCTCGTCGGCCGGATCGTCGAGGCCTATGAAGGGCCGGGGTCGTGATCCTCGTCGATGCCGATGTCTCGGACGACTGGGACAGTCGCACCGACTGGTCGGATCTCGCCGATCGCTCGGCCCGCGCAGCACTCGCGGGAAGCCGGTTCGCCGCGACGGTGCCCAGCCACGCCGAGGTCTCCATCAAGTTCACCTCGGACGCCGAGGTGCAGGCACTCAACGCCGAATGGCGCGGCAAGGACAAGCCGACCAACGTCCTTTCCTTCCCGATGGCGGGGCCCGACGAGCTTGGCGCCGCGCCGATGCTCGGCGATATCGTGCTGGCCCGCGGCGTCTGCGAAGCCGAGGCGGCGGACAAGCGGATTGCGGTGGAAAGCCACGCCGCGCATCTGGTGGTGCACGGCATGCTCCATCTGCTAGGATACGACCACGAAACGAGCGAGGCGGACGCGGAGGAGATGGAGGACATCGAACGGCGTGCGCTTGCCACGCTCGGCATCGCCGATCCCTATCAACAGACTGAGGTGCACCCTTAACCCCCATGGAAGAGGACAGTCCCGGCGGCCGGGAAGAAGGACGCACATTCTGGGGAGGGCTGCGTGCCTTCCTGTTCGGTGACGATGGCGAGGCAAGCCTTCGTGACGAGATCGAGGAGGCGCTCGAAAGCCGCGAGGGCGAGGCGCCGCGGGTCGGCGATCTCAGCGCAGCGGAGCGGCAGATGCTCCGCAACATCCTGCATTTCGGGGAAAAGACCGCCGGCGATGTCGCCGTTCCGCGCGGCGACATCATTGCCGTCCCGGCGACGATCGGCTTCGACGACCTTGTCGCGACGCTGAAGGAAGCCGAGCATAGCCGCCTCCCGGTCTATGAGGAAAGCCTCGATCGGGTCGTGGGCATGATCCACATCAAGGACGTGTTCCTCCACCAGGTCTCCGGCAAGCCGGCGCCGGCGGACATACGCAGCCTGATGCGAACGCCGCTCTTCGTGCCCGAATCGATGGGGATGCTCGATCTGCTCGCGCAGATGCGCGCCGGCCGGGTCCACCTCGCCATCGTCGTCGACGAGTTCGGCGGCACCGAAGGACTCATCACCATCGAGGATGTCGTCGAGGAGATCGTCGGCGAGATCGAGGACGAGCATGACGAGGAGCCGCAGGGGCTGCTCATTCCGCTTGAGGACGGCATCTGGGATGCAGATGCGCGCGCCGAGCTTGAGGACGTCGCCGAAGCGGTGGACGAGCGACTTGGCGAGGTCGAGGAGGATGTCGACACGCTTGGCGGCCTCGCCTTCGTGCTGGCCGGCCATATCCCGCAGCCGGGCGAGATGCTCGCGCACCCGAGCGGCTGGCGTCTCGAAGTGACGGAGGGGGACGCCCGCCGGGTGACGCGCCTTCGCCTCCACGCGCCGGCCGAACCGGCGCCGGTCGAATGACGCACCGGCATATCCGCCTGACGAGCGACGAAGCGGGGGTCGCGACCCTCGTGATCGATCGCCCGCAGCGCCTGAACGCGCTCAGCGCCGAGACGCTGGATGAGATGCGCGTCGCGATCGAGGGGCTGCCACGGACGGGCGCGCGCTGCCTGTTGATGACCGGGGCGGGGCGCGCCTTTTCGAGCGGCGCCGATCTTGTCACCGGCGGCGGCATTCCCGAGGATGCGGGCGAGGCGCTGGAACGTCATTTCAATCCGCTGGTCGAGGCGCTGTTCGCCCTGCCGATGCCGGTGGTCGCGGCGGTCAACGGGCCGTGCGCCGGTGCCGGTTGCTCGATCGCGCTCGCCGCCGACATCGTGATCGCGGCCCGATCGGCCTATTTCCTCCAAGCCTTCGTCAATCTCGGCCTCATTCCCGATGCCGGCGCGACCTGGCTGCTGCCGCGCCTCGTCGGCCGCGCCCGGGCGATAGAGATGATGATGCTCGGCGAGCGGATCCCCGCGGAGCAGGCGGCCGAATGGGGCATGATCGCCCGCGTGGTCGATGATGCCGATCTGATGGCTGAGGCCTCGGCGCTGGCGGCGCGGCTCGCCGCCGGGCCGACCGTGGCCTATGCCATCATTCGCCGGCTCGCGAGGGACGCCGGGCAGGCGTCGCTCAGCGAGGCGCTCGCCGCGGAGCGAATCGGCCAGAGCGAGGCCGGCCGGACAGGCGATTTCAAGGCGGGCGTCGCGGCGTTCATCACCCGGCAGCCGCCGACGTTCGAAGGCCGCTGACCGCCACTGCCGCGCGATCGCCGCCGGGCTGCAAGATTGCCTCCGCTTAATCTGGCGCATAAGAGCGCGCGCATGGCCACGACGATCGAAGAGCTCGAACAGCGCCGCGAGCAGGCGCGCCTTGGCGGGGGCGCCGCGCGGATCGAGGCACAGCATGCCAAGGGCAGGCTGACCGCCCGCGAACGCCTCTCCGTGCTGCTCGATGAGGGCAGCTTCGAGGAATATGACATGTTCGTCGAGCATAATTGCTCGGATTTCGGCATGGAGACGCAGAAGGTGCCCGGCGACGGGGTCGTCACCGGATCGGGCACGATCAACGGCCGCCTCGTCTATGTCTTCGCCCAGGATTTCACCGTCTTCGGCGGCTCGCTCTCCGAACGGCACGCGCAGAAGATCTGCAAGATCATGGACATGGCGATGAAGGTCGGCGCGCCCGTGATCGGCCTCAACGATTCGGGCGGCGCGCGCATCCAGGAGGGGGTCGCCAGCCTCGGCGGCTATGCCGAGGTGTTCCAGCGCAACGTGCTCGCCTCCGGCGTGGTGCCGCAGATCAGCCTGATCATGGGTCCCTGCGCCGGCGGCGCGGTCTATTCGCCGGCGATGACCGATTTCATCTTCATGGTGAAGGACTCCTCCTACATGTTCGTCACCGGCCCCGACGTGGTGAAGACCGTCACCAACGAGGTCGTGACGCAGGAGGAGCTTGGCGGCGCGATCACCCACACCACCAAGTCCGGCGTCGCCGACGTGGCGTTCGAGAACGACATCGACGCGCTGCTCGCCACCCGCGACTTCTTCGATTTCCTGCCGCTGTCCAACCGCCACGACCTGCCGGAGCGGCCGTCGGAGGATCCGTGGGACCGGATCGAGGAAAGCCTCGACACGCTGATCCCGGACAGCGCCAACAAGCCCTATGACATGCACGAGCTGATCCGGAAGGTCGTCGACGACGGCGACTTTTTCGAGCTCCAGCCCGCCCATGCCGCCAACATCATCACCGGCTTCGGCCGGATCGAGGGCCGGACGGTGGGCATCGTCGCCAACCAGCCGATGGTGCTCGCCGGCGTGCTCGACATCAAATCGTCGAAGAAGGCCGGCCGCTTCGTCCGCTTCTGCGACGCGTTCGATATTCCGATCGTCACGTTCGTCGACGTGCCGGGCTTCCTCCCCGGCGTCGCGCAGGAGCATGAGGGGATCATCAAGAACGGCGCGAAGCTGCTCTTCGCCTATGCCGAGGCGACCGTGCCGAAGATCACCGTGATCACCCGCAAGGCCTATGGCGGCGCCTATGACGTCATGGCCTCCAAGCATCTGCGCGGCGATTTGAACTACGCCTGGCCGACCGCCGAGATCGCAGTGATGGGAGCCAAGGGCGCGGTCGAGATCATCTTCCGCAAGGACATCGGCGACCCGGAAAAGATCGCGGCGCGCACCGCCGAATATGAACAACGCTTCGCCAACCCCTTCGTCGCGGCGAGCAAGGGCTTCATCGACGAGGTCATCATGCCGCATTCCACGCGCCGCCGCATCGCGCTGGGCCTACGCAAGCTCAGGGACAAGCAGCTCGAAAATCCGTGGAAGAAGCATGACAATATCCCGCTGTGACCACTCGGGCGCTGCGCTCGCAATGACGGGGTGTTGAGGTGAAGCTGGGAAGACTAAACCATATCGGCGTCGCCACGCCGTCGATCGAAGCCTCGACCGCCACCTATCGCGACCTGATGGGCGCCGAGGTGATCCGCGAACCGTTCGACCTGCCCGAGCAGGGGGTGAAGGTCTGCTTCATCGACACGCCGAACAGCCAGATCGAGCTGATCGAGCCCTTGGGCGAGGACAGCCCGATTGCCGGCTTCCTCGCCAAGAACCCGCTCGGCGGGCAGCATCATGTCTGCTTCGAGGTGCCGGACATCGCCGCGGCGCGGGGCTGGTTCGAGGGCAAGGGCGCGCGCATCCTCGGCCCCACCCGGATCGGCGCGCATGGGACGCCGATCTTCTTCCTCCATCCCAAGGACATGGGCGGGGTGCTGACCGAAATCATGGAGACGCCGCGTGACGCGCATTGAGCCTCGCCCCTCCACCATGCTTCGCATGGTCCCCCTCCCCATGGGCTTCGCCCACAGGGAGAATTGGAGCGCGGCATATCCTCCCTGTCGCGAAGCGATGGGGAGGGGAACCGCGCGCGGCGCGGTGGAGGGGCCTTCCCATGCCTGACAGGAAACCCACCCTTGCCGATTGGGACGCCCTTGCCGCCAAGGAGGTGAAGGGCCGCGATCTCACCTGGCACACGCCGGAAGGGATCGACGTGAAGCCGCTCTATACGGCGGAAGATGTGGCCGACATCGATCCCGGCCTCCCCGGCTTCGCGCCGTTCACCCGCGGGGTTCGCGCCTCGATGTATGCCGGGCGGCCGTGGACGATCCGCCAATATGCGGGCTTCTCGACCGCCGAGGAATCCAACGCCTTCTATCGGCGCAACCTCGCCGCCGGCCAGAAGGGGCTTTCGGTCGCCTTCGATCTCGCCACCCATCGCGGCTATGACAGCGATCACCCCCGCGTCGTCGGCGATGTCGGCAAGGCGGGCGTCGCGATCGACACGGTCGAGGACATGAAGATCCTCTTCGACGGCATCCCCCTTGGCGAGATGTCGGTGTCGATGACGATGAACGGCGCGGTCATCCCGATCCTCGCTTTCTTCATCGTCGCCGGCGAGGAGCAGGGCGTTCCTCAGGAGAGGCTGGACGGCACGATCCAGAACGACATCCTGAAGGAGTTCATGGTCCGCAACACCTATATCTACCCGCCCGAGCCGAGCATGCGGATCATCTCGGACATCATCGGCTACACCTCGGCCCACATGCCGAAGTTCAACTCGATCTCCATTTCCGGCTACCACATGCAGGAGGCGGGGGCGACGCAGCTTCAGGAGCTGGCCTTCACCATCGCGGATGGGCGCGAATATGTGAAGGCGGCGATGGCGACGGGCCTCGACATCGACGCCTTCGCAGGCCGCCTGAGCTTCTTCTTCGCGATCGGCATGAACTTCTTCATGGAGGTCGCCAAGCTGCGCGCCGCGCGCAAGCTGTGGCACCGGGTGATGACCGACCTCGGCGCGCGGGATGAGCGCTCGAAGATGCTCCGCACGCATTGCCAGACGTCTGGCGTCTCGCTCACCGAGCAGGATCCGTACAACAACGTCATCCGCACCACGATCGAGGCGATGGCGGCGATGCTCGGCGGCACCCAGTCGCTCCACACCAACAGCCTCGACGAGGCGGTGGCGCTGCCGACCGATTTCTCGGCGCGGATCGCCCGCAACACCCAGATCGTCCTCCAGGAGGAGACCGGGATGACCAGGGTCGTCGATCCCCTCGGCGGCTCCTATTATGTCGAGGCGCTGACCCAGGAGCTCTACGAAAAGGCGTGGGAGATCGTCGAGCGGGTCGAGGCGGATGGCGGCATGGCCAGGGCGGTCGCCCATGGCTGGCCCAAGGCGATGATCGAGGAAGCGAGCGCCGCGCGCGCTGCCCGCGTCGATCGCGGCGAGGACGTGATCGTCGGGGTCAACAAATATCGTCTCGCCGACCAGGCGGAGCTCGACATCCTCGATGTCGACAACCATGCGGTCCGCGACGCCCAGATCGCCCGCATCAACAAGGTGAAGGCGGGCCGCGACGAAGCCGCCTGCCAGGCCGCGCTCGATGCTCTGCGCGAAGGAGCGAGAGGCAAGGCGAACCTGTTGGCGCTCGCCGTCGATGCCGCCCGCAAGCGCGCGACGCTGGGCGAGATCAGCCTCGCGATGGAGGATGTGTTCGGCCGCTTCGGCACCAATCCGACGCCGGTGAAGGGCGTCTATGGAGCCGCTTATGCGGAGGATGCGCGCTGGGACAGATTGGTCGAAGGCGTCGAATCGGTGGCGCGGTCGAAGGGCCGCAAGCCGCGGATGCTCACCGCCAAGATGGGGCAGGACGGGCATGATCGTGGCGCCAACCTGGTCTCCTCCGTCTTCGGCGATCTCGGTTTCGACGTCGTCGCCGGGCCGCTCTTCCAGACGCCGCGGGAAGCGGCCGAGCTGGCGATCAAGTCGGACGTCGACGTGGTCGGGGCCTCCAGCCTTGCCGCCGGGCACAAGACGTTGATCCCCGAGCTGATCGCCCATCTGCGCGACGCGGGGCGCGGGGACATCAAGGTCGTCGCCGGCGGCGTCATCCCCGCGCAGGATTATCAGTTCCTCCGCGATGCCGGCGTCCAGGCGATCTTCGGCCCCGGCACCAACCTGGTCGAGGCGGCGGGCGAGGTGTTGAAATTGCTGGGGCACAACATGCCGCCGGTGGAAGAAGCCGCCGAATAATCCCCCTCCCGCTTGCGGGAGAGGGCAGGGGTGGGCAAGAGGAGCCTCCATGAGCCTTGGACACGTCGACCCCCGGCCCCTCCCGCAGGCGGGAGGGGCGTTGCGCACCGACTGGACCCGCGCCGAGATCGCCGCGCTGTTCGATCGGCCGCTGCTCGACCTGCTCTACGAGGCGCAGACGATTCACCGGCGTCACCACGCGCCGAACGAGGTGCAGCTTTCCACGCTGCTCTCCATCAAGACCGGCGGCTGCCCGGAGGATTGCGGCTATTGCTCGCAGTCCGTCCATGCCGAAAGCGGCGTCAAGGCGACGAAGCTGATGGACGTGCGCGCCGTTCTCCAGGCCGCCGCACAGGCGCGCGATCACGGCTCGACCCGCTTCTGCATGGGCGCGGCCTGGCGCAATCCCAAGGACCGCGACATGCCGGCCATCGTCGAGATGGTGAAGGGCGTTCGCGCCATGGGGATGGAAACCTGCATGACGCTCGGGATGCTGAGCGAGCGCCAGGCGCAGATGCTCGCCGACGCCGGCCTCGATTATTACAACCACAATATCGATACCTCGCCCGAACGTTATGGCGAGGTGATCTCGACCCGCAGCTTCGAGGACCGGCTGGAGACGCTGGACCATGTCCGCCAGTCGGGCATGAACGTGTGCTGCGGCGGCATCGTCGGCATGGGGGAGACGCGCGAGGATCGAATCGGCTTCATCCATGCTCTGGCGACCTTGCCCGACCATCCTGAAAGCGTCCCGATCAACGCGCTGGTGCCGGTCAAAGGCACGGTGCTCGGCGACATGCTGGCCGATACGCCGCTGGCGAAGATCGACGATATCGAGTTCGTCCGCACCGTCGCGGTCGCGCGCATCGCCATGCCGCAAAGCATGGTCCGCCTCTCGGCAGGCCGCGAGAGCATGAGCGAATCGACCCAGGCCCTGTGCTTCATGGCCGGCGCCAACTCGATCTTCACCGGCGACAAGCTGCTCACCGCGCCCAATGCCGGCGACGATAGCGACGCGGCGATGTTCGCGAAGCTCGGCCTCGCCCCGATGGCCGCGGCCGATCCGGCGCCGCCGGCCGGGCTTCGCCAGGGCGCCGGATGAGGAGGGGCGCGCCTCTCCTGATCCTCGCGGCGATCGCCGCCTCCGGCTGCTCGCGCAGCCATGCGCCGATCGACAACGGCCCGCGCGTCCATCTTTCAACCACCGATCCCGAGCGCAATCTTGCGGCGGTGCTCCGCTTCGTGCGGGCGACCTGCCTTGCCGACGTCGCGACGCCTGCTGAGATCGCCGGCGCGATCGAGGCGCAGCGCTGGCCCGCAGACGAGGTCGCGGCAAGCGCCGGCCAGCCGGTCACGGTGCGCGAGCTTGAACATGGCCGGATCGCTTATTCGGCGCTCCCGATTGAGGTGGCCGGGGGCCGCTTCGGCGATTGCCAGCTCGAGCTCGACGGGACGGTCGCGCCGAGCCTGGATCGGCTCCGCGCGGCGCTTCCGGCCCTCTTGCGCGGGCCGGGATTGCGGACGGTCGAAGGCCGGCCCGGCGAAACCGTGTGGCGCTGGCAGCCGGCGCCGGACCAGGATCGCGAAGTCTCGCTCTCGGCCACGGCGCCCGCCACCGCTGGCGCTCGTCCGGGCATCAAGATCCACGTCAGCAGCAGCGAATATACGCTGCAGTCCCCCCCGCCCACGACGACCGACACGGGGGTGGATCCGGGAGCGAATGTCGTTCGCCCGGCCCCCGTTGCGACCCCGGATCAGGCACCGGTGGTCGCGCCGCCGCCGCCACCCGCGCCGGGCAGCAGTCGTTGGGGCAACAGCACCGCGCCGCAATGAGTCGGGCCGCGCGCGCTTGACGTCGCCGGATCGCGCCGCTTGAAGGAGCCGCGAAGGGAAACCCGTCGCCGATGTTCAAGAAAATCCTGATCGCCAATCGCGGCGAGATCGCCTGCCGCGTCATCCGCACCGCGCGCCGAATGGGGATCGCGACCGTCGCCGTCTATTCGGACGCCGATGCCCGCGCGCCGCACGTGAAGCTGGCGGACGAGGCGGTACGCCTGGGCCCGCCGCCCGCGGGTGAATCCTATCTCAAGGCCGATCTCATCATCGATGCCTGCAAGGCGACGGGCGCCGAGGCGGTCCACCCGGGCTACGGCTTCCTGTCCGAGCGGGAGAGTTTCGCGCGCGCGCTGGCCGAGGCCGGGATCGCCTTCATCGGGCCGCCGCCGAATGCGATCGCCGCGATGGGCGACAAGATCGAATCGAAGAAGCTCGCCAAGGCGGCCGGCGTCAACGTCGTCCCCGGCTATGTCGGCGAGATCGACGACACCGACCATGCCGTCCGGATCGCCGGGGAAATCGGCTATCCGGTGATGATGAAGGCCTCGGCCGGCGGCGGCGGCAAGGGGATGCGCCTCGCCTGGAGCGAGACGGATGTTCGCGAGGGCTTCGAGGCCACCAAGCGCGAGGGCCTCGCCTCCTTCGGCGACGATCGCGTCTTCATCGAGAAGTTCGTCGAGGACCCGCGCCATATCGAGATCCAGGTGCTCGGCGACCAGCACGGCAATATCGTCTATCTGAACGAGCGCGAATGTTCGATCCAGCGCCGCCACCAGAAGGTGATCGAGGAAGCGCCGTCGCCCTTCGTCACGCCCGCGATGCGCAAGAAGATGGGGGAGCAGGCGGTCGCCCTTGCCCGCGCCGTCGGCTATTATAGCGCGGGCACGGTCGAGCTCATCGTCTCCGGCGCCGATCCAACCGGCGAGAGCTTCTATTTCCTCGAGATGAACACCCGTCTCCAGGTCGAGCATCCGGTGACGGAGGAAATTACCGGCCTCGATCTCGTCGAGCAGATGATCCGCGTCGCCTATGGCGAAAAGCTCGGCTTCACGCAGGCCGATATCGGCATCGACGGCTGGTCGGTCGAAACCCGCGTCTATGCCGAGGATCCCTATCGCGGCTTCCTTCCGAGCACCGGCCGGCTCGTACGCTACCAGCCGCCGGCCCGCGCTTCGTCCCGCGGCGAGGGCGGGGCGGTCGTTCGTGTCGACGATGGCGTCGCCGAGGGCGGTGAGGTCTCGATGTTCTACGATCCGATGATCGCCAAGCTCATCACCTGGGCGCCGACCAGGCTCGCCGCGATCGATGCCCAGATCGAGGCGCTCGACGCCTTCCGGATCGAGGGGATCGGCCACAATGTCGATTTCCTCTCCGCGTTGATGCAGCACCCCCGGTTCCGCGAGGGCAACATCACCACAGGCTTCATCGCCGAAGAATATCCTGATGGCTTCCAGGGCGCGCCCGCCGACGATTCGCTGATCGCCGATCTCGCCATCGTCGCGGCGCTCGCGGGCCGTGAGGCCGAGGCGCGGGCCGGGGCGGTCAGCGGCCAGCTTTCGGGCACCCCCGCCGCGACGCCGGCGGGCGAGACGCGCGTCGTCCGGCTCGCCGGCGCCGAGCATCGCGTGCGGATCACAGCCACCGAAGGCGGCTTGCTCGCCTATCTGGACGACAGCGGCCCGCACGAGCTGATCGGGCGGCTGCCCCCGGGCCAGGGCCTGTTCAAGGGCACGATCGATGGTCGGATGCGCATCGTCCAGGTGGCGCGGCAGGGGCGCCAGTGGCGCCTCACGACGCGCGGGGCGAGCCATGTCGCCGATGTCCTTCCCGTCCATGTCGCCGAACTGTCGCGCTACATGATCGAGAAGGTGCCGCCCGATCTGTCGAAATTCCTGATCTGCCCGATGCCGGGGCTGCTGACCCGGCTCGATGTGAAGGAAGGCGACATGGTCGAGGCCGGGCAGCCGCTCGCGGTGGTCGAGGCGATGAAGATGGAAAACATCCTTCGCGCCGAGAAGGCCGGGACCGTGAAGTCGATCGCCGCCAAGCCCGGTGAAAGCCTTGCCGTCGATGCGGTGATCCTGGAATTCGCGTGAGGGCGGGCGTTGCGTCCAGGCCACGGCGCAGCCACAACTTGACCACCCTCGCAACGAACCGCGAGGATGGCCGTTGAGCCGACCATGACCAGATATATCCGCCCCAACGGTTTCGCCGCAGCGGCCCTCGCGGCCGCTTTTTTCGGCCTCGCCGCCGCGCCGGTTTCCGCCCAGGACGCCGGCAGCGGCCATATCGTCACCATCGGCGCCGGGCCGCAGGTCTATCCCAAATATCCGGGCGCCGACAGCTACGGCCTCTATCCGATGTTCATCGGCGGGATCCGCCGGCCGGGCCAGCCAATGCCCTTTTCGGCCCCCGATCAGGGGTTCGGCTTCGGCCTGCTCGGCAGCGACAGCCCGATCGACATCGGCCCCGTCGTGAGTTTCCAGTCCAAGCGTGAGGAGCAGGATGTCGGCGCGCCGGTGGGCGATGTCGGCTTCACCGCCGAGGTCGGCGGCTTCGCGCAGGTGTGGATCGGACCCAATGTCCGCATCCGCGGCGATCTGAGGCGTGGGATCGGCGGGCACAAGGGTCTGATCGGCGATATCGGCGCCGATCTCGTGCTTCGCGATCGGGATCGCTACATCTTCTCGATCGGGCCGCGCGTGCGCCTGTCGAACGGGCGCTATCAGGACGCCTATTTCCGGGTCACCCCCGCTGCGGCGCTGGCGAGCGGACTTCCAGCCTATGATCCGCCGGGCGGCGGCGCCCATGCCATCGGCGTCCAGTCGGGCCTCGCCTGGCGGACCGGCCGCAATTGGGGCCTTTACGGCTATGCCGGCTATGATCGGTTGATCGGCGATGCGGCGCGCTCGCCCATCGTGCGCGATCTCGGCTCGCGCGATCAGTTCTCCGGCGGCATCGGCCTGTTCTACGAGTTCCACGTCGGGCTTTGACCCGGGCGGGAACGAGCCTTTAGGGTGGCGGGCATGAAGATGCTCGCCGCCCTCGCCTTTCTCGCCGCGGCCGCGCCGGCGACCGCACAGCTCAGCCCCCAGGAACGGCGCATCGCAGCCGCCGTGACGCAGGACGCGGACCGCAACGTCGCCCTGCTCGAGCGGTTGGTGAACCGCAACAGCGGCACGCTGAACCTCGATGGCGTCCGCGCGGTCGGCGAGATGGTCCGCGCCGAGCTGGAGCCGCTCGGCTTCGAGGTCCGCTGGGTCGATATGAGCGCCACGGGACGCGCCGGTCATCTCGTCGCCACCCATCGGGGCAACGGCCGCGGCAAGCGCATCCTCCTCATCGGCCATCTCGACACGGTGTTCGAGCCCTCCTCTCCGTTCCAGCGATTCACCCGCGACGGCGATCGCGCCACCGGCCCCGGCGTCGGCGATTGCAAGGGCGGCGATGTCGTCGCGATCGCTGCGCTTCGGGCGATGCAGCAGGCCGGCACGCTCGACGATGCGGACATCATGGTCGTGATGACCGGCGACGAGGAACGGCCCGGCGCGCCGATCGCGACCGCGCGCCGCGACCTGATCGAGGCCGGCCGTTGGGCCGATGTCGCGCTCGAGTTCGAGAATCTCGCGCGCGAGGACGGCCGCGATTACGGCACCGTCGCGCGGCGCAGCTCGACGAGCTGGACGCTGACCGCCCACGGCCGCACCGGCCACAGCTCGGGCGTGTGCGGCCCTGGCCTTGGCTGCGGCGCGATCTACGAGATCGCCCGGATCCTCGACAGTTTCCGCCGCGAGCTGCCGGAGCCCAATCTCACCTACAATGTCGGCGTCATTGCCGGTGGCACGCCGGCCTCGATCGACGATGCCGGGTTCGCGGTCACCGCGTCGGGCAAGACCAATATCGTCGCCGAGACTGCGATCGCCCGCGGCGACATCCGCACCCTCTCGGCCGGGCAGGAAGCCCGCGTGCGCGCCCATATGCAGGCGATCGTCGCGCGACATCTGCCGCTGACCGATGCCGAGCTGGTCTTCGCCGGGGACGGCTATCCCCCCATGGCGCCGACCGCCGGCAACCGCGCGCTTCTCGCGCGGCTGAACGCCGTCAACCGCGATCTCGGCCTTCCCGAAATGCCCGAATATGATCCCGCCAGGCGCGGCGCCGCGGATTCGAGCTTCGTCGCCGCCGACGCCGACACCCTCGCCGGCATGGGCGCGGCCGGCGGCGCAAGCCACGCCGAGGGCGAGTGGATCGCCCTCTCCAGCCTGCCCCGGCAGGCGACGCGCGCGGCGATCCTGATGACGCGGCTGAGCCGCGAGGCGCGCTAGGCCCGCTTCGCCGCGATCAGGTAGTTGAGCGACGTATCGACGCTCAGCTGGAATCCCCGTGTCGGGGACCAGCCGAGGCCGGTCACATCCGTCACGTCCAGCCCCAGGGCGGCAAGCCGGGCGGTCAGCTCATCGGGGGTCAAGAACTTGGTCCAGTCGTGCGTGCCCTTCGGGATCTGCCCGGTGCCTTCGCCGATCGTGATCAGCGCGAGCTTCGACAAGGTCGTGCGGTTCGGGGTGGAAAGGATCAGCAGGCCGCCCGGCGCCAGCGCGCCGGCAAGGCCCGCCAGGAAAGCGTCGACGTCCGCCACATGCTCGACCACCTCAAGGCAGGTGACGAGGTCGTAGGGGCCATCCAGCGCCTCGATCCCGCCAGCGCGATAATCGATCGCGAGGCCCTGTCCCGCCGCATGGGCCTTCGCCGCGGCGACATTCTCCGCGGCCGCGTCGATCCCGGTGACCTCGGCCCCAAGCCGTGCCAGCGGCTCCGCGATCAAGCCGGCGCCGCAGCCGACATCCGCCGCGCGCTTGCCGGCGAGCGGCCTCAGGCCATGCTCGTCGCCGCCCCAATGCTGGTCGATCCGCGCGCGGATATAGGACAGCCGCGCCGGGCCGAGCTTGTGGAGCATCGCCGACGACCCCCTGGGGTCCCACCATTCCGCGGCGAGCGCGCCGAAATGCGCGGCTTCCCGTGGATCGACGGTGACGTTTGCCTCGCTTGCATGAGCCATGGCCGCTCCCTATCAGGGCCGCCACTTCTTTCCCACGTCTTTCGGCAGCGCGCATGGCCCGCATCGTTATGAAATTCGGCGGCACCTCGATGGCCGGCATCGAGCGGATCCGCCATGTCGCCGGCCTTGTGAAGCGCGAGGCGGAGCGCGGGAACCAGGTCGCGGTCGTCGTCTCGGCGATGGCGGGGGAGACCGACCGGCTGATCCAGTTCTGCCGCGAGGCCGCTTCGCTCTACGATCCGCGCGAATATGACGTGGTGGTGGCGAGCGGGGAGCAGGTCACGTCGGGCCTGCTCGCGATCACGCTGCAAGGCATGGGAACCAATGCCCGTTCCTACATGGGCTGGCAGCTCCCGATCCGCGCCTCCGGCCACGCCGCCGCCCTGATCGAGGGAATCGATGCCGCGGTGCTGGAGGGCGTGTTCGCGCAGGGCGGCATCGCGGTCATCCCCGGATTCCAGGGCGTCACCGCCGACGGCGACGTCGCGACGCTCGGGCGTGGCGGCTCGGACACGTCGGCGGTCGCGCTCGCCGCCGCGATGAAGGCCGATCGCTGCGACATCTACACCGATGTCGACGGCGTCTACACCACCGATCCGCGCATCGTGCCGCGCGCGCGCAAGCTTTCCACCGTCACCTATGAGGAGATGCTGGAGCTCGCCAGTGTCGGCGCCAAGGTGCTCCAGACCCGCTCGGTCGGCCTCGCCATGCGCACCAACATGCCTCTCCAGGTCCTCTCTTCGTTCGAGGACCGGCCCGGGACGATGATCGTCGGGGACGAGGCGCTTGAGGACAATGATATGGAACGCAACGTCATCACCGGCATCGCCTATGACAAGAACGAGGCGCGCGTCACCCTGACCGGCATCCCCGATCGCCCCGGCGTCGTCGCCGCGGTCTTCGGGCCGCTCGCCGAGGCGAACATCAATGTCGACATGATCGTCCAGAATATCCCGCGCCCCGGCGAGGCGAGCGACCTCACCTTCACCGTGCCGACCGCCTCGCTCGCCCATGCCGCCGCCGAGCTGGAAAAGATCAGGGGAGAGATCGGCTTCACCGAAATTCTCACCGACACCAATGTCGTGAAGGTGAGCGCGGTCGGCGTCGGCATGCGCTCCAATGCCGGCATCGCCGCGACCATGTTCAGGACGCTCGCCGATCGCGGCATCAACATCGTCGCGATCACCACCTCGGAGATCAAGGTGAGCGTGCTGATTCCCGAGGAATATACCGAGCTTGCGGTCCGCGTCCTCCACACCGCCTACGGCCTCGATGCGGAGGACGCCGCGTGAGCGAGCGGATCGGCCACGATCGCCTCGCTCGCCTGATGGCGCGCGGCGCCGGATTTCTCGGTTGCGAGACCGCGATCCTCGGCGGCGCGATGAGCTGGATTTCGGAGCGCCATCTGGTCTCCGCGCTCTCCAATGCGGGGGCGTTCGGGGTGATCGCCTGCGGTGCGATGACGCCGGACCTGCTCGATGCCGAGATCGCGGGGACGAAGGCGCTGACGGACCGTCCCTTCGGCGTCAACCTCATCACCATGCATCCGCAGCTCAGCGAGCTGATCGACGTGTGCGCGAAGCATGGGGTCTCCCACGTCGTGCTCGCCGGCGGCCTGCCGCCGCCGGGCGCGATCGAGCGGATCAAGGGCAATGGCGCCAGGCTGATCTGCTTCGCCCCGGCGCTGGCGCTGGCGAAGAAGCTGATCCGCTCCGGCGTCGATGCGCTGGTGATCGAAGGCATGGAGGCCGGCGGCCATATCGGCCCGGTCTCGACCTCGGTGCTCGCGCAGGAAATCCTGCCGCCGCTCGCCCAGGAGGTGCCGATCTTCGTCGCCGGCGGCATCGGCCATGGCGGCGCGATCGCCGGCTATCTCGAAATGGGGGCGGCGGGCGTGCAGCTCGGCACCCGCTTCGTCTGCGCGCACGAATGCATCGCCCATCCGAATTTCAAGAAGGCGTTCATCCGCGCCTCGGCCCGCGATGCCGTGACGAGCGTGCAGATCGACCCGCGTCTGCCGGTGATCCCGGTCCGCGCGCTCAAGAATCGCGAGATGGAGAGCTTTGCCGCCAAGCAGCGCGAGGTCGCGCAGCTTCTCGACGAGGAGAAGGTCGAGATGGCCGAGGCGCAGCTCCAGATCGAGCATTATTGGGCCGGCGCGCTGCGCCGCGCGGTGATCGACGGCGATGTCGAGACCGGATCGGTGATGGCCGGCCAGTCGGTCGGGATGGTGAAGGAAGAAGCGAGCGTCGCCGACATCCTGGGCCAGCTCACCCACGAGGCCGCCCACGCGCTGGAGCGGCGCTCAGCCTAGCCTTCGCCTAGGTGCACATCGAGAGCCAGGCGATCTGCATCACCGTCCCGTTCTCCACCGGCAGCGGATTGTCGGGATAGGTCCGCGTCTCGACGACGCGGCCCTGGGCGTCCAGCCGCCGCCGCTCGGTCGCGTTGATCGTGTGCGCCTGGCAATCGATCACGAGGTGGAAGATGTCGGGGCTCGGATCGGCGCCCGGATCCGTCATCCGGAACCAGGCGGTGCCGGTCGTCCCCGATCGCTCGATCGATGCGGCATCGACCGCGATCGATTGGCCCGAATCGGCGCGGCCGAGATTGAGCCAGGCGGGCTCGGGCTCGGCCGGGGAGGGCGGCGCGAGCGCGACGATCGGCGGCGGAGCGACCGCCGCGGAGACCCCGCAGGCCTGGTTGGCGTCGTCCACCGCGGCGCGGATCGCGGCGGCCGGCATCGTCGCGGCGACCCAGCGGAAATCGCGCGGCGTCAGGCGCGCCGGATCGTAATAGCCCTGCCGCACTGCGCCGGCGGCGGTGGCGAGATCGCGCAGGCGATGGACGCTGAGGCTCGCGCCAAGCCGCGCGGCGACGCATCCCACCTGATTGTCGTCATAGCCGAAGCGTGCCAGCTCGGGCGCGACGATGGACGGGCGAGGATGCACGAAATCGACGGCATGGCCGTCGCAGCCGGCGATCAGGCCGAGCGAGAGGGCCAGAGCGGATCGAAGCGCGCGTTTCATCCGCGATGCCGTTATCAGCGGCCGCAATCGATTGCACCCCCGCGGCGGCGAAACGCGGGCGCCCGGGGGACGCGGCGCAGGACGCGCGCGGGCCTAGGCGGAGCGGCGGGATCGGCCGGCGATCATCGTGACGAGCGAGTCCACCGAATAGGGCTTGCGGAGCAGTTCGAAGCCGTGGCTGCCCTCCTCGGCAAGGACGTGGCTGTAGCCGCTGGTGAGCACGACCCTCAGCGCCGGCCAGCGGCGACGCACCTCCTGGGCAAGGAGGACGCCATTGTCGCCCGGCATCACCACGTCGGAAAAGACCAGGTCGAACGCGCCCTCGTCGGCATCGAGCGCGGCAAGCGCCTCGACCGCGTTGTGCGCCCACACGACGTCCTGGCCAAGCTCGCCAAGCAGGCCGCTGGCGAAGGTGCCCACCTCCTCATTGTCTTCGACGAGCAGGATTCGCTGCCGGGCGATCGGCGTGGCGGCTCGATCGGCCTCCTCGTCGCTCTCCGCGTCCGGGCCTGCTTCCTCCCCGACCAGGGGGAGATAGAGGGTGAACCGCGCGCCCTCGCCGAGGCTGCTCTGGACGGTCACCTCGCCTTCCGATGTCTTGACGAAGCCATAGACCTGGCTGAGCCCCAGCCCGGTGCCCTTGCCGATGGCCTTGGTCGTGAAGAATGGCTCGAACATCCGTGCCTGGGTCTCGTCGTCGATTCCGATTCCATTGTCCTCGACGGCGACCGCCACGAACGGCCCCTCGCGGACCTGGCCGGCGGCGGTCGGCGCCCCTTCGACGCGGCGCGCCGAAATCCTCAGTTGACCCCCGCTCGGCATCGCGTCGCGCGCGTTGATCGCCATGTTGAGGATCGCGGTTTCGAACTGCGTCGGATCGGAGAAGACGGTGCCCGAATCCTCGGCCAGGTCCAGGATCAGCCGGATCGGCGAGCCGAGTGTCGTCGCGAGGATCTGCCGCATCCGCTCGACCCGGGGCGCGATCGCGAACCGCTCATTGTGCAGCGGCTGGCGCCTGGCGAAGACGAGGAGCTGCCCGGTGAGCAGCGACGCCCGGTCGGCGGTGTCCGAAATCGCCGACAGATAGCGCTCGCGCTTCTCGGCGACGAGGCCGGGCCGTCGCAACATGTCCACCGATGCGCGGATCACGGTCAGCAGATTGTTGAAATCATGGGCGACGCCGCCGGTCAGCCGGCCGACCGCCTCCATCTTCTGCGCCTGCGCGAGCGCCTCGCGCGCCCGCTCCAGCTCCTGCTGCGCGTCGCGGCGTTCGGTGATGTCCCGGGTGATCTTGGCGAACCCGATCACCGTCCCGTCATCGTCGCGGATCGGATCGATGACGACGCTCGCCCAGAAACGGCTGCCATCCTTGCGGCAGCGCCAGCCTTCCTTTTCGAACTTGCCTTCGTTGCGCGCGGTCGCGAGCGCCCGCGCGGGCTCGCCGTTCGCGCGATCCTCTTCGGTGTAGAAGCGGGAGAAATGCTGGCCGATGATCTCGCCGGCCTTATAGCCCTTGATCCGCTCGGCCCCCGGATTCCAGCTGGCGACATAGCCGTCGGCGTCGAGCATGAAGATCGCATAATCGTGGACGCTCTGCACGAGCGCGCGGAATTGTTCGCCTTCGTCGAACGCCCTTGCGTCGCCGATATCGGTTTCCGGCTCTCCATTGGTCATATAGATTTTCAACTGCCGGACGCACCCTCTCCCAGACAATAACATGGGTTGGATGCGTAATGTTCCACCGGACTGGCAGGATTCCACATTCGACGCTAGTGCGGGCCTTGTTCCAGGCCATTTCAGCCGAGGAGTCTCCAGATGCGAATGATCCGCTATCTTGCCGTCGTCGCCGCGCTCGCGATGGCGCCCAGCGCCGCCGTCCCGGCGCTCCAGACCGGGGCGCGCGCGCCCGATTTCACCACCACCGGCGCACTTGCGGGTCGCCCGTTCCGACTGCACCTGGCCGAGCAGCTCCGCCATGGGCCGGTCGTCCTCTATTTCTTCCCGCGGGCCTTCACCACGGGATGCACGCTGGAAGCCCATGCCTTTTCGGAAGCCGCCGCGCAGTTCCGCGCCGCCGGCGCACGGGTGATCGGCATGTCGGCGGATGGGCAGGAGGCGCTGACCCGCTTCTCGGTCGAGGCTTGCCGCAACGCCTTTCCGGTCGCCACCGCCACGGCGGACACGATCCGCGCCTATGACGTGTCTCTCACGCCCGGACGGCAGGACATGACCAGCCGGACCTCCTATGTGATCGCCCCCGATGGGCGGATCATCTATTCCTTCTCCGACATGGACTGGCAGCACCATGTCACCAACACGCTGAACGCGGTGCGCGAGTGGCATGCCGCCCAACGCCGACATCGCGGATAGGGTCGCGGCGCGCTTTCAGGGAACCGAAGCGGCGGCTCAGCGATTGAACCGCCGGACGGCTGACTGTCACGCAGCTTCCGGGGCGCCTGGGCATCGGCTCGGGCGCCTCTTCGCGATGCAATTGCAAAGGGGAATGAAATGAGGATTGTGACCCTGGGGGCGATCGCCGCCGGCCTGATCGGGCTTGCGGCCTGTCACAACAACACGCCGCAGGAGAATGCGGCCGACAATCTCGAGCAGGCGGCGGACAATCAGGCCGACGTGCTCGACGACATGGCGAGCAACAGCAGCAACGACATGGTGGCGGACAATCTCTCCAACACCGCCGACGCCGTCCGCGACGCCGGTGCCAACGCCGCCGATGCGGTCGAGAATCTGCCCGACGCCAACGGCATGTAAATCCGCGTCCGGGGAGGGGCGGGGGTAGCGCCTGCGCCTCCCCGGTCGGCTTTCCGACGATTGTCTTGTCGCGCGCCGCGCGCGGAGCCGGCGCGCCGGCTTCAGCCGCCGATCCAGGCGGCCACCGCCACCGCAACCTGATTGGCTGCTTCGTTGAGCGCGGCGCCGACCGTCGTCGCGTCGTTTCCGGCCACCGGCACCCGGGCGGCGAAGCGGTTGGTGACGACGCCGGCGTCCGGCCGGGTCAGCGCACCTTCATATTCCACCACCGCCTCATGCGCGTCCGGATCGAGCCCGAATCGAAGCAGCCGGCCGTTCAACACCGCGCTGCGCGCCTGCGTGTAGAGCGCCGGATCGACGACCGCGCGATGCGTGCGCGCGGCGATCGTTTCCGACAGGAGGTCCCGGAACAGATCGGTCGGCGATTCGACCCATTGCGCGCCGCGGAGATACTGGATCGTCGTCGCATCGACATAGACCGGCACCCGGCTCGCGGTGATCGCGCGCGGCGCATCAGGGGTGGCGACGGTGATCGCCTCGCCCTCCGTCACCGTGCGCGGTTCAGCCGCCGCCGGGGCCTGTGCGGCGCTGAGCGTCATCAGCGCCGCCGGCGGGCGGCCGCCGCCGAAACATCCCGCCAAAGCCAGGCTTGCCAGCGCCGCGGCCGCGAACGGCGTCAACTTCTTGCCCATTGCCTTCACCTTTCCTGTCGCCGCGGCGCGCCACGACCGGGTCGATAATCGGGGAGCCGCTGGCCGCCGAGCACTCCGCGCACGCCTTCCTGGTCGAGCCGCTGGGAGATCGAGCGCAGCGATTCGCTCGTCGCGCGCAGGTCGCGCACCAATTGTCCGACCTCCGGCAGCGTCCGGTTCGAGAAGGTCTGGATGCCCGGCCGCGCATCGCTCACCGCCGCATTCAGATTCTGCATGCTCTGGTCGGCCGAATGGATGGTGCGCTGCAGCTCGGCCATAAGCGGGCGTCCATTTTCGTCGAGCAGGTTGTTCGTCGTTCCAGCGAGCCGCGAAATCTGCTCGGCCGCATCCCCGGCCTGGCGCAGCGTCTCGCGTGCCTGCGCGATGGTTTGCGTGATTTCGGGACCGTTGCGCGCGAGGTTGCGGGTGACCTCGTCGAGATTGTCGAGGATCGAGGAGAAGGACCGCTGGTTGCGGTCGCCCAGCAGCTCGGTGAGCCGCTCCGTCAGCGTGTTCACCCGCTCGAGCAGTTCCGGCGCGCTGTTGAGCAGTTGCCCGAGCGCGCCCGGCCGGACCGGGATGACAGGATAGCCATAGGGGCACTCCGCCTCCGGATTGACGCGCGGGCACTGGATTTCGACCTGCGGCGCCGCCGTCCGGCCCGGCGGCGGGGGCGGCGGCGGGTCAAGCTGGATCTGGGTCGGACCGGTAAAGCCGACGCTGCGGATCGTCGCCGTCGTGCCCTGGAGCACCGGCGTCGTATCGTTGACGGAAATGCGCACGCGGATGAATTGCGGGCTTCTGGGTTCAAGGTGGATCGCCTTGATCTGGCCCACCGGGACGCCGCGGAAGGTCACGCCCGATCCCTTTTCCAGCCCGTCGATCGATTGCTGGAAGAAGATGTCGTAGGTCTTTTCGCCGCCCTCGCCGAACTGGCTCAGCCAGACGATGAACACGACGAGCGCGACGAGCATGCCGAGCACGATGCTGCCGACGAGGATTTGGTTGGATCTGGTTTCCATCAGGTCCCGGCCTTTTCGCGCTCGCTAATGGCCGCGGCGGCGCGTCCGCGCGGTCCCTTGAAATATTCCTGTATCCACGGATGGTCCAATGCCAGCAATTCCGGAATCGTTCCGACCGCGATCACCTTCCTGTCCGCAAGCACCGCGACCCGATCGCAGATCGCATAGAGCGTATCGAGATCGTGGGTGATGAGGAAGACGGTGAGGCCGAGCGAATCCCGAAGCTCGCCGATCAGCTGGTCGAAGCCGGCCGCGCCGATCGGGTCGAGCCCCGCCGTCGGCTCGTCGAGGAACAGCAGCTCGGGGTCGAGGGCGAGCGCGCGTGCGATGCCGGCACGCTTCTTCATGCCGCCCGAAAGCTCGGCCGGATATTTGCTGCCGGCGTCCGCGAACAGGCCGCTCATCGCGATCTTGTAGGCTGCGATCTCGTCGAGCAGCGTATCGGAAAGGCCGGGATAATATTCGCGGATCGGCACCTGGATATTCTCGGCCACGGTCAGCGTCGAGAACAGCGCCGCGCCCTGGAACAGCACGCCCCAGCGGCGGCGGATATGCTTGGCATGTTCCTCGTCGCGGCCGATCATCTCCTCGCCGAACACGGTGATGTCGCCCTCGACCGGCGTCTGCAGGCCGATGATCGATCGCATCAGCACCGACTTGCCGGTGCCCGATCCGCCGACGACCCCCAATATCTCGCCGGCGCGCACGTCGAGGTCCAGATCCTCGTGCACGATCTGGTCGCCGAAGACGTTCTTGAGCCCGCGGACCCGGATGATCGGTTCGGCGGCGTCGCTCACGGCCATCCGATCTGGGTGAAGAAGACGGCGAAGAAGGCGTCGAGCACGATGACGAGGAAGATGCCCTGGACGACGGCGGTGGTCGTCCGGCGGCCCACCTCCTCGGCATTGCCCTCGACGAGAAGACCTTGGAAACAGCCCGCCATCGCGATGATGAAGCCGAAGGTCGGCGCCTTGATGAGCGTCTGCCACAGGTCGGTCATCGGGATGACCTCGCGGATTCGCTGGACATAGGTGATCGGCGGCATGTCGAGCGAGGCCCAGGTGAAGATGCCGCCGCCGACGATGGCGAGGATCGCCGCGTAGAAGCCGAGCAGCGGCATCATCAGCAGGGTCGCGAGCACGCGGGGGAAGACCAGCGATTCCATCGGCGAGATGCCGATGATCCGCATCGCGTCCACCTCCTCGTTGAGCTTCATCGAGCCGAGCTCGGCGGCAAAGGCGGAGCCGGACCGGCCGGCCACCATGATCGCGGTCATCAGCACGCCGAGCTCGCGCATCGCGGCGCGGCCGATCAGGTTCACGGTGTAGATCTCCGCGCCGAACTGGCGCAGCTGCACCGCGCCCTGCTGGGCGATGACGATGCCGACCAGCACGCTCATCAGCCCGATGATGCCGAGCGCGTGGATGCCGACCATGTCGAACTGCTGCACCACCGCGTTGAAGCGGAAGCGGCGCGGGTGGCGGAAGATCTGCGCGACCGAAAGGCAAAGCGACCCGAAAAAGCCGAGCAGCCCGACGAGCGTGGTCACGGCGGTGACCGATGCCGCGCCGACTTGCCCGACGAACTGGTAGATCAGCGGCTCGGGCTGGCGGCGCACCGTGATCGGCTTGTCGGCCTGCGCGACATGCTCGATCAGCGTGCGCTGCTCATCGCTCGCGCCGGTGACGGTCGCGCCCCGGTCACGCTCAAGCTTGTGGATCAACCAGGCGCCGACCGTGTCCATCCGCTCGACGCCGGAGAGATCGACGACGATGTCGTCCGCCCGCACGGCTGCCAGCTCGTCGCTCAGCCGCCGCGCCCTCAGCATCGTGAGCGCGCCTTCGAAGCGAAGCACGCAGCGCCCGTCCTCGTCGGTCTGGCTGAAGTCGACGCTCATGGCTTGGGTGTCTGCTTCAATTCCCGCTCCCCGGCAAGCACATGGAACATGGACAAGGGCAACGCTTTCATGCTTGCGCGGGTGCCATGACCGAAGGATTGGCGATCTACGACATGGACCGGACGGTCACGCGGCGGCCGACCTATCCGCCGTTCCTGCGCTATGCGGCGCTGCGGCTGTCGCCGTGGCGGCTGCTGCTGGCCCCGCTCGTGGCGCTGACGACGCTCGCCTACGGCCTTCGCCTGATCGATCGCGGGCGCCTCAAGGAGATGAATTTCGAGCTGCTGCTGGGCCGGCCGTCCCCGGATGCGCTCGCACGGGTGGTGGAGCGGTTCGCCGATCGCCAGCTTCGGACCAATATCCTGCCCGGCGCGCGGATGCAGATCGCGGCGGACAAGGCGGCCGGGCGCCGGCTCGTCCTCGCCACCGCCTCCTACCGGCTCTACGCGGCGGCGATCGCGCGGCGGCTCGGGTTCGACGACGTGATCGCGACCGACACCCTCTCCGATCGGCACGGCCGGATCACCGCGACGATCGACGGCGCCAATTGCTACGGCCTTGGCAAGCTCGACATGATCGAGGCCTGGCTCCAGCGCGAGGGGCTGGATCGCGGCGCGCTCCACATCCGCTTCTATTCGGATCACATCTCCGATTCGCCGGTTCACCGCTGGGCGAACGAGGCCTTCGCCACCAACGCCGACGCCCGCCTCATCCGCCTCGCCGAAGCGGAAGGATGGGAAGTGCTCGAATGGCGGGACCGGCGAAAGGCGATCCGGCAACGCCAATAGGCCTCCCCGCCCCGGCGGAGCCGGGATGGGGAGGGCGGTGCGTACAAAGAACGGTGGAGCGGGCATTCGCCGCCGGCGAATGCCGAAGCGGCGTTACACCGCCTTCAGCGCCTGATCGAAATCGGCGATCAGGTCGTCGGGATCCTCGACCCCGATCGACACGCGCACCAGATTGTCGGTGATGCCGAGCGCCGCCTTGCGATCCTCCGGCACCGACAGGTGGGTCATCGCCGCCGGGTGGCTGGCCAGCGTCTCGGTGCCGCCGAGGCTGACCGCGAGATGGGCGATCTTGAGCGCATCGAGGAAGGCGAAGCTCTCCTTCTCGCCGCCCTTCAGATAGAGCGAGAAGGTCGATCCGGCGCCGGTGCAGTGGCGGCGGTAGATGTCGGCCTGGCGGCCCTCGGTCAGGAAGCCGAGATAGCCGACGCTCTCGACCTTGGGATGATCGCGCAGGAAGGCGCACACCTTGGCGGCATTCTCGCCGGCCCGGCTCATCCTCAGCTCCAGCGTCTCAAGGCTTCGCAGCAGCATCCAGGCGGTGTTGGGATCGGTGATCGTGCCGATCGTGTTGCGGATCATCCGGATCTGGTTGATCAGCTCCCTCGATCCGGTGATGCCGCCGGCGACGAGGTCGCTGTGCCCGCCGGCATATTTGGTCAGGCTGTAGAGCGACAGGTCCGCCCCGTGGCGCAGCGGCTGCTGCCACAGAGGTCCGAGGAAGGTGTTGTCGATCGCGATCGGCGGCCGGACATCGGCATCGAAGGCCGCGTCGCACACGCGCCGCACCGCCTCGACATCGACCAGTGCGTTGGTCGGGTTGGCCGGGCTTTCGAGGTAGACCAGGCCGACCCGGCCCATCCCCTTCGCGCGCTCGACCGTTGCCGCGATCTCGTCCTCGGTCGCGCCGGCCGGGAAATCCACCCATTGGATTCCGAACCGGCCGAGGATGCGGCCGATCAGCGTCTCCGTCGCCGCATAGAGCGGGCCGGACTGGACGACGACGTCGCCCGGCTGGAGGAAGGCGAGCAGCAGCGTCGCGATCGCCGACATGCCGCTGGAGAAGCTGAGCGCGTCCTCGGCATCCTCCCACAGGCCGAGCCGGTCCTCCAATATCTCCTGGTTGGGGCCGTTGAAGCGCGAATAGATGAGGCCCTCCGCCCCGCCCGGCCGCTTGCCGGTCACGCCTTCGAAGAAGCGCTTGCCGGCGGCCGCGTTCTCGAAGACGAAGGTCGAGGTGAGGAAGATGGGCGGCTTCAGCGCGCCTTCGGAAAGCGCCGGATCGAAGCCGTGGCCCATCATCAGCGTGGACGGCTTCAATTTGCGCCCGCCGATCTCCAGCACGTCGGGCTTGGGTCGGCGGCGCGCGGTCGCGCCGGTCAGTTCGTTTTCGTCTGCCATGTCTCGTCTCCCTTCGGCGAATCGCGAACGATGCGTGGAGACCGAGCCTGTCGCTTCGGGACAGGCTCAAGGCCGGCTCCGGCGGAGCGGCCCAGGGGTGAGGTCCGTTGCCCGGACGCGCCTTTAACCGAAATCGACGGCGACGATCTAGCCCGGAAGCGCGATCAGCGAAATTTGGCGGCCGTAATCGGCTTCGCCCGAATGGGTGGCGCGGCGATAGGAGAAGAAGCGGTCGGGATCGGCATAGGTGTCGAGCCCCATCGCCTCCACCCGGGTCACGCCGGCGGCGGCGAGCCGGGCGGCGACATAGGCTTCGAGGTCGAACTGGTGACGGCCCGCGCGTCCGGGCGCGAAGAATCGCTCATTGTCCGGGTCGGCCTCGGCGAAGCGGCGGGCAAAGGCCTCGTCCACCTCATAGCTTCGCCGCGCGATGGCCGGGCCGATCGCCGCCGCGATCCGTTCGCGCGCCGCGCCGATCTTTTCCATCGCGACGATCGTCGCCTCGATCACGCCGCCAAGCGCGCCCTTCCAGCCCGCATGGGCGGCGCCGATGACCCCCGCTTCGGCATCGGCGAGCAGGGCCGGCGCGCAATCGGCGGTCAGGATGCCGAGGGCGAGGCCTGGCCGATCCGTCACCATGGCGTCGGCATGGGGCCGCGCATCGTACGGCCAGGGGGCGGCCGCATGGACCGCGATCGCGGAATGGACCTGATGGACGGTCACCAGCGCGGCGCCCGGCGCCACGGCGGCCACGGCGCGGCGGCGGTTTTCGGCGATGGCGGCGCGCTCGTCGCCGGACCCGAGGCCGACGTTCAGCCCCGCGCACACCCCTTGCGAGACGCCGCCGCGCCGGCCGAGAAAGCCGTGCGGCACGCCGATCAGGCGCGATCGGATGGTCTCGACGCTCACAATGTCCGCCGCATCAGCAAATCCTCGTCGGCATGGGTGCCGACCATGAAGTCGTAACGCCCGACCGTCTCGAATCCATATCGTTCGTAGAACCGGCGGGCGCGGTGATTGTCGATGTAGACGGAGAGGAAGATTTCGCCAGCGCCGCGCGCCTCCGCCTCGCCAAGTGCCCAGGCCATGAGCGCGTCCGCCACGCCCGCGCCGCGCTGGTCCGGATCGAGATAGAGCTGGCGCAGCTCCATCGCCGGGCCCGCGGGCGTCACCGGCAGGGTCGGGTCGCTGACCTTGGCGAAACCGGCGACCGCGCCATCCGCTTCGGCAAGGCGGATGCGGAGGTCCGGCTGGGCGAGCTCTGCCAGCCATGCCTCGCGGGTGAAGGCGGCATAGAAGGCGGCGAGGTCTGCCGGATCGTAGAGATGGCCGAAAATCTCGGTGAAGACGCGCCGGAACAGCGCGTCGATCGCCTCGACGTCGGCGGCGGTCGCGTCGCGATAGGTGATCTCGCTCATCTCAGAACCCCGCCGGATCGGGCCAGCCCGGCGCGGTCGCCGCCATGGCCTTGAACAATCGCCCCATCTGCGCCGGCGCGGTGAGGCGCAGCCGCGCGCCCTCGATCTCCGCGGTCCGCTCCGGCGCGGACCGGGCCAGCGCGGCGGCGCGAAGCGCGATCCCCATCGCCTCCAGCCAGTCGCCCTGGGGCCGCGGTCCGTGGACGCTCGCGCCCTCGCCGCGAATCGCTGCGGCGAGCGCCGGGAACTGGACATGGGCGGTGAGGTCGCGGCTCCCCGGCGCCTCCCAGGGATCGGCGAAAGCATGGCCCTTGACCGCCTGGAGCGTGTCGCCCGCGCCGGGCCGCGCCGGGCCATAGTCGATCGCGAGCAGCGCGCCGCCCTGGGCGACGATCCGGCGCGCGAGCAAGCGGGCGAGCGCGATCCCGGCCGGCGACGCTTCGGTCGCGACACTGCCCTCGCGGACGAAGCGACCGCCCTCGATCGTCACCATGAGCTCGCGCCCCGCCGCATCGAACTGCGCGACCGGGAGCGCATCGAAAAATTCGTTGGCGACGATCAGCAGCGGGCCTTCGGGCAGCGCGGCCGGATCGTGGTGCCAGCGCGCGTCCGGCACCCGTTCGGCCTGGGCCGCGCGGAGCACCGGGCTGGTCTCGACGAAATGGACCTGCGGCACCAGCCCGGCGCCGCGCATGGCGCGCAGCGCATCGGCGGCGAGCGTGCCGCGCCCGGGCCCGAGCTCGACATAGGCGATGCCGTCGGGCCGGCCCGCGCGCCGCCACAGATCGGCGCACCAGATGCCGATCAGCTCGCCGAACATCTGGCTGATCTCGGGCGCGGTCGTGAAGTCGCCGGCCGCGCCAAGCGGATCGCGGGTGGCGTAATAATAGGCGTTCGCCGCCGCCATATAATCGGCGACGCTCACCGCGCCCTCTGCCTCGATCCGCCGGCGCAGATCGTCTTCAGGTGGCGGCCGGCTCATCGGCGGGGACCGGCCGGACGCGCTCCGTGCGCTTGTTCGCGGTGAAGACGAGATAGAGCCCGCCAAGGATCATCGGCAGCGACAGCCACTGTCCCATGTGCAGCCCGGTCTCCTGCGCGAAATGGACGAGATGCGCGTCCGGCTCGCGGATGAATTCGAGCCCGAAGCGGATCAGCCCATAGCCCAGGATGAAGAGGCCGACGAGGAGCCCCGGCTTGTAGCGCGCCCGAGTCTTCCAGAAGGCGAAGGCGAGGATCGCGAACAGCACGATGCCCTCCAGCGCCGCCTCGTAGAGCTGGCTTGGATGGCGCGGCGGGCCGAGCGCGGTGCAGACGCCCGCCGCATCGAAGGATTCGCAGAAGCGCACCGCCCAGGGCACGGTCGTGATGCCGCCCCACAATTCGCTGTTCACGAAATTGGCGAGCCGGCCGAAGAACAGCCCGAACGGCACGCAGCACGCCACATAATCGTGGATCCGCAGCCAATCGAGCCGGTGCTTTCGCGCCATCCACATGATGCCGAGGCTGACGCCGATGACGCCGCCGTGGAACGACATTCCGCCGTCCCACAGGCGCACGATCTCCACCGGATGCTGGAGATAGTCGAGCGGCTTGTAGAACAGGACATAGCCGAGCCGCCCGCCGAGGATGATGCCGAGCGTCGCATAGAAGACCATGTCGTCGGCATGGCGCTTCGCCATCGGCGCGCCCGGCTGCCCGAGCAGCTTCATCAGATACCACCAGCCGGCGACGATCCCGGCGAGATAGGCGAGGCTGTACCAGCGCAGCGAGAAGGCGCCGATCTGGAACACGATCGGGCTCAAATGCAGGTCGGTGTATCGGATCGCGGAAACCGCGTTCGCCGCCGCCGCCGATGTCGTCAGTGCGTCAATCAAGGCTTCCCCCTCCGGGTTCGCGCCTTCATAGTGGGGGCATAAGAAAAGGCAAAGACGGAGCAGGACTGGATGCCGAGCGAGCTGGATCGCATTTATGACGCAGCGATCGCCGAGGTCACCGGCGAGGGCGGACGGATCCAGGTCGGCCGCGATCCCGACACCGGCCTCGCCATCGTGACCAATCTCCCGCCGACGCTCCCCACCCTGTTCGACATCTTCTGCGGTCTTCACGCCGACATGGAGGCCGTGGTCGCCGGGGATGAGAGGCTGAGCTTCTCCGATCTCAACCGCCAGGCCACATCACTCGCCCGCGCCCTCGTCGCGCGCGGCGTCGGCAAGGGGGACCGGATCGGCATCGTGATGCGCAACTGCCCGGCGTGGATCGTCACCTGGATGGCGGTGCTCAAGGCCGGCGGGGTCGCGACCCTGCTCAACGGCTGGTGGCGCGGCGAGGAGATGATGCACGCGCTGACGCTGACCCGGCCGAAGCTGATGATTGCCGATGCGCCGCGCGGCGAGCGGCTCCAGGCCGCGGGCTGCCCGATCCCGCTCGTCATCCTCCCCATCGAGGGGCCGATCGAGTCGGCGATCGCGCCGCTGATGGACGCCGGCGAGGCCGATCTGCCGATCGTGCTGCCGACCGACGATGCGACCATCCTCTTCACGTCCGGCTCGACCGGCCTCGCCAAGGGCGCGGTATCGACCCATCGCGCCGTCACGACCGCCGTCTATACCTATGCGATGGGGCTCGCCGCCCTGCTCGGCATCCGCCAGGCGTCGGGCAACCCGCCGGCGCCGCCGCGTACCCTCATCAACGTGCCGCTTTTCCATGTGACCGGCGAGGTGCCGGTGCTGCTCAACAGCTTCGTCATCGGGCGCACGATGGTGCTGATGCCGAAATGGGACCCGGAAGAGGCGCTGCGGCTGATCGAGAAGGAGAAGATCACCTATTTCGTCGGGGTTCCGACGATGAGCATGGAGCTCGCCCAGTCGCCGTCCCGCACGAAATATGACCTGTCGTCGCTCACCGACATCGCCGCCGGCGGCGCGGCGCGGCCGGTCGCGCATGTCGAGCGGCTTGAAAGGACCTTTACCGGCGCGCAGCCGGCGCTCGGCTACGGCCTCACCGAGACCAATGCGGTCGGCTGCTCGAACTTCTGGTCCAACTACCATGACAAGCCGGCCTCGACCGGACGGGTGATGCAGCCGCTGGTCGAGCTCGCCATCCTCGGCGATGGCGACGCTCACCTGCCCGCCGGAGAGCGCGGGGAGATCGCGATCCGCTCGGCCGCCAATATCCGCGGCTATTGGAACGACGAGGCCGCGACCCGCGCGGCGATCACCGCCGACGGCTATTTCCGCACCGGCGACATCGGCTATCTCGACGAGGACGGCTATCTCTTCATCGTCGATCGCAAGAAGGACATCATCATTCGGGGCGGCGAGAATATCAGCGCCCAGGAGGTCGAGGCGGCGCTCTATGGCGACCCGCTCGTGACCGAGGCGGCCGTGTTCGGAATTCCCGACGAACGGCTCGGCGAGGCGCCGGCCGCCGTCATCTATGGCGAGAAAGGCGGGCTCGATTCCGCGTCCGTGCTCGCCTTCCTTTCGGAGCGGCTGGCTGCGTTCAAGCTGCCGGCGGTCATCTGGATCGCCGATCGGCCGCTGCCCAAGCTCGGCACCGGCAAGATCGACAAAGGGGCGCTTCGCGCGCACTATCGCGACGCCGCCCAGGTCGGCTGAAGCCGCGGTTTCGCCGATCGACCTTGGCCCAACCACGGGGAAGGAGAACCCGCGATGATCCGGACCGTCGCCGCCGCCGCTGCCGCTCTCGTGCTCGCCGCGTGCAATTCAAGCCCGCCGCCCGTCGCGCCGGTCAATGAGGCCGACAGCGCCGCCGCGAGCGGAAACCAGATCGCCGCGCTTCCCGAGGGCAGCCGCAACGGGGTCTTCATCCGGGCGATCCGCGATGCCAACCAGGATTGCCAGCATGTCGATTCATCGGAGCCGGCCGCGCCGCAGCGGGGCAATCCGGCCTGGACCGCGCATTGCGACAACGGCGCGACCTATACGATCGTCCTGACCGGCAATGGCGGCGCGACGGTGGTCAACGGCGCCGTGGCGCCGGCGCCGGGCGCAGCCGCGAACACGCAATGATCCGCGTCGCCCTCCTCACCGCCGGATGTGCCGCCGCCCTGGCGGCGCTGGCGGCGTGCGGCGACGATTCGCCGCCCGCCAATGTCCAGCACATCACCATCGCCAATCCCTATAACGACCAGCTCAAGGCGCTCTCGCCGCCGATGCAGCGGCTCGGGTTGATGCGGGCGATCCGCGACAACGGCAATCGCTGCCACAAGGTGCAGGCGGTCGCGCAGCAGCAGGATTACGGCAATCTCGCCATGTGGGTGGCGCTGTGCGACGATGGCCGGCATTGGGCGATCTTCATCGCGCCGACCGGCGATACGCAGGTGCGAAACTGCTCCGACGCGGAGCGGCTCCGCCTGCCGGTCTGCCACCCGGTCGCGCCGCCAGCCGAGCCGATCCCGAACGGGCAGCTCTGAGCGTTCAGCAGTTTTCGTATTTCCAGTTCCGGCGCTTGCCCTCGGCGAGCCATTCCACCGCCTGCGCGATCCGCTTCGTGCGCGTCTCCTCGCGCTTCGCCTCGGTGATCCATTCGACATAGTCGCGCTGAGCGCTGGGCGGGAAGGCGTCGAACGTCGCCTTTGCCGGTGCATTGGCGTCGATCGCGGCGCGCATGTCATTCGGCACCTCGGGCGGCGCCTTGTTCGCCGGCGGGCGCGGCGGCTTCGCGCCCGAATCGATCAGCGCCATCGACTGGCGCGTCAGCTCGATCAGGCGATCGCGCGGGGGCAGATCGTCGATCGATCCGATCCGCCCGAACTGCCCCATCGCCTCGGAATTGCGCTCATCCTGCCGGAGCATCGCATCGTTCCAGTAACCGAAGCTCGCATGGGCCTTGAACGCAGCCATGTTGGCGAGGATCTTCCCCTTGTAGAGGAAGTTCGGCATCCCCCACTTCACCGCTTCCTCCGCGTCGGGGCACGCCTCGTGGATCGTCGCGCGAAGATGGGTCAGGATCGGCCGGGCGAAGTCCGCCTGGCGCTCGATATAGGCGTCGATCCTGGGGTCGGTCTTCATGGACGCGGATCATTCCCCGCCCGCCGGGCCGATGCAAGTGCGGTGACGGATTGTGTTGCCTACATAATACACTTATACCCGCGCCGAGGAGGATCGCCATGACCTTGCTGAAGCTCGCTCCCCTGTTCGCCGGTGCGCTCGTGCTCGGCGCCTGCGATGTCCACATCGGCAACGACGCGGGTGAGGACGCCAATATCGACATCAATGCCGCCGGAAACGGCCAGGACGGCCGCGTGTCGATCCAGGCGCCCGGGTTCAACATGTCGGTGAACGTGCCTGAAAGCGTCCGCGCCGAAATGCGCGCCGACAGCACCGACGGATTCCTCTATCCGGGCTCGCGGGTCGGTGGCGTCCACGTCAACGCCAATGAAGGCGATGGCGTGGTCGACATCGCCTTTTCGAGTCCCGACGACAGCGCGCGCATCGCCGACTGGTATCGCGATCCGGCGCGCGGACCGGACGTGCATGTCGCCTCGGCCGCGCCCAGCGGCGGTGGCTTCGTCATCTCCGGCACCCGGCGCGGCGATCAGCATTTCGAGGTGCGCCTGACGCCCCGCGACGGCGGCGGCGTCGATGGCCGGCTGGTGCTGACCGGCTCGGAACACTAAATCCTCCCGTGGATCCCCCCGACGAGGCTGCGCCGCACGGGGAGGCATGAGGACACCGAATGATCCCGATCGCCGACCCGCACGAGGTGCGCGCCCATCTGGTCGCGGCAGCGCGGGCCGGCACCGCCCTCTCCTATGGCACGCTGCTCGAGCATCTGGGGTACCGCTTTTCCCGGCCGAAGATGCGGGCGCTGTGCGCGATGCTTGGCGAGATCGACCGCGCCGCTGCCGCCAATGGCGAGCCGGAGCTCGCGGTGCTTGTCGTGCGCGCCAGCGACGGCATTCCCGGCCAGGGCTGGTGGGTCGCCGGCGGCGGCCGCGACCGCGGCTATGAAGGACCGTGGGAGGGGCCGGAGGCGGCGCGCTTCATCGCCTCGGTTCAGGCGGAAACCTTCGCCTACTGGCAGTCCCGTTCCGGCACAGATGCCGCCCGGCCCCCGCATTAACCGATTCCGATCACCCATCGCGGCCCGGCTTGCGGCATATAGGGCGTCAGGGAGACGCCTTTCATGATCGCTCGCGCCATGATTCTTCGTTCGTTCGGCCTTGCCGGCCTGCTTGCCCTCGCCGCGTGCGGCGGCGGGGAGGCGAACAATCTCGCCGCGCTCGACAACAGCCTCGCCGGCAACGATGTCGATCCGGCGCTGACCAGTGCGCTCGCCGACCAGATCATGGTCGATCCCAATCTCAACCAGCAGGCGCATCCCAATCAGGCGCGCCCGCCGGAAACCCCGGTGCAGGCGCAATATCCCGCCGGATCGTCCGCCGGCGGCCAGCGGGTCGCGGCGGCGGGTGGCGATCACGCGCCCGCCGGCTGCGCCCAGCCCTTCGACAACAACCTCTCCTGGGCGCAGCGTCTGCCGGCCGAGTTTCCGGCCTATCCGGGAGGCCGCATCACCGAGGCGGCGGGGAACAACAATGGCGGCTGCTCGATGCGCGTCGTCAGCTTCACGACCAGCGACAGCTGGCAGCGGGTGATCCAGTTCTACCAGGGCGTCGCGCAACGCGGCGGCTATGATGCGGAGCATCAGGTGCGTGGGCAGGATCAGGTGCTCGGTGGGGTCAATCCGCGCACCGATGGCGCCTATTACCTCATCGTCACGCCGCAGGCGAACGGGTCCGAAGTCGCGCTGATCGTCAATAACGGGCGCTGAGGCTGGCGCACCGACGCCCGGCCGGGTACAGGCCGGCCATGCCCAACCTGCTCATCGTCATGCTCGGCGGCGCGTTCGGCGCGGGCCTGCGGCATCTCGTCGGGCTCGTCGCGCTGCGCGGGCTCGGCCCCGGCTTTCCCTGGGGAACCTTGAGCGTGAACCTTGCCGGCGGGCTCCTCATGGGCCTGCTGGCCGGCTGGCTGGTCAGGGCCGGCGGCAGCGAGCAGACACGGCTGCTCCTCGGCGTCGGGCTGCTCGGCGGCTTCACCACCTTCTCGGCCTTCAGCCTCGAGGTCGCGCTGATGATCGAGCGGGGCGAGATCGGCACCGCGCTCGCTTACGTCCTCGCCTCGGTGATCGGCGCGGTGGCATCGCTCTTCGCGGGCCTGTGGATCGTGCGGGCGGCGGGATGAGCAGCGATCAGGTCCGCCAGTTCACCGTCGATGCCGAGGATGACGGCATCCGGCTCGATCGCTGGTTCAAGCGCCATCTGCCGGAGGCGGGGTTTGGCGAGGTTTCGCGTTGGGCGCGCACGGGTCAGCTGCGAATCGACGGGAAACGCGCGACTCCGGGCGACCGGATCGAGGCCGGGCAGGTGATCCGCGTGCCGCCCCAGAGCGCGAAGGCCGCGCCAGCAAAGCCGCAGCGCCGACGCGAAGTGCTGAGCGAGGACGAGATCGAGTTCGTCCGCGCGATGGTGATCGAATCCGATCCCGCCGCTTTCGTGCTGAACAAGCCGCCGGGCCTCGCCACACAGGGCGGCACGAAGACGAAGGACCATCTCGATCGGCTGCTCGACGGCCTGGTCGATGAAGGCGCGCCGCGGCCCAAGCTCGTCCACCGGCTCGACAAGGACACGTCCGGGGCGCTGCTTGTCGCCCGCACGCCGCGCGCCGCCGCCTTTTTCTCGCGCGCCTTTTCCGGGCGCACCGCGCGCAAGGTCTATTGGGCGGTCGTCGCGGGCGTGCCCTCGGTGGAGGAGGGGCTGATCGATCTGCCGCTCGCCAAGCAGCCCGGCACGGGCGGCGAGAAGATGCATGTCGACGAGGAGGAGGGCCAGCCGTCGCGCACCCGCTACCGCGTGATCGAACGCGCCGGCAATCGCGCCGCCTTCGTCGAGCTGCAGCCGCTGACGGGGCGCACTCACCAGCTGCGCGTCCACATGCTCGCCATCGGTCATCCGATCGTCGGCGATGGCAAATATGGCGGGCAGGACGCCTTCCTCACCGGGGCGATCAGCCGCAAGCTGCACCTCCACGCGCGGCGGCTCCGGATCGATCACCCGGACGGCGGGCGGATCGACGCGACCGCGGCGCTGCCCGAACATTTCGCCGCGACGCTGGCGAGCCTCGGCTTCGATCCGGCGGCGGGCGATGCCCTCCCGCTCGACGAAGTGAGGTTCGGCGACACGCCCGAAGGCAAGCGCAAGGCCGCCTCCGCCGCCGCCAAGGCAAGGCGCAAGGAACGGCGCGGCGAGCGCCGGTCGCGCCGCCGCGGCTAGCCGGCGGAACCCCGGCGCGCGTCTCGACTTTGTGACAGGCCTCGCCTATCCGCCCGGCAAACCAAGAGAGGATGACGAATATCATGGTAAGCGCGAGCCACGTTCTCGATCGGCTGCTGGTGATGGAGATGGTGCGGGTGACCGAGGCGGCGGCGGTCGCCGCGTCGAAACTGGTCGGTCGCGGCGACGAGAAGGCGGCGGATCGCGCGGCGGTCGAGGCGATGCGCGCGGCGCTCAACGAGCTCGAAATGGACGGCACGGTCGTCATCGGCGAGGGCGAGCGCGACGAGGCGCCGATGCTCTATATCGGCGAGAAGGTGGGCGCCGCGCAGGGAAGCGGGCCGAAGATCGACATCGCGCTCGATCCGCTCGAAGGCACGACGATCACCGCCAAGGCGGGCGCCAATGCGCTCGCCGTCCTCGCGATCGCCGAGGAAGGCTGCCTGCTCAACGCGCCGGACGTCTATATGGACAAGCTCGCGATCGGCCCCGGCTATCCCGAGGGCGTGATCGACCTCGCGAAATCGCCAAGCGACAATATCCGCGCGATCGCCCAGGCCAAGGGCGTGCCGCCGGGCGAGATCATCGCCTGCGTGCTCGATCGCCCGCGCCATGCCGCGCTGATCGCCGAGCTGCGGAGCCTCGGCTGCGGCGTCGCCTTGATCCCCGACGGCGATGTCGCGGGCGTGATCGCCGTCACCGATCCCGATACGACGATCGACGTCTATATGGGCCAGGGCGGCGCGCCCGAGGGCGTGCTCGCGGCGGCGGCGCTGCGCTGCGTCGGCGGCCAGTTCCAGGGCCGGCTCGTCTTCCGCAACGATGACGAGCGAAGCCGCGCCGCGCGCTGGGGCGTCACCGATCTCAACCGGATCTATCACCTGGAGGATCTGGCGCAGGGCGACGTCATCTTCGCCGCCACCGGCGTCACCGACGGCACGCTTCTGGAAGGCGTGAAGCGCCGCAAGAGCTGCATCACCACCGAAAGCGTGGTCATGCGCGCGTCGACCGGCACGGTGCGCTGGGTGCGCGGCGAGCACCGGCGCGAGCCGGGCCAGCACGACTGACGAATCGCCCTAGTGGATCAGCACCGCGAACAGGAGCGGCCCGCCATCGCCGGCCGCGATCCTGAGCCGCGCCTGCTCGCCCTCGGCGAGCGTCACGGCGGGTGAGGCGACGGGGCCACCGCTGCCGTCCGACCGGTACAGCGTCGATCGGACGAGATAGGCGGCGCTCGCCGCATCGGCGGCGTGATCGAGCCTGAGGCGCAGCGAATAGACTCCGCCGACGCTGACCGCGGCCGAACGGCCGGGGGCAAGGGTTACGCTCGGCGTGCCGAGCAGGCGGCCGCCCTGGCGAAGCTCGAGCTGGACGGTGCGGGGCTGGTCGGGCGAGGCCGCCGGCGGCTGAGCCAGGGCCGCGCCGGACGCCAGCGTGGCGAGGAAGGCGAGGGTGACGATGCGGCGCATGTTACATCTCCTCACGGCCGAATTCCGGCAGCGTCGGTGTAATACCGAACAGGTGAAGAACCGGCGAAAGGGCATGGTGAACGCGGCTTTCGCCAGTTCGGGATTCACGCGGACGCGCGGCTGCCCTAGGATGTGCGCGTGTTGACGGTCTCTCCCCATGTCTATGGCGTTTGGCGCTCGATCCTCGGCCAGCCGTGGCGCTGGCGCGGCGGCACCGAAGGGCTCGATCCCGGCTTCGCCCCCGACGATCTCGTCGATCAGTTGCTGATGGCCCGCGGCGTCGCGCGCGATGAGCTGGATCGTCACCGCGCGCCCACCCTGCGCGGCTTCATGCCCGATCCCTCGCTCTTCGCCGACATGGACAAGGCGGCCTCGCGGCTTGCCGATGCGGTCGAGCGCGGCGAACGGGTGATCGTGTTCGGCGACTATGACGTGGACGGCGCCACGTCCGCGGCGCTGCTGATCCGGCTGCTCGCCATGCTCGGGCTCGACGCGGGCGCCTACATCCCCGATCGCCTGATGGAGGGTTATGGGCCCTCGGGCGAGGCGCTGGTCCGCCTTGCCGGGGACGGGGCGCAGCTCGTCGTCACGGTCGATTGCGGGGCGCAGGCGTTCGAGGCGCTGGCGATGGCGAAGGAAGCCGGCCTCGACGTGATCGTCGTCGATCACCACAAATGCGCGAGCACGCTCCCCGACGCCTTCGCCATCGTCAATCCGAACCGGCTAGACGAAGCGGCGGAGGCGGCGGCGCACGGCCATCTCGCCGCGGTCGGCGTCGCCTTCCTGCTCGGCGCGGCGCTGCTTCGCGAATTGCGCGCGCGCGGCTTCTTCGCCGGCCGCGAGGAGCCGAAGCTGATCGAGCTGCTCGATCTCGTCGCGCTCGGCACGGTCGCGGACGTGGCGCAGCTGAGGGGCCTCAATCGCGCCTTCGTGACGCAGGGGCTGAAGGTCATGGCGGGCCGGCGCAATATCGGCCTTGCCGCACTCGCCGATGCCGCGAGGCTCACCCGCGCGGTCGAGTGCCGCGATCTCGGCTTCGCGCTCGGCCCCCGGATCAACGCCGGCGGCCGGGTCGGCAAATCCGATCTCGGCGTCCGGCTGCTCACGACCGAGGATCCGGCCGAGGCGCAGGCGATCGCCGCCGAGCTCGATCGGCTGAACGAGGAGCGGCGCGCGATCGAGGCGGCGGTGACCGAGGAGGCGGAGGCGCTCGCCGCCGCGCAGGGCAATCGCGCGGTTGCGCTCGTCGCCGGCCAGGGCTGGCACCCCGGCGTCATCGGCATCGTCGCCGGGCGATTGAAGGAAAAGCTGCACAAGCCGGCAATCGTGGTCGCGCTCGGTCCGGAGGGCCCGGGCAAGGGCTCGGGCCGGTCGATCTCCGGGGTCGATCTCGGCGCCGCGGTGCTCGCCGCCAAGGACAGCGGCCTGCTCGTCGCCGGCGGCGGCCACGCCATGGCGGCCGGCCTCACCGTGGCCGGCGACCGGATCGAGGCGCTCGCCGATTTCCTCGACGACCGGCTTGGCGCAGCGATCGCCGCGAGCCGCGACGGGCGCGCCCTGCTGATCGACGCGGTGGTCGCGCCCGGCGGGGTCACCGCGCATCTGTGCGACGCGCTCGACGCCGGCGGCCCCTATGGCGCCGGCTGGCCCGGCCCGGCGGTGGTCGCCGGCCCGGTGAACCTCGTGAAGGCGGACATTGTCGGCAGCGGCCACCTGCGGGTGATCGCCGCGGGCGCGGACGGGCGGCGGATCAAGGCGATCGCCTTCCGCATGGCGGATGGCCCGCTGGGCGAGGCGCTGCTCGCCGCGCCGCCGCACCGCAAGCTGTGGCTCGCCGGCCGGGTCAAGCGCGACGACTATCACGGCAACGGCGCCGCCGAGCTCCATCTGGAGGATGCCGCCTGGGCCGATTGAGGAGGGGGTCGATGGGGTTGAAGCGGTCGTTGCTCGCCGTGCTGCTGGCCGTCACCGGGGTGGCAGGATCGGCGCAGGAGGCCGCGTCGCCGCGGGTCGAGGCGCTGCTGTCGCGGATGACGGTCGCCGAGAAGGTGGGCCAGCTCGTCCAGGTCGCCGGCGGGCGCCAGCGCGCGCCGAACAGCCTGATCGACGATGGTGAGCGCGCGCGCATCCGCCAGGGGCGCGTCGGTTCCTATCTCAATGTCGCCGGCGCCGCCGAAACGCGCGAGGTGCAGCGGATCGCGGTGGAAGAATCGCGGCTCGGCATCCCGCTCCTCCTCGGCGCCGACGTGATCCACGGCTATCGCACCATCTTCCCGGTGCCGCTGGCGATGGCGGCGAGCTGGGATCCGGCGGTCGAAGCAGACGCCGCCCGCATTGCCGCCATCGAGGCAAGCGCCGCCGGGCTCAACTGGACCTTCGCGCCGATGATCGACGTTGCCCGCGATCCGCGCTGGGGCCGCGTCGTCGAGGGCGCGGGCGAGGATCCCTATCTCGGCAGCCGGATGGCCGAGGCGCAGGTGCGCGGCTTCCAGGGCGCCACGCTCGCCGCGCCCGATTCGATCCTCGCCACGGCCAAGCATTTCGCCGCTTATGGGGCGGCCACCGGCGGGCGCGATTATGCCGGCGCGGACCTGTCCGATCGCGCGCTGAACGAAATCTATCTCCCCCCATTCCACGCCGCCGCACGGGCCGGCGCCGGATCATTCATGGCGGCCTTCAACACGATCGGGGGCGTCCCCGCCCATGCCGATCACGACCTCTTGACCGGCATCCTTCGCGATGCCTGGCACTGGCCGGGCCTCGTGGTCAGCGACTGGAACGGCGTTGCCGAGCTGCGCGCCCATGGCGTCGCGGGCAGCGATGCCGACGCGGCGGCGCTCGCGCTCGGCGCCGGGGTCGACATGGACATGAACAGCGGCCTCTACGCCGCCGAGCTCGAGCGGCGCGCGCAGGCCGATCCGGCGGTGATGGAGGCGCTCGACCGCGCCGTCCGCCGCGTGCTCTCGGTCAAGGAGCGGCTCGGCCTGTTCGACAACCCCTATCGCGGCGACGCGGCGCTGGAGGCGGCGACGATGCTCACCCCGGCCAGCCGAGCGGCGGCCCGCAATGCCGCGGCGCGATCGATCGTGCTGCTCAGGAATGACGGCGGTCTGCTCCCGATCGCCGCCTCGGCGCGGCGCATCGCGGTGATCGGCGCGCTTGCCGACGATGCCGGCTCGCAGCTCGGCCCCTGGCGCTCCGCCGGACGGGTGGAGGATGTGCGGCCCCTGCTGCCGGCGCTCCGCGCGGCGCTGCCCGGCGTGGCGATCGATTATGTGCCTGGCGCCGCGCCGTCGAGCGACGATGAATCGGGAATTCCCGCCGCCGTCTCCGACGCGCGCCGCGCCGATCTCGTCCTTCTCGTCGTCGGCGAGACTTTCGACATGAGCGGCGAGGCGCGCAGCCGCGCCGATCTCGGCCTGCCCGGCGCGCAGCAGGCGCTGGCCGATGCGCTGCTCGATACCGGCCGGCCGGTGGTCGTGCTGTTGATGAGCGGGCGGCCGCTCGCGATCGATCGACTCGCCGCGCGGGCGCCGGCGATCCTCGAAACCTGGTTCCTCGGCGTCGAGGGCGGCCCGGCGATCGCCGATGTGCTGACCGGGCGGGTCTCGCCCGCCGGCCGCCTGCCGATCGCCTTCCCGCGATCCGCCGGCGCGCTTCCCGAAAGCTATGCCGCGCTTCCCACCGGTCGTCCGGCGAGCGCCGATCTGGTCTCGGACACGTCGCGCTATCGCGATCTTCCCGTCGGCCCCGCCTTCCCCTTCGGCCACGGCCTTTCCTACACCCGCTTCGCCTATGGCGCCCTGGAGATCGCGCCGGCGGCGGGCGGCGCCGTGACCGCCTCGGTCACGGTCCGCAATGTCGGCGCGCGCGCCGGCGACGAAGTGGTCCAGCTCTACGCCCGCGATCCGGTGGCCAGCGTCTCGCGCCCGGTGATGGAGCTTCGCGGCTTTCGCCGGATCGCGCTCGCGCCCGGCGAGATGAAGCGCGTCACCTTCACCCTGGCGCCCGCCCAGTTCGCGATCTGGAGCCCCGGCGGCCATTGGCGGATCGAGCCGGGCGAGATCGAGCTGATGGCCGGCGCCTCGTCCGCCGACATCCGCGCGCGCGGCCGCTTCGCGATCGCCTCGGCGGGCGAAAGCGACGTGCCGGCGGCCGCGATCGAGACGCCCGCCGTCGATGGGCGCCGCGCCGACCGCCTTGACCCGCCCGCCGCCACCCCCTAAGCCGCGCGTCGCCTCGCGGCCCCTTCGTCTAGTGGTTAGGACGCGGCCCTTTCACGGCTGAAACACGGGTTCGAGTCCCGTAGGGGTCACCAACAAGCCCTCCCAAAGGGTGCCAGAAGATGCCATAAATGGCTGTTTTCTGCGGATTTTCTGTGGTATAAGCATCCCAATCGGATCGGCTGGATACCACCAGATACCAGCATTTTGATGGTATGTTCGATGGTAGCTCGCCGGTTCTTGATCGGGAGATACCATCATGGTCCTGACCGCCCTCGCGATCAAAAGCGCCAAGAGTCGCGGCAAGCCCTATTCGGACGAGGGGTGAAACCGGCCACTCGGTGGGCAATGTGTCCGTGGGTGGCGAAGCGGCACCACCCTATGGCGCAGTCGATATAGGCTTTCGTAACGTCCATCGTACGCAAGCGAGAGGGGCTTCAGGCTGCGGAGTCGGGGTATGAATTATTCTAAACGTCGGGGATATCGTGTAGCAAGTCTGGTACTGCTAGCAACAGCTATTCTGATTCCAATTTTACTTTGGCGCGTTTTGACTTGGAATTGCTGGCTTTTGCTTTTGGCTTGCCGTTTTATGCACTGCTTATTTTCATTACCTACACTAGATTTCGAGATGCGTCGATTTCGATACTTTGGCTTATTCCTATGTTTTTCATATTCCATTTCGGGCCTAGATTGGAGATCGGACCTATCACGCTTTATCCAAGTGGGATTATCAGCTTGGTCCCCATCATAATAGGCTGGCTGGCACGTGATGGTCACGCTGAGATGAACCGTCGCTCTATTACTAGTTGATTCGGATTACGGCGACAGCGCACTAATTCGACCACTGGAATTCCAGGGACACTGGAATGGGTAATTCCGGGGACATGGCGTAATTGGGGTAGTCATCCTCCTGCTATGGAACGGAGTCGCCTTTCGGCGCTCCAAAGGCAGGAGGATGACCGATGGCGATTTTCGCAAGATTGGATGTCGGGGACAAGGCCACGCATGTCTGTGTGGTTGATGATGCCGGCACCACCGATCGCCGGTTCCTGCATGAGGATGAGCGCGGCAGCGTGATCGCGACCAGCAACAGCTCGGGCACGATGCTGTCGATCGACAGCTATGACGAGTTCGGCATCCCCGCCTCGACCAATAGCGGGAGGTTCGGCTATACGGGGCAAGCATGGCTCCCGGAGCTTGGCATGGCCTATTACAGAGCTCGCATCTACTCGCCCACGCTCGGACGGTTCATGCAGACCGATCCCATCGGGTTCGGGGGAGGGATGAACCTTTATGCCTATGTCGGGAATGATCCGGTGAACTTCATCGACCCGACAGGATTGGCTTGTGAGCCTGCAACACCCGGCGCGATTCTTGTCTGTGGCCAGCGACCATTCCCTGCGTCAGGCGGCGGGAATGGCTCCTCCAACCAGGGGCCACCGCCGCAAACCAGGATCAATGAGGATCTGTGCCACAATAGTGCTTTTGCGGCGCGCCATCCAGGCCAATGCGGGGACGAGGAAGAGGATGCGCCGTGTGATGGATCTGATGATCCGAACTGCCACATCAATGTAAAAGGAACTCACCCGATACAAATATCTTATACTTGCTTCGACGATCAGCTCATTTGTGAAACTTTGCAAAGATATAGCCTTGAAGGTATTATGACAACTATAGGGCGAGTATTTCGCGATGGAGCCGTTTATGTACGAAATTGCGTGTCGGGCCTGCCGTCCGTTAATGCTCGGGATGTCGCTTCTAGTGGTGCTCGCGGAGCCGGCAGGGGCATACTGAAGGGTGGAATACAAGGGGGTGGCCTTGCTATGGAGGGCGGCCCCGAGGCGGCAGCTGCCGGTGCAGCTCTTGGGGCACTCAGGGGCTCCGTAACAGGTGCAGGAACGGGGGCGGGCAGGACTATTGTTAGTCAAGCGTGCCGAGCTGGTAATCAATAAAAATGGAGCGATGAACATAGAGAATATCGTTTCTGTATGGCTGCTTGGAGTAGGTGCGTCCTCGGTCTGGTTTTTTTTGTCTAGATCACGAGTGCGTCAAGGGAGAATTATTCTCTTATCTATTCCAACAGTCGTATTGCCCATTTTATTTATTTATTACTCCTACAACTATTTAACATACCAATCAGTATATATACCGTTTTTAGTAATTATGATGGAAGAATTGATAAAATTTATATCTGCACGGATGTATTTTCCAAATCAGATGGAGGCATTTTTTTCCGCCTCTCTATTTGGAATATGGGAAATTATAGTTATAAAACCTATGGTCGTGTCTGGTGATCCCGTGATGCCAATTGTATTACTAATAGCCCCTGTGGTAGCAGTAATTATGCACGCTGTAACCTCGGGAATTTATGCCTTTAGGCTAAAGAGATGGCCAGTTTTGCAGATTTTGTTATGCTCGATTATCCACATTGTATTTAATGAATCTAGGGACTTATACGTCTTTTCAGATAATTCTTGGGAGATCCTAATAACCGATATTTTAATATGGACGGCGCTGCTGTTTATTATAACTTATCCTTACTTCACATATGGAGATAAAAATTATACGAATCCCGAGGACATGGCGTAATTGAGTTACGGTGATGGTGTGGACGGCGCTCTGTTGTGAGGGTTTGATTCGCAATTCCGGGGACATGGCGTAATTGAGGTAGGCCCATCCTCCTGCTGATACGAAGTCGGTTTGCAGCCGTTTCAAGGAGGAGGATGGACCCGTGGTGCAGATTTACGCTGGCTTGGATGTATCCGACAAGAGCACGCACATCTGCCTGGTCGACGAGGCTGGATCGCCCGTCTGGTGTGGCGTGTGCGCGAGCGATCCGCAGGTGCTGGCGGATGTGCTGAAGAAGCGTTGGCCCGAAGTGGCTCGGGTGGTTCTCGAGACCGGCGCGCTTTCCTCCTTTCTCTATCACGGCCTTGTCGAGCGCCGCGTTCCGAATTCCGGGAATTCCGGGGACACAATACCCAATTCAGATAGCGCATTATCGGGCAGGCACCGAGGCGCCGGCATAGGGGTCGGTGTCGGTGGGGGCAGGCGGAAGTGCCGGCTGCGAAGGCATCGTTGACGGTGCTTCGGCCAAGACTTCGGCGCTTCCCTGTGCGCCGCTCAGCATCGATTGAATCCCGCCGGCGATCGCGGGCGCGCCGAACAGGATGAAGCATCCAGCGATCACGGTCAGCCCGCGCTTCACGTCGATTCGTCCGCCCAGCATCAGCAGCCCGACCGACGCCACCGCGACAACCGCGATGGCGATGGCGATAGACCCAAGCAGCGCCCCTTGCAGCCAAAGGACAGCCAATCCGATCGGACTCGAACCCGGTGGGTCGGCAAGCGACATCATTATTGTGACCTGGCCGTCAGCAAGCATGGGGACTCCGCACCGACTCGGTCAGATAGGCCGCATGGGCCTACACCCGTTTTGTATCACAGGTGGCATTGAAGCGATGCTCGCTTGCATTTCGCGATGGAGGGAGGCGATGATAAGGCTTGGCCATGCGCATCAAGGAAGCCCAAGAAATCCGCGCGGTCCGATGGCGTTTCCAATGGTATTTGCTGGCCCCGTGCTAGATTTTCACATATATTCCAACATCATAGAGTAGAAACGAGACTCCCGTAGGGGTCACCATCTCCGCCGGAAATGGCGGAATCGCGGAATTCTGCCGCTTTCACGATCGCTTTGCCGCCCTTGCGTTCAAGGGATGCGTGCAAGTGATCCGCATGACAGCTCCGTTCAAAGACCCCCGCAGCGCATGGGGCCGGATCGGCGCGTTGGCCTGGGGCGCGGAGCCGGGCATAACGTGGCGGCGCGGCGCGTTCGATGCCGGGCTGAGCCCGGCCCGCGGCCGGCGGGAGGAGGAGGGGGCGGATGAGTTTGCCTGCTGCAGCGGACCGGGCGATCCCGACGGTGCCGCGCCGCGCGTCGATCGCCCGGCTCCTCTATGCCCAGGTGCTCGCCGCGATCGTGCTCGGCGTGATCGTCGGCCATTTCTGGCCCGCGCAGGGGGCGGCGCTGAAGCCACTCGGCGACGGCTTCATCAAGCTGGTGAAGATGGTGATCTCGCCCGTCATCTTCCTCACCATCGTCACCGGGATCGCCGGGATGCGGGAGCTCAGGTCGGTCGGCCGGGTCGCCGCGAAGGCCTTCGCCTATTTCCTGTTCTTCTCGACACTGGCGCTGATCGTCGGCCTGATCGTCGGCAATCTCCTCCAGCCGGGCGCGGGCATGAACGTCGATCCGGCGACGCTCGATGCCGGCAGCGTCGCGACCTACAACCAGGAAGCGCACGCGGCGAGCGTCACGGGATTCCTGCTCGATATCATTCCCGACACGATGGTCTCGGCATTGACCGGCGGCTCGATCCTCCAGGTGCTGCTGGTCGCGATCCTGTTCGGGATCGCCTTGTCGCTGGTCGGCGATCCGGCCGATCCGGTGCTCGACTTTCTCGATCGGCTGTCGCTGGTCGTCTTCCGCCTCGTTGCCCTCCTGATGCGGCTCGCACCGATCGGCGCCTTCGGGGCGATCGCCTTCACGATCGGCCGATACGGCATCGAATCGGTCGTCAATCTCGGAGCGCTTGTCGCGACATTCTACCTGACGTCGCTGCTGTTCGTGCTGGTCGTGCTCGGCGCGATGGCGCGGCTGGCCGGTTTCTCGATCCTCAAGCTGATCCGCTATCTCAAGGCGGAATTGCTCCTCGTGCTCGGCACATCCTCCTCCGAAGCGGCGCTGCCGAGCCTGATCGACAAGATGGAGCGCGCGGGCTGCGCGCGCAGCGTCGTCGGACTGGTCGTGCCGACCGGCTATTCGTTCAACCTGGACGGGACCAATATCTACATGACCCTCGCCGTCCTGTTCATCGCGCAGGCGACGGGGATCCATCTCTCGATCGGCGACCAGATCGGCCTGCTGCTCATCGCGATGATCAGTTCGAAAGGAGCCGCGGGCGTCACCGGCGCGGGCTTCATCACGCTCGCCGCCACGCTCTCGGTCGTGCCGACCGTGCCGGTCGCCGGCCTCGCGCTGATCCTCGGCATCGACCGCTTCATGAGCGAATGCCGCAGCCTCACCAATTTCATCGGCAATGCGGTCGCGACGGTCGTCGTCGCGCGTTGGGATAATGCGCTCGATCGGGCCGCGCTCGGGCGCGCGCTCGATGGCAGGCCCGAACCCGCCGCTACGATCGCCAGCGTTGCCCTCGATCCGCTTCCGGAGGATTGAAGCCCACCCGCCCGCTTCGCGTTGCGTCAGGCCGCCTGGCACCGGCCCGGCATGTTTCCAGTCGCGCCGCAACCCGCTATTGAGCGACCATCATCGACATCGGAGGGCGGGATGATCGGCAGGCTGTTTTCGGGGCTCGTCATGGTAGCGCTAACGGCCGCCGCGCAGCCGCAGCCCGCCGCCCGGATCCATCGCGGCGCCGCCGCGCTCGACGCGCTCATCGCGCCGGATGCGGTGGTGGAGCGGGTCGCCGAGGGGCCGGACTGGGCGGAAGGGCCGGTCTGGATCGCCTCGCTCGGCGGCCTCCTGGTCAGCGATCCGCCGCGCAACCGCATGTATCGCTGGCGCCCGGCCGATGGCCTTTCGGTGTTCCGCGAGCCTTCGGGCCTCGCGGGCGATACGACCGGTTTTCGCGAGCCCGGATCCAATGGGATGATCGCGGGCGCCGACGGAATGTTGCTGATCGCCGATTCGGGTGATCGGGCCATCGTCCGGCTCGATCTCGCGACGGGGCAGCGCACGATGCTGGCCACGCGCTATGACGGGCGCCGCTTCAATTCGCCCAACGATCTGGTCCGCGCCGCCAATGGCGCAATCTATTTCACCGATCCGCCTTACGGGCTCGACGGGCTCGATGCCTCGCCGCTGAAGGAGCAGCAGGCGAACGGCGTCTATCGCCTCGACCCCGATGGCAGGGTGACGCTGATCGACGGCAGCCTCAGTTTTCCCAACGGCGTCGCGCTCTCGCCCGACGGGCGGACGCTCTACGTCTCGAACAGCGATCCGGCCCGCGCCGTCTGGATCGCCTATGCGCTCGACGCGCAGGGCAATGTCGCCAGCCGCCGCGTCTTCGCCGACATGACCGCTTCGGTCGGTCCGGACCGGCCGGGCCTCCCCGATGGGATGAAAGTGGACGCACGCGGCAATCTCTTCGCTTCGGGGCCGGGCGGGTTGATGATCTTCTCGCCCGCCGGCGTGCTGCTCGGCCGGATCGACGCGGGGACGGCCATCTCCAACTGCGCCTTTGGCGAGGACGGGCACAGCCTGTTCATGACCGCTGGCCACCTGATCCTTCGGCTGCGGACGCGGACGCGCGGTCTCGCTGATGTGGAGCGCCGCGCCGATCCGACCGGCTAGCGCCGCCGCGCCGTCGCCAGCGGCTCGCTCGTCACCGGATAACCGGCATCGTCCGGGATTCGCAGGAACGGCTCGCCATCGCGGTCCTCGATCCACGGGGTGATCTTGCGGACCGGGTGGCGCGCGGCGTCGGCGCGGGCCTCATCGATCGATCCGAAGCGGGCGAGCCGCTCGAGGTTGCGGCGGGTGGGGAAGATCGCATGGGCGCGGCCGGCCGCGATCTCGGCCAGCGTCGCCGCGGCGCTCGCCCAGAAGACGCGGCCCACTTCGTGCGCGGCCGCCACCGGCGTCGGCCAGTCCGACCCGGCCTCGGCGAGATAGAAGAGCGTATCGAACCGCCTCGTCTCGCGGAAATTGGGGCACCAGCGCGCGAAGGGGGTGAGATCGCCGGGTGCAAGCGATCCGCCGAGCCCGGTCTCCTCGATCGTCTCGCGGATCGCCGCGATCCGCGCGGCGGCGTCGGTCAGCGCCGGATAGGCGGCCGCGGCCGCGCGATCTTCATCGTCGATTCGCCCGCCCGGAAAGGCGAGCGCGCCGGCCGCGAAGGCCATGCCCGCGCCGCGCTCGATCGTCAGCAGCTCGGGCGGCCCCGATCCGGCGGAGCGCATCAGCACCAGGGTCGCGGCCGGGATCGGCTCGGGCAGGTCGTCGGCCATGGCCCCCTGCTAGGCGTCGCGGGCTGCGCCGAAAAGCCATTTGTCATGCGCGATCAGGATGCTAGGCGCAAAGGCCATGCGGGGCGCACGGATCATTCTGGCTGTTGCGGGCGCGGTGCTGCTGGCGGCCGCGGCTCCGTTCGCGCCGCCCGACGCGGGCACGCGCACGATCTATCGCCATGCGACCCTGATCGACGGAACCGGCGCGCCGCCACGGCCCGACATGGCCGTGGTGACCGACGGCGATCGGATCGAAGCGGTGGTCGCGGATGCCGCACTGGCCCCGGCGCAGCTCCAGGGCGCGCGGATCGTCGATCTCACCGGACGCTGGCTCCTTCCCGGCCTCATCGATTCGCACCAGCATATGGCGACGCCGCCCGATCCGGTCCGCGCCCGCGCCTGGCTTCGCCGCGACATTTACAGCGGCATCACCGCCACCCGGATCATGGCCGATGATCTGCGCTCGATCGCCGAGCTGAACCGCGAGACCTATACCGGCGAGATCGCCGGGCCGGATCTCGCCTTTGCGGCGGTGATGGCCGGGCCGAGCTTCTTCGCCGATCCGCGCACCCATGCGATTAGCGCCGGCTGGACGCCGGGCGAGACGCCCTGGGCGCAATCGATCGACGATTCGACCGATCTTCGGCTCGCCGTCGCCCGGGCGAAGGGGACGGGCGCGACGGCGATCAAGATCTACGCCAATCTTCCGGCGCGGCTGGTGCGCGCGATCGCCGCGGAGGCGCATCGTCAGGGGATGCGGGTGTGGACCCACGCGATGGTCTTTCCGACGACCCCGGCCGAGGTGATCGCGGCCGGGCCGGACACGATGTCCCACAGCTGCTATCTCGCCTACCAGCTCTCCAGCCCGCCGCCGCAAAGCTATCAGGATCGCTTCCCGGTCGATTATTCCGCCTTCGCGCAGGGCGACAATCCGGTGATGACCCGGCTGTTCGACGAGATGCGCCGGCGGCACATCATCCTCGATGCGACGCTCAACGTCTATGCGGGGGCGGATCGGCGGGCGGCCGCACCGGGCGGGCGGCCCTATCACTGCAATCTCGATCTTGCCGCGCGGCTGACCGATCAGGCGCGGCGGCAGGGCGTCGCCATTTCGGCCGGCACCGATGGCGACACGCCGGCAACCGCCGCCTGGCCCGCGCTGTTCGACGAGCTCGAGCTGCTCGTCCACCGCGCCGGGATGACGCCGCTCCAGGCGATCCATTCGGCGACGCAGGTGGGTGCGCAGGCGATGGGCGACGGCGATCTGCGCGGCACGATCCAGCCGGGCCGGATCGCCGATCTCGTCGTGCTCGATCGCGATCCGACGGCGGACATCGCGAACATGCGAAGCGTCGTCCTCACGGTGAAGCACGGCCGGCCGTTCGCGCGCGCCGATTATGTCCCGATCACCGCCGCGGAGGTTCCCGATGACGATTGACCGGCCCGACCGGCGCGCCTTTCTGGGGCTGGCCGCGGGGGCGGCGACGCTGCCGCTCATGCCCTCGGCGCTTCGCGCGGCGCCGCCGGCGCTTTCCTCGATGCTCGTCGTCAATGCGCTCGGCGGGTTCGAGGATCCCAATCCGCCGGCCGCGCCAGCGACGCCGCCGCGCGCGCCCGTCCTGTCGCCCCGGCTGGTCGCCGATGCGCGCGCCTCGGGCATGAATGTCGTCAATCAGACGATCGGCTATGTCGCAGGCGACGGAGATCCGTTCGAGGATACGATGCGCGAGATCGCGACCTGGGAAGCGCGCTTCGCCGCGATGCCGCGCGATCTGCTCAAGGTGCTGACCGCCGCCGACATGCTGCGCGCGAAGCGGGAGGGGCGGATCGGCGTCATCCTCGGCTTCCAGAACGCGGCGATGGTGGGGGACGATGCGACCCGGATCGACATCTTCGCCGACATGGGCGTGCGCGTCATCCAGCTCACCTACAATCCAGCCAACCAGATCGGCGACGGATCGATGGCGCCGGGCAATCGCGGGCTGACCCCCTTCGGCCGCGAAGTGGTCGCGCGTTTGAACGAAATGCGCGTTATGGTCGATCTTTCCCACAGCGGCGAACAGACCTGCCTCGATGCGGCGCGGGCATCGACGCAGCCGATTTCGATCAATCACACCGGCTGCCGCGCACTGGTCGACGTGCCGCGCAACAAGACCGATGCGGAGCTTCGGCTGGTGGCCGAACGGGGCGGGTTCGTCGGCATCTATTTCATGCCCTTCCTCAATCCGACCAGCGTCGCGACCGCCGCCGACGTCGTCGCCCATATCGACCATGCGATCAACGTGTGCGGCGAGGACCATGTCGGCATCGGCACCGACGGCGGGACCACCGGGATCGACGACATGGAGGCCTATCGTGCGGCGATGCGGGCAGAAGTGGCGGCGCGCCACGCCGCCGGCATCGGCGCAACGGGCGAGAATCCGGATACGGTGCCGTTCGTCGCGGACCTGACCGGCCCGGGACAGTTCCGCCGCCTCGTCGCCCTGCTCGACGCGCGCGGCTATTCGACGGCGCGGATCGAGAAGATCATGGGCCTCAACTTTTTCAACTATGCACGGGAGGTGTGGGGCGAATGAGCGGACCGCGGGTGATTTCGGCGCAGGAGGTCGAGCGGCTCCTCACTTACGAAGCGTGCATTCCGCTGATGCGCGATGCGATGATCGCGCTGTCCCGGGGACGCACGCGCCAGCTCCTGCGCGGGATCCTCGACATCGACGGCGGCAACGCCTTCGGCGTGATGCCGGGCGCGATGCTGGGCGGCAGCTTCGGGGCGAAGCTGATCAGCATCTTTCCAGGCAATCTCGCGCGCGGCGGCCTGTCGCACCAGGGCGTCGTCGCGCTGTTCGACGGCGAGACGGGGGCGCCGCGCGCCTTCGTCGACGCGGGCGTGCTGACCGCCATCCGCACCGCCGCCGCGTCTGCCGCGGCGACGGATGCGCTGGCCCGGCCGGATTCGCGCCATCTGGCGATCATCGGCACCGGCGAACAGGCGCTGCGCCATATCGAGGCGATACGGCACGTCCGCCCGATCGATCGGGTGACGATCTGGGGCCGCGATCCGGCCAAGGCGGAGGCGCTCGCGGCAAGGACCGGCGGCACGGCGGCGGCGAGCGTCGCCGAGGCGACGGCCGGCGCCGACATCATCTGCACCGTCAGCGGCGCGGCCGACCCGATCCTTTTCAGCCGCGACGTCGCCGACGGCGCCCATGTCAACGCGGTCGGATCGAGCCGCGCCGGCCCGGCGGAGATCGCCAGCGATCTGGTCGTGCGCGCCCGATTTTTCGCCGATCACCGCGAGGGCGTTCTCGCCCAGGGCGCCGAGTTCATGCGCGCGCGCGAAGCCGGGCTCGTCGGCGACGACCATGTCCTCGGCGAGATCGGCGAGGTGATGACGGGAAGCATCCCCGGACGCACCGGGCCGGACGAGGTCACGCTCTACAAATCGTTGGGCAGCATCGTCCAGGATCTGGCGGCGGCCGATTATGTGGTCGGGCAGGCCGCGCAGGGCTGATCGGGCCGGTTCGTATGGCAGGACTGACTGCCCTCGGCGTCAAGAGCGCGAAGCCCGGCCGGCACGCGGACGGGCGGGGATTGTATCTGGTCGTGCGGGACACCGGCTCGCGCTCCTGGGTGGCGCGGGTGCAGGTCGGCGGCCAGCGCCGGGATTTCGGCCTGGGTTCGGCGGAGGTTGTGACCCTGGGCGATGCGCGCGTGGCCGCCGCCACGCTGCGCCGCACGCTCAAGAACGGCGAGGCGCCGGAGAACAAGGCGCGGCGGATGCCGGGCAAGGTGCCGTCGTTCAAGGAGGCCGCTGTGGAGTGCCACAAGGCGATGGAAGGCGGCTGGCGCAACAAGCGGCATACGGATTCGTGGCTCTCGTCGCTGGAGAACCATGTCTGCAAGCATTTCGGGTCCAGGCCGGTCGATGCGGTCGATAGCGTGATGGTGCGCGATGCGCTGGCGCACGCTCATCAGGCGTGAGGCAACCGGATCGGTCGCGGCGCGGGCCTTGAGACCACGCGACGACGCGGCGATCTCATGCTCCAGCGCGGCGAGGCTGGCGACGACGCGGCGATCTCATGCTCCAGCGCGGCGAGGCTGGCGACGAGCGGGGCCAGCACCGGTCGCAGCTCGCGCTTCTGCGCGAACAGCGCCGCGAGCCGCTCGGCCCGCCTGCCGGGCGTGGTCGCCTTGCCCATGCGCAGTCCGAACAACTTCAAGAGGCCGCGCAACTGGCCCAGCATCGCATGAGGCGACTTGATCAGTTGCTCGCGCACCTTGAGTTGGCCGCGGTCGAGATGGGTCGCGCCGGTCTTGATGTGCACTGCCTTGAACCAGCCCGTGCGGGCCAGATGGGCCAGCCCCTCCGCATCGTGGGCATCGCTCTTGTTCGAGCGCGCCTGAAGCACTCCCTTGGCGTGGCGCGCGCAGATGCACACCACCGGTGCGCCGCGCTCGATCAGGCCATGATAGAGGAACGCCGACAGCGATCCCGTCTCCAACACCACTCGCGCCAGACCAGGCGCGCGCGCCGCCAGCATCTTCGCCAGCGCCTCCGATCGGTCGCGCAAACCCCGCGCCAGACCACAGCGCCCTCGCGATCGACCACGCAAATGTGCGTGGCCTTGTCCGACACGTCCAACCCCGCGTAAATCCGGTCCATGGTCCATCCTCCTCCTGAAGCCGCTCCAACACCGACTTCATAGCCCAGGAGGGTGGGCCTAACTCAATTACGCCATGTCACCGTAATCACGTAATCTGTGATTCACATTGTAATTCTCGTAATTATTATCGTGGCATATCTCCATGCATAAGAAATCCAAATTTCATCATTAAGATTCCGATGATTATCAAGCAAATTAATATAAATATGGTCATCTTATAGTTCATATTTAAAATCCCTAGCGACATCCTCTGCTCTGATAATTTCTGAACATAACACGCGAGGCTCCTTGTGCGAACGCTTCATTTAGATTGCCCTGATAGGATCCATTTCCAAATATAAAACTACCAATAGAATTGATGCCATATTGGTTATAGAAACCAGCACCACCTTCAAATGCGAACTGGGCGGTATGATAAATTTCTTCGAAACCGACTGGGCTTTGGAAATTAGATACTTGAGAAAAATATTTAGGTTGAACGTAGATATTGTTCCCCTGAGTGACGGCCCAAGACCCGCTATCCAGAGCTGACCGAGTGATCGAATTCGTGTTTGAGTCGAGGCCTGATATAAACTGCACATCACGGAGTTGGCCCGCTGGAAGATTTCTGCTTTGAAGCTCGCTGGTTAGAAATCTTAGTTGACATGGCGTCAATCGCTGAATCCGAGGCTGCGTTGTATTAGGGACTCTTTGAGTTCTGCCATGTCCTCCCCCTATACCGCCTCCACCTTTGAATTCGCTCCCCCCATTTCGGTGCATACCGCGTGGTAGTCGTGCCATTTGAGGTCTGGTAGAGCCGGGTGGCCGGATCGTAGACAAGCGTCGCGCTCCCCGGCGCGGAGGTCAGCAGGTTTTCGGACGAGTAGCCGTAGCTCGACGCACCGATGGCGGTGACATTGCCGCGCGCATCGTGGGTGACGCCGGCGCTGCCCGTCGTCGTGATCTGGTTGAGCCCGTTGATCGTGTCGGTGACGTTGGCGTTGGCCTGGGTGAAGCTGTAGCCGTCGTTCGAGCGGGTGGTGCTCGTGATCTGGCTCGCCGGGTTGTAGCCGAGCCCGAGCGTCAGGTCGTTGCCGGTGCTCGCCAGATCCTGCACCAGGCTGGAGAGCCGCGACACCGCGTCATAGCCGTAGGTCGTGCTCGTGCCGTTGCCGCGCGTCATAGGCGGCGGGGGCGGGTTAATTAGATATCGTGTCCCAGGAATTAGAATCAGTAAAAGGTATACTTATCATTTTCCATCTTCACGACCAATTCTTCATCTATCCATAGGCTGGCAAAGTTTTCACGTATGTCTATCTGAAGTGTTTCGATTTTTATTATAGACTTAGATTCTATATTTAATTCTCCCAATGCGGGGACATCGATTATGTCACCCATTGGTTCAATCATGATACCAATCTTTTTCCCGCTAAGATTCTTAATAAGAATGTTTTTCATTTATTTCACCAATGCCTTAGTATCTGCCACATCAATTGAGCACGTGCTCTCGCCACGCTAGCGCCGAAGTTGCTTCTAGGCGACTGTCCTCTGCCCACATTGCTGGCAAGCGCATACCGAGCGTACCAGGCAGCGGCGAGTTCTCTTGTTACGCCTCGTTGGCGCATGCTTGCAACCTCAGCTCGAGTAATTTGATTTGCCCTCGCTGTCGCGTCGGCCACTGCATCATCGCCTCCGCCCCAACCAACCACTTGTCCAAATGTAGGATTGGTAAATCCGGCGCGTGCCATGGCAGCCTCCAGAGGTGCGCGCATGTCAAGCATTGCCTGCCGAGACCTTTCATGAAACTCCTGCATGGCTTCGGGACTCTCGCCCGCAGGACTGGGTGTGATCAGAAGGCCAATTGCACCACCTAGACGACCGAAAACTATTTCAAGCGCCGCACTTAATATTTCCTCCTGAGTCGGCCCAACGCTGCCACCTCCCGGACGAGTCCCTGGCGGATCGGCGGTCAGCGGTCTGTGTCCAGAGTTGCGTTCGGGTATGAGATAACCGTCGGCGACCATGCAGAATGCCGAGCCACCTTCCAGGCGCGAACCCGTGTCACATTGATTGCTTGTCGCTTCACCGGTCGGATCGCTGCCATCCACCGGATCATTCCCGACATAGGCGTAGAGATTGACCTGGTCGTCATACCCGACCGGATCGGTTTGCATGAACCTGCCAAGCGTGGGCGAGTACATCCGGGCCTTGTAATACCACATGCCGATCTCGGGCAGCCACGCCTGGCCGGTATAGCCGAACCGGCCGGTGACGAGGGCGTCGCCATTGGCATCGACATTGGGGATGCCCCAGCTGTCATAGCCGTTGATCGCGATGGTGCTGCCGCTCGCGTCGGCCACCGCGACGATGCTGCCCTGATGATCGGCGAACAGCGCGCGGCGCTGGGTCAGGCTGCTGCCCTCATACCACAGGATCGGGTCGTCATTGCCGGTGCCGTGCACGTAGCGTCGCAGCGTCCCGCCGGCGAGATTCTGCTCCTCGACAAGCTCGTCGCCGTCGTAGACGAGCACCAAGCCGTTGACATCGTAGAGCCGGCCCAAGGGATCGTAAGACAGCGTCGCATTGTGCGCGCCCGACGCGCTCACCAGCCGGTTCTCGGCGTCGTAGACATAGGTCGTCGACCCGTCCGACCTGAGATTGCCGTTGGCGTCGTAGGTGAACGTCGCCCCGCCCGCCGAGATGTACTGGTTGAGCCCGTTGGGCGTGTAGGGGCGGGTGACGTTGTAGGCCGAGTTGCTGACATAAGCGTCGTTGCTCGACGTGCGCGTCACGATCTGGTGCGCCGGGTTGTAGCCGAAGGTCTGGCTCCGGTCGCTCGCCGTCCCGGCAAGGTCGAGCCCAAGGCTCGAAAGACGGTCGATCGCGTCATAGCCGTAGCTTGCGCTCGCCCCCGTCGAGGCGCGGCTCGCCAGCCGCCCGGCGCTGTCATAGCCGAACGTCGCCACCGTGGTCACTCCATTCTCCAGGATCGCGGTGAGAGCGCCGCCCCCGTCATACGTATAGGTGAAGAAATGCCCGTCCGGGAATGTCAGCCGGCTGCGCCGCGAGCCCGCGTCATATTGATAGGTGAGCGTCCGGTTGATCGCGTTCATGTTGTTGTTCGTCGAGAGCAGCCGCCCCAGCGTGTCGTAGGTGTTGGTCACGCCCTCTCCACTGGCCGAGTCGAACCGCGCGAACGTCTGGAGGTCGGCCATGTCGTAGCCGTAATAGACGTCGCGGGTCTGCGCGGCGGTGAGCCCGGCGCGGCTCGGCACCACCTTCACGATCATCCGGTTGAGGTTGTCGTAGCTGTAGGTGAGGGTCGAGCCGTCGCGCTTGCGCAGGCTCGTGCGGTTGCCGACCGCGTCATAGCCGTATTGCTCATAGTCGGTGGTGCTGGTCACCCCCGGCGTGGTCGGCGAGGGGAAGTTCCAGCGGATCTGGCGGTCATAGCCGTCGTAGGTCATCGTCGCGACATTGCCGTTGGCGTCGGTCACGCTCGCGCGCTGGCCGTTGGCGGTGTAGCTGTAGGTCGCGTAGTTCTGCTGGAGCGCCGTCGCATAGGCGCGCTGCACTTGGGTGAGCTGGCCCGCATTGTCGTAGACATTGTGCGTGATCCGGTCCGGCCCGAAGCTCCCCGTCGTCGCCAGCGTGCCGGCCGAGGCGGGCGGGGAGGCGAAGGTCGCCGGGTTCATCCGCTGCGCCTCGCACGAGAGCTGGCCGCGATCGTCGAACGTGCGCTGCGTCAGCGTGTAGGTCGTGCCCCCGGAGGACGCCGCCTCGCGGACCGGATTGCGATGGGTGTCGTAGGCGGTGTCGGTGCGGGTGAGCAGGGTCAGCGTCGTGCTGGTCTCGTTCGGCAGCGTACCGGTCTCGACGGCAATGACCTTGTCGTCCGAGTCGCGATAGGTGGTCCGCGTCGCGATCCTCAGGCCGTTCGGCCCGCGCTGGCCGATCTCCCAGGTGCGGCGGCTCAAAATGTCCTAATTGGTGGTTAAGTAAAGTGTCACCGTAACCCAAACCCAGGTAACCCAGGATTTCTACAGGATTCCCAACTCAATTATAGTGCTATCCCTGGATATAAGATCAAACCTATTTCGTATTTTATCTGGTAAAATAGATTTGTTATTACTTACATAGCTTACCGAAAATATTATTTCATCATACCATTCTTCTATCAAATCAGGGTCTAAAAACTTTTCTATAATGTCAAGATATTTTTTGCTATGATTCCAAAAGTCTATCATGACTTGCATGCATACTGCTGTAAGTCCCGGAATAGGATTTTTTATGTAGTGGTCACAAATCGAAGATATTGTATCGTTCTCTGGAAATGATTTCCCATAAATGTATATAAATGACAAAAGTTCAGTTCCACTTCTTGTTGTTTTTATGTTTTCAAACAACATGGGTTCATCCTCTTGCCCCAATCCTTGTAGTTTAAACTTTCTTTCTATATCTACGGACATAGCCTGGTCCCCGTGCACGTTTGTGCTCGTCGCAAAACTGCGCGCGCTTCGTTGAGGACTCTTTGTCCTCTGGCAACAGCTTGCCGCAACCGTGATGCTTCTTCCGGGCGGAGTCGTCCAGAGTTCAAAAGACGCTGAGCCTGTGTTAAATTGTTTCTCAACCCGGCAACGGCATTTCTGACCTCAGTGATGTGATCCCAAGGCCTTCCATCGGAAGGCCTATATCCGACGACTTGACCACGTGCTTCACGGTCAACGGCTTGATAATGTCTACGATTGAGGACGCTGGTTCGGGCTCCAATCCTATCAGCCAAAGAGGGGGTGGCTATTGGTAGATTGGGGCCATCATCGGGCTCCATCGGTGGTCCGCCGTTGTCGTTGCTAGACACACTGCGGTCAGACGCTGGAATGTCACGGCGAGGTATGGGAGGGCCTGACATGACAGCATAGCCGCCAAACAGGATCACCAAACCCGACACCACAAGATCGCCTACAGCGCAGGCCGGTGCGGCAGGGCCCGCAGCCGCGCAAGCTACAATCTCAGGGCCATTTCCGCTAGAATCGGTGGCATTAACCGGATCGTTCCCGACATATGCGTAGAGGTTGATCTGGTCGTCATACCCGACCGGATCGGTCTGCATGAACCTGCCGAGCGTGGGGGAGTAGATGCGGGCCTTGTAGTAATAGAGCCCGACCTCGGGGAGCCAGGCCTGGCCGGTATACTGGAACCGCTCGCTCGCATTGTTGGTGGAGCCGGGGATGCCCCATTCGTCATAGCTGTCGTGGTCGGTGAGCGTGCCCGCGCCGTTGGCGATCGCGACGATCGAGCCCTGATGGTCGGCGAAGAGGTGCCGGCGGGTCGCGCTCGAGACCGTCGCCTTCACACCACAGCAGCGGATCGTCGGTCGCGCCGGGGCGATGATCTGCGCGTCGAGAAATATCGGGGCGTCCGGCGCCGCTGACCGGAGGCCGATTCCCGCTTGCGATGCAACGGCGATGCACCCGGGCCGGGAGCTCGGGCCGCATGGCTTAACTTATCTGGGTTTTCCGAGACGATAGGCTGGTGGAGCTGAGGGGAATCGAACCCCTGACCTCTGCAGTGCGATTGCAGCGCTCTCCCATCTGAGCTACAGCCCCGCGCCTTTCGGGACGGCCCCCATAGCGAGCGCGCCGGCCCGATGCAATGGCCTCTCCGCACGCTGTTTCCGGCCTGCGTCGCCAACCCGCCCCGGACTGTCCGGATCCGGGGAACGGCGCCGTCGCGCGGCTCGTTCTTTCGCCATCCCACTGAAGGCGAAGGAGCAGGATCATGGCTTATGACGAACGCGACGAAAACCGCGAGCGGCGCCGGCGCGACCGGCACGAGGACGACGGCCCGCCGACCGCCTGGCGCGGCGACGACCGGTTCGGCGGCGGCTTCGGAAACCAGACCGCGCGGCCCCAGCGGCTCGGCGACCGCGGAGCGCGGCCGAGCGACGATCCCTATTACGGGACCGAACGCTATGGCGGCGGGGGCATGCCGCAGGGTTATGGCGGCGATTACGGCCCACGGCCTTATTGGGGCGATTCGGGGGCCGGCGGGATCGGCTACGATCCGCAGAGCGGGCCGCGCTTCGACCGGATCGACATCGGCAGCACCGGAACGCAGGGCGTTCATCCCGTCTCGTCGGTTCTGAACCCCGCTTATGGCGCGAGCGGAGGCTATATCAGCTCCGCGCGCGACTATGAGATCGCGCGCCACGATCCGCATTATGCCGAATGGCGGCGCCGGCGGATCGCCGAGCTCGACCGCGACTATGAGGACTATCGCCGCGAGCACCAGGACCGGTTCGACCGCGAATTCGGCGCCTGGCGCGAGACGCGGGGCCGTCAGCGCTCGGCGCTCGATCGCGCGACCGAGCATATGGAGGTGATCGGATCGGACGGCGCCCATGTCGGCACCGTGGACAAGGTGCGCGGCGAACATATCGTCCTCACCAAGAGCGATCCCGCGGCCGGCGGCGTGCATCATGCCATTCCGTGCGGGTGGATCGACGAGGTCGATGACAAGGTCCGCCTCAACCTTCCTGCCGAGGATGCGTTCGAGCGCTGGCGCGTCGAGGGCCGCAGCCGCGCGCTCTTCGAGCCCGAGCGGACCGGCCATCGCCGTCCCCACATTCTCGGCCGCGCCTTTTCCGGCACGCCGGTCGAGGATGAGGACTGAGCGGCCTTTGACTCTTTCCGCCGCCCGCGCGACACCGGGCGGCGGGAGGATTTGATGAGCAATCGCGCCTGGCACCTGGTGGCACGCCCGACGGGGTTGCCGACGATGGAAAATTTCGCGCTTCGCGAGCTTGCGCGCGAGCCGCTTGCCGATGGCGAGGTGCGCGTGCGCAACCTGTGGCTGTCGGTCGATCCCTACATGCGCGGCCGGATGAACGATGCCAAGAGCTATGCCGCGCCCTTCGCGCTCGGCGAGCCGATGCAGGGCGGCGCGGTCGGCCGGGTCGTCGAAAGCCGCGCCGAAGGCTTCGCCGAGGGCGACCTCGTCCTGCACATGCTCGGCTGGCGCGAGGAGGCGGTCGCGCCGGCCAAGGCGTTCACCAGGCTTCCAGCGCTCGATGTCGGCGCCGAACAATGGCTCGGCAATCTCGGCCTGACCGGTGCGACCGCTTATTTCGGACTGCTCGACGTCGCCGCCGCCAAGCCGGGCGAGACGGTGTTCGTGTCGGCGGCCGCCGGGGCGGTCGGGTCCGCGGTGGTGCAGATCGCCAAGGCGAAGGGCATGACCGTGATCGGCTCGGCCGGCGGCGCGGAAAAATGCGCCTTCGTGCGGGAACTCGGGGCCGACGCGGCGATCGACTACAAAGCGGGGCAGATCGATCGCCTGCTGGCCGAGGCCGCGCCGGACGGGATCGACGTCTATTTCGACAATGTCGGCGGCGATCATCTCGATGCCGCGCTGGCCGCCGCGCGGCTCAACGCCCGCTTCGCGATCTGCGGCATGATCGAGGATTATAACAGCGGGTCCAACCACGTCTTCCGCTACGTCACCCGGATCATCGCCGCGCGCATCCGCATCCAGGGCTTCCTCTATTTCGACTTCATGGACCGGATGGCCGATTTCCATCGCGACATGACCGGATGGATCGCGAGCGGCGCCGTCCGATCGCGCGAGACCATCCATGACGGGATCGAATCCGCGCCGGCGGCCTTCCTCGACCTGTTCAGCGGGGGCAATATCGGAAAGATGCTGGTCCGCCTTCCGGGATAGCGCGCGTTCCAGGCGCCGGATCGCCGCGCCGGTCTTCCCCCCTCGGCCCCGCCTTGCTAGTGCGGCGTCAATCGGGGCTTCGGGCAGCGCGCCCGATTCATTATGGCACTCAGCGGCAAGGGAGCGGCGCATGACCTCCGTCGGCAAGGACACACTCGGCACGCGCGACACGTTCGATGTCGGCGGCAAGACCTATAGCTATTATTCGCTCGCCAAGGCGGGCGCGAAGCTCGGCGATGTCTCGCGGCTTCCCTTCTCGATGAAGGTGCTGCTGGAGAATCTGCTGCGCTTCGAGGATGGCGACACGGTGACGACCGACGACGTCCAGGCGCTGGTCGACTGGCAGCAGACGCGTACCTCCGAGCGCGAGATCCAGTATCGCCCGGCGCGCGTCCTCATGCAGGATTTCACCGGCGTCCCCGCCGTCGTCGATCTCGCCGCGATGCGCGACGCGATGGCGAAGCTCGGCGGCGATCCGCAGAAGATCAATCCGCTCGTCCCCGTCCACCTCGTCATCGATCACTCGGTGATGGTCGACGCCTTCGGCACGCCGCAGGCGTTCGAGGAGAATGTCGCGCTCGAATATCAGCGCAATTCGGAACGCTATGAATTCCTGAAATGGGGCCAGAGCGCGTTCAACAATTTCGAGGTCGTCCCGCCGGGGACCGGCATCTGCCACCAGGTGAACCTCGAATATATCGCGCGCGGCGTCTGGAGCTCGAAGGGGCCGGACGGCAGCGAGATCGCCTATCCGGACACGCTGGTCGGCACCGACAGCCACACCACGATGGTGAATGGCCTCGGCGTGCTCGGCTGGGGCGTCGGCGGAATCGAGGCCGAAGCGGCGATGCTCGGCCAGCCGGTGTCGATGATCATCCCGGAGGTCGTCGGCTTCCGCCTGACCGGCGAGCTCAAGGAAGGGATCACCGCGACCGATCTGGTGCTCACCGTCACCCAGATGCTGCGCGCCAAGGGCGTGGTCGGCCGCTTCGTCGAATTCTTCGGCCCCGGCGTCGGCACGCTGAGCCTCGCCGACCGCGCGACGATCGGCAACATGGCGCCGGAATATGGGGCGACCTGCGGCTTCTTCCCGATCGATCGCAAGACGATCGACTATATGCGCCTCTCCGGCCGCAGCGACGAGCAGATCGCGCTGGTCGAAGCCTATTGCAAGGCGCAGGGCCTGTGGCTCGATCCGGAGGCGGCCGATCCCGTCTTCACCGAGACGCTCGCGCTCGACATGTCCACGGTCGAACCGAGCCTTGCGGGGCCGAAGCGGCCGCAGGACAAGGTCCTGCTCTCGAACCTCCACAAGGAATTCGCCGAGGCGCTGGAAGGCGAATATGCCTGCAAGACGCCCGACAAGCGCTGCGCGGTCGAGGGGCAGTCTCACGATCTCGGCCATGGCGACGTCGTGATCGCGGCGATCACCAGCTGCACCAACACGTCGAACCCGGCGGTGCTGGTCGCCGCGGGCCTGGTCGCGCGCAAGGCCCGCGAGAAGGGGCTGAAGTCGCAGCCCTGGGTCAAGACCAGCCTCGCGCCGGGATCGCAGGTCGTCACCGACTATCTCGAGAAATCGGGGCTGCAGGACGATCTCAACGCGCTCGGCTTCGAGCTGGTGGGCTATGGCTGCACCACCTGCATCGGCAATTCGGGCCCGCTGCCGGAACCCATTTCAAAGGCGATCAACGCCAATGACCTCGTCGCCGCCAGCGTCCTTTCCGGCAATCGCAATTTCGAGGGGCGCGTCAGCCCCGACGTGCGCGCCAATTATCTCGCCTCGCCGCCGCTCGTCGTCGCCTATGCCGTCAAGGGCACGGTGCGCGGCGACATGGTCAACGACCCGATCGGCAAGGGGAAGGACGGCGAGAACGTCTATCTGAGGGACATCTGGCCATCGAACGGCGAGGTCCGCGCGATGATCGATTCCTATGTCAACGGCGACATGTTCCGCGCCCGTTATGCCGACGTCTACAAGGGCGATTCGCGCTGGCAGGCCATCCGCGTGACCGGCGGCGACACCTATGGCTGGCCGGCCGGCTCCACCTACATCGCCAATCCGCCCTATTTCGAGGGCATGACGATGACTCCGGCGCCGACCTCGGACATCGTCTCGGCCCGCCCGCTCGCGATCCTCGGCGATTCGATCACCACCGATCACATCTCGCCCGCCGGATCGATCAAGCTCGACAGCCCGGCCGGCAAATATCTCACCGAGCATCAGGTGAGCCGCGCCGACTTCAACTCCTATGGCGCGCGCCGCGGCAACCATGAGGTGATGATGCGCGGCACCTTCGCCAACATCCGGATCAAGAACAAAATGGTCCCGGGGATCGAGGGCGGCATCACCAGATATGTGCCGACCGGCGAGGCGATGCCGATCTACGACGCGGCGATGAAGTACAAGGCGGAAGGCACGCCGCTCGTCATCATCGCCGGCAAGGAATATGGCACCGGATCGAGTCGCGACTGGGCGGCCAAGGGCACCAACCTGCTGGGCGTCCGCGCCGTCATCGCCGAGAGCTTCGAGCGCATCCACCGTTCGAACCTGGTCGGCATGGGCGTCATTCCGCTCCAGTTCGTCGAAGCCCCGCCCGAGCTCGACGGTAGCGAGACCTTCACCATCACGGGGGTCGCGGACCTCCGCCCGCGCCAGGAAATCGCGGTCAAGGTCACGCGCGCCGACGGCACCGGCTTCAGCTTCCCCGCGCGCGTCCGCATCGACACCGCCAAGGAGCTCGAATATTTCACCAATGGCGGCATCCTGCATTACGTGCTGAGGAGCCTCGCCGCCTGAGCGCCGTCCAGATCCTGGTCGAGGTCGCCGGCTGGGCCGGGGCGGCGCTGATCCTGGCGGCCTACCTTCTCGTCACGATCGGCCGGGTGACCGGCCAGTCGGCGACGTTCCAGGCGATGAACCTCGCCGGCGCGGCGGGGTTCGTCGTCAACGGATGGTGGCACGGCGCCCTGCCGTCGGCCTCGCTCAACGTGATCTGGTTCCTGATCGCCGCCTTCGCCCTGTGGCGGATCGGCCGGCGGCGCGAAGCGCGCTAGGGACGCCGCATGACCCGTAGGCTCATCGAGCTCAGCCATGTGATCGAGGACGGCATGACCACCTACAAGGGTCTGCCGGGGCCACATATCTGCGACTATTGGTCGCGCGAGGCGAGCGCCGCGCATTATGACGACGGCTCGACCTTCCAGATCGGCCGGATCGACATGGTCGCCAACACCGGCACCTATCTCGACGCGCCGTTCCACCGCTTCGCGGACGGAGACGATCTCGCCGGCCTCGCGCTTGAGCGGATCGCCGTGCTCCCCGGCCTCGTCGTCCGCGCGGAGGCGACCGCGATCGACGCCGATTTGCTCGACCCGCTCGACGTCGCCGGCAAGGCGGTGCTGATCCACACCGGCTGGGACCGCCACTGGCGCACCGAGGCCTATCAGAGCGGCCATCCCTTTCTCACCGAGGCGGCGGCGCGGCTCCTTGTCGAACGCGGCGCCGCGCTCGTCGGCATCGACAGCCACAATATCGACGACACGACGCGCCGCGCCCGTCCCGTCCACACGATCCTGCTCGGCGCCGGCGTGCCGATCTGCGAGCATATGACCAATCTCGCCGCGCTTCCCGAGGCCGACTTTTCGTTCACCGCCGCGCCGCCGAAAATCATCGGCATGGGCACCTTTCCCGTCCGGGCCTTCGCGCTGGTCGACTGACGCCGTTTCATTCCGGGCATTCCCCCCCTAGTCTGGCGGCAGGAGAGATTCATGCCCGACTCGCCGCACGAGGACACGCCCGCCGCGCCGATCCCGACGCCCAGCCTGGAGGATCTCCAGCACTGGACCTGGGTGATGGGCCGCGCCCAGCAGATGATGCTCGAACATTTCGCGGCCCAGGGCATGGAGCAGGCGACGCGCGCGCCGGACGAGCTCGCCAGAACGCTGTTCGGATGGGCCGCGCCGGTTGCCGATCCCGGCGAGCTGATCCGCCAGCAGACAAGGCTGTGGACCGACGGGCTCGCCATCTGGCAGCGCGCGCTTGGCGGCGAGGCGGCGCCCGATGTCGCCGCGCTCGCGGAAAAGGCGGACCGCGATCGGCGCTTCGCGGCGAAGGAGTGGCGCGACAATCCGCTGTTCGACACGATCCGGCAGACCTACCTCCTGGTTTCGGACCGCCTGCTCGGCTCGGTCGATGCGATCGAGGGGATCGACGAGGCGACGCGGAGCAAGCTGCGCTTCATGACCCGCGCCTTCGTCGACGCGATGGCGCCCTCCAATTTCGCGCTCACCAACCCGCAGGTGATCGAACGCGCGATCGAGACCCGTGGCGAAAGCCTGCTCGCCGGGCTGGAGCATATGCTCCACGACCTCACCAGGGGACAGCTCACCCACAGCGACCCGGAGGCGTTCGAGGTCGGCCGCAACATCGCCACCACACCGGGCAAGGTCGTCGCGCAGACGAAGCTCTGGCAGCTCATCCAATATGCACCGACGACCGAGACGGTGCTTGAGACCCCGCTCGTCATCTTCCCGCCCTGGATCAACCGCTATTACATCCTCGATCTCAACCCGAAGAAAAGCTTCATCCGCTGGGCGGTGGGGCAGGGGCTGACCGTCTTCGTCGTGTCGTGGAAATCGGCCGACGAAAGCATCGCCGACGCGACCATCGACGATTATGTGCTCGCCCAGATCGAGGCGATCGACGCGATCCGCGAGGGGCTTGGCGTCGAGAGCGTCCATGCGATCGGCTATTGCGTGGCCGGGACGATGCTGGCGGCGACGCTCGCGCTGCTCGCCGCGCGCGGGGAAGCGGACAAGGTGGCGAGCGCGACCTTCTTCACCGCCCAGGTCGATTTCACCGAGGCCGGGGACCTGCGCTTCTTCCTGGGCGACGAACAGATGGAGGTGATCCGCCAGCTTTCCGCAGACAAGGGCTATCTCGACGGGCGCTACATGGCCGCGACCTTCAACCTGCTGCGCGGCCGCGATCTCATCTGGAACTATGTCACCAGCAACTATCTGCTGGGCGAGGAATATCCGCAGTTCGACCTGCTCCACTGGAATGGCGACACGACCAACCTGCCGGCGGTGTGGCACCGCGCCTATCTGCAGCAATTCTATCGGGAGAACCGGCTTGCCCGGCCGGGCGGGCTGACGATCGACGGGACGCCGATCGATCTCGGCCAGGTCCGCACGCCGGCTTATGTCCAGGCGGGCCGCGAGGATCATATCGCGCCGCCGCAGAGCGTGTGGAAGATCACCCACCATTTCGCCGGGCCGCTGCGCTTCGTTCTCGCCGGCTCCGGCCATATCGCCGGCGTCGTCAATCCGCCCGAGGCCGGCAAATACCAGTATTGGACCAACGAGGCGAAGGTGGGGACGCTCGAGGAGTTCGTCGCCGGCGCGAAGGAGACGAAAGGCAGCTGGTGGCCCGACTGGCGCGCCTGGATCCAGGGCCATGGCGGCCGGCAGGTCCCGGCAAGGGGCGCGCGCGTCCCCGGCAAGGGGAAGCTGAAGGCGATCGAGGACGCGCCCGGCACCTATGTGAAGACGCGCTGACAGGCTTTCCGGCGACGAGCCGTTGCCGCCGCGAGGCGCGCCGATGGCGCTCTTGTTGCACTGCACAAATTCTGCTTGCAATCCGCATCGGTCGCGCCTATTTGCTGCACTGCAACATTGGAGTTTCGCCATGTCGGAGCCAAAAGCCGCCGTTCCAGGTGCCAAGACCGGAGCCGCGAAGCCGGCCCCCGCAGCGGCGGTTGCGCAGCAGATCGAACCGCCGGCCACGGCCGGCGCGGATCAGGTGATTCAGGAAATTCAAGGAGCAGTTGAAATGGCCACCAAGACCAACACCGCGTCGGCGTTCAACGCCGATCAGATCAAGAATGCCTTTGGCGACGTCAGCGAGCGCGCCAAGGCCGCTTTCGAAAAGGGCAGCAAGCTCGTCGAGGAATTCGCCGACCTGACCCGCGGCAATGTCGAGGCGCTCGTCGCGTCCTCGAAGGTCGCAGCCAAGGGCGCCGAGACGCTGAGCCAGGACGCCGCGGAATATGGCCGCAAGAGCTTCGAGGAAGCCTCGGCCGCGCTTCGCAACTTCTCGGAAGTGAAGTCGCCCGCCGACTTCTTCAAGCTGCAGGGCGACTATGCCCGTAGCGCCTTCGACGCCGCGGTCGCCGAGACGGCCCGCGTCAGCGAGGCGATGCTGAAGATTGCCGGCGAGGTCGCCGAGCCGATCACCAGCCGCTACGCGGTCGCCGCCGAGCGCGTGAAGACGCTCGCGGCCTGACGTTTTGCGGACGGGCCGGTCGCCCGTTCGCCTGTCGGACAAGGCGGCTCGCCGGCGACGGCGGGCCGCCTTTGCGTATCTGCGCCGGGCCGGGCGGTCCGCCGTACCCGCCGGCCGCTCGCCTCTTGCGGCGCGCCCGGCCCTTGCCATATTTATCGCGGACATGGACGAAATGGTGAAACCAATTCACGCGGGCGATGCGGATCGTGGCGACGGGGGCGATACCGGCCTCGGCGTCGCCACCAAGACCCGCACGCGAACCCGCACCCCGTCGCCGTACAAGGTGCTGATGCTGAACGACGATTACACGCCGATGGAGTTCGTCGTTCAGGTGCTCCAGTCCTTCTTCAAGATGAACATCGAGGATGCGACGCGGGTGATGCTCCATGTCCACCAGCGTGGCGTCGGCGTGTGCGGCATCTTCCCCTATGAAGTGGCCGAGACCAAGGTCGCGCAGGTGATCGATTTCGCGCGGCAGAATCAGCACCCGCTGCAGTGCACGCTCGAAAAGGCGTGATGCTTTACTTCTGACCCTCCCTGTGAGCGTAGCTCATCGGGAGGGGGACCATGCGAAGCAGTGAGGGGCTCTCCGCGCCGAAACCCCTCCACCGGTCTTCGAGCGGTCCGCCTCCCCATCGCCTTCGGCGACAGGGAGGATTGCCTGGCCCACGGAACCTCCTAAGAACCAACCATGGACAAGATCCTCATTCGCGGCGGGACGCCGCTGAACGGCCGCATCCCCATCTCCGGCGCGAAGAATGCGGCGTTGACGCTGATGCCCTGCGCCTTGCTGACCGACGAGATCCTGGAGCTGCAGAACCTGCCGCGCCTCGCCGACGTCGACAGCTTCATGCACCTTTTGAACCAGCTCGGCGTGTCGACGATGGTGAAGGGGGCGAAGACCGATTCGGTGGCCGGCCGGGTGATGACGATGAAGGCCGCGAACCTCGTCTCCACGGTCGCGCCCTATGACATGGTCCGCAAGATGCGCGCCTCGATCCTGGTGCTCGGCCCGATCCTCGCGCGGGCGGGCGAGGCGACGGTGTCGCTGCCCGGCGGATGCGCGATCGGCAACCGGCCGATCGATCTTCATTTGAAGGCGCTCCAGGCGCTCGGCGCGGAGATCGAGCTCGCTGCGGGCTACGTGAAGGCGACGGCACCGAAGGGCGGCCTTGTCGGCGGCACGATCAGCTTCCCCGTCGTCTCGGTCGGCGCGACCGAAAATGCGTTGATGGCCGCGGTGCTCGCGAAGGGTACGACCGTCATCGAAAATGCGGCGCGCGAGCCGGAGATTACCGATCTCGCCATGTGCCTCAACGCCATGGGCGCCCGGATCACGGGCCTCAGGAGCGACACGCTGACGATCGAGGGGGTCGAGAAGCTGCACGGCGCGACCTATCGGGTCATGCCCGACCGGATCGAGGCGGGGAGCTATGCCTGCGCGGCGATGATCACCGGCGGTTCGCTCGAGCTGGTCGGCGCCGACGGCGATTCGATGCACGCCATCCTGGCCGGCCTGCGCGACGCCGGCGGCACGGTCGAGCAGCTGGGCGACGGAATCAGGGTGACGGCCAATGGCGCAACGAAGCCGTTGTCGCTGTCGACCGCGCCCTTTCCCGCCTTTCCGACCGACATGCAGGCGCAGTTCATGGCGATGCTCGCGCTCGCCGACGGCACCAGCCTGCTCACCGAGACGATCTTCGAAAATCGCTACATGCATGTGCCGGAGCTCAGCCGGATGGGCGCCGATATCGAGGTTCGCGGCCGGTCCGCGGTGGTGCGCGGGGTCGATCATCTGGTCGGCGCGCCGGTGATGGCGACCGATCTTCGCGCCTCGATGAGCCTGGTGCTCGCCGGCCTCGCAGCGCGCGGCGAGACCCAGGTCAACCGCGTCTACCATCTCGATCGCGGCTATGAGCGCCTTGAGGAGAAATTGAGCGCCGTCGGGGCCGATATCGAGCGCGTCGGCGACGGCTAGCGCTTCGGGTGCAGCGTCTCGCCGCGCGCGCACATTGCGACGAACTTCTCGATTCGCGCCGCCCGGGTCTCCGGCTTCTTCGCGTCCTGGATGCGATAGAGGATCGCGTAGCGATTGGCGCCGGTCAGCGTTTCGAAGAAAGCGCGTGCCGCGGGCTCGGCCGCAAGGGCGGCGGCGAGATCGTCGGGGACCTCCGCATTGCCCTGCGATTCATAGGCCCGGTCCCAGCGACCATCGGCCCTCGCCGCGTCGATCGCAGCGCGGCCCGTCGGCGCCATTCGGCCCTGGGCGATCAGCTCGATCGCGCGCCTGCAATTCTTCGCCGACCATTTGCTGCGCCGCGTGCGCGGTGTGAAGCGAATCAGCCACCAATGCTCATCGAAGGGATGAATCTGGCCGTCGATCCAACCGTGGATCAGCGCGCCATCGATCGCCTCAGTCTTGGTGACCGAAGGCCGGCCGGCGGATTTTTTGGCGAGCTTGAGCCAGAGACCGGGCGACGTCGGTGGCTGGCCGGCAAGCCAGGCCTCCCACGATTCCGCGTCCGCGAAGGTGCGGATCGGCAGGCCGTTCCGCTCGGCCGCGTCGGTCAAGCCACCGCCTTTGCGAAGCGGTAGCTCGTGCGCTCGTAGCCGAGCCGTTCGTAGAAGCCGTGGGCGCGGCTTCGCTTCACATTGCTCGTGACCTCGACAAGGCCGCAGCCCGCCCGGGCGAACCAGGCCTCGGCCGCGGCGACCAGGTCCGTGCCGATGCCGGCGCCACGCTGCTCTTCACTCACCACCAGCATCGAGATGCGGCCGACGGGGCGGGGGCGGTGAAGGACCTCCATCATGCTGAGCGTGAGGCAGCCGACGACCGCCTCCCCGAGCGTCGCGACGAGCGTCGGCCGCCCTGCGTTGCGCAGCCTGGCGAGCCGGCGACGGACGTCGGCTTCGGTGACCTCATAGCCGAGCGCGGCGATGAGGCCGGCGAGCGCAGCGCTGTCCTTCGGCCTCGCCTCCCGAATCGCGCGCTTTGGCGCGGGCGCCGGCTTGGCCTTGGCCTTGGGCTTGGGTTTGGGTTTGGATTTGGGCGCGGCTTCCGGCTCCGCCTCGCGCCGCGTTCTGCGGCCGGGCGGAACGGCGCGGATCGAGCCCTTCCAGCTCGCGGCTGCGCCACCGCGAAGGAATGTCTCGATATCCTCGGGCGTCGCCGTCAGGCCGCGCTTGCCGAAACCGAACAGCGCCTTGCCCGTCGCCGCGTCCTTGAGGCCGAAACGCCCATAATCCTTGCGGCCAGGCGTTCGGACTCGCGACTTGACGAGCGTGCAGCCACGGTTGCGCGCCATCTCGCGAAGCGATTCATCGTCCGGGCTCATGCCAGCAGCTCGACGCTGTGGATGGCGAGGCCGACGAGGCCGCCGACCAGCGTGCCGTTGATCCGGATATATTGGAGATCGCGGCCGACGGCATTTTCAAGTCGCGCCGTCACCGTCCCCGTATCCCAGCCGCGGACCGTTTCCGACACGAGCTTGACGATGCCGTCGCCATAGGAAGCGGCGATCCCGGCCGCGGCGCGGCGGGCGAACTGGTTGATCGCGGACTTGAGCCGCGGTTCGGTCTGCAGCGTTTCCCCAAGCTGGCGCAACGCATCGCCGAACTTGCCGGCGAGCGCGGCGTCGGGATCGCGCGCGCTCCTGAGCAGGCTGGCGCGGCTCTTCTCCCACAGGCCACCGAGCCAATCGCCGACGGCCTTGTTCCCGATCATCTCGTTCTTCCACTCCTCGACGCGCGCGCGCGTGTCGGGATCGTCGCGAAGATTGATTGCGAGCCGGGCCAGCCCCTCCTCGGCCTTGGCGCGCAGCGGGTGATCGGGATCGATCGCCATGTCGATGGTGAGCTTGCGAAGCCCCTCCATGATCGCATCGGCAAGCCGTTCGTCGAGCCCCGCCATCCTGAGGATCCAGCCCGCGCGCTGATGGACCATCTTGCGGATCAGGTCTTCGTTCGCGTCGAGCGTGCGCCCCGTCCAGGTGACGATCGCGTCGACCATCGGGACGTGGCGATCCTCGGTCATCGCGGCCTCGAGCGTCTGGCCGAGCAATGGCGCGATTTCGACGCTGCGCATCCGCGCGACCACCGCGCCCTTCACCATCCCGCCGAGCTGTTCCTCGTCCAGCGCCTCGAGAATGTCGGCGAGCAATCGGGATGCGCCCTCGCGAAGCCGCCCTTCGCCGGCCGGGCGGGAGAGGAAGCGGCCGATCGCGCCGGCGACGTCGAGGCTCTGCATCCGTCGCGCGATGACGGCCGGCGTCAGGAAGTTGGTCCGCAGGAACGCGGCGAGCGTGTCGCCGATCCGGTCCTTGTTGCGGGGGATGATCGCCGTGTGCGGGATCGGCAGGCCGAGCGGATGGCGGAACAGCGCCGTCACCGCGAACCAGTCGGCGATGCCGCCGACCAGGCCCGCTTCGGCGAAGGCGCGGACGAAGCCCCAGGCCGGATGGGCGTCGATGAAATAGCTCGCCAAGGCGAACAAGCCGGCACAGGCGACCAGCATCGACGTCGCGAAGGCGCGCATCCCCCGCCCGCCATTGCCGGCGGGACGGGGGGAGGGAACCGTGCGCGCGCTCATGCCGGATCAATAGCCGGCGCGCGCGCAGGTTCAAAATCCGCGGCTATTCCGCCGGCTGGAGCGCGGGAAGCTCGGCGTGAGCGCCCCCGGTGGTGAACCATTTGCGAAGCTTCGGCCCGAGCCTTTGTTCGACCCCGAGCGCCAGGCTGAACGTGCCCGGGACGAGGACGAGGGTGAGGAGCGTTGACAACAGCAGGCCGCCGATCACCGTGAGGCCCATCGGCGCGGTCCACGCCGAGTCCCCCGAAAGCGAGGCGGCGGTCGGGATCATGCCGGCGGTCATGGCGACGGTGGTCATCACGATCGGCTGGGCCCGCTTGTGCCCGGCGTCCATGATCGCGGTGAACTTGTCGACGCCCTTCTCCATCTCCTCGAGCGCGAAATCGATCAGCAGGATCGAATTCTTCGCGACGATGCCGAGCAGCATCAGCAGGCCGATATAGACCGGCAGCGAGATCGGCCATCCGGCGATCCACAGCGCGAGCAGGCCGCCCAGGGGCGCGAGCAGGAGGGAGCCCATGTTCACGAAAGGCGGCAGGAAGCGGCGGTAGAGCAGCACCAGCACCGCGAACACCAGGAAGATGCCAGACAGCACGGCGATGATGAAGCTCTGGATCAGCTCGCCCTGCCACTTCGCTTCGCCCAGGACGAGTTCCTGAACGCCCGGCGGCAGGTGCTGCATGATCGGCAGCTGGCGAATCTTCTCGCGGGCCTGGCTGGTGACCGCGCCCGGCGCCAGATCGGCACCGATCGTGATCTGGCGCATCTGGTTGGTGCGATCGATCTGGCTCGGGCCCGAGCCGAAGCCGATATCCGCCACCACATGGAGCGGCACCGATCCGCCGGTCGCGGTCTGGACCGGGAGGTTGCGGATGGTCGCCATCTGCTGACGCGCATCCTGATCCAGCGCGCTGCGGATCGGGATCTGCCGGTCCGAAAGCGAGAATTTGGCGGTATTCTGGTCGATCTCGCCGAGCGTCGCGATGCGGATCGCGTTGCTGAGCGCGGCCGTGGTGACGCCCATCGTTGCCGCAAGGTCGAGCCGCGGCCGGATCACGATCTCAGGCGTCGGCAGGTTGCCGCTGATCCGCGGCGCTGTGAGCTCGCGGATCGACCCCATCTGCGCGACGAGCTGGTTCGCGACCTGCTGGAGCTCTGCCGGATCCTCGCCGCCAAGCGTGACTTCGACGTCGCGACCGCCGAATTGCGAGCGGAACGAGACGCGGGCATCGGGAATCCGGGCCAGCCGCGGCGCCAGCGCGCGTTCGAACTCGACGCTGGTCCGGGTGCGGTCGGCCTTGAGGCGCGCGGCCACATAGGCGGTCCCGACCCGAACCCGCTGGGTGATCGAATCGACCTCGGGCTGCGTGCGCAGGATCTGCTCGACCTCCTGGGCGACACGGCCGGTCTGGGCCAGCGTCGTGCCGGGCGGCATGGTGATGTTGACGACGCTTCGTTCCGCATTGGTCTGCGGCTGGAAGGTCTGGGGCAGCATCGCCAGAAGGAATACGGTGGCGACCAGGGACAGCGTTCCGGCGACCACCGTGACCCAGCGATAGCGCAACGTCCATTGGAGGAGCGCCATGTAGCGGTCCATGAGCCAGCCTTCGCCATGGGCCTCCTGGCCCTTGGCCTTCAGGAAATAGGCCGCGATCATCGGCGTGATCAGACGCGCGACGGCGAGGCTGAGCAGCACCGAGACGACCACGGTGAAGCCGAAATTCTTGAAGAACTGGCCCGCGATGCCGGGCATCAGGCCGACCGGGAAGAAGACCGCGACGATCGACATGGTGGTCGCCAGCACGGCGAGGCCGATCTCGTCGGCCGCGTCGATCGCGGCCTGATAGGCGGTTTTGCCCATCCGCATGTGGCGCACGATATTCTCGATCTCCACGATCGCATCGTCGACGAGCACGCCGGCGACGAGGCTCAGCGCGAGCAGCGTCATCTGGTTGAGCGTGAAGCCCATGAGGCTCATGAACCAGAAGGTCGGGATCGCGGAGAGCGGGATCGCGAGCGCCGAAATGACGGTCGCCCGCCAATCGCGGAGGAAGATGAAGACGACGATGACGGCGAGCACCGCGCCCTCGACCATCGCTTCCATCGCGGCCTTGTACTGCGCCTTGGCGTAGTGAACCGAATTGTTGAGCTCGACGAAGTGGACGCGGGGATCGTTGTGCTCGATCTGCCGCAGGGCAGCGACCGCGCCGTCATAAACGGTGACGTCCGATTCGTTCTTGGCGCGCGAGAAATTGAAGCTCAGGATCTGCTGGCCATCCTGCGTCGCATAGCTGCGCTGCTCGGCATAAAGATCGCGCACGTCGGCGATGTCGGCGAGCTTGATGGAGCGGCCGCCGCCCGCGGCGATCTGGGTCTGGCTGAGCTGGTAGGCGCTCGCCGCGTTGCCGAGCACGCGCACGGTCTGCTCGCTGCCGGCGATCTCGGCGCGACCGCCGGCCGCGTTGAGGTTGGCGGCGCGCAGCTGCTGGTTCACCTGGCTCGCGGTGAGCCCGTAGGATTGCATGCGAACCGGATCGAGATTGACCCGGATCTCGCGAGTCACGCCGCCGGTCCGCTCGACCGTGGCGAGGCCCGGCACGGAGAGCAGGGCGCGCGACACGGTGTTGTCGACGTACCAGCTGAGCTGCTCCAGCGACATGCCGGTCGAGACGGCCGCAAAATTGGCGAGGTCGTTGTCGCTCGTCGTATCGGCGCGGCCGACCTGGGGCTCCAGGATGCCCTCGGGAAGGTCGCCACGGATCTGCGCGATCTGGCCGCGCATGTCCTCGACCGCGCGATCGATCGGCGTGCCGATGGCGAGCTGCACGACCGTCGTCGAGCTGCCCTCTCTGACCGTGGAGTTGATCTCCTCGACGCCCTGGATCGAGCGCGCGGCGGCCTCGATCTTCTGGGCGACCTGCGTCTCCATCTCGATCGGCGAGGCGCCGGGCTGCGAGACGTTGACCCACACGATCGGGAAATCGATGTCCGGCTGAAGCGAAACCGGCATCCGCATGAACGAGATCAGCCCGGCCAGCGTCAGGAACATGAACAGGACGATCGGGGTCACCGGATTGCGGATCGCCCAGGAGGAGATGTTGCGAAAGCTCATGGCCTGTCACTCGCAGCGGTGGGGAACGTCATCGAAACCGCTCCCTAGTTCGCGTTGGCGCTGTTCATCACGCTCGATGCGCGCGCCAGCTCGGGCCGGACCTTCTGGCCCGGATTGAGGAAGGCGCCCGCCATCGCCACGACATGCTCGTCACCGTTGAGGCCGGTGAGGATCGCAACGCCCCGGTCGCTCACCTCGCCCAGCGTGACGTTGCGGCGCACGACGGTGCCGCTCGCGTCGACGATGAAGACGAAATTGCCGTGATCGTCGCTCTGGATCGCCGATTGCGGAAGCAAGGGCGCAATGGTCGTGCCCGCGCGAATCTGGACCGAGGCAAAGCCGCCCGGCCGAAGATCGCGATTATAGGGAATGGCGATCCGCGCCATGCCCTGCCGGGTCTGTGGATCGATGGTCGGCGAGACCTGCCACACGCGGCCGGCATAGCTTTGCGTGGAGCCGACCGGCGTGACCTGCGCCGGCGTGCCGACGCTGATCCGCGCCAGATCGTCCTGCGAAAGCTGGGCGAGCAGCTCCATCTCGCCCTGGCTGGCGATCCGGAACAGGGCGGGCGAACCGGCCCCGACGACCTGGCCGGCCTCGACATTGCGGGTGAGGACGAGACCTGCGGTGGGCGCGCGCACGTCGAGCTGGCCGATCTGTGCGCGGGTCTGGGCGAGCTGCGCCTGGGCGACGCGGACGCGCGCCGCGGCGGCGTCGCGGGCCGACCTCTTCTGATCGATCTCGGCGCGGCTGATGAAGCCGCGCGAGACCAGGGCCTGGGCGCGATCGAGCTCGTTCTGGGCCAGGCTGAGATCGGCCTGCGCGACCTGGATCGAGGCCGCCTGCTGGGCCGCCTGCTGCGCCTGGACGCTGCGATCGATGACCGCAAGCACCTGGCCGGCCCGGACCCACTGGCCCGGCTCCACCAGCACGCGGACGATCTGGCCGCCGCTGCCCGGAACGCCGACCGGCATGTCGCGGCGCGCGCCGAGCGAACCGGTGGCGGTGATGACCCGATCGATCTCGCGGCGTCCCGGCGCGACGACGGTAACCGCCTGGAGGGTGTCGCCCGCCTGCGCCTGGGGCGCCGCGGCCTTTTCGCCGCGTCCGCCGAGCGCCATGACCGCAACGATGGCGACAAGGACGAGGACGATCGCCGCAATGATGATGTTGCGCCGCCGCTTGCGCCGCGCCTGCGTCTCGTCGTCGACCATGACGTCGTCGAGCGCATCGCGCCGCCACTTGGTCGTTTCGAAGTTCATCGCTTTCATCGTCCCCACTCTGCAACGCGGCAAGCCGCAGCCTGAACCAGTGCTGTATTACATGAATAAATCACTTGCGCCAAGTGAAATTAGCGGGCGTACCTCCCCCGAGGCCGCCCGCCGCGCGCCGGCCTTTACAAGCTTCCGCGTCGCTTTACCAATGCTGAATGGAAGCGGCGCCGCCCCGGGGTCGCCCGGGAGAATGTCGCCGATGACCGCCTATCTCGCGAATCACAGCTGGCTTGGATGGATTTTCGTCGGCTTTTTCGCAGGCCTGATCGCCCGCGCGCTGACCCCCGGCAAGGGGCCAAGCGGCTGCATCGTCACCGTCCTTCTGGGGGTCGGCGGGGCGATCGTCGCCGGCTATCTGGGCGAGCAGATCGGCTGGTACCGCCCCGGCCAGGCCGTCGGCTTCGTGGCCGCGGTGATCGGGGCGGTCATCATCCTTCTGGTATACCGGCTGTTCGCCGGGCGACGCTGAGGCCGCGCGGCGCCTAGCGCAGCGAGCCGCGCCGGAACAGGTTGACGATCGCGAGGAGCACGATCGCGCCGAGCAGCGAGACCAGGAACGATTCGATGCTGAGACCAGCATTGTTGATCGTGCCGCGGTTCATGATCAGGCCGCCGATGAACGCGCCGACGATTCCCACGATGATGTTGAGAAAGATGCCCTGCTGCGCGTCGGTGCGCATGACGAGGCTTGCCAGCCAGCCAACGACGCCACCGATGATCAGCCAGATGATGAGTCCCATGATTCCCTCCTTCACCGATGGGGCGCGCCTGCGCCGCATACTCGGTCAAAGACGCATCAGTGGCGCGCTTTGTTCCGGGGCGGAAAGGAATTGGGGGATCGAGCCTCCTCGGCTCAGTATTTCTGCTGGCGCTCGTAGAGCGTGCGATAATGCTGGATACGCGTGACGCGAAGGCCCGGCATTCCGGAGCGATCCACCGCGCGCTGCCAGCTTGCGAATTCCTCGAGGCTGAGGCCATAGCGTTCGCATGCCTCGTCGACGCTGAGCAGTCCGCCATTGACGGCCGAGACGACCTCCGCCTTGCGGCGCACGACCCAGCGAGTCGTCGATGCCGGCGGCAGCGACTCGATGGTCAGCGGCTCGCCAAGGGGTCCGATGACCTGGGCGGGGCGGATTTTCTGGTTCTCGATCATTACTACTGCTCTCTACGCCTCACTTGCTCGCGCCTTCATGTGCACGTCCGTAGCGGCCGAGCGTTGAAGGAAGGCTGAAACGCCAAGGTAAACAACGCGGTGAAGGGGGTTTACAGGCCATTGACCCGGCGTCCCGCTTCGGCACGGCTGAAACTCCCCCGCTGTGCGGAAACCGCCCGGCGCCACCCGGGGCCGGCGAGGACGATCTCCGCGATCGAGTCTCCTTCCGCCATCGCGCCCTCCGCGGCCGCTTGTGGCAGCGGGCAGCCGGCGCGAATGCTCTGCCCCGCCGCCATGGCCGCAAGCAGGATCGAATGATCCAGCGGCGCGGCGCGGCGTTCGTCGAGCATCCGTTCGGCCCGGCGGAGGAAAGCCATGTCCATGCGCGACAGGAGTAGCGAAAGAGGGTGAACGCGGGGTAAAGCCTCGGCCCCGGGGTGGCCGTGGGGCGCATCAGCCCCTATCTGGCAGGACCTATGGACGCGGATTTCCAGCTCGGCCGGCCCGCAAGGGGCGCGCGCATCGTCGTCGCCATGTCGGGCGGCGTCGACAGCTCGGTGGTGGCCGCGCTTGCCGCGAGGACGGGGGCGGAGGTGATCGGCGTCACCCTCCAGCTTTACGACCAGGGCGTCGCGGTGGAGCGGGCCAAGAGCTGCTGCGCCGGTCGCGACATCCATGATGCACGCGCCGTCGCCGAGCGGATCGGCATCGCCCACCATGTCTTCGATTATGAAAGCCGGTTCCGCACGAGCGTGATCGATCGTTTCGCCGACGATTATGCGCGCGGCCGCACCCCCGTGCCCTGCATCTCGTGCAACCAGGGGGTGAAGTTCACCGATCTTTTGCGCTTCGCCCGCGATCTCGGCGCCGATTGCCTGGCGACCGGCCATTATGTGCGGCGCGTCGCGACGACGGACGGCCCGCAGCTCCATCGCGCCGCCGATCCCGCCCGCGACCAGAGCTACTTCCTGTTCGCCACGACCCGCGAACAGCTCGAATTCCTCCGCTTCCCGCTCGGTCATTTGCCGAAGGACAGGGTGCGCGACATCGCCCGCGAAATCGGCCTGCCGGTCGCCGCCAAGCCCGACAGCCAGGATATCTGCTTCGTGCCGGACGGCGATTATGCCCGTGTCGTCGAAAAGGTCCGCCCCGATGCCGTGCGCCCCGGCGAGATCGTCGACCGCGCGGGCAAGGTGCTCGGGCGCCATCGCGGCCTCATCCACTTCACGGTCGGCCAGCGTCGCGGGCTCGAGATCGGCGGCCAGCCGGAGCCGCTCTATGTGCTGAGGCTCGAGCCGGAGAGTCAGCGCGTCGTCGTCGGGCCGAAGCGCGCGCTCGCCGTCCGCGCGGCGCGGCTTTCCGGGGTGAACTGGCTCGGCGAGGACCAGCGCGAAGGGCTCGCGGCGAAAGTCCGCTCGCTCGCCCGGCCGGCGCCGGCACGATTCGACGGCGAGCGGCTGCTGTTCGAATCGCCGGAATATGGTGTCGCGCCGGGGCAGGCGGCGGTGCTCTACGAGGGCACCCGCGTGCTCGGCGGCGGCTGGATCGAGGAAACCGTCGCCGCGGAGCTGGAAACCGCCTGACGCCTAGGGCTGCGGCGCGTTCGGGTCCGATTCGTGGATCACCCGCGAATTGGGATGCTCATCGCCCTCGTCGTCGCGCGCCGCCGCGTCGATCCGACCCAGCCGCTGCTCCCGGGCCTGCTGGATCAACGCGTCCCAGTTGATCTGGTCGTTGTTCCGGCGTTCGGCACGGGCGGCGTTGATCATCTGCATCATGCAGCCGGTGAAGCCGCCGCCGCCGACCGTCGAGCAGCTGTCCGTCCCGGTGCGTCCGACATAGGAAAGCTCGATCGCCTCGTTGGCCCAGGCGGTGCGGCGCGCATCGCTGGGATCGTCCCTGAGGTTGGGCGGAATCCGGTAACGGTCTCCCTCGGGCAGGCGCGCGCACACGTTGATCTCGTTATCCGTGCTCGGCGGGCACGGATCGTCGCCATAGATGATGAGCTGGTTGATCCGCGGCTCGACCGGTCCGGCCGCCCCGGGCGCCGGGCGCGACGGCTCCCGCCGGTCCTGCGCCGAGGCGACGGCCGGGACGAGAAGCAGAGCGGCGATGGCAAGGGACGCGAGACGCATGGATCAGATCCTCTTCGAAAGTTCGATCGCGAGTCGGCAGCCCGCGCGGATGGCCGAATATAGCACGGGATAGCCGATCGTCTCCTCGGCGCCGGCGGCGATCGCGGCGTCGCGATGGGCGCGCTCGTCCGCCTGGAAATCGGCGATCGCGGCGGCGAGCGGCGGATCGCTGTCGCCGAGCGCTTCGAGCTGCTCGGAATAATGCTGGTCGATCTCGTCCTCGATCGCCGCGGTGCAGGCCATCGCCGCCTTCGGGCCCATCAGCGCCGTCGCCGCGCCGAGCGCATAGCCGGCGATCGACCAGATCGGCTGAAGCGCGGTCGGGCGGACGCCGCGCGCCGCGACCATCTCGTCGAAATGGGCGAGATGGCGCTTTTCCTGCTCGGCCATATGGGCGATCGCGCGCCCCGCCGGGCGACCGGCGAGCACGTTGAGCTGCCCGGCATAGATGCGCGTCGCGCCATATTCGCCGGCCTGGTCGACGCGAAGCATCGCCTCGGCGTCGGCGCGCGCGCCGGCCGGCCGCCAGCCGGGGGCGGTCATGCCGCGATCAGGCGCGCGGATCGTCTGAGGCTCAGCCACAGGATCGCCAACGCCGAAAGGCAGGAAAAGATCGCGTTCCACCCGGCCATCGTCACGCCCCAAAGCGACCACTGGATCTCGTCGCAGCGCACCAGCGGGGCGTTCATGATGTCGTTCAAGAGATCGGCCGGGTTGCTGGCGGTCGAAACCGACGTGCACTGGGTGAAGCCGGTGAAGATCCGCGCCTCGACGCCGGCATGATAGATGGCGATGCCGCCGCTCGTCAGGATCGCGAGTGCGGCCAGCCAGACGAGCGACCGGCCGCGATCGGGCAGCGCTGATCCGCCGAGGATCGCCGCGAGCGCGAAGGCGACCGCCGCGAAATGGGCATAACGCTGCCACCAGCACATCTCGCACGGGTAGAGATGCGCCCAGACATATTGAAAGCCATAGGCCCCGGCGAGAAGACAGGCCGGGACGACGAGGCTCAGGGTCTTGGCGAGCCGAAGTCCGCCGGGGCCGCTGCCGTCGATCATGGCCCGCTCTAGTGCCGGCCGCCGCGCGGCGCGGCCGCTGCCGCGGTCTGGGCCGGGCGGGCCGCCTGCGGCGCGAGCCGGGCGAGCGTTCGCACCGCATAATCGAGCTGGTAATCGTCGACATGACGCTCGCGCAGCTGCTCGGCGGTCGCGGCGAAGCGCGGATCCGGCCGGTCATCAGACTGGAGGACGTCGTCCCGAATCCCGCTCTCGTTGATGAGGTGGCGTCGCAGATCGGATTCGCGGACCGAGGTGCGGCTGCGATAATCGGGGTCGGAGAGCTGCGGCACCGGCACGTCCGGCGCGATCCCGCCTTCCTGCACCGATCGGCCCGAGGGCGTGTAATAGCGCGCTGTGGTGAGGCGAAGCGCGGTCGTGCCGTCGCCGAGCGGAATCAGCGTCTGCACCGATCCCTTGCCGAAGCTGCGTTCGCCCATGACGAGCGCGCGGCGATGGTCCTGGAGCGCGCCGGCGACGATCTCGGCTGCCGACGCGGTTCCGGCATCGACGAGAACGATGATCGGCGCGCCGTTGGTCGCGTCGCCCGGATGGGCATAATAACGCTCGATGTCGGTCGGCCTGCGGCCGCGCTGCGACACGATCTCGCCATTGTCGAGGAACAGGTCCGACAGGCTCACCGCCTGATCGAGCAGCCCGCCCGGATTGGAGCGAAGATCGAGGACCCAGCCCGAGGGATCGTGGCCAAGCTGGCGGCGAATGTCGGCGATCGCACGCTGCGTGCCTTCGGTCGTCACCCGGCTGAAGGTGTTGACGGTAAGGATGCCGACGCCGTCGCGCACCGACGAGGTCACCGCCGGGATATCGATGATCGCGCGGGTGATGTTCACGTCGAACGGGCGCTCGCGGCCTGGGCGCACGATGGTAAGCCGGACGCTCGTCCCCGGATTGCCGCGCATCCGATCGACCGCCTCGTCGAGCGTTCCGCCGTAGAAGAGCTGCCCGTCGATATGGGTGATGAAGTCGCCCGGCTTGATCCCGGCGCGATCCGCAGGCGTGCCGCGCGTCGCCGCCATCACCTTCACCGCGCCGTCGTCCATCGTGACCGTGAGGCCGAGGCCGCCATAATTGCCGTCGGTCGTGGTCATCAGGTTCCGATATTCGCGCGCATCCATGTAGGAGGAATGGGGATCGAGGCTGGCCAGCATCCCGTCGATCGCGCCGCGGATCAGCGTCTGATCGTCCACCCGATCGACATAATTGGCCTTCACCTGATCGAGCACGGTCATGAACTGGTCGAGCTCGCGATAGGAATTGACGTCCACAGGCGCAAGCGCCGCGCTCGCCGCCGGCACGAAGGCAAGTGCCGAAACGAGGGCGAGCGACGGAAGGAAATTATTGGCCATTCGGGATCCTGCGCGAAGGTGGATTGCGGCTTCTACAGCCATTTTAGGCGGGCGAAAAGCAACCGACGATGAATGGCTAGGGCGCCAGCAGGCCGGCGATCGGGACCGGCTGGCCCTGATGGCGCAATTCGATCGAGACGCGCGGAGCGCCGGCGCCGGCATTGCCAAGCGGGTCTCCGCGCCGCACCATCTGGCCGGCGGCGACGTCGATCGATGCGAGGTTTGTGACGACGGTCGCCCAGCCCCGGCCATGATCGATGATGACGACATTGGCATAGCCGCCGAAGCGGGCCGCATAGAGGATGCGGCCGTTGGCGGGCGCGACGACCGGCGCGTTGGGCGCGGTCTCGAAGGTCAGGCCGCGCGCATGGACGCCGCCATCGGAAATCTCGCCGACGCCGGTGACGAGCCGCCCTTCGACCGGAAGCAGATAGGGGACGCGCGGTCGCGCGGGCCGCGCCGCGCCGCTGCCGGGGCGGGGCGACGGGCCGGGGAGCTGGGCGAGGCTTGCGGCGAGCGCCTCCTGGTAGCGACGGGTGCCGATCGTGGCGGCGAGGGCGCGGGCCTCCTCGCCGAAGGCGAGCGCGCGATCGGCCTCGACCGTGGCGAGGCCGCTGAGGGCTGAGGATCGGGCCCGCTGATCGGCCTCGAAGCGCGCCAGCGCGCCCCGGCGCTCGGCCAGGTCGGCGCGGCTCCCGGCGAGCGCGGCGCGGGCCGATTCGAACTGGCGGCGAAGCGCCTCGCTACGCGCGACCTCGGCGCGAAGATCGGCGGTGCGCCGGCGGATTTCCGGCAGCGTCGCGGCGAGCAGCGCGCGGACATGGGCGGCATCGCCGACCGTGCCCGGCTGGATCAGGGCGAGCGCCGCCGGGCGCCGCGCCATCGTCTCCAGAGCGGCGGTGAGCTGGGCGAGCGGCCGCTGACGCTCGGCGAGCCGGGCGCGCTGCGCCGCCTGGAGCTGGGCGACCGCGGCGATCCTGCGTTCGGAGAGAGTGAGGCCCGCCTCGGCGGCCTCGATCCGCGCGGCGAGCGCCTCGCTCTGGGCGCGCGCGCGCTCGGCGGCGTCGGTGGCGCGTCGGGCGCGGGCGTCGAGCGCCCGGTAGCGGGCTTCGGCGGCGGCAGCTTCGCGGCGGGCCTCGGCGAAATTCTCAGGCGCGATCGATGCCGCCGCGCCGGCGCCGGCGAGGATCAGCGCGACCAGGCCGAGGATCACGAACCGCATCGCCTCACCCTTCGCGATGATAGGGATGGTTCGCAAGGATGCTCGTCGCCCGGAACAATTGCTCGGCCAGCATCGCGCGGGCGAGCAGGTGTGGCCAGGTCGCCCGTCCGAAGGCGATCAGCAGGTCGGCCGAGGCGCGCTCGGCATCGTCGAAGCCGTCGGCCGCGCCGATCAGGAAGCGCGCCTCGCGCCGCCCCTCGTCGCGCCAGCGTTCCAGCCGGCGGGCGAGATCCATGGACGAAAGCTGCTCGCCCTTCTCGTCGAGCAGGATGGTCACGCCATGATCGGGCGGGGGCGGCATCCGGCCGCCGGTGTCGGGCAGTTCGGTGACCTGCACCGGCCAGGAGATGCGCTTCATATAGCGATCGACGAGATCGGCCTCGGGAGAGCGGCCGATCTTGCCGCGCGCGACGATGTGCAGCCGCAACTAGCGCCCGGCCGCGGCGCGATCGCCGGAGCCATGCTCCTCGAACGCCCACATCCGCTCAAGATTGTAGAAGCTGCGCACTTCGGGCCGGAAGAGGTGGACGATCACGTCGTCGGCGTCGATCAGCACCCAATCGGCGACCGAGAGGCCCTCGACCCGGGCGTTGCGGCCAAGCTCGCGCTTGATCCGCTCGACCAGCTTTTGCGCCATCGAGGCGACCTGCCGGGTCGAGTTGCCGCTGGCGATCACCATATGATCGGCGATGTTGGATTTTCCCTTGAGCGGGATCGAGACGACGTCGATCGCCTTGTCGTCGTCGAGGGACCGAAGAACGAGTTCGTGAAGAGCCTCGGCCTGGTCTGCTCCATTGGTTTCAGGAGCGGGTGCGTTCGCGGGCAAACTGCCTCCTTTGCTGCAAAAGCCGCCGCGTCACGCCGTCGCGGACAGCTTCGGGATGGATCGATTCCATGACGTTTTCATGCCACTTCGGGTGGACGGCGCGCAGGCCGGTGGCGCTGGTCGGATCGGGCGGCGTTGCAAGCAGCACCAGCGACGGCAAGCTCCAGTCGGTCCAGCTCTGCGCATCGGCTGCGGGCCGGACGAAGCGCCGAAGCCAAGCCATGGCGGGAGCCGCCAGGGCAGCGCCATCATAACCCGGACGGCCGACGACGGCAATCGGGACGAGCCGCGCGATCCTCCGCCAGTCGCGCCAGCGGTGGAACTGGGCGAGATTGTCCGCGCCCATCAGCCAGATGAATCGCCGGCGCGGATAGCGGCGGACGAGGGCGGCGAGCGTGTCGGCGGTGTAGCGCGTCCCCAGTTCCGCCTCGATCGCGGTGACCTTGATCCGGCTGCGGCGAGCCACGCGTCGCGCCGAGGCGAAGCGCGCGGCCAGCGGCGCCATCCCTGCCTCGGCCTTCAGCGGATTGCCGGGGGAGACCAGCCACCAGACCTCGTCCAGGCCGAGCAGGTCGAGCGCGGCGAGGCTTGCGCGGCGATGGCCGGCATGGGCCGGATTGAAGGAGCCGCCAAGAAGGCCGGTGAGGATCATCGCCGCGCCCTAGCATGGCCGGCACGCGCTGCGAACGGCCTCGACGGCCGGTTCAGCTTTCGCCAATATAGGCTCATGAGCGGGATCGAGGGGATTGGCGAGGCGATCAGCGGCGGGCTCGTGGCCCGCGCGGTCGAGCCGGAGGCGGGCGAAGCGCACGAGGCGGGCCATGGCGCCTGCCTGAACTGCGGCGCCGAGCTCGCCGGGAATTATTGCAGCCAGTGCGGCCAATCGGCTCACGTTCATCGCACGCTCGCCGCCTTCTGGCACGATCTTGCCCATGGCGTGCTTCATTTCGAGGGCAAGATCTGGCGCACCCTGCCGATGCTCGCCTGGCGGCCGGGTGAGCTCACCCGTCGCTATGTCGAGGGCGAGCGCGCGCGGTTTGTTTCGCCGATGGCGATCTTCCTGTTCTCCGTTTTCATGATGTTCGCGATCTTCTCATTCGTCGGCGGCCCGTTCAGCTCGCGCGAGGCGACGGTCACCGACGGAGAGACGCACGAGAACCGGATCTACACCTCGCCCGAACAGGCGCTGCGGCAGGCCCGCGCCGAAGGGCAGGCGGAGCTTGCGGGCCTTCAGGCGCAGCGCGAGGCCGCCGCGCGCGCCGGCCGGAACACTGCCGACATCGACGGCCAGATCCGCGCGAAACAGGGCGAGCTGCGCGCGGAGGAGCAGAATCTGAGAAACATCGTCTCCATGACGAGCGGCCATGCCGGAAACCAGTCGGCCGCGGCTCATGGCGGCAGCGGGAACACCAACAACATCCATTCCGACATCCCCTTCCTGGACAATGTCTTCAGGCATGCCACGCAGAATCCGGAGCTGCTCTTCTACAAGGTCGAAACCAACGCCTATAAATTCTCGTGGATGCTGATCCCGATCTCGGTGCCGTTCGTGTGGATCCTGTTCCTCCACCGCCCGCGCTACTGGCGGTACAAGGCCTACGACCACACCGTGTTCGTCACTTATTCGCTGGCCTTCATGAGCCTCGGCCTGGTGGCGCTCAGCCTGCTCAGGAAGATCGGGCTACCGGGACTCGCGGTCGGCCTCGCCATCGCGATCGTCCCGCCGATCCATATCTTCCGCCAGCTTCGCGGCGCCTATCAGCTGTCGGTCTTCAGCGCGCTGTGGCGCACCGTCGCGCTGCTGATCATCGCGACGATCACGCTGTCCATTTTCTTCAGCCTGGTGATGACGCTCGGCGCGCTCCACTAGGAACGCGGCCGAAGCGAGGGCGGTCAGGCGCCCTGGGGGGCCGGACCGCCGATGCCGCCACGCGGGCGCCGGGTGCTCGGGATCGAGGAGCCGACCGTCGGCAGCGCGGGCCGCCGCGCGGAGGGGTCCTCGCGTCCGATATCCTCGCCGGCGATCGCCTTCTTCGCCTCTTCGCCGGTCAGCGTCTCATATTCCAGCAAGGCCGCGGCGAGCCGGTGAAGCTCGTCGAGATTGTCGGTCAGCACCTTGCGCGCCGTGGCTTCCGCCTCCTCGATCAGCAGGCGCACCTCCTGGTCGATCAGTCGCGCCGTCTCCTCCGAGACGCTCTGCGAACGCGCGACGCTGTGGCCGAGGAAAACCTCCTCCTGATTGTCGCGATAGCGAAGCCAGCCCAGCTTTTCGCTCATGCCATATTCCATGACCATCGATCGGGCCATGTCGGTCGCCTGCTGGATGTCGTTCGACGCGCCGGTGTTGAGGGCGTCGGCACCGTAGATGAGCTGCTCCGCGATGCGGCCGCCGAAGCAGAGCGCGAGCCGCGCCTTCATCTGCTTCATGCTCATCGAATAACGGTCGCGCTCCGGCAGGTTCCAGGTGACGCCGAGCGCCCGGCCGCGCGGGATGATCGTGACCTTGTGCAGCGGATCGCAGCCATCGACATGGAGCGACACCAGCGCATGGCCGCTTTCGTGATAGGCGGTCGCCTTCTTCTCGTCCTCCGTCATCACCATGGACTTGCGCTCGGCGCCCATCATCACCTTGTCCTTGGCGAGCTCGAACTCCTTCATCGCGACGAGCCGCTTGCCCATCCGCGCGGCGAGCAGCGCCGCCTCGTTGACGAGATTGGCGAGGTCGGCGCCAGAGAAGCCGGGCGTGCCGCGCGCGATCGTGCGCGCATCGACGTCCGGCGCCAGCGGCACCTTCTTCATATGGACTTCCAGAATCTTCTGGCGGCCCTCGATGTCCGGGCGCGGCACGACGACCTGGCGGTCGAAGCGGCCGGGGCGGAGCAGCGCCGGATCGAGCACGTCGGGCCGGTTGGTCGCGGCGATGATGATGATGCCCTCGTTCGCCTCGAAGCCGTCCATCTCGACGAGCAGCTGGTTCAGCGTCTGCTCGCGCTCGTCATTGCCGTTGCCCAGGCCCGCGCCGCGATGGCGGCCGACCGCGTCGATCTCGTCGATGAAGACGATGCACGGCGCGTTCTTCTTCGCCTGCTCGAACATGTCGCGCACGCGGCTCGCGCCGACGCCGACGAACATCTCGACGAAGTCGGAGCCCGAAATGGTGAAGAAGGGCACGTTCGCCTCGCCGGCAATGGCGCGGGCGAGCAGGGTCTTGCCGGTGCCCGGAGAGCCGACGAGCAAAGCGCCCTTCGGGATCTTGCCGCCGAGCCTGGCGAACTTGGTCGGGTCCTTCAGGAACTCGACGATCTCCTGAAGTTCCTCGCGCGCCTCGTCGATGCCGGCGACGTCGTCGAAGGTCACGCGGCCGTGCTTTTCGGTGAGGAGCTTGGCCTTGGAGCGGCCGAAGCCCATCGCGCCGGAGCCGGCGTTCTTCTGCATCTGGCGCATCACGAAGAAGGCGATGCCGAGGATCAGCAGGAAGGGCAGCGCCTGGACGAGGACGTACATCCACAGGCTCGTCTGCTGCTCGGGCTGCGCCTCGAACGAGACGCCGCGGGCGCGCAGCCGCTCGATCAATTGCGGATCCTGCGCTGGCGCGTTGGTGCGGAAGGTGGAATTGTCGGTCATGCGCCCGGAAATGACGTCCTTGCCGATCACGACCTGGCGGACCGAACCGTCCTCGACCTTGTTCAGGAACTCCGAATAGGGGATGGAATCGCGCACCGGAGCCGATGCGCCGCCGACGACCTGCACGAACAGCACCAGCGCAAGGATGATGCCGGCCCAGATGAAGAGACTCTTCATCCAGTTGTTGCTGCCGGGGTCCTTGTCGCCCTGCGGATTGCGGTTGTCGTCGGCCATTTCGAGCTTCCCTTCGACGCCCAAGATAGGATTTCCGGCGCCGAGCGCAATGTAGGTCGAAGGGGTGAACGGCGGATTAGCGATGACGTGGCCCGCCACCGCGCCGATCCACGGCCCGGCGCGGGGCGGCTAGCCCGGCCCGGCGGATCGAGATGATGCGCACCGGCGCCTCGATGCGCTGGCCCGCCATCGGCCCGCGTCCCTCCTGCGCCACGGTGGGCCGGGCAAGGATTCGCCGGACCACGTCCATGCCCTCGGTGACCTGGCCGAAGCTCGCATAGCCGCGATTGTCGCCGGGCCGGTCCGGATGGGCGTCGAGGCCGGGATTGGGCCCCACAGAGATGGTGAAATCGCCCATCGCCGTGTCGGGCGTCGATCGCGCCATCGAAATGGTCCCGTCGCGGTGGAGCAGCCCGGTCTCGGTCGTCGGCTCGAGCCGGATCGGCGGCAGCATCAGCCGGTAGCTGTGCTGGATGCCGCCCTGCACGAAGCCGTGATTGGGCGCGCCCGGCGTCCGCGACGCGCGGTAGAAGACGGTGCCATCAAAGCGATGGTCGTCGACATAGCGGATGAAGTTGGTGACCGTGACCGGCGCGTGCTTGTGATCGAGCGCGACGGTGATGCCGCCAAGCTCGGTCTCGATGCGGACCGGGACGATGTCGGGAAGGTTGGTCGGGACCGGCGGGTCGGCACGATGCGTCGGCAGCACGAGATTCACGGCGGGCGCGTTTCGGGCGACCTCGTCCCCGCCGCATCCGGCGAGAGCGAGGACACAGGCAGTGACCACCGGCAGCGCGCGCACCGTCCCTCCCCCCCTAAAACATACCCGGCACCTGGAACTGCGCCGCGCTCGGCCGCCGCGGCATGATCAGTTCGCGCGGCGCCTGGGTCTGGCGGAGGCCCTGAGTGGTCGCGGCCGTTATCGGCGTGCAGGTGCCGCGGCCTTCGATGAAGTCGAGCGCCTGCCGCGTCGAGGCCTCGGCGGGATCGCCCATCTGGTGGCCGATATCGTCGCTGGCCCGGCAACTCGCCTCGACCGTGCTCGCCAGGCCGTTGAAATAATTGCCGTTATGCGCGGCGTTCTGAAGCGAGAAGGCAATGATCCTGAACCGATCGTCGCATTCCGTCTGATCGATCGCGATCTGCCCGACCGGCTTGCCATAGGTGTTGGTGCCGATCAGCGCCGCATTGGCGTGGAGGAAGGGCACCATTCCGTTGATCACCAGCTCGCTGGCCGATGCGGTGCCGCCGGTGCCGATGAAGGCGATCCGGGTCGGCGACACCGATTGAGGTTGCGCCCGGAAGAAATGGGTCGTGTTGTAGGAGGATTTTTCGGGGCGGAAGGCCATCGTTTCGAACACGTCCGTCGAGGCGCGGTTTCCGCCGAGCAGATCGCCGAAATGATCCGCCGTATCGATCAGTCCGCCGCCATTGTAGCGCAGGTCGACGATGATCTCGGTGATGCCCTGCGCTCGGAACGAGGCGAAGGCCGCGCTCAACTGTTGGTCCGCGGTGCTGATGAAGGTGCGAAGATTGACGTAGCCGACGCGGTGGCCGTTATCGTTGATGATCTGCGCGCCGAAGCGTGGCGAGACCGGCTGAAGAGAATAATCGGCCTTGGTGATCGTCACCTCGCGGGTGCCGTTCGCGGCGTCGTTGACACGCAGCACGCGGCTCGTCCCCGCGGTGCTCGGGCCGAGCGCATCGATAAATGCCTGCGAGCCCCCGCTGGCAAGGAGCGTGCTCACATTCTGGAGATTGCCGCTGCTCGTGCCCACTGCGAGGATTTCCGTGCCCCGATCGATGCCCGCGGCAAGCGCCGGCGCGCCTTCATAGGCGTCGATCACGAACACCCGATTGGCCGCGGAATCGAAGCCGAGCTGGATGCCGAAGCCGGCGCTCGCCCCCTGATTGTTGAACGCGTCCTCCGCGGACCGCGAGGTCACGTAGGTGAAGAATCGGTCCTTGCCCTGCGAACGGGCGTTGGCGGTCAGCGCATCGACATAGTCTTCCAGCGTCGAATAACCCGCTGGATCGAGGTTCGCGGGCAGGGTTTCGGGGAAAAGATACCATTCCCTGAGCTGGGCCAGGGCCCATTGCTGCCGGCTGCGCAGCGCGCAGGTTCCGGTCGATGGCGGCGTTCCGCCATTGCCGGCGCCCGGGGGCGTGCTTCCCGAAAAGCCGCCGCCGCTCCCGCCGCCGCCGCAGGCGGCCAGGAAGGCGCTGAGTCCAAGCACGAAAGGCGAAGGCTTACGCATCATCACATCCTCCCTCCGCGCGGCCGGACCCGCGCGACGGCGCCTTCATCCCGTTCGCGGCCGAAGCGCCTGTGATGCTGAAATATCGCCGCTTTGGCCGCCGGGCAAACGGGATCGTCGGCGAGAGTCTACCAGTCCCCGGCCGCGGCCATCCACAGGCTGACCGCGGCGAGCGCCGCCGTCTCGGCACGAAGGATGCGCGGGCCGAGCGCGACGGCGCGGGCCTGCGGCAAGGCGCGGATCGCCCCGCGCTCGGCATCCGTGAAGCCGCCTTCGGGGCCGATCAGGATTGCGGCGGGGGCCGGCGCGGCGACCCCGGCCAGCGGCGCCCCGCCCGTCTCGTCGGCGAAATGGAGGGTGCGATCCTCCGGCCAGCCCTTCAGCACCGCCGCAAGCTTCGCCGGTGGATCGAGCAGGGGAAGGGCCGTCCGGCCGCACTGCTCGGCGGCCTCGACCGCATGGGCGCGAAGGCGATCGAGGTTGAGCCGATCGACGATCGTCCGTTCCGTCACGACCGGCCTCAGCCGCGCGACACCGAGTTCGGTCGCCTTTTCGACCAGCCAGTCGATCCGGCCGCGCTTCACCGGCGCGAACAGCAGCCACAGATCGGGGACCGTCTCGCGTTCCCGGGTGCGCGGGCCGACGGTCAGTGCGACGCGCCGCTTGCCGGCGTCCGCGATCGTCGCGACGAACTCGCCATTTGAATCGTCGAACAGAAGCACCCGTTCGCCGGCCCGCAGCCGAAGGACCGCGCCGAGATAATTGGCGGCCGCGCCGTCGATGGTGAGCGTCGCGCCCTCGGCCAGCGAGCTCTCGACGAACAGGCGCGGCAGGCTTCGCGGCGGCCAGGCGGGGGTTGCGGGCATCTTCATTCCTTATGCGTTCGCCCCGAGCGAAGTCGAGTGGCCCACGGCCGCGACGCGCTCGGCCCTCGACTTCGCCCGGCACGATCGGCATTGGACGGGAATGGCGGAGGCGGAGACCGAGATCGTCCCGGACAGCGAGCGGCGCGGCCTGATCGGGGCCCTGCCCGCCGCGGCGCGCCCCTATGCCTCGCTGATCCGGCTCGACCGGCCGATCGGCGCCTGGCTGCTGTTCTGGCCCGGCGCGTGGAGCGTCGCGCTGGCGGGCAATGCGGGCGGCGTTGCGAGCCCGCGTGGCTGGGCGCTGATCGCCTGGCTCGCGCTCGGCGCCTGGGCGATGCGCAGCGCCGGGTGCGTCTATAACGACATCGTCGACCGCGATCTCGATCGCAAGGTCGCGCGCACGCGCCTGAGGCCGCTGGCAAGCGGCCGGGTGTCGCTGAAAGGCGCCTGGGCGCTGCTCGTGGCGATGAGCCTGATCGGCCTTGTCGTTCTGCTCCAGCTCGATCGGTTGGCGCAGGCGATCGCGCTGGCAAGCCTGCTTCCGGTCGCTGCCTATCCCTTCATGAAGCGGATAACCTGGTGGCCGCAGGCCTGGCTCGGCCTGGTCTTCTCCTGGGCCGCGCTGGTCGGCTGGCCGGCGGCCGCCGGGCGGGTGGAGCCGCCGATGCTGTTTCTTTACGCCGGGTCGATCTTCTGGGTGATCGGCTACGACACGATCTACGCCATCCAGGATATCGAGGATGACGCGCTCGTCGGCGTCAGATCCTCGGCCCGCGCGCTTGGCCGTCATGCCCGGCTCGGCATCGCCGTCTGCTACGCCCTTGCGCTGTTCCTGTGGGCCGTGGCGATCCACGACGTGCGGCGTGAATGGTTCGCGCTTGCCGGTCTCGCGCCGATGGCAATGCACCTCGCCTGGCAGGTCGGCGGCCTCAGAACCGGGGACGGGGCCGACGCGCTGATGCGATTCCGGTCGAACCGGGTCGCCGGGTTGCTGATGTTCCTCGCCTGCCTGGTCGTCGGGACGGCCTGAAAAACTTGCTTTTGCGCGCGTCGGGCTTAAGCGGCCACGATGCTTTCAATCGAGACTGCCGAGGCGCGCGCCGCCGCTCTGGTCGAGGCCGCGCGCAAGGCGGGCGTCGATGCCGCCGACGCGCTCTATTACGGCGACGCTTCGACCGAGGTCCAGGTGCGGCTCGGCGCGCTCGAGGACGTGACCCGGGCCGAGGGCGAGGGAATCGGGCTGCGCGTGTTCATCGGCCAGCGGTCGGCGAGCGTTTCCTCGTCCGATCTCTCGCGCGATGCGCTGGCGGCGCTTGTCGAACGCGCCGTCGCGATGGCCCGCGAGGCGCCGGAAGACCCCTATGCCGGTCTCGCGCCGGAGGATCGGCTGTATCGCGGCGGCGCCGCGCCGCTCGACGCAGACGACGGCGGCAACCCCGCCCCGGCCGAGCTCAAGGCCCGCGCGCTGGAGGCCGAGGCGGCGGCGCGCGCGGTTCGCGGCGTCACCAACAGCGACGGCGCCAGCGTTTCGGCCGGCCGCACCGTCTTCGCGCTCGCCACGAGCCACGGCTTCGCGCGCGGCTATTCGACCAGTGTCTATGGTTCGGGCGTCGGTGTCATCGCCGGCGAAGGCGGGGCGATGCAGCGCGACAGCGCCAGCCACAATGTCCGCCACTTGGCCGACCTCGATGCGCCGGAGACCCTCGGGACGCTTGCCGGCACCCGCGCGGTGCGGCGGCTCGGCCCCGGCAAGCTGTCGTCCGGAACGATGCCGGTCCTGTTCGATCCGCGGGTCGGCGGAAGCCTGATCGGCCACCTGATCGGCGCGATGAGCGGCCCGGCGATCGCGCGGCGCACCAGCTTCCTGCTGGGGCGCGAGGCGGATCGACTGTTTCCCGCCGCGATCCGGATTCATGACAATCCCCATCGCCCGCGCGGTCTTCGATCCAAGCCGTTCGACGGGGAGGGTGTCGCGACCGCGCCGCGTGTTCTGGTCGAGGAGGGGCGGATCACCGGCTGGCTGCTCGATTCGGCCGCCGCCCGGCAGCTCGGCCTCGAGACGACCGGTCATGCCACCCGCTCGGGCATCGCGGCGCCGGGCGTCGGCGCGACCAATGTCCATCTCGCGCCCGGCCCGCTCTCTCCCGCCGAGCTCATGGCCGATATCACGCGCGGGCTCTATGTCACCGAGCTGATCGGGCAGGGGCTGAACCCCGTGACCGGCGATTACAGCCGCGGCGCCTCGGGCTTCCTGATCGAAAATGGCGAAATCGCCGGGCCGGTGGACGAGATCACCGTTGCCGGCAATCTCATCGATATGTTCGCGACGCTGGTCGCCGCGAACGATCTGGAGCATCGGCGCGCGATCGACGTTCCTACGCTCAGAATCGAAGGGATGACGATCGCCGGTGCTTGATGAGGTCGTGAAGATTGCCGAGGCGGCGGGACGGATCGCCGCCGCCCGCTTTGGCGGGGACTTCCGCCGCTGGGAGAAAGCCGCGGGAGAGCGCGGCGCCGGATCGCCCGTGTGCGAGATCGATCTCGAGGTCGATCGCTTCCTGCGCCGCGAGCTCGCGGCGATCGACCCGCAGGCGGGGTGGCTTTCGGAAGAAACCGTGGACCTGTCGGACCGGATCGAGCGCCGGCGGCTCTGGGTCGTCGATCCGATCGATGGCACGCGCGATTATGTGCGCGAACGCACCGGATGGTGCGTGTCGATCGCGCTGGTCGAGGATCGCGTGCCGGTGCTCGGCGTGCTCGCCGCGCCGTTGCGTGGGGAAGTGTGGACCGGCTCGCGCGGTCAGGGGAGCTGGCGCAACGGCGTGCGGCTTCATGTGAGCCCGCGCGCGACGCTCGCCGGCGCCCGCGTGCCGGCGGACCAGCTTCCCGCGGTGGACCGCGATCTCGTCGCGGTGGCGCGGCCCAATTCGATCGCGCTCCGGATCGCGATGGTCGCCGCCGGCGAGGCCGATCTCGTGGCGACGCTTCGCTGGGGCTATGAATGGGACATCGCCGCCGCCGCGCTGATCGCGGAGGAGGCCGGCGCGACCGTGACCGGCGCGCTCGGGCAGCCGCTGGCCTTCAACACCGCATCGGGCGAGGCCTTCGGCGTGCTCGTCGCCACCCCGGGCATCCACGCCGCCGCGGTCGATCGCCTGCGCGACCGGGCGATGGCGGTGGTCTGATCGACCGCACTGGATTTTTCCTGTTTCTGGGCTAGGATGGCCAAACCCGGTGGGCGGGAGGCCAAGATGATGCGCCAGTTCGCGCTGCCCCTACTCGCCTTCGCCGCGTCCGCTGGCGCGCAAGTCCCGGTCGATCTGCCGCCGCCCGTGTCCCTCGCGCCGCCGCCGCCGAGCGAGACGATCAATCTCGCCGTCGACACATCGACGCGCATGACGGTACCGGTCAGTATCGACGGGCGTGGGCCCTATGCCTTCATCGTCGACACGGGCGCCGAGCGGACGGTGATTTCGCGCGAACTCGCCCAGCGGCTGGCGTTGCGCCCCGGCGAGGCGGCGCGGTTGTCGAGCATGAGCGAGGTCAGCGACATCGACACGGTGATCATCGGCCAGCTCGGCGTCGGGCACCGCAGCGTGAACCACATCCAGGCGCCCGCCTTGTCGCGCAGCGATCTCGGCGGCGACGGGCTGCTCGGCGTCGATTCGCTTCAGCTTCAGCGGGTCGACATGGACTTCGTGCGCGGAGAGATGACGGTGACGCCGTCGAGCCGTCCGGAGGAGCGTTGGCCCGATGGCACTATCGTGGTCACGGCGCGCAAGCGACACGGTCACCTGATGCTCGTCAACGCCTCGTTCGAGGGCGAGCGGGTCTATGTGATCGTGGACACCGGATCGCAGGTGACGGTCGGCAATACCGCGCTGCGCGACCGGCTCGCCCGGCGCGGGAGGCTCGGCCCGATGCGACCGATCCAGCTCATCAGCGTGACCGGCGGGCGGGTCGATGCCGGCTACACGATCGCGCACCGGATCATGGTCGGCGATGCAGGCGTCCGGAACCTTCCCGTCGCCTTCGCGGACGTCGATCCGTTCCGCCAGCTCGACCTCACCGATCGCCCGGCGCTCCTGCTCGGGATGGATGCGCTTCACCTGTTCGAGCGGGTGTCGTTCGATTTCGCCAACCGGCGGGTGCGCTTCCTGATCCGTTCCTCGGCGCTGACGCCCGCGGTGCAGATGGCGGCGGCGAGCCGCTGAACTAAGCGATCTTCGGAATCCCAAGTCGCGAGATTTCGATTTTCGGGCAGTGATTCATCACGACCTTGAGACCCGCCGCTTCGGCGCGCGCCGCGGCCGCCTCGTTGATGACGCCAAGCTGCATCCACACCGCCTTGGCGCCGGCCGCGATCGCCTGGTCCACGGCCTCGCCGGCCGCTTCCGAATTGCGGAAGATGTCGACCATGTCGATCGGCTCGCCGATCTGGGAGAGCTCGCGCCACACGAACTCGCCGTGCACATGCTCGCCGGTGATCTGCGGGTTGACCGGCAGCACGCGATAGCCGTGGTCCTGGAGGAAGGCCATCACCCCATAGCTCGGCCGGTCGGGCCGATCCGAGGCGCCGATCATCGCGATCGTCCGAACGTTCGTCAGCAGGTCGCGGATTTCATCGTCAGTCGTCAGCGGCATGGTGTCCTCCGGTTTCCGCGCGGGCGAGCTCCTCGACCAGTCGCTCGGCGAGGCGTTTGAACAGCGCTGCCTCCTCGCCCTGTCCGGCCGCGGGCGGCGTGCCGGCATCGGAGGCGGTGCGGATCGAAAGCCTCAGCGGGATCCGGCCGAGGAAGGGGATGCCCATCACGCCGGCCGCAGCCTCGGCGCCGCCGCTGCCGAACGGGTCGCTCGTCTCTCCGCAATGCGGGCAAACATAGCCGGCCATATTCTCGACGAAGCCGATCACGGGCACATCCATCTTGCGGAACATGTCGATCGCCCGCGTCGCGTCGATCAGCGCCACGTCCTGCGGCGTCGAGACGATCACGGCGCCGGCCGGCTTCCATTTCTGGGTGAGCGTCATCTGCACGTCGCCGGTGCCGGGCGGCATGTCGACGATCAGGATCTCGCAATCGCCCCAATCGCCCTCCATCAGGTTGGAAAGCGCGCTCGCCGTCATCGGCCCGCGCCACGCGACCGCCGTCCCCGGCTCGATCAGCTGGCCGATCGAGAGCATCCGGACGCCATGGGCGGGGAGCGGGACGATCTGCTCACCGGCCAGCTCGGGCCGGTTCGGCTGCCCCATGATCCTGGGCTGCGAGGGGCCGTAAATGTCGGCATCGACCAGGCCGACGCGCTTGCCGAGCCGCGCCAGCGCGACCGCGAGATTGGCGGAGACCGTGGATTTCCCGACGCCGCCCTTGCCGCTGCCGACCGCGACGATGGTGCGCTCGAGCCGCTCGGCGGTCATCGCGATGCGCGTATCGGCGATGCCGGGCACGGCGACCATCTGGGCGCGCACCTGCCGTTCGAGCATGGCGCGCTGTTCGGCGGACAGGCCGGTCGCGTCGATCACGATCGTCGCCGTGCCGTCGCGAACGCGGGTCATCGCCACGCGGCCGGCGGCGACCAGATTGCCCTTGCCGCCCGGGTCGGCGATCCGGGCGAGCACGTGGTCCAGGCTTTCGATCTCGCTCATGCGATTCTCGCGATAGGCAAAGCCGCGCCGCTTGGCACTGTTTTTCCGCACAGGCGCTTTATATAGGGGAGGCATGAGATGGTTTTTCGGACGCCGCGCTCCGGCCGGCGCGGTCCTCAGCGACAATCGCGGCCCGTGGGGCGCCGGCGGCAGCGACGGCGGCGGGAGCCGTGATGGCGAGGGCGGCGGCGCTGGAGGTTCCGGCGGCGGCGATGGGCCGCGCAATCCCTGGGATCGCCCGTCGAGAAAGCCGGGCCGGGGCCTCGAAGGCGGCGGCTTCGACGAATTCCTGAAGAAGAGCCGCGAACGGTTCGGCAACCGCTTCCCGCAGCCGGGCAGCGGGCGGCCCTACTGGCTGTACGGCCTTGCCGTCTTCCTGGTCCTGTGGATCGGTTTCACCTCGATCCACCGCGTCGGGCCGCAGGAACGCGGCGTCATCACCACGCTCGGCTCCTTTTCGGGCACGCTCCAGCCCGGCATCGGCTTCACTTTCCCGGCGCCGATCAGCTCCGTCCAGGTCGTCGACGTCGAACAGATTCGGACCATTTCGATCCCGGGCAACAATACGGAGAATCTGATCCTGACCGGCGACCAGAACGTGATCGACCTTGCCTATTCGGTGCGCTGGAACATCCGCGATCCGCAACGCTACCTGTTCCAGATCCGCGACCCGGAAGGGACAATCAGGGAGGTCGCGGAAAGCGCCATGCGCGCCGCCGTCTCGCGCGTCTCTCTCGACGATGCGATCGGGGCTGGCCGCGCCCAGATCGCCCAGACCGTCGAACAGAACATGCAGCAGCTGCTCGACGATTACGGCGCCGGCGTTCGGATCCAGGGCGTCGCGATCAACCAGTCGGTGCCGCCCGCCGCGGTCAACGAATCCTTCCTTCGCGTCTCGGCCGCCCAGCAGGAGGCGCAGAGCAACATCAACGATGCCCGGGCCTACGCACTCCAGGTGACCGCCCAGGCGCAGGGCGAGGCGGCTTCGTTCGAGAAGATCTACACCCAGTATCGCGCGGCGCCCGAAGTCACCCGGCGGCGCATGTATTACGAAACGATGGAATCGGTCCTCCAGCATGTCGACACCACGATCGTCGAGGCGCCTGGCGTGACGCCCTATCTTGCGCTTCCCGAACTCCAGCGCCGGGCCCAGCCGGCACCGAGCCAGCCGCAGGAGGGCCAGCGCCAATGAACCGCACGCTCTCCAATCCGATCGTGCTCCTGTTCGTGACGATCGTGCTGCTGATCGTCGTCGGCAGCACCTTCTCGATCATTCCCGAAACGAAGCAGGCGGTGGTCGTCCGTTTCGGCCAGCCGGAACGGATTCTGAACCGCTATCGCCCGAACGAGCAGTTCGGGGCGAGCGGCGCCGGGCTTGCCGCGCGGGTTCCGTTCGTCGACGGCATCGTGTGGATCGACAAGCGCATCCAGTCGATCGACATGGAGAACCAGCAGGTGCTCTCCGCCGATCAGCTGCGGCTCCAGGTCGATGCCTTCGCCCGCTACCGCATCGTCGATCCGTTGCGGATGTATATCTCCGCGCGTACCGAGGACAATGTGACGGCGCAGCTGCAGCCGATCCTCGCCTCGGCGCTCCGGAACGAATTGGGACGCAGCCCGTTCGCCTCGCTGCTCAGTCCTGAACGAAGTCAGATGATGGACAATATCCAGAACGCGCTCAATCGGGTCGCGCGCCAATATGGCGCTGAGATCGTCGACGTCAGGATCAAGCGCGCCGATCTGCCGGACGGCACGCCGCTCGAATCCGCTTATGCGCGGATGCGCTCGGCTCGCGAGCAGGAGGCGCGGGCGATCCAGGCGCAGGGCCTCAAGCAGGCGCAGATCATCCGGGCCGAGGCCGATGCGGGGGCCTCCGCGACCTATGCGAGCGCCTTCAACCGCGATCCGCAATTCTACGATTTCTATCGCGCGATGCAGTCCTACCGGACCAGCTTCCTGACGCCCGGCACGGCCGATAATCCGCGCGGCCGCGCCAGCATCATCCTGTCGCCGAACAACGATTATCTGCGCCAGTTCCGGGGCCAGGGCGCGGCGCCGCGTTAGGAGATCGGGAAATGATCGAGGTCATTCAATTTCCGTTCAGCCGCCGATTCTAGCGTGCGCCCGCGAGGGGACGAACCAAAGGCGGCCGTCGGCAAGTCAGGAGGAAGAAATCGTGCGTTATGTCTATGGAGTCACCGCTGCCCTGCTGCTCGGCGGCGCGGCGACGACGCTGACCCTCAATCCGCTCGGCGCGCAGACGGCCCAGAACGATCCGGGTACGATGGCCAGCGCGCCGCGCCCCGGCGCCCCGCCGACCTTCGCCGATCTCGTCGAGCGGCTCCAGCCGGCCGTGGTCAACATCTCCACCCGCCAGAGCATCCAGGTGCGCCAGCAGCAGCTGCCGCCGGGCTTCGAGGAGTTCTTCCGGCGCTTCGGCGCGCCGGTGCCGAACGGCGGCGGCGACGGCGGCACCGTGACGCAGCGCGGCGGCTCGCTCGGCTCCGGCTTCATCATCTCGCCGGACGGCTATGTCGTCACCAACAATCACGTCGTCGCCCCGGCCCGGCCGGACGCGGTGGTCGAGCAGATCACGGTGACGCTGTCCGATCGCACCGAATATGACGCTGAGGTCGTGGGGCGCGATCCGACCGCCGACATCGCGGTGCTGAAGATCAACCCGACCCGGCCGCTGCCCTTCGTCCGCTTCGGCGATTCGACGCGGGTGCGCGTCGGCGATTGGGTGCTCGCGATCGGCAATCCCTTCGGTCTCGGCGGCACGGTCACGGCGGGCATCGTCTCCGCGCTCCACCGCAACATCAACGCCGGCCCCTATGATCGCTACATCCAGACCGACGCATCGATCAATTCGGGCAATTCGGGCGGCCCGATGTTCGATCTCAACGGCAATGTGATCGGCATCAACACGGCGCTCATCTCGCCGACCGGCGGCAATGTCGGCATCGGCTTCGCGATTCCCGCCGAGCAGATCCAGCCGGTCGTCGAAACGCTGCGCCGCGGCCAGCGCGTCCGGCGCGGCTATATCGGCATCGCGATGCAGGATGTGGACGAAAGCATCGCGGCCGCGCTGGGCATCCAGCGCAATCGCGGTACGCTGATCCAGTCGGTCACGCCCGGCGGGCCGGCCGCCCGCGCCGGCATCCAGCAGGGCGACGTGATCGTCTCGGTCGCCGGCCAGCCGGTGACCCAGGATCAGACGCTCGGCTATCTCATCGCCCAGCAGCAGGTCGGCGCGCGGGTGCCGATCGAGTTCATCCGTCAGGGCCAGCATCGCACCGTCACGATCTCGATTGCGGAACGGCCGAGCGACGAGGAGCTCGCGCGGCTCAACGGCATCGATACCGGCAACGACAATGGCGAGGATGGCAACGTGCCCGGCAAGCCGCGCGCGCCCGAGCCGTCGAGCGGCCAGCGGGCCGTCCGCGACGGGCTGGGAGTCACCGTCGAGCCGCTGACCGCGGACATCGCCCGCCGCATCGGCCTTCGCGACACGACCCTGCGCGGCGTCGTCGTCGACGATGTCGATCCGAACAGCGACGCCGGGCAGAAAGGCCTGCAGACGGGCGACGTGATCCTGTCGCTCAACCAGACGCCGACCACGACGCCCGAGGCGGTCCAGTCGGTGATCGAGGCCGCGCGTCGGGCGGGCCGGACCAGCGTGCTGGCGCTCGTCGCGCGCGGCGCCAATCCGCCCCGCTATGTCGGGCTCGAACTAGCCCGGCCCTCAGCGCGGCCGTCGACACCACAGCGTCGCCAGTAAGAAGCGATCTTGCCGCGCCGTCCCCGCTGGGGGATAGGTGCGGCAGGAAAGCACGGAGGCGAGCGTGGGCGGGACGAGTATCTTCATCGGCGCGAGCACCAACGACACGTCGAAGCGCCAGGAACTCGAGCTCAAGCGCGCCAATCGCCACGGCCTGATCGCGGGCGCCACCGGCACCGGCAAGACGGTGACGCTGCAGGGGATGATCGAGGGCTTCTCGGCCATCGGCACCCCCTGTTTCGTCGCCGACGTGAAGGGCGATCTTTCGGGCCTCGCCATGGCCGGATCGCCCCAGTCGAAAACGCATGAAAGCTTCGCCGCCCGCGCGCAGCAGATCGGCGATACCGATTGGCATTATGCCGACACGCCGGTCCAGTTCTGGGACCTGTTCGGCGAGCAGGGGCACCCGATCCGCACGACGGTGAGCGAGATGGGCCCGCTGCTGCTCGCGCGGCTGATGGGCCTCAACGACGTTCAGGAAGGCGTGCTGACGATCGCCTTCACCGTCGCCGACAAGGACGGGATGCTGCTCCTGGATCTCGACGATCTCCAGGCGATGCTCGCCGATTGCGCGAACCGCGCGAGCGAGCTCACGACCACCTATGGCAACGTCACCAAGCAATCGATCGGATCGATCCAGCGCAGTTTGCTGCAGCTGCGCAGCCAGGGCGGCGATCATTTCTTCGGCGAGCCGGCGCTCGAGCTTCGCGATTTCCTGAAGACGGACGACAGCGGCCGCGGGGTCGTCAACATCCTCGCCGCCGACAAGCTGATGCAGAGCCCGCAGCTTTATTCCACCTTCCTGCTGTGGCTGATGAGCGAGCTGTTCGAGACGATGCCGGAGGTGGGCGACCCGGACAAGCCGGTCCTCTGCTTCTTCTTCGACGAGGCGCACCTGCTGTTCGACGACATCCCCAAGGCGCTGGAGGACAAGATCGAGCAGGTCGTCCGGCTGATTCGCTCCAAGGGGATCGGCATTTATTTCATCACCCAGAACCCGATCGACATTCCCGAGACGGTCGCCGGGCAGCTCAACAACCGCGTGCAGCACAAGCTCAACGCCTATACGCCGCGCGACCAGCAGGCCGTTCGGGCGGCGGCGACGACCTTCCGGGCCAATCCCGGCGTCGATGTCGCAACGGTCATCACCGAACTCGCGGTCGGCGAGGCCCTGGTCTCGTTGCTCCAGCCGGACGGATCGCCCGAACCCGTCGAGCGCACGCTCATCAGGCCGCCGTCGAGCCGCGTCGGGCCGATCACTCCCGACGAGCGACGGACGATGATCGAAACCGATGCGATCGGCACGAAATACGACACGCCGGTCAACCGCGAGAGCGCGTTCGAGATGCTGAAGGCGCGCGCGGACCAGGCGGCACAGGAGGCCGCGCAGGCGCCGGCGCCGCCGACCGGCCGCACGGCCGCGCAGGGCAGCACCTGGGGCAAGGTCGCGACGTCCGCGGCCACCTCCGCCGCGCGCTCGGCCAGTTCCGCGATCGCGCGTCAGGTCGCCAATGAGATCGGGCGCGAGATATTCGGCCGGCCGGCGCGCCGCTCCTCGTCATCGTCCGGCGGCGGCGGCCTGGTGAGCGGACTGGTCCGCGGCGTCCTCGGCAGCCTGTTCCGGGGTCGCTGAGCATGGCGCGGAACGCCGCGGACGCCTCCGCTCCCGCCCCGTCCGTTCCCGAGCTCACGCTTCGCGCGATCCTGCTCGGCGGCGCGATCACCCTCGTCTTCACCGCCGCCAACGTCTATCTCGGCCTCAAGGTCGGCCTGACCTTCGCCACCTCGATCCCCGCCGCGGTGATCTCGATGGCGGTGCTGCGGATGTTCCGCAATTCCTCGATCCTCGAGAACAATATCGTCCAGACGGTCGCCTCTGCTGCGGGCACGCTGGCGGCGATCATCTTCGTGCTGCCGGGGCTCGTGATGATCGGCTGGTGGCAGGGCTTTCCCTATTGGACGACCGCCCTCATCACCCTGACCGGCGGATTGCTCGGCGTCCTCTTCTCGGTGCCTCTGCGGCGCGCGCTGATCGTCGACACGCCCGATCTTCCCTATCCCGAAGGCAAGGCGGCGGCCGAGGTGCTGCGGGTCGGCTCGGAATCGCGCGAGGGCGCCGAGGAAAGCGCGCTCGGGCTCAAGGTGCTGGTGGTCAACTCCATCGCATCGGCCGCCTTCGCAGCGCTCACCCAGACCAAGCTGGTCGTCGCCGAGGCCGCGACCTGGTTTCGCGTCGGCGGCGGCGCGACGGGCATATCCGGTGGGCTCTCCTATGCGCTGATGGGCGTCGGCCATCTCGTCGGCATCTCGGTCGGCATGGCGATGGCGCTGGGCCTCGTCATCGGCTGGTGGATATTGCTCCCGATCCTCACCGCGCAGCAGCCGATGGCGGCCGACGCGGCGACCTGGGCGCAGAGCGTCTTCACCGCCAATGTCCGCTTCTTCGGCGCCGGCGTGATCGGTGTCGCCGCGGTCTGGACCCTCCTCAAGATCGCCGGCCCGGTGCTCGGCGGCATCCGCTCGGCAATGGCGGCGAGCCAGGCGCGCGATCGCGGCGAGCTCCTGGCGATCGGCGAGCGCGACATGCCGATCGCCGCGGTCGCGCTGGGAACCCTCGCGCTGCTCGTGCCGATCGCGCTCATCCTGTGGAGCACGATCGCGGGCGGGCCGCTCCAGGGCTCGGCGGTGCTGCTGATCGGCGGCGCGCTCGTCTTCGTGCTGGTGATCGGCCTGATGATCGCGGCGGTCTGCGGCTACATGGCGGGGCTGATCGGCGCATCGAACAGCCCGATTTCGGGCGTCGGCATCCTCGCCGTCGTCGCGGCCTCTTTGATGCTCGTCGGCCTGTTCGGGCGCGAAAGCGGCGGGGCGACGACGCAGGCCCTGGTCGCCTATGCGCTGATCGTCACCGGGATCGTGTTCGGCGTCGCGACCATTTCCAACGACAATCTCCAGGACCTCAAGACCGGGCAGCTGGTCGGAGCGACGCCTTGGCGGCAGCAGGTTGCGCTGCTGTTCGGCGTTGTCTTCGGCTCGATCGTCGTTCCGCCGGTGCTGAACCTGCTCGGCAGCCAGCTCGGCTTCGCCGGAATGCCGGGCGCCGGCCCGAACGCGCTCGCCGCGCCGCAGGCCGCGCTGATCTCCGCGCTCGCCCGGGGCGTGCTCGGCGGCGATCTCAACTGGACGATGATCGGCTATGGCGCCGCCGCCGGCGTCGCCCTCGTCATCCTCGACGAGGCACTCGGCAAGGCGAAGCTGCTGCGCCTGCCACCGCTCGGTGTCGGCATCGGCATCTACCTGCCGATGGCGGTGATCCTGCCGACCGTCACCGGATCGATCATCGGCTGGTTCTACGATCGCTGGGCGGCCAAGCGCTCAAACCCCGAATTCGCGATCCGGCTCGGCACGCTGACCGCGACCGGCCTGATCGTCGGGGAGAGCCTGTGGGGCGTCGCCTTCGCCGGGCTGGTCGCCGGCGCCGGCAGCGACGCGCCGATCGAGGTCACCGGCCTGCTCGGCCTCGGCGACGGCTATGGCCCGGTCGCGCTGGCGGGCGGGACGATCCTGTTCTTCGCCCTCGCCTGGTGGCTCTATCGCCGCACGATGAAGATTGTCGGCTGATCGCGCTGCCCCCTCCCCGTGAGGGGGAGAGGGCGCCGATCGACGCTCAGCCGGCCGCGTGCGCGTCCAGCCAGCGGGTGATGTCCGGAAGCCGCTCCTGCCGCACCCGGATGCGATCCTGGATCGAGGCGATCGCCCGGTCCACCGAGCCGCGCGACTGCGGCGTCATGTGCTGCTCGGCATATTGGCGGAGCTTCTCGATCATCGCCGGATCGTGCGAGCGCCCGCCGAGCCCGGCGAGATAGCGCGAGCGCGAGGAGGCATCGACGAGCCCTTCGACCTGCTCGCGATGCGCAAGAGCGAAATCGAAGGCCATGTCGGGATGCTCGCCCGAAACCGCGGAGATGAGCGCGCTCGAATTGGTCGCGCCCGGCTCATCGGTGAGCGCCAGATCCAGCGCGCGCTGGGCAAGCGCCGGATCGCGCGCCGCGCCGAGCAGGCGATAGAGCTGCTGCTTGACCAGCGGGTTGGTCTCGGCGCGCGCCATCTGGTGCAGCCGATCCCAGGTCGCGGCATCGGCATTGGCGGCGACGATGGCGAGGATCGTCGTGCGCAGCGGGCCTTCGCGGACCGAGGCATCGTTGGCGGCGAAGCGGCGGTTGGCCTCCTCGACGACCGCGCGGTCGCCAAGGTCGCCGAGCGTGCCGATCAGGTCCGTGCGGAGGATCGCATCGGTCGGCGATTCGTCTGCGCGGACGGACCAGCCGACCCGCTGGAGCAGCGGCGTAAGCTTCGCCGAGGCAAGGCGCGCGACCATCGCCTGGTGCGCCTGGTCCCCGTCATACATGCCGTGGATCGAATCGAGCATGCCGGCAATCCGCTCCCAGACGCGGTTGTTCGCATCGGGAGCCGCGGCATTGGCCATGTCGAGCGCCAGCGAGGCATTCTGGTAGCCGGCAAGGCCGAGCGCCCAATTGTCGGCGAGCAGGCCGATCTGGTCCACCGGCCGCAGCGTCGCGAAATTCCGGGTCAGCTGGGCGAGCGCCGGCGCCGCATAGAGCGTGCGGTAATAGCCGGTCTGGCCGTAATTGACGACGAGCGGGCCGCAGCCGGGGACGGTGAGCGTGCCTTCGCCGTTTTCGACGACGGTGCGCGCCTCCGCGCCGCCGGCCGAGGCGATCACCGGCACGCGCCAGCGCAGCGGCTGGCCCTCGCGATTGTCGCGGCTGAACTGGCTCTGGCGCAGGGTCACGCGGGTGCTGCCGGCGGTGCACTGGGTGGCGGTCACCTCGATCATCGGCACGCCGGGCTGGAGCGTGAAATCATGCGCGATCGCGGAAATCTCGCGATGGCTCGCGCCTTCGATCGCGTGCCAAAGATCGTCCGTCACCGTGTTGCCGAGCCGGTGCGCGCGGATATAGGCGCGCACGCCATCGCGCCATCCGGCCTCGCCGACATAATCCTCCAGCATCGTGATGACCGCTTCACCCTTGTTGTAGGTGATCGCGTCGAACGCCTGGCTCATCTGGTCGGGGGTGCGGATGTCCTGCACGATCGGATGGGTGGTGCGAAGCGAATCGAGCCCCATCGCGCCCTCGCGCCCGTCGATGCGGCCGAGCAGCGGCTCCCACTCCGGGTGGATCGCGGCGGTGGACTTGGTCTCCATCCACGAGGCGAAGCCCTCGTTCAGCCAGATGTCGTTCCACCAGGCCATGGTGACCAGATCGCCGAACCACTGGTGCGCCATTTCGTGCGCGGCGACGACGAAGATGTCCTGCCGCCGCCCCTCGCTGGTGATCGCCGGATCGTTGAGCAGCACATTTTCGAACGTGAAGATCGCGCCCCAATTCTCCATCGCGCCGAAAAACTGGCTGGAGCCCGGGCCGGCGACGTTGTCGAGCTTCGGCAGCGGGAAGGGCGTGCCGAAATAGTCGTTGTAATAAGGCAGGATCCGCGCCGCGCTCTCGAGCGCCCAGCGGCCCTGCTCGCCGGCCCCGCGACGGCTGACCACGCCGATTTCGGTGTTGCCGGCGCGCGTCGTGATCCGATCGAACTCGCCGGTGCCCAGGAACAGCAGGTAGGAGGACATGGCCGGCGTGGTCTGGAAGGTGACGAGGTCGGTGCCGTCGGCCTGCGGCGTCCGCGTCGCGGTCGGCATGTTGCCGATCGCCTGCTCGCCGCGCGGCACGACGACGCTGAGATCATAGGGGGTGCGGAACTGCGGCTCATCCCAGCCGGGGAAGAGGCGGCGCGCGTCGCTCGCCTCGAACTGGGTGAAGAGCGCGCGCTTGTGCGCCCCGTCCGCCTCGTAATCGAGCGCGAAGAAGCCCGCGGCCTGGGTGTAGATCTTGCCGTGATAGTCGATGGTGAGCTGGTAGCGGCCCGGCGCCAGCTGGCGGTCGAAATGGAAGGTGACGGTCTGGTTTTCCTCGTCCTGCGTGGTCGAGGCCGGATGGAGCGCCGCGCCGTCCGCGCCGGTCAGCGTCACCGCGCCGAACTCCATGTCGATCGCGTTCAGCGTCAGGCTGTCGGTCGCCTCCAGCACCGCCAGGTCGACCCGCTCGTTGCCGGCGAAGGTGAGATGCTCGGCGTCCGGCGTGATCCGCAGCGTATAGTGGATCGGGCGCGAGGTGCGCGGCAGCTGGCTCGGCACGTCGGTGCGGATCGGCGGCACCTGCGCGGCGGCCGGCTGGGCGTAGGCCGGCGGTGCGACGGCAAGGCTGGCGGCAAGGGCGAGGGTGGAGGCGAAGGCGGTAAGACGCATCCTGGAAAAGCCTTTCATTTCGGGATCGTGGCCACCGGATGCGCCGCCGCGCAGAGTGTGTCAAATGCTTAAGGCACCCGCGCCTCAGTAACCGAAGCCGCGGGCCGATTTGTGGCGCTGGAGCACATGGTCGGCGAGCTCGCGGGCCGTCCAGCGCCGCTCCACGCCCGCTTCCGCCATCTTGACCAGATCGACGATCGCCTTGTTGACCGGCGCGCTGCGCCCGAGCGTGGCCGCGAGGCGGACGACCTCGCCGTTGAGGTCGTCGATCTCGGTCCGCCGGCCCGCTTCGAAATCGTCGGACATCGATCCCCGCGCCTTGGGATCGATCTTCTGCACCTTGAGGAACATCGAGCGGAAGACGAGATCGGGCGATCCGATGACATGGGGCAGCAGGCGCGGCGGCACGAGACCGATCTTCGCCGGCTCGATCCCGGCGGCGTCGAGCAGGCTTAGCGCCTCGACGATCGCGGCGGCGAAGACGCGGCGATAGTCGCGCTGCCTGAGCTCGGCGAGGATGGTCTCGCGCGACAGTGCGTTGATCGCATTGTTGAGATTGTAGAGCAGCTTGCCCCAGGCGACGCCGCGCATGTCGTCGGCAAGGAGGAGCTTGCCGGGCTGGTCGCCGATCCGTGCCGCCAGCGCGCGCGTCGTTTCGCTCGCCTCGGCGACGAGCTCGCCGAACGTCGCGCGATGCCAGCGGCCGGGGCCCAGGCGGACGACGTTGAAGGGCACCATGCCGTGGAGCACCTGCTGACGCGGCAGCAGCTTCTTCAGACGCTCCGCCGCGGTGACGCCGTTCTGGAAGCTCAGCACCCGCGTGCCGGGCCGGGCATGTTTCGCGATCTCCTTCGCCGCCGCCTCGATCCCGACGGTCTTCACGGTGAGGAGGACGATGTCGGCCTGGCGCAACGCCTGTGGCTTCGTCTGGTAATCGATGTCGGCCGCCGCGAACACGGCCTTCCATCCGTTCTGGTCGGTCAGCGTCAGGCCATATTCGCCGATCTCGCGCTGCAGCCGCTCGCGCCCGGCGAAGTGGACGTCGAGCCCCGCCGCCTTCCACGCGCCGCCGATGAAGCAGCCGACCGCGCCGGCGCCGAAGACCAGGATTCTCGGATTGTCGGCGCTCGCCAAGGCCTAGCCCCGGCCCCGATAGGAGGCCACGCCCTGATCCGGCACCCACAGGCCCGCCGGGACGTCGCCGGTCTGCCAGAAAACGTCGATCGGAATCCCGCCGCGGGGATACCAATAGCCGCCGATCCGCAGCCACAGGGGCTTCATCTCCGCGGCGAGCCGCTGGCCGATGCCCACCGTCACGTCCTCGTGAAAGGCGCCGTGGTTGCGGAAGGCGGCGAGGAACAGCTTCAGCGACTTGGATTCGACGATCGTCTCGCCCGGCGCATAATCGATGACGAGATGCGCGAAATCCGGCTGTCCGGTGACCGGGCACAGCGACGTGAACTCGGGCGCGGCGAAGCGCACCAGGTAGAGCGCGCCGGGGCGCGGGTTCGGCACGTAATCGAGCCGCGCTGCTTCGGGCGAGGCCGGCAGCGCGCTTGGCTGGCCAAGGTGGGTGAGCGACATGCCGGTCCTCTTAACGAGCGGCCGGCGTGGGAACAATCCGCGCATGGGGGATGGGCGAAGGCGGTGCGCTTGCGCTAAGCGTCGCGCATGGCCCGATCGCCCGTCCCGCCGGCTCGGCCGAGCCCGATCGCGACCGCGACCGCCGTTATCCTTGTGGGCGGCGTCGCGGTCGCGCTGCTATGGTTCTTCTACCAGGCGATCGCGGCGATCCTGCTCCTGTTCTTCGCGATGGTGGTGGCGATCGCGCTGTCGGCGCCGGTCGGCTGGTTCATGCGCCGTGGCCTGTCCCGGCGCTGGGCCGGAGCGCTGACCCTGCTCCTGTTCTTCGCGACGATCCTGCTGCTCGCCGCGCTGGTGATCCCGCGCCTCATCACGCAGATCATCGCCCTTACCAATTCGGTCCCGCAGTTCGTCGGGCGCATCCAGGAACAGGGACAGGCGCTCGTCACGCGCTATCCCGATCTGGCGCCCTACGTGAACGCGCGCGGGGCCTTTTCCGGCGCGGCGCCGAGCGCGGTGGATCTGTTCCGTGGGCTCGGCGGCGTGTCGCTGTCGCTGCTCGGCTTCCTCGCCTTGCTCATCATCTTCTTCAGCATCGTCGCCTATATCCTGCTCGATCCGCGCCCGATCGTCCGCGCCTATCGGGCCAGCCTTCCCGTCGCCTATCGCGGCGCCGGGATGCGCGCCCTGCGCCGCTCCGCCCATGCCGTGATCGGCTGGAGCAAGGCGAGCCTCGCGGTCGGCGCGATCCAGGCGGTGGCGGTGATGATCTTCCTCACGATCATGGACGTGCCCGGTGCGCTCGTCTGGGCGGCGCTCGCCTTCTTCGCGGATTTCATCCCCCGCATCGGCGGCTACATCATGGCCTTTCCGCCGGTCCTGCTCGCGATCGCGATCAGCCCGATGACGGCCATATGGGTGATCCTGTTCTACATCGTCAGCGGCGAGATACTGGGGAGCGTCGTCGCGCCCAAGATCCGCGGCACGACGATGCAGCTCCATCCGGTGCTCATCATCTTCTTCACGCTCGCCTTCGCGCTCGCCTTCGGGCTGCTCGGCGCGATCGTCGCGACGCCCGCCGCCGCCTTCTTTTCCGCTTATTACAGCGAATTCTACCTGAAGAGGCCTGCCTGATGGATCTCGGACTCGCCGGCAAGAACGCGATCGTCTGCGCCTCGAGCAAGGGGCTTGGCCGCGCCTGCGCCCTCGAGCTCGCCAGGGCCGGCTGCCGGGTCGTCGTCAACGGCCGCGACGCGGATCGCCTGGAGGAGACCCGTGCCGAGATCGCCGCGCAAACCGGGGCAGAGGTGATCGCGGTCGCCGCCGACGTTTCGGCCGAAGAGGGCCGCGCCGCGCTGATCGGCGCGCTTCCCCGGGTCGACATCCTCGTCAACAACAATGGCGGCCCGCCACCGCGCGACTTCCGCCAGATTGACGAGGCCGCGATGATCGCTGGCGTGGAGGCGAACATGATCGCGCCGATCCGCCTCATCCAGGCGGTGATCGACGGGATGATCGACAGGCGGTTCGGCCGCATCGTCAACATCACGTCGGGTTCGGTGAAGATGCCGCTCGCCGGCCTCGACCTGTCGAGCGGCGCCCGGGCCGGGCTTACCGCCTTCGTCGCCGGCGTCGCTCGATCGGTCGCGCACGCCAATGTCACGATCAACAGCCTGCTGCCGGGCTCGTTCGACACCGACCGGATCGCCTCGATGGTCGCCGGCCAGGCAAGGAAGAGCGGCCGCGATCCCGCCGAGGTTCTGCGTGAGCGCGAGGCCGGCATTCCGGCGAAACGGCTCGGTGATCCGGCCGAGTTCGGCGCCGCCTGCGCCTTCCTCTGTTCTGTGCGGGCTGGCTACATCACCGGGCAGAGCCTGTTGATCGACGGCGGCGCCTTTCCAGGCGTGCTTTGAGCCGGCGGACGTAACGATTCGCGCACGCCGCGCGAACAGGAGGTACGCGGCGGGCCAGCCCGCGACGAAAGGCACCCAAAGATGCTCCTCTTCCTCCTCGCCTATCTCGGCGGCGTCCTCACCATCCTCAGCCCCTGCATCTTGCCGGTGCTGCCCTTCGTGTTCGCGCGCGCCAACCGCTCGTTTCTGCGCTCGGGCCTGCCGCTCCTCGCCGGCATGGCGGCGACCTTCGCACTGGTCGCGACGCTTGCGGCGGTCGGCGGCGGCTGGGCGGTGCAGGCGAACCAGGCGGGGCGTTGGGTCGCGCTCATCCTGCTCGCCTTTTTCGGCCTGACCCTGCTCTTCCCGCACCTTGCCGACCGGGCGATGCAGCCGCTGGTCCGCCTGGGCTCGCGTCTCTCCAATTCGGCGGAGGAGAAGGGGCGCGAACGGATCGGCTCCTCGCTGCTGCTTGGCGTCGCCACCGGGCTGCTCTGGGCGCCCTGCGCCGGCCCGATCCTCGGCCTCATCCTGACCGGCGCCGCGCTCCAGGGCGCAAGCGCGGGCACCACCGTTCTCCTGCTCGCCTATGCGCTTGGCGCGGCGACGTCGCTCGCGCTCGCCCTGCTGATCGGCGGCAAGGTCTTCACGATGATGAAGCGCTCGCTCGGCGCCGGCGAATGGGTCCGCCGCGGCCTCGGGCTGCTCGTCCTCATCGGCGTCGGCGCGATCGCGCTCGGCGTCGACACCAATTATCTCTCGCGCCTCTCCTCGACCCAGACCGACCGGATCGAAAGCGGCCTCGCCGCGCGCCTCGGCATGGACATGCCGCGTGGCGACACCGCGCTTCGGCAGGGGGCGGACGGACGCCTGGTTCTCCCGGTCGAAGGCGAGCTGCCCTCCCTCGACGGCATCGTCCAGTGGTTCAACACGCCGCCGCTCACCCGCGAGCAGCTTCGCGGCAAGGTTGTGGTGATCGATTTCTGGACCTACAGCTGCATCAACTGCCTGCGCTCGCTCCCCTATGTGAAGGCCTGGGCGGAGCGTTACGGGCCGGACGGGCTGGTCGTCATCGGCGTCCATGCCCCCGAATTCGCGTTCGAGCGGGATCCCGCGAACGTCCAGCGCGCGATCCAGCAGCTCGGCATCCCCTATCCGGTCGCGCTCGACAATGATTACGCCGTGTGGCGCGCCTTCGACAATCACTACTGGCCGGCGCATTACTTCGTCGATGCCGAGGGGCGCGTGCGCTACCATCATTTCGGCGAAGGCGATTACGCACAGTCCGAGCGGGTGATCCGCGCTCTCCTGACCGAGGCCGGCCATCCGCCGCGGGGCGACATGGTTCAGGTGGACGGGAGCGGCACCGGCGCGCAGGCGGACGGCGCCGAGCTGCGCTCCCCGGAAACCTATATCGGCTATGCCCGCGCGCAGAATTTCGCCTCGCCCGGCGCGCAGAAGCAGGACGTCGCGAGCACCTATGCGGCGCCGGCGTCACTGCAGCTCAACCAATGGGCGCTCGCCGGCCAGTGGACGGTGCGCCCGCAACAGGCGGACGGTGCGGCCGGATCGCGGATCGCTTTCCGGTTCCACGCCCGCGATCTCCACCTCGTGCTCGGCAGCGCGAGCGGGCGTCCGGTGCGGTTCCGGATCACGATCGACGGCCATGCCCCGGGCGCGTCCGCCGGTATGGACGTGGATGCGGCCGGCAACGGCACGGTGACCGGCCAGCGGCTCTACCAGCTCGTCCGCCAGTCGGGGGCGATCGGGGACCGCACGTTCGAGATCAGCTTCCTCGATCCCGGCATCCAGGCCTTCTCCTTCACCTTCGGCTGAGGTGCCGCTAACAGGCGGAGATGGACTCGCTCGTTTCCACCGACTGGCTCGCCACTCATCTCGGCGCGGCGGACCTCAGCGTGATCGACGCGAGCTGGTTCCTCCCCGCTTTGGGCCGCGATGCGCGCGCGGAATATGAAGCCGCGCATATCCCCGGCGCCGTGTTTTTCGACCTCGATGACGTTTCGGACCCCGAAGATCCGCTGCCGCACATGATGCCGGATGCGGCGCGCTTCGCCAGCCGGATGCGGGCGATCGGGCTTGGCGATCACGAGCGCCTCGTCGTCTACGACAACAGCCCGCATCACAGCGCGGCGCGCGCCTGGTGGATGCTCCGCGCCTTCGGCGCGCAGGATGTCGCGATCCTCGACGGCGGCTTCCAGAAATGGCGCGCCGAGGGGCGCCCGGTTGAAAGCGGCGTGCGTGCGGCCCGGCCCGGCCATTTCACGCCGCAGCTCGATGCGGACCGGATCGTCGACAAGGCCGCGCTGCTGCCACTGGTCGGCGCCGGGAGCCACGAAATCGTCGACGCGCGCGGCGCATCCCGCTTCGCCGGCGCCGAGCCGGAGCCGCGCCAGGGCCTCGCCGCCGGCCACATTCCCGGCGCGCGCAATCTGCCGCAGGATCGGCTGTTCAACGCCGACAACAGCTTCAGGCGGGGCGATGATCTGCGCGCCGCCTTCGCCGACGCCGGGATCGATCTTGAAAGGCCGATGATCACGACCTGCGGATCGGGCGTCACCGCCGCGGTCGTCCTGTTCGCCGCGCACCTGCTCGGCAAGGATGACGTCCGGCTCTACGACGGCAGCTGGAGCGAGTGGGGCGCCGATCCGGCGACGCCCAAGGCAACGGGGGAAGCATGAGCGAACACAGGTCCGAAACGCGGCTCGTCGAGGCCGGCCGCCGCCGCGAATGGACCCATGTGGACGCGGCGAAGGGCGGCATCGTGAGCCCCGGCGTGTGGCGCGCCTCGACCGTCCTGTTCGACGATGTCGCGACGATGCACGCATCCTGGCCGCCCGAGACGGGCAAGTTCCAATATGGCCGCAGCGGGACGCCGACCCATTGGGCGCTGAGCGAGGCGCTGACCAGCCTCGAGCCGGGCGCGCAAACGACCAGGCTGTTCCCGTCGGGCGCAGCGGCCTGCGCGGCGGCGCTGCTCTCGGTCCTCGCGGCCGGCGACGAGGTCCTGATGGTCGATTCGGTCTATGGGCCGACGCGCGCCTTCTGCGACGGGATGCTGCGTCGCCTGGGAGTCGCAACCCGCTATTACGATCCGCTGATCGGCCCCGGCATCGCCGATCTGATCGGCGACAAGACGAAGGCGATCTTCCTCGAAAGCCCCGGCTCGCTGACCTTCGAGGTGCAGGACGTGCCGGCGATCTGCGCGGTCGCGAAGGCGCGCGGGATCGTCACCATGATCGACAATACCTGGGCGACGCCGCTCCTCTTCCCGGCGATCGCGGCCGGATGCGACATGTCGATCATCGCCTGCACCAAATATATCGGCGGCCATGCCGACGTGATGCTGGGATCGGTGACAGCGACCGCGGCGCTTTCGAAGAAGCTCGATCTGGCGACGCGGGCGCTCGGGCAAACGGCGGGGCCGGACGATTGCTGGCTCGCACTGCGGGGCCTGAGGACGCTCGACGTGCGGCTGCGGCGGCACGAGGAGAATGGACTGAGGGTGGCGCGCTGGCTGAAGGATCAGCCGCAGGTCGCGCGCGTCCTCCACCCCGCTCTGCCCGATTGCCCGGGCCACGAATATTGGTCGCGCGACTTCAAGGGCGCGAGCGGCCTGTTCGCCTTCGTGCTGGACGGTGGCGACGCGGCGGCGGCCGCGCGGCTGATCGATTCGCTGGAGCTGTTCGGCATCGGCTATAGCTGGGGCGGCTTCGAAAGCCTCGCCGTTCCCGCCGAGCCGACCCGCACCGCGACGCACCAGGACTGGGAAGGGCCGATCGTTCGGCTGCACATCGGGCTCGAGCATCCGGAAGATCTCATCGCCGATCTGGCGGCCGGCCTGGCGCGACTTTAGTCGAGGATTTTCGCGAGGCCGTCCAGCGCCCGGGCGACCTGGCCGGCGAGCCGTGCCGCCGCGGCCGGAGGCGGCGCCTCCCCGCTCGCGAGCAGCGCCTCGACGCCGGCGGCGGCCCAGATCGCCGCCTCCGCGGCGCGGGTGTCGAACCGCCGCTGGACGATGGGAAGGGCGCGTTCATAAGCGGCGCTGACCCGGGCCGCTTCGTCGAGCGCCGAATCGTGCGCGCCGCCGCCATTGCCGGCAAAGCCGTCGACGAGCCGGAGCAGCTCGCGAAGCTGCGCGACCTGGCGGCCGGGATCGGCCGGCGAAGGCGGGGGCGGTGGCGCCTGGTGCGTCATGGCGCGCGAAGCTAGCGGCCCGGCGCTAAGGAAGGCCTAACGCCGGTTGCGCGCGCCGCCGGGCTGGGGCAGGCCGTGGCGATGCGCCGCTTGCTTCCACCGCTCCTCGTCCTCCTCGCCGCCGCACCGCTGCACGCGCAGCAGGCGAGCGCGCCGCTCCAGGATTTCGACCTGTCGGGCGGCATCGTCGCGATGTCCGATTACCGTTTTCGGGGTGTTTCCCGCTCCGACGAAGACCCCGCGCTCCAGGGCAATCTGACGCTAAGCCATACCAGCGGTCTTTACACCGGCGTCACCGCGACGACGCTGAGGACCGGCGGCGGGCCGGATTTCGGCGACGGCGAGTTCGATCTCTATGCCGGCTGGCGCGGCGCGCTCGGGCGCGGCTTCGATCTTGACGCCGGCCTCACTTATTATGCCTTCGCGGGGGCGGCGGGGCATGCCGATCTCGCGGAGCCCTATGCCTCGATCGGCTATCTGATCGGCCCCGCCCAGTTCGCCGCCGGCGCCCGCTACGCGCCGTCGCAGCGGGGCACGGGCGACGAGGACCGGCTCTATCTCTTCGGTCAGGCGAGCGTCGATCTGCCGGGCCGCCCGATCGCCTTCACGGCCGAGGCGGGACGGCAGGATTGGGGCCGGTTCGGAAGCTATTGGAACTGGTCGCTGGGCGCACGCTATCGGATCGCGATCGCCCGGCGCACCGCGGCCGAAATCGGCCTTCGCTATGTCGACACGGACCTGCCCTCGACACGAGGGCAGGATGCGGGCCTGCTGCTGTCGGCGGCGTTGAGGTTCTGACGCCGGTCGCGACCGTTATTGCGCGGCCGCCTGCGGCGCCGTCACAGAGGCCTCGCGGCCATCGCCTTCGGGCAGCTGCATGATCGTTTGCACCAGCGTGCCGCGATTGACGACGCTCGTCTGCGGATCGCCAGCGACGGAACGGGCGCCAAGCACCGCCTGATCGCCGCCCGCGACCTGAAGCATGTTGCGCTCGATCTCGGCGCGCGGTGCCGGGCCGCCAAACAATGCCTGCAGCGCCTGGGCACGCGGATCGGCGCCGGCATCGGGCTGGCCCGGACGCGGCGGGGCCAGCGCGAAATCGGGCGGCACGACCAGGGGCGCGTTGCGCGCGACGGCGAATTCGTCCGGGCGCTGGCGATGGAACGGCCCGCCCCCGGCGCATCCGGCCAGAACCAGTGCGGCCGATCCGGCCAGGACGATATGGGTCAAACGCATCGATCAGGATTCCTTCTTCGCGCCCTTGCCATCGCGCATGAGCAACGCGCGCACAAGCAAAAGCAGCACGCCGATGGTAATCGCGGCATCGCCGACATTGAAGACCAAAAACGGCCGCCACGTGCCGAAATGCAGATCGGCGAAATCGACGACATGGCCGAAGCGCACCCGATCGAGGATGTTGCCGAGCGCGCCGCCGAGCACCAGCGCCAGCGCCGCCGAATCGTCCCGCCGCTTCTCGCGCCACAGCCAGACGGAGACGAAGACCGCGATCGCCGCCGTCATCGCCACCAGCAGCCAGCGACCCATCGGCCCATCGGCGGAAAGCAGGCCGAGCGACACGCCGTTATTCTCCACCCAGTGCAGGTTGAAGAAACTGGTGATGCGGATGTTCTGCCCCGGCTGGTTCTCGAGCCCGAGCGGATAGGTCACCACCCATTTCGTCGCCTGATCGAGCGCGAAGACGAGCAAGGCGATCACCATGGCGACCGCGCGGTTGCGCTTCAGGCGCCAGTCGGCCGGCGCGGGGGCGCGCGGCGCTTCGGCGTTCGCGACCTCGGCCTCAGCCATTCACCACCTCGTCACAGCGATCGCACAAATCACCGTCCTCCTCGACCTCGGGCAGGTGCCGCCAGCAGCGCCCGCATTTGTGGCGCTCCGTCGGCGTCACCGTCACGCTCTCGGTCTGCCCGTCTTCCGGCGCGACGGAAACCCGGGAAACGATGCAGATTTCCTCGAACGGGACGCTGGCCACCAGCGCGCGATCCGTCTCGCTTGCGAGGCCGAGCGCGATCTCCGCCTCCAGGCTGGAGCCGATCTTCTTCTCGCGCCGCATCGGCTCGACCGCTTCGGTGACGAGCGCGCGAAGCGTCCTGAGACGGGCCCAGCGGGCCGCCAGCGCCTCGTCGCGCCAGCCGGCGTCGATCTCTGGCCATTCGAGCAGGTGGACCGATCCGCCCTCCGGATATCGCGTGCCCCACACTTCCTCGCAGGTGAAGCACAGCACCGGCGTCAGCCAGCGCACCAGCGCCTCGAACGTGATGTCGAGCACGGTGCGATAGGCGCGCCGCTTCGCGCTCGACGGCGCGTCGCAATAGAGGCTGTCCTTGCGGATATCGAAGAAGAAGGCCGAAAGATCGTCGTTCGCGAAGGCCATGATCGCCCGCGTGTAGCGGTTGAAATCATAGGCCTCGTTCGCCGCCTTCAGCTCCGCGTCCAGTGCGGCCAGCCGGTGAAGCACCCAGCGTTCCAGCTCGGGCATTTCGGACGGCGCGACCCGCTCGGCCTCGCTGAACCCGTCGAGCGCGCCGAGCAGATAGCGGAAGGTGTTCCTGAGCTTGCGATAGGCGTCGGACGTGCCCGCAAGCACCTCCTTGCCGATCCGCACGTCCTCGAAATAGTCGGTCGAGGCGACCCACAGGCGAAGGATGTCCGCGCCATTGTCGCGGATGATCGCCAGCGGATCGACGACATTGCCGACCGATTTGGACATCTTGCGGCCCTGGCTGTCGAGCGCGAAGCCGTGGGTCAGCACCGCGTCATAGGGCGCGCGCCCGCGCGTGCCCGAGCTTTCGAGCAGCGACGACTGGAACCAGCCGCGATGCTGATCCGATCCTTCGACATAGAGATCGGCGCGAACGCCATCGCCGTAACGCTGCTCGATCACGAAGGCATGGGTGGAGCCGCTGTCGAACCACACGTCGAGAATGTCGTTCTGCGGCTCGTAATCGGCGAGCTTGTGGTCGGGCCCGAGCAGCGCCTGATGATCGGCGGTGAACCAGGCATCCGCGCCGCCAGCCCTGAACGCCTCGACGATCCGCGCATTGACCGCCGGATCGTTGAGATACTGGCCGGTCGCCCGGTTCACGTAGAGCGCGATCGGCACGCCCCAGGCGCGCTGGCGGCTGATCACCCAGTCGGGGCGGCCCTCGACCATGGATCGGATGCGGTTGATCGATCGCTCCGGCACCCAGCGGGTGCGCTGGATCGCGTCGAGCGCGATCTCGCGCAGGGTGGGGCCGTTCCCTCCCTCCGAACTGCGCCCCTCGACTTCGCTCGGGACGAACGAGTCTTGTGAGGCGCTTCCACTTCCCGACCTGCCCTCGTCGCTCGTCCCGAGCGAAGTCGAGGGGCGCCCCGCCGGCCGATCGATCGGGATGAACCATTGCGGCGTGCAGCGGAAGATCACCTTGGCCTTGGAGCGCCAGCTGTGCGGATAGCTGTGCTGCAAATCGTCCGACGCCGCGAGCAATGCCCCCGCCTCGCGCAAATCCGTGCAGATCGGCCCGTCCGGCGCGTTCAGCTTCTTGTTGATGACCGACAGCGGATTGCCGCCGAGCCAGGCCCAGTCGCTCCGATAGCGCCCGTCGCCCTCGACCGCGAAGACCGGATCGATGCCGTGCGCCTTGCAGAGCAGGAAATCGTCCTCGCCATGATCCGGCGCCATATGGACGAGACCCGTGCCCGCATCGGTGGTGACGAAATCGCCGGGCAGGAAGGGGCGGGGCTTCGCGAAGAAGCCGCCGAGTTTATGCATGGGGTGGTGGGCGACGGTGCCCTCCAGCAGCCTACCCTCCCCCGACCAGTCACCGTGGTCCACCAGCACAGCACCTGGCCAAAGGCGCCTCAGGCGGTACTCGAATTCGGATTTCAGGACATTGTTATCGGCGATCAGGATTTTGCGCCCTTGGAGCGCCTTCACCGTTGGATCTTCAAAAACGTCCACGCCGGGGGCGGCGTCGACAGCAACGCCAATCTCGTAGAGGCGATATCCAACGTCCGGCCCATAGGCCAAAGCCTGATTGACCGGGATCGTCCACGGCGTCGTCGTCCAGATCACCGCATAAGCGCCGACCAGCTCCGGGATCGGGCTCTCGACGATCTCGAACGCCACGTCGATCTGGGTCGAGGTGATGTCCTCATATTCGACTTCGGCGTCGGCGAGCGCGGTCTTCTCGACCGGGGACCACATCACCGGCTTGGCGCCGCGGTAGAGCTGGCCGGACTCGGCGAACTTCAGCAGCTCCGCGCAGATGATCGCCTCGGATTCGTATTTCATGGTGAGATAGGGATCGCCCCACTCGCCCATGACGCCGAGCCGCTGGAACTGCTCGGACTGCACGGCGACCCATTTTTCCGCATAGGCCCGGCATTCGGCGCGGAACTGGTCGACCGGGACCTCGTCCTTGTCCTGCTTCTTCTTGCGATAGGCTTCCTCGACCTTCCATTCGATCGGAAGGCCGTGGCAGTCCCAGCCCGGAACGTAGGGCGCGTCGAGGCCCATCAGCGAGCGCGAGCGCACGACGATGTCCTTCAGGATCTTGTTCATCGCGTGGCCCATGTGGATGTCGCCATTGGCGTAGGGCGGGCCATCGTGAAGGATGAAGCGCTTGCGGCCCGCGCGGGCCTGGCGGAGCTGCTGGTACAGCTTCTCCTCCGCCCAGCGCGCGAGCATGACCGGCTCCTTGCTCGCGAGGCCGGCCTTCATCGGGAAATCCGTCTTCGGCAGGAAGACGGTGTCTCTATAATCTGGTTTGTCGGACATGAAGCGCGGGACTTAAGGTTGTGGCGGCGTCGCGGCAAGCGCCGCCTTCGCCGCCTCGGCATCGCGCATGATCTGCGCCTTCAGTGCGTCGAGCCCGTCGAAGGTCGTCTCGTCGCGCAGGAAGGCGATCAGCGCGACCTCGATCGTCTGCCCGTAGAGATCGCCGTCGAAATCGAAGAACCACGGCTCGAGCAGCTCTTTGGGCGGATCAAACATCGGCCGGGTGCCGAGATTGGCGACGCCGTCCACCATGCGCCTGTCGGGCAGGCGGCCGCGCACCGCATAGACGCCGAATCGCGGGCGCAGATAATCGCCCATCGCCAGATTGGCGGTCGGAAAGCCGAGTTCGCGGCCGCGCTTGTCGCCATGCTCCACAACCCCCTCGATCGCGAAGGGCCGGGTAAGGAGACGCGCGGCGAGGGCGCAATCGCCGGCCCGCAGCGCATCGCGGATGCGGCTCGACGAGACGGCCTCGCCATCCTCCGCCACCGGCGCCACCGCATCGACCGAGATGCGGTTCGCCTGGCCGAGCAGCTTCAGCACGTCGACATTGCCGCCGCGCCCCTTGCCGAAGGTGAAATCCTCGCCGGTGACGACGCCGGCGGCGCCGATCCGGCTGGCGAGATGATCGGTGACGAAATCGGGGGCGGTGACGCCCGCGAGCTCCGCGTCGAAGCGGAACACCAGCATCGCATCGGCCCCCGCCTCGGCGAAGAGGCGCTGGCGCTGGTCGAGGCTGGTGAGGCGAAAGGGCGGCAGGTCCGGCCTGAAATAATGGACCGGATGCGGATCGAAGGTCGCGACCAGCGCCGGCCGCCCCTCGGCGCGGGCGCGCGAGACGGCGCGACCGACCACCGCCTGGTGGCCCTCGTGAAAACCGTCGAAATTGCCGAGCGCGACGATGCCCCCGCGAAGCCGCTCCGGAACCGCCGAGCCCCCGTCGAGGCGCTCCATGGATCGGGCTATAGGAAAGTGCCGGTGATCAAACAACGGCGTGCGGCGCGAGTGTCACGAAGCTGAACGACGGACGACCCTCCGCCGCCGGATGATCCTCGCGTGAAACCTCGCGCCAGCGCGCGGGATCGAAGGGGGGCAGCGTCACGTCGCCGGCGATGTCGCCATGGACCTCGGTGAGCTCGATCCGGTCGGCGATCGGCAGGAACAGCTGGAAGATGTCGGCGCCCCCGATGATGGAGACGGCTGCGTCGTCCCCGGCCGCCGCGATTGCGCCGGCGACGTCGTGGACCACCTCTGCCCCCTCGGCCCGCCATCCGCGATCGCGGGTCAGGACGATGTGGCGTCGGCCCGGGAGCAATCCGGGGAGGCTTTCGAAGGTCTTGCGGCCCATGATCATCGCCGTGCCCATGGTCAGCCGCTTGAAGCGCCTGAGATCGTCGGGGAGATGCCAGGGAAGCCGGCCGTCGCGCCCGATCACGCCATTGTCCGCGCGCGCCACTACCAGCGCGATCGGCGGACGGGTCACACCGCCACCTCGGCCCTGATGTGCGGGTGCGGGTCGTAGCCGCTGATCTCGAAATCCTCGTAACGATAATCGTCGATCGCGTGCGGGCGGCGAAGGATGGTGAGCTTTGGCAGCGGCCGCGGATCGCGGGTCAGCTGCTCGCGCGCCTGATCGAGATGGTTCGAATAAAGGTGGCAATCGCCGCCGGTCCACACGAACACGCCCGGCTCAAGCCCGCATTGCTGCGCCAGCATATGGGTCAGCAGCGCGTAGCTGGCGATGTTGAACGGCACGCCCAGGAACACGTCGGCGCTGCGCTGGTAAAGCTGGAGATTGAGCCGGCCGTTCGCGACCTGGGTCTGGAACAGGCAGTGGCAGGGGGCGAGCGCCATCCTGTGCAGGTCCGCCGGGTTCCATGCGGTGACGATCTGGCGGCGCGAGGCGGGATCGCGCTTGATGAGATCGACGAGCCCGGCGATCTGGTCGATCTCGCGCCCGTCGGGCGTCTCCCAATGCCGCCATTGCTTGCCATAGACGGGGCCGAGATCGCCGTTCGCGTCGGCCCATTCATCCCAGATGCTGACCTTTTGCTCCTGCAGCCAGCGCACATTGGTGTCGCCCCTCAGGAACCAGAGCAATTCGATGATGATCGAGCGAAGATGGAGCTTCTTCGTCGTGACGAGCGGAAACCCGCTCGAAAGATCGAATCGCATCTGGTGGCCGAACACCGATCGCGTCCCGACCCCGGTGCGATCCTGTTGCGGCACGCCTTCGTCGAGGATCAGTTTCAGGAGATCGAGATAGGCCTGCATCGCCCGTTTATGACCGCTCGGACGCGGCGTTTCCAATCCAAAATGGCGCCGGAATGGAGTCGATTCGGCGCAACTGCGCTCGCGCGCATGGCATTGAATGCTCATGATCGTCGGAAGCGCGCGCGATGCGGCCAATCTCCTCGCGGATCATTTCCGCCATGTCGCCGGCGAGCGGATCGCGGTGCTCCATCTCGGGCCGGAGCGACGCGTGCTCGGTTGCGACGAGAGCGCGGTGACGCCGGGCGATTCGGCGCCGCTGCCGATCCGCGACATCCTCGCCGCCGCGCTGAAGCGTGACTCCCGAGGCCTCATCCTCGCGCACAATCATCCGGGCGGGGATCCGCGGCCGAGCGCGGCCGACGTCGCCGCCACGCGCAGTCTCGCGCGCGCCGCGGCCAGCCTCGGCATCCGTCTCCACGACCATCTGATCTTCGCCGGCGGCGATTGCCGCAGCTTTCGCGAGCTCGGGCTGCTCTAGGGTCCGCAGACCGGGATGTCCCGCGGCGCGGGCTTGGGGCCGCGCGCCTCGAACCAGGCGAAATAGGATTCGGAATCGGGCAGCCGCTCGAACCTTTTCAGGTCGTAGCCGATGGCGTTGAGCTCGCAGACCAGCAGCCGCGGCGGGGTGCCGTGGCGGTTGGTGGGCCGATCGCCGTCGACGATGACGATGCTGCCATTGGGCTTCAGGGCGTCGCGCAGGTGCCACAGGAATTCGCTCGGCCGTGCGATCTCGTGATACATGTGGATCATGAAGATGCGGTCGAACGAGACGGCGGGGAGCTGCGGATCGTTGGGCTGGCCGAGCTTGATCGCGACATTGTCGAGCCGCTCGCGCTGGACGCGCTGGGCGAGCGCGCGGATCGTCTCGGGCACGATATCCTCGGCGAGCACGCGGCCGCGCGCGCCGACCATCGGCGACAGGCGCACCGTATAATAGCCCTCGCCCGCGCCGATATCGGCGACCGACATGCCGGGCGCGACCTCGGCGAGGCGGACCACCGTCGCGAATTCGCCGACATCGTCGCGGGCGTCTTCGTTGAGGTAGCGCGACGAGACGATCGGCGCGACCGGGCGGCGCGGCTCCGGAAAGGGCGAGGCTTGCGGCTGCGCCTCGTGACAGCCGGCCAGGACGAGCGCGGCGAGAAGGACCGCCCGCTTAGTCCACATCCTCGACGTCCACCTTTTCGCCCGTCACGCGCTGCGACAGCGCGGCGGCCATGAAACGATCAAGATCCCCGTCGAGAACGTCGGACGGAGCGGTCGACGTCACGCCGGTCCGCAGGTCCTTCACCAGCTGATAGGGCTGGAGGACATAGGATCGGATCTGGTGGCCCCAGCCGATATCGGTCTTGGTCGCGTTCTGGGCATTGGCGGCGGCCTCGCGCTCGGCCAGCTCGCGCTCGTAAAGGCGGGCGCGCAGCTGGTTATAGGCCTCCGCGCGGTTCTTGTGCTGCGAACGCTGGTTCTGGCACTGGACGACGATTCCGGTCGGCAAATGGGTGATCCGCACCGCCGAATCGGTGGTGTTGATATGCTGCCCGCCCGCGCCGCTCGCGCGATAGGTGTCGATGCGCAGATCGGATTCGTTGATCTCGATGTCGATATTGTCGTCGATCACCGGATAGACCCAGACCGACGAGAAGCTGGTGTGCCGCCGCGCCGAGCTGTCATAGGGGCTGATCCGCACCAGCCGGTGAACCCCGCTTTCGGTCTTGGCATAGCCATAGGCGTTCTCGCCCTTGATCAGCAGGGTCGCAGATTTGATCCCGGCCTGCTCGCCGGCATGGTGATCGATCAGCTCCACCTTCATGCCATGGCGCTCGGCCCAGCGCGTGTACATGCGCTGGAGCATCTCGGCCCAATCCTGGCTCTCGGTGCCGCCCGCACCGGCATTGATCTCGATATAGGTGTCGTTGGCGTCGGCCTCGCCGGCGAGGAGCGCCTTCACCTTGTCGCTCTCGGCCCGCCGGGCGAGGTCGGCGAGCGCGGTGACGGCGTCGTCGACCAGCGCCTCGTCGCCCTCCGCCTCGGCCATTTCCATGAGCTCGGTGGTGTCGGCGAGCTCCTTCTCGATCGCCCGGGTCGCGCCGATCGCCTCGTCGAGCCGGCGACGCTCGCGCATCACGTCCTGCGCGGCCTTGGCGTCGTCCCACAGCTTGGGGTCCTCGACCCGCGCATTGAGCTCGTCGAGCCGCTTCAGCGCGCGGTCCCAGTCGAGGAAGCGGCGCAGCAAAGCGAGGGCGGCATTGATCTGATCGATCGAGGCTTGCGCTTCGGCGCGCATCTCATGTTCCTAAAAAATGTCGGGCTCGCGGGGGCGTTAGTAAATCCCGCCCTGACTTTGCAAGAAATCGCTGTCGCGCCGGTCCGCCGCGTGCTCGGCCGATCGGGTCTGCGGCGGCGGCGCGGCGAGCTCCTCGCGGGTCGCGGTGCGCCTCGGCTCACTCTCCGGCTTGAACGCCTCCCAGATCACGGCGGCGCGCGGGTCGCTGCCCGGCCAGACGCCGAAGGCGCGGTTGCCGGTGCGCCGGTCGATCGCGACCATGCGGATGCCCGGCGGGGCGCGGAAGGGGATCACCGGCATGCCCTGGAACGCGGTCTGCGCGAACTGGCGGAAGACCGGCGCCGCGATCGTGCCGCCCTGGGCATAGCCGCCCATCGGCCGCGGATTATCGAACCCGAGATAGATGCCGGCGACGACCTGCTGCGATCCGCCGACGAACCAGACGTTGGTCGGCCCGGTGGTGGTGCCGGTCTTGCCGAACAAGGGGCGGCCGAGGTCGCGAAGCACGGTCGCTGTGCCGCGCTGGACGACGCCTTCCATGATGTGGACCATCTGATAGGCGGTCATCGGATCGATCACCTGGCGGGTGCGAAGCGGCGGGCGCGGCATCGGGCGGCCGTCCCAGTCGGGCGCGTTGCAGCGGTCGCAGGGCCGTGTGTCGGCGCGCCAGATCACGCGCCCGTGCCGGTCCTGGATATAATCGATCAGGGTCGGCGTCATCGCCCGCCCCTGATTGGCGAGCGTCGCGACCATGTTGGTCATCCGCTGGACCGTCGTCTCGCCGGCGCCGAGCGAAATCGCGAGATAGGGCGGATAATCGCCGACGCCGAGTTCATGGGCGCGGCGAACGACGAGGTTCATGCCGATCTGGTTGGCGGTGCGCACCGTCATCAGGTTGCGCGATTGCTCGACCCCCCAGCGCATGGTCTGTGGCCCGGCACCGGCGGCGCCGCCGAAATTGCGGAAGCATTTCTGGCCGGGGCTGCCCTGATTCACGCAGAAGGGCCCGTCGACGATCAGCGTCGCCGGGGTCATGCCCGCATCGAGCGCAGCCGAATAGACGACGGGTTTGAAGGTCGATCCCGGCTGGCGCATCGCCTGGGTGGCCCGGTTGAACGCGCCGCCGCGAAGATCGAATCCGCCCTGCATGGCGAGGACGCGGCCGCTCGCCACCTCCTCGACCACCATGCCGCCCTGGACTTCGGGGATGGAGCGCAGGCCCCAGCTTCCGCCATTGTCCTGCGCGACCGCGATGATCGCCCCGGGCCGAAGCGCGCTGAACGCCGATTGCCCCGATCCGCGCACCGGCATCGACGCGCCGGACGCAGGGAGCGTGCCGGTCGTCCCGTCGACGAAGCCGATCGTCGCGCTGCCGCCTTCCTTTGAGAGCACCACCGCGGCCCGCCAGGGCCCCGGGCCGAACTGGGCGACGGCGAGCTGGCTGCGCCAGTCGCGCGACAGATCGACGGTGAGGCCCGGATCGCGCCAGCCGCCGCGGCCGCGATCGTAGCGGATCAGGCCGTCGCGAAGCGCGGTCTCAGCCGCCTGCTGCATGACCGGATCGTAGGAGGAGCGGACCCAAAGCCCGCCGGCATAGACGCTGTTCGGGCCCGATTCGGCGCTGGCGCCGTAACGCTGGATCAGGTCGCGGCGAACCTCCTCCATGAAATAGCCGCCGACATTGCGGGTCGCATCGGCGGCCCCGCCGCGCACCGTCGCGAGCGGCTGGGCGACGGCCTCCTGATATTGCGCGGGGGTGATGAAACCGTTGCGCCGCATCTCGCCGAGCACCCAGTTTCGCCGCGAAAGCGCGCGATCATGGTGCGCGACCGGATCATAGTTCGTCGGCGATCGCGGCAGGCTCGCCAGCATCGCCGATTCGGCGATGGTAAGCTGGTTCACATCCTTGTTGAAATAGGCGCGCGCCGCGGCCGCCACGCCATAGGCGTTCCGGCCGAGGAAGATCTGATTGAGATAGAGTTCGAGGATCTGCTGCTTGGAAAGCGTCGCCTCGATCCGCCGGGCCAGGAAGGCCTCGCGGATCTTGCGGGTCACCGAATATTCGTTGCCGGTGAAGAAGATCTTGGCGACCTGCTGGGTGATGGTGGAGCCGCCATGGGCGCGCTCGCCGCTCCCGGCCTTGGAGACATAATCCCACACCGCGCCGAGCAGGCCCGGATAGTCGATGCCGCCATGGCTGAAGAAGGTGCGATCCTCGGCGGCGAGGAAGGCGTCGATCAGCTGCGGCGGGAATTCGGCATAGGCAAGCTGCACCCGCCGCTCGCGCGCGAAGCTCTGCACCGGGGTGCCGTTGACGTCGCGGACATAGGTCGGCAGCGCCGGCTCGTAATGAAGCAGCGAATCGGCCGATGGAAGGCCGCGCGCGAACAGCAGCCACAGGATGAAATAGGCGATGAACGGAAGCGCGACGATCACCGAGAGAATTTTCACCCAGCGCTTGCGCCAGGCATTGGCGAGGGCGGATCTCAGGTCCGCAAACCGCCCCGGCGCGCGGCGGAGGGTGATACGCTCGGCAACTTGATCGTTCATCGCGAAGAGCGTCTAGCCCAACCGGATCGAAGCGTGAAGCCGCCGCGGCCTCAGCCGGCCGTGCGCAGGAACCGCCGCGCGAAATGGGCCTCGATCGCGCGGCGCATGCCGGTGGCGATCTGCTGCCGGCCTTCGGCCGAATTGATGTAGGCCGCGTCGGTTGCGTTGGTGATGTAGCCGCTTTCGAACAGGATCGACGGGATGTCCGGCGCCTTCAGCACGACGAAGGCGGCGAATTTGTGCCATTCGGGGCGGAACGGGAAAACCGGCGCCGCCTCGCGATAGAGCAGCCGCGCGAAATCCGCGGAGCGGTCCATGCTCTCGCGCTGGGCGAGGTCGATGAGGACCAGGTTCACCTCGGGATTGCGGCTCATCGGCGCGCCGGCGAGCGTGTCGGAGGCGTTTTCCCGGTTCGCGAGCAGCGCCGCCTGCCGGTCCGAGGCGACCTCGGACAAGGTGTAGATCGTCGCGCCGCGCGCCGCGTCGTTGGCTGGCGCGGAATCGGCGTGGATCGAGATGAACAGGTCCGCGCCGAGCCGCCGCGCGATGGCGTAGCGGTCCTGCAGCACGAGATAGGTGTCATCGTCGCGGGTGAGGGCGGCCCGCACCCGGCCCGAGCGCGCCAGCTCGTCGCGGACCGCGCGGGCGAGTGCGAGCGTGATGTCCTTTTCCGGCACCGGCGAGGCGGGCGAGCTCGATCCAGGGTCGCGCCCGCCATGGCCGGCGTCGATCACCACCAGCGGCGGATCGACGCCGCGCGCGGCGGTGACGGCGGGGAGCCGGCCGTCGGCGGCGATATGGGCGGTCGTGATCGGAATGGTGACGGATCCGCCCGCCGCCGCGGGGCTTTGCTGCGGCCAGGGGCCGAATATTGCGATGAGCAGCGTCAGCACCCATGTCATGGCCGCGTTGTGCCGTCCCCGCCGCGCCGCGGTCCAGCAAAAATGCATGGGTGCGCGCACGATGGTTGCCGCTGCTTCACTGTGGTGCTAGCAGCCGTGTGTCGCGCAAAAACGGCCGGAAATCCGGTCGTTTCGCGCGGGATTTTGGATTTTTTGCCGGCCGTGCCGGCATGAGGTTTCGCTGCATGAGGCAATTTATCCCCAGGCCTGACCGTTTCCTGTCGGGAAGCGGCACGTCTGGCGGACGGCCGGCCCCGGTGGCCGGCACGCCGCTCGCAGCGGGAATGTCAGCCAAGTTTTCAACCCGGACATTCGAAGCGCGTGCGCCTGTCGCCGCGCCTGCGTCCTTATTCGAGCGCGCGCGCCGCAGCGGCGTAAGCCTTGCGGCCCGCGCGTGGAGACATCTTAATGACAATGCGTATGCTGATCGATGCGCGCCACCAGGAAGAGACCAGGGTGGCGGTGATCAAGGGAAGCCGGATCGAGGAATTTGACTTCGAATCCGCCGAGCACAAGCAGCTCAAGGGGAATATCTATCTCGCCAAGGTGACCCGCGTGGAGCCGTCGCTCCAGGCCGCCTTCGTCGATTATGGCGGGAACCGTCACGGCTTCCTCGCCTTCTCCGAAATCCATCCGGATTATTACCAGATCCCGCGCGAGGACCGCGAGGCGCTGCTGCGCGAGGAAGCGGAGCATGCCGAGGAGGAGGCGCGGCTTCGCGCCGCCGAGATGGAGCGCGAAGAGGGGCATGAGGACGAGGTCGTCGAGGCCGACGAGGACTCGCCGGTCGACGCCGAGGGCGACGATGAGGAAGGCGCGCCGCCGCCGGCCGAGGAGGCGGAGAACGGTTCCGAGGAAAGCGCCGCCGAAACCCTTCGCAAGAAGCGTCAGGCGCTGCGCCGCCGCTACAAGATCCAGGACGTCATCAAGCGCCGCCAGGTGCTGCTCGTCCAGGTCGTGAAGGAAGAGCGCGGCAACAAGGGCGCGGCGCTCACCACCTATCTCAGCCTTGCCGGCCGCTATTGCGTGCTGATGCCGAACACCAGCCATGGCGGCGGCATCAGCCGGAAAATCTCCAACGGTTCGGACCGCAAGCGGCTGAAGCAGATCATGGCCGATCTCAGCCTGCCGCGCACGATGGGCCTCATCGTGCGGACGGCGGGGCTCGAGAGGACCCGGACCGAGATCAAGCGCGATTTCGATTATCTCGCCCGGCTGTGGGACGAGATTCGCGACAAGACGCTCCATTCCTCGGCGCCGGCCCTGATCTACCAGGACAGCGATCTGGTGAAGCGGGCAATCCGCGATCTCTACAATCGCGACATCGACGAGGTGATCGTCGAGGGCGAGGACGGCTATCGCGACGCGCGCACCTTCATGAAGCTCTTGATGCCGAGCCATGTGCGGCGGGTGAAGCAATATGCCGACGCGGTGCCGCTGTTCCAGCGCTATGGCGCGGAGGACCAGCTTTCGGCCATGTACCAGCCGGTCGTCCAGCTGAAGTCGGGCGGCTATATCGTCATCAACCCGACCGAGGCCTTGGTCTCGATCGACATCAACTCGGGGCGCTCGACGCGCGAGCACAATATCGAGCAGACCGCCTTTTCGACCAATATCGAGGCGGCGCACGAAATCGCCCGGCAGCTTCGCCTGCGCGACATGGCCGGGCTGGTCGTGATCGACTTCATCGACATGGAGCAGTCCAGCCATGTCCGGAAAGTCGAGAAGGCGATGAAGGAGGCGCTGAAGAACGATCGCGCCCGCATCCAGGTCGGCCGGATCAGCTCGTTCGGCCTGATGGAGATGAGCCGGCAGCGGCTGCGCACCGGCGTGCTCGAAGCCTCGACCAAGCCCTGCCCGCATTGCGAGGGCACCGGCCTGATGCGGACCGCTTCGTCGGCGGGCCTGTCGGCGCTGCGGATGCTTGAGGACGAGGCGGCGCGGGGTCGCGGCAGCCGGATCGTGCTTCGCGCCGGTCGCGAGGCGGCGATCTATCTGCTCAACCGCAAGCGAGACGAGATCATCGACGTCGAGAAGCGTTACCATGTCGCGATCGAGGTGGTGATCGACGAGGGGCTGGAAGGCGCGCGGATGAGCGTCGAGGCCTTTGGTCCGCCGCCGGCCGAGCGGCCCCGGTTCGCGGCGCCGGCGATCGTCGACGATGGCGATGACGTCGCCGAGGCCGAGGAAGAGGCCGAGGACGACGCCGAGGGCGAGGAGGACGAGGCGCAGGCCGCCGAGGATCGCCCGGAGCGTGGTGGCGAAGAGCGGGGCGACGGTCGCCGCCGTCGCCGTCGCCGTGGCCGCCGCGGCGGCCGCCGTCGCGATCGCCCCGAAGGCGCGAGCGAGGATGGCGAGCCCGCCGACACGGCGAGCGCGGAGGAGCCTCAGGAGGCCGACGCGCCTGCGCCGGAGCCCGAGGCGGAGGAGGAGGCCGAACCGGCCCGCAAGGGTCGCCGGCGTCCGCGGGCGCGCAAGCGCGAGGAATCCGATGCCGCTCCGGTGAGCGCCGAGGCGTCGGAGCCGTCGCCGGAGGCTGCCCCCGAAGCGCCCGAAGCCGTTGCCGAGGCGACGCCCGAGCCGGCCGCCGCCGAGCAGGCCCCGGCGCCGAAGCGCACGCGTCGGCGCAAGGCTGCCGAGCCGGTTGCCGAAGCCGCCGCCGAACAGGCGCCCGCCGCGCCGCAGGCCGCGCAAGAGCCAGCGACGGAGGCGGCCAACGATGCCGGCCCCGCGCCGCGCCGCCGGCGGACAAGTCGCGCCAAGGCCGCGGCGGAGCCGGCTCCCGAGCCAGCGCCGGCCGCCGAAGGCGAGGCCGATACGGCGCCTGCCGCACAGGCCGAGCCGGAAGGTCCGGCCCGGCGCGGCTGGTGGCAGCGCACGTTCGGCGCCTGAGGCGTAGCCCCGTGGACGCCACGCACCGCCGCCAACGCCGCTCATCGGCCGTTCAGGCGGGCGGGCGGAAACGGGCCGGCATGGCTGGATCGATCGATTCGTCGCGGCGCGCGGGGCGTTTTCTCGCGCGGCTCGGGATGCTGATCGCGCTCAGCTTCGTGGCGATGGCGCGCCCTGCCTTCGCCCAGCAGATACTCCGCGACGCCGAGACGGAGGCGCTGTTCCGGGATATGTCGCGGCCGCTGGTGGAAGCGGCCGGCCTCAGGCCGGACAACGTCCAGGTGGTCCTGCTCCAGGATCCTTCGATCAACGCTTTCGTCGCCGGCGGGCAGATCGTCTATCTGCAGACCGGCCTCATCGTCGATGCGCACAATCTCAACGAGGTCCAGGGTGTCGTCGCGCACGAGCTCGGCCATATCACCGGCGGGCACATCATCCGGACCGCCGACGGCGCGCGGCAGGCGACGGGAATCTCGATCCTGTCGCTGCTGATCGGCGCGGCCGCGGTCGCGGCGGGCGCCGGCGACGCGGGGATCGGCGCGGTCCTTGCCGGCCAGCAGGCCGCGATGGGCAGCTTCCTTGCCTTCAGCCGCACGCAGGAGGCGTCGGCGGATCAGGCGGCGGTCGCCTATCTGCGTGGCTCGGGCATCAGCGGCCAGGGCCTGCTCGCCTTCTTCGGACGGCTGCAGAACATGGAATATCGGATGAGCCTGGCGTCCGACGACGGCAGCTTCGCGAGCGATCACCCGTTGACCGGCGATCGTATCGCATTGCTCCAGCAGACGCTGCAGGCCGATCCTGCCTGGAACCACCAGACCGATCCGGCGCTCGAGGCGCGCTTCCAGCGCGTGCGCGCGAAGCTGATCGGCTACGTCCAGGATCCGCAGCGCGTCTTCACGCAATATCCGGAGAGCGATCAATCGATCCCGGCGCGCTATGCCCGCGCCTATGCCTGGCATCGCGCCGCCCATCCCGATCGCGCGCTCGCCGAGGCCGACAGCCTGCTGCGCGACCGGCCGAACGATCCTTTCTTCCTTGAGCTCAAGGGGCAGATCCTGCTTGAATCGGGCCGCCCGCGCGAGGCGGTGGCGGTGCTCCGGCAGGCCGTGACGGCAGCGCCCGATCAGCCGCTGATCGGCGCACTCTTCGGCCACGCGCTGATCGCGACCGAGGATCCGGCCAATTTCCATGAGGCCGAACAGGTGCTCAAGCTCGCCGTGCAGCGCGACAATTCCAACCCGTTCGCCTGGTATCAGCTCGGCATCATCTACGATCGCGAGGGCGACGAGGCGCGCGCCGCGCTGGCCACGGCGGAGCGCTACAATCTCGAGAACCAGCCCCGCCTGGCGCTCGTCAATGCCGAGAGGGCGATGATGGGCATCCCCGCCAACACGCCCGATTGGCTGCGCGCGCAGGACATCGCGATGGTCTCGCGCACCGCCCAGCAACGCCGGCGCCGGAACGACTGATGGAGCCTTCGTCCCGCCGGCCCGCCGGCACCTGGCTCACCGGCCTTGCTGCCCTGCTGCTCGGAATCGTGATCGGTGGCGGTGCGATGCTCGCGGCCAATGGCTATTTCGTGCGCTCCTACCTGCTCGCGCATCCCGAGGTCCTGCCGGAGGCGATGGACCGGCTGCGCGATCGCGAGGCGAGCGCCGCCGTCTCGGCCAACCGCGCCGCGATCGAGACCCCGTTCCGCGGCGCCTGGGCCGGTGCCGCCGACGGCGATGTCACGCTGGTCGAATTTTTCGATTACGCCTGCCCCTATTGCCGCGCGTCGAACCCCGACGTCGCCCGGCTGCTCCGCGAGGACCGCCGGCTCAGGGTCGTGTGGCGCGATTATCCGGTCCTCGGTCCGGACAGCGAGCAGGCCGCCGTCGCCAGCCTCGCCGCCGCCGGGGCGGGGCGTTATCGACAGTTCCACGATGCGCTTTATGCCGCCGGCCGGCCGAGCGCTTCGACCATCGCCGCCGCGCGCCAGGCGGCCGGGCTTCCGGAGCCGGCGCTCACCGATGAGATCCGCCGCGAGGTGCAGCGCAATTACGAGCTCGCCCACGCGATCGGGGCCACCGGCACGCCGACCTTCGTGATCGGCAACCAGGTGCTCCAGGGCGCGGTCGGCTATGACGCGCTCAAGGCCGCCATCGCCGAGGCGCGCAGCGCGCGCTGAGGCGGCGTTCGGGCGCGCGCGGGCTCAGCCCCCGCTATTCTCTCCCTTGAACCCCTGTGCGACGACATACCATTCGGACGATCCCTTGCGGCTCGCCGGCGGCTTGGCGTGCTTCACGCTGGAAAAGCGCCGCTTGAGTTCGGCCACCAGGCCTGAATCCGCGCCGCCGGCCAGGACCTTGGCGACGAACGCGCCGCCCGGCCGAAGCACGTCCCCGGCGAATTCGAGGCCTGCCTCGACCAGCGCCATCGTGCGCAGGTGATCGGTCTGGGGGTGGCCGACGGTGTTGGCGGCCATGTCCGACAGGACGAGGTCGGCCGGCCCGCCGAGCGCCTCCCGAAGGCGGTCCGGCGCGGACCCGTCGAGGAAATCGAGCTGCAGCAGCACCGCGCCGTCGATCGGATCGGTCGGCAAGAGATCGATCCCGACCACCGCCGCCTTCGGCGCCTTGAGCCGCACCACCTGCGTCCATCCGCCCGGCGCGACGCCGAGATCGACGACCCGCTCGACCCCCTTCAGGAAGCCGAACCGTTCGTCGAGCTCGATCAGCTTGTAGGCCGCGCGCGATCGATAGCCCTCGGCCTTGGCGCGCTTCACATACGGATCGTTGAGCTGGCGTTCGAGCCAGCGGGTCGAGCTCACCCGTCGCCCCTTCGCGGTCCTGACGCGGGTGCGCGGCCCGCCGCCGGCGCGGCTCATATTGCGTGGCCGTCGCGGGCCATCAGCGAGCGCAATATCCCCTCGCGGATTCCCCGATCGGCGACGCCAAGCGTCTTCGCCGGCCAGATGTCCATGATCGCCTCAAGGATCGCGCAGCCGGCGACGACCAGGTCGGCGCGCTCGTGGCCGATGCAGGGGAAGCGCGCGCGCTCCTCCTGGCTGAGCCGCGACAAAGTGGCGCTGATCTCGCGCATCGATTCGGTCGGCACCATCAGACCGTCGATCGCCCGCCGATCGTAGCTCGGCAGCGCGAGGTGGACGCTCGCCAGCGTCGTCACCGTGCCGCTGGTGCCCATCAGGCGGATGCCGTCGCGCGCCTTGGGCAGCAGGTCGACGAACCGTGCGAAGGCGTGGCGGACCCGCTCGCGCATCCGCGAATAGGCGGCCAGCCGTTCCGCTTCGGTCGCGAATCCGCGCCCCTCGCTCTCGGTCAGCGAATAGACGCCCCAGGGCGCGCTCCACCAGCATTTGATCCGCGGCTCGCCGGCGTCGGTGTCGATGAGGACGAGTTCGGTCGATCCGCCGCCGATATCGAAGATCAGGGCCGGACCGTCGCCCGGCTCGAGCAGGCGGTGGCAGCCCAGCATCGCCAGCCGTGCCTCTTCCTCCGGCGCGATGATCTCCAGGCGGATGCCGGTCTCGCGGCGTACGCGCTCGATGAACTGGCGGCCGTTGACGGCGCGGCGGCACGCCTCGGTCGCCACCGAACGGACCAGCCCGACGCGGCGGCGCTTCAGCTTCTCGGCGCACACGCCGAGCGCCGCGACCGCGCGGTCCATCGCCCCTTCGGAGAGCTTGCCGCTCGTCGCCATACCCTCGCCGAGGCGAACCACCCTCGAAAAGGCATCGACCACGGTGAAGCCGTTGTCGCTCGGCCGCGCGACGAGCAGCCGGCAATTGTTGGTGCCGAGATCGATCGCGCCATAAGTGTATCGGGGGGGCGGACGTCGCCAGGGTCGCGCGGCGGGCAGGTCCGTTTCGGGTCGGTCGGCCTCCGCCGGGTCCGGGGCCGGCGCCTGGGGCGCCGAGGCGGCTTGCTGCGGCATTTCAGGGCGTCTCTTATCTTATCGTTACGGGCGGCCGGGGCCACCCTTTGACTTGCCCTCCTTCTACATGAACGGCTTTTCGGGAGCAAGGCGGCGGGCGCCGCGCCGCGTTGACAGCGGGCGCGCCCGCGCCTATCTCGCCCGCCTCGTTGCCCGATCGTCTAATGGTAAGACTACGGACTCTGACTCCGTCAATCGTGGTTCGAATCCACGTCGGGCATCCACCTTTCCCCTTGCGTCAAGGCCAAGCGCCGGTCTCTGGGAGGGCGCGACGTTCGGCGCGCTCGGAGGATGTTCGCCGTTGCCCTCGCCTATCTGTCGGCTTTTTAAGTTGACGTTCGCGAGCCCCGGGCCTCATGCCGCGCTCGGCCTGCGCCGGGCAGGCCGACGCTCCGGGATCGGGGGTCTGCCGTTCGGGCGGACGTTCCGGGGCGCAAGGGCTGCCGGTCTCGTGCCGGCCCGGATCCTGAGGTCGCGGATCGTCGGGTTCGCGATCGCGTTCGATGCACATTGAGTAAGGGACGGAGGCCGGTTTGAACGGTGGCGACAGGACGGATATGGCCGGCCGATCAAGCAGCAGCCTCTCCATCGCGCGTCGGTTCAGCAGGGCGGTCTTCGTCGGTGCCACGATCGCGACGCTTGCGCTCGCCGGCTGTTCGGGCGGCGACGGCAATGGCCGTGGCGGGCGCGGCCGGGGCGACGAGGGAACGCCGCAGGTCGGCTTCGTCGTCGTCCAGCAAAGCCAGGTCCCGATCGTTTCCGAACTGAACGGCCGCACCTCGGCCTATGAGGTGTCGGACGTGCGGCCGCAGGTTTCCGGCGTGATCCGCGCCCGCCTGTTCACCGAAGGCGGAATGGTCCGCGCCGGGCAGACGCTCTACCAGATCGATCCCGCGCCCTTCCAGGCGGCGGTGGCGCAGGCGCGCGCCAATCTTGCCGCCGCGCTCGCCAATCGTGACGCCGCCCGCACCCGCGCCCAGCGCTACGCGCCGTTGGCGCGGATGGAGGCGGTGAGCCAGCAGGACCTGACCGACGCCGAATCGGCGGCGCGACAGGGCGACGCCGCCGTCCAGCAGGCGCGCGCCGCGCTGGAAACGGCGGAAATCAACCTTCGCTACACCCGCGTTCCGGCCCCGATCAGCGGCCGGATCAGCCGCTCGCTGGTCACCGTTGGCGCGCTGGTCACCGCCAACCAGACCGAGGCGATCGCGACGATCCAGCGTCTCGATCCGATCTATGTCGACATCCAGCAATCGAGCACCGATCTGCTCGCCTTGCGCCGCGCGCTGGCGAGCGGCGGCGCGGTTCCGGCGAGCGCCGCGGTGCGGCTCAAGCTCCAGGACGGCAGCGACTATGGCTATGCCGGCACCGTCCAGTTTTCGGAGGTCACGGTCGATCCGAGCACCGGCACGGTCACGCTCCGGGCGCAATTTCCCAATCCGCAGGGACTGCTGCTTCCCGGCATGTTCGTTCAGGCCATCTTCGCCCAGGCCATCGATACGCGCGCGATCCTGGTGCCGGAGGCCGGCGTCTCGCGCGATCCAAGGGGCAATGCGACGGTGTTCGTCGTCGGCCGCGACAACCGGATCGTCCAGCGCACCGTGACCGCGGATCGAACGCAGGGGACGAACTGGGTGGTCACGGCGGGGCTGAACCCGGGCGATCGAGTGGTGACGGAAGGCACCGCGCGCGTCCGGCCGGGGCAGCTGGTCCAGCCGGTCCCGGCGGGCTCTTCCCAGCGGGTCGCGCCGCCGACGGGCCGCCGCGGAGGCTGATCCCGAAATGCTCTCGCGGATTTTCATCGACCGGCCGATCTTCGCCTGGGTCATCGCGATCATCATCATGCTCGCCGGCCTCGGCTCGATCTACACGCTGCCGGTCGAGCAATATCCCGATATCGCCCCGCCCAACGTCAACATCCGCGCGAACTTCCCCGGCGCCTCGGCGCAGACGCTGGAAAACAGCGTCACCCAGGTGATCGAGCAGCAGCTGACCGGGATCGACGGTCTGCTCTATTTCACCTCCAATTCGAGCTCGCGCGGGCAGGTCACGATCACCGCGACCTTCGACAAGGGCGTCGATCCCGACACCGCCCAGGTCCAGGTCCAGAACAAGGTCCAGCAGGCGCTGCCCCGTCTTCCCCAGCAGGTGCAGCAGCAGGGGCTGGTCGTCACCAAGTCCAATCCGGATTTCCTGCTGATCGCCGCGGTCTATGATTCGACCGACCGGATGACGAACCAGGACGTCTCCGATTATCTCATCTCCAATTTCCAGGATGCCCTGGGCCGGATTCCCGGCGTCGGCGATACCAACGTGTTCGGCGCGCAATATGCGATGCGCATCTGGCTCGATCCGCAGAAGCTGGCGAGCTACCAGCTGATGCCGAGCGACGTCACCGCGGCGATCCAGTCGCAGAATACCGAGGTCGCGGCCGGCGAGGTCGGCGCGCAGCCGATGCCGCAGGGTCAGATGCTCGACGCGACGGTCACCGCCCAGTCGCGGCTCCAGACCCCGCAGCAATTCCGCGACATCATCCTCAAGACCCAGGCCGACGGGTCGATGGTGCGCCTGTCCGACGTCGCGAGGGTCGAGCTCGGCGCCGAGAATTACCAGGTCATCAGCCGTATCAACGGCCATCCGGGCGCTGGCATCGCCGTCAGCCTGGCGCCGGGCGCCGACGCGCTCACCACCGCGGAGCTGGTCAAGACGGAGATCGAGCGGCGCGCGCACGATTTCCCGCCGGGGCTGGAATATACCTTCCCGTCGGACACCACCGGCTTCATCAAGCTGTCGGTGGAGGAGGTCGCCAAGACGCTGGTCGAGGCGATTGTGCTCGTCGTCCTCGTCATCTTCGTCTTCCTCCAGGGATGGCGGCCGACGCTGGTTCCGGCGATCGCGGTGCCGGTCGTCCTGCTCGGCACCTTCGCGGTGCTCGGCATCGCCGGCTTCTCGATCAACACGCTGACGCTGTTCGGGCTCGTCCTCGTCGTCGGCCTGCTCGTCGACGATGCGATCGTGGTGGTCGAGAATGTCGAGCGTCTGCTCGAGGAAAATCCCGGGATGAGCCCGCGCGAGGCGACGATCAAATCGATGGGCGAGATCCAGATGGCGCTGATCGCGATCGCGATGGTGCTGTCGGCGGTGTTTCTTCCCATGGCCTTTTTCGGCGGATCGACCGGCGTCATCTACCGCCAGTTCTCGATCACGATCGTGTCGGCGATGGTGCTCTCGGTGATCGTCGCCCTCATCCTGAGCCCCGCGATCACCGCCAACCTGCTCAAGAGCAAGCAATATGAAGCGACGCACGAAAGCATGTTGTCGCGTCGCTTCCCGGCGGTCTCGGCGCGGCTCGCCGCCGCGGCGTCCGGCTTCAACCGCGGCTTCGCATCGCTGGTCGAAAAGCATCAGAACGCGACGCGCTACGTCACCGATCGCAAGTGGCTTTTCCTCGCCATCTACGGCGCGATCACGCTGCTGCTCGTCATCATGTTCTTCCGGCTGCCGACCAGCTTCCTTCCGGTCGAGGATCAGGGAAGCGCGCAGATCCAGTACACGCTTCCGCCCGGCGCGACGCAGGGCCGCACGCTTGCCGTGCAGCAGGCGGTCGAGCGCTATTTCCTGAACCAGGAGCAGCGCAACGTCGCGGCGGTGTTCACGGTCAGCGGCTCGGCCGGCGGCGGGCAGGGCGGCGGCCAGAATGTCGGGCGCGGCTTCCTCAATCTCCAGCCTTGGGACCAGCGTCATGGCCGCGAGAACAGCGCCGATGCGATCACCCGGCGGGCGACCCGGGCGCTGTCGGGAATGCGCGATGTCGAATTCTACGCGACCGTGCCGCCGGCGATCCGCGGCCTCGGCCAGTCGAACGGCTTCACGATGGAGCTCCAGAACACCGGCGCGCTGAGCTACCAGGAGTTCAAGGCCGCGCGCGATCGGTTGCTTCAGGCCGCGCGCAACGATCCGAGCCTCGCCAATGTCCGCCTGTCGGGGCTTGAGGACGTGCCGACGCTCCATGTCGCCTGGGACGAGGCGGCGATGCACACGCTCGGGCTCAGCCAGGCCGACGTCAACGACACGCTCTCGACCGCCTGGGGCGGGCGCTACGTCAACGACTTCGTCGATCGCGGCCGCGTCAAGCGCGTCTATGTCATGGGCGATGCGCCCTTCCGCGCCGATCCGTCCGATCTCGGCAAATGGTATGTTCGCACGTCGAGCGGGACGATGGCGCCATTTTCCTCCTTCGCGCGCACCTCCTGGTCGCAGGCGCCGACGACGCTGAGCCGGTTCAACGGCATCTCCAACTATGAATTCCAGGGCCAGGCGGCGCCCGGCTATTCCTCGGGAGACGCGATGAACCGGATGGCGCAGCTCGCCGCGCAGATCCCGGGCACCTCCGTGGCGTGGAGCGGCCTTTCCTACCAGGAGCGGCTGTCCTCGGGCCAGGCGCCCTATCTCTACGGCATCTCGCTGCTGGTCGTCTTCCTGTGCCTCGCGGCGCTTTACGAAAGCTGGTCGATCCCCGTCGCGGTGCTGCTGGTGATCCCGCTCGGGCTGGTCGGCGCGATCTTCGCGGTGACCTTGCGCGGGCTGCAGAACGACGTTTTCCTCCAGATCGGCCTGCTCACCACCATGGGCCTCGCCTCCAAGAACGCGATCCTCATGATCGAATTTGCCGAACAGGCGGAAAAGCGCGGCGCCCGCATCATCGACGCGGCGCTGGAGGCGGCCCGGATCCGTCTGCGGCCGATCCTGATGACCTCGATGTCGTTCATGGCCGGCGTCTTCCCGCTCGCGGTCGCGTCCGGCGCGGGGGCCAATAGCCGCATCGCGATCGGCACGTCGGTGATCGGCGGGATGCTGACCGCGACGATCCTCGCCATCTTCTACATCCCGCTCTTCTTCGTGCTGGTCCGCCGTTCGACCCGCAACGTGTTGAGCCACCTCCACCATCATGACGACGATGCGCCGCCCGCGACGCCGGCGCCGGAGCCCGCCCAATGAGCCGCCGCCTCGCCTCGATCGCGGCGCTCGCGCTCGCTGGCTGCACGATGGAGCCGCATTACCAGCGGCCCGAAGCGCCGGTGCCGCCGAGCTGGCCGGCCGGCGACGCCTATCTCAGGCAGAGCGAAGCGGCGCTGCCCAGCCTGTCCCGGCGCGACATCTTCCGCGATCCGAACCTGCAGGCGCTGATCGATTCCGCGCTCGCCAACAATCGCGATCTTCGCGTCGCCGCCGCCAATGTCGCCGCGGCGCGGGCGCAGTTCCGCGTCCAGCGCGCCGATCTCTTCCCCCATGTCGATGCCGGCGCGGGGGCCTCGATCGGCGACCGCGGCAATGTCGCGGGCAACGGCAATGGCGGCGGGACGCAGGAGTCCTATTCCGCCGATCTCGGCGTCAGCGCGTTCGAGCTCGACCTGTTCGGCCGCGTCCGCAGCCTGAGCCACGCCGCGCTCCAGGATTATTTCGCGACCGAAGCCGCGCAGCGGGCGACCCGCCTCGCGCTGATCGGCGAGATCGCCAACGCCTATCTGGCCTACGCCGCCGACCGGAGCCTGCTCGCGATCGCCGTCGCGACGCGCGACAATGCCCAGCGTTCGGTGCAGCTCACCGATCAGCGGCTGCGCGGCGGGATCGCCTCGCGGATCGACCTCAGGCAGGCGCAGACCATCCTCGAGACCGCGCAGAGCGACGTCGCCAGCCAGACGACCGCGGTCGCGCAGGATCGAAACCTCCTCCAGCTCCTCGTCGGCGCGCCGATCGACGATGCCCTGCTCCCGACGAGCCTCGACGCGGTGGACGGCCAGCTCGGCGAGCTGCCGGCGGGCCTCAGCTCCGAAATCCTGCTTCGCCGCCCCGACGTGGTGGAGGCCGAATATCGGCTCCGTTCGGCCAATGCCCGGATCGGCGCGGCGCGAGCGGCCTTCTTCCCGAGGATCAGCCTGACCGGCCTGCTCGGCGTCGCCAGCGATGCGCTCTCGTCGCTCTTCACCGGCGGCGCCTTCACCTGGAATGCCGGCGCCAGCGCCTCGCTGCCGATCTTCGATGCCGGGGCCAATCGCGGCAATTTGCGGCTGTCCGAGGCGCAGCGTGACGCCGCGCTCGCCCAATATGAGCAGACGATCCAGACCGCCTTCCGCGAGGTATCCGATGCCCTCGCCCGGCGGGGCACGATCGATGCGCAGCTTGGCGCCCAGCGCCGCCTGGTCGCTGCGGCGGCGGACAATGCGCGGCTCACCGACGCGCGCTATCGCGGCGGCATCGACACCTTCCTCGACAGCCTCGACGCCCAGCGCACGCTCTATGGCGCGCAGCGGACGCTGATCGCGACCCGCCTCGCGCGCGCCGGCAATCTCGTCGATCTCTACACCAGCCTCGGCGGCGATGCGCTGACGGATGTCGCGCCTTATTCCCGGCAGACGCCCGGGCCGGCGGGCGAACAGCCCTAGCGCGTCATTTCCCCGCAAGCGGGAATCCGGCTTTCCTTCCAGCGGCCGGTGGCTGAAAAGGGCGGGCGCAACAGGCGCAGGGGGCGCGAATGGACGAGCTGCTTGCCGAGGTGCTTGCCGAGATCGAGCCGCATCGCGGACGCGGACGCGTCGCCGATTACATCCCCGCGCTCGCCCGGGTCGATCCGAACAGGTTCGGCATCGCCTTCGCCGGCAGGGACGGCATGGTCCACGGCGCCGGCGATTGCGACGAGCCCTTTTCGATCCAGTCGATCTCCAAGGTGTTCATGCTCCAGCTCGCGCTCGACAAGGTCGGCGCGAAGCTGTGGGACAAGGTCGGCCGCGAACCATCGGGCAGCGCGTTCAACTCGATCGTCCAGCTCGAAAGCGAGCGCGGCATCCCGCGCAATCCGCTGATCAACGCCGGGGCGATGGTCGTCACCGATCACCTGATCGGCAAGGGCACGATGGGCGAGGCGCTGGAGTCCCTGCTCGGTCTGCTGCGCGCCGAATCGCGCGACGAGCGGGTCCATATCGACGAGGAAGTCGCGCACAGCGAGGCGCGGACGGGATCGCGCAACCGCGCGCTCGCCTGGTTCATGAAGAGCTTCGGCACGCTTTCGAACGATGTCGAGACGGTGCTGGAGGGCTATTTCCATCAATGCGCGGTGGCGATGAGCTGTCGCCAGCTTGCCCGCGCCGCCTTGTTCCTCGCCTTTGACGGGCGCGATCCCGAGACCGGGCGGCAGGTGACCGCATGGCATCGCGCGCGGCGCATTAACAGCGTGATGATGCTGTGCGGCCATTACGACAATTCGGGCGAATTCGCCTTCCGCGTCGGCCTGCCCGGCAAATCGGGCGTCGGCGGCGGGATTCTCGCGATCGTGCCGGGGGAGGGCGCCATCGCCGTCTGGTCGCCGGGCCTCAACGCGGCCGGGACGAGCGAAACCGGCGCGCTCGCGCTCGAAATGCTGGTCGAAAAGACACGCTGGTCGGTGTTCGTCTGACGCATTCGTCGGCCTCTGCGGCGCATTGGTCGCGCCGGCGCGGCCTCGTCGAACGCCACGCCATCGCCATCGCATCGGCCATGCGCTTCGCCCCGGGCCGGCCTAGGGGCAGCGCCGCGGCGCCAATGCCGCTGGAAAGGACGAACGAGATGACGAAATCCGAGAACTTCCGCATGCTGGCCACCGTGGTCGCAGCGTTCTTCGTCAGCGGCATGCTGATGACCGCGAGCACCTCCACCGGCCTGCTGGCCTGAGCCGCATGGGCGGCCAATACCGAACGGGGCGCGCTGTCCGATAGCAACGCGCCCCGTTTCTGATTCACGCCTCAATCGAAATTGAGCGCTTCCTTCACCGCCGCGACATAGCTCGGCCCGACCTGCACCTCGGCGCCGTCGGCAAGCACCAGGCTCATCGACCGGTGCCCCTTGCGGACCTCCGTCACCCGATCCGGCCGGACGAAGGCCGAACGGTGAACCCGAAGCAACGGCGATCCCCGCAGCCGCTCCTCCAGCGATGTCATCGTGATCCTGAGCAGATGGCTGCGCAGCTGCGTGTGGAGCAGCACATAGTCGCGCGCCGCCTCGATCCAGTCGATCGCCTCGATCGGCACGCGCCGTTGCCCGTTGCGCTCGGGCACCCAGAAACCGTCGTCCAGGCCACCGCTGTCGCTGGTCTTCAGCGCAGCCACCTCGGCGGACAGTTTCTGCGCGAGCGCCGCGTTCGACCGCATGGATTGCCGCCGCCGCGCGCGATCGATCGCCTGTCGCAGCCGATCGAAGCGGACAGGCTTCAGCAGGTAATCGGCGGCGTCCACCTCGAACGCGTCCGGCGCATAATGCTCGTGCGCGGTCACGAAGACGAGCTCCGGCCTCGGCTCGATGTCGATGCTGGCGGCGGCGCGCAGGCCGTTGCGGCCGGGCATCTGCACATCCATGATGACAAGGTCGGGCGTCAGCTCCCGGATCCGGTCGAGCGCCTCATTGCCGTCGCGCGCCTCGCCGATCACATCGACATCGTCGATATCGCCGAAAAACGTCCGCAGCCGATCCAGCGCCAGTGGTTCGTCGTCGACCAACAGAACCCGCATTCGCCCCTTGCCCTCCCCGGCCATTTCTTTCGGTCACACCGGGCGTTGAGTCAATTCGCGCGGCGGATCGCGGGGGATCAGGATGGTGGCGATGTAGCGGCCGTGCTCGGGTCCGGCATTGAGCGTCGCCGCCCCCCCGTAGATATTCTCCAGCCGCCGCCGCACATTGGCGATGCCGAAGCCGGCACCGGTGGTGCCGCGAAGCATGTCGGCATCCTTCTCGCCAAGCTCGTTGGCGACGGTGATCCGCAGCCCCCCTTCCTCGATCGCAGCGTCGATCTGGATATGCACCGGCTCGCGCGATCGGGCGACGCCGTGCTTCACCGCATTTTCGACGAGCGGCTGGACGAGGAAGCTCGGGATGATGGCGTTGCAGGCGTCGTCCGCGCAATGGACGGTCACGTCGAGCCGGTCGCCGAAGCGGACGCTTTCGATCTGCAGATATTCCTCGGTCAGCGCGAGCTCGTCGTCGAGGCGGGTGAGCCCGGCCGGATCGGCGTTGAGCGAGTTCCTGAGGAAGGTCGACAGCCGCTCGGTCATCGCCTCGGCATCGTCGTTGCGCCGGGTGACGATCAGCGAGGAGATCGAATTGAGCGCGTTGAACAGGAAATGCGGGTTGAGCTGGTAGCGCAGCGCCTGGAGCTGCGCCGCCTGTGCGGCCTTGTCGGCCTGGGCGAGGCGCCGCTCCTGCGCGATCGTGGCGCGGCGGGCATGATTGACGTGGAACAGCACCATGTTCGCGCCGAACACCAGGATGTAGTTCAGCATCGAGGAATAGGCGCGCACGAAATCGGTTGGCAGCGTCTGCCAGGCGGTCGCGACATGATCGCCGATCCAGCCCTGGAAAAGCAGGTCGAGCACCGTGTTGACGGCGGCGGTCGCGATCACGGCGCCAGCGCGCAGCGGCAATCGCATCCAGGCCGGCATCGTCATCGTCACGCGTGAGGCGAGGTACATCAGCATCGCGAGCGCGATCGAATAGAGAAACGTCGAACAATCGATCGCGACTCCGGTCCAATCCTCGCCCTCGTGCCGGCGGATGATCAGCGGCAGGAACATCAAAAGGACGAAGAACCACAGCGCGATCGTCGAGCGCAGGGCTTCCCACCAGCGCGAATAAGCGAGCGATTCTTCCATGCGCCGCGCGATCCTCTGAAACAGGGAGTGATTCTGCCCTCGAAAGCGCGGTCTGTCACGGGCGATCGTCGTCATCCTTCCCGGCTGCCCGGGGCGCTCGCAAGGGCCAAGCCCGGCGTGACGAATGCGAAAGCCGCTGCGACGAATTTGTAAGCTGGCGTTCAGGGTTCGCGGTAGAGCACGCCGCCCTTCATCACCATCCGCACCTGCCGCACCGCATGGATGTCGGCGGTGGGATCGCCGGCAACCGCGACCAGATCGGCCAGCAGGCCCGGCCGGATCGCGCCGCGATCGGCAAGGTGGAAGATCGCGGCATTGCCCGATGTCGCGGCGACCAGCACGGCGGCGGGGCGCATCCCCCAGGCGGCCATCAACTCCATCTCGCGCGCATTCTCCCCGTGCGGGAAGACGCCGACATCGCCGCCGACGCACATCCGCACCCCGGCCGCGAGCGCCGCGGCGAAGCTCGCCCGCTTGGCGCGGATCGACTCCGGCTCGGGCGCCTCACCGTTCCAGCCGCGATAGCGGGCGATCGCATCGGTCGCGGCCAGCGTCGGGCAATAGCCGACATCATGCTCGCGCATCAGGCGGAACACTTCCGGCGTCCCGCCGTCGCCATGTTCGATCGTGTCGATCCCGGCCAGGATCGCGCGGCGCATCCCTTCGGCCGTGCCGGCATGGGCGGCGGTGGTGCGTCCGGCCGAATGGGCCGCCTCGATCGCGGGCCTCAGCTCCTCGGCAAGGAAGGTCGGACGGCTCGGCTCGCCGGGCCGCCAGCGATAGTCGGTGTAGAATTTCACCACGTCGGCGCCGGCGCCGATCTGGTGGCGGACGGTGGCGACGAGATGATCGCCGTCCGATTCCTCGGCGCCGAGCGCGGCCAGCTCGGGGTCGGCAAGCTTCGGCCCATAGGCGCCGGTCGCGACGATCGCCCGGGTCGCGACGATCATCCGCGGGCCGGGAACGATGCCCCGGTCGATCGCGTCGCGAAGTCCGACATCGGCATAGCCGGCTCCTTCCGTGCCGAGATCGCGCTCGGTGGTGAAACCGGCCATCAGCGTGTCGCGCGCCGAGACGGTCGCCCGCGCCACCCGCATCGCGAGCGGCTCGCGAAGCACCTGATCGTCCCAGCTCGTTTCGTTATAGGGATGAAGGAAGATGTGCCCGTGGCCCTCGATCATGCCGGGCATCAGCGTCATCCCGGGAAGGTCGATCACGCGGGCGTCGGCGGGCGCGCGCAGGTCCGGGCCCGCGGCAACGATATGGTCTCCCTCGACAAGCACTTGCCAGCCGGCATGGGGCGCCGGATCGACGCCGTCGAACACCCGCGCCGGGCGAAGCAGGATCGAAGGACCGGCGACCGCCTGCGTCGCGCCCAGGCAGAGCAGAATCAGCGCCAGCAACACGCGCATTGGTACCTCCCGGGCAAAAATGTTATGGGCCGCTCGTCTCCGTCCCACCTATCATTGCGTAGGCTCCGTCTGCCTCATGCACGCAAATGCGACAGACCTCCGGCCGAAGGCAAGGGGAGCTCGATGACCGTATCCGATGCCGCATTGCTGCTTGCGCGATGGCAGTTCGCCTTCACCGTCAGCTTCCATTTCCTGTTTCCCGCCTTCACCATCGGGCTGGCCTCCTATCTCGCCGTGCTCGAAGGGCTGTGGCTGAAGACGAACCAGGACCGCTACCTGAACCTGTTCAGATACTGGCTGAAGATCTTTTCGGTCGTCTTCGCGATGGGCGTGGTCTCCGGAATTGTCCTCTCCTACCAGTTCGGCACCAACTGGTCGGTCTTCTCCGACCGCGCCGGCCCGGTGATCGGCCCGCTCATGGCCTATGAGGTGCTGACCGCCTTCTTCCTCGAGGCCGGGTTCCTGGGCGTCATGCTGTTCGGCATGGACAAGGTGGGACGCGGCCTGCATTTCGCCGCGACCTGCCTGGTCGCGGTCGGCACCTGCATTTCCGCCTTCTGGATCCTCTCGGCCAACAGCTGGATGCAGACGCCGGCGGGCTGGGCGATGAACGGTGAGGGCCAGTTCGTCCCGGTCGACTGGCTCGCCGTGATCTTCAATCCCAGCTTCCCCTATCGGCTCGTCCACACGGTGATCGCCGCCTATCTCACCACCGCCCTGGCGGTCGGCGGCGTGGCTGCCTGGCACCTGCTGAGGGGCCGCGCGACGGCGGAGGTGAAGACGATGTTCTCGATGGCCATGTGGATGGCCGCGATCGTCACCCCGATCCAGATTCTCGCCGGCGACCAGCAGGGGCTCAACACGCTCGAGCACCAGCCCGCCAAGATCGCCGCGATGGAGGGGCATTATCAAAGCCACCTGTCGGGCGCGCCGCTGATCCTGTTCGGTATCCCCGACGACCGCGACCAGCAGATGCGCGCCGCGGTCGAGATTCCGCGGCTCGGCTCGCTGATCCTGCGGCACGATGCGAACGCGCCGATCGTCGGCCTCGATGCCTTCCCGCCGCGCGACCGGCCCTCGGTCGGCATTCTTTTCTGGTCCTTCCGGCTGATGGTCGGGCTCGGCGTGCTGATGCTCGCGCTCGGAATCTGGAGCTTCATCGCCCGCTGGCGGCGCCGGCTCTACGAATGGCGCTGGCTGCATCGCTTCGCGCTGCTGATGGGACCCTCGGGCTTCGTCGCGGTCATCGCCGGCTGGGTGACGACCGAGGTCGGCCGCCAGCCCTTCGTCGTCTATCACCTGCTGAGGACGGAAGAGGCCGTCTCGCCGATCGCGGCGCCCGGCGTCACCGGATCGCTGATCGCCTTCGTGCTCGTCTATTGCGCCGTGTTCTCCATGGGTATTTTCTACCTCCTGCGGCTGATGGCGCATCCGCCGGCGGCGCTGGAGCCCGGGGTCGCGGAGATCCCGGTCCGCACGGCCGGCATCACCCCCGCGCCGGCGCTCGAGCGGCCAGACGAGGAGGCACGCTGATGGACCTCACTGTGATCTGGGCGATCATCATCGCCGTCGCGGTCGCGATGTACGTCTTCATGGACGGCTTCGATCTCGGCATCGGCATCCTCTTCCCTCAATTCCCGGTCGGACGCGAACGCGACCAGGCGATGAACGCGATCGCCCCGGTGTGGGACGGCAACGAGACCTGGCTGGTGATGGGCGGCGGCGGGCTGCTGGCGGCCTTTCCATTGGCTTATGCGATCGTGCTGCCGGCGCTTTACGCGCCGCTGATCGCGATGCTGCTCGGCCTCGTCTTCCGCGGCGTCGCCTTCGAATTCCGCTGGCGCGACGAGGGCCATCGCAAATTTTGGGACGCCGGCTTCTTTTTCGGCTCGCTCGTCGCGACGCTGGCGCAGGGGATCACGCTCGGCGCGCTCCTGCAGGGCATCCATATCGAAGGCCGCGCTTATGCCGGCGGCTGGTGGGACTGGCTGACTCCGTTCAGCCTGCTGACCGGACTCAGCCTCACCGTCGCTTATGCGCTGCTCGGCGCGACCTGGCTGATCTGGAAAACGGAAGGGGCGTTGCACGATCAGGTGCGTCGGATGGCCTCGTGGCTTTTCCCGGCCTTCCTGATCCTGGTCGGCGCGGTCAGCCTCGCGACCCCCTATCTCGAGCAGCAATATTATGCGCGCTGGTTCCAGATGCCGGGGTTGATGGTGACGGCGCTCATGCCGTTCCTGTTCGGCGGCGTCGCACTGGTCGGCTGGGAGGGCGTGCGGCGCGGACGGGACTTCCTCGCTTTCGTCTGCACGCTGGTCCTGTTCGCGCTGACCCTGGTCGGCCTCGGCATCTCGATCTGGCCGGACGTGATCCCGGGCCGCGTCACCATCTGGGAAGCCGCCGCGCCGCCGGCCAGCCAGATATTCATGCTGATCGGCGCGGTGGTGCTGATCCCGCTCATCCTCGCCTACACCGCCTGGTCCTACTGGGTGTTTCGCGGCAAGGTCGGCGAGGATGGGTATCACTAGGGGCCGGGCGACGCGTCGCCCGGTACCTCAGCCGCGCGGCTTCGGCTCCCACAATTCGATCAAATTGCCCTCCGGATCGTGGATGTGGGCAAAACGGCCGACGCCGTCCATATCTTCCTCGCGGGTGATCTCGATGCCGGCGGCGCGAAGATCGGCGACGAGGGCGTCAAGGCCATCGACGCGCAGATTGACCATCGCCGTGCGGTCGGCGGGGAAATAGTCGGTGTCGTGCTTGAACGGTTCGAACACCATCGGGCCGCCGGCGGTGAACCACACCCATTCGTTCGACCGGCCCGACTCGTCCGTCCCGCAGCCGCCGCCGACGCCGAGATGCGCCTTGTACCAGGCCTTGAGCGCGGGCGGGTCCTTCGCGCGGAAGAAATATCCGCCCATTCCGATGACTGGCATGTCGCCCCCCTTTCGAACCACGCCAGTCTATCCTGAATCGTCCGCCTGGCCTATCGCCTTCGCGGCCTGCGGCCCGGTGGACGGCCTTGCCGCCACCCGCCGCCTTCGATAGGCGCGACCAGAGAGGACCCGGCCGATGAACGATGGCGATGCGCCTTTCCACGCCCATGTCTATTTTTCCGCCGGGGAGCGCGCGGCGGCGGCCAGTCTGCGCGAGTCGTTCCAGCGCCTTGCCGGGAACGACGGGGAGCGCCGCATCCTCTTCGTCGGGCGCATGGTCGATCGCCCCGTCGGACCCCATCCGATCCCGCAGTTCGAGATTCACTTCCCGCAGCGCACGCTCGTGCCGGTGATCGACGCGATCGAGGCGAGCGGGCTTCGCGCGCTGATCCACCCGCTCACCGACGACGATGTCGCCGATCACACGACATTGGCGCGCTGGATCGGCGCGCCGCTGGAACTCGACATCTCGGTCCTCGATCCGCCCGGCTTCAACAAGGGCGTCGCCCGGTTCGGCAGCAGCGATTTCTAGTCCCGGGGTGACGGCTCCGCAGCGACGCCCTATCTGGCCGCCATGGCAGCACCTGTTCTCGCTTATGAAAATCTCGGCCTCGTCCAGGGGGCCGGCTGGCTCTTCCGCCATCTCGACCTGTTCGTCGGCGCGCGCGACCGGCTCGCGCTGATCGGGCGCAACGGCGCGGGCAAGACGACCTTGCTCAAATGCCTCGCCGACCTCATCGAAACCGATGAGGGGCGGCGCACGATCCAGCCCGGCACCAAGGTCGTGCTCCTGGAACAGGATCCGGACGTGACGCGCTTTGCGACGCTTCGCGATTTCGCCCTGTCGGGGCCGGCGGCGGCGCACGAAGTCGAGGCGATCGCCGATCAGATCGGGCTCGATCTCTCGCGTGAGGCGAAGACCGCGTCGGGCGGCGAACGCCGCCGCGCGGCGATCGCGCGCGCGCTGGCGGCAGAGCCGGACGTGCTTCTGCTCGACGAGCCGACCAACCATCTCGATCTCGCCGGCATCGAATGGCTGGAGGACTGGCTCGGCCGCTATACCGGCGCGTTCATCGTCATCAGCCACGATCGCACCTTTCTCACCCGCCTCACCCGCTCGACCTTCTGGCTCGATCGCGGGCAGCTGCGGCGCGCCGAGGTCGGCTATGGCGGGTTCGAGGCATGGACCGAGCGGGTCTATGAAGAAGAGGCGCGCGCCGCCGAAAAGCTCGACGCGAAGCTGAAGCTGGAGCTGCACTGGCTCCAGCGCGGCGTGACCGCGCGGCGCCGGCGCAACCAGGGGCGGCTCGCGAAACTGCACGAAATGCGCGCGGCCCGCGCCGCGATGCTCGGCCCTGCCGGGACGGCCAAGCTCGCGGTCGAGAATGACGACGTGCGCACCAAGATGGTGATCGAGGCGGATCAGGTGACCAAGAGATTTGGTGACCGCACGATCATCCGGGATTTCACGCTGCGGATCCAGCGCGGCGACCGGATCGGCGTCGTCGGCGCCAACGGCACGGGAAAGACGACCCTGCTCAAGCTGCTGACCGGCGAGATCGCGCCCGATGAAGGCACGGTCACGCGCGCCAGGACCCTGTCCGGCGTGATGATCGACCAGCAAAGGAAGCTGCTCGATCCCGACAAGCGCGTTCGCGACATTCTCGCCGACGGCGGCGACTGGATCGAGGTGCGCGGCCACAAGAAGCATGTGCAGGGCTATCTCAAGGAATTCCTGTTCGATCCGAACCTGGTGGATGCAAAGGTCGGCAGCCTGTCGGGCGGCGAGCGATCGCGCCTGCTGCTCGCGCGCGAGTTCGCGCGGCGATCGAACCTGCTGGTGCTCGACGAGCCGACCAACGATCTCGACATGGAGACGCTCGATCTGCTGCAGGAGGTGATCGCCGATTATGAAGGCACCGTCCTCATCGTCAGCCACGATCGCGACTTTCTCGACCGGACGGTGACGATCACGCTCGGCCTCGATGGATCGGGCAAGGTCGACATCGTCGCCGGCGGCTATGAGGATTGGGAACGGAAAAGGAAGCGGCCCGGCCAGTCTCGCTCGCCCCGAGCACAGTCGAGGGGCGTTCGCGATGAACCCGTGCCGGCGTCCCCTGACGTCGCTCGGGACCAGCGACCGCCGGCGCGAAAAAAGCTGTCCTACAAGGATCAGCGCGATCTCGATCTCCTGCCCGGACGGATCGAGGAACTGGAGGCGGCGATCGCGCGCGATGAGGCGGCGCTGTCCGATCCGACGCTTTACGCGCGTGATCCCAAGCTGTTCGAAGCGCTGACCAATTCGATCGCCGCCGCCCGCGCCGAACGCGACGAGGCCGAGACGCGCTGGCTGGAGCTGGCGGAGCAGGCCGAGGCCCTGGCGGGTTGACGCGCGCGGACCGGCGGCGCAGCTAGCGTGCCGGTTCCTGGGAGGGTTTCATCGATGATTGGATTGCTTACGCGTGCGGCGCCGGCCGCACTGGCCATCGCCTTTCTCGGCGGCGTCGCCTCGGCGCAGACGCCGGCCCCCGCCGCGCCGGCCGCGTCCGCATCGCAGGTCGCCCCGATCGTCTATCGCACGCGCACGCTCGCCAACGGCCTTCGGGTCTATTCGATTCGCGACGCGAACACGTCGAACGTGTCGGTGCAGGTCTGGTACGATGTCGGATCGAAGGACGATCCGCGCGGACGTTCCGGCTTCGCCCACCTCTTCGAGCATCTGATGTTCAAGGCGACCCGCAACCTGCCGGCGGAGAGCTTCGATCGGATGACCGAGGATGTCGGCGGCTACAACAACGCGTCGACCAATGACGATTACACCAATTATTACGAGGTCGTCCCCGCCAACCATCTCCAGACCCTGCTGTGGGCGGAGGCCGAGCGCATGAGCGGGCTCGTCATCGATCCGGCGAGCTTCGCGTCCGAGCGGGACGTGGTGAAGGAGGAATTGCGCAGCCGCGTCCTCGCCCAGCCCTACGGCCGGCTCTTCTATCTCTATCTGCCGATGGTCTCCTATGACGTGCATCCCTATGCCCGTTCGGGCATCGGCAGCATCGAGGATCTCGATTCGGCGACGATCGACGATGTGCGCGCCTTCCACCAGGTCTATTACCGGCCCGACAATGCGGTGCTGTTCGTCGCCGGCAATTTCGACGATGCCCAGCTCGACCGCTGGATCGATCAATATTTCGGCCCGATCGCGCGCCCGACCACGCAAATCCCCCGCGTGACCGTGCAGGAACCTCCGCGAACCACGCCGCGCCACTACACCGTCTACCAACCCAACACGCCGTTGCCGGCGGTCGCCATCACCTATCCGGCGCCCGCCGCGAACGATCCCGATTCCGCGGCGATGGAGGTGCTCGACGGGATCGTCTCGACCGGCGACAGCTCGCGCCTGCACGACACGCTCGTCTATCGCGACCGGATCGCGGCGCAGGCGAGCTCGTCGCTCGATACCAAGCAGGGACGCGGCGTCTTCGCGGTCTATGCGATCCTGGCCCAGGGCCAGTCGCCCGATGCGGGGGAGGCCGGGCTTCGGCGCGAGATCGCGCGGATGCGCGACCAGCCGGTGACGGCGGCAGAACTGAGCGAAGCCAAGAACGAGCTCATCAATGCCGCGCTTCGCGAGCGCGAGACCGCCGAGGGCCAGGCCTCGACCCTTGCCGAAGCGGTGGTCGTCGCCGGCGATGCGGGCGCGGCCGACCGGCGGCTCGCCCGGATCGCCGCGGTGACGCCTGCGGATATCCAGCGGGTTGCGCGGCGCTGGCTGAACGACAACGCATCGGCCGCGATCCACTATCTGGCGGCCGAAGCGCGTCCTGAGGGCGCCGCGGCCGATCAGATCGCCGTTCCTGCAACGGTGCAGACCGCAGTGCTGACGCCGCCGGCGCATCTCGACGTCGTCGAGCCTGCGCCCGAGGCAGAGCGCGTCCAGCCGCCCGCGCCGGCCCCCGCGGTCGTGCAGGCGATGCCGGTGCCGGTCACCAGCCGGCTCGCCAATGGCTTGCAGGTGGTGACGGTGCCGCGCCATGAGGTGCCGCTGGTTACGGCCGCGCTGATTGCGCGGGGAGGCGGCTCGTCTGCTGACGCCGCCGATCGCGCCGGAACCGCCGGGCTCACCGCCTCGCTGCTGACCGAAGGAACCGCGACTCGTTCGGCGACCGAAGTCCATCGCGCCGCGGAATCGCTCGGCTCCTCGCTTTCGAGCGCTGCCGGGTGGGATGGCGCCACGCTGTCGGTCACGGTGCAGACCGGCGAGCTTGATCCGGCGCTCGGCCTCATGGCCGACGTTGCCCAGCATCCGGCGCTCGCGGCGGACGAGCTGGACCGCCAGCGCGCGCTCGCCATCGACAGCGTCAATGTCGCCATGCACAGCCCGGCGGCGGTGGCGCGCATGGCGTCGGCCCGTCTCGTCTATGGCGCGGCGCCCTACGGCCACCCCGCCGGCGGCACGGCGCGCTCGCTGGCGGCGATCACCCGGGAAGACATCCAGAACGCCTATCGCAGCGCCTGGACTCCCGCCGGCACGACCCTGATTCTCAGCGGCGACATCGAGCCGGCGCAGGCCCGCGCGCTTGCCGAACGCTATTTCGGAAGCTGGACCGGGGCAGCCCCTTCGCCCGCCCCGGCTGCGCCCGCGCCGGCCGCGAGCGACGCGGCGAACATCGTCGTCATCGACATGCCGGGATCGGGCCAGGCGGCGGTCGCGGTGACCCGCAACACCATCGCCCGCAACGATCCAGGTTTCTATCGCGCCCTCGTCGCCAATGCGGTGCTCGGCGGCGGTTACAGCGCGCGGTTGAACCAGGAGATCCGCATCCGCAGGGGCCTCTCCTACGGCTCCGGAAGCTCGATCGATGCGCGCCGCGCGCCGGGGCCATTCTCGGCCCTGACGCAGACTCGCAACGATGCGGCCGCCGAGGTGCTCGGGCTGACGCTCGCCGAAATGCAGCGGCTCGGCGCCCAGCCGGTCCCGGCCGCCGAGCTCGACGCGCGCCGGGCCTCGCTGCTGGGCGATTTCGGCCGCGACGCCGAAACAACCTCGGGCATCGCCAGCACCATCGCCTCCTATGTCCTGCGCGATGTCAGCCCCGAGGAAATCGGTCGCTACCAGCAGGCCGTGCTCGCGATCACGCCGGCGGACGCGCAGGCGGCGGCGAGGGACCTGCTCTCGCCCGCCGGCGCGACGATCGTCATCGTCGGCGAGGCGTCGCAGTTCCTGCCCGCCTTGCAGCGCGATCATCCCAACGTGACGGTGATCCCGCTTGGCGAGCTGAACCTGGATTCAGCGACGCTGCGCTGAGGCAGATCGGGGTCGGATCGAATCGCGAGGATCGATCCGGCCTCTTCTCGTCCGGACGCTAGCCCCGGCGGGCCTGTTCCAGCCGGCTGCGGATCGCGGCGTCCGAAGGGGCGCCGCGCGCCGCCTGCTGCAACAGGACGAGGCCGCGGGCGCGGTCCACGCCGCTCTTGAACAGGATCCAGCCGAGCGTGTCCGCCGTCGCGGGATTGTCGCGGTCGAGCGACCACGCCCGCCGAGCGAGCGGGATTGCGCGCCCATAATCGCCCTGCTCGGAATAGGCCCAGGCGAGATTGTTGAGGATGGTCGCGTCGTTGTTGCCGATCCGGACGCGCAGCGTCTCATAAACGCGCGCCGCGTTGGCCCAGTCCCCGGCCTGCATCAACCGGCCGGCGCGCAGCGTCAGTGCGGGAATGTTCTGCGGATTTTCGCGCAGGAACAGCGCAAGCACCTGATCGGCGGCGGCAGCCTGGCCGGACCGCTGCAGCGCCTCGATCAGGCGCAGCGCGACCGGCTCGGTGAATTCGAGATTGGCTGCGCGGCGATATTGCTCGGCGGCGCCCGCGAAGTCGCCCTGCGTTCCAAGCGCGTCGCCGAGCAGGATGGCAGGTTCCGGCGCGCCCGGATTGGCGGCGGCGAGCCGCCGCGCGCGCGCCAGCGCCTCCCCGCCGAGCCCTCGGGCGAGCAGCGCCGACACCAGCCGGACCTGCGTGGGGCCATTGTCGGGATCGTGTTCTGCCGCCGCGCGGACGGCCGCGAACTCCTCGTCGCTCAGCGGCTGCAGCGCGGCGAGGGAGCCCTGCTGCGGCATCGCCGCCCGGGCGAGGTAACGCGCCGCGCCCGCCGCGTCGCCGGATCGCGCGAGCGCCTGGCCGATCAGGGTCAGGCTATAGCTGTCCGCGTCGGCGAGGTCGGCGATCGGCCGCAGGGCGGCGATCGTCCCCGCCGCATCGCCGGAGCGCCACCGTGCGAGCGCGAGCAGGCGGCGGGCCTTGCGGTTGCCGGGCTGATTGCTGATGAGCTGGCCGAGCCGGTCGGCGGCCTGGCTGTCATTGCCGAGGCCGAGATCGATCACGCTGGCGAGCAGCTGGCCCGCTGGCGCGCCTTCGAACGCACCGTTGGTGCGCGCGTAAAGATCGCGCGCCAATGTCCAATCGCGGGCGCGCGCGGCGAGCACGGCCTGGAGATAATAAGCGGTGGCGTTGCCGCCGGTCAGCTGGTGCGCCTGGCGTGCGTCGGCCAGCATGTCGCGCATCCGCCCCATGTCGCCATAGGTCGCCGCGCGATCCAGCAGGGCGGCGAGATTGTTGCGATCGATCTCGAGCGTACGGTCGAACCAGGGCAAGGCGGCGGCGAGCCCGTACTGGCTTCGGGTCAGCTCGCCGCGAAGCACCAGGGCATCGGTGTTGCGCGGTTTCAGCGCGACGGCGCGGTCCGCCGCCTGGAGCGCGCCGGCAAGGTCTCCGTTGGCGCGGCGAAAACGCGCGAGATCGGTCCAAACGGCGCTGTCCTCGGGAGCGAGGGCAAGCGCGCGGTTGAACTGGATGAGGGCGTTCGCACCGTCGCCGAGCGCCTGATAGGCGCGGCCCATGATCCGCGCCGCCGCCGCGCCGAAGGCCGGGGCTGCGCCGGCCGCCTCGCCGATCGCAGCGCGGGGATCGCCCTGAAGCAGCTTCGCCTCCGCGAGCAGATGCGCGGTCTCGGCCGCCGGCGCGCCGTTCTGCCGGGCTCGGGCGATCTCGGCCTCCGCGCCGACACCGTCGCCGGCGGCAAGATCGATCCGGGCGAGCACGATCCGGGCCGCGCGATCGCCCGGATCGAGCTGGAGCGCGTTCATGATCTCCACCTTCGCGGTCGACATGTCGCCGGATTCGAACGCCGCCAGCCCGCGCTGATACGGCGTCCCCGCCCGCCCGGAGCAGGCGGCCAGCAGGATCAGCAACGCAAGGAGGGCGCGCTGCCTCAAGGCTGGAGTCCATATTGCTTGAGCAGGTCGTAGAGGGTCGGCCGGCTGATCCCGAGCAGCTTCGCTGCGCCGGAGATATTGCCCTCGGTCTGGGCGAGCGCCTTGCGGATCGCGCGGCGATCCGCCTCCTCCCGCGCCGTCTTCAGGTTGACCGGCAGGGCGTCCATCGCCTCGGCCGGCAGATCGAGATCCTCGGCGGTGACGAGCTTCCCGTCGGCCATGATCACCGCGCGCTTGAGGCGGTTTTCGAGCTCGCGGATGTTGCCGGGCCAGCCCCACGCCTCGATCGCCGCCAGCGCGCCCGGCGCGAATCCCTTCACCGCCGGGTTCATCTCGCGCGCGAAGCGGCCGAGGAAATGCTTGGCCAGCAAGGCGGCGTCGCCGTGGCGCTCGGCAAGGCTCGGAATCCTGACGACGATCTCCGCGAGGCGATAATAGAGATCGTCGCGGAACGTGCCCGCCGCGATCATCGCGTCGAGATCCTGATGGGTCGCGCATACGATGCGGGTGTCGACCGCGATCGGCTTGCGACCGCCGATCCGCTCGATCACCCGTTCCTGCAGGAATCGCAGCAGCTTGACCTGAAGCGGCAGCGGAATGTCGCCGACCTCGTCGAGGAACAATGTCCCGCCATGGGCGAGCTCGATCTTGCCCTCGGTCGTCTTGATCGCGCCGGTGAAAGCGCCCTTTTCATAGCCGAACAACTCGGCCTCGAGCAGGTTTTCGGGGATCGCCGCGCAATTGATCGCGACGAAGCCGCCGCCGCGCCGCCGGCTCGCCTCGTGGAGGCCGCGGGCGAGCAGTTCCTTGCCGGTCCCGCTCGCGCCGAGCAGCATGACCGAAACGTCGGTATTGGCGACGCGCTCGATCGTGCGGGCGACCTTCAGCATCTCCGGCGCCGCCGTCACCATCGTGCCGAGCACGGTGCGGTCCTCGCCGACCCGGCTTTCCAGACGCCGGTTCTCGCTCTCGATGCCGTGAAGCTGGAATGCGCGGCGGACGATGAGGCCGAGCTGATCGATGTCGACCGGCTTCTGGTAGAAATCATAGGCGCCCGACGCGATCGCCCGAAGCGCGCTTTCCCGCGCGCCGTGGCCGGAGGCGACGATCACCTTGGTCTCGGGCTTCAGCGACAGGATCGTCTCGAGCGCGGCGAAGCCCTCGCTCACGCCGTCGGGATCGGGCGGCAGGCCAAGATCGAGCGTGACGACCGCCGGCTCGGCCGCGCGCACGATATCGAGCGCGCCGGCGCGGTCGGCGGCGACCAGCACCTCATAATCGTCATAGGCCCAGCGCAGCTGGCGCTGGAGGCCTTCATCGTCCTCGACGATCAGGAGCTTTGGCTTGACGGGCATGTTCATGCGCGCATCCGTTCATAATAAAGCGGGGATTGGCTGGCGGCGCCGGGCAGGATCAGGGTGAACCTCGTTCCTTCGCCGACGACGCTGTCGACCTCGATCCGGCCGCCCATGGCGTGGATGAGCTCGCGGGCCTCATAGGCGCCGATTCCGAAGCCGGTCTCCTTGGTCGAGGCGAAGGGCTGGAACAGCCGATGGGCGACGAAATCCGGCGCCATCCCGCAGCCGTGATCGGCCACCTCGATCGCGACGTCGCCGCCGCTTTCATAGGCGCGAAGCTCGATCGGCTGGTCCGGCCCGCTCGCGTCGATCGCGTTCTGGACGAGGTGGGACAACGCCTGCTCCAGCCCCGCCGGCCCCGCCATCGCCGCGAGATGGACATCGCCCTCGATTCGGAACGCGCGGGTCCGGCGGCGCGGGCCAGCCACCGTCTCGATCACGTCCATCACCCGGATCGCCCGCGCCGGATCGGCCTCGCGCGCGGCGCCTGGGGAGAGGCGGGCGAGCAGATCGTTCATCTTGCGGACCGAAGCCTGGAGCGTCGCGATCATGTCGGCGCGGAAGTCCGGATTGTCGGCATGTCGCTCGGCATTGCGGGCGACGAGGGAGAGCTGGCTGACCAGATTCTTGATGTCGTGCATGATGAAGGCGAAGCGCCGGTTGAATTCGTCGAATCGCCGCGCGTCGGCCAGCGCCTGCTGCCCGCGCGCTTCGGCGATATAGCTCGCCGCCTGGATACCGGCGGTGCGAAAGAGATCGAAATCCTCCCAGTCGAGCGGGCGCCGGTGCGGCGGATGTTCGAGGAGGACGAGGCCGAGGAGCCGCCCGGAATGGATCAGCGGAACGCCCGCCCAGGCACCGGCTTCGGCGAGCCAGGCGGGCACCGGCGGATCGTTCTCGCGTCCGCGCGGCGCGCTGAAATCGATCACATAGGCGTCGGCTTCGACATGACGGATGAGGTCGGCGCCGTCGTCGCCCACCGGCGCAAGGCGAAGGGCGGAGTTCCAGCGCGGCCCCGGGGTCAGCCGCCGGCCGTCGGTGAGCAGCATGACGCCGCCGGGCGCGCCGCCGATGTCGGCAATCGCCTTCACCACCCGCTCCTCGAGCGTCGCATCGCCGTCCCCCTGCCGGCCGACCGTGTCGGTGAAACGAAGCCATTCCTCGCGATAGTCGTAGCGATGTTCGAAGACGTGCTTGGCCAGCATCACGCCGAGCCACCCGCGGGCCCGCGCCGATGGGAGAAGGATCAGCGCCGCAAGCGTCATCGCCGCGACCAGGCCGATCTGGGCGGCCCGCGCCCAATCGCCGCCGACGATCTCCAGCGCGCGCGCCGCCGACATCATCACGATGAGGTAGGAGAGGATCGCCACCACCGAGACCGACTGGAAGGTCGCGGCGCGCGACAGCTGCACCTTCCAGCGCGGATTATCGCGCAGCCCCAGCGCGAACAGCGGGGCGAGCAGCGCCGCGATCAGCCCGCGCAGGGCGAACAGGCCGGCGGTCTCGCCATGCATGAAATAGGCGACGGTGTAGAGATGAAGGTCGAAGGCCCACATCGCGGCAAGCGCGAGCATCGGATAGCGAAGCTGCCCGCGCGAGGCCGGGGCCGCCTGGCCGTAGAGGTTGTGGACCAGGATCAGCGCGCCCGACGCGATGGTGAGGCCGAGCACCTGGGCTGTCGCGGTCAGCGCCGCAAAAGCCGTCGGAAGATTGCGGAATCCGGGAATGATGCCGCCGACGACGATCTGGAGCCCGATGACGGCCGCCACGGCCGCATAGACGGCCTTGACCCCTCCGCGGCTCTCCTCGCCCTCCTCGGCTGGCATCAGGCCGTACATGAAGGCGAGGAAGGCGAGATTGCGGCCGCTTTCCGCGAGCCGGGACAAGAGATCGTAGGGACCGAGCAGGCCGGCGAAGATCGCCCAGACCGCGAGCACCGCGAACGCCGTGATCAGCGGCCGGCTCGCCGCATCGCCGTTCCAGCGGCGCAGCTGGACGATCGCGAGCGCGCCGTAGAGCAGCGCGGCGAGCATGTGGCTCCACAGGCCGAGCAGCGCCGTCATCAGCGCGCGCCCTCCGGCCACAGGATCACGCGCGCGGTCTGCAGCAGGATCAGCAGATCGAGGAAAGGCGTGTAGTTCTTGGCGTAATAGAGATCATATTCCAGCTTCTCGCGCGCATCCTCGATCGACGCGCCATAGGGATAGTTGATCTGCGCCCAGCCGGTGATCCCGGGCTTCACGACATGGCGCTCGGCATAATAAGGCAGGCGCGCCTCGAGATCGGCGACGAACTGGGGGCGCTCGGGCCGCGGGCCGACGAAGCTCATCTCGCCCTTGAGCACGCTCCACGCCTGGGGCAGCTCGTCGATGCGGACCTTGCGGATGAAGCGGCCGACGCGGGTCACCCGGGGATCGTCCTTCTGCGCCCACACCGCCTTGCCGCCCACTTCGGCATCGGTCCGCATGGAGCGCAGCTTGATGACCTCGAACGTCTCGCCATAGAGGCCGACCCGGCGCTGCCGGTAAAAGGCCGGGCCCCTGCTCTCCAGCTTCACCGCGATCGCCGTCGCGGCGATGACCGGCCAGGTGAGCGCGAGGATCATCACGCTCACCGTGATGTCGAACAATCGCTTCGCCATCCCGGAGAGGCGCCGCCCGGCCGAAAATCCGTCGGAGAAGATCAGCCAGGAGGGATTGAGGCTGTCGAGATCGACGCGGCCGGTCTCGCGTTCGAGGAAGGTCGAGAAATCGTTGACTTCGACGCCCGTCGTCTTGACCCTCAGCAGATCGGCGAGCGGGAGGGCATTGCGCCGCTCCTCGAGCGCCAGCACCACTTCGCTCGCGCCGATCCGCTCGAGATGGCGCGGAAGGCTCTCGATCGCGGCGCGGTTGACGGCCCCCTCAACCGCGCTTGGGCCGTCGTTCATGCCGACGAAGCCGACGACGGTGAAGCCGGCGCCAGGCCGGCGCGCAAGCTCCTGGATCCGCGCCGCGCGCGGCCCGGCGCCGAGCACCAGCACCCCGCGCCGGAAGCGGGGCCCACCCAGCCAGTCGCGAAGCGCGGCGCGCGCCGCGATCATCGCCGTGAGCGCAAGGCCGGTGGCGTAGAGCAGGCTGGATCGCCAGAAGGCGACCGGCGGGAAGGCGAAGAAGACGAGGCTGAGCAGCAGGATCCCGAACGCCGTCGCGACGATGATCCGCGCGGTGGCGAAGCGGACCGAATGGAGCGCCTGCGCGCCATAGACGCCGACCGCCACCATCGCGCCCTGCAGGGCCGCCGCGAAAGCGATCATGTTCGGAATGCGATCGACCACCGAGCCGCGCGCGAGGCCGACCTGCCAGAGGCGCAGCGTCCAGCCCGCCTCGGCGCCGGCGAGCAGCAGCACAAGGTCCATCGTCCCCAGCAGCAGCACCGCATAGGGCACATAATGTTTGAACAGCCGGATCACGCGTCAGCGCCTCCGGCCGTTCCCAGGAATGTCAAAGCCTCCGACACATCGGGGAGTGTCGGAGAAATTGACAAAGAAAGCGTGAAGGCGGGGGCTCGGTGCCCGCCGGGCGGCCGCCTATTGCGCTTCCGCGATCGAATCCGGGGTCACCCGCCAGGTCCGCCCGCCGGAGGTCACCAGCAGCGGATGCCCCGTCCAGGCGGCGAGGAAGACGTGAATCTCGTTCGGCAGCTGATCGTCCGGGCCGCTGGCCGGAAGCGGCGAAGGCGCCGTGCCCGCAGGGGTCGCCGGCGGAACCAGGGCGACGCAGGCGCCGTAGCTTTGCACCTCCGCGATGTGGCCGTCGCGGTCAACGCGCGACCGGAAGTGGCCGCCGAGCGGGAAATGGCCGCGCGGCACAGCCGGGCTCATCTGATAGACGTCGATCGGCGCGTCGGGCGCTTCGGGCGGGATCACGAGGACGTTGAAGTCCTGGCCGGTGCAGGGATGGTTGCTCAATCCGTCGGTTGCGGCCCGCGCGGCGGCCATGCGGGCCTGGAGCGCCGTTAGCGCAGGGCGCTCGGCTGGATCGAGGAACGTCTCGCGCGAGACGGCGCGCGCGCCGAGAACGCTGACGCGATAGACCGCCTTCGGGCCGGCTTCAGCGGCGGCATAGAAGGTGACGAGCATTGCGTTGCCCTGCGGCTCCGCGATCCAGCCGGCGATGCCGGCCCCGTCCGGATCGGGCACATGGGCCAGCATGTCCTGGCTGCCGACCAGGCCGGCGCGGGCGATCGCGATCATCGCCTGTCCGCGCGCAACGGTGCGCGCGATCTGCTGATTCTGTTCAGGATCGAGCTCGGCACCGGGATGGCGCAGATAGGTCGGAAGGATCGGCGGATGCGCCTCGGGCGGCGTCGCCGCGGCGGCCTCGGCCGGTTCCGGTGCGGGCGCGGACTCCCCCGCAACCGGCGCCGCCTCGTCCGCTGCGGAAGGATCGGGCGCGGGCGGCTGATCGTCGGCCGCGGGGGCCGCCGGCGGCGCCGGCGCGGCCTCGTCGCCGGCAGGCGGATCCTGCGCGTCCTGGAGGTCGTTCACCGTCTGGTTGAGATCGGTCAAACCGGACGTCGTGCCGGACTGGCCGGCGGTCGCGGGCGCCGGATCGGGCGGCGCATCCTGGGCGCTGGCGGAAGCCGCGGCAGCGGCGGCGAGAAGCAGGATCGTGAGACGCATGGCACGGACCTCGTCAATCGGTCCGTGCGGCATGGACCGGCGGGCGGCCGCGATCAAGCCGCCGCCCGCCGAGCCGCATTCAAAGCGCGATGGCGACCGTCTTGAGCTCGGTATAGGCTTCGATGCCGTAGCGCCCGCTCTCGCGGCCGAAGCCGGATTGCTTGAAGCCGCCGAAGGGCAGGGACGTGTCGGCTGCCGAGGAGGTGTTGCCCCACACCATGCCCGCCTTGAGCTTGGCGGCGAGCTTGTGCATCGCGGAGACGTCGCGGGTCCAGATCGACGCGGCGAGGCCATAGGGCGTGTCGTTGGCCGCCTTCGCGACCTCGTCGAGATCGTCGTAGCGCTGCGCCGCGAGCACCGGGCCGAAAATCTCCTCGCGCACCACCTTCATGTTCGGGTTCACGTCGACGAGGACGGTCGGGTTGACGAAATAGCCGTCACCCCCCGGTGTATCGCCGCCGGTCAGGACGCTCGCACCCTCCTTGCGGCCCGCCTCGATATAGGAAAGCACGCGATCGTGCTGCTCGGTGGAAACGAGCGGGCCCATCGTCGTGTCCGCGGCAAGGCTGGGGCCAACCTTCAGCTTGCGGGCATTCTCCGCGACCGCCTCGAGCAGATCGTCGAAAATGTCGCGATGCGCGAACAGGCGAGACCCCGCGATGCAGACCTGGCCGGCATTGGAGAAGATCGATCGCGCTGCGCCCGCCGCCGTCTTGGTGATGTCGATGTCGGGGAGCACGATGACCGGCGATTTGCCGCCAAGCTCAAGCGTCACGCGCTTCAGCGTCTCGGTCGCGTTGCGATTGATGATCTTGCCGACCTCGGTCGATCCGGTGAAGGCGACCTTGTCGACCTCGGGATGACGGACCATTCGATCGCCCGCCGTCTCGCCATTGCCGGTGATGATGTTGAGCACGCCGGCGGGGATGCCCGCTTCGGCGACCAGATCGGCGAGCCGCAGCGCGGTGAGCGGCGTCTGCTCGGCCGGCTTCAGCACGATCGTGCAGCCGGCGGCGAGCGCGGGCGCGATCTTCTGCACCGCCATCATCAGCGGGAAATTCCACGGGACGATCTGCGCGCACACGCCGATCGGCTCGCGGCGGACATAGGCGTGGACCGATCCGGTCGGCAGGCCCGACGGCTCGATATGCTCGCCGCTGAGCTTGGTCGCCCAGCCGGCCATGTAGCGGAGCGTCTGGACCGAGCGCGGCAGATCATAGCCCTGGCTGGCGCTGCGCGGCTTGCCGTTGTCGATCGATTCAAGCTCGGCGAGCTCGGGGATGTTCGCCTCGATCAGGTCGGCGAGCTTCTCGATGATGCGCTGGCGGGCATAAGGGGCGAGACCGGACCAGCGCCCGTCGTCGAAGGCGCGGCGCGCGGCGGCGACGGCGCGGTCGACATCGGCGTCGGACGCATCGGCGACCCGCGCGATTTCCCGACCGGTCGACGGATCGAAGACCGCGATCGTCCGATCATGGCTGGAATCCACCCATTCGCCGTCGATGAACAGCTTGGGCGCGCGCTGCAGAAAGGCCTGCACAGCCTCGCTATAGTCGGGCTGGGCGGAAATCCGGGTCATCTCGTTCATGTCTCTTCCTTGCGTCAGGCCAGCATCTTGCGGGCCGATTCGATCCTGCTTTCGTCGCTCGCCTCCGGCCGCGGCGGGACGGCGAGCCCGCGCTGCACGGCGGGGCGGGCGGCGATCGCGTCCATCCACCGCTTGAGATGGTCGAGCCCGTCGATCGCGACGCCCGGCCATTCATGCACCCGCGCCCAGCAGAAATTGGCGATGTCGGCAATCGAATAGTCGCCCGCGAGATACTCATTGTCGGCGAGCCGGCCGTCGAGCACCTCCAGCAGCCGCCGGCTCTCGCGCCGGTAGCGGTCGATCGCGGATGGAAGATGTTCGGGGAAGTAGCGGGTGAAGACGTTGGCCTGGCCCATCATCGGCCCGAGCCCGCCCATCTGGAACATCAGCCACTGGACGACGCGGCTGCGTCCCTCGCGATCCGGGGGGATGAGGGCGCCCGCCTGCTCGGCCAGATAGAGCATGATCGCGCCGCTTTCGAACACCGCGAAGCCGCCATTGTCGCGATCGACGATCGCCGGGATGCGGCCATTGGGATTGATCGCGGTGAACCACGGCTCCTTCTGGGCGCCCGAGGACAGGTCGATCGGATGGACCTCGTAAGGGAGGCCGAGCTCTTCGAGCGTGATCGAGACCTTGTAACCGTTGGGGGTTGGCGACGTGTAGAGATCGATCACGGGAGGCCTCCTTCGCGAATGGTTGCGAAGTAAGACTTATCGCCGCCGTTTCAACAGGCGGTCGGCCGGTCGCGCATCGGGCGGCTGGTCCTGCGGATCAGCCGATGGTCAGTTGAACCTTCCCGATGCGCCCCGCGCATCGGGCCGGCTGATCCGGGGATCAGCCGATGGTCAACTCGCATCCGAAATTGAGGCCGAGCCGGCCGTCGCGGATCCAGCGCACGAAGGCGTGGATCGGGCTGCATCCGTTGAAGCGGACGATCACATTCTCGCCGAGCCGGGGTTCGAGCTCGCTTTCGACCATCGCGCCCCGCGCCGAGATGTTCACGACCTGGACCATATGCACGCCGCCGCGGAAGAAGAGCGTCGCGCAGTCCACGAGCCCCTCGTGCCGCGATTCAAGACGCTGGTCGATCGTCCGCGCTTCGCGCCGCGTGATCATGTTGCCGGACAGCCGCCCCATTCGTTTCGCCTCTCTCACGAACATGGTGCGTATGACAGAGAAGGCTTACCGAAAGGTTGGCGTGGCCCGCGGCCCGTCCGATCGCAAGGTCGCGACGGTCAGCGCACCGTCAGTTCGATCGCGCCCGGCGGGGTCCGATAAGCGACAAGGCGGGCGCGGTAGAGATCGGCCAGGCGGCGATGGGCCTGCTCCGCCTCGATGGTCGATGCGGTCGATGCCCGCATCCGTTCCACCTGCTCCCGGTGGAGATAATAGTTCACGTCCATGGCTCTCCCTTTCCCGGTCGGGAGTGCTGCTCGCGAGTCGAGTCCCGGTGCGTCATCCATAGCACGGATCGGTGGCGCCGCCGAATCCGGACGCGATGGCGCAGCGGGCATCCGGTGGCACGCGGCGTTGTCACCGATCGTCCTATCACCCCGGGAAAGGGCTCGGCACGCCGGCGCGGCCCGCGCGAGCGAGCGACAGGAGGGGCCGCGCATCGCGCCGCGACGGGCCTCTAACGGCGTCGCCGGCGTGGCGGCAGCGCGAAGGCGGGCTGTGGAAGCGCTGGAGCGGTGGCGGCGGATTGGGGGGCCTTGCAGGCCCCGGGAAGGCCGCCGGTCGGGCCCAAAAAGTAATGGGGCCGCCATCGCTGCCGGCCCCACTTTCCGTCGGTCGGAACATAGGTCCGAAGACCCGATGCCCTTCCTCCGGCGGATCGGAAATCGATCGATCGCCTTGCGGCGTTCGGTCGCCTTCCTCTCGGGTACCCCGTCTCGCGGCATTGCTGCCGGTTTCGGGTCCCCATCGGATGCCACGCTCGCCTTTCGGTCCGCCTGACTTCCTTTCGCAAGATCGTCATCCGAAGATGTCGAACGTGCCGGACTCCTGTCTTGGAAAGTGGGTTCGGCCCGAAAGCCTCGCGCTTCTTCCTCGAAGGTCGCCCTTCCATCGCGTCGGACCAGATTTCCCTTGCGGTTCCTCTTGTCTTCTGCTTTGGCCACTGCCTCGGTGGACGCCATCCGTTTCCGGAGGAGGTCCGCCTACTGGCGGCGGACCTTTCTTGTGACTCCATCCGCCGAGTCGCCCCAAGCGGAATCTTGCCCGCCCGACCTGTGGATAACGGGGATATCGGGGATAAGCCGGCTCGGCCGCGCGGCCTTCTTCATTTTCCGCCGGGGGCAGCGGGGGCAGCGGGGGCAGCGGGGGCGCCGCCGCCGGGGACAATGCCCATCTGCGTCGCGCACTGCCGCACCGCCTCCATCTGCTCGGGCGAGTCGCCCTGCAGCCGGCGCAGCTCAGCGGCCGATTTGCCCTCCATCATCCGGTCGACGGAGCAGGAGCAAAGCCGTTGCCAGTCGACGCCCTGGGGCGCGGCCGGCGTCGCCCGGCTGGCGGCGACGCAGCTCGATACCGCGCTCTCGCGGAATGAGTTGCGGAACGCCTCGTCAAAGGCGCTGCCCTGGCCGCAGCCGGCCAGCGCGACGGGCAGGACGGCGATCAGGGCCGTGGCGATGCGCATGATGGAACCCCCTCTTGTGAGCGTGCCGTCATAGCAGAGCCGCGAAGCCCGCCAAAGCGGATCGGCGTCGGCGCGCGCGGCAGGGGGCGGTTCAGCCCGGATTGGCCCAGCTCCCGTCGGTGACGCCGGTCGCGAAGGCATGGATGCGGTGGCCGTATCGTTCGCGATAATAGCCGTGCCACATGCTCGCATCGACGACGAAGGCCGCGATGAACAGCGCGAAGGCGGCCTTGAAGAAATTGCCCATGGTCCGGCCCTCCCTTCAGGGCGCGAGGCCGATCATCCTGACGGAGCCTGGTTGATATTTCGCTAAGGCAAGGCGGAATGGCGCCCCTCGGCGGATCGAAACGCCTGTGAAACCAATGATTTGCGGAACCGGCCGAGCGCGAGGGGCGTTCGATTCGGCAGTGCCGTTCAGGGCATGCATCGCTGGAGAGATCCGATGAACGAACAAAATAACGACCGCGAGCGCCAGCAACAGCAAGGTGGCCAGGGCGGCCAGGGCCAGCAAGGTCAGCATCAGCAGGGTGGCCAGCAGGGCGGCCAGTATCAGGACTCGAACCGCCAGCAGCAGCAGGGCGGCCAGCAGGACCAGAACCGCGACCGCCAACAGCAACAGCAGCAGGACGGCGATCGCAACCGTCAGCAGGGCCAGGGCCAGGACGATCTCGAGCGCGATCGCGGCGGCCAGATGGGCCAGGGCGACAGCGGCCAGCAGCAGCGCTGACGATCACGCCTTGCCGTGCGAGGAGAGAGGGCCGTCCGGGCGACCGGGCGGTCCTTTTTGCGTGTGTCGGAGCGCCGGAACCGCCCTTCGGCGGCGGCGCCGGATCAGTGATCGGCCAGCGCGGCCTTTCTCAGCTCCTGATCGGCGCGCAGGCGATCGGTGCGGTGGGCGCGATCGGCCATCACGTCCCAGGCCGCGGCGGCGCGCAGGCAGCGATCGCGCACATTGGCGAGCGCCGCCGCATCGGCATCGGCCCGGGCCTCGGCGGCGCGGGTGCGGCAGAAATCCTCATGCGTCGACATCTTGTCTCCTTGGCTCCGGCCCGGTCGGCCGGGCGGCGGCGCTCTCCCCCGATGCGGGGGAGAGCCCGCTTCCGGTCAGGCGTTCTGCAGGTTGACGGCGCTGGTCTTGCCGCGCCGGTCCTCCTCGAGCTCATAGGAGACGCGCTGGTCCTGGACGAGCGTGTCCATCCCCGCGCGCTCGACCGCGCTGATATGGACGAAGGCGTCGTTGCCGCCTTCTTCGTTGGTGATGAAGCCGTAGCCTTTCTGGGTGTTGAAGAATTTCACTTTGCCGGTGGGCATGATCACACGTTCCTTTCTGGTCGGGCACGCCTGGATTGGCGGGCCGCTTTTCGTGTTCGTTGAAATGACGAGGCGGTCAGCCAGCCGCCCGCGCGCGGCCGGCGGAGGCGGCGACGGGGGCGAAGGCTTGGATCCGTTCGCGATAGTGATCGGCGAGCAATTCGTGCGCGCGGCGTGATTGTTCGCACTCGGCCTGGGCGGCGCGCTGCCGCTCCTCGCGCTCGCGGCGGCTCAGATAATCGAGGTCCATGTCGGGCTCCCTTCTTGTGCAAGCGGGAGCGCGGGAAGAGCGGACGAACCGCCGATCGGAGCGGGGCGAACCCCGCAGGTCTCTCAGCCGCCGGCAGGCTCACGACTTAGTGAAGCCGGCGGTGACAGCCTTGTAGCACGGATCGGGCGAGGCGCCTAATCCGGCGGAAAACCGGGCGGCGCGAGGCGCGGTGGCGTGGCGGCGCGTGGTTTCGGGAGGATTGCGCGTGCTTTCGCGAGGATCCGGCGAGGGCCCCGCGGTGCGCGCGGAGGCGCGGCGGGGGAAAGCGAGGCGCGGCGGGGAAGGGGCAAGCCCCGGCCCGGCCGCGAAACCCGGCCGCGATGGCGCGGTGGCGTGGCGGCGCGTGGTTTCGGGAGGATTGCGCGTGCTTTCGCGGGGATCCGGCGAGGGCCCCGCGGTGCGCGCGGAGGCGCGGCGGGGGAAAGCGAGGCGCGGCGGGGGAAGGGGGCGCACCCCCGGCCCGGCCGCGATGGCGCGACGGCGGGGCGCGGGGTGCGGCCCAAGCGCGCCCGGATCGAGGCAGGAGGGCGAAGGCCCGTCGCCGCGATCCGGGCGGCGGCGTCAATCGCCCCTGTCGCCCTGGTTGCGTGGCTTGCTGGTCGCGGCGTGCTGGCGGCGATCGGCGGCGAGCGAGCGGCCGACATCGTCCGATTCGCCGAACCGCCCCTCATCGTCGCGCCGCACATAGCGCTTGTCGCCATTGGGAGAGATAAGCTCGCGTTCGGCCATGAGGATGCTCCTTTCGCCCGGCCCAACGAGCAGGCGCGGCGAACGATCCATGCAGGAATCCGCGCAAGTCCAGATGCTTAGGGAGGAAGAGCCTGGAGCGCCGCTACCCGAGTCCGTGCCCGTCCCGAATTTGGTGAGTGTCCCCGGAATTCCGATACTTCGTGAGCCAACAGAAAGCGCGTCTGCGTCGGAAGCCGCCGAACGGAGCGGGGCATGCCCCGCTGTCTCTCAGGCGCCGGCGGGCTCACAAGAGGTGGAGGCCGGCGATGGGAGGGGGTTTAGCACGGAATGGGTTTGGGCCTAATTTATTCTGGCGATTAGAGTTTTTGGACGAGTCGGCGGGGCCGTCGGAAATTAGTGCACTGTCACCGTAATCCGGAATTGGTGTCCCCGGAATTGCCGTGAGGTGGCTGAGCGGGATGCTGCTGGGATCATGCTGTCGTTGTACTGGCTGCCAGGGGTGATCTTGGGGTGGTTGGGGCGGTAGGTCAACTGCCAAGATTCATCCAAAATGGACCTTATCGCCTAGCAACATTTGCCCACATATCCCTCTTAGGCTTCTGTTTCTCCTTGGTAAGATCGACCTTGACAAACTGATTAGATGTTCCCTATCTGTGCTTGCGCCTTTGGGCAGGAGCAATACAGTGGATAATAGCGATATCTATCTCAAAGCGATGCTTGCGATGCTCGCCAGACAGAGTTTTCCGCCGAAAGAACTCGCTGAACTGGTAGGGAGAGATAAGCAAATTCAAGCATACAATCTCTGCGATGGCACCCGGACACAGGCCGAAGTCGCAACGGCCGCCGGCCTCGATTCGGGTAACTTTAGTAGAACAGCATCTCGCTGGGCCGATCTCGGTATCCTCGTGAGGATTACCGAAGGGAAAGAGACTCGGCCGGTGCATCTCTATCCACTGCCCATGCCGAAGGGCGAGAGCGGCAAAAAGACCAAGGAGGCGTAACCGTGCCTGAGGTCGAGGGACTGAATGCAATCGCAGCTAAGTTGGACACCCTGATCCGGCTCCAAGCCACCTCAATGGTTGAACGCTTGGGCACCCAGCGTGAGCGCATTGCCTTCTTGAATAAGGTCGGTTTGGGCGCAAAAGCTATAGCCGATATCCTTGGAACTACTCCCAATACGGTGAGTGTGACCTTGGCAAAGATGAAGAAAGGAAGCTCAGGCGATGCCGAAGGAAAAGACTGATCCTGTGGTCGATGAGCTGCAGATGATTCGGAAACTATTGGTGCTGGCGTTGCTGAGAACTGGGATTACTCAGGCGCAACTTGGCGGAATTCTTGGAATGAGCCAGTCACAAGTTAGCGAGATGTTCCCTAAAGGTGCGCTCTTGGCCTTCAAGGGCAAGGCGAAGAAGGCGCCTAAAGGTGCACCAAACGCGGAGGTCGCAAATGGCTGAGATTGATGCGGGCAAGGAGCTGCGCGACCTTAAGATGCTCATGATCCTTCAGCTTCTCAATGCTGGAGTCCGTCAAAAGCAAATTGCCGCGGCGCTAGGGGTGAGTGAAGCGACGGTGAGCCGGTTGCTTCCCAAGGGTTTGCAGGCCGCTAAACAGAAAAAGGAAGGCGCAATTGAGCCCTCTTCCGGTAACTGATTCCCTCTCAAACCGAGAGGAGCATATTGCTGAACTCGCAAAGCGAATCGGCAAGGGACACAAGCGCGCCGTCTTCGCCGAGGTTTACCGAGGCAAGAAGCGGCAGAAATCAGTGATTGAAATTGCAGCAGCGACTGCGCTTTCTGAGAAGCAGGTGCTTGATGCCGGCGCCAAACTCGTTGCAGCTCACGCGATCGATCAGGTCACAATCGGTGGCCGAGTCGGGTATGCTAAGATTGCGGCCCACAAGGCGATCAGGGACAAGATACTTAGTATTGCCGGGAATAAGCAGGCGATTGCCTCAGTCCCGACGAAGCGTAATCCAGGTCCGATTTCCGGAGCGCTTTTTGTGCCCGTGCGGTCCACGAAGCTTGGTCGCCCGGCGCGCACTTCGTCCAAGCGCACGAAAGCTGCGCATGTCGCGTTTTTGCTTGCTAGCCCAGCGGGGGCCGGCGCGATCAACGTCGGAATGGATTTTCGTGAAGCCGACGCCGCGGTGCGTGCCTCGGCCCACCGAGACAAGCTAGACTTGCGGGCGTTCCCGGCCGCATCCGTTGGAACATTGCTCGATGCGTTGAACGAGTACCGGCCGGCGGTTGTCCATTTCTCCGGCCATGGCGGAAATGAAACCGTCCTCTTCGATGGACAGGAAGTGCGAAGCTCAGGCGGTGTCGCACTCGATTTCTCGGTGGCTCAGAACATGCTGGCCGCGACTGAAGAACCGCCCAAGCTTCTTGTTCTGGCTGCCTGCCAGACAGTCGCTGGCGCCGAAATTTTCTTGGATACCGTGCCGATAGTCATAGCCATGTCCCACAACATCTCGGATTGGGCCGCAGCTTTTTTCAGCCGTAGATTCTACGCGGCGCTCGTTGGCGGTCAGTCCGTTCAAAAGGCATTTGATCAGGCGAAAGCCTACTTGCATGCCGAGGGCTTGCCGGACGCGGATCTTCCAACTCTCCTCAGCCGCAACGCCGACCCCTCAACGACCTACATCGTGAAAAGGTGACCTCCTCGCAGAGTCACTCAGCTGCCTCACGCTCCCGCTTCGGCGCCTTCGCCCTCGCCTTGCCCAGCTTCATCGCCGGCCCAGACTCAACCCGCTCCGACCGCGCGAGAATGTCCTTGAGATACTGCCCGGTATAAGACCGCGGCTCCTTCGCCACATCCTCAGGCGTGCCTTCGGCGACGATTTCGCCCCCCTTGTCACCACCTTCCGGACCCAAGTCGATGACCCAATCCGCCGTCTTGATCACTTCCAAATTGTGCTCGATCACCACCACGGTATTGCCCTGCTCCACCAGCGCGTGGAGGACCTCCAGGAGTTTGCGCACGTCCTCGAAATGCAGGCCGGTGGTGGGCTCGTCGAGGATGTAGAGGGTCTGGCCGGTGGCGCGGCGGGAGAGTTCCTTGGCGAGCTTGACGCGCTGGGCCTCGCCGCCGCTCAAGGTGGTCGCCTGCTGGCCGACCTTGATATAGCCGAGGCCCACTTCGGCGAGCATCGCCATCTTGTCGCGGATCGGGGGGACGGCCTTGAAGAATTCGACCGCGTCCTCGACCGTCATGTCGAGCACGTCGGCGATGCTCTTGCCCTTGAACTTCACCTCCAGCGTCTCGCGATTGTAGCGCTGGCCGTGGCAGACGTCGCAGGTGACATAGACGTCGGGCAGGAAGTGCATCTCGATCTTGATGAGGCCATCGCCGCTGCACGCCTCGCAGCGGCCGCCCTTGACGTTGAACGAGAAGCGGCCTGGCTTGTAGCCGCGCGCCTGCGCCTCCGGCAGGCCGGCGAACCAGTCGCGGATATTGGTGAAGGCGCCGGTATAGGTGGCCGGGTTGGAGCGCGGGGTGCGGCCGATCGGCGACTGATCGATGTCGATCACCTTGTCGAGATATTGGAGGCCGTCGATCTTCTCATATCGGCCGGCGGTGAGACGGGCGCCGTTGAGGTGGCGCGCGGCCGCGGCATAGAGCGTGTCGATCGTGAAGCTCGACTTGCCGGAGCCCGACACGCCGGTGATGCAGGTGAAGGTGCCGAGCGGGATCGAGGCGGTGACGCTCTTGAGGTTGTTCGCGGTGGCGCCGGCGAGGGTGAGCTTCTTCCCGGTCCCCTTGCGGCGCCTTTCGGGGAGCGGCACGGCGCGGCGGCCGGCGAGATAATCGGCGGTCAGGCTGTCCTTGCTGGCGAGCACGTCCGCCAGCGTTCCGGCCGCGACGACGCTGCCGCCATGGACGCCGGCGCCGGGGCCCATGTCGATGACATAATCGGCCTGGCGGATCGCATCCTCGTCATGCTCGACGACCAGCACGGTGTTGCCGAGATCGCGCAGGCGCTTGAGGGTGACGAGCAGGCGATCATTGTCGCGCTGGTGGAGGCCGATCGAGGGCTCGTCGAGGACGTAGAGCACGCCGGAAAGGCCCGAGCCGATCTGGCTGGCGAGGCGGATGCGCTGCGATTCGCCGCCCGAGAGCGTGCCCGAGGTGCGATCGAGGTTGAGATAATCGAGCCCGACATTGTTGAGGAAGCCAAGCCGCTCGTTGATCTCCTTCAGGATCGCGCGGGCGATCTCGTTCTGGGTGTCGGTCAGCTTCTCGTGCAGCGTCTCGAACCATTCGAGCGCATGGCGGACCGAGCGGGCGGTCGCCTGGCTGATATGCTCGCCGGCGATCTTCACGGCCAGCGGCTCGGGCCTGAGGCGCGCGCCGTGGCAGACCTCGCAGGGCTGCGGCGTCTGATATTTGGCGAGCTCCTCGCGCATCCACGCGCTCTCGGTCTGGAGCAGGCGGCGGTTGAGGTTGGCGATGACCCCGTCGAACGGCTTCACCACCTCATAGGATTTGCGCCCGTCGATGAAGCGCAGCGTGACCGGGCGGCCGTGCGTGCCGTTGAGGATGATGTCGTGGATCTCCGCCGGGAGATCCTTCCACGGCGTCTCCATGCTGAAATCGAATTCGCGCGCGAGGCTGCCCAGCACCTGCATGTAATAAGGGCTGGGCGGGTTGGAGCGCGCCCAGGGCACGATCGCGCCCTTCTTGATGCTGAGATGCTCGTTGGGGACGATGAGTTCGGGATCGAAGAGCTGCTTTTCGCCAAGCCCGTCGCAGCCGGGGCAGGCGCCCTGCGGCGCGTTGAAGCTGAACAGCCTGGGCTCGATCTCCGCTATGGTGAAGCCGGAGACGGGGCAGGCGAATTTCTCGGAAAAGGTGATTCGGCCCGGCGGCGCGTGGGTCGCGAGCACATTGCGTTCGGAGGCTTCCTCCAGCGCCTCGGCGACCCCGGTGCGCTCGGCGCCGGGCGGGTCCTTCGGCGCCGGATCGGCCGGGTCGAGATAGACGAGGCCGTCGGCGAGCTTGAGCGCGGTTTCGAGCGAGTCGGCGAGGCGGGTCTCGATGCCTTCGCGCACGACGAGGCGATCGACCACCACCTCGATGTCATGCTTGTATTTCTTGTCGAGCGCGGGAGCCTCGTCGATGTCATGGAAGACGCCGTCGATGCGTACGCGGGTGAAGCCCGCCTTCTGCCATTCGGCGAGCTCCTTGCGATACTCGCCCTTGCGCCCGCGGACGACCGGGGCGAGCAGGTAGAGGCGCGTGCCTTCGGGAAGCGCCATGGTGCGATCGACCATCTGGCTGACGGTCTGCGCGGCGATCGGCTCGCCGGTGGCGGGCGAATAGGGGATGCCGACGCGCGCCCAGAGCAGGCGCATGTAATCGTAGATTTCGGTGACGGTCGCGACGGTCGAGCGCGGGTTGCGGCTCGTCGTCTTCTGCTCGATCGAGATGGCGGGGGAGAGGCCCTCGATATGATCGACGTCGGGCTTCTGCATCATCTCGAGGAACTGGCGCGCATAAGCGGAGAGCGACTCGACATAGCGCCGCTGCCCCTCGGCATAGATGGTGTCGAAGGCGAGGCTGGATTTGCCCGAGCCCGAAAGGCCCGTGATGACGGTCAGCGTCTCGCGCGGGATATCGACATCGACGTCCTTGAGATTGTGTTCGCGCGCGCCGCGGACGGAGAGATGAGTCAGCATAAGGGGCTGTCGTTCCAGATTTGTTCTAGCGATAATGGAGCGGGTCCGGGGCGTCAACGCGGACCCGCTGGAGATGGGGCCGCGGGCGCGATAAGGCAAGGCGGACGGCTGGGAGACGGGCGATGTGGTGGCTTGCGGCGATGCTGGTTCCGGCGGCGCCCGCCGTCGAGGCGGACCGGGCGGGAAACCATCTCGTCTCCTTCGCGGCGGTTGGGGAAGCTGGCGCCGATGCGCGCCATTGCACGCCCGACCGGCGATGGTGCGCGCGGCTGCGCGCCGGCGGCGACAATGGCGGCTGGACGCTGGAGGTGGCCGGCCCCGGCGCCGCTCCCGCCCGCACGCTCGACCAGCCGGCGGACGAGGACGCGAGCGATTTCGCGATCCGCGACCATGCGGTGGAGCAGGCGGATGGCGCGCTGCTGATCGGAATCGAGTGGCGGCGCAGCGCGGGCTATTCGGGCGGCGGCGCGTCGGCGACGACGATGCAGCTCGTCCGCGTCGAACCCTCGGGCGATCCGGCACCGATGCTGGAGGTGCCGATCGCCGCGAGCAAGGACATCCGGGCCTGCTTCGGCGATCGCGACCGGCGCGCACGCCGCGACGCCTGCGCGGATCGGTATGAATTCTCGGCGACGCTGGCGCTCGATCCCGTCACGACGAGCGGCCCGCCCCGCTTCATCCTGACGACGAACGCGCGGACCTATCCCGGGCGCCGGACCCTCGATTCCGATTCCACGACTGCGCCGCCGCTGAGGGCGCGCGATCTCGCCTGGTGGCGCGATCCGGCCTGTTCCTTTCGCCGCGTCTTCAGGTTCGACGCGGCGGCCGAGGGCTATATCGCCGACGCGCCACTGCCGGAATGCGCCGACTATCTCGAACCCTGAGGGTCAGCGCGTGCGGTGCAGGCTCGCCGACTGGATGTGCCAGCGCAGCTCCTCCGGCGTCGCGCCGGGGACATCGTTGACGCGCCGCATCAGATAGGCGCCCGCGAAATGCTGCACCGTCCCGTCGTCGAGCTCGGCCTCGACGGTGACCGGGACCGAAACGTAGGAGGACCCGGCGGCGCCCTCCGGATCGACGGGGGCGCCGGGCGTCACGCGCGTCGACCGGGTGTGGGCGAAGCCGGCGGCGAAAGCGACCTGGCTCTTGCCGCTCGCCCGGCCTTCGTCCCTCCATTGCGCATAAGCGGTCGCATAGTCACGCGCGGCAAGGGCGCGATAATAGAGGCGCACGACCTCGACGGCAGCGGCCGCGCTTGCCTTGTCCTCGCCGGGATCGGAGGCCGCGGGCGGCCGCGGCGGCGCATCGACGGGAGGCGCCGCCGGCCGGGAAGCGCTGTCGGTCGCCGGCGCCGCAGCCAGGTTGTCGTGCGTGGCGGCGGGCCCGCAGGCGGCGATCGCAAGCGGCAGGAGCGTCGGCAGCAGGTTCGGCCATCGGGTCATCACAATCCTTCCAGTCGCATCGAACCTGCCGCAAGACGAGCCGCGCGCGAAAGCGTTCCGCCTTGCGGATCGTCGTGGGTTCGAACCCGTTCAGCTTTTTATTCCCCAAGATGAACGATGCGCGCAGGGCCTGTTCATTCCATTTGCAACACTCTTGGTCCGATGGCGTTGATCGCTCGAAGGAATTTGCTCATGCGCACGATATTCACCCTGAAGCTCACCACGGCGCTCGGCCTGCTGGCGCTCACGGCCTGCCAGCAGCCGCAGGACAATGGCGCCGGGCTGGACAACCAGGCCCTGGCCGAGGGCGCGGCCCTGCCGCCTCTGGAGAACGAAGCCGCGGACGCGGTCGCGCCCGGCGCGGATGCGCTGCCGGCGGCGGCGCCGATCGCCTATCAGGCGGCGCCGGCGACGGCCGCCGGCTATGCCCCGATCGCCCGCGCGGACACGCTCCTTGAGACGATCGGCGATGCGCCGCCCGATTATGTCTTCGATTATGACGGCGTCGCGCCCTATGGCTGGCAGACGGCGGACGATTATCGCGTCTATGCCGAGCCGATCGACGACGGTTATCGCTATTATTATTACGCGCCCGATGCCGACGCGCCATTCCTGGTCCGCGATCCCGGCTACAGCTACGGCTATGAAGGCGGGCGGCTGATCGCCGTCTACGATTCAGGCGGCCGCTATATCTCCGGCGATGCGGCACGGCGCCGGGCCGAGATTGCCTCGCGTTATTATGCGCGTGCCCGCGCCCTGCGCGCGGCGTCGGCCCGCGACAATCGCCATGCGATCGAGGCGTCGCGCTGGGCGCGCCAGCAGCGTCGGGTGGCCGAGGCGCGGCGGGAATGGGATCGGGCCCGCGCCCGGCAGGTCGAATGGCAGGCGGCGCAGGCGCGGCAGCGCGCGGATGCGGCCGAACAGGCCCGCCGGAACGAGGAGCGCCGCGCCCGCGCGGAGGCGGCGCAGCGGTTCCAGCAATGGCGCCAGAACAGCTTCCGCGGGGCGCCGCCGCGCCTTTACGAGCCGAACAGCTCGCGGGCGGCCCGCGCGCTCGCCGAGCGCGAGGATGCGGCGCGTCGGGCCTCGGCCCAGCGCCGCGCGGAGGCGCAGCGCCGTCAGGCCGACGAGCGCGCGCGCCGCGGCCAGCAGGCGCGGGACCATGATGCCCGGCAGCAGACCGAGCGTCAGCGCGATGCCCGTCAGCGCGATGCTCAGCAACAGCGCCAGGCGCAGCAGCGGGACGCGCAGCGCGAGGCGCAGCAACGCCAGGCTCAGCAGCGCGAGGCGCAGCAACGCCAGGCTGAACAAAGACAAGCGCAGCAGCGCGAGGCCCAGCAGCGGCAGGCACACCAGCGCGAGGCTCATCAGCGTCAGGCCCAGCAACGCGAGGCGCAGCAGCGGCAGGCGCACCAGCGCGAGGCCCAACAGCGTCAGGCCCAGCAACGCGAGGCGCAGCAGCGGCAGGCGCACCAACGCGAGGCGCAGCAGCGGCAGGCACGCCAGCGCGCCGAGCAGGCCCAGGCGCGCCAGCATAACGAGCAGGCTCAGGCCCAGGCGCGGCATCGCGCCGAACAGGCCCAGGCGCGCCAGCGTGCCGCCCAGGCTCAGGCCCGCCAGCATGCGGAGCAGGCGCAGGCCCAGGCGCGGCAGCGCGCGGCCCAGGCCCGCCAGCAGGCGGCGCGGCCGCAACGGCAGCAGCCGCAGCCTCAGGGCCACGCCCGCCATGCCGCGCCGGCCAACAGCCAGGAGACGCAGGAGCGTCGGCGGCCGAATTGAGCCGGGCCCGCTCTCGACAGCGGGCGCTCTCCTCCTCTAGTCGGGGGCATCTTCCACCAAAGGATGCCCCCACATGCGCCCGACTGCCGCTCTCGCTCTCGCCCTTGCCGCCTCGTTCGCAATGACGATCCCGGCGGCGGCGCGGGCGGATGAGGTGGCGCCGATCCTGACCGGCGCGGACGCGCTCGACAATTCCACCTTCGCCCGGCCGCAAGTGGCGCGCGTCACCCATGTCGCGCTCGATCTCGCGCTCGATTTCGATGCGAAGCGCGTGTCCGGCACGGCGACGCTCGACATCCAGGCGGCGCCCGGCGCGCACGAGATCGTGCTCGATTCGAACGGCTATGAGGTCGAATCGATCGCCGATCCGCAGGGCCGCGCCCTTGCCTTCGCATTCGGCGAGGGCGATGCGCGGCGCGGCCGGCCGCTCACCGTGCAGATCGGCGACGCGCGCCGGATCGTGATTCATTATCATACCGGCGCCGACGCGGTGTCGCTGCAATGGCTTCGGCCCGATCAGACCGCTGGCGGCCACTATCCCTACCTTTTCAGCCAGGGCGAGGCGATCCTCAACCGGTCATGGATCCCGACGCAGGACAGCCCGGGCATCCGCCAGACCTGGGAAGCGCGGATCACCGCGCCGGAGCCGCTGAAGGTCGTGATGTCGGGCGAGCGGCTGACGCCGGAGGGCGAGCCGGCGGGGCCCGGGCGGCGCGCCTATCGCTTCCGCATGACCCATCCGGTCGCGCCCTATCTGATCGCGATCGCGGCCGGGAATCTCGCCTTTCGCGAGCTTGGCCCGCGTACCGGCGTGTGGAGCGAGCCGGAAACGGTCGATGCCGATGCGCGCGAGCTCGACGCCGCCGAGCGGATGGTCGACGCGGCGGAGCGGCTTTACGGGCCCTATCGCTGGGGCCGTTACGACATGATCGTGCTGCCGCCGAGCTTCCCGTTCGGCGGCATGGAAAATCCGACGCTCACATTCCTCACGCCGACGATCATCGCCGGCGACAAGAGCCTGGTCGGCGTGATGGCGCACGAACTCGCGCACAGCTGGTCGGGCAATCTCGTCACCAATGCCGTGTGGCCGGACGGCTGGCTGAACGAAGGCGTCACCTCCTATATCGAAAACCGGATCATGGAGGCGCTCTACGGCCACCAGCGCGCGGCCGAGGAAGAGGCGCTGTCGTGGGACGAGATGCAGGCGGGGCTTGCCGAGGCCGGGATGGACGCGCCGGGCACCGCGCTCCACGCGCCCGAAGAAGGCGGCGCGGGCAGCGGCATCACCTACGACAAGGGCGCGACCTTCCTGCGGACGATCGAGCGCACCGTCGGCCGGCCGGCCTTCGATGCCTATCTGCGCGGCTATTTCGATCGCCATGCCTTCCAGCCGATGACCTCGCAGCGTTTCCTGTCGGATCTGCGCGCGAACCTGATCCGCGGCGATACCGAGCTCGACCGGCGGCTGCAGCTCGATCGCTGGGTGTTCGCGCCCGGGCTTCCCGACAATGCGGCGCATCCCGATCCGCAGGCCTTCGCGGCGGTCGACGCGGCGACCCGCGCGATCGCGGCCGGCGGGCCGGTTTCGGCGGTGCCCTACGCGGACTGGAACTGGGCCGAACGCGTGCGCTTCCTCCAGAACCTGCCGCGCCAGATGGATGCGGCGCGGCTCGCGGCGATGGACGAGGCCTTTCATCTGTCCGACAGCACGAACAGCGAGACGCTCTTCGCCTGGCTGAAGCTCGCGCTCGCCAATCGCTACGATCCGGCCGTCCCGGCTGCCGAGCGGTTCCTCGCCGGGCAGGGGCGGGCGAAGTTCGTCGTGCCGCTGTTCCGCGCGCTGATGGGCCAGGGCGAATGGGGCCAGCCGATCGCCCGGCGCATCTATGCGCGCACCCGCGAATCCTATCACAGCGTGACCAGCGGGGCCGTCGACCGGATCGTGAACGGCGCCGCCCGCTAAGGCCGCCGCCGGACGGCGCGGGGCCTGCGGGCGGGGCCTGCGATCAGAGCAGCTCGCCCTGCCTGGCGCTCTCCTCCCGCCGGGCGCGGCGGATGGCGGCGAGCGGATCGACGAACGGGATTTCGGGCCTCTTGCCGCGAAACAGCTCGGCGAGCGTCAGGATCTGGAGGCGCGCGAATCCGCGCCCGAATTCGTCGGTGAAGCGACCGACCGCCGCCGCCTCGCGAAGCATCGGGCCGGTCGGGAGGGCGGCGGTGACGAAGATTCCGATCGGCGCCTTCTCGCGCTCCATCGCGCTGTGGAGATCGCGGATCATCTGGACCCCGACATGGGCGCCGCCCTTGACCGAGATCAGCGCCTTTTCGGTCCGCTTGCCGTCGGGCTTGAAATAGATGACCCCGTCGATGCCGCCGTCGGCGCCCTTCTTCTTGCCGTCGACCGGGACACCTTCGACCATCGAAACCGCCCACCACTGGAATTGATATTTGTCGCGGGCGGCGAGATCGAGCGCGGAGGCGAGATCCTTGGGCGTGCCCTCGACGCTGAAGTGGGTCCCGGGGAAGGCATCCTTCATCCGCCGCTCGATCAGCGAAATGGCGAGATGGGTGACGTCGATGCCGATCCAGCGTCGGCCGAGCTTTTCGGCGGCAAGGATCGCGGTGCCGCAGCCGCAGAAGGGATCGAGCACGACATCTCCGTCGTTCGAAGAAGCGGCGATGATCCGCTCGAGCAAGGCGAGCGGTTTCTGGGTCGGGTAGCCGAGCCGCTCGGCATGGCGCTGCGTGAGTGGGGGAATGTCGTCGATGATGTCCTGAAGTGGCTGGCCCGGCATTCGGTCGAGAAATCTGCGGACGTGCGGCCAGCCGCCGTCCCCCGCCATTTCGATAAGCCCACCGTCCGCGAACAGCGTGAGCCAATCGTGCGTCCGCAATCCTTCGTGTGTTGGGAATTCCTGCTTTACGACCGACGGGATCGCCCAGTGCCGTCCGTGTGCGCTCGGATCGAAGCCCCTCCATGGAAGGCCGCTCTCGCCGCCGCGCAGGCCGCTCGCGGTGAGATCGCTCAGGCGATAAAGGCGACCGGTCGCATCTGCGTGACGGTAGAAACGCCGGACATAATCGGCATCGTAGGGTGTGAAGAGCCGGTTCCAGCAGAAGTTCGGCCCGCGCGTGTAGGCAAGGATCGTGTCGTGGATCGGCCCCCAGCGCCGGGCGCTGTTGTGCGAACTTGTGCGCTTCCAGACGATCTCGCTGAGGAAGCGATCGGCACCGAATACCCCATCCAGTAGCATCTTGAGATAGTGCGAGGCGGTGGGATCGCAGTGGAGGTAGAGGCTCCCGGTCGGCTTGAGAACGCGATGGAGCTCGATCAGGCGGATCGCCATCATCGAGAGATAGGCCATCATGTCGTTCTCGCCGAGGAAGGTCCGCATCGCGCGCAGCAGATCGAAGGCGCGGGTCTGGCCCGAGCGCATCACCTGCTCGAAAGCATCCTCCGCCGCGTCGTTCCAATGCCACGTATCCTCGAACGCCTCGATCTGGCTCTGCGCCGCGTGGCCGGCGGGGGAACGGAAGAGGATGTTGTAATTGGCGTTCGAATTGAACGGCGGATCGAGATAGACGAGGTCGATGCTCGCATCGGCGACATGCTCGCGCAGCGCGACCAGATTGTCGGCATAATAGAGTCGATTGGTCATCCCGGCCCCCGCGCGATCGGGCCCAATTGCGACCGGCGACGCAAGCTGGAGTCCGGTCCGATGCGGTCGCCGTTCGTTCCGAAACGGAGGGGCCGCGATCGTTGGTCGATGCGCCGGGCGGTTTGATCGAAAGGCGGGGCGGGCGCGGCGGGGACGTGGTAGGGCTCGCGTCGCTCGTTCACCTCACGAACCGGGGGATGCCATGCTGAAGCGCGCGCTCTTTGCCCTTGCCCTGTCCGTCGCCGTCGCGCCCCAGGCGTCGGGGCAGGCCCTGTCCGAAGCCGATGTCGCCGCCGCCGTCGCCGCGCCTGGCCGGCCCGCCGATGCGGTCGCGCTCGATGCCGGGCGGATGCCGGCCGAGGTGCTCGCCTTCGAAGGGCTGAAGCGCGGCGATCATGCGCTCGATCTGTTCACCGGCGGCGGCTATTATGGTGAGATCATGGCGCGCGCGGTCGGGCCGCACGGCGCGGTCACGGCGTGGAACCCGACGCCTTTCGTCGGCGACGAGGATCGCCAGGCGCTCGCCGCCGCCCACCAGCGCAACCCGAATTTCACCGCGATCGACAGCGCGCCGGACGCAATCTCGCTGCCCGCCGACAGCTTCGATTTCGCGATGATCCACCTCAATTATCACGACACCTATTACACGTCGGAGCGCGCGCATTTCCGGATGGAGCCGGCCCCGTTCCTCGCCGCGGTGTTCCAGGCGCTGAAGCCGGGCGGGACGTTCGCGGTGGTCGATCACGTCGCCAATCCGGGCGGCGACACGCGCGCGGTGGTGCAGGCGCTGCACCGGATCGATCCGGCGACGATCCGCGCCGATTTCGAGCGGGCAGGCTTCGTGTTCGAGGGCGAATCGAACATCCTCAGGAACCCGGCGGACGATCACACGAAGGGCGTGTTCGACCCCGCCATCCGCGGCCATACCGACCGCGTCGTCTATCGCTTCCGCAAGCCGGCGCGCTGACCACCGCCGCCCCTCGCGGGAGGAGCGGAGGTCAGTGGCTCAACATGAACCCGGCGATGGCATCGACCACGCCGGGGGCGAGCGGCAGATCGGGATTGGCATAGGTGCCGAAATTCTCCTGCCGGTCGCTGGTCGCGACCTTGAGGACATGGTTCATCCCGTCGATCAGGCGGAGCGTGATGCCGGGCCGCGCCGACTGGATCGCCTGGGCGTCGGCGACGCTGGTCTGGAGATCGGTGGTGCCCTGGACGATCTCGATCGGGCCGGCGAAGCTTCGCGCCAGCGCCGGCGGATCGACCGCGAGCATCGAGATCACATAAGGCTGCACGCTGGCGCGGAAGAGCGGCAGGAGCTCCGGGTTCATCCCAGCCTCCGGGACGGTGCGGCCCGCCTCGAGCTCCGCGAGGATCCGGAAGGCCTCCGGCCTGATGCCGGCCGCGTTGGGATTGGCGGTGAGCTGGGCGCGGATGATGTCGCCGAAGCGGCGCCCGGCGGGCGAGACGAGGACGAGCCCGCATATGTCCGGATTGTCCTGCGCCGCCATCAGCGCGTGGAGTGCGCCCTCGCTATGGCCGAGCATCCACACGCAGCGCGCGCCGGTCCGCGCCTTGAGCTCGTGCGCCCAGGCGCGGGCATCGTCGGCATAAGTCCGGATTCGCAGATCCTCCTCGCGCGGGGCGGCGGCCGCGCTGGCGGCGATGCCGCGCTTGTCGACGCGAAGGCTGGTGATGCCGCGCTGGGCAAGCGCTTCCGCGACCAGGCGATAGGGGGCCGCGCGGATGCCCATCGGACTGTTGCCGTCGCGATCGGTCGGGCCGGAGCCGGCAAGGATGAGCACCGGCCGGGCGTTCGCCGCCGGCGCCGGAGCGGTCAGCAGCGTGCCGCGCAGCTGATGCCCCTCGGGCCCGATCGCGATCTCGCTCGCCTGGGGCGCTGGCGGCTGCGCTGGAGCGGCGGCGGCTAGGGCGGCGACGAGCAGCGGTACGGCGATGCGGATCATGTCGGCTCCCTGGTGAAATCGGCCCATTGAAGCGCCTCCCGGCCCCGGCGCAAGGGCCAATCGGGCGCCCGGGTTCATCGATGCTTCAGCTTGGGACGCCGAAATGAGACAGGCCGGCGACGAAACGAGCTTGCATCCTGCTACAGATGTGGCATGCTACAAATGTAGCAAGGAAAAGCCATGATCGATTCTCTGCCGCGCCGAGAGCGCGAAATCTTCGAAATCCTCTGCGCCGGCGAGGCGTCGGCCGCCGAAGTGCGCGCCGCGATGGCCGATCCGCCGAGCTATTCGGCGGTCCGCACCCTGCTCGCGCGGCTCGAGGCGCGCGGGCTGGTGAGCCACCGCAGCGTCGACCAGACCTATATCTACAAGAGCGTGCCACAGGTTTCGAAGGTGCGCGATTCCGCGTTGAAGCAGATGGTGCGGACCTTTTTCGATGGTTCGGCGGCAAGCGCGGCGACCGCTTTGCTGGGCCTGACGCGAAGCCTGTCGCCGGATGAAGCCGCCGCATTGAAGCGCGCGATCGACGAAGCAAGGGAGCGGGCGTGATGGACATGGGTTTCTTTGTCGCCATGGCGTGGAAATCGGCGCTGATCGCCGGCGCCGCCCTGGCCTTCGCCTTCGCGCTGCGTTCGCGGGCGGCCGCGGATCGCGCGCTGGTGCTCCGCATCGGCGTCGCGATGCTGCTCGCCTTGCCGCTCATCGCGCTGTTCCTGCCGGCGCTGCAGGTCGTCGCGTTCAGCGCGCCCGCCCCGGTGCCCGGCCCGACGCTTCCGCACCTCAGCGACGCGCAGATCGCGGCGTTGCTCGCGAGCGCGCCCGCCTCTTCCCCGGCGCCCGCGCCGACCATCTGGGATGATCCAACCCCGCTCGTGATCCTCGCCTATCTGGGCGGATTGGCGATGGTCGGTGCGCGGCTGCTGGCGGGGCTGGTCACGCTTCGCCGCTGGACGCGCGCGGCAAGGCCGGTCACCGATGCCGCCTGGGTCGCGGCGCTTGATCGGGTGCGCTGGACCGCGCCGAATCCGGACTCGATCCGGCTGCTCGCCGCCGACGGCATCCGCTCGCCATTGAGCTGGGGCTGGCGGCGCCCGGTGATCCTGATCGATCCCGATACCCTGGCCGATGCCGAGGATGCCGAGGCGATCCTGGCGCATGAGGTCGCGCATATCGCACGGTGCGACTGGCCGGCGCTGATGCTCTCGCGGGTCGCGGCCACGCTCTTCTGGTTCAATCCGCTGGTGTGGATGCTGGAACGTGAAGTCGTCCAGCAGGCCGAGGAGGCCGCCGATCGCGAAGCCGCCGAGCGGGTCGAGCCGACGCGCTATGCAGAGACGCTGCTCGGGCTCGCGCAGATCAATGCGCTGGTGCCGGCGAACAACATCGCGCCGTCCGCCCGCGCCCTGACGCGCCGGATCCGCGCCATCCTCGATCGTTCGGATCGGCCGCAGGATTCGGTCTGGACGGCGGTCGCGGTGCTCGCGTGCATCGGCCTTGCGACGCCGGTCGCGGCGATGCAGCTCGTTGCCGCGCCGCCGCCAGCGCCGGAAGCGCCGGCCGCGCCCGAGGCCGATGTCGCGCCGGAGGCGCCGGATGCACCCGCGGCGCCCCAGGTTGCCGCTGCGCCGCGCCCGCCCCATGCGCCGCACGCGCCCCATGCGCCGAGCATCGTCGTCGCCGGCCAGGCTATCGAGATCCCCGATGTCGATGCGATCGTCCGCAGCGCCCTTGCATCGGTCGATCCCCATGAGATCGATCGCGCGGTCCGCGCGGCGCGGGTCCAGACCCGTCTTTCCGCCGCGGACCGGGCCCGGATCCACGCCTCGATCGCGCAGGCGCGCAATATCCGGGTCCCGCGCGCGCAGATCGAGGCCGCGGTGCGTCAGGCCGCGGCCGTGGAGGCCCAGCTGCCCGCGATCCAGGCGCAGGCGATGCAGTCCGTCCGGCTGGCCATGGCCAGCAGCGGGACGGGGATGATGCGCGGCGCCGACAGCATGGAAGCCGGCGCTCGCCGCATGGAACAGCAGGCCGCGCAGATGCGCGACCCGGCCTGGCGCGCCCGGGCGATCGCGCGCGCCCGCGAGCGCGGGGAGGCTGTCACCGACGCGGACCTGCTCGAAGCCGCCAGCGGCATGGAGGAAGGCGCCCGCGGGATGCGCGACGGCGCCCGCGAGATGCGCGAGGCAGCCGCGCGGATGCAGCGTGGCGAGCTGGATTTCGACGACTGAGCCTCGGCCGGCGGCGCCGAGCCGCCGAGGGGACTAGGGAGGGGATGGCGGGCGGCCGGTGTCGCCCGCCATTTTCTTCGTGTCGCCTGCCGCGCCTCCGCGTCGTTCGTCGCCTTTGCCCCGGCCGCGCCGCAACGGCCAGGCCAGCCGCAGGGCGAATAGCGTCCCTTCGCGCGGGCGTGTCGGTTCCGTCGAGGCGGCGCCCGGACTTGAGCCGGCGCGCCGCCTGCGCCATCCTCCGGGCCGCAACGGGAGGATCTGGCATGGCTTTCACGCGAACCTGCGCCATCGCGGCGGCGCTGCTCCTGCTCGGCGCAGCGCCAGCGCCGGATTATGACGTCCTGATCCGTGGCGGCACGATCTATGACGGCGCCGGCGGCGCGCCCTTCGCCGGCGATGTCGCGATCAGCGGCGATCGCATCGCCTATGTCGGCCCGCACGCGCCCGGCCGCGCCCGCCGCGAGATCGACGCCCGCGGTCTCGCGGTCGCGCCCGGCTTCATCAACATGCTGAGCTGGTCGAACGAATCGCTGATCCAGGACCCGCACGGCCAGAGCGAGACGCGCCAGGGAATCACTCTGGAGGTGATGGGCGAGGGCAGCTCCATGGGCCCGCTCAACCCCGAGATGAAGCGGCTGATGGTCCAGCGGCAGGGGGACATCCATTATCCGGTGAGCTGGACGAGCCTCGGCGACTATCTGGAATTCATGCAGCGGCGCGGCGTCACGCCCAACCTCGCGAGCTTCGTCGGCGCGGGCACCGTGCGGGTGCACGAGCTTGGCGAGCGGGACGTCGATCCGACGCCCGAGCAGCTCGATCGGATGCGCGCGCTGGTGCGCCAGGCGATGAACGAGGGCGCGCTCGGCGTCGGCAGCTCACTCATCTACGCGCCGGACAATTTCGCCGGCACCGACGAGCTGGTCGCGCTGGCGAGCGAGGCGGCGCGGTGCGGCGGCATGTATATCAGCCATATGCGGTCCGAGGGCGACCGCCTGATCGAGGCGGTCGACGAGCTGATCGACATTTCCCGCCGATCCGGCGCGCCGGCGGAAATCTATCACCTCAAGGCGTCGGGCCGCGACAATTGGGGCAAGCTCGGCGACGTGATCGCCCGGGTCGAACGCGCGCGCGCGCAGGGCCTTCGCATCACCGCCGACATGTACACCTATACGGCCGGGGCGACCGGGCTTGATGCCGCGATGCCGCTCTGGGTGCAGGACGGCGGGCTGGAGCAATGGGTCGCGCGTCTGCGCGATCCCGCGATCCGCGCCCGCGTCGCGCGGGAGATGCTGGCACCGGGCGAGGGCTGGGAAAACCTCTATCATGGTGCGGGGGCCGAAGGGGTCATCCTCAGCGACTTCCGCAATCCCGCGCTCCGCCGCTATGCCGGCAAGACGCTGGCGGAGGTGGCGCGGGAGCGTGGCAAGAGCCCGGAGGAAACCGCGATGGACCTCGTGGTCGAGGACGAGAGCCGGGTCGGCGCGACCTATTTCCTGATGAGCGAGGACAATGTCCGGCGGGAAGTGGCGCTGCCATGGATGAGCTTCGGATCGGATGCGGCGAGCATCGCCAATGAGGGCCTGTTCCTGAACAGCCATCCGCATCCGCGCACCTACGGCAATTTCGCGCGGCTGCTCGGCCATTATGTGCGCGACGAGCATGTGATCCCGCTGCGCGAGGCGATCCGCCGGCTGACGCTGTTCCCGGCGACCAATCTCGGCATTTCCGAACGCGGGGCGTTGCGGCCGGGCTGGTTCGCCGACGTGGTGATGTTCGATCCCGCGCGGATCGATGCGCCGGCGACCTATGCGAGCCCGCACCAATATGCCGTGGGGATGCGAAACGTCTTCATCAACGGGGTCCAGGTGCTTCGCGACGGCGCGCATACCGGCGCGACGCCGGGGCGGTTCGTTCATGGGCCCGGCTGGAATCGCTGCCCGGCACCCGCCGCCGGGTCCGCGCGTTTGCAGCCTCACGAAGCCGTGGCCGCCTGACGCCGCTGGTGCCGCCCGGTCAGCTCCGGTAAAGCTGGGCGTGTTCAACAAGGGCGTTGCGCGGCCGAGGCCGTTTCCAACGGAACCGGGAAGGAGACCCAAGTGGTCGAGCGGCGCGCCTACATCAATGCCCTCGCCGGCAGGACCCCGGGGCATGACGTCCATCGCCTCTTCATCGACTGGGCCGAGAGCCAGGTCGAGGACCCGCGGATGCGAAAGCTCTTCATGCGCATGGCGGACCGCTCGGGGATCGATCATCGCTGGTCGGTCCTGGCGCCTCCGGAGGGACAGCCACATGATCGGCCGGGCGGCTTCTATCACGCGTGGCCGAGCACGGCGACGCGGATGCGCTGCTATGCCGAGGAAGCGCCGAAGCTCGCGCTCGGGGCGATCGAGGGGCTCCGCGAGAAGATCGCGCTCGACGGGGTGACCCATCTGGTCGTGGCGAGCTGCACCGGCTTCGTCGCCCCGGGAATCGACCAGATCATCGCCCGCGCGCTCGGGCTCGACAATGTCGAGCGGACGGTGGTCGGCTTCATGGGATGTTACGCCGCCGTCTGCGCGCTGAGGACCGCCTTCCACATCGTCCGATCCGATCCGGACGCGCGGGTGCTGACCGTCGCGATCGAATTGTGCACGCTTCATCTCCAGAAGACGCAGGCGCTCGAACAGCTCCTTGCCATGCTCCAGTTCAGCGATGGCGCGGCCGCGGCACTCGTCACCGCCGAGCCGCGCGGGTTCGAGATGAGCCACCTCTTCTCGCGCGCGCTGGAGGAATCGGCCGAGCTCATCCAGTGGAAGATCGGCGACACCGGGTTCGAGATGACATTGTCGGGCGAGGTGCCGCACCGAATCCAGCACGCGCTCGAGCGGCCCGAAGTGCGCGCTTTGCTCCACAATGGCTGGGCGCCGGACGAGCTCGACAGCTGGGCGGTCCATGCGGGCGGCCGTTCGATCCTCGATGCAGTCGAGAAGGGGCTGGAGCTGCCGCAGGGCGCGCTGTCCGCATCGCGCGATATCCTGGCGCGCTGCGGCAACATGTCGTCGGCGACGCTGATGTTCGTGCTCGACGAGCTGATGGCGCGGCCCGGCGTCGACAAGGGAGTCGCCATCGCCTTCGGACCGGGCCTGGCCGCGGAGGGCTTCCACTTCCAGAGGGCGCAATGATCGACCTTTCCCGGCGAATCCGCCGGGACGAGCAGATGGACGATCCGGACCTCGATCCGGCGATCTACGCGGCGGTGCTCAGCGACCTCGCCCGGGTCAACGCCTGGACCTTCACCCATCATGCGACGATCGCCTGGCTCGACGAGGTCGCCGGGACGCTGCCGGCCTTCCGCTTGCTGGATGTCGGCTTCGGCCAGGGCGACATGCTGCGCGCGATCGCGAAATGGGCGCGGCGTCGCAATATCGCGGTCGATCTGGTCGGCGTCGATCTCAATCCCAACAGCGCGGCGGTGGCGCGATCGGCGACGCCTCCGGGAATGCCGATCGACTATCGCACCGGCGACTATCGCGACGTGCCGGGGCCGTTCGATTTCGTCATTTCCAGCCTCGTCGCCCATCATATGAGCGACGGCGAGCTCGACGCCTTCCTTCGCTTCATGGAGGCGGCGGCGGAACGGGGATGGCAGGTCAACGACCTGCACCGGCTGCGCTTTTCCTATTACGGCTTCGGCCTGCTCGCGCGGCTGATCGGCGCGCATCGGATCGTCCGCGAAGACGGGCAGACGTCGATCGCACGCTCCTTCCGCCCGGACGACTGGCGCGCGATCCTGGACGCCGCGGGGCTTTCCGAGGGCACGGCGAAAATCGTGCGCCGATTCCCCTTTCGACTGTGCATCGAACGTCGGCGCTGATCGTCGGCGGCGGGCCGGCGGGCGCGGCCACCGCGACCGTGCTCGCCCGCGCCGGCGCCATGCCGGTGGTGATCGAGCGCAGCCGCGGCCCGCACGATCCGGTCTGCGGCGGCTTCCTCGGCTGGGACGCGATCGCGGCGCTCGGCAAGCTCGGCCTCGATCCGCACAGCCTCGGCGCCCGGCCGATCCACCGGCTGCGGCTGGTGGCGGGCAGGCGGATCGTCGAGGCGCGGCTGCCCCATGAAGCGGCCGGCCTGTCGCGCCGCCGCCTCGATGCCGCCTTGCTCGGCCTCGCCGAGGCCGCCGGCGCATCGGTGCTGCGCGGGCGCACCGCGCGGGCGGTCTCCGGCAATCGGGTCCGGCTCGACGGCAACGAGGAGCTGGCCGGCGATGCCCTGTTCCTCGCGACCGGAAAGCACGAGCTGCGCGGCGCCGCGCGCGACATCGGCGATCGAAAGGCCTCGGTCGGCCTGCGCGCCGCCCTTCCGGGCCGCGCCGGGCTGGCGATGGCGCTCGATGGCACGATCGAGCTGCATTTGTTCGACGGCGGCTATTGCGGGCTGCTGCTGCAGGAGGACGGGACGGCCAATCTCTGCCTCAGCGTCGCGCGCGGGCGGATGAGCGCATCCGGCGGCCCGGCGGCGCTGATCCGCTCGCTGGCGCGCGCAGCGCCGCTGCTGATCGACCGCATCGGCGATACGCTTCCCGGGAGATGGGACGCGATCGCCGGCGTGCCCTATGGCTGGCGCGCGAAGACCGGCGAAGCGGACCGTTATCGCGTCGGCGACCAGGCCGCCGTGATCGCCAGCCTTGCCGGCGACGGGATCGCGATCGCGCTGACCAGCGGGATGGCCGCCGCCGACTCGTTCCTTCGCGGCGAGGCCGATTTTCAGGCCGGCTTCGCACGCCGTGCCGCACGGCCGGTTCGCGTTGCCGAGCTGCTTCGGCACCTGGCCGAGCACAGGTTCGGGCGAGGGCCGATGATGACGCTTGCGGCGGTGCCGGGGGTTGCCGCGACAGCCGCGCGGTTGACCCGGATCGGCTAGCGCGCCCCGGTGATCGCGGCCGGCGCGTCGGCGCGCCACTGGCCGCTGTTCTGATATTCGGGCCGGATCGTGGAGACCGGCGCCGGCGCCGCGTCGGCGACCGCGGCAGGGATCGATCGGACGGGGGCGGGCGCGGCGGCGGAAGCGAAGAGCGGCGCCAGTCCGTCCGAGGCGGCGCTCTGCCTCCGCGTGAAGGCGGCGGGGCGCGGCATCGGCTCATGGCCGACATAGGCGACGGTGAAGGCGCGCGCGTCCCCCGTCGGGCCGGGCAGCCGATAGAAATCGTGCAAGCCGATCGCGGCGAGCGGGATCATGCGCGGCGCCCAGGCGGGATAGACGTAATTGGCGTGATAGTGGGTGGCGAGGCCGACCGGAGCGAAGACGCGGCCGGCGAGCGCCTCGTCGGCGATGCGGCGCGCCCGGATCCACGCCTCTCCCGCCGGCGCCGTCGCCAGCGATCCGTCGCAGGTGAAGGTGAACTGGCAACCGCCCCCGACGCGCATCGGCCCCTGATAGACGACGCCGCAGACGCTGTTCGGAAAGGCCGGATGGCGGACGCGGTTCAGCACCACCTGCGCGACCGCGCGCTGCCCGTCCTCGCTCTCCGAGCGCGCTTCATAATAGACGGCCTGGGCAAGGCAGTCGCGGGCGCGCAGCGCATCGATCGGGCTGTCGGCCTCGAAGGTGTAGGCGGCGGCGGGGTGCAGCGCCGCGGCGACGGGGGTGAAGGGCACTGGCCGCGGCAGATCCGCCCGCGGAGCCGACCCGGCCGGCGCCGGCGGCGCGGCCGTCACCGAGAGAGGGGACTGCGCCGCCATCGGCACGCACGACACGCTGGAGAGGGCGAGCGCGAGCAACGCGCCCGGGCGCGCCAGCCTGCCCCCCAATGCCTCGCCGATGCGGCCCTTGGCCATGCGTCCTGTCCCCGCCCGAAAGGCTCCGAACCCGCCCGATAGGCCGATCTCCGGGCGCGTGCGCGCCCGGATTTCGGCGCGTCCCGATCAGGGACAGCCATCGCCGCGATCCTTGCCGCCGCGCGTCCCTCGTCGAGGCGTGGCCGCGCTTCGTCGAACGGCGCACCCATGGAGGCGAATGTTGCGGCAGTTTCGCTCACGCAGTTCGAGCCCGGCCGCCAACAAGCCCACCGCGTGGCCGGCTCGTCCGTCGGGAGGCGATGGTGCCCCGCCGTCGCCTCCCGCTTCCGGCCCCCCTAGCGTCCGGCGAAGCGCTTGATTTCCTCGACATAGGAGCGGCCGATGCGCTGTTCGGCGCCGTCGGTGAGGCGCGCGCACCAATGGCCGGCTTCGTCGCGGCTGAGCCCGGTGATGGTGTCGCGGCGCAGGATCACCGAGCGATGGACCCGGATGAAGCGCTTCGGATCGAGCTCCTGCTCGAGCTTGGCGATGGTTCGATGGATAAGCCAGGAGCGCCGCCCGACGTGGAGCCGCATATAGTCCCGCTCGGCCGTCACCCGTTCGATATCGGCGGCGCTGATCCGCACCAGCCCGGTGAGATCGGGCACCCAGAATTCCTCGACATGCGCGCTCGGCGGGCGGGGCGCGGCGGCGCGGCGCTCGCCGGCGAGGTGGAGCCGGGCGCGGGCGAGCGCCCGCTCCAGCCGATCGCCCTGGACGGGCTTCATCAGATAATCGACGGCCGCGACGTCGAAGGCCGCCACCGCGAAATTGTCGAACGCGGTGACGAAGACGATCGCCGTATCGGCGCCCGATTCGGCGAGCGCTCGGGCGACGTCGATCCCGTCCATCCCCGGCATTGCGATATCGAGCAGGACGAGATCGGGTGACAGCCGTCCGGCGAGATCCAGCGCGGTCTCGCCGTCGCCGGCCTCCCCGGCGATCGCGACGCCGTCCGTCGCTTCCAGCAACAGGCGCAGGCGATCGATCGCGAGCGGCTCATCGTCGACGATCAGGATCTTGAGCGGTTCAGTCATCGCGCACCGCCGGCATCGAGAGGTGGACGGTATAACCGCCTTCCGGATCGGGGCCGTGCATCACGCCGGCGCGCGTCCCGAAGCGGGTCTTCAGTCGTTCGGTCACGTTGCGGAGGCCAACGCCGGTGCCGCCCGCGTCCGTGCCTCCTTCGCCGTCATCCTCCTCATCTCCGGCCGCTCGGGCAGCCTCGCCGTCATCCTTGACCTTGATGTGCAGCCGGCCGGCATCTTCGTAAGCCGAGATCCGAACCGTCACCGGCTTGCGGGACCTGGCGACGCCATATTTGACGGCGTTCTCGACGACAGGCTGCAGGATCAGGATGGGCACATGAGCGCCCATCAGCGGCTCCGGCACGTCCACTTCGACGTGGAGCCGCTTGGGAAAGCGGATCTGCTCGATATCGAGATAGAGACGCTGGAGCTTGATCTCCTCTTCCAGGGGCACGTCGGCGGTCGGATCGGCCGACAAGGTAGCGCGGAAGAAGGTGGAAAGGTTCATCAGCATGCGCTCGGCGACGTCGGTCTTCTGGGCGAGGATCAGCGAGGACAGCGAGTTCAGGGTGTTGAAGAGGAAATGCGGGTTGATCTGGTATCGAAGCGCCCGCAGCTGCGCCTCCTGCGTCTCGCGGGCAAGTGCGCCCGCCCGGCGATCGGCCTCGCGCAGCTGCCGGGCATAGCTGTTGGCGACATAGAAAGCGGCCCAGGCGGCGTAGAGAAAATACCAGCTGAGCGACGTATCGAGGATCGATCGGACCGCCATTTCGACCGGGCCCCAGCCCATGCCGTCCATCGAGGTGTCGTGCCGGGCCGCGCCGAGCGGTGCATAGAGATAGAAGACCGCATAATTGCACGCCGCGAACAGGATCGAGGCGGGCAGGCACAAGAGGCCAGCGACGATCGACTTCACATTGAGGCTGGAGCTTCGGAACGGGGCGAGCGCGAGATAGACGAGCAGGGTGATCGCGGCGCCGATGACGATCAGGAACAATCGTCGACCGAACATGGCCCAGAAATCGGGAAATTGGAGGATGAACGCGCGCGTGGTGATGAGGACCAGGTAGACGAGCCAGAAGGCGATGCTGGATTTGATCGCGATGCCGAGATCCGGCAGCCGCCGGCCGGCGCCGCCGGTGCGCGCGCTTTCGTCCATGCCCCCTGTTAGCCCGGTCGCTTCGAAAAAAACCCGCACGGGCGGATCATTCGCCGAAGACTTGTCCGCCTTGGTCGAAAATCCGGACAGGGCGCGGCGATAGCCGAGCGAATCGGCGGCTCCCAGTGCCGGCATCCTGCCCCCCGCGTGGCGGCCCTTGTCCCCGGATTCGCTCACCCGCACAGGTCTAGCACGGGTCCGCGCCATCGCCGCCAGCGCTTTTTCCACAACTCTTTTGGAGGGCGCCGGCTCGTTTCGCGGCCGCAAGCGCCGGCCTTTTCCGCCGAAAGCGGCGCGGCGCGCTGTGGCCGCGCGGCGACACCCCCGCCTTGCTGCGACGAACGACCCGGTTTTGCCGTTGCAGGCGGATTCGAACCGTGATTCATTTCTGAACGGGAGGCGGGGATTTGGTTAACGGCTTTTTCAGCCGTTGGGGCGTAATCCCACGCTGGGCAAAAGGAGTGTGGGACCATGAGTACGAGGACTCGGCCCGCCAGCGGAGCGGCGGCTCTGGCCGAGATGAAGGAATTTGCGGGCTTTTCCAAAGGCACGCAGCGCTACATCCGTCGGGCGCTCGATATCGGGCTCGGCCGGCGCGATCCGGTGAAGCGCTGGTCGCGCGATCCGGGCGAGGCGGCGGGGATCCGTGCCCAGCAGCGCGTCTATGGCCGGCTCGACCAGATCCGCGCCTTCATCCCCGACGACAGCGGTCTCGACGCGATGGAGCCGCTGATGACGCCGCTCATCACGATGACGGCGTTCGATCTGGGCCAGGATCGGCTTCCCTGCTTCGCCTCCTATCGGTTCCTCTATGAACGGCTGATCGGCGCCAGCGTGCGCCCGTGGCTTCCGGGCGCCTTCTGCGCCGCGGCGGCGCTTCCGCACCTCCATCCCGATCGCCGCCGCATCCTGCTGCAATCGATCAGCGAGGCCGCGGCGACCGCCCCCGGCTGGTCGAACCGCGAGCCGGCCTTCTTCCCCGAATGGGTGGAGAAGGTGGATATGACGGTCGCCGGCTGATCTGGCCGCCAGGCCAGGTGGCGCCGCGCTCTAGCCGAGCGCGGCCACCATCTCCTCCGCCAGCTGGGTCAGCGTATCGTCGCGCGCGCCCATGACGACGATGCGGTCGCCGGGGCGGGCGAGGGCGGTCAGGCGGCGTGCGGCCTCAGCGCGATCGGGAATATGCTCGGCATCGCGGCCGCGTTCGCTGACGCCGGCGACGATGTCGGCGCTCCCCACGCTTCGATCGGTCGTGCCCCCATAATAGACCGGAGCGGGGAGGACGAGCAGGTCGCCCGGCGCGAGTCCGGCCACGAAGGTCGCGATCAGCTCGTCCTTCATCGTCTTCAGCGGCCCGTAGCCGTGCGGCTGGAAGAGGACGAGCAGCCGCCCGGGAAAGGCGTGGAGCGTCCGCAACGTGGCGGCGATCTTGTCTGGATTGTGCCCGAAATCGTCGATCACGGTGACGCCATTCGCCTCGCCGACCTTCTCGAAGCGGCGCCTGAGACCGGTGAAGCCGGCCAGCGCCGCCGCGGCCTCCTCCAGAGTGATACCGGCGGCGCGGGCGGCGGCGAGCGCGGCGAGCGCATTTTCGGCATTGTGGCGGCCGGGTATCCGAAGGCGGACGGGGACTCCATTGGCCTTGAACGAAATGGCCCAGGGCTCCTCGGCGACGTCCGATCCGACCAGGCCCGCGCTCTCGTCCTCGAACGAATAGGTAGCGAGCTTCTGCGCCGGCAACGCCGCCGCGAGCAGCCGGGTCTCGTCATCGTCGAGATTGAGCACGACCGTTTCCGCCTTCATCGCGAAGTCGCCGAACAGGCGGCGAAGCTCGTCCAGGCTCTTGTGATCGAGCGTGATGTTGTTGAGGACCGCGATCTTCGGGCGATAGAGCGCGATCGATCCGTCGCTTTCGTCCACTTCGCTGACGAAGGCATCGCCGTTGCCGACCAGCGCGCTTGCGAACGGAGCCTGCGCGGAAACGAAATTCTTCATCACCGCGCCGTTCATCACGGTGGGATCGCGCCCACAGCTGTGGAGGATCCAGCCGATCATCCCGGTGACGGTCGATTTGCCGCTGGTGCCGCCGACCGCGATTGGAAGCGCCGCGCCGTTGAACAGGTCCGCGAGCAATTGGGGACGCGACAGGCGCTGCGCGCCGATCGCCTTCGCCCGGACGATGTCGGGCACGGTCTCCTCGACCGCGGCGGAGGCGACGACGATCTGGTCGGCGCCGGTGAGGCCGCTGCCGTCCTGGGGGAAAAGGGCGATGCCGCGTTGTCGCAGGAACTCGAACTTCGGCGCGAGCCGGCCCTGGTCGAGCGTCCGGTCCGATCCGGCGACGGCAGCGCCGCGCCCCTGCACGATCAGCGCGAGCGGCAGCATCCCGCTGCCGCCGATGCCGACGAAGAAATAGGATTTGGCTGCGTCCATCGCGCCGCTTTATTGGAAGCGCGGGGCATTTCAACGCCGGCGAGGTGAAGCCTATGAAGATCGCGGTGGTCGCGCCGAGCTCCCGCTTCAGCGAGGAGGCCGCCGCGCGGGTCGAGGCGGTCGCGGCCGAGCGCTTTGCGGGCGTTGAGATCGTCTTCCATCCGCAATGCTTCTTCCGCCACAATCATTTCGCGGGGACCGACGAGGCGCGCGCCCACGCGCTGGTCACGGTCGCGAACGATCCGGGCTTCGACGCGGTCTGGTTCGCGCGGGGCGGCTATGGCGCGGGGCGGATCGCCGAGGCGGCGATCGCCGCGCTCGGCCCGGCGGCGCGGGACAAGGCCTATCTCGGCTATAGCGACGCCGGCTTCCTGCTCGCCGGCCTTTATCGCGCCGGCTTTCCCGATGTCGCCCACGGGCCAATGCCGCAGGATGCGCTTCGCGACGGCGGCGAGGCGGCGGTGGAGCGCGCCCTTGCCTGGCTGACGCGGCGCGATCCCGCCGCACTCGAAGGCGGGCTTGAGCCGGGCGAGCGTCACGCGGCCTTCAATATCGCCGTTCTTGGCGCGATCGTCGGAACCCCGCTCGAGCCCGACCTCGCCGGCCATGTCCTCTTGCTCGAGGACGTCTCCGAATATGCCTATCGCACCGATCGCGCGCTTGGCCACCTGACCGCGCAGCGAGGCATCCGCGCCGTTGCCGGCCTGCGCCTCGGCCGGGTCAGCGACGTGCCGCCGAACGATCCGGACTTCGGTGAGAGCGAGGAGGAGATCGCGCGCTTCTGGTGCGCCCGGTCCGGCATTGCGTGGCTTGGCCGCGCCGATATCGGCCATGACGCTGGGAACAAGGTGGTGCCGTTCGGCGCGCTCTAGGACCGCTCTATCCACAGAAAAGCGCGGTTTGACGCTCGCAGGGGCCCGATTTGCCGGGCTCGACCATTGCCAAGGCCCGGGAATTGCGCTCTATCCACGGGGCAGTGCTTCAAAGGGAGGAAAGTATGGCACAAGGCAGGCAGAGCGGATTGCAGCGGCCGGTCACGCCCTCGAAAGAACTCGCCGAGATCACCGGTTCGGCGGCGCTGCCGCGCAGCCAGGTGGTCAGCAAGGTCTGGGACCATATCAAGAAGAACAATCTGCAAAATCCGCAGAACAAGCGCGAGATCGTCGCCGACGACAAGCTGAAGAAGATCTTCGGCAAGGATCGCGTCACCATGTTCGAGATGAACAAGCATCTGTCGAAGCATCTCAGCTAGACCCATCCGGCCGGAGGCGACCTCCGGCCTCACCCGCGGGACGCTGCTGGAGCAGCTTGGCGCGCTGGGGGTCTGCTCCGGCGACATGCTGATGATCCATGCGTCGCTGCGTCGGCTCGGCCTCGCCCGCTCCTGTCATGGGGCGGGCGGGGCCGAACTGCTTCTGGACGTGCTCGACGCCGCCGTCGGGCCGGGCGGCACGCTGATGGCGACGCTCGGCGCCTTCTATCCGATGGACTGGGTGAACCTTCGCCCGGAGGCGGAGCGCGGGGCGCTGCTTGCCGGCAGCGCGGCCTTCGACTGGCGCAAGGCGCCGGCGCAGCCCGATGTCGGCTGGCTTGGCGAAGCGTTCCGGCGGCGCGCGGGCACGGTCGAAAGCGATAATCCGAGCGGCCGGTTCGGGGCCCGCGGCGCGCGGGCCCGGTGGCTCATGGCCGACCAGCCCTGGCACGATTATTACGGGCCGGGATCGCCGCTTCAGAAGCTGTGCGAATCCGGCGGCCGGCTGCTTCGGCTCGGCGCGTCGCCCGATACCGCGACGGCCCTCCATTATGCCGAATACCTGGCCGAGATCCCGGCCAAGCGGCGGACGCGGTGGGATTATCTCATCGCCGGGCCGGAGGGGCCGGAACATGTCTGGATCGAATGCCTCGACGATGCCGAGGGAATCGTGCGGCTGCCGGGCGAGGATTATTTCGCGCGAATCCTGAAGGCCTATCTCGCGCTCGGACGGCATCGCGAGGGCCCGGTTGGCGCGGCGCGGGCCGAACTGATCGATGCGGCCGACCTGGTCGCGTTCGGCACCGAGTGGATGGAGCGCTGCCTGCGCTGATCGCGGCGGGCGGCGGGCAAGAAAAAACCCGCGGGCGACATCGCCGCCCGCGGGTCCCTTCCCCCCCGTGGGTTAGAAGTTGACGGTGAAGTCGGCTACCGCACGGTCGTCCCGATAATCGGACCGGCCGAGGCTGCTTTCGACACCGGCGCCGAAGTTCATCCGGCCGTTGCCGATATGCAGGCCACCGCGGACTTCGCCCCACGCCCGGTCGCCGCCGGCGATCGGGAGCATGAAGGCCGCATCCGGCGCCGCCGCGAAGCGGACGCTGAGGCCGTTATTGGCGCCCGACAGCGCACTGACGAAATCGGCCCGCAGCTGCGGCTGGAACCGCCAGCCGCTGCGGCCGATCCGCATTTCGCCACCGACGCTCGCGCCGATCCGGCTTTCGAGACGCTGGATGTTCAGGCTGTCGAACTTCAGCGCGTCTTCGCCGCCCTGCTCCTGGAACCCGCTCAGATGGTAGTTCGAATAAGTGAGCGAGGCCCGCGGCGTGACGGTCAGGCCGTGGAACGGCAGGTTCATGCCGGTCTCGGCCATCGCGGTATAGCGGCTGGCCGAGGTCGCCCCGCCGAAATACTGGGCGAAGTTGCCGGCGCTGAACGCGCGGTTGACATCGAACCGGCTGATTTCCGCCGAGGCGACGCCGGCCACATAGGCGCCGTGGCCGAGGCGATAGCTGCCATAGGCCGCGACCTGGCTGATCGTCGACTGGTTCTGCGACAGCGCCGCGCCCGGCTGGGTAATGCCGTGCGAGTAGCCGAACGCGGTACCGAAGGTGACGTGATCGGCGACCTGGGTTTCAAGGCCCATGCTCGCATACCAGTTGCGCTGGCCGCCATAGACGCCGGCCTGGCTGCTGCCGATCGTCGACGCCGAGTTGGTGAAGCCGCTCGCCGCGAAGCCGGTGACGCCGCGCGGAAGGGCGTGCATCGCCGTGCTTGCGGGGACGACGCTTGCGACGCCGAGCGTCGACGGCGCGCTGTTGCCCGCCATCACCGAGAACAGGCCGCTGTCGGCGCTGAAGCTCATCGTGCCGTCAGCGATCGTGCCGAGCATGCCGAGACGGTCGGTGATGTTGTTCATCATCATCCGGCTCTGGCGATCCTGCATCACGACCCCGTCCGCCGCGAGATCGGGCGCGAGCCCGCGCAGCGTTGCCGCCAGCATCTGCGGATTCATGACGTCGATCGCGCCGTAGAGGCCGTACAGGGCGTCATAGGATCCGTTGCGGATCTGGTCGAGCAGGTTGGCGATCGTGTCGGCGATCCCGCCGCCGCCGCCACCGGCCGCCGCCGTCGCAGCGAGGCTGCCGGCCGCGAGCGACACGGTGACGCTGTTCGGACCGTAGGTGACGGTGGGCTGGAGCGTTCCGAGGTTCGACTGCACCGAATCGAAGGTGAGGTCGACGCCGCCGGCCGCGGTCAGGAACGTGTAGCTCTGGCCGGCGCGCGGCGCGGTGCCGAGGCCGGTCTGGAACTGCACGATGCCCCCGAGCGAGGCCTGGCCGGGGCTGCCGGCGCCGGCGACGACGCGCAGGACGTCCGAACCCGTGCGGGTCAGGTCGATCTGGAGCCGGGATCCGGAGGCCAGGATGACATTGCCTTCGACGGTCAGCGTGCCGATCGGGCCGACCTGCGCCGGCGCGATCCGGCCCGCGGCCGAGGTCAGGAACGGCGTGCGGATCGTGCCGAGGCCGGTGAGCAGGCCGGCGGCAAGCAGATAATCGCCGCCGACGTTGATCCGACCGTCGACATTGGTCTGGCCGCCGAGCTGCGTGTAATCGACCAGCGACGTCAGCGTGCCGTTCGGACGGACGTTGAGCAGCGTCAGCACCGTTCCCTGGATCGAGAAGCGGTCGACCGTCACGGCCGAGCTCAGCGTCGTCGTGCCGACCTTCGACAGGGTCACGTCATAATAATGCGCGCGAACCCCGTGGGCCGGATCCGGATCGACATTGTTCGGCACGAAGTTGGTCGAGCCGGGGCCGCCGGGAATGACGATCGTCTGGTTCGCACCGAGCGAGGTGCCGAACTGGGTGAGATCGATGCAGTCGCCCAGGAAGCAGACCGAACCGAACTTCGGGCCGCCGCCGGCGGTTCCGTTCGCCGGCGTCGTCGGCAGCGCGTTGACCAGGCTGCCGCCGATATCGACGAAATAGTTCGGATCCATCAGCTGGACCCAGTGATTGGGATCCTCCCAGGCGCCGTCGCCGGCCTTCGCGGCGGTGTAGGCATAGGGATTGTTGGCGACGATGACGTCCCAGAACAGATAGAGCGGCTGATAGAAGCTGGTCGCCCCGTAATTGTTGTTCAGCTGCGCCGAGAAATAGCGCGAGCCGCCCGACAGGACGCCGACGACGACGCTGCGGTTATAGGCCTGGTCGGCGATCAGCGGGCCGCCCGAATCGCCCGGCGCGGTGATCCCCTCGTTCGGCAGCGCCGAATCGTTGAAGATGCCGAAATCGAAGTTCCGGGTGCCGTTGAAACCGCCGGTGCCGGCCGGATCGTTGAAGTCCAGCTGGTACAGGTTTTGCGGATTGTCGGTGAACGGGCCGCCCGAGAACAGCCAGTTGTCGACATCATCGAGCGAGCCGAGCAGCGAAATGATGTTCTCGGCCGCGCGGCGGCGCCAGTCGTTGGCGAGCGAGCGCGACGCGGAGGTTCCGCTGTTGCCGTAGCCGGTGATGACCCCGTGGGTCGGCCCGCTGAGCGGCGAGAAGAGCAGCGCCCAGGTCGGGATGCCGGTGGCCGGCGTGTCGAGCGTGCCGAGCGCAACGTCGGCCTGCAGGAAGCAGGAACCGGGCGCGGTGCACGAATTATCCGCCAGCGAGCGCGGATCGTACCAGACCTGGTTGATGTTGAAGTAATGGGCGTTCGGATTGCTCGCATAGAGCGTTCCGCCATCCAGGCCGAGCCACTGGCGAAGCGTCGCCAGCGTGTTGTCGTTGAAATCGACCATGATCGCGGTGCCGCCGCTGGCGGCGCCATAGGCCGAGGCCGCTTCCTCGTTCACGCAGTGCGCCGCGAAGATCACGGTGCGCGGGTTGATGAGGGTGCCGGTGCACAGGCCGACGAAGCCGCCGCCCTGGTCGGTGACGATCTGGCCGATTCCGTTGATGCCCGTGCTGAGCGGGCCAGTGGGGGGCGGCTGGTTGGCATTATGATCGCTGCGGACGACGATCTGCGGATCGTTCACCATCTGCTCGGGGCCGTTCGGCGTCGAAATGACCGCCGATTGGGCGCTCACCAGGCTGCGGGTCGCAAGCGCCTGGCTGGACGTGTTGGGCGAGATGCTGAAATCGTCGAGTGATTCCGCCGCCGCCACCGACGGCGCCGCCAGGGCAATGACTGCCGCGGCCGACATAAATAACGACTTATGATTCATGGCTACACCCCCTCAAAGCTGAGCTTGAAGAAGGGGGATGATCCCGCGCCAAATCGAGTCGCCCCCCAACTCCTACCGCAAGGCTAAGCCAAGATTAACCAAGAACAAAGGGTTTTTACTGTATTCCGTCCCTTTCCGGGACGTTCGACTATCCCGGCTCACAATCTATTGTGATCAAACACAAAAGACCGCGCCGGACACCGGGTCCGGCGCGGTCTCTTCAAGGTCCGGCGATCCGGATCAGGACGGGTTGGACGGATTCGACTGCGGGCTCGCCGCAGCTTCGAGCTGCGCCTTGGTCAACGAGATGACGAGGCCCGAATCGTTGCGTGCGAAGCTCGTCAGCGGAAGGCGCGCGCGCGCCGTCCCGGTGTTCACCACCGCGCCGCTGGCATCGGCCGATTCGATCGTCCCGACCGTGCCGCCCTGGGTGTCATGGACGGTCGCGCCGGTCTGGAGATCGGCCGCCGTGGCCGGGGTCGTCGCGCCCGCCTGGGCATTGGCCTGTGCCCCCGGCGTGGTCGCCTGGGTGCCCGGCGTCATCTGGTCGGCGGCCTGGCCAGTGTCCGGCGTCGGCGTCGGCAGCGAGGTATCGGGCGCCTGGGTCGGCGGGGTATCCGGCGTCTGGGTCGGCGGCGGCGTCAGCGTTCCGGTGGGCGGCTGCATCTCGCTTCCGGGCGTCCCCGTGGCCTGGGCGGCGAGCGAGGCCGGGAGCAGCGCGGCGCCGGCGACAAGTGCGATCTTGAGGGTCTTCATCTGGTCCTCCGATAAATGGACAGGGGGGTTTGAAGGACCAATGCGGCGCCACCCCTTCGGGGTGCATCCCGCGCGATGAATCGTTCGCCGTTGACGACGGGAGGCGTAACGATCTGCCCGAACCAACGGAAAACCGCAGGTTTTCCGCCGGTTCGTCAGAGCACGTATTTGCTGAGATCGGCGTTTCGGGCGATGCTCCGGAGCTGCGCCTCGACATAGGCGGCATCGACGGTAATCGTCTCGCCGCGCCGATCCTCGGCCTCGAAGCTCACGCCCTCGAGCAGCTTTTCCATGACCGTCTGGAGCCGGCGCGCGCCGATATTCTCCAGGCTCTCATTGACCTCGGCGGCGATGCGGGCGAGCGCGGCGATCCCGTCTTCGGCGAATTCGACGCTGACCCCCTCGGTCCCGAGCAGGGCGCGATATTGCTCGGTCAGGCTCGCGCGCGTGTCGGAAAGGATGCGGATGAAGTCGGCCTCGGTCAGCGCCTTGAGCTCCACCCGGATCGGCAGGCGGCCCTGGAGCTCGGGAAGCAGGTCGCTCGGCTTGGCGACGTGGAACGCGCCCGAGGCGATGAAGAGGATGTGATCGGTCTTCATCGGCCCATATTTGGTGGCGACCGTGGTGCCCTCGATCAGCGGCAGCAGGTCGCGCTGCACGCCTTCGCGGCTCACCGATCCGCCGCGCACGTCGGAGACGGCGATCTTGTCGATCTCGTCGATGAAGACGATCCCGTTCGCCTCGGCATCGCGAAGCGCGGTGCGGTTGAGGTCATCGGGATCGAGCCTCTTGTCCTGTTCCTCCTCGACCAGCTTGGCGAGCGCCTCGCGCACCGGCATCTTGCGCTTCTTCCTGGGCTGCTGGCCCATCGCCTTGCTCATCATGTCGGAGAGGTTGATCATGCCGACCTGGCCGCCGAGGCCCGGGATCTCGAACGGGGTCTGCGGCTGATCGGAGACGTCGATCTCGACCTCGCGATCGTTGAGGTGGCCTTCGCCGAGCATCCGGCGGAAGCTCTCGCGGGTGGCGGCCGACGCGTCCTTGCCCGTCAGCGCGTCGAGCAGCCGCTCGATCGCCGCCGCCTCGGCCGCGCCCTTCACCGCCTCGCGCCGGCGCTCGCGCTCGAGCCGCACCGCTTCCTCGACGAGATCGCGGGCGATCTGCTCGACGTCGCGGCCGACATAGCCGACTTCGGTGAACTTGGTCGCCTCGACCTTCACGAACGGCGCGTCGGCGAGCTTGGCCAGCCGCCGGCTGATCTCGGTCTTGCCGCAGCCGGTGGGGCCGATCATCAGGATGTTCTTGGGCGTCACCTCGTCGCGCAGCCCGTCGGGGAGCTGCTGGCGGCGCCAGCGGTTGCGAAGCGCCACCGCGACGGCGCGCTTGGCCTCGTCCTGACCGATGATGTGCTGATCCAGCGCGGCGACCACGGCCTTGGGGGTGAGGGCGTCGTTCATCCGGCCGGCTTTCCTCGGGGTTGGGGTGTCGCTCTGGGGTTCGGTGACGCCGGACGCGTCCGGCACGCGGGGTTCGTAATCCATCTTGGGCGACAAGATTGGGCGCGCGGCAATCGAGTTCAAGCGGTGCAGCGGAAGCCGGCGAACAGGCGTTGATGCGAGGCGACGATACGGGCGATGGCGTCGGGCTGCGGCGTCGCGTCCCAGACATTCCGCTCGAACGTGCCGCCAAGCAGGATGCCGTCGGGCCGGGGGAACATATAGCCCGCATCGCCGGTGAAGGCGTAGGCGATCTCCGGCTGCGGCTCCAGGATGGCGAGCTGGCCCCGGATCGGGATCAGGGTCTCGTCGCCGAAGAGCGCCCGCGCGCCGAGCCCGGTGCAATTGAAGATCAGCCGCTCAGGGAGCGCCGCGACATCGGCCGGGGACGCGAAATCGCGGACATGGACCGCGCCGCCGGCAACCTGCACGTCGCGGATCATCTGGCGGAGATAGCGGCCGACCTCGATATACATAGTGTCGAAGCGCGAGACGCGATCGAGCGGGAAGGGGTGCTCCTCCGGGCGGAGCGCGCGGCTGTTCGGCGGGAAAGAGGGGAAGAGCGGCTCCTCGGCGCCGCCCTGGCTGTAGGTCGGCAGCCAGCGGACGCCATAATCGTCGCCGACCATGATCTGGAACCGCCGCCAGCTATAGGCGGCCGCCGCGAGGTAGCGGGCGCGCCACTCGTCCGTCACGGCGCTGCGGTCGAAATGGCCGAAGGGATGCCACTGGCCGCCAGCGATGTTCGAGGTCGTCTCGGGCGGCAGCGCCTTCGTGTAGATCGTGACGTCGAAACCCGCTTCCTGCGCGAGCCGCGCGGTCGAGAGGCCCATCACGCCGGCGCCGATCACCGCGACGGGGCCCTCATGCCCCTGAAGGCCGATGTCGCAGGCGAGCTTCGACGTGCCCCAGGACAGCGTGATCCCAGCGCCGCCATGGCCGTAATTGTGGACGATGCGCTTGTCGCCGAGCGTTGCCGCCTCGACCCGGAAGCCCGCCGGCCGGAAGGGACGCAGCCCGGCGAGCGTGCGGATCACGCGATCGGGCGAGACGTCCACCGCCGGCAGGCAGCCGCGCGCCGCCATGCGTGGCTGCACGGTCGCGCAGGCGGGAAGCGCAAGCGTGGCGGCGGCGGACCCGAGAAAGGCGCGGCGGTGCATGGGGGCACCGTAACCGCCTTCGTCGCGCGGGCGAAAGGCCGTTTTCGTCCGCGCCGCCGCGCGATCCGCCCTCACTTCGCTTCGATCGTCTCCACGGTGAGATTTTCGTTGGTGTAGACGCAGATGTCGGCGGCGATCTTCATCGCCTTGCGCGCGATGACCTCCGCATCCTCCTCATAATCGTAGAGCGCATTGGCGGCGGCGAGGGCGAAATTGCCGCCGGACCCGATCGCCGCGACGCCGTTCGCCGGCTCCAGCACATCGCCATTGCCGGTGAGGATCAACGTCACGTCCCTGTCGGCGACGATCATCATCGCCTCGAGGTTGCGAAGATATTTGTCGGTGCGCCAATCCTTGGCGAGCTCGACCGCAGCGCGAAGCAACTGGCCGTTATGCTGCTCCAGCTTGCGCTCCAGCCGTTCGAAAAGGGTGAAGGCGTCGGCGGTCGCGCCGGCGAAGCCGCCGATCACGCCGGACTGTCCGGACCCGGTGCCGCCGCCAAGCCGCCGCACCTTCTTCGCATTGGGCTTGATGACGGTGGACTGGAGCGAGACCTGCCCGTCTCCGGCGACCACGACCTTGCCGTTCTTGCGCACGCCGATGATCGTCGTGCCGTGCCAGACTTCCATGGTGAGAAACTCCCGCTTGCATTCGCTTGGCCGCGAATGTGGGGAGCGCGCGCCGCCGGCGCAACGATTCAGGGCTGCGGCGAACCTTCGTTGCGGACGCCCGCGGCGGCGGCCTTGCGTCCGGCCGGCGAGGAGCCGAATTCGAAGCCGATCACCGTCGATCCCCAGCCGAGCACGAGGCCCAGCGCAAGCAGCAGCGGCTCGCGATTTCCTTCGGGGATCGGGATGAAATAGAGGCCGGCAAGCCCGGCGAGGCCGCCGATCAGGGCAACGAGGCCGAGCGCGACGCGATAGGGGCCGCCGTCGCGCCGGTCCGGCGGGAGGGGAGGGGGCGAATCCGTCATCCGCGCGGACTAACCGATATGGCACATTGTAGGACAGCAAAAAGTGCCAGCCGGATTGACCGCCCTAGGGACGCGGCCCTCCGACCCGCTCCTCGCTGACGAAGGTCAGTTCGTGACAGCCGCTGACGTTGCGGTCCACGGCGAGGAAGGCGTGGCCCGGCGGCTCGCGGTCGAGCCGGGTGCCGCCGAGGCGCTTGTTCGCCTGCGCGATCTGCGCCTGGAACGACCGGCAATGGCCGGGCTGGCCGAACAGGTTCATCCGGTCGGCGGAACGCGGCTCCGTACGGACGGCGGCGCCTGCATCGGCCGGAGCCGAACCGGCGGGCGGGCCCGCGGAGGCGGCGAGCGGGGAAAGGGCGAGGATGGCGGCGAGGGCAAGGCGCATGGCATCGACTCCTTCGCCCCGCCTTGTACCATCTTTGCCGTTAAAAATCAGGCCCTTGCCGCTGCGACGATGGCGAGCCAGGCGGCCTCGTCGATCACCTCGATGCCGAGATCGGCGGCTTTCTTGAGCTTCGATCCGGCGCCCGGGCCGGCGACGACCAGGTCGGTCTTCTTCGAAACGTCGCCCGCCGCCTTCGCGCCCAGCGCCTCGGCCTGCGCCTTCGCCTCGTCGCGCGACAGGCTTTCAAGGCTCCCGGTGAACACCACGGTCTTGCCGGTCACCGGAGATTGCCTGACCTCGTGGATCACGTCGGCGATGGTGACGCCGGCTGCGAAGATCGCGGCGAGCACCTCGCGATTATGGGGCTCCTCGAAGAAATCGAGCAGCGCGTTGGCGACCTCGGGGCCGATATTGGGCGTCGCCACCGCCTCGACCACCGCCTTGTCGCGCCGGGCAAGGAACTTTCGCTCCTCCTCGCCGATCACCGGCGCCATCCCGCGCCGGAGCGCCAGCGTGGCGTCGATCATCGCCTCGAAGGCCGCCCAGCTCCGGTAGCGCCGGGCGAGATCGCGCGCCGTCACCTCACCGACATGGCGGATGCCGAGCGCGAAGAGGAAGCGATCGAGCGGCGGATTGCGCTTCGCGTCGATCGCGTCGATCAGGTTCCGCGCCGAAAGCTCCGCCCAGCGCTCGCGGGCGAGCAGATCCTCCTTCTTCAGCGTGAAGATGTCGGCCGGCGAGCGGATCAGGCCGTCGGCGAAGAAATTCTCGATATGGGTGATGCCCAGCCCCTCGATATCGAGCGCATGGCGGCTGACGAAATGCCTGAGCCGCTCGACGCGCTGCGCCGGGCAGATGAGGCCGCCCGTGCAGCGCACGTCGACCTCGCCCTCCTCGCGCACCGCATCGGAATTGCAGATCGGGCATTTGTCCGGGAAGACATAGGGCGGTGCTGCGCGATCCGGGGTCAGATTCTCCAGCACCTGCGGAATGACGTCGCCGGCGCGCTGGATCAGCACGCGATCGCCGACGCGCACGCCCAATCGCGCGATCTCGTCCGCATTGTGGAGCGTCGCATTGGTGACGGTGACGCCGCCGACGCCGACCGGCTTCAGCCGCGCGACCGGCGTGAGCTTGCCGGTGCGGCCGACCTGGATGTCGATCGCCAGCAGCTCCGTCTCCGCCTTCTCCGCCGGGAATTTGTGCGCCAGCGCCCAGCGCGGCGCGCGCGCGACCTGGCCGAGCCGCGCCTGCCAGTCGAGCCGGTTCACCTTGTAGACGACGCCGTCGATGTCGAACGGCAGGTCCGCCCGCTCGGCGCCGATCCTGCGATAATGGGCGAGCATGTCCTCAAGGCTCGCGCACAAGGCAATGTCGCGCGCGATCGGGATTCCCCAGCTCTCGATGATCCGCATCATCTCGAGCTGCGTTTCGGCCGGCACCGACGAGGCCTCGCCCCAGCCATGGGCGTAGAAGCGAAGCGGGCGCGCCGCGGTGACCGCCGCATCCTTCTGGCGCAGCGAGCCCGCGGCGGCGTTGCGCGGATTGGCGAACTGGCGGGCCTTTTCGGGATCCTCCGCGTCGGCGAGCAGCCGCGCGTTCAGGGCCGCGAAGTCCGCCTTCGACATATAGACTTCGCCCCGCACCTCGAAGATGTCTGGGCCATCCCAGTCCCCGTTCGTCCCGAGCGAAGTCGAGGGGCGCCCCTCGGCGTCCGTGCCAGCGCCCCTCAACTTCGCTCGGGACGAACGGAGAGTTTGCGGGATGTCGGCGATTGTGCGCGCATTGGGCGTCACATCCTCGCCGGTGGTGCCGTCGCCGCGCGTCGCCGCGAGGACCAGCGCCCCTTTCTCGTACCGCAGCGAGCAGGACAGGCCGTCGATCTTCGGCTCGGCGACGATCGCAAGCTCGGCCTCCTCGCCGAGCGCCAGATAGCGCCGCACCCGGCCGAGGAACTCCGCCACCTCCTCATCCGAAAAGGCGTTGTCGAGGCTGAGCATCGGCACCGCATGGCGGACCTTGGCAAGATAGGCCGCCGGCGCCGAGCCGACCTGGCGCGAGGGGCTGTCGGGGCGGATCAGGTGCGGGAATTCCGCCTCGATCGCCGCATTTTCGCGCACCAGCGCGTCATAGGCGGCGTCCGAAATCTCCGGCGCGTCGTCGGTATGGTAGAGGCGCGAATGGTGGGCGATCTCGCGGGCGAGGCGCTCCAGCGCGGCGGCGGCTTCGGCTTCGGTCATCGCGGGCCAATTGCCATCGTCGTGGTCCGGGAGACAATCGACATCATGCCGCCTCCAGCAGCCTTGCCGCCTGCGCGCGCGCCTCGTCCGTCACCTCGGCGCCGGAGAGCATCCGCGCGATCTCCTCGCGCCGCTTCGCGGCATCCAGCGCGTGGACGCTGGTGCGGGTGACGAGGCCGTCATGGCTCTTTTCGATGAGCAAATGGCGCGCGCCGCGCGCGGCGACCTGGGGGCTGTGGGTGACGACGAGCACCTGGCCGCCCGTCGCCAGCCGGTGCAGACGATCGCCGATCGCGCTTGCCACCGCGCCGCCGACGCCGCGGTCGATCTCGTCAAAGATCATCGTCGTCGCCCCGCTTTCCTGTGCGAGCGCGACCTTGAGCGCCAGGATGAAGCGCGACAGCTCGCCGCCCGACGCGATCTTCGTGAGCGACCCGAACGGCGCGCCGGGATTGGTCGAGACTTCGAACTCGACGCGATCGCGGCCCGAGGCAGATGGTTCGGCCTCGCCGATCGCGGTTCGCAGGCGGGCGGCGTCGAGCTTCAGCGGCGCGAGCTCGGCGGCGACCGCCGCGTCGAGCCGGGCCGCCGCTGCGCGCCGCGCGTCGGTGAGCCGGCTCGCGGCCGCGTCATAATCGGCCTGGGCCGCGGCCACCTGTGCCTCCAGTTCGGCAAGCCGCTCGCCGCCCGCCTCGATCGCGCCGAGCTTCGCCGCCAGCTCCTCGCGCAGCCCGGGCAGGCCTTCGGGATCGATCCGGTGCTTGCGGGCGAGCGCGCGGATATCGAAGAGCCGCGCCTCGGCCGCCTCCAGCCGCGCCGGATCGAAAGCAAGCGCCGCGCTCGCCCGCTCCAGCGCGTCCTCGCCCTCCGACGCCTCGATCACGGCCCGGTCGAGCGCGGCGAGGGCATCGGTGAGCAGCGGATGCTCGGCGGCGATCCTGTCGAGCCGCCGCGCCGCCCGGCGCAGCGCCGCGAGGCCGCCCTCCGAGCCGCCGAGCAACGCGGAAACGCCCGCCAGTTCCTCGCCGAGCCGCGCTCCGGCCTGCATCGTCGCGCGCATGTTGGCGAGGCTCTCCTCCTCGCCCGGCTGGGGATCGAGCGCGTCGAGCTCGGCCACGGAATGGGCAAGCCAGTCGCGGTCGCGCTCCGCCTCCTCGAAGGTCCGCCGCGCCTCGTCGAGCGCCTCGCGCGCCGCGCCGAGTCGCAGCCAGGCGGCGGCGATGCCCGCGGTGTCGATCCGGCCATAGGCGTCGAGCAGCGCGCGGTGGCCGCGCGGATTGAGGAGGCCGCGATCGTCATGCTGGCCGTGGATTTCCACGAGCAGGCCGCCAAGCTCGCGCAGCAGGCCGGCGGAAACGGACTGATCGTTGACGAAGGCGCGGCTGCCCCCGTCGGCGCGGACGACCCGGCGGATCACGAGCGGCTCGCCCGGTTCGCTGGCCAGGCCGTTCTCCTCGAGCAAGGCGAAGGCGGGGTGGCCGCCCGCAAGATCGAAGCTGGTCGAGACCGAGGCCTGCGCCTGGCCGGCGCGCACCAGCCCCGAATCGGCCCGCGCCCCCAGCGCGAGGCCCAGCGCGTCCAGCAGGATCGATTTGCCCGCCCCGGTCTCGCCGGTGAGCACGCCAAGCCCGGGCGCGAAATCGAGGTCGAGCGTCTCGATCAGGACGACATCGCGGATCGAGAGGCGGGTTAGCATGGCCCTGTCTGCCACCCCGGGGGGCGGAGGATCAATATCAGTTGCCGCCGTCGTCGTCGGGTTGCTGCTGCGGCTGCTGCGGTTGCGGCACATGGATATGCTCGGGCGGGGTCGCCTCGGGCGGGCCCGGATCGGCGGTGCCGGCTTCAACATTGGGGGCATCGCGCTCGATCAGGTCGTGCGCGCGGCGATACCAGCGCGTCTCGGGATAATTGGCGCCGAGCACGGCGGCGGCGCGGCGCGCCTCGACCGGGATGCCGAGCGCCAGATAGGATTCGGTGAGCCGCATCAGCGCCTCGGGCGCGTGCGCGGTCGTCTGATACTGGTCGATCACGGTGCGGAAACGGACCACCGAGGCCAGCCACTGGTGCCGGCGCTGGTAGAAGCGGCCGATCTCCATCTCCTTGCCGGCAAGATGGTCGCGGACCAGATCGATCTTGAGCTGGGCATCGTCCGCATAGGGCGTCCCCGGATAACGCCGAATCAGCTCGCCGAACGCCGTCAGCGCCTGCCGCGAGCTCGCCTGATCCCGGGTGATGTCGGTGATCTGCTCGTAATAGTTGATGCCGATCAGGTAGAGCGCATAGGGCGCGTCGCGATTGCCCGGATGGATCGACAGGAAGCGGCGCGCCGCATCGATCGATTTCTGGTGATCGCCCGCCGCATAATAAGAGAAGGCGCTCATCAGCTGCGCCCGGCGCGCCCACACCGAATAGGGATGCTGCCGCTCGGTCTCGTCGAACAGCGCGCCGGCGAGCGCGTAATTGCGCTGCTGCAGCCGGGCGAGGCCCGCATTGTAGAGCGAGTTGACATCGCGTGCGACGTAACGCGTGTCAGCGCGCAGGCTGTTGCGGTTGCGGCCGAGCGTGTTGCACGCGCCCAGCGGCAGCAGTGCGAGGGCGATTGCGGCCAGGGCAAGCGGGCGGGAAAGACGATGCATGGAGGACTTCTTAGCGAAGGGTTCGGACAAGGCCAAGCGGCCTTGCCGCGCCAGAAGGACCGGGCGCGATGAACCGGGCTTTAATGCTGTCCTTAACGTCCCGCTAGGCGGGAATTGCTAGGGCCCCGCCATGCTTCGCGTGCTGACCCTCGCCACCTTGTTCCCGAACGCGCATCGGCCGGTGCTCGGCGTGTTCGTCGAGCGCCAGACGCTCGGGCTCGCCGCGCGGCCGGGCGTCGAAGTGGAAGTCGTCGCCCCGATCGGGCTTCCGGTGTGGCCGCTGTCGCGCCATCCGCATTATGCGCCGCTCGCCGCCCTGCCGCGCGAGGAGAGGTGGAAAGGCCTCGCAGTCCATCGCCCGCATTACCGTGTGTGGCCGCGCATCGGCCATGCGCGCACGGCACGGGACATGGCCGATGCGCTGCTCCCCCTGCTTCGGGAGATTCGCGAACGCTTCCCCTTCGACGTGATCGATGCCGAATTCTTCTGGCCGGACGGGCCGGCGGCGATGCGGCTCTCAGGGCAGCTCGGCGTCCCGTTCTCGGTCAAGGCGCGGGGCAGCGACATTCATCTGTGGGGCAAGCGGCCGGGCATAAGCGCGCAGATCGTCGAGGCCGGGCGGCGTGCCGGCGGCCTGCTCGCAGTCAGCGCCGCGCTTAAGCGGGACATGGTCGCGATGGGAATGCCGGAGCGCTCGATCCGCGTTCATCATACCGGCGTCGACCTCGATCGCTTCCGGCCGATCGAGCGGGGCCCCGGCGTGACTTTGGTCTGCGTCGGCGCGTTGATCGAGCGCAAGGGGCAGGGGATCGCGATCGAGGCATTGGCGAGGCTGGCGGTCGCTGACGCCGAACTGGTGCTGGTCGGCGATGGCCCGGATCGCGCCGCGCTCGAAGCGAAGGCCCGCGCGCTGGGGGTCGCGGACCGGGTCCGCTTCCTCGGCAGCCGTCCGCATGAAGAGCTGCCCGCGCTGCTCGCCTCGGCCCGCGTCATGGTGCTGCCGACCGCGTCGGAAGGCCTCGCCAACGCCTGGGTCGAATCGCTTGCCTGCGGCACGCCGGTGGTGACCTGCGACGTCGGCGGCGCCCGCGAGATCGTCGACCGCCCGGCGGCTGGCCGGCTGGTCGAGCGCACGAGCGCCGCGGTGGCGGCGGGCATTGCGGAGGTGCTCGCCAGCCCTCCCTCCCAGGCCGAGACGCGCGCCGCGGCGGAGGGCTTCAGCTGGGATGCGAACGCCGCGGCGCTCGAAGCCCATCTCGCCGGCCTGGCCGGACGCTAGAGCGCCATCAAAGCCGCCGCGATCCAGCGTCCCTCGGCGCGGAGCAGGCCCCAGGCGCGGGCGGCGGCGCGGCTGTCCATCGCCTCGACCCCGATCCCTCGCGCATCGAGCGCGGCGATGAGCGCGGGAGGCGCGAAGGCGTGGCGCGGCCCGGCGCCGATCAGCACGAATTCAGGTGCCGGATCGAGCGCGAGCAGTGGCGCGAGATCCTCCTCACTCAGCTCAGCGAGCGGCGGCGGCGACCATGAAAGAACGCGATCGGGCGTCAGCAGCGCGGCGCGATGGACCGCGCCGTCGATCGCGAAGCCGCTGGCCGTCAGCCGCTGGACGACAGGCCCCGCGGCTGGCGGCGTCGGCTTCACACCTGCGCCCCGTCATAGCCCTCGTTACGCGTGCCGCCCTTCTCGCGGGGCGTCGGACCGCCCTTGCCCGGCGCGTTCGCGTTGAGCCCGAGCGTGATCAGCATCGAGGCGGAGACGTAGATCGACGAATAGGTGCCGATGATGATGCCGAGCATCATCGCCGCGGTGAACCCGCGCAGCACATGGCCGCCGAAGATCAGCAGCGCGCCGAGCGCGAGCAGCACGGTGATCGACGTCATCACGGTGCGTGGCAGCACCTCGTTGACCGAAAGATCGATCAGCGGCCCCATCTCCATCTTGCGATATTTGCGCATATTCTCGCGGATGCGGTCGTCGACGACGATCTTGTCGTTGATCGAATAGCCGATGATGGTGAGCACCGCCGCGACGGTGGAAAGATCGAATTCGAACCGGCTGATCGCGAAGAAGCCCAATGTCATCAGCACGTCGTGGAGGACGGCGACGAAGGTCGACACGCCGAACTGCCATTCGTAGCGGATCCACGAGAAGACGGCGATGCCGAGGATGGCGAGGAAGACGGCGAGGATGCCGTTCCGGATGAGTTCGCCCGAAACCTTGCCCGACACGGTGTCGTAACGCGCGATGGTGACGCCCGGATAATCCGCACGCAGCGCGTTGTTCACCCGATCCACCACCTGGCTCGCGGCGCCCGGGCCGCCTTCGGGCGGGGGCAGGCGGATCGCGACCACGCGCGGATCGCCATAGGCCTGGAGCGCGCCCTGGCCGGCGCCGATCCGGTCGACATTGGCGCGCAACTCGTCGAGGTGCGGCGGCTCCTGGAAATGGGCCTCGATCATCAGGCCGCCGACGAAGTCGACGCCGAGATTGAGCCCTTTCCAGGCCACGGCGCCGACCGCGAGCACGGTCAGCAGGGCGGTGATGCCGAACGCCCAGTGGCGCAGGCGGACGAAGCCGATATTGGTATCTTCGGGAATGAGCTTCAGCAGACGCATTTCAATTCATCCCGTCAGATGTTGATCTCGGTCGGGCGGTTCCTGCGGATCCAGCCGGCGACGAGCATGCGGGTGAAGACGACCGCGGTGAACACCGAGGTGGCGATGCCGATCAGCAGCACGATCGCGAAGCCCTTGATCGGCCCGGTGCCGAGCACGAGCATGATGAGCCCGGCGATCGTGTGGACGACGTTCGCCTCGAAGATCGTCCGGCTCGCTTCCTTATAGCCGTTTTCCACGGCCATCAGAACGGATCGGCCGCGCCTTCGCTCCTCGCGGATGCGCTCGTCGATCAGAACGTTGGCGTCGACCGCGGTGCCGACGGTCAAGACGAAGCCCGCGATGCCGGGCAGCGTCAGCGTCGCATTGAGCAGCGCCATGATGCCGACGATCACGAACAGGTTGATGATGACGGCGAGGTCCGCATAGAGCCCGAACCGGCCGTAGCTCAGGAACATGAAGATGAGCACGGCGACCGTCGCGACGATGCAGGCGATGATGCCGGCGCGGATCGAATCGGCGCCGAGATCGGGCCCGACCGTCCGCTCCTCGATGACGTTCAGCTCGACCGGAAGCCGGCCCGAGCGAAGCGAGATCGCAAGCTGGTTCGCGGTCTCGACGGTGAAACCGCCGCCGCTGATCGACGCGGTGCCGCCAAGGATCGGCTCGCGGATCACTGGGTAGGAGAGGACCACATTGTCGAGGATGATGGCGAAGGGCTTGCCGACATTCTCCTGCGTGGTGTGCGCGAATCGCCGCGCGCCGTTGCTGTCGAAGGTCAGGACCACATTGGGGCTGCCATCCTGCTGATCGAAAGCCTGGCGGGCATCGGAGATCATGTCGCCGGTGATGATCGCCCGGCGTTGCACGGCGATCCGGCCGCCCTGGGCGAGCGGCAGGATCTGGCTGCCGATCGGGGCGCGGCCAGACTGGATCTGCTGCGGCGTCGCATTCTCGTCGACCATGCGGAATTCGAGACGGGCGGTGCGGCCGATCAGCTGCTTCAGCGCCTCCGGGTTCTGGAGGCCCGGCACCTGGACGAGGATCCGGTTCGATCCCTGGCGGATGATCGTCGGCTCGAGCGTGCCGAGCGCGTTGATGCGCCGATCGATGACGTCCCGCGCGCTTTCCATCGCGGAGCTCACGGCCGAATCGAGCCCGGCCTGGGTCGGCCGCATCACGATGGTGGCGCCGTTCGCGCTCACATCCCATTCGCGGGTGCCGCCGAAGCTGGAGGGCTGCGCCTGCTGGCGGGCGAGGCCGAGGGCGTCGTTGACGCGCGCCGGATCGCGGACGGCGAAGGCGAGCTGGCCATTCTGGGTGGAGACGTCGCCGATCTCGATCTGCGGAGAGGCCGTCCGCATCGCGCGGCGGATATTGTCCTCCATCATCTCGACCCGCTGGCGGGCGACATCGCCGGTCTGCGCCTCGAGCAGCAGGTGGCTCCCGCCGGCGAGGTCGAGGCCCAGGTTGACGTGGATCTTCTGGACCCAGGCCGGCATCCGGTGCGCGATGTCGCGCGGCAGCAGGCTGGGGACGGACAGCAGGACGCCGAGCGCGAGCAGCGCCCAGATGCCGATCACCTTCCAGCGTGGAAAATCGAGCATGGCGGCCTCAGTCGTTCGCGGGCTTGGAGCCGTAAGGCTTCACGTCGCTCAGCATCGACTTGACGACGCGCACGCGCACATTCTGCGCGATCTCGAGCTCGATCTCGTTCTCGTCGACCTTGGTGACCTTGCCGATCAGGCCGCCGGTTGTCACCGCAACGTCGCGCGGCTTCACGCCGGCGATCATCTCGCGATGCGCCTTCATCTGGCGCTGCTGCGGCCGGATCATCAGCACGTAGAAGATCACCAGGATGGCGATGAAGGGAAGGACGTTGACGATGAGACCCGCCGCGCCTGTGGCGGCGGTGCCGGCGCTCGCGGCGTAGGCTGGAGATTCGAACATGGATCCTACCTGGAAAGTCGGCCGGCGCACGGATGCGGGCCCTGAAACCGCAGGCGCCTAACATGCGGATGCGGGCTTGCCAAGGCGCGGGCATGAGAGCGGCTGTTGCCGTTCGGCAACGCTGTGGCCGCGCGCATGGGGTCCGCCGAAGAAGCCGCTGGCCTGGCACGGCTTGCCTTGCCGCGACAGCCCGCCTAAAGGCCCGATCCCTGGTCGGGGCGTAGCGCAGCCTGGTAGCGCATCACACTGGGGGTGTGGGGGTCGCTGGTTCGAATCCAGTCGCCCCGACCATCGATCGCCCGCCGCGGCGGGGATCGCCGCCGGGCCGAGGATCAATCTTCGACCGCGCCTTTCTCCGCCCGCAGCAGCGGCCCGTAGAGCCTGCCGATCCCGATCAGCGCGATGCCGAGCCCGAGGAAGGAGAGAATCCGCCACACGCCCTCCAGCCGCGCCGCATCGATCAGGAAGACCTTGAACGCGGTCACGGTCAGCAGCGCGAGGCCGGCCAGGCGGAAGGCGCGGTCGCGAAGAATGATGCCGGCCGACAGCAGGGCGGCCGCGAGCAGCAGCCAGGCGATCGAGACGGCGCGGGCCGGGGCGAGATCGGCGGCGGCGACGGCGAGCAGAAGCGCGGCGACGGCCCCGGCGAAAAAGGCGGGGCCGCGCGCGTCGGGGGCTGCGCCACGCTGGCCGAGCCAGGTCAGCGCGAGTGCGGCGATCGCGAGCGGCATGGCGACGAGCCCCCAATCGGGTCGTGCCAGCAGCGCCGGCTGGATCAGCCGCAGGATCAGGAACGGCCCGGCGAGCGCCGCGGCGCCGATCGCGAGGCCGGCGGCGCGCATCCGGATCGCCAGCGCCGCGCCGCCGAGCCCGAAGAGCAATGTCGCGCCGATCGCGGCCTGAGGGGTGAAGGGCTGGGTCGCCATCGCGGCGCGCGCGACCAGCACGACCAGCGCGAAGGCCAGCGCGGCCCCCGGCGCGATCCGCATCGCCGGCCGGATCGCGGCGAGCGCAAGCAGTGCCCCAGAGAGCAGGCCATAGAGCGCGAGCCCGGTCGCGCCGACATCCGATCGGACGGCGAGCATCGCAAGCTCGGCGGCGCCGATCACCGCCGCCGCCGGCGCAGCCTCACGCACCGCCTCGGCGGGGGCGGCGGAGCCGGCGAGGGCGAGGATGAGGACGAACAGCCCCGCCGCCGCGGCGTCCGCAGGCGCGCCGAGCAGGAACCAGCCGGCCCAGGCGAAGCTCAGCAGCACCGCGAGGCCGGCGATCCGGCTCCAGCCGCGCCGCCAGGCCAGCGCGAAGGCCGCGAGATCGAGCAAGGCGAAGCAAGCGAGGAGAATGAGCGCGCCCGGCGCGCGGTCTCCGACGAGCAATGGCGTCGCGAAGCCGCCGATCAGGCCGAGCGCCGCCGTCGGCTCGCCATGGCGAAGCGACAGGACGAGCGCGGCGAGCGTGATCGCGACCATTGCCGCAGCCGCCTGGCCGGGGCCGATCAGCGCATAGAGGATGTAGCTGCCATAAGCGGTGGCGAAGAGGATCGCGAGGCCGGCGCCGGCCAGCGCCTGCGAGACGCGCGGATCTTCGGCCAGGCCGCGTCCCGCGCGCGCGAATTCGCTGGCTGCCATCAATGCCAGACCAAAGAGCGCGGCGGCGATCATCCGCGCCGCCGGCGTGATCAGCCCGATCTCGATCGAATAGCGGATCAGGAAGCCGGCGGCCGCGACGAGCGCGACGCCGCCCGCCCAGATCAGGAGACGGCCGGCGACAAATCGCTCGAAGAGCGTGCCGAGCGTCTCGCGCGGTTGCGGCGGCGGCGAGGTGGGCCGGAGTGTCGGCGGCGCGCCGGGCGACGGATCGCCCGACGCCGCCCGCCCGGGCGCGTCCAGGCGCCGCTCAAGCGCCTCCAGCCGCTGCGCGAGGCTGCGATTGGACACCCACAGGGCCACCATGCCCGCGAGCAACAGGGCGACCAGAACCGCCATCCTTTCTAGCTAGCGGGCCACGGCGTTGCTGTCAGCGCAAAAACCGTTTTCCTACCGCGATCCTATATGGTTCATTTAGTCATAACAAACTGAACCAATGGTGCGAAACATGGATGTGGAAGAGCTGATCGACGATCTGATCGCGCGCGAAGGCGGCTATGTGAACCATCCCGCGGATCGGGGCGGACCGACATGCTGGGGGATCACCGAACAGGTGGCCCGCGCCCAGGGTTATGGCGGCGCGATGAAGGCAATGCCGAGGGATACGGCGGCGGCGATCTATCGCCGGCTCTACTGGTTGCGGCCGGGCTATGACCGGGTCGCGGCGCTTGCGCCCGACATCGCGGCCGAGCTGTTCGATACGGCGGTCAACATGGGGCCGGAGACCGCGACCGGCTTTTTCCAGCGCGCGCTCAACGCGCTCAACCGCAACGGCAGCGATTATGCCGATGTCGCAGTCGATCGGCGGATCGGCCCGAAGACGCTGGCGGCACTCGCGGCCTTCGTGCAGGTGCGCGGCCGATCGGGCGAGGCGGTGCTGCTGAAGGCGCTGAACGCGCTCCAGGGCGAACGCTATATCGCGCTCGCCGAATCGCGCCCGGCCAATGAGGCGTTCCTCTACGGCTGGCTTGCGGGCCGGGTCGGCTGAACCGGCGCGCCGGCTTCGTCAGCGGCGCGCCCGGCGGCGGAGCACCAGGGTCGGCCAGTCGCCGCGCATTACCTCGAAGGACGGATCGAAGCCGCGGCGCCGGCAGGCGGCGAGCACGCGCGCCTTCTGGCTCTCGAGCAGCCCGGCGAGGATCAGCCGTCCGCCCGGCGCGAGCGCGGCCGCGAAAGCGGGGGCGAGATCGATCAGCGGGCCGGCGAGGATGTTGGCGACGATCAGGTCGTAAGGGGCGCGCGCAACCAGCGCGCGATGATCGAGCCCCGCGGCGACCGCCAGCGCCAGCCGGCCGGGTCCGCGACCGATCGGCACGCGGTTGATCGCCGCATTTTCAGCCGCCACTTCGATCGCGACCGGATCGATGTCCGATGCGATGGCGCGGGCGGCCGGCCACAGCCGCATCGCCGCGAAGGCGAGCAGGCCCGTCCCGGTGCCGATATCGGCGACGTTCGCGAATACCGCGCCCTCGCGCTTCAGCCGGTCCAGCGCGACGAGGCAGCCGGTGGTGGTTTCATGCTGTCCGGTGCCGAAGGCGCGGCCGGCGTCGATCTCGAACGCGATCGCGCCGGCCGGCACCTCGTCGCGGTGCGCCGGCGTGTGGACGAAGAAGCGGCCGGCCCGGATCGGCTCGAGCCCGGCCTGGGACAGCGTCAGCCAGTCCTCGTCGGGGAGCCGTTCGACCGCCGCCTTCGCCCGACCGGCGCTCGGCACCAGGGCGCGAAGCGTCGCGATGTCGGCCGGGGACGGCTCGGCCTCGAAATAGGCATCGAGCCGCCAGGCGTCGGGCTGCGCCGGATCGGGCTCGCTCGTCATCAACGCGGGCGGAAAATCGAGCGCTGCGAAGGCGACGATGTCGCCCTTCAGCGCCTCGGCCTCCGCGCGCGTGCAGGGCAGGGTGACCTTCCAGCTCATTCCGGCCCGCCTTCCCTGCGGAACGTCTCAGCGAACATAGCTCGCCCCGTTGGCGTCGATCACCGCGCCGGTCGCCGAAGCGGGCGCCGAAGTCGCGAGCCAGCGGACGATCTCGCCGATCTCCTCCGTCTCCGCCGGGCGGCCGAGCGGGATGTCGGCCAGCAGCTTCGGACCGCCCCGGCTTTCCAGATAATCCTCAACCATGCCGGTGACGGTGAAGCCGGGGCAGACGGCGAAGGCGAGGATGTTCTCGCCCGCATAGCCGCGCGCGATCGATTTGGTCATGCCGATCATGCCCGCCTTCGACGCGGCATAATGCCAGTGATCGGGGCTGTCGCCGCGATAGGCGGCGCGGCTGGCGACGTTGACGATCCGCCCGCCCCCGCCGCGGTCCTGGAAATGGCGGACGGCAAGGCGGCACAGCTCCGCGCTGGCGGTGAGGTTCACGCGCTGCGTGCGCTCCCACTCGGCGACCCATTCGTCATGGGGGAGAGAGATCGGCGCCGCCTCGAAGATGCCGGCATTGTTGACGAGGACGTCGATCCGCCCGTCGAGACGGCCCAGCGCTTCGGCCCAGAGCGCCTCGGCGGCACCGGGCAGAGCGAGGTCGGCCGCAATGCGGCCGTCGCCGCCGGCGCTGGAATGGCCGGCGACCCGGTGGCCGGCGAAGGCTTCGACGATGGCAGCGCCGATGCCGCGGCTGGCGCCGGTGACAAGGATGTTGCGTGGCTCGGTCATGGCGCGTCGTTACGCGCCACGGCCCGGCGTGGAAAGGTGGATCAGGCGGCGAGCGTCTGGACGAACTTGCCGGCCGTCGCCTTGAACCGCGTCATCTGCTCGTCGACCTCGGCGAAGCTCTGCTCGACCTCGTCGATCTCCGCGGCGACGCTTTCGGTGTCGGCCCGGATCGCGGCGATGGTCGAGGACATGGAATCCGCAGCGAGCGCGGTTTCGTCGACCGCGGCGGTGATCATCGTCACCGTCTGCGCCTGCATTTCCATCGCCTTGCGGATGCGATCGGCGCTGACCTGGACTTCCTCGACCGTGTGCTGGATCGAATCATTGGCCTCGACCGTCTGGCGCGTGGCCGACTGGATCGCGGCGATCTTGGCGGCGATATCGTCGGTGGCGCGCGCCGTCTGGTTGGCGAGGCTCTTCACCTCGTTGGCGACCACCGCGAAGCCGCGGCCGGCATCGCCCGCGCGGGCCGCCTCGATCGTCGCGTTGAGCGCGAGCAAATTGGTCTGGCCGGCAATGTCGCGGATGAGGCCAAGGATCGACTCGATCGCCTCGACATGATCGGACAGCATCTTGCTGACCTCGACCGCCTTGGCGGACTGATCGCCGGCGCGGGTCGCGACGCCGGCGGCGACCTCCACCTCGTTGCGTGCCTCGTCGATCGCCATGATGAGCCCGGCGGCGGTCTGCGCTGCCTCGCGCATCGCGACGGCGGATTGCTCGGCGGCCGCGGCGACCTCGCTGGTCTTGCCGAGCATCCCGCGCGCCGCCTGGCTCGCCTCGGCCGCCTGATCGCGGACCTTGCGGCTGCCGCCCGCGGCATTGTCGACGACGGAGAGGATCTCCTTGCTGAAATCGGCGCCGAGCGCGCCGCGCCGCGCGCGCTCGCCCTCGGCCCGGAGCCGTTCGAAATGATCGCCGTGAATGTCGACCTCGAGCAGCGCCGCCCGGGTGGCGATTCGGGCCAGCCGAAGCTGGCGCGCCGGATCGTCGGGCAGCTTGCGCGCGAGGATGTCGATCGCAAGATCGGCCGCCGCCGCGATGCCGGCATAAAGGACGGTGAGCGGCACCTTCGCCGCCGCCGCCGCGCCGACATGCTGGCCGACCATCGAAACCCAGGCGGGATTGCCGATGTCGCTGTAGCGCGCCTCGACATAGCCGAGCAGCCGGTCCGTCAGCTCTTCGATCCGGCCCGGATCGAAGTCCACGGGAAGATCGGGCGCGCGGCCATATTCGATCCAGAACTGGCGGGCGATATCGCGCTTTTCCGGCTCGATCAGCGCCCAGATCTCGCGCACGCCGGCGCGCATGGTGCCGTCCGGGTCATAGGTCGCGATCCGGCTTTCCAGTGCAGCCGCGTCCAAATCCTTCGTCGTGCGCGCCATTTCGCCTTCCTTGTTCACGTCGCCCCGGCTCTAGGCGCCAATGGTTAAGATGGTCTTAGTCATCCCCCGCCCTACGCCACTTTTCCGCCACGCCGGCGGGCGCCCTTGCAACGGACCGCGCCCAGGGCTTGCGTCCGGGACTGGCAACCGCAGTGACGGCGCGCATTTCCGAATTGCGGGACGACGCCATATTTGGCTCTACGGGGCAGAGGTAAATCAGACATGCGCCCCATGGAATTGCGTCCCGGAACGGCTGTTTCAAATTATTGTACCGTCACCGTAATTCCCGTGATTTCGGTGTAATCTAAACTGGCACCGTAGTCTTAAATTCTGCTTTTCACCTAACTCATCATATGGTAAATTCCACTTCTCAGAAATTGATTCTGAACCGAATGGGGGGATAATAACATGATCAGAAAACTCATTGGACTGATGCTGTTCGGATCCTTGACCGCCTCCGGTCAGGCAGCCACGTCGCGTCTTGCCACCTCAGCTCAGCTGGATGGTCCGAAATTTTGTCTGCCGGGCTGCTCTTTTGATGAAATCACTCAACGATGCTATTGTGAGCCTTAAACGCGATAAACTCACGGTGATCGAGCGCTTTAAGGAGTCGGCGCCGATCATTCAGTGAAGTGCATTCGAAGAGTGAGTTGAGATAGTCTAGGCACCCGCAGCGGTGGTAAGCTGGAAGCCGCAAGCGGGTAAGTTGCGAGGCAATGCGACAACTCAGGAAGATCGGTGGATCAAGGGCGCCGATGGGGACGGTGGCATTGCGTCTTGCTGCCGCCCCCATGTTCCTGTCCGGGCTCGGCTGCGCGGCCTCGTCCACCAATGCGCAACAGCCGGTGGGCACGATCATGGAGCTCGACGGGAGCAGGCTCGCGGTCTCGCCGCAGGAAATGAGAGCCCTCTCTGAACTCGGCAACTTGGTTCGCAGCGGGCAGAGGGGCGCTCAGGATCGCGCGTTGGCGGAGGCGCGGCGCGTCTCGAACGGGAGCGATGCTCGCTATGCGCTGGCGCTCTATGAGGTAGAGATCGGTACGCAGCGCGATGACGATACGATGCGTGCGCGGGCGCTGGACGTATTGATCGCCAACCCTCTCACCAGGCGTGACAGATTGCCGGGTTATCTGGGGATTCGCGGGCAGATCGCCTATCGGATGGGAGATTTTGCGGCGGCGGGAGAATTCTGGGGGCGATTGGCCGAACTGACGCCGTCCGATCCCGACGTGTTCGCCAACCTGGCGCAAGCCCGATTGGCGCAGGGCGACGCGCCTGGTGCAATGGATTTGCTGATGCGCGCCATCGCCGCCCGTGGGGCGGCTCATCAGCCGGTGCCGGAAGGATGGTATCGGCAACGGCTTGGCATTGCCCAGCAAGGTCATCTCGTCGCACCGGGCATCGACGCCGCACGGGCGCTTGTCAGCGCCTATCCAAGCCCGGCAAATTGGCGCGCGGCATTGAGCGTCTACCGACAGCTGGCCTTGCCCGAAGGGGCGATGGAGATCGATTTTTTCCGCCTGATGCGCCATGTCGGCGCGCTCGCTCAGGCGGCTGAATATCAGCGCATGGCTCAACTTCTCGGGCGGTTGGGCGAGCCGATCGAAGCAAAGGCGGTGCTCGACGAAGGGATAGCGCGCGGCCTGCTCGACGCCGGAACGTCGCCGACGCGCGAGATCATCGCCGAAATGGACCGGGCGGTCGCCAACCCGCGGAGTGGGTCGACGCAGAGATCGGCGCCGACGAACAGGGCGGGCGCACAGGTCCGTTTGGGCCTGTCGCGGCTTCTTGCCGGACGGCGAGCCGAGGCCGAGGCGGCGTTCCGCGCCGCGGAAGAAGACCCGGCGGGCGGAGGCTATGCCGATATCGCCTACTTTTGGCTGACCTCGCTGGCGCAGGACAGCGCGCTGCGGTGACACTTCGGGCTAGGGTTGACACTTTACTTAACCCCGTTTGCGCGCGCGGTTTGGGCAGGGCGCGTCTTCTCGCCGGCGGGCGGGCGCGCGCGATCACGCCCATTGCCGATGCTCGGTGCAGGCCCTAAAGCGGGGCGCGCAGCGAAGGGGAGCGTCGCTTTCATGACTCGAAATCCGTCCAGGCCTCTGTCGCCTCATCTCACCATCTGGAAATGGGGGCCGCACATGGCGGTCTCGATCCTGCACCGGATCACCGGCGTGGGCCTGTCGGTGGTCGGCGGCGTCCTGTTCGTCTGGTGGCTGCTCGCGGCGGCCTCGGGACCCGAAGCCTATGCGAGCTTCGTCGGCTGGGCGACGTGGAAATGGACGCTGATCGTGCCGATCGGCCTCACCTGGGCCTTCTTCCAGCATCTCTTTTCGGGGCTGCGCCACTTCGTCATGGACATCGGCGCCGGCTTCGAGCTCAGGACCAACAGGACCTGGGCGATCGCGACAATGGTCGGATCGGTGCTGCTCACGGCGCTGCTTTGGGCATGGATCATCCTTGTGAGGAGCGCCTGACATGGAAACGCCGCTCGGACAGGTCCGCGGGCTCGGCTCCGCCAAGCAAGGCGGGAATCATTGGTGGATCGAGCGTCTCGTCTCGGTCGCGACTTTGGTCCTTTTCGTCTGGCTCGCCGTCTCGCTGTGGCGGCTGCCGGACCTCGGCTATGCCACGATCAACGAATGGCTCCACGGCACGCTCGCTGCGGTGCCGATGCTGCTGCTGATCGTCGCGACCTTCTGGCACCTGAAAATGGGCCTTCAGGTGGTGATCGAGGATTATGTCCACGAGGAGGGCGACAGGTTCTTCTGGCTGCTGGTGATCAACTTCGCGTCGATCTTCGGCGGTGCGCTGGCCGCCTTCGCGGTGCTCAAGATCGCGTTCAGCGTGGCGGCCGCCTGAGCGTCAGGGGCGCTGCCAGACCCGTATGTAGTCGATCTCCATCCGCTGGGGCAGGGCGGCATCGTCCATGCCCTGCGCGGCCGCCCATGATCCACCAATCGCGAGATTGAGGATGAGGTGGAACGGCGCGTCGAAGGGCCAGGCGGCGCGGCCGCCGGGCCGGTCGTTCGTCACCCGCATGTAAGCGCGGCCGTCGACTCCGATGGCGATCGAATCGGGTCGCCAGTCGAGCTGATAATCGTGGAACGCGCCGCAGGCGCCGGGAAGCGGCCGCTCGGCGCCGCGCTGGGTGCCGCGCGTGTGGACGAAGAGCGCGCTGTGCACGGTAGCGTGGACGACCTCGGGCTGCGATCCGACATGTTCCATGATGTCGATCTCGCCGCCGTCCGGCCATGTGCCGGTGTCGGGCAGCATCCAGATCGCCGGCCAGGTGCCGCGCGCGCAGGGCAGCTTCGCGCGGATTTCGTAGAAGCCATAGGTCCAGCTCGCATGGCCGCGCGTGTCGATGCGGCCCGACGTGTAATGCTGGCCGCCCCAATCGGGATAGCGGGCGCGATCGAGCGCCTCGCGTCGCGCCTCGATGATCAGCCGACCATTTTCGACGCGGACGTTCTCGGGCCGATCGGCGGCATAATATTGCTGCTCGCCATTATACCAGCCGTCGCGGTTGCGGCTGGTGTCGTAGCGCCACTTCGCCGGATCGAGCCGGTCGCCGTCGAACTCGTCGGACCAGACGAGGCGCGCGTCGGCGGGGCGCGCCATCGGCGCGTCGACCCGGTAATTGTCCGCGACCGGCGCGGCGGCGGCGAGCAGGGGGAGTGCGGCGAGGAGCAGCCGCGGGCGCATCAGATGTGGATCGGCTTGCCCTGCACCGCCATCGCCGCTTCCTTCACCGCCTCGCTGTGCGTCGGATGGGCGTGGCAGGTATAGGCGATATCCTCGCTCGTCGCGCCGAATTCCATCGCCAGCGCGGCCTCGGCGATCATCGTGCCGGCGACGGAGGCGATCATCCACACGCCGAGCACCCGATCCGACTTCGCATCGGCGATCACCTTGACGAAGCCGTCCGGTTCCTTGTTGGTCTTGGCGCGCGAATTGGCGAGCATCGGGAACTTGCCGATCTTCACCTCATGGCCGCGCGCCTTGGCATCCTCCTCGGTCAGGCCGACGCCGGCGATCTCCGGCATCGTATAGACCACGCTCGGGATCACGTCGTGATTCACGATGCCGACCTGGCCGGCGATGATCTCGGCCGCGGCGATGCCCTCGTCCTCGGCCTTGTGGGCGAGCATCGGGCCGGGGACGACATCGCCGATCGCGTAGATGTGCGGCACGCCGGTGCGGAAATCGTGATCGACCTCGATCTGGCCGCGCTTGTTCGTGGCGAGGCCGGCCTTGTCGAGATCGAGCCCGTCGGTATTGGGCCGCCGCCCGATGCAGACCATCACGGCATCCGCCTCGATCGTCTCGGCGGGCCCGCCCGCGGCCGGCTCGACGGCAAGGACCGCCTTCTCGCCCTTGCGCTCGATCCTGGCGACCTTGGTCGAGGTGCGGATTTCGAAACCCTGCTTCTTGAGGATCTTCGCCGCCTCCTTGCGGACCTCGCCGTCCATGCCGGGCAGGATCTGGTCGAGGAATTCGACGACCGTGACCTTCGCGCCGAGCCGCCGCCAGACCGAGCCGAGCTCCAGCCCGATCACGCCGCCGCCGACCACCACCATGGTCTCGGGCACCTTGGCGAGCTCGAGCGCGCTGGTCGAATCGAGGACGACCTCATTGTCGATCGTGACGCCCGGCAGCGGCATCACGCTGGAGCCGGTCGCGATGATGACGTTCTTCGCCTTGTAGGCGGTGCCGCCCACGTCGATCGTGTTCGCGTCGATGAAGCGGCCATGGCCCTTCAGCCATTCGACCTTGTTCTTCTTGAACAGGAAGGCGATGCCGCTGGTGAGGCTCTTGATCGCCTCCAGCCGCGACGCGTGCATCGCATCGAGATCGAGCTCCAGCCCGGACGTCTTCACCCCCCATTTGGCGAGCGCGCCCGAATGCGCCTCCTCATAAAGCTCGGAGGCGTGGAGCAGCGCCTTGGACGGGATGCAGCCGACGTTGAGGCAGGTGCCGCCGAGCGTGTCGCGGCTTTCGACGCACGCCGTCTTGAGGCCGAGCTGCGCGGCCCGGATCGCGGCCACATAGCCGCCCGGCCCGGAGCCGATCACGATGACGTCGAATTCGGTGTCTGCCATTTTCGTTCCTCAGTCGTGCTCCCCTCGAACGCAGGGAGCCAGCGCCTCAAAGATCGATCAAGAGTCGCGTCGGATCCTCCAGCGCTTCCTTCATGCGCACGAGGAAGGTGACCGCTTCGCGGCCGTCGATCAGGCGGTGATCGTAGCTGAGCGCCAGATACATCATCGGCCGCGCGACGATCTGGCCGTCCTTCACCACCGGGCGCTCCTCGATCCGGTGCATGCCGAGCACGGCCGATTGCGGCGGGTTGATGATCGGGGTCGAGAGCAGCGAGCCGAACACGCCGCCATTGGAGATGGTGAAGGTGCCGCCCTGCATCTCCTCGATGGTGAGCGTGCCCGCCTTCGCGCGATTCCCGAAATCGGCGATCGTCGTCTCGATCTCGGCGAAGGAGAGCGCCTGCGCGTCGCGGATGACCGGAACCACCAGGCCCTGCGGCGCCGAGACGGCGACCGAGACGTCGAGATAGTCGTGATAGACGATCTCGTCGCCGTCGATCGACGCGTTCACCGACGGGACGTCGCGCGCGGCGAGCGCCGCGGCCTTCACGAAGAAAGCCATGAAGCCGAGCCGGATGCCGTGCTTCTTTTCGAACAGGTCCTTGTAGCGGGCGCGCGCCTCCATCACCGCCGTCATGTCGACGTCGTTGAAGGTGGTCAGCATCGCCGCGGTGTTCTGCGCCTCCTTGAGGCGGCGGGCGACGGTCTGGCGCAGGCGCGTCATCCGCACCCGCTCCTCGCGCCGTTCGCCGGACGCGGCGCTGCGGGGCGGCGCGGCGGGGGCGGATGACGGCGCTGACGGCGGGGCCGGCGCGGCGACGCTCGGCGCCGGAGCCTCGGCCTTCTGGGCCTTGGCGGCGGTCAGCACGTCATCCTTGGTGACCCGGCCGTCCTTGCCGGTGCCCTTGATCTTCGACGGATCGACATGGTTTTCGAGCACCGCACGGCGCACCGCCGGCGACAAGGTGAGATTCGATTCCCCGCTCTCTTCCCCACCTGCGTCCGCGGCGACCGGTGCCGTCTCGTCGCCCTTGAGGGTCGGCGTTTCGCCCGGGCCCGGCGGGTTGGCGTCGGCGACCGGAGGAGTTGCCGCGGCGCCGCCCCCCGCCTCGATCGTCGCGATGACCGCGCCGACGGAGACATTGTCGCCCTCCTTGACGCGCTGCTCGCCCATCACGCCGGCGACCGGGGAAGGCACGTCGAGCGCGACCTTGTCCGTCTCCAGGCTCGCGATCGGCTCGTCCACGGCGACCGGATCGCCGGGCTGCTTCAGCCATGCGCCAAGCGTCGCCTCCGTGATCGACTCCCCAAGCGTCGGAACCTTGACCTCGGTCGCCATCCTGTTTTCCCTCTAACTGGCTTTTTTGCGTTGCGGTTGCGCGGCGGCGGCGGCGAGGCCGAGCGCGTCATGGACCAGCGCCTGCTGCTCCGCGGCATGGCGCCTGGCAAGGCCGGTGGCGGGAGAGGCCGCCTCGGCGCGGCCGGCATAGCGCGCGCGCGCCGGCTTCGCGCCCGCCTTGGCCAGGCAGGCCTCGAGCCGATCCTCGATGAAATACCAATAGCCCTGATTCTTGGGCTCCTCCTGGCACCACACCACATCCTCGACATTGGTCATGCGCTTGAGACGCGCGACCAGCGGATCGCCGGGGAACGGATAGAGCTGCTCGATACGCACGATCGCCGTGTCGGCAAGCCCGGCTTCGTCGCGGGCCTCGATAAGATCGTAGGCGACCTTGCCGGTGCACAGGATCAGCCGCTTCACATCCTTGTCGGCGGGCGCCGCGGGATCGGAGAGCAGGCGGCGGAAGTGGCTGTCGCCGGTGAAGTCGGCGCGCGACGAGACGGCGTGCTTGCTCCGCAGCAGCGACTTGGGCGTCAGCACCACCAGCGGCTTCCTGAAATCGCGGTGCATCTGGCGGCGAAGCAGGTGGAAATAATTGGCCGGCGTCGTGCAGTTGGCGACCTGGATATTGTCCTCGGCGCACAATTGCAGGAAGCGCTCCGGGCGGGCGGAACTGTGCTCCGGCCCCTGGCCCTCATAGCCGTGCGGCAACAGCATCACGAGGCCGTTGGCGCGCAGCCATTTGGCCTCGCCGGCGGCGATGAACTGGTCGATCATGATCTGCGCGCCGTTGGCGAAATCGCCGAACTGCGCCTCCCAGAGCACCAGGGTCTTCGGGTCGGCGAGCGCATAGCCATATTCGAAGCCGAGGACGCCATATTCGGACAGCGGGCTGTCGCGCACCTCGAACCGGGCGGGGCCGACCTCGGTCAGCGGGATATATTTCGAACCGTTGTTCTGATCGACCCACACGGCGTGGCGCTGGCTGAACGTGCCGCGCCCGGAATCCTGGCCGGACAGGCGCACCGGATAGCCCTCGCGCAGCAGCGTGCCGAAGGCGAGCGCCTCGGCGGTCGCCCAGTCGAATCCCTCGCCCGTCTCCAACATGTGGCGGCGGGCATCGACGACGCGGACCAGGGTCCTGTGGATGGCGCAGCTGTCCGGAACCCTGGTCAGGATCTCGCCGATCTCTCCCACCAGCGCGTCATCGACCGCGGTGACGACGTTGCGGCGCTCGCTTTCCGGCGTCGATGGCCGGCCAAGGCCGCTCCACCGCCCTTCGAACCAGTCGGCCTTGTTGGGCAGGTAGGAATTGGCCGCCTCGAACTCGGCTTCGAGCAGGGAGGTGAACGCCGCCTCCTCCCCGGCGGTCCAGCCGGTCGGGATCACGCCCTCCGCCTCGAGCCGCGCCGCATAGAGCTTGGACACCGCCGGATGCTTGCGGATCTCGCGATACATGAGCGGCTGGGTGAAGCTCGGCTCGTCGCCCTCGTTATGGCCGAAGCGGCGATAGCACCACATGTCGATCACGATGTCGCGCTTGAAGGCGTGGCGGAAATCCATCGCGAGCTTGCAGGCGAAGGTCACCGCCTCGGGATCGTCGCCGTTGACGTGGAGGATCGGCGCCTGGACCATCTTCGCCACATCCGACGGATAGGGCGACGAGCGCGCGAATTGCGGGCTCGTCGTGAAGCCGATCTGGTTGTTGACGATGAAATGGAGGCAGCCGCCGGTCGCATAGCCCGGAATGCCGGAGAAACCGAGGCATTCGGCGACGATCCCCTGTCCCGCAAAGGCCGCGTCGCCGTGCAGCAGGACAGGGAGCACCTCCTTGCCCTCACGATCGCCGCGCAGGACCTGGGTCGCGTGCGTCTTGCCGAGGACGACGGGATCAACCGCCTCCAGATGGCTCGGATTGGCGACCAGCGAGAGATGGACGCTGATCCCGTCGAAGCTGCGGTCGGACGAGGTGCCGAGGTGATATTTGACGTCGCCCGATCCACCGACATCGTCGGGATTGGCCGAACCGCCGGCGAATTCGGAGAAGATCGCGCGATAGGGCTTGCCCATCACGTTGGAGAGCATGTTGAGCCGGCCGCGGTGCGGCATGCCGAACACGATCTCCTTCACGCCATATTGGCCGCCATATTTGATCACGGCCTCCATCGCCGGGATCATCGATTCGCCGCCGTCGAGCCCGAAGCGCTTCGTGCCGACATATTTCCTGGCGAGGAACTGCTCCCACTGCTCGGCCTGGACGACCTTGGTCAGGATCGCCTTCTTGCCCTCGGGCGTGAAGCTGATGGCGGCATCCTTGCCTTCCATCCGATCCTGGAGGAAGCGGCGCTCCTCAAGATCGTTGATGTGCATATATTCGAGGCCGACCTTGCCGCAGTAATTGCGCCGAAGGATCGCCACGATCTCGCGGACCGTCGCTTTTTCGAGGCCGAGCGTCCCGCCGAGCCAGACCGGCCGGTCCAGCGCGGCGCCCGAAAAGCCGTGAAACTCGGGCGTCAGATCGGACGGAAGCTCGCGCTTGGAGAGGCCAAGCGGATCGAGATCGGCGGCAAGATGCCCGCGCACCCGATAGGTGCGGATCAGCATCATCGCATTGATCGAATCCTTGGCCGCCTGCTCGACCTCGGCGGCCGAGGCGCCGGCGGCCTGCGCCGCCGCCTTCGCGCCCGCGGCGAGCTTCTCGATCGTCTGGCGGGTCGGGTCCAGCCCGGCATTGACGTCGTCCAGCGTATCGAGCGGCCAGCCGGTCCGCGCCCAGCTCGGCCCCGGTTCGCGCGGTTCGGAAAAGATGCCTTGGTCGGTCATTGTGTCATGGCCCGTTGCGGGAGCTAAGCCTTCAAAAGCGCGGCGAGGGTGTTGCCCAGTTCAGATGGGCTCGGCGAGACCGTAATTCCAGCCGCCTCCATCGCCGCGATCTTGTCCTCGGCGCCGCCCTTGCCGCCGGAGACGATCGCGCCGGCATGGCCCATGCGCCGGCCCGGGGGCGCGGTGCGGCCGGCGATGAAGCCGACGACCGGCTTGGACCGCCCCTTCTTCGCCTCGTCCGCCAGGAACTGCGCGGCCTCTTCCTCGGCCGATCCGCCGATCTCGCCGATCATGATGATCGACGTGGTCGCCTCGTCGGCGAGGAACAGCTCGAGCACGTCGATGAAGTTGGTGCCGTTCACCGGATCGCCGCCGATCCCGACCGCGGTCGTCTGGCCGAGCCCCGCATTGGTCGTCTGGAACACCGCCTCATAGGTCAGCGTGCCCGAACGGCTGACGATGCCGACCGAACCCTTCTTGAAGATATTGCCAGGCATGATGCCGATCTTGCATTCGCCCGGCGTCAGCACGCCCGGGCAGTTCGGCCCGATCAGCCGCGACTTCGATCCCGAAAGCGCGCGCTTCACCTTCACCATGTCGAGCACCGGAATGCCCTCGGTGATCGCGACGATCAAAGGCACCTCGGCGTCGATCGCCTCCAGGATCGAATCCGCGGCGAAGGGCGGCGGCACGTAGATCACGCTCGCGGTGGCGCCGGTCTCGGCCACGGCCTCGGCGACCGTATCATAGACCGGCAGCCCGATATGCGTCGTCCCGCCTTTGCCCGGCGTCACGCCGGCAACCATCTTCGTCCCGTAGGCGAGCGCCTGCTCGGTGTGGAAGGTGCCGGTTTCGCCGGTCATCCCCTGGGTGATGACCTTGGTGTTCGAATTGACGAGGATGCTCATTCTTGTCCTTCACGTTCCCCGCGGAGGCCGGGGTCCTGCTCTACAAAGAACGGCGCGGGCGCGCCGCCTGGGCCCCGGCCTTCGCCGGGGAACAGGTCAAATCAGGCGAGCGAGCCGTCGATCGCCTTGCACGCCTCGAGCAGCTCCTTCACCGCATCGACGCTGACCTGGAAATTGGCCTTCGCCTCCTCGTCCAGGTCGATCTCGACGACCTGCTCGACGCCGCCGGCGCCGATGATCACCGGAACGCCGACATAGAGGCCGTCCAGCCCGTATTTGCCCTCGACAAAGGCGGCGCAGGGGAGGAGCCGCTTCTGGTCGCCCAGATAGGCTTCGGCCATCGCGATGCCGCTGGTCGCCGGGGCGTAATAGGCGGAGCCGGTCTTCAGGAGCGCGACGATCTCGCCGCCGCCGCCGCGGGTGCGCTTCACGATCGCGTCGATCCGCTCCTTGGTCGAACGGCCCTGCTTGATGAGATCGGGGACCGGGATGCCGGCGACGGTCGAATATTGAACGACCGGCACCATCGTGTCGCCATGGCCGCCGAGCACGAAGGTGTTCACGTCGCGCACCGACACGTGGAATTCCTCGGCCAGGAAGGTGCTGAACCGCGCGCTGTCGAGCACGCCGGCCATGCCGACCACCTTGTTGTGCGGCAGGCCCGAAAATTCGCGCAGCGCCCAGACCATCGCGTCGAGCGGATTGGTGATGCAGATGACGAACGCGTCGGGCGCGTTGGCCTTGATGCCCTCGCCGACCGCCTTCATCACCTTGAGGTTGATGCCGAGCAGGTCGTCGCGGCTCATGCCCGGCTTGCGGGCGACGCCGGCGGTGACGATGATCACGTCGGCGCCCTGGATGTCCTTGTAGTCGTTGGAGCCGATGATCTTGGCGTCGAAGCCCTCGATCGGGCCGCATTGCGAGAGATCGAGCGCCTTGCCCTGCGGCACGCCCTCGATCACGTCGAACAGGACGATGTCGCCCAGCTCCTTCGACGCCGCGAGGTGGGCAAGCGTGCCGCCGATATTGCCGGCGCCGATAAGCGCGATCTTCTTCCGAGCCATGAAGCCCTCCCGATCCTGACCAAGGTGACAAAGCGAAGGCGCTGCGATGCAGCAAGACGCGGCTTCGCTTAGTCCCCTCGGACGCGGGGAGCAACCGTTTCAGAGGCGATTGTGCGAATGACGCGCCGGCCGCGCGCGGCCGCGCGCAACATTACAAATTTCCGGCGCGCGGATATCGCTTCGCTCGCGCCGCGCGGAGGCGTAATGACGATCCGGGAGGAGAGGCCCATGCGAAGGATTTTGTTGGCCGGCGCAGCCGTCGCCGCCGCGATTTCGTCCCCGGCCGCCGCCAGCGATCAGGGCTGGAGCGACGCCAGCCGGGTCGGCGAGGTCGTCCTGGTCGGCACCGCGCTCGGCCTGCCCTCGGTCCAGGGCGACTGGAACGGGACGCTCCAGGCCGGCGGCAGCGTCGGCGCCGCCTGGCTGGTGACCGAGGGGCTGAAGCGAACCTTTCCCGAAACCCGCCCGGACGGCAGCGACCGGCGCAGCTTCCCGTCGGGCCACACCTCGCTCTCCTTCGCCGCGGCGGCGACGATGCAGAACCGCTATGGCTGGCGGGTCGGCCTGCCCGCGACGGTGCTGGCCGCCTTTGTCGGCTATGCGCGGGTGCGGGCGGATCGGCACCATTGGTACGATGTGGTCGCCGGCGCCGCGATCGGAGAGGCGTCCGGCTTCCTCATTACCCGCCGCCACGACCGCGACGTGCGCGTCCTGCCCTGGGGCGACACGCACGGCGGCGGCATCGCGATGGGCTTCGCCTTTTGATCTTCCGCCCGGCTCGCGACGGCTGGCCGGGCACGGCGACGAGCGCCTAGAAGGTGGCGATGTCCACGCCCGCCCCCGCGCCGCTCTGGAAGCGCCTCGCCTGGTTCGCCGCGCTGTGGGTCGCGAGCGTCGCGGCCTTCGGCGCGGTCGCCTGGGTGATCCGGCTCTGGTTGAAGCCCTGAAGGCTCAGCCGTTGCCCTTGCGGCGCCGCGTCTCCCAGCCCTTTTTCGCCGCGGCGCTGCGGCTGGCGTGGCTTTGCGAGGAGCCGCCGATCCGGCCGCCCTTGCGCGACGAGGCGTGATTTTCCTTCTTGCCGCGGCCGGATCCCGATTTCTTGCCGCCGCCGCTTTCCGCATTCACCGTCGCCCAGGCGCGCCGTTCGGCCTCCTTGTGGCTGACGCCGCGATCCTCATAGCCTTCCTCGATATGTTCGGCCTTGCGCTTCTGCTTGTCGGTATAGCTGCTCTTGTCGCCGCGTGGCATGATCCTCTCCTTCGCGCCCCACGGCTGCCCAACGCGCATTCGCGCGCCGGGTTGCTAGGCGGAGGACCAGGCGCGGACATGCTGCTGAAGCACGGTGAGCGGCAGGGCGCCGTTCAGCAGCACGATGTCGTGAAACGCCTTGAGGTCGAAGCGCTGGCCCATGCGCTGTTGCGCTTCGTTGCGCAGGTCCATGATCACCGTCTGGCCGACCTTGTAGCTGCACGCCTGGCCCGGCCACACGCAGTAGCGCTCGATCTCGCGCACCGCGAAGCCTTCCGGCTCGGCGGCATTGTCGATCATGTAGCGGATCGCCTGTTCGCGGCTCCAGCCCTTGTGGTGGAGCCCTGAATCGACAACCAGCCGGGTCGCTCGGAAGAGGTAGGACTGGAGATAGCCGATCCGGCCGAGGGGATCGTCGTCATAGACGCCGAGCTCGCCGGCGAGGTGCTCGGCATAAAGGCCCCAGCCCTCGGCATAGGCGGAAAAGCCGCCGGCGCGGCGATAGAGCGGCAGCGCCCCCTGCTCGCGCGAGAGGCTGATCTGGAAATGGTGGCCGGGAATGCCTTCGTGATAGGTCAGCGTCTTGAGGCCCATCTTGGGCCATTCGTGCGTGTCCTTGAGGTTGATATAGTAGATGCCGGGCCGCGAGCCATCGAGCGGGCCGCCCTGATAATAGCCGCCGGGCGCGCCGTCCTGGATGGCGGGGGGAACGCGGTGGATTTCGAGGTTCGCGCGTGGAATGTGGTTGAAGGCGCGCGGCAAACGCGGGCGAATGTCGGCAAGGATGTCGTTGAGCGAGGCGAGGAGCGCGGCGCGGCCTTCGTCCGTGTTCGGGTAGAGATTGTCCGCTTCCTGCGCGAGCGCGTTCATCCGCGCGCCGACCGTCCCCTGCGTCATTCCCCGCGCGCGCAGCAGGGGATCGAGCTCGCCCTGGATTTCGGCAACCTGCTGGAGGCCCATCTGGTGGATTTCCTCGCCGGTCATCTCCGTCGTCGTGTTGGCGCGGATGCCCCAGGCATAATAGGCCTCCGGGTCCGGAAGGCGCCCGCAGCCCGCCTCGTGGGTCGCATTCGGCCTCAGCGCCTGGAGCGCGGCGATCTGCCGGTCGAGCGCCTGCGCGATCGGGCCGGAGACGAGCGCGGCGGCGCGCGCTTCATAATCGCCCTGGACATTGGCCGCGGCGGCACGGCGGGCGATCGAGCGCACCAATGTCGTCTCGCCGGCCGGCTGGCCGCGCAGCTGGCGAAGATTGCCGATCGTCTTGTCGAGGATGAAATCGGGCGGCGTGACGCCGAGCCCCGCATCGTGGCGGACGCGCTCGGTCTCCTGATCGAGGTTGCGCGCGAAATCCTCGAGCCGCGAGAGATAATGGTCGCAATCCTGCGCGTCGTGGATCGGATGCTGCGTGTCGAGGAAGTCGGGCACCTGATAATAGGCGCCGCCGAGCTGGCTCACCACATAAGGCGAGGGCCGCCCGCCGCCGCCGAAGTGGAAGGCCGCGCCCATCTCGGCGGCCGCGCCGCGGAAGTCGGCGATGTCATAGTTGATCTGGCCCGCGCCGCTGAGGCCCTCGCGGCCGAACTGCCGGAGCTCCCGGTGCCGCCGCACCGCCTTCGCCCGGTCGCTGTCGGCCCTCGCCTGCGAGGAATCGCCGAGATGCCCGCGCAGCGGCGCAAGCGCGCCCGTGTCGAGCCCGAGCGCGGTCGCATAGGTCGGGTTTTCGCGGATGTCCTCGTTGAACCAGCCGGTGAGGAGCCGATCGAGCGCGGCATCGCGCGTCTCGGCGCCGTCGTGGGCGACGAGCGGTGCGAATCCGCCGACCGCGGCAACCGCGATTGCGGCGGATGAGCTGGCGAGAAACGCGCGGCGATCGAGCATGTCCTTGTCCTCCCTGTCTTTTGTCAGGATTTGGCCTAATCAGCCGCTTGCGACAGTTCAACCGATTCCCCGCGCAGGCCCGCACTTGTTGCGATGCACCATCGCGGCTATATGCGCGCCGACATTCCCCGCTATTCGAGAGCCAACAAGATGAGCCTTCGCAACGTGGCGATCATCGCCCACGTCGATCACGGCAAGACGACCCTTGTCGACCAGCTGTTCCGCCAATCCGGCACCTTCCGCGACAACCAGCGCGTGGAGGAGCGGGCGATGGATTCGAACGACCTCGAAAAGGAGCGCGGAATCACCATCCTCGCCAAGTGCACGTCGGTCGAATGGACGCCGCCCGCAGGGGGCGAGGCCGTACGCATCAACATCGTCGACACGCCCGGCCACGCCGATTTCGGCGCCGAGGTGGAACGCATCCTGTCGATGGTCGATGGCGTGATCCTGCTCGTCGATGCGGCGGAAGGGCCGATGCCGCAGACCAAGTTCGTCACCGGCAAGGCGCTCGCGCTCGGCCTCAAGCCGATCGTCGTGGTCAACAAGATCGACCGGCCCGATGCGCGCCCGGCCGAGGTGCTCGACGAATGTTTCGAGCTTTTCCTCAGCCTCGACGCCAATGACGAGCAGCTCGATTTCCCGACGCTCTACGCGTCGGGCCGCGCCGGCTATGCCGGCCGCACCGACGATGTCCGCTCCGGCGATCTCACGCCCTTGTTCGAGACGATCGTCAGCCACATCCCGGAGCCCGGCCTCGACACCGAAGGCGATTTCAAGATGCTCGCGACCCTGCTCGATCGCGATACCTTCCTCGGCCGCATCCTGACCGGCCGGATCGAGAGCGGCCGGCTCGAGGTCAACGCGCCGATCCAGGCGATCGACGTCGAGGGCAATCCGGTCGAGGCCGGCCGCGCGACCAAGATGTTCGCCTTTCGCGGGCTCGATCGCGTGCCCGTCGAGGCCGCGCAGGCGGGCGACATCATCGCCATTGCCGGCCTGACCAAGGCGACCGTTTCCAACACCATCGCCGCGCCCGGCGTCACCACGCCGGTCGCCGCCCGGCCGATCGATCCGCCGACGCTCGCGATGAGCTTCGCGGTCAACGACAGCCCCTATGCCGGCAAGGACGGCGACAAGGTGCAGAGCCGAGTCATCCGCGACCGGCTGGAGCGCGAGGCGGAGACCAATGTCGCGATCCGCGTCACCGCCGCGCACGACAATGACGCGTTCGAGGTCGCGGGCCGCGGCGAGCTTCAGCTCGGCGTGCTCATCGAGACGATGCGGCGCGAGGGCTTCGAGCTTTCGATCTCCCGCCCCCGAGTCCTCTTCCGCGACGGCCCCAATGGCCGCGAGGAGCCCTATGAGACGGTCGTCATCGACGTCGACGACGAGCATTCGGGCACGGTCGTCGAGAAGATGGCGCAGCGCAAGGCCGAGATGACCGACATGCGCCCCTCAGGCGGCGGCAAGACCCGCCTCACCTTCAGCGCCCCGTCGCGCGGCCTGATCGGCTATCATGGCGAGTTCCTGTCCGACACGCGCGGCACCGGCATCATGAACCGGCTGTTCGAGAAATACGGACCGTACAAGGGTCCGATTTCCGGCCGGCAGAACGGCGTCCTCATCTCGATGGAGCAGGGCGAGGCCGTCGCCTATGCGCTCAACGCGCTCGAGGAGCGCGGCGTCCTGTTCATCTCGCCGGGCGACAAGCTCTACGAAGGCATGGTGATCGGCGAGAACGCCAAGCCCCAGGACCTCGAGGTGAACCCGCTCAAGAGCAAGCAGCTCACCAACTTCCGCGCCAGCGGCAAGGACGAAGGCATCCGCCTCACCCCGCCCCGCCGCATGACGCTGGAACAGGCGATCGCCTATATCCAGGACGACGAGCTGGTCGAGGTGACGCCCAAGGTGGTGCGGATCCGCAAGCGCTATCTCGATCCGCATGAGCGCAAGCGGCAGTCGCGGAAGGCGGAGGCGGCCTGAGCCGCCACTCGCGCCCTCTGCGCGCCGCGCGGGCGGGTGCGGGGGCCGGTCGCTACGCCCCGGTGCTCATCTCCAGAATCAACGCCCATTCCTCCTCCCGGACCGGGCTCACCGACAGCCGCGATTGGCGGACGAGCTCCATCGCCGCCAGCTTCGGCTCGGCCTTGATCTCGGCGAGGGTGACGGGGCGGGGGAGCTTGCGGACCGGCTGGACCGGCACCTTCACCCACGCGCCATCGGGGCCGTCCGGCTTCTGCGCGCCGGCGATCCGCATGATGCCGACCACCGCCTTGTCCGCATTGCTGTGGTAGAAAAAGGCCTCGTCCCCTTCGCGCATCGCGCGCAGGTGCAGGCGCGCGGCGTTGTTGCGGACGCCGTCCCAGTCGGTCTCCCCGTCGCGCACCAGATCGTCCCAGCTGTAGACGTGGGGTTCGGACTTCATCAGCCACTTGGCCATGCACGCTTTCTCCCGGCGGCGGGCGCGCCGGATGGCGGGCGCCCTCAGTACAGGCCCGGTAAACTAGCCGCGCCGCGGCGCTCGCGGAAGGGCGGCATTCGCCCCGCCGCGCGACTGGAGTCGAAGAACTGGTGCTTCAGCGCCGCCCCGACATGGAGGACGAGGAGGGCGAGGGTGGTGAAGACCAGCACCACATGCACGTCGCCCGAAAGCTCGCCGGTCGCCTCGCTCACGCCCGGGACCGCGGGCACCTTGAGGCCGCCGACCAGCGCGACGAAGCCGCTTCGCGCCCCATCGGACACCGCGACGAGGCCGGTCAGCGGGAGGAGGATGAGCAGGGCATAGAAGGCGCGGTGGTTCCAGGTGGCGGCGATCCGCTCCCACCGGCCGAGGGTTTCGGGGAAGGGCGGCGGCTTGTGCGCGAGGCGCCAGGCGAGGCGGACGAGCGCGAGCAGCAGGATGGTCGCGCCAAGCGTCTTGTGCCAGGCGAACCATTCGCCGTGCGCCGGCCCGCGCGGCAGCAGCTTGAAGGTGAAGCCGACGATGACCTGCGCGATCACCAGCGCCGCCGTCACCCAGTGGAGGACCACGGCGCCATTGCCATAGCGCAGGATCTCGTCGCGCTGCGGCCTCACGTCGGGAACGGTGAGCATAACCCCTCCTGCAGTTCGGTGAGCAACGGCCGCGGCCGCGTGGTGTTCCTTGGCAGCTCCCTCTTGGATGCAGCGCCGCCGCCGAAGTTCCCGGCGTTCGTCCCGAACATGGCCCGATTCGTCGCTGCAGTGCAGCATAAGCCTTGTCCGGCGCCATTTCTCCCGTAAGTCGCCTGTCACCTGAACAAGAGCGGGCGTCGCGCATTCCTTGCGCGACCGAGCAAGTCGGGGAGGCTGGCGGATCGCGGGGGCGGTCCCAGGGGCCGCCTCACCGCAGTGGATAACGGTCATTCATGTATCGATGGGTTCGCGCGGCGGGCTTGCCTGCGCTTGCGCTCATGATCGCGACGCTCGGCTGGGCCGGGCCGCTGCGCGCCTGGCAGGGCGCCGCGGCGCCGCAGCCGACGGCCTGGTCGGATCACGAAACCGCCCGGTTCGATCCGGGCACGCTTGGGCTCAACGTCGATGCGGCGCCGGACGCTGCCCCCGCCGCGCCCGATCCGGTGCCGGTCGTCGCGCCGCCGCCGCCGCTCGGCGAGCTGGTCGAAACCTATGCGGGCGCACAACCGGACGATGCCGAGCAGGGCTGCCTCGCGAGCGCCGTCTATTTCGAGGCGCAGGGCGAGCCGCTCGAGGGCCAGCTCGCGGTGGCGGAGGTGGTGCTGAACCGCGCGCGATCCGGCCGCTATCCGGCGACGATCTGCGGCGTCGTTCGCCAGCCGGCGCAATTTTCGTTCGTGGTGCGGGGCCGGATCCCGCAGGCGGACCGGCGATCGGAGCCCTGGCGCAAGGCGGTCGGCATCGCCCGGATCGCCGAAAAGGGCGCGGCGCCCCGCGCCCTGCCGCCCAGCGTCTTGTGGTATCACGCCGATTATGTCCGCCCGTCCTGGGGCCGGCGGTTGGCCCGGACCACGCAGATCGGGCTCCATATCTTCTACAGCTGATCGCCGTCACGCCGGTTGCGTGGGCCCGTCATGCCATGCCGGCAGGCCGCCTCCCGGCGCGGGCCGGAAGGCGGCGATGCGATCCTAGCGCCAGACCCAGCGGCACACCTGCCGCCGATGATGGTGGCGCCACACCGTGCGGCAGACGCGAACGCGCCGGTGGCGGCGATTATGCCAGCCATGATGGCGGTTCTGCCATTCGCGATTGTGCTGCGCCGCGGCTGGGGCGGCCGGCATGCCGATGCTGCCGACGGCGATCGCGGCGGCAAGAGCCAGTTTGAGCATCTTCATCGCATCTTCTCCCTTCGATAAGGCCCCCTGGCGCCAAACATGCGTACGGGGTCGTCGGGTCCACGCGAAGGCGCGCTCCGGCCCTGGCCGCGAGCCGCCGTTCCTCCCTTTCGCGGACCCTTCGGGACTCGGATGCTCATCCCCGCCGCGCGCGCCGGAATACGCCTTTCCGCAGCGCCCGGACAAGCCGTCGGGTGCGCCGAACTTAACCTTCCGTCAAAGGTCTGGCGCGTAGGAGCCGGCCACTGTTCTCCAGCCAGCGGAACGCGATGCCGAACGCCGTACTTTCACCCGACGTCGATCAATTCGGGGAGACGGCGGAGGCCCCGGCGGGAGCGCTCCCGTACGAAGCGGGCGATCGCCTGCGCGCGGCGCACCTCCACAGGCGGCAGATCGAGGGCCGCGCCCTGTTCGCGGGGCCGCTCGCCGTCACCGCGAGCCTCGCCGCCCTGATCACCGCCTGGGCCATGATCGGATCGGTGCCCCACAATGTCGTGTTCGGCTGGGCGGCGCTCGTCACGATCGCCAATTTCGTGTCCTGCCAGCGGGCGATGGCCGCGCCGGCGCACGGCGCCGGGCGATCGGCGGGCGCCCGCGCGACCTGGCTTGCGGTGGTCGAGGCGATGGGCCTCGCCGCGCTCTGGTCGGCGCTCCCCTGCTACGCCTTCGCGACCGAGCCGGCCGAGGTCCAGGTCGTGATCGGCGGGGCGATGGCAGCGATGACCGGCGCGGCGATCGCGCTTGCCGCGACGCCGGCTGCGGCGATCGCCTGGATCGGGACGCTGACCGCTTTCTTCTGCGTCGCCTTCTATTTCGGGAGCGCCCATCTCGATCCCAAGATCGCCGCCACCTTCGTCCTCATCTCGGGCGCCAGCGCCTTCAGCGTCGCGCGCCTCACGCGCTGGACCTATGCCCAGCTGAAGGCGGTCGCGACCGCGGCGACCGAGGCAGAATCGGTCCGCAGCCTGCTCGACGAATATGAGCAACGCGGGGTCGGCTGGCTGTGGCAGCTCGATTCCGAAAATCGCGTCGTCTACATCTCGTCGCGGATGCCGGCGCTGCTCGGCCGCTCGGCCAGCCAGCTCGTCGGCCATTCGCTTCCGGCGGCGCTTGGCGGCAGCAGCGCGCTCGGCCGGGCGCTGCTCTCCCGCCAGCCCTTCGCCAATCTCGAAATGGAGCTCAAGACGCGCAGCGGCACACGCTGGATCAGCCTTGCCGGCGATCCGATCGTCGACGCGGCCGGCCGCTTCCAGGGCTATCGCGGCGTCGGCCAGGACGTGACCGAGGTGAAGAAGAACCAGGAGAGGCTCACCAACCTCGCCAATCACGATCTTCTGTCGGGCCTGCCCAATCGCGGCCGGGTGCGCCAGCTCCTCGCCGAGGCTCTGTCGGGCGCGGCCGGGGTGGAAACGGCCTGCGCGATCATGTTCCTCGATCTCGACGGCTTCAAGCCGGTCAACGACACGTTCGGCCATCCCAAGGGCGATGCCGTGCTGAAATCGGTGGCGAAGCGACTGCGCAAGGTGGTCGGCGGCGGCGGCCATGTCGGCCGCATGGGCGGCGACGAATTCGCCATCGTCATCAAGGATGCGTCGAGCCGCCAGATGGTGGAGGCGCTTGCCGGGCGGGTGATCGAGGCGGTCGCCGAACCCTATAATCTCGACAAGGCGGAAATCCGGATCGGCGTGTCGATCGGCTGCGCGTTCGGCCCTGCCGACGGGCGCAGCGTCGACGATCTCATCCAGAAGGCCGATCTCGCGCTCTATCAGGCGAAGGCGCAGGGACGCGGGACATGCTGCTTCTTCAGCGCGGCGCTGCAGAACGAGATGGAGGATCGGCTGCGGCTCGAACAGGATCTGAAGGCCGGCATCGGCGCCGGGCAGCTGCGCCTGCTCTATCAGCCGCTGATCAATGCCGCCGACCAGAGCCTGATGGGGTTCGAGGCGCTGGTTCGCTGGCATCATCCGGTGCGCGGGATGATCCCGCCCAACGCCTTCATCCCGCTTGCCGAGGAATCGGGCCTGATCGTCGAGCTCGGCGAATGGGTGATCGAGGAGGCCTGCCGCGCCGCCGCCTGCTGGCCCGACACCATCACCGTCGCGGTCAACATCTCCGCCAAGCAGCTGACGTCGGCGGCGCTGCCCAACATGATCGCCGACGCGCTGGGCCGCCACCGGATGCCGCCGAACCGGCTCGAGCTGGAGGTGACCGAATCGATCTTCATGTCCGATTCGCCGCATGCGCTCGATGTGCTGAAGCGGCTGCGTGCGCTCGGCGTCGGCATCGCGCTCGATGATTTCGGCACCGGCTATTCCTCGCTCGGCTATCTGAACAAGGCGGTCTTCCACAAGCTCAAGATCGATGGGAGCTTCGTGCGCGAGGCGGGGGCCAATCGGGAGACGGTGGCGATCATCCAGTCGATCGTCCAGCTCGCGCGCAGCTTTCGCATGACGATCACCGCCGAGGGCGTCGAGACCGCCGACGATTTCACGCGGATGCGTGATCTCGGCTGCCACCAGATCCAGGGCTATCTGTTCGGGCGGCCGATGGACTTCGAACGCGCGACGGCGCTCGTTCAGGGGACGATGCAGCGGCGGCTGCGCGCCTGATCCCGACGCTCAGTCAGGCTCAGCGCCGGCGGGCGGCGCGGTCCGCATACCATTGGTTGATCATCTGCTGCACGCAGCCGCTTTGGCCGAAGCTGCCCACGGGTGAGCAGCTGTTCGGCCGGGTATAGGCCTGCTCCTGCTCGAGCTGGGCGTTGGCGGTGCCCCAGGCAACCTCGGTGCGCCGATCGTCGCTATGGCGAAGCGCTGGCGGAATTCGATAGCGCTCTTCCTCGGGACGGCGGGCGCAGACCACCACCTCATCCTCGTCACGGGGCGGGGGACAGGCATCATTGCCGTAGACGACAAGGCTGATCTCGCGGTCGGGGGGCGGATCGCCGGCGAAGGCCGGGCCTTGCGCGAACGCGCCGGCCGCGACGAACAATCCCAACCAGAGGAGCGACTTGCGGCCGGCCATCGATGCGGCGTGCGCCATTTTTCCTGAACCCTGCCTGTCTGTCATGCCCCCATATGGGGCGCGGGCGGCGAGCAAAAAGGGGCGCCGCCGCTGCGCCGCCCCATGGCCTCCGCCGCTGCGGAGGAAGTCGATCGCCCCCTGAAGAACCGGAGGATTATTCGTCGGTCGGAAGACCGCCCTCGGCTTCCCATTCCGCGGCGGTCTTGCAGATGCGCTTCACCATGCGCGAGCCGGTGATCGTGGTGCGCACGCAGATCTCACGCTGGTCCCGATCGTTGCGTTGGGCGGACTGGTGCTGTGCCCGTCCCTGGGCGGGAGCGGCTTCGTTGGCGGACGCCGGAACGGCGAGGCCGGCAAGCATGAGGCCGGCGGCGGCGACGGCGGCGTGGCGGCTCAGGTGGCGGATCGTGATCATTGGGAGTCCCTCTTGTTCAACGTTTCGGTCATGCGGGCGGACGTCGCCCGCACCTGTGTTGCTGCATTAGTCATGCCAAACAGTGGCGCACTTGGATTTCGGTGACTTAGCTTTACGAGCGCGCGAAAAGCCCTTGAAAAATCGCCGAATTGCGGTGTTCCGCGCCAAGCATTGGACGGACGCGGAACCGGGCGGCGGCAACGTGCCGTCCGGATACGGACGCCCGCGCGTTCGAAAGCGGACGCGTGTCAGGCGCGCGAGGCGGCGCGCTTGGTTCGCAAGGTCGGATCGGCGGCCGCGGGATCGTCGGGCCAGGGGTGCTTGGGATAGCGCCCGCGCATCTCCTTCGCGACGGCGGCCCAGCTGCCGCGCCAGAAGCCGGGCAGGTCTCGCGTCGTCTGGATCGGCCGCCCGGCGGGCGAGGTCAGCGCGAGGACGAGCGGCGTCCCGCCGGCCCGGGGATGCTCGGCAAGGCCGAAAAAGGCCTGGACGCGCGCGGTGACGGTCGGGCCCGCCTCGGCATCATAATCGATCGCATGGGTGCTGCCCGCCGGGGTCGTGAAATGGCTCGGGGCGAGCCGGTCGATCGCCTGGCGGGCGTCCCAGCCGAGCAGGCCGTCCAGCGCACCGGACAAGGCGGCGGGATCGATCTCGGCGAGCCGTCGGCGGCCGGCGAGCGCGGGGGGAAGCCAGTCGTCGAGCGTGGCGAGCAACGCCTCGTCCGACAGATCGGGAATCGACGCATCGGCCTGGCGCGCAAAGGCGGCGCGGCGGCGCAGCGCGCGCGCCCCCTCGCTCCACGGCAGCCGATCGAGGCCATGGGCGCGCACCCCCTCCAACAGAGCCGCCTCGATCATGGCCGGATCGGCGCGGCTGTCCTGGCCGCCGGACAGGAGGATCGCGCCGAGCCGCCGCCCGTGGCTGGCGCGCACGCCGCCGGTGGCGGGATCGAAGCGGACATCCGTGCCTTCGCGGATCCGGTCCGCGAACAGTGCCTCGACGCCCGCCTGATCGATCGGCGCGGCGGCGAGGATGCGCGCGCCCGACGCGGCGCCGCCGACCTCCGCCACCGCCAGCCAGTCTTCGCGGGCCAGCGGCGAGGCGGGATCGAGCCGGAAGCCGCGCCCGCCGACGCTGATCCAGTCGGCGCCGGAGGAGTCGCGTCGCTTCGACACGCGGTCGGGAAAGGCGAGCGCGACGCATCCGCCAATCTCGCCTTGCCCGAGAGCCCTCGAAGGGCCTTCCCCGGCCCTGGCGCCGGCGTCCCGCGACGTCGCCCGGGACGACCGGGCCAGCGTAAGCCAGTAGCGCGCAAGCCCCCGGGCGGCTTGCGCGCGCTGGCCCTTCTCGCCGCGCCAGCGCCTCAGGCGGAGCTCGAGGTCGGCGTCATTGCCGCCAAGCCCGCGCTCGGAGAGCAGCACGGCGACGTCGGCCGCCGTCTCGCCCCATCCCCGCGCGTCCGCCTCGATCAGCATATGGGCGAGGCGCGGCGGCAGCGGCAGATCGGCGATCGCCTGGCCGTGCGGAGTCGGACGGCCGCCTTGGTCGAGCGCGCCGAGCGCCGTCAGCCGCGTCCGCGCCTCGTCGATCGCGGCGCGCGGGGGTGGATCGAGCCAGCGCAGCGTGCGCGGATCGGCGACACCCCACAGCGCGCAATCGAGCAGCAGCGCGGACAGATCGGCCTCCAATATCTCCGGCGGATCGAAGCGCGGCAGCGCCGCCGTCGCCGCCGCTTCCCACAGGCGGTAGACCTGGCCCGGCCCCTGCCGCCCGGCGCGGCCCGCGCGCTGCGCGACGGCGGCCTGGCTCGCCCGTTCGGTGACCAGCCGGGTGAGGCCCGCCGCGCGATCGTAGCGGGGGCGACGCGCGAGGCCGGAATCGACGACGATCCGCACGCCATCGAGCGTCAGGCTGGTCTCGGCGATCGAGGTGGCGAGGACGAGCTTGCGGACGCCCGGCGGCGACGGCGCGATCGCGGCGCGCTGCGCGGCCGGATCGAGGCTGCCGTGGAGACGGTGGAGCACGACGCCGGCGGCCAGCGGGCCCAGCCGCTCGGCTGTGCGCTCGATCTCCGCGACGCCGGGGAGGAAGGCCAGCAGGCCGCCTTCGGCCTCGGCCAGCGCGCGGCGGATCGCGCTCGCCATTTCATCCTCGATCCGCGCCTCGGCCCGCCGGCCGAGATGGGTGATGCTGAGCGGGAAGCCGCGGCCCTCGCTCTCGATCACCGGGGCGTCGCCCATCAGCGCGGAGACGCGCGCGCCGTCGAGCGTCGCCGACATGGCGACGAGCCTGAGGTCGGGCCGCAGCGCGCCCTGCGCGTCGAGCGCGAGGGCGAGGCCGAAATCGCTGTCGAGGCTGCGCTCGTGAATTTCGTCGAACAGCACCGCCGAGACGCCCGTCAGCTCGGGATCGGCCTGGATCCGCTTCAGGAAAATGCCCTCGGTGAGGACGGTGATCCGGGTCGCCGCCGATCGCTTGCTGTCGAGGCGCGTCGCATAGCCGATGGTTTTGCCCGCCGGCTCCCCGGCAAGCTCGGCCATCCGCTCGGCGGCGGCGCGGGCGGCGAGGCGGCGCGGGGAAAGGAGCAGGATTTCGCCCTCGCACCAGGGCTCGGCGAGCAGGGCCGGGGCGACGGCGGTGGTCTTGCCGGCGCCTGGCGGGGCGACGAGCACCGCATTGGGGCGATCCCGCAGCGTGGCGAGAAGATCGGGCAGGACCGCGTGGATCGGAAGGCCCGTCATCCCGCCGCGCCGAGCCTCAGCCGGTCGCGCAGCGCCCAGCGGCCGAGCATCAGCGCGGCGACGGCCGCGAGCCCGCTGGCAAGCCCGATCCAGATGCCGACGCCGCGCAAATGGGTGTGGAAGCCGAGCCAGACCGCGACGACGATCCCGATCACCCAATAGCCGAAGGCGGCATAGGCCATCGGCCAGCGCGTGTCCTGGATGCCGCGAAGCATCCCCGCGCCGATCGTCTGCGCGCCGTCGAAGAGCTGGAACCAGGCGGCGACCCACAGGAAGCTGATCGTGAGATCGAAGACCTGGCGATCGGCTTGCGTCTCGCGGCCGAGGAAGAGGCCGGTCAGCCCCTCGCTGCCGAGCGCGATGCCGAGCGAAAGCAGGATCGCCGCGCCGAGCCCGAGCGACAGCGCGGCATGGCCGGCGCGGGCGATGCCGGCGCGGTCGCCGCGGCCGTGGAACAGGCCGACGCGGACCGTCGCCGCCTGGGCGATGCCGAACGGCAGCTGGAAGGCGAGCGCGGCGATCTGGATCGCGATCGCATGGGCGGCGAGCGAGGCGCGGTCGATCAGGCCCATGAGGAACACCGCCGCGTTGAAGATCGTGATTTCCAGCGCCAGCGTGACGCCGATCGGCAGACCGAGCCGCAGCAACTCGCGAAAGCGCGGCCAGTCGGATCGCCAGAAGCGCCCGAACAGGCGGTAGCGCCGGAAGCGGCGGACGCTCGAGACGACCGTCGCCATGCCGAGGAAGAGAAACAGGTTGGCGAGGAAATTGGCGATCGCCGCGCCGGTGAGGCCGAGCTCGGGAAAGCCGAAATGGCCGAAGACGAGCGTCCAGCAGGAGAGCGCGTTGAAGGCGACTCCGCCGGCGGTGACCACCAGGCCCCAGACCGGCCGTTCGAGCGACGTCACGTAGAGCCGCAGCACGACATAGAGGAGGAAGGGCAGCGTGCCCCACATCGCGATCCTGAGGAAGCCTGCGGCGGCCCGGGACAGGGCGGGCTCCTGGCCGAGCAGGGCGAACACCGCCTCGGCATGCCAGGCGACCAGCCAGATCGGCACGCACAGCAGGGCCGATGCCCACCAGGCCTGGCGGACGGTGCGGCGCACCTCGCGCACCGAATAAGGCCGCCGCCCGCGTTCGGCGGCGATTAGCGGCGAGGCGGCGGTGACCACGCCGATCCCGAAAATCGCCATCGCCCACAGAAGGTTGAGCGCGAGCGCGGAGGCGGCGAGCGCGGCGACGTCGTAGCGGCCGAGGATCAGCACATCGACCGTGTTGATCGCCATCTGCGCGAAGCCGCCGAGGATCAGCGGCAGCGCGAGCCGGGCGGTTGCGCCGAGCTCGCTCCGGAATCCGGTCTCGGGCGTCGACGGCTCTAGAAGGGCAGCCATTCCGTGCCGCCCGGGGAGATCACGTCCTCGGTCTTGTCGCACGCCCACAGGATGCCGGTCAGGATCGCGAGCGCCGCGATGAGATCGAGCAGCAGGACGGCGGCGAAGACGACATAGGGATGGAAGGGGCCGATCCGATCGAGCCCGCTTCTCAGCGGCCGGCGAAGCATGTCAGTAAGCGCGCGCGATCGCGAATTCGACCGCCTCGACCAGCGCCGATCTGGCGCGCCCGGCGGGGAACGGACCGAGCGCGTCGATCGCGCGGCGGCCATAATGGCGCGCCCGCTCAAGCGTGTCGGAAATGGCGTCGTGCCGCTCGATCAGGCGGATGGCGTGGGCCAGATCCTCATCGCCCGCGCGGCGGCCGGCGATCGCCTCGCGCCAGAACTCGCGCTCCTCCCCGGTGCCGCGCGCGTAAGCGAGGATGACGGGGAGCGTGACCTTGCCGTCGCGGAAATCGTCGCCCACGCCCTTGCCCATCGTCTTCGCGTCGGAGGCATAGTCGATCGCGTCGTCGACGAGCTGGAAGGCGACGCCGAGATTGCGGCCATAGGCGTCCAGCGCCTCCTCCACCGCTTCCTCGCGCTCGGCGACCACCGCCGCGATCCGGCAGGCGGCGGCGAAGAGCGCGGCGGTCTTTGCGGCGATGATCTCGAGATAATGGTCTTCGCCCGTCTCGATCCGGCGCTGGGCGGTCAGCTGATCGACCTCGCCCTCCGCGATCACGCTGGAGGCGCAGGAGAGAATCTTCAGCACCTTGAGGCTGCCGTCCTCCACCATCAGCTCGAAGCTGCGCGAAAAGAGGAAATCGCCGACGAGGACGCTCGCGGGATTGCCCCAGATGATGTTGGCCGTCCGCCGCCCGCGCCGCAGGCCCGATCCATCGACCACGTCGTCGTGGAGCAAGGTGGCGGTGTGGATGAACTCGACCGCCGCGGCGAGCTTGTGGTGGCGCGACCCCTGATAGTCGAGCAACCGCGCGCAGGCGAGCGTCAGCATCGGCCGCATCCTCTTGCCGCCGCCGGCGATCAGGTGCCCCGCAAGCTCGGGGATCAGCGCGACCTCGCTCTGCATGCGATCGAGGATCACCGCGTTTACATGGTTGAGATCGGCCGCCACGAGCTGCACGATCGGGTCGAGCGAGGCCGCGCGCACGGCGCCGATGGGATGGACGGTGGCAGTCATCGGCTGCGCTCTGCGCCCCGGCCGTGGCAAAGGCAAGAGGCGGCCGGCTCAGCTTCTCGGCGGCTTGCGACGGCCGACCGGAAGCGAGAGTCCGGTGCGCTGTGCCGGGAGGACCAGCCCGGTCCGCCCGGACGGCAGCATCAGCGCGGTCATCTCCGCCGGCGGCAGCTTCAGCCGGACGAGCAGGCCGCCCAGATCCTCGCTCTCCTCGAGCCGGACCTCGCCGCCATAGATTTCGGCGACGTCGCGAACGATGCCGAGGCCGAGTCCGGTGCCCGGCTTGCCGGTATCCAGCCGCTTGCCGCGCCCGAAGATCGCCTCGCGCTCGGCCTCCGGAATGCCCGGTCCGTCATCCTCGACCTCGATCTCGACCCACGCGCCGCCGCCCTTCACCGTCACGAAGACGCGGCCATTGCCATATTTGGCGGCGTTTTCGATGAGATTGCCAAGCATTTCGTCGAGATCCTGTCGCTCGGCCCGGACGACGGCGCTCCGATCCCCCGTGAGATCGACGGTCACGTTCTCGTACATGCGCGACACGGCGCGCTCCACCGCCTCCAGCGATTCCCACACGACCGCGCGCGCCTGGGCGGAGGAGCGGCGGCCGATGGCGCGGGCGCGGGCGAGGTGGTGATCGACCTGCCGGCGCATCGTGCGCGCCTCGCGGATCACGGTGTCGGGCAGATCGGGGCTGCGCGCCATCGCCTCGTTGTTGATCACGGTGAGCGGGGTCTTCAGCGCATGGGCAAGGTTGCCGGCATGGCGCCGCGCCTCCTCCGCCTGGGTCTCGTTATGTTCGAGCAGCGCATTGAGCTCCTCGACAAGCGGGGCGATCTCGCGCGGGAGCCGCTCGTCGATCCGGGCCTTCTCGCCCGATCGGATCGCGACGATCGAGCGGCGGACGCGGCGCAGCGGCCAAAGGCCGTAGATCGCTTGGATCGCGGCGAGCGCGATCAGGCCGAGGCCGAGCAGGCCGAAGGAGCGGACCAGGATCCGCCGCAGCACCCCGATCTGCGCGTCGAGCGCGTCGCGGCTCTGCGCGATCTGGAAGCGCCAGCGCACCGGCGATCCGGGCAGACGCACGTCGCGCTCGACGATCCTGAGCTTCTCGTCGGCGAACTCGCCGCTGTCATAAGCGTGCGCGTCGGCATCGACATGGCCGGGCTCGACCGTGAGCTGCCGATCCCACAGCGAGCGCGACTTGAACGGATCGAAGCCGGCGCCGCTGATCTGGTAGTAAAGGCCCGAATAGGGCTCCAGAAAGCGCTGGTCGGCGGGCTGGCGGGTGAACAGCACCTCGCCATCCGGGCCGATGTCCGACGATCCGATCATCTGGGTCAGCACATAATCGAGCTGGGCGTCGAAATTGGCGGTCACCGCCGAGGTCAGCACGCGATCGAGCGTATAGCCGCCGAGCCCGAGCAGGAGGACGATCCACAACGCGGAAATGCCGATCATCCGCCTCGTGAGCGAGCCGGTGCGCGAGGGTGCGCCGTCCGTCGCCGCGCGCCGCCCCAGGGCCGCCACGCCGAGCCCGCCGGCGAACAGGAGAAGGCCGAGGATGAAGAGGCCGCGGCCGATCCACGGCGAGGCCGTGTCGCGCAACATTATTCCCGCGATGCACAGGCCGATCGAGACGAGAAGCGTCGCGACGATCGCGACCACGCGGGCGCGGCGCGGCGGGGCGGCCCCCGGGAGGGGCGCGGGATCGCTCAGGCGCGCGGCTCTTCGAGGCTGTAGCCGAGGCCGCGGATCGTGGTGATCACGTCAGGGCCGAGCTTCTTGCGGATGCGAGTCACGAACACCTCGATCGTGTTCGAATCGCGGTCGAAATCCTGGTCGTAAATATGTTCGATCAGCTCGGTGCGGCTCACCACCTTGCCCTTGTGGTGCATGAGATAGGAGAGCAGCTTATATTCCTGCGCGGTGAGCTTCACCGGCTCGCCGTCGAGCGTCACCTTTCCCGATCGGGTGTCGAGCCTCACGTCGCCGGCGGTCAGCTCGCTCGACGCATTGCCGGAGGCGCGGCGGATGAGCGCGCGCAGCCGCGCGATCAGCTCCTCCGTCTGGAATGGCTTGGCGAGATAATCGTCGGCGCCCGCATCGAGCCCGGCCACCTTGTCCGACCAGCTGTCGCGCGCGGTGAGGACCAGGACGGGAACCTTGATCCCCTCCTTGCGCCAGCGATCGAGCACGGTGAGGCCGTCGACCTCGGGCAGGCCGAGATCGAGGATGATCGCGTCATAGGTCTCGGTGGAGCCGAGATAATGGCCGTCCTCGCCATCGGTGGCGAGATCGATCGCATAGCCCGCGCCCTCGAGAGTGGCCCTGAGCTGCCGGCCGAGATTCGGCTCGTCCTCGACGATCAGCACCCGCATGGTCTTGTCCCTTCGTTTCGCGGCGGCCGCGCGGCGGCATCCGTCCCGTCAAATGTCACGCGGATATGGGAATAGCAACGGCGGCGCGCCAAGGCCACGTCGCCTATTGGCGCCCGAGCACCTGGCCGGTCCGCGCGTCGACGTCGATCCAGATGACCTCCGAGCCGCGCATGAATTTCAGTCGATAGACCCGCCCGTCGAAATCGGCCCCGATGAACTCCGCGCCGGGGAGCCTGACGCGCGCCCTGATCTCGGGCAGCGGCAGGATTTCGCCCTGCTGGGTCTGGCGATAGGCCTCCGCCTGCTCGCCGCGAGTCACCGGCAGGCGGGCGCGGCGCTGCCCCTCTGCGGGAAGCGCGGACACGAGCAGGGCCATCGCGGCCAGCGGCAAAATGAAACGCATCACTTTATGAACTCTGCAAAATCTCTCACGTTCGCAAGCGAAATAGCAGAAAGCATTGAATAGGCCATGAATAGCACGGTAGTGGCGGCATGAAGCTTCGAGGGGGAAGCCTGATGGATCGCGCCGTGGCGCGGGCGGCCTGGCAAGGGCGGGCCGTCGCGTGGATCTGAACGCCCATACGCTCGGCTGGGCGTTCGGCGCGCTGCTCGCCGCGTTCGCAGCCGTCACCCTGGCGGTGGCGCGGGGCTGGTCCGATCGCCTCGATCGGGCGGTGATCGCCCGGATGCCGTTGACCAACGGGCATGAGGGCCGTCCGCCGCGGATCGACTCGGCGATGCGCGATCTTTCGGCGATGGGCGGCGATACGGTGCACGGCGCGTTCGTCATCGTCGTCGCCTCCGGCCTGTTCGTCGAGGACGATCCGGCGACCGCGGTGCGGTTCCTCGGCATGGTGCTCGGCGCGCGGCTGCTCGTCGTCCTCCTCAAGAAGATGATCCAGCGCCAGCGGCCGCCCGCTCGCGACCGGGGCGTCGCGACCTACACGACCAGCTTTCCAAGCGGCCACACGTTGATGTCCACCGTGATGCTCGTCGCCGCCGCGGTGCTGCTGACGCCCGACGACACGCTGGCGATGCAGAATTTCATGCTGATCGTCGCTGTGCTGGTCAGCATCGCGATCGGATCGGCGCGGGTCTATCTGAGGGTCCACTGGCCGAGCGACATCCTTGCCGGCTGGCTCGCGGGCGGCGCCTGGTCGGCGGGCGTCCTGCTCGTCTTCGATCATTTTTTCGATTGAGGCGGTTGCGATGGGCGCGCGCCTGGCCGACATCGTCCGGCAATGCTGATCGATCTTTCCACCGCGGCGGACGATCTTTCGCGCGATGCCCAGGTCTGCGTGATCGGCGCCGGCGCCGCTGGGCAGATCGTCGCGCGCCGGCTGCTCGCCAGCGGCCATTCGGTGATCCTGCTGGAAAGCGGCGGGCTCGATTACGAAGCCGATGTCGCCGATCTCAACGCCGGCGAGAATGTCGGCGAGGATTATTATCCGCTCGATCATGCGCGCCTTCGGTTCTTCGGCGGGACCACGGCGATCTGGGGCGGCCGCTGCGCGATGCTCGATCCGATCGATCTGGAGCGGCGGCCGTGGGTGCCGCATTCGGGCTGGCCGATCGCCTATGAGGAGCTCGCTCGCTATTATCGCGAGGCGCGGCCGCTGTTCGGGCTCGGGGCCGAGACGGAGAATGCCGATACGTTGCGCCGCGCCGGCGTTCCGATTCCCGCCTTCGACGCGGACAGGCTGGCGACGCCGGTCTGGACGTTCGACATGCGCTTCGACCGCTTCTCGCGCGGCAATTGCGAGGATCTGGTCCGCCATCCGCGTTGCGAGATCGTCGTTCATGCGAGCGTGACCCGGATCGTCGCGGCGCCGTCGGGCCGCGGCGTCGTCGGGGTCGAGGCGAAGGCGCTCAACGGGCGGCGGCTCGCCGTCGCCGCGACAATCTTCGTCCTCGCCGCCGGGGGAATCGAAAATCCGCGGCTGCTGCTCGCCTCCGGGCTGGGAAATGAGCATGACCTGGTCGGCCGCTTCTTCATGGAGCATCCCCATGCCCGTGGCGGCCGGATCATCGGCGGGGCGCCATGGACGCTGCTGAAGGCGTTCGCGCGCCGTCACCGGGTGAAGGGGCAGGATCTCGCCGCGCTGATCGCACCGGCGCCCGCGCTCCAGGCCGAGCGCGGCATCCTCAACACCTCGCTCACCATCGTCGCGCGGCAACCGGCGCGATCGAGCCAGTTCTGGGGCGTGAGGGCCTATTCGAAGCTGAAGCATGACATGGCGCCGACGAAGAGCGGCCGGCGCCTGTGGATCACGACCAAGCGCCTCGCCGGCTGGGCGCAGCGCCGGATCGATCCGCTCCGCCCCTGGCTGCTGACCAAGGCGGGGCAGCTGGAGGTCGCGCTGCTCGTTCGCGCCGAACAGGCGCCCTCGCCGGACAGCCGCCTCACCCTCTCGGACGATCGCGACGCGCTCGGCGTGCCCCGGGTAAGGCTCGACTGGCGGTTGAACGCGCTCGACGTGCACAGCGTCGACGTGCTCGCGCGGACGCTCGGCGAGGAGCTTGAGCGGCTCGGGCTCGGCAGGGTCGAACCGGCCGAATGGCTGGCCGATCCGTCCGGCGGCTGGCGGACCGATCCGCTGATCTCCGCCCATCCCATCGGCGGCTATCATCATATGGGGACGACGCGCATGGCGGACAGCGCGCGCGAGGGCGTGACCGACGGCCGCGGCCGGGTCCACGGCCTGCCCAATCTCTACGTGGCCGGATCGTCGCTGTTCCCGACCGGCGGCTGGGCCAATCCCACCCTCACCATCGCCGCGCTCGCGCTGAGGACCGGCGACGATATCGCGGGAGCGCTGGCATGAGCCTCGTCGTGACCCCGATCGGCGACAATCCAACGCGCATGTGGGGCCTGACCGCGCGCCGCCGGCTGGAGCGGATCGCCGCAAGGATGGGCGCGCGCCTCGGCGAAGGGGGCGAGATCCAGGTCAATCTCGCCTACGCCTTCGATCCCGCGTGGCTCCGGCTGATCGCGGCGCGGCCGGGGGCGGTGGTGACGAAGGACGGGGTGAGCGTGCTTGCCAACGGCGTCGATGCGCGCGCGGCGATGGAGGGGAAAGGCGCGCTCCCCGCCGATGCCGAGATCATCGCGCAGGAGACGTTCGGCGACATCGTCAACGACGAGCTTCGCAAGCGCGAGCAGCCGTTCATGGAACGGCTGACGCCGGACAGCGTCGCCGGGCTCGAGGAGATCAGCTATCGCGCCTCCTACAAGGGCGTCACCGATCTCCTGACCAAATATCTGTGGCCGCGATGGGCCTTTCACCTGACCCGGCTGGCGGCGCGGATCGGCCTGTCGCCGAACATGGTGACGAGCATCGGCGCGGTCCTGTGCGCGGTCGCGACCGCCTGCTTCTGGTTCGGCCATTATTGGGCCGGGATGGCGAGCGGGCTCGTCTTCATGGTGCTCGACACGGTGGACGGAAAGCTCGCCCGCTGCACGATCACCTCGTCGAAATGGGGCGAGGCGTTCGATCACGGCATCGATCTCGTCCACCCGCTGATCTGGTGGTACGCCTGGGGCGTCGGGCTGGAGTCCTACGGCCGCCCGCTCGATCCGCCGACCTTCTGGACGGTGATGATCGCGCTCGCGGCGGGCTATATCGTCCAGCGGCTGATCGAGGGCGCCTTCATCGCCTCGTTCGGGATGCACATTCACGTCTGGCGCAAGGTGGATTCGGATTTCCGGCTGATCACCGCGCGGCGCAATCCGAACATGGTGATCCTGTTTATGGCGACGCTCGCCACGCGCCCCGATATCGGCCTTGTCGCGGTCGCCGTCTGGACGGTCCTGTCCTGCCTTTTTCATCTCGTCCGACTCGCCCAGGCCTATGCGCTGCGCTGGCGTGGCGGCGCCGTCAGGAGCTGGCTCGAATGAACGCGACGATCCGCCGCTTCGGCTATCCGGACACGCTGATCGCGGCCTATGACCATTGGGTCGTGCTGCTGCGGCCCGATCAGCCGACGCTCGGCTCGCTCGTCCTCGCAGCGACCGGGGAAGCGACCGCTTTGGCCGCCCTCGCCCCCGAGGCGTTCGCCGAACTGAAGCGGGTCGTCGGCGATATCGAGACGGCGCTGAAGGACGCCGTCGACTATGCGAAGATCAACTATCTGATGCTGATGATGGTCGATCCCCACGTCCACTGGCACGTCCTGCCGCGCTACGAGGGGGGAAGGACCGTCGGCGCGCTGACCATCGCCGACGCCGGGTGGCCGAAGGCGCCGCAGCTCGGTGCGGCGGCGACGCTGTCGCCCGGCCAGATCGCGCAGCTAGGCGCGTGGCTGCGCGCGAAATGGCCCGCCGCCGGGCGCTAGATCCCTCGCCCAGCCCGCGGTGAGCGCGCGCGCCGCCTCGACATCGGGCGCAAAATCCACCTCCTGCCACGCAATTCCACGGATCGACGTCGTGTGGACGATCCCCGTATCCGCCAGCAGGTCGATCACGCGCAGGTAGAAATCCGCGGTTCCGGCCGGGGTCCGCATGATCGCCTCCACCGCATCGATGAAGGCGCGGCGCCCCTCGCCCTGGAAGCGAAGCACGCCGATCGATTCGGCGTTGTAGCCGCCCGTGGGGAGCTTCTTGCCGATCCGGATCAGCCGGTCGCCGTCGCGCAGGACCTTCATGTCGTCGTCGTCATAATCCTCCTTCTCGTCGATCGTGACGCGGATCGGCGCGGCCGGCGCGGCGATGACGCGCGCGACGAGATCGGGCGGCACCAGCGTGTCGCCGTTGAGCAGCAGAAGGTCCTCGTCGAAGCTCCGGCGCGCCATCCAGACCGAACCCAGATTGTCGGCGACGTGATAGAAGGGGTTGAAGATCGTGGAGACCCCGGATCGCCCCGCGATCACCTCATCGACCATGTCCGGCTTGAAGCCGGTGACGATATCGACCCGGGCCACGCCCGCCGCTTCGAGCGCGTCGAGCTGCCATTCCAGAAGGGTGCGCCCCGAAAAGTCGATGAGGCATTTCGGCCGGTCCTCGGTGAGCGGCAAGAGGCGGGAGCCCTTGCCGGCGCTCAGGATCACGGCGCGACGGATGGCCCGCCCCTCGATCATGCTCGTCTCCTCGATCCGCGCGGCTTGCCCGCGCGGCTGCGCCGGTGCAAGGGCGGCGTGGCGAAATGATGACCCGGGCGGATCGCGGCGTGTGACGGACACTCAATCATGGACGGCGATCGTCATGGCCGGCGAGCGACCGGGCGGCGATCCGCTGGCGGCGCATTTCGGCGTGCCGGCCAAGGCGCTGCTGCCGGTCCTTGGCGTCCCGATGATCGGGCGGGTCGTTCGCACCCTCCTCGATTGCCCGTCCGCCGGTCGCGTGCTGATCCTGGCGCAGCAGCCGGACCGGCTGATGGCCGGCGAGCTCGCCTGGATGGCCGCCGATCCGCGCGTTTCGGCCCATGCGAGCGCGGGCGGGCTCGCCGACGCGATCGATGCCGTCGCAGGCAGCGACGCCGCGCCCTTCCCGATCCTTGTGACGACCGCGGATCATCCGCTGCTCACCGTCCCTATGGTCGAAGCCTTCCTGCGCGGCAGCGCCGGCGCCGACGTCGCCTTCGGCGCGGTCGAGCGGAGGGTGATGCTGGCCGCCTATCCCGAGAACCGGCGGACGTGGCAGGAGTTCAAGGGCGCGGCCTATACCGGCGCCAACCTGTTCGCGCTCACCGGGGAGCGGTCGCTGGCGGCGCTCGATCTCTACCGGCGGATCGAGGCGGACCGGAAGCATCCGCTGAAGCTCCTGCGCCATTTCGGGCTGGGTCTCGCGCTGCGCGTCGCGACCCGCACCATCCCTCTCCAGCAGGCGCTCGACCGGGTCGGCCGCCGGATCGGCGTGACGGTGCGGCTCGTCGAGCTTCCCGATGCAGAGGCCGGGATCGACGTCGACAAGGTCAGCGACCATGCCGAGGTCGAGGCGATCCTTCGCGCCCGCCGGGGCTGATCAGGCCTCCGCGCCGTGGCCGGCGGCGAGATAGGCCTCGCTCTGCATCTCCATCAGGCGCGAGGCGGTGCGTTCGAACTCGAAGGCGCCGTCGCCGGCCGTGTAGAGCTGCTCCGGCGCGGCATCGGCGGCGGCGAGCAGCTTCACCTTATGCTCGTAAAGCGCGTCGATCAGGCTCACGAAGCGCGCCGCCTCGTTGCGGTTTTCCGGCCCGAGCTTCGGGATGCCGACGATGATGACCGTGTGGAAATGGCGCGCGACCGCCAGATAATCCGCCGATCCGCGCGCCTCGCCGCATAGCCGCCTGAACGAGAAGACGGCGACGCCCTTCAGGCTCTTGGGGACGTGGAGCGTGCGCCCGCCGGGCACCGCCAGCTCCTCGCTCGGCACCCTTGCGCGATCCTCGACCGGATAGTCGGTGAGGCGAAAGAAGGCGTCGGAAAGCGCCTTCGTCGCCACCGGCCCGTTCGGCACGTACCAGGTGGGGATGCCGCCGAGCCGGTCGAGCCGATAGTCGGTCGGGCCATTCAACGGCACCACGTCCAGCGCGCGCTCGATCAGCGCGATGAAGGGGAGGAAGAGCTCGCGATTGAGCCCGTCCTTGTAGAGATCGGTCGGCGGCCGGTTCGATGTCGTGACGACGGTGACGCTCGCATCGAGGAGGTGCGTGAACAGGCGCGAGAGGATCATCGCGTCGGCGCTGTTGTTGACGATCATCTCGTCGAAGCAGAGCAGTTTCGCCTCGGCCGCGATGTCCCTGGCGAGCGGCGGGATCGGATCGCCCTCATGCCGGCCGCGGATCGCGCGAAGCCGGTCGTGGACCTCCAGCATGAACTCGCTGAAATGGACGCGGCGCTTGGGCGCGTAATGGATCGTCTCGTAGGCGAGGTCCATCAGCATGGATTTGCCGCGCCCGACGCCGCCCCACATGTAGACGCCGCCCGGCGGCCGCTCGAACCGCCCCGCCAGCCGCCAGATCAGGCTGCCGCGACGCGACTGCTGCTCAAGCTTCTCCGCCAGTCGCGCCAGCACCGCGACCGCGCGGGCCTGATCGGGATCGGGCCGAAGCTCGCCGGCGTCGACGAGGGCCTGGTAGCGCTGCTCGAGTTCCGTGCTGCCGCCCCTCTCCGCCATCCGGCATCCCTAACGCAAAGGCCCGTTCAAGGGAGCGGGCAGGTCAGACGGCGCGTTCGGCGAGCATCTTCTTGGTTTCGGCGATCGCCTTGGCGGGGTTGAGCCCCTTCGGGCAGACGTTCGCGCAGTTCATGATCGTGTGGCAGCGATAGAGCCGGAACGGGTCTTCAAGATCGTCGAGCCGCTCGCCGGTCTTCTCGTCGCGGCTGTCGGCGAGCCAGCGATAGGCCTGAAGCAGGATCGCGGGCCCGAGGAACTTGTCGGCATTCCACCAATAGCTTGGGCAGGAGGTGGAGCAGCAGGCGCAAAGGATGCATTCGTAGAGGCCGTCGAGCTTGGCGCGATCCTCGGGGCTTTGCAGTCTTTCCTTGCCCGCCGGCGCCGGCGTCACCGTCTGGAGCCAGGGCTGGATCGAGGCATATTGCGCGTAGAAATGGGTGAAATCGGGGACGAGATCCTTGATGACGTCCATGTGCGGCAGCGGCGTGATGCGGATTTCGCCGCCCTTGATGTCCTCGATCGCGGTGGTGCAGGCGAGGCCGTTCTTGCCGTCGAGATTCATCGCGCAGGATCCGCAAATCCCCTCGCGGCAGGAGCGGCGGAAGGTCAGCGTCGAATCCTGCTCGCTCTTGATCTTGATCAGCGCGTCGAGGACCATCGGCCCGCAGCTGTCGAGATCGACCTCATAGCGGTCGTAGCGCGGATTTTCACCGCTGTCCGGATCGTAGCGGTAGACCTTGAAGGTACGCGTGCGCTTCGCGCCCTCCGGCGCCCTGTGGACGCGGCCCTTGCCGTTGATCTTGCTGTTCTTCGGAAGCGTGAACTCTGCCATGCCGGTCTCCCCGGGCGGGGGATAGCGGGTCAGGCGCGCCGGCTCAATGCCTGCCTGCGTCCTTTGCGTAATTCGCCGAAGGCCCGGCCGGCGGGCGGGGCGCCGTCCCGCACGGACATCGAAATGCCCTGTGGCGCGGCCGGTCGCGATCGGCTAGGTGCGCGCTTTCAACCGAACAGGGACCGGCCGCATCTCCATGTACCAGCACGAAATGGCGCTCAGCGGAAAGCGCCTGTTCTTCATTCGCGGCCTTTACATCTACACCGTCATCGCGATCGGCACGCTGATCGTCTGGCGCACGGGCATCCGGGGGCCGTTCGCCGATCCGATGTGGAATTGCGGCTGGTTCTGGCTGTCGCTCGGCGTCGCCTCCGCCGGGGCGCTGGTGCGCGTCATCACCTCGGGCTTCGCCGCCCTGGGGACGTCGGGCCGCGCGAAGGTCGCGGCCGAAGCGGCCGAGCTCAACACGACCGGCCCCTATTCGCTGGTCCGCAACCCGCTCTATGTCGGCCGAATTCTCAACTTCACCGGCCTCGCGATGCTGACCGGATCGTGGGTCTATGGCGCGCTCGTCTTCCTGCTCGCGATCCTCGTCTACGAGCGGATCTCGGTCTATGAGGAAGACTATCTTCGCTCGAAGTTCGGCGAAGCCCATGCCGCCTGGGCGAAGGACGTGCCGGCGCTGCTGCCCCGCCTCCACGGCTGGGTGAAGCCCAAATATCCCTTCTGGTGGAAACGGATGATCTGGCGCGAGCAGAACAAATTGTTCCTGCTCGCCACCGCGGTCGCGCTCTATGCCTTTGCCCGGGCCGGTTTCGATCCCGCCGCGGTGCCGGCGTGGCAGGTGCCGTGGTATTATGCCTATGGCGCACTGGTCGTGATCCGCTTCGCCATCGGCGGGCTGAAGATGGGTGGGTTCTTCAAGGAACTGTCCTGATGGCCGATGCCGGGCTGGCGCCGCTCATCGCAATCGTCGGCGCGGACGGATCGGGCAAATCGACCCTCGCCGCGGACCTGTTGGAGACGCTGCGCGCGGACGGCCGGCGGGTCGAGCTGTGCTATCTCGGCCTTGGCACCGGCGATCTCGGCAACCGGATCAAGGCCTGGCCGATGATCGGCCCGCTGCTCGAGCGAATCCTGACCCGCAAGGCGGACCAGGCGCGGGATCGGGATGCGAAGATTCCCGGCCTCGCCACCGCGCTCGTCATCGCCCGGCTCTCGCGCATCCGCGCCCGGCGCTTTCGCCGCGTCCTGGCCTTGCGCCGCGCGGGTGTGACCGTGCTCACCGACCGCTATCCGCAGACCGAGGTGCCGGCGCTGTTCGAAGGCCCCGGCTTGTCGGCGGCGCGGGCCGAGGGGAGCGCGATCCGCCGGCTCGCGGCGCGCGAGCGGGCGCTTTACGAATGGATGGCCTCCTACGTCCCCAATCTCGTCATCCGCCTCAACGTCGATGTCGATACGGCGCTCCGGCGCAAGCCCGATCACGCCCGGGCGCTGATCGAGCGCAAGATCGCGGTCGTGCCGAAGCTCGCCTTCAACGGCGCGCCGATCGTCGATCTGGACGCGACGCGCCCCTACGCGCAGGTGAAGGCCGCCGCGCTCGCCGCGGCGCGCGGGGCGCTGCCCGACCTCGACTAGTGCCGACGGTCCTCGTTTTCGAGGACGAATGTCGAGACGTCCAGGTCGGCAAGCGCCGCGAGATACTCGTCTAGCGTGATGAGATCGAGGCAGGGCCGAGCGCCGGGGGTGAAGGCGCTGCCCGCCGCAAACCGGCTGGCGAGCAGGATCGCGGGAACGCAGGGGATATAGGGCCCGTGCCCCTGCCGCGCGATCAGATAGAAACGGATCGTCTTCGGCGCTCCCTCTTCATCCGTGCCGCCGAGGATCATGTGAAGGCCGCTTCGCCCGGTACCGATCGGATCGAGGAGGCGTGCGGCGGCGAGGAGAAAGCGGGCGATGCGGTCGAGCCCGGGAAAGAGATGCGCCCGCACCGGCCAGCTCAAGGCCCAGGTGCCGAGGTGGATCAAGGCCAGTTCGTGGCCGGCGCCGAAACGAACCGTCTGCAGCCCTTCGTAGCGCCCCGGAAACAGGTCGAGATCAGGAATGTCGCAATCGCCGAACAGCCGCCGGCCGAGCTCGGGATAGGTTTCCCCGTGCAGGCCCTGCCAGCCATGGGTCACCCTCCAGGCGCCCGCGCGCCACTGGCGGATGGGACGGCCGACATAGGACAGGATCGCCGTCGCCGTCGCGAGCCCGCTAATCCCCTGCGCCGCGGTGCTGATGCCGTAATCGACCGAGCTCAACGCCCCGAACCGGGGACGGAAGGCATCGATGATCGCGGCGGAGAGGCACGGCACCGAGCTCGCGCCCGAAATCACCGCCACGCCGGCCGCCCTCGCGCGTTCGTCGAGCGCGTCGATGCCGGTCACGAAGGCGCGCGCATCGGCAAGGTCGAGATAGTGGGCGCCCGCCGCGATCGCGGCTTCGGCGACGCGATAGGGCTGCCCCTGGAACGGCCCGACCGTGTGGATGACGAGATCCGGCCGGGCGGCAGCGAAGGCGGCGGCGAGGTCGCCGGCCATGTCCATCTCGTGCCCTTCCGCTGGATTCACCGCCTTGAGCCGCGCCGCCGCGGACTCGGCCCTGGCACGCGAGCGGCCGGCGATGAGCAGCTGGATGTTCGGATCGCCCGCCAGGCGCCGCGCGATATGCGTGCCGAAATTGCCGGTGCCGCCGAGGAGGAGGATGCGCCTCATCCGGCGGGTTTGGCCACCATCAGGGCGAAGATCGCGATCATCGCCGTAAAAGCAGGCCAGCCGAGCGCGAACCAGATCCGCCGAAGCCGTTCGTAGCGCGCGGCGTCGAACGCGCCGCCGGCCACCTTCTCACCCAGCATCCGCGCCATGCGCGCCTGAATCCACACGACGGGAATCCAGCAGGCGCCGACCAGGAGGTAAAGAAGGACGGTCGCGCTCAGCCACAGGGCGCCCGGATCGTAGCCGGCGCGTGCGATCATCCACGCCCCGCTCGCCGGCTGGATGATGACCGCGGGCAGCGTGAACAGGAAATCCGCCCGGACCGTCGTTCGCGCGGCATAGAGCCGTGCCGCATCGTCGCCATGGCGCGCCGACCAGAAGAAGAAGGCGGTGCCGATCCCGGTCCCGAACAGGATCGTCGCGGAGAGGATGTGGATGGTCTTGACGAGGGTGTAGGTGTCCATCGGCCTGGGCTAACGGCACCGGCCGGGCACGCCAGGCGGCGCCCCGTCGTCGCGCGGCCCCGCGATAAAATGGCAACGACCGGCGCGGAGCGCGGCGATATGGCGCTTCGCCCGTGAGCCTCGACTTTCGTCGGGATGGCGCTGCAAGATCAAGACCTTGGGTGCGGCCGCTAGTAGACCCGCTTCTTCGGCTTGATATATTCCGCCTCGTCGGTGAGCGTATATTCGTGGACCGGGCGGTAATCGATCTTCACGCCGCCGCCATTGCCGCCCCAGCCATCGAACCAGGCGATGGTGTGCTTCATCCAGTTCTTGTCGTCGCGCTCGGGATAGTCCTCGTGCGCGTGGGCGCCGCGGCTTTCCTTGCGGTTGACCGCGCCGGCGATGGTGACGCTGGCCTGGGAGATGAGATTGTCGAGCTCCAGCGTCTCGACCAGATCGCTGTTCCAGATCAGCGAGCGATCGGTGACGTGGATGTCCTTCATCCGCTCATAGGTCTTGGCGAGCTCGGCCACGCCCTGGGTCATCAGCTCGTCGGTGCGGAAGACGGCGCAATGCGTCTGCATGTTGCGCTGCATCTCGACGCGGACCTCGGCGGTGGGAGAGCCGCCCGCGGCGTGACGGAAATGATCGAGCCGCTCGATGGCGAGATCGGAGCCGCCCTTGGGAAGCGGCGCGTGCTTGCTGTTCGGCTTCACCGTCTCGGCGACGCGCATCCCGGTGGCGCGGCCGAAGACGACGAGGTCGATCAGGCTGTTGGAGCCAAGCCGGTTCGCGCCGTGGACGGAAACGCAGGCGGCCTCGCCGACCGCGAAGAGGCCGGGCACGACCGCGTCCGGATCGCCGTCCTTCAGCGTCACCACCTCGCCGTGGAAGTTGGTGGGGATGCCGCCCATATTGTAGTGCACCGTCGGCGCGACCGGCAGCGGCTCGCGGGTCAGATCGACGCCGGCGAAAATCTTGCCCGATTCGGTGATGCCGGGCAGCCGTTCGGCCAGGATCTTCGGATCGATATGATCGAGGTGCAGCCAGATATGGTCCTTGTGCGGGCCGACGCCGCGGCCCTCGCGGATCTCCATCGCCATCGAGCGTGAGACGACATCGCGCGATGCGAGATCCTTCGCGCTCGGCGCGTAGCGCTCCATGAAGCGCTCGCCCTCGGAGTTGGTGAGATAGCCGCCCTCGCCGCGCGCGCCTTCGGTGATGAGCACGCCGGCGCCGTAGATGCCGGTCGGGTGGAACTGGACGAACTCCATGTCCTGCAAGGGCAGGCCGGCGCGCAGCACCATGCCGCCGCCGTCGCCGGTGCAGGTGTGGGCGCTGGTCGCGGTATAGTAGGCGCGGCCGTAGCCGCCGGTCGCCAGCACGACGGCATGGGCGGAAAAGCGGTGCAGCGACCCATCTTCGAGGCACAAGGCGACGACGCCGCGGCACGCCCCGTTCTCCATGATCAGGTCGAGCGCGAAATATTCGATGAAGAAGTCGGCATCGTAGCGAAGCGACTGCTGATAGAGCGCGTGCAGCATCGCATGGCCGGTGCGGTCGGCGGCGGCGCAGGTGCGCTGGGCGGGCGGGCCTTCGCCCATATTCTGCATCATGCCGCCGAACGGCCGCTGGTAGATCAGCCCCTTGTCGGTGCGGCTGAACGGCACGCCCGCATGTTCGAGCTCATAGACCGCCGCCGGGGCCTCGCGGACCATATATTCGATCGCGTCCTGATCGCCGAGCCAGTCGGACCCTTTCACCGTGTCGTACATGTGCCAGGTCCAGTGATCCGGGCCCATGTTGCCGAGGCTCGCGGCGATGCCGCCTTGCGCTGCGACCGTGTGGCTGCGGGTCGGGAAGACCTTGGTGATGCAGGCGGTCTTCAGCCCCCCCTGCGCCGCGCCCATCGTCGCGCGCAGGCCCGACCCGCCGGCGCCGACGACGACGACGTCATATTGGTGATCGATAATCTGGTAGGCGGTGTCGGCCATTGCGGAGCTCCCCTTCGCCGGCCCGCTTTTAGGCCGAAAGCGACGCGTTGCAAGGGCGCGCAAGGCCCGATTTCGCGTCGCGCGCGGCCGCATGATATGGCCCGCCCATGTCCGCCACTCCGCTTCCGACGCTGATCGGCCCCGCGCTCGGCTTTCTCGACCTCGCCGGCATCGCGGTCTTCGCGATCTCCGGCGCGCTGCTCGCGGCCGAACGGCGGCAGACGCTCGTCACCTTCGCCTTCTTCGCCGTGGTGACCGGCATCGGCGGCGGCACGGTGCGCGACCTCTTGATCGGCGCGCCGGTCTTCTGGGTGCATGAGAATGCGACCCTGCTGATCTGCCTTGCCGCGGCGATCGCGGCCTGGATACTTCCGGCCGGCCTGTGGAAGGGGCGGGCGCTGCTGTGGTGCGACGCCGTCGGCCTCGCCGCTTATGCGACCTATGGGGCCGCCAAGGGACTCGCCTATGGCCTTGCGCCGCTGCCCGCCTTCTCGATGGGCGTGCTGACCGGATGCCTTGGCGGCATCATCCGCGATGTGCTGGCGGGCGAGCCGTCGATCCTCATGCGGCCGGAGCTTTATGTGACGGCGGCGGCCTTGTCGGCCGCGCTGCTCGTCGGGCTCGTCCATTTCGGCGTGGCCGGCGATGTCGCCGCGGTGGCGGCGGCGACCGCGGGCTTCGTGCTGCGCGGCTATGCGATCGCGCGCGGGCTCTCGCTGCCGGCCTACCGGCGCTGATCGCGCCAGATCCCGGTCACTGGCAGCGTCTCCGCCGGCGCGTCGCGCATCGGGGCCAGCGCGCGCTGCCACAAGCCGACGCTGCGCCAGGCGCCGAGCTTGTAGCCGACGTCGCGATAGACGCCTGCGTCGACGAAGCCGCGCGCCTCGTGCAGCCGCCGGCTCGCCTCGTTCGGCAGGGTGATTGCGGCGATCGCCTGGGTGAAGCCCTGGGCGGCGAGGGTCTCGATCAGCGCATCGTAAAGCCAGCCGCCGACGCCCCGGCCATGATGGCCCTCGGCGACATAGACGGTGGTCTCGACCGTGAAGCGATAGGCGCGGCGCGCGCGAAACTGGCTGGCATAGGCATAGCCTGCGATGGCGCCGGCATTCTCTTCGGCGACCAGCCAGGGGTAGGTGTCCTGGCAGGCGTGGATCCGCGCGCGGATCTCGTCCGCATCGGGCGCCTCCATCTCGAACGAGACGGCGCTGTCGGCCACATAGGGCGCGTAGATCGCCGCGATGGCGGGGGCGTCTGCCGGGCGCGCCCGCCGGAGGATCATCGGCCCAGCAGGAGGCCGGCGAGCCGGGTCAGCAGCGTGCCGGGCGGGGCGAGGCGCGGCGGCGGCGCGGCCGAGGGGCATTCGAGGCAGCGGGCCTGGATCGCCGGGCCGTTCAGCACCGAACGGGCATCGCCGATCGCGCGGGCGAGCATCAGTTGCGGCCGCGCGGCGAGACGCGAGAAGGCGTCGCGGGCCTGGGCGTCGTCGTCATTGCTGGCGAGCGCGGCGAGCGACCGATCGAGCCAGCCCGGCTGGCGCTCCAGATAGACGGTCCGCGCCGACGCTGGATCGAGACGGGCGCGACGCGCGGCATCGGCCACCGCGTCCTGGAGCGTGCCGAACCGGTCGACGAGGCCGAGCTGATGCGCCGCGCCGCCGGCCCACACGCGCCCCTGGGCGATCTCGTTCACCCGCGCGACCGGCATCCGGCGCGCGCCGGAAACGAGGGTCAGGAACTGGCGATAGGTGCTGTCGATCCCGGCCTGGATCATCCGGCTGGCTTCGGGCGACGGGCCGCGCAGGATGTCCGGCTGGCCGGAAAGCGGCGTCGTCGAAACCCCGTCGGCGCCGACGCCGAGCTTCTGGAGCGCGCCCTGGAAGCTGGGGATGATCCCGAACACGCCGATCGAGCCGGTGATCGTCGATGGCTCGGCATAGATGGCGTCGCTGGCCGTCGACACCCAATAGCCGCCGCTCGCCGCGACCGAACCCATCGAGACGACGATCGGGATGCCGCGCGCGCGGACGGCGGCGAGCGCGCTGCGGATCCGTTCGGAGGCGAAGGTCGAACCGCCCGGCGAATCGACGCGCACGACGAGCGCCTTCAGGTCGTTGTCGCGAAGCCCGCGCTGGAGATTGGCGACGATCGTCTCCGCGCCGGCGGTGCCCGGCCCGGCCCGGCCGTCGACGATGTCGCCGGCGATGGTGAGGATGCCGATGCGGCCGCCCGAATCGCTGACCGGATGATCGTCCACCCAGGCGGCGTAGCGTACGGCCCTGAAGTCGCCCGGAACCTGCGGACGGTCCGAACCGGCGATCTGCGCGACGCGCTGGCCGAAGGCGATGCGATCGCCGATCCGGTCGATGAGGCCGGCACGGCGCGCGGCCTCGGCCAAATTGCCGCCGGCCGCGGCGACGAACTGCTCCGGATTCCGCGTCCAGGCGGCGATCTGCGCGCGCGGCCGGGCCTGGCGCACGTCCTGCTGCCACGTCTCCCACAGCGCATCGGCGAGCGCCTGGCTCGCGGCTCGCGCCTCGGGCGACATGTCGCTGCGCGTGAACGGCTCGACCGCCGATTTATAGGCGCCGACCCGATAGACGTTGGCGGTCACGCCAAGCCGCTGCATCAGCCCGGCATAATAAAGGCCGGTGCCGCCCGGCCCGGTCACGACCACCGCGCCCATCGGATCGAGCCACACCTCGCTCGCATGGGCGGCGAGCTGGTAGCCGTCGTCGGAATAGCCGGTGGAATAAGCGATCACCGGCTTGCCGGCGCGGCGTACGCGATCGAGCGCGGCGCCGACGTCGGTGATCGCGGCCTGGCCGCCGCCGGCGAAGATGTCGAGATCGAGCGCGACGACCTTGATCCGATCGTCGTGCGCCGCTGCGTCGAGGGCGTGGACGAGCTCGGCGAGGCGATATTGCCGCCCCGGCCCGCCGCCGCCCAGGGCGCCGAGCGGGCTCGCCTGCGCCGGCTGCTCGACGATCGGGCCGTCGAGATCGAGCAGCAGCGCGCCGCGCGCCGCGCTGTTGCGATAGGGGCTGGCGGACAGCAGCCCGTAGAGGCCGGCGAAGAAGGCGAGCAGCAGGAGGAGGACGAGCGCGTCCTTGATGCCGACCAGCAGCCGCCAGACCCTGCCTGCGAAGCTCATGCCCAAAATGCTCCTTCGCCGATCGGCTAGACCAGAGCGGAGGGGCTGTAAATCCGCCGGCGCGACTCGGCGGGCGCGCGGGCCGGAATCCCAGTCCTTAACAGAAAAAGTTAATGGCCGTTAAGGAATGGCCGAGAACTGTATCCATTTCGGAACAGTATCCGGAACAAATGCAGAAGGAAGCTGATAGGAACGACGCGGGGGCAGCAGAAGAGGATGTAGCGATGACCAACAGCGTTCAGCGGTCCGCACTCGCACTGTTTGCGTCCACGGCATTTATTCTCACCCTCGGCGGCTGCGAATCGAGCGGCACGACCAGGTTCGGAAGCATCGGCGCGCCAGGCCAGGCGGGTAACCCCGGCAATACTGGCGGCACAGGCCCGGCAGGACCGCCCGGCCCCACCGGCGCGACCGGACCCGCGGGCCCCGCAGGCCCGGCCGGTCCCGCCGGCCCGGCAGGTCCCGCAGGTCCGGCAGGTCCGGGGGGCGCGATAGGGGCGCCCGGGGCGACCGGGGCGCTCGCGATCGGCGGGTTGATCGGCCCGGGCGGCATCGCCGGCACCGGCCTGCTCGCCAATACGGGCGATCCGGCCCAGCCGCTGCCGGTCGTTTCCGGCGTGCTGGTGGCATCCGGCAACAGCGTCCAGGGCGTCGCCGATCGCGGCGCCATCCTCGCCGACATCGTCGATCCGCGGCTTCCCGAAGGCACGAGGCTCGTCGGCCGCGTCATCGAGGCCGCCAATGCCGCCGGCCAGGCGCTGGTGCGCGCCGGCAACGGACAGGATTATCTGATCGACGGCTTGACCGCGGCGCCCGGGGCGCTCGTCAACCTCACGGTCGGCGGCGCCAATGTCCTGGGCGGCGGGAACCAGTCGCCTCTGCTCGGCGTCAGCCTGGCTTCGGCCGGCCAGGCGCATGGCGATGCGGTCACCCTCGGCGCGCTCTCCGGCGGCCGGCCGGTGACGCTCGAACAGGGTCTGGCCACCGGCGGCGTCGTCCAGGGCGTGGTCCAGACCGCGACCGGCCTTGTCTCCGGCGTGACCGGGGGCCTCGGCAGCGGGCAGACCCCGGTTCAGGGAGTCGTGCAGACCGCGACCGGGCTGGTCTCGGGCGTGACCGGCGGTGGCGGGTCCTCCAATCCGGTCGGCGCGGCGCTCGGCCTCGTCACCGGAGCGCTGCCGGGCGGCAACAATGGCGGCCAGGGCGCGCTCGGCGCGGTGCTGGGCCCGGTGACAGGGGCGGCTGGCGGCCAGGGAAGCGGCGACGGAGCGCTCGCCGGCGTGCTCGGCACGGTAACGGGGGCGCTCGGCGCGCAGGGCGGCCAAAGCGGGCAGGGCGCCGATGGCGGCGTGGTCGCCGGAGTCCTCGGCACGGTCACCGGCCTGCTCTCCGGGCAGGGCGCGGCCCCGGCCTCGACCCCGGCCAGTCCGGTGGGCGGCGTCGTCCAGAGCGTGACCAACGGTCTTGGCGGGCTGCTCGGCGGCCGGAGGGGCGGTTGATCCGGTGAGAGGCGCGACCCGCGTCACGACGGGAATGCGCCCGTGGGCGCGGCGGTGGCGGGAGGCGACGGCCCTCGCCACCGCTGCCCTGCTCTGCGCCTTGCCGGCGGCGGCCAATGGCCAGGCGGTGAGCCCGATCGACCGTGACCGGATCGATCGGCAGCAGCCCGCGACGCCGCCGCCCGCGCAGGCCCCGGAAATCCCGTCCGGCGCGACCAGCGTCGATGCCGCCGAGGATTCCGCGACGCCGATCCGCGGCATCGCCTTCGAAGGGACCGAGGTGCCCGCCGTGGTGGCCGCGGCGGCGCGTCCCTTCATCGGCCGCCCGGCGAGCCGCGCTAATCTCCAGGCGCTCGTCGCCGCGATGACCGCAGCTTATGGCCGTTCGCCGATCGCGCTTTTCACCATCGTGATTCCGCAGCAGGACCTCACCACCGGCACCGTCACCGTCCGCGTCGGCGAGGGCCATGTCGAGGCGGTGCTGATCACCGGCGAGGTCGAAAACCGGCATCTCGGGCTGGTGCGCGCCTATGCCGACCGATTGACCCACGAGCGGCCGACGCGGCGCGCGACGCTCGAACGCTATCTCTCGCTGATCCAGGACATTCCTGGGCTCACCGTGCGCGCCAGCCTGGCGATGGGCGAGGGGCCGGGCGGCGTACGCCTCATCCTCGCGCTCGACTACAAGCGGCCGACCTTGGCGGTGAGCTTCGACAACCGGACGACCCGGCTGGTCCGCGACGGCCAGTTCCAGGCCGTGGCGCGCGGCTACGGCCTGATCCGCGAGGGCGACACGACCGAGCTGACCGGCGCCGCCTCGGTCGATTTTCACGATCAGGTCTATCTCGGCATCAGCCATTCGACGCCGATGGGCACCGAAGGCACCCGGCTCGGCGTCAACGGCGGCTATCTCTCCACCCATGCCGAGGGCACCGGGATCAGCGGCGAGGCGCGCACGCTCGGCCTCACGCTCACCCACCCGTTGATCCGCGGCTATCGGCGCAACCTGACGCTCAGCCTCGCGCTCGACGGAATCGACAGCGACAACGCCGCCTTCGGATCGATCATCGCGAGCGAGCACAGCCGCGCGATCCGGGCCGCCGAATCCTTCACCGATGTGGGGCAGCACCGGATCATCACCGCGATCGCAAGCGCGAGCCGGGGCCTCGGCCTGTTCGGCGCCGAGGTGCCCGACGCTGTCGGCGCCGAGGACTTCACCAAGCTGAACGGCCGTATCTCGTTCGATCAGGCGATCGGGCGGCGCGCGGCGCTGCGGCTCCGCGCCGCCGGCCAGTGGACCGACGATCCGCTGCCGGCGGTGGAGCGCTTTTCGGTCGGCGGCGCGGATTTCGGGCGGGCGTTCGAAACCGGCCTCATCAATGCCGATCGCGGCTATGCGACGCTTGGCGAGCTCGCCTGGCGTCCGCTCGCCTCGGGCCGCTTCGCCGCCAGCGAGCTCTATGGATTCGGCGATTGGTCGCAGGCCTGGCTGTTGCCGCGCGGCGGCTCCGAAAGGCAGGATTTCGATCTTGCCTCCGCCGGCGCCGGCATCCGGTTCGCCTGGACCAACCGGGCGATGATCGAGCTCGAATATGCGCGGACTGTCGATCGGCCCTATCCTGGCTATCCGTCCGATTGGCGGGTTTCGATCGGCTGGCGGGTGTCGATCCGGCCCTGAGCGGCGAAAAAGCCCGGCCCAGCCCCTTGACGCTCGCGCCACCTCGCTTAAATCGCGGCCATTAGCACTCGCCTCGGTTGAGTGCTAACAGCTTTTCGTCGCGGCCGCCGCGTTGGGGGGGTCGCACATCCGCGTGAAACAGGAAAGGTGAACGCATGAAATTTCGTCCGTTGCACGATCGCGTGCTGGTCCGCCGCGTCGAGGCCGAAGAAAAGACGGCCGGCGGCATCATCATCCCCGACACCGCCAAGGAAAAGCCGCAGGAGGGCGAGGTCGTCGCCGCCGGCGCCGGCGCCAAGGCCGAGGACGGCAAGGTGACCCCGCTCGACGTCAAGGCCGGCGATCGCATCCTGTTCGGCAAGTGGTCGGGCACCGAGGTCAAGATCGACGGCGAGGATCTGCTGATCATGAAGGAAAGCGACATCCTCGGGATCGTCGGCTGATCGAACGCCACTGCGGGGGCCGATCGCTCCCGTGAACATCCGGAACATTCAAACTGAAAGGTAAGCCACATGGCAGCCAAAGACGTACGCTTCTCGCGTGACGCCCGTGAGCGCATCCTGCGCGGCGTCGACACCCTCGCCGATGCGGTGAAGGTGACCCTGGGCCCCAAGGGCCGCAATGTCGTCATCGACAAGAGCTTCGGCGCGCCGCGCATCACCAAGGACGGCGTCACCGTCGCCAAGGAAATCGAGCTCAAGGACAAGTTCGAGAATATGGGCGCGCAGATGCTGCGCGAGGTCGCGTCGAAGACCAACGATCTCGCCGGTGACGGCACCACCACCGCGACCGTGCTCGCCCAGGCGATCGTTCGCGAGGGCATGAAGTCGGTCGCCGCCGGCATGAACCCGATGGACCTGAAGCGCGGCATCGATCTCGCCGTCGGCAAGGTCGTCGAGGATCTCAAGGCGCGTTCGAAGCCGGTCGCCGGCTCCAACGAGATCGCCCAGGTGGGCGTCATTTCGGCCAATGGCGACACCGTCGTCGGCGAGAAGATCGCCGAGGCGATGGAGAAGGTCGGCAAGGAAGGCGTGATCACCGTCGAGGAGGCCAAGGGCCTCGAGTTCGAGCTCGACGTGGTCGAGGGCATGCAGTTCGACCGCGGCTATCTCAGCCCCTATTTCATCACCAACCCGGAGAAGATGACGGTCGAGCTTTCCGACCCCTACATCCTGATCCATGAGAAGAAGCTCTCCAACCTCCAGGCGATGCTTCCGATCCTGGAGGCCGTGGTGCAGACCAGCCGTCCGCTGCTCATCATCGCCGAGGATATCGAGGGCGAGGCGCTCGCCACGCTCGTCGTCAACAAGCTGCGTGGCGGCCTCAAGGTCGCCGCCGTCAAGGCGCCCGGCTTCGGCGATCGCCGCAAGGCGATGCTGCAGGACATCGCGATCCTGACCGGCGGCGAGATGATCAGCGAGGATCTCGGCATCAAGCTCGAGAACGTCACGCTGACCATGCTCGGCCAGGCCAAGCGCGTCACCATCGACAAGGACAACACGACCATCGTCGATGGCGCCGGCGCGAGCGATCAGATCAAGGGCCGGATCGAATCGATCCGCCAGCAGATCGAGATCACCACGTCCGACTATGACCGCGAGAAGCTGCAGGAGCGGCTGGCGAAGCTGGCCGGCGGCGTCGCCGTGATCAAGGTCGGCGGTTCGTCCGAGGTCGAGGTGAAGGAGCGCAAGGACCGCGTCGACGACGCCCTCCACGCGACCCGCGCCGCGGTCGAGGAAGGCATCGTTCCGGGCGGCGGCACCGCCCTGCTCTACGCGACGAAGGCGCTTAACGGCCTCACCGGCCAGAATGACGATCAGACGCGCGGCGTCGACATCGTTCGCCGCGCGCTGCAGGCGCCGGTCCGCCAGATCGCCGAGAATGCGGGCGTCGACGGCGCCGTCGTCGCCGGCAAGCTGATCGACGGCCAGGACGAGAGCCTGGGCTTCAACGCTCAGACCGAGACCTACGAGAACCTGACCGCCGCGGGCGTCATCGATCCGACCAAGGTCGTTCGCACCGCGCTCCAGGATGCGGCCTCGGTCGCCGGCCTGCTCATCACGACGGAAGCCGCCGTCTCCGAGCTGCCGGAGGACAAGCCGGCTCCCGCGATGCCGGGCGGCGGCATGGGCGGCATGGACTTCTAAGTCCAGGCCAATCGAGCCTCACGGAAAAGGGTCGGGGAAACCCGGCCCTTTTTTGTCGCCGCGCCGTGCGGTTTCAATCGACGTCGAGCGCGTTCGCGTCCTGATTGCCTTCGAGATCGGAGGCGTTGACGGTGAGATCGTCCGGCGAGGTATCGATCACATTGGCGTCGAGCATGGCCGCGGCATTGTCGAGCCGCTGGTCATCGTCGGCGCTGAGGCCGCCGCGCCCTTCCTGGCGATGACAGGCAGCGGCGGAGAGGGCGAGGGCGGCAAGGCCGGCGAACAGGGCGGATTTCCGCATCGCTTTGCGTCCTTAAGGCGGGGTCGATCGCCGCAGCCTAGCGCGAAATCCAGGCGAAGAAAAAGGGGCCGCGCAGCCTTGGCTGCACGGCCCCTCGATCACGCAAGAAGCGAAAGCTTACTTGTTCGCGTCGGCCGCGGCGTTGTTCGCGTCGGCAGCGGCGTCCGTGAGGTTCGCGGTCGCGGCCTGGGCGCTGTCGGTCATGTTCGCGGCAGCGGCCGTGGTCGCGTCCATGGCGTTCTGCGAAGCTTCCATCGCGCTGTTGGCAGCGTTCTGGATGTCCGCGCTCGCCTGGTTGGCGGCGTCGGCGGCGTTCTGCGCGGCCGAGTCGGCATTGTTGTGGCAAGCGGCGAGGCCGAGCGCGGCAACCGCCACGAGCGAGAGAGCGATCTTCTTCACTGGTTGATTCCTTCGATCAGTTGCGAGGAAAGCAGTTCATTCTTCGCCCTCCGCCGAAGGGCAAAATTGCCCCTCCCCCGGCATCCGGCGAAGCAATCCTTTTAAGGGATGCCATCAACCAAGTCCATAGTTTCTCTACCGATGCAGTTGGCAATGCCCTGCTTGACCGATATAAAGATATCTTTATATCCGAATATATGCTTGCCGAGCCCCGTATTTTCGCCGCGCTCGCCGATCCGACCCGGCTTCGGATCCTGACGCTGCTGCGCGCGATGGAGCTGTCGGTCGGCGAGATCGCGCAGGTGCTGGGGCAAAGCCAGCCGCGCGTGTCGCGACATGTGCGGATCATGGTCGAGGCGGGGCTTGCCGAACGGCGCAAGGAAGGAAGCTGGGTTTTCGTCGGGCTCGGCCGCCGCGAGCGGATCGAGCCGCTTTTCCACCTGCTGGAGCGCTGGGCCGAGATCGACGGCGAAAATCCCTGGATCGCGGCGGATGCGGCGCGACTCGCGGCGGTGCGCGCCGATCGCGCCGCGGCGGCCGAGCGCTATTTTGCCGGCCAGGCCGAACATTGGGACGCGCTTCGCTCGCTCCACGTCGCCGAAAGCGAGGTCGAGGCGGCGATCGCGCGGGCGCTCGGCGACGCGCCCGTCGGCCGGCTCGTCGATGTCGGCACGGGCACCGGGCGGATGCTTGAGCTGTTCGCGCCGGCGGCCGATCACGCCCTCGGCGTCGATCGCTCGCCGGAGATGCTCCGCCTCGCGCGGGTCAAGCTTGCCGAGGCGGGGCTCGATTCGGCCGAGCTTCGGCAAGGCGACATGTATTCGTTGCCGCTCCCATCCGCGGCCGCCGACACGGTCATCATCCACCAGGTGCTGCATTATGCGCAGAATCCCGCCGCCGCGGTGGCCGAGGCGGCGCGACTGCTCGCGCCCGGCGGACGGCTGCTCATCGTCGATTTCGCGCCGCACGAGCGCGAGGAGCTGCGCAGCCGCGACGCCCATGTGCGGCTCGGTTTCGCGGACGATTCGGTCCTTCGCTATCTTGCCGATGCCGGGCTTGCGGGCGAAGTCGCAGCGCATCTCGAAGGGGGCGAACTGACCGTCACCATCTGGCTGGGCATCCAGCCCGAATCACGCCTGAAGGTGGTTGCATGAGCAGGTTTTCCCCCGGGCCCCCGCTTTTCGCCGACGCCGCCGGCGACATCGCGCTCAGCTTCGAATTCTTCCCGCCGAAGACGGAGAAGATGGAGGCCCAGCTTTGGGAGTCGATCAAGACGCTCGAACCGCTCGCGCCTCGTTTCGTGTCGGTCACCTACGGCGCCGGCGGATCGACCCGCGAGCGCACCCACGCAACGGTGGCGCGGATCGTGCGCGAGACCGCCCTGACCCCCGCCGCGCACCTCACCTGCGTTGCCGCGACGAAGGGGGAGATTGACGACATCGCCCGCGAATATTGGGCGGCCGGGGTGCGTCACATCGTCGCGCTGCGCGGCGACCCGCCCGAGGCGGGCCAGGCCTATGCGACCCATCCGGGCGGCTATGCCGATGCCGCCGCGCTGGTCGAGGGGCTGAAGAAGGTCGCGCCGTTCGACATTTCGGTCGCGGCCTATCCCGAATGCCATCCCGATTCGGCGAGCCGCGCGGCGGACCTCGACAATCTGAAGCGCAAGATCGATGCCGGCGCCGACCGGGCGATCACGCAATTCTTCTTCTCCGCCGAATGTTTCCTGCGCTTCCGCGACGAGGCGGCGGCGGCCGGCATCGATGCGGAGATCGTGCCCGGAATCCTGCCCGTTTCCAACGTCGCCCAGACGCGCAAGTTCGCCGCTCTTTGCGGCGCGACCATCCCGCAGTGGATGGACCGGCTGTTCGAAGGGCTCGACGATCTTCCCGACGCCCGCAAGCTGGTCGCCGCGACCGTGGCGGCCGAGCTGTGCGCCCAGCTTTATGCCGGCGGCGTCCGGCATTTTCACTTCTACACCCTCAACCGCGCCGAGCTCGCTTATGCGATCTGCCACCTGCTCGGCGTGCGACCCGGTGGCAAAAGCCAGGAGCAGGCGGCATGAGCGCGCGCGAGACTTTGAAGGCCGAAGCGGCGAAGCGAATCCTGCTGACCGACGGCGCGTTCGGGACCGAGATCCAGAATCGCCGGCTGACCGAGGCGGATTATCGCGGCGCGCTCGATCTCGCCCGCGACCAGAAGGGCAATAACGACATTCTCGCGCTGACCCGGCCGGACGTGGTCGACTCGATCACGCGCGCCTATCTCGCCGCCGGTTCGGACATCGTCTCGACCAACACATTCAGCGCCAACGCGATCAGCCAGGCCGATTATGGCGCCGAGGCTTTGGTCGCCGAGATCAACCGCGCCTCCGCCCGCATCGCCCGCAAGGCCGCCGACGATTTCGCGGCGAAGGATGGCCGCCCCCGCTTCGTCGCCGGCGCGATCGGGCCGACCAACAAGACGCTGTCGCTGTCCCCCGACGTCAACGATCCGGGCTATCGCGAGATCGATTTCGATGGCCTCAAGGCCGTCTACCGCGAACAGGCCGACGCGCTGATCGAGGGCGGCGCGGATTTCATCCTGATCGAGACGATCTTCGATACGCTTAACGCAAAGGCAGGGATCATGGCGGTCAAGGAGGCCGCCGCGGCCCTCGATCGCGACATCCCGCTGATGATCTCGATGACGCTCACCGATCTGTCCGGGCGCAATCTCTCCGGCCACACGGTCGAGGCCTTCTGGCACGCGGTGCGCCATGCCGCGCCGGTGACGATCGGCCTCAATTGCTCGTTCGGCGCGAAGCAGCTGCGCCCCCACGTCCAGGCGCTCGCTGCCATCGCCGACACGCTGATCATGACCTATCCCAATGCGGGCCTGCCCAACGAGCTGGGCGAATATGACGAGCTTCCGGCCGAAACCGCGGCCTTGCTCGAGGAGTGGGCGAAGGCCGGCTGGGTCAACATCATCGGCGGCTGCTGCGGATCGACGCCCGCCCATATCGCGGCGATGGCGAAGGCGGTCGCCGGCCTTGCGCCGCGACAGCTTCCAAGCCCGCCGGTACGCACCCGCCTCGCCGGGCTCGAACCGATGATCCTCGCCGCCTGAACGACATGACAGACATTGCCAGCTCCAGCTTCGTCAATATCGGCGAGCGCACCAACGTCACCGGCTCCGCCAGGTTCAAGAAGCTGATCATGGCGGGCGATTATGCCGCCGCGGTCGAGGTCGCGCGCCAGCAGGTCGAAAATGGCGCGCAGGTGATCGACGTCAACATGGACGAAGGCCTGCTCGACGCCGAGGCGGCGATGACCACCTATCTGAAGCTCCTTGCCGCCGAGCCGGACATCGCGCGCGTGCCGGTGATGGTCGACAGCTCGAAATGGGCGGTGATCGAAGCCGGCCTGAAATGCGTTTCGGGCAAGCCGATCGTCAATTCGATCAGCATGAAGGAGGGCGAGGAGGAATTCCTCCGGCTCGCGCGCAAGGTCCGCGATTATGGCGCGGCGGTCGTCGTCATGGCGTTCGACGAGACCGGCCAGGCGGACACGAAGGCGCGCAAGGTGGAGATCTGCGCGCGCGCCTACGACCTGCTCGTCGGCGACGGCTTCCCGCCGGAGGACATCATCTTCGATCCCAACATCTTCGCGGTGGCGACGGGGATCGAGGAGCATCGCCGCTACGCGCTCGATTTCATCGAGGCGTGCCGCGAAATCCGCCAGCGCTGCCCCCACGCCCATATTTCGGGCGGCCTTTCCAACCTCAGCTTCTCGTTCCGCGGCAACGAGCCGGTGCGCCGGGCGATGCACTCGGTCTTCCTCTATCACGCGATCCCGGCCGGGCTCGACATGGCGATCGTCAACGCCGGCCAGCTCGACGTCTACGACACGATCGATCCGGTGCTCCGCGAGGCGTGCGAGGATGTGATCCTCGATCGCCGCGACGACGCGACCGAACGGCTGGTGACGCTCGCGGAGAACTATCTCGGCACCGATCCGGCGCGCGAGAAGGAGGCCGCCGAATGGCGCGGCTGGCCGGTCGCCCGGCGGCTCGAACATGCGCTGGTCAAGGGCATCGACGCCCATGTCGTCGAGGACACCGAGGAGGCGCGGCAGGCCGCCGCCCGCCCGATCGAGGTGATCGAAGGGCCGCTGATGGACGGCATGAACGTCGTCGGCGACCTGTTCGGATCGGGCAAGATGTTCCTGCCGCAGGTGGTGAAGTCCGCCCGGGTGATGAAGAAGGCGGTGGCGCATCTTCTCCCCTTCATCGAGGCCGAGAAGGACGAGAGCGCCAAGGGCAAGGGCCGGATCGTGATGGCGACCGTGAAGGGCGACGTCCACGATATCGGCAAGAACATCGTCGGCGTCGTGCTTCAGTGCAACGGGTTCGAGGTGATCGATCTCGGCGTCATGGTGCCGTGGCAGGACATCCTGAAGGCCGCGAACGACAACCAGGCCGACATGATCGGTCTTTCGGGGCTCATCACCCCGTCGCTCGACGAGATGGTGATGGTGGCGAGCGAGATGCAGCGCGAGGCGATGACGCTGCCGCTGCTGATCGGCGGCGCGACCACCAGCCGCGTCCACACCGCGCTCAAGATCGACCCGGCCTATGAAGGCCCGGTGATCCACGTGCTCGACGCGAGCCGCGCGGTCGGGGTTGCCTCGAACCTCGTCTCGCAAACGTTGAAGGCGCCGTTCGTCGAAAAGACCGCGCAGGAATATCAAGCGGTGCGCGAGGCGCGGGCGAACAAGGGCCAGAACGAGCTCGCGACGCTCGCCGAGGCGCGCGCCAATCACTTCCCCTGGGATCCCGCCGGCAAGGCGCCGGCGCCGGCCCGCCCCGGCCTCCACCATTTCAACGACTGGCCGCTTCGCGAGCTTCGCGATTCGATCGACTGGACGCCCTTCTTCCGCGCCTGGGAGCTGGCCGGCACCTACCCCGCGATCCTCGACGACCCGGTGGTCGGCGAGAGCGCGCGCAGCCTGTTCAAGGATGCCCAGGCGATGCTCGACCGGATCATCGCCGAAAAATGGCTCACGCCGCGCGCGACGGTCGGCCTGTGGCGCTGCCGCCGCGAGGGCGACGACGTCCACGTCCTCGCCAGCAACGAGGAGACCAGGCTCCCCTTCCTTCGCCAGCAGATGAAGAAGCGCGAGGGGCGCGCGAACATGTGCCTTGCCGACTTCATCGATCCCGACGGCGAGGACTGGATCGGCGGCTTCGCCGTCGGCATCCACGGCATCGAGCCGCATCTCGAGCGGTTCCGGGCCGAGACCGACGATTATTCGGACATCCTGTTGAAGGCGCTCGCCGATCGCCTTGCGGAGAGCTTCGCCGAGACGCTCCACGCCCATGTCCGCAACTCGATCTGGGGCTATGCGCCGGACGAGCATTTCACCAATGCCGAGCTGATCCGCGAAACCTATGTCGGCATCCGCCCCGCGCCCGGTTATCCGGCCTGCCCGGATCACAGCCTGAAGCCGTTGCTCTTCGCGATGCTCGGCGGGGCGCCGGCCGAGGTCCGGCTCACCGACAATTTCGCGATGCTGCCGGCCTCCGCGGTCTCCGGCTTCTATTTCGGCCATCGCGACAGCCAGTATTTCGGGGTCGCGCGGATCGGCGAGGACCAGCTTGCCGATTATGCGGCCCGTCGCGGCGTCGATCTCGATCAGGCGACCCGCTGGCTCCGGCCGAATCTCGACTGATTTCGTCCCGTTCCGGGGCAGGAAAATGTTAACCCTGTTCCGGCGTCGACAGCGGCGGGCCGATGACCGATTTGCGCCGCATGGGACGGCTCGTGCTCCTGACGATTCTCGGTTGCCTGGTGGTGGCGGCGGCGCCCGGGCCGGCGCACCCGCTCGTCGCCGCGCGCGATTGCCAGCCGGCTGTCCGCTGAGCCTTTCCGGGGGCGAAAGCTACCGGCTATAGCCGCGTCATGACTCGGCTCGCGGCGCTCCTCGCCACCCTTTTCGCACTGATCGCGTCCGCGCCGGCCGAGGCCGCCAACCATATGAGCGTCTCGCTCGTCCCCGAAACGCAGGGCGTGGCGCCGGGCGGCACGGTGACGCTCGCCTTCGTGATGCGGCCGCAGGCGGGCTGGCACGGCTATTGGCGCAATCCCGGCGACGCCGGAACCGAGCCGCGGGTCGAATGGCGGCTCGGCGAGCAGTGGCGCGCCGATCCGCTGCAATATCCGGTGCCGCAGCGGCTCAGCGTGGCGGGGCTGATGAATTATGTGTTCGAGCGCGATTATGCGTTGCTCGCGGCGATCCACGTGCCGGCCGACGCGGAGCCGGGCGTGGTCGTGCCGGTCGATGCGCGGCTCGATTATCTGGTCTGCACCGAGCAGTTGTGCGTCCCGGAAACCGCCAGCGTCTCGACCGAGCTCAATGTCGGCGCACCCGGCCGGCGCGATCCTTCGTTCGATCGCTACCGCCAGGCGCTGCCGCGACCGCTCGCCAGTCCGGCGCATTTCGCGGTGGCGAACGGCAAGCTGCGGTTCGCGATCCCTTTCCCGGCAAGCGCGGCGCTCGCCGATCCCTATGTCTATCCGGCCACCGACGACGCGTTGCGTTATTCTGCGGCGCAGGCGGTGTCGCGAAACGGCGACACGCTGGTGATCGAGACCGAGGCAGGGGCCGGCGCCGCGCGGCTGACGTCCTTCGACGGCGTGCTCGCGACCGGCGGGGGCGCGGGCCTTTCCTTTACCGCGACGCCGGGGCCAGTGCCGGCGGCGGGGGCGCCGGTCGCCGGGCCGGCGGCGGCCGAGGGCGGATCGATCCTCCTGGCGCTGCTCGGCGCGCTGGTCGGCGGGCTGATCCTCAACGTCATGCCCTGCGTCTTCCCGATCCTCAGCCTCAAGGCGTTGAGCCTCGCGCGCGCCGGCGACGGCGTCCATGCCCGTCGCGAGGCGCTGGCCTATGCCGCCGGGGTGGTCGCGACCTGCCTCGCGCTCGGCCTCGTCCTGCTCGCGCTTCGGGCGGGCGGATCGGCCGCCGGCTGGGCCTTCCAGCTTCAGGACCCGCGGGTGATCCTGTTCCTTCTCCTGCTGGTGACGGCGATCGCGCTCAACCTTGCCGGCCTGTTCGAGCTTCCCGTCCTCGGCGGCGGCGACTCGCTCACCCGCGGCGGCGGGGCGCGCGGCGCCTTCTTCACCGGCGCGCTCGCGGCCTTCGTCGCGACCCCCTGCGCCGGGCCCTTCCTCGGCGTCGCGCTCGGCGCGGCGCTGGTGCTGCCGATCTGGGCCGCGCTCGCGGTGTTCGTCGGCCTCGGCCTCGGCCTCGCGCTGCCCTTCCTGCTGCTTGGCTTCATCCCCGCCCTGCGCCGCTGGCTGCCCAAGCCGGGGACGTGGATGCGGACCTTCCAGCGCATCCTTTCCGTGCCGATGTTCCTGACCGCGCTCGGCCTCGCCTGGGTGCTCGGCAAGGAAAGCGGCGTGGACGGCATGGCGCTCGGCCTTGGCGCGGCGATCGCGCTCGGCCTCGCTCTGTGGTGGTTCGGCGCGCGGCAGGGCCGGGGACGGACCTGGCTGCCGCTTGCTTTCGCCGCGGTGGCGGTGGCCGCGCCGCTTCCCTTCGTCCAGCTCGCCCCGCCGGCTGCCGCGCATGAAGCCGACGCGCTCGGATCCGAGCCGTTCAGCGAATCGCGACTCGCCGAGCTGCGCGCCGCGAACAGCCCCGTCTTCGTCTATTTCACCGCCGACTGGTGCCTCAGCTGCAAGGTCAACGAGCGGGCGGCGATCGACCGCGCCGAGGTCGCGCAGGCCTTCCGCGCGCGCGGGGTGAAGGTGCTGGTCGGCGATTGGACGCGCGGCGATCCGGCGATCGGCCGCTTCCTCGCGGCGCACGGACGCTCGGGCGTGCCTTATTACCTCTTCTACGCGCCCGGCCGCGAGGCGCGGGAGCTGCCGCAGCTGCTCACCCCGTCGATGCTGACCGCGCTCGTCACGTAATCGCCCTGTCGCCGCAGGCGATGGGGAGCGGGACCAGCCGGAGGCTGGTGGAGGGGCTCTCCGGCGCCGAAATCCCCTCCACCGTCCTGAGGACGACCCCGCTCCCCATGAAGCTTCGCTTCACAGGGAGGATCAGTCCGCGCTCCGCCGTTCCCACACCTTCCGGCCGCCGACCCAGGTTTCCATGACCTGCGTCGCGCGGATGCTGGCGGGATCGCGATCGGCGAAGATGTCGCGATCGATGAAGATGAAATCGGCCATATGGCCCGGCGTCAGCGATCCGAGCCGGTCCTCGGCAAAGCCGGCATAGGCGCCGCCGGTCGTGAAGGCCGCGAAGGCCTGCTCCAGCGTCAGCCGCTGATCGGGGAACCAGCCCCCCGGCGGCTGCCCGCCGGCATCCTCCCGGCTGATCGCGGCGGCCATGCCCGGGAAGGGGTTCGGGCTTTCGACCGGATAATCGGAGCCGAAGGCGAGCGGCACATGCTCGTCCAGCATGGTGTGCCAGGCATAGGAACCGCGCAGGCGATCGACGCCCATGCGCGCCTCGGCCATGCGCCAGTCGGAGGTCTCGTGGGTCGGCTGCATCGATGCGACGATGCCGTGCGCCGCGAAGCGCGGCAGGTCCGCGGGATCGACGATCTGCGCATGTTCGATCCGCCAGCGCCGATCGCCCGTATAGGTGCCGGAAAGCTCATCGATCGCATCGAGAAGCTCGGCATTGGCGGCATCGCCGATGGCGTGGACCGCGATCTGGAAATGATCCATCGCGGCGCGGCTCATCAGGTTCTTCAGCACCGTGTCGGTCATCAGGGGGTAGCCGCGCTGGCCGGGCGCGTCGGCATAATCCTGCTTCAGCCAGGCGCCGCGCGATCCGAGCGCGCCATCCATGTAGAGCTTCACGCCGCCCATCCTGAGGTGGCCGTCATAGAGCCACGGAGTCGGCCCGGTGCCGGCGATGGCGAGCAGATTGTCGACGCCGAGCGCATAGGAAAAGATGCGTACGTTCAGATGCCCGGCATCGCCGGCGCGGCGCATCGTGTTCCAGGCTTCCTGATCGGTGCCCATGTCCGCGGTCGCGGTGACGCCGAAGCCGAGCAGGATGTCCTGCGCGCGCTGAAAGGCGCGATCGCGCACGATCGGCAATGGCGGCGGCACCGCATGTTCGATGAGCTGGCGGGCGGCATCGACGAAGACGCCCGAAGGGTTGCGGCCCGTCCGCTCGATCCGGCCGCCCGTCGGCGCCTGGGTGGTCGCCGTGACCCCCGCCTCGCGCATCGCCAGGCTGTTCGCCCAGCCGGCATGGCCGTCCACGCGAACCAGCCAGACCGGGCGATCGGCGACCGCGGCGTCGAGATCGGCGGCGGTCGGGAAGCGGCCGAGATGCCAGCGTTCCTGGTTCCAGCCGAAGCCGACGATCCAGCGCGGGCTTGGATTGGCGGCGGCATATTGGCGGATGCGCTGCTGCGCCTCCTCGAGCGAATTGGTGTCGGACAGGTCGACCGCGAGCGCGCCGAGGCCGAGCTCCATGACATGGCCGTGCGCGTCGATCAGGCCGGGCAGCATCGTGCGGCCATGGCCGTCGAGCAGGTAGCGCGGGCGCTCCGGCCTTCGCTCCCCCTCGTGGAGAAGGCGCTCGACCCGGCCGTCGTCGCCGACAAGGAGGCCGGTGAAGCGCGTCAGCCGCCCGTCCTCCATCGTGTAGCCGTTGACATGGTCGACCAGAAGATCGGCGAGGGCGGGGCTGGCGCCGAGCAATGCGGCGAGGGCGATCAGGAAGCGCAGCATGGGTCAGCCGATAAGGCCTGTTTGCCCTGTGCGCCAGATGGTCTAGACGGCTGGCGCATGGCGACCCCGGCATCCTCGACCAACCTTCCCTTCGGACTTGCGGAGATCGAGGCGGCGGCCCGGCGGATCGACGGAGCGGTCGTGCGCACGCCGACGCTCTACAGCCGCGTGCTCTCGGAGCGGTTCGGCGCCGACATCTGGGTGAAGTTCGAGAATCTCCAGCATACCGGCGCCTACAAGGAGCGCGGCGCGCTCAACAAATTGCTGCTGATGGACGAGACGATGCGCGCGCGCGGCGTGATCGCGGCGTCGGCCGGCAATCACGCCCAGGCGCTCGCTTATCATGCCCGCCGGCTCGGCGTCCCGGCGGTGATCGTGATGCCCACGCCGACCCCGATCGTGAAGGTGAGCCAGACGGAGGGACATGGCGCGGAGGTGGTGCTGCACGGGGCGGTGTTCGAGGAAGCCTATGCCGAGGCGCGGCGGCTGGCCGACGAGCGCGGGCTGACCTTCGTCCATCCTTTCGACGATCCCGACGTGATGGCGGGGCAGGGGACGGTCGCGCTGGAACTGCTCGCCGATGCGCCGGATGTCGATGTGCTGATCGTGCCGATCGGCGGCGGCGGGCTCATTTCGGGCATCGCGGTCGCCGCCCATGCCCTGAAGCCGGAGATCGGGATCGTCGGCGTCGAAGCGGAGCTCTACCCGAGCATGTACGGGCGCTTCGCCGGCAAGCCGGGCCTCGCCTGCGCCGGCGACACGATCGCCGAGGGGATCGCGGTCAAGGCGCCGGGCGAGCAGACTGCGCCGATCATCGAGGCGCTGGTCGACGATATCGTCCTCGCCCCAGAGCGCGACATCGAGGCGGCGGTGGCGATGCTGGTCGCCGCCGAAAAGACGGTGGCGGAAGGGGCCGGCGCCGCGGCGCTGGCGGCGATGCTCGGCGCTCCGGAACGCTATCGCGGGCGCCGGATCGGCCTCGTCGTTTCCGGCGGCAATATCGACACGCACCTGCTGGCCAACGTGCTGCTTCGCGATCTCGCGCGGTCCGGCCGGATGACACGGCTGCGCATCGAGCTTCAGGACCGCCCCGGCGCGCTGGTCGCGGTGATGAAGCTCTTCTCCGCTCACCAGGTCAATGTGGTCGAAGTGCTCCATCAGCGCATCTTCACCAGCCTCCCCGCCAAGGATGCGGCGATCGAGGTGGAGTGCGAGGCGCGCGACGCGCACCAGATCCAGCGGCTCGTCGAAACGCTGGGGAACGAGGGCTATCGGGTCCATCCGGTGACGATCGAGTGAGCCGTCGTCCCAAGCCGGCACGCCCTGTCGAAGATGGCGGTCATTCACCGCACGGCTGCTTTTCAAGGGGGTCGGCAGGGATCATAAACGGGCTCCCAACCTGCTTGCCGGTGGAGTCGAATTGAGCGCCCCGTTCCGCTTTCCACGTTTTTTCGTGACGACGCCCGCGCCGTGTCCCTATCTCGCCGGCAGGATCGAGCGGAAGGTGTTCACCGAGCTGAGCGGGCCCCATGCGGGCGAGCTCAATGACGCGCTCGGCCGGATCGGCTTCCGCCGCAGCCAGAACGTGGCCTATCGGCCCTCCTGCGTGGACTGCACGGCATGCGTTTCGGTGCGGGTCGTCACCGGGGAGTTCCAGCCGAGCGCGACCCAGCGCAAGACGCTTCGCCGCAACGCCGATCTCGAGGTCAGCGCGTGCAAGGCCTGGGCGACCGAGGAGCAATATGAGCTGCTCCGCCGCTACCTGAAGCGGCGCCATCCCGAGGGCGGGATGGTCGAGATGGACGAGCATGATTTCGCCGACATGGTCGAGCAGAGCCCGGTCAAGACCTACATCGTCGAATATCGCGAGCCATCCCAGGACGGGCGGCCCGGCCGGCTGGTCGGCGCATGCCTGACCGATCAGCAGGCGGACGGGCTGTCGATGATCTACAGCTTCTTCGAGCCCGATGACGAGCGGCGCGCGGGGCTCGGCACCTATATCATCCTCGATCATATCGTGCGCGCGGGGAATGCCGGCCTGCCCTATGTCTATCTGGGCTACTGGGTCGAGGATTCGAAGCGCATGGCCTACAAGTCGCGCTTCCGCCCGCTCGAAAAGCTCGGTCCCGGCGGCTGGCGGCGCTTCGATCCCGAGCAGCGCGAGCTGGCGCTGGGATAGCCGCGCCGGCGCGTCCGGTCCGCGGCGGTCCGGCGTTCAGATCAGATCGGGCATGAACGGCGGGTCGGGAATGGCCTGCGCCGCATCGTTCAGAAGATCGCCCCAGCGCATCGACAGATCGTTGTAATAGGGATCGTTGACCTCGATCCGCCGCTGGAACGGCCGCGATCCGACATGGCTGGGCAGCACCACCATGTCGAGCGGCAGGCCGACCGCGAGGTTCGACCGGATCGAGGCGTCGAAGGAGAGGAAGGCGATCTTCACCGCCTCCGCGAGCGGCGTGTGCCCGCTCACCACCCGGTCGAGGATCGGCCGGCCATATTTGGTCTCGCCGATCTGGAAGAAGGGAACGTCCGGCTTGCATTCGATGAAGTTGCCGGCGGAATAGATGAGGTAGAGCGACGGCGGCTGATTGCCGATCCGGCCGCCGAGGATGATCGACGAGGACGCGCTGATCTTCAGCGGCGCGAGCGCCCGGCCGACCGTGTCGTTGGCGAACTTGACGGCGTCGCCGACCAGCTGGGCCGCGCGGAACATCGTCGTCGGCTCGGCGATGGTCGGCAGCAGCTCGTCCGGGCCGATGGCTTCGCCGTCCGCCGGCGGAACGCCCTCGCGCAGCAGGCTGATCGCCATCTGCGTGGTCGAAAGATTGCCGGCGGACGCGGCGAAGATGCTGCGTTCGGGCGTGTCGGCGAGGACGTGGAGCTTGCGATAGGAAGAGATGTCGTCGACGCCGGCATTGGTGCGGGTGTCGGCGATCATGATGAGGCCCGAATCCAGCAGCATGCCGAGGCAATAGGTCATAGGCTTCCCGTTTCGATCAGGATTGATGTTGCGTCTGCGCCTGCACGCCAGTGACCGCGACTTCTACCGAGAGATGTTCGGTCCCGCCACCGGATCGTGCGCCGGCGACCGGCGCCGCGTCGCGATAATCGAGGCCGCTCGCGACGCGGATATAGGCATCGTCGGGGCAGATGCCGTTGACAGGATCGAAGCCGACCCAGCCGAGCTCCTCGATCCAGGCTTCGGTCCAGGCATGGGCGGCGCTCTGGTCGTGCGCGCCGTCCCGGCGGAAGAGGTGACCGGAGACGTAGCGCGCCGGAATGCCGTTGAGGCGCGCCGCGCTGGCGAGGACCTGCGCGAAATCCTGGCAGACGCCGTGGCCTTCGGCGCAGGCATGTTCGGCGCTGGTATCGGCCTCCGTCGCTCCGGCATCGAACCGCATCGTCGCGTGGAGGCGGGCCGAAAGGGCGTGGACCCGATCGAGCGGCGCGCCGCCGCCGGCCGACTGCGCGAGCGCCCGGATCGCCGGGCCCGGCGCGGTCAGCGGCGTATCGCGCAGGAAGATCGGCGGCGGCAGATCGTGGGGAACGCCCTGGACGATGCCCGCGCGGTCCTCGGTCACGACACGACCGCACACGGTGATCCGCAGCTCCTTCGCCGGCCGGTCGAGGTAAAGCATGTGGACGATATTGCCGTAGCCGTCGCGCGCCTCGCGGAGACGCGCGTCGCAATCCATGTCGATCCGCCAGTCGATCACGCTCTGCCCCGAAAAGCTGGGCGGGGTGACGCGCAGGAGCTGGATGACGCGCTGCGGTGCCTCGTCATAGCGATAGGCGGTGCGATAGTGGACATCGAGCCGCATCAGCCGAACCTGAACTGCCGGGCGATCGCAGCATCGAGCGCGGCATTCTCGCCGATATAGGCGTGGAGCCATTCGTGCAGGCCGCCCTGGAAGATGGTGACGATATCGAGGTCCTCGATCCGGTCGAGCCGCTGCCGCGCCAACCGGTCGGCCGCGCCCTGGCGCCCCGACAAGGCGGCGAAATGGCCGAGCAGCTCCACCGCCTCCCCGGCCGAAGCGGCGAGCGAGCGCGGCATCTCCGATCGGAAGATCAGGAAATCGGCGACCAGCCACGGCTGGAGCGGGCCGCGATAGATGTGGCGGTAGGCGGTCCTGGCCGAGACGATCTGCAGGATCGTCGTCCACTGGTCCCGATCGAGCGCGCCGCCCACCTCCTGTCCGGGGGGCAGCAGCAGATAATATTTGACGTCGAGCAGCCGCGCCGTGTTGTCGCCGCGCTCCACGACCGCGCCGAGCTCGATGAACCAGCAGCCCTCGGATCGCAGCATCCGCCCGATCGCGCCCTCGAAGCCGCGTATCTCCGCCTTCAGCTCCTCGATCATGTTCAGCGTCGCCTGCGGGCCGCCGGGGCGGCTGCGGTCGCGGATGATGAGCCAGGCGCGGTTGATCGCCTGCCAGGCTTCCACGGTGAGCGCGGTGCGCGCCGCCCGCGCATTGTCGCGCGCGGCGGCGAGGCAGGCGCGGATCGAGCTCGGCGTGTCTTCCGACAGCGTCAGATAGCGGCGGACCGCGGCGGCGCTGAACGGCTCGCCGCCGGCGTCGAACTCGCTCTGCACGCCGACGACGCTGAGCGCGCTGCGCCACGCGCGATCGCCGCTCGCATGATCGCCGAGCGCGGTCAGGCGGATCGTCGCCTCGATGAGCCGGCAGGTGAACTCCGCGCGCTCCATGTAGCGGCCGATCCAGTAGAGGTGGGCGGCGGTGCGCGCGAGCATCAGTCCGCCCCCTCATCGCCGCCGCCGCGATCGGCGAGGACGAAACTGTCCTTGGTCCCGCCCCCCTGGCTCGAATTGACCACCAGCGAGCCCTCGCGGAGCGCGACCCGGGTGAGACCGCCCGGAACGAGCCGGACCCCGTCCGATCCGGTCAGGACATAGGGACGGAAATCGACATGGCGAGGCGCGATCCCCTGATCGACCAGGGTCGGCACGGTCGAAAGGGCGAGCGTCGGCTGGGCGATATAGCGGTGCGGCTGCGCCTCCAGCGCGGCGCGGAACGCGTCGATCTCCCGCCTCGAAGCGGTCGGGCCGATCAGCATCCCGTAGCCGCCCGATCCGTCGACCAGCTTCACGACCAGCTCGTCGAGATGGTCGAGCGTATATTGCAGCGCCTCCGGCTCCCGGCACCGCCAGGTCTCGACATTGGGAAGGATCGGCTCCTCGCCCGAATAGTAACGCACGATCTCCGGCATGTAGGAATAGATCGCCTTGTCGTCGGCGATCCCGGTGCCGGGCGCGTTCACCAGCGTCACGTTGCCCGCGAGATAGGCGGCCATCAGGCCCGGCACGCCGAGCGCGCTGTCCGGGCGGAAGACGAGCGGGTCGAGATAGGCGTCGTCGATCCGCCGGTAGATGACGTCGACGCGCACCCGCCCGTCGATCGTGCGCATCCACACGATGTCGTCATCGACCTCGAGGTCGCGGCCCTCGACCAGCTCGATCCCCATATTGTCGGCGAGGAAGCTGTGTTCGTAATAGGCCGAATTGAAATGGCCCGGCGTCAGCAGCACGCAGGTCGGCTCGCGTGTCCCGCGCGGCGCGACCGAATAGAGCATGTCGCGAAGCAGCTCCGGATAGGAATCGACCGGACGGACCGGGAAGGCCTCGAACAGCTCCGGGCACAGCCGCAGCATCGCCTCGCGATTTTCGAGCATGTAGGAGACGCCGGAGGGCGTGCGCGCATTGTCCTCCAGGACGAAGAAGTCGGTCGGCCCGGTGCGGATGAGGTCGATGCCGCAGATATGGGCATAGACGCCGTGCGGTGGCTTCGCGCCGGCGCAGTGGATGCAGAACTGGTCGTTGCCAAGCACGATGTCCTGCGGGACGATGCCGTCGGCGAGGATCTGACGGCGGCCGTAGACGTCGTCGATGAAGGCGTTGATCGCGTTGACCCGCTGTTCCAGCCCGGCGGAAAGCCTCGCCCATTCGGCGGCCGAGAAGATGCGCGGGATGATGTCGAACGGGATGATGCGCTCCGCCGCCTCCTGCTCGCCATAGACCGCGAAGGTGATGCCGAGATTGCGGAACAGGGCCTCCGCGGCCTGCTGCCGCCGTTCGAGATCGCCGGCGGGCGCGTTCTCGATCCATTCGGCAAGCGGCTCGAAGCCCGGCCGCGCTGTCCTGCCCCGGCTCGTTCCCCACAGCTCGTCGAAGGTCGAACGTCCCGCCATCCACCTCGCAGTCCCGCCGCGGCCGGCGCCGCGCTCCGGAACATGACCCAAAGATGGCCGGGCGCAACCATTTTTTGCGATGCAGCATGTCGTGCGCGTGACGGCGGTGCCCTGCTGGGCTATCGTCACGGCCATGACGACCGAACTCGCCGTGCTCGCTTGGGGCTGCGTCCTCGCCTTCGTCCATATCTTCGCGGCGGCGCAGGTGAAAACCCGCCAATATGGCGTGACCTGGAACATGGGCGCGCGCGACGAGACGCTGCCGCCGCCCCAGCCGATCGTCGGGCGGATGATCCGAGCCCAGGCGAATTTCTTCGAAACCTTCCCGATCGTGGTCGGTGCGATCCTGGTCGATGCCGCGGCGAACCTGTTCGATCGATGGACGCAGATCGGCGCGATCGTGTGGATCGTGGCGCGGGTGATCTACCTGCCGCTCTACGCGCTGGGCGTGCCGGTGGTGCGCACGCTCGTCTGGGGCGCGAGCGTGGTCGGGATCGTCATGCTGCTCAAGCCGGCGATCGCCGCGGCCTTATAGAAAAGGGGCCGGCACCCTTTCGGACGCCGGCCCCCGCGGGATTGACCGGAATCGGGTTCAGGCGACCTGGGCGGCCTCGGCGTCCTCGGGCTCGCGCAGCACATAGCCGCGGCCCCAGACGGTCTCGATATAATTGTCACCCCCGCAGGCCAGGCTGAGCTTCTTCCTGAGCTTGCAGATGAAGACGTCGATGATCTTGAGCTCGGGCTCGTCCATCCCGCCGTAGAGGTGGTTCAGGAACATTTCCTTGGTGAGCGTGGTGCCCTTGCGGAGCGAGAGCAGCTCCAGCATCGCATATTCCTTGCCGGTCAGATGCACCCTGGCGCCGTCGACCTCGACCGTCTTGGCATCGAGATTGACCGACAGCTTGCCGGTGCGGATGACCGACTGGCTGTGCCCCTTCGAGCGGCGCACGATGGCGTGGATTCGAGCGATGAGCTCGTCGCGATGGAACGGCTTGGTGACATAATCGTCGGCCCCGAAGCCGAGCGCCCGCACCTTGGAATCGAGCTCGGCGACGCCGGTCAGGATCAGCACCGGGGTCCCCACCTTGGCGGTCCGGAGCTTCTTCAGCACGTCATAGCCGTGCATGTCCGGCAGGTTGAGATCCAGGCAAATGATGTCGTAATCATAGAGCTTGCCCAGATCGAGGCCTTCCTCGCCAAGATCGGTCGTGTAGACGTTGAAGCCCTCGGTCGTGAGCATCAGCTCGATGGCCTTGGCCGTCGTCGGCTCGTCTTCGATCAGCAGCACGCGCATATTGTTCCGCCCTCCTGTCGCAGCCGGCCTCCTCGGATCGCGCGGCCTGCCACGTACATGAATGTTTACCGATCTGAACGCAAAAGGTTAATTTCGTATTAATACCGTAGAATCCGTGAGTAAGCTAAGATCGTTGCACGCTTAACGCGGCAGTGGCAGGGCAAAGCATGTTTCCGCCCGAACGCATCCTCTTCATCGATGGCGAGGCGCTGGTGATCGACAAGCCGGCGGGGCTCGCCGTCCATCCCGGCACGCGCACGCGCGAGAGCCTCGAAGACTATCTCGTCGACCTTCGCTTCGGCTTCCAGCGCCGGCCGCTGCCGGTCCACCGGCTCGACCGCGACACGTCGGGCTGCCTGCTGCTGGCGCGCAATCCGAAGGCGCACAAGCGTTTCCAGCGCGCCTTCGAGGACAAGAAGGTGGGCAAGACCTATCTCGCGGTGCTCGATGCGGTGCCCGAGGCGGGGGAGGGTGTCGTCGACATGCCGCTCGGCAAGGTTTCGAGCGCCGAGGCGGGCTGGCGGATGATCGAGGACGCGCGCGGGAAGCCGTCGCGCACCGAATGGCGCGTCGTCGCGCAGCGGGATGGGCGGGCCGTCGTCCTGTTCACGCCGCAGACCGGCCGCACCCACCAGATCCGCGTCCACGCGGCGAGCGGCATCGGCATCCCGATCGCCGGCGACCCGGTCTATGGGTCCGGCCGGGGGCCGATGCTGCTCCACGCCCTCTCGCTGCGCGTCGATCGGGGCGACAAGCCGCCGGTCGAGGCGACGGCGCCGCTGCCGCCGACCTTCGTCAACGCGGGCTTCGGCGATGTCCTTTGAGCTTCCCGAGGACGCACTGTCCTTCACCTTCCTCGCCGCGTCCGGGCCGGGCGGGCAGAACGTCAACAAGGTCGCGACCGCGTGCCAGCTGCGCTGCGATGTCTTCCGGCTCGGCCTCGCGCCCGACGTCTATCAGCGGCTGAAGCAGCTGGCCGGCAGCCGGATGACCGCTGGCGGCGAGATCGTCATCACCGCGCGCCAGCATCGTACGCAGGAGGCGAACCGCGAGGCGGCGCGCGAAAGACTGGCGGATCTGATCGCGCGTGCCCATGTCCGGCCCGTGAAGCGCGTCAGGACGAAGCCGAGCCGCGCCGCAAAGGCGAAGCGGGTCGATGCGAAGAAGCAGCGCGGATCGGTGAAGGAAGGACGCGGGAAGGTGAGGCTGGACTGATGTACGATTTCAGGATCGATGCGGCGGACAAGCCTTCTCTCTATCGCGAGCTCGCGCAGGCGGCCGACGCGCTGACCGCCGGCGAGCCGGATACGATCGCCAACATGGCCAATGTCGCGGCCCTGCTGTGGGAGGCGCTGCCGGACCTCAACTGGGCCGGGTTCTACCGCAATGTCGGCGGCGAGCTGGTGCTGGGGCCGTTCCAGGGCCGCCCGGCCTGCATCCGCATCCCCTTCGGCAAGGGGGTTTGCGGGACCGCGGCCGCGACGGGCGAGGTGCAGCGAGTCGACGACGTCGATGCCTTTCCCGGCCATATCGCCTGCGATTCCGCCTCGCGTTCGGAGCTCGTCGTGCCGATCCTCGTCGATGGCGTGCTGATCGGCGTGCTCGATCTCGACAGCCCGAGCCCGCGGCGCTTCGATGAGGAAGATGCGGCGGGTTGTGTCAGTCTGATACAGCGCATCGGCGCGCGGCTTGGCGGCATGGCAATGGCCTCCCTGGGCGGTTAAAAATCCCTTGAACCGCGTTTTCGCGTCAGGGGATCAGGCATGACCAAATTCGCCGCATTCGCGCTTGTCGCCGGCGCCGCGCTCGCCGCAACCGGGGCGATCGCCCAGCCGCCGGCGCCGCCGCCCGCGCCGCCGCTGCCGCCGCGACCGGGCGTGACCTGGCATCATCCGCCGATGCCGGGCCCGATGGCGCATGGGCCGATGGCGATGCACGGGCCCGGCCACGGCCACGGAGCCTTCCCGCACCGGTTGCAGCGCGGTGTGTTCGTGCCGCCCTTCTTCTTCTCGCCGCAATTCACGATCGGCAATTGGCAGCTCTACGGCTTCGCCGCGCCGGGGGCGGGGCAGCGCTGGATCCGCTATTATGACGATGCCTATCTGCTCGACGGCGATGGCCGCATCGTCGACGTTCGCGAGGGGCTCGACTGGGATCGCTATGGCGAGCACTGGGCGATGGACGGGGACGTCCCTTATTATGGCGATGGCCATGGCGAGGACGCCCGCGTGCGGACCTATGTCTATGGCGCGCCGGGCTATCCCGCACCGCCGCCGCCTCCCGGCTATTATGCCGGTTACGGCGCCTATGGCGCCTATGGTTACGGCTATGGCTACGCCTATCCGATCATCGTCGAGACGACGGTGAGCGGCGGTGGCGCCGGCTATACCGAAGAGGTGACCGAAGAGCTGGTCCGCGTCCGCACGCCGCATCGCGCACGCCGCGCTCCGCGCTGCATCTGCCGGACGCCGGCGCCGCGCGTCGCGCCTCGTCCGCGCCCCGCGCCTCGCCGCGCGGCCCCGCGTCCGCCGGCCGGCGAGCGGGGCTGATCCGGAACGGCCTATCCGACCCGGCCGAGCGCCTCGTCGTCCAGCCCGGCCGGAACGATGATCAGCGGGCAGGGCAGGCTCCCGGCCGCCGCACCCGCGAAGTGCGAGACGAGCGGCCCGGGCGCCCCTTCGGCCGCGGCCAGCACGAGCGCGGCGATATCGTCCCGTTCCTTCAGGAAATCGGCGATCGCCTTCACGGGATCGCCGGTACGCACCGTGATCGAGGGGGTGATGCCGGCATCCTCCGCGACGGCGCCGGCGGCCTGGACGAGCATCGCCTCGGCCCGCAGCCGCGCCTCCTCCTCCATCGCCTCCTGGACCGCGCCCCACTGCACGAACTCCTGCGGCGCGATGAAACCGAGCATCTCGACGCCGCCGCCTGAAAGCGCCGCCCGCCGCGCCGCATAGCGAAGCGCGGTCTGCGCCTCTTCCGTCTCGTCCATCACGACCAGATAGGATCGCATCAGCCGTCTCCTTGCGAGCGAGGTGCGCCAGAAACGCCGAACGCACAAGCCTCCGGCCGACGCCCCGGCCGATGCACGGCTCAGGACAGGCCTTGACCCGGCCGGTGCTCTGCTGTTTGGACGAGGCGGCTCGGCCGCAAGCGAACAGGACGCCCCATGTCGATCGAACTGAAAATGCCCGCTCTCTCTCCAACCATGGAGGAAGGGACGCTCGCCAAATGGCTGGTGAAGGAGGGCGACAAGATTTCGTCGGGTGACATCCTGGCCGAGATCGAGACCGACAAGGCGACGATGGAGTTCGAGGCCGTCGACGAGGGCGTGATCGCGAAGATCCTCGTCCCCGAAGGCACCGACGAAGTGAAGGTCGGCGCGGTGATCGCGATCATGGCCGAGGAGGGCGAGGATGTCGGCAGCGTGGCCGCGTCGGGCGGCGGCGCGCCCGCGAAGGCCGCTGCGCCCGCGCCCGCACCCGCTCCGGCAGCGCCGCCGCCGCCCGCTCCCGAGGCCAAGGCCGCGCCGGCGCCCGTCCCGGCCCCGGCCGCCGCTCCGACGGCGTCCGACGGGGATCGCGTGAAGGCGAGCCCGCTTGCCCGCCGCCTCGCCGCCGCGCAGGGAATCGACCTGTCCGGCGTCGCCGGCAGCGGCCCCGGCGGCCGCATCGTCAAGGCGGATATCGAGGGCGCCGCCGGCAAGGCACCGGCGAAGCCGGCGGCCCCCGCCGCGGCGCCGGCGCCGGCGGCCGCGCCCGTGGCCCATGCGGGCGACTTCGCGATCCCCGACGTGCCGCACGAGGCGATCAAGCTTTCGAATGTCCGCAAGACGATCGCACGCCGGCTCACCGAATCGAAGCAGCAGATCCCGCACATCTATCTCACGGTCGATATCCGGCTCGACGCGCTGCTGAAGCTGCGCGGCGAGATCAACGCCAGCCTGGAGGCGCGCGGCATCAAGGTGTCGGTCAACGACATGATGGTGAAGGCGCTCGGCGTCGCATTGCTCGAAGTGCCGGAGTGCAATGTCCAGTATACGCCGGACCAGCTCATCAAGTTCAGCCGCGCCGATGTCTCGGTCGCCGTGTCGATCCCCGCGGGCCTCATCACGCCGATCGTGAAGGACGCGGCGTCCAAGGGCGTCGCCGCGATCGCGACCGAGATGAAGGACCTCGCCGGCCGCGCCCGCGACGGCAAGCTCCAGCCCGAGGAATATGTCGGCGGCACGGCGAGCCTCTCCAACATGGGCATGTACGGCATCAAGCAGTTCGAGGCCGTCATCAATCCGCCCCAGGCCATGATCATGGCGATCGGCGCCGGCGAGAAGCGACCCTATGTGATCGACGATTCCCTGCAGATCGCGACGATCATGACCGCCACCGGCAGCTTCGATCACCGCGCCATCGACGGGGCGGACGGCGCGCGGCTGATGAAGGCGTTCAAGGAGCTCGTCGAAAACCCGCTGGGGATGCTGGCCTGAGGTCGTGACGGCGACGCAACATCCCGCTTGCGGATGCGACCGGCGAGGATAGGATAGGCCTCTCGCTTCGAACGGCGCATGGATCCAAGGGGGGAGATCGTGCATGGCGCAGCGCTTCGGATGTGGCGGACATCGTTTCTCGTGTGAGCTCACGGTCGACGGAGCCGACCGATGAAGATCGGCACCCTTCTCCTCGCCGCCTTGATTGTCGCGCCTCTTTCGAGTTGCGGTGCCTCGCTCGCCATGTCGGCGGTGGTAACGGCCGAGGCCGCGACCGGCGGCGCCTTCGGAGAATTAGTGTCCGTCGCTCTTTTCGTCGCGGTGATGGCCACGATTGTCTCGATGTTTTTCGTGCTTGCGGCCCTGGTCCTGCTCGCAGTGCCACTGACCTGGCTGCTCGGAAGGAGCGGCGCGTCGCCGCTTGCGCGCGATCTTGCGCTGCTCGCGATCGTCGCGGGCGCGAGCGCGTTGCTCTATCCGGTTTCGCTGGACTGGTACCAGGGCGAGGGGTGGATCTTTCCGATCTACGCCGCTGTCGCCGGGCTGGTCTGGATCGCGGCGCTGCGATGGATCGATCGGCGCAAACAGGCGGTCGACCAGGCCGCTTCCGCGCCGACCGGGACCGAGCCGGCCTGAACGCGTGGCCGGGGATTGGCCGGGCGCCTTGGCGGGCGCGCGGCGCTTGATTACTTAGCCTCCATCCTTCATCGCGCCCGAACCGGGCGCTGGCTCGTCAGGGCCCATCGATATCGCCGCACGGCAGGAGACAGACATGGCTGACCAGTTCGACCTCATCGTCCTCGGGTCCGGTCCGGGTGGCTATGTGGGCGCCATCCGGGCCGCGCAACTGGGGCTCAAGGTCGCGATCGTGGAGCGGGAGCGGCTGGGCGGCATCTGCCTCAACTGGGGGTGCATCCCGACCAAGGCGCTGCTGCGCACGTCGGAAATCTATCACTACATGACTCATGCCGCCGCCTATGGCCTGACTGTCGAGAAGCCGGGGTTCGATCTCCCCGCCGTCGTCCAGCGCAGCCGCAAGGTCGCCGATCAGCTCAATGCCGGCGTCAAGGGGCTGATGAAGAAGAACAAGATCACCGTCTACGAGGGCGATGGCGCGCTCGCCGGCAAGGGAAGGCTGACGGTGACCAAGGACGGCAAGACGACCGAGCTCGCCGCCCGGAATATCATCGTCGCAACCGGCGCGCGGGCGCGCGACCTGCCGTTCGCCAAGGCGGATGGAGAACGAATCTGGACCTACCGCCATGCGCTGACGCCCAAGGAAATGCCGACCAAGTTGCTGGTCATCGGCTCCGGGGCGATCGGGGTCGAGTTCGCCAGCTTCTATTCGGACCTCGGCGCCGACGTCACCATCGTCGAGATGCTGCCGCGCATCCTGCCGGTCGAGGACGAGGAGGTTTCCGCCTTCGTCCACAAGGCGTTTGAAAAGCAGGGGATGAAGATCGAGGTCGGCGCCAGCGTCGAAAAGCTCGCGGCCACCGGTGCCGGCGTGAAGGCCGCGATCAAGGACAAGGACGGCAAGGTTACGCAGGCCGAGTTCAGCCACGCCATCGTCGCCATCGGCATCGTGCCGAACACCGAGAATATCGGCCTCGAGGCGCTCGGCGTGAAGACCGACCGGGGGCATATCGTCGTCGACGGCTACGGGCGCACCAATGTCGAGGGCATCCTGGCGTTCGGCGACGTCACCGGCCCGCCCTGGCTCGCCCACAAGGCGATGCACGAGGCGGTCGTTTGCGTCGAGAAACTGGCCGGCGTGAAGGACGTCCACGCCTTCACCAACGGCAACATTCCCGGCTGCACCTATTCACGCCCGCAGGTCGCGAGCGTCGGCCTGACCGAGGCGAAGGCAAAGGAAGCGGGCTACAAGGTCCGCGCCGGTAAATTCCCCTTCATCGGCAACGGCAAGGCGATCGCGCTCGGCGAGGCCGAGGGTTTCATCAAGACCGTGTTCGACGATGCGACCGGCGAGCTGCTCGGCGCCCATATGGTCGGCGCGGAAGTCACCGAGCTGATCCAGGGCTATACGGTGGCGCGCGAGTTGGAGACGACGGAGGCCGAGCTGATCGGCACGACCTTCCCGCACCCGACGCTCAGCGAGATGATGCACGAAAGCGTGCTGGCCGCATACGGGCGCACGCTCCACATCTGAGCCGTGGCCCAGGCGCGCGGACGGGCCGCCGCGCCGCGGCGACCCGTCACCTGGCTTCAATCGACGCGGCAGCGTCCGGTCTGGGTGCGCTGGCGGTCGCCGTCCTCGTAGAGCACGTCGATTTCCAGGCCGCCGGGATCCATCGCGGTGATCGTCGCGCGATACCAGTTGCCGTCCGTCCACAGGCAGGAGACATGGGTGCCCACCCCCCAGTCATAGGGCCGCACCTGATTGGCCGGACGGGTTTCGCGGGTGCCGTCGTCATAGCGGATGGTGACCTGGTTGCCGGACACCCGCTCGACAACGCCGGGATACCAGGCGCTGCCCCCGCGCCATTGGCCGAGGACCCAGTCACCGGGCTGCTGCGCCAGCGCCCCGGACGATGCGAACGCGGAAAGAATCAAAGCCATTGCAAACCTAGGCATTTTCCCCCCTTTTGGATCGAATCAGACCATAAAACCGTATACGTAACGATTTTGCGGGACAAGCGGGCGCCGTCCGCCAGCGGCAAGCCGCTCGACAGCGGGGCGGCGGCCCGGCTAAGCCGGCGCCGATGAGCGCGCCCGCCGAAAGCAATCGGACCCTGATCATCGCGCTCGCCGCCAATCTCGGCATCGCGGCGGCCAAGTTCGTCGCCGCCGCCATCACCGGTTCCTCCGCCATGCTGACCGAAGGCGTGCACAGCGTCGTCGATTCGGCGAACCAGCTCTTGTTGATGTGGGGCCGCCATGCGGCGCGCAGGCCGGCGGACCATCGTCACCCGTTCGGCCATGGGCGCGAGCTCTATTTCTGGAGCTTCGTCGTCGCCGTCCTGGTGTTCGCGCTTGGCGCCGGCGTCTCTGTCTATGAGGGCGTGATCCACATCCTCGAGCCCGAGCCGGCGGTCTCGCCGCTCGTCGCCTATGGCGTGCTGCTGATCTCCTTCCTGCTGGAGGGCGGATCGACGGTGGCCGCCTTCCGGGAATTCCGGGCCGCGAAGGGGGCGCTCGGCTGGTTCGAGGCGGTGCGCGAATCCAAGGATCCGCCGACCTTCATCGTGCTGCTCGAAAACGGCGCGGCGATGGCCGGGATCGGCGCGGCGGCGATCGGCCTCGCGCTGTCGCAGCTCACCGGCAATCCGTTCTTCGACGGCGCCGCGTCGATCGTGATCGGCCTGATCCTCGGCGCGACGGCCTGGCTGCTCGCGGTCGAATCGAAAGCGCTGCTGATCGGCGAGGCGGCGGACCCCGCTCTGGTCGAGGGCATCCGCGCAGCCGCCGGCGCGCAGCCGGGCATCGTCGGCGTCGGCGAGGTGCGCACGGTCCATTCCGCTCCGGACCAGATCACGGTCGCGATGAGCGCGGACTTCGACGACGGCATCTCCGCCGGCGATGTCGAGCGGATCGTGGCGGCGATCGAACGGGAGGTCGCGGTTCGCTGGCCTGCCGTGAAGCGGCTCTACATCCGGCCGCAACAGGGCGCGCGGCCGCCGGCGGCCTGACACGCCCGTCCAATCGGCCCGATCCGCGCCTGCCCGCCGTCGCGCCGATCGCCGCCGCCCTTCCTGCGAGCGACTGGCGGTTCACCGCATCATCGGCTGCGTGCGCGTCATTAAACCAATCGGTTGACAATCTCGCCTATGTGCTATTATTAAACCACATGGTTGAACGACTCGACGCCACGTTTCAGGCCCTCGCCGATCCCACGCGCCGCGCCATGCTCGCCAGCCTCGCGCTCGGCGAGCGCACGGTGGGCGAGCTTGCCGCGCCGCACGCAATGACCTTCGCCGGCGCCTCCAAGCATGTCCGCGCGCTGGAACGCGCGGGCCTCGTCCGGCGCCGCCGCGAGGGGCGGCGGCAGATGTGCGCGCTGAACGCGGCGCCGCTCGCCGAGGCGCAGGGCTGGCTGGCGCAATGGGAGAAATTCTGGACCGAACGGCTGGACGCGCTGGAGGCGGTCATCGCAGCCGACTCGGCCGCCGCGAACGCCCCCATGAACAAGGAGAAGGACAGTGGCTGACCAGGACATCATCACCGCGCAGGAGCTGCGCTTCGAACGGCTGCTCGACGCGCCGGTCGAGACCGTGTGGCGCTATCTGGTCGAGTCCGAGCTGCGCGCGCGCTGGTTCATGGGAGGCGAAACCGATGCGCGGCCGGGCGGCAAGATGGAGCTCATCTTCGATCATGCCCGACTCTCCGACGGCGACGTGCCGACGCCCGAGCGCTATCGCGGCAATGTCGGATCGCGCTGGCACGAGACGATCGTGCGGGCTGAGCCGCCGCACCTCATTGCCTTCACCTGGGACGAAGGCAAGGCGGGCGAGGTGACGATCGAGCTGACCGCCATAGGGAATCGGACCCTCCTCGTCCTCACCCATCGCGGCCTGCGCGGGCCGGAGGACGCGCGCAATTTCGGCGGCGGGTGGCATGCGCATCTGGCGGTTCTGGAGACGCGGCTGGCCGGGCGCGCGGTACCCGACTTTTGGGCGCTGCACCGCGCGGCCGAAGCGAAGGCCGCCGGCTGTCTCGCCCCGGAACTCGGATAAGGCGCTCGCGTCCCTTCCAAAATCGCCCCTGTTGACCCACATAGGGGCGGCCGCTATAGGCCGCTCCGCTTCGGGACCGGCTGGCCCAAGGGCCGGACGATGTCTGACGGGGCAATTTGAGCTGAACACTGCTGCCATGTGAAGCAAAGGCCTGGAGGCCGGATAGGCCCCCAAGGCTCTTTGCTTATTTGGCGTGGCGGTAGAGTAACTTGAAGGAAGTGAAGGGCTTCATGCCGACGATCAACCAGTTGATCCGCAAGGGTCGCGAGCCGCAGAAGGCCAAATCCAAGGTCCCTGCGATGGAGCAGAATCCGCAGAAGCGCGGCGTTTGCACCCGTGTCTACACCACCACGCCCAAGAAGCCGAACTCGGCGCTGCGCAAGGTCGCCAAGGTGCGCCTCACCAACCAGCGCGAGGTCATCAGCTACATTCCGGGCGAGGGCCACAACCTTCAGGAGCACAGCGTCGTCCTGATTCGCGGCGGCCGTGTGCGCGACCTTCCGGGCGTGCGCTACCACGTGCTGCGCGGCGTGCTCGACACGCAGGGCGTCAAGGACCGCAAGCAGAGCCGTTCGAAGTACGGCGCCAAGCGGCCGAAGTAAGGGGAGACCGGAAGCATGTCACGTCGTCGTCGCCCCGAGAAGCGCGAAATCCTCCCCGATCCGAAGTTCGGGGATGTCGTCCTGTCGAAGTTCATGAACAACATCATGCTCGACGGCAAGAAATCCACCGCCGAAGGCATCGTCTATGGCGCGCTCGACACGATCGAGGCTCGCGCCAAGAAGGACCCGCTCGGCGTGTTCCATGATGCGCTGAACAATGTGAAGCCGGGCATCGAGGTCCGCAGCCGCCGCGTCGGCGGTGCGACCTACCAGGTTCCGGTGGAGGTGCGTCCCGAGCGCGCCCAGGCGCTCGCCATCCGCTGGCTGATCTCCGCGGCGCGCGCGCGCAGCGAGAAGACCATGGCCGCCCGTCTGTCGGGCGAGTTGCTGGATGCGTCGACCAACCGCGGCAACGCGGTGAAGAAGCGCGAGGACACGCACCGCATGGCCGAGGCCAATCGCGCCTTCAGCCACTACCGCTGGTAAAAAACACACCTATATTGTGGGGAGCCGGACGCTCCGGCTCCCCACATCGCCAAGGAAACCCAGAAAATGGCCCGCAGCCATCCGCTCGAGAAATATCGCAACATCGGCATCATGGCGCATATCGACGCCGGCAAGACGACGACGACCGAGCGAATCCTCTATTATACCGGCAAGTCCTACAAGATCGGCGAGGTCCATGAGGGCACCGCCACGATGGACTGGATGGAGCAGGAGCAGGAGCGCGGCATCACGATCACGTCGGCCGCGACGACCTGTTTCTGGAACGATCACCGGATCAACATCATCGACACGCCCGGCCACGTCGACTTCACGATCGAGGTCGAGCGCAGCCTGCGCGTGCTCGACGGCGCGGTCGCGGTGTTCGACGGCGTCGCCGGCGTCGAGCCGCAGTCCGAGACGGTGTGGCGCCAGGCCGACAAGTACAAAGTGCCGCGCATGTGCTTCGTCAACAAGCTCGACCGCATGGGCGCGAGCTTCGATCGCTGCGTGCAGATGATCAAGGACCGGCTCGGCGCCCGCCCGGCCGTCCTCCAGCTGCCGATCGGCCTCGAGAGCGACTTCACCGGCGTCGTCGACCTGGTCAACAACAACGCGATCGTCTGGCTCGAGGAGAGCCTCGGCGCGAAGTTCGAGATCCGCGAGATCCCGGACGACATGAAGGACGCGGCCGCCGCGGCGCGCACCGAGCTGATCGAGATGGCCGTCGAGCAGGACGACTCCGCCATGGAGGCCTATCTCGAAGGCAATGAGCCGGACGTCGCGACGCTGAAGAAGCTGATCCGCAAGGGCACGCTCGAATTCGCGTTCGTGCCGGTGCTGACCGGCTCGGCCTTCAAGAACAAGGGCGTGCAGCCGATGCTGGACGCGGTGATCGACTATCTGCCCGGGCCGCTCGACGTCCCGGCGATCAAGGGCGTGAAGCTCGACGGCGAGACCGAGGATTCGCGTCCCGCCGACGACAATGCGCCGTTCGCCGCGCTCGCGTTCAAGATCATGACCGACCCGTTCGTCGGCACGCTGACCTTCGCCCGCATCTATTCGGGCAAGCTCGAGAGCGCCTCGACCGTGATGAACTCGGTCAAGGACAAGCGCGAGAAGGTCGGCCGCATGCTGCTCATGCACGCCAACGACCGCGAGGACATCAAGGAAGCCTATGCGGGCGACATCGTCGCGCTCGTCGGCCTCAAGGACACGACCACCGGCGACACGCTCTGTGCGCCGAACGCGCCGATCATCCTGGAGCGCATGGAGTTCCCGGATCCGGTCATCGAGGTCGCCGTCGAGCCGAAGACCAAGGCCGACCAGGAGAAGATGGGCATCGCCCTGTCGCGCCTGGCCGCCGAGGACCCGAGCTTCCGCGTCTCCTCCGACGCCGAATCGGGCCAGACCATCATCAAGGGGATGGGCGAGCTCCACCTCGAGATCCTGGTCGACCGCATGAAGCGCGAGTTCAAGGTCGAGGCCAATGTCGGTGCGCCGCAGGTCGCCTATCGCGAGTCGCTCGCGAAGCCGGTCGAGCTCACCTACACCCACAAGAAGCAGTCGGGCGGCTCCGGCCAGTTCGGCGAGGTGCGGGTGTCGCTTTCGCCGGGCGAGCGCGGTTCGGGCATCACCTTCATCGACGAGGTCAAGGGCGGCAACATCCCGCGCGAATATATCCCGTCGGTCGAGAAGGGCATGCGCGAGACGGCCGAGACCGGATCGCTGATCGGCTTTCCGATCATCGATTTCGAGATCCGCCTGACGGACGGCAAGTATCACGACGTCGACTCCTCGGCGCTCGCGTTCGAGATCACCGGCCGCGGCGCGATGCGCGAAGCCGCGCAGAAGGCCGGCATCAAGCTGCTCGAGCCGATCATGAAGGTTGAGGTCGTGACCCCGGAAGACTATCTGGGCGACGTGATCGGCGACCTGAACAGCCGCCGTGGCCAGATCCAGGGTACGGACAGCCGCGGCAACGCACAGGTCGTCGAGGCGATGGTGCCGCTTGCGAATATGTTCGGCTACGTTAATGAGCTTCGCTCCTTCACGCAGGGACGCGCTCAGTACACGATGCAGTTCTCGCATTACGACGAGGTCCCGGCGAACGTCGCCGAAGAGGTCAAGGCGAAGCTCGCCTGAGCGGCTGCCGGAACAGAAGTGAACAGAAAGACGAGGGTTAGAGAAAATGGCGAAAGCTAAGTTCGAGCGGACGAAGCCGCACTGCAACATCGGCACCATCGGTCACGTCGACCATGGCAAGACGTCGCTGACCGCGGCGATCACGAAGGTCCTCGCCGAGACCGGCGGCGCGACGTTCGTCGACTATGCGAACATCGACAAGGCGCCCGAGGAGCGCGAGCGCGGCATCACCATCTCGACGGCGCACGTCGAGTATGAGACCGACAAGCGCCACTATGCGCACGTCGATTGCCCGGGCCACGCCGACTATGTGAAGAACATGATCACCGGCGCCGCCCAGATGGACGGCGCGATCCTGGTCGTGTCCGCCGCCGACGGCCCGATGCCGCAGACCAAGGAGCACATCCTGCTCGCCAAGCAGGTCGGCGTGCCGACCATGGTGGTCTTCCTCAACAAGGTCGACCAGGTCGACGATCCGGAGCTGCTGGAGCTCGTCGAGCTCGAAATCCGCGAGGAGCTTTCCAAGCGTGACTTCGACGGCGACAACATTCCGATCATCGCCGGCTCGGCGCTCGCCGCGCTCGAGGACAGCAATGACGAGATCGGCAAGCAGGCGATCCTGAAGCTGATGGCCGCCGTCGACGAGTGGATTCCCCAGCCGGAGCGTCCGCTCGACAAGCCGTTCCTGATGCCGATCGAGGACGTGTTCTCGATCTCCGGCCGCGGCACCGTCGTGACCGGCCGCGTCGAGACCGGCGTCGTCAAGGTGGGCGAGGAAGTCGAGATCGTCGGCATCTCCGACACCAAGAAGACCGTCGTCACCGGCGTCGAGATGTTCCGCAAGCTGCTCGACCAGGGCCAGGCGGGCGACAATATCGGCGCGCTGCTTCGCGGCGTCGGCCGTGAGGAAGTCGAGCGCGGCCAGGTTCTGGCCAAGCCCGGCTCGATCACGCCGCACACCGAGTTCACCTCGGAGGTCTACGTCCTGTCGAAGGACGAGGGCGGCCGTCACACGCCGTTCTTCGCCAACTATCGTCCGCAGTTCTACTTCCGGACGACGGACGTGACCGGCGAGGTCGTCCTCCCCGAGGGCACCGAGATGGTCATGCCGGGCGACAACGTTCAGCTCGCCGTGAAGCTGATCGCGCCGATCGCCATGGACCAGGGCCTGCGCTTCGCGATCCGCGAAGGCGGCCGGACCGTCGGCGCGGGGGTTGTCGCGACGATCACGAAGTAATATAGGCCGCGAGCCGCCCGATTCTCTTCGGAGTCGGGCGGCTCAGGCTTTCAAGGTTCTTGTAGCGGCCGATCCGGGCTTTCGGGTTCCGGAAAGGCCGATTTGATTTGCCCTTCGGGGCGGCTCTTTCGCATCGGTAGTGGACATGGAAACGCAGAATATCCGCATTCGCCTGAAGGCGTTCGATCATCGTGTGCTCGATCAGGCCACGGGCGATATTGCAGACACGGCGCGCCGCACGGGCGCCCTCATTCGCGGTCCGATTCCGCTGCCGACGCGCATCGAGAAGTTCACCGTCAACCGTTCGCCGCACATCGACAAGAAGTCGCGCGAGCAGTTCGAGGTGAGGACGTACAAGCGGCTGCTCGACATCGTGCAGCCCACGCCGCAGACGGTCGACGCGCTGATGAAGCTCGATCTGGCCGCCGGCGTCGACGTCGAGATCAAGCTGGCGTAACGCCGGCCCGAGACAGGGATACCGCCGGGGCTCGCCCCGGGTCTGCGTCCCCGCCGTTTCGCCTTCGGGCGAAGCATTGGCCCAGGCGGGGCACGCATCGTTTCAATGGGTCGCACGCCCCCGGCGCGTCAGGCATCGGGGGCCTCTGTTAGGGAGTGTGGATCATGCGCACTGGCGTGATCGCGAAGAAAGTCGGGATGACCCGCCTGTTCCAGGACGATGGTCGGCACGTGCCGGTCACGGTCCTGGCGCTGGACAATGTGCAGGTCGTCTCGCGCCGCGAGGCGGACCGTGACGGCTATACCGCCGTCCAGCTTGGCGCGGGCAGCGCCAAGGCGAAGAATCTGACCAAGCCGGAGCGCGGCCATTTCGGCAAGGCCGAGGTGGCGCCCAAGGCGAAGCTGGTCGAGTTCCGGGTCGCCGAGGACGCGCTCCTCGACGTCGGCGCGGAGCTTTCCGCCGATCATTTCGTCGCCGGCCAGCTGGTCGACGTCTCCGGCGTCACGCAGGGCAAGGGCTTTGCCGGCGCGATGAAGCGCTGGGGCTTCGGCGGCCTTCGCGCCACCCACGGCGTCTCCGTCTCCCACCGCTCGCACGGTTCGACCGGCAACCGCCAGGATCCGGGCAAGGTCTTCAAGAACAAGAAGATGGCCGGCCATATGGGCGCGCGCAACCGCACCCAGCAGAACCTCGAAGTGGTCCGCACCGACGTCGAGCGCGGGCTGATCTTCGTCAAGGGCTCGGTGCCCGGCCACAAGGGCAGCTGGCTGCTCGTGCGCGACGCCGTGAAGGTCGCCCGTCCGGCGGACCTGCCCTATCCGGCCGGCCTCAGGGCCGCCGCCAACAGCAACAATGCGCCTGCCGAGACGCCCGCCGAAGACGCGGCCGCGCCCGAGGCCACCGAAGGCCAGGAGGGCTAAACAGTGAAGGTCAAGGTTCAGACCCTCGACGGCAAGGGCAAGGGCTCCGACCTGGAGCTCAACGATGCCGTGTTCGGCATCGAGCCGCGCGCCGACATCCTCCACCGCGTCGTCACCTGGCAGCTCGAGAAGCGCCGCGCCCCCGCGGCCGCGACCCGCGAGCGCGCCGACGTCGCCCGCACCGGCAAGAAGTTCGGCCGCCAGAAGGGCGGCGGCACAGCCCGTCACGGCGATCGCCGCGCCCCGATCTTCATCGGCGGCGGCAAGGCGCACGGCCAGCGGGCGCGCGAGTTCAATCCGTCGCTCAACAAGAAGGTCCGCGCGCTCGGCCTCAAGATGGCGCTCTCCGCCAAGGCGAAGGGCGGCAGCCTGATCGTGGTCGACAATCTCGACCTCGGCGAGGCGAAGACCGCGGCGCTGAAGGCGCAGCTTGCCGGCCTCGGCCTCGGCAAGAGCGCGCTGGTCATCGACGGCGAGGCGCTGAACGTCGGCTTCGCCAAGGCGTCGGCCAATCTCCGCGAGATCAATCTGCTCCCGGCGATTGGCGCGAACGTCTACGACATTCTGAAACACGACACCCTGGTGCTGACCCGCGCCGCGGTCGAGAAGCTGGAGGCCCGGTTCAATGGCTAAGGCGAAGCAGAAGGCGACGCCGAGCGTGGAAGTCGGTCATTTCGACGTCATCCTCGCCCCGCACATCACCGAGAAGACGACCCTGCTCTCCGAGCATAATGCGGTCGTGTTCAAGGTCGCGAACGACGCCACCAAGCCGCAGATCAAGGCGGCGGTCGAGGCGCTGTTCAACGTCAGCGTGACCGGCGTCAACACGATCACGTCCAAGGGCAAGACGAAGCGCTGGAAGGGCCGTCCCTACACGCGCTCGGACGTCAAGAAGGCGATCGTGACGCTGGCCGAGGGCCAGTCGATCGACGTCACCACCGGTATCTGAGGCTAGGACAAGATGGCACTCAAGAGCTACAATCCGACGACCTCGTCGCAGCGCGGCCTGATCCTCGTCGACAAATCGGCGCTGTGGAAGGGCAAGCCGGTCAAGGCTTTGACCGAGGGCAAGCGCAAGACCGGCGGGCGCAACAACAAGGGCCATGTGACCTCGCGCGGCATCGCCGGCGGCCACAAGCAGAAGTACCGCATCGTCGATTTCAAGCGGCGCAAGTGGGACATGCCGGCCACCGTCGAGCGGCTGGAATATGATCCCAACCGCACCGCCTTCCTGGCGCTGGTCAAGTATCAGGACGGCGAGCTCGCCTATATCCTGGCCCCGCAGCGGCTCGCGGCTGGCGACACCGTCGTCGCCGGCAAGAAGACCGACGTGAAGCCGGGCAATGCGATGGAGCTCGGCCAGATGCCGGTCGGCACCATCGTCCACAATGTCGAGATGAAGCCGGGCAAGGGCGGCCAGATCGCCCGCGCCGCCGGCACCTATGTCCAGGTCGTCGGCCGCGACAAGGGAATGGTGATCGTCCGGTTGAATTCGGGCGAGCAGCGTTACATCCGCTCGGATTGCATGGGGACGGTGGGCGCGGTTTCGAACCCCGACAACCAGAACCAGAATTTCGCCAAGGCGGGCCGTTCGCGCTGGATGGGCCGTCGCCCGCTGACCCGCGGCGTCGCCAAGAACCCGGTCGATCACCCGCACGGCGGTGGCGAAGGCCGGACCTCGGGCGGCCGTCATCCGGTCACCCCGTGGGGCAAGCCGACCAAGGGCGCGCGCACGCGCAACAACAAGCAGACCGACAAGATGATCATCCGGTCGCGTCACGCGAAGAAGAAGAGGTAAAAATGGCCCGCTCCATCTGGAAAGGTCCGTTCGTCGAGCTGTCGCTGCTGAAGAAGGCAGAGGCGGCGCAGGAGGCCGGTGGCCGCGCGCCGATCAAGACCTGGTCGCGCCGCTCCACGATCCTCCCGCAGTTCGTGGGCCTCACGTTCAACGTCTACAATGGCCGCAAGTTCGTGCCGGTCAGCGTCAACGAGGACATGGTCGGCATGAAGCTCGGCGAGTTCGCGCCGACCCGCTTCTTCCCGGGCCACGCCGCCGACAAGAAGGGCAAGAGGTAAGTCATGGGCAAGCCCAAAGCTCCCCGCCGCGTCGCCGAGAACGAGGCGCTGTCGGTCGGAACGCAGATCCGCGGTTCCGCGCAGAAGCTCAATCTCGTCGCGGGCCTGATCCGCGGCAAGAAGGCGGGCGAGGCGATGAACATCCTCGCTTTCTCGCCCAAGGCGATGGCGCGCGACGTCCGCAAGGTGCTCGCCAGCGCGATCGCCAATGCGGAGAACAACCACAATCTCGACGTCGACAGCCTGGTCGTCGCCGAGGCGAGCGTCGGCAAGAGCCTGTCGATGAAGCGCTTCGCGACCCGAGCCCGCGGCCGTTCGACGCGCATCGTCAAACCGTTCAGCCGCATCCGCGTCGTCGTGCGCGAGCAGGAAGAAGCATAATGGGTCAGAAATCCTCCCCGATCGGCCTTCGCCTCCAGATCAACCGGACCTGGGACAGCCGCTGGTATGCGGACGGTGGCGATTACGGCCGCCTGCTCCTCGAGGACCTCAAGATCCGCAAGTACATCCTGAAGACGGTGCCCCAGGCGGCGATCTCGAAGGTGGTGATCGAGCGTCCGGCCAAGCTGTGCCGCGTCTCCATCTATGCCGCGCGCCCCGGCGTGATCATCGGCAAGAAGGGCGCGGACATCGAGAAGCTGCGCAAGAAGCTGGGCGAGATGACCGGCTCGGACGTGAGCCTCAACATCGTCGAGATCCGCAAGCCGGAGATCGACTCCAAGCTCGTCGCGCAGGGCGTCGCCGATCAGCTGGAGCGCCGTGTCGCGTTCCGCCGGGCGATGAAGCGGGCCGTCCAGTCCGCGCTCCGGCTCGGCGCCGAGGGCATCCGCATCACCTGCTCGGGCCGTCTCGGCGGCGCCGAGATCGCGCGCACCGAATGGTATCGCGAGGGCCGCGTGCCGCTGCACACGCTGCGCGCCAATGTCGATTATGCCGAAGCCACGGCGCACACCGCTTATGGCGTCTGCGGCGTCAAGGTGTGGATCTTCAAGGGCGAGATCCTCGGCCATGACCCGCTTTCGCAGGACCGGCTGATGATGGAGGCCCAGACCTCCGGCGTCCGCCCGGCCCGCGACGATCGCCGCTAACGCCTTGCTGGGATAAAGAAAAATGCTGCAACCCAAACGCACGAAGTTCCGCAAGGCGCACAAGGGCCGGATTCACGGCGACGCCAAGGGCGGCACCGCGCTCAATTTCGGCGCCTTCGGCCTCAAGGCCCTGGAGCCGGAGCGGATCACCGCGCGCCAGATCGAGGCGGCCCGCCGCGCGATCACGCGTCACATCAAGCGCCAGGGGCGCTTGTGGATCCGCATCTTCCCGGACGTGCCGGTCTCGTCGAAGCCGGCCGAAGTCCGCATGGGCTCGGGCAAGGGCGCGCCCGAATATTGGGTCGCGCGGGTGAAGCCCGGCCGCATCCTGTTCGAGCTGGACGGCGTGCCCGGCCCGCTCGCCAAGACCGCGTTCGAGCGCGCGGCCGAGAAGCTGCCGATCAAGACCAAGGTGGTCGCCCGCCTTGGCGAATCCCTGTTTGAGGACGCCTGAGATGGCCACTATCGACGATTTCCGGAACAACACCGACGACCAGCTGACCGATCGGCTGAGCGAGCTGAAGCGCGAGCAGTTCAACCTGCGCTTCCAGGCCGCGACCAACCAGATCGAGAAGCCGTCGCGCGTTCGTGAAGTGCGTCGCGACATCGCCCGCATCAAGACGCTGCAGACCGAGCGCGCCCGCGCCGCTCAGGCCGCCAAGGCGTAAGGAGTCAAGAACATGCCAAAGCGCGTCCTGACCGGCACCGTGGTGTCCGACAAGACCGACAAGACCGTGGTGGTCCGCGTCGAGCGGCGGGTGAAGCACCCGCTCTACGGCAAGATCATCAAGCTCTCGAAGAAGTATCACGCTCACGACGAGGGCAATGAGTACAAGCAGGGCGAGACCGTTCGCATCGAAGAGACGCGGCCGATTTCGAAGCTGAAGACCTGGGCCGTGCTCGGCCGGATCGACACCCATGCGACGCCGACCAAGGCCGCGCCCAAGAAGGGCAAGGCGAAGGCCGCCGAGGCCGGTGCCGAGGCTCCGGCCGAAGGCGCCGAGGCTTAAGAATTTCAACTGATCGCCGGGCGTGTCCCGGTTGAAGTGAAGAGAAGGAATTGGATCGATGATCCAGATGCAGTCGAACCTGGACGTCGCCGACAATAGCGGCGCGAAGCGCGTCCAGTGCATCAAGGTGCTGGGCGGCTCCAAGCGGCGCTTTGCCGGCGTCGGCGACATCATCGTCGTCTCCGTCAAGGAAGCCAGCCCGCGCGGCCGCGTGAAGAAGGGCGACGTCCACAAGGCCGTCATCGTCCGCACCGCCAAGGACATCCACCGCGCCGACGGATCGACGATCCGCTTCGATTCCAACGCGGCCGTCCTCGTCAACAACAACCAGGAGCCGATCGGCACCCGTATCTTCGGGCCGGTCGTCCGCGAATTGCGCGCGAAGAAGCATATGAAGATCATCAGCCTCGCGCCGGAGGTGCTGTAATGGCCGCCGCGAAGATCAAGAAGGGCGACAAGGTCGTCGTCCTGAGTGGCAAGGACAAGGGCCGCCACGGCACCGTCACCAAGGCGCTGCCGAAGGAAGGCAAGGTCGTGGTCGAGGGCATCAATGTCCACGCCCGCCACACCAAGCCGAGCCAGGCGCGGCCGCAGGGCGGCATCGTTCGCGCCGAGGCGCCGCTGCACATTTCGAACGTCGCGCTCGAGGATCCCAAGACGGGCAAGCCGACGCGGGTGCGCTTCGAGGAGCGCGATGGGAAGAAGGTCCGGGTCGCGGTCCGGTCCGGGGAGCTGATCGATGGCTGACGCCAAATATACTGCGCGCCTGAAGCGCGACTATGACGAGCGCATCGTCCCGGCGATGATCGAGCGGTTCGGCTACAAGAACCGCATGGAGGTCCCGCGCCTCGACAAGATCGTGCTCAACATGGGCGTCGGCGAGGCGACCCAGGACAAGAAGCGAGTCGAGACCGCGGCCGCCGAGATGGAGCTGATCGCCGGTCAGAAGCCGGTCGTCACCAGGGCGAAGAAGTCGATCGCGCAGTTCAAGCTGCGCGAGGGCATGCCGATCGGCGTCAAGGTCACGCTGCGCCGCGAGCGCATGTACGAATTCCTGGACCGGCTGATCACGATCGCGCTGCCGCGCGTCCGCGACTTCCGCGGCGTCAGCGCCAAGTCGTTCGACGGGCGCGGCAATTACGCGATGGGTCTCAAGGAGCAGATCGTGTTCCCGGAGATCAACTATGACCGGATCGACAAGGTCCGCGGCATGGACATCATCGTCACCACCACCGCGAAGACGGACGAGGAGGCGCGCGAGCTGCTGCGCCTGTTCAACTTCCCGTTCCCGCAGGACCAGGATCAGAAGCAGGCCGCGTAAGCGCCTGCTCCCGCAAGAAGGAAGAGAACTTAAGTCATGGCGAAACTGAGTTCGATCAACAAGAACGAGCGTCGCAAGAAGCTGGCGAAGAAATATGCCGGCCAATATGCGAAGCTGAAGGCGATCGCGAACGACGAGTCCAAGGACGAGACGGAGCGCCTGATCGCGCGGCTGAAGATGGCCGAGATCCCGCGCAACGGCAATCCGACGCGCGTTCGCAACCGCTGCGAGCTGACCGGGCGTTCGCGCGCTTATTATCGCAAGTTCCGGCTGTCGCGCGTGATGCTGCGCGAACTGGGCAACAAGGGCCTGATCCCGGGCCTCACCAAGTCGAGCTGGTAAGGTATAGATATGCCATTGACCGATCCCTTGGGTGATATGCTCACCCGCATCCGCAACGGCCAGCAGGCGAAGAAGGACAGCGTCCTTTCGCCGGCATCGAAGCTGCGCGCCCGCGTGCTCGACGTGCTCCAGCGCGAAGGCTATATCCGCGGCTATTCCGAAGAGCAGATCGGCGGCCATAACGGCCTTCGCATCGAGCTCAAATATTTCGAGGGCCAGCCGGCGATCCAGCACCTGGCCCGCGTGTCGAAGCCGGGCCGCCGCGTCTATTCGGGCTCGCAGGACCTGCCGCGCGTGCGCAACGGCCTCGGCATCACCATCGTCTCGACGCCGCGCGGCGTGCTTTCGGATGCGGAAGCCCGGTCGCAGAATGTCGGCGGCGAAGTGCTCGCGGAGGTGTTCTGATGTCCCGCATCGGTAAACGGCCGGTTCCGCTCCCGTCGGGCGTCACCGCGACGATCGAAGGCGGCGTGCTCGCGGTGAAGGGGCCCAAGGGCACGCTTTCGCTGCAGACCGCCGACGAGATTGCCTATGGCCTCGAGGATGGCGCCATTTCGGTGAAGCCGGCCAATGACAGCAAGCGCGCCCGCGCTTTCTGGGGCATGCAGCGCACGCTGGTGCAGAACCTGGTCACCGGCGTGTCGGAGGGCTTCACCAAGACGCTCGAGATCACCGGTGTCGGCTATCGCGCCGCCGCGCAGGGCAAGAACCTGCGGCTCCAGCTCGGCTACAGCCACGACGTCAACATCGCGGTCCCCGACGGGCTGGAGGTGAAGACGCCGGATCCCACCACGGTCGAGATCAGCGGCATCGATCGCCAGAAGGTCGGTCAGCTCGCCGCCGAAATCCGCCGCTGGCGCAAGCCGGAGCCCTACAAGGGCAAGGGCATCAAGTATCGCGGCGAGTATATCTTCCGCAAAGAAGGCAAGAAGAAGTAAGCCATGGCGAGATTCAACCCCTTCGAGAAGCGCCGGCAGCGTGTCCGCGCCAGCCTGCGCGCCCGCGCCGGCGATCGCGCGCGCCTTTCGGTGCATCGCTCCGGCCGGCACATCTATGCCCAGGTCATCCTCGACGGCGAGGGCAAGACCGTCGCCGCCGCATCCACGCTGGAGAAGGAAGCCCGGGCCAAGACCGGGGCGACCGTCGCCTCCGCGCAGGATGTGGGCCGCAAGATCGCCGAGCGCGCCAAGGCCGCCGGCATCACCCGCGTGGTCTTCGATCGCGGCGGCTTCCTTTTCCACGGGCGCGTGAAGGCGCTCGCCGATGCCGCCCGCGAAGGCGGACTGGAGTTCTAAATGGCTGACGAAACCGAAATCCAGGGCGCCGAGGCCCAGGCCGCTCCCGAAGCAGCCGCAGCCGCCCCCGAGGGTCGGCGCGAGCGCGGCCCGCGCGGCGGGCGCGGCCGTGGCGGCGGCGATCGCGGCGGCCGCGGCCGTCGTGACGACCGGCGTGGCGGCCCCGGCCGCGACGAGGACGGCGGCGAGGAGCTGATCGAGAAGCTCGTCCACATCAACCGCGTCTCCAAGACGGTGAAGGGCGGCAAGCGCTTCGGCTTCGCGGCGCTCGTCGTCGTCGGCGACGGCAAGGGCCGGGCCGGCTTCGGCCACGGCAAGGCCCGCGAGGTGCCCGAGGCGATCTCCAAGGCGACCGCGGCGGCCAAGAAGGCGATGGTCCGCGTGCCGCTGCGCGAGGGTCGCACGCTTCACCATGACGGGCTCGGCCATTTCGGCGCGGGACGCGTCCATGTCCGTTCGGCCCCGGCCGGCACCGGCATCATCGCCGGCGGCCCGATGCGCGCCGTGTTCGAGAGCCTGGGCGTTGCGGACGTGGTGACCAAGTCGGTCGGCACCTCCAATCCCTACAACATGATCCGCGCGACCTTCGAGGCGCTCGGCGAGCAGACCTCGCCGAAGAGCGTCGCCCAGCGCCGCGGCAAGAAGATCGCCGACCTGATGGCGCGTCGCGAGGGCCTTTCCGCCGCCGAAGCCGACGCGCAGGCCGAAGCGGTGACGGAGTAAGCGCAATGGCGAAGCTGAAGATCACCCAGACGGGTTCGCCCATCCGCCGCACGCCGGATCAGCGCCGGACGCTGATCGGCCTGGGCCTCAACAAGATGCACAAGACGGTCGAGCTGGAGGACACCCCCGAGGTGCGCGGCATGATCCGGGCGGTGCAGCATATGGTGCGGGTCGAGGGCTAACCCTCACCCCGCCGACAGCGCGACAAAAGCGAAAGCGAGTGCAAACAAGATGAAACTCAACGACATCCGCGACAACAAGGGCGCCCGCAAGAGCCGGGTGCGCGTCGGCCGGGGCATCGGCTCCGGGCTCGGCAAGACCGCCGGGCGCGGCCAGAAGGGCCAGAAGAGCCGCGAGGGCGTCTCGATCAACGGCTTCGAGGGCGGCCAGATGCCGCTCCACATGCGGCTGCCGAAGCGCGGCTTCAACAACATCTTCGCCAAGGATTATGCCGAGGTGAATATCGGCGCGATCCAGAAGGCGATCGACGCCAAGACGCTCGATGCCAAGGGCACGCTCGATCATGCCGCGCTCAAGGCGGCGAACCTCGCCCGCGGCGGCAAGGACGGCGTTCGCGTGCTCGGCAAGGGCGAGCTCAAGGCGAAGCTCAACCTGAAGGTCGCCGGCGTTTCGGCCGGCGCCCGCGCCGCGATCGAGAAGGCCGGCGGTTCGATCGAGCTGATCGAAATCGTCCCGGCCGCCGAGAAGGCCGCCGCCAAGAAGGGCAAGGGGCAGCGCAAGGCCAAGGCGAGCGCCTGACCCCTGCCTTTTCCCGGAGAGAGGCTGACAAGCCTGAACCGGTCACTATATGAAGGCGGCGGGGGGCTTTCGGGTCCGCCCGCCGCTTCGTTATTCGCAAGGTCTAGAGACACATGGCAACCGCAGCCGACCAGATGGCCGCTTCGCTCAATCTGGCGAACTTCGCCAAGGCGACCGATCTCAAGAAAAGGCTGTGGTTCACGGTCGGCGCGCTCGTCGTGTTCCGGCTGCTGTCCTTCGTGCCGCTGCCCGGCATCGATCCGCGCGCCCTTGGCGCCCTGTTCGATACGACGCGCGGCGGCGTGCTCGATTTCTTCAACATGTTCTCGGGCGGCAGCCTGAAGCGGATGAGCCTGATCGCGCTCGGCGTGATGCCCTATATCACCGCCTCCATCGTGATGCAGCTCGCGACGACGATGTCGCCGCAGCTCGCCGCGCTGAAGAAGGAAGGCGAGAGCGGGCGCAAGAAGATCAACCAATATACCCGCTATGGCACGGTCATCCTGTGCGTCATCCAGGGTTATTTCCTCGCCGTCGGCCTGGAAAGCTGGGGCGCCGGAGAGGGCCAATCAGCCGTGCTCGATCCCGGCATGATGTTCCGCATCACCACCGTCATCTCGATGGTCGGCGGCACCATGTTCCTGATGTGGCTGGGCGAGCAGATCACCAGCCGGGGCATCGGCAACGGCGTCTCGCTCATCATCATGGCCGGCATCGTCGCCAACATGCCGCAGGTGCTGAGCCAGCTGTTCGAAGGTGGCCGCACCGGCAGCATGGATCCGTTCGTGATCGTGTCGATCATCGTCGTCGCGGTCGTGCTGGTCCTGTTCATCTGCTTCATGGAGCTGGCCCAGCGCCGCGTGCTGATCCAGTATCCGAAGCGCCAGACGGCGCGCGGCCAGATCCAGCAGGAGCGTTCGCACCTGCCGCTGAAGGTCAACACGTCGGGCGTGATCCCGCCGATCTTCGCCTCGTCGCTGCTGCTGATGCCGCTCACCGTCGCCCAGTTCGCCGGGCAGAACCAGACGGGCGGCAGCTGGTGGAGCGAGCTCATCATCACGGTGAGCACCTGGCTCCAGCACGGCTCGCCGCTCTACATGCTGCTCTATGGCGCGGGCATCATCTTCTTCTGCTTCTTCTACACCTCGGTCGTGTTCAATCCCGAGGAGACGGCGGAAAACCTCAAGAAATATGGCGGCTTCATCCCCGGCATCCGGCCCGGCAAGCGCACCGAGGAGTATCTGGATTACGTGCTGACGCGCGTGACCGTGGTCGGCGCGGCCTATCTCACCGCGATCTGCCTCATCCCGGAATTCCTGATCTCGAAGCTCGGCATCCCCTTCTATCTGGGCGGCACCAGCCTGCTCATCGTCGTCAACGTGACGATGGACACGGTGACCCAGATCCAGAGCCATCTCATGGCCCATCAATATGGCGACCTCATCAAGAAGGCGAAGTTGAAGGGCGGGGGGCTGCGGCGCTAGGCCGTTCAGGCCGACGAAGAGGGGAACGCCGACATGAACATCATCCTGCTCGGCCCGCCGGGGGCCGGCAAGGGCACGCAGGCCAGCCGGCTGGTCGAAGAACGCAACATGGTCCAGCTGTCGACTGGCGACATGCTGCGCGCCGCGGTTTCGGCCGGGACCGAAATCGGCCTCAAGGCGAAGGCGGTCATGGACGCCGGCGAGCTCGTGTCCGACGAGATCGTCGACGCGCTGATCGACGAGAAGCTGTCGGGGCTGACCCACGATCAGGGCGTGATCTTCGACGGCTATCCGCGCACGAGCAACCAGGCGGAATCGCTCGACAGGCTGCTCGCGGCGCACGATCGCAAGCTCGATGTCGTGATCGAACTGGAGGTCGACGAGGAGGCCCTGGTCGACCGCATCTCCGGCCGCTTCACCTGCGCCCGCTGCGGCGAGGGCTATCACGATCGCCACAAGCGCCCGGCGATCGACGGCGTCTGCGATGTCTGCGGCTCGACCGAGTTCAAGCGGCGGCCCGACGATAACGAGGCGACGGTTCGCACCCGGCTCGTCGAATATCGCGCCAAGACCGCGCCGATCCTGCCGCTTTACGAGGCGCGCGGGCTGGTCCGCCGGGTCGACGGCATGGCCGGCATCGCCGAGGTCGGCGCCGCGATCGACGCGATCCTCGATTCCGCCGGCTGACCCCGCGTCGGGGCCGGCGCGGCTCCCTCCCGAACCCAGCGACCAAAGCGTCGATCGGCGCGACCGAGCTGCACATGTGGCGCTCCGCCGCCGCGAAAACATGCTATGCCACGCCGTTCGCGACTCCGCCGGGCGGGCGGTCAGAGATGGGAGACGGGATATGAACGGGGGCGACAGCCTGATTATCGAGCCGATTCACACGGATTCGCGCGAATCCGAGCATGTCGATCTGGCCGGCTTCATGGAGGGCGTGAAGCGCCGCAATCCGGGCCAGACGGAGTTCATCCAGGCCGTCCAGGAAGTGGCCGAGGACATTTTCGAGTTCATCGAGGGCAAGGAGGATTATCACCGCTGGCAGATCCTGCGCCGCATCGCCGAGCCGGACCGGATCGTCTCCTTCCGCGTGTGCTGGGAGGACGACAATCACAATATCCGCGTCCAGCGCGGCTATCGCGTCCAGAACAACAATGCGATCGGGCCCTATAAGGGCGGCCTGCGGTTCCACCCGAGCGTCAACGAATCGATCCTCAAGTTCCTCGCCTTCGAACAGACGTTCAAGAACGCGCTGACCGGCCTGCCCATGGGCGGCGGCAAGGGCGGCTCCAACTTCAACCCGAAGGGCAAGAGCGACGGGGAGATCATGCGCTTCTGCCAGAGCTTCATGACCGAGCTCTATCGGCACATCGGCGCCGACGTGGACGTTCCGGCCGGCGACATCGGCGTCGGCGGGCGCGAGATCGGCTATATGTACGGCCAGTACAAGCGCATCACCGGCCAGTTCACCGGCGTCCTCACCGGCAAGGGCATGGAATATGGCGGCTCGCTGATCCGCCCCGAGGCGACCGGCTATGGCGCGGTCTATTTCCTCGAGAACATGCTCAAGACCAAGGGGCAGGATCTCGCCGGCAAGCGCGCCGTGATCTCCGGCTCCGGCAATGTCGCAACCCATGCGGCGGAAAAGATCAACCAGCTCGGCGGCAAGGTGCTGACGCTGTCGGACAGCGAGGGCTTCGTCCACGATCCCGACGGCATCGATCAGGAGAAGATCAACTGGGTGAAGGCGCACAAGACGCGCCGGCGCGGTCGCATTTCCGAATATGCCGACGAGTTCAAGAACGCGACCTTCCACGCCGGCCAGCGGCCCTGGGGCGTCGAATGCGACGTGGCGCTGCCCTGCGCCACCCAGAACGAGCTGCTGGGCGAGGATGCGCGGACGCTGGTGCGCAATGGCTGCATCGCGGTGTCGGAAGGCGCGAACATGCCGACCGACCTCGAAGGCGTCCATGTGTTCAAGGAAGCGCACCTTCTCTACGCGCCGGGCAAGGCCTCCAATGCCGGCGGCGTGGCCGTCTCGGGCCTCGAGATGAGCCAGAACAGCGAGCGCCGCTCGTGGCGCGAGAGCGAGCTTCAGCAGATGCTCCGCGACATCATGGACGGCATCCATGAGCGCTGCCTTGAATATGGCGACCGCGGCGGCGGCTATACCGATTATGTGAAGGGCGCGAACATCGCCGGCTTCAAGAAGGTCGCCGATGCGATGCTGGCGTTCGGCGTCGTCTGATTCCGACGGGCCGGGCGGGGAGGCGTTCGCCGCCCTCTCGCCCGGCCTGGCGCTCCTTTCCTCCCGCTTGACAGCCCGCGCCAAAAGCGCAGCCTGACGCGCATGTCGCGGAGATCCGCTTGAACAAGAGCCCGCCTTCCCGCCGGCGCGGCGCGCCGACGATCCACGATGTCGCGACCTATGCCGGCGTATCGCGCATGACGGTGTCGCGCGTGATCAATGGCGAGGACCGGGTGAAGCCCGAAACGCGCCGCCTGGTCGACGCCGCGATCCGGGCGCTCAATTATGCGCCCAATCCGGCCGCCCGCTCGCTCGCCGGTGCGTCGGTGCTGAGGATCGGGCTGCTCTCGCGAATTCCGAGCGCCGCCTATCTGGGCGAGTTCCTGATCGGCGCGCTCGACCGGTGCAGCCAGATCAACAGCCAGCTCATCGTCCGCCGCAACGAGCCGGGGGCGGACGAGGAGGAGGCGGCCGAGATGCTGATCGGCGCGCGGCTCGATGGCGTCATCCTGCCGCCGCCGCTCGCCGACGCCCCCCGGCTGATCGAGCGCCTCATCGACGCCGGCATCGCGCTGGTCGCCACCGGCTCCGTCCGATCCGCATCGGACATGGCCTCGATCGGCATCGACGATCGCGGCGCAGCGCGCGAGATGACGCGCCACCTGATCAAGCTCGGCCACCGCCGGATCGCCTTCATCTCGGGCCTCCCCAACCATGCCTCGACCGGACTTCGCCTCGCCGGTTATCGCGATGCGCTGGAGGAGGCGGGGCTGCCGGTCGATGAATCGATGATCGCACACGGCACCTACGGCTATCAGTCGGGGCTCACCGCGGCGGAGCATCTGCTGCTGCTCGACAAGCGACCGACCGCCATCTTCGCCTCCAATGACGACATGGCGGCCGCGGCGGTGGCGACCGCGCACCGCCATCGGCTCGACGTGCCGGCGGACCTGTCGGTCTGCGGCTTCGATGACACGCCGGTCGCGACGACGATCTGGCCGGAATTGACGACGATCCGCCAGCCGGTCGCCGCCATGGCCGACGGCGCCGTCACCATCCTCGCCGATCTGATCGCCGCAAAGCGCGCCGGCACCGCGGCGTCGGTCCCGCACCGGCTGCTCGATTTCGAACTGATCCGCCGCCAGTCGGACGGCCCGCCGCGATATCTGGATCGGTAGCGGCTCCCTTGAAATCCTCCCGGCGGGACGAAGCCCGAGGGGAGGAGCATCAGGTTCAGGCGCCCGGCCGCACGGTGACCGCCTCGCCGCTATAAGTAAGGCTGGAGTCCGCGGTCCCGTCGAGATCGAGCGCACGCCCCGGGGTCATCCAGCGCACCCGGATCTCCCGCCTCGGCGCCATGCCGGGATAGCCGCCCTGGCGCGGGCCGATGGTGAGCGTGCCGCTGCGATCGTCCCAGCGGATCGGAATCCGGGCATGGACATTGCGGCGATAGGCAAAGCTCGCGCCGTCATCCTCGTAGAGCGAGAAGCTGCCGTCGGCGCCCGGATAGACGAGCAGGGTGATCGGCGAGGCCGACGCATCGCCGGTCTGCTGCATGGCGGGCCCGGTGGGGACGATCGCTCCCGCCCGGACGAAGAGCGGCATCCGCTCATAGGGCGCGGCCGCGCGGATCGTTCGGCCGCCCTCATGCGCCTCGCCCGAATAGAAATCGATCCAGCGCGCCCCGGCGGGCAGATAGACGTCGCGGGCGCGGGCGCGAAATTCGCTGACCGGCGCGACCAGGAAGGCCGGCCCGAACATATATTCGTCATCGACCCCCCAGCCGCGCCGATCCTGCGGGAAATCCATCACGAGCCCGCGCATGATCGTGCCGTCGCGCCAGTAGGTGTCGGCGGCGAGGGTGTAGATATAGGGGAACAGGCGGTAACGAAGCCGGTCGTACCAGGCCATCGTCTCGTAGGTCGGGCTGCCCTCGGGTGCCATTTCGTAGATTTCGCGGTGCGGGAACTGGCCGTGGCTGCGGAACAAGGGCGAGAAGGCGCCGAACTGGAACCAGCGCGTGTTGAGCTCGCGCCATTCTTCCTGCGCGGCCGGATCCTGGCTTGCATAGCGGGCCTCGACCGCGAAGCCGCCGATATCGTGGGTCCAGTTGGGCGCGCCCGACATCGAATAGTTGATCCCCGCCGAAATCTGATCGCGCAGCGCCTCCCAGCGCGAGGGCACGTCGCCGGACCAGACCGCCGCAGAGGCGCGCTGGATGCCGCCGAAGGCCGAGCGGGTGAGGATGAAGGGCCGCACGGCCGGGTTCCAGCGCACCAGATTGCCGGCAAGGCCGCCGACATGGGCGATCGGATAGGAGTTGAAGAAGGCCGCGCCGGGCCCGAGCGCCGTCGGGCCCATCCTCAGCGCGCGCTCCTCGATCGAAAGATTGGAATGGATGTCCGGCTCGCTCGCGTCGAGCCACCAGCCATCAACGCTGAGCCGAGCGAGCCGATCGCGGATCTGCGTCCAGTAAAGCCGCCGGCCGCGTGCGTTGTAGGGATCGTAGAAGCTGTTGAGATAGCCTTGGCCGACCCAGTCCCGGGTGCCGAGCGCGACGTTGCGGCGATAGATGGCGCCGACCGCGTCGAGCGCGCGGTAATTGTCGGTCGTCGGATAGAATTTTGGCCAGACCGAGATCATGAAATGGGCGTCGAGCGCGTGGATGCGATCGATCATCGCCTGCGGATCTGGGTAGCGCGCGGGATCGAAACGGTGGCTGCCCCACGCATCCTCCGGCCAGTAGAACCAGTCCTGCACGATATTGTCGAGCGGCAGGCCGCGACGCCGATATTCCTCGACGACCCCGACGAGCTGGTCCTGCGTCTCATAGCGTTCGCGGCTCTGCCAGAAGCCGTAGGCCCAGCGCGGCAGCAGCTCGGCCTTGCCGGTCAGCGCGCGGTAGCCCGCGATGACGCCGTCCATGTCGTCGCCGGCGATGAAATAATAATCCTCTGCGCGGCCCACCTCGGAAGCGAAGGTGAGGCTGTGCCGATCGGCCTCGTCCTGCGGATCGTTGTGGAGCAAGGCGAGATAGCCGCCCTCCGGCCGCCATTCGATGCGGATATCGGCATGGCCGCCCGCCGCGATCGGCAGATCGGCATTGTGATACCAGGGGTTCCAGTTCTGCCGCCACGCATCGATCGCCTCGCGGCCGTCGATCGACATGCTGAAATAGCTCGACGCGTAGAGACGGAAACGGTGCAGCCCGCCGCTGCGCGCCGTCGCGCGGCCGGTCCACACGACGCGCAGGCCGGGCACCGTGCCCGCGCCGTCGGGGGTGCGCGTGCCGGTCGGCCAGTCATTGCCGCGATCGAGATATTGATAGTCGATCGTCGCTTCCTGCCGGGTCGCGACCAGGCGGTCGCCGACATAATAATGCGCGGTCCAGCCGTTCGCCCCGTTGTCCCCGGTGACGGCGAGGCCGTCGTCCGCCGCGCCGGCAAGGCCATAGGGCCTGGGATTGCCGAAGCGGGTGATCGAATCATTGTCCCACAGCAGGCCGTAATTGCGGGTCGAGACGATGAAGGGGATGGCGATGTCGATATTGTGCTGGGCGAGTTCGACGTCCTCGCCATTATAGTTCATCTGCCGGTTCTGGTGCTGGCCGAGACCGAAGAGGCCCTCATCGGTACCGCGGTTGAACTGCTGGCGGATCGAGACATAGGGCTCGCCCTGAACCGTCACCGGCGTGAAGCTGGGCGGCGCGGTTTCGGCAAGCACGGTCTCGCCGGCCGCGTTGCGGAAGCGCACCCTCCCGTCGGCAAGATCGACCTCGGCGTGGATCTCACCCGTCGAAATCACCGCGCGTCCGCTCTCCTCAGAGACGGTGAAGCGGCCATTGGGGCGCGCGGTCACCATCAGGCTCGGCATGACGCGCGCATCGGGCGCCGGCAGCGCGGTAACCCGCACGATCCGGGGGCCATAGACTTCGAGAGACACGCGCGGCCCATGCGCCGGAACGACGGCGATTCCATGCGCCGTGCGGACGAAATGCCCGTCTCCGTCCGCGGCCTCGGCGGACGAAGCCGTCGCCAGGATCAGCGCCGCCGCAAGGGCGCCCGCCAGTCGTCGCATATCCCCCTCCGCGCGGTTCGGGGCCGCATCGGCCTGTTGTCGCTTTCGACGGCGCGGTTGGCAAGGCGGAGCGCCTGCCCATTGCCACGGGAGCGGCGGCCTCTCTGAAGCAAAATGAATTGGCCACGACGAAACTAAGGCGCAAATACGGGGTCCAGTTGCAGCCAGTTGAGTCTCGACAAAACGAAACCGATAAAATGAGTTTACGGGTTAGGCCATGAATAGCAGCCGTAATTATTTCCACGTCTATTATGATACCGTAATTATACTAACAGGGAAAGCCGCAGTTAACCAAGGCGCGTCGGCGTTTCGTCGCGTGATGCGCTCGAATGATCGTCGGAATTGCCGATGATGTTGGGTTCGTTCATCTGGGAGAAAGGTTGCCCCGAACACGGAACGCCACGTCATCGGCGTCCGGGCGCAGCGGCGAGCCGCAGATTCGCGTGGGCATCGATGGGAGGAAGTTACGTTTCTCCGGCCCGACGGCCGAGTTCGAAGGAATAATCCATGCGCGTCATGTCCAGAAATCCAAGCCTTCTCATCCTTCTCGCCAGCGTCGCCGCGGCGGCCCCGGTCGCGCTCGCGGCGCAGCCCCAGGACCCGCCGGAGGCCGATATCTCAACGAGGGTCAGCGGCCCGCCTCCCGCGGAAACGGGCGAGATGACGGAAGGGCCCGACATCGACGGGATCATCACCGCGCGCAGTGGCGATCAGCTGCAAGTCTCGACCGCCGACGGCGCCACGACGTCCGTCGCAGTGAGTGGCGACACAAGGATCACGGCGCGCGGCGGCTTCCTTGGCCTGGGGCGCACCCGGCTTGCCGAGGATTCGCTGCTCAACGGCCTGCCGGTCAGCGTCCAGACCTGGCAATCGGGCGGTGGCCTCGTCGCGCGGCGGATCGATCTCAAGAACCGGGACCTCAGGACCGCCTCGATGATCCACGGCGGCACCGCTCAGCAATTCGCGGAGCAGGGTTCCGCGATCCAGCACAATGCCGAGGCGACGGAGGCGCTTCGCGGCCGCCTCGGCAGCATCGATCAATATAATGTCCGCAGCACGACCACGGTGAACTTCGCTTTCGGCCGGGCCAACCTGTCCGAACAGGCGAAGGCCGATCTGTGCGCCACGGCCCAGTCGGCCGGGCAGACGGAGAACGCGCTTCTGCTCGTCGTCGGCTACACCGATTCGGTCGGCAGCCCGGAGGTCAACCAGGCGCTCAGCGAACGCCGCGCGGGCAACGTCGTCAACTATCTCCAGCAGGCCTGCGGCTGGCAGCCCTATCGGATGCTGACCCCGACCGGCATGTCCGAATCGAATCCGGTGGCGAGCAACGACACCCCCGACGGCCGGACGCAGAACCGCCGGGTCCAGGTCAGCGTGCTGGTCAGCAAGGCCGTCGACGGACTGTAAGGGGCGAGGGGGCGGGCCGTACCCATCCCCTTCCGGTCGGAACGTGCCCGCCGACGCCGATGTGACCGAGTATCGGCGGGCCCGCTACCCCGAATTCCTCAGCGCGGTCGCGATGGCGTTGATCGAAAGCTGGATGCCCTCGGCGATCCTTGGTTCGTCCTCGCCGGCGCGGTGGCGCTTCATCAGCTCGATCTGCAGCAGGTTCAGCGGCTCGATATAGGGGAGGCGCAGGCGGATCGAGGCGTCGAGCGCCGGCTGGCTTTCGAGCAATCGGGACTCGCCGGTGATCGCCAGCAGGCAATCGCGCGTCTTCATCCAATCGTCGCGGATGCGGCCGAACAGGGTGTCGCGCAGCGCCTCGTCCTCGACCAGCCCGGCATAATGGGCGGCGATCCCCATGTCCGATTTGGCGAGCACCATCTCCAGATTGTCGAGCGTGGTCCGGAAGAAGGGCCAGGCCTCCCGCATCTCCCGGAGCTCTTCGATGTCGCCGAACGCGGCGAGCCCGTGGCCGACGCCGTACCAGCCCGGCAGCATCACCCGCGCCTGGCTCCACGAGAAGACCCAGGGAATGGCGCGCAGATCCTCGATCCGGCCGGACTGGTTCCGGCTGGCCGGCCGCGATCCGATCTTGAGCCCCGATATCTCGGCGATCGGCGTCATCTGGCGGAAGAAGGTGCGAAAGCCCTCGGTGCCGTAGACGAGATCGCGATAGGCCGCGAAGGCGGTCTCGGAAATGCGCGCCATCGCGGCGTAGAAGCGCTCGCGCCGGCGCCCCGATCGCGGCTCGAGGCTGGCGAGCAAGGTGGCGGAGGCCATCGCGTCCAGATTGGCCGCGGCGCTTTCCGGCGTCCCATATTTGGCGGCGATCACCTCGCCCTGCTCGGTGATGCGGATGCGGCCCTGGACGGTGCCGGACGGCTGGGCGAGGATCGCGGCGAAGCTCGATCCGCCGCCGCGGCCGACGGCGCCGCCCCGGCCGTGGAAAAGCTGGAGCCGCGTCCCCGCCTCGGCGAAGACCTCGGCAAGCGCGCGGCTCGCCTTCTGGAGGCTCCAGACCGAGGTGAGATAGCCGCCATCCTTGTTGCTGTCGGAATAGCCGAGCATCACCTCCTGGTGCCCGCGCGCCTTCGTGATCGCCGCCATTTCCGGAAGCGCGAAGAAGGCGCGCATGATCGCCGGCGCCGCCTCGAGATCCTCGATCGTCTCGAACAGCGGCACGACCATGATCGCCGCGTGCGGCGGATCGCCGGGGCGCCACAGGCCCGCTTCCTTCAGCATCACATGGACTTCCAGCAGATCGGAGACGCTGGCGGCCTTGGAGATGATGTAGGTCGTGATCGCGGCCGGGCCGTAGGCGGCATGGGCCTCGGCGGCGGCGTGGAGGATCGCGAGCTCGGATTTCGTCTCGTCCGAATAGTCCGCGAAAGGGCTGGCGAGCGGACGGACGGTCGCGAGCTCGGCGCGAAGCAAAGCAACGCGTGCCGCCTCGTCGAGCGCCGCATAATCCGGCCCGACCTCGGCAACCCGGAGCAGCTCGGCGACGACGCGCTCATGGACATCGGAATTCTGCCTGAGGTCGAGCGTCGCGAGATGGAAGCCGAAGGTCTCGACCGCGCGGACCAGCCGGCCGAGCGGGCCGGTGCGCCCGATCTCGCCGAGCCCGTCCGCGATCGCCTCGAGCTCCGCCCTGAAGTCCCCCGGCGCGTCATAAGGCTCGCCAGCGACGGAGGCGCGGCGCTCCGGCGGCCGGCCGACGACCCTTTCGAAGGTCGCGGCGAGCCGGCCGTAAATGGCGGTGAGCGCGCGCCGATAGGGCTCGTCGCGCCGCGCGAGGCCGAGATCGCCCGAACGCTCGGCGATGGCCAGCACCGCTTCGGGCACATGGGCATGTTCGGATGAAATCGACAGCTCGGCCCCCAGCGCGTGGACCTGGTCCAGATAATGGCCGATCGCCGTCTCCGCCGCCCGGGAGAGGGCAAGGCGGAGCGACTCCGCGCCGACGAAGGGATTGCCGTCGCGGTCGCCGCCGATCCAGCTCCCCGGCCTCAGGAAGCTCGCCGGCCTTCGGCCGAGCGCACGCTCCCAGCGCGCATACATGGCGGGAAGGACGGGAAGGAACGTGTCGCGCAGGTAGGAAATGGCGGTCTCCACCTCATCGGCGACGAACAATCGCTCGCGCCGCAGCGCCCGCGTCTGCCACAGCAGGGCGATCTGGCGCTTGAGCGCGACCTCCACCTCGTCGCCCTCCGCCGTCTCGACGGCGCCGCGATCGCGCAGCTTCATCAGCTCGGCGATCCGGTTGCGGTGATCGATGATGCTCTTGCGGCGCACCTCGGTCGGGTGCGCGGTCAGCACCGGAGCGATGAGCGCGCCGTCGAGCAGCTCCGCGGCCGCATCGGCGCCGATTCCCTCGCGCGCGAGCCGCGCCAGCGCCTCCGGCATCGTGCCGCCCGGTTCGGACGTGAAGCCCTGCCGGTCCTCGGCGAGATTGGCGAGCAGGGTGAACAGCATGAAGCCGTGGACGAAGGCGAGCGTGTCGTCGAGGCTCAGCGCGTCGAGGCCCGGGTCCACCGCGTCGCCCCGGGTGACGCCGCGATAGCGATCGACCGAGCTTGCGCGGATATATTCGATCCGGCGGAAAAGCGCCTCGCCGTCCGCCTCGCGGATCACGTCGCCGAGCAGCCGGCCCAGATAGCGTATGTCGGGATTCTGGCCGATCGCCGGCGCCGCCTGTGCATCCCCCGTTCCGCTCATCGATCAGCCTCCATCGGATCGGTCGTGGCTAGCAGAAGTGGCGGCGCTTTTCCTCTCTCTTTGCTGCGCTGCAACCCAGAGAGTCGCGGCGCTTGACTCGCCCCGACTCAAATCCTACATCGCGCTCATCCCGTTAACCGGTCCTCCGGCGGCGCTTTTGTGCGCGCGTCGGCTATGCCTGTTTCGGGCCACGACGCTTTGAGATGGGCAGGTCGCCAGCCCGCCCGTGGAGCAGGAGAAAAGCAAGCATATGGCACGTATCGCTGGGGTCAACATCCCGACCAACAAGCGCGTCGAAATCGCGCTGACCTACATTCACGGCATCGGCCGCACCAAGGCCAAGGAAATCACCGCCAAGCTGGGCATCCCCGCCGAGCGCCGCGTCCAGGACCTGACCGACCAGGAAGTCCTGCACCTGCGCGAGACGATCGACGCCGATCATACCGTCGAGGGCGATCTCAGGCGCGAGACGGCGATGAACATCAAGCGGCTGATGGACCTCGCCTGCTATCGCGGGCTTCGCCATCGCAAGGGCCTGCCGGTCCGCGGCCAGCGCACGCACACCAATGCGCGCACCCGCAAGGGCAAGGCCAAGCCGATCGCCGGCAAGAAGAAGTAATCCGCCACGCACGGATTACTCCGCCGGAGGCTCGCCTCCGCCAAGCACAGATTTCAAGGTTAGGTCAGACAAGACATGGCACGTGAACCGCAGCGCCTCCGCCGTCGCGAGCGCAAGAACATCACCGCCGGCGTCGCCCATGTGAACGCCAGCTTCAACAACACGATGATCACCATCACCGACGCCCAGGGCAATGCCATTGCGTGGAGCTCGGCCGGCATGATGGGCTTCAAGGGCAGCCGCAAGTCGACGCCCTATGCCGCCCAGGTCGCCGCCGAGGACGCCGGCAAGAAGGCCGCCGAACATGGCGTGCGCACCCTCGAGGTCGAGGTGAAGGGCCCGGGCTCGGGTCGCGAATCGGCGCTTCGCGCGCTTCAGGCGGTCGGCTTCACGATCACCTCGATCCGTGACGTGACCCCGATCCCGCACAACGGCGTGCGCCCGTCCAAGCGTCGCCGCGTTTAACCGCCGGAGCCCGGCGCGCGGCCGCTGGCCGGAAACGTCGGGCGCAGGAGGTTCGAAAGATACTCGGGAAGCCGCCCCCCGCTTCCCCAACCGCCAGAGGGAAAACATGGCCGTCAACGCAAAGAACTGGCAGGAAATGAAGAAGCCCAACGCCCTCGAAAAGCGCGCCGCGGGCGACGCCAAGCGCAAGGCGACGTTCGTCGCCGAGCCGCTGGAGCGCGGCTTCGGCCTGACGCTCGGCAACTCGCTTCGGCGGGTGCTCATTTCCTCGCTTCAGGGCGCCGCGATCACCTCGATCAAGATCGAGGGCGTCCTCCACGAATTCTCCAGCCTCGCGGGCGTCCGCGAGGACGTGACCGATATCGTCCTCAACGTGAAGCAGATCGCGCTGAAGATGGAAGGCGAGGGCCCGAAGCGGCTGTCGCTCTCGGCGACCGGCCCCGGCGAGGTCACCGCCGGCCAGATCGCGGTCTCGGGCGATATCGAGGTGATGAACCCCGATCTCGTCATCTGCCATCTCGACGACGGCGCGACGCTCAACATGGAGCTCACCGCCGAGACCGGGAAGGGCTATGTCGCCGCCGCGTCCAACCGGCCGGCCGACGCGCCGATCGGCCTCATCCCGATCGACGCGCTTTACTCGCCGGTCCGCCAGGTCAGCTACAAGGTCGATCCGACCCGCGTCGGCCAGGATCTCGACTATGACAGGCTGACGCTGACGGTCGAGACCGACGGCACGGTGACTCCGGATGATGCGCTGGCTTATGCGGCGCGCATCCTTCAGGACCAGCTGCAGCTCTTCGTCCATTTCGACGAGGGCCTGACGATGATGTCGGCCCCCGCCGGCATGGTCGGCGCGGCCGCCGGCCCGGCCGATGCCGAGGCCGACGCCAACCAGCTCAACCGCTACCTGCTCAAGAAGGTGGACGAGCTGGAACTGTCGGTCCGCAGCGCCAACTGCCTGAAGAACGACAACATCATCTATATCGGCGATCTCGTTCAGAAGACCGAGGCGGAGATGCTTCGCACCCCGAACTTCGGCCGCAAGTCGCTGAACGAAATCAAGGAAGTCCTCGCCAGCATGGGCCTGCGTCTCGGCATGGACATCCCCGGCTGGCCGCCCGAGAATATCGAGGAAATGGCCAAGAAGCTCGAGCAGGAACTGCTCGGCTGATCCGCGGCCAGATTTGAACAGGAAGGGCCGTCCCGATGGGGCGGCCCTTTTCCGTCTGTATCGCCTGCGATTCCCCGGCCGGGAACGGCCGGGCCTGCCTTTCGTCCGCTCAGCCCGTCAGCCGCTCCGTCAACGCCAGCAGCGGTGGGCTGGACGCGATGGGGCGGATGAGGGCGACGCCGAGGGTGATCGCGCCAAGGCCCCAGAAATAGGCCGGATGGATGCTGCGGCGGGTCGCGATGTCCCAGGCCATGGCGATCGCGAAATAGACCGCGAGGCCCGCCCAGACGCCCCAGTAGATCCAGCCGCCAAGCAATGGCAGCGGAAGCAATCTTGCGAGGCCAGGGGCCATCACCACGATTGCGCCAGACAGCATCAGTCGCCGGTGCCAGTCGCTCTTCGCCCTCAATCGCACCGCTGACCAGGTGAGGCCGGCGAAGACGAGGACGTAGGTCCAATCCATCACCATGAAGGCGTTGGGTTCGAAAAAGGGAGGGATCCGGTGGTTCGCCGCGGCCAGCATGGTGGCGCTGATTCCGATCGCGATCATCCAGGCGACATAGACGGCGGCGATCGGCCCGACGCGACGGTGGAGGTTCACCCGGCCGCTCCAGACGAGATAATTCTGGAACACCCAGATCGCCATCCATCCCATGAAGGTGACGCCGTGGAGGTGGACCCACCAGGGCGAGGCGAGGCTGGATCGGCCCATCGCGAACTGGAACGAAAATCCGGCGACGGTCGTCGCCGCGATCGCAAGCGCCATCCAGAAGAAGAAATTGCGCTCGCGCGCGACCGGATGGGGCCGGCCGCTTTCCGCCACAGTCGCCATCGGCCAGGCTCCCCCCGTTTCCGAGGCGGAACGATAGCAGATCCGGGCTCTCCTTGCCAGATCGGGCGCCCGGCTTTGACGGCGCCGCGAGCTTTGCTAGACCCGCCGCCTATCCATATGCAGCCGGGGGCTTTTTCATGCGCAGGTCCGCTCTCCTTTTCGTTTTGCCCGCCCTTTTCCTCGCGCCGCTCGCGGCCGCGCAGGGGCCGGCGGTCCATTATCCGGACACGAAGCGGGGCGATGTGGTGGAGCAGCATTTCGGGGAGAGCATCGCCGATCCCTATCGCTGGCTCGAAAATGACGTGCGCACCGATCCCGAAGTGCGCGACTGGGTGACGGCGCAGAATGCGGTCACCAACGCCTTCCTCCAGACGCTGCCGGGCCGCGAGGCGATCCGGGCGCGAATGACGCAATTCTACAATTACGAGCGGTTCGGCATCCCGGAGCGGGCCGGCAGCCGCTATTTCTACACGCGCAACGACGGCCTTCAGAACCAGTCGGTGCTCTATGTGCGCGACGGCCTCGGCGGGACGCCGCGCGTGCTGATCGATCCGAACGGCTGGTCGCAGGACGGCGCGACGGCGCTCGCCGAATGGCGCCCCTCGCAGGACGGGCGCCATCTCATCTATTCGATCCAGGACGGCGGCACCGACTGGCGCACGGTGCGCGTGCTCGACGTGGCGACCGGGCAGCCGACGGGCGACGAGGTCCGCTGGGTCAAATTCTCCAATCTCGACTGGGCGAAGGACGGATCGGGCTTCTTCTATTCGCGCTTTCCGGAACCCGGCGCGCATGCCTTTCAGCAGCTGAACGAGAACCAGTCGGTCTATTTCCATCGGCTCGGCACTGCCCAGGCCGAGGACCGGCTGGTCTTTGCGACCCCCGATCATCCGCGCTGGAACAACAGCGCCGAGGTGTCGGACGACGGGCGCTGGCTGATCGTCACCTCCTCCGAAGGGACGGACGCGCGCTATACGGTGACCCTGGTCGATCTCGCTCATCCCGATGCGCCGCCGCGCCCTCTGGTGACGGGCATGGAGAATGACTGGAACTATCTCGGCAATCGCGGCTCGCTTTTCTACTGGCGGACCAACAAGGATGCGCCGCGCCAGCGGATCGTCGTCACCGACATCGCAAGCCCGACGCCCGCGCCTCGCGAGCTGGTGGCGCAGGATGAAGCGACGCTTGAGGGGGCGTCGATCGTCGGCGATCGGCTGGTGCTCGAATATCTCGTCGACGCAAAGAGCGAGGTTCGCACGTTCGGCCTCGATGGCCGCCCGGCAGGCAATATCGCGCTGCCCGGGATCGGCAGCACCGGCGGCTTTCGCGGGCATCCGGGATCGAGCGAGACCTTCTACACCTTCTCCAGCTACAACCGGCCCGGGACGATCTACCGCTATGACAGCGCGACCGGGCAGAGCACCGTGTTCGCCCAGCCGACGCTTCCTTACGATCCGGACAATTACGAAGTCTCGCAGGTCTTCTACAATTCGAAGGACGGGACGCGGATCCCGATGTTCCTCGTGCGCCGCCGCGATCTCGATCGCAGCCGGCCGCACCCGACCTTGCTCTACGCTTATGGCGGGTTCGACATTTCCTCGACGCCCGCGTTCCAGCCGCGCTGGCTGACCTGGGTCGACATGGGTGGCGTCTTCGCGGTCGCGAACATCCGCGGCGGCGGCGAATATGGCGAGGCTTGGCACGACGCGGGCCGGCGGGCGAACAAGCAGAACGTGTTCGACGATTTCATCGCGGCCGGCGAATATCTGATCGCCCAGCATATCACGCCGGAGCATGGCCTGGCGATCGAGGGGCGCTCGAACGGCGGCCTGCTGATCGGCGCGGTGGTGGATCAGCGGCCCGACCTGTTCGCCGCGGCGCTGCCCGGAGTCGGCGTGATGGACATGCTGCGCTTCGACCGGTTCACCGCCGGGCGCTACTGGGTCGACGATTACGGCTATCCGGACCGGGAGGCGGATTTCCGCGTGCTGAGGGCCTATTCGCCCTATCACAACATCCGGGACGGCGTTCGCTATCCGCCGATCCTGGCCACCACGGCCGATACGGACGACCGCGTCGTGCCGGGGCACAGCTTCAAATATATATCGGCGATGCAGCATGCCGACGCCAACGGCGCGCCGCACCTCATCCGCATCGAAACGCGCGCTGGCCACGGATCCGGCAAGCCGACGGACAAGCAGATCGAGGAGTTCACCGACATGTGGGCCTTCATCGCTCATTTCACCGGGCTTGAAATCCCGACGGCGGGGGCGGCGCACTAGCGACGCGCCGGGCCGAGTCGTTCCCCGCCCTGTCCGCCCGGCAGGCGCGATCGTTACGGATGCGACGAACGTCACCTGTTCGCGATCAACGGCGTGCGGAGCGCGGTAGAGAGCGCAAATCGCGGGCGCTTCGGTGCTAGACAGGTCCCAATCGGCTGCGGCCGAATCGAACGATCATGGGCCTATGAACGCGCATTCGCCGGTCGTGGCCGACCGGGAACGGATTATCGAGGAACGGCGCCGATCGACGCTGAAGCTGATCGGCCTGTTCTGGCTGTTCGCCTTCGCCGTGCTGACGGTGCGCGGCACGCTGGTCGATACGCAGCCTTTCTACCTGCTGGCGCCCCGGCGCCTGCTCACCGCCGGCTTCGGCGCGTTGCTGTGCCTCGGCATGGTCTATCTGCTCGAGCGGTTGAAGGAGCGCTCGTTCCCGGAACGGATCGCCTATGCGATGGCGGGCGCGCTCGCCATGTCGGCGCTGCTGACCATCTTCAGCCTCGGCCTCAACCGGATCATGTTCCCGATCGAGGGCGCGCGGCCGACGAAGATCGTCGAATCGGTGCAGTGGGTGATGGTCTGGATGGGCTATTTCCTCGCCTGGACCGGCACCCAGCTCGCGCTCACCTATCATTGGGAGGCGCAGGATGAAGTCCAGCGCAATGCGGCGATGCGCGATCTGGCGCAGGAAGCGCGGATTGCGGCGCTGCGCTACCAGATCAACCCCCATTTCCTGTTCAACGCGCTCAACGCGATTTCCGGCCTTGTGCTCGAACAGCGCAATTACGAGGCGGAGACGATGCTGCTCAACCTCGCCGAGTTCCTTCGCTCGGCGCTTGCCTCCGGGCAGGGCGGAACGATCGAACTGGACGAGGAGATCGGGCTGCAGCGACTCTATCTGGGGCTCGAGGAAGCCCGCTTCGCCGATCGGATGAAGGTGACCATCGAGGTGCCGAACGCGCTTGCCGAGGCGCGTGTCCCGACCCTGATCCTCCAGCCGCTGATCGAAAATGCGGTGCGGCATGGCGTCGACAGGTCGGAAAAGACGACGACGATCCGGATCGCGGCCCTGCGGCGCGGCGAGAAACTGAGCCTCATCGTCGAGGATGACGGCGATGGCGGTGGTCGCCCGCCGAAGGGCGGCACCGGACTCGGCCTCGCCAATGTGCGCGAGCGGCTCCACGCCCATTTCGGCGAGGGAGCGCGCCTCGTGACCCGGCCGCGCGTCCATGGCGGCTTTCATGTGGAGATCGAAATGCCGCTGTCGGTGGGATCGTGACCGGGGAGGCTGCACCGCTTCGCGCATTGCTCGTCGACGACGAGCCGCTCGCGTTGCGGCGACTGAGCGTCGCCATCGCCGCGATCGGCGGGGTCGACGTCGTCGGAACGACGACCAGCGCGCGCCAGGCGGTCGGCATGATCGGGGAACTGAAGCCCGATGTCGTCTTCCTCGACATCGCCATGCCGGGGCTCGACGGGTTCGAGATCGCCGAGCAGCTCCGCGGTGACGATGCACCGGCGATCGTCTTCGTCACCGCTTATGATCAGCACGCCGTCCGCGCCTTTGACGCCGATGCGGTCGATTATCTGCTGAAGCCCGTCGCTCCGGAGCGGCTTCGTGCCGCCATCGGCCGGGTTCGAAACTGGATCGCCGGCCGGCCCGCGCCCGAAGAGGCCGTTTCCGACGGCGAGCGGCTCGGCGCCGACGACAGCCTGTGGGTCCACCGCCACCAGGAGTTCGTGCGGGTGCGCGTGGACGACATCGAATGGATCGAGGCGGAGGGCGATTATGTCCGCCTTCACGCCGGCGAGGGCGGCGGCCTCGTGCGCGCGACCCTGTCGGGGCTTGAGGCGCGGCTCGATCCGGCCGTCTTCGTCAGGGTCCACCGCTCGGCGATCTGCCGCCTGTCCGCGATCACCGGCCTTCACCGCAAGCCGACGGGGGCGCTCGCCGTGCGGCTCGCCAATGGCGACGAGGCGCCGGTCGGCCGCAGCTACAATAGCGGCCTAAGGGCGCTGCTGCGCCGGATGCAGGCCGCGACGGCCTGAACGGCCGGGGACCTGCGGGTCCTACGGGCAAATCCGGCCTGTCTTGGACGTTCGTCGCGTGTTGGCGACGGCTATCGTTGTGGATTGGCGTGGCGCGGCCGAGGCCCATAGCCCAGCGATGTCCGGCGCGATGACGCGGCCCCCCCGCTCATCGTGCCGGCGCCCCAAGCCATTCCGAGGAGGGATTTCCCATGCGTTTCACCCATGTTCTCGCGATCGCGATGCTGACGGCCGGCGCCGCGGCCGTCGCGCAGACGACGCCGCCCGAGACGGACAATTCGTCCAACACCGCGACCTCCCAGCCGGCGACCACCGACCAGGGCAGCGCCGATCAGGGCGCGCAGTCGAGCAGCGCGTCCTCGTCGTCGGGCAGCGACAATCAGTCGACCACGCCGGAGAGCAATTCGTCCAGCCAGTCGACCGACAACCCCCAGTTCTGAGCGCGTCCCCACGCTCTCAATCGGCAGGCCGTGCCCCCGCACGGCCTGCCTTATTTTTGCCGTGGTTCATCCGCGGCTCAGCCGAAAGAGTGAAAACAGGGGGCGCCGGGCCGCGTTGAAGGCCCGAATCGTGTATCGAGGAGCCCGTATCATGCTCAGCAAGCTTGCCCTTGGCGCCGCCGCGGCCGCGACCGCGCTCGTCGCCATCCCCACCGCCGCCAGCGCGCAACCGCGCCATCGCGGCTATTACGGCCACCATGACGGCCGCTATTATGCGCGCGGCGCGCGCGGCTACCGTTATTATCCGCGCTACCGCGGTTACCGCTATCCGCGCACGACCGTCGTCGTCGCGCCGGGCTATTATGGCGGCTACGACCCCTATTATTACGGCGGATACGCCTATCCGGCCTACCCGGCTTATTATCGCGGCCGGGGCTATTATCGCGACGATTATTGCGGTGACGGCGTCACCGGCGCGGTCATCGGCGGCGGCGCAGGCGCGCTGATCGGCCGCGAGATCGGTCGCGACGGCAATCGCTATCGCCGCTACGGCAACCGCCACAGCGGCACGACCGGCGCCCTGATCGGCGGCGCGATCGGCGCGCTTGTCGGCAGCTCGATCGAACGGTCGGACTGCTACTGATCCGCAAATGTCCCCTCCCTGTGCGCAGGGAGGGGACATTGCTCAGCTTTCAGCGGCGAAGCGCGCGCGCCGCTCCCTCTCATATTCATTCAGCTCCGGGAGCTCGCCGAACGAGCCGGTCTCGACCGGCCCAGCAGGGCGATAGCGGCTGATCGTGACCCCGCTGGGCGAGGTCGTGCTTTCGACGAGCGCGAGCGTGACCGGCCGCGTGCCCTCGGCGAACAGGCGTTTGCCGGCGCCGAGCAGGACCGGATAGGTCAGCAGCGTAAGCTCGTCGATCAGGCCGTTCGCGAGCAATGTCTGGTTGAGGTTCGCGCTTCCCTGCACGATCAGGTCGGGACCGTCCTGGCGCTTCAGGCGCGCGATCGCCTCCGCCGCCTCGCCCTCGATCCGCACGCTGTTCTCCCAGGGGATGGCCAGGCTGTCGGCGCGGGTCGCGACATATTTGGTGACATTCTGGAAGAGCGCGCCAAACGGCGTGTGCGTCATGAACGGCCAGTAGGACGCGAAAATCTCGTAGGTCCTGCGCCCGAGCAGGAGATCGAACGGCCGGTCGAACAGCGCCCCGATCGCCGCGCCGACCGCTTCGTCGGACAGCGGAAAGGTCCAGCCGCCATGGGCGAATCCTCCGGACCGGTCCTCCTCGGGCGCGCCGGGCGCCTGCATGACGCCGTCCAGGCTAATGAAGGCGGAAACGAGGATGCGCCTCATCTGCCGGCTCCCAGGCTCTTCGCGACCTCGCCGAGTTGGTCGGCGCAGGTGCCCCAGCCCTCGGAGAAGCCCATTTTCGCGTGGGTCTCGCGGTCGGCGCCGTTGCGGTGCATCGCGAGCGCCCGGTAAAGGGTCTTGCCCCCAGGCGCATCCTCGAATGTGACGATCGCGGTGAAGGGGAATCCGCCGCAATCCGCCTCGAACCCGTCATTCGGCCGCCAGCCCGGCCCAAGCGCGCTCGTCCACACGATCCGCCGGCCCTCGTCGACGGCGAGGATGCAGCCGGTCCCGGTCGAATCGAATCCGTCCGGGCCGGTCATGCGGGTGCGGAAAATCCCGCCGGGGACCAGCTCGATCTCGACCTCCGGCGTCTGATAGGGGCGGGGCGCCCACCATTTGCTGATATGTTCGGGGCTGGTCCATGCTTTCCAGACAAGATCGCGTGGCGCATCGAGCGTGCGCTCGACGACAAGGTCAAGTTCGTCAGCCATCATTCGTCTCCGGGTTTGTGAGCGTTGCGAGATAGTCTTCGAAGCGATCGAGCCGCGCCTCCCAGATTGCCCGCTGCTCGGCGATCCAGGTGTAGGCGGCGGCGAAGGCGGCCGGCTCGATGCGGCACGTTCGTATGCGGCCCTGCTTGGTCGAGCGGACGAGGCCGCTCTCCTCAAGCACCTTGAGATGCTGGAGGACGGCAGGAAGGCTCATCGGGAGTGGCCGGCCAAGCTCACTGACGGTGGCGGGGCCCTGGGCCAGCCTCTCCAGCATGTCGCGCCGTGCCGGATCGGCGAGCGCCTGGAAGGCGCGATCGAGCAGAAGCGAATCGTTAAGCATTCGCTTAACTAATCGCCCAATGACATCTGTCGCAAGGAAAAGTTCAGCAGTTACTTAACTATTGTGGGCAGGTCGTTCCCAGGCCGGCGTCGAGATCGAGGCAGCGCCCGTCGACCGAACCGGGGGCGAGAGGCAGGCCGATGAGTCCGGCGAGCGTCGGCATGATGTCCACCGTCTCGACGCTCATCGGCTGCTCGAACGGCGTCATGCCGCGTCGCCAGAACAGGATCGGCACCCGACGGTCATAATCCCAGATGCTGCCATGGGTCGCGACGGCGCTGCTCCGGCTGTTTTCGGAAATCGGGGTCACGCGGGGCTTCAGGACCACATAGAGATCGCCCGACCGCTCAGGATCGTAGGACGCGCGCAGCCGCTGCAGGAGGCTCCAGGTCTCGGGCGGGCCGGCCGGCGCTGGCGCGGCCGCGATCTCGTCGCGCGACAAAGCGAGCGCGACCTGCGGGTGGGCGCGATAGGCGGCGAGCGCGGCGGCGATCGCCCGGGCGCGATCGGCGGGCGGGAGGGCACGATCGACCCACACATCCCCGAAGGTGTCGCCGAACAGGACGGGGCCGGGCAGGCCGAGCTGCTGCGCGATCGCGCGGCCCATCGCGGTCGCGTTGAGCGCCGGATCGGCGCGCTGCGCCTCCGGGATCGCCTCGTCGCGCGCGCGCTCGGGCAGGTCGAGCCCGCCATGGTCGGCGGTCAGCGCCACGGCATAATCGATATGGGCGGCGTCGAGTCGATCGAAGAACTGGCCGAGCGTGCGATCCAGCGCCATCAGCTGCATGCACATCTCGCTGCCCTGGGTGCCGAAGCCGTGGCCGACATAGTCGGTCGCGGAGACGCCGATGGCGAGCAGATCGGTCGCCGGTCCTTCGCCAAGGTGCATCTCGTCGCGGACGCCGGCGGCCAGCGCGACGATCGCGCGGTCGAAATCGGGCGAAGCGCGGAAGGCCGAACGATCCCCCGGGGCGCGGGCGAAGGCCCCGTCGCCGACCGTGCGGCCATTGGCCTGGATGGCGCGCCGGCGCGATTCGCAGATGCCGGTGATCGGGGTCGCGGTACGGCCGCTGGCGATCTCCTCGGCCACCATCCGGTTGACGCTGTCCACCGCCGGCGTCGCGGCCACCCCGGCGCGGGCGACGAAGGTCCGGCCGTCCCACCACCAGCGGGTGTTCGGATCGTGGCCGCCCATCATGATCGCGGCGCGATCCTTGCCGGCGACGGCAACGGAGCGGGAGCGGGGATCGGCGCGCCGCATGAGATCGCCCAGCGTCGGAACGCGCAGGTGCCGGTCGGAGACGGTATAATGATCGGATGTGCTGCCCGGTGCCGTCTCGTCCTCGGCGCAATAGATTTTCTTGTCGTCGCGCGCCGCGCCCTGATCGATCCATTCGTTGGCGACGATCCCGGTGCGCGCCGGCCGGTCGCCGGTCAGGATGGTGGAATGGCCGGGGCAGGTTTCCGTCGCCGCATGGCTCTGGAACCCCATCGGAAAGACCATGCCGCGGCTGAGCCGGCCGAGCCCGCCGGTGAAATATTGCCGATATTCATTGTAGAGATCGGCCGAAAACTGATCGACGGAGATCACGATCAGCAGCTTCGGCGGGCCGGACGGGGCGGGCGCCGATGCCGGCGCGGGGCCGGGCTGCACGGCGCCGCCAGGCGCGGCGACAAGGGAGGCAAGGAGGGCGGCGGCAAGGATCGGCGGCTTCATCACATTCCTTCCGGATCGGGATGAATCCGCCAATGCCACGACCGTGTGACGATTCAAACATCGTCGCACGGCCGTGGCCCGCCGGCAGCGGACGGACCGACTCAGTCGCCGCCTGCGGATGCGCTTTCCCCAGAGCGCAACGGGTTGTGGATCTTGCCGATGCCCGCGACGATCAGCGCGATGCCGGCGATTGCGAGCAGCCAGACGCCGAAGCCGACGCCGATCATGTCGCCGGGGCTCGGAACCCCGAAGCTCGAAAGGCCGCTCGTCACCCGATCGAAGGTCGAAACGATCGCGCTCTTGTAGGCGAAGACGATCAGGCCGACGAGGATCGCGACCGCGCCGGTGACGATCATCGGAAGGTTGAGCGGCTTTCCGAGCCAGTCCAGCACGATCAGCGCGACCGCCGCGAGCGGCGCGAGAAAACGAAGCACGAGGAGCCCCGACACGCCCGACACGGAGCCGTTGCCCATGAAGGCGGCGGCGGCGCCGACGGAGCGGCCGATCGTCGAATCGAGCCCGAACAGCGAAACGCTGTGAATCGGCGTGGTCAGCGCCGGGAGGAAGCAGGCGACGATGATGACGAGCGCCAGCGGCGTCGCCAGGCTCTCGGTGAACAATGCCTTGATCTTCGCGGCGGCATCCGGGGGCAGGGTCACGGCCGGCGCCGCCCCCGCGGCGCGTGCGGCGACGGCCGGATAGATGTCCGCCGCGGCATCGCCGTTCGCGTCGAAATCCACTGCGGCGCCGGCGCGCGGTGCACCGCCGCCGCGCCAGTCGGCCTTGGCGAAACGATAGCGGCGGCCGTCCTCGCCCGAAATCATGCCCGTGCCCGCGGCTTCGTCGAAGCCCAAGATCCTGCCCTGCATCGGTCCTTCCTTTCAGCGGTTGATCTGCGGGGAGGATGGCCGATGGGCGCGCCGCGCGTCTTCGCGAAACCCTCACGTTTTTCTGAAGACGACGCTGCTTTACAGGGAAAGGCGCGCTCCCTATCGACCGGCCATGACGGGCCGCAGCGATTCCATCCTCATCGTCGATTTCGGCAGCCAGGTGACCCAGCTCATCGCGCGCAGGGTCCGCGAGGCCGGGGTCTATTGTGAGATCGCGCCATTCCAGTCCGCGGACGCGGCCTTCGACCGGCTGTCGCCCAAGGGCCTGATCTTTTCCGGCGGCCCAGCCTCGGTGACCGAGGCGGACGCGCCCTCCGCGCCGACGCGTTTCTACACGGCCGGCATCCCGATCCTCGGCATCTGCTACGGCCAGCAGACGATGTGCAAGCAGCTCGGCGGCGAGGTCGTCGTCTCGGGCGAGGGCGGGGAGTTCGGCCGTGCCTTCGTCGAGGTCAAGGATCGCTCGGCGCTGTTCGACGGCCTGTGGAAGGAGGGCGAGCGCCATCAGGTGTGGATGAGCCACGGCGACAAGGTGACGCGCCTGCCGGACGGCTTCCATCCGATCGCGGTTTCGGAAGGCGCGCCCTTCGCGATCACCGCCGACGAGAACCGCCGCTTCTACGGCGTCCAGTTCCATCCGGAGGTCGTCCACACGCCCGACGGCGGCCGTCTCATCGCCAATTTCGTCCGCCATGTCTGCGGGCTCGCCGGCGACTGGACGATGGCCGGCTTCCGTGCCGCCAAGATCGAGGAGATCCGCGAGCAGGTCGGCAAGGGCAGGGTGATCTGCGGCCTGTCGGGCGGCGTCGATTCATCGGTTGCCGCGGTGCTGATCCATGAGGCGATCGGCGATCAGCTTACCTGCGTCTATGTCGATCACGGGCTGATGCGCGCCGGCGAGAGCGAGCAGGTCGTCTCGCTGTTCCGCAACCATTATAATATCCCGCTCGTCCATGTGAATGCGGAGGCGCTGTTCCTGGACGGGCTGGCGGGCGTCACCGATCCCGAGGCCAAGCGCAAGTTCATCGGCAAGACGTTCATCGAGGTGTTCGAGGAGGAAGCGCGCAAGATCGGCAATGTCGAGTTCCTCGCCCAGGGGACGCTCTATCCCGACGTGATCGAGAGCGTCAGCTTCACCGGCGGCCCGTCGGTCACGATCAAGAGCCACCACAATGTCGGCGGCCTGCCCGAGCGGATGAACATGAAGCTGGTCGAGCCGCTTCGCGAGCTGTTCAAGGACGAGGTCCGCCTGCTCGGCCGGGAACTCGGCCTCACCGACGCGTTCGTCGGCCGTCATCCCTTCCCGGGGCCGGGCCTCGCCATCCGCATCCCGGGCGAGGTGACGAAGGAGCGATGCGACATCCTCCGCAAGGCCGACGCCATCTATCTCGAGGAAATCCGCAACGCCGGGCTTTACGACGCGATCTGGCAGGCTTTCGCCGTGCTGCTCCCCGTCCGCACCGTCGGGGTCATGGGCGATCACCGCACTTACGATTCAGTGTGCGGCCTGCGCGCCGTCACCTCGGTCGACGGCATGACCGCCGACGTCTATCCCTTCGATCCCGCCTTCCTCAGCCGCGTCGCGACCCGGATCGTCAACGAAGTCCAGGGGATCAACCGGGTCGTCTACGACTATACCTCGAAGCCGCCCGGGACGATCGAGTGGGAATGATTTTGGCCTGTCCGGCCATATCCAGAATCACGCCAAAGACGACTTAACCACAGATAAAAATAAATATTCCGGATCGAGACGCCTGAGCTATCTTTATGAATAGTTAGCAAAATTCTAATTGTACGACCGCGTGAACCCGCATCGCCGACCCGCTCGTGGTGGCAAGACAAGGAGCATGTGCCGAGGGGTTGGGTCGTCCGGAAACAGCCAGGCCCCTTGGCCTCAGCCTGCCGGAGATATCACCGGAATGGACCAGATCGGGCGAGCGAGCGGGGGATCGTCCCTGCGCCCCTCAAGCCTGTCACCCTTCGAAGGGATCTGTCGCTTCGCGATCGCGTTCGTAGGAGCGTTCGAGCGGAAATGGCGGGAGCCAGGATTCGCGGCGGATCGTCCAACACTCGTAGGTGGGCGTCAGCTGGTCGGGCGCGTCGAGCGATCCGAGGTGGACCTCGATCTCGTCGCCGGAGCGCGCAAAGACGGACGAGCCGCAGCGCGGGCAGAAATGCCGGCCGCGATAGGCGCGCGTCTCTCCGCTGATCTCGACCGCTGCTTCGGGGAAGATGGCGGCCGCGTAGAAGAGCGCGCCATGATGCTTGCGGCAATCGAGACAGTGGCACAGGCCGACGCGGTAAGGTCGCCCCGCCGCCGCGATCCTCACATCGCCGCACAGGCACCCGCCACGATATTGCTCCACCTCGCTTCTCCTCCAAACAACAACCACCTATCACGACGCCCAACGATCCTGCATCGCTGGAGGAGCCATGCCATTGGACAAGCGCCCGGCTCCGGATGCCGCGGAGGTGCGTGCCGCCTCGCGCGGCGGCCGGGGCGCGTCCATGCGGCCCGGCCCGTTGCTGCTTCGCCGTCTGCTGCGCGCGCGCGACCGGATCGACGCCGCCCCGCACGAGGATTGGACGGTGCCCAGGCTGGCGCGGGTCAGCGGGGTGTCCGAGGCCCATTTCGCCCGCTCGTTCCGCGACGCCTTCGGAGTCCCGCCGCATCGCTACCATCTGACGCGGCGGATCGAACGCGCCATGGCCCTGCTTCGCGAGACGGGCCTTTCGATCACCGAAATCGCCTTCCAGTCGGGCTGGAACAGCCTCGGCACGTTCGGGCGCACCTTTCGCGACGTCACCGCGGAGAGCCCGCGCGCCTTCCGCGTCCGGGCGAGGGCGGAGGCGCGCCGGCTCGACGCGGTGCCGGCCTGCGTGCTCAGCGCCGCGCATCGGCCCGACCTCAGAATAGCAGTTTCGGAGAAGCGCCGCGCGCGCGCCCCGGCTAGGCCGGCCGCATCCCGACCGAAGGAGGTTCGATGACCCAGGGTGTGCAGGTGGCCGGCATCTATGTCCGCGATCAGGACGAGGCCGTCGATTTCTATGTGAACAAGCTCGGCTTTTCGATCGATGCCGACGTGAGGAACGGCGATTTCCGATGGCTCACCGTCCGCCATCCCGATCAGCCCTTCTTCCAGCTGGGCCTGTTCACGCCGCAGGCGCCGATGCTCGATCCGGCGACCGTGGAACAGGTGCGCGAGCTTGTTGCGAAGGGGGCGATGCCGCCGCTCGTCCTGATCGTCGACGATTGCCGCGCCGCCTATGAGAGGATGAAGGCGGCCGGGGTCGAATTTACACAGCCGCCGGTCGATCGCTATGGCACGGTGGACGCGGGTTTCCGCGATCCGTCAGGCAATGGGTGGAAGATGATCCAGGCCCGGCCGGAGAAAGGATGAACATGGCCGAAGAAAGCGCCTCCGCGCTGATCGATGCGAAGATCGCATCGCTCGGGGACTGGCGTGGCGAGATGCTGGCGCGGCTGCGGCGGATCATCCGCGCGGCCGATCCGGCGATCGTCGAGACGGTGAAGTGGCGCAAGCCCTCCAACCCGGCGGGCGTGCCGATCTGGGAGCATCACGGCATCCTGTGCACGGGCGAAACCTATCGCGACAAGGTGAAGCTCACCTTCATGCGCGGCGCGTCGCTCGACGATCCCGCGGGCCTGTTCAATGCGAGCCTCGACGGCGGCACGCGGCGCGCGATCGACTTTTTCGAAGGCGACGAGGTGGACGAGACGGCGCTCGCGGCGCTGGTGCGCGCGGCCATCGCCGCGAACCGGTGACGCCGGACGATCGTCATGCCGGCGCGCGCTGCGCCTGGGCCGCCGGCGATCCGCTGATGCGCGCTTATCATGATGCCGAATGGGGCGTGCCCGAGCGCGATTCGCGGGCGCTGTGGGAAAAGCTGATGCTCGACGGGTTCCAGGCGGGGCTCGCCTGGATCACGGTGCTGCGCAAGCGCGAGGCGTTCCGCGCCGCCTTTGACGGCTTCGTCCCGCGGAACGTGGCGCGCTATGACGAAGCCGATGTCGCGCGCCTCCTTGCCGATCCGGGCATCATCCGTTCGCGCGCGAAGATCGAATCGACGATCCACGCGGCGCGGATCTATTGCGAGATGGAGGCGGCGGGCGAGGATTTCGCCGCCTTCTGCTGGGGGTTCACCGATGGCCGCGTGGTGACGGGCGACGGCCGGAGCTTTCCGGCGAAGACGCCCCTGTCAGAGACGATCTCGCGCGAGCTGAAACGGCGCGGGTTCAAGTTCGTGGGGCCGGTGATCGTCTACGCCTGGATGCAGGCGGTCGGCATCGTCAACGACCATGCCGAAACCTGCTTCCGGCGCGACGCCGTGGCGGACGGTCGCCCGCTTTAATCCGGGCGCGGCGCGTTCGGCGCGCCCGCTTCGCCCCATGCGAACACCTCGTCGAGCGTCACGCCGAACACGTCGGCGATGCGGAAGGCGGTTTCCAGCGTCGGCGAATATTTGCCCTGCTCGATCGCCGCGACGGTCTGGCGGGTGACGCCGATCCGTTCGCCGAGCTCCGCCTGCGTCATCTCGCCGGCGAGGAAGCGAAGCGTGCGGATCCGGTTGGTGAGGACGCGCCTAGCCATGCCAGCCGCGCCGATAGCTCAAAAGGACGAAGCCGTGATGCACCGCCTCGGCGATCACGATCGCGGCGAGCGCGGCGTTGATGATCTTCCACGGCGCCTCGCTGAACGGCATCACGATCCCGACCAGGATCATGCCGCAGATCAGCACATAATAAGCGAGGGACGCGCCGCGCCGCTCGATTGCCCGGTCGCGCTCGTCCGGGCGCGCATTGGCCTCGCGCCGCGCCATGATCGCAAGCAGGATGCTGCCAAGGATCATCGCGACCGCCTGCGCCGCGGCGACCAGCCCGAACGAGACGATGATGTCCACGAGATTGCCCCGGCCAAAGCCGAAGGCGGGCCCGACGAGACCGAAATAGGCGCCGTAGGCGATGAGCATGGTGACCAGCGTGAGCCACGCAATCTTTTCCCGGAAGGCCATTCGTTACATCCCTCAATGCGCATAAGTCGTAACTTTGAGTAGCCCCAATCGGACATGATGTCAAATATAACGAACATCATGTCAGCGAAATTTTCCTTTCGGATGGGGGAGGCCCTGTGCCAGATGGAGCAATGGTCACCATGTACGGCATCCGCAATTGCGACACGGTCAAGAAGGCGCGCGCCTGGCTCGACGCGCGCGGCGTCGCTTATGATTTCCATGATTACAAGACGGCGGGGATCGACCGGGACCGGCTTGCCGGCTGGGCACGTGAACTCGGGTGGGAGAAGCTGCTGAACCGCGCCGGCACCACATTCCGCAAGCTGCCGGACTCCGAGAAGGCTGGGCTGGACGAGGGCAAGGCGATCGCGCTGATGCTGGCGCAGCCCTCGATGATCAAACGGCCGCTGCTCGATCTCGGGGATCGCCGGCTGCTCGGCTTCAGCCCCGCGGCCTATGCGGAGGCGTTCGCCGGGTGACAGGACCGGCGGCGCCGCGGGCGTCGCCGCGATCGAGGAAGAAGGAGGTCTGGATGCGCTGGCTGGTTCTGCTGTTTCTCGCCTGTCTCGCAGCGCCCGCCGTGGCGCAGACGGATTATGCCGGCCAGCTGCAGGGTGGCGACGTGGTGCTGCGCGGGTTCCGCTTCGGATCGGGTGCGGTGCTGCCGCAGCTTCGCATCCACTATTGGACGCTCGGCGCGCCGCACCGCGACGGGCAGGGGCGGATCGACAACGCGGTGATGATCCTGCACGGGACGGGCGGCACCGGGCGGCAGTTCCTCGCACCCCAGTTCGCCGACGAATTGTTCGGGCCGGGCCAGCCGCTCGACATCCGCCATTATTACATCATCCTTCCCGACAATATCGGCCACGGCCTCTCGTCCAAGCCGAGCGACGGGATGCGGATGCGTTTCCCGGCCTATGATTATGACGACATGGTCGAGGCGCAGCGGCAGATGCTCGCGGCGCTTCATGTCGGGCAGTTGCGGCTCGCCATGGGCACGTCGATGGGCTGCATGCACATTTTCGTGTGGGCCGAGGCGCATCCCGATTTCGCGCGGGCGGCGATGCCGATGGCGTGCCTTCCGGTGCAGCTTGCCGGGCACAACCGGATGTGGCGCGAGGCGGCGATCCAGGGGATCCGGCACGATCCGGCCTGGCAGGGCGGCAATTACCGCACCGAGCCGCTCGCCGGCCTGCGCACCGCCGCGACCGTCCTTCAGATCGCCGGCATGGCGCCGCTTTGGCTGCAGCGCGAATATCCGACGCGGGACGCCGCCAACGCCTATATCGACCAGCGCATCGACCAGGCCGTGACCCAGCTCGACGCCAACGATCTCATCTATCAGCTCGATGCCTCGCGGAATTACGATCCCTCGCCGCGGCTGGAGGCGATCCGGGTGCCGATGACCTGGGTCAACAGCGCCGACGATTTCATCAACCCGCCCGGCTACGGCATCGCCGAGCGCGCGGCGGCGCGGATGCCGACCGCGCGCTACGTCCTCGTGCCGGCCAGCGCAGACACGCACGGCCACGGCACCCATACCTGGGCGCGATTCTGGAAGGACCAGCTCGTCGATCTGCTGCGCCGGACGGAGCGACCGGGTGATGGCTCGTAGCCGGGATCAGTGGGCCGGCTCGATCGAGCTCACATGATTGAGGGCGATCACCCAGCGCCCGTCCACCTTGCGCATCAGCCGGGTGTTGATGCCCTCCTGGGGGTGATCGCCGCCGTCGAGCCGGTAGCGGCTGACGAGCTGGGCGGCATCGTCGCTCAGCATCTCGATGCGGATATCCCAGAAATGAAGCCGGCCGCGCCGGGCGGGATCGCCGCCATAATCGCGGACGTAATGATCGAGCGTGCCCTGCCACCCGTCCTGGATCCGGCCGCGCGAGACGAAGATCACGCCGGGATTTTCGAAGCCTTCCATGTAGCCGCGGAAATCGCCGCGGTTCCACGCCGCCTCCATGTCGGCGATCACATGGCGGATCGCGGCCTGATCGGCCGAGCGATCGGCCGCGGGCTGGGCAGCGGCGGCCGCCAGGAAGAGCAGCGGCAGGAGGAGGGCGCGCCTCATCGGGTGAGCTTCTCCCCGGCCTCCGCTTTCGAGACGAGCAGGCTGGACAGCCGGAAGTCCGGCCCGAGCCGGGGCTGCTGGCGCCTCAGGCCCTCGACGATCTTCGCCAGGCCCTCGGTATCCGCCCAGAACATCGGGCCGCCGCGATAAACCGGCCAGCCATAGCCGTAGACCCACACCACATCGATGTCCGACGCGCGCTGGGCGAAGCCGCCTTCCAGGATCAGCGCGCCTTCGTTCACCATCGTGTAGAGCGTGCGCTCGACAATCTCCTGATCGGTGATTTCGCGCTGCTCCGTGCCGGTCTTCTTGCGCCATTCGTCGATCACCTCGGCGACGACGGGGGAGGGGGTCGGCCGGCGCTTCTCGTCATAATCATAATAGCCGGCGCCCTTCTTCTGGCCCCAGCGGCCCAGGGCGGCGAGCTTGTCGCGGATATTCTCGATCCGGTTGGGATCGCGGTGCCAGCCGATATCGACACCGGCGAGATCGGCCATCTGGAACGGGCCCATCGGCATTCCGAATTCGACATGGACACGGTCGATCTGCTCCGGGCTCGCGCCTTCCAGAAGGAGCTGGTTGGCCTGGAGCTGCCGGGGCATCAGCATCCGGTTGCCGATGAAGCCATAGGTGACGCCGGCGACGACGGCGACCTTCCTGATCCGCTTGGCGAGCTGCATCGCGGTGACCAGCACGTCCGGCGCGGTCTTCGCGCCGCGCACGACCTCCAGCAGCTTCATCACATTGGCCGGCGAGAAGAAATGGAGGCCGAGCACGTCCTGGGGCCGCTTCGTCGTCGCGGCGATCTCGTCGATCGAGAGATAGGAGGTGTTGGAGGCGAGGATCGCGCCGGCCCTGGCGATGGCGTCGAGCTTCGTGAAGATCTCCTTCTTCACGTCCATATTCTCGAACACCGCCTCGATGATGAGGTCGCAATCGGCGAGCGCATTCAGATCGAGCGTCGGCGTCAGCAGCGCCATCGCCTGGCCCACCTGCTCGGCGGTCATCCGGCCCTTGGCGGCGGTCGCCTCGTAATTCTTCAGCATGATGCCGGTGCCGCGATCGAGCGCCTCCTGCGTCGTCTCGACGATCGTGACCGGGATTCCGGCGGACAGGAAGTTCATGCTGATCCCGCCGCCCATCGTGCCGGCGCCGATCACGCCGACCTTGCGAATGTCGCGCGGGCGGGTGTCCTCCGGCAGCCCCTCGATCTTCGCGGCCTTGCGCTCGGCGAAGAAGAAATATTGCTGCGCCTTCGCCTGGGTGCCGCTCATCAGCTCCATGAACAGCTTGCGCTCGTCGAGCACGCCTTCGGCATAGGGCTTGGCCACTGCCGCCTCGATCGACTTGATGACCGCCTCGGGCGCGTCGAAGCCGCGAAACTTCTTCGCGTTCGCCTTGCGGAAATCGTCGAACAGACCCGGATTGGCCCTCGCCTCGGCGAGCTTGTCGTCGCGCTCGCTCGATTTGGGGAGCGGGCGGATGGCGCGCACCTCCTCGGCGAAGGCGACGGCATGTTGTTCCAGATCGCCCTCGATCAGCCGATCGACGAGGCCGATGTCATGCGCCTCCTTCGCCCCGATCGGATTGCCGCTCGTCGCCATTTCCAGCGCCTTCGCGACGCCGGCGACGCGCGGCAGGCGCTGCGTGCCGCCGGCGCCGGGCAGGATGCCGAGCTTCACCTCCGGCACGCCGAACTTCGCGGAAGGGACGGCGACTCGATAATGACAGGCGAGCGCGACCTCGAGCCCGCCGCCGAGCGCCGTGCCGTGGACCGCGGCGACCACCGGCTTGGTGCAATTTTCGATGATGTCGACGACCTGCGGCAGCACCGGCTGCGCGAAGGCCTTGGGGGTGCCGAATTCGCTGATGTCCGCGCCGGCGAAGAAGGTCTGGCCGAGGCCGATGATGACGACGGCTTTCACCGCCTCGTTGGCATCGGCCGCCTCGATCGCCTTGACCAGCCCCTCGCGCACCGCGTGGCCGAGCGCGTTGACCGGCGGATTGTTCGCCTCGACGATCAGGATGTCGCCATGGATCTTGGTGGAAATCGGGCTCATCGGAGTCTCCCTTCGCCTCCGCGATGCCGCCTCTTTACGTAAACGTCAACCGGGCTCCTTGCCCGGGATCGGGTCAGGCGAGGCTCGCCGCCTCCCGCACCGCGTCGCAGAACGCGCGCGGCGCCTCCTGCGGCAGGTTGTGGCCGATCCCGCCTTCGATCAGGCGATGGCGATATGGACCGCGGAACCTGGCGGCATAGGCGGCCGGATCGGGGTGAGGAGCGCCGTTCGCGTCGCCTTCGAGCGTGATCGTCGGAACATGGATGTCGGGCGTGAGGGCGAGCCTGCGCTCGTCTTCGTCATAACGCGCCTCACCCTCGGCCAGGCCGAGCCGCCAGCGATAATTGTGAATGACGATCGCGACATGGTCCGGATTGTCGAACGACTGTGCGGTGCGGGCGAAGGTCGCATCATCGAACGACCAGCGTGGCGAGGCGGTCTGCCAGATGAGCCGGTTGAAATCGTTGCGGTTGCGCTCATAGCCGCGCCGGCCGCGCTCGGTCGCGAAATAATATTGATACCACCAGGCGAGTTCGGCGCGGGGAGGCAGCGGCGTCTCGTTCGCCGCCTGGCTGCCGATCAGGTAGCCGCTGACCGACACCATCGCCCGGCAGCGCTCCGGCCGGAGCGCGGCGATGACATTGGCGGTCCTGGCGCCCCAATCGAAGCCCGCAATGATCGCCCCGGAGATACCGAGCGCGTCGAGCAGCGCGATCGCGTCCGCCGCGAGCGCTGCGGGCTGGCCGTTGCGCGGCGAGGCCGGATCACGAAACCTCGTGTCGCCATAGCCGCGCAGATAGGGCACGATCACGCGGTAGCCCGCGGCGGCGAGCATTGGCGCGGCCTCGGCGAAGCTGTGGATGTCGTAAGGCCAGCCGTGCAGGAGGAGCACCGGCGGGCCGCGGGCCGGACCGGTCTCCACATAGGCGACATCCAGCGCGCCCGCCGCGATCCGCCTCGGCGGGCCGAAGGCGGCCGGCTCCGAAGCCGCCTCCGCGGACAGGCCCGGCGCGGCGACCAGCCCGCCAAGCGCCGCGCCGGCCGCCGCCCGGATCAGGCGGCGGCGGTCCGGATCGATCCGCTCGGCCATCTCAGCGCAGCGACCGAAAGCCGTCGCGAAGCTCTGCGGTGAGCAGGGCCGGCTGTTCCCACGCCGCGAAATGGCCACCCCTCGGCAGGCGGTTGTAGTGGATGAGGTGCGGATAGGCGCGCTCGGTCCAGCTTCTCGGGGCCGTGTAGATTTCGTCGGGAAAGGCGCTGACGGCGGTCGGCAACGGAACGCCCTTGGGTGCGAAGAAGGCGAGCTTGCTTTCCCAGTAGAGGCGCGCGGACGAGACGGCGGTGCCGGTCAGCCAGTAGAGCGTCGCATTGTCGAGGATGTCGTCGCGGGTCAGCCCCTCGGTCTCCCCGGCGAAGACCCGCTCGATCATCCGATAGCTGCGGATATCGTGATCGATCATCCACGCGGCGAGGCCGACGGGCGAATCCTGGAGCGCGTAGAGCGTCTGGGGCCGGTTCCCCATTTCCTGTGCGTAAGCGAGGCCGTGCTTCCAGAAATCGTCGAGCTGATTCCACGCATATTGTTCGTCGGCGGACAGGCCCGCGGGCGCGGGGCCGCCGGCTGCGAGCGCCTGCGAGACGCTGTCCGGCAGCGTCGCCGGCATGTTGGTGTGGATGCCGACCAGGCCGGCCGGGCGGAGGAGCGCCATCTGCTCGGTGACCGCATTTCCCCAGTCGCCGCCCTGCGCGACATAGCGGGTGTAGCCGAGCCGCTCCATCAGCACCGCCCAGGCACGGGCGATCCGGATCGGATCCCAGCCGAGCGCGGTCGGCGTCCCCGAAAAGCCATGTCCGGGGAGCGAGGGGATGACGACGTGGAACGCGTCGGCCGCAGTGCCGCCATGAGCGGTCGGATCGGTGAGCGGGCCGATGATCTTCATCTGCTCGATGATCGATCCGGGCCAGCCATGGGTGATGATGATCGGGAGCGCATCGTCGTGGCGCGAACGGGCGTGCAGGAAATGGATGTCGACGCCGTCGATTTCGGTCACGAAATTCGGCACGGCGTTCAATCGCGCCTCACAGCGGCGCCAATCATAGTCGCTGCCCCAATGCCGGGCGAGTGCCTGGATCGTCGCGAGCCGCACCCCCTGACTGTCGTCGGACACGACTTCGCGCGAAGGCCAGCGGGTCGCCCGCACGCGCCGACGCAGATCGTCGAGCGCTTCATCGGGGAAATGAACCTGGAACGGCCGGATATGATCGAGATTGACGGTTGCCGGCGCCTGGGCGTCGGCGATCGCGGCTGGAAACAGACTGGCGGCCCCGGCGGCGGCCGAGGTGGCGAGGACGGTACGGCGGCTGATCGTTTCGTTGGACATGACCGGTCTCCTTCGCAAAGGGACTTCGGCCCCGGTCGCGCGCCCACTGGCGCCTACGCCGATCGGAGAATCGCCGCCCCTCTGCGGCGATCCCCGCCTTTGTATCACATCGTGAGCGACAAGCGCATTGCGGATCGATGCCTAGAAGGCCGTGCGGCCATAGTCCTGGCGGTAGAAGGGGTGGGAGCAGGAGAGGCCGCCGTCGACGACGAGGGCGTGGCCGTTGACGTAGGACGAATCGTCCGAGGCGAGGAAGAGCGCGGCCCTGGCGATCTCGTCCGGCTCCCCGCCGCGCTTCAGCGGGTTGAGGTGGCCAATCATGTCTTCCTTCCCCGCCGCGCGGGCATTGTCGTAAATGCCCTTGGTCATGCCGGTCTCGATCAGGCCCGGGCAGATGGCGTTGACCCGGATGTTCGCGCCGGCGAGCTGCGTCGCGGCGATCTCTATGAGGCTGATGACGCCGGCCTTGGACGCCGAATAGGCCGGGCCGCCGGCACCGGCGCGGAGGCCGGCGACGCTGGCGGTGCAGACGATGGAACCCTTGCCCCGCGCCTTCATCACCGGCGCGGCATGCTTGATCGCGAGGAAGGGGCCGATGAGATTGACGCGCAGGATCTCCTGCCAATCCTGCGGCGTCTGCTCGAAGATCGAGGCGAGCCCGCCCGAGATGCCGGCATTGGCGAAGAAGATGTCGAGCCCGCCATGCGTCGTCGCCGCGCTGTTGACGAGCCGCATCACATCTTCCTCGCGCCCGGCATCGGCGATGACGATATCCTCGCCGGGCGTGACGTCCGCCGCGACCACGGTCGCGCCCTCGGCGCGGAAGAGCGTGGCGGCGGCCTTGCCGATGCCCGAGGCCGCGCCGGTGACGATGGCGATCCTGCCCTGAAGCCGTCCGGTCATCCCTGATCTCCTTTTCCCTTGCCCTCGAGGGAGAGGGAAAGAATTACAAGCCAACTCCGATCGTCGAGCCGCCGTCGACGATGATCGACTGTCCGGTCATGAACGCGGAGGCGGGCGCGGCGAGGAAGACGGCGGCGCCGGCGATTTCGTGGGGCTCGCCGATGCGGCGCAGCGGGGTGCCGCGCGTCACCGCCTTGAGGGTGTCGGGATTCTCCCAAAGAGCGCGGGCGAAATCGGTGCGGACGAGCCCCGGCGCGATGCAGTTCACGCGGACGCCCAAGGGGCCGAACTCGGCGGCGAGATTGCGGGCGAGCTGGAAATCGGCGGCCTTGGAGATGTTGTAGGCGCCGATGACGGTCGAGCTGGAAAGGCCGCCGATCGAGCTCACGATGATGACGGAGCCGTCCTTGCGCTCCACCATTTCGGGCGCGACCATCTGGATCAGCCAATGGTTGGCCAGCACATTGTTGTCGAGGATCTTGCGGAACTGATCGTCCGAAATCCCGCTCATCGGCCCGTAATAGGGATTGGAGGCGGCGTTGCAGACGAGGATGTCGATGCGGCCCCATTGCCGGCGGGTCTCGTCGACGAGGGCCTGGAGCGAGTCCTTCGACGAGATGTTCGCGGCGATGACGATGGCGTGGCCGGGATGCTTCGCGTTGATCGCGTCGGCGACGTCCTGGCAGGCGTCCGCCTTGCGGCTCGAGATCACGACCCGCGCGCCATGATCGGCCAGCGCCTCGGCGATCGCCCGGCCGATCCCGCGCGATGAGCCGGTGACGATGGCGACCTTGCCGGTGAGATCGAAGAGATTGGTCACCTGGTCCTCCCTGTTCGCGCGGCGGATGGGGAGGGGGACCGCCTGAAAGGCGGTGGAGGGGCTTTCGGCGCCCCGGCCCCTCCACCGCTCTTCGAGCGGTCCCCCTCCCCATGAGCTTCGCTCACAGGGAGGATTCTTCCATCGTCACACTGCATGTTTCGCATATTCGATCCGGGCGATCGCGCGGGCGTGGACCTCGTCGGGGCCGTCGGCGAGCCTCAAGGTGCGGATCGCGGCATAGGCGTAAGCGAGGCCGAAATCCTGGCTGACGCCGGCGCCGCCATGCGCCTGGATCGCATCGTCGATGATCCGCAGCGCCATGCGCGGCGCCTGGACCTTGATCATCGCGATCTCCGCCTGCGCGGCCTTGTTGCCCGCCTTGTCCATCATGTCGGCGGCCTTGAGGCACAGCAGGCGCGAGGAATCGATGTCGATCCGCGCCTGGGCGATCCGCTGCTCCCAGACGCTATGCTCGGAGATGCGCTTGCCGAAGGCGACGCGGCTCTGGAGCCGGCGGGCCATGGCGGCGAGCGCCTCTTCGGCCGCGCCGATCGTTCGCATGCAATGGTGGATTCGGCCGGGGCCGAGCCGGCCCTGCGCGATCTCGAACCCGCGGCCCTCGCCGAGCAGCATGGCGGAGGCGGGGATGCGGACATCCTTGAGTTCCACCTCCATGTGGCCATGCGGGGCATCGTCATAGCCGAAGACGGTGAGCGCGCGCTCCACGGTGACGCCGGGAGAGTCGAGCGGCATCAGCACCATCGATTGCTGCTGGTGGCGCGGGCCGTGCGGATCGGTCTTGCCCATGACGATGGCGACCTTGCAACGCGGATCGCCGGCACCGGAGGACCACCATTTGCGGCCGTTGATGACGTAATCGTCCCCGTCGCGCTCGATCCGGCATTCGATGTTGGTCGCATCGGAAGAGGCGACCGCGGGCTCGGTCATCAGGAAGGCCGAGCGGATCTCGCCGTTCATCAGCGGGCGGAGCCACTGCTCCTTCTGCTCGCGCGTGCCGTACCGGTGGAGCACCTCCATATTGCCGGTGTCCGGCGCGGAGCAGTTGAACACCTCGCTCGCCCAGAAGATGCGACCCATCTCCTCGGCGCACAGCGCATATTCGAGATTGGTGAGCTGCGTGCCTTCGAACGCGAAACTCTCGTCGACATGGGCGAGGGCATGGCCCGGCGGCATGAAGAGGTTCCACAGGCCGGCCGCCCTGGCCTCGCCCTTCAGCTCCTCGATGACTGCGATCGGCTGCCAGCGATCGCCGGCGTCGCGCCCGGCGTAATAATCCTTGATGCGCGGGCGAATCCGGGATTCGACGAAGTCGCGAACCCGATCCCGGAAGAAAGCCTCGCGTTCCGTAAGGGAAAAATCCATCGCGCCTTTCCCGCCGCTGTCGGTGTCGTTTCTGGCTGCCAGAATTGGCGGATTTGCGCCAGTCCCGCCGATCCGGATTGACGCCGCCCCGGCGCCGGGGCAGCCCATCGCCGGGGGGAAGATTTCTGATCGTCCATACGGATCCGCACCTGCATCTGCTGTTCGATCTTCTCGCCTGGGGATCGGCGGCGGCGCTCGGGCGGCTGCTCTACGGCTGGCGGCTGAAGGCGATGGCGGCGCCGATCGCGGCGCGGATCGGGCCAGCCTATGCCTTCGCGCTCGCCTTCGGAGCGATCGCCGGCGCCTGGGCGGCCGGATCGTTCAACACCGGCCTGATGGCGGTGCCCCATCCGTCGCACAGCATCGCCGGCGCGCTTGCCGGAGCGATCCTGGCGGTCGAGCTCTACAAGTGGCGGCGCGGCATTCGCATCTCGACCGGCGGCATCTGGGTCGGGTCGATCGCGCTCGGCATCGCCGTCGGCCGGATCGGCTGCTTCTTCGCGGGCGTGGCCGACGAGACCTATGGCACGCCGACGACGCGACCCTGGGGTGTCGATCTCGGCGATGGCATCGCCCGCCATCCGGTGCAGCTTTACGAGAGCGCCGCGATGTTCGGCTTCCTTGCCATCTACCTGGTCGCACTCGGCCGCCGCGCCCGGTGGACGCGGACGCGCGCATTCTACCTGTTCGTCATGGTCTACGCGCTCCAGCGCTTCGCCTGGGAGTTCCTGAAGCCTTATCCGCGCATCGCCGGGCCGCTCGATCTGTTTCAGCTTCTCTGCATCGCGATGATCTTTTATGCTCTCGCCTTCGATGCACGCGCCCGCCGCCACGCCTGATCTCGTGCGCAAGAGCGTGCCATGGATTTTCTATGGCCAGACGACGAGCCTGTGCGAGACGTGCTGGGAACTCGTGCCGGCCAAGATCATCGGCGAGGAGGGCCGGGTCTTCCTCCAGAAGCGCTGCCCCGATCATGGCGTGACGAAGACGCTGATCGAGGAAGATGCCGATTACTGGCTCGACATCCGCCGCTGGCTGAAACCCGGCGACCGGCCCCTGTTGAACGCCAGCCGGACAGAGCGGGGCTGTCCCTGGGATTGCGGCCTCTGCCCGGACCATGAGCAGCACAGCTGCCTCGCCATCGTCGAGATCAACGATGCCTGCAACCTCACCTGTCCCGTCTGCTTCGCCGACAGCGCGGTCGGGAAGGGCGGGCATCGCAGCCTCGCCGAGGTCGAGGCGATGCTCGACGCGGTGGTGCGGGCCGAGGGCGAGCCGGACCTCGTCCAGCTTTCGGGGGGCGAGCCGACCATCCACCCCCAATTCTGGGAGATCGTCGCGGCGGCGAGGGCGCGGCCGATCCGCCATATCATGGTCAATACCAATGGCGTGCGGATCGCGCAGGAAGACGGGTTCGCCGAGCGCCTGAAGAGCATCGGCCCGGGCTTCGAGGTCTATCTCCAGTTCGATTCGCTCAGCGACGATGCGCTGATGGAGCTGCGCGGCGCGCATCTCGGCCGTATCCGGCGGCAGGCGCTGGAGCGGCTGGAGGCGGCCGGCGTCTCGACCACGCTGGTCTGCGCGGTGCGCCACGGCGTCAACGACGGCGAGGTCGCCGCGATCGTCGATCATGCGCTGCAATGGTCGTGCGTGCGCGGCGTCGTCTTCCAGCCGGTGCAGGACGCCGGGCGCAATCTCGGCTTCGATCCGGCGCAGCACCGCGCGACTCTTTCCGGCCTGCGGCGGGGCATCGCCGCCGGGGGCAGGTTCGACCTTGCCGATCTCGTGCCCCTGCCGTGCAACCCGGACCAGATCTGCATCGGCTATGGCCTGCGCGCCGGCGCCGAGATCGTGCCCGTCACCCGGCTGATGCCGCGCGACACCTTGCTCGCGGCGGCGCCCAACACGATCAGCTTCGAGCGCGATCCGGCGCTGAAAGCCCGCATCTTCGACCTGCTCTCCTTGTCGACGGTCGAGGACAATGGCGAGGATCGGCTGGCCAGCCTGTTCTGCTGCCTCCCGGACATCGAGACGCCGGCGAGCCTCGGCTACAAGGACACGTTCAAGGTCGTCATCATCCAGTTCATGGATCGCTACAATTTCGATCTGGGCACGGTGAAGCGAAGCTGCATCCATTTCGCGACGCCGGACGGGCGGATGATCCCGTTCGATACCTTCAACAATTTCTACCGCCCCGGCGCGCCCGGTGCGGCGAAGCTGGCGGAAAAGGGAGGGGTGGGCGCATGAGCGGCGAGAGCAATGCGGGAGCGGTCATCATCGGATGCTTTCTGTTGGTCTGCGGCGCCGGGCTCGGCCTGCTCGGCGGCTGCTGCTCGCTGCTGCTGGTGTGGGACGCGGCTTCCAGGACATCCGGGAATTTCGGCGAGACCTTGCCCTTCTTCATCATTTCGCTGGCGATGCTGCTCGGCGGCGGCGGGCTGGCCTGGCTCGGGGTGAAGATCATGACCGGCGGCGGGGCCGCCCCGCCGCCGCCGGAGGTATAGCCTCAGGCGATCCTTTCCGGCACCTCCGCCGCGGCCGCGACCAAAGTCTCGCGCGGGGCGACGGCTTCCCAGGGGAAGACGAACCAGCTCTTGTCGGTCGCGCGGTCGATCTCCGATCCGCGATATTCGACGGTGGCGCGCGAGCGGATGTTGTGGACGAGGACGGCGACGCGAAGCCCGTCCGTGTCGCCCGTCTTCGCCTCGATCGCGGCGCGCAGATAGGCGATCGTCCCGCCGCTGTCGTTGATGTCGTCGACGATCAGGATGCGCTGCCCGACATTGATCCGCGCGGCGAGCCGGTCGAGCAGCGCCTCGGCGAAATCGGGCTCGCCCGAGCTGTGATCGACCGACAGCATCGCAAAGCCGGTGCGGTGCGAGAGATAGGCGGCCGGGACGAGCCCGCCGCGGCCCACGCCGACGAGGAAATCGGGCTTCCACCTGTCGGCGAGGAGGGCGCGGGCGACCGTCTCCATCTCCTCCAGAAACCGTTCGTAGGAGATGGGGCAGAATTGGGGCTCGTCCGGCATCGTCGCTCCTCGGCTCACGCCCTGCATAACCGCTTTCGCGCGCGGGGCGATAGAGGCGGCGGTTGACTCGGCCGCTGCGGCGCGGCACCTGACGTTTACGTAAAGGAGAGGGAGTCGATGGCCGATCTGGAGGCTTTCCGCGCCGAAACCCGCGACTGGCTTGAGGCGAACTGCCCGGCCGAGATGCGCCAGCCGATGCGCGACGAGAGCGACGCCTGCTGGGGCGGGCGCAATCCGGTCTTCAAGAGCGACGCGCAGAAGGCGTGGATGGAGGCGATGGCGGCGCGCGGCTGGACCGTGCCGGATTGGCCGCGCGACTATGGCGGCGGCGGCCTCTCGCCGGAGGAGACCAAGATCCTGCGGCAGGAAATGGCGCGGATCGGGGCCCGCAACCCGCTCTACAGCTTCGGCATCTCGATGCTCGGCCCGGCGCTGCTGAAATATGGGACGGAGGCGCAAAAGCGGCACTACCTGCCGCAGATCGCGCGCGGCGAAATCCGCTGGTGCCAGGGCTATAGCGAGCCCAATGCCGGCTCCGACCTCGCCTCGCTCCAGACCAGGGCCGAGGACAAGGGCGATCACTGGCTGATCAACGGCCAGAAGGTGTGGACCAGCTATGCCGACAAGGCGGACTGGATCTTCTGCCTGGTGCGGACCGATCCCAAGGCGCCGAAGCATCAGGGGATCAGCTTCCTCTTGTTCGACATGGCCTCGCCCGGCGTATCGACGAAGCCGATCCTGCTGATCTCCGGCTATTCGCCCTTCTGCGAGACCTTCTTCGACGACGTGCGCGTGCCCAAGGACCAGGTGGTCGGCGAGGTCAACAAGGGGTGGGACGTCGCCAAATATCTGCTCGGCCACGAGCGCGAGATGATCTCGGGCATGGGCCTCGGCTCGCAGCCCGGAAGCCTCGGCGAGTCGCTCGGCGAGGTTCTGGCGGACGATCCGCTGCTTCGCGCCGAGGTCGCCCGCTTCGATGTCGACGCGCTCGCCTTCCGCGCGATGAGCGAGCGGTTCATCGACGAACTGAAGGCCGGCCGCGCCCATCCCGCGCAGCCGTCGATGATGAAATATGCGGGGACCGAGCTCAACAAGGCCCGGCACGAATTGATGATGGCGGCGGGCGGATCGGACGCGCTCGAATGGGAGAGCGAGCGCAGCCGCGCCGGCAAGGCCGCCCGCGAATGGCTGCGCACCAAGGCCAACTCGATCGAGGGCGGAACCAGCGAGATCCAGCTCGGCATCGTCGCCAAGCGGATCCTGGAATTGCCGGGCGGGTAGGGGCGAGACGCGGAGTCGGCCGGGACGAACAATCTCCTTTTCGGGAATATGAAATGCCACTCTATCTCACCGACGATCAGGTCATGCTGCGCGATACGGCGCGTGGGTTCATGGCCGATGAGGGCGCGATCGCGACGCAGTTGCGGCACTGGCGCGCGATCAACTGCAAGGACGGGTTCGGGCACGGCCTGTGGCGCAAGTTCGCCGAAATGGGCTTCACCGGCATCCTGATCGACGAGGCCGATGGCGGGCTCGGGCTCGGCCATGTCGAGGCCGGGATCGTGCTCGAGGAGATCGGGCGCAACCTGACGCCGTCGCCCTTCCTGATGACCGCCGTCGCCTTCGTCGAGGCGGTGAAGGGGACGGCCCATGCCGCGCGCTGGTTTCCGGGCATCCTTGCCGGCGAGACGGTGGCGGCGCTTGCGGTGGACGAGGGCGCCAAGCATCGCCCGGACGATATCGCGATGCGCGCCGATCGATCGGGCAACGGCTTCGTCCTGTCGGGCGCCAAGCAGTTCGTGGTCCAGGGCGCCTCCGCCGACGTGATCCTGGTCGCAGCGCAGGCGGAGGAAGGGCTCACCCTGTTCGCGGTCGAAAGGGAGGCGAAGGGTCTTGAGATCGAGGGCGTGCGGATGGTCGATTCCTCGATCGGCGCGCGGCTCGCCTTCGATCGCGTCGAGGTCGATGCCGATGCGGTGGTCGGCGAGGTCGGCGGCGGCGCGATCATGCTGGATCGCGCGCTTGCCGCCGGGCGGACCGGCGCGGCGGCGGAGCTGGTCGGGCTCGGCTCGGCGGCGATGGAGATGACGGTCGACTATCTGAAGCAGCGGCGCCAGTTCGGCCGGGCGATCGGCGAGTTCCAGGCGCTCCAGTTCCGCACCGCCCATCTCTATTCGGAGCTGGAGATCGCGCGCTCGGCGGTGCTGAAGGCGCAGCAATTGCTCGACGAAGGCGCCGAATCGGCCCCCGCCATGATCGCCGCCGCGAAGGCCAAGGCGGGCCGCGCCTCCGCCCTTGCGGTTCGGGAGGGCATCCAGATGCACGGCGGCATCGGCATGACCGATGAGCATGACATCGGCCTCTACATGAAGCGCGACCGCCTGCTGAACGAGCTGTTCGGCGATCCGAACTTCCACGCCGATCAACTCGCAAGGATGCGCGGCTATTAGGCGGGGCGTCGCGGCTCCCCGCCTCGCCTGATCAGCAGGTTCATCTGCGCCGCGGCGATCGGGCGCGCGCGGTCCTTCTGCCAGGCGTGCGCCTCGACATTGGCGACCCGCGCGCCGAGGCGGGTGACGGTCGCGCTCGCGAAGGTCTCGTGCGGGATGCCGCCGCGCATGAAGCTGGTGGTGACGTTGATCGGCTTGATCGTGATCCCGCTCTCCTCGCCGAGCGCGTCGCGCAGCGTGCCGAAGGCGGCGATTTCGAGCAGGCCGGCAATCGCGCCGCCGTGGAGATAGCCTGGGCGGCCGACCACGGCGTCGCCGAACGGCATGGCGAAGACCAGTGCGCCGTCCGCGCCGCGCGTGACGGTGAGGCCGAGAAATTGCGCATAGGGCGGTAACTTTTCCATCCGCTGCTTCGTAGAAGTGGATGACGCAAGCGTCTATCTTGCGTGGATGAAAGCGTCCGATCCGCGGCCGCGGTCGCGATCGGGCGGAAAGGGATCGCCCGATGACGATGATCAGCAAACGTGCGTTTCTCGGCGGCGTCGGCCTTGCGGGGCTCGGCGCTTTCCTGGGCCTGGGCGGCGGCGGGACGGAAAGCCCGGCCGCGGCCTATCCGGTGAGCTTCACGCCGCAGCAATGGCGCGCACGGCTCGGGGCCGCACGCTACCATATCCTTCGCGAGCAGGGGACCGAGCCGCCCTTTTCCAGCCCGCTGCTGAACGAGCATCGCGCCGGCATCTTCTCCTGCGCCGGCTGCGGCGCGCCCGTCTTCCGCTCGGCGGACAAGTTCGACAGCGGCACCGGCTGGCCCAGCTTCACCCGCGCGCTCGCGGACAATGTCGCGCTCAGCCGCGACACCTCCCTCTTCATGGTCCGCACGGAGGTCCATTGCCGGCGCTGCGGCGGCCATCTCGGCCATGTCTTCGACGACGGGCCGGCCCCCACCCACAAGAGATGGTGCATCGACGGCCTCGCGCTCCGCTTCACGCCGCAAAGGGGTTGAACGATGCGCAATGGATTTCTGCTGCTGCCGCTCGCCGCGCTCGCCCTCGTCGGCGCGGCGCCGCGCACCGCGGTCGCCTATTTCGCCGGTGGCTGCTTCTGGTCGAACGAGACCGACATGGATCGCGTGCCGGGCGTGATCTCGACGACGTCCGGCTATGCCGGCGGCCATGTCCGCAACCCGACCTACGAGCAGGTGTCGGCGGGCAATACCGGCCATCTGGAAACGGTGCGCGTGGTCTATGATCCGGCGCGGATCAGCTATGCCCGGCTCGTCGACCGCTTCTTCCACACGATGGACCCGACCGATGCGGGCGGCCAGTTCTGCGACCGTGGACCGGAATATCATACCGCCGTGTTCGTCCGCACGCCCGAGGAGCGGCGGATCGCGCTCGCGGTCCGCGCGCGCGCCGGACAGGTGCTTCACGCACCGATTGCCACCGAGGTACGGCCGATCAACGGCTTCTACCCGGCGGAGGCGTATCACCAGGATTATGCGCGCAGGAACCCGGTGCGCTACCACCTCTACCGCACCGGCTGCGGCCGCGACGCCCGGGTCGCCCAGCTTTGGGGTCGCCACGCCTGACAGGTCCCCTTGGGACTCGTCTGCTGCGCGCGGCCAGCCTAGGTGAATAAGGCCCGATAGGTCTCGCGCAGCGCGGCCTTCTGGACCTTGCCCATCGCGTTGCGCGGCAGCGTCTCGGCGAAGATGATCCGGCGCGGCTGCTTGAAGCGGGCAAGGCTCGCAATGCCGGCGAGCACCGCCGCCTCGTCGAGCGTCGGATCGCCGCGCACCACCACCGCGACGACGGCTTCGCCAAGATCCGCATGGGGCACGCCGATCACCGCGCTCTCGCCGACGCCCGGCACCGCGTCGATCGCAAGCTCGATCTCCTTGGGATAGATGTTGAGCCCGCCGGCGATGATGAGGTCCTTGGCGCGCCCGACGATGGCGACACGGCCGTCTTCGGCCATGGTCGCGATGTCGCCGGTGATGAAATGGCCGTCGCCGCGCATCTCCTCGGCGGTCTTGTCCGGGTTGCGCCAATAGCCTTTGAACAGGTTCGGCCCCTTGATTTCGAGCACGCCCGGCTCGCCCCGCGGCAGCTCGCGCCCCGTCTCGTCGCAGACCCGCGCCGAAACGCCGGGCAGGGGGAAGCCCACCGTCCCCGGGACGCGATCGCCGTCATAGGGGTTGGAACAGATCATCCCCGCCTCCGTCATCCCATAGCGTTCGAGGATGCGGTGGCCGGTCTTCGCCTCGAAATCGGCGAAGGTCGATTCAAGGAGCGGCGCCGATCCGGAGACGAACAGCCGCATGGTCGCCGCCGCCTCGCGGGTGAGGCGCGGGTGGGCGGCAAGGCGGACGTAGAAGGTCGGCACGCCCATCAGGATGGTGGCGCTCGGCAGGTCGTCGATCACCGCGTCGGCGTCGAAGACCTTGTGCCAGATCATGGTCGAACCGTTGAGCAGCGCACCGTGCAGCGCAACGAACAGGCCGTGGACATGATAGATGGGCAAAGCGTGGATCAGCACGTCGCCCGCCTGCCAGCGCCAATAGTCCTTGAGCACCAGGGCATTGGACGAGAGATTGTCGTGCGAGAGCATCGCGCCCTTGGAGCGGCCGGTCGTCCCCGACGTGTAGAGGATCGCGGCAAGATCGTCCGGGCCGCGCGCGACCGTCGCGAATGCGCCCGGCGCGGCTTCGGCGGCGAGCTCCGCGAGGCTCGCATGGCCCGGCGCGACGACCAGGGCCGGTTCGGCGTCGCCGATGAAATAGCCGAGCTCCGCGGCCGTATAGGCCGTGTTGAGTGGCACGTAGATCAGCCCGGCGCGCAGGCTCGCCAGATAGAGCAGCGCATTATCGATCGATTTTTCCGTCTGGACGACGATCCGGTCGCCGGGCCTCGCCCCCCGTTCCGTCAGCGCCCGCGCCCAGCCGCCGACGGCGGCGTCGAGCTGGTCGTAGCGCAGCCGGACTTCGCCGCTTTCGACGAAGGCCGGCCGATCGCCCGCCATTGCCGCGGCCGCTTCGATCAAGGCCCACAGATTCGCGTTGTCCATGGCGGCCCTATAGGGCGCGGCCCGGATCGCGGCCACCCGTCGGCGCGGCGGCGCGCGATGCGCCGCCGGCTCGGCGGATCAGCTCAGACCGCCTGCTTCAGCGCATCGACCAGGTCGGTGCGCTCCCAGCTGAACAGGTCGCCCTCGGGCTTGCGGCCGAAATGCCCATAGGCCGCGGTCGGCTGGTAGATGGGCTTGTTGAGGCCGAGATGGGTGCGGATGCCCTTCGGCGTCAGCCGGACCAGAGTGGGCAGCACCTCCTCCAGCTTCGCGGCGGTGACGCCGTTCGCCTCGGTCCCGTGCAGGTCGACATAGAGCGACAGCGGCTCGGCAACGCCGATCGCGTAGCTCAGCTGGATCGTGCAGCGCCGGGCGAAGCCGGCGGCGACGATGTTCTTGGCGAGATAGCGGCTGACATAGGCGGCCGATCGATCGACCTTGGTCGGATCCTTGCCGCTGAACGCGCCGCCGCCATGCGGGGCCGCCCCGCCATAGGTGTCGACGATGATCTTGCGGCCGGTGAGGCCCGCATCGCCGTCGGGGCCGCCGATCTCGAAGCTGCCGGTCGGGTTGATGTGATAGATGGTCGCGTCGGACAGAAGCTCGGCAGGCAGGACCTCGGCGACGACCTTCTTCACATAGGCGTGAAGCTCCGCCTCCTTGTCTCCCTCGTCATAGCCCTTGGCGTGCTGCGTCGAGACGACGACGGTGGTGGCGGCGACCGGCTTGCCGTTCTCGAACTTCAGCGTCACCTGGCTCTTGGCGTCCGGCTCCAGGAAGGGCGCGGCGCCCGAATGGCGATCGGCCGCCATCTTCTCGAGGATCTTGTGGCTGTAATAGAGCGTCGCCGGCATGAGGTCCGGCGTCTCGTCGCAGGCGAAGCCGAACATGATGCCCTGGTCGCCAGCGCCTTCGTCCTTGTTGCCGCTTTCATCCACGCCCTGGGCGATATGGGCCGATTGACCGTGCAGGTGATTGGCGAAATCGAACGTGTTCCAGTGGAAGCCGGACTGCTCGTAGCCGATCTTCTTCACGGTCGCGCGGACGGTCGCCTCGATCTCCTCGCGCGCGCCGGGCGCCCAGCCGCCGCTCTCGGGCCAGCGGTCCTCGTCATAGATCGGCTTGCAGCGGATCTCGCCGGCGAGGACAACGCGATTGGTGGTGGTCAGCGTCTCGCAGGCGATCCGGGCCTCGGGGTCCTTCGACAGGAGCAGATCGACGATCGAATCCGAAATCTGGTCGGCGACCTTGTCGGGATGGCCTTCGGAGACCGATTCGGACGTGAAGAAATAGGAGCTGCGCATCGGGCGGGTTCGTTCCTGGTTTCCAAGGATTTGGGGATATAAAGATATGTTTATGTGCGGTGCCGCTCCCTAGCGCGCCTTGCGCCGGACCGCAATCGCCCCCAGCGCGAGGCAAAAGGCGAAGGCAAGCGGGAGGATGTTGCCGAGCCGCGCGAACAAGGTCGCGGCATGCGCCGCGGGCAGCCGCGCATCGATCACTCCGGCAGCGCCGAGCGGCAGGCTCTTCACGATCCGCCCATCCGCGTCGATGACGGCCGAGATGCCGGTCGGCGTCGCGCGGACGATCGGCAGGCCTTCCTCGAGCGCCCTGAGGCGCGCCTGGGCGAGATGCTGCGGCGGTCCCCAGCCGCCGAACCAGGCGTCGTTCGAGGGATTGAAGATCCAGTCCGGCCGGTTCGCGCGATCGACGACATTGCCGGAGAAGATGATCTCGTAGCACAGCTGGAAGCCGACCCTCCCCGCAAGCGGCAGCGTCGCCGTGCGTGGGCCCGGTCCCGGCGTGAAATCGAGATCGCCGGGCGCGAGCCGCGACAGGCCGATCGCCGACAAGATCGGCCGCATCGGCAGATATTCGCCATAGGGGACGAGGTGCGCCTTGTCGTACCGGGCGAGGATCCGCATGTCCGGCGTCAGGGCGAAGATCGAGTTGGTCGCGCCGGTGGCCCGCAGCCGGTCCGACGACTCGAAGGTGATGCCGCCGGTGAGGAGCAGGTCGCGCGGCGTCATCATCCGCGCGACGACGGCCCGGGTCATCGCGAGCTGGCCCTGCGCGGCCGGGCTCAGCAGCCGCTCGTCCTGCAACGGTTCGGTCACGGCCGCTTCCGGCCAGATCAGGAGGCGCGGGGCGTCGCCGTCCGGCGCGGCGCGGGACAGGACCCCCAGCCGCGCGAGCCCCCGCGCCTCGAACCCCGGGCTCCATTTGTCCTGCTGGCCGATATTCGGCTGGACGATCCGAAGCTGCGGCCCTTCGCGCGCCGGCGTCGGCGAACGGCACGCCCAGCCGAGCGTCCCGGCGCCGATCAGGACAAGGACGAGGATCGCCGCGTGACGCCGGCCCTCCGCCCGCAGCGCCAGCGCCAACGCGCCGGCGAGCAGGGCGGCGATGCCCGACAGGCCGTAGGTCCCGATCCACGGCGCCAGCCAGGACAGGCCGGTCGGCACCAGCACGACGCCGAGCGGGTTCCACGCGAATCCGGTGAACATCGTCGCGCGCAGCCATTCGGTCGCGATCCAGGCGGCGGCGAAGGCGAGGACGAACGGAAGCGGCCGCTTCCGGCCGGTCCGCCACGCCAGGCCGGCCGCCAGCGCCGGATAGATGGCGAGGTAGAGCGAGAGCAGGACCACGGCGACCCAGCCGAGCCAGGCCGGCATCGCCGCCTGATAGGTGAAGGCGGTCGCGATCCAGTTGAGGCCGAGCGTGAAATGGCCCATGCCGAACCACCAGCCGCGCGCCAGGGCGGCCCGCTGGCTCGGCGCGCGCCGCACCAGCTCGATCAGCGCCGCGACGGCAAGGACGCTCAGCGGCCACCAGCCCACCGGCTGGAAGCCGAGCGCGCTCACCAGGCCGGCAAGGAAGGCGAATCCGAGGAATTTCATCCGCCGCCGATATGCGAAGCCTCGCCGGCGGGCGTCAATGCCGCCGTTGACCCGTCCGCCCGCGCCCGGCTAGGGCCGCCGCACTTTTCCCTCAAGGAGCGCCTTCATGCCCGAGACCCGCCTCGACGTGCTTTGCATCGGCAATGCGATCGTCGACATCATCGCCGATTGCGACGACGCCTTCCTGGCGCGCGAGGGGCTGACCAAGGGGATGATGCGCCTGATCGATGCCGAGGAGGCGACGCGGCTCTACGATCATATGGGGCCGGCGCGCGAGGTTTCCGGTGGTTCGGCGGGGAATACGGCGGCGGGCGTCGCGGCGCTGGGGGCGCGCGCGGGCTTCATCGGGCAGGTGGCGCCGGATCAGCTGGGGGAGTTCTACCGCCACGATCTCACCGCGACGGGCGTCGAGTTCGTCACCCCGGCCGCCGATCTCGGCCAGCCGACCGCCCGATCCATGGTGCTGGTGACGCCCGACGCGCACCGCACGATGAACACCTTCCTCGGCGCCGCCCAGCTGCTTCCGCCCCAGGCGCTCGATGCCGCGCAGATCGAAAGCGCGGCGACGCTCTATCTCGAAGGCTATCTGTGGGATCCGGAGGTGCCGCGCGCGGCGATGTCCCGCGCGATCGACATCGCCCGCGCCGCCGGCCGCAAGGTCGCCTTCACGCTGTCCGACACCTTCTGCATCGATCGCCACCGTGACGGCTTCAACGCGTTGATCGAAGCCGGCAGGATCGACACGCTCTTCGCCAACGAGGCGGAGATCAGGATGCTCGCCGGGCGCGACGATTGCGACGCGGCGATCGCGGCGGTGCAGGACAAGGTCGAAACCCTGGTCGTCACCCGTTCGGAGCAGGGCGCGATCGCCGTGCAGCGCGGCGAGCGCGCAACGGTCGCGGCCGAGCCGGTGGAGAGAGTGGTCGACACGACCGGCGCGGGCGACCTGTTCGCCGCCGGCTTCCTCGCCGGTCAGGCGCAGGGCCGCAGCCTCGAGGAGAGCCTGCGCGTCGGCGCGATCGCGGCCGCGGAGGTGATCTCCCATTACGGCGCCCGCCCGGAGGCGGACCTCAAGGCGCTGGTCGCGGCCCGGCTGGGGTAGGGCAGCCGCTCAGCCCGTATTGGGTGGCGGATAGGTCTGCGGATCCGGCTTGTCGACGTCGGGCACCGGCGGGCTCACCTCCGGCGGCGGCGCGGCGGGTTCGGCCGGCCGGCTCGGTTGGGCCGGGGGATCGGGTGCGATCGGCGGTTCGCTGGCCATGAGAGCGTCTCCTCGGGATGGAAACGCCCGTTTCGGTTCTGCGGTTGCGAAGGGGCCGGCGACGCGCGCCGCCGGCCCGCCCCTTCATTCGGTGCCCGGAATCGGCGGCTCGATGTCGGCGATCTCGGTCTCCGGCACGTCGACGATGCCGCGGCCGACATGGCTGCGGCTGCGGCTGTAACCGAAATAGATCAGCAGCCCGACGATCCCCCAGACCGGAAGGACGAGGATCGCGATCAACGGCAGCGAGACGTAGAGGTAGAGGCAGCCGGCGATCGCCAGCGGCGCGATGATCATCACCGCCGGGGTGCGGAAGGGCCGCGCCCGGCCCGGGTCCGCCCGCCGCAGCACGAGGACCGCAAGAGCGACCATGGCGAAGGCGAAGAGCGTGCCGGAGTTCGAGTAATCGGCGAGCCGCCCGACCGGAAGGAACGCCGCGGCGAGGGTCACGACGATCCCGGTGAAGGCCGTCACGATGTGCGGCGTCTTGAACTTCGGATGCACGGAGGCAAGCTTTTCCGGGAGCAGGCCGTCGCGCGCCATGACGAAGAAGATGCGGGTCTGGCCGAACATCATCATTAGCACGACGGACGGCAGCGCCAGGAAGGCGGCGAGGCCGATCAGGTTGCCGAGCTTGGTCCACCCGATCGAGCGGAGCACATGGGCCAGCGCCTCGCGCGAGCAGGCGAGCGGCTCATGGCCCATGCCGGCCAGCTCCTGGCAGCGCGCCGTGAGCTCCGACGTGCCGGGTTGGAGGAACGCGCCGGCGGCGTCGCGCACCGGCTGGGCAAAGCTCGAATCGCCGGTCGCACCGATCGCGCCGGCGGCGACGATGAGGTAGAAGATGGTGCAGAACAGCAGCGACCCGATCAGGCCGATCGGCACGTTGCGCTGCGGATTGCGGGTTTCCTCCGCGGCGGTCGACACCGCGTCGAAGCCGACATAGGCGAAGAAGATCGACGCCGCCGCGCCGGCGACGCCGGTGATGCCCGTCGGCATGAACGGCTCGAAATGCTCGCTGTTCATGACCGGGATCGCGACCGCGACGAAGACGGTCAGCGCCGTCACCTTGATGAGGACGAGGATCGCGTTGAATCGCGCGCTTTCCGTGGTGCCGATGATCAAGAGCCCGGTGACGAGCAGGGAGATCACCACCGCTGGAAGGTTGATGACGCCGCCGGCGCTCGGCCCCGCGGCGAGCGCCGCCGGGATGTGGATGCCGAGCGAATTGTCGAGCAGGCCGACGAAATAGCCCGACCAGCCGACGGCGACCGCGCTTGCGCCGACCGCATATTCGAGGATCAGCGCCCAGCCGACCATCCAGGCGAGCAGCTCGCCCATCACGGCATAGGTATAGGTGTAGGCGCTCCCCGCCACCGGCACCATCGAGGCCAGTTCGGAGTAGCACAGCGCCGCGACCGCGCAGACCAGGCCGGCGATCACGAAGGACAGCATCATGCCCGGCCCGGCCTTTTGCGCGGCTTCGGACGTCAGGACGAAGATGCCGGTGCCGATGACCGCGCCGATGCCGAGCAGGGTCAGCTGAAACGCGCCGAGGGAGCGGTGAAGGCCCTTTTTCTCGGCGGTCGCCAGAATGGCGTCCAGTGGTTTGACGCGGTCCAGAAGCATTGGTCTTCCCCCAAAAATCAGGTCGCGGCCGTTTGCGGCCTTCTCATGGGCGCCGGAACGTAAGCCCTAAATCGCGGGCCGCAAGCGCTATTCGGTGGAGCGAAAGACGCTCATCGGGACGCCAGCATCGGCCCCAGCGGCCTCCCGCCGAAGATGTGGACGTGGAGATGCGCCACTTCCTGCCCGGCCGCGGGGCCGACATTGGCGAGCAGGCGATAGCCATCGCCCACCAGCCCCTGATCGCGCGCCACCTTGCCGACGGCGCGCACGAACCCGGCGATCTCCGCCGGCTCCGCCCGGGCCGAAAAATCGTCCCACGAGACATAGGCGCCCCTGGGAATGACGAGGATATGGACGGGGGCCTGCGGGGCGATGTCGTGGAAGGCGAGGGCATATTCGTCCTCATAGACCTTCCGGCACGGAATCTCCCCCTTGAGGATGCGGGCGAAGATGTTGGTGTCGTCATAGGGCAACGTGGCGTCGATCGGCATGGCGGCTCCTCCTCGATCGCGCGATAGGCCGGCCAGCCGGCACGACGCAACGCGCTTGACCCCTCCCCGCGCCGCGTTACGAGTCCCCCAATGAGCGACGAGACGCCCGACAGCCTGATTCCCTATGACGAGATCGTGCAGGAGGCCCTGCGCGCGGTCGTTGGCCGGGTGCTCGGCGAGGTCGAGGCGACCGGGCACCTGCCCGGCGAGCATCATTTCTACATCACCTTCAAGACCCATGCGGCCGGCGTCGACATCCCCCGCCACCTCGTCGAGCGGTTTCCGGACGAGATGACGATCGTCATCCAGAACCGCTTCTGGGACCTGAAGGTGCGCGAGGACGGGTTCGAGGTCGGCCTCTCGTTCAACCAGGCGCCGGCCCGGCTCTTCATCCCCTTTTCGGCGATTACCGGCTTTCATGATCCGGCGGTCAATTTCGCGCTTCAGTTCCAGGCGCAGGGCGAGGAAGCGGGCGTCGATGCCCACGATCCGGCCGAAAACGACGCGCCGCTCGCGGAGCCGGCGGAGGAGGGGTCCAATGTCGTCTCCGTGGATTTCAAGCGGAAGAAATAGCCGCGCCCTGCGCGCCGCGCTGGCCGGCGCGCTGTTCCTCTCCGCAGCCGGCGTCACCGCCCAGCCCCGCCCGACATCTCCCGACGATCGCTTCCTTCAGGGCGCCCCCGCGGAGGCGAGCCGCTATCCCTATGTCGCCGCCCTGTCGCGCGGGCCGGCGGGGCGGCGCGTCTATTTCTGCGCGGGAACGCTGATCGCCCCGCAGTGGATCGCAACCGCGGCGCATTGCTTCCACACGCCGGGCGGGCGGCGGATCGACGCGCGCGATATGTGGGTCGAGGTCGGACGCGACGCGCTGTCCGATGTTCCGGAGGAGGCGCAGGTCCGCGTCGACAGGATCGTCGTCCATCCCGGTTACGATCCGGGCGGCCAGGGCAATGATATCGCGCTGGTCCATCTGGCGGAGATCGCCGGCCCGCTGGTGGCCGAGATCGCGCGACGCAGCGACGGGGCGGGGCGGGCGACGGCGCTCGGCTTCGGCAGCCTCTACGAAGGCTCGCTGTCTTCGAGCGCGACGACCCGCGCCGGCGATCCGGCCGCGCAGACCTCAGATCGCCTGCGGCAGGCCGCCCAGGAGCTGCGCGATCCTTCCTATTGCGCGATCCTGCCCGGCGACAATCCGATGGCTCCGACGATTGTTTGCGCCGGCGCGGACCCGCACGACGCCTGCGTCGGCGATTCCGGCGGGCCACTCGTCGAACCGGACGACGAGGGGACCGACCGGCTGATCGGAATCCTCAGCCGCGGCTCCGGCTGCGCGGTGCCGGCGCCCGTCGCGGCCTATACCCGGGTCTCGGCTTATGCAGGCTGGATCGCGGCGACGGTGGCCGCGCCTTAAGACTTCACCTCGCGCGGCGTTCGGTCTACCAGCACCGCGCCACGGACCATTGGGGGAAGATCAGATGACCGCCGCCACCCGCACCGAAACCGACAGCTTCGGGCCGATCGAGGTTCCGGCCGATTGCTATTGGGGCGCGCAGACGCAGCGTTCGATCGAGAATTTCCCCTTCGGCTCCAACGAGCGGATGCCGGTCGAGATCGTCCACGCGCTCGGCTTCGTGAAGCAGGCCGCGGCGCGGGTGAACGCGCGCGAGGCCGGGCTCGACGCTCGGCTCGCCGAAGCGATCCAGCAGGCGGCCGGCGAGGTCGCGTCGGGCGGCCATGACGATCAGTTCCCGCTCGTCATCTGGCAGACCGGATCGGGCACCCAATCGAACATGAACGCCAACGAGGTGATCGCCGGGCGCGCGAACGAGATCCTCACCGGCAAGCGCGGCGGCAAGGCCCCGGTCCACCCCAACGATCATGTGAACAAGGGCCAGTCGTCCAACGACAGCTTCCCGACCGCGATGCACATCGCCGCGGCGCGGGCGGTCAACGATCGGCTGCTGCCGGCGCTGGGCACGATTCACCACCGTCTCGCCGCCCAGGCCGATGCGTGGGACCGGATCGTCAAGATCGGCCGCACCCATCTGCAGGACGCGACGCCGCTGACGCTCGGCCAGGAATTTTCGGGCTACGCCGCGCAGATTGCCGCCGGGATCGATCGGGTGAAGGGGGTGCTGCCGCGGCTGCACCAGCTCGCTCAGGGCGGCACCGCGGTCGGCACCGGCCTCAATGCGCCCAAGGGATTCGGGGAGAAGTTCGCGGCGGAGGTCGCGAACCTCACCCGCCTGCCGTTCACCACCGCGCCGAACAAGTTCGAGGCGCTGGCGACGCACGACACGATGGTCGAGCTTTCCGGCGTGCTCAACGTGATCGCGGTGAGCCTCAGCAAGATCGCCAACGACATCCGCCTGCTCGGCTCCGGCCCGCGCTGCGGCCTTGGCGAGCTGAAGCTGCCGGAGAACGAGCCGGGCAGCTCGATCATGCCCGGCAAGGTCAATCCGACCCAGTGCGAGAGCCTGACGATGGTCGCCGCCCAGGTGATGGGCAATCACATGGCGGTCACCGTCGGGGGGCTCCAGGGCCATATGGAGCTGAACGTCTTCAAGCCGCTGATCGGCGCGGCCGTGATCCGCTCGATCAACCTGCTGTCGGACGGGATGGAAAGCTTCACCGCGCGTTGCCTCGATGGGATGGAGCCGGACGAGCGCCGCATCGCGGACCTCATGAACAAGTCGCTGATGCTGGTCACCGCGCTCGCGCCCGAAATCGGCTACGACAATGCCGCCGCCATCGCCAAGCACGCCCACAAGCACGGCCAGACGCTGAAGGAAGCGGGGCTGGAACTGGGCCTGGTCGACGAAGCCACCTTCGACCGCGTGGTGATCCCGGAACATATGCTGGGGCGCTGATCCCCGGCCATTGCCGAAGCCCCCCGCGCCCGCTACGGCCCGCGTCCGATGACTGAGATTGGCACAATTCGCAATTTTTCGATCATTGCGCATATCGACCACGGGAAATCCACGCTTGCCGACCGGCTGATCCAGGCGACGGGCGGGCTGACCGAGCGCGAGATGGAAGCGCAGGTGCTCGACAATATGGAGATCGAGCGCGAGCGCGGGATCACCATCAAGGCGCAGACGGTGCGGCTCGACTACACCGCCAGCGACGGCAAGCCCTATGTCCTCAACCTCATGGACACGCCCGGCCACGTCGACTTCGCCTATGAGGTGAGCCGCAGCCTCGCCGCCTGCGAAGGCGCGCTGCTGGTGGTCGACGCCGCGCAGGGCGTGGAGGCGCAGACGCTCGCCAACGTCTACCAGTCGATCGAGCACGACCATGAGATCGTCCCCGTCATCAACAAGATCGACCTCCCCGCCGCGGACGTCGACAAGGTCCGCCAGGAGATCGAGGACATTGTCGGCCTTCCCGCAGACGACGCGATCCTGACCAGCGCCAAGACCGGCCTCGGCATCAACGAGGTGCTGGAGGCGATCGTCACGCGCATCCCGCCACCCAAGGGCGACCGCGCCGCGCCGCTGAAGGCGATGCTGGTCGACTCATGGTACGACCCCTATCTCGGCGTCGTCATCCTGATCCGCGTCATCGACGGCGCGGTGAGGAAGGGCCAGCAGGTCAAGTTCATGCAGGCCGGCACGACCCACCTCATCGACCGCGTCGGCGTCTTCCGCCCGAAGATCGAGCAGCTCGCCGAGCTTGGCCCCGGCGAGATCGGCTTCATCACCGCCCAGATCAAGGATATCGGCGAGACCCGCGTCGGCGACACGATCACCGATGCGAAGCGGCCCGCCGCCCAGGCGCTCCCGGGGTTCAAGGAGGTCCAGCCGGTCGTCTTCTGCGGCCTCTTCCCGACCGACGCCAACGATTTCGAGAAGCTGCGCGACAGCCTCGCCAAGCTCAGGCTCAACGATGCGAGCTTCAGCTTCGAGATGGAGACGAGCGCGGCATTGGGCTTCGGCTTCCGCTGCGGCTTCCTCGGCCTCCTCCATCTCGAGATCATCCAGGAGCGGCTGACCCGCGAATATGATCTCGATCTCATCACGACCGCGCCGAGCGTCGTCTATGAGGTCCACCTCTCGAAGGGCCGCGATGCGAGCTCGATCGGATCGGCCCGGACGATCGGCACCGACGCCGCCGGCCTCAGCATCGTCGAGATCCACAACCCCGCCGACTGGCCGGACCCGAACCAGATCGTCGAGGTGGAGGAGCCGTGGATCGAGGCGACCATCTATGTCCCCGACGAGCATCTCGGCCCGGTCCTGAAGCTGTGCCAGGACCGGCGCGGCATCCAGAAGAACCTGACCTATGTCGCCGGGCGCGCGCAGGTCGTCTACGAACTGCCATTGAACGAGGTGGTGTTCGATTTCTACGATCGCCTCAAATCGATCAGCCGCGGCTATGCGAGCTTCGATTACCACCAGATCGGCCACCGCCCCGGCGATCTCGTGAAGATGAACATCCTGGTCAATGGCGAGGCCGTCGACGCGCTCTCCATGATCGTCCACCGCGGCGCCGCCGAAGCACGCGGCCGCCAGCTGTGCGAGCGCCTCAAGGACCTCATCCCGCGCCACCTCTTCAAGATCCCGATCCAGGCCGCGATCGGCGGCAAGGTGATCGCCCGCGAAACGATCGCCGCGCTCAGGAAGGACGTGACGGCGAAGTGCTATGGCGGCGATATCACGCGGAAAAAGAAGCTGCTGGAGAAGCAGAAAGAGGGCAAGAAGCGGATGCGGGAGTATGGGAGTGTGAGCATCCCACAGGAGGCGTTTATCGCGGCGCTTCGGATGGGGGAGGAGTAGCGCCCGGCCTCGGCGGGCATGAGGCGTTTTGCCGAAGAGGAGCTTGCGCGGCCGCTCGAAGCCCGCAGGGCCACAGCCTAGCTACCGTAAATCAGTTCTCGTATCGACGGATAGCTTCCCGATCCAATTCGCTCGCAGGGACGAGTCGATAATGTCGCTCCTCCACCACTCTTACCTGATTTTCTTGCAGGGTGAGTTCGAAGAGGGCCACCACGCCATCGTCCATGAATTGCGCGGCGATCGCTCTGCACCTCAAGCCGGGAAATTTTTGCTCTGTGTAAGCGATGTCCTGGCTCGTTTGCACGACGCCAATCCGATCACTCCCACCCTTGGCTTGCACTGGAATGACATAATGGCAACCGTGTTTGTCCAGGCCGATATAGAGTTCGTCAATCTCAATCTGCCCAACGCCTTTAACCGTCGTTCGAAGATGATTCTGTAAACTGAACGTTGTGAGACCCAGAAAAATATCGATAAGCCGGTTGTAGCGGACAATTGCAAGAAGCGCCTGCTCGTCATCCAACGCATAGGCCCTAATAAGTTCGGGAGTAGCGTCGGGGATGGAGGTTTTGATCAGTTCCCCGCGCGGGCGGATGCGAGTCTTCGCGACCAATCGGAAACGGTAGCGAGCTCGACCCGCTCCTTCGATGATCCACTCACGCCCTTCAGGCTGCGTCGCCAGAATGTTTTCGGTCAGAGCGGACCTATATCTTATACTGTAAATGACATCTCCAAGGTTTTTCGGGAGAACAATTTCCAGTTCTTGGGCTTTGCGCTCAATTGCTGCGCGGTCGAATTCAAATGAATCCGCTCCCTCAGAAAAACCGTCAAAAAATATACCTTCGATCAGCGCAAGATATCTGTTGCGAGACGCTCTAGGCATGAGCTGCGAAATCCATCAAGCTTAATTCATCCGCAATCTCTTGCTGCTTTCGCTTCTTAGCGCCACTCTTTGTCGTGCGCCGGAACGGAGGAGCAGCGATTCCAAAAAAGCTGGCCGCACGACTGACGGTCATTCGTAGTAATTCGCGGTCTCCCAAATCCCACTCCTCAAAAGAGGGCGTGGCACCTTGCCCCATCGCTTCGATGACACAAGCGGCCACGGCCCTTGCCAGAGGAGGCGGCACCGAGTTGCCGATTTGTCTCGCGCCATGCCATTTCGTCTCGTTAAACCGAAACCAATCTGGATAACCGTGGAGACGTGCCATCTCACGCACCGTGACGCAGCGATTTAATATCGGATGGATGGGACGCGGACTGGTGAAGGCGCCACGCGCTCCGTCTGTTCCAGCGCGCAAAGTGTTGCTCAATCCGTTCACACTAAGCTTGTAAAAGCGCGAAATGGGTTCGGTCTGGCCGCCCTCAGTTGCCGCGAAGCGCGAGCGAGAAATTTCCGTATGCTCCGTACGAGCGCTGGAGGTGAGCAAATTGGGGTTCCAAGCCCGCCGGTGTCCGAAATGCCATGCCGAATTCGTTCGGCAGCGAAGCTCCTTTGCATAATTGCTGCCCTCGGCCCATTCGGTCCATGCGACTTCGTCCGTGCGCAGGAGCACATCAAAATCTTCGGCATCTGGGAGGTCGAGAATAGCGTCTCCGACCGTCGGCCCAATTGGAAGTGTGGAAATTGCCTCGGGTCTTCCGTCTGCGGAATTCGTCAAGAATTCAGGATAAACAGGTAGTTTCGCGTTCTTCTTAGCGCCGAACAAAATCAAACGCTCTCGATGTTGGGGAACGCCGAAATTGGCAGCGTCCAATACCTTCCACGGGAGACGAACCTCGTATCCAAGGCTGCTCGCAAATTCGACGAATTCGTCCAGAAACTTCCTGTGTTTGCCGAGGGTCAGCCCCTTGACGTTTTCGAATACAAAATAGGTCGCGTCGAGCTCGTGAACGATGCGAAGGAATTCTCGGACCAGGCGATTGCGCGGGTCATCGAGGATCCGCTGACCGATCATCGAGAAGCCTTGGCAGGGGGCCCCTCCGAAAACGACGTCGACGCGCCTTGTCCCGAGGCCCGCCGCCACGCGAATTTCATTGCCCTGCAGGCCCTCGACAGAGCGGGGAACGATGGCACAATAGGGAAAGTTGAACTTGTGGGTGGCGCAATGCACAGGATCGATTTCCACCGCTGCCACAACATCGAAGCCGGCCTGTTCGAACCCCAGGCTCATGCCTCCGGCCCCGGCAAATAGGTCGATTCCAAGCGGGCGCATCGTCATTCCCCTTTTGTTCGGGTGCTTTAGCAACTTGCGCGGCCCTTGTCGATCGGAAAATTTAGGTTTTCCCCAGAAAATCCAAAAGCCTTTGAAGAAGCAAATGTTCCTCCTTTGTTTCGCATTCCCAGATGGTGAGCACTCGCCACCCCAGGTCCTCAAGGTGCCTTTGCTGACGCTGGTCGCGAAGCCGATTCGCCTCGAGTTTCGGACCCCAGTAGTCTAGTCTGGACTTGGGGGGACGACCTTTGCTGCACCCGTGCAAGTGCCAAAAGCAACCGTGCACGAAGATTGCCACGCGCCGATTTCGGAAAACCAAATCGGGTTTTCCGGGAAGCTCGCCGGCATGGAGTCGATATCGGTAGCCGGCGGAATGAAGAAGACGTCGGACGGTCCATTCCGGCCCCGTATTTTTCGTTCCGACGGCCTGCATTATTCGCCGTCTTTGTTCGCGAGTGCGGGTATCGGCCATGATAGATCGTAATAGTCGGTGCGCTCAGAAGCTAGCCTCAGGTCTCAGGCGAAGATTTGACGCATCGAGGGCCGCGCTTCCCGAGGACGCCTAGCCAGCCGCCACGGGACCATTGTCCCGTGACGTCAGTCCTGCCCCCCGGATCGAGCCCGGGGGCAGGCTGGCCGGCTTGGCGCGGCTCTTCGATTAGGATGCGGCGCCGCTATCGCGCCGGCGCTCGTAATCTCGGCGCGCCTGCGCTTCCCACTCCAGCTGGGCCCTGGCGTCCGCGCGGTAGCGTTCGTCGCGGGCGGCCTCCTTCTCCCTGAACGTGCCGGGGGCCCGGCCGTCGATCGATTCGCGCGGCTCGATCATCACCTCGCCGTGCGGGACCAGATAGCGGCGGGGCGGATGTTCGGGACGGGGCGGCTCGCCAAGCTCCGCCCACTTCTCGCGACGCGCGATGCCGAGAATGCGCGAGAAGGGCGTCTCGGCGATCTCGACCGGGTGAAGGCCGTGGCGGCGGGCTTCCTCGAGCGCTCGAAAGCCGCCGCGCACGTCCGCAAGATCGACCATCACCTCCATGCAGGTGAGCTGGCGCAGATAGAAATCGGCGGCGACGATCCGGCCGGCGAGGCGGGCCTCCCGCTCCGATTCGACCTTGATCAGATAGAGATTGACCAGCCGTTCGAACCGCTCGCGAAGCGCCTGCACGTCCTCCTCCTCCTCGGCCTCGGTCCGGCCGGCGCCCGCCTCGCGCCGGGCGGGGCCGGGGAGGGCAGGGGCGGCGGGCGGGCGGCCCGGGCCGCGGGCGCCGCGCGACCAGGGCGGATCGGCCGGACGCCAGCCCGCCTGCTCGGCCGCGATCGCCTGCAACCCTTCGGCGAGCCGGCGGCTGCGCTCGTCGGCGGCGATGGCGAGCGCCTCATCGCGCGCGGCGGCGAAGGAGGCGCTGTCCGGATGGGCGAGGAGCTGGGTGACCCCGAAGGCCGACTTGCCGACCGCGCGGCACGCGGCGCGATCCGAGCCGGTGAGCGAGAGCGCGGCGATATAGGCGCGCTGAACCTCCGCATCCCAGCCATCGGCGCGGGCGTTGCGGCGGGGGACCGGATCGAAATCGAGCAGGTCGCCGAACGCGGCGAATGGATCGGCGCCGGAACACCCCTCAGCCCGGCAGCGATCGCAGATGACGGGAATCGGGCGGGCGGGGACGGGATCGTGAATCGGCATGGCAGCGGCTCCTTTGCAAAAAAAGAAGCCGGAACAGAAATAGAACGAAATCCTACTTTGCAAGCGCCCTTTCGTGCGGGCGGGGCGGGAGATGACGTTCGATCCATCGACTTCGCCCGGCGGGAAGGGATGGAAAGCGAAACGAGAGGCTTGACGAGCGGCGGGGGAATCAGCACTTTCCGCCGCGATGACGCCGCACGCTTCCTCATCCGGCCTGTCCGCCGCCCGTCCGGGCGACGCGGCCGCGCGTGCCTCCGTCTCGCAGGCCTGGCAGTGGCGCTGGTCCCGTCCGGATGCGGCGGCCCGCGCGTGGCGATGGTGACGGTCTCCTAGGACCGATCTTCCCGACGATACGCAACGAGCCCGCCGCCACCGGCGGGCTTTTTCGTACGTGCGGCCCGCGCCGCTTCGCCCCGATGCACTTCCAGGACCTTGCCATGACCATGACCGCCGCCGCCCTCGCCATCACACCGCCCGACGCCAGGGGCGGGCCACCCGACCATGAGGCCGCGCTCGAACGATTGTTCGCCGGCGAATCGCTTACCCGGGCGGAGGCCGAGAGCGTCTTCGCCGAGCTGGTGGCGGGGCGGCTCGCCGAGCCGGCGATCGCGGCGCTGCTGATCGCGCTGCGGATCAAGGGCGAGAGCGTCGACGAGCTGATCGGCGCCGCCCGGGCGCTGCGCGCGGCGGACCTCGATTTCGAGCGGCCGGACTATCCCTTCGCCGATTCCTGCGGCACCGGCGGCGACGGATCGGGGACGATCAACCTGTCCACCGCCGTCGCCTTCGTCGCCGCGGCGGCGGGGCTGCCGATGGCGAAGCACGGCAACCGATCGGTCACCTCGCGCTGCGGATCCGCCGACGTGCTGGAGCGGCTGGGCGTCAAGCTGGAGGTGAGCCCGGCGACGGCGCGGCGGGCGCTGGACGAGGCGCGGATCTGCTTCCTCTACGCGCCGCAATATCATCCGGGGCTGAAACATGCCGGGCCGGTGCGCCGCGCGCTCAAGGTCCGCACGGTGATGAACATCCTGGGGCCGTGCGTGAACCCGGCCGAGCCGCCGGTCCAGCTCGTCGGCGTCGCCGATCCGGGGCTGGTCGCGCCGGTCGCGCAGACGCTGGCGGCGCTCGGCGTCGAGCGGGCGATGGTGGTGCATGGCGGCGGGCTCGACGAGGTCGCGCTCCACGCCGAGACGATCGCGGTGCGGCTGATGGACGGCGAGACCGAGCGGATGACGCTGTCGCCGGAGCTGGCCGGCCTCGCGCGCGCACCGCTTTCGGCGCTCGCCGGCGGCGGGCCGGAGGAGAATGCGGCGCGGCTGCGGGCGCTGCTCGCCGGGCGCGGCGCGGAGGCCGAGAACCATGCGGTCGCGCTCAACGCCGGCGCGCTGCTGCTCGCCGCCGGGCGCGCCGGGACGTTGGAGGAGGGCGCCGACATCGCGCTCCAGATCCTCGCATCGGGCGCGGGCGGCCGCGTCCTCGATCATCTGGTGGAGATCAGCCATGCGTGACCCGGGCGGCACCTTGGGCGCGATCGTCGCGCGCAAGAAGATCGACGTCGCGCAGCGGCTCGGCAGCGCGACCTTCTGCGACATCGGCAGCCAGGCGAAGCGGGCCGAGCGAAGCCTCGCCGCCGCGCTCGCCTCCCCCGGCGCGCGTTTCATCATGGAGGTCAAGAAGGCCTCGCCGTCGGCGGGCGAGATCGCGCAGGTCGATCCGGCCGTCCAGGCCGAAGCCTATGCCGGCGCCGCCTCCGCGGTCAGCGTGCTGACCGACGGGCCGTTCTTCGGCGGCGCGCTCGAGGACCTGGCGGCGGTACGGCGCGTGTTCGACGGGCCGATCCTCGCCAAGGATTTCGTCGTCGATCCCCGGCAGGTGGCGGAAGCGCGGCTGCACGGCGCCGACGCGGTGCTCGTCCTCCTGTCGGTCCTCGACGACGAGGAGGCGGCCGAGGTGATGCGCGCCGCCGAGCGGCTGGGCATGGACGCGCTGGTCGAGACCCACGACGCGGCCGAGGTCGCGCGCGCGGTCGCGCTCGGCGCGAAACTGATCGGCGTCAACAATCGCGATCTCAAGACCCTCACCGTCGACCTCGCCACGACCGAGCAGCTCGCCCCGCTGGTGCCGGCTGACCGGATCGTGGTGTCGGAATCGGGGATCGCGCGGCGGCAGGACGTCGAGCGGCTGGCGCCCCATGCCGGCGCCTTCCTGGTCGGCACGTCGCTGATGCGCGCGAAGCGGCCGGCGCAGGCGGCGCGGACGCTCGCCTTCGGCCGGGTGAAGGTGTGCGGCGTCCGCAGCGCCGCCGATGCCGAACGCGCCGCGCGGTCCGGCGCCTGCTTCGTCGGCCTCATCATGGTCCCCGAATCCCAGCGCTACGTGATGCCGGCCGAGGCGGAGCCGATCGCCGGCGCGGCACGCGACCTTGGCGCCGGAATCGTCGGCGTGTTCCGCGACGCGCCGATCGAGCGGATCGCCGAAGCCGCGCACTGGCTCGGCCTGCGCGCCGTGCAACTCCACGGTTCGGAGGACGGCGATTATGTGAAGGGCCTGCGCGCCGCGCTTCCGGTCGGCGTCGAGATCTGGGGCGCGCTTCCGGTCGCAAGGAGCGTGCCCCGGCCGCGCCCGGGCGTCGATCGGCTGCTGTTCGACACGGCGGTCGGCCGCGGATCGGGCGGCGCCGGCCGCACGTTCGACTGGACGCTGATCGACGGGCGGCGCGAGCTCAGGACGGCGCTGCTCGCCGGCGGGCTCGATCCCGGCAATGCCGCCGCCGCGGCGAAGGTCGGCGCCTGGGCGCTCGACGTCTCCTCGGGCGTCGAACGGGCGCCGGGGCGCAAGGACCCGGAGAAGCTCCAGGCCTTTTTCGAGGCGCTGCGCGTGCCGGCGCGGGGCGACTTGCCATGCTGAGCGACGGACGGTTCGGCGACTATGGCGGCGTCTATGTCCCGGAAATCCTGGTGCCGGCGCTCGAACAGCTCGAAGCGGCATTTCTCGAGGCGCAGGCCGACGCGGAGTTCCAGGCGGAGCTGACCGGCCTGCTGCGCACCTATGCCGGGCGGCCGACGCCGCTCACCCGGTGCCGCAACCTCGGATCGGACAAGGCGCGGCTCTACCTCAAGCGCGAGGATCTGCTCCACGGCGGCGCGCACAAGACCAACCAGGTGCTCGGCCAGGCGCTGCTCGCCCGGCGGATGGGCAAAAGCCGGATCATCGCCGAGACCGGCGCCGGCCAGCACGGCGTCGCGACCGCGCTCGCCGGCGCGCTGTTCGGCCTGGAGACGCGCATCTACATGGGCGCGCACGATGTCGCGCGGCAGGAGCTCAACGTCTTCCGGATGCGGCTGATGGGCGCCGAGGTGGTGCCGGTGACGAGCGGGCAGCAGGGCCTCAAGGACGCGATCAACGAGGCGCTGCGCGACTGGGCGGCGAGCTTCGCCGACACCCATTATCTGCTCGGCACCGTCGCCGGCCCGCACCCCTTCCCGACGATCGTTCGCGATTACCAGCGGGTGATCGGCGAGGAGGCGCGCGCGCAGATCCTCGCGGTCGAGGGACGGCTGCCCGACGCGGTGATCGCCTGCGTCGGCGGCGGATCGAACGCGATGGGCATTTTCGCCGACTTCATCGACGATGCCGGCGTCCGGCTGATCGGCGTCGAGCCGGCGGGCAAGGGGCTGGACGGGCGCGAGCATGGCGCGACCCTGCTGCGCGGCCGCCCCGGCGTGCTGCACGGCGCGGCGACCTATGTGCTGCAGGACGCGGACGGGCAGATCGAGGAAAGCTGGTCGGTCTCGGCGGGCCTCGATTATCCGGCGGTCGGGCCGCAACATGCCTTTCTGAAGGACAGCGGCCGGGCCGATTATGTCGGCGCGACCGACGAGGAGGCGCTGGCCGCCTTCGCGACGCTGGCGCGGCGCGAGGGGATCGTGTGCGCGTTCGAATCGGCGCACGCGCTCGCCCACGCCTTGAAGCTCGCCGGGGAAGCGGACGAAGAGACGGTGCTGGTCGTCAACATTTCGGGGCGGGGCGACAAGGACATGGAGCAGGCGCGCCGCCTGATGGAGCTGGGATGAGCCGTTATGCCGCCATCTTCCGCCGCAACGAAGGCGCGTTCGGCGCCTTCGTGATGCTCGGCGACCCCGATCTCGAGACGAGCGCGCGGATCCTCGACACGCTGGTCGAGGGCGGGGCCGACATGATCGAGGTCGGCATCCCCTTTTCCGATCCGGTCGCCGACGGACCGGTGATCCAGGCCGCGGCGGTGCGGGCGCTGGAAAAGGGGGTGACGCCGGCCGACTGCTTCGCCTTGCTCGGTGCGTTCCGCGCGCGCCACCCCGACGTGCCGGTCGGCATCCTCACTTATGCCAATCTCGTCGTCGCGCGCGGGCGCGACGCCTTCTATCGCGCGGCGGCCGAGGCTGGCGTCGACAGCGTGCTCGTCGCCGACGTGCCGGAGATCGAGGCGGCACCCTTCGCCCAGGCGGCGCGGGCGGCGGGGATCGATCCGGTGCTGATCGCCGCCGCGAACACGCCCGACGATCGGATCGCGCGGATCGCCGCGCTCGGCGGCGGGTACACCTATTGCGTGACGCGCGCGGGGATCACGGGCGCGGACCAGGCTGTGCGCTTCGATCATGCGGCGCTGATCGACGCGCTCGCCCGCAACGGCGCGCCGCCGCCCGTCTTCGGCTTCGGAATCTCGAAGCCCGATCATGTCGCGGCGGCGCTCGCAGCCGGGGCGGCGGGGGCGATCTCGGGCTCGGCGATCGTGCAGCGGATCGCCGACCATCCCGACGATCCCGTCGGCGCGGTCCGCAGCTTCGTCGCGGCGATGAAGGGGGCGACGCGGATTCGCGAGGCGGTGCAGGGCTAGCCCGGCGCTCAGCCAATTGCCTCCCCTCCCTGCGTGCAGGGAGGGGAGAAGGTTTCATGTGAATCGGCCTGATCCTTTGCCGCAGCGCGGCAATCGTCTAGAAGCCAAGCATGTCCACCTATACGATCGACACCGCGACCAGCCGCGCGACGCCGAGCCCGGCGCCGATGAAGCGGCTCACCGCGCCGGCGCTGCAGGCGCGCAAGGGCAAGGAGCCGATCGTTGCCCTGACCGCCTATACGATGCGGATGGCGCAGCTGCTCGATCCGCATTGCGACCTGCTGCTCGTCGGCGATTCGCTGGGGCAGGTGATCTACGGCCTGCCATCCACCATCCCGGTCAGCCTCGACATGATGTGCGCCCATGGCGCCGCCGTGGTGCGCGGATCGTGGCACGCCATGGTCGCGGTCGACATGCCGTTCGGATCCTATGAGGAAAGCCCCGAACAGGCCTTCCGAAGCGCGGCGCGGGTGATGAAGGAAACCGGCGCCGCCGCGGTCAAGCTGGAAGGCGGGGTGGCGATGGCCGAGACGGTCGCGTTCCTCAGCGCGCGCGGGATTCCGGTGATCGGCCATGTCGGGCTCACGCCGCAGGCGGTGAACGCGCTCGGCGGCTATGGCGCGCGCGGGCGAAGCAATGCCGAACATTCGAAGATCCTCGACGATGCCCGCGCCATCGAACAGGCCGGCGCCTTCTCGATCGTCGTCGAAGGCGTGGTCGAGACGATCGCGCGCGAGGTGACGGCGGCGGTGTCCTGCCCCGTCATCGGCATCGGCGCATCGGCCGAGTGCGACGGCCAGATCCTGGTCGTCGACGACATGCTCGGCATGTTCGAGCGGGTGCCGCGCTTCGTGAAGCGCTACGGCGCGCTGGCGCAGGAGATTGCGGGCGCCGTCGAAACCTATGCCGCCGAGGTGCGATCGCGCGCCTTTCCCACCCAGGACCAGACCTACGCGCCGAAAGCGTGAGGGCTTCCGTTTGCCGATTTGCCCCGGTAAGGAGCCGCTTGGGGGCGCGCCCGCCGGCGCGCCTGGCGGGCGCCAGACAGACGGCTAATGACTTGGGGCGCGCGGCCGGGGGCCGCTCGTTCATGCGGAGAACAGACCTTGGCGATCAAGCCGACCGAAAGCGAGACCTTCCTGCGGGAAGTCGATGAAGAGCTCCGCAAGGAACAACTGAACAATTTCGTCGCCCGCTACGGCTGGGCGCTGATCGCCGCGGCGGTGCTGGTCCTCGCCGGGATCGCCGGGCTGATCTGGTACCAGGGCCACCGCGCCGAGCAGCGCGACCAGCAGGCCGAGGCGCTGACCGACGCGCTCGACAAGATGGAAGCCGGCAACCGCAACGCCGCCTTGCCGAAGCTCGCCGAGCTCGCCGACAGCCGCTCGCCCGGCTATCGCGTCGCCGCTCTCTTCGCGCGGGCCAATGCCCAGATCGAGCAGAACCAGCTTCCGGCCGCGATCGCGACGCTGCGCTCGATCGCCGACAATGACGATTTCGCCGAGCCCTACCGGCAGGCGGCGCTGGTGCGGCAGACCGCGCTCGAATTCGATCGGCTGCCGCCGCAGGTGGTCGTCCAGCGCCTGACCCCGCTGGCGCGGCCGGGCCAGCCCTGGTTCGGCACCGCCGGCGAGATGGTGGCCATCGCCCAGCTCAAGCTGCACCGGCCCGAGCTTGCCGGACCGATGTTCGGCCGCATCGCGCGCGACGAGAACGTGCCCGGATCGATCCGCGCCCGCGCCGTCCAGATGGCCGGATCGCTCGGCGTCAACGCGGTCGAATCGCTCGGGTCGCCAGCGGCGGCGGCGCAGGCCGCTCCCGCGGCCCCGGCCCAGGCGGCCGCGGCTCCACCGCCCGCAACCGAGAGGAACAGTCAATGAAGCGTCTGATCGCCGCGCTGGTCGTGGCGGGCCTGCTCACCGGCTGCAGCACCATGCGCGGCCACCGCCGCCCCTCGACGCCGACGGTCGGCGAGCGGATCCCGGTGCTGAGCAACGAGAACCAGATCGAGGTCGATGCGGCGCTTGCCGGCGTGCCGGTCACCGTGCCGAGCGCCTATGTCAACGCCGACTGGCCGACATCGGGCGGCAATGCCGCCAAGTCGATGATCCACGTCGCGCTCGGCGACACGCCGCAGCAGCTGTGGACCGCGAATATCGGCGAAGGATCGAACGTCCGCGCCCGCCTCGCCTCCGAGCCGGTGGTCGGCGACGGGCGGGTCTATACGATCGACATCACCGCGACGGTGCGCGCGTTCGACGCCAATACCGGCCAGCAGCTTTGGTCGCACCAGGTGCGCGGCGAGAATTCCCCGCGCGAGACCCTGTTCGGCGGCGGCGTCACCTACGATTCGGGCCATGTCTATGCGGTCAACGGCGCCGGCGATGCCGCCGCGCTCGACGCCGCGACCGGCAACCAGATCTGGCTGGTGAAGCCGGGCAGCCCGCTGCGCGGCGCGCCGACCGTCGGCGTCGACAATGTCTATGTGCTGAGCCAGGACAACCAGCTCTACGCGCTCGACCGCGACACCGGCGAGACCCACTGGACCGCGACCGGATCGTTCGAGCTTGCCGGCGTGTTCGGAGTCGCCTCCCCCGCCTTCGCACAGAGCACGGTCGTCGCCGGCTATTCCTCCGGCGAACTCACCGCCTATCGCTACGAGAATGGCGAGACGGTCTGGCAGGACGCGCTCGCCCGCACCGGCATCTCGACCGTCGTCGGCACGCTCTCCGACGTCGATGCCGATCCGGTCGTGGACAATGGCCGCGTCTTCGCGGTCGGCCGCGGCGGCCGCATGGTCGCGATCGAGCTGATCACCGGCCAGCGCGCCTGGGAAATCAACCTCGCCGGCCTTTCGACCCCCTGGGTCGCGGGCGACTGGGTGTTCGTCGTCACCGATCGCGCCCAGCTCGTCGCCGTGGCGCGCGCCTCCGGCCGCGTGCGCTGGATTTCGCAGCTCCCCGCCTTCGTCCATCCGCCGCGCACCCGCGAGCGCGGCGCGAACGGCGAGAATCGCGACAAGCCGGGCGAAGGCCCGATCTTCTGGCGTGGGCCGGTGCTTGCCGGCGGCCGGCTGATCCTGACCAGCTCGCAGGGGCAGATCGTCTACGTGAACCCGGCCGACGGAAGCGTCCAGGCGACGGTGGAGACCCGCTCCGCCTTCTCGCTGCCGCCGATCGTTGCGAACAACACGCTCTACACGCTCGACGACAGCGGCCGCCTGACCGCCTATCGTTGAGCCTGTCCCCCTCCCGTCACGGGAGGGGGATGAGGTCATTCATGTCGCGACTGCCTGTTCTTGCCATCGTCGGCCGTCCCAATGTCGGCAAGTCCACCCTGTTCAACCGGCTGGTGGGCAAGAAGCTCGCGCTCGTCGACGATCGCCCCGGCGTGACCCGCGACCGGCGCGAGGGCGATGCCAGCCTGCTCGGCCTCGAATTCCGGGTCATCGACACGGCCGGTTATGAGGACGAGGATCCCGACACGCTGCCCGGGCGGATGCGCGCACAGACCGAGGCGGCGGTGCGCGGCGCCGATGCGGCGCTGTTCCTGATCGACGCGCGCGCCGGCCTGACCCCGCTCGACGAGGAGATCGCCCGCTGGCTTCGCACCCAGACCGTGCCGGTGGTCCTGGCCGCCAACAAGGCGGAGGGGCGATCGGGGGAGGCCGGGCTGATCGAAGCGTTTTCGCTCGGGCTGGGCGAGCCGATCGCGATCAGCGCCGAGCATGGCGAGGGCATGGCCGACCTGTTCGAACAGTTGCTGCCGCATCTCGAGCGCGACCCCGACGAGGAGGAGGGCGAGGAGGACAGCGCCGCGCCGCTCAAGCTCGCCATCGTCGGACGGCCCAATGCCGGCAAATCGACGCTGGTCAACGCGATGCTGGGCCAGGACCGGCTCATCACCGGGCCGGAAGCGGGGATCACCCGCGATTCGATCGCGATCGACTGGAGCTGGCGCGACCGCGAAGGCGCCGACCATGCGGTGCGGCTGATCGACACGGCCGGGATGCGCAAGCGCGCCAAGGTGGAGGACAAGCTCGAAAAGCTGTCGGTCGCCGATGCGCGCCGCGCGGTGGACTTCGCCGAGGTCGTCGTGCTGCTGCTCGACGGCACGCGCGGGCTCGAGGCGCAGGACCTCAGGATCGCCGATGCCGTCCTGCAGGAAGGCCGGGCGCTGATCGTCGCGATCAACAAATGGGACGTCGCGGAAAATCCGGGCGGGCTGTTCCAGGGGATACGCGCCGCGCTGGACGAGGGATTGAGCCAGGCCCGCGGCCTGCCGTTGCTCACTGTTTCCGGCAAGACCGGCAAGGGCATCGACGCGCTTGTCGAGGCGGCGCTGGCGCTGCGCGCGACCTGGTCGGCCCGTGTCTCGACCGGCCAGCTCAACCGCTGGTTCGAGGGCGCGATCGAGAAGAATCCGCCGCCCGCGCCGGGCGGCAAGAGGATCAAGCTGCGCTACATCACCCAGGTCGGCACGCGGCCGCCCAGCTTCGTCCTGTTCGGGACCCGGGTCGACCAGCTGCCGGACTCCTACCTTCGCTACCTGGTGAACGGGATCAAGCGCGAGCTCGGCTTCGCGACCGTGCCGGTGCGCCTCGCCGCGCGCGCCCCGCGCAACCCCTATCGGCCGAAATAGAGGCGATTTTCGGCGGCCTCATTTCGTCCCATCGTCAACCCGCTGTTTACTTGGCTCCGCTAGAGGCCGGGCAAAGATACAGGGACATTGGACAGGTGGATACCAGCGCGCTGATCGACTGGACCAAGTTCGCGCAGATGCGCGCCGAGCTCGGCGCCAATTTCGTGCGGATCCTCGGCTATTTCCGCGAGGACGGCGCCAAGGCCGTCGCCCAGATCGAAGAGGCGATGCACAACAAGGACACCGCCGCGCTCGTCATCCCTTCGCACACGATCAAATCCGAAGCGCGCCAGTTCGGCGCCGAGCTGCTCGGCCAGCTTGCCGAGGAGATCGAGTTCGCGGCGCGCAGCGCGCTCGAATCCCAGCTCTTCCCCGATCACATGCTGCCCCATGTCGCGCGGCTCCGCCCGACCTATGACGAGACGATCGCGCGGCTGGAGAAGGAAACCAACCCGCTCGCCACCCGCCGCCCGAGCTTCGGCCGCGCGGCGAGCAACCAGGATTTCGGGCGGCTCTAGGGCAGGCGGTCAGGCGGGCGCGCGCCGCCGCATCGGCTGCGGCTCGCCGCGCGCGAGGCTGCGCCACAGCCATTCGAACGGGCCGTAGGCGAAGCGATCGAGCCACGGCTTCGACCAGAGCAGCATCAGCGCCCAGGCGCCGATCACGAACCACCACAGATCGACGCGGCGGACATGGCCGAACAGGCCAAGCCCGTAGCCGTAGAAGATCGCGGTCATCAGCAGGCTGGTGCCGAGATAGTTGGTGAAGGCGGCGCGGCCGGCGGCGGCGATGCGGCGCGTGAGCCGGCCGTGGCCCCGGGTCGCGAGGATGATGAGCGCCGCCGTCCCGACGATCATCGCCGGGCGGAACGGGACCGAGGCGGCAAGGCTGCCCGCCACCAGCACCGGCACCGCGAAATCGGCCTGGATGCACCAGCGGGCGAGCAGGGCATAAGCGGGCACCCCGATGCCGAAGCCGATCGCCGCGGCGATGGCATAAGCGCGGTTCGACCAGCGGCCGGAGAGGAAACCCGTCTTCAGCGCGGCCATGCCGAGCAGCATGTAGGCGAGCGTTTCGGCGCCGATGAAGAGGACGCTCCGCACCGGCGCAAGGCCGTTCTCGTCGAAATTGTGCCGGACGATCCCCCACCAGGAGCCGCGATAGACGGCCAGGGTCTCGCGAAGCTCGGCGGGCGAGTAGAGGCCGGAGCCGGCCTGCATCTCCCGCCAGCGGAGCAAGGCGTCGACGTCCGCATGGGGTGCGGCGGCGGCCCGCGCCGCATCGAACACCGTCGCGGCCAAGCTCGCGAACAAGGCGAACTGGAAGAGGAGGAGGCCGATGGCGATGGCAATGAGCAGCCGCGGGCGGGAGGCCCAGAAGGCGTAGGCGATCATGCCGATCGGCGCGTAGAGCGACAGGATGTCGCCCGACCAGACAAGGTAGAAATGGGCGAGGCCGAAGACGAGCAGCCAGGCCATGCGGCGATAATGGACGGCGGCGCCGCTGCGCCCCGCCGCCTCCGCCCGCTCGACGACCAGCAGCATCGAGGCGCCGAACAGGAAGGAGAAGAGGCCGCGCATCTTGCCGTCGACGAACACGAAGGCGACGGCCCAGGAGGCGATGTCCGCCGGGCCCTCATAACCGGCGGCGCGCGGGTTCATATAGGCGTTTTCAGGCAATGCGAAGGCGACGATGTTCATCGCCAATATGCCCATCACCGCGACGCCGCGAACGATATCGAGCGTGGCGATGCGCGCGCCAGCGGGCGCGGCCGTCGTCGCCTCGGTCACGCCCGCCGGCTTAGCGGAAGCCGCGGCGCAGGCGCTCCGCCCGGAACAGCCGGTCGGCGGTCCTCAGCTGGCTGCGGGTGCAGGCGGTGCGGCCGGGGATGCGCGCGCCGGACGCCTGGTAGCGCACGGTGCAGCGGCTGCGCGGATAGACGACCTGCCCCGCGCCGTTCGAGGCGACGAAGGCGCGCGGCGCATTGCCGACCGCGCCGCCCGGCGCCGGCGCGTAATTGGGGCGCACGCGCGCCGCGACCGCGGCGTTGGCGCGCTGGATCTGGCCGGAATTGCAGCCCGGCCGGGCCGACTGGAAGCGCCCGCCGCGATCATAATAAACGGAGCAGTTGCCGCCCGGAAAGCCGACCTGGATGCCGTTCGGCTGGATATCGACATTCTGCGCCCCGGCGGGGACCGCGATCATGGCGCCGGCGACGGCCAGAGCGATGCGAAGGGACGAGGGCGTGAGCATGAAGCGTCTCCTTGTCAGACCTGCGGCCAGCCTAGCCGATCCGCGGCGGGGCCGCCATCGGCGCGCGCTCAATCCTCGGCGGGCTTGCTCTGCAGCTGGATATAATTTTCGAGGCCCATGCGCCTGATCATCTCGAACTGGGTTTCGAGGAAGTCGATATGCTCCTCCTCGCTTTCGAGGATGCGCTCGAAGACCTCGCGGCTCACATAGTCGCGCACCTCCTCGCAATGGGCGATCGCGCCGCGAAGCTGCTCGCGCGCTTCATGTTCGAGATCGAGATCGGCCTTCAGCACCTCCTCGACCGTCTCGCCGATGCGGAGGCGCCCGAGCATCTGGAAATTGGGCAGGCCGTCGAGGAAGAGGATGCGCTCGGCGAGCGTATCGGCATGCTTCATCTCGTCGATCGACTCGTGCCGCTCATATTCGGCGAGCCGCTTCACGCCCCAATTGTCGAGCATGCGATAGTGCAGCCAATATTGGTTGATCGCGGTGAGCTCGTTCCTCAGCGTCTCGTTCAACAGTTCGATGACGCGCGCGTCGCCCTTCATGCCGGCCTCCTCGATAGCTCCGGCCGATCATAAGCCGGCGCGGTTCAAAAGGCACCCGGAAATGGCGGAAAACCGCGAAAAATTCGCGCGAAACTGCTAATCAGTTTCAATAGGGGTTAGCGGCGCGGCAGCCTCGGACCCGTCAGGCGGCGCGCTCGGCCGCGATGATCTCACGCGCGAAGGAGAAGCACTGGCCGCAGCGCGGCTTGCGCCCGAAGCAGCGATAGGCGCTGGTCGGGCAGGAGGCCCCGTTGCGCGCGGCCTCGCGCACCTCGGATTCGCGAATCGCGTTACAGACGCAAACGATCATGGGGTTCGGGTTAGCGATAATGAGAACTATTCGCAATACGGATTCGTGCAGGTTGGGTGACGCATGAGGGCCAGGCGGGGCCGCGCGGCGCGGGCGGGCTTTCATCGCCGGGCGGGAGAGGCTAGGCCCGCGCGGCATGACCCGGGTTCGTTTGCTCCTCGCCTTGGCGGCGCTCGTCGCGGCCATGCCGGCCGCAGCGCGCGACGTGGCGGTGGTCGGGGCGCGCCTCTATGCGGCGCCGGACGCCGCGGCGATCGACGACAGCATCGTGCTGATCCACGACGGGCGGATCGCAGCGGTCGGGCGGCGCGGCGGCGTCGCGGTGCCGGACGATGCGGACAGGATCGACGCGCGCGGCAAGGTGCTGACCGCCGGCTTCTGGAACAGCCATGTCCACCTGACCACGGACCTGCTGATCGCGCCCGACCGGGCTTCGGACGCGGCGCTCGGCGACGCGCTCGCCGCGATGTTCACGCGCTGGGGCTTCACGACGATTTTCGATCTCGCCTCGACGATGGCGGGCGCGAACGAGATTCGATCGCGCATCGCCGACGGCCGCGTGGCCGGGCCGCAGATCCTGACCGCCGGCGAGCCCTTCTACCCGACGGGCGGGACGCCGGTCTACGCGCGGCCGATCTATGCCCAGCATCGTCTTCCCTCGGCCGAAGTCCGTTCGACCGACGAGGCGGTCGCTCGCGTCGACCGGCAGGTGGGCGAAGGGGCCGACGGGATCAAGCTGTTCACCGGCGCGATCGTCGGCGGCGAGACAGGGGTGCTGGTGATGCCGGCGGCGCAGGTCCGGGCGATCGCGGCGGAAGCGCACCGGCACGGCAGGCCCGTCTTCGCCCATCCGACCAACGGAGCCGGCGTCCAGGTCGCGGTGGAGAACGGCGTCGACATCCTTGCCCACAGCGCGCCATTGATGGGGGCCTGGCCGGCGGACTTCGCCCATGATCTCGCGCGGCGGCACGTGGCGCTGATCCCGACGCTGAGCCTGTTCGAACATTATCCGGCCGAAGCGACGCCGGTGGCGATTGCGGTCCAGCAGGTGCGTGCGCTCGCCGAAGCGGGCGGCGACATCCTGTTCGGCACCGACGCTGGGTTCATGGACGTTTACGACACCAGCGCCGAATATCGCCTGCTCGCCGGCGCGATCGACTGGCGGGCTATCCTCGCGGCGCTGACGACGACCCCGGCCCGCCGCTTCGGCCAGAGCGGATCGCGGGGCCGGATCGCGCCGGGCATGGTGGCGGATCTCGTCCTGCTGGACGGCGATCCCGCCCGCGACACGACCGCCTTCGCCCATGTGTGGATGACGTTGAAGGACGGCCGGGCGATCTTTCGCGCCGGCGACTGACCTCAGCGCGCGGCCGGCGCGTCGGGCTCGCGCAATTCCTTGCGGATGACGAGCTTCAGGGCGGACCAGGTCGCGTCGATCGCGCAGACCTTGGTATCGACCAGCCCGAGCGGGATCGCCGCGTCGCGGATCGTCGCCTCGTCGACCTCGCCGGCGACGCCCGATCCGCACTTGGGCCAGCTCACCCAGACAAAGCCGTCCGGCGCGAGCGCGGCGCGCAGGCGCCGGAGGACGTCGAGCTCGGCGCGCGCGGTGACGAAGATGTGCGCGGCGTCGACCGGCGGCTCGGGCCAGATCAGGTGCTGGAGGAAGAGGCCGCTCTTCTCGATCTCGGCGCGCACGGTGGACGGCATCTCATCCCACCAGACGCGCAGGCCGTTCTTCAACGACAGCTTGCGCGCGAGCGGCGTCGCGCTGTGGCCGGCTCTGGGCAGCATGACCTGTCTTTCGTTCCCCCCAGGCGCGAGCGCGCCCGGCGGGTAAGGTTAACCCCATTTCGGACCAACGAGAAGACGAGCTTTTCGTTTCAGGCGAAGGCGGAGCGGCGCGCCCTGAAATGGCGCGCGGCGATCAGCGCGATCGGGATGCCGACCAGCACGCAATGCGAGAAGAGCGCGTTGGAGATGCCCCACAGCGTGTGCGGCAGCGGCATTTCGGGCCAGCGCAGCGGGCGGACGATCCAGTACATGATCCCCCACAGGACGATGCCATAGGCGATGCCGGCACGGATCGGCATGTCAAGGAGATGCGGCCGGCGCGGCGCGAGCAGGAAATAGGCGATCACCATGCAGGCCATGATCGCATAATGGACGGCCAGCCCGATCGCGGCCCAGCCGGGCGTGGGGGCGGCGGCGGGGAAGGGGCCGCTCGCGACGAAGGTCAGCACCTGGACGGGCGTCATCCCCGCCATGCCGGCGAAGACGAAGGCCGAGAGGATGTCGAGCGTGCCAGCGACGAGGGTGGCGAGAAGAATGGGCCTGAGCATGAGCGTCTCCAGCAGATGTGCGCGCATCGGCCCAAGCCCCGGCCTTTGCAGGGCCAGACTAGCAGCGGCGCGCGCGAAGGCAATGGAGACCGGCTTCGCCGCGACGGCGGGGTGGATCAGCTGCCCATCAGCGCCGGGAAGAAGCCTTCATGCGCGCGGCGAAGATCGGCGAGCGGGATCGCCGCGCCGTCGGGCAGGGTGATCGCATCGCCGCCGACCGAGCCGAGGAAGCGGTGGGCAAGGCCGGCCGCGGCGAGGGCGCGGAGCACCGGATCCGAGTTGGCGGTCGCAACGATGTAGCGGCCTTGATCCTCGCCGAAGAGGAAGGCGGCGGTGGCGGGGCAATCCGGGGGAAGCTTCGCGCCAATGCCGCCGGCCAGCGCCATTTCGGCGAGCGCGACGAGCAGCCCGCCATCGGACAGGTCGTGGACGGCGGTGACGAGTTCGCGGCGGATGAGATCGCGGACCGTCTCGCCCGCCTTGCGCTCGGCGGCGAGATCGACCGGCGGCGGCGGCCCCGCCTCGCGCCCGCCGATTTCGCGAAGCCACAGCGACTGGCCGAGATGGGCGGGATCGTTGCCGATCAGCCAGAGGTCGTCGCCGTCATTGGCGAAGGCGATCCGGGCCGACTTCTTCCAGTCGGCGATCAGGCCGACGCCGCCGATCGCTGGCGTGGGAAGGATCGCGGTGCCGGTGCCGTCCTCCGCCTTGGTCTCGTTGTAGAGGCTGACATTGCCGGAGACGATCGGGAAATCGAGTGCCCCGCAGGCCTCGGCCATCCCTTCGATGCAGCCGACGAACTGGCCCATGATCTCGGGCCGCTGCGGGTTGCCGAAATTCATGCAGTCGGTGGCGGCGAGCGGGGTCGCGCCGACCGCGCACAGGTTGCGCCACGCCTCGGCGATCGCCTGCTTTCCGCCCTCGACCGGATCGGCGAGGCAGTAGCGCGGCGTGCAATCGGTGGTGATGGCAAGCGCCTTGTCGGTGCCGTGGACCCGGACGACGGCCGCGTCCCCGCCCGGCGCCTGGACGGTGTCGGCGCCGACCTTCTGGTCATATTGTTCCCACACCCAGCGCCGGCTGGCGAGATCGGGCGAGCCCATGAGCTTCATGAGATCGGCGGCGGCGTCCGCGGTCTCCGGCGCGTCGGCGAGCGGCGCCGGCGGCACCGTCCTGGTCCAGGGGCGATCGTAGCAGGGCGCATCGTCGGCGAGCGGGCCGAGCGGAATGTCGGCGACGACGGCGCCATTCCATTCGAGCACCATCCGGCCGCTATCGGTGACCTCGCCGATCACCGCGAAATCGAGCTCCCATTTGCGGAAGATCGCCTCCGCCTCGGCCTCGCGGCCGGGCTTCAGCACCATCAGCATCCGCTCCTGGCTTTCGGACAGCATCATCTCATAAGGCGTCATGCCGCTCTCGCGCTGCGGCACCTTGTTCATGTCGAGCCGGATGCCGACGCCGCCCTTCGATGCCATCTCGACGCTGGAGGAGGTGAGTCCGGCCGCGCCCATGTCCTGGATCGCGACGATCGCGTCGGAGGCCATCAGCTCGAGACAGGCCTCGATCAGCAGCTTTTCGGTGAAGGGATCGCCGACCTGGACGGTGGGGCGCTTTTCCTCGCTGTCCTCGGAGAAATCGGCGCTCGCCATGGTCGCCCCGTGGATCCCGTCGCGGCCGGTCTTGGAGCCGACATAGACGATCGGATTGCCGACGCCGGAGGCGGCCGAATAGAAGATCTTCGCGGTCTCGGCGACGCCGACCGTCATCGCGTTGACGAGGATGTTGCCGTCATAGGCGGGGTGGAAGTTCACCTCGCCGCCGACGGTCGGCACGCCGACGCAATTGCCATAGCCGCCGATCCCTTCGACCACCCCGGCGATGAGGTGGCGCATCTTCGGATGATCCGGCCGGCCGAAGCGCAGCGCGTTGAGATTGGCCACCGGACGCGCGCCCATGGTGAAGACGTCGCGAAGGATGCCGCCGACGCCGGTCGCCGCGCCCTGATAGGGCTCGATATAGGAGGGGTGGTTGTGGCTCTCCATCTTGAAGATCGCGGCCTGGCCGTCGCCGATGTCGACGACGCCGGCATTCTCCCCCGGACCCTGGATCACCTGCGGGCCCGTCGTCGGCAGCTTCTTCAGGTGGAGGCGCGAGGATTTGTAGGAGCAATGCTCCGACCACATGACCGAGAAGATGCCGAGCTCGGTGAGATTGGGCTCGCGGCCGAGCGCGTGGAGGACGCGCTGATATTCTTCGGGCGAGAAGCCGTGCTCGGCGACGATGGCGGGCGTGATCGCGGATTCGCTCATGGCGCGGCGCATAGCCGCGCGAGACGCGCGCGCCTAGTGTGCGAGCCCACGAAAAAGGCCGGCCCCGCGAGGGACCGGCCCGTTTCCTTCGGCGCCTGGCGCCGGACTAGGTGTGGCAGGACTTGCCGTTGATGGTGACGCGATCGCCGGTGCCGCTGACGCTGTGATTGTCGCCGGTGAAGGGCGGCTGGCCGTCGGTCGAGTTGAGCTGGGTGGGCGTGCCGTTCTGGCTGGTGCGGATCGTCGCCGTGTTGTTCGTGTAGAAATCCACGAAATAAAGGCTGTTGTCCGCGCAGCGATAGGTCTTGCTGGCCTGGATCATCGGCGGCGGCGCGACCGGCGGGGCGTTCTTGAGCGCCTCGGCCTGGGGATCGTACTGATTGACGGTGATCACCTGCGGCTGCGTGTTGCAGGCCGCGAGAGTGGCGAGCGCGGCAATCGCCGCGGCGGCGAGGATCCGTGTCTTGTGCATGACCAGCCCCTTCGCGAGTGCAGCATGGCGCGTCAAGAAAAACTTTGTTACGAAATGTCGCGGCGCGGCCGCATTCGACGAGAGTAAGGCTCTGGTCGACGAACGTCGCATCGCGTTTGTGGCGTCTTGTGGAGTCGGAGGCCTTGGGAGAGGCGCGGGTGATGCAGCGGGTGCGGATCGGGTTGACCGGCCTTGCGTTCGTGTTCCTTGTCGTGCTGCTCGCGGCGGTCTTCACCCGCAATCCGGCCGGCGAGGCGCCGCTGACCCCCAATCTGATCGAGCAGCAGCGCAACGGCGTGAACCCCGCCGCCCAGCCGGCCCAGCCGGCGGGACGCACCGATCCGCTCGCCGAGCTTGGCGTCGCCCCCGGCAATGCCGATTCCAACGGCGCCGCCGCCGCGGCCGCCGCCGCGAGCCGCCCGTCCCAGCCCGCGCCGAGTCGCTGAGCCGCGAGACTTTTCACGGACTTATCCACAGCCGCCGTGTCCGAACATCGCGTGAACTGCACGAAGAACAAAGAGGGAAAATCTTGCCTGTTCCCGCTCTTGAGGCATGAAATCCCTGAAAATGGCATGAAAAACCCTTCCAATCCCATGCCCGTTGGTTTATCCACGGCTGGTTAGTAAGGGGCATTCCTGTTCAAGCCGAAGGCGGCGTGGAGGCGCGATGGCGCGTCCGCGAACGGGGCGCCCGTGTCTCAGGGACGGGCTTAAGGGTGGCGGTCGAGCATCTCTTTCGTGGGAATGCGCTCAACGCGGTGGACGCCAAGGGGCGTCTGTCCGTGCCTGCCTTCATCCGCGCCAAGATCGAGCGACGGTCCGATGAACGGCTGATCGTGCTTGCCCCGCACGAAGCCTATCCGTGCCTCGTCGGCTATGATTCCAATTTCGACGCGGAGATCTACGCCGAGAACGAGCGCCGTCGCCTGGCCGAGGAAGGCACCGACCCGACCGCCCATTTCGAGCGCGCGCACCGTGCCTTCGGCGCCGCCGAGGAAGCGCCCTACGACAGCTCCGGCCGCATCATCCTGCCCCAGCGGATGCGGTCCAAGGGCAAGATCGAGGACCTGGCGCTGTTCGTCGGCGTTGGCGCAACCTTCGAAGTCTGGAACCCCCGCGTCGCCGCGCACGAGGGCGGCGCGAACCTGCGCGAGATCGCGCTCTACTGGCTCGAAGAGCGGGGGATCGCGCCATGACCGCCGCCGCCGCGCGGAGCCCCCATGTCCCCGTCCTGCTCGACGAGGTCGTCGCCGCGCTCGCCCCCGCCCCGGGCGAGACCCATGTCGACGGCACGTTCGGCGCGGGCGGCTATACCGACGCCATCCTGAAGAAGGGAGTGGCGCGCGTCTTCGCCTTCGATCGCGATCCCGAGGCGATCGAGGCGGGCCAGGCGCGCGCCGCTTCGAGCGGGGGGCGCCTGACGCTTGTGCCGGAGCGTTTCTCCCGGATGCGTCAGGCGCTGTCCGACCGCGGCGTCGGCGAGGTCGACGGCGTGACGCTCGATATCGGCGTTTCCTCGATGCAGCTCGACCAGGCGGAGCGCGGCTTTTCGTTCCAGGCGGACGGGCCGCTCGACATGCGGATGGGCCGCGAGGGCCAGAACGCCGCCGAATTCGTGAACACGGCCGACGAGCGCGAGATCGCCGACGTGCTCTTCCATTATGGCGAGGAGCCGAAGGCGCGGCGGATCGCGCGGGCGATCGTCGCGGCGCGGCCGATCGAGCGGACCGGCGCGCTCGCCGAGATCGTCCGCAAGGCGGCCGGCCATCATCCCGGCATGAAGAAGGACCCGGCGACGCGGACGTTCCAGGCGATCCGCATCCATGTGAACGAGGAGCTCAAGGAGCTCGAGGGCGGGCTGGCGGCCGCAGAACAGGTATTGAAGCCGGGCGGCCGCCTAGCCGTCGTCACCTTCCACAGCCTGGAGGACCGGATCGTCAAGCGCTTCCTGAAGGCGCGCAGCGGCGCCCGGCCCGCCGGATCGCGCCACCTTCCGGCCGCCGACACGGCCCGCCCGGCGCCGACGTTCGAGGCCGTCGCCAAGCCGGTCACTCCCGGCGAAGCGGAACGCGCGGCCAATCCGCGCGCCCGCTCCGCCACCTTGCGCGCGGCGCGCCGCACCGCCGCGCCTGCTCTTCCAGTCGAAGGATCGATGCGATGATCGCCAGAGGATTCCGCTCCGTCGTATGGGTCGCCGCCATCGGCATCGCCGCGCTCGGCTGCTACATGCTGTCGCTGCGCGTCGCCGCCGAGCGCGCCGAGCTTGCCCAGCTCGATCGGCGGATCGCAGCGACCCACCAGCAGATCAGGTCGCTCCAGACCGAGCTCGGCACGCGCGGGCGGCTCCAGCAGCTCGAACAGTGGAACGCGGACGTGCTCGCGCTGTCGGCGCCCGCCGCCAACCAGTTCATCGACAGCCAGGTGACGCTGGCCCGCTTCGACACGCGCACGCCGCAGATCGGCGATGCGATGCCGGTGCGGATGGCTTCGGCCGAGACCGCGCCAGCGCGAGTCCCGCCGCAGGCCCCGGTCCGCCTCGCCTCGGCGGATGTCGCGCCAGCCGGGGCATTGCTCCACCGCGCGAGCCTGACCACCGGCCTTTCCGCGCGGCCCGCCGTCGCCCTCGCCGTCGCCAAGCCGGCCGTGGCCGACGCACCGGTGGGCCAGACGGGCACCCGGCGTCCCGCGAGCACCGCCACGGGCACGACGCCCGCGCGGGCCGCCGCCGATGCCCCGGTCCGCCGCGCGAGCGCGCCGGTCCGCACCGCCGCGGCGACCGCGCCGCGCCAGCAGCCGCCGGCCGCCGCCGCGCGGCGCGCGTCCACCGCCCTCCTCGACGAAGGCACGCTGAGCGCGATCGGCCGCCAGGCCCGCGCCGAGCGCCGCGGAGGCGCCCGCGACTGATGGCGACGATCGCCGCCCGTATCGTTCACGACACCGCACCGGCCAACCAGAGGCAGGGGCTGAGCCTGACCCACCAGCGGCTGATGCTGGTGCTGCTGCTGTTCGTCGGGGTGACGGCGCTGATCGGGCTGAGGCTGGTCTGGCTCGGCGCGTTCAGCGACCGGAACGCCGCGACCACGGTCGCCGACGCCTCGATCCCGCCGCGCGCCGACATCGTCGATCGCAACGGCCTGCCGCTCGCGCAGACGATCGAGGCGTGGTCGATCGGCGTCCATCCGCGCAACGTGATCGCCAACAAGGCGCAGCTTGCCGAGCGGCTCCATGCGCTGATGCCTGGGCGGAGCGCCGCCGATTATCTCGCGATCCTCAATTCGGGCGCGAACTATCACTACCTCGCCCGGCGCGCGGTGCCGGAGCTGGTCCAGCGTGTGAACGCGCTCGGGGAACCAGGCATCGTCTTCAACCGCGAGCCCGAGCGCCTCTACCCGCAGACCGCGCTCGCCGGCCATGTCCTCGGCTGGGTCGACGCGGACGGCCATGGCGTCGCCGGGATCGAGCGGGCGATGGAGCCGAGGCTCACCGATCCGCGGCTGCGCGGCGCCCCGCTGGCGCTGTCGATCGACAGCCGCGTCCAGGCGGCGCTGGAGAGCGAGCTCGACCAGGCGGTGACCGGGATGAGCGCCGAGGGCGGCACCGGCATCATCATGGATGTGCATACCGGCGAGGTCGTCGCGATGGCCTCCGCCCCGACCTTCAACCCCAATGCCGCCGGCCAGTCCGATCCGAGCGCGCTCTACAACCGCGCGACGATGGGCGTTTACGAGCTCGGCTCGACGTTCAAGCCGATCACCGTCGCCTCGGCGCTGGAGGCCGGAGTCGTTACCTCGATGAGTCAGCGCTGGGACGCATCGGCGCCGCTGCCGATCGGCCGGTTCCGGATCCACGACGACGAGCCGATGGGGCGTTCGCTCACCATTCCGGAAATCCTCGTCCATTCCTCCAACATCGCCTCCGCGCGGATCGCCGACGCGATGGGCGCCGAGCGGATGGAACATGCCTTCCGCGCGCTCGGCTTCGACCGGCCGGCCGACATCGAGATCCGCGAGCGCAGCCGGACCTTGTGGCCGCGCGACTGGGGCCGGGCGACGGTGCTGACCAGCGGCTTCGGCCACGGCATCGCGATCACGCCGCTCCACCTCGCCACCGCTTATTGCGCGCTGGTCAACGGCGGCATCTGGCGGCCGGCGACGCTGCTTCGAGTCGATCCCGGCCATGAGGCGGAGGGCCGGCGCGTCTTTTCCGAGGCGACCAGCGCGCGGATGCGCCAGCTGCTGCGCATGATCGTGCTTCGCGGCACCGGCCGCAACGCCAACGTCCCGGGATTCCGCATCGGCGGCAAGACCGGCACGGCCGAGAAGGTCGCGGCGGGCGGCGGATATAATCGTCACGTCAACGTATCTACCTTCGCGGCGGCTTTCCCTATGGATCAGCCACGCTATGTGGTGCTCGTCATGATGGACGCACCCAGAGGCACCGCGGCGAATCACGGCGTGACGACGGCCGCATGGACATCGGCGCCGGTGGTCGCCCGCGTGGTCCAGCGGATCGGGCCGTTGCTCGGCGTGATCCCGGACGAACGCCGCGATATCGATGTTTCGGAGCTGATGCCGCTGGTCGCCGGCGCCGAGCCTTCGCCGACGGTCCAGTAAATGAAGCTCGGCGCGCTGACCGGCGGTGACGAGGGCGATCTCGTCACCGGCTTTGCCATCGATCATCGCAAGGTCGCCCCCGGCACCGTGTTCGGCGCCTTTCGCGGCGCGCGATTCAACGGCGAGGATTTCATCGCCGACGCTGTCGCCGCCGGCGCGATCGCGGTGGTCGCGCGGCCTGACGTTGCGGTCGAGGGCGCCGCGCGGATCGCGGCCGAGGAGCCGCGGCGGACCTTCGCGCGGCTCGCCGCGACATTCTTCCGGCCGTTCCCCGGGACGGTCGTCGCGGTCACGGGCACGAACGGCAAGACCTCCAATGTCGAGCTCGTCCGCCAGCTGTGGCGGATGGCCGGCCATCCGTCGGCCAGCATTGGCACGCTTGGCGTCACCACGTCGGACGAGCAGGTGACGACCGGGCTCACCACGCCCGACATCGTGACCTTCCTGTCCAACATGGCGGGGCTCGAGCGGATGGGGATCACCCATGCCGCGTTCGAGGCATCGAGCCACGGCCTGTCGCAATATCGCACCGAGGGCCTGCCAGTGAAGGCGGCGGCCTTCACCAATTTCAGCCGCGACCATCTCGACTATCACGAGACGATGGAGGCCTATTTCGAGGCCAAGATGCGGCTCTTCGACGAGGTGGTGGACGCGGACGGCACCGCCGTCATCTGGATGGACGACCCGAAATCGGCCGAGGTGCTGGCGCGCGCGACGGCGCGGGGACTGAGGACGATCACGGTCGGCCGCAACGGCGAGACGCTGAAGCTGGTCTCGCGCGAGACGACGCCGCTCGGCCAGAAGCTCGGGATCGAGGCGGAGGGCAGGAGCTACACCGTCACCCTCGCCTTGATCGGCGCCTATCAGGCCGCCAACGCGCTGACCGCCGCCGGTCTCGTCATCGCCACCGGCGGGGCGATCGGCCAGACGCTCGCCAATCTCGCGCGCGTCCATCCGGTGCGGGGGCGGCTGGAGCGGGCGGTGATCACCCGGGCCGGCGCGCCGGTCTATGTCGATTATGCCCACACGCCCGACGCGATCGAGAGCGCGATCGAGGCGCTGCGGCCGCATGTGAAGGGCCGGCTCATCATCGTCTTCGGCGCCGGCGGCGACCGCGATGTCGGCAAAAGGCCGGAAATGGGCGCGATGGCCGCGCGGCTCGCCGACATCGTCATCGTCACCGACGACAATCCGAGGAGCGAAGACCCGGCCGCGATCCGCGCCGCGATCCTGGCGGCCGCGCCGGGCGCGCGCGAAGTGGCCGGCCGCCGCGAGGCGATCCGCGCCGCCATCGCCGAGGCGGGGCCGGACGACCTGGTCCTGCTCGCCGGCAAGGGCCATGAGCAGGGGCAGATCGTCGCCGACAAGGTCCTGCCCTTCGACGACGTCGCCGTGGCGCGGGAGGAAGCGGCGTGAGGGGCGCGGGGACCTTTTTCCTCCCCTCCCGCAAGCGGGAGCGGATTGAGGGGCGGGCGTGTGGTGCGTGGGCTCTGGCCCACCCCCTGGCCCCCTCCCGCAAGCGGGAGGGGGGATGATGAACCTGTGGACCTCCGCCGAGATTGCGGGCGCGACCGGCGGCGTCGCTTCCGCCGATTTCACCGTGTCCGGCGTCGCCTTCGATTCGCGCGAGATCGGGCCGGGGGACCTGTTCATCGCGATGAAGGGCGAGGCGACGGACGGGCATCTGTTCCTCGACAGGGCGTTCACGGCGGGGGCGGCCGGCGCGCTGGTCAGCGAGGCGACCGAGCGGCCGAGCGTCCGCGTGGACGACACGTTCGCGGCGCTCAACGCGCTTGGCGCGGCCTCGCGGGCGCGGACCCGGGCCAGGGTGATCGGGGTCACCGGATCGGTCGGCAAGACGAGCACGAAGGAGCTGCTCTACGCCGCGCTCGATCGCTGCGCGCCGGGCTTCGCGCACCGCTCGGTCAAGAGCTACAACAATCATACCGGCGTGCCCCTGAGCCTCGCCAGGATGCCGCGCGAGGCGCGCTTCGGCGTGTTCGAGATGGGCATGAACCATGAAGGCGAGCTCGCCGCGCTGACCCGGCTGGTGCGCCCCCATGTCGCCATCGTCACCGCGATCGCGCCGGCGCACCGCGAATATTTCCCGAGCGAGGAAGCGATCGCCGACGCCAAGGGCGAGATCTTCCAGGGGCTCGAGCCGGGCGGGATCGCCGTCATCCCCTTCGACAGCCCGCACCGCGACCGGCTGATCGCCGCGGCGCGGCCTTATGCGGCGCGGATCGTCACCTTCGGCATGAGCGAGGGCGCGGATGTGCGCGCGAGCTATGTCGTTCCGGCCGCGCGCGGCGGATCCCTGGTCTCGGCCGCGCTGCCGGATGCGAATCTGAGCTTCACGATCAGCCAGCCGGGGGCGCACTGGGTCTCCAACGCGCTTGCGGTGCTGGCGGCGGTCGATGCGGTCGGCGGCGATCTCGCGGCGGCCGGGCTTGCCTTTGCCGACATGGACGGCCTCAAGGGTCGCGGCGCGCGCCGGACCGTGCGCGTGGGCGACGGCGAGGCGCTGCTGATCGACGAAAGCTACAACGCCAACCCCGCCTCGATGGCGGCGACGCTCGCGGTGCTCGGCGCCGAGCCGGTCGAGGGGCGGCGGATCGCGATCCTCGGGACGATGCGCGAGCTCGGGCCCGACAGCGCGGATTTCCATGCCGCGCTCGCCGCGCCGATCGAGGCGGCGAAGGTCGACTATGCGATCCTGGTCGGCGAAGAGATGGATGCGCTGGCCGAAGCGCTCGGCGACAGGGTGCCGCATGTGCGCGCGCCCGATGCGGCGAGCGCGATCGGCCTCGCGCGCGATGCGATCGCGCCGGGCGACGCGATCCTGGTCAAGGGATCGAATGCGGTGGGCCTCGCCGCCTTGGTCGAAACGCTCGCGACAGGGGAGAGCTGATGTTCCTTTGGATTGCCGAGCAGCTTGGGTTCCCGGGCATCTTCAACCTTTTCCGCTATTCGACGGTGCGCGCCGGCGCGGCGGTGGCGACCGCGCTCTTCCTCGGCCTCCTGATCGGGCCGAAGTTCATCGGCTGGCTGCGCGTGCGGCAGGGCAAGGGCCAGCCGATCCGCGAGGATGGCCCGCAAAGCCACCTCGCCAAGCGCGGCACGCCGACGATGGGCGGGCTGATGATCCTGACCTCGGTCTCGGTCTCGATGCTTTTGTGGATGGACCTGTTCAACAAATATGTCTGGGCGTGCCTGTTCATCACGGTCGGCTTCGGCCTGATCGGCTTCCTCGACGATTACGACAAGGTGAAGAAGCGCAGCACCAAGGGCGTGTCGGGCAAGGTCAGGCTGCTGTTCGAATTCATCATCGCGGGCGCCGGCTGCGCGGTGATCACCTGGGGGGCGGGGACGCATCTCTACATCCCCTTCTACAACGGGCCATTGGGCGATCTCGGCGTCTTCTACGTCGCCTTCGCCGCCTTCGTCGTGGTGGCGTTCGGCAATGCGGTGAACCTGACGGACGGGCTCGACGGGCTCGCGACCATGCCGGTGATCATCGCCAGCCTCGCCTTCCTCGTCATCGCCTATCTGGTCGGCAATGCGAAGTTCGCCGCCTATCTCGGCATCCCGCACGTGCCCGGGGCGGGCGAGCTCGCCGTGCTCTGCTCGGCGATGATCGGGGCGGGGCTCGCCTTCCTGTGGTTCAACGCGCCGCCGGCGGCGGTCTTCATGGGCGACACCGGCAGCCTCGCGCTCGGCGGCGCGCTTGGCGCGATCGCCGTCTCGACCCGGCACGAAATCGTTCTCGGCATCATCGGCGGCCTGTTCGTGGTCGAGGCGATGAGCGTCATCATCCAGGTCCTGGTCTACAAGCGCACCGGCAAGCGCGTCTTCCGAATGGCGCCGATCCACCACCATTTCGAGCAGCTCGGCTGGAGCGAGCCGACGGTCGTGATCCGATTCTGGATCGTGGCGTTCGTGCTCGCGCTGGCCGGGCTGGCGACGCTGAAACTGAGATGATCACCAGCCCCGCCTTTGCCGGAAAGAAATATGCCGTGCTCGGGCTGGCGCGCTCCGGGCTGGCGACGGTGCGGGCGCTGGCGGCGAGCGGGGCGAAGGTGGTGGCGTGGGACAATCGTGAAACCGCACTTGAAAACCTCCGTTCGTCCCGAGCGAAGTCGAGGGGCGCTGGCACAGAGTCCGAGGTGCGCCCCTCGACTTCGCTCGGGACGAACGAGGTTGTTATTGCCGACCCCTTGAAGATCGACCTTTCCGGTTTCGACAGCGTGGTGGTGTCGCCCGGCGTACCGCTCAATCGGCACCCGATCGCGGCGAAGGCGCGCGCGGCCGGCGTGCCGGTGATCGGCGACATCGAATTGTTCGCGCAGGCGCGGGCGACCCTGCCGCCGCACAAGGTGGTCGGGATCACCGGGACCAACGGCAAGTCGACGACCACGGCCCTGGTCCACCACATCCTGAAGGCCGCTGGGGTGCCGACCGAGATGGGCGGCAATATCGGCCTCCCCATCCTGGGGCAGGACCCGCTGCCCGAAGGCGGCGTCTATGTGCTGGAGCTGTCGAGCTACCAGATCGACCTCACCTACAGCCTCGATTGCGACGTCGCGGTGCTGCTCAACGTGACGCCGGATCATCTCGATCGGTATGACGGGTTCGAGGGATACGTCGCTTCGAAGACTCGGCTGTTCGAGATGCAATCCCCTGACAATGTCGCGGTGATTGTTGCTGAAGACGATCAGACACGTTCGCTCGCGAAGAAATTGAGTGTTCCTGCGAAGGCAGGAACCCAGTCTGGGCTCCCGCTTTCGCGGGAACACAAGGTGTGTCGGGTGCTTTCTCGCCTCCTCCAAAATCAAGTTCGCGGAGGTCAGCCCGATTGGCCGTCGCTTCAAGGGCCGCATAACCTGCAGAACGTCGCTGCCGCTTTCACAATCTGCCAGTCTCTTGGGCTGCCCAACGAGCAGATCGAAGAAGGTCTCCGCACCTATCCCGGTCTCCCGCATCGTATGGAGCGGGTGCGGGAGAAGGACGGGGTGCTCTTCGTCAACGACAGCAAGGCGACGAACCCGGAGTCGACCGCGCCGGCGCTCGCCGCTTTCCCGCATGTCCACTGGATCGTCGGCGGGCTGGCGAAGACGGAGAGCCTGGGGCCGTGCGAGGCGCAGCTCGGCCATGTCCGCGCCGCCTATACGATCGGCGAGGCGGGGCCGATGTTCGCGCGGCTGCTGGAAGGCAGGGTGCCGGTTCGGAAGTGCGAGGTGCTGGAGCGGGCGGTGCGCGAGGCCGCCGGTGCGGCGGTGGCGGGGGAGGTGGTTTTGCTCTCCCCGGCCTCAGCCTCGTTCGACCAGTTCACGGACTATGAGGCGCGCGGCCAAGCCTTCCGCGCGGCTGTGGAGGCGTTATGAGTGGAGCGATGGCGCAGGCGAACGGCAAGGCGGCGCGGCTCGGGCGATCGGACAGGAGCGCGATCGGGCGCTGGTTCTGGGAAATCGACAAGGTGCTGCTGCTGCTCGTCGCGGTCCTGATCTCGATCGGGCTGATCGCGGTCGCCGCCGCCTCGCCGGCCGCGGGCGTGCGCTATTCGGGCGCGGGCGTCAGCTTCCCGCCGCTTTATTATTTCTACCGCCAGCTGGTGTGGATCCTGGTCTCGCTTCCCGTCCTCATCGGCGTTTCGATGCTGCCCAAGCCGACGGCGCGGCGGTTGTCGCTGATCGGCGCCCTGATCTTCACCTTCTGCCTCTTCCTCGTGCCGATCCTCGGCCATGAGGTGAACGGCGCGCGCCGGTGGATCTGGCTCGGCTTCACCCAGTTCCAGCCCTCGGAATTCCTGAAGCCGTTGTTCATCGTCTCGATCGCCTGGCTGCTGTCGCTCAAGGAGAAGGATCAGTCGCTGCCGATCGTGCCGCTGACCGCCGCCTGCACCGGCATCGTCGCGGTGCTTTTGATGATGCAGCCCAATTTCGGCGAGACGATCATCTTCGTCTCCGCCTGGGTGCTGCTGCTCCTCCTTTCGGGCGCGCCGATGCGGTTCCTGCTGATTCTCGGCGCGACGGGGCTGGTCGCGGTCGTCGCCGCCTATTTCCTCTATCCGGTCGCGACCCAGCGGATCGACGGCTTCCTCTTTTCGGAAGGCGACAATTACCAGGTCGTCTCGGCGCTCCGCACGCTGACCGCCGGCGGGCTGTTCGGCGTCGGGCCGGGGGCGGGGACGCGCAAATTCTCGCTGCCCGAGCCGCACACCGACTATATCTTCTCGGTGATCGGCGAGGAATTCGGGATCATCGCCTGCCTCGCCATCGCGATCCTCTACATGACGATCGTCGCCAGGGTGCTGATCCGCCTGCTCAACGAGGAGGACAAGTTCATCGTGCTGGCGACCGCCGGCCTCGTCTGCCAGTTCGGGATGCAGGCGCTGATCAACATGGCGGTCAACGTCCATATCGCCCCGTCCAAGGGGATGACGCTGCCCTTCATCTCCTATGGCGGATCCTCGATGATCGCGCTCGCGATCGGCTTCGGACTATTGCTCGCGTTCAGCCGGCGAAATCCGTATCTCGATCGCTCGCCCTATGTCGTGAAATGGAGCGGGCTCAAGTGAACGGATTTTCGCGGCACTACGTGCTGGCCGCCGGCGGGACCGGCGGGCACATGGTGCCGGCGCATGCGCTGGCCGAAGAGCTGTTGGCGCGCGGCCACCGGGTCGCGCTGATCACCGACGATCGCGGCGCGCGAATCCCGGGCCTGTTCGACAAGGTCCAGGTCCACGTCCTGCCCGCCGGGCGGCTCGCTGGCGGGCCGCTTGGCTGGCTTCGCGCCGCGCGGTCGATCATGACCGGCCGGGCGATGGCGCTCCGGCTCTACGAGACGTTCCGGCCGGCGGCGGTGATCGGCTTCGGCGGCTATCCGGCGCTCCCGGCGCTGCTCGCCGCGCGCAAGGACAAGGTGCCGACGCTCGTCCATGAGCAGAATGCGGTGCTCGGCCGGGTCAACCGCCTCGTCGCCTCGCGCGTCGACGCGATCGCGACCTCCTATCCGGAGGTCCAGCGGCTTCCGGCCAAGGCGCGGCACAAGACCGATTTCGTCGGCAATCCGGTGCGCGACGAGGTGGCGGCGATCCGCGAGCAACCCTTCCCGGCGCTCGACGGCGACGGCGTGTTCCGCCTGCTCGTCACCGGCGGCAGCCAGGGTGCGACGATCCTCGGCAGCGTCGTTCCCGACGGCCTGGCGCTGCTCCCGGAGCATTTCCGCCGCCGGCTCCAGGTGACGCAGCAATGCCGCGCCGAGGATATCGAGCGGGTGCGCGAACGCTATGCCGCGCTGGGCATCCCCGCCGAGCTTGCGACTTATATGGAGGATCTGCCGGCGAGGCTCGCCTGGGCGCATCTCGTGATCGCGCGCGCCGGCGCATCGACCATCGCCGAGCTGACCGCCGCGGGCCGGCCGGCGATCCTGATCCCGCTCCCGAGCGCGACCGACGACCACCAGACCGCCAATGCCCGCGAGATGGCGAAGGCGGGCGGCGCGCGGATGATCGCGCAGTCGAAGTTCACGCCGATCGAGCTCGCCAAGCAGATGCAGAAGCTCGCGCTCGATCCCGAGGCGCTCGCCAATGCGGCGGCGCGGGCACGCGCGCTCGGCAAGCCCGACGCTGCCCGCGCGCTCGCCGATCTCGTCGAGCGGGTCGGCAGCGACGGCGGCGTCGAATATCAGCCGGTTCGCGAGGCCGTGCTCCAGCCGATTCCGAACGGGGCGCTGGCATGAAAGGCGTCGGCACCGACATCGGCACCATCCATTTCGTCGGCATCGGCGGCATCGGCATGTCGGGGATCGCCGAGGTGATGAAGATCCTGGGCTATGAGGTGCAGGGATCGGATGTCGCCGAGGGATATGTGGTCGAAGGGCTGCGGGCGAAGGGGATTCCGGTCGCGATCGGCCATGACGCGGGCAATCTCGGCGACGCCGCGGTGGTCGTGATCTCGACCGCGATCGCCAAGGACAATCCGGAGGTCGTCGCGGCCTATGAGCGGCGCATCCCGGTGGTGCGGCGCGCCGAGATGCTGGCCGAACTGATGCGCTTGAAGTCCACCGTCGCGGTGGCCGGGACGCACGGCAAGACGACGACGACCTCGATGATCGCGGCGATGCTCGATGCCGGCGGGATCGATCCGACCGTGATCAACGGCGGGATCATCAACGCCTACGGCTCCAACGCGCGGCTCGGATCGAGCGACTGGATGGTCGTCGAGGCGGACGAGAGCGACGGCTCGTTCCTGCGGCTCGACGGCACGATCGCGGTCGTGACCAATATCGATCCCGAGCATCTCGATCATTATGGCGGCTTCGACAAGGTGAAGGACGCCTTCGTCGAGTTCGTCGAGAACGTGCCTTTCTATGGCGCCGCTTTGCTGTGCGTCGATCATCCCGAGGTGCAGGCGATCATCCCGCGCCTTCGGGACCGGCGGATCGTGACCTATGGCTTCGCCGCGCAGGCCGACGTGCGCGGCGAGAATGTCCGGCCCTTCCCCGGCGGCAACCGCTTCGACGTCACCTTGCGCGACCGCGCCGGCGAGACGCGCACCATCACCGGGATCGAGCTGCCGATGCCGGGCCGGCACAATGTCTCCAACGCGCTCGCCGCAATCGGCGTGGCGGCGGAGATGGGGATCGCCGACGACGTGATCGCGCGCGGCTTTGCCGGTTTCGGCGGGGTCAAGCGCCGCTTCACCAGGGTCGGCGAGGTCGACGGAATCACGATCATCGACGATTACGGCCACCATCCGGTCGAGATCAGGGCGGTGCTCTCGGCCGCGCGCGAGGGGGCCGAGGGGCGCGTGATCGCGGTCGTCCAGCCGCATCGCTACACGCGGCTGCGCGACCTGATGGACGAGTTCCAGAGCGCCTTCAACGATGCCGATATCGTCATCGCGGTGCCGGTCTATCCCGCCGGCGAGGCGCCGATCGAGGGCGTCAGCCACGAGACCCTGGTCGCCGGGCTGAAGGAGCGCGGGCATCTCGGGGCGCTCGCCGCGTCCGACCCCCACGACGTCGCCCGCCAGCTCGCCGCGCTCGCCGCGCCGGGCGACATGATCATCTTCCTCGGCGCCGGCGACATCACCAAATGGGCCGCCGGCTTCGCGCAGGGCCTCAAGGAAAGGCGCGGCGGATGAGCGCGGTCGCGGCTCGCCTGATACCCAACTCGCTCGTCCCGAGCGAAGTCGAGGGGCGTATGCTCGGATTCTGTGCCAGCGCCCCTCGACTACGCTCGGGACGAACGAAGCTGGCTGGGGTTGTGGTTCGATGAGCGCGGTCATCGACATGCCGGCCGTGCGCGGCAGGCTCACCGCCCGGGCGCCGCTGGCGCCGCTCGTCTGGTTCAAGTCGGGCGGGGCGGCCGAATGGCTGTTCGAGCCGAAGGATTCCGACGATCTCGCGGACTTCCTTCGCGATCTCGATCCGGCGGCGCCTGTGATGGCGCTCGGGCTGGGATCCAACATGATCGTGCGCGACGGGGGCGTGCCGGGCGTGGTCGTGCGCCTGGGCAAGGCGTTCGCGCAGGTCGAGCAGCTCGATGCCACGACATTGCGCTGCGGCGGCGGCGCCTCGGGCATCCTCGTTTCCTCGAAGGCGCGCGACGCCGGCATTGCCGGCCTCGAATTCCTGCGCGGAATCCCCGGGACGGTCGGCGGCTTCGTCAGGATGAACGGCGGCGCCTATGGCCGCGAGGTGAAGGACATCCTCGTCGAGTGCGAGGTCGTGCTGCGCTCCGGCGAGCGGCGCACGCTGGCGCCGGCGGACCTCGACTATCGCTATCGCCATTCCGACTTGCCCGAGGGCGCGGTCGTGGTCTCGGCGACCTTGCGCGGCGTTTCCGGCGACAAAGCGGCGATCGCCGCCGAGATGGACCGCATCGCCGCCGAGCGCGAAGCCTCGCAGCCCCTTCGGAGCCGCACCGGCGGCTCGACGTTCAAGAACCCGCCGGGGGACAAGGCCTGGAGGCTCGTCGACGCGGCCGGGCTGCGCGGATTCCGCATCGGCGACGCGCAGGTTTCGGAGAAGCATTGCAATTTCCTGCTCAATCTCGGCAACGCGACGAGCGGGCAGATCGAGGAGCTTGGCGAGGAGGTGCGGCGGCGCGTGAAGGCGGATTCCGGCGTGGAGCTTGAATGGGAAATCCAGCGGGTGGGAACCCCCTCCCCCCTCCAGGGGAGAGAACCGGAGAGAGGGGGTGTGATGTGAGCAGCCGCTCAACTTCCTCTCTCCCTTCGCCGCTGCGCGGCTCTTCCCTCTCGCCTGAAGGGGAGAGGGGGAAACTCCACATCGCGGTCCTCATGGGCGGATGGTCCGCCGAGCGCGAGGTTTCGCTCGTCACCGGCAACGGCGTCGCCGACGCGCTGGAAAGCCGCGGCCACCGCGTGACCCGGATCGACATGGACCGCGACGTCGCCCAGCGGCTTGCCGAGGCGGCGCCCGACGTGGTGTTCAACGCGCTGCACGGGACCCCGGGCGAGGACGGATCGGTCCAGGGCCTGATGGACCTGATGGGCCTCAAATATACCCATAGCGGGCTCGAGACCTCGGTGATCGCGATCGACAAGGAGCTCACCAAGATGGTGCTGGTGCCGCACGGCATCCGCATGCCGGCCGGCACGATCGTCGACAGCGAGAGCCTGTTCGCCGCCGATCCGATGGCGCGGCCCTATGTGCTGAAGCCGGTGAACGAAGGCTCGTCGGTCGGCGTCGCGATCGTCACCAGGGACGGCAATTACGGCGATCCGATCGGGCGCGACGTGAAGGGCCCGTGGCAGGAGTTCGACCGGCTGCTGGCCGAGCCCTTCATCCGGGGGCGCGAGCTGACGACGGCGGTGCTCGGCGACGAGGCGCTCGAGGTGACGGAGCTTCGGCCCAAGTCCGGCTTCTACGATTATGACGCCAAATATACGGACGGGCTCACCGAGCATGTCTGCCCCGCCGACATCCCCGCCGAGGTCCGCGCCGCCTGTCTCGACATGGCGCTCAAGGCGCACCGGCTGCTCGGCTGCAGGGGCTGCTCGCGCTCCGATTTCCGCTGGGACGACGAGAAGGGCGTCGAGGGGCTCTACCTCCTCGAGGTCAACACCCAGCCGGGGATGACGCCGCTCAGCCTCGTCCCCGAACAGGCGCGGGCGCGCGGCATCGATTATGCCACTTTGGTCGAGCGGATCGTGGAGGCGGCGCTGTGAGCGCGCGAGTCGCGAGGGGCAATGCGGCGCGGCCGCGTACGCGCAGCAATTCGCGCGCGCCGCGCTCGGTCAACACGCGCCGCAAGAAGCAGCCGGAGATGCTGGAGTCGCTCGGCTTCGCGCCGGGCACGGGCCGCCGCGTGATCGGCTGGATGCTCGGCATCGGCACGATCGTGGTGGCGCTGGCGCTGATCGTCAGCCTGCGGCTGCCGCAGCTCGCCGGCACCGCGATCGGCGAGGGGATCGGCGCGGCCGGCTTCACGATGCGCCGGGTCGAGATCAACGGGGCCAGCCGCGTGCCCCGGCTCGCGGTCTACAATATCGCCTTCGATCAGCCGTCGATGGCGATGCCGCTGGTCGATCTTTCGGCGACGCGTGAGCGGCTGCTCCATTTCGGCTGGATCAAGGAGGCGCGGGTCTCGCGCCGCCTTCCCGACACGCTCGTCGTCGACATCGTCGAGCGCGTGCCGGCGGCGATCTGGCAGCATGGCGGGCAGCTGAGCCTGGTCGATGCCGAGGGCGTGATCCTGGAACCGGTCCATGTCGATTCGATGCCGGACCTGCTGCTCGTCGTTGGCCCCGCCGCCAACCGCCACCTCGGGACGCTTCAGGCGCTGCTCGGCGCGGCGCCCCATCTTCGGCCGCAGGTGACCGGCGCGTCGTGGATCGGCGACCGGCGATGGGACATCCGTTTCCAGACCGGCGAGACGCTCAGCCTTCCGGAGGGTGACGATGCGGCGCGCCGCGCGATCCAGCGTTTCGCGGCGATGGATCAGCAGACCCAGCTGCTCGGGCGCGGCCTGGTGCGCTTCGACATGCGCATTCCCGGCCGGGTGATCGTCCGCGTCTCGCGCGAGCCCGGGTCGACCGTGCCGGTGCTGACCGATCCCGATCCCGGGCAGATGCCCGAAGACCTTGCGAGGACGATCTGATGCGGCGCCCGACCCCCGCTCCGGCCCGAAGCCTCGTCGCCGCGCTCGACGTCGGCTCGTCCAAGGTCTCGGCGCTGATCGCCGAGCCAGCGGGCGAGGGGCGGCTCAAAATCCTCGGCACCGGCCAGCGCGAGAGCAAGGGCGTGAGGCGCGGCTTCATCGCCGACATGGAGAAAAGCGAGCTCGCGATCCGCGAGGCGGTCGAGCAGGCGGAGCGCATCGCCGGCACCAATATCGACCAGGTCTTCGTCGGCTTTTCGGCGGGCGGCCTCGTCAGCGACGTCGCCAGCGTCGAGCTCGCCATCGGCGGTCGTCGCATCGCCGACGCCGACATCGATTCCCTGCTGGACGCCGGCAAGAATTCGATCGACCCGGCCGGGCGGATGCTGCTCCACGCCATGCCGGCGCTCTACACGATCGACGGCATGAACGGGGTGAGGAAGCCCAACGGCCTTCATGCCGACAAGCTCGCGGTCGACATCCATGTCGTCGCGGCCGATCCGTCGCCGGTCAAGAATCTCGATCTGTGCGTCCGATCCGCGCATCTCGGCGTTGAAGCCATCGTCGCCTCGCCGGTCGCCGCCGGCAAGGCGTGCCTGAGCGAGGAGGAGCGGGAGCTTGGCGTGGCGCTTGTCGAGCTTGGCGCGGGCGTGACCAACGTCTCGGTGTTCGCCGGCGGGATGCTGGCGGGACTGAAATCGCTCGCCACCGGCGCCAGCGACATCACGGACGATATCGCCGCCGCCTTCGGCACCCGGCGCAACGAGGCCGAACGGATCAAATGCTTCTACGGATCGGCGATGATGAGCCCGCGCGACAATCACGACATGATCGAGCTCGCGCCGATCGCCGGCCATCAGGAGGGCATCGAGACCCAGCGCATCACCCGCGCCCAGCTCGTCACCGTGATCCGCCAGCGGCTCGAACATCTGGCGTCGGAGATCGAAGCGGCGCTCAAGGACCTCGGGTTCGCCGGGCCGTTCGGGCGGCAGGTGGTGCTGACCGGCGGCGGCGCGGAGCTCAAGGGCATCGCCGATTACGCCCAGGGCGTGCTCGGCCGCGCCGTCAGGGTCGGCCGCCCGGCCATGCCCGGCCTTCCGGACGCGCATAGCGGCCCGGCCTTTTCGACCCTCGCCGGGCTCGCCCAGTTCGCGGCTTCGGACGAGCTCGATCTCCGCACCGGCTTCGCCGCGCCGCAGGTCGAGAAAGCGGGCGGCAACGTCGTGCAGCGCCTGATCGCGGCCTTTCGGACCCAATATTGATGAAAGTTGGGGAAAACGTGACCGTCCGATTAACTTTTCGCTCGCACCGGCGAATCGCATCGTGCAAGACATTTAGTGGATATCCGGCGCGCGAGGCGCAAGGGATAGGGGAGACGTTGGTATGAGCATCGATTTCATCCGCCCGGAAGTGGACGAGCTTCGGCCCCGGATCAGCGTGATCGGAGTCGGCGGCGCCGGCGGCAACGCCGTCGCCAACATGATTCAGTCGGACGTGCAGGGGGTCGACTTCATCGTCGCCAATACCGACGCCCAGGCGCTCAACCACAGCCAGGCGGACCGCAAGATCCAGCTCGGCCTGAAGATCACCCAGGGGCTCGGCGCCGGATCGCGGCCGGAGATCGGGAAGGCGGCGGCCGAAGAGGCGCTCGCCGAGATCGAGCAGAGCCTTGACGGCGCGCACATGTGCTTCATCGCGGCCGGCATGGGCGGCGGGACCGGCACCGGCGCGGCCCCCGTCATCGCCAAGGCCGCGCGCGACCGCGGCATCCTGACCGTCGGCGTCGTCACCAAGCCGTTCAGCTTCGAAGGCGCGCGGCGCGGCCGCTCCGCCGACGCGGGCATCGCCGAGCTTCAGCAGCATGTCGATACGCTGATCGTCATCCCCAACCAGAACCTGTTCCGCATCGCCAACCCGAACACGACCTTCAGGGAAGCGTTCCAGATGGCCGACGAGGTGCTGCAACAGGGCGTGCGCGGCATCACCGACCTGATGGTCATGCCCGGCCTCATCAATCTCGATTTCGCCGACGTCCGCTCGGTGATGAGCGAGATGGGCAAGGCGATGATGGGCACCGGCGAAAGCTCGGGCGACAACCGCGCGATCGAGGCGGCGGAGAAGGCGATCGCCAACCCTCTTCTCGACGGCGTGTCGATGCGCGGCGCGAAGGGCGTCATCATCTCGATCACCGGCGGCGAGGACATGCGCCTGATGGAGGTCGACGAGGCCGCCAACCATATCAAGGAGCTGGTCGATCCCGACGCCAACATCATCTGGGGATCGGCGTTCAACAACGAGCTCGAGGGCAAGATCCGCGTGTCGGTCGTGGCGACCGGCATCGACGTCGAGGAGGCGACCCAGGCGACGCCGCTGCAGGCGAAGGTCTTCACCTTCCCCGGCGCGCGCGGCGATGCGGCCAGGACCGACGCGGCCGCCCCCGCGGCCCCCGCCCCGGCCCCGGAACAGGCGGCCGAGCCGGTCCCCGAGCCGGCGATCAAGCTGACCCCGCCCGAGGTCGCCGAAGAAGCGGACGAAACGGTGAGCTTCATCGACGAGCAGGTCGCGTCGTCCGAACTGACGCTCGACCAGCCGGCCGGCGAGGATGAGGGCGACGAGCTTCTGCTCGGTGACGAGGCCACGCCGATGGAGCATCCGATCGCGGCCGAAGACCTGCCCGACGATGTCGGCCGGCGCAGCTGGCTCACCGCCGGGGAGCCGGCGGCGGCCCCCGAACCGAAGCCGGCGCGCGAGAGCGGCGGCACCTTGTTCGAGCGCATGTCCAACATCGCGCGCGGCGCCGCCAAGGCGCAGGTCGAGGACGAGGACGGGCCGCGCATGCGCTCCGGCCGCGACCCGCTCGACATTCCGCGCTTCCTCAACCGTCAGAACAACCAGTAAGCGGCGTTGAAGCTTCCCTTCGGGGGACGTCGGGGCCTTTGCCGCCCCGGCCCCTCCTCCGAAGGGTGGGCATTGAGCCCGTTCGCGCTTCATCGCCTCCGCGCACCGCCTGACCGCAGCGAGCCGATGCAGTCATTGCCGCGACAGCTTCGCCCCTGTCTATCGACCGCATGACTTCATCGTGGAGGCGGGGGGCACGCCTTGCGTGGCGCGGGGGCGCGTTCGCAGTTCTGGCGTGCATGACGATCGCGGCGGCCGCTCCGGCCAACGCCCAGGATGGTGACGGCGACGATCCCGCGCCGCGCGGCCGCGCGCTCTATCCGCCCGGCGCGGTCGTCCAGCCGCTGACCGAAAATGCCGGCGCGGACCTGCGCCGCTACATGACCCAGATCGCCCGCGATCCGCGCAATCTCGATGCGTTGCTCGGCGCCGGGCGCGAAGCGTTGCGGATGGGCGATCCGCAGGCGGCGCTCGGCTTCTACACGCGCGCCGGCGAGGTCGCCCCGCGCGATGGGCGGGTCAAGGCCGGCATGGGATCGGTGATGGTGCTCGCCGAACAGCCGCGCGAGGCGCTCGATTTCTTCGGCCAGGCCGTGTCGCTCGGCGCGGACCAGGGGGAGATCGCGGCCGATCGCGGGCTTGCTTATGACATGATCGGCGATCCGGCGCGCGCGCAGCAGGATTATCGGACGGCGCTCGCCGCGCATGATTCGCCCGAGGTGCGCCGGCGGCTCGCGCTCTCGCTGGCGATCAGCGGGCAGCGCGCTGCGGCGCTCCAGGCGATCGACGCCCAGCTTCGCCAGAACGACCGCGCCGCGTGGCGCACCCAGGCGTTCGTTCTCGCGCTGACCGGCGATGCCGCCGGCGCCGAGGATACCGCGCGGCGCGTGATGCCGCCGGGAACGGCGGGGCAGATGGCGCCATTCCTCGCGCGGCTGGCCGGGTTGACGCCGTCGCAGAAGGCGATGGCGGTCCATTTCGGCGAATTCCCGAGCAACGGATCGGCGATGGCAAGCGCGGCGCCGGCGCGGCCGCCGGCCGGCCCGCCGACGCAGGTCGCTTCGGCTTCGCCCGGCACCGCGCGGCGCGGCCCGGTCGCCCAGCCGGCGACCCCCTACACCCTGTATGAACAGCCGGCCGGGCGGACGCTGACCGATGTGCTGCGCGGCCGTGCCGCCGCCGCCGGACCGGCCGCGCCAGCCCCCAGCGCGACAAGTCCGGGCGCCGCGACCGCCGAGCGACCTTTGCGCCGCTTCGAGCCGGCGCCATCGGCGGCGTCGCCCGGTTTCTCGCTGACGCCAGGCGCGACGCCGGCGGCTCGCCCGGCGCCGGGCGATTTCGCCGAGGTCGCCGCCGCGGTCGATGCGCTGCCGCCCGAAGTCGAGTTGAACCCGGCGCCGCCGGCCGGGGCGGCCCGTGCGTCCTCGCCACCGCCGGCGCCGGCGCGAAGCGCGCCGCCGACGCAGAGCCGGACCGCCGAGCGCGCCGCGCCGCGCCGGCCCGCGGCCCCGGCCAATCCGAGCCGCCACTGGGTCCAGATCGCGACCGCCGACCGCGCCGGTCTCGCCGCCGAGTTCACCCGCCTGCGCGGCCGCGTGCCGCAGCTCGCGGGCCAGGACGCCTATGCCGCGCCGATGCGCTCGAGCAGCCGCCTCCTCGTCGGCCCGTTCGACAGCGCCGCGGAGGCGCAGGCCTTCGTTCGGCGGCTCGACGGCCGAATCTCCGCTTTCGCCTGGACCAGCCCGGCCGGGCAGGCCGTCGAGCCGATCGGCGGCGGATCGGCCCGTTCGACGCGCGGCGCCGCCGATGCGCGGGCCCGGGACGACCGGCCGGCGGCGCGGACTGGCCGCGCCGCCGGCACGTCCACGAGCTCTCCCGCCACGCGCGGGACGCGGGGCCGCGCGAGCGGCGAGGAGGCGCGTTCGACCTCGACCTCGACCACACGGCGCGGCGCGGCGTCCTCGTCGCGCACGACGCGTGCGGGCGGCAGTCGCGCGACCGAGGAGCGCCCCGCCGCCCGGTCGAGCCGATCGACCGCCGATCGGGGATCGACCGCGCGCAGCCGCCGCTCTACACGCGCTGGAGATGATGACGACGACCGGACGACCGCTCGCCGCTCTGGCGGCCGATCCTCAGCGAACGCGCGGACGTCGTCATCGCGAGGGCGAACGCGGCACTAGGGGCCCGCGCGACGCCTTCCAGCGCGACCGCGACCGGATCATCCATTCGGTCCCGTTCCGGCGCCTGAGGCACAAGACCCAGGTCTTCGTGGTCCCCGACGGCGATCATTTCCGGGTGCGGCTGACCCACAGCCTGGAGGTCGCGCAGATCGGCCGCACCATCGCGCGCGTGCTCGGGCTCAACGAGGACCTGACCGAGGCGCTCTGCCTCGCCCACGATATCGGCCATTCGCCCTTCGGTCATGCCGGCGAGGACGTGCTGAGCGCGGCGATGGCGCAGGCTGGGGGCTTCGACCACAACGCCCATACCCTGCGGACGCTGACGCGGCTCGAAAGCCCCTATCCGCGCTTTCGCGGGCTCAATCTCAGCTGGGAGATGCTGGAGGGGCTGGCCAAGCATAATGGTCCGGTCACCGGCCCGCTGCCCTGGGCGCTGGCCGAGGCGGAGGCGGATTTCGGCATGGACCTCGACGCGTGGCCGAGCCTGGAGGCGCAGGTCGCGGCGCTCTCCGACGACATCGCCTATGACAATCACGACGTCGACGACGGCCTGCGCTCCGGCCTGTTCACGCTCGACGAACTGATGGAGGTGCCGCTCGTCGCGCGGAGCTGGGCGCGGGTGCGCGCGGCCTATCCCGATGTCGCGCCCCGCCAGCTTGTGCCGGAGCTCGTGCGCGAGATGATCGGGGTGATGGTGAACGACGTGATCGAGGAGACGCGCCGTCGCACCGCCGGCCTTGGCGCGATCGAGGACGTGCGCCGCGCCGGGCGGCAGCTCGTCGGCTTTTCCGCGCCGCTCCAGGCCGAGGAGCGGCAGCTCAAGGCCTTCCTCTATCGCCGCATGTACGAGGCGGAGCCGGTGATGGCGGTGCGCGCGGCGGCGCAGGACATGCTCGCCGGCCTCTTCGCCGCCTATCGGGACGATCCGCGCCGGCTTCCCGAAGAGTGGCGACCCGACGGCGACGATCCGGTCACCGTCCTTCGCGCGATCGGCGATTTCATCGCGGGCATGACCGATCGCTACGCAATCCGGCGTTATGAGGAGCTGGTCGGGCCGGCCGATCTGCCCGAAGGCTTCTGAGCCGCGCGGCGGCTGCTTCAAATCGCCGCATTCATCGTCTAGAGCCGCGCCTCGCTCTCTTGTTTTGGAAATCGTCGTGACGCTCTACGCCCGTTTCGCCGCGCATGTGGATGATGCGCTGAACGCCCTTGAAGCCGAAGGCGTGCTGGCGCGCGGGATCGAGCGCGGCGCCGTCGCGGTCGAGCCGCCGCGCGATCCCTCGCATGGCGATCTCGCGACCAATGCGGCGATGGTGCTGGCGAAGCGCGCCGGCATGAACCCGCGCGCGCTGGCCGAGGCGATCGCGGCGAAGCTCGGCGCGGTGAGCGAGGTGGCCAGCGTCGAGATCGCCGGGCCCGGCTTCATCAATTTGAGGCTCGCGCGCGGCGTCTGGGAAGAGGAGCTCGGCGCGATCCTGGCGGCCGGGGGCGATTATGGTCGCTCGAACCTCGGCGGCGGGCAGATGGTCAATGTCGAATATGTCTCGGCCAACCCGACCGGGCCGATGCACATGGGCCATTGCCGCGGCGCGGTGGTCGGCGATGCGCTGGCGAGCCTGCTCGAATATGCCGGCTACAAGGTGCGGCGCGAATATTATGTCAACGATGCCGGCGGCCAGGTCGACGTGCTCGCCCGCTCCGCGCACCTGCGCTATCGCGAGGCGCTCGGCGAGGATATCGGCGAGATCCCCGAAGGGCTCTATCCCGGCGACTATCTGAAGCCGGTCGGCGAGCGGCTGGCGCGCGAACATGGCGATGCCTTCGTCGGCAAGCCGGAAAGCGAGTGGCTGGCCTTGTTCCGCCGCGAAGCGGTCGCGGACATGCTGGCGATGATCAAGACGGACCTCGCCTTGCTCGGCATCCGCCACGAGATTTTCGCATCGGAGGCCGAGCTCCAGGCGGAAGGCAAGCCGGCCGAGGCCGAGGCATGGCTGCGCGCGCGCGACCTCGTCTATGACGGGGTGCTGGAGGCGCCGAAGGGCGAGACGCCCGAGGATTGGGAGCCGGTGGAACTGCCGCTGTTCCGCGCGACCCGGTTCGGCGACGACCAGGACCGGCCGATCAGGAAATCCGACGGCAGCTGGACCTATTTCGGCGCCGACCTCGCCTATCATTTCCAGAAAGCGCGGGAGGCGGACCAGCTGATCGACATCTGGGGCGCCGACCATGCCGGGACGGTGAAGCGGATCAAGGCGGCGGTCGCGGCGCTGACGGAGGGGCGCACGCCATTCGACGTGAAGCTCGTCCAGATGGTGCGGCTGCTGCGCGCCGGCGAGCCCGTGAAGATGTCGAAGCGCGCGGGCAATTTCGTGACGCTGGCGGATGTGGTGCGCGAGGTCGGCAAGGACGTGGTGCGCTTCACCATGCTGACCCGCAAGGCCGACGCGCAGATGGACTTCGATTTCGCCAAGGTGGTCGAAGCCTCGAAGGACAATCCGGTCTTCTACGTCCAATATGCCCATGCCCGGATCCGCTCGCTTCAGCGGCGCGCCAAGGAGGAGGGGCTGGCGCTGCCGGCCGCGGCGGATCTGTCGCTGCTCGATGCGGACGAGCTCGATCTGGTCAAGCTCGCCGCGCAGTTTCCGCGCGTCGTCGAGGGCGCGGCGGCGGCGCATGAGCCGCACCGCATCGCCTTCTATCTCGGCGATCTCGCGGCGGCCTTCCACGCCCAGTGGAACAAGGGCAATGACGATCCCGAAAAGCGTTTCCTGGTGGGACAGCGTCCCGATCTGACACGATCGCGGCTGGAATTGGCCGAAGCGATCGGGCAGGTTGTTCGAAATGGCCTCGCCATCATGGGGGTGGAGGCGGCCGAGGAGATGCAGTGATGGTGGGCGACGAGCGGGGGTCGGACGCGGGGTTCGATATCGATGCCGACGACACGTTCGAGGTCGAGGGGCCGGACGAGGATCGCCTGCCCTGGCTGGAAGCGGTCGAGGAAGAGGATGAGCGGGAGGGGCCTTCGGCCCTGAAGCTGATCGCCTCGGTGGTGATCGGGCTCGTCGCCATCGCGCTGATCGTCGGCGGGCTGTTCTGGCTCGGCAATCGCAATCGCGAGGACGGCAATGGCGAGGTGATCGCCGCGCCCCAAGGCGATTACAAGGTCAGGCCCGACAATCCCGGCGGGATGAACGTCCAGGGGACCGGCGACACCGCTTATGCGGCGAGCGAGGGCGCACAGCCGCAGGCACAGCTCAATCCGGGCGCGGTGCCGGAAGCGCCAGTGACGCGGACCGCAAGCGACGCGGCTGCCGCGAACGGCGCCGCGACCGCCGCGCAACCGCAGCGCCCGGCACCTGCCCCGGCTCCCGCGCCGGCCCCCGCTCCCGCGCAGGCCCAGGCGCCGACAGCCGGCGGCGGCTCGATCCAGCTCGGCGCCTTTTCGAGCCAGGCGAGCGCCAACCGCGCCTGGACCGGCCTTTCCGGCCGCTTCCGCTATCTCGCGCCACTCAGCCACAGCGTGATCCCCGTCCAGTCCGGCGGACGCACGCTCTATCGGCTGCGCGCCAGCGGGCCGGGCGCCGCGGACGTGTGCCGCCGCCTCCAGATCGCCGGCGAGGCCTGCTCGGTCGTCGGCTGACGCGCACGCCTCTCCCGCGATCGGGAGGGGATTGCTATGGCGCCCGGATGCTTCCCGCGATCCTCGGGCTTTCTGGCCCGTCCCTCACCGATGACGAGCGCGCCTTCTTCCGCGCCGCCGATCCTGCCGGCTTCATCCTGTTCGCGCGCAATGTCGTGGACAAGGCGCAGCTTCGCGCGCTGACCGGCAGCCTGCGCGATCTCGCCGGGCGGGACGATCTGCCGATCCTGATCGATCAGGAAGGCGGCCGGATCGCACGGCTCGGGCCGCCGCACTGGCCGGCCTTCCCGGCCGCCGCGCGCTTCGCGGCGCTCTACGAAAGGGCGCCGATGAGCGCGATCGAGGCAGCGCGGGCCAACGCGCATGCGATTGCCATCATGCTCGCCGAGGTCGGGATCAACGTCGATTGCCTGCCGGTGCTCGACATGCCGGCGCCGGGCGCGGACGCGGTGATCGGCGATCGGGCGCTCGGGCGCGAAGCCATGCAGGTGGCCGCGCTCGGGCGCGCCATGCTGGATGGGCTGGAGGCCGGCGGCTGCATCGGCGTCATCAAGCATGTCCCCGGCCACGGCCGCGCTCCGGCGGACAGCCACAAGGAATTGCCGGTCGTCGCCGCGGGCGCCGAGGCGCTGGGGGCGGACCTCGCGCCGTTCCGCGCCTGCCGGGGGGCGCCAATGGCGATGACGGCGCATGTCCTCTACCCGGCCTGGGACGCCGATCGGCCGGCGACGCTTTCGCCGACGATCATCGAAGAGGTGATCCGCGGCCGGATCGGCTTTGACGGGCTGCTGATGAGCGACGACATCGCGATGGCGGCCCTGGCGGGGCCGCCTGGCCGGCGCGCGCGCGATGCGATCGCGGCCGGATGCGATGTCGTGCTCGCCTGTTCGGGCGACCTTGCCGACAATGAAGCCGTCGCCGAGGCGCTCGGCGAGATGAGCCCGGCCGCCGTCGACCGGCTGGCGCGCGCCATGACGCGGGCCGGGAAGGGGGCGGGCGAATTCGACATGCTCGCGGCCAAGCGCGACGCGCTGCTCGCGCTCGTCTAGCCGGGCAGCCGCCAGATCATCACATAGTCGCCCAGGCTGGACGTCGGCAGGTTGAGCTCGTCGCGGCCCGGGACGAAACGGAACCGTTCGCGGGCGAGCGCGCAGGTCGCCGCGTCCAGCGTGGCGTGGCCGCTGCTCCCCGTCACGGTGCAGTCGCTGACGCGCCCGTCGGTCCCGATGACGATGCGGAAGCGCACCAGACCCTGTTCGCGATTGCGCCGGGCATCGGCCGGATAGTCCGCGTCGCTGAGCAGCTCGGTGAGCCCGGACGCGCTCGACTGGAACGCCGCCTGCACCTCGATCTCGCGCATCGGCGTCGCATCGGCCTCGGCCGAAGCGAGGAGGGCGGCCACGAGCGAAGCGGCGAGGATCATGCCTCCGGCTTCGGGCAGCCGCCCCCCTTTGTCAAATGACCTCGGCGTCAGATTCGGCCGAGCAGGACCAGGATGATCAGGATGATGACGATGAGGCCGATCCCGCCCGACGGACCGTATCCCCAGGACCGGCTGTAGCCCCAGGACGGCAGCGCGCCGATCAGGAGCAGGATCAGGACGATGATGAGGATGGTTCCGAGCACGGCAATCTCTCCCTGTTATCCGTTCTGGCCGCCTAACGACTTCAGGGCGATCGGGTTGCAGCGCGCACGCAGATTTCGCGGACGGATGGCGTGCGCCCCCGGATTCCGGCTGTGGAAAAGTCGTTCAATCCTTTCGACATCAGCCGGGCGAGCCCCTAATCTTCGGGCGTGGACGAGGAAGAACCATTCGAGGTTGCCCCGCCGGTCGCCGAGTCGGACCGCCTGACGCTCGACCTGGACGGGTGGGAGGGGCCGCTGGACCTGCTGCTGACGCTCGCGCGGGCGCAGAAGGTCGATTTGGCGAAAATCTCGATCCTGGCGCTGGTCGAGCAATATCTCGCGTTCATCGCCGATGCGAAGCGGCTGAAGCTGGAGATCGCCGCCGACTATCTCGTGATGGCGGCCTGGCTCGCCTATCTCAAATCCTGCCTGCTCCTGCCCAAGGATCCGACGGTCGATCCGAGCCCGGAGGAGCTGGCGACGCGGCTGCAGCTCAGGCTCCAGCGGCTTCAGGCGATGCGGGAGGCCGGGGCGCGGCTCGTGGCGCGCGACCGGATCGGCCGCGACGTTTTCCTGCGCGGCGCGCCGGAGGGGCTGACGGTGGTGCGCCGCTCCGCCTGGCAGGCCGATCTCTACGATCTCATCTCGGCTTATGGCATCGTCCGCGCCCGCGGCGAACCGGCGATCCACGTCGTCGCGCGGCGCCCGGTGATGACGCTCGACGAGGCGATCACGCGGCTCGAACGGCTGATCGGCGCGAAGCTCGACTGGACCGAGCTCGGCGCCTTCCTGCCGGAGACGCAGGATGCGGACTATCGCAAGTCGGCGCTCGCCTCGAGCTTCGTCGCGACGCTCGAACTGGCGCGGCTCGGCCGGGTCGCGATCGCGCAGGAGGCCAATTTCGCGCCGCTCTACGTGAGGGCCGCATGAAGGAGATGGCCGATGGCGTGCGCGCGGTCGAGGCGGCCTTGTTCGCCGCGAAGGAGCCGCTCGGCCTGACCGACATCGCCGCTTATGTCGGCGAGGGCGTCGACGTGAGGGCGGCGCTGGCGGAGCTCTCCGATCATTATGCCGGGCGCGGCATCGAGCTGGTCGAGCGCGGCGCGCGCTGGCATTTCCAGACCGCAGCCGATCTCGCCTCGGTCCTTCGGCGCGAGCGGGAGGAGAGCCGCAAGCTGTCTCGCGCCGCGGTCGAGACCCTGGCGATCATCGCCTATCACGAACCGGTGAGCCGCGCGGAGATCGAGGCGATAAGGGGCGTGCAGATTTCCAAGGGGACGATCGACGTGCTGATGGAGGCGGGCTGGGTCCGCCCCGCCGGTCGGCGCGAGGCGCCGGGGCGACCGCTCACCTATGCGACGACGCAGGAATTCCTCACCCATTTCGGGCTGGCGAGCCGCCGCGACCTGCCCGGCATCGACGATCTCAAGGCCGCGGGGCTGCTCGATCCGGTCGATCTGGCCTTCGATCGGCTCGTCGGCGAGGGCGATGAAGAGGCCGAACTGGAAACCGGCGACGAAGACGCCTAGCTTGGACTTTCCCTCAAGGAGATTCTTTCATGGGATTCGGATCCCCAATTCACTGGATCATCGTTGTCGCGTTGATCGTGCTGCTGTTCGGATCGGGCCGCGTGTCGAACCTGATGGGCGACGTCGCCAAAGGCATCAAGAGCTTCAAGAAGGGGCTGGCCGAGGACGACGAAACGCCGGCGCCGCCGCGGCGCCTGTCGGACGAGCGGGTGATCGACGCCGCGCCGCGGGCCGATGAAGCGCCGGCGGCCGAGCGCGGCTCCGCCAGCGAAGCCGACCGGCACTAGGCGGCGCCCCGGCGCCGGAGGGGCGGATGTTCGGAATCGATTCCGGCGAGCTGATGGTCATCGCCCTGGTCGCGCTCGTCGTGATCGGGCCAAAGGATCTGCCGCGCGTCATGCGCACGGTCGGCCACTGGGTCGGCCAGGCGCGCGGCATGGCGCGCCACTTCCGCTCCGGCTTCGACGCGATGATCCGCGAGTCCGAGCTCGAGGAGATGGAAAAGAAGTGGCGCGAGGACAATGAGCGGATCATGCGGATGCACCCGCCCAAAGCGCCTTCGTCGCCGGAAAGCGACTGGGGAAAGGGAACGCCGGCCGAGCCGGCCCCCGGCAAGGGCGAGGGCGCGGAAGGCGGGGTCGCCGGATCGCCTGCGGAGTCCGGTTCGGCCGGGAAGTCGCCGGCGCCCGCTGACGACGCCCCGGTGACGACGCCGCGATCGCCCGCATCCTCGCCGCGCCGCCGCACCGTGCGCCGCGCCGCGCCGCCGGTGCCTCGTCGCGCGGCCCCGGGCGCGCCGGATCGCAAGCCATGAGCGACATCGATCGCGCCGCCGAGGAGGCCGAGCTCGAAAAGAGCAAGGCGCCGCTGCTCGATCACCTGATCGAGCTTCGCCGGCGATTGCTCTGGGCCGCGGCCGCGCTCGCCGTCGCGTTCGGCGTGTGCCTTTATTTCGCGCGGCCGATCTTCGGCTTCCTGGTGCGGCCGCTCGTCGAGGCGGGGCAGCGCCAGCTCATCTACACCGCGGTGTTCGAAGCCTTCTTCGTCGAGATCAAGGTCGCCTTCTTCGCGGCATTGATGATCGCCTTTCCGATCATCGCGATCCAGATCTGGCTGTTCGTCGCCCCGGGCCTTTATTCTCGCGAGAAAAGGGCCTTCCTGCCCTTCCTGGTGATGACGCCCTTCCTGTTCCTGATGGGCGCATCGCTCGCCTATTTCGTGGCGATGCCGATCGCGCTGCATTTCCTGCTGAGCTACCAGGGCGAGATCGGCGGCGTGCAGCAGACGGCGCTGCCGGCGATCGGCAATTATCTCGATTTCTCGATGCACTTCATCTTCGGTTTCGGCGTCGCCTTCCTGCTGCCGGTGCTGCTGATGCTGCTCGAGCGCGCCGGGCTGGTGACGCGCAGCGCGCTGGCTCGCGGCCGCCGCTATGCCTGGGTGATCGCGACCATCGTCGCGGCGGTGCTCACGCCGCCCGACGTCTTCTCGATGCTGCTGCTCGCCGGGCCGCTGATCGCGCTCTACGAACTCTCGCTGGTCGCGATCTGGTTCACCGAGAAGCGCCGCGCGCGCAACCCGGCGCCGGGCGCCTGACGGGAACGCCGCCGCCGGCGACGTCCCCTGTGCCAGGCCTTAGCGGCCGTGGATCGCGTTGTCGGTGGCGTCCGCCGCCGACTGCACGTCCTGGCCGACGCCGCGCACCGTGTTGCACGCCCCCAGCGTCAGCCCGAAGGTGAGCGCCGCGGCCATCAACAAGGTCCTCATAACTTCCCTCCCTGAAACCAGCCGCGCGACGGATAAGCCCCGTCTCCGGCATCGGCCTGTCTAGCAGGAAGGGCGTCGTCGTCGAACGCTTTTGCTCAGTCGCCGTGCATCGCGTTGTCGGTCGCATTGGCGGCCGACTGGACGTCCTGGCCGGCGCCGCGCACCGTGTTGCACGCAGCGAGCGCGAGACCGCCCGTCAGCGCCACGATCATCACCAATGCCTTCATCGTTCCTCTCCTCGATCGGATCGCACGGGCGGCAGGCGCCGATCCGCGCACGAGGCTATAAAGCACCGGACGTGATTCCGGTTCCGAAACCGTGACTTAGGCGCGGGAAGGAGAGAGGCCCCAAACGAAATCGGACCCGGATGCGCTACCGGGGGGGGGAGGTTCGCGCATCCGGGCCCATGTTCTGGATAGCGAGAGCGGGGGGGCAAAAGGTCACTATCCGAGGCTGACAACGAGCCTCCCCGGCATCGGTTCCCCCCGTTTCCGAAAAAATTTTGGGACCCCGGATCAGCGCGCGAGACGGCGGATCATGTCGGTCCAGTGATCGAGATCCTCGTCGAACGCGCGGACCGGAAGACGCTCGTCGCGACCATGGGCGCGCTCGTCGATCGGGGTGACGATCCACGATCCCTCGACGCCGTAGACCGGCACCCCGCGCACCCGGAAATAGAGGCCGTCGGTCGCGCCGGCGCTCATGTCGGGGACGATCGCGGCGCCGGGATGGCGGGCGTGAACCGCCGCCGTAAAGGCGCCGACCACGTCGGGCCGGAGCGGCGAGGGACCGGAGGGGTGCGCGACCTCGACCGGCTCGACGCTCACATGATCGGGAGCGCCGATCTCACGCAGCGTCGCGAGCACGGTGGCCGGATCGACGCCCGGGAAGATACGGCAATTGACGTTGGCGGTCGCAAGCTGCGGGAGCGCATTGTTGGCATGGCCGCCGGCGAGGCGGGTCGCGACGCAGCGGGTGCGGGTGAGCCCCGTCTCGGTCGGCGACGCCTCGATCGCGTCGGCCGCCGCGCCATCGTCGGGATTGGCGAGCCAGCGGCGGATCAGCGCGGCGAGCGCCGGATCGGCGGTGGTGGCGCGATGGGCGAAATAGGCCCGCGTGGTTTCATTCTGCATCGGCGCGAAGCGATATTGTTCGAGACGGTCGAGCGTATGGGCAAGCGCATAGATCGCATTGTCCGGGCGCGGCCGCGAACTGTGGCCCCCGGGATTGGTCGCGGTCAGGGTGTAATCCTGGTAGATCTTTTCGGAGGTCTGGATGCCGAAGCCGAGCAGGTGACCCGATTCGTCGAACGCCCCGCCGCCGGCGTCGCCGTTCAGCGCGAAATCGATCTGCGACGTATCGAGCCATTGGTTGGCGGCGAGCTCGGCCCCGCGGCCGCCGGTTTCCTCGTCGCCGGTGAACAGGACGATGATGTCGCGATCGGGCTGGAAGCCTTCGGCCTTGAGCCGCAGGAGGGCGGTGGTGATCGCGATCACGCCCATCTTGTCGTCGCCCGTGCCGCGCCCGTAGAAATAGCCGTCGGCCTCGCCGAGCTCGAACGGATCGCGCGACCAATCCTCGCGCCGCGCCTCGACCACGTCCATATGCGCCATCAGCAGCATCGCCTTGCGCCCCGACGGATGCGCGGCCGGCCAGCGCACGATCAGCGCGGCGGTATGATCGTCGGGCCGCACCACGTCATAGGGATGGATGGTGACATCGGTGAAGCCGGCGGCGCGGAAGCGGCGGGCCAGCGCCTCGGCGAGCGCCGGCACCTGTCCGCGGCCCTGCACCGTCGGCGTGTTCACCGCCTCGCGGTAGATCTCGCGCGCCTCCTGGTGCCAGCGATCGGGTGCCTGCGCCGGTGGTTGCGCGGTCGCGGCGGTGGCGAGCAGGCTCGAGATGATCGCGGCAAAGCCCATGGCAGATTTCCCCCTTGTCGATGGATGAAGGGGAAGAGTGTGCGGGTTGCCCGGCGGGGTCAACCCGGCCGGTCAGATTGTCGGGATGATGACGGCGTAGAGGCCGCGCGCCTCGTCCTGTTCGAGCTGGGACCTCAGCTGACGCGAGAGGCCGATGACGATCCGCTCGAACCGCTCGACGATCGCGCCAGCGCAGGTGAGGCCGCCTGCCGGCGTTCCGAGCGTGATCGCAAGGCGTGCCTTTCCGGCCTCGACCGGTTCGAGCACGATCGAGGTTTCGGCGGCGCCGCAGAGCATCCCGAACTCGGCGATCTCGGTGACGAGGAAGGCGACCGGAACGGCGACATCCTGGGTCGCGTGGACCGGCGCGATATCGAGCCGGATCTGCATGGCCGCGGCGCTGGCCGGGGCGGTGGCGCGCAGATTGGCGGCCAGCTCGGACAGGAGCGGCTTCAACGCGACGCCGCGATTGGCCTCGAACTCCGCATAATGGTTGCGGTGGACGACGGCGAGCGCGTCGACGCGGCGCTGGATCGACGCATAAGCGGCGGCGACCGCCTCGTCCGACGACCCGCGCGAATGGAGGTTGAGCAGCGACGAGACGACCTGAAGGTTGTTCTTCACCCGATGGTGGACCTCGCGGACCAGCCGCGTCTGGCGTTCGACGGCCGCTTCGAGATCGGCCTCGTGTCGCGCGACCGTGCGGGTGACTTCGGCGAAGGCGGCGCCAAGCGCGCCGATCTCGCGCGCCGGGCTGCGCACGGCGGGAAGCGCGACCGGGCCTTCGCCGGGTCGATAGGTGGAGACCACGCGCTGAAGCCGACGCAGCGGCCGGAGCAGCAGACGCTGGACGAGCAGCCAGACCACGATCGAGGCCCACAGCCAGATCAGCACCGGCGCGATCACCACCAGCACATCGAGCCAGGACAGTGGCGCGACCGCGGTGTGGAGGCGCAGCACGAACTCGCCATTGGTCATCGGTTCGTCGACGATGATCTCGTGGCTGAGAGAGCCGCTGGCGGGGATTTCGCGAAGCGGCATGACGAGGCCGCCCTGGACCAGCTCCAGGCCGAAATCGCCATCGAGCGGCGGGTTGTCGACCGCGCGGGCGATCGCGGCGCGCTGATATTCGGCGACTCCCTCGATCTCGCCGGTGCCGCTGTAGAGGAAGATCCGCAGGCCTGCGCCGCCGGGCAGGATCCGGGCGTGGGCCGGGGCGCCGTCCGCGTCCGGCACGGGCGGCGGCGCGAAGCCTTCGGACGCGCAGCGGGGCCGGTTGCCGGCGCCGTAGAGGACGAATCGCCCTTGCGGCTCGGGCAGGCGAGCCAGGCGATCGAGCGACCGCTTGCACAGGCCGCTTCCCTCGCTCGATTCGGCGATCGCATCGCGGGCCGCGCGGATCGTATAGGCGGTGCGCGACAGGCCGAGCGACAGGCGCTGCGAATGGACCGCGAGAAGCGCGCGCGCCTGGACGATCCCCTGGGCGCGGTTCTCGCGCGCATTGCCGATCGAGGCGAAGATGGCGGCGACGCCGAGCGGGAGCAGGCCGAGCGACAGGATGACGAGCATCTTGACCGCCGTCGGCAGTCGCACCCATCCGGAGCCTCGGATTTCGCCTTCCTCGGGAGTCAGCACGGGCGTCCGCTCACGGCGACGCCTAACCGAGCTTTCCGAGCAGGTCGATCATTTCGGGCGGAATATCCTCTTCGACGACCTCGCGATAAGCGGATCGAAGGGCGCGACCGACGTCGCCGGACGGCGGCTTGCGACGGGCGCGCGCGGATGGCTTCCCCTCCGGACTCGTAGCGGGCTTGCGACGGCGCGTGGAATCCTTGTCGTCCTGCAGGCTCAATTCTTTCCTACCCCACGGCCGTGCCGCAATTGCGCAAACATCGCACCCAACCGACCGCAAGAGCAACTTTTTCCAGCCGTCCCCGCCGAACAGGCACCGCACCAGCGGCGGTCGAATTAATCGCCGGGTGCGGCCTTGGAAACAAAAAACTCCGCCGATGGTTCCACCCTTGCACCGAAGCGGGGTCGGGCCTTCGCCCGATTGAACATTGACGATGGGCCGGGGGCGAGGCTTACCTTGCACTGCGCGGTCGTTAATCCCGCCGGGATAGAGAGAAGGAAGCACACACATGTCGCTCGGTGACGACCTCAGGCCTCATCTGCCGTTCCTGCGCCGTTATGCCCGCGCCCTTACCGGCAGCCAGCAACATGGCGACGCCTTCGTTCGCGCGACGCTGGAGGCGATCGTCGCCGCGCCGGACCAGTTTCCAAGGAGCGTCGATCCGCGCCTCGGCCTCTACAAGACGTTCCACGCGATCTGGTCCTCGGCCAATGTCGAGGAGGAGCCGGGCCATGCGGCGGCCGGCGACGCGGAAGGGATCGCGCAGGCGCGGCTGTCGCGGATCACCCCGCTGCCCCGCCAGGCGCTGCTCCTGACCGCGATGGAAGGATTCACGCCCGAGGACGCCGGCTATCTGATCGACGCCTCTCCCGAAGAGGTCGAGTCACTGGTCGCCGAGGCGCTCGCCGAGATCGAGCGGCAGACCCGCGCCGACGTCCTCATCATCGAGGACGAGCCGATCATCGCCATGGACATCGAAACGATCGTTCGCGATCTCGGCCACAACGTCACCGGCGTCGCCGTGACCCGTGACGAGGCGGTTCAGCAGGCGATGGCCCGCCGGCCCGGGCTGGTCCTCGCCGACATCCAGCTTGCCGACGACAGCTCCGGCATAGACGCGGTGAAGGACATTCTCGCGCAGTTCAGCGTGCCGGTGATCTTCATCACCGCCTTCCCCGAACGGCTTCTCACCGGGGAGCGGCCGGAGCCGACCTTCCTCATCACCAAGCCGTTCCAGCGCTCGACCGTGAAGGCGCAGATCGCCCAGGCGCTTTTCTTCGACTCGGCGACGGTTCCGGCCTGATCGGCGGAACCGGCCGTCGGCGGAGGCGTTGCCCCTGTAACGAATGGAACTCGCGGAAAGGTGGCAATGCCGGACGAACCGAAACATATCGGCACCAGCGATGCCCGCGCCGGATCGACCCCCCATGTGACGCGTCACGTGCTCACCTGGGGGACGGCTCTTGTGGTGGTGCTCTTCATCATCATCTATTTTGTGTTTCGCTGACCATCGCGATCGGGCGCCAAGGCCCGGCAGAGCGACACGACCGGCGCACAGCGTAACAGCGTAATCGAGGCATTGCATGACGGGCACGATTCCCGCCGACGACAACAAACGCGAGGGCGGCGAGGAACTCGTCCCGCTCTCCGATCGGGAGTTCAAGGAGCAGCTTGCGCTCGTGATCCCGCATCTGCGCGCCTTCGGCCGCTCGCTGTCCGGCAGCCGCGATCTCGCGGACGATCTGGTGCAGGAAACGCTGCTCAAGGCCTGGGCGGCGCGCAAGCGATTCCAGGCCGGCACCAACATGCGCGCCTGGACCTTCATCATCCTCAGGAACCTGTTCCTCAGCCAGATGCGCCGCGCGCGCTTCAAGGGCGAATGGGACGAGCTGACCGCCTCGCGCCTGCTTGCCGCGCCCGCCAGCCAGGACCGCCATATCGAGCTTGGCGACATGCAGCGCGCGCTGATGCACCTTCCCCAGCCGCAGCGCGAGGCGCTGATCCTGGTCGGCGCCGGCGGCTTCGCCTATGAGGAAGCGGCCGAGATCTGCGGCTGCGCGGTCGGCACGATCAAGAGCCGGGTGGCGCGCGGGCGCGTGGCGCTCGAGGGCCTGCTCGCCGACGGCAAGCTGCCGTCGCGCCGCGACATGCCGTCAAGCGACCGTTCGGCGCTGCAGACGATCATGGGTGAAGTGGACGAATTGTCCCGCGATCGAAGCAGCGACGCCGCCTAATCGATCCGCGACAGCAAATCTTCCAGAGCTTCGAGCGCCGGATCCCGATCGACGGGAAAGGCGCGGCGCAATGCCCGGCCGAGCCCGGCATGGACAGGCGGCGGCGCGGCGCGCACGAAATGCCGGGTCTGGCGATAGGTCATCGTTTCAACACTGGATGCACATTTTTCCACGCTCGCTCAACGTGCGAAGCGGCGCCGGGGTTGCAAATCGGCGGGGAACATGGCGGGTTTCACGCCGGACCTGTTGCATGATCGAGACACGAACAGAGCGCGATTTCGCGGCGGCACTTGCCCGCGCACGGGCCTGTTCGCCTTTCCTGGCCCTTGAGAGCGAGCGCTTTCCGGAGGTGACGGCGCGGATCGAGGCGGGCGATCTCGCCGGCGCGCTCGCGGCCGCGGAGGATTCGAGCGACGATCCGGCCCGGGCGCTTCGCCGGACGCGATCCGCCCATGCGCTCGCGCTCGGCATCGCCGATCTCGCCGGGGCGATGTCGCTGGAAGAGGTGACGGCTGCGCTCTCCGGCCTCGCCGATCGAACGCTGGAGACCGCGATTGCCGCCGCGGTCGCCGAACGGACGCCCGGCGAAGCGGCGCGGGGTTTCGCCATCATCGCGCTCGGCAAGCTCGGCGGCGGCGAGCTCAATTATTCCTCGGACGTCGATCTCATCTTCCTCTTCGATCCCGAGACGCTGCCGCGCAAGCCGCGCGAGGAACCGATCCAGGCGGCGGTGCGCCTGTCGAACCGGATCGTCGAACTCGTCCAGGCGCGGACCGAGGACGGCTACGCCTTCCGCGTCGATCTGCGCCTGCGCCCCTCGCCGGAGGTGACGCCGGTGGCGCTGCCGGTGAACGCGGCGATCAGCCATTACGAATCGTCGGCGCTGCCCTGGGAGCGCGCGGCCTTCATCCGCGCCCGCGCCTGCGCCGGGGATGCGGCGCTGGGGCGCTATTTCCTTGAGGCGATCCACCCCTTCGTGTGGCGCCGGAGCCTGGATTTCGGCGCGATCGGCGAAATCCAGGCGATGAGCCACCTGATCCGCGATCATTATGCGGGGGGGCAGGCCTTCGGCCCCGGCTTCGACCTGAAGCGCGGCCGTGGCGGGATCCGGGAGATCGAGTTCTTCGTCCAGATCCACCAGCTCATCCATGGCGGGCGGGAGCCGGAGCTGCGCTCGCCATCGACGCTGGCGGCGCTGGCGGCGCTGCAGCGCGCGGACCGGATCGCGCCCCATGTCGCCGACAGCCTCGCCGCGGCCTACCGGATCGAGCGGACGATCGAGCACCGGCTTCAGATGGTCGATGACCGGCAGACCCACGCGCTGCCCCGCGCGGGCGACGCGCTCGACAATGTCGCGCGCCTGCACGGCCTGCCGGATGGCGCGGCCCTGCTCGCCCTGCTCCGCCCGCAGGTCGAAGCGGTATCGGCTTTCTACGACCGGCTCGGCGGCGGCGAGGAGGCCCGGCTGCCGCTGGACGGGGAGGCGCTGACGGCGGCGCTGGTGAAGGCGGGCTTCGCCGATCCGGCGGCGGCGCGCACGCGGATCGAGGACTGGCGATCGGGCAAGGCGCGTTCGCTCCGTTCCCCCGCCGCGCGCGATGCGTTCGAGGCGATGCTGCCCGTTCTGGTCGAGGCCTTCGCCGGGGCGAGCGATCCGAACCAGGCGATGAACCGGTTCGGCGACCTCATCGAGCGGCTGCCAAGCGGGATCAACCTGTTCCGTCTGCTCGTCGCGCGGCCGGCGCTGACGCAGCAGCTCGGCGCGATCCTGAGCCACGCGCCGCCATTGGCAGACCAGATCGGGCTGCGGCCCGCGCTTCTCGACGGGCTGATCGACGCCAGCGCCTTCGACCCGCCACCGGACGTGCCCGCGCTCGCGGAGGAATTCGCGCGGCCCGATCGCGACGACGAGGATTACCAGTTGCTGCTCGATCGCGTGCGCCGGCGGGTCAATGAGCGGCGGTTCGCGCTGGGCGCGCAGCTCGTGACCGGGGCCGGCGATCCGATCGAGGTGGCGCGCGGCTATGCCCGGGTGGCCGAGGCGGCGATCCAGGCACTGGCCGACGCCGCGATCGCCGATTTCGAGGCGCGTCACGGCCGCGTCCCGGGATCGGAGCTGCTGATCCTCGGGCTCGGGCGGCTCGGCGGGTCGGCGCTGACCCATGCCTCCGATCTCGACCTCATCTACCTGTTCAGCGGCACGCATGAGGCAGAATCGGACGGGCCGAAGCCGTTGCGCGCGACCGATTATTTCAACCGGCTCGCGCCGCGCGTCACCGCCGCGCTCAGCGTCGCGACCGCGGCCGGCCCCCTGTACGAGGTCGATACCAGGCTGCGGCCGTCGGGCGCCGACGGGATGCTCGCGGTCAGCCTCGACAGCTTCGCCGCCTATCAGGCCGACAGGGCCTGGACGTTCGAACATATGGCCCTGACGCGGGCGCGGCCTGTCTATGGATCGCCGGAGGGGCGCGCCGCGCTCGCGGCGACGGTGGCCGGAGTGCTTCGCGCGCCGCACGATCCTGCGCGGGTCGTCGCCGACGCGGTGGCGATGCGCGCCGAGATGAATGCGCACAAGCCGCCCGCCGGGCCGTTCGACATCAAGCTCGGGCCGGGCGGGCTGGTCGACCTCGAATTCGCGATCCAGGTCCTTCAGTTGACCAGCGGCATCGGCCTGACGCCGCGACTGGGGGAGGCGATCACCGATCTCGCCGCCGCCGGGCTGGCCGGCCCACAGATCGCACCGGCCATGCGGCTGCTGACCCGGATCCTCGTCATGCTGCGGCTGGTGGCGCCGGGCGCAGACATTCCCGCGCCGCCGAGCCGTGCTCTGGTCGCACGCGCCTGCGGGCTTGACGACTGGGACGCGCTCGTCGCCGCGCACGATCGTGCGCGCGCCGACATCGCGGCGCTGTGGGCCAGCATAGCCCGGCGCTGATTCGCGCTTGCCCGCGGCGGCCATGCGCGCCACAGCGGGACCGAAGAGGGAGGACGTTCATGGTGAGCCTGGGCGATCGCGTGCCGGATGTGGCGCTGACCGCGGCGGATGGCGACTCGGTCAGCCCCGCCGATTTCAAGGGCAACAAGCTCGTCCTCTATTTCTACCCGAAGGACGATACGAGCGGCTGCACCCGCGAGGCGAAGGACTTCACCGCCCTCGCCGACGCCTTCGAAAAGGCCGGGACCTGGGTGCTCGGCGTGTCGAAGGACAGCCCCCGAAGCCACGCCAAGTTCGCCGCGAAGCACGATCTTCGCGTCAAGCTCGCCTCGGACGAGGAGGGCGGCGCGTGCGAGGCGTTCGGAACATGGGTGGAAAAATCCATGTACGGGCGCAAATATATGGGAATCGAACGCGCCACCTTCCTGATCGATCGGGACGGGACGATCAGCCGGATCTGGCGCAAGGTGAAGGTGCCCGGCCATGCCGAAGAGGTCCTCGCGGCGGCGCAAGAGCTTCCCTGAACGGCTCTGGCGCGCGCTCAGGCGCGCGATTCGGCGGCGGCTCGAGACGCCCTGGTATTTTCCCGCGGTCGGCGCGCTCGCGATCGGCGGAATCCTGATCGGCGTCACGCTCGGCAACAATACGGTGGCGGCGATCGATCCGCTCGCCTTCCACGAAACCGTGGTCCGGCCGCCCCGGCCGCCGGCCGAGGCGCTGCCGATGCCGCCGCGAAGCGTCAGCGCCGATTATGGCTGGCCGGGCGGCGTCGATTGCGGCGCGGACTGCCGCGCCTATGCCGCGGAAGGCACGGCCGGCACGCCGCGCGGCTATGACGATCGGGTTCCCTATTTCGGCAGCCAGGGCGACATGCGCGCCGCCATCGCCCGCGCGCGCGACGAGCTGGGCAGCGCCTTCCCGGAAACCCGCCCGGACGCCGGGATCGCGGGCGGCCCGGCCGAGCGCTACAGCCACTTTCCGATCACGCAGGACGAGGAAGCGGCGCGCGAGGCGGCGCGCGACGCCGAGATTCAGGAATAGACGATCCGCACCCGGCGGGCGGCTTCGCTGGCCAGCGCCCGGGCGGCCTCAACGCTCTCGGCACGGGCGAGCGCGACGCCCATTCGGCGGTTCGGGCGGGTCGCCGGCTTGCCGAAAATCCGCACGTCGACCTGCGGCCCCGTCGCCAGCGCGTCCGCCAGCCCTTCGAACCGGAAGCCGGTCGCGTCCCGGTCCGCGAGGATGACCGCCGAGGCGGACGGGCCGCGAAGCGCGATTTCAGGGATCGGCAGGCCAAGGATCGCGCGGGCGTGGAGATCGAATTCCGACAGATCCTGCGAGATCGACGTGACCATGCCGGTATCGTGCGGCCGTGGGCTGAGCTCGGAAAAGATCGCCTCGTCGCCCTTGATGAAGAATTCGACGCCGAAGATGCCGTAACCGCCGAGATCGTCGACGACGGCGCGCGCCATCGCCTCAGCCTCGGCGAGCGCAGCCGGCGACATCGCCATCGGCTGCCAGCTTTCGCGATAATCGCCATGTTCCTGCCGGTGGCCGATCGGCGGGCAGAAGCTGACGCCGCCCCGCGAGCGGACGGTGAGCAGGGTGATCTCATAGTCGAAATCGACGAATTGCTCGACGATCACGCGCGGCCGGTCGCCGCGCATGTTGGCGACCGCGTAGGTCCAGGCCGCCGCCAGCTCGTCCTCACCGCGCACCGTCGATTGGCCCTTGCCGGATGAGGACATGACCGGCTTGACCACACAGGGAAGGCCGGTGTGCCCTGCCGCCGCGATCACCTCGTCGAGGCTCTCGGCGAACCGATAGCGCGAGGTGCGAAGCCCGAGCTGCTCGGCGGCGAGGCTTCGGATCGCATCGCGGTTCATGGTCATTGCCGCGGCGCGCGCGGTCGGCACGACGTGCCAGCCCTCGCCCTCAAGCTCGACCAGCGCCTCGGTGCGGATCGCCTCGATCTCGGGGACGACGAAATCGGGCCGGTGCTTTTCGACCGCGGCGCGCAGGCGTTCGCCGTCCAGCATCGGGAAGACCTCCGTCGCATCGGCCACCTGCATCGCCGGCGCGCCTTCGTAGGAATCGCAGGCGATCACGCACGCGCCGAGCCGCTTGGCCGAGATCGTGAATTCGCGCCCGAGCTCGCCCGAGCCGAGGAGGAGGATTTTGGCGGTGAAAGTCATGGCCGTCGCCGGTACAGCGCGACGCATGGAGAGGGAAGGGACCATCGCCCGGGCCTGTCGCGCCGTACTGCTGGCGGCCGATCCGCGCGCCAAGGTGAAGGCCGCGCGGGCGGCAGCGCGCGCATGGCGGCGCGGCGAGACGGCCTGGGACTTCGATGTCGCGATGCCCGATGCCCCGGCGCGGCCCGAGCGGCCGGCGCTGCTGCCGCCGAACCGGATGCCCAAGCGCGGCAAGGCGGGATCGGAACGCAGCCGCATCGCGCTGCTCCACGCGCTCGCGCATATCGAATTCGCCGCGATCGACCTCGCCTTCGACATGGCCGGGCGGTTCGGGGCGCGATTCCCACGCGCCTTCATCGACGACTGGATCGGCGTCGGCGCCGACGAGGCGATGCATTTCGCGCTGCTCGACCGGCGGCTCGCGGCGCTCGGGTCCGGCTATGGCGCGCTGCCGGCCCATGCCGGCCTGTGGGAAGCCGCCGAGGCGACGGCCGACGATCCATGCGCCCGGCTGGCGATCGTGCCGATGGTGCTGGAGGCGCGCGGGCTCGACGTCACGCCGGCGACGGTGGCCGCGCTGGAAAAGGCGGGCGACCATCGATCGGCGGCGATCCTCGGCCGCATCTATCGCGACGAAATCCGCCATGTCGCGGCCGGCACCCGCTGGTTCGCAATCGCCTGTGAAAGAGAGAGAATCGCCCCTGTCCCGCATTGGCACACACTGGTCCGGCGCCATTTTCGCGGCAGCCTGAAGCCGCCGTTCAACGACTCGGCGCGCGGTGCTGCCGGTTTGTCCCGCGATTATTATGCAGGGCTTGCCGGGGAAGAGGTTGCTTAACATTCTCCGCCGCAACGTTCGGGGCGGGCACTTCCGATCGTCATTTGAGCGGGCGACAGCCCGGATTTCAATCTGGCCGTGTGCGTGGCCGAGCCGGCTGTCGAATGCCGAGCGGGGATGGTGATGACGAATTCGGTTGCGGTTGCGAACGTCGGATGGACGCGTGCGTTCCGCGATATCTTCAAGCCGCGCGATATTTTCCTTCACGACGGCACCAATCTTCGCCGGTTCCGGATCGGCGCCCGGGTCCAGATGGTCGCCGCCGCCCTGGCCTTGCTGCTGGTGCTCTGGTCCGCCTTCGCGACGGTGAGCGCGGTGATGGCGATGAACGGCGATGTCGCCCAGATGCAGCGCCGGGTCGCCCAGATGGAAAACGATCTCCAGGCCGCCCGCGATGCCGCCCAGCGCCGCGCCGCCCTGCTCGAGCGCCGCCAGGCCTTCCTCGCCGCGGTGATGTCCGGCGAGGCCGACGCCCGCCAGCTCGCCGCGCTGCTGCCGCCCCAGGCCGAGGAAGCCGATGATGCGCGGACGCAGGCCGCCGCCGCGCCCTTCGCCCAGGTCGAGGACATGCAGGCCGCGATGGCCGCGCGGGCCCGGGATGCGGCTCGCCGCCGCTATGCCGAAACGGCGCAGGCGATCCGCCAGGTCGGGCTGAACCCCGCCCGCTTTCATCGCGCCGTCGCCGGCGGTGTCGGCGGCCCGTTCGAGCCGATGCCGGCCTCGGGCAATGCCGACCCCGATTATCGTGCGCTGTTCATGAGCTGGCGCCGGCTCGACCAGCTCGAGCAAGGGGTCGCCTCGATCCCGTCGGGCCAGCCGGTCGCGGCCTTCAACTTCACCTCGGGCTTCGGCGGGCGCTCCGATCCGTTCCGTCGCGGCGCGGCCTTCCATCCGGGCGTCGATCTCGCCGGCCCGATCGGCACGCCGATCTATGCCACCGCCGACGGCGTCGTCTCGCGGTCCGAATATAATAATGGCGGCTATGGCAACATGGTCGAGATCAATCACGGCCAGGGCATCACCACCCGTTACGGCCACATGTCGCGCCGCATCGCCCAGGTGGGCCAGCGCGTCCACCGCGGCGAGCTGATCGGGCTGATGGGCTCCACCGGCCGCTCGACCGGCAGCCACGTCCATTATGAAGTGCGGATCGACGGCCAGGCGGTCAATCCGGTGCCGTTCCTCGAAACCGGCACCACGCTCGTCGCGCTGCAGCGCCGGCTGGAACACCAGCAGGTGGCGGTCGGCGGCCCGGCCGGGGCCTCGCGCTAAGTTCAGGAGAGGCCGCAAAGGCCATCGGCCCCGCCGCGAGGCGGGGCTTTTTTTATTTCCCGCGCTTCGCCCGGTGCTCTTCGAGGTCGAGCACGGCATTGGCCTCGCCCTCGGGCATCAGGCCGAGCCGGCGCGCGACCTCCTGATAGGCCTCCGCCTCGCCGCCGAGATCGCGGCGGAAGCGATCCTTGTCGAGCTTCTCGTTCGATTTCATGTCCCACAGCCGGCAGCCGTCGGGGCTGATCTCGTCGGCCAGGATGATGCGGGCATAGTCATTTTCCCACAGCCGCCCGAACTCCAGCTTGAAGTCGACGAGACGGATGCCGATGCCGGCGAAGAGTCCGCACAGGAAATCGTTGATGCGGATCGCCATGTCGGCGATGTCGTTCATCTCTTCCTGGCTCGCCCAGCCGAAGCAGGCGATATGCTCGTCGGCGATCAGCGGATCGCCCAGCGCATCGTCCTTGTAATAATATTCGATGATCGTGCGCGGGAGCTGCGTCCCTTCCTCGATCCCGAGCCGCTGCGACAGCGAGCCGGCGGCGACGTTGCGGACGACCACCTCGATCGGGACGATCTCGACCTGCCGGATCAGCTGCTCGCGCATGTTCAGCCGGCGGATGAAGTGGGTCTGGATGCCGATCGTGCCGAGCAGCGTGAAGATGTGCTCGGAAATGCGGTTGTTGAGCACGCCCTTGCCGGAGATCGTGCCCTTCTTCTGCGCGTTGAACGCGGTCGCATCGTCCTTGAAATACTGGATCAGCGTGCCGGGCTCGGGCCCTTCGTAGAGAATCTTGGCCTTGCCTTCATAGACAAGTCGGCGGCGGGACATGTGGCTTCGGGCCTCCGGCTGGCGAAAGGGCGTCAAGGAAGGTGCGCCCTATATAGGAGGCATCCCGCGAGGGCAAACAGGCCTCAGGTGACTTTGCCGCGAACCGCGAATTTCGGATCGCGCCAGCGTTCTTCCCCGAGGATGGCGGCAAGGATGTCGATCGCGCGCCACACATCCTCGAACCCGAGATAGAGCGGCGTCAGGCCGAAGCGGATCACGTCGGGCGCGCGGAAATCGCCGATGACGCCTTCGGCGATCAGCGCCTGGCAGATTTCGAAGGCATTGGGGTGGGCGAAGGAGATGTGGCTGCCCCGGACTTCGGGCGCGCGCGGCGTGATGCAGACGAGATCCGGGCAGCGCTGCTCCATCAGCGCGTGGAAGATATCGAACAGGGCGTTGGACTTCGACCAGAGCCGCTCCACCGTCACGTCGTTGAAGGCGGAAAGGCCGCTCTCCAGCGCGATCAGGCTGAGGATCGGCGGGGTTCCGGCGAGGAAACGCGCGATGCCGGGGGCCGGTGCGTAATCGTCGGTGAAGGCGAAGGGCGCGGCGTGGCCCATCCAGCCGCGCAGGGGTGACAGAAGCTCCTCCTGCAGGCGCTCGGCGACATAGAGGAAGGCCGGCGCGCCGGGCCCTCCGTTCAGATATTTGTAGCCGCAGCCGACCGCCAGCTCGGCGCCCGTCGCGTTGAGCTGGACCGGCACCGCGCCGGCGCTGTGGCTCAGATCCCAGACGATCCGCGTGCCGGCGGTGCGGGCGCGGATGTTGAGCGCGGCCATGTCGTAGCGCTCGGCGGTCTTGTAGTGGACGTGGGTGAGCAGCGCGAGATTGGTCTCGGCGCCGATCCGGCTTTCGATCTTCTCGCGCGGCGCGATGTCGAGGCGAAGGCCGAGCAGGTCCGCGACGCCCGAGGCGATGTGGAGATCGGTGTGGAAATTGCCGCTTTCGGAGAGGAGCATCGGGCGATCGGAGAGCCGCGCCGCGGCGACGAGCAGCTTGAAGAGATTGACCGAGGTGGAATCGGTGACGATCACCTCATTGGGCTTCGCACCGATCAGCGGCGCGATCTTCGCGCCGATCCGCAGCGGCGCATCGATCCAGCCGTGCCAGTTCCAGCTGCGGATCAGCGCCTCGCCCCATTCATGCTCCACCACCTCGCGCTGGCGCGGCGCGGTCGCCCTGGGCAGCGGGCCGAGCGAATTGCCGTCGAGATAGATCACGCCCTCGGGCAGATGGAAGCGATCGCGCATCGGCCGCAGCGGATCGGCGGCATCGGCGGCGCGCGCCTCGGCGAGGGTGAAGCTCATCGGCCGAGCGCCCTTTCGATTTCCCGGACCGCGGCCGACCAGGCGGCGGTATCCGGCGTGACCAGCTCGACATGGCCGGTTTCGGGGATCATCCGCACCGCCACGCTGTCGCCGGCCGCGCGCATCGGCCGCGCATAGCCTTCGGCATAGTCGGTCGGAATGATGCGGTCCTCGGTGCCATTAACCAGCACCTGCGGGACGCCGAGCGGAGCGAGCCGAGGCACCGACGTGTCGTCGAAATGGCCGGCGGTGAGCCGCGCGATCACCGCGTTGCCGCAGCCATTCTCGCTGCGCGCCGCCTCCTCGAGATCGGGCAGGCCGCCAAGGCTGACGACGGCGTGGATCGGCAGCGGATCGGCGGTGCGAAGCGGCGAGCCCTGCGGCAGGCGTGGCCGCGCCGCCAGCCAGAGCGCGAGATGGCCGCCCGCGCTGTGGCCGACCGCGACGAGGCGGGAGAGATCGAGATGGTGGCGCGCAGCCTGGTCGCGAAGCGCGTCCGCGGCCGCCGCGACATCGCGGAACGTCCCGGGATAGCCGCCGCCGGGCCGGTCGACGCCGCGATATTCGATATTCCAGACGGCAACGCCGCGCGCCCTCAGATCGGCGGCGATCCAGTTCATGATCGTGCGCTCGGCGATATCGGTCTGCCAGCAGCCGCCATGAACCATCAGCACGGTCGGGTGCGGCCCGTCACCGGCGGGGAGCCAGAGATCGGCGATCTGGAGCGGATCAGGACCGTATGAAATGGTCGCATCGCTTGCCGGGCGTGGGCGCGCGAAGAGATCGGCCCAGACCATCATCCGGCCGGTATCCGCCCCTTGCGCGTCGCTGATCGTCTCGCCCACGAGCGGAGCGGCTAACGCGAGGGCGACGGCGGGGGCAAGCAGAAAGGTGAACGGGCGCATCCGGCCGTGACGTTACCGGATGCGCCCGATGACGCACAGACCCTTGAGGCCCTAATCCCGGCAGGCGGGGGCGCGATCCTGCCAGGGTGCGTCGAACTGGATGTGGCGAAGGGTGCGGAAGGCCCGTTCCGCCTCTGCGAGCAGGCGGCCAAGCGCGCCGGTCCGCTGCGTGACGTGGGAATTGGTGGACATGGCTTCGTCTCCATTCGATCGGTGATCAGGCGACCGAGCCGCCGATCAGGGTGAGCGACACGGTGAGCGCGGCAATCACGGACAGCAGCGTCGCCATGCGAGGGCGATCCGGCCTGGCGCCGGCGCGGCCCAGCGCGCCATCGGCCCAATCCGTGAAGGCCAGGTGATTGTCCGCCCAGATGCGGCCCGCGGTCTCGTCCAGTGTCATCGTCCATCTCCCATAAGCTGAATCGCGTTTTCGACGCCGCCGATATGCGTCATCCGATCTTCGACGGCCAACGAAAGGCTGGACGCAGTTGATAAGGAGTGCTTATGATCGTGGGATGCGTCGCCTGCCGCCCCTTGCCGCCGTCCGTGCCTTCGAGGCGGCGGCGCGGCACGAGAATTTCACGCAGGCCGCGGCCGAGCTCGGCATGACCCAGGCGGCGATCAGCTATCAGATCCGCCTGCTCGAGGAGCGGCTCGGCGTCCCCCTGTTCCGCCGCGAGCGAAGGCGGGTCGTCCTGACCGATGCGGGCCGGCGGCTGGCTGCGGTCGCCGGCCGCGCCTTCGACGCGCTCGACGGCGCCTTCGCGGCGATCCGCGCCGAGGACGAGGGGATGCTGACGATCACGACGTCCTATACCTTCGCCAACACCTGGTTCGCCTGGCGGCTCGGGGCGTTCCAGCTCGCCAACCCGGAAATGGCGGTTCGCCTGCTCACCGATGACAGCCTGGCCGATTTCGCCGGCGAGGAAGTGGATGTCGGGGTCCGCACGGGGCTTGGCGAATGGCCGGGCCTTGCCGCCGATCTCCTGTTCCGCGTCAATTTCACGCCCATGTGCAGCCCGGCCTTCCTCGCGGAGCATGGCGGCACGCTGCGGCCGGAACAGCTGCTTGAGCTCCCCCGCATCGGGCCGGACGATCCCTGGTGGGAGACCTGGCTCAAGGATGCCGGGGTCGCCGTCCCCGAACAGCAGGCGCCGCGCGGCATCCGGCTTGGATACCAGGCGCATGAGGGCGCGGCGGCGATGGCGGGGCAGGGGATCGCCATGCTGACCCCCTTCTTCTGGCGCAACGACCTTGCCGAAGGACGCCTCGTGCGCCCGTTCGCGCAGCTTTCGACGCGCGGCTGGGGCTATTGGCTCGTCTATGCCGAGCATCGCCGGCTGGTGCCGAAGATCAGGCGCTTCCGCGACTGGCTGCTCGCCGAAGTCGCGCGCGATCTCGCGGCGCTCGGCGCGTCCTAGGCTTAGCTTTTCCAGGGCGAGACATCCCCCTCGACAGCTGGAACCGGCTCTGTGTAATGGCAGTATGCGAAGCCCGGTTCTCGTCGCGGTCGCGGCCGCGCTGACGATGGCGATCCCCGCCGTCGCGAGAGCGGACGAAGCCCCCGTCCTGTTCGAACATGTCAACGTCGTCCCGATGGATCGGTACCGGATTCTCGAGGATCGATCGGTGCTCGTCGCCGACGGCAGGATCGTCGCGATCGGCGGCACGGTGGCGGCGCCGCCCGGCGCGCGGATCGTCGATGGGCAGGGTGGCTACCTGATGCCCGGCCTCGCCGACATGCACGTCCATTCGGCAAACAGCCGCGACATGCAGGTCTTCCTCGCCAACGGCGTCACCACCGTCCTCAACATGGGTGGCGCATCGAGCGACTTCGTCGACCAGGTCGTGCCGGCGATCAACGCCGGGCGGCGGCCCGGGCCGCACATCTACCTCGCGCTACGGGTCGACAGCACGCCGGACTATGGCCAGCTGGTCGTGACGAGCCCCGCGCAGGCGCGGGCCGTTGTCGGGCTCGCACGGACGAACGGCTACGATTTCATCAAGGTCTACAACAATCTCGCCCCCGACGTGTTCGAGGCTTTCATCGAGGAAGGCCGTCGCGAGGGCGTGCCGGTCGTCGGGCACGGGGTTACCCGCGTCGGGATCGAACGTCAGCTCGCGGCCGGCCAGCTGATGGTCGCGCATCTCGAGGAGTATCTCTACACCGTCTTCTTTCCGCCGGACGCGGACGTCGGCACCCGGGCGCCGGACGATTCGCAGATTGCCGCAGCCGTCGCCTTCACCCGCCGATCCGGCGCTTTCGTCACCGCGGACCTGGGGACGTATGCGACGATCGCTGGTCTTTGGGGCCATCCTGAAGCCACGGCCGGCTATCGTGGCGATCCGGACCTCGCCTATCTCGATCCCGCCATGCGGATCGCCTGGCGCCGAAGCGGTTACGAGGAAAGATCGGGCGATCTCGGCGCGCGCCTGCGTTTTCTCGGACGGTTCGCGCGGGCGCTCCTCGACGCCGGCGTGCCGCTGATCGCCGGGACCGACACGCCGACGATCACCGGCGATTATCCCGGCGCCTCGCTCCGCACCGATCTTTATGCGCTCCATGATGCCGGCTTCAGCGCCTTCCAGGCGCTTTCGACCGCGACGCGGACGCCCGGGGTGTTCATCGCCCGTGCGAAGCCGGGTGCTGTCTGCTTCGGCGTCGTGGCCATCGGCTGCCGCGCCGATCTGCTCCTCCTGCGCGGCAATCCGCTCGCGGATCTTCACGCACTGGAGGCGCGCGCCGGCGTGATGGTCGGCGGCGCCTGGCACAGCGAAGCGCAACTGGACGCGATGCTCGCGGCGGTGGCGCGGACCTATCGGGAGGCTTTCGAGGGCCCTCCGGCGGCTGCGCACGGCAATTGATCCGATCAGGAGAGGAGCCGCGCCAGCATCGTCGCGCCGATGGCGATGAACAGCGCGGCGGCGACGGCGTGGACCAGGCGGATCGGCACGCGCTTCAGGATCGCGTCGCCAAGCAGGACCGCCGGGACGTTGGCGATCATCATGCCGATCGTGGTGCCGGCGGCGACGGTCGCCACATCGTGGAACCGCGCGCCGAGCGCGATCGTCGCGACCTGGGTCTTGTCGCCCATTTCGACCAGGAAGAAGCAGACGAGGGTCGTGAGGAAGGCGCCGTGGCGCGCCGGCTTCGCCTGTTCATCGTCGATCTTGTCCGGAACGAGCGTCCAAAGGCCCATCGCGACGAAGCCGAGCGCGACGGCATATTGGAACCAGCGCCCGTTCAGAAGATTGGCCGCCTCCACCCCGACGAAGGCCGCGAGCGCGTGATTGGCGAGCGTCGCGGCAAGGATGCCGAGGATGATCGGCACCGGACGGCGGAAGCGCGCGGCAAGCAGAATGGCAAGCAGCTGCGTCTTGTCGCCCATCTCGGCGAGGGCGACGATCGCGGTGGAGGTAAGGAAGGCGTCCATCGGGCGAATGTCCAGGCCGGGCGGCGTGATCCAACGACGACGCACCCCCGCCCGGCAAGGCGGAGTGCGGCGTCATTGGTCTCGCCTCGACCGGTGTCCCGGTCGCTCCGCGCCACGGCCTCTCGACCGAGCATGTTGACGCGAAGCTCCGCGCATCGGCGCGGCGGCTACTCCCCAAGTGACCGCGATCCTCTAGGCACGGCGGCCGCCTGGAGCAAGCGGTGATCGCGCGCGGACGCGAAAGCTGTGGACGAGGGCGGCGTCAGGCTCGCATCGCCGAGTCCGCGCTGCTATCGGCGCATCCATGAGTGATGAATTCGATGCCGTGGTCGAACACCCGTTCGACGACGCCCTTTCCCAGCGCTACCTCGTCTATGCCCTGTCGACGATCACCGCGCGGTCGCTGCCGGACCTGCGCGACGGGCTGAAGCCGGTGCAGCGGCGGCTGCTGTGGGCGATGCGCCAGCTGAAGCTGGAGCCGGGATCGGGCTACAAGAAGAGCGCGAGCGTGGTCGGCGAGGTGATCGGCAAATATCACCCGCACGGCGATGCCTCGATCTACGATGCGATGGTGCGGCTCGCGCAGGATTTCTCGCTTCGCTATCCGCTCGTCGACGGGCAGGGCAATTTCGGCAATATCGACGGCGATAATGCCGCCGCCTTCCGCTACACCGAGGCGCGGCTGACGCCGGCGGCGGCCGATCTCATCGCCGGGCTCGACGAAGGCACGGTCGCCTTCCGCAAGACGTTCAGCGGCGAATATGAAGAGCCCGAGCTGATGCCGGGCCTGTTTCCCAACCTGCTCGCCAACGGCGCGAGCGGGATCGCCGTCGGCATGGCGACCGCGATCCCGCCGCACAATGCGGCCGAGCTGATCGACGCGGCGACGCATCTGATCGACGATCCAAGGGCCGAGGATTCGGCGCTGCTCGCCTTCGTGAAGGGCCCGGATTTCCCGACCGGCGGGATCGTCGTCGACAGCCCGGAGATCATCGCCCAGGCCTATGCGACCGGGCGCGGCGCGTTCCGGGTGCGGGCGAAATGGGCGATCGAGGACCAGGGGCGCGGCACCTGGAACATCGTCGTTTCCGAAATCCCCTATCAGGTGCCGAAATCGAAGCTGATCGAGCAGATCGCGGCGCTCATTTCCGAAAAGAAGCTGCCGATCCTCGCCGACGTGCGTGACGAATCCGACGCCGTGATCCGCATCGTGATCGAGCCGAGGAGCCGGACGGTCGAGCCGGCGCTGCTGATGGACAGCCTGTTCCGGCTGACCGATCTCGAGGTGCGCGCGTCGCTCAACCTCAACGTGCTCGACTCCAGCCGCACGCCGCGCGTGATGAGCCTCAAGGAAGTGCTGACCGACTGGGTGGCCTTCCAGATCGAGGTGCTGGTCAACCGCGCCCGCCACCGGATCGGCAAGATCGACGACCGGCTCGAGCTGGTGGAAGGCTATATCGTCGCCTTCCTCAATCTCGATCGGGTGATCGAGATCATCCGCACCGAGGACGAGCCGAAGCCGGCGATGATCGCCGAATTCGCGCTGACCGACCGGCAGGCCGAGGCGATCCTCAACATGCGCCTGCGGTCCCTGCGCAGGCTGGAGGAGATGGAGCTTCGGCGCGAGCGCGACGACCTGATCGCCGAGCGCGAGGAGCTCCAGACGCTGGTCGATTCCCCGGCGCGGCAGCGCACGCGGCTGAAGAAGGACCTCGCCGACCTTCGCAAGCGCTACGGACCCGACACCGCGCTCGGGCGGCGCCGCACCCTCATCGAGGAAGCCGCGCCGGCGCGCGAAATCCCGCTCGAGGCGATGATCGAGCGCGAGCCGATCACGGTGATCCTCTCGAAGCGCGGGTGGATCCGCGCGATGAAGGGCCATGTCGAGCTCACCAACGCGGAGGCGCTGAAGTTCAAGGAAGGGGACGGCCCCGCCTTCCTGTTCCACGCCCAGACGACCGACAAGCTGCTGCTCGCCGCCTCCGACGGGCGCTTCTACACGCTGGCCGGCGACAAGCTGCCGGGCGGGCGCGGCTTCGGCGAGCCGGTGAAGCTGATGGTCGATATCGAGGGGGAGGGGAATATCGTCGCGCTCTTCCCGGCGACACGGGCGGAAAAGCTGCTCCTCGCCTCGACCGACGGGCGCGGCTTCGTCACCGCCGCCGCGGGCGCGATCGCCGAGACCCGCAAGGGCAAGCAGGTGGTCAACCTGAAGCCAGGCCAGAGGCTCGCCGTCGTGCATCCGATCGGGCCGGGCGACGATTATGTCGCCGTGGTGGGCGAGAACCGCAAACTCGTCGTCTATCCGCTCGCCGACCTGCCGGAGATGGGGCGCGGCCAGGGCGTCCAGCTCCAGCGCTATCGCGACGGCGGCCTTTCCGACGCCACCACTTTCACGCTGGCCGACGGCCTGTCATGGGCGATGGGCGGTGAGAGCGGTCGCACCCGCACCGAGACCGAGATCGTGAACTGGCGCACCGCCCGCGGCGCCGCCGGCCGCGCCGCGCCGACCGGCTTTCCACGCGACAACCGCTTCTGAAGAAGACGAATCGACGCCGACCGCGCTTAAGCGGCCAAATCGGCCGCCGTTAATGGGAGCGTGCAACAACACGCTTCTCTCAATCCATCGTTAACCTTATTTGTCTAGCGCGGTCGAACATGCAGGCGGCGGTGAAAAAACAGTTGAAACCGGTTGCGATCAATGCGGCCGGGCAGGTCGCGACCCCGCCCGATCTGGTGCAGCGGGTAACCGCGGTCATCGAAGCCGTGCGCCAGGGATATCTCGACGCGTTGCCGATCGCAGCGGCGATCGTGACGCTCGACTCCGAGCCCTATATCGAATGCGCCAACGACCTGTTCCGCCTGGTCGCGGAGTGGGACGAGCGCCTGGGCGAGCGCGCGATCAGCCGCGTGCCGATCCTCAATTCCGGCCCGATCGGGGCGCGCCTCGTCACCTTCATGAATGGCGAGGAAGCGGCGCACCAGTTCGAGACGGCCGATGGCCGCAACGTCGCCGGCCGGCATTTCACGGTCCGCTTCGCCCGCCTGAAGACCGTTGAGGGCCAACCCTCGCGCTTCCTGCTTTCCCTCATCGACAAGACCGCGCAGGTCGAAACCGAGAAGAGCCTGCGCTCGGAGATGCTGCGCGACACGCTGACCGGCCTGCCCAATCGCTTCGCGTTCAACGAGCGGGTCGATGCGGTGCTCGCCGATCCCAATTTCCGCGAGGGCGCCTATGCGGTGCTCGCGGTCGACATGACGCGGTTCAGCCGGGTCAACGAATGTATGGGCGCGCTCGCCGGCGACGAATTGCTGATCACCTTCGCCCGCCGCCTCGTTTCGGCGCTGCGGCCCACCGACATGCTCGCGCGCACATCGGGCGACGAATTCGGCATCCTCCTGCGGCTCGATCGCGGCCTTTCGGACGCGATGCGCGCGGCCGAGCGGATCAAGGCGGTGCTCACCCTGCCTTTCCGCCTTTCCGATCTCGAGATCCGCGTCGATTGCGCGATCGGTTGCGCGATCCTGAACCAGGGCGTCTCCAGCGCCGACGAAGTGCTCCGCAACGCCCAGTTCGCGTTGAAGCGGGCCAAGCGCCAGGGCGTGACCGAAGTCTATGAGCCGATCGAGGCGCAGGCGGTACGCCGGCGCTTCAGCCTGGAGACGGAGCTCAGGGTCGCGATCGAATCGGAGGCGCTGAAGCTCGCCTTCCAGCCGCTCGTCGCGCTCGACACCGGCAAGGTCGCCGGATTCGAGGCGCTCGCCCGCTGGGAGCATGACGGCCACCAGATCCCACCGTCCGATTTCATCCCGGTCGCCGAGGAATCGGGCCTGATCGTCCAGCTTGGCCGCTGGGCGCTGTCCACTGCGATGCAGACGCTGGCGGATTGGGACGCGCGTGCCGGCCGCGCGTTGCCGCTCGGCGTCAGCGTGAACCTCTCGCCGATCCAGATCAGCCGCGACGATGTCACCGCGCTCGTTTCCGGCGCGCTCGGCGCGACCGGCGTTTCCGGCAACCGGCTGACGCTCGAAGTCACCGAAAGCGCGATCATCCACGATCCCGATCGGGTCGCCGCCGTGCTCAACGCGATGAAGCGGTTCAACGTCCGCATCGCGATGGACGATTTCGGCACCGGCTTCACGTCGCTCGCCTCGCTTCAGAAGCTGCCGATCGACGTGCTCAAGATCGACCAGGCGTTCGTCTCCGACATGCTTGCCAATGGCGATTCGACCGCGATCGTGCGCGCGGTGCTCAGCCTCGCCCGCGCGCTCGGCATGGAAACGACCGCGGAAGGCATCGATTCGGACGATCTTGCCGAGATGCTGACCGAGCTCGGGTGCACCTACGGCCAAGGCTATCATTATGCCGAGCCGCTCGCCGCCGATCAGGCCTTCGCCTATTTCATGGCGCGCAACGCCTGATCCACCTCGGCCTGCGCGAGCGCGCGGGCCGCTTCCTCTCCGGGAAAGCCGGCGCGTGCCCAGGCACGCTCGATCGACTTGAGCGTCCTGGCAACGATCGGGCCCTGCGGCAGCCCCATGGCGATGAGATCGCCGCCGCCGACCGGCAGCTGCGGCCGCGACCAGCCCTCCAGCGCGGCGACGAACCGATCGGTCCGGCCCTGAAGGAGCAGGCGGTCGATCGCCTCCGCGCTGCCGATTTCATAGGCCAGCAGCTCCGGCGAATCGAGATCGGCCGACGCCGCCGACACGAGTCGCCAGGTCTGGACCTTCGACAGCCGGAGGCGGGCGGCGACCGATGCGGCGACCTGCGGATCGGGGGGGAGCAGGGCGGCGAGGCGGCGGATCGCGGCCGGCGCGATCCGCGCCGCGCGCTCGCTCTCGATCAGGGCGACGAGGCGATCGGCCTCCGCAATCTCCGGAAGGACCGGCTTCAGGATGCCGTGCGCGATCATCAGCGCGACCGTCGGTGCCGGATCGGCGAGGCCGAGGAGCTTCAAAAGCTCGTCCGCGATCCGCTCGCGCGACAAGGCCATGAGATCATTGGCGCGGGCGGCGCAGGCCTCGAGCCCCGCGGCATCGGGATCGCCGCGGCCGAATCGGGCATGGAAACGGAAGAAGCGAAGGATGCGGAGGTGATCCTCGGCGATGCGGGTGAGGGGGTCGCCGATGAAGCGCACGCGGCGCGCTTCGAGATCGTCGAGCCCGCCGAAATAGTCGAATATCTCGCCGCGCGCCGGATCGGCGGACAGCGCGTTGATCGTGAAGTCGCGCCGGGCGGCGTCCTCGCGCCAGTCCCCGGTATAGGCGATGGTGGCGCGGCGGCCGTCGGTCGCGACGTCCCGGCGCAGCGTCGTGACCTCGACCGGGCGGCCGGCAAGGACGGCGGTGACGGTGCCATGGGCAAGGCCGGTCGGGATCGCCCTGATGGCGCCCGCCTCCAGCCGGCGCATCACCTCCTCGGGCGCGAGCCGGGTCGCGAGATCGATGTCGCTGACCTCCACCGCCAGCAGCGTGTCGCGGACGCTGCCGCCGACGAAACGGGTCTCCCCCGATCCGGCGCCGAGAAGGTCGAGCAGCCGATCGAGGCCGGGCCGGTGGCGCCAGGGGGCGTCGGGAAGGATCATGCGAAGACCAGCCGGCGGCTGAGGTTGACGATCATCGCCGCGGTCGCGCCCCAGATACGCTGCCCCTCCCAGTCGATCTCGTAATAGGTGCGCTCGCGGCCGCGGAACATCGCCGTGCGGATCTGCTGGCGCTTGGGATCGAGCAGATAGTGAAGCGGCGCCTCGAACATCGCGGCGACCTCGCCCGGATGGGCGGCAAGCGGCAGATCCGGCGGCAGCACGCCGACCACGGGAGTCACCTCGAAGCCGGTGATGGTGACGTAGCGATCGGCGATGCCGACGACGTTCACCTCATAAGGGGGCAGGCCGATTTCCTCTTCGGCCTCGCGCAGCGCCGCCGCGACCGGGCCGCCATCCTCCGGCTCGATCCGGCCGCCGGGGAAGCTGATCTGGCCGGCATGTTTGCGAAGGGTCTCGGGCCGGAGCGTCAGGATCACGGTCGGCTCCGGGCGCTCGACGATCGGCACCAGCACGGCGGCGGGCGTGCCCTCGCTGGTCTCGACGGCATCGCCGGCGAGCAGCTCGGGCGTCCGGGCATGGCCGCGCTCCAACGCGTCGCGCAAGGTGACGGCGAGGCTCATGCGTCGCCTTCGAGCGCGAAGAAGGCGCCGTCGCTCCAGACGCCGGGCGGGGCCGAATCGTCGGCCAGCGCGATCTCGGCAAGCTCGTAATAGACCGGTCGCGCGATCAGCGCCTCCAGCCCCGCACGGACCGCGAGATAGGGGCGCGCGCCGAGGCGCAGCGGATGGTCGCGCCCGGCGACCACCATGTCGCCGGTGTTGAGCCGGAAGGCGAGGGTGCGATCCCGCCCCTCGCCGTCGCTTTTCATCTCGACCGCGAGGAAGGGCGCGTCCTCGACATCGATGGTGAGCTTCTCGACCGGGGTGACGAGCACGTGGCTGCCGTCCGGCTCGCGCCGCAGGATGGTCGAGAACAAGCGGACCATGGCGGGGCGACGGATCGGTCGGCCCTCGTGAAACCAGGTGCCGTCGCGCGCGATCCGCATCCCGCTATGCCCGCAATGCGCCGGATTCCACTGCGCGACCGGCGGCAGCCTGCGCGCCTCGGCGAGCCGCGCGATCTCGGCAAGGTCGAGTCCGGCAAGGTCGTCGGGAGGCGGCGCGGTCTCGGGCATGGACGGGCATCTAGACCGGCCACTGGCCTTGTGCAAAGCGCCGGGCTAAGCGCGCCCCATGACGGCGGAGTTCGAAGGCCCGCGCACGGCGATCGTGACCGGCGGCGCGAAGAGGATCGGCGCCGAGATCGCGCGCGCGCTCGCCGCCGACGGGTGGCACGTCCTGATCCACCATAATCGCTCGACCGACGCGGCGGCGGCCCTCGCGGACGAGATCGGCGGATCGACGGTGCGGGCCGAGCTTGCCGATCCCGGCGCGGCGGAGGCGATCATCGCGGCGCTCGACGGGCTGCCGCCGGCGCGGCTGCTGGTCAACAACGCCTCGCGCTTCGTGCTCGATTCGGCATCGGACTTCACGGTGGCCGGCTGGGACGCGCATCTCGATATCAACCTGCGCGCGCCGGCCCTGCTGTCGCAGGCCTTCGCGGCGCGAGCGGGGCAGGGGCTGATCGTCAACCTGCTCGACGCCAAGCTCGCTTCGCCCAACCCGGATTTCTTCACCTACACGGTTTCGAAAATGGGGCTCGCCGGGCTCACCGAGCTCACCGCCCGCGCGTTCGCGCCGGCGATCCGCGTGTGCGGGATCGCGCCCTCGGTGACGATGGTGTCGGGGCCGCAGAGCCGTGACAATTTCGAGGCCGTCCACGCGCTCAACGCGCTCGGCCGCGGCGTCGACGTCAGCGAGATCGTCGCCGCGCTCCGATTCCTCATCGCGACCCCCACCATCACCGGCCAGACGATCGTGCTGGACGGCGGCCAGCGCTTCCTCGCGCTGCCCCGCGACGTGCAATTCCTGGAGGCCAAATGACCGACCTTGCCATAGACGGCCTCATCCCGGCGGCGCTTCGCCCCAGAACGCGCAAGATCGTGCTCGAGGATTATGAGCTGATGCTCGACATCGGCTTCCACGATTTCGAGGTGGGGCGGCCGCAGCGGCTGGTCGTGACCGTCGAAGTCTGGCTCGACGAGCGCGCCGTCTCCGACAGCGACGATGCCGCCGAGGCCTGGGACTATGATTTCCTGCGGACCGGGATCGCGGAGCTGGTCGCCGGACGGCGCTTCAACCTGCAGGAGACGCTGGCGCGCGAAATCTACGACCTGGTCGCCGCGCGGCAGGGCGTCACCGCGCTTCGAGTCGCCACGCGCAAGCCCGACATCTATCCCGATTGCGCCGGAGTCGGCGTCGAGATCGCGTCCTTCTAGCCTAGCGCCGCGCGCGCATCCGCGCGCAGGGGCCGAGGCCCTGGATGATGACGCGATAATCGGCCCGAATCGCATCGGCCTCGTCGGGTTGCGCCTCGCTCAGGCTCTGCGGCGGCAGCTGGGCGGGAAGCGTGCAAGCGAGGCGGTACCAAAGCAGGGTCCGTGGCGCCGGCGGCGCGGCCGCATCGTCGACGATCTCGGAAAGCGCGACCGCCCAGCGCGGCTGCTCGCCGGGCCGCCGCAGAATGTTGAGCGAGATCGGCCGATCGTCCGCGGTCTGGAGGAAAATCTGGGTCTCGCCCTCGCCGGGAAGCGATCCGGCGACGTGGAAGGCGCGGCCGATGCCGGTGATTCGGGGCGGTGCATCCGGCGCGCTCGCCTCGCGCAGGATCGCGCGCAGCTGTTCGGCGGTGGCCGGATCGTAGGGGAGCAGGGAATCGGGAGCGATCAGGCGAAGCTCGCCGGGGCGGCCGGGAGTCGGCGCCGCGAGCAGCAGATATTCCGCGCGCCGGGCGATTCGTGGCGGTCGGCCCCGCGCATCGTTGGGAAGATCGGCGAGCCAGGTGACCTCGACCGGCATCTCCCCGGGGCCCCGAATCAGCGTCATGACGTCAGCGGTGAACAGGAATCTCCGCTTGTCGGGCGCCACGTCGGGCGCCTCGCGACGGGACAGCGCGCTTGCCCGGGAGACCCTGACATGGGCCGCGATCGGCGCGGCGAGCGCAAGATCGGCGAGGTCCGCATAGCCGATCGTCGCTTCGGCTGGCGCTGAAGAGCCTTGGGGAAGCTGTTGAGAATCAAGTGGTTGCGCAAGCGCGAAGGCGAGCGCGGCGGCGACGGCGAGGCGATGCGTGCGCATGGAAGAAAGCTCTACCTGCCCGAATCTGAACGGTCCATAGCTGCATGGAATCCTTGACTCAAAAACGAATCAGGGGAGGATTGCGTCAGCGGAATCGTCACGATAGAGACACCGACCGCAGCCATGGACTGTTGCATGGATGCATCGAAATTCGGCCTCGTCGCGCCTTCGTCGGCGGGTTCCGTGACAAAATGAGAGGGAGCGCGGCTGATTAATGTCGTACGTTGACAATCAGGGCATGTCCCGCGGCCGTCTGTCCGCGATCGTGGGCGTTGCGATCCTGCATGCATTGCTCGGCTACGCGCTGGTCACCGGCCTTGCCTACAGCGTTGCTAAGAAGGCGATGGAGGACCTGAAGACCTTCGACGTCACCGAGCCGCCGCCGCCGCCGGAAGAGCAGCCGCCGCCCCCGCCGCAGCAGCCGCAGCAGGTGCAGCCGCCGCCCGTCGTGGCGCCGCCGCCGCTGGTCCGGGTCAACACGCCGGCCCCGCCGATCCAGACCGTCCAGGTCGCGCCGCCACCGGTGATCACGCCGACCGCGCCGCCGGCTCCGCCAGCGCCGCCGGCCCCGCCGCCTCCGCGGGTCGTCCAGCCGGCCCGGGCCCGGGCCAATCTGACCTCCTATTTCTCGGATGACGATTATCCGCCGAGCGCGATCCGCAACGAGGAGCAGGGCACGACGCGGTTCAGGCTGACGGTCGGCCCCGACGGCCGCGTCGCGAATTGCGAGGTCACGGGATCGAGCGGCTCGACCATTCTCGACTCGGCGACCTGCCGGATCCTCCGCAGTCGCGCCCGGTTCACGCCGGCGCACGACAGCAACGACAATCCCACGAGCGACACGGTCAGCAGCAGTGTCCGGTGGGTGCTTCCGGCTCAGTGATACAAAGACAACCCGTTATTTTTGTCAGAAGGAATTGAAAATGGCAGCACCAGCAGCTCCGGGCGGCGCGACTCCCCACCCGAATGCCGATTTCGGATTTGTTCAGGCCCTCCAGCAGGGCGGCATCATCGCGTGGGCGACCGTCATCATCCTCGCCGTCATGTCGTTCGGATCTTGGTACATCTTCTTCACCAAGCTGATCGACCAGAACAAGATCATCAAGGAAGGCCGCCGCGCGCGCACGTCCTTCTGGCAGTCGGCCAACCTGCGGGAAGGCGCGAACAAGCTCGACAAGAACGGCGCCTATCGCCAGATCGTCGACGACGGCCTTCTCGCCCAGGAACAGCATTCCAAGCTGACCGACCCGGTCGATCAGCATGACTGGATGCTCGGCAGCCTGAGCCGCACCCAGGGCGCGATCACCGCGAAGCTCGGCACCGGCCTCGCCTTCCTCGCCACCGTCGGTTCGACCGCGCCGTTCGTCGGTCTGTTCGGCACCGTCATCGGCATCTACCGCGCGCTCATCAAGATCGGCGCGGCCGGCCAGGCCTCGATCGACGCCGTCGCCGGCCCGGTCGGTGAGGCGCTGGTGATGACCGCGCTCGGTCTCGCCGTCGCCGTTCCGGCCGTCATGCAGTACAACTGGCTGATGCGCCGCAACAAGGCGATCGTCGAGGAGCTCGGCCGCTTCTCCAACGATCTCCACGGCTACATGATGTCGGGTGGCGCGGTTCGTCCGGCGGTTCCCGCGGCCCGTACCGCGGCCGCCCCGGCGTCCCGCCCGGCCGCTGCCGGCACGGCCGCCGGCGCGACCACCGCACCGAAGAAGGCCTAAGGCCAATCCGGCGGCGGGGCCTCACCGCAGGTCCCGCCGTCCGTTGCCGCCGCTCAAGACGGCGGAAAGTTCAGGATAGGAACGCGAATCATGGCAATGCAGGTCGGCGAATCCGGGGACGGTGAAGAAACACCGATGTCCGACATCAACACGACGCCGCTCGTGGACGTCATGCTGGTGCTGCTGATCATCTTCCTCATCACCGTTCCCGTGGTGCTGCAGACGGTTCCCTTGACGCTGCCCAAGGTCGAGTTCGTGGCGAACCAGAACAAGCCCGAGGACGTGAACCTCTCGGTGCGCGCGGTGGACGGGCGATGCGAAGTTTATTGGGGCCTCCACCCGGAGACCGCTGACAGCCTCCTCCAGCGCGCGACCGACACGCTGGCGGCCTATGTCCGCTCGGTCGGCGGGGCAGGGAACATCAACGAGGAAAATATCCCCGAGGTCCATATTCGCGGCGACATCAATACGCCGTACCGCTGCGTCGGCGGCGCGATCTCCGTCATGCAGCGCGCGGGCTATCCGCGGATCGGGTTCATCTCCGAGCCGCCGCCGCACGGCTCGCTGTAACGGTCCGAATCAGGAGCAATCACAATGAGTGCAGCTACCCTCAATCCTGAATCGGCCGATCCGATGATGGACATCAACACGACGCCGCTCATCGACGTCATGCTGGTGCTCCTCATCATGTTCATCATCACCATCCCGGTGCAGACGCACGCGGTGAAGCTCGATCTGCCGCAGAACACGCCGAGCAATCCGCCGCCGATCGAGCCGGTCCGCAACAAGATCGTGATCATGCCGAACGACGCCGTCCTGTGGAACGGCAACCCGGTGAACCTGGTGCAGTTGCGCCAGTATCTCGACATCACGACGACGATGACCCCGGTGCCGGAGCTTCACCTCCAGCCCGATCCGCAGGCCCGCTACGAGACGGTGGACGAGGTGCTCGCCGTCGCCAAGCGCGCCAACGTGACGGCGATGGGCTTCGTCGGCAACGAGGCCTACGCCCACGAATTCTGAGGCGCCAGTCTCGTGCAATCGATCAAGGGCGGTGCTCCGGCGCCGCCCTTTTTCTTTGGCGGGTCAGTCGCGGATGCGGGTCGTTCCTCCGTGCACGGTGCGAAGGGGGCCGATTGGCCACAATGCTTACGCCGCTGGCCGCCGCCGGCTTCGGCGAGCGGATGGCTCCGGGCGGCCATATTCGGCTGACGTGGGGGATCGCCCCGAATGGCGCCTATGTCGAAGCGGCGCCCGGGGTTCATGCTCGCGCGAGATGAGGTTGTCGCGAACGGCCAGCCTGCAACGCGGATGCGCGTAGGGGCGGGTACGACGCGCCCGGTCATCCTCGTTCCGCTGGAGCCCTATGGCGTGGTGCCGGTGCGCCGTGCGCCGTGTCGCCCGACCTGAACGCCGGCGCGGGCGCTCCGCAGGGGCGACGGCGTCCAGTCAGGCGGCGAGGCCCTGGAACTGGAGGCGGGCGAGGCGCGCGTAGAGGCCGTTTTTCCGGACGTTCAGTTCGTCGTGGCTGCCTTCCTCGACGATCCGGCCGTGATCCATGACGACGATCCGGTCGGCGGCGCGGACCGTGGCGAGGCGGTGGGCGATGACCATCGTCGTGCGGCTTTCGAACAGGCGTTCGAGCGAGGCCTGGATCAGCCGCTCGCTCTCGGTATCGAGCGCCGAGGTCGCCTCGTCGAGCAGCAGTAAAGGCGCATCGCGGAGCAGCGCGCGGGCGATGGCGATGCGCTGGCGCTGGCCACCGGACAGGCGGGCGCCGCCCTCTCCCAGATAGGTGTCGAGCCCCTGCGGCAGCTTGTGCAGGAACTCGGCGGCGTTGGCGGCCTCGGCGGCGGCCCACAGCGCCTCGTCGCTCGCGTCCCAGCGGCCGTAGCGCAGATTGTCGCGCGCAGAGGCGGCGAAGATCACCGTCTCCTGCGGCACATAGGCGATGCGCGCGCGCACCACCGCCGGATCGGCCTCGCGAAGATCGACGCCGTCCATGCGGACCGCGCCGCCGCTCGGATCGTAGAAGCGCTGGGCGAGGTTGAAGAGGGTGGACTTGCCCGCCCCCGACGGGCCGACCACGGCGAGCAGCTCGCCCGGCTTCACCGCGAGGCTGAAATCGTCGAGCGCGCTGACCTCGGGCCGGGTCGGGTAGCGGAAGGTGACCGCCTCGAACGCAAGCGCGCCATGCGCCGGCTCCGGCAGCGCGACCGGTGTCGCGGGAGCGCGGATCTGCGGCTCTTCGGCGAGCAGCTCCCCGAGCCGGCCGGCGGCGCCGGCGGCACGCAGCAGATCGCCATAGACTTCGGTCAATGCGCCGAGGGCGCCGGCGACGAGCGCGCCGGTGGTGATGAAGGCGGCGACCGTGCCGCCGCTGATCGTCCCGTCCGACACGCCGAAGGCGGCCTGGCGCATCAGCAGGGTGATGCCGCCGAACAGCATCGCGATCACGATGCAGGTGAGCAGGGCGCGAACGAGGATGCGGCGCCGCGCGGTCTCATAAGCCGTCTCGACGGCGTCGCGGAAGCGGCGGCTCTCGCGCGATTCCTGGCCGAACGCCTGGACGATCTTCATTGCGCCGAGCGTCTCGGCGACGATCGAGCCGAGATCGGCGATCCGATCCTGGCTCGCCCGAGACAGGTTGCGCACCCGGCGCCCGAGAAGGACGATCGGGACGACGACAACCGGCAGGCCGACGAGCAAGGCGAGCGTCATTTCCGGAGCGAGGGTGAGCAGGTAGATCGTGCCGCCGACGCCGACCACGATGTTGCGCAGCGCGATCGAGACCGTCGATCCGACCACGGTCTCGATCACCGACGTATCGGCGGTGATGCGCGAGGCGATTTCCGATGGCCGGTTTTCCTCGAAGAAGCGCGGCTCCAGCCGGAGCATATTGTCCTGCACGTCGCTTCGCACGTCGGAGACGACGCGCTGGCCCAGGATGGAGACGAAATAGAAACGGCACGCGGTCGCGACCGCGAGCACCGCGACGATCATGAAGAGATAGTTGAAAGTGTGGGCGAGATCGAGCCCGCCGCCCTGCGCGCCGAAGCCGCGATCGATCACGCGCCGCAGGCCGTCCGGTATGGCGAGGGTCGCGAGCGCGGCGACCAGCAGCGACAGGCCGGCGGCAACCAGGATGCCCGGATAATCGAGCATCCTGCGCCAGACCATGCGGAGGTTGCCGATCTTGCGGAGCGGCGCGGGTTCGGGACGCGGTGCAGCCATCGAAATCGCCTAGCAGCGCTGCCCCTTGCCCTCAATGGCGGCACGGAGCCGATTGTGCGCATGCAGCATTTTTAATGGACCTGCAGGGGATCGACGCCCATAGAAAGTTCACCGGGGAGAGAATGTGCATGCTTTACGACGCCTATGAGGTCCAGCGCTCGCTGCTCGCCAGCGCGAGCACGCTCGCCAATATCGGCGCCGGCTGGATGCAGAACCCGGTCAATCCGTTCGCTTATTCGCCGATGGGGCCGATCGCAGCCTCCGCGCTCGACGTCTTCGCCCATGCGGCGGCACCGCGCGGCAAGCCCGATTTCGGGATCGCGACCACGATCGTCGAGGGCCGCGAGGTCGCGGTCCGCGAGGAGATCGCGCTGCGCAAGCCATTCGGCCAGCTCAAGCATTTCCGCCGCGAGGGCGTGGACGGCGGGCCGAAGCTGCTGATCGTCGCGCCGATGTCGGGCCATTACGCGACCTTGCTTCGCGGCACGGTCGAGCGGATGCTGCCGCGCCACGACGTCTACATCACCGACTGGCGCGACGCGAAGCTGGTGCCGATCGACGAAGGCAGCTTCGATCTCGACGATTATGTCGATTATCTGGTCGCCTTCCTTGAGCATATCGGGCCGGGCGCGCATGTGCTCGCCGTGTGCCAGCCGGCGGTGCCGGCCTTCGCCGCGGCCTGCCTGATGAACGCGGACGCCCATCCATGCCGGCCGAAGACGCTGACGATGATGGGCGGGCCGATCGACACCCGCAAGGCGCCGACCGAGGTCAACACCGTCGCCACCCAGCGCCCCTTCGCCTGGTTCGAGCGCAACGTGATCATGCGCGTGCCCTATTTCTATCCGGGCGCCGGGCGGAAGGTCTATCCGGGCTTCCTGCAGCTTACCGGCTTCATGGCGATGAATTTCGGCAATCACCTGGTCAGCCACTGGGAGATGTTCCGCCACCTCGTCGATGGTGACGAGGAGAGCGCCGACGCGACCAAGGATTTCTACGACGAATATCGATCGGTCTGCGACATGACGGCCGAATTCTATCTCCAGACGATCGATGTCGTGTTCCAGCGCCACCTGCTGCCCAGGGGCAAGATGACCCATCGCGGTCGCCGGGTGGATCCCGCCGCGCTCAAGGACACGGCGCTCCTCGCGATCGAGGGTGAGCGCGACGACATTTCCGGCATCGGCCAGACGAAGGCCGCGCTCACGCTCGCACGGTCGTTGCCGGCGGGGATGAAGCAATATCACCTCGCCGAGCGGGTGGGCCATTACGGCATCTTCAACGGCGGCCGCTGGCGCACCGCGATCGCGCCCGTGGTCGAGCAGTGGATCGCAAGATTCGACTGACCCTGCTCAGTCCATCACCGCATGTCCGCCGCCGCCCTGGCGGCCCTTGCGGAGCAGCAGCAGCAGCGGCATCGCGAACAGGCTGATGATCATCATCAGCTTGAAATCGTCGATATAGGCGATCATCAGCGCCTGCCTGTTGACTTCGGCATCGACCATCGCGACCGCCGTGTCCGTGACGCCGGGCGCGGCGTTGACGACATTCTGCAGGAATTGCGGGATCGAATAAGGCGTGATGTGGGCCGCGAGGTCCGAATGGCTGATCTGGACATTCTGCGCGAGCAGCACCGTCACCACCGAAATCCCGATCGAACCGCCGACATTGCGCGAAAGATTGAGCAGCGCCGACCCGGTCGTGCGGTAACGCGGATCGAGCGTGCCGAACGCGATCGTGTTCAGGGGCACGAAGATGAAGCCGAGCGCGAAGCCCTGGATGACACCGCTGACGATGATCGGCCGTGAATCCATCTCCAGGCTGAAGCCCGACATCTGCCAAAGCGAAAGCGCCATCAGGCCGATGCCGCCGAGAATGATGAGCCGCGGATCGATCTTCCCGACGACACGGCCGACGATCATCATGGACACCAAGGTGCCGACGCCGCGCGGCGCGGTGAGGAAACCCGATTGCAGCACCGAATAGCCGAACAGGCTCTGCAGCAGGGGCGGCAGCAGCGCGAGGCCGGCGAGCAGCATCACGCCCGTCACGCCCATGAAGACCAGGCTGGCCGCGAAATTGCGATCCTTGAACATGATCGGATCGAAGATCGGGGTTCGGCTCGTCGCCATGTGGACGATGAACATCCAGGTGCAGCCGATCGCGACTCCGAGCTCGATCATCGTCTCCCAGCTCGCGAACCAGTCATTCTGCTCACCGCGGTCGAGCATGAGCTGGAGGCCGGCGAGCGCGAAGGCGATGAGGAGGAATCCGAAAATGTCGAACGGCCGCTTCACCCGCTGCGTATCGGGCAGGCCGCGGAGCATCAGCAGCGCTGCGACGATGCCGACCGGCAGGTTGATGAGGAACACCCAGCGCCAGTTGTAGCTGTCGGTCAGCCAGCCGCCGATCACCGGGCCCAGGATCGGGCCGATCATCACCCCCATGCCGAAGATCGCCATCGCGCGGCCATGCTTTTCGGGCGGGTTGATGTCGAACATCGTGGATTGGGCGAGTGGCACCAGGAAGGCGCCGGCGACCCCCTGGAAGGCGCGGAAGACGACAATTTCAGTGAGCGAGGTAGCGATCGCGCACAGCAGCGACGCCACGGTGAAGGCGAGGACCGACCAGATGAAGAGCGGCTTGCGCCCGACCCGGTCCGACAGCCAGCCGGTGATCGGGATCGCGATCGCGGAGGCGACGATATAGGAGGTCAGCACCCAGCTGATCGTGTCGCGGGTGGCTCCCAGGCTCGCCTGCATGTGGGGCAGGGCGACATTGGCGATGGTCGTGTCGAGCACCTGCATCAGCATGCCCGCGATCACGCCGATCGTGACGAGCAGCTTCTGGGTCGGATCCAGATCGTAACTGTGGTGGGCGGGCCCCGCCATGGCTCAGCGGCCGGCCGGCTGCGGCTGGGACCTCGGCGTGGGCGGTGGCGGGGCCTGGCCGACGACCGTCCCCGGCGGCGGCGCCGCGGGCTGCGGACCGCCGCGATAGGGCTGGCCGATCTGCTGCTGCTGCACCGGCATGATCGGGTGCGCGGGCGGCCGCTCCCTGGTGTCGACGGAAACATCGGCGGAGAGGCCAGCGATCAGCGGCCGCTGGGGATTGCCGTCGATATAGATGCGGACCGGCACGCGCTGCGTGACCTTCACCCAGTTGCCGGTCGCGTTCTGCGGCGGAAGGATCGAGAATTGCGATCCGGTGCCGGCGCCGATGCTCCAGACATGGCCGCGGAACCGCTCGCCCGGATAGGCGTCCAGCGTCACCTCGGCGGGCTGGCCGACATACATGTTGGTGAGATCGGTTTCCTTGAAATTGGCCTCGACATAGGTCGTGCCGCCGCGGACGATCGTGACCATCGGCACGCCGGAGACGGCGGTCGCGCCGACCTGGAGCCGATCGACCTGGGTCGCGACGCCATCGGACGGCGCGCGGACTTCGGTGCGTGCGAGGTTGAGCAGCGCCTGATCGCGCGCCGCGCGCGCCTGCAGGACCGCCGGCTGATTGTCGGTGCCGCCATTGGCGAGCGCCGACTGGGCGTTCGCCTGCGCGGCGCGCGCATTGGCGAGGCGCTCGCGCGCTTCCTCGACGTCATGGAGCTTGTCGCTATAGGCGGCGCGCGTCGTGAAGCCGCGGCGCAGCAGCTCCGCATAACGCTCGAACTCGCGCTGGGCATAAGCGAGATTGTTCTCGGCGCCCGCAATGTCGGCGACGGTGCCGGCGGTCTGGGTACGCAGCTGGGCCACCTGGACCTGCGCGCTCGCCATCTGCGCCTCGGCCTGCTCGAGCGCGATCCGGAACGGGCGCTGGTCGAGCCGGAACAGCAGGTCGCCGCGATGGACCGGCTGGTTTTCGTGGACGAACACCTCGCCGACGATACCGGTCACTTCCGGCGCGACCGAGACCATGTCCTGCTGGACATAGGCATTGTCGGTCGAAACGTAGCGCCCCGAGGTCAGCCAGAAATAACCGCCCACCGCGAGCAGCAGGATCGGCACAGACAGCATGATGACGAGCCGCCACCGGCTGCGACGACGCCTCGGTTCAGCCGCGACCTCCTCGGTCAGGATGGTCTCGGTCGGCAGCTTCGGATCGGCTTCACTCATGATGCTTGCTCAAGTCCCTGTTCGAATCTGCCGAGCTTCTCGCGGATCGCAGCTAGAACGCGCCTGGCGGCGTCCCGGTCCGCTGCCGGGATCCCGGTCAGAATGTCGGCATTGAAGGCAGTGCTTACGGCGTCGAGCTCGGCAACGATCGGCGTCGCCTTGTCGGTCAGATGGATGCGCCAGGCCCGTCGGTCCGCTTCATCGCGCCGCCGCTCCACCAGCCCCGCTTCCTCGAGGCGATCGATCATCCGGCACAGGGAGATCGGCTCGACGTCGAGCGCGTCGGCCAGCTCGATCTGGCGCAAATTCCCGCCCGTATGGGCAAGCCACTTCAGCACGCGCCACTGCGCGCGCGTCGCGCCGAGGAAGGCGACGCGCCGGTTGGCCTCGCGCCGGATCAGGCGCGCGGTATCGGAGATTTCGAACGCGAAGTTTTCCATGCCGCAGTGCGACATAGTAAGCATGCTTATTATATGCAAGGGGAGGATTGCCCCCTGCGAAGAGCAGGCCCCGCGATCAGGCGGGCTCGACCACCCCTTCGAGGAGGCCTTCGAACAGCCTTCGGCCATCCTGGTTGCCATGGGCCGGCTCCACCGCCCGTTCGGGGTGGGGCATCATGCCGAGCACGTTGCCAGCTTCATTGAGGATGCCGGCAATGCCACGCGCCGATCCATTGACCTCCTCCGCATAGCGGAACGCGACGCGGCCTTCGCCCTCGAGCCGGTCGAGCGTCGCCGTGTCCGCCTGGAAATTGCCGTCATGATGGGCGACCGGGACCGTGATCGTCTCCCCGGCGGCGTAACGCGACGTGAAGGCGGACTGGCTGTTTTCGACCTTGATCGCGACATCGCGGCCGACGAAGGCGATGCCGGCATTGCGCATCAAGGCGCCGGGCAGGAGCCGCGCCTCGGTCAGCACCTGAAACCCGTTGCACACGCCGAGCACGAAGACACCGCGATCGGCCGCCGCCTTCACCGCGCGCATCACCGGCGATTGCGCCGCCATCGCGCCCGAGCGCAGATAATCGCCATAGGAAAAGCCGCCGGGGATCGCGATGAGATCGAGCCCGGCGGGAAGCTCGGTCTCGCGGTGCCAGACCATGGCGGGGGCGGTGCCGGTCACGAGCCGCAGCGCCTCGGCCATGTCGCGGTCGCAATTGGAGCCGGGAAAGACGACGACCGCGCTTTTCACGCCGCCGTCTCCGGCCGCACGATGCGGAAATTCTCGATCACCGTATTGGCGAGGAGCTTGCGGCACATGTCCTCGACCGTCTCGTCGGCCACGTCGTCGGCGAGGTCGAGCTCGATCAGCTTGCCGGCGCGCACATCATTGACGCCGGCGAAGCCCAGCCCTTCGAGGGCATGGTGAATCGCCTTGCCCTGGGGATCGAGCACTCCGTTCTTCAGCGTGACGAAGACCTGGATTTTCATGTGGGCTGGCTCCGGCGGCGTCGGTTGGCGGTCCTATGACGCGAGCGGGCGCGGCGCACAAGCACTGGTCAGCGCGCGGTGGCCATCCTATCTTCGTTCGATGAGCGAAGCGGCCGATATCTCACTTTCCCCCAATGCGGCGGCGCGGGTCGCGGCGATCGCGGCGCGCCAGGGCAAGCCGGCGATTCTCCGCCTCTCGGTCGACGGCGGCGGCTGCGCCGGTTTCCAGTATCGATTCGGCCTTGCCGACGCGGTCGACGCGGAGGATGTCACCGCCGAACGGGACGGGGTGGTGCTGGCGGTCGATCCGGTCTCGCTCGATCTGGTGCGCGGCTCGACCGTCGATTTCGTCGAAAGCCTCGGCGGCGCCGCCTTCCAGGTCGCCAATCCCAACGCCCAGTCGGGCTGCGGCTGCGGAACGAGCTTTTCCGTCTAGCCGCGCGCCGCGCGCAGGATCGACTCGCGCTCCTCGGGCGTGAGATCGAGCCGCGACAGCCCTTCGTCGAGCAGCAGCGGCCAGTCCTTCTCCGCCAGCAGCGCAAGGGCCCATTGCCGTCCCTCCGCGCCCCCCGCCGGCGGCGTGACGAGCAGTGGCCCGCCGCTTGCGAAGGTCGCGGCGCCGTCGGGCCCGCCGCCCGGGCGCGGGAAGAAGAGCTGGAGCCGGTTGGTGCGCGGGTCGCGGGTCGCGCGCAGGATCGGGACGATGCCGGGCCTCGGCGCCGCGGCGGCCTTCCTGAGCTTCCCGTCCCCCGTCGCGAACCAGACGAGCAAGGCGACGAGCGGCAGGAGGGTGAAGAGGACAAACGGAACGGCGAGGTTCATGAAAGGATCGCCGCGATCGACGTCGGCCTTGGTCATCACCCGAGCCGGATCCTGCGGATCGTAGAGCACCGGCGGCGCGAAGACGAGCGGCGCCGCGCCGGGCAGGTAGACCTTGGCCGAGCGTTCGGCGTCATCCGCACGGGTGCGGTAGCGGATGTCGAGATTGCAGCCGCGCGGGGTGTTGCCGCTGATGCTGCGGCGAGAATAGCAGTTGCCCTGGGCATCGATCACCTCTGCGGGGACGCCGCGCGCCCTCAGGTCGGCGCGCAGCGCGCGGCTATGGAGGGTCGAGGCGGCGAACCAGATCAGAGGCACGAAGAGCAGGAGGGCGCCGATCAGCAGCACGAGGCGCCGTCGCGCTCTCGCCGGATCGCGGACGAGCGCGATCGGCCGCCTGGGAAATGCGTGCAATACGGGATGATCGTTCATGGCCCGGGCCCCCTCGGCGTGAACGTGGGGAGCTTATCGCTCGCCGCTGCATTGGGCAATGTTTCGGCCCTTTGGCGCAACGCCGGGCAATGCTAGGCAGCTGAGCATGAAGATCGTCTCCTACAATCTCAACGGAATCCGCGCGCGGCTGCCGCGGCTGATCGAATATCTGGACGAGCAGAAGCCGGCGGCGGTCTGCCTGCAGGAGCTCAAATGCCAGGACGATGCCTTCCCGATCGAGGACATCCGCGCCGCCGGCTATGAGGCGGTCTGGCATGGGCAAAAGGGATTCAACGGGGTCGCGATCCTGACTCCGAAGGCGCCGGCGACGCTTCGGCGCATGGGCCTTCCCGGCGATCCCGACGACACGCACAGCCGCTATATCGAGGCCGAGGTCGGCGATCTCGTCATCGCGTCCATCTACCTGCCGAACGGCAATCCGGTGGGCACGGAGAAATTCGCCTACAAGCTCGCCTGGATGGACCGGCTTCGCGCCCATGCGCTGGAGTTGCTCGCCGAGGAAAAGCCGGTCGTCCTGGCCGGCGACTGGAACGTGATCCCGACCGACGATCCGGATGATGTCTATTCCGCGCGGGCGATGGCGACGGACGCGCTCGCCCAGCCGGAAAGCCGCGCGGCGCTGCGCCGGATCGTCAATCTCGGCTTCACCGATGCGCTTCGCGCCCGCTATCCCAAGGGCGCGCTCTACACCTTCTGGGATTATACGGCCGGCGCCTGGCAGCGCGAGGCCGGGTTCCGCATCGATCATTTCCTGCTGTCGCCACAGGCGGCGGACCGGCTGGCCGATGCCGGCGTCGACAAGGAGTATCGCGGTCGGGAGAAGGCCAGCGATCACGCGCCCACGTGGATCGATCTGACGGATTGAGGCGGCTTCCGCGTTTCCCGCCCCGGAGGGCAGGAAACGCGGCCGACGATCCAAAGGATCGCTGGCCCGCGGTGGGACTTGCATTCCCCACTTAAGCGTTCGGTCGGCCTGGGGGCCGAACCCGTGCTCCGGCAGCAAGATTCACCGTGTCGCGCGTGCCGACCCTGTCCTTAGCATGGATCGGGCGAGTCGCGAAGGTGGCCGGACGCCCGCAGGCCCCGGTCCGGCGCGGCGACTCAGTTCTGGGCCTGCGCCTCGCCGGTCGCCGGAACGCCGCCGTCGCAGCGCTGCGAATGGCCGATGGAGCCGTCATCATTCTCGACCGTCATTCGGTCGCGCTCCAGCTCCACCACGCGCAAGCGGACCTCGCCGCCGGCCCCGGCCATCGTCAGCACGTCGGACTCGACGCTCCAGCGACCCTCGCCGCCGGTATAGGATTGGAAGGTTCCGTCCTCGCGCAGCAGCACGTCCTGTTTGCAGTCGCCATTGTCGCCCCAGCGCCCGGCGAGCAGCGGCGGCGTGCCGTCGGGCAGGAGCCGGCTCGCCGACGGCGCGACCTTGCCGCCCTGCGCCTGCGCGAAGGCGGGCGAGGCGGAGAGCAGGACGAGCGCGGCAACCAGGCCGCGCGCCTTTATCGGCCAAGCGTTCAGCACCGCTGCGACCTCCCAACCGAACCATCAGGATTGACCAGGATGATCTGCGACGGCGTGACCGATTGCAGCCTGAGGTCGATATTGCCGCCCGGGCCGTTCAACCTCAGCGAGTCACCGTTCAGGGTCCAGTTCCCTCGTCCGCCATCGGCGGTCGTGAAACTGCCGTCGGCCCGCATGTCGATCGGCTGGGCGCAGCTGCCGAAATCGCCCCAGCGCCCAACCAGCGCCCGCGGGTCGATGGGATCGGACGAGGATGTCGGGACGATCGCCGCATCGGGGCCCGTCGGCTTGCCCCCTCCGTCCGCCATCGCATCGCCATTGGCGCCGCCGAGCCCGCCCAGCGCGCGGCTGTCGGTGATGCCCGCGTCGCTGACCGGGCCGCCGCCGGCGGTGCCGCCAGCCATGCCCAGCTTGTTCCCGCCGCTCTGGTTGCTTGCGGCGGCGCTGTTGTTTCCCGAGGCGCCGGGCATGATTTTGTCGCAGGCGCCGAGCGCGGGCAGCAGAGCGAGCAACAGGAGCACGGATCCAGACTTCATCGGCCATCCCCAACTGGCACAGGTCGGAGGATCATAGCGGCGAGAAGCGAGGCGCGCCAAGTGCCCTGTGCGGTGAAGCGCGCCTGTGCCCGCTCAAAGCGCCTTTTCGTAGATGCGATAGGTGCGGTTGCGCCTGGAATCGATGGCCTCGGCGATCGAGATCATCGGCCCGTTATCCTCAAGCACCCAGCCGACCTCGCCGCGCGTCGTGCCGTAATGCGCGACGGTGCCCGCACGGATCGTCTCGATCAGCATGAAGGCAAGCTGGCTGGCGAGGCGGCTCGCCTGAAGGCGCTTCACGACGCCCATGAGCGGCACACGGGCCTGCGCGAACCGCTTGCGATGGAGGCGCCACAGCAATTTGGCCCAGCCGAATGGAAACAGCTCGCCGCCAAGATCCTTCATCAACAGGTTGAGATCGGGCAGCGTCATCATGAACGCCACCGGCTCCCACACGCCGTCGCTTTCAAGCTCGGCGATGCGGATCATGTCGCCGAACACGATCGGCTTCAGCTTCTTGCCGGCGAAGGCGATCTCCGCGTCGGTCAGCGGGATGAAGCCCCAGTTGGTGGACCAGGCATCGTTCAGGATCGACAGGATCAGCGCAGCTTCCTCGTCGAAGCGGCTCTTGTCGACATCGCGCAGGCGGATTCGCGGGTTCTTCTCGCCAGCGGCGACGATCCGCTGGACGAGCGGCGGGAACTGCTTCGTGACGTCGAGCTCGAACGTGTAGAGATCCTTGGCCTTGGCATAGCCGGCGGCCTCGACCCACGGTTCATAGGCCGCCTTGTTGTGACCCATCATCACCATCGGCGGATGATCGTGGCCTTCGATCAGGAGGCCCGGCTCGTCCCAGATGCCGAGGCTGAACGGCCCCATCGACCGGGTCATGCCCTTCTCGCGAAGCCAGCCCTCGGCGGCGGCGATCAGCGCCCTGAACGCCTCCTCGTCCTCGCCCTCGAACATGCCCCATTGGCCGAGGCCGGCGCCCATATGTTCGAGCACGAGCCTGTCCACCTGGGCGGAGATGCGGCCGACGATCCTGCCCGCGCGCTCGGCCAGGAAGAATTGCGCTTCGCCATGTTCGAACCAGGGATTCTTGCCGGGCGTGATGAGGCCGTTCACCTCGTCCTTCAGCGGGGGCACCCAATTGGGATCGTCCGCATTCAGCCGATAGGCGAGGTCGATGAAGGCCTTCTTGTCCGCCTTGCTGCGGACGGGGCGGACGGCGACGGGGGATTGGCTCATGGCCGGCGTTGGTAGCGGCTCGCCGAGGCGCTGTCACCGGCCCGCGCGCCGACAGGACCGGCGATGGTGAACGCCATTTTTACCACATCGAAAGAAGTTCCGGCGACAAACGGCGCGCGCGATCTTGGGGGGCCGGAATGGCACGCATCCTGTTCTATCTGCCGAACGTCACCTGCTGGTGGTTCAACAACATCGTCGGGCCGATCGCCCGCAAGCTCGCAACCGAGCATGAAGTGCATATCATGGTGCCGCCGGAATGGCAGGGAACCGGCCTGTCGGGCGAGCAGCTCATGGCCTTTGCCGACGGGCCGGAGATCGGCTGGCACATCCTGGATGGCGAGAACAATCGCGCGCTACGCAATCACGGCACCGATCATGCCGACGTCCGCGCGCTCGCCGCCGCGATCGATCCCGATTATGTCCTGTGCCGCTGCGCCGATCCGGAGGTGATCCACGCCTTTCCGGGCACCGTCCGCTTCATCATGGAAGGGGCGGCGGCGCCGTTCACCAACAGCGGCAACCCGGTCATCTTCACGACCCGGGTCTTCGAGTTCGGCAACCTGCCGCCGCTCGGCGACGAACTCGGCGCGATGCTCGACGCGGCGTTCGCCGATATCTGGGCGGATTATGAGGAGGAGTTGAACGGCCCGGCACCCTCGTGGCGCGAGCGGTTCGGCGTCGATCCGGATCGCACGGTGATCGCGGTGCCGCTCGAATATGAACTGGCGGAGAGCTTCACCGTCCCGCATCGCCTGTTCGCCGACAATCAGGTGCTCGTCGACCGCGTCGTCGAGGCGTTCGACGAGGACGTCTTCCTCGCCTTCACCAATCATCCGGTGAACGAACGCCATGCCGACAACAGCGCGATCGAGGCGCGGATCGCGTCGCTCGGCAGCCGCGCCGCGTTGATCCGCTTCGACATTCCCGATGTGAACGCCACCGATATCCTTGCCCGCGATTGCGACGGCGCGGTGCTCGATCTCAGCAAGAGCCACCTCGTCTTCGGCTATTATGGCGTGCCGATGATCCGCCCGCCCGGCCATGCGACCGCGCCCTGGCTCAACATGGAAAGCGACCTCCACGCCTTTGCGGCGGCGGTGCGCGAGCGGCGGGCGACGCCGCCCTGCGCCGCGACGCTGAAGCGCTGGTTCGCCTTTCACATCGCCAACAGCCCCGTCGATCTCACCAACCGCAAGCTCAGCGCGGCGGAGATCATGGATTTCATCCGCCGGCCGCTCAACCCGGATCGCTGGGCGGACAATCTCGACACCTTCCGCCGCCGCCGGGCGCGGCAACTGCGGCTGCGCAACGTCCGCTACCAGCGGATGGCGGCATGAGCGACGCCGCCGCCCTGCTTGACGGCGTTCGAGGGCTCGTCGCCGACAGCCTGCCGGAGGTGCTCGCGCGCCGCCGCGCGGTGCGCTGGAAGGCGGACGGAAGCCCGGTGACCGAGGCGGATATCCTGCTTGAATCGCGCATCGCGGATTGGCTCGCGGCGCGGCTCCCCGGCCTTACCCTGATCGGCGAGGAAAGCTATGCGGGCGGCCCGGCGCCCGCCGAGGGCTGGGTCGCGATCCTCGATCCGATCGACGGCACCGAGAATTTCTGCTCCGGCCTCAAATTGTGGGGCACATCGCTGAGCCTGTGGGAGGGCCGCGCCCATCGCGGAAGCCTGCTGATGCTGCCCGAGCTTGGCGACCATCTCGCCAGCGGCGACCGGTTCGAGCCCTTCCAGTCGCGGATCGCCGGCTTTTCGTCCTCCTGGTCGGCGGCGATCGGGACCGGGCTCGCGGCGACGCCGGAGGGGCGGATCTTCGGCTGCGCGGTCTTCAATCTCTACAATGTCGTGCGCGGCACGCTCGCGCGGTTCACCAACCCGAAAGGCGCCCGTTCATGGGATCTCGCCGCCGGCCTGATGCTGGCGCTCGAACATGGCTGCGCCGTCACCGTCGATGGGGAAGAATATGACGGATCATTTCTCGAGCCGGATCGCCGATATCGCATCGATATACAGCACCGACACGATCTTCATCCTCGGCAAAGGGCCGTCGGCTGACGCGATCGCGCCGGAGGTGCTGGCCGGCGCGCTGGTCATCGCCGTCAACGATGCCGAGCGGATCGCCCCGGCCGACATCACCCTGTTCCACGACAAGTGGGTCGAGGATTCGCTCGTCCGCAACGGCCTTCGCTCGCGCCTCTATGTGACCTCGACCGGCTTCCGCCCTGCGCGCGGCGAGGTGCTCGACGCGCCGTTCGCGCCGATGGGCAATGACGGCGGCGACCTGATGATGCAGCGGCTGCTTGGCGAGGATTTCGCGATCGAGGAGGTGCTCTTCCTCTCGGCGCTGCGGATGGCGCGGATGGTCGCGGCGGCGCGCGGGCGGCGGCAGACCGTTTACATGGTCGGCTTCGATTTCCAGGCCGAAGCCGGCCTCGCGCGCGCCGTCGGCCGCGATTATGCGCCGGGCAACAGCGCCGATCGCTATTTCCGTGTCGGATTCCAGGAATTCTTCTTCCTCAACGCACTCTACATGCTGAAGGATTCGGAGATCGACATCGTCCATGTCGGCAACCGTTCCTTCTCGCAGATCGACGGCGAGGCGCTGAACCGGCGCTTCGGCGCGCGCACCGGCGAGGCCGCCGCGCAGCCGAAGGTCGCGGTCACGGCCGAGCTCACCACCAATCATTTCGGCGATCGCGACCGGCTGGAGCGGATGATCCGCGCCGCCCGCGCCGCCGGCGCCGATTATGTGAAGCTCCAGAAACGCGACGTCGCGACCTTCTATTCGGCCGAGCAGCTGGCATCGCCTTATGTCTCGCCGTTCGGCCGGACCTTCGCCGATTACCGCTACCAGCTCGAATTGAGCGCTGACGATTTCGCGTTCGTCGATTCGCTCTGCCGCGATCTCGGCATCGGCTGGTTCGCCTCGATCCTCGACCGGCCATCGTTCGATTTCATCCGCCAGTTCGATCCGGACCTCATCAAGCTGCCCAGCACGATTTCGGAGCATCGCGATTATCTGACCGCGGTGGCGGAGGGCTGGCGCGGCGGCGTCGTGCTGTCCACGGGGATGACCGACCAGGCCTATGAGGATTGGGTGCTCTCGCGCTTCACCAGGTGCGAGACGCTTTATCTGCTCCAGTGCAATTCGGCCTATCCGACGCCGGCGGCGGACTGCAATATCGGCGTCGTGCGCCACTATCATGCGCTGTCCCAGGCCCATCCGCGGCTGGTGCCGGGCTATTCGAGCCACGATTTCGGCTGGCTCGCCTCGGCGCTCGCGGTCGCGGCCGGCGCGCGGATGGTGGAAAAGCACGTCAAGCTCGGCAACACCGATTGGGCGCATTTCGATGCCGTCGCGGTCGATCTCTCGACGCCCGATTTCCGCGACTATGTCGCCAGGATCCGCGAGGCGGAGGAGCTGGTCGGCTCCGAGGTGAAGGCGGTCAATCCGAGCGAGCACCACAAATATCTGCGAGCCGCCGCATGAGCGGGGCGGAGAGGCGGCCCAGCGTCGCGGCGCTGATGATCGGGCGCGGCGGCAGCTCGTTCAGGGACAAGAACATCCTGCCGGTGCTCGGCGTCCCACTGCTGCTCTGGTCGGCGTCGGCGGCGCGGCGCAGCCGCCATGTCACCCGCTTCTATTGCAGCAGCGATTGCCCGCGAATCCTCGAGACCGCCGCGATCGCCGGCTATGCGCCCATCGCCCGACCGGCCGAGCTCGCCACCGCGACCGCGCAGAGCACCGACGCCGTCCGCCACGCCTTCGCCCGCATGGAGCAGGACGGCCCGATCGACATCCTCGTCGTCCAGCACGCCAATGTCGGCACGATCAGCGAGGCGCAGATCGACGCGTGCATCGACCTCCTGATCGCCAATCCGGAGGCGACCGCTGTCGTCCCAGCCCACCAGCGGCCGGATTATCATCCGATGCGCGCCAAGCGGTTGACGGCGGACGGATCGCTGTCGCCCTTCGTCGAGGAGGCGGGCACGGTCTCGGCGAACCGGCAGGACCTGCCGACCGCCTATTTCTTCGACCACAGTTTCTGGGTGCTTCGCGGCCGCCGCGCGGTGTTCGATCCGCAAGGGCAGGCGCCCTGGCCGTGCATGGGATCGCGCATCCTGCCTTATGAGACCCAGGGGTGCCACGACGTCCACGACGCCGCCGACCTCGAGACGACGGCGAAGTGGCTGATCGACAACCGGATCGAGCGGCCAGACTTTTCCGGCCGGAAAGCCGCCTAGTTCCGCGCGCGGCGGCGCGGGTGGCCGGTGGCGACGCCGCCCGACAGCTCCGACACCCAGGGATATTTCGCCGCTTCCTCGCTCGTATAGCCGAGGTTGAAGACGGTCGGGCTCTTCTGCGGCCGCTGGGCGCGCTGGTAATAGGTGCCGAACAGCTTGTCCCAGAAGAAGGTCGTGATCCCGTAATTGCCGTCCTCGTCATGGAAATGATGTTCCATGTGCCGCTGCTTCATCTCGACGAGGAAGCGGTTGCGCGGCTTGTAGGCGAGGTGCTGGATGCAGTGGACGAACTCGTACACGCAGGTCGTGATCAGGCCCGCCGCGAAGGCGATCGCCGCGCCGCCGAGCGGGGCATCCCAGAAGGCGCCGATCGCCGCGCCCAATGGGATGACGCCGATCGCGATCGTCGGCAGCGTGGTGTGCAGCGCGCCGAAGAGCACTTCGAGATGATTGGGGTCCTGATGGTGATCGTAATGGATGCGCTTCCAGGTCGAGGCGAGGAGCGGCATCTTGTACATCCAGCGGCTGTGCAGCACCCAGCGGTGCAGCACATACCAGATGAGCGGATAGGCGAAGCTCGCCGCCGCGACCGCGATCAGGCTCGGCGCGAGCGGCGCCGGACGCCACGCGAACACGCCGATCGCGACGACCGCGCAGGCGAGATAGGCGACGATCGCCGGATATTGAAAATAGGCGATGACGAGCTCGCGAAAGCTCATCTTGTCGAGATGATGCTCGCGGTTCCAGAAGCCGGAACGAAGGGGCTGGACGGTCTTCACGTGTCTATTCCTCTGGCGCCCGGCGCAAGGCAGGCGGGCCTCAACATGTCGATATGGGATGGCGCAATGGCTTGGCAATAAGGCGGTTTTGCGGCGCCGGCCGGCCGGTGCGCGGGCAGGACGGGCCGGCAGCGGGTCAGACGAGCCGGAGCACGCGCGACAAGCCGCCCAGCGCGAAGCGATCGTCGCGCGTCAGGCCGTAGCGCAGCGCGAAACGGCTGGTGAGCGCCCACGAGGCCACCACCAGCGCGAAGCGGATCGGCCCGTGGGTCAGCTGGACCACGCCCCACATCGCGGCGACCCCCGCGAGCGCGACGGCGAGGCCGCCGAGGAGGCGGGAGCCAAACGGGTTCAGCCCGTCGGAAATCTGGAGCTCCACCGTCGCGGCATAAGTGGAGGCGACGGTCGCGACCGCGACCGCGATCGCCATGCCGATGCCGCCATGAACGGGCACCAGCAGCCAGGCGAGGACGCCCCAGAGGATGAAGGCGATCAGGCTGTTGACCAGCGGCAGGAGGCGGTGCCCCGTCATCTCCACGATCACTGAGGCCGGACCGACGATCGCCTCGATCGCGCGGCCGGCGACGAGGATGTAGAGCAAAGGCAGCGCGGCCATCGCCTCGGGCCGATAGACGCTCAATATGTCGACGCCGCCGAAGGCGAGGAGGCCGCCGAGCGGGACGACCAAAGCGGTCGAGACGCGGCTCGAGAAATGGTAGATCGGGCCGAGCCGGGCGCGGTCGGCATGGGCCTGGGCGCTGGCGAGTGGGCCAAGGACATATTGGAAGGCCTGGCGAACCAGGAAGGTGACGGTCGATAGCTTGCGGGCGATGTCGAACAGGCCGGCGGCGTCGGCCCCGCGCGCGCCGGGGAGCATGAGGTTGAGCGCCACCGTCGGCGCATCGATGAGCACGCGGCGCGCGAAGGCGCTGGGCAGCAGGCCGAGCGCGGTCAGCACCGTCTCGCGGAACAGCGCGGCGCTGATCGGCGCTCGGACGACCAGCTTCAGATCATAATAGCGTCGCAGCAGCGGGATGCACAAAGCCGCGGTGAAGGCGAGCGAGCACAGATGGCCGATCATCAGCCCGATCGAGTGGAAGCCAAGGAAGAAGAAGCCGGTCGCGAAGACGATCCGGGCGATCTGCTCCCAGAAGATGCGGATGCGGATTTCGGGGCCGAAGGCGCGGCGGGCGCGGGCCGCCGAGGTGGCCACCTCGATGAAGGTCCACAAGGGGAGTGTCCAGGCGAAGATCGCGACCGCGATCGGCAGCTGGGCGCGATCCTTCGGCGCGGCAGACATGAAGCCGGCGACCCAATCGGCGTTCATCGAGACGAGAAGGGCGATCAGCAGCGCCGGCGCCAGCGCGACGAGAATGGCGATCTTGACCGCGCCATGCGCCTGAGTCTCGTCGCCGCGCGTCGGCACGATCCGTTGCAGCGCCGTCGTCAGCGACAGATCGATGAAATTCTCGGCGAGATTCACCGCGCTCCACATCGCGGCGTAAAGGCCGTAGGTCGCGAGCCCGAACAGCCAGACGTAGAGCGGCTGCGACAGCGCCTCGATCAGCGCGCCGGCGCGGCTGAGGCCGGCCAGCCCGGCGCCGCGGGCGACATCGCCGCGTGTGACGGCGTCCCTGTTCGGCGGCGCGTCCGCCGGGGCCTCGCTCATTCCTCTGTCCGGATCAGCACCGTCTCGCCGACCAGGAGGAAGAGGAGGAAGGGGCCCCAGGCGGCGAGGAAAGGCGGGTAGGCGCCGAAATTGCCCATCGCCAGCGCGAAATTGTCGGCGACGAAATAGGCGAAGCCGAGCGCCATGCCGATCACCGCGCGGACGAACAGCTGTCCCGAGCGGGCGAGGCCGAAGGCGGCGACCGCGGCGAGCAGCGGCATCAATACGGTCGAGAGCGGTCCCGACAGCTTGTGCCACAGGCCGGCCCGCAGCGAGGCGGTCGGCCGGCCCGCATTTTCGAGCGCGACGATCGACTGGCGAAGCTGGGGGAAATCCTGTTCGTCGGGATCCGCGCTGGCGAGGGTGAATTCGTTGGGACGGATCGCGCGACCGAGGCTGATCCGGTCGGCGTGTCTCTGCTGGCCGGTATCGACGAGGAATTCGGTGGCGTCGCCGAGCACGAGCTCGCCACCTCTCCACAGGCCGCTGCGGCCGTCGACGATGCGGTGGAGGGTGCCGCCGGTGCGGTCGTAAAGGGTCACGCCGTCCAGACGGACCTGCCCGCCGCCGCTGACCCGCCGCGCGAGGATGAGATCGTCGCCGTTCTGGACCCAGACATTGGAATGGACCCGCGTCGCCGGGGGGATCGCGCCATAATCGACCGCCTCCCATGCGGAGAGCGCGGCGCTGGCGCGCGTCGTCACGCGCTCGTTGAAGCCGAAATTGACGATCGCGACCAGCAGGCCGGCGATGATGAGCGGGGCGATGATCTGGTGCGCGGAAATCCCGGCCGCCTTCATCGTGATGATCTCGCTATGCTGGTTGAGCCCGACCAGGGTGATGAGCGTGCCGAGCAGCACCGCGAACGGAAGGAAGCGGGTGATGAGCTGTGGCACCCGAAGGCCGACGTAGCGCCAGAGTTCGGCATCGCCATTGCCGGGATGGGCGAGGATCTGGCTGCTGGTGCCCAGCAGATCGAGGGTCATCAGGATGACGACGAGCCCGCCGAGCACCGCGAAGCTGCGCGTGAAGAACAGGCGCGCCACATAAAGCGCGATCTGGCGCGACGGAAAGAACTTGAGGTTGATCATGCGGCCGCGAGCCTGGCGTGGCGATCGCGGCGGCGGACCAGGCGCCCCGCCTGGCGCGCGATCCACGAGAAGCCCCGTTCGAGCGCGGCGATCGGTTGGCCGCCCGGCTTGTAGGCGATGGTCCAGTACATCCAGCCGACGATGGCGACATAGAAGATGAATGGCGTCCAGGCAGCGATCAGCGGGTTGAAGCGGCCGATCGCGCCCATCCGTTCGGCATATTGGTTCACCTTGTGGAGCGTCACCACGAAGACGATGGCCAGGAAGATGCCGAGGCCCGACGTCGACCTCTTGGGCGGAACGGCGAGCGCGACCGCGAGCAGCGGCAGCAGCATCATCATCACGATCTCCACCACCCGGAAATGGAAATTGGCGCGGGTCGCATTGATCCGTTCGCGCGGCGCCGGGCTGTGCCCGACGCGGACCAGCTCGGGCAGAGTCAGCTCCTCCGTGCCGTTGCCGCGTCCGCGGAAGGTTTCGATCGCCGGCAGGTTGATCGGGAAATCATATTGCGTGAAGCGGAGGACTCGCGGCGCCCGGAAGCCGGGCTGGTCCTGGACGAGCCGGCCGGTGTTGAGGCGGAAAAGGATCACGTCGGGATCGTCGGTGGCGAGAAACTGACCGCGATCGGCGGTGACCGCGAAGGTCTTCCCGTCATTGGTCTGGGTCCGCAGGAACACGCCGTAAAGCTCCGTCCCGTCGCGTTCCGACCGATCGACGCGAAGCGTCGCGCGGCGGCCGATATTGGTGAAATCGCCGACCTTGATCGACGCGCCGAGCGCGCCCGATCGCAATTCGTAGCGGAGGCCCTGATAGGAATATTGTGCGTAGGGCTGGACGAAGCCGATGATGAAAAAATTCAGGATCATCAGGGCGATGGCAAAGACGTAGGGCACCACCAGCAGCCGGGTGTAGCCAAGGCCGACGGCGCGCAGCGCGTCCAGCTCCGACGACAAGGCGAGCCTTCGAAAGGCGAGCAGCACGCCGAGCATCAGCCCGATCGGGATGCCGAGCCCGAGATATTCGGGGAGCAGATCGGCGAGCATCCGCCACACGACATTGACCGGCCCGCCGGCCGTGACGACGAAATCGAACAGCCGCAGCATCTTCTCGAGCAGCAGCAGCATCGCGGCCAGCACCAGGGTCGCGAACAGCGGCATGAGGATCAGCCTCGCGAGATAGCGGTCGATCTGGGTGCCAAGCCTCAACTTTTAGACGCTCCATGACCACATTTTGGCCGCAACCTTTTCCGATCTCGCACGAGAGGGGCTGTGAAACAACGGCGGTGCCCCGCGCGCCGCGCCGCCTATAGCCTTCAGGAGTGATGTGGTCATGTTGAAAAAGATGGCAAAAGGGGCGTTCTTCCTCGCCATCGCGTTCGCCGCCGCGCCGGGCTTCGCCCAGGTGCTCGGCCCCGATGCCGCGGCCTGCCGGCCGGGCGCCGGCCAGTCGGCCGTGCTGGTCAGCGTGAACGGGTTCAAGGAGCGCACCGGGCGCATCCGCGTCCAGCTCTATCGCGCCAATGACGAATTCCTGGCCCGCGGTCGCTATCTCCAGCGGATCGATCTGCCGGTGAGCGGCGGCGCCGGGCCGATGCGGTTCTGCGTCAATGCGCCGGCGCCGGGCCGCTATGCGATCGCGGTCCGCCACGATGTCGACGGCAACGGCAGCTCGGGGTGGAACGACGGAGCCGGCTTCTCGCGCAACCCGTCCTTGTCGCTGACCCGGCTTCGCCCGAATGTGAACGCCGTCGCGATCGACGTCGGTCGCGGGGTCACGCCGGTCAACGTGGTGCTGAACTATCGCTTCGGCCTCTCGATCCACCCGGTGCGCGGATAGACGATGACGCTGGTCGCGCTCCTCTCCAACCCTCGCTCGACCGGCAACCAGTCGCTGTTGCCGCGGGTGCGGAGCTATTGCGCCGCCAATCCGGACGTTTTCCACTATGAGGTCGAGCATGTCGACCAGATCGGTTCGGCGCTGAGGGCGATCGCGCGGGTCAAGCCGCGGGTGCTCGTCATCAACGGCGGCGACGGCACCGTTCAGGCCGCGCTGACCGAGCTCTATCATGGCGGCCATTTCGGCGAGGCGCCGCCGGTCGCGGTGCTGCCCAACGGCAAGACCAACCTCATCGCCCACGATCTCGGCGCGGCGGGCGATCCGATCGCGGCGCTGGAACGCGTGCTGGCGCTGGCGCGGACCGACATGGCGCCGCACATCGTCTCGCGCGAGTTGATCGCCTTGTCGAGCGGCGCGGAGGATGGGCGACCGGTGCTCGGCATGTTCCTCGGCGGCGCCGGGCTTGCCGATGCGATGCTCTATTGCCGCAACAAGATCTACCCGCTGGGCCTGCCCAACGGCCTCGCCCATGCGATCGCGCTGGTCGTCGGCCTGTTCTCGGTGCTCGTCGGCCGGTGGCTGCGCTTCCTGCCGCTCGCGCCGCGCCCGATCGAGGTGTCGGTGCATCGCCAGGGCACGCTCGAGGGCAGCTTCGCCTTCCTGATGGTGACGACGCTCCAGCGCCTGCTGCTGAGCGGCTCGATGCCGGGCGCGGACAAGAATATCGGATCGATGCAGCTCCTCGTGATCGAGCGCAGCCTGCCGGCGCTGCTCGGCGCCCTCGTCGCGGCGATCCGCGGCCGGCTGGGTCGCGGCGTGGTGCGCGGCGTCCACCTGGAACGCGGCGACGAGATCAGGATCGCTGGCTCGCGGTCCAACGTGATCCTGGACGGCGAGCTGTTCGAAGCGAACAACGAGCGCCCGATCGTCCTGCGGCCGACCCCGCCGGTGCCCTTCCTGAGGCTTGCCGCCTAGGCGTTGCGACTTCGCCGCGGCGCCTTATGATGATGGCGCCGAAGGGGGAGGGAACATGGGCTATCTTCCGGGCGATCGCATTCTGGCGCAATGGGAGGGCGGGCCGCTCTGGTTCCCCGGCACCGTCCACAGCCTCAACGGAAACAGCATCGCGATCCAGTATGACGACGGCACCAGCGAGATCCGGCCGGACAACCAGGTCAAGCCGTTCGATTGGCGGCCGGGCAGTGCGATCGACGCGGTCTGGTCAGGCAACGGCCAATGGTTCGCCGCCCACATCCTGGAGATCAGCCGCGACGGGCGGACGATCCTCGTCTGCTATGACGACGACAATAGCGAGGAGGAGCGGCCGAGCGCGCTCTGCCGATCGCACTGAGCGCGGCGCCGTGATGGGAGGCGCGGGCCGTGGCTGAGCCGCTGCGCGATCTCGTCGCCGTCGAGCTGGAGAAGCCCATCGATCCGCGCGCCGCAGCGATGGCGGCGGCGATCGCCGCCCTCTATCCGGGCGCGGCCCGCGCCGTCCTGTTCTACGGGTCGTGCCTGCGTGAGAAGAATCTCGACGGGCTGATGCTCGATTTCTACCTGATCGTGTCGGATTATCGGGGCGCCTATGGACGCGGCTGGCTGGGTTTCGCCAACCGCGTGCTGCCACCCAATGTCTTCCCGTTCGCGCATGACGGGCTCACCGCCAAATATGCCGTGCTGAGCGAGGCCGATTTCGCGCGCGAATGCGGGCTGGAGGCGTCGAGCACCTCGGTCTGGGCCCGCTTCGCCCAGCCGTCGCGGCTGGCCTGGGCGGCGGACGAAGCGGCGCGCGCCACCGTGGTCGAGGCGGTGGCTCTGGCCGCGCCGACCCTGTTCGCGCTGACCCGCCCGACGATGGCGGCCGGCCGGGACGATCCGCTCGCCATTTTCCGCGCCGGCTTCGCGCTGACCTATGGCGCGGAGTTGCGCGCCGAACGCGCGGCGCGGCCGGATTCGATCGTCGATGCCGACGAGGATTATTATCTGCGGATCGGGGCGCCGGCGCTGGCGACGCTGCCGGTGTCGCGCGAACGGCCGGATGCGGCGCGGCGGCGCTGGCGCCGACGGCAGCGCAAGGGAAAGGCGCTCACCGCGCTGCGCCTCGCCAAGGCGACCACCACCTTCGCCGGGGGGATCGACTATCTCGCGTGGAAGATCAACCGCCACGCGGGCACGAAGATCGAAGTGACGCCGTGGCAGCGGCGGCACCCGATCCTGGCCGGCATCATTCTGCTGCCGCGTCTCTTGCGGGGAGGCGCGGTCCGTTGACGTCGAGCGCGTTCGCGACCGCGGCGGCGAGGCTCGCGACGCTGAAGGGCTTGCGAAGCACCTCGCCACCGGTGAGGCCATCGCCCGCCTCGCCGACATAGCCGGTGACGAACAGGATCGGCAGGGCCGGGTAGAGCGGCCGGACCGCGGCGGCGAGCTCGGTCCCCGTCATCTCCGGCATCATCACGTCGGTGATGAGCAGCGAGATGTCCGTTTCGCTGCCGAGCAGGTCGAGCGCCTCGGCACCGCCGGACGCCGACAGCGTGCGATAGCCCAGCTCCTCGAGCGCGCCGATGGTGGAGCGGGCGACGCGGGGATCGTCCTCCACCACCAGGATACGCGCGCCGCGATGCGCGCCGGCCGCGACCGCCTGCTCATCGCCTTCAACGCGGGCGGGCTTGGGCGCAGCCCTGGCGGCGGCGCCCGCGTCCGAGGCGTCGCGCGGAAGGAAGAGGGTGACGCTGGTTCCCTGGCCAAGCTCCGACTGGACCGCCGCATGGCCCCCCGACTGACGCGCGAAACCGAACATCTGGCTGAGCCCGAGCCCGGTGCCCTTGCCGACCGGCTTGGTGGTGAAGAAGGGTTCGAACACCCGCTCGAGATGTTCGGGCGAGATGCCGGTGCCGGTGTCGGTCACTTCGATGCGGACATAGTCGCCGGCGGGCAAATCGTCGATCTCGTGATCGGCGGCATGGATATTGTCGACGGCGATGGTGAGCCTGCCCCCGTCCGGCATCGCGTCGCGCGCATTGACGGCGAGGTTGAGGATCGCGTTTTCGAGCCGCGTCGGATCGGCGAACACCGTCCAGGGCTCTTCGGCGAAGCGCGTCACGACCTGGATCCGCTCACCGATCGCCCGATCGAGCAGGTCGAGCATTCCCTCGATCAGCTCGGACGGCGAGATGGACTCGGGCAGGAGCGGCTCGGCCCGGGCGAAGGCCAGCAGGCGGCGGGTGAGCGCGGCGGCGCGGGTCGCGCCCTCCATCGCATTGTCGAGGTGGAATTCGACCTCCCGACGCGGCCCATGCAGCTTGCGCCGGGCGAGATCGAGGCCGCCGACGACGACCGCGAGCATGTTGTTGAAATCGTGCGCGATGCCGCCTGTGAGCTGCCCGACCGCCTCCATCTTCTGCACCTGCCGAAGCTGCGCCTCGGCGGCGGCGCGCTCGATCATTTCGGCCTGGAGGCGGTTATTGGCCTCGCGCAGCTCGCTGGTGCGCGCCTCGACCGCCTGTTCGAGCCCGAGCGCGCGCCACGCCTCGCTGTCCGCCTCGCGACGGGCGCGGACACTGTCGAGGAAGGCGCGCCAGGCGAGGATGGCGAGCCCGACCGCGCCGAGCCCGATCAGGATGGCGAGCCAGCCGAGCCATTCAGTATATTTGTCGGCGCGCTCGACGAAGACCTGGGTCTGCTCCATCCGGTCGGAGAGGTTGGACCGCTCGGCGCTGGCGATCGCATCGAGCGTCGCGCGGAGCCGCGGCAGGGTCTGCGACGAGGCGGCCTGGTAGAGCAGGCTGATCCCGCCCGATCCGGTCCTGCGCTCGGCCGCCGAGGCTGCGGGCGAAAGCTCGCGGTTGCGCTGCTCGAACAGGCGCCGCAAGTCGGAGACCCGCCGCGCCTGATCGGGATCACGGGAGAGCAGCCGCTGGATCTGGTTGATCTGGAAATCGGCGTTGCGCCACTCGTTATAATAATCGGTGCCGGTATGCTGGTTTTCGTCCAGCACATAGCGACCGAGCGCCGCCTCCGCACGGGCGATCGACGTGTCGATCAGCCGCGTCCGCATCATGATGTCATAGGTTCGCCGTTCCCAGCCCAGCGCATCGTCGCGGGCGCGGTTCGACCAGGCGATCATGAAGATGAGCGCGATCAGCGCGAGCGTTGCGAGCAGCGCCCCCGCGCTCACCCACAAGGCGTTCCGGGACGGCCTTGCTCCGTCCTCGGCACGGTCGATCGCTTCCTCCGCCATTGCCTGCGAGCCTAGAGGATGGTGAACCGCTTGGAAAGGTTCGGGCCGACGGAAACGGGCGGATCTCACCCCGGTTCCCGGCGTATATTGACATGAATGTCAATAGATGGCTATACAAACCGCATGCCCACGCGAACACCCGAAAATCTCAGCATCACGCCGCGCGACCGCCGCTTCGGCCGGGGCGCGGGGACGGCGCATTGGTGGATGAACGGCGATCCGGTCGCGACCGCCTTCTACAACGCGCTGTCGGCCACCTTTCCGAAAGGCGAGGCCTATTTCGTGGAGAGCGTCCGTGCGTTCCGCGAGGGCACGCCGCTCCGGCTCGCGGCCGAGATCAAGGCGTTCACCACCCAGGAGGTGATGCACAGCCGCGAGCATGTGCAGTTCAACCGGCGCGCGCTCGATGCCGGATATGATCTCTCGCCGCTGGAGCAGCGGGTCGAGCAGCGGCTCGCCGTGACCCGCGCCCGGCCGCCGATCGTCAATCTCGCGGCGACCATGTGCCTCGAACATTTCACCGCGATCCTCGCGCACCAGCTGCTCAAGGATCCGCGCCACCTTGCCGGCGCCGACCCCGAATGTGCGGCCCTGTGGCGCTGGCACTCGATCGAGGAGATCGAGCACAAGGGCGTGGCTTACGACACGTGGCTCCACGCGACACGTGACTGGTCGCGCGGCAAGCGCTGGAAGGTGAAGGCGAAGGTGATGCTGTTCGTCACCCGCAACTTCATCGTCGATCGTACCGGTGGCGTGATCGAGCTGCTTCGCCAGGACGGGATCACCGGGCCGAAGGCCTGGGCGCGCGTGCTCTGGCATGCCTGGGTGCGGCCGGGGATGCTGCGGAAGATCTTCAGCGCCTGGGCCGCTTTCTTCCTTCCGGGCTTCCACCCCTGGAACCATGACGATCGCGCGCTGATCGCGCGGGCAGAGGCGGCGGCCGAGCCGGCGCCCGCCATCTAACGCGAACCCTCCCCGGACGTGGCCGGGGAGGATCGCATCATGCCGCCATCGGACAAGGTTCGCGCGGCACCTGCGCGTCGGCGAGGTCCAGCGCGAATTCGCGGGATGGCGCCTCGGCCTGCCGGCCGGCGCTGTAGCGCGGCCGGGTCACCCCGGTCGGCCGGAAGCCGAGCTTGGCCAGAACCCTTCCCGAGGCAGGATTGTCGAGGAAATGGCTCGCCGTCAGGCGATCGATCCGCAGCGTCTCGCGCGCATTGGCGATGAGCGCGCGGCCGGCCTCGGTCGCGATTCCCTGCCCCCACCACGGACGGGCGATCCAGTAGCCGAACTCGCGGCCCCCTTCCTTCGGACCGAAGCCGATCCCGCCGACCAGCTGCGGCGCGCCGCCGGTGCGAAGGAAGATGAGACAGTGGGGCGCATCCGGCGCCGGATCGCGGGCCAGGAAGGCCTCCGCGTCCGCCACCGCATAGGGCCAGGGCGCACGGACGAGATTGCGCACGATGCGCTCGTCGGCGATCGCCTTGTGGAGCGCCGGCGCGTCCTCGCGCCAGCCGGGCCTCAGCAACAGTCTTTCGGTCCTCGCGAACATCGCTCGTTCCTCTCGGCTTTGCCGGCCCTTGGTCCCGAAGGATGTCAGGCCGGCGACAATTGCGTGAGGGAAACGAAAAAGGAGAGGTGTCACCCCTGGCGACCCTCTCCCTCACTTCGGTTCGCTATTTCGAGAACCTTGGGGCCGCCCCTTGCGGGCAGCCCGTCCTCGGCTGCCCTTATTCCGCCGCTTGCGCGATCATGTCCACACACACGAACTTGCGGCCAAGTTTGCCGTCGCGGAACGCGACACGGCCGCCGGCAAGCGCGAAGAGGGTGTGATCCTTGCCCATGCCGACATTGGTGCCCGGATAGTAGCGGGTGCCGCGCTGGCGCACGATGATGTTGCCCGGGACGACCGTCTCGCCGCCGAACTTCTTCACGCCGAGGCGCTTGGACTGCGAATCGCGGCCGTTACGCGACGAGCCGCCTGCTTTCTTATGTGCCATGGGTCTTCTCTATGCCTTGAAAGTCTTTACTCGGCCTTATCAGCCGCCGGCTTCTTTGTCGAAGCCTTCTTCGCCGGGGCCTTCTCGGCCGCCTCCGCCTTCGGCGCGGCGGCCTTCTTCGGCGCCGCCGCCTTGGCGGGCTTCGCCTCCGACGCCTCGGGGGCCGGCGCGGCCTCCGCCTTGGGCGCGGCGGCCTTCTTGGCCTTCTCGCCGCCGATCGCGACGATCTTCAGGATCGTGTGCTGCTGGCGATGGCCCTTCTTGCGGCGATAATTGTGCCGACGGCGCTTCTTGAAGACGATGACCTTCTCGCCCTTCGCCTGGGCGACGATCTCGGCCGAAACGGTCAGCCCGCTCGTCGCCTTCAGCTCGCCGCCGTCGCCGGCCAGCAGGACGTCGTCCAGCGTCACCGTGTCGCCCGCCTCACCAGCGAGCTTCTCGACGACGATCTTGTCTCCGGCGGCGACGCGATACTGCTTGCCGCCCGTGCGCACGATTGCGAACATGGGCCTATCCAGTTTCTTCAAGTTGCTTGGCGCGCGGAATCACGCCGCACGCGGAAAGCCGGGCTGCTACAGAGCGCCGGCGCGACTGTCAACCGGACTTGCCGCTTAGTGGCGGCGTTCGGGCCTCAGCCGATAGCGCCCCGGCTCGAACCGGTCGAACAGGCCCGAAATGGCCGGGTGGTCGATCGGGTCGGCATCGTCGTCGGCGACCAGGTTCTGCTGGCTCACATAGGCGACGTAGGACGAATCCGAATTTTCGGCGAGCAGGTGGTAGAAAGGCTGGTCCTTGGCCGGCCTCACGTCCTCCGGAATGGATTCATACCATTCCTCGCTGTTCGCGAAGACCGGATCGACATCGAAGATCACGCCGCGGAAATCGAACAGCCGGTGGCGGACCACATCGCCGATCGAAAAGCGCGCATGCGCGATCGGCGGCGCCTCCACCGCGGGCACGCCAGGCGAAAAATGATCCGGGACACTCATGGCCCCAATGTAGGACGGGCCGCGGACCGCCGCAAGCGAGGCGCGCGCTGCGGCCGGGCAGGGGACGGCGCGCATGGGCGCGCGGCGGGCCCGGCCGAGGAGAGGCTTGGCAATCGGCTTCGCCTGGGCTAATCGCGCCGCTCGCTCGACCGGGCGTCGCCGCGCACAGCGGCCCAGGCCTCATTTGCGGAGAGGTGCCGGAGTGGTCGATCGGGGCGGTCTCGAAAACCGTTGTGCGGGTAACCGTACCGAGGGTTCGAATCCCTCCCTCTCCGCCAGCCGTGTCGATCCCACCGTCCACACTCGGATGTCTGGAGGCAGCGCAACGCCCCTGCCTTGATCCGCTGCGGGGCCAAGCCGCGGATCGGCTGCCGTCGGCGAAGCGCAAGCCCTTCCGGATGCAAAGGACCGGCTCTGCTCAGGCAGCGCGCGTCACTCGTCCGCTAGCCAGGCGGGCGGGTGGAGGATAGTGATTCGCCATGGCCACGCGAAGAAAAAGGCCCGTGTCGGGCGACAATGACCAGGATTCGGTCGGGGCACGTCTTCGCCATCTTCGCAAACAGCGCGCGATGACGCTCGAGCAGCTTTCGGACCTGACCGGCATCTCGGTCTCGTCGCTATCGCGCATCGAGAATACGCGGCTCGGCCTGACGATCGAAAAGGTGGAAATGCTGGCCGGGGCGCTCGAGGTCGAGCCGGAGAGCCTCCTGTCCCGCAGCCAGTCCAACGGCAAAGCGCCGGTCCGGAAGCGGTCGGCGCGCTTCATCGTCGACCGCGCACGCGAACGCCAGGCGAGCGACGATCGCGAGCTCAGCATCGAATATCTGTTTGAACGCGATGCGGACCGCTCGCTCGATTGCCTTCACGTCAATGTCCAGGCGATCAGCATCTGGGATTCTGAATTCGTCCGCCACCCCGGCGAAAAGATCATCTATGTCATCAACGGCGCGATCATCATCTATTGCGAAGCGCGGTCGCCAGCCATCCTGGAGAGCGGTGACTCGCTCTACATGGACGCCAATGTCTGGCACAGCATCGTCGCGGTGAACGAACAGCCGGCGGAGCTCCTGGTCACCTATTTTCACGGGGCCGGCGCGGGCGACGTGCCGTTCGAGACGCGGGTCTTCACGCCGGAGGGCTGGACCGAGATGCAGTCCGCGCGAACCTGAACTCCCCGCCGTTCCACATTGAGCGCCGCACCGGCGCGGCGTGACAAATTTGCTTGATGCGCAAACGCAACGGCGATAGTTTTTGCAGAATATGCAAAAACGCAGCGCCCCATGAAGTTCAGCGTCACCACCCGGCAGATCGCGCTCAGCCAGACGTTTCGCGTCGCGTTCGGAACGCTTCGCGCGATGGATGTTGTCGAGCTCACCGTCGATCACGAGGGCGTCATCGGGCGGGGCGAGGCCTGCCCGATGTCGATCTACGGGCAGACCGTCGCTTCCGTCATGCGGGAAATCGACGCCGTCATTCCCGCGCTCGAGCAGGGGGACCTCGACCGCGCCGGCCTCCAGCACGCGCTGCCGCACGGTGCCGCGCGCAATGCGCTCGACTGCGCGCTCTGGGACCTGGAGGCGAAGCGGTCCGGGTGGTCTGTCTGGGACCTGGCCGGGCTGGCGGCGCCGGCGACGATCACCTCCGACGTCACGATCGGAATCCTTTCACCCGACGAGACGGCCGCCGCCGCGGACGCGCGCCGTGATGCCGCGGCGATCAAGCTGAAGCTGGGCGGCGAACATGATCTCGACTGCGTGCGCGCCGTGCGCTCGGTGTTGCCGGACGTCCCCCTCTTCGTCGACGCCAATTGCGGCTGGACGCTGGAGGTGCTGAATGCGCTCGCCCCGGCGTTGGCCGACGCCGGCGTCTTCATGATCGAGCAGCCGCTGCCGCAGGGCGCCGATCATTTGCTCGACGGCTACAGCAAGGCGGTGCCGCTCTGCGCGGATGAATCCTGCCATGATCGCGGCGACCTGGATCGCCTGGCAGGCCGCTACGATTATGTGAATATCAAGCTCGACAAGACGGGCGGCCTGACCGAGGCGCTCGCGCTGGCTGCGGAGGCGCGCGCGCGCGGCTTCCGGCTGATGGTCGGCTGCATGATCGGGACCGGCATCGCCATGGCGCCGGCCTATGTCGTCGCCTCGCTCTGCGAGGTTGTCGATCTGGATGCGCCGCTGATCGTCAGGGATCCCGCCGATGCGGGGCTCCTCCATGACGGCCGGCTTCTGCACCTGTTCGGACCGGATTTGTGGGGATGAGATGGCGCGACGCCCGTCTTGCCGGTGGCGGGCCGCGCGTTTCAGTATCAAGGGAGGGACGCTCCATGTACATGAAAAACACCAGGAATGTACGCGCCGCCCTGCTTGGCGGCGCCATGCTCGCCGGGACGGCTGCGCCCGCCTTCGCGCAGGACAGCGCGGGCGCCCCGGCGCCCGACGACGAGTCCGTGACCGAGGTGGTGGTCACAGCGCAGCGACGCGCCGAGAGGCTGATAGAAACGCCGCAATCGGTGACCTCCTTGTCCGGCGACCAGCTCGCCCGCATGGGCGCCAGCCAGTTCGTGGATTTCGCGGACACGGTGCCGGGGCTGCAATTCACGACCCAGGGCGCCGGCAGCGCCCAGATCAGCATGCGCGGCGTCACCACAGGCGCGGACATCGGCCCGACGGTCGGCATCTATGTCGACGACGTCCCTTACGGCTCAAGCTCCGCCTTCGCGAACGGCGTGCGGCGCGCGCTGGACGTGAGCCTGATCGGCATCGACCGGGTCGAAGTGCTGCGTGGACCGCAGGGTACGCTCTACGGCGCGAGCTCGATGGGCGGCGTCCTCAAATATGTGACCCGCGCGCCGTCTCTGACGGACTTCGGCGGCAGCGCCCGCCTGGACATTGGTGACACCAGTCATGGCGCCATGAGCGCGCTTCTCGCAGGCACGATCAACGCGCCCCTCGCGCAGGATCGCGTCGCGATCCAGGCGAGCGGCTATTATTCGCGGGTCGGCGGCTATACCGACAATGTCGCGACCGGCGAGCGCAACGTCGATACCGGTGACATCTATGGCGGCCGCATCGACCTGCTCGCCAGGCCGAGCGATAGACTGTCGATCCGGCTGACCGGGTTCGCGCAGAACATCGGTCGCGACGGTGGCAGCTATGCCAGCATCGCCCTCGATGGAACCCCGCTCGCGGGTGCGCTGGACCAGGTCCATCCGCTGGCGGAGCCCTTCCGCTCCCGCTTTCGGCTGTTCAGCGGCGCGATCGAGAGGGATTTCGGGGGCGCGACGCTGATGACGGTGACCAGCTACCAGACGGCGCGCACCTTCGCGGCGACGGACGGTTCGGCCGTCTACGCGCCCTTGCTCCAACTCTTCTTCGGGATTCCGGCGGAGGCCGTCGCGATCAACGAGGTTGCCCGGACCCGCAAGTTCACCGAGGAGGTCCGTCTCGCATCCAATGGCACCGGTCGCATCGAATGGCAGGTCGGCGGCTTCTACACGCACGAGAGCAGCCTGCTGCAGCAGATCGGCGACACGTTCGACGCCGGCGGCGCTGCGATTCCCGTGAACATCGTCACCGCGCGCATTCGCAGCAGCTATGAGGAATATGCCGCGTTCGGGAATCTCACCTACCATGTCACCGGCCGGTTCGATGTGTCGGGGGGCCTGCGCTATGCGCACAACAATCAGCGGTTCGCGCAGGATGCCACCGGCCTGTTGGTGACATCCGGGCCGCCACGCAGGTCCGACGAGGATGTCGTGACCTGGCTCGCCAACGCCCGCTACCGGTTCAGCCCGCACGTCATGGCCTATGCGCGCTTCGCGACCGGCTACCGGCCCGGCGGGCCCAATTATCTGGTCCTCGATCCGGCCACTCAGCTGCCAGCGGCGCCGGACACCTACAAATCGGACAGCCTTGCGAGCTACGAGCTTGGTTTCCGCGCGGAGACGCCGGACCGGACCTTGGGCATCGACCTGTCCGCGTTCTTCATTGACTGGAAAAACATTCAGCTGCTGACCGCAGTGTCGGGGGTGACCACCTATCTCAATGCCGGCGGCGCCCATATCAAGGGCCTCGAGCTGACGCTGACGGCGCGGCCTGGCCGCGCGATCACCATGACTGGCACGATGGCCTATAATGACGGCTATGTGACCGACGCCAATGCGGGGCTCGGCGCGGCTGACGGCGAGCGGCTGCCCAACACGCCGCATTTCACCGCAGCGCTGAACGCCGACTATCGAGCGGTCAGCTCGCCGCTTCACCCCTCGCTCGGGGCGACCCTACGCTACGTCTCGAACCGCACCGCGAGCTTCAACGCCAACGCCCAGCTGCCCCAGTATCGCCTGCCCGACTTTGCCTCGGTCGATCTCCGCGCGGGTGTCACCGCCGGCCCGGTCGACGTGCGGCTCTACGTCCGAAACCTGTTCGACGAGCGCGGGCAGCTGAGCGCGCAGACGGTGCTCTCCAGCTTCGGCGGCCCGGCCCAGGTCACGATCCTGCGGCCGCGCACTGTCGGTCTCGAACTATCGACCCGGTTCTAGGCGGTGGCGGATGCGTGCGGACCTGGTGCGTGGCCGAGCCGGGGTCGGGCACGCTACGCTCAGGCCCTGCTGGTTACGGTGGCCTTCTTCACCGCGATGGACATCTACCTCATCTCCCTGCTGGTCGAGCCGATCAAACAGGAGCTGGCCCTGACCGACGTCGAGGTGGGGCTGGCCAACAGCAGCACCCTCTATCTCGCCTATGCCGTGTTCTGCGTGCCCGCCGGGATCCTCGTGGACAGGGCGAACCGGGTGCGGATGCTGGCCGGCGCGATCCTGCTCTGGTGCCTGGGCCTGGTCCTGACCGGCCTTTCCTCGGGCATCGCGCTGCTGGCCGGAAGCAAGCTGGTGCTGGGACTTGCCAACGCGATCAGCCTGCCCGCCGCCATGTCGCTGCTGGCGGACCATTTCGCGCCCGGACGGCGCGCGATGGCGACCGCAAGTTACGGGATCGGCCAGGGGATGGGCCAGGCCGGCGCGATTTTCGTCGGCGGGCTCGGACTCGGGGCGCTCACGGATTATGCCGGGTCGCACCCTGACGCCTTGTTCGGACTCGCTCCCTGGCGCGTGGTTTCGCTGGCCTTCGCGGCGGGCGGCCTGCTCCTGCTCCCCCTGCTGCTGACCCTGCGGGAGCCAGCGCGCATGGAAAGGCGCGAAGAAGGCGCGCGGTTCGGCGAGCTCTGGGACTATCGGGCCTTTCTCGGACCCTTGCTCGCCGGGACGATGTGCCTGTCCGGCATGTCGACCGCGATCCTGAGCTGGATCCCGCCCGCCCTGACCCGCCTCTACGGCCAGCAGCCCGGCGAGTTTGCCGGCTGGTTCGGCCTGGTGTCGCTGACCGCCGGCATTGCGGGCCTGCTGGGCGGCGGGCTCCTCGTCCGGGCGACCTACCGGCGTGGCGGCGACGGGCGGCTCATGCGCCCGGCTGCGATCGGCGCCTTGCTCTGCGCGCCCGCCTCCTGCGTGGCGTTGACGCCGGACGCCGGCTGGTTCGCGGCGACGACCGCCTTGTTCATCATTGCCTATGCCATCGCCATCTCCATCCCGGTGATCGCGATCACCTTCCGGATCCCGAACGAGCTTCGCGGCCTGGCGATGGGCCTCTACGTCGTCACGGTGGCGCTGGCGGGTGCCGTGTCCGGACCACTGGTCGCGGTTGCGAGCGGGCTTCTCGGTGGCGAGGCGATGCTCGGCTGGGGCATGGCGCTGGTCGGTGCGCCCTTCGCCCTGCTTGCCGCGGCCGCCTTCGCGAGCATATCGCGGCCTTCGCCGGCGCCGGCAGCCTGACCGTTGAAGCGATGATCGAAGGAAGAGAATGAAGAGCATCACGACCACGCTCGACGAAGCGGAGATCGACGCCCTGTTCGCAAGCCTCGATCAGGACGCCGAGCCTGGCGTCGCGGTCGGCATCGCGATCCGCGGGGTGCCGGTCTATCGCAAGGGCTTCGGGCTCGCGAACATGGAACTGCCGGTCCGGCTCTCGCCATCCATGCGGATGCGGATCGGCTCCACCACCAAGCATTTCGCGGCGCTCGCCTATCTGCTGCTTTGCGAGGAGGGCCGTGCCGGCATCGACGACCCGATCGGCCGGCACGTCCCGCGCCTGCATCCGATCAGCCGGGACGTCACCATGCGCCAGCTGATGGGGCATATCAGCGGCCTGCGGGACGCGATGGCCATCGGCATGATGCTGAACGGCCATGACGCGCCGCTGACCGACCGGGAACTGGTCGAAGCCTATCGGCGGATCGACGATGTCGAGTTCGCGCCGGGGACGAACTGGAGCTACAACAATGGCGGCTACGTCCTGCTCACCGCGGCGATCGAGGCGATCGCCGGCGAGGCGCTCGACGACGTGCTGCGCAAGCGCATCTTCGAACCGGTCGGGATGGCGGATACGATGCTGCGGCGATGGGACACCGGCTTCGTTCGCAACAGCGCGACCCTGCATTTCTTCACGCCCGATGGGTTCACGCGCGACACGATGGGCATGGAGATCAGCGGGGCCGGCGGCATGGTCTCCACAATGGATGACATGCTGCGCTGGCTGAAGCATATGGACGCGCCGGTGGTTGGGTCCGCCGAGACCTGGCGCCTGCTGAAGGAACCGCTGCGGCTGAATGACGGCCGGTCCACCGGTTATGGCTTCGGGCTGATCACCGGCAGCTATCGCGGCGTGGAGACGCTCTCGCACGGCGGCGGCGTGGTTGCCGGCAACAGCCAGATGATCAAGGTACCGGCGGCCGGCCTCGACATTTCCATCGCGACCAACCGCGCGGATGTCAGCGCCGCCGATCTCGCCAATCGGATCATCGATGCCTGCGTCGAAGGGCTGACGCCGGCGCCGCAGCCGGCGATGGGCGGAGCCCGCGACGGGATCTTCGTCTCGGCCCGCAGCGGTCGTGTCCTCAGGCTATCCGCGCAGGGCGGGATGCAGTTCATGGCGCTGGACGGCGGCCCGCCCCTGCCGTTGTTTGATCGGGGTGGCGGGATGCTGACTTTGCCGCCGATCATGTCCTTCTTTCAGCAGGACGTGGCGATCAGCGCCGCGCAGGTGCGGCTCACCGAATTCGGGCGCGACGATCTGTTCGAGCCGGCGGCGCCCGCGGCGGACGCATCGATCGCGGCGCATGTGGGGACCTACCGCTCCGACGCCGCGCGGGCGACGCTGGAGGTCCGCACCGACGGCACAGTTCGTTCGAACGGCGAACGGGGAGGGGCCGAGTATCGGCTCGAGCCCTTGGCGCCGGACACCTGGCAGGCGACGCCGACCGGGCCCTTCACGGCCCTTGGCGCTGTCATCAGGTTCGGGCCGGATGAATCCCTGGGGTTCACGGCGGGTCGTACGGCCGGCCTGAAGTTCAGGAGATGCAAAGGCTAGTGGCCGGAGCCATCGTATCGGGCCACTGCCGGCACGCGCGGATCGGCGGCTTGCGGGAGCGCCAAGCCGGACGCTCGACACCCTCTTCGCCATGCTGCCGGCCAGCGAACGCTCAAAGTCTCGAAAATTCCGCCCGGTGTGGGCCTCGGTCACTCCGTCATGTCGAGGTCCCGCGCGAGCGAGCGTGAGGCATGCGGCCGTCAGGCCGGGCACGCGAACGATGAATCATGCCGGCGCTCATGGTGGCCATTTTTACGATCTGGAAAAGCGGTGCGGTTCCTGATCCGCCCGCCCGGCCGAACGCGAGTGCCTCGGGGAAACGCTGCTAACACGCTGTGAAATCGCTATTCTTCGGCGTCTCTCCGCCCGCGCATGGGTCGGTGTGGGAGCTATCGGGGAATAGGTCAATTTGCCGATATAGAATTTAGTTGCAAAAAACGTAAAAGCGTTTCAGTTTCGTCATAACTGGTGAGAAGGGTGTCGCTCACCGTGCAGGGGAGGCCACGATGAAGCCGTTTGGTCCAGCCGCCATCGATCTCATTCGCGGGCGTCACATGCATGTCAGCCGGGTCGCGCTGCTTGCGGCCATGGTCGCGGCGCACGGACAGGCGTTCGCGCAGGGCGCGCCGGCGCAGCCTCTCGACGAGCCCCAGGTTGCGGCCGCAGATGCCCAGCCGCCCGCGGCGTCCCCCGCGCAGGAGGAGGCTGCCACCGAAGTCGTCGTCACCGGCACGCGCGTCGCGCGCGACGGCTATCAGGCGCCGACGCCGCTGACCGTGGTCGGCGCCGAACAGCTGCGCGCCGCCGCGCGCGAGAACATCGCCGATGCGGTCAACACGCTTCCGTCGGTCTCGAGCAGCGTCACGCCGAAAAACAGCCAGGGCAGCATCGGCACCGGCACCGCCGGCATCAACGCGATCAACCTGCGCGGCCTCGGCGCGAACCGCACCCTGATCCTGTTCGACGGCCAGCGTTCGGTCGCCTCGTCCGCCTCCGGCCTCGTCGACGTCAACGATTTCCCGCAGGCGCTGATCTCCCGCGTGGAGGTGGTGACCGGGGGCGCTTCGGCGGCCTACGGCTCCGACGCGCTTTCGGGCGTGGTCAACTTCATTCTCGACCGCCGCTTCACCGGCATCCGCGCCTCGGCGTCCAGCGGCATCACCACTTACGGAGACGATCGGACCTGGGATGCATCGATCGCCGGCGGCCTGAGCTTCGCCGACAATCGCGGCCATCTCATCATCAGCGGCGAGATGAGCGGGGTGCAAGGCACCGACGGCGACGGAGGGCGACGCTGGGACCGCGAAGGCTGGGAGATCATCAACAACCCGGCCTATACGCCCACCAACGGCCAGCCCGAGCGGCTGCTGCTGCCGCAGGTCGCGCTCGCCAATGCGACGGCGGGCGGCATCATCACCAACACGGCGCTGCGCGGCACCGCCTTCGGCGCCGGCGGCGTGCCTTACCAGTTCAACTATGGTCCGATCCTGAGCGGCGGCGTGATGCAGGGCGGCGACTGGGCGAGCAACCTGTTCGCCAACGTCCAGACGCTCGATCCGCACCAAAATCGCAAGAGCCTGTTCCTGCGCGCGGGCTACGACATCCTTCCCGATGTCGAGCTGTTCGGGCAATTCTCGATCAGCCACTCGACGGTGCGGTCGCTGTGTTGCCAGGTCTTCAATGTCGGAAACCTCGTGGTCAGCGCGACCAACGCCTTCCTGCCGCAATCGATCGCGGATCAGGCGGCGCAGCTCGGCATCAGCCAGTTCACGCTCGGCACGATGAACGGGGATCTGCCCGCGCTCGGCACCGACAACAAGCGCACGGTCGAGCGTTACGTGATCGGCGCCAACGGCAGTCTCCATGCCCTTGGCGGCACCTGGCACTGGAACGCCTATTACCAGCGCGGCGTCGCGCGGCTGCTTGAAACCTCGCCGGACAATCTCAACAAGTCGCGATTCGCGCTCGCGATCGATGCCGTGCGCGATCCGGTGAGCGGCAACATCGTCTGCCGCTCGACGCTGACCAATCCGACCAATGGCTGCGTCCCCTACAATCTCTTCGGAGTCGGGGTGAACGGACCGGATGTCATCAACTATCTGACCGGCACGTCCTTCCGTCGCAACCGGATCACGCAGGACGTGGTCGCGGCCTCGATCAACGGCGAGCCCTTCTCGATCTGGGCCGGTCCGGTCTCGATCGCGCTCGGCGTCGAACATCGCCGCGAGGCGATCAGCGGCGAAGTCGATCCGATCGGCGGGGCCAACGGCTATTTCGTCGGCAATTACCTGCCGACCTTCGGCGGCTACAATGTGACAGAGGGCTTCCTCGAAACGGTGGTCCCGCTGCTTCGCGACCTCCCGTTTGCCCGCGAGCTGGAGTTCAACGGCGCCGTCCGGCTCACCGACTACAGCACGTCGGGCCGGGTCACGACCTGGAAGCTTGGCGGCACCTGGACGCCGATCGACGGCATTCGCTTCCGCGCCACCCGATCGCGCGACATCCGGGCGCCCAACCTGCTCGAACTGTTCAACGCGGGCGGCCTCAACCAGAACACGGTCATCGATCCATTCAACGGCAACGCGCTCACCGCCTATCAGGGGCTCGTCACCGGCAATCCGGATCTGCGTCCGGAAGTGGCCGACACGCTGGGCCTCGGCGTGGTGCTTCAGCCGCGTTTCATTCCGGGCTTCAGCGTCTCGGCCGATTATTACAACATCAAGATTTCGGGAGCGATCGCATCGGTCTCGGCGCAGACGATCGTCGATCGCTGCTTCGCGGGCGATTCGACCTATTGCGCGGCGATCACGCGGGGCACGGTCAACGGCGCCGACGTCATCACCCAGATCCGGCTCCAGCCGTTCAACTTTGTCTCGCAGATTGCGCGCGGCATCGATTTCCAGGCGGATTACCGGATGAATCTCGCCGACATTTCCGGCGGGCTTTCGGGCAACCTCACCTTCAGCCTGCTCGCCACCCATTATCTCAAGAGCTTTACCGACAACGGCATCGATGCGCCCACCGACCAGGCGGGGAGCAATGCCGCCGCCTTCGGCGTGCCCAACTGGATCTATCGCGGCTCGATCACCTATTCGAACCGCAACACGACGGCGACGATCACCGGCCGCGGCGTCAGCGCCGGCGTCTACGACACCAGCTTCATCGAATGCACGTCGGGCTGCCCGACGTCGACGATCGCGAACCGCACGATCAACGACAATCACATTCCTGGCGCCTTCTATCTCGACGCCTATCTGGCGCGCCGGCTGCACACGCCGGGCGGCGGAGAGGCGGAGCTCTTCTTCAACGTCATCAACGTCTTCAACAAGGATCCGGCGGTGGTCGCGCCCGGGCCGAGCGGCACGCCGTTCGTGTTCGAGGCCGCCAACCCCAATTTCTATGACGTCCTCGGACGCGTGTTCCGCGTAGGCATCCGCTTCAACATGTGAGCATCGGCGGCGCGCCGGTGGAAGGAGACGAGAATGAAGACGTTCCGCACGTTTTTGCTGGCGGGGGCCAGCCTCGCGCTCGCCGTCGCCGGTTCGGTCGCGCAGGCCGACCAGCCATCGGCGCAGGCCAGCCCGCCGCAGGTCGGCTTTCGCTACCCGAACACGATCGCGCAATATGATGTCGGCATCACCATGCCCGACGGCGTGCGCCTGTCGGCAACCGTGCTGCGTCCGGCGGACGATCAGAAGCACCCGACCGTCTTCCTCCAGACCCCCTATGGGAAGGACGCGAGCGCGGCGCAGGTGATCGACTTCGTCAATCGCGGCTATGCCTATGTTTCGGTCGACGTGCGCGGCCGCTTCGATTCAGGCGGGGACTTCGCGCCGTTCCGCGATGCCGCCGACGGCGCCCTTGTGCTGGACTGGATCGCGCAGCAAGACTGGTCGAACGGCCAGGTGGCGACGATCGGCGCGTCCTATAGCGGCAATTCGCAGTGGAACTTGTGGCGCGAGCGCAATCCGCACCAGAGCGCGATCGTTTCCTACGTCGCCCCGGCCGACGGCTTCGGCGATTTCGTCCGCTTCAACGGCGTTCCGAAGCTCGACCTCATCTTCACGTGGATGATGCAGGAATATGGCCGGGTGAACCATCCGCACGAGGTCGAGGATTTCGACTGGGGCGAGGTGATGGCCGCGCTCCCGCTCTCCACCATCGACCAGCGCAACGGCCGCCGCGTCCAGGCGTGGGAGGATGCGATGCGCGAGGATCGCTTCGGCCCCTACTGGCAGCCGTTGCAGGCGACCGGGAACACGCCCGGGCGCGATATTCCGACCTTCAACGTCACCGGCTGGTATGAAGGCCAGCTGCTCGGCGCGGTGCGCAATTACGAGAATGCGCGCGGCCATTCGGCAACGCCCGGGAATCATGTCCTCGTGATCGGGCCATGGCTCCACGGCGTGAACCGCAACCGTGTCATCGGCGCGCTCGATGCCGGGCCGCAGGCGATCATCGATCTCGATTCGCTGCGCGACCGCTGGATGGATCATGTCCTGCTCGGTCGCGAAGCGCCGACCCACAAGAACTTCATCTATTTCCTCCCCGCGCTGAACCAATGGCGGCAGGCGGATGCCTTCCCGATCCCGGGAACGCAGTATCGGTCGATGCGGCTGTCGAGCGGCGGCCACGCCAACACCGCCGCCGGCGACGGCATGCTTGTCGAAGGCAACGGCCGGGGCGCGCCCGACACCTTCACCTATGATCCCAACCACCCGGTGCCGTCGCTGAGCAGCCGCACCGCCGGCGCGCGCGGGGGCCTGCCGCAAGGCAGCGTCGACCACGCATCGGTCGAGCAGCGTGACGACGTGCTCGTCTATACGGGGCAGCCGCTGGCCGAGGACGTCGAGGTGACGGGGCCGGTGCGCGCCAACATCTATATCTCCTCCGACGTGGTCGATACCGACGTCGTCGTGCGGCTGATGGACGTCTATCCCGATGGCCGGTCGCTCAACATCGCCGAGGGGATCGCCCGCGCGAAATATCGCAACTCGATGTCCGATCCGGAGCTGATGCAGCCGGGCCAGGTCTATCGGATCCCGGTCGATCTCTTCCCGACCAGCAACTATTTCCGTGCCGGCCACCGCTTCAGGGTCGAGGTGACGAGCAGCGATTTCCCGGTGTTCGGCCGCAACCTCAATACGGCCAATTCCGATTCCGGCACCGAAACCGCGATCGCCCACACCCGGGTGCATCATGACCGCCGCTACACGTCGGAGATCATCCTTCCGATCGTGCCGCGCGGCGCCTCGGAGCCGTTCGATCCGCCGATGCAGACCGCTGCGGCACAGCCTGCGGAATAAGGCTTCCCCTCGCCGCCCCACTCTCAATCCCCCAGGGGCCGGCGGCCGGCTGACCGACACGTCCCCGGTCAGCCGGCCATTTTCTTGCCGCCCGGTGGGGTGGGGCGCCCGGTGGGGTGGGGCGTCCTCTTTCAGCCGATGGAGGCGGGGGCTTCGTCCGTCGCGGCGGCGCCGGGCCTGCGCGCGGCGAGGAGCCGCCAGGTGCCGATCGTCAGAAGCGGCACCACATAGACCGCCAGGACCAGCCACGCGAAGGCGCCGTAGCCGCGCGCCACGAGCTCGACGAGGCCGAAGCGCGCGGCGACGAAGACCGCGCCGACAAGGACGGTCGTCGCCACGCCGAAGCGCGCCCAATGGGACATCGTGCGGCCGCGCAGGCGGTAGACGCTGGCGACCCGTTCGTTGACCGCGTGGACGAAGCCGACGCCGCTCTCGAGCAGCGCCGAAAGGATCATCAGCTGGAAGACGACGTGGAGGATCGGCATGCCAAGCGCCGCGAGCAGGCTGTCGGACGGGATCACGGCGTCGCCGATGCCAGGGTAGAGCGCGGTCATGCACAGGAAGAAGAGCAGGCCGGGAAGCGCCGCCAGCGGCCCGCTGAGCAGGCCGGCGATCACGGCGTCGCGCCGGCTGGTGAGGTGGCGCGCCACGGGCAGGATCACCACTGCGCCGATGAGATTGTAGCCGGCATAGGTGAGGCCGCCCATCGCCCAGCCGGAGGTCGGCACGTCCATCGCGAAGGCGGCGGAGATCCGGTCGCCGAGCTTGTAGAAGGACAGCGCGACGACGAGCATGTAGACGAGATAGAGGAAGATCGAGACATATTTGAACACGCTCTCGACCGCGTGCTGCCCGGCCATCACGACGACGATGATCGCGCTCATCAGGGCAAGCGTCCCGACGAGCGGCGGCAGGCCGAAGGCGAGCCTGAAAATCTCTCCCGCCGCTGCCCCGAACACCGAGAGGACGAGCAGGATCAGCAGGATGTAGATGATCTCGAAGGCTGGCCAGGCCGGGCCGAGCAGGCGCTTGAAAAAGGTGCGGTAGTCATAGCTGTCGGTCGCCAGCGCGAAGAGGAAGGTGAGCGTCGCGACGACGCTCCAGATCGCCGCGGCGAAGAGAAGGCCCATGACGCCGCCGAGCGGCCCGCTCGGGAAGAAGAACTGGACGAGCTCGCGCCCCGTCGCATAGCCGCCGCCGATGATCACGGCCTTGAAGGCGAAGCCCGGCAGGATCAGACGCTGGAACAGGCTGGGGGCTTTGCTCATGTCGCAGTTCCTGTCGGGAGAGGAAGGCTAGGCGGTATTGCGGCGCGCCGGGCGGTTCGTCGCCGGCCGGCGCGCCGCTGTCGGCTGCGAACGCACCGCCTGGCCCGGAAACACGTTCGCGACGAGCTCGCCGTTGCGGATCACCGGCGTGCCGCCGACGATCAGCGTCGAGATGCCGCCCGAAAACTGCATCGGATGCTCGTAGGTGGCATTGTCGATGATCCGGTTGGGATCGAAGATGACGATGTCGGCGTCGGCGCCGACGCGGATCCGGCCCTTGTTGTGCATCGCGGGCGCGATCTGTTCGAGCCGTTGCGCGGGCAGCAGGGTCATCTTGCGCAGCGCCGCCATCAGGGTGAGCGTGTGGCGTTCGCGCACATAGCGACCGAGCACGCGCGAGAAGGTGCCGGCGCCGCGCGGATGCTCGCCCTGCGTCATCCAGGGCTGGCCGTCGGACGAGATCAGGAGATTGGGAGCGGCGATTGCCTGGTCGACGATCGCGTCGGGGATCATGTGGACGATCACCATCCCGTTCGGCGTCTCGCGCCGGTAGCGGTTGAAGCTCTCCTCGGTCAGCCGCTCGCCGGTCGCGGTCCACTGGAGATCGCTGTAGGTGATCGACGAACGCTGCTGCCAGCCCGGCGCGAAGAATTCGGAGCCGATCATCGTGCTGCCCGCCGTATAGGGATAGGCTTCGCTGGTGACGTCGATCCCGCGCGCCTCGGCCCGATCGATCATGTCGATCAGAACCGGCGTGTCGCCAAGGCCGGTGCTGTGGACGTGGCAGATGTGGAGCGAGGCGCCGGTGACCGCCGCGTCCGCGATCAGCTCCTGCACCACCGCGATCGGCACGCCCGGCGCGGCATCGGGCGTGCGCCGGCGGACATGGACGAAGACCGGCGCATTGATGTCGGCGGCCATCTTGAAAATGTCATAGATTTCCGAGCGTCCGGCGCCGGGCGTATATTCGAGACCGAGGCCGACGCCGATGGCGCCCTCGTCCACAGCCTGGCGCAGGAGGGCGACGATACGGGCCTGCTGCTCCGGTGTCGCCGGCTGGGTGAAGGGACGATCGCCCGCCGCCCCGGCATGGGTCCACACGCGATAGGTGGCCTCGTTGGTCGCGAAATGACCGCCGCACGGCACGCCGCCGATCACCTCGATCCGGGCGCAACGATGCGAGGCTGAGACGCCGTAATTGATGATCGAGCGGCCGGCCATCGCCTGATAATAGGGCGCCAGCGGCAGTGCGCCGGCCTCCGCATCGATGGCGGTGGTGACGCCGTCATGCGCCTGATAGCGCTGCGCGAGTTGCATCTGGCCATGCGCGTGCAGATCGATGAAGCCGGGCGCGACCACATTGCCGCGCGCATCGATCTCGACCTGGCCGTGGAGCGGCGTCGTCGAGATCGCGACGATCGAATGGCCGCGTATTCCGACATTGGCGATTCGATCGAAGCCCGTTTCCGGATCCATGACGCGGCCGCCGGAAATGACGATGTCGAAGGCGGGCTGCCGGCTCGGCGCCGCGGCCCCCAGCGAGAGCAGAAGGGCCAGCGCCCCAACGACCCGACCGGTTGTGGCGCGCATCCGCATGAATTCCGCCTCCCTGATGGTGTTTGCGAACCATCGTAGGCGCTTGGCCGACGCAGGCAACAAAAATTTATCGATCTGGAAAAAGACTTGCCGAAATGGCGAAGGCATTGGTCCGGCTAGGGACTCGCCATGTCGACGAGCCCGGGGTGATCCGAGGGCGTGCAGATGCAGAGCATCCGGCAACGCCCTTCGCCGACGGCAATATAGGCATGGTCCATGCCGCTGTCGAAATAGACCGAATCGCCGACGCCGAGCCGCAGCGGTGCATAATATTTGGTGTGGAGCTCGATCTCGCCTTCGAGCACCAGCGAATATTCCTCGCCGGGATGGTTCACCATCTCGCCGAAATCCTCGATGCTGCGCGCCATGACGTCGGCGATGATCGGAACGAACTGCTTTTTCAGCAGATCGGTCGCGGCGTAACGGTGAAGATAATTCTGGCTTTCGATGAGTTCGCCTTCGCCGGCGCGCGTGACGCTCCGCCGCCCGCGCGGGCCTTCGGTCCCCCCGGGCTCGGGCGCGCCGTTCTTGAAAAGCTCCGAAATGTCGATGTTGAGGCCGTTGCTGATGCGCTGAAGCTTGTCGAAGGTCAGCGACATCTTGTTGTTTTCGATTTTCGAAAGGGTGGACGCCGCCAGCCCCGTCTTCCCGCTGACCTCATCCAGGGTCAGCCCCCGCGCCGCCCGCAGCTTTCTCAGCGTTTCTCCTGGCTTCAGCATCCTTGTCCCCATCCCGCCTCAGCGGCGCGCAATATAGCGGCAGAGTCGGCCGCACCGCGAGAAAAACTTTCAGGTGCCGACAGCGTGCCACCCTGAAATTGTGGCGCCGCGCAGGGAATGCAAGCGATTTCACGCCATCTTGCTGGAAGTGAAAATATCTTGTCAAATCCGAAAGTGGCTGGCACAGCGGCCTCCAATCCGGTCGCCGCGAACGACCGGCGGTGGCGGAAGGATGCGCGAACGGGCCGATGTCGATCGTGGATTTTCTTGTTGTCGGTGGTGGGATCGCGGGCGCCTCGATGGCGGCGGAGCTGTCCGGATCGGCCTCGGTCCTCCTGCTGGAGGCCGAAGCGCAGCCCAATTACCATTCGACCGGCCGATCGGCGGCGATCTTCTTCGAGATGTACGGCAAGCCGCCGGTGCGCGCGCTCTCCCGCGCGAGCAAGCCGTTGTTCTTCCACCCGCCCGGAGACTTCGCCGACGCGCCTCTCGTCGGCGCGCGCGGCGCGCTCTACATCGCGAACAAGGAGCAGCTTGAGCGGCTCGAGGCGTTCGCCGGCCAGCCGGACATTCGCCGTTTCGCACGGCGGCTCTCGCCCGAGGACGCGCGCGCTTTGTGCCCGGTACTCCGGCCCGATTATGTCGCTGGCGGACTTGAGGAGCCGGGGGCCGCGGACATCGATGTCCACGGCCTTCACCAGGCCTATCTGCGGCGGCTGAAGCTCAACGGCGGCACGTTGCTGACCTCGAAGCGGGTCGACGCGATCCGCCGCGACGGCGATGCCTGGGTCGTATCGGCCGGGGCGGAATCGTTCGAGGGCCGGATTCTGGTCAACGCCGCCGGCGCCTGGGGCGACGAGATCGCCCGCCTGGCCGGCGTCGCGCCCCTCGGCCTGGAGCCGCGGCGAAGGACCGCCGCGCTGGTCGATCCGCCGGCGAACGCAGGGCCGATCGCGGGCTGGCCGCTGGTGATCGACATCGACGAGCAATTCTATTTCAAGCCCGATGCCGGGCTCGTCCTGTTGTCCCCGGCCGATGAGACGCTCGTCGAGCCGTGCGACATCCAGCCCGAGGAATGGGACATCGCGCTTGCCGTCGATCGCGTCGGCAAGGCCGCGGACATTCCCGTCCGCCATATCCGGCACAGCTGGGCCGGCCTCAGGACCTTCTCGCCGGACCGGGTTCCGGTCTGCGGCTTCGATGGCGTGGTGCCGGGCTTCTTCTGGCTCGTCGGCCAGGGGGGCTATGGCGTCCAGACGGCGCCGGGCATGGCTCGGCTCGGCGCGGCGCTGGCGCAAGGCGCGCCGCTATGCGATTCGCTTCTCGCCAACGAAGTGGATCCGGCCGATTTCTCACCCCGCCGCTTTGAGGGGCGCCGCCAAGGCTGACTAAAGGCGTCCGGCGACAGGGATCGCCGCGCCATTGATCGCGCTGGCCTCGTCGGAAAGCAGAAAGGCGATCACGTTGGCGAGTTCGTCCGGCCTCACCCATTTCGTGAAATCCGCGTCAGGCATCGCCGCGCGGTTGGGAGCCGTATCGATGATCGTCGGCAGGACGGCATTGGCGCGGATTCCCCTGGGCCGGAGCTCGGCGGCGAGGCTTTCGGTGAGCCGCAGCACGCCCGCTTTCGAGGCCGCATAGGCGGCGTTGCCAAGGCCGGCTTCCTGCGCTGCCGCCGCCGCGACGTTGACGATCGAAGCGCCGGGCGAAAGATGCGGGATCGCCGCGGCGCAGGCGTTGAAAGCGGTCTTGAGATTGACCGCGAACAGCCGGTCCCACGTGTCCTCGCCGCCGTCACCGACCGTCTCCCACGCGAAGCCGCCGGCGACGTTGACGAGGCCGCCGATCGGGCCGTGCCGCGCGGCGATCGCATCGAATGCGCCGCGCGCGCTCCCGGCATCGGTCAGGTCGATGCCGTCGATCGCGACGACGTCAGACGACGGCATCTCGGCGGTGTCCTTGCGAAAGATCGCCGCGACCGGCACGCCGCTCCTCGCAAGCTTCGCGATCACGGCGCGGCCAAGGCTTCCGGCCGCGCCCGTCACGACGATCCTGTTCGCCATATCCTCGCTCCCGCGCCACGCGCCGGGGGCGAGGATAAGCGGGCGGCGGCTAGAATCCAAACGCGACGGAGACGCGGAAGCCGACCGAGGCGCGCCCGTTCTGCTCCTCGGCATGGCCTTCCGCCGCGATCGTGGTGACGCCGCTGCCGCCGATGACCCTCAGCGCGCCTTCCCAGCCGCTGGTGCGCTGCGCCGGTTCCAGCGTGAACGGGTAGCCGTCGGCGAACTGGGCGGTGGTCGCGCCGAGCCTGCCCGAGAGGATCTCGCGGCGGCCACCCTCGATCTCGGTCCTGACCCAGATCGAATCGGGACTGCGGCTGCCGAATTCGTAGCCGAGCGAAAGGTTCGCGGTGCCGGCCAGCTCGTCGCTGGTGCGCCGCCCGACGGTGAGGTCGAAGCTGTCGCCGCCGCCGGTCTCCGCATAGCCGCCCTCGGTCAGTCGATAATAATCGATGCCGGCGCCGGGGCGCAGCGAGACGCGGCCGAAGCGGAGCTCGTAGGACAGGCCGGCGGCGGCGGAATAGAGCCAACCGTGCCAATCCGCCTCGCTCGTGCGATCGACCTCCGCGCCGGCGAGGCTGGTGCCGGCGAAGGAGCGGGTGCTGTCGAAATTGATCCGCGCCGCCGATGCGCGGGCATAAGCGTGCAGCGTGCCCGCCTGCACCCGCCAGTAGCCGGCGAGTTCGAACTGGTCGGTGCGAACCTCGTTGTCGTTGTCGCCGTTCGCATCCTGTCCGGCGAGATAGGCGAGCGAGAGGCCGAAGCTGCCGATTCCGGTACGCCGCTCGACCGCGCCGTTCGCGCCCCAACCGTTGACGTCATAGGCGGCGGTGTCGCCGAGATTCTTCGACGTGCCCCAGGCGACCTGCTGAAGCCAGAAGCCCCAGCCGCCGCCGAGATCGGCGACCGGCGCGTTGGGATCGGCAAGGAAGCGCGCCGTGGTACGCGACGCGGTCGTCACGGTCTCGAACGCGCCGCCGGCATGATCGGGAAGCATCTGGCCGATCTGGGCGCGGAGCGTCGCGCTGTCGGCGATTCCCAGGAAGACGCTGCCGACCGCGCTATCCTTGTCGAGCGCCGCGAAGATCGCGTCATAGGCGCGCGTGGCCGATCCGTTGAGGCCGAGCTCCGACGCGGTCTTGCGCGAAATGGTGATCGCCAGATCGTTGCCGTCGGCTTCGAGCGCGCCCTTGAACAGGAAGGGCAGGCCGGTCGCATCGAAGGTCAGATTGTCGGCGCCGGTCAGCGCCCCGGCGCTCAGGAACTCGTAGCGCCCGGCGGATTGCGAGATGTTGGCGAGCCGGACCTGGACGTGCGAGCCGGCGGCGAAGCTCGCGGTGCCGGCGACGTCATAATGGGTGTTCGTGCCCGCCGCGCCGTCGATGCTGACGCCAAGCGTCCCGCCGCCGGTGATCGCGATCGAATTGAGCGCGACGGAGCCTTGGTTGGTCGCCTGGAAACGGCCGCCGCCGACGCGCACGTCGAGCCCGCCGCCGTTGGCGAGCCCGCCGAGGAAGGAGGCGGTGCCGTTCACCTCCAGCAGATCCGCGCCGCCGCCGAAATCAGCGTTGCCTGAATAGGTGGACTGGCCCGCCAGGACCATGTGATCGGCGCCGGCCCCGAAGCTGACATTGCCCTTGTAGGCGGCATCGCCGCCAAGCGAGAGCGTGTCGTCCCCGGCGCCGAAGCTGGTCGCGCCGGTGACGGCGCCGTCCGCGATTTCGAGCCGGTCGTTGCCGGTGCCGAACAGGATGCCGCCGTTGATTGCGGGGGGTGTGGCACCCTGTTCGACTTCGGTCTGGCGCACGATGGCGCCGGAAGTGTTTGCGCTGAGATCGATCGCGATGGCGCTCGCCCCGCTCGCGCTGATCGAGCCTTTGTTCTCGACCAGGCCGACCCCGCCGGAGCGGTCGACGATCGCGGCGGCGCTGCCGTTCGCGCCGGCATTGGCCGAGATCGCGCCGCTGTTGCGGATCGTGGCGACATTCGCGCCCTGATCGATCAGGATCGCCTGGCTGAGATCGCCGGCGTCGGTGCCCCCGGCCGCGGTCACCCTGCCGGCCACCTGGATCGTCGGCACGCTTGCGCCAGAGCCGATATGGATCGCGGTCGCGTTGGCCCCGTTCGAGCTTGCGCTGACGGATCCGTTGACGGCCATCCCGCCGGCGATCGTCACGTTGCCGCCGAGCCCGCCGATCACCAGGCCGTTGCCATTGACCCCCGCATAGGTGCCGATCCCGGCGATCGCGCCGTCGACGACAAGGCCGTAGCCGCTGGCATTGCCGGCGATCGCCCCGACCGTGATCGCCTCGCTCGCCGATCCGATCTGGACGGCGGGCGCGGCACCGCGCGAGGCGACGTTGGCGCTGCCTTCGGTCGCGTCGGGGATGCCGTCATTATCCTCGTCGGCATTGTTGGCATCCTTGTCGGGGGGCGGAACCGCGAAGACGATTCCGCCGGCGACGTTGCCGGAAATACGCAGCGCCGGACCGCCCTGGAGCAGATCGTCGGAGTCGAGCTTCGACGTATCAGACGGCGGCGTGATCGATCGGTAGCCGGTCGATGCGATCGCGCCCTGGATCACCAGCGCGCCGCCGATATCGCCGTCGAGCGCGACGCCGACCGCGCCTTCGCCGGTCGCGGAGATGCTGCCGGCGATCCGCACGTTGCCGCTGATGTCGCCGGCGCGAAGGCCGTACGAACGGTCGCCGGTGACTGCGATGGTGCCGTTGTTGGCGAGCGTCCCGGAAAGCGCGCTGTCGATCGCGATGCCGGCCGAATCATTGCCTTCGATCGTGATCGTGCCGCTATTGGCGATCGCGCCCGTGAAGGTGCCGCCGGGGGCGACGCGGATGCCGAAGCGGTTCGATCCCTGGGCGAACGGCCCGTCGAGATCGCCGTCATTGTCGTTGTCCTTCGGGGTGTAATCTTCAAGGACGGAGATCGTCCCCGAATTGGTGATGTCCCCGGTGCGGCCGGGCAATGCGAGGATGCCGGTGGCGTTGTTCGCATTGTTGATGTTGATCTTGCCCGCGTTCGCGACGTCGTTGTCGCTGTCGATCGTGACCGCGGCGCCGCTCGTCACCGTGACCGATCCGTTGGCGGTGACGCTGACGTCCGCCGCCGCGCCGTTATTGGCGGTCGATGTCGCGACCGGCGTGGTGACGGCATTGTCGATGCTGCGCTGTGCGTGGGCGGGAAAGGCGGCGGCGACGAGCGCCAGGGGGGTAAGGCTGGAATAGGCCAGCAGGCGACGCATCTGGACGGGCTCCCTTTGCTTGAGACCCTGCGTATCCGGTCGGATCGCGGGTCGTTGCCGGGGAGACGGCGCGGCGCGGCCAAACCCGCACCGCGAAGGCGAAACTTTTTTCCTGGGCCGGCTAGAAGCGCAGCTGCCAGCCGAGCCGGATCGTGCGCGGCCGCATCGGGGTCACCTGCCTGCCGTCGACCAGGGTGAAGGGGGAGCCGAGCGCGAAGCGGTTGCCGGCGGTGTCGAGCAGGTTGGTGATGTCGAGGAACCAGGCGTGGCGCCCGCGGTCGATCTCGGCGCCGAGCGTGACGTCGAGCCAGTCGCCCTGACGCTCGCCGAGCACCGGCCCGATGCCGAGCCGCGACTTGCCGACATAGCGCGCCGCGGCAGACAGGCGCAGATCCAGCGACGGCGCGATCCTGGTCTCGTAATCCGCCCCGATCCGGCCGCTGAAATCGGCGACGTTGGGCAGCGAGGAATCGCTGGTCATGTCGATATTGGGCTGCGGGTTGGTCACCCGGCTGTCATTGGCGATGCCGGCGACCGCGAGCGACAGGCCGCGCAGAGGGCGCCAGCCGAGCGCCATTTCGAACGTGTAGATGCGGCCGTTGCCGATATTGGCGGTGGTCGGAAAGCCGTTCATCGTGACCGTGTCCGCCTGGATGTCGTGCCAGAGCGTATAGGCGGCCGTCGCGGTGAGATCGAACGCGCGCAGGCCCGGCAGTCCGTAGCGAAGCCCGGCCTCGATCGTCGAGACATGGTCGTTGCGGAACCGGCGGATCGCGAATTCCGAAACGGCGAGCCCGCCCGGGCGGAAGCTTTCCTGGTAGCGGGCGAACAGATGGAGTCGCGGGGCCGCCTCGACCGAGAGGGCGGCGGAGGGCAGGAAGGCGGTCTCATTGCGGCTCGCCTGGGTGCCGGTGAGCGGCTGGAGCACCGGCACGAAGACGTCGAGCGCCGAGCCCGACAGGTGCGATCGGGTGAGCCGTCCGCCGGCCGTGGCGATGACGCCGGGCAGGAGGGCGAGGCTGCCCTCGCCGAACAGGGTCGCTTCCTCGATCCGGTTGTCGACGCCGGTCTGCGCCGGCAGCGCGGCGCGGATGTAATCGTCGTCCACCCGACTGAAGTCGGCGAGGAACGCGCCGTCGCCGGACTGGCGGCGCTGCTCCGCGCGGTTGGAGATGAGGCTGGTGCCGATGATCCAGCCCGACCCATTGTCGTCCTGCCAGGAAAGGCGGCTTTCGGCCGACAGCAGGGTGGTGCGCGTCTGCTGCGCGAAGGCGGAGGGCGGGCCGCCGGCCTGGGTCGCGTCATAGCGCTCCGAAAGCCGCTGATGGCTGGCGCCGAGGGAGGTGACGAACCGAAGCCGGCCCCATTCATTGCTGACGGTGAAGTCGCCGAGCAGGAAATCGCTGCCGAAGGGCTGGGCGACGGCGCTGGCGCGCGTCAGCGGGGGCGCATCGCGATCGGCATATTGGCTGTCGCGCGAGCGGATGCGCTGCCCGGTCGCGCCGAGGTCGATCGTCCAGCCGTCGCCGGCTGTGACGCGCAGCGCCCCGCGGCCGCCGATCGTGCGCACGCGGTTCACATTGTCGAGATCGCGGGCGCTGTCGTCGATATAGCCGCCGTCCTGGATGCCATAGGCCGTCAGCCTGAGCCCGACGCGCCCGGGCACCAGCGGCAGGTTCGCCATGCCCGCCGCGTCGGCTCCGGGCGCGCCGTGCCAGGTTGCCGAGGCGCCGCCGGCCAGCCAGCCCTCGGCGCGGTCGAGATCGGGCCGGTTGGGGAGGATGCGGATGATGCCGCCGAGCGAGCCGGACCCGTAGAGCGTGCCCTGCGGGCCCTGCAGGATCTCGACCCGGTCGATGTCGTAGAGCCGAAGATCGGGATCGGGCGCGTTATAGTTGAGCCGCGTGTCGCCCAGATACTGGCCCGCGGTCGCCTGCGTCGGGCCGATGAAGCTCGAATCGGCGATACCCCGGATGAACAGCTTGTCGCGCCCGGAGCCGCGATAGGTGGCGGCAAGCTCGGGCAGCAGCGATACGAGGGCGCCGGTCCCCCGCGCCCCGTCCGCCGGACCGAGCCGGTCGCCGGAAACGATGTCCGCGCCGCCGGCATAGGAGGCGAGGCGGATCGGCCGGCGCGTCGCGGTGACGATAATCGCTTCCTCGTCTGCCGCCTGCGGTGGCGGCGACATGGGGCGCGGTGCGGGGAGGGCGCGTCGGGGCGCGGCGCGGCGGACGATGCGGAAGGTGCGTCCGTCCAGCGCCACGTAGCTGGCCGGCGTGCCGCTCAGCAGGCGGCCAAGCGCCTGTTCCGGGCTCATCTGGCCGCGGACCGCCGGGACGCGCGTCCCGGCGAGCAGCGGGTCCGAGACTCCGACGCTGACGCCGGCCTGGCGCCCGAGCGCGACCACGGCGTCGCCGAGCCGACCGCCCGGCAGATCGAGGCTGCGCGCCGCCGTGGCGCCAGCCGCGGGCGCGCTCGCCATCAGAAGGATCGCAAAGATCGCCTCAGGGAGTCGCACCAGCTCCCACCGTCAACGTCCATCCCTCGCCCGATCGCCGCGCGTCCCCCCCAAGGAGGCCCGCGGCGCGATTCACCACTGCTTGCGGCGATCCATCGAGGACAATCACGCCGGTGAACCTGCGATTTACGGCCGTCCGGTCCGCGGTGACCGGAACCCCGAGATTGCGCGCCAGATCGGCGGCGACACGGGCCACCGGCGCCGAGACATAGGTCAGCTGGCCCTCGCGCCAGCCGGCGATCGCAGCAGGATCGCCGCCCCGCGTCAGTTCGGGCGCTTCGCCCGGCGACTGGCGGAGGATCATGCCGGGGGCGAGCCGCACCGCCTGGCGATCCGGATTGAACATCACCGCCCCCTCGGCGACCGCGACCTCGAGCCCGCCGGCATCGCGCACGACGTTGAACACCGTCCCGAGATCGGCGATTCGCGCGTCGCCCGCCTCGACCTCGAACGGTCGCGATGCGTCATGCGCGACGGTGAACAGCGCCTCTCCGCGGTCGAGCCGCGCGAAGCGGGGATTGCGGCGATCGAGCGTCACCCGCGTGCCGCCGTTGAGCTCGATCCGCCCGCCGTCCGCCAGCGCGATCGTGCGACGGCTCCCGGTCGCGGTTTCGATTGCATAGGTCGTGTCACGGGGCGCCATCGCCTCATAGCCGATCACCAGCGCGAGAGAGGCGGCGATCGCGGCTCCGAAGATGGTCCGTCTCGATGGTCCGCGCCGGACCGGGACGGGCGGGTCCTGCCGGGCAGGGGGAGCGAGCGCGCCCCAATCGCGATCCGCAGCGGCCAGCGCCTCGTAGCGCGCGGCATGGGCCGGATCGGCCTCCAGCCAGAGCGTGAACGCCTCCCATTCGCCGGCGTCCGCCTCGCCGAGCCGCACCAGCCAGTCGATCGCTTCCTGTTCGATTCTCTCGTCACGCTCGGTCATCGGCACCACCTCGAAGCCAAGACGTTGCGGCGCGGCTCATTCCGCATCGAACCGCCTCCTCAGATCGGCGAGGGCTCGATAGGCTCGCTGCAGATGCTTCTCCACGGCGCTGAGGCTGATCCCCAGCTCCTCGGCGATGCGCCGCTGGCTTGCCCCCTCGATCCGGAAGCGACGGAAGACGAAATCGGTTCGTTCGCCAAGCCCGGCGAGTGTCGCTTCCGCCGCGGCCAGCTCCTCGCGGGCGATCAGGGCGCGCTCGCCGGATGGGGCACCCGGCGGGTCGGGGTCGATCCCCTGGGCATCGATCCAGCGGCGATCGCGCTCCGCCGCACGCAGCATCGCGCGGCTGCGGTCGATCATCAGGTTGTTGGCGGTGCGATAGAGATAGGCGACGGGATCGGCGATCGGCCCCTTCGCCTCGGCCGCCGCGCGGACCCACGCTTCCTGGAGCAGATCGTCCGCCGCCTCGCCCGCGCCGCGCGCGCGCAGGAAGCGCAGCAGCGATGCGCGGTTCGCCAGAAACGCGGCTTCGAGACCGCTGCCCGTCATTCTTCTTTCGCCGTGACATTCCGTGTCGGCCGATCCTGGCCGGCCGCATGGGTGGGACCGTCATCTAGTGAGCGGTCCGCGCCCTGTCCATCGACGCAGCGGGCAGGGCGACTCCCCGCGAACGGACTCGGCGTCAGTCGGCGGCGAGGAAGCGGTCCACCGCTTCGGCGCATTCGCGGCCCTCGCGGATCGCCCACACGACCAGGCTCTGGCCGCGCCGCATGTCGCCGCAGGCGAAGATTCCGGGCCGCGAGGTCTGATATCCGGCGCGGGGCAACCGGGCGTCGGTCTTGCCGACGATCCCGTCCTCGCGCGGGCCGGTGAAGCCCATCGCCAGCAGCACCAGATCGGCCTGGAGGCTGAGCGGCGTGCCGTCCTGCTCGCAGATGAGCGCGCGCGCCTGGCCATTCTCGCCCTCGACGCGCAGTGTCTTCACCGAAAATTCGCGCGCCGCGCCTTCCTCCTGCGACGAGGAGGTACGCAGCTTCACCGGCCAATAGGGCCACACCAGCCCCTTGGCCTCGCGCTCAGGCGGCCGGGGCATGATTTCGATCTGGGTCACGCTGGCCGCGCCCTGGCGGTTCGCGGTGCCGATGCAGTCCGATCCGGTGTCGCCGCCGCCGATGACGACGACATGCCTGCCGGTCGCGAGGATCGGCGCGCCGGCGAACGGGAGGCCGGCGACGCGGCGATTCTGCTGGACGAGATAGTCCATCGCGAAATGGACGCCGCCAAGATCGCGCCCTTCCACGGGGAGGTCGCGCGGCTGCTCCGCGCCGCCGGCGAGGACGAGGACATGATAATCGTCCATCAGCCGGTCGACCGAAATGGCCGTCCCGACCTCGACGCCGGGGCGGAAGATCACCCCTTCCGCCTCCATCTGGATCATGCGCCGGTCGATCAGCGCCTTTTCCATCTTGAAGTCGGGAATGCCGTAGCGAAGCAGGCCGCCGATGCGGTCGTTCTTCTCGAACACGGTCGGCGCATGGCCCATCCGCGCGAGCTGCTGGGCGCAGGCGAGGCCGGCGGGGCCGGAGCCGACGATGGCGACCCGCTTGCCGCTGCCGCGCGGGCTGAACACCGGGCCGATCCAGCCTTCGCGGAAGCCGCGATCGACGATCTCGCATTCGATCGTCTTGATCGTCACCGGATTGTCGTCGATGTTCAGCGTGCACGCCGCCTCGCATGGCGCCGGGCACACGCGGCCGGTGAATTCCGGGAAATTGTTGGTCCTGTGCAGCCGCTCCAGCGCAGCGCGCCATTCGCCCCGCGAGACCAGATCGTTCCAGTCCGGGATGTAATTGTTCACCGGGCAGCCCGAATGGCAGAAGGGCACGCCGCAATCCATGCAGCGCTCCGCCTGAAGGCGGACCTCGGTCTCGGGCAGCGGCTCGACGAACTCGGCCCAGTGCTTCAGCCGCTCCTCGACCGGCCGATAGGCGCGATCGTGGCGGGCGATGTCGAGGAATCCGGTGGGATTGGTCATGCCGCGGCCTCCAGCGCCGAGAGCGCCCGGCGATACTCGATCGGCATCACGGTGACGAACTGGCGGAGCGAGCGCGGCCAGTTGTCCAGGATCGCGGCGGCGCGCGCGCTTCCGGTGAGCGCGCGATGGCGCTCGATCAGCACCCGCAGCCAATCGCCGTCCTCGACCGGCTCGAGCGCGATCCCGGCGCTGTTGCACCGGCCCTCAAAGAGATTGTCCGGATCCCAGACATAGGCGATGCCGCCCGACATGCCGGCGGCGAAATTGCGCCCCGTCTCGCCGAGCACGACGACGCGGCCGCCCGTCATATATTCGCAGCCATGATCGCCGGTCCCCTCGACCACGGCGACGGCGCCCGAATTGCGGACGGCGAAGCGCTCGCCGGCGACGCCCGCGAAGAAGGCCTCGCCCGATGTCGCGCCATAAAGACAGGTGTTGCCGACGATGATGTTCGCCGCTGCCTCGCGCGTCACGCCCTCGGGCTGGCGCACGATCAGGCGACCGCCGGACAGGCCCTTGCCGGCATAATCATTGGCATCGCCGACGAGATCGAGCGTGACGCCGGGCGCCAGGAATGCGCCGAAGCTCTGGCCGATCGATCCGATGAGCCTGGCCGTCAACGATCCGTCGGCCAGGCCTTCGGCTCCGAACCGGCGGGCGATCTCGCCGGAGACGACCGCGCCGACCGATCTGTCGACATTGCTCGCGGCCATCTCGATCCGCGCCGGCAGAGGCCCATCCAGCGCCTCGATCAGCCGCGCGTCGATCCGCGCCCGGATCTCCCGCCGGATCGGCCCGTCGCCGCGCCGCGCGTCGCCCTCGACGGTGGCGAGCAGGCGCGACAGATCGACGCCATGCGCCTTCCAGTGCGCGGCGTCCGGCGTCTCGATCAGGTCGCTCCGCCCGATCATCTCGTCGAGACTGCGCAGGCCGAGGCTGGCCATGATCTCGCGCAGTTCCTCGGCGACGAAGAAGAAATAGTTGATCACATGCTCGGGCTGCCCGGTGAAGCGCGCGCGCAGCCGAGGGTCCTGCGTCGCGATGCCGACCGGGCAGGTGTTGAGGTGGCACTTGCGCATCATCACGCAGCCCGCCGCGATGAGCGGAGCCGTCGCGAAGCCGAATTCGTCGGCGCCGAGCAAGGCGGCGATCGCCACGTCGCGCCCGGTGCGAAGGCCGCCGTCCGCCTGGACACAGATGCGGCCGCGAAGGCCGTTGCGGACCAGGGTCTGCTGGGTCTCGGCGAGGCCGATCTCCCAGGGCAGTCCGGCATGGGTGAGCGAGGTCAGCGGCGAGGCACCGGTGCCGCCTTCATAGCCGGCGATGACGACATGGTCGGCAAGGCATTTGGCGACGCCCGCCGCGACGGTGCCGACGCCGCTTTCCGACACCAGCTTCACCGAAATGCGCGCGCCCGGATTCACCGAACGCAGGTCGTGGATGAGCTGGGCCAGATCCTCGATCGAATAGATGTCGTGATGCGGCGGCGGCGAGATCAGGCCGACGCCCGGCGTCGAATGGCGGACGGCGGCGATCTGGGCATCGACCTTGTGGCCGGGGAGCTGGCCGCCTTCACCCGGCTTGGCACCCTGCGAAACCTTGATCTGCAGCTCGTCGGCATTCACCAGATAATGCGCGGTGACGCCGAAGCGGCCCGACGCGACCTGCTTGATCGCCGATCGCATCGAATCGCCGTTGGCGAGCCGCACGAAGCGATCCGCCTCCTCGCCGCCTTCGCCGGTATTGGATTTGGCCCCGATCCGGTTCATCGCCAGCGCCAGCGTCGTATGCGCCTCGCGGCTGATCGATCCGAAGCTCATCGCGCCGGTGGCAAAGCGCCGGACGATGTTCGCCGCCGGCTCCACCTCGTCGATCGGCACGGCCGGGCCCGCCGGCTTCAGCCGCATGAGGCCGCGCAGCGTCAGCCGCCGCTGCTCCTGCTCGTTGATCTCCGCGGCGAAGGCCCGATATTCGTCGGGCAGGTTGCCCCGCGCCGCATGCTGGAGCCGGGCGATGCTGTCATAGGTCCAGGCATGGGCCTCGCCGCCCAGCCGCTGTCCATAAAGCCCGCCCGGATCGAGCTGCTGCGCGCCGCCATAAGCGAAGCGATGCCGCCGCGCCGCCTCCTCGGCCAGCTCGGCGAGGCCGATGCCGTCGATCGGCGAGGTCGTCCCGGTGAAATATTTGTCGACGACGCAGCGGCCGAGCCCCACGCAATCGAAGATCTGCGCGCCGCAATAGGACTGGTAGGTGGAGATGCCCATCTTGGACATCACCTTCAAAATTCCCTTGCCCAGCGCCTTGATGTAATTGGCCTGCGCGTCCTTCGAGTCGCTGAGCGAGGCGATCGAATCGAAGGCGAGCCAGGGATTGATCGCCTCCGCGCCATAGCCGGCGAGGACGCACATATGATGCACCTCGCGCGCCTCGCCGGTTTCGACGACGAGGCCGGTCTGCATCCGAAGGCCCTGGCGGATCAGGTGGTGGTGGACGGCGCCGGTGGCGAGCGCGGCCGGGATCGGCACCCGATCCTTCGACGTGCCGCGATCCGACAGGATCAGCACGTTGATGTCGGCGAGCACCGCCTCGGTCGCCTCCCAGCACAGCCGCTGCAGCGCCGCCTCCAGCGCCTGGCCGTCGCCGCCCTTGGGCCAGGTCGCGTCGAGCGTGATCGTTCGATAGGCGCCGTCCAGCGTGTCGTGGATCGCGCGGATCTTCTCCAGGTCCTCGTTGGTGAGGATCGGCTGCGAGACCTCCAGCCGCTTGTGCGTGCCGGCCTGCCGGCCGAGAAGGTTGGGGCGCGGGCCGATCATCGACACCAGCGACATCACCAGCGCCTCGCGGATCGGATCGATTGCCGGATTGGTGACCTGCGCGAAGTTCTGCTTGAAATAATCGTAGAGCAGCCGCGGCTTGTCGGAGAGGACGGCAAGCGGCGTGTCGGTGCCCATCGAACCGACCGGATCGTCGCCGTTCGCCGCCATCGGCGCCAGGAAGAATTTCAGGTCCTCGTCGGTATAGCCGAAGGCGCGCTGAAGATCGGCGAGCGCGGCCGGATCGGTCCGCTTCGGCTCGGCTGCGGGCGGCAGGTCCTTGAGATTGAACTGCGTGTCCTTCAGCCATTCGCCATAGGGCGCGGCATCGGCGAGGCGCGCCTTCACCTCCCCATCCTCGACGATACGGCCTTCTTCGAGGTCGATCAGCAGCATCTTGCCGGGCTGGAGCCGCCACTTGCGGACGATCTTGTCCTCGGCGATCGGCAGGACCCCGCTTTCCGAGGCCATCACCACGACGTCGTCGTCCGTGACCACGAAGCGCGCTGGCCGCAGGCCGTTGCGGTCCAGCGTCGCGCCGATCTGGCGCCCGTCGGTGAAGGCGATCGCGGCCGGGCCGTCCCACGGCTCCATCAGCGCCGCATGATATTCGTAAAAGGCGCGGCGGCTCGGCTCCATCGCCTCGTTGCCCGCCCACGCCTCGGGGATCAGCAGCATCATCGCATGCGGCAGCGAATAGCCGCCGGCGATCAGCAGCTCGAGCGCATTGTCGAGGCAGGCGGTGTCCGATTGGCCGTGCGGGATGATCGGCCACATCTTGTCGAGATCGGCGCCGAGCAAAGGCGATTCGAGCGTGCGGCGGCGCGCGTTCATCCAGTTCACGTTGCCGCGCACCGTGTTGATCTCGCCATTATGGGCGATGAACCGATAGGGATGGGCGAGCCGCCAGGAGGGGAAGGTGTTGGTCGAAAAGCGCTGGTGGACCATCGCGATCGCCGATCGGGTCAGCGGATCGGCGAGGTCGCGATAGAATTCGCCGAGCTTCGTCGCCAGCAACATGCCCTTGTAGACAAGCGTCCGGCTCGACAGCGAGGCGATGTAGAAATCGGAAAGGCCCGGAAGATCGCGCTTGCGTGCCACGTCCTCGAGCGGATTCTGGGTCTGTTTGCGGATCGCGAGCAGCTTGCGCTCGAACGCGTCCTGATCACGGATCGCCGGGCCGCGGGCAATCACCGCCTGGCGGATGACCGGCATGGTCGCGCGCACCGATTCGCTCGCCGCATCGAGGTTCACCGGCACGTCGCGCCAGCCGACGAGAAGCTGGCCCTCGATCCGGATATAATGTTCGAAACGCTCGATCGCCGCCTGGCGCCCGGCCTCATCGACCGGAAGGAAGCACATCGCCACCGCATAGTCGCCGGGGGCGGGCAGGGTGAGCCGCTCGCCCTCGGCCCAGGCGCGCAGCAGCGCATCGGGAATCTGGATCAGGCAGCCGGCGCCGTCGCCGATCGTCGGATCCGCGCCGACCCCGCCGCGATGGTCGAGATTGGCGAGCACCTGGAGGCCCTGGGCGATGATCGCGTGCGACGGCTCGCCCTTCACATGCGCGACGAAGCCCATGCCGCAGCTGTCGCGCTCATGGCGCGGGTCGTAGAGCCCTTGCTGTCGCGGCGCTCGGGCCACCTTGCTCCCTCCGTTCATCGTCGACCGGAAATGCCGAGCGTTCCGTCGCTGCGGCGCAGCAAGACTGTCGGCTCGCACGCCGGAGCGCAACACCTTTCTCGCGCGCCCGCGCACAAGCCCGGGCCAAACGCAAGATTTTGCTCCCGGCAGGGGCTTTTCGCGCACGCCTCGTTCACCCATATCGCGGCGGCACCGGCGTCCGCCGGCGCGTCAGCGACAGGGAGAGGCGGATGCGCTACGTCAAGCTCGGCAATACGGGGCTCGATATTTCGCGCCTGTGCATCGGCTGCATGTCGTTCGGCGTCCCCGATCGCGGCCCGCATCCCTGGTCGCTCGGGGAGACGGAGAGCCGGCCGATCGTCAGGAAGGCGATCGAGGCGGGGATCAATTTCTTCGATACCGCCAACGTCTATTCGGACGGCACGTCGGAGGAGATCGTCGGCCGGCTGCTCAAGGAAATGATCCCGCGCCACGGGGTGGTGATCGCGACCAAGGTCCACGGCCGGATGCACAAGGGGCCGAACGGCGCCGGCCTGTCCCGCAAGGCGATCCTGCAGGAAATCGACGCGAGCCTCGCCCGGCTCGGCACCGATTATGTCGACCTCTATCAGATCCACCGCTTCGATCCCGAGACGCCGATCGAGGAGACGCTGGAGGCGCTCCACGATGTCGTGAAGGCCGGCAAGGCGCGCTATATCGGCGCTTCCTCCATGTATGCCTGGCAGTTCGCGACCATGCTTCACGTCGCCGAGGCGAACGGGTGGACGCGGTTCGTGTCGATGCAGAATTATCTGAACCTCCTGTATCGCGAGGAGGAGCGCGAGATGCTGCCCCTGTGCCACGCGGAAGGGATCGGGCTGATCCCGTGGAGCCCGCTCGCGCGCGGGCGGCTGACGCGCCCCTGGGAGGCGTCGACGGCGCGGTCGCAGACCGATGCGTTCGGGAAGACGCTCTTCGAAGAGGGCGATCGCGCGGTGGTGGACCGGCTCGCCGAAGTCGCCGGCGCGCGCGGCCTGCCGATGGCGCAGGTCGCGCTCGCCTGGGTGCTCGCAAAGGAGGAGGTCTCGGCGCCGATCGTCGGCGCGACCCGCCCCGAACATCTCGACGACGCGATCGCCGCGCTCGACGTCGAACTGGACGAGGCGGAGATCGCCTCGCTTGAGGAACCCTATCGCCCGCATCCCGTCGTCGGATTTAATTGAAGCTTCAAGCAATGAAAGGATTATCCATGCAGACCAAAGCCTTCGCCGCGCAATCTGCGACCACGCCTCTGGCTGAGACCGTCATCGACCGGCGCGAGCCGGGGCCGAAGGATGTCCTCATCGACATCCTCTATTGCGGCGTCTGTCACTCCGATCTCCACACCGCCCGCGGCGAATGGGGCGGGGTCAAGTTTCCAAGCGTGCCTGGCCACGAGATCGTCGGCCGGGTGAGCGCGGTCGGCGGCGAGGTGACGAAGGTTGCGCCCGGCGACATCGTTGGGGTCGGCTGCATGGTCGATTCGTGCCGCACCTGCCATTCGTGCGAAGAGGGGCTGGAGCAGTTCTGCGAAGGGCCGCACGGCTTCCTCGGCACCTATAATGGCTGGATGGACGGCAGCGGCGACAATACGTTCGGCGGCTATTCGGCGGCGATCACCGTCGACGAGCATTTCGTGCTTCGGATCAACCATGACGAGGCCGATCTCGCCGCGGTCGCGCCTTTGCTGTGCGCCGGGATCACGACCTGGTCGCCGCTGCGTCACTGGAATGTCGGGCCGGGCAAGAAGGTCGGCGTCGTCGGCATCGGCGGGCTCGGCCATATGGGCGTGAAGCTCGCCCATGCGCTCGGCGCCCATGTCGTCGCCTTCACCACCTCGGAATCGAAGCGCCAGGCGGCGCTCGATCTCGGCGCGGACGAGGTCGTCGTTTCGACCGATCCCGGCCAGATGAAGGCGCATGCGCGAAGCTTCGATTTCATCCTCAACACCGTCGCCGCGCCGCACAATCTCGATGCCTATACGACGCTGCTCAAGCGCGACGGCGCGCTCACCCTCGTCGGCGTTCCATCCAGCCCGCATCCCTCGCCGAACATCTTCCCGCTCATTGCCGGCCGGCGCTCGATCGCAGGCTCGTTGATCGGCGGTATCGCGGAGACGCAGGAGATGCTCGATTTCTGCGCCGAGCACGGCATCACCTCGGACATCGAGATGATCGCGATGCAGGATATCGACGCGGCCTATGACCGGATGCTGAAAAGCGATGTGAAGTACCGCTTCGTCATCGACATGGCGACGCTCAAGGCGGCGTAGCGATTGGGGGGGCGCCGCGGCCGACGCCGCCGCGCCCCCTCATCGCCAAGGTTCAGCCGCATTTCCTTGGCAGCGATGGCGCGGCCGACTAAGGACCCCGCCATGACCGATACTGCCCGATCCGCCGCGCCGGCGGCCGATCTTCTTGCCAAGTTCGATCCGCTGATCGCCCAGCGCGAGGCCCTGCTCGCGACCGGGGTGAAGGATCCGTTCAGCCTCGTCATGGAAAAGGTCCTCTCGCCGACCCGCGCGATCTGCAACGGGCGCGAGACGATCCTCCTCGGCACCTACAATTATATGGGCATGACGTTCGACGACGACGTCATTGCCGCCGGCAAGCGGGCGCTGGACGAATTCGGCTCGGGCACAACCGGCAGCCGCGTCCTCAACGGCACCTATCAGGGCCACAAGGAATGCGAGGACGCGCTGAAGGACTTTTACGCCATGGATCATGCCATGGTGTTCTCGACCGGCTACCAGGCCAATCTCGGCATCATCTCCACCATCGCCGGCAAGGGCGACTATATCGTCCTCGACATCGACAGCCATGCGTCGATCTATGACGGCTGCAAGATGGGCGATGCGGAGATCGTGCCGTTCCGCCACAACGATATCGGCGCGATGGAAAAGCGGCTCGCCCGCATCCCCGCGGGGGCCGGCAAGCTGGTCGTCCTCGAAGGCGTCTATTCGATGCTCGGCGACATCGCGCCGCTGAAGGAGATGATCGGCATCGCCAAGGCGCACGGCGCGATGGTGCTGGTCGACGAGGCGCATTCGATGGGCTTCATCGGCCCCAACGGCCGCGGCGTCGCCGAGGACCAGGGCGTCATCGACCAGGTCGATTTCATCATCGGCACCTTCTCCAAGAGCGTCGGGACGGTCGGCGGCTTCTGCGTCTCCAACCATCCGAAGTTCGAGATCCTGCGGCTCGTCTGCCGGCCCTATGTCTTCACCGCCTCGCTGCCGCCAAGCGTGGTCGCGACCGCAGCCACCTCGATCCGCAAGCTGATGCACGGCTCCAACAAGCGCGCGCATCTGTGGGAGAATTCGAAGCGCCTCCATGCCGGGCTCAAGGCCTTGGGCTTCACGCTCGGATCGGAGACGCCGCAATCGGCGATCGTCGCGGTCATCATGCCGGACCTGGAGAAGGGCGCGGCAATGTGGGAGGCCTTGCTCGCCGAGGGGCTCTACGTGAACCTCGCCCGCCCGCCAGCGACGCCCGCGGGGATGACGCTGCTGCGCTGCTCGCTCTGCGCCGAACATTCGAGCGAGGAGGTCGGGCAGATCCTCACGATGTTCGAAAATGCCGGCAAGGCGACCGGCGTCATCGGCTAGGGTCTTGGCCGGGGCCGAAGCGAGATGACGCGCGAGCGCCTCAGCGCCGAGCAGAGCCGCGCGATCGCCCTCGATGCCGCGCAGCGTCTCTTGATCGAAGAAGGGCCGCAGGCGGTGACGCTGAAGGCCGTCGGCGCCGCGATCGGCAAGAGCCACGCCAACTTGCTCCACCATTTCGGCTCGGCGGCGGGGTTGCAGGCGGCGCTCGCGACGCGGATCGGGGAGCGGGTGAGCGCCGGCATCGCGGAGGCGGTCCGCCGCTCACGCCAGGGCGAGGCCGATCCGATCGAGATCGTCGACCGGGTGTTCGACACGTTCGGGCGCGAAGGGGCCGGCGCGCTTGCAAGCTGGATGATCCTGACCGGCGATCGCGAGGCGCTCGATCCGATCCTCGAATCGATCCACTCCATGGTCGAGCGGCTGCGCGAGGGCCATGAGGACCGGCCGATCGAGGAGACGACGCTCTGGGTCGTCCTCGCCGCGATCGGCGATGCCCTGCTCGGCGAGCCGCTTGCCAAGGCGCTCGGCCTTCCTCGCGATCGCGCGCGCGAAGTGGTGCGGCGATTGCTGATCGGCAGCACCGGACTCAGCGAAGGCGTTGCGGCCGGGGAGCGCGCGCCCTAAGTCGCGGGCCATGCATTTCCTCGATCAGGCCAAGATTTTCGTCCGCTCCGGCGCCGGCGGCCCCGGCGCGGTGAGCTTCCGGCGCGAGAAGTTCATCGAATATGGCGGGCCCGACGGCGGCGACGGCGGCAAGGGCGGGGACATCGTCTTCGAAGCGGTGCCCGGCCTCAATACGCTGATCGACTTTCGCTATACGCAGCATTTCCGCGCCCAGCGCGGCACCGGCGGCGCCGGATCGAACCGCACCGGCGCCGGCGGCAAGGATCTTGTGATCAAGGTCCCGATCGGCACCCAGATCCTCGCCGACGACGACGAGCGCACGTTGCTCGCCGATCTCACCAAGGCGGGCGAGCGGATCGTCTTCCTTCGCGGCGGCGACGGCGGCCGCGGCAATGCCAGCTACAAGACCTCCACCAACCGCGCCCCGCGCCAGCACGGCACCGGCTGGCCGGCGGAGGAGGCGTGGGTGTGGCTGCGGCTGAAGCTGCTCGCCGATGCCGGGCTGGTCGGCCTTCCCAATGCCGGCAAGTCGACCTTTCTCAACGCCGTCACCAACGCGCAGGCCAAGGTCGGCGCCTATGCCTTCACGACCACGCGGCCGCAGCTCGGCGTCGTCCGCCACAAGGGCCGCGAGTTCGTCATCGCCGACATTCCCGGCCTGATCGAAGGCGCGGCGGAGGGGGCGGGGATCGGCGATCGCTTCCTCGGCCATGTCGAGCGCTGCCGGGTGCTGCTCCACCTCGTCGATGCCAATGACGAGGATGTTGCGACCAGCTACCGGATCGTCCGCGACGAGCTTGCCGCTTATGGCGCGGGGCTCGACGACAAACCGGTCGTGGTCGCGCTCAACAAGATCGACACGCTGGACGACGAGCTGATCGCGGCCCTGTCGGCGGAGCTTGAGGAAGCGAGCGGCAGCCCGGTGATCCCGCTGTCTGGCGCAAGCGGCACCGGGGTCGATTGGGTGCTCGACAAGCTGCTGGAGGCGATCGGCCACGATCACGCCGCGGTCGATCCCGGCGACGAGGGCGAGGACGCGGTGGAATGGTCGCCGCTGTGAAGCGGGCGCGGCCGGTGCTCGCCGTGACCGGGGCGACCGGGTTCGTCGGCCGGCACCTGCTGCGCCTGGCGCGCGAGGCCGGGCATCCGTTGCGCGCGCTGACCCGCGGCTGGCGTCCGCCGGAGCAGGGGATCGACTGGATCGACGGCGCGCTCGACCGGCCCGATGCGCTGGCGAAGCTCGTCGACGGCGCCGATGCGGTGATCCACATCGCCGGGCTTATCAACGCGCCCACCCGCGCCGCCTTCGAAGCGGTCAATGTCGGCGGCACCGCCAACCTGATCGATGCCGCGCGCGCGATCGGGGTGCGGCGGTTCATCCACATTTCCTCGCTCGCCGCGCGCGAGCCCGACCTGTCCGACTATGGCTGGTCGAAGGCGAAGTCCGAGCGGGTCGTCGCCGCCTCCGGCCTCGACTGGACGATCGTTCGCCCGCCGGCGATCTACGGCCCGGGCGACCGCGAGACGTTCGAGCTGTTCAAAATGGCGCGACGCGGCTTCGTCGCGCTGCCGCCGGGGGGACGGTTCTCGGTGATCCATGTCGAGGATCTGTGCCGCCTCATCCTCGCCTTGCCCGGCGAGCCGGAGACGGTGTGCGAGACGTACGAGCCCGACGACGGCACCGAGCAGGGCTGGGAGCATCGTCATTTCGCCCGCACGCTCGCCCGCGCCTTCGGGCGGCGGACGGCGACCGTGGCGGTTCCGAAGCTGGTGATGAAGGGCGCCTCGCGGCTCGACACTCTGGTGCGCGGCGAGGGCGCCAAGCTGACGCCGGACCGGGTCCGCTATTTCTGCCATCCCGACTGGGTCGTGACGGCGGAGAGCCGGCCGCCCGATCAGCTCTGGAAGGCCAGCATCCGCACACCCGCCGGGCTCAAGGCGACCGCCGACTGGTATCTCGATCAGGGCTGGCTGCGCTGACGAGGCTGCCGGTGCGCGCGGCGAGCCGGGTCAGGCTCAGAAATAATCCAGCACGAACGCCGCTGCCGCCGCGACCAGCCCGGCGAGGAAGATCCAGTAGGCATAAGCGAGGAGGCGGTATTTCTTCCGCTCGAGCACGATGCCGTTCTGGTAGAGATCGCGCGCCATCATCCGGAAAGCCTGTTCCTCGTCCTCCATCTCGGTCAGCAGCCGCTCCAGGAAGTCCTCCTCTTCGAGCCGGCAGAAGGAGCCGAAGAAGAGCAGGTTGAGCTTGCCGCCGGTCTTGAAATGCGCGGCGGGCATCACCGCCAGCACCGCGAAGATCGCCGAAAAGAAGGCGCCGCCGCCGAGCAGAAGCAGCGGCAGCGGGTAATCGACCTGCCGGACCTGGCCGATCGTGATGGTGAAGACGACGAAGGTCGCGGCGAGCAGCATGTTCGCCTTCTGGTCGGCCATCTGGCTCAGCGTCAGGTGCATCTGCTGCGACGTGCGCAGCAGGTTCACCATATTGGGCGGAAATTCCCGCTTTCGCCCGGCTTCCATCACGCTTGCCTTCCCCCCTGCCACGCGCCCTTCTCATCGCATGACGGCGGCCGCCTTGCCAAGCGCGCCCCATTGCCGCCCGATTTGCCTGCGATGGCAAAGGCACCTAAAGGGCCGCCATGACCGATCGTTCGCAAACCTTCGCGCGCGTCGCCGCGCTGATCGAGCCGTTCAACAAGAAGGGCGTGGTGCTGACCGACGCGACCACGTTCGCCGGCGATCTCGAATGGGACAGCCTGGTCGTGATGGATTTCGTCGCCTCGGTCGAGGACGAGTTCGAAATCCTGATCACGATGAACATGCAGGCCGAGATCGAGACCGTGGGCCAGCTGGTCGACGCGGTCGATCGGCTGACGGAAGAAGGCGTCGCGCTCTAGGCGCTAGCGCGCCCGCGTCCAGGTCTGCGAACGGCAGAAGAAGGCGACGCAGCCGGTGACCTTCAGCGTCCCGTCGTCGTTGAGGCTGAGATAGGAGCGATAGGATCGCCCGCTCTCGGGATCGTAGGCGCGCCCGCCGGTCGCCCCGGCGCCCTGGGCGGTGAATCCGCTGAGCACCGCGATGCCGACCAGCGGCCGGCGGCGCTGGGCCGGATCGGGATTGTGGATGTCGCCGGTCGGCGCGCCGCGGCGCAGGATCTGCACGATCCGTCCGCAGATCGTCCCGCCGCAATCGCCGACGCGAACGATCGCGCTTCGATCCTGCGTCACCCAATTGCCGGCGATCCCCGGCGGGGTGGCGGCGATGAGCAGGGCGAAGAGCGGCGCGATCATGAAGGCCGCTTAGGCCCGCGCGACAAAAGGGGCCAGCCCCTTGCGGGTGGCCGGCCCGGCACTAAGTGGCGCAGGCGGGCAACGAGGAGTCTGATGATGGTCGCGACCACAATCCTTGGCGAAAGCGGGCTGTCGACGCCGCGCCTCGTGCTCGGCGGCAATGTCTTCGGCTGGACGGTGAAATCGCGCGAGGACAGTTTCCGCATCCTCGATCGCTTCGCCGAAGCGGGCGGGGTGATGATCGACACGGCCGATGTCTATTCGGCCTGGGCCCCCGGCAATCGCGGCGGCGAATCGGAAACGATCATCGGCGAGTGGCTGAAGCGTCGCGGCGGCCACGACGGCGTGCTGATCGCCACCAAGGTCGGCTTTAGCACCGGCCTGTCGAAGCGATCGATCGCCGAGGCCGTCGATGCCTCGCTCGCGCGGCTCGGGGTCGAGACGATCGATCTCTATTACGCGCACAAGGACGATCCCGCGACGCCGCAGGAGGAGAGCGCGGCCGCCTTCGATGCGCTCGTGAAGGCCGGCAAGGTCCGCATGCTCGGCGCCTCGAATTTCAGCGCCGATCGATTCGCCGCGGCGCTCGATCTGTCCGCTCGCGAAGGCCTTGCGCGCTACGAAGTGCTGCAGCCCCGCTACAACCTCGTCCAGCGCGAGGAATTCGAAGGCGCGCTCCAGGATTTGTGCGTCGCCCGCGGTGTCGCGGTGCTGCCTTATTACGGCCTCGCCTCCGGCTTTCTCACCGGCAAATACCGGTCGAAGGCGGATATCGGCAAAAGCGTTCGCGGCGATCGGATGAGCGCCTTTCTCGACGGCAACGGGCTCGCGGTGCTCGCGGCGCTTGACGCGATCGCCGCCGAGATCGGGGCGACACCGGCCCAGGTCGCGCTCGCCTGGCTGGCCGCGCAGCCGGCAATCGCCGCGCCGATCGCCAGCGCGACCTCGGTGGCGCAGCTGGAAGAGCTGCTTGGCGTGCTGACGCTTGAGCTCGACCCGGATCAGCTTGCCCGGCTGAGCGCCGCCGCGGGTTGATCGCCCGCGACAATTTGCGACACGAATTCATTCGCCGGACATGATCGGGCGACATGTGGCGGCGCATATCGGGATCGTCCTTCAGGGAGGATCCGATGCGCCTTGCCATCCTTGCACTTGTCGCCGCGACCGCGCTTTGCGCCTGCGCGACCGAACAACCGCGCTTTCGCCACCATCGGCCCGGCATGCAGGGCGGCCACCTGCCCGGCGCAGGCGGCGCCGCAGGGTTTGGCGCGCGCCTCTTCGTCAGCCCCGCGGGCGAGCCGTTTCGCGCCCAGCCCGGCGGGCCGCCGCCGATGGAGGCCTGGTTCCGCGGCGTCGATGCGAACCATGACGGCGCGATCGACTGGGCCGAATTCCACGCGGATTTCGTCCGCTATTTCGCGGTGCTCGACACCGACCATGACGGCGAGATCGGGCCGGACGAGGTCGCGCATTACGAGCAGTCGATCCTCCCCGAAATGTCGAGCCGCGGCGGCGGAGGTGGCGTGGGTTTTGGAGGAAATGGCGGGTTTCGGCGCGGCGGCGGCGGGATGGGCCGGCGCGGCGGCGGAATGGGTCGTGGCGGAATGGGCCGCGGCAGGGCGGCGCGTGGCGGCTTTGGCGGCGGGGCGCCGGGCGGCGGTATGGGCATGATGACCGGCGCGGCGCGCTTCGGGCTGCTGCCGATCCCGCACCCGATCATGGACGCGGACCGCGACCTCAACCGGGGCGTCAGCCGTGCCGAATGGGACCATGCGGCCGGCGAGCGCTTCAACTGGCTCGACACCGATCATGGCGGCCGGATCACGCTCGCCCAGCTCCAGCATATGCGCGCGCAGCGAATGGAGCAGTTCATGCAGGGGTGCGGGCGCGGCCGGCATGGCCCGGCGCAGGGCGGGGAGGCCGGCGGCCGATCGCTCCCGCCCGACGACCCGGACGGCGGCGCTAACCCGCCCGGCTGACGGCCACGCGCTGCGAATTCAGCGTCGCCTGGCCGAAGATCGTCATGAAGGCGATGTCGGTGGCGTCGCGGCCGACGCAGATGCGCGCGACCTGATCGGTCCGGGCGAGGCCGGTCGGATCGACCAGATGCCAGGCGCCGTCGAGCCAGACCTCCACCAGCGCATGGAAATCGCAGGGCTCGAGATCGAGCGCATAGGCCGAGACGAGCCGCGCCGGCACGCCCGCCGCGCGCGCGAAGGCGGCGAGCAGGTGGGCGAAATCGCGGCACACACCCTGGCGTGCCACGAAGGCGTCGACGGCGGTGGTCGCGGTGTCGCTGGTGCCGGGGCGATAGGCGAGCTCGTGATTGATCCACTCCGCCATCGCGGCGATCCGCGCGCCGCCTTCGATCGCGCCGAAGCGGGTCTGCACGAAATTCTCGAACCGGTCGGATTCGCAATAGCGGCTCGGCCACAGATAGGGGATCGCCTCGGCCGGCAGATCGTGGAGCGGCGTGATCGCGAGCGAGTCGAGCGCGGTGACGATCCGGTCGAGCGCCACCTCGGCACGATAGCGGGCGTGGAGACGACCGGCGGCCCTCGTCCAGGTTCGCCGGCCGATGCCGTCGCCGCTGGCGATCGGGCGCAGCGGACCGGCCCCGGTCACGGTGAGCCGATCCTCGACCAGGCTCTGGTCGGCGAGCGGCGCGACCTCGACGGCGAGCAGCACATCGGCCGGGGCTGGGAAATCATAGTCGAGCTCGACATCGATCGCGATGCGCATGGCGTCTCCTTTGCGCGCAGCGTTACGCGCGAGCGGGGGGAGCGTTCCGGGGCTCCGAAGTGTCTCATTTTCGTGACGCTTGCGGGGAGAACCGCCAAGCACTTGCGAATTCATGGTGAATCCATGCAACCGCGCCCGTCGGCGCCGCGTTGGGCAGGCACATTCGAGTCGAAAAGGAGCCGAACATGGCGACCAGCATACTCGACGCGCGCGGTGGCAGCCTTGTCCCCCCGGCGGCGGCGCGCGGTTATCACATCGTCTATCGCGACCAGGAAACCAACCACTGCCCCGGCTGCGGCCGATCCCACTGGTATATCGGCCGGCTGTCGGCCGAATGCGCGTTCTGCGGCACGGCGCTGCCGCTGGAAAACGCGGCGCTCGTCGCCGGCGGACAGACCATCCGCACCGTCCGGCGCTATCGGTTCGCCGAGGCGGCCTGAGCGCGCGGCGGCGTTAATCCGGCCTTCGACATGGCCGCCTTAGAATGCGGCCATGTCGAACGGCGGCACCCTGGTCGCGGCGGGGATCGTGCTGATCGGCGCGGCCCTGATCGCGCCGAACCTCGGCCGCGCGCCCCCGCCAGCGCCTGCGGCGCCGTCACGCCAGCAATCGCCGGCAGCCGTCGCGCCCGCTCCTGACGCCGATCCCGGTGTCGCCGCGCGATCGATCCGCCGCGCGCCGGACGGCCATTTCTACGCCGATGCCATCGTCAACGGCGCGACCATCCGCTTCGTCGTCGATACGGGCGCGAGCGTGGTTGCGTTGACCCGCGAGGACGCGCAGCGGGCGGGCCTCACCTTTCCGACGCAGCGGCTCCGCGCGATCGGCGTCGGCGGCGAGATGGAGGTGATGCCGGTGACGCTCGATCGCGTCACCCTGGGCCCGGTCGAGGCGCGGGACGTGCCGGCTGTGGTCGGCGAGCGTCTGCCGATGTCGCTGCTCGGCCAGAGCTTCCTCGGCCGCGTGGGCGCCGTCGAGATCCGCGGCGACGCGATGACGATCCGCTAGGGCGCGGCTCGTCGCCGCACGGGCACGTTGACGTTGCACAGATCGACGCCGCCAGCGGGAACGTTGAAGAAGGTCCCGCCGCGATTGGCGCGGCCGGTGACATAGCGCGCGAAGGCCTCGCTGTCGGTCCGCATCACCTCGTAGGACGGACGCTCGGCGGCGGGCATGTCGGCGGCGAGGCGGATCGACCGGATCGGCACCGGAGTCTCGCCCCGATCGACCTGGTAGAAGCCGAGATCACCGGTGCCGCGCGGCCGGGCCGACAGTGCCGGCATCCCCTCGATCACCCGGCCGACGACGGCGATGTTGCGGTCGAGATGGCGCGGCGCCTGGCCGATCACCGCATAGAGCTCGCCGCCCATGCCGGTGTCGGGCGCGAGATCGCGGCCGACCCCGACAGCGCCATAACAATGGGCGAGCCAGGCGCTTCCCCGGGCCGGATCGGTGCCCACCGGCCAGCCGTCGGCGAAGCCGGCTTGCGCCGCATAGCTGTCGGGATAGCCGAGCGGGTGGATCGACAGGCCGGCCGTCGTGCGCTCATATTCCGCCGGCGGATGCTCGACGACGCCTTCGGGACGCGTGCCGCCGCCGTCATTCTGGCCCCATTGGGCGACATAATTGTCCTGCACGCGATAGACGCTCGCGCCCTGCCACCAGCCGGCATGGGCGAGCCGGCGGATATTGGCGACATGGACCGGCGCGAATTCGGGCGCGAGCTCGATCGCGATCCGTCCGCCGTCGGCGAGGTCCATGACGAGCAGGTTTTCGGGCGCGATCGGCCGCCAGTCGGACGCGGCGGAATGGGCGACCACTTCGGAGGGCTCGGTTGCGCCGGCGATCGGCTGCGGCTGCCAGTGGCCCGTCTGCGCGGTTCCCGCCGCGGCAGCGAGGAGCAGAAATCCGGCGAAGGCGATGTGGCGCATGGGTCCCCCGTTCGTTTGCGCGAGCCTGCCGCAGCCGCGCGGCCTGAGCAAGGTGCCGCTGGACTCCAAGCCGACTTGGGCAGACAAGAACGCATTGCGGGGGAGGCGGAGATGCGCACGCAGCGGGTTCTCGTCACGATTGCCCTGGTCGCCCTGGCGGCCGTTGCCGGACCGGCGGCCTCGGCGGATCGGACCGCCCGGCACGGTGCGGCCGCGCAGATGCGAGGGATCGATGATCCGCGCGCCTTCGTGGCGCAGATGTACGACGCCTATGTCCATGGCGGCGAGGATCGGCCGCCGCCCGATCCCGCTTATGCCTATTCGCCGCGGCTCGCCGCCTTGTTCGCGGCCTACCAGCGCTGGCAGGACGCGCATCCGGACACGGTCGGCGCGATCGATTTCGATTGGTGGACGAACGCGCAGGACTGGCAGATTTCGCAGGTCTCGCTGGTCGTCCGCCCCGAGGACGGGCCGGGCCGGCGGACGGTGACGGCCCGCTTCCATAACGGCGACCGGCAGGATTCGACGCGCTTCGAATTCGTCCTGATCGACGGGCGCTGGTTCCTCGACGATGCGATCAACGGCACCGGGCACGGCGAGTCCGGCTGGACGCTTTCGGCGCTGCTTCGCGAGCGCGAATGAATCGCGCGGCCCTGTCATGGCCGCGCCACCGAATCCATGATAGGTTTCCACCGTCGCGAGCCGAGTCCGGCGCGCCGCTTCCTGTGATCCGCCGGGCCCGTGATCGCGGCACCCCCCGCACGCGCACCCGCGCAGCCAGGAGACATGGCATGAACATGATCACCACCCGCGACGGAACCGAAATCTTCTACAAGGACTGGGGCACCGGCCAGCCGATCGTCTTCCACCACGGATGGCCATTGAGCGCGGACGATTGGGACGCGCAGATGCTGTTCTTCCTCCACCAGGGCTATCGCGTGATCGCGCACGACAGGCGCGGCCACGGCCGCTCCAGCCAGACATCCGGCGGCCACGACATGGATCATTATGCCGCCGACGTGATGGATCTGGTCAGCGCGCTCGATCTGAGGGGCGCGATCCATGTCGGCCATTCGACCGGCGGAGGCGAGGTCGTCCACTATGTCGCGCGCGCCGAGCCGGGCCGCGTCTCCAAGGCGGCGATCATCAGCGCCGTGCCGCCCGTGATGGTGAAGAAGGAGAGCAACCCCGGCGGCACCCCGATCGAGGCGTTCGACGGCTATCGCGCCGCGCTCGCCGCCAATCGCTCCCAGCTCTACATCGATATCGCCTCGGGCCCGTTCTACAATTTCAACCGGCCCGGCGTCGCGACGATCCAGGGCTGCGTCGACAATTGGTGGCGCCAGGGCATGATGGGCGCCGCCAACGCCCATTACGACTGCATCAAGGCCTTCTCCGAAACCGACTTCACCGAGGATCTGAAGGCGATCGACGTGCCGGTGCTGGTGATGCACAGCGAGGACGACCAGATCGTGCCCTATGCCGATTCCGGTCCGCTTGCGGCCAAGCTGCTGAAGCGCAGCACGTTCAAGAGCTACAAGGAGCTGCCGCACGGCATGATGACCACCCATCCGGACCTGGTGAATGCCGAGCTGCTCGCCTTCATCCGGGAGGGCGAATCGTCGACCGAATCGCTGATCGTCGCGACGCCCACAACGGCCTGACCATCGAGGCCGGGCGGGCCCTTGCGTGCCCGCCCGGCCCGCGCTTCCCGAGGGAACAGATGACCGACACGATCCCCCGCGGCCCGGCCGGAATCCCGCCCGCCGCCCAGACCATCATCGAAACGCGCGGCGCCCAGATGTTCCCGACGCTGACCGACGCGGACATCGCCCGGCTGCGGCGGTTCGGCACGGTGCGCCGTTACGCGCAGGGCGAGGCGCTCGCGCGGGTCGGCGAGCCGGGGCACGGGCTCACCGTCATCCTCGACGGCGCGGTCGAGGTCAGCCAGCAGGGTGAGTCCGGGCCGGTGCCGATCGTGACCCATCTTGCCAACGGCTTCATGGGCGAGCTCGCCCAGCTGTCCGGCCGGCCGTCCCTGGTCGATGCCGAAGCGGTCCGCGCGGTCGAGGCACTGCTGATCCCGCCCGAACGGCTGCGCGCGCTGCTGATCGCGGAGGCCGATCTTGGCGAGCGGATCATGCGCGCGCTGATCCTTCGGCGCATGGGCCTGCTCGAAAGCGGCGGCGGCGGGCCGATCATCGTGGGCCGGGCGGGCGACGGCAATGTCGGGCGGCTGGCCAATTTCCTTCGGCGCAACGGCCATCCGCACCGCCTGCTCGATGCCGAGACCGATCCGTGCGGGCGCACCTTCGTCGAGCGATTCCAGGTCACGCGCGAGGAGCTGCCGATCGTGCTCTGCCCCGGCGGCCAGATCCTGCGCAATCCGAGCGACGGCGAGCTGGCGCGCTGCATCGGCCTGGTCGGCCCGATCGATCCGGAGCGGGTGTTCGATGTCGTCGTGGTCGGCGCCGGGCCGGCCGGTCTCGCGACCGCGGTCTATGCGGGATCGGAGGGTCTGTCGGTGTTGGCGCTCGATTGCCGCGCGTTCGGCGGGCAGGCGGGCGCATCGAGCCGGATCGAGAATTACCTTGGCTTCCCGACCGGAATTTCCGGAATGGCGCTGATGGGCCGTGCCCACAGCCAGGCCCAGAAATTCGGGGTCGAAATGGCGATCCCGGACGAAGCGCTGCGGCTGGAATGCGGCGGCGACACCCTGTGCCTCGCGCTGTCGACCGGCGAGCGGGTGCGCGCCCGCACCGCCGTGATCGCGACCGGCGCGCGCTATCGCCGGCTCGACGTCGACCGGCTCGACGAATTCGAAGGCAGTTCGGTCCACTATTGGGCCTCGCCGCTGGAGGCGAAGCTGTCGGCAGGGCAGGAGGTGGCGCTGGTCGGCGGCGGCAATTCGGCCGGCCAGGCGGTGGTGTTCCTTGCCGGCGCGGCGGCACGGGTGACGCTGATCGTGCGCCGCCCGCTCGCCGACACGATGTCGCACTATCTCGTCGAGCGGATCGAGGGACTGCCCAATGTCGAGATCGTCGTCGGCTGCGAGATCAGCGCCCTCGAAGGCGCGGACGGCGCGCTCGAGGCGATCCGCTGGTGCGACCGGGTCTCGGGGCTCGAGACCAGGCGCCAGGTGCGCCACCTCTTCTCCTTCATCGGCGCCGATCCGAATACGGACTGGCTCCGCGCCTCGGGCCTCGAGGTCGATGCCGGCGGCTTCCTGTGCGCCGGCCCGGGCGGGGGCGAGGATCGACTGCCGCTGGAGACCAGCCGGCGCGGCGTGTTCGCGGTCGGCGACGTCCGCTCGGGCTCGGTCAAGCGGGTCGCGGCGGCGGTCGGCGACGGCGCGCAGGTCGTGGCCGCGATCCACGCCTATCTCGCCCAGCATCCAGCGGCGGCGTCGCAGGCCCTTGAGCCGGCGCCGGTTCCGGTCGCATCGTGACGGGGACCCGAATCGCTTTGATGCGTTTTGTCGATCGATCAGGTCCACGCCAGAAGGAGACAGAAAATGGCAGGTGAAATTCGCGAGCATATGGAGGTCATCGGCGCGGACGGCGTCCATGTCGGCACGGTGGACAAGATCGAGGGCGACCGGATCAAGCTCACCAAGAAGGACAGCGGCGAGGGCAGCCACAAGGGGCACCATCACTATATCTCGAAGGGACTGGTCGCCGAGGTCGAGGGCGACAAGGTGCGGCTTTCCGCCAATGCCGATGTCGCGGTCGAGATTTTCGAGGAGGAAGAAGGCGACGCCTGACGCCTGACGTGAAAAGGCGGGCCGCTCCGCGAGGTGGAGCGGCCCGCCCGTTCGGCCGGGCGGGTCAGGGCCGGGCCGCGACGCTGATCGTGCCGCGCATCGCATAGCCGCTGCCGGCCTGCGCGATCGCCGCCGCCATCTGCGGCCGCGCGCCTTCCCAGGCCGCCGCCGCGCAGCGCTCGGCGAACGCGGCCATCGCGAAATCGCGGGCGCGGCTTTCGGGGCACACGTGGCGCACGGCGGCGCGCACCCGCTGTTCGAGCGCCGCCTGGCCCTCGACCCGCGCAAGGTTCAGATCGGCATAGGAGACGGTGCTGACGAGCGTGTCGTCCGGCGCCGTCGGCGCGAAGACGGTCAGGTCGTTGCGGGGCTGGGCGTCCGCCTGGGCGACGGCCAGCGTTCCGGCGAGGGTCGCGACGATGGCGATGGAGCCGCGCCGCAGGATCGTGTTGATATTCATATGGACCTCCCTGGTTCATGGGGTCCGCAATCCATGAACCCGGCCATCGGGAGGTGCATCGCGTCTTCGGCAAAGCCGCGGATCGTTTAGGCAAAGCGCGGCCGGCTGCGACGAAGGCGTCCCATCCTTCGACATGCGGCGCGGCCGGCGATGGCGCGCAAGAAGAAGGGGCCGGTTTCCCGGCCCCTTCGCGACTCGTCACCAGATGTGGACGCGCTGCTCCGGCGGCAGATAGAGCCTGTCGCCGGGCTGGATGTTGAAGGCGCGATACCATTCGTCGACATTCCGGACGACGCCATTGACCCGGTACATGGACGGCGCGTGCGGATTGGTCAGCACCACTTCGCGAAGCAGCCCCTCGCGCCAGTAATCGCGCCAGGATTGGGCGTAGGCGAGGAAGAAGCGCTGATCACCGGTCAGGCCGTCGATCACCGGCAACTCGCCATGCTGGGCGACGTAGCGGCGATAGGCCGACCAGGCCATTTCGATGCCGCCGAGATCGCCGATATTCTCGCCCATGGTCAGCTGGCCGTTGACGTGCAGGCCGGGCAGCGGCTCGAACTGGTTATATTGCGCGCCGAGCGCCTGGGTGCGCTCCGCGAAGCGCTGCGAGGATTGCGGCGTCCACCAGTCGCGGATGCGTCCCTGCGCGTCGAAATGGCTGCCCTGATCGTCGAAGCCGTGGCCGATCTCGTGGCCGATCACCGCGCCGATCGCACCGTAATTCACCGCCGGATCCGCATTGGGATCGAAATAAGGCGGCTGCAGGATCGCGGCCGGGAAGGTGATCTGGTTCATCAGCGGATCGTAATAGGCGTTGATCGTCTGCGGGGTCATTTCCCACAGGCTGCGATCGACCGGCCCGCCGAACCGGTGCACCTGGCGTTCCCAGGCGAACTGGCCGGCGCGCACCGCATTGCCGAGCAGGTCGGCGCGATCGACGCGGATCGGCGAATAATCGACGAACTGGGCCGGGCTGCCGAGCCGCGGATCGAAGGCGTCGAGCTTGGCGATCGCCTGTTCCCGGGTCGTGTCGTCCATCCACTGGTTCGCGCGAAGCCGCTCGTTCAGCGCGGCGCGCAGGTTGCCGACCAGCTCGGTGATCTGGCGGCGGCTTTCGGGCGGGAAATGGCGCTCGACATAGATGCGGCCCACCGCCTCGCCAAGCGACCGGTTGAGCACCGAAAGCCCGCGCTTCCAGCGGTCGCGCTGCTGCTCCACGCCGCGCAGCGTGTGGCTGCGGAACTCGAAATTCGCCTGATCGAAGGCGCGCGGCAGATATTGGGCGAAATTGTCGATGAAGTGGACGGTGAGATAGGCTTTCCACGTCTCCAGCGGCACGCTTTCGAGCAGCGCGCCGGTATCGTGGATCGCGCTGGTCTCGCCCACCACGACGGTCTGCGCGCTGCCAAGGCCGGCGGCGGCGAGCATGTTGGGCCAATCGAATTGCGGGGCGAGCGTGGCGAGCTGGGCGCGATCCATCGGATTGTAGGTCTGCTGGATGTCGCGGCTGCGCTCGGGGGCCCACTGGACCTCCGCCATGCGATGTTCGAGCGCGATCACCGCGTCGGCCTTGGCCGCGGCGTCCGGAATGCCGGCAAGCGTCTGGATCTGGATCAGATAGGCGCGATAGGCGGCGCGATAGCGATCATAATCCGCGCCCTGGTTCAGATAATAATCGCGGCCGGGAAGGCCGAGCCCGCTTTGGCTCGCGGTGACGACGTAGCGGGTCGTGTCCGCCGGATCGGGGATGATGCCGATATCGACCGGCGAGGCGAAGCCCGGGGTCGCGAACAGGGCGATGAGGCCGGCGCGATCGTGGACTGCGTTGATCCGGTCGAGATAGGGCTGGAGCACCGCGGCCCCGCGCCGCTCGATCCCCGCCTCGTCCATCCAGCTCGCATAGAAATCGGCGACCTGGCGGGCGGCGGCATCGTCGCCCGGATGCTCGACGATGTCCTTGAGCTGCTGCTCGATCTGGTCCTGCAGGACGTCGCTGACGCCATAGCTGACCCGGTCGGCCGGGATCGGATGGGCGCGGACGAAGCCGGCATTGGCATAGCTCCAGAAATCGTCGCCCGGCCGCACGGAAAGATCGCGGGCGGAAAGGTCGATCCCGAAATCGCCATATTCGGGGCGGCCGGCATTCGCCGCGGCGGTCGCCGTCGCCGCATTGGCGGCCGTCGCGACGGTCGCGGCGCCGGTGGTGGTCTGGGCGGAAAGCGGCGCGAGGGCAATCGTCGCCGCGCCGGCCAGGAACAGGAAATGCTTCATGCAATCGAATCCTTCGACAAAGAAAGCGCCCCTCCCTGAAGCCAGGGAGGGGCGATAAGGCTCACCAGATATGAACGCGCTGGTCGGGCGGCAGGTAAAGCCTGTTGCCCGGCTGGATGTTGAAGGCGCGATACCAGGCATCGACGTTTCGCACGACGCCGTTCACGCGGAATTCGGCCGGGCTGTGCGGATCGGTCAGCACCTGCTGGCGAAGCGCGTCGGGCCGCTGCTGCGACCGCCAGACCTGGGCGAAGGCGAGGAAGAAGCGCTGGTCGCCGGTCAGGCCGTTCAGCACCGGCGGCTCGCCATGCTGCGCGACATAGCGGCGATAGGCCCCATAGGCGACCTCGATGCCGCCGAGATCGCCGATATTCTCGCCCATCGTCTGGCGGCCGCGGATATGCAGGCCCGGCACGGGTTCGTAGGTGTCATATTGCGCGCCGAGGCGGGTGACGAGCGCCTGGAAGCGCGAATTGGCCTCTTCGGACCACCAGTTGCGCAGCCGGCCCGATCCGTCGAAGCGGCTGCCCTGATCGTCGAAGCCGTGGCCCATTTCGTGGCCGATCACGGCGCCGATCGCGCCATAATTGACCGCCGGATCGGCATTCGGATCGAAGAAGGGCGGCTGCAGGATCGCCGCCGGGAAGGTGATCTGGTTGGTGAGCGGGCTGTAATAGGCGTTCACCGTCTGCGGCGTCATGCCCCACAAGGTGCGATCGACCGGATTGGGCAGGCGCGACAATTGCAGGTTATGCTGGAATTGCTGGGCGCGCATCATGTTGCCGAGCAGATCGTGCGGATCGACCTGCATCGACGAATAGTCGATCCAGTGGACCGGGAAGCCGACGCGCGGATCGAAGGCGTCGAGCTTTGCGATCGCCGCCTGGCGGGTGGCGTCGTCCATCCACTGGTTGGCGCGCAGCCGCTCGCCGAGCGAGGCGCGCAGATTGCCGACCATCTCGGTCATCTGGCGCTGCGACTCCTCGGGGAAGTAACGCGCCACGTAGAGCTGGCCGACATCCTCGCCCAGCGTCCGGTTGACCACGGCGAGCCCGCGTTTCCAGCGCTCGCGCTGCTGCTCGGTGCCGCGCAGCGTGTGCGAGAAGAACTGGAAATTGGCCTGATCGAAGGCGCGCGGCAGGAATTCCGCATTGTTGCTGACGAACTGGAAGGCGAGCCAGTCCTTCCACGTCTGGACCGGGGTCGAGGCGAACAGCCGACCCTCCGCCTGGATGGCGGTCGTCTGGCGGACGATGATCGTGTTGACCCCCGACAGGCCCTCGCCCTGGAGCCAGAGCGGCCAGTTGAACTCGGGCGCGAGCGCCGCGAGCTGCGCCGGCGTCATCGGATTGATTGAGCGCGCGACGTCGCGGCTCTGCTCGGGCGTCCAGTGCGCCTCGGCGATCGCATGTTCGAGCGCGATCACCCGGTCCGCGCGCGCCTCCGGCTCGCTATAGCCGGCGAGGCGGAAGATGGTCGCGACATAGGTGCGATAGGCGGCCCGATAGGCTTCGAACTGCGCGCCCGGATTGAGGTAGTAATCCCGGTTCGGCATGCCGAGCCCGCCCTGGCTGGCGCCGGCGGCATAGTGGGTCGGATCGCCGGGATTGGGCGTGATGCCGACGCCGAGCGGCGAGGGGAAGCCGGGAGTCGCGAACAGCCGGACGAGATCGTCCCGGCTCTGCGCGGCGTTGATCCGGTCGAGATAGGGACGCAGCGGCGCGGTGCCGCGCGCCTCGATCCCCGCCTCGTCCATCCAGCTCGCATACATGGCCGCGACGCGCTGGCTCACCGGATCGCTCGCCTGCGCGGCGGTGTCGACGATCGCCTTCACCTGCCGCTCGACATCGTTGCGAAGCGAGGTGAAGCCGCCCCAGGAGGTCTCGTCGGGCGGGATCGGATTGTTCCGGAACCAGCTGTTGTTGGCGTAGCGCCAGAAATCGTCGCCCGGCTGGATCGAAAGATCGCGCGCCGAAAGATCGACGCCCCAATCGCCGAACGCGGCATGGCCGCTTCCCGATCCGGCGGTTGCGGCGCTGTGGGTCGGCTGCGCCTGGGCAAAAAGCGGCGCCGTCCCGGCAAGCAGGACCGCCGCCAGCGCGGCGATACGGGATTTTTGCATGTAAAATGGCCTCCCAACGGCCAGGCGGTCGCCGGCCGTCCTAAGATAAGTCCCCGCGCGCACTAGCTCGCAAGCCGGGCGGCGATGCAAGTTTTTTTAGACGAACGACATGTGCCCTGTCCGAGAGGAGGGGACGTGCGGGGAAACAGGGGGTTAGGTCGTGCGACGAACGTCGCGCCTTGATGCCCATGCCGGAGACGATTGACGCGCGAGGCGCGGTGTCTGTAAGCATGCGGCGATGACTCGCGACCACGCCTCCGCATTCGCCGCGCCGGTTTCCGGCCACGGCGCGTTTGCGTTCGGCTGGTGGCGGTGGACGTCCTCGCGATGGCGCGGCTGATCGAAGCGCATCCTGACCTTTAAGGTCTCGACCGATCAGACCCGCCCGACCGGCGGGTTTTTTATTGCCCAGTCGCCAGGAAGTTTACCAACATGATCATCGTCCTCAAGCCCGAAGCCCCCGCCGACGCCGCCCAGCGGCTGCTCGACCGGATCGCCGGCGCCGGATTGAAACCACTCCACATGCCGGGGGCCGAGCGCGTGGTGCTCGGCGCGCTCGGCGACGAACGGGTGCTCGCCGAGCTCGCGCTCGACAGCGACCCGCACGTCGAATCGGTGAAGCCGATCCTTGCCCCCTACAAGCTTGTCGCGCGCGACCTGCACCCGCACGACACGATCGTCTCGATCGGCGGCGTCGCCTTCGGCGGCCGCGCGGTGCCGGTGATCGCCGGCCCCTGCGCGGTCGAGACCCGCGAGCAGCTGTTCAACAGCGCCAGCGCCGTCCAGGCCGCGGGGGCGAAGGTGCTTCGCGCCGGGGCCTACAAGCCGCGCACCAGCCCCTATGGCTTCAGCGGCCACGGGCCAGAGGGGCTGCGGCTGCTGCGCGAGGTGGCGGACGAGCTCTCCATGCCGGTCGTCACCGAGGTGATGGACACCGCCGATGTCGACATCGTCGCGGCCCATGCCGACGCGTTGCAGATCGGCGCGCGCAACATGCAGAATTTTCCACTGCTGCGCGCCGTCGGGCGGACCGACAAGCCGGTCCTGCTAAAGCGCGGTCTCTCCGCGAAGATCGAGGAGCTGCTGCTCGCGGCGGAATATATCCTCGCCGCCGGCAACGATCAGGTGATCCTGTGCGAGCGCGGCATCCGCACCTTCGAGACCGCGACCCGCAACACGCTCGATCTCAACGCCGTGCCCTACATGAAGCAGCGCACGCACCTGCCGGTCGTCGTCGATCCATCGCACGGCACCGGCATCCGCGATCTCGTCGGGCCGATGGCGCTGGCGGCGGCGGCCTGCGGCGCGGACGGCCTCCTGATCGAGGTCCACGAAAATCCGTCGGTCGCGCTGTCGGACGGCGCCCAGTCGCTCTATCCGGACCAGTTCGCGGCGCTGATGCCACGCGTGTCGGCGGTGCTCGCCGCCGTCGGCAGGATCGCGGCATGAGCCAGGTGCGCGCCTTCACCCGCGCGCTCGGCCGGGCTGTCGACCCGCTGGCGCTCTATCGCGCGCTGTGCGCCGGACGGGCCGACACCCTGCTGATCGAGAAAGCGGACGGCCCCGCCTTGCTGATGGAGCGCGCTGCGCTTCGGCTCGAATGCCGGGGCAACGAGGTCGTCGCGAGCGCCCTGTCGGCCAATGGCGCGGCGGCGCTCTCGGCGCTTGCCGACCGGCTCGCCGATCGCGTGGCAGACAGGGATGCGGAGGGGGCGCGGTTCGCCTTTCCGCCGATCGCCGGCGACGATGCCGAGGAACGATTGCGCGCGCCGACCCCGCTCGATGCGGTGCGCGCGCTGATCGGCTTCGACAATCTTTCGCCGCAGGAGCCGTGCGCGCTCTTCGTGCCCTTCGTCCTGGCCTTCGATTATGCCGCCAACCTGGAAGGGCTGCCGGCGAGCGGCGAGGATCCGACCGGCTTTCCCGATTATGTCGCCTGGCTCGCCGAAAGCCTGGTGGTCTTCGATCCGGGCGCGGCGCCACGCATCGTCTGCGCCGCGTTCGGGGAGGACGGAAAGGCCGCCTTCGCCGCCCAGGAGCGTTTGTCCTCGATCATCGCGCGCGCGGCCGCCGACGCCGCGCCGCCCGCCCCCATCCGCCCGGGGGCGGCGCCGATCTCGGTCGATCTCGACGATGCCGCCTATTGCGCGCTGGTCGAGACGATGCGCGGCCATGTCGCCGCCGGGGATGTCTACCAGATCGTGCCGTCGCGCACCTTCAGCGCCCGCTGCGCCGATCCGCTTGCCGCCTATGCGGCGCTGCGGGCGCGCGAGCCGAGCCCCTATCGTTACCATGTCGACGGCGGCGATTTCGTCCTGATCGGCGCGTCGCCCGAAACCTCGGTGCGCGTCTTTCGCGAGGAGGGGGCGAGGCAGGTCGAGATCAAGCCGATCGCCGGCACCCGAAGGCGGGGCCGCTGCGCCGACGAGGACGGGCGGTTCGAGGCCGACATGCGCCTCGACGGCAAGGAGCTGGCCGAGCATATGATGCTCGTCGATCTCGCCCGCAACGATGTGGCGCGGATCAGCGTCGCGGGTACCCGCCGGGTCCGCGCGCTGATGACGGTCGAGCGCTACCAGCATGTGATGCACCTCGTCTCCTCGGTCGTCGGGACCCTCCGCACCGATCTCGATGCGATCGACGCGCTCCATGCCGGCCTCAATCCAGGGACGCTTTCGGGCGCCCCGAAGATCCGGGCGACGGAATTGCTTCGCCGCCACGAGCGGACCCGGCGCGGGGCCTATGGCGGCGCGATCGGCTGGATCGACGGCGACGGCCTGCTCGACAGCGCCATCGTGATCCGATCGGCGGTCGTGACCGGCGGGACGGCCTATGTCCGCGCCGGCGCCGGCATCGTCCACGATTCCGTCCCCGCGCGCGAAGCGGCGGAGACGCGCCAGAAGGCCGCGGCCCTGCTCTCCGTGCTCAGCGGAGTCGCCGCATGACCCGATCCATCCTGATGATCGACAATCTCGACAGCTTCACGTTCAACCTGGTGGAGACGCTGGCGCGGCTTGGCTGCACGGTCAAAGTCGTGCGCAACACGATCGCGGCGGGCGATGCGCTGGCGCTCGCGAAGGAGGCGGGCGCCGCGATCCTGCTCTCGCCCGGCCCGGGCCGGCCGGAACAGGCGGGCTGCTGCCTCGATCTGATCCGGATCGCGAAGGGCAGCGTGCCGGTGCTCGGCATCTGCCTTGGCCACCAGGCGATCGTGCTCGAGGCCGGCGGCCGGGTCGATCGGGCCGGCGAGCCGGTGCATGGGAAGGGCACGTTGATCGACCATGACGGCGCCGGGCCCTTCGCCGGGCTGGAGGGGCCGGTGCGCGTCGGGCGCTACCATTCGCTGTGCACGCGCGACATTCCCGCGCGCTTCACCGTCCATGCCGAGATCGATGGCATGGCGATGGCGATCAGCGATCTCGCGGCGCTCCAGGTCGGGCTGCAGTTCCATCCCGAATCGGTGCTCACCGCCGACGGCGACCGCATCCTCGAAAACGTCCTCGGCCTCTTTCCAGCCCGCCAAGGCTTGCCCGACGCGCCGGCGCCCGCCATGCACGCCGCCTGATGAGCTGGAACAGCTTCGGACGGTGCTTCCGCTTTTCGACCTGGGGCGAAAGCCACGGGCCGGCGATCGGCGCGCTTGTCGAAGGCTGCCCGGCGGGGATCGCGCTGGCCGAGCGCGACATCCAGCCGTTCCTCGATCGGCGCCGGCCCGGCCAGTCGCGCTTCACGACGATGCGGCGTGAGCCGGACGAGGTGCAAATCCTGTCGGGAGTCCGATCCGGCCGCACCACCGGCGATCCGATCAGCCTCAAGATCGAGAATGTCGACCAGCGATCGAAGGACTATTCGCAGGTCAGCCAGGCCTATCGGCCCGGCCATGCCGACTATGTCTATGACGCCAAATATGGCTTTCGCGACTGGCGCGGCGGCGGCCGGTCCTCGGCGCGCGAGACGGCGTCGCGGGTCGCGGCCGGGGCGGTCGCGCGCAAGCTGATCCCCGGCGTGAGGATCGCGGCCTATGTGGTGGAGATCGGCGGCGATCCGATCGCCGGTTTCGATGCCGACCAGATCGACGCCAATCCCTTCTTCTGCCCGGACGCCGCGGCGGCGGAGCGCTGGGCCGCGCGGCTCGATGCGGTGCGAAAGGCGGGCGATTCGCTCGGCGCGGTCGTCGAATGCGCGGTCGAGGGCGCCGACCTGCCCCCGTCGGAAACCTTCGCTGCGATGATGTCGATCAATGCGGTGAAGGGCGTCGAGCTGGTGGCGCCGGGGCGGGTGCGGATCGCCTTCAAGCCGACCAGCTCGATCCTGACGCCGGTGCCGACGATCGACCGCGAGGGCAACGAGACCGAGATCGTGACGAAGGGCCGCCACGACCCCTGCGTCGGCATCCGCGGCGCGCCGGTCGCGGAGGCGATGATGGCGCTGGTGCTGGCCGACCAGGCGCTCCAATCCTCTCATCCCGCCCTCTCCACCGAGGGGAGGGGAAAATGAGCATCGTGCGGGTCGAGCTTGGGCCGCGCGCTTATGACGTCCGCATCGAAGCGGGCCTGATCGGCCGCGCCGCCGAACATCTCGCGCCGCTCGCGCCCAATGGCCGCGCATTCGTCGTCACCGACGAAAATGTCGCTGCGGCGCAGGGCGCGCGGCTCGCCCAAGGCCTGTCGGGCCTCGCCACCGAAACCGTCACCATCCCCGCCGGGGAGGCGAGCAAGAGCTGGGAGATGCTCGCTTTCGTGACCGACCGGCTGCTCGCGCTCGGGATCGAGCGGGGGGAGCCGATCATCGCCTTCGGCGGCGGGGTGGTCGGCGATCTTGCCGGCTTCGCCGCGGCGATCCTCCAGCGCGGCACGCCTTATGTGCAGGTGCCGACCAGCCTGCTCGCGATGGTCGACAGCTCGGTCGGCGGCAAGACGGCGATCGACGTATCCGCCGGCAAGAACCTGATCGGCGCCTTTCATCAGCCGCGCCTCGTCCTCATCGACCCGGAGGCGCTGGCGACCCTGGCCGCGCGGCAGATGCGCGCCGGCTATGCCGAGATCGTGAAGGCCGCGCTGATCGGCGATCCGGATTTCTTCGACTGGCTCGAGGCGAACGGCGCATCGGTCCTCGCCGGCGCGCCGGACGCGCTCGCCCATGCGATCGCCGCCAGCGTCGCCTTCAAGGCCGCGATCGTTGCCGAGGACGAGCGCGAGACCTCCGGCCGCCGCGCCCTGCTCAATCTCGGCCACACCTTCGCCCATGCGATCGAGGCGGAGGCCGGCTTTTCCGACGATGTGCTGCACGGCGAGGCGGTGGCGGCGGGCCTCGCACTGGCCTTCGATCTGTCGGTCCGGCGCGGCCTGTGCGCGCCGGAGGACGCCGCGCGCGTGGGGCGTCACCTTCGGGCGACGGGCCTTCCCGCGAGCCTCGCCGATCTCGGCATCGCCGCCACGGGCGCGACGCTCGCCGGGCGGATGGCGAGCGACAAGAAGAAGGCCGGCGGCCGCGTCGCCTTCATCCTGGCGCGGGGCATCGGCCGGGCCTTCGTCGATCGCGACGTGGAGCTGGAGGCGGTCGCGAAATTTCTCGATTCCGCCGCGGCCGGGGCCTTGCACCCGGCGCGCGGCTACGACAGGCAGGACCAATGACCGACTTCTACCGCATCCGCCGGCTGCCGCCCTATGTCTTCGCCGAAGTCAACGCGATGAAGGCGGCGGCGCGGGCGCGCGGCGAGGATGTCATCGACCTCGGGATGGGCAATCCCGACGGCGCGCCGCCGGCCCATGTGATCGAGAAGCTGGCCGAGGTCGCCCGCGATCCGCGCGCGCATCGCTACTCCGCGTCGAAGGGGATCACCGGGCTCCGCAAGGCGCAGGCCGGCTATTACGCCCGCCGCTTCGGCGTCGATCTCGATCCGGAGAGCGAGGTGATCGTCACGTTGGGATCGAAGGAGGGGTTGGCCAACCTCGCCCAGGCGATCACCGCGCCGGGCGATGTCGTGCTCGCGCCCAATCCCTCCTATCCGATCCACCAGTTCGGTTTCATCATCGCCGGCGCGGCGATCCGATCGATCCCCGCCGCGCCCGGCCCCGATTTCTTCGACAGCCTCGATCGGGCGGTGCGTTACACCGTGCCGAAGCCGACCGTGCTGGTGATCGGCTATCCGAGCAACCCGACCGCCTATGTCGCCGATCTCGCCTTTTACGAGCAGGTCGTGGCCTATGCGCGCGAGCACAAGCTGTGGGTCATTTCCGATCTCGCTTATGCCGAAATCTATTATGGCGACACGCCGACGCCATCGATCCTCCAGGTGCCGGGCGCGAAGGACGTGGCGGTCGAGTTCACCTCGATGTCGAAAACCTATTCGATGGCCGGCTGGCGGATGGGCTTTGCGGTCGGCAATCGCGAGTTGATCGGCGCGCTGACGCGGGTGAAATCCTATCTCGATTATGGCGCCTTCACGCCGATCCAGGCGGCGGCGGTCGCCGCGCTCAACGGGCCGCAGGACATTATCGAGGCGAACCGCAAGCTCTATCGCGGCCGGCGGGACGCGTTGGTCGAAAGCTTCGGCCGCGCCGGATGGGAGATTCCTTCGCCCGAGGCGAGCATGTTCGCCTGGGCGCCGATCCCCGAGGCCTGGCGCGCGGCGGGATCGATGGAATTTTCCAAGCAGCTGCTTGCCGAGGCCGGGGTCGCGGTGGCGCCCGGCGTCGGCTTCGGCGAGGAGGGCGAGGGCTATGTGCGGATCGCCCTGGTCGAGAACGAGCAGCGAATCCGCCAGGCGGCGCGCGGCGTGAAGAAGTTCCTGGAGCGCTAGGAAGAGAATCCGCGCGGGGGTCAGCCCTCGACGAACAGCGGTGCGAATTCGGCGTCGTGCGAGACGAGGCTGTTGAGCTCCGGCGAGCCGATGCCGACCGCCATCGGGCAGGCGACGCCGGGCAGGATGGCGACGTCGAACAATTCGCGGATCGCGCCGTCGATGCGAAGCCATTCGACGATGTCGCCGCTGCGCAGATCGACGATGCACAGGCCGCACCAGGGCGCACCGTCGCGCTTCGCGAGCTGGTCCTGAAGCTCGATGCCCTCGAAAATGCCCTCGCGCGGCATCGAGACGGTGACGATCGCATGGCCGCCGATCACGGCGAGGCCGCGCAGGAAGCCGGGGCAGAAGGCGATGTCGGTCCGGCCGCCCGTCGCCGGATCGACGCGGACGATCATGCCGCGCCCTGAATCGAGCAGCAGCACCCCGTCCGGCGTCACGCGCGGGCTGTGCGGCATCGACAGGCCATCGGCGACGATGCGGTTGTCGGCAAGGTCGATCAGCACGCCGCCGTCGCGCCGCCGATCGCGCCAGCCTTCGACCATGTCGGAGCGGCTGATCGCGGTCACGTAAGCCGGGCGGCCGCCGTCCATCGCAAGGCCGTTGAGGTGGCATCTGTCCTCGGCGGCGAGCTTCGAGACGAAGGGCGGCATCCACAATGGCTTGAAGCCGTGGGTGGCGCTGGTCGTCGCGAGGCAGTTGAACCGGGTCGCGACGAAGATCGCCCGGCCGCGCGAATCGAGCGCGATTTCGTGGACGTCGAGGTCGCCGGTCACCTGCGCGGCGCGCGGCACGTAGAGCCGGTCGAAATTGGCATTCGCCCGCTCGTGCGGCGCGAGCATGTTCTCGAGCCGCCAGATCTGGTGCTGCGAGGCGATCACGAGGCGCTGCGGGCTCGCATGGAGGCCCATGGCGCGCGCATAATTCTGCTGGTGGACGGAAATCCGCCCTTCGGGCAGCCGGCCGATCAGGAAGAGTTGGCCGGTCTGATAGGTGGTGAAGGCGAGGCTGAGGTCCATCCGCTCCAGCCAGGGCCGGAAGCCGCGCGACAGCTTGATGTCCGTGTGGCCGAGCGGCCGCTCTGCGGCCGGGGCCGCTTCGGGGCCCTCCTCGGCCCTCGTTTCGATCCCGCCAGCATCGCCCATCGCCACTGCCTAGGCAAAAAGGCCGCGGCGTTCCAGCCACTCGATCACCGCATCCGCCGCCGCCTCGGCGCTGGTCGCCAGCGTGTCGATGGTGATTTCCGGCGCATCGGGCCGCTCATAAGGCGAATCGATGCCGGTGAAGTTGGCGAGCCGGCCGGCGCGCGCCTTGCGGTAGAGTCCCTTGGTGTCGCGCTGCTCGGCCTCGGCGAGCGGCGTATCGACGAAGATTTCGACGAAGTCGCCCTCCGGCATCATCGCCCGGACCATCTCCCGCTCGGCGCGGAAGGGGCTGATGAAGGCGGCGAGCACGATGAGCCCCGCATCGAGCATCAGCCGCGCCGTCTCGCCGACGCGGCGGATATTCTCGACCCGATCGGCCTCGGTGAAGCCGAGATCGCGATTGAGCCCACGCCGCACATTGTCGCCGTCGAGCAGGAAACTGTGGCGGCCCATCGCATGGAGCTTCGCCTCGACGAGATTGGCGATGGTCGACTTGCCGGCGCCGGACAGGCCGGTGAACCAGAGCAGCTTCGGCCGCTGGCCCATCAGCGCCGCGCGCCGCGCCGGCGTCACCGCGATCGCCTGCGCGTGAATGTTCTCGGAGCGCCGCAGCGCGAAGTGGATGAGGCCGGCCGCGACGGTCGCATTGGTGATCCGGTCGATCAGGATGAAGCCGCCGAGGTCGCGGCTCTTCTCATAGGGCTCGAACAGGATCGGCCGCGCGGTCCACAGATTGGCGACGCCGATATCGTTGAGCGCGAGCGTCTTTGCGGCGAGATGCGCCAGCGTTTCGACGTCGAGACGATATTTCGGCGCGTGGAGGGTCGCCGGCACGGTCTGGGTGCCGATCTTCATCAGATATTGCCGGCCTGGCACCAACGGCGCCTCGTCCATCCAGATCAATGTCGCTTCGAACTGGTCGCCGGTGCCGGGCGGATCGGCGGGATCGGCGATCATGTCGCCGCGCGAGCAATCCACGTCGCCGGCGAGCGTCAGCGCGATCGAACGGCCGATGCCGGCCTGGGCGAGGTCGCCGTCCCGCGTGACGATGCGCCCGACGGCGAGGCGACGGCCGGAGGGGGCAACGACCACCTCGTCGCCCGGGCGGACCGTGCCAGCGGCGATCGTCCCGGCATAGAAACGCTGGCCGTCCGCGCGCACGACATGCTGGACCGGCATCCTGAACGCGGCGAGGGAAGGGCCGTCAGCCGGCGCGACCCGTTCGAGATGGGCGAGCAATGCGGGGCCGTCATACCAGGGGGTGGCGGGCGACGGGGTGGCGACATTGTCGCCGTTGAGCGCACTGACCGGAATTGCGGCGCACGCCCCGCCGCCGACCCGGTCCAGCGCCTCGCGGAAGCTTGTCGCGATCGCGTCGAACCGCGCCCGATCGAACGCCACGAGGTCCATCTTGTTCACCGCGAGCACGAACGACCGGATGCCGAGCAGCCGGGCGATGGCGAGGTGGCGGCGGGTCTGCGGCAGGACGCCCCTGGTCGCGTCGACCAGCACGATGGCGAGGTCGGCGCGCGAAGCGGCGGTCGCCATGTTGCGCGTATATTGCTCGTGCCCCGGCGCGTCGGCGAGGATGAAGCGACGACCGCCATGCTCGAAATAGAGGTGGGCGACGTCGATCGTGATCCCCTGCTCGCGCTCGGCTTCCAGCCCGTCCGCGAGCAGGGCGAGATCGGTGACGCCGGCCAGCCGATCCGAAGGGATCGCGCCGCAATCGGCGAGCAGGCGACCGATGAGCGTGGACTTGCCGTCGTCCACCGATCCGCAGGTGATGAGGCGCAGAAGCGAGCGCATTCAGAAATAGCCCTGCCGTTTCTTGCGCTCCATCGATGCCGGCTGGTCGCGGTCGATGAGGCGTCCGGCGCGCTCCGAGGTCCGGTCCGCGGCCATCTCGGCAAGGATCGCATCGATGTCCGCGGCGTCGCTCTCGATCGCGCCGGTCAGCGGGTAGCAGCCGAGCGTGCGGACCCGGACCCGCCGGGGCGCGGGGCTCTCGCCCGGCGCCAGCCGGAAACGGTCGTCGTCGACGATGATGAGGGCGTCGCCGCGCCGCACGGTCGGGCGCTCGGCGGCGAAATAGAGGGAGGCGACCGCGATCCGCTCGGCAGCGATATAGGTCCAGATGTCGCGCTCCGTCCAATCGGAAAGCGGGAAGACGCGGATGCTTTCGCCCGGCGCGGTGCGCGCATTGTAGAGCCGCCACGGCTCGGGCCGCTGCCGTTTCGGATCCCAGCCATGCGACGCGCTGCGGACGGAGAAGATTCGCTCCTTGGCGCGGCTCGCCTCCTCGTCGCGCCGGGCGCCGCCGAACACCATGTCGTAGCGCCCGGCATCGAGCGCCTGCTTCAGCCCCTCCGTCTTCCACAGCTCGGTGTGGAGCGCGGAGCCGTGATCGAACGGATTGATGCCGCGCGCCTCGGCTTCGGGATTGCGATGGACGATGAGCGGAATGCCGGCCTCGGCGGCGGCGGCATCGCGAAGCGCGTACATCTCCTTGAACTTCCAGCCGGTATCGACGTGAAGGAGCGGGAAGGGCGGCGGCGCCGGAAAGAAGGCCTTGCGCGCCAGATGGAGCATCACGGCGCTGTCCTTGCCCGCGGAATAGAGCATCACCGGTCGCGCGGCCTCGGCAACCGCTTCGCGCAGGATGTGGATGGAATCGGCCTCCAGGGCCTGGAGCAGCTCGTCGGTCACGCATGCGTGACTATGTCCAGCGGGCGGGGAAGCCAAGCTTATGCTTGCGCCCGAACCCGGCCGCGACTAAATCACCAGGCGACAGTCGGCCGCTCCGCGAGGGGCGGCCCTTATCGTTTCTGGAGGTTCTCAAGTGTCTCAGCCGCTCATGCCCCATGCCACGGCCAGCTGGCTTGTCGACAATACGTCGCTGACCTTTCAGCAGATCGCCGAATTTTGCGGCCTCCACATTCTCGAGGTCCAGGCGATCGCCGACGATACCGCGGCGACCAAGCTGACCGGCCGCGATCCGCTGCGATCGGGCGAGCTGACGATGGAAGAGATCGAGAAGGGGCAGGCCGACCCGGCCTATCGCCTCCGGATGCAGAAGGAGCCGGACCAGGCGCTGCGGACCAAGGGCCCGCGCTACACGCCGGTGTCCAAGCGGCAGGACAAGCCGGACGGCGTCGCCTGGCTGATCCGCAACCATCCCGAGCTTTCGGACGGCCAGATCGGCAAGCTGATCGGCACCACCCGCTCGACGATCCAGGCGCTTCGTGAGCGCACCCACTGGAACATCGCCAATATCCAGCCCAAGGATCCGGTGACCCTTGGCCTGACCACGCAGCGCGAACTCGACGCGGCGGTCGCCAAGGCGGCGAAGGCCGCCGGCACGCAGGCGCAGAACGATGTCGGCATGGAGCGCGACCGCGAGGCCCTGATCGAGGAGCTGCGCGCCGAGCGCGAGGCGGCCGCGCGCGATGCGGAGGCGGCGCTCGCGGCCGAGCAGGCCGAGGTGGAGGATGCGGCGGCGGCCGGCCAGGGCTTTGACGATCCCTTCCGGAGCTGAGGCGCCGGCGCCGGACGAATCGCTCGTCGCGGCCCCGACGACGCATCGCGGCCTGACCTACCCGTTCGGCCGCTTCGCTCCTGAACATGGCGCGTTCGCCAGGGTTGCCGAGGGCGTCGGCTGGTCGCGATTGCCCGTGCCGGGGTCGCTCGGCCATATCAACATATGGATGCTTGACGACGGCGACGGAGTCGCGCTGGTCGATACCGGGCTTGCGATCGATGAGGCCCGGGCGGCCTGGGCGGCGCTGCTCGACGGGCCGCTCGCCGGCCGGCCGGTGACGCGGATCATCGTCACCCATTTCCACCCCGACCATGTCGGCCTTGCCGGCTGGCTTTCCGAACGGACCGGCGCCCGCCTGTGGATGACCCGCGGCGAATGGGCGTTCGGGCGGATGCTCGCCGCCGACGTGCGCGATACCCCGCCCGACGAGGCGCTGGCCCATTGGCGCGCCGCGGGCTGGGACGAGCCCCGGATCGCGGCCGAGGCGGCGCGCGGCTGGGGCAGGTTCGCCGCGATGGTCGGCTCGATTCCGGTCAGCTACGGGCGGCTGGCCGATGGCGATACCGTGCGCGTCGGCGGGCGCGACTGGCGGGTGGTGGTCGGCTCCGGCCATTCGCCGGAACATGCCTGCCTGGTCGATTTCGACGGCCGCGTGATGATCGCGGGCGATCAGGTGCTTCCGCGGATCACCTCGAACGTGTCGCTGGGCCTCAGCGAGCCGGAGGCCGACCCGCTCGGCGAATGGCTCGCCTCGATCGCGAAGCTGAGGCAGCTGCCGGCCGATCTTCTGGTCCTGCCGGCGCACGGCCAGCCATTCACCGGGCTCCACGCCCGGCTCGACGCGCTGGACGCCGGGCATCGCGACCGTCTCGACGCGCTTTACGGCGCGATCGCCGAGCCAAAGCGCGCCGTCGACTGTTTCGGCACCCTGTTCGCCCGGCGCATCGACGACGGATCGTTCGGTCTCGCGAGTGGCGAGGCGCTGGCCCATTTGCGGCGGCTCGAGGTCGAGGGGCGCGCGATCCGCGAGGTGCGCGACGGCGTGTGGTGGTTCCGCGCGGCTTGACCGCGCGCACCGCCGCGCCCAATGCTTGATCCATGGCGGAGGGACAGGACGACGTTGCCGATCTCAGCTTCGAGGCTGCGCTGAAGCGGCTCGAGGAGATCGTGCGCAAGCTCGAAAGCGGCGAGGCGCCGCTCGACGAAGCGATCGACCTTTATACCGAGGGCGACCGGCTGAAACGCCAGTGCGAGGCGCGGCTCGCCGCGGCCCAGGCACGGATCGAGCAGATTCAGTTCGGCCCCGGCGGGGCGCCCTCCGGCACGGCGCCTTTCGGTGGCGACTGAGGGCGCGGTGGCGCTGCGGCCTCTCCCGCTGGAGACGGCGCTCAGGGAGGTCGGCGCCGAGATCGACCGGCTGTTCGAGACATTGCTGCCGGTCCCGCTCGACAGCCGCGCGCGGCTTTACGAGGCGATGCGCTATGCGGCGATCGGCGGGGGCAAGCGGATGCGGCCGTTCCTGGTCGTCGCCGGCTGCGACCTTTTCGCCGTCGATCGCGCCCGCGCGCTTCGGGTGGGCGCCGCGATCGAGGCGATCCATGTCTATTCGCTGATCCACGACGATCTTCCGTCGATGGACGATGACGATTTGCGGCGCGGCAAGCCGACTCTCCACCGCGCCTATGACGAGGCGACCGCGATCCTTGCCGGCGATTCGCTCCATGCGCTGGCGTTCGAGATCCTCGCCGACGAGGCGACGCACGAGGATCCGTTCGTCCGCGGCGAGCTGGTCGCGGCGCTCGCCCGCGCCTCGGGCCCCGACGGCATGGCGGGCGGCCAGATGATGGACCTGATGGCCGAGGAGGACGAGCTCGACCTTGCGTCCGTGACGCGGCTCCAGCAGCTCAAGACCGGCGCGCTGATCGGCTGCTGCCTCGAATCGGCGGCGATCATGGGCCGCGTGCCGCCGGAAGGGCGGGCCGGCCTGCGCGGCTATGCGCGCGACATCGGCCTTGCCTTCCAGATCGCCGACGACCTGCTCGACCATGAAGGTTGCGAGGAAAAGGCCGGCAAGCGGGTCGGCAAGGATGCGGGCGCGGGCAAGGAGACGTTCGTCTCGCTGCTCGGCGCCGATCGCGCGCGCCGCCAGGCGGAGGCGCTCGTCGACCAGGCGATCGAGCATCTCTTGCCGTTCGGCGCGGCTGCGGACCCGCTTCGCGCCGTCGCCCGCTTCGCGATCGAGCGGGATCATTGAGCCGGGCCGCGCGATGAACGGGGAGGGAAGATGAGAACCGCCGTCTATCCGGGCACGTTCGATCCGATCACGCTCGGCCACATGGACATCATCCGCCGCGCCGCGCACCTCGCCGACAGGCTGGTGATCGGCGTCACGACCAATCCGTCCAAATCGCCGATGTTCACGCTGGACGAACGCCTCGCGATGGTCGAGCGCGAGGTGGCGGGGATCGCGAACGGCAAGATCGGCGTCGTCGCGTTCGATTCGCTGCTGATGGACTTCGCGACGCGCGAAGGGGCCTCGATGATCGTGCGCGGGCTGCGCGCCGTCGCCGATTTCGAATATGAATTCCAGATGGCCGGCATGAACCAGCAGCTCAATGCCGAAGTCGAGACCGTCTTCCTGATGGCGGACGTGTCGCTTCAGCCGATCGCGTCCAAGCTGGTCAAGGAGATCGCCCTGTTCGGCGGCGACATCCGCAAGTTCGTGCCGCCGGCGGTCGCGGCCGACGTGACGGCGCGGGTGGAGCGGATCGGGCGGCGGGGCGCCTGATCGGCGCTTGAGGCCGGGCGGGCGGCGCTCTAGACACATTCATTCATGCGAGAATCGAGGATTTGATGCGCTTGTCGTCGCTGTTCGCCGGATTGACCGGCCTCCTGTTCGCCGGTGCGTTGGCCGCGCAGGTTCCGGACCAGGCCGCCGGCGATCCGCCCGCGCCCGCCGCGAGCGAGGCTGCCCCGAGCGAGGCGCAGGCCCAGCCGCCCGCCGCAGAGACGCCGGCCCCCGCGGCCGAGGCTCCGACGCCGGGGGACAGCCAGGCCCAGCCGCCCGCCGCAGAGACGCCGGCGCCGGCGGCCGAAACCCCGGCGCCCGCGGCCGAAACTCCGGCGCCGGCCGCGGACGCTCCGGCGAGCGCCGCGCGGCCGGCCGCGCCCACCCGGCCGAGCGGGCCGCTGCCCGTCCCGCCGCCGCCGCCGCCGCTCACGCCCGAAAATACCTGGGTGCTCGACCTGTCCGACGGCGGCCGGGTCCAGATCCAGCTTCGCCCCGATGTCGCGCCCAACACGGTGCAGCGGATCAAGACGCTGACCGAGCAGGGTTTTTACAACAACCTCATCTTCCACCGGGTGATCGAGGGCTTCATGGCGCAAGGCGGCGATCCGCGCGGCAACGGCACCGGCGGTTCGACGCTTCCCGACCTTCCGGCGGAGATCAACGGGCTCCCGCACCTCAGGGGCGCCGTCGCGATGGCGCGCGCGCAGGACCTCAACAGCGCGAACAGCCAGTTCTACATCATGTTCACCCCGCATCTTGCGATGGACCGCGACTATACGGTGTTCGGGCGGGTCGTTTCCGGCATGAACTTCGTCGATGCGATCCAGCGCGGCGAGCCGCCGGCCAATCCGACCCGGATCGTGCGCGCCTCGCTGGGCTCCGACAATGTGCCGGAGATGAGCGCGGAGGCGCTTCGCGCGGCGGGGGCGCCGGCAGCGCCCGCCTCCACGGAGGGAAGCATTCTCGGCATCCCGTCCGCCCCGCCGCGGGCGCAGCCGGGCACGAATGTCGGTCCGGTCATGCCGCAGCCCGGCGTGCCGCGCCAACCCGAGCAGCCGCAGCAGCAGCGGCGGCGCCCGAGCTAGCCGCGGCGCCAGCGTGCGGGTCGACCTTTTCGACTTCGACCTGCCGCCCGACCGGATCGCGCTGAGGCCCGCACGGCCGCGCGATTCGGCGCGGCTGCTGCAGGTCACGCCCGGCGGGCTCGCGGACCATCTGGTCACCGATCTCCCGCGCCTGCTTCGGCGCGGGGACGCGCTCGTGTTCAACGACACGCGGGTGATCCCGGCGCAGCTCGAAGGGATGCGCGGATCGGCGCGGATCGGGGCGACGCTCCACAAGCGCGAGGGCGTGCGCGAATGGCGCGCCTTCATCCGCAACGCCAAGCGGCTGAAGCCCGGCGACCGGATCGATTTCGGAGCGGAGGTCACCGCGATCGCATCGGATCGCGAAGCGGACGGATCCTTCCTGCTGACGTTCGAAGGCGACGAGCCGGTCGAACTCCTGCTCGACCGCGCCGGGCGGATGCCGCTGCCGCCCTATATCGCCGGCAAGCGCGCCGTCGACGCGCGCGATGCCGAGGATTATCAGACCATGTTCGCGCGCGAGGACGGAGCGGTCGCCGCCCCGACCGCCGCCCTTCACTTCACGCCCCGGCTGATGGCGGCGCTGGCCGAGGCCGGGATCGGCCACGAGACGCTGACCCTCCATGTCGGCGCCGGCACGTTCCTGCCGGTCAAGGCCGAGGATACCGACGCCCATGCGATGCACGCCGAATGGGGCCGGATCGATGCCGCGACGGCCGCGCGGCTCAATGCGGCGCGCGCTGCCGGCGGGCGGATCGTCGCCGTCGGCACAACGTCGTTGCGGCTGATCGAAAGCGCCGCCGGCGACGATGGCGCGATCCAGCCGTTCCAGGGGGACACGGCGATCTTCATCACCCCCGGCTACCGCTTTCGGGGCATCGACGGACTTGTCACCAATTTCCATCTGCCGAAATCGACCCTGTTCATGCTGGTGTCGGCACTGATGGGGCTGGAGAGGATGCAGGCAGCCTACGCCCATGCGATCGCCGCCGGCTATCGCTTCTACTCCTACGGCGACGCGAGCCTGTTGCTGCCCTAGCCGAACCAGCCGCGGCGCCGCTCGAACTTGGAATAATCGGAATGTCCGCGCCGGTAATCGCGCTCCCGTCGCCGTCTCGCGCGGACGACGAGGATCAAGGCGGCGCAAAGCACCGCGATCAACGCGATCAGCGAATGAGCCAGCATGACACGCAACGCAACCTCCATCCTGCGCCGCAACCATATCGGATTTCAGGACCTCGTTCTTCTGGGGTGACTACCGGGTCGGGGTCGTTGCCGACGCGAAAAAGTAACGATTCCCCGTAGCGCCCCGATGCGCGTTCCCCGGTTCACACGGGCGAGCGCGGCGGCCGGACCGGCGCCCCCACCGGCTTGCGCCCCTTCTTCCCGTCGTCTAGGCGACGTCGCGAAAGGGGTGGGGATGGACGGCTTTATCGGACTTCTTGGTACGCTTGGCATTCTGATCGTCGTCGGCACGGCGATCGGGCTGACGCGGCGTGCGAACTTTTCCTTCCGCTGGTTGATCGTCGCGGCGGCGCTGGTCGCGCTCGAGGACGCGCTGCTGACCCGCGGCTACGGCCTGCTCCCCGATCTCCTTCCGGCCAGCGATTGGAACTGGCAGGGCAAAATCCTGGCGCTCGCGGCGACTTTGGCGGTCGCCTCGCTCCCCGGCTTCGGCTGGAGGCGGAGCGGCCTGACCCTCGCGCAGACGCCGGGAAGCCTGAAGAGCTGCATCCCGGTCGCGCTCGTCTACTGCCTGTTCTTCGTCGCCATCGCGGTCGCCTTTCCGTCCGATCCGGCCTCGCGCGAGACAGTCGCGTTCCAGCTCACCATGCCGGGGCTGGAGGAAGAGCCGTTCTATCGCGGCACCCTGCTGCTCGCGCTCGACCGCGCCTTCACCGGCCGCGTGCGCTGGCTCGGCGTGGACTGGGGCTGGGGCGCGGTGCTGAGCTGCGCCCTGTTCGGCATGGCGCACGCCTTCGGATATGAAGACGGCCATTTCTCGCTCGATCCGATGATCATGGCGCTGACCGCCGTGCCCTCCTTCCTCGCGGTGTGGCTGCGGCTGCGGACCGGGAGCCTGGTGCTGCCGGTGCTGCTTCACAATTTCGGCAATTCGATCGGCCTGGTGATCTAGCCCGTCTGCGTCGCCCGCGCCTTGCAAAAGGTGTATTATACTGATATGACACGAGAAAGAGGATGGCCGGCCCGCTGAGCCCGGCGTCCGCGCCGGCGCGTTGGTAGCTTCCCTTCATAAGGGATTGACTATTCACCCTGAATTTCAGCTATATGCTACATATGTAGCATGTGCGGCAGGGAGCGGATCGATGGGAAAGCGGGCAAGGGCGGTTTCGATCCTGGGTTTGGCGGGGCTCGGCCTCGCCATTGGCGGCGGCATGGCCCAGGCGATCGACGGGGCTGAGCCCGGCGCGGCATCCATGCCCGCCGCGCACTATCGCAACGGGATCGATCTCGCCGCCATCGATCCGCGGGTGAATGCCTGCGACAATTTCTACCGCCACGCCTGTGGCGGCTTCATCGCGGCGGCGCATCCCGATGCGAACCGGCCCGAACTCAATATGGGGGAGATCCGGTTCAACGAAAATCTGGAACGCGCCCTCGACGCACTGTTCCGGACGCCCGGCGACGACCCCGAACTGCGGCGGCTGGAGACCTTCTACCGATCGTGCAACGCCTCCGTCGCCGGCGCCAATGCGGCGGATGTCGCCGCCGTCCAGACATGGCTTTCCCGGATCGACGGCGTGAACAGCCGCGCGGATGTGCAGCGGATGATGCGCGATCTCTCCCAGATCGGCGTCGACGTCTTCTTCAATTATGGCGGCTGGGCCGATCGCACCGATTGGACCCGTTATCGCGGCGAATTGCTGAACGCGGGCACCTGGGCCGATCCCGACCTCGTCGAACGCGCCTTCGCCTTGTCGGGCCGCGACGCCGCCACCGCGCGCCGCGATGCCCAGGCGGTGGTTTCCATCGCCGCCGCGCTTCGCCCCCACGCGGTCCAGCGGTGGGACGACAATAGCGAGCATCCGATGAGCCAGGCCGAGATCGCCAGGCTTGCGCCGGCGATCGATTGGCCGGCCTATTTCGCGATGGTCGGCGCGCCGGCCGAACGGCCGATCAACGTCACCTCGCCCGATTATCTCCGCGACCTTCAGGGACAGCTCACCACCCGCCCGATCGCGGAGCTGCGCGCCTATATGCGCTGGAAATTCCTGGTCTCGCTGCGCGGCGAGCTGCCGCGCCCCTATGTCCGCGCCTTCGCCAATATCGAGCCGTGGGCCAGGGTCGCCGTCGGCGATCCGGCGACCCAATGCCGGGAGGCGACGGTGCGGGCGATGGGAGTCGAATTCTCACGTCAGTTCGCGACGCGCATCCTTGGCCGCGACGCCCGCGAAACCGGCCTGTCGATCACCACCTCGATCCGCGACGCGATCGTCCGGTCGGCGGAAAGCCGCACCTGGCTTTCGCCGCAGGCGCGAACGGCCACCGCGGACAAGCTGCGCCAGACCGACCTCAAGATCGGCTTTCCCGACCAGTGGCCGGAGACGGGCAGCTACGAGCTGCGGCCGGACCGCTTCTTCGACAATGTGCTTGCCGCGCGCCGCTACGAGCAGCAGCGGACGTGGGCGCGCGCCCAGACTCGCCGCGATCGCCGTGCCTGGGACATGATCGTCTCGCCCTGGGTGGGAGACGGCATGGCGGCCGCGCGTCTCGTCGTTCCCAATGGCTATCCGGACGCGCTGACCAATTCGATGATCATGACCGCCGGCTATCTGATGCCGCCGCGCTTCGACGCCCGGGTGCCGATCGAGGTCAATTACGGCACGTTCGCCGCGACCGTCGGGCATGAGTTCGTCCATGTCGCCCAGCTCCACATGTATGGCGCCGACGGCCGCGAGACCGAATTGTGGAGCCCGGACGATCAGGCGGCGGCCACGCGCCAGGGCCAGTGCGTCATCGATGAGGCCAATGCCTATGAACCGCTGCCCGGCCTCCACATGGACGGCGCGGGGCAATATGAGGAAAATGTCGCCGATTATGGCGGCATCCGGCTCGCCTACGAAGCGCTGCGCGCGCGGCTCGGCGCCGCGATCGACCGTGCGGATTCGAGCGGCATGACCCCAGGCCAGCGCTTCTTCTACGCCTTCGCTCAGAACTGGTGCACCGCGCAGACCGACGACAGCCTGCGCGGCCATGTGAGCTCGGACGGGCACGGCCCGCCCGAATTCCGGGTGAACGCGCCGCTATCGAACCTCCCGGCCTTCGCCCACAGCTTCGGCTGCGGCGGATCGGCGCGGATGGTCCGTCCCGCGGCGAACCAGTGCACGGTGTGGTAAGGGCGCGCTTTCCAATCGGGAGCGATCCGCTCTAGGGGCGGGGCATGACTTCGCCCCGCTTCGAATTCTCCATCTCCGCCACCGACGGCAAGGCCCGCACGGGAACGATCCGGATGCGCCGCGGCGAGATCCGCACGCCGGCCTTCATGCCGGTGGGGACGGCGGCGACGGTGAAGGCGGTGAAGCCCGCTGACGTGCGCGCGTCCGGCGCGGACATCCTGCTCGGCAACACCTATCACCTGATGCTCCGCCCGGGCGCCGAGCGGGTGGCGCGGCTTGGCGGGCTCCACGCCTTCATGGGCTGGGATCGGCCGATCCTCACCGACAGCGGCGGCTATCAGGTGATGAGCCTGTCCGAGCTCACCAAGGTGAGCGAGGAGGGCGTCGCCTTCGCGAGCCACCTCGACGGCAGCCGCCACATGCTCTCGCCCGAACGATCGATGGAGGTGCAGACCCTGCTCGGCTCCGACATCGTGATGGCGTTCGACCAGCTCGTGAAGACGACCGACACGGCGGCAGCGCAGCGCACGGCGATGGAACGATCGATGCGCTGGGCGAAGCGCTCACGCGCGGCGTTCGATGCGCTCGGCAACGAAGGCGCCTTGTTCGGCATCCAGCAGGGCGGGCTCGACGAAGGAATGCGCGCCGCATCGGCCGCGGCGCTGCGGGAGATCGGGTTCGACGGCTATGCGGTCGGCGGGCTTGCGGTCGGGGAGGGGCAGGCGGCGATGTTCGCCTGCCTCGATTTCGCGCCCGGCCAGCTGCCGGAAGACGCGCCGCGCTACCTGATGGGCGTCGGCAAGCCGGACGACATCGTCGGCGCGGTCGAGCGCGGCATCGACATGTTCGATTGCGTGCTGCCGACCCGCAGCGGGCGGACCGGCCAGGCCTTCACCTGGGACGGGCCGATCAACATCCGCAATGCGAAGTTCGCCGAGGACCCGGCGCCGATCGACCCGGAGTCGCCGGCGGGCGGATGGTCGAAAGCCTATCTCCACCACCTCGTCCGATCGGGCGAGATCCTCGGTGCGATGCTGATGACCGAGCATAATCTGTGGTTCTATCAGCAGCTGATGGAGCGCCTCCGCGCGGCGATCGCGGAAGGGCGGCTGGCCGATTTCGCGGAGGGGTTCAGGGCGCGCTATCGGGGCCGGTGAACCGCCTCAGTTCGACGCCGCCGGCGTCAGCCTGATCTCGTAGAGGTGCGGCCACAGCTTGCCGGTGACGAACAGGCGCCGGCGCTGGGCATCCCAGGCGATGCCGTTCAGCACGGCGTCCTGATTGCTTCCGGCATTCTGGCCGACCAGATCGGTGAGGTCGATCCAGGCGCGCACATGGCCGGTCGCGGGATCGATGCGGGCGATGAGCGCCGTCATCCAGACGTTGGCGTAGATTTCGCCATCGACCCATTCGAGCTCGTTCAGCTGATCGACCGCGACTCCGTCGGCGGTCACCTGGATGCGGCGGCGCTCCTGCATGGTGGCGGGATCGAGGACGTGGATGACGGACGTTCCGTCGCTTTCGAAAATCTCCCGATCGTTGCGCGTCATCCCCCAGCCTTCGCCGATGGTGAAGGGGAAGGTGCCGGTCTGCTGGAGCGTGTGGCGGTTCCAGCGGAAACCGACGCGGTCGCGCCAGGTGAGGCTGATGATCTCGTCGCCCCAATCGACGATGCCCTCGCCGAACATCGTGCGCGGGATATCGACCGACTGGACGACCCGCCCGTCGGCAAGGTTCACCCGCCGGATGTTGGATTGGCCGACCAGCCCGGTGCTCTCCCACAGGAAGCCGTCCTTCCAGAACAGCCCCTCGGTGAAGGCGCGCGGATCGTGCGGGTAGGTGGCGACCACCTCATAGCCCTGGACGGGCGTGCCGGAATTGGCGGGGGCGGGGGCCTGCGAACGGCTCGTGCCGCAGCCGATCAGGGCGAGGGCGATTGCGAACAGCAAGTGGAGGCGCGGCATCGCGCGATCCTAGCTTGAAAAGCCCTGCTCAAGGAAGCTCGGGATCGGGCCGTTCCACCCGTCATCCGGCTCCTCCCGCTCGTCCTGGCGCGGCCGACGCGTCGCCGGCGCCGGCGCGGCTTCGGCCTTCGGGGCGGACCTGGGTTTCGGCGCCTCGTCCTTCGCGGTGCGTGAGCGGCCGCCGCGCGAACGCTTGCGCGGCGCTGGAGCAGCCGTCCCTTCCGGCTCTGCCTCGCCGGCCGGCTCGGCGGCGGGAGCCCCGTCCAGCGGCGCGATCGTCGTGCCGATCAGCTTTTCGATATTGTCGATCGCCTCGGCATCGGCGCTCGTCACCATCGTGATCGCGACGCCGGTCCGGCCCGCGCGGCCGGTGCGGCCGATCCGGTGGACATAATCGTCCGGATGCCAGGGCACGTCATAGTTGAAGACGTGGCTGACGCCCTTCACGTCCAGTCCCCGAGCGGCGACGTCGGAGGCGACGAGGATGTTGATTTCCTCGGTCTTGAACCGATCGAGCTCGCGGATTCGCTCGGCCTGCTCCATGTCGCCCTGGATCTGCCCGGCGGAAAAGCCGGCGCGCTTCAGGCTCTGGGAAAGCTCGCGCACCGTCGTCTTGCGGTTGCAGAAGATGATCGCGGTCTTCACCGCCTCGTCGCGCAGGAGATCGATCAGCGCATCCTTCTTGCGGCGCGAATCGACCTTGAGCTTGCGCTGGTCGATCGAGGTGTTCGCCGTCGCGGGCCGCGCGACTTCGATCGACTTCGGATTGGAAAGGAAACGGTCCGCGAGCTTCTTGATCGGCGGCGGCATCGTCGCCGAGAAAAGCAGGGTCTGCCGGTTCGCGGGCAGCTTGGTGCAGATATTCTCGATGTCCGGGATGAAGCCCATGTCGAGCATCCGGTCCGCCTCGTCGATGACGAGCAGGTGGCAGCCGGTGAGCAGGATCTTGCCGCGTTCGAACAGGTCCATCAGGCGGCCGGGCGTCGCGATCAGCACGTCGACGCCCTTTTCGAGCGCCTTCACCTGATCGCCCATCTGCACGCCGCCGATCAGCAGCGCCATCGAAAGCTTGTGGTGCTTGCCGTATTTCTCGAAATTCTCGGCGACCTGGGCGGCAAGCTCACGCGTCGGTTCGAGGATCAGGCTGCGCGGCATCCGGGCGCGGGCGCGGCCCTGGCTCAATATGTCGATCATCGGCAGGACGAAGCTCGCCGTCTTGCCGGTGCCGGTCTGGGCGATGCCGATGATGTCGCGCATCATCAGGACGGACGGAATGGTGGCGGCCTGGATCGGCGTCGGCTCGGTATAGCCGGCGTCGGTCACCGCGCGGAGAAGTTCGTCGGAAAGGCCGAGATCGGCGAAGCTCATCGAAAATCCGGGAATGGGCGTCCTCGTCGGGAGAGACGCTTCAGCGCGCCGCTTGTGCCATCGATCGCCGACTTGTCAAGGAATCGGTCAGTGCCCGGCGGGGCGGAGCGTGCGGAACGCCTCGATCTGGCACGCCGCACCGGCGCGCGATCGCACGACATCGCGGTCCGCGCAGATCCGGCCGTCGCCGGCGGAGCTGACGTAGAAGCCGCGATAATAATCGAGGGCCGGGCAGCCTCGTTCCAGCCGGGCGCGGATGCGGGTGCGATCCCGCAGCACGAGATCGACGCTGTCGGGGCCGAGCAGCGCGGCGCCGGCGATCCGGCTGGTTTCGATGCAGTGCGGGCCGCGATGCTCGATCCATCCGTTCCGCGGGTCGGTGAGCGGGGCAACGCCCGGCGCCCGGCGCGGCAGGCGCACGATCACCTCTTCGTGGATCGAAAGCGTGCCCTGGAAGCCGGGCGGCGGGGGAGGGGGCGCGGCGCGGCCGCCACGCTGGGCGACCGCGCTGCCCGTGAGGGCGAGCAAGGTCATCGCGGCCACCGCCGTCCGGATCATCCGCGTTGCTCCATGACAGGCCGGGATTCCGCGCGCTTGTTGAACATGAGATTAATTGGCACCTATCGCCGGTCATGGCCGCGCCTTCCCCCGCCCTTCTCGACTCGCTTGCCGCCCTCCTCGGGCCGAAGGGATTCACCCGCGATTGCGATGCGATGACGCCCTGGCTCACCGATTGGCGCGGGCGGTTCCACGGGCGGGCCGCGGCGCTGATCGCCCCGGCGACTCGCGAAGAGGTGGCGCAGGCGGTGCGGCTCTGCGCGTCCGGCGGGGTCCCGCTGGTCCCCCAGGGGGGCAATACGTCGATGGTCGGTGGCGCGACACCCGATGCCTCCGGGCACGCGCTCATCCTGTCGCTCAGGCGGATGAACCGCATCCGAAGCCTCGATCCGGAGGCGAACCTCGCCGTGTGCGAGGCGGGGGTGGTCCTCGCGAACCTCCACGAGGCCTCCCAGGCGGCCGGCCGGCGCTTCCCGCTGTCGCTCGCCGCGAAGGGATCGGCGACGGTCGGCGGCCTCGTTTCGACCAATGCCGGCGGCACTCAGGTGCTTCGCTTCGGCAATATGCGCCGGCTCGTCCAGGGAATCGAGGCGGTCCTGCCCGACGGCAGCCTGTTCGATGGGCTGACCGCGCTCAGGAAGGACAATCGCGGCTACGATCTCGCGCAGCTGATGATCGGCGCGGAAGGGACGCTCGGCATCGTCACCGCGGCGAGCCTGAAGCTGGTTCCGGCGATCGGATCACGCGTGGTCGCGTGGGTCGGGCTCGCGACGCCGGTCGCCGCGCTGGCGCTGCTGCGGCAGCTGGAGGATCGCATGGGCGGGGCGGTGGAAAGCTTCGAACTGGTGCCGCAGAGCGCGCTCGATCTGGTGCTCGCGCATATTCCCGGGACGCGCCCGCCGCTTGCCCGGCGCCATGCGTGGCACGCGCTCGTCGAAGCGGCGGCCCCGGTCGGCGCGCCCTCGCCGGAGCCGGCGCTCGTCGAGGCGCTGGGCGCGGGCGAGCTGGTCGAGGATGCGGTGATCGCGGCGAGCGAGGCGCAGGCGGACGCCTTCTGGCGGCTGCGCGAGAGCATCGCCGAGGCCGAGAAGCAGGACGGGCCCGCGGTCAAGCACGACATTTCGGTCGCGGTCCCCGACATGCCGGGCTTCCTCGTCGAGGCGGCGGCGGCGGTGGAGCGCGACTTTCCGGGCGTGCGGGTCAACGCCTTCGGCCATCTCGGCGACGGCAACATCCATTTCAACGTCCGCGCGCCGGCGGGGACGGATGCCGGCTGGATCGAAGGGGCCGGCGCCGAGGTCAGCCACCGGGTCTACGATCTGGTCACCGCCGCCGGCGGCTCGATCTCGGCGGAGCATGGAATCGGCCAGATGAAGCTCGGCGAGTTCGCACGGCTTGGCGGCGCCGCGCGGCTCGCGGCGCTGCGCGCGATCAAGGGCGCGCTCGATCCGGCGGGGATCATGAATCCCGGCAAGCTGGTCCCGCCGCCCCCTCTTGCGGAAAACCGCCGCCTTTCATAAGGCAGGAGATCAGATTCCGGCCTGCGTGATGCGGCCATTCCAAGTCGAACGGAGAATGTTTCAATGGCGACGCAGCCGCCGGCCAGCATGCCGGTCCTTTACACCCGCCTCGAGCCGCTTTCGAGCACGATGCACGCCAATTTCAAGCATCGCGCGCTCGAAACGGCGCCGCATCTCGCCAAGATCAATGCGGTTCCGCTGACCATCGACGAGTTCGCGGTCACCCAGCGTTTCATGCCGATCGTCTTCGCGGCCAGCCAGGTGCCGGTGCCGATCGCGCTGATGGGCCTCAACGAGGGCGTCAACGTCTTCGTCGATGATGATGGCAAGCCCTATGCCCCGTTCTACGTGCCGGCCTATGTCCGCCGCTTCCCCTATCTGCTCGCCCGGATGAATCCGGACAATCAGGAGCTGACGCTCTGCTTCGATGCGGAGAGCGGCCTCGTCGCTCCGAGCGAGGAGGGCGATCCGCTGTTCGAGGACGGCAAGCCGACCGAGGGGCTGAACAATATCCTCAAGTTCTGCGAGGAGTTCGAGGTCGCGGCGAACCGGACCGAGCAGTTCGCGCGCGAGTTGCTCGATCTCGACCTGCTGATCGACGGCGAGGTCGCGATCGACCCGCCGGGCGCGCGCCAGCCCTTCATCTATCGCGGCTTCCGCATGGTCGACGAACAGAAGTTCCGGGACCTGCCGGGTGACAAGTTGCGCAAGATGTCGGAAAGCGGAATGCTCCCGCTGATCGTGGCGCACCTGTTCTCGCTCGGGCTGATGCGAGAGATTTTCACGCGGCAGGTCGATCAGGGCAAGGTGCCGAACTTCGCCGAGAATATGGCGCCCGCCGCCGCCTGATTTTTTCCCGTTGCATCTTGAAACCTGGCGCGGCGGCCCCATCTCAAGGCTGCCGCGTCGTCGTATGCCCCCCTTTGCGGCGGCGCGCGGCGCCTTCTTCGCCCCCGAAGAGGGCGCCCCTCCCTGAACCTGGCCGCTCCACGCTCCTGCGTGGAGCGGTCTTTTCATATCCGCCTCATTCCGCGGCGATCGCGCCCGGCTCGCCGATCAGCGCCGCTTCCAGCGCCGCCGCGACCGACGCGATAAGTCGGCAGATCGCGCCGAAGCCGGGCCCCGGCGCCGACAGGGCGGAATCGAGATAGAGCGACCGATCGATCTCGATCTGGATCGCGTGGATGCCGCGCCGCGGCTCGCCGTGACGGCCGACGACATGGCCGCCCGCATAGGGCCTGTTGCGGCCGACCGGGTAGCCAAGCGTGCTGGCCGCGGCGACCGCTGCGGCGATCAGATCCTGGCGCGCGCTGGTGCCGTGAAGATCGCCGAAGACGATCTTCGGCTCGCCGCCCGCCGGGCTTCGCGGCGGCATCGAATGGCAATCGAGCAGCACCGCCGCGCCGAACCGCTCGCGCGCCTTCGCGAGCGCTTCGGCGATCGCCGCATGATAGGGTCGGTGGATCGTCTCGATGCGCCGTGCGAGCTCCCGCGCCGAAATCGGGCCGCGCCATAGCGCGCCGGCGCCGGCGATGCGCGAAGGCAGGAGGCCGATCCCGGCGCGCGCCCGCGCCGACGGCAGGACCTGCGCCGGCGACAGCGGCGGATCGACGAGCGACGGATCGATCTCCCGCTCGTCGCGGTTGAGGTCGATCTGCGCCCGCGGCGCGGTCGCGACAAAGGCGGTGGCGCCCGACTGGACGGCGCGCCAGATCAGCTTGTCGACCAGCCGATCCTCAAGCAGCTCCAGCGCCGCGCGCGGCACCCGCGCCGCGGCGAGCAGGGCAGGGCCATAGTCGCGGCCGGCATGGGGCACCGAGAGCACGACCGGCGAAACCGGCCGCGCGGGGCCGATGCGATCGAACGGTCGGGCTGGCGCCTGGGTCATTCCGTCGCGATCAGTAGAGCCGGGATGGGACAGGTGCAACGGCGGGCCCGCCGGGCGCTGGTCAAAGCGATTCCGAGAGCGCATAAGCCGATCAAGCGCCGATCGGGGCGCCCGATGGGGATCGAATGCTGAGAATCCTGCTCGCCGAAGACGACGATTCGCTGCGGACCTACCTGGCCCGGGCGCTGGAGCGGGTGGGCTATCGAGTGACGGCGGTGGATCGCGGAACCGCGGCGCTGCCGCTGCTCGAGGCCGAGGCTTTCGATCTCCTCCTCACCGACATCGTGATGCCGGAGATGGACGGCATCGAACTGGCACAGAAGGCGGCGCAGCTGGCGCCCGACATCCGCGTCATGTTCATCACCGGATTCGCCGCGGTGGCGCTGAAGGCCGGGCGCAAGACGCCGGACGCCAAGGTGCTCTCCAAGCCCTTCCACCTCAAGGATCTGGTCGCCGAGGTCGAGCGCATGTTCCAGACCGAAGACCAGCACGGCAGATTGTAATCGGGGCGGGCTTGCGCGCGGCCCACGCCGCCGCTACATGCGCGCCTCTGTCACCGACAGGGCCCGATTCACCGATCGCGACGCGACCGGTTGGGCTGGTGGGCGTGTAGCTCAGTGGTAGAGCACTGTGTTGACATCGCAGGGGTCGCAAGTTCAATCCTTGCCACGCCCACCATTTTCTCCTTTTCCCCCAGCTAGTTGAACAGCCGCGCGGCATGCCAGCGCAGGTGATCGGCCATGAAGGTCGAGATGAAATAATAGCTGTGGTCGTAGCCCGGCTGCATCCTGAGGGTGAGCGGGATGCCGGCATCGGCGCAGGCGGCGCGAAGCAGATCGGGACGAAGCTGCTCCTCAAGGAACGCGTCGGCCTCGCCCTGGTCGACGAGAAGCTCGGGCAGGCGCGCGCCGTCCTCGATCAGGGCGACGGCGTCATGTCGGCGCCAGGCGGCGCGATCGGGGCCGAGATAGCGGCCGAGCGCCTTCATGCCCCACGGCACCTGTGACGGCGCGGCGATCGGGGCGAAGGCGGAGACGCTGCGGTAACGGCCGGGATTGGCGAGGGCGAGGGTGAGCGCGCCGTGGCCGCCCATCGAATGGCCCATGATCCCCTGCCGCTCCCGATCGATCGGAAAGGCGGAGGCGACGATGTCGGGCAATTCGTCACGGATGTACGACCCCATGCGATAATTGGCCGCATAAGGCGCCTGCATCGCATCGACATAGAAGCCCGCGCCCTGGCCGAAATCATAGGCGTCGTCATCGGGGACATCGGGCCCGCGCGGGCTGGTGTCGGGTGCGACGAAGATCAGCCCCAATTCGGCGCAGGCGGCGCGATATTCGCCCTTTTCGGTGACGTTGGCGTGGGTGCAGGTGAGGCCGGAGAGATACCAGATCACCGGGCATTTCGCGCCGCCGTCGGCCTGCGGGGGCAGGAAGACCGAAAAGGTCATGTCGGTGCCGGTCTCCCGGCCTGGATGGCGCACGACATGGAGCGTGCCGCCATGGCTCTTGTTGACCGACAGGGTATCCATTGCGCGCCTATTCGGCCGGAACGCGATGGACGGCGCACAGCTTGTTGCCGTCGGGATCGCGCAGATAGGCGAGATAGAGCTTCCCGAAGCCGCCCTGGCGCAGGCCGGGCGGATCCTCGATCGAGGTGCCGCCATTGGCGATCCCGGCCTGATGCCAGGCATCGGCCTCTTCGGGGCTCTCCATGGCAAAGCCGATCGTGCCGCCATTTGCGTGGCACGCCGGCTGGCCGTCGATCGGATGCGTCACCATGAAGAGGCCGCCCCGGTGGACGTAGCGAAGCCGGCCCTTGTCATCCTCCTGGCCCGGCTTGCCGCCGAGCGAGGCGAACAGGGCGTCATAGAATTTGCGGGAGCGATCGATGTCGTTGCTGCCGACGACCACATGGCTGAACATGATTTGCCTCCTTCTCGGCTCGCCGGACTAGGAGAAGGCGCGGTCGCGGGCAAGCGGGCGCCGCTGATCGGGCGCCCGCCGCGCGCTGCTCAAAAGACGTGGAAGATGTAGAGCAGGATGATGATCGGGATCGGAATGCCGATCAGCCAGGCGAGAATACCTTTACCCATGTCATGTCTCCCTGCGGCCAGCGACGGCCATTGCGGCGAGGGAAACGTGACGGGGACGGTTGCGGTTCCGGAACGTCAATAGACGACGACGCTGCGGATGCTCTCCCCGGCGTGCATCAGATCGAACCCCTTGTTGATGTCCTCGAGGCTGAGGACATGGGTGATCATCGGATCGATCGCGATCTTGCCCTGCATGTACCAGTCGACGATCTTGGGCACGTCGGTGCGGCCCTTTGCGCCGCCGAAGGCGGTGCCGCGCCAGTTGCGGCCGGTGACGAGCTGGAACGGCCGCGTCGCGATCTCCTTGCCCGCCTCGGCCACGCCGATGATGATGCTGGTGCCCCAGCCGCGATGGCACGCCTCCAGCGCGGTCCGCATGACCTCGGTGTTGCCGGTCGCGTCGAAGGTGAAGTCGGCGCCGCCGTCGGTCAGCGCGGCGATCTCGGCGATCAGCGCCGCGCGATCCTTGCCGCGGCCGTCGATGAAGTCGGTCATGCCGAACCTGCGGCCCCATTCCTCGCGGTCCGGGTTGATGTCGACGCCGATGATCCTGTCGGCCCCGACCAGCTTCGCGCCCTGGATGACGTTGAGTCCGATCCCGCCAAGCCCGAACACGACGACATTGTCGCCGGCCTGGACCTTGGCGGTGTTGACCACCGCGCCGACGCCGGTCGTCACGCCGCAGCCGATATAGCAACTGGTCTTGAACGGCGCGTCCTCGCGGATCTTCGCCACCGCGATCTCGGGCAGCACGGTGAAGTTCGAGAAGGTGGAGCAGCCCATATAATGGTAGATCGGCTGGCCCTTGTAGCTGAAGCGCGTGGTGCCGTCGGGCATCAGCCCCTTGCCCTGCGTCGCGCGGATCGCGGTGCACAGGTTGGTCTTGCCGCTGAGGCACGATTTACACTGGCGGCATTCCGGCGTGTAGAGCGGGATGACATGATCGCCGGGCTTCACGCTGGTCACGCCCGCGCCGATCTCGCGGACGATGCCCGCGCCCTCATGGCCCAGGATCGAGGGGAAGATTCCTTCGGAATCGAACCCGTCCAGCGTATAGGCATCGGTGTGGCAGATGCCGGTCGCCATGATCTCGACCAGCACTTCGCCGGCCTTGGGACCTTCAAGGTCGAGCTCGACGATCTCGAGCGGCTTCCTGGCTTCGAACGCGACGGCGGCGCGGGTTTTCATTGGGGTCTCCTTCGGGTGCGCCGGCGCCTTAGCCCAACAGGAAGCGCCTGATCCAGCCGCCGACTCGCGCATTGTCATTGGGCGCGTCGAGCGAGGCGATCGCGCTGTCGGGATCGGGGATCCGGTCGAAGCGCTGCTCGATCAGGGCTCTTGCATAGGCCGGATCGAATTCCGGGTGGAACTGGAAGGAAATGGCCGGGCGGTCGGTCCAGGCGAGCCCGGCATAGGGCGTGAACAGCGACGAGGCCGTGACTTCGGTATTGGGCGGCTGGAGGACCACCTGGTCCTGGTGCGAGGCGGGGATCGAAACGCTCGCCGCGTCGTCCATCCACGGCTCGCGGGTCACGATGGGATAGGTGTGGAGGCCCGCGCCCCAGCCTTTTTCCGATTTCTCGACATGACCGCCCAGCGCTTCGGCCATGATCTGGTGGCCGAAGCAGATGCCGACGAGCTTCTGCGGCTTGGCGAGGCGGACGAAATCGGCGAGCTCCGCGATCCAGGGCAGGGGATCGTAAACGCCGGCGGGGGAGCCGGTGAGGATATAGGCGTCATGCGTCGCCGGATCGACCGGCAGAGCGCCGGCCTCGACATCGAAGGTGGCGATGTCGAAGCCGTCGCCGAGCAGGCGGGCGAACATCGCCGGATAGTCGCCGAAGCGGACCGCGAGATCGCCGGGCGGCTTGCCGGTTTCAAGGATGGCGAGCTTCATGGCTCCTGCTTAAGGTGGCGACCGCGCGATGAACAGCGGCCTTGATTTGGACCAATCTATGGTCCATATTGTGGCGATGGATATTCCGATCTCCGAGGCGAAAGGTAAGCTGACCGATCTCGTGCGGCGCGCGGAGGCCGGCGACGACATCGTGCTCACCCGGCACGGCCGGCCGGCGGCAAAGCTGGTGGCTGTGCGGCCGGTTCCGGCCGATCGCCGTGAGCGTGCCGCGATCATCGAGCGGATCGTCCGGGGCGCGCGGGCGAAGATCGCGCCCGGCCCCGACTCCACTCGCAGCCAGGACCTCCTCTACGATCCGGAGACAGGGCGGCCTGCGTGATCGTTGCGGACACGTCGGCGCTTCTGACCATTCTCTTCGACGAGCCCGGTGCGGCGCGCTGCAGGCGCGCGCTGGAAATCGAGCCGGACATTCACATGTCCGCCGGCACGCTGGCCGAGGCACTCATCATCCTGGCGCATCGCGGTGGGTCCGAACTGTTGCTCGCCCTCGTGGAAGAACTGGGGTTCACTGTCGATCCGGTCAACGCGGCCTTCGCTGAACGGGTCGGCCAGGCGCATGGACGCTGGGGCAAGGGCGCGCACGCGGCCCAGCTCAATTTCGGGGACTGCTTTGCCTATGTGCTGGCGAAGGAGCTCGATTGTCCGCTTCTCTTCGTCGGCGAGGATTTCGCGCGCACCGACGTCGAGTCCGCCCTCAGCTGACCCGCCGCTCCCGCTTCGCGGCGATGCGGAGCCTGAGGGCGTTGAGGCGGATGAAGCCGGCCGCGTCGCGATGGTCGTAGCCGGACTGGCCTTCCTCGAAGGTCACCAGGTCCTGATCGTAGAGCGAGAGCGGGCTTTCGCGCCCGATCACCGTGGCATTGCCCTTGTAGAGCTTCATCCGCACCTTGCCGGACACATGCTCCTGGCTCCTGTCGATCAGCGCCTGCAGCATCTCGCGCTCCGGCGCGAACCAGAAGCCGTTGTAGATGAGTTCGGCATAGCGCGGCATGATCGAATCCTTGAGGTGCATCGCCCCGCCGTCCAGCGTGATGCTTTCGATGCCGCGATGGGCGGCGAGCAGGATGGTGCCGCCCGGCGTCTCGTACACCCCGCGCGACTTCATGCCGACGAAGCGGTTTTCGACCAGGTCGAGACGGCCGATGCCGTTGTCGTGGCCGAGCTGGTTGAGCCTGGCGAGCAGGCTCGCGGGCGACAGTCGCTCGCCGTCGATCGCGACCGGATCGCCGCGCTCGAATTCGATCTCGATCACCGTCGCCTTGTCGGGCGCCGCCTCGGGCGAGATGGTGCGCTGGTGGACATATTCGGGCGCCTCCACGGCGGGATCCTCCAGCACCTTCCCCTCCGACGAGGAGTGGAGCAGGTTGGCGTCGACCGAGAAGGGGGCCTCGCCGCGCTTGTCCTTGTTGATCGGGATCTGGTGCTTCTCGGCAAAGTCGATCAGCGCCTCGCGGCTCGCGAAGCTCCACTCGCGCCAGGGGGCGATCACCTTGATGTCCGGCTCGAGCGCATAATAGCCGAGCTCGAAGCGGACCTGATCGTTCCCCTTGCCGGTCGCGCCGTGGCAGACCGCGTCGGCGCCGACCTGACGCGCGATTTCGATCTGGCGCTTGGCGATCAGAGGACGGGCGATCGAGGTGCCGAGCAGATACTGGCCCTCATAGACGGTGTTCGCGCGGAACATCGGGAAGACGTAATCGCGCACGAATTCCTCGCGCAGATCGTCGATGAAGATGTTCTCCGGCTTGATCCCGAGCAGCTCGGCCTTCTTTCGCGCCGGCTCCACTTCCTCGCCCTGGCCGAGATCGGCGGTGAAGGTGACGACCTCCGCGCCATATTCGGTCTGCAGCCACTTGAGGATGATCGAGGTGTCGAGCCCGCCCGAATAAGCGAGGACGACCTTCTTCGGCTTGTCAGTCATTGGGTTCCATTTCCAGGGAGCGAGTTGGGTTATGCGTAATTGATCTTCTCCTGCCCCATCATCCGCTCGAAGCGGCGGACGAGGGGCGGGATGGCGTGGCCGTCGCGAACGACGAGGAACAGGGTGTCGTCGCCCGAAACCGTGCCCGCAATCTCCGGCAATGCGCTCTGGTCGATCGCCGAGGCGACGAGGTGGGCCGAGCCGGGCGGGGTCTTCATCACGATCAGCTGTCCGGCCGCCTCGACCGACAGCGCCCATTCGGAAAGGATGCGCGCGAGCCGACCGGTGCTCCAGTCGGCGGCGCCGATCTGATCGGGCAGGGCGTAGGACAGGACGCCGCCGCGTTTCACCTTCACCGCGCCGAGCTGTTCGAGATCGCGCGAGACCGTCGCCTGGGTGACGGCGAAGCCCTGATCGGCCAGACGCTCGGTCGCCTCCTCCTGGCTGGTCAGCATCTCGGCGCGCACCAGATCGGCAAGCGCGCGCAGACGGCGGGTGCGGGAATCGGAGTGGCTTCGCTCCATCAACGCACCCCGAGCAGCCATGCCAGCGCGGCGCGGGCGGTGTGCATCCGGTTTTCGGCCTGGCGCCACACCGCGCTCTTCGGGCTTTCGATCACCTCGTCCGTCACCTCCTCGCCGCGGCGCGCGGGCAGGCAGTGGAGGAACCAGGCGTCGTTCGTGGCCGCCATCATCGCGGCATCGACCTGATAGGGGGCGAAGGCCGCCATGCGCTCGGCGGTCTCCGCGTCCTGGCCCATCGAGACCCAGACGTCGGTATAGACGATGTCCGCGCCCTTCACGCCCTCCAGCGGATCGACGACCTGGCGCACGAAATCGGGCGCGTCCTTCAACCGATAGGCCTCGGGCCCGGCCAGGGTCAGCTCGGCCCCGATCTCACCGCAGGCATGAGCGAGCGAACGCGCGACATTGTTGTCGGCATCGCCGACGAAGGCGATCCTGACCCCTTCGAGCCGCCCGACCAATTGTTTTATAGTTAAAAGATCGGCGAGCGCCTGAAGCGGATGTTCCTTGTCCGACAACAGGTTGAGCACCGGGATTGAGACCGCGTTGGACATGCGGACGAGATGGTCGTGATCCATGACCCGCGCGGCGATGACCGAATGATAACAGGCGAGCGTGCGCGCCACGTCCTCGGCGGTCTCGCGCGTGTCGATGCCGACCTCGTCCTTCTGGATATAGACGGGGTGGCCGCCGAGCTGGACGACCGCCATTTCGGTCGAGTTGCGGGTGCGCGCCGACGGCTTCTGGAAGACCAGGGCCGCGCCCTTGCCGGCGAGCGGCGCGCCCAGATCGGCGCGTTCGGCGAGTTCGAGCACCTCGGCAAGCGCGCCGCCCGCGAGATCGGCGACGGTCAGCAGCTTGGTCATCACTCCCCCTCCATCCTGATCATCGTGCCGATGCCGGCGTCCGTCAGAATCTCGATCAGCAGCGCGTGGGGCACGCGGCCGTCGATGATGTGCGCCGATCCGACGCCGCCCTCGACCGCGTCGGCGCAGGCCCGCAGCTTCGGGATCATGCCCTTGGACACGCTTTCGTGCGTGATCCGCTCGCGAAGCTCCGAGACGGTCAAGCGCTGGATCAGGCTGGTCTCGTCCCTGGGATCCTCGAGCAGGCCGGGGGCGGCGGTCAGGTAGACGATCTTCTCCGCCTGCATCGCAACCGCGATCGCCATCGCCGCCTCGTCGGCATTGATGTTGTAGGGCTGGCCCGACGCGTCCGCGCCGATCGTCGAGACGACCGGGGCGAGGCCCTGATCGAGCAGGCCGTGCAGCCGCCCGGCGCGCACCAGCGCCACGTCGCCGACGAAGCCCAGAGCGGGATCGCGCTGGGTGGTGACGAGAAGGCCGCCATCCTCGCCGGCGACGCCGACCGCGACCGGCTCGTCCCCCGCCTCGCGGTTGATCGTCGCGACGAGATCGCGATTGACCTTGCCGACCAGGACGGTGCGCACGATGTCCAGCGTCTCGGCGTCGGTGACGCGCAAGCCGTCCCTGAACTCCGGTTCCTTGCCGAGCTTCTTCATCATCGCATCGACCTGCGGCCCGCCGCCATGGACGAGCACGCAGCGCACGCCGACCGAGCGCAGCAGCAGCACGTCCTGCGCCAGCGCGCGGTCGAGCTCCGCATCGATCGCTGCGCCGCCCAATTTCACGACCACCGACTTGCCGGCGAAACGCTGGATATAGGGCAGGGCTTCGACGAGCACCTGCGCGGTGAGGGCCGGGTTGGTGCTCATGACGTGACCGAATTTTCCTTGATGTAGCCGGGGCCGAGATCGATGCCGATCATCCGCGCGGTGCCGTCGCCGCCGGCGCCGACATCGACGAGGATGTCGATCCGTTCATTCTTCATGTGGGCGGCGACGGCGGCGCGGTCGTGCTCGATCTCGATCCCGCCGCGCGAGACGAAGATGCCGCCATAGGCGACCGCGGACGCCTCGGTCTCGAATGCGACCCCGGCCGATCCCGCCGCGCCGAGCAGGCGGCCCCAATAGGGATCGGAGCCGTACCAGGAGCATTTGACGAGATTGTTCTCGGCGATCGACTTGGCCGCCGCGCGCGCCTCGGCGTCGCTCGCCGCGCCGGTGACGGTGAGGAGCACCATCTTGGTCATCCCCTCCGCATCCTTCGCCATCTGCCAGGCGAGATCCTCGCAGACCTTGTGAACGGCATCGGCGAACTCGGCGAGATCGGGCGGCCCGGCCCGGCCATTGGCGAGCAGGAAGGCGCTGTCGTTGGTCGAGGTCGCGCCGTCGACGTTCAGCGTGTTGAACGTGCGATCGGCCGCGTCCTTGAGGATGCGCTGGAGATCGCTGCGGGCGACCTGCGCGTCCGTGGTGAGATAGGCGAGCATCGTTGCCATGTTCGGCGCGATCATGCCGCAGCCCTTGGCCATGCCGCCGAGCGTGAAGGTGGAGCCCTTCACCACCGCCTCCTTGGGCACATGATCGGTGGTGAGGATTCCCCTGGCCGCCTCGGTCCCGCCCTCGCGTGACAGCTGCTTCGCCAGCTTCGGCACGGCGGCGACGATCTTGTCCATCGGCAGCCGCCCGCCGATGATTCCGGTCGAGGAGACGAGGACATCTTCCTTGGCGATGCCGAGCGCCTCGGCCGTCGCCTCAGTCATCGCATCCGCATCGGCGAGGCCAGCTTTGCCGGTGCCCGCATTGGCATTGCCCGAATTGACCACGATCGCCGCCGCGCGGCCGCCATTGGCGGCGAGCCGCTCGCGATCGAGCGTCACCGGCGGGGCGACGAACTTGTTCTGCGTGAAGACCGCGGCGCAGGTCACGGCCTGGCCGTCCTCGGTCGCGATCAGCGCCATGTCGTGCTTGCGACGCTTGATCCCGGCATGGAGGCCGGAGGCGACGAAGCCGGGGGCGGCGGTGACACTCAAGGCCATACTCCTGCTTTGGACAGGCCCGCATCCTCATCGATGCCGAGCATGAGATTTGCGCACTGGACCATCTGTCCCGCCGCGCCCTTCACGAGATTGTCGAGCGCGGCGATGGCAAGGACGCGGCCGGTCCGCTCGTCATAACGCGCGGTGATGTGGATCGCGTTGGAGCCGAGCGTCCATTTGACCGAGGGCGAGCGTTCCGAGACATGGACGAACGGCTCGCCGGCATAAGCCTCTGCGAGCGCGGCCAGCGGATCGCACGGCTCCTTCGCCTGCGCCGTGCAAGTCGCGAGGATGCCGCGGTTCATCGGCGCGAGGTGCGGCGTGAACAGGACCTTCCCGCCAAGCTCCATCTCCATTTCCGCGGTGTGGCGGTGCGACAGAAGGCCGTAAGCGGTGAAATTCTCGTCCACCGTGTTGAAATGGGTGTCCTCCTTGAGCGCCTTGCCGGCCCCGCTGACGCCGGAGGCGGCGCTGACGGCGATCGTGTCGGGATCGATGAGCGGCAGGAGCGGCTTCAGCGCGAGGATGGTGGTCGTCGGATAGCAGCCGGCGGCGGCGACCGCCTTCGCGGCGCGGATCGCGTCGCGGTGCAGCTCGGGAATGCCATAGACGAAGCGGCCGAGCAGATCCGGCGCCTTGTGCTCCTCCTTGTACCAGCGCGCATAAGCGGCGGCATCGTCGAGCCGGAAATCCGCGCCCAGATCGACGAAGGCGACGCCGCGCCCCAGAATGTCGGCGGCGATCGCCTGCGACTGGCCGTGGGGGAGGGCGGCGAAGACGAGGTCGATGCCGTCGAGCGCGTCGGGCGCGAACCGTTCGACCCGCGCCGCGGGATAGGCGAGGGCAAGATGCGGGTGAACGTCGGCCAACGCCATCCCGGCCTGGCTGTCGCCGAACAGCCGGACGGCGTCGAACAGGGGGTGCGCCGCGCAGAGCCGCAACAGCTCCGCGCCGACGAACCCCGAGGCTCCCAGGATGGCGACCTTGATCATGGCGTGTGCATATGCAGACCAGTGCATAAATATGCAATAGCCGGGAGAAAAGAAAAAGCGCCCCGGTCGCCCGGAGCGCTTTCTCATCCTTCGATCGGTTCGACTACGGGCTCGACGGCTCGTCGTTGTCGTTATCGACCAGCTCGATGATTCCCCAGATCGCCAGCCCGACCACGATGGCGCCGATGATCCAGATCGTGGTCCCTTCGAGCTGATTGGCTTTCTGGGTGGGCGCACCGGCGCGCACGGCCGGGCTCTGCGAAAGGCTCAGCGGTTGCGCCGATTGAGCGACGGCAGCGCTGCTGCCGAAGATCATCGAAGCAGCCAGCACAGCCGTTAACCTCCTGGAAATCATTACGTCCTCCCTCGAAACGGGTAACATTCCCGCAGGTCATCTATAATGAACATCAACGATACGCAACCTGACCGGGACCGAAACACCGTAGTAATTCGGTAAAGGCGGCTACAAGTCACGGCAAAATGGTCGCTGATCGGGAGATGTTGCGGGATGCTGGTCGCTCCTGCGTGACGTTCACCGGCGCGTTGATGCTGTCTCGGATCGAACTGATCGGAACTCGGACTGGGAGCGCCAGTCCGGCCAGGCGCGCGAGTTCGCAAGCGCGCCGCCGATTCGATAGGCGAGGGCGACGTCCTGCGCCGCGCCGCGCAGATCCCAATCGGCGCTCCAGGCGTCGCAGGCCTGGTGATAGCAATGGGCCGTATAGTCGCTCACCCAGCGGTCGCCCGCCTCGCGCCCGCCTTCGACAAGGTCGGGGCCTCCGCCAAGCGCCATCAGCAGCAGCACCGGGACGCCGCGCCGCGCGAGAGGGAAATGATCGGCGCGGTAGAAGAGGCCGCGCTCGGGATGCGAGTCGGGCGTGATCGTGCGGCCCTGTCCCGCGGCGGTCCGCGTCAGCAGGTCTTCAAGATCGCTCTGCCCCGCGCCGATCAGGACGACATCGCGCGAGGGGCCGGCGGTCTGGAGCGTGTCGAGCGTGATGTTCGCCGCAGTCGTCTCGACCGGATAGAGCGGGTGATCGGCATAATAGGCCGATCCGAGCAGGCCGCGCTCCTCACCGGTCCAGAAGGCGAAGACGAGGCTGCGCGCCGGGCGTGGTCCGGCGAGGAATGCGCGGGCGATTTCGAGGAGACCGGCGACGCCGGTGCCGTCGTCGGCGGCGCCGCGGCGGATGCGGTTGCCCTGCGCGTCCGCCGGGCCGATGCCATAGGCGTCCCAATGGGCGCCGAACATCACCGTTTCGTCGGGATGGCTCGCGCCGGGCAGGCGCGCGAGGACATTGTGGCTTTCGAGATGATCGACCGACACGGCCGCGTCGGCGGTGAAGGTCGCGCCGAGATCGATCGGCCGGAAGGCGGCGGTGCGCGCCTGGCGCTTCACCGCCTCGAAATCGAGCCCGGCGCGGCGGAAGAGATCGGCGGCGACGTCGCGCTGCATCCAGCCCTGGAGCAATGGCGGCGGCGCGCCGGCGGCCCGGGCGAGCGCATAGCTTTCGCCCGCCGGCGCCTGGACGGTGTTCCAGCCATAGCCGGCGCCGGCCGTCTCATGGATCACGATGGCGGCGATCGCGCCGCGCCGTGCCGCTTCCTCGAACTTGTAGGTCCAGCGGCCATAATAGGTCATCGCCTGCCCGCCGAAGCGGCCGGCGACGGGATCGCCCTCCGCCGCCTCGAAATCGGGATCATTGACGAGAAACAGGGCGACCTTGCCGCGGAGATCGACCCCCTTGAAATCGTCCCACTGGCGCTCCGGCGCGGAGACGCCATAGCCGACGAAGACGATCGGTGCGGCGGCGATGCGCGCGCGATCGGTGTCGCGGGTCGTGCCCATATAGAGATCGCGCGGCGCCTGGAGCGGGATGGTCGCGCCGTGGCTGGCGATGGCATAGGTGGCGCCGGGCTGGATCTGGGTGCGGATCATCGGCACGGTCTGCGTCCATCCGCCGTTTTCGCCACCCGGCTCAAGGCCGAGCGCCTGGAGCTGCTGCGTCAGCCAGGCGATGGTCCGCGTCTCGCCCTCGGTGCCGGGCGCGCGACCCTGAAGCTCGTCGGAGGCGAGCGCGCGGACCTCCTGCGACATGCGCGCGGGATCGATCGGCGCCCAGCTCGCCGGGCTCGCCGGATCAGCGGGGGCTTGCGCCGGTGCGGCGCTCCAGGCGCCAGCCAGCAACAGCGCGGCAACGAGATTCTTCGCTTTTTCCAAGGCGTTCATCCTGGCTCCTCCCTGTCCGGTGCTTCATCGGTCTTCGCGGGACCGGGGGCAAGGGGGCGACTCGGTTGACTTTTCGGGCGCGTTCGATCAAAGCGCCGCCTTCCCGAAGGCGGAGCCGCGCGCTCCGTCTTTGCGTTTCGGGGTTTGGGCGGCGCCCCGTCTTGCCGCCTGGTCCGGGATACCTTGCACGGTCCCGGGACGAACGAAGGAAGAAGACATGCGTCATCGCGTCGGCGGCCGCAAGCTCGGCCGCACCTCCAGCCACCGCATCGCCATGTTCCGCAACATGGCCGCCGCGCTGATCAAGCACGAGCAGATCACGACCACGCTTCCCAAGGCGAAGGAGCTTCGGCCCTATGTCGAGAAGCTGATCACGCTCGCCAAGAAGGGCGGCCTTTCCAACCGTCGCCTTGCCCATTCCCGGCTGATGGACGACACGCAGCTCGCCAAGCTGTTCGACGTCCTCGCCGCGCGCTACGCCGATCGCAACGGCGGCTATACCCGCGTGCTCAAGGCCGGCATCCGCGCCTCGGACGCGGCGCCGATGGCGATCATCGAGCTGGTCGATCGCGATCCCGCCGCCAAGGGCCAGGATTCGGGCCCGGTCGCCGAGGATCTCGACGAAGCGGCCTGAGCCGGGTGGCGACTATCGCCACCCCCGCCTGAAATCGGCGTCCGGCGCCGCGTTCGCGACGAGGTAGCTCCCCAGCCGCGCGCTCAGCAGGACTGCGTCCGTGCTCGGATGCCAGTAGCGCGCCGGGTCGTTCGACATTCCGTCCATGCCTACACCGACCCACGCCCGACGACCCTCGATATAGGCGGCGCGCCGGATCGTCTCTTGCCACAGGCGGGAACCCTGCCGCGCGGTCAGGCGGACGCAGTAACCATGCTCGCGCCAGGGGGCGAAGGCCTCGGTCACCATCACGTTGACGCCATCGTCCGCCGGGGCCGAAGCCGCCAAGTGCGGTGCCACGCGCCCCGCCCGCATGAACCAACGCGCGACCGCCATTTCCGGGACGCGCGCGATGGATTCGTTGAACTGGCCAGGCACGTCGAGGTTGGGCGAAACCAGGGTGCGAAAGGCGATCCGGGTTTCGGGGCCGACCTGGACCGGTTCCGCGCTCGGCAAGTCATCGCCCTCGCAACTCGCCTCCGCCGAGACAAGATCGTGGAGGGTCGGCGGCGCGGTGGCTGGCGACGAGGGACGGCGCGCGCCGTCCTTTTCGCCGCAACCGGATTCGATCGGCCCTTCCGGATCGGCGCGCAGCAGACCGATCCGGTCGGCGCTCAGCCTGTCTCCATGCGCGTGCTGTCGTCCGCTGCACTGTACGGTATAGACGACCGCCGCGCAGCGCTGGCCGCTCGTGGTCGTCGCCTCGTACCAGCGCACGTCGCGACGGCCGATGCGTTCGCCGGCGTGGCAGAAGCGCACCTGGCGCATCATCGTCAGCCGCCTTTGCTCCCACACGGGATCCTGCAGTTCCGCGTCGGTGAAATAGGCGATTCTGAAAACATAGCCGCGCGGGCTGCTGATCCAGCTGCGCGTCGCCGCGAGGCGATCGGGCGCCGGCTCGGGCCGATCCGCCGTCACGCACGCCGCGAGCGCCAGCGCCGCGAGCGACGGCACGGTGCCGGGCCAGACAGCGGATCGGTGACACCGCATGGCGTGACCGTGCACCAGATCGGTTACGGGAAAGTAAATCGCCGGTCAGATCTGTCCCGCCATCCACGCCGCCAACGCCGCCTGCTGCTGCGCGCCGAGCCGCAGCCCCAGCTTGCTTCGGCGCCAGAGCACGTCGTCGGCGGTGCGCGCGAATTCCTCGTCGATCATGTGGCGGACCTCGCGTTCGTAGAGGTCGGCGCCGAAATGGCGGCCCATGTCGGCGAGGCTTTCGACGCCGTCGAGGATGCGATCGAGGCGGGTGCCGTAGGCGCGGCTCAGCCTCGTCAGCATCGGCGCCGGCATCCAGCGGCCGATCTCCTCCAGCCAGGCGTTGAAGCCGGGGGTGACGTTGCCGCCGGGCAAGGGCGAGGTGGCCGTGAACTTGATGCCGCGCACGCCGAGCCGATCGAGCACGTCGGTGGCAAGCGCCCGGGCGGTAGTGATCTTGCCGCCGAAGACGGAGAGCAAGCGGGGGCCTTCCGCCCCATCCAGTTCGAGGTGGAAATCGCGGCTGATGTCCTTCGCCGATGCCGCGCCGTCATCGTAGAGCGACCGGACCCCGGCATAGGACCAGATCAGATCCTCGGGATTGGTGCGGCGGATGAAATAGGCGTTCGCCGCGTCGCACAGATAGGCGATCTCGTCGGCCGTGATCCGCGCGTCCTCGGGCGCATCGACCGGGATGTCGGTGGTGCCGATGAGGTTGAACTCGCCATAGGGGAGGGCGAACACGACGCGGCCGTCGTCCTGCTGCAGGATATAGGCATGATCGCCCTCATAGAGGCGGGGGACGACGATATGGCTGCCCTTGACCAGCCGGACGCGGCTTCGACCCTGTTCGCCGAGCCTCTGCCCGAGCACCTCGGCGACCCAGGGGCCGGCGGCGTTGACGATCATCCCGGCCGAAATCGTGCGGCCGCCCGACAGGTCGGTGATCCAGCGGTCTCCCTCGCGCCGCGCGGACAGGAATTCGGTGCGGGTCGCGATCTCGGCGCCGCGCTCGCGCGCGTCGACGGCGTTCAGGGCGACGAGGCGGGAATCGTCGACCGCGGCGTCCCAATAGGTGGCGAGCTTCAGCCCTGGCTTCAGCGGCGCGCGGAGCCCCTCGTCGCCCTTCGCCACGCCGCGTGACCGGGGGAGGCTGCCGCGCCCGGCAAGCAGATCGTAGAGGATGAGGCCGGCGCGGATCATCCACCACGGCCGCCCGCCCGGCGGATCGGGCAGCACGAACTTCAGCGGATGGACGAGGTGCGGCGCGGTCCTGAGCATGATCTCGCGCTCGTGCAGCGCCTCGCGCACCAGCCGGAAATCATATTGCTCCAGATATCTGAGGCCGCCGTGGATCAGCTTGGACGAGGCCGAGCTGGTGTGGCTGGCAAGATCGTCCTTCTCGACGAGGAGCACCTTGAGGCCCCGCCCCGCCGCATCCCGCGCCACCGCGGCCCCGTTGATGCCGCCGCCGATGACGAGGAGATCGAAGGAGTCCATGACGGGTGCATAACGTCAATCGGACGAAGGCGGGAGCCCGCTTCCCTCCGCCAGATCCATGAAATTCCGCGCCGCCTCGCGGTCGGCCTCGTCCTTGAACGCGACGTCGAGATCGGGCGCGGCGTCGAGGGTGTGGAGCAGGGCCCAGAGCGCGAAGCGGCGGGCGCGGTCCTGGGTAAGGCCGAGATCGACCCGCATATGCTCGATCCCCGCCGCCAGCGCCTGCGGCGGCACGGCGGAAAGGTCGGCGGTGCCGAAATAGCGGCGGAGCTGATCGTCGAGGTCCATTTCGCCTCTCTACCGTCATTCCCGCGAAAGCGGGATTCCCGCTTTGCCGGGAATGGCGATAAGGTCGGGTTCGGAGGCGCGGATGGGCGGTAAGACGATCCTTGTCATCGATGCGGGGACGACGAGCGTGCGCGCGATGCTGTTCGCGCGCGACGGGACGTGCCTCGGCGTCGAGGCGCGCGAGCTCGCCCAATCCTATCCGCAGCCCGGCTGGGTCGAGCAGGACGCGGCCGAAATCTGGAATTCGAGCCTCGCCTGCGCCCGCGCGATGGTCGAGCGGGCCGGAGGCGCGGAACGCATCGCCGGCCTCGGCATCGCCAACCAGCGCGAGACAGTGATATTCTGGTCGAAACGGACCGGCGCGCCGCTCGCGCCCGCGATCGTCTGGCAGGACCGTCGAACCGCCGATATGTGCGCCCAGCTCGAGGAGGCGGGGTACGAGGCGGCGGTGCAGGCGAAGACGGGCCTGCTGCTCGACCCCTATTTCAGCGCCTCGAAAATCGCCTGGGCGCTGGCCAACTGGCCGGACGTCGCGGGGGCCGGGGACGATCTCGCGGTCGGGACGGTCGAAAGCTGGCTGATCTTCAAGCTGACCGGCGGGCTCCATGTCTCCGACGCCAGCAATGCGGCGCGCACCGCCCTCATGGACATCCATGCCGGCCGGTGGGATGCGGGCCTGTGCGACCTGTTCGGCGTGGCGCCGCGCACTCTTCCCGAGGTCGTCGATTGCGCCGGACGGATCGGCGAGACGGACGCGTTCGGCGCGCCGATCCCGATCTGCGGCGTGGCGGGCGATCAGCAGGCGGCGGCGATCGGCCAGTCCTGCCTGTCGCCGGGCGCGACCAAGGCCACCTATGGCACGGGTGCGTTCGTGCTCACCAATACCGGGGCAGAGGCGCGCGCCTCGACCAACCGGCTGCTGACGACGATCGCCTGGCAGATCGGCGGCACGCGCGCTTATGCACTGGAAGGATCGGTGTTCGTGGCGGGCAGCCTGGTCAAATGGCTCCGCGACGCGCTCGGCCTTCTCGCCACGGCCGAGGAGACGGAGGCGCTGGCCCGATCGGTTCCCGACAATGCCGGCCTCTATCTGGTCCCCGCGCTCGTCGGGCTCGGCGCGCCCTGGTGGCGGCCGGAGGCACGGGGCGCGCTCGCCGGGCTCAATTTCGGGGCGACACGGGCCCATGTCGCGCGGGCCGCGCTGGAGGCACAAAGCTACCAGACGCACGATCTGATGACCGCCTTCGCGGCCGATGGCGCCGAGTGGCGCGAGCTCAGGATCGACGGCGGAATGGCCGCCAATGCCTGGCTGGCCCAGGATCTGTCGGACATGCTCGGCGTCGAGGTCGAGCGGCCGCATTTCATCGAGACGACCGCGCTCGGCGCGGCCATGCTGGCCGGGGTCGGAAGCGGGCTGTTCGCCTCGCTCGGCGAGGCGGCGGCGATGCGCGGACGCGTCGATCGCTTTGCGCCGGCCATGGCCGGCGAGACGCGCGCCGCCCGCCTGGACGGATGGCGGCGCGCGGTGGAGTCGGTGCTTGTCTAGACCTTCGCGCCGATCGGCGGGGCCGGCGTGTTCGTGCCCTCGGGCGGCGTCCAGCTGTCGTCGATCATCTTGATGATCGCGGAGAAATCGCGGCCGGCGCCGCCAAGCGCTTCGGCGAAGCGGGTGTAGAGCACCTCGGCCTCGCTCCCCATCGGCGTATAGGCATCGACGCTGCGCGCCGCCTCCATGGCGAGGCGGAGGTCCTTCAGCATCAGGCCGGCCGCGAAGCCGCCCTCGTAATCGCGATCGGCTGGCGTCTCCGGACCGACCCCGGGGACGGGGCAGTAGCTGGTCATCGACCAGGATTGGCCCGAGGCCTTGGACGAGATGTCGTAGAAGGTCTGGAGATCGAGCCCCAGCTTCTTCGCCATGGCGAAGGTCTCGCAGGTCGCGGCCATCGTCGCGCCGAGCAGCATGTTGTTGCAGATCTTGGCCGCCTGGCCGGCGCCGGCCTCGCCCGCATGGATCACCGCCTTGCCCATGATTTCCAGATAGGGCCGGGCGCGCTCGAACGCGCCGTCGGTGCCGCCGACCATGAAGGTGAGCGTGCCGCCCTCGGCGGCGGCGATGCCGCCCGAGACCGGCGCATCGACCATCTCGTAGCCCGCAGCGGCGGCCTTCGCGATCACCTCGCGCGCGGTGGCGACGTCGATGGTCGAGCAATCCATCAGGATCGCGCCGGTCGGCGCCTTGCCGATGATGCTGGCCTCGTAGACGTCGCGGACATGCTTGCCGGCCGGCAGCATGGTGACGACCGCCTCGGCCCCCTCCATCGCCGCCTCGGCGGACGCGGCGCGCGTGGCGCCACGCTCCTCCGCCCTGGCGAGCGCGGGTTCGGACAGGTCGAAGGCAACGACCTCATGCCCCGCCTTGGCAAGGTTCGCGGCCATCCCGCCGCCCATATTGCCGAGCCCGATGAATGCGATCCGTGCCATTGTCCAAATCCTCCGGTGCAATGCAAAAAAACTCGTTCGTCCCGAGCGAAGTCGAGGGGCGGGAGTGATGGGTCCGTGCCGGCGCCCGTCGACTACGCTCGGGGCGAACGGATCCAGGAGCCCTTCACCACGCTCTCTCCTGGGCCGCTTACTTCCCTTTCCACTCCGCCTGACGCTTGCCGACGAAGGCGTTCATCCCTTCCTTCTGATCTTCGGTGCCGAACAGGCCGTGGAACAGCCGGCGCTCGAAGAGGATGCCTTGGGCGAGGCCGGTCTCGAAGGCGGCGTTCACCATCTCCTTGTTGGCGATGGCGGCGAGGGGGGCCATGCCGGCGATCTGCTCGGCGGTCTTCAGCGCCTCGGCGACCAGATCGGCGGCGGGGACGATTCGGGCGACCAGGCCAGCGCGCTCCGCCTCCTCGGCGCCCATCATCCGGCCGGTGAGGCACATTTCCATCGCCTTGGCCTTGCCGATCGCGCGGGTCAGGCGCTGCGATCCGCCCATGCCGGGGGCGACGCCGAGCTTGATTTCCGGCTGGCCGAACTTCGCGGTGTCGGCGGCGATGATGAAATCGGCCATCATCGCGACCTCGCAGCCGCCGCCCAATGCGAAGCCGGCGACCGCGGCGATCCACGGCTTGCGGGTCGCGGTCACCTTTTCCCAGCCGGCGAAGAAGTTGCTGCCGTACATTTCGGCAAAGCCCTGCGCCTCCATCTCCTTGATGTCGGCGCCCGCGGCGAAGGCCTTTTCGGAGCCGGTGAGGACGAGGCAGCGCTGATCCGGGTCCGCGTCATAGGCGGCGAAGGCATGGATCAGATCGGCGAGCACCTGGCTGTTGAGCGCGTTCAGCGCCTGCGGGCGGTTCAGCGTGACCAGGGTCACCGCGCCGCGTTGCTCGACCACAATCGTTTCGTAGCTCATCAGTCCTCCTTCAGCGCATCCGCACATAGCTTCCGGGCGCCGGTTCGATCTCGTTCTTCGGCTTGCGGGCCTTGACCTTCGCGGCCCCGTCGCGGACCAGCCAGGCCTGCCATTCGGGCCACCAGCTGCCCTCGTGCCGGGTGGCGCCTTCGAGCCATTGCTCGGCGGTGGCGGGCATCGCGTCGTTGGTCCAGTAGCCGTGCCTGTTCGCGCTCGGCGGATTGATGACGCCGGCATTGTGGCCCGAGCCGCCGAGCAGGAACCGCGTCTCGCCGCCGAGCAGCTTCGCGCCGTCATAGGTCGCCTGCCAGGCGGAGACGTGGTCGTCCTTCAGCGAGATGACCATGGCCGGCGTATCGAAGGCCAGCGCGCCGAGCCTCGTCAGCTCGTTGGCGACGAGGATCCGCTTCGCCCAATCGAGCAGGAAGGCCCGGGGGATGTTGGCCCCGTCGGCGAACCAGTGGAGGATGTCCGACGGCGGCGCCTCCTGGTCGAGCAGATAGTGGCTGACGACGGACGACCAGATGAGATCGTTGGCGCGCACCACCGAAAAGAGCGCCTGCAGCTCGTGCGCGGCCATGATCCCCCTGGCCTCGAGATGGCGCTCCATCGCCTCCAGCTGGGCCGGCTCGCGGAAGGTCGCCCACTGGCCCATGTTCGCGAAATCGAACATCGATCCGATCGTGGTGAGCGAGGCGACGCGGCCGGGCGCGGCGCGGGCCGTCGCCATCGCGGCGAGCGTGCCGCCCATGCAGAAGCCGAACAGGTCGACCGCCTTTTCTCCGGTCGCCTTCGCGATCGCGTCGAGCGCCGCCAGCGGGCCTTCGGCGAGATAGTCGTCGAGCCCCTTGTCGGCGAGCTCCGGCCCGGGATTGATCCAGGAGATGACGAACAGCGTGTGGCCCTGCTCGACCAGCCAGCGGATCAGCGAGGATTTGGGCTGGAGATCGAGCAGGTAATATTTGTTCACCAACGGCGGGACGTAGAGCAGGGGGCGCCTGAACACGGTTTCGGTCGCCGGGGCATATTGGATGAGCTGCATCAGCTCGTTCTGGAAGACGACGCTGCCCGGCGTCGCCGCGAGATCCTTGCCGAGCGCGAACCCGGCGGAGGCGCGGCGGACCGGCAGCTTCGCCTCGGTCGCGGCATCGGCGAGGAGGTTGGCGAGGCCGGAGAGCAGGCTGATCGACCCGGTCTCGATCGCGCGGCGGATCGCCTCGGGATTGGTGAAGGCGAAATTGGCGGGCGAGAGCGCGGCGAGCCACGCCTGCGTGTAGAATTCGGCGCGGGTGCGCGTGGCCTCGTCGATGCCATCGGCCTTGGCGACGAGATCGGTCGCCTGGCGCGCGGCGAGCAGATAGGCCTGCTTCAGATAATCGAAGACGGGCTCCTCGCTCCACGCCGGATCGTTGAAACGGCGGTCGCCACGTTCGGGGGCGATCACCGGCTCGACCTCCTGGCCGGCGGCGCGGCGCGCGGCGGCGCCCCACAGCTCCATCCATTCCGAAGCCGCGGCCTGGCTCGCCTGGAGCAGGGCGAGCGGGTTCGACCAGAGCTGCGCGGTGAAATCGGCCATCGCCCGCGCCGGCGCGGCCGGATCGAAGGCAAGGCCGGTCGCGGGCGTCGCGCCGGCCTGGAGCGCCGCGAGGCCGTTCTCGATGACGCGGCCCCACGCGGCGGCCAGCGCGGCCGGATCGGGCGCGGTTTCGGGAAGCTTCCAGACGCGGCTGTCGGTCATGGCCGAACCACCGCCGCCACGCGCCGCAAGGCTCGCGCGGGGTTTCCGGGGATCATCGGTTCCTCACCAGCGGAAGCGGCGACCAGGCCTCGTCGGGCGGCAAGGGCGCGAACATCGCGTCGACCATTTCGGCCGTCACCTCTTCGGGGGTCGGCGGCGTCCATTTCGGCGCATTGTCCTTGTCGATGAGCAGCGCCCGGACGCCCTCGGCAAGATCGGGCCAGGCGGCGACATGGGCGACGAGCGCATATTCCATCCCCATCTCGCCCGCGAAGTCGCGCATCTTCGCGCCTTCCTCGAGCAACCGGAGCGACACCTTGCACGACATCGGCGATTTCGTCCGCAGGTTCGCCGCCGTCTCCGCCGCCCATTCCGATCCGTCCGCGTCGAGCGTCGCCAGCACGCCCTCCAGCGTGTCGGCGGCGAACAGGCGGCAGATCTTGTCGCGATCCTCCTTGATCCGCGCCGGCGGCGGCGCGGCCTGGGCATGGGCGAGATGCGCGTCGATCCGGTCGGGATCGCGGGCGATATCGGCCTTCAGCTGATCGACGTCCTCATGGGCCACATAATGGGTCGCGAGGCCGAGCGCGAAGCAATCGGCGCCGTCGAGCCGCGCGCCGGTCAGCGCCAAATATTGCGGCAGCCGGCCGAGCAGGCGAGACAGGTGCCAGCCGCCGCCCACGTCGGGGAAGAGGCCGATCGAGGTCTCCGGCATCGCGAACATCGTCCGGTCCGTGGCGACGCGATAGCGGCAGGGGCGAGAAATGCCGACGCCGCCGCCCATCGTGATGCCGTCCATGAACACGACGGTGGGCTTGGGATAGGTGAAGAGCAGGTGGTTCAGCCGATATTCGTTGAAGAAGAAGTCGCGCGCCGCCTTGCCGGTGCCCTTGGCGCTCTGCGCGATGGAAACCACGTCCCCGCCGGCGCAGAAACCGCGACCCTCATGGTGATCGATGAGCACCGCCTCGATGTCGTCGCGGTGCAGCCATTCGATCAGCGACGCGGTCATCTTGAGGACCATGTCGAGATCGAGCGCATGGATCGCCTTGGGCCGGTTGAGGCTCAGCCGGCCGACATTGCCCTCGACCCGGTCGATCACTTTTGGCGTCATCGTGTGAATGCGGTGCGTCCTTCGATATGCCGGTTCGACAAGCTCACCGGCTACTCAGGATGAGCGGGTTGTTGCAAGTCTCCCACTCCGCTCATCCAGAGTAGGGACTGAGCCTGGCGAAGGCCGGTATCGAAGGATCATTGCCGGGTGAGCTCGCGGCCGACGATCATTCGCATCACCTGGTTCGTCCCCTCGAGGATCGAATGGACGCGAAGGTCGCGCCAGAAGCGCTCGATCGGATAATCCTGCAGATAGCCGTAGCCGCCGTGGAGCTGGAGCGCCCGATCGACGATCGCCGAGCCTGAATCGGTGGCGAGGCGCTTGGCCATGGCGGCGAACTTGGTCTTGTCGGGCGCGTTCTCGGTCACCTTCACCGCCGCCGCATAGAGCAGCATCCGCGCCGCCTGCAGCTCGGTCTCCATGTCGGCGAGCGTGAACTGGGTGTTCTGGAAATCGGCGATCGGCTGGCCGAACTGCTTGCGCTCCTTGGTATATTTCACAGCTTCGTCGAGGCAGCGCTGGGCGCCGCCGAGGCTGCACGCGCCGATATTGAGCCGGCCGCCGTCGAGCCCCATCATCGCGATGCGGAAGCCCTCGCCCTCGCCGCCGACGAGATTCTCGGCGGGCACGCGCACGCCGTCGAAATTCACCTGCGCGGTCGGCTGCGAATGCCAGCCGAGCTTCTTCTCCTGCGCGCCGAAGCTGACGCCGGGCATGTCCTTTTCGATGACCAGGCAGGAAATGCCTTTCGGCCCCTCCTGGCCGGTGCGGACCATGCAGACATAGACCTCATTCTCGCCGCCGCCGGAGATGAAGGCCTTGGAACCGGTGACGACATAATGATCGCCGTCCTTCACCGCCTTCGTCTTGAGCGCGGCCGCGTCCGAGCCCGATCCGGGCTCGGTCAGACAATAGGAGGCCATCTTTTCCATCGTCACCAGCGACGGGAGATATTTGTCCTTGACCGCCTGGGAGCCGAAGCGGTCGATCATCCAGCTCGCCATGTTGTGGATCGAGACGAAGGCGCTGGTCGACGGGCAGCCATAGGCCATCGCCTCCATGATCAGCGCCGCCTCCAGCCGGCCGAGCCCGATGCCGCCCGAATCCTCGGAAACGTAGATCGAGCCGAAGCCGAGCTCGGCTGCGGCGCGGATCGTCTCGCGCGGGAAGATGTGCTTCTCGTCCCACTCGGCCGCGTGCGGCGTGATGGCATCGGCAGTGAATTGCTGCGCCATCTCCTGGATCTGGCGCTGCTCGTCGGTGAGGTCGAACTGGTTGGTCATCTCGCCTCTTTGTCGTTCGTCCCGAGCGAAGTCGAGGGGCGTTTCGCGGGCTCTTTGCCAGCGCCCCTCGACGTCGCTCGGGACGAACGGATGATTGTTGGGGCTACCCCATCGTTGGAATGACGAACGCATTCTCGCCGGTCGCGCTGCCGTCGGGCCAGCGCTGCGTGACCTTCTTGTTCTTGGTCCAGAAGCGGACGCCCTCCGGGCCGTGCTGGTCGATGTCGCCGAAGCCGGAGCGCTTCCAGCCGCCGAAGGTGTGGTAGGCGACGGGGACCGGGATCGGCACGTTGATCCCGACCATGCCGACATTGACCCGGGCCGCGAATTCGCGGGCGGCGTGGCCGTTGCGGGTGAAGATCGCGACGCCGTTGCCATATTCGTGCTCGCTCGGCAGGCGCACCGCCTCCTCGAAGCTCTCCGCGCGGACCATCTGGAGGACGGGGCCGAAAATCTCCTCCTTGTAGGAGCGGAAGCTCGGCTTCACGTGATCGAAGAAGGTCGGGCCGACGAAGAAGCCGTTCTCATGCCCCTGGAGCGTGAAGTTGCGGCCGTCGATCACCAGCTCGCCGCCCTCGTCGGCGCACATCTGGATGTAGTTCTCGATCCGCGCCTTGTGCGCGGCGCTCACCACCGGGCCGTAATGGGCCTCCGCATCGGTCGAGACGCCGACGCGCAGCGCCCGGATCGCCGGGATCAGCTTTTCGCGCAGGGCATTGGCGGTCTTGTCGCCAACCGGCACGACGACCGGGAGCGCCATGCAGCGCTCGCCGGCGCTGCCGAAGGCCGCGCCCGCAAGATCGTTCACCACCATGTCGAGATCGGCGTCCGGCATGACGATGCCGTGATTCTTGGCGCCGCCGAACGCCTGCACCCGCTTCCCGCGCGCGGTGCCGCCGGCATAGATATATTGGGCGATATCGGAGGACCCGACGAAGCTGATCGCGTGGATCTCGGGATGCTCGATGATCGCGTCGACCATCTCCTTGTCGCCGTGGACGACCTGGAGGATGCCGTCGGGAAGGCCCGCTTCCTTCATCAGCTCGGCAAGGCGGACGGGGACGGACGGATCGCGCTCGGAAGGCTTCAGGATGAAGGCGTTGCCGCAGGCGATGGCCGGGCCGAACATCCACATCGGGATCATCGCCGGGAAGTTGAACGGCGTGATGCCGGCGACGATGCCGAGCGGCTGGCGCATCGAATAGACGTCGATGCCGGGGCCGGCGCCGACCGTATATTCGCCCTTCAGCGAATGGGGGATGCCGCAGGAAAATTCGATGACCTCAAGCCCGCGCTGCACATCGCCGCGCGCATCGGCGACGACCTTGCCGTGCTCGCTTGCGAGGAGGAGGGCGAGATCCTCCATGTTCGCCTCGACCAGCTCCTTGAAGCGGAACATGACGCGCGCGCGGCGCTGCGGGTTGGTTGCCGCCCAGGCCGGGAAGGCCTCGCGCGCCCTGGCGACGGCGAGATCGAGATCGGCCGCGGTGCCGAAGCCGACCTTGGCCTGCACCCCGCCATTGTTGGGATCGAAAATCTCGCCCTGCCGCGCGCCCGATTGGTGGGCGGCGCCGGCGATGAAATGATCGATGGTGCGCATGGGGGTCTCCTTTCGAGGAATTGCCGGCGCTATGCGCCCGCGCACAAGTGCAGGCAACAGATAGACGTGCAGGCGCAAGCTGCATATTTGCAGCCAAATGAACTGGGACGATCTGCGCCATTTCCTCGCCGTCGCGCGCGCGGGCCAGCTGCAGCAGGCGGCGGAGCGGCTCGGCGTCGATCCGACGACGGTCGGGCGCCGGCTGAAGCGGCTTGAGGCGGCGCTCGGCCAGACCCTGTTCGAGCAGACCAAGGACGGCCACGCCCTGACCGAGGCCGGCGAGCGGCTCGCCGAGCGGGCCGAGGCGATGGCGCGGCAGGCGGAGGAAATCGGCGCGAGCCCGGGCGAGCCCGGGCTTCTCGGCGGTTCGGTGCGGGTGACGGTGTCCGAAGGGTTCGGCAGCTGGTTCGTGGCGCGGCACCTGCCGGCCTTCGCGGCCGCCCATCCGCGCCTCACCGTCGATCTCGTCGCCTCGTCGGGCTTCCTCAATCCCTCGCGGCGCGAGGCGGATGTCGCGATTCTCCTCGATCGGCCACGCAAGGGCCCGCTCTTCACCCGCAAGCTCACCGATTATCGGCTGCGGCTCTACGCGGCGAAGGGCTGGCTCGCGGCGCACGGGCCGGTGGCGTCCCGCGCGGACCTGCGGCGGCATCCGCTGATCGGCTATGTCCCGGACCTGCTCTACGCACCGGAGCTTCGCTATCTCGCGGAGATCGCGCCGGGCCTGGAGCCGCGCCTCAGGAGCACCAGCATCAACGCCCAGCTCCATCTCGTCGCGGCGGGGGCCGGGATCGCGGTGCTGCCCTGCTTCATGGGCGATGCCGATCCATCGCTCGCCCGGCTGCTGGACGAGGTGGCGGTGACGCGCTCCTTCTGGCTCGTCACCCATGCCGATACGCGGCGTTCGGCCCGCGTCGGCGCCTTCGTCGACTGGCTGGTGGCGGTCGTCGCCGCGAACCAGGCACAGCTGCTGGGTTGATCTCCGCCGGCGCGCGGCCGAAAGGGGATCAATGAAGCTCGCCTCCCTGAAATCCGGCCGTGACGGCCGGCTCGTCGTCGTCAGCGACGATCTCGCCTGGTGCGCCGATGCGCGCCACATCGCCCCGACCCTTCAGGCCGCGCTGGACGATTGGGCGCGGATCGAGCCGCAGCTGCGGCTGCTCGCCACCGATGTCGCGCACGAGACGGTCCCGCTCGAGCGGTTCCACGAGCGCGAGGCCGCCGCGCCGCTGCCCCGCGCCTATCAGTGGGCGGACGGATCGGCCTATGTGAACCATGTCGCCCTCGTCCGGCAGGCGCGCGGGGCAGAGTTGCCCGAAAGCTTCTGGACCGATCCGCTGATGTACCAGGGCGGCTCCGACGAGATGCTGGCGCCGCGCGATCCGATCCCGCTCGCCGACGAGGCCTGGGGCTGCGACCTGGAGGGCGAAATCGTGGTCGTGACCGACGATGTGCCGCGCGGGATCGACCGCGAGGCCGCGCTCGGCCACGTCAAGCTCGTCGGGCTGGTCAACGACGTGAGCCTGCGAAACCTCATTCCCGCCGAGCTTGCCAAGGGGTTCGGCTTCCTTCAGTCGAAGCCCGCCTCGGCGCTGTCGCCGGTCTTCGTGACCCCGGACGCGCTGGGCGAGGCGTGGCGCGAGGGCAAGCTGCACGGCGTGCTCAAGGTCGATCTCAACGGCCAGCCCTTCGGGCGCGCCGACGCGGGGGAGGACATGACCTTCGATTTCGGCACGCTCGTCGCGCATCTCGCGAAGACGCGGAAGATCGGCGCGGGATCGATCATCGGCTCCGGCACCGTCTCCAACCGCGACGCCGATGGCGGCCCGGGCCGGCCGGTCGATCGCGGCGGCCGCGGTTATTCCTGCCTCGCCGAGGTCCGCACCGTCGAGACGATCCTCGACGGCAAGCCCGCGACGCCGTTCCTCAAGGCCGGCGACACCGTGCGTATCTGGATGGAGGACGCCCACGGCCATTCGATCTTCGGCGCGATCGAACAGGTGGTGGCCGCCGTCTGACCGGGTTCGGATCAAGAATGTTGAGGATCCGCAGCTCCGTCCGGTAACGCAGGCCGCATAGCCGGGCGGCGCCGGGCACGTCACCCCAGCGTCACCCTGACGAGCGCAGCGGCCGTGAACACCGCTCGCGCGGCTCTGGGCCGACATTGCGGCGGCGGTCCCGCGTCACGTCGGGGATGCGGTACCGAACCCTCGGAGGCGATCTCACCCGACTGTCGTGACGTTGTCGTCCGAATTGCGGTCGATGTAGAAATTATAGGGATCGATGCCGGCGTGGGTCGGCCGCGTCCCGGTCACGAAGTGGAAGGTCTGGCGGCCGGCGTGGATCGGCCGGCGCTCCATCATCACGACGTTGCGGCGGTCGAAGGCGCCGTGGCCGGGAAGGGCGGTGAACAGACCCAGCTCGATGCTGTCGTTCAGCGGCGCCTCGCGCTCGTTGCCGTGGCCGCCGGCATAATATTTGCGGGCATCGACCGTCATGGTCACGTCCCATTGGCCATCGGCGCGGCGGGTCGCTGTCGAGCTTACCGTCTTGAGATCATAGATGGTGATCCGCTCGAACAGGTCGGTGATGAGATCCTGCTGCTCGCGCGTGGTCGCCTGCGCCCGGAGGAGGTTCACGAGGTCGATCGAGCGCGGATAGGGCGCGCCGTGGAAGCGATAGCGCTCGATGAGCTGGTGGAGCGCGCGGTTGACCGCGGCCTCGCCCATCCGCTCCTGCAACAGATACATGACGAGCGAGCCCTTGCGGTAATGGATGTAGGGCTGGTTCTCGACCCGCTCGAGCGGCAGCTCCTCGATGGTCTCGCCGCCGCGACTGCGGAGATAATTGTCGAGTTCGTACTGGAGGAACCGGCGCATCTTGTCCGGCCCGTAAAGCCGCTTCATCACCATCAGCGCGGAATATTGGGCGAGTGTTTCGCTGAGCATGGTGCCGCCCTGCGTGTCGGCGCCGATCACCTGGTGCGCCCACCATTGATGAGCAAGCTCGTGCGCGGTGACATAGGTCACGTAATCGATCTTGTCCGGATCGCGCACGTCCGCCGCGAAGCCGATGGCTTCCGAATAGGCGATCGTGTTGGCGAAGGACTGGGCGAAGGTCGCATAGCCCGGAAATTCGATGATCCGCGCCTGATCGAACTGATAGGGACCGAAGGCGCTCTGGAAGTAATCGAGCGAATGCTCCATTCCGTTCAGCATCCGATCGACGTTCCACGGATGGGCCGCATCGTAATAGACGGCGAGGTTGATGCCGTCGTGGACCCGGCGGGCGACCTGGTAGCGCGCCGACTGGATCGAGAAGAAGGTGAGGATCGGCGCCTCAGACACGAAGCGGACGATGTGGCGGCCGCCCCGGGTCACGTCGGAAACAGTGCGGCCAGGCGCGATCGGGACCTGATCGGCGTCGGTCGCGACGGTGATGTCCGCAGTCGTCCAGCCGCCGCCGAAATAATTGCGCCGCGTCGCCGCCACGTCCTCGAGCCGCGGCGGGCGAAGCTCGCCGGTGAGGCCATATTTGCGACGCGTGATCCGGTCGGTGAGCAGTTCGTTGCGATCCATGCCGATCGCCGGGGTCAGCTCGTTATTGTTGAGGAAGGTGCCGTTCGGAACGAGCCGCTCGTCGGGCTGATCGTTGCGGAAGCCGATCTGCTGGCGGCGCGTGTGGAAGGACAAGGTGCGGGTCTCGCCCGGCGCCATCGGATGGTCGAGCCGGTAGATGCGATAGCCGAAGCGTGTGTCGTCCGAGGCGATCCGCGCGCCCGGAAAATCGATGGAAAGGATTTCCAGATTGCGGTCCGGATTGCGGACGTGGACGTCGCGGATCGGCTGGCCGGTCAGGTTGGTGAGCCGATAGCTGCCGGTCACGTCCGCGCGGATCTCGCGGGGATGGAGATCGACGTTCATCACGACGTGGCTGATCGTCGGCTGTGGCAGGTTCTCGTAGCGCAGATATTTGCGCTCGTAATCCGCGGCGAAGCGCTCGTTGTCGCCCTTCGTCCGGTAATCGTTGAGGATGTTGGTGTTGTAGAAGATCCAGACGCCGGTGACGATCGCGATCAGCGCCCCGGCGCCCATGATGAGGCCCGGCGATCCGGCGAGCCGCGCCCTGGCAAGCCTGACGCGCGGCTTCAGCCGGGTTTCGGTGCCGCGCCGCCACAGGAGATGCGCCGCGGCAAGCAGGATGACGGCCACCGCGCCCCAGTAGAGCCGGAACCACCAGGCGGCGATCCAGAACGTGCCGGCGCCGTTGATGTCCGAATAGCGCTCACGCGGGCTGTTGCCGTAGAGATAGAGATTGTGCTCCAGCCCGATGCTGTGGAAGACGAGCGTCGCGATGATGTAGAGCACCATGATGCCCCAGCCGAGATATTTGTTCGGGCAGAGCGCCTGAACGAACACGGCGAGGATCGCGAGCTGGATCGCGTCCCAGCTTTCCGGCAGGATGTACCAGAGAAGATATTTGCCGAGCTCCAGATCGGTCCAGCCCTTGAGAAGCTGGACCAGAATCGCGGCAACGACGCTGATCGCATAGGTGGCCATGAGCACGAGCGCGACCGCGATCACCTTGGGGACCGCGAAGGCCCAGTTGGGGAGCGGCGTCGCATCGATGATCTCGTGCATCCGCCGGTCCCGCTCGCGCCACACCAGCTCGCCGGAATAATAGATGGCGATGATGATCGGGATCAGGCCGAAGCCGCTCTGAAGGGTCGGGATGAGCGAGAAGGTGATCGGATAGGGCTGGGTGCCGTAAATGTCGTCGCCGAACCACAGGCCGGCAATGGTGTTGAACAGGCCGAAGGCCATCAGCACCACGAAGGCGGGGCTGCGGAAGACCTGCTGCACTTCGATCCGCGTCCGCGCGACCAGCTGGGCGCGGCCGGCGCGGGCGGCATCGGGCGTCGGCAGCGGGCCGGTCGAGACCGGCGGCGGCGTCTCGGCCTCGGCGATCCGGGCAAGCCGCTCCGCCTTGGGCTTGCGCCGCGACATGCCCTTGTCGGCGAAGCGGTAGGCGGCATAAGCGGCGCCAAGGAAGGCGACGCCGATCGCGGCCCACAGCAGCCGGTTCCACACGAGCAGGCCCTCGAACGGCACCAGCGCGCCATTGCGTTCGGCCGCCGTCCAGTAGCGTGTCGCCCGGCCCATCGCGCCGCCGCCGAACGGATCGACCATCGCGGCGATCTCGCGATATTCGGGATTTCGCGACAGCACCGCATTCACGATGAGCCACAGGATGAGGAAGCCAACGACGCCGAGATAGGTCGTCATCATCGATCGCGTCGCGGTCGCCAGCGCGAAGAAGATCGCCGAGGTGACGAAGATGTTGGGCAGTGCCAGCGTGAGATAGGGCCACAGGTAGAAGGCGGCCTGGTTCGGTCCCAGCGTCTCGCTGTCGATCCACGGCATCACCGATCCGAACCAGATCCCCAGCGGCACGGCGAGGAAGGCGAGGGCGGCGATCAGGAAGGCGCCGGCAAAGCGGCCGAACAGATAGTCGAACTTGGTGATGCGGGTCGATCGCACGATCGGGCCGAAGCCGCTGTCATCGTCGCGCACGATCACGTTGGCGACGAACGCCGTCGTCACGAACATGTAGAAGATCGAGAAGATATAGAGCGCGATCGTGATCAGGAACGGGCTGTTGCGATGGGTGTTGCCGTTGCCCCCGCCAAGCGAGACAGCGTCGCTGGCGACGAAGCCGAAGCTGAGCAGGAACAGCAATGTCGCGGCCACCCAGAAAACCGGGTTCCTGAGCTGGTAGCGAAATTCGAAGCTGGCGATCTTCGCGAACATCCGGCCGGCTCCTTCAGGCCGCGCGGCGCGATTGGGCGAGGGTCGAGAAATAGACATCCTCGAGCCCGCCCTGGACCGGCGCGAAGCCGTCGCCGGGGTCGCTTTCCGACAGGACGTGGATCACGGTGCGTCCGGCGAACAGGCGGGTCGAGATCACCTCATGCTTTTCGCGCGCGGCATCGAGCGCGTCGCGGTCGATCGTCTTGGTCCAGATATGGCCGCGCGTCCTGGCGATCAGCTCGGCCGGCGCGCCTTCCAGGCGGATGCGCCCGTCGGCGATTACCGCCATGCGGGGGCAGAGGTCCGACACGTCCTCGACGATGTGGGTCGACAGGATGACGACGACATTCTCGCCGATCTCGGCGAGCAGGTTGAGGAAGCGGTTGCGCTCCTCCGGATCGAGGCCGGCGGTCGGCTCGTCGACGATGATGAGCTCGGGATTGCCGATCAGGGCCTGGGCGATGCCGAAGCGCTGGCGCATCCCGCCCGAAAAGCCGGCCAGCGCCTTCTTGCGGACGGACCACAAATTGGTCTGGCCGAGCAGGCTTTCCACAATCGCCTTGCGATCCGATTTCGACGCGACGCCCTTCAGCACCGCCATATGGTCGAGCATGTCATAGGCGGAGACGCGCGGATAGACGCCGAAATCCTGGGGGAGGTAGCCGAGCGTCCGGCGCAGCTTTTCGGGCTCGGCGATGACGTCGATCTCCCCGAAGCGGATCGCGCCTTCGCTCGGCGTCTGGAGCGTCGCGATCGTTCGCATCAGCGTCGACTTGCCGGCGCCGTTGGGCCCGAGCAGCCCATACATGCCGCGCGGGATCGACAGGGTCACATGATCGAGCGCCCGCGTGCCATTGGCATAGACATGGCTGACATCATTGAGCTCGAGCATCGAATTCCCTCCCCGGATGACGGGCGGAACTGTACACGCTGTGTTGGGGCTGTAAAGCAGCCGGACCCTCAGATAGCCGACATCGCCGTCGATCAGCTGTCCGGCATCGGAAAGCCGCACTGGTCGCGCGGAATCCGGGGGCACGCAAGGCGGGGCTTGCGGCGGGCGGGCGCGAGGCGCAGAGGCTAGCCGACATGAGAAAGCAGCTCGCCCCGATCGCCGCCCTTTTTCTCGCCATCCCCGCCGCCGCGCAGAATGCGCCGCCGCCGCCCGCCCCGAGCCTGCGCGAGATCGTCGACCAGGTGTCGCAGGAGCGGCTGCACGCAACCGTCGAGCGGCTCGTCGCCTTCGGCACGCGCCACACCTTGTCGGTGCGCGACAACCCGACGCGCGGCATCGGCGCGGCGCTCAACTGGGCGGAAAGCGAGTTCCGGCGCCATAGCCAGGCCTGCGGCGGCTGCCTCGAGATCGTCCGACCCTCCGACACCGTCACCAATGCGCGCATCCCGACGCCGAGCCTGGTGGAGGACGTGGTCGCCATCCAGCGCGGCACCACCGATCCCGACCGCGTCATCGTCATCACCGGCCATATCGACAGCCGCGTCACTGACGTGATGAACAGCACCGCCGACGCGCCGGGGGCCAATGACGACGGCTCGGGCACCGCCGCGGTGCTGGAGGCGGCGCGGGTGCTCTCGCGCTATCGCTTCCCGGCGACGATCGTCTACGCGGCGGTCACCGGCGAGGAGCAGGGCCTCAACGGCAGCACCATCCTCGCGCAATATGCCAAGGATCATCACTGGCGGGTCGAGGCCGATTTCAACAACGACATCATCGGCAACAGCTGCGGCGCCGACGGTGTCTGCGACGATTCCCACGTCCGCGTCCTTTCCGAAGGCGTGCGCGCCGATGCGACGCCGGAGCTGATCGCCGCCCAGCGCAGCCGCGGCGGCTTCAACGATTCGCCCTCCCGCAACCTGTCGCGCTTCGTCGCCGGGATCGCCGACGAGATCGCGGTCGGCCTCGACGTGCGGCAGATCTGGCGCACCGACCGCTTCGGCCGGGGCGGCGACCATATCCCGTTCCAGCAGCTCGGTTTCCCGGCGATCCGCTTCACCGTCGCGGTCGAGAATTACGATTGGCAGCACCAGGATCTCAGGACCGAGAACGGCACCGTCTATGGCGACACGATCGACCACATGGACTTTCCCTATCTGCGCAAGGTGACGCAGCTCAACATCGCCGCCATCGCGGCGCTCGCCCGGGCGCCGATGCCGCCGGCGCCGACGGTCGAGGGGGCGGTGAGCACGGATACGACGCTTTCCTGGACGCCCGTGCCGGGGGCGGCGACCTACATCGTTCGCTGGCGCCGCACCGATGCGAGCCAGTGGGAGCATAGCCTGAGATTTGTGGAGCAAGGTCCAAATATGATGGTCCTCAACGACGCTGCCGATCCATCGGGGCATCCCACGAGCGGGCGTGGGACGGGGGTCCTGTCGGTCCGGCTGCCCCATATCCGCGTCGACGACTGGGTGTTCGGCGTCTCCTCGGTCGCGGCGGACGGATCGGAGAGTCCGGTCGCCTCGGCGGTGCCGGGCGGGGCGTTCGAGCCCTGGGTGAATCCGCCGGCGCGGCAACCGCGATGATCGTCGGATCGTCATTGCGAGCGAAGCGCGGCAATCCAGGCGGAACCTCCGGGCGACTGGATTGCTTCGTCGCTTCGCTCCTCGCAATGACGAACTGAGATGGCACGCAAACCAACGAAGACCGGCCTCCCGACCCGCGCGGAGATCCTCGATTTCATCCAGTCGTCCGCCGCGCCGGCGGGCAAGCGCGAGATCGCCAAGGCGTTCGGGGTGAAGGGGCAGGAGAAGATCGCGCTCAAGCAATTGCTCCGCGACATGGGCGACGAGGGCCTGATCGATGCCGGCCCGGGCCGCGCCTTCCATCGCATGGGCGGCATTCCCAAGGTGACGGTGCTTCGCATCGTCGACGTGGACGAGGCCGGGCGCGCCTTCGCGGTGCCGGAGCGCTGGGAGGCGGAGGGGGCGCCGCCGCGGCTCCGGGTGATGGAGAGGAAGGGCAAAGGCGCGCCCGCGCTCGGCGTCGGCGACCGCATCCTCTCGAGAACCGAGGAGGGCAGGGACGGCTGGATCGCCCATCCGATGAAGAAGCTGCTCAAGGGAAGCGAACTCGTCCTCGGCATCGTTCATCAGGAGGGCGACCGGCATTGGCTGCGGCCCGTCGAGAAGAAGGAGCGGCGCGAGCTTCCCATCGCCGACCTGAACGGTGCCGCGCCGGGCGATCTCGTCCTTGCGGAGAAGACCGGCCGCCCGCCGCGCCTCGCCGCGCGGGTGGAGACGATTCTCGGCGATCCCTTCGCGCCGCGCAGCTTCAGCCTGATCGCGATCCACAAGCACGAAATCCCGCATGTGTTCCCCGATACGGTGCTCGCGGAGGCGGAGCGGGTTGCCCGGCTTCCGCTCGAAGAAGGTCGCTCGTCCCGAGCGAAGTCGAGGGGCGCGGGCACGGACTCGTCACGAGCGCCCCTCGACTACGCTCGGGACGAGCGGATCTTGGGCGAACGCGAGGACCTCGCCCACATCCCGATCGTCGCGATCGACCCGGCCGATGCGCGCGACCATGACGATGCCGTGTGGGCCGCTCCCGACGACGATCCGGCCAATGAGGGCGGGTGGAAGGCGATCGTCGCGATCGCGGACGTCAGCTTCTACGTCCGCCCCGGCTCCGCGCTCGACAAGGAGGCGCGGCGGCGCGGCAACAGCGTCTATTTCCCGGACCGCGTCGTGCCGATGCTGCCCGAGACGCTGTCGGCTGATATCTGTTCGCTGAAGGAAGGCGAGGATCGCGCCGCGCTCGTCTGCCATCTTCAGGTGACGAAGGCGGGCGCGCTCAAATCCTGGCGGTTCGCGCGCGCCCTGGTCCGCATCGCCGCCAATATCGCCTATGAAGACGCGCAGGCGGCGATCGATGGCGAGGCGGGGCAGGAGCGGATCGAGGTCGCCTCTCCGGTCTGCTACATGCCGGAGATCGGGAGCGAGGGGCCGGTGCCGCGCGCGCTCGTCCAATCGACGCTGAAGCCGCTCTGGGACTGCTGGCGCGCGCTGGCGAAGGCGCGCGACAAGCGCGGGCCGCTGGAGCTCGACCTGCCCGAGCGCCGCGTCATGCTCGACGAGAAAGGCCGGATCACCTCGGTCGCGCCGCGCGAACGGCGCGACGCGCATCGGCTGATCGAGGATTACATGATCGCCGCCAATGTCGCGGCGGCCAAGGCGCTGGAGGCGAAGAAGGCGCCGGTCATGTACCGCGTCCACGAGCCGCCGAGCCGCGAGAAGCTGGTCGCGCTCAAGGACTATCTCGCCACCTTCGGCATCGAGTTCGCGCTTGGCCAGGTGGTCCGGCCGGCGACGTTCAACCATGTGATCGAACGGGTTCGCAACATCCTCCCCGGAACCGGGAGGGGGACCGGCGAAGCCGGCGGAGGGGGATCCAAGACCCCCGCGCGGGTGGAGAGCCCCCTCCACCACGACGCTTCGCATCGCGGTCCCCCTCCCGGCTCCGGGGAGGATCGGGAGAATGCCATTCTCCCCCAGATCATGGAGCAGATTCTCCGGACCCAGACCCAGGCTTATTATGCGCCGCGCAATGCCGGGCATTTCGGGCTTGCGCTCGGTTCCTACGCGCATTTCACCTCGCCGATCCGGCGCTACGCCGATCTCATCGTCCACCGGTCGCTCGTGCGCGCCTACGCCCTCGGCGAGGGCGGGCTGACCGACGAGGAGGCGGCGGCGATGGAGGTGACGGGCGAGCTCATCTCCAACCTCGAACGGCGCGCGATGGTGGCGGAGCGCGAGACGATGGATCGCTATGTCGCGGCCTATCTGTCGGACCGGGTCGGCACGATCGTCCAGTGCCGGATCACGGGGGTGCAGCCCTTCGGCTTTTTCGCGACCGTCGAGGAGCTTGGCGGCGACGGCCTCGTGCCCGCGGCGACGTTGGGCGATGAATATTTCCGATATGACGAGGCGGGACAGCGGCTCGTCGGCGAGGATTCGGGCGAGGTCTACGAGATCGGCCAGCGCCTTGCGCTGCGCCTCGCCGAGGCCGATCCGGCGAGCGGAAGCCTTCGGTTCGAGCTGCCGGATCGGCCCGCCGGGAGAGCGCGGCCGGCGCGTCCGCAGCGGCGCGACAGGGCCGGCCATATGGTCGGCCGCCGCGGCCGTCCCGCCAATATCCGCCACCGGGGTCGTAAATAGGGAACGATCGCAATCACCGTCCGCAGGAGTCGATCATGCCACAGGACCACCAGATCGCCGTCATCGTCGGAAGCCTCCGGCGCGAATCCTTCTCGCGCAAGGTCGCGCTCAATCTCGCCCGGCTGGCGCCCGCGCATCTCAAGCTCGGCATCGTCGAGATCGGCGATCTTCCGCACTATGACGAGGATGCCGAGAAGGACGGGCCGCCGGCCGAATGGACCCGGTTCCGGTCGCAGGTCGCCCCTGCCGACGGCGTCCTTTTCGTCACGCCCGAATATAATCGATCGATCCCGGGGGCGCTCAAGAATGCGATCGACGTCGGCTCGCGGCCTTATGGAAAATCGGTGTGGGCGAAGAAGCCGGCGGCGATCGTCAGCGTGACGCCCGGCGCGCTCGGCGCGTTCGGGGCGAACCATCATCTGCGTCAGTCCGCGGTCTTCCTCGATCTGCCGATGATGCCGCAGCCCGAAGCCTATCTCTCCGGGGTCGGCAAATGGTTCGGCGAGGATGGGCGGATCACCAGCGAGGAGACGAACAGGTTCCTCGCCGGCTTCATGTCCGCTTATGCCGACTGGGTGGAAAAGCTGCTCCGCGGCCCCGGCGAGCTCGCCGACGACGCACGCGGCACCATCTAGAGCTTCGGCAGGGTGACGCCGCGCTGGCCCATATATTTGCCGGCGCGGTCGGCATAGCTCGTCTCGCACGGCTCGTTGCCCTGAAGGAAGAGGAACTGGCAGGCGCCCTCGTTCGCATAGACCTTGGCGGGGAGCGGCGTCGTGTTGCTGAACTCAAGCGTCACATGGCCCTCCCAGCCGGGCTCGAGCGGGGTCACGTTCACGATGATGCCGCAGCGCGCATAGGTGGACTTGCCGAGGCAGATCACCAGCACGTCGCGCGGGATCCGGAAATATTCCACCGTTCGCGCCAGCGCGAAGCTGTTGGGCGGGATGATGCAGCAATCGGTCTTGCGGTCGACGAAGCTGTTGGCGGCGAAATCCTTCGGGTCGACCACGGCATTGTCGACATTGGTGAAGATCTTGAACTCGTCGGCGACGCGCGCGTCATAGCCGTAGGAGGAGAGGCCGTAGCTGATGCAGCCCTCGCGCCGCTGCGCCTCCACGAAGGGCTCGATCATGCCCTCCGAACGCGCCTTCTCGCGGATCCAGCGGTCGGACAGGATCGACATCAGTCGCGCGCCCGCGGCACGAGCGGGCCGCCGCAGCCGGTGAGTTCGCGCCCCGCAAGGCGCACCGTCACGCTGTCCCGCCAGGTCGGCCCCTGGTCGCTGCCGCAGGGGCCGGGACGCGACTCGATCTCGATCGATGCGGTGCCGCTGTTCGATTGCCACGTCGTGACGCCATCCTGGATGCGCGGCAGGGTGCGCGGCCAGATCGCATCCGGCGGCGCCTGCCCGGTCGCCGGATCGGCGGCGACGCGAAGGACGATGCGATCGTCGCCGATCGTCAGCTGCCAGAAGGGATCGGCACCGATCGCGCTGTAGCGAACGTCGCGGACCGGATTGTAGGGCCGCGATTCGGTCGCGCAGGCGCCGAGGGCGAGGACAGGCAGCAGCAGGAGAAACTTCATCCCGCGATGGATGCGGGGCCGGCGGCGCCCGAGTCAACCACCGACGTCGAAGCCCGGATGTGGAGGACGCAGATCAGGGTGAAAAGCCGCCGCGCGGTATCGAAATCGACATCCACCTTGCCGGCAAGGCAGTCCTTCAGCGTCTCGGCGGCGTCGTTGTGGAGGCCGCGCCGCGCCATGTCGATCGCCTCGATCCCCTTGGCGCCGTTCGTCCTCACCGCGCGGAAATAGGATTCGCAGATCTGGAAATAATCGCGAATCGGCCGGCGCAGGCGCGCGAGACCGACGCGGATCGTGTCGAGCGGCGCGCCTTCCCGGTCGGCGACGCGAATCGCGAGCCGCGCCTCCTCGACCGCAAGCGCGATGCGGAAGGGGCCATCGCGGCCCGGAACGTCGAAATGATTGGCCTCGAGCAGATCGAAGATCGCGATCCGCCGCTCCTGTTCGATGTCGGCATTGCGCTTCAGGATCGACCGCTCGTCGAGCTGGATGTCGATGATGCGCGGATCGGCCATTGCGCCTTGTTAGCGGGTGCAGCATGATTCATCCACCTGTTCCACAGGCCCGCCGGCTTGAGCGGCCGCGCGGAAAGGTTCACAGGTCGGACCATGGCTTCCCAACCCTTCGCGATCGTCGAACCCGCCGCGCCCGACGCGCAGTCGCTGCCCTGCAACGTCGAGGCGGAGGCGGCGCTGCTCGGCGCGCTGATGATCGACAACCGGCTTGCAGAGGACGTCCAGACGAAGCTGCGGCCCGACCATTTCTTCGAGCCGCTGCACGGGCGGATCTACGAGCAGATCCTGCGCCTCATCGATCGCAACATGATCGCCAACCCGGTGACGCTGAAGCCGCTGTTCGAGTCGGACGAGCAGATGAAGGAGCTTGGCGGCCCGGCCTATCTGGCGCAGCTCACCGGATCGGGCGCCGCGATCATCGGGGCGCGCGACTTCGCCGAGCAGGTCTATGATCTCGCGCTGCTGCGCGCGCTCGTCGGCGTCGGCCGCGAGATGGTCGAGCGGGCGATGGACACCAGCGAGGAGGTCGAGCCCAAGGGCCAGATCGAGGCGGCCGAATCGGCGCTCTACAAGGTCGCGGAGGAAGGGGGCGGCGAAGGATCGGTGAAGAGCTTCGGCCTCGCTACCCGAATGGCCGTGCAGATGGCGGAAAAGGCGCTGAACAGCGGCGGCGGCCTGTCCGGCCTCACCACCGGGCTGGAGACGGTCAACGCGAAGACCGGCGGTCTCCACAATTCCGATCTCGTCATCCTTGCCGGTCGTCCGGGCATGGGGAAGACCGCGCTCGCCACGAACATCGCCTTCAACATCGCCCGTCGCTGGCTTCAGGAGGAAGAGGACGGGATCGATCCGTCGAAGCGGGCCGGTGCGGGCGTCGCCTTCTTCAGCCTCGAAATGTCGGCCGACCAGCTCGCCACCCGCATCCTCGCGGAAAATAGCGGGATCAGCTCCGAAGCCTTGCGCATGGGCAAGATCAGCCAGCACGATTTCCGCAACCTCGCCCGCGCCGCCGCCGAACTGGAAAGCCTGCCGCTCTATATCGACGACACGCCCGGCCTCACCATCGCGGCGCTCAGGACCCGCGCGCGGCGGCTGAAGCGGCAACGCAATATCGGCTTCATCGTGGTCGACTATCTCCAGCTCCTCCAGGGCACGGGCCGCGGCGGCAACGACAATCGAGTCCAGGAGATTTCGGAAATCTCGCGCGGACTCAAGACGCTCGCCAAGGAATTGAGCGTCCCGGTGCTGGCGCTCTCGCAGCTCTCCCGCGCGGTCGAGCAGCGCGAGGACAAGAGGCCGCAGCTTTCGGACCTTCGCGAATCCGGCTCCATCGAGCAGGACGCCGACATGGTCTGGTTCGTCTACCGCGAGGAATATTATCTCGCCGCCCGCCAGCCGGCCGAGGATCATCCCGATTTCCCGAAATGGCAGGAAGAGATGGCGCGGGCCTATGGCCTTGCGGAGCTGCTTGTCGCCAAGCAGCGCCACGGCTCCACGGGCAAGGTCCGGCTGAAGTTCGAGGCCAAGATCACCCGCTTCAGCGACCATGTCGACGAGAGCCATCTGCCCGAGATTCGGGGGTGAATCCGTCCCATCCGCTTCGCGGGCAGGAGGATTCCGGATTGCGACTCCTCCGGCGCTGTCCTAGCCAGGTCGGACAGTGACAGGAGGGCATTCATGCGATTGGCAGCGCGGCTTCTGGCCGGATTCGTCGTCTTGACCGGGGCGGCATCCATGGGGGCGGCGCAGCCGCAAGGCGCGGCGCCCGCCGCGGGACAGCCGGCCGCGGACGATCCCTATACCTGGCTCGAAACCGATTCGGATCGGGCCATGGCCTGGGTCAGGAACGAGAACCAGCGCACCTTGGGCGCGCTCCAGGCCGATCCGCGCTACCAGACGATGGTCGATCATGCGCTCACCATCCTCCAGGCGCGCGATCGCATTCCGGGCGTCCAGTTCAGGCCCGACGGGCTCTACAATTTCTGGCAGGACGCCGATCATGTGCAGGGCCTGCTGCGCCGCACGACGCTGGCGAGCTATCGCACCGAGGATCCGCAATGGGAAACGGTGCTCGACGTCGACGCGCTCTCCCGCGCGGAGCATGTGAACTGGGTCTATCACGGGATGCAGTGCCTGCCGCCCGAGATGCGGCGCTGCCTCGTGTCGCTGTCCAACGGCGGCCGCGACGCCGATGTGGTGCGCGAGTTCGACACGGTCGAGAAGCGCTTCGTCGACGGTGGCTTCAACCTGCCCGAAAGCAAGCAGGACGTGACCTGGGTCGATGCCGACACGATCCTCGTCGCGCGCGACTGGGGCCCCGGCACGATGACCGATTCGAGCTACCCATTCGTCATCAAGCGGCTGCGGCGCGGGCAGAGCATCGACCAGGCGGAGGAGGTCTTCCGCGGCACCCGCGAGGACGTGAGCGCGGCGCCGTTCGTGCTGTGGGACAATGACGGCCGCTCGCACGGCGTTCTGGTCCGCCGCGGGCTCGATTTCTTCCACAGCCAGATCACCCTGCTTCGCGACGGCGGCAATGTGGTCCTCAACATTCCGCAGAAGTCGAACTTCGTCGGCATCGTCAGCGGCCGGCTGCTGCTCCAGTTGTCCGAACCCTGGGATGCGGCGCCGGGCCTGCATTTCGCGACCGATTCGCTGGTTTCCTACGACCTCGCCGAATGGGAGCGCGATCCCAATGCGGCGCGGCCGAGCCTGGTGTGGGCGCCGGGACCGCGCCAGACGCTCGACGGCGCATCGACGACGCACGGCAAGCTCATCATTTCGATCCTCGACAATGTTCGCGGACGCGCCTTTGCGATGGATTATGCGAACGGGGCCTGGCGGACGACGCCGATCGCGCTGCCGGCCAATGCGACGATCCAGATCGCGACCACGGCCGACCGGACCGATCAGGCGATGTTCAGCGTCACGGATTATCTGACGCCGACGACCTTGTGGTATTATGATGGCGCCGGGCAGCTCGAGCAGATCAAGTCCACCCCGCCGCGCTTCGATGCCTCCAACGAGGTGGTCGAGCAGTTCGAGGCGACGTCGCGCGACGGCACGCGCATTCCCTATTTCATCATCCATCGCCGCGACATGCCGCTCGACGGTTCGACGCCGACCCTGCTCAACGGCTATGGCGGTTATCAGGTCAGCATGGTGCCAAGCTACAGCGCGACGATGGGCCGGCTGTGGCTCGAACAGGGCAACAGCTTCGTCGTCGCGAACCTGCGCGGCGGCGGCGAGTTCGGGCCCGACTGGCACGAAGCGGCGCAGGGACGGACCAAGCAGCGCACCTGGGACGATTATCAGGCGGTCGCCGAGGATCTGATCCGCCGCCGCTTCACCTCGCCGCGCCGGCTCGGCGTGATCGGCGGGAGCCAGGGCGGTCTCCTGGTCGGCACCGCGATCACCCAGCGGCCGGACCTGTTCCACGCCGCGATCATCCAGGTGCCTTTGTTCGACATGCTTCGCTTCCACCTGCTCGGCGCCGGGGCATCGTGGATCGGCGAATATGGCGATCCGCGCATTCCCGAGCAGCGCGCCTGGATCGAAGCCTATTCGCCCTACCAGCATCTGCGGGCCGGCGTGACCTATCCGATGCCGTTCATCGAGACCTCGACCGCGGACGACCGGGTGACCCCGTTCCACGGCCGCAAGGCGGCGGCTCGCCTCGCCGAGCTGCACCAGCCTTATTATTATTACGAGAATGTCGAAGGCGGCCACGCCGCGGCGGCGAATCTCCAGGAGACGGCGCGGCGGCTGGCGCTCGAATATACCTACGCAAGCCAGCGTCTGGTGGATTGATCGCCGGGTGGGCTTGTGAAAGACCGGTCTCGCCCACCCCTCGATCCCCTCCCGCAAGCGGGAGGGGCGGTTAGCCTTCCAGGTTGTTCGCCGCCGCTGACGCCGGATCGGCCAGCCCCACGCCGATCGTCGCGCGTGCCGCCTCCGCCTCCGAACTGGTCACCGGATAGGCGCAATAATCGGCGGCATAATAAGCGCTTGGGCGGTGGTTGCCGGAGAGGCCGATGCCGCCGAACGGGGCGGACGAGGGCGCGCCGTTGGTCGGCTTGTTCCAGTTGATGACGCCGGCCCGCACCGTCGACCAGAAGCGGTCGTAAAGCTCGGGCGCGCCGCCGATCATGCTGGCGGCGAGGCCGTAGCGGGTCGCATTGGCTTCGGCGAGCGCGGCGTCGAAATCCGGGACGCGGATCATCTGGAGGACGGGGCCGAACAGCTCCGCATCGGGCCGCTTTTCGACATCCGTCACGTCGATGAGCGCCGGGGTAAGGAACGGCTTGTCCGAAACCTTTCGGTCCAGCCGTCGCAATGCGCGCCCGCCCTTGCCCATGAGATCGAGGACATCGGCCTGGAGTCGATCCGCGGCGTCATTGTCGATCACCGGGCCCATATAGGGGGCGGGCGTGGCATGGGGATGATCGACGATCAGGCGATCGAGGATCTTCACGATCGTCTCCGCCAAAGCCTCATGCTCGCCCTCGCGAACGATCAGGCGGCGCGCCGCGGTGCAGCGCTGCCCGGCGGTCATGTAGGCGGACTGGACGACGATCGCGGCGGCGGCGTGGAGATCCTTGGCATCCCACACGACGATCGGGTTGTTGCCGCCCATTTCGAGGGCGAGGATCTTGTGCGGCACATCGGCGAACTGGCGGTTGAGGGCGAGCCCCGCGCGCGCCGATCCGGTGAAGAGCAGCCCGTCGAGCCCGGAATGGCCGGCAAGCGCCTTGCCGATGTCCGCGCCGCCCTGGACGCAGCCGACCACGCCTTCGGGCACGCCAGCCTCGCGGTAGAGGCCGATCAGATATTCGCCGACCGCCGGCGTCTTCTCGCTCGGCTTGAACACGACCGCATTGCCGGCGATCAGCGCCGGGACCATGTGGCCGTTGGGCAGGTGCGCCGGGAAATTATAGGGGCCGAGCACGCCGAGCACGCCATGCGGCTTGTGGCGAACCGCGACGCGGGTGCCCATCGCGCCCTCCAGCCGCCGCTGGGCGGTACGATCGGCATAGGCCGCGACCGAGATGTCGACCTTGTTGATGACCGCCTCGGCCTCGGTGCGGGCCTCCCACAGCGGCTTGCCGGTCTCGCGCGCGATCAGGTCCGCAAAGGCGTCGAGCTTGCCTCGCGCCACATTGGCGAAGCGCCGCATCGTCTCCACCCGCACCGAAAAGGGCTTGGAAGCCCAGCCCGACCAGGCGGCGCGCGCGGCCGCGACCGCGGCGTCCACATCGCCGGTCTCCCCGGTCCAGAGCGTCTGGCCGGTGGCGGGTTCGATCGAGATCAGGGTCATGTGTCTTTCTTGGCCCCCCGCCGGGATTTTTCAAGCGCTTCGCCCATCCGGCGCACCGCCGCGACCTTGGCGTGGAGCGCCGACCAGTCATCCGCTTCGTCGATCCGCGACCAGATCGCCTCGACCTCCTCGATATGCATCGAACAGGGCTCGGCGTCGGACCAATAAGGATGATCGAGCGCGCCCGGCGCGGCTTCGCGGCGACCGATCAGATCGCGCACCGCGTCGAAATCGCCATAGAGATCGCCCGGCCCGCGCAGCGATCCGCCGCGCCAATCGAAGAAGAAGCGGTCGATGGTGACGGTCTGGCGGCCCAGCGTCTCCTCGATCGCGGCGACCAGCGCCATGTCCTCCTCCAGATCGCCCGGGACGATGGCGAGGCGGGCGAAGATCGCATCGCGCAGGGCTTCGCGGAAGAGCTGCGGGAACCGTTCGAGCACCGGGGTCAGCACCTCCGCCCCGGCGACCTTGCGAAGCGCGATGGCGAGCTGGACGAGATCCCAATGGATCGCCTCGGGCTGGCGCGCGAAGGCATAGAGGCCCGCATGGTCGAAATAGGCCGCGGTGAAGCCGCCGTCCCAATAAGGCGTCCAGCGCCACGGACCGTAATCGAAGCTCTCCGCGGTGATGTTGATATTGTCGGAATTGAGCACGCCGTGGACGAAACCGGCCGCGATGTAGGAGGCCGCGAGCCGCGCCGTGCCGGCCGTGACATGCGCGAGCAAGCGCTGCGGCGTATCTTCCCCTGCGGCCGTGTCGCCGAAGAATGTGGCGAGGCAGTAAGCGGCGAGCTTCGCGATATTGTCGCCCTGGTCGAGCGCGGCGAGGCGCTGGAAGGTGCCGATGCGGATATGGCCGTGGCTGAGGCGGACGAGCACGGCGGAGCGGGTGGGGGAGGGCTCGTCGCCGCGCTCGAGCGCCTCCCCGGTCTCGATCAGCGAGAAGGTGCGGCTGGTCTCCACCCCCAGCGCTTCGAGCATCTCGGTCGCGAGCAGCTCGCGCACGGCGCCCTTCAGCGTCAGTCGTCCATCGCCGAAGCGGCTGTAGGGCGTCTGTCCCGATCCCTTGGTGCCGAGATCGAGCAGGCGGCCGCGATCGTCACGCAGCTGCGCGAACAGGAAGCCGCGGCCGTCCCCGATGTCCGGATTGTACACGCGGAACTGGTGGCCATGATAGCGCAGGGCGAGCGGCGCCCCGAGATTGTCGGGAAGCGGCTCGAACCGGGCGAAGTGACGGACCCAGGCCTGATCGTCCAATTCGGCGAGCCCGACCTGGGCGGCGGCGCGATCGTTGCGGAAGCGCAGGATCGCCTGCGGGAAATCGGCCGGCGCGACGGAATCGTAGAAATCCGGTCCCAGCGACAGGATCGCCGGATCCGCCCGATAGCCTGGCTCGGCTTGCGCGCGGCGTGTCATCCGTCGATAGGGAGGGCTGAACGATAGGGGCTTGGCATGGCGGATTGGTCCAATGGCTATTGGGAATCAGGCGACGGCCTCAGGCTCCACTACCGCGATTATGCCGGCCCGGCGAGCCGTCCGCCGATCATCTGCATTCCGGGCCTGACCAGGAACGCGCGCGACTTCGAAGGCGTTGCGGGCCGGCTCGCGGGGCAATGGCGGGTGATCTGCATCGATCTGCGCGGGCGCGGCGAGAGCGCCTATGCCAAGGACCCGATGACCTATGTGCCGGCCGCCTATATCCAGGATATCGACGCGCTGGTGCGCGAGCTGGCGCTGGACCGGTTCGTCCTCATCGGGACGTCGCTGGGCGGCCTGATCACGATGCTGATGGCGATGGCCGACGGCAGCCGGATCGCCGGCGCCCTGCTCAACGATATCGGCCCCGTGATCGAGCCGCGCGGGCTCGATCATATCCGATCCTATGTCGGCCGGCCGCAGAACTGGCCGACCTGGCTTCATGCCGCGCGCGCGCTGCGCGAAAGCCAGGGCGATCGCTACCCCGACTGGGACATCGACCAGTGGCTCGTCTATGCGAAGCGCGTGTGCAAGCTGACGCCGGCGGGGCGGATCGTGCTCGATTACGACATGCGGATCGCCGAACCGTTCAAGCTGGCCAACGACAATGCCTACGACCTGTGGCCCGCCTTCCGGAGCCTCGCCGGCATCCCGACCACATTGGTGCGCGGCGAATTGTCCGACCTGTTGAGCGTCGAGACGGCGAAGCGGATGAAGAAGGAAGTGCCGAAGCTCGCGCTCACCACGGTGCCCCGCGTCGGCCATGCGCCGACGCTCGACGAGCCGGAGTCGGTGGCGGCGATCGACGCGCTGCTCGCGCGGGTTCAGGCGGGTTGACCGGATCGTCCCGCAAAGGGACGCCTGGGGGTTAACCCTGTTTCTCCATCCCCCATGGGCGGCCGCGCGCGTACAGGCGCGGGCGATGCACGAACCCACGGGCGCCCAGGCGAGATCAACGGACCGGATCGAGCGCCATTACGGGCTCGATTGGCTGCGCATCGGCGCGTTCGCGCTGCTCATCCCCTATCATGTCGGCATGTATTTCGCCCCCGGCGGCTGGGTGGTCCATGCCGCCCAGCGGGTGGAATGGATCGATTTCCCGCTGGCGATGATCCGGCCGTGGCGACTGTGCCTCCTGTTCCTGGTGTCCGGCTATGCCTCACGCGCGTTGCTCGGCAAGCTTGCGAGCCCGGCCGCTTTCGCCCGCGCGCGCAGCGAACGGCTGCTGCTGCCGCTGATCTTCGGCACAGCGATCATCGTCGCGCCGCAGACCTGGGTGCGCGCGGCCCAGGCCGGCTATCCGGGCTCGCTCTGGCAGTTCCTCCTGCACGATCGTTGGACCGCCATGCTGTCGGGGCGATGGAGCCTGGTCGAGCATCTGTGGTTCGTCGATTATCTGTGGGTCTATACGATGGCGCTGGTCGCCGCGATGCTGTGGCTGCAGGCGCGGACCAAGGCCTGGCTCGCGGCGCAGGCCGCGCGGCTCGCGAGCGGGTGGCGCGTCCTGCTGGTGCCGCTCGCGCTGGTGGTCCTTGGCCGCCTTTCGATCCTGTTCCTGATCCCGCAGGGCGGCAATGTGCTGACCGACTGGCACGGCCATCTTTCCTACATCCCGCCCTTCCTGTTCGGCTTCGCGCTCGCCGGGACGCCCGCACTGTGGCCTGCGCTGGCGCGCATCGTCCGGCCGGCGATCGCGATCACCCTCGCCTGCGCGGTGGTGCTCTGGTGGGCCGAGGCGGCCTGGCCCGAAGGCACGATGCCCGGGCATCTCACCGCAATGCTCATCCTCGCGGCGTCCGCGGCGATGGGGTGGACGATGCCGCTGATCCTCGTCGCGGTCGCGGAGCGCTGGCTGAAGCGCGATCATCCGCTGCGCGCGCCGGCGGCCGAGGCGGTCTTTCCCTTCTATCTCCTCCACCAGACGATCATCGTCTGGCTCGGATGGGAGATCCGGCCGCTCGGCCTTCCGTTCGCCATTGCCTATCCGCTGCTGCTCGCCGTGACGCTCGCCGCCTGCTTCGCCTTCTATCTGGCGGGCCGCGAAATCGCCTGGCTGCGGCCCTGGATCGGGCTGAGCCCGGCAAGCGCGTCGGCGAGCGAAAGGGTGAAGCGCGCCCAGTTCCTCACGCGCGGATCGTGATCGGTGATCAGCGTCTCGAGCGCGGGCCGGTCCCACGCCCGCGGATCGCGCAGTTGAAGGAGGAGCAGCTTCTGATCGGCCGAGAGCGGTGCGCCGGACTCGCCACTTCTTTCGCATTCTTGCGCGAAGTTGCTGTCACAATTCATGAAATCGGCCATGCGCGCCACCTAGGCCGGGAGACGGACGGGGCAATGGCGGATCGATGGATGACGCCGGCGGGCGACGAACTTCCCTGGATTTTCGAAGACGCCAGCGCGCGGATCGCTGGTTGCCGCGTCGCCGGGCGCGCATAAGAGCTGCATGGCGCCGGTCCGCATCCTTCACTGCCATTCGACCTTCTCGCTCGGCGGCAAGGAAGCGCGCGCGGTGCGGTTGATGAACGCATTCGGCGACGCCGCCGAACATTCGATCCTGTCCGCGATGCCCGATCGGCTCGGCGCGCGCGACGCGATCTCGCCGGACATCCGGGTCTCGTTCCCGACCGGCGCGCCGCCGCTCACGGGGCCGCCGACGCCCTGGCGGCTCTGGCGGCTCGCCAGCTATCTTCGCGGCTTCGATCTCGTGCTCAGCTATAATTGGGGCGCGTTCGATGCGGTGATGGCGCGCCGCCTGTTCGCCGGCCTGCTCGGGCTTCCGCCGCTCATCCACCACGAAGACGGGTTCAACGAGGACGAAGCGGTGCGGCTCGATCCGCGACGCAACCGCTATCGACGCTTCGGCCTTCCGGCAGCGAGGGCGCTGGTCGTGCCTTCGAAGCGGCTCGAAACGGTCGCACGGAGCCATTGGAGCCGTGCGGCGCTTCGCATTCCCAACGGCGTCCCCGTCGCCCGGTTCGCGAGGCCGCCGGAGGCCGGCGCGATCCCGGGCTTCGAGCGCCGGCCGGGGGAAATCGTGATCGGCACCGTCGCGGGGCTTCGCGCGGTCAAGAATCTGCCGCGGCTGGTGCGGGCGGTGGCGGCGATGCGCTCGAAGGACGTGCGGCTCGTCATTGTCGGCGAAGGACCGGAAAGCGACCGGATCGCCGCGGAAGCGGGCGCGCACGGCCTCGGGGCCCGTCTGGTGATGCCCGGGTTCCTGGCGGATCCGGCGCGCTGGATCGCGCATTTCGACATTTTCGCGCTGTCCTCCGACAGCGAGCAATTTCCGATCTCTCTGGTCGAGGCGATGGCGGCGGGCCTTCCAGTCGTGGCGACCGCCGTCGGCGATGTGATCGAAATGGTATCGGCGGACAATCGCCCGCTCATCGTCGAGCCGGCCGACGAGGCGGGATTCACGGCGGCCCTCGACAGCCTCGGCGAGCAAACCGCGCTGCGCCACGCCATCGGCGCCGCCAATCGCGCCACCGCCCGGACCGAGTATGACGAGGCGAAGATGATCGCCGCTTATGCCCGCCTCTATGGCGAAGCGATCGGCCGGCCGGACGCGTTTGCGCCACGCGCATGATCTTTTGCGTGGGCGCGGCTTTGCGCCTATATCCGGCGAAATCGGGTTTTCGGAGGTTTAATGTTCAAGGGTGTCAGGCCGATCCTCTATGCGGGGCGCGAAGTGCTGCCGCTGATCGAGGGCGGCAAAGGCGTAGCGGCGACGAACCACATGAGTTCCGGCGCCTGGGCGGCCGCTGGCGGCATCGGGACGGTGTCCGCGGTCAACGCCGACAGCTACGATCCCGAAGGGCGGATCATCCCCCAGATCTATCACGCGCTGACGCGACGCGAGCGGCACGAGGAGCTGATCCGCTATGCCATCGACGGCGCGGTCCAGCAGGTGCAGCGCGCCTACGACATCGCCTCCGGCAGGGGCGCGATCAACATCAACGTCCTGTGGGAAATGGGCGGCGCGCAGCGCGTGCTCCACGGCGTCCTTGAAAAGACCAAGGGGCTGGTCGCCGGCGTCACCTGCGGCGCGGGAATGCCCTACAAATTGTCGGAGATCGCCGCGTCCTACGGCGTCAATTATCTGCCGATCATCAGCTCCGCGCGCGCCTTCTCGGCGCTGTGGAAGCGCGCCTATCACAAGGCGGCGGAATGGCTCGGCGCGGTGGTCTATGAGGATCCGTGGCTCGCCGGCGGTCATAACGGCCTGTCCAATGCCGAAGACCCGCTCGCGCCGCAGGACCCCTATCCGCGCGTGAAGGCCCTGCGCGAGACGATGCGCAGCGGCGGCATCGACGACAGCGTGCCGATCGTGATGGCCGGCGGCGTCTGGAACCTCAAGGAATGGAACCACTGGATCGACAATGACGAGCTGGGGCAGATCGCCTTCCAGTTCGGCACGCGGCCCTTGCTCACCAAGGAAAGCCCGATCCCGGACGAATGGAAGGCGCGGCTGATGACGCTGGAGGAAGGCGATGTCCTGCTCCACCGCTTCTCGCCGACGGGCTTCTACTCCTCCGCGGTCCGCAATCCGTTCCTGCGCAATCTGGAGGCGCGCTCGCACCGGCAGATCGCCTTCACCAAGGAGCCGCTGGGCGATCATGCCTTCCAGCTCGACGTCGGCGTCATGGGCAAGAAGAATTACTGGGTGACCAAGGGCGATCTGCTCCATGCGCGCACCTGGTATGCCGAAGGCTATACCGAGGCGCTGAAGACGCCGGACGAGACGCTCGTCTTCGTGACGCCCGAGGAAAAGCACGTCATCCGCAAGGACCAGGCGGACTGCATGGGCTGCCTGTCCCAATGCGGCTTTTCGTCCTGGGCGGACAATGAGAAGAACACGACCGGCCGCCTGGCCGATCCGCGCAGCTTCTGCATCCAGAAGACGTTGCAGGACATCGCCCATGGCGGGTCGACCGAGAACAACCTCATGTTCGCCGGTCACGCGGCCTTCCGCTTCAAGAAGGACCCGTTCTATTCAAACGGCTTCGTGCCGACCGTGAAGCAGCTCATGGAGCGGATCCAGACGGGGGATTGATGAGGCCAGTCCGCCTGATCGCGTCCGCACGGCTCGTCGCCGCTCGATGAGGGGGCATCCATGCGCGCAATCCTAACGCCGATCCTGTTGCTCGTGTCGCTGCTGGCCCTGAACGGGGCGAGCGCGCAGCCGCAGCGTCACCCGCCCTATTTCGCGTCGATCTCGGCGGGGCGGGCGATGATGCGGACCGGGCCGGGACAGAATTATCCGGGCACCTGGCTCTACGTGCGGCCGGACCTGCCGATCCGGGTCATCGAAATCTATCAGAACTGGCGGAAGGTCCAGGATCCGGAGGGGACGACCGGCTGGATGCTCGTCAATCTGCTGAGCGACCGGCGCACCGCGATCGTGCGGGGCAGCGCCGCCGCGCCGATGCACGAATCGCCGGATCCGGGCGCGCGGGTGCGTTATCGCGCAGCGCCGGGCGTGGTCGGCCGCGTGTCGCGCTGCGGCGGCGGCTGGTGCCGCTTCGACGTCCATGGCCGCGACGGCTATGTCCGGATCGACTCGCTGTGGGGCGTCGGCCCGGACGAAACGGTCGGCTGAGCCGGCGGCGCGGACCGGCGCGAGCTCAACTTTTGCCGTGATCGCCCTGATTGGCTATCGGCATCCGCATGGCCGATCTCCCTCCGCCGCCGCCCGGGCTGCTCGACGGCGCGGCGCTGTTCCTCGACTTCGACGGCACTTTGGTCGAACTCGCCGAGACCCCGGACGCCATCCACGTCCCGGCTGAGCTTGGCGCGACGCTGGCCCGGCTCAAGGCGCGGCTCGGCGGCCGCATCGCCATCGTCAGCGGCCGCTCGATCGAGGATCTCGAAACGCATCTCCCGCGGCCCGCCATCGCCTTTTCCGGATCGCACGGACTCGAAATCCGGCTTGCCGGCGGCGATGCGCTGCCGCTCAGCCTCCCGGTCGGGCTCGACCCGCGCATCGCGGTCGAAGTCGCCGCGTTCGCCGACGCCCGGCCCGGCCTGCTGGCGGAGGCGAAGCCGCTCGGCGTGGCGCTTCATTATCGGCTGGCGCCGGGCGAGGCGGACGCCGTCGCGCGCTTCATGGAGGGCGTGGCCCGCCGGCACGATCTGCGGGTTCAGCACGGCAACATGGTGGTGGAGCTGAGGCCCGAGGGCGCGACCAAGGGCGATGCGGTGCGCGCGTTCATGTCGGAACCGATCTTCGCCGATGCGCGTCCTGTGTTCGTGGGCGACGACCTGACCGACGAGCATGGCTTCGAGGCCGCCGCCGGCCTTGGCGGAGCGGGCGTGCTGGTGGGACCGGCGCGGCCGACCGCGGCTGCCTATCGCCTGGGCTCGGTCGCGGCGGTGGCGCGGTGGCTGAACCAGTGACCAATCTCGATCTGTGGCCCATCGGCAATTGCCAGGTCAGCGCGCTGATCGATCGCGAGGGCGGCTTCGTTTGGGCCTGCCAGCCGCGCGTCGATGGCGATCCGATGTTCTGCTCGCTCCTCGAACCGCAGGGCACGGACAGGCGCGGCACCTGGCGGATCGTGCTCGAAGGACAGGTCTCCGCCGAGCAACGCTATTTCAAGAACACGCCGATCCTCGCCACCCGCCTCACCGACAGGGATGGCGGTGTCGCGGAAATCTACGATTTCTGCCCGCGCTTCGAACGGTCCGGGCGCATGTACCGCCCCGTCGCCTTCGTCCGCATCGTTCGGCCGATCGCCGGCGCGCCGCGCCTTCGGGTGCTGCTCAATCCCGCGACCGACTGGGGTGCGGCGGATGCGGAGCGGACCAACGGCACCAATCATGTTCGCTACCTGTTGAAGCCACAGCCGCTCAGGCTCACCACCGACGCGCCCGTGATGCACGTCCTCGACGGCCGCCCCTTCCGCCTGGAACAGGCTCTCCATTTCTTCCTGGGTCCGGACGAGCCATTCGTCGGCAACCTCACTCAGGTGCTGTCGGGCATGCTGCACCAGACCGCGGATCACTGGCGCGAATGGGTGCGTGGGCTCGCGGTGCCGCTGGAATGGCAACGCGTCGTCATCCGCGCCGCGATCGCGCTGAAACTGTGCCAGCATGAGGAAACCGGCGCGATCGTCGCGGCGCTGACCACCTCGATCCCGGAGGCCCCCCACTCCGGGCGCAACTGGGATTATCGCTACTGCTGGATCCGCGACGCTTATTATACGGTGCAGGCGCTCAACCGGCTCGGCGCGCTCGACGTGCTGGAGGGCTATCTTTCCTATCTGCGCAACATCGTCGACGAAGCGAAGGACGGGCATATCCAGCCGCTTTACGCCGTTTCGGGCGAGCCCCGCCTGGAAGAGCGCCAGGCCGATGCGCTGAGCGGTTATCGCGGCATGGGCCCGGTGCGGATCGGCAATGCCGCCTACACCCAGATCCAGCACGACGCTTATGGCCAGATCGTGCTGTCGAACACACACGCCTTCTTCGACGAGCGCCTGTTCCGGGCGCCGACGGAGGACGATTTCACCTCGCTCGAACGGGTCGGGACGCTCGCCTGGGAGCGGCATGACCAGCCCGATGCGGGGCTGTGGGAGCTGCGTACCCGCACCGCCGTCCACACCTACAGCGCGGTGATGAGCTGGGCGGCGTGCGACCGGCTGGGCAATATCGCGGAGCGGCTCGGGCTGGGCGAGCGCGCGCGCGTGTGGCGTCGCCGCGCGACGTCGATCCGAAAGCGCATCGAAAGTCGGGCCTGGGTGGAGCGCGATCAACGCTTCGGCGCGACCTTCGATGGCGAGGAACTGGACGCGAGCCTGCTTCAGCTGCTCGACATGCGCTTCCTCGACGCGTCCGACCCGCGCTTCATCAACACCTTCAACGCTGTCGAAAAGGGGCTTCGGCGCGGCGATTCGATGCTTCGCTACGCCTCAGAGGATGATTTCGGCCTGCCCGAGACGGCGTTCAATTTCTGCACCTTCTGGTTCATCGAGGCGCTCCATCTCGTCGGCCGGCATGAAGAAGCGCGCGAACTTTACATGAAAACGCTGGCGCGCCTGACGCCCGCGGGCCTTCTGTCGGAAGACAGCGATTTCGATACCGGCGAACTGTGGGGCAACTATCCGCAGACTTATTCGCTTGTCGGACTCATCAATTGTGCGAGCCTGCTCTCGCGACCCTGGAGTTCGATCCGTTGAGCCGCCTCATCGTCATTTCCAATCGCGTTTCCACCCCCAAGCCGCGAAGCAGCGGCGGCGCGCAGGGCGGGCTTGCCGTCGCCCTCGCCGCGGCCTTGAGGGAATCGCGCGGGCTGTGGTTCGGCTGGTCGGGCGAAACCGCCGAGGAGTTCACCGGCCAGATCAACATGCAGCGGGTCGATGGGGTCACCACCGCGACGGTCGACCTCGAGGAGCAGGACGTCGACGAATATTATAACGGCTATGCCAACCGGACGCTGTGGCCGCTCTTTCACTACCGCATCGACCTTGCCGAATATGATCGGAGCTTCGGCTCGGGCTACGAGCGGGTGAACCAGCGCTTCGCCGAGACCGTCGCGCCGCTGATCGAGCCCGACGATCTCGTCTGGGTGCACGATTACCATCTCGTCCCGCTCGGCCAGCAGCTGCGCCGACGAGGGCTCAAGAACCGGATCGGCTTCTTCCTTCACATCCCCTGGCCGCCCCAGCGGCTGATGGTTTCGCTGCCGTTCCACGAGCGGCTGGTGCGCTCGATGCTCGATTACGACCTGATCGGCTTCCAGACCGAAGAGTGGCTGGAGAGCTTCCACCATTATGTCACGCGCGAGCTCGGCGGCACGGTCGAGCCCGACGGCACGATCGAGATCGACGGCCGGCGGGTGAAGACGGGGGCCTTTCCGATCGGCATCGACCCGGAGGAGTTTCGCGCCGCGCTCGCCACCGACGAGGCGCGCCAGGCCTATGACACGCTGAAGCGCAGCGCCGAGCATCGCAAGATGATCATCGGCGTCGATCGGCTCGATTATTCCAAGGGTCTTGCCGAGCGGTTCCACGGCTACCGCCGCTTCCTCGAGGAGCACCCGGACTGGAGCGGCCGGGTGTCGTTCCTGCAGATCGCGCCGCCATCACGCGGCGAGGTCCATACCTACGCCCATATCCGCGAGGATCTCGACCAGCTTTCGGGGCGGATCAATGGCGCCTTCGCCCATGTCGATTGGGTTCCGATCCGCTACGTGAACCAAGGCTATCCGCGTGCCGGGCTCGCCGGCTTCTACCGCGCGTCCGACATCGGGCTCGTCACCCCGTTGCGCGACGGCATGAACCTGGTCGCCAAGGAATATGTCGCGGCCCAGGATCCGGATGATCCGGGCGTTCTCATCCTCTCGCGCTTCGCCGGGGCGGCGCATCAACTCGGGGAGGCGTTGCTCGTCAATCCGTACAGCAAGGATGAGCTCAGCGACGCGATCCACGCGGCACTCAGCATGGAGCGCACGGAGCGGATCCGTCGGTGGGAAAAGCTGATCGAAGCCGTGAACCGGGACGATGTCGGCAGCTGGCTTCGCGGCTTCGTGGAGGTCCTGCGCGGCGAGAGCACAGACGCCCCGGCCGAGCCAGCGATAGCTGAGACCGCCTGAAACCGGCCCGGTTCCGATCGAACCGGGCCGATCCGGGCCGCCACCGCGCTAGCGGCAGCGCATCTCCTGGCTGTTCTGTTCGACGGAGCGGCCGAGCAGGGCGCCGAGCGCGCCGCCGATCAGCGTGCCGCCGGTGCGATGGCGCCCGCCGTCGATGACGTTGCCGAGAATGCCGCCGGCAGCCGCGCCGACGATCAGGCCGGTGGTGCCGTCGCTGCGCCGGCAATAATAGCGCCCGTCCGATCCGCGATAGACATAGTCGTCGCGGGTGAGCGTCCGCTCCTGATAGCGCGGGTCGTCCCGATAATAGCGAGCCGCATCATAATCGGTCGCATAGGGATCACGTCCGCGATCGTCGTAGCGGCCGCGCGCGACGGCCGCGTCGTAGAGCTCGCGCTCGTGCTGATAGATGGCGCGCTCATTCTCGAAGCGGCGCTGCGCCTGCTCCCACCGTGCCTGCTCGGCCCGGCTCTGCGCCATTGCCGGCGCGGCAAGCACGGGCGCCGCCGCAGCCATCGCGATGGCCAGAAACTTGATGGTCCTCATTCCCCAATCTCCTTCGTTACGCTTCAACAATCTGACACGCCCCCGGAACGAAGTGAAGGCGCGCCGCCGTGCCGTTCAGCGCACCGGCGCACCAACGGTTCCGCTCGGCCCGTTTCCTCAGCGCGGCCGCACGACCACCCACCCGATTCCACGACGCTCAATGACCGCGGTATTCCACGTATGGGCGATCCCGCCGCGCTCGTACCGGATCGTCAGCGTGCAGCCATCAAGGCGCGCGGCGGCGAACCGGGCGCCGGGCAATCGTTCGCCCGGCATGATGACGTCGGTCGCCTGAAAGGGTTGGCCCCGTTCGGCCATCCGCACGCCGAGCGCGGCCATCGCTCCGCGCGGCACATCGGCCATGCGCTGATAGACGTGCGTCCCGCGAAGCGTGCAGGAAGGGCGATCGGTGCCGGCGGCGGCGGCGGCGGCCGGCGCGGCGGCAAGGGCGAGGCCCGCGAAAATGATGAGGCGCATGTCCATTCCGCTCCTGGAAAAAGGGACTGCGCGCGGGTGGGTGAACCGAGCGTGAATCTTTCGTCGACGGTTCGGCCGGCTTCGTCGCGCGACCGCGCCTCCATCGAATCCTCGACTGTATTAGTCGCGCAACACTCCATCTATGGCCGCGGGCCGGTAGGAACCCGCCCAATGACTGGAGGAGACGTAGGAATGTTGTTTCATCTGTCGATCGACGCCGACGAGCCCCGGCACGTCGCCGAGGTGCTGGCCGAGATCATGGGCGGCGAGGCGCTGCCCTTTCCGTCGGTGATCGAAGGGTCGTGGGTGGCGCTGTCGGGCGACGCGCGCGGCACCATGATTGAAGTCTATCCGCGCGGGACCGAGCTGATGATCGCCAAGGGCGACGCCGATGCGTTCGGCCAGATCAACCCGGCCGCCAGCCGCCGCAGCCCCGTCCACTTCGCGCTCGCGACCAGCCTGTCGTTCGAGGACGTGTTTGCGATCGGCGCGCGCGAGGGCTGGACGGTCAAGTACCGCAAGCGCGGCGGCGCCTTCGGCGTGATCGAGCTGTGGGCCGAGGATTGCCGGATGATCGAGGTCCTGACCGAGGAAATGCAGACCGAATATCTCGACACGATCACGATCGACAACTGGCGCCGGATGCTCGCGGCGGGCGGCGCGGAGGTGCCGGCCGCCGCCTAGACAGGGACGCTCGCCGGCGCCTTTTCGACCAACGAGATGAAGGCGCCGGTGAAGGCCGGAATGTCGTCAGGGTTGCGGCTGGTGACGAGGTTGCCGTCCACGACCGCCTCGCGGTCCACCACTTCGGCGCCGGCGTTCCTGAGGTCCGTCCTGACCGACGGCCAGCCCGTCACGGTGCGCCCGCGAACCGCGTCCGCCTCGACGAGCAGCCAGGGGCCGTGGCAGATCGCGCCGACCGGCTTTTCCGCGGCCATGAAGGCGCGGACCAGCCCGACCGCCTCGGGGATCGTCCGCAGCTTGTCCGGATTCTTGGTGCCGCCGGGAAGCATCAGCGCGTCGAAATCGTCGGCGCGGACCGCGTCGATGCGCGTATCGGCGGCGATCCTCGCTCCCTTGTCCCCCGCAATCTCGCGCGCTTCGGGCGCGGCGAGGACGACATGCGCGCCGGCGTCGATCAGGCGGCGGCGCGGCTCGAGCAGCTCGCTGTCCTCGAACCCGTCGGTGGCGAGGATCAGGACTCGCGATTGCGAAATTGGCGGCATCTCATGTCTCCGTAAGCAAAGGGAAAATGGGTCGGACCCGCCGGTTGAACCGACGCGCGACGGGCCCGTTCCGGAACGAAGCGCCAGGCCGGGGCATTGTGCCGCCATTCCGACGAGGGACGCGCCGCGCCAGCCATGATCCGCCTCAGTGACGACACCCAGCCCGGCATCACCCGACGTCGGCGCGGGCGCTATTGGCAATATTTCGACGCGAAGGGGGAGCGGATCGCCGACCGGGCGGAGATCGATCGGTTGAACGCCATCGGCATGCCGCCCGCCTATCGCGATTGCTGGTTCTGCCCCGATCCCGACGGGCATATCCAGGCGGTCGGCTATGACGACAAGGGCCGAAAGCAATATCGCTACCACCTCGGCTACCGGGCGCGGCGCGAGCGCAGGAAGTATCGACGGCTCGCCGATTTCGGCGCCGCCTTGCCGAAGCTGCGCCGCAAGGTCGCCGCCGATCTTCAGGGCAAGGCGACCGATTGCGCGACCGTCGTGGCGGCCGTCGTCCGGTTGATCGACGAAACCTGCATTCGGGTGGGCAACGAGGATTATGCGCGCGCCAACAAGAGCTTCGGCGCGACGACCCTGCGCAACCGCCACGCCACCGTCGCCGGCGCGACGCTGCATATCCGCTTTCCCGGCAAGCACGGGATCACGCATGAGATCGAGGTCACCGATCGCCGGCTGGCCAGGATCGCGGCCAAGACCCGCGCCCTGCCGGGCCAGCATCTGTTCGAGTATCTTGACGAGGCAGGCCAGCCCTGTCCGGTACGATCGGATGATGTGAATTCCTATATCCGCGAGGCGACGGGCGGCGATTTCACCGCCAAGGATTTCCGCACATGGGGCGCGAGCGTGACCGCCTTCGCCGCGCTCGCGACGACCGCGAAGGGGATCAAGGGAATGGTCGCGCCGGTCGCCGAACGGCTCGGCAACACCCCGGCGATCGCGCGCAAATCCTATGTTCACCCGGCCCTGATCGAGGCGGCGAAGGAGGGCGAGGCGGATGCGCTTCCCCCGCTGCCGCGCGCAACGCGCTATCTCAGCCGCGCCGAACGCGGTCTCATCGATTTTCTGAACGCCGCCGCCTGAGGTGGCCGGGCGCTTCCTGCCGCGCTAGAGGATCACGAATGAGCCAGCCGACCCGCAACGCGATCAAGCTTCCCGGCCACCTTGACCAGCAGGCCGGCAACCTGCTGCGCGACACGCTCGACTGGATGGTGAGCAACAGCGTCAACATCGCGATCGCGGTGGCCGTCGCGATCGGCATCGCCGCGCTCCTGTTCGCGCTTCGCACGCTCGGCTGCCGGCTGATCGAGCGGAGCAAGGGCGGCGATCTTTCCTGGCGGGTCACGTTCGCCCGGACGCTGGCGCGCACCGGCACGTTCTTCATCGTCATGGCGTCGGCCGAGCTCGTGGCCGAACATGCCGCGACCCCGCCGTCCTTGCTGAGCGTCATCCACGTCCTGTTCGTGATCGCCTTTGCGATGCAGGCCGCATTGTGGGCGCGCGAGCTGGTTCTCGGCTATGTCGAGCACCGCGTCGGCGACCGCGACGAGGGCAGCGGCCTCGGCTCCGCCATCGGCATCATCCGGCTGCTCGTGTCTGTCGCGCTGTTCGCGATCGCGATCGTGGTGATCCTCGACAATCTCGGCATCAATGTCACCGGCCTTATCGCGGGCCTGGGCATCGGCGGCATCGCCATCGGCCTCGCCGCGCAGGGCATCTTTTCCGATCTCTTCGCCGCACTTTCGATCCTGTTCGACAAGCCGTTCCGGCGCGGCGAGACGATCACGTTCGGCAGCACCACCGGCACCGTCATGGCGATCGGCCTCAAGACGACGCGCATCCGTTCGGTCGGCGGCGAGGAAGTCGTGATGTCCAACGCCAAGCTGCTCGATCAGCAGATCCAGAACTGGGCGGTGATGGAGCGGCGGCGGGTGCTGATGAATTTCGGGGTCATCTACCAGACCCCGCCCGAAATGCTCGCCAGGATCGGGATGGAGCTGAAGGAGATTATCGAGGCGCAGCCGTTGGCGACGTTCGATCACTGCCAGCCCTATCAGTTTGCGGCCTCGTCGATCGATTATGAGCTGGTCTTCTTTATCGAGACGCCGGCGGGGAGCGATCTCGTCGCCGTCCGGGCGGCGGTGATGCTGGCCATGGTGCGGAAATTCGCCGAGCTGGGGATCGAGTTCGCCTATCCGGCCCAGACGACCTTTACCGCCGCGCCGGACGGCCGGCTCATCATGCCCTATCCGGCCGCGGGCGGGCCCGACGCGAACGGCGGCTAGGCCGCGCCCGCGGAGGCACCCGGCAGAGGCGGAGCAGGGGCGAAGCCCTGGCGTGCGCGTCCCGCTTTCTCCCGCTTCGCGAGCCAGTTGTCGAAGCCCATCTGAACGCCGATCACGAGCCATCCGAATGGCTGGAACGCCGTCTGCACGAAGGCGCCGCCCAGCAGATAGATGAGATGGAAATGCTGGAGCGCGGTGGCGAGCGGAGCGGCCCAGGGAAGGTCGTCCCGCCGGCGATAGCGACGGCGGATGGTCTCCATTCGCACCAGGCCGATCAGGTGGATGGCGAGGAAGATCGCCAGCCCCGGCCAGCCCTGTTCGCCGAGCATCTCGAAATAGGAGCTGTGCCAGGCCCGGCCCGCATCCTCGACCGTGCGCGAATCGATGCTCTCGACCGCGCCGCTCGCCTGCGCATCGGTGAGGTTCACCTGCACCCGGTTCTGGCGATAGGCGCCAAAGCCGCCGCCGAAGGGATGATCCTTCACATAATCGAGCGTCCAGCCCCACACGGCGAGGCGGGTGCCGGCGGATTGATCGCCCTGATAGCCCTCGATCGTCTGCATCCGGCTGGTGAAGCTCGATGGCAGAAGCGGGATGGCGCAAAGGCCGAGCGTGCCGAGGAGGGCGATATAGAGGAACCGTCGCTTGACCTCCCGGAGCATCAGCACCGCGAGCAAGGCAATGCAGACGAGGCCCGTGCGCGCCTCCGTTCCGACCGGGATCAGCAGGCAGGCGAAGATGAGGCCGGCGCCGAACGCCTTCACCCGCCAATCCGACGGGAAGATCGTGCCGTGGCGCATCAGCCACCAGATGATCGGGATGAGCGCGATCGAGACGGTCGAGATGATCGAGCTTTCGTAAAGGCCGCTATTGTTGTCGACCATGAGATTCAGCACGCCATAGCCGCCGCCCGACAGCACCGTCTTGATCCCGCCGGTGATGATGATCGAGGCGGCCGAAAGGGTGAGGAAGAGGAGGGTCGCCTCGATCCGAAGCCGCGTTCGCAAGGTGAAGGGAAGGAACACCGCGAAGGCGACCGCCTTCCACGCCCAATCCCACTTCACCGCCGCCTCCACCGGGAAATCGGCGTGGAGCGTGGTGACCCCGGCATAAGCGAGCATCAGCAGCATCAGCCCCTGCCGCATCGTGAAGCGAAGGCCGTCCTTCCTGTCCGCGATCAGCCAGGCGCCCATCGCCAGCGCCGCGAGGATCAGCGAGAGCGGGATGCGGTTGAGCAGGAACCAGGAGAGGCGCTGCGGCGAAACCGTGTCGACATAGATATAGGCGAGCGTGAACAGGAACGGCCGCCGCAGCGCGACCGCAAGCAACGCGACCAGATAGCCGATCAGGAAAAGATCACGCATCGCGGCCCGACCAGGTCGGACGACCCACGCCGGCCCCCGCATCGTCGTCGTCGAGATCTGGGCGCGAAAGCAGGCGCCAGGCGGCAAGCAGCATCAGCCCATGGCTCAGGAAGAGCGCAAAGCTGTCGATCATGCCCTTCTTCCTCGCCGCGCCTCTGGAAACCGGCCTGATAGGCCCGCGCGGTTGACGCGGCGTTAAGCCTGGCCGGGTAGGGCGCGGGCATGGCCGGGTTGTTCCTCGTCTCGACGCGCGATCGCGACTTCGCCGAGTCCGCGCTGGCGGGGGCGCGGCGGCAGTTCGCTCTGCACGGCTTTTCGGGACTGAGCGAACATGCGTGGCCCGGCTGGCGGCTGATCCATGCGCCCTTCATCATCGGCGGGCCGGAGAGCCTGCTGGCAAGGGGCGACGATCTGGTCGCGGTGGCGGGGACGCTGAGCTGCGACGGGCAATTCGGGCAGCCGGCGCTGGAGGCGTTGCTCGCCATGGCGGATGCCCCGGACTGGAGCCGGATCGGCGGGCAGTTCGTGGCTTTGGTCCGCGCGCAGGGGCGAACGCGCCTGTTCACCGACTTTTTCGGCGCCTTCCAGCTGTTCCACGATGCGGAGCGGCGGGTCTTTTCGACCTCTTTGTTGTCGGCAATCGAGGCGCTGCCCAACGTCTCCTTCGATCCGCAGGGCGTCTATGAATTCGCGTTCAACGTCGTGCCGGTCGGGGACGATACGGTGTTCGCCGAGCTGAAGATGCTCGGGCCGGATCGGGTGGCCGAGCTCTCCCCGGACGGGGTGCGGCTGCACGACGCGGCCAAGCCGCTTCCCGAGGCGACGAGCGAGATGCCGCTGCTCGATCGGCTCGCCATTCATCGGGACCGGCTCCTGTCGGTGGTGGGGCCTTACGCGCAGGCGTTCGAGGGGCGGATCTTCTGCCCCATCTCCGGGGGGCTCGATTCGCGGCTTGCGCTAGCGGCGCTCAAGGCCTGCGGCGTGATGCCGAGCCTCTATGTCTATGGCGGAGCCGAGAGCGCCGACGTCCGCATCGGGCGCGAGATCGCGGCGGGCGAGGGCGCGGCGATCGAGTGGCTCGACAAGGAAGGGTGGCGCGAGGTCGCGCCCGACGCCTTCCCGGATCAGGTCGAGGCCAATTTCCACGCCTATGACGGCCTGCCCAATTATGGCGAATTGTTCGAAAATGGCGCCAACGCCTTCGCCCGCGAGGCGCGGCACCAGGACGGCGCGCTTTCGGTTTCGGGCGGCTGCGGCGAGGTCTATCGCAATTTCTTCTTCCTGCCGGATCGGCCCTTGAGCGCCGCTGCGGTCGCGCGGACCTTCTTCGCGCGCTATGCCAGAAGCGACGTGACAGCTGCGTTCGACGAACGCGCCTTCCTGCGCGGCATCGAGGACAAGATGCTGGCGGCGCTCGGCCGGCCCGGCTTTCGGGGCAAGCTTCCCCGCGCGCTGATCGAGCAGGTCTATCCGCGGGTGCGCTGCCGCGCGCTGTTCGGACGCGAGATCAGCCTGGAGGCGCGCTACGGCCCCTATCTGATGCCCTTCCTCGATCACCGCGTCGCGGCCGAGGCGGCTCGGCTGCCGCTGGCGCTCAAGAATGCCGGGCGGTTCGAGGCGGCGCTGCTGAATGCGATCAGCCCGCGGCTCGCCAGCTACCCTTCCGCCTATGGCCACGATTTCACCGGCCCGCCCGGCGCCGCGCACCGCCGCGCCGAATTCCTCACCCGGATCCGGCCGACCATGCTCCGCCGCTACAGCTACGCGCTGCGGCGGCGGATGGGGCCGGTGGCGGACGAACATGGCGGGCTTCTCTCGCCCGATTATATGGGCCGGGTCGTCGATCTCGATTTTCCCGCCATGCGCCGCTTCTTCCGGACCGGGCGGATCGGCGACAGCGGCATGATGCGGCGGATCGCCAATCTCGAATATCTTGCGGCGAAGCTTGGATCGAAGCTGGCGCCTTAGTGGTGCGTCAGCTCGCTGATCCCGCTGGCGAGCCGGTTGGCGCGGATGACGAGGGGGTCGTTCACCCATTCGCCGACGAAGCTGGTGCGCCATTCGAAGCCGGGCGCCAGCGTCGCGACATTGTTTTCGATGACCAGGCCGGTGGACGGGCGTTCCGCGCCTTCGGCGGCGACGGCGATCAGCGTGCCGTAATTTTCCTTGCCGGTGCCCTGGACGAAGGCGTTGCCGGCGATCCGGCCGGTCGCGCCGTTGGGCAGATCGATCATGTAGTTGGTGTCGCGGCCCTGGCTGTCGTCGAAACTCGAATCGGTCACCTCGATCCGCGCCGCACGGCTCTTGACGTAATGGCCGCCGGTGCCGCGCTCGAAGCGTGAATTGGTGACGATGAGCGCGCCATAGCCGCCGACATAGAGCGAATGCGCGCCGTTGCCGTCGGGATGGCGGCCGAGGCCGGCGAAGGTCGAATGATCGATCCGGATCGTGCCGCGCGGATCGTTGGCGGAGAGGATGCCGCACTGGCCGTCCATGAACATCGTCTCGGAAATGTCGAGATCGCCCTGCTCGATGCGGATTCCGGCGCCATTGCCGTCGGGCACGCGCAGATTGCGGAAGACGAGCCCTTCCACCCGCGCGCCGCGCCCGCGCAGCACAAGCGCCGCCTTGCCCTCGCAGGTCGTGCCCTCGAAGATCGCGCTTCCCGGCTCGGCGGCGACGAAGGCGATCTGGCCGGCCTCCTGCACCGCGCACTGGGCGTAGCGGCCCGGCGCGATTCGGATCGTGCCCGAGCCGTCGCCGATCGCCGCCACCGCAGCCTGGAGATCGGAAAAGCTGCGGCCCGTTTCGACGACGGTGAACGGGCCCGTGCCCTGCGCTCCGGCAGGGGCGGAGAGGGCAAGAAGGAGGATGGCGAGGCGGCGCTTCATGGCCTGCGGAATACAGGATCGCGGTTGACGCCGCAGCCCGGTTGACACCCTCTTAAGCTTAACGTGCCAAAGCGGCACGCCATGCGCGTCCTCCATATTCTCGATCACGGCCTGCCGATGCACAGCGGCTATACCTTCCGCACCCGCGCGATCGTGAAGGCGCAGCAGTCGCTGGGATGGGACGTGCGCTGCCTCACCGGACCGCGCCACAGCGCGCCGGGGCCGGCCGTGGAAGTGGTGGACGGGATCGTCTTTCATCGAACGCCCGCGCCGGCGCCGGCGCGCGCGCCGATCGGCGAATGGCGTGAGGTGGGGGCGATGCGCGAGAGGATCGAGGCGCTGGTGCGCGAATGGCGGCCCGACATCCTTCACGCCCACTCGCCGGTGCTGACCGCGCTCGCGGCGCAGCCGGTCGCGCGGCGGCACGGCCTGCCCCTGGTCTACGAGATTCGCGCCTTCTGGGAGGATGCCGCGGTCGGCAACGGAACGGGGCGCGAAGGCTCGCTCCGCTATCGGGCCACGCGATGGCTGGAGACGCGGGCGGCGCGGCGGGCAGATGCGGTCGCGGTGATCTGCGAGGGTCTGCGCGGCGACCTGATCGCGCGCGGGATCCCCGGCGACAAGCTGTTCGTCTCGCCCAACGGCGTCGACATGGCGCTGTTCGGCGATCCCATCGCCACCGATCCGGCCTTTGCGCGCCAGATCGGGCTGGAGGGTGCGGAGGTGATCGGCTTCATCGGCTCCTTCTACGATTATGAGGGGCTGGACGATCTGATCGAAGCGATGCCGCGGCTGATCGCGCGGCGGCCGGCGGCGCACCTGCTGCTGGTCGGCGGCGGGCCGATGGAGGCGGCGCTGAAGGCCCAGGCGGCGACGTCGGCGGCGGCGGGGCGCATTCATTTCACGGGGCGCGTGCCGCATCGGGAGGTCGAGCGCTATTATGCGCTCGTCGACGTGCTCGCTTATCCGCGCAAGGCGATGCGGCTGACCGAATTGGTCACGCCGCTGAAGCCGCTGGAGGCGATGGCACAGCTCAAGCTGGTCGCGGCCTCGAACGTCGGCGGCCACCGCGAGCTGATCGAGGATGGAGTCACCGGCACCCTGTTCGCACCGGACGATCCCGACGCGCTCGCCGACGCGCTTGCCGGCCTGCTGGAGGATCGCGCGATCTGGCCGCAGCGCCGGGCCGCCGCCCGGGCGTTCGTCGAGCGCGAACGTAACTGGTCGTCAAACATTTCCCGCTATCGCCCCGTCTACCAAAGACTTACCGGCAAGGCTTCATGATGGCGTCGCGGCCCTTCGCAGCTTCTTCCGTGCAGCGGCTGATCGACGTCGCGGTGCCCGCGCTTGCCGGCCTCGCAATCCTCTTCGTTGCCTTCGCGGCCCCGGACGATCTGGTCGACCGGCTGGTCGCGGCGACCGGGCTGCCATCATTCATCCATGCGGCCGCGCCGCCGCTGGGCCTCAAGGCGCGTCTCGCGATCGGCGTGACCGGAGGCGCGGCGACCTTCGCGCTCGCTTTCCTGTTGCTGCGCGCGATCGACAGACTGACGGCGCGGCCCGTTCGCGCGGCGCCGGTCCTCGCGCCCGAGCCGGAGGCGCCCCGCCTGCGCCGCCGCGATCTCCACCCCGACGCACCACCGCGCCCGCCGATTTCGGCGATCCGCGATCTCGGCGAGCCGGCCCCGCCGGAAGCGCCTCTTGCGCCGCCGGCCTGCGAGCCGGTTGTCGAGGAGGCGCAATCGGCCTCTGCGGAGGAGCCGGCAGCGGCATCGCCGGCCGCGTTCGCGCCTGAGCCGGTCAGCCGCCAGGACTCGCTCGCCGATCTGATGGCGCGGCTGGAGCGGGGACTCGCCGATCGGGCCGCGCGGACTGCGCCCCAAGCCTCGGCGGCCGCGCCGGAGCCCCAGGTCTTTCCGGGCCTGTCGGACGACCGGCTTGCCGGTGCCATCGAAAATCTGCAGCGGCTCGCCGCCATGCGCCGCGAGCAGGCCGCGCATTGATCTCCGGCGGGCGGTCAGCTCGAATCGGGAAGCCCCGGGGCCGCCACTAGTCAGCTTCGATCGTCAGCGCCTCCAGCTCCACGCCGATGGCGCTGTCCGTCTGCGCGCGCCCGGCGGCGGCGATGCTGATGACGATATGGCCCGGAAGCGCGAACTCCCGCTCCTCGATGCCGTCGAGCAGGGCGTCCGCCGCCGCGCCGGCGTCGGGGCCCGACAGGCGAATCGCGAGGCTGTGCTGCTCGCCCGTGAAGGTGACGCTCGCCCAGGGCCGGCTATCCGTCTCGACGGACGCGATGCAGTCGAAGGCGGCGATCGGGGCGACGAGCGCGCGGGCAAGGCGTTCCCCCGCCGTGCGGCTCATCGGCCCGCCTCGCGGGCATCGAGCCAGGCGGCAATCCGCGCTTCGGTCTCCGGGCGCGGCGTGCGGCCGTTGCGGAGATCGAACACGAAACGCGGGTCGTGCGCCGCATCCCGTCCGAATCGGGCCGGCGGGGTCGCGGTCGCATTGAGATAGCGCTCGATGCGCCAGAGCAGGTTCATGGAATGGCCTCCGACTCGAATGTTCGTGATATGTTCCATTTTCAAAGGTGATTTCCTACTTGTCTAGGAAAAATCCTATCACTAATGGAGGAACATGACCGACGATGAGGCGCGGGCCGCGCTCGCACGACTGATCGAGGAGAAAGGCGAGGATTATGCCGGCCTGTCGCGGCTGATCGGGCGCAACCCGGCCTATGTGCAGCAATATATCAAGCGGGGAACGCCGCGTCGGCTCGATGAGCGCGACCGCCGTCTGCTTGCCCGTTATTTCGGAGTCGAAGAGGCAGTGCTCGGCGGGCCGGAGGGGGCCGCCCCGGGTCCCCGGCTGGTCCCGGTGCCGCGCCTCGATGTGGGCGCGGCGGCCGGGGCGGGCGCCTTCGCCGTGGACGAGCGGGCGGCCGCCCATGTCGCCTTCGACGGCGCGTGGCTGCGGCGGCTGGCGCTGGGAGCGCCGGACCAGCTTTCGATCATCCGCGTCGCCGGCGATTCGATGGCGCCGACGCTGGCGGACGGCGATGACATCCTTGTCGATCGAGCCGACGGGATCGAGCGGCTGCGCGACGGCATCTATGTGTTGCGGATCGACGATGCGCTGGTGGTGAAACGCTGCGCCGTAGGCCCGGCCGCCGGAATGGTATCGGTACACAGCGACAACCCGGCCTATCCCTCCTGGGGCAGGGTCGATCCGCAAGCGATCGACATAGTCGGGCGCGTCGTCTGGAAGGGGGGCCGGGTCCGCTGAATTTTCGACCCGCCGATGTCTTGAATGCGCCGGTTTTCGCACAAGATAGGCCGGCACAGGGGGCGAGAAGCGGAGGTACATCTGTGGCCAGCAAACCTGCCCTTGGCGTTCCTGAGCCGATCTACCGGCTCGGCAAGAAGCTTCGGCATCGCGTCAGCGCGATCGTCGCCCGTTCCTCGCTTGTCGGCGATCAGCCCGTGTTCGAGCCGGAGCGGTTCGACTGGATCGCCGGGCTCGAGGCCCAGGCCGACGAGATCCGGCGCGAGCTTCAGGCCGTGCTCGCGCATCGCGAGGCGATCCCGTCGCTGGCCAGCATCTCGCCCGATCATCGCAGGATCGCCCCGCCTGGCAAATGGAAGTCGTTCTTCCTCCATGGCTATGGCTACAAGGTCGAGGAAAATTGCGCCCGCTGCCCGGTGACGGCGGCGGCGGTGGAGCGCATTCCCGGGCTCAACAGCGCCTTCTTCTCGATCCTGGAGCCCGGCGCCCACATTCCGCGCCATCGCGGGGTCACCAAGGCGATCCTCACCGCCCATCTCGGCCTCGTCGTGCCGAAACGGCGCGAGGCGTGCCGGATGGAGGTGGTCGACAACAACCTCGTCTGGGAAGAGGGGCGCACGCTCGTCTTCGACGACACGTTCGAGCATGAGGTGTGGAACGACACGGACGAGCTGCGCGCGGTGCTCTTGATCCAGTTCCGCCGCCCGGTGGGAATGCTCGGCCGCCTGGCCGGCGAGACCTTCCTGTTCGGCGTGCGCCATTCGCACTTCGTCCAGGACGCCCGCTCCCGGATCGGGCATTGGGAAACGGCGATGCAGGAGTTCGAGCGCGCCGCCTGATCTTGCGGCCGCGCGGCTCAGCGGCGGCGATCGAGCAGCCAGACGAGGCCGAGCAGGAGGAGGCCCATCGCGAAGCCGGCGAACATGCCGGTGCTGAGCGCGCCGACAGAGGCGCCGGCGATCGTGCCGATCATGATCGCGCCGAAGAGCAGGGCGCCGCCAGCGCGGGGGACGGAAGGTCGGTCGTTCATCGCCCGCCCTTGGCACGACCTGGCCGGTCGGGCCAGCCTTGGTTTACGGGCAATTCACGATCAACGTCGGTCATTTGGAAAGCCATCGCCCCTAAACGATTTGCCCAACAAGAAAAAATGGGGAAAGCGGTGCAGGAGCACGTCCATCTTCCGGACCGCGGGGCGGCAGCCGACGCGGCCGATCTGATCGCGCGGTTCGGGATTCACGCCGCTGACGAGGCGGCGGCGCGTGCCGATCGTAGCCGGGATGTCGGCAATGTCGTCCATTTCTGTCGGTGGCGGCAGATCGAGCGGATGATCCTCCTCCTCACCGCCGGCCCGCACGGCCACTCGCTTCATTGAGGCGCCCGCGGCGGCGAAGGAGGGGCTAACAACGCGCAACGGGCGTTTGGGCTCCAACCACCCGGAAAATTGAGACTCTGGCGCGGTTCACGCGGCGCGGCTACCTTCGCTCGCCATGATGAACGCCGTCGCGGGGCGCCGTGCGGCGGCCCTGTCGGCCGCTATCGCCCTCATCCTGCTCGCATCCGAAGCCCGGGCCCAGGCGGGCGCGGCCGGTGACACGAACGCCACGGGAGAGGCGCCGCCCCCTGTGCCGTCGCAGCAGGCCCAGCCCCAGTCGTCGCTGCCACCCCTGGAGCCGGGCGAGCTCGATCCTTCGGCGCCGCTCGATTCATGGCCGGGCATGGACGTCGAATGGCCCGACATGAACCAGCCGGACCAGAACGTCCCGGCCACCCCGCCCGGCGCGGCGGAATCGGAAACGACCGCCCCCGGCGAATCGGCCGCGCCCGCCGGAGAGGCTGAGGCTGGGGCCCAGGCTGGGGCGCCGGGCGCCGCGCCGGCGCCGGCGCCCGCCGGGGCGCAGGTGTCGGATGCCGCCGAGGCGCATCGCTATGTCTGGCGGATCGCCGGTCTCGACGATGCGGAGAGCGACGGCATCGAAGACCAGTTCAAGGCGCTGTCCACGCTGGAGGAATATAAGGGCGATCCGGCCAATGCCGCGCAGATCGATCGCCGCGCGCGATCCGATGCCGAGCTGCTGAGCCAGATCCTGCGATCGCGCGGCTATTATGATGCAAGCGTGTTCACGCGCGTGTCGTCGGGCGAGGACAATCAGGTGACGGTGACGCTGCGTGCGAGGCGGGGGCCCATCTATCGCTACGCCGAGGTCCGGCTGCCGGGCCTGGAAGAGGCCAAGGACACCGACGAGCCGCCGCTTCGCGCTGCGTTCAACATCAACGCGCAGGAGCCGGTCGACGCGGGCAAGGTCGAAGCCGCGCTGGCTGCGCTGCGCGGGGAGCTTGGCCGGCGGGGTTATGCCTTCGCCGAAGTTGGCGAGCCGGACGTTCTGGTCGATCACGAGACGCGCACCGCGGTGCTGACGCTTTCGGTCCATCCGGCAGGCGTGCGTCGGTTCGGGCGGGTGGTGATCGAAGGCACGCCGGTGTTCAGCGCCGGCCATGTCGAGGATATCGCCCGCTTCGAACAGGGCGAGCAATATCAGGCCTCGCGCGTCGACGATCTCCGCCAGGCCCTGGTCCAGACCGGCCTCGTCTCCTCCGTCAATATCCGCACGGTCGCGGAGCCGAACAGCGATCTCGTGGATCTGCACGTCCGGATGCAGCCCGCACCTGTCCACACGATCGCGGGGGAGGCCGGTTACGGCACCGGCGAAGGCTTCCGGCTCGAGGCGAGCTGGCAGCATCGCAACCTGATTTCGCCCGAGGGCGCGGTGACGCTTCGCGGCGTGCTCGGCACGCGCGAGCAGACGCTCTCGGCGATCCTGAGACAGAACAACTGGCACGTTCGCGATCAGGTGCTGAACGCGCAGATCGCCGCCTCGCACCTCGATCGCCCCGGCTTCAACGCGCGGACCTTCACGCTGACCGGCGGGATCGAGCGGCAGTCCAACATCATCTGGCAAAAGACCTGGACCTGGTCCGTGGGCGCCGAGCTGCTGGCGTCCGACGAGCGCGACGTCGATATCGACACCGGCACGATCCGCGACCGCACCTTCTTCATCGCCGCGCTGCCGCTCTCGCTTGGCTATGACGGCACCGACGACCTTCTCGATCCGACCCGCGGCTTCAGGCTGTCGACACACATTTCGCCCGAAGTGTCGCTCCAGTCCGGCGCCTTCACCTACGTTCGCGCCCAATTCGACGCCAGCGTCTATCAGCCGCTGAGCGAGCGGATCGTCCTGGCGGCGCGGACCCGTCTCGGCACGATCGTCGGCGCGAACCGCGACCAGATCGCGCCGTCGCGGCGCTTCTATGCGGGCGGCGGCGGATCGGTGCGCGGCTATGGCTATCAGGCGATCGGGCCGCGCGACCCAGTGTTCGACGATCCGATCGGCGGGCGCAGCCTTGCCGAATTCTCGATCGAAGCGCGCATCCGCTTCGGCAATTTCGGGATCGTGCCGTTCCTCGATGCCGGCAACATTTCCACCTCCGGCCTGCCCAGATTCAACGATCTTCAGCTCGGCGCGGGCCTCGGCGCACGTTATTATTCCAGCTTCGGGCCGATCCGCATCGACGTCGGCACGCCGCTCAATCGCCAGCCCGGCGATCCGCGCATCGCCGTCTACGTGTCGCTGGGGCAGGCCTTCTAGATGGCGCAAGACGAATCGCTCGCACCCCAAGAGGAGGCCGTTCCGCCACGGCGGCGCGGCGCGCTCGGCGCCTGGGCCTCTCGCATCGCCAAGGGCGTGGTGGTCGTCGCGCTCGTCCTCGCCGCGCTCGTCGCCGCGGGCATGGCCTTCCTCGATACCGATCCCGGGCACCGCCTGATCGTCGATCGGATCGCTGCGATCGCGCCGAAATCGGGCCTGCGAATCCGCATCGGCCGGATCGATGGATCGATCTGGCGACGCGTGCAGCTGAAAGACGTGCGGGTCTACGATCCGCAGGGCCTGTTCGCCGAATCCCCGGCGATCGACATGGACTGGCGGCCGATCGACTATCTGTGGAACCGGCTCCAGATCCATTCGCTCGATGCCGATATCGTCACGCTCCATCGCCTGCCGAGGCTGGTTCCCTCCGAGCAGCCCGGCCCGATCCTGCCCGGCTTCGACATTCATGTCGGCCGCCTTGCCGTCCGGCAGCTGCGCCTCGATGCGCCGGTAACGGGCACGGCGCGGGTCGCCTCGGTCAGGGGCGAGGCGGAGATCCGGCGGGGCCGCGCGCTGATCGGCCTCGACGCGCGGGTCCAGGGCGGCGGCGACCGGCTGTCGCTGCGGCTCGACGCCGAGCCCGATCGCGACCGGTTCGACATCGACGCGCGTGTGCGCGCGCCGGCCGACGGCGCGATCGGCGGGATGCTTGGCACCAAGCGGCCGATTCGGCTCGACATCGGCGGACAGGGAAGCTGGTCGCGCTGGGCCGGCACCGCCGAGCTCGACGTTTCGGGCCGCCGGGCCGCCGATCTCAGGCTCGGCATGGATCATGGCCGTTTCGGCCTCACCGGCTGGGCCGAACCCGGGCCGTTCGTCCAGGGCAAGGTCCAGCGGCTGGCGGCGCCTCGGGTGCAGATCGCCGCCAATGGCACGCTGGCGGATCGCCGGCTGGATTCACGGATTTCGCTTCGCTCGCCCGCGTTGCGGATCGAGACGCGCGGTGTGGTCGATCTGGGCACGAGCCGGTTCGACGGCTTCGAAATCGCGGCCCAGCTCGTCCAGCCCAAGGCGCTCTTCCCGAACATGAGCGGACGCGACATCCGCGCCACCGCGATCCTCAACGGGCCGCTCGGGACCGCGGACTTCATCTATCGGGTCACCTCGCCCCACATTGCCTTTGATTCCACGGGGCTCGACGATGTCCGCGCCAGCGGCCGCGGCACGCTTTCCGCCTGGCCGGTAACGGTGCCGATCGAGGTGACGGCGCGTCGCGTGACGGGGGTTGGCGAGGTCGCCGGCGGAATCCTCGGCAACCTGCGTGTCGCCGGGCGCCTTCTCGTCAGTCCCGACCGGGTGACCGGCGACGGACTGGCGTTCACCTCGGACAGGCTGCGCGGCACGATCGGGCTCGTCCTCGATCTGCGGACCGGCCTTTATGCCGTCGCGATCAACGGCGGCTTGCAGCGCTATCTGATTCCCGGGCTCGGCATTGTCGATCTGCTCGCCGATCTTCGGGTGACGCCGGGGCAGGGCGGCGCGATGCTTTCCGGCCACGCCAGGGCCTGGGTTCGCCGGCTCGACAACGGCTTCATCGCATCGCTTACGGGCGGCCTGCCGCGGCTTGAGGCCGATATCGCGCGCGGGCCGGACGGGATCATCCGCTTTTCCAATCTCCGGCTCGCCTCGCCGAAGCTCGCCTTGGCCGGACGCGGCCTGTACCGCGCGAACGGCAGCCTGCTGTTCGAAGGGGCCGGCCATCACGCGGATTATGGCGCGTTCCGTGCGACGATCGACGGACCGCTTTCCAGGCCGCGCGTCTCGCTGCGGCTCGACAACCCGCTGCCCTCGGCGGGGCTGCGGGACGTCACGCTGAACCTCGAGCCGAACACGGCCGGCTTCACCTGGACCGCGGAGGGGGCATCGATGCTTGGGCCGTTCAGCGGCGCCGGCGCGATCCTGCTTCCCGCCGGCGGCAACGCGACGATCCAGATCGCGGCGCTCAACGTCTCGGGAACGCGGGTCACAGGTTCGTTGCAGATCGTGACCGGCGGGGTGGCCGGGACGCTGGAGCTGACCGGCGGCGGCCTCACCGGGCGGCTGGTGCTCCAGCCCGTCGCCTCCGGGCAGAGCATCGCCTTCAATCTCACCGCCCGTGACGCGAGCTTCGCCGGGCCGCCGCCGATCCTGATTCGCCGCGGCCAGGCGCAGGGCGTCGTCATCCTCGGCGGCGCCGGCACGTCGATCGAGGCACAGGTGCAGCTGCGCGGGATGAGCCGCGGCACCTTGTCGCTCGGCCGGCTCGACGCCACCGCCTCGCTTCGCGCCGGGCGCGGGCGGATCACCGCCCGTGTCGCCGGCTCGCGCGGGCAGGATTTCGCGCTCAACCTGGCCGCGGACGTGACCCCGGGCCGCTATTCGATCACCGGATCGGGAACGCTCGACGGCCGCCCGCTGCGGCTGACCAGCCCGGCGGTGCTGAGCAGCACCCCGGCCGGATGGCGGCTGGAGCGCAGCAGCTTCACCTTCGCCGGCGGCGGCGCGAGCCTCTCGGGGATGATCGGATCGCGCGTCGAGCTCGACGCCGATCTCAACGCGATGCCGCTGTCGGTGCTCGACATCGCAGTGCCCGATCTCGGCCTCGGCGGCGTCGCCTCCGGCCATGTCAGCTACCGCTCGGCCGGCGGCGGCGCGCTGCCTTCGGCAGAAGTGATGCTTCGCGTGCGCGGCCTCACCCGCTCCGGCCTCGTCCTCACCTCGCGCCCGGTCGACATCGGCCTCAACGCGCGGATCGCCGGCGGCAATGCTGCGGTTCGCGCGATCGCGGTGAGCGAGGGGCAGACGATCGGTCGCGCCCAGGCGCGGATCACAGGGATCGGCGGCGGTGGCAATTTCGTCGACCAACTCACCCGCGCGCCCATGCAGGCGCAGATCCGCTATGCCGGGCCGGCGGACACATTGTGGCGGCTGACCGGAATCGAGCTGCTCGACCTCACCGGCCCGGTCGCGCTCGGCGCCGACATGTCGGGATCAATCAATCGCCCGACGATCAACGGCACGGTGCGCGCCCAGGGCGCCCGTCTCGAAAGCGCCGTGACCGGCATGGTCATCACCAATCTGAACGCGGCCGGCCGGTTCAACGGCTCCCGCCTCCAGCTCGAGCAATTCCAGGGGGCGACCGCCGACAATGGCGTGATCAGCGGCAGCGGCGGCTTCGATTTCGGCGCCGCCAACGGCGTCGGCATCGATCTCAACCTCCACGCACAGAACGCACAGCTGCTCAACCGCGACGATATCCGCACATCCGTCACCGGCGACATCGCGATCCGATCGGACGGCGACGGCGGCAGCATTTCGGGCCGGGTCCAGGTCACGCAAGGCCGGTTCAGGCTGGGCGCGATGAATGCGGCGGCGCAGATCCCGCAACTCAACGTGCGCGAGCGCGGGCCGCGCGACGACGAGCCGGTGGTGGTGAAGCGGCTGTCGCCATGGACGCTCGATCTCGACGTGGTCAGGCCGAGCCGGCTTACCGTCACCGGGCTCGGCATGAACAGCCTGTGGTCGGTCGAGCTGCATGTCGGCGGCACCGTCACCGATCCGGCGATGCGCGGCGAGGCGCGCCTCGTGCGCGGCTCCTATGATTTCGCCGGCCGCCGCTTCGATCTCACCCGCGGCACGATCGTGTTCGACGGATCGAGCCCGATCAATCCGCAGCTCGACATCGCCGCCGAGGCGCGGATTCCGGGCATCAACGCGACGATCCATGTCACCGGCAGCAGCGAGCATCCGGAAATCTCGTTCACCTCGACCCCGGCCATGCCGCAGGACGAGCTGCTCTCGCGGATCCTTTTCGGGACGTCGATCACCAACCTGTCGGCACCGGAGGCGCTCCAGCTCGCTTCCGCGGTGGCGGCGCTCAACGATCCGCGCGGCGGCCTCGATCCGATCAATGCGCTGCGGCGCGGCATCGGGCTGGATCGCCTGCGCATCCTTCCCGCCGACGTGACCCAGGGCATCGGCACCCAGATCGCCGCCGGCAAATATCTCGGCCGCCGCGTCTATGTGGAGCTGGTGACCGACGGCCGCGGCTATTCGGCGACGAGCGTGGAATATCAGATCACCCGCTGGCTCTCGCTGCTCGGCACCGTCTCGACGATCGGGCGGCAGAGCGTGAACGTGCGCGTGTCGCGGGATTATTGATGGGGAGCGAGGCGCCCGCAAATCCGGCCCGCCACCGGCTGCGCAACATCCTCGGCGGGTCGGCGGGGAATCTGGTCGAATGGTACGACTGGTACGTCTATTCGGCCTTCGCGCTCTATTTCGCGCCGGTTTTCTTTCCGCATGGCGATCGGACCTCGCAGCTGCTCGACGCGGCGGCGGTGTTCGCGGTCGGCTTCCTCATGCGGCCGATCGGGGCGTGGGCGATGGGCGTCTATGCCGATCGCCGGGGGCGCAAGGCGGGGCTGACGCTGTCGGTCAGCCTGATGTGCCTCGGCGCGCTGATGGTCGCGCTGGCGCCGACCTATGCGGAGGCGGGGCTGGCGGCGCCGGCGATCCTGGTCGCCGCGCGGGTGCTCCAGGGGTTCAGCGTCGGCGGCGAATATGGCGCGAGCGCGGTCTATCTCAGCGAGATGGCGGCGCGGCGCAATCGCGGCTTCTGGTCCAGCTTCCAATATGTGACGTTGATCGCCGGGCAGCTCATCGCGCTCGCCGTGCTGCTTGCGCTTCAGGGGGTGCTGGATGCGGCCGAGCTCCAGGCCTGGGGCTGGCGCATCGCCTTCGTGATCGGCGCGGCGCTTGCGCTCATCGTCCTGTGGATCCGCCGCCGCCTCGCCGAAACCGAGAGCTTCGAGAATGCGAAGGCGAAAGGCGCCCCGCGCGCCAGCGGCTGGCGGCTGTTCGCGGAGCATCCGAAGGCGGCCCTCTTGGTCATCGCGCTTACCGCCGGCGGCACCTTGGCCTTCTACGCCTACACCACCTACATGCAGAAATTCCTGGTCAACACGTCCGGCTTCGATCGGGTGACGGCCAGCCGGATCATGACCGGGGCCCTGTTCTGCTACATGTGTCTCCAGCCGGCGGTCGGTGCGCTTTCGGACCGGATCGGGCGCAAGCCCGTGATGGCGGGGTTCGGCGTGCTCGGCCTGCTGTTCACCGTGCCGATCTTCACGGCGCTGGAGCATGTCCGCAGCGCATGGGCGGCTTTCGGACTGGTCATGGCGGCGCTCGCCATCGTCAGCGGCTATACCGCGATCAACGCGGTGGTGAAGGCCGAGCTGTTCCCCGCCCATATCCGCGCGCTCGGCGTCGCGCTGCCTTATGCCATCGCCAATGCCCTGTTCGGCGGGACGGCGGAATATGCCGCGCTCTGGTTCAAGGATGCGGGGATCGAGCGCGCCTTCTACTGGTATGTCGCGGCGATGATCGGGCTGTCGCTGATCGTCTACCTCCGGATGCGCGACACCCGCGATCACAGCCTCATCCACGAGGATTAGTTCAGGTGCCGCGCGGAAGGGCATAGGCGACGAGGGCGTCGCCGATCGGCGTTTCCATGAAATGGTGGCCGCCGGCCATGATGACCAGATATTCGCGGCCGTTCGCTTCATAGACCATCGGCGTCGCCTGGCCGCCGGCGGGAAGCGCATCGCTCCACAGCACCCGCCCGGTACGCAGATCGATGGCGCGGATGAGGTTGTCGGTCGCCGCCGCGACGAAGATCAGGCCGCCGGCAGTGACGACCGAGCCGCCATTGTTCGGCGTGCCGATGGTGAGCGGCAGGCCGCTCGGGATGCCGAACGGGCCGTTCTCGCGCGCGGTGCCGAGCGGCCGATCCCAGATCGTCCGGCCGGTGCGCATGTCGATCGCGCGGATGCCGCCATAAGGCGGTTCCTTGCACAACAGGCCGGTGAGCGGCATTCGCCAGCCGGCGTTGACGCTGATCGCATAAGGCGCGCCCCATTGCGGATCGCCGGCGCCTTCCGCCCCGCCGCCCATGCTGCCGCCGCGTTCCTCGCCGCGCGGCGCCCAGCCGCGCCGGTTCGCCTCGGCGCGCGGCACCAGCCGGTTGTAATTGGGCATGTCGTTGTAATTGGCGACGATGATCCCGCGCCGCGGATCGACGGCGATGCCGCCCCAATCGGTGCCGCCATTATAGCCCGGATATTCGATATAGCGCCGGTCCGTCTCGGGCGGCGTGAAATAGCCCCGATAGGCGGCGCGGCGGAACTGGATTCGGCAGATCATCTGATCGATCGGCGACATCCCCCACATCTGCCGCTCGGTGAGATCGGGCCGCCGCAACGTGTGATAGGTCGAAAAAGGCTGCGTCCGGCTGCGCTGCTGCGGCTCGACGCCGCCCTGCGGCACCGGTCGCTCGACGACCGGCACGAGCGGGCGGCCGGTGCGCCGGTCGAGGACGAAGAGGTCGCCCTGCTTGCTCGGCAGGATCAGCGCGGGAACCGCGCCGCCGGCTGTGGGGAAATCGACCAGGGTCGCCTGCGCCCCGAAATCATAGTCCCAGACGTCGCGATGCACCGCCTGGAACCGCCAGCGCGGCCGCCCGGTCGTGACGTCCAGCGCGACCAGCGAGGTCGCGAATTCATTCTCGACCGGCCGCCGGCTCGAGCTCCAGTAATCGACCGCCGAATTGCCCATCGGAAGATAGACGAGGCCGAGCTGCTCGTCGCCGCTCGCGGTCGTCCACATGTTCGGCGTGCCGCGCTCATAGGTCTGGCCGGCGGGCGGATCACCCTGCCAATCGGGGTGCATCATGTCCCAGGCCCAACGCTTCTGGCCGGTCACCGCGTCGAAGCCCTGGATGACGCCCGAGGGCGCATCCCGCCGCTGGCCGTCGAGAATCTCGGCGCCGGTGACGACGACTCCGCGAACGATGGTCGGCGAGGATGAGATGGAGAACATGCCCGGCGCCATCGGGCCGAGGCCGATCTTGGCATCGACCTGGCCGTTGGTTCCGAAATCGGGGCAGGGGCGCCCGCTCGGCGCGTCGACGGCGATCAAGCGCCCGTCGAGCGTGCCTTCGATGACCCGGGCCGCGCAAAGCCGGTTCCCCGGCGCGTTCGGCACCGCATAATAAGCGACGCCTCGGCAGGCGGCGGTGTAGGGAATCCAGGCGTCGGGAACCTGCGGATCGTAACGCCATCTTTGCCGGCCGGTGGCGGCGTCGACCGCGATCATGATGTTGCGCGCCGAACAGAGATAGAGCGTATTGCCGATCTTCAGCGGCGTCGTCTCGGCGCCATATTGCTTCGCCGCCGCCGCGGTGCGCGGCATGTCGCCGGTGTGGAAGATCCAGGCACGCTGGAGGTGGGCGACATTGCCCGGCGTGATCTGGGCGAGCGGCGAATAGCGCCGCGCGGCGAAGGTGCCGCCATAAGCCGGCCAGTCGGCGCCGGCCTGGAGTAGCGAGGGATCGCCCATGGCGAGCGCGACGGGCGGAAGCGCGCCCGGCGCCGCCTCGCCGGACCGGCCGGCCACGACGCCGAGGCCGACGCCGAGGACGACCAGGACGGCGATGCTCGCGAAGGCGCTGCGCCAGCGGGCGGCGCCGAACGTCGGCAGCACCAGCACGACCAGCAGCAAGAGGACGAACGGACCGACGAGGCGCGGGACGAGGCCCCAGGCATCGAGCCCGACCTCCCAGAATGCCCAGAGCAGGGTCGCGACGAAGATCGCGACATAGAGCCAGGCCCCGGCCGCCCGCCGCAGAATGAGCAGGACGCCAGAGACGATCAGGGCGATGCCGGCGATCAGGTAATAGAGCGAGCCGCCGAGCAGGACGAGCCAGGCGCCGCCCCCGGCGAGCACCAGGCCGATGAGCGCGATGAGGGCGCCAAGCAGGACGGCCGCCCAGCCGCCTCCGGGCCGAGGGGACGTCGCCATCGCAAATCTCCCGCTGTTGCGGTAGGTTAACGGCTCCGCCCTGCGCGGGTTCCGGCCAGGCGCACAGAGTTAATGTTGGGCAAGTCCTCCCCCGGAGGGGGGAGGATCGAACGGCTGCGTGCGCCGCTTCAGGCGCTGTAGTACATGTCGTATTCGACGGGGCTCGGCGTGGTTTCCCAGCGCAGCTGCTCTTCCCACTTCAGCTCCGCATAGGCCTCGATCTGGTCGACGCTGAAGACGTCACCCTTGGTGAGGAAGTCGTGATCGTGGTGCAGCGCGAGCAACGCCTCGCGCAGCGAGCCGCAGACGGTCGGAACGTCGGCCAGCTCCTGCGGCGGCAGATCGTAGAGGTTCTTGTCGATCGGATCGCCCGGATGGATGCGGTTCTGGATGCCGTCGAGGCCGGCCATGAGCAGCGCCGAATAAGCGAGATAGGGATTGGCCATCGCGTCCGGGAAGCGGAACTCGACGCGCTTCGCCTTCTCGCCCGCGCCATAGGGGATGCGACACGAGGCGGAGCGGTTGCGGCTCGAATAAGCGAGCAGCACGGGCGCTTCGAAACCCGGCACCAGCCGCTTGTAGCTGTTGGTCGTCGGATTGGTGAAGGCGTTGAGCGCCTTGGCGTGCTTGATGACGCCGCCGATGAAATAGAGGCAGGTTTCGGACAGGCCCGCATAGCCATTGCCGGCGAAGAGCGGCTTGCCGCCCTTCCAGATCGACATGTGGGTGTGCATGCCCGATCCGTTATCGGACTTGATCGGCTTGGGCATGAAGGTCGCGGTCTTGCCGTAGGCGTTGGCGACCATGTGGACGACATATTTGTAGATCTGCATCCGGTCGGCAGTCTCGACCAGCTTGCCGTAGGTGAGGCCGAGCTCATGCTGCGCGGCGGCGACCTCGTGATGATGCTTGTCCATCGGCAGGCCCATCTCGATCATGGTCGAGACCATCTCGGCGCGGATGTCGACGGCGCTGTCGACGGGCGCGACCGGGAAGTAGCCGCCCTTGGCGCGCGGGCGGTGGGCGAGATTGCCGCCTTCATATTTGGTGGCGGTGTTGGTCGGCAGCTCGACATCGTCCAGGCTGAAGCCGGAGGCGCTGTAGCCGTCCTCGAAGCGGACATCGTCGAACATGAAGAATTCGGCCTCGGGGCCGACGAAGACGGTGTCGCCGATGCCGGTCGCCTTCAGATAGGCCTCGGCGCGCTTGGCGGTCGAGCGCGGATCGCGCGCATAAAGCTCGCCGGTGCCGGGCTCGACGATGTCACAGAAAAGCACGCCCATCGGAGTCGCGCTGAACGGATCGACATACCAGGCGTCGAGATCGGGCTTCAGGATCATGTCCGATTCGTTGATCGCCTTCCACCCGGCGATCGAGGAGCCGTCGAACATCAGCCCGTCGGTGAGCTCGTCCTCGCCGAGGACGCTGGCGCACATCGAAAGGTGCTGCCACTTGCCCTTGGGGTCGGTGAACCTGAGGTCCACCCATTCGATCTCGCCGTCCTTGATGCGCTTCAGGATCGCCGCCGCGTCATTCGCCATCTTTGCTCTAACCCTCGCTCCGCCCGCGGACCGGAATCGCCGCAGTGCACAAATCAGTCATTCCAAGCCGGGCGCGGGCCGTCCAGCATTCGCCCGGCGCATGTGAATATTTCACGCTCCCCGGGGCCGGTCGCGGCCGGGACGGGGCAGGGGATCAGAACTGGCGCCGCTGCGCCGCGACCAGCATTCGCAGCAGCATCGCGACAGGGCGTGGCACGCCGACCTTGCCGTCGAGCCAGAGGCTGACCGCGGAGCGGCTCACGCCGATCGCATTGGCAACATCGTTCTGGGTCTTGTAGCCGAGCGTCCGCATCGCGGCGCGCAGCTCATCGGGCGACATCGAGGCGAGGCGGGGATCATCCATGGCCCTGTCCCCGCCGCGGCCTAGATCGCGTCCACGCCCCGTTCGCCGGTGCGGATGCGAAGCGCCTCGTCGATCGTGGACACGAAAATCTTACCATCGCCGATCCGCCCGGTCCGCGCCGCGGCCGCGATCGCCTCGACGACTCGTTCCGCGAGATTATCGTCGACCACGACCTCGAGCTTCACCTTGGGCAGGAAATCGACGACATATTCGGCGCCGCGATAGAGCTCGGTATGACCCTTCTGCCGGCCGAACCCCTTGGCCTCGGTCACGGTGATGCCGGAGACGCCGACCTCGTGCAGCGCCTCCTTAACCTCGTCGAGCTTGAACGGCTTGATCACCGCTTCGATCTTCTTCACGGGCCTGGCCTTTCGCTGTTGCGTTGCAGCATATTCGCATCGCGCGCGGTGGCAAGCGCTTAAACTCGCGGTCAAGTCATCCTATATTCAGCACACGGGGCGTAACGTTCCTGCGATTGCGGGAAAGTTGAACGAAAGACGGACCCATGCACAAACTCATCTCACTCATCCTTGCGGGCGCGGCGATCGCCGCGACCCCGGCCGCGGCGGCCGACCGGCGCACCCCGGAGCAGCAGCTTGCCCATGCGCTTGAAGGGCGGGTTGCCGGCGATCCGGTCGATTGCGTCAACCTGCCGCAGGTGCGCTCGACGCAGATCATCCCGGGCACGGCGATCATCTACGACGCCGGCGGCACGCTCTATGTGAACCGCCCGCGCTCGGGCGCCGAGCAGCTCAACAACTGGAACACGCTGGTGACCCGGCTCAGCACGACGCAATTGTGCAGTATCGACACCATCCAGCTTGTCGATCGCAGCAGCCACATGCTGAGCGGCATCGTCTTCCTCGGCGAATTCGTGCCCTATCGGCGGCCGCAGGACGCGCATTAAGGATCCCGCACCGGACGGGGCCGGCCAATTCCCGGCCCCGTTCGTAAGAAATTGACAATATTCGCAACGTTATCGCTGTCGGCGGGGTCAGGGGAACGCGCCGATGCAAAGGTTGACCAAGGACGAAATTCGTCTTGGCATGTATATCCACCGGCTCGAAGGGCCGTGGTTGAAGCACCCGTTCTGGCGGCAAAGCTTTCTTTTGACCGACCCGGACGATCTCGAACTGATCCGGAATGGCGAATTCACCGCCATCGTCATCGACGAAACGAAAAGCCTCAGCCCGACCCCGGTCGGAGTCACCGAGTCGGCTCCGCTTCCCGAGCCGGTCGAGCGCGCGGAGCCGCCTGCCGCCGCGTCGGCGAAGGCGAGGCGGGCGCCGCCGCGCCCGCCCGCGCCGCCCCGCCGGGTCAGTACCGCAGAAGAGATCGACCGCGCCGAAGCGACCGCCGAAAAGGCGAAGCGCACGGTCGCCCAGCTGCTCGCCCAGGCAAGGCTCGGGCGCGCCGTCGACATCGCGCGCGTGATCCCGGTGGTGGAGGATATCGCCGCCTCGGTCGATCGAAACCCGTCGGCGCTCATCAGCATCACGCGGATGCGCGACAAGGACGAATATATCTACGTTCATTCAGTCGCGGTCTGCGCGCTGATGGTCAATCTCGCGCGGCAGCTCGGCTTCGCGGAGCGCGACGTGCGCGAGGCGGGGCTGGCCGGCCTGCTCCTCGATTTCGGCAAGGTCGTGGTGCCAGAGACGCTGCTGCGCAAGCCGAGCAAGCTCAGCGAGGTCGAATTCGGGCTGGTGCGCCAGCATGTCGAGCGCGGCTACCAGATCCTCAAATCCAACGGCTATCCGGATGTGATTGCCGATGCGGCGCTGCATCATCACGAGCGGATCGACGGATCGGGCTATCCGCACCGGTTGAAGGGCGATGAAATCTCGCTGATCGCCAAGATGGCGGCGGTGTGCGACGTCTATGACGCAATCACCTCGCGCCGCCCCTACAGGCCCGCGGCGGCGCCGGCGGATTCGCTTGCGACGATGTTCGGCTGGGCCGGCCAGTTCGACGAGAAGGTGCTCGCCGCCTTCGTCCGCAGCCTCGGCATCTACCCGGTCGGCAGTCTCGTGCGGCTGAAATCCAACCGGCTCGCGCTCGTCATCGATCAGTCGGAGAACGACAGCCTGCGCCCGCTGGTCCGCGTGTTCTATTGCGTCGGCACGCGGCGCCGGGTGCCGGCGTGCGATCTCGATCTGTCGGCCGGGGACGAGGGCGATGCGATCGTCTCGCGCGAGGATCCAGTGAAATGGGGCTTCACCAACTGGGAAAGCCAGTGGACCAATGTGATCCGGGCCGGCCCGGCCTCGACGGCGGCCGCGGCCTGATCGTGCCCACGCCCTTCTAGTTTTTCGACTGGGCGGGCTCGTCCAGTGCGAAGGCGGCCCACATCGCCGCTTCCTCGCGCGCGCGTTCGTTGCGGCTGGCGAGGTGCGAGGCGTGGAGCCGCTCGACCAGCTCGGGCTCGAGCGGGCGATAGAATTCCAGGCCGATCATGAAATTGCGGACCCAACGCACCTCGGCGGCGAAGAAGCGCGGCTTCTTGAGCTGCACGAAAACCGTCGCGCCGACCGCGAACGGCGTGTCGCTGATCCCGGCCGCGCCGTGACGGGAGACGTCCTTGAGGTGGAGCACGGCCTGGGTCCTGCGCGACCGGATCGCGACGTCGCGGCCGATGAAGTCGCACCGCTCGCAGTGCCGGCGATCGGCGAGCGGCGCCTCGTCCTCGGGACCCAACCCGACGACGGACCGAAGCTCGTTCGCCCAATCGCGCAATCCCACCGATCGATGATCCTGCAGCCCAAGATACGCCGCTACATGCCACGCAGAGTGTTAGCGAAGCCTTAGCGCGCGGCCTTCGGGATCAGGAATAGGGCGGCTTATCAAAGCCTTTGGGGCTCAGGGTGAAGATCTCGCAGCCGTCCTCGGTGATCCCGATCGAATGTTCGAACTGCGCCGACAGGGATCGATCGCGGGTCACGGCCGTCCAGCCGTCCTCCAGGATCTTGCAGTCCGGGCGTCCGATATTGATCATCGGCTCGATGGTGAAGAACATTCCCGGCCGAAGCTCGGGGCCGGTGCCGGGCGCTGCGGCATGGACGATCTCCGGCGCGTCGTGGAAGACCCGGCCGAGGCCGTGGCCACAGAAATCGCGCACCACGCCGTAGCGATGCTTGCGTGCATGGGCCTGGATCGCCGCGCCGATATCGCCCAGCCGGTTGCCCGGCCTGGCCTGCTCAATGCCCAGCATCATGCATTCCCAGGTGACATCGACCAGCTTGCGCGCCTTCAACGGCACGTCGCCCACCAGATACATGCGGCTCGAATCGCCATGCCAGCCATCGACGATCGGCGTCACGTCCACATTGACGATGTCGCCATCGCGAAGCACGCGGTCGCTCGCCGGGATGCCGTGGCAAACGACGTGGTTGATCGAGGTGCAGCAGCTCTTGGTGTAGCCTCGATAGTTGAGCGTCGCCGGGATCGCGCCGCGCGCCTTGCCCTCGGCGAAGACGATGTCGTCGATCTCCTGCGTGGTGACGCCGGGCACGATATGCGGGACGAGCGCGTCCAGGATCTCGGCCGCAACGCGTCCGGCCGCGCGCATCCCGGCAAATCCGGCGGGGCCATGCAGCTTGATGGCGCCGTGGCGCCCGATCACGGCATCATCGATCATCAGGTCGGTCATGGCCCCCATATAGCGATCGCCCGCCTTCGGAACAATGAATGCGCGGGCCGCTGGTCGTCGAAGCGCTTCCCTTCTTCGTCCGGTGGGTTAAGTCAGGGGCCCAAAGGGCCTCGCAGGGCCCGGTCCGAGAGGAGGGTCCCGCATTGACTCGCGAGCGCATCTGGACAGCGGCGCTGGTGGTGATCGGCGACGAAATCCTCTCCGGGCGCACGCAGGACCGCAACGTCGCGCAGCTCGCCACCTGGCTCAACCTGCAGGGCATCCGCCTCACGGAAGTCCGCATCGTCGCCGACGATATGGCGCGGATCGGGGAGGCGGTGACCGCGCTGGCAGGCGCCAACGACTATCTCTTCACCACTGGCGGCATCGGGCCGACGCATGACGACATCACCGTCGACGCGATCGCGGCGGCGCTCGGCCTGCCGGTGATCGTCCATCCGCGTGCCCGTGAAATCCTCGAAGCTTATTATGCGACCCGCGGCGGGCTGACCGAGGCGCGGCTGCGCATGGCCCGCACGCCCGAAGGCGCCGAGCTGATCGAGAATCGCATGTCGGGCGCGCCGGGCATCCGCGTCGGCAACATCTTCATCCTCGCCGGCATCCCCCATATCGCCGGGATGATGCTCGAAGGCCTGACCGGCCGCATCGAGGGCGGCCGGCCGCTGCTTTCGAGGACGATCGGCTGCTGGACCGCGGAAAGCGAGGTCGCCGATCTGTTGCGCGAGACCGAGGCCGCCCATGCCGGCTGCCAGATCGGGTCGTATCCCTTTTTCAAGGAGGGCCGGGTCGGCGCGAACTTCGTGATCCGCTCGGCTGACCATCGCGCGCTGGAAGCGTGCGTCGACGATCTTGCGCGCCGGCTCGCCGCGGCGGGGCGGGAGACGGTGGCGGGCGGGATATCGACCTAGATGGCGCGCGTCCTGCTCGGCTGGGAGCTCGGCGCCAATCGCGGCCACAGCGTGCGCCTGGCGCGCCTCGCCAGCGCGCTCCGCGCGGCCGGGCATGAGGTGAGCTTCGCGCTCCAGCGTATCGATTCCTTCGCGCCGGACACGGTTCACGAGGACTCCGTCTGGCAGGCACCGGTGACGCCCCGCTTCCTGATCAGTACCGCACGCCCCGTCGCGGCGCCGCCCGTGAGCATGGCGGACGTGCTCGCCCGCGTCGGAATGGACGATCCGGCGTTGATCGCGGCGATGATCCGCGGCTGGGAACGGTTGTTCGATGCGATTCGCCCCGACGTCGTGCTCGGCGATTTCGCGCCGTTCCTCCATCTCGCCGCGCGCGGCCGGGTGCCGATGATCGCGATCGGCACCGGTTACAGCCTTCCGCCCGCGCAGTTGCGCGCCTTTCCGGGGTTCATCGAAGCCACGCAGGGCAGCGACGAAGGCCACTTGCTGGCCGCAGTCAATTCGGCGCTGAAGCAGGTCGGGCGCGCGCCGCTCGACGCGGCGCCGGCGATCTGGAGCGCCGATCGCGCGATCCCGGCGACCCTGGCAGAGCTCGATCCCTATGCCGCCCATCGCGGCGATGATTATGCGTCGCCGCTCGATCCCGGCTTCGACGCGCGCGCCGGCGGCGGCGAAGAAGTCTTCGTCTACGCGCCCGAACGGATGAGCGCGCAGGCGCCGATCTGGCCCGCGCTCGCCGCAAGCGGCCTCAAGGTGCGCGTTCATCTCGCGCGTGCGGGCGCCGACCTGCAGGCGGAACTCGCCCGCTTCGGCTTCATCGTCGAGCCTGATCCGCTGCCCTTCACGCTGATCGCCCAGCGATCGCGGCTCCTCGTGTCGCATGGCGGCCATGGCTTCGTCAGCGCGGGCCTCCAGGCCGGCCTGCCCCAGGTGGTCGTCCACTTCGATCTGGAAAAGCTCCTCCACGGCCTCGCCGTCGCCAGAGCCGGGGTCGGCGGGCACGCCTCGCTTGGCACGCTCGATCGGGAGCGGTTCGGCGCCGATCTCGCGGCGATGCACCGGGACGAGGCGCTCGCATCTCGCGCGCGCGCCCTTGCCGAGGAAATTCGCGCCCGCGGGCAGCCGCCGCTGGATCCGCTCGTTCTCGACGCGGTCGCGGCCCTCTCATGACGCGGAACAAGGATCGCACCGCCGAGGTAGGGCGCGTGCAGCAAGGGAGATGAACATGGATCGGCTGTTCACCGCATTCGCAACGCGGATCGCCTCTATCGTCGGTCAGCCGGCGATGTTCGCAACGGCGGTGTTCGTGGTTGTCGTCTGGGCCGCCTGCGGTCCGATCTTCGCCTTCTCGGACACCTGGCAGCTCGTCATCAATACCTCGACGACGATCGTCACGTTCCTGATGGTGTTCGTGATCCAGAACAGCCAGAATCGCGACGGCGCGGCGATGCAGGCCAAGCTCGACGAACTGCTTCGCGCGGTGGAGAAAGCGCGCGGCCAGTTCATCGGCATCGAGCATCTGACGGATGCACAGATCGGCCAGATCCGGGCCGCGCTCGAGCGCGAAAGCGGCGGCCACTGCGAGCCGGGCAAGGCCGGGACCACCCACGAGACGGTCGATCGGCTCCTCAGGCGATTCTGATTGCCACGAGAGCCGCAGCGCCCTTCCCGGTTGCCGCGCTAGGGCGCTCCCGATCGCAGCACCCTGAGCTGCCCACGCTGGGTGGCCCGGGAACCTTCGGTGACAGGCTCGGCGGCGTAAAGGTCCCGGCGACCGCTTACTGTCCCATCGTCAGGTTCGCGATCCGCTCTCCGTCAAGCGTGAATATGAACCGGGTCGGCCCGGTGTAGAAGTTGCTTTCCCACCATCCGACGATCGTCACCTTCTGGCCGTCGGTCTGAACCTTCTTCGGCGTCAGTCGTCCATTGGCACCGACGAATGCCTGTTCGTTCCAATGCGAGATTTCCTCGCGGCCGACAAATCGCCGCCCGGCATCCACCACGACGCCAGTATCGGGGTCGAAGAATTCCAATATGGCGGAGGCGTCGCCGCGATTGACGGCGTCGATAAATCGCGTGACCAGCGGGGGTGTCTTCATGGCCTGGTGGTCGGGTCCAGAAGATGCAGGGACGCGCTTCCCTTGATGGGCCCATAGGCCTTCAGCAGCTCCTGGTGCTCGGGGTGCAGGAGGGATTGCTTGTAAAGCGCGGCGTTCCTGAATTTCGTATAGTCGATGAATACGTCGCTTCCTGCCCGGCCCCTGACCAGCTCGCGCGAGATGAAGCCCGGCTGGCGCACGAGAAACTCCTCTTCACCATACCAGGCATCCAGCAATTTCGGCGCCTCGGAGTCCGGGACATGGAACAGCGCGACAAAGGTGACGACCCCATGTGCGCCGGTGTCGAGCTGCGACAGGATCGGGACCAATGGGTCGAGCGACAGCATTTCCATAATGACCTCCAGGACTTTCGGTCTCCGGACCGGTCGCGACCAGCGACGGCGCGACAATTCGTTCGGATTTCATAGGCCGCGCCCCGCTTCCCACAGTAGATCAATGATGGACAATTCCTGCCTGATCCTCCACCAATGCAGGAGGCGATGCGCGGGACGGCCGCGCGCAGTCGGGGATGGGGGCGCGTGGTGGCGCATTCAGGCGAACTTGCCGAAATCATCGCGGAATTTACCGACGCCGATGGCACGTTCGAAACCGCGATCCCGCGGGTTTTCCTGCACAGGGGATCGCGGATATCCGAACCGAATTACGCGATATTCGATCCGGGCATCTGCATTCTCGCGCAAGGTCGCAAGCGTTTGTTCGTGGGTCAGAATGTCCTGGCCTATGACAATGAGACCTACCTCGTCGTCTCACTGCAGACACCGTTGCTGACCGAAGCCGTCGAAGCCTCACCGTACAAGCCTCTCTTGTGCGCGATCCTGCATTTCCAGCCCGCCGCGATCGCCGACCTGATGATCGAGAGCGATTTCCGGAGTGCGGATCGGGAATCGCCTGGGCCGGCGGTAACGGTCAGCCCGCTTAATGATGAACTGCTCGACGCGTTCGTGCGGCTGCTGCGGTTGCTCAGGAGCCCCCATGACATAAAGGTCCTGGGGCCGGTGATAGAAACCGAGATTCTGTATCGGCTCCTGCGGAGCGAACAGGCCACGCGCATGAGTCAGATCGCATTCGCGGACAGCAAGCTGCATCGCGTGAGGCGGGCGATCGACTGGATAAAACGCAATTTCGACAAGCCGATGGCGGTTGAGACCCTTGCGAAAGAGGCGCGGCTGAGCCGGTCAGCGCTGCACAAGCATTTCCAGGAAGTGACGGGCTTCTCGCCGCTGCAATATCAAAAGCGGATCAGATTGCAGGAGGCTCACCGCCTCCTGCTTGGCCAGGGCAATGACGTCGCAACGGTGAGCCACGCTGTCGGATATGAGAGTCCGACGCAGTTCAACCGGGAGTATAAGCGGCTGTTCGGGGACCCTCCGCATCGCCACATTGCCAGGTTGAAGTCCCGGCATGGCGCCCCGCAATAGGCTGCGCCGAATTCTCAGACCAGGCGTATCCCGCCGATCCGCACCAGCTCCGCCTCGACAACGTCCCTGCTGGGCATCGTTGGATCGATGACCTCTGCAAGCAGCACGGCGCCGTGCTCGCCAAGCCCCTTGGCGACTTCATTCATGAACGCCTCGCGTTCTTCGGCCCGCATCAGATCAAACCAGCCCCCGGACAGGCCGCCGGCCGCGGCGCTCATCAGAATGACGGCTGGGCCGCCAATCAAACCGATGATGCCGCCGATCAGGCCCGCCATCACCGCACCGTGGGCCCCGGGTGTCTTTCCATGATGCTTGGTGATCTCTCCATCCGCATCCTTGGTGATCACCACCGATGATGCGAGCTTGATCACCCCCTGGTCCGCAAAGGCCTCGATCCTGCGCTGCCCCGCCTCGGCAAGAGCCAGATCCCGAAACATCGTTGCGAAAAACATGGTCCTTCTCCTTGTTCATGGTCTGCCCATGCAGGCTGGGCAGGCGGCGCGGTGGCCGCTTGCTCCAAAAGCCCGCACTGCAGGCGGGGAGGTCGTGCGGACCTTTTCTGTCGTCGGCGGCGCCCTGCCGGATCCCGGAAACAATCAGCGCGAATTTCAGGGGCTCTTTTCGGATGCCTTCCGATCGCTGGGTTCCGCTGTCCATTCCGACGGGAGCATCACGCCTGCGCCGGAAACGGGCAAATCCGAAAATCCGAAAATCTTGCCTGTTTGTCCAAAACAAGACGCTCAAAGGCAGGGGAAGCGTGACATTCCGGGAGGCGATCCTATGGGGTCCACGCTCGATATCGATTGTGCCGGGTTCGCCGGGCAGCGTCCCCGTTCACCGCGGCTCGTGTGATGCCGGACCGAAGGAAGGAGCCTATGCCGGGAAAGAGTGTCTTGCTCGTAGGTCTTGATCCGACGACCATTGATTATTCGGGTTTGGGATATCAGCCGTTCTCGAAACTGCGGCCGGAGCTCGTCCAGGCCGGCCTCGACGGCGACGTCGAGGAATTGACCCGCAAGGGATATGATGCGGAGCTTTGCCTTGACTCCGCGGCTGACTTGCCCGGGACCCTGGAAAGACGCCTTGGCGACAAGACCTATGATTGCATCTTGGTCGGCGCCGGCGTTCGATTGGTGCCGAAGAATTTCCTTCTCTTCGAGAAGGTCGTGAACATCATCCATGAACGAGCGCCCAAGGCGAGCATCTGCTTCAACACGAGGCCGGATGACAGCACGGAAGCCGTGGAGCGCTGGCTGGCCTGAGAATCGTGACGGGGCGCATCCATGCCGGCCGGACAATGAGCCGGCCGGCGGCGCGGACGCCCTCGGGGCTGGACCCGGCGCGTCGCAATCTAACGCAGCGCGTCTCCGCAATCATTCTGCATGCATTCAGCACGAACCCCGTGAAGGCGCCGTACCTGTGCGGCACTATGGAAGGTTGAAGACTTTTTTTGCGTTGGTTTCGAAGATGGCCTTTTTGTCATCTGGAGTGAGCCACTCGAAATTGTGGATGCACGGGGCGATGTCGTCCATCTGGCGCCCGGTCCGGGGATGGACGTGGGAGCCGACGCCGGGGCATTCGGAGCCGAACAGGCAGCGATCGACGCCGACGGTTTTGATGAGCAGTTCGAGCGCTTCGGGGGTGTAGAGCACGGTGTCGAAATAGAGCTTGCGCATGCGTTCGGCGAAATTGAGCTTCTGACGCAGTGAGCCAGCCTCGAAGCGGCCGAACTGATAGGGCATGGCGCCACCGCCATGGCTGACGACGATCTTGAGATCGGGGAAATCGTCGAAGACGGGGGACGTGCACAGATTGTGGACGGCGATCGTCTCCTCGTTGATGAAATGGAGTGAATAGGGGACGCGCTCGGACTGCGACCCGGTGGCGTGGATGTGTGCGGGCATGTCAAGCTCGCACAATTTCTCGTAGAGCGGATACCAGTAGCGCTCGCCGAGGCCGGGCGCTTCAACGCCCGAATTCTCATACGGATCAGGGTTGAGCAGGAAGCCCTTGAAGCCGAGCGCGACGCAGCGGTCGATTTCGGCGAAGCTGTTTTCGATCGGCTCGCCGGCGGCCTGGGGGAGACCGGCGATCGGCACGAAGCGGTCGGGGATGAGCTGGCACTGGCGGTGGATGATCGTGTTCACCTCTTCGCAGAACCAGTGGACGAGCCGGGCCGGCTTGGCCGAATGCATCATCTGGAAGGGGCGCGGCGAGATCAGCTGCAGGTCGGTGCCGTGCTGATCGAGCAGCGGGATATGGCCCTTGGGGAATGCCTCCTTCTTCCATGCCGCGGCGATGATCTGCTCGTCGCTGACGCGCACCCCGCCGCGCCCGTGCGAGCCGCGATGCGACAGGATGTTGGCCTTGTAGGCCCACAATTCCGCCGGGGCGCTGACATGGCCGTGGCAATCGATGATCATCAGGCATCCTTCCGGGTCTGGAGACGATGGTACCCAAGCGCGGCGCGCGCCTCGTCGAGGCGCCGGCCGCCGCGGACCGCCGCGCGGATCGATTCCTCCACCGCGTGAATTTCCTCCGCCGCAGCCAGGATGGCTTCCTCGTGCGCGCGCGGCAGGACGAGCACGCCGTCGGCATCGCCGATCATGAGATCGCCTGACATGACGCGCGCCTCGCCGATGGTGACCGGCACATCCGATGCCTCGACCTGGACGCGGTCCTTGCCGGTTCGCATCCAGTGTCCGCGCGCGAATACCGGGTAATCGAGGGTGCGGCACAGATGGACGTCGCGGCAGATGCCGTCGATGACGGTGCCGCCCAGTCCGCCGCGATGGGCGATCTCGGTCAGGATGTCGCCCCACACGGTCACGTCCTCGCGTCCGCCATTGTCGAGCACGATGACCTCGCCGGCGCCGATGTCGTCGATATAGTCGCCAACCGTCCCCGCCGGTTTCGACGGCGGGCCGTACAGAATCGTGCGCGCCCGCCCCACCAGCCTGAAATTCGGGGCGCGCGGCATGATCCCGCGGCACTGGCCGACGATGCCGAGCCGGTCCAGCGCATCGCTCAGGGTTGCCGTCTCGAGCGCCGCGGCGCGTCGCGCATTCGCATCGTGCGTCATCAGTCCTTCCTCGCCAGCATATGTTCGTAATCGGCGCCAAGCGCCGCCGACGCCGGCGAGCCGGCCTCCAGTCGGCGCACGATCAGCGCCTCGCGCGCGACGATCCTTTCGGCGGCGGCGAGCACGTCTTCGACGCGCCCCGGATCGATGAATACGGCCGCGCTGGAATCGGCGACGACGTACCAGCCCGGGGCGACCGAGACATTGCCGATCCGCACCGGGACGTCGGTCGCCGCCTCATGGATGCGTGCGCGCGCCGTCAACGCGGTGAAGCCGCGGCAGAACAGCGGGAGACCGATCTCGCGCGCTTCGTCGACATCGCGCACCAGCCCGTCGGAGACGATGCCGGCCACGCCCTTGAGATGTGCCGCGCGGCTCAATATCCCGCCCCACGACCCGGCCTCGATGCCCGTCTTCTGCTCGATGACAATGATGTCCCCCGCCGCCGCGGCGTCGATCGCGGCGGCGCCGAGATGGCGGACGGGGGCACCAACGGGCGGCGCGCCGGGGGCGAGCTTCACCGTGTGGATGCGCCCGGCGATCCGCCGGCCTGGCAGGGTGGCGATGAGACCGGTGACGGCGCCGGCGAGGCCGAGGCTGTCAAGCGCGTCGGAAAGGGCGCAGCAATCGATGGCGCCGAGGCGGGCGCGAAAATCGTCAGGCATTGGTTTCAACTCCAGGCGACGAAACCGTTGGCGGTTCCGGTGCCCGCCGCGGATCGGTAGCATGGGACATAAGCGACGGTTTCACCCGAAAGGCCGGTCTCGAACAGCAAGCCTGCGGCGGCGATCCAGGTTCGCAATTCGGAGGTGCCGGATTGCAGGATCGCCTCGTCGATCGAGGTCAGCGTGGCGTCGTCCCGGTTCGCGATCGCGGCGAGGAACCCGGTGTCGAACGTCTCGTCGATGGTGAAATGACTCATCCCACCGGAGCCGAATACCGCGATCCGTTCCGCTCCCGTCCAATCGCCCAGGGCGCGGCCGACCGCCCCGCCCAGATCGAAGCAGCGACGCGCCGTCGGCTGATTGGGCGGGAAGAAGGTGTTGAGGATGATCGGCACGTTCGGCACGACGCGATCGCGCATGATCTGGCGATAAATGAACCCGAAGGCATGGGGCACGCCGCTCGACCAGTGATCGGGCGGCGTCGGCAGCCGATTCGACACGGCGATGTCGAAGCCGCCGGCAACGAGCGAGCGGCAAAGATGGGCGGCGAGTGCGGGGAAAGCCGGATATTCGCGATATTCCGGGGGGCTGTGGCCGGCTTCCGCTTCGTGGATGCCGGGCGCCATGCGCGCCGCCTGAGCGGCGCTCGCCGGACGATCCCAGAGCGTGTCGCCGGTGAACGCCGTGATCGCGGGGGTCACGTCGTCGAGGAACAATTCGCGCTGATCGTTGCCGAAGATGATCGCGGCATCGACCCGCGCCGCCGCGAAGCGATCGGCCATCTCCCGAATCGCGTCCTGGCACATGGCGTGGCGCCGGGTCCGTTCGGCGAGGGTGCTTTGCCGGTCCAGCCGCTCCTCCGCGCGCAACTCGACAAGCTCGTCGAAGCGATAGTCGCGGCCGCGATAGGGGTGAATGCGCTTGTGGTCGGCGGCGAGCCGCATCGTCCATTGCTCGGGCGCCGTCGACAGTGTCGGTCCATGGGACAGCCACATGCCCAGCACGATTTCAGCCATCACGCACTCCCAGTCCCATGCGGTTCGAGCCGCATGTGTATTAGTATAATATCGAAACCTTGAACGGCTGTCCATGACCCTGTCGAACAATACGCCGCCGCCCGGTCACGGCGGGGGTGAGCGATTGATCGCGTAAGGGAAGAGGGAGGGCGGGTGTCCGCGCGAAACCGCGCGAGCCGCCCCGCTATCGCGCGTCGTGGTCGCGCTCGCCTAATCTGGCGACCACCATTTCGCGCTGACGCAGCAAATGCGCGCGCATCGCGTCGTGGGCGCCCTGCGAATCCCGTGCCTCCAGGCAGTGCAGGATCTTTTCCAGATTGCGATAGCCCTTCGGGGCATGACCGGCATGTTCGGGCGAGGCTTCAAGATAGACGTTGAGCAGCGCGTGCTCGAGCGCATGCATCAGGGCGATCAATGTTCGCGAGCGCGATGCTTCGACGATGGCGACGTGGAATCGAAGGATCCGCTCGACCGCCGCGCGGCCGGTTTCACCGACGGAGATCTGTTCGAACAGATCGCGCAATTCGTCCAATTCCTCGTCGGTGATCGCCGCCGCCGCGAGCTCGGCACCGCGGCATTCCACCGCGATGCGCGCATCGAAAAATTCGCCGGCCGTGACCCGGATCAGCATGAACTGGACGGCGAGCGCGATCGCGAACTGATCGGGTTCGCCCTCGGCGACGGTCGCGCCGCCACCGGCGCCGGTCTTGATCCGGATCACGCCGAGCGCCTCCAGTCGCCCGAGCGCCTCGCGGATCGGCACGCGGCTGGTCTCGAACGCTTCGGCAAGCTGGGCCTCGGTGCCGAGGAATTCGCCGGGCTGCAACTTGCGCGCGAACAATGCGTCAATCACCTGATTGACGACCCGGCTGGAAAGCGACTTTCCCCGAACCGAATTGAACAGCGTCTTCTTCTTGGTCATCGGCCCCACTTTTCGATGCACGCATAGGCGTTCAGCTTGAAGCGCGTCAAACCTCTCCTGATCTCCGCCCGATTTGTCACGCGCGCCGCGACCGGCGCCGGATGACCTGTATCGCACGAGCGCCGTGACGTCAGCGCAATCGCGCGACCGGCCTGAGCAAGATGGAGCGCGTTTCGCGCGCGCCTCCGATGGATGTTGTCAATCATTATTACTATATGATAGATGTTGGTTCTACAATGCCGTTCCCATTGCGCGGACGGCGAGAATGGGGAGGGCTGGATGGATCCGCGGTTGTTCGCCGCAAGGCTGATCGTGAACATCCTGCGCGGCGGCGAGATGACGGCGGCGAAACGATTCAAGGCGCTGTGTGCGGCGGATGTCGTGCTGATCTGTGGCAGCGGCGAGATCAGCGGCGCCGACGCCGTGGCGGCCGCCCTTGGCGGACAGCGGCCGATGACCGATGCCTTCGCGCGGGGCATCTGGTCGGCCCCGCGGCTGGACGGGGCTATGGTCCGGATCGATGCGACGTTCGACCTGGTCGGAGCGTCGCCCGATCGGGTCGCGCTCGAGATCGCGTTCGATGCTCGTGGATCGGTCGCGAAGATCGTCCAGAAGGTCACGCCCTTCACCCCAGCGCCGCCCGGCGCGGCGATGCCCGCGATCGTGCGCAACCTGGTCGATCGGGCGCTGGCCAACGGCACGCCGATGGCCTTCGCCTGCGTCGGCGAGGAGGGTGCGCCGCTGCTCAGCGTCCGGGGCAGCATCCAGGCTCTCGACGAGCGCCGGCTAAGCCTGTGGGTGCGCCGCGCCGACGGGAGTGCCGCGCGCGCGATCCGCGCCAATCCGCGCGTGTCGCTCCTCTATCGCGACAGCCGGGCGCGGACGACGCTGGTCTTCGAGGGTACGGCGGACATCGTCGATGACCCCGATCTTGCCGGACGGATTTTCGATCTGCTGCCCGAGGTCGAGCAGACCCACGATCCGATGCGCCAGGGAATCGCGGTGATCGTCGATGTAACCAGGCTCAGCGGGTTCACGCCGGCGGGCCAGGTGCGGATGGAGTGCGGCGGCTGAGCGCGTCCGACACCGAGGCGACGGCCACGCCCCCACATGCGGCTTCGCCCGCCGAGGGTGGATCGTCGGCACGCCTGGGCAGCGCCTGGCGGCAATGGTATCTCGTCATCGTCCTGACGGCGATCTACACGCTCGGCTTCATCGATCGCAGCGCGCTCAATCTGCTGGTCAACCCGATTCAGCACGATCTGGGTGTGAGCGAAGTGCAGATGAGTCTGCTGATCGGCTTCTCGTTCGTGACGCTCTACAGCCTGCTCAGCATCCCCGGCGGCTATCTGGCCGACATCTTCAACCGCCGGCTGATGATCGCGGTCGCGATCTTCTTCTGGTCGTGCGCCGCGACGCTGTGCGGCTTCGCGTCGAGTTACTGGCAGCTCTATGCCGGGCGTGTCGGCCTCGGCGTGGGCGAGGCGGCGCTGCCGCCGGCCGCCTATTCCCTGCTGCGCGACGGGGTCGCGCCGGATCGCCGCGGCCGCGCCTTCAGCGTCTATCAGGTCGGGCTGACGCTGGGCACCGGGCTGGGCGCGCTGATCGGTGGCTTCCTCTATGACATAGGCGAGCGGCGCGCGCTGCACGGTTGGCCGGTGGTGGGCGATCTGAAGCCGTGGCAGCTCGCCATCGTCGTTCCCGGCCTGTCCGGGCTGCTGCTCGCCGGCCTGGCGCTCACCTTGCGCGAGCCGCCGCGAACCACATCGGCGGCGGCGGGCCCGGCGCGGGCCAGCTTCGGCGAGATGTTCCGCTATGTGAGGCGCAGCTGGCGGGTCTACGCGCCCATTTTCGGCGGCGTGACCTGCATTTCATTCGCCGGCGGCGGCTGGAACGCGTGGATGGCGGCGGCGATGGGCCGGGCCTGGGACCTGTCGCCGGCATCGGTCGGCAAGACACTTGGCCTGATCGGCCTGCTTGTCTTCCCGGTCTCGGCCTTCATCATCGGCTGGCTGATCGACCTTCAGCGCCGCAAACAGCGCCCCGCGGGCCCGTTCTGGGTCTCCATCGTCGGCTGCGCGCTCAACCTGGTTCCCGCGATGCTCGTGTTTCAGGCGCCGACCACCACCTTGATGTGGGTCGCTTACGCCTTTTCGGTCTTCGTGAATGGCGGCGTGCAGATTTCGTGCGGCATCATGCTCGCCAATGTCACGCCCGGACGGCTGATGGGCAAGGTGACCGCCTTCTATTATCTGGTCGCCAATCTCGTCGGGCTCGGTCTCGGCGTGACGGCCTATGCCGCGGTGGCGCAATACGGCTTTTCGGGCCGCTACGCGCTCGCCCACGCGATGATGCTTTGCTACGCGCTCACCATCGGGCTTACGATTCTCATATTGTTGCTCGGAACCAGGGAGGTTTCGCGCTGGTATGCGCGGCAGGAAGTTGAGCCGGCATGATCCGGCCTCGGCCGAGTCGTCATAAAATATGGTTGTGTAACAACAGGTTAGCCTTTTCGCGCGTGCCGAGCGGAGAAGGGCGGACCTGCTGCGAGACGACGCTTTCCCTTGCGCGAAATCGAAAGATGTTATACTATGATTGTTGTCGCGAATCGAAAAAATAACAGGTCGCGGTCCACTCAGGGGAGGAAGAAAGGTGAACGCACAACGCACACGCCGCCTGTTGTCGGTTTCCGTATCGGCGCTGGCTAGTCTCTCGATTTTCGAAGCGCCGGCGCTGGCCCAGTCCGCGTCGGACGCGGCCGCGCCGCTGCCCGCCCAGCCCGCTCCGGTGGCCGGAGACGATCAGGGCGTGGCCGATATCGTCGTTACCGCGCAGCGTCGCGACCAGAACGCCCAGGACGTGCCGATCTCGATCGCGGCCGTCGGCGAGGGGCAATTGTCGACGCTCGGCATCCAGACGCCGACCGATCTCGGCGGCTTCATTCCGGGGCTCAACATCACCCGTGCCAACGTCGCCTCGATCCCCTTCCTGCGCGGCGTCGGCAATTTCACCGCGACGCCGGGCAACGAGGCGGCGATCGCCACCTATGTCGATGACGTTTATTATGCGTCGCCGGCCGCTTCGACCTATTCGTTCAACAATCTCGCCCGGATCGAGGTGCTGAAGGGTCCGCAGGGCACCCTGTTCGGCCGCAACGCCGCCGGTGGCGTCATCAACATCGTCACCCGCGACCCGAGCCAGGACACCCATCTCGACGCCGATATCGGCTACGGCAATTACGACCGGTTCGAGGGCAATCTTTACGCCACCACCGGCCTCGCCGACGGCCTCGCCGCGGACATCGCGGTCCATTACGATCATCAGGCGGACGGCTGGGGCCGCAATCTCTACAATGGCGACGAGGTCTATTTGTCGAACAACCTGTCGCTGCGCAGCAAGTGGATATGGCAGCTCGGCGACAGTTGGCGGGTGCGCCTGATCGGCGATTACAGCCGGACCCGCAACGATCAGTCGGTGGTGCTCGCGTTGCTGCCGGGCACAATCCAGCAGCAAGGCTATGTCCACGAGGGTGGCTTTTACGACGGCAACCAGGATACGCCGACGATCGGCCGGCAGAAGCAATATGGCGCAAGCCTGCGCGTCGATCATGAAATGGGCTGGGCGAATTTCGCCAGCATCACCGCATGGCGGCGCGCCACCGGGCTCGGCAATTCGGATTCCGACGCCTCGCCGGCGCCCACCCAGTCGGCGCAGTTCTTCCCGCGCCAGACCCAGACGACGCAGGAATTCCAGCTTGCCGCGCCATCGGGGTCATCGGTGCAGTGGATCCTCGGCCTCTATTATTTTCACGACGATGCCCAGATCGATCCGATCATCCAGACCGGCGGCGCGTTCAGCGCCTATCCGAACAATACCCGTTTGCTCGACGCCGCCCAGCTAACGGATTCCTATGCCGGCTACGCTCAGGCGACCGTGCCGATCTTCACTGACACGAACATCACCGCCGGCCTGCGCTACACGCGCGACGACCGCTCAATCAGCGGCCGCTTCTACGGGTTGGACGATATCACCCGATCGACGCCGTCGGGCGAGGCGAGCTGGTCGCGGCTGACCTACCGGCTCGCGCTCGACCACAAGTTCACTCCCGATATCCTCGGTTACGCTTCCTACAGCCGCGGTTTCAAGAGCGGCAATTTCAACCTCTACAATCCCGCCGCGTCGCCAGTGGATCCGGAGGTTCTGGACGCCGTCGAGGTCGGGCTCAAGACCGACCTGTTCGACCGGCACCTGCGCTTCAACATCTCCGGCTTCTATTACTGGTTCGACGATCTCCAGGTGCAGCAGAGCATCGCCGGCTCTACGATCCAGACCAATGCCGCATCGGCCACCTATCGCGGCATCGACATCGACATGATCGTTCGCCCGGTTCGCAACCTGACGCTCACCGGCTCGATCGAGATTCTCGACGCGACCTACAAGCGCTTCGAGAATGCGACGTTCAATTTCCCGTGCACGACATCGCCCGATCCGCGTTGCGCCAATTATGTCAACAACGGCGGCTATGTGACCGCGTCGGGGGACGCCAGCGGCCTCGACATTCCCTATGCCGAGCCGTTCACCGCGACGCTAGGCGCCACCTATGTCATTCCCTCGTCGATCGGCGAATTCACGTTGGCCGGCAACGTCTCGTATCATGACGGCTTCTATTTCGACGTGCAGAACACGCTGGTCCAGCCCGATTACACGCTGGTCAATGCATCCTTGACCTGGCGGCCGAACGACAGCGGCTTCCTCGTACGGGTGTGGGGTAAGAACCTGACCGGCGCGCATTACTACGCCCAGCAACAGGTCAACGCCTTCGCAGCGACCTATTCGGCCCAGGCGCCGCTGACCTATGGCGTCACCGTCGGCTACAGCTTCTGAGACGGAACAGGTGCGATAACGACATGAATCCGATCATCATGGCGCCGACGGTCCTGCCGTCGGCCAACGCGACCGACTATCTTGAGGCGGCGGTCTCGGCCGGATACGAGGCGGTGGGGCTCCGGCTCCACCGCTCCCTGGTCATGCCGTTTCATCCGGTCGTCGGCGATGAAGCGCAGATCGCCCGGATCCGCGCGCTGCTGCGCGAAGGCGCGATCCGCGTATTCGAGGTGACGAGCTTCTACCTCGCGCCGGAAATGGACTTCGCCGAATATGAGGCCGCGATGGCGCTTGGCGCGGAGCTCGGCGCCGGCATCGTGCTGGTCATCGCCAGCGATCGCGAGCGATCGCGGCTCGTCGAGCATTTCGGCCGGCTGTGCGAGATCGCCCGCGGCCTGGGCCAGATCTGCGCGGTCGAAAACGCGCCCAATGGCGGCCTGCCGACAGTCTCCTCGATCGTCGAACTGATCGAGGAGGTCGGTGTCGACAATGGCGCGATCTGCCTCGATCCGGTCAACCACATCACCGCCGGGGGGACGTTCGAGGAACTGCGGGCGCTGCCGGCGAAACTGCTTCCCTACACCCAGTTCGCGGACGCCGATCTCCATCCCGGCGCCGTCGAGGTCGTCGACGGGCGGCAGAAGCATATCCCGCGCCTGCTGCCGGGCGAGGGCAATATGGACCTCGCCGGACTGCTTGATGCGCTGCCGGACCATATCCCGCTCAGCCTCGAACTGCCGCCGAGCGCGCGGCCTGAGGAGGAGGGGAGCCTGTCGCCGGCGCAGTGGGCCGCGCGCGCGAAGGCAGCCGCCGAAACATTCGTCACCGATTATCACCGGGCCGCCCGGTCGCGTGAGAGGAAGTCATGAAGCAGCGTTCACTGGGCCGGTCCGGCCTGCTCGTCTCCGCCGTCGGACTGGGCACCAACAATTTCGCCGCCCGGCTCACGCGCGAGCAGGCGGTGGCCGTTGTCCACAAGGCGCTCGATGTTGGCATCACCCTGTTCGACACTGCCGACAGCTATGGCGAAGGCCGCTCGGAACAGCTCCTTGCCGAGGGGCTGGGGGATCGTCGCAAAGATGTCGTGATCGCCACCAAATGGGGCAATTTCCGTCATCCGGGGCAAGCCGAGGACCCCGATGTCGAGCATCGTGGCGGCGGCCGCGCCTATATCATGAAGGCTGTCGAGCGCAGCCTGCGCAACCTCGGCACCGACTATATCGATCTGTATCAGCTTCACCGCCCGGATCCCAAAACGCCCATCGAGGAGACGCTGCGGGCGCTCGACGATCTCGTCCGGCAGGGCAAGGTGCGCTATGTCGGGGTTTCCAACATGGCTGGCTGGCAGATCGTCGAGGCCCAGCTGGTCGCCCGGCAGCTCGGCCTTAACGCCTTCGTTTCGGTGCAGGATTCATACAGCCTGCTCGATCGCGGCGTCGAGGAGAGCCTTTTCCCGGCGATGTCCGCCTATAATCTGGGCCTGCTTCCCTTCGCGCCGCTCGCTTATGGTCTGCTGTCCGGCAAGTATCGCGCCGATGCGCCCCTGCCGGAGGGCACGCGGCTGTCGACGTCCGAGCTGATGCGCGGCCGGGTCGTCAACGATCGCAACTGGACCATCGTCGAGAAGTTGCGCGCCTTTGCCGAAGCGCGCGGCCGCACGATGCTGGAACTGGCGATGTCCTGGCTGGCGGCGCAGCCGCTGGTCGGCGGCGTGATCGCGGGCGCGACGAAGCCGGAGCAGGTCGCGCAGAACGCCGTCGCGGTCGACTGGGCGCTGACCCCGGAGGAGCTGGCGGAAATCGACCTCCTGAGTTCCGACGAACCGATTCCATGACGGCGGCGGCGGCGCTATCGAGCGCGCACTATCTTCTCGAGGCTCTGGCCGAGGCCGGGGTCGATCATATCTTCGCCAATCTCGGCACCGACCATGTCACGCTGATCGAGGAGATCGCGCGCTGGGACGCCGAGGGACGGCCGCATCCAGCGATCATTCCCTGCCCGCACGAATCCGTCGCCGTCCACATGGCCGGCGGCTATGCGATGGCGACGGGGCGCGGGCAGGCGGTGCTGGTCCATGTCGATGCCGGCACCGCAAACGCGGCGATGGCGCTGCACAATCTCGCCCGCGGCCGCGTGCCCGTGCTGCTGATGGCCGGTCGCTCGCCGTTCACCGTGCGCGGCGAGTTGCCCGGGTCGCGCGACAATTATATCCATTTCGTCCAGGATCCGTTCGACATCGCGAGCCTGGTGCGTCCCTATGTCAAATGGGATTACTCGCTGTCCTCCGGCATCGTCGCGAAGGAGGCAGTGCGACGAGCCTGCTCGGTGATGCACAGCGATCCGCGCGGCCCGGTCTACATGACGCTTCCGCGCGAGATCCTCGCCGCATCGTGGGAGCCGAGCCGCATCCGCGCCTTCGATGAGGCGCGCTACGGTCCGATCGCCGCCGGCGGGATCGCCCCGGAGCGTGCGCGGGAGATCGCCGAACGGCTGATGGCGGCGCGTCATCCGGTCGCCGTCACTGCCTATCTGGGGCGCCGGCCCGAAGCCGTCCTCGCGTTGGAAGCGCTCGCGATCGAGGCCGGGCTGCGTGTCTTCGAGTTCAATCCGTCGCATCTCTCGATCGCGCGGGATTCGCCCTGTTTCGGCGGGTTCGACCCGGCCCAGGCCATCGCCGAGGCCGATCTCGGCCTGCTGCTCGACGTCGACGTGCCGTTCGTCCCCAAATTCACACCCCAGGCCGAGCGGCTGCCCTGGATCCAGATCGATGTCGACGCGGGCAAGCGCGACATGCCGATGTGGGGCTTCGCCGCCGACCTGCGTATCGAGGGCGACTGCGCGACGATCCTGGCGCAGGTGCTCGAAATCGTGCGGGCGGAGGGCGGCCCGGAATGGCGCGCGGCCGCCGCGGCGCGGGTCGAGCGGTGGCGGGACGAGGCATCTCGCACGCGCGCTGAAGATGCGGAGTCGGCCGCTGATCCCGGCGAGTTCGACGCGATTTCGGTCGGGCATCTGTGCGCCGAAATCGGCCGCCGTCTCGCGCCCCGGGACATCCTCGTCAACGAGGCGGTCCGCAACGCCGGCGTCGTGCTGCGCCAGATTCCGCGCACCGAGCCGGGCACCTATTTCGCGCTGGCGGGCGGCGGTCTCGGCTTTTCGGGCGGCACCGCGCTCGGGCTGAAACTTGCTCACCCAACGCGACGCGTCGTGCAGATTGTCGGCGACGGCGTGTTTCATTTCATGGCGCCCGATTCGGTGCTCGCGACCGCGCAGCAGCATGATCTGCCGATCCTCACCGTGGTCCTCGACAATCGCGGCTGGCAGGCGGTTAAGGAGGCGGTGCTCCGCGTCTATCCGGACGGCGCCGCGGCGGCGCATGACGCCTTTCACGCGCGGCTCGAGCGCGGGAACCGGCAACGAAGGTTCGACCGGGTCGCTGAAGCCTTTGGCGGACATGGCGAATATGTCGCCGATCCGGCAGCGTTGGGCGACGCGATCGATCGCTGCTTCGCGGCGATCGACGCAGGGCGGCCGGCGCTGCTGCATGTGCGCGTGCCGCCTCTCGAGGCGGGCGGGGCAACAACGCGAACAGGAGCCGGTACAAGGTGAGCGCGGACGAGACCGATGTGATTATCGCGGGCGGCGGCCCGGTCGGAATGGGCCTGGCGATCGAGCTGGGGCAGCGCGGCGTGCGCAGCATCGTGGTCGAACGATACGAGCAGCCCCAACCGGTGCCGAAGGGCCAGAATCTGACCCAGCGGACGATGGAGCATTTTCATTTCTGGGGCGCCGAGCGCGAATTGCGGGCGGCGCGGACCGTCTCGCCCGATCACGGCATCGGGGGGATCACCGCTTATGGCTCGTTGCTCAGCAACTATCATTATGACTGGCTGCGGCGCGCCCTCGTGAAGCCCTATTATTTCACCGACAACGAACGGCTGCCGCAATATGCGACCGAGCGGGTGCTGCGCGCGCGCGCGGCGGACATCGCGGCGATCGACGTACGCTATGGCTGGACCGCAGGCGCGGCCGCGCAGGATGCCGACGGAGTCACGCTGGACATCGCGCCCAGGGAGGGCGGCGAGACGCGGCACCTTCGCGGCCGCTATCTGGTCGGCTGCGACGGCAGCCGATCAAACATCCGGGCCCAAGCCGGGATCACCCAGACGCTGTCCGATCACGACCGGCTGATGGTCCTGCTCGTCTTCCATTCGAACGCGCTCAACCGGCTGCTCAGCCGGTTCGAGGGCAAATGCTATTACAGCGTGCTCCATCCCGATCTGGAGGGTTATTGGCGGTTCTTCGGCCGCGTCGATCTGGACGGCAACTGGTTCTTCCATACGCCGGTGCCGAGCGAGGCGCGCGACGGCGGTTTCGACTTCCGCGCGCTTCTGGAGGAGGCCGCCGGCGCGCCGCTCGACGTGGCGTTCGAACATATCGGTTTCTGGGACCTGCGCTTCGCGATCGCGGACACCTATTCCAGGGGCCGGATCTTCGTCGCCGGCGATGCCGCGCACAGCCACCCGCCTTATGGCGGCTACGGGATCAACACCGGGTTCGAGGATGCGCGCAATCTCGGCTGGAAGCTCGCCGCCGTGCTGAAGGGCTGGGCCGCTCCGGCCCTGCTCGACAGCTATCACGTCGAGCGCCATGGCGTCTTCGCGTCGACCTCGCGCGATTTCATCGAGAATGTGATCGAGGCGGACCGCAAATTCCTCGCCACCTTTGATCCCGGCCGGGACCGAGCGGCTTTCGAGCGCGCCTGGGCGGAGCGGGCCAACGCCTCGCCTGCGGAGGTCGATGCGTTCGAGCCGAACTACGAAGGTTCGCCGGTGGTCTGGGGCGATCCGGACGGCGCCTGCACGGCGATGGGCAAGCATCTATTCGAAGCGCGCGCCGGACATCATCTCGCGCCGCGGATTCTCTCCTCGGGGGAGAATGTCTTCGAGCGGCTCGGCGAGGGGTTCACCCTGCTGGCGCTCGGCGCAAGTGCGGACGATGTCGAGGCGTTCGGGCGAGCGGCCCAAAGGCTGGGCGTTCCGCTCGCCATCGTGCGCGACGGGAGAGGACCGGAGCTGGAGACCTATGGCGCCCGCCTGATCCTCGTCCGCCCCGATCAATATGTCGCCTGGGCCGGAAATGATCTGGCCGATGCCGGGGACGCGCAAGCCATCCTTTCGCGAACGGTCGCCCGGCCGGCTGGATCATGAGCCGATCCACCCCCGAGACTCTCGTCCTGCTGTGCGGGCTGCTCTGTGACGAGACGGTCTGGCGCCCGGTCGCCGATCGCCTGGGCGATGTCGCGGTGCCGACGATCCTGTCATTTCCGGATTTCGATTCGATTGGCGCGATGGCCCGGCATGTGCTGGACCGCGCCCCCGGCCGGGTCGCGCTGGCCGGCCATTCGATGGGCGGCCGGGTGGCGCTCGAGGTCGCCCGCCGCGCCCCCGAGCGGGTGAGCCGCCTCGCCCTGCTCAACACCGGCGTGCATCCCACGAAGGCGCATGAGGCCGAGACGCGCGGGCGCCTGGTTACCCTTGCGCGCGAGGAGGGCATGGCCGCGCTCGCCAGCGCGTGGCTACCGCCAATGCTGGGCTGCGGAGCTGAAGACGCGGCTCTGGTCGGTGCGTTGACGGCGATGATCGAGCGGCAGACGGTGGAGAGCTTCGCGCGCCAGATCGCGGCCTTGCTGAAACGCCCTGATGCCCGCCCGGCGCTCGCCGGCGTCGCGGTGCCGATCCTGCTGATCAGCGCGGCGCGCGACAATTGGAGTCCGGTCTCCCAGCACGAGGCCATGCGCGCACTGGCGCCGTCGGCGCGGCTCGTGGCGATCCCGGAGGCGGGTCATATGGCGCCGATCGAGGCGCCGAAAGCGATTGCCGACGCGCTGCGGGTCTGGCTGGCCGGTTGAGCCAGGGGCGGGTCTCCGGCGCGCCAGTTCATTCCCCCGGAAATCGCTCCGTGTCGATCTGCGCCTGGGCGGCGGCAGAATAGCGGGCGCCGCGAATTGCGTCGCCGGTGAACAGCGCGTCGATCCGCGCGGCCGCTTCGTCGTCGAGCGCGATCGTGGCGGCGACCAGATTCTCCTCCAGATGCGCGATCCGCCGCGTGCCTGGGATCGGCACGATGAAGGGGGCCTTGGCGAGCACCCAGGCAAGCGACAATTGCGCCGGCGTGATCCCGCATTCTTGGGCGATGGCGTTGAAGGCGGCGCCGACGCGCAGGTTGTGCGCCAGATTCTCGCCGGTGAAGCGGGGCATCGTGCGGCGCAGGTCGCCTGCCGCCCAAGCATCGTCGCGGATCGCATCGGCGAGCAGGCCCCGCGCCGTCGGCGAAAAGGCGACGAAGCCGATGCCAAGCTCCCGGCATGTATCGAGCACGGCGATCTCGACGTTGCGGGAAAAGGGCGAATATTCGCTCTGCACCGCGGCGATCGGATGCACCGCGTGAGCACGCCGGATCGTCGCTGCCGACATTTCCGACAGGCCGATCGCGCCGATCTTGCCAGCCTCGCGGGCGCGGACGAGCGCGCCGACGGACTCTTCGACCGGCACGTTCGGATCGAGCCTGTGAAGGTAATAGAGGTCGATGAAATCGGTGCACAACCTTGCCAGCGCGGCGTCGAGCGTGCGCGCGATTGCGGCGGGCGATCCGTCGAGGACGCGCTTGCCGTCCACCATGTCCAGCACGCACTTGCTGGCGAGGGTGAATTCACTGCGCCGGTGCATGACCGCGCCCCCGAGCAGCCGCTCGTTTGCGCCGCCGCCATAGAGCGCGGCGGTGTCGAGCATGGTGACGCCGAGGTCGAGCGCGCGATTGAGCAGGCGCGCGCTCTCCTCGGCCGACGGAATCACGTCATATCCGTGGCTCAGTCCCATGCAGCCGAGGCCGACGGCGGAGACCGTGAGCGAACCGAGCCTGCGGGTCGGCAGCGCCATTTCAGGCGCCTTTGAGCTGGCGCTCGAGCCGATCGAGGACCCGATAGCAGGGCATCACCTGGGCGACGCTCGCATTGGGCTCCCGACCCTCGCGGATCGCGGCGATGAACTCACGATCCTGCAACTCTATGCCGTTCATCGAAACGTCGACATTACTGACGTCGACCGGCTCCTCGCGGCCGGTGACGAGGTCGTCATAGCGCGCGACCCAGGTGCCATTGTCGCAGATATAACGGAAGAAGCTGCCCAGCGGCCCGTCATTGTTGAACGACAGCGACAAGGTGCAGATCGCGCCGCTCTCGCTTTTGAGTTGGATCGACATGTCCATCGCGATGCCAAGCTCGGGATGGATCGGCCCCTGGATCGCATTGGCCTCGACGATCGGCCCCGCCTGCCAGGCGAATAGGTCGACGCTGTGGGCGGCGTGGTGCCAAAGCAGGTGATCGGTCCAGGAACGCGGCTCGCCCTTGGCGTTGATGTTGCTGCGCCGGAAGAAATAGGTCTGGACGTCCATCTGCTGCACGGCGAGTTCGCCGGCGGCGATCTTTCTGTGCAGATATTGGTGGCTGGGATTGAAGCGCCGGGTATGGCCGACCATGGCGACGAGGCCGGCTTCCTGCTGCTTCTTCAGTACGGCCTCCCCGTCCGCCAAGCTGTCGCAGAGCGGTATTTCGACCTGGACATGCTTGCCCGCGTCCAGGCATTGCAGGGCCTGCGCGGCGTGCATCTGGGTCGGCGTGCACAGGATCACCGCGTCGAGGCCGGGCTGGCCCAGCGCCTCGGCAAGCTCGGTGGTGGCGTGGCCGATACCGTATTTCTGTGCGACGGCCAGGGTCGGATCGAGCCGCCCGCCTACCAGTGACACGACCTCGACGCCGTCGATGTTCTTGAGGCCGTCGAGATGCTTCTCGCCAAAGGCGCCGGCGCCGGCGAGCGCGATTTTCATCGGTCTTCCTTCCATGGGATCAGCCGTTTTCGAGGACGATGTGGCCGACTGCGGTGTTGCTCGCCGGCACGTGGTAATGGCGATGGAGCTCGCGCGCGCCAGGTCCGAGCGCGCCCCGCATGATCAGCCACATGACCAGTTCGATCCCCTCGCTGCCGGCCTCGCGCAGATATTCGATGTGCGGAATGCGGCGCAGTGCTTCGGGATCGGCGGTCAGCCGGTCGAGGAAGGCGGTGTCCCATGGCTTGTTGATGAGGCCGGCGCGCGAGCCCTGGAGCTGGTGGCTCATCCCGCCTGTCCCCCAGATCTGGACGTTGAGATCCTCGGGGAAGCTGGCAACGGCGCGAGCGATCGCCTCGCCGAGCAGCCAGCAGCGGTTGCCCGACGGCGGCGGATAGGTAACGACGTTTACCGCGAGCGGGATGATCTTGGCCGGCCATTGCGCGGGCTGGCCGAACATCAGGGACAGCGGCACGGTGAGCCCGTGATCCACCGCCATGTCGTTGATGATCGTCATGTCGAATTCGTCGAGGATGCAGCATTGCGCGATGTGCCAGGCGAGATCGGCATGGCCGATCACGTCCGGCACGGGGCGCGGCCCCCAGCCTTCGTCCGCGGAGACGTAGCGCTCCGCGCAGCCGATCGCGAAGGTCGGGATGACGTTCATGTCGAACGCGGAGGCATGGTCGTTATAGACCAGGACGATCACATCGGGCGCTTGCTCGGACTCCCAGCGGCGCGTCCATTCGTAGCCGGCGAAGCAATCGGCCCAATAGGGCTCCCGCGTCTTGCCGAGGTCGATCGCCGCGCCGAGCGCCGGGACATGGCTGGTCGCGACTCCGGCGGTGATCCGCGCCATCTCAGCGGCCCTCCCGGATCGAGCGCTGGCCCTCCGGCGAGCGGCCGCCGGCGATCATCATCGCCTGATAATCGTCCGCGGTCATCCCGGTCATCGTCCCCACCGCCTGAAGGAAACTCTTGCCGTCGGTGAAGAAGAGCTTGGCCAGGAAATAGACGTTCGCGCCGAGATCGATCGCGCGGTTGTAGTCGCGGTCGAGCAGCGCCTGCTTCTGCGCCTCGGTCATCGGCCATTCGTCCAGATAGGCCCGCTCGTCCGCGCGGAATCGGCGGCGGTTCTCGTCCTTCATCAGGCTCATGCAGAACTGGTTCAGCCAATAGCCCTGGCGCGCCCGCGCCGCGGTGAACACTCGCGTTCCGGGGATATCGTCGAACTCCGCGAGATAGGCCTGGATGTCGCGCGGCGCGGTCACAGCCCCCTCGCTTTCAATGCCGCGTCCAGGCGCGGAAAGACGCGCCGCGCGTTGCCCTCGAAGATGGCGGCGCGCTGTTCGGGCGTGATGTCGAGCGCATCGACATAGCGTTTGGTATCGTCGAAATAATGGCCCGTCTGGGGGTCGATGCCACGCACGGCGCCGACCATCTCGCTGCCGAACAGGATATTCTTCGTGTCGATCACCTCGGCGAGCAGGTTCACGCCGGGTTGATGATAGACGCAGGTGTCGAAATAGACATTGTTCATCACATGGCCGTCCAGCGCCGGCTGCTTCAGCATGTCGGCGAGGCCGCGATAGCGCCCCCAGTGATAGGGCACCGCGCCGCCGCCATGCGGAACGATGAAGCGCAAGGTCGGGAAATCCCTGAACAGGTCGCCCTGGATCAGCTGCATGAAGGCGATCGTGTCCGCGGCGATATAATAGGCGCCGGTGGCGTGCAGGCCGGGATTGCATGATCCGGAGACGTGGATCATCGCCGGCACGTCAAGTTCCGCCATCTTCTCGTAGAACGGATACCAGAAGCGGTCGGTGAGCGGCGGCGAGGCGAAATGGCCGCCGCCCGGATCGGGATTGAGATTGCAGCCGACGAAGCCAAGCTCGACCACGCAGCGTTCGAGCTCCTCGATCGACCCCTTCATGTCGGCCTTCGGACTTTGGGGCAGCATGCAGACACCGGCGAAAATCTCGGGATAGAGATCGACGCAGCGTTTGATGAGGTCGTTGTTGACCCGCGCCCAGGCGATCGCGACGGACTCGTCGCCGACATGAGGCGCCATCGCGGAGGCGCGCGGCGAGAAAATCGTCATGTCGGCCCCGCGCTCGCGCAGCAGGCGCAGCTGGTTGGCCTCCAGCGTCTCGCGGATCTCGTCGTCCGAGATAGCGGGGTAGGGCGGCGCCGCCGCGCCGGCCGTGAACGCCGCCTTCTGCGCCTCGCGCCAGTCGGTGTGGGACGGCGGGGCGGTGGTGTAATGGCCGTGGCAGTCGATGATCATCTCACGCGGCCCCTTGCGTGGCGCATCGCGCGATCAGGGCAAGCTTGCCATCGAGCCCGCCCGGCACGGCGCCGCCGATCGCGCCGATGCGGCGCTGGCTGGCGGCGGCGGCGCGGGCCAGCGAGGTTCCCGTCCCGAGTGCGTCCAACGTCTTCACGACTTCGGCCAGTTCCGCCGCACGACGGCGGCCGTGGGCGATCATGCGCCCGAGATTGTAGTCGGCGCTGTCGCGCCACGGCCCGCGCGGCCAACTCGCGTCGAGCGAGGCGACGACCTCGTCGGTGACCCCGGCGGCTTCGGCCGCAAGCAGGCATTCGGCGGTCAGCGCCTCGATCCCCTTCACCATGACCGAGCGGATCATCTTGATCGCGGACGCCGCGCCGATCCGGTCGCCGACAACCCGCACGCTTTCGAATCCCAGCTCCCGCAGCAGGACTGCGCCGCGCGCCGCTTCCGGTCCGGCCAGCAGCAGCGGCACGGCGCGCTTTGCGGGATGGACCGGCGCCATGACCGCGACGTCGAGAAAATGCGCGCCAGCCGCCTCTACGGCCGCGGCCGCCGCCCGCTTCGTGTCCGGCGCGACGCTGTTCATGTCGAACCAGAAGGCACCGGCGGCGAGGAAGGCCGCATCGTCCTGTGCGGCTGCGAGGGCCTGGTCTGCGGTGACCAATGAGACCGCGATCTTGGCACCGGCGAGCGCCGAGCGGGCGCTTGCCGCTCCTTCGATCCCGGCTTCGGCATAGTCGGCCTCCTTGGCCGCGCGTTCGGCGGGATCGTCCGTCTTGATGTCGTGGGCCCGCGCGCGCCATCCCGCGCCTCGCGCGAAGGCGCTCGCGGCCTCGCCGAAGCCGATGAGGGCGATCGTCCGGTCCATCGCGGTGGGGTGGACCGTCGGCGTCGCGACGGCCAATCAGATTGGTTGCCCGGCTATTGGATTTCCGGAATCCTGGAGAGATTCGGCAACGTCGCGCAGCAACTGGACGAAGCGTGCCTGGAGGAGGGTCGGGCGGCTGTCCCGCCGGGTCGTGACGCCGATAGTGCGTCGACTCGCCGGCACCGGTCCGCCGATCGCCGCGAGCACGCCGCCCTCGACCTCGAGCGCGACCTGATCCGGCGACAACAGCGTCAGAAAATCGGATTCACACAAGATGCCTCGGATCGTCATCACCGATCCGCATTCGATCGGTGCCCGGGGCAGCGTCCCGCCGTCGAACAGCCGATGCCAGTGGCGCCGCAACGGCGTGCCGCTGCGCGCGACGATCCACGGAAAGCTAGCGAGCCCGCGAGCATCCGGCGCCGGCTCGCGGCTCAGCGGATGGCCGGCGCGCGCGATCACGACGAGATGGTCGTCGAACAGCGAAAGCTGATCGAGATCGGCGGGAGTCGGATCGCGCAACGCGCCGATGGTGAGATCGATACGCCCGTCGCGCAGCGGCTCGATCAGCTCGCGCCATGATCCTTCGAGCACCTCGACACGCACGTCCGGCGCCTCCTCGGCGAAGCGGGCGATCGCCATCGGCAGCAACCGCGCGCGGCAGAGCGGCATCGCGCCCACGGCCAGCCGCCCGGTCATCGTACCGGTCGGCGCCGCTTCGGCGATGGCGGCGGCGATCTCCGTTTCGGCGAGGCGCGCGCCCCGCGCCAGCCGTCGGCCGGCGGCGGTCAGGGCGACGCCGCGGCCGCGCCGTTCCAGGAGCGGCGTCGCGCTGAGCTGCTCGAGATCGCGCACGGCGCGATGGATGGCCGGCTGCGAAATCCCGGTCGCCTGCGCGGCGCCGAGAAAGCTGCCGACATTGGCGAGGCCTAGAAAGGCCCGCAATTGCGTCGCCGTCATCAAATGGTCGGGCCGGGCGAAGCCACGCGCGCCATCGCCGATCATCGTCCGCGACGCGGTTCGCAAATGGGCGAGCGCGGATCGCACACGCCGCGCGACGGTGCGTCCGGCATCGGTCGCCGCCATACCGTCGAACCGCCTGACGAACAGTGTCGTACCCAATTGCCGTTCCAGCTTGGCGAGCCCCTGCGTCAGCGCCGGCTGGGACAGGCTGACCTCCTCGGCCGCCGCGTTGATGCTCCCGTGCCGCATGATCGCAGGTAACGCGCGCAAATGTCTCAGGTTGAGGTCGAACGGCTCGGGACTCATGCCATCTATCGTAAAAACTTATTGCCCGCCCGCAATTGTGAATTGCGCGGCGCCGCCCGCCGCCACACGCAAGGACCGAAGGGAAGCCCGGAGGAACGCCATGTCCGCGATCGTCGTTCAGAATATCGAGCGTGCCGACCGTGCCGTGATCGACGCGCTCGGCGCGTGCGGCGTCGCGACGGTTCACGAGGCGCAGGGCCGGACCGGGCTGATGGCATCCCGGTTGCGACCGGTATGGCCGGGAGCGCGCGTCGCCGGGTCCGCCGTTACCGCTTCGGTTCCGCCCGGCGACAACTGGATGGTCCATGTCGCGATCGAGCAGCTTCAGGCCGGCGACATCCTGGTCGTCGCGCCGACATCGCCGTGCGAGGACGGTTATTTCGGTGATCTGCTGGCGACCTCCGCGATGGCGCGCGGATGCCGCGGCCTGGTGATCGACGCCGGCGTGCGCGATGCCCGCGACCTCACCGAAATGGGTTTCCCGGTCTGGTCGAAGGCGATCTTCGCGCAAGGGACGGTCAAGGCAACGCTCGGATCGGTAAACGTGCCGCTGGTCTGCGCGGGCGTGCCGGTCCAGCCCGGCGACGTGATCGTCGCCGATGACGACGGCATTTGCGTGGTCGCGCGCGCCGAGGCCGCCGCCGTGCTCGAAAAATCGCGGGCGCGCGAGGCCAGCGAGGCCGACAAGCGCACCAGGCTCAAGGCGGGAGAGCTCGGGTTGGATCTCTACGACATGCGCGAGAAGCTCGCCGCCGCCGGTCTCAAATATGTCTAGCGGCATCCGCTGCATGTGGATGCGCGGCGGCACGTCCAAGGGCGGCTATTTCCTTGCCGAGGACCTGCCATCGGACAAGGGCGCGCGAGACGCGGCCCTGCTGCGGATCATGGGGTCGCCCGATCCGCGCCAGATCGACGGCATGGGCGGCGCCGACCCGCTGACCTCGAAGGTCGCTGTCGTCGCCAGGTCGGAACGGCCGGGAATCGATGTCGATTATCTGTTCCTCCAGGTGTTCGTCGACCGTCCGCTGGTCAGCGATCAGCAGAATTGCGGCAATATCCTTGCGGGGGTCGGCCCGTTTGCGATCGAGCGCGGGCTGGTCGCGGCCGAAAATGGTGAGACCCGGGTGGCGATCTTCATGGAGAATACTGGGCAGGTTGCGGTCGCCACCGTGCAGACGCCGAGCGGCAGGGTCACTTATGCCGGCGAGGCGGCGATCGACGGTGTTCCCGGCCTGCACGCGCCTGTCTCCATCGAGTTTCGCGACACCGCCGGATCGAGCTGCGGCGCTCTGCTGCCGAGTGGCAATGCGGTCGACTTCGTGGAGGGGGTGCCGGTGACGCTGATCGACAACGGGATGCCATGCGTCGTGATGAAGGCGCGCGATCTCGGCGTCACCGGCTACGAGGACCGCGAGACGTTGGACGCCGATACGGCGCTCAAGGCGAGGATCGAGGCGATCCGCCTTGCCGTCGGCGAGCGGATGAATCTCGGCGACGTGCGCGAGAAATCGGTACCCAAGATGATGCTGGTCGCGCCGCCGCGACAGGGCGGCGCGATCTGCGTGCGCAGCTTCATCCCGCACCGTGCCCACGCCACGGTCGGCGTGCTCAGCGCGGTCAGTGTCGCCACCGCCTGCCTGATCCCCGGTACTCCGGCGGCCGAGATCGCGATGATTCCGGCTGGGCGACGCAAGACGCTGGCGGTCGAGCATCCGACCGGCGCGCTCAGTTGCGTCGTCGATCTGGACGAGGATGGTGGGGTCGCCTCGGCCGCGCTTGTGCGCACGGCGCGCAAGCTGATGGACGGGGAGGTGTTCGCATGAGCCGGAGCAAGACCTGGGTGGATCGGCCCTCGAAGCCGCGTTGGACGCCGCCGCCGGGCGCCGTCGACGCGCATGTCCACGTCTTCGGCCCGGAAGCGGAATTTCCCTTCAGCCCCAAGGCCAAATATCATCCCGAGGACGCGACGCCGGAAATGCTGTTCGCGCTGCGCGATCATCTCGGTATCTCGCGCAATATCATCGTCCAGGCGAGCTGCCACGGCACGGATAATGCCGCGACGCTGAATGGCATCGCCCGTTCGGCCGGCAAGGCGCGGGGCGTCGCGGTGGTCGATCCCGCCATCGGCGACACCGAGATCGCACGCCTGCACGAAGGTGGCATTCGCGGCGTTCGGTTCAACTTCCTCAAGCGGCTCGTCGACGATGCACCCAAAGACAAGTTCCTCGACATCGCCCGACGCATCGCGCCGCTCGGCTGGCACGTCGTCGTCTATTTCGAGGCGGACATGCTGGAAGAGCTGGAGCCGTTCCTCGCGGCGATCCCGACCACGATCGTGGTGGATCATCTCGGCCGTCCCGACATCGCGCAGGGGCCGGAAGGGCGCGACATCGCCCGCTTCAAGCGCCTGCTGGACGAGCATCCCAACATCTGGACGAAGGTGTCGGGCGCGGAGCGGCTTTCCGTTTCAGGCCCACCTTTCGACGATTTCGTGGAGGTGATCCGGCCGGTGGTCGAGAGGTTCCCGGATCGCGTTCTGTGGGGCACGGATTGGCCCCATCCGAACATGGAACACCGCGTTCCCGACGACGGCACGCTGGTCGACGTCATTCCGCGCATCGCCCCGACGCCGGAATTGCAGCGCAAGCTTCTCGTCGACAATCCGATGCGGCTCTATTGGCCCGAGCAATAGGCCGCCGCAGCCGGTTCCGCATCTTCGCATTGTCGATGACCAGCTGCGGGAGAAGATCCAGTTACAGCCCCAATGTCGAACTCGGGCCGTGGCCGGATTTACGAAGCGAAAGCTGAGATCGAATCGCTTGAGGAGGAACTCGAGGCTCTGGAGGGCGAAAAGGTCATCGCCCTGCACCCCAAGATCGTCGAGGACTATCGCCGAGAGATTATGGCGGTCGACGAGACGTTGGCGAACAATGACATGCCGGAGATGCGGGACGACACGATCGCTCGGGTTCGCGCGCTAATCCTCTCGCTCGGCGTCACCCCGGCCACCGCGCTTGGGGCCTCGAGATCGAGATCACCGGACGTCTCGCCGAGATGATCGAACTGGCCACTGGGAACCCGCTTTCCGGCCCAGGTAGGTTAATGCTGGAGCGGGTGAAGGGAATCGAACCCTCGTCGTAAGCTTGGGAAGCCTCTGCTCTACCATTGAGCTACACCCGCCCGGGCGCGCTATCTAGGTCAGCGGCGCGGCCTTGTCGAGGGCTGGTCAGACGCGCTTCGCGGCGGGTCGCGTTGGCCGGGCCGCCTCGTCCGCATAGCGGAAGTCGGGGTAGAGCGCCCCCACCGTGCGCGTGTGCTTTGGCTGCGAAGGCTTGCGTGGGGCGAGGCGGCGCAGGTCGAATTCCTCGTCGAACTGAAGCCCCGTGCGCGATCCTTCGGACCAGCGCACCTGCGCGCCGAGCGGGCCGCAGCCGGGAAGGTCGAGCTGCGCGCTCGCGCCGACCGGAAGCCCGCGCCCGCATTCGACAAGGGCGCCCCCGCTTGAGAGATTGCGGACCTTCACCGGCATGGTCATGCCGTTCCATTGCAGCCGCGCGATCTTGAGCAGCCCCTGGCGCGCGGGCCGGTTGAACTGGAAGCCGTCGGCGGCGACCGCGCCATTCTGGCGGGCCAGCGCGGCGGCCTCGTCGGCGGGCATCGGCCGGCCGAAGATGAAGCCCTGGACGTGCGAGCAGCCGAGCGAACGGATCAGCGCCAGCTCGTCATGCGTCTCGGCGCCTTCCGCGGTCGTATCCATGCCAAGGCTATCGGCGAGCGTCACGATCGCCCGGATGATCGCCGCATTGCGGCTGTCATGCTTGGCCGCGCCGCGCACGAAGCTCTGGTCGATCTTGATCTTGTCGAACGGTGTCTTCTTCAGATAGCCGAGGCTCGAATAACCGGTGCCGAAATCGTCGAGCGCGAGCCGCACGCCCATTCCCTTCAGCGTGGCGAACATGTCGTCGGTCGCTTCGCTTTCGACCAGGAACACGCCTTCGGTGATTTCGAGCTCGAGCTGGCGCGGGGGCAGCTGGCTCGCGGCGAGCGCGGAGAGGATCGTTCCGGGGAGGCTCGGATCCGTGAACTGGGTCGGCGACAGGTTCACCGCGACGCGGATATTCTCGGGCCAGCGCGCGGCCTCGGCGCAGGCCTGGCGGAGCACCCATTCGCCGATCTGGAGGATCAGCCCCGCCTCTTCGGCCAGGGGGACGAAGAGGGCAGGCGAAATGCTTCCGCGCGTCGGATGGTTCCAGCGGACGAGCGCCTCGAACCCGGCCAGCGCTTCGCTCTGGGCATGGACCACCGGCTGGAAGAACAGCTCGAGCTCGCCGCGACCGATCGCCTTGCGGAGATCGTTCTCGATCAGCTGGCGGTCCTGCGCCTCGCTATGCATCTCCGGCGCGAAGAAGGCGAAGGTGCCGCGGCCGGCGGCCTTGGCGGAATAGAGCGCGAGATCCGCGTTGCGCACCAGCGCGTCGCCGCTTTCGCCGCCGCCGGCCACGGCGATGCCGATCGACGCGCCGATGGAGATATTATGGCCCTCGATCATGTAGGGCATCGATACCTGCTGGATCAGCCGCTCCGCGAGAAGGGCCAGGCTCGCCTGGTCCTGGCCAAGCAGCACCGCCTTGAACTCGTCGCCGCCGAGCCGGCCGATCTGCCCCCGCTCACCGATCGCGCTCTGCAGGCGGTGGGCAACCTGCTTCAGCAGCCCATCGCCGACCGGATGACCGAGCGTGTCGTTGACGTTCTTGAAGCGGTCGAGGTCGATCAGGAACAACGCGCAATCGTCGGGCCGCGCGACATTGGCGAGGGCCTCGTCAAGCGTCCGGCGCATCAGCGCGCGGTTCGGCAGGCCGGTCAGCGAATCATAGCGGGCAAGACGGTTGATCTCCGCCTCGGTCTGGTGCTGCCGGGTCAGATCCGTGCCGATGCCGCGAAAGCCGAGGAACCGACCGTGATCATCGAAGCTCGGCGTGCCGGACAGCGACCATGCGATTTCGGGAATGCCCGCCGCGCGGACCCGTATATCGGTGAAGGGCAGGCGCGCGGAAAGGTGGAAGCCGAGCGTCCGTTCCGATCCGGCCGCGCCGCTCGCGTCGATAAGATCGGTGAACACCCGGCCGATCAACTGGTCCGCCGGCACGCGGAAATCCGCGGCAAGCTGGTCCGAGACATAGGTGAGGGCGCCGCGCGGGCTCGTCTCCCAGAACCACCCGTGGCGCGCCTGCTCAAATTCCTCGACGAAGCGGGTGGCGCGCTGGGCTTGCCACTCGCTCTCAAGCCGGCGACGGATTTGGTCGTGCCGCGCTTCGGCGCGCTGGAGGCTCAGGGCGACGAACGCGAGCGAGAGCAGAGCTGCGGCCGCGGCGCTCCCGGCGTCCCCCCAGATGAGGTAGAAGGCGACGACGCAGGAGAGACTGCCGAGCCCGACCAGAGCGGGGAAGCTCAGAAATCCGACCGGCACGGCGAGCGTCCCGCACACGAGGGCCAGATCGATCATCGTCGCCGCGCTTGGATGGCCGCCGCTCGCGAACATGATCACCGCGCACCATGCGGCATTTGCGAACAGCGCGTAGAGCGCGGCGCAGCGGACCGCGACGTGCGGTCGCCATGTCGAGAAGGGGCGCCGCCTCACCCATGCCCACAGCGCGAGATCGCCGGCAAGGAGGCATCCGAGCGGGGCGAGCAGGCCGAGCGCCGCGGTCGTCCCGGGTCGGAGCGCCGACAACAGCGCGGTCCCGCAAATGAGGTGGACGGCAAGGAAGAAGCCCGGCACCGGATCGAGCGCGCGAACCCGCTCGCGCGCGGCCCCTTCGGCGCGGCCGTCATCGAACCGGGTGAAGTCACGAAACAGCAATTGCCAGAGCGTCGGCCCCGATTCGGCATTCGCGCCCCGGGGCACGCTGGACTTCCATCGCGTCATGCGCGCGATTTAGGGCGCCGGCCCTTAAGAATCGGTTTTATCGGATCGGTTCAGCGCTCGAAATCCGGGGGTGGCGCCGCGTCATGCGCGCGTCGCTCCTCGCGCGCGCGGCGCCGGTCCTCGCGGCGCTGGCGTTCCTCCTCCTTGCGCATATGCCGGCCGCGATTGCGGTCCGCCTCGGCCTGGCTGGTCGTCACGGCATCGCCAACCGCGCCGGCGGCGCGCACGGGAAGAGTGGCGACGCTCACGGCGGTGCGGGCGAGGCAGCCGGAGAGGGTGCCGGCCACAGCAAGGAGGACCAGAATGCGCACGAGATTTTCCTTTTGCTCGCGTAGCTTGCCCGTCCTTTTAGCCGGAACGGGCGCGGTCCGCATCCCCCCGCGGGTCCGGCCGCTTCGAGCGCCGGGGAGAGCCGGCGGCACCGCCATGCGAAATGGGCGGCCCGGAGAGATCCGGACCGCCCATCAGATCGCTGGCGAGGATCGCCGGCCTTAGCGCTTCGAGAACTGGAAGCTGCGGCGGGCCTTGGCGCGGCCATATTTCTTGCGCTCGACCACGCGCGGATCGCGGGTGAGGAAGCCGGCCTGCTTGACGACGCTGCGAAGCGCCGGCTCGTAGCGGGTCAGCGCCTGGCTGATGCCGTGCTTGACGGCGCCGGCCTGGCCGGAAAGGCCGCCGCCGGAGACCGTGGCGACGACGTCATACTGGCCCTCGCGGCCGGCGACGCCGAACGGCTGGTTGATGACGAGGCGGAGCGTCGGACGGGCGAAATAGACCTCCTGGTCACGGCCGTTGACGACGATCTTGCCGCTGCCCGGCTTCAGCCAGACGCGGGCGACCGCATCCTTGCGGCGGCCGGTGGCATAAGCGCGGCCCTGCTTGTCGAGCTGCTGCTCGCGAAGCGGCGTCGCGGGCGCCTGCGGCTGAACGGGGGCAGGGGCCTCCGCGGCTTCGGCCGCCTCGGCCGGCGCCGCGGTCTCGGCGACGGTCGCGGTCTCCGCCGCCGGAGCCTGCGCGGCCTCCTCGGTCAGCTTGGCGAGATCGGAAAGGGACTGGCGATTGTCGGACATCAGGCGCCCACCTTGTTCTTGCGGTTCATGCCCGCGATGTCGAGAGGCTCGGGATTCTGGCCGCCATGCGGATGCTCCGAACCCGAATAGAGGTGAAGGGCGCGCATCTGATCGCGCCCGAGCGGGCCGCGCGGGATCATCCGCTCGACCGCCTTTTCAAGCACGCGCTCCGGGAAACGACCCTCGAGCACCTTGCCCGCGGTCACGCCCTTGATGCCGCCCGGATAGCCGGTGTGCTTGTAATAGACCTTGTCGGCGAGCTTGTTGCCGGTGAACTTCACCTTGTCGGCATTGATGATGACGACATGATCGCCGCAATCGACATGCGGGGTGAAGCTCGGCTTGTGCTTGCCGCGCAGGATGTTGGCGACGATCGTGGCGAGCCGCCCGACCACCAGCCCGTCGGCATCGATCAGATGCCATTTCTTCTCCACCTCGGCCGGCTTGACCGACTTGGTGGTCTTCATCAGCGCCTTCATGGCTCGGACCTCTTGAAATGAGCAGCGCCGCTCGGCGAGGAGCGGCGCGATGCGCGGCCAAATGACGGAGAGGCCCGTGAAAGTCAAGGAAAAGCGCGGGATTCGTGAGTGGTATTATATTACCGTATCGCAAACCCAGGCCGCATAGTCCGGCCATGCCTCGTCGATCGGGCAGACCGCGATCGCCGGCACCTCATAGCTGTGGAGCTCAGCGATCCGGGCGATGAGGGCGGATGCCGCGTCTGCGCGGGTCTTGAACAGGGCGGGCGCCTCCTCCGCCTCCTCGACGGTTCCGCGCCAGCGGTAGATCGAGCGGCAGGGACCGAGGATGTTGACGCAGGCGGCGAGGCCTTCCTCCACCATCGCCCATCCGATCCGCCGCGCCTCATCCTCGCTGCCGAAGACGGCATAGACGGTGGCGATGGCGGCAGCGCCGGTCATGCGGCGGGTCTTGGCTCGCCGATCCGGTGCGCGGCGGCCAGCATCGCGGCGAGCAGCAGCGCCGCCATGCCCTGGTGCGCGACGGCAATGTCGATCTTCACCCCCGAAAGCAGGGTGAGGATGCCGAGCATGATCTGGATGCAGACCGCGCCGACGAGGGCGGTCGCCTCCAGCCGGAGGCCGCGCAGCCATGCCTTCATTGCGAGCCAGATCGCGAAAAAGGCGACGACGAACGCGAGCCAGCGGTGGACGAACTGGACCACGATGGGGTTGTCGACGAGATTGCGGGTGAATGGCTCCATCATCGGCGCGGCCGCCGGAAACCATTCGTCGCCCATCATCGGCCAGGTGTTGAACGCATAGCCGGCGCGCAGACCGGCCACATAGGCGCCGAACATGAGTTGCAGTGCGAGGGCGCACAGCGCCCAGATGCCGATGAGCGGCAGCCGCGCCCGGGCCAGCCTCAGATCGAGCGCCACCCAGATGCACGCCGAATAGATCGCGAGTGCGGTCAGCAGGTGGATGGCGAGCCGGACATGGCTCACCTCCGTGCGATCGACCAGGCCCGAGACGACCATCCACCAGCCGATGACGCCCTGAATCCCGCCGAGGCAGAGAATGCCGACCAGCTTCCAGCCATAGCCCTGCGGAATCGCCCGTCGCCACCAGAACCAGAGCAGCGGCAGCGCGAAGGCGAGGCCGATCAGCCGCCCGAGCAGCCGGTGGACATATTCCCAGAAGAAGATGGTCTTGAAATCCGCCAGGCTCATGCCGCTGTTGACCTGGGCATATTGCGGGGTCGCGCGATAGGCATCGAATTGCGCCTGCCAGTCGGCCTCGGTCAGCGGCGGGATCGCGCCGGAAATCGGATCCCAGTGTACGATCGACAGGCCCGATTCGGTGAGCCGCGTGATCCCGCCGACCATCACCATCGCGAGGATGAGGAGCGCGACGAAGATCAGCCAGTTGGAAATGGCGCGCGGGCGCGGCGCGGGCGCGGCGGGGCGTTGCAGCATCGCTGCCCTATGGCGAAGCGCGCGGCGAAAGCCAATGGAGTCGATGGGATGAGGGGGCGCATCTTTTTCAATGTTATATTGTAACTCCGCAGCCAAATGCTTATAGGAGCGCCACGGCAAGGGAATCGGATGTTCGAAGGCACGGTCAGGAATGGGACGATCGATCGACTGGCCATCGGCCTGTCGGGCCTTTGCCTCGTCCATTGCGTGGCGAGTGCGGTGTTCGTGGCGCTGCTGGCCTCGGCGGGCGGCTTCCTGCTCAACCCGGTCTTCCACGAAGTCGGGCTCACGCTCGCGATCCTGCTCGGCATGATCGGGCTCGGCCGCGGCCTCCTGCAGCATGGCTTCATGCTCCCGGCGGCGATCGGGAGCCTCGGGCTCGGCATGATGGCGGGCGCGCTGACGCTGGGCCATGATGGCGGCGAGGTGCTCTATTCGATCCTCGGGGTGCTCATCCTCGCGCTCGGCCACGATCTCAACCGACGGGCGGTGGTCTAGGCCGTCCCCGACGTAGCGCCCCGGACGCGAAGCGGCCCCGATGCTATGCGGGAGTCGGCTAGACCGGCCGACAGGTCGCTCCCAGGGAGCGAACCTGATCGACGTCACGGGACATGGTCCCGCGACGGCCAGGCCTGCCCCCCTCCACCGCTTGTCCGCGCCGTGCCAAAAGCCTACATTCCTGCCCATGGAACATCATCACCACTCGCATTCCGGTGCCGGCCTCGCCGAGGCCGCGCAGGTCGCGATGGAGCGCGCCGGCGAGCAGTGGACGCCGATGCGCGCCGCCGTGTTCGGCGCGCTGGCGAGCTTCGAGAAGCCGGCGTCGGCCTATGACATCGCCGAGAAGGTGAGCCAGGACCAGGGCCGCCGCGTCGCGGCGAACAGCGTCTATCGAATCCTCGATCTCTTCGTCGGATCCAACCTCGCCCGCCGCGTCGAGAGCGCCAACGCCTATGTCGCGAACGACCATCCCGATTGCGTTCACGACTGCATCTTCCTGATCTGCGACGAATGCGGCCAGGCGACGCACATGGATGACGACAGCCTGTCGAAGAACGTCCGCGCCGCGGCGAAGAAGGCCGGCTTCGCGCCGGTCCGCCCGGTGATCGAGGTCCACGGCCGCTGCGAGGATTGCGCGGGGGACTAGCCCGTCGACATCGACAAGAGTTTTTCCTTTCCCTGCTGGCAGGAAGGGGATTCCGTCCGGGAATGCGGGGTGAAGTGATGCGGTCGCTTGGCGTCGCCCCCGCGCTAAGCTAGCCTTCTTTCCATGAACTGGACCGAGCTTGCGGCGGCCGGGCTCGGCCTCGTCAACGTGGCGCTCGTCGTGCGCCGATCGATCTGGAACTATCCGTTCGGCGTCGCGATGGTCGCGCTCTATTTCTTCGTCTTCGCCGAGGCGCGCCTCTACAGCGATGCGCTGCTCCAGATCTTCTTCCTCGTCATCCAGCTCTACGGCTGGTGGAACTGGCACAAGCATGAGAGCGAGGACGGCATCGCGGTCGAGGCGCTGTCCAACCGCCAGCGTCTCGCCTGGCTGATCGGCGCCGGCGCCGCCTCCACGCTGTGGGGCTATGGCATGGCGCGCTACACCAATGCGGCGATGCCGGTCGCCGACGCGTTCATCGCGGGAATGAGCGTTTCGGCGCAGTGCCTTCAATCGCTTCGGAAAGTCGAAAGCTGGGTGCTGTGGATCGCGGTCGACGCCCTGGCGATCGGGGTCTATCTGATCCGCGGGCTCGAGGTGACCGCGGGGCTCTACGCGGTGTTCCTCGTCATGTGCGTCTTCGGCCTCGTCGGATGGCTCCGGAAGCTGCGCGCCGAAGCGTATCCCGCATGACGACGCGCGGCTTCGTTCTCGGCAAGTTCATGCCGCCCCACGCCGGCCACCAGCTCCTGTGCGGCACCGCGGGGCGCATGGTGGACGAGCTCACCATCCTCGTCTGCTCGCTTCCGGACGATCCCATCCCCGGCGAACTGCGCCTCGCCTGGATGCGCGCGCTGTTCCCGCACGCCCGGGTGATCGGGCATGACGCCATCGTCCCGCAGGCGCCGGAGGACAGCGCGGACTTCTGGCCGATCTGGCGCGCGATCGTGAAGGCCGCCCATCCCGAGCCGATCGATTACGTCTTCGCCGGGGAAGCCTATGGCCTGCGCCTCGCCGAGGAGGTGGGCGGCACCTTCGTCCCCGTCGGCGCGCGCGTGATCGGGACTCATTGGGGGCTCAATGCTGAGCCCCCAACCCCCTCTCCCCAGAGGGGAGAGGGTTGGGGTGAGGGGGTTCGGCGGTCGAGGACAATCCCAGACGCCCGACACCCTCACCCTACCCTCTCCCTCAAGGGAGAGGGGGAGCCGGCTCCATCCGGTCTGACCACTCTTTCCGGCAGCGCGATCCGCGCCAATCCCTGGGCGCATTGGCCGCATTTGCCGCCGCCGGTGCGCGGCTATTACGCGAAATCCATCTGCCTCCATGGCGTCGAGAGCACCGGCAAGTCGGTGATGTCGGATCGGCTGGCACGGCATTTCGGAACGATCTGGGTCCCCGAATATGGCCGCGCCCATTGCGAGACGCACGGGCTCGAACTCACCGAAGCCGACCTCCTCCTGATCGGCCGCGCCCAGGCGGCGATGGTCGAGGCGGCGCGGCCGCTCTGCGAGAAGCGCCTGATCGTCGACACCGACGCGCTGATGACCGCCGCCTGGTGCGAGATGCTGTTCGATCGCATCCCGGAGCCGCTCCTCGCCTACCCGAAGGCCGATCTCTACCTCCTGCTCGAGCCCGATGTCGAATGGGTGGACGACGGCACCCGCTTCTTCGGCACCCCGGATCGCCGCGCCCGCTTCGCCGCCATTTGCCGGCGTCTGTTGGAGGAAGCGGGGGTGACGTGGGTGTCGATCGGGGGGAGATGGGAGGACAGGTTCGAACAGGCGGTGGCGGCGATCGAGGGGATGTAATGATCTATTTATAGTCGAAGCGCATGTTGCTCTTATGAAGACACTCGCCTCGATATTCCTCATAGCTTTAATGCAGACGCCCATCTCGATGGGCGCTCGCGATTTACCTCGCAATCTTCATTGCAGGATAAGCGGATCTGGTGGCTGCGCCGAGGGCGGAATATGCGTTGGAGGCGGCATTCGGGATCGGACCATCCGGATGTCCATGGATACGTTGGCGCGAACGATCGAGGTCAATGGCATCCGCGGGGAAATTTTCGAAGACGAGGTGTCGGATAATATTGGGAATAACAGAATAAGATGGCGACATGACCTCATAGTTTTGAATCGAATGAGTATATTACGAATCGACGCAAACCGAATATCCGTGACCTTAACAGACACTCATCACGAGCTGGAGTTCCGCTGCAACGGACGTTGATGGGGTGCGATGTGACCCTCACTCAAGCGCTCCCTTCACCAATCCCACCACATCGCTCCCGCGCCCGGCCAGCACCGCCTTTACCGAATAGAGCGCCGTCCCGAAGACCTGCCCCGCCTCCACCTTGGGCGGCATCACCAGCTCGAACCGGTCCGTCACCACGTCGAGCAGGGCCGGGCCCGGCGCGTCGAGCCAGTCGCGCACGGCGGCGGGGAGGTCGCTGCTCTTCTCCACGCGGCGCGCCCACAGGCCCATTGCTTCGGCGACGCGGGCGAAATCGGGGTTCCTGAGATCGGTATAGGCGTCGAGAAGGCCTTCCACCTTCTGCTCCAGCTCGACGAAGTTGAGCGAGCCGTTGTCGTAGATGCAGACCTTGATCGCCAGATTTTCCTGCACCGCGGTCAGGAGGTCGCCGAGCAGCATCGCGATGCCGCCGTCGCCGGAAAGCGAGATCACCTGCCGGTCGGGGAAGGCGGCCTTGGCGCCCAATGCCTGCGGCATCGCGTTCGCCATCGTGCCGTGGGTCAGCGAGACGATCGTGCGGTTGCGCCCGGTGGAGGCGACATGGCGCAGGGACCAGACCATCGGCGATCCGCCGTCGGCGGTATAGATGGCGTCCGGCTCCGCGGCGGCGGAGATGGTCGCGGTCAGATATTGCGGATGGATGGCGCGATCGTCGTCGGCCACGGCATGCTTGTCCTGCGATTCCTTCGCCTTGCGTCGATGTTCGAGGCATTGGTCGAGAAAGGCGCGCTCGCCGCGCGGCTCGACGAGGGGCAGCAATGCCTCGAGCGTGTCGCGAACGTCGCCGACCGCGCCGATATCGACCGGATGGCGTCGCCCGAGATGGGTGCCGTCGATGTCGATCTGGATGATCGTCGCGTCGTCCGGATAATATTGCCGCCAGGCGAAGTCGCAGCCGAGCAGAAGCAGGGTGTCGCACGCGGTGAGTGCGTGGAATCCGCCCTCCGATCCGAAAATGCCGGTCATCCCGACGTCGAACGGATTGTCATATTCGAGGAAATCCTTGGCGCGCGACGTGTGCGCGACCGGCGCGGCGAGCCTGTCCGCGAGCGCCACCACCTGATCATGCGCATCCTGGCACCCGGAGCCGCCGTAGATCGCGACCCTCTTGCCCTTGTTCAGCGCCTCGGCGATGCGCGCCAGTTCCTCGTCCGAAGGGCGGGTGCGGGGGCTCGCGCGGTGGACGGTGAAGGCCGGCTGGTCCGGCGCCTTCGCCTTGGCGACGTCGGCCGGCACGATCAGCACCGCGACCCCTTTCTTCGCCAGCGCCGCCTGCGCCGCCATTGCGGTGCGTCGGCGCGCCTGCTCGGGCGTCGCGATCTCCTCGCAGAAGACCGAGCAGGCCGAATAGACCGACTTGTAATCCACCTCCTGCGGGAAATCGAAGCCGAGCTCATCGCGCACGATCTGGCTCGCGATCAGCACCACCGGCGCGCGGTTGCGGTGGCTTTCGAACAGGCCGTTGATGAAATGCAGGCTGCCGGGCCCGCACGATCCGGCGCAGGCCGCGAGCTCCCCGGTCAGCAGCGCGTCCGCCCCGGCGGCGAACCCGCCCGCCTCCTCATGCCGGACATGGACCCAGCGGATGGAGCTGCGCCGGATCGCGTCGGTGACATGGTTCAGCGTATCGCCCGGCACGCCGTAGCAGCGTTTCACGCCTGCCTGCTCCAGCGTCTCGAGGACGATTTCGGCGACGGTCTGGCTCATGGCGTGGCTCCTTGTCCGGCGAAGGCGAAAGCGCCCAACCCTGCCACGGTTCCACGGCGGTATCACCCGGTTTCGCTTTGGCCCCGAATATGAAGGGTCAGGGCGTGGTTCCGGGTGGCGCCGCGATTCCCAGCGCCGGAAGCACCTGATCGGTAATCAGGGAATCGCTGATGCCGTGCGGGTTGCGGACGTTGAAATTCTCGGTCGTGACGACGACGACCAGGTCGAGCGCCGGAAAGATCACCACCTTGTTGCCGCCGGTGCCGGCCATCTGCGCCCCGGCAAAGGTCTGGCCGCCGGCGCGGAACGGGCTGAGCCAGATCAGGTAGCCATAATCACCCCGATCGTCGTCGACATGGGCATGCGGCGCCAGCATCGCGCTCACCCAGATGGCGGGAAGCACCTGGCGCCCTTCGAAGCGCCCATGATCGGCGAGCATCTGGCCGAGCCGCATCAGATCGCGGCTGCGCAGCGCCAGCCCGCCGCCCGCCATGGCGAGGCCGGTCGGCGACATCTGCCATTCGACGCGATCGATGCCGAGCGGGGCGAACAGGGCATCGCGGGCGAAATCGGGGAGCGGCTGGCCGACGGCGCGCTGCAGCGCCGCGCCAAGCGTCGTGACCCCGGCGGTGCAGTAACTGAAGGCACGTCCGTAAGGCGACGCTTCGGGTCGCGGCGACCAGGCGGGGAAGCCCCGGATCGGCAGGTCGAGCGTGAAGCGCACCCAATCCTCGACCAGGTACATGCGCTCCTCGTTGCCGCGCGAGAATTCGTTCTCGTCATTGCATTCGAGAAGCGAACTCATGGTCAGGAAGTCTTCGAAGGTGATCGCCTCCTTTCGCGGATCGGGTGCCGCGAATGGCGCCATGTCGCTGAAAAAGGGCATGACTCGCGCGTCGACGCCGGAGAGGCGATGCCGCTCGATCGCCGCGCCGACCAGCATGGCCGCGATCGTCTTGGTCGCCGAGCGCGTGTTGCGCAGCGCCTCGGCACCCCCGGCGTCGAAATAGGCCTCGTGGACGATCCTGCCGTGGCGGGCGACCAGCAGGCTGGTGATGTGCTGATATCGGCCGGCGCGGATCCCCTCATCGACGGCGGTCCAGTTTGCCTCCGGCGACGGCGCCGCCGCATCCTGGGCCTGGGCGCGGGCCGGCGACAGGGCGGCGAGTGCGAGCGACAGCAGGGCGGTCATTCGTTTCATGTCGGTCTCCTTCGCGCCCTCCCTAGGGGCCGCAGCCGAAATGGCGCCGGAACATGCGGGCGAGATGGACGGGATGGACATCGGCCGCGCGCGCAATGTCGCCGATCCGCGTCGCCGCATCGCGCGACAGATCGCCCACCGCTTCGGCCGCCCGGCCGAGCCAGGCGGGGGCGCGCGACGCGCGTTCCTCATCCTTCGCGACCGCGCCGAGGGCTTCCAGCAGCAGATCGCCGAGTTCCAGCCCGTCCGCATCGTCCTCGCCGATCAGCCCCGCCATCCGGGCGAGCGCCGAGCGGGCGGCGAGATCGCGGACGACGATCGGCTCGGGAATCTCGGGCGTGAGCGCGCGGGCGAGGTCGATCGACATGAATCGACCGCCCGGAATCGCGAAACGATCGCGGTGGACGACGCCCGGCGGGTTGTAGACCAATGTCATCGCGCCGTCCGCGGGCCCGGCGGCGGTGAGATAGGAATCGTCGATCGCGAGCACGATATGCGCCTCCGCGTGGCTGCGCTCCTCGACCAGATCGGGCGGGACGGTCGCCCGGCGAAGGGCAGCGACGAAGCCCTCGCCGCCATGCTCGCGCTTGCGGCTGCCGAGATATTGGCCGGGACCAAGTGTATTGCTCATGCTATACACTAGCCTCGGGACGGGAGGACGATCAACCGTCATTTGGCGCTCTCCGTCGTGAACCGCTTTCATGCTGACTTCGCATCGTTCCATGTTCGACTCCGCGCCGCGCATCCCCTATGTGGGGGAATTGCATTGGGGACTGTATGAACGATCGACCCGAAACGCCGCTTCTCGATCGCGTGGCGACGCCCGAGGATCTGCGCAAACTTGACCGTGGCGAGCTGCGCCAGTTGGCCGATGAGCTCCGCGCCGAGACGATCTCGGCGGTTTCGAGCACCGGGGGGCATCTGGGCGCCGGGCTTGGCGTCGTCGAGCTCACCGTGGCCCTCCATTATGTCTTCGACACCCCCGATGATCGGCTCATCTGGGACGTCGGCCACCAGGCCTATCCGCACAAGATCATCACCGGCCGTCGCGACCGGATCCGCACGCTGCGGCAGGGCGGGGGCCTCTCCGGCTTCACCAAGCGCTCGGAGAGCGAGTACGACCCGTTCGGGGCGGCGCACAGCTCGACGTCGATCTCGGCCGCACTCGGTTTTGCGGTCGCCAACAAGCTGTCCGGCGCGCCCGGCAAGGCGATCGCGGTCATCGGCGACGGCGCGATGAGCGCCGGCATGGCCTATGAGGCGATGAACAATGCGGCGCAGGCCGGCAACCGCCTGATCGTCATCCTCAACGACAACGACATGTCGATCGCGCCGCCGGTCGGCGGGCTCTCGCACTATCTCGCGCGCCTCGTCAGCTCGAACAAATATCTCTCGGTCCGCCATCTCGCCCAGCGCTTCGCCCGCAAGCTGCCCGAGCCGCTGCACAAGGCGGCGCGCAAGGCCGAGGAATATGCGCGAACGATGGTGACCGGCGGAACGCTGTTCGAGGAACTGGGCTTCTATTATGTCGGCCCCGTGGACGGGCACGATGTCGAGCGGCTCGTCGACATCCTCGAAAATGTCCGCGATGCAGAGGTCGGGCCGATGCTGGTCCATGTCGTCACCAAGAAGGGCAAGGGCTATGCCCCGGCAGAGGCGGCGGCCGACAAATATCACGGCGTCGTCAAGTTCGATGTCGTCACCGGCAAGCAGGACAAGGGCCCGGGCGGCGGCCCGCCGGCCTATCAGAACGTCTTCGGCGAGACGCTGGCGAAACTCGCCGAGAGCGACCCGAAGATCTGCGCGGTCACCGCGGCGATGCCGTCCGGAACCGGGGTGGACAAGTTCGCGGCTGCCCATCCCGATCGCGCCTTCGACGTCGGCATCGCCGAGCAGCATGCCGTCACCTTCGCGGCGGGGCTGGCGGCGCAGGGGATGCGGCCGTTCGTCGCGATCTATTCGACCTTCCTGCAGCGCGCCTATGACCAGGTCGTCCACGACGTCGCGATCCAGAACCTGCCGGTGCGCTTCGCGATGGATCGCGCCGGGCTGGTCGGCGCTGACGGGGCGACCCATGCCGGAAGCTTCGACCTCGCTTATCTGTGCACATTGCCCAATTTCACCGTAATGGCTGCCGCAGATGAGGCCGAGCTCGCCCATATGGTGAAAACGATGGAGGAGCATGACAGCGGCCCGATCGCGGTCCGTTACCCTCGCGGCAATGGCGTCGGGGTCCCCCTGCCAGAGACGCCCGAAGTGCTGGAAATCGGCAAGGGACGTGTCGTCCGCGAGGGCAGACAAGTCGCGATCCTGTCGCTCGGCACCCGCCTTGCCGAGGCGCTCAAGGCGGCCGACCGGCTCGACGCGCAGGGCCTGTCGACCACCGTCGCGGACCTGCGCTTCGCCAAGCCGCTGGACGAGGAGCTGATCCGTCGCCTGCTCGCGACCCACGAGGTCGCCGTGACGATCGAGGAGGCCGCGATCGGCGGCTTCGGCGCCCACGTCCTGACGCTCGCCAGCGACGCCGGCCTGATCGACGCCGGCCTGAAGCTGCGCACGATGCGCCTGCCTGACACGTTCCAGGACCAGGACAAGCCCGAGAAGCAATATGCCGAAGCGGGGCTCGACGCGGACGGCATCGTCGAGACCGTTCTCAAGGCATTGCGGCACAACAGCGCCGGCGTGGTCGAAGGGGCTCGCGCCTGAGCGACGAGGGGGAATTGTCGCCGGACGGTCTCACGCGGGTGCGCTGGGAGGTGAACCCACAGCGGATGAGCCACGAGACCTGGACCCCGACGATCGAGGACGCAGCGACGGGAAAGGCGATCCTGAGCCTCGCCGACAACGGCTTCGACGGGCGACCCGCCTGGACGAAGGGCGGTGGCTTTCGCATGTATCTGCGCCACTATTGGCGCGCCGGCGCGCTTGACCTGACCGTCGATCGCGCCGCCGGGAGCTTCCGTTTCGGCGACGGACCGGCCGAACCGCTCGATATGCTGAGCGCGCGTGTCGAGGCCGAATTCGTCCGGATGGACGCCGAGGCGCGTCGTAACCCGCCGGTGCGCCCCACGATCGGCCCGTCAAGATCGACGCTGCTGTGGCGCTGGATCGCCATCTTCTGCGGAGTCGCGGCCTTTTTCGTTGCTTTTGTGTCTTTCGCTTTCTGGCGGCGGTGATCCCATGGCGAAGGCGCGCGCCGATCAGCTGCTCGTCGATCGCGGCCTCGCCGAGAGCCGCGCGAAGGCGCAGGCGCTGATCCTCGCCGGGCTGGTCTTTTCGGGCGAGCGCAAGATCGAGAAGGCGGGGCAGTCGCTCGCGCCGGATGCGCCGCTGGAGGTGCGCGGGCGCGATCATCCCTGGGTGTCGCGCGGGGGGATCAAGCTGGCGCACGGGCTCGAACATTTCGGTTGGGACGTGACCGGCGCGGTGGCGCTCGATGTCGGCAGCTCGACCGGTGGCTTCACCGACGTCCTGCTCCAGCGCGGCGCTGCGAAGGTGTTCGCGGTCGATGTCGGCACCAATCAGCTCGCCTGGAAGCTCCGCCAGGATCCCCGCGTCGTCGTCCACGAACAGACCAATGCACGCTATCTCACCGATGCGATCGTCACCGAGCCGGTGGATATCATCGTGTGCGACGCGAGCTTCATCAGTCTGGCAAAGGTGCTCGATACCGCACTCGATTTCGCGAAGCCCGGCGGCCGCCTCCTCGCCCTCGTCAAGCCGCAGTTTGAGGCCGAGCGGGGCGAGATCGGCAAGGGCGGCGTGGTCCGCGATCCGGCGGTGCACGAACGGGTCTGCGCCGCCTTCGCCGCCTGGCTGGAAGGACGCGGCTGGTCGGTGGCGGGGGTCACGGCAAGTCCCATCACGGGACCGGAGGGCAATGTCGAGTTCCTCATCGCCGCGACGCGCGCTTGATCGCGGTCGCGCGAAGCCCTAGCCCGGGTGTCATGACCGGGATCGCCTCCAAATCGCAGCTGCGGATGAGCTTCCTGCGCTATGCCCTGATCTGCGTGCCGGCGCTCCTGCTGCTCGGCGCGCTTTCGGCGGCGTTCTCGGGGTCGAGTGCCGACAATAGCTGGTACATGGCGCTGCGAAAGCCGCCGCTGACCCCGCCGGGCTGGGTGTTCGGCGTCGTATGGACCTGTCTCTACATCCTGCTCGGCCTCGCCTTTGCGATGCTGCTCCACGCGAGGGGCGCCCACAAGCGCGGCCGGCTGATCGTCCTCTTCGTCGTCGGTCTCCTCCTCAATTTCGCCTGGTCGCCGCTCTTCTTCCGTTTCCACGAGGTCACGGCCGCCCTGGTCGTCATCGCCGCGATGATCGTCATCACCATCGTTCTGGCGCATCGGCTCTGGACGATCCGCAAGCTCGCGGCGGCGATGATGCTGGTCTATCTCGCCTGGCTGATGTTCGCCGCGGCGCTCAACGAGGAGCTGCTGCGACTCAATCCCGGCGCGGAGGCGGTTGCGCCGGCGGCCTCGGCCACCAATATCCCGCTTTGAGAAGGAGGGCTTGCGATGCAATCCCAGAACAGGCTGTTCGACGATTTCGTCAAGGTGATGAACGGCGCGGCGGGCACGATCGCCGGCATGACCCGCGAGGCGCAGGCTTCGATGCAGGAGCGCGCGCGCGAGTGGATCGGCGGCCTAGACATGGTGAGCCGCGAGGAGTTCGAGGCGACGAAGGCGATCGCCGTGGCCGCCCGCGAGGAGGCCGAGGCGCTGAAGGCGCGGATCGCCGCACTGGAGGCCGCCGCGCGGGCGCCGTCCGCGCCAGCTGGAAAGGGCCGCGCCCGAAAAGGCGAGGGCGCCTGAAGACGCGCTGATTATCCACAATTTTCTGACCGGCCGTCACGGGCCTTCCTTGCGCTTTTTCCGGCGGAAAGGCAGTTAACGTGAACGAAAGCGGGCCGGGGACGCTTTATGCATATGGACGAATATGAGCTCGAACGGGAGGCCAGCGCCCCCATCGACATGCTCGAAACCTACTACCGGGCGCTCGGTTGGGAATATGAGCGCAGCGGCGAGGACGAGATCGTCTCGACCTTCCAGGGCAGCTGGACCCAGTATGAGCTGCGCAGCATCTGGCGCGCCGAGGATCAGGTGCTCCAGTTCCTCGCCCTTCCCGACATCCGCGTCGCCACGGAGAAGCGCGACGCCATTTACGAGACGATCGGCCTGATCAACGAACAGCTCTGGCTCGGCCATTTCGAGCTCTGGTCGGCCTCTGGCCTCGTCCTCTTCCGTCACGCGGCCCTGCTCGAAGGCGAGGATGGGGCGACGCTGAGCCTTCAGCAGGCGGAAACGCTGGTCGAAGCCGCGATCGAGGAATGCGAGCGCTTCTACCCAGTGTTCCAGTTCGTCCTGTGGGCCGACAAGACGCCGCAGGAAGCAATTGCCGCGGCGCTGATCGAAACCCAGGGCGAGGCTTAGGCCTTTCCGATGGCGGATCCGCTGCTGCCGGGGCCGCTCTGGTTCGTCGGTTGCGGCAATATGGGTTCGGCGATGCTCGACGGCTGGATCGCCGCCGGGATCGATCCGGCGCACGTGACCGTCATCCGGCCGAGCGGCCGGCCCGTCGGCCATGATGTGCGCGTCCTCACTGATTATCCCGAGGACGAGGTGCCGGCGATCGTGCTGCTGGCGATGAAGCCTTACCAGCTCGATGCGGTCGCGCCCGTGCTGACGCCGATCCTCGAGCCCGAGACGCTGCTCCTGTCGATCCTCGCCGGCGTCGAGATCGCGTCGCTGCGGACCCGCTTCGCCGCGCCGCGGACGATCCTTCGCGCGATGCCGAACCTTCCCGTCCGGTTGGGAAAGGGCGTGGTCAACCTCGCGGGGGAGGGCGCCGATCCGACGGCCCGCGCGCTCGCGACCGGGCTGATGGCGGCGCTCGGCCATGCCGAATGGTTCGACGACGAATCGCAGTTCGCGCTCGCCGGTCACCTGACGGGCGCGGGGCCGGCCTTCCTGTTTCGCTTCATCGACGCGCTGGCGGCCGCGGCCGAGACGCTCGGCCTGCCTTATGATCAGGCGGCCCGGCTCGCGCTCAGGATGGTCGAGGGCGCCGCGGCGCTGGCCGCCGCCTCGCCCGACGATCCCGAAGCGCTCGCGCGGCGGGTGGCAAGCCCGGGCGGCACCACCGAGGCGGGACTGAAGGTGCTCGACGAGGATCGCGCGCTCGCGGACCTGATGCTGCGCACGCTCGAGGCTTCGCGGCTTCGCGGGATCGAGATGGCGTTGGCGGCCCGCGAGGGATGACGCCAGGCATTTGACGCGCGCCTCGCGGCTGCCTAGTCGCTCTCGAAAATCTCTCGAATGACGCAGGACGTGACGATGTCGCTGACTTTCGTGGTCGAACCGAATGCCCATCCGCTCTCCGCCGCGCAGCGCGCGGACTTGCTGGTCGATCCCGGTTTCGGGCGGGTCTTCACCGATCATATGGCGATCGTGCGCTACAGCACCGACAAGGGCTGGCACGACGCACGCATCACGGCGCGCAGCCCGGTGACGCTCGAGCCGGCGGCCTCGGTCCTTCATTATGCGCAGGAAATTTTCGAAGGGCTGAAGGCCTATCGGCGCCCACAGGGCGCGGCGCTGTTCCGGCCGGACGCCAATGCGCGCCGCTTCCGTGCCTCGGCGCGCCGCCTGGCGATGCCGGAATTGCCGGAGGAGCTGTTCCTCGAATCGGTTCGTGCGCTCGTCAAGGCGGATATCGACTGGATCCCGCAGGACGAGGACGGCGCTCTCTACCTGCGCCCGTTCATGTTCGCGAGCGAGGTCTTCCTCGGCGTGAAGCCGGCCTCCGAATATCTCTACATCGTCATGGCCTCGTCGGTCGGCCGTTATTTCAAGGGTGGGCCGCGCGCCGTCTCCCTCTGGGTGACGCGCGAATATACCCGCGCGGCGCCGGGCGGGACCGGCGCGGCCAAATGCGGCGGCAATTACGCCGCGAGCCTTGCCGCGCAGGCCGATGCGATCAGCCGCGGCTGCGATCAGGTGGTCTTCCTCGACGCGGCGGAGCGCCGCTGGATCGAGGAACTCGGCGGCATGAACATCTTCTTCGTGTTCGACGACGGATCGATCGCGACACCGCCCCTCGACGGGACGATCCTTCCCGGCGTCACTCGCGATTCGATCCTCACCCTCGCGCGCGACGCCGGCATCGCCGCGCGCGAGGAGCGTTATTCGATTGAACAGTGGCAGGCAGATGCCGCCAGCGGCCGACTGACCGAAGCCTTTGCCTGCGGCACCGCCGCGGTCGTCACGCCGATCGGCAGGGTCCAGGGCGAGGGGATCGATTTCACGATCAACGGCGAGAGGGTGGGGCCGACGACGCAGCGCATTCGCGAGGCTTTGGTCGCGATCCAGCGCGGCACCGCCCCCGATCCGCACGACTGGGTCGAGGAGTTGGCCTGAAACCGCGGACGGAGAGGGGAATCTCCCCCTTCCCAGGATTGCGGGCAAGGCTATAAGCCCGCCCTTCACCGCCTGCTGGGGCGTCGCCAAGTGGTAAGGCACCGGTTTTTGGTACCGGCATTCGCAGGTTCGAATCCTGCCGCCCCAGCCAGCGCGGGTGTCTTGTGATCTTCGGTCGGTGCTGATCGAGGCCGACGCCTTCCCAGCTCAATAAAAAAAGCCTTGGCGGAGATTCGTCATCGGGGAAACGATGGGCCGGAACGAGGGGCATCGCGAATGCATGACGAGTTGGTTCTCGCGAACCGGATTCTGGCCCATGAGGGGATTGTCGATGCCTATGGGCATGTGAGCCTGCGCTGCCCGGGAGAGAGGACTTTCCTCCTCGCCCGCTCGCGCAGTCCGGCCTTGGTCTCTTCCGCAGATTTCATCGAATATGATTTCAACGGGGCCCCGCTGAACGGCGACACCCGCGCCGGCTATGTCGAGCGGATGATTCATGCCGCCATCTATGCGGCGCGCGAGGATGTCGGGTCTATCGTCCACAGCCATGCGGCGCAGATCCTTCCCTTCACCATCGTCGACCGGCCTTTGGTGCCGGTGATCCATGTCGCCGGCATGATCGGCCCCAGCGTTCCCAAATGGGATATTGCCGACCGTTTCGGCGAGACCGACCTTCTCGTCCGGACGATCGAACAGGGCGCGGACCTCGCCCGGCGACTGGGCGAAGGGAATTGCGCGCTGATGCGCGGCCATGGCGCGGTGGTCACCGGCCGGTCGCTCAAGGAAGCGGTGCTTCGGTCGATCTTCCTCCACATGAACGCCGCTGCCCAGCTTCAGGCGGCGAGCCTCGGCGCCTGCAAGGCGCTGAGCGAGGCGGAGGCGCGGCTGTCGGAAGAGGCCCATGTGGCCGGGCATGTCCTCGATCGGGCCTGGGACTATTTCGCCGCCCGGGCCCAGGGGGGCGAGGGGGCGGCGAGCTAGACGCAAATTGTCTAGCTCGCCGTCGATACGGCCCAAAGTTTCTCTCGATCTTCCGCCGTGGCTGCGCGACAATGGCGGCAGGGCACGGCATCAATGCCGGCCGTGATGGAGAGGCTCTGATGCGCATTCGGGATCTCGAATGCTATATCCGCGTCTGCGAGGTCGGCAGCATCAATCGCGCCGCCAGCGATCTCAACATCGCCCAGCCGGCCCTCGGGCTGATCCTGAAGCGGATGGAACATGAATTCGGCGCGCAGCTCTTCGTGCGCCACGCGCGCGGCGTCACGACCACTGGCCAGGGCGATGAGGTGTGCCGCTGGGCGCGCGAAGTGATCGAGGGCCATCGCCGGATGCGCGAGCGGCTCGCCCATCACTGGCCCCGCGAGCTGCGCATCGGCCTGCCGCCGAGCGCGGCTTCGCTGCTTGCGGTGAACCTGCCCGCGGCCTCGCAGCGCTGGATGCCGGGGACGGAGGTCCACCTGCTCGAGGAATCGAGCCATGTGCTCGTCGAATATGTCGCCTCGAACGCGCTCGATCTCGCGCTCACCTTCCAGACGCCGGGCGGGGAGGGGCTCGAATCGCAGCCGGTGCTCGATCAGGCGCTTTACCTTGTCGGCGGCCCGGACGCCTTCGGCCCGCACGAGACGATCCGCTTCGCCAAGGCGCTCGATCGCGATCTGGTGATGAGCGCGATGCCGGCCTCGGTCCGCTTCGTCGTGGAGCGCGAGGCGGAAAAGATCGGGCTTCGGCCGCGCATCGTTCATGAGCTCAAGAGCCTGTCGCTGCTCAAGGAATTCGTCAGCCACGGCATGGGTGCCGCGATCCTCCCGCTGGGATCGATCGCGGAGGACCTGCGCGCCCGCAAGATTTCCGCCGCGCGCATCATCGATCCGGAGATCAGGCGCACGCTCTCGATCGTGCGCCGCCGCGCCGCCGCGTCCGACGATGCCGTCGAGGTCGCCGAGGCGCCGCTGCTGCGCTGCATCCGCAGCACCCTTCCAAAGGCGCTGCCCGAGGGGCTGATGGCGCCGCGCGCCGGCGACGCCATCCACTGATCCCCGGCGCCGCGCGCGCTCAAACGAAATTGTCTTGGACAGGCCGGGCCCGCCTGCCGATCCTTTCCGCAGATCACGACGGAGTGGAGAGGATCGCGTTTTGAACGGGGTGACGGGCAACGGACTGGATTCGGGCAATGACAACGGCGCGGCCGATGTGGTGATCATCGGCGGCGGCATCGGCGGCCTGACGCTTGCTCTGATGCTCCACCGCGCCGGCATTGCGTTTCGCGTCTATGAAGCCGTTCCCGAGCTTCGCGAGGTCGGCGTCGGCATCAATCTCCTGCCCCACGCCTCGCGCGAACTGATCGCGCTCGGGCTTGAGGCCGATCTGGCCCGGCACGCCATCATCACCCGCGAATCCTGCTTCTTCAATCGCTTCGGCCAGTTCATCCATCGCGAGCCGGTGGGCCGATATGCCGGCTATCCCTGGCCGCAATTCTCGATCCACCGGGCGGACCTGCACGATACGCTGCTGAAGGCGGTGATCGATCGCGTCGGCCCGGATCGCGTGCGCACCGGCTGGGCGTGCACGGGCGTCGAGCAGGACGAGGGCGGAGTCACCGTCCATTTCAAGGATCGGCCCTCGCAGCGCGGCGCGATCGCGGTGGCCTGCGACGGCACGAAATCGGTCGTCCGCCGGCAATTCTTCCCCGATGAGGGCGCGCCCCTTTATTCGGGAATCAACATGTGGCGGGGCGTGACCGTCCAGGCGCCGTTCCTGACCGGGGCGAGCATGGTCAGGATCGGCTGGCTCAACACCGCCAAGCTGCTCGTCTATCCGATCCGCGACAATGTGGACGGCCAGGGCAACCAGCTCATCAACTGGGTCATGGACGTCGCCACTGCCGATTATCCGGCCGAGCAGGACTGGAACCAGGAAGGCGAGATCGGCGACTTCATCGACCGCGTCCGCGACTGGCGCTTCGGATGGCTCGACGTGCCGGAGATGTGCCGCAATGCCGAGCGCGTGCTTGAATATCCGATGGTCGACCGCGATCCGCTGCCGCGCTGGAGCCACGGACGGATCAGCCTGCTCGGCGATGCCGCGCATCCAATGTATCCGCGCGGGGCAAACGGATCGGCGCAGGCGATCCTCGATTGCGTCGCTCTTTCTCGCGAGCTCGGCAAGGGCGGCGATCCGATCCAGGCGCTGGCCCGCTATGAGGCCGAGCGGCTGCCGGCCACGGCCAAGGTCGTCTTGACCAACCGCACCTCGCCGCCCGACGCGATCCTTCGCGAGGTGGCCGTCCGCACCGGCGACGCGCCCTTCCGCCGGATCGGCGACGTCATCAGCGAGCAGGAGATCCTGGAGCTTTCGTCGAGCTACGAGCGCGTCGCCGGCTATGACAAGGACACGCTCCGCGCCAAGGAAGAGGCGCCGACATGGTGAGGCCGGGCCGGGTGATTTCCCGCAAAGGCGTGCGCCTCGCCGCGCCCCTCCGCGTGCCGCCGCGTCGGCGCCGCTGGTCTGGGCAGATACATTCCATCCGGCCTGAACGTGTGGACAGGCAAGCGATTGATTCCTACGCTCTTCTCTTCGGCGGGCCGGACTGCGCGGCACAGCGCATCCCGAACCCCGCCGGGGGGAGAGGGAAGATGGAAAAAACAGGGATGAAGCGCGCTCGCCGCACGCAGGACGAGCGCAGCACCGCAACGCGTGAAGCGCTCGTCGCGGCCGCGATCGAGGTCGTCGCAGAGGTCGGCTATGCGAGCGCCACGACCAGCCTCATCGCTCGCCGCGCCAAGGTCTCGCGCGGGGCGCTCCAATATCATTTCGCATCGAAGGCGGATCTGACGGTCGCGATCATGGAGGCGATCGCGCTCGAGCTCAATTTCCGCTTCGATCTGGAGGCGTTGCGCCAGGCGCCGCTGCGCAGCCGGATCGAGGCGATGATCGAACATTATTGGGATGTGTTCCAGGGCCGGATGTTCCGCGCCGGTCTCAGCATCTGGGTGGTGCTCGCCGGCGATCCGGAGCTCGCCCGGCGGATCGAGGCGAGCATGCGGCTGGTGCGCGAGGGTATCGGATCGGTCTGGCACGACCTGTTCAGCGACGTCCGCTGCGCGCAGCGCGATCTCGACACGATCCTCCACATCGTGATGGCGACGATGCGCGGATCGGCGATCGCCTTCCTCGCCGGTCGTGCGGGCACCGATTTCGGCGCCGAGCGCCGCCAGCTCGCGGACATGGCGCTCCACGCCATGGAACGGCTGGTCGAGACGGAGGCCCGCTGACATGCGTCTTGCGACCATCCTCCACGCCGGAACGCAGCGCTGGGGCGTCGTCGACGGTCAGCAATTGTGGCCGCTCGACCATGTCTGGCCGGACCTTCGGACCGCGCTCGGCGACGGGCTCGATGCGATCCGCGCGGCGCTCGTTCAGGTGTCGGATGCGCTGCCGCTCGAAGAGGCGCGGCTTCTCCCGCCGATCCCGAACCCGGAAAAGATCCTGGCCATCGGCGTCAATTATCGCAGCCACCGCGAGGAAACGGGTCGCGAGGCGACGCCTTATCCGGCGGTCTTCGTCCGCTTCCCCGATGCCCAGGTCGGCGACGGCGAGGCGATCGTGAAGCCGTTCCTGTCCGATCGGTTCGATTTCGAGGCCGAGCTTGCCGTGGTGATCGGGCGGGCGGGGCGGCACATTGCCGCTGCCGACGCCCTGGATCATGTCGCCGGCTATTCCTGTTTCGCCGACAATGCGGTCCGCGATTTCCAGCGTCACACCAACCAGGCGACGCCGGGCAAGAATTTCGATCGCAGCGGCGCATTCGGCCCGTGGCTGGTCACTGCCGATGAGATCGGCGATCCGGCGCAGCTTGAGCTGGTCGGCCGACTGAACGGCGAGGAGGTGCAGCGCAGCTCGGTCGGCCTGCTGATCTTCTCGGTGCCCGAGCTCATCGCCTATATCAGCAGCTTCACGACCCTGAAGCCGGGCGACGTGATCGCGACCGGGACGCCGGCGGGCGTCGGCATGAAGCGAACGCCGCCCTTGTTCATGAAGGCCGGCGACGTCTTCCAGGTCGAGATTTCCGGGATCGGCACGCTCACCACCCCCGTCATCGACGAGCAGAAGGGGGGCGCCGATGCTGTGGATCTCTGAGCCCGAAGTCTCCGAGTTGATCGACCTCGAAGATGCGATCGCGGCCGAGGAAAAGATGCTCGCGCTCGAGGCAAAAGGCGAGGCGACGAGCCTCCCCAAGGCGCTCGGCCAGTGGGAACGCCGGTCGATGCACGCGCTCGGATCGTTCGCGCGATCGGCGGGCCGCGCCGGTTTCAAGACATGGCTGCACACGCCCAACGGGGCGGGCACGATCTTCTCGCTGTTCAACACCGAAACCGGGGTGGTCGAGGCGGTGATCGAATCGGCGGTGATGAGCCAGCTGAGGACCGCCGCGATCTCCGGTGTCGCGACGAAGTGGCTGGCGCCCGCGATCGCCGATGAAATGGCGCTGATCGGCACCGGCAAGCAGGCGATGCTGCAGGTCGCGGCGGTGGCCGCCGTCCGCCCGATCCGGCGGTTGCGGGTGTTCAGCCGGACCGAGGAGAATCGCAGGGCCTTCGTCGAGCGCGCCGCCAGCCTGTTCACCTTCGATGTCGAAGAGGCGCGCAGCATCGAGGCGGCAACCGACGGCGCCCAGATCGTGACCATCGTCACCCGCGCCAGGGAGCCCTTCTTTCCGGCGAGCGCGCTTTCGACCGGCGTCCATGTCAACGCCGTCGGGGCGATCCTTCGCGGCTTCGCGGAATTCCATCAGGACCTGTTCGATCGCGCGGGCCTCGTCGTCGTCGACAACATCGCCAACGCGCAATCGATCTCGACCGAGTTCATCGAGCGCTTCGGGCCCGGGCCGGACGGCTGGGACGAGGTGCGAAGCCTGAGCGACATCGTTGCCGCCGGCCGGCCGCGGCCGGCCGATCTCGACGTGTCGCTGTTCAAGTCGCTCGGCATGGGGGTCGCCGATCTCGCGCTTGCCAGCCTGATTTTCGAGCGCGCCGTGGCGCGCGGCGTTGGCCGTGAGATCGAGCGGATGGGACGCTCGACCGCGCGATGGCGCAGCGCGCGGCGACACTGACAAAAGACAAGAATCCAAGGAGAGGAAGAATGACGATCGCCAAGGGAGATATCCGGACCGGGTTCAGGGCCTGCGCATCCGTGCCCGCGCTTGCGCTCATGCTCGCCGCGACCGCCGCTCATGCGCAGGAGGCGCAGGCTCCGCAGGACGCGCCGGCCGCGCCGCCCGTGGAGGCGAACAGCGAGGATTCCACCACGGCCATCGTCGTCACCGGCACCCGCATCCAGGCCAACGGCTATACCCAGCCGACCCCGGTCACCACCGTGTCGGGCGATCAGCTTACCCTGTCGTCGCCCGGATCGCTCAGCCAGAGCCTCGCGCCGCTGCCGGCGTTGCGCCTCTCGAGCAATCCGCAGGGCGGGCAGGTCTCGTCCGGCAACCAGGGCGCGATCTCGCAGCTCAACCTGCGCGGCCTCGGCGTCAACCGGACGCTCGTCCTGCTCGACGGGCATCGACTGACCCCGGCCAATACCGGCAGCGCGCCGGACATCAACATGCTGCCGCAAATGCTGATCCAGCGCGTCGACGTCGTCACCGGCGGCGCATCGGCGGCCTACGGTTCGGACGCGGTGTCCGGCGTCGTGAACTTCATTCTCAACCGCAATTTCCGCGGCTTCCGGGTGGAAGGCAGCGCCGGTGTCTCCAGCCGAGGCGACGGGGCGAGCCAACGGCTCGGCGCGGCCTTCGGCGTCCACCTGCTCGACAATCGGCTGCACATCATCGGCAGCGCCGAATATTATAATCGCGGCGCGGTCTATCCCTCGCCCCAGCGCGGCTGGACGACCGGCCACTATCTCCCGCTCACCAATCCGGCGGTGAACGCGAACAACCCGGCGTCTCCCGACAACCCCACCTTCATCATCGCGCCCGACGCGACGGTGGCGAGCGGCACGCCCGGCGGCCTCATCACCTCCGGACCGCTCGCCAATACGCAGTTCATCAATGGACAGCCGGTGCCCTTCGTCGGCGGCAACCTGCGCACCGCCGGCTTCATGCAGGGCGGGGACGGCGTGTGGTCCGGCAATATCGCCGCGCTTTCGCTGCCGCTGCGCCGCAACGTCGAATTCCTTCAGGCGAGCTTCGACGTCACCGATCATGTCGAGCTGTTCGTGTCGGGGTCGCACGGCTATCAGGACGCGCCGTCGCTCACCCAGATCACCAGCCAGAACTTCACGATCTTTGCCGGCAATCCATTCATTCCGGCCGGATTGAACGTTGGCGGCCTCGCTTCCTTCCCGCTCAGCAAGTTCAACCTGGATGTCGGCGGATCGCAGATCGACGACACCGGCACGAACTGGGAGTTCACCGCCGGCGCGCGCGGCGACTTCATGGCCGGAAGCCATCGCTGGCGCTGGGACGTGACCTACCAGAACGGCCGTTCGACCTACCAGCGGCGGCTGCTCAACAACATCAACCAGGTCAACGTCTACAATGCGGCAGACTCGGTCACGGTGACGCCGCAGAATGTCGGCAGCTCCGGCTTCGCGATCGGATCGATCGTCTGCCGTACGTCGCTGACCAATCCGACCAACGGCTGCGTGCCGATCAACCCCTTCATCCCGCTGTCGCAGAATTCGCCCGAGGCGCTCGACTACATCTTCTTCGAGGCGTGGTTCAAGCAGGCCATCCGCCAGCAATCGGTCCAGGCCAACATCTCCGGCGATCTGGCCCAGGGCTGGGCGGGACCGATCTCGGTCGCGTTCGGCGCCGAATATCGCCGGATCAACACGACGGTGACGTCCGATCCGCTCTCTCAGACCCTGCCCGCGGATTATATCGCGCAGACCGCGGCCGGCATTCGCGGCCTGCCAAGCTCCGCCAACTCGCCCAATCGCGGGCTCGGCGCCTTCGGCAATTTCCAGCCGCTCGACGGCGGCTACAACGTCAAGGAGGTGTTCGCCGAGCTCAACCTGCCGCTGCTCGATCATTCGGCGATCGGCTCGGCCGAGCTCAACGGCGCCTATCGCTATACCGACTACAGCACCAGCGGCGGCGTCAGCAGCTGGAAGGTCGGGCTGGTGTGGGATCCGGTCAACGAACTTCGCCTTCGCGCCACCCGCTCGCGCGACATCCGCGCGCCCAATATCGTCGAGCTCCTCTCCCCCAGCCGGCAGCAGGGGACGACGATCACCGATCCGTTCCTCGGCAACGCCGCCTTCGCGACGGCGCGCTTCGATCAGGGCAATCCGAACCTGACGCCGGAGCGGGCCGACACCTGGACCGCGGGCATCGTCTTCCGCCCGCGCGGATCCAGGGGCTTCAGCGCGTCGATCGATGCCTATGACATCAAGATCCACGATGCGATCGTGCTGCTTGTCGCGCAGGACGTGGTGAACAACTGCTTCAACGGCCTGCAGGATTATTGCAGCCTGATCACCCGCGCCAACAACTCGCCCACCGGGGTCATCACCGGCATCAACACGACCTATTTCAACGGGCAGGAAATCCACCAGCGCGGGATCGATTTCGAGGCGTCCTACCGGACGTCGCTGAGCGCGATCTCATCGGGCCTGAACGGCAATCTCACGCTTCGCGGCCTGCTCAACTATGTCGACAAATATTCGCTGTCGCAGGGCCCCGGCGTGCCTGCGATCGACAAGGCGGGCGAGGTCGGCGCGCCGGCCAGCGGCAGCAGCGGCATCTACGGCATCCCGCACTGGAGCGGCACGATCAGCGCGACCTATGCCAATCGCGGCTTCACCGCCTATCTCCAGGGGCGCTATGTCGGCGGCGGCAATTACGACAACACGTTCAACACCGACCGATACAACGCGCCGGGCCAGCCGATCACCTATATCAACGACAATCACATCAGCGGCCGGTTCTACACCGATCTCACGCTCCGCCACGATTTCAGCGGGAGCCTGAGCGGGCTTCAGATCTTCGGCACGGTCGAAAATCTGTTCGACGTCGATCCGCCGATCGATCCGAGCCGCGCCTCGACGCTGCCGACGCAGACCAACGGCTATCTCTATGACACGATCGGACGCCGCTTTACGATGGGCGCCAGGATCAACTTCTAGCCCACGCGGCCAGGCAGACAGGAACCGGAAATGAGCTTGCGATCGGGCGCCATGGTCCAGGAGGCCGCAGAGGCCGGCTTCGAAGGCCAGACGCAGTGGCGCATGGTCGTGGCGCTCACCATGATCTTCTCGATCAGCAGCATCGATCGAAATATCATCTCGCTGCTGGTCGAGCCGATCCGCCACGATCTCGGGCTCACCGACGTGCAGATGAGCCTCCTGCTCGGCTTCTCGTTCGTGTTCCTGTTCACCGTCTGCGCCTTCCCGGCGGGCTATCTCGCCGACCGGATGAGCCGGCGGTTGCTGATCGCGGTCGCGTCGATCTTCTGGTCGATCATGGGCCTCGTGTGCGCGCTCGCGACCGGGTTCTGGCAGCTCTTTCTCGGCCGGCTCGGCCTCGGCGCGGGGGAGGCGGCGCTGCCGCCGTCCGCCTTCGCCCTGATGCGCGACGGCATCCGGCCCGAACACCGCGCCCGCGCCTTCGGCATCTACTATATGTCGCCGATCCTCGGGCGGGGCCTCGGCAATTGGGGCGGCGCGCTGATCCTGTCGCTCGCCGCCGCGGGGACCTTTGCGGGCGTGCCGCTGCTCGGCCGGCTGCATCCCTGGCAGATCGCGATCGCGACGCCGGCGCTCATCGGCATCCCGCTCGCCGCGCTGCTCTTCACCTTCCGCGAACCGAAGCGGCAGGAGCGCACGCCGCAGCGCGGCGCGGCGACCTTCGGCGAGCTTTTCCGCCATATCGGCGCCAACCGCCGGGTCTATCTGCTGATCTACGGCGCGATGTTCCTGGCCCAGATCGGCAATGGCTGGAACCAGTGGCTCCCGGCGGCGATCGGGCGGACCTGGCACCTGACGCCGGGGGAGATCGGCCGGGTGCTCGGGCCGATCGCGCTCGTCACCGGGCCGGTCGTGCTGTTCAGCCTCGGCTACATCATGGACCGGCTCGGCAAGAAATCGCCCGATGCGGTCATGCGCGTCGCCTTCATCGGCACCGCGCTCCATATCCTGCCGACCTTGTTCATCCTGCTCGCGCCGTCCATCCCGGTGATGTGGGGCAGCGTCTTCTTCTCGCTGCTGTTCGACGGTGGCGTGCTGATCGCGACCAGCGCCGCTTTGTCCTTCGTCACGCCGACCCGGCTGATGGGGAAGGCGACGGCTTTCTACGCGGTGGCGACCAACACCGGCTCGGCGATCGGCCCGACGATCTTCGCGCTCGTCGGCAAATATTTCTTCACCGGCCCGCTCGCGCTGCCCTCAGCCATGCTCGCCTGCTATCCGGTCATCATGATCGCGAGCATGGTCGCGCTATGGTTCGGGGGGCGTGAGCTGCTGCGCCGCGCGGCGGTGGAAGCCGAGGCCGCGAATGGATAAGGCGCTCGTCACCGAACTCGCCGGCCGTCTCCACGAGGCGGAGCGCACGCGCACCCAGATCGGCCATTTCTCGCGCGAGCATCCCGGCATGGCGATCGAGGATGCCTATGCGATCCAGCGGGAATGGATGGCGCTGAAGCTCGCCGAGGGGCGCGTGGCGAAGGGCCGCAAGATCGGCCTCACCTCCCGCGCCATGCAGCGCTCCTCGAACATCACCGAGCCCGATTACGGCCTCCTTCTCGACGACATGTTCTTCGCCGACGGCGGGGACATTCCGTTCACGCGCTTCATCGTCCCGCGCGTCGAGGTCGAGATCGCCTTCTTCCTCAAATCGGACCTCGAGGGCCCCGACTGCACGATCCGCGACGTCCTCAACGCGACCGATTTCATCCAGCCGGCGATCGAGATCATCGATGCGCGCATCCGCCAGGTCGATCCGGAGACGGGCCGCACCCGCACCGTCATGGACACCATCTCGGACAATGCCGCCAACGCGGGCATCGTGCTCGGCGGGCGGCCGACGCGGCCCGATCAGACGGACCTGCGCTGGATCTCGGCTCTGCTGTCGCGCAACGGGGTGATCGAGGAATCGGGGGTGGCCGCCGCGGTCCTCAACCACCCCGCCAACGGGCCCGCCTGGCTCGCCAACAAGCTGTTCGCGCATGGCGAGAAGCTGTCGGCTGGCGAGGTGATCCTGGGCGGCTCCTTCACCGCGCCGGTGCCCGCCGGCGAGGGCGACGTGTTCAGTGCGGATTATGGCCCGCTCGGCACGATCGCGTTCCGGTTCGCATGAGCGCGCTCCGCCCCAATCGCGTCGCCGAGGCCCTGCGCGCGGGCCGTCCGCAGATCGGGCTGTGGCAGGCGCTGACGAGCCCGGCCGCGGCGGAAATCTGCGCCGGCTGCGGGTTTGACTGGCTGTTGTTCGACGGCGAACATGCGCCGAACACGCTGCAGACCCTGCTCGCGCAGCTCCAAGCGGTCGCCGCCTCCGGCATCGAGTCGGTCGCCCGACCGCCGAGTCAGGACCGCGCGGTCATCGCGCAATATCTCGATCTCGGCGTGCGTACCCTTTTGGTGCCGATGGTGGAAAGCGCGGCCCAGGCCCGGGCGATCGTCGCGGCGACCCGCTACCCGCCCGTGGGAACGCGCGGCGTCGCCAGCAGCACCAGCCGCGCTTCGGGCTTCGGGACGGCGCCCGATTATCTCGCGCGCGCCCATGAACAGATCTGCGTCATTCTCCAGATCGAGAGCCGTCCCGGGCTCGACGCGATCGAGGAGATTGCCGCGGTCGAGGGCGTCGATGCGCTGTTCATCGGGCCGAGCGACCTTGCCGCCTCGCTCGGCCATCTCGGCGATCCGCGCCATGGCGAGGTGCAGGCGGCGATCGCCGACGCGCTTCGCCGGATCGCCGCCTGCGGCAAGCCCGCCGGAATTTTCGCGCTCGATCCCGAGGATGCGCGAGCGCGGCTGGGGCAGGGCGTGCTTTTCGTGTCGGTCGGGACCGATATCGGCCTGCTGCGCGCGGGCGCGACGCGGCTGCTCGCGCAGGTCCGTCCCGACGCTGGCGACCGGCGAACCGACACCGTGCCGACTTGACGAGCGCCGGAACAAAAACAATCATGTGTGATTGAATGTTGGTGTCCGCACAGGAAGAAGGCGGCACAGGAGTCGAAAGGCAGGACAGGTGACCGAACTCACGCCCCAATTTCTCGATCGCAGCGGCGCACAACCGTCGGGCCCGGAAATCTGGCCCGCGCTCGTCGTTCCGCGCGCCTCGATCGAGCGCGAGATCGAGCGGCTTGCCGATCTCGATCGCCCGGACAACGGCCGTCGCGCCAGCGCGGTCGTCCATCCCTATGCGAAGGCGCCGGGGCTCGGCCTTGCGCCGGGAACCGATGTCACGATCAACGTGCTGAAGCCCGGTGAGGAGAGCGCGCCGATCCGCCGCAACTCCAACCAGCTCGAAATGTGCGTTCGCGGGACCGGCGTGGTCGAAGTAAGCGGCGAGCAGATCCGGCTCGAAAAGTGGGATGTGTGCAACATCCCGTCCATGCAGGTCTATCGCCACCGCAACACCGGCGACGACCTGTTCGTGTGCTTCACCTATTCGAACGCGCCGGTGCTCGAAAAGCTCGGCGTTCATTATGTCGAGGAGGATCCCGACCCCTCCATCATCCGCCGTCCCCGCCCGACCGAGCCGTGGAAGCCACAGGAATCCGCGTTCGAGGTCGATCTGGAAACCGGCGGCGCGAAGATGCGCAGCTACGAATATCTGGTCGATATCGATGTCGTCGAATCGAAGGCGCTGCACTGGCCCTGGGCAAAGGTGCGCGAGAACCTGCCGTTCGCGCCGCGCACCAACAATCGCGGGATCATGCTGCTCTACAATCCGGCGACGGAGCGCCGCAACGGCACCACGCACAGCTTCTTTGCGACCATGTCCGGCGGCACCCGCAGCAACCGGCCGCCCGAGGTCAAGCGCGGCCATCGTCACAGCTCCTCGTCGATCAATTATTATTTCCTGGGCAATGGCGGGAAGAGCGTCGTCGACGGGCAGACCTACGAATGGGGCGTCGGCGATCTCATGCTGTCGGCGCCCGGCTGGTCGGAACATGCCCATTATATGGGTTCGCCGGACGGCTCCCCCGTCGACCAGGGGACGCTGACCGTCCAGGATCACCCGATGCACATCGCGATCGAATCGCTGATCTGGCAGGAGGAGATGGACGGCCGCATCCATGCGCTCGGATCGGAAGCCGGGGTAAAGAACTATATCGGTCCGCGCCGGAAGATCGTGCAGCCCTGAGGGCGCGGCGCCGCGATGAAGAGAGGAGACGCTGATGCTCCTCGCCGTCTATGCAGGGGTTCCCGCCGCCAATACCGGCTTTGCCGAGGCGGCCGAGGAAATCGCGAAGCGCGCCGAGACCTAGATCCGGTTTGCCCGCGCAAGGGCGCCGAAATGGAGCGCGCTCGGCTTCAGCGTGCGCCGAAAGGTGCTGCGGTCGACGGCGACAAGCCCGAAATGCACGCCGTAGCCCGAGGTCCACTCGAAATTGTCGAGCAGCGACCAGTAGAGATAGGAGTGGACCGGAATCCCCTCGTCCAGGCATTGCCGCACGCCGTCGAGCGCGCGATCGATATAGGCGATGCGCCGCCGGTCGTCGTCGGTCGCAATGCCGCTTTCGGTGACGTAGATCGGCTTGCCGATCGTCGCATGGGCCCAGCGGATCGTCGCGACGAGCGCCTCCGGATAGAATTCATAGCCGCTCGCGGTGAGCTCGGCCCCGGGCGGCGGCGGGACGATGCCGTTCGCATCGACCCGGAAGCGCGTATAGGTCTGGACGCCGAAGAAATCGGCATGGCTGCGCGCGACGCCGGGCCAGCTGCCGTACAGGCGGTCGCGGAAGCGGGCGACCGGCGCATCGGGCGTCGCGGCCTGGATGTCCTGCGTGGTGAGCGTGAGGCCGACCGGCAGGTCGGGCCGCGCCGCCTTGATCGCCCGATAGCCTTGCCGGTGCGCCTCCTGCATGATCGGGGTCACGATCTCCGGATCGGCATAAGCGAGGCGCGAGAAGCGGGGCGATCCGGTCGCCCGCGCCGCCGCCTCATTGGCCGCGCGAACCGCGGCGCGCGCCTCGTCTGAGGGGGCGAGGAGGCGGACGAGCAGCTGGATGTTCGCCTCGTTGAAGGTGGTCGCGAGGTGCATCAGCCCGCCCAGATGATCGGCCGCGCGGCGGCAGTAGCGGGCGAAGAGAGCGGGTGAATCCTCGACCTCGAAGCCGCCGCGCGCGGCGAACCAGAGCGGGGTCGTGAAATGATTGAACGTGACGACGGGCGCGAGGCCGTGGGTCCGGCACGTCTCCAGCACCCGCGCATAATGATCGAGCTCGGCGTTCGAGAACTGGCCCTCGCTCGGCTCGATCCGCGACCATTCGATGCCGAGGCGGTAGCAGTTGAGGCCAAGCCTCGCGGCGATTTCGATGTCCTGGGCATAGCGATGATAGCTGTCGCAGGCATCGCCCGATCGTTCGCGGAACAGCGTCGGACGGATATTCTCGGCGAGCCAGGCGTCGCTGTTGGTGTTGTTGCCCTCGCTCTGATGGGCCGAGATGGCGGTACCCCAGAGGAAGCCCGGCGGCGCGGGGCGGCGTCCGCGCGAACCGGTGGAAGGGGAGGCGAGGGCGCTCGCACCGATCGCAGCGCCGGCGCCGGCAAGCAGCGCCCGTCGCGAGATCGGGCCCGCGCCCCCTCGTGTCACCGCGCCGCCGCCATCACCGGCGCGTCCATTCCGGCACTCGCGAGTTCGCGCTCCGCCTGCATGAAGCCGTAAGGGGGGACGATCTCGCCGCTCCGGTCGGAGATCTGGGGCCAGTGCCACATCACCTGCTCGCCGGCATCGTCGCGCGCGCCGACGAAGCGCCCTTCGGTCAGGGTGACGTTCGCCGCCGCGAAATGGCCGGCGCCCGCGGCGAGGATCGCGCGCGTCGGCGCCTCATCGCTGGTGAGCAGCAGCAGGCCGGGGCTGACGAGCGCCGGATCGAGTGCGGCGAGGCTGGCGTCGGAAAGCACGCCCTCGGTCATGCCGGTCGCCGCCGTCGGCGCGAGGCAGTTCACCCTGATCCCGTATTTCTCGCCCTCGATCGCAAGCGTCTGCATCAAGCCGACGAGCGCCATCTTGGCGGCGCCGTAATTGGCCTGACCGAAATTGCCGTAGAGGCCGGAGGAGGAGGTGGTCATGACGATGCGGCCATAGGCCTGCCGGCGCATGATCTCCCACACCGCCTTGGTGCAGATCGCAGCGCCCATCAGGTGGACATCGACGATCAGCCTGAAATCGTCCATCGTCATCTTCGCGAAGCTCCGATCGCGAAGAATGCCCGCATTGTTGACGAGGATGTCGATGCGGCCCCAGCGCGCCATCGCGGCATCGACCATCGCCGCCACCGCGGCTTCGTCGGTCACCGAGGCCGCGGCCGCGATCGCCTCGCCACCGGCCACGCGAATCTCCGCGGCGACCAGTTCGGCCGGTTCGGCGGCCAGATCGTTGACGACGACCCGCGCTCCCTGGCGGGCAAGATAGAGGGCGTGGCAACGGCCAAGGCCGCTGCCGGCGCCGGTGACGATCGCGACGCGATCCTGGAGAGTCATTCATCGCTCCTTGCCTGTTTGAGGCAGGCATAACGTGCGAGATATTAACTCACAAGATAGCGAAGGTTATCGGCTGCGTTTCCCGGCGCGTTCCCGGCATACGGCGATGAAGCCGGCGGCCATGAAGGTCGCCATGCGTTCCTTGACCGCGCTGAAATCCTCGGACCGGCACAAGCCGCCCGACAGCTTGTCGATGCGTCCGGTGCGGGCGAGCGTCAGCATCAGCGCGCCGGTGACAAAATGATAGCCCCAGAAAATGTCTTCATCGGCGCATTCGGGGAGCGCCTTGCGAAGCAGATCGATGAGCCGCAGGACGACGGGGTCGAAATTGGTGTCCATCAGCTCCGCGCCCCATTCCGGCGCGTTCGCGACCTGCGCGCCGAGCTGCGCGTAATTCTTCCAGCCCTCGCCGCCCTCGATATAGAGATCGAGATCCGTGTCCAGAAAGGCGCGCAGCGCGCCTTCGACCGTCGGCCGGCCCGCAGTGGCCGCGTCATAATCGTCGAGGGCCTTCATGCGCCGTTCGCTCGTCACGACGGCCCGGCGCGCGAACACGGCGTCGAACAAGGTCTTCTTGTCCGAGAAATAATAGTTGAGAAGGGTATGATGAACGCCGACCTGCTTGGCCACGTCCTTCAGCGTGACTCCGTACAGGCCGTGTTGTGCGAACAGGCCTTCGGCGGCGTCGAGGATCTTCTCGATCATCTCTGCCCGCTGCTCGGCCTTTTTCGATGGTCGGCGGGGGCGGGTGGTCGCGGTCACACAATGGCTTTTGAACGTCGGGCCCCTAACGTCAACCCACTTCCGGGCCGCAAATAATATTCACGCACGTGATAGTGTATGTTGACGCGCTCCCGGCTTCGGCCCATTGTCAGGAGAAAAGATATGGGAGAGCAATGAGGTGAGCGCGACGACCGGCGCCCCCGAATCGGGGAGTGCAGCCGCCGAAGGGATCGCCGCGCAGGCTGCGAAGCCCGCCCGGCAGTGGCTCGTATTGTGGATGCTGTGCGGCATCTATGTGCTCAACTTCCTCGACCGGCAGCTGCTGTCGATCCTTGCCAAGCCGATCCAGGACGAACTGCACATCACCGATGGGCAGCTGGGGCGGATCGGCGGGCTCTATTTCGCCTTGTTCTACTGTTTCATCGCGATCCCGATCGGCTGGCTCGCCGACAAGACCAACCGGGTGACGATCCTTTCGATCGCCTGCGCGATCTGGAGCGCGGCCACGGCCGCCTGCGGGCTTGCCGCCAATTACGGCCAGCTCGTCGCCGCGCGCATGGCGGTGGGCTTCGGCGAGGCGGGCGGGGTTCCGCCCTCCTATGCGATCATCACCGACACCTTCCCGCCGGGGCGGCGCGGCATCGCCTTCGGCATCTACAATCTGGGTCCGCCGCTTGGCGCCGCGGCCGGGATCGCGTTCGGCGCGTCGATCGCGGCGGCCTTCGACTGGCGCGACGCCTTTCTCGTCATCGGGGGCGTCGGAATCGTGGCCGCGATCGCGGTGAAGCTGATCGTTCGCGAACCGCCGCGCGGCGCGTTCGACCGCGCGTCCGGCGAAGCGGCCCCGGGCGCGGGTTTCTGGGAAACGGCCGGCATGTTCTTCTCGCGCCTGCCGCTGATGCTGATGGCGCTCGGATCGGGCGCCACCCAGTTCATCACCTACGGGCTTGGAAACTTCACCGTCCTCTTCCTGATGCGCGAAAAGGGGATGGGCCTCGATCAGGTCGCGATCTGGTATGCCCTCACGGTTCTTGTCGGCATGGGCGGCGGGATGATCGTCTCGGGCCGGCTGATCGACCGGATGACGTCGCGGCGGCGCAGCGCCTATGCCTCGATCCCGGCGGTATCTCTGATCGCCGCCTTGCCGCTCTATCTCGGCTTCCTGCTGGCGCCGTCCTGGCCGGTCGCGCTGGTCTGCCTGACCGGCGCGATGGCGCTCAACTATTTCTATCTCTCCTCCGCCGTCGCCTTCGTCCAGGAGGAGGTGCGGCCGGACCAGCGCGTCATGTCGGGTGCGCTGCTGCTCCTCATCATGAACTTCATCGGTCTTGGCCTCGGCCCGACCTATGTCGGGGCGGCGAGCGACTGGTTCGCGGGGCAGGGCGTCGACCACGCGCTTCAGGTCGCGTTGCTGACGCTGACGCCTTTCTACCTTATCGCCGCCGTCCTTTTCTTCTGGCTGGCGCGGATCCTCGGCCGGGGCCGCGCCGAATCGCACGGAGCCACGCCATGATTCGTCGACTGATTGCCGTTGGAAGCGCCGCCGGGATGCTCGCGGGGGCGCCGGCGCCGGCCGCCGCACAGCAGCCGCCCGTCGTCGATGCGCCGGCCGGCACCCTCGCCGGCGAGGCCCAGGGCGATCTGCGCGTCTTCCGCGGCATCCCCTACGCGCTCCCGCCCGTCGGAGAGCGGCGCTGGCGGCCGCCCGCGCCGATGCCGCGCTGGCAGGGGACGCGGGCGGCGACCGCGTTCGGCCCCGCCTGCATCCAGCCGCCGCAGGGCTCGCTCCACACCATCTATTCGGTCGACACGCCACTGCCGCAGAGCGAGGATTGCCTGACGCTCAACATCTGGACGCCCGCCCATGCGGAGCATGCGCCGGTGATCGTGTGGATCCATGGCGGCGCGCTGTGGACCGGTTCGAGCCGCGAGACGATGTATGACGGCGCCCGGCTCGCCGAGCGCGGCGTCATCGTGGTGTCGATCAACTACCGGCTCGGCGTGCTGGGCTATCTCGCCCATCCAGGGCTCAGCCGGGAATCGCCGGATCATGTTTCGGGCAATTATGGCCTGCTCGATCAGATCGCGGCGCTGCGCTGGGTCAGGGACAATATCGGCGCGTTCGGCGGCGACGCTTCGAACGTCACCATCGCCGGCGAATCGGCGGGCGCGCTCAGCGTGCTCTACCTGATGGTCGCGCCGGATGCGCGCGGGCTGTTCAGCAAGGCGATCTCAGAAAGCGGCTACATGATTTCGATGCCGGCGCTGAAGCGCGGCGTCCATGGCTGGCCGGCGGCGGAGGAAGCCGGCGCGCTGCTCGGCGCGGCGGTCCAGGCGCCGGATATCGCGGCGCTCAGGCGGATGGACGCGGCGACGCTCAACGCCGCCGCCAGCGCCGCCCATTTCGCGCCGTTCGCCGCGGTCGACGGTCATGTCCTTCCCGAGCAGATGGTCGATGCCTTCAATGCGGGGCGCCAGGCGAACGTGCCCGTCCTCATCGGTTTCAACGCCGGCGAAATCCGCTCGCTGCGCGTCCTCGCGCCTGCCCAGCCGCCGGCAAGCGCGGCCGATTATGAGGCGCAGATCCGCCGGACCTACGGCGATCTGGCCGATGCGTTCCTGCGGCTCTATCCGTCGAGCGACATGATGGAATCGATCCTCGCGACGACCCGCGACCAGCTTTACGGCTGGACATCGGAGAAGGTCGCGCGGGCGCAGGCGGCGTTGGGCGTGCCCTCCTATCTCTACCTGTTCGATCACGCCTATCCGGCCGCGGACCAGGCTGGCCTCCACGCCTTCCACGCGAGCGAGCTTCCCTTCGTCTTCGGCACGTTCGACGGCACGCCGCCTTATTGGCCGAACCCGCCGCGCACCGCCGGCGAGACCGCGCTTTCCGATGCGATGATCGGCTATTGGACCAGCTTCGCGCGCGATGGCCGCCCGCGCGCCGCCAACGCGCCCGATTGGGCACCCTATGGCACCGAGCGTGCCTACATGCACTTCACCGACACGCCGCACCTTTCGGCGAACCTCATGCCCGGCATGTACGAGCTGAACGAGGAAGTGGTGTGCCGCCGCAACGCGGCCGGAGGGATCGGCTGGAACTGGAATGTCGGCCTCTGGTCCCCCCGCAACCCGCCGGCGACGGAGGCGTGCCGCCCACGTTAGCGGGCGAGCGGCTCGCCGTTCAGCCGGCCTTCGGCGAAGTCCTCGCGCAGGCGGTTCTTGTCGATTTTCCCGGACGCGGCGAGCGGCATGGCCGCCACCCGCGCCATCCGGTCCGGAATCCACCAATCCGCGACCTCGCCGCGCAGCGCGTGGACGAGCCGGTCGCGATCGATCTGCTTGCCCTGTCGCGGCTCGACGACCAGGATCGGGCGTTCGCCCCATTTGGGATCGGGTGAGGCGATGACGGCGACCTGGCCGACCGCCGGATCGCGCCCGACGATTGCCTCGATCTCGACCGGGTTGATCCATTCGCCGCCGGACTTGATGAGGTCCTTCGCGCGGCCGCGGATGGACAGGTTGCCCTCGGCGTCGATGGTCGCGAGATCGCCGGTCTCGAACCAGCCGTCGGCATCGAGCGCATCCGATGTCTCGCCGAAATAGCGATCGACCACGCTCGGCCCGCGCACGTAGAGCCGACCGACGACGCCGCGCTGCTCGGGCAGGATGACGCCGTCCTCGTCGGTCAGCTTGAGATCGAGCCCCATCGGCACCTGGCCGGCATCGTCGCCGGGCCGCTGCGTTCCGACCGGCGGCGCGATCGTGCCCACGGGCGACAATTCGGTCATGCCCCAACTGGTCTGGACATGCGCGCCGAGCCGCGATTCCATCCGCCTGATCTGCGCCTCGGGGCAGGGTGATCCGCCGATCAGGACGCGCTCGAGGTCGGGCAGAGTCTCGCCGGTCACGTCGAGATGGTCGACCAGGCCCAGCCACACGGTCTGGACGCCGATGCCCACCGTGACGCGCTCTTCGCGCATCAGCCGCGCCAGGCTCGCCCCGTCGAGGTGACGGCCGGGCAGGACGAGCCTTGCGCCCGCCGCCGGTGCCGCGAAGGGGATGCCCCAGCCATTGGCGTGGAACATCGGCACGGCGGGGAGCACCGTGTCGCGCGCCGTCAGCGCGATCGCATCCGCCTGAAGCGCGCGCAGCGTGTGCAGGTAGTTTGAGCGGTGGGTATAGACGACGCCCTTGGGCCGCCCGGTCGTCCCCGACGTATAGCACAGGCCCGCTGGCGTCTCCTCCTCGAAGCCGCCCCAATCGACCGGTGCGCCGCGCTCGGCCAGCAGGCTTTCATACTCCAGCGCGCCCGGCAGGTCCGCGTCGGTGCCGCCGTCGAGCAGGATGATGTGATCGAGCGTCGGGCACAGGGGGGCCAGCTGCGCGGCCAGCGGCGCCAGATCGGCCGAAACCGCGAGGACTCGATCCTCGGCCTCGCCGATGATGGCGGCGAGATGCGCGACCGTCAGCCGCGGATTGAGCGTGTGGCAGACCAGCCCCATGCCCATCGTTGCGTAATAGAGCTCGAAATGGTGCTGGGTGTTCCAGGCGAGGGTGCCGACCCTTTGCCCGAACGCCAGCCCGAGCGAGCGAAGCGCCCCCGACAGGCGCACGGCGCGCTCGCGCAGCGCCGCATAACCGATGCGCGTGGTGCCGCCCCCGGCGGTCGCCTGCACCACCTCGCGATCGCCATGCCATTTTGCGGCATGATCGAGGAACTTGTCGATCGTCAGGGCATAGGCTTGCATGAACTTGTCGGTACGCACTCTAAAAGACGGCGGCCGCCCGATCCGCGGATCGGAGCGGCCCGCCGGAGGGTCGTTCAGAAGAGGCGCAGCACGCTGATACCGTACTGCCGCGGCGGTCCGGCGAAATCGAGGCCGGAGTTGAGTGCGCCGACATAGTGCTGGTTGGTGAGGTTGGTGCCGTAGAGCGTCACCGTCCACGGCCCCTTCGTCCACGCCAGCTGGGCGCCCAGGATGTTGCGATCCTCGAGCCGGTCGCCGAGCGCGGGGTTCTCGAACAAGGTCGCCCATTGTGCGGCGACGTGGCCGAAATTGACCCGCGGCGTCAGCGTGCCCGCATTGCCAAGGTTGAACACATATTGGGCGCCGGCATTGAAGGTGAAGTTCGGCGCATAGGTCTGTTCGCGGCCCTTGAGATTGAGGCAGGTCGCGCTCGCCGGGCCCGTATTCGGATCGCACGGCAGGACGCTGGGAAGGCGCGGGTCGGTGGCGAAGAACTGGCCGAGCGAGCTGTGGATCGCGCTGACCCCGACATCGAACGAGAAGCGCCCGAGATGCGCCTCGGCCTCGAACTCGGCGCCATAGATGCGGGTGGTATCGGGAACATTCACCTCGATGCCGAAGGTCGGGAACAGCGGATAGCCGATGATCACCTGGAAGTTGCGGTAATTGTTATAGAAGCCGTTGAGCGTCGTGCGGATGTGGCCGCCGAGGAAATTGGCGCGCCAGCCGGCTTCGAAGGAGGTCACCTTCTCAGGCTCGAAGGGATCGGGCAGGCCGAGGCCGACCGGCACGTTGAGCCCGCCGGCGCGGAAGCCGGTCGCCGCGAAGGCGTAGAGATACTGGTTGCGGTTGATCTCCCAGCCGAGCGAGGCCTTCCACGAAAAATCGTTCGCCCGCGCGCTCTGCTGGTCGTCGATCGGGACGCCATATTGGATGACTTGCACGTCGTTGCGCGTGTGGCTCCAGGTGTAGCGGCCGCCAAGTTCGAGCTTGAGCTGCGGGGTGATCCGGAAGCCGACCTGGCCGAAGAAGGCGAGATCGCGCTGCGGATTGGTGCCCTCCAGCCTGTATTCGGTGGCCGGATTGCCCTCGGGGACGCCGATCACGAACTGGAAGGGGCGCCGGAAATAGTAGGTGTTCCACTGGCCATAGGCGCCGAGCAGCCAGGTGAAGCGCTGGTCGTCCGGCGAGATCAGGTTGATTTCCTGCGACCAGATGCGCTCGCCGACATTGTCGAAGAAGGTCTGGTTCGCATTGGGCGTGAAGACGGTCGGCGCGGCGAGGCCGTCGAGATCGGCGCGATATTTCGTGGTGCCGTTCTGGTAGCCGCTGATCGAACGCAGCCGCACGCCGCCATCGAACTCATAGTCGATCCGGAGCGTGGAGCGGACGAACGAGTCCTTCGCGCCCTGTGGCGAATTCAGGCTGATGTCGAACAGGTCGTTATAATAGGGATTGGGCGTGGACGTGCCCGGCAGGACGCGGAACCGCGCATAATAGGGATCGGCCGGATAGGCGCCGTAATCGAGATAATCGACGTCGGTCTTCGACAGGATCGAGAGCCGGTCCGTCGGGCGCCACAGGAAGCTGATCCGGCCCGCGGCCTCGCGCAGGTCGCCGTTGTTGCCGGTATAGGGCGTCCCGCCCGGGCCGGTGATGTCATAGAAGCCCCCGCGGCGCTCGGTGAACCAGGCGATGCGGGCGGCGAAGGTGTCGCTGATCGGCAGGTTGATCGCGCCCTGGAGACCGGCATCCGAATAGGAGCCGAACTGTCCCTGCAAATAGCCGTGGGCGCCGCCGCCGATGATCGGATCGTTGGTGGTGACGAACACCGCGCCGCCGGTCGAGTTCTGGCCGGCGATCGTGCCCTGCGGCCCGCGCAGCACCTCGACCCGGGCGATGTCGAAATAAGGCTCGCCCTGGAAATAGCCGGGGAAGGTGGCAACGCCGTCGCGATAGGTGATGACCCCGGTCAGCGTCTGGGTATTGTGCTCGGCCTTGCCGATGCCGCGGATGTTGAATTCGAGGCCCTGGCCGAAATTGTCCACCGCGACGCTCGGCATCGCGAACTGGAGCTGATCGACATTGACGATATTGCGGTTGGCGAGATCCGCGCCGGTCAGCACCGAGGCGGCGATCGGCGTCGTCTGCAGCCGCTCGTTGCGGCGCTGGGCAGTAACGACGATGTCCTGGCCGGACTGATCCTGGTCGGCATTGCTGCTCTGCGACGTGCCACTGTCGGACGTCGTCTGCGCTCCGGCCTGTCCGCACCATGCGATCGAAATCAGCGACGCGCCAATCAGGACGACACTCTTCATAACCCCTCCCATCTGCGACGCTCTAGGACGTCTTGCATGGGGGAGTGCCGCAAATCGACGCCGATTTCAATACTAATTCACGCGCTAGTGAATATCTTGGTCGACTGTGCTTTTCATGCACGACCGAGGGGGCGCGCATCGGCGGCCCTATGCCGGAGCGGTGGTGCGACTCCTCGGGTCAGAGCAGCCGATAGGCGGGAAGCGTCAGGAACTCCTCCAGCGTCGCGGAGGTGACCAGCTCGGTAAAGATGGTTGCCGCCTCCTCGATATGCGGCTCACCCAGAGCACGCAGTGCCGCAAGCTCATCGGCCAGGATCGCGTCGAACAATTTGTGCCCGAGCGGCCGGCCGTCGTCCAGCGGGGCCTCGAAACGAAGCCACTGCCACAGCTGCGTGCGGCAGATCTCGGCGGTCGCGGCGTCCTCCATCAGATTGTAGAGAGGGACGGCGCCGCGCCCGCCGATCCAGGCGGCGATGTAGCGGATTGCGACGCGGATATTGCCGCGCACGCCAGCCTCGGTGCGCGGCCCCTCATGGAGCCGAAGCATGTCCTCGCGGGTGACGCCGCTGTCGATCCGGCGGTGGAGCTGGTTCGGGCCGGGAAAGGCGTTTTCGAACACCTCCATCGCGACCGGGACGAGGGCAGGGTGCGCGACCCAGGTGCCGTCATGGCCGTTCGCCGCCTCGCGCCTTTTGTCGGCGCGCACCTTGTCGAATGCGGCCTCGTTGGCGGCCTCGTCGCCCTTGACCGGGATCTGCGCGGCCATCCCGCCCATCGCGAAAGCACCGCGCCGGTGGCAGGTTTCGATGAGCTTCAGCGAATAGGCGGCAAGGAAGGCCTTATCCATCGTCATCGCCGCGCGATCGGGGGTCAGCCGCTCCGGCGTCCGGCCGAGCCGCTTGATGTAGGAGAAGATATAGTCCCAGCGGCCGCAATTCAGGCCGACGATATTCTCCTTCAGAGCGTGGAGAATCTCGTCCATCTCGAAGGCGGCGGTGATCGTTTCGATCAGCACCGTCGCCTTGATCGTCCCGCGCGCCAGGCCGAGCTTCTGCTCAGCGAAGGCGAAGACGTCGCTCCACAACGCGGCCTCCTCCATGCTCTCGAGCTTGGGGAGGTAGAAATAGGGGCCTGAGCCCGCCTCGATCGAGGCCGTGGCATTGTGCCAGACGTAAAGGCCGAAATCGAACAGGCCGCCGGCGATCGCGGCGCCGTCCACCGTGAAGTGGCGCTCGTCGAGGTGCCAGCCGCGCGGGCGGACCATCAGCACGGCGGGATCGGGGGCGAGTGCATAATGGCGGCCGGAGGCGGGGTCGTCGAAATCGAGCGATCCGCGCCAGCGATCGCGCAGGTTCGCCTGGCCCGCGATCATGTTCGCGAAGGTCGGCGCGGTCGCATCCTCGAAATCCGCCATGAAGACGCGCGCGCCGGAATTGAGCGCGTTGACGATCATCTTGCGATCGGTCGGCCCGGTGATCTCGACGCGGCGATCGAGCAGGTCCGGCGGGATCGCGCCAACGCTCCAGTCGGACTCGCGGATGGCGCGCGTGTCGGATCGGAAATCGGGCAGCTCGCCGGCGTCGAAGCGGCGCTGGCGCTCCTGGCGCTCGGCGAGCAGCGCGCGCCGCCGGGCATCGAAGCGGCGGTGAAGCGCCTCCAGGAAGGCGCGCGCTTCCGGGGTGAGGATATCGTCCATGCCGGCCGTTTCAGCCGGCGCGGCCCGCTCGGTCAACGCCAGATCGCTCATCGGCCGCGCCCGTCGGCGACGATGCTGTATTGCATCGTCGCGGGGGCGGTTCCGGGGCGGCAGGTCAGCCGCACCCATTCGTCATGCGCCCGCCGCTCGTCCTCGAACGGTCCCGCGAGCGTCTCGGTGCCGGGGACGAGCCGGCGGAATGCGGCATCCTCATATTCGCCGCCGACGACCCAATAGCGTTTCATCGCTTCTCTCCTCATGCGGCACGTTCGAACTGGGCGGTTTCGGTCGATCCGGCGAGCGCCACCGTCGAGGCTTCGGGACCCGCGATGGTCTGCGCGACCAGATCGAAATAGCCGGTGCCGACTTCGCGCTGGTGCCGGGTCGCACTGTATCCCGCGGCCTCGCTCGCGAATTCGGCCTGCTGGAGATCGGAATAAGCGGCCATGCCGCGCGCGCGGTAGCCCCGCGCAAGCTCGAACATCGCGTGGTTGAGGCTGTGGAAGCCCGCCAGGGTGACGAACTGGAACTTGTAGCCCATCGCCCCGAGCTCGCGCTGGAAGCGTGCGATGGTGTCCTTGTCGAGCTTCGCCTCCCAGTTGAAGCTCGGCGAGCAATTATAGGCCATCATCTTGCCCGGGCAGGCCTTCTGCACCGCCTCGGCGAAGCGGCGCGCATCCTCGAGATTGGGATGGCTCGTCTCCCACCACAGGAGATCGGCGTGCGGGGCGAAGGCGATGCCGCGCTTGATGCAGTGATCGATGCCTGTGCCTTCCTTCAGCCGGAAGAAGCCTTCGGCCGTGCGCTCGCCGGTCAGGAACTCATGGTCGCGCTCGTCGATGTCGGACGTGATCAGGCGCGCGCTTTCCGCATCGGTTCGCGCGACGAGGATCGTCGGCACGCCGCAGACGTCCGCCGCCAGCCGCGCCGCGTCGAGGTTGCGGATATGCGCCTCTGTCGGGATCAGCACCTTCCCGCCAAGATGGCCGCATTTCTTCTCGCTCGCCAGCTGGTCCTCGAAATGGACGCCGGCCGCGCCCGCCTCGATATAGGCCTTCATGATCTCGAAGCAGTTGAGCGGTCCGCCGAAGCCGGCCTCGGCATCGGCGATAATGGGCACGAACCAGTCGCGTGTCGCGCCGCCCTCCATATGCTCGATCTGGTCGGCGCGCTGGAGCGTGCGGTTGATCCGGCGGCAGAGCTCCGGACCGGCATTCGCCGGATAGAGCGACTGATCCGGGTACATGGCGCCGGCGGTGTTCGCGTCCGCCGCGACCTGCCAGCCGGACAGGTAGATGGCTTCAAGCCCCGCGCGCACCATCTGCATCGCCTGGTTGCCGGTGACGGCGCCGAGCGCGCGCACCGGCTCCTCGCGCTTGAGCATCGCCCACAGCCGCTCGGCGCCACGCCGCGCGAGGCTGTATTCGACCGGGACGGAGCCGCGCAGGCGGGCCACGTCATCAGGCGTGTAGGCGCGCGCGATGCCGTCGAAGCGGCCGGCGGGGGCGGGGATCAGATCGGCGAAATCGGTCATGGCGGCCTCGCAGCAGGAAGGTGTGCCCCATGGAAATCATCGAACGGTACGTCCCGCATCCCCGAAAAAGGTCGCTGCGTCACGATACGACTTGCGCGAGTTGTATAAAGTTGACAGATTTGCAGGATGGCGGAACGCAAACTCCACCTTGGCGGTCGAATGCGCCGGTTGCGCCGCGAGCTCGGCCTCAACCAGGCCGCCATGGCGGCCGAGATCGGCATTTCGCCCTCCTATCTGAACCATATCGAACGCAACCAGCGGCCGGTCACGGCGACCGTGCTGCTGCGCCTCGCCGAAGCCTATGACGTCGATCTGAAGAGCTTTGCGGCCGAGGGCGGCGATGCGGTCGGCCCCGCCCAGCTCGGCGAGATTTTCGCCGATCCGCTGTTCTCCGACCTCGCCGTGCCGCGCTACGAGCTGGTCGAGATCGCCGACAATGCGCCCGCCGCGGCCGAGGGCATCGCACGACTCTATGCCGCGCTCGGCGAACTGCGCCAGCGGCCCGCGGGAGAGAGCGAGGAGAATGCCGCGCTCAGCCCGACCAAATGGGTGCGCGACTATATTCAGTCGCAGCGCAACCATTTCCCGGCGATCGAGGAGGCTGCGGAGACGCTGGCCGGCGCGCTCGGCGATCCGCTCGCCATCGCCGAGACGCTGCGGCGCCGGCTCAGGGAGGCATTCGGCATCGACGTGCGCGTCGTTGCGCCCGAGCTGATCGAAGGGGCAAGCCAGCATTACGATATCCATCGCAAGCGGCTGCTCCTCTCCCAGCTGCTCCGGAGCGAGAGCCGGACGTTCGCGCTCGCCTACCAGCTCGTGCTGGTGGAGTTCCGCGCGCTGCTCGACAGGATGGTGGTGTCCGCCGCGCCGCCCGACGCGCCGACCCGCAGGCTGCTTCACATGAGCCTCGCCAATTATGCGGCGGCGGCGGCCATGATGCCCTATCAGTCATTTCTCGAGGCGGCGGAGCGCCATCGCTACGATCTGGACCGGCTGTGCGCCGAGTTCGGCGTCAGCGCGGAGCAGGCGGCGCATCGGCTGACGACGCTCAACCGGGCCGGCGCGCGCGGCGTCCCCTTCTTCATGCTGAGGGTCGATGCCGCGGGCAACGTTTCCAAGCGCTTCGCCGGCGAGAGCTTTCCGTTCAGCCGCTTCGGCGGCACCTGCCCGCGCTGGAACCTCCATTCGGCTTTCCAGACGCCGGGCCGGGTCGTCACGCAGGTTGTCGAGACTCCGGACGGCGAGCGGTATTTCACGATCGGACGAACGGTGTCGCGCGCCATCCGCCTCGATCCGGCGGAGGACAGCCAGCTTGCCATCGGCCTCGGCTGCGATGTTCGCCACGCCGCGCGCATCGCCTATGCCGACGGGCTGGACCTCGCCCATCCGCGGGTCACCCCGATCGGCCCGGCCTGCGCGCTCTGCCCGCGCGCCGGCTGTCCCCAGCGCGCCACCGCTCCCGTGGGTCGCACCCTGGCGGTGAGCGAGCTCAGGAAATCAGTCTCGCCATTCCCGTTCGTATAAGTCCGCCGGCGCGAACGCGCTTATTGCCCGCCACCGGTGCGAACCTTAGGAAGCGGGACATGGCATCCATTCATATCGGCGTCGGCGGCTGGGATTATGAGCCGTGGCGGGAGACCTTCTATCCGCCGAAGCTCGCCAAGGCGAAGCAGCTCGAATATGTCGGCGCGCACCTGACTGCGACCGAGGTCAACGCGACCTATTACAGAAGCCAGAAACCGGAAACATTCGCGCGCTGGGCACAGACGGTGCCGGACGGCTTCCGCTTCGCGCTCAAGGCGTCGCGCTTCTGCACCAATCGTCGCGTGCTCGGCGAGGCGGGGGAGTCGATCGCCCGCTTCTGCGGGCAGGGGCTGACCGAGCTCGGTGACAAGCTGGGCCCGATCCTGTGGCAGCTCGCCCCGACCAAGAAATATGATCCCGACGACATCAGTGCGTTTCTCGCCCTCTTGCCGACGCGGCAGGACGGGATCGCGCTCCGGCACGCGATCGAGGTGCGGCACGAGAGCTTCCGTTCGGCGGAATTCGTGGCCCAGGCGCGCGCGGCAGGGGTGGCGATCGTCTTCGCGCATCACGACACCTATCCCGAGATCGCCGATCAGACCGCCGGCTTCGTCTATGCGCGGCTCCAGTCCACGCGCGCGGAGGAGCCCACCGGCTATACGTCGGCCGAGCTGGATGGCTGGGCGGAGGTGATCCGCGGCTGGGCGAGCGGCGAACGCCCGGCTGGGCGCGCTTATGCGTCGAACGTGCCGGCGTCGGCAGAACCCCGCGAGGTCTTCGCCTTCATCATCTCCGGCGCCAAGGAGCGCAATCCGGCCGCCGCCATGGCCCTCATCGAACGGACCGCAAGATGAGCTTTTCTTCCGAAGCCGAAGCGGCGCGGTTGTTCGACCGGCTCGGGATCACGCCGGGCGCCGGCGATCTCGGCTCGACCTCGCCGATCGACGGCGGCCTGATCGGCAAGGTGGCCACCGCCTCGCCGGCCGATGTCGCCGCCGCGATCGGCCGGGCGGAGGCGGCGTTCCTCGACTGGCGCATGGTGCCCGCCCCGCGCCGCGGCGAGCTCGTCCGCAGGTTCGGGGAGGCGCTGCGGGCGCACAAGGAGCCGCTCGGCCGCCTTGTCACGCTCGAATGCGGCAAGATCCTCTCCGAGGGGCTCGGCGAGGTCCAGGAGATGATCGACATCTGCGATTTCGCGGTCGGCCTCTCGCGGCAATTGCACGGCCTTACCATCGCGACCGAGCGGCGTGACCATCGGATGATGGAAACCTGGCATCCGCTCGGGCCGGTCGGCGTGATCTCGGCGTTCAACTTCCCGGTTGCCGTGTGGGCGTGGAATGCATGCCTCGCCCTGGTGTGCGGCGATACAGTGGTGTGGAAGCCGTCCGAGAAGACTCCGCTCTGCGCGGCAGCGGTCGCCGCGATCTTCGCCGGCGTCGCCATCGAGTTCGAGGAGGCGCCTGAGGGTCTGTTCGAGCTGGTCCAGGGCGGGCGCGAGGCGGGCGAGGCGCTGGCGGACGATCCGCGCGTGCCGCTGGTGTCGGCGACCGGATCGACCCGCATGGGCCGCGCGCTCGCGCCGCGCGTCGCCGTGCGCTTCGGCCGCACCCTGCTTGAGCTTGGCGGCAACAATGCGATGATCGTCGCGCCCTCGGCGGATCTCGCGCTCGCGGAGCGTGCGATCGCCTTCGCCGCGGTCGGCACCGCGGGGCAGCGCTGCACGAGCCTCAGGCGGCTCATCGTCCACGACGATATTTACGATCGTCTGGTCGGCCGCCTGAAGGCGATCTGGCCTGGTCTTTCGATCGGCAATCCGTTTGAGAGCGGCACTCTGGTGGGCCCGCTGATCGACGAGGATGCGGTCGCGGCCATGCAGGCGGCGCTCGCGCGGGCGAAAGGGCAGGGGGGCGCCATCCAGGGCGGGGAGCCGATCGGAGGCTGCTATGTCCGGCCGGCACTCGCGGAAATGCCGGCGCAGTCGGGCGTCGTGATCGAAGAGACGTTCGCGCCGATCCTCTACATCCTGCGCTATCGCACGCTGGACGAGGCGATCGCCCTCCAGAACGGCGTGCCGCAGGGCCTGTCTTCGTCGATCTTCACCACCGATCTGCGCGAGGCGGAGACCTTCCTGTCGGCGGCCGGCTCGGATTGCGGCATCGCCAACGTCAATCTCGGCCCCTCGGGCGCCGAGATCGGCGGGGCGTTCGGCGGCGAGAAGGAGACCGGCGGCGGGCGCGAGAGCGGATCCGATTCCTGGCGCGCCTATATGCGCCGCGCCACGAACGTCGTGAATTACGGCCGCGATCTGCCGCTCGCGCAGGGCGTGGATTTCGATCTGCCGACGGAATGACCCACGAAAATCCAAGCGATTTGTTAACCGCTCCTCCGTTATTTCCGTGTCGCCTCGGGGGAGAGACACGTGGGTTATTCGCGCAGGGTCGGCCCGCCGATCGTTTCGGCAGCGGTGGCGACACTTGTCCTGACCAATTTCGCGACGGTGAGCATCATCCGCGACAGCGCGAGCTCGCGGCTGGAGCTGTTCGCGACGATCTGGCCGATCGCGCTCACCTCCGCGGTCGCGATCATCCTCGTCATGTCCGTCCTCTATCGCTCACTCGTCGACGTGGTTCAGGAGCTGGAGGCGCGGCAGGAGGCCGTGCAGCATCAGGCGCTGCATGACCGGCTGACCGGCCTCGCCAACCGGGCTCTGCTCGAGGATCGACTGGCCCAGGCGCTGACGCGCTACCGCCGAAGCGGCGAGCAGGTCGCGCTGCTCATGCTCGATCTGGACCGGTTCAAGCAGGTGAATGACACGCTCGGCCACAATGCCGGCGACATCCTTGTCGCCGAGGTCGCGGATCGGCTGCGCGGCCTTGCCCGCGAGACCGACACGGTGGCACGCATCGGCGGCGACGAATTCGCGATCGTCCAGGTCGGCGCAAAGGGTGAGGCCGACGTCCGTCGCCTGTGCGAACGGATCATCGCCGTCATCCGCCAGCCCTTCTTCATCGGCGAGCGCGAGGCGCGGGTCGGCGTTTCGATCGGCGCGGTGTTCGCGAGCGCGGAAGTGGCCGAGGCGGCCGAACTGCTCCGCAAGGCGGACATCACCATGTACCGCGCCAAGGCGGCGGGCCGCGACTGTTTCCGAATCTTCACCGAGGCGATGGATGCCGACGTCCAGCGTCGCGACCGGATCGAAAGCGCGCTTCGCGCCGAGCTGCGCGGGACCGGCGACGCGCTGAAGCTCCATTACCAGCCGGTCATCGGGCGCGGCGGCGAGGTGACGGGGCTCGAAGGGCTGCTGCGTTGGGCCCATCCGACCCTCGGCCAGCTCGCCCCGGCCGAGATCGTGCCGATCGCCGAGGAATGCGGGCTGATCGACGAAGTGGGCCTGCTCGCCTTTCGCGACGCCTGCCGCATGGCGCGCCGCTGGCCGACCCTGTCGATCTGCGTGAACCTGTCGCCGCTTCAGTTTCGCGATCCGGCCTTCCCCGCGGTGCTCCGCGGCATCGCGGCGGGAGAGGGCGTTGAGCCGCGCCAGTTCGATCTGGAGATCACCGAGACCTTGTTCATCGAGCATGGCGCGCTGTGTGCCCAGGCGATCGAGGAGTTGCGGCGCGACGGCTTCCGCATCGCGCTCGATGATTTCGGCACCGGCTATTCCTCGCTTTCCTGCCTGCGCCGCTTCCCGGTCGACCGGATCAAGCTCGATCGTTCCTTCATCGACGTCGCGGCGCGCGACCAGAGCGTCGCCATCATCCGCGCCGCGGTGACCCTGGGCCACGCCATGAAGGTCGATGTGGTTGCGGAGGGGATTTCGAGCGTCGAGGAGGAGCAGATCGCGATCGAGGCGGGGTGCGATGCGCTCCAGGGCCATCTCTATGCGCCGGCGATGACACCGGACCAACTCGCCCTTTTCCTCGCCCAGCACCGGGCCGGGGTGTCGAACGCCGCCTAGCCTGCCAGCCGCCGCACGAGATCGCCGAGCGGTGACACGATCGGCGCATGCCACGACGTCACCAGCGCCCACAGGACCATCCCGCCGACGACGGCGACCCATCCGGGCGCAGCCGAGCGCCAGGAGGCACGGCCAGCGATCAGCGCGCCGAACGGGACGACGGAGGTCGCCGCCGCCCAGCCATGCCAGGCAGGGCCGAGCTGGCGCTGCTTGCGCAGGTCCTGTCCGATCGACCCGAACAGGGCGAGCACGAAGATGCCGCCGGCGACGATCAGGTTGCGCGGGCTCCCCGATGTCGACGCATGGACGAACGCCCACAGCATGAAGGCGGTGTTCATCGGGTGGCGGGTGATCGCGAACACGCCCCTGGGCGTGCCGATCGCCGCGGGCCCCGCGCCGGGATGGGGGAAGGCGGGATTGCGCCGGAGCGAGCCGATGAAGAGGATCGAGGCGACAAGCATCAGCGCCGATCCGATCGGCCACCAACCGGCAGGCGCGACCCACAGCGGAGCGAGATCGTCGCCGGCGCGGTAGGCGAGGATCATCCAGATGAAGGTCGCCAGCGAGACGAGCGAATAGAGGCCCAGGAAGCCACGTTCGGTCAGCGCGCGCACCAGGGGCGTGCGCAGCGGGTGGGACATCAGGAAGTGGAGCCCGACGAAGGCGAGCGTCGCGATCGCGAGGCTCGCCAACGGCGTCAGGCTCGCCATCCTATTGCCTCGGATTATAGGCGTGCGGCAGCGCGCCTTCCTGCGGCTGGCGATAGCGATCGCGAAGCTCGGTCTGATGGTTGGTCAGCGACTGGCGCACCCCGTCGATCCAGACCGCGTCGACTCCGGTCGACAGTTCGAGCGGATCGCCGTCCCAGATCACCACGTCGGCCCGGCGTCCCGGACGAAGCGTCCCGATCTGGTCGCCCATCCCGACGATATCGGCGGGACCGCCGCTGATCGATTCGAACGCGGCGTTCCAGTCGAGGCCCGTCGCGCCGGGGATGCGGGTGAGTGCGACGAGGTTGCCCGCATATTGCGTCTCGACACGGATGTTGCGGCCGTCCTCGTCGTTCAGCATCCCGATCGCGACCTCGACGCCGGCGGCGTGCATCCGGCCGATATTGGACTGGGTCGCGGCGAGCTGCTCGAACGTCGCCGGAAGATCGTTGAGCGCGTTGGCCAGGACCGGGACATGCGCGGCGGCGATCCGGTCGGCCACGCGCCAGCCTTCGGCCGCGCCGACCAGCACGAGCTTCAGGCGCGGGAACTCCTGCTTCAGCGCGAGCACCTGGAGGATGTCGCTGGCGCGCTCGACGTGAACGAAGAGCTGCTGCGTGCCATCGAGCACGGGGACCAGGGCGGCGGCGTCGAAGCGGGTCAGCAACACGTCGTCGGGCCGGCCGGTGCTGCCCTGGATATAGGGATTCTCCGGCGATCCGTCGGGGCCGTTCGGCCTGCGTGCGGAGGCCGGCAGGCGAAGGTCGCGCGCCTCGCGAAGGGCGTTGCGGAGCATCACATATGCGGCCGCGCGGCTGCCGCCGGCGTTGCTCGCCCCGTCCTCGCCAAGCTCGATGAACTGGAAGGCGCGGGGGCGGGTGATCGGCTCCATGTCGCCGCCGAGGTCGATGATCGCGCCCTGGCCAGCGAAGATCGTGTTGCGGCCGGTGCCGGGCGAAACGATGGCGCGGGTGATGCCGGCGGCACGATTGACCGCGATCGCCGTCGCCAACGGGTTGATCGCTGGCGCGACGTCGATCGCCGCGTTGAACGGTGAATTCGGCGCACGCACGTCGTTGGTCTCGTCGACCGCATCGACCTCGAGCAGGCCGAGCCGCGAGAAGCCGGCGACGAGGCCCGGCGTCACCCATTTTCCGCGGGCGTCGACCGCGGTGGCGCCGGCCGGGACGGGCACATTGGCGCCGGCGGCGACGACACGGCCGTCGCGGATGACGACCGTGCCATTGTCGATCGGGGCGGTGCCGTCGCCGATGACGAGACGGCCGCCGGTGATCGCGACGGTTTCCGCCTGCGCGGGGGCCGCCGCGAGAGCCGCGATGCCGGCCAGGAGGAGGGCGAGCCTCTTCATTTCGTGTCTCCCTCGCCGGGCTGGCCGAGCTCGAAGTCGGTGACCGGCCGCATCCTGGGATTGTTCATGTCATACATCAGCGCGCCATCGATCCACACCTCCTGCGGGCGGGTGTAGACGCTGAACGGATTGCCGTTCCAAAGCACGACGTCGGCGCGCTTGCCGGGGCGCAGCGACCCGGTCTGGTTGTCGATGCCGAGCGCGTGGGCCGGATTGATCGCGAGCCACCGCCAGGCGACCTCGTCGGGAATATTGATTCCCATTCGGCGTCCGTCGGCCAGCGCTTCGGCCGCGGCCTGGTTCAATCGCTGGATGCCGTTGGGATCGTCGGAATGGACGATCGCGCAGGCCCCCGCATTGTGGACCATCGGGATATTCTCGTTGATCGCGTCATAGGCTTCCATCTTGAAGCCCCACCAATCGGCCCACATCGACGCGCAGGTATCGTTCTCGCGCAGGAGGTCGGCGATCTTGTAGGCTTCCACGGCGTGGTGGAAGCTCGCGATGTGGTAGCCGAACTCGCGCGCCATATCGAGCATGTTGGCCATCTCGTCGGCGCGGTAGCAGTGGTTGTGGACGAGGATCCGGCCCTCCAGCACCTCGACCAGCGTGTCGAGCGCGAAGTCGCGCGGGGTGTTGGGATCGCGGGCGCGCCGCTCGCGATATTCGATCGCGCGCTGCCAGGTCTGGCGCGCAAGCGCGATATTCCCCATCCGCGTGGAGGGCATCTGGTTGCGCCGGCCGTACACACGCTTCGGATTTTCGCCGCACGCCATCTTGAGCCCGCGCGGCGCGCCGGGGAAACGCATCGCCTGCACGGTGCGCGCCGGCACGTTGCGAAGCGTCACGCCGCGTCCGCCGAACAGATTGGCCGATCCGGGCAGGATCTGCAGCGTCGTGATGCCGCCATTGACGAGCGCGCGGGTGAAGCCTGGATCCTGCGGCCACACGCTATGTTCGGCCCACACTTCCGGCCGCACCGGGCTGGTCGCCTCGTTGCCGTCGGAAAGCGCATCGACGCCGGGGCTCGGATAGTCGCCGAGATGGGAGTGGACGTCGATCACGCCCGGCGTCACCCACAGGCCGTGGCCGTCGATCCGGGTGGCGCCGTCGGGGATCGGCGTATCGGGCCCGCCGACCGCCTGGATCTGGCCGCCCGCCATGACCAAGGTGCCGTTCTCGATCCGTCCGCCCTCGCCATCATAGATGGTCGCGCCGGTGATGGCTGTCGGGACGGACGGATAGGGGCGGTAGGTGGACGGGTAAGGATCCTCCGGCGGCACATAATGCGGCACGGACGCGCGCGACGGCGATGCGGCCGACGCGCTCTGCGGCGGCGCCTGCCCCGCGCAGGCGGCCATCGCCGCCGCGCCGATCATGGTTGCGAATATGGGGCGCAGCTTATTGAACACCGTGCATCCACTTCTTGATGAGCGGGGAAAGGAGAAGGAGGAACAGGCCGATGCCGGCGGCGATCAGGCCGATGTGCCAGAACACCCCGACATAGGTTTCGAGGCTGACCTGTCGGTTGGTGACCTGGCCACCCACCGTCTCGACGCTCGCCACCTGGGCGACGACGCCGGCGACATATTGGGCACAGGAGATCGACAGGAACCACACGCCCATCATCAGGCCGACGATGCGGGTGATCGACAGCTTGGTGATCATCGACAGGCCGACCGGCGAGATGCACAGCTCGGCAAGGCTGTGGAGCAGATAGAGGCCGGCGAGCCACCAGAGCGCGACCCGGAAGTCCGGCCCGGCGAAGGTCGTGCCCCAGACCAGGAACAGGAAGCCGGCGCCGACCCCGACCAGGGCGATCGCGAACTTGACCGGGATCGACGGCTCGAGGATCGTCGCCTCCTTCCAGTCCGAAACCTGCTTTGCCCAGGCGAGCGCCGCGACGATGGTGAGGACCGCCAGGATGAGCGCCACGATCAAGCCGCCGACCGGGTTCGCGAAGGCGCCGTAGAGGCCCCAGGCGATGTAGATCCCGGCGAGCGCCAGCACCGCCGTCCAGACATAGCCGAGCGCCTTGAGCCCGGCCCCCGGCGCCACGCTGCGGCGGGCCAGCGCGCTCCACAAGATGCTCATGATCGGCGCGAAGATGACGATCGAGAGCGGGTTGAAATTCTGGGTCTGTGGCGCCAACAGCGAGAAGAGGCCGAAGACGGACAGGTCGGTATTGCGATCGGCGAACAGCGTGAGCGAGGAGCCCGCCTGTTCGAACAACGTCCAGAAGACGACGTTGAAGGTGACGAGGATCATCGCCACCACCATCATCTGGAATTCCTGGCGGCTGCCTTTCACGTACGACCAGACGAGGATCGCAGGCACGCCGATCAGGAAGGACCCGAACAGCAATTTGCCCATCAGAGGCAGCGAGGCGACATAGCCGACGATGCCGCTTCCCGGCTCCGGCTCCGGCGCGTTCATCAGGTTGGTGAACAGGAAATAGAGCACCGGCACCGCGACGATCGCGAGCACGTAGATCAGCAGGCCGCGGTCCTTCCCGGCCTGCTCAGGCGTCTCGCCGATGCCGTTCAGGACGCCACCGTCGAAGCGGATCAGGCAATAGGAGAACAGCATGCCGGCGGCGGCGAGGCCGAAGCCGGCCCACCAGCCGAACATGTCGGCAAGGATCGGGCACAGGAGCTGCGAGAAGATCGAGCCGAGGTTGATGCCCATGTAGAAGATGGTGAAGCCGGCGTCGCGGCGGCGGTCGCCCTGCGCGTAGAGCGACCCCACCATCGTCGAGATGTTCGGCTTGAAGAAGCCGTTGCCGACCGAAACGAGGCTCAGCGCGATCAGCATCAGCGCCACGTAGAAGGCGTTGCGCTCGCCGCCCGACACGAAATGGCCGGTCGGGACGGTGCGCGCGACACTCTGGTCGGCGTTGAGCAGCGAGACGCTGCCGTCTTCATTGCCCTTGATCTCGAAGCGCTGGCCGGCGTCGATCAGGAAGCGCTGCTCGTTCGGCTGACTGGTCGGCCCGTCGCTGAAATTGTCGACCTGCACCTCGTATCGTGTGCCGTCGATCATTGCATAAGGTCGCGCGGTCTCGCCGCCGAAGCAGAGGAGGAAATAGCCGAGCGCCATCACGATCGCGCCGAACTTCACCGCCCGTTTCGAGCCGAGATATTGGTCGGCGAGGAAGCCGCCGATCAGCGGCGTCAGATAGACGAGCGCGGTATAGCCGCCGTAGAGGCCGGTCGCCTCGCGATCGCCGAAGACGAAATGCTTGGTGAGATAGAGCGTCAGCAGCGCCCGCATGCCGTAATAGCCGAACCGCTCCCACGCCTCGGTCGAGAACAGCCGGGCCAGCGGCCGCGGATGGCCGAACCAGGTCTTTTCCGCCGCCGGATTGACGTGGCTGATGTCCGGTTCGCGCGGGGAATCCGCGGTGGGCGTGTCTACCATCGAAGCTGCTCCCCCAAACTGGTTCGGCGGTTTGCGCCCGCCGCTATATGACCCGCAGACTAAAGGCAAAATTTCGCGTGTGAAGCCGGATTGTTAGTCAAGGCTTCGCCTGTTAGCGCCTTCGCCATGTTCAACGACACGTCCTCGCTGCCCGCCTATCTCGCGAGCCGCCGATCGGCGCGGCCGCGCGATCTTGTCGCGCCTGGGCCGGACGCGGACCAGCTCGCGCGCATCCTCGAGCTCGCCGCCCGCTCTCCCGATCACGGCAAGCTTCATCCGTGGCGCTTCGTCCATGTCGCGCAGGATCAGCGCGCCGATTTCGCCGTGCTTCTGGAGCGCGCCTATCGCGCAGCCAATCCCGATCCCAAGCGGCTCGAGATCGAGGCGGTGGCGCGCTTCGCCAGTCAGGCGCCGGAGCTTGTGGTCGTGCTGTCGAGCCCGATCCCCGGTCACAAGATCCCGGTGTGGGAGCAGGAATTGTCGTGCGGCGCCGCCTGCATGAATCTGCTCCATGCCGCGACCGCGCTCGGCTTCGCCGGCGGCTGGGTGACGGGCTGGGCGGCCTATTCGGACACGGTTCGCGAGGCCTTTGGAGGGCCGGGTGAGCGGATCGCCGGGTTCATCTTCCTGGGTAGTCTCGGCGCCCCGCTGGAAGAGCGCTTGCGCCCTGTGCCGGACGACGTGGCCTTCGAATGGGTCCCGCCAGCAACTTTTCCTTGACCCCGGGACTGTATTACTTCACCATCACGGCCATGAACAACGAGCGGCCCGTCTATCTCCGCCTGCGCGACACGATCGCGGCGATGATTCTGGAGGGGCGGGTGCGCGACGGCGATCCGTTGCCGTCGGTCCGCAGCCTCGCCGCCGATTTCGGCGCCAATCCGCTGACCGTCGCCAAGGCCTACCAGACCTTTCAGGAGGAGGGGCTGGTGACGGTGAAGCGCGGGGTCGGCATGTTCGTCGCCGCTGGCGCCGCCGATCGGCTGCGCGCGACCGAGCGGCAGGATTTCCTCGATCGCCGCTGGCCGGCCATCGTCACGCACATGCGCCGCCTGGGCCTCGATCCGGCGGATCTGGTCGAGCGCGCCGGCGCCTGACCCTTTTTGCGACGAAGGCGTCGCGCCATCGACGAACATGTCCGATCCTGCGACCGGGATTGTTGCCCCGTAACGATCGCATCCCCATATCGGGCACATCATGACGAACCGCCCGTTTCGCGCCTTCATGTTCTCGTTCGCCGGCAGCCTCGTGCTGCTGTTCGCGGCCTATGGCGTCGCGGCGCAGCTGATGCGCGTCCCCGTCGAAATGCCGCGCGGCCCGCTGCCGTCGCCAAGCGCGCCCGCTTGATTTTGCGCGGCGCGTGCCGCACCATCGCAGCGACTGCGGACGGAGGGGTGTGATGCGCTCTTTTCCACTTCGTGTTCTCATTCTGGGCGGCGGACTTTTCGGCCTTGCCGGCAATGCGCCGGTCCATAGCGGACCCGCGATCGTGCCTTATCAGTGCGGCGACGGGCGCATCGCCAACGTCGTCTATGATTCCGGCAACGATTATGTCCACGCCAGCGCGCGCGTGACCCTGGACGGGCGGACCATCGACATGAAGGCCGCGCCGACGCTCTACGGGGTTCGCTATCGGAGCGAGGCCGCGCCCGGCGCAACCGCGCTCGCCTGGTCGCTGCGCGGCGAGGAGGGCGTGCTGAGCGAGGCGCCGACCGACATGTCCTATGTCTCGGCGGAGCATGAGCTCGCGCGCTGCACACGCGTGCGCGTCGGCGCGGTCGAAGAAGGCGCCCCCACACCGCACTGATAGTGTGACCCTTTTGCCGCAGTCGGGCGGCGGTTCGGCGTCGCGGCGTTGACTCGCCGCTGAACTTTTGCGTTTGGCCGCTTATGTGGAGCCGATCGCGGATCGGCGGGCGGGGTTTGAATCGGGTTTACATGACGAAGGGCAGATCGAGCCTGTGGATCGGCGGCGCCGCCGCGCTCCTTTGCGCATCCGCGGCCGGGGCGCAGACTGAGGGCAACAGCACGGCTCCGGTCGTCGCGCCGCAACTCCAGAATTTCCAGCTTCCGTCCGGAAACCGGACTGCGGAGCCGACGACGCAGGGCCCGCCCGCGCCTGTCGGAGCGGGAACGACCGGACCGGCGCCGACGACCGAGCGTCCGGACCGCGGGCCGCCGATCGTCGCAGTGCCGGCGGCGCCGGTCATGCCAAGCCTGCGCCTGCCGCCGAATCTCGCACCGCAGCAGCGCGGCGCGGTTATCCCCCCCGGCCAGCGTCCGGGGGCCACCCGGCCGGCGACGGGGCCGGCCGCGCCTTCGCAAGCACCGCAGCCGCAGGCCGCCGTTCCAGCACAGGCCGGTCCGGCCGCGTCACCGACGCCCGAGCCGAGCGCCCCGGCGGACACGGCGCCCGAGACCGCGCCGGCGCCGGACCCCGAATCGACGCCGATCTCAATTCCCGGCGAGCCGATGACTCCGTCTACCGGCGGCACGTTGCCGATCTGGCTGGAAATCGCCGGCGGTGCGGCGCTGGCGCTGCTGCTCGGATTCCTGCTGTGGCGGCGCGGGCGGCCGAAGCGACTGCTTCGCGCTGCGGCGCTGGCGGAGGCGGAGGCCGCGGCCGCCGCCGCTGCGTCCCGACCCTCGCCGCGCCCCGCTCCCGCGCCGGCCGCGCCTGCCGCCGACCCGGCCCCGAAAGCGGATCCGTCGGCGCGGCCCTGGCTGGAGATCGATCTTCGCGCCGAGCGGGCGACGTTCAACACCGCCGAGGCGCTTGTCCAGTTCGAGCTCGATATCGCGAATGTCGGCGAGGCGCCGGCGCGCAACGTGCGGATCGACGTCAAGCTGTTCAACGCCGGCGCCGAGCAGGACAAGGAGATCGGCGCCTTCTTCCGCACCGCGGGCCGCGAAAGCGCGCGGGTGACGCTGCCGGGGGTCGAGCCCGGCGTCAGCGGCACGATCCGCGGCGAGGTCAGCATCGCGCGCGAGGAGATGAAGGCGCTGCGGCTCGACGAACGACTGCTCTACATCCCGGTGATCGCCGTCAACGTCCTCTACGATCATGGCGAGGGGCGGACGGGCCAGACCTCGAAATCCTATGTCGTCGGGCGCGAGCTGCAGCAGCCGAGCGAGAAGATGGGCGCCTTCCGCGTCGATCAGGGGCCGCGCGTGTGGCGCACCATCGGGCAGCGCCAGCACAAGCTCGCCCGCCGACTCTAGGCCGCGGTCCGGGCCTCCGCTCGGGTCACGCCGAGAGCATGTCCTCGTCGACGCCGTAGAGCAGGTCCGCGCCGCCGGTGACATGCGCCTTGAGGCCAAGCGCCTCCGGCACGATCCGGTCGAGATAGTAGCGCGCCGCCGTCCGCTTCATCGCGAGGAAGCGGGGATCGCCCTCGGCCTGCTCCGCGGCGCGGGCCTGGCGCGCCATAAGCCAGCCGGCGGTCGCGACCGAGACCATCGTCAGGAACGGGTAGCTCGCCGCCAGCGCATCGTCGCCGCGCGCGCCGGCCAGACCCTGGCCCAGCGAGAGGATGTCGTCGGCGAGGTCCTTGAGGCCTTCCTCGCCGCGTTCCTGCGCGTCGGCGCGGATGTCTGCGACGAGCTTCGCGAAGACCTGTCCCCCCTCCAGGCCGAGCTTGCGGCCGACCAGGTCGGCGGCCTGAATGCCGTTCGTCCCCTCATAGATCGGCGAGATACGGGAATCGCGATAATGCTGGGCGGCGCCGGTCTCCTCGATATAGCCCATGCCGCCATGGACCTGGAGCGCGAGGCTGGACACCTCGACGCCGACATCGGTGCCATAGGCCTTGACCAGGGGCGTCAGCAGGTCGGCGCGTAGCTGCGCGGCGGCATCGCCAAGGCTCGCCCGGTCGGTCTGCCCCGCGCAATAATAAGCGAGCGCACGCGCCGCCTGGGTCAGCGCCTTCATCCGCAGCAACATCCGCCGCACGTCCGGATGCTCGATAATCCGCGCCGGCTGCCCGGCCCGGCTGCCCTGCACGCGCTCGCGGGCATAATCGATCGCCTGCTGCATCGCACGCTCGGCGATCGACACGCCCTGCAGGCCGACATTGAGGCGGGCATTGTTCATCATCGTGAACATCGCGCGCATCCCCGCATTCTCGGCGCCGATCAGCCACCCGGTCGCGCCCCCATTGTCGCCATAGGACATGACGCAGGTCGGCGAGGCGTGGATGCCGAGCTTGTGCTCGATCGACACGCAACGAAGATCGTTCGGCGTCCCATCGGGCAGGACCTTGGGGACGATGAACAACGAAATTCCCTTCGTGCCGCCCGGCGCGTCGGGGAGGCGGGCGAGGACGAGGTGGACGATATTGTCGGCAAGATCGTGCTCGCCAAAGGTGATGAAGATCTTCTGGCCCCTGATCCGGTAGCTGCCGTCCGCGGCCGGCTCGGCGCGGGTCTTGAGCGCGCCGACATCGGACCCGGCCTGCGGCTCGGTGAGGTTCATCGTCCCGGTCCATTCGCCGGTGACGAGCTTCGGCAGCCACATCTCCTGCTGCGCGCCGGTGCCGTGATGCTTCAGCGCCTCGACCGCCGCCGGGGTCAGCATCATGCACAGCGAAAAGCCCATGTTCGCCGAGCCCAGATCCTCCATGACGACGCTGGCAAGGCTGAGCGGGAGGCCCTGACCGCCGAAGGCGGCCGGCCCCGCGATCGTGCCCCAGCCGCCCTCGACATAGGCGCGATAGGCCTCGCGGAAGCCCGCCGGCATCGTCACCTTGCCGTCGTCCCACCGCGCGCCGACCTCGTCCCCGATCCGGTTGAGCGGGGCGAACTCGCCGGCCGCGAAGGCGCCGGCACCCTCGACGATCGCGTCGACGGTCTCGGGCGTGGCTTCGGCGAAGGCGTCGGAGGTTGCCAGCTCCGCCATGCCGACGACATGGCGCAACAGGAACTTCTGCTCCTCGACCGGTGGCGCATAGGTCATCTTCGCTAGTCCCCCAATGTTGCGCTGGCGTCGCCGCGGCTATAGCGCGGCAGCGTGCAGCCCGGAAACACCCGCGTCCTTCCTCTCGGTCCCCAAGCGATCGACGAGGCCGCGCGCCTGATCGCCGAAGGTTGGCCGGTCGCGGTGCCGACGGAGACTGTCTACGGCGTCGCGGCCGACGCGACCAGCGGGGCCGCGGTGGCCCGCATCTACGAAGCGAAGGGAAGGCCGAGCTTCAACCCGTTGATCGTCCATGTTCCCGGTCTCGATGCCGCGCGCCGGATCGCGCATTTCGATCCGATGGCGGAGCGGCTTGCGGCCGCGCACTGGCCGGGGCCGCTGACGCTGGTCCTGCCGCTGCGCGAGGCGGCGGGGATCGCATCTTTGGTGACCGCCGGGCTTTCGACCGTGGCGCTGCGCGTGCCGGCGCATCGGGCGATGCGCGCGCTGCTCGCGGCGGTGGGGAGGCCGCTCGCGGCGCCTTCGGCCAATGCGAGCGGGCGGATCAGTCCGACGCGCGCCGAGCATGTGCTGGCCAGCCTTGGCGGGCGGATACCGCTGATCCTCGATGGTGGGCTGACCGCGCTCGGCCTCGAATCGACGATCGTGGCGGTCGACGGGGAGGGGCTTCGGCTGCTTCGTCCGGGGCCGATCGATCTCGGGCTCGAACCGACTGCGCGCGGGCGGATCGAGGCGCCGGGACAGCTCGCCAGTCATTACGCCCCGGCCAAGCCGGTCCGCCTCGACGCGACCGAGGCGGCCGCGGATGAATGGCTGATCGGCTTCGGGGAGGTGACCGGCGACGCGAGCCTCAGCCCGTCGGGCGATCTCGTCGAGGCCGCCGCGCGCCTGTTCGACGCGCTCCACCAGGCCGAGGCCGCGCCGCGCGCGCGAATCGCGGTGGCACCCATTCCCGACACCGGCCTGGGGGCCGCGATCAACGACCGACTGCGCCGGGCCGCGGCGCCACGACCGGAGACGACATGAAGACCAACGACAACCTCACTGCCGAGCGCCCTACCTTCGTCACCCATCTCGAATGCTCGATGACCGGCGAGCGTTATGAGGCCGATCGGCTCCACAATCTTTCGGCGGGCGGCTGGCCGCTTCTGGTGCGCTACGATCTCGTCGCGGCCGGCGCAGCGCTCACCAGGGAGGCGCTTGCAGCGCGGCCGATGGACCTGTGGCGTTGGCGCGAGTTGCTGCCGGTTCGCCGCACGGAAAACGTGGTGAGCCTCGGCGAGACCGCAACCCCGATCGTGCCGCTGCCGGCGACCGGCGCGCGAATCGGCATCGGCGATCTTTCGGTGAAGGACGAGGGTCGCCTGCCGACGGGATCGTTCAAGGCGCGCGGGCTGGTCATGGCGCTGTCGATGGCGAAGGAACTCGGCACGACCAAGATCGCGATGCCGACCAACGGCAATGCCGGCGCCGCGCTCGCCGCTTATGCCAGCCGGGCCGGGATCGAGACGGTGGTGCTGTGCCCCGCCGACACGCCCGAGGTGAACGTGCGCGAGATCGCCGCGCAGGGCGCCCGCGTCTATCGGGTGAACGGCCTTATCGACCAATGCGGCGCGATCGTCGCCGAGGGGGCGAAGAAGGGCGAATGGTTCGATTTCTCGACGCTCAAGGAACCCTACCGGATCGAGGGCAAGAAGACGATGGGCCTGGAGCTGATCGAACAGCTCGGCTGGGACGTGCCCGACGTCATCTTCTATCCCACCGGCGGCGGCACCGGCCTCATCGGCATGTGGAAGGCGTTCGACGAGCTGGAGGCGCTCGGCTTCATCGGAACGAAGCGGCCGCGCATGGTCGCGGTGCAGGCAGAAGGCTGCGCGCCGATCGTCCGGGCGTTCGAGGCCGGCGAGGATCACGCGCCGCGCTGGGAAGACGCGCACACGATCGCCTCCGGCATCCGCGTGCCCAAGGCGATCGGCGATTTCCTGATCCTTCGCGCTGTCCGGGACAGCGGCGGCTTTGCCATCGCCGTCTCCGACGCCGAGATCGCGGCGGCGCTGGACGAGTCGGCGCGGGCGGACGGGCTGCTGCTCTGCCCAGAAGGCGCCGCGACGCTGGCGGCGGCGAAGAAGGCGCGCGCCGAAGGACGGATCGACGCGAACGACAAGGTCGTCCTGTTCAACTGCGCGACCGGGCTCAAATATCCGCTGCCCGATCTGTCGCGCACGCTCGACCGGACCGGGCCGATCGATCACGCGCTTCTGTAGCAGGCGCGAACTTTACTCGCCCGATCCGTCACTTATCCTTCGTTTGGCCGCGCGAGTCGCGGTCGAACAGGGAGAATGAGTCATGACGAACACGCAGCGCGGGCTTGCCGAATTCTTCGGCACCTTCTGGCTGGTCTTCGGCGGTTGCGGAAGCGCGGTGCTCGCGGCCGGGGTGCCCGATCTCGGTATCGGCTATGCGGGCGTTGCGCTTGCTTTCGGCCTGACCGTGCTCACCATGTGCTACACGATCGGCCACATTTCCGGCTGCCATCTCAACCCGGCGGTGACGATCGGGCTATGGGCCGGCCGGCGCTTTCCCGCCCGCGACATCCCGCTCTACGTCGTCGCCCAGCTCCTCGGCGCGATCGTCGCCGCGGCGGTGCTATACGAAATCGCGCGCGGCAATCCGGATTGGTCGCTGGCCGCCAACGGCCTCGCCCAGAACGGCTTCGGCGATCATTCGCCGAACGGCTTCTCGCTGGAATCGGGCCTCATCATCGAGGTGGTGCTGACCTTCTTCTTCCTGATGATCATCATGGGCGCCACGGACACGCGCGCGCCGGCCGGTTTCGCGCCGATTGCGATCGGCCTCGCGTTGACGCTGATCCACCTCATCTCGATCCCGGTCACCAACACGTCGGTCAATCCGGCGCGCTCGACCGGGCCGGCGATCATCGCTGGCGGCTGGGCGCTCCAGCAGCTCTGGCTGTTCTGGGTCGCGCCGATCGCCGGCGGGCTCATCGGCGGGATCGTCTATCGCGCGATCGGCGGCGAAGCCGAGGTGCGCCCGCCGATCGAGGGAGAGGCGCTTTAGGGGACGATTCGCTTCGGAAGCGTGACAGGAGCCGTCATCCCGGCGGCGGGGTCGGGATGACGGACATTCGCTGGTCCGGCCTCTAGGCGGCGGTTTCGCTCTTCACGCGGGCGGCGAAGCTCTTGCGGAGCTTCTGGAGCTTGGGCGGGATGACGGCGAGGCAATAGGGGCTGCGCTGTCCTTCGCCTTCCCAATAGGCCTGGTGATAATCCTCCGCCGGCCACCACGTGCCGAGCGGCTCGATCGTCGTCGCGATCGGCGCGGGCCAGTTCGCCTGATTGCGCGCGATCGCCTGCTTAGCGGCCTCTTCCTGTTCGGGCGAGTTCGGGAAGATGGCGGACCGGTATTGCGTCCCGATATCGTTGCCCTGGCGATTGAGCTGCGTCGGATCGTGGGTCGCGAAGAAGATGTCGAGCAGATCGTCATAGGACAGCTGGTCGGGATCGAAGGTCACCCGGATCGCTTCGGCATGGCCGGTGTCGCCGCCGCAGACCTGGCGGTAGGTGGGGCTCGCCACGGTGCCGCCGGTATAGCCGCTTTCGACCTTCGAGACGCCGATCACGTCGTTGAACACGGCCTCGGTGCACCAGAAGCATCCGCCGGCAAGGATCGCCTGCTGTTCGGCCATTCGCCTTCTCCCGCTAGGTTGGAAGCCGTCAGGCGGGCTGCCGGGCGGCTCCTTCCGAAGTGGCGACGGGATCGGCCGGCTTCAAGCCCGCCTCCATCGCCAGCGTCAGCGCCTCCGCAAGATTGGCGACGGCGAGCCGGTCCATCATGTTGCCGCGATGCATCTCGACCGTGCGAAGCGAGATGCCGAGGCGGCCGGCGAGCTGCTTGTTCGATTCGCCCGCGAGCAGGCCTTCGAGAACCTCTGTCTCGCGCGCGGTGAGCTGATCGACCCGTTCGCGGGCGACGCGGCGGCGCTGGCCGGCCTCAAGCCGTTCGGCGAGCAGCCTGAAGCCGGTTTCCAGGCAGCCGCTCAACGCCTCTTCGGCGAACGGCTTCTGGATGAAATCGATCGCGCCCTGCTTCATCGCGCGCACGGCGATCGAAATCTCACCATGGCCGGTCATCACGATCACCGGCCAGTCGACGCCGCGCCTGGCCAGCGCCTCCATCACCGCGAAGCCGTCCATCACCGGCATGCGAAGATCGAGCAGGATGCAGCCGGGCTGGAGATCGTCGAGCGAGTCGAGGAAATCCTGCCCCGATCCGAACGGCCGGGACGGCGTGTCCGATGCGCTCAACATATAGCTCAATGATCGGCGAACGTCGCGATTGTCGTCGACGACGTAGACGTTGCGTTGGTCGGTCTGTCTGGTCACGGAAATGCTCACCCTCGATGCGCAAAATGGGCGCAGGGGACGCAAAGCGCAACAGCTTTGCCCGCTTTTGACCGCGAGTCGGGGGCAGGAGACCGCAGCGCACGCCTTCGCCGCGCTTGCGGCACGGTTCGTCGCCGACCCCAAAATCTTGTTTACCATTGCGCGCGAGGCTTGCGGCGAACGGCGCCCTCGTCACGGCGAAGCGACCGCGCGGAACCCCCGCTCGGATTGAGGCGAGGGGGCGAAGTTCTTACGTTCCCGTCATGCCGGGGAGGATTGAACCCATGTTGTCGCGAAGGCAGATCGTCGAGGCTGGATGCGCCGCCGGCGTGCTTTCCCTGACGGCGGGATCGCCGCTGATCGCCGCCGTCGTCGATCCATCGACGCTCCGCCGCCGGCCGGATGCCCAGCCGGCCTCGCCCTATGAAAACCCGGTGACGCCCGATGCGGTTCCCGCCCGTCCGCGCGTCCTGGTCGATCCGTCGATAGATCCGCAGCTCGTGACGCGCGCGCGCGCCGCCTTCGATCGGCACCGCGGCGCGCTGACCCGGACGGAGACGGTCGCGATCGTCGACTTCGCCAAGTCATCGAGCGAGCCGCGTTTCTACCTGCTCGACACGAATACGGGCCGGGTGACCCGTCACCTCGTCGCCCATGGCCGCGGTTCGGATCCGGCGCATACCGGCTTCCTGCAGCGCTTTTCGAACGCGATCGGATCGGAGGCGAGCTCCAGCGGCGGCTATGTCGTCAGCACCTATTATGACGGCAAATATGGCCGATCGATGCGGGTGCGCGGGCTCGATCCTTCGAACAGCAATGCCGAGGCACGCTCGATCGTCGTCCACACCGCCTGGTATGCAGAGCCGGGCATCGTCGCCGAAATGGGCCGGCTCGGCCGCAGCGAGGGCTGCTTCGCCTTGCCGCGCGCGAGCCTTCAGGAGGCGATGGCGCGGCTCGGGCCCGGCCATTTTCTCTACGCGGATCGCATCGCCTGAGGCCGGTCACTCGGCCGGCGGTTCGCCCTCGGCCTTGAGCTGAAGGTCCGCGACCATCCGCCAGCCGTCCGGCTGCTTCTGCCACATTCGCGCATAATGGCCCCAGCGCGGCGAATCGCCGTCGCGCCAGCGCGCTTCTCCCCAGGTGAAAGCGAGATCGCCGTCGCGGCTGGCGACGCCGCCCTGCCGGCGAAGCGACACCCGCGCCGGCCAGCGCGCAAGCTCGGGCTCGTGATCCGCGGTGCGGGGCAGCGTCGCCACCGGCGATCCCGCGATAAGCGCATCCGCCGCGAGCCACGCGCGATGGGCGGCGGCTGAATCCTCGGCGGCGGCCTCGGCGAGCTGGTTTTCGATCCGCGCGAGTTCGGCGAGCGCCAGCTCCGGCGAGCCCGCGCCCCCGGCGGCCGGAGCGAGGCGGACGACCGGATCGGTCGGGCTTCCGGGCAATGGCGCGGCAAGATCGACGCCGCCGTCATAGACCCAGCGCCAGCGCCCGTCCTCCTGGCGCAGCCAGACGGTGAAGTAGCGGGTCGGCCCGTTGACGCCGCCGCTGGTGAAGCCGAGGTCCCCCGAATTGGCGACGCCAGCATAAAGCGGCCACCAGCGCAGCGGTTCACCGGGCGGAACCGCATCCGGCATCGCCTGAAGACGGGGGCGGATCGGCGTCGGGCCGGGCCGGAAGCTGAATGCCTGATCCGCGGCATAAGCGAGGAAGCCGCGCTTTATGCCGTTCGCGGCGGTATAATCGGCGAAGGCCCGCTCGGCGGCGATCAGGCTGTCCAGGGCCGATGGCGGCTGCGCCCGCGCACCGGCAAGGGCGGCGAGCGACATCGCTGCGCCGAGCATCGACCGCACCATCCATCCCATCGGCAAGCTCCTCATGCACGGACCTGCCACGACGGTGGCGGCGCTGGACGGATTTTCGGCGAAAGGCGCCGGCCGTTCGACCGGCGCCCCCTGAAGGATCAGTTGCGGCTCGCCTGCTGGGTGGCGGCGCTCGCCCGGTTCAGCGCCTGACGGACCGGCGCGTCGCGCCCGTAAATGTCCGGATAGGTCACGATATTGCCGTCGGTCGTCGCGGCGGCCGTGAAATAGGAGATGTAGACCGGCACCGGCTGGGCGAGGGTGATCGAGCGCGTATCTCCGCGTGCGATCGCCGCATCGATCGCGGCACGATCCCACTGGCCGTTCCCCGGCGCGAGCAGATCGGCCGCGAAATCCCGCACATATTGGGTCCGGATGCAGCCGTGGCTGAACGCACGCACCGGCCGATCGAACAGCGCCTGGGCCGGGGTGTCGTGGAGGTAGATCGCCCATTCGTTGGGCATCTCGATCTTCAATCGGCCGAGCGCATTGCGCGGCCCCGGCGGCTGCCGGATCAACCGCGTGCCGTTGACCTCCCGCACCTGATAGCCGGCGGTGCTCCGCATCGTCGATGCGATGCTCTGCGGTACGTTCCACCAGGGATTGACGGTGACGGCGGAGATGCGCGCGGAAAGCTGTGGCGTCGGGGTCCGCCGGGCGCCGACCACGCCGCGATGGCGCGTCACCACCCGCCCGTCCTGGACGAGCGCGACGGTGAAGGCGGGGACGTTGACGATGACGTGCCGGGCGCCGAGATCGCGCGGCATCCAGCGCCAGCGCTCCATGTTGGCGCGGATGATGTCGCGGCGGGCGATATCGTCGGGCGGCGTGTTGGCAAGCGCCTGCTTGAGCCCGAGATATTGCGGATGGGTGGGCAGCAGCGCGTTCAGCGTCGCGGCAACGTCGCCCTGGCTCGCGCGGACCAGCATCGCCTGCTGGCTCGCGGCATCGATCGTATTCATCGGCATGTGCCAGTCGACGCGTGAATCGCCGCGCACATAGCCGCCGGCGAGATCGCTCGCGAGACGGGTGAAGATCGGCGTCGCGACCGCGCCGAGCATCACGTCGTCGCCGCTGTCGATCGCCGCGCGCAGCCGATCCGGATTGTAGATCGCCGGATCGAGCCCTTCCTGGCCGATCGCCTGAATATATTGGTACAGCGCCTCGGCGGCGCGGCGTTGCCACACGATCTGGACCGGCGCGGGCGTCGCCGTCGCTGGCGGAGGCGGGAGCAGGTTGACCGGGGGCTGCGCGGCGTTCTGCGCCAGTGCCGCGGACTGGATGGCGCCGGGCATGGTCGGCGAGGCGAGGGCGATCGCGAGAAGCGACAGGCGAGCGTGTCTCATCATGTTTCGCCTTTTAAAGGGCGGGCCGCCCTGACGCTAGAGGATCGCTCAAATTCTCCTCACGAAGAGGATGGCGGTCAGATTTCCCGTTCCGCCTCCGGCGCCGGGGGCGGGGGATTGTGGTGGAGCCAGCCGAAATAGGCGCACAGCAGCCAGAGCAGGCCGTTCAGCCAGATATCGTTGCCGTAGAGCGGCATCAGCCCGAACATCGTGTCGAGATGGGGCACGACGCCGCACAGCATCAGCACGAAGAAGGCGAGGCCCGCGCGGCGGCACCAGCTCACCGCGCCGGTCAGGCTGCGGCTCCCGACGATCCCGGCGACGCCGATCGCGGCATAGACGACATTGTGCAGCGCAGTGGCGCCGAACCAGCCGAACAAGAGAGGGCGCCCGGCATCGAGAGACAGGCCGTGGACGCCTCCGGCCGGGCGGATCAGCTGGGGGACGAAGCCGGCAAGGCCCATCAGGACCATCAGGACCCCGAGCGCGAGCGCGAAACCGCGGCTCGTCACGCCGTCTCCTCCGGCGTCGGCGCACGGCCGAGATCGCTGTTGCGCGTGACCGTCGCGGTCACCGCGACGTCCATGCTGACATTGCCGAGCGTACGCATGAGATCCGGCAGGGTCTCGACCGCGATCAGCAGGCCCAGCGGCTCGATCGGAACTCCCATGGCGATGCAGATCGGGGCGATCGAGGTGATGAAGCTCGCCTGGCCCGGAATGCCGACCGCGCCCATCGTCGTCACCGCTGCGGCGGCGACCCCGGCGGCAAGGCGCGTCGGCGTCAGATCGACGCCGAACCAGTAAGCGACATAGATGGCGACAGCGAGGTTCATCACCGGCCCGGTCGCGCGGAAGATCGCGACCGCCATCGGCAGCACGATGCCGGCAGGCGCGACAGGGATGCCCAGCCGATCCGTCGCCTTCAGCATCGCCGGCAGGGTTGCCAGCGAGCTTTGCGTGGACAGCGCGACCGCCTGGCTCGGCAGCAGGGCGCGGGTGAAGCGGCCGAGAGGGATGCGCGCGCCGAACAAGGCGAGCGGCCAGGCGGCGAGCCAGACGATCGTGCCGGTCGCGGTCACGATGAGGACATAATGGAGCAGGGCGCCGAAGGCGGCGCTGCCGGCACGGACGCCGACGACATAAGCGAGCGCGAGGACGCCGACGGGGCCGATCCACAAGACCCAGTTGATGACGATCAGCATCGCATTTTCGATCGCCTTGAAGAAATCGACGATCAGCCGTCGCTGCGTGGGTCCGAGACGGATGACGGCGAAGGCGAAAACGAGGGTGAATACGATCAGCGGCAGGATCGCGTCGCTCGCGGCCGCGGTCACCGGATTGGTCGGCACGATGCCGCGCACGAAATCCCCGAAACCCGGCACCTGGCCGACCGGCGCGGTCGTCGTCAGCGCCTGGCGAAGCGCCGTCGCGGCGGCGGCGGGCAGCGGGAAGAGATCGAGCAGGAGCGGTGTCATCACCGCCGCGACCAGTGCGGAAGACCAGAGCAGGATCACGAAGAGAACCAGCGCCTTGACCGCCAGCCGACCGGCCTTGGCCGCCTCGGCCGATGCAGCGATGCCGGTGACGAGGAGGGCGACGACCAGCGGCACGATCGTCATCTGGAGCGCATTGAGCCAAAGAGCGCCGATCGGCTCGGCGACCGTGGCTGCGCCCGCCGCGAGGCCGGGCGCCACGCGGGCTGCGACAATGCCGAGCACGAGGCCGGCGACGAGGGCGAAGAGGATGCGTCCGGCCTTTGACATGCGGCTTGCTTAGCCGCCCTCCATCCGGCGGAAAAGCACCCTGTGACGCCGCGCCGCGCGGAACGCGGGCCAGCCGCATACTCGCCCTTAATCATCCATCGCGCTATTGGGCCTTGTCATGACCCGCAAATTCTTCGGCACGGACGGGATCCGCGGCCGCACCAACCAGATGCCGATGACCGCCGAAATGGCGCTGAAGGTCGGCCAGGCCGCCGGCGCGCACTTCCTGCGCGGGAGCCACCGGCACCGAGTCGTCATCGGCAAGGACACGCGCCTGTCCGGCTACATGATGGAAACGGCGCTCGTCGCCGGCTTCACCAGCGTCGGCATGGACGTGGTGATGGTCGGCCCGGTGCCGACGCCGGCGGTGGCGATGCTGACCCAGTCGATGCGCGCGGACATCGGCGTGATGATCTCCGCCAGCCACAACAAGTTCGCTGACAACGGCATCAAGCTTTTCGGCCCCGACGGCTACAAGCTGTCCGACGAGGACGAAGCGGCGATCGAGGCGCTGCTCGAGGCGCAGCCGCTCCTGGTGCCGCCCGAGCAGATCGGTCGCGCCAAGCGCATCGAGGACGCGCGCGGGCGCTACATCCACGCCGCGAAGGCGACCTTTCCGGCCGATCTCAGGCTCGATGGCCTCAAGGTCGTTGTCGATTGCGCGAACGGCGCGGCCTACCAGGTCGCGCCGTCGGCCCTGTGGGAGCTTGGCGCGGAGGTGGTCGCGATCGGGGTCGAGCCCAACGGGCTCAACATCAATGAGGAATGCGGATCGACCGACACCGGCCTGCTGAGGCGAACGGTTGTGGAGACCGGCGCCGACATCGGCATCGCGCTCGACGGCGACGCGGACCGGCTGATCGTCGTCGACGAGACCGGCACGATCATCGACGGCGACCAGCTGATGGCGCTGATCGCCACGGCCTGGCACCAGCGCGGGGCGCTGCGCGGCGGCGGGCTGGTCGCAACGGTGATGTCGAACCTCGGCCTTGAGCGCTACCTTGAGGGGCAGGGGATCGCCCTCGTCCGCGCCCCGGTCGGCGATCGCTATGTGCTGGAGCAGATGCGCGCCGGCGGGTTCAATGTCGGCGGCGAGCAATCGGGGCACATCATCCTTTCGGACTATGGCACCACCGGCGACGGCCTTGTCGCCGCGCTCCAGGTGCTGGCCGAGCTGGTCCAGGCCGGGCGCCCGGCGAGCGAAGTGCTGAACCTGTTCCAGCCTCTGCCGCAGCTGCTGAAGAACGTTCGTTTCGAGGGCGGCGCACCGCTCGAGACCGCCGCGGTCCGGGACGCCATCGCAGCGGGCGAAGCGCGCCTTTCGGGGCGCGGCCGCCTGCTCATCCGCAAGTCGGGAACAGAGCCGGTGATCCGCGTGATGGCCGAAGGCGAGGATGAGGCACTGGTTGCGGACGTGGTCGATTCGATCTGCGCGGCGGTGCAGGCGGCCTGATGCTGGAGCTTCGGCCCGATTGCGAGCGCTGCGGGCGCGATCTGCCGCCGGAAAGCGCCGACGCGCGGATCTGCACCTTCGAATGCACCTTCTGCGCCCCCTGCGCCGACGGGCCGCTCGGCGGCATCTGCCCCAATTGCGGCGGCAATTTCGAGCGGCGGCCGATCCGACCGGCGCATCTGCTCGCGAAACATCCCGCCTCCACCCAACGCAAAGGGCCGGCATGACCCGCTTCCGATCGCTCAGCGACATGGTGCGGCGGACCACGCCCTTCGCTCCGCCGACGGCCGTGCTCGAAGACGGCGCGGCGCTGCTTGAGACGCCCCGAATCCTCGTCATCGCCGGCTCCGATTCCGGCGGCGGGGCGGGCATCCAGGCGGACATCAAGACGGTGACGATGCTCGGCGGCCACGCGATGACCGCGATCACCGCGATCACCGCGCAGAACACGATCGGTGTCCAGCAGGTCGCGACCGTGCCCACCGATCTCGTCGTCGCGCAGATCGATTCGATCGTGAACGATCTCGGCGTCGATGCGGTGAAGATCGGCATGATCGGATCGGCCGAGATCGCCGATGCGGTCGCCGATTATCTGCCCGACGACCGATCGGTTCCGATCGTCTTCGACCCGGTGATGGTTGCGACCAGCGGCGGGATCCTCGCCGATGCCGGTACGATCGGCGCCTTCCGCCGGCTGATGGACATCGCCACGGTCGTCACGCCCAACCTGCCGGAGCTTCAGCGCCTGTCGCCCGGCGACGATCCGGTGGCATCGGCGCTCCGCCTCGTCTCCGATCATCGCTGCGCCGTGCTGATCAAGGGCGGCCATGACAGCGGCGAGGCGCTGGTCGACGCGCTGATCGAGGAAGACAATATGACAAGCTGGCAGGACCGGCGGATCGCCACGGGCGACACGCACGGCACCGGCTGCACGCTCGCCAGCGCCATCGCCCTGTTCCTCGCCCGCGGCCTGCCGCTCCCCGAAGCGGTCGATCGCGCACGCCGCTTCGTTCGACTGGCGCTGCGCGACGCGCCGGGGCTCGGCCAGGGGCACGGCCCGATGGGGCAAGGCGCGGTGCGGCTCGACGTCGGCGGCGAGATGCGATTGAACCAGGTCACCTTTGGCCTCGACGATTATGAAGCGAGCTTCGCCTTCTATGAGTCGCTCGGTCTCACGCCGATCGTCGCCAACCCGCCCGATTATGCGCGCTTCGAGGCGCCGGGCGGCGCGACCCTGTCGATCCACCGGGTCGCCGACGATGCCGGGCCGGGGGGCGCGACGGTCTATTTCGAGTGCGACGATCTCGACGGCACGGTGGAGCGGCTGGCCCGCGCGGGCCTGCGCTTCGAACATGGGCCAACCGACCAGCCGTGGATGTGGCGCGAGGCGCGGCTGCGCGATCCGCACGGCAACCTCATCTGCCTCTACCGCGCCGGTGAGAACCGCCGCTACCCGCCCTGGCGGATCGGGTAATCCACAGGAAATGAAGCCTCCTTCCAGCTTTCACTGGAATGGCGAGCGGCGGCGCGGTTAGGCTGGGGCGAATGGCGCGGCCCGATTTCAAGCTTGAGAAAATCCATCCCGAACCGGTCGCCGGCGTCGACGAGGCAGGCTGCGCGCCGCTCGCCGGGCCGGTCGTCGCCGCGGCGGTCGTGCTCGATCGCAACCGCTTCCCGCGCGGAATCGATGATTCGAAGGCGATCCCCGAAAAGGAGCGTGAGGCGATCTATGCCCGGCTCACCCGGGTCTGCGCCTGGGGCGTCGGCATCGCCTCGGTCGAGGAGATTGACGAGCTCAACATCTATTGGGCGCGGATGCTCGCGATGACGCGGGCGGTGGACGCGCTCGGCATCGATCCGGCGATGGTTCTGGTCGACGGCAATCGCTGCCCCAAATGGGATCGCCCGAGCCTCGCCATCGTCGGCGGGGACGCGAAGTGCCGGTCGATCGCGGCCGCCTCGATCATCGCCAAGGTCACGCGCGACCGGATCATGGCCGAACATGCGCGCGCCCATCCCGGCTATGGCTGGGAGCGCAACAAGGGCTACCCGACCCCCGAGCACCAGCGCGCGCTCGCCGAACTCGGCCCGACGCCGCTTCACCGCCGGAGCTTCGCGCCGGTGAGGCAGTTGACTCTGGGCCTCTGATTCCTCGCGCCCGGCGGAGGATTTTAGCGGCTTGAGTCCTCGCGGCCACACCACCTTGGGTTGAGTCCGCCGCGGGCCCCGAGCCACCACATCTAGCAGGGGACTCCTTTCGTTCGCGCGGCGTGACGCGGTCTCAATCCGCGCGGCCAAGGCTTTGAACTTGACCGCGGAGTCCGGCTGACTCACCATGATCGTCCGTCTGGTGGGGGTTGTGAAAGATGAACATGGCGACACGGATCGCGACCGCGGAGCGTCGCGCGCAAAAGGCGCTTCCGATCGATCTGCCGGTCGGCCAGATCCTCCAGCGCGACTGTGTCGAGGCGATGGCGGCGCTCCCCGACGCATGTGTCGACATGATCTTCGCCGATCCCCCCTACAATCTCCAGCTTGGCGGCGACCTGTTCAGACCCGAGGGGAGCCGGGTCGACGCGGTGGACGACGACTGGGACAAGTTCGACACGTTCGAGGCCTATGACCGCTTCACCCGCGCCTGGCTCAGGGAAGCGCGGCGCATCCTGAAGCCGAACGGAACGCTCTGGGTGATCGGTTCCTACCACAACATCTTCCGGGTCGGCGCGGCGCTGCAGGACATCGGCTACTGGATCCTGAACGACATCATCTGGCGCAAGTCGAACCCGATGCCGAACTTTCGCGGCACGCGCTTCACCAACGCGCACGAGACGCTGATCTGGGCGTCGCGCAGCGAGGACAGCCGCTACACGTTCAACTATCGCGCGATGAAGGCGCTCAACGACGAACTCCAGATGCGCTCGGACTGGGTGATCCCGATCTGTTCGGGCGGCGAGCGGGCGAAGGACGGCGAAGGCGGCAAGGCGCATCCGACGCAAAAGCCCGAGGCGCTCCTCTACCGGGTCCTGCTCGCCTGCACGAACAAGGGCGATGTCGTCCTCGATCCCTTTTTCGGCACCGGCACCACCGGCGCGGTGGCCCGGCGGCTGGGGCGGCAGTGGATCGGGATCGAGCGCGAGAGCCGCTACGTGAAGGTCGCCCGCGCGCGGATCGATTCGACGCTCGAGCTCGACGAAAGCGCGATGAAGATCATGCCGTCGCGCGCCGCCCAGCCCAAGGTGCCGTTCGGCGCGCTCGTCGAAAGCGGGCTCATCGTGCCGGGCACCACCGTCACCGACGCCCGCCGCCGCTGGACGGCCCGGGTGCGCGCCGATGCGACGATCGATGCGATCGGGCAGCAGGGGTCGATCCACAAGATCGGCGCCGCCGTGCAGGGCGCGCCGAGCTGCAACGGATGGACCTTCTGGCACATGGAGGATGCGGGCCGGCTGGTGCCGCTCGACGCACTCCGCCAGCAATATCTCGCCGCGCTCGGATAGGCGGCGATGGCCGCCAGGACCTATCTTCGCCCCACCGGCTTCGTCGATGCGCCGTTCGGGCATGACGGCAAGGTCGCGCGGCTCGCCGGCGGCCTGCTCTGGTTCGCGGCGGTCGAGATCGTCCGCGACGATGGGGTCGAGCTTGTGCCGGTCGACGGGTTCGAGGCGCGGCTCGACTCGCTGGGTGAGGATGCGCGCGTCGCCTGGACGAATCTCACCACGTCGCGCGCGCCGCTACGGCTCGGGGAACGGGTGATCCGGCTCGATCAGCCACAGGTCGCCGCCATCCTCAACGTGACGCCCGACAGCTTTTCCGGCGACGGCCAGGGCGGCGATGTCGAGGCGGCGATCGAAGCCGGCTTCGCAATGGCCGCCGCTGGCGCCGCGCTGATCGATGTCGGCGGCGAATCGACCCGCCCCGGATCGCAGACCGTCTGGGAGGGCGACGAGATCGCGCGCATCGAGCCGGTGGTCCGTCGCCTCGCCGGCGGGGGCACCGCCGTCAGCGTGGACACGCGCAAGGCCGCGGTGATGGAAGCCGCGCTCGCCTCGGGCGCACGGATGATCAACGATGTCTCGGCGTTGACCTTCGATCCGCGTGCGGCCGAGGTCGCCGCCGCGGCCCGCTGCCCGGTCGTTCTGATGCACCACAAGGGCGATCCGGCGACGATGCAGGACGATCCGCGCTACGATCGGCCGGTCCTCCTGGAAATCTACGACTGGCTGGAGGCACGGATCGCGGCGGCGATCGAAGCCGGCGTGGATCGCGCGAACATCCTGGTCGATCCCGGCTTCGGCTTCGGCAAGACGGTGCAGCATAACCTCGCGATCATGAACGGGCTCGCCATGCTCCACGGCCTCGGCTGCTCGATCATGCTCGGCGCAAGCCGCAAGCGGACCATCGGCGCGCTTTCGAACGCGGCGCCCGTCGATCAAAGGCTTGCGGGATCGATCGCTTTCGCGTTGAAGGCGGCCGAGCAGGGCGCCCAGCTGCTTCGGGTCCATGACGTGCCGGAAACGCTTCAGGCGTTGCGCGTCTGGCGGGGCATGAGGGACGCCGCGCTCACCCCGGCCTGAGGGCCGTTCCCCGCCCGCCATGCGAATGGACAAAGGTGACGCCCGAACTCGCCATTCTCTATGAGCATCCGGAATGGTTCCGGCCGCTCTTCGCCGCGCTCGACCGGCGCGGCATCGCTTATGCGCCGATCCACCTTTCCGGCCATCATTTCGATCCCGCCGACCGGACGATCCCGGCCCCGGTGGTGTTGAGCCGGGTCGCGATGTCGAGCTTCCTTCGCGATCCCGAGCACGGCATCTTCTACGCCTCGGCCCTGCTCGCGCACTGGCGGGCCAATGGCGCGACCGTGCTGAACGGGCCGGAGGTGCTCGCGATCGACACGTCCAAGGCGCGCCAGCTTTCGCTGATCGCGGGCCTCGGCCTCGCCATTCCCGAGACCCGCGTCGTCCACCGCCGCGAGGACATCGTCGCCGCCGCCGAGGGCATGGCCTATCCTTTGGTGCTCAAGGTCAATATCGGCGGGTCGGGCGCCGGCATCGTTCGCTATGACAGCGCGGCCGAGCTGCGCGAGGCGGTGGCGGAGCGGTTCCTCCCTGACAGCGTCGACAAGGTGCTGCTCGTCCAGGATTATGTGCCGGCGCGCGGCGGCACGATCCTGCGGCTGGAGACGCTGGCCGGACGCTTCCTCTATGCGATCGAGGTCGAAAGCGGCGGAGGCTTCGATCTCTGCCCAGCGGACGCCTGCGTCGCCGCGCCGGGCCGGGCGGCGGTCGCGATGACGGCGGTCGATCCCGGTCCCGAGCTGATCGCTGCCGCCGAGCGGATCGCAGCGGCGGCCGGGCTGGATGTCGGCGGGATCGAGGTGCTGATCGACGATCGCGACGGCGTCGCGCGCTTCTACGATATCAATGCCTTGTCCAATTTTGTGGCCAAGCCGCTCGAAGTCCTGGGATGGGACCCGCACGAGCGGCTGGTCGACCTGCTGGAGACGAAGATCGCGGAGGCGCGGCAATGAGGTTCGGTTACTGGATGCCGGTGTTCGGCGGCTGGCTTCGGAACATCCCCGACGAAGGGATGGAGGCGAGCTGGGACTATGTGAAGCGCCTCACCCAGCGCAGCGAGGAGACGGGCTGGGACCTCAGCCTGATCGCCGAGCTCAATCTCAACGACATCAAGGGCGTGGAGCAGCCGGCGCTCGACGCCTGGTCCACCGCCGCCGCGCTCGCCGCGGTCACGCGGCGGATCGAGCTGATGGTCGCCGTCCGTCCCAATTTCCACCATCCGGCCTTGTTCGCCAAGGCGGCGGCGAACATCGACAATATCGCCGGCGGGCGGCTCGCGCTCAACGTCGTCTCCTCCTGGTGGGCGGACGAGGCGCGGCAATATGGCCTGCAGTTCGACGAGCATGACGATCGTTATGGCCGCACAACCGAATGGCTCGACGTGGTCGACGGGCTGTGGACGCAGGCGCGATTCACCCATGAGGGCGCGCGCTACCGGCTGGAGAATGCGATCTGCGAGCCCAAGCCGGTCGCGAAGCCGCGCCCCACCATCTACGCCGGCGGCGAGAGCGAGGCGGCCAAGACGATGATCGCCACCAAGTGCGACGCCTATGTGATGCACGGCGATCCGGTCGCGGCGATCGCGCCCAAGATCGCCGACATGGCGGCGCGGCGTGCGAAGGTGGATCAGGAAACGCCGCTCAAGTTCGGCATGGCCGCCTATGCGATCGTCCGCGACAGCGAGGCGGAGGCGCAGGGGGAGCTGGAGCGGATCAGCCAGCTTCCGCCCGAGCCGCCGCCGGGCTTCGCCAATTTCGACCAGTGGCTGTCCGGCACGCAATTGGAGCGCGAACTGAAGGTGCGCGAATATAGCGTCTCCAATCGTGGCCTGCGCCCGAACCTGGTCGGCACGCCCGAGCAGATTCGCGAACGGATCGAGGAATATGAGGCGGCCGGGCTCGACCTCCTTCTGCTGCAGATGAGCCCGCAGGCGGAGGAAATGGACCGCTTCGCCGAACAGGTGATCGCGCCGATGAAGGCGCAGGGAGAGAGAGGTTAAGAGACGGCCCGGTCCCGCCGATAGGCGTCCCGCTGGAAGCGTACGCCGTCGCGGGTCGGGATCGCGGTCAGGTAGGTGATATAGACCGGCACCGGATCGGGCAGGTCGACGCGCTGCTCGGCCGCGCCGGTGGGCGCCGGCGGCCGGCCACGGAACAGCCAGCGGCCGAGCCGCGCCGCATCCTCCAGCCTGACGCAGCCCGAGCTTTCGCGCCGGTCGGCCCGATCGAACAACTCCCGAAGCGGCGTATCGTGAAGATAGACGCCATAGGGGTTGTCGAACATGAATTTGATCCGCCCCATCATGTTCCAGGGACCGGGGCTCTGGCGCAGGTTCACGTAGCGGCGGCCCGACGCAACCGCGCGCCAATCGACCCGCCGCGGATCCAGCCGCCGTGCGCCCGGCGACCAGTCCGACAGCACCTCCAGATGCTCGGCCGCGATCACGCCCGGGCCGCGGCGCAATGCCCCCTGCGCGCGCTTGCGAATGAGATCGGGCGGCACGTTCCAATAGGGGTTGAGCGCGGCATAGCGGATCGTCGAGGCGAAGGCTGGGGTCGCCATCCCCTCCTTGCCGACGATCACCCGCATCGATCCGGCGATGCGGCCGTCCTCGATCATCCACAGCCGCGCGCCGGCGGTGTCGACCAGCACCATCCGCCCGCCGGGCCGCGCCGGGATCGCGCGGGCGCGCGCGATATTCGCCTCAATCAGCCGCTCGTAATGCGCGGCGCCGCGGTTGAGCGCGGCGATGGTCGCGGAATCGGCGCGGCCGGTGACGGGCAGGGCATGGATGTCCTGAAAGGCGCGGAGCCGGGCAGTGACTTCGGCATCGCTGGCCGCGCCGAGGCGGCGGCGAAGCGCCTCGCCCGGCCCGGTCACCCGCATCTGCGGCAGCCGCCCCCAGCTCGCGCGATAGCGCGCGAGGCCGCGCACCAGCCCGTCATAAGCCGGGTTGCGGCGCAGCGCCGAGGCGGGGGAGGCCGCCGCCGCCTCGAGCAATGCGCGCGGCGATCTGGCGACCGGAGCGAGGCCAGGCTCGACATAGCGCATGTCGGCTTGCGCGGGCGCGCGGTCCTGCGCGGCGGCATAAGCGACATAGGCCTTCGAGAGCAGCAGATCGGCACGCACCAGCGCCGCCGTCTCGCCGCCGCGCGCCGCCGCGACGGCCCGATCGAGCGCCGGCGATCGGGCCTGGCGGGCGAGCTGATAGGCTTCAGGCCGAAGTGTCCGCCCGTCCGTCCAGAGCGGCCGGAAATCGCGGCCGCGGTAGAAGGCGGCGATCTCCGGCCCAACCTCGACGCGGCCCGTCTCCGCGGCCGGCTTGGGCGCGAGCGGAACCGTGCAGGTCGCCGTCAGCGCCAGCGCGAGGCCGAGCAACGCGCCGCGGGCGGAAAGGGCAAGAGGAGGCACGCGGCGCAGGATACCGGCCCGATCCCTGCACGATCAACCGCCCCGGACAGGTCGTCCCGTGCCCGGACGATCGCGCGCCAAATCCTGCCGCCGCCGGCCGGCCGACCGATCGACTCGCAGCCCCCAATCCTCCCCATGGCCTGCGGCGACACGGAGGATTGGTTGGCGCTGTGCTTCGAGCGCTCAGGCCGCAATATCGCCGATGCCGAGCTCGCCCAATTTGCGATACAAGGTCGACCGCCCGATCCCCAGCCGGCGCGCCACCTCGGTCATCCTCCCGCGATAATGGCCGATGGCCAGGCGGATGACGTCGGCTTCGATCTCCTCGAGCAGGCGCAGATTGCCGTCGGGCCGATAGAGCGTGATGCCGGGGCCGTGCGCCAGCGCCGCCGTCTGCGACTGCCCGTTCAGCGGCTTGGCGTGATAATCGTCGGCGCGCTTGCCGTAGGTCGCCTCGGTCGCGATGTGCGGGAAATCCGCGGACGTCAGCGCATCGCCTTCGCACAATACGGCCGCGCGGAAGAGCGCGTTCTGGAGCTGGCGGACATTGCCGGGCCAGCCGAAGCTCATCAGCACCGCCAGCGCATCGTCGGTGATCGACAGATGGCGCATCCCCGGCTGCTCGGCGATCCGGCTCAGCAGATGGCGGGCAAGCGCGGGAAGGTCGCTGATCCGGTCGCGAAGCGGCGGGATCGGCACGTGAACGACGTTGAGCCGGTAGTAGAGATCCTCGCGGAACCGGCCGGCGGCTACTTCGTCGGCGAGCCGGCGATTGGTGGCGGCGATGATCCGCACGTCCACGGTCTGCGTGATGCGGCTGCCGAGGCGCTGGAACTCGCCGGTCTCGAGCACGCGTAGCAGCTTCACCTGCGTGTCGAGCGGAAGATCGCCGATCTCGTCGAGGAAGAGGGTCGAGCCGTCGGCATCCTCGAACCGACCGATATGGCGATCGAACGCGCCGGTGAAGGCGCCCTTTTCGTGCCCGAACAGCACCGATTCGACGAGATTGGCGGGGATCGCGCCGCAATTCACCGTGTGCAGCGACTTCTTGCCCCGGGGGGAGGCGGCATGGATCGCCTGGGCGATGATTTCCTTGCCCGCGCCGCTTTCGCCTTCGATGAGGACCGACACCCGCGCGCGGGCCGCCTTGGCGGCGATGGCGAGCGCCGAACGGAAGGCGGGGGCGGAGCCGACGATCTCTTCGAAACCGAGGGTCTTGGCGATCTTTTCCGAAAGCGGGCGCAGCTCCCCGGAGCGCTTGCGCCGATCCGTCGCGGTATTGAGCGCCGCGAGCAGCCGATCGGGCGCGAGCGGCTTCACCAGGAAGTCGGAGGCGCCGGCCCGCATCGCCTCGACCGCGGCGGCGACACCGGTCTGCGCGGTGAGGACGAGGAGCGGAAGGGCCGGGTTCAGCGCACGTACTTCGCGCACGAGCGCCTCGCCCTCAGCCCCGGTCAGCCAGTGATCGAGCAGGATCGCATCGAAATCCGGCTCCTGCGGATCGGCGATCATCGCGCGCGCCGCCTCCACATCGTTCGCGCCGCGAACCCACCAGCCGGCGCGCGCGCCGATCGCGGTGATCAGCCGCCGCTGGGCGGGCTCATCATCGATGAGCAGCAGGCAACGTGTCGGATCCGGCCGCATGACTTCCCCTCGTTCGTGTCGAAGCCATGGCCTTAATCCGATCGGGTAAAAGCGACCTTAAGAGCGCGGAATCCGGTAATGATCGGCGAGCCGGTCGAGCGCGATGCCAAGGACGAGGCGGCCCGCGCGCGCCGGCCAGCCGAGCGCGCGCTCGGCCTCGCGCATCCCTTCGCCGGCGCAGACGATCCGCCAGAGGATGTCGCCAAGCCCGGCGCCCACGGCTTCGGCGGCGGCCTCGAAGCGGCGTTTCGCGGCAAGCTGGGCATCGGTCGCGGCGGCGGGATCGCGCGCGGCCCCGCGCCGGCCCTTGGGCGAGGCATCCCAGCGCATCGTCACCGCCGGGTCGAGCTGGGCGCGCTCCCAATCCGCCCGCAACGTCTCGCCGGCGTCGAACTGGCGCCGGCTCACCAGCCCGCGCGCCCTCAGCCAGCCCAGCGGCGATTCGGCAAGATTGACGGTGACGGTGCGCGGCGCCGACGGGGAAAGGCGCGCCCCGCGCCCGGTACGCCTCGCACCGTCGCGGGGCAGGGGCCGTTCGACCAGGATCCGGTTGCGGCTCATCGTCATCCTTTCAAGGGAGAATCGGGCTTTCAAGGGAGAATCGGGATGACGGCTATTGCCATCCCGGCGCGAATGTAGGAAAGATGATTAACCCAAACGGTTAGAGAATCGACGATGATCACCCGCATCCGCGACGTTCGCCGCGCCCGCAAGATGACTCTCCAGGATGTTGCGGACCGCTGCGATCCGCCGACAACGCCCCAGACGATCGGCCGGCTTGAAACGGGCACGCGAACCGTTTCGGTGGCCTGGCTGAACAGGATTGCGGGGGCGCTCGGCGTGGAGGCGGCCGATCTCGTCCGCCTGCCTCACCGCGCCGACGTACCGGTGGCCGCGATCCTCGACCATGACGGTGTCCATGCGCCGCGCCGCGAGGGCGTGGTCGTGCCGCCGCAGCCTTCGCCGGGGCTGGTCGCGATCACCGTCTCCTCGGGAAGCGGTGACTATCGCAGCGGCGACGAGATCTGGCTTGATCGACTGGAGCCGGAGCGGTTCGCATCAGCGCTCAATCGCGACATATTGGTTCCCCGCCCGGCCGGGCGCTTCCTGTTCGGGCGGTTGATCGGGCGCGAGGACAACAAGCTCCACATCCTGCCGCTCGGCGCCGGCGGCCGCCAGACGGTGGTCACCGATCCGCCCTGGGCAGCGGTTGCGGTGCGTCTGATCCGCAGCCTTTGAGCGAGGGCAGGGAGCAGCGGCGGCCGGCCTGCGCGGTCGCGCGCGGGCTTGCTCCATCGGCGCGAAACTGCCACTTGGCCGGCGAAGGGCGCTTAGCTCAGTTGGTAGAGCAGCACGCTTACACCGTGCGGGTCGGCGGTTCGAGCCCGTCAGCGCCCACCAATCTTCGCCACCGCCGTTCAGGTGCAGGTTCGCGCGCTCAGATCACCGCCGGGGCGATGCGCTGGATCGCACGCAGATAGGCATTGAGCGCGCGAGCCGCCTCGTCGGACAGCTCGATATAGACCCGCCGGCCGTCGCGCGGATCGGCGGAGCGGATGAAGATGTCGCGATCGGTGAGCGCCTTGATCCACCGCAGCGCCGTCGTCGCCGGCACCGCGGCCGCGATGCACAGGCTCGATACCGCGACCCGGCTCTGTTCCAGCCGCGCGGCCATGAGATCGAGCAGCATATCCCACGCCGGATCGGCGAACAGCTCGCCGCGGAAGAACTGGTCGCGCATCCGCCGGGCGCGGATGATCGCGCGGATCTGCGGCGCGCTCATCGCCGGCTCGTCCTCCTCGGCCGGCGCGGGCTCCGTCTCGCCGCCGGCCTCGTCGCCCGAAAGGTTCGCCAGGATATTGGCGATCCGCGCGGCTTCCTCCGACAATTGATGGAGGAGGGCGTTGCCTTGCCGGCTCACATCGTTGAGCCGCGCCGCCGGCGGGTGGCTTGCGATCGAGAGCGCGGCGGCGCGCTCCGCCTCGTCGGGATCGGGCAGCAGATCGACCCCGGAATGCCAGGCCCGCGCAGCCGCGAGATCGAGCAGGGCGCCGGGCAGGGCAATCACGCTGCGTCGGCCGGCCCCCGCCTCCGCGGCGAGGCGATCGAGCAGCGGCGCGATCCACGCCTCGTCGCCGCCCTCGGCAATCTCCGCATAGACGACGTCGGCGGCGCATCGATCGAGCTGCGTCAACGCCTCGGCAGGCCCCATCATCGCCGCAATCCGGCAATCGGCGGCGGCGACCGCCTCGCGCGCGCGCGCCTGGGCTTGGTCACTATCCGCGAAGACCAGGATCGACGGCTGGTCGCGATATTCGATCATTGCCAGGACATCTTCCCGCATTTGCTGCGTCATATGCTCCCCCCACCGGCATGGCTCCGAATTGGAGGATTGCCGTTCGGGGAAAGGCGATGAACAGATTTCCGCTCCGAACCGGAACGGCTTTCACAAGGATGGCATGGCGCGAGAGTCGTTTTTATCGCGCCCGGGGCCGTACCGGTCGCTTCGCGCGCCGGTCTGCGTCTCTTCTTCGTTCGTGTGCGCACAACGACCCCCAAATCACTCCAGTCTCGCGCCCGGTCGGAAAGCTGTCGCTCGATTGCATCCGTTTCGGATGAAATTCGGCGGCGTTTCGGAGGAGGCCGGCCGGCGCGACATTGCGGGGCCGATCAGGAGAATTGGCGCACCAGTTCCTCTTGGTCGCCCGTGAGATCGCGCACCGCCGTCGCGGTGGCGCCGCCATTGAGCCCGATGAAGATGCCGCCGATGGCGCCGCTCAGAAGCCACCCGATCACCTTCAGCGGCGTGATCGCCGTGAGATCCCGGATCAACGCGGCCTGCCGCACGGCTTCTCCCTTGGCGCCCGGCGCATAGGCTCCGCTGGTCATCAGCGCCGACATGTAGGAGGCGGTCGTAAGGCTGGAGACCACCAGGGCGCAGACAAAGTAGAGCACGGCGACGACGATGAAGGCGGCGAACAGCGTCCAGAAATGGCCGCGACTCAGTTGCCAGGCCTCACCGATGGCAAAGCTGCGGCGAAGGACCATGAGCGGGAAGGCCAGGCACAGCCGCACCGCGAGCCAGATGCACAGGCAGGTGAAGGCGATGCCGAGCGGGATGGCGATGATCACGCCGGCCACGGCTCCCGCAGTGCCGGCGGTTGCCACGAATCCGACTCCGAACCCGAGCGCGACGAAGCCGATGATCAACAGCGCATAGAAGCCGACGACCATCACGATCGCGAGGACGATCTGCCGGATCTCGTCCATCCCGAAACGAAGGAAGGCAAAGCTGCTTTCCCCCGGCCGAAGCACGGCGCGATAGGCGGCGGTGATCAGGACCATCTGGATCGCGAGCGCGAAGATCCCGAACAGCCCGAACGCGGCGAACAGCGGCGCCGCGTCCTGGAACGCCCGCTCCGGGGTCGAAGCCGGGGCCAGAATTTGCATCTGGAACGGCATCCAGACGAGCGTGGTGCCGATCGACACCGCGAGATAGAGCACTGCCCAGACCGCCACCGCCCTGGGATAACGGCGGACCAGCCCGAAGGCGCCGTTCAGGATCGAGCTGACGCTGGTCGACATGGCGCGCTCAGCCCATCGATTTCACGATTTCCTCGGCCATCTTCTTGGCATCGCCGAGCAGCATCATCGTATTGTCGCGGTAGAAAAGGTCGTTATCGACCCCGGCATAGCCGACGCCGCCCATCGACCGCTTCACGAAGAGCACGGTCTTGGCCTTCTCCACGTCGAGCACCGGCATGCCATAGATCGGTGACGATTTGTCGGTCTTGGCGGCCGGGTTGGTGACGTCGTTGGCGCCGATCACGAAGGCGACGTCGGCGCGCGCGAATTCGGCGTTGATGTCCTCGAGCTCGAACACCTCGTCATAGGGCACGTTCGCCTCGGCCAGCAGGACGTTCATATGGCCGGGCATGCGGCCCGCGACCGGGTGGATCGCATATTTGACCGTGACGCCCTCACGCTTGAGCTGGTCGGCCATCTCGCGCACCGCATGCTGCGCCTGCGCGACCGCCATGCCGTAGCCGGGGACGATGATGACGAGCTCGGCCTGTTTCATCAGGAAGGCGGCATCCTCGGCGCTGCCGCGCTTCCACGGACGATCCGTGGCTGCCGCCGCCCCGCCTGCGGCCGCATCGCCGCCGCCAAAGCCGCCGGCGATCACCGAGATGAAGTTGCGGTTCATCGCGCGGCACATGATGTAGCTGAGGATCGCGCCCGACGAGCCGACCAGCGCGCCGGTGATGATCATCGCCGAGTTCTGGAGCGTGAAGCCCATCGCCGCCGCCGCCCAGCCCGAATAGCTGTTCAGCATCGAGACGACGACCGGCATGTCGGCGCCGCCGATCGGGATGATGAGCAGGAAGCCGATCGCGAAGGAAAGGCCCATCACGGTGAAGAACACCCAGGGCGCCTCGTCGCTGACGAAATAGCCGATGAGGATCAGGATCGCGGCCAATGTGCCCAGGTTGATGACATGGCGGCCGGGGAGCATGATCGGCTTGCCCGACATGTTGCCGTTCAATTTCAGGAACGCGATCACCGATCCGGAGAAGGTGATCGCGCCGATCGCGACGCCCAATCCCATCTCGACCCGGCTGCCGGGATGGATGAGCCCGCTCGCCTCGGCGATGCCGAACGCGGCCGGATTGAGATAGGCCGCCGCGCCGACGCACACCGCGGCGAGGCCGACCAGGGAGTGGAAGGCGGCGACCAGCTGCGGCATCGCCGTCATCGCGATCCGCCGCGCGGTCACCACGCCGATCACTGCGCCGATCGCGATGGCGGCGAGGATTTCGGCGAATAAAGTCGCATCGAGATCGGAGACCAGATCGGTCCCGCCAACCGCGGTGACCGGCCGGTAATAGGCAAGTGTCGTGCCGACGGCGACGACCATGCCGAGGATCCCGAGCCGGTTGCCGCTGCGCGAGCTTTCCGGGCTCGACAGGCCCCGGAGCGCGAGGATGAAGCAGACGCCCGCGAACAGGTAGGCGAGCATCACCCAGGCGGGGGTGTGAGCGACCTCGTGCATCAGCGCCGCTCCTTCTTCTTGTACATGGCGAGCATTCGGGCCGTGACCGCGAAGCCGCCGAAGATGTTGATGCTTGCCATGACCACGGCGGCGAGGCCGAGCCATTTCGATCCGACGGAGCCGGCGGCGGCCGCGGCGATCAGCGCGCCGACGACGATGACGGAGGAAATGGCGTTGGTCACGCTCATCAGCGGTGTGTGCAGCGCGGGCGTCACCGACCAGACGACGAAATAGCCGACGAAGCAGGCGAGCACGAAAATCGACAGGATGGTGATGAAGTCCATCGCTCTCCCCCTGTTGAGCCGTGTCGCCCCTGACTCGGCCCCTGTCCTTGCGGGCCGCACCTTGCCCCCGCCGCGCGCTGCTGTCGAGTGGTTAGTCCGGCGCCCCTAACCGGCGTGGCGCGAGGCTTGGCCAGGCCGGATCCATGCGGCTTTCGAGCAGCCGTAGCAGGCGGGAATAGCGCCGCTCCCAATGGCCGTCGGGAAGCGGCCGGCAAGGCTCGCGGAGCGCGCGCGGATCGCCCGCCCGGCGGACCGCCTCGGCGCCGTGCCGCGCCGCGAGCGCGTCGCGCAGCGCCGCCTCGCGCGCGCCATAGCGCTCGTCCCACCGCGCGGCGACCCGGGCGGGCGCGAAGCCGGCGCACAGCACCTGCTGTTCGCGCGCGATGCCGCCGTAAAGGCGCATCGCCGAATAAGCCGAAAGGTCGCTCGCCCGGCTCCAGCCGGTGCCGGCCGCGGCGGGGGCGGAGGGGACGAAGGCCAGCATCGCGCCGGCCAGGAACGGAAGGGACCATCTGATCATTGCCGAACCTCCGCGATAGCGCGCGCCAGCCCGTCCAACGCGCCGGAATAAGCCGCCAGCGCCTGATTATACGCAACGCCGCCGCTTGTGCACCGCTCGCGCGGGCCCTGGCGTGCGATCGCGGCATAATCATTGGCCCCCGCCCAGATCGGATAATCCGCTCCCTTGCGCGCCGCGAGCTGGACGAGCTCGTCGAACCGCCGCGCCTGGGCGGCGACCTCGGCCCGGCCGGACGCGCCGGGGCAGGTGAGAAGGAATGCCTTGGCGGAAGCTTCACGGAAGGCCGCCTGGCGGAGAGGCTGTGAATTGGGAGGATTCGGCGTCGAGCCGCACGCGGCGCAGAGAAGGGCCAGCAAGGCCGCCCTCACAAATCCTCCACGCCACAAGGAGGTGCGACGCGCCCCATCGAGGACTTCGGGAAGGGACACAGCCTTCCGGAGTTTGCGCGCTCTGTCGATCGTGGCGCCAGGACCTCTCAGCACCGTGCCAGCCCCTCCACCGCGCTTCGTGCGGTCCCTCTCCTCGTGCCGGGGGAGGATTGTTACGCCAGCAGTCTCTCGTTCACCACCTTGCCGCCCTGCGTGAGGCGGACGCCCTTCACGATCTCGTCGTCGTCGGGAAGGACGGGGGTCTTGGTGTCCGCATCCCAGAAGGCGGACAGGAAATTGTAGAGATTCCGCGAGAAGAGCGCCGACGCATCGGCAGCGAGCCGGCTCGGCACGTTCTTGTGGCCGACGATCTTGACGCCGTGCCGCTCGACCACCTCGCCGGCGACCGCGCCCTCGACATTGCCGCCCTGCTCGACGGCAAGATCGACGATCACGCTTCCCGGCCGCATCGTCGCGACCTGCGCGTCGCTGATCAGGCGCGGCGCGGGCCGTCCGGGGATCAAGGCGGTGGTGATGACGATGTCCTGCTTGGCGATGTGGCTGGAGACCAGCTCCGCCTGCGCCGCCTTATATTCGTCGGACATTTCGGTGGCATAGCCGCCGGCGCCCTCGCCCTCGATCCCGGCCACCTTCTCGACGAATATCGGCTTGGCGCCGAGGCTCTCGATCTGTTCCTTCGTCGCGGCGCGAACGTCGGTCGCGGAGACCTGGGCGCCGAGCCGGCGCGCGGTCGCGATCGCCTGCAGCCCGGCGACGCCGACGCCCATGACGAACAGCTTGGCGGCCGGGATGGTGCCGGCCGCGGTCATCATCATCGGCAGCGCGCGGCCATATTCGGCGACCGCATCGAGCACCGCCTTGTAGCCGGCGAGGTTCGCCTGGCTGGAAAGGATGTCCATGCTCTGGGCGCGGGTGATGCGCGGGGCGAATTCCATCGCCAGCGCCTCGATTCCGGCGGCGGCATAGGCATCCACTTCGGCGCGGCGGCCGAACGGGTTGAGCGCACCGATCAGCAACGCGCCCGCCTTGACGCCGTTCAGAGCCTTGGTCTCCGGACCCTGGACGACCAGGATCGCGTCCGCGTCCTTCAGCGTCGCGGCGCGCGCGCCGACGCTGGCGCCGGCCGCTTCGTAATCCGCATCCGCGATGGTCGAGGCCTCGCCGGCCCCCTTCTCGACAGCGACGCTGGCGCCGAGCGCGATATATTTCTTCACCGTTTCCGGCGTTGCGGCGACCCGGCGCTCGCCGGGGGCGCTTTCCTTCAGAACCGCGATCTTCATCCCCCCGACCCCCCTTCGCGCCAGTTCAGTTGCGGATGATCAGAACGACGAGGATGGCGACGATGAAACAGATCACCGCGCCATATTTCATGAGGCCGGTGAATCGCTGGTAGGTGCCCTCATGCGCCTTCAGCGCGCGTTCGCTCTCGTCCGCAGCCATGATCGATCCCTGTAAGAAGCCTGTTGGGCCGCGTTCTTATCAAGGGTGCGGCGCGAAGGGCAACCGGCAAACGCGTCGACGGCGCTTAAGCCGAAGCCTTCTCGGCGAGCACGGTCAGCCCGCGATCGCCGACCTCCGCGAATCCGCCTTCGATCGCGATCCGCTCGGGCTCGGCGCCGGCGGTGCGATAGACCGAAAGCTCGCCGTCGCGGATCGTCGACATGACCGGGGCATGGCCCGCGAGCACGCCGAAATCGCCCTCGGTGCCGGGGACGACGACCATGTAGACGTCCTCGGAACGGACCAGCTTCTCGGGGGTGACGAGCTCGAAGTGAAGGTCTGCCATTTCTTCTTCTCTCTCCCTCCCGCTTGCGGGAGGGGTCGGGGGAGGGCCTGTTTTACAAGGGAGAGGCCTCGACGGGCACTCTCCCGGCCCCTCCCGCACGCGGGAGGGGATGCAGGATTACGCCTCCTGCGCCAGCTTCTCGGCCTTGGCGACCGCTTCCTCGATGCCGCCGACCATGTAGAAGGCCGCCTCGGGGAGGTGGTCATATTCGCCGTCGACGACCGCCTTGAACGAGCGGACCGTATCCTCGATCTGCACGAACTTGCCGGGGATGCCGGTGAAGACTTCGGCGACGTGGAAGGGCTGCGACAGGAAGCGCTGGATCTTGCGGGCGCGCTGGACGGTGAGCTTATCCTCTTCGCTGAGCTCGTCCATGCCGAGGATCGCGATGATGTCCTGAAGCGACTTGTACTTCTGGAGGATCGCCTGGACGGCGCGGGCCGTCTCGTAATGCTCCTGGCCGACGGTCCGCGGCTCCAGCACGCGGCTGGTCGAATCGAGCGGGTCGACGGCCGGATAGATGCCGAGCTCCGAAATGGCGCGCGACAGCGTGGTGGTGGCGTCGAGGTGGGCGAAGGAGGTGGCCGGCGCCGGATCGGTCAAGTCGTCCGCCGGCACGTAGATCGCCTGCACCGAGGTGATCGAGCCCTTGGTCGTCGAGGTGATCCGCTCCTGGAGCGCGCCCATGTCGGTGGCGAGCGTCGGCTGATAGCCCACGGCGGAAGGGATGCGGCCGAGCAGCGCCGACACTTCCGAACCCGCCTGGGTGAAGCGGAAGATGTTGTCGACGAAGAAGAGCACGTCCTGGCCCTCCTGGTCGCGGAAATATTCGGCCATGGTGAGGCCCGACAGGGCGACCCGCGAGCGGGCCCCCGGCGGCTCGTTCATCTGGCCGAAGACCAGGGCGACCTTGGAGCCTTCCGACGTCGGATTGCCGTCGGCGTCCTTGGCGATGACGCCCGCGTCGAGGAACTCGTGATAGAGATCGTTGCCTTCGCGGGTGCGCTCGCCGACGCCGGCGAATACGCTGACGCCGCCATGGCCCTTGGCGATGTTGTTGATCAGCTCCTGGATGAGCACGGTCTTGCCGACGCCGGCGCCGCCGAACAGGCCGATCTTGCCGCCCTTCGCATAAGGCGCCAGCAGATCGATGACCTTGATGCCGGTGACGAGGATGCTGCTCTCCGTCGACTGGTCGACGAACAAGGGCGCCTCGGCATGGATCGGGGCGGTCATGTCGCTGTCGATCGGGCCGCGCTCGTCGATCGGTTCGCCGACGACGTTGACGATCCGGCCGAGCGTCTTGGGGCCGACGGGGACGCGGATCTGCGAGCCGGTGGCGCGCACTTCCTGGCCGCGGGTCAGGCCGTCGGTCGAATCCATCGCGATCGTGCGGACGGTGTTCTCGCCGAGGTGCTGGGCAACCTCGAGTACAAGCCGCTGGCCGCCATTGTCGGTCTCAAGAGCCGACAGGATTTCCGGAAGATCGCCGTCGAAGGCGACGTCGACGACGGCGCCGATCACCTGGGCGACGCGGCCGGTGATGTTCGTGCTCGGCGCCGCGGCGGCCGGAGTCTCGGCCTTGGCGGTCTTCGCCCGGCTGGCCCGGGGCTTGGCGGCGGTCTTAGCGGCGGTGGCCATTCTTTTCCTCTTTGCTCTCTTCACTCGCCGCCCCGGATAAGCCCGGTCGGCGCTGGGGTCCTTAGTTCAAACTCGGGTCGTCGCCGGTGTCGCAGGGCGTCGCGCCGTCCATCCACACCCATTCATGCTCGGACAAGGTGAGGGTGGCGGTCTGCGGCGTCCAGCGGCTGCCGGTCTGCAGCTGATACGTGCAGCGATATTCCACGGCGTCCGGATCGGGCTTCGTGCAGGAAATGTTGCGCGTGACCAGCCGGTGGCCGGGGCATTGTGCGTTGAGCGCATGGTTGAACTGCGCGGGCGTCGGGCCGGCCTGGGCGGCGGCGGCGAGGGCGGCGATCAGTGCGATGTTGTTCATAGGGCCTCCGCTCCGGAGATGATCTCGATCAGCTCCTTGGTGATGGCCGCCTGACGCGTACGATTATATTCGATGGTGAGCCGGTTGATCATGTCGCCGGCGTTGCGCGTCGCATTGTCCATGGCGGTCATCCGGCTACCCTGCTCAGAAGCCGCGTTCTCCAGCAAGGCCCGGTAGATCTGCACCGCGACGTTGCGTGGCAAAAGCTCGGCGAGGATTTCCTCCTCGTCCGGCTCATAATCCACGGCGGCGCCGGCGGCGGCCGCAGGCGCGCCCTCGATCGCCTGGACCGGGATGATCTGCTGCGCCACCGGTTCCTGGACCAGGGCCGACTGGAACTTGGCGTAGAAGAGGTGAACGACGTCGATGCCGTCGGTCTGGTAGCGCTCGACCAGGTCGTTCGCGATCGCCTGCGCGTCCGCGAAGCCGACCTGCTTGATCTCGCTCGTATCGTGCTGGTGGATGATCTGCTTGGGGAAGAAGCGCTGGATCACCGCGCGACCCTTGCGGCCGACCAGGTAGAAATAGACGTTCTTGCCCTGGCCCGTCAGCTCCTCGGCCTTGCGCCGCGCCGCGCGCACGATGTTCGTGTTGAACGCGCCTGCAAGGCCGCGGTCGGAGGTGCACACGACGAGCAGGTGCGTCTGATCCTTGCCGGTGCCGGCGAGGAGCTTGGGGCTCTGCGGGCCGACGGCGACTTTCGAGGCGAGGCTCGCCATCACGCTCGCCATCCGCTCGGAATAGGGGCGCGCGGCCTCGGCCGCCGCCTGGGCGCGGCGGAGCTTGGCGGCGGCGACCATCTTCATCGCCTTGGTGATCTTCTGGGTCGACTTGACCGAGGAGATCCGGATCTTGAGCGCCTTGAGGCTGGCCATTTATTCCTCTGTCGTTCCCCGGCGAGGGCCGGGGCCCAGTCCTAAACAAAAACGGCGCGGGAGCACCGCCCGGTCCCCGGCCTGAGCCGGGGAACAGGATCAGGCAAACGTCTTCGCGAAATCGCCGACGATGGCCTTGAGCTTGTCCGAGGTCGCGTCGTCGAGCGCCTTCGTGTCGCGGATCGTGCCGAGCACATCGGCATGGTCCGAACGCATGTGGCTCAGAAGGGCGCTCTCGAAGCGCGTGACCTGATCGGTCGGAACGCCGTCGATGAAGCCGTTCACGCCGGCGAAGATCGACACGACCTGCTCTTCGACCGGCATCGGATTGAACTGCGGCTGCTTCAACAGCTCGGTGAGCCGCGCGCCGCGGTTCAGCAGGCGCTGGGTCGAGGCGTCGAGGTCCGATCCGAACTGCGCGAAGGCCGCCATCTCGCGATACTGGGCGAGCTCCAGCTTGATCGAGCCGGCGACCTTCTTCATCGCCTTGGTCTGCGCCGACGAGCCGACGCGGCTGACCGAAAGGCCGACGTTGATCGCGGGGCGGATGCCCTGGAAGAACAATTCGGTCTCGAGGAAGATCTGGCCGTCGGTGATCGAGATCACGTTGGTCGGGATGTAGGCCGAAACGTCGCCGGCCTGGGTCTCGATGATCGGCAGCGCGGTCAGCGAGCCGTTGCCGTTGGCATCGTTCATCTTCGCCGCGCGCTCGAGCAGGCGGCTGTGCAGATAGAAGACGTCGCCCGGATAGGCCTCGCGGCCCGGCGGACGGCGCAGCAGCAGCGACATCTGGCGATAGGCGACGGCCTGCTTGGACAGATCGTCATAGACGATGACGGCGTGCATCCCGTTGTCGCGGAAATATTCGCCCATCGTGCAGCCCGTATAGGGCGCCAGGAACTGCAGCGGCGCCGGCTCCGACGCGGTCGCGGCGACGACGATGGAATATTCCATCGCGCCATTCTCTTCGAGCTGGCGGACGATCTGGGCGACCGTCGAGCGCTTCTGGCCGACCGCGACGTAGATGCAATAGAGCTTCTGGCTCTCGTCGTCGCCGGCATTGGCCTGCTTCTGGTTGATGAAGGTGTCGATCGCGACGGCGGTCTTGCCGGTCTGCCGATCGCCGATGATCAGCTCGCGCTGGCCGCGGCCGACCGGGACGAGCGCGTCGAGCGCCTTGAGGCCGGTCTGCACCGGCTCGTGGACCGACTTGCGCGGGATGATGCCGGGCGCCTTCACCTCGACGCGGCGGCGCTCGGTGGCGACGATCGGGCCCTTGCCGTCGATCGGGTTGCCGAGACCGTCGACGACGCGGCCGAGCAGGCCCTTGCCGACCGGCACATCGACGATCGTCTGGGTGCGCTTGACGGTCGATCCTTCGGTGATCTCGGCGTCCGATCCGAAGATCACGACGCCGACATTGTCCGCCTCGAGGTTCAGCGCCATCCCCTGGATGCCGCCATGGAACTCGACCATCTCGCCCGCCTGGACGTTGTCGAGGCCGTGGACGCGGGCGATGCCGTCGCCGACCGACAGCACGGTTCCCACTTCGGAGACTTCGGCCTCGGTGCCGAAATTCGCGATCTGATCGCGAATGACCTTGGAGATTTCAGCGGCGCGGATGTCCATTTCTAGCCTTTCATCGCTTGCGCGAGGGTGTTGAGTTTGGTGCGGACGGAGCCATCGATCATGCGGCTGCCGACCTTGACGACGAGGCCGCCCAGGATCGCGGGATCGACGTTGAGGTCGACCGCAATGTCCGATCCGAAGCGGCTCTTGAGATTGGCCTTGAGCGCGTCGACCTGGCCGGCGTCGAGCGGCCGCGCCGACGTCACCTCGGCGGTGATCTCGCCGCGGTGGCGGGCGGCAAGCGTGCCGAACGCGCGGATGATCGCGCCGAGCTGCGAGAGCCGGCGATTCTTCGCGAGCACGCCGGTGAAGTTGCGGGTCAGCGGATCGAGCCGCATCGTCTCGGCGATCGCGGCGATGCTCTGCGCGCTCTCCTTGCGGCCGATCAGCGGGCTGGTGACGAGCGTTCGGAAATCGTCCGATTCGTCGATCGCGCGCCGGAGCGCGGCGAGGCTCTGCGACACCGCGTCGAGCTTGCCTTCATCGCGGGCCAGCTCGAACAGGGCCAGGGCATAACGCCCTGCCAGGCTAGCCTGAATACCGCCGGAAATATCCACGCGCGTCGCAACTCCCCGAATCTGATTTCGACCCATGCGCGAATGCGGGCGCGCGGGGGCGCCTCCCATGGGTCGCGGGCGCCGTAGCAGGGGCCTTGCTGCGATGCAAGATGGATGGGCCAGGGCGTGTACGCTGCCTTTCGCGCTGGCAAATCGGCATGTCTCTGTTATCCAGATCGTCGGGGGAGGAACGATCATGGCTTATGAAGGGGGTGGGCTGCGCCAAATCTGGCAGCCGGATCTTACAACAAGGGCCGGTGCGCAATCCGCGATGGATTCGGCCAAGCTATGCTTCCTGATCGTCGCGGGCCTGCGTACGCTCCTCTACGGGTTCTTCGCATTGACCAGCGGCCTTTCTTTCCGCGGTCTGGGCGGTGGCAGGGTGGCGGCGTCCTTGCTGGCGGTCGCGGTCCTGACCGACATCATATTGCCGTTGGTGGCCGCGTGGCGACTCCACATTTATAAGGGCGCGTTCGTGGTTCCGCTCGCGACCGCCCTCTATGTGCTGGGCATCGTTCTCGCGCCGAGTATCGGGGGAGTCATTATCGGTGCCATTTTCATCGGCGCGTTCGTCGGCGGCGTCCGCGGCGCGTGGGCGCTTCGTCGCGGCACCGGCTTTGCCGAGGATCATTACGCGACCTTCGGCTGAGCCCCGCCTTCCTCCGGTTTGACCGCAAGCCGCGGGACGCAGTCTGCCTGTGAACGCGGCAAATGGGCCTTCGACAAGAAGGAGACCCATGATGGCTTACCGGATCGAAGGACTGGCGCGGCAGGCGTTCGAGGGCCTGTTCGAAATGACCGACGCGGAGCTTGCGGCGCACGGGGCGATGCGGGTGACCGCGGACGCGCCGCGCGGCTATCCCTGCCGGGTGAGCCTGCGCGATGCGGACGAGGGCGAGGAGCTGATCCTGCTCAACCATGTCTCGCACGATGTCGATGGGCCGTTCCGCACGACCTATGCGATCTACGTGCGTAGGGATGCCGACGCCCCGGCCAGCTTCACGGACGAGGTGCCGGACTATCTCGACAGCCGCACGCTTTCGCTTCGCGGCTTCGGGGCCGATGGCCTGCTGAAGCACGGCCTGCTCGCCGTGCCGGGCGAGGCGGATGCGAGGATTCGCGAGCTGCTCTCGCGGCCCGACGTCGCGGCCGTCCACGCCCACGCGGCGACCTATGGCTGCTTCCTCGCGCGGATCGAGAGGAATTGAGCATGGCGAGCATTGCACATCTGCCGCGCGCGATTAGGTCAGGGGCGGTGAACGACGCGCAGCCTGTTTCGGACGAGGCCGCCTGGGCGGCGGTGATGCGGCGCGACCGGACGATGGACGGACGCTTCGTCACCGGCGTGCTCACCACCGGCATCTATTGCCGTCCGTCCTGCGCCGCGCGGCACCCGCGGCGCGAGAATGTCCGTTTCTTCGCGACCGGCGCCGAGGCCGAGGCGGCGGGGCTGCGGCCCTGCCTCCGGTGCAAGCCGGACGAGGTCGCGCGCGACGATGCGGCGCTTGAGCGGGCCTATCGCCTGATCGCCGACGCGCAGGACGCGCTGTCGCTGGAGGCGCTGGCCGGGGCGGTCGGCTATTCACCGCATCATTTCCACCGCCTGTTCAAGCGCGCGACCGGGGTCACGCCGGCGGCCTATTACCGGACGCTGCGCGCGAAGCGGGCCGAGGCGGCGCTGGCGGACAATGCGCGGATCACGGACGCCATCTACGATGCCGGCTATTCGGGCCCGGCCCGCTTCTATGCCGAATCGAAGCGCCGGCTCGGCATGACCCCGTCGGCCTGGCGCGACGGTGGGCGCGGCGAGACGATCCGCTGGGCGACCGCCGAAACCGATCTCGGCACCATGCTCGTCGCGGCGACCGGCAAGGGCATTTGCCGCCTCTCCTTCGACGAGGACGAGGCCGAGCTTCGGCGCCGCTTCCCGAATGCGACGATCGAGCCGGGCGGCGCGGCGATGGCCGATCTGGTGCGCCGGACGGTGGCCGCGGTGAACGCGCCGGAAAAGCCGCATGATCTTCCGCTCGACGTGCGCGGGACGGCCTTCCAGGAGGCGGTGTGGCGCGAGCTCCAGCGCATCCCGGCGGGCGAGACGCGAAGCTACGCGCAGATCGCCGCCGCGGTCGGGCGGCCGGCGGCGGTGCGCGCGGCCGGATCGGCGAACGGCGACAATGCGATCGCTGTGCTGATCCCCTGCCACCGCGTCATCCGCACCGACGGCACGCTCGGCGGCTATGCCTATGGGCTGGAGCGCAAGGCCAGGCTGCTGGCGCGGGAGCGGGCGCGGCCCTAATGCGCCTCGGCCGGCGTCGCCGCGCCCTCGCGCTCGCAGGCGTAGACCAGCCGCTCGTTCGGCAGGCGGGGCAGCTGCGCGGCAAGCTCGCGCTGGCGGTCCGCGAGGATGGTTCTGGCCTCCTCGTTCGGCGAGCAGCTCTTGTCGCTGTCGCCCTGCAACGCCCGCAGCCGCGTCATCGCCTGCCCGTCGAGCAGGTAGCGGGTGACCACATATTCGCCGGTCGATGGGTTGAAGCTGGTTGCGGCGACCGCCGCGTCGTCCTCGGGCACGACGATGCGGGTCCACAGCTCGCCCTGCCGCGCATATTGGGTGCGCCCGTCGGCGCAGCCGCTGACGCTCCAGTCGACGGTGACCGGATCGGTCGAGGAGACGGTGACTCGGCTTCGTTCCGGGACGATCCGGCACAGGTTCCGGCCGACGAAGCGGGTCGGCGGCGGCGTCGCGACCGGTGGCGCAGCGGGGCGCTCGGCGAGCGCGGCCTGGATGCTCGGCCGGGTCGCGAAGACGATGATCGCGGCGATGAACAGAATCCCGCCGGCAGCCGCGGCACCGATCAGGTAGTTGCGGTGATCCTTCAGGTAGCAGATGCCAGCCGCCTCGAACGCGAGCAGCGACAAGGCGAGCAGCACGGCGGCGATGCCGAAGCGCGTATCGCGCCTGTCCTCGATGCCGGCGAGCGTACGGGTCCGTTCGTCGGCGGCCTGGCGGGCGCGCTGATCGGCGGCTTCGTCGGCGGCGCGGGCGGCGGCATCGGCGCGCTCCTGGTCGGCCCGCAACTGGTCGGCCATGGAGACGCAGGGCGTGTCGATCGCCTGGAACGGCTGGTTCGCCTGGCGCAGGAACTGCGTCAGCTCGCGGTTGGAGACGGCGAAGGCGAAGCTCGAATCCCCCTCGTCATTATGGGTGATGAGCGTGTTGACGCCGATCACCCGACCGCACTGATCGAGCAGCGGCCCGCCGCTGTTGCCGCGCGCGATCTGGGCGGTGTGGAGCAGCAGCGTGATGCCGTTGATCGTGCGCAGGTTGGAGAAGATGCCGACCGAGCGGGTCGAGGGGAGGGGGCGGATATAATCCTCCGCCGATCGCGCGGTCGCGAGATCGACATTGCCCGGATAGCCCAGCGCCGCCACCGACGTCCCGTCGTCGATCGGCCCGACATAGAGCGGGATCGAGGGGATCGAGCCCTGGGGCAGCTCGAGCAGCGCGAGATCGCGGGCCGGATCCACGGTCACGACCCGCGCCCGATAGGCCTGGTTCCCTTCCGACGGGACGACGCCGACGGTGACGCTGCCGCCCTCCTGCGCCTGCGTCATCGCGACGACATGGGCATTGGTGACGATCCGGTTGGGCGCGATCGCGAAGCCGCTGCCATGGCCGAAATCGACGACCTCGCCGTCCTCGCCGAACGCGATGACGACGACACGCACGACGCTTCGCCCGGCCGCCGATATGTCGTCGGCATGCGCCGGCGTCGCGACGGCGAGCAGCGCGAGCAGCAGCGCGGCCCAGCAGCGGGCGATCATACGTCCCATCGGCGCGCTTCTCCCCGCCGCGCGGGGCCGCGTCAATGGGTGCGATCCCGGCCGTCGTCGGTTGAGGGAGCATCGAGCCGGGCGAGCGCGGCCGCCGGTCCGTCGCTGGCGAGAACGGCCAGCACGTCGGCGATCCGCGGCCCCAGCCTTCCTGAGTGTCCGTCGCTGGTCAGCGGCGTCAGCACCCCCCGCGCCCCGGCGGCATTGCCAGCAACCAGCAGCTGACGCCCGGCGAGCAGCCGCAGGTCCCGATCCTCGGGCGCGAGCTCGAACGCCGTGTACAGGCCCTCGATCGCATTCTGGGTCGGCGGGATTCCTTCTGCCGCGAAGCTCTGGAAAAACAGTTCGAGCGGCTGAGGCGCGTCGGGATCGAGATGGTTGGCGGCCGACAGCCGGCGCCGAACCTCCTGCCACTGCGCCGGGGTGGCGTCGCCGGAGGCGGCGATGCGGCCCCACATCGCCCATGCCCGGTAGACTGCCGCGTCGACCGAATGCGGATCGGCGGCCAGCGCCCGATCCGCCGCCGCCTCGGATTCGGCGAAATTGCGGGCATCATGTTCGGCCTCGGCAAGCGCCACCTGGACGCGCGCGTCATCCGGGAAGCGGGCGGCGATCCGTCGCGCTTCGGGGATCAAGCTGTTGGCCTCGCGAGAATCGACGCCGCGCTTGGAGTGGAGCTTCACATACATCATCGCGGTTTCGCCGGCCGTGAGCGGACGGATCGCGACGGGACGGATCGGAACCTGCGCGGCCGGGACCAAGGCGTAAGTGAAGTGCCGCTGATCGAAATAGCGGCGGAGGTCACGGTCGAGCTGGTCGAGATCGCCGAACACATGCGTCGCCTGTTCGGCGGACTGCCCCTCGCTCAGGGCACGCAGGTAGGCATCGAGCTGGCCGCGACGGCTTTCGTCGAAGCTCAGATAGTGGCTGAGCAGCCAGCCCCGCCCATAGACAACGGCCAGCGTCTCGCCGTCGCTGATCGGGTAACGGAGCGTCAGCAACTCGCGCACGCTCATCGGCCGCGCGAGGGTCAATTCGATGTTTCTGTGCATTGCGGGAAGGCCGATTTGGACGCTGCCGTCCTCGGTGAAGCGCACGGTGGACCAGAATTCGGGATAGCCCTCGCTGAACCACAAGGGTGCTCCGAAACCGAAATTATTGAACAGGAAATGATGCGTATATTCGTGGAAGAGCACGGTCTGCGGATCAAGCCCTCCATCGGTGGGGACACGAGACACCTGGGATGTGAATGCAACCGATCCACTGGCCCGGCCGAAATAAATGCCGGCGACGCCGCGAGCGCCGAGCAGGGCGTCCAGCCGCCCCTGATCCGCGAGAACATAGACGGTGAGGCGCGTCTGCGGACTCCGGTCGAGATCGGCGCGGTGAAGCTGGAAGCGCAGCGTCGCATCGAACCGTTCGAGGTTTTCGGCGAAGCTCCGCAACTCCGCTTCGGTCTGCTCCGAATAAATGACGAAATGCCGCCCGCTCGCTTCCAGCCACCGCGCCTGCGCCGGCGCCGGCCAGGAAAGCAAGACAAGCAATCCAACGATAAAGGTCCTCACCGGTCAGCCCCCTGAAAAACGGCGAATAATCGTCGTAATGTTCCACAACCGTATAGGCACGGCAACTGGCCGGATGGAGCAGCTCTCGTTTAGAGAAAGCTATAGGGGTCGACATCCACTGAAACGCGCACGCTCGCGCGCCAGGAAAGGGCGCCGAGCCAGTCGCGGATGATGTCCTGCACCGGCACCGGGCGCGCGGCGTGGACGAGGAGGCGGTAGCGGTGGCGGCCGCGCAGCATGGCGAGCGGCGCCGGCGCGGGGCCGAACACCGCCATATTCTCGTGGGTCGGGGCGGCGCGGCCGATCATCCGCGCGGTCTCCATCGCCTCCGCCTGGTCCTCCGACGAGACGATGATCGCGGCAAGGCGGCCGAAGGGCGGCATCCCGGCCTCGCGCCGCGCGTCGGTCTCGGCGGCGTAGAAGCCCTCCGCATCGCCGCTCACCAGCGCCTGGATCACGCGCGCGCCGGGCTCGTGCGTCTGGACGAGCACCCGTCCCGGCTTGTCGCCGCGGCCGGCGCGGCCGGAAACCTGCTGGATCTGCTGGAAGGTGCGCTCGGCGGCGCGAAGATCGCCGCCGGCGAGGCCGAGATCGGCATCGACGACGCCGACCAGCGTCAGGTTCGGGAAATGATAGCCCTTGGTGACAAGCTGGGTGCCGATGACGATGTCGATCTCGCCCGCCTCCATCCGCGCGACGAACTCGGCCGCCTTGGCGGGCGACCAGATCGTGTCGGAGGTGACGATCGCGGTCCGCGCGTCGGGGAAAAGCGCGGCGACCTCGTCGGCGATCCGCTCGACGCCCGGGCCGCAGGGGACGAGGCTGTCCTCTGCCCGGCATTCGGGGCAGGCCTGCGGGGTCGGCATGACATGGCCGCAATGATGGCAGGCGAGCCGGCGGGTGAAGCGATGCTCGACCATCCAGGCGGTGCAGTTCGGGCATTGGAAGCGGTAGCCGCAATGGCGGCATAGGGTGAGCGGCGCATAGCCGCGCCGGTTGAGGAACAGGAGCGATTGCTCCTCCGCCTCCAGATTGGCCTCCAGCGCGGCGACCAGTTCCGGTGCCAGCCAGCGTCCGCGTGGCGGCGGATCGGCGAGAAGATCGAGCGCCTTCATGTCGGGCAGCCGCGCCCCGCCATAGCGATCGGGCAGTTTCAATTCGGCATAGGTGCCGCTTTCCGCCATATGCCGCGTCTCGATCGCCGGCGTCGCGGAGGCGAGGACGACCGGAATTTGCTCGAACGATCCGCGCATCACCGCGACGTCGCGGGCATGATAGGGGACGCCGTCCTCCTGCTTGAAGCTCGCCTCGTGCGCCTCGTCGACGACGATGAGGCCGAGCTTCGGATAGGGAAGGAACAGCGCCGATCGCGCGCCGACCACGACCTCCGCCTCGCCGCTCGCGATCGCGCGCCAGGCGCGGCGGCGCTGCGACTGCCGCAGGCCCGAATGCCACGCCACCGGCTCGCAGCCGAAGCGGGCGGCGAAGCGCTTCAGGAACGGCTCGGTGAGCGCGATCTCGGGGAGCAGGATCAGCGTCTGGCGGCCCTGCCGGAGCGCCTCGGCGATCGCTTCGAAATAGACTTCGGTCTTGCCGGAGCCTGTGACGCCGTCGAGCAGGATCGGGGCGAAGGCGGCGGCGTCGACGGCGCGGCGCAGCGCGTCAGCCGCCTCGGCCTGCGCGGGCTCGAGCGCCGGCGGATCGTGGTCCGGATCGGGCACCGGCCAGGGATCGTCGATCGTCACCTCGACCGCCTCGATCGCCCCGGCCTTGACGAGGCCGCGGATCACGCCGTCCGAAACGCCGCCGATGATCGCGAGCTCGCGGATCAGGCCCATGCGCTCGCCGATCCGCTCCAGAGCCTGCTCGCGCTGCGGCGTCATCCGGTCCGGGACGTGGCCGGTCGCTCGATATTCGGTGATCGATCGCGCGCCCTCGAGCGCGCCGGCGGAGGGCAGCGCCATGCGAAGCACCGCCCCCATGGGCGCGAGATAATAGTCCGACGTCCATTCGATCAGCCGCCTGAGCGCCGCCGGGATCGGTGGCACGTCATAAGCGTGGAGGAGCGGGCGAAGGCGATTGTCGCCGACGCTCTCGGCCCGCGCGCGTTCCGGTTCCCAGACGACGCCGACCAGCTGGCGCGGCCCGAGCGGCGCGACGACGACCGAGCCAGGCGCCACCGTCATGCCCTGCGGCACGCGATAGTCGAGCGGGCCCAATGCGGCGTTGAGGAGGATCAGGCGGGCGCGATCGCGGGTCATGCGCGCCCCATATGGCGATTTGCGCGGCGCCGGGGAACGGCGTATCGATCGGCAAGCCGCGAAGGGGGAGCGGATGAGCGAGGCCACATCTGCCGGACCGGTCGCCCAGCGTGAGCGGATCGCCGATATCGACGTGCTCCGCGGCGCTGCCCTGTTCGGGGTCTTCCTGGTCAATCTCACCGGCTTCGGCGCCGCCGGAATCATGGCGACGGAGGGACAGCTCGCCGCGCTTCCCACCGCTCCGGTCGATCGCGCCGTCGCCTTCGCGATCGACTGGCTGGTTGCGGACAAGGCGAACACGATCTTCGCCTTCCTGTTCGGCCTCGGCTTCTACATCCAGATGGAGCGCGGCCTCGCCCGCGATCCCGGCTTCGCGCGCGTCTATGCGCGGCGGATCGCGATCCTCGCCCTGTTCGGCTGGGCCCATCTCGTCTTCCTGTGGACCTGGGACATTTTGCACCTCTACGGCATGGTCGGATTCGCCTTGCTCGCGATGCGGCGCGTATCGGATCGGACGCTGCTCGCGATCGGCCTGCCGCTGCTCGTGATCGACGGCCATCTGCTCGAATGGGGGCTCGGCGCGCTCGGCATCGGCGGGGGCGGCGCGGACTTCTACGCCGACGCCGCCGTGCTGGCGCGTCAGGCGGCCGATTATCCTCAAGAGCTCGTCCTCACCTGGCGCTGGACCTGGATCGATTACATCGTCAACGGGCAGCTCGTGGCGTGGATGATCTACGCCCTCGGTCGCTTCGCCATGGGCGCCTGGGTGGGGCGCAAGGGATGGATCCAGCGCCCCGACGCGGCGATGCCCGGCTTTCGACGCGCGCTCGTCCTGTGCCTCCCGCTCGGCCTCGCCCTGTCGCTGCTCGCGCGGCTGCTCGAGGCGAAGTTGCTCGGCCCGGCCTTCGCTGGCGAAGCATGGGGCCATCTCGGCTCGGCGCTGCGGCCGGCCGTCGCGGCGCTGCTTGCGGCGGGCTATGTCTGCGGCGTCATGGTCGCGCTTCGCAGCGCCGCCGGACGGGCTCTGCTCGCCCCGCTGCGCCATGTCGGCCAGATGGCGCTGACCAATTATGTGACGCAGAGCTTCGTCATCGCCTTCGTGCTGTTCGGGATCGGGCCGGGCCTCGGCCTCGCCGGGCGGATCGGAACCGCCTGGCTGGCGGCCATCGCGGTGGCCGGTTTCGTCGCGCAGGTGGCGCTGAGCCGGCTGTGGCTCTCGCGCTTCGCATTCGGTCCGCTCGAATGGGCATGGCGCGCGCTGACCTATGGCCGCCGGCCGCGCTTCCGGCGGGCGGCTGCGCTCGCGGCGGCCTAGATTAGCCCCGACGCGCTTCGGCGAGCAGGCGTGAGCCGCGCAGGTACATTTCGAGCCGGGTCACGCTCAGCAGGCCGAGCGCGAAGGCGACCAGGCAGTCCGTCGCCAGCGCGACGACAGCGGCCCCGCCGAAGCTCGCCGCCTCGCGAAGCGCGTAGCGAAGCGCGATGATGGCGAGGATGAAGGCCATCGCGGCCGGCGAGCTGCGCTGGTTCAGCGCATGGGTTTCGGGATCGACCTCGATCCGCATCGTCTTGCCGCGCTGCCACCCGATCGCCGCTCCGGCAATGAGCGCGAGCAGGCTCCACACCCAGCCGAGCCCGTGCGGCGTCATCGTCGCGAACAGCAGGGCGGCGAGCGCGGTATAGATGGCCGGGACCACCCAGAGATATTCGAGCCGAAGTCGGCGCGCCCGGCCCATGTTGCGGAAGCGCAGCGTCATCACCACGGCGATGACCAGGACCGGAATGATCCAGGAGTATGGCGAGTGCGAAGGCTGGGCGTGCATCGCGCGTGGATAGCCGGCGGCCCGCGCCCTTGCAACGCGGGCCGAACGCAGCGCCTTCGTGCTATTCGCGAGCCTGGTTCGGCCGGGTTCGCGGTGTCAGGCCCGCGAGCAGCTCCTTCGGAAATTTCGCGACCATGCCGATGTCGCGCCCGGCCAGCGTGACGATCGAGAATTGCGCGCCGGAGCCGAGCAGTTGCGCGGTCTCCGACAGTGTCAGGCCGTAGTCCTGAATGAGCCACTGGGTGAGGTTGGAACTGGCGAGCCGCGTCGCCTCCTCCATCGTGCCCGCCTGGCCGATGGCCATCAGGTGGGTCGGCGATTCGACGCGTGGGCCGACGATCGAGCGGCCGTGGATCAGATCGATCGTGATCGTCACGTCCATCGACGTTTCGAGCGCGAACTGGCTCGTCTCGCCTTCGCCCTGCGCGGCATGGGCATCGCCGACATAGAGGAGCGCGCCCGGCTGCTGGACCGGAAGATAGACGATATTGCCCTCGATCACCTCGTTGAAATCCATGTTGCCGCCATAGCGGCCGCTGTCCCCGGTCGAAGGCGGGGCGAAGCCGAAGCCCGGCGCGACCGCGATCCCGCCGAGCATCGGCCGCAGCGGCACCGAATAATCGTGCAGCCGTTCGGGCGGATCGGCGGGCCGCGCGCGGCTGTGCGCGCGATCGATCGTCCAGCGGACCGGGCGGCCGAGCTCTCGATCGGCCAGGATCATCGCGCGGCTCTGAAGGCGGTTGACGATCATGTCGAGGCTGTCCGCCCAGTCGCGATTGGGACGGAGCCGATCGATCCGGACGACGAGCGTGTCGCCGGGCGCGGCGCCGGCGATGAAGAAGGGGCCGGTCTGCGGATTGCCGTACAACGCCCGCGTCGCCCCGTTCGCGTCGACGCCGCCGGAATCGATTGTCTGCGTCCGGATCGTGTCGCCCGGCCAGACGGTCAGCACCGGCGCGCGATCAGCGGTGAACAGGTTGGAAAAATCGGTCGGCGCGAAATCATAAGTGCGCGGTCCGCCCGCCGGCCGCTCGGGCAGCCGGCGCGCGGTGAAATCGTGGCGCGCGCGCGTGTCATTGGCCGGTCGGTCGACGTCTCCGCGCAGCGTGTCGCCGGCGAGGGTGCCGGTGAAATGCAGCGTGCCGCCGCTCGCGCCCGTCACCGTGAAGTCGAGCGTGTCGCCGCGCATCGTCCCGGCCAGCGGATCGCCGTCGACGTCGCCGGTCAGCGACTCCCCGTCGCGCCGCAAGGTCATCGCCTCGTAGAGCCGGTTGCCCCACATGTCGGTGGTGATGAGCCAATGCTCGGCGGCCGCGCCTGGCGGCGCATCGGCAGGCGGTGCCGCGGCGGGCTGGAGCAGAAGCGCGGCGAGCCAGTATTTCAAGGATCCATCTCCCCCGTTACATTTGTAGCACCTGGCTGAGGTGGACCTGCGCAGCTGTCAAACAGGCGCGCGGCGAGCCGCGCCTGCCCTGCGACAGGTTGTGCCAGTCTCCGGCGGCGCGTCGTGGCGCGGAACCGGCTATAGGCTCGCATTGCCGATTCGCTTGAGGGGCCATTTCCGATGAAATTCTTCGCCGACACCGCCGACACCGCCGAGATTCGCGACCTGGCCGAGGCCGGGCTTGTCGACGGGGTCACCACCAATCCCTCGCTGATCCACAAATCCGGGCGCGATTTCATCGAGGTCACGCGCGAGATTTGCGGGATCGTCCCCGGCCCGGTGTCCGCCGAGGTGGTCGCGACCGACCATGATCAGATGATGCGCGAGGCCGAGGTGCTGCGGAAGATCGCCGACAATATCGCGATCAAGGTGCCGCTCACCATCGACGGCCTCAAGACCTGCCGCAAGCTCACCGGCGACGGCACGATGGTGAACGTCACCCTGTGCTTTTCGGCCAACCAGGCGTTGCTCGCGGCCAAGGCCGGCGCGACCTTCGTCTCTCCCTTCGTCGGCCGGCATGACGATGTCGGCTATCCCGGCATGGAGCTGATCGCCGACATCCGTCTCATCTACGACAATTACGATTTCGCGACCGAGATCCTGGTCGCGAGCGTTCGCAACCCCATCCATGTCCACGATGCGGCCAAGCTCGGCGCCGACGTGATGACGGCGCCGCCGGCGGTGATCCGCCAGCTCGTCAAGCATCCGCTGACCGACAACGGCCTCAAGGCCTTCCTCGCCGACTGGGAAAAGACCGGACAGAAGATCGTCTGACATGGTCCTCCCCATCGCCTTCGGCGACAGGGAGGATCGCGATAGCCCTCCGTCCGGAATAATCATTTCGCCATCGCTTCTTAACCATATCCGCTGTAGGCTCGGGCGATGGGCAGGGTGATCAGCTTCGAGGACCGGGCGGTGGCGACGCTGCGGGCCCGCGTCGCGGCGGCGGAGGAGGCCAATCAGGACCTCATCGCCTTCGCGCGCGGCCATTCAGGCGCGGTCGCCTCGATCCACGCCGCCGTCCTCGCCGCGATCGAGGCCGAGGGGCTCGATCATCTGATCCATATCGTGACCCAGGAATGGCCGCATCTGCTCGGGCTCGATGCGGTCGCGATCGCGCTCTGGGCGGGGACGACCGGCGTCCGCGCCGACGCGTCGGGCCTGCAGTTCGTCGATCCGCGCCTGCTGGAGCGATCGGTCCGTGCGTTCGACGGGGTCGCCCTTCGCGGTGTCGAGCGTGGCCATCCGCTGTTCGGCCCCGCCTGCTCGCTGATCCGCGCCGAGGCGCTGATCCGGCTGGAGAACGATCCACCGCTGCCTTCGGGCCTGCTCGCGCTCGGCCAGCGCGGGTCCCAGCGGTTCGAAACGCCGCACGGATCGGAACTGCTCCTCTTTCTCGGGCGGGTTCTCGCCCGCTGCATGGGCCGGTGGCTGATCCCCTAGCGGACGGGCCGGACGCGCATCCGGCGAGCCGGCTGGCGCTCCGCTGGCACGATCACCTGCTGAAGGAACGACGCCGGTCGGACCATACGGTGCGCGCCTATGTCGCGACCGCGCATCGGCTCGTGGCGTTTCTCGGCCCGCATCTCGGCGGCACGGTCGACGGCGCGGCGCTGCTTTCGCTGAAGCCTGCGGACCTTCGCGCCTATCTGACGAGGCGGCGGGCGGCGGGCCTCTCGAATGCCTCGGCGGCGCGCGAGCTTTCGGCGATTCGCGGCTTCCTCGCCTTCGCCGCGGCGCAGGAAGGGCGCGAGGCGGCTCTGCCCCGGATCAAGGGGCCGAAGAAGCCGCGCAGCGTCCCGCGCCCGATCTCGCCGGACCAGGCGGTCGCGCTTGCCGAAGAGGCGGCGGACGAGGCGAGCCAGCCCTGGATCGCGGCGCGCGACCTGGCGCTGCTGACCTTGCTCTACGGCGCCGGCCTGCGCGTCGCCGAGGCGCTTGCGCTCACCGGCGCGGCGCTGCCGATGGGAGAGACGATCGCGGTCACCGGCAAGCGCAACAAGACGCGGATCGTCCCGCTGCTGGCGACGGTGCGCGAGGCGATCGAGGCCTATCTCGCGCTCTGCCCCTATCCGGTGAGCCGTGAGGCGCCGCTGTTCCGGGGGGCGCGCGGCGGCCCCCTGCGCGGGGAGATCGTCCGCCGCGCCGTCCGCAAGGCGCGCCGCGCGCTCGGGCTTCCGGAGCGCACGACACCCCATGCGCTTCGCCACAGCTTCGCGACCCACCTGCTCGGCCGAGGCGCAGACCTTCGCGCGCTGCAGGAGCTGCTCGGCCATGCGAGCCTCAGCTCGACCCAGATCTACACCGCCGTCGATGCCGCCCACCTGATGGACGTCTATCGTCACGCCCATCCCCGGGCCTGAGCTATTCGGCGTTCATCCGCAGCAGCTCGATCTCGCGCCGCAGCCGCTGGATTTCGAGCTGATAGACCTCGTTGCAGTCGATCCGCTGCGGCCGCCGGCCGATCGGGATGGTGAGCCGGACATAGGCCATCGCCTCCCGGTCGCGCTGGTCGGTGACGAATTGCCGCGCGACATCGCCGATCGGGCTCGCCGCGGTGCCGGTGGCGCCGAGATCGAGATAGGGGCCGGAATTGTTGATGCTCTGCCGACAGCGCGTGCCGCCCGGCGTCTCGATCGAATCCTCGCCGCCCGGGCCGCTCGGCGGTGGGGGGAGATAGACGCCATAGGTGTCGGCGAGCGCCGGCGCCGCTTCAAGCAGCAGGCAGGCGGCGAGCGGAAAGACGCGAGCAAACGCGCGCATGGAGAAGCTCCTCGGGGTTTTGCGCCCGCTCGGCACAGACTCGGAACGCATAGGTCTCGCCGGGCCGAAGCCCGGTCGCGATCACGAGTATGCGGCGGTTGGACCGGGCGGGCAGGGTGGTCGCGGCGGGCAGGATTCGCACGCGCGCCTGTTCGGTCTCGTCCTCCGGCCCGATCGCATAGGCGTGGAAGGCGGTCGCGGTCGGATAAGGATTGATGAGGGTCAGGTAGAAACCCTTCCGGTCCGTGTCCGTGACTCCGGACTTCGCGAGCGGGCCGAGCCCGACCGCGAAGGCGGGCGCGGACGCCAGCGCCGCGAGTGCGAGGAGAGGCGCGCGCTTCATTGCGAGCAGGTCGTCGTCGTGTGGACGACATAGTCGCCGGCACCGAATCCGTTGCTGCTCGTCACCCGGGCGTTGATCGTGAACGTGTCGAGCAGGCGCACCTGCGAGCTCGACGAGCTCGAGCTCGTATAGGGCTGGTTGGAGCCGCCGAGCGAGGTGTAGCGGATTTGCGCCTGGGCACCGCTCGGGGCGCCGGATGGGGCGTCGACGGTCGGCGCCGAGAAGGTGACGGTCGGCGTCGCGCCGATCGCGACCACGGCCATCAGCGCGGCATTGCCGCCCGATTCCTCCGAGCCGACGATGGTCGGATCGCTCGATGCGGCGAGCCGCCCTTCGGTGCTGAGCGTCAGGATGCAGCTGGAGATGAGCGACCCCCGGAGGGTCACGTCCGCCGCCTGCGCCGGCGCGGCGAGCGCAAGCAGCGGCACGATGGGAACAAGCTTCTTGGCGTTGGGCATATCGGGCCTCCTTGATGGGGAGGCGATAGCTGCGCGTCCGTCAGAAAATGGTTAACGACCGCCAGATAAACATAAGAAAATCAGCAAGTTATATCCATAATGACGCCAGTTCGGACCGATCTAGCGCGCCGCCAGCTTCGCCTCGATCGCATCCCAGATGCGCGCCGGCGTGTCGGTCCCGTTGAAACGGTCGATGGCGACGATGCCGGTGGGGGAGGTGACGTTGATCTCGGTCAGCCACTGGCCGCCGATCACGTCGATGCCGACGAAGAGCAGGCCGCGCTTCTTGAGCTCCGGCCCGATCGCGGCGCAGATTTCGAGCTCGCGCGGCGTCAGGTCGGTCTTCGCGGCGGTACCGCCGACCGCGAGGTTGGAGCGAATCTCGCCCGCGCCGGGGATCCGGTTCACCGCGCCGGCAACCTCGCCGTCGACCAGGACGATCCGCTTGTCCCCCTTGGCGACGCCGGGAAGGAAGGCCTGGACGACATGCGGCTCGCGATAGGCGGTGTTGAACAACTCGATCAGCGAGGCGAGGTTCTGGCCGTCGCGGCCGATGCGGAAGACCGAGCCGCCGGCGAAGCCGTGGAGCGGCTTCACGACGATCTCGCCATGCTCCTCGAGGAATTCGCGGGCGCGATCGAGCGAGCGGGTGACGAGCGTCGGCGGCATGAAGCGCGCGAAATCCAGCACCCAGACCTTCTCGGGCGCGTTGCGAACGCTCACCGGATCGTTGACCACCAGGGTTTCGCCCCGGATGCGCTCCAGCAGGTGGGTCGCGGTGATGTAGCCGAGATCGAAGGGCGGGTCCTGCCGCATCAGCACGACGTCGACGTCGCGGCCGAGGTCGATCAGCTCAGGATCGCCGAAGCGGAAATGATCGCCGGCGACGCGCTGGACCGTGACCGGATGCGCTTCCGCCCAAAGGCGCCCGTCCCGCCAGCTCAGCGCTTCGGGCGCATAATGCCACAGACGATGCCCGCGCGCGGCCGCGCCGAGCATGATCGCGAAGGTCGAATCGCCCTCGATATTGATGCTCTCCAGCGGGTCCATCTGGACGGCGACGCGCAACGACATGAAGCTCATTCCTCCGGGCGAAATCGCGGCGAGGAATAGGCCCGACCGTGCGGCCTGTCACCCGTGCCAGACATTTTCGAGATGGCGCGGCAGGCGGCCCGGGACGATGAAGATGGCGTCGATGCGGATCGTGTCGCCCGGCCGGGCGTGCCGGGCGGCGAGCGCTTCGGCGGCGCGCGCGACACGGCGCAGCCGCCACTCGTCGAGCGATTGCGCCGCTTCGGCCTCGCCCGCGCGCGCCTTGACCTCGACGAAGGCGAGGGTGCGGCCGCGCCGGGCGACGATATCGACCTCGCCGACGGGGGTGCGCGCCCGCATCGCCAGGATTCGCCAGCCTTTCAGCCGCAGCCACCAGGCCGCGATCCGCTCTTCCCGACGCCCGCCGCGCTCGGCCTGCTGGCGCGTCACTTGAGCGTCTGCGCACGCTCATAGGCGAGGCGCCTGGGCACGCCGAGCGCCGCCGCCACCTCGGCCGCCGCGCGCGAGGGGGAGAGGCGGGTCAGCGCCTCGGCGAGCGCGGCATCGATCGCGGCCTCGTCGGCCGGCGCCGCCTCGCCGGGCGGCCCGACGACGATCACGATCTCGCCCTTGGGCGGCGCTTCGGCATAGCGATCGGCGAGCGCGGCGAGCGTGCCCGTCACCGTCTCCTCGAACGCCTTGCTGATCTCGCGCACCACGGCGGCGTCGCGTGTGCCAAGGCCGTCGCGCAGCGCCGCCAGCGCCCCGCCGAGCCTCGGCCCGCTTTCATAGAAGACCAAAGTCCCGTCGAACGCGGCCGCATCGGCGATCGCCGTGGCGCGCGCGCCTGCTTTCGAAGGGAGGAAGCCCAGGAAAGCGAATCGGTCGGTCGGCAGGCCGGCGAGGGTGAGCGCGGCGATGACGGCGCTCGGGCCGGGGATCGTCGTCACCTTCACTCCCGCCGCCCGCGCGTCGCGGACGAGCTTGTAGCCGGGATCGGAGATGAGCGGCGTTCCGGCGTCGCTGACCAAAGCCACCGCCTCGGCCGCCATCCGCGCGATCAGGCCGGGCCGGACCTTGTCGGCATTGTGATCGTGATAGGGGATCATCGGCCGCCGGGCACCGATATGGCGCAGCAGCTTGGCGGTCACGCGGCTGTCTTCGACCGCGATCAGATCGGCGCCGGCGAGAATCGCGGCGGCGCGCGGCGCCAGATCGGAAAGATTGCCGATCGGGGTCGCCACGATATAGAGGCCGGGTTCGAGCTTGTCGTCCATCCGAGGGTCACGTCATGGCATCGCTGTCGCTTCGTCCGCAAGGAAACCCTTTCAAGCTGATCGGGCTTGCGCTGCTCGCGGTGACGATCGCCGGCTGCGTGCCGCGGCCGAGCGGGCCCGCCACGCCACCGCCGCCCGAGATCCGGCCGACCACGCCGGAGGGGCCCTCGCGGCTCCCGCCGGATGAGACCCGCAATCGCGTCGCGGTGCTGGTGCCGCTGTCCGGCCCCAATGCGGCGCTCGGCCAATCGCTTCTCAATGCCGCCAATCTCGCCTTGTTCGACACTGGCGGCCAGCGCATCCGCATCACCGCTTATGATACCAGCCACGGCGCTGCCGCCGCCGCCAACGATGCGCTGGCCGACGGCAGTGGCCTGATCCTCGGGCCACTGCTCGCGGAGGACGTGCGCGTCGTCGCCCCGATCGCGGCGCGCGAGACCGTGCCGGTGATCGCCTTTTCCAACGATGTCAGCGTCGCCGGATCGGGCGTCTACCTGATGGGGATCACCCCGGGGCAGTCGATCGATCGGGTGGTCGCGTTCGCCCGGTCGCGCGGGGTGCAGCGGTTCGGGGCGCTGGTGCCGCAGGGCGTTTATGGAGATCGCGCCCGCCGCGCGTTGACCCAGGCGGTCGAGGGTGCGGGTGGCAGCCTCACGGGGATCGAAACCTATGATCGCAGCGCCGCCGGCCTGCGGCAGGCGGCGGCGCGGCTCAACGCGCGCGGGCGGTCCGATGCGGTGCTGATCGCCGATGGCGCGCAGGTCGCGGTGCAGCTTGCCCCGTCGATCCGCGCGGTTTCGCCGCAACCCCGAATCCTCGGCACCGAATTGTGGGCGACCGAAACCAATCTCGGCGCCGCCACCGGCCTTCGCGGCGCCTGGTTCGCGGCGCCGACGGACGGCAATTTCGCCGCTTTCCGCCAGCGCTACCGTGCCCGTTACAATGCCGCGCCGTTCCGGCTCTCGACGCTCGGCTATGATGCGGTGCTGCTTGCCAGCCGGATCGCCGCGGACTGGCCGATCGGCCGGCGCTTCCCGGAGCGCGCGCTGCACGATGCGGGCGGCTTTGCGGGCGTCGACGGGGCCTTCCGCTTCGGCCGCGACGGCGTCGCCGAACGCGCGCTCGAGGTGCGGGAAGTGTCGGCTGGGGGCGCGAACGTGGTGTCGCCGGCCCCGCGGGGTTTCAACTGACGATCTTGGCGAGGATCGCATCGAGCAGGAGGAAGCCGGCCGGGGTGGCGCCGAGGCGCGCGCCGTCGGCCCAGAGCAGGCCCTGACCGGCGAGGCGGCGCACGGCGGCGGCATCGATCGCCTCCGCCCCGATCCGGCCGAGATCGACGCCTTCGCGAAGCCTGAGGCCCATCAGCAGCGCCTCGATCTTCGCGTCGGCGGGCGCGATCGCGCGCTCTTCGGCAATGCCGTGGCCGTTGCGGGCAAGGGCCGCGATCCAGTTTTCGGGCTTTCTTTGCCGCTGCGTCGCGACGCCCCCGCGCCGGCCGTGCGCGCCGGGGCCGATGCCGGCATAGCTTCGGTAGCGCCAGTAAGCGAGATTGTGCCGGCTCTCCTGGCCCGGCCGCGCATGGTTGGAGATTTCGTAGGCGGGGAGGCCCGCGGCCCCGGTAAGCGCCTGGGTGAGTTCGTAGAGTGCCGCGCCTTCTTCGGGATCGGCGGGGGCAAGCGCGCCCTTCGCCGCCAGCGTCGCGAATCGCGTGCCTGGCTCGATGGTGAGCTGGTAGAGCGAGAGGTGGCCGGTGCCGAAGGAGAGCGCGCGTGAAAGCTCGGCTTCCCACGCGGCGGCGCTCTGGCCGGGAAGGGCGTAGATGAGGTCGAAGCTCACCCGGGTGAAGGCGGACTGCGCGATGTCCAGCGCCGCCAGTCCCTCCGCCTTATCATGCGCGCGGCCGAGGAACCGCAGCGCCGCATCGTCGAGCGACTGGAGGCCGAGCGAGACCCGGTTCACGCCGGCCGCGGCGAGATCGGCGAAGCGCGCCGCCTCGGCCGAATTGGGATTGGCCTCCAGCGTGATCTCGATGCCGGGCGCGAACCCCCACTGCGCCTCCGCCGCGTCGATGAGCGCGGCGACCGTCGCCGGCGGCATCAGCGATGGGGTGCCGCCGCCGAAGAAGATCGAGGTCAGGCGTCGGCCGCGGGTCTGGCGAGCTTCATAAGCCAGGTCGGCGAGCAGCGCCTCGCGCCAGGCGTCCTGATCGATCGATTCGCGGACGTGGCTGTTGAAGTCGCAATAAGGGCATTTCGAAACGCAGAACGGCCAGTGGATGTAGAGGGCGAGGTCGTGCGAATCCGCCGGCCTCCGTTCGTCCCGAGCGAAGTCGGGGGGCGCCGGCAAAGAGTCTGAGAAACGCCCCTCGACTTCGCTCGGGACGAACGAGGTGGGGGCGTGGCTCAAGCGAAAAGCGCCGCAACCAGCTTGCGGAAGGCGTCCGCGCGGTGGCTGATCGCGTGCTTCTCGGCCGGGTCCATCTCGCCGAAGGTCACGTCGCGGCCGGCCGCGACGAAGATCGGATCATAGCCGAAGCCGTTGTCCCCGCGCGGCGGCCAGACCAGGCTTCCATCCACCCGGCCCTCGAACCATTCGCTATGCCCGTCGGGCCACACGACCGCGAGCGCGCAGACGAAGTGGGCGGCGCGGCTCGCGTCGGGGCCGAGCGCTTCCAGCTCGTCCTCGACGCGGCGCATGGCGCGGCCGAAATCGCGCTCGCCCTCGACACGGCCTGGATCGGCGGCCGGATCGACATGCGGATCGACCAGCGCCCAGCGCGCCGAGAAGATGCCGGGCCGGTCGCCGAGCGCCTCGACGCACAGGCCGCTGTCGTCGGCGAGCGCGGGGAGGCCGGAAAGATCGGCGGCGGCGCGCGCCTTGAGATCGGCATTGTCCATGAAGGTGACGCCGGTCTCCTCCGGCTCGGGCAGGTCGAGCTCGGCGGCCGAGACCGGCTCGATCCCATAGGGGCCGAGCAGGTCGCGAATCTCGCGCACCTTGCCTTCATTGTGACTGGCGATGACCAGCCTGCCGGGCGCGAGCTTGCGGGTCATCGTCCGGTCGCCCGGTCCTGCGCCGCGAAAATCTCGCCGCAGCCGATGCGGGCGAGGCGGAGCAGGCGCAGCAGCCCTTCTTCGTCGAACACGTCGCCCTCCGCGCTCACCTGCGCCTCGACGATCTGGCCGCGGCCGGTCAGCACGAAATTGCCGTCCGACCCGGCCGAGGAATCCTCGACATAATCGAGATCGAGCACCGGCGTTCCGTCATGGATGCCGCAGCTCACCGCCGCGACCTTGTCGCGAATGGGGTCGGCGGCGAGGAGCTGCTTTTCGATCAGGCCGTCCACGGCAAGCCTCAGCGCCACCCAGGCACCGGAAATGGAGGCGGTGCGGGTGCCGCCATCGGCCTGGATCACGTCGCAATCGAGCGTGATCTGCCGCTCGCCGAGCGCCTCGAGATCGACCACCGCGCGAAGCGAACGGCCGATCAGCCGCTGGATCTCCTGCGTGCGCCCCGATTGCTTGCCGCTCGCCGCCTCGCGCCGCCCGCGCGTGTGGGTCGCGCGAGGCAACATGCCATATTCCGCCGTGACCCAGCCCTTGCCCTTGCCGCGCAGCCAGGGCGGCAGGTTGGTCTCGACCGATGCGGTGCACAGCACCCGGGTCTCGCCGAAGCTGACGAGGCAGCTCCCTTCGGCATGGCGGGTGAAGCCCGCCTCCATCGTGATGGCGCGCATCTGGTCTGGCGCGCGGCCCGAAGGGCGCATAATGATCTCCCAAGGATTAGAGGCGGCGGCCTTACCGAAGGCGGCGCGGCGGCGCCAGCCTCTTGGGACAGCCGGGGGAGGCGACGCGCATGAAAGCCCTGCTCACCATCATCGGCATCGTGATCTTCTGCTGCGGGCTCCTGTTCATGGGCCAGGGCGGCGGCTGGATCCGCTGGCCGGCCGAAAGCTTCATGGTCGATTCGTCGAGCTGGATCTGGAAGGGGGCGATCGTCGCGGTGATCGGTCTCGTCGTCCTCGGCCTCGGCGTCCGGCGGCGCTGAGACAGGCGCGGTTCAGCCGCCCGGGGCAAGGGGCGGCGGCAAGGAGCGACCAATGAACCCGAACCGCCTTCGCCTGCTCGCCGCACTGTCCCTGCTCGCCGCCGCGTCGGCCTGCGCGACCATTCCCGCGCGGCCTGTCCCGGCCAGCATCAGCTATGAAACCGGACCGTGCTTCGGCGCCTGCCCGGTCTATCGAGTGACGGTCCGCGCCGATCTCACCGGCACGTTCGAAGGCGAGCGTTTCACCGCAGTGACCGGCGAGCGCCGGTTTCGCGTGACGCCGCAGCAATGGCGGGCGTTCGTCGCGAAGCTGGCGCCGCTGCGCGCCTCCGGCGTCCGTCAGGTGACTCCGGGCCATGCCGAATGCGGCTCCGTCATCACCGATCAATCGAGCGTCACGGTGCGCTGGTCGGGATCGTCGGAGGACCGGCTCGATTATTATTACGGGTGCCGCGGCCCGGCGAACCAGGCGCTTGGGGAGACGCTTCGCGCCGCGCCCGGCCTGTTGCCGATCGGGGATTTCATCGGCCGGCGCGGCTGACTACATTCGCGTCGATGGCGACGAGTATCGGCGAAATGGGCGATCGCGCCCGCGATGTCTTCCGGCTGGTGGTCGAGGCCTATATCGAGAGCGGCCAGCCGGTCGGATCGCGGACCATCTCGCGCACCTCGACGCTCAATCTCTCGCCCGCATCGATCCGCAATGTGATGCAGGACCTGGAGGAGACCGGCCTCCTCGCCGCGCCGCACACCTCCGCCGGGCGGGTGCCGACCGAAACCGGCCTGCGCCTGTTCGTCGATGCGATCATGCAGGTGGCGGAGCCGCGGGCCGAAGACCGGGCGGCGATCGAATCGCTGATCGGCAGGGGCGGCCCGATCGAGGAGGCGATCGGCAATGCGACGGCGGCGCTTTCGGGCCTTTCCGCCTGCGCCGGCATCGTGTTGGTCCCGCGCGAGGAGCCGGCGCTCAAGCAGCTTGCCTTCGTGCCGCTTTCGGATCGGCAGGCCGTGGCGGTCGTGGTCGGCGGCGACGGCAGCATCGAAAACCGGGTCATCGACATTCCGCCCGAGGTGACGCCCTCGATGCTGACCGAGGTCGGCAATTATGTGAGCGCGCGGCTTTCCGGCCTCACCCTGCGCGAGGCGCAGGCGCGGCTCGCGGGCGAGATCAGGGAGGGCAAGGCCGCGCTCGACAAGGCGGCGCAGGCGCTGATCGCCCGCGGCCTCGCGCTCTGGTCCGAGGATATGGCGCGCCGCCCGGTGCTGATCGTGCGCGGCCAGGCGAACCTGATCGACGACAGCGCCGCCGCCGATCTTGAGCGGGTGCGCCAGCTGCTCGACGAACTGGAGGGCAAGGAGGAGATCGCCCGCCTGCTCGATCGCGCCCGCGACGGCGAGGCGATGAAGATCTTCATCGGATCGGAGAATGAATTGTTCGCTTTGTCCGGCTCGTCGGTTATTGCGGCGCCCTATCGCGGTGCGGACGGCCGGCTGGTCGGCGTCGTCGGCGTGATCGGGCCCACCCGGTTGAACTATGCGCGGGTGGTTCCCATCGTGGATTTCACCGCCAAGGCACTTTCGAGATTGATGGCATGAGCGAGAACGAAACGAACATCGAAGAAACCGGCGCCGAAGAGGCGCCCGAGGCGGCCGCGGAAAGCAGCCTCGATCGGCTGAGCGCACTGGAGGCCGAACTGGAGGAGGTCCGCCAGAACGTCCTTTATGCCCAGGCCGAGACGCAGAACGTCCGCCGGCGGCTGGAGCAGGAGAAGGTCAACGCGGCCGCCTATGCCGCCACCGCCTTCGCGCGCGACGTGCTTTCGGTGAAGGACAATCTTGAGCGCGCTTTGTCCGCGATCCCCGCCGAGCTTCGCGAGGACGACAAGCTGAAGGGCCTCGTCGCGGGCTTGGAAGCAACCGGCCGCGAGATCGACAATGTCTTCCAGCGCCACGGCATCGCCCGCGTCCCCGCCATGGGCGAGAAGCTCGACCCGCATCTCCACCAGGCGATGATCGAGGTGCCGAGCGACACCGCCGAGCCCGGCACCATCGTCCAGGAGATGCAGGCCGGCTACACGATCAAGGACCGGCTGCTCAGGCCAGCGCTGGTGGGTGTGGCGAAGAAGCCCTAGCCTTGACGTCCTCCCTGTCGCCGAAGGCGATGGGGAGGGGGACCATGCCAAGCATGGTGGAGGGGCATTGGGCGCCGAAAGCGTCTCCGCCGCTCGTCAACACACTCCCGATGGAGCTTCGCTTCAAAGGGAGGATTACGGATTGTCCCGTCCGATCGCCTGGCCAAAGGCGATGAGGTTGCCGTCGGGTGCGAGCACGAGCAGCTCGCGCTGGCCGTAATGCTTGTCCGCGGGGCCATGGACGTCCTCGGGCGGCAGCGCGTCGAGCTTCGGCTTCAATTCGGCATAGAGCGCATCGACGTCGCGGACATCGAAATAATATGCGAAGCGGCGGTTGCCGGGCGGGGCGCCGTCCCCGCCCCGATTCTGAAGCATTCTGACTCCGCAGCCCTCGCGCTCGACATAAGCATAGTCGGCCTGCCGGAAGAGCGTCTTGAAGCCGAGCGGATCCTCGAAGAAGGCGATCGCGGCCTCGATGTCCGGCACGTGCATGAATGGCGTGACCTGGAGAAACTGGGCCATGATGCTCACCTGTCGTCGTGCATGTCGAATTCGCGCACCCGCCGCCTTTGCCTCGCCGTGTCGACGAGGCGGCGCAGCGTCTCGCGGCGCTCGCGGGCCTGGGCGACGTCGGGGATGACGAGGTCGCCGCTCCGGGTGGTCTCGTCGCTCGAGGCGATGCCAAGCGTGCCGATGTCCGCGATCTGGTTCACCAGGCTGAAATTGAGGCGGATGTCCTTGATCCGGTAGAGCTCGATCTCGTCGATGCTTTTCATGAAGATGCCGCGGCGGATGATCAGCCGCTCCTCGGTGATCTCGTAGGTCGCGGCGAGATAGCGCAGCCACACGCTGGCGATGATCGCGAGCGCGATGACGGTGAGCAGCAGCGGCAGCCAGCGCATCCCGGTCTGGGCGGCGCCGATGCCGGCGGCGGTGAGGATGAGGCCGGCGAGCGCCAGGATCACCGTCCCCCAGCCGGCGAGCGTCCCCCTCAGCCAGCCGACCGTCGAGGAGCGAAACGTGTCGATCGGCGCATCCATGAGTCTCTCCCAACCCCAAGAGCGCGCGACGCTAGCATGCGCGTCGGGGAAGGAAAGACTCAGCGAAGCGCGGATCGCGGCGTCGGCTCGAGCCGCAGCACCTGCGGCGCGCGCTCGATCCTGTCGGCAAGGCCGGGGGCGAGCCGGCGCCACGCCGGCGAGGCGTCCAGCCGGCGCATGGCGGCGGCGCGGTCGGCCTCGCTGTCGAAGCGGGTGATCCAGACGAACAGCTTCTCGCCCTGGCGGACGGGAAGGCGCGGGAAATTGTTCTGTGCGCTTTCCGGCGCCAGGCTCGCGAGGACGGGAATGCCGGCGGCGGCGATCGCGGGGCGCATCGTCTCGTCGAAGAAGCGGCTGAAATCTTCGTCGGGCGCCTTCCAGAGATAGTAGATGGTGGCGACGACGAGGCCGTGCGGGGTTGGCGGCGCGCGGTGGGCAGAGCGCGCCGCCGCCGGCGGGAAATCGCCGGTTGGGGAGGAGGGGTGGAGGAGCAGGACATTGTCATTGGCGAACAGCATCGGGTTCGCCTCGTCCCGATGCGCCTGCCACACCGGGCCGAAATAGAAGGCGTTGAGCGATCGGGCGCGCGAGTCCATGTCGGGGAAGCTGCGGATCCACACGAAGCGGTCCGGATCGTCGAGATCGCGGAACTGGCCGACGATTCGCATCCCATCCACCTCCTGCGGCTCGACGAATTCGCGATCGAACAAGGCGACGAAGGCGTCGCGCTGGCCGTGATTGATCTTGTACTGTCGCAGCTCGACGATGCTCGCCGCGGCGGCACCGGCGAGGCCGATGCCGAGAGCGAGGCCGATCATTGCGATGCGGAAGCTGCGCGCGGACGCCTTCATTTCAGTCCCTCCAGAGTTTCGATGGCCTGCCCCGCGGCGAGCGCGAGGCCGAGCGCGACGAGCACCAGCCCGGCACCGCGATTGATGATCCGTCCGGTCTCGGGCCGGCGGACCAGCGCCTGTCCGGCCTGCGCGGCGGCGAGGGCGAGGCCGCTGTAGATCGGCACCGCGATGGCAAGCAGCAGCGCGCCGAGCACCAGCGCCTGCACGCCCGCCGGCCAGCCGCCCGCGCGGATGAACTGCGGAAAGACGACCAGCATGAAGAGATAGGCCTTGGGATTGAGCAGGTTGGTCGTGACCCCGCGGCGCCACGCCTCGGCCGGGGCGATCCGGCCGGCGGCCGCGAGCGGGAGCGCCGCGCCGCTGCTCCTCAGGAAGCCGGCGCCGAGCCAGACGATATAGGCCGCGCCGGCCCAGCCGAGCAGCGCCAGCGCGACCGGGCTGGCGGCGACCAGCGCGCTGATCCCGATCGCGCTGAAGGCGATGTGCGTCGCCGCGCCCATGCAGATCCCGCCGACCGCGGCGAGGCCCGCCGCGCGGCCGCCGCCGAGCGCGCTCGTGAGGATGATCGCCATGTCGGCGCCGGGCACGACGACGATCGCCACCGCCGCCGCGGCGAAGGCCCACAGGATCAGCGGATCGCTCATTGTCCTCCCTCGATTCGGGAGACCTTCTAAAGCCGATAAACTGACATCCTTTGTCAGTTATATTGCGCTATGGGAGAAAAATGCGCGCGTCCCGCCTGCTTTCGATCCTGATCACGCTGCAGACCCACGGGCGCGTCACCGCCGCGGCGCTGGCCGAGCGGTTCGAGGTGTCGCAGCGGACCATCTACCGCGATGTCGACGCGCTGAGCGCGGCGGGCGTGCCGGTCTATGCCGATCGCGGGCCGGGCGGCGGCTTCGCTTTGCTCGACGGCTATCGCACGCGGCTCACCGGGCTGACCGCCGCCGAGGCGGAGGCGGTGCTGCTGATGGGGCTCGGCGGGCCGATGGAGGAATTGGGGATCGGCGAGGCAGCGTCGGCGGCGCGGCTGAAGCTGCTCGCCGCGCTGCCGCCGGGCGCGGGCGATGCGGCGCTGCGGGTCGCCGATCGCTTCCATCTCGATCCGGCCGACTGGTATCGCCGGCCGATGCCGGCGGAGCGGCTCGGCGAGGTCGCCTCGGCAGTCTGGGCGCAGCGGCGGATCGCGATCCGCTACGAAAGCTGGGCCGGCGAGCGGCGCCGCACGCTCGATCCGCTCGGCCTCGTCCTGAAGGGCGGGCGCTGGTATCTGGTGGCGCGCGCGGGCGAAGCGCTTCGCACCTATCGCCTCGCCGGCATCCGCGATTTCGAGCTGCTCGACGAGACGTTCGATCGGCCGGCCGGTTTCGATCTCGCCGCGCACTGGACCGCCGAGGTCGCCCGCTTCGAGCGCAGCCTCCAGCAAGGGACGGCGGACCTGATCGTCCATCCCGAGGCGATGTCGACGATCGATCGCCTGGGCGCCGATGCCGCGGAGGCCATCCACGCCGCGACTCCCGACGATCGGGGCCGCCGCCGCGCGACGATCCCGATCGAGAGCATCGCCCACGCCGCCGGCCTCCTGCTCGGCTTTCGAGACCGGATCGAAGTGCTCGCTCCGGATGAATTGCGGGCGGAGCTCCGCGCCTCGGCGGCGCGGATCGCGACGCTTTATTCGCAGTCCGGGACGTAGAATCCCCACACCCCGTTCGATAGCTCGCCGGCGGCGAAGCGGATGGGCGGTCCAGGGCGGATCGACAGTCAGTTTTTTCTCCTCTCCCCCCGGGGAGAGGGAGCGAAGTTGTGAATTTCGTCCGCCCTAAGGCCCGCCGAAGCGTGGCCGCACGATCCGCTCCAATTCCTCGCGGCTCGCCATGCCGGGAAGCGTCCGGCCGTTGCGGGCGAAGAAGAGGTGGCGGACGAGTTCGCCCTGCTGCTCGATCCCGTAGCGGTCGAACGGGCGTCCCGGCACGATCCGGTAGCCGTAGCGGCAGAAGGGATGGCGCATCAGCGGCAGGTAGAAGCGCCCGCGCTCCTGCGCCTGGAGGACATGGGTGAGCTCGTGCATCAGCAGGCCCTGGAGCTCGATCCTCTCGGCCGAATAATCCTCGCTCCACAGCGTGCTCGCCGGGTGGACGTGGACATGGCCGCACGGGCTCATCAGCGTCTCGCGCGGCTGGAATGGCCACCATTTGCGCCTGGCGATCCGCACCGGCGCATAGTCGATCGAATCGCCGAAGACGGAGCGGGCGATCTTGATCTCGCCCTGGGTGAGGGGACGCCCTGTCACCTCTTCCCCCGAAACGGGGGGAGCGCCGGATCAGTGCCCGGCATGGCCCGCGCCGAAATCGCGAACCTCGGCATCGACGCTGACCGGCGGCAGCCCCTCGAACGTGAAGGTGAGGCGCACTGTGCCCCCGGCGCGGACGCTGGGCGCGATGTCGTAGAGCATGGCGTGCTTGCCCCCCGGCGCGAAGGCGGTCGGCGTGCCGGGCGTCACCGGCACGGCGGCGAGCGGGCGCATCGTCGACATGTTCCCCTGCATCATCGATTCGTGGAGCTCGATGCGGCCGATCGCGGGGCTTGCGATGCCCGTCAGTCGGGTCGGCTGCGTCGTCTCGGCCATGAAATAGGCGACGCCCGGCCGGTCCGGAATCGGCGGCAGGGTGACGACCGCGCCGGTCACGGTGGCATGCGGGGTTTCGGGCGCCCCGTGGCAGGCGGCGAGGGCGAGGGAAACGGCCAGGGCCGGGACAAGCGAGCGCATGGCCTGCCCTTAGGACAAGCAAGCTTCTTGTCGCAACAGAATCGCCCCCTATATCCCGGTCACGACAGGACCTGCGCGTCGCTTTGGAAGGGCCGTGGGCCGGCAGTCTATTGAGAGGCAAGAGGAAAAAAGCATGGCAAGAGTGATCGGCATCGATCTCGGCACCACCAACAGCGCGGTTGCCGTGATGGAGGGGGGCAAGCCCAAGGTCATCGAGAATGCGGAAGGCGCGCGCACGACGCCGAGCGTCATCGCATTCACCAAGGACGGCGAGCGCCTGATCGGCCAGCCGGCCAAGCGCCAGGCGGTCACCAATCCCGACAACACCATCTTCGCGGTGAAGCGCCTGATCGGCCGCCGCTTCGACGATCCGGTGACCAAGAAGGACACCGAACTCGTCCCCTATCACATCGTCAAGGGCGCCAATGGCGACGCCTGGGTCCAGGCCGGCGGCAAGGATTATTCCCCGTCGCAGATTTCCGCCTTCATCCTCCAGAAGATGAAGGAAACCGCCGAGGCCTATCTCGGCGAGACGGTCACCCAGGCGGTGATCACCGTTCCCGCTTATTTCAACGACGCGCAGCGCCAGGCGACCAAGGATGCCGGCCAGATCGCGGGGCTCGAGGTGCTTCGCATCATCAACGAGCCGACCGCGGCCGCGCTCGCCTACGGGCTCGAGAAGCAGGACGGCAAGACGATCGCCGTCTATGACCTTGGCGGCGGCACGTTCGACATCTCGATCCTCGAGATCGGCGACGGCGTCTTCGAGGTGAAGTCCACGAACGGCGACACCTTCCTCGGCGGCGAGGATTTCGACGCCAAGCTGGTCGACACGCTGGCCGACAAGTTCAAGGCGAAGGAGAATATCGACCTTCGCACCGATCGCCTCGCGCTCCAGCGGCTGAAGGAAGCCGCCGAGAAGGCGAAGATCGAGCTGTCGTCCGCGCAGACCACCGAGGTGAACCTCCCGTTCATCACCGCGCGCATGGAGGGCGGCGCTTCGACCCCGCTCCATCTCGTCGAGACGATCAGCCGCGCCGATCTGGAAAAGATCGTCGGCGATCTCATCAAGCGCACGCTCGAGCCCTGCAAGAAGGCGCTCAAGGATGCGGGCGTCGAGGCCAAGGACATTGACGAGGTCGTCCTCGTCGGCGGCATGACCCGCATGCCCAAGGTCCGGGAGACCGTGAAGGACTTCTTCGGCAAGGAGCCGCACACCGGCGTCAACCCGGACGAGGTCGTCGCGATGGGCGCCGCGATCCAGGCCGGCGTGCTGCAGGGCGAGGTCAAGGACGTCCTCCTGCTCGACGTCACCCCGCTCAGCCTCGGCATCGAGACGCTCGGCGGCGTCTTCACCCGGATGATCGATCGCAACACGACGATCCCGACCAAGAAGGCGCAGACCTTCTCGACCGCCGAGGACAATCAGAATGCGGTGACGATCCGCGTCTTCCAGGGCGAACGCGAAATGGCCGCGGACAACAAGCTGCTCGGCCAGTTCGACCTGGTCGGCATCCCGCCGGCGCCGCGCGGCGTGCCGCAGATCGAGGTCACGTTCGACATCGACGCCAACGGCATCGTCAACGTCTCGGCCAAGGACAAGGGCACCGGCAAGGAGCAGCAGATCCGGATCCAGGCGTCCGGCGGCCTGTCCGATTCCGACATCGAGAAGATGGTCCAGGAAGCCGAACAGTTCGCCGACGAGGACAAGAAGCGCCGCGAGGGCGCGGAGGCCCGCAACCAGGCCGACAGCCTCGTCCATTCGACCGAGCAGCAGCTCAAGGAGCATGGCGACAAGGTCGATGCCGGCCTCAAGTCAGAGATCGAGACGGCGATCGCCGAGGCGCGTACCGCGCTTGAGGGCGGCGACACCGATACGATCAAGGCCAAGGCGGAGGCGCTCGCGCAGGTCGCGATGAAGCTCGGCCAGGCGATCTACGAGAAGGAGCAGCAGGCGGCCGCCTCGCCGGGCGCCGATGCGTCCTCCGCTGGTGGCGATGCCGGCGGCGAGGAGGTCGTCGACGCCGAATTCTCCGAGGTCGACGAAGACAATAAGGGCTGAACGGACGGACCCTCCCTCTCCCCTCCGGGGGAGAGGGCTGGGGAGAGGGGGAGCCCGAGAGGATGAGCAGATGGTAGAGATTCCGGCACTGCCCCTCTCCCTTCGCCGCTTCGCGGCTCTACCCTCTCCCCTGAAGGGGCGAGGGAAAAATGGTTGAAACCGATTATTACGAGCTGCTCCAGGTCGATCGGAGCGCGGACGACAAGACGATCAAATCCGCCTATCGCCGGCTCGCGATGGAATGCCATCCCGACCGCAATGGCGGGTGCCCGGATGCCGAGGCGCGGTTCAAGGCGATCAGCCAGGCCTATGACTGCTTGAAGGATCCGCAGAAGCGCGCCGCCTATGATCGGTTCGGCCATGCCGCCTTCCAGAATGGCGGCTTCGGCGGTGGCCCCGCGGGTGGCGCCCAGGATTTCGGGTCCTTCGCCGACATTTTCGACAATATCTTCGGCGAGTTCATGGGCGGCGCCCAGGGCCGCCAGCGCGACGTCCGGCGCGGATCGGACCTGCGCTACGATCTCGAAATCCGGCTCGAGGATGCGTTCGAGGGCCGCGAGGTCGAGCTTTCGATCGACACCACCGCGACGTGCGAGCCATGCGGCGGTTCGGGCGCCAAGCCGGGCACCTCCGCCCGGACCTGCAACACCTGCGGCGGCCACGGCCAGGTCCGCGCGCGCCAGGGTTTCTTCGTGGTCGAGCAGACCTGCCCGGTCTGCCGCGGCGTCGGCGAGATGATCGCCGATCCCTGCCGCTCCTGCCGGGGCGAGGGCCGTGTGGAGAAGCGCAAGACGCTGACCGTCAACATTCCCGCGGGCGTCGACGAGGGCACCCGCATCCGCCTGGCCGGCGAAGGCGAGGCGGGCGTGCGCGGCGGGCCGGCGGGCGATCTCTACATCTTCGTCCACCTCGCCCGGCACGCCATCTTCCAGCGTGACGGCACGACCCTGTTCTGCCGCGCGCCGATCAGCTTCACGACCGCGGCGCTCGGCGGCTGCATCGAGGTGCCGGGGCTCGATCGCGCGCCGAACGAGATCCGCATCCCCGCCGGCACCCAGTCCGGCAAGCAGCTGCGCCTGCGCGGGGCCGGGATGCCGGCATTGAACGCGCGCGGTCGCGGCGACATGGTGATCGAGATCGAGGTCGAAACGCCGACCCGGCTCAGCGCGAAGCAGCGCGAGCTGCTCGAAGCCTTCCGCGAGACCGAGACCGGCGACGAATGCCCCAATTCGCGCGGCTTCTTCCAGAAATTGAAGGACGCGATCACCGGCTAGGGCGGCGCGTTTCCGCCCGCCCGCCCGGCGCGACCGCCTAGCCGCGCGCCGGAATCGTGATCCCGCGCTGGACGGCGGGACGCGCAAGGCCGCGCTCCAGCCAGGCGGGCACCTGCCTCAGGCTCGCATAATCGACCAGCTCGGCGGCCTCGTAGAAGCCGATGAGGTTCCGGACCCAGCCGAGCATCGAGATGTCGGCGATCGTATAATCGTCGCCCATGATCCACGTCCGGTCCGCCAAGCGGCTTTCAAGGACGCCCAGCAAGCGCTTGCTTTCATTGACGTAGCGATCGCGGGGGCGCTTGTCCTCATAGTCGCGGCCGGCGAATTTGTGGAAGAAGCCCAATTGGCCGAACATCGGCCCAAGGCCGCCCATCTGCCACATCACCCACTGGATCGTCTCGTAACGCCGCACCGGATCGGCGGGCAGGAACTTGCCGCTCTTTTCGGCGAGGTAGATCAGGATCGCGCCCGATTCCCACAACCCCATCGGCTTGCCGCCGGGCCCGTCGGGATCGAGGATCGCCGGGATCTTCCCATTGGGGTTGAGCGACAGGAATTCCGGCGTCCAGCTCTCGTTCTTCATGATGTCGACGAGGTGCGGCTCATAGGGAAGGCCGGTCTCCTCCAGCATGATCGATACCTTCACGCCGTTGGGCGTCGGCAGCGAATAGAGCTGGATGCGATCCGGGTGCTGCGCGGGCCAGCGCGTGGTGATCGGGAAAGTGGACAAATCGGTCATGCTAGGATCCTCCGGGTGGTCACAGGCAAGATAGGGGGAAGTCCGGCGCTTGAAAGCCCCTTCGGCGCCCGCATTTCGAACCGCGCGGCAGGTCAGGCTTGCGCCGTGCCGATCAGCTCGGCGAGGGCGCGGGCCACATTCTCGATCGTATAGGGTTTCTGCACCACCCGGCGGTGCTTGTGGTCGGCCGGCAGATCGGCCTGCTCGCCATAACCGGTGGCGAAGAGGAAGGGGATGCCGAGCTCGGCGAGCCGGTCGGCCACGGCGTAGCTGGTCTGGTCGCCGAGATTGATGTCGAGCAGCGCCAGCGTCGGCCGGGCCGCGCGGATCATATCCAGCGCCCCTTCGACGGTCGCGCCGGTGGCGACATGGGCGGCGCCGAGGCGCTTCAATATGTCCTCGGCGTCGAGCGCGATGATCAGGCTGTCCTCGACCAGGAGCACGTTCGCGCCCTTGATCACCTGGTCGGGGACGGGCCCATTTTTGGCGGGCGCCGGCCGCGGGAAGCGGATCGCCGGTCCGCTATGGTCCTTCGGAGCGGAAACATGGCGCGCGGGGATCCGGAATCGCGCCTCCACGCCCTCGCGCTTGTAATCGATGCTGGAGTCGCCGCCCAGGTCATAGGGCACCGAGCGGTCGATGATCGTCGAGCCGAAGCCCTTGCGCGAGGGTGGCTTGACCGGCGGGCCGCCGCTTTCGCGCCATTCGAGCAGTAGGTCTCCAGCCTCGTTGAGACGCCAGGAGATGTGCGCCTTTCCGCTGTCGGAAAGCCCGCCATATTTGGCCGAATTGGTCACCAGCTCGTGGATCACCAGCGCCATGGTCGAATAGGCCTGCGGGTTGAGCAGGAACTCCGGCCCGTCGACGATGATGCGTTCGGTCTGGTCGGCGAGGAAGGCGGCTGCCTCGGCGTCGATCAGCGCGCGGATCGGCGCCGGGCCCCAGTGGTCGTCGGTGATCTGGTTATGTGCGCGGGCGAGCGCATGGATCCGGCCGTCGACGAGCCGGACGAAATCCTCGATGCTCGATCCCGATTTGGGCTGCGATTGCCGGATCAGGCCGCGGATCACGGCAAGGATGTTGCGGACCCGGTGGTTGAGCTCGGCGATCAGCAATTCCTGGCGCTCGTTCGCCGCCTGCCGCTCGGCGCTGGCCTCGTCGGCGAGCCGCAGCACGACTTCGATCAGGGTCGCGCGCAGGGTTTCCGCGACACGGCATTCGGAAGTCGTGAAGGGGCGGGAGCGGCCGACCACCGTCTCCTTCCACTCCTCGAAGCTCTCGCGCGGCGTGAGGCGCGGTCCGTTGGGGCCATATTCGACCGGCTTGTGGGGATCGCCGCCCCACCGCACCGAGCGGACCAGCTCGGAGCGAAACAGCACGACATAGTCGCGCGGGGCCCGGCTGATCGGGATGGCGAGCATCCCGGCGACCGTATCGGCGAAATCCTCGGCGCCGGCGACGATGCTCGCGATCCGGTCGGTCGCGTAGACCTTGCCGGCGGCGGTTCCGTTCAGCGCCTTGATGATCCGCGCGAACTGGTCGGTGTCCGGGGTCGTCCCGGAAAAGGCATGGCTGCCGTTGATCCACACGCCGACGCCGTCCGCCGGAATGGCGTGGGTCAGGATGTTGCTCAGCCAGTCCGGGTCCTTCAGCAGCGTCTCGTCGGTGGCGACGGCGCCCAGCAGCTGGTCCGAAATGTCGCGCGCCCGGCGCTCGAACTCGACGATCAGCTGGCGCTCCCGGCTTTCGAGCCGCATCGCGAACATCTGCGCGAACAATTCCGCCACCGATCGCCGCTCGAATGGGATGACGCGCGGCGAATAATGGTGGCAGGCGAAGAGACCCCACAGCCGTCCCTCGACGACGATCGAGATCGACATCGAGGCCTGGACGCCCATGTTCTTCAGATATTCGATGTGGATCGGCGACACGGCGCGCAGCACCGAGAGCGAGAGATCGAGCGGCGCGCCGTTCTCGTCCAGCGCCGGCACGATCCCGACCGGCTCGGCGTTCACGTCGGTGATGATCCTGAGCAGGTTGCGCTTGTAGAGCGCGCGTGCCTGCACCGGGATGTCGGTCGCCGGATAGTGCAGCCCGAGGAACGAACCGATGCCGCGCCGGCAGGATTCGGCGGCAACCTCGCCCGAGCCGTCCGCGGCGAAGCGGTATACCATCACCCGGTCGTAGCCGGTCAGCGCGCGAACCTGCCGCGCGCCCTCGTGCAGGAAATCGGGAATGGACCCTGTCTGGTCCAGGCGCGCGATCATCGATCGCACGGTCCCGGTCGCATCGCCGGTGTCGGTCGATCCGGGCTCCGCCTCGATGACGATCTGGCCACCGGACACATGGACGGCGATGTCGAACGGATCGCCGCCCTGGCGGATCGGGCATCCGAACAGCCGTTCCACCGCGTCGGGGCCCCGCAGCATGGCGACGCGGTTGCGCAGGGCATGGATCGTGCCCGCCGGGAGCAGCCCGGCGAGGGGGCGTCCCAGCAATGCCTCGCTGTCGCCCGTGCCGAGGAAGGCGCCCGCATTGGCGGACACCCGGGCGATCATCCAGTCCGAGGACAGGGCGATCAGAAGGCCGATCGGCTGGATGGCCCCCAGGATGTGGATGGGCTCGCGGTCGCAATTGGTCAGATCGACCTGTGGATGGGCGTCACTCACGCGGCCTTGTTCTCCAACTGCGCTCCCGCCTCCGCCTCGAAGCGCGCAAAAACCTCTTTCGCCGCCCGCACGGCGGCCTCGAGATCATCGGGCCGGATCAGCAAGTCGTCGAGCGCCTGGAGGAGCTTGCGCCAGCCGCCGGCCACGTGCCGGGCCTCCAGGAATCGCCGGGGAAAGTGGCCGGGCACGGCCTGCTTCAGCACCGCACCCCCCAGCCTCGATCCCTCCAGCACGTAGATCGCGCCGAGTATCGACGCCTCCCCGGAAAAAAAGTCCGGGCGGAAAAAAAGTTCCGGGGGCGTGACTTCGAGCTCTTCGAGGTCGGCGCGCAGAAGCGTGCCGCGGCGGCGCTGCGGCCAATCGTCGAGCACGTCGGCCGCGCCCGCCTCGTCGAGCGCGCGTTCGATCGGAAGGAAGCCGCCCGCCTGCGCCAGAAGGAACCGCCGGTAGCCGCTGGCGGTGGCGAGATCGAAGCGGGAAAAGGCGGCGTCGACCCTGTGGTGATTCTCGGCGGTCGCACTCCTCAGCGCCGCCCGTGCACTCATTGGCCGAACACCCGGTCGAAGATGGTGTCGACATGCTTCAGATGATAGTCGAGGTCGAACTTCTCCTCGAGCTCGGCCGGGGAGAGGAGGGCGGTGACCTCGGGATCGGCCTTCAGAAGGTCGAGCAGCGACAATTTTCCGTCCGATTCCCATACCTTCATCGCGTTTCTTTGGACAAGGCGATAGGAATCCTCGCGGCTCGCGCCGGCCTGGGTGAGCGCGAGCAGCACGCGCTGCGAATGGACGAGGCCGCCCATCCGGTCGAGATTCTTCTGCATCCGCTCGGGATAGACGAGCAGCTTGTCGACGACGCCGGTGAGGCGCGCCAGCGCGAAATCGAGCGTGATCGTCGCGTCCGGTCCGATATAGCGCTCGACCGACGAGTGGCTGATGTCGCGCTCGTGCCAGAGCGCCACATTCTCGAGCGCCGGCGTCACCGCCGAGCGAACGACCCGGGCGAGGCCGGTCAGATTCTCGGTCAGCACGGGGTTGCGCTTGTGCGGCATGGCGGACGAGCCTTTCTGGCCCGGCGCGAAATATTCCTCCGCCTCAAGCACCTCGGTGCGCTGGAGGTGCCGGACCTCGGTCGCCAGCCGCTCGATCGACGAGGCGATCACGCCAAGCGTCGCGAAGAACATCGCGTGGCGATCGCGCGGGATCACCTGGGTCGAAACCGGCTCGATCGAAAGTCCCATCTTCTCCGCGACATGCGCCTCGATCTTGGGATCGATATTCGCGAAGGTGCCGACCGCGCCGGAAATCGCGCAGGTCGCGACATCGTCGCGCGCGGCGACCAGCCGGGCGCGGCCCCGCGCGAACTCCGCATAAGCCTGGGCGAGCTTGAGCCCGAATGTCACCGGCTCGGCATGGATGCCGTGGCTGCGGCCGATCGTCGGCGTCAGCTTGTGCTCGAAGGCGCGGCGCTTCAGCACGTCGAGCAAGGCGTCGAGATCGGCGATCAGAAGGTCCGCCGCGCGCTTCAGCTGCACCGCGAGGCAGGTGTCCAGCACGTCCGAGCTGGTCATGCCCTGGTGGAGGAATCTCGCCTGCGGCCCCACTTCCTCGGCGACCCAGGTGAGGAAGGCGATCACGTCATGCTTCGTCACCGCCTCGATCGCGTCGATCCGCTCGACGTCGATCGCCGGATTCGTCGCCCACCAGGCCCAGACCGCCTCCGCCGACTCCTTCGGGACGACGCCGAGCGCCGCCATCGCATCGAGCGCATGGGCCTCGATCTCGAACCAGATTCGATAACGCGTCTCGGGCGACCAGAGCGCGGCCATGTCGGGGCGTGAATAGCGGGGGATCATGCCGGCGCTTTATGGTGGCGGCGCGGCGCGATCAATCCTTCCGGGAAGATCAGATCAGCCCCAGGCCTTTCAGGCTGGCATGGCTGTTGGTGCCGATGATGACGTGATCGTGGACGGTGATCTTGAGGTGGCGGCCGGCCTCGATGATGTTGCGGGTGATACGGATGTCCTGCGGGCTGGGGGATGGATCGCCCGAGGGGTGGTTGTGGACGAGGATCAGGGCGGTCGCATGGAGATCCATGGCGCGGCGCATGATCTCGCGCACGTGGACCGCCGATTCGTCGATCGATCCCTCCCACATCGCCTCGTCGGCGATCAGCATGTTCCTGGCGTTGAGGAAGAGGACCCGCACCCGCTCGATCCCCTCGTGCGCCATGTCGGCATGGAGATAGTCGAGCAGGGCCTGCCACGAGCCGAGCACCGGGCGGGCCGCCACCTTGTCCTTGAGCAGGCGAAGCGCCGCGGCATGGGCGGTCTTGAGCGCCGCCGCCGCCGTCTCGCTGATCCCGCCGGCGCGCATGATCGCCGAGGCATCCGCCGTCATCAGCGCGCCGAAGCCGCCGAACTCCTTGAGCAGCTTTCGCGCGAGCGGCTTGGTGTCGCGGCGGGGAATGGCGAGGGCGAGGAGATATTCGACCAGCTCGTGATCGAGCAGCGCATCGGGTCCGCCCTCGAACAGGCGCTGTCTCAGGCGGGCGCGGTGCCCGCTGCCGTCCCCCGTATCGGCCATGGCTTGGGATTAGGCGAGGGCGCGGCTTCCCGCAACAAGCCCGCGCCTGCTGCATTGCACCATTCGTGTTGACTTGACTTGCCGGCCTTCCTAAGGGAACCGCGCCTTGGCGGGCTGGTCCGCCGGCATGCCCTGTCCGGCGCCCGCATGGGGGCCATTTTGGGGAGAGCGGCATGGCGGAAGACGAGCCCCGGCAGGACCCAGGCCTTCCTGAAGATGCGCGGCTGAGATCGCTCGATCGGCGATTGAAGCAGGCGCAAGCGCAGGAATCGGCCCGGACGGGAACGAATGCGGGCGCGCAAGGCAAGGGCCAGGCCCAGGGCATGCGCATCCTTTCCGACCTGTTCGGGATGCCGCTCGGCGGCGCCCTTGTCGGGTGGCTGCTCGATCGGTGGTTCGGGACCCGGCCGATGTTCCTCTTGGCGCTGCTGTTCCTCGGGTTCTGCGGCGCCATCTGGAACGTGTACAAGATTTCGAAACGGCGCCCCGAATAGGGCGCGAGGGGAAAAGACAAGCGTGGCGGCCGAATCCAAGATCGACCCGATGCACCAGTTCGCGATCAGCAAGATCGCGGACCTCAACATCGCCGGCTACGACATCAGCTTCACCACCTCGGCGCTGTGGATGCTGATCGTCCTCGGCGCGCTGTGGGTCTTCATGCTCGGCGGGATGAAGCGCCAGCTCGTCCCCGGCCGCTGGCAGGCGATGGTCGAGGGGGTGACGGGGTTCGTCGACAACATGGTCTCGACGAGCATCGGGCCGGAAGGGCGCAAGTTCATGCCCTGGGTCTTCTCGATCTTCATGTTCATCCTGTTCGCCAACCTGATGGGCATGATGCCGTTTGCGATCGCGGGCGTGCATCCGTTCACCGTCACCAGCCAGTTCACCGTGACCGGCCTGCTCGCCATCGTCAGCTTCTCGATCGTGCTGATCGTCGGCTTCTGGCGGCACGGCTTCCATTTCTTCTCGCTGTTCGTGCCGCACGGCACGCCGCTCGTGCTGCTGCCGCTCATCTTCCTTGTCGAGCTGATCTCGTTCATGGTGCGTCCGTTCAGCCTCGCGCTTCGTTTGTTCGTCGCGATGATCGCCGGCCACATCCTGGTCGAGGTGTTCGGCAATTTCGTCGTCAGCGGGCTCAACGCCGGCGGCGCGGGCACGGCGATCAGCCTCTTGTCGTTCGTGTTCATCGCCGGCGTGCTCGCGCTCGAGCTGCTGGTCGCGGCGATCCAGGCCTATGTTTTCGCGCTGCTGACGTCGCTCTACATCAACGACGCGGTCAATCTTCACTAAGTCACGGTTTCACGAAGGAGTTCACATCATGGAAAGTCTTGAAGCAGCCAAGGTCATCGGCGCCGGTCTCGCCGCCATCGGCGTTGGCGCCGCCGGCATCGGCGTCGGCATCGTCTTCGGCCAGTTCCTCCAGGGCGCGCTTCGCAACCCGGCGGCGGCCGACGGCCAGCAGGGCCGCCTGTTCATCGGCTTCGCCGCGGCGGAGCTTCTCGGCCTGATCGCGTTCGCGGTCGCGATGATCATCCTCTACGCGATCTAAGCGACAGGGCGGCGGGCACGTTCGCGTCCCGCCGCCGTTCAGGACGAAGGCCCCGAAATGCCTCAGCTTACCCAGCTCGGCGAAGTCATCTGGTCGCAGCTTTTCTGGCTCGTGGTCACGATGGCGCTCGTCTATTTCGGCATCGCCAAGGGCATGGTGCCGAAGATCCAGGCGACGGTCGATGCCCGCGAGGGGCGGATCACGTCCGATCTCGCCGCTGCCGAGCAGGCGCGCGCCGCCGCCGATTCGACCGAGGAGGCCTATAGCGCCCGGATCGCGGAGAGCCGCGCCGAGGCGTTGAAGGTCACCGCCGCGGCGCGCCAGGACAGCGCCAAGGCTGCCGAGGCGCAGGTCCGCGCGGCGGATGAAGGGCTCCGGGCGAAGATCGAGGCGGCCGAAGCGCGGCTCGCCGAGCAGGCGTCAGCGGCGGCGGCCGATGTCGAAAGGATCGCGGCGGAAGCGGCGCGCGAAATGGTGTCGCGGCTCGCCGGCCTCTCGGTCAGCGAGGCCGATGCCGCCAATGCGGTGAAGGCGGTGGTCAATGGCTGAGCATGCGATGACCGAGGCGCCGGGCGGCGCCGCCCACGCCGAGGTCGAACCGTCGGCCTTCGGGCTCACCCCGCCCGCATGGATCGCGCTGGCGATGCTCGCCGTCTTCGCGCTGCTCCTGTGGAAGAAGGTTCCGGCCGCGATCGGCCGCGCGCTCGACGCCAAGATCGCGACGATCCGCCAGCAGCTGGACGAGGCCGCGCAGCTTCGCGCCGAGGCGGAATCGCTCAAGGCCGAATATGAGGCCAAGGCGGCCCAGGCCGATGCCGAGGCCGCGACCATGGTCGAGCGCGCCCGCACCGAGGCCGCCGGCATCGTCGCCCAGGCGGAAGCCGACGCCGCCGCCCTGGTCGAGCGCCGCACCCGCATGGCCGAGGACAAGATCGCCGCCGCCGAGCGCGCCGCGATCGATCAGGTCCGCAGCCGCGCCGCCATCGCCGCCGCCGCCGCCGCCGAACGGCTGCTCCGCGAGAAGCTCGACGCCAAGGCCGACAAGGCGATGGTCGACGCCACCATCGGGGGCCTGGCAAGGCGCTGATCCAAATATCCTCCCTGTCCGCGAAGCGGATGGGGAGGGGGACCATCCGAAGGATGGTGGAGGGGCCTCCGGCGCCGAAAGCCCCACCACCGCGTTTCACGCGGTCCCCTCCCCATCCTTCCGCGGCGGGGAGGATTATTTCGTCGGCGCCCTTTTCCGCCACGCCCATTCGAGCGTGCGCTCCAGCCATTCGTCGGATACGGCCTCCAGCCGCACCAGCGTCGAGCCGCCGCGGCCCCAGGCGCCGCTGGCAGGGCGGAACGCCGCCGGCTCCGCTTCGATCGCCAGCGCCTGCTGCTCGGGCATGAGCTGGACCATGCCGTGCGCGGCATCGGGCGATCCGAGCGTCGCGAAGATCTTGCCGCCGACCCTGAAATCCGGATGGGCCATATGCGCCCGTTCTTCCGCGCCGGCAAAGGAGAGGGCGATGCGCCGGAAGTCCTCGGGCGTGGCCATGTCCGTTCAGTAGCGAAGCATCAGCCGGCGGGCGAGGGCGGGGGACAGGCTGTAGAGCAGCCTGAGCCACCGCACCGCGCCGACATTGGCCTCGTCTCGCCCCGCCTCCATCGCCGCGACGATCTGGCGGGCGCATTCGGCGGCCGGCATCTTGGCGTGGCGCTGGTTGGCGGCGGTCATCGCCGTGTCGACCAGCGGCGGCAGCGCCTCCAGCACATGCACGGTCGTGCCGGCGAGCTGGCGACGCAGCGTCAGCGTGAAGCTGCGAAGGCCCGCCTTGGTCGCGCAATAGACCGGGCTTCCGGCGCGCGGCGCGATGGCGAGGCCCGAGGTGACGTTGACGATCATCGCGTCCGGGCGCGCCCTCAGCTGGGGCAGCAGCCGCGTCGCGAGGTGGATCGGCGCGTGGAGGTTGAGGAAGAGGCAGCGGTCCACCGCGTCGAGATCGATCGGCGCGTTCACGTCATAGGCCGCGCCCATGCCGGCATTGTTGACCAGGATGTCGAGCGTCCGGCCCTGAACGGCGGCGACCAGCGCCTCGACCCCCGCCGGGGTCGACAGGTCCGCCGCGATCGTCTCGAACCCGTCCGCCTGCGCCGCCGCGATCCGCTCGGGATTGCGCCCGTGGACGATCACGCCCGCGCCCTTGGCGCGAAGCTGGCGCGCGATCTCCCGCCCGATGCCGTCGGTGCCGCCGGTGACGAGCGCGGTCTTGCCGGTGAGCTTCATGCTTCTTCCCTTTCAACCCAGGGCGCAATCGACAGTCGGCGCCGACATCCCCTTCTTTCCCTCTCCCTTGAGGGAGAGGGCAGGGTGAGGGTGTCGGGCGTCTGGGATTATTCTCGACCGCCGAGCCCCCTCACCCCAACCCTCTCCCCTCTGGGGAGAGGGAGATACAAGTTGAATGTCGATTGGTCCTAGTGCGTTGCGCGCGGGGAATGCCTAAATCAACCGCGATGACCGATCCGACGACGAGCCCCGGCCGATTCAACGAGGAAAAGGCGACCTACACCGTTCGCGGCGCCGACGCGCCCGATCTGGAGGCGGGCGTCGCGGCGATCCGCAAGGTGGTGAAGACGCTGCCGGTGCGGCCGGGGGTCTACCGGATGCTCGATGCGCGCGGCGACGTGCTCTATGTCGGCAAGGCGCGCGCGCTGAAGAACCGGGTGACGAGCTACACCCAGGTTCCCCGCCTCACCAAGAGGCTCCAGCGCATGGTCGCGCAGACCCGGTCCATGCAGATCGTCACGACTCATACCGAGGCGGAGGCGCTGCTGCTCGAGGCGCAGCTCATCAAGCGCTACCGGCCGCCCTACAATGTGCTGCTTCGCGACGACAAAAGCTTCCCCTTCATCCTGCTGCGCGAGGATCACGATTTCCCGCGCGTCCAGCTCCATCGCGGCGCGCGGCGCTTCAAGGGGCAGTATTACGGGCCCTTCGCCAGCGCCGGATCGGTGCGCGAGACGCTGAACGCGCTGCAGAAGCTGTTCCTCCTGCGCAGCTGCACCGACAGCTTCTTCGCCAATCGCTCGCGCCCTTGCCTGCTTTACCAGATCCGCCGCTGCTCGGCGCCGTGCGTCGGCCGGATCGACGAGGCCGCCTATGACGAGCTGGTCCGCGACGCGAAGGATTTCCTTTCCGGCCGATCGACCAAGATCCAGCAGAAGCTCGGCAAGCTGATGTCTGAGGCTGCGGAGAAGCAGGATTACGAGCTCGCCGCCGTCTATCGCGATCGGCTGCGCGCGCTCACCTTCATCCAGGGCGCGCAGGCGATCCACGCCGAAAAGCTCGGCGATGCCGATCTCTTCGCGCTCGCCGCGAAGGGCGGGCAGATGTGCATCCAGGCCTTCTTCATCCGCGGCGGCCAGAATTGGGGCCATCGCAGCTTCTTCCCGGCGCACACCAGCGACGTGCCGGAGGAAGAGGTGCTGCAGAGCTTCCTCGCCCAGTTCTACGAGGAGGTGCCGCCGGCGCGGCTGGTGCTGACCGATCGGCCGCTGCCCGAGGCGGAGCTGCTCGCCGAGGCCTTTTCGGAGCGCGCCGGGCGCAAGGTGCGGCTGCAGTCGCCGCAGCGCGGGGAGACCGCCCGGATGGTCCGCCAGGCCGCGCGCAACGCCGAGGAGGAGCTCGACCGCCGCCTTGCCGAAAGCTCGACCACCGCGAGGAACCTGCGCGAGATCGCCGACCTGTTCGAGCTGCCCGAGCCGCCCGAGCGGATCGAGGTCTATGACAACAGCCATGTGATGGGCACCAATGCGGTCGGCGCGATGATCGTCGCGGGGCCGGAGGGCTTCCGCAAGAACGCCTATCGCAAGTTCAACATCAAGCGGCCGGAGACCGCGCCCGGCGACGATTTCGCGATGATGCGCGAGGTGCTCGGCCGCCGCTTCGCCCGGCTGGAGAAGGAGGATCCGGATCGGTCGCGCGGCGAATGGCCCGATCTGCTGCTGATCGACGGCGGCAAGGGCCAGCTCTCGGCGGTGTGCGAAGTGCTTGAGGATGCCGGCGTCCACGACGTGCCCGTGGTCGGGGTCTCGAAGGGGCCGGATCGCAATGCCGGGCGCGAGACCTTCCACCTGCCGGGCGGGCGCGAATTCACCCTGCCGGCGAATGCGCCGGTGCTCTTCTATCTCCAGCGGCTGCGCGACGAGGCGCATCGCTTCGCGATCGGCGCGCACCGCCAGAAGCGGGCGAAGAGCCTGGTGACCAGCCCGCTCGACGACGTTCCCGGCATCGGCCCGGGCCGCAAGCGCGCGCTGCTCATGCATTTCGGCACGGCCCGCGCGGTGAAAGGCGCGGCGCTGGAGGATCTGGAAAAAGTCCCCGGCATCAGCCGCGCGACCGCACAGGGCATCTACGATTATTTCCACCCGCGCGGGTGAGTCCTTCGATACGCCTGTTCGACAAGCTCACCGGCTACTCAGGATGAGCGGGACGGGGGCTGAGGCTGATTCCCTCCTTCGCTCATCCTGAGTAGGGGCTGAGCCCGGCGAAGGCCCGTATCGAAGGACGTCCGCGCATCGGGGCTGATCAGGCGGTTCGGCCCAGCGTGCGCGCCTTCCTGATCGCGCGATAGGCATAGGCCTTGCCGGCATTGGCGCGCGGGAAGGGGGCCGGGGCGGCGGGCTGCAGGCCCCATTTGCGGATCAGCCGGTTCATGCCGCGCGCGTCGGCCTCCTGATAGGACCAGTGCGAGCGCCAGGTGATCGAGAAGCTGATCGACGGCTCGGCCCCGTTGCGGACCCAGTGCGGCCGCTTCACCGGCACGTGAACGGCATCGCCCGGCGCCAGCTCGAAGCCGACGCCGAGCGCGGCAAAATCGTCGCGCCACGGCAGGTTGCGGTGGCTTCCGGCGTGATAGGCCTCGTGCAGCTCGTCGGGCACGACGCTGGCGTCGCCGGGGAAGATGTTCATCGTCTTGCGGCCGCGGATCTGGAGCAGGATATTATGTTCCGGGTCCATGTGGAACGGCGTCACCGCGCCGGGCGACGAGATGAAGATGAAGCCCTGGTGGGTCAGCATCTCGCCGGTCGCCGGTTCGACCACCGGGGCGATCTCGCCGAGCACCGCCTCGAGCAGCGCCGCATAGGCCGGCACCTGCTCGACATGCTTCAGCACCATCCAGCTGCCGCATTCCTCGATCCCGCGGATCGTCTCCTCGATCGACAGGCCGGTCGCGCCGATCGCGCCGGGATCGACGCCGATCGGCAGGTCGCCCGCATTATATTCGACGCTGGCCGGCGGCATCTGCCGCCCCAGCTCGACCAGCGCCTCGAGCGTCAGCAATTCGTGGCCGACGAGCCGGTGATTCAGCAGGCCCGGCTGTCCCGGATAGAAGGATCGCAGGCGGGCAAGATCGGCTTTGCCGAAGACGGACATCGGGACTCCTTCGCGCTTTCCGCGGCGGGTAGCGCAAAGTGGTATTCAGTGGGTTACCGCGCCCCCTCGCGCGCGGCCGCTGTATCGATTCGGGTCACCGCCGGGCGATTTCCTTGCTAGGCTCGATCCATGCACCTTCTGACCGAAGCCGTGATCGTCGCCGTGCGGGCGCATGGCGAGCATGGCGCGATCGTCCGCGCGCTGACGCCGGGCGCCGGCATCCAGGCCGGCTATGTGCGCGGCGGTCGATCGCGGCGGCTGCGGCCCGTGCTCGTGCCCGGCAACCGCGTCCAGGCCGAATATCGCGCCCGCACCGACGAGCAGCTCGCCCACCTGACGGCCGAGTTGGCCCATAGTCGCGCCTTCCTGCTCTCCGAGCCGCTGGCGGCGGCCGGGATCGAATGGGCGACGGCGCTGACCGCCGCCGCGCTCCCCGAAGCGCAGCCTTATCCGCAGGTCTATCTGGGCCTCGAAGGCCTGCTCGGTGCGATCGAGGCGGCGCCCAGCGCGCGCGGCTGGGCGGCGGCGCTGATCCGCTACGAGCTGCTGATGCTCGATGAGCTCGGCTTCGGGCTCGACGAGACCGCCCTGCTCGCGCTGCCGCCGGCGCTGCGCGCGCCCGGCACGCCGCCCTGGGTCGCGATTCGCGAGGGACTCGGGGTCACCGGCCATTTCCTCGCGCGCGACCTCTTGGTCGATCGGCAGGCCGAGGTGCTGGCCGGACGCGGCCGCCTGATCGATCGGCTGAAGCGGATCGCAGGTTGACCTGCCGGGCGCCGCGCCTCACATTTCCCCTGTGAAAGAGCTCTTCGCCCACTCTGCGACCACCGACGGCGTCACCGTCCGCGTGTCGGTCAGCTTCCTTCCCGAACAGTCGGAGCCTGCCAAGGGCCGCTGGTTCTGGGCCTATCATATCCGCATCGAGAACGGCTCCGCGCGCACCATCCAGCTGATCAGCCGCGAATGGACGATCAGCGACGGGCGCGGCGTCACCCATGAGGTGCAGGGCGAGGGCGTTGTCGGCGAGCAGCCGGTGATGCAGCCCGGCGAATCGTTCGACTATGTCTCGGGCTGCCCGCTCCAGACCCCGACCGGGGCGATGTCGGGCCGCTATTTCATGGTCGCCGAGGACGGGGCCAGCTTTCCGGTCGATATCCCGCGATTCCCGCTGGTCGCGCCGGCGGTGACGAGCTAGCGGCGGCGCGCCTTGCTCATCCGCCCGATCAGGCGGCCGTCGGCGAGCATCCACAAGGTACAGGCGACGAGGCCGAGGAAGGCGGGATAATAGCCCGTCGCGAGGAGTCCCGCGCTCACCGTGAACATGGCGGCGAGGATGCCGCCGCTGATCCGGCGGCCGAGATAGAGCCGGTGCGCGCCGGCAACGCCGAGCAGCATCCACAGCAGGAAGGCGACGGGATAGGATTTGCCCTCGAACGTCTCCGGCGGGCGGGGCGTCAGCGCGCGCGCGAGCCGCTCGATCTTCTGCTGCTGGGCCTGCGTCGCGGCGGGGGCGGCGGCGCCGCCGTTGCGGGCGCGCTCGGCGGCGAGGAAGGCCTCGCGGCGCGCCGCCATCTCCTCGTCCGGCGAGAGCGGCGGCTGCGCCGGCGCCGCGGCGCCGAAAGCGGGCGCGCGGCGGGGTGCGGCGATGCCGCCGGCCAATCCCTTGCGTCCGAATGTCGCGCCGCTCATCCGGCCATTGTAGCGCCGGGCGGCAAATAGAGGGTTAAGAGCCCTGCGCGAGGGTGGCGACGCGCGTCATCAGGCCGAGGAAGCGGGCCTCGTCCACCGCGGCCGCCGGATTGTTCCAGGCGCCGGTCACCACGAACCAGGCGCCCTCGCGGTCGCGCAGCAGCCAGGTGAGATCGATCACGCCCGGCTCCGATCCGCCCTTGTAGCCGACATAGGCGAAGCGCCCGCGCAGCGTCGGGCCGCCCGGATTGACCGCCAGGATGGCCCGCGCGGTCTCGCTGCCCTCGCGCCGCAGCCAGTCCATGGTTCGGGCCAGGTCCATCGGCGAGGCGAACCATTCCAGCGTGCCGATCCGCGACGGCGGGCCGGCGAGCAGATCCGCCGGCAGCTGCGCCGCATCGAGCGCCGCATAATCGCGCGCGAGCAGGCGGCGACGCCCGGCCTCGTCGGCGTTGCGCCAGGCGTCGTAGGCCGGCTGCGGCGCCGCCTTGAGCGCGAAGAGTTCGAGCGTCGAGAGCAAGGGGCGGTTGCGCGGCGCGGCGGCGACGCCGATCGTCGTCATCATCCGCTCGACATTCTCGCGCCCGGCGATGTGGAGCAACGTATCGGTGGCGGTGTTGTCGCTGATCGAGATCATCAGCGTGGCGAGCGTCTGCAGCGTCATCGGCGTCCCCGCCGGCCAGGCCTGGAGGATGCCCGATGGCGCGGAGCGGCGGTCGAGCGGCACCACGTCGGCCCAATGCCGCTGGCCGGCGCGCACCTGCCGGTCGAGCTCGGCGAGGATGAAGAGCTTGAACGCCGATCCGATCGCCATCGCTCGATCGGGCTCGATCCCGGCCATCGGCTGCGGCGGGCCGTCACCGAGCCGCGCGACCACCATTGAAGCGGTGCCGGGCAGCGCGCGGATTTCCGCCGTCACCGCGTCCATCGTGTCGCCGCTGAGCTCGGCGCCGGTGACGAGCAAGGTCTCGATCCGGTGCGGCGGATCGGCGGCGACGCCGATCAGGATGTGCAGCGTCCCGCGCTCGGTCGCGATGTCGATCGTGCCGGATCTGGCGTCGCGCGGCGCGATCCCGGTCACCCGTTCGGCCCGTCCATATTGCTGGACGATCTGGGCGGAGATGGCGCGCATCCGTTCCGCCGGCACCTGGGCGAGGAAGGCTGGCGCGAACAAGGCGTCGGGATCGCCGCCGCCGTTCAGCAGGGCGACGACATCGTCCGCGCGCTGCGTCAGGGCGGCGCTGGCCGATGCGTGGTTTGCGGTGGTTTGCGGGGTCGCCTGCGCGGCAACCGGTGCGGGCATCGCGAGCATGGCGGCGATGGCGGTGGCGACGGCAGAAATGGCGGGGCGGGAACGGGGCATGGATCAATCCTCCTGATCGGATTCGTCGAGCTTTGCGATTTCGCCATCGAGCCGGCGCGCACCGACACGGTTCAGCCAATGGATTCCGCCGAAAACCACGATAGTCACCACAATCGCCGGGAGAATCCTCGCATTTGCCGCGCCGATCCCCGCATCGCCCGTCACCTCGCGCCAGCGCGCGGCGAACAGGAGGGCGAGGCCGGGGACGAGCGGCGCGAGATACCAGCGCCACACGCTCGCGAGCGCATCGCGCTGCCGCGAAAGCTCGGCGCGATAATGATCGCGGACCGGGGCGGCGCCGTCCGGGCGATGCGCCGCCCCGCGCCGCCTGAGGCTGAAGAGGACGGCGACGACTCCCAGCACGATCGCCGCGCAGGCGATGCGGAACAGGCCGTCCTGCGCCCGCGCGCCGATCGCGCCGAACAGCGCGATGACTACGCCGCCGGCGACATATTCGACGAGGTTGCGCCGTCGCACCCGGCGGCGAAAGCGCGCGTCGCGGCCGCGCAGGTCTGCCGGCGACAGCGGCGGCAGGTGGGCATCGTCCGCCGCCCAAATCGAGCGCGGATCGGTCATGTCGGGTCTCCCGTCTGGAAATGGCGCGCGAGCAACGCCCTGATGCGATGCGTCTTCACCGCGACATTGGCTGGCGACAGGCCGGTCACTTCGGCGATCGCGGCGGCATCGAGCCCTTCGAGCCAGAGCAGGATCACCGATCGGTCGGCGGGCTTCAGCTGCTGGACGAGGCGGCGCAGGCGCGCGAGCGCATGGGCCTCGCCGGCGTCGCGTTCGGGATCGGCGGTGCCGGCGAGCGCCTCCGCCTCGTCGAGCCCGACCAGCTTCATCGATCGCGCGCCGCCGCGCCGGTGGGCGGCGGCGATGTTGTGCGTCACCCGAAAGGTCCAGGTGCCCATCGCGCAGCGGCCGTCATAGCCGGCGAAGCTTCGCCACAGGCCCAGGTGCATGTCCTGTTCGAGATCGAGGGCGCGATCGGCATCGGCCTCGACGGCGCGCGCCAGCCTGGCGAGCGCTGGCCCGTGCGCGGCGATGGCCTGCGCATAAAGTCCGTCCTGGTCGTGCTGGTCCCGCGCCATGATCCTTTAGTCGGCGGCGGCCGGCGTTTCTTACAGAAGAATCCTCAAACCCCCGGCCAGGCCAGCTTCAGCGCATAGCCCGCGATGACGAGGAGGACCAAACCGACCGCGATGTCGAAGCCGCGCACCGGGCGCATCAGATGGCTGGTGCCGCGCCGCCGCATGTCGATCGCGGTGATCCACAGCAGCGACAAGGCGCAGGCGACGGTGAGGACGAGCAGCCCGACGTAGCAGAGGAAAAGCCAGCGCCGCTCCTCCCCGAACAGCGCCTGGATCAGCAGCGCGGCGGCGCCGAAGGCGATCCCGAAATTCGTCGCGCGCTGGATCGTCCAGAGCGGCCGAGGGCGCGGCGGCTGGCGATGGCTCTTCCTCGTCATCGCGCCCCCACGCCCCGGCAGGTCGCTGCCTCCATTGCTCCCCCCTCCGCCATGATCAGGCGTCGATCTCCTCTTCGTCGAGCTGCGCCGCATGATCCTGGATGAAGCGGAAACGGTGCTCCGGGTTGCGGCCCATCAGCCGGTCGACCAAATCCTTCACCGCGGCGCGATCCTCATAATCGGCGGGAAGGGTGATGCGGATGAGGCTGCGCGTCCTGGGGTCCATCGTGGTTTCGCGAAGCTGCGCCGGGTTCATCTCGCCGAGGCCCTTGAACCGCGAGACCTCGACCTTCTTGCCCTTGAACATCGTCGCCTCGAGCTCGGCGCGATGCGCGTCGTCGCGGGCATAAGCGACGCTGGTGCCGGCGGAGAGGCGGTAGAGCGGCGGCTGGGCGAGGAAGAGGTGCCCCCGCTTCACCAGCTCGGGCATCTCCTGGAAGAAGAAGGTCATCAGCAGCGTCGCGATATGCGCGCCGTCGACATCGGCGTCGGTCATGATGACGATCCGTTCGTAGCGAAGATCGTCCGGCTTGCAGCGATCGCGCACCCCGCAGCCGAGCGCCAGCGCGAGATCGGCGATCTCCTGGTTGGCGCGGATCTTGTCGGCGGTCGCCGACGCGACGTTCAGGATCTTGCCGCGGATGGGGAGGATCGCCTGCGTCTTGCGGTCGCGCGCCTGCTTGGCGGAGCCGCCGGCGCTGTCGCCTTCGACGATGAAGAGCTCGGTCCCCTCCGGATCGTCGTTCGCGCAATCGGTGAGCTTGCCGGGAAGCCTCAGCTTGCGCCCGGAGGTGGCCGTCTTGCGCTTGATCTCGCGCTCGGCGCGGCGCTTCAGCCGCTCGTCCATCCGATCGAGCACGAAGCCCAGAAGCGCGCGGCCGCGCTCCATATGATCGGCGAGGAAATGGTCGAAATGGTCGCGCACCGCATTTTCGACCAGACGCGCCGCATCGGGCGAGGTCAGCCGGTCCTTGGTCTGGCTCTGGAACTGCGGGTCGCGGATGAAGACCGAAAGCATGATCTCCGCGCCGGCGAGCAGGTCTTCGGACTGGATGTCCTTGGCCTTTTTCTGCCCGACCAGCTCACCGAAGGCGCGGATGCCCTTGGTCAGCGCGGTGCGCAGGCCCTGTTCGTGGGTGCCGCCGTCGGGCGTGGGGATGGTGTTGCAATAATAGGATTGCGCGCCTTCGCCCCAGATCGGCCAGGCGACCGCCCATTCGGCCGAGCCCTTCGCATCGGGGAAATCGTGCCGGCCGGCGAAGGGGGCGCTGGTCGCGGTCTCCTTGCCCTCGATCTGCTCCTTGAGATGATCGGCGAGGCCGCCCGGAAACTGGAACACCGCCTCGGCCGGCGTGTCGTCGTCGATCAGCGCCGGATCGCATTTCCAGCGTATCTCGACGCCGGCGAACAGATAGGCCTTGGACCGCGCGAGCCGGTAGAGCCGCTTCGGGCTGAAATGCGCGCCCTCGCCGAAGATTTCGGGATCGGGGGTGAAGGTGGTGCTGGTGCCGCGCCGGTTCTGGGTCGGGCCGACCTCGATCAGCTTCGACGTCGGCAGGCCGCGCGCGAAGGTCTGGCGATGGAGCTGCCGGTCGCGCGCGACCTCGACAATCGTCTCGGTCGACAAGGCGTTGACGACGCTGACGCCGACGCCGTGGAGGCCGCCCGAGGTCGCATAGGCCTTGTCGGAGAATTTGCCGCCCGAATGGAGGGTGGTGAGGATCACCTCCAGCGCCGACTTGCCCGGAAAGCGGGGATGCTCGTCGATCGGGATGCCGCGGCCATTGTCTGAAATGGTCAGCCGGTTGCCCGGCTCCAGCGTCATCTCGATCCTGGAGGCATGGCCGGCCACGGCCTCGTCCATCGAATTGTCGAGCACCTCGGCGGCGAGATGGTGCAGCGCGCGATCGTCCGTCCCGCCGATATACATGCCCGGGCGGCGGCGGACTGGCTCGAGCCCCTCCAGAACCTCGATCGCGGAGGCATCGTAATCGGCGGAGGTGCGGGAGGCGGAGGCGAACAGATCGGACATGAGCGAGGGTATAGGAGGGGCCGAGTCGCCCGGGCAAGGTTCTTGGGCTGTTCTATCCACAGGCGGAAGATGGGGCGGCCCGACGCAACGGCGCGGCGGCATGCGCTTGTCACGCGGCCGGGGCGGGCTTATCGCAAGCGACCCCAGCCGCGGGCATCCGGATCCGCGGACAATGCCACCGGAACCAGGTGTTTCTGACCAGGCCCATTCCTGCCTTCGCGTTCGTCCGGCGGGCTCGTGCCTTGACCGGGGGGCGTGCGCTCAGCGTCGGGCTCGCGCTGCTGATGGAGCTGTTGCTGCTGCTCCTCCTGCTGACGCTCGGCACGGCCCGGTCGCCCGGGGTCAAGGAATCGCGCACGACCTTGCTCAGTTTCCGGGCGGAAGAGGTCTCGCAGAACGACCGGACCGAGCAGCGGGCGCAGACACGCCGGCGAACGACGCGCGAACAGCCGGCGCCGCAGCCGGACCGGCCGGCGCCGCCATCGCAACCGCCCGCGGTTCCGGCCCAGCCGGCGCTGGTGGCGCCCGCGGCGCCGCCGGTGACGATCGTGCCAATGGCGTTCAATCTGACCCCGGGACTGCGCCGCCGCCCCGATCGGCCGGCGGCTGCGCCCTATGGGCCGCCGGCGCCGCCCAGTTCCGCGCCCGGAGATTCGGAGCGGGTCGGGACGGCGCCCAATGGCGAACCGCTCTACGCGGCCCAATGGTATGAGGAGCCGCGTGCGGAGATGTTGCGCTCTTACCTGTCGACCGCGCGCGGCCCCGGCTGGGGCCTCATCGCCTGCCGCACGGCGCCGGCTTTCCGGGTCGAGGATTGCGTCCCGCTCGATGAATATCCGCAAGGATCGCAGATCAACCGGTCGGTGCTCGCCGCCGCCTGGGAGTTCAGGGTGCGCCCGCCGCGGCGTGGCGGGGAATCGCTGGTCGGGGCCTGGGTCCGGATCAGGATCGATTACGACCTGCGGCGTCAGCCCTAGGCGGCGGCGACGGATCGCGCGCAGTCCGGCTCAGGCGGCTTCCTCCACGGCGCCGTAAATCTGGTCGAGATAGGCCTGGGCGAGCTCGTAATGGGCCTGCACGACACGCGGGTCGCGGGCCTTCTGGGCCAGTTCCAATTGCGTCTCGGCGCGCTGCTCAAGATAATCGACATCGTCGGGCGACATGCGTCCGTTTCTCCATTCATGACTTTCCCGGAGACTCTTCGCCCCCTCCGGTAACCCTATAAGAATACGCGAGAAGGGCCGCGGTTCCCCGTAAAATCCGCAGGCTGTCGCATGGGTGTGCGGTTCGTCGCGCGCGTGGCTCAGCAGGCGCTGGCGGCCGGCACCGTCCAGGGGCGTTCAAGCGTTCGCAGCGCCTCGTCATAAGCGGCGTCGCGGACGATCCGGGTCTCGCCCACCGACGGCTGGACGAAGCAATGCGGCAGGGCGCCATGATTGGCGGGATGCTCCGGCCAGACGAAGCGGAAGGCGAGGAGCGGGATGCCGATCTCCATCCCCGAATTGGGCAGCGTGAACTCCCATTTGTAGCCGCTGGTATTGCCGCCGTGGGTGCCGCCCACTTCCTCGCCGACGAACAGGCCACGGTTCGTCGCGCGGAGCATCGAGGCGAGCTCGGCGCCGCCGGAAAAGGTATAGCCCCCGGCCAGCACCACCAGGCGGCCGGTGAACACCGGATGCGCCTCCTCCCATCGGGTCATCAATCCCTCGGGCGGCGCATTGATCCGGAGGAGATCGCCATTGGGCGCGGCCTCGAGCGTGGGCAGCTCGTCCGCGTCATAGATGTCATGTTCGAAGACCTGGCCGGAGAGGCTGGTCACGCGGATATGGTTCGGGCGCGAGCGGACGGAGGCATATTTGCGGAATGGCTGCGCGACGAGATAGGAAAGGAGGATACTCTCGTTCGGCTCGGACCCCCCGCCATTGTCGCGAAGGTCGAGGATCAGGTTGCGGGCGTGGCGCGCCGCGAGCGTGTCGAACACCGCCTGGATGGTCGCGCGGTAATCGGCTCCGGCCGCGCGGTAGCGGCGATTGCTGAAGGTCGGCACGTAGAGATAGGCCGTGTCGTCATTCACCCAGCTCAGCGTGGCGACCGGCGACGGATCGTCCGGAGTAGGCGCGCGATCGGCCAGGCCGACCGGGTGCAGGCGGCGCGACACCACCCGGCCGTCCGGCAGCCGCAGCCGCACGGTGAAGGAGTCCTCATTGCCGCGCATCCACCAGCGCACCGCCGCATAGCCGCGCCCGACGCGATCGCGCATCACGCCGGTGCGGTTGTCGCCGTCATGGGCGCTGACGCGCGCCATTTCCTCGAGCATCGCGGACGGGCCGGCGCCGTCGACCGAAAGGAGCCGCGTGCCCGCCGGTATGTCGGCGGCCTCGCCATAGCCGACGGTGACGAACGCGCCGTCGTCGCGCCAGAGCAGATCGAGCGGGAACAGCCGGGCCGACGCGCGGTAGCGGCAATTCATGCCGTCGCTGCGGGCGATCGAAAGATGGCCCTCTCCAATGCCGCGAAGGAGCGGGGCGAGCGCCCGGAAAAGCTCCTCTTCGCTGGTCGCCCGCGCCGCGAGCCGGCGCGCCGCGGCCTTTCGCCTGGTCCAGGCAGCCGGCGTCTGCCGCCAGTAGAGGTCAGGCAGCGCTGCTTCGGCGGCCGAGATGGCGAGTTCGAGATCCTCGCGCGCCTGGGACGGCGACAGCGCACCGGACGGGCAGGCGGCGATCGCCAGCGCCAGGGCCAACATGCCTGCTTACCTCCGATGCAACCGTCGTGAATGCGCGAGACGCGGCGGTCCGCTTAACGGACGCGCGGGCCACCGAAGGGCAGGGGGGGCGGCGGCTTGCGGTCGCGGCGGGGCAGCTGCGCCTGATAGGCGACGCCGCAATGCTGGACGCAATAAGGGAAGCCTGGATTGGCCGGCGCGCCGCAGAAATGGAAATCGGGCTCCCCCGGATGGCCGATCGGCCACTTGCAGATGCGATCGTTGAGATCGAGCAGGCTGGTCTTGTCGGCGATCTCCGGGCTCGGCTTGGCCGGGACGAGCCGCCGCGGCGGCGCGGGCGGGATCGGCGCCTGCTGGTCGCCCGGACCCTGGCGGACGAAGCCGCCCGGGCCGATCGACCGGACCACCGGCTGGGCCGGCTGCTGCGGCGCCGCGGGCTGGGCCTGCGCCACCCCGGCCTTGGGCTCGGGCGCGGCGGCGGCGACCGGCGCGGGCCTCGGCTCGGGCGCCGGGCGCGGCGCCTTTTCCGATCGCTCGGGCTTGGCCTTCGTTGCCGGCGCGGCCGGCGCCTCGCCCTCGTTCGGCTTGACGGGCGACGGACGCGACTGGAGGCCAAGCCGGTGCGCCTTGCCGATCACGGCATTGCGGGAGACCCCGCCCAGTTCGTCCGCAATCTGGCTGGCGGTGATCCCCTGGCTCCACAGCTCCTTCAGCCGTTCGATCCGCTCGTCCGTCCACGACATCGTCATTTGCTTCCTTGCTAGGCTTGCCCGGCACGGCCTGCGCGACTAGCGGAGGCGATCATGAACGAGCAGGCTTCGAATTGGGTTCGCACCGCCCCCGGCGTTCCCGTGATCCGGAACGTCAATTGGGGCGGCCTCAAGACGCTCTATGTGAAGGAGGTGCGGCGTTTCTTCAAGGTCCAGCTGCAGACGGTGTGGGCGCCCGCGGTCACGACCATGCTGTTCCTCGTCATCTTCACCGTCGCATTGGGCCGCGCCGGGCGCACCGTGATGGGCGTGCCCTTCGCCGATTTCATCGCCCCCGGCCTGATCGTCATGGGCATGATCCAGAACGCCTTCGCCAATGCGAGCTTCTCGCTGCTGGTCGGCAAGATGCAGGGCACGATCGTCGACTATCTGATGCCGCCGCTATCGACCGGGGAGCTGATCGCCGGGCTGATCGGCGCGGCGGTGACGCGGGCCTTCCTGGTCGGCTTCGCGGTGTGGGCGGCGATGCTGCTGTGGCCCGGGGTCCATGTGATGCCGAGCCATCCGGCCGTGGTGTTCTGGTTCGGGCTGATGGGCGCATCGATGCTCGGCTTCCTCGGCCTCGTCACCTCGATCTGGGCCGAGAAGTTCGATCATGCCGCGGCGGTGACCAATTTCGTGGTCGCCCCGCTCTCGCTCCTCTCCGGCACCTTCTATTCGATCGAATCGCTCGCGCCCGCCTTCCGCGCGGTGAGCCATGCCAACCCGTTCTTCTATGTGATCTCCGGCTTTCGCTACGGCTTCCTCGGCACCGCCGATTCGCCGGTCCTGCTTGGCGGCATCCTGCTGCTGGGGATCAACATCGCGCTCGGATCATTGTGCTACGGCCTGCTGCGGAGCGGATGGAAGATCAAGGCCTGACACCTCATTCCGTTCATACAAATCGCGACAATTATGAACGGATTCTGTCGTGGCCGTTCAGCCGTTTCGCAGCGCACGGTTTCTAGAACCGGTTCTGCCAAAGTGCACCAACGAGGAGTTGTTTCGATGCGTAAGTTGCTCATTTCCGCCGCGCTCGCCGGCGCCGCGCTCACCGCCGCCGCCCCGGCCTCGGCCCAGCCCTGGCGGCTGACCCCGGTCGTCTCGATGCAGATCCGGCAGGATATCAACCAGCTCGAAGCGCAGATCAATCGCGCGCAGCAGCGCCGCACGATCTCGCCCCGCGAGGCGGTCAGCCTGCGCCGCGAAGCGGCCCAGCTGCGCCGCACCTACCAGATCTACCAGCGTGGCGGGCTCAACCGGGTCGAGGTTCGCAATCTGCAGAACGGCATCAATCGCCTGCATGCACGGCTGCGCCTCGAGCAGCGCGACTGGGACCGGGTCCCCGGCCGTCGCTGAGGCCGATCGAAAGGGGCGCCGCGTTCGTTGACGCGGCGCCCCCGAAATCTCTATAGCGAGAGTTGAGAAGGCGGCCTGTTACAGGCCGCCTTTTTCCCTTGGACACCTCGCCTGGAGAGCTTCGATGACCATCACCCCGCTCATGCCCGTCTATCCGCGCTCGCCGGTGCGGCCGGTGCGAGGCGAGGGGGTGTATCTCTATGGCGAGGGCGGCGAGAAATATCTCGATTTCGCCAGCGGCATCGCCGTCAACCTGCTCGGCCACGGCCATCCGGTGCTTACCAAGGCGATCCAGAAGCAGGCGGAGACGCTGATCCACGTCTCCAACCTCTATGGCAGCCCGCAGGGCGAATCCTTCGCGACCCGGCTCACCAAGCTGACCTTCGCCGACACCGTCTTCCTCACCAATTCGGGCGCCGAGGCGGTGGAATGCGCGATCAAGACCGCGCGGCGTTACCACCATCATCACGGGCGCCCCGAAAAGCATGAGCTGATCACGTTCAGCAGCGCCTTCCACGGCCGCACGCTGGGCACGATCAGCGCGACCAACCAGGAGAAGCTGCGCGACGGCTTCGCGCCGCTGCTGCCCGGTTTCCACGTCGTCGAGTTCGACAATCTCGAGGCCGCGAAGGCCGCGATGAACGAGCATACGGCCGGGTTCCTGGTCGAGCCGGTCCAGGGCGAAGGCGGCATCCGCCCGGCGAGCCAGGAATTCCTGCGCGGCCTGCGCCAGCTCGCCGACGAGAACGACCTGATGCTCGTCCTCGACGAGGTCCAGTGCGGCTATGCGCGCACCGGCAAGCTCTTCGCCCATGAACATTACGGGATCACGCCGGACATCATGGCCGCGGCCAAGGGCATCGGCGGCGGCTTCCCGATGGGCGCCTGCCTCGCGACCGAAAAGGCGGCGGCCGGCATGACGATCGGCACGCACGGATCGACCTATGGCGGCAACCCGCTCGCCTGCGCGGCGGGCGAGGCCGTGCTCGATGTCGTCGCCAATGACGAATTCCTCGACCATGTCACGCGCATGGGCGAGCGGCTCAAGGGCGCGCTCGAGCAGATGATCCCCAATCACGATCACCTGTTCGAAGGCGTACGCGGGCTCGGCCTGATGCTCGGCGTCAAGATGAAGACCGACAGCCGCGCCTTCGTCACCTATCTGCGCGAACATGGCCTGCTGACGGTCGCGGCCGGCGACAATGTGGTGCGCGTGCTGCCGCCGCTGATCATCGAGGACGCCCATATCACCGAATTCGTCGAGCGGCTTTCGAAGGCCGCGGCGCAATATGAGGTGCCGGCGGCCTGAGTGCCGATAGCCCCGCTCGTCCATGACGATCGAGGGGGGGACGCGCGCGGGAGGGGGCGCGGCCTATTGACGGCGCGCTCTTCGTCGCCACATGTCCCCCATGGCTACAATTTCCGAACTTCGCCCCGCGGCGATCGACGTCGCGGTCGGTTTCACCCTGCCGGGGCGTCACGCGCGCGGGCGGCTCGTCCGGCTCGGGCCGGTGCTTGGGGAGATCCTGTCCGCCCACGCCTATCCCGCGCCGATCGCTCGGCTCCTCGGGGAGGCGCTGGTGCTCGCCGGGCTTCTGGGCGCGATGCTCAAGGACGCCGACGGCCAGCTGACGCTCCAGGCGCAGACCGAGGCGGGGATCGTCGATCTGCTGGTGTGCGATTATAAGGGCGGCGAGCTGCGCGGCTATGTGCGCTTCGACGCCGATCGCCTCGCCGCGGCACCGCGGCCGACCCTCGCGGACCTCTTCGGCAAGGGCTATCTCGCCATCACCTTCGATCAGGCGGCGACGGGCGAGCGCTATCAGGGGATCGTTCCGCTGGAGGGCGGAAGCCTCGCCGAGGCGGCGCAGCATTATTTCGCCCAGTCTGAGCAGATTCCGAGCTTCGTCAGGCTCGCGGTCGACGATAGCGGCCATGTCGCCGGCGGCCTGCTCGTCCAGCATCTTCCGGAAGGCGAGGAGGGGCGCGACCGGCTCCACACCCGCCTCGATCATCCCGAATGGGATCATGTCCGCATCCTCGCGGAAACGATCCGCGACGGCGAGCTCACCGATGCCGAGCTCCCGCTCGAGACCCTGTTGTGGCGGTTGTTTCACGAGGAAGAGGAGGTGCGCGTGCTCGGCGAGGTCGGGCTGTCCCGCGGCTGTCGCTGCAATGCGGAGCATATCCGATCGGTGCTGTCGCGCTTTTCGGCCGAGGAGCGGGCCGCGATGGCTGACGCCGACGGGATGATCGCCGTCGATTGCGAATTCTGTTCGCGCGCCTTTCCGGTTGCGATTGGCGACCTTGCCGACTGATCCGCCGCATGGCGGTCGATTTTCGGCCCCAATTCCGGGCGACACTGCACGTTCTGGACCGAGGGGGATTCGGTCGCATCGACGTGGTGACCGCATGGGCAAGTTCCTGTCTGGCCGGGTGTCAGCGCTCGGCGCCATCTTTCTCGGTCTCGCCGCGATGCAGGCCGTGCCCGCAGCGCTGCCGCTGCTCGGCACGCTCGAGCCTGGCCGGTGGGAGCTGCGCGACGAGGGCAACCGGCTGATCTCGTCGATCTGCCTGGGCGATCCGGCGCAGCTGGTCCAGATCCAGCATGCCGGCCGGAACTGCTCCCGCAGCCTGATCTCGGCCGATTCGCGCAGCCTGACGCTTCGCTATTCCTGTCCGGCATCGGGATCGGGCCGCACCACGATCCTGGTCGAAACGCCGCGACTGGTTCAGATCGACAGCCAGGGCCTGTTCAACGGCGCCCCCTTCGCGCTCCATGTCCAGGGTCGCAAAGTGGGTCCATGTTCCTGAAAATACAGCATTAACGCGTTGTTTACCATCGCGCCGGTAGAAGGAGGGCGTGCCGGGATTTGGCACGCTTTCCTCCCTAGCAGGCTTCAAGCCTGAACTGGGCCGCTCCGAAACGGGCGGCCCATTCTTTTTCCCGGCGCGCGGCCTATATGCGCGCGCATGGCTCAGGCATCCAAAGCACCGCTTGGCGTCGTCCTGCTTTCGGGCGGCATGGATTCGATGGTCGTCGCGGGGCTCGCGCGCGAAGCCGGCTATCGGTTGGCCGCGCTCACCATAGACTATAACCAGCGGCATCGGGTCGAACTCCAGGCGGCGGCGCGGATCGCCGCGCATCTCGACGCCGAACGGCATGTCGTGCTGCCGCTCGATCTCACGCGATTCGGCGGATCGGCGCTGACCGCCGACATCGCCGTCCCGAAAGGCGGGGTGGGCGAGGGCATACCGGTGACCTATGTTCCGGCGCGCAACACCATCTTCCTTTCTCTGTGCCTCGGCTGGGCGGAGGCGATCGGCGCGCGGGACCTGTTCATCGGCGTCAACGCGCTCGATTATTCGGGCTATCCCGATTGCCGGCCCGAATTCGTTCGCGCGTTCGAAGACATGGCGAACCTTGCCACCAAGGCTGGAGTGGAAGGCGATCGCTTCACCGTCCACACGCCGCTCATGGCGATGACCAAGGCCGACATTTCGCGCGAGGCCGCGCGACTCGGGCTCGACGCGGCGATGAGCTGGACCTGCTACGATCCGACCCCGGCCGGCGAACATTGCGGCGCCTGCGATTCGTGCCGCCTGCGCGCCCGCGGCTTCGCGGAGGCGGGCCTTCCCGATCCGACCGTCTACGCGGCGCGGGCGTGACCTACGCGGTCAAGGAAATGTTCCTGACCCTCCAGGGGGAGGGGATGCAGGCCGGCCGACGCGCGGTCTTCCTGCGCATGGCCGGGTGCAATTTGTGGAGCGGGCGCGAGATCGATCGACCGACCGCGCAATGCCGCTTTTGCGACACCGACTTCGTCGGCACGGATGGCGAGAATGGCGGCCGCTATGCGGCCGGCGCGCTGGCGGACAGGGCGGCGGCGCTGTGGGGAGAGGGAGACCGTCCGCTGGTCGTCATCACCGGAGGCGAGCCGACGCTCCAGCTCGACGCCGCGCTCATCGACGCGCTGCACGCCGCCGGGTTCGAGATCGCGATCGAGACCAACGGCACGCTGCCGACGCCGCCCGGGATCGACTGGATCTGCGTCAGCCCGAAGGCGGGAACCGAGATCGTCCAGCGCCGTGGCAATGAGCTCAAGCTCGTCTGGCCGCAGGCGGGAATCGATCCGGCCGACCTGCTCGGCTGGGACTTCGATCATTTCCTGGTCCAGCCGATGGACTGCGCCGACGCCGTGGCCGCACGCGCGGCAGCGATCGATTATGTGATGAGACACCCGCGCTGGGCGCTCAGCCTGCAGACCCACAAGCTGCTCGGGCTTCCCTGAACGTCAGCCGCCGCGCTGGCACTCGCGCCGCTCCCGGCCGCGCAGTCGCGAGCAATCGGGCGGGCCGAGCTGGATCGGGGCGAGGCGCACCGGCATCCGCATGAAGGCGTAACTGTCGTAGAACGGCGTCAGGCTGCCGCGCAGCTCGCGCAGCCGCTCGGTCGCGAGCGTGTGGAATTCGCCCTGGCGGCGGGTGAGCGCGTCCTTGGCGATCCGCGCCGCCGCCTGGCAGAAGCCGAGCTGGGCATTCAGCGTCGAAAAGCCGTTATAGGTGCGCGTCGAATAATCGTCGAAGCGGCGCGGGCCCTGGGCGCCGGCGGTGCGACGGAAATAGCCTTCGAGCGTCTGATAGGCGCGGTTGAGCTCGCCCGAATGCTGGCCGAGCACCGCGTTGTAATTGTCGACCGCGCGCAGATAGGGCGAGAACTGGCATTGCAGGGCGGCCACGTTGAGGCCGGAGCGCAGGTTCCAGATCATGCCCGCCTGGGCCTCCGCCGGCGTCGCGCCGGGCAGCGGGATGCCGACCAGCGGATCATCGGGGGTCATCGGGCCGCTGGGGATCTGTGGATCGTAGAGGAAAAGCTGCGCGAAGGCCGGCGCCCCCGGGACAGCCGCGGCCAGCGCCAGCATCGCCGTCGCGATGATCCTTGCTTTCGTCATCCACTCCTCCGCCACGATCATCCTAGGGGACGGCGGGCGGCCCTGTCACGACCGGCGCTCGCGGCGCGGCGCGGATGCGCCACGCCTTGCGGCGCCGGCGGCAGGCCGCCCGTCGCCGCTCACATCCCCGCGACGTTGCTGTCGACCGTGTCGCCGGCCGCGGTGCCGGCACCCGTGTCGGTCGCTGCTTCGTTGGACATCGTCGTGTCGTTCACGATCGGCGCCGGGGCCGGCGCATTGGCGACGCTTTCCATCGCGCTCGCGTCATTCCCGGCCTGGTCGATCATCAAATTGCTGTCGAGATCGCTGGCGGTGTTGTTCGCGGCCTCGCCGCCATGACCGCCGCAGGCCGCGACGAACAGCGCCGAAGCGGCGACCATCGAGACGCGCAGGGTGGAAATGAAACGCATGGTAAAGCTCCCTTTGGCTTGAAACGCCTCGCCTTATCCCTCCCCGGCGGCGCGGGCGCAAGCCGGCGGAAGGCGCAAAAAAAGAAGGCCGCCGGAAACCGGCGGCCTTCCGTCGATAGCGTAGAACGCCTGGCTTACTGGCCGTTGGTGGCCGCAGCGTTCGCGTCGGTCGCCGTCGCGTTGGCGTCGGTCGCCGTCGCGTCGGTCATCGCATTGGCGTCGGTCATCGCGTTGGCGTCGGTCATGTTCGCGTCCATGCCGGTGTCGGTCGCGTTCATGTCGTACATGGAATCGTTGCCCATCTCGGTGTTCGCGGTGGTGTTGGTGCTGTTGCCGCCGCAAGCCGCAACGAACAGGGCCGCGCCGGCAATCATCGAACCGGTGGCGATTTTCTTGAGAATGTCACGCATTAAAAGGTCTCCCTAGATTGATGATTTGGTCGGGTAGGCCCCCTCGTTGTCCCAAATCGGTTGTGCACATTATACGCAAAGGAAGCGGCCCTCAACCCTCCCGTGCCTCGCCCTCCAGCGAGGACAGAAAGGTATCGAGCCCGTCACGGAGCGCCAGATCGAAGCGGGCCCCGACATCGCGTACGCCCATCGCTTCGAGACTGGTCACCGGGAATTCCGCGATACCGCAGGGCACGATGCCTGAGAAGTGCGAAAGTTCGGGCGCGACGTTGACCGCGAATCCGTGCATCGTCACCCAGCGCTTCACGCGCACGCCGATCGCGCCGATCTTCGCTTCCGTCCCATGCTGGTCCACCCAGATGCCGATCCGACCCGGCGCCCGGCGCGCGGTGACGCCGATGCGGGCGAGGGCATCGATGACCCAGTCTTCGAGGCCGTGGACGAATCGCCTGAGATCGCGGCCGCGGCGATCGAGATCGAGCATCACATAGCCGATCCGCTGGCCAGGCCCGTGATAGGTGTAGCGCCCGCCACGGCCGGCATCGAAGACCGGGAAGCCTTGCGGATTGAACAATTCGGCCGGATCCGCACTGGTCCCGGCGGTGTAGAGCGGCGGATGCTGGAGCAGCCAGACGAGCTCGCCCGCGGTCCCGTCACGGATCGCGGCGGCGCGCGCCTCCATCTCGGCGAGCGCGTCGGGGTAAGGCACCGTCCCTTCGCTGACCCGCCATTCGACCGGCGAATCCGCGCGCGGGACGCAGGCGCGTCGAGGGTGCGTTGCGCGGTCCATCGCCCTCGCGCATAAGCCGTGGCAAAGCGAAGGGAAAGCGTAGGCAATGGCAAATCTGTCGATCACGGCGGCCTGGGAGGAGTCGGTCGCGTTCGTCCGCCGCGAGGGCCGGCTGCTGTTCCCGGTCTCGTTCATGCTGATCGCCCTCCCGGTCGCGGTCACCGAAGCGCTGACGCCGGCGAGTGCCGCGGGTCAGCCGCCCGCGAGCGGCGCCTGGCTGGTCCTGTTCCCGGTCGCGTTGCTGCTGAGCGCGATCGGCAATGTCGCGATCACAAGCCTCGCGCTTCGGCCGGGAATCTCGGTGGGAGAAGCGCTACGCCACGGGGCGGCGCGGCTGCCGGCGCTGCTTGGCGTCGCGCTCATCGCCGGCATCGCGAGCTTCATCCTGTTCATGCTGATCGTCACCGTCGCGGTGTCGGCCGTGCCGGGCGCGGTCGAGGCGGCCAAGGCCGGCGCCCCCAACGCGGCATTCACCAAGGCGGTGGTCCTGGCCATGGTCGCGCTGCTGCCGCTTGCCGCCTATTTCGGTGCGCGGCTCCTGCTCATCACGCCGCTCGCGGCGGGCGAGGAAGGCGGCCCGTTCCGCCTGATCGCCCGCAGCTGGACACTCACGAAAGGCCATGTGCTGAGGCTGATCGGGCTCGTCCTGCTCGTCACCGTTGCCTATGGGGCGCTGCTGATCGCGATCCAGAGCGTGGTCGGGCTCGCGGTCATCGCGCTTGTCGGGCCGCCGGTGCCGGGCAGCATCGGCGCCTTCATCGTCACGCTTGTGGGGGCGGGCGTGACGACACTCGCCTCGCCTTATCTCGCGACGCTGATCGCACGCGTCTACGCGCAGCTGGCGGCCTAGAGAATCGGGATTTGAGGCGCTGCCTCGCGCGGCAGCAGGCCGGCGAGGCGCGGGTCGGGGAAGCTCTCGAACGCGCGCGCATAGGGCCGGAAGCCGGCGCGCAGATAGGAGGGCAGGGCGGCTGGATGATCGAGGCTGCACGTGTGCACGCGGACCCGGCTGACCCCATCGCGCCAGGCCAGGCGCAGCGTCTCGGCGAACAGCCACTTGCCATGGCCCTTGCCAGCGAGCTCGGGGGCGAGGCCGAGGAAGCGGATCAGGCATTCGCCCCTGGTCCGGAAATCGAGCTCGAGCAGGCCGACATCGTCGCCCGATTCGTCGATCACCGAATGGACTTCGGCCATCGCCGCGCGGAGCGCCGCTTCGTCCATCGCCAGCCGCGAGAACCACAGCCAGCGCGAACCCACGCGCTCGAACAGAGCCCGGTAACGCGCAGGATCGGCGAACGTCCACCGGGCGAGGCGGAGGCCGCGGTCCGGAGCCGGCGTCAAATCGGGCCGGGCGGTCATTTCGAGATAGGTCACGACGGCGGCGACCATGCCGGCGGGAACGTCGATGAGCTGGCCGCTCATGACCAGGTGGCGAGCGGGGGGAGGCTCATCAGGATGGCGTCGACATTGCCGCCGGTCTTGAGCCCGAAAAGCGTGCCCCGGTCGTAGATCAGGTTGAATTCGGCATAACGGCCGCGCCATTCGAGCTGGCGGGCCCGGTCGGCCTCGTCGAAGGGAGTCGCCATCCGCCGCCGCACCAGCCTGGGGAAGATATCGTGGAATGCCTCGCCGACGTCGCGGGTGAAGGCGAAATTCTCCTCGAAGCTCGCGCCCTTGCCCGGCGCCATGCACTCGAGATGATCGTAGAAGATGCCGCCGACGCCGCGATGCACGCCGCGATGGGGGATGTAGAAATAATCCTCCGCCCATTTCGAGAAGCGGCCGTAATAGGTCTGATCGTGCGCGGCGCAGGCGGCGCGCAGCCGCGCGTGGAAATCGGCGGTGTCCTCCTCATAGGGAATCGGCGGATTGAGGTCCGCGCCGCCGCCGAACCAGCGCTTCGTGGTGCACAGGAAGCGGGTGTTCATGTGGACCGCGGGGACATGCGGATTGGCCATGTGGGCGACCAGGCTGATCCCGGTCGCGAAGAAGCGCGGATCCTCGGCGGCGCCGTTGATCGTCTTGGCGAACTCCTCGGAAAAGCGCCCGGCGACGGTCGAGACGTTGACCCCGACCTTTTCGAACACCTTGCCCTTCATCAGGCCGCGGACCCCGCCGCCGCCCGGCGATCCGTCGGGATCGGCGCGGTCCCACGGCAGGTAGGCGAAGCGCGCGTCGCTTCCCGCTTCCGATTCGATCGCCTCGAATTCGGCGCAGATCCGGTCCCGCAGCGATTCGAACCAATCGCGCGTCGCCTGTTGCTGGTGGTCCAGTTCGATCATGGCCGCGCGCTAGCCCTCCTGCGCGCCCGCTGGCAAGCCCGTGCCATGCTCAGGCCGGTTGCGGCGCCCCTGCTGCGGGCCGCGCCGGCCGCTGCCCGCCTCGACGGGCGCTAGGGCAACGCGCCCACCTGGCGCAGCGCCTCGGCGATGCCGATCCCCGCCGCCACCGCAAGGTTCAACGGCCGCGTGCCCTGAACCTGCGGGATCCTCACGCGCAGGTCCGCACGCTCATGCACCGCCTCCGGCACGCCCGCGCTTTCGGAGCCGAACAGCAGCACGTCTTTCGACTCGAAGCGCGCCTCCGGCAGCCGCACCGCGGCCTGCGTCGTGAACAGCACCAGCCGTCCCGTCAGCGCCGAATCGAATCGCGCCCAATCGGCATGGCGAGTCACGTTGGCGATCTCGGCATAATCCATGCCGGCGCGCCTCAGCGCACGATCGCCCCAGGGAAAGCCGCACGGCTCGATCACGTCGAGCGGAACGCCCAGGCAGGCGGCGAGCCGCATGATCGTGCCGACATTGCCGGCCTGGTCGGGCTGATGGAGAGCGAGCCGCATGGGCCGGGCTTAGCGGAGATGGACGGCCGCGTCACAGGCGGGTCAAATTCGATGTTGGCAAAGCCCGCACCCTGCGTCTATCAGGCCCGCGAACCGCCACGGCCGTACGGCCACAATGGGGGGCGGTGTCCGGGCCCACAGGCGGCCCGCACGAGGCAAGGACGATATGGCTGCGGTCGAATATAGCGAGCATATGGACGCGCATGGCGAAGACGGTATGCGCCGGCGTGATTTTCTCAATCTCGGCGCGGTCGCCTTTCCGGCGGCCGGCGCGGTTGCGCTGCTCTATCCGCTGATCAACCAGATGAACCCGTCGGCGGACGTGCTCGCGCTCGCGCAGATCGACGTCGATATTTCGCACATCCAGCCGGGCCAGGCGATCAAGACGATCTGGCGCAAGCAGCCCGTGTTCCTGCGCAACCTGACGCCCCGCGAGATCCAGGAGGCCAATGCGGTCGACGTCTCGACGCTGCGCGATCCGCAGACGCTGGCGGAGCGGACCAAGCCGGGCAAGGAAAACTGGCTGATCACCATGGGCGTGTGCACCCATCTGGGCTGCGTGCCGCTTGGCGCCGGCGAAGGCGAGAATCGCGGGCCGTTCGGCGGCTATTTCTGCCCCTGCCACGGCTCGATGTACGATACCGCCGCGCGCATCCGTCAGGGCCCGGCGCCGAAGAATCTCGAAGTGCCGGAATATGCCTTCACGTCGCCCACCACGGTTCGCATCGGCTGAGGTAGAATAAGATGAGCTTTCCCTGGGCTGAGAAATACACGCCGAAGCACCCGTTCATGCGCTGGCTCGACCAGCGCCTGCCGCTGCCGCGGCTGGCTTATGGCGCGGTCGGCGGCGGCTATCCGGTGCCGCGCAACCTCAATTATTTCTGGAACTTCGGCGTCCTCGCCGGGCTCGCGCTGACGCTCCAGATCGTCACCGGCATCATCCTTGCGATGCACTACCAGGCCGGCGATGCGACCGCGTTCAATTCGGTCGAGCACATCATGCGCGATGTGAACCAGGGCTGGTTCCTTCGCTACGCCCACGCCAACGGCGCCTCGATGTTCTTCATCGTGACCTACATCCACATCTTCCGCGGCCTTTATTACGGCTCCTACAAGGCGCCGCGCGAGATGGTGTGGATGCTCGGCCTCGTCATCTTCCTTTTGATGATGGCGACCGCGTTCATGGGCTATGTCCTTCCCTGGGGGCAGATGAGCTTCTGGGGCGCGAAGGTGATCACCGGCCTGTTCGGCGCGATCCCGCTCGTCGGCGATCCGATCCAGCATTGGCTGCTCGGCGGCTATGCGCCCGACCAGCCGACGCTGACCCGCTTCTTCTCGCTCCACTATCTGCTGCCGTTCGTGATCGCGGGGGTCATCGTCCTCCACATCTGGGCGCTGCACATCCCGGGATCGGGCAACCCGACCGGCGTCGACGTGAAGAGCCCGCAGGACACCCTGCCGTTCCATCCCTATTATACGGCGAAGGACGGCTTCGGGGTCGGCATCTTCTTCATCGTCTTCGCGCTGCTGCTCTTCTTCGCCCCGAATGCGTTCGGCCACCCGGTCAACTATGTCGAGGCAAACCCGCTTTCGACGCCGGCGCACATCGTTCCCGAATGGTATTTCTGGCCGTTCTACGCGATCCTTCGCGCCTTCACCTCGGACTTCATCCTGGAGGCGAAGCTGTGGGGCGTGCTGGCGATGTTCGGCTCGATCCTGCTGCTCTTCTTCCTGCCCTGGCTCGACAAGTCGCCGGTGCGCTCGGGGAGCTACAGGCCGACCTTCCGGATCTTCTTCTGGATCCTCGTCGCCGACGTGCTCGTGCTCGGCTATTGCGGCGGATCGCCGGCCGAAGAGCCCTATGTCATGATCTCGCAGATCGCGACGGCTTACTATTTCATCCATTTCCTCATCGTCCTGCCGCTCCTCTCGATGTTCGAGAAGACGCTGCCGCTGCCGAACTCGATCTCGGAAAGCGTGCTGCATGGCGAAGAGGCGGAAGCTGCGCCGATCGGCGTCACGACGACGGCTTAAAGGGGGACGTAAGACAAAATGGTTCGCGGTCTGGGCATCCTCGTCGGGCTCGTCTTCGCCTTCGTCGTCCTGTGGGCGTTCGGCCACGGCGCCTACACCTATGTTACCAATCCGCCCGAGCAGACGGCCGAGGCGCGGTACCACCTGCCGCCGCGCGAGGAGGTCCGCTTCTCGTTCGACGGCCCGCTGGGCCGCTTCGATGAGCAGCAGCTGCAGCGGGGCTTCCAGGTCTATCGCGAGGTCTGCTCGACCTGCCACGGCCTCGGCCAGGTGGCGTTCCGCAGCCTGCGTGATATCGGCTATTCCGAAGCCGAAGTCCGCGCGATCGCCGATCAGTGGCCCCATCAGGTCCCGTCGATCAATCCGGACACCGGCGAAGCCGCGACGCGCAAGGCGATCCCGGCGGATCATATCCCGGGCCCCTATGCCAACGACACCATGGCGCGCGCCGCGAACAACAATGCGCTGCCGCCGGACCTGTCGCTGATGGCGAAGGCGCGCGAGGGCGGGCCGCACTATATCTATTCGATCCTGACCGGCTTCCGGAACCCGCCGGCTGGCTATGAGGTGCCGCAGGGGCTGCACTACAACCCCTATTTCCCGAACCTCAACATCGCGATGCCGCCGCCGCTGACCGCGGACGGGCAGGTCACCTACGCGCCGGGCAATCCGCGCCCGACGGTGGACCAGATGGCGCAGGACGTGTCGGCGTTCCTGATGTGGGCGGCCGAGCCGAACCTCACCACCCGCCATGCGGTGGGCCTGCCGGTGCTCGTCTTCCTGCTGATCGCGACGATCCTCGCCTATCTCTCCTACCAGAACATCTGGCATGGCGGCGATCGGCGGGTGCGGGCGACCGGCGCGCTCGATCCAGAGAATATGGAAAAGCGCCAGCAGGCGAGCCGCGAGGCGGGCGTCACCGAATAAGCGGCGAACGGGCAGCCCGGCCGGCATCCGTCGCGGTGGATGCCCGCCGGCCCGCGCCGATGTCGCTCAGCCCGCCTTCGGGGCGTTGACGGCAAGCTGGGCGGCGAAGGCCCGTTTGTAGGCGGGCCGCGCCTCGCCGCGGGCCACATAGGCTGCCAGCCCCGGATATTCGTCAAGCAGCCCCGACCGGCGCAGCCTGAGCAGCACCGACACCATCATCAGATCGCCGGCACTGAAGGCGCCATCGAGCCAGTCGGCGTCGCCGAGGCGCACGGCCAGGGAGTCGAGCCGGGCGCGGACGCGATCCTTGACCAAAGGAAGGCGCGCCTCGCTCCAGGGCTTGTCGGCCTCGAATATCCGGGCCGTCACGAGGTCGAGGATCGGCGGCTCCACCGTGTTGCTCGCCGCGAACATCCAGGCGATCGCGCGGGCTCGTGCGTCGGCATCCGCCGGCATCAGGCCCGCGTGATGATCGGCGATGTGGAGGACGATCGCACCCGTTTCGAACAGGACGAGATCGCCCTCTTCATAGGTCGGGATCTGGCCGAACGGATGGCGGGCGAGGTGCGCGGGCTCCTTCATCGCGGCAAAGGAAAGCAGGCGGACCTCGTAAGGCTGCCCCACCTCCTCGAGCGCCCAGCGTACCCGCGTGTCGCGGGCAAGGCCTTGTCCCCCATCGGGCGAGCGTTCGAAGGCGGTGATGGTGATCGTCATGGCGAGGTCTCCTCTCCGCTTCGGGCGCTCAGGCGGGCCGTCGGCGGATGAGCACGATCGAGGTGAAGCGCATCACGGGCACGCCATCCTGGTTTGTCACCACCGTTTCGGTGCGGAACGATCCGATGTCGGGTCGGCTACGCGACGGCGTCTTGTCGACGATCGTGCCGGACACGTGGATCGTGTCGCCCGGATAGACCGGCTTCAGCCAGCGCAATTCGTCGATGCCGGGCGATCCGAGACCCGCTTGCTCGTGGCCGACGACATAGCGGGCGATCACCGCCATCGTCATCGCGCAGCTGTGCCAGCCGCTGGCGGCGATGCGGCCGAAATGGGTCTTGGCGGCCTGCTCATCGGAAAGATGGAAAGGCTGCGGATCATATTTGCGCGCGAATTCGAGGACTTCCTCGCGAGTCACCTCGTAGCTGCCGAACTCGGTCCGTGCGCCAACCTCAAGGTCTTCGAAATAGATCATATGCGCCTCCGCCGGTTGCGGAGCGCGGGATCGGCGGTCGCGCCAACGATGTCAAATCCGGAACCGTCCGCCGACGCCGCTCGTTGCGCCCCAGTCCCGATCGGCCCCCACCGGTCGGCCATCGAGGAGATTCATCATGCCTACGCCCCGCCTTGTCGTCGCGCTTTCCATGTCGGCTGCCGCGGCCGCACTTTCCGGCTGCGTCGGCGACGGCGGGTTCGGCTATGGCGGGCCCGGCTTCGCCTATGAGGCGTCCTATGGCGATCCTTATTGGGGCTGGTACGGCGACTATTATTATCCCGGGACCGGAATCTACGTTTACGACGCGCAGCGGCGGCGTCACCGTTGGAACGACGATCAGCGTCGCCATTGGGAAGGCCGCCGCGGCAGCTGGCATGGCCCGCGAAACACGGCCGGCCGTTCCAACTGGCACGATTTCAACCGCGACGGGAACCGGCGCGCGCCGCCGCGTCGCGGCCGACGCCCACACGGCTGATCAGCGCGTCCGCAAGGCGGGCTCCAGCGGCGAAATCGTCCCGTCCGACGGGCGCGGCGTGATCCCGATCAAGCCCGCGAGCAGCGGATAGACATCGACATTGTCGAACGCCTCGAGCCGGACGCCGGCCCGGAAGGCGGGGCCGGCGGCAACGAACAGCGCCCGCATTTCCGGCGCGGCATTGTCATAGCCGTGGGTCCCGCCGGGATGGATCTCGACATCCGGCTTGAGGATCAGCCAGCCGGTCTCGGCCAGGCAATAGAAATCCGGGACGCGCGGATTCGTCCCGTAATGCAGGCGCGTTGGAATGTCCGTCTTGCGCCAGCATTGGACATGGTCGTGCGGGCGAAGCAGGGCCGCCGCCACCTCGGTCTCGTGGCCGGGCAGCGCATCCATGCCGGCATAGGGCCCGTCGGTGACGAGATGAACGGTGTCCGGATCGACGAGGTCGGGGAGCCGGACCACCCGGTCCGGGCTGGTCGCGGCCATGCCGTGATCGGCGACGACGACCAGGTTCGCCGGCTGGCGAAGCTCGGCAAGGTCGTGGACGAGTTCGCCGATCCGCGCATCGACATCGCGGATGGCGGCATCGGTTTCCGGCGCGTCCGGCCCATATTGGTGCCCGGCCGTATCGACCGTGTCGAAATAGACGGTGAGGAAGCGCGGCCGGATCGCCGCCGGCCGCCGCAGCCAATCGATCACGCCGCGCACGCGCTGCTGGCCGGTCACGTTCATGTCGAAATGCTGCCAGTCGGACGGACGCAGCCCGTCATGCGCGACTTCCGCGCCGGGCCAGAACATCGTCGCGGTGCGTACATGCTGGCGTTCGGCGGTGATCCAGATCGGCTCCGCCTCATCCCACCAGAAGGGATCGAGCGCCTGATCGTTGCTGATCTTGAAGGTGACGCCGGGCCGGCGCGGATCCTCCATCGTATTGTCGACGATGCCGTTATGGTCGGGGCGCAGGCCCGTCACCAGCGCATAATGGTTGGGAAATGTCTTGCTCGGGAAGGACGGCCGCATCGCCGCGCGCGCGCCTTCGGCCGCCAGCCGGGAGAGGTTCGGCGTCTCGCCCCTGTCGAGATAGTCGGCGCGAAACCCGTCGATCGAGACGAGGATGGTGACGGGCTCGCGCGCCTCGCCGGGCGCAGGCTCGGCGGCGACCGGGGCCGTCGGCGGCAGGGTGGCGCAGCCGGGCAGCAAGGCGGCGAGGGCGGCGGCGAGAAGCGGCAGGCCGGGACGTCGGCGCCGTGGCATGTTCGCCGCGCCAAACGGCGTCTGTGTCGCATTCGTGTCGCATCGTCCCATGCCAGTGCGCTCCCTTTTTCCGGCTGCGCGGGTCTGTTAGCCTGCTGCCGCAGCGAGGGGAAAGATTATGATGCACAAAGCGCTCTTGGCCGCCGCTGGCGTGCTGGTGCTGGCCGGCTGCTCGGCCGGCGCCGAAAAGACCGCGGCCGAAGCCGCCGTGACGCAGTTCCACCAGTTGCTCGATCAGGCGCGCTACAGCGACATCTACGCCGCGACCGCGCCCGATTTCCGGCAGGCGACCAGCGAGGCCCAGTTCACCGATCTGCTCCAGCGCGTCCACGCGCTCGGCAACGTCCGCGCCGCCAACCAGTCGGGCTGGCAGGTCAATTATACGGGCAGCGGGCATCTGGTGACGTTGCACTACACGACCCAATATGCCGCCGCCCAGGCGCGCGAGGACTTCATCTACCGCGTCGCGGACGGCGCCGCCGCTTTGGTCAATTACAGCGTGAGCTCCGACGGCGCCGGCGCCGGCCAGGCGCAGGCGGAAGATCCGAACACGGCGCCTGCGCCCGACCAGGGCGGGAAGGGGGCGGGGGACGACGGGGCCGGCGGCAAATAGGCCGGAGCCCGCGCGGCGGCCCTCGGGCCGGACGCATGTCTCCGGTCGGTTGAGCCGTCCGCCCGGCGCCTCTATGCTCGGGAGCGGGAAAGGGGGCGATATGAAGGCACTCATCGTCCAGCCGCTTGTCCTGCTCGCGATTGCCGGATGCTCCGCCGGACAGGATCGGGCGGTCGCCGAACGGGCGGTGACGGAATTTCACCATCGCCTCGATGTCGGGCAGTTCCACGAAATCTATGCGTCGGCCAGCGACGATTTCCAGGCCGCTGGCACGGAAGCCGCTGCCCTTCGGCTGCTCGGCGCCATCCACAACCGCCTCGGCCTTTACGAAGATGCGACGCCGCGCGGATGGCGGATCAATTATGGCGGTGGCGGTTCGACGGTCTCGCTGAGCTATGTATCGCACTTCATGCGCGGTGATCTTGGCGAGAACTTCACCTTCCGCGTCGCCGGCGGCACCGCGTCGCTGGTCGGCTATCACGTGACGTCCGACGCGGTCATGGCCGCGCTTCAGGGCCCGGCGCAGCGCGCGGCGGACGCGCCGCACCCCCGAGTCGTCGTCGAAGAGGGGGACGGCGAGGCCGCCGCCGCGCCGCCGCCGGCCGCCGCTACACGTTGAATCGGAACAGCATCACGTCGCCGTCCTGGACGACATAGTCCTTGCCCTCGGCGCGCATCTTGCCGGCTTCCTTCGCACCGGTCTCGCCGCCGAGCGCGACATAATCGTCATAGGCGATCGTCTCGGCGCGGATGAAGCCGCGTTCGAAGTCCGAATGGATGACGCCCGCCGCCTGGGGCGCCTTCGCCCCTTTCTCAACCGTCCAGGCGCGCGCCTCCTTGGGGCCGCAGGTGAAGAAGGTGATGAGGTGCAGGAGATCGTAGCCGGCGCGGATGATGCGGGCGAGGCCGGTCTCCTGAAGGCCCAGATCGGCGAGGAATTCGGCGCGATCCTCCGTCGGCATGGTCGCGATCTCCGCCTCGATCGCCGCCGAGATGATGACCGCCTTCGCGCCTTCCGCCGCCGCTTTCTCGAACACCCGGGCGCTGTGGGCGTTGCCGGTGGCGGCGTCGCCTTCGTCGACATTGCACACGTAGAGGACCGGTTTGGCGGTGAGCAGCTGGGCGCGATCCAGCGCCAGTTTCTCCTCATGATCCTTTGGCTGGGTGAGCCGCGCAGGCTTCGAATCGCGGAGCAGATCGAGCGCCTGGCCGAGGACGCTGGCCTGGATCTTCGCCTCCTTGTCCCCCTGCTGCGCCTTCTTGACGAGATTGGGCACGCGCTTTTCCAGGCTCTCGAGATCGGCGAGCATCAACTCGGTCTCGACCGTCTCGGCATCGGCGACGGGATCGACCCGGCCTTCGACATGGGTGACGTCGCCGCCCTCGAAACAGCGCAGGACATGGACGATCGCGTCGACCTCGCGGATATTGCCGAGGAACTGGTTGCCGAGCCCCTCGCCGGTCGAAGCGCCGCGCACCAGCCCGGCGATGTCGACGAACTCGAGCTGCGTTTCGATCACCTGCGCCGACTTCGCGACCTCGGCGAGCCGGCGCAGGCGCGGATCGGGAACCGCGACGCGGCCGACATTGGGCTCGATCGTGCAGAATGGATAATTGGCCGCCTGCGCCGCCGCCGTTTCGGTCAGCGCATTGAACAAGGTGGACTTGCCGACATTCGGCAGCCCGACGATCCCGCAACGAAAGCCCATGAACGCCCTTTCCACATCCTCCCGCGACCGGCGGCGACAGGAGGAAAAATCAGCGGCCCCGTTAGCGGTTGCGCTCCGGCTTTGCCAGCTTAGTGTCGGCGCACGACAAAGGGGGTAGCATGAAGCCGTACCTTGCATTCCTGATCGCCACCACGCTTGCCGCGCCCGCGCTTGCCGCCGATCCGCCGGCGCTCCGCCCGGCCGCGCAGGTGCTTGCGGGGACGAGCGCGCAGCAGGGCCTGCTTCCGGTCCATGTCGATCGCGAAAACGGGCATATCTACCTGACGCTGCCGGCCCCCGACGCGGACGGGATTTCCGGGCGCTTCATCTACCTCACCGCGCTGGAAACCGGGCTCGGCTCGGCGCCGCTCGGCCTCGATCACGCGCAGAGCCGCGAGGCGCGCCTCCTGATCTTCCGCCGCGTGGGTCGCAAGGTGCTCGCCGAGATCGAAAATCCCCGCTTCCGGGCGGAAGGCGGCGATCCGGACATGATCGAGGGCGTGCGCCACAGCTTCGCCTATTCGACGATCTGGATGGGAGACATCGCCGCCGTCGGCGATGGCGGATCGCTGATCGTCGATGTCGCGCCGTTCCTGGTGCGCGACGACATGAACATCGCGCGGGCACTGCGCGAGGAGCAGAATGGCGATTACAAGCTGCGGCCGGAACTCAGCGTCGCCGACGTCAATTTCGTCCGCGATTTCCCGCGCAACCTGGAGCTGTCCGCAAGGCTCACCTTCACGAGCGAGCGGCCCGGGGCGGACGTCGCCAACATCGTTCCCGAACGCGGCAATGCGAGCTTCGTCGTGCGCCATTCGCTGGTCGCGCTGCCGGAGCCTGGCTATCAGCCGCGCCGCTTCGATCCGCGCGCCGGCAGCTTCGGGATGCAGGTGGTGGATTATAACGCGCCGCTCGGCCGCCCGCTGGTCTACGAACTGGCGACGCGGTTCCGGCTGGAGAAGACCGATCCGGCCGCGCCGCGAAGCCCCGTGCGGCGCCCGATCGTGTTCTACATCGATCGCGCGGCGCCGGAGCCGATCCGCACCGCGCTGGTCGAAGGCGTGAACTGGTGGCGGCAGGCGTTCGACGCGGCCGGCTATGTCGATGCCTTCCGGGCCGAGGTGCTGCCCGAGGGCGCCGACCCGCTCGATGTGCGTTACAATGTCGTCAACTGGGTGAACCGGGCGACGCGCGGCTGGTCCTACGGCCAGCCGATCACCGATCCGCGCACCGGCGAGATCATCCGCGGACAGGTGCTGCTCGGCTCGCTTCGGGTGCGGCAGGATCTGATGATCTTCCAGGCCCTGGTCGGCGCGGGGCTGACCGGCACCGGCGATCCCAACGATCCGATCACCGCCGCCCTGGCGCGCATCCGCCAGCTCGGCGCGCATGAGGTCGGCCACGCGCTCGGCTTCGCCCACAATTTCGCGGCGAGCACGCAGGGCCGCTATTCGGTGATGGACTATCCGGCGCCGCGCATCGGCCTGTCCGCGGGCGCTCCGACGCTGACCGACGCTTATGGCAGCGGCGTCGGGCGGTGGGACATGTTCGCGGTCGACTGGCTCTATGGCGCGCGGACCGATGCGGAGGGCGACCAGCGCATGGCGGCGGCGCTGCGCGACGGGCTGCGCTTCGTTTCCGACGACGATTCGCGCGCGGCCGATTCCCCGCATCCGCTCGGAAGCCTGTGGGACGACGGCGCCGATCCGGTGGAAGAGCTGCGGCGGATGATGGCGGTGCGGACCGCCGCCCTCCAGCGCTTCGGACCGGCGGCGCTTCATCCCGGCGATCCGCAGTCCCAGCTTCGTCGGGTCTTTGTGCCGATCTGGTTGATCGATCGCTACCAGATCGAAGCAGCCGCCAAGATGCTCGGCGGATTCGATTTCACCTATGCGGTGATCGGCGACGACCATGGCGAGGCCCGTGCCGTGCCCGCGGCGGACCAACGGCGCGCGCTGGACGCACTGCTCGATACGCTCGCGCCTGACCGGCTGACGGTCCCGCCCGCGTTGCTGCCGCAGCTCAGCGCGGGTTGGGCAGGGGATCGTGATCGGCAGACGGACATCGAACTCATCCCCACCGCCGGCGGCCCGGTCTTCGATCCGCTGGCGGCGACCGAGACGGGAGCGGCCGTGACCCTCACCGATCTTGTCGCGCCGACTCGCCTCAACCGGCTGGAGATTCAGAGCCAGGCCGATCCGGCCTTCCCGAGCGCGCACGAAGTGATCGACCGCCTGATCGAGCGGACGTTCGCCTTCGATCGCCTCGGCGAATCGCAGGCGGCGGTGCAGCGGCGGATCGCGACGACCACGGCGCTCGCGCTGGCCCGCGCGCAGCGGGATCCGGCCCTGTCGCCGACCATCGCCCTGGCGCTGTCGGATCGGCTCCAGCGGCTCGCCGCGAGCCTCGCCCGAACGACCGGCACAGGCGTTCAGGCGGACTGGAGCCGCGGCCTCGCCCGGCTGCTCGGCGATCGCGAGGCGCTCGCCGCGGCCGTGGCCGATCAGCGCCGCCTGCCGACCATCCCGCCCGGCATGCCGATCGGCGGCGCCGAGGGCGAGGACTGGCCGGGGCTGTAGATGAAAGCCCCTCTCCATCGTGGGAGAGGGGCTCGATCATGTTTATTGCGAGGCGAGGATGCTCGCGATGAGGCCGGTGGCCGCCGCGACGAGGAGATAGTCGCCGCTATTGTTGTTCTCGCGCACCCAATAATAGCCGCGCGGCGGCGCGCGAAGGCCGCGGCGCTGCCAATCGTTCACCCGCCAGCGGCGCTGGGCGATGCTGAGACGCTGGCCCCGGCGCCAGTGGTGGCCGCGCGAGCTCTGCATCTCGCGCCAGTTGTGATGCGGGGCAGGGCGATGCGGGGCCGGGCGGCGATGCTGGGCGAGCGCGGGCATTGCGGTCGAGCCGAGCAGGCCGGCGAGAATGGCGGCGGAAATCATCTTACGCATGGACTTCTCCCTTACTGGAACGGCCCCGCTACGATCCGTTCGCGACGCTTGTTCCGGGTCCGGGACGAACGTCGCCCAGACGCGACGAACGCCGCGCGGCCGATTCCGAATTGGGCGCAGGGATCGGAAGGCTGCTCAATCGCCCTGTCGCAGGCGCAGCGCGATCTCGTTCATGAAGCGGGCATCGTCGCCCTTCGCCAGCCACCCGGCTTCGGCCGCGATCGCGCCCAGCATGTCGGTCAGCGGCCCGATCTCGGCCTTGGCGTAATTGCCGAGGACATGGCGTAGCACCTTGTCCTTGTGGCCCGGATGGCCGATGCCGATCCGGACGCGCCGGAATTCGTTGCCGATATGCGCTTCTGTCGAGCGCAGGCCGTTATGGCCCGCGGTGCCGCCGCCGGTCTTCACCTTGACGCGGAACGGGGCGAGATCGAGCTCGTCGTGGAAGACGGTGACGTCGCCGATGTCGGCCTTGTAGAAATCGAGCGCGGCGCGGATGGCGCGGCCCGAATCGTTCATATAGGTGGCGGGCTTGAGCAGGAGGACGCGCTCACCGCCGATCCGTCCGAGCCGCGCCCAGCCGGAAAAGGCCTTCTTCTCGGGATCGAAGGACCAGGTCTCGGCGATCGCATCCACCGCCATGAAGCCGACATTGTGCCGCTGCATGGCGTGTTCAGCGCCGGGATTGCCGAGGCCGACCCAGATCTGCATGGGAATGGAATGCCCGGTTCGTCACGCCGGCGAAAGCCGGAATGACGAACCGTATCGGGCTTATTCCTCGCCGCCCTCGGCCGGCTCTTCGCCGACCAGCGGGACATCGGCGGCGGCCGGAGCCTCGCCGCCCTCACCGCCCTCGGTGGTTTCGGACTTGGCGCCCGACGAGGCGACGATCGTCGCGATCGTGAAGTCGCGATCGGTGATCGCGCTCTCGGTGCCCTTGGGCAGCGTCACGTGGCTGACGTGGATCGAATCGCCGATATCGGTGCCGGCGAGGCTGATCACCACCTCTTCGGGAATCTCGGCCGCGTCGCAGACGAGATCGAGCTCGTGGCGGACGGCGTTGAGCACGCCGCCGCGCTTCAGGCCCTTCGACTTCTCGTCGTCGACGAAGCGGATCGGCACCGCGACGGTCACCTTGGCATGTTCGGAAATGCGCAGGAAATCGACATGCAGCGGCCGATCGGTGACCGGGTGGAACTGGACGTCCTTCGGCAGGGTCCGCACGGGCTTGCCGCCCGCGTCGATCATCACCACCGAATTCATGAAGTGGCCGGTGTTGAGGTGCTTGATCAGCGCCTTCTCTTCCAGGTGGATCGAAAGCGGCTCTTCATTGTTGCCGTACACGACGGCGGGGACGCGGCCTTGGTTGCGCAGTGCGCGGGAGGCTCCCTTGCCAGCCCGTTCGCGCGCTTCGGCCGACAGCGTAAGCTGTTCGCTCATTGCATGTCTCCTGATGCGGGTTACGTTGCGTTCCCGCGCACGCCTCCAGGGATGACCATGAGCGGGGGACGCGCGCCTATAGGTTAGCGCGCCACCGAAGGCAAGTCACTGGACCCGCTCGACCCGCAGGCCGCGCGCCTCCAGATCCGCGATCACCGAGTCCGGGCCGGCGAGATGGCCGGCGCCGACCGCGATGAACACCGTGCCTGGCCGGGCCAGCCGCTGCTCGATCCAGCCCGCCCAGCGCGCATTGCGCTGCGTCAGCAGGACGCGCCGAAGCTCGGGCGTCATCGTCTCGTCGGTGTTGAAGGTGCGCGCGATCCCCACCACGTCGCCGCGGCTCCAGGCGTTGAGCATCGCGTCGAATTCCTCGCGGCCCTGGCTGTCGTCGTCGGTCGCCGAGGCGAGAAGGGCGCGCTGCGATTCCTCGGAGAGGCTGTCGAGGAAGCCGAGCTGCTCGCGCGCGGTCTCGAGCCCCGTGGCCGGGCGATCCTCGGCGGCGGAGGCGAGGCTGGTCTCGATGCCCCGATCGGCGGCAAGGCCCATGCGCTGGAAGCCGGCCGAGATCAGGGCGATCGCCGCCGCCCAGGTCTTGAGCCGGTCGAATATCGGCGCGGGCAGCCCCGATTGCCGGATGAGCTCCGCCAGCCGGGCACGCCGATCGGCGGGGACCCGTTCGAGGATCGGCGGCAGGTTCTGCGCAAGGCCGATGCTCTGCATCGCCTGGATCGCGCCGGCGTTGAGATCGGCGGGCGAGACCTCCATCACGATCTCGTCGGCGGCGGCGAGCGCGCGATCGAGGGGGCGCGTGTGCCAGCGCAGATTCTCCGGCAGCGCGTGGATCGTCCCGAACAGATAGATGGTCGTGTCGCGGTCGCGCAGACGCCAGAGCGCCGGGCGGGCGAGGCGGACCACCGGCGCCGGCGCTGGCGCGGTGCGCGCCGATGGCTGCGGTTGCGGCTGCGGCTGGGCATTGGCGGCGGACAGCGTCAGCGCGGTTGCGGCAAGGCCCTTCAGCAGGCGCGTCACCTGGCGCTTCAAAGCGACGAACAAAGCAGACCCTTGCATCGATTCCCTTTCCTTGACCGCCCCGGCTCCATCGGCCAAAGCGAAACCCGATTTGTTGCACCCGCGAAGAGGACGCATTGGGCACCGCGCCGCTCTCTTTCCAGCAGCTCATATTGACGCTCCATGACTATTGGAGCGGCCATGGCTGCGTCATCCTCCAGCCCTATGACATGGAGATGGGCGCGGGAACCTTCCACCCCGCGACCACGCTTCGCGCGCTCGGGCCGACGCCGTGGAAGGCGGCTTTCGTCCAGCCATCGCGCCGGCCGACCGACGGCCGCTATGGCGAAAATCCGAACCGGCTCCAGCATTATTATCAGTATCAGGTGGTGCTGAAGCCGAGCCCGCCCGACCTTCAGGACCTCTATCTCGGCAGCCTCGCCGCGATCGGCATCGATTTTTCGAAGCACGACATCCGCTTCGTCGAGGACGATTGGGAAAGCCCGACGCTCGGCGCGTGGGGCCTCGGCTGGGAAGTGTGGTGCGACGGGATGGAGGTGACCCAGTTCACCTATTTCCAGCAGATGGGCGGCTTCGATTGCAAGCCGGTCGCGGGCGAGCTCACCTACGGGCTCGAGCGGCTGGCGATGTACATCCAGAACAAGGACAATGTGTACGATCTCGCGTTCAACGACGCCGGCGTCACCTATGGCGACGTCTTCCTCGAGAACGAGCGCGAGATGAGCGCGTGGAACTTCGAGGTTGCGAATACCGAGGCGCTCTTCGATCTGTTCCGCAAGGCGGAGGCGGAATGCCGCAACTGCCTCGATGCCAAGCTGCCGATCCCCGCTTACGAGCAGGCGATCAAGGCGAGCCACGTCTTCAACCTCCTCAATGCCCGGGGCGTCATCTCGGTCGCCGAGCGCCAGGCCTATATCGGCCGCGTCCGCGATCTCGCGAAGGGCAGCTGCCAGGCCTGGATGGACAAGAACGGATGGGCGGCGTGAGGATCGACCAAAATCGTCCCCGTCCCGGGGAGGATCGGCGATGAGCGATTTCCTCCTCGAGCTCCTTTCGGAGGAAATTCCGGCGCGGATGCAGGCGAAGGCGCGGGCGGATCTTGCGCGGCTGTTCGGGGAACAGCTCGCGGCGGCCGGGCTCGCCGCGCAGGCCGTGGAGACCTATGCGACTCCGCGCCGGCTCGCGTTGATCGCGCGCGGCCTGCCGGCCGAGACCGAGGCGGTGAGCGAGGAGCTGAAAGGGCCGCGCACGTCCGCGCCGCCGCAGGCGCTGGAGGGCTTCCTGCGCAAGACGGGGCTGGAGCGCGACCAACTCGTCGAGCGCGACGGAATCTGGTTCGCAGTCGTCGAGAAACCCGGCCGCTCGACCGCCGCGGTGCTGGCCGAGGCGATCCCGGCCATCGTGCGCGCCTTCCCCTGGCCCAAATCGATGCGCTGGGGAGACGCATCCGCGTCGACCGAGAGTCTTCGCTGGGTGCGGCCGCTGCAGGGGATCGTCGCCCTGCTCGGCGGCGAGGTCGTTCCGTTCGAGATCGCCGGCATCGCCAGCGGCTCCGCGACGGTCGGCCATCGTTTCCACCATCCCGGCGCGATCACGATCGGCTCGGCCGCCGATTATGTCGAAAAGCTGCGCGCCTGCCACGTCATCGTCGACCAGGACGAGCGCGCGAGCATCGTCCGAGAGGGCGCGGCGAAGCTCGCCGCCGAAGCCGGCCTCGAGCTGATCGAGGACGAAGGGCTGATTGCGGAAAATGCCGGCCTCACCGAATGGCCGGTGCCGCTCCTCGGCCGTTTCGACGCCGCGTTCCTCGACGTCCCGCCGGAGGTGATCCAGCTCACCGCGCGGGTGAACCAGAAATATTTCGTCTGCCGCGACAAGGCGGGCAAGCTCGCCAACGCCTTCATCTGCACCGCCAACATCGCGGCCTCGGATGGGGGCGCGGCGATCGTCGAGGGCAACCGCAAGGTCCTCGCCGCGCGGCTCGCGGACGCGCGCTTCTTCTGGGAGCAGGACCTCAAGGTCCCGCTGGAGGAACAGGCGAAGAAGCTCTCCGGCATCGTCTTCCACGAAAAGCTCGGCACGATCGCCGACAAGGTCGATCGGGTGGCCAGGCTCGCGCGCTGGCTGGTGGAAGAGGGGATCGTGTGTCCCGTCGAGGAATCCGCTCGTCCCGAGCCTAGTCGAGGGGCCCCGGCAGAGACTCATCGCACACGCCCCTCGACTGCGCTCGGGACGAGCGACGTTGGCCGCATGGCCGACCTCGCCGAACGCGCCGCGCGGCTCGCCAAGGCCGATCTCGTCACCGGCATGGTCGGCGAATTCCCCGAATTGCAGGGCATTATCGGCGGCTACGTCGCCCGCGCCCAGGGCGAGGACCCGGCGGTCGCCGACGCGATCCGCGACCATTACAAGCCGGTCGGGCAAGGGGACGACGTGCCGACCGCACCGGTGACGGTGGCGGTGAGCTTGGCGGACAAGCTCGATACGATTGTTTCGTTCTTTGCGATCGACGAACGGCCGACGGGTTCAAAAGACCCCTATGCGCTTCGCCGTGCGGCGCTGGGGGTGATCTCGTTGATCCTCGATAGCGGTATAAGGGTCCGACTATCGGATATGCTTGAGATGGCAGGTCGGCTTGCCCCTGACATCCCCTCAATCGCGGATCTGGTGGAGGCTGCGGGCAAGTTTAAGGGCACCGCGATGGATCCCCGCTTTGTCGGATATGGATCGATCGACTTCTTCGCCGACCGCCTCAAGGTCCAGCAGCGCGAGGCGGGCGTCCGCCACGACCTCATCGATGCGGTGTTCGCACTCGGCGGCGAGGACGACCTCGTCCGCCTGCTCGCGCGGGTGAGGGCGTTGCAGGCGTTCGTCGAGACCAAGGAGGGGGCGGATCTGCTCGCCGGGTACAAGCGGGCGGCGAATATCCTGAGGAAGGAAGGCTGGCCTCCCGCCGAGGCAGAGGAGTCCGCTCGTCCCGAGCGTAGTCGAGGGGCGCTGGCACCGACTCCGAGCGGTGGCCCCTCGACTTCGCTCGGGACGAGCGAGGAGGGGGAGGACTTGCGCGATGGCGGCAGGGCCGTCGCCCTTTCCTACACGCCCGAACCGGAGGAGGCGGCGCTCATCTCCGCGCTGGATGCGGCGGAACCGCGGGCGGCGGCGGCGGTCGCGGCCGAGGATTTCGAGGGCGCCATGTCCGCGCTCGCGACGCTCCGCGCGCCGGTGGATGCGTTCTTCGACAAGGTCACCGTGAATGATCCCGATCCCGCCAGGCGCGAAGCGCGCCTCGGCCTGCTGCTGCGCATCCGCGACGCGGTCCATCGCGTCGCCGATTTCTCGAAGATCGAGGGGTGACGCGACGATGTTCTTTTCCGGCTCCAGGGACGCGCATGTTGCGGACCTTTCCCGCCTTTCGAACGACCAGTTGGACCTTTCGACCATGAGGATCGCGCAATGACCCGCTTCGTGTATCGCTTTGGCGGCGGCGTTTCGGATGGCGGCGCGGGCGACAAGAATCTGCTCGGGGGCAAGGGCGCGAACCTTGCCGAAATGGCTTCGATCGGCCTGCCGGTGCCGCCGGGCTTCACCATCTCGACCGAGATGTGCGATCGCTATTACCGCGAGGGCGAGCGCATCCCCGACGATGTGCGCGACGAAATCGCGGGCGGCATCGCGCACATCGAGGCGGTCGTCGGCAAGCGCTTCGGCGATTCCGCCGATCCGCTGCTCGTCTCGGTCCGCTCGGGCGCGCGCGTCTCGATGCCGGGCATGATGGATACGGTCCTCAACCTCGGCCTCAACGACGAGACGGTCGCCGGCCTTGCCGCGACCTCGGGCGACGAGCGCTTCGCCTGGGACAGCTATCGCCGCTTCATCCAGATGTATGCCGACGTCGTCATGGGCGTCGATCACGGCCTGTTCGAGGAAGCGCTCGAGATCGCCAAGGAGGACAAGGGCGTCCATCTCGACACCGATCTGGATGCCGACGACTGGCGGCGGCTGGTCGGGCGCTACAAGGAGATCGTCGCCGAGGAGCTCGGCCGCGATTTCCCAACCGATCCGCACGACCAATTGTGGGGCGCGATCGGCGCGGTGTTCGGATCGTGGCAGTCGGAGCGCGCCAAGGTCTATCGCCGGCTCAACGACATTCCCGGAGACTGGGGCACCGCGGTCAACGTCCAGGCGATGGTGTTCGGCAATCTCGGCGAAACCAGCGCGACCGGGGTCGCCTTCACCCGCGATCCATCGACCGGCGAGCGGGCTTATTATGGCGAATATCTGATCAACGCGCAGGGCGAGGATGTCGTCGCCGGTATCCGCACGCCGCAATATCTGACCAGGGCGGCGCGCGAGAAAGCGGGCGCCAAGGCCGCGTCGATGGAAGAGGCGCTGCCCGAAGTCTATGGCCAGCTCGCGCAAGTGTTCGAGACGCTCGAGCGCCATTATCGCGACATGCAGGACATCGAGTTCACCGTCGAGCGCGGCAAATTGTGGATGCTGCAGACGCGCAGCGGCAAGCGTACCGCCAAGGCCGCGCTCAAGGTCGCGGTGGACATGGCGAACGAAGGCCTGATCACCCGCGAGGAAGCGGTGCTTCGCGTCGATCCGGCGGCGCTCGATCAGCTGCTCCACCCGACGCTCGATCCGGCCGCGCCGCGCGAGGTGATCGCCAAGGGCCTGCCCGCCTCGCCCGGCGCCGCCTGCGGCAAGGCGGTGTTCGATGCCGACACCGCCGAGAAATGGGCCGAGGGCGGGGAGAAAGTGATCCTCGTGCGCGTCGAGACGAGCCCGGAGGACATTCACGGGATGCACGCGGCGCAGGGCATCCTGACGGCGCGCGGCGGCATGACCAGCCACGCAGCGGTGGTCGCCCGGGGCATGGGCCGCCCCTGCGTCTCGGGCGCCGGCGGGCTTTCGATCGATTATCGCGCCGGGCTGATGCGGATCGGCGCGCGCGAGGTGAAGCAGGGCGACGTCATCACGCTCGACGGATCGACCGGCGAGGTGATGCTCGGCGAGGTGCCGACCGTCCAGCCCGAGCTGGTCGGCGATTTCGGCGCGCTGATGGCCTGGGCCGATGCGATGCGGCGGCTCAGCATCCGCGCCAATGCCGAAACCCCCGCCGATTGCCGCACCGCGCGCGAATTCGGCGCGGAAGGGATCGGCCTGTGCCGCACCGAGCACATGTTCTTCGATGCCGAGCGGATCGCCAATGTCCGCCAGATGATCCTCGCGCCCGACGAGGCCGGCCGGCGCGCGGCGCTCGACAAACTGCTCCCGGCCCAGCGCGACGATTTCGCGGAGATTTTCCGGATCATGGCGGGCCTTCCCGTCACCATCCGCCTGCTCGATCCGCCGCTCCACGAATTCCTGCCGCACCAGGAGGAGGAGTTCGCCGAGGTGGCGCGCGCCTCCGGCCTCGCGGTCGAGACGCTTCGTGCCCGTGCGCAGGATCTGGCGGAATCGAACCCGATGCTCGGCCATCGCGGCTGCCGGCTCGGGATCACCTATCCCGAAATCTACGAGATGCAGGCCTGCGCCATTTTCGAGGCCGCGGTCGCGGTGGCCGGCGAGGGGGGCGAGGCGCCGATCCCCGAGGTCATGGTCCCGCTGGTCGCGACGAAGGCGGAGCTCGCGATCATCAAGGCGCTGATCGAGCGCACGGCCGAGGCGGTGTTCGCCGAAACCGGCAAGCGCGTCGACTATCTGGTCGGGACGATGATCGAGCTGCCGCGCGCCGCCCTTCGGGCCGGCGAGATCGCCGATGAGGCGGAATTCTTCAGCTTCGGCACCAACGATCTCACCCAGACGACGCTGGGCGTCAGCCGCGACGATGCCGGGCGCTTCCTCGGCATTTATGTCGACAAGGGCATCTTCGCGCGCGACCCGTTCGTCAGCATCGACGTGGAGGGCGTTGGCGAGTTGATCCGGCTTGCGGCCGAGCGGGGCAGGGCAACGCGCCCCGCGATCAAGCTCGGCATCTGCGGCGAACATGGCGGCGATCCGGCGAGCATCGCCTTCTGCGAGAGCGTCGGCCTCGATTATGTCAGCGCATCGCCCTATCGCGTGCCGATCGCGCGGCTCGCGGCGGCGCAGGCGGCGCTGAAGGCGAAAGCCTAGAGCGGGCCGCGCGGCGCGTCGCGGCGGCGGAGCGCGTCTTCCTCCGCGCGCAGGCGTTCGCTGCGAACCAGGTCGTCCTCGGCGGCGGCGCGATCCGCCGCTCGGCGATCGGTGACCCGGCGCTCGACCTCGACATCGCTCTCGGCCGCGGCCTCGCGGCGGCGCGCCTCATCGCGGGCGGCGGCGCCGCGCAGCGAGGCCATCTCGTCCGCCTCTCGCCGAAGCCGCGCATTGTCGGCCTCCAGCGCCTCGCGCCGGGCGACCTCCTCGCGATAGCGGTGCTTCCACTTCGGGCTGGCCATCAGCGCGAGGCCGAGGAAGAGGCCAAGCAGGAAGACAAGCAGCAGGATCAGCCACTGATCGGGGGTGAAGGCGGGCATGTCGCGCGCTCCTTTCGGCGTACCGTCGCCGAAACAAGCGCGCCGCGCCGCTTTAGGTTCCCGCCCCGATCAGTGGGTCGCGAGCAGCGAGTCGTGGATCGAGCAGGAGGCCGGGCCGAGGATGACGACGAACAGCACCGGCAGGATGAAAAGAATCAGCGGCACCGTCATGATCGCCGGGAGGCGCGCCGCCTTTTCCTCCGCGCGCATCATGCGTTCGTTGCGGAATTCGGCCGAAAGGACGCGAAGCGCGCTGGCGAGCGGGGTGCCGTATTTTTCGGTCTGGATCATGGTCGTCACCACGCCGCGCACCGATTCGAGATTGATGCGCTTGGCGAGATTCTCGAACGCAAGGCGGCGATCGGTGAGGAAGCCCAATTCGATCGAGGTCAGCGCGAATTCGTCGCCGAGCTCGGGATAGGCCTTGCCGAGCTCGCGCGCGACGCGGCCGAAGGCGGCATCGACGGTGAGGCCGGCTTCGGCGCAGATGACGAGCAGGTCGAGCGCGTCGGGCAGGCCCTTGCGGATCGCATGGGTGCGCTTGTCGACGCGGTTCTTGATGTACAGATCGGGCGCCTTGTAGGCGAGCAGGAAGGCGCCGGCGACGAAGCCGTATTTCTTGAGCGGTCCCCAATCGGGGAAATAGTCGATCCCGTAGATCAGCAGCAGCGCGAGGCCGCCGAGCACCACCGGCAGCACGAAGCGCGCGAAGATGACGACGAAGGCCATGTCCTTCGAACGGATGCCGGCCTGCATCAGCCGGGCCTGCGCCTTTTCGACCTGCTCGGCCTGGAGCATCTTCATCGAGGCGAGGACGTTCCTCACCTTGTCCGCCATCTCGTTGCGGTTGGAGATGTTGCGGCGGCGCTTCGAGGTCGAGGCGACGATGCCCGCCTTCAATTGCTCGCGGCGCTCGTTCAGCGCCTTGACCCGCTTGGCCATCGGATCGCGCACCGTCGTCGCGGCATAGATGGCGAGGAGCACGGCGAAGGTCGCGACGGCGGAGAGGATGCTCCCCACCATCACCATGTCGATCCCCATGAAGGTTGGGCCGTGCGCCGGAGTCATGTCGCTGGTCGTCCTTCGCTCAGATCTCGAAATTGATCATCTTGGCCATGATGAATGCGCCGATGCTCATCCACACAAGGCCGCCGCCGCCCGCGATCATCAGGCGGGAATCGACGAAGAAATTCTGCATGTAGGTGCCGTTGATGAACCAGATCAGCCCGAAGACGATGAAGGGCAGGGCGCCGATGATATAGGCCGACGCCTTCGATTCCGACGACATCGCCTTGATCTTGAGCTTCATCGCGGCGCGCTGGCGAAGCACGGTTGCGAGGTTCGACAGCGTTTCGGCAAGGTTGCCGCCGGTCTCCCGCTGGATCGCGAGGCTGATCACGAAGAACTGGAATTCCGGCGTGCCGAGCCGATCGCTGACGTCCTGGAGCGCGGCTTCCATCGTCCGGCCGATCTTCATCTTGTCGGCGACGTTGCGGAATTCGACGCCGACCGGGCCGGGAACCTCGCTCGCGACGATCCCGATCGTCTCGGAGATCGGAAGGCCGGAGCGAAGGCCGCGCACCGCGAGCTCGATCGCGTCCGGAAAGCGCTGGGTGAACTTGTTGATCCTGCGCTTGATCAGCTGGCCGACGATGAAGTGCGGCACGGCGACGCCCGCGAACAGCCCGAGCGACAGCGCGAGCAGCAGCGGCATCCCCTTGAACAGCAGCAGCGCCAGGACGACGACGCCGAGCCCGGCCGAGGCCATCGCATATTGGCCGAGCGACCAGGTCCGCCCCGTCTGCTCGAGCCGCCGGCGAAGGAGCGCCGGATTGGGAATGAAGCGCTGGGCGAAATCGTCGACGGCGCGGTTCTGGCGCTGGGCGTAGATGCGGCGCATCTGCGCCTGCGCGGCGACCTCGGTGGAGCGGCTGTGCCGCTCGCGCACCAGCTCCAGCCGCTTCGCCTTCGCCTTGTCGGCCGAAGGACCGCCGAACGCGGCGGCGAGCAGGAGCAGCGTGAAGCCCGCGCCCCCGGCCAGCAGGAGAATCGAAACACCCGGCACGCTATCCTCCTCCTGTGCGACGCGACGCGCGGCCCGGTCAGGCCGCCGCCGACGCCTCCTTGGGCTTCTTGGCGACGAGCGACTTGAAATTGCCGAGCTTGCCGAGCAGCGATCCGTTCTTCGCCGCGCCCGCCTCGGCCTCCTCGCCACTGGACTGCTCCAGGGCAAGGGTCAGGAGCTGATCGAGCGGCTGGGCGATCTTGCCTGCCTTCACCGTCTTGGCGAGCGGCTGGCCGAGCTTGGCCGCCTGCGACGCGGCCTTGGGATCGAACGGGATCACCACGTCGACCTTGCGCTCGATCGAATGTTCGAAATCCTTGCGCGTCACTTCCTGCGGGCCCGGCGTCACCTTGTTGGCGACGACGATCACGCGGGCCTGCGGCGCGTTCGCTTTCAGCCAGGACAGGATCCGGATCGCGTCGCGGGTCGCGGCGAGGGTGAACTCGACGACGACGACGGCCACCTGGATATCGTTCACGAGATGCGGGAAGTGGACCAGCATCGGGCGCGGAAGATCGATCACCGTGCCTTCGAAGGCGTGGCGGATCTCTTCCTGGAGCTGGAAGAAGGCGGAGCCGTCGTTCAGCATCTGCTGGTTGATCGGCGCCTCCGCCGACAGCACGCACAGGCGATCATTGGCGCGCACCATCGCGCGCTCGATGAACAGTCCGTCGATGCGGCTCGGATTCTCGATCGCGTCGGTGAGGCCGCGGCCGGGCTCGAGATCGAGCGCGAGCGCGCCGGTCCCGAAATGGATGTCGAGATCGAGCAAGGCGGTCGAGCGCGCTGCCTTCTCGCCCATCAGCCAGGCGAGCGAGGAGGCGACGGTCGAGGCGCCGACGCCGCCGCGAACGCCGATCACGGCCGCCATCACATTGGGCTTCTCGCTCACGGCCTCATTGAGCCGCGGGCCGGAAATGGTGAGCTGGGCATTGGCGAAGGCGTCGCGCAGCTGGTCCGCGGTGAACGGCTTCAGGAGATAGTCCTGGATGCCGCTCGCGACGAGATCGCGGTACAGGCGCACGTCGTTGACCTGGCCGGCGGCGATCACCACCGTGCCCGGCTCGCACACTTCGGCGAGCGCGTTGATGTCGTTCAGCGGATCGCCGCTTTCCGACAGGTCGACGAACAGGATGCTCGGGCTCGCCGAAACGGACAGAGTCTGGACGGCGTTGCGCAGCCCGCCCTTGTTGACCTTCTCCGGGGACCAGCCATGCTCGACCGCGACCGGGCGAAGCAGATCGGCCGTCGCCTCGTCGCAGACGAAGGCGGTAAACGGATCGCGCAGCGCCGCCGCGCGGGCGTTGAAGGGCGCATTCATGGTCTAGTGGCCTCCGCTGGTCGTGCTGGTGGTCGGCAGCGCCTGGTTGCTGGTCGCGGGCCGTGTCCGATAGCTGCGGATCGCGCGCGTCGCCGTGTCGGTATTGCCTTCGACCGAACCTTCGCGGCCGAGCACCAGATCGTTGGGATCGGCGATCATCGCGGCGAGGTTGGAATTGACCGCGCAGCCATAGTTGCTCGAGGTCGTCGTGCGTTCGACCATGCCGCGATCGCTCCAGGTCGGGCAATCGGGGACGCTGGCATGGGCGCGGCTGGCAATGACGCGCACCGTGCCGGGCGCGATCGCCCCTTCGGTGACCGGCGCGCCGTCGGCGAGCAGCAGGCCATAGCGGCCGGCGACTCCGGCGACGTCGCGGACGACGCCTTCGGACGGCTCGCCGCCCGGCGCGTCGATCGACACGCGATCGCCGTAGCGCAGGTCGATCGAGCCGAACCATGCGTCGAGCCGGCCCCGCTCATAATCCGAAAGCCCGTCGCCGTTCGACTGGACATCGAACACATAATCGGTGCGCTCGACGACCGGCTGGTGCAGCGAATAGAGCCCGGTGTTGTTCTGCGCGGTCAGCGGGCCCTGCGGCGCCGTCGTGCAGCCCGACGCGGCGAGCGCGACGGCGGAAACCGCGGCGATGGTGAGGAGGCGTTGCATGAGCGTCGTGTCCTTTTCCTCGCGGGGCATCAGAAGTTGAAGCCGGGCTGGGCCGCGGCGCTGCCGCTGGCGGGTGCGATGGCGCCTGGACGCGGCGCTGGCGCGGCGGCGGCGGCGGTGCGCACGGGTGCAGCGGCGGGGCGGGCGGCGCCGGCCGCCGATCCCGCATCGCCGGTGACGCCGACGCCCGGGCCGACCGTCTGGGCCGGCGCGGAGACCGGTCCGGGCCGCTGCTCGCCGGTCAGGCTGTTATGTTCCTGGCCAAGCAGCACGCGCGATGGATCGTCCGCATTGCGATAGCCGTCCGTCGGCAACGCGATGCGGTTGGCCGAGACCGGATTGACCAGATAGGGCGTCACGATGACGACCAGCTCGGTCTCGTTGCGCTGGAAGCTGTTCGACCGGAACAGGGCGCCGATGATCGGCAGGTTGCCGAGCCAGGGCGCGCGATTGACCGAATTGCTGTTGGTGTTGTTGAGCAGGCCGGCGATCATGAAGCTCTGGCCCGAACCCATCTCGACCGTGGTCTCGACCCGGCGGGTGGTGAGGGCGGGCACGTTATAGCCGTTGAGGCGGATGCTGCCCTGATCGCTGAGCTGCGACACTTCCGGACGCACGCGCATCGAGATGCGGCCGTCGGCAAGCACGGTCGGCGTGAAGGCGAGGCCGACGCCATATTGCTTGTATTCGACGGTCACCGCGCCGAGCGACTGCGAGATCGGGATCGGGAATTCGCCGCCGGCAAGGAAGCTCGCGGTCTCGCCCGACAGCGCGGCGAGCGTCGGCTCGGCGAGCGTGGTGACGAGGCCGGTCGTCTCGTTCAGGTTGAGCGTGCCGAGCAGGTCCATGCCGAGCAGCCGGCCGGCGGCGCCGAGCGTGGTGCCGTTGGCCGGGTTGTTGAAGGTGAACGACGTCGAACCTTCCGGCAGGCCGGTGTCCGAATTGCCGTCGGTGATCGTGGTGATCGTGCCCGGATTGCCCTGGCCGATGCCGAACAGGAAGCCGCCGCTATTGTCGCGGCTGAGCAGGTTGGCGCCGATCTGGCGGACCAGCGAGCGGCTGACCTCGGCGATGCGGACCTGCAGCATCACCTGCTGCGGAGTCGCGCTGCGCAGGCGGGTGATGACCTGGGTATCGGTGCCGACATAGGCCTGGACGATGCGCTCGGCCTCCTCTGCGTCGGCCGGCTGGGCGACCGTGCCGGTGAGCAGGACGGTGCCGTTCATCGGCGTCGCCTGGATATCGGCCTCGGGCATCGCGGTGCGCAAGAGCTGCCCGACCGCGGCGAGATTCTGGCCGACCCGGACATTGGCCGAATAGACGACATGGCCGGCGCGATCGGTCGCATAGACGGTCGTGCTGCCCGCGGCCTTGCCGAAGATGTAGATCTGGTTCGGCGAGCGGACCTGGACGTCGGCGATGCTGTCATTGGCGACGAACAGGTCGCTCATCGTGCCCGTGAGGCGGACCATACGCCCGGTGCCGATCGACAGGGTGATGTCGTTGGCGGGCGCGGCGGCACCGGCGGGCTGGGCGATCGCCGGGCCCGTCGAGACCGTGGCGAGGCCCGCCAGCGCGGCGGCAAGGGCCGTGCCCAGGCCGAGGCGCCTGATCTTCTCGATCTTCGTCATCTTAACGTGCTCCCACCGGAACGAGCGTGACGTTGTTGCCGCGCGCCACCCGGACGACCGGCCCGACGGGCTGGCCGTTCAGGGCGTTGGGCGCGGGCGCGCCACCGTTGTTATTGTTGTTGTCGCGCGGACGGCCGGGGACGGTGCTGCGCTGGAAGCGCGAGACGTCGGCGCCCGTCGTGAAGCTCGTGTTCGAATCGATCGGCTGGCTCTGGACCGCGAGCAGCATCCGACGTTCCGCATTGGGATCGTCGCTGCGCGGCACGGTGACCTCGCCGGACGCGATCGCGCGCTCGAGCTCGGCATTGTTGTCGGCAAGGCTGCGCAGCGAAAGCGAGAGCTGGCCGATCGTCTGGGCGACCGCGATCTTCTCGGCGATCTTCGGGGTCGCCTCGAACGTCACCGTCGAGCTGTGCTGCGGGACCTGGTTGCCATCCTCGTCGCGCGCGTTGATCCGCTGGTCTACGGCAAGCACCCGGATGTTGCGAACGATCGTCTCGGAGGCGTGGAGGGGCGGGCCGTCGCCGCCGCCCTGGACTTCCTGCGACAGGACGAGATCGACCCGGTCGCCAGGGAAGACGAAGCCGGCGACGCCGCTGGTCGCGGAAACCGCGACGGTGACGGCGCGCATCCCCGGCCCGAGCGCCGCGGCAAGGAAGCCGCGCTCGCCCGGACGGACCAGCGCGCCTTGCGTCACCGGCTGGCCGGCCGCGATCTCGGTACGGACCACGGTGCCGACCAGGCTCTGCGGATCGGCGCCCTGCTCGCCACGGGTGAAATAGGCGTCCTGCACGAGGCCCTGCGGCCAGGGCTGGTAGCGCAGCGCATCGGCCTCGATGATCGTGCCGACCGGAAGCGGCCGCACGGCGACGAGCACTTGCGGCCCGGCAGGAACGGTCGCCGGTCCGGCAACGGCCTGGGGCGCGGACGCGCCGGTGAACATGTTCTTCGCCATGATGGCGGTGACCGCCGCAATGACGAGCGCGCCAACCAGCAGCGCGATTTTCCTGACGTCCATGGCGCTTGTCGCCTCCCCCGATGGGACCGATGGTAAACTCGGCCCCTAGTCATCATCCAAATTGGTAAAGAAACCGTTCGCTAAGGACCCACAAACCGCCAAATGCGATGGCCAGCCCGTAAGGGATTTCGGGCCGTTCCGTGCGCCCCGCGATCCGCCCGGCGACGACGAAGCCGAGCGTCAGGACCCCGCCGGCGATCGACATGATGACGAGCATGGCGAGCAGCGCCTGCCACGGCAGCCAGAGCGCGAGCGCGCCGAGCAGCTTCACGTCGCCGCCGCCCATGGCGCCGATCGCGAAGGCCAGCGCAAAGATGGCGAAGACCGCGACCGCCAGGCCGATCTGGAGCGCGATGTCCGGCCAGAGCGCGAGGCCCGCCGCCCACCAGAAGGGAATGGCGAGCAGCGCGATCGCGGCGTTGAGGCCGTTGGGAATGGTCCGCGAGCGCCAGTCGAACCAGCAGCACGCCAGCAGCAACGCCGCCAGCAGCATGAGCAGGAAGGTGGAAAGACCGGCGGACATGCGTCGCCCTCTAGACGGCAAAGCTTTCGAGACCGTAACCGGGGCGCATGGCCGACAGCGACGACTCGCGCCGTGTCCACCCGCCCGGCGCGGTCTTCTCGACCTTCGCCGCGCCCGATGGCTGGCCGCTGCGACGGATGGACTGGCTCCAGCCGGCGCCGGAGGCCGCGCGCGGCGATCTCCTGTTCGTCGGCGGGCGCGGCGACTTCATCGAGAAATATCTGGAAATCTACCATTGGTGGCACGGCCAGGGATGGAACGTCGCCGCCTTCGATTGGCGCGGCCAGGGCCTGTCGCGTCGGCCTGACGATCCGGGATCCGCGGATTTCGCATTGCGAACCGGCGACCTGATCGCGCTGCTCGCAAACTGGCGCGCGGCGCGGCCGGGGCCGCATGTCGCGGTCGCCCATTCGCTCGGCGGCCATTTGCTCCTGCGCGCCATGATCGAGGCGCGGCCGGCGCTCGACGCCGCCGTGCTGGTCGCGCCGATGCTGCTGGTCAACAGCGCCCCGGTGCCGGCCTGGCTGGCGCCGGCGCTCGCCGCGGCGGCGACCCGGGGCGGGCGCGGCGAGCGGCGGGTGTGGAAGACGCCGGCCGCCGCCCCGGTAGGCTCGCAGCGCCAGCGCTTCCTCACCCGCTCGGTCGATCGCTACGCCGACGAACTATGGTGGTGGGGCCGGCATCCTGAGTTCAACATCGGCACGCCGAGCTGGGGCTGGATCGACCAGTCCTATCGATCGGCCCGCGCCGCCTTCACCCCGGCGCGGCTCGGCGCGGTCGAGACCCCGGTGCTGCTGCTCGCGACCGATGCGGACCGGCTGGTCAGCACCGCCGCGATCCGGCGCGCCGCGCGCCTGCTGCCGCACGCGACGCTCCACGTCTACCCGGATGCCGCGCACGAAATCCTGCGCGAACCCGACGATGTGCGGCTCGATGCGCTGGGGCGGATCGATGCCTTCCTCGACGAGCACGCGCGGTGAGCCGCTACGACGTTGCCGTCATCGGCGCTGGCATGGCCGGCGCCAGTCTCGCCGCCGAGATTGCCGGCAAGCGCTCCGTCATCCTGATCGAGGCGGAGGCGCAGCCGGGCTATCACAGCACGGGACGCTCGGCCGCCTTCTGGTCCGAAACCTATGGCGGCCCGGCGATCCAGCCGCTCACCACCGCCTCGGGCGGCTTCCTCGCCGCGCCCCCCGGAGACTTTGCCGACGCGCCGTTCCTGTTGCCGCGCGGCGCGGTCCATATCGCGCGGGAGGAAGGACGCCGCGCGCTCGACGCGCTTGCGGACTCCTTCGCCGTCTCAGGCGTGCCGCTGCGGAAACTCGGACGCGGCGCGCTCGCGATCCACGGCCTGAGACCGGGCTGGGACTTCGGTCTGGCCGAGCCGAGCTGCGCCGACATCGACGTCGCGAGGCTGCACGCGGCCTATCTCAAGCGCGCGCGCGCACGCGGGGCGGCGCTCGCCACGGACGCGCGGGTTGTCGGGGTTCGGCGTGGTAAAATGTGGCGGATCGAGACGAAGGCGGGGACGATCGAGGCCGCGACGCTGGTCAACGCGGCCGGTGCGTGGGCGGACGAGGTGGCCGCGATGGCAGGGGTGCGGCCGATCGGGATCCAGCCCTATCGCCGCACGGTGGCGCAGCTTCGGGTCGATCCGCCGGCGCCGGCCGACCTGCCGCTGATCGTCGACGCGCTCGGCCGATTCTACTTCAAGCCCGAGGCGGGCGGGCGATTGTGGGTCAGCCCGCATGACGAGACCCCCTGTCCCGCCGGCGATTGCGCGGCCGAGGAGATCGATGTCGCGATCGCCATCGATCGGCTGCAGCAGGTGGTCGATTGGCGGGTGGACCGGGTCGAACGCGCCTGGGCGGGACTGAGGAGCTTCGCGCCGGACCGGCGCCCCGTCTACGGACCCGATCCCGGCGACCCCGGCTTCTTCTGGTGTGCGGGGCAGGGCGGCTTCGGCATCCAGACCGCCCCGGCGGCGGCGAAGCTCGCCGCGGCGCTGCTGCTTGGCGAGGCGGGCGATCCGATGATCGCCGCGGTCGATCCTTCGCCCTATCTGGCGACGCGGTTCGACGCCTGAGCGACGGCCGCGGCGGAGGCCAGCGCGTCGGCGCGCTCGTTTTCCGGATGGCCCGCATGGCCCTTCACCCAATGCCATTCGATGCGATGCGGCGCTTCGGCGGCGATCAGTTCCTGCCACAGATCGGCATTCTTGACCGGCTTCCGGTCCGCAGTCTTCCAGCCGTTGCGGATCCAGCCGCGGGTCCATTTGGTGATGCCGTCGCGGACATAGTTGCTGTCGGTGTAGAGCGCGACCCGGCACGGGCGGGTCAGCGCCTCCAGGCCCTTGATCGCGGCCATCAGCTCCATGCGGTTGTTCGTCGTCAGCGGCTCGCCGCCGGACAGTTCCTTCTCGCGCGTGCCGGCGCGGATGACGACGCCCCAGCCCCCGGGCCCCGGATTGCCCTTGCAGGCACCGTCGGTGAAGATTTCGACCTCGGTCACGCGGGTGGCGTCAGGCGGCCTGGAGCGCGGCCGGGAGCTTGAACGTCATCCGTTCCTCGACCCCGGCCATTTCCTCTTCGGTGACATCGAAGCGGGCGGCGAGCGCATCGACCACTTCGCGCACCAGCAGCTCGGGCGCCGAGGCGCCGGCGGTGATGCCGAGCGTCGCGACCCCATCAAGCCAGGCGATATCGATGTCGGCGGCACGCGCGACGAGCCGGGCGCGCGCGCCCTCCCGCTCGGCGACCTCGACCAGGCGCACCGAATTGGAGCTGTTCGACGCGCCGATGACGAGCACCGCATCGCAGCGCTTTGCGATCGCCTTCACCGCCGCCTGGCGGTTCGAGGTCGCGTAGCAGATGTCCTCGCTGCGCGGCGCCTCGATCTCGGGAAACCGGCGCTTCAGGATCGCGACGATGGCGGCGGTATCGTCGACCGAAAGCGTCGTCTGGGTGAGGAAGGCGAGCCGTTCGCCGGCCGGCGGCACCACGGCTTCGGCCTCGGCGGCGTCCTCGATCAGGGTCATCCGCCCCGGCGGAACCTGGCCGAACGTGCCGATCACCTCGGGATGGCCGGCATGGCCGACGAAGAGGATGTGATGGCCGCTTTCGATCAGCCGCTCGGCCTGGCGATGGACCTTGGAGACGAGCGGGCAGGTGGCGTCGAGATAGTCGAGCCCGCGCTCTTCCGCTTTCGCCGGAACCGCCTTGGGCACGCCGTGGGCGGAAAAGACCACGGGGACGCCGTCAGGCACCTCGTCGAGCTCGCGTACGAAGATCGCGCCGCGCGCCTTCAGGCTTTCGACGACGAACTTGTTGTGGACGATTTCGTGTCGGACATAGACCGGCGCGCCATAGCGCTCGATGGCGAGCTCGACGATGCGGATCGCCCGATCGACGCCGGCGCAGAAGCCGCGCGGCGCCGCGATGAGCAGGTGGAGAGGGGGCCTGGTCGCCATTTGCGGGCCTCTTAGGGCGAAGCGGCGGCCGCGTCCACTGGAGGCCGTTGCGGATCGGGGGTGCAGGCCCTAAGGCTAGGGCCACAGAGCCATTCCACAGCGTTCGAGGATCCCTTGCGCCCCACCCTCTCCAAAGCGGCCATCGTCGCGCTTCTGACCCTCGGCCTTGGCGCCTGCGCCCGCGAGGGCGACATTTTCGAAAGCGGCATCCTCACCAGCTATACCGCCTGCCCGGCGGTCGCGATTCCCGCCCCGGCCGGCGACATCACGCTGTTCGATCCGGCGACCAGCCGGGATGCGAACGCGATCGACGTGGTCGCGACGATGACCGACCTTCGCGGCAACTGCGACCAGACCGCGACCGAGAACATTGTCACCAGCATCACCTTCAATGTCGAAGCGATCCGCCGCGACAATCACGGCGCCCGCGATGTCGTGCTGCCCTATTTCACCAGCGTCGTGCAGGGGAACGGCAACGTCGTCGCCAAGCGGCTCAGCCGGATCGCGCTCCACTTCGCCGACGGCGAGTATCGCGCCCAGGCGAGTGGGGTCACGGGTGCGCAGGTGCTTCGTTCGGCCGCGACCCTGCCGGAAGACGTGCGCGATCAGATCACCCGCGTGCGGCGCGCCGGCGATCCGCAGGCGGCGCTCGATCCGCTCGCCGACCCGGCGGTACGCGCGGCGGTCGATCGCGCGCATTTCGAGGTGTTGGTGGGCTTCGCGCTCGATCCGGACCAGCTTCGCTACAACGCGACGCGCTGACACGCCGCGGAAGCCTGGCGATTGACTCGGGCGAGGCGACCCTCCACAGCGAGGTGTCCGGCGGTTCGCCGCCAGGGACGCGCGGGAGAGGGCGGCAAGGCTTCGGCCGGGCCGCCGCCGAAGGAGCAACCGCCCCGGAATCTCTCAGGCAGAAGGACCGCGCGCTCGAGGACGCTCTGGAAAGCGCCCGCTGCCGCCACGGCTGCGACGGGCCACCGAAGGGGTAACCCGCGCCGCCGCGGCGACGATGGGGAAAGCTCTCAGGTTCCGTGACAGAGGGGGCATTGGAATTCGGCGGGGAAACGCGCCGATGACGCCGATGCAGACCGGAGCGGATCGATGAGCGAGCAGATTCTTCCCCTCGATGCCTGGCACCGTCGCCTTGGCGCGCGCATGGTCGAATTCGCCGGCTACCAGATGCCGATCCAGTATGAAGGCATCATCGCCGAGCACAAATGGACGCGCGAATCGGCCGGCCTGTTCGACGTCAGCCATATGGGCCAGCTCATCATCGCCGGAAGCGAGGCCGAGAAGGGGCTCGCGACGCTGCTCCCGACCGATTTCTCGATCCTGAAGGAAGGCCGGCCCAAATATTCGCTGCTGCTGACCATCGAAGGCGGGATCATCGACGATCTGATGGTGACCCGGCGCGGCGATCATTTCTACATGGTCGTCAACGGCGCGACCAAGGCCGGCGATATCGAGCATCTCCAGGCAAAGCTGCCGAACGGCGCCTTTCTCGATCATATGAAGGAGCAGGCGCTGCTCGCGCTCCAGGGGCCGAAGGCGGTCGACGCGCTGGCGCGGCTTGCGCCGGGCGTCGAGGCGCTGACCTTCATGACCGGCGGCGTCTTCATGCTCGACGGCGTGACCTCGTGGATCAGCCGTTCGGGCTATACCGGCGAGGACGGGTTCGAAATTTCGCTGCCCGCTTATGCCGCCGAGCGGATCGCCGACCTGATCGTCGAGCAGCCGGAAGTGAAGCCGATCGGCCTCGGCGCGCGCGATTCGCTGCGGCTGGAGGCGGGGCTGCCCCTCTACGGCCACGATCTCGATATTTCGACGACGCCGGTCGAAGCCGACCTCGTCTTCGCGCTTTCGAAGCGGCGGCGCGAGGAGGGGGGCTTTCCCGGCTGGGAACGGATCGCGGCGGAGCTGGTTCAGGGGCCGATCCGCAAGCGCGTTGGCGTGCTCGTCGAGGGACGCCAGCCGGTGCGCGAGGGCGCGATGGTGGTGGATGGCGAGGGCAATGAGGTCGGCAAGGTCACGTCCGGCGGTTTTTCGCCAAGCCTCGAAGCCCCGATCGCCATGGCCTATGTGCCGCTCGCCTCGGCCGAGCCCGGCGCCCGCATCGAAATGGCCCAGCGCGGCCGCATCTATCAGGGCGTCGTCACCGCGATGCCTTTCGTCCCCCACCGCTATCACCGCAAGGGAGCGCCCCAATGAGCGTCTATTACACCAAGGAGCATGAGTGGGTCCGCGTCGAGGGCGATATCGCGACGGTCGGCATCACCGATTTCGCGCAAGGGCAGCTCGGCGACGTCGTCTTCGTCGAGGTGCCGGAGGCCGGCAAGGCGCTGACCAAGGGCGGCGAGGCCGCGGTGGTCGAATCGGTGAAGGCGGCGAGCGACGTCTATGCGCCGGTTTCGGGCACGGTGATCGAGGGCAACCAGGCGGTGGTGGACGAGCCGTCGCTGGTCAACACCGATCCGGAAAATGCCGGCTGGTTCTTCAAGCTGACGCTGAGCGACGATCACCAGATCAACGACCTGATGAGCGAGGAGCAATACAAGGCCTATTGCGAGAGCCTGTGAGCACGGCATCGACCCTGACTGAGCCGAGGCGCGCGCGGCCATGGTGAATGAAAGCTCGCGCTGGTCGCCGGCGGATTATGCGCGCAACGCCGCCTTCGTGCCGGCGCTTGGCGCGGCGGCGCTCTCGCTGCTCGATCCCAAGCCCGGCGAGATGATCCTCGATCTCGGCTGCGGCGACGGCGTGCTGACCGAGAAGATCGTCGCGGCCGGCGCGGTCGTGATCGGCTTCGACAGCTCGCCGGAGATGGTCGAGGCGGCGCGCTCGCGCGGCATCGATGCGTTCGTCGTCGATGCCGAGACGCTGGCCAGCCCCGAGCAGGCGGAGCGGTTCGGGCAGTTCGACGCGGTCTTCTCCAATGCGGCGCTCCACTGGATGCTCGATGCCGATGCGGTGGCGAGCGGCGTGTTCGCGATGCTGAAGGCCGGCGGCCGCTTCGCCGGCGAGATGGGCGGCGCGGGCAATATCGCGGTCCTGCGCGGGGCGATCCGGGCGGAGCTGGTCGCGCGCGGCTACACTTTGCCCGAGGCCGATCCGCAATGGTATCCGAGCGTGGAGGAGTTCACGCGGCTCTATGCGACGGCCGGGTTCGGCCAGATCCAGGCCGAGCTGATCGACCGGCCGACGCCGCTGCCCGCCGGCATTTCCGCCTGGGTGAAAACCTTCCGCGCCGGCTGGCTCGACCAGGCGATGGTGCCCGAATGGGAGCGCGACGAGATCGGTCGCGGGGTGGAGAAACGGGTCGAGGCCACGCTTCGCAATCCCGACGGCAGCTGGTTCGCGGATTATGTCCGGCTGCGCTTCTGGATGCGCAAGCCGGAATGAGTTTTTCCTCCCTGTCCGCGCAGCGGATGGGGAGGGGAACCGCCTGGAAGGCGGTGGAGGGGCTCTCGGCGCTGGAGGCCCCACCACCATGCTTCGCATGGTCCCCCTCCCCATCGCCGGCGGCGACAGGAGGATTTAAGAGGAAGACAAGAATGCGTTACCTGCCTTTGTCCGATACCGACCGGCGCGAGATGCTGGCGGCGGTCGGCGCCAAGTCGATCGACGATCTGTTCGTGGACGTGCCGGAGGCGGCGCGGCTTTCCGGGACGATCGAAGGGCTTCCCGATCATGCCAGCGAAATGGCGGTCGAGCGGCACATGCGCGCGCTCGCGCAGAAGAACATGGTCGCGGGCGACGTGCCTTTCTTCCTCGGCGCGGGGGCATATCGGCATCACATCCCGGCCAGCGTCGATCACATCATCCAGCGCGGCGAATTCCTGACCAGCTACACGCCCTATCAGCCGGAGATCGCGCAGGGCACGCTCCAGGCTCTGTTCGAATTCCAGACGCAGGTCGCGCGGCTCTATGGCTGCGAGGTCGCCAACGCCTCGATGTATGACGGATCGACCGCCTGCTGGGAGGCGATCGCGATGGCGCGGCGCGTTACCCGGCGGACGAAGACGATCCTCTCCGGCGGCCTTCACCCGCATTATGTCTCGACCGCCAGGACGATGGCGCGCTTCACCGGCGACGTGCTCGAGGCGGCGCTGCCGGACTTGTCGGCGGACACCGATTTCGATCGGATCGCCGGCGCGATCGATGGCGAGACCAGTGCGGTCGTGGTGCAATATCCGGACATCCTCGGCCGGATCGACGATCTTTCGGACCTCGCGGCGCGCTGCCACGAGCAGGGCGCGCTGCTGATCGCGGTCGTCACCGAGCCGGTCGCGCTGGGGGCGATCCGCTCGCCCGGCGAGATGGGCGCGGACATCGTCGTCGGCGAGGGCCAGTCGATCGGCGTCGGCCTCAATTTCGGCGGCCCTTATGTCGGCCTCTTCGCCACCCGCGAGAAATATGTCCGCCAGATGCCGGGCCGCCTCGCCGGCGAGACCGTGGATGCGCAGGGCAAGCGCGGCTTCGTCCTTACCCTGTCGACCCGCGAGCAGCATATCCGGCGCGAGAAGGCGACCAGCAATATCTGCACCAATGCCGGCCTGTGCGCGCTTGCTTTCTCGGTCCACATGACCCTGCTCGGCGAGAAGGGGCTGCGGCAGCTCGCCGCGGTCAATCACGCCCGCGCCGTGGCGGCGGCGGAGGCCCTGACACAGGTGCCCGGCGTCAGCCTGGTCAACCGGACCTTCTTCAACGAATTCACCCTGACCTTGCCGAAGGAGGCGCGGCCGGTGGTGCGCGCGCTGGCGGAGGCCGGCGTGCTCGGCGGGGTCTCGCTCGGCCGCCTCTATCCGGGCGTGGCGGGCCTCGAGAACGGGCTGGTCGTGGCGGTCACCGAGACCGTGACGGACGAGGATATCGGCGCCTTCGCCAAGGCGCTGGCAGGAGTGCTGGCATGACGATCAACCAGAGCGGCTGGCGGCCCGAATTGGGCGAGGCTTCGAACGAGGATGGCGACGCGACGTTCACCGGCAACAGGGCGCTGATGCTGGAGGAGCCGCTGCTCTTCGAGATCGGCGACACGCGGACGACCGGCGTGGATTTCGACGCGCCGGCGGCTGGCTCATCACGCCTCGGCGGGCTCGACCGCAACCGGGAGATCGGGCTGGCCGGGCTGACCGAGCCGCAGGCGGTGCGCCATTATACGCGGCTCAGCCGCCAGAATTACGCGATCGACCTCGGGCTCTTCCCGCTCGGCTCGTGCACGATGAAGCACAATCCGCGGCTCAACGAGAAGGTCGCGCGGATGCCGGGCTTCGCCGATGTTCACCCGCTCCAGCCGGTCGATACGATCCAGGGCGCGCTCGCGGTCATCAACGAGCTTGCGGTGTGGCTGATCGAGCTCACCGGGATGCATGGCGTGGCGATGACGCCAAAGGCGGGGGCGCACGGGGAATTGTGCGGCATCCTGTGCATCAAGGCGGCGCTCGACGCGCGCGGCGAGGATCGCAAGGTGATCCTGGTGCCCGAAAGCGCGCACGGCACCAATCCCGCCACCGCGGCCTTTGCCGGCTTTTCGATCGAGAATATCCCGGCCAATGGCGACGGCCGGGTCGATCTCGACGCGCTGAAGGCGCGGCTTGGGCCGGACGTCGCCGGGGTGATGATCACCAACCCCAATACCTGCGGCCTGTTCGAGCGCGACATGAAGGCGATTTCGGACGCGGTCCATGCGGCGGGCGGCTATGTCTATTGCGACGGCGCGAACTTCAACGCGATCGTCGGCCGGGTGCGGCCGGGCGATCTCGGCATCGATGCGATGCACATCAACCTGCACAAGACCTTCTCCACCCCGCACGGCGGCGGCGGGCCGGGCGCGGGGCCGGTGGTGCTTTCCGAGGCGCTGGCGCCTTACGGCCCGCTGCCGTTCACCGCTCGCCGGAAGGACGGCCATATCGACCTCATCGAAGAGGAGAATGCGGGCGACGAGCATCCCGACAGCTTCGGGCGGATGGCGGCGTTCAACGGGCAGATGGGCATGTTCACCCGCGCCCTCGCCTATATTCTGAGCCATGGCGCGGACGGGCTGAGGCAGGTCGCCGAGGATGCGGTGCTCAACGCCAATTATGTGCTGAGGCGGCTGGAGGGCGTGCTCGACGCGCCGTTCGGCCATAGCGGCCCGTGCATGCACGAGGCCCTGTTCAGCGATCGCGGCTTCGCGGAGGGACTGTCCACCCTCGATCTCGCCAAGGGCCTGATCGACGAGGGCTTCCACCCGATGACGATGTATTTCCCGCTCGTCGTCCACGGCGCGATGCTGATCGAGCCGACCGAGACCGAGAGCAAGGCGGCGCTGGACCAGTTCATCGGCGCGGTGAGAAGCGTCGCCGAGCGCGCCAAAGCGGGCGATGCCAGCCTCAAGGCCGCCCCCGTCTTCGCCCCCCGCCGCCGGCTCGACGAGACGCTGGCGGCGAGGAAGCCCGTGCTGGTCTACAAGGAGCCGGCGCAGGCGCAGCCGGCGGAATGACGGACGACCGCCGTTCCGCTGCGCATGTCGCGCGCAATGCCGAGCCGATTGCCGCGGTGCTGCGGGACGTGCTTCCCGGGCACGGGCTGGTGCTGGAGGTGGCGAGCGGGACGGGGGAGCACGCAGTTCATTTCGCGCGCGCCTTTCCGAAATTGCTGTGGCAGCCGAGCGATCCGGAGCCTGCCGCCCTGCGATCGATCGAGGCCTGGCGGGCGGAGGCCGGGCTGTTCAACCTGCTCCCCGCCGTGTCGCTCGATGCGCGGGCGGCGGAATGGCCGGTGAGCAACGCCGACGCCATCGTCGCGATCAACATGGTCCATATCAGCCCGTGGAGCGCCACGACCGGGTTGATGCGCGGGGCCGGGCGGCTGCTTGCGCCCGGCGCGCCGCTCTATCTCTACGGCCCCTATCGCCGCGCCGGGATCGAGACCGCGCCGAGCAACGAAGCGTTCGACGAGAGCCTCAAGGCGCGCGATCCCGAATGGGGGCTGCGCGATCTGGAGGCGGTGGCCGAGGCGGCGGCGGCCCATGGCTTCGCGCTCGAACGGGTCGTCGAGATGCCGGCGAACAACCTGTCGGTGATCTTCAGGAAAGGCTGAGCCGCCGCCGCGCGAGCGCGAGGCCGGCGAGGGTGCAGAAGGCGCCGAAGGCCCAGCCGCCGACGACATCGCTCGGCCAGTGGACGCCGAGGACCAGCCGGCTGATCCCGATCGCGCAGGCGAGGAGCAGCGCAAGGCCGATCGCGAGCGGCCGCGTCTCGCGCGGAACGAGCAGGGCGAGGCAGAGCAGGGTCGCCATCGAATTGGCGGCGTGCGCGCTCGGGAAGGAGGAGAGGCCGACATCGACGAGATGGAGCCGCGGTTCCGGCCGGGCCCGCCCGATGACCAGCTTTTCGGCGGCGACCGTCACCCTGACGAAGAGAGTGATCGCGACCAGCAGCAGCGCCGCGTGCCGCCGTCCGCGCGCCGCCAGCCAGAGCGCCGCCAGCGCGGCGAGCGGAAGCAGGATGAAGCCGCTGCCCCACTGCGTCAGCCAGCGCGCGGCGGTGGCGATGGCGGGATGCTGACCCGCCTGGAACGAGGCGAGCAGCGCCCGGTCCGTCGCGCCGCCGCCGAGCGCGAGCATCGCCGCCCACAGCAGCGCCAGCGCGGCGAGCGCCGATCGCATCAGCCGGCGCGCACCGCTTGCCAGTGCTCGCCCGAGGTGGAGACCAGCCGATCGCCCTCGAGCCGGCCCTCGAACACCCGGCTGTGGCCGTCCACGTCCGCGACGAAGCGCACGCGCGACCCGCTGACCCAGCCTTCGCCGACCCGCGAGTCCGCGCCGAGCGTGCCGCCGATCTCCTGGTAATGCTGGGTGAGCGTCAGCGGCCAATCGTGGCCGTCGAGCGTCAGCGTCCAGCGCCCGGCCAGGCGGGCGGGGACGATCCACATGTAGAGCATCGTATCGCCCACGCGCCGATGTTCATCAGCCCGCCAATCCCCCATGTCGAACTGTTCGGAGACGACCTTCGCACCCGGCTGCATCTCCGCGAGGATCCGCGGGCGGACCCTCAGGTTGACCTCGGGGGTGAGGTAGAGCGTCACCACCTCGGCATTGGCGAGCGGGGTTTCGAACAGGTCCTGGCGGCGGAAGCTCACCTTGTCGGCGACGCCGGCGCGGCGGGCATTGGCGGTCGCCTCGCGCACCTTCGCGGGATCGATGTCGACGCCGATGCCGCGCGCGCCATAGACCCGCGCCGCCGCGATCAGCACCCGCCCGTCGCCGGATCCGAGATCCAGCACGTCGTCGTCGGGCCGGACGCCGGCGAGCGCGAGCATCGCATCGACCACGTCATAGTCGCTGGCGAGCTGCGGCGCATCGAGCGGTGCCGCGGGCGCGACGAAACGCGCGGGATCGAAGCCGGCGGGCGCGTCGGTCTCATTATCCGAATGCGGCGAGCAGGCGCACAGAAGGATCGCGGCGGCGGGGAAGATGCGGAGCCAGCGCGGCGCAAGGGAAACGGTCATCATCGGCCGCTTTTCACCCTTGCGCGCGCCTTGTCATCGTCCTTGCGCCGAACCGTGTCGCACATGTCATCGAATCGTCTCGCGGCGGGGCGGCGAGCGGCCTAACATGCCGGCGCGATGGCATGCGGGGCGACGAGGCGAGGGGAGGCGGGCTTCACGCTGGTGGAGCTGATGGTCGTGCTCGTCATCCTCGGCCTCGCCGCGGCGGCGGTCGTGCTCGCCATGCCGGCGCCGGGCGGCAGCCTCGAGACCGAGGCCGAGCGGCTGGCGGCGCGGGCCAAGGCCGCGCGCGACGAGGCGATCGTCGAGGCCCGCCCCGCGGCGCTCGCGGTCGGGCAAGGCGGCTACACGCTGTCGCGGCGGACCGGTGGCGCGTGGCAGGTCGTCGCGCACCACGATTGGGTCGAAGGCACGCGGGCCGAGGCGGCGGGGACGTTCGAAGGGCAAACGCGGTTCGATGCGACCGGCGCGGCCGATCCGCTGAACGTGACGCTTCGCCGCGGGAGTCGCGCGGTTGCGGTGATCATCGGCAATGACGGAACGGTCCGTGTCGAACGGTAGCGTCGATCGCCCATCCTTCGCCCCGTCCGGCGCGCAGAGCGGTGGATCGGAAGAAGAAAGCGGCTTCACGCTGATCGAGATGCTCGTCGCGCTTGCGGTGTTCAGCCTCGCGGCGCTCGCGCTGCTGCGGCTTTCGGGGGCGAGCGCGACGAACGGCGCGCGGCTCGGCGATCAGGCGATGGCGGCGATCGTCGCGCGCAACATCGCCGCCGAGACGCTGAGCGATCCCGGCCCGCCGCCCTTCGGGACGCAGACGGGAGTCGCGGTCAACGGCAATCGCCGCTGGAGCTGGACCCGCCAGGTCGCGCGATCGCCCGAGCCACGCATCCAGCAGATCACCATCGCCGTGGCGCCCGAAGCGGGCGGGCCCGGACGCGCCAGCCTGGTCATCTTCAGGCCCGCGCAATGAAGGAGCGCGGCTTTACCCTTGTGGAGATGCTGATCGCGCTGGCGATCTTCGGGATGCTGACGGCGGCGGGCGTGGCCTTGCTCTCGGTCACGGCGCGGACGCAGGAGACGGCGGACCGGCAGCTCGCCGCGGTCGGCGATATCCGGCGCACCGGCGCGCTGCTCACCGCCGATCTTGCCCAGGCCGTGGCGCGGCCGCATCGCAATGGCGAGGGCCGCCAGCAGATCGCCTTCGCCGGCGCCGATGGCGCGCAGCCGATGCTGATGATGTTCGTCCGGACGGGCAATGATGTCGATGCCGGCCTGCCGGCGCTGAAGCGGGTCGGCTATCGGCTGCAGGGCGGGCGGCTGGAGCGGCTTGCGTTCGGCGCGGTGGACGGTGGCGACGCGGCGGTGGCGGTGCCCTTGCTGGACGGCGTGCGGCAGGCCCGGCTGCGCTATCGCGACCGAACCGGGGCCTGGCAGCCGAGCTGGTTCCCCTCCGACGGCACCCAGCTTCCGGTTGCGGTCGAGCTGGTGGTCGAGACGGCGCGCGAGGGCGTGGTGCGGCAGGTCTTCATCGTCGGGACGGGCCGGTGAGCGGGCCGGCCGTTCCGGCGCGCGAACGCGGCGCGGCGCTGCTCGCGGTGCTGCTGCTGGTCGCGGTGGTCGGCGCGATCGCCGCGGCGACGCTGGAAAAGCTGACGCTGTCGCGCACCGCCACGGCCAACGCCACCGCGCTGGACCGCGCCCGCGCCTTCGCCGACGGGGTGGAGCGGCTCGGGCTGCTCACCATCGACGATCTCATCGTGCGCGACACGCGCAAGACGACGCTCGAGGGCGGATGGAACGGGCGGGCGCGCGACATTCCGATGCCGGGCGGCGGCCTCGCCCGGGTGCAGGTGCGCGACGGGGGCAATTGCTTCAACATCAATTCGGTCGTCTCCGGCGATCCGCGCACGCGGCTCAGCCGCCGCGAATCCGGCGTTGCCGAGTTCATCGCGCTGATGATGGCGCTCGACGTGCCCCAGGGCGACGCGCGGCGGATCGCCGAGGCCACCGCCGACTGGGCCGACAGCGACACGATCCCAGGCCCCGGCGGCGCCGAGGACGAGGCCTATATGGCAAGCCCGACGCCCTATCGCACCGGCAACACCCTGTTCGCGGATGTGGGCGAGCTGGCGCTGGTCTCGGGGATGACGCATCCGATCATGGCGCGGCTGCGGCCGTGGCTGTGCGCCCTGCCGACCAGCGATCTTGCGCCGATCAACGTCAACACGCTGCTTCCCGATCAGGCGCCCTTGGTGGCGATGCTCGCGCCGGGCCAGATCGATCTCGGCCGCGCCCGGGCCGCGATCGCCGCGCGCCCGGCGGGGGGCTGGGACAGCCAGGTCGATTTCTGGCAGGCCGGCCCGCTGCGCGGCCTCGCCGTCCCGCTCGATCTCCAGCTCCAGCCGCAATTGAGGACGACATGGTTCGCGCTCGACGTGCGGGTGGAGGTCGGCGACGCCGAGTTCCACGAGACCGCTTTGGTCGACGCGCGCCGGCGGCCGTCAAGGCTGGCGGCGAGGAGATGGGAGGAGTAAGCCAAATTCCCCTCTCTGGAAGGGAGGGGAGGCAGAGGCGGCGCTTCGAAGGAGTTCGGACGCTAGGCGCCGGCGTCCAGCCGCCGCCCCAGCCCTACGAACAGGTAGATGAGCGGCGGGACCACGATCGCCGAGAGCACCACTTTCGCGATCATCTGGCCGATCAGCAGCTCGGCGATCGGGAAGACGCCCCAGAAGGCGATCGACACGAACAGGAAGGTGTCGACGATCTGCGAGAGGATGCTCGCGGTCCCGGCCCGCAGCCACAGCAGCTTCGCGCCCTCGCGGCCCTTGAGCCAGGAGAAGATAGTGACGTTGAGCGTCTGCGACACGCCATAGGCGACGATGCCGGCGATCCAGATGCGTGGCGTCCCGCCCATCATCAGCGCGAAGGCGTCGCGGCGGGCCGGGTCCATGCCGGGCGAGGGCGGAATCGCGAGGACGAGCTCGGCAAGCAGGATCGAGGCGATCAGCGGCACGAAGCCGAATCGCACGAGGCGGTTGGCGGTCGCGCCGCCGCTCAGCTCGGCGACCGCGCTGGAGGTGATGACGAGGAGGAGGAAGGCGAAGATGCCGGCTTCGACCGCGAGGCCGCCGGGCAGCGCGACCTGCTTGTTGCCGAGCACCCCGGCGATGCAGACCATGCCGCCGTAGAAGATCGCGTAGAGGAAGAGCGAGCGCGGGATCGCGGGGCTTTGATCGTTGGTCATCGCCGATGGCGTAACGGCTTTTGCTCCATGCAAAAAGGGCTTTCCGATTCGCCCCGATCCCGCCATGAGCCGGTGGTGATCGAGACCCGACTGGATGTGCTGGCGATCGGCGACGCCGTGGTGGACGTGCTCGCCAGCGCCGAGGAATCGCTCCTCCTCGAGGAGGGGCTCGTCAAGGGATCGATGCAGGTGCTCGATGCCGAGGGCGCGACACGGCTCTATGCGAAGATGAGCCAGGCGCGCGAGGTGAGTGGCGGATCGGCGGCGAACACGATGGCCGGCGTCGCGGCGCTCGGCGGGCGCGCCGGCTTCGTCGGCCAGGTCGCGAAAGACCAGCTCGGCGAGATTTTCACCCACGATATCCGCGCGCACGGCGTCGAGTTCGAAACGCCGCCGATCGACAGTGGTACGCCGACGGGGCGCTGCCTGATCCTCGTCACCGCCGATGCCCAGCGCACGATGAACACCTATCGCGGCGCGGCGCATGAGCTTGCGGCGGGCGCGCTCGATCCGGACCAGATCAGGGGCGCGGCGATCCTCTATCTCGAAGCCTATCTGTGGCGCTCCGAAGGGCCGCGCGCGGCGATGGCGGAGGCGATGCGGATCGCGCATGAAGCGGGCCGGAAGGTCGCCTTCACCCTTTCCGACATCGCCTGCATCAAGCCGCACCGCGCCGAGATCGTCGCGATGCTGGAACGGGGCGATATCGACCTCCTCTTCGCCAACGAGGCGGAAATCCGCGCGCTTGCCGGGATCGAGGATCGCGACGCCGCGATCGCGGCGATCGAGGCGAAGGTGCCGCTGCTCGTCGTCACCTGCGGCGCGGACGGCGCGATGGCCTCGCAGGGCGGGCGGCGCGTCTCGGTGCCGATCGCGCGGATCGGCAAGGGCGTGGTCGACACGACCGGCGCCGGCGATCTCTTTGCCGCCGGCTTCCTGGTCGGCCAGGCGCGGGGCGAGAGCCTTGAGGAGAGCCTTCGCATCGGATCGATCGCGGCGGCGGAGGTGATCTCCCATTTCGGCGCGCGGCCGGAGGCGGACCTCAGGGCACTGGTGGCGGCGACGTGACAAGCGCGGCTTGCTTTTCCCTTCGTCACCCCCCCGAAAGCGGGGGTCCAGCTTCTTGCCGAGCGCAGGCGCCCAAGGAGAAAAGCTGGATTCCCGCCTTCGCGGGAATGACGAGGAAGGGCTTGGCGGCATGAAGCGGCTGGCGGTCTATTGCGGCTCCTCGATGGGGAGCGAGGCGTGGTTCGGCGAGGTTGCGCGCGCGCTTGGCGAGGAAATGGCGCGGCGCGGGATCGCGCTCGTCTATGGCGGCGGGCATCGCGGGCTGATGGGGGTCATCGCCGATTCGGTGCTCGGCGCCGGCGGCGAGGCCTATGGCGTGATCCCCCAGGCCCTGGTCGACCTCGAAGTCGCGCATACCGGCCTCACCGAGCTCCACGTCGTCGAGACGATGCACGAGCGCAAGGCGAAGATGACCGAGCTCACCGACGCCTTCGTCGCGATCCCCGGCGGCGTCGGCACGCTCGACGAGCTGTTCGAGGCGTGGAGCTGGAACGCGCTCGGCTATCATTCCAAGCCCTTCGCCCTGCTCAACCAGGGCGGCTTCTGGGACCAGATGATCGGCTTCCTCGATCATGTGACGCAAAGCGGCTTCATGTCGCCGGCGCGGCGGGCCCAGCTCATCGTCGCCGATACCATTCCCAGCGTTCTGGACGCGCTCACCGGCGCGATCGGCAAGGCCGAGCCGAAAATGGTTTGGTGATTTCGCGCCGGCGCGCGATGCTGTGCCGGTAGAACAGGGGAAGGGCGTGGATTTTCATGAACTATCTGATCGGCATCGGCGGCATCGTCGTGATCCTGGCGATCGCGGTGCTCTTCTCATCGAACCGGCGCTGGATCCGGCTGCGCGTCGTCGGCGCGGCCTTCGCGCTGCAGGCGGCGCTCGCGGTGCTGGTGCTCGGCACGCCCTGGGGCCGCAACGTGATCGGCGCGATGTCGGCCGGGGTGTCGGACCTGCTGGGCTATGCACAGGCCGGGATCGACTTCGTGTTCGGGCCGCTCGCATCGCCGGAAATCGGCGGGCACAGCTTCGCGCTCGCCGCGCTGCCGGTGATCATCTTCTTCGCCAGCCTGATCTCGATCCTCTACCATCTCGGCATCATGCAGCTGATCATCAAATGGCTCGGCGGCGCGATCCAGCTGGTGACGGGAATCACCAAGGTCGAATCGCTCGGATCGGCCGCCAACATCTTCGTCGGCCAGTCGGAAAGCCCGCTGACGATCAAGCCCTATCTTGCCAACCTCACGCCGTCGCAGCTGTTCTGCATCATGAGCGTCGGCATGGCCGGCGTCGCGGGGACGATCCTGCTCGCCTACGCCCAGATGTTCGGGGACCAGCGCGACGTCTTCCTGCCCTATCTGCTCGCGGCGAGCTTCATGTCGGCGCCGGGCGGCATCCTGATGGCCAAGATCATCATGCCCGACGATCCGGCCGCGCGCGGCATCGAGCCGGAGCCGATCGACGAAGGCGAACATGGCGAGGAACGGCCGGCCAATGTCATCATGGCCGCGGCCGTCGGCGCCCAGACCGGCGTCAAGCTCGCGGTCGCGGTCGGCGCGATGGTGCTCGCCTTCGTCGCGCTGGTCGCGCTCGCCAACGGCATCCTCGGCGGCATCGGCCACCTGTTCGGCTTCGACGGCCTGTCCTTCCAGTGGATCCTCGGCAAGGTCTTCCAGCCGGTCATGTTCATGCTGAACGTGCCGTGGAACGAGGCCGGGACGGCGGGCGGCCTGTTCGGCACGAAGGTGGTGCTGAACGAATTCGTCGCCTTCATCGATCTCAGCAACATCCGCTCGACGCTCTCGCCGATCACCGTCGCGATCACCACCTTCATGCTGTGCGGCTTCGCCAATTTCAGCTCGATCGCGATCCAGATGGCGGTGACGGGCGGGCTCGCCCCCAACCAGCGGCCGATGATCGCCCGGCTCGGGCTGAAGGCGCTGCTCGCCGGATCGCTTTCGAACCTGATGAGCGCGGCGCTGGCGGGGCTGATCCTGTCCGCCACCGCCTGATCCTCCCGGGCGGGGGAGGAGGGGCGGCGCCGAAAGCCCCTCCACCGCTCTTCGAGCGGTCCCCCTCCCCATGAGCTTCGCTCACAGGGAGGATTGGCTTGGGCCCGGCGCAGGACTAGATTGCCGCGATGGATACAATCGCAACGCACAAGCATGTCGCGTCGGTCTCGCTGGCCGATTCCCTTCGCGATCCGGAGGGCTTCGCCGCCGAGCTCGGCAAGTCATTCGAGACCTACGGCTTCGCCATCATCGCCGATCACGGCATCCCGGCCGATCTCATCGCGCGCGCCGAGGACAAGGCGAAGGCCTTCTTCGCGCTGCCGGAAGCGGTGAAGCGCGGCTATCACATTGCCGGCGGCGGCGGGGCGCGCGGCTACACGCCGTTCGGGATCGAGACCGCCAAGGGCGCGAGCGCCTATGATCTCAAGGAATTCTGGCATGTCGGGCGCGAGCTGCCCGATGGCCATCGCTTCAACGAGGTGATGGCGGCCAATGTCTGGCCGAGGGAGATCGAGGGGTTCAAGCAGACCTTCCTCGAACTGTTCGACGCCTTCGACACCGCGGGCCTTCGCATCCTGGAGGCGATCGCGCGCTATCTCGGCCTCGCCCCGGATTATTTCGAGGACACGGTCAGCGACGGCAATTCGGTGCTGCGCCTGCTCCATTATCCGCCGATCCCGGGCGACGGTCCGAACGTGCGCGCCGGCGCGCATGAGGACATCAACACGATCACCCTGCTGCTCGGCGCCGAGGAGGCGGGGCTGCAATTGCTCGACCGGGACGGGGACTGGGTGCCGGTGACGCCGCCGCCGGGCGCGCTCGCCGTCAATATCGGCGACATGCTGCAGCGGCTGACCAACAATGTGATGCGATCGACCACGCACCGCGTCGTCAACCCGCCGCCCGAGCGGCGCGGCGTCTCGCGCTACTCGATGCCCTTCTTCCTGCACTTCCGGCCCGATTTCCTGATCGAGACGCTGCCCGATTGCGTGAGCGCGGAGCGGCCGAACCTCTATCCCGAGCCGATCACCGCGCACGATTACCTGCTGGAGCGGCTGCGCGAGATCAAGCTGGCCTGAATCCTCCCCGTCGCCGCAGGCGATGGGGAGGGGGACCGCTCGAAGAGCGGTGGAGGGGCTTCGGGTGCCCTGGGCCCCTCCACCATGCTTCGCATGGTCCCCCTCCCATCCCGGCTTTCGCCGGGACAGGGAGGATTTATGCGCCCGCGTCCTTCAGGTTGTCGGGGCCGAAGCCCCAGGGGATCAGCTCGGAAATCGGATGGGCGGCGGTTTCGGTGCCGTCGCCGTTGGACGAGATCACCTCGATGTCGCGGCCGGCGACCTGGGCGGCTTCCAGGATCGACTGGCGGCAGCCGCCGCATGACGTGACGAGCGCGTCGCCGGCGAGCGCGCCGTCCGGCCCGACATGGCCGCCGGCGACGGCGATGCGGGCGATCTTCCCGAGCCCGAACGCCTGCTGCGCCGCGGTCAGGGCGGCAACTTCGGCGCAGACGCCGAGCCGGTAGCAGGCATTTTCCATGTTCGCGCCGACGGCCACCTCGCCATCGACCGATTCGATCGCGCAGCCGACGCTGAAACGCGAATAGGGGGCATAGGCGCCGCGCGCGGCGGCGCGGGCCCGCTCGACAAGTGCATCATGGCTCATCGCGCCAACATAGACGGGCGTCGGCCAAAAAGAAGGGCCGCCGCGATCGCTCGCGACGGCCCTTCGATGTTCGGCTGTCCGCCGGCTTAGAAGCCGACCACCAGCGTCCCGATGAACGCCCGCGGCGCGCCGATCTGCACGAACGGAACGCTCGTGTTCAGCGAGTTGCCGCCGAAGCCGCCGACATAGAGCTTGTCGAACAGATTCGAGACGTTGAACTGGAAGTAGGTCTGGTCATTGAGGCCGAGGAAGTTCAGCGGAACGCGCACGTCGACGTCGACGAGCGTGTAGGCCGGGGCCTTGGCGCCGTAGATGACCTGGTTCACCGCACCGGCGGTGTTGACGGGGCAGTAGCTCGCCACCGCGAAACCGCTGTTGCAGATGACGATCGGCTGATTCACGTCGTTGACGTAACGCGGGCCCGTCCGCTTCGCCTGGATGCCGAGCTCGATCGGGCCGATCTGGCCCTGGGCGCGTCCGCCGAACGTATAGACGGGAGCGCCGGATTCACGGCGTCCGGCCGTCGGCAGGTAGAACGGATTGCCGCCCACCGTGGCGATCTGCACGTCGTCGCGGATATGCGACCAGAGGTAGGAACCGAAGACCGACAGCTGAAGCTGCGGAATCGCCTGCCACGAAAGGTAGCCGTCGATGCCGTACTTATCGACGGTCCCCAGGTTCCGGTAGACCGTGCGGTCGAGCTCCGGATCGTAGGACGACGCGAGACGGTTCTGGAAGATCGTGTACCAGCCGGACAGCTGGGCCACGAGATCGCGCGAACGATAACGCACGCCAAGATCGAAATTGTCCGTCGTCTCCGGGCTCGGGCGCGCTTCGGGCGTGTCCGGGGCGAAGAAGAAGGAGTTGTACAGGTTGTCCGTGCCCGGGACCTGGAGACCGCGCGAATAATTGAAGAACAAGGAGGCGCGGTTGGTCAGGTCATAGGTCAGACCCGCGGTCGGCAGCACTGCGTTGTAATGGAAGACGCGGCGCTGCGGCCCCTGGATCGTCGGATTGAACTGAGCATAGGCGTCCGCCCCGGCGGTGTTCGTGCTGTAGCACTCGACGAAGCCGGTGGCGCTCGACGTGGCGCAGAAGTTGTTCAGCTTGCGCGTGAAGAACGGCGCGCGAATGCCGAGGTTCACGACCAGGCGGCTGTCCAGGAACTCACCGCGATACTCGCCCGAAAACTGGTTGAGGATCGCATAGGACAGACGGTCGCGCTTCTCGAGAACATTGCCGCCGGCGTCGGTCAGCGGATCGTTGATCGGGAAGACATCGAACGGCTCGCCGTTGATCTCCAGCAGCCCCGTCTCGCCGGTCTGGCGGTGACGACCATGATCGTAGCTGTAGGCGAAGCGGATCGTGTTGTTGCTGTTGATGTCGTAGCGAAGGCCGGCGATCACGCCGATCCGGTGCGTGCCGGTCTGGCTCGGCGCGAGGACGCGGACGGTGTCGAGAAGATCGCCGTCCCCGTTGAGGTCGCGGCCGTAATAGGGCGTGCCGCCCTGATAGCCGGTCTGGCAGCTCGTGTTGGCGTCGTTGAGCACGCCCTGGCAGTTGCTGAAGCCGCCGGCCGGGTTGAGATCGCGATAGCCTTCGCGGCCGACCGCGGTGCCGCCGCCATTGGCCTTCACCCACTGGTAGCTGGGATCGACCGTCAGGACGAGGCCGTCGGCGAGGGTGAAGCGCGAGTTGATGCGGATGTTGCCGGTGTTGGACGGATTGTAGCGCTCGTCGAAGGTCGAGCCGCAGCCATTTGCCGTGTCGGCCACGCCCGGCGTCGCGGTCGTGTTGATGGTGCAGCGCGCAACCGTGTAGAAACGCTCGTCGCGGGTCAGCGGGAACCGGCTCGGCGTCGTGCCGGGCGTGCCGATGCTGCCGTCGGTGCGGAGCGGCACCGAACCGAAGAAGTTGTTCCGGTTCTGGTTGTAGTGGCCGGCGACCGAGATGAAGTCGCCGTTGCTGCCCAGCGGCTGATAGATCCGCGCATTATACTGCTGCTTGTAGATCTGGCCGCGGTGATTGAAGACGTTGTCGTTCTGCGCCATGCTGGCGGCGACGAACGCGCGCGTGCCCCACGGCGTGAACTCGCCGGTGTCGATGACGCCGAAGACACGCATGAAATCATAGGAGCCGACCGAGCCCTGCAGGCGGACATGGAAGTCGCGGGTGGGCAGGCGGGTGCGGTAGTTCACCGTGCTGCCCGAAGCGGCGGCGGTGGGGCTGTCGACGTCGGTCGAGCCGAGGTTGACGTTGACCTGCTCGATCAGCTCCGGATCGAGCTGCTGGTTCGAATAGAGGGCATAGTTGCCGGTGTCATTGAGCGGGATGCCGTCGAACGTCTGCGAGATGCGGGTGTTGTCGAAGCCGCGGATCGTCAGCGTGCCGCCGGCCGAGCCGAACGGGTCGTTGTTCTGGAAGCTGACGCCCGGGATCGAGTTGATGATGTCATCGACGCTCTGGCCCGGAGTCTGGTGCTGGATCAGCGTGGAGTTGAGCACCGCGCGGGCGCGGGACGTGTCGGGCGATTCCACGCCGCCGACGCCGACGTTGCGCGTGCCGGTGACGACAATCGCATTGTTATTCTCGAAATCGACCGTGCCGGACGATTGCGCCATCGCCGTAGCCGGAAAGGCCAGCGCGGTCGTCGCGAAAAGAATTGGAAGCGTCTTCATTGATAACCCCCGAAGGTGTGAGTCTTGAACTGGCAGCACGAATGGGTGGGCCCATGCCCCTGCATTGCGTAAGTGATGTGACAACCCCGAACGGACGGATCTGAACCGTTTGCGGCAGATTTCGGCTTTCCGAAAGCGCCCCACCAGACGCAATCTCTCCCCGGTGCCGAAATTCCGGAAAAATCCCCTAGCGGAAGCCGAGGGTTACCGGAAGGGGGGTTCGTCGAAGCTCCTGAGCTTGCGCGAATGGAGGCTCGCCCCTTCGGTGCGCAGAATCCGCAGCGTTTCTATGCCGATTCTAAGGTGTTGGCTGATCGCACGCTCGTAGAAGGCATTGGCCTGTCCCGGCAGCTTTATTTCGCCATGTAGTGGCTTATCGGACACACATAGGAGGGTCCCGTAGGGGACCCGGAAGCGATAGCCCTGCGCGGCCACCGTCGCCGATTCCATGTCGATGGCGACGGCGCGCGACTGGTTGAAGCGCAGCGCCGACAATGTGTAGCGCAGCTCCCAGTTGCGATCGTCGGTGGTGACGACCGTGCCGGTGCGAAGCCGCGCCTTCAGCGCCTGCTGCGATTCGCCGGTCACCGCGACGGCGGCGGCGACCAGCGCCTGCTGGATCTCCGCGATCGCCGGGATCGGGATCTCCACCGGGAGCATGTCGTCCATCACATGGTCGTCGCGAAGATAGGCGTGGGCGAGGACATAGTCGCCGATCGTCTGGCTGGGGCGAAGGCCGCCGCAATGGCCGATCATCAGCCATACTTCGGGCCGCATCACCGCGAGATGATCGCAGATCGTCTTCGCGTTCGATGGGCCGACGCCGATATTGACCAGGGTGATGCCCTCGCCATTGGGCGCGATCAGGTGATAGGCGGGCATCTGGTGGCGCCGCCAGCCGCCATTCTCGACCTTGTCGAGCGGGTTTTCGGTGTCGCGGGTCACATAGACGCCGCCGGCCGCGGACAGCGCCTCATAAGGGCTGTCCTCGCGCTTCAGCTCGTCGACCGCCCAGCGGACGAACTCGTCGACATAGCGGACATAGTTGGTGAACAGCACATAACGCTGCGTGTGGTTGGCGGGCGTGCCGGTATAGTGCCGGAGGCGCGCCAGGCTGAAATCGACGCGCGGGCCGTCGAACAGCGAGAGCGGGCGTTCCGAACGGTGGCTGTGATCCCAAAGGCCGTCCGCGATCTCGTCGCCGATATGGACCAGCTCCGGCGTCGGAAAGGCGCGGGCGAGCTCGTTGGCGCGGCCTTCCTCGAGCTTGAGGTCGTCGGAGCCGTCGAGGACGTAGGGGTAGGGGATCTCGCGCGCCGAGCGGCCGACCGAGACTTTCACCGCATAATCGCGGATCAGGTAGCCGAGCTGCTCGGCGAGATATTTGCGGAACAGGCGCGGCTGGGCGATGCTGGTCGCGTAGCTGCCGAGATGGTTGAGCCGGCCGAAGGCGCGGGCCGGGAAGCTTGCGGGCGTTGTCTCGGCATAGTCGATCCGCAGCTCCGGATAGGCGAACAGGCCGTTCGCACGCGCCGCCGGATCGGGGATCGCGCGACTGGTGAGATAGCGGGCGAGCGCGCTGCGCAGGTTGGCGGTCGATTCGTCGTAGATCGCGGCAAGCTGCTCGATGATGGCGGGAATGTCTTCCACGCGGGTTCTGTTTTCGTTGGTCATGGCGTGCTTCCTTCGCGTGTCGGGCGCGCATGTCAAATCCCGGGGCGAGGGCAGGGGCGCGCGGGCGCGGGGTCCGCCGTCGGCGGGGTCGGATCAGGCGCGCTCGATTTCCCAGAAGGTGGTGAGGTTGTCGGCGCGGTCGTGGATGTCGCGCGCGACGATGGCGAGGCCATAGGCCTCCGCCGCATTTTCCGAAGCGGCGACGCCAAGCGCCGGATCGGGCGCGCCGGCCAGCGCCAGCGCGGCAAGGGCGGTGTTGGTCGCCGGCTCGGGCGCGAGGCCGCGCGCGCAAAGCCAGCCGGCGCATTGCGCGAGCGCGACCGGGTGGCTCGCGACCCGGCGGATCGTCGCGAGCGAGGCGCCGGCCGCGCCGAGCAGGTGGAGCTCGATCGGAAGATCGTGGCGCGCGCGAACCGCGACCGGCCGCGCCGCGACCATGTCGGCGACCCCCGGCACAGCCCCGGCGATGCTGTTTTCGGCCGGCAGCATTCCGCGTTCGGCCGCGCCGTCGGCCACCGCCGCGACGACATCCTCGAAGCGGGCGAGGGCGAGCGGCGTCCAGCCGGGCAGGAAGCGAAGGCAGGCGGCGTGCCCGAATGCGCCCGGCGCGCCCTGATAGGCGACGACGCTCACGCCGCGCGGGGGGTCGCGACGTCCGCCATGACGAGCCGCGCCACTTCGGCGGCGACATCGAGCGCCTGCGCCGCATTCAGCCGCGGATCGCAATGGGTGAGGTAGCGGCGCGGCAGATCGGCCTCGGCCAGCGCCGCGCTTCCGCCCAGGCATTCGGTGACGTGATCGCCGGTGAGCTCGAGATGGAGGCCGCCCGGATGGACGCCTTCGGCCCGCGCGATCGCGAAGAAGGCGGCGGTTTCGGCCAGGATATCGTCCACGAAGCGGGTCTTGCGGGCGCCGACCGTGCGGGTGTTGCCGTGCATCGGATCGATCGCCCACAGCGCGTTGAGGCCGGCGGCCTGGGTGGTCGCCATCAGCGCCGGCAGCCGCCGCGCGATCTCCTCGGCGCCGAACCGCCCGATCAGGACGAGCCGGCCGGCGCGGTTTTCGGGATCGAGCGTCTCGGCGAGCCGGAGCAGCTCGTCGGGCGTGAGCGAGGGGCCGCATTTGACCCCGATCGTGTTGGCGATGCCGCTGGCATAAGCGACATGGGCGCCGTCGAGATGCCGGGTCCGCTCGCCGATCCAGACCATGTTGGCGGACAGCGACCACCAGGCCTCGCTCGCCTCGTCCCAGCGCGTCAGCGGTTCCTCATAATGGAGGAGCAGCGCCTCATGGCTGGTGAAGACCCGCGGCGCGCGGGCCGGATCGCGGGCGAGGGCGACCGGATCGGGACGAAGGCCCAATCGACGCGCCGCCTCGCGCCGCCGCGGCGCCTCGTCCGCATAAGCCGCGGCGGCATAGGCGCGAAGCAGATCGACCGTGATTCCCGACTGTCGATGGACCTCCAGCATCCGCATCGGATCGGGGGTGCGCCCGGCGGGATCGAATGCCGCGGCGTTGACGATATCGCCGCGATAGGCGGGCAGGGTGACGCCGTCCACCGTCTCGCTGTCCGCGGAGCGCGGCTTGGCGAACTGCCCGGCGATCCGGGCGACGGTGACGACATCCTCCTGCCCGCCGGCGGCGATCAGCGCAGCCATGTCGAGCAGGAGATTGAAGGTGGTGCGGACCTTGTCGGCGCCGAATTCGGCGAAGGTCTCGGCGCAGTCGCCGCCCTGCAACAGGAAGGCGCGGCCCTCGGCCGCGGCGGCGACGCGGGCGCTGAGCGCGCGGTTTTCGGCGACGGTGGAGAGCGGCGCGGCGGCGGCGAGACAGGATTCCGCCATCGCGAGCGCCTCGGCATCGGGATAGGCGGGAAGCTGGCTCGCGGGATGGGCCCGCCAGCTCGTTGGGCTCCAGCTCATCGCGCGGCCTCCGCCTGCCGGGTGACGCACAGGCGCAGGTGACCGCTCATCGCGACCGCACGGATCGGTTCGCCGGCGGCCGAGCGCTGGCGCAGGCGGCCTTCGCCGAGAATCTCGTAACGCTCGCGCTCCGGCAGGCTCTCCGGCGCGATCCGGCCGACGCACAACGCGACGAGCGCGCCGGCGCTGTCGCGAAGTCCCTCGAAGATGACGAGGTCCGGCTCCTCGGCGAGCGCGACCCACCAGCCCGAAAGCGGGGAAAGCTCGATCACCGCGACCGCCTCCCGGCTGCGCGCGCGATCCAGCGCTTCGCCGGCGCAATCGGCGACGACCATCGGCGCGGCCCCGCCGAACCGCTCGCGCGCGGCGCCGGCGACAAGCGCCGGGCGGGCCCCGGCATGGAGCACCACCTCCATCCGGCGCTGCGCCTGGAGGTTGAGGCCGATCAGCTCGCGCCAGATCGCCCGGATGCTTTCCGGCGGCATTGCCTCGGCCTGGGCGGAGAGCCGGTCGAGCACCGCGGCCTCGCGGCCGGGATGGAGGTTCAGCCAGCGCGAGCGCATGTCGCGCTTCGCCGCAGCGACCGCATGGGCGGTGGCGATGCGGCGATCCATCAGCGCCAGGATGGCGTTGTCGATCCGGTCGATCTCCCAGCGCAGCTCGTCGAGATCCGCGGCGGGCGCGACGGGGCGCGCAATGATATTCGGGTGTTGCATCTTGTCCTCGCCGCCGCGGGCCGGACGTGGATTTCAGGCGCGGACCTGCGGCGTATCAGCTCGAATTTTTAAGGGAAGCGACGGAAACCCGGCACGCCTCAGCGGGCGTACCGGCCCGTAAACGAGCTGATAAAATAGAAGCCGGCAGCCATCGGCGCGGAGGGGATGATATTATCCAGTCCCTTGCACATGGTTCCAGCTCCCGTGCGCGGCGATGCTGCGGCGCAACCCACAAAGAGTGAAGGGGCGCGGCGCAGATGTCAAGCGCCGGAGGTGGAGGGCGATCGTGCCGCATTCCAGATTGATCGTTCCCCCTCCCTTCAAGGAGGGCGGGAGCTGTCGGCGAGGCCAGGAAGAGTCCCTCAGGCGCGCAGACGCGCGCACCCACCCCCAACCCCTCCCTGCGCGCAGGGAGGGGGACCTCGATGCCGCCGCCTAGTTCGCGGGGGCGCTCTGGCCCATGTTGACGACGAAGACCGGGCCGATGTCCACCACCTGGCGGGCGGTGGCGAGGTGGATGGCGACGTTGATCGCGCCGGCATCGTAATCGCGATCGGCGCGGCCGCGTATCTCCTGGATCTGCCAATTGTGGCTGATCGTCAGCGGGCCGTTGAAGATCGCGGTATAGGGCGCGGAGGCGAGCTGGACGGCATTGAACGGAAGCACCGTGGTCTCGGCGCCGTTCTCGCCCGTCTCCAGCCGCGCCCAGAAGGCGAGGATCAGGTTGTCGCCGGCATGGACCGCCCGGTTGATCGGCACCGAAACGCTGACCGACCAGGGCTGGTCGCTGCGCCCCGGCACCGGGATCCGCAGCGCATGGCCGCCCTGGACGCCGGCATCGTCGCGGATCTGGCCCTGCGCGCCGATCACCGCGAAGCCGCGCGGATTGGGCACGGAGATGATCCGCTGGGCGATATCCTCGGCGCTGCCCGGCTGCGGCGCGGCCTGCTGCGCCTGCGCCGGCTGCTGCTGAGCGAGGGCGGCGCCCGCCGTCGCGGCCAGGCACAAAGCGACGAGCCGCGAAACGGCCCTTCTCATCGTCATATTCCCCTCCCGAACTCTTGTTCTGGTAGCGCTACCGGTAGCGGGTTCGGTGGCGGGAGGGAAGCGCCGGATCAGCTCGCCGGGCACATCGCCGCGAGCTCCGCCGCATAATCGTGGGCGGGCGGGGGGAGCGGACGGCCGGCGGCGGCGAGCCGGCCTTCAAGGCCGGGCGCCTGCGGCAGCGACGGATCGATGTCGGCCGCATAGGCGGGATCGCGTTCCGCCTCGGGCAGCGACACGAAGCGCACGCCGGCCTCGCGGTAGAGCGCGATGAGGCGCGGCAGCATATGGGCGTCGAACGCGCCGACATGCATCAGCAGCACATAGGGGATGTCGCGCCCGTAGAGCGCGCGCGACAAGGCGCGCGAGCGATCGAGGCTTTCCCGCGCCGCGGCGAGATAGCTCGCCTCCAGCCGGGCGATCGCGGCGGTATCGTGGGCCGCGCTGCACCGCGCATAAGGCGGGTTCCACAGATAATCGGCGAAGCTCATCGTCACCTGGGCGATGCGGTAGCGATGGGCCGCGAGATAGCGGCGCACCGCCGCGCGCCGGGCCGGATCGTCGCCTTCGGCGAGATAGGGATAGCGATACCAGCGCCAGTCGCCATCGCCCATGAGCCGGGCCAGCACCGGCTCGCCGCGCGCGATCTCGGCAAGATAGGAATCGAGCGGCACGCCGTTGAGATTGGCGTGCGACCAGCCGTGATTGCCGAGCGGAAGCCCGGCGGCGCGCCAGGCCAGCAGCGACTGGTTGAGTCCAGGATCGGCGGCGACCCCGGCCGCGTTCACGAAGCCGTAGACGCCCTCGACCCCGGCCGCGTGCAGCGTCTGCGCGATCGAGGCGACGACCGAAGGCGCGGTCTCTCCGGGCGGCAGCGGCAGGTGCGCCGGAAGATCATCGAAGGTGAAGGCGATGGCCGGCCCGTCGCCGCTCTCGCCGCCCGCGCTGTCCTGGAACAGCGACAGCGGGATCGCATTGGCCATGATCGCATAGCCGGCCGGCCCCGGATGGAGCCCGTCGCCGAGATCGACGTCGCGCCGCATCCGGCTCGGTGCGGCCGGATCGCGGGTGATGGCGTCGAAATCGATGACCGCGTCGAAATGGCCGGGGGCGCGGATCCAGGCGTTGATCGCCGCGCGATCCGCCTCGTTGGCGGCGTCGGGATGATAATAGTCCGACGCGCCATAGGGCATGATCGTGGCGCCGATCATGCGGATGCCCCGCGCACGGGCGCGATCGACCATCTGGGCATAAGCGGCGATGATGCCCTCGACGAGCCGGCGATGGGCCTCTGGCGTGGCCGGCGCCTCGCGGGTGAGCGTGCCGAGATCGTTGACGCCTTCGAGCAGGATCGCCCAGCGCACGCCCGGCTGGCCCAGCACGTCGCGCTCGAACCGCGCGAGGGCATTGGGGCCGAGCCCGTCGTCGAGGACACGATTGCCGCCGATCCCAAGGTTGAGGACGGCGATGTGCCGGGTCGCCGGATCGGCCTGGAGCCGTTCGGCCAGGGCATCGGTCCAGCGCCGATCGGTGCCGGTCTCGACGCCATGGCCGTCGGTGATCGAATCGCCGATCGCGACGATCGCCGCCGCATCGGCGGGCGCGGCGACGTCGATCCCGGCGAGCTGATACCAATGCTCGATCCGCCCGGCGGCGGGGAGATCGGCCGCCGCCGATCGGTCGCCGTGGACATAGTAAGTGACGGTGCGCGATCCCGGATGCCCGGTCTGCCGCGCCGGCGCCTCCGGCAGGTGGACGCTGATCGCCAGGTGCGACAGCGGCGCGACGGCGAGATCGACCGGATCGGACACATAGTCCGCGCCCGGCGGGATCGTCACGAAGCGGCGGCCGGAAAAGGTGACCGCGCGGTCCGTGGCCGGATCGATGCGCGCCGTGCCCGGATCGGCGGGGCGGGCGACATGGACCGAATCGATGGTGAGCGGACGCGTCCCGAACATGTTGGAGAGCCGGATCCGGATTCGCTCGCCGCCGATCGACACGCGCACGATCTGGCGCAACGTGGCGTCGCGCATGTCCGCATCGGCCATCAGGTTGCGATCCTCGGGGATCTGCTGCGCGCTCGCCCAGGTGCCGACCCAATGGGGCGGTTGCTGCCCAGAGGCCGGCATCGCAGCCGCCATCGCCGCCAGCGCCAGCCAGATCAGCGCCGCCAATCGTCCCGTCATGCGCTCTCTCCCTGTTGATGTGAGCGCTAACAGTTTCAGGACCGGAAACTCAAGCCCTTGGAAGGGCGGCGGCGGCGCGGGCGCGCTGCTCGATCGCCACCGGATCGGCCGGGCCGCGCGGCACGAGCCAGCTTCCGCCGACACAGGCGACGGCCGGGTGGGCCAGCCATTCGGGCGCGCTCTCCTGCGTGATCCCGCCGGTCGGGCATAAGCGCATCCCGCCGAACACGCTCGCGAGCGCGGACAGCGCAGGCAGCCCGCCGGCCGCCATCGCCGGGAAGAATTTGACGCGGGTGAGGCCGAGATCACGGGCGCGCATGACGTCGCCGGCATTGGCGGTGCCGGGAAGGAAGGGCAGGCCGGATTCGATCGCGGCCCGGCCGAGCGGCTCGGTGAGCCCGGGGCTGACGATGAAGGCCGCCCCCGCATCGCGCGCGGCATCGAGCTGGGCCGGATCGAGCACCGTGCCGGCGCCGACGATCGCCCCCGGAACCGCCGTCATCGCCCGGATCGCGTCGAGCGCGGCGGGCGTGCGCAAGGTGACTTCCAGCACCGGGAGGCCGCCCGCGACCAGCGCCTCTGCGATCGGCAGCGCATCGGCCAGTCGATCGATGACGAGGACGGGGATGACGGGCGCGGCGTCAAGGATGCGATCGATATCGTCCATGCGCCATTCGTTAGCGTGCCGTCGTGGAAATTGTTAGCGCGAACATTGCGCCGCGCGGCGGCCCCCGGCATGGTGCGCGGCCGATGGGCAATCATGTCGTCTGCTTCGGCGAGCTGCTGCTGCGCCTGACCGCGCCCGGGCGCGAATTGCTGCTCCAGAGCGGTCGGCTCGACGTCCATGTCGGCGGGGCGGAGGCCAATGTCGCGATCGGCCTGGCGCGGCTCGGCCACCAGGCGGCGATGGTGAGCCGGGTCCCGGCCGGGCCGCTCGGCGAGGCGGCGATCGGGCATCTTCGCCGCCACGGAGTCGACGCGTCGGGAGTCGGCACCGCTGCCGGGCGGATGGGACTCTATTTCCTGAGCTTCGGGGCCGGTGTCCGCGCCTCGGACATCGTCTATGATCGCGAGGGCAGCGCCTTCGCGCGGGCAGGGGCGGGCGACTTCGCCTGGCCGGCGCTGCTTGACGGGGCCGATCTGCTGCACCTTTCGGGCGTGACGCCGGCGCTCGGGCCGGACAGCGCCGCCGCCGCGCTCGCCGCCACCGAGGCCGCGGCCGCGCGCGGCATCGCGGTCTCGTTCGACGGAAATTACCGCGCCCAGCTGTGGAACGCCTGGGACAGCGATCCGCGCGCCGTGCTCACCCGGCTGGTCGGCACGGCGGAGATCATGTTCGGCAACCATCGCGACATTTCGCTGCTGCTCGGCCGCGAATTTTCGGGCGACGGCGAGGCGCGGCGGCGGGAAGCGGCCGATGCGGCCTTCGCGGCCTTTCCGAAGCTTCGCCTGATCGCGTCGACCGCGCGCCATGTGGTCGATGCCGACACCCACCGGATCGCCGCGCGCGTCGACGCTCGCGAGGGATCGGTGCAGACGGAGGAGGTGTCGGTCGCCGGCATCGTCGACCGGATCGGCGCCGGCGACGCCTTCGCGGCCGGCGTGCTCCATGGCCTTCGATCGGGGCTGGACCTGGAGGGGATCGCGCGATCCGGCCTCGCGCTCACCTGCCTCAAACATTCGCTGCCGGGCGATGCCAGCCTGTTCACCCAGCGCGACATCGACGCCTTCAACGCCGGCGAGCGCGACGTCCGCCGCTAGGCGGGGCGCGGATCAGGGCGGGGCGGTGCCGGTTGCAGGGATCGAACCCGCGACCTTCGGTTTACAAAACCGCTGCTCTACCAGCTGAGCTAAACCGGCCTGCCATCGAGCCTCCGGAATGTCCGGTCCCGTCCTAGTGTGAGGGCAGGCTTCATTGGTCAAGGCGCATTCGCTCGCTCCGGCCCGGCGCGGCGCCGGGGTTCAGGCGGGGGCGGTCTTGCGGCGGTAGAGCCAGAGGCCCGCGGCAAGGCTCGCGGCGAGCAAGGCCGCCTGGGTGACCGCGGCGAGATCGACCGGCAAGGCGCGCGTTCCCTCGTTGAGGCGGATGAAGAGAAGGACGAGGGCAAGGCCGATGCCGAGCCCCGCCGGGCTGACTCGGCGCGGCGCGACGATGCCGGCGCCGACCCCGATCACCGGCGCAACGACGCAGAAGAGCGCGAGGGTGATGCGCGAGAGGAAGGTGGTGGTCGCCGCGCGCGCCAGCGCCTGCGGGGCAAGCGTCAGCAATTCGCTCTGGGTCAGGAATTCAAGCCGCTGATCGGGCGTGAGCCGCCGCGCCGGCGGAATCGCGAGCGGGATTCGCACCGTCAGGCGGCGGAAGGCGGCGCGCCCGCGCCGGACCGCGCCATGCTCCACCGCGCGCCCGTCGAACATCGTGAGTGCGAGCGCGCCGTCGGCACCGAAAACGGCATTGGCGCGCGGCGCGCTGAACGTGCCGGTCGGGGAATCGACGAAGATGTCGCTCAATTCGCCCGCGCGTGGCCCGGCCCCGCCGACCAGCAGCGCCGTGTCCGGGGCGACATGAGCGAGCTCGCCAACGGTCAGGCCAAGGCCGAACAGGCCGGCGCGAATCTGATCGCCGCGCGCGGCGAGCTGTGCCTCGCAGATCGGCTGGACGTAGCCGCGCAGCGCCAGCAGGGCAGGGGCGCACAGGATGCCGAGCAGCAAGGGCCCGCGGATCAGCCGGCGCCGCGACACACCGGCGGCAAGCATCGCGGCAAGCTCGCTGCGCATCGCGAACTGGCGAAAGGCGAGCGCGGTCGCGAGAAACAGGGCGAAGGGCAGCGCCATCGCGACATATTCCGGCGCAAGCAGGCCGCACAGGGTCGAAAGCATCGCGAACGGCCGGTCGAGACGGTCCACCTGGGCGACCAGCCGCGTCGCATTCTCAAGTTCCAGGATCAGGACCAGGATCGCGACGATGGCCGCGGCGCGCCGCAAGATTCCGGCCAATATATAGCGCTCCAAGGTCGCGCCAGGGCTTCGCGGCGCCGGCACCCCCGTCATCGCGAATTCCGGGTCGCCCATTCCAGCAGGCGCGCGACGAAGAACAGGCAGCCGCAATCGTCGAGGAAGACGCGGCTGGCCGGCGCCCGGTGCGGCGTCGCGTTCCGCGCCTCCGGGGCGGTTTCCGGGGCCTGGGCGGGGGCTGGGGCCGGGGCAGGCGCGGGTCGGGCCTCGCGCCCGGGCGGCGCCGCGTCCCTCGCCATCGGCGGGGCGAGCCGGGCGTTCGCCATCACGCCGCAAGCGCCAGCCTGCGGACGCTGGCATAGAGATGGACGAGGTCGCGGAAATGATCGTCCATCGTGCGGATTCGCGGCGCGGGGAGCGCGGGGCCGGTGCGTGCTTTGCGAACGAAGTCGAGCATCGCACGCGCGGCATCCGCCGGGTCGCCGGCCCGGTAGCGGCGGCTTTCGCCGTCGTCGGCATGATCGGCCGCGCCGCCTTCGTCCGGGACGATGATCGGCAGGCCGCTCGCCTTCGCCTCCGCCGCGGCGAAGCAGAAGGTTTCGGCCTCGCAGCCATGGATAAGCGCGTCGCAGCTCGCCATCAGCCGGGCGAGGAATGGGCGGTCGCCGATCGGGCCGAGCAGCCGGATGTGGGGGTTCGCGCCGATCGCGCGCTCGATCTGGCGCCGCGCCTTGCCGTCGCCGACGATGACGAGGCCGACCGGTTCGCGCGCGGCGGCGACCGTCGCGGCGGCGGCGACCATCTCCCACCTTTTTTCGGCGCCGAGCCGGCCGACGCCGAGGAACAGGGTGGCCCTCGAATCGAGATCGCACAGCGCGAGCAACCGTCCGCGCAGCGCCTCGTCGCGAAGATCCGGCGAGAAGAGGCCCGGATCGACGCCCATCGGCACCGTCGCGACCTTGCCGAGGCCGCCGGCGCGAAGCCGCGCCGTCAGCGATCGGCCCGCGCTCACGACGACGTCGAAGGCATCGTCCATCCGGCGCAGATGCCGCCAATAAGGCTCGCACCCGCGATCGATCAGCTCGCGATCGGCGATCGGGCCGAGGATCCGATAGGCATGGGCCGCCATCGGATCGGCGTGCATCACCAGCGCCCGCGTCGCCGGGCCGCGCCAGGTCGCGGCGATCGAGGCGGCGCGCCAGGGGGAGGAGGCCTCGATCACGTCGGGCTGCTCGGCGTCGAGCAGCGCATGGACCGGCTCGGCCCGGGAGAAATAGCGATAGTTGCGGTCCAGCGGGAAGACGGGCGCAGGAACCCAGCGGATGCGCCCGCCCTCGGGCCGCGCCTCCTCGCGCGCCTCCCGGCCCGGCGCGATCACGACGACCTCGTGGCCGGCCGCGCTCAGCGCCTTGAGCTTGCGGTCGACATAGGTCCTGACGCCGCCGCCGCGTGGCGTGTAGAAGGCGCAGATATCGACGATCTTCATCTCACCGGGCCTGGATCGGGCCGAAGGACATGAGTCCGCGCCGGTAATTGAGAACGATGTTCAGCGCGGTGATGCCGGGCCCGGCGCGGAAGCGGACGGCGGCGGCGGCGGGCCGTCCCCAGCCGAGGCGCGGATTGCCGGAAAAGCCGACGCCGTCGATCGACAGCGAAAAGCGCCGGTTGGCGTCGCGATCGTGCAGCAGCGAAAGCGTGTAGACGCCCGGCCGGGGAACCCGGATGCACAGCCGCGCCGGCCCGCTGGGAGGGACCGGGCTCTCGGCCCGCCGGAACGTCTCGCCGCGCATCACCAGGACGTTGTCGTCGGCCAGGAATTCGCCGTCGCCCGGCGGATAGAGTTCGGCGCGAAGCAGGCCGCGCCGATCCTTGAGCCCGACCGCGGTGATCATCACCGCCGGACCCGGCTCGCCCGGCCGACACCGGCCCTCCGCGACTCCGAGCGTCGGGCTGGAGGGGATGTAATGGGGACTTGCGGGTGGCGCCACGGCGATCATCGCGCGGCCCTCCGTTCGGCAAGCTCGGTCGCCGCCAGCACGGTCCCCACCGCCACATGGGCGGCGACGATCAGCCCGGCGATCAGCGTCATCAGCGCGCCGATCTCCACATCATGGCCGATCAGGAAGACGGCGATGCCGGCGAAGGCGACATCCTTGTTGGGCAGGAAGGCGAGCCGCGAGACGAGCGCGCGCAAGGTCGCCAGCAGCACCCACCAGGCGATGCCGACCGCCGGCAGGCACAGGTGCCACAGCAACGCGGTGAAGCCGGTGACCAGGAGGATGCGGCCGGTGTGGACCGCGGCCACCATCCAAAGCTCGCGCCGCGGCAGCGTGAACAGGCGCGTGCGCAGCAGCAGCATCGCGACCGAGGTCAACAGGAGGAAGGCAACCGACAGGGAGACGGCGCCGCCGGCCCTCGCCAGTCCGATTTCCTTCCACAGCGGAAAGGCGAGGACGAGCAGCAGCAGCGTCGCTGCGTTGCCCGTCAGGGCCGACAGGACGGTGACGTCCTTCACCGCCCCGAACGGTGCCGCGGTGAGCCGCGAATGGCGGCGGGCCCAGGCGTAGAAATAGAGCTCGCCGCTATAGCCGAGCACCAGCTCGTTCGCGACGAACTTGCGAAGCAGCGGCACGATCCCAGCGGCGGGGAGGTTCCACAATCGATGAAAGATGATCCAGTCGGCGACCGGCTGGGCAAGATAGGCGCCGGCGAAGACCAGCCAGAAGGCCGGGCCGCGCGGCAGCAGCGTCGCGAGATCGCCGACATGGAGATGGCGCAGCTGCGCGATCGCGGCGGCAAAGACGGCGATCGAGATGACGAGCGGCAGATAGGTCCACAGGCTGCGCGACGGCCGTCGCAGCGGCAGATCGGCCAGCGGATCGAGGGCGAGATGGGGCGATGCGCCGCCGATGGCTTGTTGCGGTGATGTCGACACGAAGATCCCGGCGCTGTGGTTTCCGAATCACAGATGCCGCCAGCGCTCCCGATCCTCATCTCGTGCACCGAAAAAATCGGCATCGTCGCGATTGGCGCGCGCTTCGGCGGCGAGGCGACGCATGAGATCGGCGTAGAGCGGGGCGGCGCGCTCGATCGTGAAGCGGGCGCACCAGCGGTGGCGGTCGGCCGGCGCCGGCACCTGTGCGCGATCGGCGGTACGCATTGCCACGGCAAGCGCATCGGGATCGCGGACCGGGACGATCGAGCCGAACCGGCCCTTGTCGAGGAGCTCGGCCACGGCCGGGCTGCAATCGGTCGCGACGATGGCCGTTCCGGCGGCGATCGCCTCGACCAGCACCGCCGGCAGGCCCTCATAATCGGAGGAGAGGACGAAGATGTCGGCGCCGGCCCACCAGCCGTCCATCGGATCGACATGCCCCGGCAGGCGCATCCGATCGAGGATGCCGAGCCGTTCGGCCAGCCGTTCGAGCCGGCGACGCTCGGGCCCTTCGCCGAGGATGACGAGCTGGTCCTGCGCATCGGCGATGCGCGCGAAGGCGTGCAGCAGCAATGGAAAGTTCTTCTGCGGCGCGAGCCGGCCGATGGCGAGGAACCGGCGGCCGGGGCGCGGCTCCTCGGCGCCGTCGCGAAGCGCGGCGAAGCGGTCGATCTCCGCAAGCGTCAGGCCGGGATCCTCGATCGATGCGATGCGGAGCCGATCGGCGCCGGTCGCCCTGGCGATCTGCGCCTGCATGGCCGGCGACAGCGCCACGAAGGAATCGAACAGGCGCCCCTGCGCCCGCAGCCACAGGCGGTAGAGCGGCTGGACCGGGCGGGGCAGATCGCGGCGATCGAGGTCGTTGCTGACCTTGGCGAGGATCGGCGGGCATTGCCGCCCGAGGATCAGCCGCAGGGCGGCCGCGACCACCGCATAGGTATTGCCGGCGCAAAACAGGATGTCCGGCCGCTCGCGGATCACCAGGCGGGGCAGGTTGGCGATCATCCACAATGTCTCGAACCGGCGGGTCGAAAGCGTCCCGCGCTGGAAGACCTCGATCCGGCAGGGGAGGCAATCCGGCGCGGCCGCGCCTTCGGCCCGCCCCAGCGCCATGGTCGGGACGAGACCCGCGCGGGTCCAGGCATCCGCGAGCCGGAGGGCGACCCGCTCGACCCCGCCCGGTTCGAAGCTGTGGAGGAAAATCATCACCTTGAGCATCGGGCCGGCCTCTCTTCGGGTCAGAGATGCCGCGGGTTTTCACCTCCCGCATCGATGAGGTCGCGATAACGCGCGATGGCACGGCCGCGCGCGAGCCGGCGGATCGTGCGGCGCGCGCTCTCGATCAGCCGCGGATCGCTCACGTCGCCCGGATGAAGCGCGATCCTGACCGTCGCCGTCGGGCCAAGCGTCCGGCGGGCGAGCGCGGCGAAGGCGATCGAGCTCGCCGCGCGCATCGGCGTCCGGCTCGCCCAGGTGACGACCGGCCCGCGTGCGAGCACCCGGCTTCGAGCCGGGCTCCAGACCTTCATATGGTCCTCGGCAAGATCGAAGCCGAGCGCGCCGGCCGCCTCGATCGCCCCCGGGCCGTAGAGCCAGGCGGGCGCGATGAAGCCGGCGACCGGGCGGCCGATCGCCTGTTCGACGACATCGCGGCCGCGGCGCATCCTCTCCATCGCCTCCTCGCGCGAGAGACCAAGGAATTCGCCCTCGCCAGCGGTCATGTGGCGCGCCTTCACGCGGGCGATCGCGCCGCGATGGCGGCTCTCGTCGCGATGGCACCAGCCGTGGACGAACATCTCGACGCCGAGCGCCGCCCAGCTCCGCAGGCGGGCGACGAACGCCCGGTCGGCGAGCAATGGCGCCTCGTTCCAGAAATCCGGGACGACGAGCATCGCGAAGCGCCCGGCGCCGACCTCTTCGGCGAGGATCCCGGCCAGGGTTTCGACCGGCGCCGAAAATCTGGGGCTGACGTCGTGGATGGACAGCAGGAGCCGCCTAGAATTTCGCATCGATCCCGATCCTCACCGTGCGCGGCCGCAGCGGCGTTTCCTGGTCCCCGCGCTCGAGCCCGAAGGGATTGCCGAAGGCGAAGCGGTTCGCCCGCGCATCGGCGATATTGTCGATGTCGAGCGAAAGGCCGAATCGGCCGCGGCTGAGCCGGGCGCCGGCCGCCGCGACGACATAATCGCCCTGGCCGACATCGAGCGGCGGGCCGATCCCGAGCTGGGAGCGGCCGACATAGCGCAGCGAGCCGTGCATCGCGAGCTGGAGGCCCGGCGCGATCGCCTGATGCCAGGAGGCGCTTGCGCGCGCGCCGCGGGCGGGCACGTTGGGCAGGCTGCGCGCGCGCTCGGGCAGCAGGTCGGCGGTCGGCGAGGAGAGCGCGCTGTCGGAGATGAAGCCGGACGCCTCGAGGGTGAGGCCGCGAATCGGCCGCCAGCCGACCCCCACCTCGCCGGTGAGCACCCGTCCGTCGCCGATATTCGTCGTGAACGGCAGGCCGCGATCGTCGATCAGGTCGGCCTGGATGTTGTTCCAGCCGACATAGGACAGCGCGGCATGGGCCCAGATAGCGCGGCTGGCGCTGACCGGCCGGCGCAGGCCGATCTCGACCAGGGTGAGCCGGTCCGGCCTGAACCGTTGCGCTGAAACGACGCCGTCGTCCGCCTTTACGGCGAGCCCACCGGCGCGCGTGCCGAGCTGATAGCGGCCGTAGAGCTGGAGCCGGGGCGCCGCCTGCCAGGACAGGGACAGACTTGGTGTCGCGCGAAAGCCGCTTCGCCGCGGCTCCTCCACCGCACGCTCGGAATGGCCGAGCAGGCCGCCGACGGATCGGCTGAAGGTGGCGCGGCCGCCGATCGTCGCGATCAGGCGGGGGCCCAGTGGCCAGGACAGATGGGCATAGAGCGCGCCCTCCAAATTGTCGTTGCGAACGCTCGCAATGGCCGGAGGCGCGGCAGCGGCGCCAAGCATCCGATTGACCCGGCTGATGTCGTCCATCAGGCTGAAGCCGACGATCCACGGCGTTCCGCCGGCATCGCCGGACAGCCGCGTCTCGTGCGAAATCAGAGTGATCGACGTATCCTCGCGCAGCACGGCCGGGCCGTCGCCGACAAATCCGGTCGCATCGAAGGTCGAGCTGATATGATGATCGACGATCGAGGTCGTCGAGACGAGCTCGGCGCCGCCGATCCGGCGCCGCGCCGTCGCATAGGCGAGCCGGTAATCATTGTCGAACGGCTGGGCGAGGAGGTTGGCCCGGGTCAGCGGCGGATCGCCGCGAAGGGTATATTGGCCGTCCCGGCTGTCCATGTTCTGGAGCACGCCGCCGAAATCGAAGGTCCAGCCGCCGCGATCGTCGAGCCGCAGGGCGATCCGGCCGCCGGTCCCGATCGTCCGGTTGATATCGGAAAGGCCGCGCGCCGGATCGTCGATATAGCCGGCATCGATCGTCCGGTAGCCGACCAGGCGGAGCGCCGTGCGATCGCCCAGCGGCAGGTTCAGCATCGCCGCCGCGTCGCCGCCGATGCCGCCATGCGCCGTCGCCGACAGGCCGAGCGCCGCTGAGCCGGCGGCGGCGCTCGGGTCCGGAAGGGCTGGCGACAGCCGGACGATCCCGCCCAGCGCGCCGGTTCCGTAGAGCGTCTCCTGCGGACCGACGAGCACCTCGATGCGCCGCATGTCGTAGAGATTGAGATCGGGATCGGGTGCGTTGTAGGTCAACCGGACGTCGTCCAGGTAGAGCGCGACCGTCTCCTGCGTCGGGCCGTTGAAGCTCGAATCGGCGATGCCGCGGATGAACAATTTGTCGCGGCCGGGGCCGAGGCTGGTGCTGCTGATGGTTGGCACGGCCAGCAAGGCGCCCTCCAGCCCGCCGCCGCCGCTCGCCGGGTCGTCGAGATCGAGAATCTCGATGCTGCCGGGATAGCGCGCCACCGGGATCGGGATCTTGGTCGCGGTGACGATGATGTCTTCGAGCCGCTGCGGCGCCGCCGTCTCCGTCTCCGGCAGGATCGGCCGGGGCCGGAGGATCGGCGGCCGGCGCGGTGGATCGGCGACGATGCGCCAGGTCCACGCGTCGACCGGCACGGCGTGGGTACCGGTGCCCCGGGTCGCACGGCCGAGCGCCGCCCCGACCTCGAGGCTGCCGCGAACGCCGGGTGAGGGGCGGATCGCGAGCGCCGGGTCGGCGACGCCGATCGTGACCCCGGCCTGCGCGCCGATGGTCGCGACGACGTGGCCAAGCGGCCCCGGCGCGATATCGAAACGGTGGCTGTCCGATCGGGCGGCGGCCGGGGCGGCAAGGCCGATCAGGACTGCGCCGGCACCCGCGAGGTCAAGGCGTCGCACCGTTGGCAGGTTCCATTCTCCAGCCTGTGCCAATTGCCACGATGCGGACCTGAAGGACAGTGGCGAGACGCGCCGGATCGGCGCGGTCGCCGCGCTCGAGCACGATCGTCCCGGAAAATGGCCGCGCCCCGATCGCCGGCGCGACCGCGACGGGCCGTCCGAGCGCGCGGGCCAGGTCCTCGGCCACGGTGGCGAGCGGCGTTCCCGAATAGGTGAGTTGTCCGCGGTGCCAGCCGCCGACCGTCCCGGCATCGATCCGCTCCACCATGACGCGGCCGGAGGCGCGATCGTCGCGGAGCCGCTGTCCCGCCGAAACCGGGACCGCCTCGCGGTCCGGATTGTAGAGCACAGCGCCCTCGGCCACCGCCAGGTCGAGCCCCGATGCGCGCCGGGCGACGTTGAAGCGCGTGCCGACATCGACGATCCGGTCTTCGCCGATCTCGAGCGTGAAGGGTCGGTCCGGATCGTGCCGCACGGTGAACTGGGCCTCGCCGGATTCGAGCACGGCATGGCGCGGATCGGTGCGGTCGAGCCGAAGCCGCGTCCCGCCATTGAGGGCGATGCTGGTCGCATCGTCGAGCGCGATGACGCGCTGTTCTCCAGGCCGGGTCGCGACCTCGTAGAAATCGTGGCCGCCGGGCAGGACGAGCAGCGCGCCGGCGATCGATGCAACGAGCGCGCCGCCACCCCAGGCGAACCAGCGTCGATCGACGCGCGGCGGCGCCGCGCGGGTTTCGGCGACAAGGGTGTCGGCGAGCACGCGGCGCAGCTCGACGTCGAAATCGAAATCCGCCTCCTCGATCGCGGCATAGGCGCGCGGGTGCGCCGGATCGGCGGCCAGCCAGTCCGAGAACGCGGCCCAATCCGCGTCGCCGCCGTCCCGCAGGCGCAGGTGCCAGGCGATCGCATCGCCCCGGATCCTCTCGGGCTCAAGGTCCATTCGATCCCCCATTGTCCCTAGGATGCCGCGCGCTCTCCAAATCCGCATCGAGCGCGGCACGCACCTCGGCGAGCGTGCGATAGGCGCGCTGGAGATGCTTCTCGACCGCGCTCACGCTCACCCCCATTTCCGCGGCGATCGCCCGCTGGCTCGCGCCGTCGAGCCGAAACCGGCGGAAGATCGCCTGGGTCCGCGGCGGAAGCCCGCCGACGGCGCGCTGCACCGCCGCCAGCCGCTCGCGCGCGATCAGGCTGTCCTCGGCCGAAGGCTCGCGGCTCGCGCCGCTCTCGTCGCCCGTCGCGCCCGCCCAGCCTTCCTCGCGTCGGATCCGCCGGGTCGCGCCGCGACGCGCCATCAGAAAGGCATTGGTCGCTATCTTGAACAGATAGGCCATGGGCTGCGCGATCGGCCCGGTCTCGGTCTCGCGCAGCTTCAGATAGACGTCGTGAAGGATGTCCTCCGCTTCCTCGATCGTCGCCCCGCGCAGCCCCAGATAGCGAAGCAGGCTGTCGCGCTCCGACGCCAGCAGCTCGAAAAGCCCCCCCGTCGTCACGATTCAGGCCGCGCGCCGCCGCCGCCCGCGCGGGGCGTCGGCCTGGCTCGATGCTGCGAACGGAACGGACATGGCCAGTCGTCGTCCTCGCAAGGGGCAAAGCCGCCCCGGTCCGGCCGCCCTTGCGCCGGTGCCGCGCCGGTCGATGGGCTAAATGACGCCGAAGGTCCAGCCCTCGCTTCGCGCGATCCGGGGGGTGAGGCCCGCGGGCGACCAGACGCGCGGATCGCCGGCGATGGCGCGCATGCCCGCCGCCGCGATCAACGCGTCGGTTTCGTGGTCGCTGAGCGGCCGCCGGCCCGCGACAGGATCGCTTCCGAATGCGCCAAGGCCGGCGTTCAGCGCCTCGCGGGAGCGCAGCTTGCGGCCGTTCATCCCGGCAAGGCGGATGAAGGCGCGGGTGTAGATTTCGACGACGACGCTTCCCGCATCCGGAAGCGGATCGAACGGCCAGATCGGGACCCGGCCGTCGACATGATGGAAGAGCCGCATTCCGGAGAAGCTCGCCTTGGCGACCTGAGCGGCGCCGATCGCGTCATAGACGGTCGATGCCTTGCCGCCGCCGGTGGCGTTGAAGGCGTCCTCGCAGGCGCGGTGGTGGAGATAGTCGCGCTTCACGCCGTCCGCGGCGCCGAAATAGAAATGGCGGCGATGGGCTTGTTCGAGAAAGCTCGCCGCGCCGAGATCCTCGTCCTCGCACCTGCTGTCGACATAGGCCCAGAAACCCTTGGCATCGCGGGGTAATCCAGGCTCGCCGGGAAGATAGTCGCCGCGCGCCAGGAGCGGCGGGGCGGCGCTGATGTCGAAGCCGAACAGGGTCGGCGCGCGCGCCGCTTCGGCAAGCAGCCAGCCAAGCACCTCGGTCCGCGACCAGACATGGCCGGGGCGGATCAGGCGCGGCGCGCCGGCGCCGGCTTCCGCCATCGCGATCGCGATTCCCCGGTGCCGCTTGCCCCTGGCGCCGGACCAGTCGATCGCAGCGAAACGCTCGAAACGGCTCATGCCTTCTTCTTGCGCGGCTTCGCCTTGGGCCGGGCCGCGGTCCAATCCCGCGACCGCTCGATCATCGCCCGCACGCGCTCGGGATCGGCGCTGCCGAAGCGGATCAGCACGGCCGGCCAGCCTTCATAATGCGGGGTCTGCCAGAAGGTGTCCGGATCGGTCTCCTTCAGCATCTCGATCGTGTCGAGATCGATCGCGATCCCGAAGGAGGAGTCGGCCTCGTGGCCGGAATAGAGGAAGGCGCGGCCGTTCGAGGCGACCTTGACGGCGGGCTTGCCATAGCTGGTCGACAGGATCGTATCGGGAAGCGTCAGCGCGAAGGCGACGGCCTCGTCGAAGCTGCGGATCGGTTCAGCCACCCTGGCGGCCCTTTCGCCTCTCGTCCCACCAGGCCATGCGCTCGGCGATGCGCTTTTCCATGCCGCGATCGGTGGGGGTGTAGAAGGTCTGCGGCGCCATCTCCTCGGGCCAGTAATCGTCGCCCGAAAAGCCGCCCTCCTGATCGTGATCGTAGGTATAGCCCTTGCCGTAGCCGACTTGCTTCATCAGCTTCGTCGGGGCGTTGAGGATATTCTTCGGCGGCATCAGCGAGCCGGTCTCCTTCGCGCTTCGCCAGGCGGCCTTCTGCGCGGCATAAGCGGCGTTCGATTTGGGCGCGGTGGCGAGATAGAGGCAGGCCTGGACGATGGCGAGCTCGCCCTCGGGCGAGCCGAGGAAGTCATAGGCCTCCTTGGCGGCGAGGCACTGGGCGAGTGCCTGGGGATCGGCGAGGCCGATATCCTCGCTCGCCGCGCGGGTCAGCCGGCGCAGGACATAGAGCGGCTCCTCCCCAGCCACCAGCATCCGCGCGAGATAGTAAAGCGCCGCCTGCGGATCCGATCCACGGATGGATTTATGCAATGCGGAGATGAGGTTGTAATGGCCTTCTCTGTCCTTGTCGTAAATCGCGACGCGGCGATTGAGGAGCGCGGCGAGCGCCGCCGGATCGAGCGGCGCATCGACCGCGATCGAGAACAGCGTCTCCGCCTGGTTCAAGAGGAAGCGGCCGTCGCCGTCGGCGGTGGCGACCAGCGCCTCGCGCGCCTCCGCCGTGAGCGGGAGGGCGCGCCCGACCAGCGCCTCGGCGCGGTCGAGCAGCTTGCCGAGCGCCGCCGCGTCGAGCCGGTTGAGGATCAGCACCTGCGCGCGGCTGAGCAGCGCCGCGTTGATCTCGAAGCTCGGATTCTCGGTCGTCGCGCCGACAAGGACGACGGTGCCGTCCTCGACATAGGGAAGGAAGCCGTCCTGCTGGGCGCGATTGAAGCGATGGATTTCATCAACGAACAGAAGCGTCTGCTTGCCGATCTTCATATGGTCTCGCGCCTCGGCGAAGACCTTCTTGAGATCGGCGACGCCGGAGAAGACCGCGGAGATGGCGACGAAGCGCAGCCCGACCGCATCGGCGAGCAGCCGCGCGATCGTCGTCTTGCCGGTGCCCGGCGGACCCCACAGGATCATCGAGGCGAGCTTGCCCGCCGCGACCTGTCGGGCGATCGCGCCGTCCGGCCCGGTCAGATGCTCCTGGCCGACGACCTCGTCGAGCCGGCGCGGGCGCAGGCGATCGGCGAGCGGCGCGTTCGGGGAGAGCGGCGGTTCGGGCGCCTGGGGCACATCGTCCTGGAACAGATCGGGCACAGCCGGCGCTTAGCCGATTTCGCCGGCTTTGGCACCTAAAGCCGCAGCCTGGTGAACAGGACGCGCGAATCCGGTGCATATTGGGGCGCGGCGAGTGGCGGGCGCGTGGGTCTGCGTGGAATATCGAGGCCGAAGCGCGTCGCGACGAGCGTGGCGGGGACCGGCGCGGGGCCGCGCAGGAGGATGTCGAAGGTCGCGCCGTCGCAGGATCGGCCGCCGCAGCCGAGCACGAACGGATCGTCGGGGCCGCCGCGGCCGAAGCGCTGGACGAATCCAGGCGCCCCGGCGGCGAGGAGCGGCGAACCGGCCGGGGCGAAGAGGCCGACCTGATCCGCGCCTGGCGCCTGGATGCGCACGCGCAGGCGCCGCTCCGCGCCGGTCCTGGTTTCGCCGAGGACGACCAGGGTCGGCGCCGCCGCGCCGCCATCGGCATCGCGCGGCGCATCGGCGGTCCAGCGCTTCGCCGGCGACCAGGGCAGCGGCTCGCGCCGCCAGTCGAAGCCCGGCGGACGCCGCGCGCCATCGCCCGAAAGCGTCCAGCGCGCCGCGCCGGTCCCGCCATCGCGCAGATAGGCGACGGTCATGCGCTGCCGGCGATCCTCGCTATAGGCCGGAGTCAGCGCGACGGCGGTCCATGCGATGAGGAGGAGCGCGGCGCCCGGCAGCGCGAGCGGGCGGCAGCGTTCGACCAGCTGCGGAAGCTCGATCAGCCAGGGGAGCAGCATCAGGGCGCCCAATGGCGCGAACACCCAGAACGGCCCGTCGGTCAGCAGCACCTCGAACAGGCCGAGCGCCGGGCCGAAGCTGACGTAGAGCGCGAGCGCGGCGACGAGGGCCGCGCCGGTCTCGATCGCCGGGCGACCCCGCCCGAGCGCGATGCCGAGCGCGGCGATGAGCGGCGGGAGCAGGAAATAGATCGCCCCGCCCGGCGCCACGAGCGAGATCGCGGCGCCGACGATCGTGAAGGCGAGCCAGAAGGCGGCGCGAAGCCGGTGCCGCCCGGCCTTCGGGGCGATGGCGCGGATGGCGAGCAGAGCGGCGACGATGGCCGAGGCATAGACGGCGCTCGTCGTCACCACCGGCGAGGCGCGCCAATAATCCCCGGCGCGGACCAGGCCGATTGCGAACGACCCGAGCCAGGCGAGGCCGGCGCCGGCGGCAAGGCTCGCCGCCACCGCGCCGAGCGGGCGCCCGAGTGCGCCGCGACGCCATGACGTCAGCGCGAAGAAGACGAGCAGGATGCCAAGCAGAAGCAGGCCGAACCCGAGCGGCAGCGCGATGAGCGCACGGCCTGCGAGATCGGCGTAGAGCCTGGTGCCGCGCGCGGCCGGGAGACCGTTTTCCAGCACCCGTTCGGTGACCGCCTGGACCTGATCGCCCATATGCTGGAGGCTGGCCCGATCGAGCGCCTCAACGCGATCGCCGGGGCTGTGATAGCGGGTCTCGTTGCCGATGATCGCGAAGTTGAGGATCGTCCAGGGCCTGGCCTTGAAGACGTTGACGTCGGTCGAATTGGGGATGAGGCCGTAAAGATCGGCCGAGAGCGAGTTGGCGAGCGGGCGCGACGCGGCGGCGCGATAGAGCGCGACCGCGGCGGCGTTGGGCCGGCTCGTCTCGAACATGATCGCCGGCCCGGAAACGCCGCGCGCCTCCATGTTGAGCACGGCATCCACCCGCGCCGCGGCCGGATCGCGATCGAGAAAGGCGCGGGCGCCGATCAGGCCCGCTTCCTCGCCTTCGTCGATCAGGAAGATCACGCCGCGCGAAAGCGGGCGGCCGCGCAGGTTCGCCGCGATCTCCAGCATCGTCGCGACGCCGATGCCGTCATCGGCGGCGCCGGGGCCGGCGTTCGCGCTGTCATAATGGGCGGCGAGAAGGAGCGCCGGGCCGCTCGTGGGGCCGATCTCGGCGACGAGGTTGCGGACCCGCGCACAGGAGACTGAACGGGCGTGGGCGAAGCCGTTGCAGGCGAAATCGTCGCTGATCCTGGGCGCGAGGCCGACGCCGCGCATCGCCTGGATCAGCCGGTCGCGCACCGCATCGCCATCGGCGCTGTCGACGGGATGCGGGCGCTGGTCGCCGAGGATGAAGGCGAGGCGGGCGACGGCGCGGCTGGCGTCGAACTGGCCGGGCGCGGCATGGGCCGGCGAGGCGGGGAGGGCGATCAGCCGATCCTTGGCCGCCATCGCCCCGATGAGGAGCAGCACGATTCCAAGCAGCCCCCAGATCGACCGGCCCATCGCGCTCCCCCCTCTTTTCAGGCGAGCATAGCAGACGCGCGGCGGCTGGCGAGGGCTGTCTAGCTGAGCGGCAGCGCCCCGCGATCGACCAGGCGGGTGTAAAGGTGCCAGGTCGAATAGCCGAGCCAGGGCAGGACGAAGGCGAGGCCGATGAAGGCCGGGATCGCGCCGAGCACGAGCAGGGCGGCGACGATGATGCCCCAGCGCGCCATCAGCCAGCGATTGGCGCGCACCGCCTCGATCGAGGTCCGCACCGCAAGGCGCGCGCCGACATCGCGATCGACCAGCATTGGCAGAGAGACGACGCTGAGCGAGAGCACGGCCCAGGCGAAGCACAGCCCGGCGAGATTGCCGACGAGGATCAGCGCCCAGCCCTCCCTGGTCGTGAAGAGGCGGGTGAGGAATGCGCCGATCGATTCGGGCGGCGGGCCGAGCAGCAACGCGTAGAGCCCGCCCGCCACGATGAGCCAGGCGAGGAAGACGGCGAGCAGGAGCCCGGCGACGGCGACGATCGAATCGATCGAAGGGCGCTTCACGACATCGAGGAAATGCGACCAATCCGATTCAAGGCCCGATTCCCGCCGCCGCGCGATCTCGTAGAAGCCGAGCGCGGCGATCGGCCCCAGGAGCGCGACCCCGGCGGCGACCGGGAAAAAATAGGGGATGAGCCCGTTGCCGAGCGCGGCCGCCCCGGCGATGAACCCGATCGCCGGATAGAGAAGGCCGACGAAGATGAGGTCGCCGCGATGGGCGGAAAAATCCCTGAGCCCGTCGCGGAGCGCCGCATCGAGATCGGCGCGCGTGATCCGCCGCACCGGGAGCGCCGGCGCGTCTGGCGAGACGGTTGCGATCGTTGAAGCAGCCATGAAAGGTCTCCTTTCGCTGCGCGCACACCCTATATCAGAAAATCCTGCTCAATGCATGGCAATGCTTGCAATGCGGCCGACCGGGCGTAGATCGCCTGGCGGGCCTCTTCTGGAGAGTTTGAAATGGGTTATCGGGTCGTGGTCGTCGGTGCGACGGGCAATGTCGGGCGCGAGATGCTGAACATCCTCGCCGAACGGGAATTCCCCCTCGACGACATCGCCGCCGTGGCGAGCCCGCGATCGACCGGAGACATCATCGATTTCGGCGATTCCGGGCGCGAGCTCAAGGTCCGCAATCTCGAACATTTCGATTTCGAAGGCTGGGACATCGCCCTGTTCGCGGCCGGCTCCGGCCCGACCAAGATCTATGCGCCCAAGGCGGCGGTCGCCGGCTGCACCGTGATCGACAACAGCTCGCTCTACCGGATGGACCCGGACGTGCCGCTGATCGTGCCCGAGGTGAATCCGGAGGCGATCGACCTTTACCGGCACAAGAACATCATCGCGAACCCCAATTGCTCGACCGCGCAGATGGTGGTGGCGCTGAAGCCGCTGCACGACGTCGCGGGGATCAAGCGCGTCGTCGTCTCGACCTACCAGTCGGTCTCGGGCGCGGGCAAGGCGGGGATGGACGAGCTGTTCGAGCAGAGCCGCAACATCTTCGTCGGCGATGCCAACGAGCCGGTGAAGTTCACCAAGCAGATCGCCTTCAACGTCATCCCGCATATCGACTCCTTCCTCGACGACGGATCGACGAAGGAGGAGTGGAAGATGGTGGTGGAGACCAAGAAGATCCTCGATCCCTCGATCAAGGTGACGGCGACCTGCGTTCGCGTTCCGGTCTTCGTCGGCCATTCGGAATCGATCAACATCGAGTTCGAGCGGGAGCTTTCCGCAGAGGACGCCCAGGCGATACTGCGCGAGGCGCCGGGCGTCATGCTCGTCGACAAGCGCGAGGACGGTGGATACGTCACCCCGGTCGAGGTCGTCGGCGAATATGCGACCTATGTGAGCCGCGTGCGCGAGGACCCGACGATCGAGAACGGCCTCAACCTGTGGTGCGTCTCGGACAATCTGCGGAAGGGCGCCGCGCTGAACGCGGTCCAGATCGCCGAACTGCTCGGACGGCGGCACCTGCAGAAGGCCGCTTAGCCCCTCCACCAGCCTTCGGCTGGTCCCCCTCCCCATCGCCTGCGGCGACAGGGAGGATTGAGGCGCGATCGAACCCCGATTAATCCTCCCTGTCCCGGCTCGACCGGGATGGGGAGGGGGACCGCGCGCGGCGCGGTGGAGGGGCTTGCGGCAGACGACGAAAGGCACGGTGGCCAGGGCAAGGGCGCTGCGCCGCGCGATGTCGCCGCCCGAGGCCGCGCTGTGGCAAATCCTGCGCGCCCGCCCGGGCGGGCTGAAGTTCCGCCGCCAGCATCCCGCCGGGCCCTATGTGCTCGATTTCTACTGCCCCGCGGCCAGGCTCGCGATCGAGATCGACGGGATCGCCCATGAGATGGGTGCAAATCCCGAGCGGGATGAGAGGCGGGATGCCTGGCTCCAGGCGCAGGGCTATCGCGTGCTGAGGATCGTGGCCGGCGAGGTTCGGGATAATGCCGAGGGCGTTCTCCGGCATATCCTCAACTCTTGCGCCACTTAGCCCCTCCACCATGCTTCGCATGGTCCCCCTCGCCATCGCCTGCGGCGACGGGGAGGATCGGGTGGTTCGTCCTCCCTGTTCCCGCGCCAGCCGGGATGGGGAGGGGGACCGCGCGCGGCGCGGTGGAGGGGCTTGCGGCGGAGGGGCAAAGGCGGCGTTCCGACCATCAGCGGGCCGGCGCGGATCTAGAGGCGTGCCTTGGCCTTCAGCTCGGCTTTTGCGGTTTCATATTCGGTGGCGAGCCGGGCGATATAGTCGGCGGCCGGCACCACCGCCTCGATCGCGCCGATGCCCTGGCCCGAGCCCCAGATGTCGCGCCAGGCCTTCGCCGAGGCGCTGCCGAAGTTCATCGTGCTGAGGTCGCCTTCGGGAAGGTTGTCGGGATCGAGGCCGGCGGCAAGGATCGATTGCCTGAGGTAATTGCCGTGAACGCCGGTGAAGAGGTTCGAATAGACGATGTCGCTCGCCCGGCCCTCGACGATGCCCGCCTTGTAGGCCTCCGCCGCGTTCGCCTCGGTCGTGGCGATGAAGGGCGAGCCGATATAAGCGAGGTCGGCGCCCATCGCCTGCGCGGCGAGGATGGCGCGGCCGTTGGCGATCGCGCCGGAGAGGGCGAGCGGGCCATCGAACCACTGGCGGATTTCCTGCACCAGGGCGAAGGGCGAGAGCGTCCCGGCATGGCCCCCCGCGCCGGCGGCGACCGCGATGATCCCGTCCGCGCCTTTCTCGATCGCCTTGCGGGCGAAGCGATCGTTGATGATATCGTGCAGGGTGAGGCCGCCCCAGCCGTGGACGGCGTCGTTGAGCTCCGGAATCGCGCCGAGCGAGGTGATGACGATCGGCACCTTCCATTTCGCGCAGGTCGCCATATCCTCCTGAAGGCGGATATTGGACTTGTGGACGATCTGGTTGACCGCGAACGGGGCGGCGGGCGCCTCGGGATGGTCGCGGTCCCACGCCGCCAGCTCCTCGGTGATCCGGTGCAGCCATTCGTCGAGCTGGCTCTGCGGCCGCGCGTTCAGCGCCGGGAAGGAGCCGACGATCCCCGCCTTGCACTGGGCGATGACGAGATCGGGGCTGGAGACGATGAACAAAGGCGAGCCGATCACCGGTAGTTGCAGGCGATCGAAGAGGGCAGGCAGGGTCATTGCCTGACCTTAACGTAAAGCGCCCGCCCGGCAAGCGCCCGGCGCGCACGATGCCTCGCCGGTCTCGCCGGGATGGTAACGCCGCTCGACATGACCCTCGAGGTCGCCATCGTAGAAATAGACCGGCCGCAGATTGCCTGACGCGTAGCGCGCCGCCTCGTCGTTGAAGTGCGGATCGCCGGGATGGCCGCTCTCGCCGCCGGCGGTGACCGCGACGGCGCGGACGCGCGGGCCGAACTCGACGATCGCGACGAAGCTGTTGCCGTTCGTCCCGTACCAGCGCCGCGTGCCGGGCCAGGCATGGGCGCCGAAGGAGGCGAGCGAGCCCCAGCGCGAGGAGACGAACGGCACCGCGATGCTGGGCTTCGAATCGTCGAACGTCTGGACGATCGCCGCGTCGTTGCGCTGGAAGCGGTTCACCTCGCCCCAGGCGACGCGCCAGCTTCCCCATTCGCGCTCCATCCGAGCCACCGCGCGGTCGAGCGCCGCGATCCGGTCTTCGTGCGGCAATGCCGCCATCGCCTCCCACATATTGCCGTGGGGCGGGCGCGCGGCGAGGGCCCGGCTCCACAATTCCTCGCCCCAATAATTGGCAAGCGCGGTCGGCCGGGATTCGGCGGACCAGCGATAGTCCCAGCCCTGGGCGAGCAAGGCGACCGGCCCCGCAAGTCGTGCCCGGCGCGGGTCGCGATCGGGGAGGGCCGACCAGGCGGCGCGAAGCTTCGGCACCTCGGCCGCGAAGAAGGGCATCCAGCTGTCGAAGGCGATCCGCCGCAGCCCCTCGATGTCGAGGTCGCGGGCCGCGCCGAGCAGGGTGGTCGCATGATCGGTCCGCGCGCTGAACCCGGCCTGATCCATGTAGCGCGGGAAATCGGCGGCGGCCGGGCTGTCCGCGCCCGCCGCGCGCCACGGCGCGTCGTTGGAATTGTAGAGCCAGCCGCCACGCGGGTCGCGGACCTGCGGCAGCCGCGCGAGCGGCGTCAGCCCGCGCCAGTCGGTCGCCGGATCGCTCCCGTCGACCGTCCCGCGATAATCGAAGCGGTTGTCGCGCACCGGCACGAATTGGGGATGGAGATAGGCGACATGGCCGTCGGCGTCGGCATAGATGGTGTCGTTCGACGAATTGGCCCGAAGCGCGGCGACCCGCATATATTCGGCGAAGCTGGTCGCCTTGGTGCGCAGCCAGCTCTGCTCCAGCGCCTCGATCGGCCGGTTCATCAGCGCCATCGCGATCCACCTGTCGCCGTCGGCGCGGACGATGGGGCCGTGATGGGTGCGATAGGTGGTGAAGGTACGGGTGGCGAGGCGTCCGTCCGGCCCACGCACGCGCAGCGTGATCGGCACGGTCGTCACCGGGCGCAGCTGGCGACCGTAGCGATAGAAGATGCGGCCGCCGCGTCGCACGATGGTTTCGGCGAACTCGTCGACCGAATCGACGCCGCTCGACGTGTGCATCCACCCCAGATGTTCGTTGAAGCCCTGGTAGAGGAAGAACTGCCCCCAGGTGGAGGCGCCATAAGCGTGCAGCCCCTCGTCGCTCTCCATCCCCAGTTCGGAGCGGAAGAAGAAGGAAGTGTGCGGGTTGATGAGGAGCAATGCGTGCCCGTCGCGGGTGAGCCGCGGCGCGATCGCGATGCCGTTCGAGCCGCGCGGCTCGAGGTCCGGCGGCGCGGCGGAAGCGAGGGCGGGGCGCGCGGGCACCCCGTAGAACGCGCCGAGCGGCCCCAGCTCCGCGCGCTCGATATCGCCGCCGATACTGCCTTCGGTGAAGGACAGCATCATCCACGGCTCGAACCGGGTCAGGACCTTCGGATGAACGTCAGGATGGGTGGCGAGATAGTGGTTCAGGCCATCGGCCCAGGCGTCCATCAGGGTCCTGAGCCAGGCCGGGCTGCGGCGATAATCGCGCTGAAGCTGCGCCGGATCGATCCACAGCCGCTGGCGCAGATCGGCCGGCAGGGCGCCTTCGCCCTCCGCCTCGGCGCTGCGCCCCAAAGCGGTGAGGAGGTTCGCCTCGATGCGGGGGAAATCGTCCTCGGCCTGGGCGTAGATCGCGCCGAACACCGCATCGGCATCGCTATGCCCGCGGACATGGGCGATACCCCAATCGTCGCGCGTGATCGTGACCCGCGCGGCGCGATCGGCGGCGGAGAGCCGCGCGGCGGAGGCCGGGACGGCCGCCGTCGACAGGGCGAACGCGAGGATGACGCCGGTTGCGAGCCTCACGGGGCCGGCGCGCCCGGCTTCGGTCCGATCAGGGCGCGGGCGAGGGTCATTGCCCCAAGCACGGCGGCGAAGAAGGTGAGCGTGTGCGTCATGCTGTCCGGCACATAATATCCGCCGATCACGCCGCGGCTCCAGAACACGCGCCAGAAGAGCAGGGAGAGCGCGGCAAGCACGATCGTTCCGCAGGCCAGCGCGGTGGTCGCGATCCGCCGCGCCTCCGGCCGCTCGCTCCAGTCGGCGTCGCCGGTGCCGGCGATCCAGCCGCCGGCGCCGTTGAGCGCGATGAACCCCGAAAAGACGCCGAGGACGAACCAGATCGCATAAGGGAGCGCGGAACTGCTGCCGCGCAGCGGCGCGACATCGAAGACGAGGCAAACGATCACGCCGACCAGGTCCGCCAGCATCAGGCAAAGCAGCAGGATGGCGGCGGTCTTGAGGAAGGCGAGCATGTCAGCGCGCGCGGATCGCGTCCGCGGCCTTGTCGATATTGAGGGCCCCATAGTCGAAGACATGCTTGCTTCCGTCGGTCAGCGTCACGATCGCCTTCTTGCTGAACAGCTTCTTCTGCACTTCGACGTCGGCGATGTCGCCCTTCTCGATCTCGAGATAGCCCTCGCTGCCCCATTTGACGAACACGGCTTCCTCGACGATGCCCCGGAAGCTCGCGTCGAACTTGGCGTCATAGAGCAGCCGCTGATTGGTGACGGTGAGCTTGCCGTTATATTTCCCACCCTGCGGCGGGAGATAGAAAAGCGTCCAGCTGTCGATGATCGCTTCGCCCGGCCGCAGATCGATCTTCATCGCGTCCCCCTGCCTTGAAGGCGCAATCGGTATCGCAGGGCGCGCCGGCGATCAACGCCCCGCTTGTGCGGCTTCGCCGCGGCGCGGATAAGGAGCGCGGATCCATAGTCGCAAGGGAGGCACGCCTTGATCTGGTTCACCCTCGCGGACGGCAACTCCATCGCCGTCGCGCCGCAACATGTCCGCTACGTGCTGCCGACCGACGGGGGCGGCACGGTCATCTGCTTTTCCTCGAACGAGCGGTTCACCGTGAGCCAGACGCCCACCGAGGTGGTCGCGAAGCTCGGCTGAGCCTAATCGGACTTCGGCGCCTCGCCTTCCGCATAGCGGCTTTCGATGAAGCGGCCCTGGACCTGGAAGGCGTCGACATCCTCGCGCGCGAGCTTGCGGGCGAGATCGTCGAGCGCGGTGCGCGCGGCGTCGATCCCGGCGACGAGCCGGTCGTCGACGCTCTTGCCCTCGGCATCGCGCTCGGCCCGATACTGGGCGGGCACCCGCTCGTAGCGCTCGATCAGCTCGGGCAGGTGCTTGCCCATCAGCCGCCGCGCATCCTGGGCGAGCGGATCGAGGATATTGGTTTGTGCCAGCCGGCTTTCGAGCAGCGGCAGCTGGGCGCCGATCGCATCGATGCTCCGCGCGGCGGCGGCGGGAAGATCGCCGCGACGGCGCACCAGCAGGCTGTCGAGCCGCTGCACCACCGCCTTGTTCGGCATGTCCTCGCGATAATCGACGATCGGCTTCTCGCCGCCCCACAGCGAGAAGAAGAGAATCGCGAAGAGCATCAGCGCCGCCACCGCGAACAGGCCGCCGATCCCGATCGGCCCGACGACCAGCCCGAAGCCGATGGTCGCGACGATCAGCGCGCCGAGCGCCACCCCGATATTGGTGATCCGGTGCGCGAAGGCGGCAATCCCGCGCTTCGTCTCGCGCCGGCGCGCCGCGTTGGCCGGGTTGCGATCGATGCGCCCCATCACGTCGTCGAAACGGGCGATGGCGGCATCGACCTGGCGCGACGTGCTCATGGTCCGGCCTTCAGCCCTCGAGCGCGGTCAGCGGCGATTCCGAAGGCCCGCTCAGCTGGTTCTGCGCGACGCCCTCGGCGCGGGCGATATAGCCGCGGCTCTTCTCGACCTCGCGGCCGAGCGTGTCGACGGTCTGCTTCATGTTGCCGAGCGCCTCGATCTTGAACTTGTCGATCGAATCCATCGTGTCGTAGATGTTCTGGAAGGCGCGCTGCAGCGTTTCCAGGGGGATCGTCGCCGACGCGGCCTGCTTGTGGATCTCGCCGGTCTGGCTCTTGAGCAATTCGCCGGTGCGATCGATCATCGTCGCGGTCGTGGTGTTGAGCGCGGTGACCTGTTCGAGCACCAGCCTCTGGTTGGTCAGCGCCTGGGCGACCGTCACCGCCGTGCGCAGCGCCGCGACCGTCGTCGTGGAGGCGCGATCGACGCCCTTCACCAGCTCGACATTGTTCTTCTTGACCAGATCGAGCGCGAGATAGCCCTGCACCGTCACGGCCATCTGGGTCAGAAGGTCGGTGGTGCGCTGGCGGGTGTAGAAGAGCGCGGTCTCGCGGATCGCCTTGGCCTTGGCCGGATCGGTCGCGTCGAGCTCGTTCGCCTTGTCCTCCAGCTTCTGATCGAGCGCCTTGGAGATGTGGATCATCTGCTCCAGCTTGCCCATCGTCTTCCACAGATTGGCGCGCTCTACGTCGATGGCGGCATTGTCCATCAACAGCTCGTCCTTGCCGGAGGCGAGGCTGGCGAGGATCGACGAGATGTGGGTCTGCGCCGACTGATATTTGCGGAAATAGGTCGTGAGGCGGTTGCCGACCGGGATGATGCCGAGGAACTTCCTCGGCTTGCCCGCGGCGCCGTTGCGGCCGGGATCGAGATCCTCGACCGTGCGCCGCAACTTGGTGAGGTCCGCGCCGATGCCGGTCTCGCTGTCGATCGCCTTGACCGGCCGATCGAGGAAACGGTTGGACGCGCCGGCCGCCTCCGCGATCTCCTTGCGGCCCATGGTCGTCAGCTGATCGACCTTCTTGCCGAAATCGGGCGAGTTGGCGTCCAGCGCCACCAGCTCGTCGACGAACTTCTCCACCCTTTCGTCGAGCGCGCTCTTCTGATCGTCCTTGAGCGGCACCAGCCCGGCGGCCTGCTCCGGCGCGACGGTCTGGAGCGGCGCGGGCGGATCGAGCGTCAGCGTCGACGCCGTCGCGGTCTGGGTCTCGGTTTCGGTCTGGGTCGCCATTGTCGGCCCTCCTCGCAGGTTTCCCGCCAAGATTGGGGCCTCCGGCGGCGCGGCGCAAGTGAGAAAGTGTATTATTTGTGTAAGACGCAGGGCGCGCGCGTTCAGTTTCCGCTCATGCCCCGGCGCGCAATAGTCGCCGCTTTCCGGGCAGGAGCCCCGGCCGGACGGTTCGAAGGACGAGGACATGAACAAGTTCATCATCGGCGCCGCCGCGGCCGTGCTGGCCGCGCTCGCGCTGCCGGCGCCGGCGCTGGCGCAGTTCGGCGGCGATCCCAACGCGCAGGTCGATTATCCCGGCGATCCGAGCGCCGCCGATGCCGGCACGCGCGCGCGGCCGGACGACGCCGCCACGGCCGACGATCAATATGATGACGAGGACGGGCAATATGCCCCGGACGACGAGGGCTGGATCGACGATGAGGGCGCGCCGGTGGACGGCAAGCCCGATGCCGGAACCTATCCCGACGAGGCTTATCCCGACGACGCCTATCCGTACGACGGGGATGACGGCCTGGATGAGGGGGCTCCCCCGGGGGACGCGCCTGCTTATGGAGACAAGCCCGATCCCGACGCGTCGGTTCCGCCGAAGATGAACCCGGCCTAACCCGGCGATCAACAGCCCGTTCAGCAGCGGCGGGCTAGACCGGGCCCAGATCGGATCGAGAAGACAGGATTTCCGATTCCGGCCCGTTTCCGCCGGATCGGTTGTGAGGGCGCCCCGGCCATCCCCCGGCCGGGGCGTTTTGCATTTCGTTTTGCCACTTTACTGCGAGGCGCGTCCCGTTATGGGAGGGCCTGTCTCAAGCGGGAGCAGGTCATGCGGCATCTGATTTTGTGCGCCTTTGGCATCGTCGGCGTCATCGCCATGGCCAATGCCCAGAGCGGCGGTCCGGCCGGCGTGATCCGCGACCGGCAGGCCAATTACAAGCAGATCGCCGCTGCGGTGCGGACCATCAGCCAGCAGGTGCGGGCCGACCAGCCGTCGATCGAGCAGATCCGCCAGGCGACCGCGATCGTCGCCGATCGTGCGCCCCGTGTCAGCGGCTGGTTTCCCCGGGGCACCGGGCCGGAGGCCGGCGTGCCGACCCGCGCGCTTCCGGTGATCTGGCGGAATCCGGACGATTTCCATTCCAAGGCCGTCGATTTCGTCGTCGCCGCGCGGGCGCTGAACGATGCCGCGCAGCGGGGCGACATCGCCGCCGTTCGCGCCGGCTTCCCGCGGCTCGGCGCCGCGTGCGGCGCGTGCCACGACACCTATCGCGCGCCCGAGCAGCATTGAGCGACGAAGGCGGAGCCGTCGCGCGGGTGCGCGTGTGGGACCTGCCGACCCGGCTGTTCCACTGGCTGCTGGTGGTGCTCATCGGCGTGATGTGGTGGAGCGCCGAATATCACCGCATGGATATCCACCTGCTGGTCGGGCCGATCGTGCTCGGCCTGCTGCTGTTCCGCCTGGTCTGGGGCGTGATCGGCGGATCGACAGCGCGCTTCGCCAATTTCATCAGGGGCCCGCGCGCCGCGATGAGCTATCTGAACGGCCGCGCGGCGCACGTGCTCGGCCACAATCCAATCGGCGGCTGGAGCGTTGCGATCATGCTCCTGCTGCTGTGCACGCAGGTCGGGCTCGGCCTGTTCGCGAGCGACGAGGACGGCTTTGCCGCGGGGCCGCTATCAAAGTACGTGACCTATGGCACCGCGCGAAAGCTGGCGCATAACCATCACCTTCTGTTCAATATTCTCCTCGTCTTCATGGCGCTGCATGTCGCCGCGATCCTCTTCTACGCGCTGGTGAAGCGAAACAATCTGGTCGGGCCGATGCTGCACGGCCGGCGCGAGGCGCATGCCGGCGCGGCCGGGCTGGTGCCGGCGTCGCCGGCGCGGTTCCTGATCGCCGCGGCGATCGCGATTGGCGTCACCCTGCTGCTGACCCGCTGGCTCTAGAGGTCCGGCAGGACCTGCTCGGCGACGCCCCAGCCCTTGAGGCCGCGCGCGCCGGCGCGATCGAGCAGCTTTTCGACATCGCGCACCGAAAAGGCGTGGCCGCTTTCGTAATCGTCGAGCTCGTCCCAGTTGATCGGGGCGGCGACCGGGGCGCCGTCGCGCGCGCGGACCGAATAAGGGACGATCGCCGTCGCGCCGCGCTGGTTGCGCAGATAATCGATGAAGATGCGGCCCTTGCGCTGCGCCTTCATCAGGTTGGCGGTGAAGCGATCGGGCTCCGCCTCGGCCAGCGCGAGCGCGAAGCGGCGGCAGAAATCCTTCACCTCGGGCCATTCGGCCTTCGGCGTCAGCGGCGCGATGACGTGGACGCCCTTGCCGCCCGTCAGCATCGCGAAGGTGGTGAGCCCCATGTCGGCGAGCTGGCGGCGCAGGTCGCGCGCGGCCTTGCGGACGGCGGTGAAATCGAGCCCTTCGTCGGGATCGAGATCGAAGACGATCCGATCCGCTTTCTCGACATCGGCGACGCGCGATCCCCAGCCGTGAAACTCGATCGTGCCCATCTGGACGCAGGCGATCACCCCGGCCGTATCCTCGACGTAGAGATAATCCTCCTTGTGCCCGTCCTTCTCGGCGATCGGGACATGGCGGACATGATCGCCGAAGCTGCCGCTGTCATGCTTCTGGAAGAAGCATTTCTTCGCGCGCCCCTGCGGGCAGCGGACCAGGCTCACCGGCCGCTCGGCCACCCAGGGGAGCATGGCCGGGCCGATCGCGCGATAATAAGCGGCGAGATCGCCCTTGGTGACCTTCACCTCCGGGAAGAGCATCCGCTGGGGATTGCTGATCCTGATGTCGTCGTCCGGCGCCTCGTCGGCCAGTGGCTGAGGGCGTTCGGCGACGACCTCTTCGGCCGGCTTGTCGCCGCGCAGGCCAAGGAAGCTCGCATGGCGAAGGATGCCGTCGCTGGTGATCGATCCGAAGGCGATCTCGGCGACCAGATCGGGCTTCACCCAGTGCGCGCCGCGCGTTTCCGATCTCGGCGCCGCGACCGTGGGCGACTTCGTCTCGATCCGGCGGAAGCGCTCCAGCAGCGCCTCCTGGTCGGCATTTGAAAAGCCGGTGCCGACCTTGCCCGCATAACGCAGCGTCCCGCCTTCGTTCACCGCGAGCAGCAGCGCGCGAAAGCCGCGACCGGCCTTGTCGCTCTCGGTCCAGCCGACGATGACGAATTCCTGCCGGTTGGTGCATTTGATCTTGAGCCAGGCCTTCGTCCGGCCCGAGCGATAGGCGGCGTCCGCCTTCTTCGAGACGATCCCTTCCTGGCCGGCCCTGCACATCGCCTCGAACAATTGCTCGCCCTTGCCGACGATATGGTCGGCATAGAGGAGCGGGGGGCGGGGCGTGTCGAGCAGGGCGGCGAGCCGCGCCTTGCGCTCGACCGTGGGGCGCTTCGCGAGGTCCTCGCCGTCGATCTCGAGCGCGTCGAACAGGAACAATGCAAGGCCGCGCCCGCCCTCGCCGATCGCCTGCTGGAGCGCGCCGAAATCGGTGTTGCCCTTGTCGTCCACCGCGACGATCTCGCCGTCGAGGAGCGCCGAGCGGACCGGCAGCGCGCGCGCCGCCGCGGCGATCTCGGGGAAGCTGTCGGTCCAGTCGAGCCCGCTGCGCGTATAGATGCGCGCCTTGCCGTCGGCGATTGCGAGCAGGCAGCGATAGCCGTCATATTTCATCTCGTGGATCCAGCCGGCGCCGGCAGGCACATGATCGACCAAAGTCGCCTTCTGCGGCTCGCGGAAGCGGGGGAGTTTCGCGTCCGCGGCCTTCGCCCTGGGGGCGCGCCGCGCCGGCGCTTTCTTTCCCTCGGCGATCTCGTTCATCGTGCGCCCGGTCGCGACCGAGGTGAGGAAGGTATCGGTGAGCCCGGTCGAGCTGCCGGCATGATCGTCGTCCACCTTCTTCAGGATCCAGTTCTCGTTCTTCTCCTTGGCCCGCGGCTTCAGGCGGAACATCACCCATTCGCCCTTCATCCGCTCGCCGTGGAGGGTGAAATGGAGATGGCCCTCGGCCAGCGTCTTCACCGGATCCTTGCCGGGCAGCGGCTCCCAGGTCCCGCGATCCCACAGCATCACCGTGCCGCCGCCATATTCGCCCTTGGGGATCGTGCCCTCGAAGGTCGCATAGGACATCGGATGATCCTCGGTGCGGACCGACAGGCGGTTGTCGGCCGGATCGAGGCTCGGCCCGCGAGTCACCGCCCAGCTTTTGAGCGTCCCCTGAAGCTCCAGCCGGAAATCGAAATGGAGCCGGGTCGCGTCATGCTTCTGGACCATGAAGATGAGCGATTTGGCGCGCTTGCGGGCGACCTTTCCGGCCGGCTCGGCGGTCTTCGCGAAATCGCGCTTGCGATTGTAGGTCGCGAGTGGATCGGCGCGCTTCGCCATCTAATTCTCCCTGTCGCCACAGGCGATGCGGAGGGGGACCGCCTGAAAGGCCGTGGAGGGGCGTTCGGCGGGGGAGGCCCCTCCACCATGCTTCGCATGGTCCCCCTCCCCATGAGCTTCGCTCACAGGGAGGATCGGAGCGACGCGCCTCACGCCCGTTTCCTCGCCGCGCTCTTCTTCGCGGGCGCTTTCTTCGCCGCTGGCTTGCGCGCCGTCGCCTTGCGCCTGGGCGCCTCGGTCGCGCCGGGCTTGTCGATCGAGCGCTTGAGCGCGGCCATCAGGTCGATCACGTTCGATCCGCCGCGCGCCGGGGCTTCTTCCTCCTCGGCCTCGATCCGCTCGCCGGTCTTGCGCTTCTTCTCGATCAGCTCCTTCAGCGCATCGACATAGCGATCGTGGAACTTGCCGGGATCGAACTTGCTCGTCTTGCGATCGATCAGCGCCTCGGCGAGGTCGAGCAGCTCCGCGTCGGGCTTGTCATCGCCGATGTCGCGAAAATAGCCCTGCGCCTTCACGACCTCGTCGGCATAACGGAGCGTCTCCATCAATATGCCGCGCCCGCACGGCTTCAGGCTCACCACATATTCGCGCCCGCGCATCGCGAGCTGGCCGAGCGCAACCTTCTTCGTGTCCCGCAGCGCCTCGCGAAGCACGATGAACGCCTCTTCGGCGAGATCGTCGGCCGGAACGACATAATAAGGCCGCTCATAATAAAGCGGATCGATCTCGTGCGCGTCGACGAACTGGGTCAGCTCCAGCGTCTTCTTCGACTCCAGCTTGACCGCCTCCAGCTCCTCGTCGTCGAAGGTGACGTAATGGCCCTTCGAATATTGGTAGCCCTTGACGATCTCGTCGGCATCGACCGGGCCGATGCCGGGTACCACCTTCTCGTATTTGATGCGTTTGCCGCTGGGCTCGTGGATCTGGTTGAAGGCGATGGTCGCGCCGCTCCGGGTGGCCGAGAAGATTTCGACCGGGATCGAGACCAGAGCCAGCCTGATCTGCCCCTTCCAATAAGCGCGCGCGGCCATGGGTGTTCCTCCGAAAGGATCGTATCGCGCGCGATTCAATAGCTGGGGAGGGGGAGGGTTCCAGCCCAATCTTCCGCGCCCGCGATCGGGCGTTGCAGCCGCGGCACGTTTCCGGCAAATTCCCCTTCATGAACAAACGGATGGCCTTTGCCGCCGCGCTTGCCTTCATGGCCGCGCTCGCCATTTCGCCCGCCTTGGCGCAGCGGCGAAATGCGGCACCGGTTTCGATCGTCGCGAGCGTCGGTCATTCGGAATGGTGCCGGGCCGGGACCGTGCGCCTCGCGCTCGGCACCGGTCGGTACACGGTAACTGCGCCCCCCAATTGGCGGGCATGCCGTCGGCCGCCGTGGCCCGGCCTGACCAGGACGTCAGTGCTTCCTGCCGCCGACCTGATGACGGTCAGGGACGCCTGGGAACGTGTCGAGGCGGAAGGGCTGCAGAGGCCGAACTGCCGGAATGGCGGACGGCCCGAAACGATCTACGTCAGCAACGGTGGCGCCCGGACGCTGCGTGTCACGCTTCACCGGCGGGTATTTCTGCCCCCCAGGGACGAGAATTGCTGGAGCGAGGCCGCCACGCAACTTCATGACGTGATGGAGCGGTTGTTCAACCCGCGCCGCCGCTAGACGGGAATCTCGGTCGTGTATTTGACTTGGCGGAGCGCGAAGTTGCTCGCGGCGTTGGCGACGCTCGGGTGGGCCAGGACGCCCTGGCGGATGAAGCGGTCGTAATCGGCCACGTCCCTGACCGCGATGCGCAGGAGATAATCCCATTCGCCGGACATGGCGTAGCATTCGACGATCTCCTCGCGCGCGGAGATGAACTGCTCGAATTCGGCGCGCGCGTCGGTCGTCTGGCGGTGCATCCGCACCTGGCACATCACGTTGACGCTGCGGCCCAGGCGGGCGGGATCGGCGAGGCGGACGGTCGCGCCGAGGACCCCGGCGCGCTCCAGCGCACGCACCCGCCGCCACACCGAGGCGGCCGAAGCGCCGACATGATCGGCGAGCGCGGCATGGCTGAGGCTGGCGTCGCGCTGGAGCGCGCGAACGATTCGCCGGTCGATCTCGTCGAGGTGCGGATTTTCATTCACGGAACGGGCATATCACGAAACAAATGCTTCGCCAAACGGCGCAGAGCGAGAAAATTTGAGAGGCTTTTGCGCGCCGCCCGGAATAGGAATAGGCGCATGGCCATGGAAACGCTCGTGGACCGGGGGCCGTCCTTGCAAGAGGCTCCGCTGCTGTTCGACCGGCTGGAAGCCCAGCCGGCGGATTCCCTTATCGCATTGATCGCGCTCGCCGAAGCCGATCCGAGGCCGACCAAGATCGACGTCGGCGTCGGCGTCTATCGCGACAGCGACGGCAACACGCCGATCCTTCGCGCGGTGAAGAAGGCCGAGCGGATCCTGGAGCAGGTGCAGACCACCAAATCCTATATCGGCTCGCAGGGCGATGCGCGCTTCACCCAGCTGATCGGCGAGATCGTGTTCGGGCCCAACCACGATCCGAACATCGTCGGGCTGCAGACGCCGGGCGGATGCGGCGCGCTCCGCATCGGCGCCGATCTCATCGCTCGCGCAGGCGGCGACATCCGCATCTTCGTCGGCCAGCCGACCTGGCCGAACCATGTGCCGCTGATCGGCACCGCCGGCGTGCCGATGGTCGATTACCGCTATTACGACCGGGCCTCCCATCGCATCGATTTCGACGCGATGATGGAATCGCTGAAGGGCGCGCGGCGCGGCGATGTCGTGCTGCTCCACGGCTGCTGCCACAACCCGACGGGCGCCGATCTGGATGCCGACCAGTGGCGCGCGATCGCCGATCTCGTCGCGGCGCGCGGGCTGATCCCGTTCGTCGATCTCGCCTATCAGGGCCTTGGCAACGGGCTTGAGCCCGACGCCGCCGGCACCCGGCTTGTCGTCGAGGCGGCGGAGCAGGCGCTCGTCGCGCAGAGCTGCGACAAGAATTTCGGCATCTACCGCGAGCGCACCGGCAACCTCTTCATCAAGGCGTCCAGCCCCGCCCAGGCGGAGGTCGCGTTCGGCAACCTCATCGGCCTTGCCCGGACCATGTGGTCGATGCCGCCCGATCACGGCGCCGCGGTCGCGCGGATCGTGCTGGAGGACCCCGACCTTCGGGCCGACTGGCACGCCGAGCTCACCGATATGTGCGCCCGCATCCGCCGTATCCGCGCCCGGCTCGCCGCAGCCGATCCGCGCCTCGCCTATATCGGCGGGGAGCATGGCATGTTCTCGATGCTGCCGCTGACGCCGGACCAAGTGATCGGGCTGCGCGCCAGCCACGGCATCTACATGGCGCCGTCCGGCCGCTTCAACGTGGTCGGCCTGTCCGACGACAGCGTCGACCGCTTCGCCGCGGCGGTGCTGGAGGCGATGGATGGCTGACCTTGCCGTCCGGGAACGGAGCGGGCGCGCCAACACGCCCGATCCGGACTTCGACTGGCGGCGAATCGCCTGGCTGACCCATGTCAGCCGGGCGATGGACAAGCTGGAGGAAACCCGGCTCGTTCCCGAACGCAAGGTGCTCTACCAGTTCAGCGCGCGCGGCCATGACATGGCGCAGGTCATGCTCGGCACGCGGCTCACCCACCGGCATGACGGCGCATGCGGCTATTATCGCTCGCGGCCCTTGCTGCTCTCGCTCGGCGTGCCGCTCGCCGACGCGCTCGGATCGGGCATGGGCCGGGCCGGCGGCTATTCGGACGGGCGCGACATCGGGGTGGTGTTCAACTATCCCAATCCGAACGGATGCCCGGCGCTGCCGATGTGCGGCGGGGTCGGCGCGCAATATACGCCGACCGCGGGCTGGGCGCAGGCGATCCGCTATTACCAGGAGGTGCTCGGCGACGAGAGCCATGCGGGCGCGATCGCAGTCGTGCTCGGCGGCGATGCCTCCTGCGCCACCAACGGCTTCTGGTCCGCGCTCACCATCGCGACGACGCAGAAGCTGCCGATGCTCTTCTATGTCGAGGACAATCAGTTCGGCATTTCCGTGCCATCGACCTTCCAGACGCCGGGCGGCGACATCGCCCGCAATCTCGCCGGCTTCGCGAACCTCGAAATCCTCTCCGGCGACGGCACCGATCCGGCCGAGGCGGCGCGGCTGATCGCGCGCGCGACGGCGCATGTGCGCGAAGGGAAGGGGCCGGCGCTGCTCCGCCTCACCGTGCCGCGGCTCCAGGGGCACAGCTTCCAGGACACGCAGGCCTACAAGAGCGAGGAATTCGTCGCCGCCGAATGGGCGCGCGATCCGCTGCCCAAGCTCGAACGGTTTCTCGTCGGCCCGGTGATGACTGCGAGCGAGTGGGACCAGATCGGCCGTGACGCCGAGGCGGCGGTCGCCAGCGCCTGCGCCGAGGCCGAGGCGCGCGGCATCTCCGATCCCGAGGATGTCACCAGCCACGTCTTCTTCGACGGCGAGATGCAGCAGCTCGGTGGCCAGTGGACCAAGGGCTATGTCCCGCCGCCGGCCGACGAGACCCCGCGCCCGGAGGGTCAGCGGCTCAACATGGTGACGGCGATCCGCCGCACGCTCGACCAGGAGCTGGAGGCGAATCCGCGCGTCCTTCTGTTCGGCGAGGATATCGGGCCGAAGGGCGGCGTCCATGCGGTGACGCTCGGGCTGCAGGAGAAATACGGGCCGGCGCGGGTGTTCGACACCAGCCTTTCCGAAGAGGGCATCGTGGGGCGCGCCGTCGGCATGGCGCTCGCCGGGCTGATGCCGGTCCCGGAAATCCAGTTCCGCAAATATGCCGAGCCGGCGACCGAGCAGATCAACGATTGCGGCACGATGCGCTGGCGCACCGCCAACCGCTTCGCCGCGCCGATGGTGCTGAGGATGCCGATCGGCTTCTTCAAGTGCGGCGATCCCTGGCACAGCCAGACCAACGAGGTGCAGTTCGTCCACAATCCCGGCTGGCGCGTCGCGGCGCCGAGCAATGCGGAGGACGCGGTCGGCCTGCTTCGCGCGGCGCTTCGCGGCAACGACCCCGTGGTCTTCTTCGAACATCGTGCGATGCTCGACGATCCCTGGGCGCGGCGGCCCTGGCCGGGCGATGCCTATGTCCTGCCCTTCGGCAAGGCGAAGAGGACGCGCGAGGGGGATCAGATCACGATCGTCACCTGGGGCGCGATGGTGCCGCGTTGCGAGGCGGCGGCGGACGGCATTTCCGCCGACGTCATCGATCTTCGCACGCTCCAGCCCTGGGACAAGGACATGGTGCTGGAATCGGTCGCCCGCACCCGGCGCTGCCTGATCGTCCACGAGGACCTTCGTTCCGGCGGCTTCGGCGCGGAGATCGCCGCGGTCGTCGCCGACGAGGCCTTCCTCGATCTCGACGCGCCGGTCGCGCGGGTGACGATGCCGGACATACCGAGCCCGCACAATCCGGTGCTGCTCGATCATGCCGTCCCCTCGGTCGCGCGGATCCGGGCGCGGATCGACGAGCTTTTGGGATTCTGACGTGATCGACGTCGTCGTGCCGATGGAGCAGGAGGGGACGAAGGCGGTCGTCCGGTCCTGGCTGAAACAAGTGGGCGACCCTGTGGCGGAGAATGATCCGCTGGTCGAGCTCGAGACCGACAAGGTCGCGATGGAGGTGCCGGCGCCGGCGGCGGGCGTGCTCGCGGAAATCCTGCTTGCGAGCGATGCCGATGCGGTGCCGGGCGCGGTGCTGGGCCGGATCGCGCCTGAAGGCACCGAGACCAGGGCGCCGCTCATCCGGCCGGAGCGAAATCGGGGGACGCCGGCGCCGAATCCGAGAATCCGCCCCTCGACTTCGCTCGGGACGAGCGAGGCGGGGAGGGAGTCGCGGCTCTCTCCGTCGGTGAAACGCGCCCTTCGCCAGCATAGCCTCGATCCTGCCATCATCGAAGGCACCGGTCGCGGCGGTCGGATCACCCGCGCAGACGTGGATCGCGCCGTCTCGACCGGGGCGAAGCGGCCGCCCGAGGGCGTCATCGCGGCCGCGACGGCGGACCTTCGCGCGCAGATCGTCCCGCACGATCGGATGCGGCTCGCCATCGCCGAGAACATGGCCCGATCGCTCGCCGAGGCGCCGCACGTCACCGCCGTGTTCGAGGCGGATTTCAGCGCCATCGCGGCGCACCGGGCGAAGCACAAGGACGCCTTCGCCGCGAAGGGGATCAAGCTCACCTACACCGCCTATCTCGTCGCCGCGGCGGCCGAGGCGATGAAGGCGGCGCCGGCGATCAACAGCCGCTGGCACGAAGACCGGCTGGAGATTTTCGGGACTGTCGACATCGGCGTCGGCACCGCGCTCGGCACCAAGGGCCTGATCGTGCCGGTTCTCCGCGGCGTCGAGGCGCTCGATCTTGAGCGGATCGCCGCCGGGCTCGACGACCTCATCGCGCGGGCCCGCGACGAGAAGCTGACAAGCGCCGACGTGAAGGGCGGCACCTTCACCATCTCCAATCACGGCGTCTCGGGTTCGCTCTTCGCCGCGCCGATCATCATCAACCAGCCGCAATCGGCGATCCTCGGCGTCGGCAAGCTGGAAAAGCGCGTCGTGGTGCGCGAGGTGGGCGGCGTGGACACGATCCAGATCCGGCCGATGGCCTATGTCAGCCTCACGATCGATCACCGCGTCGTCGACGGCCACCAGACCAACGCCTGGCTGAGCCGCTTCGTCGAAGTCCTGGAGACCTGGCCGGCGGCCTGACGCGGACGCGCCCCGGCCCTGGTCAGGCGAACCCGGCGATGCCGAGGGCGATCGCGACCAGGACCAGCAGCGCCAGGCCTGCGATGAACAAGGCCCGCTGCCACGGCCGGCGCAGCTCGATCTCGCCTCCGCGGACCGCCTCGGCCCTGTGATGCGGTGCGGATTGTGGTGGCTTCGCCATTCCGATTCAACAATTTGCGCCCCGCGCCGTTCCCATGTGGGGGGCGTTGCAATTCCGTAACGGCATGTTAGCGCTACCCGTCGAGGGGATTGCCTGTGAACCGGAAACTGGTCGCGGCGATAGACGGAGAGAAAGTCGCTTTCGGCCTGGTCGACGGCGATCCTTCGGTCGTGCGCGCGATCCGCGAGCAAGAGACCGGCGACTTCCCGACGTTCACCGACGCGCTGCAAGCCTATCTGCGTGAACATCACGTCGCCGCCACGGGGCTCGACTTCGGGCTGGCGGTCGCCGGGGTCGCGCGGGGAGACACAATCAGCCTTGCCAACTGCCGATGGTATATTTCGGTGAGCGGCCTCAGATCGTTCTTCGGCAGCGAGCCGCTGGTGCTGAACGATTTCGAATCGATCGCCTGGTCGCTGACCGGGCTCGATCCGGCCAGCGTCCAGCGCGTCGGCCCGCTGTCGCCGCGCCCGATCCGGCCGGGAAGCACCTTTCTTGTCGTCGGAACAGGCCCCGGCCTCGGCGTCGCCGTGCTCGCGATGGGCAGGGAAGGCAAGGTGCGGGTGTATCCAAGCGAAGGCGGCCATGCCAGCTTCGCGCCGCAGAATGCCGACGAGGACGCTTTGCTTGCCCACCTGCGCGCGCGCCACGGCCATGTTTCCTACGAACGATTGCTCGCCGCCTTCGGCCTCCAGAACATCCATGGATGGCTCGCGATGAAATCGGGCCGCACCGCCGGCCCAGCGCCGGCCGCCGAGACGATCGTCAACGCCGCCCAGCGCGGCGATGCGATGGCCGGAGAGGCGATCGCGATCTTCGCCCGGATCCTGGGGTCCTTCGTGGGGGATATCGTGCTCGCGACGGGCACGTTCGACGGGGTTTACCTGGTGAGCCCGCTGCTCGGTGCGCTGCGGCCGGCGCTCACCGACGATCGCTTTCGCGCGGCGATGATCGGCAAGGGGCGTCTCAAGAAGGCGCTGGAGCCGGTCGCCGTCGGCTATGCGGAAGGCCGCAGCCCGCGCCTTCGGGGCATGGCCGCCGCGCTTGCCGCCCGATCCGCCGCGTCGGGCGAGCCGGTCGCGCCCGCCCGGGCTTGACGCGGGCGGCGCGAACCGTCAGATTCCCGGCATGAGCAGCGCCGTTCTTTCCGGCTTCGATTCCGCGCAGCGCTGCGCCGCGTCCGTCTACGTCTATTATTATCCGCCTGCCCGGACGGGAACGGACTGACGCGCGCCTGAAATAGCCACGTTCATCCACCCCGTCCGGATCTCCGGGCGGGGTTTTTCTTTGTGCCAAGAAGGACCCCGACATGCTGACCGAAGAGAGACTGAACCCGCCCGTCGAAGCGGCGTCCGATTGGACGATCCCGCAGCATTGGGAGCGCTTCACCGAGGAGGAGCATGCCGTATGGGACCTGCTCTTCGAGCGGCAGCGCAAGATGCTGCACGGCCGCGCGGTGCGCGCCTTCGAAGAGGGGCTCGACGTGCTGCGGCTCTCGCATCCCGGGATTCCGGACCTCGAGGAGCTCAACGAACGGCTCCACGCGCGCACGCGCTGGACGGTCGTGTCGGTGCCGGGGCTGATTCCCGACGACGTCTTCTTCGCCCATCTCGCCAAGCGACAGTTCCCGGCCGGCAATTTCATCCGCAAGCGCGACCAGCTCGACTATCTCGAGGAGCCGGACGTGTTCCACGATGTGTTCGGCCACGTCCCGCTGCTCGCCAATCCGGGGGTCGGCGATTTCATGCAGCGGCTTGGCGAACTCGGCCTTGAATCGATGCGCCGGGGCGCGCTTCACCGGCTTGCGCGGCTCTACTGGTACACGGTCGAATTCGGCCTGGCCCGCGAGGATGGCGAACTGCGCATCTATGGCGCCGGCATCGTCTCGAGCTTCGGCGAATCGCATTATTCGCTGGAGAGCGCGCAACCCAGCCGTCATGCCTTCGACATCGAACGGGTCCTGCGCACCCGCTACCGGACCGATACGTTCCAGGCCGGCTATTTCGTGATCGACAGCTTCGAGGCGCTGCTCGACGAGTTGCTGACCCACGATTTCCCGGCGCTCTATGCCGGGCTGGAAGGGACGGAAGACCTGTCGGTGGCCGGCTGAGGGCCCCAGGTGGCCTAAACGACAAGTGCCCGGGCGTTTCCGCCCGGGCACCCGTAAGACGGCACAAGGCCGTCTACCCCCTTTGTGATGCTCCTGCCCGCGCGTCCGCCCCACCTCGCAAGGGACGAACGGGGCCGGAGCCTCCCCGAACCAGGCCTTAAGCCTTTGGTTGCGTGGGGAAGACGCTATGCGGCGGTGGCGCGCTTGTCATCGCCTCATCGCGCGGGTGCGGCACTTTGGCGTCCGGCTGTTGCGAGTCTGCCACAGGGGCGCGTGGGCGCGCCCAGTTGCCTTGCCCAATCGCCCCCCGTAGAGCGGCCTTCCAATTCCAGTTACCGGACCGGTCTCGATCCCATGCGCCTTTCCCGCTATTTCCTTCCCGTTTCCAAGGAGACGCCGGCCGACGCCCAGATCGTCAGCCATCAGCTGATGCTGCGCGGCGGGCTGGTGCGCCAGACCGCCGCCGGCATCTATGCCTGGCTGCCGCTCGGCCATCGCGTGCTCCGCAAGATCGAGCAGATCGTGCGCGAGGAACAGGACCGCGCCGGCGCGATCGAGATGCTGATGCCGACGATCCAGGCGGCCGATTACTGGCGCGCCACCGGCCGCTACGACGCTTACGGCCCCGAAATGCTCAGGATCGTGGATCGCCAGGATCGCGAATTGCTCTACGGCCCGACCAATGAGGACATGCTGACCGCGATCTTCCAGCATTCGGCGAAGAGCTACCGCGATCTGCCGCGCATCCTCTACCACATCCAGTGGAAGTTCCGCGACGAGATCCGTCCGCGTTTCGGCGTGATGCGCGGGCGCGAATTCCTGATGAAGGATGCCTACAGCTTCGACCTGGACGAGGCCGGCGCGCGGGTGAGCTACAACCGGATGTTCGTCGCCTATCTGCGGACCTTCGCGCGGATGGGCCTGCGCGCGATCCCGATGCAGGCCGATACGGGCCCGATCGGTGGCGATCTTTCCCACGAGTTCATCATCCTCGCGCCGTCCGGCGAGAGCGAGGTGTTTTTCCACAAGAGCTGGGAGACGCTGCGATCGGCCGAAGATTATGCGGTCGACGCCGAAGACAGCACGGCGCTCCAGGCCTTCGTCGATTCGATGACCGCCGATTATGCCGCGACCGACGAGAAGCGCGACGAGGCGCGCGAGGCGGGGCTCGGCGACGACCTGCGGCAATCGCGCGGCATCGAAGTCGGCCACATCTTCTATTTCGGCGACAAATATTCGAAGCCGCTCGGCTTTTCGGTGAGCGGACCGGACGGCAGCCCGGTGACTCCGCTCGGCGGCAGCTACGGGATCGGCGTCTCGCGGCTCGTCGGTGCGCTCATCGAGGCGAATCATGACGAGGCCGGGATCATCTGGCCGGACGCGGTGGCGCCGTTCAAGGTCGCGCTCGTCAACATGCGCGCCGACGATGGCAGCGTCACCAGCGCGGCGGACGAGATTTACGGCCAGCTTTCGGATGCCGGCATCGAGACGCTCTATGACGATCGCGACGAGCGGGGCGGCGCCAAGTTCGCGACCGCGGACCTGATCGGCCTGCCCTGGCAGCTCATCGTCGGGCCGCGCGGGCTGGCGAACGGCGTCGTCGAGCTGAAACGCCGCGCGACCGGCGAGCGGGAGGAGGTCAGCATCGAAAGCGCGCTCGCGAGGCTGACCGCGTGATTCTCAACCGCTACGAGCGGATGATCGCCCGGCGCTACCTGCTGCCGGGCAAGGGCGAGGGCTTCATCTTCCTCGTCGCCTCGATCAGTCTCGTCGCGGTGATGCTCGGCGTCGCCGCGCTGATCATCGTGATGAGCGTTATGAGCGGCTTTCGCGCCGACCTGTTCGACAAGGTGGTGGGGGTGAACGGCCATGCCGTCATCCAGGGCTATGGCGGCCGGCTCGACAATTGGCAGCCGATCCTGGAGCGCGCGCGCCGAACGCCCGGCATCACCATGGCGACCCCGCTGATCGAGCAGCCACTGATGGCGACGCATGAAGGCCGGGTCGAGGCGATCCTGCTGCGCGGGATGACCACCGACGACATTCGGAACAATCCGTCGATCAATCGCGGGCTGAAGGCGGGCAACCTCGCCGACGTGCGGCCAGGCACGGACAATGTCGCGATCGGATCGCGGCTGGCCGAACTGCTCGGCATCGGCGTTGGCGGGACGATCACGATCATCAGCCCGCAGGGGCGCGAGACTCCCTTCGGGACGGTGCCGCGGATCATCGATTATCATGTCGCGGCGATCTTCGAGGTCGGCCTCTACGATTTCGACAAGGCCTATGTCGTGATGCCGATGCAGGAGGCGCAGAACTTCCTGCTGATGGGCGATTCGGTGGGGATGATCGAGGTGCAGACCAGCGATCCGGATCGCGTCCAGCAGATCCTTGCGCCGCTCTCCGCCGCTGTCGCGGGGCGGGCGGTGGTGAGCGACTGGCGGTCGATGAACTCGGCCTTGTTCGAGGCGATCCAGGTCGAGCGCGTCGTCATGTTCATCGTGCTGTCGATCATCGTCGTGGTCGCCGTGTTCAACATCCTGTCCTCGCTCATCATGCTGGTGCGCGCGAAGCGGCGCGACATCGCGATCCTGCGAACGATGGGCGCGACCCGGGCCGGGCTGATGAAGGTGTTCATGACGGTGGGCGTGTCGATCGGCGTGCTCGGCATCGTCGCGGGGCTGATCCTCGGTGCGCTCGGCCTCTATTTCCGCCAGTCGGTGGTCAATTTCTTCCAGGGGGTGACGGGCGAGAATCTGTGGGATCCATCGGTCCGCTTCCTGACCGAGCTGCCGTCGCGGACCGACCCGATCGAGGTCACCGCGATCGTCGTCATGGCCTTCGTGCTGACCTTCCTCGCGACCTTGCTGCCGGCCTGGCGCGCGGCGAAGACCGATCCGGTCGAGGTGCTGCGTTATGAGTGAGGTGCTTGGCGTCCGCGGCCTCAGGCGCAGCTTCCGCCAGGCCAATGTGACGATCGACGTGCTGCGCGGCGTCGATCTCGCGATCCGCGCGGGCGAGATCGTCGCGCTGCTCGGCCCTTCAGGATCGGGCAAGTCGACCCTGCTGCAGGCGGTCGGCCTGCTCGAAGGCGGGTTCGAAGGCTCGATCATGATCCAGGGACGCGAGGCGGCGGCGTTCAACGATGCCGAGCGGACCGCGATGCGCCGCGACACGCTCGGCTTCGTCTACCAGTTCCATCACCTGCTGCCCGATTTCACCGCGCTCGAAAATGTCGTGATCCCCCAGCTCGTGAAGGGCGCGAGCCGCGCCGAGGCCAATGTGCGGGCGCAATCGCTGCTGACCGGCCTCGGCCTTGCCGAGCGGCTCACCCACCGGCCGTCCAAATTGTCGGGCGGCGAGCAGCAGCGCGTCGCCGTCGCGCGTGCGCTCGCCAACCGGCCGGCTTTGGTCCTTGCCGACGAGCCCACCGGCAATCTCGACGAGGCGACGGCCGACATCGTGTTCGACGAATTCCTTCGCCTCGTCCGCGAGGAAGGCAGCGCCGCGCTGGTCGCGACGCACAATGAACGGATCGCCGCGCGGATGGACCGCATCCTGCGGCTGCACGAGGGCGTGCTCGAATAGGCTGTGGAAAAGCCCCAACCAGCGCTTCCCACGACTCGTTCCAGGCGTCCATAGTCCCGCCATGCCCGCGCCCTACGTCCCGCTTCGCATCTTCTCCTGCTATACGATGCTGGAGGGGGCGATCGATCCCAAGGCGATCGCCAAGCGCGCGAAAAGGCTCGATTTTCCGGCAGCGGCGGTCACCGACCGCAACGGACTCTATGGCGCGATGGCATTCAGCGACGCCTGCCTGGCGGAGGGCGTGCAGCCGGTGGTCGGCGCCCTGCTCGGCGTCGCGAGGCCCGGCCCGTGGGGCGATGGACGCTCGCCGACGGTCGACTGGCTCGCGCTCTATGCCCAGGACGCCAAGGGCTATGAGAATCTCTGCGCGCTCGTTTCGTCGGCGCATCTCGATCGGCCGGTCGAGGACGAAGCCCATGTCCCGTTCGCCGCGCTCGATGGCCGCACCGACGGGCTGATCGCCTTGACCGGGGGCGGAGAGGGGGCCCTTGCCCGTCTGCTCGCCGAGGGCCAGGCGTCGGCCGCGGATGGCGTGCTCGCGCAGCTGATGCGGCTCTTTCCCGGCCGCCTCTATGTCGAGCTCAGCCGTCGCGGCGATCCTGCCGAACAGGCGGCGGAGGCGGCGCTGATCGACCTCGCCTACACGCACGATCTTCCGCTGGTCGCGACCAACCCCGCGACCTATGCCGATGCCGATTTCCACGGCGCGCACGATGCGATGCTGTGCATCGCCCAATCGAGCCAGCTGGCGCGCGACGATCGTGCCCGCTCGTCGCCCGAGGCATGGATCAAGCCCGCCGCCGACATGCGCGCCCTGTTCGCGGACCTGCCCGAGGCGATCGACAACACCAGCGTCGTCGCGCGGCGCTGCGCGTTCGGCGCGCCCAAGCGCAAGCCGATCCTGCCCCGCGTTGGCGGCGATCTCGATGCCGAGGCCGAGCAACTGCGCCGCGATGCGCGCGCCGGGCTCGCGGCGCGGCTCGAGCGCTATGGCGATCTCGGCGAGGCGCAGCGGCAGGCCTATTACGACCGGCTCGATTTCGAGACCGAGGTCATCGTCTCGATGGGCTTTCCGGGCTATTTCCTGATCGTCGCCGATTTCATCAAATGGGCGAAGGAGCAGGGCATCCCGGTCGGGCCGGGCCGCGGATCGGGGGCCGGCTCGGTGGTCGCCTGGGCGCTCACCATCACCGATCTCGATCCGCTGCGCCTCGGGCTCATCTTCGAGCGCTTCCTCAATCCAGAGCGCGTGTCGATGCCGGACTTCGACGTCGATTTCTGCGAAACGCGGCGCGGCGAGGTGATCCGCTATGTCCAGTCGCGCTACGGCAGCGACCGGGTCGCGCAGATCATCACCTTCGGAAAGCTGAAGGCGCGCGCGGTGCTGAAGGACACCGGGCGCGTCCTCCAGATGCCCTATGGCCAGGTCGACCGGCTCGCCAAGCTCGTCCCCAACCACCCGACCGATCCCTGGACGCTGGAGCGCGCGCTCAACGGGGTTTCGGAGCTGGCCGCCGAATATCGCTCCGATCCCGACGTTCGGCGCCTGTTCGATCTGGCGATGAAGCTGGAGGGGCTGCCGCGCCACAGCTCGACCCACGCCGCCGGCGTCGTCATCGGCGATCGCCCGCTCGACCAGCTCATCCCGCTCTATCGCGACCCGCGATCGGACATGCCGGTGACGCAGTTCGACATGAAATATGTCGAGGGGGCGGGGCTGGTGAAGTTCGACTTCCTCGGCCTCAAGACGCTCTCGGTGCTCCGCAAGGCGGTCGAGATGCTGGCGAAGCGCGGCATCCATGTCGATCTCGACGCGCTGTCGTGGGACGATCCCGCCGTCTACGCGCTGCTCCAGAAGGGCGACACGGTCGGCGTGTTCCAGGTGGAATCGGAAGGGATGCGCCGGACGCTCTCGGCGGTGAAGCCGACCGTGTTCGAGGACATCATCGCGCTCAACGCCCTCTATCGCCCCGGCCCGATGGACAACATCCCGATGTTCGGCCGCCGCAAGAATGGCGAGGAGGAGATCGAATATCCGCACCCGCTGCTCGAAGGCATCCTCAAGGAAACCTACGGCATCTTCGTCTACCAGGAGCAGGTGATGCAGGCGGCGCAGATCCTGGCCGGCTACAGCCTCGGCGGCGCGGACCTGCTGCGCCGCGCGATGGGCAAGAAGATCAAGGCGGAGATGGACGCGCAGCGCGACACGTTCGTGAAGGGCTGCGCCGAGCACAACCAGATCCCGGCCGCCAAGGCGAACGAGCTGTTCGATTTGATCGACAAGTTCGCCGGCTACGGCTTCAACAAGAGCCACGCCGCGGCCTATGCCCTGCTCACCTACCAGACGGCGTGGCTGAAGGCGCATTATCGCAGCGAGTTCTACGCCGCCGCGATGTGCTTCGACATCCATCTGACCGACAAGCTCGCGATCTTCGTCGACGACATGCGCCGGTCCGGGATGACCTGCCTGCCGCCCGCGATCAATGCGAGCGAGGCGGAGTTCTCGGTCGAGCAATGGGGCGACGAGTGGGTGGTCCGCTACGCGCTCGGCGCGCTCAAGGGCGTCGGCGAGAAGGCGATGGAGCAGCTGGTCGAGGAGCGGCGCCTGAACGGCCCGTTCCGCGATCTCGACGATTTCGCCGCGCGGATCGATCCGCGCCTCCTCAACCGCCGCCAGCTCGAAAGCCTCGCGGGGGCGGGCGCGTTCGACGGGCTGGCCGAGCGCTGGTCGGCCTTCGGCGCGGCCGAAACGATCCTCGCCGCCGCCGCCAGCGCCGCGGAGGCGCGGCAGAGCGGGCAGGGCGGCCTGTTCGGCGAGGGGCCCGCCAACGTCGTCCCGATCCGGATGCCGGGCGGCGAGCCATGGACGCTCGCCCAGCGCATGGGCGCCGAAAAGGAGAGCTTCGGCTTCTATTTCTCCGGCCACCCGGTCGATGCCCACGCCCATGTCGTCGCGGCGCACGGCGCACGGACCTTCGGCCAGCTCGGGGCGATGCCGATGCCCGCCGATGGCGGCCGCACCGGCGCGACGATGGCCGCGCTGGTCGAGGATACGCGCTGGCGCACCTCCGCCAAGGGGCGCCGCTACATGATGGCGACGCTCTCCGATCCTTCCGGCCAGTTCGAGGCGACGGTGTTCGACGATATGGTCGCCGAGGAGGTCCAGGCGGCCGCCCGCAACGGCGCCTGTGCGCTGCTTGGCGTCGAGCTCGATCGAAGGCCGGGAGAGGAGACGCCACGGGTCACCATCCGCTCGCTCCAGCCGCTCGATGGCCTCGCGCGGCGCGTTCGGCTCCAGCTCGAGGTCGAGATCGCCGATCCCGCCGCGATCGCCCGCCTCGCCGAGGCGATGGCGGACGCGAAGGGCGGCAATGGGCAGCTCGTCCTCGCCGCCGATCTGGGCGAGGGCCGTGCGGACCTGATCCTTGGCCGCGACTTCGCGATCGACGCCGATCTCGCCGAACGGGTCAAGCGGATCGACGGCGTGCGCGCCGCCCGGCTCAAGCCGCTGGAGGCGCCGAGGCTCGCGCTGGTCGGCTGATCCGGACCCGTGACGGCCCTGTCGCTTTCCCCCTCGACATGGCGGCGTGGAGATTCCAGCCTCCGCGGTGATGAACGGGGGAACGGCGATGCTTGGCGGGATGCAGGATTTCGAGCTTCGGATTCCGCGCGTGCTCGAACATGCCGCGCGCGAACATGGCGGCCGCGAAATCGTAAGCGCCTGGGCCGACGGGAGCGTCACCCGCACCGACTGGGCCGGGATCGCCCATCAATCGAGGCAGCTCGCGCAGGCGTTGGAGGCGATGGGCCTGAAGCGCGGCGACCGGATCGCGACGCTCGGCATGAACCATCATCACCATCTGGTCGCCTGGTATGGCGCGATCGGGATGGGCGCCATCATCCACACCATCAACCCGCGCCTGTTCGACGAGCAGCTGGTCTACATCGCCAACCATGCCGACGATCGCATTCTCTTCTACGACCGCGCCTTCGCGCCGATCGTCGAGCGGCTGAAGCCGAAGTGGACCGGCATCGAACATTATGTCTGCTTCGACGACGGGGAATTCAGCGATCTCCTCGCCCCGCATGACGGGAATTATGACTGGGTCGAGGGATCGGAGCGCGAGCCGTGCATGCTGTGCTACACCAGCGGCACGACCGGAAATCCCAAGGGCGTGCTCTACGAGCACCGATCCTGCATGTTGCAGGCGATGGCGGAGATCGCGCCGGCCTGTTTCGACCTGTCGCCGCAGACGGTCGCGCTCCCGATCGTGCCGATGTTCCACGCCGCCGCCTGGGGCCTCCCGTTCGCGGCGGCGATGGCGGGCGTGAAGCTGGTTTACGCCGCGCTCAACGATGCCGAGCTGCTGTGCCGGTTGATGAACGAGGAAAAGGTGACCCATTCGGCGGGGGTCCCCACCGTCTGGCTGGCGATGCTCCAGCATATCGACCGCACCGGCGCGAGGCCCGAACATCTGAAGATGATCGCCATTGGCGGCGCGGCGGCCCCGCGCGCGATGGTCGAGCGACTGATGAAGCTGGGCATCCGCGTCGGCCATGCCTGGGGGATGACCGAAATCTCCCCGGTCGGGACGATCGGCGCGCCCACCGCCGACTGGGCCGACCTTTCCTTCGACGAGCAGGTCGATCAGGTCGTGCGACAGGGCCGCGTTCCGTTCGGAGTGGAGCTGCGGACGGTGGACGATGACGGCCGGATCCTGCCCCGCGACGGCGCGAGCTCCGGCCGGCTGCAGGTGCGCGGTCCCTGGGTGCTGCGCCGCTATTTCGGGGACGAGAGCGGCGATTGCATCGACGCGGAGGGATGGTTCGACACCGGCGACGTCGCCATCCTCCATCCCTGCGGGACGCTGCAGATCACCGATCGTTCGAAGGACGTCATCAAGTCCGGCGGCGAATGGATCAGCTCGGTCGAGCTGGAAAACGCCGCAATCGGCTGCCCCGGGGTCGCGGAGGCGGCGGCGATCGGGGTGCCTCATCCCAGGTGGGACGAACGGCCGCTGCTGCTTGTGGTCCGCAAGGAGGGCGCGGAGGTCACCGCCGAGGCGATCCGCGATCATCTGCGCAACCACGTCGCCAAATGGTGGCTGCCAGACGAGATCCTGTTCGTCGACGGCCTGCCGCACAGCGCGACCGGCAAATTGCTCAAGACCGCGCTTCGTGTCCAATATCGGGACCATCGGCTGGCGGGCTGAAGCTTTCCTTTACCAGTGCGGCCTATGCGCTTGGCCATGTTCCAGCCGGGTCAGATCGCCGCCGCGGCACCGGGGCCGGGCGCGCGTCCAGCGCCGCCCGAGCCGCCTGCGCGCGTCACGTTCCGGCCGATCGGCGCCGCCATCGACCTTGCGGGCGAGTGGGCTGCGCTCGCCGCGCGCGCCGCCGAGCCGAACCCGTTCACCGAACAGTGGTTCGCCGCCGCGAGCCTCACCCATTTCGGCCGCTTTTACGATCTGCGCCTCGTCGAGGTCCGCCGCGGCGCGCGGCTGATCGGGGTGATGGTGCTGTCGATCGAGCGCGGCTATGCGCGGCTGCCGCTGCGCTATGTCCAGAATTGGTGGCACCACCAGATGTTTCTCGACGCCCCGCAGGTCGAGGCGGGGCAGGAAAGGGCCTTCTGGGAAGCGGTCCTGAAGGCGCTGGACGCGGTCGATTGGGCGCCCAATTTCCTGCACGTGCGCGGCATCGCCGAGGACGGGCCGCTGCACCGCGCGCTGGCCGAGGTTCGTGCCGCGCCGATCGTCCATCGCCGGGTGCGCGCCTTCCTTGAAAGCGACCTGTCCGCCGAGGCTTATTACGAGCAGGCGGTGCGCGCGAAGAAGCGCAAGGAGCTCCGGCGCCAGAAGAACCGCCTCGCCGAGCTCGGCGGGATCGCCTTTCATGTCCTTGCCGACGAGGCCGAGCTTCGTCCCTGGTGCGACGCCTATCTCGCGCTCGAAAAGGCCGGGTGGAAGGGCAAGGCGGGCACCGCGCTCGCCTGCGATCCCCATGCCGAGGCCTTTTTCCGCGAGGTCGTCGCCGCTGCCTTTGCCGCCGGCCGGCTCCAGTTCCGCAGGCTCGACGTCGGCGGCAAGCCGATCGCGATGCTGGTCAATTTCCTCACGCCGCCGGGAAGCTATTCGTTCAAGACGGTGTTCGACGAGGAATATGCCCGCTTCTCGCCGGGCGTGCTGCTCCAGATCGAGAATCTCGATATGCTCGAGCGGCCCGACATCGCCTGGATGGACAGCTGCGCGGTCGAGGATCATCCGATGATCGACAGCTTGTGGACCGAACGGCGCAGCATCGTTCGGGTCACGGTTCCGCTGAAGGGCGTGCGGCGCGGCGCTGCTTATGCGCTGGTGCGCGGGCTCGAGCGGGTCGCGGCGCTGCGAAAGGGCAGGCGATGACGCCGCAGCTGCTGATCGTCGTCGACACCGAGGAAGAGTTTGACTGGTCGGCGCCATTCTCGCGCGATTCCCGCGCCACCGCGTCGATCCCCGCCCAGGCCCGCGCGCACGAGATTTACGATCGCTTCGGCATCGTCCCGGCCTATGTGATCGACCATCCGGTCGCGACCGATCCGGCCGCCGTCGCCTTTCTCAAGGGGCTGCGCGACGCCGGCAAGGCCGAGATCGGCGCCCATCTCCACCCCTGGGTCACGCCGCCGCATGTCGAGGAGGTGACGACCCGCAATTCCTATCACTGCAACCTGCCGCCGGCGCTGGAGCGGGCGAAGATCGAGACGCTGACCGCGACGATCGAGGCGGCGTTCGAGGAGCGCCCGAAAGCGTTCAAGGCGGGCCGCTACGGCTTCGGCCCGAACACCAGGCAGGTGCTGATCGATCTCGGCTACGAGGTCGATTGCTCCTTCGTGCCGCACACCGACCTTTCCGGCGACGGCGGTCCGGATTTCCGGGGCGTGCCCGATCATCCGCACTGGCTGGACGAGGGCAGGGGCCTGCTCGAAATCCCGCTCACCGTCGGCTATCTCGGCGCGCTCCCCGGTCTCGGCGCGAAGGCCGACTGGCTGTTCGACAGCCCCAGGGCCGGGCGCCTGTGCGTCCCCGGCCTCCTTGCCCGCACCGGCCTCGTCGCCCGCTCGCGCCTGACGCCCGAGGGCACCCCGCCCGAAGAGCAATGCCGCCTGATCGAGGCGATGGCCGCGCGCGGCCACAGCCTCTTCAGCCTCACCTATCACAGCCCGAGCCTCGCGCCCGGCCACACGCCTTATGTGAAGGACGAGGCCGATCTCGCCGCCTTCCTGGCCAGCATCGAGCAGGTCCTGACCTTCTTCCGCGATCGGATGGGGGGACGGTTCACGACGCTGAGCAAGGTTCGGGCCGGCTATTCAGCCGCTCAGTGCGCAGCCGCCTGACCTGCCGATGACGGCCGGCGGGCATGTTCCTGGCCTGCCCCGAAGGTCCGTCCGAAGAAGCTGTCGGCATACCACATCGGCGCCTGGTCGCCGTCGGCGATCTCGCGGGCGATCAGGTAGTTCAATTGCGCGAAGCGCGCGCCGGCCTGCCAGTCGATCGCCTGGTTCAGGTCGTCGGCGGGGCTGTGATATTGGTGGGCGAGGAAATCGGTGAAGCGCTCGCGCCCCTCGCCGGCGAAGCCGGTCATCAGGAAGACGGAAGGGACGCCCGCCTTCACGAACTCGAAATGGTCGGAGCGGGTGAACAGGCTCTCCTGCGGCAGCGGATCGGGCGAAAGCGCGACATGCATCCGCGCCGCCGCCCGCTGAACGATCGGCCCCAAGGTCGAATGCTCGGCGCCGAAGGCGATCACGTCCGAGAAATCGTAGGTGAGCACCGGCATGTCGAGATTGACGACGCCGACGACCCGGCCATCGACCACGGGATTGCGGGCGAGGAATTCGGAACCGTGCAGGCCCTTTTCCTCGGCGGTCACCGCCGCGAAGATCACCGGGCGCCGCGGGCGGTTGCCCGGCTGCGACATCGCGCGGGCGACCTCGATCAGCGTCGAGATGCCGGTCGCATTGTCCATCGCGCCGTTGCAGATCCGGTCGGCCGCGCCCTCGGGCCGGCAAATGCCGATATGGTCGAGATGCGCCATCAGAAGCACATATTCGTGCGCGAGCGCCCGATCGGTGCCGGGGAGGATCGCGATCACGTTGCGGCTTTCGAACGGGGTGTTTTCGCTCGCCGCGATCGAAACCGCGCCATTCTGCGCGAGCGCGAAGCCGTGCGGACGGCCGCCACGGCCTGCTTCCGCGAAGATCGCGCCGAGCTGACGCGGCGCGCGGGCGAAAAAGGTCTCCGCGGTCGCCGCCTCGGCGGTCGCGGTGAAGGGGAGCGGATTGTCGAGATAGGGATGCCCCTCGGCGTCGAGCCAGGCCGTGCCCGGCCGGCTTCCGCCGCCGCCGCGCCGCCGCCCGTTCGATCCGGCCGCAGGCGGCGGGCTGACCAGGATGAGGCCGGTCGCGCCCCGCGCCGCGGCCGCATGGCCCTTTTCCGCGTTGAGATCGGCCGCGACGTCGCTCGGCAGGTCGGCGGGCGTGCCGGCAAGCGCGACGACGATCTTCCCGCGCACGTCGAGACCGGCATAATCGTCAAATCCGGCCTGCGGCGCGTCGAGCCCGTAGCCGGCGAACACCATCGGCGCATCGATCGCCGTCGCCGCGCTCGACGGCCGGGCGCGGAAGGAGATGCCCTGGCCCTGCGCGAAGACATGGCCGCCGACGGTCAGCGTCGGCGTGCCGCTCTGCGCATAGCGGATGAACTGGATCGGCTGGAACCAGCCGCCGTTCACGCCCGGGCGCAACCCGAGCCCTTCGAACTCCGAGGCGACGTAGCGCGCCGCGATCTCATAGCCGCGGGTTCCGGCCTCGCGCCCCTCGAGCGCGTCGTCGGCGAGGAAGACGACATGGGACCGGAAGGCCTCGGCCGAAAAAGCTGGCGCGGGCGCCGCGTCCTGAGCCGCCGACGCCCCGGTGAGCAGCAGCGCCGCGATCGGCGCGGCCAGTGCGACGAATTTCATTCCTGTCCTCTCCAAAGCCTGATTTAGAGTGCCTAGACCGAGCCCTCGGCAGTGGCAATCGCGGTAACGAAGCTGAACGGGCGCCAACGGCGTCGGTCAGCTTCCGTTCAATCCATCTATGGAAATAAACGCTTCGTCGCACGATTTTCTTGCGGCGGATGGAGTGGAGACAATGACGGTTTCGATCTTCGGTAAACGCGGCCAGACCCTCGCGCACGATCCGGCGCGTCGCGGCTACCACATCGTCTATCGGGAGAACGAAACGAACCACTGCCCTGGCTGCGGCCGCTCGCACTGGTACAAGGGCCGCCTGTCCGCCGAGTGCGCCTTCTGCGGGACGGCGCTGCCGCTTGCGGACGCCGGTACGTTCGGCGTCGGCATGGTCCGCCACGGCCGCCGGCGGCTCGGCGATCTCGCCGCGGCGGCCTGACGATCGGGTGGCGGACGCGCGCCGATGCGCGCGATCCGCTTGCCCTCCTTGCCAGCATTGCTATAGACGCCGCCGAGCCGTAGCCCGGCGGGCGTGGCGGAACTGGTAGACGCGCTGGATTTAGGTTCCAGTGGGCAACCGTGGGGGTTCGAGTCCCTCCGCCCGCACCAGCTCTCTCACAGTCAGACTGAAGAGCGCCGGGGTGGCGCTGACAAGGAAAGTTTTGAGCTCGAACATGCAGACCGTCGAAACGTTGAACGAGGGCCTCAAGCGCGCCTTCCGCCTGACCATTCCGGCCAAGGACATCGATGCCCGCATCGATGCGGAGCTGAAGACGATCGCGCCGCAGGTGCGTATGCCCGGCTTCCGCCCCGGCAAGGTGCCCGCCAACCTGGTGCGCAAGATGCACGGGCAGGCGCTCGCCCAGCAGGCGCTCGAAAGCGCGGTGCAGGAAGGCGTCCAGAAGCTGATGGCCGAGCAGAATATCCGCCCGGCGATGCAGCCGAGCGTCGCGCTGGAAACGGCGGGCGAAGGCCAGGATGCGGTCGTGAAGGTCGAGGTCGAGGCGCTTCCGGACGTTCCGGCGCCCAAGACCGAGGGGCTGAAGCTCGAGCGGCTGACCGTCGAGGTCACCGACGCGATGCTCGACGAGGCCGTGACCCGGCTGCTCGAAGGGCAGAAAAGCTTCGAGCCGGCGCCGGCCAGCCACAAGGCGGGCAATGGCGATCTCGTCGTCATGGATTTCGAGGGCAAGGTCGACGGCGAAGCCTTCGAGGGCGGCAAGGGCGAGAACATGTCGGTGGAGCTCGGCTCCGGCCGGCTGATTCCGGGCTTCGAGGACCAGCTGATCGGCGCCAAGGCCAATGACGAGAAGCAGGTGAAGGTCACCTTCCCGGAAAATTATCCGGCCGCCTATCTCAGCGGCCGCGAGGCCGTTTTCGATGTGGTCGTGAACGAGGTGCAGACCCCGCGCGCGATCAAGGCGGATGACGATTTCGCCAAGTCGATGGGCCTCGAGGGCATCGATCAGCTCCGCCAGCTCGTGAAGGCGCAGGTGGAGCAGGAGCTGAACGGCCTCACCCGCACCCACATGAAGCGGCAACTGCTCGACCAGCTTGCCGCCGCGCATGATTTCGAGGTCCCGCAGTCGATGGTCGAGGCCGAGTTCGACCAGATCTGGCGCCAGCTGCTCCACGAGGCGAGCCACGAGGCCGATCCGGCCGCGGCGCGCGACGAGATGGAGAAGGACCGCGACGATTATAAGGCGATCGCCGAGCGGCGCGTGCGCCTCGGCCTGTTGCTGTCGGAGATCGGCGCCAAGGCAGGCGTTGAAGTGTCGCCGCAGGAGATGAACCAGCTCATCGCCCAGGCCGCGCAGCAATATCAGCCGGCCGACCGGCAGCGCTTCGTGGAATATGTCCAGAACGATCCGATGGCGGCCGCGCAGCTTCGCGCACCGCTGTTCGAGGACAAGGTGGTCGACTCGCTCTTCGTCCAGGCCGAGATTTCGGAGCGTACCGTCTCCCGCGAGGAGCTGGAGGCGGCGATCGAATCCGAGGACGGCCATGTCCACGGCCCGGGCTGCGGCCATGATCATCACGATCACGACCACGATCACGCGCCCAAGGCGAAAAAGGCACCGGCGAAGAAGGCCGCGGCCAAGGCTGATGCGAAGCCCGCAAAGGCCGACGCGAAGCCCGCCAAGGCCGATACGAAGCCCGCAAAGGCATCGGCGAAGAAAGACGCCGCGCCGGCCGCCGAGAAAGCCGCTTCCCCGGCGAAGAAGCCTGCGGCAAAGAAGGCGAAGAGCGAGGCCTAGGAGCTTTCGCTCGCCCCGAGCGCAGTCGAGGGGCGCTGGCACGGACTGATCGCTTGCGCCCCTCGACTTCGCTCGGGACGAACGGAGTCATGGGGGCGCCAGGTGGGTGAAACGAGACTTGCAGGGACGCGCATCGCCGTCCTCCTTCCCTGCTATAACGAGGAGGCCGCGATCGCTCAGACGGTCGCAGCCTTCCGCGCCGCGCTCCCGGATGCGGCGATCTACGTCTATGACAACAATAGTTCCGATGGGACGCGCGAGGTCGCGGCGGAAGCCGGCGCGATCGTCCGGTCGGAGCGGATGCAGGGCAAGGGCCATGTCGTTCGGCGCATGTTCGCCGACGTCGAGGCCGACATCTATGTGATGGCCGACGGCGATGCGACCTATGACGCGTCCGCGGCGCCGACCTTGATCGCCAAATTGATCGACGAGCAGCTCGACATGGTCGTCGGCGCGCGCAGGTCGGAGGTCGAGGCGGAAGCCTATCGCCGTGGCCACGTGCTCGGCAACCGGCTGTTCACCGCTTTGTTGTCCAATCTGTTCGGCCGGTCGTTCAGCGACATCTTCTCTGGCTATCGGGTGTTCTCGCGCCGGTTCGCCAAGAGCTTTCCGGCGCTCTCGGCGGGCTTCGAGACCGAGACGGAAATCTCCGTCCACGCGCTGGAGCTCGCCATGCCGGTGGGCGAGGTGGTCACCGCCTACGGCGCGCGTCCGGAAGGATCGGTGTCGAAACTGTCCACTTATCGTGACGGCTGGCGGATCATGAAGACGATCCTCCACCTCTATCGGATCGAGCGCCCGGTCCTCTTTTTCGGCAGCCTGGCGCTGCTGCTGGCGGGGATCGCGGTCATCCTCTCGATCCCGCTTGCGGTCACCTATGTCCACACGGGGCTGGTGCCGCGCTTCCCCACGGCGATCCTCGCCACCGGGCTGATGATCCTCGCCGCGCTCAGCTTCTTCGCCGGGCTGATTCTGGACACCGTGGTTCGCGGCCGCCGCGAGGTGCGCCGGCTCCACTATCTGAGCTTCCCGGCGCCCGGCGGCGATCGCTGAGCCTCACGCGGCGCGACGGGCGGAACGTCGACCGATCCGATCCGTTTCGCCTCCCGCACCGAGGAGGATAGTTATGCGCACGATCATGTTCGCGACCGCGATGGCTGCGCTTGCGCCAATCGCAATGTCCGCGCCGGCAGACGCCCGGACGCGCCATCACTCTGTGAGCCATCACCGCAACGTGCACATTATCGCCACCGCTGCTACCGCGGCCACGGCACGACGGGCCTGCTCGTCGGCGGTGGCGCCGGCGCGCTGATCGGATCGGCGGTGACCCATGGCGCGGCGGGCCCGATCGTCGGCGCGGCCGGCGGCGCGCTCCTCGGCCGCCACATCCAGCGCCACGCCCGTTGTTCATGATCTCCCGATCCGGGACGGCGCGAGGGGCTTGAACCTTCGCGCCGATCCTCCGATGTTGGGCCTTGTCGATCAACACGTACCTACAGGACCCTTCTTCCCATGGACCATGAAGACATCGTCGGCGGCCTCGTCCCCATCGTCATCGAGCAGTCGAACCGCGGCGAGCGCAGCTTCGACATCTATTCGCGGCTGCTGCGCGAGCGCATCGTCTTCGTGACCGGCCCGGTCGAGGATCACATGGCGACGCTCATCACCGCCCAGCTCCTCTATCTGGAATCGGAGAACCCGAAGAAGGACATCTACATGTACATCAACTCGCCGGGCGGGGTCGTCACGGCGGGCATGGCGATGCACGATACGATGCAGTATATCCGGCCGCGCGTCGGCACCGTCTGCATCGGCCAGGCCGCCTCGATGGGCGCGTTCCTGCTGTCGGCGGGTGAAAAGGGGATGCGCGTCGCGCTCACCAACGCGCGGATCATGATCCACCAGCCGTCGGGCGGCGCCCAGGGCATGGCCAGCGACATCGAGATCCAGGCGCGCGAGATCCTGCGCATCCGCCAGCGGATGAACGAGCTGATGGCCCAATATACCGGCCGCTCGATCGAGGAGATCGAGAAGAATGTCGAGCGCGACAAGTTCTTCTCGGCCGCCGAGGCGAAGGAATTCGGGCTCGTCGACGAGGTTTTCGAGCGTCGGCCGGTGCCGGCGGACGAGGACGCGGCGAAGGTCGCCTGAGCCGGCGGTTAACCTTTAGGCCATTGTGGCCGCGCTAATTTGCGGTCAGGATGCGTCGTTAATGTGACAATGGGGCCCGTGCCCCCAAGGACGATTTATGACGAAACTCAGCGGCGGCGACAGCAAGAGCACGCTTTACTGCTCCTTCTGCGGCAAGTCGCAGCACGAAGTCCGCAAGCTCATTGCGGGCCCGACCGTGTTCATCTGCGATGAATGCGTCGAGCTGTGCAACGACATCATCCGCGAGGAAACCAAGTCCGCGCTGGTCAAGACCAAGGACGGGGTCCCGACCCCGGCCGAGATCTGCAAGGTGCTCGACGATTATGTGATCGGGCAGAGCCAGGCCAAGCGGGTCCTCTCGGTCGCCGTCCACAACCACTACAAGCGGCTCGCGCACGGCGCGAAGGGCGGCGATGTCGAGCTCGCCAAGTCGAACATCCTGCTCGTCGGGCCCACCGGCTGCGGCAAGACGCTGCTCGCCCAGACGCTGGCGCGGATCCTCGACGTGCCCTTCACCATGGCCGATGCGACGACGCTGACCGAGGCCGGCTATGTCGGCGAGGATGTCGAGAACATCATCCTGAAGCTGCTCCAGGCCAGCGACTATAATGTCGAGCGGGCGCAGCGCGGCATCGTCTATATCGACGAGATCGACAAGATCAGCCGCAAGTCGGACAATCCCTCGATCACTCGCGACGTTTCGGGCGAGGGCGTGCAGCAGGCCCTGCTGAAGCTGATGGAAGGCACCACCGCCTCCGTGCCGCCGCAGGGCGGGCGCAAGCATCCGCAGCAGGAGTTCCTCCAGGTCGACACGACCAACATCCTGTTCATCTGCGGCGGCGCCTTCGCCGGCCTCGAGAAGATCATCGGCGACCGGCTGGAGGGCAAGTCGATCGGCTTCGGCGCCCATGTCGCGGCGCCGGACGAACGCCGCGTCGGCCAGATCCTGCGCCAGAGCGAGCCCGAGGACCTTCTCAAGTTCGGGCTCATCCCCGAATTCGTCGGCCGCCTGCCGGTGATCGCGACGCTCGAGGACCTCGACACCGAGGCGCTGGTCAAGATCCTGAAGGAGCCGAAGAACGCCCTCGTCAAACAGTATCAGAAGCTGTTCGACATGGAGGACGTGAAGCTCACCTATACCGACGACGCTTTGGTCGCGACCGCGAAGAAGGCGATCGAGCGCAAGACCGGCGCCCGCGGCTTGAGGTCGATCATGGAGAATATCCTGCTCGACACGATGTTCGACCTCCCGTCGATGGACGGCGTGGACGAAGTGGTGATCGACAGGGACGTGGTCGAGGGCCGCAAGGAGCCGATCCGGACATATGCGAAGGCCGACGCGGCTTGAGCCAGGCTGCGCGGCAGGGGTTTACAAATAGGATTTCATATGTTCCCCCTATGTTCCGATAGGGAGGCAAACGATGGAGTCCGAGGTTGCACAGGCCGTGCACGAGATATTGTCCACACCTGACGATAGGTTGGACTATGCCAGCGCTAAGCTGGCGATTGACAGTCTCATTCGCCCCTTTGATCGAGACAATGTAGTCAAAGCACTTGAGAAGCTTGCCGATGAGGCGTGGCGCCTAGCTGATGATGGAGGCGATATCGGCAAGCTCACCGCCACGACCTAGCGGCCCGGCCATACCTCCGCCGAAAGGTTGTATCGCAGTGAGCACGGTTGTTACTCTGACCAACCAATACCCAACCGAAGGTTGGGTGTTCGATATCCTATGCCGCCCTGGAGGCGGTGGGAGATACCAGTTATTCGGGCGCGTTCCAGCGCTGCCTTGATTAGATTCTTTGTACCATTGCGCTTAGATCGAAGCGACAGGGATCGCTTCGATCTATTGCGTATTTACGACGTTATAGCGGTGCAGCTCTTCCTGGGTCAGGCAGCGGCGGGTGGAGCGGTTCTGCCCTTCGGCAACCGCGCTTTGCCTATACATGATTTCGGTCAGAAGCGTCCGATACAGCCCCATCCTAATCAGGAAGTCGTTGTCCTCGCTCGCAAGCTGCGCCGAATCCTGCTCGATGTCGCCGATCAGGCCGATCGTATTGTCTTCACCGCGCGCGACTTCCTGTCGGATCGCCTGACGGTCGGCGGTATGGGTAAACATATGGACTATGAACTGACCGCCATTGTCCACGTAGCGCGCAAAGCCGCCCATGAAGAGGAAATTGCAGGCGGAGAAGCAGGCCCATCCAGCCGGAATCCTGGTTGGCAGACCGGATCGACGAATCAATGTGCCGGCTTGATTGCCCACACGGGCATTGCCGCCAGGAGATCGGAGCCAGATTTCCTCGATGCTGTCGTCGCGAAGCGCCGCCGTCAGCCGCGGGATGAGATTGTCGTCGATCGCACCCTCGGCGAGGAGAACGCGATGGCCGTTCACGGTCTGCGGCGTCAGTCGCATCTCGGTGTAGGTCGACCAGTTCGGATTGGCCGGGCAGGTCGGGTTATCCGGGTCGCGCTGCTGCGCTTGCGCGACTTCGCCGGTGAAGAGCGCGAGCAGAGCGGCAAGAGACACGAACAGTCGCATCGGGCTCAGACCCGCACGTAACGATTGGACGGCGGCCGCCTGCACATCTGCTTGGGCGCCCGGGTCTCCTCGCCATCGACGATGATGACGTCCGTCACGGTCATGCAATCGCCCTGCGCGGAATTGGCGTTGACGGCCGTCACGGTGGACGATCCGGTCACGCCCGGCCGGCTGTCGCTCTGCCAGGTCGAGGTCGAGCCGACGGTGGCGCTGCGGGTCGCCTCCTCGGTCGCGCGGGCGGCCTGCTGCTGCTCGCGGCAGTCGAGCATGCTGGCGATCGCCTCGCCGAGCATCTCATCGACCGGCAGCAAATTGGTCATCATGCTCGCCGCGCCGCCGACGCGGCCGCCAATGCCGCGGGCAAGGCCGCCGAGCATGCCGCCCATCGATCGGCCGCGCGAGCGCGCATTCTCGCGCTGCTCATCGGTGCAGCCGCCGCCCGAAGCGCCGCGCGTCGCCGCCGGCGCGGCCGATTGCGCGTCGCCCTTCTGGGCGGCGGCGGCGGTCGTCAGGATCGGCGCAAGCACCAAGGGAATTGCCAGCATCGCTCCGCGAAGCATCGTACCACCCCTTAAATCGTTGGGCTTCGGAAATTAAACCCCGCCCCAAAGGGGGTCAATCGCAAAGCAGGGTCCTGCGACCGAGGTGACATCCCGAGCGACGAAGCTGCATGGGATCGTGATGTGCGGCGCCGGCCGCTCCCCGTCGCCCAGGATCGCCCGGCTTTCATTGATGCGTAAGGGCTTTGGCCCCATATGGGAGGAAAGCCGCGCCTTCCGCGCGTTCCGGAGTGCCAAGTGAGCGAAACCTATCCAGTCCTTCCCTTGCGCGACATCGTCGTCTTTCCGCACATGATCGTGCCGCTGTTCGTCGGCCGCGACAAATCGGTCGCGGCGCTCGAAAGCGCGATGACGGCAGACAAGAGCATCTTCCTCGTCTCCCAGCTCGATCCGGGCGAGGACGATCCCGATCGCGACGATCTCTACGATCTCGGCGTGGTCGCGAGCGTGCTGCAGCTTTTGAAGCTTCCCGACGGCACGGTGCGCGTGCTTGTCGAAGGCCGCCAGCGCGCGACGCTGAAGTCGCTTTCTCGCCAGGACGGCCACCTCGTCGCCGAGGTCGAGACCATCGACTCCGCCGAGGTCGAGGGCGCCGAGGTCCAGGCGCTGATGCGCTCGGTGATCGAACAGTTCGAAAATTATGCGAAGCTCAATCGCAAGCTGCCCGCCGAAACCGCGGTGCAGCTCGGCCAGATCGAGGAGGCCTCGAAGCTGTCGGACGCGGTTGCCGCCAACATCGCGGTCAAGGTCGCCGACAAGCAGGCGTTGCTCGCCGAGCTCGATCCGTCGAAGCGGCTCGAAATGGCCTATGCCTTCATGGAGGGCGAGCTCGGCGTGCTCCAGGTCGAAAAGAAGATCCGCTCGCGCGTGAAGCGCCAGATGGAGAAGACCCAGCGCGAATATTATCTGAACGAGCAGCTGAAGGCGATCCAGCGCGAACTCGGCAACGAGGGCGAGGAAGGCGGCGGCGACGAGCTGGCGGAGCTCGCCCGCAAGATCGACCGGATCAAGCTCAGCAAGGAAGCCAAGGGCAAGGCCCAGAGCGAACTGAAGAAGCTGCGCGGGATGGCGCCGATGTCGGCGGAAGCGACCGTCAGCCGCAATTATCTCGATGTGCTGCTCGGCCTGCCCTGGGGCAAGAAATCGAAGCTGAAGCACGACATTGCGGAGGCGCAGCGTATCCTCGACGAGGACCATTACGGGCTCGAGAAGGTCAAGGACCGGATCGTCGAATATCTCGCGGTTCAGGCGCGCACCAACAAGCTGAAGGGGCCGATCCTGTGCCTCGTCGGCCCGCCGGGCGTCGGCAAGACCTCGCTCGGTCGCTCGATCGCGCGGGCGACGGGCCGCGAATTCGTTCGCCAGAGCCTTGGCGGCGTCCGCGATGAAGCCGAGATCCGCGGCCACCGGCGCACCTATATCGGTTCGCTGCCGGGCAAGATCGTGAGCAATCTCAAGAAGGCCGGCACGTCCAACCCGCTCTTCCTGCTCGACGAGATCGACAAGCTCGGCCAGGATTTCCGCGGCGATCCCGCCTCGGCGCTGCTGGAAGTGCTCGATCCCGAACAGAACAGCAAGTTCCAGGATCATTATCTGGAGGTCGATTACGACCTCAGCGACGTGATGTTCGTGACCACGGCGAACTCGCTGAACCTGCCGCAGCCGCTGCTCGATCGCATGGAGATCATCCGGCTCGAGGGCTATACCGAGGACGAGAAGGTCGAGATCGCCAAGCGGCACCTGCTGCCCAAGCAGATCGAAAGCCACGGCCTCAAGGAAGGCGAGTTCGCGCTGACCGAGGAGGGGCTTCGCGCGCTGATCCGCCATTACACCCGCGAGGCCGGCGTCCGCACGCTCGAGCGCGAGATCGCCAAGGTCGCGCGCAAGGCGCTGCGCCAGATCCTGGAGGGCAAGGCGCAGTCGGTCGTGGTCACCGCCGACAATCTCGGCGACTTCGTCGGCGTCCGGAAATTCCGCCACGGGATCAGCGAGGACGAGGACCAGATCGGCGCGGTCACCGGCCTTGCCTGGACCGAGGTCGGCGGCGAGCTCTTGACGATCGAGGCGGTCACGGTCCCCGGCAAGGGCCAGATCCGCACCACCGGCAAGCTCGGCGAGGTGATGCAGGAATCGGTGCAGGCGGCCTTTTCCTTCGTGAAGGCGCGGGCACCGAGCCTCGGCGTGAAGCCGAGCCTGTTCGCCCGCAAGGACATCCACGTCCACCTGCCCGAGGGCGCGGTGCCGAAGGATGGCCCGTCCGCCGGCATCGGCATGGTGACCGCGATCCTTTCGACGCTGACCGGCATTCCGGTGCGCCGCGACGTCGCGATGACCGGTGAGGTCACGCTTCGCGGCCGCGTGCTGCCGATCGGCGGGCTCAAGGAGAAGCTGCTCGCGGCGCTCCGCGGCGGCATCGCCAAGGTGCTGATCCCGGCCGAGAACGAGAAGGACCTGGCCGACATCCCTGCGAACATCCGCGAGGGGCTGGAGATCGTGCCGGTGAGCCATGTCGACGAGGTGCTGACCCACGCGCTCGTCGCGCCGGTCGCGCCGATCGAGTGGACCGAGGCCGATGAGCTCGCGGCGCTGCCGCGTGGCGAGATCGCGCCGGCGGTCGACGAGCGGGGCGGGGCGGCGGTTCGGCATTGACCGGCCGCCTGTCCCGAAGCGGCGCGCTTGTGTGGCGTTCGCCGCTTTCCTTTTGACTTGCGCGTAACGGCTCGCTTTTAATCCCCCTTCTCCGGCCGTGCGCCGCGAGTCTTCGGGAAAGCAGGGGTCAGCGATGAACAAGCAGGAGCTTATCGGCCACGTCGCGGATGTAACCGGGCTGGCGCGGGGGGAAGCGTCGCGTGCTGTCGAGGCTGTGTTCGATACGATCAGCAGCGCGCTGACGCGGGGCGACGAGGTCCGGCTGGTCGGCTTCGGCACGTTCACCTGTTCCCGGCGCAAGGCGTCGACCGGACGCAACCCGCGAACCGGCGAGCCGATGCAGATCAAGGAATCGACCCAGCCCAAGTTCAAGGCGGGCAAGGGCCTCAAGGATGCGGTGAACGGCTAGGCCTCGGCGCTGGACAGGCGGGGAGGCGGCCGCTATGGGCCGCTTCCTTCGTGCGCGTGGGCGCGTAGCTCAGTGGTAGAGCACACCCTTCACACGGGTGGGGTCGTAGGTTCAATCCCTACCGCGCCCACCACGCCACGCCGATGACCGGCCCGCCATTCCTCGAGATCGATTCGATCAGCAAGGGCCATGGCGATCGCCTGGCGGTCGACAACGTCAGCCTGTCCGTGAGCAAGGGCGCGTTCGTCGCGTTGGTCGGCCCGTCGGGATCGGGCAAGACGACCTTGCTCAAATCGATCAACCGCCTCGTCGTGCCTGATTCGGGCACGGTGCGGATCGACGGGCGCGACACCGCGAACCTGGCGCTTCCCGAACTCCGGCACGGCATCGGCTACGTGATCCAGAGCATCGGCCTGTTCCCGCATATGAACGTCGCCGAAAATATCGGGATCGTGCCCCGGTTGATGGGCGAGAAGGGGGACAGCCGAGTCGCCGAGCTGCTCGATCTGGTCGCGCTCCCGCGCGACGTGGCGACGCGCTTTCCACGCGAACTTTCGGGCGGGCAGCAGCAGCGCGTCGGCGTTGCCCGGGCGCTCGCCGCCGCGCCGGCGCTGATGCTCATGGACGAGCCGTTCGGCGCGCTTGATCCGGTCACCCGCGACACGCTCGGCCGCGCCTATCGCACGCTGCACGACCGGCTCGGCCTCACCACCTTGATGGTGACGCACGACATGGCCGAGGCGCTGCTGCTCGCCGATCGCGTGATCGTGCTGATCGATGGGCGCGTGCGGGCCGACGCCGCACCCGCCGATCTGGTCGGGATCGAGGATCCGGAGGTGCGCGCCCTGGTCGAGGTGCCGCGCCGCCAGGCCGAGCGGCTCGCCGCGCTGTGAGCCCGGCACTCTCCGATTCGCTGGCCGCGCTGCCGCCCTTGTTGCAGGCGCACCTGCTGCTGAGCGGATCGGCGGTGGCGATCGGGGCGGTCATCGGCCTCGCGCTCGCCATCGCCTCGGCGCGCAGCGCTGCGGTCCGCAGGCCCGCGCTTGCACTGGCCGGCCTGGTCCAGACCGTGCCGGCGCTGGCGCTGCTGGCGCTCTTTTATCCAGCGCTGCTCATCCTCGGCCGCGCGAGCGGGCTTGCGATTCCGGCCCTCGGCTTCCTGCCGGCCCTGCTCGCGCTCAGCCTCTATGCCTTGCTGCCGATCCTCAGGAACGGCGTCGCCGCGCTCCAGGGAATCGATCCGGGGATCATCGAGGCGGCGGACGGGATCGGCATGACCGCGGGCCAGCGCCTTCGCCTGGTCGAGCTGCCGCTGGGCGCACCCGTGATCCTCGCCGGCATCCGCACGGCATCGGTGTGGACGATCGGGGCGGCGACCTTGGCGACCACGGTCGGCCAGCCGAGCCTTGGCGATCTCATCTTTTCCGGGCTGCAGACCGAAAACTGGGTCCGGGTCCTCGTCGGCTGCGGCGCGGCGGCGGCGCTGGCACTGGCGGCGGACGGGCTCCTCGCGCTGGTCGAATCGGGCCTCGCGCAGCGCAGCAGGGGGCGGATCGCCGCGGGCCTCGCCATCCTCGTCGCCGGAATCGCGCTCGCCTTCGCGCCCGGTCCAAGGGCCGACGGCGGCGAGATCGTGACGATCGGCGCCAAGAATTTCTCCGAACAATATATCCTCGCCAGCCTGATCGAGCGCCGCCTGCACGCCGCAGGCTACCGCACGCAGCGCCGCGACAATCTCGGCTCGACCGTCGCCTATCGGGCGCTCGCCGCGGGCGATATCGACGTCTATGTCGATTATTCGGGGACGTTGTGGGCCAATATCCTGGGCCGGAGCGATACGCCTGACGCGGCGGCGATGCGGCGCACGCTCGCGCGAGCCCTGGAACGGCGCGACCATGTCCGAATCCTCGGCTCGCTCGGCTTCGAAAATGCCTATGCCTTCGCGATGCGGCGGGGCCGCGCCGACGCGCTCGGCATCGCCAGCCTCGACGATCTCGCCCGCGCCGCGCCCCGGCTTGCGCTTGCCGCCGATCTCGAATTCCTGACGCGGCCGGAATGGCGCGCGGTCCAATCCGCCTATCGTCTCGATTTCGGCAGCCAGCGCTCCTACAGCCCGACCTTCATGTATCGTGCGATTGCCGACGGATCGGCGGACGTCATTTCGGCCTTCTCCTCCGACGGCCGGATCGCGGCGCTCGATCTCGTGACGCTGGCCGATCCGCGCCATGCGCTGCCAAGCTACGACGCCCTGCTGCTCGTCGCGCCGCGCCGCGCCGGCGATCGCCGCTTCACCGACGCGCTCGCGCCGCTGATCGGGTCGATCCCGGTCGATCGGATGCGGGCGGCCAATTACATGGTCGATCGCGACACGGGCAAAAGCACGCCGGACGCGGCGGCCGCCTGGCTGGACCGGGGAAGGGCGCCGTGATCGCTGAGTCAGAAGGGGGCATCCGCATCGCCGTCAAGGTGACGGTGCGGGCCAGGCGAAGCGAGATCGTGGGGCCCGTCGCCGACGCCGGCGGTCGAACCGCCCTTGCCGTCCGGCTCGCCGCGCCGCCGGTCGACGGCGCCGCCAATGCCGCGTTGATCGCGCTCGTCGCGGCGGAACTCGGGGTGCCGAAATCGGCCGTCGCGATCGGCTCGGGCGAGAAGTCCCGGCGAAAGACGGTCCACGTTACCGGGATAACCGCAGGTGCCGCCACGGCCCGGCTCGAAAGGCGGGCGGGCTGACGCGCCCCGCTGTCTGGCCGGGAAGCCGGCACCTAGCTTGAGCGATGTTACCGGGGAAAGCTTCAATGGACGACGATCAAGCCTATTATGCGCGCCGCGCGGACGAGCATCGGCAATGGGCGGCCGCCGCCGGCTCGCACGATGCGCGCCGCCGCCATCTCGAGCTCGCCGAACTCTTCGCCGCGAGATCGCGGGCGCTGGCGCGCAGCGCCGCCTGACGCACGATCCTTGACGCGGGTGGAGCCGCGCTCCTATGTGCGCGGCGCACCTCGCATGTGGCGATCGTAGCTCAGCTGGTTAGAGCATCGGTTTGTGGTACCGAGGGTCGCGGGTTCAAGTCCCGTCGATCGCCCCATTTCCTATTCCCCCTGCCGACAGGACCGAGCCCGATGGATTCGCTTTGGGATTTTCCCGATTTCGACGCGCATGAACTCGTTCATTTCGTGACCGATCGGGCGAGCGGCCTCAGGGCGGTGATCGCCGTCCACTCGACCCATCTCGGCCCCGGCGCCGGCGGCACCCGTTTCTGGCACTATGCCGAACCGGGCCAGGCGATCGCGGACGTGCTGCGGCTGTCGCGGGGCATGAGCTACAAGAATGCGATGGCCGGCCTGCCGCTCGGCGGCGGCAAGGCGGTGATCCTTGCCGATGAGAGGCGGACCAAGACGCCCGAGATGCTCGCCGCCTTCGCGCGCGGCGTCGACGGGCTCGGCGGGCGCTATGTCACCGCCGAGGATGTCGGGGTCAATGTCGACGACATGGTCGCGATCTCGCGCGTCACCCGCTATGTTGCCGGCCTCCCGGTTCCCGACGGCAGCGTCGGCGGCGATCCCGGGCCGCACACCAGCTATGGCGTCTATCTCGGCGTCAAGGCGGCGGTGAAGCAGGGACTCGGCAAGGACAGCCTGTCGGGCCTGCACATCGCGATCCAGGGCGCCGGCAGCGTCGCTTCCGGCCTCGCCCGCCGCGCCGCGGCCGATGGCGCGCGCATCAGCATCGCCGACATCGATTCCGCCAAGGCGAAGGCGCTCGCCCGCGACGTCGGCGGCGAGGTCGTGGAAACCGACGCGATCATGACCCTTCCGGCCGACGTCTTCAGCCCGAACGCGCTCGGCGCGATCCTGACCGAGGCTTCGATCGCCGCGCTCCAGGCGCCGATCGTCGCCGGCGGCGCCAACAACCAGCTCGCGACCGCGGCGGACGGCGATCGCATCCAGGCGCGCGGCATCACCTATGCGCCCGATTATGTCATCAACGCCGGCGGCATCATCAACGTGTCGACCGAATATCTGAAGGATGGCGACCAGAGCGAGGTGCGCCGCCGGATCGAGGCGATCCCCGGCCGCCTGCGCGAAATCTGGGCGGAGAGCGAGGCGACCGGCCGCAACGCCGCCGCGGTCGCCGACGCGATGGCGCAAAGGCTGATCGGGCGCGGCTGATCGCGCGCGCAAGGCGCTTCCCCGCACCGCGGGCCTTCGCTAAACAAACGCGCGACCATGCACGTTTACGCGAATCCGGCCCGTTTCCTCAAAATAGCGCGACCGCTCACCGCCTGGCTCGGCTGGTTGGGCGCCGTGCTGATCCTGGTCGCGCTGTGGTTCGGCCTGTTCGTCGCGCCGCCGGAGCGGTTCCAGGGCGATAGCGTGCGAATCCTCTACATCCACGTGCCCTCCGCCTGGCTCGCCATGGGCGGCTGGGCGGGCATCGCCGCGGCGGGCCTGGCCCAGCTCGTCTGGCGTCATCCGCTCGCCGCGGTCGCGGGGCGTGCGCTCGGCGTGCCCGGTGCCGTCTTCGCGGCGCTCGCGCTCGCGACCGGCTCGCTCTGGGGGCGTCCGACCTGGGGCAGCTATTGGGAATGGGACGGACGGATGGGCTCCATGCTGGTCCTCTTCTTCCTCTATCTCGGCTATATCGCGCTCGCAGGGGCCGAACGGGAGAGGGACGGGGAAGGGCGCCTCACCGCCATTTTCGGGCTCGTCGGCGCGATCAACCTGCCGATCATCCATTATTCGGTCGTGTGGTGGAAATCGCTGCACCAGGGGCAGAGCATCGACATCCTTCGCGGCACCTCGGCCATCGCCCCGCAGATGCTGTGGCCGTTGCTCGGCTCGGCGATCGGCTTCACCCTGTTGTTCGCGGCGATCGTGCTGATGCGGATGCGCGCCGAGCTTGCGCGCACGAAGGTCGAGGCGCGGATGAAGCGCATGGCCGCCGAATGAACCCCTGGCCCTTCGTCATCGCCGCCTATGGGCTGGTCGCACTCGGCACCATCGTCCTCGCCGGATGGAGCTGGATCGCGATGCGCCGCGCCGAATCCGCCGCAGACAAGCTGAGGCAGCGGCCATGAAGGCGAAGAACCAGCGCCTTGTCCTGCTGATCGTCGCGGTGGTCGCGGTGCTCGGCGCGGTGCTGCTCGCCATGTCCGGCCTCAAGGACCGGGCCGCCTTCTTCTACGCCCCGGGGGATGTCGCGACGAAGGGACTGCCGCTCGATCGCGCGGTGCGGATCGGCGGCATGGTGCGCCGTGGCTCGATCGTGCGGAGACCCGATGGCGTGACGATCGACTTCGTCGTCACCGACGAGACCCCGAACGTCATCAACGTCACCTATCGCGGCATCCCGCCAAGCCTGTTCCGCGAGGGCAGCGGCGTCGTCGCGGAGGGACGGTTCGAACCGAACGGTCATTTCGTCGCCACCGAAATCCTCGCCAAGCATGACGAAAATTACGTTCCGCCGGTGATGCGCCAGGCGCGGGGCCAGCATGAAACGGACACATTGCGATGATCGCTGAAGGGGGGCTTGCGGCTTTGTGGCTGGCGGCGGCGCTGTCGCTGCTCCAGCTCTATCTCGGGTCCGCCGCGGTGCGGCCGGCGGCGGACACGACGGCGGACCTCAGGGCCGTGCGCGCGGTCGCGGTGGCGCAGGGCGCCCTTGCCGCGCTCGCCTTCGGCTTGCTGATCCTGTGCTTCCTGCGCACGGATCTCTCGGTCGCGCTGGTGGCGGCCAACAGCCACTCGATGAAGCCCTGGCTCTACAAGTTCGCCGGCGCCTGGGGGAATCACGAAGGCTCGATGCTGCTGTGGGTGACGGTGCTCGCGATTGCCGGTGCCGCCGTCGCCTTGTTCGAGCGGCGGCTCGATCCGCGAACGCTCGCCGCGACGCTCGCGGCGCAGGCGGCGATCGGCCTCGGCTTCTACTTCTTCCTCCTGTTCGCGTCGAACCCGTTCAACCGCCTGAACCCGATCCCGGTCGAGGGCAACGGCCTCAACCCGCTGCTCCAGGATCCGGGCCTCGCCTTCCATCCGCCGACCCTCTATTTCGGCTATGTCGGCATCTCGATCGCCTTCTCCTTCGCGGTCGGTGCGCTGGTGACGCGCGATGTCGGGCCCACCTTCGCACGGGCGATGCGCCCCTGGGTGCTGGCCGCCTGGGTGTTCCTCACCATCGGTATCACCGCCGGCTCCTACTGGGCCTATTATGTGCTCGGCTGGGGAGGCTGGTGGTTCTGGGATCCGACCGAGAACGCGTCGCTCATGCCCTGGCTCGCCGCGACGGCGCTCTTGCACAGCGTCACCGTGCTGGCGACGCGCGACGGGCTTCGCGCCTGGACGATCATGCTCGCGGTGGTTGCCTTCTCGATGTCGATGATCGGCACATTCCTGGTGCGCTCGGGCATCCTCACCAGCGTCCACGCATTCGCGGTCGATCCGCGCCGGGGCGCGGTGATCCTCGGCCTGCTCGTCATCTATATCGGCGGCGCGCTGCTGCTTTATGCGCTGCGCGTCGGGACGGTGAAGGAAGGCTCGCGCTTCGATCTTTTCAGCCGTGAAGGATCGCTGGTCATCAACAATCTGCTGCTGTCGGTGATCCTCGGCGTCGTCTTCGTTGGTACGATCTATCCGCTCATCACCGAGGCGATGGGGGCCAAGGTTTCGGTCGGCCCGCCTTATTTCAATCCGATCGCCGGATCGGTTGCGCTCATCCTCGTCGCGATCATGGGCATGGGCCCGCTGATGCGCTGGCGGCGCGACGGAGTCGGGGCGCTGGCCAACCGCTATGCGGTGCCGACGCTGGTCAGCGCGGCAGCGCTGCTGCTTGTCGTCGTGCTGGCGCCCGGGGTCGGCATCCTCCCGCTGCTCGGCATGGCGATCGCCCCCGGGGCCGCCATCGCGAGCCTCGCGCCGCTGTGGAAGCGCAACCTGAGGCGCACCCCGCTTTTCACCTGGGGCATGGTGATCGCCCATCTCGGCGTCGCAGTGAGCCTGTCCGGAATGGCGATATCCACCGCCTTCGACAAGGAAACGCTGGTCGCGCTCCATCCCGGCGAGACCGCGACCGTCGGCCCCTATGTCGTGCATTTCGATAGCATCGCGCCGGTCGCCGGGCCCAACTGGACCGCGATCGAGGCGCGCATGACCGCCCGGCGCAACGGTACCGGCGGGCCGATCGCCCTCAATCCGCAGGCGCGGATGTTCAGCGCGCCGCCGACGCCGACGACCGAGGCCTCGATCCGCACATTCCTCGACGGGCAGCTCTACACGAATGTGGGGGAATCCGACGATATGGGGCGCTGGCAGATCCGCCTCTGGTGGAAGCCGATGGTGACCCTGATCTGGCTCGGCGGGGCGATGATCGCGTTCGGCGGCTTCCTGTCGCTGATCGGCCGCGTGCTTCGTGAACGGCGGGGGCGCCAGCCGTCGGCCATGGGCGGGGAGGCGCTGGCATGAGGCGGCTACGGATCATCCTGTGGATCCCGGTGCTCGTCGTCGGCCTGCTCTTCATCGTGCTCGCCGTCGGCCTCTACCGGCCCGACGATCACCAGATCCAGTCGGCGATGATCGGCAAGGACGTGCCCGAGTTCAGCCTTGCTGCAGCGCTCGACGGGCGGCCCGGCCTGTCGAGCCGCAACCTGCGCGACGGTCAGCCGCACCTCGTCAACATCTTCGCGAGCTGGTGCATCCCGTGCCGGACGGAGGCCGTCCAGCTCGCCGAGCTCAGCCGGCGCGGCATTCCGATCGACGGGATCGCCGTGCGCGACCGCCCCCAGGACCTCGCCGCCTTCCTTGACCAATATGGCGATCCATTCCGCGCGATCGGCGCCGACAACGACCGGCGCGTCCAGCTTTCGCTCGGCTCGGCCGGCGTGCCCGAAACCTTCATCGTCGACGGGCGCGGCGTCATTCGCCACCAGCATATCGGCGCCATCATGGACAGCGACATCCCGGCCATCGTCGCGGCGTGGGAGGCGGCGCGATGAGGAAGGCCCTTGTCACCGCCGCGCTGCTGGTCGCGAGCCCGGCGCTCGCCGATTCGCTGCTGCCGCCGGCGCCGCTCGCCGACGTGCAGCTCGCCGATCCGAACCAGGAGCGCCAGGCCAAGGCGCTGATGGAAACGATCCGCTGCGTCGTCTGCCAGGGCCAGTCGATCGCCGATTCGAACGCAGAGATGGCCGGCGACATGCGCTCGATGATCCGCGAGCGAATCCAGGCCGGCGAGACGCCGGACCAGATCCGCGCCTGGATGATCTCGCGCTACGGCGAGTGGGTGAGCTTCCAGCCGCCCGTCGAGCCGAAGACCTGGCCGCTCTGGGGGCTGCCGCTGCTCCTGCTGATCGCCGGGCTCCCGCTCATTCGCGGACGCCTGAGGCTGAGGAGGCGCTGATGGGCTGGGTGATGATGATCGGCCTTGCCGTGCTGACCGGCGCCGGCCTTTGGTTCTTCCTTCGGCGGGACATGGGCGCGGTCCAGTTCGCGGCGGCGGCGATCCTGCTCGCGCTCGCCGGCTACGCCTGGCAGGGGCGACCCGACCTCGCCGGCGCGCCGAAGCCGAGGCCCGAGCATGAGGAGGTTCCCGACAGCCAGTTCGCCCAGATGCGCGGCGACATGCTCGGCCGGTTCGACCGCGCGGCGCAATGGCTGACGATGGCGGAAGGGTTCCAGCGGCGCGGTGACACGCAGACCGGCGTCGAGATCGTCGAAGCCGGGCTTCGCGATTCGCCGAACGATCCCGATCTCTGGGTGGGGCTCGGCAACGCGCTCGTCGTCCATGGCGGCGGAATGATGAACCCGGCGGCGCAATTCGCTTTCCAGCGGGCGCAGCAGATCGCGCCGCAGCATCCCGGGCCGCGCTTCTTCTATGGACTCGCGCTGGCGCAGGGCGGCCATTTCGACGAGGCCGAGCGCATCTGGCGCGATCTTCTTGCCGAAGCGCCCGCCGGCGCGCCTTATCGCGCGGCGATCGAGGAGCGGCTCCAGGCGCTGCAGGCGGCGCGGCTCAGCGGTGAAATCCCGGCACCCCCACCATCGGCCGAGGATGCGCCGGCAAGCGGAATCGCGCCCGAGGGCAATCCGTCCACCGGTGCCCCGTCGCCGCCCCGCCGGCGCGGCGACGGGTCGATAGGTCAGGCCGGCTCGTAAGGCAGGCCGAGCGCGTCGGCGACGGCCTTGTAACGGACCTTGCCGTTCGAGATGTTGAGGCCCGCCGCAAGGTGCGGATCGGCCTTCATCGCGGCCTCGGCGCCCTTGTTCGCGAGCGCCATCGCAAAGGGCAGGGTGGCGTTGTTGAGCGCGAAGGCCGAGGTGCGGGCGACGGCGCCCGGCATGTTGGCGACGCAATAATGGATCACGCCATCCACCTCGAACACAGGATCGCTGTGCGTCGTGGGGTGCGAGGTCTCGAAGCAGCCGCCCTGGTCGATCGCGATATCGACGAGCACCGATCCGCGCTTCATCGTCTTCAGCATGTCGCGGGTCACGAGCTTCGGCGCCGCCGCGCCAGGAACCAGCACCGCGCCGATCACGAGATGCGCCTGGCGCACTGCCGCGGCGATCGCCGCCTTGCTGGCATAGGCCGTCTTGATCTGGCTCGAAAAGAACATGTCGAGCTCGGCGAGCCGGGCATTGCTGATATCGTAGATGGTGACGTCCGCGCGCATCCCTACGGCCATCTGCGCCGCGTTCACGCCGGAGACGCCGCCGCCCAGGATCGCGACCCGCGCCGGGGCGACGCCGGGAACGCCGCCGAGCAGCACCCCGCGGCCGCCTTGCTCCTTTTCGAGATAGTGGGCGCCGACCTGCACGGACATGCGGCCCGCGACCTCGCTCATCGGCTTCAGGAGCGGCAGCGAGCCGTCTTTTGCGGTCACCGTCTCATAGGCGATGCAGGTCGCGCCGGAGGCGATCAGGCCCTTCGCCTGCTCGGGATCGGGGGCGAGATGGAGATAGGTGAAGAGCAGGTGCCGCGGCTCGAGCATCGCGATCTCGACCGGCTGCGGCTCCTTCACCTTCACGATCATGTCGGCGGCGGCGAAGACTTCCTTGGCGGTGCCCAGGATCGTCGCGCCGGCGGCGACATAGTCCGAATCCTCGAAGTCGATGCCGGCGCCGGCGTTCGTCTCGACGACGACCTCGTGTCCGGCCGACACCAGCTCTGCGACCGACGGCGGCGTGAGGCCGACGCGATATTCGTGATTCTTGATTTCCTTGGGAACGCCGATGCGCATGATGCCTCTCCTGATGGGCGGATTGGCTCCCTTACTCCAAAGCGTCCGGGAAGTGCTTGCGAATCGCCGGGCGCGCGGCCGGCGCTTTGCAAGATGGTTGCGTCATCCCCATCTATTTTGCGAAATGTGCCACCATGGACGCGATAGACCGCAAGATCATCGACCTGCTCGGGGTCGATTCAGCCCTGACCAGCGACCAGCTTGGCGCGAAGGTGGGGCTGTCCCCCTCCGCCGCGCACCGGCGCGTGAAGGCGCTGGAGGAGGCGGGCCTGATCCTCGGCTATCGCGCCCGCCTGTCGCCGGCGGCGAAGGGCAATCCCTCGACAGTGTTCGTGTCGGTCACGCTCGTCGACCAGCGCCAGGCGACGATGATGGCGTTCGAGGAGGCGCTGGGGCGGACCGCACAGGTGTGCGAGGCGCATCTGATGAGCGGCCAGTCCGATTATCTGCTGAAGGTTCTCGTGCGCGCCGACGACAGCTACGAGCGCGTCCACCGCGAGATCCTGTCGGCGCTTCCGGGCGTCCACCGGCTGGTCACGCAATTCACCATCCGCACGCTCGCGGCCGGCGATTGAGGGGCCCGGTAATATTGCTGTGGAATGAACGAGGTGCTAGGGGCCGCGACGCCTTGGCACGGTCGGGGCAGCAACGGGGAAAGTCGGACGTTCAGCGTTCCTGACCGATGAGCGAAGCCAGAAACTCCGAAATGCCCGCGGCGCACGGCGCCGGTGCGCATGGCCGGGCGGGCCTTGCCGGGCTCGCCGTCGGCGCGGTCGGCGTCGTCTTCGGCGACATCGGCACCAGCCCGATCTACGCCTTTCGCGAGACCTTCGCCGGCCATCATCAGCTGAGCCACGGCCTCGCCGAGATCACCGGTGTGCTGAGCCTGATCTTCTGGTCGATGATGATCGTGGTGACGATCAAATATGTGATGGTCATCATGCGCGCCGACAACAAGGGCGAGGGCGGCAGCCTGGCGCTGCTCGCGCTCATCAGCCGGTCGACCGCGCGCGCCCAGCGACGATGGACCGCCGGCATCGTCCTTCTCGGCGTCTTCGCCTGCGCGCTCTTCTATGGCGATTCGATGATCACGCCGGCCATTTCGGTGCTGTCGGCGGTCGAGGGCCTGACCACCGTGCAGTCGGGCTTCGAGCCGTTCGTCGTGCCTGTCGCGGCCGCGATCCTGATCGGGCTGTTCGCCATCCAGGCGCACGGCACGGCGCGGGTCGGCGCCTTTTTCGGCCCGATCATGCTGCTCTATTTCGCCACGATCGCGGTGCTCGGGATCATTCATATCGCCGATCGTCCGTGGATCATCGTCGAGACGATCAACCCGGTGAACGCGGTCGGCTTCTTCTGGCACGACCGGCTCCACGCCTTTCTCGCGCTCGGCTCGGTCGTCCTCGCCGTGACCGGCGCGGAGGCGCTCTATGCCGACATGGGCCATTTCGGCCGCCGTCCGATCGGCCTGTCCTGGCTCGTCTTCGTCATGCCCGCGCTGATGCTCAACTATATGGGGCAGGGGGCGATGATCCTGTCGCTCGATCCCGCCGCCGCCAATGAAGCGGTGCAGAATCCCTTCTTCCTGCTCGCGCCGGAGGCCGGGCGGCTACCGCTTGTCATCCTCGCGACGCTGGCGACGATCATCGCCAGCCAGGCCGTGATCTCGGGCGCCTTCTCCGTGACCCAGCAGGCGATGCAGCTCGGCTTCATCCCGAGGCTGCGGATTCTCCATACCAGCGAATCGGCGGTGGGGCAGATCTACATCCCGGTGATCAACTGGACGTTGATGGTGATGGTGATCCTGCTCGTCCTCTTCTTCCAGACATCCAGCAATCTTGCCGCCGCCTACGGCATCGCCGTGACCGGTGCGATGTTCATCGACACCTGCCTGCTCACGGTGGTGCTGTTCGTGCTGTGGCGGTGGAAGCCCTGGTATTCGGTGCCGCTGCTCGCGCTCTTCTTCCTCGTCGACATCGGCTATTTCACCGCCAATCTCACCAAGGTGCCGGCCGGCGGCTGGTTCCCGCTGCTGATCGGCTTCATCGCCTTCACCTTCCTCACCACCTGGGCGAAGGGCCGCAAGCTCCTGATCGAGCGGATGGACGAGGCGGCGATCCCGGCCCCGGTCTTCATCAAGTCGGCGGTGAACAGCGCCCAGCGGGTCCCGGGCACGGCCGTCTTCATGACGACATCGGCCGAGGGGATTCCGCCCTCGCTGCTCCACAATCTCAAGCATAACAAGGTGCTGCACGAGCGGGTCATGCTCCTCACCGTCAAGATCGAGGACGTGCCCTATGTGGACGAGGAAAAGCGGTTCGAATTGAAGGCGCTCGGCAACGGCTTCTTCCGCCTGATCGTTCGCTACGGCTTCATGCAGGAGACCGACATCCCGGCAGCGCTTGTCCAGGTCCAGTCGTGCGGGCCGGAGTTCAAGATGATGGACACCAGCTTCTTCCTCGCCCGCCAGACGCTGATCGCCTCGCAGCGGCCCGGAATGGCGATCTGGCGCGAGAAGCTGTTCGCCTGGATGCTCCGCAACGCCGAGAGCGCGATGGAATTCTTCAAGCTGCCGCCCAACCGCGTGGTCGAGCTCGGCTCGCAGGTGGAGATCTGACCGGCCCGCTGATCGTCACGGCGACCTTCGGGCCGGGCGACGACGGCTGGCTCCAGCAGCTGCGGCGCGATCATTACCCGCCCGAGCGCAATCGGGTGCCGGCGCATCTCACGCTCTTCCACCACCTCCCGCCGAGCATCGAGCGCGAGCTCGCCGCGCGCCTTGCCGACGCGGCCGGGGCTCCGCCGCCACGCGCGACGATCGCCGGGCTCATGGATCTGGGGGAGGGGACGGCCCTGCGCGTCGAGAGCTCCGACCTGGAGGCGATCCGCTCCGATCTCGCCGATGCGCTTCACGGGTTGTTGACGCCCCAGGACCGGGCGCCGTGGCGCCCGCACGTCACCATCCAGAACAAGGTCACGCGCAGGGCCGCGCGGGATGTCCAGGCGCGGCTTGCCGCCATGCCGATGCCGCGAGCGCTCGCCATCCGCGCGCTCGCGCTCTGGCGCTATCAGGGCGGCCCGTGGGAGCCGCTGCGCAGCTGGCCTTTCCGACGCTAGTCGAGCTGGCCGATCCCGTCGCAGCTATAGTCGAACGCCGCCAGCCCGGCCTCGAGATGGCCGCCGAGCGCCGGCATTTCGAGCAGCTCGTCGATCCGCTCGTCGGGATCGAGATCGTTCGCCTCCGCCATTGCGTCGTCCCATTCGCTTGAATCATAGGTGCCACGGCCGACCCAGGCGAGCGCGACGATCTCCGCCAGCTGATCGTCGGCAAGATCGTCGAGCAGGGCGACGACCTCCTCCTCGACCCCGGTGTTCAGCTCGTCGTCGAGGACCGAGAGCGCGCCGCCGGACTCGTCGTCGTCATCGTCGGTGTCGTCGACATCGTCGGGATCCTCGTCGGGATCGTTGCCGGGCACCTGCGCGTCCAGCTCCTTGGAGCGAATGATGAGGCGGCAGATCGTCTCAAGCGGCGTTTCGAGGTCCATTTTCGTCTCCGTCCCCTCTCATGCGCGCTCGAACGAGGAGGCGCGGCTTGCGGTTCCGAGGCCTGTTTCACATGCGGAGCGGTCGTTGAAAAGCGGCTTCCATCGCTCCGGTTGACCGACACGGCCCACCTTCCTATAGCGCGCCCTCGCGTCGCTCGGCGACGCGGCCGATGGGGCGGAGTAGCTCAGCTGGTTAGAGCAGCGGAATCATAATCCGCGTGTCGGGGGTTCAAGTCCCTCCTCCGCTACCATCCCCAAATCGTATCAACCCTCGCATTTTTGGCGGTTTTCCGCCGTTTGAGGCGCCGATGCGAGTCGCAAGCACGAGATCGAAGCCGACCGGCTACACGCCCGCTTCAGGCCATTTTGGGCCATTGCAGGCCACCTCTTGTGTCATTTTTTGTGCCATCGTTTCATCGCCTCGGTTCCGTCGAGGTCATGATGGAAAAGGCTTTGAATCTAAGCCCTTCGCGGATCGAAGGGCTTTCCGAGGGGAAATATCCGGACGCCGAAATGCCCGGACTTTGTGTCATCGTAAGCCCGTCGGGGAGCCGGGACTGGCTGTATCGTCGGCGCGTTGCCCGATCGGACACAATCGTCACCCTGAAGCTGGGAGGCTTCCCGGCGCACTCGATCGGCGTCGCGCGCGAATGGGCGGCGAAGCTCAATGAGGCGATCGAACGGGGTGTCGATCCACGGCAGGAGAGGCGGATCGAGAAGGCCAATGCCATGTCGGTGGCGGAGGCACACAGGATCTATATGGCCGCGATGCACCGGGGCGACCGTAAGACCCTCAAGCCCCGGTCGCTCTACGACAAGCAGGCGATCTTCACCCGAGACATTGCCCCTCGCCTGGGATCCAAAACACTGGGGCAGCTGACCGAAGATCAGTGCTGGGATGCGGTGTACGACAAGGCCAAGGCATCCAAGGTCCGGGCGAACAAGATGGCCGGCGAGCTGAGCTGCTTCCTGCGCTGGTGCGCGAGCCGGGAAGGGCAGATGGATGGCATTCGGCTGAAGACGCATCCGGCGCCGACGCTCAACTCCAACTGGTTCGCGACCGGGGCAAAGAAGAACAAGCGGTTCCTGAGCGTCGATGAGATCCGATGGCTGTTTCAGGCCCTCGTCGCGGAGGAGCTTCTTTATCGCCGCGGCATCCTGCTCCTGCTGCTCACGGCCGCGCGGCGTAACGAGCTGTTCGGTGCGCCGGCGAGCGAGATTGTCGACGATTGCTGGATTCTGCCGCCGGAGCGATCGAAGAACGGTCTTCCGAATTACGTCGCACTGGGGCCTTGGGGACGCCGCCTGGCGCAAACCAATCACGACTGGCTCTTTCCGTCGCCGCGGGTCAAGGGACCGCAGCTCTACGGCTGGTTCAAAGCGCGTGATCGCGTGCATGCGCGAATGGAGGAAATCGCCGGAGAGCCCATCGCGCGGTGGCATTTCCACGATCTTCGCCGAACGTTTCGCTCCTACGCCCGGAGGGTAGGCATTGATCGCGACATCGCGGAGCTGATGCTGAACCACAAGAAGAAGGGTCTCGACTTCATCTACGACCAGAATGAGGAGCTGGACCTGCGACGTGCCGGCTTCGCGGCCTGGGAACGGTTCCTCGTGGAGCGCGCAATCGAAGCGGAAGTTGCGGACCCGTTGGGCGCGCCGCTTTCATAAGGCGGCTCTCTCGATGTCCGTGACAGATCAAACCTTCGAGAAGATCATCCGGGTAAGCCCGCCGGGTCAAACCGGCGGGGTTAGTTGATTGGGCGTGCCCTGCTCGGCGGATCCCGCCTCGTCGATTGAATGTCGCGAGATAGCTTGGAGCTCGTCGAGGAGGGTACAGAGTTCATCCCAGCTGCGCTGACTTGCGCGCGCCCTCATGCTCAACGACTTGAATATGGATTCTCGCGATACGTCCAGGAGGTCGCCCAAAGTCCTGAACCCGCAATGCTCGAGGATGTCCGGCTTGCATCGGCGAAGGGGCAGTGCCGTCACCGGGATGGAACGGGGATCGGGCAGATTGGCGAGCTCTTTGGCGCTTTCGCTGACCAAGCGCTTCCGTCGCGTGGCCGCATGGACTTGCTCGACCCTGGAAGGGCAGACGCCATGCAAAGTGGCAATCTCCTCGATCGGATGTCCTGCCTCAAACAATCGGGTGATCTCGACGTTTCGAGCGGCCCGTGCGGCATCAGCTGACGACGCGGCGCGTTCGACCCGTCGGCCCTGGCGGTCGTAGACGCGCTGGTCGCGCGACCTCCCGGGTCCGGCACTATCGCGCCCGCGAGAATTGCCTGGGGACACCGATATTACTCGGAATCTGCGGGTTTCGCGTGCTCGCCGCGCCCGCTCTGCCCGGAGATTTCGCCGGCAAGGTTCTGGACGAGCAGGCGCTGACGGCTTTCGAAGTCCTGCGCGCGCGCGCATACCCACATCAGCTTGGTCAGCGCCGCTTCTGTCGTCATGTCCCACCCGTCAACAATCAGGGAGCTCTGCAGCAGCTGGCTGGCTTCATAACGCGAGAGATCGAGCGGCCCTCCGACCACAGAGGCGGCGCTTCCGAATTCGTGCAGGTCGAGCGCACCGGACTTGTGCGGTAGGGCAGGGGTCGCCGTGACCGTGAGGACGTTCGGATCTACCGGCGCGGACCAGATGATCCGCGCACGATCAGCGGAATGACCGGCGTCTTCGACGAAAGGAGAGACCCCATCGTGCAACGATTTCCGGCGCGGCCGGCTCGAGAATGGAAAGCGCATCTATCTGTCTGACACGCCCGCGCGGCAGCTCGCGATATGCCGCTTTTCTGCGCAGCAATTCCCACGCGAGACCTGCCCGTCCAAGCCCGCGAACTGCCTCATAGGCTTTCGGCTCGCGCCATTCGCCCCGGAAGGGGAGGGGCTCAGTCACCGCCGGATCGATCGCCGCGTTGCTTCGCCACGAACCCGGCCAGTGCCTCCTCCTGGTCGGGCCGGAGCGCGTCGATCGCGGGACGATGATCATCGACCTGTCCGGCCAACAGGACCGAAGGACACTGTCCTTCGACATTGCCGAGGTTTGGACGATGCTGCGCATAGCCGATAAGCGCCGCGAGCTCCGGATCGAAATGCCTCGCGATCTCCGGCGGGTAGACGAGCCATTGCAGTTCGAACGGCTTCAGCCAGCCCAGACAATAGCTGACGATGATGCCCCGCCTTGGCGTCGCGCTCGCATTGGCGCCGCCGCCATGGAGAGTGGACCCCAGGAAGAGCAGGGCGTCGCCCGGCTCCAGCTGTGGCACGACCGAGTCCGCCAGCGGCAATCGCTCCGCGTCCTGAGCGAGATGGCTCGACGGCCACAGGCGCGTTCCGCCATTGCCTTCGGTGAACGGGGTGAGCGGCCACATCACGTTGACGAGATATTCGATCTCGCCTTTGCTCCCGGCCCACATGTCCTGGTCCCAGTGCGGGAACTGCGCGAGCGCGCCCGGATGGATCTCGACCGCTTGGGTCAGGTTGAGGGCGATCCGGTCGCACCATGGGCGCAGGACAAGCTCGCACGCGCCCAATATGTCCGCATGGGCGCCGAGCCGGGTGGGCAGGCAGAGCCGCGTGATCTCGTAGATATTCGCTCCGCGCGGAATGCCGTGGGCGCACAGCTGGGGGAACACGGTGTCCAGGATATGGGGCCGCGCGGAAGGAAGCAGTCGCAACGAGCCCTGGTGGGCGCCGGCGTGATCGAGGGCGAGCAGATAGATCGCGCCCGGCCGATCGAAGGAATCGATCTCGTAACGCCCGTGAACAACTGGAACCTGCCAGCCGAGCAGATCGACGAACAGGCGCTTGCGGTCCTCGAACATCCCCTCCAGCACCGCGGCCTCGGCGGCGCGGTTTCGATCATCAACGATGCGGATCATCTTGGCTCCCCTCGGATTGCGATGGCCAAGGGGAGCAGGGGAGGGGCGAGTCGCTCGATAGTGCGAAACCGCACTATTGCCGGGCGTCGAATTCCGTGAGGCTGATTTCGCCGGCGAGGATCGCTTGGACGAGCAGTTGCTCCGAATTGTGGACGCGATAGCGGCGGCGCGCCGCGTTGAGATAGTTTTCCACCGTCCCCGTACCGAGCCCGAGTTCGAAGGCGATGGCCTGGGCCTTCAACCCGCGCCCGGCAAGAATCACGCATTGCCTTTGGCGATGGCTCAATCGCGGACCGGTTGGCGGAAGGACATTCTTGACGAGACGGCGCCGCCTCGAACGCGAAGGCGCCGATCAGATGCCCCGTCATCAGATGGGCCATCTCGACGGCTCCGACCAGAGGCGTCGCGAACGAACAGGAGCCGCTGAATTCGCCGATGACGCAGCCGGGCACCGTGAACCCGTCGGCAATCCCCTCATTTGCGGCGAGCGAGATGATTTCGCGTTGGTCGCTGCGCAGGTAGCCGTAGAAGGTCGAGACCGCGAGCGCATGGGCCAGAGCCATGAGCGCGACCTCGACATCCTCGCCAAGCGCGACGCGCAGCGCCAGGGTCCGGTGCGCGGAAAGGTCCCGGATCAGGGCGTCGGACAGTGGCGCGCTCTCGTCTTCGGCCGGTTCGACGGCCTCCACCGCGTCACTGGTGTGGAGGGCCGGTCACCGGTCCCGCCATCGACAGGCGGATCATCGGCGTCAGGTTCGACCAGCGGCGTCTCGTCCTCGGGCTTGATCAGGCCGCGTTCGATGCGGGGAGGCGCGTGAACGCCGCGTCGTTCGCGAGCGTGCGGTAGAGATGGCGATAAGCGAGCAGGCGGTACAGGCGGCCGAGCTCCGACCAGGCGGTGGCCAGCTGCAGATCCTTGTCCGGATTGAAATCGAAATAGAGCCCGAACCCGAAATTCTTGCGGAACAGCACCACCAGCCGGTCGTCCGGCGCGAACTCCAGCAGCGGGAACCTCATGCCAACGATGTCGGCGATATCGCGCTCGAACACGGCCGAGCCGGCCGCAATCGCGCGGCGGGCGACGACATCGAGGCAGGTGGCGGCGCTGTCCAGCCAGAGCTCGGCGCTGTCGTCGGCCTTGATCACCAGGACCAGGGTCGCGACCCGGTCCAGCGCCACCGCCTTGCCGGCCAGACCGGCATGATGGGTGATCATCTGGCCGAGGCTTTCCGCCATGACATGGAAGGCGGGATCGTCCGAGCTGATCGCAAGCCGGGTGTAGATGCGCACCTGCTCGCCGCATTGCGCGGCCTCGGCGCTGACCCCGCAGACCTCCAGCCCGGCGAGCCTGATCGGCCTACCGCTATTGCCGACCTCGCCGATCATTCCGGGCTTTCTTTCGGTCACCGCGTCTCCCCAACTTGCCGGTCCCTGAGCCGCCCGCCGCGACCCAGGCCGCTTGATCGCCGGATGTGCGGCACTGGCGTCATCCGCCCCGACATCACATATCGCATCGCGCGGAGGCAAACATGGGACATTTCAGCGATCTTGCCATCCAGGAGATGGAAGACCGGATCAACCGCGAGGGCCTGGGGGACAAGCAGGTCTGCGCCCGCTGTTTCGACGACCCGCATCTGGCCAGGTTCATCGCGCGAAAGGCCACCGGGTCGAAATGCGATTATTGCGGCGAGTCCGGCAAAAAGGTCCGGGCGGCGCCGATCCTCGACCTGATCGACCATATCCTGCCCCTGATCGAGCGCGAATATGAGGATGCCGAGTTCGCGCTGCCGCGCGATCCCGAAACCAAGGACCATATGTTCCCGGAAGACATTCTCGACGCGCGCGAGATGCTCGAGCTCGAGATCGGCCTCGGCCTGCCGCGCGACCATGACGGGCGGTTGATGGACGACATTGCCGGCGCGCTTCCCGACCAGGCCTGGTGCCGGATCAGCCCGCTGGCCACCGCGCCGGCCCAGACGATCGGCAACAGCTGGGACGCGTTCAAGACGATCATCAAGCATCGCCGCCGCTTCTTCTTCCTGCAGCATGAGGATGCGGCGCTGGCCGAGGACATGCGGTTCGGCGAGGCTGCCTACACGGTCGCCGAGCTCCTCGCGCAGATCGCCGACTTTGCCCGGCGAAGCGGGATGATCGTGCCGCTTGCCAAGGGCAGCCTGTGGTATCGCAGCCAGGCCATGGCGGCGGGCGAGAAGGACTTCCCGGCTCCGCGCATGGGCCCGCCGCCTTATGAGCATGCGACGCTTCCCAACCGCATGAGCCCGGCCGGCGTGCCGATGTTCTATGGCGCTGCCAGCATCGACACCGCGCTCGCCGAGACCGCCGACGGGCCGGGCCGGTTCGCGCTTGGCCGCTTCGCGACCTTGCGCGACATCCAGGTCCTCGACATGCGGCGCCTGCCCGAGGTGCCGAGCCTGTTCGACGAGGCGCGCGCCCCGGATCGGCCCTTCGCCCGGTTCATGCAGCATTTCGTCGAGGAGTTTGGCGCCCCGATCGACCGCGAGCGCCGCCCGCATGTCGATTATGTGCCGACCCAGGTCGTCACCGAATATGTCCGGACCATGGTCAAGGCGGACAAGGCGGCGCCCGTCGAGGGCATGCTCTACACGAGCAGCCGCGACGGCCGCGATGCGATCGTGCTGTTCGCCGAAAATGACGCGGTCGTCGGCGCCGAAGCGGGCGAGATCGAGCCGTGGCTGGAAATGACCGATTATCTGGAGGTCGATTTCGATCCAGCCGCGAAATGATCCGGGGATCGGACGGGCTCGTGCGTCTATAGGATCAGGGAGACGGGCCGACCTCTCATCAAAAAAAACGGCCCGATCCTCAGAAGCGCCGTCACGGCGATTAACGGGCGCCGTGACGCTGGCCCACCAGCTTCCGCGCCGGTCCGCTCCCCTAGGCGGGCCGGCGTGCCGGGCAAGGGGGAGGGGCATATGTCCGACATTCCGAGCGTCCGCCGTCGCGATCTCGAACGCCGGCGCGACCCGCGTCATTATGCGGTGCTCCGCCTGGCCAAGCTCATCACCGGGGCCGGCGAACAGCTCTGCAGGATCCGCGACATCTCCGCCGGGGGCCTCATGGCAGACGTCCATTGCGCCTATGCCGAAGAGACGCCGGTTATCGTTGCGATGGGCTCCGGCCGCGCCGTTTCGGGGAAGATCGCCTGGGTCGACGCCGACCGGATCGGGATCGCCTTCGACCTGCCGATCGATCCGCGGCTGATCCTCGCCGCCGATCCGGACGAACCCACTCGCGGCCCGCGGATCGCGGTCGATGTCGAGGCGAGCCTTTGCCATGGCGGCCAGTATCGCATCGTGCGCGTCCACGACATTTCCCTGGGCGGCATGGGAGTAGCGCTTGCGGACGAGGGCAGCGCCGGCAAACGAGTGATGATCAATATCGAGGGCCTGCCGGCGATGAGCGGCAACATAGGCTGGCACCGGGACGGCATGGCCGGGATCGCGTTCCAGGCGCCGCTCGACTTCGCGACGCTCGCCACCTGGCTCGCGCGGGAAACCCCGGCGATGGAGACACCGCCACCGGATTCCACTCAAGACGCGTCCTAGCGGTCAGGCGCGCGGGTGCAGGGTCACGGAAGGGAAATTCTTCCTCTACTTCAAGAAGAGGCCCGAAGAGCCATCTATCTGTTCGTCTCTGAGCCCGGATTCTTGGGCGGTGGCTAAGTATCGAATAGAAACCCGTACTGACACGGCGGCATGACATCTTGCAACTTCGCAATAGCGGAAAGATGATGGCTTCGTCGCCGACTCGGGCGATGAGGGGGATGCCGGACAGAGTCAGTCGTGCTGCCAATAACCATGCCTGCCGTTCGGATGGGCAGGAACAGCGGATTTTGCGGCTGCCGAGGGGGGAAATGACGATGATCAAAGTGGCAGTGGCTGCGCTGGCAATGATTCCGCTTGCCGCCTGTTCGACCATCCAGACCGGCGCCGCGCCGGGCGGCGCGAGCGCGGGCGAGGGCCTCGTCTATTACCTTCCGCTTCGCACCCTCCAGATCGACGCACGCTTCGTGATCTCGGACTGCGGCGCGAGGAACGGGCAGGCCCAGCTCGTCTATGACGTGGTGCCCGTCGTCTCCACCCAGATCGTCGCGGATCGCAGCCGTCCCTTCGCCGTCACCGGCCTCGACGGCAATGTGATGAAAACGCTCAACTTCCAGATCGCCCAATATGACAATGGCACCTTGCGCTCGGTCAATGCGGTCATCGAGGACCGCACCGCGGAGACGATCACCAACGTCCTCACCGGCGCCTCGCGGATCGCCCTCGGCTTGACCGGTCTCGGCACCTTTTCGTCCGGGGAGACCCGCGACAGCGTCACCTGGCTGAGCGATCTCGACGATCCCGCGAAGGCGGGCGATCGCACCCGGATCGAGAATGAGGTGCGGGCCGCATGCGGCGTGCGCACCACCGCCGCCTTGCTGCGGATCCGCCAGCTCAACGCCGCCGCCGACCCCGCGCGCGAAAGCACCGAGGCCCGGGCCCGGCTCACCGCCGCGGTGACCACCGCGCAGCAGGCGGTGACCGACGCGCGCACCAATTTGCGCGCCGCCAACGAGGCGCGCGGCACCGCCGACATCGCGGCGGCAACGCGCCTGCTCGACGAGGCCGTGACCGCCCTCGACCTCGCCCGCCAGAATCTGCGCCAGGCGGCGCCGGCGGCCAATCCGGCCACGGCCTCGGCGCAGGTGGCCGCGATCGTCCAGCGCGATCTCACCTATACCGCGACCAAGCTCATCACGCCGCCGGACGATGGCGCCGATATCAGCGAGACGATCGATGTCCTCGCCACGACCTTGCAGACCGCCGGAATCCAGACGTCGGCCCCGTTGCAGGCGGGCGTCCTCCTCACCCTGATGCGACCCGGCGGCGCCAGCGTTGCGGCGGCGCAGCCGGGCGGGGTGACGGCCGGCGACGGCATCTATGTGAGGGCGCCCGCGAGCGCGCGGCTCGTCGTCTGCGCGGGCGCCTGCCAGGCCGATGGCGGCCAGGTCCGTCTCGCCCAGACCGTCACCGTCCCGCAATGGGGAACGATCAGCCGCCTGCGGCTTCGCAACATGATGTTCGCGACGAGCAATTATCAGCTCGCCTTCGCGCCGGACGGCACCTTGCTGTCGCTGTCGAGCCAGACCAGCGCGCCCGCCGAGCGGGCCAGCGCCGCCTTCGCCCAGGCCGGCGACATATTGATCGATTTCGCGACTCGGCGGCGCACCCTGCGCAATGAGCTCGCCACCGCCGAAAGCGCGGCGGAACGCAATGAGATCCAGCAGCAGATCGACCTGCTCGACCTGCAGGAGCAACTGACCGCGGCCCAGCAGTCGAACAGCGGCGAACAGAGCCGCGCCCTGTCCAACATCCAGTTCGAGATCGATCAGGTGAATCGGCAGATCCAGTTGCTCGAGGCCCAGGCCCGCCTGCGCGCGCTCCAGGCGGGGCAGGAGCCATGAGAGCGCCTTGCCTCGCGCTGGCGCTCCTCAGCGTCCCGGCCGGGGCCTGGGCCCAGGAGACGGCGGACGCGCCGGCTGTGGTCGATGAGGTGCGGACCCCCGCGGAAGGCACGATCGACACATTGCCCGACGGGACGGTTCGCACCGTGCTGGAGCGGCTTCCCGATCGGCAGGCCGATCTCCTCGTCTCAGCCGCGCGCAGCGAGCTGGCGCCGGAGCTTGCCCGCCTCAAGGCCGGCACGATCTCGGCACTGGACTTCGGCCGCGCCGCGGAACAGATTCTCGGGTTCCGGGCGGCCTTGCTGGCCGCCGGCAGCGATCCCGCGCCCGCCGCGCAGCTGGCGCCTGCGCTGGCCGGCGTCGATCAATCGGAGCTGGTGACGGCCGCTTATGCATCCGACGCGCTCGGCAGCCGGATCGGCGATCTGGTCGGGCGCGAGAACAGCCTGGCGCTGGCCCGCGAAATCCTGGCCCATACCCAATATCTCTACCGGCCGGCGCGGCCATGTTCCGAGCCGACGGGCTCCGTCACCAACCGTCTCACACGGTGCGTCGATCGCGCCGCGTTCCGGGGCGCGGTCGGCATCGGCTGGCAGACGCAAAGCGGCGTCGAGGTGGATTGCAGCGGGCAGCTGCTCGATTCAAGGACCGTCGTCACCGCCGATCATTGCGTCCCGTCGGACGATGTCGCCACCATGGTCGTTCTCACCCATTATACCGGCGGCACCGGCCAGGCACGGCGACGCAATGGCGGCACGACCTATACGGGAGTGAGCCTGCACCGGGTCGCGCAGGCCCATCGCGCTCCCGATGTCGAGCGCGTGCCGGGCCAGTTGCGGCAATATGACATCGCAATCCTCGAGCTGGCCGACCCGGTCGCGGTCGAACGCTTTCCGTCCGCGGGTCCCGCCTTCCCCCAGCCGCTGCGCCTCACGGTCGCCGGCTGGGGCTGGACCGACGCGCCGCCGGTCGGCGGCGTCGGGCTCGAAGTGACCATCGTCTCCGTCGACGGCCCCAATCGGCTGAGCCGGACCGGCGAGACCCTGGTCTCTTGGTCCGCGGCGCTCAGCATGCTCGGCAGCGGCATCTGCCAGGGCGATTCCGGCGGGCCGGTCTTTGCCGGGGAGCCGGACGCCCAAGGCCGCATGGAGCTTCGCCTGATCGGCCTTGTCGCCGGCGGCAATCGCGACTGCCGCAGCGGTGCGCAATTCGTCACCGACCTGACCTCGGCCGCCGGCCTCAACCGCTTGTGCACGCTTGCGCCGGCCACCGCCTTTTGCCGAAACCGGCGGCGCGGCTGAACGGGCCGCGGGCCCGGACCGAAAGGGAGACTATGGACGCCGATCTCGATTCCGCGCGCCGCGCCGCCGGCCCGTTGCAGCTGGTCACCGATAAGCGCGCGTGCCGCGCTGGCTTTCGGGACTGGCAGGAGAGCCTCATCTCCGCCGCCGAGGAGGAAGAGGATTGCTATCGCGTCGGCCGGATGGGCCTGCGTGCGATCCGCTTCGACAAGGCCGGGCGCAGCGCCGAATTCTGGCTCGACCAGATCCCGCACGCGGCCGTGCAGATCAACGAGCCGACCGACCCCTCGACCGAGAATGGCCTGAGCGCGATCGCGGTCGATGACGCCGGCCGCCGCTATCTTGTCCGCCAGGCCTGGCTGCAGAAGAACAAGGCCTCGCCCGCCATCCGCGACGCGCAATTCGCCGCGCTGACCGGCCTGCCGACCGTCAGCGTCCGGCTCGGGCGCGGGCCCGCGTCGCGGCAATGGCATATCGTTACGCCGATCGACGGAGTTCCTGCGGAGCGTCTGGCCCGGTTCACCGCCGATTTCGTGGCGCGTTGCTGGATGGCGCGCGCTGCGGTCGCGGGCGAAGACAGCGGGCGCGATGCGGACGGCCTGGATGAGACGGACAGAGCTGGCGTCGCGCGTCTGCTCGAAAAGATCGCGCAGCCCGGGGTCGCGGCCGCGCTCCAGTTCCTGATCGACACGACCGCGGCCGCCGGCTTCCGCTTCGTCTTCCGCAGGTCGACGGCGGTCGCGGGCGTGGAATTCCAGGACGCGACCCGCCGCAATCTCTATTCGCTCATCGCCAATCCCGACCATCTGCTTTTCTATCTGCGCCAGCCCGCGCAGCAGCGCGTGCCGGGCATGTGGGACAAGGCGGTCGCGCGCTTCGGCCCCCAGACACCCAATGCGCGCGGCGAATATCGCATTCCCCTGGGCTCGCTGGCAGAAGCCGAGCAGCTGATCGCCTGGCTGCGCGAGATCGACGCCTGGGGGCGGATCATCACTCCGGTGCAGGGCCGCACGCGCTTGCCCGCCGCCGCCTTCGAGGCGGTGACCGCCGATCATCTGCTGGCCGCGGCGCGGCGGCTCGCCGACGGCTTCGACGACCATCCCTTCGGGCCGTCGACCGATTATGATGTCCTGTTCGAAGGCGGCCGGTTGCCGCCCGAGGCGGTCTTCGGCCTCGCGGCGACCGCGGCACTGGGCCGGCCGATCGGCCCGGGCGATTTTTCCGGCGGGCTCGGGACGCCCTGCTTCCGCGCCCTTGGCGAAGCCGGCTATGTCATCCTGCCCAAGGGCGAAGCGGATCCCGGTGACCCGGCCTTGAGCCCCGACGACCGGCAATGGGTGGAGGGCGACGCCCGGCTGGTCACCCATTTGCAGCGCGAGCGCGGCCAGGGCCTGTCGGCCGCCAAGCGCGCGCAATTCGTCGCGCTCCATGGCAAGCTCTTTTGCGAGCGCTGCGACCTCGATCCCGTCGCACATTTCGGCAGCGAGGCCGGCGCCGCCTGCATCGAAGTCCATCACCACAAGGTGGCGGTGGCCGACATGGCCGCGGGCCACCGCACCGAGCTCGACGACCTCCAGTGCCTGTGCGCCAATTGCCACCGGGTGGTGCACCGCGAACTCAAGCTGCAGGCGGCGACCGCAGGGGCGCGCGCTCGATGACCACTTTGTGCGATCTTGCCGCGCGGCTGCCTGTGCTGATCGGGCGCCTGCTCGACCGCGAGGCGATGCTGAAGCGCGGCCGTTTTCGCGAGGAGACGATGACCGACATCGTCACCGGCTCGCTGGCCGCCTTTGCCGGCCCCGAGCTGGTGATCGAATATCCGATCGAGGCCGACACGGGCGGCGATCTCGATCTGCGCTTCTGGCACGCGGAAAGCGGCCGTGACCTTCATCTGCGGCTCCAGGCCAAGCGCCTGTGCGCCCGAATGGACGGGAAGAAGCCGGTCGCGATCGGCAACAGATCCTATCGCGAGCTGTTGCACAGGCCGAACGCGCTCGCACCCTATCAGTATGAGACTTTGCTCGCCGCGCCAGCGCCCTGGCTGCCGCTTTACATGTTCTACAATCATCAAAGCGTCGCCGATGATCCCTATTTCGCGAGCGTTGGGCCGAGGGTGCACGGCATCAATCTCGCCTTCGCGCATGACATCGCGCACCAGCTTCGCCGCAAGGTCCTCGCCGCCAAGGCGAAGCCGCGATCGGTCCTCCATCACAAGCGACTCAGCCACCTCAGGCCCTATCTCTTCGGCCTCGAGGCGATCCTGTGCCCGGGACGCGCCCAACCGGGAGATGGCGGCCCCGCCGACGGCGGACCGCGCGCGAGCGTTCCGACGCCGATGGAGGTCTCGGCATCGCTGATTCGGCGATGGCGTGCGCGCGCCGGCCCTGAGTTCGAGGACGATGATCGCGTCCTGCGCATCCTCACCCAGCCCGGCGCGCTCGATCCCGCCCGTCGTCCACACCGACGCGTCGCGGACGGGCCCGCGATCCGCGTCGACCAGTCGCTGGAACGGCCCGTGATCACGTTCATATCGGGGCGCACCCGAGACAGCCGGACGCCGCGGATCGGCGACGAATTGGCCCCGGATTGAGGTGCGGGGAGGGCGGGGCTGGCCATCGATTTGACGTTCCGGAGCGCCCAGTCCTACACCACCGGATAGAGCATCGCTGAGGAGACCCGCATGGCCGACGAGACTTCCAACCCAGCAGAGGCAGTTAATGCGATCGATCTCGCCGCCGACATCACCATGGCCTGGCTCGGAAATCCCAATGTCCGTGCTGCTGCCGAAGAGGTACCAACCTTCCTGCGCAACATCCATGCGGCGATCACCGAGCTCGGCGCCGCTGCCACGCCGCCCGCGCCGGAAGCGCCGGCCGGTCCGGCTTATGAGCCCGCGGTCTCGCCGCGCGCCTCGATCAAGCCCGACCATCTGATCAGCCTGATCGACGGCAAGCCCTACAAGACGTTGCGGCGCCACCTCTCGACCCACGGCCTCACGCCCGAGGAATATCGCGCGCGCTACAATCTCAAGGCCGACTATCCGATGGTTGCCGCCAATTATTCGGCCGCCCGCCGCGAGATGGCGAAGAAGATCGGACTGGGCCGCAAGCCGGGCGAGAAGCCGCCGGCCCGGCGGCGCAAAGCCTGATCCTCGGCAGGCGGGCTTCATCAGGTTCGGCTGGTCGCTCTCCTCAATCGCTCTCGCATTGCGCGGCCGGTCTCACCCTGAGGACAGGACGAAGAGGCGTGCCGATATGCCGCGCCGGACCTGCTCGGGCGGAGTATCGGCTATTACGTCCGGATACTTGCTGGCGGCTTCTGGTGGTGCCGTGAGTTCCTAATTCAAACTTAGGCGAGCCAATGATTTCTGATAGGCCTGCCTAGTGACCAAAGAAACGATCAGCCAGTTCATGTGGGGGTATCAGGAGCATTTCCAGCTCGGCCTGAAGTCCCTTGCCGAAAAGGTCCTCGAAACACTCGGGGTCGACGCCGAGGTCAAGACCTTCCTGGTCGGCATTCTCGTCGCTGACGAGCAGCGCGGCACATCCGGAGACACTTATCCCGTCTGCGTGCAGCCGGAGGAAGACACCGCGCTGGTTGCCTTGTTCGCGTCGGCGCGAACGAAAGTGCTGGCCGCCTATCCGTCACATCCTCAACATATGATGTTCTATGGCGATGCGGTCACGATGCGCGAGAAGCCCGAGCGCATTTGGGACCTCGTCGTTCACGAGCAGATCACGTCTCTGCTGGCTGCGCAGGATGGGGCGCAGGGCGTGCGCTCGTTCGCCGGCGCGCCGGTCCGGATCGGCGACTATCGCGTTGTCCCCGTCATCCAGCTTTCCGAAGAGATCTTCCGCAGCCACCCGCCGCTCCTGCGCGCGGTCGCTGACAACATGGCGATCCAGCAAAGCCTGATCCACGCCGCGATTTTCGCCATCCTCAACGAAAGCAAGCGCAAGTTGCAATTGCCCGATCCGGGGCGCGGCATCACCGACGGCCTGCGCAGTGCAGAGGAGCTGGTCAGTGTCGCGGCCTCGTCATTCCTGGGCGCGCCGGGTCTGCTGATCGGAAAGGAGCTTCCCGATTTCGACCTGAACCGGGTCCTCAATCAGATCTCCCTCATGCGCTACGAGCGCGACGAAGGGGTCGGCCGGCTGCTGCTCATCGACAAGGCGCATCCCAAGCTGAGCTATATCTTCCGCCTTGAGACGCCGGTGCCGCTGCGCGATCCACGCTGGGCCCGCAAGATACTCGAAATGGCAACGGGCGATGCCGCCGTTATCGCCGACACCAAGCAGATCCACGGCATTGGCACGCTCGATCCCTCCCATGCGCCTGAGGACGAGGACGCCTTCTGGATCGATTTCGTGGGCCATCACCAATGGGACGTTCGCAAAGGCGAGCAGGTCCTCATGCGCACCCGCTATGGCGTGCCGAAGCTGCCGCAGGAGCTGATCGCAAAGGCGCGTTTCATCGACAATCTCGTACGCCAGTTCGACGCCTGTGACGGCGAGGCCTTGTGGACCTTGTTCAACACGCTCCTGTCGCAGGATCGCGGCGCGATGCTGATGATCGCCGAGGACGCCGCCACCGAGGCGTTGCGGCTCAAGAATCAGGGGACGATCATCGCGCCGACCCGCGCCGACGCGGCCCTGATTGCCTGCGCTGCGCGGATCGACGGCAGCATCCTGGTCGATCCGATGGGCCTCTGCCACGCGATCGGTATCATTCTCGATGGACCTGCCAGCCCCGGCTGCAGCGCGGCCCGAGGGTCACGCTACAACAGCGCCATTCGCTATGCCGATGCGAGCGAGGCGGCTCGCGTGGCGATCGTCATCTCCGATGACCGCACGATCGACATCCATCCGCTGCTGCGCAAGCGGATCGATCGCGATCTCCTGGAGCGCCAGCTCGTCGCGCTCGAGACCGCGACGATCGACGATTATTATCGGCCGCGTATGTTCGTGCTCGACCATCGCTTCTATCTCACCCCCGCGCAATGCGACCGCGCGAATGCGGCGCTGGAGCGCATCAGGAAGCTGCCAGCCGAAGTCGGCAGGATTCGCTTCGTCGAGTCGCCGCTGACGCCGAACCCCGAGATGAACGAGAGCTATTATCTATGACGGGCTCCGGACGCGAAAGAATGGACGAACGCGCGCGAGGAGTCGCGTGAGCGCGCCCGGGACCCCGTTCGCCATCCTCTGCCTCGACGGCGGCGGCGCCAAGGGCTTTTATACACTCGGTATCCTGCGCGAGCTGGAAGCGATGCTCGGCGCGCCGCTTCACCAGCGTTTCGATCTCATCAGCGGCACCAGCACCGGCTCGATCATCGCCTCGCTGCTGGCGCTCGGCGCTTCGGTCGAGACCATCCACGCGCTCTATGCCGAACATGTCGTCAAGGTCGTCGGCGCACGTTCCCGTGCCGCGAAAACCCGCGCGCTGAAAGCCCTCGCGCAGGAGGTCTTCGCCGACAAGAGCTTCTCCGACGCGAAGACCGGCCTCGCCGTCGTCGCGACCAATTGGCGCAACGAACGGCCGATGATCTTCAAGAGCGATCCGGGCCTTGCCCATGGTCGCAAGGCGACCTTCGCTCCGGGCTTCGGCTGCACGATTGCCGAAGCCGTCGTCGCCTCCTGCTCGGCTTATCCTTATTTTGAGCGCGCGATCGTGAAGCTCGGCTCTGGCGAGACCGTCGAACTGATCGATGGCGGCTTCTGCGCGAACAATCCGACCCTCTATGCGATCGCGGATGGGATCGCCGCTCGCAAGCTGCCGCTCTCCAGCCTGCGCGTCGTCAGCCTCGGGGTCGGCGTCTACCCGGCCCCGCGGCCATGGCCGTTCAGCCCCGCCTGGGTGATCAAGCGGCTGATGACCGTGCAGCTTCTCCAGAAGACGCTCGAGATCAACACCCAGTCGATGGAGCAGCTCCGCGCAATTTTGTTCGACGCGGCGCCGACGGTGCGGATCAGCGAGACGTTCAGCCAGCCGGAAATGGCCACGGATCTTTTCGAACATGACAGCGCGAAGCTCGACATGCTCTATCAGCGCGGTCGCGAGTCCTTCGGGCGCCACGAGGCCGACCTGAAAGCCCTGCTGAATCTCCCCTGAGGCCTTATGTCGATCCCGGAATCACAGCTGGAGACTTGGGCAGGGCAAGGCTCGATCCAGCAGTCGAGCGCGACCTACCAAGCCATTGCAAACGTGTTGAACGACCCGCGCGCGCCCTATCATGGCCGCGATTATTCGGTCTTCCTGCAAGGCTCCTACGGCAACCACACCAACATCTATGCCGAGAGCGATGTCGACATCATTATCCAGCTGAACGAAAGCTTCTTCAAGGATCTCTCCCACCTTCCGCCGCCCGACCAGGGCCCCTATCAGGCGGCGGCGCAGCCTGCACATTATGGCTATGCGCAGTTCCAGAATGAGGTCTCCGCCCATCTCTTCGGTGCGTTCGGAAACACCGCCAGTTGGGGCAACAAGGCGCTGAAACTCGCTGCGACGAATTCGCGGCGTGCGGCCGATATCGTCATCGCCACCACCTTTCGGCGCTATTATCGCTTCCAGAGCCTGCTCGATCAGGATTTCGAGGAGGGGATTTGCTTCTGGACCGGCGATGGGGTGAGGATCGTGAACTATCCCCGGCAGCATGCGGACAATTGCATCGCCAAGCAGGCCCGGACCGGCAGCTGGTTCAAGCCGGTCGTCAGGATCTTCAAGAATTTGCGCAGCGCGATGGTCGCTGACGGATATCTCGCGGCAGATATCGCGCCATCCTATTTCATCGAGTCGATGCTCCACAACGTGCCCGACCAGCTTTTCGGACGCAGCTATGCGGACAGCGTCACGGCAAGCATCGCTTGGCTGAGCAAGGCAGACGCCTCGGCATTGCTGTGCGCCAACGGCCAATATTACCTGCTCTGGGAGGGCGGCGCCGTCACTTGGCGCGAGGCGAAATTCCGAGCCTTTCTCGACGCAGCCGCGCGCTACTGGAACGACTGGTATCGCATCTAGCAGCGGGACGCCCGGCTCGGCATGTCCGTCATGTCGGATATTCCGGGACCCACCTCAGTCTTGGCGATTGAAGGACGCACCACTGGCCTCTTCAAGAGATGGCGGGTGACGCAGGCCGGCTGCGCCTCGCCCGGCTGAGCCGCAACGGCTGCGCGCCGCTTCTTTTCCGCCGCTCGGGCCTTCGGTCCCGCTTTGCATCGCGAAGCAAAAGAACCGCCGCTTCGCCGTCCTCCGCTGCGCTGCGGCCCTGATGGTGCGGCGCCGGTCGCCTGCGTCGCCGTGTCGCCATCGAGGCCGCGATGGGCGCGGTCTTCGATCACAAGGAGACTGAAAATGGCGACCATCGGAACCTTCACCAAGACCCCGGACGGCTTCTCCGGCACGATCCGCACCCTCAATCTCAACGTCAAGGCGACCATCCGCACCGCCGACAAGGACAGCGACAAGGCCCCGGACTTCCGGATCTACGCCAACAATGTCGAGTTCGGCGCCGGCTGGGCCCGGACCTCCCGGGAAGGGCGCGACTATCATTCGTGCAAGCTCGACGATCCGAGCTTTCCCGCGCCGATCTACGCGAGCCTGGTCGCGGCCGAGGATGGCGAGACCTTCAACCTGATCTGGTCGCGCTGACGCGTGGCCTGCCGCCCCGGCCTTCGGGCCGGGGCGCCTCTTCCTCATTCTTCGGAGACCCTCGATGATCCTCATCACGCCCGAAATCCGTGCCGCCCTCCTCGCCAATGGCACCCGGTCGCGGACCGATCCCGCCTTCGATCCCATGCCGGTCGTCAAGCTGTTCACGCCCGATGCGGGCGCCACCTGGCTCCTGACCGAGCTCGATCCCGACGATCCCGACATCGCCTTCGGCCTGTGCGATCTCGGCCTCGGCTTTCCGGAGCTGGGCAGCGTTCGCATCTCGGAAATCGAAGCGGTGCGCGGCGCGCTCGGCCTGCCGGTCGAACCCGACCTGCATTTCGAGGCCGACAGGGCGCTCAGCGCTTATGCCGACGCGGCCCGCGCCGCCGAGCGCATCGTCGCCTGAGCTGCGCACCCCGCGCCGGGCTTTGTTGCCCGGCGCGGGGCCGTTCATGCGCTGGCGGGGAAGGGGCTCGTCTCGATGAGACCCAGTCTGGCGGGCGGCGAAGCGGCCGTGCAAGGCCGGCGGCCCCTCCAATTTGCTCACGCAAATCGGTTCCTCCGCCGCCGCTCGCGCGGCGCGCCGCCTCGGCGACGCGGCCCTGACCGCCGCCTCGCCGCCCCCCGGATCCGGGTCGTCCCGCGATGGTGCGGGCGCAGCCCGGGAGGCTCTCATGACCACAATCGCGACCATCATTTCCGCTGATCTCATCGCCGCGGAGCGTGCGGATTTCCATTGGGACGCGCGGGTCGCGGAGCGTCATCTCGGTGCCTATGAGAGCAGCGACGAGGACGAAGCGGAGCGCGATTGCGTCGCGATCCTGGGGCGGCTGCAGGGTCGCTGGTTCAGCGCGATCTGCCTCGTCGACGGCAATGGCGCGGTGCAGGACATCGCGCAGCTGCGCGCTGCCGACAGCGAAAGCGAGGCCGAACGGCGTTTCCTGGACCTCGGCTGAGGCCGGAGATCCGGCGCTGGAGCCGCGCTGCGGATGCGGCTCCAGCGCTTATTCTGCGGACCTTTCCGGCCCCCTTAGGCCCCAGAGCGGCTGCGATCTGGGAAAGGGAAAGGCCCTGAGATCGGGGTCGATCCAATGCGCCCGCGCCGCGCGTGAGTAGAGCCGGTCGAGCGACCAGAAGCGCTCCAGCCAGCCGGGTGCCGCGAGCCTGGAATGGCAGATGCTGTTCGCGAATTGGTGCAGGCCCCAGCCAATCGGGGCGCCGCCGAGGAACGCCCGGATTGCCGCCAGCGAGGCGATCGTGATCGTCGCATGGGTGCCGATCGCGTCGCTGCGCGCGATGCCGGCCGACGCCTCATAATCCTGGATCAGCGTCGACAGCAGCGCCTCGGCCGGCTCCAGCGGCGCCCGGCAGAGCAGATAGACGGCGAGCATCAGCCGGACCTCGTGAGACCATTCCGCCGCCGGAAAATCCTGGTCCCGGACCGCAACATAGAGCGCCTCGAGCGCCGCATCGTCCTTGAACGGTCCGGGCACGGGCGTGCTCAGCCCGAGCCCGTGATTGTGGACCCCGCCGGTGTTCAGGTTCATGCCGTGCTCCCCGCAATCCATGGCGCGCGGCGTCGCGCACCCCTCATGGTTAGACGTTCGAGGCGGGCCTTTCCCGAGGGCGCGGGCGGGCCGGAAAGGGTGGGGCAGGCGGAACGGCAGGATTGCGCACGCGCCGCTTTTGGGGCCTTATCCGCGCCTTGATCGCGGATAAGCGCGACGCATTCGGGGGAAGGGATCATGCCGACGACGGACGCGTTCGCCGCCGAATTGCGCGCGCGGCTGCGCCGCGCCGAGCGCGCCGGGCTCGCTTATTTGGACGTCAATTCAGGGCAGCTCCACCGCGATCTCGGCGGCTATCCGGGGACGCCGCACAACATGCCGCAATGCTGCGATGCGATGTACGCCGAGCAGAAGACCGGCGACACGATCATGTCCGCACCGCCCAAGGGCAAGGGCGCCTCGCTCACCATCCGCTATCGCCTGCCGCGCTGAGCCGAACACGTCTGCCCTCGGAGCAGGAGGGGGAGGGGGGTAGGTGCGGCATAGCAAGATAGAGGGCCAATCTCGCGATTGGCCAAGTCCTTGTCTGCACATCCCTTTTTCGGCGAATTCGCGAGACTCCGCAATTTCGCGCGAGACAGGCCGCGCGAAATTGCCGGATTTCCGCGGCTTTTGCGGACCTTTCGCGAGACTCCTTGAACCTGCGCGGCGCGGCGCCATTCTTCTCATCTGGGGCGCCATTTCAAGCCTGGAAGGAGTCCGGTTGGACGACGATCCCTTCGAGCCCCGCCTGGGCCGCGTCCGTAGCCGGCCGAAGGCGAAGCGCTACCTGAGCCAAATCGTGGCCGCCGCGCGCCGTGCGGGACGGCGCCCCCAGATCAGCGCCCGCCGCTACGACGGCAGCCGGATCGGACGCGGCGCCAGCATCGCGCGCGTGCTGCGCGGCGGCGATCCCCATGCGGCCTTCCGCGCGCGCCGGGTGATCGTGAAGGCGCGGCTCGCCATGGTGACCGGAACCGGCATCGGTGCGGCCCGCGCGCATCTGCGCTATCTCCAGCGCGATGGCGTCACGCGCGATGGCGAACCGGGCGGGATCTATGCGGCCGATCAGGACGTGGCCGACGGCAAGGCCTTTCTCGCGCGGTGCGACGGCGATCGCCACCAGTTCCGGTTCATCGTCTCGGCCGAGGATGCCGACCAATATGACGACCTGAAGCCGTTCACGCGCCGCCTGATGGCGCAGATGGAGGAGGATCTCGGCACGAGCCTCGACTGGGTCGCGGTCGACCATTTCAACACCGGCCATGCCCACACCCACATCATGCTGCGTGGGCGTGACGATCGCGGCGAAAATCTGGTCATCGCCCGCGAATATATCTCGCATGGCCTGCGCGAGCGCGCGATGCGGCTCGTCACCCTCGATCTCGGCCCACGCACCGATCTCGAGATCGAGGAGCGCTTGCGCAGCGACACCGGCGCCCAGCGGCTGACCGCGATCGACCGGCGCCTGCTCCGCGACATGGAGGATAGCCGGATCGTCGCGGCCGGCGACGCCGATCCGTTCCAGTCGGCGCTGCGCGCCGGGCGCCTGCGCAAGCTCGCGAGTCTCGGTCTCGCCGAACCGGTCGGCGCCGGTCGGTGGCGCCTGGCGGACGACCTGGCCGCCACGCTGCGCAAGATCGGTGAGCGCGGCGACATCATCCGCACGATGCAGCGCGCGCTCGCCGCCCGAAGCCTCGAGCGCGCCGCCGCCGACCAGATCATCTTCGATCCCGGAGCGGCCGGCGCGGCGCCGGTCATCGGCCGCGTCGTGATGAGCGGGCTGTCCGACGAGTTGCACGATCGTCATTTCCTGATCGTCGACGGGATCGACGGGCGCACCCATTATGCGGAGATCGGCAAGGGTGATGCGGTCGAACCGCTCCCGGACCAGGCGATCGTCCGGATCGCGCCGCGCGAGGCCGGCATCCGGCCCGTCGATCGCACCATTGCCCAGGTCGCGGCCGCCAATGGTGGGCGCTACACGATCGATGCGCATCTGCGGCACGATTCCAGCGCGAGCGAGGCCTTCGCCGAAACCCATGTCCGGCGCCTGGAGGCGATGCGGCGCGTCATGCGCAATGTCGAGCGCGAGCCGGACGGGGCCTGGATCATTGCCGCCGATCATCTCGACAAGGCGGCGGCGTTCGAGGCGCGGCAGCTGCGCGACCGGCCGGTCGCGATCGACACCTTGTCGGCTTTACCGCTCCATGAGCTCCCGCAGGCGCAAGCCGCGACCTGGCTGGACAAGGAGCTCGTCGCCGATGCGGCGATACCCGTGCGCGACGCCGGGTTCGGACGCGAGGTTCGAGTGGCGCAGGCCGCACGGCGGCAATGGCTGATTGCCGAGCAGCTTGCCGAGGAGCGGGACGGCCGGACCGTCTTCCGGCCCGGCATGATCGCAACGCTCCAGCGGCGCGAGCTTCTTAGGGTCGCAGGCCAATTGTCCGACGAGCTCGGCTTGCCATTCGTCCAGGTCAAAGCGGGCGCAAGGGTCGAGGGTTGCTTCGCCCGAAAAGTCGAGCTGGCCAGCGGCCGCCACGCCTTGATCGAGCGGGCGCGTGACTTCACCCTCGTCCCCTGGCGGCCGGTGCTCGAGCGATATGCTGGCAAAACGGTCTCGGGCATCATGCGCGAAAGCGGGATCAACTGGACCATGGGACGGCAGCGGACAGGACCGAGTATTTCCTGAGCGCCAGGACATCGGCGGTGGACCAGCCGACTTTCCGGGCATGGCGGACCGATGGGCTTATCCGGCGGCGTGAGAGAAAAGTGCTGACCGCGCTGGCGGTGCTGGCAAAATGCCAAGCCCATCCCCATTTTATCCGCCAGCCGGAGGGGCCAACCGATGCGCGACATCGCCGACACGATAAAAGCGGGCGAGCGCAACCGCGACACCATGGTCCTCGTCCGCAATTATTGCGCGCACGCCCGCATCGAGAAGTTCGGTGGCACCGGAATGGTCGAGATGATGACCGGCCTTCCGATCGGCCATCATGGTGTGCGCTGCGACCACGCACCGGACGGCGGAATGGCTTCCTGGGATTTGCGCGAAGCAGCGATCGATTTCTACGACCGCAATTGCGCGACCTGTTCGCAGCGCCAGGCCGTCCGGTTGCCCAACATCATGGAGCTCGTCGGCGAGCGCGATCGTGCGCGAGCCGCCCGCGCTGAACAGGAGGCCAAGGAGGAGAAGCAGCGCGCCGACGCGCTCGCGGCGCGCGAAGCCGTCCGCGCCCAGCTCTCCGCGACGCTCACGCCGATCGCACGGACCCTGCTCGACGACATCGCCGCCTATGACCTCGATCGCTCGACGGAGAATTTCAATCGGGTCACCCAGAGCGCTCGCCTGGCCCCGGAGCATTTCTCGCCCGACCTCCTCCAATATGTCTTCGACCTCGCGACAGAAGCGCCCTGGTTCAGCAAGGCAGGCCTGGTCATTCTGGACGCGGTCGAGAGCGACGATGCGCGGGTCATCACCTTCCTCAACCCCTCGGAGCGCGCCGCCCAACATCATCGCGCTGGCGTCGAATATGCCCGCCTGCGCAGGTCCATTCGGCAATTCGTGCAGACTGATTTCTCGTCCAAGGTCGGGGGCGCGCAGCGCGAGACTTTGGCGGTCCTGACCGAACGGGTCGGGACCGTGCAGGGAGATGCGCCGCCCATTCCGGCAAGCGCCCATCGGGCCGCTTTCGCGTCCATCAAGGCCGGATCGGCGGACTATACGCCGGAAGAGCTCGAGGCCGCGGCTGGGCGGTGATTGCGGGAACCAATGACCGAGTCGCCGCGCTGGCGGTTCTCAAGATAGGCCCGCCCTGAATTTGATCTCTTTTCGTTCTGATTAAGTCTCGCCAATTCTTGTTTTGCTAACGGTGCGGGCGTATATGGTGGAGACTGACTGACGCTTTTGCGTTTTAGGATTGATGATGACTGACGTCGCAACGCAGGTGCTGGCAACGGTAAACGCTCCTTATGGAGCGAACCTGTCCGCGCATCAGCTTGCCCGGATGATCGCGGATTCCAGTAGCGCAAGCGAGTGCAATGCGTCCGTCTTTGCATTCTTCTCCGAGGTGAGCCCTTCCAACCAGATGGCGTTCATTCACGACATGGGCGTGGATGAAGCGAAGGTGTCTGAAGTCGCTTCCGAATTCTCCGAACTCTCAGGTTACGCGCTGCCGCTGCCGGCCTGATGGTTACTGATCGGCCGAGCCAGTGGCCGACCCTGTTCGATCTGACGATCGACATCCTGAATCACTTTGAAGAGACACAAGGCTTTGCCCCCGAGTGGAGTTTTGGCGGCGGGACAGCCTTGATGCTCGCGATCGACCATCGGGAAAGCCATGACATCGACATATTCCTCGATGATCCGCAGCTGCTCCCCTATCTGAACCCGCAAACGCAAGGCTATGCGATCGCGCGCTTGCCCAACAGCTATGCGAGCGATGGCAGCCGTGCGCTGAAACTTGCCTATGAAGAGGTCGGCGAAATCGATTTCATCTGCTCGGCCGCGATCGTTGCCGACCCCTATGAAAAAAGCGAGGTCCGGGGTCAAAGCGTCCTGCTCGAACGGCCCGCTGAGATCATCGCCAAGAAAGTCTATTTTCGCGGCGGCAGCTTCCAACCCCGTGACATGTTCGACCTTGCGGCGGTCGTCGAGAATTTGGGTGAGGATTATGCTGTTGCGGGGCTCCGCGAATGCGGCGCGAACGCCTGTGCCACCGCACTCGAGACGGTCAACAAGGCGAAGCCCGAATTCGTGCAGTCAATCATCGGCCAATTGATGTTTCGCGAGAGCACCAGCCACCTCGTCGACCAGGCACAGGATATTAGCCGCCTCACACTTGAAAAGGCCCTTGCCGGGCTTGCTCCGGCCTGAGGCGTTCAGATTTCCCTGTCGGGCAACGCGACCGGTGCTAGTGCGCTTCTGACAGGTCATCGCTCACACGGCGTGTCCAATTCGGGATAGCAAAATGAGTGGTTTGATCATCGAGATCCAGCAAGACGCACTCGACCGTTCGTCCCGCGTGACCGACCTGCTGCGAAAGGTGAAGCTCGCCGCGGTGAAGCTCCAGCTCACCGACGCGATCGAATGGGCGGATCGGGCTTGTCGTTCCGACCCTGCTGAGCTGGCCCGGCTCGGCGGTCATCCACGACATCAAGGGAGAGAACTGGCAGCTCACCGCCGGCTGGCGCGCCCGCTCCAGTCATGCGCTGTTGTTCAATCCGACCGACCCAGCGTCCGCCAAATACAATCCGCTGCTGGAAGTGCGTCGCGGCGCGGATGAAGTGCGCGACGCACAGAATATCGCCGACATCCTGGTCGACCCGGAAGGGGCCCTGGAGCGTAGATCGCACTGGGAAAAGACGAGCCACAGCCTGCTGGTCGGCGCGATCCTGCACGTCCTCTACGCCGAGGAAGAGAAGACTCTGGCACGGGTCGCCACCTTCCTCTCCGATCCGCAGCGCCCGTTCGTGGCGACTCTCAAACGGATGATGTCCACGAATCATATCGGCACCAAGGATATGCCGCTGGTTCATCCCGTCGTCGCTTCCGCCGCTCGCGAAGTGCTCAACAAGTCCGAGAACGAACGCTCTGGCGTGCTCTCGACCGCCATGTCGTTCCTCGGCCTCTACCGCGACCCCACCGTCGCCGAGGTCACCTCCCGCTGTGATTGGCGGATCGCCGACCTGGTCGAGGCTGAGCATCCTGTTTCGCTTTATCTGGTCATCCCGCCTTCGGACATCAGTCGCACCAAGCCGCTTGTCCGTCTGATCCTCAATCAGATCGGCCGGCGGCTCACCGAGAAGCTGGAGTCCGATCCGGCAAGGAGAGGCAAGCACCAGCTCCTGATGATGCTGGACGAGTTCCCGGCGCTCGGGCGGCTCGACTTTTTCGAGACGAGCCTCGCTTTCATGGCCGGCTACGGCGTGCGCGCCTTCCTGATCGCACAAAGCCTCAACCAGATCGAGAAGGCCTATGGCGAGCATAATTCGATCCTCGACAATTGCCATGTGCGGGTCGCGTTCGCGACCAATGACGAACGAACCGCGCGCCGGATTTCCGATGCCCTCGGCGTCGCCACCGAGCAGCGCGCCATGCGCAATTACGCTGGACACGGTCCCACGGCGCCTGATCGCCGAAGCGATCGACATGATCATCTTCATCGCGGGCCGGGGCCGGGCCCGCCGGGTCGAGACCATCGCCCATGTCGGCGGGCTCGATCCCCACGGCAATTACGAGGTCGTCGACCTCACTCCCGATCCCACCCTTCCGCCAACAGGAGAATGAGTATGAGCGCATCCCGGCTTTCCGATCGTCAGACCATCGCCCGCATCGGCATCGGGTTCGGCCTCGCGCTGGCAGTAGCCGCGGCCGCGCAGGCGGCCGGTTCCGGCATGCCTTGGGAAGAGCCGCTGCAGCAGGTGCTGGAATCGGTCCAGGGACCAGTCGCGAAGATCATCGCGGTGATCATCATCATCATGACCGGCCTTACTCTCGCGTTCGGCGAGACCGCGGGCGGGTTTCGCAGGCTCATCCAGATCATATTCGGCCTCTCGATCGCGTTCGCGGCCAGCTCGTTCTTCCTCAGCTTCTTCAGCTTCGGCGGCGGGGCGCTGATCGCATGATCGGGGCCGGGCAACATATCGAAGGATCCGAAGCCCCGATCCATCGGTCGCTCGCTGAGCCGATCCTCTTGGGCGGTGCCCCGCGCGCGATCGCGATCGTCAACGGCACGGTCGCGGCCGCCTTGGGGCTCGGCCTCCAGCAGTGGATCGCCGGCCTCATCCTCTGGGCCGTCGGGCACACGCTCGCGGTGTTCGCCGCCAAGCGTGATCCGGACTTTGGGCCGGTGCTCGCCCGTCACCTCCGCCAGAAGGGTCATCTCGCATGCTGAGCTTGCGCGAGTATCGAAAGGCGGCAGACCGGCTGGCGGACCATCTGCCTTGGGCGGCGCTGGTCGCGCCGGGCGTGGTGCTGAACAAGGACGGCAGTTTCCAGCGGGCGCTCAGGTTCCGTGGGCCCGATCTGGAATCCGCCACCGAGGGCGAGCTGATTGCAGCCTGCGCGCGAGCAAACAATGTGCTCAAGCGCTTCGGCTCGGGCTGGGCGCTGCACTTCGAAGCCGAGCGGCATGACGGTGATCGTCCGTCCGCCGCGCACCGCTGATGTACTCCGGAAGAATCCGCTCGGCCTCTACGTCGAGGCGATCGACTGGAGCCGCGAGCTCGAAACACCTGCCGACAGGACGCCGGCAACCACGACTCAGCCGCCCGGTGCTGAACCGACCGCGCCGGGCTACGTCAACGCCGTGCAGGTCTATCCTTATTCGGAAGGGACGCTGTACCGGCTCTATGCGGCGCCCGAGCGGGTGACCGATATCGCGCTCCAGCCCGGCGAGACCGTGACGGCGGTTGCCGCCGGCGACACCGTCCGATGGACGGTCGGCGACACGACCAGCGGCAGTGGCGACACCCGCCGCACCCATATCCTGGTGAAGCCATTCTCGGGAGGCCAGCGCACGAATTTGATCATCACGACCGACCGGCGGGCCTATCACCTCCAGCTCGAAAGCACCGCGCGAACCGCAATGGCGGCGATCTCCTGGACCTATCCGCAGGACGAACTGATCGCATTGCGCCGCCGGCAGGAACAGGCGGAAGCCGCGACACCGGTCGCGAGCGGGCTTGCGGTCGAGAGCCTCAATTTTAATTACGTCATCACCGGCGATCGGCCAGCGTGGCGCCCCATCCGTGCGTTCGACGATGGACGCCAGACGTTCATCGAGTTCAGCCCCAGCATCGCGGTCGGCGAAGCGCCGCCGTTGTTCGTCATCGGCGACAATGGCGAAGCACAACTGGTCAATTATCGCATGGCGGGCCGCTATTATGTGGTCGACCGCTTGTTTGCTGCGGCGGAGCTCCGGCTCGGTGAGCGGCGCCAGCAGATCGTGCGGATCGCGAGGGGCGAGAATCGGCGCGTGAGCCGCCGGGAAAGGCGGGCGTCGTGACCGACACCGCTGCTCCTGCACCAGCATCCGCGCCTGCGCCGAAGGCCGATCCCGAGACTTTGGTGCTGCGTGGCAGCCCGGGCCGGGTAACCAGATTCCGGCGCGGCGCGATCATCGGTATCGCCGCCGCTGGCTCGACCGCGCTAATCGCGGTCGCCTGGCTTGCGCTGAAGCCCGCCTCGTTCAGTTTGGTCGCGGCTGGCGAGGATCGCCGCCAACTTGGCGGCGCCGCGCCGCCTGAGGCACTCGCCGGCGCGCCGCGGAGTTATGGCGATGTGCCGCAACTTGGTCCGCCATTGCCCGGCGATCTTGGTCGGCCGATCCTGGAGCATCAGCGCCAGACAGCAATTGCTCCAACGGTCCCTGCTACCGACCCTGCCGCCGAGGCCGCGCAGCGCGCGGCGCAGGCTGCGGAAGCAGAACGTCAGCGGGTCGAGGCCGATCGCCAAGCCGCGCGCCAATCCGGCGTTATGATGCAACTGGCGAGCGGCGCGCGGCTACAGCCGGCGATTGTAGCGGAAGCGGCGCCTGTGGCGCCCGACGCACCGGCAGCCGGAGCGGAAGCGGGCGCGCTGACGCGCCGCGAACAATTGGTCGGCCGCGCCAACACGAGCGACGACATCAGTCGGCATCTGCTGGCGCCGCCGCAATCGCCCTTCATGTTGAGCGCCGGGAGCGTCATCGCAGCGAGCCTCATTACCGGCCTCAACTCGGACCTGCCCGGATTTGTGACCGCCCAGGTGACCGAAAATGCCTATGACACGGTCACCGGGCGGTTCCTTCTGATCCCTCAGGGTTCCCGGTTGATTGGAAGCTACGACAGCGTCGTCGCGTTCGGGCAGAGCCGCGCGCTGGTCGTATGGCAGAGGATCATCCTGCCAGACGGGAGTTCGATCAGGATCGACAATGTCCCGGCGACCGACATGGCCGGCTATGCAGGGCTGTCCGACCGGATCGACCGCCATACATGGCAGCTCTTGAAAGGCGTCGCGCTCTCGACATTGCTCGGGGTCGGGACGGAGCTCAGCTTCGGCAGCAGCGAGAGCGATCTGGTCCGCGCGATCCGGGAATCCGCACAGCAGAGCGGGGCGAGGGCAGGGGACCAGCTCGTCGCGCGCAATCTCAATATACAGCCAACCCTGCGGGTTCGCCCCGGTTGGCCGCTCCGGATCGTCGTTCACCGCGACATCCAGCTGCGGCCTTGGCGGAGGGGAGGGTGAGCATGGGCAACCTCAAACTCCCCCGGCTCCCCGAGCGAACACCGGTCAAGTTCACGATCGCCGTCTCCCCGGAGCTCGCCGCGCAACTGGCGGCCTATGCCGATGCCTATGAAGCGGCCTACTCCCAACGGGAGTCGGTCTCCGACCTGATCCCGTATATGCTCTCGGGCTATCTTGAGAGCGACCGCGGCTTTGCCAAGGCACGCAGGGCAGGCCCTGTCGTGCGCGCCGCCCGCTAGCGTGTGGACCGCCTGGCCGACATAGCGGATGCGCAGCTCATCACGATCGATGAGTTCGCCGCGCTGGCGCGGATCTCGCGACGGACGCTGAGCCGGTATCGCCAGAGGCGCCCGCATGGGTTCCCGAAGGAGTATGATATCGGCCGGGGATTGACGCCCCGGCCGCGGTTCAGGTTGGAAGAGGTCAGAGTTTGGCTGGACTCCAGGGCGCTTTGGTAGCCGCTTTCCCCGAAACTTGACGACTCCTAGCTGCGCATAGGCCTGTACCGGCGCAACAGCTGGCACAACCGCCATGCGATTGGACAAGCCAATCCCGGCATCTACAACCGAGGCCACGATATCGGATCGGGAGATGCTCGGTGATTGTCGATCATCAGCTGCTACAGAAGATCTGGAAGGCCCTCCAGGCGCCTACGCGGACGGGCACGCCCACGATCGGTCGCAATTTGCTCAGGCAAATCGCTGAAGACGGGTGGATGTACGGTTATCAGCTCGAAGACATTGCCTATGCGTTTGACCCGCGCGTGATCAGCTTCGACTGCGGCTTCGATCTCAAGACACTTTCCGAAACGATGGGCTATCGCTGGCAGAGTTTCTATCCGCGGCCGCGCATGCGCTCGATTGAAGCCGTTGGCGGGGATGGGCTGCGGGCGGCCGACGCGGCAGGGTTTCTGCTCCAGCTCGAGGCGCTCGGTTTCGCCTTCGACGCCAGCGTGCTTGTGGACGCGCTAAGACCGGCGATCGCCAAGAAACGCTTCGTCGACGCCGCCGAACTCGATATTTTCTGGGCGCCGAAGGTGCGTGGAAAATCGAGCCTGACACTCGAGGTGGCTGAGAGGACACGCGGCTATTCTGAAATCAAGTCCGGCAAGCTCGCCAACGGCCATCGCTATGAAATCTGGTTAGGCGACGACGGGTCCGTCTGCACCTTGAGCGTCAAGTCGCCCAAGTTTCGAGAGGTCCGGCGGCCGGTCGAAACCATTTGCGGCGCCTGTGGCTACCGCTGGTGGCGCGGCGATCCCGACTCGAGCGCGAGCCACCGGAAGGAGCACAAACTGCGGATGATTGCGCTGGACCCGCAGCCGAACGAACAGCTTCTTGAAGCGCGGTCATTTGACGGTGATCCGGAGTTGGTTGTCGCCGGGTCGCCGGGGTGGAAGCACGCAGAGATCTACCGCCGAGCAGTGGCCTTCAAGCGGGAAATGGGCTTCGACTTTGTTCAATGGGACGGCCCGGATGGTGACCGCGACCCGCATGTTCAGGGCTTTTTGCTCGGCGACGACGCGGGCCGAATACTCGGAGCGATTGCGTTCCGGCGGCGGGAGGTCGAGGATCGGTCCGAACCTGCGTTCTGGGGTTTGCAATGGGTCTGGGTTTGCCCCGCGGCGCGACGCGCCGGTGTGCTGTCTCGGCGCTGGGCGTATTTCCGCGAGCGCTTCGGCGACTTCTATGTTGAGGGGCCAGTGTCCAAAGAGATGCAAGCATTCCTCCGCCACCGGGGCGAGGAGCACCTGATGGAATGGCCATCACGCCGATCCGAAACCAGCAAGATTGACGCATAGACTCCCGGGTGTCTGCTACAACCAAGCTGGCTTTTCCCGAGCCAGATTGTGCCAATTTGTGTGTCATTGACCAAAACTGTCTCGCAGCCTATAGTCGGAAATCGGCAGTTTTCTGCCGGTTTCGCCGCGTGGCGAGATACGATATCGGGTGATCATAATCCGCGTGTCGGGGGTTCAAGTCCCTCCTCCGCTACCACCGGGCCCGGGAAGGGCCCGTCAGTCCCTCAGCCGTTCAAGATAACCCGCCGCCCACAATGTGCGGGCCAGGGCGATCGGGCTGTCGCAGGAGAGATCGGCGGGGGTGAAGCGATCGCCCGACAGCGCGACATCGAGCGCGTCGCCGTCGTGCGGATTGAGTTCAAGGTCCTCGCCTGGGCCGATCAGCACGAGCCGGCCGCTATCGTCGGCGACATTCCAGGGAACGAAGCGGCGGCGACGGAAGGGCGTCGAGTCGGTGATCGGTTGCTGGGCGGCGGCGATCACGCCGGCCGTGTTGGGCTTGCGCGCACGCATGAAATTGTCGGCGAGCAGATCGAAGGCGCCATCCATGCGCGCCTTTTCGGCGACGAGATCGATGAGCTTCGCGAAATGGCGCTCGGCCGCCGCCCGATCGAAATCGCGGGCGGCGAACCCGGCCGGGAGCGAGCGGCGGAAGGCCGGTTCGGCGAGCGCCAGCTCGGAAATCGATTCGAGCAGAAGATCGGCCCAGGTCTTGGTGATGAGGCCGACGGTGATGTGGAGCGACGGCTCCTCCCCCACATTCTCGGCATCGTGCATCAACCCGCGCGGCACATAGAGGCAGTCGCCCGGCTCCAGCGTGAATGATTCGGTCACCTCGCCGGCCTGATGGGTCGCGATGTCGAACTGTTCGCCGCGATAGGGCGTCTCCACCGGCGTTCCATAGAGCCGCCACGCCTTGCGGCCCGAAATCTGCATCACGAACACGTCGTGATTGTCATAATGGGGCGGGAAGCCCTGGTTTGCCGACCCGTCCTCGTTCACGCGCGGCGTGAGATAGATGTTGGTCTGGACGTGGCACGAGAAGACCTCTTCGAGCGAGCGGCAGAACTCGCCGAGATTCGCCATCGAATCGTGGAGGTGGGGCAGGATGATCGTCGCCCCGTCCATGTAGAGCTCGGCGACCGCCACCGGATCCACCCGGCCGCGCGAATCGATATAGGCATCGCGCGGCGGACGCTCGCGTCGGCTGGTCAGATCGAGCATGCCCTCGCGCAGGTCGGCGCCGGCGATGAACGCGTCGAGCGTGTCGAGGGTCAGGAGATCGGCGTAGCGAAAGGGCTCGCCGCGCCGGACGAGCAAGGCGCGCTGCTCGTAATATTCGCCGAGGAAGGCCTGGCGGGTCATCGGCGCGATGAGGAAGCCGAGCGCATCCTCTTCCCAGCGCGGCGACGCCGTCGCCCCGCTCGCCTCGTCCATGTTCAACGCCTTGCTCGCCATATCGGTCTCCCCAGGAGGCGACCCTATCCGGCCCGGCGAAGGTCCGCCAAGCGCTTTTCGCCGCGGTTCCTGAGGAAAAGCGGGGCCGGCCGGCGGGCCGGCCCCCGGGCAAGGGCTATTGCGTGCCGCTCGCGCCGCCGCCGGCGGCCGCCTGGAGTTCGGCGAGGGTCGCGCCGGTCACGAGCGCGCCGCCGCTCGCGGCAAGCGCCGTGCGCGGCAGGCGGATCTGCTGCTCGCCCATCTGGACGGTCACGGTTTCGGCGTCGAGCGCCTGGACTGCGCCAACGACCGCGCCGTCGCGATCCTTGACCTGGGTGCCGACGGCGAAGGCGGCTTGCGCGGCCTGATTGGCCTGATCGACCGCGGCGTCGAGCTGCGCCTGGGTCATGCCGAACAGGACATCGCCCTCATGGACCGTGAAAGAGGTCGCCGGGACGGTCGCGTCCAGGCGATCGGTGCGGATGGTGACATTCGTGCCGTTGATCGCGGTGATCGTGCCGACGACGCCGCCCTGGACGTCCTTGACCGTGGCGCCGAGTTCGACACCAGCGGGAACCTGGGCAGTCGCGGCGCCGGGCGCCAGCGCAATGGCGGCGAAGGCCGCGGCGGCCAGAAATCTGCGAAAAGTCATGCGTTCTCCTTGACGGCGAGACAGGCGCGAACGCCTTGAAAGCCCGCGTTTATCTGCTGCTGATCGGGTGGGGAGCCGGGGGCGGCCCGCCCGAACGGGAGCCTAGACTCGCCCGACTCGCAATTGCAAGGCGCGAATCGGTGAATGTCTCACGCTGCAGAGCCTTCCGCCGCGCTCGCCGCCGCCGCCGGAATGACGCCGCGGCGGATCTGGTCGAGCTCGATCGATTCGAACAACGCCTTGAAATTGCCCTCGCCGAAGCCCTCATTGCCCTTGCGCTGGATCACCTCGAAGAAGATCGGGCCGATCATGTTCTCGGTGAAAATCTGGAGCAGGAGGCCATCGCCGGTCTCCGGCGATCCGTCGATCAGGATGCGGCGCTTGCGCATCGCCTCCACGTCATGGGCGTGGTTCGGGATGCGCTGGTCGATCATGTCGTAATAGGTGTCGGGGCTGTCCTGGAAATGGACCCCGTTCGCCTTCATCCGGTCGACCGTGGCGAAGATATCGTCGGTTGCGAAGGCTAGGTGCTGGATGCCTTCGCCCTTATATTCCTTCAGATATTCCGCGATCTGGCTGTAATCGTCCTGGCTTTCGTTGAGCGGGATGCGGATCTTGTCGTCGGGCGCGGTCATGGCGCGGCTCAAAAGGCCGGTCTGCTGACCCTCGATGTCGAAATAGCGGATCTCGCGAAAGTTGAAGATGCGCTCGTAGAAGCCGGCCCAGTGGTTCATCCGGCCGCGATTCACATTGTGGGTGAGATGATCGAGCGTGTGGAGCCCGACGCTGTTGTCCTCGCGCGTCGCGCCTGGGACCGGGGTGAAATCGACGTCGTAGATCTGCTCGGCGCCATAGCGATCGACGAGATAGAGATAGGATCCGCCAATCCCTTCGATCGCCGGAATGTCGAGCTCGCCGCGTCCGCGCGGGGTCTTCACCGGCGTCGCGCCCCGGGCGATCGCCATCTCGAACGCCTTTTTCGCATCCTTGACCCGGAAGGCCATGCCGTTGGCGGACGGGCCGTGCGCCTTGCGGAATTCCGCCGGCTGGCCCGCGGGCTCCATGTTGAGGATGAAGTTGATGTCGCCCTGGCCGTAATGGCGCACGTTCTTCGACTTGTGGTTGCCGATATGGGTGAAGCCGAGCTTCACGAACAGGTCCGCCATCGCCGACGGATCGGGGCTTGTGAATTCGACAAATTCGAAGCCGTCGAGGCCGAGCGGATTGTCGTGGACGGACGAGGGCGCATCATGGGCGGTCATCGGAAACATTCCTGAATCTTGAACATGGGGGATGGCCGAATCCTACCAGCCCGGACGCGCGGCGGCAAATCACGGTTGCGCGGGGCTGGGGCCCTGCCTACCTCATCCGGGCAAGACAAGGACCACCGAATGACCGCCACCCACTCCTCGCGCATGATCATCCTCGGCTCCGGCCCGGCCGGTCTCACCGCCGCCATCTATGCGGCGCGGGCCGGCCTGGCGCCGATCGTCGTCCAGGGCATCCAGCCCGGCGGCCAGCTCACCATCACCACCGATGTCGAGAATTATCCGGGCTTCGCCGACGTCATCCAGGGCCCCTGGCTCATGGAGCAGATGCAGAAGCAGGCCGAACATGTCGGCGCACGTATGGAATGGGACCATATTTCGAGCGTGGACCTCTCGCAGCGGCCGTTTCGCCTGACCGGCGACAGCGGCAACGTCTATCTTGGCGACACGCTGGTGATCGCGACCGGCGCGCAGGCGCGGTGGCTGGACCTTCCGACCGAGGAGCGCCTGAAGGGCAAGGGCGTCAGTGCCTGCGCGACCTGCGACGGCTTTTTCTATCGGGGCAAGAAGGTGATCGTGATCGGCGGCGGCAACACCGCGGTCGAGGAGGCCCTCTACATGACCAACCACAGTCATGACGTCACCCTGATCCACCGCCGCGATTCGCTCCGCGCGGAGAAGATCCTGCAGGAGCGCCTCTTCGCGCATCCCAACATCAAGGTGCTGTGGAACCGCGAGATCGCGCAATTCCTTGGCGAGGGCACGCCCGAGGTGCTGGTCGCCGCCGAGCTGCGCGACACGACCAGCGGCGCGATCGAGCGGATCGATATCGAGGGGGCGTTCGTCGCGATCGGCCATGTCCCGGCAACCGAATTGTTCAAGGGCCATCTCGAGCTCGATTCCGACGGCTATGTGAAGGTCCAAACCGGAACGACGCACACCAGTGTGCCCGGCGTGTTCGCCTGCGGCGACGTCATGGACAAGACCTACCGCCAGGCGGTGACCGCCGCCGGCACCGGCTGCATGGCCGCGCTCGACGCCGAGCGTTTCCTTGCCGAGATGGATTTCGAGAGCGCCGAGACGCACGTCCTCCAGGAGGCGTGAGCGCGGCGATCAGCGCCGAAGCGAGTGGATCGCCTGCTCGACCATTTCCAGCAGCGCGGCCTCGTCGCCCGGCCGCGCGAAGGTGTGCGAATTGGTCGCGAAGGTCTGCGTCGCCTGGACGAGCCCGCCATAAAGCGGGGTGCGAAGCTCCGCCGCCGCGGCGATGGCGGTGGCATCGCCGGTGGCGAGGATCACTTCGCTCGGCACCCGTCGTCTGCGCAGGGCACGGGCGATGTCGCGCGCCAGCCCGGCTTGGCGGCGTCCGGTAACAATGCGCCACAGGCCTTTGATGAGCTTGGGAAAATTCACCGCTCCGGTCAGCAGTCGCTTCCAACCCTCGCGGCTTGCCAGCTGCGCGCGGTAATGGGCGGAGACGGCAGCGGCGGGGGGCGCGCCGGCTTCGGCCTCGACCAGCCAGGGATTGACGAGGATCAGGCCGTCGATCCCATCCCCGTGCAGCGCCAGCGCGCTCGCCCCGTCGCACAGGCCGAAGCCGAGGATGCGGGTGAGGGCGGGGACCTCAGCCCGGAAGGCTGCCAGCGCGGCCTGGATGTCCGGGCCGCTGCCGCGAAATCCCGGATCCTCGCCGGCGCTGTCGCCAACCCCGCGCCGATCGAAGCGGAAGCAGGAAATTCCATTCTCCGACAGGCTCTTGGAAAGCCTTTCGTACATTCTGTGGGAGCCGACGCGCGTCTGGCTTCCGCCCATGACCATGAGCAGGCCGATCGGCCCTTTGCCTTCGTCCAGCGTCGCGCCGAGCGTCGCGCCCTCGCAGGCGAAGGTCAGGAGCCGGCGCATGTCGCGTGCCATGCGGCGATGTCCGCCGCCATCGCTTCGGCCAGCTCGGCGGAGCTGCCCGGCTCCGATCGCCGCCACAGCGCCGGGCCTTCGATCTTGAGGTCGGCCTCGCCGGGATCGCTGGCGAGGCGGACGGTGCGAAGCGGGGCCTGCGCATAGGGCCTGGCGTCGGCGAGGAAGCCGCGCACGTCGGCCGAGGCCGGGTAGCCGGCCCATTCGCCGCCGCCGAAGCCCGCGCGCTCCATGTCGCGGACGAGCGATGCGCCGTCCACAGGGCTAAGGCGCCAGCGGCCGATCGCCGCCGCCGCATCGTCGATCAGCCCGCCGCCGCGCACCGAAGCCAGGAGTGGCGCGCCGCCGCTCTTCTCACTTACCAGCCTTGCGGCGGCACTGACGTCATGCCGCCAATCGCGCCAGCTGGCCTCCTCCAGAGCGGTCTCGCTCTCCCCGGTGCCGGTGAGATCGGCGAGCCAGCAGCCGAAGCCGCGACCCGCGAGCGCGCGCATCGCCGCCGCGACGAGCGCTCGGGTGCGGTTCATTTCCTCGAAGAGCGCGGGAACGAAGAGCACCGCCGGCGCCTCCGCAGCGCCGATCCGCATCATCCAGAGCCGGCCCCGCGATCCCTCGAAGGGCTCATAGGCGAGGCCGTCGGCGTTCACGCGGCGACTTTCTCCCGCGTGAAGCGAAGCAGCGCGCCGTAGCTTTCGAGCATGTCGGCATCGACCTCATGATCCTCGATCAGGATGCCGAGCCGGTCCTCCAACTCGGTGAGCAGGCCGGCGACCGCCATCGAATCGAACTCCGGCATCGCCCCGAACAGCGGGGTCTCCTCGTCGAATGCCGCGACGCGCGCCACGGGCAGGCCGAGCACGTCGACCAGCACGCCCCTCAACGTCGCATCCACGCGGTCATGATGATCTGGATGTGCAGCCAAGTCTCACCCCTCCGATTGGGCCGCGGGCCTAGCGAGTCCGCAGCCGCGCGGCAAGCGCGGAGGCCCGTTCGCGCAGGCCGCGGAGGAGGCCGGGGAAGGTGCGCGGATTGTGGGCGACGATCCGCCACAGCTGCCGCCGCTCGGCCATCCACTCGGCCTTATAGGGCTCGTCGCCGACGCCATAATCGATCGCCGCCACGCGATCCTCGTCCAGCACATGGCGGAACATCGCCTGCGAAAGGATCGAGCCGGGGGACAGCGCCTTGGCATCCTCGGCATAAGCGAGCTTGTGGATCGTCGCCTCGCCATTCTCCACGGTCCAGAGCTGCGCGGCGACCGGCCGGCCGTCCTTCTTCGCGACGCCGAGGCGCAGGCACCCCGCGGCGCCTTCCTGCTCGGCGAGCGCGCGCAGGAAGGGGAAGGAGCCTTCCTCGGGCTTCCAGCTCGCGCGGTAGACCGATTCGTAGTCGGCCCAGGCCTCGGCGTCGAACCGCCGATGGATCATGACGTCGAGCCCGGCCGCCCTGGCCTTGCGCCGCACGGTGTTGCGAAGCCTGCCCGATCGCGAGGCCCAATAAGCCTCGAAATCCATTCCCTCCGTCGCGATCCGCCAATTCGCCTTGTCAGGCTCGACGCGCACCCACCAGCCGGCCTTCGCAAGGCCCTCGGCCAGCGGCTCCGGCCGCTCCATCGGGGCCATGACGAGGCTGGCAAGGCGGCGCGCGGCGAGCGTTTCGGCGAATGACGTCATGGCGTCGGGGCCGGGGCCGCCGATCGGCCCCACGCGCAGGGAATACCAGGCGGCATAGGGCCGTGCCGTCCTGCCCTCGATGGCGAGGACCAGCCATGACGGCGCGCCCTCCGCATCGGCGCGCAAGGCCAGCAACCGGCCGGGGGGCGGGCAATGCGCTTCGAGCAGGCAGAACCAGTCGAGCCGATCGTAGAGGATCGGCCGCGCGGCGCGATCGAGCGCGCCCGCGGCGTTGCGCGCGACCTCGTCCAGCCGTTCGAAACAGGCAATTTTAACCGACACGTGCCAAAGCCCCTTTGCCCGCGCCCTATCACGCGGGCATTTAAGCAGGAATGAAGGTGCCCGATCCAACCCCCCGGCCGCTCGACCATCTGACGCTTCGTGGCGCTCCGGAGGCGCCCGCCTTGGTGACGCGCGAGGGCATGCTCGATTATGCCGGACTCGAACAGGCGGTCGGCGCGCTCGCCGCCGCCCTTCGCGCGCGTGATCTCGGCGAGGGTGATCGGGTGGCGTCATGGCTCCCGAAGACGCGGCTCACCAGCCTGCTGCCGCTCGCCTGCGCGCGCGCGGGCCTCATCCACGTCCCCATCAATCCGCTGCTCAAGCACGCGCAGGTCGCCCATATCCTCGCCGACAGCGGCGCCCGGGCCCTCCTCACCGCCAAGGCGCGCATCGCCACGCTCGAGGAGGGCGATGTGCCCGCCGGCTGCGACCTGATCGACGAGGAGGCGAGCGCGGCGCTGTTCGATACGCCGCCGCTCCCGCCCTCCGATCGCGACCCGGAGGATCTTGCAGCCTTGCTCTACACATCGGGCTCCACCGGGCGGCCCAAGGGCGTCATGCTGACCCACGCCAATCTGTGGCTGGGCGCGATCAGCGTCGCCGCCTATCTTGGTCTTGCGCCCGAGGACCGGACGCTCGCGGTGCTGCCACTGAGCTTCGACTACGGGCAGAACCAGTTGCTTTCCACCTGGGCCGCCGGCGGCTGTGTCGTGCCACTCGACTATCTCGCCGCGCGCGATGTGATTCGGGCGATCGAAACACACAAGATCAGTACATTGGCTGGCGTTCCTCCCTTGTGGGTTCAGCTTGTCGAGGCGCCCTGGCCGGCCACCGCGGCGCTGTCGCTGCGGCGGCTGACCAACAGCGGCGGGAAGCTCGCCCCGTCCGTGATCCGGCGGATGCGCGAGGTCTTTCCCGCGGCCGACATCTATTCGATGTACGGCCTGACCGAAGCCTTCCGCTCGACCTATCTCGAGCCGGCGCTCCTCGACGAACATCCCGATTCGATGGGGACGGCAATCCCCTTCGCGGAGATCATGGTAATCGGCCCGGACGGCCAGGCGGCGGCGGAGGGCGAACTGGTCCATGCCGGGCCGCTGGTCGCGAAGGGCTATTGGAACGATCCCGCGCGCACCGCCGAGCGCTTCAAGCCCGCCCCGGCGGGCTCGATCTATGGCGGCACCGCCGTCTGGTCGGGCGATCGGGTCCGGCGCGATGCGGCCGGCTTGCTCTATTTCGTGGGCCGCGAGGACGGGATGATCAAGACGTCCGGCAACCGCGTGAGCCCGACCGAGGTGGAGGAGGCTGCTCTCGCCTCCGGCCTCGTCGCCGAGGCGGTCGCGCTCGGCGTCCCCGATCCGCGGCTCGGCGAGGCGATCGCCCTGGTCGTCCGGCCCGATCGCCGCGATGAGGAAGCGGCGCTGCGCGCGTTCCTGAAGCGCGAGCTTCCCAATTTCATGCAGCCGGGGCCGATCGTCTGGCGCGAGGATCTGCCGCGCAGCCCCAACGGGAAGCTCGATCGGGTGGCGCTGAAGCAGGAGCTGATGGGATGACCAAGCCGATGGGCCCGATCCCGGCCGGCTTCGCGGCGGACGCGGACGGAATGCTGATGATCGGGGGGTGGCGCGCCGACGCGCTGGTGGTCGAGGCCGGCGATACGCCGCTCTTCGTCTACGACCTTGCGCTGGTGGATGCGAAGATCGCGCGATTCCGCGCCGCATTCCCGAGCGTCCACCTTCATTATGCAATAAAAGCAAATTCCTACGAGCCACTCCTTGAACATGTTAAAAAGCATGTCGACGGCCTCGACATCGCCTCTGGCGGCGAGCTCGGCTTCGCGCTGGAGGCCGGCGCCGATCCTTCGACGATCAGCTTTGCCGGCCCCGGCAAGCGCGATTCCGATCTCGAGGCGGCGATTGCCGCCGGGGTCACGCTCAATTGCGAATCGGAAGGGGAGGCGGAGCGCGCCTTCACCATCGGCGCGCGGATCGGCCGGACGCCGCGCCTCGCGGTGCGGGTCAATCCCGATTTCGAGATCAAGGGATCGGGGATGCGGATGGGCGGCGGCGCAAAGCCCTTCGGCGTCGATGCCGCGCGGGTGCCGGCGCTCGTCCGGCGAATCATCGCGGCGGGCGCGACGTGGCGCGGCTTTCACATCTTCGCGGGCTCGCAGGCGCTCGATCCGGCCGCGCTGATCGAGGCGCAGCGGGCGACGGTGGCGCTGGCTGCCCAGCTTTCCGACCAGGCCGGGGAGGCGCCGCCTCTCGTCAATCTCGGCGGCGGATTCGGCATTCCCTATTTCAACGGCGAGCAGTCGGTCGACGTCGAAGCGGTCGGCGAGGAACTCGAACGGACGCTAAGGAACCGACCGCAAGCCCTTCAGAAAACGGAGTTTGCGATCGAGCTCGGCCGCTGGCTGGTCGGCGAATGCGGCGTCTATCTGACGCGCATCGTCGACCGCAAGGAAAGCCACGGCAAGACCTTCCTCGTCACCGACGGCGGCATGCAGCATCAGCTCGCCGCCTCGGGCAATTTCGGGCAGGTCGTCCGCCGCAACTATCCGGTCGCCATCGCAAACCGCTTCGGCGCCGCGCCCGAGGAGGACGTCACCGTCGTCGGGTGCCTGTGCACGCCGCTCGACAGGCTTGCCGACGATGTCGCCATGCCGCGCGCGGGGCCGGGCGATCTCGTCGCCGTCTTCCTTGCCGGGGCTTATGGGCTTTCGGCCAGCCCGCAGGCGTTCCTCGCGCAGCAGGCGGCCCGCGAGATCGTGGTTGGCGCGCACGCGGATTAACCTGCGCGCCGCTTCGGTCCCATTGTGGGACGACCCCCAAAAGCCCCTTGTTCCTAACCGGAATTTTACCTCTTGGCACCATAGCGGGGGCCGAAATCCGCGGTTCTTCGGGCGCCTTCCAATTTCGGGACAGGCGCCGGCCGCGCGGCAAGAGGATCGATCATGCGCGTGGTTGCGACGTCCAGGCTGGCCCTTCTTCTGGGGAGCGCGGCGCTCGCGCTCGCCGGCTGCGCGACGGGGGGACGGACGGGCCGCACCCTGCCGCCGGCGAGCTTCGTCGGCACCGGCGAACAGGCGCCGGCGAGCGAGAATTACCAGATCGGCCCGTCCGACGAGCTCACCGTTTTCGTCTGGCGCAATCCGGAGCTTGGCGCCCATGTGCAGGTCCGCCCGGACGGACGGATCACGACGCCGCTGATCAGCGACATGGTGGCCGCCGGCAAGACTCCTGCGCAGCTCGCCGACGACATCAAGACGGTGCTTGCCCACTATATCCAGGATCCGCTCGTCTCGGTGATGGTCGATCGGCCCCAGGGCACCTTCGCCCAGCAGATCCGCATCGTCGGCGCGACCGAGCGGCCAGCGGCGATCCCCTATCGGGCGAACATGACCCTGCTCGACGCGATGATCGCGGTCGGCGGCCTCAACGAATATGCCGCGGGCGATCGCGCGCGCCTCGTCCGCACCGATCGGGCGAGCGGGCACCAGCAGGAATATGACCTCAGGATCGCGAGCCTGCTCCGCCGCGGCGACGTCAGCGCGAACGTCCGGCTCGAACCGGGCGACGTGATCATCATCCCCGAGAGCAGCTTCTAAAGGTCCGGCCCGGCTGATGGACGGTCTTTACGAACAGGTCCGGATCGCGCTGCACCAGGTTTGGCGGCGGCGCTGGGTGGCGATGGCCGTCGCCTGGGGGGTCGCGCTGCTCGGCTGGTTCGTGCTCGCGCTCATCCCCAACAGTTACGAGGCCAAGGCGCGGATCTTCGTGCAGCAGCAGTCGATCCTTCCGACCCAGACCTCGCTCGCGCCCGACGATCGCGCCGCCCAGCTTCTGCGGCTGCGCCAGACGCTGACGTCGAACGACAATCTCGCGCGCATCGTGCGGCGCACCGATCTCAACACGCTGGTCGCGAGCGAGCGCGATCTCGCCAATGTCGTCAGCGCGCTGCGCAACCGGATCACGATCACCGCCCAGCCGGACGGGATGATCGAGATCAAGGCGAGCTCGAACATTTCGGGCTTCTCCAACGCCCAGAACGCCCGCGCCGCGGCCGGCGTCGCCCAGGGGCTGGTCGATGCGTTCGTCGAGCAGAACCTCTCCGGGGATCGCGCACAGACTGGCCAGTCGCTCCAGTTCCTCAACGCCGAGCTGGCCCGGCGCGCCGCCGCGCTCCAGGAGGCGGAACAGCGGCAGGCGGAGTTCGACCAGCGTTACGCCACGATCCTCCCCGGCGACGGCCCGATCTCGCAGCGCATGGCGTCCGCACGCGCGGAGCTCGATTCGCTCCAGCAGCAGATCGTCGCCGGCCAGGCCGCGCTCGCCTCGATGCGCAGCCAGCTGGCCGCGACTCCGGCCAATCTCCCCGGCGGTCCCGACGGCGGCGGCGCGACCACGGCGACCGGCCAGATCGCCGCGCTCCAGGGTCAGATCAACCAGAACCTCGCCCGCGGCTGGACCGAGCAGCATCCCGACATCATCGCCGCGCGCGAGCAGATCGCGCGCCTGCGGCCCTATGCCGCCGCCGAGGCGCGCAGCGGCGCCCCAGCCGCGGGCGCATCCAATCCGTCCTACACCTCCCTGAGGGCGCTGATCGGCGAGCGCGAGGCGACGGTCGCCGCCGCGACCGCGCGACGCAACCAGATCCAGGCCAATCTCGCCCAGCTTTCCGCGCGCCAGTCGAGCGAACCCGGCGTCGCCGCCGAGCAGGAGCGGCTGGCGCGCGACCATGACGTGCTGAAGCAGCAATATGACCAGCTCCTCGCGAGCCGCGAGCAGCTGCGCCTGCGCAGCGACGCGCAGAGCCAGGCCGCGCCGGTCAACGTCCAGGTCGTCGAGCCGCCGAGCATCCCGAGCGCCCCCGCATCGCCGAACCGGCCGATCCTGCTGAGCGCCGTGCTCGTCCTCGCATTTGGCGCGGGCATCGCGGCGGCCTTCATCCTCGGCCAGATCCAGACGACCTTCCCGACCCAGAGCCGGCTCGCGGCGATCACCGGCCTGCCGGTGCTCGGGACGGTGAGCGAGGTGGTCACCGCGCCGGTCCGCGCCGCGCGTCGACGCCGCCTCGTGTGGCTCGGGGGCACGGGGGCGGCGCTCGCCGGCTGCTACGCGGTGCTGATGCTCGTCGAATTCTGGCAGCGGGCGCAGGTGGCGTGATGAAGCACAGCCGCATCTCCTTCATCGAACGCGCCGCCGAGCTCACCGATTTCGGCGCCCCGCTGCGCGCCGGCGCGCCCTCGCTGGAGCCGGCCCCCGAGCCGGTCGAGCCGTTCGAACCGGCATCTGCGCCACCTCCTGCCCCGGTGGAAGAGGCGCGGGCGCAGGCGCCTGTCGTCCGGGACGAGGCGCCGAGCCCGGTCCTCTCCCCCATGGAGAGGCGGAGCGAAGGCGAGCGAGCCACCGTCGCGATCGACCGCGCGGCGCTGGCCGAGGCCGGGTTGATCGTGCCTGGCGGGTCGGTGACCGGCCTTGCCGAGGAGTTCCGGCTGGTGAAGCGCCAGCTGCTCGCGACCATCGAGCGGCGTGTATCACAAAGCCCGGAAAAGCGGCGCTCGGTGCTCGTCGCATCGGGCCGGCCGCGCGAGGGCAAGAGCTTCTGCGCGGTCAACCTGGCGCTGAGCCTCGCCGGCGAGCGTGACACCGAGGTGCTGCTCATCGACGGCGATGTCGCCAAGCACGACATGCTCGCGCTGCTGGGGATCGAGACGGGCCCCGGCCTGGTCGATGCGCTCGCCGATCCAGCGACCGACCCGGAATCGCTCGTGATCCGCACCGACGTGCCCGGCCTCTCCGTGCTTCGGGCCGGACGCCAGGCGAGCAACATTCCCGAATTGCTGGCCTCGGATCGCACCCGCGAGCTGCTCGCGCGGCTGGTCGAGGCCGATCCGCGCCGCATCATCCTGTTCGATTCGCCGCCCGTCCTGATGGATTCGGTCGCCGCGACGCTTGCCGCCCATGTCGGCCAGGCGCTCGTCGTGGTCCGCGCCGATGCGACGATCGAGGCGGACCTGCGCGAGACGGTCGGTCTGCTCTCCGCCTGCGACCATGTCGGGCTTCTGCTGAACGGCGCCGGTCTTTCCGTCACCGGTCGCAAGTTCGGCGCTTATTATGAGGGGCGGGACCATGCGGGTTGAGTTCCGCCTCGTCCGTCGCCTCCTGCTTGCGCTCGGCCTCGCGCTCGGGGCCGCGGCGGCGCCGGCGCAGACCCTGCCTTATGTTGATACGATCGGCGCAGCGCCGTCCGCCGCACCGGCCAGCGGTGTCTCCTACGCGCCGCCCGCCGCTGACGACTCGCGGGCCGCGCGGGACGCGTCGCCCCGCCGCGCCCGCCACAGCCGGGTGCGAATCGACCCCTATGTCGAGGTCGATCAGGCGATCAGCGCCGAACTGAGCAGCGGCGACACGCTCACCTACACCAATCTCGCGGTCGGCGTGGACGGCGCGATCCAGCGCCGCCATGTCGCCGTCGCGGTCAGCTATCGCTACGATCGCCAGATCGGCTGGAATCGCGGGACGGCGGATCAGGACAGCCATTCCGGCCTAGCCATCGTCCATGTCGATGCCGCGCCCGGGCTGCTCGCCATCGATGCCGGCGCGCTCGCGACCCGCACTGGCGGGGACGGCCGCTTCTTCGGCCTCACCGGGCGTGACGCCGGGGTCGATGTCTACAGCCTCTTTGCCGGCCCGAGCCTTTCGACCCATGCCGGCCCGCTCGCGGTCAACGCCGCCTATCGCATCGGCTACACCGCGATCGACGATCATCTGGACGGCTTCGGCCTGGTCGACGGCTTCGATCATTCGACGACCCACAATGCGACGGCGAGCATCGGCATGGGGCCGGGGCGCCTGCCTTTCGGATGGACGATCGGCGGCGGCTATCTGCGCTCGACCACCGACAGCCCCTTCGACGATCGTTTCCACGCCGGCTATGTGCGCGGCGACATCGTTCTGCCCGTCTCTCCGACGCTCGCGCTGACGGGGGGAATCGGATATGAAAATATAAAGTCAGCCCAAAACGATATCGTGCGTAATTCAGACGGTTCCCCGGTTATCGGCGGCGATGGGCGGGCGATCGTCGATCCGGCGCACCGGATCCTCACCTACGATATCGACGATCTCATCTACGACGGCGGCCTGCTGTGGAAGCCGAGCGTCCATACCCAGCTCGAAATCCGCGCCGGCCATCGCAACGGGGGCACGACCGTCGTCGGCTCGTTCACGCACCAGTTCAATTCGCATTACGGCATGAATGTGCAGGTTTTCGATACGGTTGAGACGTTCGGGAACATCCTTGTCAACGATCTCAGTAACTTGCCGACCGATTTTCGGCTTTCGCGCAATCCGTTCACCGGCGATATCGGCGGCTGCGCCTTCGGCTCGGCGCCGGGCAGCGGTGGCTGTTTCGATCGCTCGCTCCAGTCGATCCGCGGCGCGACCTTCCGGATGCGCGGCGTGAGCGCAGTCGTCTCCGGCAATCGCGGCCTTTGGGATCTCGGCATCGGCGCCTCCTACGTCCGGCGCGATTTCAGCCAGGGCGATGCCTCGCCGTTCGTCACCTTCGGCGGCGATGAAGACCAGACCGCGACAATCTATGGCAGCATCGGCCGGCGCCTCAGCCGCGTCTCGCAGGTCAATGTCGATGTCTATGCGAGCTGGTACGACACCGATCAGCCCGGCTTCGGATCGGTCACCACGATCGGCGGCGATGTCGGCTACACCCGCCGCCTGCTGCTCGACAGGCTCCAGTTCATTGCCGCTCTCGGCCTCTATCACAGCAGCCAGAACAGCGGCGACAGCACGGTCGGCTCGCTGCTGCTCGGCCTCAGATACAATTTCTAAAGGCGGGGAAGGTAGGGGACGCCCATGTACACCGACCATTTCGGCCTCACCGGACAGCCATTCCAGCTGACGCCCGACGCGCGTTTCTGGTTCGAAAGCCGCACGCATCGTAAGGCGATGGCCTATCTCGGCTACGGGCTTGCCCAGGCCGAGGGGTTCGTGACCATCACCGGCGAGATCGGGGCCGGCAAGTCCACGCTCGTCGCCCATCTGATGGCGACCATCGATCGCGCGCGGCTCAATGCCGTCAGCCTCGTCTCGACCCAGGTCGAGGGCGACGACATGCTCCGGCTCGCCGCGCAGGGCTTCGGCGTCGCCACCGCCGGGCTCGACAAGGCCCGCCTGCTCGATGCGATCGAACAGCGGCTCGGCGAGGAGTTGCGGGCCGGCAAGCGCAACCTGCTGCTTGTCGATGAGGCGCAGATCCTGCCCGTGTCCTCGCTCGAGGAGCTGCGGATGCTGTCCAACTTCCAGGTGGGCGGCAAGCCGCTGCTCCAGACTGTGTTGCTCGGACAGCCGGAATTTCGTGACCGGCTCGCCTCGTCGGGCCTCGAACAGCTGCGCCAGCGCGTCATCGCCGCGCACCATCTCGAGGCGATGGGCGCGGATGAGCTTGAAGCCTATCTGCGCCACCGGCTGGGCCTCGTCGGCTGGACCGGGCGGCCTGATTTCACGCCGGATGCGATCGTCGCGATCCACAAGGCGAGCGACGGCATCCCGCGGCGGATCAACCAGCTCGCCAACCGGCTGATGCTCGCCGCGGCGCTCGAGGATGTCGACACGATCGACGCCGACCTGGTCGATGCGGTGGCCGAGGAGATCGGTGCCGATGCCCGGCCCCACGCGCCCGCGCCGGCTGCGGCCGGCGAGCGGGTGCTGCCGCTGCGCACCGCGCGGCCGACCCTGGTCGAGGCCGATCCGGCGGGCATTGCCGATCCGGCGGCCGTTCCCGATCCGGCCATCGCCCGCCGCATCGCCGCGCTCGAGGCGCGGGCGGATGAGCAGGAGGCGATGCTTCGCCGGATCCTCGCGCTGCTGATCGAATGGGCCGAGGGCGATGCGGAAAGGCCGGCGCGGTTCAACGCGGCCTGAGGAGGGCGGATGCGCAACGCCCTTTCCGTCGATGTCGAAGACTGGTTCCAGGTCGGCGCCTTCGAGCATGTGATCGATCGGAGCGACTGGGAGTCGCTGCCGCGCCGCGTCGAGGCGAATACCGACGCGGTACTTGCCCTGTTCGACGAGGCCGGGGTGAAGGCGACCTTCTTCACGCTCGGCTGGGTTGCGGAGCGCCATCCGGCCCTGATCCGCCGCATCGCCGACGCGGGGCACGAGATCGCCAGTCACGGCTATGACCACAAGCGTGTGTTCACGCTGACCGAGGCGGGGTTCCGCGCCGATCTCGTCCGCGCACGCGGCCTCATCGAGGATGCGGCGGGGCAGCGGATCACCGGCTACAGGGCGCCGAGCTTCTCGATCGACCCACGCACCCCCTGGGCGCACCGCGTGCTCGCGGAGGAGGGCTATGCCTATTCCTCGAGCGTCGCCCCGATCGCGCACGATCATTATGGCTGGCGCAGCGCGCCCCGCTTCGCCTGGCGGCCGGTGGAAGGGGCCGATCTGATCGAGCTGCCGGTGACGACGGCGGATCTCGCCGGACGGCGCCTCGCGGCGGGCGGGGGCGGCTTCTTCCGCCTGCTCCCCTACGGCTTTTCGAACTGGGCGATCCGCCGCGTCAATGCGCGCGACGGGCGGCCGGCCATCTTCTATTTCCATCCGTGGGAGATTGATCCGGATCAGCCAAGGATCGCCCGCGCGCCGCTCCGATCGCGGCTGCGTCATTACACCAATTTGTCCGAAATGCGCGGCAAATTGCTCAAATTGCTCAGGTCCCATGAATGGGGCCGGACCGACGCGATCGCCGCCGAGCAGGCGAGGGCGCTGTGAACGCGCCGGCCGTTCTCACGCTTGCGGTCCGCGCCGCCGATCCGTCGGACGCCGCGGCCGAAGCCTATGTGCGCACCCATCCCGACGCCACGCCCTTTCACCTGCCGCAATGGAGCCGCGCGATTGCGGCGGGCACCGGCCAGCGAGCGCATCTGCTGCTGGCCGAGCGTGGCGGCGCGGTGTGCGGAGTCCTGCCGCTCACCGAAATGCGATCGCCGCTGTTCGGCAGCGCCCTGGTGTCGGCGGGCTTCGGTGTCGATGGCGGCATCCTCGCCGAGGATGCCGCGGCGCGCACCGCGCTCGCCGCCGAAGCCGTTCGCCTGGCCGAGCGGCTCGATTGCCCTTCGATCGAGCTGCGGGGCGGGCCGGCTCCCGATGGCTGGGCGGTCGAGACGGGCGCCTATGCCGGCTTCGCGCGCGATCTTCCGGCCGGCGAAGAGGCGATCCTGAAGGCGATCCCGCGCAAGCAGCGCGCCGAGGTCCGTCGCGCGCTCGGCTTCGGTCTCGACATCGCCGTCGGGCGCGACCTCGACGCCCATTACCGCGCCTATTCGGAAAGCGTTCGCAATCTCGGCACGCCGGTCTTCCCGCGCGCCCTGTTCGCCGCGACGCTCGCCGAGTTTGGCGAGGCCGCCGATATCCTCACCGTCTCGCGCGGCCGCGAGGTGCTGGCGAGCGTGTTCAGCCTCTACTGGCGCGGCACCGTCTATCCTTACTGGGGCGGCGGCACCCGCGCCGCCCGGGCCGCGCGCGCCAATGAGCTCATGTATTACGAGCTGATGCGACATGCCTCCGCGCGCGGCTGCACCCGCTTCGATTTCGGGCGGTCGAAGATCGGCACCGGAGCCTTCGCCTTCAAGAAGAATTGGGGCTTCGATCCGGAGCCGCTCGGCTACGCCCATTGGGGCGAGCGGCGCGAGGTCAACCCGCTCAACCCGAAATACCGGATGCAGATCGCACTGTGGCAGCGTCTTCCGCTCTGGGTCGCCAACCGGCTCGGGCCGCCAATCGCGCGAGGGCTCGGCTGATGGACGACATCCTGTTCCTCGCCCATCGCATCCCGTTCCCGCCCGATCGCGGCGACAAGATCCGCTCGTGGCACATGCTGAAGCATCTGGCCGGGCTCGCGCGGGTGCACCTCGCCTGCTTCGCCGACGACGCGGCGGATGCCGCGCACCTGCCGGCGCTGCGCGAGGCCATCGGCGCCGCGCTGGGCGATGTCCATGTCGAGATCCGCCGCACCGGAAAGGCGAGCGCCGGGCTGAAGGCGATCGCCAACGGTCGCCCGACCTCGCTGACCCTGTTCGACAGCGCCGCCCTGCGATCCTTCGTCCGGCGATCGCTGGCCTCGGGGCGGATCGGCACCATCTTCGCTTATTCCGGCCAGATGGCGCAGTTCGTCCCCGATCCAAGCCCGGCGCGCTTCGTCATGGACTTCGTCGACATGGATTCGGCCAAGTTCGCCGCTTATTCGAAGACCGCGCCCCTGCCGATGCGCTGGGTCCATGCCCGCGAGGCCGAGCGGCTGTTCGCCTTCGAGCGCGCGACCGCGGCCCGCGCCGACGCCTCGTTGTTCGTCAGCGAAGCGGAAGCGGCCCTGTTCCGTGACAGGACCGGTCTTGCCGGCATTCATGCGATTTCGAACGGCATCGATCTCGGCGTCTTCGATCCCGGGGCGTCTTTCCCGCGTCTGGCCGAGGCGGATCGGGGGGCGGGGCCGATCCTGCTCTTCACCGGCCAGATGGACTACGCGCCCAATGTCGACGCCGTCACCTGGTTCGCGCGAGAGATTCTTCCCGCCATCCCCGGCCGGTTCGTCATCGCCGGCCGCAATCCTGCCCCAACGGTGCGCGCGCTCGCCGGGCCGCGTATCGAGGTGACGGGCGCGGTCAGCGACATGCGAAGCTGGCTCGCCGAGGCGGACATCGTCGTCGCACCCCTCCGCATCGCCCGGGGCATCCAGAACAAGGTGCTCGAAGCGATGGCGATGGCGCGCCCCGTCGTCGCCAGCCGGGCGGCCTTCGAAGGGATCGAGGCGGAGCCCGGCCGCGACCTGATCGTCGCCGATGATGCACAGCGGATGGCGGACGCGATCAACAATCTGCTCGTGGCACCGGCGCGGGCGTTCGCGATCGGGGCGGCGGCACGCGCGGCGATGGTGCGCGATTATGGCTGGGATCGCCGGCTCGCCCCGCTCGCAGAGCTCATCGCGCCCGGCGCGCGCGCCGCGGCATGACGGCGGCGCTGTCCGCCGCGCGCCCGGCCAGTGCGGTCTCGCCCTGGCGCGCGCATCTCGCCGCGCTCGGCCTTGTCTGCCTCTTGCTCCTCGCGCTGTTCCACAGGGATGCGGCGCATATCGTGTCGATCTGGTGGAACGATGCGACGTTCAACCACTGTTTCCTCGTCCTGCCGCTGATCGGCTGGCTGGTCGCCCAGCGCTGGCCGCAGCTGAGGCAGCTCCAACCCGCTGCCTGGTGGCCCGGGCTCGTTCCGGTCGGCATTGGCGCGATCGGATGGCTGCTCGGCGAAGCAGGCGGCGTGGCCTTTGCGCGCCATGCCGGCCTGGTCCTCATGCTCCAGGGCGCGGTCATCGCATTGCTCGGGCGCAACGTCGCGCGCGGGCTCGCTTTCCCGATCTTCTACGCTTTGTTCCTGGTCCCGGCCGGCGAGGCGCTGGTCCCGGCGATGCAGACGCTGACCGCGAAGATCGCGACCGTGCTGCTGGGCTTCAGCGGCGTGCCCGCGCATCTCGAGGGCGTCTTCATCACCACGCCAGCCGGCTATTTCGAGGTTGCAGAAGCCTGCGCCGGGGCGCGCTTCCTGATCGCGATGATCGCCTTCGGGGCGCTCGTCGCCAATGTCTGCTATCGTTCCTGGCGGCGCCGCGCGGCCTTCCTTGCCGTCGCGATCGTCGTGCCGGTGGTCGCCAATGGCATACGCGCCTGGGCGACCATCTATGTCGCGGAGCGGACCAGCATCACCTGGGCCGCCGGTTTCGACCATGTCGTCTATGGCGGCATTTTCTTTGCGCTGGTCATCGCGCTGATCCTCGGGCTCGGCTGGCGCTTCTTCGATCGCCGGCCCGACGATCCCTGGTTCGAGCCCGCGGCGATGCCGGAGGAAAGCGGCGCGCCGGTGAACCTCGTCGCGGCGGCCTTGCTCGCCATGGCGATGCTGCCGGTGAGCTGGGCGGCGACAGTGTCGGCCGCGGGCACCCGCGAAGCGCCCGCTGCGATCGCGCTGCCGGACGTGCCGGGCTGGACCCGGATCGCGCCGGCGCGCGACTGGGCGCCGCATTTCGCCGGCGCCGACCGAGCCGCCTTCGCCCGCTATCGCGATGCGGAGGGGCGCATCGTCGATCTTGCTCTCATCCTCTTCACTCATCAGGGCGAAGGGCGAGAGATCGTCGGCTTCGGCCAGGGCGCGATCGCCCCCGAGGGCGCCTGGGCATGGACCGCCGACGCGCCGGCTCCGCCGGACGGAAAGGCGGAGCGGATCGCCTCGCACGGGGTGGAACGCGAGGTGCTGAGCTTCTACCGGGTGGGCACGATTCTGACCGGAAGCGGGGCGAGGGTGAAGATTGAGACGATGAAGACGCGCCTGTTCGGCGGACCGCAGCGCGCGGTCGCGGTGCTGGTGTCCGCGCCGGCGCCGGCGCGCGGCGTCAGCGCCCGCCCTGCAATCGACGCCTTCCTCGCCGCTCTCGGCCCCGTCGCGCCGCTCGCCGACCGCGCCGCCGGAGGCGCCTGACCATGTGCGGCATCGCCGGCATCTTCCACCCCGACGTGCCAAAGCCGGTCGATCCGGCGCGGATCGAGGCGATGACCAATGCGCTCGTCCATCGCGGACCGGACGGCGGTGGCGTGTGGACCGCGCCCGGCGTCGGCTTCGGCCATCGCCGCCTTGCGATCATCGACCTTTCCGAGGCCGCGGCGCAGCCGATGCTGACCGCCGATCGCCGGCTGGTCGTCACCTATAATGGCGAGATCTACAATTTCCGCGAGGTTCGCGCCGAGCTGGAGGCCAAGGGCCACCATTTCGAGACCCAGAGCGACACCGAAGTCATCCTTGCCGCCTGGCGGCAATGGGGGCCGGACTGCCTCGCCCGGTTCAACGGCATGTTCGCCTTCGCGCTCTACGATGCCGATCAGGACGCCTTGTTCCTCGCCCGCGACCGGCTCGGCGTGAAGCCGCTCTATGTCTGCCAGCTGTCGGACGGGGCGGTCATCTTCGCCTCTGAGCTCAAGGGGCTGATGGCGCACCCGCTGCTCCGCCGAAGCCCCGATCCGACTGCGATCGAGGATTATCTCGCCTTCGGCTACGTGCCCGACGACGCCTGCATCATCGCCGGCGTCCGCAAGCTCCCCGCCGGCCACTTCCTCCACATCCGCCGCGGCCGCGAGATCGCGAACCCGGTCAGATGGTGGGATCCGGACTTCTCGAGCCCCGTCCGCGGCTCCGCGCGCAAGCTCGAGGCCGAGCTGGTCGATCGGCTGCGCGCGGCGGTCACATCGCGCATGATCGCGGATGTTCCGCTCGGCGCCTTCCTCTCCGGCGGCGTCGACAGTTCGGCAGTCGTCGCCTTCATGGCGGAGACGAGTCGCAAACCGGTCGAGACCTGCTCGATCGGCTTCGACGTCGCCGCGCTCGACGAAACGTCCTATGCCGAAGAGATCGCCCGCCTCTTCGCCACGAACCATCGCGTGCGCGAGGTTGCCGCCAATGATTTCGCGCTGATCGACACGCTCGCCGACGCCTTCGACGAGCCGTTCGCGGACGCATCGGCGATGGGAACCTACCAGGTCTCGGCGCTCGCCCGCGAAAAGGTCACGGTCGCGCTTTCCGGCGACGGCGCGGACGAAGCCTTCGCCGGCTATCGCCGCCACCGGCTGTTCCGCAACGAGGAGCGGGCGCGCGCCCTCCTCCCCGGCCCGCTCGCGCGGGGCGTGGGGGCGCTCGGCGATCTCTATCCAAAGGCGGATTGGGCGCCCAGGGTTCTGCGCGCCAAGACGACGCTGCAGGCGCTGGGGCAGGGGAGCGGCCTTGCTTACGCCAATGCGGTCGGGGTGACGCCGCTCGCATTGCGCCGCCGCCTCTTCACCGCGCCGCTCCACGGCCACCGTGCCGAGGCGCGATACGAGCGGGCCTTCGCCGAGGCGCCGGCCAATGACGGGCTGTCGCGCGCGCAATATGCCGATCTCAAGATCTGGCTCCCGGGCGACATCCTGACCAAGGTCGATCGAACGTCGATGGCGGTGAGCCTCGAGGCGCGCGAGCCTTTGCTCGATCACCGCCTCGTCGAATTCGCCGCTGGCCTGCCGGCGCGGATGCGCCTTCGGGGCGGCACCGGCAAATGGCTGATGAAGCGCGCGCTCGCCTCGCGCCTGCCGCACGACATCCTCCATCGTCGCAAGATGGGCTTCGTCACCCCGATCTCGGACTGGTTCCGTGGCCCGCTGGCCGGGGAAGCGGCGGCGATCGCGGACGGATCGGCGCTTGCGCAGACCGGCTGGTTCGACATGACCGCGATCGCGACGCTCGCCCAGGACCACCGCGCCGGGCTTTCCGATCACGGCCGCACGCTCTGGCAGTTGCTCATGCTCGAAAAGTCGCTCCAGCGCCTCTTCGGCCTCGGCGCGATCAAGGCGCCGGATAAAGCGCCGCGACAAAGAAAAGCCCGTCGGGCGGCGCGTTGAAGCCCAGAGCGGCGCGATCTCTCGCGTCCAGCGCCGCCTTCAGGTCCGCCTTCGTCCATTTCCCGCGCCCGACCAGCTCCAGGCAGCCGACCATCGATCGGACCTGATGGTGGAGGAAGGAGCGGGCGGCGGCCGCGATTTCGATCATGTCGCCGATGCGCCGGACGGCGAGCCGGTCGAGAGTCTTGACCGGGCTTTCGGCCTGGCAATGGGCCGAGCGGAAGGTGGTGAAATCGTGCCGGCCGACCAGCAGCTGCGCCGCCTCGTCCATCGCCTCCGCATCGAGCGGCACCGGCACCCGCCAGGCGCGCCCGGCGTCAAGCGCGAGCGGCGCGCGGCGATTTGAAATCCGATAGAGATAACGCCGCCCAATGCACGAGAATCGGGCGTGAAAATCCTCGGCTGCGATCTCGGCACTCAGGATCGCGACCGGGAGCGGGCGAAGCTTCGCATTGATCCCGTCGGCGAGGCGAAAGGGCGTGATCGGCCGCTCGACATCGACATGGGCGGTCATCGCCAGCGCATGGACGCCGGCGTCGGTCCGCCCGGCCGCGTGAAGCGTCACCTCCTCGTGGGTGATCGCCTGCACCGCCTCCTCGATCGCCTGCTGGACCGAAGGCCCGTGCGCCTGGCGCTGCCAGCCCATGAAGGGGCGACCGTCATATTCGACGGTGAGCCGGAAACGGGTCACGCGAGGAGGGTGCCGGCCGGGATGGGAAAGCCGCGAAGCAGCTCGCCCGGCGTCATCGCCGCGCGGCCCGCGCGCTGCACCAGGGTGGGGTGCAGCGTTCCTTCGGCGCAGGCGATGGCAAGCCCGTCGGCCACCGTTCCGGGCGGGGCGGCATCTCCGCTCACCTCGGCCGCAAGGATCCGGATCCGCTCGCCGCGATATTCGAAGAATGCGCCCGGCGCCGGGTTGAACGCGCGCACCTGCCGCTCCGCCGCCACGGCGCTGCTCGAAAAATCGAGCCGCGCCTCGCTCTTCTCGATCTTGTGCGCATAGGTCACCCCCTCGTCGGGCTGCGGCACTGGCGTCATGGCGTCGATCCGGCCGAGCACGTCGATCATGAGCCGCGCGCCCATTTCGGCAATTTCGGAGGTGAGCTCACCCGCCGTCTTTCGATCCACCGGTGTCGCCTGCCGCGCATAGACCGGCCCGGTGTCGAGCCCCTTTTCCATCTGCATGATGCACACGCCCGTCTCCTCGTCGCCTGCAAGGATCGCCCGCTGCACCGGCGCCGCGCCGCGCCAGCGCGGCAGCAGCGAGCCGTGGACGTTGAGGCAGCCATGGCGTGGGGCCTCAAGGATCGGCACCGGCAGAATCAGCCCATAGGCCGCAACCACCGCGGCATCGAGGTTGAGCGCGGCGAAGGCCGCCTGCGCTTGCGGGTCGCGCAGCGTCAGCGGCGTGCGAACCGCGATCCCCGCCGCCTCGGCGCGAAGCTGGATCGGGGAGGGCGACAGCGCCTTGCCGCGCCCGGCGGGCCGCGGCGGCTGGGTGTAAACCGCAACGATCTCGTGCCCCGCCCGGATGAGGGCGTCCAATGTCGGCACGGCGAAGTCCGGCGTTCCCATGAAGGCGATGCGCATGGCGCCGTCCTATCCGCTACATTCGGCTTGGCAAGCCGCCGCGCTTCCCCATATCCCACGTCATGGCCTCCCAGGAAATCGAAGCCCTGACCCAAGCGCTCGCCCGTCTGCCGGGGCTCGGGCCGCGCTCGGCGCGCCGCGCGGTGCTGCACCTCATGAAGCGGCGCGAGGGCGCGCTGACGCCGCTGCTGCGCGCACTGGAGAAGGTGAACGACACGCTCTCCGTCTGCGCGATCTGCGGCAATGTCGACACGACCGACCCCTGCGGTGTCTGCGCCGATCCCAGGCGCGACGCGCGACTGCTCTGCGTCGTCGAGGAGGTATCGGACCTCTGGGCGCTCGATCGCTCGCGGCTCTTCCCCGGCAAGTTTCATGTCCTCGGCGGCCGGCTCTCGGCGCTTGAGGGCGTGCGGCCGGAGGATCTCAACATCGCCGGCCTGGTGAGCCGCGTCGCCGCCGGCGGCGTGGACGAGGTCGTGCTTGCGATGAACGCGACGCTGGAGGGCCAGACGACCGCCCATTATCTCGCCGAGCGGCTGGAAAGCTATCCGGTGCGCCTCACCCAGCTCGCCCACGGCCTGCCGGTCGGCGGCGAGCTCGACTATCTCGACGAGGGCACGCTCGCGCAGGCGCTGCGGGCGCGGCGCCCCGTCGCTTGAAGGCGCGGGTTTTTCCACCTACATCCCCGCCATGGCCATCCTGCCCATCTATGAGACGCCGGACCCGGTGCTGCGCCAGATTTCCTCGCCCGTCGAGGAGATCACGCCGGAGCTCCAGACGCTGATCGACGACATGTTCGAGACGATGTACGCGGCGCCCGGCATCGGCCTTGCGGCGATCCAGGTCGGCGTGCCAAAGCGCCTGCTCGTCATCGATCTCCAGGAGCCTGAGGTGGAAGACGGCGAGCCGGTTCGCGACCCGCGCGTCTTCATCAATCCCGAAATCCTCGAAGCGTCAGAGACGACCGTCCCCTATCAGGAAGGCTGCCTCTCGGTCCCCGACATGTATGCCGAGGTGATGCGCCCGGATCGCGTGCGCGCCCGCTGGCAGTCGCGCGACGGAAAGGCGCATGAGGAATGGATCGACGGGCTGCTCGCGGTCTGCCTCCAGCATGAGATCGACCACCTGAACGGCGTGCTCTTCATCGACCATCTCTCGCGGTTGAAGCGCGACATGATCATGAAGAAACTGGTCAAGGCCCGTCGGGAAAGCGGCGCCAGGCGCGCAGCCTGAACCTTCAAGGTCCGCAATAGACCAGCCCCGCATCGGCGATCGTCGTCGATTCGAACAGCATCGCCCCGGCCGATTCGGCGAAGCGCAGGCGGATCCTGTCCCGTCGTTCGGGCCCTTCCGCCGTGCAAAGCGCGGAGATGTCGACTCCGCCCGGCGTCTTTTCGACCCGTCGGAAGCGGCAATGCGCGCCGGCCGGCGTCGAGAGGGACTGCGCCGTGAACTGCCACGGCGCCGTCGCGCAGAGCCCGGCATCAGCCGCCCAGCGCCCGACGAATCTCAACGAAGCATCCGCCGGGGGCAAGGCGCCCGCCTCGGCCGGGGGCGTGTGGTTTTCGAGGCCGTTCAGCTGATCGAGCGAGAGCGAGGCGTTGATGTCGACGCCGGAATCGACGGTGGTGGGCTCGGTCGATTCAGCGGGTGCCGCATCGGCCGCCGCGTTCGCGTCCGCCTCCGGCGCCGGTCGGCAGGCTGCGACGAGGGCGAGAATGGCGATCGTCGCCGACGCACAGCAGGCCGCGCCAAGCTTCATCGTTCAGGCGACGGAGTCGAGCGCCGCGCGGCAATCGCGCGCGCATTCCCGGCACATCTCGGCACAAAGGCGGCAATGGGCATGGTCATGCCGCGCGCATTCCTCGGCGCAGAGCTCACAGGTCCGGATGCAGGTCTCCAGCATCGCGCGGAGCACCGCCTCGTTCGAACCCGTCCGCCGCACGGCGATTGTCGCCATCGCCCCGCAAATGTCGGCGCAGTCCAGGCAGGTGCGGATACATTGCCGCATGTCCATCTCCTCGGCGACGCAGGCGTCGGCGCAGGAGGTGCAGAACAGCGCGCACAGCATCGAATGCCGCGTGGCGAGCGCAAGCGGCTCGCTGGCATCCCCGGCAACGTCGGGATGGGTGGCGATCATCTTCGAAAGGGACATGGGGGCCTCCTGGCGAAGCGAACGGAAATGGCTGGTGCCGGTTCCGCGCCTCGGCTAGGTTCGCGCTTCGTTCCAAACGGACAGGCGCATATGGACCCCATCTATCTTCTGCTCGCAATCTTGGTGGCGCTCGCCGCCGGCCTGGCCCTCGGCTGGTTCGCCGGTCGATCGCGCGCTTCGGCTCTGGCGGAGGAAAGGGCCAAGGCGGCCGAGCTGCTCCGCCTCGCCCTCGACGAGGTGACGAAGGAGCGCGACGAGGCCAGCCGGAACCTTGCGACGCTTCAGGCCGACGCGCGCAATTTCGAGACGCGCATCGCCGAGCTGAGGGAAGCGAAGGATTCGCTCGCCGCGCAATTCCGCGAGGTCGGCGCGGCGATGCTCGGCGAGGCGCAGAAGCAGTTCCTCGAACGCGCCGATGCCCGCTTCCACCAGGCGGGCGAGAAGAGCGAGCAGCAGCTCAAGGCCCTGCTCCAGCCGGTCGAGGCGACCCTCAAGCGCTATGACGAGAAGCTGGCCGCGGTCGAGAAGGAGCGGGTCGATCAATATGCCGGCCTTCGCGAGGCCGTGCAGCTGCTCCATGCCGGCCACACCCAGGTTCGCGACGAAACGCGCAACCTCGTCAACGCGCTTCGTTCGAGCCCCAAGGCGCGCGGCCGTTGGGGGGAGCAGAGCCTGAAGAACGTGCTCGAACAGGCCGGCCTGTCGCAATTCGCCGATTTCCAGACCGAGGTGTCGGTCGACACGGGCGACGGGCGGCTGCGCCCCGACGTGGTGGTGCGGATGCCGGGCGGCCGCAAGCTGATCATCGACGCCAAATGCTCTCTGAACGCCTTTCTCGACGCGAGCGAGGCGGCGGATGAGGCGGCGCGGGTTTCGCACCTCAAGGCGCACGCGGCGTCGATCCGCAACCATGCCCAGCAGCTCGGCTCCAAGGCCTATTGGGAGCAGTTCGGCGACGCCGCCGATTATGTCGTTATGTACATCCCCGGCGAGCATTTCCTGACCGCCGCGCTGGAGCAGGACGACGGCCTGTGGGACTGGGCGTTCGAGCGCCGCGTGCTGCTCGCGACGCCGACCAACCTGGTCGCCATCGCACGGACCGTCGCCGGCGTGTGGCGGCAGGAGCGACTGGCGGAGGAAGCGGCGGAGATCGCCCGCCTCGGCAAGGAACTCCATTCCCGGCTCGCGACGATGGGCGCCCATGTCGCCAAGCTCGGCCGCAACCTCGGGCTCGCGACGGATGCCTATAATTCCTTCGTCGGCAGCCTTGAAAGCCAGGTGATGACCCAGGCCAAGCGGTTCGAGACGCTCGAAGTGGCGAGCGGGGCGCGCGAGATCGAGGCCCTGCCGGTGGTCGAGGCGGCGCCGCGGCCGCTCACCAAGCTCCTGGCGCCCGAGAGCGCGGCGAAGGCGAACTAGCGCGCGGCCCGATCGGCGCGGCGCAGGCGGAGCGTTCCGGCCGGGGCGGTGAGCTCCAGCATGTCCGCACCGACGGACACGATTCGCGCGCCTTCGCTCAGGATCTGCGTCGCCTGCCGCTCCATCGCCATCGGATCGACGCCCTCAGGCCCGTTGACGTTCGCGCAGGCCATGCGCGTCATCATCATCGCGCCCACGGCAAGCCGCCCGCCGTCGATGCTGTAAGGCCCGGAAAAGCTGTTGCATCCGGCGCGCCCCGAGACCCGATCCGCCGTAAAGGAAAGAACGAAGCGATCGCCCGACACGGCCCGATCGCCGATGGCGACGATGTGCCAGCCTGTTCCGGCCAGGACCGGCGACGACTCCGTTTGCACCGCGCTTCCCCCTAAACCGTCCGCCGGCGTCGCGCAGGCCGACGTCGCGGAAATGAGCGCCAGACCGAGCGCGGATGCAAGGACGACGAATGATCGCATGGCCGACGCCCTGCGCCAAACGTCCTGACCGCGGGCTGAACGATCCCGCCGCGCGGTCGCATCACGACGCCGAAGTTGCGAGCGGCGGGGCGGTCGCTTGAGGTTCCCGCCCTTTTCTTTGCCGTGGCGGCGGCTATCGTGCCTGCCATGCGCAGCCTCATCCTCCTTGCCGCGGCCGTGATTGCCGCCGCCGCCCCCGCCCGTGCCGAGCGCCTGACGCTCGAGCGGGTCTTCGCCAGCCCTTCGCTTTCGGGCCCGACGCCCCGGATGCTGCGGCTTTCTCCAGACGGCCGGCTCGCGACGATGCTCCGCAACCGCCCGGACGACCGCGAGCGCTACGATCTGTGGGCGGTCGACACGTCGACAGGGCAGGCCCGGATGCTGGTCGACAGCGCGCGCGTCGGCACGGGAGCGGCGCTTTCGGAAGACGAGATGATGCGGCGCGAACGCGCGCGGCTTTCCGGCGTGCGCGGCATCGTGAGCTATCAGTGGGCGCCGGACGGCCGATCGATCCTGGTCCCGCTCGACGGCGACCTCTATCTCGCCGGGCTCGACGGCAATGTGCGCCGGATCACGGCGACGCCCGAGACCGAGCTCGACGCCCAGGTTTCGAAGACCGGTCGCTACCTCTCCTTCGTGCGCGACCAGAATCTCTACGTGGTCGGCGCGGACGGGACCGGGGAGCATGCGCTCACGACCGATGGCGGGGGCACGGTGACCTGGGGATCGGCGGAGTTCGTCGCGCAGGAGGAGATGGACCGGCGCACCGGCCATTGGTGGTCGCCCGACGACCGCTATATCGCGGTCGCCCGGGTCGACGAGGCGAGGGTCAACGTCGTCACCCGCACCGCGATCGGGGCCGACGGCACGCGCGTCTACCAGCAGCGTTACCCCGCGGCGGGCACGCCCAATGCGCTGGTCGAACTCTATGTGATGCGCCCGGACGGCTCCGGCCGGGTGAAGGTCGATCTCGGCGACGACACCGACATCTATCTCGCTCGCGTGAACTGGAGCGCGGACGGGCACGTCCTGCTCGTCCAGCGCGAGAGCCGGGACCAGAAGCGGCTCGACATGCTCAGCGTCGATCCGGCGACCGGGCGCTCGACGATCCTGTTCACCGAGACGTCAGACCACTGGCTCAACCTGCACGACAATCTCCGCCCGCTGCGCGACGGCAGCCTGATCTGGACCTCGGAGCGCAGTGGCTATTCCCACATCTATCGTTTCCGGGACGGGCGCTGGACGCAGCTCACGCATGGCGACTGGGCGGTGAAGAGCATCGACGGGATCGATGAGGCGGGCGGGCGAATCTACTTCACCGCCAATATGGACACGCCGATCGAGCAGCATCTCTACTGGATCGACATGAACCATCCGGCCGCGCCCCATCGACTGACGGAGGCGGGCTGGTGGAACGACGCCGAGATGGATGGCGCCGCACGCCGGATGCTCGTCACCCGTTCGAGCCCGGCCCAGCCGCCGCAGGTCTATCTCGCCGATGCCACCGGACGGCGGCTCGCATGGATCGAGGAGAACCGGGTGGCCGGGGATCATCCTTATGCCCCGTTCATGGCGGATCATGTCGCGCCGACCTTCGGCACGGTGCGCGCCGACGACGGCACGATGCTCTATTACAAGATGCTGACGCCACGCCTGGAGCCGGGGCGGCGTTATCCGGTCTTTGTCCAGGTCTATGGCGGGCCTGGCGGCGGACGGCAGGTGATGCGCACCTGGGTGAGCCCGCTGCAGGAATATCTCGTGCAGCAGGGCTGGATCGTGTTCTCGATCGACAATCGCGGCTCGCCCGATCGCGGCACGCGGTTCGAGAACGCGATCTATCACGCCATGGGCCAGGTCGAAGTCCGCGATCAGCTGGCCGGACTCGATTGGCTGCGGCGGCAGGACTTCGTCGATCCCGATCGCGTCGCTGTCTTCGGCTGGTCCTATGGCGGCTACATGACGCTTCGGTTGCTCGAAGGCGCGCCGCGGGGCACCTTCCGGGCCGGCGTCGCGGTCGCGCCGGTGACGCGGTGGGAATTGTACGACACCCATTATACCGAACGCTATCTCGGCAATCCTGCCACCGATTCCGCGCCTTATGAGGAGTCGGACGCGGCGCCGCATTCGGACCGGATCGCCGATCATCTCCTGCTGATGCACGGCATGGCCGACGACAATGTCGTGTTCGAGAATTCGACGGTGCTGATGGGACTGCTCCAGGCGCGCAGCTTCCCTTTCGAGACGATGGTCTATCCGGGCGCGACCCATGCCATTTCCGGCGAGGCCCGGCAGCTCCACCTTTATCGCACGATGTTCGATTTCCTCGATCGCACCGTCCGCAACGCTCCCGAAGGGGCGGGGAACGCGCATTGAGGGGCGACTATCTGAGATATATCTTGACTCTTCCATATCGAAAGATATATCTCAGCCTATCTCAGCGATAGGAGGCCCAGATGGGCATGCGATTCAGGATGTATGGTGGCGGCTGCGGGCCGCGCGGTTTCGAGTTCCCCGAGGCGATCTTCGCGATGGGCATGGGCCGCGGCCGCCACGGATGGGGCGGCCGGCACGGCCCTGGCGGCGACTGGGGTGATTGGGGCGGCTGGGGCGGCGGACCGCGCCATGGCCGGCGCGGTCGCATGTTCGACGCCGGCGAGCTTCGCCTCGTCCTCCTCAAGCTGATCGCGGACGAGCCGCGCCACGGCTACGATCTGATCCGCGCCGTCGAGGAGCTGACTCACGGCGTTTACGCGCCGAGCCCGGGGGTCGTCTATCCGACGCTCACCATGCTCCAGGACATGGGCCTGATCGAGGAAGCGGGCGAGGGCGGGCCGCGCAAGGCGTTTGCCGCGACCGAAGAGGGCCGCGCCCATCTCGCCGAGAATGGCGATCAGGTCGACGGGCTGTTCGCCCGGCTCGAGGGCCTTGGCAGCGACCGCCGCCGCGCTGGCGGCGCGCCGATCCAGCGCGCGGTGGGCAATCTCCTGTCCGCGGTCTGGCATCGGGTCACGCGCGACGGCGTCGGCGAGAAGACGCTGCACGATATCGCGGCGATCCTCGATGAGGCGGCGCAGAAGATCGAGCGGGTGAAGGGCGACGAGAATGAAGGCGACAGCGCGTGATCGCGAGTCATGCCAGCGTCCCCACCGCTTATGCGAGCCGCTATCTCCAGCAGCTCTGCAAGCATTGGGCGCACAATCTCGACGTCGCTTTCGATACGGAGCGGGGAAGGGTCGTCTTTCCCCGCGACGCGCGGGGAGCCGACTGGCCAGGCGATGCCGTGTTTACGATGGCCGCGAAGCCGGACAGGCTCGATTGCCGGATCGAGGCCTCGGCGCCTGGCCAGCTCGATGCGCTGAAAGGCGCCGTCGAGCGCCATCTCGATCGCTTCGCCTTCCGCGAAGCCCCGCTCGCCTTTGCGTGGCGGGACGATGCTCGATCGGCGGCCTGACCCGGTCGGGAAGGGCCGCCCCTAGGGAATCGGGCTCGCCTGCTGTCGACCGCCATGATGGTGCTGGCGGATGACGCGGATATAGGCGTCGACGAGTTCCTGATTGACCTCGTCCCAGCCGTAGCGACGGCTGGCCGCCTCGCCGGCATCGCCGGCGGCGCGGCGCGCGGCGGGATCCGCGCAATAGGCGGCGAGCGCGTCGGCGAAGGCGTCGATCGCCCCGGGCCGGATCAGTCGGCCGGTGACATTGTCGGCGACGAGGCTGCGGCTGCCGGTCGCGCTTGCGGCGACGACGGGAAGCCCGGCGGCCATCGCCTCCAGCGTCACGTTGCCGAAGGTCTCGGTGACCGACGGGTTGAACAGCATATCCATAGACGCGACGGCCCGGCCAAGATCCTGGCCGCCCTGGAAACCCGCGAAGACCGCGTCGGGCAGCCTCTGTTCGAACCATTCGCGCGCCGGCCCCTTGCCGACGACGAGCACTTTGTGCCTGACCTTGCGGCGCGCGAGCCGGTCAATCGCTTCCGAGAAGACGTCGAGGCCCTTTTCCATCACCAGCCGGCCGACGAAGCCGATCACCGGCTCGTCGTCGGCGATGCCGAGGCTGCGTCGCCAGGCCATGTCGCGCCGGCCGGGATTGAAGATCTCGCGGTCGATGCCCCGGGTCCAGATGCCGACATCGTAATTCATGCGCTGGTCGCGCAGCAGCTGCGCCATCGATTCCGAAGGCGCGAAGATCGCGTCGCAGCGCCGGTAGAAGCGCCGGAGCACGGCGAGGACCGCCGGCTCCAGAAAGGCCAGCCCGTAATAGCGCGGATAGGTCTCGAACCTCGTATGGACCGAGGCGACGACCGGCAGGTCCCATTTGTGCGCGAGCGTCACCGCGCGATGGCCCAGGATTTCCGGGCTGGACACATGGATGACATTCGGAGCGAACGCCCGCAGATCGCGCTTCACGCGCGGCGGGATCATGAAGCCGACCTTATATTCGGGCCGTCTCGGGATCGGGAACCACGGGATGTGGATCAGATCGCCCGTCGGCTCGAAGGCGGGCTTCTCCACGGTCGGCGAATAGACGCGCACCTTTGCCCCGCGCTCCAGCAGGTAACCGGCGAGGCGGTTCAGAGCCTGGTTCGCCCCGTCGCGGACATAATTGTAATTGCCGCTGAAAATGGCGACGCGAAGGTCGGTCACGTCCATCTCCGCGGGCATATGGAATTCCCCGCCGGAACGCAAAAGCGACGATCGCGCGCCGATCGAGGCGAGCGAGTCCCGGTCCGCGGGAGGAAGCAGCGGCGCGCTCAATCCTCGTCCTCCCTGCTGGGCGGCACATTGTTGCGCGGCAGCCGCCGGACGCTCCAGATGCCCCACAGCATCGGCGCGATCAACGCGAACAGCATGAAGAGGACGAGCGCTTTTTTCATGGCCAGGCCGAAAAACGAAAGCGCCCCGCCGCCGGGTGCGGCGAGGCGCTTCGTTCGTGTCGAGCCTTACTCCGTCTCGGTGCCGGCCTGGAGATAGTCACCCGCATCGGCGTCGGTGCCGTGACCGCTCGGCGTGACCGCGGCGAGCGGCTCCGAATGGGTCGCCGCCTCGAGGCCCTGCGCGAGCTCGGCCGCATGCTCTTCGGCCGCCGTTTCCGGAGCGATGAGCGATGCCTGGAGCGAACGCTGCTGGGCGCGAAGCGCCGCATCGCGCGACGACGCCGCGACCCGCATCCGCTTCATGCCCGCTCCGGTGCCCGCCGGGATCAGCCGGCCGACGATGACGTTCTCCTTGAGACCTTCCAGTGTATCCACCTTGCCCTGCACCGAAGCTTCGGTGAGGACGCGGGTCGTTTCCTGGAACGAGGCGGCCGAGATGAAGCTGCGCGTCTGGAGCGAAGCCTTGGTGATGCCGAGCAGCACCGGCTTGCCGTCCGCGAGCTTCTTCTTGCCCTGCGCCTTCAGCTTGGCGTTGACCTCGTTCATCTCCTGCCGGTCGACCTGTTCGCCGACCAGGAAGGTGGAATCGCCCGCGTCGGTGATCTCAACCTTCTGCAGCATCTGGCGAACGATCACCTCGATGTGCTTGTCGTTGATCTTCACGCCCTGCAGTCGATAGACCTCCTGGATCTCCGACACGAGATATTCGGCCAGCGCCTTGACGCCGAGCACCTCGAGGATGTCGTGCGGATCGGGGCTGCCGCCGATCAGGTTGTCGCCGCGCTTCACGAAGTCGCCTTCCTGCACGTCGATGACCTTGGACTTGGGCACCAGATACTCGACCGGATCGCCGCCATCCTCGGGAACGATCGCGATCTTGCGCTTCGCCTTATAGTCCTTGCCGAACGCGATCCGGCCAGAGACCTTGGCGATGATCGCATTCTCCTTCGGCTTGCGCGCCTCGAACAGCTCGGCGACGCGCGGCAGACCGCCGGTGATGTCGCGGGTCTTGGCCGCCTCGCGGCTGACGCGGGCGAGCACCTCGCCGGCCTCCACCGTCTGGCCGTCCTCGACCGAGAGCATCGCGCCCGGCGACAGCATGTAGCGCGCCGCCTCGCCCGATTTCTCGTCGAGCAGGGTGATGCGCGGACGCAGGTCCTCCTTGCTCCGGGCGCTGCCGCGGAACTCGGTGACGACGCGCTGGGCGATGCCGGTGGCCTCGTCGGTCTGCTCGGCGAGCGTCTTGCCCTCGACCAGATCCTGGAACTTCACGGTGCCGCCCTTCTCGGTGATGACCGGCATCATGAACGGATCCCATTCGGCCAGGCGATCGCCCTTCGAGACGATATGGCCGTGCTCGACCATCAGGTGCGCGCCGTAGGGGATACGGTGCGTCGCCCGCTCGCGGCCGTCCATGTCGACGATCGCAAGCTCGCCATTGCGGGCCATCGCGACGTGACGGCCGCGCGGATCGACGATCACCGGCAGGTCGCGCAGCTCGATCGTGCCGTCCACCGACGCCTCGAGGCTCGACGTTTCGTTGAGCTGGGCCGCGCCGCCGATGTGGAAGGTCCGCATCGTCAGCTGCGTGCCCGGCTCGCCGATCGACTGCGCCGCGATGACGCCGACCGCTTCGCCGATATTCACCGGCGTTCCGCGGGCGAGGTCACGGCCGTAGCAGCGGGCGCACACGCCCATCTCGCTCTCGCAGACGAGCGGCGAGCGGATGTTGACCGACTGGATGCCGAGCTCGTCGATCTTCAGGGCCGCGGCCTCGTCGATAAGGTCGCCTTCCTTGACGATCGTCTCGCCGGTCTTGGCGTCGACCACGTCCTCGGCGGGGGTGCGGCCGAGGATGCGCTCGCCGAGCGAGGCGATGACCGCGCCGCCCTGGACGATCGCGCGCATGTCGAGGCTGTTCTCGGTGCCGCAATCCTCCTCGACGATCACGCAATCCTGCGAAACGTCGACCAGACGACGGGTGAGGTAGCCCGAATTCGCCGTCTTGAGCGCCGTATCCGCCAGGCCCTTGCGGGCGCCATGGGTCGAGTTGAAATATTCAAGGACGGTCAGGCCTTCCTTGAAGTTGGAGATGATCGGCGTTTCGATGATCTCGCCCGACGGCTTGGCCATCAGGCCGCGCATGCCGGCAAGCTGCTTCATCTGCGCCTGCGAACCGCGGGCGCCCGAATGAGCCATCATGTAGATGGAGTTGATCGGGGCGAGCCGGCCGTCTTCAAGCTTGGGCTGCGCCTTGATCTTGTCCATCATCGCGTTCGCGACCTGGTCGCCGCAGCGGCTCCAGGCGTCGATCACCTTGTTGTACTTCTCCTGCTGGGTGATCAGGCCGTCCTGGTACTGCTGCTCGTAGTCCTTCACGAGCGCGCGCGTCTCCTCGACCAGCTTCTCCTTCTCGCCCGGGATGACCATGTCGTCCTTGCCGAACGAGATGCCGGCCTGGAAGGCGTGGCGGAAGCCGAGCGCCATGATCGCGTCGGCGAACAGCACCGTCTCCTTCTGCCCGGTGTGGCGATAGACCTGGTCGATGACGTCCGCGATCTCCTTCTTGGTGAGAAGGCGGTTGACCGTCTCGAACGGCACCTTGTGCGACTTGGGCAGCGTCTCGCCGAGCAGCATGCGGCCCGGCGTCGTCTCGACGCGCTTCATGTACAGGTTGCCGTCCTCGTCCGTCTGCGGGACGCGGCTGTGGATCTTGGTGTGCAGGGTCACCGTCTTGTTGAACAGCGCCTGGTGCACCTCGGCCATGTCGGCGATCATCGAGCCTTCGCCCGGCTCGCCCTCACGCTCCATCGATAGATAATAGAGACCAAGCACCATGTCCTGGGAGGGCACGATGATCGGCTTGCCGTTCGCGGGGCTGAGGATGTTGTTGGTCGACATCATCAGCACGCGCGCTTCCAGCTGGGCCTCGAGGCTCAGGGGCACGTGAACGGCCATCTGGTCGCCGTCGAAGTCGGCGTTGAACGCCGAGCAGACGAGCGGGTGGAGCTGGATCGCCTTGCCCTCGATCAGCACCGGCTCGAACGCCTGGATGCCGAGGCGGTGGAGCGTCGGCGCGCGGTTGAGCAGCACCGGATGCTCGCGGATCACCTCGTCGAGGATGTCCCAGACTTCCTTGCGCTCCTTTTCGACCCACTTCTTCGCCTGCTTCAGGGTCATGGAGAGACCCTTGGCGTCGAGGCGCGAGTAGATGAACGGCTTGAACAGCTCGAGCGCCATCTTCTTGGGCAGGCCGCACTGGTGGAGCTTCAGCTCCGGGCCGGTCACGATGACCGAACGGCCCGAATAGTCGACGCGCTTGCCGAGCAGGTTCTGACGGAACCGGCCCTGCTTGCCCTTGAGCATGTCCGAAAGGCTCTTCAGCGGACGCTTGTTGGCGCCCGTGATGGTGCGGCCGCGGCGGCCGTTGTCGAACAGGGCGTCGACGGCTTCCTGCAGCATGCGCTTTTCGTTGCGGACGATGATGTCCGGCGCACGCAGCTCCATGAGCCGCTTCAGACGATTGTTGCGGTTGATGACGCGGCGATAGAGATCGTTGAGATCCGACGTCGCGAAGCGGCCGCCGTCGAGCGGCACCAGCGGGCGAAGCTCCGGCGGAATGACCGGGACGACGTCCAGGATCATCCACTCCGGCCGGTTGCCGGATTCAAGGAAGCTCTCGACGACCTTGAGCCGCTTGATGATCTTCTTGGGCTTCAGCTCCGACTTGGTGGTCTCGAGCTCTTCGAGCAGCGCCTTGCGCTCGCCCTCCAGGTCGAGGTCGATCAGCATCTGCTTGACCGCCTCCGCGCCGATGCCGGCGGTGAAGGCGTCCTCGCCATATTCATCCTGCGCGTCGAGCAGCTCGTCCTCGGTGAGGAGCTGATACTTCTCCAGCGGCGTCAGGCCCGGCTCGGTGACGATGTAGCTCTCGAAATAGAGTACGCGCTCGAGCTGCTTCAGCTGCATGTCGAGCAGCAGGCCGATGCGGCTCGGCAGCGACTTCAGGAACCAGATGTGCGCGACCGGGGCGGCGAGCTCGATATGGCCCATCCGCTCGCGGCGAACCTTCGAGACGGTGACCTCGACGCCGCACTTCTCGCAGACGATGCCCTTGTACTTCATGCGCTTGTACTTGCCGCACAGGCACTCGTAATCCTTGATCGGGCCGAAGATGCGCGCGCAGAACAGGCCGTCACGCTCGGGCTTGAACGTGCGGTAGTTGATCGTCTCGGGCTTCTTGATCTCGCCGAACGACCAGGAGCGGATTCGCTCCGGCGAGGCGATGCCGATCTTGATCTGGTCGAACGTCTCCGGCTTGGCGACCGGGTTCGCGAAGGTGGTCAGTTCGTTCATGTCTTCTTCCCTCAAACCCTCTCCCGTTCGCGGGAGAGGAAGAGCCGCCGAAGGCGGCGAAGGAGAGGGGGCGTCTTCCCCTCTCCTCGGCCCTCTCCCCTGAAGGGGAGAGGGGGAGTGGCTATTCCGCCGCCTCGGCGAAGTCCTCGTCGTCGCCAGGCTCGTCGATGCTGTCGAGCTCGACGTTGAGGCCGAGCGAACGCATCTCCTTCACCAGCACGTTGAAGCTTTCGGGGATGCCGGCCTCGAACGTGTCGTCGCCCTTGACGATCGCCTCGTAGACCTTGGTGCGGCCGATCACGTCGTCCGACTTCACCGTCAGCATCTCCTGAAGCGTGTAGGCGGCGCCATAGGCCTGGAGCGCCCACACCTCCATCTCGCCGAAGCGCTGGCCGCCGAACTGCGCCTTGCCGCCCAGCGGCTGCTGGGTGACGAGGCTGTACGGCCCGATCGAGCGCGCGTGGATCTTGTCGTCGACGAGGTGGTGGAGCTTCAGCATGTAGATGTAGCCCACGGTCACCTTGCGATCGAACTTGTCGCCCGTGCGTCCGTCATAGAGATCGACCTGGCCCGAGGAATCGAGGCCTGCCTTCTGCAGCATCGCCGAGACGTCGGCTTCCTTGGCGCCGTCGAACACCGGCGTGCCCATCGGGACGCCGTTGGTGAGATTGGAGGCGAGCTCCATCACCTGCTCGTCGTCGCGTGAGTCGATGTCCGCCGCATAGGCATCGCCGTAGATGTCCTTGAGCGTCGCGCGGACTTTCTTGACGTCGCTGCTTTCGAGGCCCTCGCCCTTGTGGCGGATGTCCTCGAGAAGCGCGGCCACCTGCTTGCCGAGGCCGCGCGCGGCCCAGCCCAGATGGGTCTCGAAAATCTGCCCGACATTCATGCGGCTCGGCACGCCCAGCGGATTGAGCACGATATCGGCCGGGGTTCCGTCCTCCAGGAAGGGCATGTCCTCCTCAGGCAGAATGCGGCTGATGACGCCCTTGTTGCCGTGGCGGCCGGCCATCTTGTCGCCCGGCTGCAGCTTGCGCTTCACCGCGACGAACACCTTGACCATCTTCAGCACGCCCGGCGGCAGCTCGTCGCCGCGCTCCAGCTTCTCGATCCGATCCTCCAGGCGACGTTTGATGACGCCTTCGGCCTCGTCATACTGGGCGCGCACCGCTTCCAGATCGGCCTGGGCGGCGTCGTCCTTCACGGCGAACTTCCACCATTCGTGCGGCTCGACGGAGTCGAGCGCCTCGGCGTCGATCTCGGCACCCTTCTTGACGCCCTTCGGCGCTGCGGTCGCGACCTGGCCAAGCAGCATCTCGCGCAGGCGGGCGTAGGTGGAGCGCTTCAGGATGTTGCGCTCGTCCTCGGCGTCCTTGCGCAGACGGTCCTTCTCCTCGGTCTGGATCGCCCGGGTGCGGTCGTCGATGTCGATGCCGTGACGGTTGAACACGCGGACCTCGACCACCGTGCCGGCAACGCCGGGGGGCAGCCGCAGGGAGGTGTCGCGCACGTCCGACGCCTTCTCGCCGAAGATGGCGCGGAGCAGCTTCTCCTCCGGCGTCATCGGGCTCTCGCCCTTCGGCGTGATCTTGCCGACCAGGATGTCGCCCGGCTCCACCTCGGCGCCGATATAGACGATGCCGGCCTCGTCGAGGTTACGCAGCGCCTCCTCGCCGACATTGGGGATGTCGCGGGTGATGTCCTCAGGCCCGAGCTTGGTGTCGCGGGCCATGACCTCGAACTCCTCGATGTGGATCGAGGTGAAGACGTCGTCCTTCACGATCCGCTCGGAGATCAGGATCGAGTCCTCATAATTGTAGCCGTTCCAGGGCATGAACGCGACGAGGACGTTGCGGCCCAGCGCCAGCTCGCCGAGATCGGTCGAGGGACCGTCGGCGATGACGTCGCCCTGACGGACGAGATCACCCTTCTTCACCAGCGGACGCTGGTTGATGCACGTGTTCTGGTTCGAACGCTGGAACTTCATCAGCGTGTAGATGTCGACGCCCGACTTGCCGGCCTCGACCCCCTCGGTCGCGCGGATGACGATGCGGCCGGCGTCGACCTGATCGACCACGCCGGTACGGCGGGCGGCGATCGCGGCGCCGGAATCACGGGCGACGGTCTCTTCCATGCCGGTGCCGACGAACGGCGCCTCGGCCCGAACCAGCGGCACCGCCTGGCGCTGCATGTTCGATCCCATCAGCGCGCGGTTGGCGTCGTCATTCTCGAGGAACGGAATGAGCGAGGCGGCGACCGAGACGAGCTGCTTGGGGCTCACGTCCATCAGCGTGATCTGGTCGCGCGGCGCCATCAGGAACTCGCCCGCCTGGCGGCTGGAGACGATCTCCTCGACGAACCGACCGTCCTTGGTCAGTTCGGCATTGGCCTGCGCGATCGTGTGCTTGGCCTCTTCCATCGCCGACAGATAGACGACCTCGTTGGTCACCTTGCCATCCACGACCTTGCGATACGGGGTCTCGATGAAGCCGTACTTGTTCACCCGGCTGAACGAGGCGAGGCTGTTGATCAGGCCGATGTTCGGCCCTTCCGGCGTCTCGATCGGGCAGATGCGGCCATAGTGGGTCGGATGGACGTCGCGGACCTCGAAGCCCGCGCGCTCGCGGGTGAGGCCGCCCGGCCCGAGCGCCGAGACGCGACGCTTGTGCGTCACTTCGGAGAGCGGGTTGGTCTGGTCCATGAACTGCGACAGCTGCGACGAGCCGAAGAACTCGCGCACCGCGGCGACCGCCGGCTTCGCGTTGATGAGGTCGTTCGGCATGACGGTGGACACGTCGACGCTCGACATGCGCTCCTTCACCGCGCGCTCCATGCGCAGCAGGCCGACGCGATACTGGTTCTCGAGCAGCTCGCCGACCGAACGCACGCGGCGGTTGCCGAGATTGTCGATATCGTCGATCTCGCCCTTGCCGTCCTTGAGGTCGACGAGGGTCTTCACGACCGCGACAATGTCCTCCTTGCGGAGCGTCGTCACCGTATCGTCGGCGTCCAGATCGAGGCGCATGTTGAGCTTGACGCGGCCGACGGCCGACAGGTCGTAGCGCTCCGGATCGAAGAACAGGCCGGCGAACAGCGCCTCGGCGGTCTCGCGCGTCGGCGGCTCGCCGGGGCGCATGACGCGATAGATGTCCGACAGCGCCTGATCGCGATCCTCGGCCTTGTCGGCCTTCAGCGTGTTGCGGATCCACGCGCCGGTGTTGACGTGATCGATGTCCAGAAGCTCGATCCGGTCGACGCCGGCCTTGTCGAGCTTCTCCAGGTTCTCGGCGGACACCTCGTCGCCGGCCTCGATATAGATCTCGCCGGTCTTCTCGTTGATGAGATCATAGGCGCTGTAGCGCCCGAAAATCTCCTCGGTGGGGATGAGAAGATCGGTGAGCCCGTCCTTCGCCGCCTTGTTGGCCGCGCGCGGGCTGATCTTCTGGCCGGCGGGGAACACGACTTCGCCCGACTTGGCGTCGACGATGTCGAAGGCCGGCTTGTTGCCGCGCCATTGCTCGGCGACGAACGGCACCTGCCACCCGTCCTTGCCGCGCACCCAGATGACGCGGTTGTAGAAGGTGTTGAGGATTTCCTCGCTCGACATGTCCAGCGCATGGAGCAGCGCCGTGACCGGCAGCTTGCGCTTGCGGTCGATGCGGACGTTGACGATGTCCTTGGCGTCGAACTCGAAGTCGAGCCACGAGCCGCGATAGGGGATCACGCGCGCCGCGAAGAGATATTTGCCCGAGGCATGGGTCTTGCCGCGATCGTGGTCGAACAGCACGCCGGGCGACCGGTGCATCTGCGACACGATCACGCGCTCGGTGCCGTTGATGATGAAGGTGCCGTTCTTCGTCATGAGCGGCATGTCGCCCATGTAGACGTCCTGCTCCTTGATATCGAGCACGGAGCGGGCCTCGGTATCCGGGTCCACCTCGAACACGATGAGGCGCAGCGTCACGCGCATCGGCGCGGCATAGGTCATGCCACGCTGGCGGCACTCGTCGGTATCGTATTTGGGATCCTCGAGCTCGTAATGGACGAAATCGAGCTCCGCGGTGCCGGCGAAGTCGCGGATCGGGAAGACGCTGCGCAGGGTCTTCTCGAGCCCGGAGACATAGCCGTCCTGCGGCCGCGAGCGAAGGAACTGCTCGTAGCTTTCGCGCTGGACCTCGATGAGGTTCGGCATTTCCGAGACTTCGTGGATGTTCCCGAAGATCTTGCGGATGCGCTTCGATGCGGTGGGCCGGGTGTCCGGGGCTGCCTTGGTCGCCATGGAGATTTTTCTCGCCTTCTGGTGCCTGCCCGGCCTTGCCGGGCTCAAAATCGGGAGCGCTCAAACGCAAAAAGCCGCGAGTCTCCACGTCCTGGAAACCGCAGCTTCAGCGTCATGAAAACCCCAGCCGATCAATGCGTTGAACGCGATGCGCGACGTCGCGTCCTGTTCCGAAAGGCTGTGGCGGAGAGCGGGATATAGGGTGAGGGCCGGGGCGGGTCAAGCGGTGGGCGGCAGATCGGCCCAGCTTTCGTCCGCCGCCGGCAGCGAGACGTGAAGGCTGGCACCGCCCTCAGGCCGGTTGCGGGCGCAGATCCGGCCGCCATGCGCCTCGACGATGGTGCGGCTGACGGACAGGCCGACTCCCATGCCGCCGGGCCGGGAAGTGACGAACGGGTCGAACAGGGTCTCGCTGAGCTCGGGGGCGATGCCGGCGCCATTGTCGTCGATCCGCAGCCAGATCGTCCCGTTCTCGCGCCCGGTCGCGACAAGGATGCTCGGCTCCGGGGTCGCCGCGGTCGCATCGAGCGCATTGCGGATGAGATTGATGACAAGCTGCTGGATCTGGATCGGATCCGCCCAGATGAGCAGATCGGCGCCCAGATCGTAGCGCAGCCGCGAGACGCCGCCGGCGCCGACGGTGGCCAGCGTGGCCGCCTCGCGGATCACGACATTGGGGTCGATCACGCGCCGCTCTGTCGGATTCTCGCTGGTCATCTGGCGAAGCGAGCGGATGATGTCGCCGGCCCCGAACGCGCATTCCTCGATGGCGGAGAGACTGCGTTCCAGCTCCTCGGGCGCCAGGTTTCCGTCGATCATCGCGCGGCGTGTTCCGGCAACATAATTGCCGATCGCGGTAAGCGGCTGGTTGAGTTCATGGGCGAGGGTCGTCGCCATCGCGCTCATCGCGCTCCGCCGCGACAGGTGAATCAGCTCCGCCCGGAGCATTTCCACCTTCTCCTGCGCCGCCTTCTGCTCCGTGATGTCCTGCTTCGATCCGAAGATGCGCACCGGCGCGCCGGTCTCGTCCTTCTCGATGTCGGCCGTGAGCCGCAGCCAGCGCAGGTTGCCGCGAGCGGTCCTGATCCGGATGTCGATGGCGAAGCTGGTCCCGTCGCGGATCGCCTCGGCACGCCGCCGCTCCATCTCCCCGCGCGATTCCTCGTCGTACATTGCAACGATGTCGGGCCGCACGACCGGTACTCCGCGTGGCAGCTCGAACAGGTCGTAGACGCCGTCGGTCCACGTGAGCTGTTCGTTCGCAAGGTCGCATTCCCACACGCCGATCCGCGCCAGCGACGAGGCGCGGTCGTACATCTTCTTGTAATGGGCGATCGTCCCCGCCTGCTCGTGGGACAGCTGAACGTAGCGCTCCAGCTCCCCCGTCACATCCGCAAGCGCCCGCGCGCGCTCAAGTTTCTGATCGCCGTCCATCGAATCCCAATCGGACGACGTCATGGCCCAATTTGGCAGTCACCACAATTGGTGATGGCGCGCGCCGAAACCCCTGTTCGCGCGCCCCGGCGCGGCTGTCAGATCGAATAGCCCATCCGTTCCGCCCATGGCGCGAGCTTCGGCAGAACCGACTCCATGAACCGACGATAGCGCAGCCAGCGGCCCTTCGCCCGAGAATAGACCGGCTCGCTCACCTGGGCATAGCTCGGCGTGCCGATGAAAGCGCGCGCCTTCGCGCTCGCGCGGTGATCGAGCAGGTGAGGCGACCAGTCGATGCCGAGGAATGCCGCGAGCGGCCGCAACTCGCTCTCAGGGTCGGCGACCAGTCGCTCATAGCGCACGACATGGACATCCAGCGGGAAGACCTCGCGGCAACGGGCCCAATGGTCCATCGTCAGGTCGTACAGTTCGGCCAGGTCCTCGAGCGTCAGGAAATTCGCCATGCCGCCGCGCGGATCGAAGCGCGTCATGTAGCCGCTCAGCACGACATCGCATGGGTGCCGCTGGACGAAGATGAAACGTGCGGAGGGAAAGATGCGATGGGCGAGGGCGGTGTCGGCGATGCCGAGCGGCAATTTGTCGATCACGAGCTCCGCCTCCGCGGCTTCCGGCGCGACCCTGTCGAGCGCATCGTAATAGGTCCGACGCAGCGCGGCGATCTCCGCCTCGTCCAGCAGCGGCAGGCGAGCCGGATCGCCGAGTTCGTCGGCGGCCGCCTGCAGCACCGGCCTCTCCTCGATTACCGCCGCGCGCGGATGGCCGGCGAGGAAGGTGTCGAGCAGGGTCGTGCCGGAGCGCGGAAAGCCGAACAGGAAGACCGGCGCGGGCCGCGGTTTCCTCCAGGTGGCATACCATTCGGGCGTGATCCGGGCGGAAAGCGCCCCGATCCGCTCCCTGTAGGCGGCCGCCATCGCTGCCGTGCCCGCGGTCTCGCGCGCCGTGAAGCCGTTCATCTCGGTGAACGCGGCGAACGCGGCCTCCACATCTCCGAGCCGGTCGGAGGCTTCGCCGATGAGCTTCGCCCGCATCCCGGGATCGATCGACGCCGGCGCGACCCGTGCCAGGCGGCGCGCGATTTCGAACTCACCCTTTCGCAGCGCCAGCCTGGCGCGGAGCAGCGGCAAAGTCGGCGGCAGCTCATCGAGCTGGGCGAGCTGGTCCACCACGGTCTCGAACTCGTCGACGCAATTGTTGCGTTCCAGCAGATCGGCGAGCGCGAGCAGCGCGGGCGCGAAGCCCGGGTCGATTGCCAGCGCGCTTCGCAGCGATGCCGTCGCCTCGGCCGGCCGATCGAGCAGGTCTTCTATGCGCGCGACGATGACCCGGCTCATCGGGTCAGCCGGACGTGCCTTGGCGCGCGCGCGCGCCTCGTCCAGCGCAGCGCCGCCGGCTCCGCCCGCGACCTGGGCTTCGGCGCGCTTGAGGACAAGGTCGTGCCGACCGCCGGACAAGGCGATCGCACGGTCAAACGACCCGATCGCTTCATCCATATCGCCAAGCGCAAGCAGGCAGGCGCCCAGCCGCCCCCAGCTTTCGACATCCTTTCCGTCGCGCGCCACGACCGTGCGGAGCAGCGTGGCCGCGCGTCGATGGTCGCCTCGGCGTTCGCTCAGCAGGGCGTCCAGGCGCACCAGCTCGAGCGCCGCCGGGCCGCCGACCTGGGTCGCCGTGATCGTGGCGGCTGCCTCGTCGAGTCGCCCGGCGGCGATCAGCGTACGGATCAACTCGAGCCTGGCCAGCGGATGGTCATCCATCATCGAGGTGGCCAGCTGGAGGTGCGGCACCGCCCGATCGAAGTCGAGCCGGCGTGCATGCAGCATGCCGACGAACCATCTGAGGCCACCGTCGCCCGGCGCATCGGAAAGCGCGGCTTCGCCCGCTTCGATCGCTTCCTCGATCTCTCCCCGTCGTGCGAGCTCCATGGCCGCGCGCGCCTTCGGGGGGATCGATGTCACGCCTTGCTCCGCTACTGTCCTATGCAGGTAACGCGGCGGCTAGGCAGTGCGCGGCCCAGATTCCATGTTTGGCGCGACCAATGTCACGACAGTGCGACGAACGGCGTGAAAGCCAATTCTTTCCGTTCGTTTAGCGCGACGAACGTCACACATGTCGTCATCGCCCACCTGATCGCTTCGACGTTGGCGTGGCACTGTCCAACGCAGATCGCGCGGTGAGGCGAGCCCTGCGGCCAGCGAAATTCGTTGTCGGCTCGATATGAAACAGAAACGCACCATGCTTCGCCCCGCGACCCTCGCGCTGTTCGCGTCCGTCGCTTGTTTCAACGCGCCAGTATTCGCGCAAAGCAGCGTTGCGGCCCCGCCGCCCGTCGAGGTGGCGCCGCCGTCGCCGGTCACGAGCGCGCCGCCCCGGCCGCCGGTCGTCAATGTGACGCCGGCGCCGGTGCAGGCGAGTCCGGCCCCCAGGCCGGCCGTGACCCCTCGGCTCCAGGTCGCCCTGCCACCGGCAGAGGCGGAGTCGCCGCCCGCGCGCGTCGCAAGGACCGCCCCGCGGGTCCGCAGCGCGCCGGCGCGCGCGGCGGCTCCGGCCCGCGCCCCGGTTCGGGCCGCGCCGCCGCCGGTCGCGGACGCCGCGCCGGTTGAAGCTCCACCGCCAGCGGCAGAGGCGCCGGTCGCTGCGCCGCCGCCCGCCGCCGAGCCGGCGCCGCTTCCCGTCGAGGAACCGGCACCCGCGACGCAGACGTCCGCCCAGCGCATCAACCCGCTCTGGTACGGCCTGATCGCGCTCGCCGCGCTCGCCATCCTCGGGCTCTTCGTCTTCCGGCGCCGGCGCGTGGACGAGGCGGCGGACGACGAGCCTTATTACGAGGCGCCGGCCGCCGATGTCGCGGCTGATCCCGCGCCCTTTGTCGCCGATCCGGTGATCGCGGCCGAGCCGGTCCCGGTCGTTTTGCCCCGGCCGGTCGCTGCCGAGGCCGTTCCGGATCGGGCCAATGTATCGCTCGCCGCGCCGGACGCCGCCGATATCGAGGCGCTTGCCGCGACCTCGGCGCCGACCGAAGGCCGTCCGTGGATCGAGCTGCTGCTCCGCCCGATCCGCGCCGGTACGAGCCGCGAGGATGCGATCGTCCAGTTCGAGCTCACGGTCGGCAATACCGGCTCGGTCCCGGCCCGCGACGTGCGCATCTCGACCTGGATGATGGCCGGCGATGCGACGGACATGGAGCGCTCGCTGATCACTGCGCCGGCCGACGCCCGGGTTTCCGAGCTCGATATTCCCGCCGGCGACGGAACGAAGATCGAGGCCGAGATCGCGATCCCCAAGGCGGGGCTCGGGGACTCTGTGCTCCCGATCGTTGCCGCAGAGGCGCGTTACCGGCTGCCGGATGGGCGCGAAGGCCGGACCGCCGCGTCCTTTGCGATCGGCCGCGCCGACGAGGAAGGGTTGCATCCGTTCCCGGCCGATCGGGCGTCGGGCCTGCTCGAATCGGTGGGCGCGGAACTGCATGGCGAACCCGAGCGCGTGTAAGAACGCGCCGGTTGCGAGGAGAGGGCGGCGTCCGTCGGGGCGTCGCCCTTTTTCGTTCAGATCGCGGCGAGGCCCCTGGCGAGATCAGCGATGAGGTCGTCCGCCGCCTCGATGCCGACCGAGAGCCGCAGCAGGTCTGGCGTGATGCCCGCCTCCGCCTGCGCCTCGGGGGGCATGCCGCGATGAGTCATCGTCGCAGGCGTGCAGATGAGGCTCGAATGGCCGCCGAGCGAGGAGGCGAGGGTGATGAGCGCGAGCGCGTCAAGGAAGCGCGCGGCCGATCCCTTCACGCGGAAGCTCAGCATGAACCCCGGTCCGCCTTGCTGCCGCGCCGCAAGCGCGTGGTGGGGATGATCGGCAAGGCCGGGATAATGGACGATCTCGACCTCCGGCCGCGCCGCCAGCCATCGGGCGATGGCGGACGCGTTGGCCTCCTGCCGATCGATCCGGAGCGCGAGCGTGCGCGCCCCGCGAAGCGTCTCCCACGCATCGCGCGCCCCGGCATTGAGCCCGGCGGCGTTCGCCCACCAGTGCAGCTGCTCGACCAGTGCGGCGTCCTTGGCGAGCAACGCGCCCCCGAACAGGTCGCCATGACCGTTGATCGCCTTGGTGGTCGAGTGGAGGACAAGATCGCAGCCGAGCGCCAGCGGGGTCTGGCGCAGCGGCGTCGGCAGCGTGTTGTCCGCGATGACGAGCGCGCCGGCGGGCTTCGCAAGCGCCGCGACCGCGGCGATGTCGGTGATCCGCATCAGCGGGTTGCTCGGCGTTTCGATCCACACCAGGGCCGTCTCGCGCGCGAGCGCCGCCGCCACCGCGTCGAGATCGGTCATGTCCACGAACGTGGCTGAAAGTCGGCCCTGATCTTCCAGCCCGCGGATCAGCCGATAGGTCCCGCCATAACAATCGTGCGGCGCGACGACATGCGCGCTCGCCGGCACGAGCAGCAGCGCGAGCAGCGCCGCAGCCTGTCCGCTCGCCGTCAGCGCGCCGCCGGCCGCGCCCTCCAGTTCGGCGAGCACGTCCACCAGCATGTCGCGATTGGGATTGACCGTCCGGCCATAATCATAAGCGGGTTTGTCCTCCGCGCTCGGCCAGCGGAACGTGTCGGAGGCCCAGAGCGGCGGGGTCAGGCCGCCGAGCGCCGGATCGGCGTCGCGCCGGGCGCTGGAGAGGATCGTGGCCGGATCGCGCTTGTCGGTCATTCAGCCTCCAGAAACGGCCCGATGAGCGCGCCGAGCCGCGCTGCATCCTTGAGGAACATGTCATGGCCCCACAGGCAATCGAGAATGTGGAGCTCGGCATCGGGAAGAGCCGCCGCAAGCTCGCGGCTTTGTTCCGGCGGCACAAGCCGGTCGCTCGATGCGCCGAGAACGAGCGTCCGCGCGGCGATGGCGGAGGGATCGACGCGATGACGGTCGATCGATCCCGACAGGCTCAGGAAACGCTGTGGAGACATCACCTCGCCATAGGCGTCGCCGCGCGCGCGCAGATAGGCCCCCGGCGCGGAGATGCTGAGCGGATCGGCGGCGGGAATGCCGCCTGCGAAGCGTTCGGCGAATTCCTCATGGGTGCGGTAGGTGGTCATCGCGAGCCCGCGCGCGATCGACTGCGCCTCGGCGCCTCGGCCTGTTTCGAGGCCGAGCGCGACGATCCGCCGCTGGATCTCGCGAATGGCGGTCGCCGCCGGATGCGGCGCGGCTGGGGCGGAGATGATCACCAGCCTGTCGACCAGCTCGGGCCGTGCCTCGGCCAGCGCCAGCGCGATCATCCCGCCATAAGAGGCGCCGATGATGCTCGTCGGCGCGCCAACGCCCGCCGCCTCGATCGCTGCGGCGAGGATTTCGGCTTGCTCGTGGGTGGTCGGCGCGATCCGCCCGCTTTCATCCGCGGCGAAATCGAGGCCCAGCACAAGATGCCGTTCGGGATCGACTGCGAGCCCGGGCCCGACCAACCCTGGCCACCAGCCCATCGAGCGATAGCGGCCCGCGGCGACGAAGCGGTCCGCGGAAATGCCGCCGAGCGCGACGATCAGCGGCCCGGCGCGATTGCCTGCGATGCGGGCGCGCGTGCTCGTGCCGAGATGGGCGAGATGCGGCGGGATCGGGACATCGATGTCGATCGCCGCCTGTTCGGCGCGGGTCATCAGCATCGGGCCGCATCCCGCACTCGACACAGATCGCCGATGATCGCCTCCGCGGTCGGGGCGCCCCCGGCACCGCGTCCGGCGCACTGGAACACCTGACCGTCGCGCGTGGTCACGCGGGCGGCGTTCCACTCGCCGGGAAGGGCAGGGATGCCGGCGTTCGCGGCCGGGCGCAGCGCAACCTCCGCGCCATCGCGGCTGAGCCGCGACACCTGGATCCAGCGGGTCCCCTTGATCCTAGCGGCGAACTCCGGATCCAGCGCTTCCGTCCGGACCGCGACGGTTGCCGGATCGTCCCCGAAGGCCTCGGCGGCGACCAGCTTCAACTTCGCGGCCGCATCATGGCCCTCCAGATCGCTCGACGAATCCTCTTCGGCGAATCCGGCCGCGCGTGCCTCCGCGAGGGCGGTCTCGAAATCCGAGCCCTGAGCCAGGCGGTCGAGGACGAAATTGACGGTGCCGTTGAGCACCGCCGTCACTTCAACGATCCCGCCCGCGGCGCGCGCCGAGGCGACGGTTTCGAGCACCGGCGCGGCCCCGCCGACCGCGGCGGCGTAACGAAGAGTCCCACCCGATTCGGCGACGAGCGCGGCGAGCCGCGCGTGCGAACGCGCAACGACGCGCTTGCTCGCGCTGACGACGTGGCGCCCCGTGGCGAGCCATTCGATGCTCAGGCCTTCGCCCGTCGAATCGCAGGAGAGAACGTCGACAAGGATGTCCGCATCGGTGGCGAGGAAGGCCGCGCGATCGCTGGACACGGGGCAGGGGGGCGCCACCGAGCGCTCGCGGGCGGGATCGCGCACCAGGATCGCCGCGATCTCGAAATCCGGCTCGCGTTCGAGCCGGCGGGCGAGCGCCTGGCCGACGACGCCATAGCCGGCGAGCGCGATGCGCCATGTGCGGCCTGGTTTCGGGACGGGAAGATCGAGTGTCTGGGCGGCTGGCAACATGAACGCGTCCTTCGTCTCGTTTCGCGAGGGACGGTGCTGCCGAAGGACCCCGTATGATTGCCGGTCCGGCCGCATCGTCCCCCGCCTGGGGAACCGCCACCTTGCCCGGGAGGGCAGGTTGGCGTGGGCCCGAAAGCCCACTCTTGATGCACGAAAAGCGCCTTAGCGCGATCCGATGGAGGTTTCCTTAACGGCCGCGCGGCGCGGCGGTCAAGGCCCCAACGAGAAAGGGCGGCCCCGAAAGACCGCCCTTCCGCATTTCCGTCCCCGGCCAGGCCGGGGCCAGCTTCCGTGCGCCCCTTCGGGCGCAGCGGATTACTTGAGCTCGACGGTGCCGCCGGCTTCCTCGATCTTCTTCTTGATCTCTTCGGCCTCGGCCTTGGAGACGCCTTCCTTGATCGGCTTCGGCGCGCCTTCGACCAGGGCCTTGGCTTCGCCGAGGCCGAGATTGGTGATCGCGCGCACTTCCTTGATCACGTTGATCTTCTTGCCGCCGTCGCCGGTGAGGATGACGTCGAACTCGGTCTTCTCCTCAGCAGCCGGAGCCGCGCCACCGGCGCCGCCGGCGGCCGGGCCGGCAACCGCGACAGCCGCGGCGGCCGAAACGCCCCACTTCTCCTCGAGCGCCTTCGCAAGATCGGCGGCTTCGAGAACGGTCAGCTCGGAGAGCTGATCGACGAGTGCATTGATGTCTGCCATTTTAAGTCTCCATGTGCGGGGCGCGTCGGCCCCAAAGGGTTCAGTTCAAACGAGGATAGGTCAGGCTGCGTCCTTGGCGGCATAAGCGCCGAACACGCGGGCCAGCTTCGCGGCCGGAGCGTTGACGACCTGCGCGATCTTGGTGCCCGGGGCCTGGATGAGGCCGATGAGCTTTGCGCGCAGTTCATCGAGGCTCGGCAGCTCGGCGAGCGCCTTCACGCCGTTCACGTCGAGGAGGGTGTCGCCCATCGCGCCGCCGACGATCTCGAGCTTGTCGTTCGTCTTGGCGAAATCCACCACGGCCTTGGCCGCGGCGACGGGATCGGACGAGGTGGCAAGCGCGGTCGGGCCGTTCAGCATCTCGCCGAGCGGCTGGTAGCGCGTGCCCTCCAGGGCGATGAGGGCGAGCCGGTTCTTCGCGACCTTGTAGGCGGCCCCGGTCTCGCGCATCTTGATCCGAAGCTGGGTGGACTGGGCCACCGACAGCCCGAGGTTACGGGTGACGACCACCACGTTGGCCTCGGAGAACGTCTGCTTGAGCGCCGCGACCGCTTCCTGCTTTTGAGCGCGATCCATAGCTACTTCCTTCACACTCGCCCGCCGGACCATCCGGCGGACGCATTTTTGCGGCGCGCGGGAAATCCCGCGCGTCACGAGTCCGAAGGGGAGGGGTTGCAGCCGGAAAGCTCCGGCAAACCCGCCTCGGCATCGCACGCCGGCCAGCGGTACAAATCTCTTCCCCGTCTAGGCTGGAGATTAAGGGCAAGCCCACCAGCGGTCTCGGACGGAACGCAAAGCGGGCGGACCCGCCATGCGAAGCGGCGCATCTACAGATCGCCACGCGAAAGTCAATTCCCGTGCGACCGCGCCTGCGGGAACCGTGCGGACGTCGCGCCGTTGCTTGAGGACGTCCAACGCCGGAGCTCGATGATGCCGCGCTACCACCTGCACGTCTACAACCGCATCGGCCATGTCCTCGACGAGGAGGGAATGGAGCTCGCCGATCTCGCGGCCGCGCGCGAAAAGGCGCTGGAAGGCATCCGCGCCATCATTGCCGAAGAGGCCAAGACGGGGCGGATCGATCTGGCCGGCCATGTCGACATCACCGATGGCGCCGATGCGCTCGTCGCCACCGTCGCTTTCCGGGACGCGTTCGACCTCACGCTGGGGAACGAGGAGGCGGGGTCGTGATCGAAAAGCTCCTTCTCAAGCTCCGTGCGCGCGATTCGCTGAGCGCGGTCGAGGAGACGGCCCTGCGCGAAGGCATCGCCGAGGTGCGCGATTATCCCGCGGACAAGACATTCGTTCGCGAAGGCGAGCTGCTGAACTTCTCGACCCTGCTGATCGAAGGCCTGGTGTGTCGCTACAAGGATCTGTCGGGCGGCGAGCGGCAGATCGCCGCGATCCATGTCCCCGGTGATTTCGTCGACCTGCACAGCTTTTCCTTGAAGCGCCTCGATCATTCGATCATGACCTTGAGCCCGTGCAAGGTCGGCATCGTCCCGCATGATCGCCTGACGAAGATCACGGAGACGTTGCCGCACCTGACCCGGCTCCTGTGGTTCTCCACCAATGTCGATGCGGCGCTCCACCGCGAATGGGAGCTGTCGCTTGGCCGCCGCGATGCGCTCAGCCGGACCGCGCACCTGTTTTGCGAGCTGCAGGCGCGGCTCGAAGTGGTCGGCATGGCCGAGCCGGACGGCTACGATCTGCCGTTGACCCAGACCGAGCTCGCCGAATGCCTCGGCCTCACCAACGTCCACGTCAACCGCACGCTCAAGGTCCTGCGCGAGCGCGGCCTGGTCGATTTCCGCGGTCATCGGGTGACGATCCAGGACCGGGAGGCACTGGAGCAGGTCGCCGAGTTCAATCGCGCTTTCCTCTACCTCGATCGCCGCGTCTTCTGACGCTTAACCATGTTAATGCGCCATGACCTCCAGCCGGTGCAAACCAGCGCCATGCGCGGTTCGGAACAGGGTACGATCGAGAGGGCGTTCGAGCTGGCGCGCACCGGTCAGGCCCGGTCCATGCCGGCGCTCCGCGCCTTGCTGATCCGCGAGGGGCATCTCGACGTGCAGCACCATCTTTCAGGCAGCCTGATCCGGCGGCAACTCCGCATCCTGATGGACCAGGCGCGCGACGTGCGCTCGCCCGCGGAGGCCTGAAGCGGCGCAGGATCGCACGTCTCCGATCCCAGGTCCGGCAAGCGGATACATCGTCTGATACAATTTGCGACCAAGTGTCGCGATGCCGGACGTAGTTTCGGGACACTCGCCATGCAATTGCAGCGGGACTGGTGAGGCGAGATCCGATGGTTGTGCGTATTTCATTGATGGCCGCGCTGCTCCTTGGCGCCGCGCCGGCCGCGCTCGCCGCGCAGAGCCAGCCGCCGCCTTCGCGCGAGCCGGGCGTCAACCCTCCCGCCGGCGAAGAAGGCGACGACGAGGCCGATCAGGAGATCGTCGTCACCGGCGCGGTGCGCCGTCTCCCCGGCGCGGTGATCGGTGATATTCCGCCCGAGCTCCAGCTCGGTCCCGCCGACATCCGATCCTACGGGGTCAGCACGGTCACGGATCTGCTCGCCGAGCTCGCGCCGGAGATCGGCAGCGGCCAGGGACGGGGCGGGGAGCAGCCGGTGGTGCTCTTGAACGGCCACCGGATTTCCGGCCTGCGCGAACTCCGCGACGTCCCGACCGAGGCGATCCTGCGCGTCGACATCCTGCCGGAGGAGGTCGCGCTTCGTTACGGCTATTCCGCGACCCAGAAGGTGGTGAACATCGTGCTTCGTCGCCGCTTCCGCGCGGTGACGCTAGAGGCCCGCGCGGGGACATCGACCGAGGGCGGCGGCGAAAGCGGCCAGGGGGAAGCGACCCTCGTGCACATTCGCGGGGACAACCGGCTCAATCTTTCCGTGCAATATCAGCGCAGCGCGCCGTTGCGTGAAAGCCAGCGGGACATCGAGCCGACGTCGCCTGACCTGCCGTACGACTTCCGTGGCAACGTCACGGGGATCGGGGGTCCGGACAGCGAGATCGATCCGGCACTGAGCCTGCTTGCCGGCGAGACGGTGACGATCGCGGGCGTGCCCCGCCCCGATCCTTCGCTCGCCGATTTCGTCGGCACCGCCAATCTCGCCAACACCAGCGATCTTTCACGCTTCCGCACGCTGCGCCCGCTCGGCGATCAGCTCCAGCTCAATGCGGTCTGGTCCCGGCCGCTGTCCCGGCACATCTCGGCGACGTTCAACGCGAGCTTCGAATCGACCGGCAACCAGTCGCTGAACGGCGTGCCCGAGGCGGCTCTGGTCCTCCCCGCCGGCAATCCCTTCTCTCCCTTCGCCACCGATGTAGCGCTCGATCGCTATGTCGAGGGCCTGCTGCTCACCCAGAATGTGGGAACCCAGACCGCCCATGCCGCCGCGACGTTCCAGGGGGATATCGCGCGCTGGCATTGGACGCTCACCGGCAATTACGATCACGTCGTCAGCCGGACCCGGACAGTGCGCGGCATCGATCTATCGGGATTCCAGGATGCGCTCGACGCCGGCGAGCCGGGCGTCGATCCGTTCGGCCCCTTGCGCGCGGGCTTCCTCGGGCCGCTGCTGATCGATCGGGCCCGGTCCGTTTCCGACACCGGGAACGTCCAGTTCATCACCAACGGCAATCTGGCCGAGCTGCCGGCGGGCGCTCTTTCGACCACGGTCAAGCTTGGCGCGTCGACACTCGGCTTCGCTACCAGCTCGATCCGCGCGGGTGTCGTCCGTTCGGCCGATCTGTCGCGCAACGACGCAAGCGCCCAGGTCAGCGTCGACGTGCCGCTCACCAGCCGCCGCCGCCATTTTCTGGAGGCGATCGGCGATCTATCGGCCAACTTCAATTTCTCGGCGGACCGGATTTCCGATTTCGGCACGGTGACCGATCTCGGCTACGGCCTCACCTGGAAGCCGGTCAGCCGGGTGACTTTGCTCTGGTCGATGAGCCGGGAGGAGGGGGCGCCGTCCGTCCAGCAGCTCGGCAATCCGCAGGTGCTGACGCCGCAGGTGCCGGTCTTCGACTTCACGACCGGCCGGACGGTCTTCGTGACCCGGCTCGATGGCGGCAATCCGGGCCTTTCCGCCGATCGCCGGGATGTCTTCAAGCTCGGCCTCAACGCCAGCATCCTCGATCGCCCGCGGCTCAATTTCACCGCCAACTATGTCCGCACCCGCACCGACAATGCGATCGCGAACCTGCCGGCGGCGACCGCGGCGATCGAGGCGGCCTTCCCGGACCGTTTCATCCGCGGCGACGACGGCGAGCTCGCCGAGATCGACAACCGACCGGTCAACTTCGCGCGCGAGCGGCGCGACCAGCTGCGCTGGGGCTTCAACATTTCCGTACCGCTGCGCGCCTCGGCGGCCGAGCGGGCGCGGCTCATCCAGACCTTCCGCTCCGCCTTTGCCGGCCGGATGCGGGGGCGGCCGGGTGGGCCGGAAAGCAGGGCCGGCGGGGAGGGGGCGCCGCCGCCTGCCCCCGGTACCGGGCCGGCTGCGTCGTCAGGCGGCGACAGTGCGGCGCCGGGACAGGAGACGCAGCCCGGCGGCGCGCGCGGTGGTGGTTTTGCGGGGCGCGGCGGGGGTTTTGGAGGCCGCGGCGGTGGTTTCGGGGGGCGCGGCGGTGGTTTCGGCGGCCGCGAGGGGATCGGCGCGGGCCGGCTGCAGTTCGCGGTCTATCACAGCTGGATTTTCCGCAACGACATCCTGATCCGGCCAGGCCTTCCGGTGCTCGACCTGCTGAACGGCGATGCACTGGGCAGCTCCGGCGGCCAGCCGCGGCACCAGATCCAGGCGCAGGCCGGTTATTCGAAGGGTGCCTACGGGGCGCGGCTCAGCCTGGATTGGCAGAGCGGGACGACCGTGAATGCCGGCCCCGGCAATCCCAATGGGGATCTGCGCTTCTCCGATCTCGCGACCGCGAACCTGCGGCTGTTCGTCGACATGAGCCAGATCGGCAGCCTCGGCACGCACAGCTGGGCGCGGGGCCTCAGGCTGTCGCTGTCGGTCAACAATCTGTTCGACGGGCACCAGCGGGTGCGCGACGCCAACGGCAATACGCCGCTCAGCTTCCAGCCGGATTATCTCGACCCGGTCGGCCGCGAGATCCGCTTCACCGTGCGAAAATTGTTCTTCTGAACGTCGCGACCCGGCGGAGATGGAAAAAAGGCCGGAGCGTCGCCGCCCCGGCCTTTTTTCATGTCGATTGAGCATCGCCTCAGGCGCTGGCGACCTCGGCCACGTCGATCTTGAGGCCCGGCCCCATGGTCGAGGAAAGCGCGACCTTCTGGACATATTTGCCCTTGGCGCCGGTCGGCTTCGCCTTGACGATCGCATCGACGAAGGCGTCGAAATTCTTGCGAAGATCGGCCTCGGAGAAGCTCGCCTTGCCGATGCCGGAATGGATGATCCCGGCCTTTTCGACGCGGAACTCGACCTGGCCGCCCTTCGCGGCCTTCACCGCCTCGGCGACGTTCGGGGTGACGGTGCCGAGCTTCGGGTTCGGCATCAGCCCCTTGGGGCCGAGCACCTTGCCGAGCCGGCCGACGACGCCCATCATGTCCGGCGTCGCGATGACGCGGTCGAAATCGATCGTGCCGCCCTGGATGGTCTCCATCAGGTCTTCGGCGCCGACGATGTCCGCACCGGCCGCCTTCGCCTCATCGGCCTTGTCGCCCTTCGCGAAGACCGCGACCCGCACCGTCTTGCCGGTGCCGGCCGGGAGCGTCACGACGCCGCGGACCATCTGGTCGGCATGGCGCGGATCGACGCCGAGGTTCAGCGCGATCTCGATCGTCTCGTCGAACTTCGCGGTCGCATTGGCCTTGGCGGTCGCGATCGCCTCGTCGACGCCATAGAGCTTCTGCGTGTCGAGCTCGGCGAGCTTCTTCGCCTTCTTGGTCAGCTTCGCCATCTCGTCAGCCCTCCACCACGTCGAGGCCCATCGCGCGGGCGCTGCCTTCAATGATCTTCGTCGCCGCCTCGATATCGTTGGCGTTGAGATCCTTCATCTTGGTCTCGGCGATCTGCTGGAGCTGCGAGCGCTTGATCCGCCCGGCGCTCGCCTTGCCCGGCTCCTTGGAGCCAGACTTGATGTTCGCCGCCTTCTTGATGAGGAAGCTGGCCGGCGGCGTCTTCGTCTCGAACGAGAAGCTGCGATCGGCATAGACGGTGATGATGGTGGGGATCGGCATCCCCTTTTCCATGTCGTTCGTCGCGGCGTTGAACGCCTTGCAGAACTCCATGATGTTGACGCCGCGCTGGCCCAGGGCAGGGCCGATCGGCGGCGACGGATTGGCGGCGCCCGCAGGCACCTGGAGCTTGATATAGCCCGTGATCTTCTTCGCCATGTGTCACTCTCTAGTTCGGCCGGGCGCGCCGCGGGGGCATGCCCGTCCAAGGTTCAAGTCGAGCGGTCCAGACGGCGGCCCCGCGAGGCGCGCCTCCCGCAATGTTTTCCAGGCATGTCGCGTGGAAGGCGCGGCCCATAGCGCAGAGCGGGCGTCGACGCAATTCCCCTTCGCCAGGGGAAACGCGATCGTCCGGCGAAGTCATGCAAGCAGATCGCGGCTTCGCGCCAAGACGCCGCCGTCATTTCGTAGATGCAATAACAATCCCCGCAATATCCGCATGTTGAGCGATAATCTTTGAATGACCGAACCGATCTAGATTTCATTCGGGGCCGCGTCTTAATCTGGCACGAGGTCAGGCCGTGGCCCGAGGGGAATGGATCATGGCCGAGATCGCGCCCGAGGAACCGATCTACAGCTTTTCAGACATGGTGCCCGCGCCTGAGCGCCGCCATGACGAGCGCTACACGACCACCATGCGCGTCGGGACGATGAAGACCGAGCGCGGGCGGGAGCTCTGCCTCGTGCGCAACATTTCGTGCGGCGGCCTTCGCGCGCGCGTCTATGGCGACGTGCCGGTCGGCACCCATGCGGAGATCGAGCTCAAGAGCGGCCAGAGCGTCGCCGGCGAGGTGATCTGGGCCGAGGATGACGAGATCGGCTTGAGGTTCGACCGGCCGGTCGATGTTGCCGATGTCCTGTCGACCGCGACCGCCGCCGCCGAGGGACAGCGTTCACGCCTGCCCCGGATCGAGATCCGCCGTTTCGCCACTGTCCGCTGCGGCGTGCGCGTGCTTCGCGGGGAGACGGTCAATCTTTCGCAAGGCGGCGTCAAACTTTCCCTGCCGGCCATGCAGATGCCGCCCCAGGAGGGAGCCGCGGTGGTCGTCGCGATCGCCGGCCTCGACCCCGTCCCAGGCACGGTGCGCTGGTCGAGGGCGGGCGAGGCCGGCGTCGAGTTCAACAGCCTGATCCCCTTGAAGCGCCTCTTCGCCTGGATCGGCGGCGAAGGCTGACCAACCCGCGGTTCAGGCCGCGATCGCCAGCTCCTCACCGACCTCGGCGGCCTCGGCGGCCGGCGAGGCGGCCGGCGCCTCCGCCGCGGTCACGACCCGGCGCGGAGCCGGCGCGATCAGCCGCGAGGCGAGCACGACGACGCCAAGGCCCAGATAGGCGGCGATGGCGCCGACCGGGCTGAAGAACAGGGCGACGGCGAAACCGACGCGCAGCCAGTTGCCGCTGAACCCGAAATCTTCGCCGATCGCCTGGCAGACGCCGAGCATGGTGTCTTCGCGGGTGAAGAGGTTGGACTGGCTGGCCGACATTGGTGGAACTCCCTGGCGTGGTGGGCGGACTTGCCCGATGCCAATCCCATCAGCAGAAGCCGTGCCAGATCCACAAAAGCGAATATTATCAATCAGTTATGGAAAAGACGGGGAGGCGGACCCCGTCGTCCGCCCGGAATTTTCGCTAAAAATTGGCGAATCCCGCCAGATCGCGGGCCGGACATTGGCCGGAATCGGACAATATCGTCCGTCGACGGCCGATGGTCAGAACAGCTGCGTCAGATAGTAGAAAAGCGCGCCGACGGCTCCGGAGGCGGGGATCGTGATGATCCAGGCGATGACGACATTGCCGGCGATCCCCCAGCGCACTGCCGAGGCACGGCGCGCCGTCCCGGCGCCGACCACCGCGCCGGTGATGGTGTGGGTCGTCGAGACCGGGATGCCGAGCCAGGAGGCGCCGAACAGCACGACCGATCCGCCGAGCGACGCGCTGAATCCCTGATGCTGCGAGAGCTTGGTGATCCGCGATCCCATCGTCTCGATGATCCTCCAGCCGCCGCTCAGCGTTCCGAGCGCCATCGCCGCGTAGCAGCTGATCGCGACCCAGTGCGGCACTTCGAAATTCCCGTGGAGGTAGCCGGTGGAATAGAGGAGGACGGCGATGATCCCCATCGTCTTCTGCGCGTCGTTGAGCCCGTGGCTCAGCGAATAGGCGCCGGAGGAGACGAGATGGAGCGCACGAAACGCGCGTTCGGCCCCGCCATAGCTCGCCCGACGCATCAGCCAGCTGGTGATCAGCATGATGAGCATGGCGAGGATCATGCCGAGCATCGGCGACAGCACGATCGCGATCAAAGTCTTGTTGAGCCCGATCCACTGGATGGAGCCGAGGCCGGCATGGGCGACGCCGGCGCCGATCAATCCGCCGACGAGCGCATGGCTGCTGGAGGAGGGGATGCCCTTCAGCCAGGTGACGACGTTCCACGTCATCGCGCCGGCGAGTGCGCCGAACACCACTGCGGGCGTCACCAGATCCTTCTGCACCAGCCCCTGGCCGATCGTGTCGGCGACCTTGTGTAGGCTCGGGAAGCTGACCGTGAGGAAATAGGCGGCGCCGTTGAACATGGCGGCGAACAGAACGGCGTGGACCGGCTTCAGCAGCCGCGTGGCGACCACCGTCGCGATCGAATTGGCGGCGTCGTGGAGACCGTTCAGGAAATCGAAGGCGAGCGCGACCGCGATCAGGCCGATCAGCAGCGGAAGGGCGAGATCGTGCATCAGGCGTGATCGATGACGAGGCCGTCGATCTCGTTGGCGACATCCTCGAACGCATCGACGATCCGTTCGAGATGCTTGTAGACCTCGCGATGGACCGAAAAGCGCAGCGGATCGACCGGGCCGAGCTCCTTGTAGGCGCGCTTGAGGCCGGCGGTATGGATTTCGTCGGCGTGGCTTTCCATCCGCACGAGCCGTTCGGTGAGCTCGTGGAGCCGCGTGCCGTTGCGGCCGACGTCGCGCAGCAGCGGCATCGCCTCGGCGGTCAGGCGGGCGGCATCGACGATGATGGCGGCCATGTCCTTCATTTCCGGCTCGAACGCCTTCACCTCGTAAAGGTCGATCGCCTGGACCGTCGCCTGCATCTCGTCGATCGCGTCGTCGAGCGCGCCGATCAGGCCGATGATCGCGCCCCGATCGAACGGGGTGAGGAAGGTGCGGCGGACGGTCTGGAGCACCTCGCGGATGATCTCGTCGGCGTCATGCTCGCGCTCGATCACCTCGCGGATATGTTCCGCGCTGCCGTCCTGGAGCAGCCGCGCGAGCGCGTCGGCCCCGGCGACGACGGTCACCGCATGTGCTTCGAACAGGTCGAAGAAATTGCCGGTCTTCGGCAGCAGCCTTTGAAACCAAGCGAACATATGCCCCACCTTCGATCCTTGCGCGACGGCCTGGAGGAGACCGGTGCGCTGCGTTGCCGCCCTGAATTCCGATTGTCCGAACGAGCGGATCAGATCGCGCAGGTCCGGCTCGTCGACCGCGTCGGCGGCGTCGGCGAGGCTGAACCAGCGCCGTTCGCGCTCGTGCTGCTCCTTCCACTGGTCGAGCTCGCCGCTTACCGCCAGCGGGAAGACGTCGACGTCGATCAGCAGGGATGCGCCGCTGCGCCGCCGCTTGCGATAGCGATAGGAGCCCAGCGGCACCGGGCAGACGAGACCGAGGACCCCGGCCTCCTCTTCCGCCTCGAGCGCGGCGGCATTGTGCGCATGGAGCCCCGGCGCGGGATTCCCCTTGGGGATCACCCAGCGCTTCGCCTCGCGCGAGGTGATCAGCAGGATCCGCACCGGCGAATCGATCGCGTGACCCTCGGTCTGGTACGGCAAGGCGGCAATCTGGCGGATGACGGCGCTCCGATCGTCTCGCTGGCGCGCTTGTTACAATGTCGTCGCGGCCGGTCCAACCGTTTCGCGAGCGCGCGCCAGGGATCCCGATCCGCTACTTGACCCGTTCGACCTGCTCGAACTCGAGCTCGACCGGCGTCGCGCGACCGAAGATCGAGACCGAGACCTTGACGCGTCCCTTCTCGAAATCGAGCTCCTCGACGAGGCCGTTGAAGCTCGCGAAGGGACCGTCGAGCACCTTCACATTGTCGCCGATCTCGTAATCGACGCTGACCCGGGTCTTGGGCTCGGCCTTGGCGGCCTCGTCCTTGGTGTTGAGGATGCGCGCGGCCTCGGCGTCGCTGATCGGCTGCGGCTTGCCGGACGAGCCGAGAAATCCCGTCACCTTGGGCGTGTTCTTGACCAGGTGATAGACGTCGTCGTTCATGTTCAGCTTGGCGAGAACATAGCCGGGGAAGAACTTGCGGTCGCTCGTCACCTTCTTGCCGCGGCGAACCTCGGTCACTTTCTCGGTCGGCACCTCGACACTCTCGACCAGCGCGTCGAGGCCCATCCGCGTCGCCTCGGCCATGATCGAATCCCGGACCTTGTTCTCGAAGCCGGAATAAGCGTGGATGATGTACCAGCGGGACATGGTGTCGTGCTTCCTGTCTGTCGTCTGCCTCCGCTGCCTTCGGGCAGGGAAGCAAGGTGAGGGCCTGCGCTTTAGCTCAGCAGGCTCAAGAGCTGGTGGACGATCGCGCCGAAGGCGGTGTCGACCGCAAAGAAGAAGAGTGCGAGGATCGTCGTCATGATGACGACCATCAGCGCCGTCATCACCGTCTGCTTGCGCGTCGGCCAGACGATCTTCGCCGCCTCGATCTTGACCTCGTTGATGAACTTGCCTGGACTGAATGCCACCTGTCGTGCCTTCTCGCTTCGAACCCTCTCGGGCCCGCAGAAACCGCAAGCCGCCTACATAATCGCGCGCCCGGCGAATGCCAGAGCGCGCGCTCGCCAGCCGGCCGCACCGGGCAAGGGCCCGCTGCCCCGTCCCCAAGGACCGGTGCCGCTTCCACCCATGCCGGATTGAGCGGGGCTTTTAGCGACATGCGCAAAGCCCGGCAAGGGGGCGCCGGCGCCGCCGGACCATCGCCGCGCGCCGTCCGAAGAAGGCGGATGCGGAAGAATGGCAGGAGTGGAGGGACTCGAACCCACGACCCTCGGTTTTGGAGACCGATGCTCTACCAGCTGAGCTACACTCCTGTGCCCAAGCGCGCGCTCCTAGACGGCGGGCGGCGGGGGCGCAAGGGGTGGCGCGCCCGGTCGCGCGGCGCTCAGGCGGCGGCGAGATTGCCGGCCGCGCCGAGCATCGCCTTGGCGGTCGACCCGGAAACGGGGCGGGAAAAGATATAGCCCTGGATCCGGTCGCAGCCCAGGGCGCGGACCAGCTTCAGCTGCTCCTCGGTCGCGACGCCCTCGGCCACCGTCTTCATGCCGAGGCTGCCGGCCAGCGCGACGACGGCACGGATGATGGCGGTGCTCTCCGAATCCTGCGTCGACACGGCCTGGACGAAGCTGCGGTCGATCTTGAGCGTGTCGAAATCGGCCTTCCGCAGATAGCCGAGCGAGGAATAGCCGGTGCCGAAATCGTCCATGCCAAGGCGGACGCCGAGGCTCTGGATCTGCTGGAGGATTTTCTGTGTCGTCCCGGTGAGCTCGAGAAAGACCGTCTCGGTGACTTCGAGCTCCAGCCGATGCGGCTCGATCCCGGCCTGGGTGAGCGCCGAGACCAGGGTGACGATGAACGCCGGATCGCGAAGCTGGCGCGGCGAGACATTCACCGCGATCGAGATGTCGCGCGGCCAGCTCGCGGCCTCGCGGCACGCGGTCCGAAGCACCCACTCGCCGATCCGGCCGAGCATCCCGGTCTCCTCGGCGATCGGGATGAACTTTTCGGGAGAGATCTGGCCGAGCTCGGGATTGTTCCAGCGCAGCAACGCCTCGAAGCCGCGGATCTTGAGCGTTCCGGCATCGACGATCGGCTGGTAGGCGAGGCTGAACTCGCCGGCATCGGCGGCGGTATGGAGCGCGATCTCGATCTTGCGCCGCTCCTCGGCCTCGAGGTGGAAGCTCGGATCGAAGAAGCGGATATCGTTGCCGCTGCCGTCCTTGGCCTTGTAGAGCGCGAGATCGGCGCTGCGGATCATTTCCTCGACCGTCTCGCCGTCCCTCGGCCCGATCGAAACGCCGATGCTGGCGCCGATGAACAGCCGCTGCTCGCGATAGAGGAAGGGACCCTGGAGGGCGCCGACCAGCGCCAGGCACAATTGTTCGATCTCGTCGCGGCTTTCGACCTCGGGGACGACGATCGCGAACTCGTCGCCGCCAAGCCGGCCGGCGGTCATGTCGTCGGCGATCGAGGCCTCGAAGCAGCGCGCGACCTGCTTCAGCAGGTGGTCTCCGGCAACGTGGCCGAGCGAATCGTTGATCGTCTTGAACCGATCCAGATCGACGAGCAGGACGGCGCATTCATGGCCGCGGGCTCGGGCCGCCGACAGCGCGCTTTCGAGATTGTCGAGCACCTGCAGGCGGTTGGGCAGGCCGGTGAGCGCGTCGTGGCGCGCCATGTGCGCGATCCGGTCGGCCGCCAGGCGGGCTTCGGTGACGTCCGATCCGACGCCGTGATAGCCGGTGAAGCGCCCCTGCTTGGTGAAGATCGGCCGCGCGGAGAGCTCGATCGTGCGGCCGTTCTTGCCGAAGGGGAAGGGGAGGGCGATGTCCGAGAAGGGCTCGCGCCGCGCGATCGCCGCCTCGATCGCGGCGAGCGAGCGGCGGGTCGACTGATCGGTGCGCGGGACGGTCTTCAGAAGCTCGGAGAAATCGAGGCCCTCGATCTCCTCAACGCTGCGGCCGATGGCACGGGCGAAGCGGGCCGAGACGTTCTGGAAGGCGAGCGCGTTGTTGGTATGCCAGAGCCAGTCGGCATCGGAGCTCTCGAATTCGCGCAGGAGCAGGCTGACCGTCTCCTCGCGCTCCTCGAGCGCGATGTCGAGGCATTTGCGCTGCAGGAAGGCGCGGCCGTTGACGAGCACCATGCCCATCATCGCAAGCGTGTAGATCGGGCCGATCGCGACGACGATCGGCGATCCCGAGGTCGTCAGCATCTTCGTCACCGCGACGCCCATGATGAGCACATAGGGGGCTGCGGCCGGGGCGACCGGCGCGAAGACGAAGGTGGCGCCGGCCATCATCGTCGCGGTGATGACGCAGATTCCGAGCTGCTGCCCGTGATTGGCATATTCGAACAGATACCGCGCCGGAAACGCCCAGACGGTCCCGAAGAAGACCGTGTGATAGGCCGCGCGATTGAGCGTCTTGCGGGGGAGCGAATGGATCTGGCGGCCGCGAAGTTTCCGCTTGTTCTGAACGATATAGACCATCAGCAGCGCGAGAGCGAGCATCCAGGTCGCGATCAGGGCCGGCGGCGCCTGGCCGGCGAGCAGATAGCAGATCAGGAGCGCGTTGAAGGTCTGGCCCCAGGCCGCGATTTCCATCGCGCGGCTCATGTGGCGAAGCTGCGCGGCGCGCACGCGACCCCAACCGCGAACGCCGTCCGGCGCCTTGCGGTTTGCGACGACCTGCCAGTCGAGTTTGGGCAAGCTCTGTTCGGTCATGGCGCTCCGACGAACGCCATATTCTCAAAAGCGTTAGGGAAGGGTTATCCTAACTGGTCGCACGATGCGGTTACGCGGCGATGTCGTAGGTCTCGATCTCGCCCGAGAGATAAAGGTTGCGGGCCTTGGCGCGCGACAGCTTGCCCGAGCTCGTCCGCGGCAACGATCGCGGCGGAACCAGCTCGATGACGCAGTTCATCCCGGTGATGGCGCGCACCCGCTCGCGAATGAGGTCCTTGAGCTTGCCGCGCTCCTCCGGATCGGACGTGCGGCACTGGACGAGCACCGCCGGCGTCTCCTCGCCGCCCGGCGTGGTGATCGCAAAGGCGGCGATGTCCCCGGCCTTGAACCCCGGCAGCTGCTCCACCGCCCATTCGATGTCCTGCGGCCAGTGGTTCTTGCCGTTGATGATGATCATGTCCTTGGCGCGGCCGACGATGTAGAGATAGCCGTTCGACATGTAGCCCATGTCGCCCGTGTCGAGCCATCCGTCGCCGTCAAGGCAGGCCCTGGTCGCAGCCTCGTCGCGGAAATAGCCGACCATGACCGAGGCGCCGCGGCAATGGACCTTGCCGATTTCGCGCTCGCCGAGCGGGCGTCCGTCCTCGCCGCGTATCTCGACCGTCATGTCGCGCACCGGACGGCCGCAATTCACGACGGCGCGGTAGCGCTGCGGCCGATCGCGCTCGCCCGCGGTGCCGCCCGCGAGCAAAGTCTCCTCCACCGTCTCGACGACGATTCCCTCGCCCGGCGGCATGATCGAGACGGCGAGCGTCGCCTCGGCAAGGCCATAGCTCGGCAGGAAGCTCGACGCCCTGAACCCGGCCGGGGCGAAGGTGTCGACGAAGGCCTGCATGACATCGGGCCGGATCATGTCGGCGCCGTTGCCCGCAACCCGCCAGCGCGACAGATCGAAGCGCTCGGCGACGTCCAGCTGGCTCGACACGCGCCGCGCGCAGATGTCGTAGCCGAAGGTCGGCGAATAGCTCATCGTCGTGCCCTGGTTGCGGCTGATGAGATCCAGCCATGCCAGCGGACGGCGGGCGAAATCCTCGGTCTTCAGATAATCGACCGACATCTGGTTCGCGACGGTGGAGAGAAGGCAGCCGACCAGGCCCATGTCGTGATAGAAGGGCAGCCAGGAGACACCCCGATCGGTCGGCCCCATCTTCATCCCGTGGCTGTGCGCCGCGAGGTTGGAGAGCAAGGCGCCATGGGTGATCGCGACGCCATGCGGGAATCGCGTCGATCCGCTCGAATATTGGAGATAGGCGATGTCGTCCGGCTGCGCGTCGGGCAGCGGCCCGCGCACCGCTGGCTCGGCGCCGAAGGCGGTCCAGTCGAGCCCGGCCGCGCCGAGCGACTTGGCCGCTTCTCCCGCCATGCCGGCCAGTTCGGGCGGGTAGAGGAACAGCGTCGGATCGGCGCTGTCGAGCTGGACGGTCAGCTGATCCACATAGGCCTCGCGGCCCCCGAACGAGGTCGGCAGCGGAAGCGGCACCGGCCACGCCCCCGCGTAGAGCGCGCCGAAGAAGAGGGCGACGAATTCAGGCGAGGTCTCGGCGACGAGCGCGATCCTCTGCCCCGGGGCGACGCCGCGGGCGATCAGCCGGGCGGCATTGTCCAGCGCATCTTCGCGCAACTCGCCATAAGGGTAGGCGCGCACGAGCTTGCCGCGCGCGTCGTGGAAATTGAGGCCGCGCACACCGCGGGCGGCATAATCCAGCGCCTCCGGCATCGTCGCGAAATCGGCGAAGCGGCGGGGCAGATCGTCATGGGTCGGCGTGGGCTGAAGCCCTGCTGGGGTGGCCATCGTCATCGGCTTCTCCCGGCCTTCAAGGTCAAGCACGTCCGGCTGAATCCTCATCAAGGGGGTCAAGCGCCCCGAAATTGCTGTCCAGCGAGTCCCTTAAAAGACGAGGCGCGTTCATAATCCGGCTCGACTATGGCACAAACATGGCGATGACGCACCGTCGCAACGCTCGGCAACGGCCGCCGCTGGACCCAGCGACGCTGGAGCGCGCGGCGTTGCGCTATGCCGAACGCTACGCGACGACGCGTGCGAAACTCGCGGCTTATCTTGAGAGAAAGCTGCGCGAACGCGGATGGGCGGAGGCCGAGCCGGCCCGGATCGACGCGCTGATCGCGAAAATGGCCGATCTCGGCTATGTCGATGACGCCGCATTCGCAGTCGCCCGCGCGGCCTCCTTGGGTCGGCGCGGATATGGCGTGCGCCGCGTCGCCCAAGCGCTGAAAGCCGCCGGCGTCGGCGAAGAAGACGGCGCCGAGGCCCGCGCCAGCGCCAGAGAGGGTGCGTGGGACGCCGCGCTCAGATTCGCGCGCCGCCGCCGAATCGGGCCTTTCGCGGAAGACGAATCGGATCGCGAGGGAAGGGAGAAGGCGCTCGCGGCCATGCTCCGCGCCGGCCATTCCATGGGCATCTGCCGACGGATCGTCAGCGCGCGCCCCGGGGAAATCCCGGAGGAAGACGCCGCGTGAATGGCGACGGTTCACAAATCCCAAATCCATGTTAGTTTTACGGTAGTTTCAACTGCAACACCCGGGTCGATTTGCGATGACGTCGCGCCAGGAGGCGGCTGGTTTTACGGCTGTTCCCGCTGAAAGCGGGTCCGCGGCGCATGAGGAGGACGACGACGGGCTGCTGCGGATGAGCGGCGCGATCAAATGGTTCGACGCCACGCGTGGCTTCGGCTTCGCGGTGTGCGAGGGCGCGAGGGGCGACGTCCTCGTCCATTTCAGCGTGCTCAAGGAGCATGACCGGCGCAGCCTGCCCGAGGGCGCACGGATCGAGATGCTCGTCGCGGATCAGGAGCGCGGGCTCCAGGCCCGCAAGGTGCTGTCGATCGACCTCAGCCAGGCGGTGGTCCCGGAGCTCAACCGCCAGTCGGTCGCACCCGGCGCCGACCGGATCGATCCGGCCGCGCTGCTCGACGAGGCGGGGCCGTTCGAACCCGTCAAGGTCAAATGGTTCAACCGCCTGCGCGGTTACGGATTCCTCGTCAGGCCGGACGACGAATCGCAGGACATTTTCGTGCATATGGAAACGGTGCGGCGCGGCGGGCTCGGCGATCTCGTTCCCGAACAGCCGCTGCGCGCCCGCGTCGCCGAGGGGCGCAAGGGGCCGCTCGCGGTCGAGGTCGAGGCCGCCTGATCCGCCGAGGCTTGCGCGCGAGGCGCCATCGGCGCTAGGCGCCGACATATGGGCTTCTTCAAGAATCTCTTCACCTGGTGGGAAGGCGCGTCCCTGGGCACGACGTTGTTCAGCTGGCGGCACGGCGTCACCGTGGGCGAGGACTCGAACGGCAACGTCTATCGCGAAGGCGCCGGGCGGCGCTGGGTGATCTACAATGGCTCCAACGACGTCAGCCGCGTGCCGCCCGACTGGTATGCCTGGCTGACCCGCCAGATCGACGACGTGCCGGAGCGCGCGCTTCCGCCAGCGCCCAAGTTCCTCAAGGATCCGATGCCGAACCTCACCGGCACGCCGTTGGCCTATCGCCCCTCAGGGGCGCTGGAGCGCGGCGGGCATCGCGCCCGCGCGAGCGGGGACTATCAGGCCTGGACGCCCGACTGAGACATGGCTTCGCGCCGGACTTTCGCGCTTTGCGTGGGCCTTGCCGCGCTCGCCGCCTGCGGGCCCACCGGCGCGCCGGTCCAGAATGCGGAAGGCAATGAGGAAATCGAGACCGTCGACATTCCGCAGACGGTGACCCGCGAGCCGGCGGGGACGACGCCGATGGCGCAGCGCGTCGCCGTGCTCGGCCTGCTCAACAAGCGCACCGGCGCGACCCGCGACCTCACGCTGCGGCCGGGCCAGTCAGTGCGGGTCGGCGACGTCATCGTGCGGCTGCGCGCCTGCGAGACGACCGCGCCGTGGGAGGTCCAGCAGCTGACCGGCGCCTTCGTCCAGGTCGACGTGCGCAACCCGCAAGGCCAGTTCCAGCGGATCTTCTCCGGCTGGCTCTACAAGGAATCGCCCGGCCTGAATGTCGTCGAGCACCCGATCTACGACGTCTGGGCCAAGAGCTGCGCGATGACGCATCCGGAAGGCGGCACGCCGGCGCCGGCCGCATCGGGCGCGCGGGCGGCGAGCAATTCGTCGAGCGCGTCGAACGAGGCGGCGCCTTCGCCCGCGGCCGCGACAGCATCGCCGGCGGCTCCCGCGGAGGGGGCGCCTCCGCCAACGGCCGCCGCCAACAGCGAGAGATAATCGTCCTGCGCGACCTCGATCGCGCCGAGGCTCCTCAGGTGGCCGGTCATGAACTGGCAGTCGAGCAGGATGAAACCGCCGATCCTGAGGCGCGCGACGAGCCAGGCGAGCGCGACCTTCGACGCGTCGGTGACATCCGAAAACATGCTCTCGCCGAAAAAGGCGCGGCCGAGGCGGACGCCGTAGAGGCCGCCGACCAGCCGGCCTTCGTCCCATGTCTCGATGGAATGAGCGAAACCGCGGCGGTGCAGAACGCCGTAGCTCTCCTCGATCTCCGCATTGATCCAGGTTTCGTCGCGCCCCGCGCATCGCAGCACGACTTCAGCGAACGCCCGGTCGCGAGTCACTTCGAAGCGATCGGATTTCAGTGTCTTGCGAAGCGATCTTGAAAGATGGAATCGATCGAGCGGAAGGATCGCGCGGCGGCGGGGTTCGACCCAGTAGACCTCATCGGCATCGCGGCTGTCGGCCATCGGGAAGACCCCCGCGGCATAGGCGCGCAGCAGCATTTCAGGGTCGATCGCCATCGCTGCCGCCGGACCTGCCCTCCCGCTAGAGTATCTCGTCCACCTTCTCCAGCGGCCGGGCCAGCCGGACGCCCTTTTCGGTTTCGACGAGCGGTCGTTCAATCAGGATCGGATCGGCGGCCATGGCGTCGATGATCGCGGCGTCGTCGGCGCCGAGCGCGACCAGCGCTTTCGCGCCGGCCTCCTTCATCCTCAGCCCTTCGCGCGGCGTCATGCCGGCACGGTCGAACAGCCGTGCCAGCTCATCGCGCGTCGGCGGCGTCTTGAGATATTCGATGACGGAGACGTCGGCCCCGGCCTCGCGCAAATGCGCCAGCACCTTGCGCGAGGTCGAGCAGTTCGGATTGTGCCAGATGGTCGCTTTCATGCCGCCCCTATGCACGAGCGGCCGGGGCAATCCAACCGGCTTCGGTGCCTACCAACAGCGCCAGACGCGGCGGTGATGACGACCCCAGCGCCAGCTGCAATTGCGGTAGAAGCGGTTGTTCCAGCGATACCAGCCATAATGCGGGCCGCGTACGCCGTGCCACACCGGACCGTACCAGCCGGGGCCGGCGACACGGCGTTCGCGCCATCGGTTCCAGCCGGGACCGCCACGATGGTGGCGGTCGTAATAGCCGCGCTGTGCGCTCGCCGGGCTCGCCGGAATGGCGATGAGCGATGCCGCGACACCCGCGGCGGCGATCATTGGGAGCAGTTTCATCTCGCTTACCTCCAAACGGAAATGCGCCCTGTCTGGAGTGGTTTACGTTTGGGAAAAGCGACGGTTCCGGCGATCGCGACGGCCGGTTTCATGCTTGCCGCGATCAGTGGGGGGCTGTCGCCCGCGCGCGGCCGTCGAGCCAGCCGCCGTCGGCGAGCCAGTCGGCAAGACGATCGGGCCAGTGGATCACCGAGAGTCGGTTCGATTCGTCGATGTTGAAGGCGTGGCCAGCCTCCGCATACATGTGAAGCTCCGCCGAGACGCCGGCGAGGCGAAGCTGCTCGTAGAGCTGGACGGTCGGGGCGGCGCAGCACGGATCGCGCGAGCCGGCGACCAGGAAGGCGGGCGGCGCATGGTCCACCGCCCGCGCAGGAACGCCGAGCGGCCCGGGAAAGACGAGGATCTGGAAATCGGGGCGGGCGTCCGCGCGGTCGATCGCATCGCGCGCCGGGTTGAGGCCTGGATCGGGATTGTCGGCGATCAGGCTCACCAGCTCGCCGCCGGCGGAAAAGCCCATCACCCCGATCCGATGGGGATCGACCCCATAATCGGCGGCATGGGCGCGAACAAAGCGAACCGCGCGGCGCGCATCCCCGGCGGCGTCGCGCTCGATCGTGTAGGTCGAGCCGGCCTCGCGCGCGAGGCGATATTTGAGGACGAAGACGGTGATGCCCATCCGGTTGAGCGTGCGCGCAACGTTCAGCCCCTCGTTCGTCCAGACGAGCAATTCGTGCCCGCCGCCCGGAAAGACGATCACCGCCGCGCCAGTGGCATGGCCCGGATCGGGCGCGAACATGGTCACGCTGGGATCATGGATGTTGCGGACCCAGTAATCCTGCGCGACTTCCGGCTCGTGCGCGCGCGCTTCCGATCCCGGCGCGCCGCTGGGCCAGAGTGGCAGCGTCACGCCATGCTGCGGCACGAACTGCGCTGCGGCGGGGGCGGCGAGAATCAGCAAGGCGACAAGGACGAGACGGCGCAGCATCGATCATTCTCCCCCGGCGCGGCCCCGCAGGGCGGCTTCAGCTCTCTTCGCGCTTCAGCCATTCCTCCAGCCACTTGATCGTATAATCCCCGGCCTGGAATTCGGGATCGTCGAGCAGCGCCTGGTGGAGCGGGATCGTGGTCTTGACGCCCTCGATCACGAACTCCTCGAGCGCGCGCCGCAGGCGGCGCAGCGCGCCGTTGCGCGTCGTTCCGTAGACGATCAGCTTGGCGATCATCGAATCGTAGTAAGGCGGCACGCGATAGCCGGCGTAGAGCCCGCTATCGACGCGCACATTCATGCCGCCCGGCGCGTGATATTGGGTGACCTGGCCGGGCGAGGGCGCGAAGGTGCGCGGATCCTCGGCATTGATCCGGCATTCGATCGCATGGCCGCGGAACACGACGTCCTGCTGACGAAGCGTCAGCGGGTGGCCCTCGGCGATGCGGATCTGCTCGCGCACGAGATCGAGCCCGGTGATCGCCTCCGTGACCGGATGCTCGACCTGGAGCCGGGTGTTCATCTCGATGAAGTAGAATTCGCCATTTTCGTAGAGGAACTCGATCGTGCCGGCGCCGCGATAGCCCATTTCGGCCATGGCGCGGGCGACGAGATGGCCCATTTCCTCGCGCTGCTCGGGCGAAATGGCCGGGGAGGGGGCCTCTTCGAGCACCTTCTGATGGCGACGCTGCAACGAACAGTCGCGCTCGCCGAGGTGGATCGCATTGCCCTGGCCGTCGCCGAAGACCTGGAATTCGATATGGCGCGGATCGCCGAGATATTTCTCGATATAGACCGTTGCGTCGCCGAACGCGTTCTTCGCCTCGGTGCGCGCCTGCGAAATCTGGCTTTCGAGGCTGTCGGCCGAGGTCACGACCTTCATGCCGCGCCCCCCGCCGCCCGAGGCTGCCTTGACGATCAGCGGGTAGCCGGTCGCCGCGGCGACCTTGCGCGCCTCCTCGATGCTCGCCACCGGGCCGTCGGAGCCGGGGACGAGCGGAAGGCCGAGCCTGGCCGCCGTCAGCTTCGCCTCGATCTTGTCGCCCATCGTGCGAATATGCTCGGGCTTCGGGCCGATCCAGATGATGTCGTGGCTCTCGACGATCTCGGCGAAGCGGGCATTTTCGGACAGGAAGCCGTAGCCCGGATGGATCGCGTCGGCCTGGCTGATCTCGGCCGCAGAGATGATCGCGGGGATGTTGAGATAGGATTCGCTCGCCGGCGGCGGGCCGATGCAGACCGTCTCGTCGGCAAGGCGGACGTGCATCGCGTCGGCATCGGCGGTCGAATGGACCGCGACCGTCTTGATGCCCATTTCATGGCAGGCGCGATGGATGCGAAGCGCGATCTCGCCGCGATTCGCGATCAGGACCTTCTCGATTGCCATCAGTCGATGACGACCAGCGGTTGATCGAACTCGACCGGCTGCGCGTCCTGGACGAGGATCTCGCGCACCGTGCCGGCCTTTGGCGCGGTGATCGGGTTCATCACCTTCATCGCCTCGATGATGAGGAGGGTCTCGCCTTCCTTCACAGCCTTGCCCGGCGCGATGAACGCCGCGGCGCCCGGCTCGGGGGCCAGATAGCAGGTGCCGACCATCGGCGACTTGATCGCGCCGGCCGCGCTCGGGGCGGGCGCGGCGCCGGCTTCGGCCGCCGGGGCGGGAGCAGGCGCGGGAGGCGCCACCGGTGCAGGAGCCGCGGCCGTGACCGGCCCCGCCGCAACCGTCAGCTGACGGCGCACGGAGACCTTGCGGTCGCCGTCCTCCACCTCGATCTCGCTCAGATCCTTTTCGGCCAGCAGATCGGCGAGCTGCCGGATGAGGTCGGTATCGACCCGCATGGCGCTCTCCACAACCTTGTCGTTGCTCATTTGAATCCCTTGTCTTGCCACGTCCCCAGGGGGCAAGCGGCTCTCCCTGTCAGAGACGCGCCGCCGCGTCCAGAGCCAGCGAATAGCTGCGGGCGCCGAAGCCGCAAATGCTCCCGCGCGCGACGCTGCCGATCAGCGACCGGCGGCGGAAGCTCTCGCGCGCCTGCGGGTTGGAAAGATGCACCTCGATCACCGGCACCTGGATCGCCTTGACCGCATCGTGGAGCGCGACCGACGTGTGGGTGAACCCGCCCGCATTCAGGATCACCGCCTTGGCGCCCCTGGCGTTCGCCTCATGCAGCCAATCGATCAGATGGCCTTCATGGTTGGACTGACGCAGATCGATCTCAAGACCGGCCTCTCTCGCCTGGTCCTCAAGCTGGCCGGCGATGTCGTCGAGCGTCTCGACGCCGTAAATCTCCGGCTCGCGCGTTCCGAGCAGGTTGAGGTTCGGCCCGTTCAGGACATAGATCAAAGGTGGCGCGGTCATGGCGCGCCCCTATATGACGGGCGGGGGGCAACCGGCAAGGAATTGGGCTTGGACCACGAAACGATCTCGATCAGGGTCAACGGACAGCACCGGCGCGTGCGGGACGGGATGAGCGTTGCGGACCTCGCGCTGGAGCTCGGCCTCGAGCCCACCAAGGTTGCGGTCGAACGCAACCTGGAGATCGTGCCGCGATCCACGCTCGCCGACGTCGCGGTGAAGGACGGCGACGATTTCGAGATCGTGACCTTCGTCGGCGGCGGCTGAGACCGGGTCAGGCGATGGACGAGAGCTGCGCCCTCGGAACGGGGAGGCGCGCGCCGTAGCGACCGGCGATCCGCGTCACCTCGTCGAAGGTTGATTCGATCTCTGCCTGCGCCTGGCGGACGTCCGCCGAATCCGTCGCGTCGTCGTCATCCGAATCGTCGCCATTGTCCGCATCGTCGCCACTGCTGCTCGCCGATGCGGATTCCTCTGCGGCGGCGAGCTGCTCCCACGCGTGGACATGGGCCTGATAGGCTTGCCAGAAATCGTCCGGCGCTCGCCCGCGCGGGATATTCTCCATCACCTCGGCGATATCGCGCGCGCTGAGCGAGCCGGTGTCGAGATTGTCGGCATCGAGGATCCGCTCGATCTCCGCGCGCGCCTGCTGGCCGGTCACGACGATGCCCGGTTCCGGGCTGGCAGCGGCGGCGGGAAGCGGCAGCAGAGCGAGTGCGAATGGCAAAAGAAAACGCATGGTCTTTCCCGGCATGGCGGCAGGGCTTATGCGACGCCGGCCAGCACATATATCGAACTTGCTCTCACCAATGAACGGAAAATCGACGTGAACCAGGCCAACCGCACCGCTGCCGCCGCCGACAACATGGACGATCGCTGGACGGTCGCCGGCCGGACGTTCCGGTCCCGGCTGATCGTCGGCACCGGCAAATATGCGAGCTTCGAGGAGAACGCCGCTGCGCTGGAGGCGTCGGGGGCCGAGATCGTGACGGTGGCGGTGCGGCGGGTGAACATCTCGGACCCCGGCCAGCCCTTGCTCAACGACTATATCGACCCGAAGCGCTTCACCTATCTGCCCAACACCGCGGGCTGCTTCACGGCCGAGGAGGCGGTGCGGACGCTCCGGCTGGCGCGCGAGGCGGGCGGCTGGGATCTGGTGAAGCTCGAGGTGCTCGGCGAGGCGAAGACGCTCTATCCCGACATGCGCGAGACGCTGAAGGCGACCGAGACGCTGGTCCGCGAGGGCTTCAAGCCGATGGTCTATTGCGTCGACGATCCGATCGCCGCGAAGCAGCTGGAGGAGGCGGGCGCGGTGGCGATCATGCCGCTTGGCGCGCCGATCGGCTCGGGCCTCGGCATCCAGAACCGCGTGACGATCCGCCTGATCGTTGAGGGTGCGGGCGTGCCGGTGCTGGTGGACGCCGGCGTCGGCACGGCGTCGGACGCGACGGTCGCGATGGAGCTTGGCTGCGACGGCGTGCTGATGAACACGGCGATCGCCGAGGCGAAGTCGCCGGTGCTGATGGCCAGGGCGATGAAGGCGGCGGTGGAAGCGGGCCGGCTCGCCTATCGCGCCGGGCGGATGGGACAGCGCCGCTATGCCGATCCGTCGAGCCCGCTGGCCGGGCTGATCTGACACACGGCCGCCCGCCGCACTTTTCCTTCCGCACGGCGCACCCTGATGATAGGTTCGCTACGCCCCCGGAACATCGCCGGGCATGGCGTGTTGTCATCAGGCGCAGCGGCGCTCCAGCCGCGGGCGTCCAGGAGTGGAGGTTCGGGTCATGGGTGAGTTCGACAAGAATCAGGGCGCCGAGGGCGGCAAGCCCGGCTTCGATCAGGGCGGCAAGGACCAGTATCGGCAGGACGGTGGCAAGCAGCAGGGCCAGCAGGACCAGGGCTATCCCGAGAAGCCCGGTTACCAGCAGGACCAGGGCGGCGGCTACGACAAGGGCCAGCAGCAGCAGGACGGCGGCAAGGGCGATTGGGGCGGAAAGCCCGGCGCCGACCAGGGCTATCCGGAGAAGCCCGGTTATCAGCAGGACCAGGGCGGCGGCTACGACAAGGGCCAGCAGCAGCAGGACGGCGGCAAGGGCGATTGGGGCGGCAAGCCCGGCGCCGGCCAGGGCTATCCGGAAAAGCCCGGCTATCAGCAGGGCCAGGACGACTATCCCCAGAAGGGCTGAGTCCGGCGGGATCCGAAAGGGTCGCGGTCGCTTCGGCGCCGCGGCCCTTTTTTCATCCGGGCTCGGGGCCCGACCTGGCGGTTGGAACCGGCACTGCCTCCCTCACGTTCATCGGGCAGGTACCACCAAAGGGAGAAGCCCGATGGGCGAGCTTACGGACAAGATCAAAGGCAATATCAACGAAGCGGCCGGCAAGCTGAAGCAGCAGAGCGACAATCCCGACAAGCGCGATGAAGGCGCTGCCCAGGAAATGAAGGGCAAGGGCCAGCAGTTCGTCGGCAAGGTCAAGGGCGCGCTCGGCGACGATATCTAGCCGACAAAGCGATCCTGGAGAGGATGGCCGTCCCGCGACGCGGGGCGGCCATTTTCATTCAGCGCGCCCGCAATTTCGAGATGGTCGTCGCGGCGGTGATCTGCTCGACATCGGTCTTGAGGTGCAGGAGGCGCACGCCCGATTGGGCGAGAGCGCGGTCCAGGGCCGGCGCGAACTCCTCGGTCCGCGTCACCGTCTCGGCCCAGGCGCCGTAGGCGCGCGCCAGCGCCGCGAAATCGGGGTTCACAAGCTCGGTGCCGGAGATGCGCTGCGGATAGTCGCGCTCCTGGTGCATCCGGATCGTCCCGTAGGCGCCATTGTCGACGACCAGGATCAGGAGCCTGACGCCGTGGCGAATCGCGGTCGCGAGCTCCTGCCCGTTCATCAGGAAATCGCCATCGCCGGCGACCGCGACCACCTGCCGCTCCGGAAAACGAAGCGCGGCGGCGACGGCGGCGGGCGGGCCATAGCCCATCGATCCGTTGGTCGGCGCGAGCTGGCTGGGACAGGGGCCGTAATGCCAGTAGCGATGCCACCAGCCCGAGAAATTGCCGGCGCCGTTGCAGACGATCGTGTCGGCCGGGAGCTTCGCGCGCATCGCCGCGACGCAGGGGCCGAGATCGAGCGCCACGCCCTCTCGCGGCTTCGGCGTCGCCCAGGCCTCCCATTCGGCATGGGCCTCGGCGCCCGCGTTGAAATGGATGACCTCATCCTCCCAATCCGCGCAGAGTTCGGCGAATTCGGCCACGTCGGCGCAGATCGGCAGATCGGTGCGGTAGACCCGGCCGAGCTCTTCGGGATCGGGATGGACGTGAACGAGAATCTGGCCCGGATGATCGGGCGTCAGCAGGGTGTAGCCGTCCGTCGTCGCCTCGCCGAGCCGGGCGCCGACCGCGATCACCAGATCCGCGTTCCGGACCCGTTCGAGCAGCTTCGGATTGGGCCCGTAGCCGAGATTGCCGGCATAGACCGGGCTGTCGTTGGGGATCGAATCCTGGCGGCGGAAGGCCGCCGCCACCGGCAGCCCGATCCGCTCCGCCCACTCGCGAAAATGGTGGGCCGTTCCCTTGCACCAGCCGGCGCCTCCGACGATCGCGACCGGGGAGGCGGCGTCCTGAAGCAGCGCCATCAGCGCGCCGACCGCCAGCGGATCGGCGGCCTGGGCGAAGCGCGCGTTGCGCGGGCGATCCTCGGCCTCGACCTCGTCCTTCAGCATGTCCTCGGGGAGGACGAGGACGACCGGCCCGGGGCGGCCGGCCATCGCGGTCGCATAGGCGCGGGCGACATATTCGGGGATGCGGCGCGCGTCCTCGATCCGCTCGACCCGCTTGGCGAGCGGCGCGAACATGGTGGCGAAATCGACCTCCTGGAAACCCTCGCGATCGCGGTCGCCGCGCGCCACGTCGCCGATCAGGAGCAGCATCGGAGTCGAATCCTGGAAGGCGGTGTGGACACCGACCGCGGCATTGGTCGCGCCCGGCCCGCGGGTGACGAAGGCGACGCCGGGCCGCCCGGTCATCTTCCCGTCCGCCTCGGCCATATAGGCGACGCCGCCTTCCTGGCGGCAGACGACGAGATCGATCTGCGGCGTGTCGTGGAGCGCGTCCAGGGCGGCGAGGAAGCTCTCGCCCGGAACGGTGAAGATGCGCTCGCAGCCCTGGATGACGAGATTGTCGATCAGGATGCGGCCGCCGGTGCGTTTCGCTGTCATGGCGCCTGCCTAATCACGTTCGCGGCACGGTGAAAAGAGAGGCTGGCGCTTTACGTTCGCGTAAAGTAGGTCTGGTCCGCCAGCCAGAAGGAGAGCGGACATGGACAAGAGCGAGATGGCGTCGAAGCTGAAGGGCGCGAACGCCTATGTTCCGGGCAAGAAGGTGAAGCTCGACTTCGGCGACAAGGGCGTGATCATGCTCGACGGCATCGGCAATGAAGTGAACGAGACCGACGGCGCGGCCGACACGACGATCAAGATCAACTGGGCCGATTGGGAGGCGCTGTCCGCCGGCCAGCTCGATCCGATGACCGCCTTCATGATGGGCAAGCTCTCGGTCGACGGCGACATGTCGAACGCGATGCAGCTTCAGGGCGTGCTCTCGAAGCTGAAGGGGTAAACCGCCCACAAACTTGAAAAGTGATTCAAGTTCGCTTGACCGGACTCGGCGCGGGCGATTATCGCTCTCGCGCGAGCAAGGGGAGCGTTTTGATGAAGAAAGTCTATCCCGATGCGGCCGCGGCGCTTGAGGGCGTGCTGTTCGACGGCATGCTGATCTGCGCCGGCGGCTTCGGGCTGTGCGGCATTCCCGAGCGGCTGATCGACGCGATCCAGGCGAGCGGCGTCAAGGACCTGACCGTTGCCTCCAACAATGCGGGGATCGACGGGGAGGGGCTCGGCAAGCTGCTCCGGACCCGCCAGATCAGGAAGATGATCTCCTCCTATGTCGGCGAGAACAAGGAGTTCGAGCGGCAATATCTCGCCGGGGAGCTGGAGGTGGAGTTCTGCCCGCAGGGGACGCTCGCCGAGCGGTGCCGCGCCGGCGGGGCCGGTATTCCGGGCTTCTACACGAAAACCGGCGTCGGCACCCAGGTCGCCGAGGGCAAGGAGATCAAGAATTTCGACGGCCAGGATTATGTCCTGGAGCGCGGAATCTTCGCCGACCTTTCGATCGTCAAGGGCTGGAAGGCCGACGAGAGCGGCAACCTCATCTTCCGCAAGACCGCGCGCAACTTCAATGCCCCGATGGCGACCGCCGGCAAGGTCTGCATCGCCGAGGTCGAGGAGATCGTGCCCGTTGGCAGCCTCGACCCCGACTCGATCCATCTGCCGAGCATCTATGTGAACCGGCTCGTGCTCGGCGCGCCCTACGACAAGAAGATCGAGTTCCGCACCACCCGGCAGCGGGAAGCGGCGTGAGGCGACTGGCGCTTTTCGGGCTGGCGGCGCTGGCGGGGTGCGCGACCGCACCCGCATCCGCGCCCCAGGCGATCGCGCCCGCGACTGCCGAAGCCCCGCCTGTTCCCCCCACCATGCAGTGGCTGTACGGCTCCGGGGAAAGCGCTGCGTCGAGCATTCAGGCCTATCATGCGCTTCGCGACTATGTGATCGCCGCCGCCCGCGCGCGCCCGCGCGACAGCGTGGTGCTGGCCGAGGGCTCCAGCCTCGATCACGCCGATTTCGTGCCCTGCGGCGACCGGCCGCTCGCCGTGGTGCTCGATGCCGACGAGACGGCGGTGCAGAATCTCGGCTTCGAATATGACGATGCGCGGCATCCGGGCCGCGCCTACGACCAGGAACGGTGGAATCGCTGGGAGCAGACCGGCGGCCGGGCGCTGACGCCGATGCCGGGCGCGGTGACGGCGCTGCGGGCGATCCGTGCCGCCGGGGTCGCGGTGATCTTCAATTCCAACCGGCTCGCTCGCTTCGCCGATGCGAACGCGGCGGCGCTGAACGGCATCGGCCTCGGCCCCGTCCGCCACGGCGAGACCTTGTGGCTCCAGGGCGACACCCCGGGCGGTTCCGCAAAGGACCCGCGCCGCGCCCTCATCTCGCAGCGTTACTGCGTGATCGCGATGGTCGGCGACCAGCTCGGCGATTTCTCGGACCTGTTCAACGCCCGCGGCCTGAGCGTCACCGCGCGGCGCGAGGCCGCCGCGAGCGGGCCCTTCGCCCGCCTGTGGGGCAATGGCTGGTTCATCCTGTCCAACCCCGTCTACGGGCCGAGCATCCGCGGCGGCCCGGGCGATGTCTTCCCTTCGGACAAACGCTGGTCCGACCCGCAAGGAGATCATTGATGCCCTGGGACCGCAACCAGATGGCCGCGCGCGCGGCGAAGGAACTGCGCGACGGCTATTACGTCAATCTGGGGATCGGCATCCCGACGCTGGTCGCCAACAATATCCCCCAGGGGATGGAGGTGACGCTCCAGAGCGAGAACGGGATGCTCGGCATCGGGCCCTTCCCTTATGAGGACGAGGTCGATCCCGATCTCATCAACGCCGGCAAGCAGACGGTGAGCGAACTGCCGCAGACCAGCTATTTCGGGTCGGACCAGAGCTTCGCGATGATCCGTGGCGGCCATATCGACCTTGCCGTGCTCGGCGCGATGGAGGTCGCGGAAAATGGCGACATCGCCAACTGGATGATCCCCGGCAAGATGATCAAGGGCATGGGCGGCGCGATGGACCTCGTCGCGGGCGTCAAGAAGATCATCGTTGTCATGGAGCATACGTCGAAGAACGGCGATCCCAAGTTCATCCCGCAATGCACCCTGCCGCTGACGGGCCAGAATGTCGTCGACATGATCGTCACCGACCTGTGCGTGTTCCAGCGGCCGGACCATCAGAGCCCGTTCCGGCTCATCGAGCTGGCGCCCGGCGTGACCGCCCAGGAGGTCGCGGCCAAGACGACGGCCCATTACGAACCGCTCGCGGTCGCAGCCGAAGCCTGATGGCCGCGGGGGACTTCAAGCCGAAGTTCCTCACCGTCATCGGCGAAGGTTATGGCGCGGATCGACTGCGCGCCGACCTGATTGCCGGCCTCACCGTCGCCGTCGTCGCGGTGCCGCTCGCGATGGCGCTCGGCATCGCCAGCGGCGCTTCCCCGCGCGAGGGCCTGGTCACCGCGATCGTCGCTGGGTTTCTGATCTCCGCGCTTGGCGGATCGCGGGTGCAGATCGGCGGGCCGACCGGGGCTTTCGTGGTCATCGTCGCCGGGGTGATCGCCGCCCACGGAATGTCGGGCCTGATCGCGGCGACCATGCTTGCCGGCCTGATCCTGATCGCGGCAGGCTATGGCGGCGTGGGGCGGCTGATGCGCTTCGTGCCGATGCCGGTCATCACCGGCTTCACCGCCGGTATCGCCGTCATCATCGCCTCCAGCCAGATCGGCGACTTTTTCGGGCTGAGAACGGGCGCCGTGCCGGCGGAGTTCGTCGACAAATGGGCAGCCTATCTCCGCGCCTTCGGAACGATCAACTGGGCGGCCCTTGGCGTCGGCGGCGGATCGCTGCTGCTCATCCTCGTGCTCCGTCGCGCGGCTCCGCGGGCGCCGGCCTATCTGATCGCGATCGTCGCCGCGGGCCTCGCGACCTGGGCGCTGCGCCTCCCGGTCGAGACCGTCGGCAGCCGCTTCGGCGCGATGCCGGCCGGCCTGCCGTGGCCGCACTGGCCCGATCTTTCGTTGCAGATGATCCGCGAGATCATTCCGAGCGCCTTCACCATCGCCTTCCTTGCCGGGATCGAAGCCTTGCTCTCAGCCGCCGTCGCCGACGGCATGACCGGCTATCGCCACCGGCCGGGCCAGGAACTGGTCGGCATGGGCGTGGCCAACATCGCATCAGGCCTGTTCGGCGGCCTGCCGGCGACCGGCGCGATCGCCCGAACCGCGACCAACATCCGCGCCGGCGGCCAGACCCCGGTGGCGGGAATGGCCCATTCGGTGTTCCTGTTCCTCTTCCTGCTGCTGGCGAGCGCGGCGATCGGATATGTGCCGATGGCTGCGCTTGCCGCGGTGCTGCTGATGGTCGCGTGGGGCATGAGCGAGGCGGATCGCTTCCTGGTCCTGCTGCGGGCCGACGCGGGCGAGCGGGCCATCCTGGTGCTGACCTTCCTGCTGACCATCCTGGTCGATCTCACGGTCGCGATCGGCGTTGGCGTGACGCTGGCCGCCCTCTTCTTCATGCGCCGGATGAGCGAGCATGCCGGGCTTGTGCCGATCGATCCGGACGAGGATCCGGAGCAGCGAGTCCGGCTGCCCGAAGGGGTCGAAGTGTTCCGTTTCACCGGCCCGATCTTCTTCGGCGTCGCGAGCGAGATGATCGAGGCGCTGCGCCGGATCGGGCGGCGTCCCCGCGCCGTGATCCTCCGCATGGAGGAGGTGCCCTATATCGACGCGACCGGTGCGGCGGCACTGGCGACCTTCGTGCGGCAGGCGCGCGGATCCGGCGCCGAGGTGTGGCTGTGCGGCCTGAGGCGCGGGCCGCTCGAATTCCTCGCCCGGATGGACCCGCCCTACGCCGGGGCACGGCGCACGCTCACCTACCAGGGCGCGCTGACGCGGCTGACGGAGCCGCCGCGAGGGTGATTGCGCCGGCGGCGCGCGCACGCCACAGTCGAACGAAGGATCTGGGAGAGGGCGATGGAAGCGAAGCGCAGGCGGAGATGGGTCGTTGCGTTTGCGGGAGCGGGGCGGTGAAGGCCCTGCTCTCTCGCGCGCCCGGGGGCCCCGAAACCCTCGCGCTCGCCGAGCTTCCCGATCCGGTCGCGGGGCCCGGCGAGCTGCTGGTCGCGGTGAAGGCTTGCGCGATCAACTATCCCGACGTGCTCATCATCGAAGACAAATATCAGTTCCGGCCAGAGCGGCCCTTTGCGCCCGGCTGCGAGATTGCCGGCGTTGTCGAGGCGGTGGGCGAGGGGGTGACCGGATGGTCGCCGAGCGACCGGATGATCTCGACGCTGCCGCATGGCGGGCTCGCCGAAAAGGCGGTGGTGCCCGCGGCCGGCGCGCAGCCTTTGCCGGAGGGGCGCAGCTTCGCTGAAGGCGCGGCGCTGATCCTCACCTATGCGACCACGATCCACGCACTCGTCGATCGCGGTGGCATCAAGGCTGGAGAGACATTGCTCGTGCTCGGCGCGGCCGGCGGCGTCGGCCTCGCCGCCGTGGAGCTCGGCAAGGCTTATGGCGCGCGCGTCGTCGCGGCCGTGTCGTCGGAGGCGAAGGCCGAAGCCGCGCGCGCGGCCGGCGCCGACGCGACGATGATCTATGCCGCCGGTCCGTTCGGGCGCGACGAGGCGAAGGCGCTCGCCGCGCAGTTCAAGGACGCCGTCGGCCCGGACGGCGCGGACCTGATCTACGATCCCGTCGGCGGCGACTATGCCGAACCGGCGCTTCGGTCGATCGCCTGGGAAGGGCGCTATCTCGTCATCGGCTTTCCGGCCGGGATCCCGAAGCTGCCGCTCAACCTGACCCTCCTCAAGAGCTGCGACGTGCGCGGCGTCTTCTGGGGCGCGTTCGCGGCGCGCGACCCGAAGGCGAACGCCGCCCATGTCCGGACCCTGTTCCGCCTGTGGGAAGAGGGCCGGATCGCGCCGCGGGTGAGCCGGACCTGGCCGCTCGCCCAGGGCGCGCAGGCGATCGCGCACATGGCGTCGCGCCAGGCGATCGGGAAGCTCGTCGTCACGATGGACGACTGATCGCCGGCGCGCGCCGGGATCAGTGGCCGGGCGCGGCGGCGGCGGGCGGTGCGGCTGGCGCGGGCGATCCGGCCGCCGGAGCGGCCGCCGCGCGCTGCTCGCGGATCGCGTCGGCGACCTGTCCTTCGACCTCGGCGAGCTGCGCATGGAGGTTGGCTTGCGCGGGCGTCCGCTGCTCCTCGGGAAGCTGGGCGATGAACGCTTCGGCAGCGCTCTCGAGCGCATGGAGCTCCGTCGCGCAGCCGCTGGCGACGCTCGCCGCGCCGGCTTCCGGAGTGGCGGTCGCCGGAACATTGGCGAGCCCAGCCTCGATGCAATGTCCGAAGGCCATGCCGGCCTGCTGAATGGTGCTGGTGTCAGGCGTCGCCGGCGCCGCGGTCGCGGGGGCCGGAGCTTCCTGGGCCGGAGCGGAGGCCTGCGCCTGGAGCGCGGCGGGCACCGCGAGAAGGAACGAGGCGGCAATCGGGAATCGGATCATGGAATCGGTCTCCTGTCTCTGGGCCTTCAGGTGACAGATTCCGGCGCTTCGGCAAGCGGCTTTTGCGTTCGCATGGCGTTGCGCGGTTAAGGCGCCGCGCCTATCTGACACGGTGAAGACGCAAGAAGGGGTAGGCATGACCACGTTCGACGACCGCGAGAAAGCCTTTGAGGCGCAATATGCCCGCGATCAGGAGATGCAGTTCAAGATTGTCGCGCGCCGCAACCGGCTGCTCGGCCACTGGGCCGCGAAGAAGATGGCGCTGACCGAGGCGGAGGCCGAAGCCTATGCCCGCGACGTCATCCGCGCCGATTTCGAGACGGCGGGCGATGACGACGTGATTCGCAAGCTGCTCGGCGATCTGACCTCGGCCGGGGTCGATATCGACGAAGCCGCGATCCGCGAGGCGCTGGCGCACAAGACCGTCGAGGCCCGTCGCCACTTCATCGAGGCGCAGTGATGGCCATGGCCGCCGACGAGATCGAGACCCTGATCCGTGCCGGAATTCCCGACGCGCGGGTCGAGATCGTCGATCTCGCAGGCGACGGCGACCATTATGAAGCGCGGGTGGTCGCCGAAAGCTTCCGGGGGATGCCGCGAGTGAGGCAGCACCAGCTTGTCTATGCAGCGCTGGGCGGTCGGATGGGCAACGAGCTCCATGCGCTGAAGCTCAGCACCGCCACCCCCGAATGAAGGAAAAAGAAATGAGCGACGTCAACGCCCGCATCGAAGACATTGTAAAGAAAAACGACATCGTCCTGTTCATGAAGGGCACCGCGCTGTTTCCACAGTGCGGCTTTTCGAGCCGCGCGGTCGCGATCCTCGACCATCTCGGCGCGCCGTTCGAGACAGTCGACGTGCTTCAGGACGCCGAGATCCGCCAGGGGATCAAGGACTATTCGGACTGGCCGACCATCCCGCAGCTCTACGTGAAGGGCGAGTTCGTCGGCGGCAGCGACATCATGATGGAGATGTTCGAGGCCGGCGAGCTCCAGCAGCTCCTTGCCGACAAGCAGATCGTCGGCGCCTGAGCCTCCGTCCCGATGAAAAAGGGGCGGGCGGCGCGACCGGAAAAGTGCGCTACGCCCGCCCCGAGTGGGATCGTGTGGATATCCGGATTGATACATGCCGCGTGCCAATTCGCCGCGGCCGCGCAAATCCGCCATTTTTCACGGTAAATCGCGGTTAACCCTCCCGACGATTGTAAAGCGGCCCGACATGGGTGGCGCTGCGCCAGTGCTCGATCATTCATCCGTCGTTCATTCGTTTGACTACACCCGTAGTCAAGGATTGGGAGGGTATGATGGCGGAGCGTATCTCGTCCGCGGAGCATGAGGTGATGGAGGTGCTATGGCGCGATTCGCCATTGAGCGCCGCCGAGGTCGCCGAGCGGATCGGCGAGCGCCGTCGCTGGAGCATCCGCACAGTGAAGACGATGCTGGCCCGGCTCCTCGCCAAGGGCGTCCTCGCGCATGAGGAGGACGGGCGCCGCTACCTCTATCGCCCGGCGATCGCGCGCGACGATTATGTCGCGGCGGAGTCGCGCCGGCTGCTCGACCGCCTGTTCGATGGCCGGGTGACGCCGCTGGTCGCCCACCTCGCCGAGCGCGACCGTCTGAGCGAGGCCGACATCGCCGAGATCGAGGCACTTCTCCAGGCGCTCAAACAATGATCGCCTGGCTCGCGCTCAACATGGGCTGGGCGAGCGCGGCGATGCTGCTCGTGCTGGCGCTGCGCCAGCCGGCGGCCCGGCTGTTCGGAGCTGGCGTCGCTTATGCGCTGTGGTTGCTTCCGGCGCTCCGGCTGATCCAGCCGCCGCTGCCGGCCTGGCACGCGGCCATTCCCTCCGTCGCTGCTCCCGAGACGCTGGTCGTCTTCGTCGAGGGGACGGCCGCGCCGCTGCCGCCGGACGGCGGACCCGGGCAGTGGGTGCCCATCCTGCTCGCGATCTGGGCCGGCGGCGCGGCCGTATTCCTGGCATGGCAGTGCCTTTCCTATCGCGCCTTCCTTGCCCGGCTCGCCTCTGGCGCCCGCCGGATCGGCGCGCATCGTGGGCTTCCGATCGTGGCGAGCGAGGGCGCCGAAGGGCCGCTGGCCCTGGGGTTCCTCAACCGGCATATCGTCGTCCCCGCCGATTTCGAGGCGCGCTATACGCCCGCCGAGCGGGGCCTCGCGCTCGACCATGAGGCGGTCCACCATCGGCGCGGCGATCTTTGGTGGAACCTCGCGGCGCTGCTCGTCCTCGCCCTCAACTGGTTCAATCCGATCGCCTGGATCGCCTTTCGCGCCTTCCGCGCCGACCAGGAGCTGGCCTGCGACGCGGCGGTGATGGCCGGGGCCGACGCCGGCGCCCGCCATGCCTATGCCAGCGCTCTCGTCAAATCCGCGAGCCGACCCGGCCTGATTGCAGCCTGCCCGCTCAATCATGCCGATCAACTGAAACGGAGATTGAGAATGATGAAGCAACATCGCCGCGGCCGCGCGCGCCTTATCGGCGGCCTCGGGATTGCCGGGCTCGTTGCCGCCGTCGGCCTTGTGACCGGCGCTTCCGGCGCGGCGCAATCCCAGCCCGCGCCGCCACCGCCGCCGCCCACGCCGCCGTACGCGGATGGCGAGGGCCAGCACCGCGAGCGCGTGATCGTCCGGACGGTGACCCGGGACGGCCATGATGAGACGACGACCGAGCGGATCGCGGACGGCGCCGACGTGCCGGCCGACGCCCGGCGCCGCACGGAGCGGGTCATCGTGGTCTCGCCGGGGACGGACGGTGACCGCGAGCGCGCCAGCGGGGAGGGAGGCCGCACGCGCATCCACACGCGCGTGGTGACGAGCCATTGCGAGGATTCGCTTCAGGATCCGGCGCGCGGCGACGAGTCTCGTCGCCGGATCGTCGTCACCTGCCGTGCCGGCCAGCCGGGCGGGGCGGGAGCGAGCGCGATGGTGACGGGCTGCAGCGACGCCGATCGCTTCGAGGTGAACGAAGGCACCGATCGCGACCGCTATCGCTTCGTCCTGTGCAGCACCGGGGCGAACGAAAGCCCCGCGCGGCGGGCGCAGACGCTTCAGCAGGTGCGCGACCGGCTTGCCGGCGATGCGGGCGACCTGACCGGCGAGCGCCGGACTCGCGTGCTTGCCGCCATCGACCGGGAAATCGCCCGCCTGCGGGGCAATTGAGGTCCTCACAGAAGCAGCATCGGGAAAGGCATGCGGGCGGCTCGGCGGGCCGTCCGCATCGCCATGGGCCAGCGACACGGGCTTGATCCTGTCGCCAGGCGTGCCACATGGCGCGCATGGCCGAGCCGCCTTATGAACGAGCCGAGGAGGTGGCGCCGGGCGTCCGTCGCATCCTTGCCGGCAATCCGTCGCCCTTCACCTTCGAAGGGACCGAGACCTATCTTGTCGGCACGGCCGAGATCGCGGTGATCGATCCGGGGCCGGACGATCCGCGACATGTCGATGCGATTCTCTCCGCCGTGGGGGGCGGCCGCGTGAGCGCGATCCTGTGCACCCACACCCACCGCGATCACAGCCCGGCGAGCCGCGCGCTCGCAGAGGCGACCGGCGCGCCGATCATCGGCTGCGCGCCGCTCGCGATTTCCGATGACGGCCCGCGCGCGGAGGCCGCCTTCGATTTCGATTATGCGCCGGACCGGGTGCTCAAGGATGGCGACACCCTCGAAGGCGAGGGCTGGAGGCTCGCCGCCGTCGCGACGCCGGGACATACGTCCAACCATCTGTGCTTCGCGTTCGGCGACATCCTCTTCACCGGCGACCATGTGATGGGATGGTCGACGACGGTGATCGCGCCGCCGGACGGCGACATGGCCGATTATATGGCGAGCCTCGACAGGCTGCTGGCGCGCGACGATCGCCTCTATTTCCCGGCGCACGGCCCGGCGGTCGAAAAGCCGCGCGCCCATGTCCGCGCGCTGATCACCCATCGGCGAATGCGCGAGAAGCAGATCCTCGAACGGCTCGGACAGGGGATCGGGCGCATCCCGGCGATGGTCGAGACGATGTACCGCGCGGTCGATCCGCGGCTGCATCCGGCGGCCGGGCGCTCGGTGCTTGCCCATCTGATCGATCTCGAGCGGCGCGGGCTGGTCAGCCGGGAGGGCGAGGAATGGACGCTTCGCGCCTGAAGCGCTGGGCGCCTTGGGTCGCGGCGCTGGCGGCCCTGGTGGCGGGGCTGCTGATCGGCCTTGCCCTGCGGGCCGATCGCGGCCCGGCACCCGAGCACGATCCGCGCGCGATCGCGAACCGGGTCCTGATTTCGGTTCGCGAGCAGGGCCGGATCGTAACCTACAGCGCGCGCTTCGCTGCGATCGTCAGCGCGCGCGAAAGCCGCCTCGGGATGACCGCGGAAAAGACGCTGATCCTGCCGGGCACCGCCCGCTATTCGGTCGATCTGTCGCGCCTTCGCCGCCAGAGCCTGGCCTGGGACGCGCCCACCTCGACACTGACAGTGACGCTGCCGCCACTTGAAATCGACGGGCCGCAGATCGATTTCGGCGATGTCCGGGAATATTCGGACGGCGGCCTTCTCCTGGCCCTCACCGATTCGGGACGGACGCTCGATCAGGCCAATCGCCGGAGCGCCCAGGATGAACTGATGCGCCAGGCGCGGGCAGGGACTGCGACGCACCTGGCCCAGGACGCGGCGATGCGGATCGTGGCACGCGCTTTCGCGCTTCCGTTGAGTTCGGCGGGGATTGACGCCAGCGTCGCGGTGCGGTTCGTGGACCCGGCGGGGCGGGAGGACGCAAGCTTCCTCGATCGCCCCGTGCGCATCGAGGACGCGGTAAGGAACAACGCATCATGAATGCCCGCAACGCCACTCTCCAGGGCCTCGACGTCCGCGCCGAGATCGATCGCCTCCGCCGCGAGCGCAATGCCGTGATCCTCGCCCATTATTACCAGGCGCCGGAAATCCAGGACCTCGCCGATTTCGTCGGCGACAGCCTCGATCTGTCACGCAAGGCGCAGGCGACCGACGCCGACGTCATCGCCTTTTGCGGCGTCCGCTTCATGGCTGAGACGGCGAAGATCCTGTCGCCGCAGAAGATCGTCATCCTTCCCGACATGAACGCTGGATGCAGCCTGGAGGACAGCTGCCCGCCCGAGCAGTTCGCTGCGTTTCGCGCGCAGCATCCGGATCACATCGCGCTCACCTACATCAACTGCTCGGCGGCGGTGAAGGCGCTGAGCGATATCATCGTTACCTCCTCGTCCGCCGAGACGATCCTGGGCCAGATCCCGCCGGAGCAGAAGATCATCTTCGGCCCCGACAAGCATCTCGGTGGCTATCTCTCGCGCACCCTCGGCCGGGAGATGCTGCTGTGGCCGGGCACCTGCATCGTCCACGAAGCCTTCAGCGAGACCGAATTGCTGAAGCTCAAGGCGCAACATCCGGGCGCGCCGGTGCTCGCCCACCCGGAATGTCCGGGCCATATCCTCGACCATGCCGATTATGTCGGCGCGACCTCAGGCATCCTCAAATATGCGCTGGAGGCACCGGGCGACGTCTTCATCGTCGCGACCGAGCCGCACATCATCCACCAGATGGAGAAGGCCGCGCCGCACAAGACCTTCATCGGCGCGCCAGGCGCGGACGGCAACTGCAACTGCAACGCCTGCCCCTATATGGCGCTCAACACGCTGGAGAAGCTCTACGTGGCGCTGCGCGACCTCGAGCCGCGGATCGAGATCGAGGAGGAGCTGCGCCTGAAGGCGAAGCGGTCGCTCGACCGGATGCTGGAGATGGCCGGCAACACGGTCGGCAAAGGCGACGTCGGCAAGCCGCAGATCAGCGGCGACTGATGGACTTCCGGCTTTCGCGCCGCGCCTTCATCGGGTCCGCCGCCCTCGCGGCGGCCGCGCCGGCACTCGGCGTCGATGCGGCGGAGGTCGATTGGACCGCGCTCGGCGAGGACGTGAAGGCCGAAATGCGCTGGGCCTGGGCCAATTATCGCGACCATGCCTGGGGCAAGGACGATTTCCTGCCGGTCTCCGGCGGCTCGCGGAGCTTTCCACTGCGCGATCATCATCTCGGTCTCAGCCTGATCGAGGCGATGGACACGCTCTGGCTGATGGGCCTCGATGCCGAGTTCGCCGACGCGCTCGGCTGGGTGAAGGCGGAGCTCGACTTCGACGTCGACGGCGAGGTTTCGGTGTTCGAAACCTCGATCCGCCTCGTCGGCGGGCTGCTCTCGGCGCACCTCGCCTGCAACGATCCGGCGCTCCTCGCCAAGGCGCGCGATCTTGCCGATCGGCTGCTTCCGGCCTTCGAGACGCCGACCGGCATTCCCTATCGCTACGTGAACCTGAAGACGGGCGCGGTGCGCGATCCGGCGACCAACCCGGCCGAAACCGGCACCTATATCCCCGAATATGGCACACTGAGCCGCCTCACCGGGGACACGCGCTATCGGGAGGCGGCCGATCATGCGCTCGGCGCGATGTACGATCGCCGGTCGCGGATCGGGCTGCTCGCCGACAAGATCGACGCCCGCACCGGGGAATGGCTCAGCCGCCGCGCGACGATCGGGCCGCCGTCCGACAGCTTCTACGAATATTGCTGGGACGGCTGGCAGCTGCTCGGCGATCCGGGCTGCAAGACGATGTACGACACGCTGACCGCGGCGATCCTGGCGCATCAGGCGGTGCGGCACGAGGGTGCGCTCTGGTTCGTGGACGTCGATTTCGAAACGGGCGCGCGGCTTTCGACCGAGCAGGACGAGCTCGCCTCATTCTACGGCGGGCTGCTCGCCCAGGGCGGCGCGGCGGCCGAGGGCGCCGCTTATACCCGCGCCTGGGCCGCGGTTCAGGATCGCTTCGGCATCCTTCCCGAGGGCTATGATTATGCGACCGGACAGCCGACGGCGTGCACCAATTCGCTTCGCCCCGAACTCGCCGACGCCGCGTTCAACCTGTGGCTGCTCGATCGGTCCGACGAATGGCGGCGCATCGGCCGGGCGCACTATCTCGCGATGAAGCGATGGAACAAGGCGCGCTTCGGCTACACCGACATGGCCGATGTCGTGACCAAGCGGCAGGCCGATCACTGCCCCGGCTATTGGTGGTCGGAGCAGATGAAATATTATTATCTGATGTTCGCGGACTGTCCCCGCTTCGATTACCGGGACAATTATCTTTCGACCGAGGGCAATGTGCTGAAGGGGCTGCTCGGCCCGGATTGAGCGATCGCCGGCTCCGGCCAATCGTTTTCATTGGCCGGTCCGCCATAGACGCGGTCCAGATAATAAGCGGCAAGATGATAATGCGCCCGCGCGACGTTCGAATGGGTAGCCTGATTGGCGAGCGTCAGCTCCTCTTCGACCCGATCGAGGAAATAATTGCGGTCAGCGGCGTCCATGCCCACTCCTTTGGATTGCCGAGGCGCTCTGGTAACCGCCGGTGGGCAGCCGGGGTTCCACGTCCTTGTCGCTCATTTGCCTCGGCTCGACCGCGGCCTGGTGACCGCGAACCGTCGCCGGCGGCGCATGCGCGGCCGATCGGAGCATCGACCGCTATCGCCGACCCGGAACTTGTGCCAAGGCGCCGACAACGGACGGAGAGACTATGACGGCGCAGCACTGGCAGCTCGAGGGCTTCGATCTCGGCCGCTTCGTCGCCGAGACGCTTGCCGAGGATATGGGCGAGGGGGGCGATATCAGCTCCGCCGCCGTCATCCCCGCCGACGCGCGTTTCGTGGGGGTGATGGATAGCCGCGAGGCGATCGTCGTCGCCGGGCTTCCGATCGCGGAGGCGATTTTCCGGGCGCTCGACCCGGATGCCGGGATCGAGATCCTGATCGACGAAGGCGGCCGGGCGCCCGCCGGCGCGGACCTGATGCGGCTTTCCGGCGATGCCCGCGCCCTGCTGACCGCCGAGCGATCGGCGCTCAACGTGGTCCAGCATCTCTCCGGCATCGCGACGCTGACGCGGCGCTATGTCGACGCGATCGCCGGCACGGGGGCGATCCTGCTCGACACGCGCAAGACGATCCCCGGCCTTCGCCTGCTTGAAAAATATGCGACGCGCATGGGCGGCGCGCAGAACCACCGGATGGGCCTGTGGGACGCGGCGATGATCAAGGACAATCACGTCGCCGTCGCCGGAAGCGTCGGGGAGGCGACCCGTCGGGCGGCCGCGGCCGGCATCGCCCGGATCATCGTGGAGGTCGACCGGCTCGACCAGATCGAGCCGGCGCTCCAGGCCGGCGCCACCCACATCCTGCTCGACAACATGGCGCCGCCGATGCTTCGCGAGGCGGTCGGGATCGTCGCCGGACGCGCCCCGACCGAAGCGAGCGGCGGCGTCAATCTCGATACGATCCGCGCCATCGCCGAGACCGGCGTCACCTATGTCTCGGTCGGTCGCATCACCCAGTCGGCGCCGGCCGTCGATATCGGTCTCGATTTTACAGCGGCATGAGAGAGGGCATGATGATCCGCCGCCTCGCAACGGTCCTTCTCGCCCTGCTCACGCCCGCCGCGCTGTCCGCGCAGGCACTGCAGTGCCGCGTCCCGCCGCGCATCGCCGCGCCCCACCCGGAAGGCCCGAGCCAGCAGGAGCCGCGTCGCCTCCTGCCGATCGGCAGCTACACGCTGGCGCTGATCTGGGCGCCGGAAGCGTGCCGCAATCGCTCCGAAAATATCGATTCCGACTTCGCCTGCGGCCGCGGAAACCGGTTCGGCTTCACCCTCCACGGCCTGTGGCCGGACGGGGAGGGGCGGGAGTGGCCGCAATATTGCGCCTCGGCGCCGATCCTTCCGGAGGCGCTGATCCGCCGGCATCTGTGCGCGACGCCCTCGGCGCAGCTCCTCCAGCACGAATATGCCAAGCATGGCACCTGCATGGGGATCGCCCCCGCCGCCTATTTTGCGCGCTCCACAGGGCTTTACGGCCGGCTTCGCTTCCCGGACATGAACGCGCTTGCCGCGCGGCGGGACCTGACCGTGCGGCAGTTCGCGACCGCTTTCGCGCGGGTCAATCCTGGGCTCAGCGCCGACATGATCCGGCTCAACGTCAATCGCCGCGGCTGGCTCGAGGAAGTCTGGCTGTGCCTCGACACCCGCTTCGCCTACCGCACCTGCCCGGTCGCCCAAGGCGGCGCATCGGCGACGCGGCGAATCCGCATCCAGCCATTGCCGCGCGGTCGCTAGCGCCGCGCCAGCACCTGCCCCTCGATCGTCCCCGTCTCGGGATGATGGCGATCGAGCCATTTGCGCACGATCCTGAGGTTGCGCGTGTTCGACCGGAAGAAGAAGTCGGGAATGGCGCCGACCCAGGGGATCGCGCCAAGCAGCAGATCGATCCCGACATTGCCGCCCATCCGCGCCAGGTGCCATTTCGGCATGCCCAGGTTGCGCGCTTCCCACACGATCCACGCCCCCATCGCAGCCGCGACGACATCGCCCACGATCGGGATGAGATCGAGCGCGACATCGAGGCCGAAGCGGCGGTTCGTGCCCGGGATGACGAAGGCGCGTTCCAGCAACGCTTCCATCGCCTCGATGCGCCGGCGTACCGAGGCTGGATCGCGACCGGCGCCGAGGCGGGCGGCGAGCGCGTCCATGTCCACGCGATTCGGCATCTTCGTCAGGGTCCTTCGGCGGCGATCAACGTGTCGATCGGATGCCGGGCAAACGGATTGGGCCTGAATCCGTTCAATCGCGGCGCCACCAGCGACCAGCGCAGCGGGGCGCCGATGACGATATAAGCGGTGATTGCGGACAGGATCTGATCGGCCTTGGCGAGCGCGATCTGGCGCGCGGCGGCATCGGGCGCGGTCCGCGCGTCGGCGAGCGCGGCATCGGCGGTGGCTTCGCACACTGCGCTCGCGTCGCAGGAAAAGCGGCGCAGATACCAAGGCGCGGCGATGCTTGGCGCCACCGCGTCGATCAGCGCGAGATCGGCATCGGTGCCGGGCGCGACGGCGGTCGCCTGGACGCCGATGGCCGCCCAGTCGCGGCGCAGATGGGCGAAAATCAGGCGATAACCCGGCCCATCGGGCATCGCGACCCGCAGCCGCATCGGCGCGGAGAGCGCCGCGATCGCCGTGCGGGCGGCCTGACGCCGCTGGCCGATCGGCTGGCTCGCCCAGTCCGGCTGGGCCGGGGTCGGCACCTCGTCTATGCCGGGGCCGATCAGCGCGGCGCGGCCCGCAAAGCCGGCAAGCAGCGCTTCCGCGGCGATCGAATCGCGGTCGACGGCCATGGCGAGCGCGCGGCGTATGGCCGGATCGCCGAGCGGCCCTTCGGCCTTGAGGAAGGCGAGCGCGAGCAGCCCCTGGGCCGGATCGAGGACGAGACGGTTCGATGGAAGATCGGCGGTGCGCGCAAAGGGAAGATCTCCGATCGTCCCGCCGGTCACCAGATCGGCGCGGCCCGCGCGGAAGCGCGCGATCGCCTGCGCCGCGCTCTCGCCGCGCAGCTGCACCGGCGCCCGGCGGGGCCCAGCTTCCGGCCCGTCCTCGTCGTCGCGGTCATCGTCGGCCGGGATGGCGAGGCGGACGCCCGCCGCATCGTCCCCAACGACGCGATAGGGTCCCGTTCCCCGATCGCCGAGCGCCACCGACATTTCGGGCTGGGCGAGGAGCTGGAGGAAGTTGGGGCGCGGTCCCTTGAGGCTGATCTCAAGCACCTCGTCGGTCATCGCGACGATGTCGTCGATCGCGCCAAGGACAGGCTTCAGCGGATTGCGACTGGCCCGGCTCAGCGATGCCTTAAGCCGGGCGACGACCTGCGCGGCCGTGACCCGTGCGCCGCCATCGACCCAGGTGGCCCGGCGCAGGCGGAAGGTATAACGAAGGCCGTCGTCGGAGACGATCCAGCTCTGCGCCAGCGCCGGCTCGATCTCGCCGGCGGCATCGAAGCGGACCAAGCCCTGCGCGCTCGCTTCGGCAAGCATCGCCGCGGGCGGATCGAGCGGCCGGAGGTTCGGGTTGAGGAGGTGCGGCGGGCTGCCGATCGCGCTGATGCGGATCGGGCCGCGGTCTGCCCCGCCACATCCGCCGGTCAGCGCGATCGCCGCCACCAACGCCGCGCACAGGATTCGCCGTCCCAACATGGCGGCGATCCTAGCGGAGCGGCCTGGAAAGAACAGCGCGGCGGGCGCGGCTTTTACTCCTCCTTCACGTCTTGACGGCTAAGCCGGGGCATGGATCCGGATACCCCGCGACTGGCCGAGCAGGAGGACGAGGAGGAGGCGGGCTTCAAGCCACGCCGCGCCCGCCGGCATATTGTCGACGAGGTCACGCAGCTTTCTCCCCACCATCTGTTCAGGGTCGAGGTCCAGGTCCGCAACCTTTCGCCCTTCGGCTTCATGGCCGAATGCGACGAACGCGTTCGCATCGGGAGCTATGTCGCGCTCGATGTGCCCGGAATCGGCTCCGTCCATGCCCAGGTGCGCTGGCAGATCGGCGCGCGCATGGGCGGCATGTTCCTCGATCCGATCAGCCTCGCGCGGTGCGAATGGGCGGCGGTAAAGGCCGGGACGCCGTTCAGCGCCGCCTGACCGGGTCCGCCTCGCGCCGCGCCTTATGGGCTGCTGGGGTGCCCGGTATCCCTGTCGTCATCCCCGAAGACGCCGGCGGCAAGCAGCACGCCGCCAGCGATGATGGCGAGCGCCAGGATCGCCGGCGCGAAACCGCCGGCCAAATCGGAGGCATGGTGCGTCCGCGCCGACGCGCGCGCCGCCGGCGCATTGGCGAGCGACAGCGGCTGCGCGGAAGGCTGGGCGAGAGCCGGCGATACCGCGAGGGAAAGACCGGCGAACAGGAGCATCGCTCTGGCAACCATTTGATTTCCTTCCGTCTTTGGACAGTCTCATCCAATGCCGCCAACTCGCGGCGATGCGAAAGGATGCCCCATTGCGACGGAGCGGACGGGAAAGCTGCCAAGTGGTGGCGGGCCGGCAAATGCCGAAGAATGGTGCGGACGGCGGGACTCGAACCCGCACGCCCTTACGGGCAGAAGATTTTAAGTCTCCAGCGTCTACCGGTTCCGCCACGTCCGCACGCGACACGCCTGACGCGGCCAGGACGTGCCGTCAATGTCGGCGGCCGGCCGATCAGACGTTCAGCCGCTCGCGCATTTCCTTGCCGGGCTTGAAATAGGGGACGCGCTTCGCCGAGACGTCGACCGGCTCGCCGGTCCGTGGGTTGCGTCCCTTGCGGGCATCGCGGCCGCGCGTCGAGAAGGCGCCGAAGCCACGCAGTTCGACGCGGCCGCCATTCTGGAGCTGCGCGATGATGGCGTCGAAGACCGCGCCGACCACGCGCTCGATTTCCTTGAGCGTGAGGTCCGGATGGTCCTCGCACAACTTCTGGACGAGTTCTGAACGGATCACGACCTGCCCCCCAGTTCGAAACCGCACGGATCAGGCCCGTGCCCGGCGCCGGCGGCCTCTTCGCCGTCCGTGCGCCCGGACAGTCGCACTGAAAACCGCAAAATGCAACAATGCCGTTGCCGAATTTCCGTGCAATTCAAACGGACTAGGGCTGGCAGGAGGAAAAAAGCGGGCTTTCGTGAGACGAAAGCCCGCTTTTCCGTAACGTTAGCCCTGCTTCTGCTTCAGCGCTTCACCGAGGATGTCACCCAGGCTCGCACCCGAATCGGACGAACCGTACTGTGCGACAGCCTGCTTCTCCTCGGCGATCTGCAGCGCCTTCACGGAGAAATTGGGCTTCTTCGAACGATCGAAGCCGATCACCATGGCGTCCAGCTTCTGGCCGGTCTGGAAGCGCTCCGGACGCTGCTCGTCACGGTCGCGACCAAGGTCGCCGCGCTTGATGAAGCCGGTGGCCCCATCCTCGCCGACCTGGACGTCGAGGCCGCCGTCGGTGACGGCGAGCACGGTGACGGTGACCACGTCGTTCTTCGACAGGCCGCCGGCGCCGGCGGACCCGCCCTTGGCGACGCCGCCGCGCTCCAGCTGCTTCATGCCGAGGCTGATGCGCTCCTTCTCGACATCGACGTCGAGGACGACCGCCTTCACCATCTCGCCCTTGCGGTGGAGATTGAGTGCTTCCTCGCCCGAAACGCCCCAGGCGATGTCGGACATGTGGACCATGCCGTCCACGTCGCCGGGCAGGCCGATGAACAGGCCGAACTCGGTCGCGTTCTTGACCTCGCCCTCGACTTCGGTGCCGACCGGATGCTGTTCGGCAAAGGCGCCCCACGGATTCGCCTGGGCCTGCTTGAGGCCGAGGCTGATCCGCCGCTTTTCCTCATCCACCTCGAGCACCGCGACATCCACCTCCTGCGAGGTCGACACGATCTTGCCCGGATGGACGTTCTTCTTGGTCCAGCTCATCTCGGACACATGGACGAGGCCCTCGATGCCGGGCTCAAGCTCGACGAACGCGCCATATTCCGTGATGTTGGTCACGCGGCCCTTGAACACGCCGCCGACCGGATATTTGGCGGCCGCGCCTTCCCACGGATCGCTTTCGAGCTGCTTCATGCCGAGGCTGATGCGCTGCGTGTCGCGGTTGATGCGGATGATCTGCACCTTCACCGTGTCGCCGATGTTCAGCACCTCGCTCGGGTGGCCGACGCGCTTGTAGCTGATGTCGGTGACATGGAGCAGGCCGTCGATGCCGCCGAGATCCACGAACGCGCCGTAATCGGTGATGTTCTTGACCACGCCATCGACCACCTGGCCCTCGGCGAGGCTCTGGATGAGGCCGGAACGCTGCTCGGCGCGCGTCTCTTCGAGAATGGCGCGGCGCGAGACGACGATATTGCCACGGCGGCGGTCCATCTTGAGGATCTGGAACGGCTGCGGGAGGTCCATCAGCGGGGTGACGTCGCGGACCGGGCGGATGTCGACCTGGCTGCCGGGCAGGAAGGCGACGGCGCCGCCGAGGTCGACGGTGAAGCCGCCCTTGACGCGGCCGAAGATCACGCCTTCGACGCGGTTGCCGGCGCTATATTCGCCCTCGAGCTTGTCCCAGGCGGCCTCGCGACGGGCGCGGTCGCGGCTCAGCATCGCTTCGCCGTTCACATTCTCGATGCGGTCGACATAGACTTCGACGACATCGCCGACGGAGATTTCCGGCTTCTGGCCCGGCGCCGCGAACTCGCGCAGCGGCACGCGGCCTTCGCTCTTGAGGCCGACGTCGATGACGGCCATGTCGTTTTCAATACCGGTGACGGTGCCCTGGACGACGCGGCCTTCGAAGCTTTCGTTCTCGCCGCCGAGCGATTCGTTGAGGAGCGCCGCGAAATCGTCGCGGGTCGGGTTTGCCGTGGTGGCCATGAGGATGGATATTCCTTCGTTTTGACGTTTGCCGGCCTGGGGGTTGTCTCCCCCGGTCTTTTCAACCAGCATGCCCTTGCGGCCCCATGCCGCCCGGGCGTCCTTCGAACCGTAAAGCCGGGCCAGCCGGATAAGGCAAAAGAGCACGCCGGGGCGCGGCCCATCGCCCCGCCCGAACGCGCTGCTTATCCTGGCTGCCGCGAGCGCTTTCCTGCCCGTCGGACGGCGGCGCATATAGTGGATGCGCGCGGGCGGGGCAAGCGGGCGAGGATCAGCGGCTCCGCATGGTAATGCTGATGCGATCGGCGCGGCGCATGACATCGAGCGTGACGACGTCCCCGGCGCCGTCGAGCGCGCGCGAAAGCTCGGTCGCATTCGCGACCGGCGTGCCGCCGGCGGTGAAGATCACGTCGCCCGCCAGCAGGCCGGCCCGCGCGGCGGCGGAGCCCGGGGCGATCAGCGCGATCATCGCGCCCTGCTGCCGATCGGTGCCGATCCGCGCGGCCAGGGCGGGCGAAAGATCCTGAGCGACGAAGCCGAAATCATTGGCGGCGGCTGAGTCGCTGCGCAGAAGAGCGCTGTAGACGCGGCTCAGCGTTCCGGCGGGAAGCAGCAATGCGGGATCCGCGCCGCTGCCGGCGCCGCCGAGGCCCACGATGCCGATGACCTGCCCGTTGCGATCCAGCGCCGGCGCGCCTGCGAAGGCGGGATCGGGGGTTGGGCGCAGCTGGACAAAGGCGCGCGGGCCGGGGCGGCCGCTCGCGAAATCTGCGCTCACCATCAGCGGATCGGCGATGCAGCCATGGGCCTCCGGAGCTACGAGCGCGACGGCCTGGGTGCCGACGGGCGCCAGGGCGGACTCGGCCAAGGCGAGCGCGGGAAAGCCCGAGCCATCGACCTTGAGCAGTGCGACTCCGGAGAGAGGATCGTCGGCGACGCGTCGCGCGCCAAGGCTGCGCCCATCATCGAGCAGCACGCGCAGCGGCGCCGTTCCGGCGACCGCCCGCCCGCTTGCAAGGATATAGCCTTCGGCCGAAACGATGAAGCCGGTCGCGCGCGGCGAGGGGGCGGCGGCGCCTCCGCCGGCCGCCGCGCCGTCCTGGCCCGACGGCCCGCCGTCGATCGCGACGATGGCGGGGCAGGCGGCGGCGATCATGTCCGCCATGTCGCCCCCGGCGAGCGGCGCGCGCGGCGCGGTCACGGCGTTCACCGCCGGCGCGACCACCTTCTGTTCGACCCGGGCGACCCGTGGCGAGAGATTGCCGCCGACGAGCGCGGCGCCAAGCGCCACCGCGATCGCGACGAGGCCGATGCCGAATGCGCGCAGGGTCGGGCCGCCGGTCATTTCGATTCCCGCGCCTCGCCGAACAGCTCGCGCTGGCTCTTCTCGAGCTCCTCGGCATAGCGGCGGCGGACATATTTCTCGGAGACGAGGCCAAGCACCGCGCCCTCGGGATCGACGACGACCATCTCGTCCGCGCTCAAATCCTCGAACCGGCGCATGATCGCGGCCACGTCCTCGTCCGGCCGCAGCGTCTGATCCGCGAGGATGGCGAGCGTGCGGACGGGTGCGGAAGGATCGGCGGACGCGGCGAAGGCGAGGGGCGTCGGCACGATTCCGGCATAATGACCGGAGCCGTCGGTGAGGATGATGCGGCCGGCCGATCCGAGCGGGAAGCGGTGGCGGAAATCGGCGATCGTGATGTCGGCATCGACCATCGGCGTTTCCCGCCGCATCATCCGTCCGGCCGTCAGGCTGCGCATCCAGCCGATGTCGCGCGCGCTGCGGATCGTCTCGCCGCGCGTGTGGAGCCGCCAGGTCGAGAAGGAGAAGCCGAACGTCTCGCGCACCAAGGTGCTGGCGCACAGCGCCGCCGCGATGGCGACCGCGGTCAGCGCGAAATCATGGGTCGATTCGAGGACGAGCATCGACATCGTCATCGGACCGCCGACCACGGCCACCGCCATCGCCGCCATGCCGACGAGCGCGGCGTCTACCGGATCGATCGGCGGCGCGCCGGGCAGAGCGGCGAGGATCAGCGCGAACATTTGCCCCGCCAGCGACCCGAGGAAGAGGGAGGCGAAGAACATGCCGCCGCGAAAGCCGAAGCCGAGCGAGATGGCCGAGGCGGCGATCTTGAGGAAAAAGATGCCGGCAAGCGTGCCCAGCCCCAGCGGCACGGCAAGATCGAGATGGAGCGCGCCGTGGCCGGCCGAGAGCGTCTGCGGCGAAAGGAGCGCGAGCGGCATCAGCAGGATGCCGCCGGCCACCGGACGCCACCGATCGGGGATCGGCAGCCGTCGCACATTGGTTTCGAGCGCGGTGATCGCCTGCATGAGAATGATCGCCGCGAGCGCGCAGGCGAAGCCGAGCGCGGCGTAGAAAAGATAGTCGGTGGTCTCGATCGCATGGCCGCTCGGCAGAGCGATGAGATAGGGCGCGGCGCCGGCGGAGCGGATCATCACCGCGGCGGCGATGCAGGCGGCGGCGACTGGCGCGATCGCGGCCGGTGTATAGGCGCCGATGACGATCTCGAACGCGTAGAAGGCGCCGGTCAAGGGCGCGCTGAACGCAGCACCCACGGCGGCCCCGGCGCCGGCGCCGACGAGCGTTCGAAGGTCGTTGCGGCGCAGCTTCAGCCACTGGCCGGCGATCGACGCGACGCCGCCGCCCATCTGCGCATAGGCGGCCTCAAGGCCGACGGAGGCGCCGGCGCCGTTGGAAACCAGGGTCTGGGCGGAGACGAGCAGACTGTCCCTGGCCGGGATGACGCCGCCATGCAGCGCGTTCGCCTCGACGACGTCGATCGGCGCCCGCTGGCGGCCGCGCGTCGCATAGGAGATCCCCGCAAGGACGAGGCCGCCAAGCGGCAAGGCCAGGAGACGCAGCGGATCGACGGCGGTCACGGCGCTCAGCCGATCGATCGCGGCGCCGTAGAGCAGCCGTTGCACCAGATGGGCGAGACCGCCCTGGATCAGGGTCAGCAGCCCCGCCGCAAGCCCGACCGCGACCGCAAGCGCGATCAGCGCGACCTCGCTGGAGCGCAGGCGACGCCGTTGATGGCGCAGGATCGACGCGAACTTGGTCGGGGTCATGAATATGCTCGAACTTTGCGGGCTTCCGTAGCGACCGGCCCGGCGGTCGTCCACCTGCGGGGTTCCGATGGAAAATGGCTGGAGGCGTTCGCCCGGCTTTCCTACAAGCGGGTGATGTCGCTGACCCAACAGGACGCGCAATCGCTGTTTCACCGCGCAATCGCCGATTTGGGCGCTGGGCGGCTGGACGAGGCACGGAGAGCCGCCGACACGCTGGCCGCGAGCAATTTCGCCAATGCCCATGTCTGGCTGCTACAGGCCACGACGTGCCGCGCGCAATCCGACGCCGCCGCCGAAGAAGCCGCGCTCGACCGGTTGCTCGCCGCCGAGCCGAGATCGGTGCGTGGGCTGGTGATGAAAGGCGATTGCCGTGCGGCGGCCGGGGATGAACGTGCCGCGGCCGGCTATTATCGCGCCGCGGTGATGATCGGTGGGGAGGGGCAGCCCCCGCCCGCGCTCCAGGACCTGCGCCGGGCGGAAGCGGCGCTCGCTCAGTTCAAGGCACGTTATACGGAGCGGCTGGAGGCTTCGCTTGCCGCGCAGGGACTGGGCCCGAACAACCGGAGCGCGCGGTTCCAGCAGTCGCTCGATATCGCCGCCGGGCGCAAGCAGGTCTATTTCCAGGAGCCGACGGGCTATTTCTTTCCTGAGCTGCCGCAGATCCAGTTCTACGAGCGGGAGGTCTTTGCCTGGGCGGGGGCGATCGAGGCGGCGACCGACGCCATCCGCCAGGAGATCCTCGCCTATCGTACGAAGGGAGACACAGGCTTCCGGCCCTATATCCAGGGCGGGGTGAACGAGCCGCGGATCGACGAGAACCCGCTGCTCGACAATGTCGACTGGAGCACCCTGTTCCTGTGCGAGAATGGCGCGATCGCCGAGGATGTCGTCGCGCGCTGCCCGCGCACCTGGGCGGCCGTCCAGGCGGCGCCGCTCCCGGAGGTGACGGGCGCCGGGCCGACGGTGATGTTCTCGCTTCTGCGCCCCGGCGCGCGGATCAACCCGCACACCGGCGTCTTCAATGCGCGCCTGACCTGCCACCTGCCACTGATCGTTCCGCCGAACTGCCATTTCCGCGTCGGCAACGAGACCCGCCAGTGGGAAGTCGGCAAGCTGATGGTCTTCGACGACACGATCGAACATGAGGCCTGGAACGGCAGCGGCGAGGACCGGATCGTGCTGATCTTCGACATCTGGCGGCCGGAGCTCAGCGAGCGCGAACGGCGCGAGATCGCCGCCGTCCTCAGCTTCCGCTAGCGAGCCGCGCCTCGACCGCCGCAATCGCCGCGGCGATGGCCTGCTCCACATCCATGTCGCTCGTGTCGAGCAGGATAGCGTCCTCGGCCTGGCGAAGCGGCGCCGCGCCCCGGCCGGTGTCGCGCGCGTCGCGGGCGCGGATGTCGGCGAGCACCTCGGCGAGATGCACGTTGCGTCCTGCGCGCCGAAGCTCGGCGAGGCGGCGCTCGGCGCGCACCTCGGGCCGTGCGGTGACGAACAGCTTGGCTTCGGCCTGCGGCGCGATCACGGTGCCGATGTCGCGCCCGTCCAGCACGGCGCCGCCGGGCTGCGCGGCGAAGCGCGTCTGTCGCTCCAGCAACGCCGCCCGGACCAGCGGATAGGCCGAGATTCGCGAGGCGACGCCGCCGACCGCCTCGCTCCTCAGCTCCGGATCGTCGGCGTCGATCTGTTCGATATGGGCCGCGCGCGCAGCGGCAAACTCGCTATCGGGATCGCCGCCCGTTTCGAGCAGATTGAGCGCGGTGGCGCGGTAGAGGAGGCCGGTGTCGAGATGCGGCAGGCCGAAATGCCGGGCGAGCGCGCGGGCGATCGTGCCCTTGCCGCTGGCGGCGGGGCCATCGACGGCGATGATCATGCCGCCGCCTTTTCGAGCAGCGAGTCGAGCGTCGCCTCGAAGGCCGGAAAGCTGGTTTCGACCGGGCTCATGTCGTCGATCGCGATCGCCTTGCGTGCATGAAGGCCGGCGATCGCGAAGCTCATCGCGATCCGATGATCGAGCCGAGCCGAAATCTCGCCGCCGCCGGGGAGGGGTTCGCCGCCGCTGCCGTGGACGACGAGGCCGTCCTCGCTCTCCTCGACACGCACGCCGATCGCCGCCAGCCCCTCGGCCATCACGGCGAGCCGGTCCGATTCCTTGACGCGAAGCTCCGCGAGGCCGGTGGTCCGCGTGGTCCCCTCGGCAAAGGCGGCGGCGACGAAGAGGATCGGGAATTCGTCAATCATGTCGGCGGCAGCCTCGGGCGGAAGATCGACGCCGCGCAGCGCCGCATGGCGCACGCGCAGGTCCGCGACCGGTTCGCCCGAAAGCTCGCGCGGATTTTCGAAAGCGATGTCGGCGCCCATGGCCTTCAGCGCGTCGTAAAGGCCCGTGCGGCGTGGGTTGATGCCCACATCGGCAATGGTGACGTCCGATCCGGGGACGATCGAGGCGGCGACCGCGAGAAAGGCGGCGGCGGAAGGATCGCCGGGCACGATCACATGCTGCGGCCTGAGTTCCGCCTCGCCGCGGATCCGGATCGCCGGGCCGTCGCGCTCGATCTCCGCGCCGAACAGCGACAGCATCCGCTCGCTATGGTCGCGCGTCGGGGCCGGCTCGATCACCTCGGTGACGCCGGGGGTGTTGAGCCCGGCGAGCAGCAGCGCGGATTTGACCTGGGCGGAAGCGACCTCCATCCGGTGGCTTTGCGGCAGGGCAGGGACGATACCCTCGACGATGGCGGGCAGCCGTCCGCCCTCGCTCGTCTCGATCCGCGCGCCGATCCGCCTGAGCGGCACGGCCACGCGATTCATCGGCCGGCGGCTCAGCGAGGCATCGCCGACGAAGGTCGCGCGGATCGGATGACTGGCGACGAGGCCCATGAGCAGGCGCGTCGAGGTGCCCGAATTGCCCATGTCGAGCGCCGCTTCGGGCTGCAGGAGGGAGCCGACGCCAACGCCGGAGACCGTCCACGCGCCGTCCGGCCCGCGCTCGATCCGAGCGCCCATTGCGCGCATTGCCGCCGCCGTCGAGGCGACGTCGCCGCCGTCCGACAGGCCCTCGATCCGGCTTTCGCCGACCGCGAGCGCTGAGAACATGATCGCGCGATGCGAGATGCTCTTGTCGCCGGGCACGCGCACTGTCCCGCGCAGTGAACCGCGCGGCGCGAAGGTCCGCCGAAGAGCCGCCGATGCCGTCATGCGCTTGGCTTTTGACAGCGCGCACCCCATGTGGCAAGGCGCGCGCCGATCGGGCCGATCGCCTTCGTGGCCGCGCCTGCCTTTTCACGTCGTTACGGAGATTTTTCACCCATGGTGAAGCCTGAGTGGGGCACCAAGCGGACCTGCCCCAAATGCGGAACCCGCTTCTACGATCTCGGCAAGGACGATCCGGTCCACTGCATCAACTGCAATGTGGCCTGGCAGCCCGAGCCGGTGCTGAAATCCAAGCAGCCGCTGCCGTTCGAGCAGCAGAAGCCGGAGCGCGAGGTGGAGAAGGAGGATAGCGATCTCGCGTCCGACGATCTCGATCTCGAGGTCGACGAGGAGGCCGAGGAGAATCCGGACGACGAGGTCGATCTCGGCGGCGACGACGATATCGGCGTGCCGGGCGCCGGCGACGACGAGGAAGAAAGCTAAGTCAGGCTTGCGTCGGGGCGGCGCCTTGCGTAAAGGCGCCCTCCACATTCCGCCGGTCGCCCAGGCCGCGCGAAGGGTTCGGGGCCGTAGCTCAGCTGGGAGAGCGTCGCAATGGCATTGCGAAGGTCAGGGGTTCGATCCCCCTCGGCTCCACCAACCTGTTTCTCCAGGACCGGCTGAAGCCGGAGACTGCCCGTAGAAGCAAGGCTTTGGCCGCCCGGCTCATCCGGCCGGCCGCGCCCAGTGGTGCATCGTCAGCCAGCGCATGAAGGCATCGAACCAGCCGGTGCTGGTCGTCTCCTTGTCGTACATTCCGAAGCCGTGGCCGCCTTGTTCGTAGAGGTGGAATTCGACCGGCCGGTGCGCGGCGCGCCAGTTGCGGACCAGATCGAAGCCGCTTTCGCCGAACAAAGGGTCGTCCGAGGCGAGCGCGACGAACATGGGCGGCGCATCATCGGGCACCGTCAGCGGCAGCAGCGGACCGTAGATGTAGCCGATGAAGGCCGGGTGGGAATCGTCGACGGTCAGCGTCGTCGCCATCGTCAGCATCGCGCCGGCGGAAAAGCCGATCATTCCGATCCGCTGTGGATCGACATGCCATTCGGCCGCCCGAGCGCGGATGAGCGCGAAGGCGGCGCGGGCGTCGGCGGTCTGGGGGCCGAGGTTCGCCATCGCGGATTCGGGGGTCATCCGCGGCGGCCCGGCGGCGCCGGAGAACATCTCGCGCATCGACCGCTCGAATCCGGGCATGTCGGGCGGCGTCTGGTTCAGGCGGTATTTGAGGACGAAGGCGGCGATGCCGCGGGCGGCCAGCGCGCGCGCGACCTCCCACCCTTCATTCGACATCGACAGGGTGCGAAAGCCCCCGCCTGGCGCGACGATCACCGCGGTGCCTGTGGCATGGGCGGGATCGGGGAGGAATGGCGTCAGGGTGGCGACGGTCACGTTGCGGGTGAATTCGCTGCCATATTGCCGATACCAGCTTTCGGGCGCGCTGGCCCCTGGGAGCGGACCGGTGTCGAGCGTGATCGCGCCAGGCTGCGCCGGTGCGTCGATCGGGGTCATCGCATCGTTCTGCGCCCGCGCCGGCCCGCCAAGCGCGAGCAAGCCGAGCGTCGCCAGTGCCGCGAGGCGCAGTGCTGTTCGTTTCATCTTATGTCTCCTCGATGCGTGTCGGCGTCGCTCGTGGCAGGCGGCCGGGCGGTGACGCCGGCATCGGTCTGGACGACCGGCCGCATCGTGCCGTCGGGGTTGAAGGCGAGATATTCGACGGTGACCGAGCGCCGGCCGAGCGCGCCACGCTGGCCGCCGATGGTGAGCGCGGCATTGTGCAGGAAGAGGTAGGTCCGCCCGCGAAAGTCGGCGATTCCGGGATGGATGGTGAAGCTGTCGCGGGCCGATCCGGTCAGTTCGCCGCGATAGGTCCAGGGGCCGGTAATGGCCGGCGCGGTCGCATAGGAGACATGCTCGTCGCGCTGCGTCGAACGGTCGAGCGAGGCGTAGACGAGATAGTAAAGACTGCCCCGGCGGTAGAGCCAGGGGCCTTCCTCGAAATGCGGCGGCGTGATCTCCATGATCGGCCCGTCGATTTCGGTCATGTTGGGCTTGAGCCGGGCGAGGTAGCAGTTGCGGTTGCCCCACGCGATCCACGTCGTGCCGTCCACGTCGGTGAGCACGGTGGGGTCGATATCCTCCCAGCTGTGGGTGCCCCTGGGAGTCATCTCATTGGTGATCAGCGCCGATCCGCGCGCATCGACGAAGGGCCCGGTCGGGCTGTCGGAAACGGCGACGCCGATCGCCTTGCCGGGATGGGTCGCGTCATGCTCGACCGCGGCATAGAACCAGAAACGGCCGTTTCGCTCGATCACCTGGGAAGCCCAGGCATCGCGGATCGCCCAGCGGAAATCGGTGGCGCGCATGATCGCCCCGTGCGCCGTCCAGTGGCGCATGTCGGTGGTCGAATAAGCGAGCCATTCGCGCATATTGAACATTTCGCCATCGTCCGCCTCGTCGTGGCCGACATAGAGGTAGAGCCGGTCGCCGACGACGAGCGGGGCTGGATCGGCGGTGAAGCGTCGCGGATGATCGGGTTTGAGCCCGGGGCGGGCCCGGCCGAGGGCTGGCCGGAGGATCCGGCGGCCACGGCAAAGGCCAAAGCCGGGATCGCCGCGCGACCAAAGCGCCGAAGCTGAGTCATTCCGATCAGACGTTCATCCTCCCAGGCGCTGTTAGCGCTATCATTGCACTGGTGAGGCCGCTCGCCAAGAGGGGCGCGCGGCTTATGTCACAAGGCGGGCGGATCGAGCTCCAGCCAGCGTGCCATCCCGGCCAGCTCGGCCCCAAGGCGCGCGCGCGTGTCGACAGGCGCATCCGGCTCGAGATGCAGGCTGCGGACGAGCAGGCGCCCGGCCTGGCGGTCGGCCTTGAGGTCGACGCGGGCGACGAGCGCGCCGTCCATCAGGAAGGGGAGCACGTAATAGCCGTGGGTGCGCTTGTCGGCCGGGACGTAGATCTCGATCCGATAACGGAAACCGAAGAGTCGCTCCGTGCGCCCGCGCTCCCAGATCAGCGGATCGAAGGGGACGAGCAGGGCCTGGCCATCGATCCGGCGCGGCGCGCGCGCTTCGGCATGGAGGAAGGCGGGCTGGCGCCAGCCCTCGACCCGGGCGGGGAGCAGCTCGCCCGCCTCGACCAGCGCCTCGATCGCGCCCTTCGCCTCGTCAGGCTTCAACCGGAAGTAATCGCGCAGGTCGGCCGCGGTGGCGATGCCGTGGGCGCGGGCGGCGCGGGCGATGAGCCGGCGCTGCGCCTCGGCCGGATCGGGCGTCGGCAGATCGAGAATCGCTGGCGGGATCACTCGCTCGGCGAGATCGTAGACGCGCTCGAAGCTGCCGCGCCGGGTGGCGGTGGTAATGCGCCCGGCCCAGAAGAGCCATTCCAGCGCCCGCTTGGTCTCGCCCCATTCCCACCAGCCGCTGCGGCTCTTGCCATGCTCGAAGTCGGAGGCGGCGAGCGGGCCTTCCGCGCGGATGCGATCGAGGATCGCCTCGGCGGCGCCGCGCTTCTCGCCGGCGAAGACGCGCAAATGCCCCCAGCCGATCTCCCCCCGCTCGGCGCTGGCCATCCGCCAGCGCAGCAGCGGGTGCAGATCCAGCGGGAGGAGCGAGGCCTCATGCGCCCAATATTCGAACAGGCGGCGCTGGCGCTTCGGCCCCCAGGCGGCGCGGTCGATCAGGCCGCGATCGTAGCTGCCGAGCCGGGAGAAAGCGGGGAGATAATGCGCGCGGGCGAGAACGTTGACGCTGTCGATCTGATGCAGGGCGATCCGATCGAGCGTCCGGCCGAGCGGCACCCAACTGGTGACCGCGCGCCGCGGCAACCCGAAACCCTGCGCGGCGAGTGCGATCCGCCGCGCGGCCTTGAGGCTCAGCGTCTCGGGTGTCACTCGGCGGCCACGCCGGCCTGCGCTGCGAGCCTGGCGAGCGCGGCCATATGGCCGGCAAAGGCCTCGCGACCGGCAGCGGTGAGCGCGAGCCAGGTGCGCTGGCGCTGGGCGGCCACCGCCTTGCGGACCTTCACATAGCCGGCCTCTTCGAGCTGCTTCACATGCTTAGAGAGGACCGATTCGCTGACCCCCGTCTCGTCGCGGACGAGCGCGAACTCGGCCTCGTCGGTCGCCGACAGGATCGCGCAGACGCGCAGCCGCAACGGCGCATGGATCAGCTCGTCGAAGCCGCCGAGGCTCATCGTTTCCCACCCGTCAGCTCGGCGCGCCAGGCGCGGTCCCAGAGGCTGCTGCCCAGCGCCGCGATCGGGACGGTGACGAGCCCGAACGCGATCGGCGCCCACCACCATCCGAGACCGGTCCTCAGTACCAGGCCGCCGACCATGAACAGGACGAGCAGGAAGGCAAGGGAGATCGCGATCGTGCGCGTGCGGCCGGGGCGATAGCCGTTCAGCGAAATCCCGGCGCGATCCGACCAGGCTCGATAGAGCAGGCCCAAACCGAGTACCGATCCACCGACGACGAGCATGCCCCATGGCTGCGGCGATCCGCCGCCGGCGACCAGCGCACCGCACAGCAGGCCGTAGATCGGCGCGTACCAGGCGGGGGAGGGGTTGCGCGCCGCGATCCGTTCCCTGGCGCGGTGGACGATCTCGATGGCTTCGCGCGGGTCGACTGTCTCGGTCATGGCTCCTCACTTTCCGAGTCGGAAAGTAGATTCACTTTCCATCTTGTCAAGTGACGCGTCAGAAGCGCAGGCGCCCGGCCAGCACGAGCCGCGAGCGATAGGTGGCGTCGATCGCGCGATCGGTGTCGTACCAGCGAAGTTCGGCCGAGAGATTGCGGGCCACGGAGAGCGTGAGGCCGGCATTATAGGCAATATAATCCGGCCCGCCGCCACGGGTGCGCCGGGCGATCGCGCCATCGATCGAGAGCGGGCCGTGGAGATGAAGCGCCGCGCCCGCCTCGAGCAACAGCGAGTTGCGGGTCGGCCCGAGATCGTCCGGGCTCCACAAGGCGGTGAAGCGGGCGCGGACCGGGCCGATCGCGCGCCCGACGGTCATCGCGGTCTCCAGCGCGCGCGAATCGCGGGCCGCGCTCGCTCCGGTGTTCACCCTGGCGGCCACAGTGGCGGAGAGGTCGAAGCCAGCGAGGGTCCGCTGCATGCCGACCGAAAGCGCGGCCTCGCCATCGGCGTCGGCGAGGGTGACGTTCTTGAGATAGCCGGCGATGACGATATCGCCGATCCGCAGGCTGGGCCGCACCACGATCTGGGGCCCCGACGTCTGCCGCAAACCCTTCGACATGCCTTGGCTCGCAAGGACGATCTCAAGAGCCGGATCGAAGGGTGGAAGGGCAGCCGGCATGGATGGCATTTCGATGACGTCGACGGCTGCGGTGTGACAGACCGGCCTTGCACCTGGCAATGGCGCATGTGGGACGGGAGGGAGTTTCGTGTGGGGGCGTTGCCTCCCTCCCGGCCCTCCGCCTCGCCAAAGGCGGATATCGCTGAGATCAGAATTGCAGGCCAATCCCGGCATTGGCCCCGGCGCGGCCGCGGGTGTCGACGCTGGCGCCGGCCCGGACGACGGCGCGGCCGCTGCGGGTCCGGGCGGACAGGCCGAGCGCGAAGGCGGTCTGCCCGCCGAACGTGCCGATCCCCATGCCGACCATGCCGCGCCCGGCGTCGGCCGCCTGGGGCAGCGCCGCGGCGGCGAGCGCCCCGGCAATGCCGCCATAGGAGTCGCGGCGAAGCGTGACCAAGTCCTGCCCGAGCGCGTCGATCCTGAGATCGGTGTAGCTCTGGGCCTGATTGACCGCGGCCTGCAGGCCCGCATTGACCTGGCCGACATTGGTGGCGTCGGTGTCCGCCATACCGGCCGCGACATTGTGCAGCCCGACGGGGCCGTCGCCGGCGCCAACGAGGGTCACGTCGTCGCTGACCGTGCCGCCGTTCGATGTCGTGGGCGTCGCCGCATCAGAATATTGAACCGGCGAGACGGTGCTGCCGCTGATATTGTTCATGATATTGGTGATGGCGGTGCTGTTGTCGGTGACGCGTGCGTCGAGAGCGGCAATGTCGGCGACATTCTGAACCACGACCTGGTTGGTGGCAAAGAGCTGGTTGCCGTTGACCGCATCGGTGGAGCCGGCCGCGACGATGCCGTCGCGGACATTGTGCAAACCCACCGGTCCGCCACTGGCGCCGGCCAGCACCGCCTCGTCCGTCACCGTCCCGTCATTGGCGATGGTCGGCGTTCCGGCATCGGCATAGCGGACGGGGCCTGGCGCCACGCTTCCGCCGCCGCTCGACATGTTGCTGTTCACCAGCGTCGTGAGATTGGCGATCGCATTGGTGTTGCTCGCCACCTGCGTGCCGAGCGCGGCGACGCTCTGGTTGGTCGCGTCGAGCTGCGCGCCGTTCACCGCTTCGCGCGAATCCGCGGCGATCCGGCCGGCGGCGACATTATCGATGACGGTCCCGCCGGTGCCGGCGAGGGAGACCCGGTCGCGGGCGGGACCGTCATACTGGAGCGCACGCGCCCCAAGCTGCGAAACACTGTCGGCGACGCCCTGAAGCTGGGCGACGTTCACGGCGTCGGTCGGTGCCGAGCCCGCCGCGACATTGGTGATCTGCCGCTCCGCGCCAAGTGCGCCGACCGAGAACTCGCCGGCCGACAGCTGCGGATCGGGGAGGCCGACGGCGGCATAAGCGAGTTGCGGCCCGCGCGAGGCGACGGAACCCGTGCCGATGGCGACGCTGTTGGCCGCATCCACCTGGGCGCCCGTGCCGATCGCGACCGCGCCGGTGGCGGCACCGCCGGTGGTCGCGCCATTGCCGAAGGCGATGGAATTGATTTCGCCGGCGTTCGCCGAAGCGCCATTGGCGCCGAGGCCGGTGATCCGGTTGCCGCCGATCGCGATGCCTTCCTCGTTGGTGAGGCTCAGCGAATCGGCCTGACTGTTGCAGCCCATGGAAGGATCGACCGTGTTGCCGTCCGTATCGACGGCCTGGAGGCCGATCGGCGCACCCGACGCTGCACTCGAGAGCAGGCCTGCGACATTGGTGTCGAGCGGCGGCAACGCCTGGCCGACGATCGGGATGATCTGGACGATGCCGAGGATCGCGTTCACCCGGTCCTCGACCGGCGCGACGATGCCGTTCGCGACGGGGCCGAGAATATCGGTCACCGCCGAGCGCGGCAGGCGCAGCCCCGAACAGGCGTTGACGACAGGCGTCGAAGCCTGAGCCTGTGCAGAACCTGCGACGAAAATATTCGACATCGCAAGCAAAGCGCAACCGACCATCCACCTCCGACCGGAGAAGATCGTATTATGTTCTAGAATAGTCATCTGCCTCTCCAGAATTCGTCGACACGAGTTCGTGAAACCGATGGCGATTGTCTGGTGAAGCGGTTAATTATGATTTATGGATAAGAATTTATCGCGTTCAGTTTGAACGATATTCTATCCATTTTGGATGATGGCGAGGGATGGGGGGCGTCCCTGAGCGGGACGGGCCGGACGATGAGGCGGCTTGCGCCTCATGGTGAATCAATCGTTAATCCATGCCATGAGTCGACTCGCTCCGATAATGGTGCGGCAAATTGCGCTGGCGTCCTCGCCCGCGTTCGGGTCGACCGCGCCGGCCGCGCCGCCCCGCTGGCAGGAAGACCTGCGGCTGTTCCTGACCGGCTGGGTCGGGGGCCTGATCTTCTTCTGGACGCTGCTGAGCTGAACCGCGGGCCGGCCGTCAGACGGTCGGCGGCAGACCTTCCTCGTCCGCGCACCGGCCATCGTCGCACGCCCGATGGAGCAGCCAGCCGAGCCAGGCCGAGATCACGCACATCGCGGCCGCGAGCAACAGCTGGTTCGCGGCGTCGACCCCCAGGAATGACAGGCCGCCGGCGAGGATCGATCCGCCCACCATCGCGCCCGAATTGACGATATTGTTGGCCGCGACGGTGCGCGCCGCCTGCGATTTCGGCACGGTCGTGGTGAGGAAGGCATAGAGCGGCACGACGAACATGCCGCCGGTGATCGAAATGCCGAGCAGGGCGCCGATCATCGGCAGGACGCCGCGGTGATTGAAGAAATCCCCGATCGTGTAGAGCGTGCCCTCCGGCGCGGGCTGCCAGTGCGCCGCGACAAAGTGGAAGGCAGCGACGAACAGCCCCATGCCGATCACCGACGGGGCCGAATAGCGGGCGGAGACCTCGCCCTTCAGAAGGCGGTTCACCAGCACCGATCCGATGGCGACGCCGACCGAGAAGATGGCGAGGAAGAGGCTGGCGATCTGCCGGTCGGCGGTCAGCACGTTCTTCACCAGCGGCGGGAACTGGATGAAGAGGACGGCACCGATCGTCCAGAAGAAGCTGATCGCCACCACCGCGAGGAAGAGCCGGCGGATATGCATCGTCGCCGCGACAAGCCGGATCGACGAGCGAACGACGTTGAGATCGATCTTGTGCCCTTGTTCGATCGCGGGGGCAGGGGGCACCTGCCGCCCGGTCGCGTAGCCGATCGCCGCGACCCCGGTGACGAGCGCCGCCGCGGCCTCGACCGGGATGATGCCGGCGAGCAGCGTCCCGAAAAGGATCGCCACATAGGTGCCGGCTTCGACCAGCCCGGTCCCGCCGAGCACCTCGTCCGAATGAAGATGCTGGGGAAGGATCGCATATTTGATCGGCCCGAAGAAGGTCGAATGGATGCCCATCGCGAACAGGGCAAGGAGCATCAGCGGGATCGCCAACGCACCCACCGCGATCCCCTGCCAGGCAAGGAGCAGACCGGCCGCGCCGACGATCATGATCAATATTTCGCAGAATTTGATGATCCGGATCATCCACGCCTTGTCGCGGGCGTCGGCGAGCTGGCCGGACAGAGCCGAAAGCAGGAAGAAGGGAACAATGAAGATCGCGGTGGTCAGCGCGCTGAACCAGAATTCCGATCGTTCGTCATTATAGACCTGATAGACGACGAACAGGACCATCGCGTTCTTGAACAGATTGTCGTTGAACGCGCCGAGAAGCTGGGTCGCGAAGAGGGGCAGGAAGCGCCTGGTTCGCAGGAGATGCAGCGAATCGGTCATCGCCGATCCTGGTTCACGCACGCGGGCAAAAGCCGGCCCCCGGGCAGCGATCGGTATCCAGACATCCTCAAACTTTCGCTCCCCGTCACCGGTCATAGGGGGTGGCACGCGCTATGTGCAACCCCCGCCTCTCCCAATCCGCCGGCTTTGGCGCTAAGCGCTGTGACGAATGCTCACGCTTCCAAACCTGCTCACGCTTTCGCGGATCCTTGCGGTCCCGATCCTGGTCTTTCTGCTCTGGCAGCCGGGCTGGGCGGGCTATGCGGTCACCTTCGCGCTCTATTGCCTTGTCGGGATCACCGATTATTTCGACGGCTATGTGGCCCGCGCGCGCGGCACGGTCTCGCGCCTGGGCCAGTTCCTCGATCCGATCGCCGACAAGATCATGGTCGCCGCGGTGATCCTGATGCTCGTGTCGACCCGCGACAGCAGCCCGCCGGTGATCCACGGCGTGCATATCATTCCGGCGCTGGTGATCCTGCTGCGCGAGATCATGGTGTCGGGCCTGCGCGAATATCTCGCCGGGCTGCGCGTCTCGGTTCCGGTCAGCCAGCTCGCGAAGTGGAAGACGACGATCCAGATCGTCGCGCTCGGCGCGCTCATCCTCGCCGGCGCCCTTCCGCAATGGCCGTGGATCCACCAGATCGGCCTCGGTTGCCTGTGGCTGGCCGCGGGGCTGACGCTCATCACCGGCTGGGATTATCTGCGGGTCGGCCTCAAGCATATGGATTGAGGCGCGGCGCGGCGCGACCCCGGGAAGGCGGCAACTAGGCCGCGGCCTTCAGCGCATCGGCGAGCAGCCGGAACTCCTTCTCGCGCGGGCTGCCCTTGCGCCACACCAGCGCGATCTTGCGGACCGGGTGATCCGCGTCGAGCCGGCGCGCGACCACGCGCGTACCGGCAAGGATGCCCGCCTCGACCGCCATTTCCGGGATGAGCGTGATGCCAAGGCCGTTGTCCACCATCTGGACGAGCGTGTGCAGCGAGGTGCCGAGGATCGACGCTTCGGCACGAAGCTCAGGCCGGTTGCAGGCGGAGAGGGCGTGGTCCTTCAGGCAGTGGCCGTCCTCGAGCAGCAGCAGGCTGTCTTCGTCGATCGCCGTCGCCGGCACGCATTCGGGAAGGTCGGCCGCCGGTCCGGGCGGGAAGGCGACGAGCAGGGCATCGTCGAACAGGTCCGCGACCTCCACGTCGCCGCAGGCATAGGGAAGCGCGAGCAGCACGCAATCGAGCTTGCCGCGGTGCAGCGCGTCGCAGGCCGCCTGGCTCGTCTCCTCGCGCAGATAGAGCCTGAGGTCGGGCCATTGCTCGCGCAGCCGCGGCAAGAGGGTGGGCAGAAGGAAGGGCGCGATCGTCGGGATCACGCCCATCCTGAGCTCGCCCGCGAGCGGCTTGCCGGCGGCGCGGACCATATCGGTCAGATCCTCCGTTTCGCGAAGGATACGCTGGGCCTTTTCGGCGACGCGGATGCCGAGCGGCGTGAACCGCACGACGCGTCGCGTCCGCTCCACCAGGGTCACGCCGATCAGGGTCTCCAGCTCCTTGATGCCTGCAGACAGCGTCGACTGGGTGACGAAACAGGCGTCGGCCGCGCGGCCGAAATGGCCCTCCGTGCGAAGGGCGACGAGATATTGGAGCTGCTTCAGCGTGGGAAGATAGGTCGCGGACATTTGTTATCGGCTCGATCGATCAATGCGTATGATTTAATCCATTTGCACGATGAAAACCAGCTTCCTACGTGCAGCGCACCATTTTTGCCGCAACGCACAAAGAGGAGAATGCGACACCATGTTGACCGTCGGCGACAAGCTTCCGGAATTGACCCTTCCCGTCCAGCAGGGGACCTCGGCGCTCCCCGCGGGTGAGACGATCGACCTCGCTGACACCGGCGGCAAGTGGAAGATCCTGTTCTACTGGCCCAAGGATTTCACCTTCGTCTGCCCGACCGAGATCGTCGGCTATGGCGAGCTCAAGGGCGAGTTCGCCGATCGTGATGCGGTGCTGATCGGCGCCTCGACCGATACGGCGCACGTCCATTTCGCCTGGCGCCGGTCGGACCCGCAGCTCGCCGAGGCGGACTTCCCGTGGATCGCAGACAACAAGAAGGAGCTCGCGAGCGCGCTCGGCATTCTCGACGCCGAAGAGGGCGTCGCCTTCCGCGCGACCTTCATCGTCGATCCCGACAACATCATCCAGCATGTGATGGTGAACGGCCTGAATGTCGGCCGCAACCCGGCGGAGACGCTGCGCGTGCTCGACGCGCTGCAGACCGACGAGCTGTGCCCGTGCAACTGGACCACTGGCCAGGAGGTCCTGCGCCCCGCGGCGTAAGCCCCCCCCACGCCCCGAACAGGGCGCGGACCTCTTGCTGGGGCGCGGCACCACGGGCGCCGCGCCCCATTTCTTTGACCCATATTCCAGCGACTGGAAACCGCCGGGAGCCGCGCCTAGGCTCGCGGTGCGATCAGGAGAGCTTCCAATGTCCCTCAAGACCTTTGCCGACGCCTTGCCCGATTACGCCAAGGACCTCAGACTCAACATGTCCTCGCTGCTCGCCGACCAGACTCTCGGCGACGAGAATCGCAAATGGGGGCTCGTCCTCGCCTGCGCCCACGGCACCGGCTACAAGCCGATCGTCGAGGCGGCCGAGGCGGAAGTGGCCGGCAAGATCGACGAGGCCCATGCCAATGCGGCGCGGGCGGCGGCGGCGATCATGGCGATGAACAACGTCTATTACCGCTTCGTCCACCTCGCCACCAATCCGGTCTACGAGACGCTGCCGGCGAAGCTGCGGATGCAGTGCATCGGCAATCCCGGGATCGACAAGGCGGACTTCGAGCTGTTCAGCCTCGCGGTGAGCGCCCAGAACGGCTGCGGCATGTGCATCGACAGCCACGAGCGGGTGCTGACCCAGCACGGCATCAAGGCCGAGACGATCCAGGGCGCCGCTCGTGTCGCCGCGATCATGACCGCCGTCGCGACGGTCCACGCGACGCTCTAGCCGTCGGCGTAGGCGTCCAGCCGCGCGAGGTGGCGGGCGATCTCCGCCTCGTCGAGGAACGAGCCGAGGAAGGAATTGCGGGCCAGGGTGACGAGCTCCTCGCGGCCCAGCCCGCGTCCGCGGGCGGCGGCGCGATAATTGTCGTTCACATAGCCGCCGAAATAGGCGGGATCGTCCGAATTGATCGTTGCACGCAGGCCCGCCCGAAGCATCGAGTCGATCGGGTGATCGGCCATGTCGGGGACGACGCACAGCTTGAGGTTGGAGAGCGGGCAGACGGTGAGCGTCATTCCGCTTCTAGCGAGCCGCGCGACCAGCTCGGGATCCTCGAGCGAGCGGTTGCCGTGATCGAGCCGGTCGATCTTCAGGATGTCGAGCGCCTCGCGGACATATTCGGGCGGCCCTTCCTCGCCGGCATGGGCGACGCGCCTCAGCCCGAAGGCGGCGGCGGCATCGAAGACGCGCGCGAACTTGGATGGCGGGTGCCCAAGCTCCGAGGAGTCGAGGCCGACCGCTTCGATTCTGTCCAGCCAGGGTTCGGCCGCCTTCAGGGTGGCGAAGGCATCGGCCTCGTCGAGATGGCGAAGGAAGCAGAGGATCAGCCTGGCGCTGATGCCGTGGCGTTCCTTCGCTTCCCCCATGCCGGCGAGCAGCCCCTCCATCACCGTCGCGAACGATATGCCGCGCGCGGTGTGGGTCTGCGGATCGAAGAAGATTTCGGCGTGGACGACATTGTCGGCCGCGGCGCGATCGAAATAGGCGATGGCGAGATCGCGGAAATCCTCCGCCTCGCGAAGCACGTTCGCGCCCTGATAGTAGATATCGAGAAAGTCCTGCAGGTTCGAGAAGCTGTAGGCGGCCCGCACCGCCTCGACGCTCTCGAACGGAATGTCGACCTTGTTGCGCCTGGCCAGCGCGAACATCAGCTCGGGCTCGAGGCTGCCCTCGATGTGCATGTGAAGCTCGGCCTTGGGCAGGCCGGCGATGAAATCGTCGAGATCGGTCATAAATCGAGCCTAGGCGATTGACGCAGCCGTGCAAGGCACCATCTCCCGCACAGCCTTCCCATCATCCACAGGAGCCTCCCATGCGCTACAAGCTGCTCGGCCGGTCCGGCCTTTATGTTTCGGAGCTTTGCCTCGGCACGATGACCTTCGGCGGCGGCGGCGGGATGTGGCAGAAGATCGGCCAGCTCCAGCAGGACGAGGCCGACGCGCTGGTCAAGGCGGCGCTCGACGCCGGGATCAACTTCATCGACACCGCCAACGTCTATGCCGACGGGCTTTCCGAGCAGATCCTCGGCCAGTCGCTTCGCAACCTCGGAGTGGCGCGCGGCGAGGTCGTGATCGCGACCAAGGTGCTGGGTCGGATGGGCAAGGGGCCGAATGCGGCCGGCGCCTCGCGCGGCCATATCATGGACCAGGTGAAGGCCAGCCTGAAGCGGCTCCAGCTCGATCATGTCGATCTCTATCAGATCCACGGCGTCGACCACGACACGCCGATCGAGGAGACCGTCGAGACCCTCGACATGCTCGTGCGCCAAGGTCTGATCCGCTATTATGGCCTGTCGAACTGGCCGGCCTGGCAGGTCGCCAAGGCGGTCGGGATCGCCGAGCGGCGCGGCCTCGTCCGGCCCGTCTCGCTGCAATCCTATTACACGATCGCCGGCCGCGATCTCGAGCGCGAGATCGTGCCGATGATGGCGTCCGAAGGGATCGGGCTGATGGTATGGAGCCCGCTCGCCGGCGGGCTGCTGTCCGGCAAATATCATCGCGGGCAGGAGAGCGAAGGGGAGGGGCGCCGCGCCAGCTTCGATTTCCCGCCGGTGGACCGCGACCGCGCCTATGACATCATCGACATGCTTCGCGAGATGGCCGAGGCGAAGAAGGCGAGCGTTGCCCAGCTCGCGCTCGGCTGGCTGCTCCATCAGAAGCCCGTGACCAGCGTCATCCTGGGGGCGAAGCGGATCGATCAGCTCAAGGACAATCTCGCCGCGGTCGACGTGGAGTTCACCAAGGACGAACTGATCCGCCTCGACAAGGTGAGCGCGCTCCCGCCCGAATATCCCGGCTGGATGATCGAGCGGCAGAGCGGCTATCGCACGGACGGCTAGCCGGCCGGCGCTTCGGCGCCTTAGGCCGACGGCGATTCGTAATGCTCGATCACCCAGGGCTCCTCCTGCGCCGCCTCGATCCATTCCTTCATCCAGGCATGATCGAGGATCGTTTCCATATAGGCGGCCGCGAATCGCGGCACCGGGATCGAATAGGTGACGAAGCGGGTGACGACCGGGGCGAACATGATGTCGACCGCGCCGAAATCGCCGAAGAGATAGGGGCCGCCGCTGCCGTGCCGGGCGCGAGCCTGGGCCCATAGCTCAAGGATGCGGACGATCTCCGTGCGGACCGGATCGGCGAGCTGGGGCTGCGGGAACTGCTTTCGCACGTTCATGCCGAGCTCGCGGCGAAGATTGGGGTAGCTCGAGTGCATTTCGGCGGCCATCGACCGGGCCATGCCGCGCGCGATCTCGTCCTTGGGCCAGTAGCGATCCCGATCCGTCTTGTCGGCGAGCCAGTCGACAATGGCGAGGCTGTCCCAGATCACCGCCTGGTCGTCCCACAGGATCGGCACCTTGCCGCCCGACGGCGCGAACTCTTCGCCCTGGGTCCGTTTGTCCCACGCTTCGTCGAACATCGGCACGGTGATCTCCTCGAACGGGAGCCCCGATTGCTTCACCGCGAGCCAGCCGCGCAGCGACCAGGATGAATAGGCCTTGTTGCCGATGATGAGCTTGAGCAAGCGGACCCTCCCGGCCGGTCGTTCGAGGATGTCAGATCTGCGCGGCCTCTAGCACCGCCGCCCGCAGCCGGTCCATGCCGAGCCCGGTCTCGCTCGACGTCACGACGATTTCGGGATGGGCGGCCGGCCGGGTCCGCGCTTCGGCCATCGTTCGCTCGGTGACGTCGGCGAGGTCGCTCGCCTTGATCTTGTCCGCCTTGGTGAGGACGAGGCCGTAGGAGACCGCGGCGTCATCGAGCATCTTCATCAGCTCGCGGTCGATGTCCTTGATCCCGTGGCGCGAATCGATCAGCACGAGCGCGCGCATCAGGACCTGGCGGCCGCGCAGATAATCGTTGACCAGGAAACGCCACTTCTTCGCGAGCTCGCGCGGGGCCTTGGCGAAACCGTAGCCCGGCATGTCGACGAGCCTGAGGCGCACCGGATCGCCGACATCGAAGATGTTGAGCTCCTGCGTGCGACCCGGCGTGTTCGAGGTGCGGGCGAGCCCGTTGCGGTTGGTCAGCCGGTTGAGCAGCGAGGATTTGCCGACGTTGGAACGACCGGCGAAGGCGATCTCCGGCACGATGGGGTCAGGCAGGAACCGGAGCTCCGGCGCCGACTTCAGGAACGAGACGGGCCCGGAGAAAAGCTTCCGGGCCCGCGTGTCGAGATCGTCGGCGGCCGCGCTCACCTCTTGACCGGCGTGGTCATCGCCGCCTTGAGCTCCGGATGGCGGGCATAAAGGATGCGCTGCTGCAGGATCGAGAGCGTGTTGTTGGTGAGCCAGTAGAGCTGCAGGCCCGCCGCGAACGGCGCCATGATGAACATCAGCACCCAGGGCATCAGGCCCATCACCTGCTGCTGCACCGGATCGGCCGCGGCCGGCGCGAGCTTCTGCTGGAACCAGATCGAAGCGCCGACGAGGATCGGCAGCACGCCGAGGGCAAGGATGTGCGGCGGCGTGAACGGCAGATAGCCGAACAGGTTGACCGGCGTCATCGGATCGGGCGCGGAAAGATCGTGAATCCACAGGACGAACGGCTTGTGGCGCATCTCCACGGAGACGAGCAGCGTCTTGTAGAGCGCGTACATGATCGGGATCTGGAGCAGGATCGGAAGGCAGCCGGCGGCCGGATTCACCTTCTCCTCCTTGTAAAGCTTCATCATCTCTTCCTGAAGCTTCATCCGGTCGTCCTTGTGCCGCTCCTGCAGCGCCTTCATCTTCGGCTGCACCGATCGCATTTTCGCCATCGAGGCGAACTGGCGCTGCGCGATCGGGAACAGCAGGGCGCGCACGATCACCACCAGGCAGATGATCGCGACGCCGAAATTGCCGAGATGGTCGAACAGCCAGACGAGCAGCGAGAAGATCGGCAGCATGAACCAGCGGAACCAGCCCCAGTCGATCGCGCGCTCCAGCGCCGTCCCGAGCGACGTGGAATAAGCCCTGAGCAGCTGCACCTCCTTCGCGCCGGCGAACAGGTGGGTCACCGTTCTCAGGCCCTGGCCGGGCGGGACCACGGTCTGGGGCGCCGCGACGTCGGCCTGATAGGCGTCGCTGCGGCCATTGTGCCGGAACGTCGCGGTCACGTTCGTGGACTGATCGGGAACGAGCGCAGCGAGCCAATATTTGTCGGAAAAGCCGAGCCATCCGCCACGGCTTTGATAGGAGACCGATCCGGCTTCCCGGACATCCTTGAAATCATTGTCGTAATTGGCGACGCCGCTGAACACGCCGACCGGACCGACATGGTTGGTCCAGGCAGTGGGATCGTGCGATTCGCCGACGCGGTTGACGAGGCTGAACGGCTGTGCGGCGATCGGGCCGGTGCCGCCGTTGGACACGCGCTGCTCCACCGAGAAAAGATAATTCTCGTCGACCGTGAAGACGATCTGAAAGAGCTGGCCACGGCCATTGTCCCAGCTCAGCGTCACCGGCGTGGAGGGGGTGAGGCGGGTGCCGCTCGCCCGCCAGACGGTGTCCGGCCCGGGGGCGGCGAAACCGCTGCCGGTCCAGCCGAAGCTTGCGAAATAGGCGTCGGGTGTGCCGCCCGGCGAGAACAGCCGCACCGGCGGGGAATTGGGGTCGATCGTCTGGCGCTCGGTGGTGAGGACGAGATCGTCGATCCGTGCGCCCTTGAGGTTGATCGAGCCTCGAAGCCGCGGCGTTTCGATCGCGACGCGCGGCGTTTCCGAGATCACGATGCGGCGATCGCGGACCGCGGCGGGGCTCGTTGCGGCCGGGCCGGCATGCGGCTGCGGCAGCGCCACCTGCCGGCCGTGGTCCACCTTCGTCGCGGGCGGATTGGCGGCGGGGAAGAAATATTGGGTGGCAAGGCCCCAGCCGATCAGCACCAGCGCCGACAGCACGACCGCGAGGATCATGTTCCGGTTCTCGTTCACTTCAATCCCTTCTTGTCCGCCGGATCATGGCACGGGGTCATAGCCGGAACCGCCCCAGGGGTGGCAGCGCAGGATGCGCCGAATTGCGAGCCAGCCCCCGCGCAGCGCGCCATAGCGGGAAAGCGCGCCGATTGCATAGGCCGAGCAGCTTGGCTGGTAGCGACAGCTTGGCGGCAGGATCCGGGAAGGGCCAAGCTGCCAGGCCCGCGCCACCAGGATCAGCAGCCGTGCGATCATCGGGCGAGCTTCGCAAGCGCGCGGCGGAGATCGTCGGCGAGCAGCGAAAACGGCCGATCGATGCCGCCGGCGCGCCCGATCAGCACGTGATCGGCGCCGGCCAGGCCTTCATCCGGAAGAATGAGCCGCGCCAGCTCGCGGAAGCGACGCTTCATCCGGTTGCGGACGACGGCGCCGCCGACCTTCTTCGAGACGGTGATGCCGATCCGCGGTCGTTGGTCGCCGTCGTTGCGGGGACGCACCAGCAGGATGAAGCCCGGCGTCGGCGCGCGCTTGCCGCCGTTCGCGGCCAGATAGTCCGCGCGGCGGGTGAGCTTGCCGATGACCCGTTCGGTCAGGCGGACAGCTTGGCGCGACCGCGGGCCCGGCGCGCGGCCAGGACCTTGCGGCCCCCGACCGTCGCCATGCGGGCGCGGAAGCCGTGCCGGCGCTTGCGCACGAGCTTGCTCGGCTGGAAGGTGCGCTTCATCGCTCATTCCTCGTAAAATCAACTGAAAGAAAAGGGCCGCCACAGGGGCGGCCTCGTTGCGGGGCGCGATAGGCAAAGCCTCCGGCAAAGTCAATCGCCTCCCGCTTCGATCCGCGTCGGCGCGTGAGGCGCTTCGCGACGCTTGCGGATCTCCTCGCGCCGGCGGGCGCTCGCGCGGCGCATCCCCCAGTCGGCCCAGCGTCCCTTCTGCGGATGCTTGCGCTTGAACCGCACATACATCCGCTTCGCCCAGCCACTATATTTGAGGGCGAGGCCGAGGCCCGCCGCGAAGACGAAGATGCCGCCCGGACCCGGGATCGCGCCGACGATCGGCGAGACCAGCATCAGCAGGCAGCCGAGCAGGAACAGCAACTGCCTGACCAGCGGAATAGCGGTCCACCGCGACCATGATCCACGCACGCTCATGGTCGCCATGTGGGGGAGGCGTCTCGAGGGCGCAATACGCATATCGGATCGCGAAGGCTGAATGGCGTTCGCCCAGTCATCCTGTGGCCGATACAAGTGACGGCGTCGCGCATGGCTCGACTTTGCAAGTCCCCGCTGCCACAACGAAGTCGGGAGCGGGGGATTTTGAAATGGTTGCGCATGTCGCCACCGTGGCGTTTCTGGGTCTGGAGGCGCGCGCTGTCGAAGTTCAGGTCCAGATTGCGGGCGGACTGCCCAAATTCCTGATCGTCGGCCTGCCGGACAAGGCGGTCGGCGAGAGCCGCGAGCGCGTTCACGCGGCGCTGGCGGCGATCGGCCTGTCGCTGCCGCCGAAGCGGATCACGGTCAACCTGTCACCGGCCGACCTGCCCAAGGAAGGCTCGCATTACGACCTGCCGATCGCGCTCGGCCTGCTCGCGGCGATGGGGGCGATCGATGCGGAGACGCTTGCCGGTTATGTCGCGGTGGGGGAGCTTGCCCTGGACGGCCGGATCGCCCCGTCGCCCGGCGTCCTGCTGGCGGCGCTCCACGCCTCCTCCGTCGGGCTCGGGCTGATCTGCCCGGAGAGCCAGGGGAGCGAGGCCGCCTGGGCCGGCGATGTCGAGGTGATCGCGGCACCGGATCTCATCACGCTCATCAATCATATGCGCGGCACCGCGGTACTCACGCCGCCGCGTCCGGGCTCCGCCGATCCTCCTGCCCGGACGCTCGATCTGGGGCAGGTCAAGGGCCAGGAAACCGCCAAGCGCGCGCTCGAAATCGCGGCGGCCGGGGGGCACAACCTCCTGATGATCGGGCCGCCGGGCGCAGGAAAGTCGCTGCTCGCGGCCTGCCTCCCCGGGATCCTGCCCGAGCTGACGCCGTCGGAAGCGCTCGAAGTCTCGATGATCGCCTCGGTGGCGGGGGAGCTCAAGGACGGGCGGCTGATCCGCACCCGCCCTTTCCGGGCCCCCCATCACAGCGCGTCCATGCCCGCGCTGGTCGGTGGCGGGCTCAAGGTGCGGCCGGGCGAGGCGAGCCTGGCGCATCTCGGCGTCCTGTTCCTCGACGAGCTGCCGGAGTTTCAGCGCGGCGCGCTCGATTCGCTTCGCCAGCCGCTCGAGACCGGCACCGTCCAGGTCGCCAGGGCCAATGCCCATGTGACCTTCCCGGCGCGGGTGCAGCTCGTCGCGGCGATGAACCCGTGCCGGTGCGGCCATCTGGGCGATGCCGCGCTCGCCTGCTCGCGCGCACCGAAATGCGCAGCGGACTATCAGGCGAAGGTTTCCGGCCCGCTGCTCGACCGGATCGATCTTCATGTCGAGGTCGCCGCCGTCGCCGCTGCGGACCTGGTGCTGCCGCCCCCCGCCGAAGGCTCGGCCGAGGTCGCGGCGCGGGTCGCCGAGGCGCGCGCCGTCCAGACAGCGCGCTACGAGGGCAGGGGGCCGCGCACCAATGCCGAGGCCGACGGGGAATTGCTCGATTCGGTCGCCACACCCGACGAGCCCGGCCGGCGGCTCCTCGCTCAGGCGGCCGAGGCGATGCGGCTTTCGGCGCGCGGCTACCACCGGGTGCTGCGGGTCGCGCGGACGATCGCCGATCTGGCCGGCAGCGATGGCGTCGGCCGAATCCATGTCGCCGAGGCCCTGAGCTATCGGCGGCAGGCGCCGCGCAATTAGGATCCGCGGAAGATCCGGACGCCGTTCTGGATCACGACGCGCGGTGTCGAGCGGGCGGGCGTTGCGGCCGCAGGCTGGGCGCTTGCGGGCCGGGCAGCCGCACGGCGCGGCGTTGCGCCAAAGCCGCGCGTTGCGACCGCGCGATAGACGACGGGGCGCTCGACGACCGGAATCTCCATGACGGGCCGCTCGACGGTTGCACCGCCGGCACCCGGCCGGGAGCGATGGATTCGCGGCATCCCGTCATCCAGTGGGCGGAGGACATAATTGTCCATGAAGGCGGCGTTGGGATCGTCCGCCGCCGGCGCCTGGGTGAAGGCATCGGCCGACCCGCCATAGCCGGGCCGGCGATAGAAGATGTGGGCGCCAAGCACGATCTGCGGGACGAGGCTCGGCGCCCAATAGGGGTTGATTGCCGTGGTATGATAATTGGTGGCGAGACCGACGGGGCGATAGACACTCCCGTGCAGCGCGGCGTCGGCGATGCGCCGGGCGCGATCCCAGGCGACCGGATCGACGGCGCGATACATCGACCCGTCACAGGTGAAGGTGAACTGGCAGCCGGTCGACCGGCTCGATCCCTGATAGACGACGCCGCACACCGTATTCGGATAAGCCGGGTGCCGCACCCGGTTCAGCACCACCTGGGCGACGGCACGCTGCCCGTCGTCGGACTGGCTGCGAGCTTCGTAATAGATCGCCTGCGCGAGGCATTCCCGCGAGCGATCCGCCGCGGCGGCATCGCCCTGCACGTTGAACGGTTGCGCGACATCGGCCGCGAGCGCGGCGGAGGCGTGGGCGGCCGCAAGACCGGCAAGGATCGACAGAAAACGCATCAAGCAAGGCCCGCAATTCGGGCCTGCCTTTATCCGTCGATCCTTGGGAAGCGGTTAACAAGCGCTTCTCAGGCGCCCGCGCCCCCGGCCTTGCGTTACTTGCCGGACGGGGCCGGGGCCGGAGTCGAGGTCGAAACCTTGACGTCCGGCAGATGGAGGTTGGGCGCGGCGATGTTGACGTTCACGTCCGCCTTGTCCGCAGCCTTGCCGAGATAGCCGCCGAAATAGAGGAAGGCGGCCACAGCAAGCACGATGACCAGGATGACGAGCGCGACCACGCCGCCTCCGCCACCGCCGCCGCCATCCACGACGGTCGTTTCGTGCACAACCTGCGGCGCATCGCGCCGGCCATCATCACCCATGATCTCTCTCCCGATCGTTTCGTGACCGAACGACGGGAGAGAGCGCCGGTTCCCGACCTACTCCTCAGGCAGGAATTCGGGCACCGAGAGATAGCGCTCGCCGGTGTCGTAGTTGAAGCCCAGGATCCGCTTGCCGGTGAGCTCGGGGAGCTTCTGGCGGATCGCGTCGAGCGTCGCGCCCGAGCTGATCCCGACCAGCATGCCTTCCTCGCGCGCGGCGCGGCGGGCCATCTCCTTGGCATTGTCGCCCTCGACGGTGACGACGCCGTCGAGCAGCGACCGATCGAGGATCGCCGGAACGAAGCCGGTGCCAAGGCCCTGGAGCGGGTGCGGCCCCGGTTGGCCGCCGGAGAGGACGGCGGAAAGGGCCGGTTCCACCGCAATGACCTTGAGGTCCGGCCATTCCTTCTTCAGCACGCGGGCGCAGCCGGTGATATGGCCGCCGGTGCCAACGCCGGTAATCATGACGTCGATCGGGGAGTCGCGGAAATCGTTCAGGATTTCCAGCGCGGTCGTGCGTGCGTGCACCTCGACATTCGCCGGGTTCTCGAACTGCTGCGGGATCCAGGCGCCCTCGATGCCGGCGGCGAGCGCCTCGGCCTTGGCGATCGCACCCTTCACGCCCTCGGCGCGCGGCGTCAGCTCGAAGGTCGCGCCATAAGCCAGCATCAGGCGGCGCCGCTCGATACTCATGCTGTCGGGCATGACGAGGATCAGCCGGTAGCCCTTCACGGCGGCGACCATCGCGAGGCCGATGCCGGTATTGCCGCTGGTCGGCTCGATGATCGTTCCGCCGGGCTTGAGCTTGCCGCTGCGCTCGGCGTCCTCGATCATCGCCAGCGCGATGCGATCCTTGATCGATCCGCCCGGATTCATGCGCTCCTGCTTGATCCAGACCTCGGCGTCGCCGAACAGGCGATTGACGCGGACGTGCGGCGTGTTGCCGATCGTTTCGAGTATCGTGTTCGCCTTCATGGGGTGATCACTCCGTGTTGAGGCTCGATGTCGAGCATTTCAGGCGGGTCGAACGTCTTTGCAAGACGCAGCTCGGGAAAAAGCCGCGCCCAGGCCAGGGTAACGAGGATCGCCGCCGATCCGCCGAACAGGACGGCGCCCACTGGTCCCAACAGGCTGGCGAGAAGGCCCGATTCCGCCTCGCCAAGTTCGTTGGACGCGGAAATGGTCAGCTGGCTCACCGCGCTGACCCGGCCGCGCATCGCGTCGGGCGTGTGCAGCTGGATGAGCGACTGGCGGACATAGACCGACACCATGTCCGCCGCGCCAGCGACGACCAGCGCGGTGAAGCTGAGCCAGAAATGAGTCGACAATCCGAAGGTCAGGATGGCGAGCGCGAAGACGATCACCGAGGCCAGCATCTTCACCCCGACATTCGCCTTCATCGGCCGGACCGAGAAATAACAGGCGGTGGCGGCCGCGCCGACCCCCATGGCGGCCGCGAGGATGCCGAGCCCGCTCGCATCGACGTGGAGAATGTCGCGCGCATAGATGGGAAGCAACGCGGTGGCGCCGGCGAGGAGCACGACGAAGAGGTCGAGCGTGATCGCCGCGAGGACCAGCCGGTTCCGGCGGACATAAGCGAAACCGTCGATGATCCGGGCAAGGACGCGATGGTCCTTCTGGACCGGGGGCTGCGGCACGGGGCCTATAAGGAAGATGGCGAGAAGCGCGACGACGAGCAGCCCGGTGATCGCGGCATAGGCCGTGTCGGGGTGGATGGCGTAGAGCAGCCCGCCGAGGCTCGGCCCGGCGATCGTCCCGACCTGCCATGCGATCGAGCTCACCGCGATCGCGGTCGGCAGGCTTTCGCGCGGCACGAGATTGGGGGCCAGCGCCGAATAAGCGGGGCCGGAAAAGGCGCGCACGCAGCCGATGAGCACCGCGGCGGTGAACAATACCGGAAGGCTGAGCCGGTCCGCCCAGGTGAAAAGGCCGAGCATGGCGGCGGTGAGGACGAGCACCCCGGTGGTGATCCGCACGATCCAGCGCCGGTCCATCGAATCCGCCGCGAGACCAACCAGCGGAGTCAGCAGGAACAGGGGAACGAACTGGGCCGCGCCGATCATGCCGAGCAGGAAGCTCGCCTCCTTGATCGTCATCGCAAGCCCGTTCGGATCGCGGGCGATCGAATAGACCTGCCAGCCAAGCACGATCGCGAGCGCGCTGACCGCGATCGTGCCGGTGAAGCGCGACAGCCAGTAGGCGCGGAAATTCGGGATGGTGAAGGGATGGGGAGCGCCGTGACCAGCCATTGCCGCGCTCTTACGGATTGACCCGGCGCGCGGCAACCTGCGTGCGGCGGCGGAACGATCAAAGAAGAACGCCTTGTCTCCGCCGGCCGCGGTGTGAAAGAATTTGCTCCGCTGCGTCTCTGCGCGGGCAAAATCCCTTCCGGCGCAATGGGCTGGCGCCCGCTTGCACCGCGTGCCAGAAGCGCGCCGGGGACGAAAAAGGAGAGGAAGGGAATGATGAGGAAAGCGCTTCTTGCGGGCGCCGGCTCGATCGCGCTGCTGCTCAGCGGCTGCCATGCGGCCGGTTCGGGCAACCAGGCGGCCCACGGCCCCGCGGACTGGGACGGTTTCGTCAGCCGGACGATCGACGGCTATCTGCGGATCAATCCGGATTTCGCCGTCTATCAGGGCAAGCACGAATATGACGGGCAGATCCCCGACTGGAGCCCGGAAGGCCTCCAGCGCCGCCAGGCCTTCGTCCAGCAGGCGATCAACGATGCCCAGGCGTTCGATGCCGAGGCGATGACGCCCGAACAGCGCTACCAGCGCGATTATGTGACCGCGGTGATGCGTGGGCAGTTGTTCTGGCTCGCCACCGCCGATCAGCCGCACACCAACCCGGCTTATTATATCGGCTCGCTGGATCCGTCGGTGTACGTCACCCGCCCCTATGCGCCACCGGCGCAGCGGCTTCGCGCCTATATCACCTATCTGCGCAACGTGCCCCGCGCCGCGGAGCAGATCCGCGCCAATCTCCGCGCGCCGCTGCCGGTGAGCTTCATCGATTTCGGCAAGGCCGGATTCGGCGGATTCGCGGAATATTATCGCGGCGACGGCAAGCGCGCCTTCGCCGACGTGCATGATGCCCAGCTCCAGGCCGATCTCAATTCCGCCTCGGAAGCGGCGGCGACGGCGATGCAGGGCCTGGCCGACTGGGTCGAATCGCAGCGGGCTCAGGCGGGGACCAATTTCGCGCTGGGCGCCGAGCGATTCTCTCAGATGCTTCGCGACACCGAGATGGTCGATCTCCCGCTCGACCAGCTCCAGCAGATCGGCGAGCGGGACCTGCAGCGCAACCAGGCGGCGCTGCGCGAGGCCTGCGCCCGCTATGCCCCGGGCCAGACGATCGAGGCCTGCACCTTGAGGATGCAGAACGACAAGCCGGCCGGCGGCCCGGTCGCCGCGGCGCGCGCCGAGCTGGACAGCCTGCGCCAGTTCGTCATCGATCACGATATCGTGAGCGTGCCCAGCATGGTCCAGGCGCAGGTGGAGGAATCGCCACCCTACAACCGGCAGAATTCGGCCTATATCTCGATCGCCGGCCCCTATGAGCACAACCTGCCGTCGGTCTATTACATCTCCCCGCCCGATCCTTCATGGACGCCCGAGGTGCAGCGCGCCTTCGTGCCGGGAAAGGCGGACCTGCTCTTCACCACGGTCCACGAGGTCTGGCCGGGCCACTATCTCAACTTCCTCCATGCCAACCGCTCGCATTTCCTCTTCGGGCAGCTGTTCGTGGGCTATGCCTATGCGGAAGGCTGGGCGCATTATGCCGAGGAGATGATGTGGGATGCCGGCCTCAATGACGGCGATCCGGAGACCCATGTCGGGCAGCTCAGCAACGCCCTGCTGCGCGACTGCCGGTTCCTCTCGGCAATCGGGCTGCACACGGGGCGGATGACGCAGGAGCAGAGCTACCAGATGTTCCGCACCCAATGCTATCAGGACGAGGGGAATGCGCGGCAGCAGGCGGCGCGCGGCACCTACGATCCGGCCTATCTCAACTACACGCTCGGCAAGCTGATGATCCGCAAGCTGCGCGAGGACTGGACTGCCAGTCACGGCGGGCGGCAGGGCTGGAAGGCCTTCCACGATCAGTTCCTGAGCTATGGCGGGCCGCCGATCCCTCTGGTCCGTCAGCAGATGATGCGGGAGCAGACGCCGCGCTCGGTCTTCTGATCCTCACTCCGCCGGTTCGCCGGCCACCGCATCCGGTGGCCGGCGGACGGCGGGGTTGAGGCGCGCCAGGCTGCAGATCCCGGCGACGAAGGCGAGGCCGCAGGCAACCAGCGCCGGAACCCGCCCGTCGCCGATGCCCAGCGCCAGCAGGGCGGCGACCATCGTTGCGCCGGTCGTCTGGCCGACGAGCCGCGTCGTCGAGACGAGCCCGCCCGCCGGCGCCGTCCGGTCGCGCGGCGCCGATCCGATCACCAGCCGCGCATTGGGCGAAAGGTAGAGGCCGAAGCCGAAGCCGCACAATGACATCCGCCAGGCGACATCCCAATAATCGGGATGCGCGGGCATGAAGCCGATGAGCAGCAACGCGACGACGCCGATCGCCATGCCGATGCCGCCGAGCAAGCCGGCCGGATAGCGATCGGACAGCGCGCCGGCCGCCGGCGCCACGATCATCATGGTGAGCGGCCACACGCCGATCACCGCGCCCGCCTCCGAGGGCGAGAAGCCGTAGCCGTGCTGGAGCCGGAAGGACATCGAGAGCAGCAACGTCATCGAGGCGATGAAGGCGCAAAAGCCGCCGACCACCGACAGCGCGATCACCGGCCGGCGAAGCAGGTCGACCGGGAAGATCGGCGCCGGCTCCCGCGCGCCCCTGCGCACCACCAGCAGCCCGATGAACAGGCCCGACAGGACGATCGCGGCCGAGACGACCGGGCTGTCGCCATGCACGCCGCTTTCGAGGCCGCCGATGACGAGCCCGAACATGGCCGCGCACATGACGGCGCCGAGCAGGTCGAACGGCTCCGGCCTCAGCTTCGGATCGGGAAGGCTCCGGCCGAAGAGCAGCGAGGCGATCGCGAAAGGGACTGCGCTCGCAAACACCCATGGCCAGGGCGCGATCGCGAGGACGAGGCCGCCGAGCGTCGGCGCCACCGAGGCGCCGGCCGACACGACCAGCGAATTGAGCGCGAGCCCGCGGCCGAGCGCGGTCGACGGATAGATGGCCCGAACGAGCGCCGAGGAGACGCTGAGCGCCGCCGCGGCGCCGATCGCCTGCGCCACCCGCACGACGAGGAGAAAGGCGAGGCTGTGCGCGAAGAAGCACAGGATCGTGGCGATGGTGAAGATCAGCTGGCCGATCTGGTACATCCGCTTGAGCCCGATCCGGTCGCCGAGGCCGGAAAAGGGGAGCAGCGCCATCACCAGGATGAGCTGATAGGTGGTGACGATCGAGACGACGGACGCGGATTCGACATGAAGGTCGCGCGCGATGCTCGGCAGCGCGACCGTCGGGATCGCGCCGTCGATGACCACCAGCGCCGAGCCGAAGGAAACGGCGAGGATCGCCGTGATCCGCCGCGGCATCGGCACGCCATCGCGGGCATCGTAAATGTCGGTTGGATCGGGAAGGCTTGGCGTCGGCTGGGCCGGGACTTCGAATCCGGGCGGCAATCGGTCGCCGCTGCCGGTGTCGAACACGCGCGGCCGGGTCCTTGGCTCTCGAACGGGCATCATCCCCCAGTGCGCGAATTGACGCCTGGTTCCAAGCCTTGATGTGGATCGGGCCCCCGGCGGCGGCCGGAGGCCCGATCGAGGTCACGCGAGGTCGAAGCGATCCGCGTTCATCACCTTCGTCCAGGCGGCGACGAAATCGGCGACGAACTTGTCCGCCGCGTCATCGGCCGCATAGACCTCGCTCAGCGCGCGAAGCTGCGAATTGGAGCCGAAGACGAGGTCGGTGCGGGTTCCGCGCCACTTCTGCTGGTCGGTCTTGCGGCAGGTGCCGACGAAGACCTCGTCCGCATGGCCGTCCACTTCCTTCCACGCCGTGCCCATGTCGAGCAGATTGACGAAGAAGTCGTTGGTGAGCTGACCTGGCCGATCGGTGAAGACACCGTGATCGGAGCCGCCATGATTGGCGCCGAGCACGCGAAGCCCGCCGACCAGCACCGTCATCTCCGGCGCCGAGAGGCCGAGCAGCTGCGCGCGATCGACCAGCAATTCCTCGGTCGGCACGCTGAAGCGAACCTGGAGATAGTTGCGGAACCCGTCGGCCTTCGGCTCGAGCGGCTCGAAGCTGTGCGCGTCGGTCTGCTCCTGGCTGGCGTCGCCGCGCCCGGAGGCGAAGGGGACGGTGATGTCGTGGCCCGCCGCCTTCGCCGCCTGCTCGACGCCGACATTGCCGCCGAGCACGATGAGGTCGGCGAGGCTGACCCGATCCGGGCCGCCGAAGTCGCGCTGGATGCCCTCGTAGACGGCGAGCACCTTCGCGAGCTCGGCGGGCTCGTTGACGTCCCAGTCCTTCTGCGGCGCGAGGCGGATGCGCGCGCCATTGGCGCCGCCGCGCTTGTCCGATCCGCGGAAGGTGGAGGCGGACGCCCAGGCGGTCTTGACGAGTTGCGCGATCGAGAGGCCCGAGGCCGCGATCTTGCTCTTGAGCGCCGCGACGTCGCCATCGCCGAGCTTCGGCCCGGGCGGCACCGGATCCTGCCAGATCAGGTCCTCGGCCGGCACTTCCGGGCCGAGATAGCGGCACTTGGGGCCCATGTCGCGATGGGTGAGCTTGAACCAGGCGCGGGCGAAGGCGTCGGCGAACTGATCCGGATTGCGATAGAAGCGCTCGGCGATTTCCCGATATTTCGGGTCCATCTTGAACGCCATGTCGGCGGTCGTCATCATCGTCGGAAGCCGGCGATCGGGGCTGTGCGCGCCCGGCGCCATATCCTCCGGCTTCTGGTTGATCGGCTGCCATTGCGGCGCGCCGGCCGGGCTCTTCACCAGCTCATAATCATATTCGAGCAGCATCCGGAAATAGTTGTTCGACCATTGGATCGGGGTCGGCGTCCACGCGCCTTCGAGCCCCGAGGTGATCGTATCGTCGCCGATGCCGCTCTCATGCCCGCTTTGCCAGCCGAGGCCCTGCTGCGCGATGTCGGCGCCCTCCGGCTCCGCGCCGACCTTCGAGGCATCGCCGGCGCCGTGGCACTTGCCGAACGTGTGGCCGCCGGCGGTGAGCGCGAGCGTCTCCTCGTCGTTCATCGCCATGCGGGCGAAGGTCTCGCGGATGTCACGGGCCGAGGCGATCGGATCGCTGTTGCCGCCGGGTCCGGTCGGGTTGACGTAGATGAGGCCCATCTGGACCGCGGCGAGCGGGTTTTCGAGAACCATCTCCCGCTCGGGCTGGATCCGGGTCTCGTTCTTCTCGTGACCGACCCAGAACTCCTCCGTGCCCCAATAGACGTCCTTTTCTGGCTCGTAGATGTCCTCGCGGCCGCCGCCGAAGCCGAAAACCGGCCCGCCCATCGATTCGATCGCGACGTTGCCGGCGAGGATGAGGAGGTCCGCCCAGGAAAGCTTGCGGCCATATTTCTTCTTGATCGGCCACAGCAGCCGCCGCGCCTTGTCGAGATTGGCATTGTCCGGCCAGCTGTTGAGCGGAGCGAAGCGCTGGTTGCCCGAATTGGCGCCACCGCGTCCGTCGCCGGTGCGATAGGTGCCCGCGGCGTGCCAGGCCATGCGGATGAAGAAGGGTCCGTAATGACCGTAATCGGCCGGCCACCAGGGCTGGCTGTCGGTCATCAACGCGGTGAGATCGCGCTTCACCGCATAATAATCGAGCGATTCGAATTCCTTGCGGTAATCGAAATCGTCGCCCATCGGATTGCCGTGAAGGCCGTGCTGATGGAGGATTTCCAGGCTGAGCTGGTTCGGCCACCAGTCGCGGTTCGTCCGTCCGAGCAGGGATCGCAAGGCGGCACGCGCCTTCGAAGGATCGTTGAGGGGATCGCCGGTTTTCGCGTCCATGTCCGTCTCCTGGGGCTTGTGGTTTTCTCCACCCTAGGCGCGCCGGACAATCGCGAAAAGCGATTAAACTTGGTCAGCTTGAATTGAAAAATCGATGAGCGCGGTCAGCCGCTCGCGCGGCCTTCCCCTTCGCGCAGGATCCATGCTCGCGCCGCGGCCGCGCCGTCCCGATCGAAGACCCGATAGTCGACGCCCGGGATCAGGTGGGATTCGATGCGGCCGACTGCGCGGACCCAGGCCGGATCGGCGACCAGCGCGATCCGATCGAGCGCGCCGACCATCCGCCTGAACATCGGCAGATGCCTCAGCTCCTCGAGAATCGCGCCGAATTCGATGTGAATGCCTTCGCGGACGTCGGCGAGAATGTCGATCCTGGGCGCGGTCTCGATCAGCCGCTCCATTCGCCCGAACGCCTCGCGCGCATCGGCGCCGGTGACATGTCCCTCGCAGACGATCTCCAGCGCGCGCGGGGTGAGGGAGGTGTAGGTGATCATGGTGGTGGAACGCTCACCGCCTCCCTTGGTGCCGCCTCGTTGCGATCATCCAACGCTGACAAAGCTGTCGAGCACCCGCTTGCGCCCGGTCTGCTCGAAGTCGATCTCCAGCTTGTTGCCCTCGATCTCGGCAACGGTGCCGTAGCCGAATTTGGAGTGGAAGACGCGCATTCCGACCGAGATGTCGCTGCGGCCGGGATTGCCGAAGCTCACGGCGCTCGCGCGGGCTTCGACGACGCGGCTCGGCGAGGAATCGAAGCGGCCGGAGGCGGCTGCGCGCTGCCAGCCGGGGCCGCGCGTGCTGGCGCGGGTGGATTGCGCGGCGGCGAGGTGGGCGAACGGATCGGCATTTGCCGACCAATTGGCGCGCCACAGGCTCTCGCCGCCGGTCATCGTCGTTTCCTCCTCGGTATGGGCGCCGGGGAGTTCGGCGACGAAGCGGCTCGGGATCGAGCTCGTCCATTGGCCATAGATGCGGCGGTTTGCTGCGTGGAAGATGAAGCACTTGCGCCGAGCTCTTGTGATCGCGACGTAAGCGAGCCGGCGCTCCTCCTCGAGGCTGGCACTGCCGCCCTCGTCGAGCGCGCGCTGCGACGGGAAGACGCCTTCCTCCCAGCCGGCGAGGAAGACGGTGTCGAATTCCAGGCCCTTGGCGGCATGGATGGTCATGATCGTGACCTTCTCCGCCTGCGCGTCCGCGTCATTGTCCATGACGAGGCTGACATGCTCCAGGAACGCGCCCAGCGTCTCATATTCCTCCATCGCCCGCGTGAGTTCCGCGAGGTTTTCGAGGCGGCCGGCGCTTTCGGCGGAGCGATCCGCCTGGAGCATCGCGGTATAGCCGGATTCGTCGAGGATCAGGCGGGCAAGCTCGGGGTGGGGAAGGGAGGTTTGGGAAGAACCCCCTCCACCAGCCTGCGGCTGGTCCCCCTCCTCCGCAAAAGCGGGGGAGGAATTCAATAAAGCGCGCCATCGGGCGAAATCGCCGACGAGATTGCCGAGGCTGCGGCGGGCGGCGCCGGTCAGCTCGTCCGTGTCGAGAATCTGGGCCGCGGCGACGCTGAGGGGGATGCCCTCGGCGCGGGCGAGGCTGTGGAGCTTCGCCACCGCCTTGTCGCCCAGGCCGCGCTTGGGCGTGTTGACGATCCGCTCGAACGCGAGATCGTCCGCCGGCTGGGCGACGACGCGCAGGTAAGCGAGCGCGTCGCGGATCTCGGCGCGCTCGTAGAAGCGGAAGCCGCCGACGATGCGATAGGGGAGGCCGATCGCGATGAAGCGATCCTCGAACTCGCGGGTCTGGAACTGGGCGCGCACCAGGATCGCAGCGGCATCGAGCCGCTCGCCGCGGCGCTGCATCGCCTCAAGCTCGTCGCCGACGCGGCGCGCCTCCTCCGGCCCGTCCCACACGCCGATGACCTGCACCTTCTCGCCGCCGTCCATGTCGGTCCACAAGGTCTTGCCGAGCCGTCCGCTATTCTGCGCGATGAGGCCGGAGGCGGCGCCGAGGATGTGCGGCGTCGAGCGGTAATTCTGCTCGAGCCGAATGACAGCGGCGCCCGGGAAGTCCTTCTCGAACCTCAGGATGTTGGAAACCTCCGCGCCGCGCCACGAATAGATCGACTGATCGTCGTCGCCGACGCAGCAGATGTTCTTGCGCTCCTGGGCGATCAGCCGGAGCCACAGATACTGGCTCTGGTTGGTGTCCTGATATTCGTCGACGAGGACATATTTGAAGCGCTGCTGGTAGAATTCGAGAACGTCGCGGTGCGTCTTCAGGATGACCAGCATGTGGAGCAGCAGGTCCCCGAAATCGCAGGCGTTGAGATCGCGAAGCCGCGCCTGGTAGAGCGCGTAGAGCTGCGCGCCGCGGCCGTTCGCATAGGCTTCCGCCTCGCCGGCATCGACCTGGTCCGGCGTCCAGCCCTTGTTCTTCCAGCGATCGATCAGCCCCGCCAGCGCCCGGGCGGGCCAGCGTTTCTCATCGATGTCGGCGGCCTGGATGATCTGCTTCAAAAGCCGCAGCTGATCGTCCGTGTCGAGGATGGTGAAATTGTTCTTGAGGCCGACCAGCTCGGCATGGCGGCGGAGCATCTTCGCGCCGATCGAATGGAAGGTGCCGAGCCAGGGCATCCCCTCCACCGCCTCGCCGATCAGCCGGCCGACGCGCTCCCTCATCTCCCGCGCCGCCTTGTTGGTGAAGGTGACGGCGAGGATTTCCGAGGGCCAGGCGCGGCGGGTGGCGACGAGGTGGGCGAGCCTTGCGGTCAGCGCCGCCGTCTTGCCCGTGCCGGCGCCGGCAAGGACCAGGACCGGCCCTTCGGTCGTCAGCACCGCCTCGCGCTGCGGGGCGTTAAGCCCCTTGAGATAGGGCGGCTCGGGCATGTTGGCTGGGAGATCGGTCACACCTGAACAGGTAGGGAACGCGGCGCATCGGAGCAAGCGCTTGACTTGCCGGGCCCGCGACCGCAGCCTCGATCCTGACGGGCGCGCAACGACGCCCGCGCCAAGGAGGGGACTGCCATGTCGGACGTGAACGGGGCGGCCGCCCCGCCTGTCGCCAATCCCGCCGCGCTCGGCCTGGTCGGGTTCTGTCTCACCACCGTGCTGCTGAGCCTGATCAACGCCGGCGTCCTGCCCGCGGGCGGCGAAGGCGTCGTGATCCCGCTTGCGCTTGCTTATGGTGGTCTCATCCAGATCATCGCCGGCCTGCTCGAGTTCAGGCTCGGCAACACATTCGGGATGACGGCCTTTCTGAGCTACGGCGCCTTCTGGTGGTGGTTCGCGCTGCTGCTCCTCTTCGCCCATTCGGGGCTGATCGACATTTCCGGCGCCGGGCCGACGGTCGGCGTCGCGCTGCTGCTGTGGGGGCTGCTGACCTTCTATCTGTGGATCGGCACCTTTCGCCTCAGCCGCGTCCTGTTCGCGATCTTCCTCACCTTGTGGGTGACCTTCCTGCTGCTCGGCCTGGGCGCGGCGCAGGGATCGGCGAGCCTCTCCCATGCCGGTGGCTGGCTCGGGCTCCTGTGCGGGACGCTTGCGATCTACGGCAGCTTCGGGATCGTCACCAACGCGACCTTCGGACGCACGGTGATCCCGCTCGGCGAGACCCCGATCCTGAAGTGAGGCCGGGCCGGCTTGCGCCGAGGGGCACGAGCCGGCAAGGCTCCCGCCGACAAGCGAGGCGGGGAGTGGGATGATCCATCCGTTCAGGGCGAATGCGCGCGTGCTGCTGGCGAGCCTGGTCGGCACGTCGGTCGAATTCTACGATTTCTATATCTATGCGACCGCCGCGGCGATCGTGTTCGGGCCGCTTTTCTTCCCGTCCGACTCGAGCTCGACGGAACTGCTCGCTTCTTATGGGAGCCTCGCGGTCGCGTTCGTCGCGCGGCCGGTCGGCGCCTGGGCGTTCGGCCATTTCGGCGACCGGATCGGGCGCAAGTCGACGCTCGTCGCCTCGCTGATGCTGATGGGCGGATCCACGATGCTGATCGGCGCGCTGCCGACCTATGCCAGCGCCGGCATCTGGGCGCCGGTGCTTCTGTGCATCCTGCGTTTTGGCCAGGGCTTCGGGCTTGGCGGCGAATGGGGCGGCGCGGCCCTGCTCGCGGTCGAAAACGCGCCCGAAGGCTGGCGCGCGCGCTTCGGCATGGTGCCGCAGCTCGGCGCGCCGGTCGGCTATGTCGCCGCCAATTCGCTGTTCCTCCTCCTCGGCGCGACGATGAGCCGGGCCGACTTCCTCGCCTGGGGCTGGCGCATCCCTTTCCTGCTGTCGATCGTGCTCGTCGGCCTCGGCCTTTGGGTGCGCCTGAAGCTCACCGAGACGCCGGCCTTCCGTGCCGCGCTCGAGGAAGCGCCCCCGCCGTCGGTCCCGCTCATCGAACTGTTGCGCGAGCATCCGCTTGAGGTCCTTGGCGGCACATTCGGCGCGGTCGCCTGCTTCGCGGTCTATTATCTCGCGACGGCCTTCGCGCTCGGCTACGGGACGACCACCCTGCATATCGAGCAGCAGACGTTCCTCTTGATGCAGCTCGGCGCGATCGTCTTCATGGCGATCTCCATTCCGGTGTCGGGCTGGCTGGCCGACCGTTGGGGCGCGGGCCGGGTGCTGAGCTGGGGCTGCGTCGCGGCGGCAGCGGCCGGGCTGCTGCTCGCGCCGACGCTGCAATCGGGGTCGCTGCCGGTGATCTTCGCCGGGCTCAGCTTCGCGCTGATCGTGATGGGCCTGGTCTACGGCCCGCTCGGCACCTGGCTCCCAAGCCTGTTCCCGGCGCGAGTGCGCTATACGGGCGTCAGCCTCGCCTTCAACGTCGCGGGCATCCTTGGCGGCGCTCTGACGCCGATCGCGGCGGTGTGGCTGGCGCGGGAGGGCGGACTGATCTGGGTGGGGCTCTATCTCGCCGGCGCGTCGCTGGTGAGCCTGATCGCGCTGCTGGCGCTCGGCCGGAAAAAGCGGGCAGGGTAAACGACCCGCCCGCTCTCCCGGGGAAGCCTTCTATTCCTCTTCGGTCGGCGCGCCGGGGCCGTTCTTCTTGATCGATTCGATCGCGTTCACCGCACCGGCCTTCGAGCTGTAGCCCTCGGTCCAGAAGATCGTCTCGGCGTTATATTTGAAATAGGCGACATACTCGCCAGCCTTGTTCTGCTTGATCGTGAACTTGTGCGCCACGCGCGCCTCCCCTGAAAAAGCCTGGGTGAGACGTTTCTAACATGGATCAACCGACTCCCCAACGGGAAACGCGCTTCGTCAGGCGGTGGTGAGGAGCAGGAGATGCGCCTTGCCGAACCGGCGCTCGGCCGTCGGGCGGACATTGGCCGGCAGGGCCAGACTCTCGCCCGCCGTCTCGATCGAGAGCCAGCCGCCCGGCGCCAGCCAGCCGCCGGCGCCGATCCGATCCAGCGCCGCCTGGGCGAGCCCGGAGCCATAAGGCGGGTCCATGAAGATGAGGTCGCACGGGCGGGGCGGGGGCAGGGCGTGTTCCACCGGCTGGGCGCGCAGCTCCGCCTGCGTTGCAGCGCCGAGCTTGCCGAGGTTGCGGCTCAGGATATCGATCGCCGCGCGGTCCTTTTCATAGAAGGTGCAGTGCGCCGCGCCGCGCGACAGCGCTTCGATCCCGAGCGCGCCGGTGCCTGCGAAGAGATCGGCGACGGCGAGGCCTTCGAAGCTCCCGAGCCGGCTCGCGAGCATCGAGAACAGCCCTTCGCGGGCGCGGTCGCTGGTCGGGCGGGTCGCCTGGCCGGTGGGGGCGAGCAGCGGCCGGCCGCGCCACTGGCCGGCAATGATCCTCACCGTTTGACCCCGGCGCGTTCGCGGCGCGGCTCGAGCGTCTTGCGGAATGCAACGAGATCGTGCTGGCGGATTTCGTCCACCGCGCCCGCCGGCAGATCGCCGAGCGCGAACGGCCCGTAAGCGGTCCGAATGAGCCGGCTCACCTTGAGCCCCAGATGTTCGAGAACGCGGCGCACCTCGCGATTCTTGCCCTCGGTGAGCTTCATCTCGATCCACTGGTTGCGGCCCGTCCGGCGCTCCAGATTGGCGTCGATCGGACCGTAGCGGATGCCGTCGATCTCGATCCCGTCGAACAGGCCCTCGAGCGTCGCCTGGCTGACTTCGCCGAACGCACGGGCGCGATAGGTGCGCTCGACGCCGGTCGCGGGAAGCTCGAGCTGGCGCTTGAGGCCCCCGTCGGTGGTGAGCAGCAGCAAGCCCTCGGTGTTCATGTCGAGCCGGCCGACCGGCACGACGCGCGGCAGGCCCTTGGGGAGCCGATCGTAGATGGTCGGGCGGCCCCTGGGATCACGTTCGGTGGTCAGCAGCCCCGCCGGCTTGTGGAAGCGGAAGAGACGGGCCGGGGCAGGGGCCTTCACCGGCTGGCCGTCGACGGTGACGCCGTGGAGGGAGGTGAGCAGCGTGGCGGGCGTCTCGACCGCGGTGCCGGCGATGGCGATGCGGCCCTCCGCGATCATCCTCTCGATCTCGCGGCGCGAGGCGATGCCGGCGCGGGCGAGGAGTTTTGCGATGCGCTGAGGTTCACGGGGGGCGGGCAGGTTTCGTCTCCTTGCGGCCGTCGCGCCGGACGGCCCGACATTTATTTGCGTCCGGCCGAGGTTCGGGCGCGGCACCCCTCTCACCGGCGGCTCGTTGCGGTCCTATATCGAGCGTTCGAGGGAGGAACCGCCACTAACATGCTCTTCGCCAAGCGACAAAGGATGATCCGGCGGATCATGATCGTCGAGGACGAGCCGCTCGTCGCATTCGACAACGAGCATCTGCTGGAGGAGGCGGGCTACGAAGTGGTCGCAACGGTCGGCGATGCCGCCGGCGCCTTCGCGGTGATCGCCGCCGAGCCGCTCGATCTGGTGCTGACCGATATCGCGCTTGCCGGAGAGGGCAACGGGATCGATGTCGCCCGCGCCGCGCGCGCGAAGGGGATTCCCGTGCTGTTCGTCACCGGCAATTGCAGCGAGGAAGCGCGTGCGCTGGCGATCGGCTGTCTCGCCAAGCCCTATTCGGAAAGGACGCTGAAGGCGGCGCTGGGCGCGATCGAGCGCCAGCTGCAGGGCCGGCCGATGAAGCGCCCGCCGGCACAGCTCACCCTTTACGAAGCAGCGGCTTAGCGCTCCAAATTCTCCCCACCCGCTTCGCCCGCGCGGAGGGGCTATTGCGTGAGCGCGTTTTCCACTTCGTCGTGGAAGAGGCGGATGCCGGTCTCGAGCGTTCCGAGGGTCAGCGTCTCGATCGCACCGGAGGCCAGACCGTTCTGCCCCAGGGCGGCGGCGCGAAAATCCTCGCCGCCGAACGTGCCTTCGTCGAGCAGAGCCCAGCTCTTCGCCCAATGATCCTCCTCCTCGGGCGAGCCGGGCGGGGCTGGAATCAGCATGAAATCCTCGACGAGCGTGCGATCGACAGCGCGCGGCATCATCGTCATCACGTTCACATAATCCGGGCTGACGACCAGCAGGGTCGCCGGGAAAAGCTGGTAGGCGAAGGTGATCGCGCCGCGCAGCGCCGGCCAGTCGTGCGGGTCGATCCGCGCCAGATATTCGGCGCGGCCAACCGCAGAGCGCTGGTGCCGCCCGATCCGATCGGCGGCGGTGATGCCGTCGGCGAAGAACCGGCCGATCGTCGGCGCGTGGAGCCGCTGGACGTGATAGCTTTCCAGGAAGGCGTCCATGATGAGCTTCCAGTTGGCGGCGACATCGTGGATGCGGCGGCGGTAGAGATGATGGCCGGCCAGACCGAATGCGTCGAAATCGGGCGCGAGCGCGGCCGCGTCCTCGAAATTGCTTGCCTGTCGCGAGAACCAGATCAGGCCGCCGGCTTCGGTCGAGGGCAGTTCGACGAGGTTGTGCGTGCTTTTGTCGAGGCCGGGGAAGGTTTCCGGGCGCGGCACGCCGGTGAGGCGGCCATCGGTGCGGTAACTCCAGGCATGATAGGGGCAGACCAGCAGCGACGCGCAGACCGGGGCCTCGCCCTCGACCAGCCGGGTGCCGCGATGGCGACAGACGTTCCAGAACACGTGCGCCTGCCCCTGCTTGTCACGGGTCAGGAGCAAGGGGAGGCCGAAACCGTCATGCGGCACCGCCATGTTCGGCCGATCGAGCAAGGCGGACGGCGCGATCACCTGCGGGAGCCGCCCGAACAGTCGCGCCTGTTCGGCCTCGAACCGCGCCGGATCGGTATAGGCCGAGGCGGGAACGCTCGCCACGGATTCGCCCGCCATGTCCACACCTCCCGCGATCGCGCGGGCGAGTTCGAGCTGGCCCTGGGTCGGCCGCAGCGAAGTCGGCATGTCCATGCGGCCGATGGTGCGCCTGACGCGCACGTAAGGCAAGCAAAGAGGCTTCCCGACCGGGGCCGAGCCGCTACAACACCCCGATGAGCCGTAGCCAGTTAGCCGCCATCATCATCGTCGCCCTGATCGGCTTCGGTTACCTGTTCGCCCGCTATTTCGGCCGCTGGATGCCGACGCCGCTCCGGCCCTATTTCGAGCGCGCGCCGATGGCGTCCTTCTTCCTCGGCATCTCGTCCGGCTTTCCCTATGCGATGATCGGCGCGACGCTCACCACGCGCCTCGCACAGGATAATATCGACGCCGCCGACGTCACCGCCTTCTCGCTCGCGCTCCTCGTCTATAATTGCAAGCCGCTCTGGTCGTGGGTCGTCGACGGCGTTCATATTCCGGTCCTGGGCCGCCTGGGGCAGCGCGTGTCCTGGCTGATCGTCGCCGGCCTGCTGGTCATCGCCGCCGTCGCGAATCTCGCCATCCAGGATCCCGCCGCGAACCTGCCGCGAATGGCGCTTGCCGCGATGCTGGTCGCGTTCGCCGGCGCGACCTTCGACATCGTCATCGACGGCTACCGGATCGAGCTCTTGAAACCGAGCCAGCTCGGCGTCGGATCGGGCATGTCGCAATATGGCTGGCGGATCGGATCGGTGGCCGCCGGCGCGCTTGCGCTCGTCGTGGCGCAGCGCGCCGGATGGGAATGGGGCACGCTCGTCTGCGCCGTCTTCGCGCTGCCCGCGATGCTGACCGGGCTCATCGTCGGCGAGCCGGCACGCCATCGCGAGCCGAGCGCGCGCAAGGGGATCGGCGAGGTGTGGGCGTCGATCTACGGGCCTTTCGCCGAATTCTTCCGGCGGACCGGGGCCTGGATCGTCCTCCTCTTCATCCTGCTCCACAAGATCGGCGACACGCTCGGCCAGCTCGTGCTCAGGCTGCTGCTCGACAATCTCGGCTTTACCAATGACGAGATCGCGCTTTACGATGTCGGCGTCGGTTTCTGGGCCTATCTGATCGGAATCTTCGTCGGCGGCTGGCTCTACGCGCGAATGGGGCTCAAGCGCTCGGTGCTGCTGAGCCTGATCCTGATGGGCGTGTCCAACGCAAGCTTCGCGATCCTCGCCAGCGCCGGACATAGCAATGCCGGGCTCGCCGGGGCGATCGGCTTCGAGAATTTCGCGAGCGGCATCGGCGGCGTCGTTGTCGTCGCCTATTTCTCGGCGCTGACCGACCTGCGCTACACCGCCTCGCAATATGCACTGATCTCGGCGGCGGCGAGCATCGTCGGTCGTCTCCTGACCGGCACCACCGCCGGGAAGATGGTGAACGCGATCGGCTTCGTCGATTTCTACTGGTTCACCACCATTGTCGCGCTGCCCGGCATCCTGCTCTTCTGGTGGATGAGCCGCAGCGGCCTGGTGGATTCGTCCGTCGGCTCGGCCGGCAAGGCGGAGAGCGATCAGGCCGGCGCCTGACCATTGTCCCGCAGCACCTCGCCCGCAAGGTAGAGCGAGCCCATGACGAGCACGATCGGCGGTCGCGCCGGATCGGCGTGGCGGCCGATCCACGAGAGCGCGTCGCGGACTGAGGCCGCCGGCACGGCGTTCAGCCCGGCTTCGCGCGCGGCGGCGGCGAGCGCTTCGGGGGCGTGCGAGGCATGGCCGGGGACAGAAACCGTGTGCATCGCCATCGAGCGCCCGCGAAAGGCGCGAAGCACGCCCGGCGCGTCCTTGTTGGCGAGCAGCCCGGCGACGATGTGGAACGGCCGGTCGGCGGGGATGTGCGAGCGGAAGAAATCCGCGACGGCGCGCGCGGCATTGGGGTTGTGGGCGCCGTCGAGCCACAGCTCGGCCTCAGCGGGGAGAAGATCGCGCAGCGGCCCGGGCGCGATCCGCTGGAGCCGTGCCGGCCAGTCGGCCCAGCCCATCGCGGCCTTGAGCGCGCAATCGGGGATGGCCAGCGTGCGCTGGTGCCGCAGCATCGCCACGGCGAGCGCGGCGTTGGCCGCCTGATGCACACCGGCGAGCCGCGGCGTCGGCAGGTCCAGCTGGCCGGCGGCGTCGCGATAGCGAACCTGTCCGGCGGCCATCTCGAAGTCCCAGCCCTCGCCGCGCGGAAACCAGCGCGCGCCCGAACGGTCGACGGCTTGGGCGATCGCCTCGGTCGCGGGTGGCGGATAGGCGAGGGTGACGAGCGGCGCGCCGGGCTTGGCGATGCCCGCTTTCTCGGCCGCGATCTGCTCCAGCCGGTCGCCGAGAAAGGCCTGGTGGTCGATGCCGAGCTGGGCGATGCCGCAGGCGATCGGCGCATCGATGACGTTGGTGGCGTCGAGCCGGCCGCCGAGGCCCACCTCCACGATGCAGGCGTCCGCCGGTATGCGTGCAAATGCGAGGAATGCCGCGGCGGTTGTCGCCTCGAAGAAGCTGATTTCCATTCCGGCCGCGGCATCGAGCGTTTCGGCGAGGATTTCCGCGAGCGCGTCGTCGTCGATCAAGCGACCGGCGAGACGAATCCGCTCGTTGAAGCGGACGAGGTGGGGGCTGGTATAGGCATGGGTGCTCAGCCCCGCCGCCTCGATCGCCGCGCGCAGGAAGGCGCAGGTCGATCCCTTGCCGTTCGTGCCCGCGACATGGAGGACGGGCGGAAGGCGATGCTGCGGATCACCGACCCGCGCGAGCAGTGCGCGGATGCGCTCGAGCCCCAGGATGTCGCGGCCGGGCGACAGGCGCGCGAGGCGATCGAGCTGCGCCTGGACGGCCGGATTGTCGGAGACGGCGTGGTCCGCCACCTGAGGCTAGGCCGCCTCCCGCTGCGGCGTGAGGTAATCGAGCAGCAGCGCAAGGCGTGCGCGCAAATCCCTGCGGTGGACAACCATGTCCACCATGCCGTGATCGAGCAGGAATTCGGCGCGCTGGAAACCCTCGGGAAGCTTCTCGCGGATCGTGTTCTCGATCACCCGCTGGCCGGCAAAGCCGATGAGCGCGCCCGGCTCGGCGATCTGGACATCGCCGAGCATCGCGTAGGAGGCGGTGACGCCGCCGGTGGTCGGATCGGTCAGCAGGACGATGTAGGGCAGCCCCGCCTCGCGCAGCATCTGCACGGCCACCGTGGTCTTCGGCATCTGCATCAGCGACAGGATCGCCTCCTGCATCCGCGCGCCGCCCGAGGCGGTGACGATGAGATAGGGCGCGCGTGCCTCGATCGCGGCGCGGACTCCGGCAACAAAGGCGGCGCCGACCGCCGTACCCATCGAGCCGGTGATGAAGGCGAAATCCTGCACGCCCATAACGACCGGATGGCCCTCGATCGCGCCCTGCGCGTTCAGGAGCGCGTCGGTCTCGCCGGTCGCGGCGCGCGCGGCCTTGAGCCGGTCGGTGTAGCGCTTGGCGTCACGGAATTTCAGAGGATCGTCCCTGACGCTCGGCGAGGGCAGGACGCTATAGCCGGGATCGAGCAGCATTCCGAAGCGCGCGGCCGGGCCGATGCGGCCATGATGATCGCAGCGCGGGCAGACATAGAGATTCTCCTCATATTCCTTGAGGAACACCATCGCGCCGCACTCGGGGCATTTGTGCCACAGATTGTCCGGCGTCTCCCTTTTGGGGAGAAACGGAATCTTGTTGCGGACGCGGTTCAGCCAGCTCATCGGGACAACTCCTTGCGGCGGCGAATTAGGCGCGGTGCGGCGCGAAGTCCAACCCCTAGAGCGTCGCCGCGATGGCGCGGGCGGCCTGATCCGGATCCTCGGCCTTCGTGATCGGCCGACCGACGACAAGGATCGAGGCGCCGTCGTCGAGCGCCTGGCGCGGGGTCACGACGCGCTTCTGGTCGCCAAGCTCGCCGCCCGCGGGACGAACGCCCGGGACGACGAAATAGCCCTGCGGCCAGAGCTTGTGCGCGGCCTTCACCTCCGCCCCGGAGCAGACGACGCCGTCGAGCCCTGCCGCGCGCGCGAGCTCCGTCAGGCGCGCGACCTGGGCGTGCGAATCGGCGGCGACCCCGATGGAGGCGAGATCACCGTCGTCGAGACTGGTGAGGACGGTTACCGCGACGACCTTCGTATTGGCCGGCGCCGCGGCCTTTGCCTCCTCCATCATCATCCGCCCGCCCGCGGCGTGGACGGTGAGGATCGCCGGCCCGAGCGGGCGCAGCGCCTGCACCGCCTTGGCGACCGTGTTGGGGATGTCGTGGAGCTTGAGATCGAGGAAGATCGGCAGCCCGAGCTCCGCCATCGCGTGGACTCCCGCCGGCCCGTTGGCGCTGAAGAATTCGAGGCCGAGCTTCAGGCCGCCGACATGGGTCCTGACCCGCGCCGCGATGGCGCGCGCCGTCTCGAGATCGGGCGTGTCGAGGGCGACATAGACGGGGCTGGTCATTGGTTGGCGCGCGGTTCGCCTTCCGGCACGGGCGGCGTGCGAACGATCGGGGCATTGGCCACGACCGCATTCGTTCCCGTCTCGTAACGCCGGCGCAGCGACCAGATGCGCGCGCGCTGGACGATATAGGTCGGCAGGAAGCCGAGGAGGAGCGAGCCGAGCACCAGGAACGGCAGGTTGACGTCCGCCTGGAGCCCGCCCCACAGGTCGATCGTGACGACCCTCCAGTTCGCCCAGGAGAAGAGGAAGAGGGTGACGATGACGAGCACCCAGATGAGGATCTTGAGAAACTGCACGGCCGCCTTTCTCTCCGAAACAGGTCCCTGCGTCTAGGGGCGCGTCAGCCGATTTCGCGCTCGAGCTCGTCGAACAGCGTCCCGATCGTCGAAAGCCGGGGCTTTTCCTCGGCGAGGATGGCGCGGAAGGCGTCGCGTTTGAGCGCCGCCGCCTCCTCGTCGGTGAAGCGCTTGTCGGCGGGGAGGGTCGACAGCACGATGTCGATCAGGCGATCCGCGCCGTGCAGGCGCCCCCAAAGATAGTCGTTCTCGCGATAGGCCCGGCTGAAGAAGGCGCCGAAGCTGTTGAACTGAATCCCCTTGAGCGTGGCGGTGGTGCCGCCGGCGCGGATCGCGACCGCATCGTCGGGCGAGATCCGGTCAACCTTGATCGGATCGAACTCGTCCATCCCCTGGCCCTGGAGCAAAGGAAGGGTCGCGACATCATAGAAGGGATAGCCGAGATAGAGGAGCACGAGCGCGCGCCGGTCCGGCTTCGGCAGATCGGACAGGGCCTCGGTCAGCCTGGCGTCGGTTTCCTCGTCGAGCGGGCGAAGGTTCCACAGCTTGGCGAGCGCGGCCATCGCCGCGGCGGGCTCGCTCTCGACCGCCGCGAAGGCGCGGCGCGCGGCGGCATCGAGATGATCGCCCTCGCGCCGGTGATAGCGCTCGAGCATGTCGTTCAGCGTCAGGCGGATCGGCTCGCAATCGCCGGCAATGGCGCCGCTTTCGATCATCCGGGTCAGCCGCTTGGCGACGAAGCGCAGGCGGCGGGTTCGAAAGCCGATGTCGAAATCGCGAAGGAACAGGATCAGCGCCTCGCTCGCCCCCTTCGCGGTCACCGAATCGGGATTGGTGAGGCCCTGCGCGCGGACATGGGTCCACAAAGCCTGGCGGACCCGCTCGCGCCGCGCGCGATCATTGCTGCCGCCGAGACGCGTGATGACGGCGGCCATGTCCTCCATCACGGTCGCGATCTTGAGGTGGGCGTAAGCGGCGTAGGCGTAGCCGGCCGCGCGCGCCGCCGCCTCGTTGGCCCGCGCGCGCCAGGTCGCGAGGCGCGAGGGCGTGGGGCGCATCAGGAAGAAGGTCGAGCCGATCGCCCGCTCGATCGCTGCCTCGACCTCGGGCTGCATGGTGCGCACGATCCGCCGCATCCGGCGGATGCTCGCCGACATCTGCTCGATCGTCTCGAGATTGTCGCGGATCGGCTGCTCGCGTGGAATGTCGGACAGCGCGCCGAGGATCGTCGCGAAGAAGCCGGGCGCCTCCGAATCGCCGCTTGCGAGGCTGACGCTGCGCTGGCCCGGCTTGGGATCGATATAGACGAAGCGCCGGTCGACCTCGCGCCAGGCGGGCCGCTTGGCGAGCGCCTCGATGCACGGACGGAAGGGCGCGTTGGCGAGGACCGAGCCGTCGATCAGCACGGTCGATTCCGCTTCTTCGACCGAATCGCGGCCGGGCAAGGCGCGGACGAGGAAATCGGCGCGGCCGGGCCAGAGGCGGCGGCGCTTCGCGAGCTCGGCGTCGAGCTCCCTGACCGTGAACGGCGGGAAGGCGCCGGGGAAGCTCGCGGTCGCCCGCGCGGCGAAGACCAGCTCGGCGGGATCGGCGAGATGGCGGCGCGGGCCGCCGGAATCGAGGAAGGAAAGGGTGATGCGATGCTCGCGCTCGATCACCTCGGGCGGAGAATTGAGCTTGAGCGCCTCGGGGTAGCCGCGAAAGTCGGTGACGGTGACATAGAGGTCGAGCGGCTGCGCCTCGGGAAGGAGGGGCGCGCCGCCCGGCTGCCGATCCATCGCATCGAAGGCGTCGAGGATGAGGTTCGTGAAATTGGGGCCGCCGAAGGGTGGCGCGAACCATTTGGACCGGACGAAATTGGCGAGCTTCGTGCGGACCTCGGCCCGGTGATCCGATTCGACGGTCTCGTCGATCGTCCCGGCGCGCTTGGAAAAGGCCCAGGCGAGCGGCACCGCCGCGGACTTTGCGAAGCGCGAGACACGGCCGACCTGAGGATCGAGCAACTTGTCGACATCGGCCGAGGTCAGCCACAGATCGGTCAGCGGCTCGACCGAGCGCCCCTGGGCGATGGCGTGCGCGAGGAAGACGGCATTGATCCCGCCGGCGCTCGCCCCGGCCAGGATGTCGACATAGACGCGCAGGTCCAGGTCGCAGCGTTCGCGGATCGCGCGCAGGAGATCGCGATAAGTCCCGCCTTCGGGCGCCTCGTCATCTGCATGGAGCAGCTGGCTCGCCTTGGCGAGGCGCCAGATCTCCTTGGTGATGCCGTGCATATAGACGGCGAGGCTGATGCCGCCGTAGCAGACGAGCGCGATCCGAAGCTCTTTCTCACGCATCGCGGCGGAGCGTGGCAGGATGACGCCGGATTGTCGAGCGCGCGTCGTGCGCGCCACGATGGCCCGCTTTCCTTATCAATGCGGCGGCGTTAAGCGCGGCAGGCCGGCGCGGACCTTCGACCTGACGGCGACAAGACTGACATGCCGGATACGGATCGTTGAAGCGCCTCTCCCTTTACCTGATCGCCGCTCTCGCCATCGTCCTCGTCATGTGGACCGCCGCCGCGCGCTGGCGCGCGCACCGGGCGGCGGAGGTGGCGGCGCATCATCAGGGTCCCGTGACGGTCGCGCTGACCCAGCCGCCCGAGACGCCGAGCGTGATCGATTATCGCCGGCTCGACGAGCGGCTCCAGCGGCTGAGCCATGACCGCTCGATGGTCGGGCTTGCGGTCGCGGTGGTGGAGAACGGACGCATCCGATTCATCAAGGGCTATGGCACCACCGCGTCCGACAATCAGGAGCCGGTGACGAGCAACACCGTCTTCCGCTGGGCCTCGCTCTCCAAGGGCGTCGCCGCCGACATGGTGACGCTGCTCGCCCATGACGGCCGCCTTTCGCTGGACGAGCCGGTCGCGCGGCATGCGCCGTCGCTGAAGCTGCCCGGCGGCAACGAGCAAGTGGCGACGGTCGCGAACCTGCTGTCGCACACGCTCGGCCTCTTCGCCCATGCCGAGGATCCCAAGCTCGAGGACGGGCAGGATCCGCATCTGCTGCGGAGCGAATATGCGACGCTGAACAACATCTGCGCGCCCGGCCAGTGCCATGCCTATCAGAATGTCGGCTATGACGCCGCGTCGGAGATCGTCGAGCATGTCACCGGCCAGCCTTATGCCCAGGTCGTCGCGCAGCGTCTGTTCCGCCCATTGAACATGCGCGCGACCTACGGCCGCGACGCGCTGATGGCCGCGCCGAGCTGGGCGCGCGGCCATGCCGGCGGGCACAATTCGCGGCCGATCGAGATCAGCGACGCTTATTATCGCGTGCCGGCCGCCGGCGGCGTCAACGGATCGATCCAGGACCTCGCCATCTGGATGATGGCGCAGATGGGCCTCGCCCCCTCGGTGGTCCCGCCCGACGTGCTCGCCCAGGTCCAGAGCCCGCGCATCCGCACCCCCGGCGAGAATGCCCGCCGGCGCCGCTTCGCCGAGCGCACCCACGACACGTCCTACGGCCTTGGCTGGCGGGTGATGGATTATGCCGGCCACCGCGTGATCGGCCATCATGGCGGGGTGAAGGGCTATCGTTCGATGATGATGTTCGATCCGGTCACCAAGACCGGCATCGTCGCGCTCTGGAACTCCTCGGCGGTCAAGCCCGAGGGGATCGAATATGAGGTGATGGACATGGCCTATCGCCTCCCGTTCCGCGACTGGATGCAGATCGACGAAGCGGGGCATGAGCGTCAATCGGCGACGCCGGAAAATGAGGGCGGCGGGGGCTGAGTCGGGCCGCGCGGCCGCGGATCAGCGATAGACGCAGGCGTCGAGCGCACCCGCGCGCACCGTGCCGATGCGCCGGAGGATCAGGTTGCCGTAGCGCCTCGTGAACCCGGCCGGATCGACCGCGTCGCGCCGCTTGGGGAGCGGCAGCACCGCCGCGATGCGCGCCGCCTCGGTCGAGGTCAGGCGCGAGGCGTCGTGGTGGAAATAGCGAAGCGCGCCGGCATTGGCGCCATAGGTGCCGATCCCGGTCTCTGCGACATTCAGATAGACCTCCATGATCCGGCGCTTGCCCCACAGATGCTCGATCAGGAAGGTGAACCAGGCCTCGACGCCCTTGCGGGCATAGCCGCCGCCCTGCCACAGGAAGACGTTCTTCGCGGTCTGCTGGCTGATCGTCGATCCGCCGCGAAGCACGTGGCCGCCCGACGCGTTGCGGCGCATCGCCGCCTCGATCGCCTGGGTGTCGAAGCCGCTGTGCTGGCAGAACTTGCCGTCCTCGCCGGCGATGGCGGCGCGGACCATGTTTCGGTCGATCCGATCGATCGGCATCCAGATCGCGCGCGCGCCTTGGCCCTCGATGAGGTCGCCCGCCTGGGTCAGCGTCAGCGGCGGATTCACGAAGCGGTAGAGCAGGACCCACAAGATGCTGAGGGCGACGAAGGCGATCAGCAGGCGGATGATCCAGCCTGCGATCCGTCCTGCCCAGCCGCGTCGCCTCGTCCTTGCCATGCGGATTGCTTAGCGTGCCTGCGCGTGTCCGGCGAGAGGGGTCGCCACGATCACGTAGCCGGTGGCCCCGACGACGAGCCGGAGCCTGGCGGGCGCGTCGAAACGGATGTCCCCGCGACGCAGGATCGTGCCCGGCCGGCCGGGCGCGTCATGCTCGATCCAGACCAGCGTCGGGCAAGGCGAGGCGAGGGGGAGGGTGACCGGTTCGTCGGGCAGCATGGTGACCTGAAACCCGCCTGCGCGCGCCAGCCTGTCATAGCCGAGCGCGAAGACCGGATGCTCGCGCGCGGCGGTGCTGCTCGTGCGCGCGGGGCCGAGCCGCCAGGGGCTCGCCGCATAGACAGCGGTTCCGGGACAGGTGCGGGTGACCGCCGCGATCCGGTCGCGCGTCGATTCCCACCCGCCGGTACGGGCCTGGAGCGCCGAGGACAGCGCGATCATCAACGCGGTCCAGGCGAGAAACAGGCCGAGCGCCTGGGGCCGCCGCTCGAGCTCGGGCGCGGCAAGCGCAATGATCCCGCTTGCGATGAGGAGCTGCCAGGCGAGCAGGTAGCGATCCATCAGCACCGGCCGCAGGGCGTTGATCGCGAGCAACGCGATGAGCGCGACCGCCGCCGCGCCGAGGACGATGGCGACGAACCGGCCGGCCTCGCGCCGACGCCTGACCGCGATCCAGGCGGCGACCGGCGCGGCGAGAATCGCGAGGCCGAACGCACGCACGAACATGCCGGCGGCCGCAGCGCTGGTCGTCGTCGCCCAGTTCACGTCGAGCGCGGCGCGGACCTGCGGGAGCTGGACCGCGACCGTCGCCACCATCGCGGCCCAGCAAAGCACGCAGACCGCCGTCGGCACGACGAGGCGGCGCCGATCGCCGCGCCGCCATCCATCCACGATCAGCCCGAGCAGCGCGAGGCCGACGATCGCCCCGCTGATGAAATGGAGAAAGGTCGCGATCGCGATCGCGGCGCTCCCAACGGCCAGCTCCGGCCCGCGAAGCATCCCCCGGTCCTCGCGGGTTGCGAAGTGGATGAACTGCAGCACGACCGCGTCGGCGCAGATCTGCCACGCATAGCTGCGGAATTCCGAGGCCCCGGCGGCGAAGCCGGGCAGCGCGACCGCGGCGAGCGCGAAGAGCAGGTAGAAGAGGCTGCCGCTCGGGCTGCGGCGATGAAAGAGGGCCGTCGCCCCGACGAGGCCCAGAAAGGGCGGAATGTTGAGCAGGAGGCGATCGCGGACGAGGCCTTCGCCGGCGATCCACATCACCGCCCGATAGAGCGCATTGGCGAGCGGCGGGTGGCTGTCGGTCAGCCAGCGCCGCCAGGTCTCGGCGGAGGGCAGGGTCGGATCGCCGAGATAGAGCGACCAATATTCGTCGAACCAGCTGCCACGCGCCAGCGCCGCCCAGGCCGCCGCGACGCCGCCGAGCAGCAACAGCGCCCAGGCGGCGCGGCCGAGGAGATAGGGGGCAGGGCGACGGGACGCGGCCATGCGCCGACTATCGGCGGCGCATGGCGCGCGGGCAAGCGATCCGTGCGGGCCGGCTAGGCGGCGGTCAGCAGCCGCCGCTCGCCGGCGAGGTTCATCAGCGCCTTCTGGAGCTTTTCGAACGCGCGGACCTCGATCTGGCGGATACGCTCGCGGCTGACGTCATAGACCTGGCTCAGCTCCTCGAGCGTCTTCGGATCGTCGGTGAGCCGACGCTCGGTCAGGATGTGCCGCTCGCGCTCGTTCAGCGCCTGGAGCGCCTCGGTCAGCAGTTCGTGCCGGATCTGGGTCTCCTGCGCCTCGGCGACGCGCTCGTCCTGCAAAGGCTCGCTGTCGACCAGGAAGTCCTGCCACGAACCCTCGCTGTCGTCGCGCAGCGGCACGTTGAGCGACGTGTCGCCGCCCATCGCCATGCGACGGTTCATCGAGATGACGTCCTCTTCGCTGACGCCGAGATCGGTGGCGATCTTGGTCACGTCCTCGGGCTTGAGATCGCCTTCCTCGAACGCCTCGATCCGGTTCTTCATCCGGCGAAGGTTGAAGAACAGCTTCTTCTGCGCTGCCGTGGTGCCCATCTTCACGAGGCTCCACGAGCGGAGGATATATTCCTGGATCGACGCGCGGATCCACCACATCGCATAGGTGGCGAGACGGAAGCCGCGATCGGGCTCGAACTTCTTCACACCCTGCATCAGGCCGATATTGCCCTCGGAGATCAGCTCCGCAGTCGGCAGGCCATAGCCGCGATACCCCATCGCGATCTTGGCGACGAGGCGCAGGTGCGAGTTGACCAGCCGGGCCGCCGCATCGGTGTCCTGATGCTCGGTCCAGCGCTTGGCCAGCATATATTCCTCCTCCGGCGTGAGGATCGGAAACTTCTTGATCTCCGCCAGATAGCGGTTGAGGCCAGCCTCACCGCCGGTCACGGGGATCGTCGCCGGGACATTCCTGCCTGCCATGATCTGTGAACTCCCTGGTGCCGTAGCTTTATAATACACCGTGACGGCACTTGATTGCTATACGGTAAGCGCCCCGAACAGTTCCTGAATATCAGACGGAACGACGCTTTGGAAGGTTAGGTTTTCTTTAGAAACTGGATGGACGAAGCCGAGCACCGCCGCATGCAGCGCCTGGCGCCTGAAATCGAGCCTTTTCAACACCTCCCGATGGCGAGCTCGCGGACGGCCATAGACCGGATCGCCGAGCAACGGGTGGCCGATCGAGGCCAAATGGACGCGAACCTGGTGCGTCCGGCCGGTCTCGAGCCGGCATTCGACGAGCGCGGCATCGGCGAGCGGAGCGACGATTCGGTAGTGCGTCACCGCGCGCTTGCCCTTGCCGGCGGGCTGCACCGCGATCTTCTTCCGGTCGGCGCTCGAGCGGGCGAGCGGGGCGTCGATCGCGCCGGCCACCGGCATCGGCCGCCCTGCCACGATCGCGAGATAGCGCCTCTCGATACTGTGCTTCGCGAACTGCGCCGCCAGCCCTTCATGCGCCACATCGGTCTTGGCGACGACCAGAAGGCCCGACGTGTCCTTGTCGATCCGGTGGACGATCCCGGGCCGCGCCACCCCGCCGATGCCGGAAAGCCGTCCGGCGCAATGGTGAAGCAGCGCGTTGACGAGCGTCCCGTCGGGATTGCCCGCCGCCGGGTGGACAACCATGCCCGCCGGCTTGTCGACGACGAGCAGATGATCGTCCTCGAAGACGATGTCGAGCGCGATGTCCTGCGCTTCATTGTGCGCCGGCTTCGGATCGGGAACGGCGAGCCGGTAGGCGCCGCCCGGCGCCGCCTTCGTCGCCGGATCGCGCACCAGCGCGCCGCCCGGATCGGTCACCGCGCCGGCAGCGATCAGCGCCTTCAGCCGCTCGCGCGAGAGGGTCGGCACGGCCGCCGCGAGCGCGCGATCGAGCCTCCAGCCCTGGGCGTCCCCGGCGACGGTGGCGGTGATGATGGAATGTCCCCCAGACACTCACGGGAGATGGGAATTCGCCGCGGAATTTCAAGGGGGCGCCCGCCCTTGCATCGCGGACTCGCAGGGGCCAATAGAGGGTCACTTCGGATTTAGGGACGGAACGGGACGCGACCGCATGAAATCGCACGAATTCGCTTCGCTGCTTTGCTCGCGCCTTTGCCATGACCTGCTTTCACCTGTCGGCGCGCTCAACAACGGGATCGAGCTGCTCGCCGACGAACATGATCCGGAAATGCGCGCGCGGTGCCTCGATCTGCTCGCCGAGAGCGCGCGGGCGAGCGCCAACAAGCTCAAATTCTTCCGCCTCGCCTTCGGCGCCGCCGGCGGCTTCGGCGACAGCGTCGACACGCGCGAGGCGCGGGCCGCGATCGAGGGGCTGTTCGGCGGCGAGGGGCGGATCAAGCTGGGCTGGATGGTCGACGAGCCGCAGATGAGCAAGGCGGCCTTGAAGGTGATGCTCAACATCGCACTGATCGCCGGCGATGCGCTGGTGCGCGGCGGCAGCCTCGACGTCGGCGCCGAGCGTCACGACCAGGGGCTCGACATCGTCGTTCGCGCGGAAGGCAGCCGCATCGTTCTCGACCCGGAGCTCAAGAAGGTGCTGGTCGGCGAGACCGGCGAGGATGAGGTCGCCCCGCGCGCCGCCGCCGCCTGGCTCGTCCACAGCCTCGTCCAGGAAGGCAATGGCCGCGTCCAGGTCGCCGACGAGGCCGGCAACATGCTGCTGATCGGGGCGAGCCTTCCGGCCTGACGGACAGGGCTAACGCCTTCTTTACCACTGGCTTTCCATAAGGCCCCTGCGCGCCGCATGCGGACGAAGGGGCCATGGACGAGCTGATCAACGATTTTCTCGCGGAAACACGCGACATGCTGCAGGCCTTGTCCGGCGCGATCGTCGCCTGGGAGGCCGAGCCCGGCGACCGTGAACGGCTCGACGAGATTTTCCGCTTCGTCCACACGGTAAAGGGCAATTGCGGCTTCTTCGATCTGCCGCGCCTCCAGCAGCTCAGCCATTCCGCCGAGGACGCGCTCGCCGAGGTCCGTGCCGGACGCCGCGTGCCGGATTCGCGGCTGGTCAGTGCCGTGCTGGCGGTCATCGACCGGATCGGCGAGCTCGTCCAGGCGCTCGAGACCGGCGAGGCGCTGGCGAGCGAGGACGACGAGCAGTTGATCGCGGATCTCGCCGCGGCGCCGGCGGAACCGGCCGCCGTGCCGGAACCCGAAGCCGCGCCGCAGGCGGCGTCCGATGCGGGCCGCAAGAGCATGCGCTCGATCCGCCTTTCGGTCGACCTGCTCGACCGGATGATGAGCGGTGTCTCCGACGCCGTGCTGGCCCGCAACGAGCTCGGCCGGCGGCTTCGCGACACCGATCGCGATGTCGCGATCGAGGCGGCGTTCGAGCGCGTCTCGGCCTGCATCGCGGAAATCCGCGACGCCATCACCCGCACCCGGATGCAGCGCATCGACAGTCTGTTCGCGCCCTTGCCGCGCATGGTCCGCGATCTGTGCGCCGAGCTTGGCAAACAGGTGCGGCTGGAGATGGATGGGGGCGATGTCGAGCTCGATCGCGAGATGATCGAGATGATCCGCGATCCGCTGAGCCACATCGTCCGCAACGCGATCGATCACGGCATCGAGGCGCCGCAGAAGCGCGGCGACAAGGGCCCCGTCGGGCTGCTTCGCGTCGCTGCCCGGCAGGCGGGCAACCAGATCCGGATCGAGGTCACGGACGACGGCCGGGGCATCGACGCTGAAACGCTCGTCCACAAGGCGCTCGCCGCGGGGATCGTCACCCCGGAGCGGGCCGAGCGCATGTCGCTCCAGCAGAAGATGGCGCTGATCTTTTCGCCCGGCCTTTCGACGGCGAGCGAGGTCACCGCCATTTCCGGCCGCGGCGTCGGCATGGATGTGGTGCGCGCCAATATCGAGCGGATCGGCGGCCTGATCGACATCGATTCGCGTCCCGGCGAGGGTGTCCGGCTCGTCATCCGCGTGCCGTTGACGCTCACCATCATCCCGGCTCTGACAGTCAGCGCCGGCGGGCAGATTTTCGCGATCCCGCGCGCGGCGATCGAGGAGATTCTGCGCGTCGCGGGCAGCGCGGTGAAGATCGACACGATCGGCGAGGCGCGCGTGGCGACCGTGCGCGGCCGCCGCGTGCCGCTCATCTGTCTTGCCGAGCTGCTCGGCGTCGAGGCGTTGCCCGACGCGTTCGGCGCGAAGGTCATCCTGCTGAAGCCCGCGGGCGGCGATCTCTATGCGCTTGCGGTCGATATGGTCCACGATCACGAGGAACTGGTGGTGAAACCGGCGGCGCCCGCGGTGATGGCGGCGGGAATCTACGCCGGCACGACGCTCGCCGATGATGGCCGTCCGATCCTGCTGCTCGATCCGTCGGGGATCGCCAGCGAGGCGGGCGTCCGGCTTGAGGGCGGGGAGGGCGACCGCCACGCGGCCCCGGCGATCGCCGACTCGGTCGGCCGCGAGACCAGCCTGCTGTTGTTCCGCGGGCTCGACGGCGGCCTGAGGGCGATCCCTGTCCCGGTCGTGGAGCGGATCGAGGATGTCCCCGTCGAGGCGATCCGGTTCAGCGCCGGCAAGCTGCGCGTCTCCACGGGCGGCCACATCGTCGCGCTCGCCGGCTGCGCTGCCGCGCCGGAGGAAGGGTTGCTCCGGATCCTGCGCCTCACCGACGGCCGCAACGAGCTCGCCTATGGCTTCGCGGAGGTCGTCGACATCCGTTCGGCGGTTCTCGATCTCAAGCCGGCGACCGCCCCTGGCGAGATTGCGGGTGTCGCCCTGATCGACGGCGTCCAGGTCGAGATCGTCGACCCCTATTGGCTCTTCGCCGCGCATGGCGAGGCGACGGTAAAAGCGGAGGCGCGGCCTGTCTGCGCGCTCCCCGAAGGCGATCCGTGGATGGACAATATGCTCCGCCCGCTGATCGAGAGCCTCGGCTACCGCGTGGTCGGGGCCGGCGAGGGCGTCGCGGCCGACATCCGGATTGCGAGCGCCGAAGCAGCCGATCCGGTGCCCGGCGGCGAGGGCGAGCTGCTGCGGCTGCGCGCGACGCCGGAGCCGTCCGCGGGCGACGACAGCATCTATCGCTACGACCGCGCGGCCCTGCTCAACGCGCTGAGCCGGCACGCGGAAAAGGGACGCGCCCATGGCTGAGCTCCTCCTCATTGCCCGCATGGGCGGGCGTCGCATCGCCTTTCCGGCCTCGGAGATCGAAGGCGTCGTCGAACTCGAAGGGCTCACGCCCGCCCCGCGCTCGGCGGCCCATGTCGCAGGCCTCTCGGCGCTTCGCAGCCGCGTGCTGACCGTCATCGACGGGCTTGCATCGCTCGGCATCGGCCAGGCCGAGCCGGGCCGCCTCGGCGATGCGATTGTCGTGCCCTCGGGTGGGCATCCTTATGCGTTGCTGGTCGAAGAGGTCGAGGATGTCGTCGAGGCCGCCGCGCCGCCGGCGCCGGCGCGCGCCTCGATCGGCGCCGGCTGGGATCGGGTCGCGATCGGCATGGTCGAGGCCGAGGGCGAGCTTTTCCTGATGGTCGATCCCCATCTGGTCGTCGCCGGCCCGGCCGCGGCGCAGGCGGCATAGGGCCGGTCCCGATCTTAAAGTTGTGCTTACCTCTCTGCGCTACTCCGTCGATGGGGCAATGGAGCAATTGGACATGAAGAGCTGCCTGGTCGTCGACGACAGCAAGGTGATCCGCAAGGTCGCCCGGCACATTCTCGAGACGCTGAACTTCGCCGTCGCGGAGGCCGAGGACGGTCGCCAGGCGCTGACCCACTGCGAATCGAGCATGCCCGATGTGATCCTGCTCGACTGGAACATGCCGGTGATGAGCGGGATGGAGTTCCTGCGCGCGCTTCGCGGATCGGCGGCGGAGAGCCAGCCGAAGGTCGTCTTCTGCACGACCGAGAACGACATCGGCCATATCCGCGCCGCGATCGCCGCCGGCGCCGACGAATATGTGATGAAGCCGTTCGATCGCGACACGCTCCACAGCAAGCTGCAGATCGTCGGCCTCGCGTGACCGCCCAGGGCGCCATCGTCAGGCGGCCGACCCCTTCCGGCGAGCCGCCCATCCGCCTGATGATCGTCGATGATTCGTCGGTCGCCCGCGCGGTGATCTCGCGCATGGTCGGCGCCGATCCCGAGTTCGAGGTCGTGGCGATGGCGGGCAGCGCGATCGAGGCGCTCGACGCTCTCAAGACGGTGAGCGTGGACATCGTGCTGCTCGATGTCGAGATGCCCGGCGGCAGCGGGCTCGAAGCCTTGCCGCACATCATCCGCGCCGGTGCCGGCGCGCGCGTGCTCGTCGTCTCCTCCATGGCCGAGGACGGCGCCGAGGTCGCGGTTCGGGCACTCGCCCAGGGCGCCGCCGACACGCTGCCCAAGCCCGGCGCCAACGCCTTTTCGGGCCGCTTCTCCGAAGTGCTCGCCGACAAGATCCGCCGCATCGGCCGGGCCAATCGCGAGCCGGCCGCGGCTGAAGCGGTCGAGACCAGGCCGCTGAAGCTTCGCGACATGCCGGCGGCACCGCTCCGCTGCGTCGCGCTCGGCGCCTCGACCGGCGGGCTCCATGCGCTGCTCGAATTCCTGCGCGCGCTGCCCGAGCCGATCGGCGCGCCGATCCTCGTCACCCAGCACCTGCCAGCGACCTTCATGCCCTATTTCGCGCGCCAGCTCGAAGCCGCGTCGGGCCGGATCGCGCGCGTCGCCGAGGATGGCGAGACGCCGCAGGCCGATTTCATCCTCGTCGCCCCCGGCGATTCCCATCTGTGCGTCCAGCGCGCCGGTGCGCTCGTCCAGGTGAAGCTTGAAAAGGGCAAGGCGCCGTCGGGCTGCCTTCCCTCCGTCGATCCGATGCTCGCCTCCGTCGCCGACGCCTATGGCGAGTCCGGCCTCGGGATCATGATGAGCGGCATGGGTCGCGACGGGCTGATCGGCAGCCGCCGGATGGTCGAGCGCGGTGGCGCCATGCTCGCCCAGGACCAGCAGACGGCTTCGATCTGGGGAATGCCCCGCGCCGTCGCGGAAGCCGGCCTCGCTTCGGCGGTGCTTCCGCCGCAGCAACTCGCGCGCCGCGTCGCGATGCGCGCGGAGGCCGCCTCGTGGAGATAAGCAGCTCGGCCGAGCGCATCCTCGCCAGCCTCCTCGAAACCCGTACCGGCCAGCAACTCACCCTCGCCCGGCGCTGGCGCATCGACAGCGCGCTCACCTCGATCCTTCGCGAGCATGGGTTCGCCCACCTCGACCAGCTCGTCGCCAACCTGGTGACGGGCCGCAATCCGCGGCTGACCGAAACGGTGATCGAGGCGCTGCTCAACAACGAAACCTATTTCTACCGCGACAAGCTGCCGTTCGATCTCCTGCTCGGCGGACCGCTGGCGCGGCTCGAACGGGTTCGTACCGACAGGCGGATCGCGATCTGGTGCGCCGGCTGCTCGACCGGCCAGGAAGTCTATTCGCTGGCGATGAGCATCGCCGCCGACGCCGCGCGCTGGCAGGGCTGGCGGATCGAGATCGTCGGCACGGACCTTTCGCGCGCCGCGATCGAGCGGGCGAGGGCAGGAACCTACTCGCAATTCGAGGTGCAGCGCGGGCTGCCCGTCACCCAGATGGTGCGCTTCTTCGAGGAACTCGGCGGGGGCGCCTGGCAGATTTCCGACGAAATCCGCAAGATGGTCCGCTTCGAGGCGCGCAACATTATCGAGGCGCCACCCCCGCCGGGCCGGTTCGACATCATCCTGTGCCGCAACGTCCTCCTCTATTTCTCGACGGACGTGCGCCGGCTCGCCTTCGCCCGGCTGGCGCAGGGCATCGCCCCGGACGGGAGCCTCATGCTCGGCGCCGGCGAAACCGCCCTCGGCCAGACCGACCGCTTCGTCTCCGATCCCGACCACCGCGGCCTCTACATACCGGCGCCGGCAACGCCCCAGGCGGCCACGCCGCGCGCCCGTGTCGCCTGAAGGCGCTTGACGCGGCGGCGCTTTGGGGCGTCTCTCTTCCGCATGGACGGCATCATCGACTGCCCATCGCCCAATTTCGACGAGCGCGACCGGCCGGTCTCGCTGATCGTCCTTCATTATACCGGCATGACCGACGCCGCCGCCGCCATCGATCGCCTGCGCGATCCCGAGGCGAAGGTCTCCTGCCATTATCTGATCGCCGAGGACGGGCAGGTGCTTCGGATGGTGCCGGAGGACAAGCGGGCCTGGCATGCGGGGCGCTCCTATTGGCGCGGCATGACCGCGCTCAACGGAAGCTCGATCGGGATCGAGATCGTCAATCCCGGGCACGAATTCGGATACCGCCCTTTTCCCGACCAGCAGATCGACGCGCTGATCCCGCTCGTCGCCGACATCAAGGAGCGTCATTCGATCACGCGCGGCAACATCGTCGGCCATTCGGACATCGCCCCTGCGCGCAAGCAGGATCCCGGCGAGCTCTTTCCCTGGGGCCGGCTCGCGCGCCTCCGGCTCGCCTTGCCGCGGCCGACGCGCAACCTGCTCGATCCCAACTGGACCGACAGCGGCTTCCTGCTCGCCCTGGAGCGGTTCGGCTATGACGTTTCGGACCCGCTCGCCGCGGTCGTGGCCTTCCAGCGGCGCTTCCGCCCCGAGCTGATCGACGGCACGATCGATGGAGAATGCAGGGCGATCCTGCTGGCGCTGCTGCTGCCGCGGCCGCAAGGGGATTGAAGGGAAAGGGTTCCGCAAACGCATCGAACAAAGGTCGGCTATTCGAGGGAGGAGCAGCGATGGACCGGACCGAAAGCGCGCCGACGCCGGGGCACATGGAGAGCGAAACCGAGGTCAGGCGCGTGTCGGAGGTGGAAGTGAGCGTCTCGCGCCTGTTCGACGCGCCGCGGGCGGCCCTTTTCGAAGCCTGGACCCGGTCCGACCGGTTCATGCGGTGGTGGGCGCCCAAATCGATGGGCGTGCCGATCCGCTCGTGCGAGATGGATGTCCGCGCGGGCGGCGGCTATCGGCTCGAATTCGGATCGGACGCGAGCGGGACCTTCGCCTTCTATGGCAGGTATCTCGATGTCGTGCCCGGGGCCCGGCTCGTCTGGACGAACGAGGAAGAGCCGGACGGCGCCGTGACGACCGTGACATTCGAGGAAGCGGGCGGCGGAACGCATGTGACTTATCGCGAGACTTACCCCTCCAGGGAATCCTGTGACGAAGGCTATGCGGCGATGGCCGGCTGCGCGCCGGAGCAGTTCGGCCAGCTGGCCGACCTTCTCGCCGAGCCGGCCTGACGCGACGACCGGAGGAACGCGCCGAGCCCCCGCCGCGGGGCTTACGAAGTCAGGCCGTCCTTGCTATATCGGGCCGGCCAGAAGGCCGGGCGGCCGCGGGTCCCGTGAGGGAGTCGAGGAAAGTCCGGGCTCCACGGAACGGCGGTGCCGGGTAACGCCCGGCGATCCCGGTCACGGCCGGGATCAGGGACAGTGCCACAGAAAGCAGACCACCGGATTTCGATCCGGCCAGGGCGAAAGGGTGGGGCAAGAGCCCACCGCGGACCCGGCAACGGGGACGGCATGGCAAACCCCACCGGGAGCAAGACCGAATAGGGGCGGCGAGGGGCCTTGTGCTCCGGGGCGAAGTTCCGGCCTGTCGCCCGGGTTGGTTGCTAGAGCGGCGGAGCGATCCGTCGCCCAGAGGAATGGTCGCCCAACCCCGGACTCCGTCCGGGGTGGACAGAACCCGGCTTACAGGCCTTCTGGCAGATTTCTTCGATGGGGCGGTGGCCGAAGCGCCGCCCCCTTTCTATCTCGGGAGCGAAATGGCGCGGCAGAGACGATCGGACGACTGGGGCTTTCCCCGCTGGCGCAGCTACGGCTCGTCGCGCCAGGCTCAGCCCGTGCGCCTGTGCGACCGCGAAGGCTGTGGCGAGCCCGGCGACCGGCCCGCGCCGAAATCGCCGAACAGCCCCGATCGCTGGTATTTCTGCGAAGCCCACGCCGCGGAATATAATCGCAACTGGAATTACTTCGAAGGCCTCACGGCCGAGGAGGCCGCCGCGCGCGAGGCCGAAGAGGCGCGCGGCGCCGCGGGTTTCCGCAAGACCGGCCATTATGCCTGGGGCGGCCCCGGCGACGGGAGCCGAAGCCGCGACGAGATGCGCGCGCTCGAAGTGCTCGAGCTCGAATCCGACGCCGGCTTCGAGGAGGTGCGCGCCGCCTATCGCCGGCTCGCCAAGGCCTGGCACCCGGATGTGGCGCAAGGCGAGGAGGCTGCGGCGCGGTTCCAGGCGATCCAGGCCGCCTACGATGTCCTCCGCCGCGCCGAGGAACGGGGAAGCAAGGTCCGGTAGGGCGCGACCCCGGCGAGGGGCGAACGGGCCGGCGCTCATGTCGATAATGGTCGGGGAGACAGGATTCGAACCTGCGACCCTCTGCTCCCAAAGCAGATGCGCTACCAGGCTGCGCTACTCCCCGACGCCGGGGCCGTTACACGCCCGCCGCGCCCGCCACAACCGTCTTGCCTCCGGCTATTCGCCGCCGCCGACGGGCGGGACGCCGCCAATCTCCTCCGGCGCGTTGGCCAGGACCGCGAGCCACGCGGTCCAGGCGGCGACATTCTGCCGCAGCTGCGCCGGATCGATCTTGTCGAGCGTGTCGTCGGGCGAGTGGTGATAATCGAAATAGCGGGTGCCGTCCTGGTCGAGGTCGATTGCCGCGACCCCGGCCCGCGCCCACGGCCCCAGATCCTCGCCGGCACTGGCGCGGCCGGCGCCGGGGACGATGCCGAGCGGCATCAGCAGCGCGCGGATGCGCGCGCCGAGCGCTTCGTTCTGCGGGGCGAGATTGTGCTGCACCCGCCAGACATGATCGGCCCCGAAATCGGATTCGCCGACGGCGACGACATGGTCGCGGCCGTGATGCGCTTCGAAGAGCGCACGACCGCCGAGCCCGCCCTGCTCCTCGGCGCCGAACCAGACGATGCGGATCGTGCGGCGCGGCTGGCCCGCCTGCATGATCCGGTGCGCGGCCGCGGTGACGATCGCGACCCCGGAGGCATCGTCGATCGCGCCGGTGCCGAGATCCCAGCTGTCCAGATGGCCGCCGACGATGATCATTCCGGCCGATGGATCGCTGCCCGGAATGTCCGCGATCACGTTGCCAGACTGATGGACCCCGGTCTGGCGCGGGGTCATGGTGAGGCGCATCCGGATCGGCTGGCCGCGATCGAGCATGCGCTGCAGCTGCTCCGCGTCCGGAACGCTCAACGCGCCGGCCGGGATCGGGCGCACGCCATCGGCGAAATACTGGACGCCGGTATGGGGATTGCGGTGGTGATCGGTGCCGATCGATCGGACGACGATCGCCGCCGCGCCCTTTCGGCTGGCGATCGTCGGCCCCTGGCGGCGCGGCGCGCCGAAGACCCCGTAGCCTGAGCCGTCCTGAGTCGGCAGCATGGCGTGGTTGATGAAGACGATCTTGCCGCGCACCGCGGCGTCCGGCGCGGCCTCCAGCTCGGCGACGCTCTGGAAGCCGACGACCTCGGCCTCGATGCCACCGGCCGGGGTCGCCCCGCTATTGCCAAGCGCGGTGACGACCAGGCTCTGCGGGAAGGGGGAGACGATCTCGGCCCGTTCTTCGCCGCGCACCCAGACGGGCATGTCGAACGGCTCGATGTGGACGTTGGAGAAACCAAGCTCGGTGAGGCGGCGCACGGCCCAGGCGCGCGCCCGCGCCTCGGCTTCCGTCCCAGCGAGCCGCTGGCCGACCTCGGTTGTCAGTCCCTCCGTAATCTCCCACGCAAGATTGTCGCCGCTGAGCGCCGCATCGCGCAGAGCCGCGGCCGGATCGGGCTGGGGCGGCTGGGACAAAGCGGGGGAGGGAAGGGCGGCGAGGCTTGCAACCAGCAGAATCTTTCGCATGAGCGGGGCTTAAGGAGCGATGCGGCATTTGCCAATCCCGGGCCGCGCCACTACGTAGCCGCCAACCGCTTACCCCCATTCCCCGGAGACTTGCGACCCATGGCCGCCCAGTACAGCTTCGTCATGAAGGGCATGACCAAGACCTTCCCCGGCGCTCCCAAGCCGGTGCTGAACAATATCAACCTGCAATTCTATCCCGACGCCAAGATCGGCATCGTCGGCCCGAACGGTTCGGGCAAATCGACGCTGATGAAGATCATGGCGGGCCGCGACACCGAATTTTCCGGCGAGGCCTGGCCCGGCGACGGCATCCGCGTCGGCTATCTGGAGCAGGAGCCGCAGCTCGATCCGACCAAGACGGTGATGGAGAATGTCCGCGAGGGCGTTCGCCCCGTCGCCGACCTGGTCGATCGCTACAACCAGATCGTCGCCGAGATGGCGGAGGAGGGCGCCGATTTCGACGCGCTCGGCGCCGAGATGGGCGATCTTCAGGAAAAGATCGACGCGGTCGACGGCTGGACGCTCGACAACCAGCTCGAGATCGCGATGGACGCGCTGCGCTGCCCGCCCGGCGATGCGAGCGTCGAGAATCTGTCCGGCGGCGAGAAGCGCCGCGTCGCGCTCACCCGGCTGCTGCTTGAGAAGCCCGACATCCTGCTGCTCGACGAGCCGACCAACCATCTCGATGCCGAGAGCGTCCAGTGGCTCGAAAAGCACCTCGTCGATTATCCGGGCAACGTCATCCTCGTCACCCACGATCGCTACTTCCTCGACAATGTCGTGAACTGGGTGCTCGAGCTCGATCGCGGCCGTTACTACGTCTACGAATCCAATTATTCCGGATATTTGGAGAAGAAGGCCAAGAGGCTGGAGCAGGAGGAGCGCGAGGAAGCGGGCCGCCAGAAGGCGATCAATGACGAGCTCGAATGGATCCGCCGCAGCCCCAAGGCGCGGCAGGCCAAGTCCAAGGCCCGTATCCGCGCCTTCGACGAGCTGGTCGAGGCGCAGGAGAATCGCGCGCCGGGCAAGGCGCAGATCCTGATCCAGGTGCCCGAACGGCTTGGCGGCAACGTCATCGACGTGAAGGGCGTCTCCAAGGCCTATGGCGACAAGTTGCTGTTCGAGGATCTCACGTTCTCCCTCCCGCCCGGCGGAATCGTCGGCGTGATCGGCCCGAACGGCGCCGGCAAGTCGACCCTGTTCAAGCTCATCACCGGCCAGGAGCAGCCGGATTCGGGCGAGATCAAGATCGGGCCGACCGTCCATCTCGGCTATGTCGATCAGTCGCGCGACCATCTCGATCCGAACAAGAATGTCTGGGAGGAAGTCTCGGACGGGCTCGACGTATTCCGCTTTGGAAAACATGAGCTTGGAACGCGTGCTTATGTCGGCGCCTTCAATTTCAAGGGGCAGGACCAGCAGAAGAAGGTCGGCCAGCTTTCGGGCGGCGAGCGCAACCGCGTCCACCTCGCGAAGATGCTGAAGGAGGGCGGCAACGTCCTGCTGCTCGACGAGCCGACCAACGATCTGGACGTCGAGACGCTGCGCGCGCTCGAAGAGGCGCTGGAAAGCTTCGCCGGCTGCGCGGTCATCATCAGCCACGACCGCTTCTTCCTCGATCGCCTGGCGACCCACATCCTCGCGTTCGAGGGCGACAGCCATGTCGAATGGTTCGAGGGCAATTTCCAGGATTATGAGGAAGACAAGCTGAGGCGCCTCGGCCCCGAAGCGGAGCGCCCGCACCGCATGACGTATCGGAAGCTGACGAGGTAGGGTCGTCCGGTCGAAGGAGACCGATCCGGCCCTCTCCCTCCGGGGAGGGGGCAGGGCGAGGGCTCAGAGCGCGTAATCGTAGCGCAGGAAGCCCTTGAAGCGGGCGACCTGGTCGTAAAGGCGCCGGGCCCGCTCGTTGTCCTGCTTGGTGAGCCAGTAATATTTCGCGCAGCCGCGGGCGCGGGCGGCATCGGCCACGGCATGGATCAGCGCGCCGGCGACGCCGAGGCCGCGCGCCTCCGGCGCCGTGAACAGGTCCTGGAGGTAGCAGACATCGGCCATCCACGCATTGGCGTGGAACATGTAATGCGACATGCCGACCAGCCGGCCGTCGAGCCGCGCGCCGAGCCCATATATGGCATCGCCCCCCATCAGCCGCGACCACAGGCGGTCATAGACCTCGTCCGGCTGCGGATCTTCGTAGAAGGCCTTGTAGCCGCGGGCGAGAACGTCCCACTCCGCGCGGTCGCCCGCGGCCAGCGGCGCGATCTCCACCATGTCAGCGAACCCGCTTGACGAAGAGCTGGCCGCCCTCGCGCCGCTCGGTCTGGAAATTAGGGATCGCCTCGATCATGTCGGCAAGCCGCGCATAGCCATAGCTCCGCGCATCGAAGGAAGAGCGATTGCCGGCGAGCTTGCCGACGTCCGAGAGGCTGGCGAAGCCGCGCTCGTCGCGCTTGGCGTTGCGCCACGCCTCGCCGAGGATCTTCACGACATTGGGGTCGATGCGCGATTCCGCCTGTTCGGCGCCCTCCGGCTCCTCCGGACGCGGAAGGGCGCCGACATCGATGAACCGGGTGCAGGCCTGGCGGAAGCTTTCGGGCGTCTTGGCGGTGCCGAAGCCGTAGACCGGCACGCCGTCCTGCCGAATCCGCATTGCGAGCGGCATGAAATCGCTGTCGCTCGACATGATTCCGAAGCCGTCGATATGGCCGCGATAGAGCAGGTCCATCGCGTCGATCACCATGCGCATGTCGGTCGAGCTCTTGCCCTTGGTGACGTCGAACTGCTGCTGGGGTTCGATGGCATGGCGATGCGTCATCGCGGCCCAGCCCTTGAGCGCGGGCTTCTGCCAATTGCCATAGGCGCGGCGGATGTTGACCGTGCCCAGCTCGGCAAGGACGGTCAGCACCGGATCGAGCGTGTCGGGCGATGCGTTGTCGGCGTCGATCAGCAGCGCGACGTTGCGGCTGCGGCCATTGGGTTCATCGGACATTGGGCGGTCTTAGCGCGCAGCGCGGGCGCGACCAAGGCTCAGCCTTCGCGCGCCTCGATCATCCGCGCGCGGGCCTCGTAATCGGCGGCCATGGCGGTGAGCGTCTCCAGCGTGCGCGGATCGCCGATCGAATCGGCCAGCCGCCGACATCGCAGCGCCTGGGCGCGCAAGGCAACCCGGTCTCCCGCCGAAAAATCGCAGGCGCGGTTCTGCGTGGCTGCGGCCACCGGTTGGTGCGTCTCGGGATCGTAAGGCATTGGAATTGCCCCCAAAGCAATAAGCACCCAACGATCGCGCGCATGAAAGGTTGCGTAGCGTCCGCCGCGACCGAAGCTCCGCCGGTCGCAGGCGGACAGGCCCGGCTTTGGCATCGGAAGGCTTGCCGCGGCGCACCGGGCGGACCAAGATGAGTGCCCGGGTATAAACAGGGGAGGGCTCATGGCACGCTGGAACGCGCGCAAGACGATCGTGGCGGCAGAGGACATGGCGCCCGAGCATCGGCTGACGCCGAGTCTGTCCTGGCCGCATCTCGTGGCGCTCGGCGTGGGAGCGATCGTCGGCACCGGAATCCTGACCCTGATCGGCGTCGGCGCGGCGAAGGCGGGGCCGGCGGTGATCCTCTCCTTTTCGATCGCCGGCGTGATCTGCGCCGCCGCCGCGCTCGCTTATGCCGAAATGGCAACGATGATGCCGGCGTCGGGCAGCGCCTATACCTATACCTATGCGGTCATCGGCGAGCTTGTCGCCTGGATCGTGGGGTGGAGCCTCATCCTCGAATATAGCCTGGTTGTCAGCGCGGTCGCGGTGGGCTGGTCCGGCTACGCCACGCCATTGCTCGAGGCCGTGGGATTCCCGCATCTGCTCACCCAAAGCCCGGAGCTCGGCGGGGTCGTCAACGTGCCGGCGATCTTTATCATCGTCGTGGTGGCCGGCCTGCTCATCTACGGGCTCAAGGAGAGCGCGACGCTCAACGCCGCGCTGGTGCTCGTGAAGATCGCGGCCCTCATCGTCTTCGTCGCGGTGACGCTGCCCTATTTCGACGCGGCGCATTTCGATCCGTTCATGCCTTTCGGCTTTCCCAAGCACAGCGTGATCGGCGCGGACGGCCAACCTGCGGAGGTTGGCGTCATGGCGGCGGCGGCGATCATCTTCTTTGCCTTTTACGGCTTCGATGCGATCGCGACCGCGGCGGAGGAGACGAAGAATCCGGGCCGCGATCTCGCCATCGGCATCGTCGGATCGATGATCGTGTGCGTCGTCATCTACATGGCGGTGGCGGCGGCCGCGATCGGCGCGCTCGCCTTCAGCCGTTTCGCCAACAGCCCCGAGCCGCTCGCGCTGATCCTGCGCGAGATCGGCCAGCCGCTCGCCGCCAAATATCTCGCGGTCTCGGCGGTGGTGGCGTTGCCGACGGTGATCCTCGCCTTCTTCTACGGGCAGAGCCGCATCTTCTTCGTGATGGCACGCGACGGGCTGCTGCCGCAGGGCCTGGCGCGGGTCTCCGGGCGCGGTTCCCCGATCCGGATCACCGTCTTCACCGCGATCGTGGTCGCCGCGCTGGCCGGCTTCGTGCCGCTCGCCGAGCTTGCCGCGCTCGCCAACGCCGGGACGCTCACCGCCTTCATCGCGGTCACGGTCTGCATGCTGATCCTGCGCCGCCGCGCCCCCGATGCGCCGCGCCGGTTCCGCACGCCGGCCGCCTGGCCGGTCGGGATCGTCGCGATCCTGGGCTGCTGCTACCTGCTCTACAGCCTGCCGCAGCGCACCCAGATCTGGTTCGTGTGCGCCCATATCGTCGGGCTCGTCATCTATTTCGCTTATGGCGCCCGGCGCAGCGTCGCCGGACGGGAGGCGCGGGCATGACGCTCATTCGATTGCTGCTCGGGCTGCTCGCCCTGCTGGTCGCCGCGCCGGCTCTGGCGCAAGAGGCACCGCCGGCCGGCCCAGCGCCGCGCACCGTCAATGTCCTCCTTCACACCAGCCTGGGCGATATCACCATCGCGCTGGAGGTGGAGCGGGCGCCGGTCACCGCCGGGAATTTCCTTCGCTATGTCGATGCCCGCCGGCTCGACGGCACCGAATTCTACCGGGCGATGCACACCGCCCCGGACGCCGGCCTGATCCAGGGCGGGGTGCGCGATCCGCGCAAGCTCTTCCCGCCGATCGCGCACGAGCCGACCAGCCAGACCGGCCTCTCCCACACCGACGGCGCGCTCTCCGCGCCACGCCTCGCGGTCGGGACGGCGCAGGGCGATTTCACGATCATGGTGGGCGACCAGCACTATCTCGACGCCGGCCCCGGCTCGGCCGGCGACGGTTTGGGCTATGCCGTGTTCGGCCATGTCGTCGCCGGCATGGACGTCGTCCACCGCATCCTCGCCGCGCCGACCTCGCCCACCGAAGGCGAAGGCGTGATGCGCGGCCAGATGCTGAGCCCGCGCGTGACGATCATCACGGCGAGACGGGTGGGGTAAGATTGCTGAGAGAGAAATCGGGCTATCCGTTATATGGTAGAAGGCAAATTTATTCGGAGCGGATCGAACGTACTCAGATAGGAATGCTCTCGCATGATGACCTTACTGCTGCTGGCAGGCATTAGCCGTTGTGCGATAGCCGACTTGTGCCCCACCGACGCGGAAATACTATCGGCCGTGCGCGCCAGAGACGATGCAGTCGTTCAGGAGGTGACCAATCAGGCGGTCGCTGAGAATCCGGATCAGCTCGTCTTTGTTCATTCAGAGCGGATCCGCCGAATTTCGAATGTGATATGCGGCGATCGGTTGCCGGGCGATGAGCCGACGATCACCTGCAATTTCATCATCCGATATTGGAGCCGGAACGCATATCAGGTTGCCAAGCTGGTCAGAGCAGGCGACGAATGGCGAATAGAGGATTCTCTCTCCGTCACGCGTAATCGTCACTGACGACGCCCTTGTTGGATACAAATAGGATTTCGTCTGTCACATTCACCACGACTCGGGTCCATGCCCCGTGTCCGGCTCTTTCTTTTCGTCGATGGCCCGCGCTCCGGCCGCGCCGGCGCCTTCCGCGCGCTTGGATCAGGCGCTTCGGGGCAGGACACCCCCCGCGATTCCCTGTGACTTTTGCGCCGGTCGTGCCATTCGCCCGCCGCTCAGGCCGGCGCGAAGCCGTCCGTCGCCTCGTCCAGCACATGCAGCACGCCGTCCGACACCGCGAAGATCGAGCCGTGGAGCTTCAGCGTCCCCGCCGCCTCGCGCTCGGCGATCCAGGGGAAGCTGCGCAGGTTGCGGAGCGAGAGGCGCACGCCTTCCTGCTCCATCGCCTGGAAGGCGGGGCGATCGAGCGCCGGGTGCTCGGCGCGGATTCGGTCGCGGGCGCCGCGCAGCATGTCGATCCAATGCGCGATGAAATGGCCGGCGCCCGGCGCGGCATGGTCGAACTGGCCGGTCAAGGCCGCAGCGCAGCCGCCGCAGAAACCGTGGCCCATCACCACCAGCTCGTCGACCTCGAGCTGGGTGACGCCGAATTCGAGCGCCGCCGAGACGCCGTGATAATGATTGTCGGGCTCGAACGGAGGCACGAGATTGGCGATGTTGCGAACGACGAAGAGCTCGCCCGGCCGCGCATCGAAAATCTGGGCCGGATCGACCCGGCTGTCGGAGCAGGCGATCACCATGATGCGCGGGCTCTGCCCCTCCGCCAATTCCTCCCATCGCTCGCGCTGGGCGGGCCAGCTCTGGCTGCGGAAACGGCGATAGCCGGCGAGGAGCGCGTCGAAATCCTTCATGGGCGCGTGCGTTAGGCGGGCAGGGGAGGGGTGGCAAGTCGGCGCGTCACTCGCTATCTCGCCGCCATGAGCGAAGCCGACCCCGTCCTCACCCCGCACAAGCGCAAGCCCGACTGGATCCGCGTCAAGGCGCCGATCAGCCAGGGTTACATGCAGACCAAGGCGCTGATGCGGCGCCTGAACCTCGCGACCGTGTGCGAGGAGGCGGCCTGTCCGAATATCGGCGAGTGCTGGACGAAGAAGCACGCCACGGTGATGATCCTGGGCGACACGTGCACCCGGGCCTGCGCCTTCTGCAACGTGAAGACGGGGATGCCCCGCCCGGTCGATCCGCTGGAGCCGGAGCATGTCGCGACCGCCGCCGCGGAGCTGGGGCTTGAGCATATCGTCGTCACCTCGGTCGATCGCGACGATCTGCCGGACGGCGGCGCCAGCCAGTTCGTCAAGGTGATCGAGGCGCTCCGCCGCGAGACTCCGTCGACCACGATCGAGATCCTGACTCCGGATTTCCGCAACAAGTCCGAAGCCGCGGTCGAGGCGATCGTCGCGGCGCGGCCGGATGTCTACAACCACAATCTGGAGACGGTGCCGCGGCTCTATCCGACGATCCGGCCGGGCGCGCGTTATTATGCCTCGCTCCGCCTGCTGGAGAGCGTGAAGCGGCACGATCCCTCGATCTTCACCAAATCGGGCGTGATGGTCGGCCTTGGCGAGCAAAGGCTCGAGGTCCACCAGGTGATGGACGACATGCGCTCGGCCGATGTCGATTTCCTCACCATGGGCCAGTATCTCCAGCCGACCCCGCGCCACGCGAAGGTCGAGGAATTCGTGACCCCGCAGGCGTTCAGCGCCTATGCCGCGATCGCGCGGGCGAAGGGCTTTCTCCTCGTCGCGGCGAGCCCGCTCACGCGCTCAAGCTATCATGCCGGGGATGATTTCGCGAAGATGCGCGCCGCGCGCGAAGCCAGGCTGGCAAGCACACGGAATCCGTTCGTCCCGAGCGCAGTCGAGGGGCGTTCGTGATGAGTCCGTGCCAACGCCCCTCGACTGCGCTCGGGACGAGCGAGGTTTTGAGGGGGTAAAGGCGGATGCCCCGCCACAGCGAGTCCCGCCAGCTTCCCTGGAGTCCCGAGCAGCTCTTCGATCTGGTCGCCGATGTCGGGCGCTACCAGGAATTCCTCCCCTGGGTCGCCGCGACGCGGATCCGTTCGAACAGCGAGACCGAGATGCTCGCCGACCTCATCGTCGGCTTCAAGGCGCTGAAGGAAACCTTCACCTCGCGCGTCCGCAAGGATCGGCCGAACGAGATCAGCATCGACTATGTCGAAGGCCCGCTCAAATATCTCCACAATGAATGGCGCTTCCGGCCTGATGGCAAGGGCGGGACGATCGTCGATTTCAGCGTCGATTTCGCCTTCCGCAACCGCCTGTTCGAGGCGCTGGCGGGGCAGATGTTCGATACCGCCCTGCGCCGGATGATCGGCGCCTTCGAAGCGCGGGCCGCCACCCTCTATGGGGACGGCGACGAGGACGGCAGCAGCAGCTCGAGCGCGCACAGCGCCGCCTGAAGGCGCACCCCGGCGCGGCCGAGATCGCCGAAATTCTTCATGTCGGCCATCGCCTCGTCGAACTCCTGCCCGCGTACCGCGCGCGAGAAGACGACGGTGCCCACCGGCTTCTGCTCCGATCCGCCGCCGGGCCCGGCGATCCCGGTGATCGAGACCGCGACATCCGCATTGGTCTTCTCGATCGCGCCGTTCGCCATCGCCCAGGCGCAGGCGACCGAAACGCTGCCGAACGTCTCGATCACCTCCTCGCCGACGCCGAGCACCTGGTGCTTGGCCTCGTTGGAATAGGTGACGAAGCCGGCTTCGAACACGTCCGAACTCCCGGGGATCTCGGTGAGCGCGGCGGAGACAAGCCCGCCGGTGCAGCTTTCCGCGACCGCGATCCTGAGGCCGGCGGCGCGATTTTGGTCGAGCACGCGGCGGGCAAGCGTCAGCAGTTCGTCGGGAAGTGTGTAGGAAGCTTGGGTCATAGGATCTCCGGTAAGCGGACGGTCGCCACCGCCTGGGCGGCGATGCCCTCGCCGCGGCCGGTGAAGCCGAGCCGCTCGGTGGTCGTCGCCTTGACGCTTACGGCGGCAGGCGGGAGCCGCAACAGCGATGCGATCTTTTCGCGCATCGCCTGGCGGTACGCCCCGATTCGGGGCGATTCGCAGATGATGGTGACATCGACATGGGCGATGCGCCCGCATGCGTCGGCGACGAGGTTGCGGGCATGTTCGAGGAACAGGGCCGAGGGCGCGCCACGCCAGCGTGGGTCGCTCGGCGGGAAATGATCGCCGATGTCGCCGGCCGCGAGCGCGCCGAGGATCGCGTCGGTCAGCGCATGAAGCGCGACATCGGCATCGCTGTGGCCGACGAGGCCGCGATCGTGCCGGATCTCGACGCCGCCGAGCCAGACGCTCGAGCCGGGGCCGAAGGCGTGAACGTCGAATCCCATGCCGGTGCGCGGCGTGAGGCACGCGGCGAGCCGATCTTCGGCGCGGGCGAAATCGGCGTCATAGGTGATCTTGTCGAGCGTCGGATCGCCCTCGACGGTGGCGACCGTCAGCCCGGCTGCTCGCGCCACCTGCGCGTCGTCGGTCGCTTCGGGGCCATCCCATGCGTCGTGCGCGGCGCGGATCGCCTCGAAGCGGAAGGCCTGCGGCGTCTGCACCCGGACCAGCCCGTCGCGCGCGACCGTGTCGCCAAGGATGCCGTCACCCCGGGCAAGCGTGTCGACGACGCCGAGCACCGGCACCGCCCCGTCATTCGTATCGAGCGCGCCGAGCAGCCGGTCGACCACCGCGGGCGGAAGAAAAGGGCGTGCGGCGTCGTGGATCAGGACGCGCGCGACATTCTGTCCGGCAAGGGCGGCAAGGCCGTTGCGGACCGATTGCTGCCGCGTCGCGCCGCCGATGACCGGGTCGGGGAGGGGACGTTCGCCGACTGCCGCCGCATAGGCCTCCTCCTGCCCCTCGGCGATCACGACCTGGATGGCATCGATCGCGGGATGATCGAGATGGTCGAGCGCGTGGGCGAGCAGGGGACGGCCGAGCAGGGGGCGATATTGCTTCGGCATATCGCCCCCGGCACGGCTTCCGCTGCCGGCCGCGACGACCAATGCGACAGTGCTGCCCCGAGTCATTGCCGGGCCTCTAGACCAGCGCAAACTTGCCCGCCAGCGGCTTTGGCCCTATCTCGCGCCTCCCATGTCCCGCCTGAAGCCCATCCAGATCGGTCCCGTCCGGATCGAGACGCCGGTGATCCTGGCGCCGATGACGGGCGTCACCGACAAGCCGTTCCGGCGGATCGTGAAGCGCTATGGCGCCGGCCTCACCGTGACCGAGATGATCGCCAGCCAGGCGGCGATCCGGGAGACGCGCCAGTCGCTCCAGAAGATGGAATGGGACCCGAGCGAGGAGCCGGTGTCGATGCAGCTCGCGGGCTGCAGCCCGAACGAGATGGCCGAGGCGGCGAAGCTCAACGAGGATCGCGGCGCTGCGATCATCGACATCAACATGGGCTGCCCGGTCAAGAAAGTGGTCAACGGCTGGGCCGGCTCCGCGCTGATGCGCGATCTCAAGACCGCCGCCGCGATCATCGAGGCGACGGTGAAGGCGGTCAGCGTCCCGGTGACGCTGAAGACCCGCATGGGCTGGGACCATAACAGCCTCAACGCGCCCGAGCTCGCCCGCATCGCCCAGGATCTCGGCGTCAGGATGATCACCATTCACGGCCGCACCCGCTGCCAGCTCTACAAGGGCAATGCGGACTGGGCGTTCGTCCGGCGCGTCAAGGAGGCGGTGACGGTGCCCGTCATCGTCAACGGCGACATCAACACGATCGAGGATGTGGAGACGGCGCTCGACCAGTCCGGGGCGGATGGGGTGATGATCGGCCGTGGCGCCTATGGGAAGCCGTGGCTGCTGCGCCAGGCGATGCATTGGCTCGAAACCGGCCGGCGCCTGCCCGATCCCGGCCTCGACGAGCAGTTGGCGGTGATCCTCGAACAATATGACGCGATGCTCGATCTCTACGGGACGACGGTCGGCGTCAATTGCGCGCGCAAGCATATCGGCTGGTACACCAAGGGCCTCCACGGCTCGGCGGAGTTCCGCAACGCCTTCAACAAGGAAACCGATCCGGCGCGGGCGAGGGCAATGTTGCGTAATTTCTACGCCCCCTACCTCTCCCGCGCCGCCGCCTGAACGGCGGGGCATTGCTCATTTGCGACAGGCCGAGTGCAAAGACTGTGTTCTTTGCGCCACAGCGTTGTGCTAGAGCCGCATGGTGAACGCCGAAACAGCGATCCCTGTCGAGTCTCCGTCGCGGCCCCGCTGGCGAAGACGGATTTCGGTCATCCGACGTCGATGGCAGCGGCGCCTGGTTCCCTTTGCCGAGATCGGCGCCGTGGTCGCCTTCGCGGCGGTCGCGATCGCGAGCTTCTTCATCATCAGGGGACAGACGACACCGGACCGCTGGCTCTCGCCGCCGAGCGTCGCCGCGCTGCTCGTCGCGAACCTGGTCCCGGCCGTCGGGCTCATCATCCTGGTCGCGCGGCGGACGGCGCGGCGGCGCGCGGCGCAATCGCCGCTGACCGGACGGCGCCGGCTGCACGTGCGGCTGGTGGTGCTGTTTTCGGTGATCGCCAGCGTTCCGGCGGTGCTGGTCGTGATCTTCGCCTCGCTCCTGTTCGAAAGCGGGATCAACTTCTGGTTTTCGGGCCCGACCCGGACCGTCATCACCAGCGCCCGCGACGTGGCCGCCGAATATCGACTCGAGCAGCTCAACCAGGTTCAGCTTCAGGTGCTCACGATGGGCGGCGACGTCGTCGAGAGGATCAACCGGCTCGGCTTCAACGATCCCCATTTCGGCGATTTCATGCTTCAGCAGACGGCGAACCGCTATCTGGTGGATACCGCGCTGCTCACCGTCGATCGCCAGAACCGGCTGCAGATCCACGGCGCGGTCAATCTCTACAACCGGCCGATCGAGCATCGCTTTTCCCGCGAGGCGCTGCTCGCCATGCGGCCCGGTGACATCAAGACCGCCGAGCAGGGCGACCGGATCGAGGCGATCCTTCGCCTCGACGCCGACATTCCGGTCTATTTCTACGGCGCTCGGCCGGTGAACGTCCATCTGCTGAACCTGGCGCGCGAAACGCAGCAGGCGAGCAATGAATATCAGTCCGTGCTCGATCGATCCCGCAACTTCCAGATCAAGTTCAACGTCGTCCTGATCATCGTGTCGCTGTTCCTGGTGGCGCTTGCGATCTGGATCGCGCTCAATCTCGCCGATCGACTGCTGCGCCCGGTCGGGCAGCTCGTCGATGCCGCCCGGCGGGTGACTGCCGGCGATCTCAGCGCACGGGTCGAGGATTCACGGACCCGCGACGAGATCGCGACGCTCGGCAACGCATTCAACCGGATGACGGGCCGGCTCGAGGAGCAGACCGGCGCGCTGGTTTCGGCCAATTCCCAGCTCGAAAGCCGCCGCGCCTTCATCGAGGCGGTGCTTTCGGGGGTGACCGCCGGGGTGATCTCCGTCGACGACGCCCATGTCGTGCGCCTGATCAACCGTTCGGCAGAGGAACTGCTGCGCACGGCGGGGGAAAGCCCGGTCGGCCGCAAGCTCGCGGCGCTGGCGCCCGAACTCGACGCGCATCTCGATGCCGATCCCGGCGAGGACATCATCCAGCTCGCCTCGCGCGGCGAGCCGCGCACGCTCGCGATCAAGATCGCGCGGGTCGAGGGCGGCCATGTCCTCACGTTCGACGACATCACCGAACAGCTGCTGGACCAGCGCCGCGCGGCCTGGTCCGACGTCGCCCGACGCATCGCTCATGAGATCAAGAATCCGCTTACCCCGATCCAGCTCGCCGCCGAGCGGCTCCAGCGCCGCTACGCCAGCGAGGTCGTTTCAGACCGCGCGACCTTCGAGCGGCTGACCGGGACGATCGTTCGACAGGTCGGCGACCTGCGACGGATGGTCGACGAATTTTCGTCCTTCGCGCGGATGCCCAAGCCGGTGTTCCGCGAGGAGCCGCTGAACGAGATCGCGCGGCAGGCGCTGTTTCTGCACGAGATCGCCCACCCGGACATCGCTTTCACGCTCGATGCTCCGGATCCATCGCCGACGCTCGTCTGCGACCGGCGGCTGCTCGGCCAGGCGCTGATCAACGTCGTCAAGAACGGCGTCGAGGCGATCCAGCAGAAGCGCGAGGATCAGCCCGAAAGCCACCCGGGCGGGGAGAAGACCGACCGGATCGCGATGACGGTGCGTGTGGAGGGCGATCGGATCGAGATCGAGGTCGCCGATACCGGCATCGGCCTCCCGGCCGATCGCGGGCGATTGACCGAACCCTATATGACGACGCGCGCGAAGGGGACCGGGCTCGGCCTCGCGATCGTCAAGAAGATCGTCGAAGAGCATTTCGGACAGGTGAGCTTCGCCGATGCGCCCTCGGGCGGGTCGCTCGTCCACTTCCAGTTCGATGCGGCGCTGCTCGCCCGCCTCGGCAATGCGGGCGCGCCGCAGCGTCAACCTGAAGAACAACCAGTCAAGTAGCTGAGATCACATGGCATTGGACATTCTCATCGTCGACGACGAACAGGACATCAGGGACCTGGTGGCGGGTGTGCTGGAGGACGAGGGCTATACCACCCGGGCCGCCGCCAATTCGGACGAGGCGCTGCTGGCGCTGGCCGATCGGCGGCCATCGCTGGCCCTCCTCGACGTATGGCTCCAGGGATCGAAGCTCGACGGGCTCCAGCTGCTCGATGAGATAAAGCGGCGCGACCCGACGCTGCCGGTGCTCGTGATTTCCGGCCATGGCAATCTCGACACAGCGGTCGCGGCGATCCGCCAGGGCGCGGTCGATTTCATCGAAAAGCCGTTCGAGGCCGGGCATCTCGTCCACCTCGTCGCGCGCGCGACCGAGACCGAGCGGCTGCGACGGGAGAATGAGGCGCTGCGCCGCCAGATCGGCAACGACATGGAGCTCACCGGCGCGAGCGCGGCGATCAACAATGTCCGCGCGACGTTGAAGCGGGTCGCCGCAACGGGGAGCCGCGTCCTGATCTCCGGGCCGGCCGGCGTCGGCAAGGAGGTCGCGGCGCGGCTGCTCCACAGCTGGAGCCCCCGCGCATCGGGTCCGTTCGTCGTGGTGACCGCGGCGCGGATGACGCCGGAGCGGGTCGAGGAAGTGCTGTTCGGAACGGAAGAGGGGGGCGAGCTCGCCCGGCCCGGCCTCCTCGAACAGGCGCATGGCGGCACCTTGTTCATCGACGAGGTCGCCGACATGCCGCTTTCGACGCAGGGAAAGATCCTGCGGGTCCTGACCGACCAGAGCTTCACCCGCGTCGGCGGCCAGCGCACCGTGCGGATCGACATGCGGGTCGTGTCGTCGAGCTCGCGCAACCTGCCCGACGAGATTGCCGCGGGCCGTTTCCGCGAGGATCTCTATTACCGGCTGAACGTGGTGCCGGTTCACCTGCCGGCGCTGGCGGAACGGCGCGAGGACATCCCCGAGCTGGTCGGTCATTTCGCCGCGCGTTATGCGGTCGAGCAACGGGTGGGCACGCCCGACGTCTCGCCTGACGCCATGGCGGCGCTCCAGGCCTATGACTGGCCCGGCAATGTCCGCCAGCTCAGGAACGTGATCGAACGCACGATCATCCTCGCGCCCGGGGAACGGATCGCGCGGATCGATATCGACATGCTGCCGCCCGAGCTGCTCAACGATCAGGCGCAGCTGACCCCGAACGAAGCCGTCCGCGCCATCATGGGGACCCCGCTCCGGGAGGCGCGCGAAACCTTCGAGCGCGAATATCTGAAGGTGCAGATCAGACGCTTTTCCGGCAACATCTCGCGCACCGCCAATTTCATCGGTATGGAGCGCTCGGCGCTGCACCGGAAGCTGAAGGCGCTCGGTCTCGGCGAAAACCGGGGAGAGGGCGACTAGGCAGCCGGCCAGCGTCCAGCGAAACGATAGAACAAGGGTCCGGGGGGCGGATCCAGGAGACACGAGAAATGGCCGACAAGGTCAACAACCTCCAGGACATGTTCCTGAACAGCCTGCGCCGGACCAAGACCCCGGTGACCATGTTCCTCGTCAAGGGCGTGAAGCTCCAGGGCATCATCACCTGGTTCGACAATTTCTCGGTGCTGCTTCGCCGGGACGGCCAGGCGCAGCTCATCTACAAGCATGCCATCTCGACGATCATGCCCGCACAGCCGATTGATCTCAATGACTTGCGGGAGTCGTTTGCCAAGCAGCTCGAAAGGAAGAAGCCGGTTCTGCTTCAGGATGTCTTCCTGACCGCGGTCCAGCGTTCCGACGAGCCGGTGACGATGTTCCTGGTCAACGGCGTGATGCTCCAGGGCGAGATCGCCGCCTTCGACCTGTTTTGCATGTTGCTTGAGCGGGACGGGCTCAGCCAGCTCGTCTACAAGCATGCGATCTCCACGGTTCAGCCCGAGCATCCGGTCAACCTGGCCGAAGTGCAGCAGGACGAGGAGCCGGGCGCCTGACCAGCAAGTTCGGCGATTCGGACAGCGAGTTCCGGCGCGGCGCGCGGGCCGTCATCGCCTTGCCCGACCTGGGAAGGGACGCGCGCCGCGATACCGATGCCCGGCTTGCTGAAGCGGCCGGCCTGGCCGAGGCGATCGGGATCGACGTGGAGGACCGGCTCGCCTTTCGCGTGCGACGGGCCCAGCCCGCCACGTTGTTCGGGCCGGGCCAGGTCGAGCGGATCGCCGATGCCGTGCGGCAGAGCGAGGCCGAACTGCTCATCGTCGACGGCGCCGTCACCCCGATCCAGCAGAAGACGCTGGAGGACCGCACCAAGGCGAAGGTGATCGACCGCACCGGGCTCATCCTGGAAATCTTTGGCGAACGCGCGGCGACGGCGGAAGGGCGGCTTCAGGTCGAGCTCGCCCATCTCGATTATCAGGCCGGGCGGCTCGTGCGCTCCTGGACCCACCTCGAACGCCAGCGCGGCGGCTTCGGCTTCCTCGGCGGGCCGGGCGAAACCCAGATCGAGGCCGATCGCCGGATGATCCGCGACCGGATGGCGAAGCTGCGCCGCGAGCTCGACCAGGTCGCGCGGACCCGCACGCTCCATCGCGCGCGGCGGCAGAAGGCGCCCTGGCCGGTGATCGCGCTCGTCGGCTATACCAATGCCGGCAAGTCAACGCTGTTCAACCGCCTGACCCGCGCGGAGGTCCGCGCCGAGGATCTGCTCTTCGCGACGCTCGATCCGACGATGCGCGAGATCGCGCTGCCGGGAATCGAGAAGGCGATCCTGTCCGACACGGTCGGCTTCGTTTCCGACCTGCCGACCCAGCTCGTCGCCGCCTTTCGCGCGACACTGGAGGAGGTGGTCTCGGCCGATCTCATCATCCACGTCCGCGACATCTCGCATCCCGACAGCGACGCACAGCGCACCGATGTCGAGCAGGTGCTCGACGAGATCGGCGCCGGCGGGGAGGGAAGGGCGCCGCGGATCGAGGCCTGGAACAAGATCGATCTGCTCGGCGAGGAGGAGGGGATACGGGCGCGCGCCGAGGCGCAGCGGCGCGACGATGTCGTCGTCATCTCCGCCTTGTCGGGAGAGGGCGTTGACGGGCTGCTCGCCGCGGCCTCCGAAGTCCTGAGGCGGGAGAGCAAGGTGCGGATTGTCACGCTACCGGCCGAAAATGGCGAGCTGATCGCCTGGCTCCACGCCAATGGCGAGGTGCTGAGTTACGACCATGAGGGACTGGAAACGCGCTTCGTGGTGCGCCTGTCCGACAAGGATTGGGCGCGCTTCCAATCCTGGCGGCAGAGCCGCAGCTAGCGGCTCAATCGCGCTTCTTGGCCTGCTGCCAGAGCGATTCCAGGTCATAAAGACCTAAATCTTTCAATGGCCTGGATGACATTTCTTCCATCGCGCGAAAGCGTCTCTCGAACTTTGCCGTGGCGGCACGCAGCGCGGCTTCCGGGTCGATGTCTTGATGGCGGGCATAATTGACCACCGCGAAGAGCAGGTCACCCAGCTCACCGGCGCGGTCCTCGTCGCTCGCCCGATCGACCTCGTCGAGCTCCTCGAGGATCTTGGCGCGCGCACCCGTTGCGTCGGGCCAATCGAAGCCGACACGTGCGGCGCGCTTCTGGATTTTCTCCGCGCGCTGAAGGGCGGGGAGGGCGAGAGCGACTCCGTCGATCGCGCTGGTTGCGCCCCGGGCCTGGCGCTCGGCTTCCTTCGTCTGCTCCCACAGATGATGGCCGCCATGCGCGACATCGCCGAAGATGTGCGGGTGGCGACGCTCCATCTTGTCGGCGATCGCAGTGGCGACGTCGGCGATGTCGAACAGGCCGGCTTCCTCGGCCATGCGGCTATGGAACACGACCTGCAGCAGCAGATCGCCAAGTTCGTCCTTGAGTTCGGCCATGTCGCCGCGGCGGATCGCATCGGCGACCTCATAGGCTTCCTCGATCGTGTACGGCGCGATCGTCTCGAAGGTCTGAGCAGTGTCCCATTCACAGCCGCGCTGCGGATCGCGGAGCCTGGCCATGATGGCCACGAGCCGGTCGAGAGGGGCTTGATCAGGGGGCGCTGGCTCACTCATCCTAAAGTCCGATAATATACATTATGTAAAATACAGAAATGCGAAACGGGCTTCGCGGGGCCCTTCCTCACGGCCGCAGCACCAGGGCGCCGTCTTCGACGCCCCAGCCGCGCAAGGTTTCGAGAAAATTCATCCCGACGACGTTGATGCCGTCGCGATCGGAAATATGGACGGCCAGATCGCGTCGTTCGATCGAACCGATGCGAAGCGACCGCGCCGTGCCGCGTCGCGCCGTGACAGTGCCGTTGGCGGTGTCGACGAGGACCGGAAACGAACCGGACGGCGCGATCCCGGCATCGCGCGCGGTCTCCGCGCTGATCGTCGTCACGGTTGCGCCTGAATCGATCAGGAAGCGCGTCGATCGGCCGTCGATCTCGGCGGTCACCCAGTAATGACCGTCCGATGCGCGCGGAATTCGCACCGATCCGCCGTCGCCCTCGCCGGGCGTCCCGCGCGCATCGCCGAGAATCCGGGCGCCGAGCGCGCGGAAATCGTCGCGCAGCGCGAAAATCGCGAAGCCGACGGCGAAGATCAGGACCCAGGCGATCGCCATCTTGAGGCTCTCACGGATCGGGATCCGGCGAACCGCGAAGGCACTCGCGACGAGGATCAGCACCCCGACGAGATAGACGAGCTGCATCGACCGGTCGCCACTCTCACCCATGATCCCCCGCCTTCCCCGTCGACTCGCCGGTCAGAACTCGATCTCGAGACCATCATAGCCTGGCTCGACGCCCTGCGGCAGTTCGTGGAGCAGGGTCCTGTAGTCCATCGAATTGTCCATGTGCGTGAGCACGGCGCGGCGCACGCCGAGCGAGCGTATCGCATCGAGGGTTTCGTCGAGATTCGAGTGCGTTGGATGCGGCTTGCGCCTCAATGCATCCACGATCCACAGGTCGATGCCTTCGAACAGGTTCGCCATGTCGCGCGTTATAGCGTTGAAATCGGTAGAATATCCGATCGATACGCCACCGGCGTCGAAGCGCAGGCCGGCGCTTGTGATCGGCCCGTGCGGCTGATCGACGCAGCGCATCGAAATGCCCCCCAGATTGATGTGATCCGGAAGATCGCTGAGGTCGACGACGGCGGGATAGCCCCCCTTCCCTTCGAACGCATAGGCGAAGCGCCGCCGCAGCGAAGCGCCTGCCTGCGGTCGGGCATAGCCGGCCACGGGGCGACCGCGCGCATGATAGAGCTGCCGCAGGTCATCGATCCCGTGCGTGTGATCGGCATGGTCGTGGGTCCAGATCACCCCCTCGATGTCGGAAACCCGCGCGTCGAGCAGCTGTTCGCGAAGGTCCGGGCTGGTGTCGACGAGGATCCGGGCGCCCTGATGCTCCACCAGGATCGAGACGCGGCGCCGGCGATTCTTGGGCTCGTCGCGGTCGCACAGGCCCCAATCGTCCCCCACCCTGGGGACCCCCGACGACGTCCCGCAGCCGAGAATGCGGACCTTCACGCCGATGCTTTCCTGAAGAGCCTCTTGAAGTTCGCCGTCGTCGTCGCCGCCAGCGTCTCCAGCGTCTCGCCGCGCAGGTCGGCGAGGAATTTCGCGGTGTCTGCGACGAAGGCCGGCTCGCACGGCCGGCCGCGATGCGGAACCGGGGCAAGAAACGGCGAATCGGTTTCGATCAGCAGCCGATCGGCCGGGATGGCCTTCGCCGTTTCCTGCAGCTCTTTCGCATTCTTGAACGTGACGATCCCGGAAATCGAAACGTAAAGGCCGAGCGCGAGCACCTTGTCGGCGAAACCCCGGCTCGCGGTGAAGCAGTGGATCAGGGCGGGAAAGGCCCCATTCCCCATCTCCTCGGCGAGGATCGCACCGGTGTCGTCCTCCGCGTCGCGGGTGTGAACGATGAGCGGCAGCCCGGTCTCGCGCGCGGCGGCGATGTGCGATCGAAAGCTCTGGCGCTGCCGATCGCGGTCGGAGCGGTCGTAATAATAATCGAGCCCGGTCTCGCCGATCCCGATGACGCGTGGGTGGGCGGCGCGCTCGACCAGGGTCGAGGTCTCGACGTCGGGGTGGATGTCCGCTTCGTGCGGGTGGATGCCGACCGACGCCATGACGTCAGCTTCGCGCTCGGCAAGACCGATCACTTCGTCCCATTCGCTGGCGCGGGTGGAGATGTTGAGCATCATCGAGACGCCCGCGGCACGGGCGCGATCGAGCGCGCCCTGCTGGTCCTCGACCAGGCCCTTATAGTTGAGATGGCAATGGCTATCGATCAGCATGGCCGGGGCCTTAGCCCTTTCGGCCGGGCCGCGAAACCCGCTCACGCTTCCGCGGGCAGCTCCAGTTTCGGGAAGATCGGAGTCGGCGCGGCGAGACGGAAATCGGAACTCGCGACCTTGCGATACCATTCGCCGCTGCGGATGGCCTCATAGGTCCGCTCGCCCCGCGGGACTCCCATCAGGTCGAGCAGCCTGTCCGCGCTGCCCGGAATGATCGGCTGGATTGCGATGGCGAGGTTGCCGATCGCCTCGTAGAGCACGGCGAGCACAGCCGACATGCGTTCGGGATCGGTCTTGCGCAGAGTCCATGGAGCCTGCGCGTCGATATACTGATTGCAGGCGAAGACGGCCCGCAGCCAGGTCTCGATCGCGGCCGAAAGTTCCAGCGCCTCCATGTGCCGCGCGAACTGGACGCTGCAGGCGTCGCGGACCTCGCCGAGCAGCCGTCGGTCCCCGTCGGTCGCTTCGTAGCCGTCGATCAACTTACCGTCGCAATTCTTTGCGATGAAAGACAAAGTCCGCTGCGCGAGGTTGCCGAAGCTGTTGGCGAGATCGGCATTCACCTTGGCGACGATCGCCTCGGCCGAATAGCTTCCATCCTGCCCGAACGTGACCTCTCGGAGCAGGAAATAGCGCAGCTGATCGACCCCGAAGGCGGCGACCAGGTCATTCGGATCGACGACGTTGCCGAGCGATTTCGACATCTTCTCGCCGCGGTGGAGCAGGAAGCCGTGACCGAACACCTGCTTGGGAAGCGCGAGACCCGCCGACATCAGGAAGGCCGGCCAGTAGACGGCGTGGAAGCGGATGATGTCCTTGCCGATGATGTGGACGTCCGCCGGCCAGAAACGCCCGAAGCGGTCGCCATCGTCCGGATAGCCGATGCCGGTCAGGTAGTTGGTCAGCGCATCGACCCAGACATACATGACATGGTCCGGGCTGTCCGGCACCTTCACGCCCCAATCGAAGCTGGTGCGCGAGATCGAGAGATCGGCAAGGCCGCCCTCGACGAAGCGGAGCACCTCGTTGCGGCGGCTCTCGGGACGGATGAAATCGGGATTGGCCGCATAATAAGCGAGCAGCCGATCCTGATAGGCCGAGAGCCGGAAGAACCAGCTTTCCTCGACCGTCCACTGGACCTCGGTTCCCTGCGGCGACAATTTCTCGCCGGTCTCGGCCGTGACGAGCTCGTCCTCGGCATAATAGGCTTCGTCGCGGACGGAATACCAGCCTTCGTAGCGGCCGAGATAGATGTCGCCGCTGTCGACCATCGCCTGCCAGATCGCCTGGCTCGCCTTGTGGTGCGCCGGCTCGGTCGTGCGAATGAAACGATCGAAGGAGATATTCAGTTTTTCATCCATCTCACGGAAATAGGACGACATTTCGTCCGCAAGCGCGGCCGGCTCGATGCCTCGTTCGCGGGCCGTCTGCGCCATTTTCAGGCCATGTTCGTCCGTGCCCGTGAGGAAGAAGACGTCGCGCCCCTGCATCCGGCGGAACCGCGCGATCGCGTCGGCCGCGATCGCCTCATAGGCGTGGCCGATATGCGGCCGCCCGTTGGGATAGCTGATCGCGGTGGTGATGTAGAATGGCTCGCTCATGCCCGGATGCGCGTAGCGGGGATGGCGCCGCGGATAAAGCCCCTCGCCGGTCAGGCGGCGCGGCGGCCTGGGTCGGCGAGCGCGGCAAGCAGCCCGCCAAGTTCGAAAGCCACGCCTTGCGGGTCAAGCGAGTTGCGCTTCGCGAAGGATGCGAGATCGGTCGCCCGCTCCCACAGCATGAGGGCCTGGGCGAGGGCGGGGCCTCGGCGTGTTCGCGCCGCCGCGGCAATCTTCGCCGGGGCCCGGACCAGGAAGGCCTCGTAGCGCGGCTGGGCGGACTTCAGCGCCAAAGCGTGCGCGAGCGCCGATCGGCGGCCGCCTGTCGGATCGCCCTCGTCGGCCAGGGCGGCCATCTCGCGATCGAGCCCGGCAAGGTCGAGCCCGCGCCAGGCGATGGCCCGACCGGGCGCGCCATCGCCGGCCGCAACCAGGGCCGCGATCTCGTCCTCGTCCGCATCCGGCAATGCCGCGCGCAGGGCCGACGCCATGGCGTCATCCCCGAGCGGGCCCAGCCGCAGGATCCGACAGCGCGAGCGGATCGTCGGGAGCAGCCGGTCAGGCTGATGGCTGACGAGCAGGAACACGGTGTGGGGCGGCGGTTCCTCGAGCATCTTGAGCAGCGCGTTCGGCGCGCCGGGGCTTTCGAGATCGTCCGCGGAGTCGATCACGACCGCGCGCCAGGGAGAAAGCGACGCCGTGGTGGAAAAGAGGCGGTTGAGCGATCGGACCTGATCGACGACGATCGACCGCGCGATCTCGGTCCCCTCGCCTTTGGCTACTCGTTCGAGGCGCATGAGATCGGGATGGCTGCCGGCATCGGCGAGGCTGACGACCGGATGATCATCGGGGACGTCGAGCCCGGACGCGTCGACCGGGCCCATGCCCTGGGCAAGCACGCGCAGCGCCGCCTTGTCGGCGAAGGTCGCCTTCCCAACCCCCTCGGGCCCGGCGATCAGCCAGGCATGGTGGAGCCGCCCCGAATCCAGCGCGGCCCGGAAGGCCGCCACCGCCGCGTCGTGGCCGAAGAGCGGAGTCACAGCAGGTCCTCGAGCGCCGCCAGCAGGCGCGCCGTCACCGCCTCGGGCGCACCGGCAGCGTCGATCGGGCGAACCCTCTCCGGTTCCTCATTGGCGATAACGCCGAAGGCGAAGCCGATGCGGTCGTGAAACGCCTGCTCGCGCCCGCCGATCCGGTCGCTTCCCTCGGTGTCGCGGGCCCGCGCCCGCTCGGCCGCCGCGCGGTTTTCGAGGCGCAGCAGGAAGGTCCGGTCGGGCAGGAAGCCGTGGCTGCCGATGGCGTGGAGCTGGCGAACCGCATCGGCGCCGACATGGCCGACGATCCCCTGATAGGCGACAGAACTGTCGATGAAGCGATCGGAGATCACCCATTGGCCGGCGGCAAGCGCGGGTTTGATCGTGCGCGCGACATGATCGGCGCGGGCGGCGGCGAAGAGCAGCGCTTCGGATTCGGCGGTCCACCGATCCTCGCTCCCCTGGAGCAGGAGCTGGCGGATCGCCTCGGCGCCCGGACTGCCGCCCGGCTCGCGGGTTTCGACGACGTCGAGCCCGCGGGCGCGAAGCGCCGCCGCCAGCGCCACGAGCTGGGTGGACTTGCCGACCCCTTCCCCGCCTTCGAGCGTGATGAAGCGCGCGCGCGTCACGCGAGCCCGAACAGCGCCTTCAGGCCGGCCCACATGCGGCCGAAGAAGCCGGCCTCCCCCACGGCCTGCTCGGCGACCAGCGGCATCGTCTGGGGCGGCATGTCGGCGGTGGTGACGACGAGATCGGCGATATGCTGGCCCTGCGCGATCGGCGCCCGGATCGGTCCCTGATAGACGATCCGCGCGCTGAGGCCCTGGCCGAGCCCGGCGGGATAGGTCACGGCGATCGCGCGCGGCGCGACCAGCCCGACCTCGCTCGCGCTGCCGCCCTGGACCGTCGCGTTGCCGATATGCTGGCCCTGGCGAAGCAGCGGCCGCGACTGCCAGGCGCGGAAGCCCCAGTCCATGAAGCGAACCGATTCGGAAATGCGCTGGTTGAAGCTCGAAAGGCCGGCGAGCACCATCACGATGCGCCGCCCATTCTGCTCGGCGGAGCCGGTGAAGCCATAGCCGGCCTCCTCGGTATGGCCGGTCTTCAGCCCGTCCGCTCCCGCGACGCGGCCGAGCAGCGGGTTGCGATTTTCCTGGGTGATCGCCTGGTTGGACCCCATCGTGCGGCCCCAGGTGAAGTTCGGCACCGCATAATATTCGCGGTAGAGCTGCGGGTAGTCGCGGATCGTCGCGGCGGCCAGCGTGGCGAGATCGCGCGCCGTCACATGGGTGACGCCATTGTCCGGCCAGCCGATCGGATTGCCCCAGTGCGATCCGCGAAGGCCCATCTGCGCTGCCTGCCGGTTCATCAGGGCGACGAACGCCGCCTCGGTGCCCGAAATGCATTCGGACAGGACGACGGTGGCGTCATTGCCGGACAGCGTGACGATGCCGTGGAGCAGATTGCGGACGCTCACCTGCTCGCCGGGCGACAGGAACATGGTCGATCCCGCCTGCGGCCCATGCCACTGCTGCCAGGTTTCGGGCCGGACGGTGCACATCTTGTCCGGGCTGAGCTCGCCGCGCTTGATGAGATCGAAGGCGACGTGGACCGCCATCATCTTCGCCATCGAGGCCGGCGGCATCTGCACGTCGGCATTCTTCGCATAGAGCACCGCGCCCGACGACAGATCGACCATGTAGGCGACGTTGGCGGGCGTATCGAACGGCGGCGCGGCCGCGGCGGCGGGATAAGCGAAGGTCGAAAGGAGGGCGATGGAGGTAACGGCTTTGCGGATCATCTTCGCTTCTTCTGCTTGCGTGAAAGGTTCAGCGCGCGACCGAATCGGCGAGCAGCCCAACGGTGAGCGCGTAGAAGTTCGAGCAATTATAGTCGAGGATCACGCGATAATTGTTGGTGAGAAGATAGGCCGTCTGCCCCGGCCCGTCCGGCTCGAGCAGCGAGGCCAGCGTGCGGTCCGGAAGGCTGTTGGCGATGCCGCGGCGGCGCCATTCGGCCGCGGTGAGCCAGCGGCTGTGGCGGGCGAAGACGGCGGGGCAGCGTGGCGCGCGAAGGCGGGTCGCCACCGCCGAGCGATCGAAACCCGCCGGCACCCTCACCGCTGTTCCCCACGTCTCGCCCGGCCGCCAGCCGGCATCGCGAAGGTAATTGGCGATCGAGGCGAGCGCGTCGAGCGAGCTGCGCCAGATGTCGGGCCGCCCGTCGCCGTCGCCATCGACCGCGACGCGCAGGTAAACGCTGGGAAGGAATTGCGACTGCCCCGCGGCGCCGGCCCAGCTCCCCTTCAACTCGTCGCGCGGGAAACCGCGCTCGACGAGGCGCAGGGTCGCGATGAACTCGGTCGTGAAAAGCTCGCGGCGGCGGCCTTCGTAAGCGAGGCTTGCCAGGCTGTTGAGCAGATCGAAATCGCCCATGATCGTACCGTAACCCGTCTCCTTGCCCCAGATGGCGACAAGGATCGACGGCGGAACGCCATAGCGTCGGCCGATATCGTTGAGCGCCGCGGCATTGGCCGCGTAGCGCGAGCGGCCGCGATCGATGAGCGCCTGCGTGAGCTGGCGCGCGCGATAGGGCGCGAAGGGAGGATTGGCGTTGCTGCCCGGCGTCCCGCCCGGTTGCGCGCGATCGAGCTGGACGGTGCGCGCCGAAAATTCGAGCGTCGGGAAGATCCGGTCGAGCGTCGATTGGCGGATGCCGGCGGCGGCGGCGCGGGCGCGAAGCTGCGGCAGATAGGCCTGGAATCCGGCGGCGCTGAGGCCGCTTTCCTGCGCGATCGCCGGCGCTGCACCGGGAAGGATCGGCACGATCGGCGTTCCCGCCAGCACCAACCCCGCCGCCACGATGCTCCAACGCCGCATACCCGCCTTCATCCTTTCTGTTCTAGGCGGCGCCAGCTTGTCCGAAGCTGAACGCAGGGGCAAGGCCGAAGCTTGCGCGCTGCGGCGAGCGGAGGCTAACGCGGGAATGCACCGGGACAGGTGGCCGAGTGGTTTAAGGCAGCGGTCTTGAAAACCGCCGTGGGTTCACGCCCACCGTGGGTTCGAATCCCACCCTGTCCGCCAGATGAAAGAGTTGAGATGGCCGATCCCAAACCCCTCCCCTTCGACTGGGCCGATCCGTTCGCGCTCGATGCACAGCTGTCCGACGAGGAGCGGATGGTGCGCGATACCGCCGAGGCCTATGCCCAGGACAAGCTGCTGCCCCGGGTGAAGAGCGCCTATCTGGAGGAGCGGTTCGACCGCGAGATCATGAGCGAGATGGGATCGCTCGGCCTGATCGGCGCGACCATCGCCCCCGAATATGGCGGCGCGGGGCTCAATTATGTGAGCTACGGCCTGATCGCGCGCGCCGTCGAGCGGGTGGACAGCGGCTATCGCTCTGCCATGTCGGTGCAGTCGAGCCTCGTCATGCACCCGATCAACGCCTACGGGACCGAGGAACAGCGGAAGAAGTATCTGCCGAAGCTCGCGAGCGGCGAGTGGGTCGGCTGCTTCGGCCTCACCGAGCCCGACGCCGGCTCCGATCCCGGATCGATGCGCACCCGCGCGACCAGGGTCGACGGTGGCTATCGGCTGTCGGGCACGAAGATGTGGATCACCAATGCGCCGATTGCCGACGTCTTCGTCATCTGGGCGAAAAGCGACGCCCATGACGGCAAGATCAAGGGGTTCATCCTCGAAAAGGGCATGAAGGGCCTGTCGGCTCCCAAGATCAACGAGAAGCTCAGCCTGCGCGCCTCGATCACCGGCGAGGTGGTGATGGACGGCGTCCAGGTGCCGGAGGAGAACCTGCTGCCGAACGTCAGCGGCCTGGCCGGCCCGTTCGGCTGCCTCAATCGCGCGCGCTACGGCATTTCCTGGGGATCGATGGGTGCGGCGGAGGCCTGCTTCCATGCGGCGCGGACCTACACGCTCGATCGCAAGCAGTTCGGCCGCCCGCTCGCCGCCACCCAGCTCGTCCAGCTGAAGCTCGCCAACATGATCACCGAGATCACGCTCGGCCTCCAGGCGGTGCTTCGCGTCGGCCGGCGGCTCGACGCTGGCGAGCTGATCCCCGAGACGATCAGCCTCATCAAGCGCAACAATTGCGGCAAGGCGCTCGATATCGCGCGGCAGGCGCGCGACATGCACGGCGGCAACGGCATTTCCGCCGAATTCCACGTCATCCGCCACGCCGCGAACCTCGAGACGGTCAATACCTATGAGGGCACGCACGACGTCCACGCGCTGATCCTCGGGCGCGCGATCACCGGGCTGGCCGCGTTCTGATGGACAGGCCGCTCGCGGGCCTCAAGGTCGTCGAGCTCGCCCGCATCCTTGCGGGGCCCTGGGCGGGCCAGCTGCTCGCCGATCTTGGCGCCGAGGTGATCAAGGTCGAGCGGCCCGGCGCCGGGGACGACACGCGCGGCTGGGGTCCCCCCTTCGCCGCCGATGGCAGCGCCGCCTATTTCCACGGCTGCAACCGCGGCAAGACATCCGTCGCGATCGACCTCGAAAGCGCCGAGGGCCAGGCGGCGATCCGCGATCTCGTCCGCGACGCCGACGTGCTCATCGAGAATTTCAAGGTCGGCGGCCTTCGCAAATACGGTCTCGACTACGACTCGCTCAAGGCGGTGAACCCGCGGCTCATCTACTGCTCGATCACGGGCTTCGGGCAGGATGGCCCCTATGCGGCGCGCGCCGGCTATGACTTCATGATCCAGGGCATGGGCGGGATCATGGATCTGACCGGCGAGCCGGATGGTGAGCCGCAGAAGATCGGCGTCGCCTTCGCCGACATCTTCACCGGTGTCTATTCATCGACCGCGATCCTTGCCGCCCTGCGCGGGCGGGACGCGACCGGCGAAGGCTGCCACATCGACATGGCCCTGCTCGACGTTCAGGTCGCCGTGCTCGCCAACCAGGCGATGAACTACCTGGTCGGCGGCCAGGTGCCGCATCGGATGGGCAACGCCCACCCCAATATCGCGCCTTACCAGACCTTCGCCGTGGCCGATGGTCATGTCATCGTCGCGGTCGGCAATGACGGGCAGTATCGCAAGCTGTGCGCCCTGCTCGGCGCGCCGGAGCTTGGCGAGGATGCGCGCTTTGCGACCAATTCGGATCGCGTTGGCAACCGCACCGAGCTCGAGGCCGCGCTGGCGCCCAGGATCGCGCTTCGCCGGCGCGACGAGTTCCTCGCCGCGCTTGCCGCCAGCGGGATCCCCGGCGGGCCGATCAACGATGTCGCCCAGGTCTTCGCCGATCCGCAGGTGATCGCGCGGGGGATGCGGGTCGATCCGGGCGGTGTGCCGGCGGTCGCCTCCCCCATCGTGATCGACGGCAAGCGGCAGGTCTCCGATCGGCCGAGTCCCGCTGCTTCGTCGTCCTAGACGCCGCGCTCAGCCGGCCTGTTCGCAAACGAGCGCGGCCAGATCCGCGCTGTCGACGGGCGGAGCGCGCAGGAACCCCTGGTAGAGGGTGCAGCCCTCGGCCGCGAGCAAGGCGAGCTGCGCCTCCGTTTCGACCCCCTCCGCGACCACGTCGAGGCCGAGCGAGCGCGCCATGTCGATGACCCCGCGCACGACGATCCGGTCGCGCATCGATCCCGTGATGTCCTGCGCGAGGCGCTTGTCGATCTTGAGATAATCGAGCGGAAGCGCCTTCAGGTAGGCGAGGCTCGAATAGCCGGTGCCGAAATCGTCGATCGCGACCCGAAGGCCGCCGCCGCGCAACTCCGCCAGCAGCGCCGCAGCGCCCGCCAGGTCCTCGATCAAGCCGCTTTCGGTCACCTCGACGGTGAGCCTGCCGGGATCGAAGCCGCTCTCCCGCACCATGGCGAGGAATTGCGTGGCAAATCCGGGGCGCGCGATGTCCGCCGCGGTGATGTTGACGGCCAGCCGAAGTCCGGCGAGTGCTTCGGGCCAGGCGGCGGCGGCGGCGATCGCCTTGCGCTGCACATGATCGGAGAGCTGCGCCAGATAATCGGAGCGCTCGGCGACCCGAAGCAAGGTCGTCGCGCCGAGCTCCCCGAGCTGCGGATGGCGCCAGCGGACGAGCGCCTCGGCCCCCACGATGCGGTCGCTCGCGATCGAGACCTGAGGCTGGAAGCGGATCTCGATCTCGCCCTTGTCGAGCGCGCGGCGAAGATCGACTTCGAGCCGACCCTCGCGCGCCGTCTCGCTTTCGGCGCCCTCCTCGAGGACGCGGACGGGCGGGCCGTCGCCGGCCTTGGCCTCGGCGAGCGCGGCGCTGGCGCGGCGCAGCAAGGCCGCGGCATCGTCCCCGGTCTGCGAAATCGCGACCCCGGCCCGGCAGGCCAGAGTGACGACATGACCACCGGCCGCGAATGGACGCGAGACAGTTTCGACGAGTTCCTGTGCGAGGACCCGGCCGTCACCGATCGTCGCCGGCGCGTCGAGCAGCACCGCGAATTCGGCGCCGGCCAGGCGCGCGGCGAGCCGGCCGTGCCCGTCCGCCTCCGCCTGCCGTTCGATCCGTCGCGCCATCGACTGCAGCACGGCATCGCCGCTTGCGCGGCCGAATGCGGCGTTGATCGCATCGAACCGGCTGACCCCGAGCAGCAAAGCGACCACCGGGCCGCGATGCGCGTCGTCGAGCCGCTCCGCCAGCCAGGACCGCGCGGCCCGCGCGTCGCTGACGCCCGTCAGCGGATCGCGGCTCGCGCCGGCATCGGCGTCATCGGAGAGGATCGTCTCGGCGCGGCCGACAATCTCGCCCTCGGCGCGGATCCGGACATGATGGGCGATCCGCGCGCCCGGCGAATCCGCGTCGCCATGCGCGAAGGCCGTCGCCTCGCCGGTGGTCATCACCCGGCGGATCGCACCGCGCGCCGCGCGGCGTCCTTCGGGGTCGAGCTTGCGGAGAAGCTCCATCAGCCCGATCCGACGGACGCCATCGACGCCGAGCCCGGCCTTGCGCGCGAGCGCAGGGCTCAACTCCACGGTCCGCGAGCCGGGGCGCCAGCGCCAGGAATCGCTCTCCTCCCCGCCGCGCCGCGCCGGACGCGGGCCGAAGACCCGCTCGGCGTGGCGCCGCGCGAAGCGCACGGCATGGCCAAGCTGAGGGTCGGAAAAGGGGCTGACGAGAAAATGGGTCGCGCCGAGCGCATACATCTCGCCAAGCGCGTCGCCGTCGCCGCGCGAGAGGAGGACCAGCAGCGCCGCGCCGTTCGCCTCGACCGCGTCGGCGATGGCGCGGACAGCGTCACGCCCCTCTCCCAGCGCGCCGCGGGCATCGACGACCGCCACCGCCGCGCCCGAGGCGACGAACCGCGCCTCCGCATTGTCCGCCCGGCGTGCCGCGATCGGCTGCCATCCGGCGCTTTCGGTCACGCGGGTCAATTCGTCGCGGTGACGAAAGGACAGAATGAACAGCGGGGCCCCCATGGGCAGCGGTCTAGCCCGCCCGAGAGCGGCCGCCAATCCATCGACCGGCGATCCATCCCGGCTTGGCACAGGGCGCGCCGCCCACTAGCAAGGCGGGCCATGGACGCGCTCGACAAGCCGACGGCGCTGGTCGCCTCGAACGCCGAAGCGGCGATCGCCGCAGAGGCGTTGCTTCGCGGCCGCTACGATTTCGTCTCGCTCAAGGAGGCGGAGCAGATCGTCGCCCTGGGCGGTGACGGCTTCCTGTTGCAGACGCTGCATGAAATGCTGCTGCGCGGGAAAGTCTGTCCCGTCTTCGGGATGAACCGGGGAACGGTCGGCTTCCTGATGAACGAATGGCGGATCGACGCGCTCGTCGAGCGGCTCCGCAACGCCCGCGCCTTCGCGGTCGCGCCGCTCGAAATGACGGCGACGCGGGTGAATGGCGAGGTCGTCCGGCACCATGCGATCAACGAAGTGTCGATGCTGCGCGAAACAAGGCAGACGGCGTGGATCGAGGTTTCGGTCAATCGCCGCGTCGTCTTGCCGGAGCTCATCTGCGACGGGGTGCTGGTGGCGACGCCGGCGGGCTCCACCGCATACAACCTTTCGGCGCAGGGGCCGATCCTGCCGCTCAACTCCAAGCTGATGGCGCTGACCCCGATCAGCCCCTTCCGCCCACGCCGCTGGCACGGCGCACTGGTCCCGGACGATTTGCGCGTCTCGCTTCGGGTGCTCGATCCGGTCAAGCGGCCGGTCTCGGCCGTCGCCGACCAGCATGAGGTGCGCGATATTTCGACGGTCGAGGTGTGCATGGATCGCGAACAGGCGCTGACCCTGCTCTTCGATCCCGAACATGCGCTCGACGAGCGGATTTCGATGGAGCAGTTCGCGGCCTGAAAAGCGCCGCTGACAGGGTTGCATGGCCCGACAGGACTGCTATAGGCGCGCCTCGCCTTCGGGCTGCTCCCCGGTAGCTCAGCGGTAGAGCAACCGGCTGTTAACCGGTTGGTCGATGGTTCGAATCCGTCCCGGGGAGCCACTTCGGTTCAAAACCGCTAACGCCGAGCACCGCCGCCTCTACGCCAGAGGCCGCGGCTAGGGTGCGAAGCAACTCGGCGCGCGTGCCGATTACCCGCACTTCCTGCCTGCTCATCACTTCGACGCGTTGCGCAAGCGCCCTGAGATGATCGCGCGCGAACGTCCCCTCCCCCTTGTGCAGCTTTTTCCGGGCAGTCCGAGCAAAGCTGCGAAGTGTCTCGGGCGTGACCGAGGGACCAATGTGTTCGATATGCGCGGCGGCGCGGTCAGCATCGGCGCGGGCCTGGTCGCGAACCGCGGTCAGCTCTGCGATGCGATTCTTAAGTGACGAGTCATTCACGTCGACCAAGCCATTTTCGATCGCCTCGAAGAGTCGCTTCAATCTCGCCTCGGCCTCCGTTGCTCGCTTTCGCAACTCGGTGATGTGCTGGCGCCGTTGCCCAACCCATTCTCCACGACGTTCAAGAATTAGCGCCATCATCTCCTCCAGGCGTTTTGGATCGAGAAGCCGCGTTTCCAGATGATCGGCAACGGCGCGATCGAGCCGATCCATCGGAATGGTGATGCCCGGGCACCCCTTCACGCCCTGCCGTGCCTTGGTGGAGCAAGTGTAATAGCGATATTCGGTGCCCGAGGCGTTTCGTCCGCTACGTAGCGTCATCGCGCCACCGCAGCATCCGCAGAAGCAGATGCCAGTGAGGAGGATCGGCCCGCCGACTGCACGCGGCGGCATCATCTTCGGGCTGCGTGCTTTCAGCAAGCGCTGCACGGCATCGAACTCCGCTTCCGTGACGATAGCCGGCACGTCCATCACGACCTGCTCCGATTCCGGCTTCAGGTCGCCCGACTTGCTCTTGCGCGTGTTGAACCGATGCTTGCCCATGTAGGTGCTTCGGGTGAGAACCTGATGAACCATTCCCAAGCCCCAACGCCCACCGTCGCGCGTGCGCAGGTTATTTTCGTTGAGCCAAGTCGCAATCCGCTTGATGCCCATTGGCCCGCTGTCGTCGACGCCGTTCAGCGCCATGCGGAAAATGCGTCGCACCGTGTCCGCATGCATCGGGTCGATCTCGAGCTTTTTCTTGATCCGCAGCCCGCGCCGCTCGGCTTCGATGATGCGATAGCCAATCGGTGGCCGCGCACCGTTCCAAAAGCCCTGCCGCGCATTCTCCTTCATTGCCCGGAGCGTATGCTTGGCATTCTCCTTTGACTGATATTCGTCGAACAGCGTCATGATCTGCCGCATCATCACGCTCATCGGATCGTCGCCGAGATCCTGGGTAATCGAGACGAGCTTCACTCCGTTCTTGGCGAGCTTGCGGACATAGAACTCGAATTGGAACTGATCGCGAAAGAAGCGCGAAAAGCTGTGAACGACGATGACGTTGAATGCCGGAGGCTTCTCTGCGGAAGCGTCAATCATTGCCTGGAACGACGGCCGCCGGTCATCCGTCGCGGTATTGCCCGGTTCGACAAATTCGGCAGCGACCTCCCAGCCTCGCGCCAAGCAATAACCCTCAACCTGACGGCGCTGGTCAGGAATCGACAGGTCGCTTTCGGCCTGCTTGCCGGTCGAGACGCGGAGATAAACCGCGGCGCGCGTATCCGACGCGAGCGGCTCTCGATCTTGCCGGATTGCGGTTGCGCTCGTCATAGGCTGGCCCTCGTCGATTCATGGCAAGGGGCCGAGCAACTCATCGAGCTCCTTGCGTAGGTGGCTTTCGATAACCCGCAGCTCAGCATCGCTGATCGGAACCCGTTCTGGCCAGTCGTCCGTAACGATGATCGGTTCCTCCTCCGTGATCGGGAGGCGAATGGTCCGACGTGTGGGCGCCGTCTGGTAATAGTCGTGCAGGTCATCGAGACCTTCCGACCAGCCGCGGGGAACGCAGCGGCGACGCTTGCGCTGGAGTGCCATCCGGCCAAGCTGCCGCCCGACGGCGCGTGAGGCAAACGCCGCGATGTGGCGTAGCGGAGATACTTGCGCGGGGCGGGATTTATCCGCCGCCTGCTGTCAGCAAGGACCGTCGCCCACGCCATCGCCGCTATGCCTCCGGCTCGAAGCCGCGATTCTCGCGGCAATGCCAGAGGCGCAGAATGAAGATGGTCGCGGCTGCAATCTCATAGCGCAACTCGTAGTTGCCGACGATGATGCGGCGAACCTCGCGCGGCTCGTAGGCTTCCAGCTTCTCGCCGATCCTCGGATAGTCGAGCAGGCGATTGGGCGCGCGCGCGAGCTGCTGGACCACTCGCGCCGCCGCATCGGGCGCGACCGGCCTCAAATGGTCATGCAGGCGCACAAGGTCCGATGACGCCCTGCTGGTCCATTGGATCTTCATTGGACGGGCGGCGGCAGAGGCTTATCCGTTCGGAGGCTGTCAGCCCATGCCTGGACCGCCTGATGGTCGATCACGCGCCCAGCGTCCACGTCCGCCAGCGCTTCGAGCGTCATGCGATGACGCTCCTCTTCTTGATCGACCCACGCGGCGAGCGCCTGCTTCATCACCCAGCCGCGCGAGCGTTCGAGCCGCGCCGCCATTGCCTCGACCCTTTCCGCAAGCCCTAGCGGGACATGGGCGGTCAGAACCTTTGTCTCGGCGGTCATGTTCATCACCTTCTATCAGACTGATTAAAATATAATCGAAGGAGCGAGGAAGGGCAAGATTCGGTTGCGCCTCCCTTTCGGGACCGCCGCTCTATCTCCGCAGCGCTTCGACCGAACCCCGCTGGGTTTCGGCCTGTCGGTGACGATCAGCATGGCGGGTGGCGCTGACGCGCCAAATAGCACGCGGGATCAAGCGAGCGCACACTGACGGCTTCATGCGAAGCAGCCAGAGGTCGCGCGTTTTCGTTTGCCGCGTTTGCACTCTTGCTCTGCCCGGAGGGGACGGTCGCCGCAAGGGTGCAGTTGTTGGTGGCGCCGCCGGCGCGGCGCGGTGCTTGGGGCTCTGCCCCCAGCGCCCTTCGGAGCGGCTTCCGCCCAGCTTCCTCCGCGCTTCGCGCTCCGTGCAGCCGGTTCCCCGCGAAGCCGCCCACTCCGGTTGCACCCCCGGTCTCGCCGACGGGCAGGGTTTCAGCGCGGCGCTTCCCGCTGCGCGGAAACCCAAGGAGTAGGAAGATGATCAAGCATGTTCAGATCGAAACCACGGCTGCCGAACCAGTGTCGGGCGTCGAGATTTTCGTGCCTCTCAACAGGCTGAAAAAGTCTCCTCGCAATGCGCGCAAGGTGCCGCATGGCGAGGCGGCTATCGAGGCGCTGGCAGCGTCCATCCAGCACAAGGGGATGATCCAGAACCTTGTCGTGGAGCCGGAGGTGAAGGACGGCGAGCCGACCGGCTTTTACTTCGTGACCGCTGGCGAGGGACGCAGGCTGGCGCAGGTGCTTCGCGCCAAGCGCAAGCAGATCACGCGGACGGAGCCGCTTCGCTGCTATGTCGATACGGCCAACGATCCGTCCGAGGTCAGCCTGGACGAAAATGTCACCCGGACGCCGATGCACCCCGCCGACCAATTCGAGCGGTTCCACGAACTGTCCCGCGACAAGGGATGGGGCGCGGAGGAAATCGGCGCGCGGTTCGGCGTCTCCCCGGAGATCGTTAAGCGGCGGCTGCGGCTCGGCGCGGTCAGCCCGAAATTGGTGGAGGTTTACCGGCAGGACGGCCTTACGCTGGACCAGCTTGCCGCGTTCGCCATCACCGACGACCATGCCCGGCAGGAGCAGGTGTTCGAGAATTTGTCGCACAACAAGGAGCCGTGGATCATCCGGCGCGACCTGACCGCCGACAAGGTTCCGGCCGACGACCGGCGTGCGGTGTTCATCGGACCGGACGCCTATATCGAGGCGGGCGGGTCGATCGTGCGCGACCTGTTCAGCGAGGATCATGGCGGCTTCTTCGAGGACGGCGCCTTGCTGGACATGCTTGTGATCGAGCGGTTGCGCGAGATCGCGGGCGAGGTTCAGGCCGAGGGCTGGAAATGGGCCGAAGCGTCGATCGACTTCCCCCACGGCCACGGCTTGCGGCGCACCTATCCGCAGTCCGTTCCTCTGTCCGATGAGGACGAGGCGCGGCTGACCGAAGCCGCGACCGAGCATGACCAACTGACCGAAGGCTATTCGTCCTATGACGAAATGCCGAAGCGCAAGGGCGCGAACCCGTCGTTGGCGCGGTCGAGTTGGCCTAGACCGCGCCAACGCTATCATTCTTCCAGACCATGATGACGCCGGCCTATCGCCGGCGACGCCATGTTGGCGCGCGCGCCGCTGACGCGGCGCGATGCTTGGGGCTCTGCCCCCAGCGCCCTTCGGAGCGGCTTCCGCCCAGCTTCCCTCGCTGCGCTCAGTGCAGCCGGTTCCCCGCGAAGCCGCCCGCTCCGGTTGCACCCCCGGTCTCGCCGACGGGCAGGGTTTCAGCGCGGCGCTTCCGCTGCGCGGAAGCCCAAGCCCAAAGAAGGAAAAACCCACGAGCATCCATCACCTTGCTACCCGGTTCGGCCGCAACGCCCATCAGATCAGCGGGCGCGAACCGCTCGACAACGAGGCGCTGTATCGGCACGTCCCATCCATCTTCGCCAACGCAGCGCATGACAGCCGTTCGGACCGCTATGTCTATGTCCCCACCATCGACATTGTGGAGGGGCTGCGCCGGGAAGGCTGGTTCCCGTTCTTCGCGGTCCAGTCCGTGCCCCGCGACGGCAATCGCCACGGCCACGCCAAGCATATGCTGCGGTTGCGCCGGGATGAAGGCATCGGCAAGCCAGAGGCCGCCGAGGTCATCATCGTGAACAGCCACGATGGCACGTCGGCTTATCAGATGTTCGCCGGGATGCTGCGCTTCGTCTGCACCAATAGCATGATCGCGGGCGAGCGGTTCGAGGAGGTCCGCGTGCCCCACAAGGGCCATATCCAGCACGACATTATCGAAGGCGTCTATACCGTCGCCAAGGACTTCCCTCGCCTGATCGAAGCCACCGAGACAATGAAGGAGGTTTGGCTTTCCGAGGACGAGCGGCGGTTGCTCGGCGAGGTCAGCCTTGTCGTTCGTTATGGCGACGACGAAAGCCCGCTGCGCCCCGAACAGATCATCGAGCCGCGCCGCCGTGAGGATGTTGGGAATAGCCTCTGGACCACGTTCAACGTCATTCAGGAAAATGTGATTCGGGGCGGATTGCAGGGCCGCAAGCGCAATGCCGAGGGGCGCATCCGTCGCAACCAGACCCGAGCCATCAACGGCATCGACCAAAATGTGACGCTCAATCGCGCGCTGTGGACGCTGGCCGAGGGGATGCAGCGGTTGAAGGCAGCCTGACTCATTGGCGCCGTTGGGCCGGTTCATCCGGTTCTACGGCGCCTTCTCTCACTGACCCGAATTGCCAGCGGCCCGCTCGCCGGGCTTCCGCCCGGCTCGCGAAAGACTTTCCCAAATCGCCAAAAGCGACTAAAATAGTCGTGTCAGTAGCGAACGGCCCGTGCTTGTGGAGGTGATCGTGCATGGTCACTTCCCGCCAGGTGCGGGCTGCGCGCGTGCTTCTCGGTTGGCCTCAGCATCGGCGGTGCGCTCGTCTATGCGCTGCGGCCCGCCGGGCCGCATCAGGCGCAGGAGTTGTTCAACACCGAAACCCGCGCCACGCCCGACACCCTCAATTCCGCGCCGCGCGACTTTAGCCAGGTGCCGCGGCTCGGGCCGCCGCTCCCCGGCGACCTCGGCCGGCCGATCCTGTCGGCGCAGCAGCGCGGCGAGGACGTGCCGGTCCCGCCGGTCGGCACCTCGCCGCCGCCGCCCGATCCACGCGCGCAGGCGGCCGAGGCCGCCCGGCAGCGCGCAGCGCAGGAACGCGATGCCGCACGCACCAGCAGCGTGTTCCTGAGCGGAGGCGCGGCCGGCGCGACATCGCCACAGGTTGCGGCAGGGATTCCAGCTCCGACCGCTGTCGTGCCATCGCCAGCGCAGGCCGAGACCGCGGCGACCGCGCAGGATCGTCAGCGTGCGTTCCTCGACCGGCAGGCGCGTCCCACGGCCAGTTCGGCACGCGTGACGCTGCCGGTCTCGCCCAACGTCGTCCAGGCCGGGACGATCATCCCGGCCGCGCTCATTACCGGTATCAGCTCGGACCTGCCCGGCCAGATCACCGCGCAGGCGACGCAGAACGTCTATGACAGCCCGACCGGCCGCATCCTGCTTATCCCGCAGGGCGCGCGGCTGATCGGCGAATATGATTCCGAGCTGTCGTTCGGGCAGAATCGCGTGCTGCTCGCCTGGGACCGGCTGATATTGCCGGACGGGCGCTCGATCGCGCTCGAGCGCCAGCCCGGCACCGACGCGGCCGGCATGGCGGGCCTCAGCGATCGGACCAACCAGCATTGGGGCGGCGTGTTCAAGGCCGCGTTCATCTCGACCTTGCTCGGGATCGGCACCGAGCTGGCCGCCGACAATGACGACGATCTGGTCCGCGCGCTCCGGCGAGGATCGCAGGACACCATCAACCAGGCCGGCCAGCAGGTCGTCCAGCGGCAGCTCAATGTGCGGCCGACGCTGACCATCCGGCCGGGCTTCCCGCTCCGCGTCATCGTGACGTCGGACTTGATATTGGAACCGATCGGAGGCGCGCGATGACCAAGTTGAAGCTCGGCCCGATCACCGACGAGAAGCCGATCCGGCTCACGCTGGAGATGCCGGCGGCGCTCCACGCCGACCTCCAGCTCTACGGCCGCCTGCTCGCCGAGGGCGGTGCCGCGATCGAGCCCGCGCGATTGATCGTGCCGATGCTCCAGCGGTTCATCGCCACCGATCGCGGATTCGCCAAGGCGCGGCGCTCGGCCGGGCCCTAACTATTGCAGGACCGAGACTTCCCACTGACCGTTTACCCGCGCGAAGCCGATCATGCGGTTCTGCGGTGACGAGCCCGGCCGCAGTACCACCGTCGTCATGCAGGTGAAGCCCGGCTGGTCGCCGGCCGAGCAGCCGCTTGCGAACTTTCTATGCGAAGAATGCGGTGAGGAACTTTGAGAGTCGATTGGTTTCAGGCTCAAGCTTGCGACTGATGTTTCGTAGCGCCGACCATCATGGAACGTCGTGGCAAAGCTGCATACGGCGGTTTGGAGCGGCTCTAGGGTAGTAAGAATGGCGACACATAGATATCCTTATCGCCCGCCTTGGGGAGCCACTCCTTCAGATCCTCAAGAGACCATTGCCTGCGCCTTATGGCGCGCGCGCTTCGTCACGTCGGAAACGGGATCGATCGCAGCAGCTTAGCGGAACATTGGCCGGCACCGGTCGGTTGTCCCGCAAAAGTTGCAAGGGAGACATGCGATGGCGACGCAGACACGCACCAGAAGCCGGCAATCGAAGAATGGCGACACCAACCGCAAAGGCGGTTCGACGTCGGGAACTACGGCCCAGGGCTCCGCCTTTCGATGGTCGGGACGCCAGGCCGGCATGATCGCCGCCGCCGCGGTGGCCGGCGCGGCGGTTGGCGCCGCGGCGAATCTTGGGCGCAAGCTGATGGTCCAGGGACTGACGTCCAACGGCAATTGGGACGAGGCGCTGGCCGCGGAGCATCGGATGGTGCTGGGCATCTTCGACAAGATCGAGGCGACCGCCGACGACCAGACTTTCATCCGCGCGCACCTTCTCGTCCAGCTCAAGCATGCGCTCGTCAAGCATGCCGCGGAGGAGGAGAATGTGATCTATCCGGCGCTTCGCGAGGCCGACGACGCGCATGACGCCGACGCGCTCAACGGCGAGCACGGCTATGTGAAGACCTTCCTCTACGAGCTCGAGAAGATGAGCAAGGACAGTCCCGGGTGGATCGCGAAGATCCGCGAGTTCCGCGCGCTGCTCGAGGAGCATATCCAGATGGAGGAAAAAGAGGTCTTTCCCCGCCTGAAGCAGTCGATGAGCGAGGAGCAGAACGCCACGCTCACCGCTGCGATGAACAAGGAAGGCTTCGCGATGGCCTGACCGGCCCGGCCGCCGTCAGGCGGCCGCGCCGTGGCAGTGCTTGTACTTGCGGCCCGACCCGCATGGGCATGGCGCGTTTCGGCTCGCCGGAGCTTCGACCGTTCCCGTCGGGGCGGCGGGCTGCGCGCTCCCCTCGGGCGGCATCGACAGAAGGGGCGGCAGGCGTGACAGAATCGCGCCCGTCCCCGCATCGATATCGGCCCCGTCATCCTCCAGGGTGAACGGGTCGATATGGTGGGTGATGAATTCGGGCATTTCCGGCAGCGGGGTCATCTCCTGCGGCGCGATCCGGGCGTAAGCGAGGGTGCTCGTCACGCTCTCGCGAATTTCGGTCAGCATCCGATCGAACATCAGGAAGGCTTCCTGCTTATATTCGTCGATCGGCTTCTTCTGCGCGTAGGCGCGCAGGTGGACGACCTGGCGAAGCGCATCGAGCATCGACAGATGGTCCTTCCAGTGCTGGTCGAGGCTCTGGAGCAGGATCGCCTTTTCAAACTGGATCCAGCTTTCCTCGCCGACGCCCGCGATCTTGTCGGCGACCTGCTGGTCGACGAGCGCCTGGAGACGATCGACGAACATCTCCGGATCGACCGCCTCTTCCTTCACCCATTCCTCGAACGGCGGGCGAAGATCGAACACCTTTTCCACGCGCTCCTTGAGATGCGGGATATCCCACTGCTCCGGATAGGAATTCGGCGGAATGGATTCGCCGATGATGCCGTTCACCGTTTCGGCCCGCATGTCATGGACGACATCGCCGACGGTGGCCGCGTCCATGATGTCCGCGCGCTGCTCGTAGATCACCTTGCGCTGATCGTTCATCACGTCGTCATATTCAACGACCTGTTTGCGGATGTCGTAATTGCGCGCCTCGACCTTCTTCTGCGCGGTCTCGATCGCTTTCGAGATCCAGGGCGAGACGATCGCCTCGCCGTCCGCGAGATTCTTGTTCATCAGGCGGGCGAACATGGTCTGCGGGCCGAAGATGCGCAGCAGATCGTCGTCGAGCGAGAGGTAGAAGCGGCTGAGCCCCGGATCGCCCTGGCGGCCCGAACGGCCGCGCAGCTGATTGTCGATGCGGCGGCTCTCGTGCCGCTCCGTGCCGAGCACGAACAGGCCGCCGGCGGCGATCACCCTCTCCTTCTCCTCCGCGACCTCGCGGCGAATCCGCTCCTCCGCCTTGTCGCGCTCGGGCCCCGGCTCCATGCCGGCGAGCTCGTCCTCGATCCGGAACTCGGCATTGCCGCCAAGCTGGATGTCGGTGCCGCGACCGGCCATGTTGGTGGCGATCGTCACCGCACCGAGCCGCCCCGCCTGGGCGACGATATGCGCCTCCTGCTCATGATAGCGGGCGTTAAGGACCTCGTGCTTCACCTTGGCTTTCTTGAGATATTCGGAAAGAAGCTCCGATTTCTCAATCGATACGGTGCCGACCAGGATCGGCTGGCCCTGCTTCTGCTTTTCGCGGATCGCCTCGACGATCGCGGCGAACTTGTCTTCCTGGTTCTTGTAGAATTCGTCGTCGTCGTCGCGGCGGGCGATCGGCCGGTGGGTCGGGATCGTCACGACGTTCATCTTGTAGATTTCGTAGAATTCGGCGGCTTCGGTCGCCGCCGTGCCGGTCATGCCCGAAAGCTTCGGATACATTCGGAAATAGTTCTGGAAGGTGATCGATGCGAGCGTCTGGTTCTCGGGCTCGATCTCGACCGCCTCCTTGGCCTCGACCGCCTGGTGGAGGCCCTCCGACCAGCGCCGCCCGTCCATCATTCGTCCGGTGAACGGATCGATGATGACGACCTTCCCGTCCTTCACGATATAGTCGATGTCGCGCTTGTAGGCGACGTTCGCGCGCAGCGCCTGATTGAGATGGTGAACGACCTGCGTGTTCTCGTAATCGTAGAGGTTCGATCCGATCAGCAGCCCCCGCTCCTCGAGCAGCCGCTCCATCCGCTCGGTGCCCTCTTCGGTGAGCAGGACGCGCTTGTCCTTCTCGTCATATTCGTAATCGTCGTCGGGCAGATCCTTCACGATGGCGTCGAGGGCGATGTAGAGCTCCGACTTGTCCTCGGTCGGGCCGGAGATGATGAGCGGGGTGCGCGCCTCGTCGATCAGGATCGAATCGACCTCGTCGACGATGGCGTGATTGAACGGGCGCTGCACCATCTGGCCGCGCTCATACTTCATGTTGTCGCGCAGGTAATCGAAGCCGAATTCGTTGTTCGTGCCGTAGGTGATGTCCGCATGATAGGCGGCGCGGCGCTGATCGTCGCTGAGATTGGGGACGATGACGCCGACGGTGAGGCCGAGCCAGCGGTAGATCTGGCCCATCCAGTCGGCGTCGCGCCGGGCGAGATAGTCGTTCACCGTGACGACGTGGACGCCCTTGCCGGCAAGCGCGTTGAGATAGACCGCGAGCGTCGCGACCAGCGTCTTGCCCTCGCCGGTCCGCATCTCGGCGATCTCGCCGCGGTGGAGGACGATGCCGCCGATCAGCTGGACGTCATAATGGCGCTGGCCGAGCACGCGCCACGCCGCCTCGCGGACCACGGCGAAGGCGTCGGTCAAGATGTCGTCGAGCGTCTCGCCGGCTTCGAGCCGGCCCTTGAGCACGGCGGTCTGGTTCTGGAGCGTCGCATCGTCCATCGCCTGGTAGGTCGGCTCGAGCGCGTTGATCTTGTCCACGATCTTGCGCAGCGAGCGCACGTAACGATCGTTGGACGATCCGAAAATGGCTTTGGCAAATCCGCCGAACATGATGGAATTCCCTGACTTTATGGCTCGGCGCCGGCCTGAAGCCGGAGCCCTTGTGACGAAAGGATTGCGGTGAATGCGGCCGCGGCGCGGCCGATCGAAAGGAGATTTCCGGCGCTATTCGATCAGGCGATCGACATAGAGCGGGATCGCGGCGGCGAGAACCTGGGGGCCACGCGGCGCCAGTCGCGCCGGGGCGGCATAGGTTCGTGCGGGCACGCCGACGAGCGCGGTTTGCGCCGCCTGGGCGACGCGCGGGCCTGCCTCGGCCACGCTCTCGGCCCGGATCGACTGATGCACCTCCGCCTGCGGGGCGCGCGCGCCAGTCAGCGCGCCGGTCGCGGCGCTGAGCAAGGCAAAGAGGGTCAGCAGAAACTGCATCGGAAAGCGGACATAGTGAGCGGGCGCGCGAAGGTCCATGCCCTCGCGCGCCCGCATCGGCACTTTCGGGACGATCCGCCTCGCCTCAGGCGGCGGCGCTGGAGCCCAGGGCGCCTTCGAGCCAGCCCTGGATCCGGCTCTTCGGCTCGGCGCCGACCTTGGTCGCCGCCGGCGCGCCGTCCTTGAACAGGATCATGGTCGGGATGCCGCGAACGCCATATTTGGCCGGCGCTTCGGGGTTTTCGTCGATGTTCAGCTTGGCGATGGTGACCTTCTCGCCCAGCTCGTTGCTCAGTTCCTCGAGCGAAGGCGCGATCATCCGGCACGGACCGCACCATTCCGCCCAGAAATCGACCAGAACGGGACCGGGCGCGCCGAGCACGTCGGCCTGGAAGGAGGAATCGGTGACAGTCTTGATGGCCATGAAAACATCTCCTGAAAGGATGTGCGGCATATGTAGGACGCGCCCTGCCCCGGCTCAAGCGCCGGCTGGAGCATGGGCGTCGAGCAAGCTGTCCGGCAGGGCATGGAGGATCGGCGCGGCGCTGTAGAGCAGGGCCGCCTCCACCGCCCGATCGGGAAAGATCACCCGAAGCGCCGCGCGATAGGCCGCCATCTGGCGAAGATGGGCGGATGGAATCTCGTCCAGCGACAACGGCGCCCGCCGTCCCGTCTTGAAATCGGCGACGAGGATCCGGTCCGATGCAACCAGGAGGCGGTCGACGGTGCCGGCAACCACGTCGCCGCCGCCGATCACCGCCGCGATCGGAGCCTCGGCGAGCGATTGCGGGCCGAACAGGTCGACGAATCGCGGATCGTCCACCACGCGGCAGGCATCGGCAATCAGCTCGTCGCGAAAATCGGCATCGGTCACGCCCGCCGCATGTTCCAGCCAGCGCGCGGCGCGGGCGCGTCGCTCCGCCGGCGGGACGCCCGGCAACCGCTCGAACAGGCTGTGGAGGAGCTTGCCACGCTCGGCCGCGCGCTTGAGCGCCGGGCCCGGCGGCGGATAGGGCGCATCATCCTCGCCGATCGCCGAGGGTGCCAGCGGTCGCGGCGGCCGCGCCTCGATCGGCGCGGGCCGGGTGATCCAGTCGGGCATCGGAGTCGCGCGGGTGGACGGCACTGGGAGGTCGGGACGCGACGGTGTCTCCGGATCCCCGTGATGGAGCGTGCGGCCCCAGCGCTCCTCTTCGGTCCAGGCGGCGCCAAGGCCGACCAGCGCGCCTTCGACCGCCTTGTACCAGCTGGCCTCGGGCGGCCCGTTGCGATCGCGCGAGGTGAGCGCCCCGCCGATATAGAGGCGCTCCTCCGCCCTGGTGAGCGCCACATAGAGCAGACGCCAATGTTCCTGGCGATCCCGGGCCTCCTGTTCCGCGATACGCGAGACCAGCGGCTCCGCCTTCTCCTCCTTGCGCGGAGCGAACACCGGAACGGAAGACCCGTCCATCTCCACCGAGGCGAGCCGCGCATTGGGGCCGAGCCGGCCTGGATCGGCGCAGGCGTCGGCGAGGATCACCACCGGCGACTGGAGCCCCTTGGCGCCGTGCGCGGTCATCACCCGCACCGCGCCGAGCGGCCGCGACGGATCGCGCACGATCTCCACATCGTCGCGGGCGAACCAGTCGAGAAACGCCTGAAGCGACGAGGTGCCGGAGCTTTCGAACTCCAGCGCCGCGGAGAGCAGTTCCTCGATCGGGTCGCGCGCTTCGGCTCCGAGCCTGGTCATCAGCTTGCGCCGACCGTCGATCGGCCCGGACAGGATCGTCTCGAAGAAGCCATGCGGGGTCGCGTAATCGGCCATGGCGAGGATGGCCGACAATCCGTCGGGCACCGTGCCGCCTGAACGAAGGGCCTGCCAGAGCGGCGCCCGCCCGCGCCCTGCGGCGACCGCATGAAGCTCTTCCTGAGACCAGCCGAACAGCGGCGAGACCAGCAGGTTCGCGAGGTTGAGGTCGTCGAGCGGCTGCACGGCAAAGCGCGCCGCCGCGAGCAGGTCCTGGACGGCGAGCGGGGCCGACAGCAGCAGCCGATCGACGCCGGCCACCGGCACCCCCTCGGCATGGAGCCGCGCGACGAGCAACGCAGCGAGGGTCGACCGGCGGCGAACGAGGATCAATATGTCCTCGGGCCGCAGCGCCCTTTTTTCCGATTCGATGCGGAACGGGCGGTCGATCCACGCCTTCACCTGCCGCGCGACGGCCTTGGCGTAGCGCCGCACCGTATCGCTCACCCATCCTTCCTCGCCCGGGTCCTCGTCCTCGCCGCGTTCGTCCGTGAACGGCGCCCAGAGCGTCACCGAGCCGGGGCGACCGGCGAAGAAGCTGGCATGAGGATTGGGCGGGCGCAGCAGCCCCAAGGCTTCGTGGCCGAGATTTCCGATCACCCGATCGACGACTTCGAGCACCGCCGGCGAGGAACGGAAGCTGAGGTCCACCGACAGGTCGAGGAAGGGGCGCCCGATCGCACCCGCCTCGCGCGCGAACCAGGCGCGGGCGGTCTCGAAGCTTCTCGGATCCGTCCCCTGGAAGCCGAAGATCGCCTGCTTGTAATCGCCGACGGTGAAGATCGTGCGGTGGCGGCCGCGGGCACCTTCGCCGGCGAAGAATTCCAGGCTGAGCGCGCGCACGATGTTCCACTGCCGCTCGTTCGTGTCCTGCGCTTCGTCGACGAGGATGTGATCGGTCTGCCGATCGAGCTTGTAGCGCACCCAATCGCCCATATCGGGCTTGAGCAGCAACTTCTCGGCCTGGCGGATGAGATCATCGAAATCGACCGCGCCGGCGGCCCGCTTGGCTCGATCGTAGGCGAGCGCGAAAGCCTGCCCTGCGCGCAGGCCCGCCGCGAGGGCGGATACGAATGAAGCGACAGCGCGCATCGTCAGCAGCCGCGAACAGGCATTGCCAAGCCGCTCCGCCAGCCCGGGATAATCCGGCGCCACCTTGAGGAGCCCGGCGGACCATGTTCGCATTTCGCCGGAGCGCCTACGAACGACGAGGGCGAGCGTTTCCAGCTCCGCGCTGCGCCCGGCCGGGTCCTTCGCCAGCCAGGCGGCGATCGCGTCGCACGCCGCTAGGCCGCTCGTCGCGCCCCAGGCGCGGTTGGCGTCGGCGATCGCTCGAACCGAGTCCAGATCGAACGCGTCGTCCGCGCAAGCCGCCGCGATCGCCTCCTCGATATCCCCGATCGGAAGGCCGAACGCATGTCGCAGGCGCGCCTCGATGCCTTCGCGCGGACCGAGCGCGGCCATCGCCTCGGGCGCGCGGGCACAGGTCCGCATGAAGCCTTCCGCCCCGCCCTCGCCGAGCCTCAGGCTCAGCGCCTGGACATCGCGGACAAGGCCGTGGTCGCCCTCCCCCTCCGCCCGGACGAGCAATTCGGCCAGCGCGGACCGGGCAAGCTGCTTTTCCTCGCGCCCTTCGAGCGGGCGAAAGCCCGGCGCCAGCCCCGCCTCGGCCGGGAAGGCCCCGAGCAGGCTCTGCGCGAAGGCGTGGATCGTCTGGATGCGGAGCCCGCCCCCGGTCGATTCGAGCACCCGCGCGAACAGGGTGCGGGCGCGCGCGACCGCATCATCGTCATTGGGCTCGCCGAGCGCGAACAGCTCCTTGCGTAGCCTGGAATCGTCGAGCCGGACCCAATAGGCCAGCCGCTGGTGGATGCGTTCGGCCATCTCCGCGGCCCCGGCCTTGGTGAAGGTGAGGCACAGGATCGCGGACGGATCGACCTCGGGCCGTCTCTGCAGCAGCAGGCGGAGCACCCGCGCCGTCAGCACATGGGTCTTGCCCGTTCCCGCGGATGCCGAAAGCGCCGCATGATCGCGCGGGGCGGAAGCGCGAAGCTGGTCGCCATCGAGGCGCGCGAGCGGTTTCGGACGATGGGCCATCGAAAAAGGCTAGCGCGGCCGTCGCGACCCGTCACCCGCAAACGCGTCATGCGAGGAATGGGACGATTCGTGCTATTTCTTGCGTCCGCGACTCGTGATGGAGGCGGCGATGGCGACGATGGCGGCTCCGGACCCCGGAAAGCTCGAGCAATTCATGGGAAAGATGCTCGGCGACATGGGCGCGGCGATGAGCGGCGCATTGGTCATCACCGGGGTCAAGCTCGGCCTCTACAAGGCGCTCGCCAAAGGGCCGGCAACCAGCGCCGAGCTTGCCGAACGGACCGGGCTCGCCGAGCGCTATGTGCGCGAATGGCTTGCCGCGCAGGCGGCTTCGGGATTCATCGATTGCGAGCCGGACAGCGGAATCTTCTCGCTCTCGCCCGAGCAGCACATGGTCTTCGCCAACGAGGATGCGCCGACCTATGTCGCGCCGGCGTTCGAGGTGATCGCGTCGGCCTATATCGACGAGCCCAAGATCACCGAAGCGTTCCGGACCGGCGGCGGCGTCGGCTGGCATGAGCATCACGAATGCCTTTTCCGCGGGACCGAGAACTTTTTCCGCCCGGGCTATCGAGCCAATCTCGTCTCGGCCTGGCTCCCCGCGCTCGACGGCGCCGTGGCGCGGCTCGAGGAGGGCGCGAAGGTCGCCGACATCGGCTGCGGCCACGGTGCCTCGACGATCATCATGGCGGATGCCTTTCCGCACAGTCGGTTCATCGGGTTCGACTATCACGATGCCTCGATCCGGCGCGCCCGCGCTGCCGCCGCCGAGGCGGGCAGCCCGGCCAATCTCGAATTCGAGGTCGCCTCGGCGAAGGACGCGCCGGGGAGCGACTATGATCTGGTTTGCTGCTTCGATTGCCTGCACGACATGGGCGACCCGGTCGGTGCCGCGCGCCGCATCCGCGCGATGCTGAAGGAAGATGGCTGGTTCATGCTTGTCGAGCCGTTCGCCGGCGACAGCCTGGCCGACAATCTCAATCCGGTCGGACGGATGTTCTATTCGGCCTCGACCTTTATCTGCACGCCGGCGTCGCTGTCGCAGGAAGTCGGGCTCGCGCTCGGCGCCCAGGCCGGCGAGGCGCGGCTCGCCAAGGTGCTGCGCGAAGCCGGATTCACGCGAATCCGCCGCGCCGCCGAAACGCCGTTCAACCTCGTCATCGAAGCGCGGCCCTGATCGTTTCGCGATTATCGACTCCGACCCCGCCCCGCCCTATGAAGCAGCGGGGTTGAGGGAGGGAATTCATGATCGTCGGGCTCGTCATTCTCGGGATTGTCGTCGTCGCCTTGCTGTGGGGCGTGGCGATCTACAACGGCCTGGTGCGCGTTCGCGCGCTCGCCAAGGAAGGGTTCAGCGGCATCACCGTGCAGTTGCGCCGCCGCGCCGATCTCATTCCGAACCTGGTCAGCACGGTCGAAGGCTATGCGACCCACGAGCGTGAGGTCCTGACCCAGGTGACCGCACACCGCGCCGATGCGGTCCAGGGCGGATCGGTCGCCGCCACTGCCCAGGCGGACGCGGCGATGACGGGGATGCTCGGCCGGCTCATGGCCGTCGCGGAGGCCTATCCCGATCTCAAGGCCAACCAGAATTTCCAGCAGCTCCAGACCGAGCTCGCCGAGATCGAGGACAGCCTTCAGAGCGCGCGGCGTTATTACAACGCGACGGTTCGCGACCTGAACACCAGGATCCAGTCCTTCCCCGCCGTGCTGGTCGCGCGGCCGATGGGCTTCAGCGAAGAGGAATTCTACACCGATGCCGATCAGTCGATCCAGTCGGCGCCGGTGGTGAAGTTCGGCCAGCCGGCGGCCTGACTCCGATGCGCGCGCTTCGGTCGCTGATCGCGCTGATTGTCGCGGCGCTGGCGGTTGCCGCTTTTGGCCCGGCGCTGGCCAAGAAGCCGGTCGACGCGCCCGATGCGATCGCCGCGGACGATTCCGCGTTGCGGGCCTTCGGCGACGACGAGCGGATCACCAGTTTCGACAGCGACATCGTCATCGATGCCGATGCGACGCTTCACGTGACCGAGACGATCAGGGTCCGGTCCGCCGGCATGAACATCTCGCATGGCATCACCCGCGATTTCCCGACCCGCTACCGCAACAGCGACGGCCGCACGGTCCGCGTCGGCTTCCATGTCGAGGGGGTGACTCGCGACGGCGCGGAGGAGCATTGGACGACCGAACGCATCGACAATGGCGTCCGGGTTCGCATCGGCCGTGCCGACACCTTCCTCCAGAATGGCGAGCATCGCTACGTCATCCGCTACACGACGACGCGGCAGCTCGGCTATTTCCCCGACCATGACGAACTCTACTGGAACGTGACCGGGACCGGCTGGGCGTTCCCGATCGATCAGGCTTCGGTCCATATCCGCCTGCCCCGTCCCGTCCAGCTCAGCCAGCCCACCGTCTATACCGGCGCCCAGGGGGCCCAGGGGCAGGACGCCGAGGTGACAGGCCAGGCGCCGGGGGAGATCAGTTTCCGGACCACGCGGCCGCTCGCCGACCACGAGGGCCTCACCGTCGCCGTCGCCTGGCCCAAGGGCGTCGTCGCGCAGCCCCCGCCTCCGTCGGCTCTCCGCCGGTTCTTCAGCGACGACGGCCCCATCGGCGCAGCCATTATCGGCCTGCTCGGCCTTGCCGGATTTTATTATGTCGCCTGGAAGAAGGCGGGGCGCGGGCCCCTGCCCGGCACGATCGTGCCGCTTTTCCAGCCGCCGCCCGACATGAGCGCGGCCGCGATCCGCTATGTGAAGGATATGGGCTATGACAATCGCTGCTTCACGGCCGCGATCGTCGAAAGCGGCGTCAAGGGCAAGCTGCGGCTCGTCGAGACCGATCCCGGCGGCTTCTTCTCCAAGAAGAAGACCCGCATCGACAAGACCGCCGACGGCGACGATCTCGGCCCGCCGGAGCGTGACATGCTGCGCGGGCTCTTCTCGCGCGGCGACAGCGTCGAGGCGGAGCAGGCGCAGCACGAATCCTTTCAGGCCGCGCAGTCGGGTCTCCAGGATGCGCTCGCCGAGGCCTACAAAGGCAAGCTTTTCCTCTCGAATCTCGGCTGGGCCTTCATCGGATTGATGGTGCTCGCCATGGCGATGACCCTCGTCGGGGCGATCATCATTCTGGCCGATCCCGATTCAACCGCCGGGGCCCGCGCCGTGCCGCTCGTCGGCCTTGCTGTCCTTGCGGGCGGTCTTGCTCTTTCGCCACGCTCGTCGCTTTTGGAGAAGGGCGGCAGCGGGGCCCTGGCCGCACTTTGCGTCGCCGCCTTCCTTGGGGGCATCGTCCTGATCGTCCTCACGATCGTTCGCGCGGCGGATTCGGGCAATATCGCCTTCATCTTCGCGCCCCTGCTGGCGCTGCCGCTGGTCATCTCGGCCTTCTGGTGGATGTCGGCGCCGACCCGCGCGGGGCGCGACATCATGGACAAGATCGCCGGATTCGAAATGTATCTGTCGGCGACCGAGGAGGATCGGCTCAACGTGCTCCATCCTCCCGAGAAGACGCCGGAGCTGTTCGAACGCCTGCTACCCTATGCAATCGCGCTCGGCGTCGAGAACCAGTGGGCGAGCCGCTTCGCCGCCGTCCTCGCCGCGGCCTCGCAGACCCCGGGCCAGCAGAGCGGCATGGCCTGGTACGTCGGCAGCCAGAGCCCGTGGACGAACATCAACGGCTTCACCACCGCCGTCGGCGGGGCGCTGGCGAGCAGCGTCGCCGCCGCGTCGGTCGCGCCCGGATCGAGCAGCGGGACCGGCGGCGGCGGCTTTTCCGGCGGCGGCGGCGGCGGAGGTGGCGGCGGCGGCTGGTAACCGCGCCGAAAATCAAGGTAAAAATCTGCGAAAGGATTTCGGTTTTTGCGGGACTATGTTTCCGTGGAAGAAAAAACCGGGGTCCGGCCGTGTCATCTGAAAGCCAGGTGCAAGCACTTCTGCAGTTGATCAGCGAAGGCTTCGTGCTGGTCGATGGCGACTTTCGGGTGATCGACATGAATGCCGAGGGCGAACGGATCGAGGGGCGCCCCAGGGCCCAACTCGTCGGCACGAGCCTGTGGGACTCATGGCCCGATCTCAAGGGCAGCCCGCTGGGGGATCTGTGGATACGTGCGATGCGCGATCAGGTCCCGGTCGCGCTCGAACATCATTACAGCTGGCCCGACGGCCGTTCCGCCTGGCTCGAGATGCGCGCCTATCCGACCGATGGCGGCCTCGCGATCTTCTATCGCGACATTACCGACCGCAAGACCTCGGAGGAGGAGCTGCGCAGGACGCAGGCCGAGCTGATCCATGCCTCGCGGGTCAGCGCGATGGGAACGATGGCGGCGACGCTTGCCCACGAACTCGCCCAACCGCTGATGTCGGCCGGGGCCTATCTGGACGGCGCCACCCGGATGCTCCGCAACCTGCCCGCCGCCGAGGTGCGGGAGGCGCGCCAGACGATCGGCCTCGCGTCGGAATCGATCCGGCGCGCGAGCGACATCCTGAGCCGTCTGCGGGCCTTCGTGTCGCGCGGCCGGGCTCAGCTTGAGACCCACGATCTGCAGGCGATCATAGCGGACGCCGGGGTGCTCGTTTTGCCGCAGGCCCAGCGGGAGGGCGTCGAGCTCCGTTTCGAACTCGATCGGCATGCGCGCTGGGTCAAGGCGGACGCGGTGCAGATTCAGCAGGTGCTGATCAACCTCATCCGCAATGCGATCGAGGCGATGCAGTCGACGCGCGACAAGACGATCACGATTTCCACCCACCTGATGCCCTCGGGATCGGTCGAAGTCTCGGTCGCCGACAGCGGGCCGGGGCTGGATGCATCGAGCGTCCAGGATGCCTTCGAGCCGTTCAGGTCGACCAAGGACGAGGGGCTCGGCGTCGGCCTTTCCATCAGCCGGACCATTGTCGAGGCGCACGGCGGCACGATCACTGCCGAGCATCCCGACAAGGGCGGCGCGCGTTTCCGCTTCACCCTCCAGCGCAGCCGCGCGGCGGCCTAGCCTTCGCGCGGCGCGAAGAGCGGCAGAGCTTCGGGAGCGAGCGCGCCCTCGATCTCGAGCAGCTTCAACTTGGTCGCGGCGCCGCCGGGCGCTGAAAATCCACCGGTGCGGCCGTCGGCGGCGGTCACGCGATGGCAGGGGATGACGATCGGCCACGGGTTGCGGCCGAGGGCCTGGCCGACCGCGCGCGACAGCATCGGGTCTCCGAGGGCGGACGCAACGGCTCCATAAGTCCTCGTCTCGCCCGGCGGGATCGCGCGCGCCTGCGCGTAAACCCTCATCTCGAAGGCGCCGACGCCGCGCGTGTCCAGCCCGATATCGCCATAATCCACCAGCGTCCCTCGCAAGTGCGCCCCGATTCTCTCGATGGCGGCGGAGATGGTCGGCGGTGGCGGCGCCGCCCGAGCATCGGGAAAGCGGCGTTGAAGCGCGGCCCGCGCGCGGCCGGCGTCCACCTCCGGGAGATGAACGCCGACCACGCCCGCAACGCTCCAGACGATGCCGCAGATCCCGATCCGGGTCTCGAAGGTCGTGCAGCCGATGGTCATCCGGGCAGCCTACAGGCTTTGGCGCCCAGCGTCTCTCCTTGACAGCGCACCTGCCTCAATTACGGTGCCCGCCGTCCGCCTGGCGCCGACTCTATTCTGGCTGCTTGGAGTGGTGCTTCGTCGGCGGACCTTGGGGAGAGTCAAAATGAAACCGACGCGTAAGATCAGTCGGCGTTCGTTCCTCGGCCGCGTGGCCGGCGGGGCGGTCGCCGGCGGTGCAGCCCTGACCATCCTGGGCGAATCCGCTCATGCCCTGCAGGTTAGCGATTCCGACAGCGGGTCCAATGCCGATCCGGCGGGCCGCGGCTATACCGGAGCAACGGACAGCGACAGCGGTCCAAACGCCGACCGGGCCGGTCACGGCCGCGGGGGCGGCCGCCGGAGCGGGATCACCGACAGCGATACCGGCCCGAACGCCGATCAGGCCGGCAATGGTCGCGGCCGGCGCGCGACCGGCCTCACCGACGGAGACAGCGGCAGCAACGCCGATCCCGGCGGCAACGGACGTGGTCGCCGCGGGAATCGCTGCTCGGGCCTGACCGACAGCGACAGTGGCAGCTGGGCCGATCCGGCACGATGCGGTCGCGGCCGCCACCACTAGAACGGGTTGAATTCTGCGGGACGGGCGGTCCAGGCGGGCCGCCCGTTTTGCATGCGCGGCGGCCCGGCTTTCGCGCGCCCGGCGAAGGCGCTAGGGTGCCGGTTCAACGATGATGCGAGGAATGATGTCGCGCGAACCAACGCCATCCGCCGCCGACAAGGACAAGACGTCCGAGCCGGCCGAGTCCCGTGACGAGACCCGCGCTCCGGGAGGAAAGCGGACCCGCCAGATCGTTGCCGGCGCCGCAATCGGCATTGGATCGGCCGCGCTCGTCGCGGCGCTGCTTTACGCCAATCGCGGGCGGAAGACGGGCGAGAAGAGCTGAGCCGCGGCCTCAGTCGGTCAACGGCACGTAGGGAATGAGCTCGATGACATCGAGTTTCGCGCCGCTCCTGGTCCAGGGCAGCACAAGGCGATAGCGCATCGGCGCGACGCGTTCGACAATGCCGACAAGGTCACGCGAATCGTCCTCCCCATAGGCCGGCGGTGACGCCTCATCCCCGATCGCGGTCGCGCCCAGGAAGATCATCCGGCGATCGCCGTCCGACCACAGATAGCCACCCGGCCGCTCAGCTCCCGTCTGCTTGGTCAGCGCCAGTTCGTCGCCGTCCACGGATACATGGCAGAAGTAACTCGGATAGGCGGTGAAGGCGCGCCCGCGCGGGCCCGCGCCAAGGCGGATCAGCCGGCACCGATAGGGTCCGGGGGCGGGCGCGGCGCGAGGCTGCGCCGCGGCCGGATCGAGGAGCACCCCCTCCCCTGCGATGCGACGCGCGAAACCTGCGGCCCGCGCCATTCCCAGTCCCTCGCGCCATGCAGCGTCGAGCCGCGCCAGACGATCGAGATCGGAATCGCGGATCGCGTCGCGCCAGACAGGCTGTCCCGGTGACGGCAATGTTTCGGCCGGGGCCGCGGGGCCGGGGGCGGGATGCGTCTGGCAGGACGCAAGCCCGCAGACGCTCAGCAGGAAAGCGAGGCGCCGTCGCCCGCGCACCTTCTCACCCCTCGCTGTTCGCGAGCGCAAGCACCCTTTCGAGCACCGCGGGATGGAGCGGCTGCGTGAATTCGCATGTGAAGCGATACCCGTCGATCTCGACGATCCGCGCCGGCCATCCCTCAAGACCGGGCAGCACGATCCACAGCAAGGTGCCGAGGCGCAACGCTGCGAAACATTCGAATTCGACATTGCGCGTGGTCAGTGTCGAAACGTCGATCGACCAGCGACGCGTCCCCTCGCGCACCCGCGCGGGCAGGTTGAGATGGAGGCCGGGATCGACCGGATCCTCGCCTGTCCGTGCAGCGGATCCGCTTTCGCCCCCGGATGCCTCGGAAAGGAACGGCGCGGGCCCGGCGTCGCGACGCGCGCGCAGCCAGGGGATGAGCTCCTGCCAGGGAAGCTCGGCCTGGAAAGAGACGCCGGCGATCCGCCCCTCCACCCAGCGCACGACGCCTTCGATCGGGCGAAGGCCCTCGGGGGTCAGCACGACGCGCTCGTCCAACGCGAGCGGATGGGGCGTTTCGACCTTGGACCCGCCCTGGGCTATGTCGCGGACGGTTACGAGCTCGGTCCCTGCGCCTGTTTCGATGAGCGCCGGCGCGGCGATCTCGACGCGGGGCATGCGGCGGCGCTCGCCCGGCTGGCTGGCGAGATTGCGGGCAAGAATGGGGAGGATGTCGATCCGCTCTTCGAAGCGCAGGCCGAATTCCAGGCCCCGCTTCCACGCGATGACTCCGTCGAGCTGTTCGCCGGTTTCGAGCTCGAGCTCAAGCCGCTGCCCCTCTTCCATCGGGAGATCCGCATGGAGGACGGCGCCGCCGGCGCTGATCTTGCGGACGAGGCAAAGCTGTCGGATGCTGCCGACGATGAGCGCGCCCGGCTGCAGCGACGAGTCCTCGGCGACGAACAGCGCCGGATCGAGCGGCGGCACGTCACCGGACAGCGAATAGACGGTATCCAACAGCGTCCTGGACCTTCCAAAAGCGGGTCGTCGCGCCCAGCCTCACACAGACGTGCTACTTTCGGCCGGAAAGGGTTTACGAATTACTAATTTTGGACTGGGTGCGGTACCTGTCGCCGTCCAGCCGGCCATGATTTCCACCGCCTCGGCGCAAGGCGGCTGGGCGACAGGGGCAACCTGCGGTTTCTACGAGCAAGGAGAGCTTTCTTGCCCGATCTCAGCGTCCTTGATCCCTCGCAGATCCTGCCCTTCGTCCTTGTCGGGTTCGCGGCGCAGCTTGTCGATGGCGCGCTCGGCATGGCGTTCGGCGTCATTTCGAACACGCTGCTGATCAGCCTTGGCGTGGCCCCGCGCGTCGCCTCCGCGACCGTCCACACGGCCGAGAGCTTCACGACCGCCGTCTCCGCGATCAGCCACGTTCTCCACCGCAATGTCGATTGGTGGCTCTTCGTTCGCATCGTCCTGCCCGGCCTGATCGGCGGGATCACCGGCGCCTATGTCCTGACCTCGATCCCGGGCGAGGTCGCGCGTCCCCTCGTCCTTGCCTATCTCACCATCATCGGCCTCTATCTGCTGTGGCGGGGCCTGATGCACCGCCATGTCGAGAAGCGGCCGAAGGTGATCGTCCCCCTCGGGCTGGTCGGCGGCTTTCTCGATGCGGCCGGCGGCGGCGGATGGGGACCGATCGTGACGAGCAACCTGCTCATCCAGGGCGCCAATCCGCGCAATGTCGTCGGCACCGTCAACACCGCCGAATTCTTCCTGACCGTCACGATCTCGGCGACCTTCATCGCGACGCTCGGGCTGGAGGCGTTCACCGCGGTGACGATCGGCTTGCTGATCGGCGGAATTCTCGCCGCGCCGCTCGGCGGTTTCCTCGCAAAGCGTCTCCACCCGGATCGGATGCTGACCCTGGTCGGCGTCGTGTTGACCGTCACCAGCCTTTACGGCGTGTGGAACAGTCTCGCCTGATCCGACGCAGCGTTAACCATGTTCGTCAACCGTGCTAGATGTCGCGAGTCCCGCAGGGAGGAACGCCATCGTGAACAAGCCAATCCTTCTCGCCGCCTTGTCCGCCTTCATCCTGATCGGGGCGGCCTATCCGGCCCCGCCGCGTCTTTCCTACACGATCGACCTCGACGGAGGCGCCACGGCCGCGACGACCCCGGCGACCAACTGGCGGCCATGCCGTCGCGACCGCAATGACGATCGCTGCATCCAGCTCTACGAGCGAGGGGTGCGCGCCGCTTATGACGAATGGCGGAGCGCGCATGGCGAGACGCGGCTTGCCGCGGACCGGCCGCACCGCCGCAACAGGCGGATCGCGCTCGCCGCGCGCTGCCCGGAGCCGGCAAGCGCAGCGCGCCCCGCGACCCCGGCGAGGCCCGGCGAAGGCGCCAGCATCAGCGGCATGTAGGCCTCACCTTCGGTCGTACCATTCGTCGAGCCGCATCAGCTGGTCGTAATCCCCGTAAGGCGCATATTCAGGGTGAAGCTTGGCGGTGAACGGCTCGGTCCCGGTGAGCCAGCGCTCCGCCGCCTCTGTGAAATGTCGGGCGGCGATGCGCGTGAAATCGACGGGATCGACCCCGTTGCGGCCGCCCGCCGCGCTCGCGACATAACCGAGCTTCCCGCCCTTGCGCGCCAGCGACCAATATTCGAAGCATGATGCCAGGCCGTCGATGCCGGCAAAGCCGCCATGCTCGGCGATCAGCCCGACGAGACCGAGCTGGAGCGCATAGCCCGCAGCGACGGCCTTCGGCTTGGGCGGGTGGCCGGTCTTGTAGTCGACGATCGCGAGGCTGCCGTCGGCGAGGCGATCGACCCGATCGGCCACGCCGCGCAGATGGACGCCCGCAATCTCGATCTCGCCCGAGACTTCCGCGACGATGGGCCGGCGGCCCTCGGCCCGGTCGGTGGCGACCCGATCGGCGATGAAGTCGATCGCCTCCATCAGCCGCGGCTCCCACAAGGCGCGCATGAAAGGGTGGACGCGGGCATCGGAGAGCAGAGCCCGGGCCCGCCGGTGGAGCTTGGCGGGATCGCAATCATCCTCCTTCATCCAGGCTTCGAGCACCTTGTGGACCTCGCTGCCGCGCCAGGCGGCCGTCGGGTCGGCGTCCACCGCGTCGAGCGCGGAAAGGCCGAGCACGCGGCGGGCGTAGAAAGCGAACGGATCAGCCTTCAGGCGATCGACCTCGGTGACGGAGATGCGTTTCGGACGCTCGGCGGGCGCCGGTTTGGGCTGGCCCGCTGGCTGGTAGACGGCGGGACGGTCGATCTCGGCGGCCCATTTGGCGAGCAGCGGCGCGCGCGTCATGCCGCCGGTCATCGCCTCAAGCCTCAACCAGAAACGTGACGCGATGGCGGGCGACCGCGCATCGCGCCGGGCACGCGTGACAAGCACCTGGGGGGCGCCGAGGGCGGCGGCGAAATCATGCGCCGCGAGCCCGATGCGCCGCTCCAGCGACGGCAAGCCCAGCTCCGAGCGAAGCCGTGGCGCGAGCCATGGATCGGGCGCTGGCAAGGCCGGCCACACCCCCTCGTTGAGGCCGCCGAGGATCACCAGATCGGTCCGCTGGAGCCGCGCTTCGATGAGGCCCCAGATGAACAAGCGCGGATGCTGGCCGTAGGGCGGGCGCACCGCGACGGCGGCCATCAGGCGGTCGAGCAGGTCCGGGAGCTCCACCGGCTCGATACGTTCCGGGCCGTGCGGCGCCGCGTCCTCCAACTCGGCCCAGAGATCCGCCGCGGCGCGGCCCGCGGGCCCGGACCACAGCTCGTCGCCGCACAATTCGCTCGCCACCTCGCGCAGCGCTGCGGGCAGCGCCGCGAAGTCCGTCCCTTCAAACGCGGCCTCGAGCGGCGCCAGCAAGGGGGCGACCTCATGCCACCATTTGGCGGCGGAGCCGTCGAGATGATCTGCCAGGCCGTCGAGCCCGGCGGCAGGGCGCGGGCCGCGAAGCGCCAGATCGACCTGGCGGGCCCCGTCGAGCCAGGCGGTCCGCCCCTCCCCTGCGCGAACCAGCGGATGCTTGAGGAGGGCCAGCAGCGGGACCGGTGCGAACCGCTCGGCCGCCGCGGACGCCAAGGCGAGCAGCAACGTGCCCGGGGGGGTCTGCGAGAGCGGGCGGCCGGCGCTGTCGTCGGCTTCGATCCCCCAGCGCCTGAGGTGCGCCGAAACCCGCCGGGCCAGGGCCCGATCCGGTGTCACCAACGCCGCCGTGCGCCCAGGCTCCTCCAGCGCGGCGCGCAGCGCAAGCGCGATCGCCTGCGCCTCGGCCGCCGGATCGGCCAACTCGAGCGCCCGAACGCCGGTGAGGCGCCGTTCGCGCGGCTTCAGCCGCTGCCAGGCCTCGGTGAAGGCGGGCGGGGCCATTGCGTGAGCGACCGCCCTGCCCCGCGCCGGCGGTCCGCTGGGGCCGCCCGCGCGTCGCCAACGCACAACCTCGGCGCGCGCGACGCCCATGCGATCGAGCAGGAGTTTCAGGTGGAATTGCGGATGGGTTTCGATCGACCGCAGGGCGGGGCCGCCCTCCTTCGCCTCCTGATCGTGCGGGCCGAGCGCCGCCCATTGGTCCGCCGGCATGTCCAGGTCGAGCGCCGGCAGCACCACCATCCCTTCGGGCATCCGCGCTATGACGCGCAGCAGCCGCGCGACCGCCGGCGCACCGGTGGTAATGCCGGCGGCGCAGACGAAGCCGGGCGGCGGCGTGTCGCGCCAGCGCCGGGCCAGCGCGTCGAGCAACCGTCCGCGCCGTTCGGCAAGATCGATCCGGCCCCGCGCGCGCAGGATTTCCGGCCATTCGACAAGGATCAGGCGTAACTGATCGAGCGACGCCTGCCAGTGCGCGGACAGTTCGGGCGTCAAGGCATCGCCGAAGCGCGCGACGCGATCGAGCGAAACTTCCTCGACGATCAGTTGATCGAGCGTGCGCGCCAGATCCTCGGCCAGCCGCAACGCCTCCCCCGCCCCGCCCTTATGATGCCGGGCGACCAGTCGGCCGAGCAGCATCAGCCGCTCCATGGGCGCGATCGCGGGGGGAATCGCCGTCGCCGCATCGTCGAGTGGATCGAGCGCGCCGCCGATCCGCTCGTCGAGTTCCGGATCGCCGATCGGCACCAGCCGGGGAAGCAGCAGCCCGCGCTGCGCCTGCCGGACGAACGCATCCTGGATCGCCCGCTGTGCACGATTGTTCGGGACCAGAACGACGCTCTGGGCAAGGCCGGTGTCGGTCCGACCATATCGGTCCATCAGGCCGGCGGCGAGCGCGTCGGCGAAGGCCCGGTGCGGGGGAATGGTGAAGACGGTGGGTGTCACGCCGCGAGCCTAGCCGCCCGGACGGCGCGGCGAAACAGGTCTCGTGCGCCGTTCGACCCCGGTGTCGCCCGGGCAAGCTGGAACCTCGGCCCGCGCGCTCCTATGTCCGGGCGATGATCCCCTTCTCCATCCTCGATCTCGCGCCGATCGTCGAAGGCGGCGATGCCCGCCAGGCGCTGCTCAATTCGCGCGACCTTGCCCGCCATGCCGAGCGCTGGGGTTACAAGCGCTTCTGGATGGCCGAGCATCATTCGATGCCGGGGATCGCCAGCGCCGCGACCGCGGTCGCGCTTGCCTTCGTTGGTGAGGGCACGTCGACGATCCGGATCGGGGCAGGCGGAATCATGCTGCCCAACCACGCGCCGCTGATCATCGCCGAGCAGTTCGGGACGCTCGAATCGCTCTTCCCCGGCCGGATTGACCTCGGCCTCGGCCGCGCGCCGGGCACGGACCAGGCCGCGGCCTATGCGATGCGCCGCAACCTCGCCTCCGACGAGCACCAGTTCCCGCGCGATGTCGTCGAGCTGATGGACTATTTCAAAGGCGGCGAGGACAAGCGGGTGCGCGCCTTTCCCGGCGAGGGGCTCGACATTCCGGTGTGGATCCTCGGATCGAGCCTGTTCGGCGCGCAGCTCGCCGCGATGCTTGGCCTTCCTTATGCCTTCGCCTCGCATTTCGCGCCGGCCGCCATGATGGATGCGATCCGGGTCTATCGCGAGCGGTTCCAGCCTTCGGCGCAGCTCGACCGGCCCTATGTGATGCTTGGCTTCAACGCCTTTGCCGCCGACACGGACGAGGAGGCGCAGCTGCTCGCGACCTCCGTCCAGCAGGCGGTGGTGAGCCTGCGCACAGGCCGGCCGACCAGATTGCCGCCGCCGGTGAAGGATTATGTCGAGACGCTGCCGTCCGGCGCGCGCGCGATCGTCGACAATTTCCTCACCTGCTCGGCGATCGGATCACCGGCGACGGTGAAGGCCGCGATCGAGGAATTCGTCGCCCGCACCGGCGCGGACGAGCTGATGATCACCGCGCAGATTTTCGATCACTCGGCGCGGCTCAGATCCTACGAGACGGTCGCCGGGCTGTTCGCCGGCTAGGCACGGGTCAGGCGGTACATCGGAAATTGCCCGTAATTCTTGGCGAGCGGGATGCGGCCGACATAGCGGCAGGCGAAGCGGTCGGCCGCCTCGAGCGCGAGGATCGCGGCGAACGGTTCGGTGACGAACACCGCGCCGGGCGGAGTCACCGGCTCGATCCGCGCGGCCTTCGAGACTTCGGTGCCGTAGAAGGTGGTGCGGCCGGTGATGTGATCGGTGGTGCGATAGGCGGGGCCGTAATGGACGCCGACGCGCATCCCGCCCTTCCCGTCGAGCCCCAGCGTCGCGAAGTCGAACCCCGCGAGCGCGTCCTGAAGCTCGAGCGCGATGGTCGCCGCCGCGGACGCGCTCGGCATCACCGCGTAAAGCGCGTCGCCCCAGCTGTTGCGACATTCGACCTCGCCCTCATGCGCCGCCAGAACCTCGGCGACACGGCGCATCACGCCGTCCCAGAAGGCCGGTAGCGCGGTTTCCTTGAGCGTCGAGAAGCCGGCGAAGTCGGTGAACAGGATCGCCGCAAGCATCCGCTCATAGTCGCTCCGCACGCGCGGCGGCGGACGTTCGAGCGCGCGATCCACAGGGCCGGGATCGATGACGATCGTGCGGCCGCCCCGCGCCCGCCAGGTGGCGACATCGGCGCCGGTTCCCGCAGGGCCGGACGCCGCGACGCCATCCCAGATCGCGACCTGCACCGGCTCGGCATCAAGGTGGCGCGCGCGTAACCGCGCAAGCCCCATCGCCATCCCGCTGCCATAGGCGAATTGCTCCGGCCCGCCGAAATAATCCATCGGGCTGGCGGTGACGCTGCCCGCGGCGCCCGCAAGGCAAGCATGATAGCGCGCCAACCAGTCTCCCCCACCTGGAAGCACCGACTGGGCAAGGAAATCCGCCTCGTCGAAGGGGAGGACGACGTGAAGCTCCACCCCTCGCGCCAGCGCCGCCTCGGCGAACAGGATATCGGCGCCGCAGGCGAGCGCGCCATAGGCAAAGCCGATCCCTCCGGCGTCGAGCACGCGATCGATTTCGCCGCGAATCCGCGCTTCGGCCGCATCGTCGGCGGCGAACATGTGGCCGCAGAAATGCGCGACGCGCGGAGGTGCAAGCCCGGCAAGGAGGCCCTCCGCCGTCACGCCCATATGTGCGGCGATCCGGGCGAGCTGTCGCGCCGTGCCCGCCCGCGCGCCATGATCGGCCGAAGCGTGGACGGCGGGTGTCGCGAGCACGGCCGCGACCTCGTCCATCCGGCCGAGAAGGAGCAGCGCCTCGGCCCGCGTCGCCGCCATGTAATAGTCGGCGGCGCCCGCGACCGCCGGATCCTCCAGCAATGCGCGCGCGAGGGCGCTGGCGCGCTCCGCGTCTCCGGCAAGCAGCGCGAGCGTCGCCGCGTTGATCCCGGGAAAGGGATCGCCGCTGTCGAGATAAATGGCGTGATAGGCGGCGAAGGCCTGCTCCAGCGCCGCCTTGCGCGCCTCCCCCTCGGCAAGGCCGAGCGCGCGATCCTTCATCAATCGCGCCCCGATTGCCCGCTCGTGCGGATCGTCGGAGCGGTCGAGGCGATAGGCTGAAAACAGCTCCATCGCACGATCCGTGTCCCCCATCCGCGCGAGCGCGAGGATCTGCTGGTGGCGGATCTCGTTGGATTGGTCGCCGTCCGCGATCGCGAGGACAGTGATGTCGTAGGCGGCGATCAGGTCCCCGCGCGACAATGCGCGCTTCGCAAGATCGGCGGCCCCGCTCATCGCCTTCGGTTATGCCGCCGACGACAGGGTGTGACAATCGACGACATTATGAGACATTGTGAGGCTGGCGCCGCCGCACATTGTCGCCTTACATGCCCGGATGGCTGACGAACCTCATATCCTTCTCGTCGACGACGAGCGGGACATCCGCGAGCCGCTCGCCGCCTATCTCGGGCGCAGCGGCCTGCGCGTCTCCAAGGCGGAGAATGCCGCGACCGCGCGCCAGATCGTCTCCGCTTATGCGATCGATCTCGTCCTGCTCGACATCATGATGCCGGGCGAGGACGGGCTCGCCTTCACCTCGTGGCTGCGCGCGACCCAGCCGGTGCCGATCATCCTCCTCACCGCCAGGAGCGAGGAGACCGATCGGATCGTCGGTCTCGAAATGGGCGCCGACGATTACGTGACCAAGCCCTTCTCCCCGCGCGAACTGCTCGCGCGGATCAAGGCCGTGCTCCGACGCGCCGGCGAAGGCGGCGGCCGGGTCCGCGGGCCCGATACCGACAGCTATGCCTTCGGGCCGTGGATCCTCAAATCGGGCGAGCGGGAGCTGGTCGACCAGGCCGGGGTGGCGATCCCGCTCTCAACGGGGGAATATAACCTGCTGCACGCATTGGTGACCCGTCCCCGCAGGGTGCTCAGTCGCGACCAGCTGCTCGATCTGAGCCAGGGCCGGGAGCTCGCCGCGTTCGAGCGAAGCATCGACAATCACATCAGCCGCCTCAGGAAGAAGATCGAGGAGAACCCGTCCGATCCCAAGCTCATCAAGACGGTATGGGGTGGCGGATATATGCTGGCAGCGGAGGTGCGGAAGCTTTGAAGGCGATCGTCCAGCGCATCGTGCCGAAAAGCCTGATCGGCCAGATCGCGCTCGTCATGGCGATCGCGCTGCTACTCGCCCAGGCGATCAACTTCAGCCTCATCTTCACCGAGCGGCAGCGGGTGAGCCGCGCCCAGATCGAGGGCCCGGCGGTCGCGCGGTTCGTGCTCTCCGCGCAGCGCATCGCGAACGGGCTGCCGGCGCGTGCTCGCGATGGTCCCTTTTCCGGATCACCGATTGAGCGGCGCCGGCGCGTGACGATCGACGACGCGAGCTCGGTGCCGGCGGCGCGCAACGACCCCTGGCTCGTCGAGCGACTGCGCGCCGACGCATCCTCCAACGGCCTTGCGTTGCGCGATGCGCGCGCCTTCGCCGAGGAGATCGCCTTCCGGCGCCCGTCGATGGACCACGATGCGCCGTCCGGGCGCGGGAGTGCGCTGGGGGGCCGGAGCGAAATCCGGCTCCAGCGGCTCATTCTCTCCGTCCAGCTTGCCGACGGCCGCTGGGTGAACGGCCGTGCGTTGACCCCGCGCGCCAATCCATGGCTGGCGCTGCGACCGGCGCTCGCGACTTTGCTCACCTATCTGATCGTGCTCGCCGCGATGCTGTTCGTCGCGATCCGGATCGCGCGGCCGCTGCGCGATCTCACGCTCGCCGCGCAGGGATTCAAGGGCAATGGCGAGGCGCCCAGGGTCGCGCCGCGCGGCCCGGCGGACGTGAGCCGTGCGATCGAGGCCTTCAACGCGATGGGCATGCGGGTGAGCACGATGATCGACGAGAAGGACCGGATGCTCGGCGCGATCGGCCATGACCTTCGGACTCCCCTCGCCTCGCTGCGAATCCGCGCCGAGAGCGTCGAGCCGGCCGACGAGCGCGCGCACATGATCGCGACGATCGAGGAGATGACGGCGATGCTCGACGATACGCTCGCGCTCGCCCGCTCCGGCCGCGCGGTCGAGCCGCTGCGCTCGGTCGACGTGACCGCGCTCGCCGATGCGGTGGTCGAGGAGTTCCGGGCGCTCGGCGCCGAGGTGGAGATGGAGGCCGGAACGCGGCAGACCGGCCTCATCCGACCGCGCCTGCTGCGCCGCGCGGTCCGCAACCTCGTCGAAAATGCCGTCAAATATGCCGGTGCCGCGCGCGTCGCGGTGCGCGATCTCGGCCCGGACGAACTCGCGATCGAGATCGTCGACGACGGCCCCGGTATTCCGGAGAGCGAGATCGAAAAGGTCCAGGAGGCCTTCTACCGGATCGAGCCCTCGCGCAGCCGGGAGACCGGCGGATCCGGGCTGGGCCTCACGCTCGCCCGTGCCGCCGCGCAGGCCCATTGCGGGCAGCTGGAGCTGGAGAACCGCCCCGAAGGCGGCCTGCGGGTGCGGCTGGCGATCCCGAGGGCCGCCGGCGCCGCCTGACCCGTTGCAGGGAAAGGAGGGGGCCGGGCAGCTGGAGGCCCGGCCCCGCTTTTGCGCTTATTGCGGCTGGGCGTCGGCGTCGCCGCTGGGATCGGCCTGCCCCTGGCGGCGCTGCTGCATCCGCTCGCGGAACTGAGCCCGCCTTTGCTGCATCTGTTCGCGCATCTGCGCGCGCGCCTGCTGGCGCTCGGCGGCGGTCACGGTGCCGTCATGGTTGAGGTCCATCCGGTCGAAGCGCTGGAGCGCCCGGTCCCGCATCTGTTCAAGGGTCAATTCGCCCTGCGGGCCAAAACGGCCCATGCCGCGCGGGCCGCGCATGCCCATGCCGTGTCCGCCCATCGGGCCCCGGTGCATCCCGGAACCGCCACGGTCGGCGCGACGCTGCTGCATCCGCTCGCGCATCTGCGCATGCGCCTGCGCCATCTCATCGCGCGTGATGCTCCCGTCATGGTTGAGATCCATCCGGTCGAACATCCGGTCCTGCATATGCTGGCGCATCTGCGCGCGGGCCTGCCGGGCTTCGTCCGGGGTGACGCGGCCGTCACGGTTGGCGTCGAGCCGTTCGAAACGCTGCTGGACGCGCTCGATGACCTGCTGGCGGGTCTCGGGGGCGTTATGGTCGCGGTGCATCGTCGGCACCGACGTGCCGGTTTGCGCGACCGCGACGCCGCCGAACACCGCAAGCGCGGAGCCGGCCAGGATGATGAGCTTGTTCTTCATTTGCGGGTCCTTTGCCCTTTGGAACATGGAATGACGCCCTTTTCCCCTCCCGCTGTCGCGCAACTATGTCCGAGGGCGGCAAAATTTGTCCCGGTTTGTCGTCGCGTACCCCTGTCACCGTGCGACGCCTGGACATGCCGACAAGCGCGTAAAGATGAATTTCGTGTCATGGAGCAATCAGGCACTTGATATAATATATCGTTCTGTTATTCGCACCGCCTCCACTCCAGGGAGGCCTGCTTGTTTCATCCATTTCTGCTCGCCGGCGCCGCGATCGCTGTGCCGACTCCGTCCCTCACTCAAGCCCAGCCTGCGGACGACGCAGCGGTCGCCGCGGTCGATTCGACCGGCGTGCCGACCGACGCGGGCGGCGGCGCGGAAAATCAATCGTCTCCTGGCGCCCATGACGGACAGGGCGATCGCGGCGGCTTTCATGAACCGGAGCAGCAGGAAATCGTCGTCACCGGCTTCACTCGCAACCGCAACGACATCCTCGCCGGCACCTCGGTGTTGAGCGGCGAGACCCTGGCCCAGAGCCTCCGTCCCTCGATCGGCGACACGCTTGCGCACGAGCCCGGCGTCTCCGCCACATCCTTCGGGCCGAGCGCCTCGCGTCCGGTGCTCCGCGGTTTCGAAGGCGAGCGCATCAGCATCCTCACCGACGGCCTCGGGAGCCTCGATGTCTCCAATACCAGCGTCGATCATGCGGTCGCGATCAACCCTCTGACCGCCGACAGGATCGAGGTGCTTCGCGGTCCGGCAGCGCTGCTCTTCGGTTCCTCCGCGATCGGCGGGGTCGTCAACGTCATCGACAGCCGCATCCCGCGCCGCATCCCGGACGAGCCGATCCATGCCGAAGGCATCCTGACCTACGGCTCGGCGGCCGACGAGCGGTCGGCGAATGGTGAGGTGGACGCGCCCATCGGCGGCCATTTCGTCGTCCATCTCGACGGCAATTTTACGAAGACCGGCGATCTCCATATCGGCGGCTATGTCCTTGCGCCGGACCAGCGGGCGCAGGCGCTGGCGAGCGACGATCCGGCCATCCGGGCGCTTGCCGATCTGCACGGGACCTTGCCCAACACGGCCTCCAAGACGACCGAACTGGCCGGCGGCGTCGCCTGGATCGACGGTGAAAACAATATCGGCTTTTCGGTGAGCCGCTACGACAGTCGTTACGGCGTACCGATCCGCTATTCACTCGATCCCGATGTCGAGGCGGAGGCGCCGACGCTCGATCTCCGGCAGACGCGCGAGGATTTCCGCGCCGAATTCGACACGGGATCGGGCCTCATCGACAGCGTGCGCTTCCGGGCCGGCCACGCCCAGTATCGCCATTTCGAGCTCGAAGAGGACGGATCGATCGGCACCACCTTCCGCAACCAGGGCTGGGAAGGCCGGCTCGAGGCGGTCCAATCGAATCGAGGCGGCTGGGGCGGCGGCTTCGGCGTCCAATATTCCAGCCGCAATTTCGATGTGGAAGGCGACGAGAAATTCCTGCCGCCGAGCCAGGGAAGCCAGGTCGGCTTCTTCACGCTCCAGACGCTCGATTGCGGCCGGTTCAAGGCCGAGGCCGGGGCACGATACGAGCATAGCGTGCAGGAGGCGGACGCCGACGCCCAGATCGGCAACCCCGCCATCCATCGCGATTTCGACGCGTTCACCGGATCGATCGGCGCGAGCTATGCGGTGATCGGCAATCTCCGCTTCGGCCTCAGCGGCTCCTATACCGAGCGCGCGCCTTCGGCCGAGGAGCTGTTCGCCAACGGGCCGCATGGCGGCACCCAGGCGTTCGAGATCGGCAACCCCGATTTCAGCAAGGAGCGCAGCTGGGGCTTCGAGGCGACTTTGCGCGGCTCCGGCCGCGGCTACAGCTTCGGCGCCTCGATCTTCCAGAGCTGGTTCTCCAATTATATCTACGAGCAGCCGACGGGGGCGATCCGGGACGACCTGCCGGTCTTCCAGTTCCAGCAGGACGACGCGCGCTATTTCGGCGTCGAGTTCGAAGGCTCGGCGGACCTTCTTCGCATCGGCGGGGTCAAGGTAAAGGCGGACGCGGTCGCCGATTATGTCCGCGCGACCATCGTCAGCGTCAGCCCGGTGCCGCGTATCCCGCCGCTGCGCATCCTCGGCGGGATCGAGGCGCAATCACATTATGTGGACGGCCGCGTCGAGGTGGAGTGGGTGAACGATCAGAAGCGGGTGGCGCCGTTCGAGACGCCGACCGATGGCTTCACCCAGGTCAATGCGTCGGTCACGCTCCACCCCTGGGGCGTGGACAACGGCACCAGCCTGGTCCTTTCGGCGAACAACATCTTCGATGTCGATGCCCGGCGCGCGGCGAGCTTCCTCAAGGATTTCGCGCCGCTCGCGGGGCGGGACCTTCGGGCGACGCTTCGCTTCAACTTCTGATTCACCACGTGTTTTCAGGCTGTTCCGGATTCGATCCGGCGCGCGCCTGCCACGCTTTGTCCCTGCATCGGCGATGCCAAGCTGACAGGCCCGCCAGATTCCGTATGGTGGAAATACGGGTAAAAGGAGCTTGGGGACATCATGGCGGGGACCTTTATCGGGCGCGCGCGGCTGGCCGGACTTGGGGTGCTGCTTGCGGCGGGAATCCTGCCCCAGGCGCAGTCCGCGTGGAGCGCGCAGCCGGACCCGATCCGGCTCGCGCCCAATGTCGAGGCGCAAAGCGCGCTCGAGCAGCGCATCACCGAGCTCGGGCGCGGCTTCAACGGCATTGTCGGCATCGCGGTGCGCGACGTCGAGAGCGGCTGGACGACGAGCTGGAACGGCCGGCGCTATTTCCCGCAGCAGAGCGTCAGCAAGTTCTGGGTGGCGATCACCGCGCTTCAGGCGGCGGACCAGGGACGGCTCGACCTGAGCCAGAACGCGACTTTGACGCGCGCCGATCTCACGCTGTTCCACCAGCCGGTCGCCGCCGATATCGGCCCCAACGGCTATACGACCAGCCTCGACAATTTCATGTTCCGGGCGCTGACCACCAGCGACAATACCTGCAACGACATGGTGCTCCGCCACGCCGGCGGCCCGGCCGCGGTGCGCGCGATGCTCGAGCGCAACCATATCGAGGGAATCCGCTTCGGCCCTGGCGAGCGGATCATGCAGAGCCAGATCGCCGGCATGCAGTGGCAGCCCGCCTTTTCGCACGGCAACGCTTTCTATACCGCGCGCGCCAACGTGCCGGCCGATCGGCGGCGCGCGGCCTTCAACCATTATGTCGAGGATCCGGTGGACGGCGCGATGCCGGAGGGGATCGTCGACGGGCTGGCCCGGCTGCAGCGCGGCGAATTGCTGTCGCAGCGCTCGACCGCGCGGCTGCTTTCGATCCTCGCCGCGGTCCGCACCGGTCCGCAGCGGTTGCGCGGCGGCCTCGCGCCGGGCTGGCAGATCGCGCACAAGACCGGCACCGGCCAGGTGCTGGGCGCCGAGCAGGCCGGCTATAACGATATCGGCATCCTCACCGCGCCCGATGGCCATCATTATGCGGTTGCGGTGATGATCGGCCGCACCGCGACGCCGCTGCCGACGCGCATGGCGCTGATGCAGAACGTCACCCGCGCGGTCATCGCCTATCACGACGCGACCGGCTTCGGCGGCGCGGCGCGCCTGCGCTGATCCGCGGCCTTGGCAGCAGGCGTGCCGCAGCCCTAGGGTGAGGGCATGGCGCGGCCCCAATCGCCCGATTACGACAAGCGGCGCGAGGCGATCCTCGATGCCGCCGCGCGCCTGTTTGCCGCGCGTGGTTTCTCAGGCGCCTCGATGGCCGATCTCGCGAAATCGTGCGGCACATCCAAGTCTCTGGTCTATCACTATTTCCCGTCAAAGGATGACGTGCTTTACGCCGTAATGACGTCACATCTCGACGATCTGGTGGCGGCCGCGGAGGGGGCGGCGCAAAGCGGGGATGCGAAGGCGCGGCTCCGCGCGCTGACACGCGCTTTCATGCGGCTCTATGTCGGCGCGGAGGATCGCCACAAGGTGCTGCTGAACGAGCTCGACAATCTCCCGCCGGCGCGGCGGGCGGAGGTGGTGGCGCGCCAGCGGCGGATCATCGCGGCGGTCGTCGGCCCGATCGAGGCGTTGCGTCCCGACGCGCCGGCGATGCCCATCGCGATGCTCTTCTTCGGCATGATCAACTGGACGCACAGCTGGTTTCGTCCGGACGGCGCGCTCACCGCCGACGCACTCGCCGATCTCGCCGTGGAGATCATGCTCGGCGGAATTCAGGCGTCGTAATCGACGACGACGTCCCCGCTTTTGGGCACCGACTGGCAGGTCAGCACATAGCCTGCCGCCACCTCTTCGTCCGTCAGCCCATAGCGCGCCGCCATTTCGACCTCGCCGGAGACGATTTTCGCCCGGCAGGTCGCGCAGACGCCCGCCTTGCAGGCGAAGGGCGCGGGCAGGCCGGCGGCGCGCGCGGAATCGAGGATGTTCCCCGCCGCGGCATCGAAGGCGACGCGACGCGTGCGTCCGTCGAGGGTCACCGTCATCGCGGCCCCGGATGCCTCGCGGCTCAGCGCCTGCATCTGCGCCTGGGCCATCGCCGAGGTGCGGCCGGCGGTGAACCGCTCGATATGGATGCGGTCGCGATCGACGCCGCGCGCGAGCAGCGCTTCCTCCGCCGCGTCCATCATCGGCCCGGGCCCGCAGATGAAGAAGGCCGCGGCCTCGGCGGGGTCGACCAGCATTTCCAGGATCTCGTCGCACTTCGCGCGATCGAGCATCCCGTTGAACAAGGCGATATCCTCGGCCTCTTCCGCAAGGAAATGATGGACTTCCAGCCGGTCCATGAAACGATTCTTGAGCTGCGCGAGCGCGTCGAGGAAGATGATCGAGCTGCTGTCGCGATTGCCGTAGAAGAGCGTGAACCGGCTCTTCGGCTCGTCGAGCATGGCCGATTTCAGGAGCGACATGACCGGCGTGATGCCCGAGCCGCCGGCGAAGGCGACATAATGGTTGGCGGCGGCCGCGTCGAAATCGCGCGTGAAGCTGCCGTGCGGCGGCATCACCTCGATCGCGTCGCCGGGCTTCAGCCTGTCGTTCGCCCAATTGGAGAAGAGCCCGCCGGCAATCCTTTTGACGGTGACGGTGAGCGTCCCGTCCTGCGGCGCGACGCAGAGCGAATAATTGCGGCGGACATCTTCATTTTCGATCTCAGCCTTGAGCGTCAAATGCTGGCCTGGCTTGAATTTGAAGGTCTCCCGCAGATCATCCGGCACGGCGAAGCGGATCGAGCGGGCCTCGGCGGTCTCGTCGATCACTTCGGCGATGGTGAGGGTGTGGAAACCGGCGCTCATCTCAGTGGCACTTGAACAGGTCGAACGGCTCGAGGCAGTCGCGGCAGCGCCATTGCGCCTTGCACGGGGTCGAACCGAAGCGGCTCACCTCCTCGGTCGCCGTCGATCCGCATTGCGGGCATTCGACGGCGCGTGTGCCGGCCGGGACTGGCGGGGCGATTCCATAGGCCCTGAGCTTCGCGCGGCCCTCCGCGCTGATCCAGTCGGTCGTCCAGGGCGGCGACAGGGTGGTTTCGATCCCGACGTCCCCGAAGCCCGACTGATCGAGCGCGATGCGCACCATCGCCTCGATCGCGAGCGTCGCGGGACAGCCGGTATAGGTCGGCGTCAGCAGCACGCGTGCCGGCGTCACGTCGCGAACGATGCCGAGATCGACGATCGAAAGCGCCGGTATTTCGGGATCGGGGACCTGCTCCAGGACCGCCCGGATGCGAACCGCCACCGCGCTCGTCCCGAGCGAACGCACGCCGGCTTGATCGGCGGCTACCATGTCGCGTCCGGATAGGTGCGCTGGAGGAACTGCATCGGCGCGAGGATGTGGCCGAGATGCTCGCTATGATGGCCACGCCGGCCGCCGACGATCGGCCGCTGGTCCTTGGGCGCCTCCAGCGTCGCCTCGGCAAGCACCGCGGCGATGCGCGCGTCATAATCGGCGCGAAACAGCGTCACGTCGGTGCCGATGCCGCGCTCGGCGGCCTCGGTCGCAATCTCGTCCATCTCGAACAATTCGGGGATGAAGCGCCACATCCAGTCGAGCCCGGCCGCCATCCGCCGCCGGCTCTCCTCGGTGCCGTCGCCGAGCCGGATCACCCATTCGGCCGCAAGCTCGGCATGATAGGTGACTTCCTTCACCGCCTTGGCGGCAATGGCGGCGATGGTCGCATCGGTCGAGGCCGTGAGCCGATCGAACAGCATCTGCTGCCAGGTCGAGAAAAGGAGCTGGCGAGCCATCGTCTGCGCGAAATCGCCATTGGGCTGCTCGACCAGCCAGCAATTGCGGAAATCGAGCACGTCGCGCCGGAAGGCGAGCGCATCGCCGTCGCGTCCCCTGCCCTCGGCAGCGCCGGCGGCGCCCAGGAAATGCGTCGCCTGGCCGATCAGGTCGAGCCCCATGTTCGCGAGAGAGAGATCGACCTCGACCGACGGCGCATGTCCGCACCATTCGGAAAGGCGCTGGCCGAGGATCAACGAGTCGTCCCCGAGGCGGAGGAGCGTGTCGAACAGCACCAAATTCTCCCCGGCACGGGGAGGATTTTGGGTGCGGGTCTCGTCCTTCATATATGCTTCACGTCGTCGGGGATGTTGTAGAAGGTCGGGTGGCGATAGATCTTGTCCTCCGCCGGATCGAACATGGCGGCATCGTCCGATGGATCGGAGGCGGTGATTTCGGCCGAGGGGACGACCCACAGGCTGACCCCCTCCTGGCGCCGCGTATAGGTGTCGCGCGCGTGCCGAAGCGCGATCTCGGCATCGGGCGCGTGGACCGATCCGACATGGCGGTGCGACATCCCGCCTTTGGCGCGGACGAACACCTCCCAGAGCGGCCAATCCTTGCTCATAAATCCTCCCCGCTTGCGGGGAGGGGGACCAGCCAAAGGCTGGTGGAGGGGGTGCGGAGCGAGGCACTGAGCCCCCTCCACCGCGCTACGCGCGGTCCCCCTCCCCGTACCGGGCAGGATTGAAGGCCCCGCATCATGCCGCCCGCCTTGCCGCGTGCTTCTCCGCATAAGCGGCGGCGGCCTCGCGAACCCAGGCGCCCTCTTCCCACGCCTCGCGGCGGGCCTTCATCCGCTCCTTCGCGACCGGCCCCTCGCCGCGCACGACCGCGTAGAATTCCTCCCAGTCGACCGGCCCGAAGTCATAGCCGCCCTTGTCCTCGTTCCACCTGAGCTCGGGGTCCGGCACGGAAAGGCCGATCGCGTCCGCCTGCGGCACGGTGATGTCGACGAATTTCTGGCGAAGCTCGTCATTGGTGTCGCGCTTGATCCGCCAGCGCATCGACTGGGCCGTGTTCGGGCTGTTGTCGTCGGTCGGCCCGAACATCATCAAGGAGGGCCACCACCAGCGATTGAGCGCATCCTGCGCCATCCGTTTCTGTTCCGGCGTTCCGCCGGCAAGGTGCATCATGATCTCATAGCCCTGCCGCTGGTGGAAGCTCTCCTCCTTGCAGACGCGGACCATCGCGCGGGCATAGGGGCCGTAGGAGGTGCGCTGCAGCGGCACCTGGTTCATGATCGCCGCGCCATCGACCAGCCAGCCGATCGCGCCGATATCCGCCCAGGTGAGCGTCGGATAGTTGAAGATGGTGCTGTACTTGGCCTTGCCCGAATGGAGCGCCTCGATCATCTCCTCGCGGCTCGTGCCCAATGTCTCCGCGGCCGAATAGAGATAGAGGCCGTGGCCCGCCTCGTCCTGCACCTTGGCGAGCAGGATCGCCTTGCGCCGCAGCGAGGGGGCGCGCGTGATCCAGTTGCCCTCCGGCAGCATCCCGACGATCTCGCTATGCGCGTGCTGGCTGATCTGCCGGGTGAGCGTGCGCCGATAGGCCTCGGGCATCCAGTCCTTCGGCTCGATAAACTCGTCCGCCGCGACCCGCGCCTCGAAGGCTGCAAGCTTGTCGGGATCCTCGGTGGAGGAGACCTTGGCGGTCTTCTGGAGTTCGGTGGTGTACATCGGTTCTCCTGTCGCGCGATGCGCATAGCATTAATCGACCGATCGGTCAACGAATTGGCGCGCGGATTCATTCCCCGGGGTGATGGCGCACGCTATAGCAGAGACAGGAGGAATCGGGATGTCCAAAGCAGACCCGGCTGGAGGCTACACCATGAATGATGGCCCCGAAGGATATGTGCCTCATGCATTCGAGAAAGCGGGCATCTTACTGCACAGTGTCGAAGTGACGGACTACCGTCCGGATGCGTTCGGCAATTTCGTTGCTTACGCTTCGACCGGCATGGGCCCGATAAAACTCACTTACGACCGCGGATTCTTTGTCGAAGCCGACCAAGCGGAATTGGACGATCCGCAACTTTCTGCGCTTCTTGACGCCCTGGAGTCGGCAAAACGCGCGGCTGCGCGCTAGTCTCACACCCGCTCCACCACCATCGCGATGCCCTGGCCGACGCCGATGCACATGGTGCACAGCGCGTAGCGGCCGCCCTTGCGGTGCAATTCCTCCGTCGCGGTCAGCGCGAGGCGGGCGCCGGACATGCCGAGGGGGTGGCCCAGCGCGATGGCGCCGCCGTTCGGGTTCACGTGCGGGGCGTCGTCAGAGAGGCCGAGACGGCGCATCACGGCGAGGCCCTGGGCGGCGAAGGCTTCGTTGAGCTCGATGACGTCCATCTGGTCGACGCTGAGGCCGAGGCGGGCGAGCAGCTTCTCGCTCGCGGGCGCGGGGCCGATGCCCATGATGCGGGGCGGCACGCCGGCGACGGCGGCGCCGAGGATGCGGGCGCGGGGCGTCAGGCCGTTGGCCTTCGCGGCTTCCTCCGAGGCGATGAGCAAGGCCGCGGCGCCGTCATTGACGCCCGAGGCGTTGCCGGCGGTGACGGTGCCGCCTTCCTTCACGATCGGCTTCAGCTTCGCCAGCGCCTCGGCGCTGGTCTCGCGCGGATGCTCGTCGCGGTCGACGATGATGGGGTCGCCCTTGCGCTGGGGGATCGAAACCGGCGCGATCTCCGCGGCAAGGCGGCCATTGGCTTGCGCGGCGGCGGCGCGGCGCTGGCTCTCGGCCGCGAAAGCGTCCTGATCCTCGCGGCTTATACCGAATTCCTCGGCCACATTCTCGGCCGTCTCGGGCATGGAATCGACGCCGAACTGCGCCTTCATCAGCTTGTTGACGAAGCGCCAGCCGATCGTCGTGTCGTACATCTCGGCCTTGCGATCGAAGGCGCTTGTCGCCTTGGCGACGACGAAGGGCGCGCGGCTCATGCTCTCGACGCCGCCGGCGACGATCAGGCCGCCCTCCCCGCTGCGGATCGTCCGCGCCGCCATCGCGACCGCATCGAGGCCGGAGCCGCAGAGCCGGTTCAGCGTCACGCCGCCCGCCGTCTCCGGCAGCCCGGCGAGCAGCCCCGCCATGCGCGCGACGTTGCGATTGTCCTCGCCCGCCTGGTTGGCGCAGCCGTAGATCACATCCTCGAGCGCACCCCAATCGACGCCTGGATTGCGTTCGATCAGCGCCCTGATCGGGTGCGCGGCGAGATCGTCGGCGCGGACCGACGAGAGGCTGCCGCCATAGCGTCCGATCGGGGTCCGGATCGCGTCGCAGATATAGGCTTGGGTCATCAGCGGTCTCCAACCCATTCGCTCGGGACGAACGAGGTTTGTAAAGGGACGATGGCAGGTTAGGAGGAGGCCATGACCTATGAGACCATCGACTTCAAGGTGGAGGCCGGCGTCGCGCGCCTGACGCTGAACCGGCCGGATCGGCTCAACAGCTTCACCGTGCGGATGCACGAGGAGGTCGCCGCGGCGCTGGCGAGCCTCGATGAGGCGCGCTGCCTGATCCTCACGGGCGCGGGGCGCGGCTTCTGCGCGGGGCAGGATCTGGGCGACCGCGCCGTCGCCCCCGGCGAGGCGGTCGATCTCGGCCATTCGGTGGAGACCTATTACAATCCGCTGATCCGCCGGCTCGTGTCGCTGCCGATGCCGGTGATCGCGCGGGTGAACGGGGTCGCGGCCGGCGCCGGGGCGAACATCGCGCTTGCCTGCGACATCGTGATCGCGGCGAAGAGCGCGAAGTTCATCCAGAGCTTCGCGGCGATCGGCCTCATCCCGGACAGCGGCGGCACCTGGGTCCTCCCACGCCTCGTGGGCCAGGCGCGGGCGCTCGGCCTGGCGCTGACCGGCGAGCCGATCGAGGCCGATCGCGCGGCCGATTGGGGCCTGATCTGGAAGGCGGTGGCGGACGAGGCGCTCGATGCCGAGGTGGATTCGCTCGCCGCGCGCTTCGCCGCCGGGCCGACGCGCGGGCTCGCGAAGATCAAGGCGATGATCCGGGCGAGCTGGGGCCAGAGCCTCGATGCCGAGCTCGATCGCCAGCGCGACGCGATGCGCGAGCTGGGGTTCAGCGACGATTATCGCGAGGGCGTGGCCGCGTTCATGGAGAAAAGAACGCCGAATTTCACGGGTAAATAGCCCGTGCACAGCTCAACCCCCGCCTTTTTGTTAGGGTGACAAGATGAAGACGCTGAAGCTGCTCAATTATGCCGCCGACCAGTGGGTCCCAGGCACGGGCGACCTTGAAGAGGTGCGCAGCGCGGTGACCGGTGCGGTCGTCGCCGAGACGGGCGCAAGCGGGCTCGATTATGCGGCGATGCTCGATCACGCCCGCAAGGTCGGCGGCCCGGCGCTTCGCAAGCTCACCTTCCATGAGCGCGCGCTGATGCTGAAGGCGCTCGGCAATGCGATCATGGCGCGCAAGGAGGAGCTGTACGAGCTCAGCTACGAAAGCGGCGCGACGCGCAGCGACAGCTGGATCGACATCGAGGGCGGCGCCGGAACCCTTTTCTCCTTCTCCTCCAAGGGCCGGCGCGAGCTGCCCAACGGCCGGGTGCTGATCGACGGGGCGATGGAGCCATTGTCGAAGGGCGGCACCTTCGTTGGCCAGCACGTCTTCACCCCGCTCCAGGGCGTCGCGATCCATATCAACGCGTTCAATTTCCCGGTCTGGGGAATGCTCGAAAAGCTCGCCCCCACCCTGCTCGCGGGCGTGCCGGCGATCGTGAAGCCGGCGAGCCAGACCGCCTATCTGACCGAAGCGGCGTTCCGGATCATGATCGATGCGGGCGTGCTCCCGCCCGGCGCGGTGCAGCTGCTCGTCGGCATTCCGGGCGATCTGCTCGATCCGCTGACCTGCCAGGACGTGGTGAGCTTCACCGGATCGGCGGCGACGGCGATGAAGCTGCAATCGCACCCGGTCATCGGCCGCGAGAGCGTCCGCTTCGTCGCCGAGCGCGACAGCCTCAACGCCTCGATCCTCGGGCCGGACGCCGGGCCCGGCACGCCGGAATTCGACCTCTTCGTCAAGGAAGTGGCGCGCGAGATGACCGCCAAGGCGGGGCAGAAATGCACCGCCATCCGCCGCGCGATGGCGCCGGCCGAGCATCTCGATGCGCTCGAGGCGGCGCTGGCCGAACGGCTGGCGAAGGTCCGCATCGGCAATCCTCGCGACGAAGGCGTGCAGATGGGCGCGCTCGCCAGCCTCGCCCAGCGCGACGCGGTGCGTGCGGCGGTGGCGGAGCTCGCGAAATCGGCGCGGATCGTCGCCGGCGATCCCGACGCCGCGCCCGTGCGGGGCGGCGGCGCCTTCATTTCGCCGATCCTGCTCCGCGCCGACGATCCGTGGGGATCGGCGGCGGTGCACGATGTCGAGGCGTTCGGGCCGGTCTCCACGATCATGCCCTATCGCGATCTCGACGACGCGATCGCCCTCGCCAATCGCGGCATGGGAAGCCTCGCGCTCTCGCTCTTCACATTCGATCGCGCGGTGGCGCGCGAGTTCGTCCTCGGCGCCGGCGCCTATCACGGCCGGATGGTGATCCTCGATCGAACGAGCGCGAAGGAATCGACCGGCCACGGCTCCCCCCTTCCCGTCCTCGTCCATGGCGGGCCCGGCCGGGCCGGCGGCGGCGAGGAGATGGGCGGGGTGCGCGGCGTGAAGCATTATATGCAGCGCACCGCGCTCCAGGGATCGCCGGACATGCTCTCGGCGGTGATCGGGCAATGGCTGCCGGGGGCGGAGAAGAAGACCGGCGACGTCCACCCCTTCCGGCTGCGCATCTCGGAGCTGGAGATCGGCTACACGCTCAAGACCGCGAGCCGGACGGTCAGCCTCGAGGAGATCGAGCATTTCGCCCATTTCACCGGCGACACGTTCTACGCCCATATGGACGAGGCGGCGGCGAAGGCGAACCCGATCTTCGACGGCCGGGTCGCCCACGGCTATCTGATCCTCTCCTTTGCCGCCGGCCTGTTCGTCGATCCGGCGCCGGGCCCGGTGCTCGCCAATTACGGGCTCGAGAATCTGCGCTTCCTCACCCCCCTCTATCCCGGCGATTCGATGCGGGTTGAGCTGACCGTGAAGTCCAAGAGCGTTCGCAACGAGGAGATGGGCGAGGTTCGCTGGGCCGTGCAGGTGTTCAACCAGAAGGACGAGCTTGCCGCGACCTACGACCTTTTGACCATGAACATGCCCTAGGCATCGCTCGGGCGCGGCTAAAGCGCGGCGCCGGAACCGAGCATGGCCTCGTCGAGATCGCGCAGATCCCGCCCGCGTGTTTCCTGGCCGAAACGAAGGATGAGGATGAGTGCCAGCAGGGTCGGCGCGGCGATCAGCGCGGCGCTGACGCCGAGCGCGGGGACGAGGCCGAGAATGGCGAGGAACTGCGCCAGGACGCCACCCGCCTTGGTGCAGGCCGCGACCCAGCCCGTCGCACGGCCGCGAACCCGCAGCGGAAAGCTTTCGGCCGCATAGGGAAGGAGCATCGCGACAAGGCCGTTGGTGCCGACGATCAGCAAGGCGATCGGAAGCACCGGATTGCCATGCCCCCGGGCGTCAAGCGCGATCACCCAGGCCAGTCCGACGATGGTGACAGCGACCGATCCGAGCACCGCGCGCTTCGTGCTCCACTGGCTGTAGAGCCAGGCCGCGAGGAAGACGGTCGGAAAGGCGATGAGCGAGGATTCGGCGAGCAGGCGGCTCGACACCTCCATGGAATAACCCTTCGCAACGAGATCGGCGGGGAGCCAGAGCAGCAGGCCGAAGTTGACCAGGCCCCAGCACAGAGCCGCGAGGCTGAGGGCGGCGAGCTTGGCAAGCAGGCCGAAGCCGGTCAGCGGCGCCTTCCTCGCGGTCTGGCTCTCGGTCCTTGCCGGCCCGGCCGCGCGCATCCGTGCGCCGAAGCGCGCCATCACCGCGCGCGCCTCCCCATCCCGGCCGTGCGCGATCAGGAATTTTGCCGATTCCGGGATGAACCGGCCGAGCAGGACCAGCGAGAGCCCGGTCGGGAGATTGAGCAGCCACAGGATCCGCCAGCCGAAAAAGGGCTGGAGCAGCGCCGAAAGGCCGCTCGCCGCGAAATAGCCGCCGACCGCGCCGAGTCCGCCGACGAGAACGAGGCTCCAGCCGCGGTGACGGTTCGGCATCATTTCAGCGAGAAGGGCATAGGTGACGGGGAGCATCCCGCCGGCAGCGGCCCCCATCATGAAGCACATGCCGATATTCCAGGCGAGGCTCGGCATCGCGCCGCAGATCGAGGTGCCGACGAACATCACCGCCGAAAGAAGGATCGACGCCTTGCGCCCGTAAATGTCGGCGATCACGCCCCAGATCACCGAGCCACAGACGGTACCGACCAGCGCGAAGAAGGGCACGAGCGCCGCCCGCTCGCGCGGCACGCCATATTCGTGGACCATGCCCGGAATGGTGAAGCCGAGGGAGGCCGGCTTCATCACGTCGATGATCAGCGCGACGACCAGTACCGCCATCAGGCCCCAATGGGCGGAGGAAAGCGGCGCATCCTCCGGCGCCGTGATCTCGATGGCGCGCGCCGTCTCCACCGATCTCGAAATATCGCGGGGGAGCAGGCCGTAGGCGGCGACGAAGCAACCGCCGATGATCAGTCCCATGCCGGCCAGCATGTCGCCGCCCATCGGCATACCGGCCAGCATGAAATGGTTCATCCGCGCCATCCAGAACATGGGCAGGTGGAGCAGGACGCCGGCAGTCACCGCGGCGACGCCTAGGGCGAATGCCCAGACGCCGCGACGATCCGCGAAGGTGGCGGCGGATCTCAAGCTTGCACCCAATCTGTCATCGTGCCGCCCCGGTGGATTTGCGCGATGTTAGCGCAAACAATGGCGCGATCCAGCGGATAAAGAAGGCCGCGTTCAATCGACGCGGCGGATCGTTTCCTCCATCGTCGCGACGACGATGCCAAAGCGGCGGAAGATCATGCGGTTGTGCGCGATCCGCCCGCCCGGCTGGATCGTCACCTGCTGCTCGACCGTGGGCCCCTCGATGCTCCGATAGCGGATGTCGAGCCGGTTTCCGCGGATCTCGCCCTGGATGGGGCCGCGGGCGTCGCTGATCGTCCCGCCGATTCGGCCGGGGCCGTCACGGACGATTCGCCAGGTCCGATGGCGTGGCGCCTTGCCCTCCTCGTCGACGGTCTGATCGAGCCGCAACGCGCCGTCCGCCTCAAGCCGCCCGCGGCTGCGCACCCGCACGCCATGGCGACCGGAGAGGATGATCCGCACCGTCCCCTCGCCCTCGGTCCGGCCGATGAAGAAAGACTCCGGTCCGGTCGCCGGCGACATCGCTTGCAGCAGCAGGGCGACGAGCGACATGAACACAGGCGGCGACTCTCCCCGGAGGATGGTGACGCAACGATGGAGACCCGGCGCGGGTTCAGACGAGCCGCGACTGTTTCACCGCCGCTTCGATGAAGCTCGCAAAGAGCGGGTGCGGCGCGAACGGCTTGGACTTCAGCTCAGGGTGGAACTGGACACCGATGAACCAGGGATGGTCCGCACGCTCGACGATCTCCGGCAGCTCGCCATCGGGGCTCATCCCCGAGAAGATCAGGCCGCCTTTCTCGAGCGCGTCACGATAGTGGATATTGACCTCATAACGGTGCCGGTGACGCTCGAAGATGCGGTCGCTGCCGTAGATGGACCGCACCGCGCTGTTCCCGGCCAGCGTCGCCTCATAGGCGCCGAGGCGCATCGTCCCGCCGAGATCGCCGCCCTCGGCCCGCTTCTGAAGCCCCTCGTCGCTCATCCATTCGGTGATCAGGCCGATCACGGGTTCCGCCTGGGCGCCGAATTCGGAGGAGCCGGCGCCGGCGATCCCGGCCGTGTTCCGCGCCCCTTCGATACAGGCCATCTGCATGCCCAGGCAGATGCCGAAGAATGGCACCTTGCGTTCCCGCGCAAAGCGGACGGAGGCGATCTTGCCTTCTGATCCGCGCTCGCCGAAGCCGCCCGGGACGAGGATTCCGTGCATCGGTTCAAGCGCGCCCGCGATCTCCGATCCCGGATGTTCGAACAGTTCCGCATCGAGCCACTGGATGTTGACCTTCACCCGATTGGCGAGGCCGCCGTGGATCAGCGCTTCGGTCAGGCTCTTATAGGCATCCGGCAGGCCGACATATTTGCCGACCACCCCGATCGTGACCTCGCCTTCCGGGTTGAACAGGCGATCGAGCACGTCGTCCCACCGGCGCATGTCGGGCGCTGGGGCGGCGAGGCCGAGCGCATGGAGCACTTCGGTGTCCAGCCCCGCCTCGTGATATTGCTGCGGGACCGCGTAGATGCTCTTCGCATCGAGCGCCGGGATGACCGCCTCGGTGCGGACGTTGCAGAACAGGGCGATCTTGGCGCGATCGCTGTCGGGCAGCGGATGTTCGGTCCGGCACACGATGATCTCGGGCTGGATGCCGAGGCTGGTCAACTCGCGCACGCTGTGCTGCGTCGGCTTGGTCTTGAGCTCGCCGGCCGCGGCGATGAAGGGCACCAGCGTCGTGTGGATCGAGAGCGTTCGATCCCTGCCCTCCTCGTTGCGGAACTGACGGATCGCCTCGATGAAGGGGAGCGATTCGATGTCGCCGACGGTGCCGCCGACCTCGCAGATCAGGAAATCGAGATCGGGGTCCAGATCGGCCCGGATGAAATCCTTGATCGCATTGGTGACGTGCGGAATCACCTGGACGGTCGCGCCGAGATAGTCGCCGCGCCGCTCGCGGCTGATGATGCCCTGATAGATGCGGCCCGACGTGGCGTTGTCGCTCTGTCGCGCCGGAACGCCGGTGAACCGCTCGTAATGACCGAGATCGAGATCGGCCTCCGCGCCGTCGTCGGTTACATAGACCTCGCCGTGCTGATAGGGCGACATCGTGCCCGGATCGACGTTGAGATAGGGATCGAGCTTGCGAAGGCGCACTTTGTAGCCGCGCGCCTGGAGCAAGGCGGCGAGCGATGCCGCCATCAGGCCCTTGCCAAGCGATGAGACCACGCCGCCGGTGATGAAGATGAACCGCGTCATGGGAGTCGAGCCTTAAGAGGACGCGACGGATTCGGGCAAGCGCCGATGCGGGATTTATTTTCCCCGCATCGCCGCCGCGATCACCGATCGTCCGCTTATTGCGCCAGCGGGACCCCGCCGGACTGGTTGCCGGTCGTGACGGGCGCCGGCGTCGGCGCGGTGGCGGGCGCCGTCGCCCCCGGAGCCGGCGCGCCCGGCGTCGGGCCGAGATTGATCGACCGCGAAGGCGCCGACGGATTGGGCTGGGCGAGCGAGGCGTCGATCCGGCTGCCGCGATTGGTATTGGCGGCCAGCGCCGCGAGAAGGATCGATAGGATGACGAAGATCGTCGCGCTGATCGATGTCGTGCGGGTCAGGAAGTCGGCGGCGCCGCGCGCCGTCATCAGGCCCGAGGGGCTTCCGCCGGTGAGGCCGCCACCTTCGCTGCGCTGCATCAGGATGACGGTGATCATCACGAGGGCGACCAGCGCCTGGATGACGAGAATGAAGGTGAACAGGCCGGACATCGAGCTCTTTCGGAAAAACGGGTCGCCGGCGATCTAGTCGATCGCCTTCGACGATTCAACTCGCCGCGGCTGCCTCGACGATCGGCACGAACTGCGCCGCCGTGAGGCTTGCTCCGCCGACCAGCGCGCCATCGACGTTGGCGACCCCGAAGATCGCCGCCGCATTGTCGGCCTTCACCGATCCCCCATAGAGGATGCGGATGCGGTCCCCGAGATCGCCGAAACGCTGGACCAGGGCGGCGCGGATCGCCCCGTGCATCTCGCCGATGTCGGCGGGCGTGGCGACCTTGCCGGTGCCGATCGCCCAGATCGGTTCATAGGCGACGACAAGCTCACCCTCCTCCCACGAATCGGGAAGGGAGCCGGCGAGCTGGCGTTCGACGACAGCGACATGGCCGCGCGCTGCGCGATCGCCCTCGCTCTCGCCCACGCAGACGATGGCCGTGAGGCCGTGGCGAAGCGCCGTTTCCGCCTTGGCGCGGACATCGGCGTCGGATTCATGCTGGTCCGCGCGCCGCTCGGAATGGCCGACGATGACGAGGCGGGCGCCCGCTTCCTTCGCCATCGACGCGGAGACGCAGCCGGTATGGGCGCCGCTTTCGGCCGCATGGCAATCCTGCGCGCCGATGACGAGACCGCCCGATCGCGTCACCGCCGGTGCGATCAGGGTGAATGGCGGACAGATCGCGACATCGACCCCGGCGATCTCGCGCGCCGCATCGGCGATCGCGGCGATCTCCGCCAGGGCGGCGAGATTGCCGTTCATCTTCCAGTTGCCGGCGATGAGCTTGCGGCGCAGATGCATGGTGGATCAGCTCCTTTGCGGCCGCGCCGCCTAGCAGGCGCGCTCTCCCCTGCCAAGCTTGCGGGAGAGTGGCGGCCCCTTTATGACCCCGCGAAACTCGGTCTCGTCAGGACGACATTTCCTTATGGTTTCCTCCGCCAAGCGCCGCACCCGCGCGATCCTCACCGGCATCATCCTGTTCATCTCGCTGCTGGCGATCGTCATCACCGGCTTCGGCACGGGCGGGTTCGGGAGCATCGATTCGCTGATCGCCGGCGGCGGACAGGCGACCGGCACCACGATCGCGACCGTCGACGGGCGCAAGCTGGCGGAACAGAAGCTCACCGACACGATCAACCGGCAATATAACATGGCCCGCCAGCAGCAGCCGGGGCTGACTCTCGCCGCCTTCCTCGGCAACGGCACCTATGAGCAGCTCATCAACCAGCTGATTGTCGGGATGGCGGTGCAGTCGTTCGGGACGGCGCAGGGGCTGACGGTGTCGCAGCGCATGGTCGACCGAGAGATCGTCAATATTCCCGCCTTCCGCGGCGTGACCGGGCAGTTCGACGAAAATGCGATGCGCGCCGCGCTTGCGAGCCAGAATGTGACCGAGGCCGAGCTGCGCGAGGATATCGCCCAGCAGCTGATGCAGCGGCAGCTGCTCGGCCCGATCGCGCTCACCGCGCGGGTGCCCGAGGGCGTCGCTCGCGAATATGCCAATCTCCTGCTCGAACGGCGGGTCGGCTCGATCGGCGTGGTCCCGGCGCAGCTGCTCGTCGCCGGAATCCATCCGACCGAAGCCCAGATCCAGGCCTTTTACCGGGGCCATCGCGACCGCTTCGTCATTCCCGAACGGCGGGTCATCCAATATGCCGTGATCGGTCGTGACCAGATCGCCGCGCAGACCCAGGCCACCGACGCCGAAATCCAGGCCTATTATCGCAGCCATGCCGCCACTTATGCGGCGCACGAGACGCGCAACCTCCAATCGGTCGTGCTCCCGACCCAGGCGGCGGCCCAGGCCTTCGCGCAGCGCGTCCGCGGCGGCACCAGCTTCGCCGAGGCGGCCCGCGGCGCGGGCTTCGCCGCCAGCGACATCACCTTCAACGGCCAGACCGCGCAGCAGTTCGCGACCGCGACGTCCGCTCAGGTCTCCCAGGCCGCGTTCGCCGCGGCTCAGGGCGGCGTCGTCGGGCCGATCCGCAGCCCGTTCGGATTCCATGTCGTTCGCGTGGACTCGATCCAGCGCTCCGCCGCGCGGCCCATCGAGAGCGTCCGCGCCGAGATCGCATCCGCCATCGCCCAGCAGAAGGCGAACGACGCCTTCACCGCGATCATAAACCGGATCCAGGACCGGATTTCGGACGGAGCCAATCTGAACGAGATCGCGCAGGCCGAGCATCTGCAGCTCGTGACGACCCCGCCGCTGACCCAGGCGGGCCAGTCGCCGGACCAGCCGTTCACCGCGCCGGCCGAGCTCCAGCCGCTGCTCCAGCCTGCCTTCGAGATCGACGCCGAGCATCCGGAGCCGGTGATCCAGCCGATCACCGAGAATGAACGTTATGCGCTGCTCGGCATCGAGCGTGCGATCCCCGCCGCGCCACCGCCGCTCGCCCAGATCCACGATCGCGTTCGGGACGCCGCGGCCCAGGACATGGCACTCCAGCGCTCGCGTCAGATCGCCCAGCAGATTGCCGACGCGATCAACCGCGGCACCGCCCCGGCCCAGGCCTTCGCCCAGGCGCAGCCGGCGATGCCGGCGCCCCGGCCGATCGACATGCGCCGCGCCGATCTGTCACGCGGCGGCCAGCAGATCGCGCCGCCGCTCCTTGCTTTGTTCAGTCTCCCCGAGCGCCGCGCCCAGCTGGTCCCGGCGCCGAACAATGCCGGCTGGTACGTCGTCTATCACCAGCAGCGCACGCCTGGCGACGCAAGCGGCCATCCCGAGATGATCACCGCGACGCGCGCCGAATTCTCGCGGAGCGCGTCCGAGGAGCTCGCCGACCAGTTCGCCCGGGCCATCCAGATGCAGAGCCGGATCAACCGCAACGACCAGGAGATCGCGGCGGTGAAGGCGCGGCTGATCGGCAGCGCGACGGAGTGACCCGGTCGATCCTCGTCATCGACAATTACGACAGCTTTACCTGGAACATCGTCCATTATCTGAAGGAGATCGGGGCCGAAGTGCGCGTCGTGCGCAATGACTCCCTGACCCCTGCGGAGGCGCTCGCGGCCGGCGACGACGGCATCCTGATCTCCCCCGGGCCCGGCGCGCCGGATGCGGCCGGCATTTCCATCGAACTCGTCCATGCCTGCGCCACGGCACGGCGGCCCTTGCTCGGCATCTGCCTGGGTCTTCAGGCGATTGCCGCGGCGTTCGGCGGACGGATCGAACATGCGCCGGCGCCGATGCACGGCAAGTCATCCGCCATCCATCACGATGGACAGGGCCTGTTCGCCGGCCTCCCCACGCCATTCATGGCGGCGCGCTATCACTCGCTCGTCGTCGGGCGGGCAAGCCTTCCGGCCGCCCTGACGATCAATGCGAAGACCTCGGACGGGACCATCCAGGGCCTTCGGCACCGCGACCTGCCGCTCCACGGCGTCCAGTTCCACCCCGAAAGCATCGCGAGCGCGCACGGCCACGCGCTGCTGCGGAATTTCCTCGAAAGGGCCTGCTAGAAAGGGCGTCGGGCAAGGACGGCCCAGAGCGCGCACATGCTTGACAGCGCCCGTAACGTTCCATACACGTTCCGCAGATGTTCCATCGGGAGGGACCGGATGCTGACGCGAAAGCAACAGGAACTGCTGCTCTACATCGACGAACGCCTCCATCAGAGCGGCGTGTCCCCCTCGTTCGAGGAGATGAAGGAGGCGCTGGACCTCAAGTCGAAGAGTGGCGTCCACCGGCTGATCTCGGCACTTGAGGAGCGCGGCTTCATCCGGCGCCTGCCCAATCGGGCGCGCGCGCTCGAGGTGCTGAAGGTACCCGAGGTGCGCGGCGCGGCCGGCGTCTCGGCTGCTCCTGCCACGCCGCCGCGCGCCGCCAATGACGTGCTCGACATCCCACTCCACGGCCGGATCGCGGCCGGCACGCCGATCGAGGCGTTGCAAGGCACGGACACCCTGCCCGTTCCGGCCGCCCTGCTCGGCCCGGGCGAACATTATGCGCTCGAGGTCGCCGGCGATTCGATGGTCGAGCTCGGCATCCTCGACGGGGATTATGCGCTGATCCGCCGCCAGGAGACGGCGCGCGACGGCGAGATCGTGGTCGCGCTGATCGACGATGCCGAGGCGACGCTCAAGACACTGCGCCACGAAGGGCGGATGATCCGCCTCGACCCGGCCAATCGCCAATATGATCCTCAGCGCTATCGGCCGGAGCAGGTGCAGATCCAGGGCCGGCTCGCGGGACTGCTGCGGCGCTATTGATCATGGCCCGCCTGAATTATGTCGAGCTGCCTGTCCGCGCGATCGGCGCGGGCAAGGCCTTCTACGAGACGGCGTTCGGCTGGTCGCTGACCGATTTCGGGCCGAGCTACGCGGCGACGGTGACCGGCGACACCGACATCGGCTTGCAGGGCGATGCCGAGGAGATGACCAAGGCGCCGTTGCCGGTCATCGATGTCGAGAATCTCGATGCTGCCCTGGAAGCCGTGACGAAGGCGGGCGGCGTGATCGTCAGGCCGGTCTTCGCCTTTCCCGGTGGCCGGCGCTTCCAGTTCCTCGACCCCAATGGCAATGAGCTCGCCTGCGTCGAGGCGGATCACGGCTGATCACCCTGCGTCGCTCAGCGCGACCCGACCCACGGATGAGCGCCTTCGGCCGCTGCGACGGTCGCGACGCGCGGCGTGGCGCCAAGGGTGATGGCGAGCCCGCCCGTCTGTCGAAGCAGGGTTGCATCCGCCTTGAGCCAGCGCGGTGTGCAGCCGCGCGGCAGGCGACGATCGGCAACGACGATGTCGGCACCGGCGCAGGCCCGGACCATCTCCGCCCAGGGCAAGCGATAGCCGGACCGGGTCGCAACGATCCGCCAGCGGCGATCGCCGCGTGTCAGATCGGCCATACATAGATCGCTGCTGCACGCAGCATTCGGTAATGTGCCGAGATCGTAATAATCGGGTTCCGCTCCGGACAACTCGGCCAGCAGGTCGCGGACATAATCGCCGGCGCGCGGCCTCAGCAGCGCGAGGCGCCCGGCATCGTCGCGAAGCACGAGATGGCGCCCGTCGCCGGTGACGATGAGGTCGGGCGCCGGCGTCGCGACCGCCCAGATGGTGCCGGCGGCGACAACGACGAGGCCGAAGGCGCGCCACCTTGTGCGCCACAGGCAGATCCACAGGCCGCCGGCGACGATCAGCGCGAATGCGGGGCGCGGAATCGTCGGGAGCATCGCGACCGCTCCCGGCAAACTCGCCGTCATGTGCGCCAGCCAGAGGAGCGCCGACAGCGCCTTGCCCGCGAGCCACCAGAATGGCGCGCCCATCCCGACGGCATCGAACAGCAGCGCCAGTGCCTCCAGCGGCATGATGATGAAGGTGGTGAGCGGGATCGCGATCACGTTCGCGCCGGCGCCGTACAGGCCGGTGCGATGAAAGTGAAAGAGCGCGATCGGCGCCAGCGCGGTCTCGACGACCAGGCCGGTAAGCACCAGGCCGAACAGGAAGCGGCCGAGCCGGAGGAGCCGCCCCTCGTCGCGGCGCGCGAGCAGCGCCTGGATGCGCGGATTTTCATGGAGCGCCACGATCGAGGCAATCGCGGCGAAGCTCAGCTGGAAGCTCGCGCCGACCAGCGATTCGGGCCAGAGCAGAAGCACGATCAAGGCCCCGACCGCGAGCAGCCGCAAGGTCAGCGCTTCACGTCCCAGCGCGATCCCCGCGAGGATGAGCAGCGCGGCGACGCAGGAACGGATCGTCGGCACCTCGGCGCCGGTCAGCAGCGTATAGGCGACGCCGGCGATCCCGCCGACGCCCGCCGAGATCGCGACAAGACGGAAACGGAGCGCCAAGGTCGGGCTCAGCGCCAGCAGTTTCAGCGTCAGCAACATGACCGCCCCGACCACGGCGGTGAGATGAAGGCCGCTGACCGACAGGAGGTGCGTAAGCCCGGCCCGCCGCATGGCATCGGCGTCATCGTCGGGGATCGCGCCCTGGTCGCCGGTCGCGAGCGCGGCGGCGATGGCCCCCTCTCCGCCGCCCAATCGGCCGCGGATATGCGCGGAGAGGCGCTGGCGAAGGGCCGAGAGGCCGGCATTCCAGCCGCGCCCGGCCGGCGGCGCCACGACCTCGAGATCGAGCGCGCGCCCCGATCCACCGATCTTCTGGAACCAGGCGGCGCGAGCGAAATCATAGGCGCCAGGCGCGGCCATCGGCGCGGGCGGCATCATCCAGGCGCGCGCGCGGATCGTCGCCCCGGGGACGAGGCCGGAAACCGTGCGTTCCGACGGCACGTTGAGCCGAAGACGGGCCGGGAGGCCTGGGCCGACGGGCGCGACGAGCAATCGCTCAGCGCCATCGCCCGGCAGCGCCTGGACCGATTCGACCTGTCCGGTGAAGGTCATCAGCTGTGGTCGGTCCAGCCGCGGGGCCGCGACCCGTTCCGCGCGGACCCAAACGAGCGCGCAACCGATGCCGGCGGCCAGCGCGAAGATGCCGAGCGCCCGGCTCCATCGACTGGACTCGGAAAGCGCGAAGCCGCCCGCCGCAACGGCTCCGGCGCCGAGCAGGAAGGCAATCCATCCGTCCCGACCGGGAAGCGTGAACCAGGCCGCGATGCCGACCATCAGCCCGACCGGGAGCCAAAGCGGGAACTGGTCGCGCTCGGCCTCGGCGATTTCGATCAGACGGTCCCGCACCGCGCCGATCCAGAGGGCGCGCCGGGGGGACGCAAAATCGGCGAGCGCGTCGCTCACCGGTCCCGGCTTTCGCCCGGATGACTCGCTGTGCTAGGGGCGCTTGCCTTCCGGGTCGCCATGACCCTCATCCTTGGAGAAGCCGCGCGTGAGCGCAAGTCCGCAAGCCATCGTCACCCGTTTCGCGCCCTCGCCCACCGGATTCCTCCACATCGGCGGTGCGCGAACCGCCCTGTTCAACTGGCTATATGCACGGCGCTTCGGCGGCCGCTTCGTGCTTCGCATCGAGGACACCGACAAGGCGCGCTCCACCCAGGCGGCGATCGACGCGATCCTCGACGGGATGACGTGGCTCGGGCTCGACTGGGACGGCGACGCCTGGTTCCAGTCGCACTTCGCGGCGCGCCACGCCGAGGTCGCGCGCGCGCTGCTGGAAAGCGGCCATGCCTATCGCTGCTGGATGACGCAGGAAGAGCTGGCCGCGCAGCGCGAGGCCGCGCAGAAGGAGCGGCGGCCGTTCCGAATCCGCAGTCCCTGGCGCGACCGCGACGACGGCCCGGCCGATCAGCCCTTCGTCGTCCGCCTCAGGGCCCCGCAGGAAGGCGAGACGAGCATCGACGATGCGGTGCAGGGGCGGGTGACCGTCCGCAACGAGGAGATCGACGATTTCGTCCTCCTCCGCTCGGACGGGACGCCGACCTATATGCTTGCCGTGGTCGTCGACGATCACGACATGGGCGTCACGCATGTGATCCGCGGCGATGATCACCTGAACAACGCCTTCCGCCAGATCGCGATCATCCGCGCGATGGGCTGGCCGGTTCCCACCTATGGCCACGTTCCGCTGATCCACGGCGCCGATGGCGCGAAGCTTTCGAAGCGGCACGGCGCGCTCGGCGTCGAAACCTATCGCGACGAGCTCGGCATGCTGCCGGAGGCGTTGTTCAACTATCTGCTCCGGCTCGGCTGGGGTCATGGCGACGCCGAGATCATCAGCCGCGAGGAGGCGATCCAGTGGTTCGATCTCCCGCAGGTCGGCCGCGCCCCTGCCCGCTTCGACATGAAGAAGCTCGAGAACCTCAACGGCCACTATCTGCGCGCCGCCGACCCTCGGCGGATCGCGTCGTTGATCGATCACCGGATCGAGGGCGCGCTGGGCCGCGGCCTCGATGCGGGCGACATCGATCTGCTCACGCGCGCGATGCCGGTTCTGACTCCCCGAGCCAAGGATTTGAACGAGTTGGCAGAGGCAGCTCAATTTCTGTTCAAGCTTCGGCCGCTGGACGTGGACGAGAAGGCCGCGGCCCTGCTAGAAGGCGCGGCGCGAGACCTGCTCGCCCTTGTCCACGAGTCTCTTCAAAAGCTCGACACGTGGACCGCCGAGGCGACGGAGCAGGCCGTGCGGGAGGTGTCTGAAGCCGAAGGCGTCAAGCTCGGCCAGGTCGCGCAGCCGTTGCGGGCCGCGCTTACCGGGCGGGCGACGTCGCCGGGCATATTCGATGTGCTGGCTTTGCTCGGGCGGGACGAAAGCCTCGCCCGGATCGGGGACCAGATGACCGGGAAGGGAAAATGACCATGGCGGACAAGGCCAGCCTGACGATCGGCGACCAGAATTTCGACTATCCGGTAATGCGCGGATCGGTCGGCCCCGACGTGATCGACATTCGCAAGCTATACGGCCAGGCCGATGTCTTCACCTACGATCCGGGCTTCACCTCGACCGCCTCCTGCCAGAGCGCGATCACCTATATCGACGGCGAGGCGGGCATCCTCCTCCACCGTGGCTATCCGATCGATCAGCTCGCCGAAAATTCGACCTTCATGGAGGTCTCCTACCTGCTCCTGAACGGTGAGTTGCCGAACAGGGCGGAGCTTGAGAAGTTCACCCACACGATCACCCGCCACACGATGCTGCACGAGCAGCTCGCGACCTTCTATCGCGGCTTCCGGCGCGACGCGCATCCGATGGCGATCATGTGTGGCGTCGTCGGTGCGCTTTCGGCCTTCTATCACGACAGCACGGACATCACCGATCCCGAGCAGCGGATGATCGCCTCGCACCGGCTCATCGCCAAGATGCCGACGATCGCCGCGATGGCGTACAAATATTCGATCGGCCAGCCGTTCCTCTATCCCCAGAACAACCTCAGCTACACCGGCAATTTCCTGCGGATGACCTTCGGCGTCCCGGCCGAGCCCTATGAGGTCAATCCAATCATCGAACGGGCGATGCGCCGGATATTCATCCTTCATGCCGATCATGAGCAGAATGCGTCCACTTCCACGGTGCGACTGGCCGGCTCGTCGGGCGCGAACCCCTTTGCCTGTATCGCGGCCGGGATCGCCTGCCTTTGGGGTCCGGCCCATGGCGGCGCCAACGAAGCCGCGCTCAACATGCTGCGCGAGATCGGCCGGCCCGAACATATCCCCGAATATATCGCCCGCGCCAAGGACAAGGACGATCCCTTCCGGCTGATGGGCTTCGGCCACCGCGTCTACAAGAATTTCGATCCGCGGGCGAAGGTGATGAAGGCGACCGCCGACGAAGTGCTGAAGGAGCTCAACATCGTCGATCCGGTGCTCGACGTCGCCAAGGAGCTCGAGCAGATCGCCCTCCACGACGATTATTTCATCGAGAAGAAGCTCTACCCGAACGTCGATTTCTATTCGGGCGTGATCCTCTCTGCGATCGGTTTCCCGACCTCGATGTTCACCGCGCTCTTCGCCCTCGCCCGCACCGTCGGGTGGGTCGCCCAGTGGAACGAGATGATCGCCGATCCGGACCAGAAGATCGGCCGGCCGCGCCAGCTCTATACCGGCGCGACGCAGCGGGACTACGTGCCGGTGGACCAGCGCTAGGCGCCGCCTGCGCCACCGGCCATGGCCAGGAACGGACCAGCCTCGCCCCAGGGGAGCACCGGCCCCGTCGGGTCCCTTGCAGCGAACTCGACCCCGCACCGGGTCCACATCCCCTTCTCGCGCTGGTGGGGCCATAATGTCGTGGCGAGCGTCGATCACGCCGCAGTGGTGACGGCGGTGCGCGACGATGCGGGCTGGTCCCCGCATTTCGCGTTCATGTCCCTCATGTCCGCCGGCATCGCCGTGCTCGGCCTGCTGCTCTCCTCGCCGGCCGTCGTGATCGGCGCGATGCTGATTTCGCCGCTGATGGGGCCGATTATCGGCCTCGGCTTCGCGGTCGCGACATTCGACCTTTCGGAAATGCGCCGGACGCTGAGGGCGCTCGCCGCGGGCGTGGTGATCGCGACCATATTCTGCGCGCTGATCGTGCTCGTCTCACCGCTCCAGACGGTGACCGACGAAATCGCGGCACGCACCCGCCCCAACCTGTTCGACCTGCTCGTCGCGCTCTTCTCGGGCCTCGCCGGCACCTATGCGATGATCCGGGGCAAGCATGGCACGATCGTCGGCGTCGCGATCGCGACCGCGTTGATGCCGCCGATCGCCGTCGTCGGCTTCGGCCTCGCGACCGCGAACCTCACCGTCCTCGGCGGCGCGTTCCTTCTCTTTTTCACGAACCTGATGACGATCGCGGCCTCCGCCGCCTTCCTGGCCCGCCTTTACGGCTTTGCGCCGAACCTGTCGCCGCAGCAGACACGGCTCCAGGCGACACTCGCCCTCGCCGTCATGGTGGCGCTGGCGGTGCCGCTGGGCCTGTCGCTGCGGCAGATTGGGTGGGAAACGGTGGCCTCCCGCGAGATCCGCCAGGTCGTCGGCCGCTATTTCGGGGATCAGGCGCGCGTGAACGGGCTCGACGTCGACTATCGATCCGACCCGATCGAAATCGTCGCGACGCTCCTTACGCCGCAATACAGGCCGGATGCGGAGCGGGCGATCACCAATCAGCTGGGCGCGATGCTCGGCAGGCGCGTCCACGTCTCGCTCGATCAGATCCATACCGACAATGACGCGACCGAGGCGCAACAGCTCGCCGCCGCGCGCGGGCTTGATGCGCAGCGCGACGCCGATCGGGTCGCACGCCAGCTCGCGCTCGTCGCCGGGGTTCCGGCGGATCAGGTCCTGATCGACCGCGATGCCCGGCGCGCCGAGGTTCGCGCCGCCGAGCTGCCGGGCGCGCCGATGATCGTCTATCGCCAGCTCGAGCGGCGCGTCGCCGCCGGAGAGCCGGACTGGTCGATCGCGCTCATCCCGCCGGTCACGCCGCTCGGCCGCGTGACGTTCGGCGATGACGCCCCGGACGCCGGCGGCGCCGCAACCATCGCGACCGCGGCCTGGGCGGCGCAGCGGCTTGGCCTGCCGATCGCGGTCTCGGGCGGCAATCCGGCGGAGCGCGAGGCCGTGGTCGCCGCGCTGACGCAGGCGGGCGCGAGAGCCAGCGCCGATGGCGGGCCGGATGGAGGCGACGTGCGGCTCGGCTGGCGGATGCCGGGCGTGGCTAACGCGCCGGCAGGGTGAAGGTGAAGCGTGCGCCCTGTCCCGGCGCGCTGTCGACGGCGATGTCTCCACCCATCGCGCGCGCCAGCCGGCGGGCGATGTAGAGGCCAAGGCCGGTGCCGCCGGGCTCCGAAGTGTCGACCCGCTCGAACTTGCCGAAAATCCGCTCCTGGTCCTCCGGCGCGATCCCCTTGCCCTGATCGGCGACAATCACGGCGGCGAGATCGCCCTCGCGCTCGGTGCGCACCCAGACCTGGCCGCCGGCAGGCGTGTAGCGCACCGCATTGGCGACGAGGTTCATGAGGATCTGGAGCGCGCGGGTGAAGTCGCCGGTCGCCGGGAGCCCCTCGTCGGCGGCAGGGGCATCGATGCGAACCTCGCGATCGGCGGCGCGAACCGCGAGCAGCCCGGCGACGCGGCGGGCGATGTCGGCAAGGTCGATCGCCTCGGCCTCAGGCGTGAAATCGGGCCGTTCGATCGCCTGGAGATCGACGAGGTCGTCGACCAGCGCGAGGAGGTGGCGGCCGGCGGTCGCAATGTCGCCCGCATAGCCGGCATAATCGCGGCGCAGCGGTCCCTCGGGCTGGCTGCGGATGCGCTCGGCATTTTCGACGATCTCGGCCAGCGGGCCGCGCAAGGCCGCATCGAGTCGGGCACCGAAAGCGGCGCCATCGGGCGCGGGCGGCTCCGGCTCGGGTTCGACGGCCGGCTCGCTGTCCGGGCGATGGCCGACCGCCGCGCCGGAGAATCCGGCAAACCGGCCCATGCCGTCGATGAGAGGCACCGCGGAGAGATGATAGCGGCCCTTGCGCCCGGCGCGCAGGTCCGCGACCTGATCCTCGAACGCGACATGGCCGGCGAGCGCGGCGAGGATCGGAAGCGAGCCGTCGGGTCCTTCCCGGAAGCGGAAGATGCGGGTCAACGGCATCCCGACCAGCTCGGCCTGCGGTCGGCCGATCGCGGCAGCGGCGGCGATCGACACCTGGGTCAGTTTCAGCGTGTCGTCGCTCTCCCAGGTCCAGTCGGCGGCCGCGCGCTCGAAATCGGCCTCACGGCCGGCGCGGGCCGCGGCAGGCTGAGGGGCATGGCGCGTCCACCCGGTGATCGAGAGCGCCACCTCGTCGCCTTCGGGCTGGGCACGCACCCAAAGATCGATATCCTGCTCCCCGTCCGCGGCGATCGCCGCGCGCGAGACGGTGATGCCGAGCCGTCGGGCGAGTCGGGCAAGCGCGGCGATCTGCGGCACCGAAAGCGGGCCGCCTTGCGCACCGCCGGCGCGCGCGTTGAGATCGGCGAGCGGCGGATCGGCGGCGATGAGGCGACCGTCCGCATCGACCCGGCCTGTCACCGGGCGGGCTTCGAGGTCGAGCGCGCTCACGCCGCCTCCGCCGCGGCGCGGGACCGCGTGGAGATGCGCGCGACGCTGGCGCGATAGGCCGGATTGGCCTGCCACAACCGCAGCACATCACGCGCCGCCGCCTCGTCGAGCGTATCGTAAAGTTCGAGCTGCGCGGCCGTTCGTTCTTCCTCGGCGCCGGACAGCAGCGGTCCCCGACTGGCGAGCGCGAGCAGGATCGCGGCCGCGTCCGGCCGATCGATTGCGCCCGCGCGAAGCAGCAGTGCCGGGCCGCGCCCGCGTGGGTCGGAGAGCACCTCCCACGCCGCACCGGCATCGAGCCCGCAGCGGACGGCGAGCCCGGCGAGGAAGAAGGGCAGCATCCCCTCCCCCAGCGAGCGGGCGAGCAGCGCGCCATCGAGCCGGCCGGCGCGATCGAGCCGGCGGGCGAGGCGCAGGGCTCTCGCCTCCAGCGTTTCCCCCTCGTCATAGCCGGCGATGAGCGCGCTCGCGGTCTCCTCCACCGCCGCATCGACACCGCCGGCGCGGTGGTGCTGGACGATATAATGGCGCAGCGCCGCCGCGATCCGCCAGACGAGGCGGTGCTGAAGCTCGGCCGGAAGCTCGACCTCGCCAAGCAAGGGCTCCTGGAATCGATCGAAGCGCCGGGCACGGCCGATCACCAGCTCCATCGCCTCGGCGGCGATGTCGTCATCGGCATCGCGAACGAGATCGTGGAGGAAATCTCCGTCGCCATGCGCGGCATGGGCGGTCCAGAACCGATGTTCCTCCGCGCGGCGCACCAGCAGCGCGGTCAGCTCCGGATCGCGCAGGGCCTGCGCGCGCTCGAGGATCGGCAACGCGATCGGCACATGGGCGGAGGACAAGGCGGCGTGGAGCGCGGCATGATCCTCGAACCGTGCGGCAAGGCGTGCGCGCAGATCGTCCTCGATCGCGCCGACAAGGCGGGTGAGCAATGCCCCTGCGGTGACGCGCTGCCACTCCGTCAGGCGGCCCTGGTCGGGGAGCAGGAGGTCCGTCGCGGCGGCGGCGAAACGGTCGCGCGCGGCGGCGAGCAGGAGGCGCGCGGCATCGCCCTGCTTTCCATCTCGGCTGGATCGCGCTTCGGCCATGGTTTTGCCTTAGCGCGTCGTCGGTTAAGCTGTCGTTAGCCGGTTTCGGCTGTCCCGTTACGGGTCAGCCCGGAATGCGCCTGCCGCTGGCTCCAGAAGAAGGAAGCGACGGCATAGGCCATCAGCACCGCGATCCCGCCTGCCCACTGCCCGGCGGCCGCGAAGGGCAGCAGCAGCCAGGTCATTCCTTTGGGCTCGGCAAGGAGCAGGCGGCCGGCGGGCGCGACGCCGCGCAGCTCGATTCCCTGCGCGATCAGAAATGCGATCGTCGTCGCCGCGGCAAGAATGATCCCCCAGCCGATCGTCGGCGCGAGGCTCGCAGCGAGGCCGAGCAGGCCGAGCGCCGAGGCGTAGGGCAGCAAGTGCCGCCACCAGCTCTCTGACGGGTCGCCCTGCATCCTGACCCGCGCCAGCCGCGCCGCCGCCCCATCCAGCGGGGTCGCGATCAAGGTCAGCAGAAATCCGGTCCACAGCCAGTTCATCGCGAAGGCGGCCGCCCCGGCGAAGGTTGCGAGCAGAGCGACGTAGCCCGGTATCGCCGGGGCGAGCGGGCTGGCGATGAGCAGGGTGGCAAGCAGGCGTTCGAGCGGCGCAAGCAGGCGCTCCGCCCAGCCGGCGCCGCTCGCATTGGCGGCGGCGAGGATCCGCCGCTCGAGCGTATCGAGATCGTCGACCGCATCGAGGATCGCGACCGGGCCCGTCGCGGGCACCTGTCGCGCCGCCGCCTGGAGGATGCGGCGCAGCAGAGTCGATTGCAGATCCCAGTCGCGGAGCATGGCGACGGTGGAGCGCAGCAATGCGCCGTCGAGCACCGCCGCACCCGCCCAGCGGGCATGGGCATCGATCCGCTCGTAAATGTCGCCGTGACCGCCATCGCCGACGGTCAGCACCGCCGGCCCCTCCGCCGCGGCGAGGCTCGCCAGGGTGGCGGCATCGGCGATCGCGCCGTCGGCGATCATCAGAAGCCGGTCGGTCGGCTCGACCGCCTCGGCAGCCTCCTCGGCGCTGCGGACGAGGCGGACCGGAAGATGCTCACGCCGCATCCGCTCGATCGCCGCGGCGAGATCGGCAGGCATTCGCTCGGCGAGGATGAGGACGGGCGATGCCCCGGTCGCCGCCGCGAGCCGCGCCTGCCGCTCGATCACCGTCCGGCCGGCGAGCGGAAGCGCCGCGCGCAGCCGGCCCGGCTCAGCCGATTCGTGATAGGCGGCAATAAGTGCGGCCAGCCCCAATGATCCCTCCGCGCGAATTGCGGAGGGATAGGCGCGCAGCCGCGCAGTTGCAAAGCGGCTTGTCCTAGATCGCGGCGAAGTCGTCGACGGCGACGGCGATCCGACGCAGAACGACCGGATCGCCCGGTGCCCCCTCAAGCGCCTCGTCGGCCAATCCGGTGAGCCCGGTCGCCCCGAAACTCGCGGCAAGGCTCTTCAGGCGCGCGGCCGCGGCGATCCAGTTGGCGTCGCAGCGGGCCCGTCGCATCAGATCGAGCTGCCGCGCCGCGCTTTCGATGAACGCGTCGCGCAGCTCGCCAAGCAGCGCCGGATCGGCACCGACGGCGGCAGCGAGCGAGGCGTTCAGGGCTCCGGGATCGTAGGCCATAAGGTGGCCCGGTTACGCCGATCTGCGTTAACGGGGCGTTTCATATCCGCCCCGAAGTGATACAACAGGCCATGACCATGGGGGCAGAGCGCGCGATGGCGCACCAGCCGGACAGTGTGACCTGGGACGATATCGCCGATCAGGGCGAACCGGTCGCGCCGTTCCGTTTCGATCGGATCGTCGAGGAAGAGGAGGCCGCAGCGCCCATCGGCATCCGGTTGCTCGCCGTCGCGCTGATCGCCGCCGCCCTGGGCTGGGCGGGCTTTGCGGGCTACGCGCTGTACGCCGAGGGCCTGCCCGCCAGCCTGTCCGCCTGGGCCGGATGGGTCGCGACCGCGAGCGCGCCGCTGATCCTCCTCACCCTCGTCTGGATCGCCTTCGGCCGCACCCCGCGGCGTGAGAGCGAGCGATTCATTGCCGCGGTCGGCGCGATGCGGCGCGAAAGCCAGGCGCTCGAATCCGTGCTCGGGATCGTCGGGTCGCGCATCGCCGAAAATGGCGAGGCGCTGAGCGCCGAGGCGACCCGACTGATGGCGCTTGGCGACGAAGCCGCTGACCGGCTCGGCCGGGTCACGCAGCATCTCGCGCGGGAGAGCGCGGATCTGGAGCGGCGGGCGAACGCGCTCGACAGCGCGGCTGGCAATGCCCGCGTCGATATCGGCGCGCTGCTCAGCGATCTGCCGCGCGCCGAGCAGCAGGCCCGCGCCGCCGCCGAATCGCTTCGCAGCGCCGGCCTTGCCGCGCACGAACAGGCGGCCGCCTTGGAAGGGCATCTCGCGGCGCTCACCGCGCGCGGGCGCGATGTCGACGAGGCGGTTGGCGGCGCCGCCCAGCGGCTTGGCGCGCAGATCGCGCGGATCGAGACCGGCGCCGGCGCCGCGCAGGAGCGGATGGACCAGGTCGCCGCCCAGATGAACGCGGCAATCGACCAGGCCATGACCCGCGCGGCCGATTCGGTCGAACAGACCCGAGCGAGCATGGAAGCCCAGGGCCAGGCGATGCTGGCGATGGTCGAGCAGGCACGCGCGGCGATCGATCAGTCCGGCGCCGAGGCCGGGACGGCGCTCGCCGACCGGATCGAGGCGATCGGCGGCGGCATCGCAAGAATCGCCGATGGCCTCGCCGCCCAGGAAAGCACGAGCCAGGCCTTGCTCGGCAATCTTACCTCCCAGATCGACGCGCTCGACGCGCGCCTCGCCGAGATTGGAGAGGCGGGCCAGGCCCACGGCGCCCGGGTTTCCCAATCGATCGCGGCGCTGCACGACGCCGCCGCGAAGTTGCACCGCGAGATCGAGGCGGGGAGCAATGCGTCCGGCGCGCTCATCGATCGGACGCACGAGGTTGCTGGCGCGCTCACGACCGTGTCGGATCAGCTCCGCGGCCTGTTGATCGCCGCGCTCGGCGAAGTCGAAGGCCAGGCGGCGCGCACCAAGGATGCGGTCAAATCGGTGGTTCCGGCGATGGACGAGGTTCGCGGTGTCGCGGCGGAAGCCGCCCGCTCGCTCGCGGACAATGAGAGCAGCGTGGCTCGCCAGCGCGAGGCGATCGAGGCAGTGGCGACCGCGGCGCGCGAGGCGATCGATGGGCTCGGGGCAGCGGACGGGGCAGCCGGACGCCTCGCCCAGGAGACGGGGCCACAGCTGATCGAGCAGCTCGTCAGGGTCCGCGAGGCCGCGAACCAGGCCGCGACCCATGCGCGCGAGGCGATCGCGAGCGCGATCCCCGACAGTGTCGCCGCACTCTCCCAGGCGAGTCGGGATGCGATCGCGGAGGCGGTCGGGCGCCCGGTGGAGGAGCAACTGGTCGAGATCGCCGCCTCGTCGGAGCGCGCGACCGAGGCCGCGCGTGCCGCGAGCGAGCGGCTGACCCGCCAGCTCCTCGCCATCACCGAGACCGCAAAGGCGGTGGAGGATCGGATCGCGGAGGATCAGGCCCGACGCGAGGAGCAGGAGGCTGGCGCGCTGACCCGGCGCGTGTCGCTGCTCATCGAAGCGCTCAATTCGACTGCGATCGACGTGAACAAGCTTCTGTCCAACGAGGTCGCCGATACGGCCTGGGCGTCCTATCTCAAGGGCGATCGCGGCGTCTTCACCCGCCGCGCGGTGCGCCTGCTCGAGGCCGGCGAGGTGCGTACGATCCAGCGCCATTACGACGAGGAGCCGGACTTCCGCGACCAGGTGAACCGCTACGTCCACGATTTCGAGGCAATGCTCCGCCGGATCCTCGCGGAGCGCGATGGGGCGACGCTCGGCGTCACCCTCCTCTCGTCGGACATGGGCAAGCTCTACGTGGCGCTTGCCCAGGCGATCGAGAGGCTGCGGCGGTAGGACGCCAGTTGCGCCGAAACACCAGTCTGCAGCGGACCCTCATCCGTCCGCGTCCGCCGTCCCTGGTCCGCTAGGTCGTCCAGCCCATCATGTTGGCGTCGATCCATCCGTAGACATAATTTGCGTAGAAGACGCCAAAGGCGACCGCGGCAAGGATGGTCGTGCGCAGAGCCACCCGGCCGAAGCTGAAATTGACGGGTGCGCTGTCGGCGTGGCCGATCTCGGGTCGGGTCCCCTCCTCGTCATGCGTGCGGACGCCGAACGGGAGGACGACGAAGAGACTGATCGTCCAGAACAGGACGTAGATCGCCAGCATCGAGGTCCATTTCATGGCCGGGTCCTCACGATCATCACGCTGACGACGGGCTTCTTGCCGGTCCAGTCGGTCGCGCAGCGGCGCGCTGCGAGACGCACCTCCTCGCGCAGTTTCTCCTCGCTGGTGGCGGGCTTGCCGGCGGCCGCGGTGGCGGCATCCGTCGCCTCTTCGAGGAAAGCCGCGCGATCCTCCTCGACCGGAATGCCCTGGGGATCGATGACGATTTCGCCGGAAAGGCGACCGGCCGGATCGAGCGGCACAGCGACCGAAATCAGGCCGGCATAGGAAAGCCGACGCCGCTGATTGATGGTGTCGCCATCGGCCGGGAGGATGACGTCACCGTCGAGTATCAGCCGGCCGACGCGCTCCTCCGACAGTTTTTCCGGGCCGTTCGGCGCGAGCCGGACGAGATCGCCATTCTTCTGAACGATTCCGTGCGGGATGCCGCGTGCCCTTGCGAAGCGCGCCTGCTCGGTCATGTGCCGCATTTCGCCATGGACCGGGACGATGATCTGCGGGCGGATCCATTCGTACATCGCGGCAAGCTCCGGCCGGCCGGGATGGCCGGAAACGTGGACCGGCGCCTGGCGGTCGGTGATCATCTCGATTCCACGCGCCGCGAGCTCGTTCTGGATCCGTCCGATCGCGATTTCGTTGCCCGGAATCTGCTTGGACGAGAAGACGACGAGGTCGCCCGGATCGAGCTTGAGCGGGTGCTGGTCGAAGGCGATCCGCGCGAGCGCCGCGCGCGCCTCCCCCTGCCCGCCGGTCGCGATGATCATCACCTCGCGCCGGGGCAGCTTCATCGCCTCGTCGAAATCGATGGTCTCCGGAAAATCAGTGAGATAGCCGACGCTCTTCGCGACCCGAAGGATACGATCGAGGCTGCGGCCCGCGACGCAGACCTTTCGCCCCGTATCCCGCGCGACATGGCCCAGCGTCTTGAGGCGCGCGGCATTGGAGGCGAAGGTGGTGACGAGGACGCGGCAATCGGCGCCCTGGATCACCTCATCGAGTCCCTCACGAACGCCAAGCTCGGAGCCCGAGGGCGATTCGTTGAACACGTTGGTCGAATCGCAGACGAGGGCGAGCACGCCCTTGTCCCCGATCGCGGATAGTTCCGCCGCGGTGGACGGGTCGCCGAGCTGCGGACTGTCGTCGAGCTTCCAGTCGCCGGTGTGGAAGACGCGGCCATAGGGCGTTTCGATCAGCAGCGCATTGCCTTCGGGAATCGAATGGGCGAGCGGCACATAGGTGAAATCGAACGGACCGAGGCTGAAGCCGCCCTCCATCTCGATCGTGTTGAGCTCGATCTCGTCCGTAAGCCCCTCTTCCTCCAGCTTTCCCGCGATCAGGCCGGCGGTGAATGGGGTCGCATAGAGCGGCACGCCGAGATCGCCGGCGAGATAGGGGATCGCCCCGATATGGTCCTCGTGGCCATGGGTGAGGACGATCCCGAGCAGATCCTCGCGCCGCTCCTCGATGAACGACAGATCGGGCAGGATCAGCTCGACGCCCGGATAAGCGGGATCGGCAAAGGTCATGCCGAGATCGACCATCACCCATTTGCCGTCGCAGCCATAGAGATTGACGTTCATGCCGATCTCGCCCGAGCCGCCGAGCGCGAGGAAAAGGAGTTCTTTGCCGGGTGTCATGTCTGTCCTTCTAAATCTCCCTGCCGCCCCAGGCGATGGGGAGAAGGGACCATGCGAAGCATGATGGAGGGGCATTCCGGCGCCGTAAGCCCCACCACCCTCTTTCGGACGGCTCCCTCCCCATGCGCCACGCGCACCGGGAGGACAATGGGATGCGTCGTCAGTGAGCGGCGCCGACGCTCCGCCGATAAAGCATCGACAGGCCCTGGATGGTCAGGTCGCTCTCGATCGCATCGAAAATGCCGGTGTGATGATCGAACAAGGTGGCGAGGCCCCCTGTGGCGATGACAGTGACCGGCCGTCCGATCTCGGCCTTCATCCGCGCGACCAGGCCCTCCATCATCGCGACATAGCCCCAGTAGATGCCGATGTGCATCTGCGTCTCGGTCGTGCGGCCGATCACCGACGCGGTCTCCGGCGCCTCGATCGCCACCTTGGGGAGCTTGGCGGCGGCGCTGACCAGCGCATCGAGCGACAGGTTGATGCCCGGCGCGATGATCCCGCCCTTGTAGGCGCCGCTATAGTCCACGACGTCGAACGTCGTCGCGGTGCCGAAATCGATGACGATAAGGTCCCCTTCATGCAGGGCGTGACCGGCGATGGCGTTGAGCACCCGATCGGCGCCGACCGTTGCCGGTTCGGCGACGTCCAGGTCCACACCCCACGCGGCCGCTCCCTGTCCCGCGACCAGCGGCTCCACCCCGAAATATTTGGACGCGAGCACCTCCAGATTGTGGAGGGCGCGAGGGACGACGGTGCCGATGATGACGCCGGTCACATCCGCTTTCGAAAAGCCTTCGAGCGCGAGCAGCTGGACCAGCCAGACCGCATATTCGTCGGCCGTCCGCCGCGGATCGGTCGTGATCCGCCAGCGCGTGCGAATCGCGCCGTCGTCACCGACCAGCGCGAAGACGATGTTGGTGTTGCCGGCGTCGATGGCGAGAAGCATCCGGCGCTTCTAGCCGCGCCGCCGCGCCTTGGCGAGGGTCAGATCAGGAACACGTCGCCGGCATGGATGATCCGGGTCCCGCCCCCCGCCAGCCGCAGCCGGAGCGCCCCGCTTTCCTCGAGCCCGTCGAAAACACCCCGGAGGTCTCCCGCCACGATCGGCGTGCCCACCGGATGTGCCGCCGCGCACCAGGCGGCGCGCACCGGAGCAAGGCCCTCCGCGCGCCAGCGGTCGAGCCAGGCCTGGAAGATCGGGGCGAGCCGGGCGAGGAAAAAGTGGGGGCTTGGCGCGCGGCCCGCGAGGGCTTTGATGCTGGTTGCGGGCCGCCCGGCGAGGACGGGGTGGAATGCGAGGTTGACGCCGAAGCCGATCACGACGGCGTCGCCCTGGCGCTCGAGCAGGATGCCGGCAAGCTTGGCACCTTCGACGAGCAGGTCGTTGGGCCACTTGATCGTCGCGGCCGGGGCTTCCGGCTGCACCGCTTCGTGAAGCGTCACAGCCGCGACCAGCGCGAGCGTCGCGGCGGACGGATCGCCCGGCTGAAGTCGGACCAAAGTGCTCGCATAAAGATTGCCGGGCGGCGATTGCCAGGCCCTGCCCTGCCGTCCCTTGCCGCCGGTCTGGCGATCGGCGCGCAGCCAGAGGCCTTCGGGCGCGCCCGCCGTCGCGAGCGCGGCGAGATCGTCATTGGTCGATCCGGTTTCGGCGATGCTGCGGATATTTGCCACACTTCCCCCTATCCGCTCGTCCCGAGCGGAGATGGCCACGTGACGCTGACGCTCAGGTTCCGGACGGGAACAGCGCGGCTGCCGCCGTCGTGGTCGCCTGATCGAGCGGGCCGATGGCAAGGTAGCCCAGCGGCGATACGAACAACGCCGCGGCGATCAGCAGCCCGGCCGTCACCGGCTCCCGCGTGGGTCCGTAAGCCGGCGCCGGCTCGTCGAAGTAGATCGTCTTGACGATCATGATGTAATAGAATGCGCTGATCACCGAAGTCGCGATCGCGACCGCCGCGAGCCAGGAAAGGTTCGCCGCCACCGCCGCGTTGAAGACCACGAATTTGGGCCAGAAGCCGAACAGCGGCGGGATGCCGGCAAGGCTGAACACGAAGATCATCATGCCGAACGCAAGCCACGGTCGCGTCCGCGAGAGGCCGGAGAGCGACGCGATCGTCTCGACCGGCTGGCCATCCTCGTCGCGCATCCGAAGGACGATCAGGAAGGCGCCAAGCGTCATCGCGATATAGACGGTCATGTAGAAGAGCGTCGCCGCGACCCCTTCCTTCGTGCCGGCGGCGATGCCGACGAGTGCGAAGCCGACATTGTTGATCGAACTGTAGGCGAGCAGCCGCTTGATGTTCTTCTGATTGATCGCGGCGACACCGCCGAGGATGGTCGAGGCGAGGACCAGGAAGATCACGATCTGCCGCCAGCTCTCGGTCGCCGGCCCCATCGCCTCCACGGTCACGCGCGCGAACAGCGCCATGGCGGCGAGCTTCGGCGCCGAGGCGAAGAAGGCCGTGACCGGCGTCGGCGCGCCTTCGTACACGTCCGGGGTCCACATGTGGAACGGCACCGCGCTGATCTTGAAGGCGAGGCCCGCAAGGGTGAAGACGATGCCGAACAGCTCGCCCTTCGACAGGCCGTCGCCCATCGCCTGGGCGATGCCGGTGAAGCCGGTCGTCCCGGTAAACCCGTAGAGCAGCGAGATACCGTAGAGCAGGATGCCGCTCGCAAGCGCGCCGAGAACGAAATATTTGAGGCCGGCCTCCGCCGAGCGGGTGTCGGTCCGCTGGAAACTGGCGAGGACATAGGCCGCGAGGCTCTGCATCTCGAGCCCGACATAGAGCGTCAGCAGGTCGGTCGCCGAGGCCATCATGCCCATGCCGACCGTCGCGAACAGGATCAGCACCGGATATTCGGCGCGGTAATCGCCCTCTCGCCCGAACCAGCTCGACGCCGCGAGCAGCGACACGGCGGCCGCGATGTAGATCACGACCTTGGAAAAGGCTGCGAAGCTGTCGGCCGCGAACATGCCCGAGAAGGCGGAGGCGCCCTGATCGACGATGCCGGGCATCACCAGAATTGCGGCGACGAGCGCGACGACCCCGAGCCAGGTCAGGAGCTTCGCGGAACGATCGCCGGCCCAGGCCGCGACGAGCATCAGGATCAGCCCGGCCGCGCTCAGCAGCTCTTCTGGCAGGACGAGCAAGAGATCGTGCGTCGGCATCAATGGGTCCCTTCGGCCTCGTGCGCCGCGGCGGCTGGCGCCGGCGCATGGCCCGGCGTCAGCTGTGCGTCGCCGCGCGGCGCTGCGCGCTCGATCCGGTGGACCAGGGCCGTGACATCGGCGCGCATCGGCGCAAGGAAGCTTTCCGGATAAACCCCCATCCAGAGCACGACCGCCGCGATCGGCACGAAGATCGCCCATTCGCGCGGGCCGAGATCGGGCATCGCCGCCGCACCCTCCGTACGCGCGGTCCCGAAGGCGATCCGCCAGTAGAGAAGCAGCATGTAGGCGGCGCCAAGGATGATTCCGGTCGTCACCACGAAGGCGGCCCAGCTCGACGCCTGATAGGAGCCGACCATCGCGAGAAACTCGCCGACGAAGCCGCTCGTCCCCGGCAGGCCGACCGAGGCCATGGTGAACAGCATGAAGAACAGAGCATAAGCGGGCATGTTGTTGGAAACGCCGCCATAGGCCGCGATCTCGCGGGTGTGGAGCCGATCATAGACCACGCCCACGCACAGGAAGAGCGCACCCGAGACCAGGCCGTGGCTCAGCATGACGACGAGGCCGCCGTCAATCCCCTGGCGGTTGAACGAGAAGAGGCCGATCGTGACGAACGCCATGTGCGCGACCGACGAATAGGCGATCAGCTTCTTCATGTCGTCCTGCACCAGCGCGACGAGACTGGTATAGACGACCGCGATCATCGAGAGGCCGAACATCAGCCACATGAGCTGGTTCGCCGCTTCCGGAAACATCGGCAGGGAGAAGCGCACGAAGCCGTAGCCGCCGAGCTTCAGCAGCACGCCGGCGAGGATGACCGAACCGGCTGTCGGCGCCTGGACGTGCGCGTCGGGGAGCCAGGTGTGGACCGGCCACATCGGCAGCTTCACCGCGAAGCTCGCGAGGAAGGCGAGAAACAGCCAGGTCTGCGCCTCCGGCGGGAAATCGGTGACCAGCAGCTCGGGGATCGATGTCGTGTGGGCGAAATTCACCATCCACAGCATCGCGATCAGCATCAGCACCGATCCCAGCAACGTGTAGAGGAAGAACTTGTAGGCTGCGTAGATCCGGTTCGCGCCGCCCCAGATACCGATGATGAGATACATCGGCACCAGGGTGGATTCGAACAGGACGTAGAAGAGGAAAATGTCCTGCGCCATGAAGACGCCGAGCATCAGCGTCTCCATCACCAGGAAGCAGGCCATATATTCGCTGACCCGGTTCTGGATCGACTCCCACGAGGCCGTGATGCAGATCGGCATCAGGAATGCCGTCAGCACGATCAGCATCAGCGCGATGCCATCGATGCCGAGCGCCCAGTTGAAATAGCGCCCGAACAACGGGACATTCTCGGCGAACTGCCATTGCGGCCCGCCGACCTGGAAATTGAGCCACAGGCCGACGCAGAGCGCGAGCGTCACCAGGGTGGTGATCAGCGCCACCCAGCGCGCGCCCTGCGCGTTGGTCATGAGGCAGGCGATCGCGCCGAGGATCGGCAGCGCCAGGATGACGGAAAGGATCGGGAAACCGGCCATCACTGCGCCATCGCCCAGGTCGCCCAGGTCGTCGCGGCGGCGACGCCAAGAAGCATCACCAGCGCATAGGTATAGACATAGCCCGACTGGATGCGCGCCGTGAGACGCGTGCCGGCGACGATGGCCGCGGCCGCGCCGTCCGGACCGAAGCGGTTGATCGTCGCCTCGTCACCCTTCTTCCAGAAGATCCGGCCAAGCGCGACCGCCGGGCGGACGAAGATCGCGGCATAAAGCTCGTCGAAATACCACTTGTTCAGGAGGAAGCGGTAGAGGACGCCGAACTGCGCCACGAACGCCGCCGGGAAGGCCGTGTTGCGGATATAGGCGTAAAAGGCGATCGCGAACCCGATCAGCATCGCGAAGGTCGCGGACAGCTTTGCCCATTCGGGAATGGCGTGGACCGAATGCGCGAGCGCCTCGTTGATCGCGACGCTGCCCTGCCAGAAATGCGCCGCGCCCTCCTCGATGAACCAGGGCGCGAAGACGAAGCCCGCGAGCAGCGCGCCGAGAGACAGAACCGCCAGCGGCACCAGCATCGTCCACGGGCTTTCGTGCGGATGATAGCCGCCCGTCCCCGCAGGGATCTCGGCCGCGCCCGGCTCGCCGACATGGGTGTCGTGGCCCGCATCCTCGGCATCGGGATGATCGTCCTGCGCGTGATGGCCGTGCGCGTCGTGGATGGCGTGCTGGATATGCTCCGAGGCCGCCCAGCGCGCCTTGCCGAAAAAGGTCAGGAAGACGAGGCGCCAGGAATAGAAGCTGGTGAGCAGCGCCGCGAACACACCGACGAAGAAGGCGAAGCCGCTGCCGCCGCTGCCGGCCGCGAACGCATTTTCGATGATCGCATCCTTCGAATAGAAGCCGGCGAAGCCGAACAGCCCGGCGATGCCGACGCCGGTGATCGCGAGCGTGCCGATCGTCATCGCCCAGAAGGTGAGCGGGATCCGCTGACGCAGCGCCCCATAATAGCGCATGTCCTGCTCATGATGCATGGCGTGGATGACGCTGCCCGCGCCGAGGAACAGCAGCGCCTTGAAGAAGGCGTGGGTGAACAGGTGGAACATCGCCGCGCCATAGGCGCCGACGCCGGCGGCCATGAACATGTAGCCGAGCTGCGAACAGGTGGAATAGGCGATCACCCGCTTGATGTCGTTCTGGACGGTGCCGACGGTCGCCGCGAACAGGGCCGTCGCGGCGCCGACGAAGGTGACGATTGTGGTCGCGGTATGGCTCGTCTCGAACATCGGCGACAGGCGGCAGACCATGAACACGCCCGCCGTCACCATCGTCGCGGCATGGATGAGCGCGGAGACCGGCGTCGGGCCCTCCATCGCGTCGGGCAGCCAGGTGTGCAGGCCGAGCTGCGCGGATTTGCCGCAGGCGCCGATGAACAGGAGGATGCAGATCAACGTCATCGTATCGACGCGCCCGCCGAGGAAGCCGATCGTCGAACCGGTCATCGATGGCGCGGCGTGCAGGATTTCCGGAATCGAGATCGTGCCGAAGACGAGGAAGGTCGCGAAGATGCCAAGGCTGAAGCCGAAATCACCGACCCGGTTGACGACGAACGCCTTCATCGCGGCCGCGTTGGCCGACGGCTTGTAGTACCAGAAGCCGATCAGCAGGTAGGAGGCGAGACCGACGCCTTCCCACCCGAAGAACATCTGGACGAGATTGTCCGCCGTCACCAGCATCAACATCGCGAAGGTGAAGAGGCTGAGATAGGCGAAGAAGCGCGGCTGGCTGTCGTCCTCCGCCATATAGCCCCAGGAGTAGAGGTGGACGAGCGCGGAGACGGTCGTCACGACCACCAGCATCACCGCGGTCAGCGCATCGACGCGCAGCGCCCACTGGACCTGGAGATCGCCCGAATGAATCCAGTTCAGCACCGGATGGACGGCGCTGTGTTCGGTGCCGGCGAGAAAGCCGATGAAGATCGGCCAGCTCATCGCGCAGGACGCGAACAGCGCGCCGGTCGTGACCAGCTTGGCCGGCACGTTGCCGATCATGCGGTTGCCGAGCCCCGCGATGATCGCCGCAACGAGGGGCAGGAAGACGATCGCCTGGATCACGTTCAGCCCTTCATCTGGTGGATATCGTCGACCGCGATCGTGCCGCGGCCGCGGAAATAGATGACCAGGATCGCAAGCCCGATCGCGGCCTCGGCGGCGGCGACGGTCAGCACGAACATCGCGAACACCTGCCCCACCATGTCGCCGAGGAAGGAGGAGAAGGCGACGAGATTGATGTTCACGGCGAGCAGGATCAGCTCGATCGCCATCAGGATGATGATGACGTTCTTGCGATTGAGGAAAATGCCGAGCACGCCGAGCACGAACAGGATCGCGCCGACGGCGAGATAGTGGCCAAGGCCGATCACAGCTCCACCCCCTGCCCGACGGCGGGCTGCCGCTTGATCACCGCCTCGTCCGGCCGCCGGCGATTCTGCGCCGACACCGTCTGCGGGCGCACGTCCTTGCGCTTGCGGTGGGTCAGCACGATGGCGCCGATCAGCGCGACGAGCAGGACAAGGCCCGCCGCCTCGAAGACGAAGAGGTAGCGCGTGTAGAGGAGGTGGCCGAGCTCCTCGATGTTCGATCCCTGACCGATCGGCGCCGCGCGGGACGCCGGCCCGATCGCGCCGGCATTCCACGCGACCACGGTGAAGACGATCTCGGCCAGCAACACGCCGGCCAGGCCGAAGCCAAGCGGCCAGTAGCGCGCGATTCCGGCGCGGAGCTCGGCGAAATCGACGTCGAGCATCATCACGACGAACATGAACAGCACCGCGACCGCGCCGACATAGACGATGATCAGGAGGAAGGCGAGGAACTCCGCCCCCATCAGAAGGAACAGCCCCGCCGCGTTGAAGAAGGCGAGGATGAGGAACAGCACGGAATGGACCGGATTGCGCGAGGCGATCACCATCACGCCCGAGGCGATGACGAGCGCCGCGAAGACCCAGAAGACGATGGCCGCGATCACCATTCGCGCCCCGCCGCCACCATGCTGCCCAAGGTCCCCCTCCCCGTTCCGGGGAGGAACTTCATGTCCGAATCCTGCATGGCGGCCACCTACCGATACGCCGCGTCGGCCGCAATGTTCGCGGCCAGAGCGCGCTCCCAGCGGTCGCCATTGGCGAGCAGCTTCGCCTTGTCGTAGATCAGTTCCTCGCGGGTTTCGGTCGAGAAATCCATGTTCGGCCCCTCGACGATCGCATCGACCGGGCAGGCCTCCTGGCACAGGCCGCAATAGATGCACTTGGTCATGTCGATGTCGTAGCGCGTGGTCCGGCGGCTCCCATCGGCGCGCGGCTCGGCCTCGATCGTGATCGCCAGCGCCGGACAGATGGCCTCGCACAGCTTGCACGCGATGCAGCGCTCCTCGCCGTTCGGATAACGGCGCAGCGCATGCTCGCCCCGGAAGCGCGGGGAGATCGGGTTCTTCTCGTAGGGATAGTTGATCGTCGCCTTGGGCTTGAAGAAATACTTCAAGGTCAGCCAGTGCGCCTTCACGAACTCCCAGAGCGTGAACGATTTGATGAAATGAGCTACCACGGCAGCATCCCCTGCTTGGCGAGCATCAGATAGCCCGAGACGAGGAACACCCAGATCAGCGAGACGGGCAGGAAAATCTTCCAGCCAAGCCGCATCAGCTGGTCGTAGCGGTAGCGCGGCACGGTCGCCTTCACCCAGCTGAAGATGAAGAAGAAGGCGAAGATCTTGGCGAAGAACCAGATGATGCCCGGAACGTAATAGAGCGGCGCCCAATCGACCGGCGGGAGCCAGCCGCCCCAGAACAGGATCGCATTCATCCCGCACATCAGGAGCACGTTGGCATATTCGCCGAGCCAGAAGAGCGCGAAGCTCATCGAGCTATATTCGGTCTGGTAGCCGGCGACGAGCTCGCTCTCCGCCTCGGTAAGATCGAACGGGGTGCGCGCGGTCTCCGCCATCGAGGAGACCAGGAAGATCACCGCCAGCGGGAAGAGCAAGGGATTCAAGCCGAAGGCGTTGATGAATCCGAAAATATGATCCTGCTGGCCGGTCACGATCGCGGAGAGGTTGAAGCTCCCGCTCCACAGAATGACCGGGATCAGCACGAAGCCGATCGAGACTTCGTAGGACACCATCTGAGCCGCGGCCCGCAAGGCGCTGTAGAACGGGTATTTCGAGTTGGACGACCATCCCGAGATGATCACCCCGTAGACGCCGAGCGACGAGACCCCGAGGAGGTAGAGCAGCCCGACATTGATGTCGGCGAGCACCCAGCCGTCGGCGAACGGGATCACCGCCCAGGCGATCAGGGCGACCGTGAAGGTGACGATCGGGGCGATCAGGAACAGGCCGCGATTGGCGCTCGCCGGGATGATCGTTTCCTGGAGAAAGACCTTGAGGCCGTCGGCGAAGCTCTGGAGCAGGCCGAAGGGGCCGACCACGTTCGGCCCGCGCCGCAATGCCATCGCGGCCCAGATCTTGCGATCGGCATAGATGATCATCGCCACCGCGAGCATCAGCGGCAAGGCGATCAGCAGGATCAGGATGAGGTTGGCGACGAACCAGCCCCAGCCGGTACCGAGATAGAATTGGAAGAAAGCGGTCATAAGCCCTCTCCCTCGAGGGAGAGGGTTGGGTGAGGGTGTCGAGCGTAAGAGATTGCTCGCAAATGCCGAGCCCCCTCACCCCAGCCCTCTCCCCGCCGGGGAGAGGGAGAATGTGTCGTTCGGGGCAAATACCTACTCACTCCGCCGCCTCCGCATAATCCTGGCCGTGGAGAAGCTCGGCCGAGCAGCGCTGCAGCGTCGGAGACGAGCGGGCGATCGGGTTGGTGAGGTAGAAATCCTTGATCGGATAGGCGATCTCGGTGCCCGCAGCGATCTTCGGCGCGTCGAGCTTCGGCGGCGCCCAATCGAAAGCCACCAGGCCGGTCTGCGCGAAGGCCGGGTAATCCGCGAACAGCCGCGCCCGAAGCTCCTGGAAGCTGTCGAACGGCAGTCTGTGGCCGAGCGCGTCGGAAAGCGCGCGCAGGATCGACCAGTCTTCGCGCGCGTCGCCCGGCGGATCGACCGCCTTCTCGCTATGCTGGACGCGGCCTTCCAGGTTCACGTGGATGCCGTGCTTCTCGCTATAGGCGGCGGCGGGCAGGATCACGTCGGCGCGATGCGCGCCCTTGTCGCCATGATGGCCGATATAGACCTTGAGGCTCTTCGCGAAGGGCGCGAGGTCCGCCTCGTCCGCGCCGAGCAGGAACAGCAGCTTGGGCTTCGCTTCGGCAATCGCCGCCATGCCGCCCGGCTGGGCATAGCCAAGCATCAGGCCGCCGGTTCGCGCCGCCACCGTGTGAAGCACGTTATAGCCGTTCCAGCCGTCGCGGATCAGGTTCAGGGACTTGACGAGCGCGAGGGTCGCCGCCTGTGCGCCGGGCACCTTGAGCGCGGCGCCGCCGACGATCACCGCCGGGCGCTCGGCCGCGGCAAAGGCCTCCGTCGCCGCCCTGGGCAGCTTGTGGAGCAGCGAGAGATCGTTGCCGAGCCATTCGACCCGATAGGCGAGATCCGCCTCCGGCCCGATCGCGAACACCTTCGCCCCACCGCGCACGGCCTTGCGGATGCGCGTGTTGACGAGGCTCGCCTCCCAGCGCGGATTGGTCCCCACGAGGAGGATGACGTCCGCGGTCTCTATCCCGCCGATGGTGGTGTTGAAATTGACCGATGCGATGTTGCTCGCGTCGTAGGCGAGGCCGGTCTGGCGCCCCTCGATCAGATCGGAGCCGAGCGCATTCACCAGCAGCTTCGCCGCATACATCGTCTCGACATCGACCAGATCACCAGCGACCGCGGCGACACTGCCCTTCGCCTTGCCGGCCACCGCGGCGATGGCGGCAAAGGCCTCCGCCCAGGTCGCGGCGCGCAGCCTGCCATCCTCGCGGAGCCACGGCCGATCGAGCCGGTTGCGGGTGAGCCCGTCGACGGCATGGCGGGTCTTGTCGCTCGCCCACTCCTCGTTGACGTCCTCGTTGAGCCGCGGGAGGGCGCGCAGCACCTCGCGGCCGCGCGAATCGAGGCGGATATTGGTGCCGACGCCGTCCATCACGTCGATCGCCGGGGTCTTGGTCAGCTCCCAGGGCCGCGCGTCGAACGCATAGGGCTTGGACGTCAGCGCGCCGACCGGGCAGAGATCGACGACATTGCCGCTGAGCTCGGAGCCGAGGGCGGTCTCCAGATAGGACGTGATTTCCATATCCTCGCCGCGACCGACGGCGCCCAGATCCTCGACGCCGGCCACCTGCTCCATGAAGCGGATGCAGCGCGTGCAGTGGATGCAGCGGGTCATCACCGTCTTGACGACGGGACCCATATATTTCTCGCTCACCGCCCGCTTGTTCTCGCGGAAGCGGTCATGCCCGCGACCATAAGCGAGGCTCTGGTCCTGCAGGTCGCACTCGCCGCCCTGGTCGCAGATCGGGCAGTCGAGCGGGTGATTGATGAGCAGGAACTCCATCACGCCTTCGCGCGCCTTCTTCACCATCGGCGTCGAGGTGAAGATTTCCTGATTGTCGGCGGCGGGCAGCGCGCATGACGCTTGCGGCTTGGGCGGGCCCGGCTTCACCTCCACCAGGCACATGCGGCAATTGCCGGCGATCGCGAGCCGCTCATGGTAGCAGAAGCGCGGGATTTCCTTGCCGGCGAGCTCGCACGCCTGGAGCACCGTCGCGCCCTGCGGCACTTCGATCTCGACGCCATCGACCTTGAGCTTGGGCATTGGAACTCCAGCGGAACGCCGCTCCCCGCGGCGCGCCTTGCCGTTAGACGCTAAAGCGCCGTTTCGACAAGGGAGAAGGTGGCCTCAAGGCGCGGAAAAACGAGTCGTGGGCCTTGTCGGCCTAGTGGGTGACCGCGGACGCATCCCCTGCCGCTTCGGCATGACCTCGATCGGCGAGGCGAAAGGCCGCCGACGCAAGCATCGCCCGAAGCGACGAACGGTCAAGCTCGGCGCGCGCGCCTCTTCTCAGACAGCCCGGCAGCGTTGGCGCGATCGCCTGAAGCGCGGCGGTCTCGCTGCGGCTGGACGGCTCGGTCTGGAACAGCGCCTCCACCTGTTCGGGCCTGGCCCGGACGACACAGATGCTCATGATTTCCGATTCGTCGGACGTGCGGATCGGCGGCAGCGCCGGGTCGTCGCCGACATGCGCGGCGAGCGGCTCGCCACCGAGGTCGCGAAACAGGGCGAATTCGGCGAGCGCCCCCTTGAAGATGCGGTTGTTCGTCGAGAGCGTCCCGGTGGCGAGGCACGCGTTGCGCTCGACGAGGTGCTGGAAGGTGCTGGCATAGCGCGAATCCGCCTGCCGCATCGTCAGCAGCGTCCGCACGCGATTCGGCTCGGCGAGGAAGACGCAGCGCGCAAGCTCATGGACGGCGAGCGCCGCACGCGGAGTCACCCGCTCGCCCGCGCCAGCCGCAGCCGGAGTCACCGCAAGCGCCACCGCCGCGACCATGCCCACAATTGCTTTCATCATGCCCCCACCGACAACCCTATCTTAAGCGCGCGGCGCCGCCGAAGCGCGCGACAGTTTGTACAAGGCCTCGGCGACCACGCCGCGAAGGATCGGGGCGCTGAAGGTGACAGTGAGCCCGTCCTGCATGCAGGGCGAAAGGTGCGGCGTCAGCGCCTCGATCGATGCCCGCTCCCCCGGGCTCTGGAACGCGGCGGAGAGCAAGGCCCGGCTATCCCCCGGATCCGCCCGGACGACGCACTCGCCAAATCGGAGCAAGGCCCCTTCGAGCGGAGGGTTCGCGCCGCCATTTGGCAGGGCGAGCGGCGGGACATCCGCAAAGCTCGTCGGGCCGCCATTGGCAAAGTCGCGCGCATAAAGCTCTTCATAAATCGCGCCACGCACCAGCCGCGGATCGAGTGGCGGCGCGCCGGCGTCCGGCAGGCACCTCGTCTCGAGGAGCCGCTGATAATCGGGACTCCGGGCGTCGGGCGTGCCGCCCGCGACATAGGCCTCGGCGATACGCCCGCGGGTGCGAACGAGACACGTTGCGAGATTTTGGGTGATCCGGACCGTGTCGGCGGCGGGCTGTGCGACAGCGGGCGAACCGGAAAGCGCGAGAGCAATGCACAGAAGCAGCGGATGGCGACTCATTGAGCCTCTCCTTTGTCAGCGCGGACGACCGCCCTGAGAAGTTATCGCTTTGCATGGAGCGCCGCAACGCCTTGTGAACGCGCCTTTCGCGTTGCGGATCAAAGCGGACGCGATCATCCGCCCGCGGCGCCGGCAGCCGCTACTCGGCCGCTTCGAGGATCGGCGCCGAACCGGCCGCACGTTCGGCGATCCGCCGCTCGAGCTCGGGCCGGTAGTGCCGGATCAGGCCCTGGATCGGCCAGGCCGCGGCATCGCCGAGCGCGCAGATCGTGTGCCCCTCGACCTGCTTGGTCACGTCCCACAGCTGGTCGATCTCCTCGACGCTCGCCTCGCCGGTGACCAGGCGTTCCATGACCCGCCACATCCAGCCGGTTCCCTCGCGGCACGGCGTGCACTGGCCGCAGCTCTCATGCTTGTAGAAATAGGAGATGCGGGCGATCGCCTTCACCACGTCGGTGGACTTGTCCATGACGATGACGGCGGCGGTGCCGAGCCCGGACTGGAGGTCCTTCAATCCGTCGAAATCCATCGGCGCATCCATGATCTGCGCCGCCGGAACGAGCGGAACCGACGAGCCGCCCGGGATGACCGCGAGGAGATTGTCCCAGCCGCCGCGGATGCCGCCGGCATGTTTGTCGATCAGCTCGCGGAACGGGATGCTCATCGCCTCCTCGACCACGCACGGGCAGTTCACGTGTCCGGAAATCTGGAAGAGCTTGGTGCCGGCATTGTTCTCGCGCCCGAAGCTCTTGAACCAGGCCGCGCCGCGCCGGAGGATTGTCGGCGCGACCGCGATCGATTCGACATTGTTGACGGTGGTCGGGCACCCGTAGAGGCCGGCGCCCGCCGGGAACGGCGGCTTAAGGCGCGGCTGGCCCTTCTTGCCCTCCAGGCTTTCCAGCATCGCTGTCTCTTCGCCGCAGATATAGGCGCCGGCGCCGCGATGGACGAAGATGTCGAAATCGAAGCCCGACCCGCAGGCATTCTTGCCGATCAGGCCCGCATCATAGGCCTCCTGCACCGCCGCCTCGAGCACCTTCGCCTCGAAGATGAATTCGCCGCGGATGTAGATATAAGCAGCGCGGCAACGCATCGCGAAGCCGGCGATCAGCGCGCCCTCGACCAGCTTGTGCGGATCGTGGCGGATGATCTCGCGGTCCTTGCACGACCCCGGCTCGGATTCGTCGGCGTTGACGACCAGGAAATTGGGGCGCTTCGGGTCCGGATTCTTCGGCATGAAGCTCCACTTCATGCCCGTCGGGAAGCCCGCCCCGCCGCGGCCGCGCAGGCCGGACGCCTTGATCTCCTCGATGATCGCATCCTGCCCGCGCGCCATCAGCGCCTTGGTGTCGTCCCAGTCGCCGCGCTTGCGCGCCGCGTCGAGGTTCCACGGCTGGAAGCCGTAGACATTGGTGAAGATGCGATCCTTGTCTTCGAGCATCACTTGTTCCCGATCATCTTCTGCGCGGCCAGGACGACGACCGCGGCGCCGACGATGATGATGGCGACGAATGCCAATTTGATGGCGATCTTGAGGATTGCCAAGAGGAGGAGGACGCCGATGACGACGGCGACGAACGCGCCGATGCTGGCCTTACCCACGCGGCGCCCCTCCCCCGTTCTGGCAGAATTCGGACGATGCCTGGTCCATCGCGCCGGGCCGCATCTGGGGCTCGACGAAGGCGTCGCGTGAATCGACGACGATGTAGCGTTGCGGCGCCCCACCGCCCTGGGTGAAGGTGCCGCAGACGATCCGCACCCCCTGGCTCGCGCTGCGGCGTGGCGCGGAGAACACGAGGTTCGCCGGGTTTCCGAGCTTCGCGCGAACGAGGCGCTGGGCGGCGGAGACATCGCCCTCGAGCATCGTGCGCGGGACGGAGGCGGCCGCCGCATTGTTCGCCGGCGCCTCGCCGCGATGGCAGGCCGCGAGCATCAGCAGGATGAGGACCGCGGCACGATTCACCACTCGCCCCGGTAATCGTGATTCTCGCTCTGCATCTCCTTGAGGACGGTCGGGCCGCCCTCGGGGCAGGAGGTGATGCGATCGACCTGGGGGCCGATCTTCGGCTGCCTCCCGGCGGCAAGCGCATCGAGCACCGCCGTCATGCTGTCGAAGGTCAGGTCCTCGTAATTGTCGTCGTTGATTTGGACCATCGGCGCGTTGGCGCAGGCGCCGAGGCATTCCACCTCGGTCAGCGTGAACAGGCCGTCCTCGGTCGTGTGGCCCTTCTTCATGCCCTTGGCATAGCAGGCGGCGAGCACGTCGTCGGATCCGCGCAGCATGCACGGCGTCGTCCCGCAGACCTGCACATGGAAGCGGCCGACCGGCACCAGATTGAACATCGTGTAGAAGGTCGCGACCTCGTAGGCCCGGATGTAGGGCATATCGAGATAGCGGGCGACATATTCGATCACCGGGATCGGCAGCCACCCCTGCGTCTTCGTCTCCGCTCCGACCTGCCGCTGGGCGAGATCGAGCAACGGGATGATCGCGCTTTGCTGGCGACCGGGCGGATAGCGGTCGACGATCTTCTTCGCCAGCGCGGCGTTCTCTGCCGTGAAAGCGAAGGCGCCCCAGCGCTCGCGGATTTCGGGAGTATCGGAAAGGCGCTTAGCGGCCATTGGGTGCTCGATCGTTTGTTGGCTCCACACGGTTGTTACTCGGCATTTGAATATGTCCTGTGTCGCCAACATTTAGGCAAACATCAGTTGTCGAACCGTGCTCCAATTTGACCGCGAGGCGCATGCTATTCCACGGCCGAGTGGATGAAGGGCACTCGATGCCAACGATGCCAAAATGCTCATTATCTGGAGAAATCAGCGACTCAGGCGCCGATAACGTGCAGGATTGAGCTAAATTCTGAAGCTCGTTGATCGGCCACATCCCCTGGTTGCGCGCCTGTTCGCCGGAAGGAACGGTATCGTAGTAAATCACCCAAATGCTGCCATCGGAAGTCTGGCGCGCCCCACCGAACATCGTCTCGGCAAACCTCGCGACCGCTTGGGTTTCCCTTTGATCGAGCGCGGGGAAAGATCTACCCAATCTGTGCGGGCCTTGTCCGGGCATCGGAACCGTTTCAACATCGCGACCAGCGCATCTGAGACTAATGCCATCGACGTAATTCAGGTCGGTTGCCTGTGCCACCGACGCCCAAGCCAGCGCGACACCGATTGCAGGACCAGCTAGACCCCGCTTCACCGGTCGCACTCCCCGAACACGATGTCCATCGCGCCGAGGATCGCCGTCACGTCCGCCAGCATGTGGCCCTTGGACATGAAGTCCATCGCCTGGAGGTGGCTGAACGCGGTCGGCCTGATCTTCACGCGGTAGGGTTTGTTGGTGCCGTCGCTGACCAGGTAGATGCCGAACTCGCCCTTGGGGCTTTCGGTCGCGACATAGACCTCGCCCGCCGGCACGTGCAGCCCTTCGGTATAGAGCTTGAAGTGGTGGATGAGCGCCTCCATCGAGGTCTTCATCTCGGCCCGGCGCGGCGGCGCGACCTTGCGATCGTCGGTGAGGACGAGGCCGTCGGGCATCTCGTTGAGGCACTGCTTCATGATCCGCGCGGACTGCCAGACCTCCTCGACCCGGACCATGAAGCGATCGTAGCAATCGCCCCTGGTGCCGACCGGAATGTCGAAATCCATGCGGTCATAGACTTCGTAGGGCTGCGACCGGCGGATATCCCACGGGATGCCGGCGGCGCGGATCATCGGGCCGGAGAAGCCCCAGGCCAGCGCATCCGCCCTGGAAACCGTCGCGATATCGACATTGCGCTGCTTGAAGATGCGGTTGTCGGCGACCAGGCTGACCGCGTCCGCGAACAGGCCCGGCAGGCGGTTGTCGAGCCAGTCGGCGATGTCGGTAAGCAGCTTCAGCGGCACGTCCTGGCGCACGCCGCCCGGGCGGAACCAGTTGGCGTGCATCCGCGCGCCCGACGCCCGCTCGTAGAAGTTCATCAGGTCTTCGCGAAGCTCGAACATCCACAGGTTCGGCGTCATCGCGCCGACGTCCATGACATGGCTGCCCAGATTGAGCAGATGGTTCGAGATGCGGGTCAGCTCGGCAAAGAGGACCCGCAGATATTTGGCGCGCGGCGGGATATCGAGATCGAGCAGTTTCTCGATCGCGAGCACGAAGCTGTGCTCCATCGACAGCGGCGAGACATAGTCGAGGCGATCCATATAGGGGAGCGCCTGGAGATAGGTCTTGTATTCGCAGAGCTTCTCGGTGCCGCGGTGGAGCAGGCCGACATGCGGATCGACCCGCTCGATGATCTCCCCGTCAAGCTCGAGCACCAGCCGGAGCACGCCGTGCGCGGCGGGATGCTGCGGGCCGAAATTGATCGTGTAGTTGGCGATCGACGCCTCGTGCTCGCGCACCTCGTCGAGCCGCTCGACCGCCCGCGCGTCGACGTCCGGATTGTGGAGATCGGTCACGACTTGTCACCCTTCGGCTTGCGCGGCGCGCGCGGCTTGCGGGCCGCCGGCGCCTCGGTGGCCACGGCGGCGTCAGGCCTCGGCGGCGCGGCCTTGCGGGCGCGCGGCTTCTGCGCGGTCGTCTTGGCGCCTTCGGTATTGGCCGGCTCGCCCGCGCCCGTCTGCTCCTTGCGCTCGGTCGTCTTCGGCGTCGACGCCGTCGCGGGAGCCGGCGACTGGGCGGCGTCGGCCTTCCTGATCTCGTCGGCCTTCAGCGGAGTCGGCGCGCCCTTTTCCTCGGGAAGCTTCGCCTTCTCATCGCCCGGAAGGATATATGCGGCCCCTTCCCACGGACTGAGGAAGTCGAAATTGCGGAAATCCTGCGCGAGCCGCACCGGCTCGTAGACGACGCGCTTCTGCTCCTCGGAATAACGAAGCTCGACATAGCCCGTGAGCGGGAAATCCTTGCGCTGCGGATGGCCCCGAAAGCCATAGTCGGTGAGGATCCGGCGCAAGTCCGGATGGCCCTCGAAGACCACGCCGTACATGTCGAACACTTCGCGCTCGAGCCAGCCGGCGACCGGATAGACGCCGGTCACGGTCGGCACCGGCTTCACCTCGTCGGTCGAGACGCGGACGCGCAGGCGATGGTTCTTCGTGACCGAAAGCAGGTGGTAGACCACCTCGAAGCGCTCGGCGCGCTCGGGATAGTCGACGCCCGCAATCTCCATGAGTTGCTGGTACTCGAACCGGTCGCGAAGGGTGGTGAGGACGGTGGCGATCGACTCGCGCGCGACGTCGATCGAAACCTCGCCGACCTCGTCCTTGGCGACAAGGAAGGCTGGGCCGATCGCCGCCTTCACCTCGTCGATAATGCCCGTGCGGGCTGGGATCAGTGGAGCCGCGCTTGCCATGGCCTATCGCTCGATCGTGCCTTCGCGGCGGATCTTCCGCTGGAGCTGCATGATGCCGTAGAGCAAAGCCTCGGCGGTCGGCGGGCAGCCGGGGACGTAGATGTCCACCGGCACGATCCGGTCGCAGCCGCGCACCACGCTGTAACTGTAGTGATAATAGCCGCCGCCATTGGCGCACGAGCCCATCGAGATCACATATTTGGGCTCGCTCATCTGGTCGTAGACCCGGCGGAGCGCGGGGGCCATCTTGTTGCAGAGCGTGCCGGCGACGATCATCACGTCGCTCTGGCGCGGGCTCGCGCGCGGCGCGGCGCCAAATCTTTCAAGGTCGTAGCGCGGCATGTTCACATGGATCATCTCGACCGCGCAGCACGCCAGGCCGAAGGTCATCCACCAGAGCGAACCGGTCCGCGCCCATTGGAACAGATCCTCGGTGGTCGTGACGAGGAAGCCCTTGTCGCTCACCTCCGACTGGATCTGGTTGAAGATGTACGGATCGGGAAGCTGGCTTTCGAGCGGATGCCCGGCCTCGCGCCCCGAGAGCGTCACTCCCATTCCAGCGCTCCCTTCTTCCACGCATAGGCAAGTCCGAGCGCAAGCTCGACGATGAACAGCATCATCGCGCCCCAGGCGACCCAGCCGATCGAAAAGACGCTGACGGCCCAGGGGAAGAGGAACGCCGCCTCGATGTCGAAGACGATGAAGAGGATCGCCACCAGATAGAAGCGCACGTCGAACTGCGCGCGACTATCCTCGAACGCGGGGAACCCGCATTCATATTCGGCGAGCTTGTCCGGATTGGGCTTGTCCGCGCCTGTGAACCGGGCGGCGATCATCGGCAGCACCACGAAGGCGCCGGAAATGCCGAGCGCGACGACCAGGAACAGGAGGATCGGCAGATAGTTCGCGGCGACCGACGCCATGTGACTCAACTCTCCCAGAGGTTGCGGCGGCTTTAGGATGGGCGCGACAGCGACGCAAGGCTCGGCGGCGGAGAAGTTCAGCCCTTGAGCGCGCCGGCGACCAGCTTGTGCAGGCGCGAGTGGAGATCGCCATTGCCGGCGAGGATCTGCCCTTTCGCAAGCCCTGCATCGCCGCCACGGAAATCCGTCACGAACCCGCCGGCCTCGCGCACCAGGATGATCCCCGCGGCGATATCCCAGAACTGAAGGTCTTCCTCCCAGAAGCCGTCGAATCGACCGGCGGCGACCCAGGCGAGATCGAGCGCGGCGGAACCGAACCGACGAATGCCGGCGACTTCAGGGCTCACCGCGCCGGCGATCTTCTGCCAGCGCGGCGTATCGCCATGGCCATGGAACGGGATTCCGGTGGCGATCAACGCCTCCGACATGTCGCGCCGCGAGGAGACCCGCAGCCGCCGGTCGTGCAGCCAGGCGCCCCTGCCCTTTTCCGCCCAGAAGCTCTCGTCCGTCAGGGGTTGGTAGACGAGACCGTGGGAGAGATCGCCCCAGCCCTGCCCGCCCGCCTTCGGCTCCTGGACCGCGATCGAGATCGCGAAATGCGGGATGGAGTGCAGGAAGTTGGAGGTGCCGTCGATCGGGTCGATCACCCAGCGCGGTTTGTTCGGATCGCCTTCGATGCTGCCGCCTTCTTCGAGCAGCATCCCCCACTCGGGGCGCGCGCGGCGAAGCTCCTCGACCAGCGCCTGCTCGGTGCGCTCGTCGGCGAGGCTGACGAAGTCGGCAGGCCCCTTGCGGCTCACCTGGAGATGCTCGACCTCGCCGAAGTCGCGGCGCAGGCGCCCCGCCGCCTTGCGCGCGGCACGCTCCATGACGGTGATGAGGCCGGAATGGCTGGGCAACTCAATTCTCCCCCCTCCCGCGTGCGGGAGGGGTAAGGGGGTGGGCTTGAGAGGTCGGCCGGGCCCACCCCTCGATCCCCTCCCGCAAGCGGGAGGGGAAGAACATCAGTCCGCGCGACGGACGTACGTCTGTTCGTAAACGTCGACCACGATCTTCGTTCCGGCACTGATATGCGGCGGGACCATGACGCGAACGCCATTGTCGAGGATCGCCGGCTTGTAGCTGGACGAGGCGGTCTGCCCTTTCACCACGGCGTCGGCCTCGACGATGGTGGCCTCGATCGTATCGGGCAATTGCACGCTGATCGGCTTTTCGTCGTACAGTTCCATGACGACGTCCATGCCATCCTGGAGGAAGGCGGCGGCATCGCCGAGAAGGTCGCGCGGCAGGCTGATCTGCTCATAGCTTTCCTTGTCCATGAAGGTCAGCATGTCGCCGTCGGCGAACAGGAACTGGAAATCCTTCGTGTCGAGCCGGACGCGCTCCACCGTCTCCGCGGACCGGAACCGGACGTTGTTCTTGCGGCCGTCGACGAGGTTCTTCATCTCGACCTGCATATAGGCGCCCCCCTTGCCGGGCTGGGTGTGCTGGATCTTCACAGCGCGCCAGATGCCGCCTTCATATTCGATGATGTTGCCGGGACGGATGTCCACGCCGCTGATCTTCATGGTCTGCTCGTTTGAGAAAGAAAGGTTGCGGGCCTTTAGCGTGGCGACCGGTCTCCGACAAGCAGCGGATAGGGATTGATCGGCGTGCCGCGCCACCACTGGTCTTCCGGGGCCATGCGGCTGATCGCGAAGTGGAGATGCGGCGCCTCGGCGCTGGCATTGCCGGTGCTGCCGACGAAGCCGATCGGATCGCCGCGGCCGATCGCCTCCCCCTCGTGGAGCCCGGGCGCATAGGCCTGGAGATGCGCGTAATAGAACATCCACCGCCGGTCGGGCGATCGGACATAGACGGTGATCCCGCCACCGCCGCGGCTGAAATAGAGCTTCTCGACCGTGCCGGCCGCCGCCGCGATCACGGGCGTTCCGGCGGGCGCCATGATGTCGATCGCATCGTGGACCCGCCCGCCGGCGCGTGCGTCGCTATAGGTATCGGTAAGGACGCCGGGCTCGATCCCGGCCACCGGAAGGGCAAGCCCCGACGGCAGGATGAAGGGGCCCGCGGCCACCTGCGGGGCGGACGCCGGAGGCGGGGCCGGCACCCCGCCCGACAGCCACACCATGCTCATCAGCACGACGATCACGAGGCCGGTGATACCGACGGCGAGAAGGAGCGTCACGTTGCGCATGCGAAAACAAGCGCGCCCAACGCGGCATCGTTCCCGCCGCGCCTTCCGGACGGTTGAGCATCTCCCTTCCGTCCGGCATAGAGGAAGCAGGGGGGCAAGCGGATGAATCTCGGACGGCAGATCAAGGATCGGATCGGAACCGGAGGGATCGTCATCGCCCTGATCGTGGCCGCGGCCATCGTCTTCATCGGCGCGAGCGCGATCTTCAGCCTTGCGCCGACCACGGTGGACATCTCCACCGGCGCCCGTTTCCCCTGCACGGTCATCAGCATCTACGACGGCGACGGCCCGATCAACTGCGCCGAGGTCGATGAGAACGGCAAGCAGGTGTCGATCCGGCTGCGCGGGATCGAGGCGCGCGAGCCCGACAATACGTGCCAGCTCCCGGTCTGCCCGCCCATGTCCGGCGCCCAGGCCAAGGCGGAGCTGACCCGCCTTGCGGTGGGCCGCATGCAGTGCGTCTCCTTCGGCCCCTCCTACAACCGTGTCGACGCAAGCTGTTTCAGCGCCACCGGAGTCGATATCAGCTGCGAGCTGATCCGCCGGGGCGCCGCCGAACGCTGGCCGGAATATGACCGGGAGCAGCGGCTCGTTCACTGCGTTCCCCGGCGCGGCTAGGCAGGGCGTGCGGGTCCTGAAGCAGCTGCGGCACCGGCTCGGCCGAACCGCCCTTGGCCCCATCGTTGTCCTGTGGGGCTTCGGCTACGCGCTCGTCGATATCGTCGCCTTTCTGCTCGGGCGGAGCGCGCCGGGATCGAACCTCGTTTCGTCCATGCCGATGTTCGCCCTCGGAGTCGGCCAGACGCTGATGCTCGATTGGCTGCGGCAGACCGTGCTTCCCCGGCGCGGCTTGCTTCGCTGGGGCCTGCTGGGGATCGCCGTCGCGACCGCCACGACGATCCAGGGCCTGTTCGATCTTTACTGGCTGCGCTTCCTGTCGATCGCGCTCTTTCCGCAGTGGCAGGAATGGGCGCTGGTGATCGACATCCAGCGGCTGTTCACCGTGCTGCTGCTCTACCTTTGGACCTTCTGCCTGGCGCTGACGCTGCTCTGGGCCGCGCGGGCCAACGCCCGGTTCGAGGCGAGCGCGGCACGCGCCGCCAATGCGGAGGCGGCGGCAGCCAAGGCGGAATCGGCGGCGCTGAGGCTCCAGCTCAACCCGCATTTCCTGTTCAACACGCTCAATTCGATCTCAAGCCTCGTCTATCTCGATCGCAAAAGCGAGGCGGAGGAGATGATCGATCGCCTGTGCGAGTTCCTGCGCGCCTCGCTCTCCGCCGATCCGATGGCGGACGTTCCGCTGGCGCAGGAGATCGACAGCATTGATGCCTATCTCGGCATCGAATCGGCGCGGTTCGGCGACCGGCTCGACATCGCCATCGACGTGGCAGCGGGCGCCGCCGACGTTCAGGTGCCCAATTTCATCCTCCAGCCGCTGGTCGAAAACGCGATCAAGCATGGCGTGGCGCGCGCCAAGGGCCCGGCGACGCTGGAGGTGACGGCCGCGCGCGAGGGCGATTCGATCCGGCTTTGCGTGTTCAACGGGCCGGCCGTCGATCCTTCGGCTACGGATATGGAGGACGGCCATGTGCGACGCAGCACCGGCATCGGCCTCGCCAATATCCGCCAGCGCCTCGCCAATCGCTACGGCGATGCCGCCTCGCTGGAGACCGAGGCCGGCCCGGACGGCTACCGCGCCGTGATTCGCCTGCCCTTTCAGGCCGCGCGCGAGGCCAGTACGTCCTGAAAGGCGGCCACGGCCGCCGCGGGATCGGTGGCGGACCAGACGGCGCCGCTTACCGCCAGGAAATCGGCCCCCGCCTTCACCAGCACGCCGCCATTTTCCGGCGTGATCCCGCCGATCGCGACGCAGGGCAGCTCGAACAGGGTCGTCCACCAGGACAGGATCGACGGATCGGGCCGGTGGCGCGTCTCCTTGGTCGCGCTCGGAAAGAAGGCGCCGAAGGCGACATAGTCCGCCCCCGCCTCGCCCGCCTCCATCGCGAGGTGGCGGCTGTCATGGGCGGTGACGCCGATCTGCGCGCCGGGTCCGAGCAATGCGCGCGCCTCGCCCGGATCGCCGTCGCCCTGCCCCAGATGCACGCCGTCGGCGCCGATCCGTTTGGCGAGCGCCATGTCGTCATTGACGATGAAGGCGACCTCGCGATCCGCGCAGATGCGCTGGAGCGGCTCAGCCAGGCGCGCCGCCTCATGCTGGTCGAGGCCCTTGACCCGAAACTGGAAGGCGGCGACCGGGCCGCCGTCGAGCGCCTCGGCCAGCCGGTCCGGAAAGCCGCCGCCGACCTCGAGCGGGGAGATCAGGTAAAGCTGGCAGGCCGGCCGCCGCGGGTCGCGCTCGAAGCGCTCGGCGAAATGGGGATCGAGCGCCAGGTCGTCATCGTCATCCATCGCCGCGCTCTAGCGCGCGGATCGCGGCGGCGAAAGCGGCGGGATCGTCCAGCTTGTGGGCGATGGCGCCGATCGCCCGGCGCCGCACCCGGACGGGTGGGTCGACCTCGACCATGACATTGGGCCAGGCGAGGAGCGCAAGGTTGAGCACCTCGCGGCGCTTCAGCTCCTCGGCGGTCCACGCCGCGCGGAGTCCCGCGACCCGATCGAGCGGGACCGCGACGCTCCTCAGCATTCCCACCCGCATCAGCAAAATGTCGCCGTCGATGCGGACGGGCAGGCGCCGGAACGAGAGGACCAGTGCGGCGATCCAGCCGATCACCGCGAGGCTGATCGCCGAAAGCGTCGCCGCAAGCCACGGCGCCCATGCGCCGATCAGGAAGTGGACGATCAGCAGCTCGACGGCCGCGATCGCGATGAACATCCACAAGGTCGGCGCAAGGCCCCGGTGATAGGGGAAGGCCGTTCCGTTCAGCGGACCAGCGCCATCATCAGGCCGTCCCATCCCTTCGCCCCTACCGTCTGGATCGCCGTCGCATCGAGCGCCGGATCGTCGGCGAGCAGCTTTTCCGCCAGATAGGCGTCGACCGTGTTCCACTCCGCGCTCATCCGGCCCTCCTAGGCCTTGGCGACCGAGGCCTCGTAAATCTCGTCGATCGCCTCGCCGAGCGCGCGGTCGAACTCGGCGTCGCTCATCTGCGCGCGAAGATCTTCGAGCAAGGCCCGGCTGAAGCTCGCGATGATCCCGTGATTCCTGGCGAGCTCGGCGCAGGCCTCCCTGCGCGAATAGCCGCCCGAGAGCGCGACGACCCGAAGCACATGCGGATGGGCGACGAGCGGATCGAACAGGCCGCATTCGGCCGGCAGGCTGAGCTTCAGCATGACCCTGGCATCGCCCGGCAAGGCATCGAGCGCCTTCTTGAGCTCGTCGAGAAGGATCGCATCGGCCTCGGCGCGCTCGGGGCTCTTGATGTTGACCTCCGGCTCGATGATCGGGACCAGCCCATGGGCCAGGACCTGTCTGGCCACCTCGAACTGCTGGGCGACGACCGCCGCGATTCCCTCGCGATTGGCGAGGTTGATGACCGAGCGCTCCTTGGTTCCGAACACGCCGAGCCCCTTGGCGCGCGAGAGAAGCGCGTCGAGCTCGGGCATCGGCTTCATCAGCTGGACGCCATTGGCTTCGGTCTCCAGCCCCTTGTCGATCTTCACGAACGGGACGACGCCGCGGTCCTTCAGCGCCTGCGGCGTGGGCTTGCCGCCAACCTCGCCGTCCATCGTCCGCTCGAACAGGATCGCGCCGATCACCTTGTCGCCGGTGAAGGCGGGCGAGGTGATGATCCGCTCGCGCATCTTGTGGATGAGGCCGAACATCTCCTCGTCGGAAGACCAGGCGCCCTCCTCGATCCCATAGCCCTTCAGCGCCTTGGGCGTGGAACCACCGCTCTGGTCGAGCGCGGCGATGAAGCCCTTCCCGCTCGCCATCTGCGTCATCATGTCCGAATCCTGCATCATTCTCCCTCTCGCGAGTCCAGCGCCTTGACCCCCGGCAGCTCCTTGCCTTCCATCCATTCGAGGAAGGCGCCGCCGGCCGTCGACACGAAGGTGAAATCGTCGGCCACGCCCGCCTGGTTGAGCGCGGCGACCGTATCGCCGCCGCCCGCCACCGAGACGAGGCTTCCCTCCTGGGTCAGCGCCGCCGCCGTGCGGGCGAGCGAAACCGTCGCGGCCTCGAAGGGTGGCGTCTCGAACGCGCCGAGCGGGCCGTTCCACACCAGGGTCCGGCACGTCTTGAGCACGTCCGCCAGCGCCTCGACGGCGGCCGGGCCGACGTCGAGGATCATCTCGTCCTCCGCGACCTCATGGACGTTGCAGGTGCGGATGCTCGGCGGATTCGCCGCAAACTCCTTCGCGACGACCACATCGTAGGGCAGGTGCACGGTGCAGTTCGCCCGGTCCGCCGCGTCGAGAATCTCGTTGGCGGTGTCGGCGAGGTCGCGTTCGGCAAGGCTTTTGCCGATCGCGACGCCGCGCGCGGCGAGGAAGGTGTTCGCCATGCCGCCGCCGATGATGAGGTGATCGACCTTGCCGACCAGGTGGCGCAGCACTTCGAGCTTGGTCGAAACCTTCGCGCCCCCGACCACCGCCGCGACCGGCCGCTCCGGATGGCCGAGCGCGCGTTCCAGCGCGTTCAGCTCCTTTTCCATCGCGCGCCCGGCATAAGCGGGCAGCAGGTGGGCGATCCCCTCGGTCGATGCGTGGGCGCGATGCGCGGCCGAAAAGGCGTCGTCGACATAGAAGTCGCCGAGCGCGGCCATCGCTTGCGCGAGCGCCGCATCGTTCTTCTCCTCGCCGGCATGGAATCGGGTGTTCTCGAGAATCGCGACATCACCGGACTGCAGCGTCGCGACGGCCTCGGCCGCCTCCGGCCCCGCGCAATCGTCGATGAAGCGGACGGGCCGGCCGAGCACATGCTCATAGGGCCGCGTCACCAGCGCCAGCGACATGTCCGGCCGCCGCTCGCCCTTCGGCCTGCCGAAATGGGCGAGCAGGAGGACGATCGCGCCCTTGTCGGCCAGTTCGGTGACGGTCGGGAGCGTCGCGCGCAACCGGGTGTCGTCGGTGACGGCCCCGTCCTTCATCGGCACGTTGAGGTCCACGCGGACCAGCGCGCGCTTGCCCGAAACGTCGCCGAGCTCGTCGAGGGTCCGGAACGACGTCATGGCGTCAGATCAGCTTCCCCATCGCCGCGGCGGTATCGACCATGCGGTTCGAGAAGCCCCATTCATTGTCGTACCAGGAAACGACGCGGGCGAGCTTGCCCTCCATCACCGTCGTCTCGAGCCCGTCCACCGTCGAGCTCTGGGGCGTATGGACGATGTCGGCCGACACGATCGGGTCCTCGGTATAGACGAGGATATTCTTGAGCGGGCCGCTCTCGGCCGCGGCCTTGAGCAGCGCGTTGATCTCGTCGCGGCTCGTGTCGCGCTTCGGGGTGAAAACGAGATCGATCAGGCTGCCGTCCGGCACCGGCACGCGGACCGCCGAGCCGTCGAGCTTGCCCTTGAGCTCCGGCAGCACCTCGCCGACCGCGCGGGCGGCGCCGGTCGTGGTCGGGATCATCGACATGGCGGCCGCGCGGGCGCGCCGCAGGTCCTTGTGGATCTGATCGAGGATCTTCTGGTCGTTGGTATAGGCATGGACCGTGGTCATGAAGCCGCGCTCGATCCCGATCGTGTCGTTGAGCACCTTGGCGACCGGGGCGAGGCAGTTGGTCGTGCAGGACGCATTCGACACGATCGTGTGCTCTGCGGTCAGCTTGTCATGGTTCACGCCGTAGACGACGGTGAGATCGGCACCCTTGGCCGGGGCGGAGACGAGAACTTTCTTCGCACCTGCAGTCAGATGCGCGCCGGCCTTGTCACGATCGGTGAAGAAACCGGTGCATTCGAGGACGAGGTCGATCCCGTTCGCTCCGTGCGGCAGCTTCGCCGGATCCTTCTCCGCCGTGACATGGATCCGCTTGCCGTCGATCACGAGGTCATTGCCCTCGGCGCTGACCGTCCCCGGATATTTGCCGTGGACGCTGTCGCGGCCGAAGAGCCAGGCATTGGATTCGGCGTCGGCAAGATCATTGACCGAGACGAGTTCAAGCCCGCTGTCCGGACGCTCGAGCAGGGCACGCGCCACGAGGCGGCCGATCCGCCCGAAGCCGTTGATCGCAACTCTGGTCGCCATGTCATTGATCTCCTTGATTTTCGAGCGCCGAGACGATGCGCGGCACGATCGCTTCGGCGGTAAAGCCGAAATGTTTGAACAGGTCCTCCGCCGGCGCCGATTCGCCGAAGCGGTCGAGCCCGATATTGAGGCCGCTGCGCCCGGTGTAACGCTCCCAGCCAAGCGTCGCGCCGGCCTCGATCGAGACGATCAGCGCGTCGGCGGGCAGCAGGTCGGCACGATAGGCCGCGTCCTGCGCGTCGAAACGTTCCCAACAGGGCATGGAGACCACATCGGTGCCGATCCCCTGCCCTTCAAGGCTTTCGCGAACGGCGATCGCGACCTCGACCTCCGAACCGGTGGCGAGCAGCACCACGCGCCGCGCCGCGCCCGCGGCCTTCAGGCGATAGGCGCCCCTGAGCCCGTCCCGCCCCCCATAGTCGCGCAGCTGCGGCAGGTTCTGGCGGCTGAGCGCGAGAAGCGTCGGGCCATCCCGTCGCTGCAACGCAGCCTCCCAGGCCTCGGCCGTCTCGACGCGGTCGCAGGGCCGCCACACTTCGAGATTCGGGATGAGGCGAAGGCTCGTCAGATGCTCGATCGGCTGGTGCGTCGGCCCGTCCTCGCCGAGCCCGATCGAATCGTGCGTCATCACATAAACGACGCGGCAGCGCTGGAGGGCCGAGAGGCGGATCGCCGGCCGCGCATAATCGGAGAAGACGAGGAACGTGCCGCCATAGGGAATCACCCCGCCGTGCAGCGCCATCCCGTTCATCGCCGCCGCCATGCCGAATTCGCGGATGCCGTAGAAGATGTAACGCCCGCCATAATCGTCGCGGGTCAGCGGCGTCTGGTCCTTCGTGCGCGTGTTGTTCGATCCGGTGAGGTCCGCCGATCCGCCGACCAGCTCGGGAAGGAGCGGGGTCAGCACGCCGAGCGCGTCCTCCGAAGCCTTGCGGGTCGCGACCTTTTTGGGCTCGGCGAGCATCTCCGCCATCCGGTCGCGAATCTCGTCGCCCTTCGCGAGGTCGCCCGCCATGCGGCGCTCGAACGCCGCCTTGTGCGGGCTCGCCGCGAGCCGGCCCCGCCAGTCCGAATGGGTCGATGCGCCACGCCCGCCGAGCTCGCGCCAGGCCGCCGCGATGTCCGCCGGAATCTCGAAGGGCGGCCAGTCCCAGCCGAGCGCGCGCCGCGCCGCCGCCACCTCATCCGTGCCGAGCGCCGCGCCGTGGGTCGCAGCGGTCCCCTGCTTGTTGGGCGCGCCGAAGCCGATGATCGTGCGGCACGCGATCAGGGACGGGCGCGGATCGGCCGCCGCTTCGGCGAGCGCGCGGCGCACGTCGTCGGCGTCGAGCCCGTCGCAGCGCACCGTATGCCAGCCATAGGCCCGATAGCGCGCCTCCACATCTTCGCTGGTCGAAAGATCGGTGGCGCCGTCGATGGTGATTCGGTTGTCGTCCCACAGCACGTTGAGCCGCCCGAGGCCGAGATGCCCGGCAAGCCCCGCCGCCTCGTGGTTGATCCCCTCCATCAGGCAGCCGTCGCCGGCGATGACCCAGGTGCGGTGATCGACCAGCGCGTCGCCGAAGGCGGCGTTGAGGTGGCGCTCGGCGATCGCCATGCCGACCGCCATTGCGATCCCCTGCCCCAGAGGCCCGGTCGTCGCCTCGACCCCGGGCAGCAGGAAATTCTCGGGATGACCGGCGCAGGGCGATCCCAGCTGTCGGAAGCGACGTATATCGTCGATCGTCGGCCGCTGGTAGCCGGTGAGATGGAGGAGCGAATAGATCAGCATCGAGCCGTGACCCGCCGACAGCACGAAGCGGTCGCGATCGGGCCAAGCCGGATCGGCCGGGTCGTGCTTCAGGAATTCCGTCCACAGCACGGTCGCGGCGTCGGCCATGCCCATCGGCATTCCCGGATGACCGCTATTGGCGGCCTGGACGGCGTCCATCGAAAGGGCGCGGATGGCGTTGGCGAGCGTTCTGATCTCGGGCATCTCGTCTCCAGGAGGTCCGCTGGCGCGCGCCGGCTTGGCGTTCCTTTATCGGCGAAGATGCGCGCGTCAACCGGGCCGACACGGCATCTTGCCGCGCCGCGCAGTCATGCTATGCCCTTGTCCATGGCGGACCAACGCGCTCTGGCAGCGATCGACCGCATCGAACGTGCGCTTGCGCGGATCGAGCAGGGGGCTGAGCGCCTCAAGTCCGGCGGCGCCGATTCCGAGCGACTCCGGCATGCCCACGATGCCCTGAAGCGCAAGGTCGCAGGCGCGATCGGCGAACTCGATCTCATCATCGATCAGGCGGAGCGCGGCTGATGGCCAGTATCGATATCGACGTCGCCGGCCGCAGCTATAATGTCTCTTGTCGTGACGGCGAGGAGGATCATCTGCGCTCGCTCGCCGCGATCGTGAACAAGCGGGCCGAAGACGCGGCCGAGGCGCTCGGCGGCCTGACGGAGGCGCGCCAGCTGCTTTTTGCCGCGCTGCTGATCGCCGATGATCTCAAGGATGCCCGCGCCGGCGCCGGCCTGCCCGATCCGACGCCGCCCGCGCCCGATCCGGCGGTGGCCGAAGCGCTGGAATGGATCGCGGGCCGGCTCGAAAGCCTTGCCGCAACGCTTGAGCCGGCGGCGGTGAGCGCCTAGATAGGGCGGGACGGGTACTGCCCGGTACGAGCTTTAGCGAACATCCCTGAGGCGATAAGACATCCTAGGGAGCTGTCCCTGCCCGGGCCCTGGTCCGACGCATATGGTTCCCACCTGACGTTCTGGCGTCAGAGGATATTCCGGCAAACGGCCATGGCGGTCCCGTCACCCATGTTTCCTGACAAGATGAGCGCGCGCATCGAGGGGCTGAGGCTCCGGCGCGATTGCGCGGCCGCGCTCGACGCCGATGCCCGCGCGGTCGAGGCGGCCGCGCTGGCGGATCACGTGGTGCCGCATCTTGGAAACGCGGCCACCATCGCCGCTTATCATCCGCTGAAGAGCGAGATCGATCCCGGCGCCATCCTCGATCGCCTGACGCCCGGTCAGCGCGCCGCCTTCCCCTGGTTCGCGGATCGCGAGGCGGAGATGATCTGGCGCAGCGGACCGCCGATCGAGCCCGGCCCCTGGGGCATGGGCCAGCCCGCCGCCGATGCGCCGGCGGTCGATCCGGATATCGTCCTCGTCCCGATCGTGCTCGCCGACCGGGTCGGCACACGGATCGGCCACGGCAAGGGCCATTATGATCGGGCGCTGGCGCGGCTGCGAGCGCGGCGGGCCGTGGCCACGATCGGCATTGGCTGGGCCTGCCAGCTGGTGCCCGGCCCCCTCCCCGCCGACTCCTGGGACGTGCGGCTCGACGCGGTCGCGACGCCGGAAGGATGGTTTCCATGCGCATAGAGCCGAGCTGGCGGACCGGCGTCGGGATGGCGCTGATCCTGCTGCTGATCGTCGGCTGGAGCGTGCTTGCCGTGACGGGCGCGGCCTGGGTCTCGGGTCTGCCGGCCCTCGTCCAGGCGCTTTATTATCTTCTTGCCGGGATCGCCTGGATCCTGCCGCTGCGACCGCTGATTCGCTGGATGAACCGGCGGGATTGAGGCGACGTTTCCGCTTTGGGGAAATGGCGCGAGTGACGGGGCTCGAACCCGCGACCTCCGGCGTGACAGGCCGGCGCTCTAACCAACTGAGCTACACCCGCGTAAGTGCAGGCCGCGCCGGTTAGTGGAGGCGATTGGGGCTGTCAAGCGATGCGGGCCGATCATTTGGTTGGGGGCCGTGCCTCGTCATGATGTTCGTGGATCAGCGTGCCTTCCTCGAACAGGAAACCGGCGATGTCGGGCTTGCCGGCCGCGTCGAGGACGGTCCGGCCGATGATGAGCAGCGGCACCGCGAGCAGCGCCCCCGTCGTCCCCCAGACCCAGGCCCAGAAGCTCAGCGACAGCAGGATCAACAATGGATTGATGGTCAGCCGACGCCCGACCACCGCCGGCGTCACCAGGTTCGATTCGACCAGGTGGACGCCGATGAAGCAGATCGCCGGGAGCAGCGCATAACCCAGGTCGCGGAAGGTCATCAGCCCGCCGAGCGCGAGCAGCAGCGCCGAGGCGATCGGGCCGAGATAGGGGATATAATTGAGCACCGCCGCGATGCCGCCCCACATGAGCGGCGTCGGCATCCCGATCAGCCAGAGCACCAGCGCGACGACGAGTCCCATCCCGATGTTCACCATCGTGATCGTGCCGAGATAGGCCGAGGTCGCGTCGACCATGCGCTGGATCACCCGCGCCGTCGTCATCGCCCCGTCGAAGCTCGCCCGGGTCGTGATCGCGCGCTTGCGCATCCGGGTCCATCCGGCGAGGAAGAAGAAGATCACCAGCAGCGCGAAGAACATCTGGATCGCGGCGACCGGCGCCGAGGTCGCGACGATCTGGAGAAGCGAGTTCGGTGTCTCCACCCTCACCGCCTGCGGCGCGCCCGGGCTGCTATGGGCGAAGCGGTGGACGACATTGTCGATGAAGCGTTCGAGATTGGTGTAGACGTCGAGCACCGGCGCGAAGGTCGCGCGCAGCCGATCGACCCGCTCAGGCAGCAGCTCGAACCATTGCATCGCGGGGAAGACGATCGCGGCAACCGCGATGTTGGCGATGCCGATGAACAGGACCACGCACAGGAAGGCGGCGAGCGTCGAGGGAATGCGTCGCCGCTCCAGCCATTCGAGCAGCGGCACCAGCGCGATGGCGATCACAAGTGCGGCGGTGACCGGGAGGAAGAATTCGGCCCCCGCCTGAAGCGCAAAAGGGAGCGCGACCGCGAGCCCGAGGCCGCTGATCAGCGTGAGCGAGGCGAGCAGCCGATCGCGCCGGAACGCGCTGGTCTCGTCCTCCAGCACGAGCCCGATGCCCGGGCCGCGCGGTGCATCGTCTTCGTCGGGCCGCTGCTGATCCATCTACGCGCACAACCTTTCAACGCGACCATGCCCGAGCCGGCGCGCGCTGGAAAGAGGAAGCGGATGGTGCCCCTGGCCCGAGTCGAACGGGCACTCCTTGCGGAACTCGATTTTGAGTCGAGCGCGTCTACCAATTCCGCCACAGGGGCACGGCCGACGCTCTAGGCGAGCCGGCCGCGCCCCGCAAGGCGGGCGGGAATCAGGAGAAGACGGCGGCCTGCACCCTGTTCTTGGGATCAGGGCCGTACCGGTTCGGCCCCGGCGTCCCGTCCAGGAACCTGAAGACCAGCAGCATCAGCCCGAGTCCGAGGGCGCCGATCGCTGCGATGAAACCGATCATTACCGGCACCGCGGCGCCGTTCGTGCCACCCGACAGGGCCGATGCGCCCGCCATGCCGAACGCAAGGAAGGCGACACATTCGCAGGCGAGCGGTGCGAGCAACCACCATCCCGATCGGTTGGTGTCGTGAAGCCGCCGCACCGCGACCGCGAGCGACGGAATGATCAGGAAGAGGCCGAGCAGTCCGTACAGGGCGAAAAGCAGCAGGATGCCGATCCCCATGCCGGCGCCGGCCGCCACAGCGGTGCCCGGATCCTTGCCACCCACTCCCGTTCCGAGCGCAATTGCCGCACTGCCGGCAATGATGATGGTCAGGATCCAGAAGCTGACGGCAATCAGGACCTGGAAAACCACCCACATCCAATATTCCATCCGCCGCGACCGGCCCGAAAAATCGGCGTAGCGCTTCAGCGGCATCAGCATCCATTCCATGACAACCCCCTCGCTTGCCCTGTGGAGGGGGGCAGCCTCGTCCATCGCGCCTGGACAATCAAGATGGAGCGTCAACGCGAAAGGTGCGTTTGCCGCTCGCCGACGTGAGAGAAATTGCCGCAGTGACGAGGGGGATCGGTTGAGATGAGCGCGATGAGTGCCGGAATCATGCTTTGGCGTCGGCGGGGAGTTGGCGTCGAGTTGCTTCTCGCGCATTTCGGCGGCCCGCTCTGGGCCCATCGGGACGAGGGTGCCTGGGCCATCCCCAAGGGAGCGGTCGAGCCCGGCGAGACGCCGGCAGCGGCCGCGCTCCGCGAATTCGCCGAGGAACTGGGCACGGTGCCGGCCGGCACACCGGTGCCGCTGGGCCGGATCCGGCAGGCCGGCGGCAAATGGGTCGAAGCCTTCGCGCTGGAGGGCGATCTCGACACCGCAACCGTCGTCAGCAACCGATTCGACCTTGAATGGCCGCCGCGCAGCGGGCGGATCCAGTCCTTTCCGGAGATCGATCGCGCCGCCTGGCTCGACCTCGCAACCGCGCGAGCGAAGATCCTCCCCAGCCAGCGCAGGCTTGTCGACCTGCTCGATGCCCATGTTGCCGGCTCGACCACCGGATCGGACGATTTTCGCTCCACAACGAGATAAGCGCTCCGCTTTGCGGCGCGCCGTGCTAGAGCAAGCGAAGAACCGGCTGGGGGGTTGGTTGAGTATGGCTTGGGGTGATCGCTTCGCGCGGTGGGCGCAACGTTTTGCCTCGACGGATGTCGCGCAGGCGGAGTCGAGCCAGGAAATCGGCCCCGCGCCGCGCCGCGCGGTCGATCGGCATCGCGCGCTTTATACGCAGATCGGCGATTTCCTGTTCGCCCATGATCTCGATATCACCGCGCTGAACTTCGCCTTCGCGCAGGATCATGTCTCCGCAGACCCGGCCACGGTGCGTGCGGTCAATGCCGCGCTCGCCCAATATGGCTGCCTCACCAACGCCGTCGTCGAGGAAATCATCGCCGAACGCGATGCCGACAAGATCACGCCGGAAACGCTCGAGACCATGCTCGCGAAGGTTGAATCGCATCTCGCCGAGGTCATGGAAGTCACCGAAGGGTCGCGCGCCTCCGCCGACGATTACGGCACGCGCCTGAAGGAGCAGGTCGACGACATGGCGGAGAGTCCGGACGGGTCGACGCCGGCGATCGAGAAGGTCATCGCGCTTACCCGCACGATGATCGAGACGATGCGCGCCGCCGAGGCGCGGCTGAAGGCGAGCCAGAAGGACGCGCGCGCGCTCCAGCGCAACCTGGAGGCGGCGCGCCGGGCGGCCGAGCAGGACTATCTGACCGGCCTTCCCAATCGCCGCGCCTTCGAGGCCGTCCTGAAGACCCGCGAAAGCCTCGCACGCGAGGGCGGCCGGCCGCTCGCCATCGCCTTTTGCGACCTCGATCATTTCAAGGCGATCAACGACAGCTACGGCCACGACACCGGTGACCGCGTCCTCCAGTTCGTCGCCTCCTTGCTGGCCCAGGTCTCCCACGATGGCTGCCACGTCGCGCGCCACGGCGGCGAGGAGTTCGCGATGCTGCTGGACGCCACGACAGAGGAGGCGGCACGGATCGTCGACGAGGCCCGCGACGACCTGTCGGCCCGCAAGCTCGTCAACCGCGACGATGGCGCCCGCCTGCCGCCCGTCAGCTTCTCCGCCGGCATCGCCGACGTGCTGGCCTATAGCGACGGCCGCGCCGCGCTGAAGGCGGCGGACGAGGCGCTCTATCTGGCGAAGCAGCAGGGCCGCAACCGCGTCTACATCGCCGCGCGGCCGGTGCAGGGAGGATAAGGCGACCGAGCCGCCCGGTTGACCCCTAGAACGCCTCCACCGGCAACGCCATCAGGCTCTCCGATCCCGCCTCGATCTTGCGCCTGAGCGCATTGGTCTCCGGCATTACCTTTTCCGCGTAGAAGCGGGCGGTGGCGAGCTTGGTTTCGTGGAGGGCCCTGTCGTCGGTCCCGTTCGCCAGCGCCTCGGCGCTCGCCTTGGCCATGCGAAGCCACATCAGGCCGAGCGACAGATTTCCCATCAACTGCATGTAGGGATAGGAAGCGGCCCCCGCATTGTCGGGGTTCGTCATCGCATTCTGCATCAGCCAGAGCGAGGCGGTCTGCAGGTCGCCGAGCGCGCGCTCGACCGCGCCGGCGATGGTGGCGAGCTGTTCATCGCCTTTCGCCGCCGCCGCCTCTTCGCCGACAAGCTTGAAGAAGGCCTGGATCGCGCGGCCGCCGTCCTTGGGGAGCTTGCGGCCGATAAGGTCGAGCGCCTGGATGCCGTTCGTGCCTTCGTAGATCTGGGCGATGCGGGCATCGCGGACGAACTGCTCCATCCCCCATTCGCGGATATAGCCGTGGCCGCCATAGATCTGCTGCATCGCGACCGCGGTCTCGAAGCCGCGATCGGTGAGATAGCCCTTGATGACGGGGGTGAGCAGGCCGATCAGGTCGTCCGCCGCCTGGCGCTCCTCCTCGCTCTGCGCCTTGTGGGCGAGATCGACCTGGAGCGCGCCCCACAGGACGAGCGCGCGGGCGGCTTCGTTGAACGCCTTGGCCTCCAGCAGCATCCGGCGCACGTCCGGGTGGCGGATGATGAGATCGGCACGCACGTCGGCTTCACGCTCGGCCGGGTTCAGCGCGCGACCCTGGCGACGGTCCTTCGCATAGGCAAGGCCGTTCTGATAGGCGACCTCGCCCTGCGCCAGGCCCTGCGCGCCGACGCCCAGCCGGGCGGCGTTCATCATGATGAACATCGCCTCCAGACCCTTTTCGGCGGTGCCGACCAGCCAGCCGGTCGCGCCGTCATAATTGAGCAGGCAGGTCGAATTGCCGTGGATGCCCATCTTCTCCTCGATCGATCCGCAGGAGACGGCGTTGCGCGCACCCAATGATCCGTCCTCGTTCACCAGGAACTTCGGCACGATGAAGAGCGAGATGCCCTTCACATTGTCGGGCGCGCCCGTGATCTTGGCGAGGACGAGGTGGATGATGTTTTCGGCAAGGTCGTGCTCGCCGGCCGAAATGAAGATTTTGGTTCCGGTGATCTTGTAGCTGCCGTCCGCCTGCGGCTCGGCGCGTGTCTTCAGCAGGCCGAGATCGGTGCCGGCCTGCGGCTCGGTAAGGTTCATCGTCCCGGTCCATTTGCCCGAGACCATGTTCGGCACATATTTGCGCTTCTGCTCGTCGGATCCCTTGACCAGCAGCGCCGCGATCGCGCCCTGCGTCAGGCCGGTATACATTTCGAACGCCTGGTTGGCGGAGAGGAAATATTCATTGACCGCGGTGGCGACGACGCTCGGCAGGTTCTGCCCGCCATATTCCTCCGGCGCGTGGAGCGTCGTCCAGCCGCCGGCGACGAACTGGTCCCAGGCCTCCTTGAAACCCGGCGGCGTGGTGACGCTGCCATCCTCGTGCCGGGTGCACCCCTCCTCGTCACCGACCCGGTTCAGCGGCGCCAGCACCTCCGCGGCGAACCGGCCGCCTTCGTTCAGGATCGCCTCGATAAGGTCGGCCGTCGCATTTTCGAAGCCGGGCAGGTTCGAATAGCGATCGATCCCGAGCACCTGCTCCAGGATATAGCGCGTGTCGCGCACCGGCGCGGTATAGCTGGGCATCCGTTTCTCCCGTCTGGCCTTGTCCTGCGGCCCCTGGTCAATCGGCGGGGACGGTTTCGGCCGCCGCCACGATCGCGATGAATCGCTCGAGCTCGTCGATCGTCGCGTCGATATCGAGCTTCTGCTTCCTCAACTGATCGGCCCGCGCGCGGCATTTTTCAAGCGTCACGCGCCGCTGCTCGTGCCGGCCGTCGCCGAGATCGTAGAGGTCGATCATCTCGCGGATGTCGGCAAGGCTGAAGCCGACCCTTTTGCCGCGCAGGATCCAGGCGAGCCGCGCGCGATCGCGCCACGAATAGATGCGCGCGAGCCCGACCCGTTGGGGACCGATCAGCCCCTCATCCTCATAGAAGCGCAGCGCCCGGGCAGTGACTCCGAACTCCTCGCACAGCTGCGTGATGGTATAGGTCCGCGTCGAGCGGTCCGACTGGCGGTAATCCGAATGGAGCGCGGTTTCCGTCATTCGGGGAGCCTATGTTACGTTGACGTTAGCGTCAACCTGGCGCCGCGCAGGCTGAGCCCGCTGCACTTTCTTGACAGGCAAGGGGCGACAGATCGCCCGCCCCTCCCTATATGCGCGCTCGACACCAGCGGACTCGCGGGAAGCAATGCTGACCACCCACCCATTCGACGACGACAAGCTGCGCGAGGAATGCGGCGTTTTCGGCATCTGGGGCGCGGACACCGCCGCCGCCGTGACCGCGCTGGGCCTCCACGCGCTCCAGCATCGCGGCCAGGAGGCGGCCGGCATCACCTCCTGGGACGGCCATGCCTTCCACAGCCATCGCGCAATGGGCCATGTGGCCGGCAATTTCGACAAGGATTCGGTGATTCGCGCCCTCGCCGGCCGCGCCTCGATCGGCCATGTCCGCTATTCGACGACCGGCGAAACGGCGCTGCGCAACGTTCAGCCGCTCTTCGCCGAGCTTGCGAGCGGCGGCTTCGCGATCGCCCATAACGGCAATATCTCGAATGCGATGCGGCTGCGGCGCGAGCTCAACCGGCGCGGCTCGATCTTCCAGTCGACCAGCGACACCGAGGTCATCATCCATCTGGTCGCGACATCGACCCAGCCGAGCCTGCTCGACCGGTTCATCGACGCGCTGAAGCAGGTCGAGGGGGCGTACAGCCTCGCCTGCCTCACCGAAGAGGGGCTGATCGCCTGCCGCGATCCGCTCGGCATCCGCCCGCTGGTGATGGGCCGGCTCGGCGAGGCCTATATCGTCGCCTCGGAGACGGTGGCGCTCGACGTGGTCGGCGCGACCTATCTGCGCTCGATCGAACCGGGCGAGTTGATCGTCGTTTCGGAACAGGGCGTCCGCTCGCTCCGTCCGTTCGCGCCGGAGCGGCCGCGGCCCTGCATTTTCGAGCATGTCTATTTCTCGCGGCCGGACAGCATCGTCGACGGCGCGTCGGTCTATTCGGTCCGCAAGGCGATCGGGGCCGAGCTGGCGCGCGAGAATGAGGTCGAGGCCGATTATGTCGTGCCCGTCCCCGATTCCGGCGTTCCGGCGGCGATCGGCTACGCACAGGAAAGCGGCATCCCGTTCGAGCTCGGCATCATCCGGTCCCACTATGTCGGGCGCACCTTCATCCAGCCGGGCGACCAGGTCCGGCACCTGGGGGTGAAGCTCAAGCACAACGCCAATTCGGCCCTGATCGCGGGCAAGCGGCTGGTGCTCATCGACGATTCGATCGTGCGCGGCACGACCAGCCTCAAGATCGTCCAGATGCTGCGCGAAGCGGGGGCGCGCGAAGTGCATATGCGGATCGCCAGCCCTCCCACGCGCCATTCCTGCTTCTACGGGGTCGACACGCCCGAGCGGAAGAAGCTGCTCGCCGCGCAGATGAGCGTTGCCGAAATGAACGCCTATATCAAGGCGGACAGCCTCGCCTTCCTGTCGATGGACGGCCTCTATCGCGCGCTCGGCGAAGATGGGCGCGAGGCGGCAGACCCGCGCTATTGCGACGCCTGCTTCTCCGGCGATTATCCCACTCGCCTCACCGATCAGGAAGATCTTCAGCAGCATGGCGAGCTGCTGCCGGCGGCGAATTACGGTTGATCTTGGCCGGCAGCCCGGCGAAGGGCGGCGCATGACGAAAATTCTGGATGGAAAGCTCGCCCTCGTCACTGGCGCGAGCCGGGGAATCGGCGCCGCGAGCGCGGAGGCGTTTGCCAGGGCCGGCGCCCATGTGATCCTCACCGCGCGCTCGGCGGACGATCTCGAAGCGGTGGAAGAGCGGATCCACGCCGCCGGCGGGAGCGCGACGATCGCCCCGCTCGACCTGACGGCGGCGGACGGCATCGCTAGGCTCGCCGCGGCGGTGCGCGAGCGGTGGGAGACGCTCGACGTCCTGATGCTCAACGCCGCGATGCTCGGCTCGCTCACCCCGGTGCAGCAGATCGACGGCAAGGAGCTCAACCGCGTGTTCACGCTGAACCTGCTCGCGCAGCAGGCGATGATCGCGGCTTTCGATCCGATGCTCCGAAAGAGCGCGGCCGGCCGCCTGATCGCGGTGACGTCGAGCGTCGCCCGCACGCCGCGGGCTTATTGGGGTGCCTATGGCGCGTCCAAGGCGGCGCTCGAGACGCTCGTCCTCAGCTACGCGCAGGAAGTCGGCAACCTCACGCCGATCAAGGCGGCAATCGTCGATCCCGGCGCGACCGCGACCCGGATGCGGGCGCTGGCCTATCCCGGCGAAGACCCGGCGACGCTCAAGCCGCCGGAAGCGGTGGCGGAGGCGCTGATCGCCCTGCTCCGTGACGATTTCGAGACCGGATACCGGCTCAGCCTCGGCTGAGCCCCTCGACCAGCCACGCGAGCGTGACCCCGGGGCCGCGCGCATAATCCTCGGGATCGGACGGGGCGCGCATCAGCGCGGCGATGTGCAGGGCATGAAGCGTGCGCGCGATATTGTGCGCGTGGGCGCCGCCGACCGGCCAGGCCGAGGCGACGAGCGTGGTGAGCACAAGTTCGCGCCGCTCGTCCGCCTTGGCGACCAGCGCGGCGATCTCGGCATCGTCCGCGGCGAGCATCCGGATGCCCATCTCCATGCCGGCGTCGCCCGGCGCCGGGCGCCATGCCTCGTCGAGCCGCTCGCGCGCGCCCGCGCCGCTCGCGGCATTGCGCGCCTGGGCCTCGGCTTCCGCCTCGATCCAGAAGCGGACGACCGCCAGCCTGAGCTCACCGATCGTCCGGAAATGGTGGTAGAAGGAGCCCTTGGTCCGCCGCGCCCGCTTGCACAGCGTGTCGATGGTCAGCGCCTTCGGCCCGTCCCGCCGGAGCGCATCGACGCCGAGCGCGATCCAGTCGTCATACTTCAGGGTATGGGGGCTGGCTTTTCCGGACATTGGGCCATGCTAATCGGTATGGTATCGTCCCGCAAGGCCATACCCAGGGGTCTGCCCGGCCTCCCGACGACCCTCGATATAGAATGAGAGATGTTCAGTAACTTATTGTTTTAGCGCTTTAATAGAGTGACCTGTGCGACGTCGATCCCGCCCCCGCGAAAGCCTCCCTCACAGTACATGAGATAGTAGCGCCACAGATCGTGGAACGGCTCGTCAAAGCCCGCGGGCAACCGGCCGTCGCGGACCGCCGCGTCATAGCGGGACCGCCAGCGCCGCAATGTTTCGGCGTAATGGCGGCCATAACCCTTCCGATCGCGCCATTCGAGCGCGCCCGCGGCGGCGATCCGGGCGAAGCGCTCCTCCTCGATCAGCAGGCCGCCGGGGAAGATGTAGGTCTGGATGAAATCGGCATTGGCGGCATAGCCGTCGAACAGGTCGGCGCGCATCGAGATGAGCTGAAGGCTGGCCCTGCCCCCGGGCTTCAGCGCTCGTGCGATCGCCTCCAGGTAAGCGGGCCAATATTCCTGACCCACCGCCTCGACCATTTCCACGCTCGCCACCGCATCGAAGGTGCCCTCGACGTCGCGATAGTCGACGAGCTGGATGTCGGCCTTGTCCGCCAGCCCCGCGGCGGCGAGGCGCCTTTCGGCATAGGCCTTCTGCTCCTCCGAAAGGGTGATGCCGGTGACGTGGACGCCATGATCACGCGCCGCGATCTCCGCCAGCGCGCCCCAGCCACAGCCGATTTCGAGCAGTCGCTGCCCGGGTTTCAGATCGAGGCGGTCGAGCAGCAGGCGGATCTTGCGCGCCTGGGCAGCCTCGAGCGGCTCATCGCCAGTGATCGGCTCGGCGAAGATCGCGCTCGAATAGGTCATGCTGGGGTCGAGCCATGCGGCGTAGAAATCGTTCCCGAGATCGTAATGGTGGGCGATATTCGCGCGGGCGTGACGACGATCATTGGCGCGAAGCGCGTGGGCGATGCGGTTGACCAGCTTCCACGGCCCGTGCGCGCGCCCCGTTTCGCCGAGCGTCGCGGCGTTGCGGGAGAAGAGTTCGAACAAGGCGACCGGATCGCGGCTCGACCATTCGCCGCGCGTCCAGGCCTTGTACCAGCCGACCGAGCCGGACGTCACGATGCGCACGATCGCACGCCAGCTTTCCAGCGTGACGGCCGCCACGGGCCCCTCGCCCCGGCCGCCCAGCGTTCGCATCGACCCGTCCGGAAGCGTCGCGTCAAGGCGCCCTTCGGCCAGGCCGGCGTCGATCCGGTCGAGCACGCGCCTGAATCCGCCCGCGAAGAGGCGCGCGGCAAGATCGCCGCCGGTGGCGAAGCCCCGGTCCGCCGCGACCAGATGTTTCCCCCGTTGCAGCGTCACGAGGGGCTTAATGATGCGCGGCGGCGGCGGAGGCAAGAGCCGATGGACGCCGCTGCCGGTGACGTCATGGCGTCGAGGCGGGGGCCGCAGGGCGGTTCAGACCGAAAAGCAGGCCCGGTCGCCATAGACTCGGCTTCGCGCTGGCGCGGCCACATGCGCGTTGCGGAGCGTCGCAAGGTCGACGCAGATCGGCGTGCGCCCGCCGACCGCGCTCGGCGCGATCGTCACCCAGCGGGCCTGCCAGGGCGAACCGGCCGCGCCGGGCCAGACCAGCAGGACCGGGCGATAGCCGGCGGCCGGCGGCGCCTCGAGATGGAGGCGCGCGGTGAAGGCGGAGCGCACCCGCGGTCCGCTGATCGTCCGGACGCGGCGAAGCACCGCGTCGACATCGACATCCATGCAGACCTGGCCGCTCGTGCAGGGCGCGCCGACGACTCGATAGCCGCGCCATTCTCCCACGACGACCAGCGACGCAGGGGACTGTGGCGTCGGCGTTGGCGTTGGCGTGGCCGGAGTCGACGCGGCCAGCGCGGCAGCAAGCGCAAGCAACGGCGTGCTCACGCCTTGCGCGGCTCCTTCTCGACCTCCCAGGTCTGGCCCTTGGACACCAGCGCCTGCAGATCGGCATTCTTGCCGGCGGCCGCCTCTTCATTCTGGGCGAGCACCGCGCTTTCGAAGGTCGGGCGCGGATCGTCGTAGATGACGCCCAAGGCCATCGGGAAGCTGCCGATCGGCATGTCGATCAGCATATGGGCGACGGCCTTGTTCGCCGGATCGTGGACGATCACGCCGGCCGACTGCCAATCGCCGTCCGCGACCTCGACCACCTTGAGGTTGAGCGCCTCGCGGTCCAGCGTCAGCCCCTTGCTGCCATTGTCGAACAGCATCGGTTCGCCAGCCTTCAGCCAGAGCTGCCGGCCGCTATTCTCCTTCGCGGTGAACGGCGCGAAGACGTCGTCATTATAGACGATGCAGTTCTGGAAAATCTCGACAAAGGCCGCGCCCTTGTGTGCGTGGGCCGCCTTGAGCACGTCGGGCAGATATTTGCTGACGTCGATCGCGCGGGCAACGAAGCGGGCGCCCGATCCAAGCGCATAGGCGCAGGGCCGAACCGGCCGATCGACCGATCCGAAGGGCGTCGAGGGCGATCGCGTGCCGACCCGGCTCGTGGGAGAATATTGGCCTTTTGTAAGGCCATAAATCTCATTGTTGAAAAGCAGTATCTGACAATCGAGGTTGCGTCGCAGGAGGTGCATCGTGTGGTTGCCGCCGATCGACAGCGCATCGCCGTCGCCGGTGATGATCCACACGTCGAGGTCCGGATTGGCGAGCTTCACCCCTGTCGCGATCGCCGGCGCGCGCCCGTGGATCGTGTGGAAGCCGTAGGTTTCCATATAATAGGGAAAGCGGCTCGAGCAACCGATGCCGGAGATGAACACCGTGCGCGACGGATCGGCGCCGAGGTCGGGCATGGTGCGCTGCACCGCCTTCAGGATCGCATAATCGCCGCAACCCGGGCACCAGCGCACCTCCTGGTCGGTCGCGAAATCCTTGGCGGTGAGCTTGGTCATGTCGTTCATTTCGAAGCAGCTTTCAGCGCAGATAATAGATCACGGCGAGCACCAGGACGAGGAGCACCACGAGCGGGATGAGGCGCGGGGGGCTCATCCCAGCGCGGCTTCGATCGCCGCCTCGATCTCGGCGATCTTGAAGGGTTGGCCGGAGACCTTGCTCACTGGCCGCGCATCGACGAGATACTGGTCGCGAAGCAGCGTCTTGAGCTGGCCATTGTTCATTTCCGGAACGATGATCCGGTCATAAGACCTTAAAAGATCACCAAGATTCTTCGGAAGAGGCCAGATATGGCGGAGATGGACATGGGCGACGTCCAGCCCCCGCCCGCGCGCGCGGCGCACCGCCTGGTGGATGGGGCCGTAAGTGGATCCCCAGCCGACCACCGCCAGCCTTGCCCCCGCCTCGCCGAGGCAGGGCGCGATCTCCGGGATCGAATCCGCGACGCCGAGCACCTTGGCCGCGCGGATGTCGGTCATCGCCTGGTGGTTGGGCGGCGCATAATCGATATGGCCGGTGCCGACATTCTTCTCGATGCCCCCGATCCGGTGCATGAGGCCCGGCGTGCCCGGCTTGATCCAGACCCGGGCGAGCTTCTCGTCGCGGGCATAGGGGTTGACCGCCTCGCCCTCCGCAGGCGCGCTTGTGTGGAATACAACCGGGAAGGCCGCGTAGCCCGCCATGTCCGGCACTCGCCAGGGTTCGGCCGCGTTGGCGATATAGCCATCGGTCAGCAGCATGACCGGGGTCATGTATTGGACGGCGATGCGGACCGCCTCGATCGCGCAATCGAACGCGTCGGCCGGCGATCGCGCGGCGACGACCGGCATCGGCGCGTCGCCGTTGCGCCCGTAGACGGCCTGGTAGAGATCGGATTGCTCGGTCTTGGTCGGGAGGCCCGTCGAAGGCCCGCCGCGCTGCGAATTGACGATGACGAGCGGCAGCTCGGTCATGATCGCAAGGCCCATCGCCTCGCCCTTGAGCGCGATTCCGGGCCCCGAAGAGGAGGTGACGCCGAGCGACCCGGCGAAGCTCGCGCCGATCGACGCGGCGATCGCAGCGATCTCGTCTTCCGCCTGGAAGGTCGTGACGCCATGTTCCTTGAGGCGCGAGAGATGGTGCAGGATCGCGCTCGCCGGCGTGATCGGATAGCCGCCGAAGAACATCGGCAGCCCGGCCAGCCGCGCACCGGCGACCAGCCCCAGCGAGATCGCCTCGGCGCCGGTCACGGTCCGGTACAGGCCGGGCGCGACGGGGGCGGCGGCGATATGATGCTGGGCGAACTGGCCGGAAAGCTCGGCGGTCTCGCCATAGGCATGACCCGCGTTCAGCGCCGCGATGTTCGCCTCGGCAAGCTCGGGCGCCTTGGCGAACTTGGTCCGCAGCCAATCGACGATCGGCTGGCGATCGCGATCGAACATCCACAGCGCGAGGCCGAGCGTCCACATGTTCTTGCAGCGCAGGGCTTCCTTGTTGCCGAGCCCGAACGGCTTCACCGCATCGAGGGTGAGCTGCGAGATGTTGAGCCGCATCACCTGCCAGCGGGCGAGCGTGTCGTCGTCGAGCGGATTGGCCTCGTAACCCGCCTTGGCGAGGTTGCGGGCGGAAAATTCGCCTTCGTCCGCGATCACGAGTCCGCCCGGCTTCAGCTGATCGACATTCACCTTCAATGCCGCCGGGTTCATCGCGACCAGCACGTCCGGTGCATCGCCGGCGGTGTCGATCGCGGCCGATCCGAAATTGATCTGGAAGGCCGAGACGCCGAAGGTCGTCCCCTGCGGCGCGCGGATCTCGGCCGGGAAATCGGGGAAGGTCGACAGGTCGTTGCCGGCCAGCGCGGTCGACAAGGTGAACTGCCCGCCGGTAAGCTGCATGCCATCGCCGCTGTCACCGGCGAAGCGGACGACGACGGCTTCTGGCGATTCGGTGGAGCGGGATTCTTCGGGTGTGACGAAATGTCTGGCCGTGGCCAATGTCGCTGTCCTTCGAGACTCGGTGTGCGAAAAGCCTAGACCCGCGCACGGGCCGCCACAACGCCTAGACCCGCTCGCGGGCCGCTACAACAGTGGCGAAGACGGTAAGGATGCCTAGATAGGGTTTCTCGAATCGCTTGTGAACAAGGAGCCTGCGTTGGACAAGGCCGCCCTGCCCTATCGCCCCGCCGCGGGGGTGATGCTGCTCAACGCCGCCGGCCAGGTGTTCGTCGCCCAGCGCCTCGATTCGACGCTCGAGGCCTGGCAGATGCCACAGGGCGGGCTCGATCCCGGCGAGGATCCGTTGACCGGCGCCCTGCGCGAGCTCGAGGAGGAAACCGGGATCGGGCCCGACAAGGTCGAGATCATCGCCCGCGCCGAGGAGGAGCTCACCTACGATCTGCCGGACGATCTTCTCGGCAAGATGTGGCAGGGCCGGTGGCGCGGCCAGCGCCAGACCTGGTTTCTCGCGCGATTTACCGGCACCGACGATGACGTGAATCTCGACACCGCCGAGCCCGAATTCCGCGCCTGGAAGTGGACCGATCCGAAAAATCTTCCTTTGATTATCGTCCCTTTCAAGAAAAAGCTGTACGAGGATCTCCTCCAGATTTTCGCCGAATGGCTCTGATTCGATGAGGCCGATGATGATCGTCCCCGCGCTTGCCCTGTCGCTCGCCCTTGCCGGCACGCCAGCCGCCGCTGCCGAAGACGACCAGCCGCCGACCGCCGCCTCGGTCGCCACGCCGCCGCAGGCCGCGGACCAGGAACTGCCGCCGGCGGTGCAGGCGATGGTCAACGACGCGCTGACCAGCGGATCGGATGCCGAGCTCGCCGCGGTGGTGAAGTTCGCCCGGCGCGCCTATCCCGCCCAGGCGAGCGCGCTCGATTCGCAGGTCGCCGCCCGTGCCGCCCGCCGCGCCGCCGAGGCCCGTGCGCGGATCGCCGCGGCGGGCCCGTTGGAGAACTGGCACGGCCGCGCCGAGGTGGGCGCGACGCGGAGCACCGGCAATGTCGACAATTTCGGGCTCTACGGCTCGCTCGGCGTGACTCGCGAGGGACTGCGCTGGACTCACCAGGTCCGCGCGAGCGCGAATGTGCAGGAAACCGACGGGGTGCGCACGCAGGAGCAGCTGCTCGCCGCCTATGAACCGCGCTACAAGGTTAACGACCGGCTCTCGACCTACGGCCTTCTCCAGGCCGAACGGAACCCCTTCCTCGGCTTCGACGCGCGCTACTCCGCCTCGCTCGGTCTCGGCTATGCGGTGCTCAAGGGACAGCACGTCACCGTCAACCTCCAGGGCGGACCGGCCTTCCGGATCGAGGAGGAGGTGACCGGCGAGAACGAGCACGGCTTTTCGGGCCGCGCCGCGCTCGATGCGCGGCTCCAGCTCCGACCGGGAGTCGCGCTCACCCAGAACGCGACCGCCTTCCTTGACGTCGAAGGCAATACCTTCACCTCGGCGACCGGGCTGGAGGCGCAGCTCGTGGGCCGGCTTTCCGCGCGCCTTTCCTATAACGTGCAATATGAAAGCAAGCCGACCGACGGCCTGACCGGGACCGATACGCAGAGCCGGATCAGCCTCGTCTACGGCTTCTAGCCCCGGGGGTTCCGGCCGCGTCGGATCGCGGCTAGGAAGCGTGGATGCTGAAGAGGGTCGAACAGGAAATCGTCGCGCGCGCGGCCGATGCGCCGATGCTCGATCAGGTGACGGCCTGGGCGGCGATCAATAGCGGTTCGCGCAACCTTGCGGGCCTGGCCGCGGTCGCGCGGCGCCTTGCCGACGCCTTCTCCGCCCTTCCCGGCGAGATGAGCCTGCGCGATGCCGCGCCGGTCGAGGCGATGGCGACGGACGGCACGCTCTCTCCCGTCGCCTACGGCCAGAATCTCCACGTCAAGGTGCGGCCCGAGGCTCCGATCCAGCTTCTCTTCACCGGCCACATGGACACGGTCTTCGCTGTCGATCACCCGTTCCAGACGGTTTTCTGGCGCGACGAGGGCGTGCTCGGCGGCCCCGGTGTCGCGGACATGAAGAGCGGCCTTGCGGTCATGCTCGCGGCGCTCACGGCAATCGAGGCGATCGGCGTCCCGCAGCTCGGCTACGAAATCGTCGTCAACAGCGACGAGGAGATCGGCTCGGCCGGCTCCGCGCCGCTGATCGCCGAGGCGGCGCGCGGCAAGAAGGCGGCGCTGACCTATGAGCCCTCGGCGCTTCCCGACGGCACCCTCGCCGGAGCGCGGCCGGGCAGCGGCAATTTCTCGATCCGTATCGAAGGCCGCGCCGCCCATGCCGGCCGCAACCCGGAGGAGGGGCGCAATGCCCTCCTTGCCGCCGCGGATCTGGCGCTCCGGCTTGCCGCCGGGAAGAATCCGGGGCTCAAGGTCAATCCCGCGAAGATCGACGGCGGCGGCCCCAACAATGTGGTGCCGGACCGAGCCGTGCTGCGCGTGAACCTCCGGCCGACGTCTCCGGCCGACGAGGCGCGCGCCCGCGCCCTGATCGACGAGGCTGTCGCGGCGGTCGCCGCGGCGCATGAGGTCAAGGTCCACGTCCACGGCGGATTCGGCCGCCCGCCCAAGCCGATGGACGCGAAGGCCCGAAGCCTGTTCGAGCTCGTCCGCCGCTGCGGCGCCGATCTCGGGCAGGATATCAGCTGGCGCGACACCGGCGGGGTGTGCGACGGCAACAATATTGCGGCCTGCGGCGTACCGGTGGTCGACACGATGGGCGCGCGCGGCGGTTCGATCCATTCGGACCAGGAATATCTGATCACGGCGAGCCTTGCGGAACGGGCGCAGCTTTCGGCATTGACCGTGCTCAGGCTCGCTCATGGGGGGAATTTGTGAGTTTCAGGGTGCGGCCCGCGCGGGTCGATGATCTCGACGCGCTTTACGATCTTGCCACGTTGACCGGCGGCGGCTTCACAAATCTTCCGGCGGATCGCAGCACGCTCGGCGCGAAGCTCGAGAAATCCCGCGCCGCCTTCGCCCGTGGCGAGACGCCGCCCGCCGGCGATCTCTTCGTCTTCGTCCTTGAGGATGCGAAGACCGGGGCGATCCGCGGCACCTGCCAGGTGTTCAGCCGGATCGGGGTCGAACAACCCTTCTATTCCTACCGGATCAGCAAGCTGACCCAGGTCTCGCCGGAGCTCGGCAAGACATTCAACACCGAAATGCTGACCTTGTGCACCGACTTCAACGAATGTTCGGAAGTCGGCGGCCTGTTCCTCCATCCGGAGGCGCGATCGGGCGGGCTTGGTGTGCTGCTCGCGCGCAGTCGTTACCTGTTCATCCGCCGCAACCGCCCGCGCTTCGCCGACAAGGTCGTGGCCGAATTGCGAGGGGTGATCGACGAAGCGGGCGGCTCGCCCTTCTGGGATGCGATCGCGGGCAAATTTTTCGGCATGGATTTCAAGGAGGCCGATGCCTTCAATGGCGCCCACGGCACCCAGTTCATCGCCGATCTGATGCCCAAGACGCCGATCTACACCGCGATGCTGCCGCCCGAGGCGGTCGCGGTGATGCGTCAGCCCCACCCGACCGGCCGTGCCGCGATGCGGATGCTGGAGCAGGAGGGATTCAGCGGCGAAGGCTATATCGACATTTTCGACGGCGGCCCGACCATGTCGGTCGCGACCGATTCCATCCGCACGCTCAGGCACGCGAAGGAGCTGACCGTCGCCGGGATCGTCGATTCCCATGGCGCGCCGGTCATGCTCGCGGCAGCGGGCGGCCTGAGCGATTTCGCGAGCGGCTGGGCGCATGTCGCGATCGACGGCGACACCGCCACGATCGATTCGGACAGCGCCGCCGCCCTCGGCGTTGCCGTGGGCGATCGGCTGCTCGCGGCGGAGCGCTAGGCGGTGGCGCTGGTCGAGATCAATTTCGACGGCATCGTCGGCCCCAGCCACAATTATTCGGGCCTTTCCTTCGGCAATCTCGCGGCCACCGCCAACAAGGGGCAGACCGCCTATCCGCGCGCGGCGGCGCTCCAGGGCGTCGAGAAGATGCGACGCAATCTCACGCTGGGGCTGAAGCAGGGCATCTTCCTGCCGCATCGTCGGCCGGATCATCGCTGGCTCGCCGCGCTTGGCGCCACGATCGCCGATGCCGATCCGGTCCTGCGCGCGGCCGCCTGCTCCGCCTCGTCGATGTGGGCAGCCAATGCAGCGACGGTCTCGCCGGCGCCCGATACGGCGGATGGGCGCTGCCACCTCACCATCGCCAATCTCTCGACGATGGCGCATCGCAGCCACGAATGGCCCGAAACGCTCGCCCAGCTCCGCCTCGCCTTCGCCGACGCCGCCCATTTCGCGGTCCACGATCCGGTCCCGCCCACCTTCGGCGACGAGGGCGCGGCCAATCATATGCGGCTCGCCGAGCGGCATGACGCGCCGGGCGTCGAAATCTTCGTCTATGGCGTTCGTGGCGGCGCCTTTCCCGCGCGCCAGCATGTCGAGGCGAGCCGGGCGCTGGCGCGGCTGAACCGGCTCGATCCCGCACGCACGCTGTTCGTGCAGCAGTCCGAGGCGGCGATCGCGGCCGGCGCGTTCCACAACGATGTCGTCGCCGTCGCCAACGAGACGGTCCTCTTCGCCCATGAACAGGCATTCGAGGACAAGGTGACCTTCTATGCGGACCTTCGGCGGCTGCTTCCCGCGGTCGAGATCGTCGAGGTCCCGGCAAGTCTGGTCAGCCTCGAGGACGCGGTCCGCTCCTATCTCTTCAATGCCCAGCTCGTGAGCCTGCCCGAAGGCGGCATGGCGCTCATCCTTCCGGGCGAAGCACGCGAGACGCCGCGGGTCTGGTCATGGCTGGAGACGCTGGTCGCCGGCAACGGCCCGATCCGCCGCCTCGAAGTGGTCGATGTGCGCCAGTCCATGGCGAATGGCGGCGGCCCGGCCTGCCTGCGTCTTCGCGTGGTCTGCGATCCGGCGACGGTCGATCCGCGCTTTCTGGTCGACGACGCGAGGCTCGACGCCATCGCCGGATGTATCGAGACTTGTTGGCCCGAGGCGATCAGCCCCGACGACCTCGCCGATCCGGGCCTGTGGCCCCGGATCGAGGCCGCGCGCGCCGAATTGCTCGGCCTGCTAAAGCTGGGCGAAATCGATCGCTAGCACGATCGGCGCGCCCTCAATTCCTGTCGGCGGGATCGGGCACCGGGAAGGGCAAGGGCGAGATCGGGATCCCTTCCTCGGCAAGCCGCGCCGCCTCCTCCCTGGTCGCGCGGCCGTGAATCGCGCGCGCCTCGCTCTCGCCGAGATGGATCGCCCGCGCCTCATCTGGAAAGCGATCGCCGACATGCTCGCTCTTCTCGAGCATCCGGCCCTGCAGCTGCGCGAGCTCGGCCATCATCTTCTTCACCGTCGCCGGATCGGGCGCGGCATTGCCCTTGGCCGGCACCGCTGGCGCCATCGGCGCCTTGGTCACCTCGCCGGATCCGCAGACCGGGCAGGAGACGAGGCCCCTTCCCTGCTGGTCTTCATAGTCGGCGCTCGATCCGAACCAGCCTTCGAACACATGGCCCCCGGCGCATTTCAGGTCGAAGACGATCATCGGATATGCTCCGGCGCCGGGATCGGCCGACGGTGCCAGATGGCGGGCAAGCGCCGGCGCACCTCTTCGATCGCGGCTGGATCGAGTTCGGCGAAGCCGAGGCCGACATCCTCGCCGCCCATGTCGAGCAGCACCTTGCCCCAGGGATCGACGACCAGGCTGTGGCCATAGGTCGTGCGTCCGTCCTCGTGCCGCCCGACCTGCGCGGCGGCAACGACATAGGCGCCTGCCTCGATCGCCCGCGCGCGCATCAGCACATGCCAGTGCGCCTCGCCGGTCGGCACGGTGAAGGCGGCCGGGATCGACAGGATGGTCGCGCCCTCGTTGCTGAGCGCGTGGTAGAGCGCTGGAAAGCGCAGATCGTAGCAGATCGAAAGGCCGAGCGTGCCAGCCGGCGTATCGACGACGACCGCCCGTCCGCCGCGTTCATAGGCCACGGATTCGCGCCAGCTTTCGCCCGACGGGAGATCGACGTCGAACAGGTGGATCTTGTCGTAACGCGCGCGGATCGCGCCGGTGTCGTCGATCAGGAAGCCGCGGTTGACGAGCTTCTCGCCCGATCCGGACAGCAAGGCGAGCGAGCCCAGATGGACCCACAGCCCCGCCTTCGCGGCGGCCTCGCGCACCGCGCCGAGGACGGGATCCTCATGCTCGAAATGGAGGCTCCGGATCGCGCGCGTGCGGTCGCGGTCGAGCAGTCCGCTCATTTCCGGGGTGAACAGCAGGCCCGCACCATTCGCCGCTGCTTCCTCGATGCGCGCGACCAGCGCGGCCGCATTGGCGGCCGGGTCGATCCCGCTGCGCATCTGGAAGAGCGCGATCCTCATGCGGTCTTGAGCAGCGGATCCAGCCGGCCTTCGCGATCGAGCGCATGCAGATCGTCCGAGCCGCCGACATGGCGCCCGTCGATGAAAATCTGCGGCACCGTCGATCGGCCCTCCGACCGGCGCAGCATCTCGGTGCGCCTGGGCCCGCCGAGGGTGATGTCATATTCCTCGAACTCGACGTCCTTGTCGCGCAGCAGCTTCTTCGCGCGCACGCAATAGCTGCAGAATGCCTTGGTGTAGATTTCGACCTTTGCCATGCCGCCAGAGGTGTGACGCCGCCCGCGCCTTGTCAATGATCCGCGTCGCGTACCACCCGGGCCCAGCACAGCAGGCCGACCTCGGTCGCGCCGGCACGCTTGAGCGCGCGGGCGACCGCATTGGCGGTGGCGCCGCTCGTATAGACATCGTCGACGAGGAGGATGGAGCGCGCGCGCACGATCGGCCTCAGCTCGGGGGGCACACGGAAGGCCCCGCGAAGCGTATCGCGCCGCTGCTTGGGGCCCATCGCCTTCAATGGCGGCGTCGCCTTCACTCGCCGGACCAGATCGAGCCGCGGCTCGATCTGCGCGCGCCTGGCGAGCGCGGTCGCGATGAGCGCCGCCTGATTGTAGCCGCGCTTCCAGATCCGCCAGCGGTGGAGCGGGACCGGGACGACCAGCGCGCCCTGCGGCACGCGATCGAGATGTCGCGCCATGAATCGCGCCATCGTCTCGGCGACGCCCGGCCGCCCGCCATATTTGAGCTTGAGCGCGACCTGCCGCGCAATATCCCCATAAGCGACCGCGGCGCGCGCCCAATCGAAGCGTGGCGGCGTCGCGAGGCAGGCGCCGCACAGCCGTCCCGGCCCCCCATGATCGAATGGCGCCGCGCAGCGGTCGCAGCATGGCTCGCCGAGAAACCGGAGCGACGACCAGCAGGAGAGGCAGAAGCGATGGGGCGCCTCGACGATCGCGCCGCAGCCGGCGCAGCGCGGCGGCAGGGCGAAATCGAGCACCCGCCGCGCGGCCGGGCCGAAAAGGAGAGCGGGCGCCGCCATTGCCTCCAGCTTGCGCGGCCCGAAGCGACGGCGCAAGCGCGGTTGACAGCGCGCGCAAAGCCAATCATGTCCCCGCCCTCAACCGCGCCGGGGCCCGATGGCGGAGTGGTTACGCAGAGGACTGCAAATCCTTGCACGCCGGTTCGATTCCGGCTCGGGCCTCCAGCTCGGAAGTCGTGCCGCTTTTCAAAGAGGCGCCTCGGCCCGTTCAGCCGGCCGCCAGTGCCTGTCAGCCGTGCCTGGGATCCGACAGTCGACGGCCGATTTCCCCGGCCGCCCCAGCCTGCCCGTGGTCGAGAAAGGCGAGCAAAGTCTTCGCCATGTCGCGTAGCGAGCCTTCGAAATAGTCCTGGGCGAGGCGCTCGAACGCCGCTTCGAGCATGCCGTTAGAAGGCGTCGCCGGGCTATAGACGAACTTCCGGCCAATCCTGCGCCGGCGAACCACGCCCTTGATGGCAAGGCGCCCGAGGATTGTGCGGACGGCGGAATTGCTGATCGGCGTTGCGGTCGCAGCGCGAATCTCCTCCGCCGAACATTCGATCCGGTGGTGGACGATCGCCGCGATCTCCCGCTCGCGCGGGGCGAGCCGTTCGACCAGCGGCGGCAGCCGACCTGCCTGAACCCCGACCCGAAGATATCGCATCGACGCATCGCTCGCGGGGTACGTTCCGTACCCTCCGTTCTCTGCAAGCATGGATTCGTCCCCACCCCAAATAAGTACTATTCGTACTATTATGGTGAAGGACGGTCAACGCGAAACACCCTGGCTCGGCGATCCTCGCGAAGGGCATGTGGCTGAAGGGCAGGACGCGGCCTAGCCGCCTCCATTCATGACGCTCAGCAGCATTCGGTCGAGCCAGTCCATGCGCGCGCGCGTGGACTGCACGGCGTTGTCGTGAAGGAAATCCTTATATGGAACATCAACTTCCTTGCGATAGGAGTCGAGCTCCGCGAGCTTGTCCAGAAGTCGCTGCTTGGCTTCCATGATCCAGGCTACCTGCTGATCTTTTGTGAGAAGGTCGAACGACTGCACCTTGGTCCGCAACGGATCATCAAGGAGGACGTGGCTGTCGCGAATCTGGCTGACCCAGGCGGTCACCGCCGCCTTCCCCTCTTCGGTGCAGAACAGCTCTTCCGTGCCGCGGCGATCACCGGGGACCATCCGCTTCCGGAGCAACCCGCGCTCCTCAAGCCGGCGGATCAGCGGATAGATCTTGCCTTTGCTAGTGTTGAAGTTGCTGACCGGCGAGTCTTCGTAAACCTTGGTGACCTGATAGGCCGTCGTCGGCTCGATCCGCAGGACCAGCGAGAGGAAGGTTCCTTCGTGATCGGTCAGGCTGTGCTTTGATGAAGACAATGGAAGGCTCGCCGGCAAAGGGACAGACCGGCGGCGTCTAGCCGCACCTCCCTCCCCCGGCAAGACAGGCGCCGCCGGCTCAGGCCGGCGACGAAGCTCAGCTTCTCAATACAGCCCGGGCCTCACGCGCTTGACCACGGGCGCGGCGGGCGGCGTGGTCTGGTTCCTCGTCGGCTTTTTCCCGTTCATCTTCGCCCCCTTTGACACCTTCGAAGGCGCCCAATAGGTTGTCCGCCGAGGGCGCAAAAAGGGCCAAGTCATGAACGACATAGTGGCCGCAACAAACGTCAGCCGCACGGCCGAACGACCCTTGCAGGACGCCGAACGACCGGTTGTTCCAGCCGTCCTGAATGTGGGCGGCACCGATCGCCGCCCCAGTTCCCGATTCTTCCGAAGCATGTCGGTCGCGGTGATCTTCATGCTCTGGGCGCTTCAGTTCACGACGCTGACCGTTTCGCATCTGATCCGCAATGACGTGCCGGCGTGGGTCATCATGCCCCGGATCTTCGTGAGCTGCATCGGCATCGGACTCTCATTCCTGATCCTGGCGGTGAACCGCTGGGCGGCGAAGATGTCGCTGGTGAGGCGTATCGTCATCGCGGCCGGTCTCGCCGTCCCCGCCGCGGGGATCCATTCGCTGACCAGCTACTTCGTCCTGTCGCACCTCTTCGGCCTGGCACCTCTTGAAGCCGAGGATTATGCGCTGTCGATCCTCGACTGGTTCTGGTTCTACGCGTCGCAATCGCTGATGCTGCTCGCGCTGATCTACGGCGCGGAGCTCGGCGAGAGCGAGGAGCGGGTGACGCGGCTGCGCGCGGAGGCCGACGCGATCCACATCAAGCTGCTGCGTTACCAGCTGAACCCGCATTTCCTGTTCAATACGCTGAACTCGATCGCCAGCCTGATCGGCAAGCGCAGGGCGCCCGAGGCAGAGGCGATGGTGCTGAGCCTGTCCGACTTCCTGCGCACCTCGCTCAGCATGGATCCGGCACGGCAGATCACGCTCGGCGAGGAGATCGCGCTCCAGGCGCTCTATCTCGACATCGAACGGGCCCGTTTTCCGCACCGGCTCCAGGTATCGATTGACGTGCCTGATCGGCTCAAGGACGCTCTCGTTCCCAACCTCATCACCCAACCGCTCATCGAAAATGCGATCAAATATGGCGTCGCTCGAAGCCTTGTGCCGGTCCGGCTCGACGTCATCGCGCGCGACGAGCACGGACTGCTGTCGATCGAGGTGCGCGATGATGGCGAGAGCGCGCCAGGCCCGATCCCGCCGGGAACCAGTATCGGCCTCATCAACATCAGCGAGCGACTTCGCCTGCACTTTGGCGACGCGGGGCGGCTGGCCGCCGGCCGCCGGTCGACGGGTGGCTTTTCCGCACGGATCGAGATGCCGCTGACGAGGCGGGGATGACGCCGCTTCGGGTCTTCATGTGCGATGACGAACCGCTCGCGCTCGATCGGCTGCGCGGGATGCTCGAGGGCGCGCCCGGTGTCGAGCTGGTTGGCGAGGCGCTGAACGGGCGCGAGCTGCTTGATCGGGTTCTGCCGGCGCGCCCTGATCTCGTCTTTCTCGACATCGAAATGCCGCAGCTCGACGGCTTCGATCTGATCCATGCGCTCGCCCGGCTGGACTGGCCGGGGGAACCGCCGCTGATCGTCTTTGTCACGGCGCATCGGGAGCATGCCGCGGAGGCGTTCGATTCCGGGGCGCTCGATTTCATCAACAAGCCGGTGCGGATGGGCCGCCTCGAACTCACATTGAGCCGGGCGCGGACTGCGCTCGAACGCACCGAAGCGCAGCTGCGGATGACGGAGCTGCTGCTGCAGATCGAGGAACTCAAGAACCTTCGCACCCGGTCGGGCGATGACAGCCAGATTTGGGTCCGCACCGCAACCGGGACCGCGAAGATCGACATGCGCGCCGTCGAGTGGATCGAGGCGGAAGGCGAATATGTCCGACTCCACGTGGGCGCCGTCTCGCACCTCCGGCGCGGCTCCCTGAGCGACGCCGCGACCGAATTCGGCCCGCTTGGGTTCCTGCGCGTCCATCGTTCCGCGGCCGTCAATACCGCCCTGGTCGCGGCGCTCGAAAAGGGCAGCTGGGGCAATCTCCTTCTGCGGATGGAATCGGGAGCGGCCGTCGCCGTCGGGAAGAAGTATCGCGGGGCGGTCCAGGCGATGATCGCCGGCCCGGCCTCCTAACGGTCGGCGAGCGCGGCTTCGAACAGGCGCAGCAGCCGCGCGCGCATCGTATCCGGGCAACCATCGCACATCGGCTCGACCGACATGACGGTGCGAAGGATGGTGGTGCCCATAAGCACGGCAAGGATCAGGCTGGCGCGCACCTCGGGATCCTCGCCACCGATGAGGGTCGACAGCGGCTCCAGCACATCGCCCTCGATTGCCTCCCGCACCAGCCGCGATGCGACCGGCGACGAGGCGGAGCGCAGGCTGATCAGCATCTTCTCGACATGCTCGACATCGGCGCTCGCGTCGGTCTCCGTGAGCATCGAGACAAGATAGGCGGGGAGATCCGCGACAGGCAGGCCGGCGTCGAATTTCTCCTTGCCGCCCCTCAGGACTTCGCGAAACAATTGCTCCTTGCTGCCGAAATAACGGCTGACGAGAGCGACATCGACGCCGACGTCGCGGGCGATGTCGCGCAGCCCCACATTCTCGTAGCTCTCGTCGAGGAAGCGCCGCCGGGCTGCCCGCAGCAGCTCGCCACGCGTGTCCGCGGCGGATTTGCGCTTGCGCTCGACGATTTCACCCAAGGTCACGGACGGTGGTCCTATCAGTTGCGGTTGCAGAATCAACACTTGTTGACCTCATTAGGTCAACGGGTGTTGACACCGGATGAACAGACGCTAGATGGCCGTGCTCCATCGCGGCCCCGTTGCCGCAGCCCCGGCCCCTGCGCCGGCCGTCAGGATGCCGATCGAAAGAAGCTGAGCTTATGCGGATCAACCGACTGGCCCTCCCGCTCCTTCTGGCCGCGACGCTGCTCGCCGCCTGCTCGAAGGCGCCGCCCGCGGCGCCGCCACCGCCGCCGGTGACCGTCGCGACGCCCTACCAGGGCGACGTTCGCGACTGGGACGATTATGTCGGACGCTTCGAGGCGATCAACGAGGTCGACGTGAAGCCGCGCGTCACCGGATATCTGCAGGGCGTGCATTTCCGCGACGGCGATTATGTCCGCCAGGGCCAGCTTCTCTTCACCATCGATGCGCGGCCGGCCCAGGCCCAGCTCGATCAGGCGCGCGCGCAGCTCGCCCGGGCCGAGGCGACGCTCGCCAATGCGCGCACCGAGCTCGCCCGTTCGCGCACGCTTGCCGCGTCGCAGGCGGCCAGCACCGAGGAGGTCGAGCAGCGCCTCGCCGCCGTCCGTTCGGGCGAAGCCGACGTCAACGCCGCGCGCGCGAATGTCCGCGCCCAGTCCCTCACCCTCGGCTTCACCCGGGTCATCGCCCCGATTTCCGGCCGCATCTCGCAGCGCCGCGTCGATCCCGGCAATGCGGTGACCGCCGACCAGACCGTGCTGACCACGATCGTGTCGACCGATCCGCTCCACTTCGCCTTCGACGGATCGGAAGCGCTGCTGCTGCGCTACCAGCGCGAACATGCGGCCGGCATCGGCAGCGAGGTCCGCATCCGGCTCCAGGACGAGGGCCAATATGTCCATCGCGGCCGGCTCGATTTCGTCGACAATGCGATCGATCCGGGCGCCGGCACGATCCGTGCGCGCGCGATCGTTCCCAATCCCGACGGCTTCCTGCGCCCCGGCATGTTCGGCCATCTCCAGCTCGCCGGGTCGCCGCCCTACCGTGCGCTGATGGTGCCCGATACCGCCATCGTCACGGACAGCGCTCGGCGGCTCGTCTATGTCGTCGACGCGCAGGGCAATGTCGCCGCCAAGCCGGTCGTGCTCGGCCCGCTCGTCGGCAGCCTGCGCGTGATCCGCTCCGGCATCGCCCCCAACGACCGCGTCGTCATCGATGGCATCCAGCGCGCCCAGCCGGGCCAGAAGGTAACGCCGCAGAACGGCCGCATCCAGCCGCCCGCGGCCAATGCCCCGGCCGAACCGACTCCGCCGGAAACGCCGGCATCGGTCGCCACTCCGGTCACGGCAGGCTGAGGAGTCGGCGATGAACATTTCGAGCTTCTTCATCGAGCGGCCGATCTTCGCCGCCGTGATCTCGGTGTTCATCACCCTGATCGGCGCCTTTTCCTATCCGCAGCTCTCGCTGTCGCAATATCCGGACATCGCGCCGCCGACGATCACCGTCCAGGCGACCTTCCCCGGGGCGTCGGCCGAGACGCTCGCGGAAACCGTCGCGACCCCGCTCGAGCAGGAGATCAACGGCGTCGAGGACATGCTCTACATGAGCTCCTCGTCGACCTCGTCCGGCACCGTCCAGATCACCGTCTCGTTCAAGCCGGGCACCGATCTGGATGCCGCCCAGGTGCTCGTCCAGAATCGCGTCGCACTCGCCGAGCCGCGTCTTCCCGATCAGGTCCGCCAGATCGGCGTCGTCGTCGCCAAGCAGTCGCAGGGCTTCCTGATGATCGTCGCGCTCACCGCGACCGATCCGGCGCTCGATATCGACTATATCGGCAATTACGCCAATTCGGGCCTTCGCGACCGGCTGCTCCGGCTCGAGGGCGTCGGCGGCGTCACCGTGTTCGGCGGCGGCAATTATTCGATGCGCGTGTGGATCGATCCCGATCGCGCGGCCGCCCGCAACCTCACCTCCGACGAGATCGTGAACGCGCTTCGGACGCAGAACGTGCAGGTCGCCGGCGGCGCCGTCGGCCAGCCGCCCTTCGACCGCGGCGGCCCGGCCTTCGAGCTTCCGGTCCAGGTCCAGGGCCGGCTCACCGATCCGGCCCAGTTCGCCGATGTTGTCATCAAGACCGATCCGGTGACCGGCGCGATCACCCGCGTCCGCGACATCGGCCGGGTCGAGCTCGGCAGCCAGGATTACGGCATTCGCGGCTATTTCGGCGGACGCCGCGGCGTCGCGCTCGCAATCGTCCAGCAACCCGGCTCGAACGCGCTCGACGCCGCCGAGCGGGTGCTTGCCGAGGTCCAGGCCGCTTCGCGCGATTTCCCGCCGGGCCTCCATTATTCGATCCCCTACAACCCGACCGAATATGTCCAGGCCTCGGTCGAGGCGGTGCAGCACACATTGATCGAGGCGATCATCCTCGTCGTGATCGTGGTCGTCGTCTTCCTGCAGACCTGGCGGGCGGCGATCATCCCGATCATCGCCATCCCGGTCAGCCTGGTCGGCACCTTCGCGGTGCAGCTCGCACTCGGCTTCTCGATCAACTCGCTGTCGCTCTTCGCGCTGGTGCTCGCCGTCGGCATCGTCGTCGACGACGCCATCGTCATCGTCGAGGCGGTGGAGCGCCATGTCCGCGACGGCCTGTCGCCGCGCGACGCCGCGCACCGCACGATGCGTGAGGTGACCGGCGCGCTGATCGCCATCGGCCTCGTCCTCGTGTCGGTGTTCGTGCCGACCGCCTTCGTCGCCGGCATCCCTGGAATCTTCTATCGCCAGTTCGCCGTGACGATCGCGTCCGCCGCGGTGATCTCGCTCATCGTCTCGCTCACGCTCTCCCCTGCCCTCGCCGCCTTGCTGCTGAAGCCGCACAAGGCCGGGGCGGAGCATCGCGAGGGCAGTCGTTTCATGCGCCCGCTGCGCGTCGCCGCGGATCGCTTCAATCGCGGCTTCGACTGGCTCTCGAACCGCTATGGCGCCTTCACCGGCCGGGTCATCCGCCGATCGACGATCATGCTCATCGTCTATGCCGGCCTGCTCGGGCTCACCGCGTGGCGCCTCGTCGCGACACCGACCGGCTTCATCCCCGATCAGGACCAGGGTTTCCTGATCGGCGTCGTCCAGCTCCCCCCCGGCTCATCGCTCGAACGCACCGACCGGACGATGCTGCACGCGCTCGACATCGCCACCCATAATCCGGCGGTGGTCGATTCCGGCTCCTTCGCCGGGCTCGACGGCACCAGCTTCAGCCAGGCCTCGAACAGCGCCGTGCTGTTCCTCAAGCTCAAGGATTTCTCCGAACGGCGCAGCGCCGATCTGACCGCGACCGCGCTTGCCGGGCAGATCACCGGCGCGATCGCCCAGGCCGAACAGGGTGCCCAGGTCTTCTTCCTGTCGCCGCCCCCGGTCCAGGGCCTCGGTAACGGCAGCGGCTTCACGATGGAGATCCAGGATCGATCGAACGCCGGCCTCCCGGCGCTTCAGGGCGCGACCTTCGCGATGATGGGTGCCGCCGCCCAGTCGCAGAAGGTCACCCAGGTCTTCTCGCTGTTCAACACCGGCAGCCCGCGGATCGAGGCGGACATCGACCGCGATCGCGCCCAGCTGCTCGGGGTCCAGCCGAGCCAGATCTACAGCGCGCTCGGCACCTATCTCGGCTCGACCTACATCAACGATTTCAATCTGTTCGGCCGTACCTTCCGGGTCGTGGCCCAGGCGCAGCCTTCGTCGCGCAACACGCTGTCGGATATCGGCCAGCTCCAGGTCCGCTCGGCGAGCGGGCAGATGGTGCCCTTGTCGTCCGTCGCGACGTTCCGCCAGGGCAGCGGCGCCGTGCGAGTCGCTCGCTACAACCTCTTCCCCGCCGCCGAGCTTCAGGGACTGGCCGCGCCCGGCGTTTCGTCCGGCGATGCGATCCGCGAGATGGAGCGGCTCGCCGCGCAGCACCTGCCGCCCGGCTTCGGCTTCGAATGGACCGGCCTTGCCTATCAGCAGCAGGCCGCCGGCAACACGGCGGTACTGATCTTCAGCCTTGCCGTGGTCTTCGTCTTCCTCGTCCTCGCCGCGCAGTATGAATCGCTGACACTGCCGCTCGCGGTCATCCTGATCGTGCCGATGTGCGTTCTGGCCGCGATGGTCGGCGTCAACATCCGGGGGCTCGACAACAATATCCTGACGCAGGTCGGGCTGGTCGTGCTGATCGCGCTCGCGGCGAAGAACGCCATCCTCATCGTCGAGTTCGCGCGCCAGGGCGAGGAGGAGCTCGGCATGAACAAATATGAGGCGGCGGTCTATGCCGCCGGCACCCGCCTTCGTCCGATCCTGATGACCAGCTTCGCCTTCATCTTCGGCGTGATTCCGCTCGCCATCGCGGTCGGCCCGGGGGCGGAGATGCGCCAGGCGATCGGCACCGCCGTCGCCTTCGGGATGCTCGGCGTGACCTTCTTCGGGCTCGTCTTCACGCCCGTCTTCTACATCGTGACGCGCAGCCTCGGCCGGTTCCTGCCGTCCAAGCCGGAGCGCGAGACCCACTATCCCACCTCCTATGACGGCCTGCCCGACGAGCCGGCGCCGGCCGGGGGAGAGGCATGATGCGACGGATTTTCCTCGCCGGCGTCGGCGCGCTCGCGTTGTCCGGCTGCGTCGTCGGTCCGAACTACGAATCGCCGGCGCCGCGTGCGCCCGCGCAGACGACCTTCGCCGGCGCGACCTCGCCCGCCTTCACCGGGGACGAGCCGCAGGGTCAATGGTGGCAGCTTTTCCGCGATCCGACGCTCGACGCACTGATCCGCGAGGCCCTCACCGCCAATACCGATCTGCGCGTCGCCGAAGCAAACCTGCGCCGCGCCCGCGCGGTGCTGAGCGAGAGTCGCGCCGGCCGGCTCCCCTCGACAACGGTCTCGGGAAGCGCGACCTATGCGCGCCAGTCGGGCGAGGCGCTCGGCCTTCCGGGCACCAGCCCGACGGGCGATGCCTATGATGTCGGGCTCGACGTCTCCTACCAGCTCGACCTGTTCGGGCGGATCCACCGCACGATCGAGGCGAGCCGTGCCGATGCGGAGGCGGTCCAGGCCGCTTTCGATCTGACCCGGATCACCGTCGCCGCCGAAACCACCCGCGCTTATGCCGATGCGTGCAGCGCCGGACGCCAGCTCGCCGTCGCGCAGGAAAGCGTGCGGGTGCAGCAGGAAACCTACGATCTCACCCAGCGACTGCTCCAGGGCGGGCGGGCGACGATGCTCGAATCGAGCCAGGCCGGCGCACAGCTCGATCAGACCCGCGCGACCATTCCGACCCTTGAGGCGCAGCGCCAGACCGCGCTCTACCGTCTCGCCGTGCTCACCGGCCGGCCCCCGACCGAATTTCCGCCCGCGGCCGCGGCCTGTGCCACGCCGCCGGCTCTGGCCCAGGCGATCCCGGTCGGCGATGGCGCGAGCCTGCTCGCGCGCCGGCCCGACATCCGCCAGGCCGATCGCCAGCTTCATGCCGCGACAGCACGGATCGGGGTCGCCACCGCCGATCTTTATCCGAGCATCAGCCTCGGCGGCTCCATTGGGTCCAGCGCGACCTCGCCGGGCAATCTCGGCCATAGCGACGCCTTCCGGTTCAGCGTCGGCCCGCTCATTTCGTGGAGCTTCCCGAACATCGCCGTCGCCCGCGCGCGCATCCGCGAGGCCCGCGCGGACGCCGATGCGGCGCTCGCCAGCTATGACGGCACCTGGCTCAACGCGCTCCAGGAGACGGAGAGCGCGCTGACCCGCTATGCGCGCGAGCTCGATCGGCTGAACACCCTGCGCCGCGCCCATGGCCAGGCCGCCGAGGCGCTGCGCATCGCCCGCCTGCGCTATCAGGCGGGGCGCGAGAATTTCCAGGTCGTCCTCGACGCGCAGGGCGCGCTTGCCGCGGTCGATTCACAGGTCGCCCAGTCGGAAGCCGCGCTGTCGGACAACCTCGTCACGCTTTTCCTCGCCCTTGGAGGCGGCTGGCAGGACGCGTCCTGACGGGCTAAGAAGCCCGGCCATGAGCTCCACCGACATGCCGGGCTTCGCCAATCATTTCGCGACCGAGGCCGTCGCCGGCGCGCTGCCGCAGGGCCGCAATTCGCCGCAGCGCCCCGCCTTCGGCCTTTATGCCGAGCAGCTTTCAGGCACGGCCTTCACTGCGCCACGGCACGAAAACCGGCGCAGCTGGCTCTACCGGCTGCGCCCCAGCGCCGCCCATCCGCCCTATCGCCGCTATGAGGGCGCGCCGCTCTTCGCGCCGGGCACCGACGATGCCCCCCTGCCCCCCAATCGGCTGCGCTGGGATCCGCTCGCAATGCCGGACGCGCCGACGGACTTCGTCGACGGCCTGGTCACGATGATGGCCAATCGCGATCCCGCGAGCCTGGAGGGCTGCGCCGTCCATATCTACCGCGCCAATGCCGACATGGCTGATCGCTACTTCTTCGACGCCGATGGTGAGTTGCTGCTGATCCCCGAAATGGGCCGGCTCGACATCCGCACCGAGATGGGCCGGATCGAGATCGGGCCGGGCGAGGTCGCCCTGATCCCGCGCGGCGTTCGCTTCCGGGTGCTCCTGCCGGACACGCGGGCCCGCGGATATGTCGCCGAAAATCACGGCGCGCTCTTCCGCCTCCCGGAACTCGGCCCGATCGGCTCGAACGGCCTCGCAAATCCACGCGATTTCCTCACGCCCTCGGCGGCCTATGAGGATCGCGACGCGCCCGTCCAGCTCATCCAGAAAAATCTCGGATCGCTGTGGATCACCGATCTCGATCACTCGCCGCTCGATGTCGTCGCCTGGCACGGCAATCTCGCGCCGTGCAAATATGATCTGAGGCTTTTCAACGTGATGGGGACGGTCAGCTACGATCATCCCGATCCATCGATCTTCACCGTCCTGACGTCGCCGAGCCACGCGCCGGGCCGCGCCAATGCCGATTTCGTGATCTTCCCGCCGCGCTGGATGGTCGCCGAGGACACGTTCCGCCCGCCCTGGTTCCACCGCAACGTGATGAGCGAGGCGATGGGGCTGATCCACGGCGCCTATGATGCGAAGGCGGACGGGTTCGCCCCGGGCGGGCTCAGCCTCCACAACCTCATGGCCGGCCACGGCCCCGACGTCGCGAGCTGGGAGAAAGCGAGCAACGCCGAGCTCGCGCCGCACAAGATCGACGGCACGATGGCGTTCATGGTCGAAACCTGCTGGCCCTACCGGCCGACCCGCTTCGCGCTCGATCATGCCCAGCCCGACTATGATTCGGCGTGGGGCGGCTTTCCCAAGGCGAAACTGCCCTGAGATCTCCCGATGCGCGCCGCGGCGGGCATCGGATCGGGCCTAATTGGCCTGCATCTGGTGGCGCCGCATCGCGTGACGCAATTGATCGTACGTTACGCTCAGCGCCGCCGCCGCAGCGCGCTGGTTCCATCGGCATTTCTCAAGCGCTGCGGCAAGGATCGCCTTCTCATATTCAGCGACCGCGAGCCTGAGATCGGCACAGGCGGCGGGATCGTGTGCGCCCGACGTCGTTGGCGGAGCCACCGCCGGCGCAGCCGCCTTTTGCTCCGCCGCCGCCGCCGGCCTTGGCGTCGCCGCAGGCGCCCAGGGCGATTCGAAGGGGTCGAAGCTCACCTCGTCGATCGGCGCGGCCGGATTTTGCCAGCGATAGACGGCGCGCTCCACCGCGTTGCGAAGCTCGCGGACGTTGCCCGGCCAGGCATAGGCCAGCATCTTCTCCATCGCCCCGGTGCTGAAGCCGGGCCAGCTCTCCCAGTCGAGCTCCAGCGCCATCCGGCGCCCGAAATGATCGGCGAGGATGGGAATGTCGCTATGCCGGTGGCGCAGCGGCGGCAGCGTCACGACTTCGAACGAGAGCCGATCGAGAAGGTCGGCGCGGAACCGGCCCTCATCGACCAGTCGCGGCAGATGCTCGTTGGTCGCCGCGACGATGCGGACATCGACCTGCACCGGCCGGCTCGCGCCGATCCGCGTCACCTCGCCATATTCGATCGCGCGCAGCAGGCGATCCTGCGCCGGGCTCGACAGGGTCGCGAGCTCGTCGAGGAACAGGGTGCCGCCATTGGCCTCCTCGAACCGGCCCTGCCGTGCCTTGGAGGCCCCGGTGAAGGCGCCCGCCTCATGGCCGAACAGTTCGGCCTCGATCAGCGTTTCGGGCAGCGCGGCGCAGTTCATGACGATGAGCGGCCCGTCCCAGCGCGACGACAGGTGGTGGAGACGCTCGGCGATCAGTTCCTTGCCGGTGCCGCGCTCCCCGATCACGAGCACCGGCCGATCGAGCGGCGCCGCGCGGCTGGCGCGCTCCACCGCATCGAGGAAGCTGCTCGATTGCCCGACAAGATGGGTTGTCCGCTCAATGGCCATGAGTTGGCGCATTACGCCATCTCTTGGTGAAAATCCAGCCCGGTGTTTGAGTAAAATAAGGCGCATTTTTGGCGGTTTTGCGCCACTTTCGCTACTTGGCACGGCCCCTGCTTATGTGAGGTCGTTCCGTCACGGTGACGGGGCGCAACGCAAGACCAGATGCAGGGAGACCGAACATGTCGCATTTCGATTCTTTCGCCCGGGTCGCCGCCGCAACGGTCGGCGCGATCGTCCTCGCCACCACTTTTGTCGGCAGCGCCGTCGGCCCCGCCGTCGCCCACTCGACCGCACCGGCCCAGATGGCCTATGCCTCGGTCGAGCCTGGACTTCAGGCGCGTGGCTGACGCCCGGCGGGTCAAGGTGTCGGTCGGACGCTCGGAGCTCATCCGGATGGGCTCCGGCGAACCGACCGGCGCGGACCGACCCGCGCGGGCTTACATTTCGAAGGAGTTCTTCCCCATGGGCATCTTTTCGCGGACGCGCGATATCATTGCCGCCAATGTGACCGACCTTTTGGACAAGGCCGAAGACCCCTCGAAGATGATCCGGATGATCATCCTCGAGATGGAGGAGACGTTGGTGGAAGTCCGCGCCTCCGCGGCGCGCACCATCGCCGACCAGAAGGAGATGCGCCGGCAGATCGCCAAGATGGACCGGCTTCAGGAAAGCTGGGTCGAGAAGGCGGAGCTCGCGCTTTCCAAGGGCCGCGAGGATCTCGCCAAGGCCGCGCTCTACGAAAAGCAGAAGGCCGGGGAGATGGCCGATCAGCTGAAGGTGGAGATCGAGGTGCTCGACGATGCCCTGAAGGCGTCGGAAGCCGACATCGCCAAGCTCCAGAACAAGCTGCGCGAGGCGCGTGCCCGCCAGAACGCGATCATGACCCGCATGGAAAGCGCGCATAACCGCGCGCGCCTCCGGGAAATGTATTCCGGCCCCAAGGTCGACGACGCCTTCTCGCGCTTCGATGTGCTCGAGCGGCATGCGGACCTTGCCGAGGGCCAGGCCGACGCGCTGAGCCTGGGCGGACCGCCCAAGTCGCTCGACGACGAGATCGCCGAGCTCAGGAGCGCCGACAAGGTCGATGCCGAGCTCGAGGCGCTGAAGGCGAGCCTTGCCCGTCGCACCAACGGCGGCGAGGCCGCCAAGGATAAGGATGACCAATGATGGAAGACGTGATGCTCCCGGTCCTCATCGTCGGCATCCTGTTCATCGGTCTGCCGTGGATCATCTTCCACTATGTCAGCAAGTGGAAGACGGCGGCGACGCTCACCACCGAGGACGAGAATCTGCTCGACGAGCTGCATGAACTCGCCCGCCGGCTCGACGAACGGATGGTGACGATCGAGCGCATCGTCCAGGCCGAAAACCCGAACTGGCGTTCGATCGGCCAGGATCCGGTCGAAACGCTTCTCGAAGACCGCACCGATCGCATCGCCGAGTTCGGAAGCCGCTCCAACCGTCCGTCCAGGAGGACCTGATGACCTCGCCCCGCACCCGCTTCTATCTCGACAAGCAGAACGGCAAATGGTCGGGAGTCTGCGCCGGGATCGCCGATTATACCGGGCTCGACGTCACGCTGGTTCGCATCGCCTGGGTGCTGTCGCTCTTCATCCTCGGGCCGATGACCTTCGCGGCCTACTGGATCATCGCGTGGATGGCGCCGAGGAAGCCCATCGAGCTTTATGCCCGCAATCCTGAGGAGCAGAAATTCTGGCAGGGCGTGCGCGCCAATCCGCGCCGCAGCGCCCGCGACGTTCGCGCCCGCTTCCGCGCGCTCGATCGCCGGCTCGCGGACATGGAGGCCTATGTGACGAGCTCGAACAGCCGCCTGGCGCGCGAGATCGAAGAGCTGCGCTGAACGGAGGGAGGAACCCGAAATGGACAAGATCGCCGAATTGTTGCCCCTCGCGCCGATCATCATCGTCGCGATCGCGGTGCCGGTCGCCGGCTGGGTGTTCACGACCTGGCTCCGGATCAAGCATGGCTATCCGCTCGACGGCGCCTGGGGGCAGGCCATCTATCCGAAGAAAAATGACGAGGCGATGGAGCGGATCAAGCTCTTGAGCCAGGAAAATGCCCAGCTGCGGGCCGAGCTCGGATCGATGAAGGACCGGCTCGTCAATGTCGAGCGGATCGTCACCGACGACAGCCACCGCCTGACGCAGGAAATCGAGGCCCTCCGCGGCACCGCCAATTAGGGAGGCTGAGCATGTTTCCGGGCTTTCTCTGGTTCTTCTTCATCGTCGTCGCGATCCCGGTGATCGTCGGCGTCGGCGGCGATATCGCCAAGCGCTGGATCAAGCTCAAGGAGCGCCAGCTCGAGCTGGTCGGCACCCAGGCGGCGGAAAAGGCGGCCCAATATGCCGCCCATGCCGAACGGCTGGAGCAGCGGGTGCGGGTGCTCGAGCGCATCGCAACCGACAGGGGCGCCGATCTCGCCGGCGAGATCGAATCGCTTCGCAACGAACCGCTCAACTAAGGGGGAATTTTTCAGATGGGGCATCCGGCTTCGTGGATCTGGGTCCTGATCCCGCTCGCGGCGATCATCTCGGGCATCTTCAGGCACTGGTTCCGGCTCAAGGAAAAGCAGATCGAGGCGCTGAAGCATCAGGCCGCCGACAGCGCCGCGGTCCATGCCGCGCAGACCGAGCGGCTTGAGCAGCGCGTACGCGTGCTCGAGCGGATCGCCACCGATCGCGGCATCGATGTCGCCGAGGAGATCGAACGGCTGCGCGACCGCCCGACGGCGTGAACGCGGCAGGTAGAGGGAGAATGGGATGAATCCGTTCGAGATGGTGGTGGCGATCGTGGTCGTTGTGATGATCGCGAGCGTCATCAAGGCGCGCTACAAATTGCACGGTGGGGACGGCGATCCCGCGACCGGCCGGGAGAATGCGCGCCTGCGGCAGGAGGTCGACCAGCTCAAGGACCGGCTCGCCGTGCTCGAGCGGATCACGGTCGAGAAGGAAAACAGCCTCGCCCGCGAGATCGACGATCTCAGGAACCGCTAGGATCGCAGGCCATGTCCGATCCCTCCTCTGTCCTCATCATCGGCTCGACCAGCCTGGTCGGGATTGCCGCCGCTGCGACCGCGATGCTGCGCGGATGGCAGGCCTGGCTCGATCTCAAGCGCATCGAGATCGACCGGCGCGGCCCCGGCGCGCGGCGATCCGACCTTGCCCACCTGCGCGAGCGTGTTCGTCGGCTGGAGATCATCGCCAGCGGCGGGGAGCTCTGATCGACAGGTGACGGCCGGGCGTCGTTTCATTAGATCGGCGCCATGTCCTTCCACTCCCTCGACGATGTCCTCGCCGATTACGAGCTGCTCGACGCGGACGATCGCTACCGGCTGCTGATCGATCTCGGCCGCTCGCTCGAGCCGATGCCCGACGCGCTGAAGACCGATGCCACCCTGGTCCGCGGCTGCTCGGCCTCCGTGTGGCTCTATCCGGTCGCGAAGGACGACGGGCGGCTCCATTTCCTCGCCGATTCCAACGCCGCGATCACCAAGGGCATCGTCGCCCTCGTCCTGCTCGCGGTCCAGGACCGAAATCCCACGCAAATCCTCGCCACCGATATCGAGGCCGCGCTCGCCCCCTTCGATCTCAAGGCGCAGTTGAGCTCCAACCGGACCCAGGGCATCCCCAACATGATCGCGCTCGTGCGCGAAACCGCGGCGCGGCGGGCGTGACAGAGGCGCCAGCCCCCGTCTTCGATCCGAAGCTGTTCATGGATCGGGTCAGAACCTACGGCCATGGCGGCGCGCTCGGCATCTCCTATGTCGACCATGGGCCGGACTGGTGCACGCTCAGCCTCCCCTATGACGACCGTCTCGTTGCCGGCCGCGACGGGGTTCTTGCCTCCGGCCCGATCGTCAGCCTGATGGACATGGCGACCAGCCTGTCGCTCTGGATCAAGCTCGGCCGGTTCCGGCACCAGGCGACGCTCGACCTCAGGATCGATTATCTGCGGCCGGCGAGGCCCGGCGCGGCGATCGTCGGGCGCGGAGAATGCTATGGAATCACCCGCAGCGTCGGCTTCACCCGCGGCATCGCCCATGACGGCGATCCGGGCGATCCCGTCGCCCATGTCAGCGCCACCTTCATGTTCACCGACGCCGGTTGAGCGGCCAAGGCGCGGGGAAGCTGGTGGGCCCGGCAGGATTCGAACCTGCAACCTAGCCGTTATGAGCGGCCGGCTCTACCATTGAGCTACAGGCCCCTTCCCGAAGCCGCTCAGCGTCTAGCCGAGTCGGGGCGGCAAGACCAGCGCGGGCATCAGTGCGCCTGGGCGATGTCGCTTGCCCGCTCCGCCGGCAGATCCAGCCGGATACGCTCACTCCCGATCGACAGCCCGCCGCCGGCCGCTTCGGCGAGGTTGCGGACCAGGCGCAGCGCGAAGCCGAGGCCGAGTGCGGGGGCGTCCGGCCAGTCTCCCTGCGGCGTATAACCCGGATCGAGCAGCGCCCTTTCGCCGAGGCCGGCGATCGCCTGCGGCCGATCGATCGCGAGAGAAATCGTCTTGCCCCCGCCGGCGAGCGCCAAGGTCGCGCGCAACGTCTCCCCGGCCCCCACGAGCCCGACCGTGGCGGCGAAGAGCCGCCCGAACATCCGTTCCGCCGCCGCCGCGTCGACGGCGGCCGGCGAGAGCGTCGGCGCGACCTCGAGCGTCAGCTCGGCCTGTCGCTGCGCGGCGAGGCGGGCATAGGAGCCATGGAGATGCCCCACGAGCGCCGCCACGTCGACCGCGTCGGCCTCGAGCTCCAGCCGGCTGGTCTCGATCCGCGCGGCGGTGTCGAGATCGTCGATCGCCGACAGAAGATTGTGCGCCTCGCCGATGATCCGGCCGGCGCGCGCGCGATAGGGGGTCGCCGCCGGGCCCATATATTGCCCCTCGATGAGCTCGGCAAAGCCGGTGATCGCGTTGAGCGGGGTGCGCAGCTCATGGATCAGTTGACGGACCGCATCGGCCGGGAACGATTCGCCAAAGAGGCCCTCTTGCGCCCTCGCGGGCCGAGCGACCTGATCGATCCGTGGCCGCCGCGCCGTGCCGCGATAGCCGGTGAAGGCGCCGCTTGCCTGATCGAATGCCGGGACGCCGGAAATCCGCCAATCGCCCGCCGCGGGGCCCTCGCCCGGGATGACCAGCCGTGCATCGCGAAAGGGCGCGCGCTTCTCGAATGCGCCGGCCGCCTGGCCGTCGACGCCGTGCAGACCGGGGCCAGCGATCCGCGCGATGCTCTGTCCGAGAATCGCCTCGCGGGGCGCGCCGTCGAGCCACCTGATCACCCCCTCGGTTCCGGTTTCCCAGCGGAAGCTCTCGGCCATGCGCGCCGACCCGCCGTCAAGATCGGAAACCGCGGCCAACATGCCCTCGCCCTTCTGGCGACGATAGGCTTCGATCCGCTCGACAAGTTCGCGGATCTGGGACTCGCCATCGGCGGCGACCCGGCCTTCAAGCACGAAATCGGTCGCCCCGAAGGCACCGAGGGCGCGACGGACGGCGGGATCGAGATCGCGGCGGTGACGCAGCAAGCCACGCGCCGCCGGCCCGATCCGCGGCAGGATCGCGGTCCAATCTGCCGCCGAAAGGCACGCCGCGCCGATCAGGGGCGCCGCGATCGCCGGGTGATCCTCGGCAAAAAAGACGATCATTTCGGGATCGACCGCGAGGCCCGCGAGGGTCTGGGCGATCCGGCGGCGCACGGCCGGGTCGATCGAGGGGCGATCGGCACGGAGGACTTCGAAGGCGCGCGCGGCCGTCGCTTCATCGCCCTCCCCCCTGGGCTGGGCGAGCAGGTCGACGAGCTGACGCCAGCGCGCGGCACGCGCCGCCGGCGCCTCCGCCGGCTGCGCGAGCACCGTCGCAATCCTGTCGTCGAACCGCATGACGCCTCGTCTCCTCGGCATGAGCGGTAGACGTGGCCGTGGCGCGGCGGAAGGGCCGGATTCGGCGCGTCCCGAATTGCGACGCGCCGGATCCGCCCGCTTATTGCGCGGGCGCTGCGGCCGGCGCCGGGGCCGGGGCCGCCTGGCCCTGCGGCGGATGGGCGAGGAAGAGCAGCCAGAAAGCGGCAATCGGTTGATGCGGCCCGGTCACGGCGCGGAACGCCGTCTCCGCCTCGGCGCGCTGGCCGGCGCGCGCAAGCGCTTCGCCGAGCCGCAGATTGACGAGATTCGCATCCTGGCCGCCCTTCTGGAGCGCCGTACGGTAGGCCTGTGCAGCCTCGGCATATTGGCCGTAACCGAAATAGGCGTCACCGATGCGCAGCGCCGCGGTGCCCGTGGCCGGGTTGCGCGCCTCGGTGGCGAGCGAGCCGCGGTCCGCCTGCATCCGGTTCACCGCGCTCGACTGAAGGGCGCGGACCGATGTGGCATTCGAGGCCTGGATCATGTTGCGCGCGAAGGCTTCATCGAGCACCGACTTGACCTCACCGAGAGCGACCGCGCGATTGGCAGTTTCCGCATAGGTCACATATTCCGCTTCGCTGGCGAGCGCGCCGGCGTCGTGCATCAGACGGAAGAGATCGAGCTCGGCCTGCCTGTCCGTGGCGAGACTGCGATAGACGCGCAGCGAATCCCGCCAGTTTTCGCCCGTCGGATAAGCGGCGATCAGCTGGGTCGCGACCTCCAAGGACGGCTGGGCGAGGTGCGCGCCATAAGCGATGGCGAGCGCGCGGCGATAATAATCCTGCGGCGCCGCCTGCCCGGCCGCCGTGCTCGCGGCGATCGCGCGCTGGAACAGCGCGATCGCCTCCTCATGCTTGTTCAGCCGTTCCTTGACCTCGGCGAGCTGGATCATGGTGCCGATATTGTTGGCATCCGCAGCAAGCAGCTGCGCCAGCTGCGTTTCGGCCGTGGCCGGGTCGCTCTGCGCGACATTCGCCGCGGTGAGCGAGGTCTTCGCGCGTTGCAGCGCTTCGATCTGGTCTGCCGGCGCTGCGCCGCTGTCGATCATCTGGTTGACTGCCTGGAGCATCAATTCCGAATTGTTGGTGCCCCGTGCGATCTGAAGCTCGAGCTGGCCGAGGACGTAGCGCGCCGTCGGGCTCTGTGCGGCCGCCTGGGCCGCCGGCAGCGCAGCGGTGGCCGCCGCCCAGTCCTGGCTCTGCACCGCCTGATAGGCGGGCAGCATCGCGTCGCTCTCCTGCCGGCTGAGCCCGGTAATCTGCAGATGCGTCTGGCGCTGTTGCTGCTGGCCCTCCCCGTCTGATTGATGCCCCCGCCGGTTGCCCTGCTGGGCGTCGCGCATCGTCTGCGCCGAGCTCTGCGAGAGAGCGGGCACGGCCGGCAGGGCCACGAGGGCGATAGCGGCCGAAGCCAGAATCGAGCGGTTCATTTTCATCTCCATTTGCACAGGCCGCCTGTCGCGGGCGGGAGGATCAGCTGGTCGGGCTCTGCGGTTGACGCGTGAGCCAGACCAGCCAGAAAGCCGCGAGATCGGCGCGCGGCCCGGTTACGGCGTGAAGCGCCGTTTCGGCCTCGGCCCGCCGCCCGGCCAGCGCCAGGGCAGCGCCGAGGCGCAGGTTGACGAGATTGGCATCGCTGCCGCTCTTCTGCAGGGTTGCCTGGTAGAGCGTCGCGGCTTCGGCATATTGGCCGTAGCCATAAAAGGCGTCGGCCGCCGCCAGCGCCTGCGCCGCGGTGCCCGAGGCCGCACGGGTCCGCAGTCCGGCGAGGCCGGCCCGGCCGCGTGTCGCAGCGGCGGTCACGCGGGTCTGCATCTGGCGAACGGCGGCCTCGCCTGCATCGAGCATGCCGCGCGACAGGCCTTCGTCGACCACGGCCTTGGCCTCGCCCATCTGGTTGGCGGTCGCGAGCTGGTCGGCGAATTCGAGATAGTCGCGCTCGCCCTCAAGCGCGCCGGCCGCGCGCATCGCCCGCTTGATGTCGAGATCGAGCTGGGCATCGGCGGGTCGCGGCGTGACGTTGGGCCGCTCGCCCGAACCGGTGCGCGGCGGCGGCGGCGGCGATTGCGAGGCGCGATAGACGAGCAGCGCGTCGCGCCAGTTGGTCGGCGTCGGATAGGCGCTGACGAGCGCCCGCGCGAACGCGACACCCTGCGGCATCATCTGCCCGTCATAGGCGAGCGCCGTCGCGCGCAGATACCAGCTTTCCGGAACCGCCTGCCCAGCGGCGGTCTGCAGTTCGATGGCGCGGCCGATCCAGGTCACCGCCTCGGCCCGCTGCCCGCGCCGCGCCTTGAGCTGGGCATAATCGGCGGCGATCGTGGCATCGTTGGGCTGGAGCTGCGCCATCTGCGCGAGGAGCGCGTCGGCGCGCTCGAACTGCCCGGCGCTATAAGCACGGGACGCCTGGTTGGCGAGCAGCGGCGGAAGTTCGGAGGGCGGCACCAGGCCGCTCGCCACCATCGCGTCGACGGCCGTCGCCTGCCCCTGCGCGTCGCCGCGGGACTGGGCGATCTGGAATTCGAGACGGGCGAGCACATAGCGTGCATCCGGGCCCTGCGCCGCGGTCCGCGCCGCCGCCAGCGCGGCATCCTGCGCGGCGCGGTCGCTGCCGGCGGCAGCGGTCTGCAGCGCGACCAGCGCGTTCCGTTCGCTGGCGCTGATCGAGAGCGCCCGCTGGGGCTGAGGAGCTTGCGCCGATACGGGTGTCGTCAGCCCGGCAAGGGCGATCAGCCCGGCCAGCGCCACCTTCGATGCCGCCATCAAGCAAAAACTCCTACCGTCCGCCAGGCTCTCGCCCGCCGGTTCCAACCCCCCTCCGCCGCGGCTTCTACCGATTCCGCCGGGCCCTTGCTAGTAGGCCGTCGCCGAACGCCGCGGAAAAGACGCCGGGCTGGAAAATCCGCGCAAAGCAACTATCTGGAGATGCGGCCTCGCGCGCGTACGCGCGTGCGCGCGGGGTGGCGCCGGCCGCTGCCATCCGCTAGGGTCGCATCTCCCTTGGCGCAAGACGCGCCGTCACCCGCGATGCAGGAATAGATTTTGGCCAGCGAACCGCCCGTTATCGATTCATCCGACATTTCACCCGTCTCCATCGTCGAGGAGATGAAGACCTCTTATCTCGACTATGCGATGAGCGTGATCGTCGCGCGCGCGCTGCCCGACGTGCGCGACGGGCTGAAGCCGGTTCACCGCCGCATCCTCTATTCCAGCCTTGAAGGCGGCATGGTCGCCGGCCGGCCCTATCGCAAGTCCGCCAAGATCGTCGGCGACGTGATGGGCAACTACCACCCGCATGGCGACGCCGCGATCTACGACGCGCTCGCGCGGATGACGCAGGACTGGTCGATGCGCGTGCCGCTGATCGACGGCCAGGGCAATTTCGGATCGATGGATCCCGATCCGCCGGCCTCGATGCGTTACACTGAGGCGCGGCTGGCGAAGGTCGCGATGACGCTGCTCGACGATCTCGACAAGGACACCGTCGATTTCACGCCCAATTACGATGCCTCGCGTGAGGAACCGCAGGTCCTTCCGGCGCGCTTCCCGAACCTGCTCGTCAACGGCGCCGGCGGCATCGCGGTCGGCATGGCGACCAACATCCCGCCGCACAATCTGGGCGAGGTGATCGCCGCCTGCAAGGCCTATATGGACGATCCCTCGATCACCGTCGAAGGGCTGATGGATTATGTCCCCGCGCCGGATTTCCCGACCAAGCCGCTGATCCTCGGCCAGGCCGGCGCCCGCGCCGCCTATCAGACCGGGCGTGGTTCGATCATCATGCGCGCCCGCCACGAGATCGAGGAAGGCCGCGGCGATCGGCGCTCCATCGTGCTCACCTCCATTCCCTATCAGGTCGGCAAGTCGGGCCTGGTCGAGCGCATCGCCGACGCGGCGAAGGACAAGCGAATCGAGGGCGTGTCCGACATCCGCGACGAATCGAACCGTCACGGCGTCCGGATCGTCATCGATCTCAAGCGCGACGCCACGCCCGAGGTGGTGCTGAACCAGCTGTGGCGGCACACGCCGGCGCAATCGTCCTTCCCGGCCAATATGCTCGCGATCCGCGGCGGCCGGCCGGAGACGCTCAATCTTCGCGACATCATCGAATCGTTCGTGAAGTTCCGCGAGGAGGTCATCACCCGCCGCTCGAAGTTCGAGCTCGCCAAGGCGCGCGACCGGGCCCACATCCTGCTCGGCCTCGTCATCGCGGTCACCAATCTCGACGAGGTGGTGCGGATCATCCGCGGTTCCGCCTCGCCTGCCGAGGCGCGCGCCGCCCTGATCGCGCGCGAATGGCCGATCGCCGAGATCGCCCCCTATATCCGCCTGGTCGAGGCCATCGAGACCGAGGTCACGGGCGACAGCTATCGCCTGTCCGAGACGCAGGTCCGCGCGATCCTGGAGCTTCGGCTGCACCGCCTCACCGCGCTCGGCCGCGACGAGATCGCCGGCGAGCTCAGGACGCTCGCCACGTCGATCGGCGAGCTGCTGGAAATCCTCGGCGATCGCGTGAAGCTCTATGCCGTGATGCGCGACGAGTTCGACGAGATCGCCGCCGCCTACGCCACCCCGCGCGTCACCGAGATCGCGCCGGCCGCCGACGGCATCGACGACGAGGACCTGATCGAGCGCGAGGACATGGTCGTGACCGTGACCCTCGGCGGCTATATCAAGCGCACCCCGCTGGAGGCCTTCCGCACCCAGGCGCGCGGCGGCAAGGGGCGCGCCGGCATGGCGACGAAGGAGGAGGATGCGGTCACCGCCTTGTTCGTGACCTCCACCCACAATCCGGTCCTGTTCTTCTCGACCCACGGCAAGGTCTATCGCCTCAAGGTCTGGCGCCTTCCCGAGGGCGCGCCCCAGGCCCGCGGGCGACCGATGGTCAACCTGCTTCCGCTCGCGGAGGGCGAGACGATCTCGACCGTGCTGCCGCTCCCCGAGGACGAGGCGGAGTGGGGCAAGCTCCACGTCATCTTCGCGACCGCGCATGGCGGCGTCCGCCGCAACAGCATGGATGCCTTCGCCAACGTGCCGTCGAACGGCAAGTTTGCGATGCGCTTCGACGAGGATGCGGCCGACCGGCTGATCGGCGTCGCGCTGCTGACCGAGGAGGACGACGTCCTGCTCGCCACCCGCCAGGGCAAGGCGATCCGCTTCGAGGCGACCGCGGTTCGCGAGTTCCAGAGCCGCACGTCGACTGGCGTTCGCGGCATCACGCTCAAGGACGGCGACGAGGTCATCTCGCTCTCCATCCTCAAGGGCTTCGACGCCACGACCGAGGAACGCGACGCCTATCTGCGCGCCGCGCCGTGGAAGGACGGGGAGCGCGAGGCGAGCCTCAGCCCCGAGCGCATGGCCGAGTTCGAGGCGGCGGAGGAGTTCATCCTCACCGTCTGCGCCAACGGCTATGGCAAGCGCAGCTCCGCCTTCGAATATCGCCGCACCAATCGCGGCGGCCAGGGGATCACCAATATCGACAATCTCGGCCGCAACGGACCGGTGGTCGCGAGCTTCCCGGCCCATGCCGGCGAGCAGCTGATGCTGGTCACCGATCAGGCGAAGATGATCCGGATGAGCGTCGGCGACACCCGGGTCATCGGCCGCAACAGTGCCGGCGTCCGTCTCTTCAACGTCGCCGAGAACGAGCATGTCGTCTCCGCCGCGCGGATCGAGGAGAGCGAGGAGGAAGCGGAAGCGGTGATCGAGCCGAACCCGCCCGAAATCGCGCCGGAGCCAGGGGCCGACACCGGCGATGACCTTGCCGCCGGCCCCGAGGGCGGCGAGTGAGCCGACCGGCCTTCGCCTACAGGGTGCTGACGTCGGACGAAGCGGCGGAGCTGCAACAAGGCAGCTTCGCCGGTTCGGCGGTGGATCGCACCGACGGCTATATCCACCTGTCCGCCGCGGACCAGCTCACCGGGACCGTCGACCGGCATTTCGCCGGTCAGCAGGACCTATGGCTCGCCTGCGTCGATCTCACGGCCCTTGGCGAGGCCGTGCGCTGGGAGGAATCGCGCGGCGGCGCGCTCTTCCCGCATCTCTATGCATCGCTGCCCTTGGGCGCCGTCGTCGCCCTCGCGCCGCTGGAGCGCGCCGCTGATGGCCGCGTGAAGGCGCCATTCCCGGGCGAATAGCGCCCGATCAGCTCCGCCGGAATGCGAATACGGCGCCCGTCTGCACCGCTCCAGCGGTTTCCTCGACCGGCGCTTCGTTGAGCAGCTCCAGTCGGTCCACCGGCAGCGGCGCCCGTCGCGGGTCGCCGACCAGCACCTCGATCCCGCGCGCCAGGCACAGATCCAGCCACGCCGTCACCCGCGCCGCGAGTGCCGCGTCGTAAAACAGGTCGCCGACGAGGACCAGATCCACCTCCGGCGGCGGGACGTGGAGCGGGTCGCCTTCCGGCACCTCGATCGCGACGCCGTTCAGCGCTGCGTTGAGCCTGAGCGCGGCGCGGCCGGCCGGATCGATCTCCGCCGCCCGCACCTCCGACGCGCCGGCCAGCGCCGCCGCGATCCCGACCAGCCCGCCGCCCGCGCCGAGATCGAGCACGCGCCGGCCCCTCACCCATTCGGGCCGGTCGAGGACGAACCGCGCCAGCGCCAGCCCGCCGGCCCAGTGATAGGCCCAGTAGGGCGCCGGCCCGGAGCCGAAGCGCCGCCCAAGCCCGCTCTCCGGCGCCGCCTTATGGAGCCGGATCTCCGGCACGCCCGGCACCGCGACAACCGGCAGCTTGGCGACGATGAAGGCGGCAAGCTCCTCCGCCTCAGGCGTAGAGATCGACAGCCTCCCAGTCCGGCATCACGGTCTCGCGCAGCGCCGTGCGATGGCAATGGGCCGGTTCGCGTTCGAAGCAGAGCAGGGCGGAGGGCTTCTCGGCGGCGAGATCGAGGAGTTGCGCCGACGCTATGGCGGCCTCGGGGGTTTCGAGCTGCTCGGCATAGACCCGCCGCATCTCTTCGAACCGGTGCTTGCGCGCCGCCTCCCGGCCCGCCGGCGGCGTGCCGAGCGCCTTCAGCAGCACATAATCGATCCCGGCCTCCTTCAACCCTGCCGCCAGCACGTTCTTCGAAAAGCCAGGCCGTCGCGACAGCGGCACGGCGCGCACGTCGATCACGCGTTCGACCTCCGCGTCCTTGAGCGCGGCGATCACCTCGTCCTGGGTGCTCCCCTCGTAACCGATGGTGAAGATGCGCATGGCGACTGGATAGCAGGACGCGGCGCCGCTATCGACCCCGCCAATGACATATCAGGTCCACATCATCGGCGGCGGCCTCGCCGGATCGGAGGCCGCGTGGCAGCTCGCCGAGGCCGGCCTCAAGGTCCGCCATTCCGAAATGCGCGGCGCCGGCGAGATGACCCCGGCGCACCAGACCGACGGTCTCGCCGAGCTGGTCTGTTCGAACAGCTTTCGATCGGACGATGCCGAGAGCAATGCGGTCGGCCTGCTCCATGCCGAGATGCGCGCGCTCGGATCGCTCATCATGTCGGCTGGAGATCGCCATCGCGTGCCCGCGGGATCGGCGCTGGCGGTGGACCGCGACGGCTTCTCGGCCGAGGTGACCGCCCGCCTTGCCGCCCATCCCAATATCGAGATCGTCCGCGAACGGGTGGATGCGCTTCCCGCCTCCGGCGCGACCATCGTCGCCACCGGCCCGCTGACCGCCGCGACCCTCGCCGGATCGATCGCCGCCGCGACCGGCGCGGACGCCCTCGCCTTCTTCGATGCGATCGCGCCCATCGTCCATGGCGACACGATCGACATGGATATCTGCTGGAAGGCCTCGCGCTGGGACAAGGGCGAGGCGGATTACATCAACTGCCCGATGACGAAGGAGCAGTATCTCGCCTTCCACCAGGGCCTCCTCGACGGCGAGAAGACCGAGTTCCGGGACTGGGAGAAGGACACCCCCTATTTCGAAGGCTGCATGCCGATCGAGGTGATGGCAGAGCGCGGCGTCGACACCTTGCGCTTCGGCCCGATGAAGCCGGTGGGCCTCGACGATCCGAAGACCGGCCGGTGGCCCTATGCGGTGGTCCAGCTGCGCCAGGACAATGCGCTCGGCACCTTGTGGAACATGGTCGGATTCCAGACCAAGCTCAAACATGCCGAGCAGGTCCGCCTGTTCCGGACAATCCCGGGGCTCGAGAAAGCGGAGTTCGCGCGGCTTGGCGGGCTCCACCGCAACACGTTCATCCAGTCGCCGCGGCTGCTGGACGAGACGCTCCGCCTTCGATCCGCCCCCCACATCCGCTTCGCCGGGCAGATCACCGGGTGCGAAGGCTATGTGGAATCAGCCGCGATCGGCCTGCTGGCGGGGCGCTTCGCGGCCGCTGAGTTGCGGGGCGCACCGCTCGCGCCGCCGCCGCTCACCACCGCGCTGGGCGCGCTCCTCGGCCACATCACCGGCGGCGCGGAGGCCGCGACCTACCAGCCGATGAACGTCAATTTCGGCCTGTTCCCGCCGCTCGACATCGGCCGCACGAAAAAGGCCGATCGCAAGAAGCTCTACACCGAACGCGCCCGGGCCGATCTCGGCGCGTGGCGCGCGTCTCAGTCCTCGTCGGTCGAGGTCGAGGCCGGGGGCTGAGTGGCGCAGTCGCAGCGCGCGCTTCGCACCGGTGCGCGGCGAGGCCGCGGCGCGGTGGTCGCGAACTCCGTCCGGTCGAGCGCACGATCGTGATTGGCGTCCGCGCTCGCGAATTTCTGGAGTGTCCGCGCCGCCCACTCGTCGAAGGAGAGCTGCCCATTATGGTCGGTGTCGAGCCGCGCGAAGGCCCGACGCCGAAGATAGGTCATCTCCTCAAGCGTGATCCGCCCGTTTTTGTCGCGGTCGACGCGGTCGAACCGCCGCTGCTCGCGCGTGCGCGCGTCGGCGGCGGGAGGCGTGCGCCCCGCCCCGTCCGGATCGGCCGCGGCCTGGCCCGCCGGCGCCGGCGCGATCGGATCGCTTTCCGGCCGGGCGATGCTCTTCCAGGCAAAGAACCCGGCAAGCACAAGCAATAAAGTCGAACCGACGCCAGCGAAGAACCGAAGCATATCCCCCTCCCCTTTCGGGTCAGGCTAGTCGTTCTTCGACGATTCTCCAACTATGCGTCGAACAGCCGCCGGAGCGGATCAATAACCGGTCAGTCGATGGCGCATCATTCGGAGCATTCGACCCGGCGAACCTGGGCGTTCGGCGCGTTCCGGCCCGCGCGACCGGTCACGCCGCGCCAAGGCCGAGATCATGCCGAGCGGCCGGAGCCGCGCCGGCCACCTTCCCCGCGTCTCCACCGCCCCGGCGGCCAGGAGCGCGGCGCCGCGCTCTTCCTGCGCCGCGCTGTGCCGGGCAAGATCGACCAGTGCCCAATGCCGCCCCGCCTGGGCGACCGGATGCGACTCATCGCCAAGGAGGCGTGCTGAAAGTTCGAACAGGCGTGCGCCCCGCGCCGCCCCATGGCGCGCGAGATTGTCGGGCGTCAGCCTCTCGCCCGGGGCGATTGCCGCCCAGCCCTCCTCCATCGCCGCGAGTTCGGCGCCCGCGACACCGCAAGGAAGAACGTGTCCCGCCAGCGCCCGCAGCAGCGGTTCGGCCGGCGGCGGGGCCGTGTCGAGCTTTTCCAGCGCCTCGCGCCACCAGGCGAGGCGGATGCGGCTGATCATCGGCTCGGTGCCGGTCGTGAGCACGGCGCCAAAGGCGGCGTCGAGGCGCCACAGGGTCTCGATGGCCGCGCGCTTCGATGCAGGCACATAGACCAGCGCGAGCTGCCGGTCCGGATCGAGATCAGCGATAGCAGACCTTCTTCGCCGCGCTCACCACATCCTCGACCTTGATCAGCGCCAGCTTCTCCAGGTTCGCGGCATAAGGCAGCGGCACGTCCTTGTCGGTGACGCGAAGGACCGGGGCATCGAGATCGTCGAACCCTTCCTCCATCGCCACCGCCATGAGCTCGGCGGAGATCGAGCAGGTCGGCCAGCCTTCCTCGACGCAGACCATCCGGTTGGTCTTCTTGAGGCTCGCAAGCACGGTCGCGCGATCGAGCGGGCGAAGCGTGCGAAGGTCGATCACCTCCGCGTCGATCCCCTCGCCGGCCAGCTGCTCGGCCGCTTCGAGGCTGACGCCGACGCCGATCGAATAGGAGACGATCGTCACGTCCTTGCCCGGCCGGACGACCTTCGCCTTGCCGATCGGCAGGACGTAATCGTCGATCTTCGGGACGTCGAAGCTCTGGCCGTAGAGCAGCTCGTTCTCAAGGAAGACGACCGGATCCTCGGAACGGATCGCCGCCTTGAGCAGGCCCTTGCAATCGGCCGCGCTGTAGGGCGCGATGACGACGAGGCCGGGGACGGCGGCATACCAGGGTCCGTAATTCTGGCTGTGCTGCGCGGCGACCCGGGCCGCGGCGCCGTTGGGACCGCGGAACACCATCGGGCAACGCATCTGGCCGCCGGACATGTAGTTGGTCTTCGCGGCCGAATTGATGACGTGATCGATCGCCTGCATCGCGAAGTTGAAGGTCATGAATTCGACGATCGGCCGCAGGCCGCCCATCGCCGCGCCGGTGCCGAGCCCGGCAAAGCCATATTCGGTGATCGGCGTGTCGATGACGCGCCGGTCGCCGAATTCCTCGAGCAACCCCTGGGTGACCTTGTAGGCGCCCTGATATTCGGCGACCTCCTCGCCCATCACGAAGACGCGATCGTCCGCGCGCATTTCCTCCGCCATCGCGTCGCGAAGCGCCTCGCGCACCGTCATCCGCACCATCTCGGTGCCGGCGGGCACGTCGGGCTCGTCCTGGGTCTCGGCGACGGCCTTCACCAGATCGCGGGCGGCGGTCTCCATCTGGTGCGGCGTGACGTCGCCATGCACCTCGGCCTTCTGGTCGCTCGGCTGCTCGACCTTCTTGTCCTCGGCCGGCGCGGGGGTCGGCGTCGGGGCGGCGGCGCCGGCGGACGATACATCCTCCCCATCCTGCGCGAGGATCGCGATCGGCGCGCCGACCTTCACCTCGTCGGTGCCCTCGGGGACCAGGATCTTCGCGATCACTCCCTCGTCGACCGCCTCGAATTCCATCGTCGCCTTGTCGGTCTCGATCTCCGCGAGAACATCGCCGGAGGAGACCTTGTCGCCCTCCTTCACCAGCCATTTGGCGAGCGTCCCCTCCTCCATGGTCGGGGAAAGGGCGGGCATCTTCAATTCAATCGGCATCAGTAGCTCCCGACCAAAATGTCGGTGTAGAGTTCGCTCGCCTCCGGCTCGGGCGATTGCTCGGCGAAATCGGCCGCCTCGACGACGATGTCGCGGATCTCCTTGTCGATCGCCTTGAGCTCGGCCTCGGCGATCCCCATCGCCTCGAGCTCACGCATCGCATGGTCGATCGGGTCGGATTTCTCGCGCACCGCCTGGACCTCCTCACGCGACCGATATTTGGCCGGATCGGACATCGAATGGCCGCGATAGCGGTAGGTCTTGAGCTCCAGCAGGATCGGTCCCTTGCCGGCACGCACCCATTCGAACGCGGTCTCGGCCGCGCCGCGCACCGCGAGCACGTCCATGCCGTCCACCTGGATGCCGGGGATTCGGAAGCTTTCGCCGCGTCGGTAGAGCTGGTCCTCCGCCGAGGAGCGGTTGACGCTGGTTCCCATGGCGTACTGGTTGTTCTCGATCACGTAGACGATCGGGAGCTTCCACAGCTCCGCCATGTTGAAGCTTTCGTAGACCTGGCCCTGATTGGCCGCGCCGTCGCCGAAATAGGCGAGCGTGATGCCGCCATCGCCCGAATATTTGTGCTTGAAGGCAAGGCCGGTGCCGAGGCTGACCTGCGCGCCGACGATCCCGTGGCCGCCATAGAATTGGTGCTCGACGCTGAACATGTGCATCGAGCCGCCCTTGCCCTTGGAGATGCCGGCGGCGCGGCCGGTCAATTCGGCCATGATGACCTTGGGATCGATGCCATAGGCGAGCATGTGGCCATGATCGCGATAGCCGGTGATGACGCTGTCCTTGCCCGGGGTCAGCGCCGACTGAAGCCCGACCGCGACCGCCTCCTGTCCGATATAAAGATGGCAGAAGCCGCCGATCAGGCCGAGCCCGTAAAGCTGTCCGGCGCGCTCCTCGAAGCGGCGGATGAGCAGCATCTGCTTGTAGAAGCCGAGCAGCTCCTCCTTGCTCGCCTCATAGCGCTGGGGCTCGCCCGGGCGCTCCCGGTTCGGCGTTGCGGGAGGCGCGCCTTTCGCGGCGCCCTTTGACGAAGATTTGCGCGGCGATGCGGCCGTTGCCACCTGGCTCTTCCTCTCTCTCGCGGGACTGCCGGCCATATGGCGGCAAATGCGGCGTGGCGCAACGGGGGCGGCCGCGGCTCCGCGGCGCGCGGCGATTGACCAGGTCTAGTGTCGGGCCTGCGCGGCCGGTTGCGGCGCGGCGCCGTCGTCGGGCATCGCGAGGATCACCTCGTCCGGACGGACGAAACCCAGTTCCCGCCGGACCAGCTCATCGCCAAGATCGGGATCGGTCCGCCGGGGATCGAGCAGGGCGGCACGATGGGCCAGGCGCTGCTCCTCGGCCTGGAGCCGGGCGAGCTCGACCGCCTTCTCCGCCTTGGCATGGCGATAGCCGCCCCAGGCGAGGACGCCATTTTCGCCGAGCACGGCATAGCCGACGAAATTGCCGATCACGAGCAGGCCAAGCGCCGGCCAGAAGGCCCGCCGCATCAACGCCAAAGAACTATGCTTGCTCGACATCGCCATCCACAGAATCAGCAAAGCGTCGCCGAATCAAGCTCTTTGACGGTTAATCCCCAAATAAGCGGCGATCCGAATCGGAAGCGCGACGAATCGGGAGGTTCAGGCGAAGATCGAGCGCCCCGCATAGACCGCGACGTCGCCCAGTTCCTCCTCGATCCGGAGCAGCTGGTTATATTTTGCGAGTCGGTCGGAACGGGCGAGGCTGCCGGTCTTGATCTGCCCGCAATTGGTCGCGACCGCGAGGTCGGCGATGGTCGAATCCTCGGTCTCGCCGGAGCGATGGGACATCACCGCCGTATAGGCCGCGCGATGCGCCATATCGACCGCGGCGAGCGTTTCGGTAAGCGTGCCGATCTGGTTGACCTTGACCAGGATCGAATTGGCGAGGCCCTGCTCGATCCCCATTTCGAGCCGCTTCGGATTGGTGACGAACAGGTCGTCGCCGACGAGCTGCATCCGGTCGCCAAGCGCATCCGTCAGCGCCTTCCACCCGACCAGATCGTCTTCCGCCATGCCGTCCTCAACCGACGCGATCGGATAGGCGCCGGCGAGCTCGGCCAGATAGGCCGCCATCTCCTGCGGCGAGAGCGTGCGCCCTTCCCCATCCATGTGATAGGCGCCGTCCTTGAAGAACTCCGTGGCCGCGCAGTCGAGAGCGAGCAGCACGTCGTCGCCCGGCGCATAGCCCGCGTCCTCGACCGCCTTCATGATGAAATCGAGCGCCTCGCGCGCCGAGCCGATGTTCGGCGCGAAGCCGCCCTCGTCGCCAACCGAAACCGACAGGCCCGCGTCGTGCAGCTTCCCCTTCAGCTTGTGGAAAATCTCCGCCCCGCAACGCAGCGCCTCGGCGAAAGTCGGCGCGCCGACCGGCATCACCATGAATTCCTGGAAATCGATCGGGTTGTCGGCATGGGCGCCGCCGTTGAGGATGTTCATCATCGGCACCGGCAGGACATGGGCCGAAACCCCGCCGACATAGCGGTAGAGCGGAAGGCCGCGCGCATCGGCCGCCGCCTTGGCGACCGCGAGGCTGACGCCCAGAATGGCGTTGGCGCCGAGCCGGCCCTTGTTCTCGGTTCCGTCGAGCTCGATCATCGCGGCGTCGATCTCGCCCTGGTCCTCGGCCTCCATGCCGAGCAGCGCCTGAGCGATCTCGCCATTCACCGCGCCGACCGCGCCCTCGACGCCCTTGCCGCCCCAGCGCGATTTGTCGCCATCGCGCTTCTCGACCGCTTCGTGCGCGCCGGTCGAGGCGCCCGAAGGCACGGCTGCACGGCCAAAGCTGCCATCCTCGAGAAGCGCCTCCACCTCCACCGTCGGATTGCCACGGCTGTCCAGAATCTGGCGCGCATGAAGCTCGATGATCGCGGTCATGTCGTTTCGGCCTCTTATCGAACGGGGGAGAGCGGCATATATGTCGGCAAGGGCCGTTATCGGCCCGGCAAGGCGGTTGCAACTTTCATGACGCATCGCGGGAACGCCAGCCCGCGGCGGCGGTTCTGAAAGGGATCGACCCAAGTTCGAACGAGTGGAGACTTCTATGCCCCGCCCCGACACCGATCTTCCGCAGAACGGCGACGTGACCATCGCCGAGCCGACGTCCTCCCAGTCCTCCGCCGGCACCGCACGCGAGGCCGCCGACCGGCTTGCCGGCCAGGTCCGGGAGCAGATGCTGAGCCTGAAGGGCCAGGCGGGCGAGAAGCTGATGAGCTACGCCGGCGACGGCAAGGACCGCGCGACCAATCTCCTCGACGACATCAGCGCCGTCATCGAGGACGCGGCACGCTCGATCGAGCAGCGGCTCGGCGCCGAATATGGCGACTATGCCCATCGCGCGGCCGAAGCGGTCGCCGGCTTTTCGGGCAAGGTCCGCGACAAGAGCGTCGACGACCTGCTCGATGACGGTCGCGAGATCGTCCGCAAGAGCCCCGGCGTCGCGATCGCGGCGGCGGCGGTGGTCGGGTTCGCGCTGGTCCGCGTGCTGCGCAGCGCGTCGGGCGACTCCCGGCCGGCCAACGACGAGGCCTGATCCTTGGCCGACGGGGGACCCGGGCGCCACGGCGAGTCGATCGGCGACCTGGTCCGCCGGTTGATCGAGGACGCGCGCGCTTATGCGGAGGCGGAGTTCGCCCTGCTCAAGGCGATCGCCGAGCATCGGGCGGCGCGGGCCCGCAAGGCGGCGGTGACACTGGCGATCGGCTGGTTCTGCTTGTTCGCGGCGATGACGGCCCTGGTGATCACGGCCCTGGTCAGCCTCTCCTTCGCGGTCGGGCCGTTGCTCGCCGGGATCATCGTCGGCGTTCCGCTTGCCGGCATCGGCTATTATCTGGCTCGCCGAGGCTGGGCGGAGGTCAAGAAGCTCACGGCCGATCCCGAGGAGCGCGCCGCGCTTCGCGAGGCCGAGAAGCTCCCATGAGCGCGAGCGACATCCAGACCGCGCGCCGCGCAGCGATCCTTGCCCGCGCAAGGCTCGACGCGACGCTCGCCGAAACGCAACAGCGGCTTCGCCCCGGCAATCTCGCCGGCGAAGCCTGGGACGGTGCCAAGGGGAAGGCAGCCGACAAGGCCGTCGAAGCGTTCGAGGCAGCGAAGGCACGCCCGGCGGCGACCGCGACCGCTGCCGGCGCAATCGCCCTTTTCCTGGCGCGGGGACCGTTGATCCGCGCCGCCGGCCGCCTCCTTGGCGGCAAGAAGACACGAAGGAGCCAATGATGACTGCCCCGAAGAACAAGGCGAGCCGACCCGCGATCGAGCAGGCTCGCGAGCGCACCCTCTCCGCTTATGAATCCGCGCGCAGCCGAGCGGCCGACGTCACCCGCGACGTGACGGACCAGATGGCCGTCTATCCGGTCGCGGCGGTGATCGGCGGCATGGCTGTCGGGGCGCTGCTTGGTTTTCTCCTGCCGCGAACGCAGCGGGAGCGCGAATGGCTCGGCGACGCGGGCAGGAAGCTGACCGGCGCCGCGCGCGATGTGGCGCAGAAGGGGCTCGATGCGGGCCGCGAGCGCGCCGACCAGTTTACCGGTCATATCGTCAACACGCTGGGCGCCTCGATCGTCGAGGCTGTCGGCGGCAAGGACGACGCGGCGGATTGAACGACTTGCGCGCCGCGCTCCGCTTGCCTAGGCGGCTTCGCCCATGAGCAAGCTTCACTTCGTCTTCGGCGGCCGGGTCAAGGATCCCCGGGGGCTGGATTTCGATCTTTCGACGATCGACATGGTCGGCATCTATCCGGATTTCGCCAGCGCCCGCGAGGCCTGGCAGAGCAAGGCGCAAAGCACGGTCGACGACGCCGAGATGAAATATGTCGTCGTCCACCTCCACCGCCTGCTGGAGCCCGAAGCGGACGGGAAATAGACCCTGTCCTTTCCCCGACAGGGTGAGGGGCAAGCCGCCTAGGCGTTTCTGTAGCGGATCTCGAACAGCGGCTTGGCGAGCAGCAGGCCAAGCGCGAAACCGCCGATATGCGCGGCCCAGGCGATCGCGATGCCGGCGTTGAAGAGCGTCAGGCTTACGATCAGGTTGAGCAGGATCCAGGCCACGAGCAGCCACAGCGCGTTGAGCAGCATCGCAAGCGTCCGGTTCGCCACCTTCACCTTGTTGCGGCCGAACAGGAACGCATAGGCGCCGAGCACCGCGGAAATGGCGCCGCTCGCACCAATCATCGGCAGGCTGGAAGACGGATCGAGCGCATATTGCGCGCCGGCCGCGGCATAGGCGCCGGCGACATAGAGAATAGCGAGGCTGACGGGGCCGAGCAGATTTTCGGTCGGCCGGCCGCAAAAGGCGAGGATCACGAGATTGAACAGAAGGTGGAAGAATCCGCCGTGGATCAAGGTCGCGGTCAGCGGCGTCAGCCAGACCGGAACCAGGCTGCCGCTGACCGTCTCGGCAACCCGCGCCGGAATGAAGCCGCCCCACATCTCGACCCACTGATCGCGGCCAAGCCCGGTCGCCACCGCCCAGGCGAGGGCGGTGACGGCGATGACGACAAGGGTGAAGCGGGCCCTCGGCCAGCTGTCGGGCGGCCGCATTCCGGTCCCTAGACGAATTCGATCCGGGCGATCTCGAAATATTTGTCGCCGGAGGGAGCCGAGAATTCGACCTCTTCGCCGACCGCGCGTCCGATCAGCGCCCGGCCGAGCGGCGAGGCATAGCTGATCCGGCCCGCCTTGGCGTCCGCCTCGGCCTCGCCGACGATCTGATATTTGATCGGCTTGTCATTCTCGTCGAGCAGGTGGACGGTCGCGCCGAACACCACCTTGTCGCCCGACAGGGTCGCCGGGTCGATCACCATCGCGCGACTCAGCCGATCGTCGATATCGGCGATCATCGCCTCGATCTGGCCCTGCCGCTCCTTGGCGGCATGATATTCGGCATTTTCCGAAAGATCGCCATGGCCGCGCGCTTCCTCGATCGCGTCGATCACCGCAGGGCGCTCGACCGTTTTCAGGTGGCGGACCTCATTCTGCAGCTTCTCATAGCCTTCGGCCAGCATCGGCAGCTTGTCGACCGTCGCCATTCCCATTGCCTTTCGTAAAAACTTCTTCGGGGCGACCCTCCTTTCGGAGACCACCCGGACTGCGCCGAAATGTGCAGGAGTTCTGTCAGGAACGTGAATAATAGTCCTGCAGCGCGCGCACTTCAAGGTTGCGGTCCCGGCGCGCCGCGACCGCGCGTGCCACCGCCGCGCTTGAGGCGGCGGTCGTGAAATAGGGAATCTTCTGCGCGACCGAGGTGGCGCGGATCGACGCGGAATCGCGGTGGCTCTGCCAGCCTTCGGTGGTGTTGAAGACCAGGTCGATGGCGCCGTCCTTGATCCTGTCGACGATGTGCGGCCGGCCCTGCGCGACCTTGTTCACCCGCTCGACCGCGATCCCCTGCTGTTCGAGATAATCGGCGGTGCCGCCGGTCGCGACCGCCTTGAATCCCAGCGCGACGAGCTCGCGCACCGGCTCGACGATCGCCGGCTTGTCGCTGTCCTTGACCGACACGAACAGGGTGCCGCCGTCAGGCAGGTCGACCCCGCCCCCCTGCTGCGACTTGAGGAAGGCGGTCGCGAAATCGCGATCGATCCCCATAACTTCGCCTGTGGACTTCATCTCCGGTGACAGCACCGGATCGGTGCCGGGGAAGCGCGCGAATGGGAACACCGCCTCCTTGACCGCGATATGGCCGGTCTCGCGCACGATCTTCGGCAGGTCCTTCAATTTCTCGCCCGCCATCACCCGTGCGGCGATCTTGGCGACCGGCTGGCCGATCGCCTTGGCGACGAAGGGGACGGTGCGGCTGGCGCGCGGATTGACCTCGATCAGATAGACCTCGCCGTCCTTCACCGCGAACTGGACGTTCATCAGCCCGACGACGCCGAGCGCCTCCGCCAGCGCCCTGGCCTGCCGCTCGATCTCGGCGACGATGTCCGCCGGAAGGCTGTAGGGTGGCAGCGAACAGGCGCTGTCGCCCGAATGGACGCCCGCCTCCTCGATATGCTGCATCACGCCGGCGATCACCACCTCGTCGCCGTCCGCGATCGCATCGACATCGACCTCGATCGCGTCGCGCAGATATTGGTCGATCAGCACCGGGCTGTCGCCCGACACCTGCACCGCGGTCTCGATATAATCTTCGAGCTGGCCCGGCGAATCGACGATCTCCATCGCCCGGCCGCCGAGCACGTAGGAGGGCCGCGTCAGCACCGGATAGCCGATCCGCTCGGCCACTTTCAGCGCCTCGTCGCGCGATCGGGCGATGCCGTTGCGCGGCTGCCTGAGGCCGAGTTTCTCGACCAAGGCGGCGAACCGCTCGCGGTCCTCGGCGAGGTCGATCGCGTCGGGCGAGGTGCCCAGGATCGGGATGCCGGCCTTTTCGAGCGCCGCGGCGAGCTTCAGCGGCGTCTGCCCGCCAAGCTGGACGACGACGCCGACCAGCTCGCCCTTCGACTGTTCGACATGGAGGATTTCAAGCACGTCCTCCACCGTCAGCGGCTCGAAATAGAGCCGGTCGGACGTGTCGTAATCGGTGCTCACCGTCTCCGGGTTGCAATTGACCATCACGGTCTCGAAACCGGCGTCCTTCAGCGCATAAGCGGCGTGGACGCAGCAATAGTCGAACTCGATCCCCTGCCCGATCCGGTTCGGCCCGCCGCCGAGGATGACGACCTTGCGCCGATCCGACGGCTGGCTCTCGTCCTCGGGCGTGCCGAAGCTCGGCGCCTCGTAGGTCGAATACATATAGGGCGTCTTCGCCTCGAACTCGGCCGCGCAGGTGTCGATCCGCTTGAACACCGGCCGAACGCCGAGCCGGTGCCTCAGGCGCCGCACCTCGTCTTCGGTGGTCGCGCCGATCATCGCCTTCACCGCATCGTGGAGCAGGCCGGGCGAGCGGATCCGCGTCTTCTGCCCGCCGCCGGCGACGTTGGCGGACTTGAGGTTGAGCTCGGCCAGCCGCCGGTCGGAAAAACCCATCGCCTTCAGCCGCCGCATCCCCGCCGCATCGCCCGGCAGGCCGTCGCGGCACACCGCTTCCTCCGCCTCGACGATCTCGCGGATGCGCTCCAGGAACCAGGGATCGTATTTCGTCACCGCGTGGACCTCTGCCACGGTCAGCCCCTCGCGAAGCGCCTGCGCCGCCGCCAGCAGCCGATCGGGCGAAGGCACCGCGAGCGCCGCCTGGATCTCCTCCTTGGGCGCGCCGTACAGCGCCTTGACGCCGTCGAAGCCGTTGAGGCCCGTCTCCAGGCCGCGAAGCGCCTTCTGCAGGCTTTCGTGGATGCTCCGCCCGATCGCCATCACCTCGCCGACCGATTTCATCGCGGTCGAGAGCAGGGCCTCGCTGTCCTTGAACTTCTCGAAGGCGAAGCGCGGGATCTTGGTCACCACATAATCGATCGTCGGCTCGAAGCTCGCTGGGGTGACGCCGGTGATGTCGTTGCCGATCTCGTCAAGCGTGTAGCCGACCGCCAGCTTCGCCGCGACCTTGGCGATCGGAAAACCGGTCGCCTTGGAAGCGAGCGCCGAGGAGCGCGACACGCGCGGGTTCATCTCGATCACGACGAGCCGCCCGTCCTTCGGATTGACCGCGAACTGGACGTTGGAACCGCCTGTTTCCACACCGATTTCACGCAGCACCGCGATGCTCGCGTTGCGCATGATCTGATATTCCTTGTCGGTCAGCGTCAGCGCCGGCGCGACAGTGATGGAATCGCCGGTATGGATCCCCATCGGATCGACATTCTCGATCGAGCAGATGATGATGGCATTGTCGTTCCGGTCCCGGACGACCTCCATCTCATATTCCTTCCAGCCGAGCAGCGATTCCTCGATCAGCACCTCGGTGGTCGGCGAGGCTTCGAGCCCGCCGGCGACGATGGCGAGGAACTCCTCGCGATTATAGGCGACGCCGCCGCCGGTGCCGCCGAGCGTGAAGCTCGGCCGGATGATCGCCGGCAGGCCCACCTTCTCGAGCCCGGCGAGCGCCTCGGTCATGTCGTGCGCGATCGCCGAGCGAGCGCTTTCGAGGCCGATCCGGTCCATCGCCTCGCGGAACTTCAATCGGTCCTCGGCCTTTTCGATCGCCGCCGCGTCGGCGCCGATCATCTTGACGCCATATCGGTCGAGCGTCCCGTCCTTGAAGAGCGCCAGCGCGGTGTTGAGCCCGGTCTGCCCGCCCATCGTCGGCAGCACCGCGTCGGGCCGCTCCTTCTCGATGATCTTCGCCACATAGTCGGGCGTGATCGGCTCGACATAGGTCGCGTCGGCAAGCTCGGGATCGGTCATGATCGTCGCCGGATTGCTGTTGACGACGATGACCCGATACCCTTCTTCCTTCAGCGCCTTGACGGCCTGCGACCCCGAATAATCGAACTCCGCCGCCTGCCCGATGACGATCGGGCCGGCGCCGATGACGAGGATGGAGGAGATGTCGGTACGTTTGGGCATTATCGGGCACGATCTTCAAAGCCCTCTCCCTGAAGGGAGAGGGTTGGGTGAGGGTGTCGGGCCTCAGGGGCGACGCGCAATCTCCGAGCCCCCTCACCCCGCCCCTCTCCCCGCCGGGGAGAGGGAGTGTTAGGCTGGCGTGTATGGCCAGGAAACGCCTGACTCCGGTCGCGCGCGAACTCCGTCGCGACATGACCGATTGCGAGCGCGTACTTTGGTCGCGCCTGCGCGGCAGCCAGCTCGACGGCCGCAAATTCGTCAGACAATTCGCGATCGGCCCCGCCATCGCCGATTTCGCTTGCCGAAGCGCCAGGCTCGTCATTGAGCTGGACGGGGGCCAGCACGCCGAGGCGACCGAGGCCGATGCCGAACGCACTCGCCTCATCGAGGTCCACGGATACACCGTCATCCGGTTCTGGAACAGCGACGTGACGAGCAATCTCGATGGCGTTCTGGAAACGATTCTCCAGCATCTGAGAATCGCCGGAAACAGCTGAGCAGCGCGATGCTCCGAGGCCCTCCCCCGTGCGGGGGAGAATTGGGTGGGGGCGTACCGCGTTAGAGATTACCCCCAACCGCCGAGCCCCCTCACCCCAACCCTCTCCCCGCCGGGGAGAGGGAGCAAGGCCGGCGCCGACCGCGAGAATCGAGGAGATGTCAGTGCGCTTTGGCATTCGCCAATCCTGGATCGTATCTCTCGTTGCCGACGAAAGCCATCGCGCCGAAAGGCACTCCCGCCTCTCTCAGTTTTCGAAGGGCACAATCGACATCGTGATAACGAGCGTCCGGGGACGGCCGAAAATGCAAGTCGTTTTCTCGCCCCAGCACAAACACGTTCGACGGCAAGTTGCAGGAGGCGGCGATCCGATCGAGCGTCTGACGATGCTCGACATGAGGGCCCTCCCATCGGTTCTCATGCCGCTCCGGCGCTGTGCAGCCGGCAACGAGCAACGAGGCCGCCCAAATCGCTGCGGCGCACTTCACCTCAATCGTCCCACGAACTTCCCGAACAGATAGGTGCTGTCCTGCGGCCCAGGGCTCGCCTCTGGATGATATTGCACCGAGAACGCCGGCCTGTCGGTCAGCTCGATCCCGCAATTGCTGCCGTCGAACAGGCTGACATGCGTCTCGCGCACATTGGCGGGCAGGCTCTCGCGCTCAACGGCGAAGCCGTGGTTCATGCTGGTGATCTCGACGCGGCCGTCTTCGATCCGCTTCACCGGATGGTTGGCGCCGCGGTGGCCCTGGTGCATCTTCGCAGTGCGCCCGCCGACCGCGAGGCCGAGCAGCTGGTGGCCCAGGCAGATGCCGAACAGCGGCTTTCCCGTCTCCAGCATCTTCCGGATCACCGGCACCGCATAATCCCCCGTCGCCGCCGGATCGCCCGGGCCGTTCGAGAGGAAGAAGCCGTCGGGTTCGTGCGCCATCATCTCCTCGAAGGTGGCGGTCGCGGGCATCACCGTCACCCGCGCTCCGGCCGCCTCCAGATTGCGGAAGATGTTGCGTTTGGCGCCATAGTCGATCGCGACGACATGGGGGCGCGAATCCTCCCCCTCCCGCCTGCGGGAGGGGGCCGGGGGGTGGGCCTCAGCCGGGCCGGACCGACCCACCCCTTCGCCGCCGCGCGGCTCTTCCACTCCCGCTTGCGGAAGGGGAGAGTCATCATAGCCGGTCCCAAGATGCCACAGCCCGCCCGACCAGCGATGCGTCTGCCGGGTCGTGACCTCCTTCGCGAGGTCCATGCCCTCCAGCCCGGGCCATGCCCGCGCCTCGGCGATCAGGGCGGGCACGTCGAACGCCCCTGCCTCGCTATAGGCGATCACCCCGTTGGGCGCCCCGGCCGTGCGGATCAGCCGGGTCAGCGCCCGCGTGTCAACGCCCGACAGGCCGATCCGCCCGTTGGATCGCATCCATTCGACGAAGCCCTGGGTGGCCCGGAAATTGGAGGGTTCGGTCACGTCCTGGCGGATCACGCAGCCCAGCGCGTGCGGATTGTCCGCCTCCACATCTTCATAATTCGCGCCGACATTGCCGATATGCGGGAAGGTGAAGGTGACGATCTGCCGCGCATAGGAGGGATCGGTCATGATCTCCTGATAGCCGGTCATCGACGTGTTGAAGCACACCTCGCCGACGGCCCTGCCCTCTGCGCCGAAGCCCTTGCCCCAGATCGTGGTGCCGTCCGCCAGAACCAGCACGCCCGTGACCCCGGAAGGCGCGGGCAAGGTCTTGGCGTCGGCCATGGTGGCGGGCACTCCTTCGGCAGGCTGGCGATGTCGCTAAGACCCAGCCGCTAAGGCCGCCGGGCGGGCGCGTCAATCCTGTTAAAGGCCGGCTTGTCCGGTTACATGGGCGGTTTCCCGAAAAGGCAGTTGAGACCCATGATTCGCGACGACATCAAGCAGGCCCTGGTCGATTCCATGAAGGCCGGCGACACGGCGAGGCGCGACACGATCCGGCTGATCCAGGCCGCGCTCAAGAATCGCGACATCGAGCTTCGCGGCAGCGCAAACGCGCCGGAGGACGACGTGCTCGTCACCGAGGTGCTCCAGAAGATGGTGAAGCAGCGGCGCGAATCGATCGAGCTTTACGAGAAAGGCGGCCGCGCCGAGCTGGCCGCGGCGGAGAGCGCCGAGGTCGCGGTGATCGAAAGCTTCCTCCCCGCCCAGATGGACGACGCCCAGATCGCGGCCGCGGTCGACGCGATCGTGACCGAAACCGGCGCGGGGAGCGTCAAGGACATGGGCCGCGTGATGGCGGTGCTGAAGGAACGCCACGCGGGCCAGCTCGACATGAGCAAGGCCAGCGCGGCGGTGAAGGCGCGGTTGTCGTCATAAGGCAGGGAAGACTCCCCTCCCGCTCGCGGGAGGGGTTGGGGGTGGGCATGCCCAACTGGCGAAAGCGCGACACCGAAAGAGCCAGGAACCTTCGCCGCCAAGCCACTCCGGCCGAACGCGCGCTTTGGACGCACCTGAGTGGCAGCAAGCTCGGAGGGTTCAAATTCAGTCGCCAGATCCAGATCGGCCCATTCTTCTGTGACTTCCTGTGCCGCCGGGAACGCCTTGCCGTCGAGTTGGACGGCTTCAGCCATGATGTTCAGCCCGGTCGCGACCGGTGGCGCGACAGGATTCTCGCCGAACATGGAATCCGGGTGCTTCATTTCACCAATGAGGACGTTTTCAAGCATATGGAAGGCGTGCTGATCGAGATCGAGCGAGCCTTGAATGCGGGCCCACCCCCAGCCCCTCCCGCAAGCGGGAGGGGAGAATGAAGCGCTGCACCGTCCGCCCTCCCGCTTGCGGGCCAGAGGGTCGGCCCGGCCATAGGCAAGAGGGGAAATCGTGACCCTCACCCCCGCCTTCCTCGACGAGCTGCGCGCCCGCACCTCGCTCTCCGCGCTGATCGCTCGCACGACCAAGCTTACGCGCGCCGGTCGCGAGTTCAAGGCGTGCTGCCCGTTCCATAACGAGAAGACGGCGAGCTTCTACGTCAATGACGAGAAGGGCTTCTATCATTGCTTCGGCTGCCAGGCGCATGGCGATGCGATCCGCTGGCTGACCGATGCGCGCGGGCTCGCCTTCATGGATGCGGTGAAGGAGCTTGCGGATGCCGCCGGGATGGAGGTGCCCGCCCCCGATCCGCGGGCCCAGGCAAGGGCCGAGCGGGCGACCGGGCTCTACGGCGTCATGGAGGCGGCACAGGCCTGGTTCGCCGATCAGCTCGGCGGCATCGAGGGCGCCGAGGCGCGCGCCTATCTGGACCAGCGCGGGGTGAGCGCCGCGACGGCGGCCCGCTTCGGCTTCGGCTTCGCCCCGGACGGGCGCGGCAAGCTCAAGGGAGCGCTCAAGGAATTCGGCGTCGAACGGCTGGTCGAGGCCGGGCTGCTGATCGCGCCCGAGGACAGCGACCGCGAGCCTTATGACCGGTTCCGCGGCCGCATCACCTTTCCGATCCGCGACCCGCGCGGGCGGGTGATCGCCTTTTCCGCCCGGATCCTCGGCAAGGGCGAGCCCAAATATCTGAACTCGCCCGACACGCCCTTGTTCGACAAGGGCCGTACCCTGTTCAATTTCCACCATGCCGCACCCGCCAGCCGCGAGACGAAGCGCGTGATCGTGGTCGAGGGCCAGATGGACGTGATCGCGCTCGACCAGGCCGGGATCGCCGATGCGGTCGCGCCGCTCGGCACCGCGATGACCGAAGCGCAATTGGGCCTGCTCTGGCGCCTCGCGCCGGCCCCGATCCTCTGCTTCGACGGCGATTCGGCGGGGCAGAAGGCCGCCGTTCGCGCGGCACTGCGCGCCCTCCCCCATCTCGCGCCGGGCCGATCGCTCGGCTTCGTGACGCTGCCGGCCGGGCAGGATCCCGACGATCTCGTCCGATCGAAGGGCCGCGCCGCGCTCGACTCGCTGCTGGACAGCCCCGAGCCGCTGGTCGACCGGCTGTGGCGCCACGAACTCGATTCGGCGCCCCGGCGGACGCCCGAGCAGCGTGCCGGCCTGCGCCGCCGGCTGCTCGATCATGTCGGCGCGATCGCCGATCCCGATGTGCGCGAGCAATATCGCGCCGAATTCCTCGCCCGCCTCGACACGCTCACGCCGCAACGCGGCCGCGCCCCGTTTCAGCGCGGCAAATCCCCGCTTTTGCCACGCCCAACCACGCAGGAAGCACGCGCCGTCGGCCGTTCCGGCCTGGATCCGCAGGTCGGGCGCGCCATCCTCCACGGCCTTGCCCGTTTCCCCGCCCTGATCGGCACCCATGCCGAGGCGGTGGCGGCGTTGCCGCTGGGCAACGGTCCGGCCTCGCGGCTGCGCGATCTGATGCTGGAGGCGGCAATGACGCACGCTGCGCTTGATCCCCAGGGCCTTGCCACCATATTGGCAAATCAGGGCGCTGGCGATTTGCTGGAGGAGCCGCGGCTGAAGCGAGGGCTTGCTTTTTCCTTCACCCGACGTGATGCCCCGCCGGAGCGGGCGCAAAGGGATCTCGTTCTGGTCGTTGAAGCATATGCGGCCAGACCGGAGCTCGACGCCGCCTATGAGGCGGTCACGGCGCGGTTGAAGGTGGAATTCGACGAGGCGGCGTTCGCGGAGCAGGTGAGGCTCCGCACGGCGCGAGAGGAAGCGGACCGGCGGCTGGCGAGCCTGATCGTCGGCGACGGCGTTACGGAATAGGCGTATTTGATGGCGAAGACGAACACGGCGGAAACCGAAGAGAAGACCGAGACCGGCGACGCGCCGCTCATCGACCTCAACGAGGCCACGATCCGGAAGATGCTCGCCCGCGCGAAGAAGCGCGGCGTCATCACCTATGACGAGCTCAACGAGGCGCTGCCCCAGGACCAGATGTCCTCCGAGCAGATCGAGGACGTGATGTCCGCGCTCAACGACATGGGCGTCAACATCGTCGAATCGGACGAAGGCGACGAAGACGAGGCCGGCGCCGAGGAAGTCACGAACGACGAATCCGACGGCATCGAGACCTTCGTCGTCGAGAAGAAGAAGGAAACCGTCGATCGCACCGACGATCCGGTCCGCATGTACCTGCGCGAAATGGGCGCGGTCGAGCTGCTGTCGCGCGAAGGCGAGATCGCGATCGCCAAGCGGATCGAGGCCGGGCGCGACACGATGATCTGGGGCCTTTGCGAAAGCCCGATCACCTTCAACGCGATCATCGACTGGTCGACCGCGCTCAACAACGGCCAGATGCAGCTGCGCGAGATCCTCGATCTCGAGGCGATGCTGTCCAAGGGCCCGACCGCCGAACAGGTCGAGAGCGCCGAGGCCGACGACGCGATCATTTCGGAAACCACCGCCGGCCCCTCGTTCAAGGAAGACGATGAGCCGGAAGAGGCGCCCAGCCAGGACGAGGACGACGAGGACGGCCTCGTCGAGCGTCGCGCCCAGCGGCCCGTCGAGGAGGACGACGAGGACAACACCCTCTCCCTCGCCCAGATGGAGGAGACGCTGAAGCCGGCCGCGCTCGAAAAGTTCGCGACCATCACCGACATCTACAAGAAATTCTCGAAGCTCCAGCTCGCCCGGATGGAGGCGATGGGCGCCGGCGAGGAGTTCGGCAAGGCCGACGAGAACAAGTATCAGAAGTTGCGCGAGCAGCTGACCGCCGAGGTCGAAAGCGTCCAGTTCCACGGCGCGAAGATCGAATATCTCGTCGACCAGCTCTACAGCTTCAACCGACGGCTCACGACGCTCGGCGGCCAGATGCTCCGCCTCGCCGAGCGCCACAAGGTGCCGCGCCGCGCCTTCCTCGATTCCTATATGGGCCACGAGCTCGACGAGAGCTGGGCCGAGCGGGTGCGCGGCATCGACAAGAAATGGGCGGCCTTCGTCGATTCGGAGGGGCCCGCGATCGAACGGATCCGCAGCGAGATTGCGGAGATCGCGCAGGCGATCGGCATGGGATTGGGCGAGTTCCGTCGGATCGTGAACCAGGTCCAGAAGGGCGAGCGCGAGGCGCGGATCGCCAAGAAGGAGATGGTCGAAGCGAACCTCAGGCTCGTCATCTCGATCGCAAAGAAATATACCAATCGCGGCCTGCAGTTCCTGGACCTCATCCAGGAAGGCAATATCGGGCTGATGAAGGCGGTCGATAAGTTCGAATATCGCCGCGGCTACAAATTCTCGACCTACGCCACCTGGTGGATCCGGCAGGCGATCACCCGCTCGATCGCCGATCAGGCGCGGACCATCCGCATCCCGGTCCACATGATCGAGACGATCAACAAGCTGGTCCGCACCAGCCGCCAGATCCTGCACGAGATCGGTCGCGAGCCGACCCCGGAGGAACTGGCCGAGCGCCTCTCCATGCCGCTCGAGAAGGTCCGCAAGGTGATGAAGATCGCCAAGGAGCCGATCAGCCTCGAAACGCCGATCGGCGACGAGGAGGATTCGCACCTCGGCGATTTCATCGAGGACAAGAACGCCGTGATCCCGGTGGACGCGGCGATCCAGTCCAACCTCAAGGAGACCGTGACCCGCGTCCTTGCCTCGCTCACCCCGCGCGAGGAGCGCGTGCTGCGCATGCGCTTCGGCATCGGCATGAACACCGATCACACGCTCGAGGAAGTCGGCCAGCAATTCTCGGTCACCCGCGAACGCATCCGACAGATCGAGGCCAAGGCGCTACGCAAGCTCAAGCACCCGAGCCGCAGCCGCAAGATGCGCAGCTTCCTCGACCAATAGGCGGATCGGATCGAAGACAAGGCGGGCGTCGGGCATGGTTCCGGCGCCCGTTTCGTTTCGGGCATCGAGGAAGCGGTCGGCCGGCGGGGCCGGAAGCCCACCCGGCGATCAGGCCGCCGTGGCGATCAGCAGGCGATCCTCTTCGGCCATTCGAACGCGATCGCGCCCCGCTGCCTTGGCCGCGTAGAGCGCACGGTCGGCGCGGTTGATGAGCGTTTCGATCGCATCCTCTCCCGGCTGCATGGTCGCGACACCGAAGCTGGCAGTGACGGCGGGCGAATTGAGGTCCGGCGCAAGATCGCCGATCCCCTCGCGCAGCCTGTCGGCCATTTTCAGGGCGCGCCGCGCCGATGTGTTGGCGAGGATGATGCCGAATTCCTCTCCGCCCAGGCGACCGAGCACGTCGAGCTCGCCCAGTTCGTCGGCGATGAAGCGGGCCACGCGGGCCAGCACGGCGTCCCCGGCCGCATGGCCAAAGCGGTCGTTCACGGCCTTGAACCGGTCGACGTCGAGCACCAGCACGCTGAGCGGCAGATCCAGACGGCGTGCCGCTTCGATCCGCACCACCGCGGCCTCGGCGAAGCCACGTCGGTTGAGCGCGCCGGTGAGCGGGTCGATCGCGGCCCGCTTTTCCATTTCGTTCGCGAGGTCCGCCGCCTGAAGAAAGGTCGCCAGCAGACCAGTGGCGACAAAGAGCGCCGGGATCCCGGCGAAGAGCAGCCGGTTGTAGAGTGCGATCGACCGCTCGGTGCCGCCGATCCCGTCGGACAGGCCGGCAAGGCCCACCACGAACTCGAACGAAGCAAAGAGGCAGAGCGCGGCGGCGTTGCAATATTCTGCGAGATTCGGTGGCGATTTGCCCTTGAGGAGCGCAAGCGCGCCGAGCGGGAGCACGACCGAAGCGAAGAGCGGCACGATCGCGATCATCAGGCCGGTCAGGTGGAAGAAGCCGGTAATGCCGGTCGCAACGGTCGCGGCGGCGCCGGCGCAGAATAACGGCACGGCTCCAAGGCGCATGCCGGCCCGCGCGCGATAGCCGAGGGTCGAGAGAATGGCCGTCGACAGCGCGAGCGCGGTCAGCACCAGCCAGATGATCGGATTGCGCGGCGCGAGCAGCGATCCCGCGATGTTGCCGCACCATTGGACGGTCGCGACGCCATAGCAACAGGCCCAGATCAGCGCGTGTCGCCGCTTCCCGAGCATTTTCCAGGCGAGCAACTGCACAAGGCCCAGCACCGCGCTGACGACCACCAGCGCACACAGGATGAGACCGACTTGGGACATGTTCCTCGTCTTTGGATGGCCGAGCTTACCGTCGCGTAAACGGCTTGCTTGACAGACGCCGCATCGCCGCCTCCCTTGCGGCATGGTCCGGCTGCCGATCATCCTGTGGGTCTCGCTGATCCTGCTCTTGCTCGCGATCGTGCTGAGTGCGGTCGGGCTGATCGTCGGCTTCGATCTCGGCGACGTCGATGCCTGGATCGACGATCATATCGGCCTGTTCCATGGCATCGCCGACCTGCTGTGGCGCGTTGCGTGCGGGTTCGTCCTGCTGTGCTGCGTCGGCGGCGCCTGGGTCTCGACCTTCGGGCGTGACCGGGCGAAGGGCGAACGGATCGGCTGGGGCTGCCTGATCGCCGCGATCCCGATCGCCTGGTTCGCCTGGATCGGGATGACGATGACCAATTAAACTCCGGCATTTTCAATGGCTTTGAGCCGAAAGGCTCCATTTCGGCGTCGCGTAAACCTCCTCTTTACGGGCCTTGGTGTAGACACCCCTCTCTCGCCGCGTCGCGGCTTCATGAAAGGGGCTCGATGGCTTCGGTTTCGGTTGCGGCGGCGAGAGGCGAGAGCAGGGCATCGCAGCTCTATGCCTGCGTCGCGGAGCAGGGAACGGCGGCCCACCCCCATCTGAAGGGCGACGCGCTCGCCGATTCACCGGATGCGCCGCGGAACCTCGCCGACATGGTTCATTTCCTCTGCGCGCTGCATGGGCGGCATCCGGGGGTGATCGATCACGCTGCCGGCCGCGCTGTCGAGTCTGCCGCCCGGCGCTGGCTGACTCGCGCCAGCGAGGCGCTCGCGGTCGAACGCGCCTATCTCGCGCGGCTTGCGGTCGCGGTCGGGCCCGTCCCGGGCACGCCCGGCGGAGCGGGCAACGAGGCGATGCTGGTCGCGCAGCGCAGCGCGCTGGGCGTGCTGGCGCAATCGGACCGGCGTGGCTGCGCCCTCGGCGCCGCTTTGGCCTTCGCAATCGACTGGGCCGCGGTACGCGGGCCGCTCGATCGCGCGGCACGGCGGCTGGGAATCGAACCGCCGCACTTCGGACTCGGCAGCGAGGGCGAGCTGCGGCCGATCGCGGACGATTGCAGCGAGGAGCGTGCGCTCCTTTTCGGCGCCCGCCAGCTCGCGCTCCAGCAGCGCGGCCTGTGGGATCTTCTCGAAGCGCGCGCCCAGGCACGCTCCGCGCTCTAGCCGGCTTGCCTTCACGCGCCCCGCCTTTAAGGCAGTGGCATGCGTTTCGAAGGCACCTCCTCCTATGTCGCCACGGACGACCTCAAGGTCGCCGTCAATGCGGCCGTCGCCCTGCGCCGGCCACTGCTCGTCAAGGGCGAGCCAGGGACGGGCAAGACCGTCCTTGCGCACGAGATCGCGGCCGCGCTCGACGCGCCGCTCATCGAATGGCACGTCAAGTCGACCACCCGGGCGCATCAGGGCCTTTACGAATATGATGCGGTTGCCCGGCTTCGCGACGGCCAGCTCGGCGACGAGCGCGTGCACGACATCCGCAACTACATCAAGCGGGGCAAGCTGTGGGAGGCGTTCACGTCCCCCACCCTGCCCGTCCTTCTGATTGACGAGATCGACAAGGCCGACATCGAATTCCCGAACGATCTGCTCCAGGAGCTCGATCGGATGAGTTTCGATGTCTATGAGACGGGCGAGACGGTGACCGCCAGGGAACGGCCCGTCGTCGTCATCACCTCGAACAACGAGAAGGAGCTGCCGGACGCATTCCTGCGTCGCTGCTTCTTCCACTATATCCGCTTCCCGGACCGCGAGACGATGCAGGCGATCATCGACGTCCACTTCCCCGGCATCCAGAAGATCCTGGTCGCCAGGGCGCTCGACATTTTCTACCAGGTTCGCGAGGCGCCCGGCCTCAAGAAGAAGCCGTCCACCAGCGAGCTGATCGACTGGCTCAAGCTCCTTCTGCATGAAGACATGCCGCTCGACGTGCTCCAGTCGCGCGACCCGGCCAAGGCGATCCCGCCGCTCCACGGCGCGCTGCTGAAGAACGAACAGGACGTGATGCTGTTCGAACGGCTTGCTTTCATGAGCCGGAGACCCGGCGCCTGAGCGTTACGCCGCGCCACACGCGCTTCGAGCGGGTTCGCGCCGCGCTCGAAGCCTATGCGCCGCCGCCGGGCTGGCGGTCCTGGATCTACGAATTCCTGCTGTTCGGCTTCAAGCAGGGCTGGGCCTGCCTGTTCGGCGCGCTGCTGCTGGCGCTGCTGATCGCCACGCACTTCCTCTATCCGGCGGACGCGGCGCTGCCGCGCTATGATTTCCTGACCCTGGCTGCGCTTGCGATCCAGGTCGCAATGCTGCGTTTCCGGCTGGAGACGTGGGACGAGGCGAAGGTCATCCTCGCCTTCCATGTCGCGGGCACGGTGATGGAGGTCTTCAAAACCGGCATGGGATCGTGGGAATATCCGGAGCCCAGCTACCTCCACATCGGCGCGGTACCGCTCTTCTCCGGCTTCATGTACGCCTCGGTCGGCTCTTATATCGCGCGGATCTGGCGGATCTTCGACATCCGCTTCACCCGTTATCCGCCGATCTGGGCGACGATCGCCCTCGCTGCAGCGATCTACGTCAATTTCTTCGCCCATCACTGGCTGCCGGACGCGCGCATCGCGCTGCTGGCCGCGACGCTGCTGGTCTATGGTCGAACGCTCTTCTGGTTCCGCCCATTCCGCAGCTACCGGCCGATGCCGGTGCTGATCGGCTTCCTGCTCGTCGCCCTGTTCATCTGGATCGCCGAGAATATCGGATCGATCTCGCACAGCTGGACCTATCCCAGCCAGCGCGAGGCCTGGCACATGGTGCCGCTCGCCAAGCTCGGCTCCTGGTATCTGCTGATGATCGTGTCGGCGGTGCTGGTGAGCCTGGTCCAGCGGCCACGCGAGATGGGCGCGCCGGAGAGGGAGGCGGATTCGCTCGCGCCAGCCTAGAGCGTGACCTCGTCGTCGCGATAGGCGAGCTCGAAATTCCCCCAGCGCCGGCCGTGGATGAAGAGCGGGACGAAGACGTTCTTGACCGGCAGATAGCGGCCCTGACCCAAGTCCATGCCGTAGGTCGCGAGCATTGCTTCCTTGTCGCTGGCGATGGCGCGGCGGGTGATGTCGTCGATGAAGTTGCGGCGGTTGCGGCAATATTGCGCGTTCCACTCGGGATCGTCGCTCTGCGGCTGCGAGCGTTCCGAAATGTGGGTCGGCAGATAGCCTTCATTGTCGGTGATCGCGCAGGCGATCAGCCTACCCTGCTCCGCCATCAACCGATCGAGCACCGGGCGGATATGGGCATCCGCGAACTCGCAGAATCGGGTTTCATACTGAACGGGATTGGTGCCGGGCATCGGCACATAGTTGGTGTCGAAGACGTCGTCCTCGCTGATGTCCCCGCGCTGGATGGCGCGTTCGACCATGGCCTTGATCTCGGCCATCCCCTTCTGGGCGAACTCGATGAACGGCGTGTCGTCGATCTCCACTCCACAGGACGCGAGCCGGTCCAGCATTTCGTTGGACATGAGCTCGAGCCGGGCGAGCCGGTCATGGGTCTGGCGAAGCTGGCCGCCATTGGCGCGCGCGTCGGCGGCGAAGGACGACAGGCCGCTCTTCACGCTGTCCACGCTCTGCTCGATGAGGCTGGTCGCCTGTGCGATGCCGTCGGTCTGCCGATCGACCAGCGCGACGATGTCCGCAACGTCGCGAACCGTCTCGTTGATCCGCGAGAAGCTCGACTGCGCGACCCGGCTCTTGTCGACGCCGACCTTGATCTCGCTGGTCACGGCTTCGGCCTCGTGCGTGAGGGAGGCGATCGTTCCGGCGATCTCGCTGGTTGCCGCGCGGGTGTCGTGGGCGAGCTTCTTCACCTCGGCGGCGACGACCGCGAAGGATCGGCCCGCCTCGCCGGCTCGTGCCGCCTCGATCGTCGCGTTGAGCGCAAGCATGTTCGTCTTGTTGGCGATCGTCTCGATCGCGGCGGATACATTCTGCACCCGCGCCATCGCCTCCGCGAAGCCGGCCATGCGATCGCCGAGCTGGACGACGATGTCGGTGAGGCTCGAAAAGACCGCGATCGTGTCTTCGATCGCACCGCGCCCCTGATCGAGCTTGCCGCGTGCCTGTTCGGCGAGCACGCGCGCCTCGTCGGTGGAATCCGAAACCCTCGCCTGGTCGCCGAGCAGCCGGGTCGTCACTTCCTCCAGCGCGTCGAGCATCTTGAGATTGGCGGATATCCGCTCGTTGACCCCGGCGACATAGCCCGCGACATCGCTGCACTCGATCGCCAGCGATCCGCAATTGCGCGCGACCTCGCTGATCGCCGCGCTATCCGTCCGTTCCGTCGCCGTGCTCGCCACGTCAGCCCCTCGCTTCAATCCTGGCGCGTCTCGCTAAGCCGAATTGGTTGAAAGGGGGTTAACCAATGCCCCGCGCCACCGTGGATGGCGACTCGCACAGCGTCGCGAGCCACGCTAGACCCACGCCATGTTCTTCTCCTTCGTCGACGAGTTGCGCGCTGCCGGGATTCCATCCTCGTTGAAGGAGCATCTGACGCTCCTCGAGGCGCTGGACGCCGAGGTGATCGCCGCCCGGCCGGAGGAGTTCTACTATCTCGCCCGCGCGACCTTCGTGAAGGACGAGGGACTGCTCGACCGTTTCGACCGCGTGTTCGCCAAGGTGTTCAGGGGCCTCGAAACGACCTACGGCCCCGACGCCGCACCAGTGCCCGAGGAATGGCTCCGCGCCATCGCGGAACTCTATCTCACGCCGGAACAGATGGCCGAGATCAAGTCGCTCGGTTCCTGGGACGAGCTCATGGAAACGCTCCGCAAGCGCCTGGAAGAACAGAAGGAACGCCACCAGGGCGGCAGCAAGTGGATTGGCACGGGCGGCACCTCCCCCTTCGGTCATTCCGGCTACAATCCGGAAGGGATCAGGATCGGCGGCGAAGGTCGCCACGGCCGCGCCGTGAAGATCTGGGACAAGCGCGAATTCCGTAACCTCGACAACAGCCAGGAACTGGGCACCCGCAACATCAAGATTGCGCTGCGCCGCCTGCGCCGGTTCGCACGCGAAGGAGCGGCCGAGGAGCTCGATCTCGACGGCACGATCGACGGCACGGCGCGTCGCGGGTGGCTCGACATCCACATGCGGCCCGAACGGCACAATGCGGTCAAGCTGCTGCTCTTCCTCGACGTCGGCGGCTCAATGGATCCGCACGTGAAGCTTTGCGAGGAGTTGTTCAGCGCGGCGACGGCAGAATTCCGGAACATGGAATTCTTCTATTTCCACAACTGCCCCTACGAAGCCGTGTGGAAGGACAATCATCGCCGTTTCTCGGAGCGCACGCCGATGTGGGACCTGCTCCACAAATACGGGCACGACTACAAGCTCGTGTTCGTTGGCGACGCCTCGATGAGCGCATATGAAATCACCCATCCTGGCGGATCCGTGGAGCATTACAACGAGGAAGCGGGCGCGGTCTGGCTCCAGCGGATGACGCAGACCTGGCCGAGCGCGGCCTGGCTCAACCCGGTGCCAGAGCAATATTGGGGCCATACCGGCTCGATCGGCCTTGTGCGCCAGCTCATGCACGACCGCATGTTCCCGCTCACCCTCGCCGGTCTCGATGATGCGATGCGCACGCTGACCCGAAAGGCCTGACCTTCCCCGCCGAAGACGGACGGCGCCTGCGGCCGCGCCGTCCTGCATTCGCCGCAGGCCTCAATAGATGAGAAAGGGCCTTCGCCGCTCGGCCCACTCCTCCTCGTCCGTTGCCGCGAGCGCGTCGAGATCGTCCGGCGCCGCCGTCCTGTCGTCCACCCATTCGCGCAGCAGCGGCGAGCCGTTGATGACATCGATGGGCAGCTTGCCGAACGCATATTCGTACGGGAAATCGCGCCACAGCGCGTAGCCCGGATAGAGCGCGCGGATCGCCTTGAAGCCCAGCGCCTGGAGCCGCCAGGGCCGGAACGCGCCGTGATCGTAGGCAGGCCCTTCCGCATGGATGAAGACGCCGCTGCACAATTCCCCCACATGCTTGTGGAAGGTCGGCTGGAACCACATGTCGCGCAGCGTGCAGCCGGCGAGCCAGCCCGGCGCCAGATCGTGCATTTTGGCGATCACCGCGCGCGAATCGATGTCCGGCGCGCCGAACAGCTCGAGCGGGCGGGTCGTGCCCCTGCCCTCGCTCAGCGTCGTGCCTTCGAGCATCACCGTGCCCGCATAGGCCCGCGCCATGTTGACGTTGGCGGCGTTGGGACTGGGATTGATCCAGACCCGATCGGCCGGCCAGCCAAAGCCCGGTGCTTCTGCCGGATGCCACCCCTCCATCCCGATCACACGATAGTCGACGTCGAGTTTGAACTGGTCGACGAACCAGGCGCCCATCTCGCCGAGCGTCAGGCCGTGCCGCATCGGCATCGGCCCCGCGCCGACGAAACTCTCCCAACCGGGCCGGAGCGTCAGTCCTTCCACCGGGCGGCCGGCGGGATTGGGCCGATCGAGCACCCACACGGCCTTCCCATGCGCGGCCGCTGCTTCGAGCACGTAGAGCAGGGTCGTGACGAAGGTGTAGATGCGGCAGCCGACATCCTGGAGATCGACGAGCATGACGTCGAACGTGCCCATCGATTGCCCGGTCGGCCGCCGCACCTCGCCGTAGAGGCTGAACACCGGCATCCCATAGGTCGGATCGGTGAAGTCGGGCGACTCCATCATATTGTCCTGGAGATCGCCGCGCACGCCATGCTGCGGCCCGAACAAGGCGGTGACGTTCAGCCCCGCCGCGACCAACGCATCAAGGCTGTGGGTGAGGTCCGCCGTCACCGATGCGGGATGCGCGAGCAGGGCGACGCGCTTGCCCTCAAGCGGCTTGCGCAGTTCAGGTTCGGCGAGCAGCCGGTCGATGCCGAATTTCATGCCTCGCCAAGTGCCGGGAGTTGGAACGCAAAGCAATCGGGATGGTGGAAATCGGGCCTGGCCGGATCGGGATGCGCGAGCGCCCAATAGGATTTCGTGCCGTCCGTCTCCTCGAGAATTGCAGAAAGGCCCAAGCGCCAACTTGCCCGTCCAAGGTCGGTCGCCACCCCCGCGTTCAGCACCAGACGCTCGGCCCGGCGCGGCATCAGCGTCACGACCGGCGGCTCCGCCAGGGGCGCATCCGCCCGCTCCGGATCGCGATAGCTTCGAAAATCATAGGCGGCCCATTCGCTCGACGGGGAGAAATTGAATTCTCGATAAGCGGGTGCGCCCGGCCTGGCGAAGAACGCCTCGAAACAGGTGGTTCGCCACAGATTGTCCGTGCGGAGAGGCGGCGCGGGCGGAGCGAGAAGAAGGTCGTCCATCTCACCGAACAGCCGATAGCGCAGTTCCAGCCTGCCGGCCGATGCCCTCTTCACCTCAACCTCAACCCGCATGATCGCGCGTGGAGGGTGGAGCGGATGCGGGATCAAAGCGACGTCCATCCAATCCTCGTCATTCCGGCGAAGCGGGAATCCAGCTAGCCTCCCCTCGCCGGCCGCCGCAAGAAAGAAGCTGGATCCCCGCTTTCGCGGGGATGACGTGAGAAGTGCGGGCCGCTAAGCACGCCTCCGTCATGACCGAATACGCATCCGAACTCCTGCGGTCGCTCTCGTCGCGCGGCTATATCCACCAGGTCACCGATCCGGCGGGGCTCGATGCGCTCGCGCGGCAGCAGGTGGTGCCGGGCTATATCGGCTTCGACGCAACCGCGCCGTCGCTCCATGTCGGCAGCCTGGTGCAGATCATGATGCTTCGGCGGCTCCAGCAGGCCGGGCACAAGCCGATCGTCGTCATGGGCGGAGGCACCACCAAGATCGGCGATCCGTCCGGCAAGGATGAGAGCCGCAGGCTCCTCACCGCCGAGGATATCGGCCGCAATATCGCCTCGATCCGCCGCGTGTTCGAGCGGTTCCTGACCTTCGGCGATGGGCCGACCGACGCGATCATGGTCGACAATGCCGACTGGCTCGACGCGCTCGACTACATTCCGTTCCTGCGCGAGATCGGCCCGCATTTCACGATCAACCGGATGCTGACGTTCGACAGCGTCAAGCTCCGGCTCGACCGCGAGCAGCCGCTCACCTTCCTCGAATTCAACTACATGATCCTCCAGGCCTATGACTTCCTGGAGCTGTCGCGCCGAGTCCACTGCCGGCTGCAGATGGGCGGATCGGACCAGTGGGGCAATATCGTCAACGGCATCGAGCTGACGCGGCGGATCGAGGGGACGCAGCTCTATGGGCTCACCACCCCGCTCATCACCACCGCGGACGGCGGCAAGATGGGCAAGACCGCCGCCGGCGCCGTCTGGCTCAACGGCGATGCGCTCAGCCCCTATGATTACTGGCAATTCTGGCGGAATACGCAGGATGCCGATGTCGGCCGGTTCCTGCGCCTGTTCACAGATCTTCCGCTCGACGAGATCGCGCGGCTGGAGGCGCTCGAGGGTGCCGAGATCAACGAGGCGAAGAAGCAGCTCGCCGACGCCGCCACCGCGATGGCGCATGGCGACGACGCCGCCGCCCAGGCCGCCGAGACGGCCCGCCGCACGTTCGAGGAAGGGGCCGGCGGCGAGGCGCTGCCGACGCTGAGGGTCTCCGGCGACATCGGCCTGGTCGACGCGCTGATCGGCCTCGGCCTCGTCGCCTCGAAGAACGAGGCCCGCCGGCTGATCGCCCAGGGCGGCGCCCGGGTGGACGGCGCGCCCGCCGGCGAAGACCGGCCCATCGCGGTCTCGAGCGAAGTCCGCATCTCCGCCGGCAAGAAGAAGCACGGCCTGCTCATTCCCTGAACCTCCGGGAGCGGGATGCGGGGTTCGCGCCGAACGATCGGCGCTAGTCGCCCGTCCCGGCGTGCCGCGCCATCGCGAGCACGCTCTGGTCCCCCTCGCCGACATCGGCAACGCGCCACTGGCCGTCTTCCTGCGCCAGGTGCAGCACGATCGTCGTCGATTCACCGAAATTGCTGATCGCGACCCGAACGATCGCGCCGCTCGCGCTCGGCTCGATCGAGGCGATGCGGTAGCTGAAATGCTCGAAATCCTGGCATTCGCAATACGGATCGGCCTCGAGCTCATCGGCTTCGGTGATCCGCGCGAAAGCGGCGCGAAGGCCGGCGGTCTGGACGTCGTCCGGCGTCCCTTCAAGCTCGCCGCGGACATAGGGCCCGTAGATTCGATCGATCAGCGGCTGGACGGCCGCCCGGTCCGGGGCCGCGCCCGCCGCGCTCTTGCTCGCGTTCGCTGGCGACGCGGCGGGGAGAGCAACGGCGTTCTCCACGCGTGCGGCTGTCCTGTTGCCGTCAGCGGCGCCGGCGCCGCCCCCGCATGCGGCAATCGAAGCGAACAGCCCGATGGCGACCACCCTGCGCAGATCAGCAATCATCCTATTTCCCCCCCTTCGATCATAGAATGCTGAAATCTCAGCCGCCGCGCAGCAACACAACCGCCGCATCGCGCTCCATGAGGTAGAGCAGATTTCGCGCCGCCTGCCCGCGCTCGCTGGCAAGCCCGCCGTCGCGATCGACGAGCAGGCGCGCGTCGTCCGTTGCGATCGGCGCGAGCTCGGCGATCTGCTCCGGCGTCGCGAGCCGGAACTGCGCCTCGCCGGACTGGCGCGTGCCGAGAATCTCGCCGGCGCCGCGCAGGCGCAGATCCTCCTCGGCGATGCGGAAGCCGTCATTGGTCTCGCGCATGAGAGCCAGCCGCGCCCGCGCCGTCTCGCTCAGCACGTTGCCGCGCAGCAGAAGACAGATGCTGTGCTGGTCGCCGCGCCCCACCCGCCCACGCAGCTGGTGGAGCTGGGCAAGTCCGAAGCGATCGGCATGTTCGACGATCATCAGCGTCGCATTGGGCACATCGACGCCGACCTCGATCACTGTCGTCGCGACCAGAACGGCGATCCGGCCGGCAACGAATTCCGCCATGACCGCGTCCTTCTCCGGCCCCTTCATCCGGCCGTGGACGACTCCGATCTTGCCGGGGAACCGCTCAGCAAGGATCCGCGCCCGTTCCTCGGCGGCCGCGAGGTCCGATGTCTCGCTTTCCTCGACCAGCGGGCAGACCCAATAAGCCTGCCTGCCCGCGGCGATGTGGCGGCCGAGACCGTCGATCACCTCGGCCATCCGGTCCTCACTGATGACGCGGGTTTCGATCGGCTGGCGGCCGGCCGGCATCTCGTCGAGCCGGCTCACGTCCATCTCGCCATATTGGGTGAGCGTCAGCGTTCGCGGGATCGGAGTCGCGGTCATGACCAGCAGGTGCGGCGGATGCTCGGCCTTGGACGCAAGCATCAGCCTTTGCGCCACGCCGAAGCGGTGCTGCTCGTCGACCACCGCAAGCCCGAGCAGGCGATAGCCGACCTTCTCCTGGAAGATGGCATGGGTGCCGATCAGGATGTGGATCGATCCGTCGGCAAGACCCATGAGGCAGGATTCGCGCGCCCTCCCCTTTTCGCGGCCGGTGAGGATCGCGACATTGACGGGAAGCCCGGCCAGCATCCGCGAAAGATTGGCGTGATGCTGGCGCGCGAGGATCTCGGTCGGCGCGAGGAGCGCCGCCTGCGCCCCGGCCTCGACCGCCGCCAGCATGGCCATCAATGCGACCAACGTCTTGCCCGATCCGACATCGCCCTGGAGCAGGCGGAGCATCGGCGTCTCCTGCCGAAGATCGCCTTCGATCTCTGCAACGGCGCGGGCCTGGGCGCCGGTCGGGGCATAGGGAAGCTTCAGCCGGTCGCGCAGCCCGCCATCGCCCCTGAGTGGCCGCCCGCGCCGCTTGCGTGAGGAAGCGCGCACTAGGCTCAGGGCGAGCTGGTTGGCGAACACCTCATCATAGGCCAGCCGGTCGCGCGCCTCGCTCGCGCCCGGATCGCGATGCGCCATGGTGAGGGCGGCGGCCCAATCCGGCCACCCGCGGCGGGCCTTCAGACCGGGCTCGATCCACTCGCCGAGCGCCGGAAGCCGGCCCAGCGCCTGCCCGGCGAGATCGGCGAGGCGATGATTGGTGAGCCCCTCCGACAGGGGATAGACCGGCTCGCGCAGCGGGATGGCCGCGCCCTCGGCGGGCGTCAGCACATGGTCCGGATGGACGATCTGCAACTCCTGCCCGTAGCGATCGAGGCGTCCCGAGACGATCCGCGCCTCACCCAAAGGCAGCTGCTTCTTCGCCCAGCCCGGATTGTTGAAATAGGTGAGCGTCACATAATTGCCGCGCGCGTCCTCGGCGTGCACGCGGAACGGGCCCCTGCCCGCGCCCTGGCGATAGTCGCGGGCGGCGAGCTCGATGGTGATGACGTGGCCGACATCGCTCTCGTCCAGTTCGTCCACCCGCCGACGGTCGATCCAGCTCACCGGCAGGTGGAACAGCACGTCGACCACCCGATCGAGCTTCAGCCGGTGCAGCGGCTTCGCGAGCTGCGGCCCGACGCCCTTCAACGCCTCCACCTCGGCGAAGAGCGGATTGAGGATATCGGGCCGCATGTCCTGCCGGGAACCTCCCCCTGCCGCCTAGGTGAACTGGAAATCTACCGCCGGCGGCGCGCCATTGCCGTCGAACGCCTGGTCGCGATGGGGCCCGTCCCGGTCTACCCAATGCAGGAAGAGATGGGCCGACCAGCCATTGGGATTGGGCGCCGTTCGCCCATGCCGGTGATGCACGCCCTGATAGAGGACGGCGTCTCCCACCGCCATCGGGATCGGGGTGAAAGGCTCCTCGCCGAAATCGTCGTCGACGCCGGCATTTGGGTCCTGGCGCGTCCCGCCGACCTCCAGGGCCCAGGGCTGCCCGTCGCTATAGGCCAGGGTCAGCGACAGGCTGTGCTCGCAGGAATAGCGGTCGAAATGCACCTTGCAGACATCGCCGCGCCGGTAGAGGCGCAGATAATCGTAAGTCGGCAGCAGATCCCTGCCGACCAACTCGCTGACGATCGGGGTCAGCCCCCACAGGAAGAAGAGCATCGGCCGGTAGTGGAAGCCGTAGACGTCGAGCGCCGGCCGGTTCAGCAGGTTCACATGCTCCTTCTGGCCGCTGAGCGCGATCGGGCCCGGGCCGATATCCTGCCGGAACATGGCCATGAACGCCGCCGGCACCTCAGGCGGGAGCAGGCCCTTGAGATGCGCATAGCCGTCCTTGTGATAGTCGCCGATCACCTGCATGCGGACAGGGCTAGAGATTCCGGGGGAGCCGTTCAATCGCCATTCGGGCGGACGGCACATTCCGGCACCCGCATCAGGACGTTTCCAGCTTTCGCTGGAATGACGCAAGTGGCTCGCCTACATGCGCCCGAGCGAAGCCGCCTGGATTCCCCAGCGCGGCTGAATTGCTATGGACGAAGATGGACCGCGACGCCCGCCTGAAACGCCTCAAGTTCCGCGCCTGGCACCGCGGCGTCCGCGAGGCGGACATGATGGTGGGCGGCTATTATGACCGGTGGCACGCTGACTGGGACGATGACCAGATCGCCTGGTTCGAAGCCCTGATCGAGGAGCAGGATGTCGACATCATGGCCTGGGCGATGGGAACCGCGGCCGTCCCCGCGCGCTGGCAGGGCGAAATGATGACCCGCCTCCAGGCCCTCGACTACATCCCGCTCCCGTAACGCCTCCCGATTTGACGCGCCTTCACGCCAGATGACCGATCTTCACAAAATCCTCACGGCCGATCAGCCGATGACACTTGCGGGCGTGCCGGCCGGGTTCCTGCCGTGGCTCGCCGCCGATCTGGCGCGGGCGGCGCGTGGACGGGCTGTCTTCATCGCGCCCGACGAGGCGGCGATGCGGGCGCTCGCGGATGCGGCGCATTACTTCGCGCCGGAGCTGGAGACGCTGACCTTCCCGGCTTGGGACTGCCTTCCCTATGACCGCGCCTCGCCATCGCTGCGTGCGACCTCCGAACGGTTGGCGACCCTCCATTCGCTCCAGCGCAAGAGCGACAAGCCGCAGCTCCTCGTCACCACCGTCAACGCCGCGCTGCAGCGCACGCTGACGCCCTTCCGCATCCGCCAGCTCGTCGCCCGCCTCGCCCCGGGCGAGCGGATCGACATCGCCCACCTCACGACCCTGCTTGCCGCCAACGGCTATGCGCGGACCGAGACGGTCCGCGACCCCGGCGAGTTCGCGGTGCGCGGCGGCATCGTCGACCTCTTCCCAGCCGGCGAGGAGCAGGCGCTTCGGCTCGATTTCTTCGGCGACGAGATCGAGAGCGTCCGCCGCTTCGACGCCGCCAGCCAGCGGAGCATCGAACGGATCGAGGGCTTCACCCTGCTGCCCGCCTCCGAAACGCTGCTCGACGAAGAGAGCGTCAAGCGCTTCCGCTCGCGCTACCGCGAGCTGTTCGGCGCCACCGCGACCGGCGATCCGGTTTACCAGGCCGTGTCCGACGGACGCCGCATCGCCGGCGTCGATCACTGGCTCCCGCTGTTCGAGGAGCGCCTGTCCACCCTGTTCGATCATCTGGCCGAGGGCGATCTCGTCGTCCGCGACGCTGGGGACAGCGGCGCCGCGGAAGCGCGGTTCGAGGCGGTGGCGGACTATTATGAGAACCGCAAGCGGGCGCAGTCTTCCGATCCCGGAAGCTATCGACCGCTCGAGCCGCAAAGCCTGTATCTCGAACGTGAAGAGTGGGCGGCACTCGCCGATGCCCGGCCGTTCCACCTCGTCACCCCGTTCCACGAGCCGGACAGCGCCACCGTGCTCGATTTCGAGGTCGAGCCGGCCCGCGACTTCGCGCCGGAGCGCGCAAGCGGCGCGAATGTCTACGAGGCGGTCGTCGCCCATCTCGGCGAGCTGCGTCGGAACGGCCGCAAGGTCATCCTCGCCAGCTATTCCGCCGGCGCGCGCGAACGGCTGAAGGGCCTGCTCGCCGATCACGGGCTTGCGAAGGTTGCGGACGCCGAAACCTGGCAGGAGGCGCTTGGCGCGGCGTCCCGTGGCAAGAGCAGCAGCGCGGCGCCCGTCGCGCTCGCCGTCATCCAGCTCGACCACGGCTTCACCACGCCCGATGTCGCGGTCCTCACCGAACAGGACATGCTCGGCGACCGGCTGGTGCGCCGCCGCCGCAAGAAATCGAGCCAGGCCTTTCTTGACGAGCTCGCCACGCTCTCGCCCGGCGACCTCGTCGTCCACGCCGATCACGGCATCGGCCGTTACGAGGGACTGACCCAGATCCCGGTCCAGCAGGCACCGCACGATTGCGTTGCGCTGGTCTATGCCGGCGGCGACAAGCTGTTCGTTCCGGTCGAGAATATCGACATCCTCTCGCGCTACGGCTCCGAAAGCGAGGGCGTCGCGCTCGACCGGCTTGGCGGCGAGGCCTGGCAGCGGCGCAAGAGCCGGATGAAGGAGCGCATCCGCGAGATTGCGGGCGAGCTCATCAAGACGGCCGCCGAGCGCGCGCTTCGCCCCGGCGCCGTCGCCGAGCCCGACACCGGCTACGCCGCCTTCGCCGACCGCTTCCCTTATGAGGAGACCGAGGATCAGGACCGCGCCATTGCCGACGTGATCGCCGATTTGGGCGCCGGAAAGCCGATGGACAGATTGGTCTGCGGGGACGTCGGCTTCGGCAAGACCGAAGTCGCGCTGCGCGCCGCCTTCATCGCGGCGATGGCGGGAATGCAGGTCGCGCTGGTCGCGCCGACGACCCTTCTCGCGCGCCAGCATTTCCAGAATTTCAAGGAGAGGTTCCAGGGCTTCCCGATCGAGATCGGTCGGCTTTCCCGGCTCGTCCCCGCCAAGGAGGCGGCCGCGACAAAGGCCGGGCTCAAGGAGGGCAAGATCGACATCGTCGTCGGCACCCACGCGATCCTGGGCAAGGGCGTGGAGTTCAGGAATCTCGGCCTCGTCATCGTCGACGAGGAGCAGCGGTTCGGCGTCGTCCACAAGGAGAAATTGAAGACGCTGCGCGCCGACGTCCATGTCCTCACCCTCACCGCGACGCCGATTCCGCGAACGCTGCAGATGGCGATGTCGGGTCTTCGCGAGCTCTCCGTCATCCAGACGCCGCCTGTGGATCGGCTCGCGGTGCGCACCTATGTCATGCCCTGGGACGGCGTGGTGGTGCGCGAGGCGCTGCTTCGCGAACATTATCGCGGCGGGCAGACCTTCTTCGTCGTCCCCCGGATCAGCGATCTCGCCGACATTGAGGAGTTCCTGCGCGAGGAAGTGCCAGAAGTGCGCGCCGTGACCGCCCACGGCCAGATGGCGCCGACCGAGATCGAGGAGCGGATGAGCGCCTTCTACGATCGCAAGTACGAAGTGCTGCTGTCGACCACGATCATCGAATCCGGCCTCGACATCCCGAGCGCCAACACCCTCATCGTCCATCGCGCCGACCGCTTCGGCCTCGCCCAGCTCTATCAGCTGCGCGGCCGCGTCGGGCGGGCCAAGACGCGCGCCTACGCCTATTTCACGACGCCGGCCGATCGGCTGATCACCGAGACCGCCGACAAGCGGCTCCAGGTGCTCGCCTCCCTCGAAAGCCTCGGTGCCGGATTCCAGCTCGCCACCCACGATCTCGACATACGCGGCGCGGGGAACCTGCTCGGCGACGAACAGTCCGGCCATATCAGGGAGGTCGGCTTCGAACTCTATCAGTCGATGCTTGAGGAGGCGATCCTGGAGGCCAAGGCGGGCGGCGTCGCGCCGCGGGCCGAGAGCTTCTCGCCCCAGATTACGATCGATGCGCCGATCCTGATCCCGGAGACCTATGTCCCGGATCTCGATCTCAGGATGGGCCTCTATCGCCGGATGAACGAGCTCGAAGCGACCGCGGACATCGATCCGTTCGCGGCCGAGCTGATCGATCGCTTCGGCAAGCTCCCCGCCGAGACCGCGAACCTGCTCAAAGTCATCGAGATCAAGATGAACTGCCGCACTGCGATGGTCGCCAAGATGGATGTCGGGCCGAAGGGGGCGCTCGTTCATTTCCACGACGATACTTTCCCGGATCTGCCCGGCCTGCTCGCTTATGTCGAGCGGCTGAAGGGCACGGCGAAGCTGCGCCCCGACAGCAAGCTCGTCATCACCCGCGACTGGCCGAGCGCCGAAGCCCGGCTGAACGGCGCCCTGCAATTGTCGAAGGGCCTCGCGAAGATCCTGGCGTGAGCACGCGAGCGCCGCGGCGGGATCGGTTAACGAAAGTTCCCTCTTGCCCATTCATCCCGGGACGAACCGTTCGCGCGGCGGGACGCGCCGACGCTCGCTTGGGTAGTCGCTTCAGAACTGCCGTGTAGGATCATCCCCAGTCCGATCCGGGGGGATTCTCCTTGTCCGCACGTTTCCGCACACACCTGTCGCGTCTCGTCGTTCGCGCCCTGCTCGCCTTTGGGCTGGCCGCGGCGGTATCGAGTCCCGCGGCGGCCGTGCTGCAATGCGCCCCCTATGCGCGGGCCCAATCCGGCATCGACATCCACGGCAATGCCGGGACCTGGTGGGATCAGGCGGCCGGACGTTATCGCCGCGGCTCCGAACCTCGGGTCGGCGCGGTTCTCGCCTTCCAGCCCTCGCGGGCCATGCCGATCGGCCATGTCGCGGTCGTGGCCGAGATCGTCGACGACCGCCACGTCTATCTGAATCACGCCAACTGGTCCGGCCCGGGCCGGATCGAACGGCGCGCGCTCGCCGAGGATGTTTCGCCCAATGGCGACTGGAGCGAAGTTCGCGTCTGGTATGCGCCGCAAAACGCCCTCGGCCTGCGCGAAAACCCTGCTTTCGGTTTCATCTACAACGAAAGCGAAGGGAACGACGCGCCGCCTGCCCAGACCCTCGCACAAGAAATTTCCGCGGCTATCGTCTCGGCCGGCAGCCACTGAAGCCGCCGCCACCGGCCACCGCCCGCCCCGCTCGGGCGACTGAACCTCGCACAATTTGATTTTGGAGAGAGCTCGATGAAGGCCCTTCTTGCTGTGTCTTCTGCAATGTTGCTGGCGGCGCCGTCATTCGCCCAGAACGGGCCGACGCCGGGCGTCCACATCGATCAGGGCATCACAAGCGGGCCAAGCGATTCCAGGCGATCCGGTGACACCAACGAGCGCGGCGAGCGCCTCATCTGCCGGACCCAGTCGAACACTTCCGTTTCAAGAATGGGCGCCCGGCGGGTCTGCCACACGTCGGCGGAATGGCGTGAGATCGCGCGTCGCGATCAAGACTGAGCGAACGCGCGGCGGCGCCTGAACAACAGGATCGGCGCGCCCCGATAGCGGGCCTCTTCGCGGATCGAAAAGCCGGATTTTTCCGCGACGCGGATCGACGCCTGATTGCCGTGATCGATGATCGCCGTCAGCTCGGGCGCCTTCAGCACCTCGTCCGCCCAGCTGATCGCCGCGCCGACCGCCTCGGTCGCATAGCCCCTGCCGTGCATTTCCGGCGCGAGGATCCACCCCATTTCCGGCAGGCCCTCGATATTGGGCTCAAGATCGCGCTTGAAATCGGCAAAGCCGATCTGCCCCACATAGGCGCCGCCGTCCCGCTCGACCGCGGCCCAATAGCCATAGCCCAGCAGCGCCCACAGGCCGGGCGCGCAGAGCAGACGCCGCCAGCTTTCCTCGCGCGAAAAGGGCGTGCCGCCGAGGTGGCGCACGATAGCGGGATCGGCCATCGTCCTGGACTGCGCCTCGATGTCGCTTTCCAGGAATGGGCGAAGGATGAGGCGCGAGGTCTCCAGCGTGGGCGCGGCGCGCGCCGGCACGCTATTTCTTGCCGAGGCTGAGGCCGCCGAAGCGCTTGTTGAAGCGCGCCACCTGACCGCCCTGATCGAGGACGCGGGTATTGCCGCCGGTCCAGGCCGGATGGACCTTGGGATCGATGTCGAGCTGGAGGGTATCGCCCTCCTTGCCCCAGGTGGAGCGAGTCTCGAACACGGTGCCGTCGGTCATCTGCACCTTGATCATGTGATAGTCGGGGTGGATTTCGGTCTTCATGTCGAAATTTCCTGATTGCGGCTGGTTACCGACCAGCCTGCCGGGAAAGAAGGGCGCCCTCTAGCGGCTGGGGCGACGGTTGACAAGTCGTGCTGCGGTGCAATAGCCGTGCGCCAGAAGGTGCCGCCCGTGACGGGGCGGTGAAAAGGGAAGCCGGTGCGAAACCGGCGCTGTGCCCGCAACTGTAAGCGGCGAGGCCCCTGTCCGCAAAGGACGACGGGCCGATCGAGCCGCGAGCCAGGAGACCTGCCTTCGCCGTCGTCCGCATCCGGCCGGGTCCAGCCTGGAATGCGTGGCGCCGCGCAGCCGAATGACGGCCGTGCGGCTCCTCCGAGACGACATTTCGATGTCGTTTCAGGAGGTTTAGATGCCCATTTCGATTCTGGTCCTGTCTGCATCCGCCGCCGTGTCGGTGACGGATCCGGACATTGTCGTCACCGCTTCTCGTGATCCCGTGCCCGTCGAAGAGGCCGCGGCGTCGGCCACGATCTTCGATTCCGCGGCGCTCGACGCGCTCGCCCTCCCCGACGCGTCGAGCGTGCTGCGCCTGTCGCCCGGGATTTCGGTGGCGACAGCGGGCCCGCGCGGCACGCAGACCCAGCTGCGCATTCGCGGCGCCGAGGCCAATCACACCCTGCTCTTCGTCGACGGCATCCGGTTCAACGATCCCGCGGCCGGCAACGAAGCGCGGTTCGAGCTGCTGACAACAGACCTCCTGTCGCGGATCGAGATCGTCCGGGGCCCGCAGTCGGCGCTTTGGGGATCCGAAGCACTCGGCGGCGTCATTGCGGTCGAAACGCCCGATCCGTTGACCGCGCGGGGCGTCACCGCGCTCGCCGAATATGGCAGCCTCGATTCGCTCCGTACCTATGGTCGCGCAAGCTTCGGCTCTGACCGCTTCGGGGTTACCGCCGCCGGCGGCTATGAGCGCAGCGACGGCATCGATTCCTTCGGCGACGGCGGCGAGCGCGACGGCTTCCACACCGGCACGGCGAGCCTGAAGGCGGTCTATCGCGCCGGACCTGTCACGCTCGGCGCGTCCGGCTACTGGGTGGATGGGCTCAGCCAGTATGACGGCACCGATCCAGTCACCTTCCTTCGCGCCGACACGCTCGATTCGACGCGCAACCGGATCGCGGCGGTCCGGGGATGGGCGACGGGCACGTTCGGCAGGTGGAGCGCGCGCGCCGAGGTGAGCTACCTCGACAGCGCCAACCACAATTACCTTGCCGGCGATCCGCTCAACCAGACCTACGGGAACAGGCTCTCGCTCGGCGGCCAGCTTTCGCGGCGCTTCGGCGACCACGAATTGATCGCGGCGATCGAGCATGACGAGGAAGAGTTCCGCGCCCGCGACACCGCCTTTGGCGGCGCGACGAACCAGAATGACAAGCGCGACAATACCGGCTTCGTCGGTGAATGGCGAGCGCACTGGGCCGATGCCTTCATGACCGATATCGCCCTTCGCCACGACTCGTTCAGCGACTTCGCCGACGCGACGACTTTCCGTGGCGCCGCCCTGCTGCGCCCGGTCCACGACATCGCCATCCATGCCGCTTATGGTGAAGGCATCGCCCAACCGACCTTCTTCGATCTGTTCGGCTTCTTCCCCGGTTCGTTCGAGGGCAATCCGGGCCTGAAGCCCGAACGCTCGCGCGGCTGGGAGGCGGGCGCATCGTGGACGCACGGACCGATCAGTGCCGGCCTCACCTATTTTTCGGCACGACTCCACGACGAGATCGTGGATGTGTTCGATTCCACCACCTTTCTCTCCGGCGTCGCCAACGCCGCGGGCATCAGCCGCCGCGACGGCATCGAGGCCAGCTTCGCCTGGCGGGCCGCGGGCTGGCTGAACCTCGCCGCCAACTACACATGGCTGAAGGCGACCCAGCAGACCGAGCCGGGCGACCCGCGCGTGCGGGAGGTCCGTCGCCCGCGGAGCACGGCGAACCTCACCGCTTACGGCGATGTCGGCCGGTTTAGCTGGAGCGCCAGCCTGGCTTATGTCGGGACGCGCACGGACCAGGATTTCGATCTCTTCCCCTCACCCACCGTACGGCTTGGAGCCTATACGCTTGGCTCGGCGCGGGTCGCCTGGCGCGTCGCGCCGAAGCTGGAGCTTTACGCCCGCGTGGAGAATGCGTTCGACGACGATTACCAGGATGTGGTCGGCTACAACACGCCGGGACGGACGGTCTATGCGGGTCTTCGCGTCGCTCTTGGCCGCTAGCATGGCGCTGGCCTCCCCCGCCGCGGCGAGCCCGCGGCGGGTCGCGTCGCTGAACCTGTGCACGGACGAGCTGGTGCTGGCGATCGCAGCGCCGGACCAAATCGTCTCCGTGACCCACCTCTCGCAGGACGAGGCGGAAACGCCGATGTGGCGGCAGGGTCGTCGGTACGCGCGCAACGACGGGAGCCTGCTCTCCGCGGTCGCTTTGCGGCCAGACCTGGTCGTCACCATGGGCGGCGGGGTGCGCGATCGCAGCGCCATCGCGGCGCGGCTCGGCATCCGGACGCTGGACCTGCCCTTCGCCGCGAGCCTGGACGATCTCGAGGCCAATATCCGCCGCGTCGCCACCGCGCTCGGCCAGCCGGCACGGGGCGCGGCCTTGATCCGGCGCATCGAATCGCTGCGCGCCACCGCGCCCCGACAGCGGGCGGATTCGATCTGGCTGGGCGGCGGCGGACGGACGGTGAATCCCGCCGGACTGGAGGCCCAGTGGATGGCGCTCGCAGGGCTCGCCCAGCGCCCGATGCGCGGCGATCGCGTGTCGCTCGAAACCCTGATCGTCCACCCCCCTGCCGTTCTGCTCCGCAGCGATTATCGCCGGGGTCAATATTCCAATGGACAGCGCTGGCTCGACAATCCCGCGGTGCGCCATGCCCGCGCCAGCCGGACGATCGCGACCGACGGACGGCTGTGGACCTGCATGGGACCGCTTCTCATCAACGAGGTGGAGCGATTGCGACGGGAGCTGGCCCGATGACGCGACGGCTTCTTCTTGTCTCTTTGGTGCTGGCGCTCTTCATATTCTCGCTCGCCTTGCCGTGGAGCGATCTGGGCGCGCTCATGGCCCAAGATCGTGATCTCGGCTGGGCCGTTCTGGTCGATCTTCGCCTGCCGCGCGCGCTGCTGGCGATCTTTTATGGTGCGATGCTCGGCGCGTCGGGGGCGGCGATCCAGGCGCTGTTCGCCAATCCGCTCGCGTCGCCGGACCTCACCGGAACGACAAGCGGCGCGGCGCTCGGCGCAGTCGTCACTGCTTATCTCTTCGGCTTTTCAGCGCCGCTCGCGCTCTCGGCCGGAGCAGTGATCGGAGCGCTCGGCGCGCTCGTTCTGCTGCTCGCACTGGCCGGACCACGCGCGGAGACGGCGACCTTGCTGCTCGCAGGGCTCGCGATCAGCGCGCTCGCCGGTGCACTGACGACGCTCGCGCTGGCGCTCGCCCCCTCCCCCTTCGCCTTCTACGATGCCTATGACTGGCTGATGGGCTCGCTGGTCGATCGCAGCCTTGCGCAAGCGGCGTTCGCGGGTCTCCCCGCCTTGCTCGCCATCGCGCTGTTGCTTCGGCTCGCCCCCGCGCTCGATGCGCTCGCGCTTGGCGAGGAAGTGGCGCAATCGCTCGGCCACAATCTCGCGTCGGTGCGCCTCCAGGCCATCTGCATCAGCGCCTTCGGGGTCGGTGCGTGTGTCGCGATCTGCGGCGCGATCGGCTTCATCGGGCTGGTCGCGCCGATTTTCGCGCGGCGTTTGACCGGCGGGCATCCCGGCCGCGCCGTCCTGCCGGCGGCTCTGATCGGCGCAGGATTGCTGACCGTTGCCGATCTGGCGGTGCGGGCGGCGCCGCTCGGCCGGACCCTGCCGATCGGGGTCGCGACCGCTCTGGTCGGCGCACCCTTCTTCCTCTGGCTGGTCGCCCATATGCGCTGGCGGCTGCGGCCATGACCGCCTTGCTCGAAGCCCATGGCCTGTCGCTGCCCGGCCGCCTCCACGGGGTCGATCTTGCGCTCGCGCCTGGCACCCTCACCTGCATTGTCGGCCCCAATGGCAGCGGCAAGACCAGCCTCCTCCACGCCATCGCCGGCATCGGTCGTCCGAAGGGGCGGATCGTCGTCGACGGCGAGGATCCGGACGGCCTTTCCCCGGCACGGCGTGCCCGGATGCTCGGCTACCTCCCCGCGGCGCGCGATCTCGATTGGCCGCTGATGGCGCGCGATCTCGTCGCACTCGGCGGCGCGTCGACGGAGGAAATCGCCGACGCGCTCCGCACGCTCGACCTCGAACATGTCGCGGATCGGCGGCTCGACCGGCTGTCGACCGGGGAACGCAACCGGGTGCTGATCGCCCGCGTGCTGGCGCCTCGCCCAAGGCTGCTCTTGCTCGACGAGCCGACCGCCAACCTCGATCCGCTCTGGCAGATCCGTCTCATGGAAATGCTGAAGGCGGCTGTTGCCGCGAACCGCCAGGCGGCGCTGGTCGCGATCCACGACCTAGACGCCGCCGCGCGCTTCGGCGATCGCATCCTCGTGATGAACCGCGGAGCAATCGTCGCCGATGGCGCGCCGGCCGAGGTCATCGACAGCGCGCACATCCGCGACGTGTTCGGGATTGAGAAGTCCGGGGGCCTGTGGCGGCCGGTCAGTCGGTCGGCGGATCGGCGATCATCGCCGTGAAATTGGCCTCGGCGGCGAGCTTACCGCCGACCAGGGCCCGGCCCGCGAACTTGCAGACGCTGGTGCGCTTCTGCACGAATTCCACCTCGAGGCTGAGAAGCACACCCGGCTCCACCGGCGTACGGAACTTCGCGCCGTCGATCGCCATGAAATAGACGAGCTTGCCCGATCCGGCGAGGCCGAGGCTTTCGACGGCGAGGACCCCGGCCGCCTGCGCCAAGGCCTCGACGATGAGCACGCCGGGCATGATCGGCCGGCCCGGAAAATGACCGGCGAAGAAGGGTTCATTGATCGTCACCGCCTTGGTCGCGACGATTCGTTCGTCGACGACAAGCTCCTCGACCCGGTCGACGAGGAGCATCGGAAAGCGATGCGGCAGCGCCGCCATCACCCGCCGGATATCCAGCGGCGCGACGGCGGCGCCCGAAGCCTCGCTCATCAGCGGCCCTGCGGGCGTGGCCGCTGCGGAGTCGTCGTCGCCGGTGCGGGCGTAGCCGGCGCCTGCGCGGCCGGCTGCTGCTGAGGCGGCGGCGCGGTGACGTTGAGCGGCGCGGTGTTCTGGTTGACGACCGCAAGGACGGCCGCGGTCACGTCGAGCGTCGGCGCGGCGCCGAGCGCGGCATTGACGTCGAGCGCGACATTGGCGCCCCGCTGCGTCATCACCTGCTGCACCGCCGGCTGCAGGCGCTGGCCGATCTGCTGCAGGACGAAATTGCGGTTACGCTCGATCGTCTGCTGCTGCTGCTGGACTTCCTGCTGCGCGTTCTGCTGGTTGGTTTCGTAATTGCGGATGCGGGTCTGCAGCGCCGCATCGGGCTGCTGGCCCTGCGGCAGCGCACTGATCGCAGCCTGGATCGCCTGACCTTCGGTCCGAAGCGGCGCCGCGAGCTGCTGCGCGCGGGCCTGAAGCTGCTGAAGCTGCTGCTGGAGCTGCGTGTTGGCGGCGACGCACACGGTGCACTCGCGGATGACGCGATCGGTATCGACGACGGCGATCACGGCCGGCGGCAGCTGTTGCGCCTGGGCGGCGAACGGAAGGGCCAGGGCAAGCGCGGCACCGGCCGCGCCGAGAGTGAATTTGTTCATCAGAATGCAGTCCCTACGTTGAAGGTGATAAGTTTCGTGTCGTCGCCCGGAGCGCTCACCAGCGCACGTGCGATATCGATGCGGAACGGCCCGAACGGCGAATTCCAGTTAACGCCGAAGCCGACCGAGATGCGCGGCCGCGGCGTATCGCCGAGGAAGACCTCGCGGAACGGCGTGACCGGGTTTCGGGTCAGCGTGAAGTTTGTCGGGCAGCTGCCCGCCGAGGGCGGAACGAGCTGGACCGTCCCGTCCGCCGCCGTGCATTCGATCTGGGTCAGCGGCGAGCCCGGGGCGACATCCTGGAGCGCGGGCCGCCGCACGCCGAACACCGCGCCGATGTCGGCAAAGATCGACGGCCTGAGGCCAAGGTCACGGGCACCGGCGCCAAGCGGAATTTCAAGCTCCGCGCGGCCAAGATAATAGGCCCGGCCGCCGATCGCGTCATCGAGGATATTGTTGTTGCCCGTGACGAAGAGCGGATTGCCGTTCGAGTCGAGCACCGCATTTCCGTCCGCATCGACCTGATACTGCCGACGCTGGATGCGCGGACCAACGCCGCGGATATCGAAGCCGCGGATCTGCGGGCTGCCCAGGAAGAAGCGATCGGTCAGGCGAACCGGATCGTCATCCGGCGAATCCGCTTTCTGGAGTGCGCGGATATATCCGCCCTCGAGGCTGATCGAAAAGATGAAGTTGTTGAAGACATTCCAATATTTCGCGCCGCGGACCACGGTCCTGAGATAGCGCGTGTCACCGCCGACACCGGCGAAGTCCTGGCTGAACAGGAGCCGCGCGCCGCGGGTCGGATGGATGTAATTGTTGAGCGTGCTGTAGAGCAGCGAATAGCCGACGGACGAGGTCACCCGATTGCCGATCACATCGCACAGATAACGCCCGGCAAGCAGCGGATCGCAAACCGGCGGCAGCGGCCCCGTGCCGTCCGGATCCGAAAAATAGACGTTCTGGTTGAGCGTGATCTGATCGTAGGTCAGCCCGTATCGAAGTGCGAGATTGATGGTTTCCGTCAGCGGAACGCCGAGCCGCACCTGGCCGCCGGTGGAGATCTGGCCGTAGGTCGTCTGGCGCGAATTTCCGATGAAGTTGAAGGCGTTGAGATCACGCCGGAACAGATCGAAGCCGAGCGCGAGATTGCGATCGAACAGATAGGGCTCGGTGAAGCCGAACTCGACCGATTTCGAATAGCTCGACCAGTTGACCTGGGCGCGCACCTCCTGCCCGCGACCCATGAAGTTGCGCTGGGTGATCGCGGCGTTGATGAGGAAGCGCTCGAGGCTCGAATAGCCTGCCGACAGCTGGAGCTGGCCGGTCGCGCGCTCCTGAACATCGACCCCGAGGACAATTCGATCCGGCGTCGTCCCCTGCTCCTGCCGGATTTCGAGATTGTCCTGGAAGAAGCCGAGCGACTGGATGCGATCGCGCGAGCGCCGCACCTGGACCGAGCTGAACGGATCGCCTTCTGCAAGCCGGAATTCGCGCCGGATCACCTTGTCACGCGTCGTCGTGTTGCCGGAAATATCGACGCGCTCGACATAGACGCGCGGCGTCTCGGCGACATGGAAGTTGACCCCCATCGTGCGATGCTCGGCATCGCGATGGAATTGCGGCCGCACGTCCGAGAAGGCGTAGCCGAAAAGACCGGAGAGCTGGTTGAGGCTGTCGACCGTGTCCTCGACCTGCTTGGCATTGTACCAGTCGCCCTCGTGCATCGGCAGGCGGCGCTGCATCGATGCGGCGTCGAGATCGCGGATGTCGCTGTCCACGGTGACCGGGCCGAAGCGATAGCGCTGCCCTTCATCGATCACATAGGTGATGATGAAGTCGCGCCGGTCGGGCGTCAGCTCGGCGACGGCGGACTGGACGCGGAAATCGGCATAACCCTGCGTCAGGTAGAATTGCCGAAGCTTCTGCTGGTCGAAGGCGAGCCGGTCCGGATCATAGGTGTCGGCGGAGCTGAAGATGTTCCACCAGCGATGCTCGCGGGTCGCCATCTCGCGGATCAGGCGACCGTCGCCGAAATGCTCGTTGCCGATGATGTTGATCGTGCGCACGCGCGATCTGGGCCCTTCGTTGATCACGAAGACGACATCGACACGGTTCTGGTCGAGCTGAACGATCTGCGGATCGACACTGGCGGCGTAGCGCCCCTGGCGACGATAGAGCTCGATGATCCGGGCGACATCGGCGCGGGCGCGCGAGCGGGTGAAGATCTGGCGCGGCGCGAGCCGGATCTCCGGGGTGATCTTGTCGTCCTTGATGCGATGATTGCCCTCAAGGACGATCCGGTTGATCACCGGGTTCTCGCGCACGCGGATGACGATATCGCCGGTTTCGACGCCGGCGATGGTGACGTCGGCGAAAAGCTCGGTCGAAAGCAGGTCGTGCAGCGCCTGATCAAGCTTTTCGTCGTCGTAATTCTCGCCCACCCGGAGGGAGGTGTAGGAGAGCACGGTCTCCTGTTCGAGCCGCTGGCTCCCGGTCACGGTAAGGGAATGAATCTGGCGCGTGACGCTCGGCGCGGCGGGCGCAGCGGGAGGCGGCGGCAATTCCGCGCCGGCGCCGCGTGGCTGACCGGGGCCGGCGGGCTGGCTCGGCGGGGGCGTCGGCGCCGTGCTTTCCTGTCCAGCGGGCGACTGCGCCGCATCGCCGGGCGCCGTCTGCGCAACCGCGGCGGGCGCGATCATCCCCCCCAGGATCGTGCCGACCAGCAGCGCGGCAGAAAATCTACGAGCCGCCGGAAATACCTTGTGTGCGTTCACGCGTCCCCGCCTTAAATCCGAAAGGCCGGCTGTTACCGGCCGAGCTCCCTGTCGTCCCTGCCCTGCCCGATCAACGTCAGCCGATCAAGCCGCCAAGCTTGGTAAAGAGCCCAAAAGAGGCCAAGTCGTTAAATGTCACGAAAACCATCAGCGCCAGCAGGACCGTGAGGCCGGCCCGGAATGCCCATTCCTGCGCTTCCGGCTTCAACGGTCTGCGCCTCACTCCCTCGATCAGGTAGAACAACAGGTGCCCGCCGTCCAGCAACGGGATTGGCAAGAGGTTGATGAATCCCAGATTAATTGAGACGATGGTCATCAGAGCGAAGAAGTTGATCCAGCCGAGGCTCGCCTGCTGGCCGGAGACCTCGGCGATCTTGAGCGGGCCGCCGAGCTCGCGCACCGATCGCTCCCCGGTCGCGACCTGGCTGAGCACGGCCACCATCGCCTCGAGCGAGCCCGCGATCGCGCGCAGCGAGGCGCCCGGAAGCTCGGTGACCGGAACCTTGGAGAAGATCATCGTGCCGACGACGCCGAGACGCCCGACCCGGGCGCTATTGCCGAATTCGTCGCGGGCCGTGTCGGCGCGGATCGTGACCGGGACCTCTTCGATGCGCGATCCCCGCTGAATCCGGAAGATCAGCCGCTGCTCCGGACGCAAGGCGACGTAGGCGGCCAGATCGGCGTAGGTTTCCAGCGCATGACCGTCGATCGCCACGACGTGGTCGCCCGGGGCAATGCCGGCCTCGTCGGCGGCGCTCCCGGCGACGACGCCGCCAATGACAGGGGGGCTGGTCGGAAGGCCGTTGATCGCGAAGATCGCCATGAAGGCGAAGAAGGCGAACAGGAAATTCGTCGCCGGACCGGCCAGCACGATCAGGAAGCGCTGCCACACCCCCTTGGCCTGGAAGGTCTTCGCGCGCTCCTCGGCGGGGAGCGACAGCCACTCGTCCGATGGGGTCGAGGCGGCGTTCATGTCGCCGGCGAAGCGCACATAGCCGCCCATCGGCAGCCAGCCCACCTTCCAGCGCGTCCCCCGTCTGTCGGTCCAGCCGAGGATTTCCCGTCCGAAGCCGATGGAGAACGTCTCCGCCTTCACCCCGAACCAGCGGCCGACGAAATAATGGCCAAGCTCATGGACGAAGACGAGCGGGCCGATACACAGCAGGAAGGCGAGGACGGTGAAGAAGAAGCCGGGACTGCTCAAATCTGATACTCTCGCGCCACCTCGGCGGCCATGCGTCGGGCCTCTCGATCGATCTCGAGCACCGCATCGATCGACCCGGGCGCCGGCGGGTCACAGGCGGCCAGCACGTCGCCGACCACCGATGCGATATCGAGGAAACCGATCCGGCTTTCAAGGAAAGATGCGACCGCCACCTCGTTCGCGGCATTGAGAACCGCCGGCTTCGCGCCCCCGTCGGTCAGCGCCTGGCGGGCGAGAGCCAGGGCTGGAAACCGGACCATATCGGGCGCTTCGAAGTCGAGCCTGCCGATGCTCACCAGATCGAGCCGCTGGCACGGCGTCTCCATTCGCGCCGGCCAGGCGAGCGCATGGGCGATCGGCACCCGCATGTCGGGCGGTCCCAGTTGGGCGAGCAGCGAGCCATCCACATATTCGACGAGGCTGTGGACGATGGATTGGGGATGGATCACCGCGTCGAGCGCATCGGCGCCGACCGGAAACAGGTGGAACGCCTCGATCAGCTCCAGCCCCTTGTTCATCAGTGTCGCGGAATCGACCGAGATCTTCGCGCCCATCGACCAGTTGGGATGGGCGACGGCCTGCGCCGGGGTCACGCCGCGCATCTCTTCCAGGCTCCAGGTCCGGAACGGGCCGCCGCTGGCGGTGAGGATGATCCGTCGCACCCCCTCCGGCCGCAGATGGTCGAGGCACTGGAAGACCGCATTATGCTCGGAGTCGACGGGCAGCAGGGTGGCGCCGCTTGCGGCCGCCGCGCGAGTCATCAGGTCGCCCGCCGAGACGAGGGATTCCTTGTTGGCGAGCGCCACCGTGCGCCCGCCCTCGAGCGCGCGCATCACCGGCTCGAGCCCCGCCGTGCCGACGATCGCGGCCATCGTCCAGTCGGCCCCGGCGCCGGCGGCCTCGACGATCGCGCCGGCGCCGGCCACCGCCTCGACTCCGGTGTCCGCCAGCCCTTCCTTCAGCCGTGGATAATGGCGTTCGTCGCCGATCACCGCGCGGCGCGGGCGGACCTCCCGCGCAAGGCCGATCAGCCCCTCGACATCGCCGCGCGCCGTGAGCGCGAGAACGTCGAACGACTCCGGTTCCCGCGCGATCAGGTCGAGCGTCGATCGACCCACCGATCCAGTCGCGCCGAGGATGGTGACCGAACGCATCAGCCGGTCCACAATCCCGCGGCCAGCAGCAGGAAGGTCGCCAGCGACACGGGAAGCAGCCCGTCGAGCCGGTCGAGGACGCCGCCATGTCCGGGCAGGATCGCCCCGCTGTCCTTCACCCCGGCGCGCCGCTTCACCCAGCTTTCGTAAAGATCGCCGCCCTGCGCCACGATCGCCATCGGCGCGCCGATCCAGACGAACGGCATGCCGAGATCGAAAAGCAGCGCGACGCCCCAGCCGACGAGGCCAGCGCCGATCATCCCGCCGATCAGCCCCGCCCAGGTCTTGTTCGGGCTGACCCTTGGCGCAAGCTTCGGCCCGCCGATCGACCGACCGGCGAAATAGGCGAAGATGTCGGTCGCCCAGGTCACGCCCATCACCCAGAAGACGAGGCCGTTATAGGCCCAGCTCAGCACCAGCAGAGCGAAGGCTGGAATGGCGACATAGGCGAAACCCCAACCGGCGGCGATGCGCCGGGCGCCGGCGGCAAGCAGCACTGCGGCTCCCGCGACCACCGCAAAGGCGTAGAAAGCGAAAAAGAAATCGTCGGGGTCGATCGCCAGCTCGCTGTCCTGATCGAGCGGTGGCAGCGCGTCCGGATAGAGATATTCGATCCCGCCGAGCAGCAGGGCAACGAGCAGGACGCCGCCGATCCAGGCCCACAGCCGGGGCACGCGGTGCAGGGCGCACCATTCGATCATCATGACCACCGCGGCGAGCGCGACGAGCCCGCGCAACGCCCACCCGCCATACCAGACGGCAGTCAGCGCGACGGCCGCCATGACGATCCCGGCGATGAAGCGGGTCGAAAGGTCCGAGGACGCCTTCGCGGCCGGCGTTTCGCTCATAAGCCCCCGTAGCGCCGCTCGCGCCGCGCATAGTCCGCGAGCGCCGCCTCCATCGCTGCCTCGTCGAAATCGGGCCACAGCGTGTCGACGAACAGCAGCTCGGAATAAGCGGCCTGCCACAGCAGGAAGTTGGACAGCCGCCGTTCGCCCGACGTGCGGATCATCAGATCGAGCGGGGGCAGGCCGCCGGTGTCGAGCGCCGCATCGATCCGCGCTTCGTCGATCTGGTCCGGGGCCAGCCGCCCGGCGGCGACCTCCCCGGCGAGCTGGCGCATCGCTCCGACCAGCTCGCCGCGCGCCCCGTAATTGAGGGCGATCGCAAGCGTCATGCGGCTGTTGCCGGCCGTCTTCTCGACCGCCGCATCGACCATCCGCGCGACGTCGCTTTCAAAGGCCGTGTGGTCGCCGAGGATGCGAAGGCGGATTCCCTCGCGGTGGAGGCTGTTGAGCTCACGCTGGACGTAGAAGCGAAGAAGGCCGGTGAGATCCGCGATCTCGGTCTTCGGGCGGCGCCAGTTCTCCGAGGAAAAGGCATAGAGGGTGAGGCACTCGACCCCGGCCTCGCCAGCCGCGCGAAGCGCCTTGCGCGCGGCTTCCGCACCGGCGCGGTGACCGGCGGCGCGCGGCAATCCCCTCGCCTTCGCCCAGCGCCCGTTGCCGTCCATGATGATGGCGACATGGCGCGGCACCGCCGGCGCCCGCGCGCGATTGTCCGGATCCGACCCGAGCGGGGCCGTCGCGACGCTCACTTCTGCAGGATTTCCTTGTCCTTGGCGGCGACGATATCGTCGATCTCCTTGATCGCCTCGTCCGTCAGCTTCTGCACTTCGGCGTCGAGGCGCTTGTGCTCGTCCTCGCTGATGTCCTTCTTCTTCTCGTCGGTCTTGAGCGCGTCCATGCCGTCGCGGCGGACGTTTCGCACGGCCACCTTCGCCTTTTCGGCATATTGGTGGGCGAGCTTCGAGAGTTCCTTGCGCCGCTCTTCGGTGAGGTCCGGAATCGGCAGCCGGATGGTCTGGCCGTCGGTGACCGGATTGATGCCGAGCCCGGCATTGCGGATCGCCTTTTCGACCGCCGAGATGTTCGAACGGTCCCACACCTGGACGGACAGCATCCGCGGCTCCGGCGCCGACACGGTGGCGACCTGGTTCAGCGGCATGTTCGCGCCATAGACCTCGACCTGGATCGGATCGAGCAGGGCGGTCGACGCGCGGCCGGTGCGCAGGCCGCCGAGATCGTGCTTCAGCGTCTCGACCGCGCCGGTCATGCGGCGCTGCAGGTCGGCCTTGTCATAGGCGGGCATCTTGTTCTCTCCTTCAGTTCTCGACGACCGTGAACGTGCCGCCACCGCCGAGCACGCGGGCGAGATTGCCCTGCTCGCGGATGTTGAACACCACGATCGGAATATTGTTGTCGCGGCACAGCGCGATCGCGCTGGCATCCATCACCTTCAGATCGTCCGCGAGGACCTGATTGAAAGTGACTGTTTCATAACGCTTCGCGGTCGCCACCTTCTTGGGATCGGCATCGTAGACGCCGTCGACGCTGGTCCCCTTGAACAGCGCATCGCAGCCCATTTCGGCGGCGCGGAGCGCAGCGGCGGTGTCGGTGGTGAAGAACGGATTGCCGGTGCCGGCCGCGAAGATCACCACCCGCCCCTTCTCCATGTGCCGCACGGCGCGGCGGCGGATATAGGGTTCGGAGACGGTCGCCATCGGGATCGCCGACTGCACCCGCGTATCGACGCCGATCTTCTCCAGCGCATTCTGGAGCGCGAGGGCGTTCATCACCGTCGCGAGCATGCCCATATAGTCGGCGCTGGCCCGATCGAACCCCTTTGCCGCGCCGGCGAGTCCGCGGAAGATATTCCCCCCGCCGACCACGAGGCACAGCTCATGCCCGTCGTCGCGCGCGACCTTGATCTCGCCGGCGATGCGGCCGACCGTCTCGGGATCGATGCCGAACTGGCCATCGCCCATCAAGGCCTCGCCCGAAAGCTTCAGGAGAATACGATTGAAGCGCGGGCGCGACGGCATGGAGCTTCCGGTCTGCTGATGAAAAACAGGGTGGCGCGCACCTTAGTCGGCGCGCGTCACCCTGCCAAGGCGACGAATTAGGCGGCCTTGGGCGTGCCGGCCGCGGCGGCGACCTCGGCGGCGAAGTCGCTTTCTTTCTTCTCGATGCCCTCGCCCAGCTGGAATCGGACATAGGTCGAAAGGGTGATCGGGCTGCCCAGGCGCTTCGCCTCGCCGGCGATCACGTCTTCGATCTTCGTCTTGTTGTCGATGACGAAAAGCTGGGAAAGCAACGCATTTTCCTTGCGGAACTTGGCCATCGCACCCTCGACCATCTTCTCGACGATCTCGGCCGGCTTGCCGCTCTCGGCCGCCTTCTCGCGCGCGATGCCGCGCTCGCGCTCGACCATTGCCGGATCGAGCCCGTCCGCGGTCAGCGCGAGCGGATTGGCGGCGGCGATGTGCATCGCCAGCTGCTTGCCGAGCGTCTCGAGCGCCGCCTTGTCGGCGCCGCTCTCCAGCGCGACGAGCACGCCGATCTTGCCGAGGCCCGGCGCGGCGGCGTTGTGGACGTAGGACACGACGACGCCATCGTTCACCGACACCCGCGCGGCGCGGCGCAGCGATTGGTTCTCGCCGATCGTGGCGATGTTGTTGGTGAGCGTTTCCGCGACGGTGCCGCCCGACGGATAGTCCGCCGCGGCAAGCGCGTCCATGTCGTCGCCGGTCGTCAGCGCGATGCGCGCGACGCTGCGGACGAAATCCTGGAACTGCTCGTTCTTGGCGACGAAATCCGTCTCCGAATTGACCTCGACGGCGGCGCCGGTCGTGCCATCGACCGCGACGCCGATCAGGCCTTCGGCGGCAACGCGGCCGGCCTTCTTCGCGGCGGCGGCGAGGCCCTTGGTGCGCAGCCAGTCGATGGCGGCTTCCATGTCGCCATTCACCTCGGCGAGCGCCTTCTTGCAATCCATCATGCCGGCGCCGGTGCGCTCGCGCAGTTCCTTGACGGTGGCGGCCGTGATCTCAGCCATGTCTTCTATCCTTTTGAATTAACGCCCCTCCCGCTTGCGGGAGGGGGTGGGGTGGGCAGGCCCGCACGATTGAACAGGCCCACCCCTTTTGCCCCCTCCCGCAAAGCGGGCCGGGGAAGCGATCAGGCGTCGGCCAGCGCGGCTTCGGCCGGCGGCTCGTCCTGCGCGCCGATATCGACGCCGCGCTGGGCCGCGCCGCCCTGCTTGCCGGCGAGCACCGCGTCGGCGATCGCATCGCAATAAAGGCGGATCGCGCGGCTGGCGTCGTCATTGCCCGGGACCGGGAAGGCGATGCCGTTCGGCGAGACGTTCGAATCGAGGATCGCGACGACGGGGATGCCAAGCGTATTGGCTTCCTTGATCGCGAGCTCCTCCTTGTTGGCGTCGATCACGAACATGGCGTCGGGAATCCCGCCCATGTCGCGGATGCCGCCAAGCGAAAGCTCGAACTTGTCGCGCTCGCGGGTCAGCTGGAGGACCTCCTTCTTGGTGAGGCCCGTGGTGTCGCCGGCGAGCTGCTCCTCGAGCGCCTTGAAGCGCTTGATCGAGTTGGAGATCGTCTTCCAGTTGGTGAGCATGCCGCCAAGCCAGCGATGGTTGACGAAATGCTGGCCCGAACGGCGCGCCGCCTCGGCGATCGGCTCCTGCGCCTGGCGCTTGGTGCCGACGAAGAGGATCTTGCCGCCCGACGCCGCGGTGGCGCGGACGAAATCGAGCGCGCGGGCGAAGAGCGGCACGGTCTGCGACAGATCGATGATGTGCACCCCGTTGCGCTCGCCGAAGATATACGGCTTCATCTTGGGGTTCCAGCGATGGGTCTGGTGGCCGAAATGCGCTCCGGCCTCGAGCAATGCCTGCATGCTGACGTCGGTGGACGCCATAGTCTTTCTCCTTCCGGTTATGCCTCTGCGGGGCCGAGAAACTCCTTTCGGAGCACCGGTATGTTGGTCCCGCATGTGGAATGGGCGCGCATCTAGAGAGACGCGCGGGGAAAATCAAGCCCGACCCGCGGCAAGGTAGCGGTGGCCGACACCTTCGCCGGCGGCCCCTCCCCATCCCACCGCCAAACGCCGCCAAGCCCCCTCGCCGACGATGTGGCTTGACGATGGAACATAAAGGGAACATATGGGCGATCCGGTTCGCGGAACAAAAGCGGATCGGCTCGGTTTCAGCCTGTGGATAAAAGAAGGGAAAAGCTGTGGCTCATCTGGCATCGACCCTGTTCTTCCTCGCCCTGCTCGTCGGGCTCGGGGTCATTCTGGAGACGACGGTTCGTTCGCATTGGGCGCTGATCGCCGCCGCCCTCTGGCCGGCGCCTTCGGCTCCGCGAGCGGCAGCAACGGTTCGGCTGGCATCGACGGCGGCTCGGTCGCGGCGCGCTGCTGCCTGACCCGGGCATAGCTCATGACGCTGAGCGGGATCAGCCCGAGATAGACGAGCGCGACGAAGCTCAACGTCTCCCAGGTCGCCGAGGCGACCGCCGCCCCCAGCAGCGCGATGATGACGATCGCCTCCAGCCGGATGTTGCGCCTGAGGCGCAGCGAGCCCCAGGAGAAGGTCGCGACGTTCGAGATGGCAAGGAAGGCGATCAGCGCCGCCCAGGGCGCGACCAGCCGGTAATCCTGAAGCCAGGTCCAGCGCTCGCCGCTCGCCAGCCACAGATATACCGGGAGCAGCAGCAGCCCCGCCCCCGCCGGTGCCGGCACGCCGGTCAGGAAACCGGCCGATTTGTGCGGCTGTTCGTCGACATCGATCTGGGCGTTGAAGCGGGCGAGCCGCAGCGCCTGGCACGCCGCGAAGGCGAGCGCGAACACCCAGCCGATCCGGGGCCAATGCTGGAGCGACCACAAATGCAGCACGATCGCCGGCGAGACCCCGAAGGCGATCACGTCCGACAGCGAATCGAGTTCGGCCCCGAACCGGGTCTGGCCGCGCAGCGCCCGCGCGATCCGGCCGTCCATGCCGTCGAGCACAGCGGCGGCGAGGATCGAGTAGATCGCATTCTCCCACTGACCGGCGATCGCGAATCGCACGCTGGTCAGCCCGACGCACAGCGCCAGCGCTGTGACGGCGTTGGGGACGACCGCGCGAAGCGGGATGCCGCGCATGGGGCGCTCGCGCCGCTGGCGGGGCGGCCTCACGCCCCTGCCCTCACTGGGCGACCCCCTCGATCAGCTCGGAAACGCCGATCCTGGCGACGATCGTCTCCCCGGCGATGGTGCGCTGGCCGAGCAGGACCTGGCTCGACGTGCCGCTGGGCAGATAGACATCGACGCGGCTGCCGAAACGGATGAGGCCCACGCGCTGCCCGGCGACGACCGTGTCGCCCGCCTTCACCCACGGCACGATCCGCCGCGCGACGAGCCCCGCGATCTGGGTGAAGGCGATCTTCGTCCCGTCGGCGCCCTCGACCAGGATATGCTGGCGCTCATTGTCCTCGCTCGCCTTGTCGAGATCGGCATTGAGGAACTTGCCGGCGATGTAGACGACCCGCCGGATCGTCCCGGCGATCGGCGTGCGATTGATGTGGACGTCGAACACGCTCATGAAGATCGAGACGCGGATCAGCGGGTCCGGTGGCATATCTCCGGCCTCGACCAGTTCCTTCGGCGGCGGCACGGTCGCGATCGCGGTGACCAGCCCGTCGGCGGGTGCGATGATCAGGTCTTGGCCGCTCGGCGTCGTCCGGACGGGATCGCGGAAGAATGCGGCGGTCCACACCGTCACGCCGGCCATGATCCAGCCGAGGACGGACCAGTGCAGGCCGAACCACAGCCCGACCGTGATCGCCAGGGCGATGACCGAGAATTTGCGCCCTTCCGGATGGATGGACGGCATCCGCCAGCGGACCGACGAGGTGACGAGCTCGTTCTTTTCGAGAGAAGACATTGGGACGCCTTTAAGCGGTGCCGCCGGGCGAGACAATCGCGACGCGCATTCCGGGGGCGGGCGCGCGACGATCGGCGAGTGTTGATCGCCGCGCGCGGGCCGCTTAAGGCCCCCTTCAACACCCATTCCGACAGGAAAGCGCATCGCTCATGGCCAAGATCAAGGTGAAGAACCCGGTCGTCGAACTGGACGGCGACGAGATGACCCGCATCATCTGGCAGTGGATCCGCGAACGGCTGATCCTGCCCTATCTCGACATCGATCTCGTCTATTTTGATCTCGGCATCGAGAAGCGCGACGAGACGGACGACCGGATCACCGTCGAATCGGCCGAGGCGATCAAGAAATATGGCGTCGGCGTGAAGTGCGCGACGATCACGCCGGACGAGGCGCGGGTCGAGGAATTCGGCCTCAAGAAGATGTGGAAATCGCCCAACGGGACGATCCGCAACATCCTTGGCGGCACGATCTTCCGCGAGCCGATCGTGATGTCCAACGTCCCGCGGCTGATCCCCGGCTGGACCGATCCGATCGTCGTCGGCCGCCATGCCTTCGGCGACCAGTATCGCGCGACCGATTTCAAGGTGCCCGGCCCTGGCAAGCTCACCATGAAATGGCAGGGCGAAAATGGCGAGACGCTCGATTTCGACGTCTTCGACTTCCCGGCCGCCGGCGTCGCGATGGGCATGTACAATCTCGACGAATCGATCCGCGATTTCGCCCGCGCGTCGATGAACTATGGCCTGGTGCGCGAATGGCCGGTTTACCTGTCGACGAAGAACACCATCCTCAAGGCCTATGACGGGCGGTTCAAGGACATCTTCGCAGAGGTTTACGAGACGGAGTTCAAGGACAAGTTCAAGGAGCTCGGCATCGTCTACGAGCATCGCCTGATCGACGACATGGTCGCCTCCGCGCTCAAGTGGAGCGGCAAGTTCATCTGGGCCTGCAAGAATTACGACGGCGATGTGCAGTCGGATCAGGTCGCGCAGGGCTTCGGCTCGCTGGGGCTGATGACGTCCGTCCTGATGTCGCCGGATGGCAAGACGATCGAGGCCGAGGCGGCGCACGGCACCGTCACCCGCCACTATCGGATGCACCAGCAGGGCAAGGCGACCTCGACCAATCCGATCGCCTCGATCTTCGCCTGGACCGGCGGCCTCAAATATCGCGGCCGCTTCGACGGCACGCCCGAGGTCACTCGCTTCGCCGAGACGCTCGAGCGGGTCTGCGTCGAAACGGTCGAAAGCGGGAAGATGACCAAGGACCTCGCCATCCTGATCGGCCCGGACCAGAGCTGGATGACGACCGAACAGTTCTTCGAGGCGGTCCGGGTCAATCTCGAAACGGCGATGGCCGCGCAGCCCGCCTAGGGGCGACGCAGTCCGGCATCCGGCGAAGCGATGTGCTCGCGCCGGATGCCGAGCCCGAGCAGGCGTGCCGGAAGACGGCGCAGCGGCGGCAGCCGATCGAACAGCCTGAGCAGGAGCGGCACGTCCTGCAGAACCGCCCGGCGGCGGATCGTCGGGGCGAGGATCCGGTCGTGCACGGCCTTCTGGACGCGCTGCACGATTCGGACGGGAAGCAGCCTTCGCGCACGCACCTTGTCGAGCCGCGAATCGACCGGTTCGCCCGCCGCCAGCCGAGCGGCGAGGATATTCGCCGCCGCCACCGCATCCTGGATCGCCAGGTTGATGCCGACGCCGCCGACCGGCGACATGGCATGGGCGGCATCCCCGATGGCGAGCAGCCCGGGACGCGACCAGGTTTCAAGCCGGTCGAGCGAGACCGAGAGCAGCTTCACCTGGTCCCAGCTTTCAAGCTCGCCGACGACGTCCGCCAGATCCGGTGCGGCGCTGGCGACATCGGCGCGAAACGCCGCGATGCCGCGCGCCTCGACCTCGCTCGCGCCGCCCTTGGCGACCACGAAAGCGCATTGCCAGTAATCGCCGCGATCCAACTGGACGACGAAGGTGCCGGCGCCGAACGTGCCGCCGGTTTCGCCCTGCGCGACCCTGCCTTTGGGAAGGCGGAACCACAAAACGTCGATCGGCGCGCCGAGATCGCGCTTCGCGAAGCCGGCCTTGTCGCGCAGGATCGAGCCGCGCCCGTCCGCGGCGATGACGAGCCGGGCGCGCAGCTGCGTCCCGTCCTTCAGCGTCACGCCGGCGATCCGGCCGCCCTCTTCGATCAGGTCCACCACCTCGGCGTTCATCCTGAGTTCGAAGGTTGGATAGTGGCGCGCCTCCTCGGCCACGAAATCGAGAAAGTCCCACTGGGGCATCAGCGCGATGAACTTGCAGGCGACCGGAAGGTGGCTGAAATCGGCGACGACGATGCGCCGGTCCGCGACGCGTGCCGTGATCTCGCGGACTTCGTCGTGAGGACGCTTCAGGAACGCCTCTAGGAGCCCGAGCTCGCGCATCAGCTCCAGCGTCGAAGGATGGACCGTGTCGCCACGGAAATCGCGCAGGAAATCGCCATGCTTCTCGACCACGATCGTCCGGGCGCCGGCGCGCGCGAAAAGCAGCCCGGCCACCATCCCTGCCGGGCCTCCCCCGACGATCACGAGATCGGATGCGTTCATGGGACTGACAATCGCGCCGGAAGCTGCATAAAGGCAATATGGCAGCAGAATTCACCACTACCGGACTAAGCGACGCGCTGGTGATCCTCGGCGCGGCGGGGGTCGTGATCCCGGCCTTCGCTCGTTTTCGGATCAGCCCCGTCATCGGCTTCATCCTGATCGGCCTCGCGGTCGGACCGGCGGGGCTCGGCGCCCTCGCCGCCCGCTTCCCCTGGCTCGGCTATGTCACCATCACCAATCCGCACGCGATCGAGCCGTTCGCCGAATTCGGCATCATCCTGCTCCTTTTCGCGATCGGCCTCGAACTGTCGTTCAAGCGCCTGTGGCAGATGCGGCGGCTCGTCTTCGGGGTCGGCGCCGCGGAGCTGCTCATTTCAGCAGCGCTCATCGGCGCCGGTCTTTTCTGGTTCGGCACGCCGGGCAGCGGCGCGCTCGCTCTCGGGCTCGGCCTGGCCCTGTCCTCGACAGCCCTCGTTCTGCCGCTCGCGGGGACGGATGGGCCGGTCGGTCGCGCGGCGCTCGCAATGCTGCTGTTCGAGGACCTGGCGCTGGTCCCCATCATCTTCGCCCTCGGCGCGATGGGGCCGCAGGCGGGAGAGGAAGGCTTTGGCCCGCTCATTCGGGTGGTCCTGCTCGGCGCCGCGACGATTGCCGCGATGATGGTGATCGGACGGCTTTTCCTGCCGCGCCTGTTCGCGCAGGCGGCGCGGACCAAGAGCCCGGAGCTGTTCCTCGCCGCGAGCCTGCTGGTGGTGATCGTCGCGAGCCTGCTCACCACTGCGGTCGGCCTTTCGCCGATCGTCGGCGCGCTGGTCGCCGGCATCCTCATTGCCGAGACTGATTATCATGACGAGGTCGAATCGATCACCGCCCCCTTCCGCGGCCTCGCGCTCGGTATCTTCCTGATCACGGTCGGGATGAGCGTCGATCTCAGGATCGTCGCGGCGAACTGGCAGACGATCCTGATCGCGGTCGTCGGCGTGCTCGTCGCCAAGGCGGCGGTGACAGCGACGTTGCTGCGCCTCTACGGCACCAGCAAGGGGGTCGCGGCGGAGACCGGGGTGCTGATGTCGGCGCCCTCCGAAACCACCTTGATCGTCCTTGGCGCCGCGGCCAGCGCGCAGCTCATCAGCCGCGACAGCGCCGCCTTCTGGCAGATCGTGACCGCGATCGGGCTGACCGTCACACCGCTGCTCGCCAAGCTCGGCCAGGTCGCCGCACGGCGCATCGAGCGGCAGCGCGGCGCGCCGGAGCCGACGGCTGTCGAGATGGAGCCGGACGCTTCCGTCTCGGTGATCCTCGGCTTCGGACGTGTCGGCCGCCTCGTCGCCGACATGCTCATCACGCATGGCAAGCGCTACATCGCGGTCGATTCCGACGTGGATTCGGTGAGCGCCGCCAATCGCGACGGCTATCATGTGATCTTCGGCGATGCCGGCCGACCGAACCTGATCGAGCGGCTGCAGCTCGACAATGCCACCGCGCTCATCCTCACCATGGACGATCCGGTGCTGCTCGTGCGGCTGACCAGGCGGGCGCGACAGCTCTATCCCGATCTCACGATCGTCGCGCGCGCCCGCGATGCCGCCCATGCCGCCGAGCTCTACAAGGCCGGCGCCACCGACGCGGTGCCCGAAACGCTCGAATCCTCGCTCCAGCTTTCGGAGGCGGTGCTGGTCGATCTCGGCATGGCGATGGGTCCGGTCATCGCCTCGATCCACGAAAAGCGCGCCGAGCTTCGCCAGCAGATCATGGAGATGGGCGATCTCGACCGCGAGCCGGCGCAGCGCGGCGGCCGTCTGAGGGACGCGACTACGCCGCGATAGGCTCGGCGCTGAGCGCCGCCTTGACCGCAGCCAGCGCCTCGGCCGCCCTGGCCCCGTCGGGGCCGCCGCCCTGGGCCATGTCGGGCCGTCCGCCCCCCCCTTGTCCGCCGACCGCCTCGACCGCCTTGCGGACGAGATCGACCGCGTTCAGAGCGCCTGCGAGATCGTCGGTCACGCCGACGGCGACGGTGGCGCGGCCGTCATTGACCGCGACCAGCGCGACGACGCCTGAGCCGACGCGCGCCTTCGCTTCGTCGACGAGGCCGCGCAGGCTCTTCGCCTCGACCCCGTCCAGCACCTGGCCGATGAAGCCGTGTCCCGCGACCTGCTCCGGCCCAGCCTGCTCGGCCTTGCCGCCACCGCCGAGCGCCAGCGCCTTCTTCGCCTCCGCGAGCTCGCGCTCCAGCCGGCGGCGCTCCTCGACCAGCGCGGCAACACGGGCCGGCACTTCGTCCGGCGCGGCCTTGAGCGTCGCCGCGGCTTCGCGCAGCCGCTCCTCGCGCTCGACCAGATAGCGGCGCGCCGCCTCGCCTGTCAGCGCCTCGATCCGCCGGACGCCCGCCGCCACCGCGCTTTCGGAGGTGATCTTGAACAGCTGGATATCGCCGAGCGCGTTGACGTGCGTGCCGCCGCACAGCTCGACCGAGTAAGCGCCCTCGCCGTCGCTTCCCATCGAAAGGACGCGGACCTCGTCGCCATATTTCTCGCCGAACAGGGCCATCGCGCCCGCGGCCATCGCGTCGTCGATGCTCATCAGCCGCGTACCGACGGGCACATTCTCGCGGATGTGGCGATTGACGTCGGCCTCCACCGCCTCGATCTCCTCACGCGTCAGCGCCTTGGGGTGCGAGAAATCGAAGCGGAAATAATCCGGCGCGACCAGGCTCCCCTTCTGCGTCACATGATCGCCGAGCCGCCGGCGCAGCGCCGCGTGGAGCAGGTGCGTGGCGCTGTGATTGGCGCGGATCTTCGATCGGCGCGCAGCATCGACCGAGAGGTGAACGGCATCGCCGACGGCCACCTCGCCCGCGCGGATCGTCGCGTGATGCGCGTGGAGCTTGCCGAGCGGCTTCGACGTGTCCTCGACGTCGGCCTCGAGCCCCTTGGCGGAGGTCACGAATCCGGTGTCGCCCATCTGCCCGCCGCTCTCACCGTAAAAGGGCGTCTGATTGGTGACGAGGATCACGGAATCCCCCGGGCCGGCCTTGTCGACGCGTGCCCCGTCCTTGACGATCGCGACCACCTGGCCATCGCCGTCATGGCCGAGATAGCCGGTGAACTCGGTCGCGCCCGCCTCTTCGGAAAGATCGAACCACACATCGTCGCTCGCCTTGGCGCCGCTGCCCTTCCAGGCGGCCCGCGCCTTAGCCTTCTGCTCGGCCATTGCGGCGTCGAAGCCGGCGCGGTCGACGCCGAAGCCCTGCGCACGAAGCGCGTCCTCGGTGAGATCATAGGGAAAGCCGTAGGTGTCGTAGAGCTTGAACGCGGTCTCGCCCGGAAGCGTATCGCCGGGCTTCATCGCGCCCGTCGCCTCGTCGAGCAGCCGCAGGCCGTTGGCCAGCGTCTGGCGGAAGCGCGTCTCCTCCAGCTTCAGCGTTTCCTCGATCAGCGGCTGGGCGCGCACCAGCTCGGGATAGGCGGCACCCATTTCGGCGACCAGGCTCGGCACCAGCCGGTGCATCAGCGGCTCGGCCGCGCCGATCAGGTGCGCGTGGCGCATCGCGCGGCGCATGATCCGGCGCAGCACATAACCCCTGCCCTCGTTCGCCGGCAGCACGCCGTCGGCGATCAGGAAGCCCGAGGCGCGCAGGTGATCGGCGATCACCCGGTGGCTCGCCTTCAGCTCCCCGGCGGTATCGGTGCGGGTGAGCTCGCCCGAAGCGGCGATCAGTGCCTTGAACGTGTCGGTGTCATAATTGTCGTGGACGCCCTGGAGCACCGCGGCGATCCGCTCCAGCCCCATGCCGGTGTCGATCTGCGGCTTGGGCAGATCGCCGACGACGACATCGTCGGCCTGCACATTCTGCATGAAGACGAGGTTCCAGATCTCGACGAAGCGGTCGCCATCCTCGTCCGGCGATCCCGGCGGGCCGCCGGGGATATGATCGCCATGATCGTAGAAAATCTCCGAACAGGGCCCGCAGGGGCCGTCCGGCCCCATCGCCCAGAAATTGTCCTTGGTCGCGATGCGGATGATCCGCTCATCGGGAAGGCCGGCGATCTTCTTCCACAGATCCCACGCCTGATCGTCGGTGTGATAGACCGTGACGGTCAGCCGATCCGCCGGAATGCCCCATTCCTTCGTCAGCAAGGTCCAGGCGAGCGTGATCGCACGCTCCTTGAAATAGTCGCCGAAGGAAAAATTCCCCAGCATTTCAAAGAAGGTATGATGCCGCGCGGTATAGCCCACATTGTCGAGATCGTTATGCTTGCCGCCGGCGCGCACGCATTTCTGCGAAGAGGTCGCGGTCGTGTAGGGCCGCGTCTCCTGCCCGACGAACACATTCTTGAACGGCACCATCCCGGCGTTCACGAACATCAGCGTCGGATCGTTCTGCGGCACGAGCGGCGCGGACGGCACGATCGTGTGGCCCTCGCGCGCGAAGAAATCGAGAAAGCCGCGCCGGATGTCGTTGGTCGATGTCATGGGCTGGATTTAAGCGACGTGCTGCGCCGCGGCAAGCGACGAACCCCTCGCCTGCCCTCTTGAAGTTCGCACCGGATCGGCACAGTCTGGCGGTTTCCACAAGACGCGGCCCCGCGTCTTCTCGCGGACCGCGCCAGCGGACGGAGGAGACGATCATGCCCGAAAGAGCTGCAGGCACCAGGACCATCGCGCTCGTCGGGCCTGGCGGCGCTGGGAAAACCAGCCTCGCCGAGGCCCTTCTTTTTGCCGCCGGGGCGACCAGCCGACAGGGATCGGTCGCCGACGGAAGCTGCGTCGGCGACGCGAGCCCCGAGGCGCGGGCGCGCGGCGGTTCGACCGAGATCAACCTCGTCCACCTCGATTATATGGGCGATCGCTACGTCTTCATCGACACGCCGGGATCGGTCGGCTTCGTCGCTGATGGCGCGCTCGGCGTCGCAGCGGCGGACCTTGCGATCGTCGTCGTCGATCCCGATGCGGATCGCGCCTTGCTCGCCGAGCCGACGTTGCGGCAGCTCGAACGCCTCGGCGTTCCGCACATGATCTTCGTCAACAAGATCGATCAGGCGCGGGGATCGATCCAGACGCTGCTGGAGTCGCTCCAGCCGATGAGCGATGCGCCGCTGATCGCCCGCTGGATCCCGATTCGAGATGGCGAGAAGATCACCGGCTTCGTCGATATCGCACTGGAGCGCGCTTATTATTACCGCCCCGGCCAGCCTTCGGAGCAGAAGGACGTGCCGGCCGATCTCGCCGAGCGCGAGGGCCTCGAGCGGACCCATATGCTCGAACAGCTCGCGGACCATGACGATGCGCTCCTCGAAGCGCTGTTGATGGACGAAATACCCGATCGGGCGACCGTCTATTCCGATCTCGCCCGCGAAACCGGTGCCGGCCATATCGCGCCGGTCCTGTTCGGGTCGGCCACCAGCGGTTTCGGGGTGCGGCGCCTGCTGAAGACGCTCCGGCACGAGGCGCCCGCGCCTTCGGCCGCCGCGGAAAGGCTCGGCGCGGCAGACGGATGCGCCTTCGTGTTCAAGGTCTCGCACGGCGGGTCGATGGGCCGCCTTACCTATGCCCGCGTCTTCGGCGGGTCGATCCGGGAGGGGCAGGAGCTGAAGGGACCGGGCGGCGCCGCGATCCGGATCGGCACCCTGTTCTGCGTCCAGGGCGACAAGACGGTGAAGATCCCCGAGGCGGGGACCGGCGATGTCGTCGCGATCGCCAAGCTGGAGGGCGTCGGCGCGGGCGAATGGCTGTCGTCCGGCAAGGCCCCGCCATCGCCCGGGATCGGCGCGCCGGTGCGTAATTTCGCGCTCGCCATCGCCACCCGCGATCGCAAGGACGACGTCCGCCTTTCCACCGCGCTCCACAAGCTGACCGAGGAGGATCGCGCGCTCCATTGGGAGCAGGACGAGACGATGCACGAGACCCGCCTCAAGGGCGTCAATGACGAGCATCTGAAGGTCACGCTCGATCGGCTCCAGCGCCGTTACGGGGTCGCGGTCGATGCACGGCCGCCGGCGGTCGGCTACAAGGAATCGATCCGCAAGAGCGTCACCCAGCGCGGCCGGCACAAGAAGCAGTCGGGCGGCCATGGCCAGTTCGGCGACGTCGTCATCGAGGTGAAGCCGCTGGCGCGCGGCGAAGGCTTCCGCTTCGGCGAGCGGATTTCGGGCGGTGTCGTTCCCAAACAGTGGATTCCGGCCGTGGAGGACGGGGTTCGCGATGCGCTTGCGAAGGGACCGCTCGGCTTTCCGGTCGTCGATGTCGAGGTGACCCTGGTCGACGGCTCCTACCACACGGTGGACAGCTCGGAGATCGCGTTCCGGACCGCGGGCCGCATCGCGATGAGCGAGGCGCTGGCAGCCGCAGCGCCGCACCTGCTGGAGCCGGTGCTCAAGGTCACGGTCGTGGCGCCGAGCGTGGCGACGTCGCGCATCACATCGGCAATCGCGAGCCGGCGCGGCCAGATGCTCGGCATGGGCCCGCGCGAGGGCTGGTCGCGCTGGGACCAGATCGAGGCGCTCATTCCCGAGGCGGAGATGCAGGGCTTCGACGCCGAATTGCGGTCGCTGAGCCAGGGGCTCGCTACTTACGAAGCGGCTTTCGACCATCTGGCCGAGCTCAACGGCACGCTGGCCGAGAAGGTGGTGCAAAGGGAGATGGAGCCCGCCTGAGCCGATCCTCCCTGTGAGAGACGCGCATCGGCGCGAGGCCGTGCCGGCACGGTGGAGGGGCGTTCGGGCTTCGTCGGCCCTCCGCCGTCCTGGGACACGCGCCCTTCCCATGGCGCGGGGCGGCGGCGAAGATCGCGCAGCGCCTTGACCCCGCCGCGGCTTTCCGCTTCCTCGGACGCTTGAGCGTTCGAGGGGAGCCACGATGGCCAAGCGCCTGACCTATTACATCCTGGCCGGGCTGGTGCTCGGCATCTTCACAGGCTGGGCGATCAATGCGGCGCTCGACGACGGCACGCCAGCGGCGACCGCGCGGCTGGCCGATGTCGCGTCCTATTTCTCGATCGTCACGACCCTCTTCCTTCGGCTGATCAAGATGATCATCGCGCCGCTGGTCTTTTCCACCCTGGTCGTCGGCATCGCGCATATGGGCGATACCGCCGCGCTCGGCCGGGTCGGGCTCAAGGCGCTGTTCTGGTTCATCTGTGCGAGCCTGGTGTCGCTGACGCTCGGGTTGATCCTGGTCAATCTGCTGCAACCGGGCGTCGGGCTCGATTTCGCGGTGCCCGCCGCGAACGCAGCGAGCGGGGTCGAGCGATCGTCGTTCAACCTCACCCAGTTCATCACTCACCTCGTGCCGCAATCGATTTTCGAGGCGATGGCGACGAACGAGATCCTCCAGATCGTGATCTTCTCGCTTTTCCTCGGGGTCGCGATCACCGCGGTGGGCGAGCCGGCGCGGCCGCTCGTCAGGGGCGCCGAGGCGCTCGCCAAGGTGATCCTCCAGGTCACCGATTATGTGATGCGCCTCGCCCCGATCGCGGTGTTCGCGGCGGTGACGGCGGCGATTGCCGAGCGCGGCCCGCAGATCATCGGCACCTTCGGTTATTTCATCGCGAGCTTCTATGCCGGCCTCGCGATCCTCTGGGCGCTGCTGATCGGCGCCTGCTTCCTGGTCGCGGGACGCCCTGCGCGCCGGCTTGTCCGCTATATCCGCGAGCCGGCGCTGCTCGCCTTTTCGACCGCCTCGTCGGAGGCCGCCTTCCCGCGCACGCTGGAGGCGCTCGATCGGTTCGGCGTGCCACCGCGGATCGCCAGCTTCGTGCTGCCGCTCGGCTATTCGTTCAACCTGGACGGGTCGATGATGTACATGACCTTCGCGACGATCTTCATCGCGCAGGCCTATGGCATCGATCTCAGCCTGGGCCAGGAAATCGCGATGCTGCTGGTGCTGATGGTCACGTCCAAGGGCATCGCCGGCGTGCCGCGCGCCAGCCTGGTCATCATCGCCGCGACGCTCACCATGTTCAACCTGCCCGAGGCCGGCGTGCTGCTCGTCCTTGCGGTCGATCATTTCCTCGACATGGGACGCTCCGCGACCAATGTCGTCGGCAATGCGGTGGCGAGCGTAGTGGTCGCGCGCTGGGAGGGAAGTCTCGATGCGCCGGAGCCGCCCGAGATCGAGCCGCCCCATGCTCCCTCGCACCGCGCGGCGCCGCCGCCGGAAAGCTGAGCCTTCCGCTCGCGACGCGATCAGGAAGGCCGGGCGCGCTCAGGCGTAGCGATAGGGGCCGCCTGCCTTGATCGCCGCGGCATAAGCGGGGCGGGCGTGGATCCGTTCGAGCCAGTCGAGGAGATTGGGGTGCGCCTCGTCGAGCCCCGCGCGCTCGCGCGCCAGCTCGAGCGGGAAGCTCATCATGATGTCGGCGGCGGTGAATTCATCGCCTGCGAACCACGGCCGCTCGGCAAGCTCGGTCTCCAGCCAGTCGAGATGCTTGCCGAACATGGTGAGGATCGGCCCGCGCGCCGGCTTTCCCATCGTGCCCATCCGCTCGGAGACCAGCAGGCCGAAGAGCGGCGCCATCAACGAGCCTTCGGCATAATGGACGAACTGGCGATAGCGCAGGACCGAATCGCGATTGGCCGGCGGCCCGAGGCGGCCCTCGGCTTTTTCGACCAGATAATCGATGATCGCGCCGCTTTCGATCAGCACGCGCGGCCCACCACCGCCCTCGGCGGCGCGGTCCTCGATCGCCGGCGCCTTGCCGAGCGGATGGATGCGCGACAGCTCGGGCGGGGCCAGCATCGTCTTCGGATCGCGCGCATGGCGCACCACCTCATAGGGAAGGCCAAGCTCCTCGAGCAGCCAGAGCACGCGTTGCGAGCGCGAATTTTCGAGGTGATGGACGACGATCATGCGCGGCTCCCGGGGAGCCGTCATAGACAGGCGTCGCTGTCTTGCAAATGGCCGGGCGGCAACGGAAAGCGGCCGCGCCCCCCTGATCCCGGACGCGGCCGCAACTCTTTACCCGGGACGAGTCCCGACGATCCGATGATCCCAACGAGACCCCTGCCACGCGCGGCCGGGGCCAAGGCCGGCTCCCCCCGATCGGGGCCGGCCCCCGCGCGCCTCAGGCGTCGTCCTCGGCGTCCGGACCGGTCATCAGCGCCTCACCGACCTCTTCGGTCCGCCCGCGGATCGCGCGCTCGATGCGCTCGGCGATCTCCGGATTGTCCTTGAGATAGGCCTTGGCATTCTCCCGCCCCTGCCCGATCCGGATCGAATCATAGCTGAACCAGGCGCCGGATTTCTCGACGATGCCGGCTTTTACGCCCAGATCGAGCACTTCGCCCAATTTGGACACGCCCTCGCCGTACATGATGTCGAACTCGACCTGCTTGAACGGCGGCGCGAGCTTGTTCTTGACCACCTTCACCCGGGTCGAATTGCCGACGATCTCGTCGCGGTCCTTGATCTGGCCGGTGCGGCGGATGTCGAGCCGGACCGAGGCGTAGAATTTCAGCGCATTGCCGCCGGTCGTCGTCTCGGGATTGCCGTACATGACGCCGATCTTCATCCGCAGCTGGTTGATGAAGATGACGAGGCACTTGGACTTGGAGATGGAGCCGGTGAGCTTGCGCAGCGACTGGCTCATCAGCCGTGCCTGGAGGCCGACATGGCTGTCGCCCATTTCGCCCTCGATCTCGGCGCGCGGCACCAGCGCGGCGACCGAATCGACGATCAGGATGTCGACCGCGTTCGAGCGCACCAGCGTGTCGGTGATCTCGAGCGCCTGCTCGCCCGTGTCGGGCTGCGAGACGATGAGGTTGTCGATGTCGACGCCAAGCTTCTTGGCATAGACCGGATCGAGCGCATGTTCGGCATCGACGAAGGCGGCGACGCCGCCCGCCGCCTGCGCCGCCGCGACCGCATGGAGGGCCAGCGTCGTCTTGCCCGAACTTTCCGGCCCGTAAATCTCGACCACGCGGCCGCGCGGCAGGCCGCCGATGCCGAGCGCGATATCGAGCCCGAGCGAACCGGTGGAGATGGTTTCGATCTGGATCGCCTCGCGCGATCCGAGCCGCATGGCGCTGCCCTTGCCGAAGGCGCGATCGATCTGCGCCAGGGCGGCGTCGAGTGCTTTTTGCTTATCGGTGTCCATCTGGGTCCTGTCGGAAACGACGTGAAGCGAGGCCGTCATGGCTGTCTCTCCCCTTAAAGCGCCCGCGGCGCGGGTCAACGCATGGCGGTTTCGTACACCATGTGTTCTGTTGGAACAAGAGGGAAACAAATCGGCCCGGCAGGAGCCCTTCAGCCGCCGCAGGCGGCCGCCAGCGCCGGCTCGATCGCGTCGATCGTGTAAGGCTTGGCGAGCAGCGGCGCTCCGGCGTGCTGCGCGGGCGGCGGCTCGACATGGCCGCCGGTGGCGATGACGAACGGCGTGCCGGTCTCGGCCAGGCGATCGGCGATCGGCCAGACGGCGCGGCCGTCCCTCAGCTGGACGTCGAGGATGGCGATGTCGAATCCGCCTTCGTCGACCCGCGCCAGAGCGTCCTCGATCGAATCGCAGGTCGCGACCACCTGGTGGCCGAGCGATTCGAGGAAATCCTCGAGCATCATCGCGATCAGTGGTTCATCCTCGACGATCAGGATCGATTTAAACGCGGTCATCGGCGTTGCATTATAGAATGTGGCGATCAGCGAAAGAGCCTATTTCGGCCCCTCGCCGGCGCCATTCGCACCATTTCCGGGCCGCAGAACCTCTCGCACCGCCTCCGCCAGCTGCTGAACCGAAAAGGGCTTGGCGAGGAAGGAGACGTTGGGGATGTCGATCGACTTGCGAAGCTGCTCCTCGGCATAGCCGGACATGAACAGGATCGGCAGATCGGGATGCGTCCGGCGCGCGGCGCGCACCGTCGTCGGCCCGTCCATCGTCGGCATGACCACGTCGGAGATCATCAGGTCGATCCTGGGCGTGCTGGCAAGAAGTTCGAGCGCCGCCTCGCCATTTTCGGCCGAAAGGACGGTATAGCCGTTGCGCGCGAGCGCCCGTTCGGCGACGGCGCGCACCATCGTCTCGTCCTCGACGACCAGGATCGTGCCGCTGCCCCATGTCTCACCCGCCTTGTCCTTCGCGCGGGCCCGCGCCGGCGCCTCCCCGGGCTGGGCGCGGTGGACCGGCAGGTAGATGGTGAAGGTGGTCCCGCGGCGCACCTGCGAATCGGCGAAGATGAAGCCGCCCGATTGCTTGACGATGCCGTAGACTGTGGAAAGGCCGAGCCCCGTCCCCTTCCCCACCTCCTTGGTGGTGAAGAAGGGCTCGAAAATCTTGCCGATGATGTGCGGCGGAATGCCGGTGCCGGTGTCCGTGATCTTGAGCGCCGTATAATCGGCGACCGGAAGCACGTCCGTGCCCATCCGGCGGACCTCTTCGGCCGAGACGGCAAGCGTCGTAAGCGTCAGGGTGCCGCCCCCTTCCGGATCCTTGGCGAGGATCGCGTCGCGCGCATTGACCGCGAGGTTGACGATGACCTGTTCGAGCTGGCCGGGGTCCGCGCGCACGGGGCCAAGTCCGCGGCCGTGCTTCACCACCAGCTTCACCCGCTCGTCGAGCAGCCGGTTCAGCAGGTGCGAGACCTCCGCGACGACGTCGGGAAGCTGCAGAACCTGCGGCCGCAACGTCTGCTGGCGGGAGAAAGCGAGCAGCTGGCGGGTGAGGTTGGCGGCCCGGTTCGCGTTGGATCGGATCTGCTGGATGTCGTCATAGTCGCTGTCGCCCGGCTGGTGGCGCATCAGCATCAGATCGCAGGTCCCGATGAGAGCGGTCAGGATATTGTTGAAATCGTGGGCGACGCCGCCGGCGAGCTGGCCCACCGCCTGCATCTTGGTCGCCTGCGCCACCTCGCGCTTGAGCCGCGCCTCCTCGCTATTGTCCTTGAGGCTGATGAGCACGGCGGCACTGCCGAGCCCCCGAGCGCCCGCGACGGTCATCGCCACCGGCTCCTCCGGGTTCGTCTTCATCCGCACGGCGAGATCGCCCGAAAGCGCGCGGCCACGGCCGAAGCGGCGCACCGCATCCGACACGGCTGCCTTATCCTCGTCGACGACCAGATCGCCGGGCCAGGCGGGGCGTTCCGTGGGGTTCAATCCGGCGGCCTTGCGGAAGGCCTGGTTGAGGAAGGTGAACCGGCCGTCCGAATCGGCCAGCGCGAGGCCGAGCGGAAGGCTGTCGAGCAGGGCGTGGATGTGCAGGCTCTCATCCTCGCTCAGCCGGACGCTGGCGATATCGTCCATCAGCAGGAAGAAGGAGAGCGCGTCGGGCCGGTCGGCGGACGGGATCTGGATGATCCGCAGCGGCGGCGAGGCCTTGCCCTCCGCGGCGAGGTGGAACTGGCCATTGTCATCGGCGACGAGATGGTCGACCAGCTGCGTGCCTTCAGCTCCCTCCCCGTCATCGGCGGCGGTGCGCTGGGCGAAGGCGCTGTTGGCGGCGCGGATGTCGCCGGAGGGATCTACCAACGCGAGCATCAGGCCCGCATCGCCGATCCGCCGGCCCGCTTCGCCGGCCACGAGGCGGGCGGCCTCGGCGCCGAGATCGGGGCCGTCGCCACGCCGGAAGCGCCACAGCAGCCGATCGCCGGCGACCGCCACCACCTCGCCCTCGGCCGGGCGACCGGCAAGCATCGCCGGGCCGATCGCGGCGGCGCCGTCGCGGCGCGCGATCCGGCCGGCCTCGGCCAGGCTCGTCCGCGTCGCTGGATCGGCATCGGCGGCGAGCGGCCCCACTCCGGCGCCAAACCAGCGTCCCCAGGCGCTGTTGGCGCTGACCAGATCGCCGGCCGGATCGGTGAGCGCGAGCGCGCTCGTCGGCCCCGCGCCATCGAGCACCGCCCGAAGCAGCGCGGCATCGAACGCACCCTCCGCCGGCGGCGCGAGCGCATGGATCGGCGCCGGCCGCCGGAGGAGCAGCAGGATGCCGCCGACCCCGACCAGGCCGGCCAGGAACAGGCCGGCGAAGGTCAGGTCACCGACGGCCCAGAACAGCAAGGCGGCCGAGAGCAAGGCCGCCCCGGCAACGACCAGCACCGTCCAGTCGGTGCGGCCGCCGCGGCCCGCGCCGGCAAGGGCGGCGCTGCTCGCCAAGCCGCTACCAGATCCGCACGCGCTGGTCGGGCGCGAGATAGAGGCGCTGGCCGGCGCGCACGTTGAACGCCGAATACCAGGGATCGAGATTGCGCACGACCGCGGCGCGCTGTTCCGACGGCGAATGCGGATCGGTCAGGAGCCGCTGGAGCAGGTTCGCCTCGCGATACTTGCGCCGCCACACCTGCGCCCAGCCGAGGTAGAAGCGCTGGTCGCCGGTCAGGCCGTCGATCACCGGCGCCGGCCGACCGCCGAGCGCGCGATGATAGGCTTCGTAGGCGACGGTGAGGCCCGCCAGATCGGCGATGTTCTCGCCCAGGGTCAGGTGGCCGTTGACGTGATGGCCGGGGAGCGCCTCGTAGGCGTCATATTGGGCCGCGAGCGCCTCGGTCAGGCGGTTGAAATTCTCGCGATCCTGCGGCGTCCACCATTCGACGAGCGCGCCATGCTCGTCATATTTGCTGCCCTGATCGTCGAAATGATGGCTCATCTCGTGCCCGATCACCGCGCCGATCCCGCCATAGTTGACCGCCATGTCGGCATGAGGATCGAAGAAGGGCGGCTGCAGGATCGCGGCGGGGAAGACGATCTCGTTCCACACCGGATTGGCGTAGGCGTTGATCGTCATCGGGGTCATCCCCCATTCGCGCCGGTCGACCGGCCGGCCGAGCTTGTGGAGGTCGTTGTTATAATCCCATTCGGCGGCGTTGAGCACGTTCTGGACCAGGTTCGTGCGGCTGATGCGGATCGCCGAATAGTCGTGCCAGAAGCTCGGATATCCGATCTTCGGTGTGAAGGCGCGAAGCTTGGCACGGGCACGCTCGCGAGTCGCCGGCGCCATCCAGCTGAGAGTCTGGAGCCGATGGTCCATCGCAGCGATCACGTTGCGGACCAGCTCGTCCGCCGCCGCCTTCGTCTCGGGCGGGAAATAGCGCTCGACATAGATGCGGCTGACGTCGTCCGGGATCATCCGGGTGACGAGCCCGACGCCGCGCTTCCAGCGATCCTCGTTCTGCGGGGTGCCGTTGAGCACGGTGCCGCGGAAGGCGAAATTCGCATCGACGAAATTCTGCGAAAGGAAGGGCGCCATCCGGTCGATGACGCGCAGCAGCAGATAGTCGTTGAGCACGGCCTGCGGCGCGGCGCCGATGACGCGGGCCGTGCCGGTGAAGGCGGTCGGCTGGGCGACGAGCAGCTCGCGCTGGTCGGCGAATCCCGATTCGCGGAAGAAGGCGGCCCAATCGAAGCCCGGCGCGTTGGTTGCGAAATCGCCCGCCGCCCAGCGGTTGTAGGTCGCGTCCTCGTCGCGATTCTGGACGCGGGTCCACTGGACCTGGGCGATGTCGCGCTCGAAGCCGACGACGGCGGCCGCGCGCGCCTCGGCATTCTGTTCACCGGCCAGCGTCAGCAGCTGCGCGAGATAGGCCTGGTAGGCGTTGCGCTTCGCGGCAAGCGCCGGATCCTCGCTGAGATAATAGTCCCGGTCGGGCAGGCCGAGCCCGCTCTGGGAGAGGTGGACGATCTCGACATCCGGGTGGCGCTCGTCGCTGTCGATCCGCGCGCCGATCGGTCCGCGCATGCCATAGCGGGCGAGCTTGCCGAGCTCGGCGGCCCATTGCGCGCGATCGGTAAGGCCGCGGATCTCGTCGAGCATCGGCCGGAGCGGACGGATGCCCGCCGAATTGGCGGCGCCCTCGTCCATGAAGCTTGCATAGAAATCGCCGATCCGGCTGCCCGGGGTGCGGGCGGCCTCCTCAAGGATCGCACGGGTGCGGGTGCGCGACAGGTCGTCAAGCACGTTGAACGCGCCGTAATTGCTCTGGTCGGCGGGGATTTCGGTGGTCCGATCCCAGTTGCCGTTGGCGAAAGCGTAGAAATTGTCGCCAGCCGCGACGTTGCGGTCCATGCCCGCCTCATCGAAGCCGAACGTGCCATATTGCGGCCGGTCGGTGGCGGCCGCGGCCGGCGCGCCGGTCTGCGCGGAGACGGAATAAGCCGCGATCGACGTGGATGCGGCAAGGGCGGCGAGCAGCAGCGGCAGCTTTCGCATGAAAATTATCCTCTCGGGATGATCATGAATGGCGCCGCTGATAGCAAAAGCGCCTTTGCATTCAAATCTCTCCGGCGGGCGCGCCGGCCTCGTCCGCCGGCTTGCGGCGCCAGAGCCAGGCGCGCCAGGCGAGCGCGCTCGCGACATAGCCGATCGCCGCCGCGGACAGGGCGAGCGTCACGATGCCGAGCGCGATCGGGCCGGACGCCTCGTGGATCCAGAACAGCAGCCGGGCGAATTCGCCCGAAGCCTGGCGCGCCGTCTCCGGATCGGTGACGAGCGCGTCGTAATGCAGCTCCCACCGCCCGATCCGATAGGCGGCCCAGTACATGGGGGGGATGGTCAGCGGGTTGACGACGAGGGTGAAGGCCGCGGCGAGGACGACATTGGCGCGCGCGGGGATCGCGAAGATCGCGGCGACGAACGTATGCATGAACGGGATGATGACGCCGATGCCGAGCCCGATCGCGACCCCGCGCGGCACCGACCGGTGGTTGAAATGCCAAAGGTCCGGCTTGCCCAGATGATGCGCGAAGGGGCGCAGCAGCCGGTGCTTCTCGATCGACTCGCGCGTCGGAATGTGGCGGGCGATCCAGCCCGGCAGGCGCCACCTAGCCATGCTGGCGCATCAGACGGCCCTGCTCCCGCTTCCAGTCCTTTTCCTTCTCATAGTCGCGCTTGTCGTGCGCCTTGCGCCCTTTCGCCAGCGCGAGCTCGACCTTCGCCCGGCCGCGGCTGTTGAAATAGACCGAGAGCGGGACGAGGGTCATGCCCTGCCGCGCGACGGCGCCGTGGAGTTTCGCGATCTCCCGCTCGTGAAGCAGCAATTTGCGCCGCCGCTTGGGATCGTGGTTGAAGCGGTTGCCGTGGCTGAATTCGGGGATGTTGGCGTTGACCAGCCACACCTCCTCCTCGTCGACCTCGGCATAGCTTTCCGCGATCGATCCCTCGCCGAAGCGAAGCGATTTCACCTCGGTGCCGGTCAGGGCGATGCCGGCCTCATATTTGTCCTCGATCGCATAATCGAAGCGCGCGCGCCGGTTCTCGGCGACGATCTTCTTCTTGTCGAATGTCTCTGGCTTGGGGCGGGGCATAGGACAGGTGAGATAGGCAGTCGCGCCCGCGAAGGAAAGCGGCGTCAGACAAGCCCTGCATGGGCCAGCGCCGCATCGACGGCGCGGCGGCTTGCCTCGGACGGCGCGGTCATCGGCAGGCGCAGGCCCGGCAGGAAATCGGGACGGACCTTGTTTACCGCATATTTGACCGGGCCCGGCGAGGCGTCGCTGAACAAGGCGGCATGGAGCGGATAGAGCCGGTCCTGAAGCGCGAGGGCGTCGTCCCAGCGCCCGTCCATGCATGCATTCTGGAAATCGGCGCACAGCCGCGGCGCGACATTGGCGGTGACGGAGATGCATCCGACCCCGCCCATCGCCATGAACCCGAGCGCCATGTCGTCATTGCCCGAAATCTGGGCGAAATCCGTCCCGCAGGCGGCGCGCTGGGCGGAAACGCGGGCGAGATTGCCGGTCGCGTCCTTGACCCCGACGACATTGGCGATGCGGGCGAGCCGCTCCATCGTCTCGACGCTGATGTCGGTGATCGTGCGCGACGGCACGTTGTAGAGGACGATCGGCAGGTCGACCGCCTCGGCGATCGCGGCGAAATGGGCGTAGATGCCCTCCTGGTTCGGCCGGTTGTAATAAGGCGGGACGTGCAGCGAGGCATCGGCGCCCGCATCCTTCGCCGCCCTGGTCAGCGCGATGGCGTGGCGGGTGTCGTTGGAGCCGCAGCCGGCGATCACCGGGACACGACCGGCCGCGACCTCGACGCAGGCCGCGACGACGCGGGCATGTTCGGCCGAATCGAGCGTGGCTCCTTCCCCGGTCGTGCCGCACGGGACGAGCCCATGGCTTCCCTCGTCGATCTGCCACCCGACGAACGCGCGAAAGACGGCCTCATCGAACGCTTCGTCGCGAAAGGGAGTCACCAGAGCCGGAATCGACCCTTTAAACATGAAAGGCTCCTTCAAATCCGCGCCGCGTCTGCCTTAAGGTGCCGTGGCGATCATCCACGCGGATGTTCAGGGTCTGATAAGGAGGGGGGCACTATCCTGTCCAGCGTGCAGAAGAGAGCGGGCCTGTTGCTTGTTGCCGGCGTTTCGATCGCCGCCACCGCCGCCGCGGCGATGACGCCGCATGTTGCCTCGGACGCGACTGCGCGCGCCGCCTGGCTCCCGATCGCCGCCCTGCTTCAGACGGGCCTCCAGGGCCAGACCTCGGCCGAGCTCGCGCGGCCGGCGCCCGCAATCGCGGTGGACATCGCCCGCTGGAACAGCCTGAGGCAGAGCGACAGCCTGCCCTTCACCTCCTACGCCTCCTTCCTGATCGGCCATCGCGGCTGGCCCGGCGAGGCGGCGATGCGGCGGACCGCCGAGCGCCAGGCCGATCCGTCGGTCGCGAACCCGGGCGAGATCGTCCGCTTCTTCACGGTCTTCCCGCCGCTCACCAATACCGGCCATGCGCGCTATGCCTTCGCCCTGATGGCGACCGGCCGGCGTGACGATGCGCGGCGCGAGGCGCTGGCCGCCTGGACCGGCGGCGTGCTGACGCTTCCCGACGAACAGCGTATCCTCGGCGCCTTCGGCTCGACCTTCACCCAGGCCGATCATGACGCGCGCATGGATGCCTTGCTGAGCAATGGCGACACGCAGAGCGCCGCGCGGGCGATGGCGTTGGTGTCGGCGGCGCGGCGTCCGGTGTTCGAGACCCGCCTCGCGCTCCAGACCCGCGCCAGCGACGCGGCGGCACGGCTCGCGGCGCTCGGCTCCGACGGCGCCGGCGACCCCGGCCTTCTCGTCGATCGCGCGAACTGGATGCGCAATACCAGCAATTCGGCCGGCGCCCGCCAGCTGATGGCGCAGCGGCGCCAGCTCAGCCGGCTGCCCGCCAATCCGGAAAAGTTCATGGAGACGATGCTCGTCATGGCGCGCGGCGCGGCCAATGACGGGCAATGGCCGACCGCCTATCAGATCGCGAGCCAGGTCGACGATCTCTTCCCCGCCGGGACCGACGTTTCCACGCGCTCCTATGGCGAGCGCGACAAATATACCGATCTCACCTGGCTCGCCGGGCGGGCGGCGCTCCGGCTCGGGCGCAATGCCGATGCCGCCGGGATGTTCGAACGCTACGGCCGCGGCGCCGCTTCCTCGCAGACGCGGGCGAAGGGCTTTTTCTGGGCCGGCCGGGCGACCGCCGCTGCCGGCAATGCCGAGGCGGCGAGCGCGCTGTTCCGACAGGCGGCGTCGAGCCCGGACCAGTTCTACGGTCAGCTTGCGCTGGAACGGCTCGGCGAGACCGCGCCGCCGCCCTCCGCGCAGCCGCCGGCGACCCCGGCCGAGCGCGCCGCGTTCGACGCCCGCCCGCTCGTCCAGGCGATCCGCTATCTCGGCTCCACCGGCAACCGGGCCGATCAGACCTTGTTCGTGCGCGCGCTCGCCGATCAGCTCGACGACGATCGCCAGCGCGAGGTGGCGAGCGAGTTCGGCCGCTCGATCGGCCGGCTCGACCTCGGCGTCTGGGCGGCGCGCGAGGCGCGCGGCGACGGCGACAGCTTCTACGCCACCGGCGCCTTTCCCAACGTCTCGATCCCGCCCGCCTACAGCCGCTACTGGGCCTTCGCCCATGGCATCATGCGCCAGGAGAGCTCGTTCGAGCGCACCGCGGTGAGCTCCGCCGGCGCGCGCGGGCTGATGCAGCTGATGCCCGGGACGGCGCGCCAGGCGTCCAGCCGGGTCGGCCTGTCCTACGATCTGTCCCGGCTGACCGGCGATCCCGACTATAATGTAATGCTCGGCACGCATCACCTGTCGGAGCTGATGAACGAATGGGGCGGCAGCGCGATCCTCGTCGCCGCCGCCTATAATGCCGGCAGCGGCAATGTCCGGCGCTGGGTCGCGGCGAATGGCGATCCGAGGATGCCCGGCGTCGATCCGATCGCCTGGATCGAGGACATCCCCTTCGCCGAGACCCGCAACTATGTGCAGCGCGTGATCGAGAATACGGTCGTCTATGACATGCTCGATCCGAACAGCCGCGGCGGGCCGCGCGGGCGGATCTCCGCCTTCATCGGGCGGCGGCCGGGTTAGCCACTCCTTTCCGTCCCCCCTCGAAAGCGGGGGGCCGGCTTCCTTTCTTCTCCGGCGCCGCGAATGAAGCGGGATTCCCGCTTTCGCGGGAATGACGTAGTGGTCGACCATGGCGGAGCGCGTCAATCACATCACCCCTCAGGGCTTCCGCCGGCTGCGCGAGGAATATGAGGCGCTGTTCGCCGGCGAACGGCCGAAGCTGCTCGAAACGATCGCCTGGGCGGCCTCGAACGGCGACCGTTCGGAGAATGCCGACTATCAATATGGCCGCCGCCGGCTGCGCGAGATCGACCGCCGGATCAACTTCCTCGCCCGCCGCATGAAGGAGGCCAAGGTCGTCGATCCCGCGCTCCAGCCGGACAAGGGGCGCGTCTGGTTCGGCGCGACGGTGACGCTCGCCGACGAGGACGACAATGAGCGGATCGTGACCCTGGTTGGCGAGGACGAGGCGGACGCCGGCGCCGGCCGGATCAGCTGGCATTCCCCGCTCGCCCGCGCGGTGCGCGGCGCGACGGTGGGCGATGTGCGGAGCGTGCGGCTGCCGGGCGGCACCAAGGATTATGAGGTGATCGCGATCGCCTATCCGCCGGGCGGCTAGAAGATCGGGCCGAAACGGATTTGCGCGCGGGCCGAGGAATCCGCCGCTCAGCCGAGCCTTCGCGCCAGTGTCTCCAGCGCCTCGCTCATCGGCGGTGGTTCGGCCGGAAATGCCTCGGTCAGCGCATCGGCGACACGGGTCAGCGCCGCGATCCGCGCGGATTTCTTGTTGTTGCCGTCGATCACCGTCCAGGGCGCCCAGCGCGTGTCGGTATGCGCGAACATCTCGGCCATCGCGTCGAGATAGGCGGGACGCCGGTCGCGGTTGCGGAAATCCTCCTCGTTGACCTTCCAGCGTTTCCAGGGGTGATCGAGGCGCGACTTCAGGCGCTTGTCCTGCGTCTCCTGCGTCACGTGGAAGAAGAGCTTGACGATGGCGACGCCGTCGGCGGCGAGCTGCGCCTCGAACTCGTTGATCTCGTCATAGGCGCGCCGCCATTCAGCCTCGCTCGCAAGCCCCTCGACCCGCTCGACGAGGACGCGGCCGTACCAGGTCCGGTCGAAGATCGCGACGGTGCCGGCGGCCGGCAGCCGGGTCCAGAATCGCCACAGATAGTGATGCGCCTTCTCCTCGGCGCTTGGCGCGGCGATCGGATGGACCTGGAAGGCGCGTGGGTCGCATTTCGCGACCATCCGCTGGATCGCCCCGCCCTTCCCGCTCGCGTCCCAGCCTTCGATCGCGATGATCGCCTTGCGCCGGTGCAGGATCGCCGAGACGAGCAGGTGCGCGATCCGATCCTGCAGGCCGGCGAGGTCGGCGCCATAATCGCCGTCATAGCCCTCGCCGGCTTCATAATCGCTAAGGTCGATCGCCATGGCCCGACCCTAACAGGAGGCTCATTCCGGCGCCACGACCTTGGCGGGATCCTTCGGGGCCGTCCCGGAAGGGGGCACCAGGCGGATGTGAAGCTCGCGCAGCTGCTTCGGTGTCACCTCGCCCGGCGCGTTCATCATCAGGTCCTCGGCCTTCTGGTTCATCGGGAAGAGGACGACCTCGCGGATATTGGGCTCGCCGGCGAGCAGCATGACGATGCGGTCTATGCCGGGCGCCGATCCGCCGTGCGGCGGCGCGCCGAACTTGAAGGCATTGATCATGCCCGCAAAATTCGTGTCGACGTCGGCCTGCGAATAGCCGGCGATCTCGAACGCCTTGTACATGATGTCGGGGCGGTGGTTGCGGATCGCGCCGGACGACAGCTCCACGCCGTTGCAGACGATGTCATACTGATAGGCGAGGATGTCGAGCGGGTCCTTCGTCTCCAGCGCCTCGAGCCCGCCCTGCGGCATCGAGAAGGGATTGTGGCTGAAATCGACCTTCTTCGCCTCCTCGTCATATTCGTACATCGGGAAATCGACGATCCAGCAGAAATCGAAGCGGTCCTGGTCGATCAGGCCGAGCTCCTCGCCGACGCGGGTGCGCGCGGCGCCGGCGAGCTTGGCCGCCTGCGCTTCCTTGCCGGCGGCGAAGAAGAGGCCGTCGTCCGGGCCGAGGCCGAGCGCGTCGGCGAGCGCGTTCATCTTGTCCTCGCCGTGATTCTTGGCGATCGGGCCGCCCCATTCGCCGCCCTTGCGGGTCGCGTAGCCGAGGCCGGCATGGCCTTCGGAGCGCGCCCATTCGTTCATGTCGTCGAAGAACTTGCGGCTCTTTTCCGCGGTGTTCGGGGCCGGAATGGCGCGGACCACCCCGCCATCGCCGACGATGCGGGCGAACAGGCCGAAGCCCGATCCTTCGAAATGCTTCGACACGTCCGAGATCAGGATCGGGTTGCGAAGATCCGGCTTGTCCGAGCCATATTTCAGCATCGCCTCGCGATAGGGGATGCGCGGGAACTGGCCGGCCGGCGTCACTTTCCTGCCGTTCGCGAACTCCTCGAACACGCCGGACAGGACCGGTTCGATCGCGTCGAACACGTCGTCCTGGGTCACGAAGCTCATCTCGAAATCGAGCTGGTAGAATTCGCCCGGCGAGCGATCGGCGCGCGCATCCTCGTCGCGGAAGCAGGGCGCGATCTGGAAATAGCGGTCGAAACCGGCGACCATGATCAGCTGCTTGAACATCTGCGGCGCCTGCGGGAGCGCGTAGAACTTGCCCGGATGGACCCGGCTCGGCACCAGATAGTCGCGCGCGCCTTCGGGGCTGGAGGCGGTCAGGATCGGGGTCTGGAATTCGGTGAAGCCCTGGTCGATCATCCGCCGGCGGATCGAGGCGATCACCTGGCTCCTGAGCAGGATGTTGGCGTGAAGCCGGTCGCGCCGCAGGTCCAGGTAGCGGTAGCGAAGCCGGATATCCTCCGGATAGTCCGCCTCGCCAGCGACCGGGAGCGGCAGTTCCTCGGCGGCGGACTGGACGGTCACGCTGTCCGCCACGACCTCGATCGCGCCGGTGGGAAGGTTCGGATTGGTCGCCCCGGGCCCGCGCGACACGACCTCGCCCTCGATCGTCACCACCGATTCGGCGCGCAGATGTTCGAGCACCGCCAGCGGCTCGCTATTGGCGCGGCACACGATCTGGGTGAGGCCATAATGGTCCCGCAGGTCGACGAAGAGCACGCCGCCATGGTCGCGCTTCCTGTGCACCCAGCCCGAAAGGCGGACGCGATTCCCGACGTCGGTTTCGCGAAGCTGGCCGCAATTGTGGGTCCGGTAGGCGTGCATCTGAGTGCTTTCGTGGTTCGATAATTGTGGAAAAGTGCGTGGCGAGGCGCTTCGCGTCACTCGCGACGCTTTGTCAAGCGATGCGGCATCGTTATGAGGGCCGCCAATGCACGTCCATCCTCTCATCGCCGACACCGAGTCTCTCGAAAAGCTGTGCCAGCGTCTCGCCAGGGCCGACTTTGTCGCGGTCGACACCGAATTCATGCGCGAGAACACCTACTGGCCCGACCTGTGCCTGTTCCAGGTCGCCAGCCGGGAGGAGGCCGCCGCAATCGATCCCAAGGCGGAGGGGATCGATCTGTCGCCCTTGCTCGAACTCCTCGTGAACAATGAGGAGGTGCTGAAGGTCTTCCACGCCGGCGGCCAGGATATCGAGATCGTCTTCAACCTGACCGGCACGACCCCGCACCCGATGTTCGACACCCAGATCGCGGCGATGGCGCTGGGGCTGGGCGAGCAGGTCGGCTATTCGAACCTCGTCGAATCGCTCCTGGGCCGAAGCCTCGACAAGGGCGCGCGATTCACCGACTGGGCCCGCCGGCCGCTGGACAAGCGCCAGATCGACTATGCGATCGGCGATGTGACGCACCTCGCCGAGCTGTTCCCGAAGATGCTGGAAAAGCTGAAGCGCACGGGGCGCGGCGCCTGGCTCGACCAGGAAATGGAGCGCATTTCCGATCCCGCCAATTACATGAACGATCCAGCGCTCGCCTGGAAGAAGGTGCGCGTGCAGAGCCGCAAGCCGGAGGTGCTCGGCCGTCTCAAGTCGCTCGCCGCCTGGCGCGAGATCGAGGCGCGGCAGAAGAACCTGCCCCGCGGCCGGATCATGAAGGATGAGACGCTCGCCGACATCGCCACCCATCCGCCGGCCGATCAGGACGCGCTCGGCAAGGTGCGCGGCCTCTCCGCGGCATGGAAGGCGAACGATATCGGCGCGCGGATGATGGATGCGCTGGCAGCGGCGTCCCCGCTCTCCGCGGCTGAGATGCCGGCGCGCGAGGATCGCGGGCCCGGTCTGGGGCGCGAGGGCGCGCTGGTCGCCGATCTCCTGAAGCTCCTGCTCAAGATTCGCGCGCGAGAGAGCAATGTGGCGCCCCGGCTGGTCGCTCGGTCGGAAGAGCTGGAGTTGCTCGCCGCCGGGCGCCGCGAGGGTCTTTCGATCCTCCAGGGCTGGCGGTTCGAGGAATTCGGCCGCGACGCGCTCGATCTGGTGGAAGGCCGGCTCGCCTTCGCGATCCGCGGCGGCAAGCTGGTGATGACCCGGACCGAAGCGGAGGCGGCGGCGGAATGAGGATGATCGCGCTGCTCGCGCTCGGCGCGCTCTCCGCCTGCGCGGGGACGACCGACGAGGTGCCGCACCATGGCGCGGTCGGCGAATGTTCGGCCGACGCGGCGCAGGGCCTGGTCGGCCGTGCGGGCACCGCCGAGCTTGCGGCCGAGGCGCTGCGTCTCACCGGGCTGCGGACCGTGCGCTGGATCTGGCCGGGCCAGGCGGTGACGATGGATTATCGCGCCGACCGGCTCGACATCTCGCTCGACGACACGGGCAAGGTCGCGCGGATCAGCTGCGGCTGATCAGGGGTCGATCGCGATCGCCGGCGCAAGGCCGAGCGCGCCGGCGAGCGTCTTCAGGCGCCGCTCGACGATTTCGCTGACCAGCGGCGCATCCGGACGACCGATGGCGAGCCTCAGCGTTCCGCCCTCGCGTTCCAGCCGGCTCCCCCGCAGCCCGGCGGCAACGCCCCCGCTCAGCCGCTGGCCGAGCCGCATCGCATAGCCCCAGGCCGCCGCGCGCTCCAGCTCCTCGGGCGCGCACAAGGCGGCGATCGCCGGATAGGGAAGCGCCCGGCCGCCCCCGAACGCGCAGAACAGGGCCTGCGCGAGCATCACCCGGCCGGCCGCGTCGATCGCTACCCAATGGCCGTGCAGCGCCATGTCGATGCCGCGCTCGGCCCGGAAATCCGGATGCGCCGCCCAGGCGATGTCCGAAAGCAGGCAGGCGGCGAGCCGCAGGCGCGCCTGGCGGGGGCTATCGTCGAAGGCCGGCGCGATCCAGGCATCGAGCAGGTCGCCATGCTGGGCGAAACGGCCGAGCCCCGCCCCCGCCTCGCGCGTGGCCTCGATCAGCGGGTCCTTCGCGCGGGTGTCCGGATCGAGAGAGTCGTAGAGCAGGCCCTCGCGGATGCCGAAGCTGGAGACGACAAGGGCCTTCGGGTTCAAGGCATGGACGAGAGCCGACAGCAGGCGGGACGCGGCGGGCAGGCTCGGCACGCGGCCCGACGAGATCGTGGGGATGGCGCGCAGACGGTCCTTCGCGATGCGGCCGAGCTTCGCGTGAAGGTCGGCGGCGCGGGCCGGCGGCATGACGTGCTGATGGGCGATCGGCAACGGGTGGGCCGTCAGGGCCAGATCGAGCTGCCCGAGCGCGCGCCAGCTGCCGCCGACCATGTAGAAGGGCCGGCCCTTCGCCGCGTCCTTGAAGCCGGCGGCGTCGATCGCCCTGACCACCTCGCGCGCAAAGGCGCCGCCGCGACCGGCGATGGCCGCGAGCTTCAGCACGCCAAGCGGGAGCGAGGCCGCGCGCCGCGCAGCGCCCCCCTTCACCTCGACGAGCTCGAGGCTGCCGCCGCCAAGATCGCCGGCAACTCCATCCGCATCGGGAATCCCCGAAATCACGCCCAACCCCGCGAGCCGCGCTTCCGCCTCGCCCGAAAGGATCACCGGATCGAGGCCGAGCTCCCTTATCTCGGCAAGGAATTGCGCGCCGTTCGATGCCTCGCGGACGGCGGCGGTGGCGACCGTGCGTGTGCGCACGACACCCATCTGGCGGATCAGCAAGCGGAAGCGATCGAGCGCCGCCAGCGTGCGCTGCCGCGCCGCATCGCCCAGCGCGCCGGTCTCTGCGACGTCGCGGCCCAGCCCGGCCATGACCTTTTCGTTGAAGATGATCGAGGGGATTCGCCCGGCATTCGAATAGACGACGAGGCGGACCGAGTTCGATCCGATGTCGATGATTGCGACCGGCGCGGAAGCGAACATGGCCCGCTTTAGTGGGGCGCGCGCGGGAGGTGCAACTTCTTCGGAACCGCGCCGCTCGCATGGATCGCCTCGCCACGGCCCGAAAGCGACGGGTTGGTCATGAAATAATGATGCAGATTGAACGACTTCTGGCCGGGCGCCGGATGGAGGCGCTCGCTTGATCCGTCGGGGTTGAGCTTCCAGCTCTGCTCGTTGTCGATGATGTTGGCGACCATCACCTGATCGAGGATCTGGGCGTGGACGGTGGGATTTTCGATCGGCAGCGCGAATTCCACGCGGCGGTCGAAATTGCGCGGCATCCAGTCCGCCGAGCTGATCCACAGCTTCGCCTTGCGGTCTGGGAGCGCCGCGCCGTTCCCGAACGCCCAGATCCGGCTGTGCTCAAGGAAGCGGCCGACGATCGACTTGACGTGGATGTTCTCGGAAAGGCCCGGCACGCCCGGCCGGAGGCAGCAGATGCCGCGCACGACCAGTTCGATCACGACGCCCGCGCGGCTCGCTTCGTAGAGCCGGTCGATCACCTTCGTATCGACGAGCGAGTTCAGCTTCGCCCAGATATTGCCCGGCTTGCCCTCGGCGACATTCGCGATCTCGCGGTCGATCTGCTGGCAGAGCCGGTCGCGGAGCGTCATCGGCGACATCGCCAGCAGCTCAAGCGCGCCGGGCTCGATATAGCCGGTGATGAAGTTGAAGACGTGGCTGACATCGCGGCCGACACGCGGATCGGCGGTGAAGAAGCTGAGGTCGGTGTAGATCTTGGCGGTGACCGGATGGTAGTTGCCGGTGCCGAGGTGGCAATAGGTGCGGTAGCTCCCCTCTTCGCGCCGCACGACCATCGACATCTTGGCGTGGGTCTTCCACTCGATGAAACCGTAGACGACCTGGACGCCGGCGCGTTCCAGCGCGTTCGCCCACATGAGGTTCTGCTCCTCGTCGAACCGGGCCTTGAGCTCGATCACCGCGGTGACCGATTTCCCCGCTTCGGCGGCGGCGATGAGCGCGTTGACGACCGCGCTCTGCTTGCCTGCGCGATAGAGCGTCTGCTTGATCGCGACGACATCGGGGTCCTCGGCGGCCTGGCGGAGGAAGGCGAGGACGACGTCGAAGCTCTCATAGGGGTGGTGGACGACAATGTCCTTGGCGCGGATCGCGGCGAAGCAGTCGCCCCCATATTCGCGAATGCGCTCGGGAAAGCGGGCGGTGAACGGGGTGAACTTGAGATCGGGTCGGTCCTCCTCGACGAGCATGGCGAGGTCGGCAATGCCGAGGAAGCCGGTCGACTCCGTGATCAGCGCCTCGCTCGCGTCGAGGCCCTCGCGGACCAGCGCGACGAGATCGTCCGGCATGTCGGCATCGAGCTTGAGGCGGATCACCCGGCCGCGGCGGCGGCGCTTGATCGCGCTGCGGAAGAAGCGGACAAGATCCTCCGCTTCCTCCTCGATCTCGATGTCGCTGTCGCGGATGATCCGGAAGGCGCCGCCGCCGAGCAGCTCGTAGCCCGGGAAGAGCATCGCGACCTGACGGCGGATCAGCCGCTCGATCGCGATATAGCGCACACCCTCGCCCGGCAGGCGCACGAAGCGCGGCAGCGTCGCCGGCACCATCAGCAATTCCTGGATCGGCTCGTCATCCGCGATCCGCCGAAGATCGAAGACCAGCGAAAAGCCCTTGTTCGGGATGAACGGGAACGGATGGGCCGGATCGATCGCCTGCGGCGTCAGCACCGGGAAGACATGCTCGCGGAAATGATCGTCGAGCCAGGCGACGTCCTCGGCCGACAACTCGTCCTCGCCCAAGACCGCGAAGCCCGCCTCGCGCAGCCGCGCGCGCAGATCGCGCCACACCGCCTGCTGCGCGGCGGTCAGCGCATCCGCTTCCTCGGCGATCGCCGCGAGCTGCTGCGCCGGGGTGAGACCGTCGGCCGACAATTCCTCGATCCCGGCGAGCTGCTGCCCCTTGAGCCCGGCGACGCGAACCATGAAGAATTCATCGAGATTGTTGCCGGAAATGGAAAGGAAGCGGAGCCGTTCGAGCAGCGGATGCGCCTCGTTCGACGCCTCCTCCAGGACGCGGCGGTTGAAGGAGAGCCACGACAGTTCGCGATTGAAGTAGAGGTGGCCGGGCTCCGGCGCTGCCGGATCGTTCGCAACGGCTTTAAGAGCGTCAGACATTGATCCTCGACCGGCCGACCATCCGCGCATCCTCCAGCGCTCGCCTCGCCAATGGCACGGTCATGCGGCGGTGATGTGACAGCATGGCCTGATCGAGAATGTCGACCACATTGAGCACCGCAACATAGCTGCGCTCGATCCGCGGCACCAGATAATCGGCGATCTCGGTCGACACGGCGATGCCGCGATCGCCGAGCAGCTTGACGATCAGCTGGGCGATGAGTGCGTCGTCGGGGGCAAGGATCGCGACGTGCGGAGTCGCGGCAAGGCGAGATCTGAGATCAGGAAGCGCGACCTCCCAGGCGGGCGGCGGCGCATCGGCGACGATGAAGAGCGGCTTGCGGCGCTCCTGTGCCTCGTTCCAGGCATGGAACAGCGCCTCTTCGTCCTGACGTTCGGCATCGTCGAACAGGCGGCCGCCCGTCTTGCGCGCGAAGATTCGTCCGAGCAGGCTGCGCCCGGACTTGCGCGGTCCCGTGACGAGGGTCGCCATGACGGGCCAGAGCGACCAGCGGCGCAGGTGATCGAAGGCGACGCGGTTCGAATCGGACAGGAGGAAATCCTCCTCGCGGTCCGCCACCGGCCAGTCGAGCGGCAGCGCGATCTGGTTCACGGCCGGCCTACCGCGATATCCTGAGGGTCGAGCCAGACCCGGAAACCCGCCAGCCCTGAGCGGACAAGGCGGCCTGGAAGGCGGCCGAATCGCCGGCGAAGGTCACCCGCATCACAGACGTGCCGCCGAGCGCGAGGCTGGTGGTGAGCGCCGAGGTGACGCCGGGGACATGGGAAACGCCGATCTCCGCCCGCTGGACCGCCGCCGCGTCGGGCGTGTCCACCTGGACGTTATAGGTGGTCACGGGACCGACCGGGATCGGCGCAGGGGTCACCTCGACATTGGTGTCCTCGACGGCAAGCGTGTTGTCGATGGCGACGGGCGGCGGGGCGGGCTGGACGATGACCAGGCTCGGATCAGGATGAAGCAGCCCGGCGTCGAGCGCGCGCGCGTAGATGGCGTCCATGCGCCTTACGCCCTCGTCCATCATCGCCGGAATCTGGCTCGAATCGGCGGCGCGCAGCTGGAATCGGCCAAGCAGCGCGGCATCGGGCCCGAAGCGCGCGGTGAAGGTGCCGACCGCGGGGCCGCCCGGGTAAAGGCGCTGCAGCGACACCTCGGCGATGACGACATCGGCCGCGCCATATTGATCGAGGATCATGCGCCACCAGCCGCGCCCGCGACGGCCCGCCTGATCGAGGTTGAGCAGCAGCGGATCGATGCCGAGACCGGAGGTGCGGACATAATCGATCGGACTCGATGCGGTGCGGAACTGCGCCCAGGCGCGCTGCCATTCGTTGCGGAACTCGAAGCTGTAGGCGGTCGATCCGGTCGTCATCACCGGAAGCACCAGCACCGGCGCCGAGCGGCGCACCAACCCCGGGACGCCGAGCATCTGGCCGGTGCGGGCGCGATCGAAGAGCACGCCGAGCCGGGCGATGTAGCGATGCGGCCCGATCTGTTCCTGCTGGATCACGATGCCGGCAACGATTCCGTTGAGCACCGAATCGGACAGATTCGGCGCCTGCGCGATCGGATGGCCCGTGGTGCGTGCCCACAGCATCTTCCATCCCTGAAGCTGGGCGCGCCGCCAGCCTTCGTAGCGGGCCTGTTCGCCCGAGGGCGCGGAGACGTCCACGTCGATCCCGTCCACCTCGAAGTTCGAGGTGGAATCGATCGGCGCGATGCCGCGGTCCGCGCCGTCGAGCTGCGCATAGACGAGCGCGCCCACACCGCCGAGCGCGGCGAGGAGCGGAATCGCGAGCAGGGAAAGTCGGCGGGAACGCGTCACGGCTCGCCTTTTGGCGAGTCGGGCGTGGAAATCCAAGCGGGTTGTGGCTAGGCGTCCCTGGATACGCCGGTTCGACAGGCTCGCCGGCTATCCGGGATGAGCGGCTTTCTCGCATTTGCCGCTCACGCCGGGTAGGCGTCGAACGAAGTCTAAAGGCCGTATCGAGGCACCCGGATCGGAGAGGCGCGTTCCCTTGAGCGAGGATAAATCCTACACTTATGCCGAAGCCGGCGTGGATATCGCGGCCGGCAATGCGCTGGTGAAGGCGATCGCGCCGCTCGCAAAGGCGACGGCCCGGCCAGGCGCGGATGCCTCGCTTGGGGGATTCGGCGGATTCTTCGATCTCAAGGCGGCCGGCTATTCCGATCCGCTGCTCGTCGCCGCGAATGACGGGGTCGGGACCAAGCTGAAGCTCGCCATCGACAGCGGACGGCATGACGGCGTCGGCGTCGATCTCGTCGCGATGTGCGCCAACGACCTCATCGTGCAGGGCGCCGAGCCGCTTTTCTTCCTCGACTATTTCGCGACCGGGAAGCTGGAGCCGGGCGTCGCGGAGGCGGTGATCGCTGGCATCGCCGATGGATGCAGGCAGGCCGGCTGCGCGCTGATCGGCGGCGAGACGGCCGAGATGCCGGGCATGTATGCGCCCGGCGACTATGATCTCGCCGGCTTCTGCGTCGGCGCGGTGGAGCGCGGCGAGGCGCTGACCGGCGACAAGGTGAAGGCCGGCGACCTCATTTTCGGTCTCGCCGCCTCTGGGGTCCATTCGAACGGCTTCTCGCTGGTGCGGCGGCTTGCGGCCGATCGCGGCTGGAAGCTCGATCGCCCGGCCCTGTTCGACCAGGACGTGTTGCTGATCGACGCGCTGCTCGCGCCGACCCGAATCTATGTGAAATCGCTGCTGCCGGTGATCCGCGCCGGCAAGATCGCGGCGCTGGCGCATATCACCGGCGGCGGTTTGCTGGAGAATGTCCCGCGCGTTCTGCCCGACGGGCTCCACGCCTGGATCGATGCCGGCAGCTGGCCTCAGCCGCGACTGATGGCCTTCCTCCAGGCGCAGGGGAATATCGAGCCTGGCGAGATGGCCCGCACCTTCAACTGCGGAATCGGGATGGTGCTGATCGTCGATCCGACGAACTCGGCCACCGTCCGCGCCGCGCTCGAGGCCCAGCGCGAGACCTTGTTCGAAATCGGCCGCGTCTCCGCCGGCCCGCGCGGCTGCACCGTCGCGGGTGGGCCGGGACACTGGAGCGGGCGGGCGGCTTGGGGCGCCACCTTCAATGCCTGAAAAGATGCGCGTCGGCATCCTGATTTCGGGGCGCGGCTCCAACATGGTCGCGATTTCCGAATATAAGCGGCGCGATCCGGCGCGGCCCTATGAAATCGCGCTGGTCGCCTCGAACGTGCCGGAGGCGCGCGGGCTGGTGGCGGCGCGCCGGCTCGGTCTCAAGACCTGGGCGATGAGCCATCGCGGCATGGAGCGCAGCGACTTCGACAGACATCTCGACGCGGCGCTTCGCGAGGCCGGTGTCGAGCTGATCGCGCTCGCCGGATATATGCGCCTGCTCTCGGATGAGTTCGTCGATTCCTGGGAGGCGCGAATCCTCAATATCCATCCTTCGCTGCTGCCCCTCTACAAGGGCCTGGACACGCACCGCCGCGCGCTGATCGCCGGCGACGAATATGGCGGCTGCTCGGTCCATGTCGTGACGCGCGACCTCGACGCCGGGCCGGTGATCGCCCAGGCGAGGGTCCGCATCCAGGCGCGCGACGATCCCGACAGCCTCGCCGCGCGCGTGCTGGAGGAAGAGCACAAGCTCTATCCGATCGCACTGGAGCAATATGTGATCGCGTTGCGGGGGGAGACCGCGAATGGATGAGGCGGATCCGGCGGACAAGGCGACGGCGAAGCGCCGGTGGCGCTGGCTCACGCTCGCCGAGGTCGTCGGCGTCGCCGCGCTGATCGTATCGATCCTCACCTTCTGGAACAATTACAAGACGCGGACCGGCGCGGAAGCGGACAAGGCCGCCGAGCGCGCGCGGGCATCAAGCGCCGCGCAAAGCCTGCTCCTTCGGGGGCAGACCGATCGCGAGGGCCGCGTGCTGACCCTCTCGCCCGCCGATTCCGGCCAGGCGATCCAGAGCCAGACCATGTCCTTCCCCGCCGCGCTCGGCGTGCCGGCGGTGGAGACGCTGAGCGAGCCCCGGATCGACGCGGGCTGGTTCGAACGGCCGTTGCTGCGCGCACGTGGAGACGGCGACGAGACGCTTGGCGACGCGCGCCTGCCCGTGCTGCTCACGACGCGCTTCTATGCCGCCGGCGCGATGCACCGCGACACGGCGATCTACGATCTCGGCTACCGGATCGAGGGCGGCGGCCTGCTCGGCGGCCACCGGATCCGGCTGCGCGGCCTTTCGCGCGTGGAGACGATCGCGCCCGGGCGCGGACAGGCCCGGCTCGACGCGATCTGGCGCGAACGGCAGGGCCGTTGAATCCTCCCCGCCGCCGCGGGGCGATGGGGAGGAATTCAGGTCAGCCGACGATTTCTTCGGGCTTGAAGAAGAAGTCGATCTCGATCTTCGCATTCTCGTCGCTGTCGGAGCCGTGGACCGAATTGGCCTCGATCGATTCCGCATAGGTCTTGCGGATCGTGCCCTCGTCGGCGGCGTCCGGATTGGTCGCGCCCATCACCTCGCGGTTGCGCGCGACCGCATTCTCGCCTTCGAGGACCTGGACCACCACCGGGCCCGACGTCATGAAGGCGACGAGATCGTTGAAGAAGGGCCGCTCCTTGTGGACGGCGTAGAAGCCCTCCGCCTGCTCCCTCGTCATGCGGATGCGCTTGGAGGCGACGACGCGAAGGCCGGCTTCCTCGAGCATCGCGGTCACCGCGCCGGTGAGGTTGCGTCGCGTCGCGTCGGGCTTGATGATCGAAAAGGTGCGTGTCGTGGCCATGACGGCTCTCTAGCTCCGTGAATGATGTGGGAAGAATCGCGCGCTCTCTAGTGAGCGCGCGCCAGAAGGGCAAGCGGGCCTGGTGCCCCTCCCCCGCTCAGCGGCGAGAGAGACCCTAAATCTCGTGATTGTCGGCGATGAACCGGTTCAGCAGCGCGACGCCATAGCCGGTCGCGCCCTTGTCGTAGAGCGTGCCGGGCTTGTCCGCCCAGACCATGCCGGCAATGTCGAGATGGGCCCATTTCACTCCCTCGTCGACGAAACGGCCGAGGAAGCAGGCGGCGGTGATCGATCCGGCATCGCGCGAGCCGGCATTACGCATGTCGGCGATCTGCGAATCCATGATCTTGTTATAGGCGTCGCCCATCGGCAGCCGCCACAATTTGTCGCCGCTCGCCCGGCCCGCGTCGGCGAGCTTGGCGGCGAGATCGTCGTCATTGGCGAAAAGGCCGCCATATTCGTGGCCGAGGCTGATGATCATCGCGCCGGTCAGCGTCGCGAGGTCGATCATCACCTTGGGCTGATATTGGCGCTGCGCCCAGGTCATCGCGTCGGCAAGGACGAGCCGCCCTTCGGCGTCGGTGTTGATGACCTCGATCGTCTGGCCCGACATCGAGGTCACGATGTCGCCGGGGCGCTGGGCATTGCCGTCCGGCATGTTCTCGGCGAGCGCGCAGACGCCGACGACATTCGCCTTCGCCTTGCGGCTGGCGAGGGCCATCATCGCGCCGGTGACCGCGCCGGCGCCGCCCATGTCCCACTTCATCGCCTCCATGCCGGCAGCGGGCTTGATCGAGATGCCTCCGGTGTCGAAGGTGATGCCCTTGCCAACGAACACGACCGGCGCCTCATCGCCGCCGCCGTTCCAGCGCATCGCGAGCAGCCGCGGTGGCCGCACCGATCCCTGGGCGACGCCGAGCAGCGCGCCCATGCCGAGTTCCCTCATCGCGGCCTCGTCGAGCACTTCGAAGGCGACGCCGAGCGGCTCCAATGCGGCGCGGGCGCGCTCGACGAAGCTTTCCGGGTAGACGATGTTCGCCGGCTCGCTGACCAGCGCGCGGGTGAGATCGAGCCCGGCCAGCAGCGCCGCTTCGCTCGCGAAGGCGTCTTCGGCCCCCGGGCCGGCGCCGACGACCACGATCTCCTCCAGCGTCGGCTTCTGCTTGCGCGGCAGCTTGCTGCGATAATGATCGTAGCGCCAGGAACGCGCCGAGGCGCCGAAGGCGAGCTTGGCGCCGGTCGCAGCGTCGAGCCCCTGGGCATCGACCACGAGCGTCGCCTCGCCCGACAGGAGCAGCCGCGCGGCGAGCGCGGAGCCGGCCCGTTCCCCGGCCGCATCATCGCCGGCGCCGCCGATTCCGACCAGCAGCACCCGGCGCGCCACGCCGTCGTCATCGATGAAGGTTTCCGCGACCGTCCCGGGATCGCGTTCGAACCTTTGCGCCTCCGCCGCGCGCACGACGAGCGATCGCGGCGCTTCGGGAAGGAAGGCCAGCCGGTCGTGCAGCATGTCGTCGCGGCCCACCGTCACGGCGAGCGCATAGGCGCCTTCCGGGCGCGTGGCGGCGAAACTTGCTTTTATCACGACAGTCTCCTTATGGGCGCTGACCCGCGCCGGACTGCACGCCATTGCAGGGCGCGGCGTCCGGTGCAATAGGCTGGTCGCTGCCACGGCCAGAGCGGCAGGATTTGTGACGACGCTTCGAACGATCTGCCGGACCGCCTTGCCACTGATGCTGAGCCTGCCCTGCATTGCCCACGCGCAGGCGGCTCCGCCAGTGCTCGCGCCCCCGTCTCCGGCCGGGACCGAGCCGGGCCAGAACGGCGGGCCGGTCGATTTCAGCGCCGACCAGCTCACCTACGATCAGGACGCCGATACCGTCACCGTCAGCGGCGCCGTCCGGATGACGCGCGACGGCTATCATCTCGCTGCCGACAGCGTCGTCTGGAATCGCGGGAGCGGCGCGATGACCGCGCACGGCAATGTCCGCATCGACAGCCCGCGCGGCGACACGGCCTATGGCGATTCCGTCGCGCTCGAGGGCAATCTGCGGGACGGCGTCGCCGAGAATATCCTGGTCGTGCTCGCGGAGGGGGGACGTCTTGCGGCGGTCCATGCCGAACGCCGTGACGGCTATACGACGCTGACCCGCGCCGCCTACACGCCCTGCTCAGTGCTCGACCGCAACGGCTGCCCCAAGGATCCGACCTGGTCGATCACCGCCGTCCGGGTCTTTCACGACCCGATCCGGCACCGCATCAGCTATCGCGGCGCGACGCTCAACCTGCTCGGCCACCCGATCCTCGGCCTGCCGGGACTCTCCCATCCGGACGGAAGCTCCGACGAGGGATCGACGGGCCTGCTCGTCCCCGATTTCAGCTTCAACCGGCGCAACGGGGTCGAGCTCAGCGCGCCTTATTACTTCCGGATCGCGCCGAATATCGACGCCACGATCACGCCGCACATCTTCACCGAAGTGCTGCCCATGGCGGAAGCGCAATATCGGCAGCTGACCGGGCTCGGCGCCTTCCAGCTGCACGGCTACCTGACCTACGGCTCGCGCCTGCCGATCGATCCGGACCAGCCGCAGCCGGAGACCGATCGCGGCATCCGCGGCTATATCGAGGGCAATGGCCGCTTCCAGCTGTCGCCGGACTGGAGCGTGACCTTCTCCGGCCGCTATGCCACCGACCGCACCTTCCTCAGGCGCTACGACATTTCACGCGACGACCGGCTGCGCTCGACGATCAACGTCGAGAGGATCACCGACAACAGCTACATCTCGATCGCCGGATGGGCGTTCGAGGGGCTGAGGCTGACCGACGACAATGGCCAGCAGCCGATCGCGCTGCCGGCCATCGACGCGCGCTGGCGGATCGCCGATCCGTGGCTCGGCGGCATGGTCCAGCTCCAGGCGAACAGCCTTGCGATCCTGAGGACCGAGGGGCAGGACACGCAGCGCGCCTTCGCCAGCGCCGAATGGGACAAGAGGCTGATCACCCCGCTTGGCCAGCTGGTGACGCTGACCGCCTACGGGCGCGGCGACCTTTATCATACCAGCGACACGCTGCTGACCCAGACCGCCTCCTATCGCGGGCTGGAGGGCTGGCAGACCAGGGTGATCGCCGCAGCGGCCGCGGACGTGCAATGGCCGTTCGTCGGCCGGTTCCTGAACGGCACCCAGCGCTTCACGCCGCGTGTCCAGCTCGTCGCCTCGCCGCCGACCGAGAATCTCGACATTCCGAACGAGGATGCGCGCGCGGTCGACCTTGAGGATTCGAACCTGTTCGCGCTGAATCGCTTCCCCGGCTACGATCGCTGGGAGGATGGCGTGCGCGTCACCTATGGGGCCGACTGGGCGTTCGACCTGCCCGGCGTTTCGGTGCGGACCAATATCGGCCAGAGCTACCGGCTCAACAACCGCGCGACGATCCTGCCGCCGGGCACGGGCCTGTCCGGGCGCTTCTCGGACTTCGTTGGGCGCACCACGGTCCAGGTCGGCCGGTTCGTCAATTTCACCCACCGCTTCCGGCTCGACAAGGACAGCTTCGCCGTCCGCCGCAACGAGATCGACGCGACCGTCGGCAGCCGGCAGACCTATGCGACGATCGGTTATCTAAGGCTGGACCGGAACATCGATCCGTCGATCGAGGACCTGCGCGATCGCGAGGAGGTCCGCTTCGGCGGCCGGGTCCACTTCGCGCGCTACTGGTCGATCTTCGGCTCGACCGTGGTCGATCTCACGAGCCGCCAGGAAGATCCTCTGTCATCGTCCGACGGGTTCGATCCGATCCGCCATCGCGTCGGCATCCAGTATGACGACGATTGCATCGAGCTTGGCGTGACGTGGCGGCGCGACTATGAGACGACCGGGGACGCGGTGCGGGGAAACACCTTCCTCATCCGGGTGGCGTTGAAGTCTCTCGGCCGCTAAGCTCGCGTTCAGCATGTCGGGCGCACGTTATTTGCCTGCTTTTACTGGAGGAATGATGAAGCTCGGTTGGTTACCAGGGGCGACGGCCCTGATCGCCGCGTCCTTGATGTCGGCGGGAGTCGCCGCCCAGAGCGGTGAATCCGCGCCTGCCAGCGCTCCCCAGGCCGCGACGCCCGCGCCAACGCCGCCTCCCGCAGCCGCTGCCCAGCCGGCCGAAGCGGCGACGACCGAGGATACGAGCGGCCTCAACATTCCGGCCGACGTCACCTTCATCGGCAACCGCGAGCCCGACGTCCGCAAGGCCACCGCGATCGTCAACGGCCAGGTCATCACCGAGACCGACATCAACCAGCGGCTCGCGCTGTTCCTCGCGTCCAACCGGATCCAGCTGCCGCCGGACCAGGTCCAGGCGGCGCGCGCGCAGGTGCTTCGCAACCTCATCGACGAAACGATCGAGATCCAGGCCGCGGCTCAGGACGAGATCACCATCCAGCAGAGCGAGCTCGACCAATATTACGAGCGGTTTGCGCAGAGCTTCAACAAGACCCCCGCGGAAATGTCGGAATATCTCCGTTCGATCAATTCATCCGAACGATCGATGAAGCGGCAGATCCTTGGCGAGCTCGCCTGGCAGCGGCTGCAGCAGCGGCGGATCAACCCGTTCGTCGACGTCGGCGACGATGAGGTCCAGGCCGTTCTCGCGAGGCTCCAGGCCTCCCGCGGGACCACCGAATATCATGTGGCGGAAATCTTCCTGACCGCGACGCCGGAGACCTCGAACGAGGTCGAGGCGAATGCCAACCGCATCATCCAGCAGTTGCGCGCCGGCGCCAGCTTCCAGGCCTATGCGCGGCAATTCTCCGAGGCCTCGACCGCCGCGGTCGGCGGCGATCTCGGCTGGGTCCGCGCGGAGCAGCTGCCGTCGGAAATCTCCTCGATCCTGCCGCAGATGCCCCTTGGCGCGGTGACCAATCCGATTGCTGTTCCGGGCGGCTATTCGATCATCGCGCTGGTCGACAAGCGCCAGATCGGCGTCGCCGACCCGCGCGACGCCCTCTTGAGCCTGATCCAGCTTTCGATCACGCTCCCGGCCGGAACCTCCGACGCGCAGACCCGTGAGCGTGCTCAGGCGCTTGCCCAGGCGACGCAGTCGATGGGCGGTTGCGGCCATGCCCAGGCGACCGCCCAGGCGCTCGGCGCTGAGCTCGTCTCGAACGATCAGGTGCAAGCGCGGCAGCTTCCGCCGGCGCTGCAGGATATGCTGCTCAACCTCAGCATAGGCCAGGCGACCCAGCCGTTCGGCGGAGCGGAGCGGATCAGCGTTCTCGTCCTGTGCGGCCGCGACGATCCGCCGCAGTCGAGCGGGCCGAGTTTCGACCAGATCTATCAGCAGCTCAACGAGCAGCGGATCAACAACCGCGCCCAGCGCTATCTTCGCGATCTTCGCCGCGATGCGGTGATCGACTATCGCTGAGATGCTCGACACGCCGCTCGCGGTTTCGCTCGGGGATCCGGCCGGCATCGGTCCGGAGGTGGTCGCCAAAAGCTGGGAGCGGCGCCACGCCGAACAACTCCCGCCCTTCTTCGCGGTCGGCAATCTCGCCGCGGTGGAGGCGGTGTGGGACGGGCCGGTCGAGACGATCGGCGCGCCCGACGAGGCGGCTGCGATCTGGGACGAGGCCCTGCCTGTTCTCCAGATCGCCGATTCGACCACGCCGCCGGGCGGGCACGAGCTGATCGGCGCGCGCAACGCGCTCGACGCGCTGGAGCTCGCGGTGGGGCTGACCCGTTCCGGCGCGGCATCCGGACTGGTGACGGGGCCGGTGTCGAAGGTCCGGCTCTACGCGGTGGGGTTCAACCATCCGGGCCAGACCGAATTCGTCGCCGAACGCTGCGGCGTTTCGCGCGAGCTGACCGCGATGATGCTCGCGGGACCTACCCTTCGCGTCGTGCCGGTGACGACGCATATCCCCTTTCGCGAGGTCATCGATGCGCTCAGCGTCGAGCGCATCGCCGCCAAGGGCCGTGCGGCGGCGCGCGGGCTCCAGCGGCAGTTCGGCATCGAGAATCCGCGCATCGCCGTCGCCGGGCTCAATCCCCACGCCGGGGAGCAGGGCGCGCTCGGCCGCGAGGAGATCGATATCATCACCCCCGCCATCGAACGGTTGCGCGAGGAGGGCTATGAGGTCACCGGCCCGCACCCGCCCGACGTGATGTTCAACGCCCATCGCCGCGCGACCTATGATCTTGCGCTGTGCATGTATCACGACCAGGGGCTGATCCCGCTCAAGACGCTGCACTTCGACGACGGGATCAACGTGACGCTGGGCCTGCCGATCGTTCGCACCTCTCCGGACCACGGCACGGCGTTCGACATTGCCGGCAAGAACATGGCCGATCCGGGCGCGATGATCGCTGCGATCCGCACCGCGGGAGAGTGCGCGGCGCGCCTCGCCGCGGCGTGAGCGCCCTCGATCGCCTGCCGCCGCTGCGCGAGGTGATCGCGCGGCACGGGCTGGCGGCATCGAAGGCGCTCGGCCAGAATTTCATCCTCGATGGGCAGTTGCTCGATCGGATCGCGGCGATCCCCGGCCCGCTCGACGGCGCGCGTGTCTATGAGGTCGGCCCGGGTCCGGGCGGGCTCACCCGCGCGCTGCTGCGTGCCGGCGCGGAGGTGATCGCGGTGGAGCGGGACCGGCGCTGCCTGCCGGCGCTCGCCGAGCTCGCCGAGGCGGCGGGCGGGCGGCTTCGGATCATCGAGGGCGATGCGCTGGAAATTGACGAGTCCGCGGCGATCGGCCCGGCCCATGTCGTCGCCAACCTCCCCTACAATGTCGGCACGGCATTGCTGACCCGCTGGCTGGAGGCGGAGCGCTGGCCGCCCTGGTGGCGATCGCTCACACTCATGTTCCAGCGCGAGGTCGCCGAACGGATCGTCGCATCGCCGGGCGGCGCGGCCTATGGCCGGCTCGCCGTGCTCGGCCAGTGGCGGACGACCGCGAGGCTGACGATGAAGGTGAACCGGGCGGCGTTCGTTCCACCGCCCAAAGTGATGTCCGCGGTGGTCCATATCGTGCCGGCCGAACAGCCGGAGGGGGTCGATCCGAAGACGCTGGCGCGGTTGACGGGCGCGGCCTTCGGTCAGCGCCGCAAGATGCTCCGTCGCTCGCTGTCGGCGGTGGACGGGGCGCTCGAGGCGCTCGATCGGCTCGGCATCGATCCCGAGCGGCGGGCGGAGACGCTCAGCGTCGGAGAATTCGTCGCCTTGGCCCGCGCGCTCTAGTTGCGGCGCGGGGCCGGCGTCTCGCTCGGCGGACCCTGGTCGGGGCGCTGGGCGGCGAGCACCTCGGCGGGCGGGCCGCGCTGGATCACCGCGGCGAGCTGATCCCCCTGCGGGCAGGTCTGGCGGCAGAGCGCGCGCACGCGGGTGAGGTTCGCCCGCGCCCGTTCGACGGCGCCGCGCTGCACGAACGCCTCGCCCTGGGCGGCGAGCGCGCTGATGTCGTTGGGCTCGAGCCGGAGCGCATCCGAATAATAGCGGAGCGCCTTGCCGGGCAGATGCTGCGCCTGCGCGACCCGGCCGAGCGCGATATAGGCCGCGCGGTTGCGCGGATCGACCGCGAGCGCGGATTCGAGCAGGTCGTTCGCCTGCTCATATTGGCCACTCGCCGTCGCGGCGCGCGCCTGCTCGACCAGCGCGGCCGATCGCGGATTGATCTGATCGTCGGCGCGCTGCCCGTAACCGGCGCTCGCCATCGTTGCGCCCGCTATGGCGAGGGTGAGGACGATCGGGGTGAGCCGCATCAAAGTCTCCATTCCGTTCCGTGGCGGGCCTAGCATGGCCGCTGCCAGCGCGCGACGAAAAAGCCGTCCGTTCCGTCATGGCCCGGCGTCAGCAGAACGCCGGAACCCGCCGCGCGTCCCGCCGGAATAGGCAGGTCCGCCTCAACGAGCGATGAACGGGCGGAGAAGGCGGCGGCCTGCGCCCGCCCCTCTTCGGCGAAGAGCGAACAGACCGCATAGACGAGGACGCCGCCCGGCGCGACGAGGTCGGCCGCGATGTCGAGCAGGCGCGCCTGGAGCCCGGTGAGCCGCGCCAGCCGGTCCGGCGTGAGCCGCCAGCGCGCCTCCGGGTTGCGACGCCAGGTGCCGCTCCCCGAACAGGGCGCATCGACAAGGACGATGTCGGCGGCCCCGGCAAGATCGGCGAGCGTCGCGGTCTCGCGGCCCGGATCGAGGAGCCTGGGCTCGACGATCGTGACGCCCGCGCGTTCCAGCCTTGGAGTCATGCGGAAAAGGCGGGCCCGATCCGTGTCGGCGGCGACGATCCGCCCCGCGTTCCCCATCTCCGCCGCGAGCGCGAGCGTCTTGCCGCCGGCGCCCGCGCACAGATCGACGACGGTCATGCCCGGTCGGGCGGCGCAGGCCAGGGCGAGCAGCTGGCTGCCTTCGTCCTGCACCTCGACCAGGCCGGCCTTCCAGGCGTCCGTCTGCTCGACATTTTCGCCGCCCGGGAGGCGGAGGCCGAGGGGCGAGAGCGGAGTCGGCGTCGATCCGGGGACGAGCGCCGGATCGCGCGCGGCCTTCAGGCGGTTCACCCGAAGGTCCAGCGGGGCGCGTTCCAGCAGGACGGCCTGCTCGGCCCCGTCCACGAGGGAATCGAAACGCTCCGCCAGCCAGGCCGGGACCGTGCCATGCGCCGCCGCCGCCTCGCCCGGCGCGATCGGCGCCGGCCCGTGGGGCGATCCATCGAACAGGGCGGCAAGCGCCGCATCCTCCCCGGCAAGCCCGATCATCGCGGCCCGGCCGGAGGCGGGACGCTCCCCTGCCCTTCGCACCGCGCGGAAAACGAGGTCGCGCACCGCGCGCCGATCCTTCGATCCGGCATAGCGCCGCGTCTTGAAATAGCGCGCGATGAGCGTGTCCGCCGCGGCGCCGCCTTCACGTGCCGACGTCACGATCTCGTCGAGCAGCTCGATCGCGGCCTGGACGCGGGCGGCGGGAGTCATCCGGCGATCCTCGCGATCCTATCGCGTCGGATAATTGGGCGCCTCGCGCGTGATGGTGACGTCGTGGACATGGCTTTCGCTGAGGCCCGCATTGGTGATCCGCACGAACCGGGCCTCGCGCAGCGCCTCGATCGTCGCCGCGCCGGTATAGCCCATCGCCGCTTTCACGCCGCCGACAAGCTGGTGGATCACGTCGCGGGCATGGCCCTTGTAGGCCACCTGGCCCTCGATCCCTTCCGGAACGAGCTTCAGCTGGTCCTTGATGTCCTGCTGGAAATAGCGGTCGGCCGATCCGCGCGCCATCGCGCCGAGCGAGCCCATGCCGCGATAGCTCTTGTAGGCGCGGCCCTGGTAGAGGAACGTCTCGCCCGGCGCCTCCTCGGTCCCGGCGAGGAGCGACCCGATCATCACCCCGGCCGCGCCGCCGGCAAGCGCCTTGGCGATGTCGCCCGAGGCACGGATGCCGCCATCGGCGATCACCGGCGCGCCGCTCTTCTGCGCCTCCTCGGCGCTCTGCATGATCGCGGTCAGCTGCGGCACGCCGACGCCGGCGACGACGCGCGTGGTGCAGATCGAGCCGGGGCCGATGCCGACCTTCACCGCATCCGCGCCGGCGTCGATCAGCGCCTTCGTCGCCTCGGCGGTCGCGACATTGCCGGCGACGACCTGGACCGCGTTGGAGCTGCGCTTGATCCGCTCGACCGCAGCGGCGACGTCCTGATTGTGGCCGTGGGCGGTGTCGATGACGATGAGGTCGCATTCGGCATCGATCAGCGCCTCGCTGCGCTCGAACCCCTTGTCGCCAACCGTCGTCGCCGCCGCGACGCGCAGGCGGCCCGCGCCGTCCTTGGTCGCGTCGGGATAGGTGACCGCTTTCTCGATATCCTTGACGGTGATGAGCCCGATGCAGCGCCGGTCTTCGTCGACGACGATCAGCTTTTCGATCCGCCGCTGGTGCAGCAGGCGGCGCGCCTCCTCCTGGGTGACGCCCGGGCCGACCGTCGCGAGATTGTCGCGGGTCATCAGCTCCGACACCGGCTGGCGCGGATTTTCGGCGAAGCGGACGTCGCGATGGGTGAGGATGCCGACCAGCCGGCCGTCCCTCTCGGTGATCGGGATGCCGGAGATGCGATGCCGCGCCATCAGGTCGAGCGCGTCGGCGAGCGTCTGATCCGGCGTCATCGTGATCGGGTTCACCACCATGCCGCTTTCGAAGCGCTTCACGGCGCGGACGGCGGCGGCCTGCTCCTCCACATCCATGTTGCGGTGGAGCACGCCGATCCCGCCGAGCTGCGCCATCACGATCGCCATGTCGGCGCCGGTCACCGTGTCCATCGCCGAGGAGAGGATCGGGATGTTGAGCTTGATCTCGCGCGTGATGCGGGTCGACGTGTCGGCCTGGCTCGGCAGCACGGATGAGCGCGCCGGCACGAGCAGCACATCGTCGAAAGTGAGGCCGAGGGGGATGTCGGCTTCGGTCACTGGGCAGGTTCCTCGTTGTTTCTTGCGGGCAGTTGGTAGGTGGCCGGATCGGCGAGCCGCCGGCCGATCGCGACCAGCAGGTTCGCATCCTCGGCGGCGCCGCCGAGCTCCAGGTTCGGGCCGACCTGATCGGCCGGCGAATGATAGACGTCGCGCAGGAAGGCACCGAGCCTGGCCGGATCGCCGAGCCCGCCGCCGATCATCACGCTGGGCACGCCGGCGCGCGCGAGGGCCCAGCCGTCCTGCCGCTGCGCGAGGCTTTCGACATCGTCGTCGCCGTCGATGTTGCGCCCGGCGGCGACGATGGTCTGGCTGATGATCGAGTCAAGCGGCGGGAAGCCCCGGCCGATCTCCGCGACCGGCGCGCCCGCCGGCGCGATCGCGACCGTGTCCATGTTGATCGCCGCGACGATCGACCGGATCGGGACCACCGGGTGGGTCGCGAAATATTCGGCGCCGAGCAGCCCCTTTTCCTCGGAGGTCGTGGCAAGAAACAGGATGTCGCTCGCCGGGCGCGGCTGCCCCGAGAGCCGCCCGGCGATCTCGATCATCATCGCGACGCCGCTCGCATTGTCGACCGCCCCGTTGCAGATGCGATGCGCCGCGCCCTCCGGCCGGCAGAGGCCGAGATGGTCCCAATGGGCGAGATAGAGCAGGCTCTCGCCATTGGCGCCGGCACCGGTGCCGCGGATGCGCCCGACGACATTGTTCGTGGAATAGGCGTGGATTTGCGTGGTGACGTGGAGCGTCGCGCGCAGCGGCAGGGTAACGGCGTGGAAGGTCGTGCCCGGCTGATCGTTGAGGAGGCGATCGAGATGTCCGCCGGCCTGCCCGATCAGATGCTCGGCGGCCGCGAGCGGCATCGCGCCGATGATCGGCGGAACATGCTGCGTCGCGAGCTTCGTGGCGGGATAATGATAGAAACGCTGGACCTCGGCCCATGGCAGGTCGGGGCCGCCGAGCGCGATCACCGCCGCGGCACCGGCGTCGGCCATCGCCTTCACCCGGTCGCTCAGCGATGGAAAGCCGGGGACCTGCGGCGGATCGAGCAGGATGATGACGACCGCGCCGCGCACATCGGTGCCGGCGATCTGGTCGATCCCGCGCTCCGGCACGCGGACGCCGTGGCCGGCGAAGATGACCGGCGCGTCGGCGATCCGTTCCTCCGCCTCGCGACCCTGGAGCGCGATATCGGCCTGGTCGAAATCGATCGAACGGCCGTTGGCGGTGAAGGCGACCTCGTGGGATTGCGTGGTCCGCTCGACGAGGGGGACCGCCTGGAACCAGCCGCCATTGTCGCCCGCCGGCTCCAGCCCGCGCTGGCGGAACTGGTCGACGATATAGGCGGTCGTCCGGGCCTCGCCGGGCGTGCCTGGCGCGCGGCCTTCGAAGGCGTCGCTGGCGAGGATCTCGATATGGCGGCGCATGTCCGCCGGCGCGATCGGCGCATCGTCCCGGGCCAGGGCCGGCGCGGCGAAACAGAGGACCAGCGGCAGGAGGATGCGGAGCGGTCGCGAAGACATGGGGCTGCTTAAGGATCGCCCCCCGCGCTGGCAAGCGATTCGCTGGGACTAGCCCCCCGCCTTGGCGAGGAGGGCGCGGGCCTGGGCGACGTGGAGGTCCTCGATCATCCGCCCGTCGTGCCGTTCGGCGCCGCCGCCGGCCGCCTCGATCAGCCGCCGCGCCGCCTCGATCTCGGCGAGCGACGGCGAGAAGGCGCGATTGACCGTGGCGATCTGGCTCGGGTGGATGACCGACTTGCCGTCGAAGCCATAGGCGCGCCCTTCGACGCATTCGGCGGCGAGGCCCTCGTCGGATTCGAGCCGGTTGTAGACCCCGTCGAACGCGGCGATGCCGGCGGCGCGCGCGGCGAGCACGATGCGCTGGAGCGCATAGGCAAGACCGCTCCGCCCCGCCCCGTCCGGGATGCCGAGCGATGCGGACAGATCGTTGGTGCCGGCGATGAAGGCGGCGGCATCGCGCGCGATCGCGACCGCATCGAGCACGCCGCGCGGCGTTTCGATCATCGCCATCACCGGCCGCTCCATCAGCGAGCGCGCGTCATGGATTTCCTTGGGCGTATCGACCTTGGCGAGGACGACATAGTCCGCCTTCGACTTGCGAACGCAGGCATAATCGGCGCCGAAATGGGGCGAGCCCTTGGAATTGACCCGGATCGCCACCGGCTTGCCGCCGAAGCCCTGCGCGGTCGCCTCGATCGCCGCCGCGCGGGCGGAATCCTTGTCCTCCTCGCGCACCGCATCCTCCAGGTCGAGGATGACGAGGTCCGCATCGAGCGTTCGCGCCTTTTCGATCGCGCGTGGATTGGAGGCGGGCAGGAAGAGCAGCGAGCGGAACTGCCTGAGGCGCGAGTTGTCGAATGGGATCATCGGTCGATTCCGCTTGGAGGGGATGCGGTTTTGACGGCATGATAGCCAAGAGCGTGGAGGGAGCAAATCGGATGGGTATCGCAATCATCGCAGTCGCCGTGGCGGTGCTGCTGTGGCTGTTCAGCAGCATCAAGATGGTCCGCCAGGGCTATCAATATACGATCGAGCATTTCGGGCGGTTCACCACCGTCGCGCGGCCCGGTCTCGGCTTCTATCCGGCCTTCTTCTACCGCGTCGGCCGGCGCATCAACATGATGGAGCAGGTGCTCGACATTCCCGGCCAGGAGATCATCACCAAGGACAATGCGATGATCCAGACGGACGGCGTCGTCTTCTTCCAGGTGCTCGACGCCGCCAAGGCCGCCTATGAGGTCAGCGACCTCTATGTCGCGATCATGCAGCTTGCGACCACCAACCTTCGCACCGTCATGGGTTCGATGGACCTCGACGAAACCTTGTCCAAGCGCGACGAGATCAACGCGCGCCTCCTTTCGGTCGTCGACCAGGCGACCGAGGCATGGGGCGTCAAGATCACCCGCGTCGAGATCAAGGACATCCGACCGCCCGCCGACATCGTCAACGCGATGGGCCGGCAGATGAAGGCCGAGCGCGAAAAGCGCGCCGTCATCCTGGAATCGGAGGGCAGCCGTGCCTCCGCGATCCTCCGCGCCGAGGGCGAGAAGCAGTCGCAGATCCTGGAGGCGGAGGGCCGGCGCGAGGCCGCCTTCCGCGACGCCGAGGCGCGCGAGCGCGCGGCTCAGGCCGAAGCGACCGCGACCAAGCTCGTCTCCGACGCGATCGAGAGCGGATCGGCGCAGGCGATCAACTATTTCATCGCGCAGAAATATGTCGAGGCGGTCGGCCAGTTCGCCAATTCGCCCAATGCGAAGACGATCCTCTTCCCGGTCGAGGCGACCCAGCTCATCGGCACGCTCGGCGGGATCGGCGAGCTCGCCAAGGAGGCGCTCGCCAAGGGCGGTGAGGCATCGCCGACCGTGCCGTCGACGCGCGGCGGTGGAGGCCGTTAAGTGGAGATTGGCGGCATCGGCGTGCACTGGCTGTGGCTGCTCGGCGCGGCAGTGCTCGCCATTCTCGAGCTCGTCGTGCCGGGCGTCTTCCTGATCTGGATTGCGGCGGCGGCGGCGCTCACCGGCGTCGTTGCGGCGCTGCTCCCCCTTGGGCTCCCGTTCCAGCTCATCCTGTTCGCGCTGTTTGCGGTCGTCTCGGTCCTCGTCGGGCGCCACCAATATGAGCGCAACGTCGTCCCGAGCACCGATCCGCTGCTCAACGATCGGCTCGCGCGGCTGATCGGCCAGACGGTTGTCGTCGAGACGGCGATCGAGGGCGGATCGGGACGCGTCCGGGTCGGCGACGGGGTGTGGAATGCGCGCGGGCCGGATCTGCCCGCCGGGGCGCGCGTCCGGGTCACGGGCGGCCAGGGCACATGCCTGACGGTCGAACCGGTGGCGGGGACACCACAGATCGAGCGAAGCTGAACATCGGGAGGACGAATTGATCGATCGCCGCGAATTGCTGGCGGGCGCTGGCGCGCTCGCGCTCACCGCCGCCTTGCCGCGCGCCGCCTGGGCGAGCCCCGCCGAGGATGCGGCCGAGGCGGCGCTGGCCGAGGTCGGCGAGGCGCTGTTGTCCGATTATCCCGAAAATGCGACCACGCTCGGCCTCGACAGCGGCGCGCGGGCGGCGCTTCGTGCGCGGCTTTCCGATCGATCGATCGCGGGGCAGCAGGCGCTGGCGACCCGCGCCCGCGAACGGCTCGCCCGGCTGCGGGGGATCGATCCGGCGCCGCTCGGCGAGGCGGCGAAGATCGATCTCGATGTGGTTCGGACCGCCCATGAAACCGCGCTGGAAGGATTCGCCTTTCCATTCGGCGACGTCGCGGTGCTCAACCAGAACTGGTCCTATCGCAACGCGCCCTATGCGGTGTCGCAGAATACCGGCGCCTTCATCGAGATCCCGGACCTTCTGGACAGCAACCACAAGGTCGAGAACGCCGCCGACGCCGACGCCTATCTGGCGCGGCTCGAAGCCTATGCCGCGGTTCTGGACGGCGAGACCGAGCGGCTGCGCCACGATGCGGGCATCGGGGTGATCGCGCCCGATTTCATCCTCGACAAGACGCTTCACCAGCAACGGTCCGTGCGGGGCACGCCGATCGCGACCTGGGGCCTTGTCACCTCGCTCGCGCGCCGGACGTCGTCCATGCCCGGCGATCATGGCGCGCGCGCCGAGCGGCTGGTGACCGAGAAGGTCGCGCCCGCGATGGACCGGCAGATCGCCGAGCTCGAGCGCCAGCGCGCCCGGGCCACAAGCGATGCCGGCGTGTGGCGGCTGCCGCAGGGCGAGGCTTATTATGCCTGGGCGCTCAAGGCCGGGACGACGACGACCATGTCGCCGGACGAGGTCCACGCCATGGGACAGGCGCAGCTGCGCGAGCTCCAGTCGGAGATGGACACGATCCTGCGCGCGCAGGGCCTGACCCGGGGCACTGTCGGCGAGCGGATGACCGCGCTCAGCGCCCGGCCGGACCAGCTCTTCCCCAATACCGACGCCGGCCGCCAGCAGGTGCTCGATTACATGAACGGGCGGATCACGGAGATCCGCACCCGCCTGCCGCGCGCCTTCGCGACGCTTGTGCGCGGCAATCTGGTCGTCAAGCGCGTGCCGCCGGAGATCGAGCTCGGCTCTCCCGGCGCCTATGCCGCCGCGGGCACGATCGACGGATCGGTGCCGGGCAATCTCTACGTCAACCTCCACGACACCGCGAACAACCCGCGCTTCGGCCTCGCCACTCTCGCCTATCACGAGGGCATACCGGGCCATGTGTGGCAGGGCGAATATACCTATCGGCTGCCGATGGTGCGCTCGCTGCTGGCGTTCAACGCCTATTCGGAAGGCTGGGCGCTCTATGCCGAGCAGCTGGGCGACGAGCTCGGCGTCTATGAGGGCGATCCGCTCGGACGCCTCGGCTATCTCCAGTCGATCGCCTTCAGGGCCTGCCGGCTGGTGGTCGACACCGGTCTCCACGCCAAGCGCTGGACCCGCGACCAGGCGATCGACTGGTTCGCCACCACCAACGGCTCGCCGCGCGGCGATGTCGAGGGCGAGGTCGATCGCTACTGCTCATGGCCGGGCCAGGCCTGCGGCTACAAGGTCGGCCATAGCGAGATCAACCGGCTGCGGAGCAGGGCACGGACCGCGCTCGGGGACCGGTTCGATTTCCGCCGGTTCAACGATGCGCTGGTGACTGGCGGGAACGTCCCGCTGGTGGTGCTCGGGCGGATCATCGACGCGCATATCGCCGAGCGGCGGGCTGGCTGAGTATCCAGGAGCGATAAGGAATCCGCTCGGGGCGACGCGAGTCCGGCTCGACTTATCGGTCCTTCGAGGTGACGTAGCCGATCCCGGCCCCGACGATCGCGCCGAAGATCGGGCCGACGAACGGCACCGGGATCGCGATCAGCGCGCCGATGCCGGCGGCGATCGCGGTGCGCTTCGCGACTGGATTCTCGAACATGGCTCCATCCTCTCTCGCATGTGTATTACTCACATAGTACGGGTGGAGGCAGGTTCAAGAGGTCGGGATCGATCCAGCGGCGCCGCGCCTCGACGGAAAACAGGCGCTCGCGCGAATAGAAGCGAAGCGGCCAGTCGCGGCGGCCTTCGTCGGCCAGCAGCAGCGCGTTGACGCGTTCGGCGAGGCCCATGCCCTCACTGCGGGTCAAAGCGGCGCGGACGGCGCGGATCATCACCTGGGTGATCGTTTCGTGATAGCCCGCCGTGTCGCTGTTCACCCCGCCGACGCTCTCGTTGTAGCGGCGGATGAGGCCCGGCAGGTCGCGCTCGGGCACGATGTCCGGACGCTCGAGGATCAGCCAGGCGCAGGTCGAAAGATGCGCCTCGTGGGTCCATCCGGCCTTCGGCAAGGTGCAGGCGAGCATTCGCTCGCCGATGTCGCGGATCGCGGCATCGTCGGCGAACAGGCGGGGTGCCCGGGGATCGGTCATGGCCGGCCTTTCCGCTCGAGGCGACCGGCCGGCCGGCGCGGATCGCTCCTAGCTGCGGTTGAAGAAGCCGCCGAGATCGTTGAGCGGGTTGCCGTCGCCGTCGCGGTCGAGCATCGCGGTGAGCCCGGACAGGGCGCCGCCTTGCGCGAAAATGCCTTGAAGGCTTTCCAGCGACAGACCGTGATCGGCCGCCGCCTGCTGGAGCGCGTCGGCATGGGCGGCGCCGCCTTGAAGATGGCCCTGAAGCGAGGCCGTCACGCCGGCGAGCTGTTCCGGAGTGATGCCGGCGCGCGCGGCCAGTTCCTCGAGATTGACCGCTCCCCCCAGGCTTCCCAGGAGTCCATCGAACATGCTCATACAGCCCTCCTTCCGAACGCGATGCCGGCGAGACTCGGCCGGCGGCCGGCCCATCTTATGGCCGGCCGCCGGATCCGGCAAATAAGGGTCGCGTTCAGGCGACCGTGAGCTGAGGCTCGGCCACCGGCGCGGCGCCGCGCACCGGCCCGGCGGCGAGGACGCCCGGATCGACATGCGCCTCGAAACGGGCGAAATTGTCGGTGAAGAGCTTCACCAGCTTCGCCGCCGTGGCGTCGTAATCCGCCTTGTCGGCCCAGGTCGCGCGCGGATCGAGGATCGCCGTGTCGACACCGGGAACGGCGACCGGCACCTCGAACCCGAAATTCGGATCGGTCCGGAATTCGACATGATTGAGGCTGCCATCGAGCGCGGCGTTGAGCAGCGCGCGGGTCGCCTTGATCGGCATCCGGCTGCCGACGCCATATTTGCCGCCGGTCCAGCCGGTGTTGACCAGCCAGCACTTGACCCCGCCCTTCGCGATCCGCTCCTTGAGCAGATTGCCGTAGACGCTCGGGTGGCGCGGCATGAAGGGCGCGCCGAAACAGGTGGAGAAGGTTGCCTCCGGCTCGGTGACGCCGATCTCGGTCCCGGCGACCTTTGCGGTGTAGCCGGAGAGGAAATGGTACATCGCCTGATCGGGCGTGAGGCGGGCGATCGGCGGCAGCACCCCGAAGGCATCGGCGGTGAGGAAGATCACGTTCTTCGGCACCGGGCCCATATTGTGGGCCGAGCAATTGGGGATGAAGTCGATCGGATAGGCGCCGCGCGTATTCTCCGCGAGGCGGCTGTCGTCCAGGTCGAGCTCGCGGGTGTCGGGATCGATCACGACATTTTCGAGCACGGTGCCGAACCGCTTCGTGGTCGCATAGATTTCCGGCTCCGCCTCGGGCGAGAGGCGGATCATCTTCGCGTAGCAGCCGCCTTCGAAATTGAAGACCGCCGTGTCCGACCAGCCATGTTCGTCATCGCCGATCAGCGTGCGGCTGGCATCGGCGCTGAGCGTCGTCTTGCCGGTGCCGCTGAGGCCGAAGAAGACCGCGGTGTCGCCATCCGGCCCGATATTGGCCGAACAGTGCATCGGCATGATGCCTTCGGCCGGAAGCTTGTAGTTGAGGATCCCGAACACCGACTTCTTCATCTCGCCCGCATAGCGGGTGCCGCCGATCAGGATGAGCTTCTCGCTGAGATTGACCGCGATCACGGTCTCGCCGCGGGTGCCGTGGCGGGCCGGATCGGCGCGGAAGCTCGGCAGGTCGATGATCGTGAATTCCGGCACGAAAGCCGGCAGATCGGCCGCGTCGGGCCGGACCAGGAGCGTGCGGATGAAGAGATTGTGCCAGGCGAGTTCGTTGATGACGCGCACGTTGACCCGGTGCTCGGGCTGCGAACCGCCGTAGAGATCCTGGACGTAGAGCGTCCCCTTCGCCGCCAGCGCGGCCATGAAATCGGCCTTGAGCGCCGCGAAATGATCGGGGCTCATCGACGCGTTGTTGTCCCACCAGATCGTGCTCTCGGTCTCGGCGTCGCGGACCATGAACTTGTCCTTGGCCGAACGGCCGGTGTGCTTGCCGGTCTCGACGACGAGCGGACCGTCCTTGGCGAGCATCCCCTCGCCATTGGCGAGCGCCTGCTCGACGAGCTGCGGCGTGCCGAGATTCCAGTGAACCCGGGCCGGCGTTGCGATGCCCTGGCGGCGAAGATCGTGTGCGGGAACCGTGCTGGTCAAAGCGACTCTCCGAAAGTTGGATGGATGCGGCGTCCCGTCCATGCGGGGCGCTCTTGTGCGGCCGCGCTTATCGGACCGGCCGGCCGGCGTCAAAGGCTAGCGCGGCAGGGCGCCCTTGCGTAAAGCCGGCACGGGGAAGAAACGGAAAGCGACGCATGTCCGATACGATCGCGCTCGTCGACGATGACAGGAACATCCTGACCTCGCTGTCCGTCGCGCTTCAGTCGGAAGGGTTCGTGACCCGGCTCTATTCCGATGGCGAGGCGGCGCTGAAGGCGCTGTTGGACAATCCGCCCGATCTCGCCGTGCTCGACATCAAGATGCCGCGGATGGACGGGATGGAGCTGCTCCGCCGGCTTCGCGAGCGGGCGGATTTCCCCGTCGTGTTCCTGACCTCCAAGGACGAGGAGCTGGACGAGGCGCTCGGCCTCGCCATGGGCGCCGACGATTATATCACCAAGCCCTTCTCGCAGCGGCTGCTGATCGCCCGCATCCGCGCCGTGCTGCGCCGGACCGAGGCGCGCAGCCAGCCGGTCGGCACTGTCGATGAAGCGCAGGCGGCCGAGATCGTTCGCGGGCGGCTTCGCATGGATCCGGCGCGCCACCGGGTCAGCTGGGACGGCCATGACGTGACGCTGACCGTCACCGAATTCCTCATCCTCGACGCGCTCGCCCAGCGTCCCGGCGTCGTCAAATCACGCAACCAGCTGATGGACGTGGCCTATCAGGACGACATTTATGTCGACGACCGCACGATCGACAGCCACATCAAGCGGATGCGTCGCAAGTTCCGCGCGGTCGACAGCAATTTCAAGTCGATCGAGACCCTCTATGGCGTCGGATACCGCTTTGCGGAGGAGTGACGAGGTCGACTTCAAGGTCGGCTGGTCGCGGCGGCTTTCGATCCGCCAGCGCATCCTTGCGATCAACATCTTCGCGATCGCCATCATCGCCGGCAGCCTCTTCTATCTCGACAGCTTCCGCAGCCGGCTGACCCAGGCGCGGATCGCTCGCGCCGAATCCGAGGCGGTGATGATCGCGCACATGATCGCGGCGCTTCCGGCCGAGCAGCGCGGGCCGCTGCTGACCAGGCTCGGCGAGGACGGCGGCACGCGGCTCACCATCTACGGTCGCGACGGCGCCATCCGGGCGGACAGCTGGGCCCACGGGCCGCCGACCTACGAGCTGCGCGATCCCGCCGATGAGCCCTGGTATCGGGCCGTCGCGCGGGCGATGGACAACGGCTTCGATGCCATCGTCGGGGCGAGCCGGCCGCCTCTTTACGAGCCGTCCGCGCACGACACGCTGGCCGACTGGCCGGAGGCGCGACGGGCGCTGGCGACCGGCGTCCCGACGACCGCGCTGCGCAGGGCCGAGGAAGGCACGGCCTTTGTCAGCGCGGCGGCGCGCATCGAGGGGCCGGACCCGGCCGTCCTGCTGCTCACCACCAATGCGCGCGACGTTCGCAAGGTGGTGCGCGCGGAGCGGTTCAACCTCGGCATGGTCCTGCTCGCGACGCTGGTGCTGTCCGCCCTGCTCTCGCGATTCCTCGCCCGCACCATCGCCACGCCTCTGCGAAAGCTCGCCAGCGCCGCGCACCGGGTCAGGCTCGGGCGCGCGCGCGAGGTCGATGTGCCGCTGCTTCCCAAGAGGCGCGACGAGATCGGCCTGCTCGCCCGCGCGCTCCACGACATGACCCAGAGCCTCAGGCAGCGGATCGACGCGACCGAGGCCTTCGCCGCTGACGTGACGCACGAGCTCAAGAACCCCCTCGCCTCGCTCCGGTCGGCGGTCGATTCGCTCGAGCGGGTCGACGATCCGGGGCTTCGGGCGCAACTGCTCGACGTGATCCGTGAAGATGTGGTTCGGCTGGATCGACTCGTCGTCGACATCGCGGAGGCCTCGCGCCTCGATGCCGAGCTGTCCCGCGCCCGGTTCGAGCCGGTCGATCTCGGCCACCTGATCGAGGAGATGCTCCCGACCTGGGAAGGCCGGCGCGAGGGCGTGGAAATCGCCTTCGCGCGGCCACGTGCCGGCACCGCCGTGATCATGGGCGACGAAGGACGGCTTGCGCGCCTGATCGACAATCTCGTCGACAATGCGATTTCCTTCTCGCCTCCGGGCGGCCTCGTCGATCTGCGCGCCTCGGCGGTCGGGGAAGAGGTGGTCGTCTCGGTGGAGGATGAGGGGCCGGGCGTCCCCCCCGATGCCCGCGAGATCATCTTCCACCGCTTCCATTCGATTCGCGGGCCGGAGGATTTCGGGCGTCACTCGGGCCTCGGCCTCGCCATCGCCAAGGCGATCGTCGACGGGCATAATGGGCGGATCGCAGCGGAGGATCGCCACGACGGGCGAACCGGCGCCCGATTCGTGGTTCATTTCCCGGGAGCGGCGTGATGAAGAGTCCCGTTCTGTCGTCGGAGACGGTCCACGCCTCGGCCGTTGCGATCGAGGGGCGCGCCGTGCTCATCGCCGGCCGATCCGGAAGCGGTAAATCGGATCTCGCTCTGCGGCTCATCGATCGCGGCGCGGCGCTCGTCAGCGACGATTACACCTTCGTCCGCCGCGCCGACGGCCGGTTGCTCGCGAGCGCGCCCGACACGATCGCCGGGCGGATCGAGCTGCGCGGCGTCGGCATCGTCGAGATGGCGAACCTGCGCGACGTGCCGGTGGCGCTCTACGTCGATCTCGAATTGTCGCCCGATCGGCTGCCGCAGGAGGGGGAGCGCCGGCCGATCGCCGGCATCGCGATCCCGCTCATCGGCCTCGCGCCCTTCGAGGCGTCGGCGCCGCTCAAGGTCGAGGCGGCCCTGCGCCTCGTCGGCTTGCCCGACTGATGCCTGCGCGACACGATCCGAAACGGGTTCTCCTCGTCACGGGCCTCTCGGGCGCCGGCAAGTCGACCGCGCTCGACACGCTGGAGGATCTCGGCTGGGAAGTGGTCGACAATATGCCGCTGTCGCTGCTCAACCGGCTGATCGCGACCGAGCCGGCGGCGGGAGCCGACCGCGAGCGGCCGCTAGCAATCGGCCTCGACAGCCGGACGCGCGGCTTTTCCGCGGAACGAATCGTCCAGGCGATCAAGGCGATGGCCGCGGAGGCGGATTTCGCGATCGAGACGGTCTATCTCGACTGCGGCACGCCCGAACTGGTGCGCCGCTATTCGGAGACCCGCCGGCGCCACCCCCTCGCTCCGGACCGGCCGGCGACCGACGGCATCGCCGAGGAGCGCGAGATGATGGCGCCGCTGAAGCGCTGGGCGGACCATCTCATCGACACGACCGAGATGGACGCCAACCTGCTGAAGCAGCAGGTCCGCACGCGTTTCGGCGCCGGGGACGAGGCCCCCACCCTCACCGTCCAGTCGTTCGGCTTCGCCCGCGGGCTGCCGCGCAACGCCGATCTCGTCTTCGACATGCGGTTCCTGCGCAACCCGCACTGGGAGCGGGGCCTTCGCGAGAAGACCGGGCTCGATCCCGACGTCGCCGCCTATGTCGCCGCGGACGAGGCCTATGAGCCGGCGCTGACGAAGATCGAAGAGCTGCTCCTGACCCTGCTCCCGCGCTATCAGGCGGAGGGGAAATCCTATGTTTCCATCGCCTTCGGCTGTACCGGCGGGAGACATCGATCGGTCCATGTCGCGGACCGCGTCGCCAGACGGTTGCGCGCGGCGGGTTTTTCGCCCACTCTGGATCATCGCGACCTCGCCACGCCGCCGCGCGACGGCATCGAGCGATCCGCAGGCGCACAGGATGCTGGAACGTCAGGACAGGCGGACGACGGTTTTCAAGGTGACTAGATGATCGGTTTGGTGTTGGTGACTCATGGGCGGCTCGCCGCCGAATTCGTCACCGCGATGGAGCATGTTGTCGGGCCGCAGGAACGGATCGAGGCCGTCTGCATCGGGCCCGAGGACGATATGGAGGCACGGCGGGAGGATATCGCCAGGGCGATCGGCCGGGTCGACGACGGCGGCGGCGTCATCATCCTTACGGATCTGTTCGGCGGCACCCCCTCCAATCTCGCCATCTCCCTGATGAAGAGCGAGAAGATCGAGGTCATCGCCGGCGTGAACCTGCCGATGCTGATCCGGCTCGAGGGCGCCCGCAAGACGATGGACGTGCGCGCCGCGGTCGCCGCCGCGCGGGAGGCCGGGCGCAAATATATTTCGGTCGCCTCCGAAGTGCTTGGCGAGGCGGCCGCTTGACGCCGGTCTCACGGACGGTCGCGATCACCAACCGCCGCGGGCTGCACGCCCGCGCCAGCGCCAAGTTCGTCTCGCTCGCGGCGCAGATCGATGCGTCGGTCGAGGTCGAAAAGGACGGCAACAAGGTGTGCGGGACCTCGATCATGGGGCTGATGATGCTCGGCGCCGCGATGGGCGACACGATCACGATCAGCGCCACCGGGCTCGGCGCGGAGACGGCGGTCGCGCAGCTTGCCGAGCTGGTCGAGGCGCGGTTCGGCGAGGACTAGGTGCCGCGCGAGGTCACCTCCTTTTCGAACGCGCTGGTGAAGCAGGCGCGCGGCCTTCGCGACAAGAAGAACCGCAAGCGCGAAGGCCTGTTCCTCGCCGAAGGGCTGCGCATCCTGACGGAGGCGCGCGAGACCGGCGTCCTCCCGCAGACCCTTTTCTTTTCAGATGCTTCTCACCGGCTGCTCAAAGAGCTTATCGACGAGGTTGAGGCTGCGGGCGGCGAGGCGATCGAAACCAGCGCCGACATCCTCCACAAGATCAGCGGCAAGGATAATCCGCAGACGGTGCTGGGCATGTTCCCGGCGTTCGACACCGCCCTCGACGCGATCGACCGGGCTTCGGCGCCGCTGTGGATCGTCGCCCAGTCGCTGCGCGATCCCGGCAATATCGGCACGATCCTGAGGACCGGCGACGCGGTCGGCGCGGGCGGCCTCATCCTCGTGGACGACAGCGCCGATCCCTTTTCGGTCGAGGCCGTGCGCGCCAGCATGGGCGCCCTGTTCACGCAGAAGATCGCGCAGGCGCGCTGGGAAGACTTCGTCGCCTGGCTGCGGTCCGGCCCCGGCCAGCTCGTCGGCACCAGCCTCAAGGCCAGCGCCGACTATCAGGACGCGCGCTACGAAAAGCCCGCATTCATCCTGGTCGGCAATGAGCAGGCCGGCCTGCCGGCCGCCTATGAGGCCGAATGCGACCTCCTGGTGAAGATGCCGATGCTCGGCCGCGCCGACAGCCTCAACGCGGCCGTCGCGACCGCGGTGATGGCCTATGAAGTGATCAACCAGTGGCGCCGTCGGTGACGGGCTCCGGAGCGGCGGCCTCGACCTCGGCGCCGTTCGCCTGCCCGAGGCGCGGATCGCGGCGTTCGGCGATGCGGGCGGCCTTGCCGGTGCGGCCGCGCAGATAATAGAGCTTGGCGCGGCGGACGTCGCCGCGGCGGACCACCTCGATCGAATCGACGTTCGGCGAATAAAGCGGGAAGACGCGCTCGACGCCCTCGCCGAAGCTGATCTTGCGGACGGTGAAGCTGGAGCCGAGGCCCTTGTTCGCGCGCGCGATGCAGACACCCTCGAAATTCTGGATGCGGGTGCGCTCGCCCTCGACCACCTTCACGCCGACCTTCAGCGTGTCGCCGGGACGGAATTCGGGGATGTTCTTCTTGCCCTTCACCTCGGCGATCGCCTCGGCCTCAAGCTGCTGGATGAGGTTCATTGGTCCTGACCTTCTTCTTCGCGCCGCGCGCCAGAGGGCGATGGCCTTCGCGCGCCCCCGTGGCGCTCGATCAGGTCCGGCCGCCTTAGCCGTGTCTCTTCCACTGCCCGGCGTTCGCGCCAGGCGGCGATCTTCGCATGATCCCCCGATCGCAGCACTTCGGGGATCGTGCGCCCTTCCCATATATAAGGTCGGGTATAATGCGGATATTCGAGCAGGCCGCTTTCGAAGCTCTCCTCGTCACCGCTGGAAGCCGCGCCCATTACCCCGGGAAGCAGTCGAACGCAAGCGTCGAGCAGGGTCAGCGCCGCCACCTCGCCGCCCGAGAGGACATAATCCCCGACGCTGACCGCGCGGACCGGCCGCGCCTCGAACAGGCGCTCGTCAATCCCCTCGAAACGGCCACACAGGATGGTGGCGCCGGGGCCGGCGGCGAGCTCGCGCACCAGCGCCTGCGTCAGCGGCTCGCCGCGCGGGCTCATCACCAGCTTCGGGCGATCGTCGGGGACGCTGTCCAGCGCCGCGGCGAGCACGTCGGCGCGCATTACCATTCCTGCCCCGCCGCCGGCCGGCGTGTCATCGACCGAGCGATGCCGATCCGTGGCGAAATCGCGGATCTGGACCGTGGACAGCGACCAGAGCCCGTCCGACAGCGCCCGCCCGGCGAGGCTGAAGCCGAGCGGTCCCGGAAACATTTCGGGATAAAGGGTGAGGATCGTCGCCGCCCAGGTCATGCCTTCCCTTTCGACGCTTCCTCGCCGGGCCGCAAGCGGTGGAACCGGCCGGCGGCCGGGACTTTATGCTGCGATGGACTCGCCCGATTTCGATTGCCTGATCGTCGGCGGTGGCCCGGCGGGGCTGACCGCGGCCATCTATCTCGCGCGATTCCGCCTCAAGGTTCAGGTGGTCGACGCGGGAAAGAGCCGCGCATCCTGGATTCCCTGCACCCGTAACGTTCCAGGCTTTCCCGACGGCATTTCGGGGGAAGAGCTGATCGCGCGGATGACGGCGCAGGCGCAGAAATATGGCGCCGCGTTCGCGCGGGGGCGGGTGACCCGGCTCGAGCGGGCCGATGACCTGTTCGACGCGGAATGGGGCGAAGGGCGGGCCACGGCGCGAAGCGTGCTGCTCGCGACCGGCGTCGCGAACCGCCGCCCCGACATGGAGGAGGCGCTCCATGACGAGGCGATGGCGCGCGGCCTGATCCGCTATTGCCCGATCTGCGACGGCTATGAGGTGACCGACAAGCGGATCGGCGTGATCGGGAGCGGCCGCCATGGCGTCGCCGAGGCGGTGTTCCTGCGCGGCTATACGGCGGACGTGACACTGATCGCGCCGGGCGAGCGCCATGCGCTGGGCAAGGCGGATCGCGCCATCATCGAGGCGCACGGGATCGAGACGGTGGACGGCCCGTCGCGCGGCGTCGCCCTGCGCGCGGACGGCATCATTGTCGAAACCGCCGAGGGGCGGCACGAATTCGACAGCGTCTATCCGGCGCTCGGTTCGGACATCCATAACGAGCTGGCCGGACAGATCGGCGCGGAGCTTGCCGACGGCGACGGCTGCATCCTGGTGGACAGCCATCAGCGCACCAGCGTTCCAGGCGCCTATGCAGCGGGCGACGTTGTCATCGGGCTGGACCAGATCAGCCATGCGATGGGCGAAGGCGGCGTCGCCGCGACGACGATCCGCAACGACCTCGCCATGGCGCGACCGATCAGGCGCTGACGAGGCGCCTCAGCGGCTCGCGCGCCCGGCCGGCACCCAATCGTCCATCGTGCCGCGGTCGTTCACGCGATAGGGGAAGCCGCGGCTGTTGAGGAACAGCGCCTCCATCTCGCGCCGGTTGAACGGTCGCGAACCGAGCCGGCCGAAGATCGCGATCTGATCCCCCGTCTCGTCGACGCCCCGATCGCGATCGAGACCCTTGGCGACCGCAAGGGCCGGGGTCGGCGTGCGGGCCCAGGCGATCATCTGCGGCTGCGGCCGGGGCGAGAAGCCATAGACCGTGTTCGAGTTGCAGAAGCAGGTCAGCTGCAGCACCTGCATGCCGTTCCGGCCATTGGCGACATAGGCGTAGAGCGATGCGTTGGTCGACGCGACGGTCACCGCATAGACATCGTCCAGCGGGTGACCCGGCTCGCCCGTATAGAACATCTGTCCGCCGGCGAGGCCAGGCTGCGGATGTTCCGGATTGGTGACGTTGACGATCGCCAGGCCCTGCGGCCCCGCGCCGACATAGGCATAGGTCCGCGCAATGTAGATGTCGCGCGCGTCCTGCATCGGCACGGTCGCGGAGGGCACCGCCACCGGATTGTCCATGTGGGTGACGTCGAACAGCTTGAGGCCGTCGCGGTCGGTGACCCACAGATAGCGGAACTGGAGCGCCGAGGCGCGGCCGTCATTGAGCGGGCGCACCGTCACCAGCCGCGGGTGCAGCGGATCGTCGAGGTTGACGACGACAAGCCCGGCATCGGCGATGATATAGGCATAATAGCCGGCCAGGATGATGTGCCGCGCGCCGGCCAGGATGTTGTTCTCGTTCCAGGTCACGGCGCGACGCAGGTTGTTGTTCCTGGGATCGCCGTCCGACAGCGTGTCGACATTGACCAGGATCAGGCCTTCGACGGAGTCGGTGATCGCCGCATAGCGGTAGATCTCGTGCATCCGCTGCTCCTGGTTCTCCTCGAGCAGGCTGATCGTGCGGCCGTCGGGCTGCTGGCGCATCGTGTGCGCCATCCTGTCGTTGCGGTCGGGCGCGATCGGCTGGTTGGTCGGCAGCGCGACGCAGGTCGCGTTGGTGCTGGAGACATGCACGTCCTGGCCGAGCGGGGAGACCGGGGCGGTGATGATATGCTCCGACACGGCCTTGTTGCCGACGGAGGCGATGTCATAGGCGACGAAGCCGCCCCGGCCTTCCGCGACATACATATATTCACCGCGATTCTGGAGGCAGCGGACGGCGCCGCGCGTGCCTTCGGTCACGTTGGTGAACTGCTGCGCGGCGCGGGCTTCGCCGGACAGGCGCCGATCGAAGGCCCGGCCGCGGGTCCAGTCGATCAGCTGGCGGTTGTTGCGCTCGACATGCAGCCGGTAGAAATCCGGATAGGCGTAACGATGCAGGTAGGAGCCGATCACGGCCTGCGGCTCATCCCATTCGGTGACGCGGATCGCCTGGAAGCCGCCCTGCTCGCCGATCCAGGCGTGCATGCCGACGAAATTGACGAAATTGGTCCCCTGCAGGAGCAGCTGGGCCATGATCGCATTATTGTCGTTATTCTCGGACAGGTGGCAATCGGTGCAGGTCTTCGTCTCCGTCCGCCGCACGGTGTGCGGGAAATGCGGGGCGAAGGCCTGGGAGGAATAGCCGGCGGCCGAAATCGGCGGCTGCTGCGTGTAGATATGCTCGCGATTGACGTTGGTCGACGAGAGGATGAGCGCCGATGTCGACCGGATGGGGGCGATGATATTGCCCTTCGTCGTCATGTGCCGGCCGAGCTGGAACATCTCGTCGCGCGCGACCTGCGGATTGTAGGTCGCGAAATTCCTCGTCTCCTCGAACTCATAATGGTGGAGCGCGGTGCGATTGTTCGCCTCGATCGGCAGGTGGCAGCCGGCGCAGCTCGTCGTCCACGACAGGTGGCAGGTGAAGCAGGCCATCTCGCTGTCCGGATGTGCGAGCTCGCTGTCGGGGACGCCCTCGCCGAACGTGTAGCGGCCGGTCTCGGCGCCCGAGCGCGACATCAACTTGGCGCGGGCGGACAGGAGATTGAAGCACGGCCCCTGCGTCGGCTGGTCGCCGCGCGCCTGGCAGGGCGGCAGGCTCGCATCGACGCTGTCGCGGACCTGGCTCACCTCCCACTCGAGATTGGGATCGGCGATCGAGCGCTGGATGAGGACGCGGCGCCCGTTGCGCTCCACCCATTCGAAGCGGCGCCGGCCGTCCTCGTTGCGGATCAGCTCCAGGTTCGTGCCATTGGGCGGCGCGGCGACGTTCGACGTCCGCAGGTTCGCATAGGCGCGCACCGTGCCGTGGCAATCCTTGCACCCGATCTCGATCGCATTGGCGACTTCGCCATAGATGAAGCCGTTGCCATGGGCGTCACGGCTGAAGTGGCAATCGGCGCACTGGAGCCCGCGTTCGGCATGGATGTCCATGAGATGGACGGCGCGGCCGGGATTGGCGCCAACGGGCACGAACAGCCCCTCCCCTTCGCGGCGGAAGGTGTCGGGATCGTCGGGCGGAATGACATGCCCGTCCGCGTCGAGCAGATTGCCCTCGCGGTCGCGGCGGAAGACGGCGCGGAAGTTCCAGCCGTGGCCGTGATAATCGGCGAACTGGGTCTGCCGGGCGAGCGGGTTCACCCGATCATAGACTTCACGCAGGAAGCCTTCGTCGGCCCACAGCCCGCGCGGCGCCGCGCCTTCCGGGTTGCGCATCAGCACGTTGTGGACCTCTTCCTGGTCCGGATAATGCTGGTTGCGGAATTCCTGCTCCTCGTGCGGGTTGCGCGTCGGCAGACGGTTTTCCGGCCCCGGCCACATCAGGTCCGCGTCGGATTCGTAATCCCACATCGTGTAGCCGAGGAACGAATTCAGGAAGATGTTCGGCTGGTGCATGTGGCAGGTCATGCACTGCGAGGTCGGGATCGCGCGGGTGAAGGCGTGGCGGATCGGGTGGCCGCTTTCGCGAACCGCCGCATGATTTGAATCCGCCGGGGCCTCATGCCCCTCACCCGGGCGGATCGCCTCGCCGGAATGGCCCTCGCCGGGCGAGCCGGGCTCGGCGTTTCGGCTATGCTCGTCGAGCCGGTCGGTCAGGCGATTGATCGTCGGATCGACCGTCGCCGTCTGCCCGTCGCGGCCGAACTGGGAATAGCCGACGCTGTGCCGCGGCTCGCGATCATTGGCGTAGATGACATGGCAGCCGGCGCAACCGGACTGGCGATAATCGCCCTGCTGATCGTTGGTCCCCATGAACCACATGAAGGGATCGTTGAGGCGGGTCTTGGTGATGTTGAGAACCGGGATCGACACGCGAAGCCCCGTGCCCGGGCCGCGGTTCGACTGGCGGATATCGGGCCGGCCCGGCTCCTCCAGCCGCTGGATGCTGCCCGACGGGTTCGGCAGGCCGACCTCCGCGAACTGCGTGCTGATGTTGCGCCCGCCCCGCTCGAACACGCGGAAGATGTCGCCCGGCGGCACGACATGCCAGTCGGGCAAGGGGTACATGTTGGCAAGCACGCCGCGGGCGCGCTGCGCCTCGGAAATCTGGCCGTTGACCGGCGACTGGATCAGCGCCGGCTCGCCGTTGCGCGTATAGGCCTCGCCGAGCAGGTAATTCTTGAAGGGCAGGATGCCGTTATTATAGGCGCCGCCACCCCACAGCATCGCGCCGGTGGACATCAGCGAGCGCTCGGCCGCCTCGATGATCTCGATATGGCAGGCGCCGCAGGAATCGCGCACGACACGATAATCCGACGGGTTGACGAAGCGGATATATTCGGGCGCCTCGATATTGAGCAAAGTGTAGCTGCGCCGCGGATTGGCGCTGACCGGCCAGTGCCAGGTCTGCGGGAAGCGGGGCAGCACATGGGCGGCGTTGCGCGCCGCGACATAGGCCGGATCGTTCGGCGCCAGCGCGGGATTGCCGGTGATGCGCGGGTTGCCGCCGTGGCAGTCGGTGCAGCCGAGGACGACCGCCGGCGAGGCGTGCATCGTGTGCTGATCGGTGTCGGTGTGGCAGGACTGGCAACCGGAGCTCTTGGCGTCCGCCTCGGACCATTCCTGCGTGCGCGGGGCCGGCGCGGCGCGCACGAGGCTGTAATCGCGCGCGACCGGCTTTTCGCCCTCGTTCGCGCCGAGCTGCGACGTGCCGATCGCGGCGGACAACAGGATCGCCGTGGCGATCAGGATCCTGCGCAGATGGTTCGCCAGCATCACCCCCTCAGTAAGTCAGGATCGCGTTGAACAGGATCGAGTAGTAACGGTGATCCCGCGGCTCGTTGGTGAAGATGTCGCGGAAGCCGTCCCCCGGCTGCAGCAGCGCGCCCGAGAGGCGCAGCACGATATTCTGGGTCACGAACGGGCGATAGATCGCCGACGCGCTCACGTCCCAGCCGATGTCGCGGCGGATGCAGCATTGCTGCCGCAGGCGTTCGAGCACCGTCGTGTTCTGGAACCACAGATGGTTGACGTTGGTCGAGACGCGAAGCTGGGGCAGGATGTCGAAATCCGCGCCGCCGCCGAGCAGGACGGTGCCCGGATTGACGAAGTTGGACTGCCCCTCCTCCTTCGACGAGCGCAGAGAATTCAGGATGCCGTTGCGGCCGTTGAGGCTGACGGCGCGGGCGCCGCCGATGAACGGCACGGTCTGGCGGATCCAGTAGCTGGTGTCCGCGCCGGCGAAGATCGGATTTTCGAAAATCGCGTCGAAGCCGTGCTGGACATTGTCGAACGGATTGCTGTCGCCGCTCGCATAGAGGGCCGAACCGCGGATGCGGATCCAGTTCATGTCGTAGGACGGCTCGAGCGCGCCGAAAAAGGCCGAGATGCGCGCCGGCCGGCCGGTGAACGCATTGTTACGGTCCTGCCCGAACAGGCCGTAGAGCTGGCCGGTGAAGTTCAGCCGGCCATAATGGCCGTCGATCCCGTAGCCGAGGTAGACTGCGTCGTAGCTGCGCGCGCGCAGATTGCCGATCAGCGACGGACGAACCGGGAAGCCGTTGTCATCGACATGGACCTGGCCCTGCTCGCGATTGATGTTCCAGGTCACCGACACTTCGCTGGTCGTGTTGATGAACGGGAATTCCTGCCGATAGAGGTTCGCGGTCAGCACCCAATCGTCGCGCGGCCGCTGGGTGACGTCGTTGAGCCCGGAATTGGTGTCCTTCTCCAGCCGCCAGAAGGCCGCGATGTTGAACTGGACACGATTGTTGTCGCGATTGCCGAACAGGCGGATGCCGAGCTGGGAATCGTTGAACAGGAAGCCGCGGAAATCCTCCTGCCATTCCTGGATGCCGACACGAATCGAATAGAAATCATAGCGATAGGACGTGTTCCCGAGATGGTAATCGAGGAACGCCTCCTGGACGCCGAGGAAATAATCGAAGCGGTTCGATCCCTGCGACGGCCGCACGTCGAGCACGCGCCGTTCCGGCACGTCGACATAATTCGCCTGCGCCGCAAGCGTCAGCCGCCATTCGACATCGGGCGGCCGGTAGGCGGTCGATCCCTTGATCAGGGCCGCCGAGAAGATGAAGGTCTGCACCGCCGCGAGGCTGTTGTCGCGCCCGAACAGGTCGTTCTGGCCCGGCTCCTGCGAGGTCTGGATGCCGACCGGAATCGGGAAGCTGCGCGGTTCCACCACGGTGTCCGAAATGCCGGTCAGGTTGAAGAACCAGTCGTGGCCGTGCAGGCCAAGGAAGCGCGGCGTGGCGCAGCGCGCGATCCCGGCCTGGCGGCGGCGCTCCTGCTCCTCGTCCGTCGGCAGGCAGATCGGCCGATCGCCTTTCAGCGTGTTCTGGTTGTAGGGATCCCGCCAATTCTCGGTGACGACGCCGAGGCTCTGGATCAGGCGCCAGCGATCCGGGATTGGAACGTGATCGGCGGGGAATGCCTGCGGCGGCGGAGACCGGATCGCACCGGGATTTTCCTGGCGGACCTCGTCGGGAAGCTGGCGATGTTCGTCCGGCCGCCGGCGCCCGTCGATCAGCTCCTGCTCGACCGGGGTCGGCGGCGGCGCAGCCCGCTCGTTGACCGGGGGACCGGGCTGAGCCGGCGCGGCGGCTGACGGCGGCGCGTCGGTGGTGGCTGCGGAGCCGGACTGCGCGTCCGGCGCGGAATCGCTCGCCGGCGCCCATTCTCCCTGGACGGCCGGCGTCTCGGCCTGCTGCGGCGCAGCCGGGGCGGGATCGTCGAGGGCCAGCGCAAGCTGGACCGGACCGGCGGAGGCCGGCGCGGCCGCCTGCGGTGCCGGATCGTCGAGCGGGAGCGCCAGCTGGTTGCTCTCGCCCTCCGCTTCGCCGGCCCCTGCCTCCACGGACGGATCGGATGCCGGCCCAGCCGACTGCGATGCGTCGGGGGCCGGATCGACGAGCGCCGAAGTCCCTTCAGCGGCGATCCCGTCCGGCGCGGCCGCGCCCTCCGTCACGCCGGGCGTGAACAACGCGGCGAGCGCGAGCGCCGCCGGGTCCGCCGTCGCAACGCCCGCGCCCGAAACCGTCAGGGCGGCCGAACCCGTCGAGCTGAGGAGCAAGGAGAAGGCGGCGACGGCGCTCATTTGCCCTGGCACACATTCTGTTCGTTCGTCGTGACGAACGGGTTGAACGGACACAGCACGTAGCGAAGCCGCGTCGTCGTGCTGCCGATCGGAATCTCGATCCGGTCGGAACGGATCGCAGGATCGGCCTCGCCCACCGAGCCGTTGAGGCGGAGGCTGGCATTATAGAGGCCGAGGAAGGCGATCATGTCGCTCTGGTCGTTGCCATCGCCCGACGAGGCGATCGCGCCGACGAGGACACCGTTGCGGTAGATCGGCACGCCCCCGGCGAACAGCGTCAGGCCATTGCGGATTCGGTTCTTCCCGGTCGCGGCCACGTTCGGCGAACGCGTGCAGGTCTGCGGGACATCGGTGGGGTTCGCGCCCAGCACGAAGCCGACATGGTCGAGAATGTCCTGGGTGATCAGTTCCGACTGGAGGCCGGTCGAGAAGATGTTGAACCGCTCGATCGGGACCGAGAGCGGCCCCGGCGGCCGGCCGACCTGCCCGTCCGGGAACCAGGGCCGCGAGATGTTGCCGATCGCGCGCAGCGAGAAGGCGGTGTTGCCGGTGAGCGCGCTGGGATCGTTGAGGAAGGTGCGGACCGCCTGGACATAAGGCGGCACGTTCGGATTGGGATTGGCGTTGAGATCGGCGGCGGCGAACCGGCTCGAGAAGAAGGCCGTCGTGCGCGCCTTCTGCGGCACCGCGTCGATGGCGTCGACCAGCGCGTCCGGACCCCTAACGAGGCCCAGTATCTCGCCGTTCGTATCGGTGACGACGATCGTGTTCTGCGCGCGATTGCCGAGCGGGATCCGAAGCTGGGCGCGCGCGGCCCGCTGGACGAGGAAGGCCTCCTCCAGCATCGTGCGGACCTCGGTCGCGGTCAGCGGCGCCGTTCCCACGGTCGCCGCGTCGGTGCCGGCGCGGATCGGGAACCGATTGTTGCCGGCGCCGTCGCTTGCGATCCAAGCCTCGGGCTCGTTGAACTCGGCCGCCGTCGCCGGACGGACGCCCGATTCCTCGCTGCCATAGATCGTGCCCGGCAGGATTCCGCCCGCCGCATTGTAATAGCCGGGGACCGAGGTCAGCGCCCCCACCGTCCCGTTGATCGAGGCGAAGGACGGCGCGTTGGCCGGGTTGCTCTTGAAGTCGGCGGGTGTCGCGTCCGAATAGCGCAGCAGCGTTCCGTCCACGCTGATCCGGTCCGCGCGGATCGCCGGGTCCGGCGTGAAGCCCTGCGTCGCGGCCAGCGCGATCGTTTCTTCGACGCTGTGGTCGTTGTCGGTATATTCGGTGTCGAACCCGTAGACGCCGTCACCCACCACGGCAACGGAGCCGACCACCGCGCCGTTCTTGTAGAGCGGGAAGGCTCCCGGATCGGCGCCGGCGCCGAGCGGGCCACGATGGGTGCCGAACCGGTTCGGGAAGCGGGTCGAGACGTCCGAGCATGGAAGCTGGCTGAACTGGACCGAGAAGAGTGGCCCGCTTTCAAGGCCGCGGGTCGTGGACGAAGGCGGAAATGTCTCCTGGACGATGTCGTTCGCCGTCCGGCTGGAGAAGGCGGCGCCCATCGACGAGAAGTAGGAGGAGGTCAGCGCCTTCGAGATGCCGCCGGCCAGCGCCGCCGGCGCTGGCAGGTTGAGGTTCTGAAGATTCGTGCTCTGCCCGTTCGGCGCCGCGGGAGTCCGCAGCGACAGATCGGTCCCGTTCATCACGAAGACGGCAAGGACGTTGCCGACCCGGTCGATGACGACGAATCCGGACGGCTGGTTCTGCGCCTGCGCCTCGGCGACGCCCTGCGAGATGATCCGCTCGATGTCCGGAACAGTCAGATTGACCAGCGCCGGCGTCTGGAAAACCGGGTTCGACCCGCTCGGCGGCGGATTCTGGTTGGGTGGTTGTGGAGACGTCGTGTCCGCCGTTCCTCCGCCACAGGACGCAAGGAGCAGGGAAAGAGCGGCGACAATCGATACGCTTCGCCTCAACGGAGCCTCCGGATGGCGGCCGCAGCCCGGCCCAGGCTCGCCCGGAATTCGCCCGGGCTGTACGAATTGGGATCGCGCACGGCACGATAAGCGGCATTGATGTCGCCGCGGATCGCGTTCGCGCTTTGCGCCGAGACCTGGCCTTCGTTGACCAGCGCCGACAGCAACGTGTCGGTCGCCATCACCGCCTGCACCGAGCCCGCATAATCGGTGAAGCGCAGGCTGATCGCGTCGCTGGTGATCGAATCGATGATCGCGAAGGTCTGCGCCCGCCCGAGCGTCGCGCTGCTGAACGCGTCCGCGAGGGCGCGCGCGCTGGCGCGCAGATTGCCCGCCGCCGCCACCGCCGACGCCCGGTCGCGCCCAAGCGCGAGGTGGAAGGCGCGGCTGTCGCGATCGAAGCGGGCGCCGAGCGCCGGCGCCACCACCCGCGCCGCCGCCGAGAGCATGATCATGTTCTCGTCATTATAGGGCGGCATGCCGGACGGGATGGCCCGGCCCGGATTGGCGACCGCCGACGGCCGGAAGTTCGGATCGTCCGAAATCTGGCGGTGGCAGCTGTGGCAATCGAAGAAGTAGAATTCGGGGAACACGCCCTCCGTCCCGCGCGAGGCGAGCGAATAGAGCGACAGCGAGCGATCGAGCGCCATCGCCTGGCCGACCGCCCACATGCGGATCGATTCGACCGCGCCCTTGCGCTCGCGATAATCCCGATCGGTCTGCCAGTGCGATGTCAGCGTCGAGAAGAGGTCGAGCTCGAAGGAAATTCGCGGATGCCCCGCGGCCATGATGCGATGGGTGACGAACTGCCCCTCGCCCGCGCTTCCGAAATGGCAATCGAGGCAGACCCCGGCGCGCACCTTCGGATTTTCAAGCGGAACAAGGCCATGCGCGACATTGTTCGCATGCGTCCCGCCAACCGCATAATGGCTGGAGAGCCAGCCCGAGGCCGGCCCGTGGCACGCCTCGCAACCGACACCGTCGGTCAGCTGGAAGCGGGGGCCGCGCGGGCCGGGCGGGGTCGCATGACAGCCCAGGCACATCGGGGCGCGGCTCGCCTCGCCGATGCCGAGGCGCTGCGCGATCACCTGGCTGCGCGGTTCGGAAAGGACGGCGGTGGCGCGGCTGTGCGCGCCGGCAGCGGTGGCGGGGTCCTGCCACAGCATGATCTCGTCCTGGCGAACGACCGGTCCGTCCGCCTCGCTGCGTCCGTGGCAGGTCGTCCCGCCACAGCTCGCGACGCCGACATAGGTCGCTCCGCCGCCCGTTCCCTGCGCGACGGCGGGCTCGCCGGGACGCACGAACAAGAGGATGGCGAACGCGGCCAGAAGCCCGAGCGCACCCAGACCAACGGAAAATTTGCGGCTGCCCCCCATCTGCCCTCCACACCGCCCGCGCGAGCGGCCAAAGACGCCAGGGGCAAACTATGGACCGAAACGGCCGCGCCATGCAAGGCGCAAAGCTGGCCGATGGGGCTGGTGACAGCCGAAACAATCCCCGGTAGAGCTGCTGTCGCATGGGGGGCATGTCCGGCATCATCGGCCGGTTACGTCCCGGCAGCATCCGTCACGACCAGAGCAAGATCGGAGCCGGCGAAGATGACCAAAGCCTCGGACCTTTTCATCCAATGCCTCGAGGAGGAGGGTGTCGAATATATTTTCGGCGTCCCCGGCGAAGAGAATCTCGACATGCTGGATTCGCTGTCGCGCTCCAAGTCGATCAAGCTGATCCTCACCCGGCACGAACAGGGCGCCGGCTTCATGGCCGCGACCTATGGCCGCCACACCGGCAAGACCGGCGTGTGCATGGCGACGCTCGGCCCGGGCGCGACCAACCTGGTCACCGCCGCGGCCTATGCCCAGCTCGGCGGCATGCCGATCCTGATGGTGACGGGCCAGAAGCCGATCAAGAAATCGAAGCAGGGCCGGTTCCAGATCCTCGACGTCGTCGACATGATGCGGCCGATCACCAAATATACGCACCAGCTCGCCTCGGCCGACAATATTCCGAGCCGGATCCGCGAAGCCTTCCGCCTCGCCGAGGAGGAGAAGCCCGGGGCGACCCATCTCGAATTCCCCGAGGATGTCGCCGACGAGCAGACCGATTCGGTGCCGATCAAGGCGAGCCTCGCGCGCCGGCCCTCGGCCGAACCCAAAGCGGTCCGCGCCGCGGTCAAGAGCCTGGAGAATGCGAAATCGCCGGTGCTGGTGATCGGCGCCGGCGCGAACCGCAAGATGACCGGACGGATGCTGCTCCAGTTCATCGAAAAGACCGGCATCCCCTTCATCACGACCCAGCTCGGCAAGGGCGTGATCGACGAGACGCATCCCAAGTTCCTCGGCTGCGCCGCGCTCTCTGCGGGCGATTTCTGCCACAAGGCGATCGAGGCGGCGGACGTGATCGTCAATATCGGTCACGACGTGATCGAAAAGCCTCCCTTCTTCATGAAGCCGGGCGGGACCGAGGTGATCCACGTCTCGACGCGCACTGCCGAGGTCGATCCCGTCTATTTCCCGCAGATCGAGGTGGTCGGCGACATCGCCAATGCGATCTGGCAGATGAAGGAGGACATCGTCCCTTCCGGCCGCTGGAACTTCGAGAGGATGATGAAGGCGCGCGCGGCCGAGGTCGAGCACACCGCCTCGATGTGCGACGATTCGCGCTTCCCGATCTTCCCCGCCTGCCTGGTGAAGCAGGTCCGCGCGGCCATGCCGTCCGACGGCATCATCTGCCTCGACAACGGCGTCTACAAGATCTGGTTCGCGCGCAATTATCCGGCGCGCCAGCCCAATACGGTGCTGCTCGACAATGCGCTGGCGACGATGGGCGCCGGCCTCCCCTCCGCCATGGCCTCGGCGATGGTCTATCCTGATCGCAAGGTGATGGCGATCTGCGGCGACGGCGGCTTCATGATGAACAGCCAGGAGATGGAGACGGCGGTCCGCCTGAAGCTCAACATCACCGTGCTGATCCTCAACGATTCGAGCTACGGCATGATCCGCTGGAAACAGGCGAACATGGGCTTCAAGGATTGGGGCCTTGAGTTCGGCAATCCGGATTTCGTCAAATATGCGGAAAGCTATGGCGCATTCGGCCACCGCGTGGAGAGCGCCGAGCACCTGCCCAAGCTGCTGCGGCACACGCTCGACACGCCGGGCGTGCATCTGATCGATTGCCCTGTCGACTATTCCGACAACGACCGCATATTGAACAACGAGATCAAAGAGCTAAGCGCGAAGCTCTAGCACCCAAACCCCTCCCCCTTGAGGGAGGGATCGGGGCAGGACCTGTCGAGCGACGGGCCTGCCCCACGTTCCCCACCCCAGCCCCTCCCCTGAAGGAGAGGGGGGAGATGCAAGATGGTGAAGCTGAAGGACGTCTACCCGCTCTACCTCAACAACAAGGCCGAGCAGCCCAATGCCGACCTTGAGGTGACCGACAAATATACTGGCGAGGTCGCGTTTCGCGTCGCCCAGGCGGATGCCAAGACGATCGACGCCGGCATCCAGGGCGCGGTCGAGGCCGCAGAGCCGATGGCGCGGATGCCGAGCTATGCGCGCCAGGACGTGCTCCAGCATTGCGTGACCCGCTTCAAGGAGCGGTTCGACGAGCTCGCTTTTGCGCTGTGCGTCGAGGCTGGGAAGCCGATCAAGGACTCCGAAGGCGAGGTCACCCGCCTGATCGACACCTTCCGCATCGCCGCCGAGGAAAGCGTGCGGATGACCGGCGAAGTCCAGCCGCTCGACATCTCGCCCCGCGCCAAAGGCTATCAGGGCATCTGGAAGCGGGTGCCGATCGGCCCCTGCTCGCTGATCTCGCCGTTCAACTTCCCGCTCAATCTCGCCGCGCACAAGATCGCGCCGGCGATCGCGGTCGGCTGCCCGTTCGTGATGAAGCCGGCGAGCCGCACGCCACTGGGCGCGATCATCATGGGCGAGGTGCTGGCCGAGACGGACCTGCCGAGGGGCGCCTTTTCGATCCTTCCCGCGCATCGCGAAGGCGCGGACCTGTTCACCGAGGACGACCGGCTGAAGCTTCTCTCCTTCACCGGCTCGCCCGGCGTTGGCTGGGACCTCAAGGCGAAGGCCGGCAAGAAGAAGGTGGTGCTCGAGCTTGGCGGCAATGCCGCCGTCGTGATCGACAAGGACGCCGATCTCGCCGACGCGCTGGAGCGCACGATCTTCGGCGCCTTCTATCAGTCCGGCCAGTCGTGCATCGGCGTGCAGCGCATCCTGATCCACGCCGACGTCTACGACCGCTTCCGCGACATGCTGGTCGCGAAGACGAAGACGCTCGTCGCCGGCGATCCCAAGGACCGCAACACCTTCATCGGCCCGATGATCTCGGAGGGCGAGGCGAAGCGGCTCGACGGCTGGATCCAGGAAGCCGTCGCAAAGGGCGCCACTCTGCTGTGCGGCGGCAAGCGCGAGGGCGCGATGCTCGAGGCGACGCTGCTCGAACATGTCGATCCGGCCACCAAGCTCAATGTCGAGGAGGCGTTCGGTCCGGTTGCTTTCCTCATCAGGTTCAGCAGCTTCGATGAAGCGCTCGAGATCGTGAACGACAGCAAGTTCGGCCTCCAGGCCGGCATCTTCACCCGCGATCTCTTCCAGATGTTCGACGCGTGGGACCGGCTCGACGTCGGCGGCGTCGTCATCAACGACGTGCCCTCCTACCGCGTCGACAACATGCCTTATGGCGGCGTCAAGGATTCGGGCCTCGGCCGCGAGGGCGTCCGCTTCGCGATGGAGGACATGACGGAAATCCGCAACCTGGTGATCCGCCGGACCTGAGCTGGCGGCCCAGCCCGGCTCAGTCGCCGCCGGTCAGGCCGCCGGATTCCGCGATCGTGCGGTTGGTGGCCCTGAGCTTCGCCTTGAGCGCGAGCGCGAAGCTGTGCTCGATCGCGCGGCGGATATCCTCGTTCGCCTCCACATAGGGGCGCAGCACGTCCGCGCCGGCGCACCAGAAGCGCGCCGGGCCGGTCAGGACGACGGTGGCGCTCGCGCGTTCGCCCGACAGGACGGTGAGTTCGCCGATCAGGTCGCCCGCGCGGCAGGTGCCCACCTGGCGGCCGCCGCTCGTCACCTTCGCCTCTCCCTCGGCGAGATAGTAGAGCTGCGCCACCGGCTCGCCCTCGCGGGTCAGGACATCCCCCGCCTTGCCGGTCAGCCAGAGACCCTGATCGATGAGATGGCGCGCCCGCGTCTGCGAGAGGCCTGAGACGAGATGGTCGATGACGGCCTGCTCGTCGGGCGTGAAGCGCTGCGCGCGCCGCTCGTAGAGCCCTCGCCCGAGGAGGAGAAGGCACGCCGCCAGCAACAGGCCCGCGCCGATCGCGCCGGCGCGATCATGGTTCAGGAAGAGCGCCCGGGCGAGGAAGCTTGCCGCCGCGCCGGCGATCAGCAGCCGGATCACGCCGGGCCGGCCGGCCAGCGCCGCCGCGATCAGCAGCGCGAACGCCAAGGCGGTGCTGAATGTGCCGACCGTCATCTTCCCCTCGCGCGATCGCCGTCACCATGCGCGATCGGGCGCGAGAGGGAAAGTGCCGACACCCTCATTTCTCCCCGCGGCTCGCGGGGAGATGCGGGCTTACTCCGTGGGCGCGCTTTCGATCAGGAGATCGAGCTGCTCCTGGCATCCATTGGCGATCAGCGCCTGCGCGACGCCCTGGACATCCGAGGGCTCGGAGGCGAGCGTCTTGAAGCGGATCCGGGTCGGCACCGCGACACCGGACGCGCTCAGCTGATAGTCGGCGCCATTGGCGATCGGCAGCGAGGCCGGCCACGCAACGGTCGCATGGCCCGCCCCCCACGTCACGTTCTGCGATCCGTTCGGACCCTGGATGGAGAGCGTGGTCGCCTCGCTCGCATCCGGCCGCCAGAGCATCACGTTCGACGTGTCGGCGACGCACATATTGCCGCTCTGCGTCACATCGACCTGCCAGATCGTCGTCGGGCTGACCGGCAGGATGCCGGCGCTTCGCACGGCCCCGACCCGGACACGCCGCCCATCCGACGCCTGAGCCGTCTGCGCGCTCGCCTGGACGGCGGCATTGGCGGCGGTGGCGATGGGACCGCGGAATGTGCGCGTGCCGCTCGCGCCGAGCAGCACGAGCGTGTCGCCGGCGCGCAGCTGGATCCGCGCATTGTCAGGCAGCGAACGGCCGGCGGGATAGCTTGCCGCGGACGGCCCCGACGAGCGCACGACAAGGACGTTGGCGGCGGCCGGAACGGCGACGCCGGCAAGAAGAGCGGCCAGAGCGAGGCGGCTCATTGCTTTGCTATTTGGACCCCAAGACAAAGTGACCTCCTGGACCTGCTTCGCGGATTCTATAGACGAATTCGCGCAGTGCTGCATCGGTCTTGTGCGCATCGACGATTGCCTCAAGCTGAACGAGCGCCTCTGTGTCGCCGCCGTCGAACCGTTCCCACAGCGCGACAAGCTGCTGCCGCAGCCCCGGGTCCATATGCGGCACCGGCTCCCATACCTCGACCGGCGTCGCGCGTCCCGAAAGCACGATCCGGCCCATCGGGCGGAAGAGATCGAGCGTGGACTGTGCCTTCGCGTCGCCACTGACCAGCACCGTCGTCTTGAGCTGCTTGTTGGCGGATTCGAGCCGCGCGCCGGTGTTCATGCCGTCGCCAAGCGCGGTATATTGGATGCGCCCCTCCCCGCCGAAATTGCCGACCACCGCCTCGCCGCGGTGGAGGCCGACGCGGGTGATGCCGATCGGCGGGAGGCCCTCCCCCGCCTCGCGCGCAAAGGCCTGACCGCCTTCGTACATCTCGATCGCCGCGCGCACCGCGCGATCGGCATCGTCGTCGCGCGCGATCGGGGCTCCCCAGAAGGCGACGACGGCATCGCCGACGAACTTGTCGATCGTGCCGCCATGCTTGAGCACGATATCGCTCATCCGGTCGAGATAGGTGTTGAGCAGGGCGGAAAGCTGCTCCGGCGTGATCGCATGGGAGAGCTTGGTAAAGCCTTCGAGGTCGCTGAACAGGGCGTAGATCTGCTTCTTTTCACCATGGAGGGCGAGCCGATCGGGGTCGCGCAGGATCTGCGCTGCGATATCGGCGGGAAGATATTTGCCGAGCGCCGACTGGGCGAAGCGCCGCTGCTCCGATCCGACCGCGCGCGCCGCGGTTCCGGCCGCGAGAAAGGCCAGCAGCCAGCCGCCGCCCCAGCCGAAGGCCGGCAGCGCGATCGTGTCGACACCCCATCCCTGGAGCTGGAACGGCAGCCAGGCGATGAGTGCGATTTCGATCGGGATGATCAGGCCCTTCCAGCTCCTGAGCTCGATCAGGCTGGTCACCGCGCCGGCGGCAACGGCAATGATCGCGGCGAGCCACAGCGCCCAGGCCGGGATCGGCACGCGCATCCGGCCGTCCAGCAGCTGCGCCAGGATCTGCGCGTGGACCTCGAGACCCTTCATCAGCCGGCCGGTCGTGCGCGTCATCGGCGTCTCGTAATCGTCGAGGTCCTGGATATCGCCGCCGATCAGGACGTAACGCCCGGCGATCATGTCGCGCACGCCCTCCGGGAACTGGTCGACGAACTGGATCGGCAGGTTGGTGAAGACCGGCACCTCGTCGTTCTGCGCCGTGCCGGGCAGGCGGAAATCGATGCTCCCGGTATAGCCGTCGAACGCATGATGGGCGGGCGCGAGCGCCTGGGCGAGCAGCGGCGGCAGGTGCGGGTTGCCGTCCGGCCACCGCCGGATCACGCCGTCGGCGAGATCGCTTTCGAGGCGGATGCTCGCGGGACGCAACGGCCCGGGCCGGGCGCGACGCAGGAAATCGGTGAGGAACGATTCCTGCCACGGCAGCATCTGGTCCGGATTGTAGCGATGGGAGGCAAAGGCGAGGAAGGTCGGCGTGCGGAGTGAGCGGAAGGCCGCGATGAGTTCGGCATCCTCGGGCTGCGCCTGATCGATCAGGATGTCGATGCCGATGGCGCGCGGGTGCATCGCGTCGATCGCCCGCAAGGTGCGGGCCAGCATCGCGCGATCGAGCGGCGAGCGCTTGCCGAGCTGCGCCAGCGTATCGTCATTATAGGTGACGAGCGTGATCCGACTGTCCTGCGTCAGCATCCGCTGCGCATGGGCGGTGAAGCGCAGATCGTAGAGCGCCCGTTCGGCATCGCTCGCGAGCGGAAGCTGCCAGGCGTAGCGGGCAAGGCCGATGGCGAGGGCGAGCACGACCAGCGTCGCGACGAGGCGCAGCGCACCGATCCGGCGCACGCCGCGCCGCATCCGCTGCCTGAGGTCGCCGCGTCCGTCCATGCCCTCCCCCGCCCGTATTCGCGAGCCTAGGCGCTTGGCCGCGCCGTGCAAGTCCCGTCAGCGCGCGCCGGCCCTCTTCGCCTGCGTCCAGGCGAGTTCGGCGAGCGGCTCGAGCATCGCCACCATGGAAGCGGCATGGGCCGACGAGGCGTTGCCGCGCGCAAGCCTGCCCTTGATGCCGTGGACGATGCCCGCCAGCCGGAACAGGTTGAACGCCAGGTAGAAATCCAGATCGGGGATGCCCTCGCGGCCCGTGCGCCGGCAGTAAGCGGCGACATAGTCCGCCTCGCTCGGGATGTTGAGCGCCTCGAGATCCGCGCCGGCAAGGCCGGTCGTGATCCCCGGCGGCATCCGGTACATCATCAGGTGATAGGTGAAATCGGCGAGCGGGTGGCCGAGGGTCGAAAGCTCCCAGTCGAGCACCGCGAGCACGCGCGGCTCGCTGGGGTGGAAGATCATGTTGTCGCAGCGATAATCACCGTGGATCACGCGCGGCTGTGGCTCGTCGGCCGGAACGTGCGCCGGCAGCCAATCGACCAGCCGATCCATCGCGGCGACCGGGCCGGCCGCCACATCCTCGCGATATTGCTTCGACCAGCGGGCGATCTGGCGCGCGAAATAATTTCCCGGCTTGCCATAGTCGGCGAGCCCGGCGGCGGCCGGATCGATCATGTGAAGGCGCGCCAGCGTCTCATTCATCGCGTCGAAATAGGCCGGCCGATCGCCGCGCGGGACGTCAGGGAAGGTCGTGTCCCAGAAAATCCGGCCCTCGACCATCTCCATCACGTAAAAGGGCGTGCCGATCACCGCCTCGTCCACGCAGAGGCCATAGGTGCGCGGCACCGGGAAGCCCTGGGCGCCGAGCGCGGTGATGACCCGATATTCGCGATCGACGGCATGCGCGCCGGCCAGCAGCTGGCCTGGCGGCTTGCGTCTCAGCACATAAAAGCGCGCCGGCGTCGCCAGCCTGTAGGTCGGGTTGGATTGGCCGCCCCTGAACTGCTCGATCGACAGCGGGCCCCGATAGTCTGCGACATTCGCGGCCATCCAGGCGTCGAGCGCCGCCGCGTCGAACCGATGGGCCTCGCGCACCGCGCCGGCGCCGCTGTTCCGCGCATTCCTGTCCATCCGCGTCCTTTTCAACCGGCCGGCATCGACGCGCAAGAGGCGGCCAGGGCCCATCGAATCCCTCGGGCGAGAGCATGAAAAGCAAGAAAAATGCGGCCATGGTAAATTTTTTGGTAACCATGCGACATGTGCACCGAAGTGCCGGGACTATTGTGGCGAGGAAGGGTTGGAACACCGTTCCGGTCGGGCCGGACCCGCCGCCGCCAAGGATCCCCACGGCGGAGGCAGTCCGGGCAAAACCCGCCGGCGGCTTCTTGGCCGGGCCGAGGTGAGCGCCAGCCCTTCCTCCTGTCGGTACCGACTGTTCAGAGGGAAAATCTAATGAAGAAGATCGATATCGCGGCCCTGCCGGAACTGCGCACCAGCGTGGGAATGCACGGCTCGCTCAAGCAGAAAGAAGTCGGCGGTCCGATCTGCCTCGGCATCGTCGTCGCGGTCATCTACGCGCTCTAATCAAGCGTCGGACGATCGAGGGGCGGGTGCGTCATCCGGCGCCCCCGCCCCGCTTTCGTTCCGGTCGCCGCGCTGATAATCGGACTGCGCCATGATACCCGGACCTGAACTGGCGACGTGGATCGCGGATGCGGGCCTGCAGGCGCGCTCATTCGCCCGCGTCGAAGCCTGCGCCGACAAATGGCGGTCCCATCCCCTGATGAGCGATCTCGACCGCGAGATCAGCGCGATGGGGGCTCGCTCACCCGCCGCCCTCATTGCGGCGACCCGCCGCTTTCTCGATCGCCGCGACGATATCGATCTCCTGCTTCGCGAGATGATCGCGACGAGCCGGATCGACCCGTTCTTCCAGCCCCCGTTCCAGCCGATCACCAACGAGCTGCAGACGGGCCTGCTCATCTACAACCATCCCGATCTGTCGATCGCGCTCAGCGTGATGAGCGTCGACGCGCTGGCCGCCAAGAAGGTCGCCGGTGGCGGCATCGGATCGATCAATTTCACCGGCTACGACCTGATGATGCGCTTCATCGACAGTGGCGACGCGACCTTCTCCTTCTGGGAGGCGCCCGAGATCGACGACACGTTCACGGCAGCCGGCGCAGGCACGTGCCGCCGCCTCGGCGCGCGCCGGATCGCGGACGGCGAGGAGCTCCTGATCGACGGGCGGCGGCAAAGCTTCGTCATCGAGCATGCGGAGCGCGACATCGTCTATTTCCAGGCGGTGATCCGCGCCGGCGCCGCGCCGGTGACGGTGGAATATGACGCGGGCACGCTCGGCTTCCTGGGCGCCAGCAGCACCGATGAGGCGGCGTCGCGCATCCAGATGATGGCGAGCCTGCTGCGCGCGATGGAGCGCGAGGACGCACTGCCGGTGCTCGAGGCGGCGCTCGACGACGCCCAGTTTCATACCCGCTGGCATCTGATGCGCGAAATGCTCGCGCTGGATGCCGCGTTCGCGTTGCCGCTGCTCAAGCGAATGGCGGCGCTCGATCCCAATCCGGACGTCAAGGCCGCCGCGGGCCAGGTGCTCGCCCATTTCTTTCCCGACGAGGCGAAGCCGGGGAGCGAGGAGGCCGTCCAATGCCCCGCCTGATCGCCGCGGACACCACCGAATCGATCGAGCTTGCCGAGTTGATCGACACGCTCGAGACCAGCGGCTTCGATCCGCAGGACGAGGACAATTTCGCGTCCTTCGGCGGCGTCCTGAAGAAGCTCGGCAACAACAAGTCCTTCCTCGGCGATCTCATCATCGGCGAGCTGAAGCAGCGCTGCGCGGGGCAGCTGCGCGACAATCAGTACAGCGCGCAGGTGATCCTGCTGCACAGCGGCACCCGCTACATCATCCGGGCCAATTTCTGGCCGGCGATGAAGGACAGCGTGATCCGCCACAGCGGCACCGACCCCTTCTTCTACGGCGTCGCGCACGATCACAATTTCTCGTTCCTGACCGTCGGCTATTTCGGGCCCGGCTATTGGAGCGACTATTACGAATATGATTATGGCGCGGTCGCCGGCTATCCGGGGGAGAAGGTCGCGCTGCGGTTCGTCGAAAAGGCGCGGCTCGAGGAGGGCAAGGTGATGCTCTATCGCGCCCACCAGGACGTCCATCTCCAGCTCGCCGCCGACGAGATGTCGATCTCGCTCAACATCGTCGAGGCGTCGCACAGCTCGTCCTTCCGCGATCAATATCGCTTCGACGCGGTAAACGGCACGCTCGAGGGGATCATGACCCGGATTTCGCTCGAGCCGCTGCTCGCCCTCGCCGCGACGCAGGCTGGAGAGGACGGTCGCGACCTGGTGACCGATTATGCGCGCCGCCATCCGAGCGACCGGATCCGCTGGTGCGCGCTGCGCGCCGTCGTCAGCGCCGAACCATCGATCGACAGCCGGCTTGCCCGATTCGAGGCCGCAACCGCCGATCCCTCGCCGCTGATCGCCGCATTGGCGCGGCGCGAGGCGGAGCGGATCGAGGTGAGCCGCCGCTGGATCGAGGCGCCGGCCGCCTGACGCCCCCGGCCGGGTAGGCACGCCGACGCGCCCCCTTTCAGCGCCACTCCATCGCAAGCCGGGCCGCGAAAATTCGCGCAGGCACTTTCCCCCGCTGCGCCTGTTGCCTAGATGCCGCTTCGCGACCTTTTAGCTGCAAGGAGAAGCCCCATGGCATTCGCGCTGCCCGATCTGCCCTATTCCAAGGACGCGCTCGGTGAGTTCATGTCGGCGGAAACGCTCGATTATCACCACGGCAAGCACCACAAGGCCTATGTCGACAAGGTCAATGGCTGGATCGACGAGAAAGGGCTCGCCGGCGCTTCGCTGACCGAGGTCATCAAGCGTGCGAAGGACGCAGGCGACAAGGGCCTGTTCAACAACGCCGCCCAGGTGTGGAACCACAGCTTCTTCTGGCAATGCCTCGCGCCCCCGCAGGGGCAGAAGCCGACGGGCCGCCTCGCCGAGATGATCGAGTCCGCCTTCGGCGGCACCGATGCGATGCTGCAGAAGCTCCAGGCCGAAGCGGTCGGCCATTTCGCCAGCGGCTGGGCCTGGCTGGTGCTCGACGGCGGCGCGCTCAAGATCACCTCGCTCCACGATGCCGACACGCCGGTCGTCTATGACGGCATGAAGCCTTTGCTCACGCTCGATGTGTGGGAGCATGCTTATTATGTCGATTATCGCAACGCGCGGCCGAAGTTCGCGGAGGCCGTTCTCGGCAACATCGTGAACTGGGATTTCGTCGCGCAGAATCTCGACGGCGAGGGCGTCTCCCGCGCCGATCAGGAACAATAGGCAACGCCAGGTCCTCCCTGTCCCCGCGAGAGCGGGGATGGGGAGGATGCCTCAGGTCTTCAGGCGGTAGCCGGTCCGGAACATCCAGGAGACGATCGCAAGGCAGACGAGGAAGAAGCCCAGCGTCGCCGCGAGGCTGATCCCGACCGCGACATCGCTGGTCGAATAGAAGCTCCAGCGAAAGCCCGAGATCAGGTAGACGACCGGGTTGAACAGGGTCACCGTCCGCCACGGCTCGGCGAGCATGTTCACCGAATAGAACGCCCCGCCGAGGAAGGTCAGCGGCGTCACGATCAGCATCGGGATGAACTGGATCTGCTCGAAATTCCGGCCCCAGATGCCGATGATGAAACCGAACAGGCAGAAGGTCGACGCGATCAGCGCGAGGAAGGCGGCCATCCAGAAGGGATGCTCGATCCGGATCGGCACGAAGAAGGCGGCCGTTCCCAGGATCACGAGCCCAAGGACGATCGACTTGGTCGCCGCCGCGCCGACATAGCCGATCACCGTTTCCACCGGCGAGATCGGCGCCGACAGCAATTCGTAGATCGTGCCGATGAACTTCGGGAAGAAGATGCCGAAGCTCGCATTGAAGATGCTCTGCGTGAACAGCGAGAGCATGATGAGGCCCGGCACGATGAACGCGCCATAGGGCACCCCGTCCACCTCGGTCATGCGCGATCCGATCGCCGCGCCGAAGACGACGAAATAGAGCGAGGTGGTGATGACCGGGGTCACCAGGCTCTGCCAGAGCGTGCGGATCGCGCGCGCCATTTCGAAACGGTAGATCGCCCAGATGCCATAGAGGTTCATGCCGCGCTCCGCTCCTCGTGGACCAGGCTGACGAAGATGTCCTCCAGCGAGCTCTGGCGCGTCTGGAGATCCTTGAAGGCGATTCCGAGATCGCGCATCCGCGACAGCAGCGACGGGATGCCGGTGCGCTCCGCCTGGCCGTCATAACTGTATGTGAGCTGATGTCCGTCGCCCGCGAGGGTCAGCGCCCAATCGCCGAGCTCGGCCGGCACCGCCGCCAGCGGCTCGGCGAGCTCGAGCGTCAGCTCCTTCTTGCCGAGCTTCTTCATCAGCTCGTTCTTCTCCTCGACCAGGATCAACTCGCCCTTGTTGATGACGCCGACCCGGTCGGCCATCTCCTCCGCCTCCTCGATATAATGGGTGGTGAGGATGATGGTGACGCCGCTTTGGCGAAGCCGTCGGACCAGCTCCCACATGTCGCGGCGAAGCTCGACGTCGACGCCTGCGGTCGGCTCGTCGAGGAAGAGGATTTCGGGCTCGTGGCTCAGGGCCTTGGCGATCATCACCCGGCGCTTCATCCCGCCCGAAAGCTCCATGATCTTCGCCTTGCGCTTTTCCCAGAGCGAGAGGTCGCGAAGCACCTTCTCGATATGGGCGGGGTTGGGCGCATAGCCGAAAAGGCCGCGGCTGAAGCTCACCGTCGCCCAGACCGTCTCGAAGGAATCGGTGTGCAGCTCCTGCGGCACCAGGCCGATGCGCCGGCGGGTCTGGCGATAATCGCGGCCGATGTCGAAGCCGTCGACCGTCACCGTCCCCGCGCTCGGCCGGACGATGCCGCAGATGATCGAGATCATCGTCGTCTTGCCGGCGCCGTTGGGCCCGAGCAGGGCGAAGATCTCGCCGCGCGCGATATCGAGATCGACCGGCTTCAGCGCCTTGAGACCCGAGGCGTAGGTCTTCTCCAGCCCCTTGATCGAGATGACGGCGTCCATGCGCGCTCCTATTCCGTCGGAAGGGTCGGCTGTTCTTCCTCGGCTTCCTCAAGCGTCAGCCCGTGGCGCATCAGCATCGGCACGTTGAGCGCCGCGAAGACAAAGGTCGCCGGAAGGAAGAACCACAGCTTGAAGCTCACCCAGAAATTGGTCGTCTGGGTGCGCCACACCACCTCGTTCAGCACCGCCATGACCGCGAAATAGGCGGCCCAGTTGCGCGTCAGGAGGTGCCAGCCGCGCTCCGACAGCCCCGGATAGGCGCTGCCGAGCACTGCCTTCAGCAGGTTGCGCCCGGTCGCCATGCCGAAGACCAGCAAGGCGGTGACGACGGCATAATAGATGGTCGGCTTGATCTTGATGAAGGTCTCGTCGTGCAACCACAGCGTCAGCCCGCCGAGAACGACCACCATCAGCGCGGAAAACCAGAGCAGCGGCGAGATGAAGCGATAGCGGAGCTGCGAGACCGCCATCGCCGCGAGCATCGCGACCATGAAGGCGCCGGTCGCAACGAAGATGCGCGACACGTCCGGCACCGGCGCAAGGAAATTGACGAGGAAGAAGACGAGCAGCGGCCCGAGATCGAGCAGCAGGCGGCCCGCAGCGCCTGGGCTTTTCGGCGGTGCCTTTTCCGGCGTTGGCGCTTCGCTCATGCCGCGACTCCAGCGATCGCGCGCGCGACTTCGGCCGGATCGAAGGGGCGAAGATCGTCCATCCCCTCCCCCACGCCGATGGCGTGGATCGGCAGCCCATATTTCTCCGCAGCCGCGACCATCACGCCGCCGCGCGCCGTGCCGTCCAGCTTGGTCATGACGAGTCCGGTGACGCCCGCCACCTCGCGGAAGGTCTCGATCTGCGAAAGCGCGTTCTGCCCGGTCGTGGCGTCGAGGACGAGCACGACGTCATGCGGCGCGGCCGGGTTGAGCCGCCCCAGCACCCGGCGAATCTTGGCGAGCTCGTCCATCAGGTCCTTCTTGTTATGGAGCCGGCCCGCCGTGTCGACGATCAGGACGTCGATGCCCTCGGCCGTCGCCTTCTTGACCCCGTCGAAGACGATCGCGCTGCTGTCCGATCCTTCCGGTCCCTTGATGATCGGGACGCCCGCACGATCGGCCCAGATCTGGAGCTGCTCGATCGCCGCCGCGCGGAAGGTGTCCCCGGCGGCGAGGAGCACGGAATAATCCTGCTCCATGAACAGGTGGGCGAGCTTGGCGATCGTCGTCGTCTTGCCCGATCCGTTGACCCCGACGACGAGGATGACCTGCGGGCGCGGGAAGGCGTCGATCTCGAGCGGCTCCGCGACCGGCGCGAGGATCTTCTCCAGCTCTTCGGCGACGACAGCGCGGACCGCTTCGTCGGTGAGGCCCCGCTCGAACCGTTCGGAGGCCAGCCGCGCGCGCACCCGGGCGGCGGTGGAGGGGCCGAGATCGGAGGCGATCAGCGCCTCCTCGATCTCGTCCAGCGTCGCCTCGTCGAGCGCCGCTTTCGTGACGAGGCCGGAGAGATTGTCGCCAAGTCGCTCGGACGTCTTGCGAAATCCGGAGCGCATCCGATCGAACCATGAGTCGCTCATGCGCGCGCTCCGATCAGCACGTCGTTTTCCAATGCGGTAATGCTGACCTCCACAATCTGCCCCGCCTCGCCGGCCGTCGGCTGGACCGGGGCGAAATTTTCCGCATGGCCCCGCCCCTGACGCTCGACCAGCACGCGCTGGCGGGTGCCGACCATGGCCTCCAGCCAACGCTTGCGCCGACGGGCGCTCGCCGCACGCAGCGCCCCGGCCCGCCGCTTCACGGTCGAAGGGGGCAGCTGCGGCATTCGCGCCGCCGGCGTGCCGCGCTTCGGTGAATAGGGAAAGACATGCGCCATCACGATATCGCACTCGTCGATCAGGCGCAGCGAATTCTCGTGCATCGCCTCGGTCTCGGTCGGGAAGCCGGCGATCAGATCGGCGCCGATGGCGATGCCCGGCCGGGCGGCCTTGAGCCTCGCGACCGTCTCGATCGCCTGGGCGCGGCTGTGGCGACGCTTCATCCGCTTCAGGATCATGTCGTCGCCGGCCTGGAAGCTCATGTGGAGGTGCGGCATGAACCGTGGCTCGTAAGCCGCGATCTCGAACAGCCTCTCATCCAGCTCGATGCAGTCGAGCGACGAGAGGCGCAGGCGCGGCAGGTCGGGGACGTGCTTCAGGATGCGCTCGACGAGCTGGCCGAGCGTCGGCGCGCCCGGCAGATCGGGGCCGTAGCTGGTCACGTCGACGCCGGTGAGGACGATCTCCGCGAACCCTTCGCCGACCAGCGCCCTGATCCGCTCGATCACCAGCCCGGCGGGCACCGACCGGCTGTTCCCGCGGCCATAGGGGATGATGCAGAAAGTGCAGCGATGGTCGCAGCCATTCTGGACCTCGACGAACGCGCGCGCGCGCTCCGAAAATCCGGTGACCAGATGCGGCGCCGTCTCGCGCACGGCCATGATGTCGGAGACACGCACGCGCTCATCGGACAGGAAGGCGCTTATGTCGAGCTTCTCGCGGTTGCCGAGCACGCCGTTCACTTCGGGCATGGCGGCGAAGGCCTCCGGCTCAACCTGTGCGGCGCAGCCGGTGACGAGGATGCGGGCATCGGGCCGCGCGCGCCGGGCCTTGCGGATCGCCTGTCGCGTCTGCCGCACCGCCTCGTTGGTGACCGCGCAGCTGTTGACGATGACGAGATCGTCCTGCCCCCGCGCGAGCGAGCGCATCGCCGCGCTCTCCGCGGCATTGAGCCGGCAGCCGAGGGTGATCACCTCCGGCCCGCTCACTCGACCAGCTCGCCCGAAAAGACATGGACGGCCGGCCCGCTCATGTGGATCGGGCGATCCGGCGCCCAATCGATGGTGAGCGCGCCGCCGGGGAGGCGGACCTCGACCGGCGATTGAACCAGTCCCTTGCGGATCGCCGCCACCGCGGTCGCGCACGCGCCGGTGCCGCAGGCCTGCGTGAGGCCGGCGCCGCGCTCCCACACGCGCAGACGGAGCGCGCCGCCCTCCCGGCTCGCGACGTTGACGTTGACCCGCTCGGGAAAGAGCGGATCGGTTTCGATCTGCGGCCCGAGGCGCGCCAGATCGACCGCATCGGCATCCTCGACGAAAAAGACGACATGCGGATTGCCGACATTGACCGCGAAGGGCGCCTGCAAATCCTCCCAGCCGACCGGCATGGCGGCCGTGTCCATCGCATAGGCAAGCGGAATATCCTCCCAGCCGAAGCGGGGATGGCCCATGTCGATGCTCGCGCCGTCGCCGTCGAGCCGGCCGGTCAGAACACCGCCCAGCGTTTCGATCGTCAGCCCCCGCCCTTCCAGCAAGACGACGCAGCGCGTCGCATTGCCGCAGGATTCGACCTCGGTCCCGTCCGCGTTCCAGATCCGCATCCTGACATCGGCGACATCGGAAGGTTCGAGCACGATCAGCTGGTCGCAGCCGACGCCGGTCCGGCGATCGGCGATGGCGCGGGCGCGGGCGGCCTCCATCGGCGCGCCGCCATGCCTGGCGTCGATGATCACGAAATCGTTGCCGAGGCCATGCATCTTGTGGAAGCGCTGCGCCATAGAGCAGGCGATCTAGGGTGGGGACGTGCGCAAGTCCACCATCGCGCGGATCGATTTGGCCCGGGCCCGCGAGCGCGACCATTCATCGCCAGGCCGCTCACCGTCGCCCGGCCGGGCTGCATGGTCCGCTCCGTCCCGACGGGGGCCCAGCGCTACCAGGGGGTCCCGTCCTTGTGCGTGAACGCGCCGGTGGCGCTGTCGAGATGGAGATCGATGTCCGGATAATGGCAATCGCCCTCCCCATCGCGATTGTCGATCGCGACGAAGACGCAGGGCTTGTCGCTGCGGTTGACGAGGTGATGGCCGTTGGCGACCCCGGCGGGGAAGGCTGCGACGTCGCCGGGTCGCATTACGGTCTCGCCGCCATCCTCGACCAGCACCGCCTCGCCCTCGAGCATGATCACCAGCTCGTCGATCCCCTCGTGCCAGTGGCGCTGGCTCGAAATGCCGCCGGGATCGAGCACGACATGCGAGGCGCCGATCCGGGCGAGGCCGGCAGCCGGCGAAAGGCGGCGGTAATGGCGCCCCGTCATCGCCTCGCGATAGGGCGAGGGATAGCCGGTGCGGGTGACCTGTTCGATGGCGTCGAGATCGAGCTTTGGCATGGCGTTTCTCCGCCTCCGTGCTAGTCGGCGGCCATGAGCGATGCAATCGACCCGGTGACGCTTGCGAAACGGCTGATCGCCTGCCCGAGCGTGACCCCCGCGACCGGCGAAGTGTTCGACATCTTGGAGGCGGCGCTCGCGCCGCTCGGCTTCGAGGTGCATCGCTTCCTTGCCGGCGCGGCGCCGGACGGGCCGGTCGAGAATCTGTTCGCGACGCGCGGCGCCGGAAGCCCGCATCTCGGCTTTGCCGGCCATCTCGACGTGGTGCCGGCCGGCGACGGCTGGGCGAGCGATCCGTTCGTGCCCGAGGAAAGGGGCGGCGTGCTGCACGGGCGCGGCGCGGTCGACATGAAATCGAGCATCGCCGCCTTCGTCGCCGCCTGCGCGGATATCGGGGAGCATCCCGGCACGCTGAGCTTCATCATCACCGGCGACGAGGAAGGACCGGCGACCTTCGGGACGCCGGCGCTGATCGACTGGATGGCGGCGCGCGGCATCCGGCCGGACATGATCCTGATCGGCGAGCCGACCAGCGAGGAGCGGCTCGGCGACGTCGTCAAGATCGGGCGGCGCGGATCGGTCAATCTGTGGGTGACGGTGAGCGGCACGCAGGGCCACGTCGCCTATCCCCACCGGGCCGACAATCCCATCCCCAGGCTCGCCCGGGTGATCGATGCGCTGGAGGCGCTGCACCTCGACGACGGCAACGACGCCTTCCAGCCTTCCAACCTCGAGATCACGGCGGTCGAGACCTCGAGCAACGCCACCAACGTCATCCCCGGCTGGGCGCGCGCGCAGCTCAACATCCGCTTCAACAACCTCCAGCGCGGGGCCGACCTGGTCGAGCTCGTCCGGCGCACAGCCCAGGCGGCGGCGCCGGGCGCGCGCGTCGAGGCGAAGATTTCGGGCGAGGCGTTCCTGACCCCGCCCGGCCCGATCCACGACATCGTGTCGGCGGCGATCGAGGCCGAGACCGGCCTTGCGCCGCGCCTGTCGACCCATGGCGGCACCTCCGACGGACGCTTCCTCATATCGCTCTGTCCGGTGATCGATTTCGGGCCGCCCAATGCGACGATGCACAAGCTCGACGAGGCGATCGCGATCGACGATCTCGAGGCGCTCCGGCGCATCTATGCGCGGGTCATCCGGCTGGCGCTCGGCGGCGCCTGAGCACGATATAGAGCGCGCCCTGCCCGCCGTGGCGCGGGTGGGCGCCGCGCACCGCCGCGATGTCCCCGGCATGGCGCGAGGCGGCGAGCCAGTCGCCGACGGCGGCGCGGATCGCTCCGCGCGCGACGGGGCGGCGATCGTCGCGCGGCGGCTTGCCGGTGACGAGCAGGACCACCCGCGCCTCATGGGCGACCGCCTGGGCGAGCCGCCGATCGAGCAGGTCATAGGCGGTGGCGAGATTATGGCCGTGGAGATCGACCGTGACATCGGGCGCGACCAGGCCGCGCGACAGCCGGCGATCCCAGCTTGCATCCAGGGTTGTGCCCGGTGCGGCGCGTGGCGGCGTGGTTTTGCGTGGCAATGCGGGGGAAATGCGTGGCGGCGGCGGGGAAGACGGCGGCGGCGCGGGGGTCGGCGTGGTTTCGCGTGGCGGCGCGGGGGCGCCGAGTGGACGCACCGTTTCAACCACCTTGCGCCACAGCGCCGCCTCTTCAGCGCTGAGCCGGCGAACCATCGCGGCCAAGCCTTGCCAGACGCCCGCGCGGCAGCAGGATATAGGCGCGGCCGTGCGACTGCATCGACCCGGCCGTCTCCAGCGCCTCCGGCCCGGCGCCCCAGAAGGTATCGAAGCGGTTCGGCCCGCGGATTGCGCCGCCGGTATCCTGCGCGATCCAGATCCCGTCGGCGCGGGGATTGTCCATGTCCTGGAGGAGCACGGGCGCGCCGAGCGGCACGAAGGCGGGATCGGCGGCGACGCTGATCCCGGGGGTGACCGGCCGGCCGAGCGCGCCGAGCGGCCCCGGCCCGGTGAGCTCGCGGAAGAAGACGTAGCTCCTGTTCTCGCGCATCAGCGCATCGCCCTCGGCCGGATGGGCGTGGAGCCAATCGACGATCTGGCGCATCCCGATCGGCCCCTGGATCAGCCCGCGCTCGCGAAGCAGCCGGCCGATCGCGACATAGTCGCGCCCGTTCTGGTCGGCATAGCCGATCCGCATGATGCTGCCGTCGGGGAGCCGCAGGCGGCCCGAGCCCTGGATCTGGAGGAAGAAGAGTTCGACCGGATCGGCCGCCCAGGCGATCTCCAGCCCGCGCCCGGCGAGCGCGCCATCCTCGATCTCGCCGCGATCGTAATAGAGGACGTAATTGCCATCGGCGTCGACCCGGCCGCGCCCCCGCGCGCCCGTGCGCGGATCGGCGGTCAACAGATCGGGCGGCCGCGCATAGATCGGCACCTCATAGCCGGGCTGGCGAACGCGCGAGGCGCGGATTTCCGGCTCATAATAGCCGGTCGCGAAGGCGCTGCCGTCACCGACCTCGGCAAGCTCGAACCGCGCCGCGAAGAAACCGGCGGCGGCGCCCGGCGCGAGCGAGGCGGCCTCGCCGCAGAGCGGCCGCCAGTCATCGCCCGTCGCAAGGCCGCTCGCATCGGCGCGCGAGACGAGCGACGGGCAGCTGACCAGGAACGAGCGCAGCGCCGCGGCGGCGCGCGCGGGATCGAGGGAAGGCAGCGGCGGCCCGGGCCGAACCCCAAGGGCAATGGCCGAGGCCGGCGCGGGCGGCGGTGGCGGCGGCGTCACTTCGGGCGGCCCACGTCGCGGCGCAACGCAGCTCGCCAGCGCGAACATCAGCAGCTGGAGAAGCAGGCCCTTCCCGCGAAAGGGGCCGCGCCGGGAGGGAATGGAATCGCCGCGCATCGCCGCGCTTCATAGCGCGCGGGGCGGGACATGGGAAAGCGATCGAGCGCGAAGGCTCAGGCGGCTTCGTCGGTGTCGACCAACTGCCAGTTGGGATCGTCGCCGCGAAGCGTGCGCCGGAAGGTCCAGACATCGTTGGTCGGGACCGCATCGGTCATCGAGCCGGCAATCATCTCGCCCGAGGCATTGCGCGTGACGGCGGAGACATAGGCGTCGAAGCGGACGTCGATCTCCGCGACGCGGCCGTTGAGGCGAGCATCGTCGATGGTCGCGCGCTCGATGGCGACGAGCCGGTTGTCGTGCGTATGGCCCTGGGTCTCGCGATCGGCGATCGCCTGTTCGAACGCCGCGCACACATCGGGGCTGGCAAGGCGGGCAAGGGTGGCACGATCGCCGGACCAGAAGGCCTCGAGGATCATGCGATAGGCGGCCTGCGCGCCCTCGAGGAAGCGGGCGACATCGAAGCCGCCATCGGCGGCGATGATCGCGCGAATGCCGCCGGCCGCGCCCTGTTCGAACGCGAAGCCGGCCGGATCCGTCCCGGCCGCGGCGGGACCGGTCTTCGCCGGCACCGCTTCGGCCGCGGGCGCCGCTTCGGGCCGCGTCACCGGCTGCTGCTCATGCCCCGTGCGCTGGCCCAGAACGGCATAGAGACGCAGCCCCACAAACAGGGCGATCATGGCCAACAGCACGATTCCGACGGTCAACAAACGTCTCCTTGAGCCAATCCTACATAGGCGCGTTCACCCGGGCTTTCAAATGCACATTCCCGATTAACCCCTGTCTAACGTCGGCGCGCCGCAGATGTTGCGCGGTTCGTCGGCCCCTGCTACCCGCCGCCGGCACGCGCGGGCCGGCCCGACACCGGCCGCCAGCAACAGCTTTCCACGATTTCTTCGAAGGATCTTGAGACAAATGGCCGAAGACGAAGGCGCGAACGGCGCCGCCGACCCGATGATCGCAGGCAGCGACACGCCGCCGCAGATCGGCATCATCGCGCAATATGTGAAGGACCTGTCCTTCGAAAATCCGAACGCGCCGGCCGTCTACCAGTGGCAGAGCCAGCCGCAGATGGACGTCCAGTTCAACATCGGCGCGCAGATGGTGGGCGAGGATGTCCACGAGGTGGCGCTGAAGATCGACATCAAGGCGACCGCGACCGAGGGCACCGCCTTTCAGGCCGAACTGCTCTATGCTGGCCTGTTCGCGCTCAAGAACCTGCCCGCGGACCAGCTCCAGCCCTTCCTCCTCGCCGAGGCGCCGCGGCTGCTGTTCCCGTTCGCGCGCCGCGTGATCGCCGACGCTTCGATCGACGCCGGCTTCCCGCCGCTGATGCTCGATCCGATCGATTTCGCAGGCCTCTACATGCAGCAGCAGGGACAGCTGCTGAGCGGCGAGCCGGCCGGCCAGGCCTGAGGCCCCGTCGATACGGGATTTCGACCTTGCCCAATGCCTACTCAGGATGAGCGAAAGGAGTGTATCGTTGCCCTTTCCCCGCTCATCCTGAGGAGCGGCTGAGCATGGCGAAGACGCGTATCGAAGGACGAACCGGGGGGCCGGAATGAACCTCGTCCGCTCATTGGGCTCGGTCGGCGGATTGACCCTGGTCAGCCGCGTCCTCGCGCTGGTTCGCGATACGCTCCAGGCAAGCTATGTCGGCGCGGGCTTCGCCTCCGACGCCTTCTTCGTCGCCTTCCGCCTGCCCAACATGTTCCGCGCGCTGTTCGCCGAAGGGGCGTTCAACGCGGCCTTCATCCCGCTGTTCAACCGCAAGGTGGCCGAAGGCGGCGGCCTCTCGCCTGGCCTGCGCTTCGCCGAGCGGACGCTGGCAGTGCTCTTCCCCGTCCTGCTCGTCTTCACGATCGTCATGATCGTCGCCGCCTGGCCGGTGACCTGGGGCCTTTCGGGCGGGTTCGACAATCCGACGCCGGACCAGTTCGCCTTCGCGGTCAGCCTGTCGCGGATCACCTTCCCCTATCTGATGCTGATCAGCCTCGCCTCGCTGCTCGGCGGCATCCTCAATTCGATGGATCGCTTCTGGGTGAATGCGGCGGCGCCGATCCTGCTCAACGTCGCGATGATCGCGGCCTTGTGGTTCTTCCACGGCAGCGGGCCGGAAGGCGCCTATGTGACGGCGCGGGCGCAGGCGATTTCGGTCACCGTCGGCGGCGCGCTCCAGCTCGGCTGGCTGATGATCGCCTGTCGCCAGGCCGGCGTGAGCCTGAAGCTGAAGCGCCCCCGGCTCGACGACGACGTCCGCCAGCTTATGAAGCTGATCCTTCCGGCCGCGGTCGGCGCCGGCGCGGTGCAGGTCAATCTCGCCATCTCGACGGCGCTCGCCGGCGGCCTGCTCGATGCCGGATCGATCTCGTACATCTATTATGCCGACCGGCTGAACCAGCTCCCGCTCGGCCTCATCGGCATCGGGCTCGGCACCATCCTGCTTCCCACCGTGTCGCGGCTGCTGTCGTCGGGCAAGGAGGCCGAGGCGATGGAGACGCAGAACCGGGGCATCGAACTCGCCCTGTTCCTGACGCTGCCGGCGACCGCGGCCTTCATCTTCGCGTCCGAGCCGATCATCCGCGGCCTTTTCCAGCATGGCCGGTTCACCGCCGAGGACAGCCTGTTGTGCAGCTGGGCCCTCTCGGCCTTCTCGCTGGGCCTGCCCTCCTATGTGCTGGTCAAGGTGCTCACCCCCGGCTTCTACGCCCGCGCCGATACGAAGACGCCGGTGCGGCTCGCCATCTATTCGGTGGGCATCAACCTTGTCGGCAACCTGATCCTGATCCCGACGCTGGGGCGGTTCGGAGTCGGCCATGTCGGGCCGCCGCTCGCCACCGCGCTGGCCTCGTGCGTCAACACCTGGATGCTCTACCGCACGCTGCGGGCACGCGGGCATTTCGAGGCGGACCGGCAGCTGAAACGGCGGATCCCCCGGCTCGCCCTCGCCGCGCTCATCATGGGCGGCCTGCTCTTCTTCCTCGCGCCCTACGCCGATCCATGGCTGACGAAATCGCTGATCGTCCGGTTCCTCGCGCTCGCGGTGCTGGTCGGCGGCGGGATCGCGGTCTATGGCCTCGCCTGCTTCGCGACCGGCGCCTTCGCGCTGGACGATTTGAAAACACTCATCCGCCGGCGCGCGCGCACGGCCGAAACGAAGGACTGACCATGCGTGTCGTCTCCGGCATCCAGCCGACCGGCAACCTCCATCTCGGCAATTATCTCGGCGCGATCCGGCGCTGGGTGACGATGCAGGATTCGATCGAGGGCGAGGGCGGCGAGTGCATCTTCTTCCTCGCCGATCTGCACGCGATCACCGTTTTCAACGATCCGGCCGAGCTGCGGGCCAACGTCAACGGCATGGCGGCGGCGCTGATCGCCTGCGGGATCGACCCGGACCGCTCGATCCTGTTCAACCAGGCGCGCGTTCCGGCCCATGCCGAGCTCGCCTGGATCTTGAACTGCACGGCGCGGATGGGCTGGCTGGGACGAATGACCCAGTGGAAGGACAAGGCGGGCAAGAATCGCGAGGGCGCCAGCGTCGGCCTGTTCGCCTATCCGGTGCTCCAGGCCGCCGACGTGCTGCTCTACCAGGCGACGCACGTGCCGGTCGGCGAGGACCAGAAGCAGCATCTGGAGCTCGCCCGCGACATCGCGACCAAGTTCAACACCGATTATGGGGTCGAGCTCTTCACCCTCCCCGAGCCGCATATCGGCAAGGATGCGGCGCGGATCATGAGCCTTCGCGACGGCAGCGCGAAAATGTCGAAATCCGATCCTTCGGACATGAGCCGGATCAACCTCACCGACGACAACGACGCGATCGTGCAGAAGATCCGCAAGGCGAAGACCGATCCGGCGCCACTCCCCGACTCGTGGGACGAGCTCGCCGATCGCCCCGAGGCGCGCAATCTCGTCGCCATCTATGCGGCGCTGACCGACCGGACGCCGCAATCGGTGCTCGAAGACCATGCCGGCCAGGGCTTCGGCGCGTTCAAGCCGGCGCTCGCGGAGCTGCTGGTCCAGACGATCGCGCCGATCCGGTCGCGGCTGGCCGCGTTCAGCGCCGATCCGGCGGCGATCGATGCGATCCTTGCGAAGGGATCGGCCCGGGCGGCACAGATCGCCGCGCCGACGCTGGCGGGCGCCTATCAGGCGCTTGGCCTGCCGCGATAGGTCTTTTTTCAGCACCGGTTCAGGCGCCCTATGCGAGCGACGGGCGGAAACTTATATTGCCGACAAGGCGTTTCGTTCAAAAGGCTTGGCATCATGGCTGTACGCAAGACCCTCCTCACCCTCGCCGCGCCGCTCGCGCTGCTCGCCCTCAGCGCCTGCGCGACGGGGCTCCCGACGCAGGTCCAGCGCTTCCAGGCCATGCCGGCGCCGTCCGGCCAGAGCTTCGTCATCGAGCCCGCCGATCGCGACATGCAGGGCGGCCTCGAATTCTCACGCTACGCCGATCTCGTCCGCCGCAACCTCGTCGCGCAGGGCTATAGCGAGGCGGCCTCGCGCAGCGACGCGACGATGGTCGTGACCCTCGATTGCGGCGTCGACAACGGCCGCGAGCGGGTCGAGGCGACGCCCGATCCGTTCGGCCCCCCGGGCTGGGGCTTCGGCTGGGGCCGGCGTCCCTATTTCAGTCGCTTCGGCTATTTCGGCTGGCGCGGCGACCCGTTCTACTGGGGCTGGGATTACGACATCCGCAGCTACACCGTGTATACGAGCTTCCTCGATCTCAACATCCGCCGCGCCGCCGATGGCCAGTCGCTGTTCGAGGGGCACGCCCAGGCCCATTCGCAGACCGATGCGCTGACGACCTTGGTGCCGAACCTGGTCGAGGCGATGTTCACCGGCTTCCCCGGCAATTCGGGCGAAACGCTGCGGATCACGGTGATGCCGGAACAGCAGGGCCGGCAGCAACGCCAACCGCGCTGAACCGCCTCGCCGAAAAGGTCGGCATCAGGGACATGAAAAGAGGGGCCGGGAGAACCGGCCCCTTTCTCTTTCACCCCTTGCCGCTCTTCTAGTTTTCCAGTTGCCGCGTCAGCAGGCGGATGTCGGAATCGAGCTCCGGATCCTGGGCGCGCAGTTTTTCGATCTGGCGGACGGCGTGGATCACCGTCGTATGGTCGCGCCCGCCGAAGCGGCGGCCGATCTCCGGCAGCGAGCGCGGCGTCAGCTGCTTCGACAGGTACATGGCGACCTGGCGCGGGCGTGCGACCTCGCGGGCGCGACGCGCGCTCGTCATCTCCGCCTTGCGGATGCGGTAGTGATCGGAGACGCGCGTCTGGATCTCGTCGATCGAGATGCGGCGCTGATTGGCGCGAAGGATGTTGGCGAGCACCTCGCTCACGAAATCGAGATCGATCGCGCGGTTCTGCATCGTCGCATAAGCGGCGATCCGGTTGAGCGCGCCTTCCAGCTCGCGCACGTTCGAGCTGATCCGCTTGGCGAGGAAGTTCACCACATCGTCCGGCACGTGGACGTCGGGAAGCGACTCCAGCTTCTTGAGAATGATGTTGAGCCGCAGCTCGAGATCGGCGGCGTTGATGTCGGCGACCAGACCCCAGGAGAGGCGCGAGAGGATGCGCGGCTCGACCCCGTCCAGATCCTGCGGCGCGCGATCGGAGGAGATCACGAAGCGCCGCCCGGCCGAGATGATCTCGTTCATCGTGTGGAAGAATTCTTCCTGCGTCGATTCCTTGCCGGCGATGAACTGGACGTCATCGATCATCAGCAGATCGGCCGAGCGAAGCTGCTGCTTGAACCTGAACGTGTCGTTGGCGCGAAGCGCGGCGAGAAACTCGACCGTGAACTTCTCCGCCGACATGTAGACGATCTTCCCGCGCGGATTGAGGCGGTGGAATTCGTGACCGATGGCGTGCAGCAGGTGCGTCTTGCCGCGGCCCGTGCCGCCATGGATGAACAGCGGGTTGAAGGCGACCTTTTCGGCCCCGGCGAGCGTGCGGGCGGCGTTGAAGGCGACCTCGTTCGCCTTGCCGACCACGAAATTGCCGAACACGTAGCGCGGCTCCAGCGCGACCGCGTAGAGCCCGTTGTCCGCGGACGAGGGCGGCGCGGCCACCGGCGCCGGAATCTCGACCTCGGCGGCGGTGCGCGGCGCCGATGCGCCGACCCCGACGACGATCCGGCGAACCGCCGGCAAGGCGGCGCGCCACGCAAGCGCGAGGCGCTCGGCGAAATGGGTCTGCACCCAATCCGCCATGAATTGCGACGGCAGTTCGAGCCGGAGCACGCCGGCGTCCGCATCGAAGCCGCCGAGCGCGATCGGCCGCAGCCAGCCGTCGAAGGTGCGCGCGCCGCAATCGCGCCGAAGCCCGGCGCGAATCGACTCCCACGCAGCTGCGATCGGATCGGCGTTCGTGCTCGTCATCGTCTGTCCCGAATCCAAGGCCGGCGTCACCACGTGACTTGTCCCCCGCTCTCCCTCGCCGCCCCCGGAACGGCCATTTTAACAGGCACAAAGCGACCCTTGCGGCAAAAGCGCCCTGGCGCGCCGCGTCATGGAGATGCTCTGCTGTTTGCGTCCGACCGAGATTCGCCCAGCCGGAAGGGATGTTTTAGGAAGCGGATCGGAGGCGGATCAAGGGTAAAGAAACCGCCACAAAAAAATAAAGTTGTTGACAGTGCAGAAAGCGCGGAATTGCGTCGGTTCTGAAAATATTCACATCAAATCAACGTGTTACGAACGCTCCTGCAATGCAGCAAAGCGCGAATCGCGGGAAATCCGTGGATTTTTGCACCCCGGCTTGCGGCGCGCAAAAAGCCCGCCGACACAGGCCGGCGGGCCAGATTTCAACGCCTCTGAACGGGTTAGGCGAGCGCGGTGAGGCGGCGCGACAGGCGCGACAATTTGCGCGCTGCGGTATTCTTGTGGACGACGCCCTTGGCGACGCCGCGCGCCAGCTCCGGCTGGACCCGCTTCAGCGCCTCGGCCGCCTTCGTCTTGTCGCCGGCGGCGAGCGCCGATTCGACCTGCTTCACGAAGGTCCGGATGCGGCTCACGCGCGCGCCGTTGATCTCGGTCCGGCGCGCATTGCGGCGGATGCGTTTCTTTGCCTGCGGCGTATTCGCCATCTTCTGTCTTGCCTCGTCGCGAGAAATGAAAAAGGCGCGGTTTTCCCCGCACCCGGCAGGGCGCGGCCTCTACGCCGGCGCCGCCGCGAGGTCAAGCCTCAGCGCTGGCATTTCGCGCAATAGAAGGTCGATCGGCCCGAATCGACCCGGCGCTTCACCGGCGCCCCGCAATTCGGGCAGGGCAGTCCCTCGCGCCCGTAGACTCGCCACTGCTTCGAGAAATAGCCGAGCTCGCCGTCGGGCCGGACATAGTCCCGCAGCGACGATCCCCCGGCGGCGATCGCGGCTTCAAGCACCGATCGGATCGCGGAGGCGAGGAGATCGAGCCGGGCGCGGGCGATATGGCCGCCCGCCCGTCCCGGCGCGATCCGGGCGAGATTGAGCGCATCGCAGACATAGATGTTGCCGAGCCCGGCGACGATGCGCTGATCGAGCAGCAGCGCCTTCACCGGCGCCGCCCTGCCCGCGAACGCACTGGCCAGCACCGCCCCGTCGAAGGCGTCGCCGAGCGGCTCGGGGCCCATCGCGGCGAAGGCGGGAAGCGAATCGAGCCGGTCGGTCGGCGCCAGATCGATCGAGCCGAAGCGGCGCGGATCGTTGAGCGCGAGGCGATGGCCCGCGTCGGTGTCGATCACGACATGGTCGTGCGGCCCGAGCGCCGCCGGATCGATCCGCCAGTGGCCCGACATGCCGAGATGGAAGACCATCGTGTCGCCGCGGTCGGTGTCGATCAGGCCATATTTGGCGCGCCTCCGCAGCCCGACGACGCGCGCGCCGGTGAGCCGCTGGCGAAGATCGGGCGGGAACGGGCGCCTCAGGTCCCCGCGCCGAAGCTCGATCGCGGCGATCCGCCGCCCCTCCAGCACCGGGGCGAGGCCGCGAACGGTGGTTTCGACCTCGGGAAGCTCAGGCATGTTTCACCATCCCCTCTCCCCTGCTAGAGCCGCGCGCGATGGACAAGGTTTCTTTCGGCCACGAGCAGGTCTCGCCTGAGGAGAAGACGCGGCGCGTGCGCGGCGTCTTCTCCAGCGTCGCCGCCAGCTATGACGTGATGAACGATCTCATGTCCGGCGGGCAGCACCGTTTGTGGAAGGACCGCTTCGTGCGGCTCGTGCGGCCGCGCGCCGGGGAGGCGATCCTCGACATGGCCGGCGGCACCGGCGACATCGCCTTCCGCATGGCGCGGCGCGGCGCGCGGGTGACGGTGTCCGACATCAATCCCGAGATGCTCGCGGTGGGGCGCGAGCGGGCGAAGGCGCGGGCGATCGAGGGGCTCGACTGGTCGGAGCAGAATGCCGAGCGGCTGACCTTCGCCGATCGCAGCTTCGATGCCTATACGATCGCCTTCGGCATCCGCAACGTGACCGACATCCCGGCGGCGCTGAAGGAAGCGCACCGGGTGCTGAAGACCGGCGGGCGCTTCTACTGCCTTGAATTCTCGCAGACGCGCTGGCCGGGATTCGCGACGCTCTACGAGACCTATTCGCGTCGTATCGTGCCCAAGATCGGCAAGGTCGTGGCGAAGGACGAGGACAGCTATCGCTACCTGATCGAGTCGATCGAGCGATTCCCCGACATGGCGGCCTTCGCCCGGATGATCGAGGCCGCGGGCTTCGCCCGGGTGAAGGCCGAGCCGATCCTCGGCGGCCTCGTCGCCATCCACAGCGGGTGGAAGATTTGACCAGCCCGGCGGTGCATGTCTGGCGGCTGCTGCGCTGGGGGCGCGTGCTGGCCCGGCACGGGGCGCTGCGCGGGATCGAGCGCGATCCCAACACGCCGCCGCCGGTGCGCCGCCTCTGCCGCATCGCCCGCTTCGGCGCACGCGTGCCGAAAGTCCCCGCTTATGCCGAGGCCTTCCAGGCGATCGGCCCCGCCGCGATCAAGCTCGGCCAGGCGCTGGCGACCCGGCCGGACCTGGTCGGCGAGGCGGCGGCCGCCGATCTCACACGGCTGCAGGACAGCCTGCCGCCCGCGCCCTTCGCGGTGATCAGGGCGGCGATCGAGGAAGGGCTGGAGCGGCCGATCGAGGAGGTCTTCGCCGAGATCGATCCCGAGCCGGTCGGCGCCGCTTCGATCGCGCAGGTCCACCGCGCCGTCACGACCGACGGCCGCCAGGTCGCGGTCAAGGTGCTGCGGCCGAACATCGAGGAGGATTTCGCAAAGGCGATCGAGACCTATGAATGGGCCGCCGCCCAGGTCGAGCAGATGGGCGGCGAGATCGCGCGCCTGCGCCCCCGCCTCGTCATCGCGACCTTCCGGCAATGGACCAATCGCGAGCTCGACCTCCGGCTCGAGGCCGCCTCGGCCTCGGAGCTGCGCGAGAATCTGGTCGCCGAGCCCGGCTTCTTCGTACCCCAGATCGATTGGAGCCGGACCAGCCGGCGGGTGATGACTCTGGAGTGGATCGACGGCATCAAGCTCACCGATCGCGCCAGGCTGATCGAAGAGGGCCACGATCTCAAGGCGCTGGCGACGATCCTGGTGCGCGCCTTCCTTCGCCAGGCGGTGGTCGACGGCTTCTTCCACGCCGATCTGCACCAGGGCAATCTGTTCGCGCTGCCCGACGGGCGGCTGGCGGCGATCGATTTCGGGATCATGGGCCGGATCAACCGGCAGGCGCGGATCTGGCTGGCCGAGATCCTCTACGGCCTCATCACCGGCAATTACCGCCGCGTCGCCGAAATCCATTTCGAGGCGGGCTATGTGCCGCCGCACCACAATATCGACGAATTCGCGACCGCGCTTCGCGCCGTGGGCGAGCCGATCCGGGGCCTGCCGGTGAAGGACATCTCGATCGGGCGGATGCTCGACGGGCTGTTCAAGATCACCCGCGATTTCGACATGCAGACCCAGCCGCACCTCCTGCTCCTGCAGAAGACGATGGTGATGGAGGAAGGCGTCGCGACCGCGCTCGACCCCGATATCAACATGTGGGAGGCGGCCGAGCCGTTCCTCACCGAATGGGTGCGAAGCGAGCTCGGCCCCGAGGCGCGGCTCGCCGATTCGATCGTGCGCGGCGCCCGGATGCTCCGCCACCTGCCCGACCTCGTCCGGCGGATCGACTATTATTACCCACCGCCGGGCGCCGCCCCCCCTGCCCCGCCGCTCCCCGAGGTGGTGGTGATCCGCCCGTTCGGGCTGCTCCGTTACGTGGCGGTGGGGTTGATCGGGGCGGTGGCTGGCGCTGGCGCGTTGTGGCTCCTCGCTTGACGCCAGGGGCCCGCCCGGTCTTGACCGGCGTCCAATGCGCATAATATATGCGCATCTTTGGAGACAGATCATGGCCCGCACGACCACCGCCCTCAAGCGCCCGACCAATGTCTCGTTGAATGCGGAGCTGATCGCCGAGGCGAAGCAGCTCGATGTCAACATTTCCGAAGCCTGCGAGCGGGGGCTTTCCGAAGAGGTGGCGAAGGCGCGACGCGAAGCGTGGCTGGAGGAAAATCTCCCCGCGCTCGAGGCCTGGAACCAATGGGTGCGCGAGCACGGCATCCCCTATGCCGAATATCGTCAATTCTGATGGCGCGCTTCGATGTCTATCCGGGCGCGCGCGGCAAGGGCTTTCTTCTCGATTGCCAGGCCGACCTGCTCGGCCATCTGGAAACGCGCGTCGTCGTGCCGCTGCTGCCCGCCGACGGTGTGCCCAAGGCGACCCAGCTTAATCCGGTGTTCGAGGTGGAGGGCTCCGCGGTCGTGATGAGCACCCAATTGATCTTCGCGATACCCGTGGCGCACCTCAAAGGACGGATTGCGTCCCTGGACAAGCACCATCTGTCGATCATGAACGCGCTCGACATGTTGCTGACGGGCTATTGAGCGCGATGACCGGCAAGCGCATCCTTCTCATCATCGGCGGCGGGATCGCGGCCTACAAGGCGTGCGAGCTCATCCGGCTGATCCGCAAGGCGGGGATGCGGGTGCGCTGCGTGCTGACCCGCGGCGGCGAGCATTTCGTGACTCCGATGACGCTGGCGGCGCTCTCCGAGGAACAGGTCCATACCGCGCTGTGGGATCTCAAGGACGAGACCGAGATGGGCCATATCCAGCTCAGCCGCGAGGCGGACCTGGTGGTGGTCGCGCCGGCGACGGCCGATCTGATGGCGAAGATGGCCGCCGGCCTCGCCGACGAGCTCGCCTCCACGCTCCTCCTCGCCACCGACAAGCCGGTGCTCGCCGCGCCGGCGATGAACGTGCGGATGTGGCTTCACCCCGCGACCCGGCGCAACGTCGCCCGGCTTCGCGCCGACGGCGTTACGGTGATGGAGCCGGACGAGGGCGAGATGGCGTGCGGCGAATATGGCCCCGGCCGCCTGCCCGAGCCCGAGGCGATCCTGGCGGCGATCGAGCGGATGCTCGGCGCGCCCGATCCGCTCGAGGGCCAACCCGATTTCGCCGCCGACGCGCCACTGGTCGGCAAGCATGTGATCGTCACCGCCGGCCCGACCCACGAGCCGATCGATCCGGTGCGCGTGATCGCCAACCGATCGTCCGGCAAGCAGGGCTTCGCCATCGCCGGAGCGCTGGCGCGGCTCGGGGCGCGGGTGACGCTGGTCGCCGGGCCGGTCGCGCTCGCGACGCCCGCTGGGGTGACGCGGCGGGACGTGGAGACGGCGAGCGAGATGCAGCGCGCGGTCGACGACGCGCTCCCGGCCGATGCGGCGGTGCTGGTCGCCGCGGTTGCGGACTGGCGGGTCGAGGCGGCGCCGCACAAGCTCAAGAAAGCGGACGGGCCGCCGCGGCTCGATTGGGCGGCCAATCCCGACATTCTCGCCGGGCTCGCCGCCGATCCGCGCCGGCCGAAACTGCTGATCGGCTTCGCGGCGGAAACCGAGAATGTGGAGGCCGAGGCCGAGGCGAAGCGGACCCGCAAGGGCGCGGACTGGATCGTCGCCAACGACGTCTCCGGCGACGTGATGGGCGGCGAGCGCAACGAGGTCCACCTGGTCACCGCCGACGGGATCGAGCATTGGGAGCGGATGGACAAAAGCGAGGTGGCGCGGCGGCTCGCGCGGAGGATCGCCGATGTCATCGGCGGGGGCGGCCGATGAGGCCTGAGATCGAGATCGCGCTGCTGCGCCTGCCGCATGGCGACGGCCTGCCGCTCCCCGCTTATGCGAGCGATCACGCGGCGGGGCTGGACGTGGTCGCGGCGGAAAGCGTGACCCTGGCCCCCGGCGCGCGCCACGCGGTCGCGACCGGCTTCGCCATCGCCATCCCTGCGGGCCATGAGGTGCAGGTCCGCCCGCGCTCCGGCCTTGCGCTGAAACACGGCATCACCTGCCTCAACACGCCCGGCACGATCGACGCCGATTATCGCGGCGAGGTGAAGATCATCCTCATCAACCTTGGCGAGGCGCCGTTCGAGGTGGTGCGCGGCGAGCGGATCGCGCAGCTCGTCCCGGCGCCCGTCCAGCGCGCCCGCTTCGCCGAGGTCGACCTGCTCGACGAGACGGCACGGGGCCTCGGCGGCTTCGGCTCGACCGGGCGGTGATCCTCTCCGACGACCAGCTCGACCGCTATGCCCGCCATATCGTGCTCAAGGAGATCGGCGGCGACGGGCAGAAGAAGCTGCTCGGCGCGCGCGTCGTCGTCATCGGCGCGGGCGGGATCGGCGCGGCCGCCATCCCCTATCTCGCCGCGGCCGGGATCGGCGCGATGGCGATCGTCGACGACGATCGGATCGAGCTCGCCAACCTCCAGCGCCAGCCGATCTTCGGCACCGGCGACATCGGCGCGCTGAAGGCCGAGACGGCGAAGCGGCGCGTGGCCGCGCTCAATCCCGACGTGGAGGCCGAGGCCACCGTCGCGCGGATCGGGGCGGACAATGCCCCTGGCCTGATCGCCGGCGCCGATGCGGTGATCGACGGATCGGACAATTTCGCGACCCGCCTCGCGGTGTCCGACGCCTGCACCGCTGCGCGGGTGCCGCTCGTCTCCGCCGCGATCGGCCAGTTCCAGGCGCAGATCGGCACGTTTCGGGGCTGGACGGCGGAGGCGCCCTGCTATCGCTGCTATGTCGGCGACGCCTTCGACGCCGAGGATTGCGACACCTGCTCGGAATTGGGCGTGCTCGGCGCGATGGCGGGGCTGGCGGGCTGCTTTGCGGCGCTCGAGGCGGTGCGCGCGATCACCGGGTTCGGCGAGGACCAGACGGGCAGGATGCACATTTTCGACGGACTCAAGCCGGCGATGCGAACGATCCGGATCGTCAAGGATCCCGCCTGCCGCACCTGCGGAACCGCGCGTTAGGGCGCCGCAGCGCGGCTCAGGGCGCGACGATCCGTTCGCGAAGCCAGCCCGCCATCTCCTCCTCCGACACCTCGCCGGCGGCGAGGGCGAGATATTGGACGACGAGTTCCGCATTGCCGACGTCAAGCTGCAAGCCGTTGAGATTGAGAAAGGTTTCGCCGATCACCGCGGCGGTCCGCTTGTTCCCGTCAACGAACGGGTGGTTACGCCCAATTCCGAAGGCATAAGCCGCAGCGAGATCCGCCGCATCCGGCTCACCATAAGCGGCGAGATTGCGGGGCCGCGCCATGGCCGATTCGAACAGCCCGAGATCGCGCACGCCCTCGCCGCCGCCATGCTCGGCGATCTGCTCGCGATGCGCGGCGAGCGCGATCGCGTCGGACACCCAAGTCCACATGGCTATTTCGCAAGTTCGCGAAGCGCGTCGCGGCGGCGGCGCATCACTTCGCGCGCAGCCTCCATCTGCTGCTCGAACTCGGGATCATGCGCGCGCAGCTCCACGCCGCCAGGCGTCTCGACCACGCTGACGGCATCGCCCTGCTCGAGGCGCAGGCGGGCGAGGACGTCCTTGGGGAGGATGACGCCGGTGGAATTGCCGATGGCGATGAGTTTGAGCGGCTTGTTCATACGGATGTTATAACACAGGCGCGGCGGAAACGCCACGCCTGCGTCAGGCCGCCCCGCCGCTACGGATTGATCGCGACCAGATCGATCGTGAACAGCAGGGTCGATCCGCCCCGGATCGGTCCGTTGTCCGCGGGCCCGTAGGCGAGCGCGGCGGGAATCGCGAATTCGTAGCGGTCGCCCACGCCCATCAGCGGCACCCCTTCCTGCCAGCCGCGGATCAGCCGGCCGAGCGGCAGATCGACCGGATCGGCGCCGCTATTCTCCAGCTCGCGCCCGTCGGTGAACTTCACCGAATAGCGCAGCCGGACGATATCGGCGACGGTGGGATGGGCGCCGGTGCCGGGGCCGTGGACGCGGCGATAGCGGATCCCGCTCGCCGTCGCCTGCCAGCCCTGCGCCGGGCTCAGCGTGTCGAGGAAGGCCGTCTGCGCGGCGGCATAATCGGTGGGCGCGGCCGGCGCCGGCGGCCCGACCTGGGCGAGCGCCGGCGCGGCGGCGAGAAGCAGGGCGCCGGACAGAGCGGCGCGCAACGTCGAAATCATGCTTTCTTCCCCTTGGCGGTGGTCTTGCGGGCGGGCGCCTTGCGGCCCCTCCCCTTTTTCGCGGGCGGTCCCTTGGCGGCCCGATCGTCGATGAGCTGCGCGGCCTCCTCGAGCGTCAGCGCATCCGGGGCGACCGTCTTGGGCAAGGTCGCGTTGGTCGTGCCATCGGTGACGTAGGGGCCGAAGCGTCCCTCCATCAGCCGGATCTCCGCCTCGGTGCGCGGGTGCGGGCCGAGCACCTTCAGCGGCTCGCGCGATCCGCTGCGCCGGCCGCCGCCATTGGCCGCCTCGGCGAGCTTCACGACGGCGGCGTTCATGCCGATTTCGAACACCTCCGCGGTCGATCCGAGCTTCGCATATCTGCCGTCATGCTGAAGATAGGGCCCGTAACGGCCGATATTCGCGACGATCTCCTTGCCCGTCTCGGGATGCGTGCCGACGGTGCGCGGAAGCGAGAGGAAACGCAGCGCCGTCTCGAGATCGGCCTCGGCCGCCGGGACATCCTTGGGCAACGAGGCACGTTTGGCCTCCTTGCCCTCGCCGAGCTGGAAATAGGGGCCGAAGCGGCCGGAGCGCAGCGTGACGTCCTGGCCGGTTTCGGGATCCTGGCCAAGCACCTGCGGCCCGCTGTCGGCGCCCGCCTCGTCGCCCTGTCCGAAGCGGCGGGTGAACTTGCAGTCGGGATAGTTGGAGCAGGCGACGAAGGCGCCGAAGCGGCCGCCGCGAAGCGCCAGCCGGCCGGTGCCGCACAAGGGACACAGGCGCGGATCGCTGCCGTCGCCCTTGTCCGGGAACAGCCAGGGCGACAGGAACTCGTCGAGCGCCGCGGTGACGTCCGATGGCTTGCGCTCCATCACCTCGGCGGTCTTGGGCTTGAAATCGCGCCAGAAGGCGTCGAGCACCGCCTGCCACTGGGCGCGGCCGCCCGACACGTCGTCGAGCTCGTCCTCCAGATGGGCGGTGAAATCGTAGGAGACGTAGCGCTCGAAGAAGCGCTCCAGGAAAGCCGTCACGAGCCGCCCGCTCTCCTCCGGGATGAAGCGGTTCTTGTCGAGCCGGACATAGTCACGGTCCTTCAGCGTCTGGAGGATCGAGGCATAGGTGGACGGCCGGCCGATGCCGAGCTCCTCCATCTTCTTGACCAGCGAGGCCTCCGAATAACGCGGCGGCGGCTGGGTGAAATGCTGTTCCGCCTCGACCTTCTTCCTAGCCGGCACGTCGCCGTCCTTGAGGCGCGGCAGGCGGCGCGAATCCTCGTCAGCCTCGTCGTCCCGCCCCTCCTCGTAGAGCGCGAGGAAGCCGGGGAAGAGGACGACCTGCCCGGTGGCGCGAAGCGCGTGCTGGCCGGTGCCGTCGGTCAGCTCGGCGGTGGTCCGCTCCAGCCGCGCCGAGGCCATCTGGCTCGCCAGCGCGCGCTTCCAGATGAGATCGTAGAGCCGGGCATGATCGCCCGATCCGGCGCGCTCGCGCGAGAAATCGGTCGGCCGGATGGCCTCGTGCGCCTCCTGCGCGTTCTTCGCCTTGGTCTCGTAATGGCGCGGCTTGTCCGGCACGTAGCCGGCGTCATAGCGGTCGGCGACCGCCTTGCGCGCGGCGCTGATCGCCTCCGGCGCCATCTGGACGCCGTCGGTACGCATATAGGTGATCGCCCCGTCCTCGTAGAGATTCTGGGCGAGCCGCATGGTGACGCTTGCCGACAGGCCGAGCTTGCGCGCCGCCTCCTGCTGCAGCGTCGAGGTGGTGAAGGGCGGCGGCGGATTGCGGGTGAGCGGCCTGGTTTCGACCGAGGTGACGGTGAAGCGCCCCTCCTCCACCGCTTTCTTCGCCGCAAGCGCGGTGCCCTCGTCGCCGATCGTCAGCCGATCGATCTTCTCGCCCCGGTAGCGGACGAGGCGGGCGAGGAATTCGGTGCCGTCTTCCTCAAGCGTCGCGGCGACCGACCAATATTCCTGCGGCCGGAACAGCTCGATCTCGCGCTCGCGGTCGACGACGAGACGCAGCGCGACCGACTGGACGCGGCCGGCGGACTTCGCGCCGGGCAGCTTGCGCCACAGCACCGGCGAGAGCGTGAAGCCGACCAGATAATCGAGCGCGCGGCGGGCGCGATAGGCGTCGATCAGATCCTCGTCCAGCGCGCGCGGATGCGCCATCGCCTCCGTGACCGCGGACTTCGTGATGGCGTTGAAGGTGACCCGCTCGACATGGGCCGGCAGCGCCTTCTTCTTCGCCAGGACCTCCTGCACGTGCCAGGAAATCGCCTCGCCCTCGCGATCCGGGTCGGTGGCGAGGATCAGCGCATCCGCCTTCTTCGCCTCATCGGCGATCGCCTTGAGCTGCTTCGCCTTGTCGGCATAGGCCTCCCACTGCATCGCGAAGCCCTGATCGGGATCGACCGATCCGTCCTTCGGCGGCAGATCGCGGACATGCCCGTAGGAGGCGAGCACGCGATAGCCGCCGCCCAGATACTTCTCGATGGTTTTCGCCTTTGCAGGCGATTCGACGACGACCAGCTTCATGATGCCCCGGATTTCCTCACGCGTACGCGTACAAGGTGGAGACGGTCGAGCGGCGTCGTCAAGGCGCGCCGTGGAAAAGGGAGCGGCCGGCGCGGGCTCGCGCACCGGCCGCCCCGCCGGATCAGCGGCCCTGGCCCCGGCGCATCAGCGCGGTGAGCCGATCCTTGACCGCCAGCTTCATCTTCTTGAGCCGAAGCAGGCGGAAGCTGTCCGGCATCCGCCGCCGCATTTCCTTGCGGATCGAATCATCGAGGCTGCGGTGAATGGCCATCAGGCGATAGGTTGAAGACGACATGAAGTTGCTCCAGCATTGGGGCGTGCCGGCCATCGGGCGCGGCCGCCCTGTTTCGTGAATTGGGCGGATCGAAGGCTCAGGCGGCTGGAGGCGCCCGGGCCCTGTAGTGCGTTGCCCGGTCGGGCTGCGCGAGACCGGAGTCGCGCCCCGACCAGCTTGCCGCCGGGCGCAGGGCGGACCGGCGCGTGACGATGGCCGGCGGCGACGGCGGCACGAAGCCGTGGCTGCACCGGCCGTCCGGCGATTCGCTGTCCTGGCGGGCGCTGCAACGAAGGATCGACGAGGCGCGGATATCGGCGCCGGACCCGATCCGCGCCGTTCCGGGATCGGCGCGAAGCGGTGCGCCGCTGCCCGGCAAGGCGACCAGCAGACCGAACAACAGCGCGAGGACCGCAACCGGCCTTGGCCTGCGTCCCGCTTCGCCGCTGTCGAACAAGTCGGTTCTCCTCGCCGGCTCGTGCCCTTCCTTTCAATTGGGGTCGCGACCGGGCGGCGACAAGGGCGGCGCATCAAACCAGGCTCACCCGCCCCCCGGCATGGCGTTCGAGCCGGCCCGCAAGCTCCAGCTCCAGGAGCACCGTCTGCACCTCGGCGGGCGCGAGGCCGGACTGGCGGATCAACTCATCCACCGGAACCGGCGTCGGCCCGAGCAGGTCGGCGACCGCGCGGCGGGCCGCTTCGTCGGCATCGGCGGACGCGCCGGGAGAGGCGTAATCCGCGCGGCGCTGGCGTAGCGGGCGGACATGCAGGGGGCGCAGCGCCTCGAGCACGTCCTCCGCATTCTGGACGAGGGTCGCGCCTTCGCGGATCAGCTGGTTGCAGCCCTGCGCGCGCGGATCGAGCGGCGATCCCGGAACCGCCATCACCTCGCGCCCGAACTCCGTCGCCTGGCGCGCGGTGATCAGCGAGCCGGATTTCGGCGCCGCTTCGACCACCACCGTGCCGTGGGCGAGGCCGGCGATGATGCGGTTGCGATAGGGGAAATGGCGCGCGCGCGGCTCCGTTCCCGGCGGCTGTTCGGCGAGCAGCAGGCCCTGTTCGGCGATCGCGCGCTGCCGCGCCTCGTTCTCCGGCGGGTAGAAGATGTCGATGCCGCCGGCGATCACCGCGATCGTGCCGGTCGCGAACGACCCGTCATGGGCGGCGGTATCGATGCCCCGGGCGAGGCCTGAGACGACCACCTCGCCCGCCTGGCCGAGATCCTGGGCGAGCACGCGGGCGAAGCGGCAGGCAGCGGCCGAGGCGTTGCGCGCGCCGACGATCGCCACCGCCGGCCGATCGAGCAGCGCGGCATCGCCGGACGCGATCAGCGCCGGCGGCGCGCTTTCCAGCTCGGCGAGCAGCGGCGGATAGACGCCCTGGCCGAGGAAGAGATAGCGCGCGCCCAATCGCTCCACCGCCTCCATCTCGCGCTCGACCAGCGCGACCGGCGCGAGCCGTGGCGGCCGGCCGCCGCCGCGCGCGGCGAGATCGGGAATCGCGTCCAGCGCGGCCTGGGCCGAGCCGAAGCGGGCGAGCAGCTCGAAATAGGTGATCGGGCCGATATTGTCCGACCGGATCAGCCGCAGGCGGGCGACATGATCGGCCGGGGGCGTCATTCAGCCCTTCGCGGCCCCGACCTTCGGCTCCGTCCCGGCGAAGAGCCGGGCGAGATTGGCGCGGTGGCGCCACAGGACGAGCAGGGCGAAGCCGAGGAAGAGCAAGGCCTCCCCGATGCCGCCGCGCGCCGCCGCGGCGATGGGGGCGCTGAACGCCGCGGCCATGCCGGCAACCGACGAATAGCGGGCGATCAGCAAGGCGGCGATCCAGACCGCCGCGAAGACGAGCGCGACCGGCCAGGCGAGCGCGGCGAGGATGCCGAGGAGGGTCGCGACCCCCTTGCCGCCCCTGAAGCCGAGCCAGACCGGGTAGAGATGGCCGAGAAAGGCAGCGATCGCAGCGAGGCGCGCCAGATCCGTGTCGGGCCACAGCCAGCGCGCGATCAGCACCGCGGCGGCGCCCTTGGCGGCATCGAGGACGAGGGTGGCGGCGGCGAGGCCCTTGCGGCCCGTTCTCAACACGTTCGTCGCGCCGATATTGCCCGATCCGATGGCGCGCACGTCGCCGAGCCCGGCGAGGCGGGTCAGGATGAGGCCGAACGGGATCGCGCCCAGCCCATAGCCGAGCAGCAACGCGAGCAGCGGCGGACCCGCAATGTCCCAGGTAATCACGCTCTCTCCCCTGCCTGCTGGGTTAGGCAAAGCCCGGCGGATGCGCAACCTTGCCGGGACGGCGGGATTTGAAACGCGCGCATCCGGCGCTACATCCGCGGGCGATGACCGCCGCCGGCCCAATCCTCGTCTTCGATTCCGGCGTCGGCGGCCTATCGGTGCTGAAGGCGATCCGGGCCGAGCTCCCGCACGCGCCGATCCTCTATGTCGCGGACAGCGCCGGCTTCCCTTATGGGACGAAGAACCCGGTGGAGATCGCGGCGCGGGTGCCGGCGCTGCTCGGGCGGCTTGCCGAGCGCTACGATCCGGCGATCATCGTCATCGCCTGCAACACCGCCTCCACGATCGCGCTCGATCCGGTGCGCGCGGCGCTCGACCTGCCGATCGTCGGGACGGTGCCGGCGATCAAGCCCGCCGCGGCGCTTTCGAAGACGCGCGCGATCGGCGTGCTCGGCACCGACGCCACCATCGTCCAGCCCTATGTGGACCGGCTGGCCGGCGAGTTCGCGGCGGATTGCGCCGTCATCCGCCACGGATCGGCGGCGCTGGTCGAGCGCGCCGAGGCGCGGCTGCGCGGCGAGACGGCGAATCCGCAAGCCGCCGCGCGCGCGCTGGCCGGCCTGTTCGACCAGCCGGGCGGCGAGCGGATCGACACGATCGTGCTGGCCTGCACCCATTTCCCCCTCGTCGAGGACGAACTGGCCGCCGCCGCGCCGCGACCGATCGCCTTCGTCGACGGCAGCGCGGGGATCGCCCGGCGCACCGCCTGGCTGGCGCGGGAGATCGAATGGCCGGCCGGGCCGCGCGAGGATGCCGCCCTGTTCACCGGCGGCGCCGCGCAGGCCGAGGCCTATGCCCACGGCCTCGCCGCCTTCGGGCTGAACCGGATCGAGGCGCTCTGAGCGTAACGGAACGGGTCGCTTGCCGGACGGCCGCTTGATCGACCCCGTTCGATCGGTCATGCTCCGCGGGAAAAGCGGGGGAAATCATGGCCGAACACGACGCTGCGCTCACCGCGCTTGAAGGATGGCTGCGCGCGCGCGCCGAGGGAAATATCGCGGATCCGAGGCTCGACGACACCGTATCGGCGACGCTGAGGCTGCGCGGCCAGACCGGCTTCACCTTCCGCTGGGAGCAAAAGCGGTCGCGTGCGGAGCGGGCGCTGTCGACGCCGTCGATCGATGCGCAGGTCGACGCGGCGCTCGCGGCCCGGCCCCTCGATGCGGCACTGGCCAGGATCGCGGCGGAATCCCCGCGCGCCTGGCTTCGGCCGCTGACCGACAAGCCACTGCCCGGTTATCGCTTCGAGGAGACGAAGCGGGAGACGTGCGACAGCTGCAGGGGCCGGGCGGTGATCGATTGCAGCGGCTGCAGCGCCAGTGGGCGCGTATCATGCGGGCCCTGCCGCGGGACCGGCCGGGAGGACATGAGGTGCACATCGTGCGGCGGCGCCGGCTATTTCCGGCGCAGCCGCAGCGTCCAGGTCATGGTCGGCACCGGTTACCAGTGGACGACCGAATATTATAACGACCCCTGCTGGGGCTGCGGGGCCCGCGGCCGGCGCGACGAGACCTGCCGCACCTGCCGCGGCCAGGGGAACGTGCCGTGCGGGACGTGCAGCGGATCGGGCCATGTCACCTGCGCCGACTGCGCCGGCGCGGGCAAGCGCCACTATCTTTACACGCGAACCGCGCTGGTGAGCGCGCGCAGCGGCCTCGCCTTCGATCAGGTCGAGGACGAGACCTGGCGCGCCATGCTGAACCGCGGCTGGGAGACGCTGCTCGACCGGGGCAGCATCGCGCTTGCCAACGTGCGCCGCAAGGAAGAGGCGGCGAAGGGCGTGCTGAAGATCAATTTCGACGCCTCGGCGATCGGCGCGCGGGCGATGGCGCGGGCCGGCAATACGAGCGCCCTTTTCTGGTCGATCGGGCACAGCAATCCGCTCGTCGAGGGCGAGCCGATGATCGCGCGCATATTCGACCTGCCCGGCGCGGACGAGGAGGCCGATTGGGTCGAGATCGCCAGCCGACTGGCCGGATCGCGACTGCTGCGCGAGGCGATCGACGTCACCGTGGCGGGGCCGAAGATGGGCGGCAAGGCGCAGCAGGCCGCCGCGCAGGAAGGGGTAGTGGCACGGGCGATGCTCGCGACATATGGCGTCGCGATCGGTCCAGCGGGCGCCGCGGCGATCGGCAAGGTCGTGACGCGCGGGGTCGGCGCTCTGCGCGAGCGCGAGGCGGGCGCGACCTGGCGGGGCAATCTCGGCATCGCCGCCCTGGTCGGGCTGGGCGGCGCGCTGATCTGCATCGCGTCCCTCACCGGCCGAAATGGCGTGACCGACGACCGGATCAGGACCTTCTTCTACCTGATCCTCGCCACCCTGGCCGCCGGACTGGCCTGGGGCATTGCCGGCCGTGCGCGGGTGCGCCGCCGGCTCAAGGCGCTGGGGCGCAGGCTCGACCTCCAAACGCCGCTCTCGCCGCCGAGGCACGGCTGGACACGCTCCGGCTGGCTGCTCGCCACCCTGATCACCGCGACGACGCTCACGGGCGGTCTCTACGGCGCCTGGCGCCTCGACATCTCGCCGTCTTTACGTCTCGCCGTCACAGCGCCGTTTTTCGACGACGGCCCCTACGGCGCAACGCCCGCCCGGGCGGACCTTCCGGTCCATGCCTCGCCGGATTCGGCATCGCCGGTGATCGCCACCGTGGAAGCCGGCGAAGATGTCCGGATCCTCGAGGACGATGACGGCGACGGCTGGGTGATGGTGAACGCGGGCCGGCAATATGGCTATGTCGAACTCCGCGCCTTCGCCGGGCCGGCGCGTCCGTCCAAGCGCTGAACAGTCCTTATTGCGAACGGTTCTCACTGGCATTTTGCGCCCGAATTCCGCTATTGGCGGTGAGCGGGTGCATCTGGGGAAGAGACTTGGACTATCAGCGCATTTTCGCGGAGGCGATCGAGCGGCTTCATGCCGAGGGGCGTTATCGCGTCTTCATCGACATCCTTCGCAACAAGGGCGCCTTCCCCAACGCGCGCTGCTTCGCCGGCCATAACGGGCCGAAGCCGATCACCGTATGGTGCTCCAACGACTATCTCGCCATGGGCCAGCATCCCAAGGTGATCGCGGCGATGGAGGAGGCCCTCCACGACGTCGGCGCCGGATCGGGCGGCACGCGCAACATCTCCGGCAACAGCCATTATCATATCGAGCTCGAGAACGAGCTGGCCGACCTGCACGGCAAGGAAGGCGCGCTGCTCTTCACCTCGGGCTACATCTCGAACGAGGCGACGCTCTCGACGCTGGGGAAGATCCTGCCCGGCTGCATCATCTTCTCCGATGCGCTCAACCATGCCTCGATGATCGCCGGCATCCGCAATTCGGGCTGCGAGAAGCAGGTGTTCCGGCACAACGATCTCGCCCATCTCGAAGAGCTGCTGGCGGCCGCGCCGGCCGAGGCGCCGAAGCTGATCGCGTTCGAAAGCGTCTATTCGATGGACGGCGACGTCGCGCCGATCGCCGCCATCTGCGACCTTGCCGACAAATATCAGGCGATCACCTATCTCGACGAGGTCCATGCCGTGGGCATGTACGGACCGCGCGGCGGCGGCATTTCGGATCGCGACGCGGTCGCCAGCCGGGTCACGATCATCGAAGGCACGCTCGCCAAGGCGATCGGCGTGATGGGCGGCTATATCGCGGCCGACCGCAACATCATCGACGTGATCCGCTCCTACGCGCCGGGCTTCATCTTCACGACATCGCTGTCGCCGGTGCTCGTCGCCGGCGCGCTGGCGAGCGTCCGGCACCTCAAGGCCTCGTCGGCCGAGCGCGACGCGCAGCAGAAGCACGCCGCGCTGCTCAAGCAGATCTTCACCGAAGCGAAGCTGCCGGTGATGCCGTCGACCACGCATATCGTGCCGCTGCTCGTCGGCGATCCGGTGAAGGCCAAGCGGATCAGCGACATCCTGCTCGCCGAATATGGAATCTACGTGCAGCCGATCAATTACCCGACCGTGCCGCGCGGCACGGAGCGGCTTCGCTTCACCCCGGGCCCCGCGCATGACGAGAAGATGATGCGCGAGCTCGCCCAGGCGCTGGTCGAAATCTGGGACCGGCTGGAGATGCGCTGGGCGGCGTGATCGCGCCGCTCGATTTCCTGCTCCTCCTCATCGCCGCCTTCGGCGCCGGTTGCGTGAACGCGATTGCGGGCGGCGGATCGATCTTCACCTTCCCGGTGCTGCTGGCCGTCGGCGTGCCGCCGGTATCGGCCAACATCACCAACACCGTCGCGCTCTGCCCCGGCTATGTCGGCGGCGTGGTCGGCCAGTGGCGCGACCTCGCCGGGCAGGGACGGCGGCTGGCGATCCTGCTCCCGGTCGCGGCGCTGGGCGGGGTGATCGGCGCCTGGCTGCTCACCCGGACCAGCGACCGCACCTTCATGGCGCTGGTGCCGGCGCTGGTGCTCGCCGCCAGCGCCCTGCTCGCGGTGCAGGAGCCGCTGCGGCGGCGCCTCAGCGGCGGCACGCGCCGGATCGCGCTCGGCTGGGCGATCGCCCTGGTCGCGATCGCCGCCGTCTATGGCGGCTATTTCGGCGCCGGGGTGAGCGTCATCTTCCTCGCCCTGATCGGCATCGCGATCGAGGACAGCCTGACCCGGCTCAATGCGCTCAAGCAGGCGATGTCGCTCGCCGCCAATGTCACCGCCGCCCTCTATTTCGCGACGAGCGGCGGCATCGTCTGGCCGATCGCCGGGGTGATGGCGGTCGGCGCCCTCGCCGGCGGCGCGGCCGGCGGGCGGCTCGCGAGCCTGGTCAGGCCCGGCACGCTGCGCGTCGTCGTGGTCGTCGGCGGCCTTGTCCTCGCCGGCTATTTCGCCTTCGAGGCCGCCGCCTGATCAGGGCGCCGTCGCCGCGCCCGCCTCCGGCCAGTCGCTGTCGCCGATCCGGGTCAGGGTCATCTCGAAGAAACGCTGCGGCGGCTGGCCGGGCACGATCCGATCGCCGACCTCGTGCCAGGTGCCGTTGGCGACCGTGGCGGTGTAGCGGATCGTCATCGGCCCGGCCGGGATTTCCCAGACCATGCCGGTGGCGGTCAGGCGGATCGGGAAGTCTCCGACCCGGCCCTGCGCGTAGGACCGCATCGAATAGGCCTGTTGCCGGACATCGTAGGAGACGATGCCGAAGGCGTGGAACGCGACCCGGCCGTCATCCGCGAAGCCCTTGCCCTCGATCACCCGGATGGTGCCGTCGAGCGCCGGGCCCATCCGCTCCGTCTGGGTCACGCGATGCTCGCCCGAGGGCGTCTGCGTGACGGCGGGCCCCCGCCAGCGGCCCTCCATCCAGGACAGGCGCGCCATCGCGGTCCGCTGCGCCTCGATCGCCGCCGCGTCGGGCGCCTGCGCCGCCGCCATCGGCGCGGCCGCCGCCGCGAGCGCGAATGCCAGGACGAACTTGTACCCCATCTTCGAACCTCCCTCGTTGCACAACGGCGCACCGGATGGCAGCCTTGCACCCATGCCGCCGATGCTCGCCACGACCCGGCCATCGCCGTCCGGCCGCGACAAGCCGAATTTCGCGAAGCGCGTTCGCGCCTTCGCGAAACGCGTTCCGCCGGGCGGCTCGCGCATCTGGCTCGGGTCGGTCGCCGCGATCGTCGTCGCGACCATCGCCGGCGCCTTCGGGACCGGGGCGCTGCCGTTCGGCACCCGCCTCGCCTTCTGGTCGCTGCTGCTCGGCTGGAACGCCGCGAAATGGCAGACGTGGATCGCCGCGACGGTGCGCGGACATCAGGGCTGGCCGGCCGCCATCGGCTGGGGGGCGATCTTCCTCAATCTGCTGCTCCCGATCGAGGTCCGCGCCGCGCTTTGGGCGGTCGGCCAGGCCGGGCCGGTCTCGCATCTCTCCATCTGGCTGTCGGCAGTGGCGATCAGCGGCGCGCTGGCGCTGCCGATCTTCGCCGCGCCAGGGCGATGGCCGCGGCGACGGCTCCGCGCGGCCGCGCCAACGCGACCGGCCGGGCCGCTGGCGCGCGCGGGCGTCGATCCCGCCGAGATCCTCGCGATGGAGGCTGAGGATCATTATTGCCGGATCCATCGCGCCGGCGGCGGCCAGCTCCTCATCCACGGTCGTTTCCGCGACGGCCTCGCCGAGCTCGACGGGGCGCCGGGGGCGCGTATCCACCGCAGCGCCTGGGTCGCGGAACGCGGCGTCGCTGGGGCGCGTCGCGAGGGACGGCAGTGGCGGCTCGTGCTGGTCGACGGCCGCGCGCTGCGGATCAGCCCGCGCCACCTGGCCGACGTGCGATCGCGCGGCTGGCTGCGTCCGCCGGGCTAGCGTTGAAGCGCCGGGGAGACTAGATCGGGTTCGCCCCCCGATTCAGGCCAGAGCAAGCAGCATGACCCAGCGTCTCGCCATCGCGTCCGATCACGCCGGCTTCGACATGAAGACGGTGCTCGCCGAATGGCTGCGCGACGCCGGCCACGACGTGGTCGACCTCGGCCCCCATTCCGCCGACCGGGTCGATTATCCCGATTACGGCTATGCGCTCGCCGATGCGCTGGCCGAAGGGCGGGCCGACATGGGAATCGCGCTGTGCGGATCGGGCATCGGCATTTCGATCGCCGCCAACCGCCATCCCGCCTGCCGCTGCGCGCTCGTTTCCGAACCTTATTCCGCGAGCCTCGCGCGTGAGCATAACGACGCCAACGCGATCGCGCTCGGCGCGCGCCTGATCGGGCTCGACATGGCCAAGGCCTGCATCGAATCCTTCCTCACCGCCGGTTTCGAGGGCGGCCGCCATGCCGGGCGCGTCGCCAAGCTTACCCACCCCCGCTTCGTCAAGGAACCCGCATGAGCAGCCAGCCGCTCTCCGACGTCCAGCCCGACGGCTTCTTCACCACGCGGCTTCGCGATGCCGACGGCGCCGTCGCCGATGCCATCGCCGCCGAGCTGGACCGCGAACGCCATCAGATCGAGCTGATCGCGTCGGAGAATATCGTCAGCCGCGCCGTGCTCGAGGCACAGGGTTCGGTGCTCACCAACAAATATGCCGAGGGCTATCCGGGGCGCCGCTATTACCAGGGCTGCGCGCCCTCCGACGCGGTGGAGACGCTGGCGATCGAGCGGGCGAAGCAGCTGTTCGGATGCGGCTTCGCCAACGTCCAGCCGCATAGCGGCGCGCAGGCGAACGGGGCGGTGATGCTGGCGCTGACGACGCCGGGCGACACGATTATGGGATTGAGCCTCGACGCGGGCGGGCACCTGACCCACGGCGCCAAGCCAGCCATGTCGGGCAAGTGGTTCAACGCCGTCCAATATGGCGTGCGCGCCGACGATCACCTCATCGATTTCGACCAGGTCGAGCGGCTCGCCAAGGAGCATCGGCCGCGGCTCATCATCACCGGCGGATCGGCCTATCCGCGCCATATCGATTTCGCCCGCTTCCGCGCGATCGCCGACGAGGTCGGCGCACTGTTCATGGTCGACATGGCGCATTTCGCGGGGCTGGTGGCGGCGGGCGAGCACCCCTCGCCCTTCGGCCACGCGCATGTCGTCACCACGACCACGCACAAGACGCTGCGCGGCCCGCGCGGGGGCATGGTGCTGACCGATGACGAGGGAATCGCGAAGAAGATCAACTCGGCGGTCTTCCCCGGCCTCCAGGGCGGGCCGCTGATGCACGTCATCGCCGCCAAGGCAGTCGCGTTCGGCGAGGCGCTGGAGCCGGGGTTCAAGACCTATGCCCGCGCCGTCATCGCCAATGCCAAGGCGCTGGCGGCCCGATTGAAGGAGCGCGGCGCCGATCTGGTCGCCGGCGGCACCGACACGCATCTCGCCCTCGTCGACCTGCGCCCGCTCGGAATCACCGGCAAGGATGCGGACGAGGCGCTGGAGCGCGCGGCCATCACCTGCAACAAGAACGGCGTGCCCTTCGATCCGCTGCCCCCGATCAAGACCAGCGGCATCCGCGTCGGATCGCCTGCCGGCACGACGCGCGGCTTCGGCGTCGCCGAGTTCCGCGACATCGCCGACATGATCGCCGACGTGCTCGACGGCCTCAGGGCGAACGGGCACGAGGGCAATGGCGCGGTCGAGGCGGCGGTGAAGGCCCGGGTCCGCGCGCTTTGCGACCGCTTTCCCATCTACCAGGATCTGTAATTGCGCTGCCCGTTCTGCGCCTTCGACAGCAGCCAGGTGAAGGACAGCCGTCCCACCGAGGACGGCTCGGCGATCCGTCGCCGCCGCCAGTGCGAGGATTGCGGCGCGCGCTTCACCACGTTCGAGCGGATCCAGCTTCGCGAGCTCACCATCCTCAAATCCGACGACCGGCGCGAGCCGTTCGAGCGCGCCAAGCTGGAGCGTTCGATCGCGACCGCCTGCCGCAAGCGCCCGGTGCCGCCGGAACGGATCGAGCGGCTCGCCTCCTCGATCCAGCGCCAGATCGAGACCAGCGGCGAGAGCGAGACCTCCTCCGCCGCGATCGGCGAGATGGTGATGGAGGGACTGAAGGCGCTCGATCCAGTCGCCTATATCCGCTTCGCCAGCGTCTATAAGGACTTCCGCGAAGCCAAGGATTTCGAGGATTTCGCCGGCTCCGTCACCGAAGCGGGCAAGGAGTGAGCGCGGGCCCGGCCATCGTCCTCGTCCGTCCCCAGCTTGGCGAGAATATCGGCAAGGCGGCGCGGGCGATGCTCAATTTCGGGCTGACCGACCTCAGGCTCGTCGCGCCGCGCGACGGCTGGCCCAATCCGGCGGCGGGACCGGCGGCGTCGGGCGCGGACATGGTGCTCGAACAGGCGCGGGTCTTCGATACCGTCGCCGAGGCGGTCGGCGATTGCCCCTTCGTCTACGCGACCACCGTCCGCCGGCGCGGGCTCGTCGTCCCGGTCGTCTCCCCCGAGGAGGCGGCGCGCGAGGTCCGGGGGAATGACGGGCCGTCGGCCATCCTGTTCGGCGCCGAGCGCTCGGGGCTCGAGACCGACGAGGTCGCGATCGCAGGCAAGATCGTCACCGTCCCGATCAACCCGCAATTCGGATCGCTCAACCTTGCCCAGGCGGTGATCCTGATCGCCTATGAATGGTCCAAGGGACGGGCGCTGGCGGTGCCGACGCGGAACGACAATCTGGAGCCGCCGGCCCCGCACGCCCATCTCGAAGGGCTGATCGAGCAGCTCTACGAATCGCTGGCCAGGGTCGATTATTTCCACCCGCCCGATCGGACGCCGGCGACGAAGAACACGATCCGCACGATCCTCACCAAGGCGCGCTGGTCTTCACGCGAGATCCAGGCGCTGCGCGGCATCGTGCGTGCGCTCACCGACGGCCGGCGCGGGTCGGCTTGACGTCGCCGGCGGCCAGGCCGATATTGGCATGACGCGAAATCAAGCGGTTCCGGAGGCATGCATGAAGAAGCTTGTCGCAATCGCCGCGCTTGCGACCATCGCGGCCGCAGCCGGTGCCGTGGCACAGGGGCCCGCCGAGCCCAAGGGCACGCCCGAGCCCGATCGCGTGATCTGCCGCAACATCGCCGAGATCGGTTCGCGGATCGCCAGCCGCCGCGTGTGCATGACCGCCGCCCAGTGGGCGGAGCAGCGGCGCCTGCAACGCATGGATACCGAGCACACGCAGAGCCAGCAGTCGGTTCGCGGCGGTCAATGAGGCTCGCGCCGCCGCGACGCGCGCCGTTTGACTTGATCCGGATCCGTGCTCCTATTGGGACGAGGGAGGGCGCCATGCGCAATTCGCTGTTGATCCTGGCGTTGATCGCCGCCGCCCCGGCATGGGCCGGAACCACCAATCGCGATACGATCCGCCTGAGCGTCGAAGGAATGCCGCCAGCAAGCGCACTGGAGGGCGATCCCAACATCATGATCTGCACGCGCCAGCACATGATTGGCTCGCGGCTCCATGCGGGACAGGTCTGCAAGACGCGCGGCGAATGGGTGGCGCAGCGCGAGGACATGCGCAGCCAGCTGGCCAGTGGCCAGTTCCGGCAGACCAACCCAAATGGCGAGGGAAGCTCGAGCGGACAGGTGGGAATGTTCCAGCCCTGCACCGCGGCTCATGGCTGCTGAGCCAACGACCGGGACGCCCCTGCGGCACCCGCGCGGTTGACTTTTGCGGCCGCCGCGGTCATGTGCGCGCCTTCGCAATTGGCCCCGCACCCCTGGTGAAGCGGCGGCCGCGTCCGGCAGCATGGCGGGACGGTGCGGCTCCAGGGTCCTTTGAACACGCGAATTGGAGAATTTGAATGTCGAAGCGCTCAAGCGCCAAGTACAAGCTCGACCGCCGGATGGGCGAGAACGTCTTCGGACGCCCCAAGAGCCCGGTCAACAAGCGCGAATATGGCCCCGGCCAGCACGGCCAGCGCCGCAAGGGCAAGCTTTCGGATTTCGGTATCCAGCTGCGCGCCAAGCAGAAGCTCAAGGGCTATTATGGCGACGTGACCGAAAAGCAGTTCAAGCGCGCCTATAGCGAGGCCGCGCGGATGAAGGGCGATACCGGCCAGAACCTGATCGGCCTGCTCGAGCGCCGGCTCGACGCCGTCGTCTATCGCGCCAAGTTCGCGCCGACCATCTGGGCCGCGCGCCAGCTCGTCAGCCACGGCCACGTCCGCGTCAACGGCGTGAAGTGCAACATCGCATCGCGCCGCATCGACGTTGGCGACGAGATCACGCTCGGCGCCAAGGCGCAGGAAATGGCGCTGGTGCTGGAAGCGCAGGGTCTCGCCGAGCGCGACATCCCCGATTATGTCGTGCCCGACGGCGCCGCGAAGGTCACCTTCACCCGCGTCCCGACGCTGGACGAAGTGCCCTATCCGGTCCGCATGGAGCCGAACCTGGTCGTCGAGTTCTACTCGCGCTGATCCGGCTTCTCGAATTCCGGCAATGAAGAGGCGGCCCCGCCGGGGCCGCCTTTTTCATTGGCGGTGGAGATTGGCGTCGAGAAAAGCGCCGATCCGCCCGAGCATCTGCGCGCGCGCCGTGGAATCGGCGAGATCGTGCTCAAGGCCGGGGAAGACCGTCAGTTCGCTCTGGTGGCCGGCGGCACGAAGCGCCGCATCCATGCGCTGCGAATGGATGACGCGCACGTTGAGATCATGATCGCCGTGGAACAGCAGCACGGGCGCGACGATCGCATCGGCGTGCCGCAGCGGAGACCCCTCCACCACATGCGAGCCCGAGCCGATGAATTCGGCGACATTGCGCGCGTCGGTATAATCGGCGACATCGTCCTTCGCCTGCTGGAGATCGGTGACCGGGGCGATCGCGACGATCGCCTTGAACAGGCCGGGCTCGGTCGCGCCGGCCTGCAGCGCGGCATAGCCGCCATAGGACCAGCCAAGGATCGCGAGCCGGTTCGGATCGGCGATGCCCTGCTGCGCGAGCCAGCGCGCGCCGGCGGTGATGTCGCCGATCGACGTGCGCCATCCCTGAAAGCCGTTCTGCCGGAGCCAGTCGTCGCCATAGCCGGCGGAGCCTCGATAATTGGCCTGGAGGACCGCATAGCCCTGGTGCGCGAGATATTGGGCAAGCCAGTCGAAACCCCATTCGTCGCGGGCCGAAGGGCCGCCATGCGGCAGGATCACCGCCGGAAGTCCGCGCGCATCCTCCCGCCCCGGCGGAAGCGTCAGGTAACCCGGAATCTGGCTTCCGTCGGCTGCGGGATAGGAAATCGACCGAACCTGCGAGAGCGCGACGTTCTCAAGCTCTGGCCGGGCGAGCATGATCTCGTTCAGCTGGCGGGTGGCGCGATCGTAGACATAATAGCGGCCCGGATCGGAATCGGAGCCGGCGTGAACCAGAATCCGGTTTCCGTCCGCGCTGGCGCTGCCGAAATCGATCAACGGAAGGTTCGGGATGGCGTGGCCCAGGTTGCGCGCGAGCGCCGCATAATCCTGATCGAAATAGACGGTCCGGCGCTCCGCTTCCGCGAAGGTGACGCCGATGACCCGCAAACCCCGGCTCGATCGGACCACGTCGTCAACGTCGACATGCTCGTTCGCGTAGACGAGCTCGCTCGCCATCGATCCGTCCAGCTTGATCCGATAGAGTGCGAGCCGGCCGTTGAGCTTCTGCAGCACATAGACCGCATCGAGATCGCGATCGACGGCGAGTGGATACAGGCCTGCGCCGGTTCGTGTGTCCCAGCTGCCAAGCGTCTGCCAGCGCTCGCTGCCGTCGGCGCGATACCTGAAGTCGACGGTCGCGCCGAGCTGGCCTGTCGCCCCGCGCATCGCACGCGTGGCCATGACGCGCACGACCCCGCGGCCGTCGCTCATGTAGAAGCTGGCGGTCGGGTTCGGGGCCTCGACCCGCGTCGCGCGCAAGGTCCGCACGTCGATCCGGTCCACCCCGATGCCGTCGCTGGTGCGCGAGATGTGCGAGCCGGTCCGCCCCGCCTCGGGCACGTAGCTGCGGCTCATCAGCACGGTGCCGTCCTCGCCGCCGCTCCAATCGACGATCTCGCCGTCGAACTGGCGGACGCGGGAGTCGTAGAACGAGCTTTGCTGGCCCAGCAACTTCAGGTTCTGGCCCGTCGTATCGATGGAAATCAGGCGCGTGAAGGGAAGTGCGACGATCCCGCTGAAGTCAACGGCGCTCATCTGGCAGATCAATCGATCGTTGGTGACGAAATTGCACCAGCGCAATCGCTCCGGATTGCCGTCCGAGCGGACGACCAGCCGCGATTCCCCGCCTTGGTCGAGATCCGCGAGGAACACGTAGGTCGCGCGGCCGGGCCCGGCCTGAAGATAGACGACATGATGGCCGTCGGGCGAGATATCGATATATTCGACATTTTCGCGCGCCCCGAATTGGACTGCTGCGCTCGCGGTCTGGGCCGTTGCGGCGATTGCCGCCATATGCAGCGGATTGACCGCGCAAAGAATTGCCGCCGCCGCGCCAAGAATGGTCTTTTTCATCGCCCCGCCCCCCATCATCCGCTCAGCTAAGCGACACGCGGCAATTCAGGCAAGGGGTCAAGAAAGATTCGCGACGCGACTACGAAACTTATTTGAAGATCCGCGCGGCCGCCCCTGCCCCTTGAACTTTTCGGCACGCCTGTCATGTCGGCCCCAGCCAGAGGGAGCCTATGCCCATGACCTTCCGCCTTTTCCTTCCCGCCGCGCTCGCGCTAATCGCCGTCGCGCCCGCATTCGCCCAGACCGCGGCGCCGCAAATTTCCGTCGACACGCTGAAGGAGGTCGATCGCACCCTTTCGTCCGACGAATATGAGGGGCGCGCGCCGACGACGCACGGAGAGGAGCTGACGATCAACTATATCCGCCAGCGCTTCGAGCAGGCGGGGCTGCAGCCGGGCAATCACGGCAACTGGTTCCAGGATGTGCCGCTGGCCGAGAATACGGCCTCGCCGACGCCGCTTGCGATCAGCGGCGGCCGCGAGCCGCTCACCTTCACCTATCGCACCGACTTCGTCGCCAACACCTATCGCCTCGCCACGCACACCGGGGTCGAGAACAGCGATGTCGTCTTCGTCGGCTATGGGATCAACGCGCCCGAACTGGGCTGGAACGATTATGCGGGGATCGACGTCCGCGGAAAGACCGTGGTCGTGCTGGTCAACGATCCCGACTGGCAGTCGCAATCGCTGGACGGCCCGTTCCACGGCCGCGCGATGACCTATTATGGCCGCTGGACCTACAAATATGAGGAAGCGGCGCGGCAGGGCGCGGCAGCCGTCTTCATCGTCCACCAGACCGAGCCGGCGGCCTATGGCTGGAACGTCGTCCAGTCCTCCTGGACCGGCGCGCAGTACAATACCGACGATCCGAACAACCATGAAGACCAGAGCCAGGTGATCGGCTGGCTCACCCATGACGCCGCCGAACGTCTGTTCACGGCCGCCGGCCAGTCGCTCGACCAGCTCGAGCGCGCCGCTGGCCAGCGCGGCTTCCGCGCGGTCCCGCTCGGCGTGCGCGCGACGATCGGCCTCGACAATCAGATCCGCCGTTCGACCAGCCACAATGTGGTCGGCATCCTGCCCGGCACGACGCACCCCGACCAATATGTGATCTATTCGGCGCACTGGGACCATCTGGGCCGCTGCGACGCCGATGCGACGGGCGACGACATCTGCAACGGCGCGCTCGACAATGCGAGCGGCACCGCGGGGCTGATCGCGCTTGCGGAGGCCTACACCCGCGCCGGCGCGGCAGGCCGAAGCGTCATCTTCCTGGCCGTCACCGGCGAGGAATCCGGGCTGCTGGGGTCGCAATATTATGCCGAGCACCCGATCTATCCGCTCGCCCGCACCGCCGGCGGCGTCAACATGGACGGGCTCAACATCTTCGGCCTGACCCGCGATCTCGTCGTCACCGGGCGCGGCAAATCGCAGCTGGACGAATATCTCCTGCGCGCCGCCGACGCGCGCCACCTCACCGTCCGCGACGAGCCCAATCCGGAGGCCGGCTATTATTACCGCTCCGATCATTTCAGCTTCGCCAAGCTCGGCGTGCCGATGCTCGACGCGGGGAGCGGCCAGGATCTCGTCAATGGCGGCACCGCCGCCGGCCGCGCGGCGGCCGACGATTACCGGCTCCACCGCTATCACCAGCCGAGCGACGAATATGATCCCAACTGGGATTGGTCCGGCGCGATCCGCGATCTCGGCATCTATTACGAGATCGGCCGCGCACTCGCCGATTCGACCGACTGGCCGAACTGGTATGAAGGCGACGAATTCCGCGCGATCCGTGACCGCACGGCGGCGGAGCGGCGGTAAAGGTGGTGCTTCGCCAGCCCCCCGAATGGGCGCCGCACGAGGCGGTGTGGATCGGGTTTCCGAGCCATGCCGATTTGTGGGAGGACGATCTCGGCCCGGCGCGGGACGAGGTCGCGGCCTTCGCGCGCGCGGTCCATGCCGACGGCGCGGGCGAGGAGGTGCGGCTGGTCGCGGCGGACGAGGACGCCGCGGCGGCGGCGCGCAATCTGGCGCCGTTCGCGACGGTGCTGGTCGAGCCGTTCGGCGACATCTGGCTGCGCGACACCGGGCCGATCATCCTCGGCCGCGACGGATCGCGGCGCGCCGCGCGCTTCGGCTTCAACGGATGGGGCGGCAAATATGATCTGCCCGGCGACGACAGCGTCGGCGCGCGGCTGGCCGGGACGCTGGGGATCGCGCCGGACGCGCATGACTGGATCCTGGAGGGCGGCGCGATCGACGTCGACGGAACCGGGCTCGCCGTCACCACCGAGCAATGCCTGCTCAACCCGAACCGCAATCCGGGGCTGGACAAGGCGGCGATCGAGGCGCGCCTCGCGGCCGATCTCGGCATCGACCGGCTGCTGTGGCTCGGCGAGGGGCTGATCAACGACCATACGGACGGCCATGTCGACAATCTCGCCCGCTTCGTTGCGGAAGGCGTGCTGGCGATCCCGGAGCCGGCGGCAGGCGATCCCAACGCCGCCGTCTATGCCGATGCGAAGGCGCGCGCCGAGGCGTTCGGGGTGAAGGTCGTCCCCCTCCCCTCGCCCGGCCGGATCGAGCGGGATGGCGAAATCATCCCGGCCTCCCATATGAACTTCTACATCGGCAATGCGGCGGTGGTCGTGCCGCTCTATGGCGGCGCGAGCGACACGGCGGCGGTCGCGGCAGTGGACGCATTGTTCCCGGGGCGCAAGGCGGTGGGCCTGCGCGCCGATCATGTGCTCACCGGCGGCGGCAGCTTCCACTGCATCAGCCAGCAAGTGCCGAAATAGCCCGTTGCCTGTTCGCTCGTCCCGAGCGAAGTCGAGGGGCGTAATGATGAGTCCGTGCCGGCGCCCCTCGACTGCGCTCGGGACGAACGGAGATGGGAATGTCTAAGCTCACTGTCGCTGCCCTCCAGCTCGGCTTCACCGACGACATGGCGGAGAATATCCGGCGCGTCTCCGAGCTCGTCCGCGAAGCGGCGGGCAAGGGCGCGAAGGTCGTCCTGCCGCCGGAGCTGTTCGAAGGCCCCTATTTCTGCCGGATCGAGGATGAGGGCCTGTTCGCCAATGCGCGTCCGACCGCCGAGCATCCGGCCGTGCTTGCGATGCAAAGCCTTGCCGCCGAGCTCGAAATCACCATCCCGACCAGCTTCTTCGAGGCGGACGGGCCGCATCATTACAACAGCCTCGCGATGATCGGCCCCGACGGGAAGGTCATGGGCGTCTATCGCAAGAGCCACATTCCCGACGGCCCGGGCTATGAGGAGAAATTCTATTTCCGCCCCGGCAATACCGGCTTCAAGACCTGGCCCACGCCGCAAGCGACGCTCGGCGTCGGCGTCTGCTGGGACCAATGGTATCCGGAAACCGCGCGCAGCCTGATGCTGATGGGCGCGGAGGTGCTCTTCTATCCGACCGCGATCGGCACCGAGCCGCACGATCCCGATCTCGACACGTCGCGGCTCTGGCGCCGGGCGATGATCGGCCATGCCGTCTCGAACGTCGTCCCGGTCGTCGCCGCCAACCGGATCGGCGACGAGCACGGCCAGGTCTTCTACGGCCACAGCTTCATCTGCGACGAGCGCGGCGACATCATCGCGGAGTTCGGCGCGACCGAGACGGGCGTGCTGACCGCAACGCTCGATCTCGCTGCCGCCAAGCGCCACCGCGCCGCCTTCGGCTTCTTCCGCGACCGGCGGCCCGAGCTTTACGGACGGCTTACGCAGGACATCTGAGCTCCAGCGCCCGCGCGAACACGGCCTCGAACATCGCCGTGGTGAGGCGGCCGGTATTCTGGTTGTAGCGCGAGCAGTGGTAGCTATCGATGAGCACGCGCCCATCGGGCAGCTTGTGCTCGGCGAGGTGCGCGAAGGGGAAGTCGGCAAGACGGCCGCCGGCGGTGCGGACGGCATTGTCATGCGCGATGCGGCCGAGCGCGATCAGCACGCGAAGGTTCGGCAGGAGCGGCAGCGCGGCCTCGTAATAGCGACGGCAATGCGCGACCTCGGCCGGCAGCGGCTTGTTCTGCGGCGGCAAGCATTTGACCGAATTGAGGATGATGCAGCCGGTGAGCATCACGCCGTCATCCGGGCGCGCCTCATAGACGCCCTCGGCCAGAGCGAACCTGCCGAGCGTCGCGAAGAGAAGATCGCCGGCATAGTCGCCGGTAAAGGGTCGCCCCGTCCGGTTCGCGCCCCACATTCCGGGCGCGAGGCCGACGAGGCCAAGCCAGGCCTGCCGATCGCCGAAGACCGGCACCGGCGCGTTCCACCAGTCGGGATGGCGATCGCGCAACTCCTCGCGCAGGGCGACGAGGCGCGGGCAGAGCGGGCAATCGCGCGGCGCTTCGGCTTCGGGGACGGGGCTTTCGGGCGGCACCCGGAGCGTCTAGGCCGACGGGGATGGCCAGGACAAGCTATGCGATCGCGATCGGCTCGAACCGCCGCCACGGCCGCCACGGCGCGCCGGCCGGGGTGGTGCGCGCGGCGCTCCGCGAGATCGGCGGTGTCCGGATTGTCTCGCCGACCCTGGCGACGCCCGCGCTCGGGCCGGCGGGCCGCGCCTTCGCCAATGCCGCGGCGATCGTCGAGAGCGACCTCGATCCGGAGCGGATGCTGGCACGCCTAAAGCGGATCGAGCGCGCCTTCGGGCGGCGGCGCGGGCGGCGCTGGGGGCCGCGCGTGCTCGATCTCGACATCATCCTCTGGTCGGAAGGCCCCTGGGGCGGACCGGGGCCCGTCATTCCCCACCCATCCTTCCGGACACGCCGATTCGTGCTCGATCCGCTCACCCGCATCGCACCGGACTGGCGCGATCCGCTGACCGGGCTCACCGTGCGCCAGCTTCACGCCCGGTTGACCCGGCCCCGGCCCGTCCGTAGGTGAGCGGCTCGATTGAGGGCCCATAGCTCAGTCGGTAGAGCAACTGACTTTTAATCAGTAGGTCGCTGGTTCGAACCCAGCTGGGCTCACCATCCTCCCGGGAACGGACGACGCGCGCCGAACCGGGCGGGCGTCTCAGGCTTCCTTCAGGACCTCTTCGGCTTCGCGGATGCTTTCAGGGCGGCCGACATCGAACCACAAGCCCTGATGAACCGCGCCGAAGCAGCGCCCCGCCGCGATCGCGCGGTCCCACAGAATATTGGTCGAAAAGGCCCCGTCGGGCAGGTCGCCGCCGAACAGGCGCTTCGAGACCATCTGGATGCCGGAATAGACGAAGGGCGCCACGCCATGCGGCTTGCGACGGCGAAGCTCGCCTGTCGGCCCCATGTGGAAATCGCCGCGGCCGTGGTGGCAATGGGCGCGCGCCAGCGGGACGAGCAAAAGGAGGGCATCCATCTTCGCCTCGTTCCAGAAGGAGGCGAGCAGCTTCAGCGTGTCGATCGGCCCATCGATCCACAGATTGTCGGAATTGACGACCAGGAACGGATCGGCGTCGATCAGCGGCAGCGCCTTCACCAGCCCGCCGCCGGTTTCCAGCAACCGCCCGCGTTCGTCCGAGATGACGATCTCGATCCCCTTCTCGTTGCCGAGATGCGCCTCGATCGCGTCGGCGAGATAGTGGACGTTGACGATCGCCTTGCGGACCCCGGCGGCCTTGAGCCGATCGAGCGCATGATCGATGAGCGGCTTGCCGGCGACCTCGATCATCGGTTTGGGACGCGTCGCGGTGAGCGGGCGCATCCGCTTGCCGAGCCCAGCCGCCATCACCATCGCGGTCGCCGGGACGTCGACGCCCGGGCTCGGCCGCAGCGCGAGCGGCTTGCGGTAGCGGCTCATGCGATCGCTCCCGCCGGCCAGGCCGCGGCGCGTGCCGGCGCGGGCACGCTGGCGTCGAACCAGGCCCTGACCGGGCCAAGCGCCGGGTGCGCGAGATCGCGTTCGAGCAGGCCCCACATGCGCGGTTGGAACGCCTTGTAGCCGGGCTTGGAATCGCGCTTCCACAGCCGTGTGAAGACGCCGAGGATGCGCGTGTTGCGCTGCGCCGCGAGCGTCCAATAGGCGGTCTCGAAACCGGGCCCCTGCCCGCTCGCCTCGCGATAGCGGGCGACCATCGCGGCCTCGATCGCAGGGGTGACGTCCCGCCGGGCGTCTTCGAGCACGGAGGCGAGATCATAGGCCGGATGACCGGCGACCGCGTCCTGGAAATCGAGAAGGCCGAAATGCGCGATGCCGTCGCGGCCCGCCACCAGCATGATATTCTCGGCGTGGAAATCGCGAAGGACGGTGACCGGGCCGAGCCCGTCGGCGGCAACCGGCGCCAGCACCTCGCGCCAGGCGCAGAGATAGGCGTCGACATCGACATCGAGGCCGAGCGCGGCGCAATACCAGTCCGGAAACAGCCGCAGCTCCTCCAGCCACTGTTCGAGCCCGTGCGGCCTCAGGCCCGGCATTGCGGGCCGGCGATGGAGGTGGACGAGAAGATCGACCGCGAGCGCATAAAGCTCCGACTCGCGATGCGGCGCGGCATCGAGCGTCTCGCGCAAGCGCGCATCGCCGAAATCGTCGAGCAGCAGCAGACCGCCCTCAAGATCGCTGGCGAGGATCGCGGGCGCCGACAGGCCCGCTCCGCCGAGCCATTCCGCGACCGCGACGAACGGCCGTGGATCCTCGTGCGGCGGCGGCGCATCCATCAGCACCGCCGTCTCGTCGCCGCGATGGACCCTGAAGTAGCGGCGGAAGCTCGCGTCGCCCGCCAGCGGCCTGATCTCAGCTCCTTCCCATCCGTGCGCGGCGAGGAAGGCCGGCGCATGCGGCGGTGGAATCATCTCGGCGGCCATCGGCTTCCCCAAGCGGGCGGCACGTGCGAAGTCAAGGCGCGTCCGGCGCCATGCGGGACGAGGGTCAGCCGCAGCGCGTCGGGCCACAAGGCGGGCAGGCGCTCCGGCCATTCGATCAGCAGGGCGGAATCGAGGCGCGCGTCATCGAGGCCGAGCTCATCAAGCTCGCCCGCCTCCTCGATCCGATAGAGATCGACATGCCAGACCGGCAGCCGCGTATCCGGCGGCGCATAGGCCTGGACGATCGGGAAGGTCGGGCTGGCGACGTCGCCGGCGTGGCCGAGCCCGCGCAGCATCCCGCGCGCCAGCGTCGTCTTGCCAGCGCCGAGATCGCCGAACAGGGCGACGACATCGCCGGGACGCAGAAGCGCGCCGAGGCGGCGGCCAAACGCCTCGGTCGCCTCGGCATCGTCAAGGAGGATCACCGCCGCGAGCCCCGCGCCGGATGCGCCGCCTGCTGATCGGCGGTGCGCGGCAGGGAGATCGTGACCGTCGTCCCCTGCCCCGGTTCGGACTGGAGCTCGATCGTGCCGCCATGCGCCTCCACGAACTGCTTGGCGAGCGGCAGGCCGAGACCGATCGCCGGGGCATTCTCACCGCGAACCTCGGCGGTCCGGTGAAAGCGATCGAACACCCGCTGCTGATCCGCGGCCGAAATGCCGCGACCATTGTCCGAAACGATGATCCGCGCCGCCTTTCGATCCCCCTCGGCGCGCAGCAGGACGCGGCCGCCTTCGTCGACATAGGCGATGGCGTTGGCCAGCACGTTGCCGATCGCCTGCGCGAGGCGGCGCGTGTCGCCGGTGACGATTCCGGCGGAGGCGTCGACCTCGACCGCCAGATCGATCGACTTGCGCGCCGCCGCCTCGCGCTCGGCGGCCGCGACATCGTCGCACAGCCCCGCAAGCTCGATCTCGTCCTCGGCGAGGAGGAGCGCGCCGGTCTCGCTCTGCGTCAGATCGAGCACATTGTCGATCAGCGCGCCGAGCCGCCCGACGCTGTCGAGGATCGCCGCGACATAATCCCGCGCGGTGTCCGAAAGCGGCCCGGCATAGCCGCCGTCGAGCATTTCCGCGAAGCCGCCGATCGAGGTCAGCGGCGTGCGCAGCTCATAGCTCATGTTGGAGACGAAGGCGGTCTTGAGCCGGTCCGCCTCCTCGAGCGCCGCGGTCCGCTCCCGAAGCGCGGCCTCGACCTTCCGGCTGTCGGTGATGTCGAGCATGATGAAGAGCGCGTTGCCGTCCGGCAGCGGCACCGCGGCGAATTCGAACTCGCGCCCGTCGACGAGGCCGACGCGCCCGGTGCGTTGCTTGCGCTCCAGCGTGGCGCTGCGAACCAGCTCGCGCACCAGGCCGGCATGGTTGGCGCGCTTCAGCCGGCCGGCGAGGTGCGGCGTCAGCGCGTCGACGCGCGGATGGGCGGCGAGCTGCTCCTCCTCGAAGCCCCAGAGATCGCGGAAACGGCTGTTCCACAGGCTGAGCCTGCCGTCCGAGGCGAACACCGCCACGGCCTCGAACAGATTGTCGAACGTCGCGCTGCGGACCCGAAGCAGCGTGTCGCGCGCGCTGGCGAGCTGAATCTGCTCGGTGCGATCCTCGAAGATCAGCAGCAGGCCGCCATCGGGAAGCGGCTGGGCGACGACGCGCACATGGCGCGATCCGGCGAGCAGCCAATCCTCCTCGTCCGCGCCGGGCCCGCTGGTGAACCACTGGCGGCGCTCCGCCTTCCATTCCGGATAGTCGCGCACCTCCGGCAACTGCCCGGCCTCGCGCATCTGATCGATCAGGCGGTCGAACTCCGGCCGATCGGCGAGGAAATCGGCGGGAAGGCCGAACATGCGGGCGAATGGCTGGTTGAAGAAGATCAACCCGCGGTCCCGGCCGAACTGCGCGACGCCCGCGGACAGCCGATCGAGCATGTCGCGCTGGGCGCGCTCGAAGCGCAGCAGCTCGGCGCGCGCCTGTTCCTGGTCCTCGACATCGATGGCATAGCCCGCGCGGCCGTGATTGCCGAGCGGGACCTCGACGACGCGCATCATCCGACGCGCCCCGGCGATGGTGGCCGGTACAAAGCGGTCGCTCGGCGCCTGGAACGCGCCATCCAGGTCGCGTGGCGGCTCGTCGACCAGCTCGATCCCTTCGCGCACCACGGCATCGGCATCCTCGGCCTCGACCGCCGCGACATAGGCGCCGTTGACCATGGTCAGCGACAGATCCGGTCCGCGATGCCAGATCGGGAAGGGCGCGGCCTCGATCAGTCGCGACAGCGCCTCCAGCGCCTCGGACCGGCGCTGAAGGCGGTGGCCAAGCGCGGCGGCGCGATCCTCGGCCTCGGTGACGTCCGTGAACCAGAGCAGCACCGCGCGCGAACCGAAGGCCGGAGGCGCGCTCGCCCCGTCGATCCGCCAGACGCGCGGAGCCTGCGCCGCGCGGGCAATGACCGAAAAGGGCGCGCCCGACGCGGCATCGGCGATCTGCCCCCGAATCGCATCGGCATCCTCCGGCGCGAACGGCGCTTCGGCCCCGAACAATTCCGCCACCAGGCCGGGAAGCCGGTCGAGCCCGAGCATTCCGGCGAGGCGATCGGAACCAGCGAGGGTCCCGTCGCCATCGATGAGAAGCGGCACGGCCGGCCCGCTCTCAAGCAAGGCGGCGAACCGGGCGTGCTCCTCGATAATCCGCGCCCCGGCGGCCGCGCGTCGGCGCCCCCGCAAGGTCGCCCATGCCGCCACGGCCAGCCAGGCGCCGGCGAAGAGCGCAAGCGACATGAACAGGGGCGAAGGCGGTCCGGCCATGCGTCACCGATCCGCGCAAAGCTGCGCGCGAAGGTGCGGCAACGGGATCAGGACAAGGCCCATCGATGCAACTTAGCTTCCCTCGCCCCGCACCGAAAGCGCGGGCTGAAGGTTTGGGCGAAACAGCGCCCATAAGGAAAGGGCCCCGGTTTCCCGGAGCCCTTCCTTCGATCGATCGCGGATCGCGATCAGAAGTTGAAGTTCACGTTCGCGAAGAACTGCCGCCCGACATAATCATAGCCGGAATAGAGCGGCGCGTTGCCGATCGTGTTGTAGCCGACAGCCGTAATGCGCGGCGGAGCGGTGTTGAACAGGTTCCGCACGCCGATCGTGAACTGGTAACGATCGCCGATGTTGAACTGGATCGACGCGTTGTGAAGGAAGTAGTCGTTCACTTCGAGATAGTAATTATCCCGATAGGCTTGGACCAGATCCGGATCGGTAATGCCGGTCAGGTTGTCGAACGCGAAATAATCGTACGTACGATGATGGTCACCATCGATCCAGTCGATCCCGTAGCGGAACGTCACGTTGCGATACGTGTAGCTGGCGTCGAAGTTGCCGACCCAGTTCGGCGTATCCACGGTTCCGTTCGCGTCAGCCAGGAACTCTTCGGGGAAGAGCCGGCTCGACTGCTCCGTGTAATGCGTCACGCGGGCGTTGAAGATGAACCGACCGCCGAAGATGTTGTTCGCATAGCGGGCGTTGAACTCGTAACCCTTCCGGATGTCCTCCGAGAGGTTCACGTAGCTGGTCGTGACCTCAAGACCACCATTGGCGTCGCGATCAACGAAGCGACAGAAGCCGCCCGTGGGATCGAAGCTCGAATCCCCGTAACAACGGCTGAGGATCGTGCTGGCACCGAGTTGCGACACGCCGTTGCTGACCTTCACGTCGAAGTAATCGAGCGACAGCGAAAGCTGACCGATCGCATTCGGAAGCCGCGGCGAGACCACCGCGCCGACGGTCCAGTTGGTCGACGTTTCCGCCTTCAGCCCCGCTTCGGCGCCACCCACCTGGAACACGGTGATGCCATTGGTCTGGTGGAAGTCCGCCGGCAGACCGATCGACGCGCAGTTCGCGGCGACGATCTGCTCGTTCGGGGACTGATCCGCCGGATCCGGAAGATCGGAGCACGGATCGGAGTCGGCGCCGAGGAAGCCGCTGGTGGCCCCCAGGAACTGCTCCGCAAGCGCCGGGGCGCGGTAGGACGTACCGTAGCTACCGCGGAAGGCGAAGCCACGGACCGGCTCCCACTCGCCGGCGATCTTGTAAGTCGTGTCCGAACCGTAGGACGCATAGTCCGTGTAACGGACCGAACCGTCGAGATTGAGTCGATAGAAGAACGGACGATCGGCCAGCAGCGGCAGGAAAAGCTCGCCGAAGACCTCCTTCACATTGTCCTTGCCGACGGTGGGCGTGCCGGCGGTGAGGCCGAGCAGGTTTCCGTTGACCGCATTCGGATCGGGCTGATCATTGATGCTCTGGCGACGATATTCCACGCCGAGCGACAGCTGCGCGTCACCCCCAGGCAGGCGGAAGAGCGGACCGTCGATGTTGAACGCGAAGGTGGTCTCGCGGAACTGCGTATGACCGATCGTGTTCTGCAGGATGTAGTCGCGCCATGCCTGCGGCAGATCGCCACCGATCACCGCCGCGCTGAGGGCCGGAGCCGCAACGCAGTTCGGGTTCGTGGCGGCGCTGCGACAGCGGAAAGTGCCGTCACCATTGGCGACCACGTCGGTGGACGCCGCAACACGGTCGATCAGGAACGATTCGGCTTCATAGGTGCCGTCGTTCCACGACTTGCCGACATAGGCGTCATAGCGCCAGTGCGGGAAGAAGAAGTCGCCGCGAATGCCGCCCGAAGCCCGGACGTAATCGACCTGCTGGGTCGAATCGGTCAGGCCCCAGCCAATGAAGGCGCGAGCCGCGACCGGCACGCCGCTCGACGTGTTGACCGGGTTCGAGAAGATGCCGTCACGGATGTCGGCCGGAAGCAGCGGGCTGCCCTGGAGATAATCCAGAGCGAGCTGCCGATAAAGCGGCGCCGACGAGTTGCGGCGATTGATGAGCAACTCGCCATAAATCTCCGCGTTGCCGAGCGCGGTGCCGACGTCATAGGTACCGGAAAGGAAAGCGGTATAGGTTTCCTCGCCGTTGACCAGCGGCTGCTGCTCCTGGCGACGGTCGAAGGTGTCACGATCGTAGGTGCCGACGCCGAGATAGCCAGGGAAAGGACCCGTCGTCACTTCGGGAGCGGGAACGAAACGGTTGAAATTGCCGACCGTGCCGCTGGTGCGGCCAATCGCCTGGCGCGTCGGAAGGCCGAGGGTATTGATCGTCACGCCGCCATTGTCGAGCGTGAAGCAATCCCGGGGATCGCTGGGATCGAACGCGTCGCCCGAGCCGAACTCGCTGCCTTCGCCGTTGAGGAAGCCGCCGATCGGGCAGGAGAAGAACGGAACATCGGCGCGCGCCAGCGCCTGGCGCCGGCGATATTCAAGCGAGCCGATCACGCTGAGACGGCCGGCCTGGAAGCCGAATGAGCCCGACACGCGAGTATCGATGCCGTGGCCGACCTGCGGGACGTTGGTCTGCATTTCGAGATGCAGCCCCTGCAGACGCCGGTCTGTGATGATGTTGACGACGCCCGCGATCGCGTCCGAACCGTAGATCGACGACGCCCCGGCCTTCAGGATCTCGATGCGGTCGATAATCGCAGTCGGCAGGACGTTGAGATCGGCCGAGAGAACCGAGCCGCGCGTGCCGCCCGGCGCGAGCCGGTGGCCGTTGAGCAGGATCAGGGTGCGCGCCGGGCCCAGGCCGCGCAGACCGAGCGTGTTGGCGCCAGTGCCGCCGTCGGTCACGAAGCCCCCGAAATAATTATTGATCTGGCCGCCGCCGGCGGTGACCGCCGTGCTCTGGAGCGCGTCCGTCGCGCTGATAAAGCCGGCCTGGGTGATCTCCTCGCTGGTGATCACGGTCAGCGGCTCGGCCGCGGTGAAGTTTGAGCGGCGAATGCGCGAACCGGTCACGACGACAGCCTGGCCCTCGGCCTGATCGGGCAGCGCGGTTCCAGCCGGTGCCTGCGCGTGACGGCACTCGTCCTGCTGCGCCGGGGTCGGCAGCGTCGAGCAATCGGTCGCCGCGGAGGGCGTCGAGGTATCCTGGGCATGGGCGGCAGCCGGCAGGCCGACGGCCGCGATGGCGGCAAGCGAAACGGTGCTAAAAATCGCTCTGCGAATCACAGTCATTTAGAGTTCCCCCTGAAGCGGGCTAGTTTGCCCTACGGATCGGATTCCAAGCGGCGCTGTTGGCCCGAAAAGTGTAGGCGTGGCAAGTGGTAACGGCGCGCCCGGAATGATTAATCCGGTCGATCTGTTACAAAAATGCCACAACCGCCTGGCCGGGCGCGCGAAATCGTCGCGGCCGATCCGCGCGCCTGCCCGTGCCGCCCGGGTTCGCGACGACACGGCGTCCCGGCACCGGGCACGCGAATTGGATCAGTAGCGGTAATGATCCGGCTTGAAGGGGCCTTCGACGGGCACGCCGATATAATCGGCCTGCTTCTGGTTCAGCCGGGTCAGCTTCACGCCGAGCTTGTCGAGGTGGAGCGCGGCGACCTTCTCGTCGAGGTGCTTTGGAAGGACGTAGACCTCGTTCCGATACTGGTCGGACTTGGTCCACAGCTCGATCTGCGCCAGCACCTGGTTGGTGAAGCTCGAGCTCATCACGAAGCTCGGGTGGCCGGTCGCGTTGCCGAGGTTCACCAGCCGGCCCTTGGACAGGACGATGATCTTCTTGCCGTCGGGGAACTCGACCTCGTCGACCTGCGGCTTGATCTCGGTCCACTTCATGTTGTTCAGCGCCGAAATCTGGATCTCGCTGTCGAAATGGCCGATGTTGCAGACGATCGCCATGTTCTTCATCGCCCGCATATGGTCGAGCGTCAGCACGTCCATATTGCCGGTCGCGGTGACGAAGATGTCGGCGCGGGTGGCGGCCTCCTCCATCGTCACGACCTCATAGCCCTCCATCGCCGCCTGCAGCGCGCAGATCGGATCGATTTCGGTGACGAGGACGCGCGCGCCGCCGTTGCGGAGCGACTGGGCGCTGCCCTTGCCGACGTCGCCGAAGCCGGCGACGCAGGCGATCTTGCCGGCGAGCATGACGTCGGTCGCGCGGCGGATCGCGTCGACCAGGCTCTCGCGGCAGCCGTAGAGATTGTCGAACTTCGACTTGGTGACGCTGTCATTGACGTTGATCGCCGGGAACGGGAGCTTGCCCTTCTTGGCGAGCTCGTAGAGGCGGTGGACGCCGGTGGTGGTCTCCTCCGACACGCCCTTGATCGCCTGCACCGTCTTCGTGAGATAGCCCGGCCGCTCGGCGAGGAAGCGCTTGAGCGTCGCGCAGAAAATCTCCTCTTCCTCGTTGGAAGGCGTGAACAGCGCCTCGCCGGCCTCGACGCGCGCGCCCCACAGCGCGAACATCGTGGCGTCGCCGCCATCGTCGAGGATCATGTTGCAGGTCTGGTCCTCGCCCCAGTCGAAGATGCGGATCACATAGTCCCAATATTCCTCAAGGCTCTCGCCCTTGACCGCGAAGACCGGCACGCCCGAGGCGGCGATCGCCGCGGCGGCATGATCCTGGGTCGAGAAGATGTTGCACGAGGCCCAGCGGACCTCGGCGCCGAGCGCGGTCAGCGTCTCGATCAGCACCGCGGTCTGGATCGTCATGTGGAGCGATCCGGTGATCCGCGCGCCGGTGAGCGGCTTCGATCCGCCGAATTCGGCCCTGAGCGCCATCAGGCCGGGCATCTCGGTTTCGGCGATCTCGATCTCCTTGCGGCCGAAATCGGCGAGGGCGATGTCGCGAATGACATAATCGTCGAACGAGGGCTTGGGCTGGGTGGCCACGACCAGATCTCCTGAAAAGATAGAAGGCCGCCCGTGAGGCGGCCGCATGCGGCCCACCTAGTCGGTCGCGCGCGCCAATGCAAATATAAAGATATCTTTATATGTGCTGGCTCACCGCGTGGCGGGTGAGCCGCTCCCCTCCCCCGCCAGCTCTGCCTCGAGATGGCGAAGCTTGTCCGGATTGCGAACGATATAGACACCGGCGATGCGGTCGCCCTCGATCAGGAGCGCGGTCGTCTGCAGCATTCCGTCGGCTTCGCGGGTGACGAATCCAGGCAGGCCATTGATGCGTCGATAGCCGACCAGCGACCATCCCGCTCCGCGCTGCAGTCGCGCGATGGCGGCGAAGACTGCCAGCGCCTCCTGCGCCCCGGCAAAGACGCGCCCGCCCGCCGGCCGCTTGCCGCCGCCATCCGAATGAACGGTGACATCGTCGGCGAGCATGGTCCGCAGCCGGCCGAGATCGCCGCCGCGCGACGCTTCGAGAAAGGCTGCCGCAAGCGCCATCCCGCGCTCCCTCCCCACCGGAAAGCGCGGCCGGCTGGCGCGGACATGGGCGCGGGCCCTGCTGGCGAGCTGGCGGCTCGCCTCGGGGGTGCGCTCCAGCGTGGTCGCGACCTCCTCGAACGGAAGGTCGAAAATGTCGTGGAGGAGGAAGGCGGCCCGCTCGAGCGGGGAGAGCCGTTCGAGCGCCATGAGCAAAGGCAGTGTCACCGCGTCGTCGATATCGGCTTCGGCTTCGGACTCCACCACGGGTTCGGGCACCCAGGGGCCGAAATAGAGCTCGCGGCGCCGCCGGGCCGACTTCAACTGATCGAGGCACAGCCGCGTCACCATGCGGCGCAGGAAGGCCTCCGGCTCGCGCACGGCGCCGCGATCGGTTCGCAGCCAGCGCACGAAGGCCTCCTGCATCACGTCCTCGGCATCCGCGACGGAGCCGAGCATCCGATAGGCGACGCGCTGGAGGCCCGGCCGCAGCGGAGCGAAGCTCGCCGCGGCCGCTTCGGCCTCGCTGCCGCCGCGATCGCTCACGCCGGGATCGCTTGGCGGGCCGCCGCCGCGGTCTTGAGCGGATCCGGATCGAACAGGCCGAAGCCGATCGCGATCCGGTTCCACCCGTTGATCACGTTGATGACCTGGGTGAGATGGACCTGCTCTTCGGGGCTGAAGTGGGCAGCGAGCGCGGCATAGGTCTCGTCGCTCGGCGGCCCCTTGGTCGCGACGAGGGTCAGCGCGTCGGTCCAGGCGAGCGCCGCACGCTCCCGGTCCGTATAGACCGGCGCCTCGTGCCAGGCGGCAAGGAGGTAGAGCCGCTGCTCGGTCTCGCCGTCGCGGCGCGCTTCCTGGGTGTGCATGTTGACGCAATTGGCGCAGCCGTTGAGGATCGACGCGCGCGCCTTCACGAGATGGGCGAGGCCCTTGTCGAGCGCGGCTTCCGACTTCTGGCTGTAGGCGAACCAGTCGCCCATCGCATGGCGATCGGCGGCGTACGGGTTGATGCGTGCGGTCATGCTCATGTCCTTTCAGCAGGTGTGACGCCGACAAGACGAGACGCGGGGTCGCGATGTGACATGCGCCCCGAAAAAATCTTCAGGCCGTCCCCGAATGGGCGGCCAGCAGGCGCGGATCGACCCCGGCGCCGCGGAAGGCCGCGGCCCAGCGCGTCTCGACATCCTCGTCATAGAGCAGGGCATCGCTGCCGTCGGTCACGAACCAGCCGTGGCGCTGCATTTCGGCGTCCAGCTGACCGGGACCCCAGCCGGCATAGCCGAGCGCCACGACCCAGCGGCTCGGCCCCTTCCCCTCCGCGATCGCGCGCAGCACATCGAGCGTCGCCGAAAGCACCCAACGCCCCGCCACCTCGATACTGTCCTGCCCGCCCCAATCGGGCGTGTGGAGGATGAAGCCGCGCTGCGGCTCGACCGGGCCGCCATGATGGATCGGCGCGTTGGGCGCCTCGCCGGCCGGGATGTCGAGCTGCGCCAGGAGATCGTGGAGCCTGAGGCGCGGCACCAGCTCGCCAAGCCCGATGCCGAGCGCCCCGGCCTCGTCATGGACGCACATCGCGACGACGGCTTTCTCGAACCTCGGATCGCCGATGCCGGGCATCGCGAGCAGGAACTGGCCGACAAGATAACTGGGCGCGTCCATCACCCCCTTATAGGCGCCGGCGGCGCGGCGCGGCAACGCGCGGCGGCCTCTATCGGCGGCGCCCCACCGTTGCTAAGGGCAACCCGTCTTCACACGAACGGAGTCTGACATGACGATCCAGGTCGGCGAGCGAATCCCGGACATGACCCTCATCAAGGCCACGGCCGACGGGCCGCAGCCGATCGAGACCGGCGAATTTTTCGGTGGCCGCAAGGTGGCGCTCTTTTCGGTGCCCGGCGCCTTCACGCCGACCTGCTCGGCCCGCCATCTGCCGGGATTCGTGGACAAGGCCAATGAGCTCAAGGCCAAGGGCGTCGACGAGATCGCCTGCACCGCGGTGAACGACGCCTTCGTGCTGCAGGCCTGGGCGAAGAGCGCCGGCGCCGAGGGCAAGGTGACGATGCTTGCCGACGGCAATGGCGATTTCGCGCGCGCGCTCGGCCTCACCATGGATGGCTCCAAGTTCGGCATGGGCCAGCGCGGCTCGCGCTGGTCGGCGATCGTCGACGACGGCGTCGTCAGCGAGCTCAATGTCGAGGAGCCTGGCGCGTTCAGCGTGTCGAGCGCCGAATTCCTGCTCAATCAGCTGTAATTTAACGCAACCTTCGACGGAGCGGAACATTGGTGATGTCCCCAGTCCCATGATCGGGAAGGGCCATGACCGACGAATCCGATTCCGAAATTGAAGGCCGCCGTCCCTCTCTGGACGCGCGGGAGATTGCGCGGCGCAACCGGGCGGCGTGCGGAGACCGGCTGAGCCCGGTGCTCAAGACCGCCGCCACCGCCTGCGAGCTGGCCGAGGCGCCGCCCGGGCAACGCCGCGCGAGCCGCCGGGACAAGACCGGTTAGCGCCGTGCCGCGGGCGCGGCCGGCGCGGGACGGAGCACCTCGACCGCGAACCGCTCGGCCTGGTCGGCGAAGACGAGCAGGTTCACCGCCAGATTGCCGCGGATGATTCCGTAATCGGCGGTGAGGTAGCGCTGCAGCGCCGGCTTGCCGTCCTGCGTCAGATAGGCGCGCGAAAAGGCGTAGCGCTGGTTGAAGCCCTGGATATTGGCGGCGAGCCGATCGGCGGGGATGTTCGCAGGCCGGACCCAGACCGACTGGATCGAGATCGCCTTGCACGCCGCCCCCTGCCGTTCGCATGATCCGAACAGGATCGCCGCGCGGCGGCCGTTGCGGAAGGTGACCTCAAGCGCCGGGCGATCCGCCGTCCCCCGCCGCTCGAATCGCGCATTGACCGCGGTCAGCACCGATTCGACCGTCTGGTAGTTGAACGTCGGCAGCACCTGGCGGTTTTCGGGCGCGGCCGGGTTCCACGGCACCGGCGGCGCCGGCGATGGCTGCGCCGAAAGGTTTGCGGACCAGAGCAGCACGGATCCAATCAGCGCGGCGGCGCGCATCGAACATTCCCTCCAACGGCCAGGATTTGAAACGCGCCGCCTGAACTCAGCCGGAACGATCCGCAGCCCGAGATCGACCAGCCGTGGCTATTGCGCGGCGAGCGCGATCAGGATTGCCAGCCGCACTGCCGCCCCCGGTTCTGTTCGTGGAGCCAGCCCATCAACGGCTGGAAATAATCCATCATCGGCTGGGCCGAGATTTCGCGCGTGCCGGTGAAGGTCTGGATCGCCTCGGGCCAGGGCCGCGACAGGCCGAGCTCCAGCATCTGGTTCAACCGCCGGCCGACCTCGCGATTGCCGTAGAAAGAGCAGCGGTGGAGCGGGCCGTGCCAGCCGGCAATGTCGCACGCCGCCTTGAAGAACTGGAACTGGAGGATCCGCGCGAGGAAATAGCGCGTATAAGGCACGCTTGCCGGCACGTGATATTTGGCGCCGGCGTCGAAATTCTGCTCGGTGCGCGGGCTCGGCGGGACGATGCCCTGATACTGAAGGCGCATCCTGTCCCACGCCGCCTGATACTGGTTCGCCGGGATCTGGCCCGAGAAGATGCCCCAGCGATAGCGGTCGATCATCAGGCCGAACGGAAGGAAGGCGATCTTGTCGAGCGCCTGGCGCAGCAGGAGATTCCGATCCTGCTCCGGCGTCGGCATCTGGTTCGCCTGCAACAGCCCGATCTCGTGCAGATATTCCGGCGTCACCGACAGGGCGATCGTGTCGCCGATCGCCTCGTGGACACCGTCGTTCGCGCTGTCCTCATAGAGGAAGGGCTGGTTCATATAGGCGCGCTGGTAGAAATTGTGGCCGAGCTCGTGATGCGCGGTCACGAAATCGTCGGCGTTGACGCGCGTGCACATCTTGAGCCGGACGTCGGTGCGATTGTCGACGTCCCAGGCCGAGGCGTGGCAGATGACGTTGCGATCGCGCGGCTGGGTGATCTGCGATCGTTCCCAGAAGGTCTGCGGCAAGGGATCGAAGCCGAGGCTGGTGAAGAAGCCCTCGGCGGTCTGCACGATCCGCTGCGGCGTGTAATGCGCGTTCTCGAGCAGCTGGGTGAGGTCATAGGCCGGCGGGCCGCTGTTCGGCGGCGCGACGACATCGTAGATATTGCCCCATTCCTGGGCCCACAGATTGCCGAGCAGGTCGGCACGGATCGGGCCGGTCGCCGGCTGGACCTGATCGCCATAACGACGGTTCAGCCCGGCGCGGACATAGCAGTGCAGCTCCTCGTAAAGCGGCCGAACCTGTTGCCACAGCCGTTCGGTGAGCTGCTGGAACTCCTCCGGCGACATGTCATATTTGGACCGCCACATCGCGCCGGTATCGGGATAGCCGAGCTCGCGCGCGCCCTGGTTCGCGATTTCCACCAGCCGCTGATATTCGCCGCGCATCGGCGATCCGACATTGTCGTTCCAGCTCGTCCACATCTCGCGCAGCTGGGTGGGATCGCGCACCGTGCCCATCCGGGCCTCGGTCTCGTTGCCGTCGATCGTCTCGCCATTCATCGTCGCGTGGCCACGACCATATTGGGAGGCGAGATCGGTGGAGATGCGGTTGAGCTCCGCCGCCGCGCCGGACGTCGTCGGCGCGGCAAGCACCAGCCCGTTACGAAGCAGATCGAGCTTGCGCCGCGTATCGGCGCTCAGCCCCGCCACATGCGCATAGTGCGCCGCCTCGCCGGCGAGCCGAACGCGCATTTCCGTGTCGATCGTGCCGAAATAGGCGGCGAGCGCATTCGTATCGTCGGTGATGTAGGTCGCGTTCACCCATTGGGCGCGGTTGTTGATGAGCGAGAATTCGGCGAGCTCGCGCTCGGCGCGGGCGACGAAGGCATCGGCATCGGCGGCCGTGAGCGCGGCGGCCTCGTGCGGGGCCTGGGCGACGGCGCTTCCGCTCTGGGCCAATGCGGCGGTGCAGATGGCAAGGCCGGCGGTCCCGGCGAAAGCGAGCATGGCGATGCTGCGACGCATTTTCGATCCCCTCTTGTGGTTTGCCCTGTCCTGCCGCCGCGCGGGGAGGCTGGTCAAGAGGCGAGGAAATCGGCGATGGCGCGCCCGAGCTCGGGCTTCACCACCGCGCTCATATGATTGCCGGGGATCTCGACATAGCGGCCGTCGGCGAGCAGGTCGGTGAGCGCTTCGGCGGAGCCGTTGTCGTCATCATCGGCACCGGAGACGACGAGCGTCGGCGGGCGGATCGACCGCAGCTGTGCCTCGGTCGAGTCGACAAAGCTGTCGAGCAGCGGCAGCAGCGCCTCGGGATCGCCGCCGGTGGTCTTGAGGAACGCCTCCGACCGCCATTCCTCGGAGCCGCGCGGATGGGTGCCGAGGCCGCGCAGCACGTCGCGGAACATCTCCGCGCGTGGCTGGGTGGAGAGCAGACCGGTGAGCCCCATGCCGCCGATCACCAGGCGGCGCGGGCGCGCCCCCGCGATCACCATCCGGGCCGAGGTCCGCCCGCCCAGCGAATAGCCGCCAAGATCGTAGTCGACGAGGCCGAGATGGGCGATCAGCGCCATTCCGTCCGAAGCCAGCACGTCCGGCGGATAGGCGGCCGGATCGTGCGGCCGGGCGCTCGTCCCGTGGGCGCGCAGGTCCGGCATGACCAGCCGGAAGCCCTTGGCCGCGATCGCCGCGGCATGGCCGTAGCGGATCCAGTTGGTCCGGGCGTCCGAGAACAGGCCGTGGAGGAGAACCACCGCCTGCCCCTCGCCCATCTCCCAATAGGCGAGCTCCTGCCCGTCCGGCGCGAGAAAGGTCTCCCGGGTCGCATTCATGCCCTGTCTCCATCGCCGATACGGACGCGCGGCACGACCCGCGTGACGACGATCAGCAGCGCGATCCCGGCAAGGATCGCGGCGAGGATGAAATTGCCGCCCGTCTCGCCATGCTCGGCGCCAAAGGCAAGCGCCTGCGTCGTCGCGATCGGACCGACGATCTCCGCGAGACTGTTGATGCTGGCCATCCCGCCCTGGAGCGCGCCCTGGTGCGACGCATCGGTCATCCGCGACAGCAAGGCATTGAGCGAGGGATAGACGAGCGCCTGGAGCGCGCCGGCAAGGATGATCGCATAGACCTGCCACCCCTGCGTCACGAAGACATAGGCGAGAAAGCTCAGCGCGCCCACGGCCATCCCGATGACGACGGTGCGCGCTTCACCGAGCCGGGCGATCATCGGACCGGTGACGATACTCTGGGCGATCGCCATGACGACGCCGGTCGCCGCGAGCGACCAGCCGATCGCCGTCGCATCCCACCCGAGCGCGATTTCCGCCCAGAAGGCCCAGGTCGCCGGATAGACGATATGGCCGAGCTGCCACAGCAGGGCCGCGAGCAGGAGCGGCGTCGCGCCGCCGGCGCTGAACAGCGGCCGGAAGGCGCCGAATATGTGGGCGTCGCGCCAGCGGAACGGCCGTCGGTCTTCCGGCGCCATCGTCTCCGGAAGGCGCGCAGCGATCCACAGCGCGTTGAGGCCGGCGAGCACGGCCGCCGCGATGAACGGCGTTCGCGTCCCGAACTGCGCGAGCAATCCGCCGATCGCCGGCCCGAGGATGAAGCCGAGGCCGAAGGCGGCGCCCATCAGGCCGAAGGTGGCGCCGCGCTTTTCCGGCTCGGTCACGTCGGCGAGCACCGCGTTGACCGGACCATAGGTCGCGCCGGCAACGCCCGCGATCAGCCGGCCGACGAACAGCCAGGCCAGCGTCGGCGCGGCCGCCATCAACAGGTAATCGAGCGCGAAGGCGATCGTCGAGAAGAGCAGCACCGGCCGACGGCCGAACCGGTCGCCGAGATTGCCGAGCACCGGCCCGGCGAAGAATTGCGCGCCGGCATAGGCGACGAGCAGATAGCCGGCGATCCGCGTCGCCTGCGTGAGGTCGACATGGCCGAGCGCGACGATCAGGCTGGGGAGCACCGGAAGGACGATGCCGAAGCCGATCGCATCGATCAGCAGCACGGCGAGCACGACCGGCACCGCCGGATGATGGAAGCGCATCGTGATCCCCCGTTCGTTCAGCCTCGATCGGCGCTGGTCGCGGTCGCCTTCGTCCAGCGATCGACGAGCGGCTGATATTCGTCGCTTCGGGTTTCCGGAAGGCCCGCCGTGTCGATCCATGCGCGGTGGATGCTCTCCGCGCCGAAATGGCTGACCGGGCGGAAACGGGAGGGATCGTCGAACGAGGCGACGGTCAGGTCCATCTTGTCGCTGTCGGGATAGGCGAAGCCGAGCGATGTCCCGCAGTCCCGGCAATAAGGCCGCCGCGCGATCGGCGAACTTTCGTACCAGTCGGGCTCGCCTTCCCATTCGACGTCCGCCCGACGCAGGTTCTTGAACGCGATCGAGACACTCCCCGTGGCGCGCTGGCACATCCGGCAATGGCAGAGATACGCGTCCCAGTCCGCGACCGCGGCCGTGTAGCGCACGCGGCCGCACGCGCAGCCACCGGTCATCCGTTCAGCCATGCCCGACCTCGATCATGCGGATCGATTCGAGCGTCGCGCGCCACGCATCGGGCAGCGGCGCGGGCCTGCGATCCGCGCGGTTCACATAGACATGGACGAAATGCCCCTCCGCCGCCGGAGCGGCCGCGCCCCTCGCGAAGACGCCGATCCGGTAACGCACGCTCGATGTGCCGAGATGCTCGACGCCAAGGCCGATCTCGACCGGCTCGGGATAGGAAAGCGATGCGGCATAGCGGCAGCCGGTCTCGACCACCAGGCCGATCGGGTCGCCGCGATCGACATCAAGCAGCCCGGCCTCGATCAGCCAGGCGTTCACCGCGGTATCGAACCAGGAATAATGGACGACATTGTTGACGTGGCCATAGACGTCGTTGTCGCTCCAGCGGGTCGCGATCTCGCGCCACACCGGATAAGCGGCGCGGCCGCGCATCGGCACGCTCACAGGGCCGCCTCGTAAAGCCGGCGCGCATCGCCCTCCCCGATCGGGCAGGGATTGTTGATCAGCAGCCGCTCCTGCTTCATCGCCTCGGCCGCGAGCAGGTCGAGATGCTCCGCGCCGATGCCGAGCGCCGAGAGGCGGCGCGGCACGCCCGCGGCGTCGGCAAGCCTGTCGAGATGGGCGATCAGCGCCTGCGCCTGTCCCTGCCGGCCGAGCGTGGCGGCGGATGGATCGAGCAGCGCGCCGAGCTCGGCATAAAGCGGCATCGCCGCGGCCATGTTGTGGCCGAGCACATGGGTCAGCATCAGCGCGTTGGAAACGCCGTGCGGCACATGGAAATGGCCGCCGAGCGGATAGGCCAGCGCATGAACCCCCGCGACCGGGGCATTGGCGAAGGCGACCCCGGCGAGATGCGCGGCGAGGAGCATGTTGCCGCGCGCCTCGACATCGGCCGGCGAATCGCAGGCGCGGATGAGATTGGCCGAAATCAGCGTCAGCGCCTGGCGCGCGAGCATGTCCGACATCGGGTTCTTGAGCCGCGCCGAGGTATAGGCCTCGATCGCATGGACCATCGCGTCGATGCCCGTCGCGGCGGTGACGGCGCGCGGAAGGCTCAAGGTCAGTTCCGGGTCGAGCACCGCGATATCGGGCACCAGCGCGGCGCTGCTCACGCCCCGTTTCTCGGTCGCGCCGACGGTGATGACGGTGACCGGGGTCGCCTCCGATCCGGTGCCCGCGGTGGTCGGCACCAGCGCCAGGGGCAGCCGCGCGCCGGTCGCCTTGCCGACGCCCCACAAGCCATCGAGATCCTCGCCGGTCGCGATCAGATAGGCGGCGAGCTTGGCGACATCCATCGGGCTGCCGCCGCCGAAGCCGATCACCGAGGCGCAGCCCTGCCCCGCCGCGACCGTCGCGGCGACGGTCTCGCGCGACGGATCGGCCTCCACCGCATCGAAGATCACCGGATCGATCCCGGCCGCGGCAAGGCCGGCCAGCGCCGCATCGGCAAGGCCGAGCGCACGCACCGTCGCATCGGTCACGAACAGGCATCGTCCCTGCGGCAGCGCCTCGCCGAGCCGGCGCGACGCGCCCGGCCCGACGACGAGTCGCGGTCCATAATGGAATTCGAAGGGCTGCATCGCCCCTGTCCTATCGGCAATTCGCCGCGGCGTCACGCCGGGCGCGACTCAGAAGGCGCGTTCGAGCCGGCTCAGCAGGCTGCGGGCCGGGCTGGCTACCGGCTCGCGCGCATAGCTGCCTTCGTCGAGCCGGCGGACCCGCTCGTACAATTCCTCGCTGGCGCGGATCAGCTCTGCGCCCTGCTCGGGCAGTTTCGGCATCAGCCGGGAATCGCTCGCCTGCGCCTCGCCGAGCCGCCGCTCCGGCTGCCCGGCCTGCGCGTGGCTGATCTCCCCCGCCGCGAGCGCGCGCTGGGTCAGAAGCCAGGCGATGACGTGCATCAGGCGGGTCGTCACCTTGAGCGATTCGCACGAAAAGGCGACCCGATCGACGGGATCGAGGACCAGCCGGTCGTCGCGCGCCTGCGAATCGAAATAGGAGCGGGCCTCATCGGCCAGCACCATCGCCTCGATATAGAGCGCATCGACCAGACGGGGGGTCAGTGCAGCGCGGGCAGCTTCGGTCGCCATGGCGCGATTCACTGCCACAGCATCGCCCCGCGGCGAAGGCGAAAAGGCAAAAGGGCTGTCCCGTATTGGGCAAGGGCCGGCACCGGGCCGGCGCAGCGCCGAGCGATCAGGCGATGATGTCCGGAACGCACAGATCTTCGAGCAGCGCGATCTCGTCCTTGAGGCGCAATTTTCGCTTCTTCAGCCGCGCGAGCTGAAGCTGGTCGGGCGCGGCCATGCTGCGCAACGCATCGATCGCGGTGTCGAGGTCCCGATGCTCGGTCCTCAGCGCCGCGAGTCGCGAGGCCGAATCCATGCCGGCGAACTCGCTCCTCTCCATGAGCCACTCCTCCTGCCCGGTCCGACGGAAGCGCTATCAATAGTCCTTCAACGAACCGCCGTATATACGGGTTGAGCGGTCGGAGAGGGGCAGACAAAGGCCCGCGATCGTGATTAGATGAAGGCTCAAGACAGGGGAGCCTCAGCCAAAGGAGATGGCAATGCAGCAGGCGCATGTTTCGGCACTGGAAGCGCGGCACGCGGGCCTCGAAGCCCGGATCACCGAAGAAGCTCAACGCCCCCTGCCGGACATGGCGACCCTCGCCAGGCTCAAGAAGGAAAAGCTCCGGATCAAGGAAGAGATTGCCGGCCTTCACTAGGGGCCCGGCCATCGCCGGAAAAAAGCGCCGCCCGGCTCCGTGCCGGCGCGGCGCTTTTCATTTCAGTCGTCGCGGCTGATCCGCTCGTTCTTCTCGTGGCGCTCCTGCGCCTCCACGGTCATCGTTGCGATCGGGCGCGCCTCCAGCCGGGCGAGGCTGATCGGCTCTCCGGTCACTTCGCAAAAGCCATATTCGCCATTTTCGATGCGGCGCATCGCCGCGTCGATCTTGGCGATCAGCTTGCGCTGACGGTCGCGGGTGCGAAGATGGATGCCCCAATCGGTCTCGCTCGACGCGCGATCGGTGAGATCGGCCTCCTGGATCGGACCGTTGGCGAGCTCCGCCATCGTCTCGCGCGATTCCTTGAGAATTTCGTCTTTCCACATCAGCAGCTTCGACCGGAAATAGGCGAGCTGCTCGGGATTCATGAACTCTTCGTTGGCACTGGGCCGATAGCCGGATTGCGAAAGATCGAATGCGTCACCGGAAAGCGTAGCCATTACCCCTCCACCCAAGTCTCCCGGCCCGGTTCCCCTCTTTGAACGAAGGCCAGTCGGCTGAAAACAAGGCGCGGGTGTGGTGTCGTACGCACTCGTGAATCTCTCCCGCCCCGGGCGCGCCTATACCTGTCGCGGAGGGGCCAGACAAGCCGCTCGGGGAGAGGAGAAGATTTTGCTCCTTTTCGATCCGCGACGCGCCTCGCCGGCCCCCCGCCGATTCGGATTCGCCCGATTTCAACCCCGGCTTAACCATGATCGCGCGCGCAGCCGCCGATCCCTTTGTTCACCAGCCTCGGGAAGCTGTGCAGCTTTGGGACGAAAAGCCGCTGAAACCGGCGGATTCCGGGCATTTGCGGTGCATCGCGCTTGCGTGAACCGCCGGGCTTTGCATGTGCTGCATGTGATCGATCGGCCGCGATGCCGGCGTCGAAGAACAGGATGGTCTCATGTCGGTTCGAATGGCATTGGCGAAGCTCTGCGCCTGCACCTGCGGCGGCGCGCTCATCGGCGGGGGCGCCGTCCATGTCGCGGAAAATCCGCCGCAGCGCCCCGCGCTCGTCCGGCATGCCGCCGCCTCGGGGCAGCATCGCGTCGTGCGCCATTCCGGCGCCCGCTACCGCGTCGTCCGCCGGACGGTCCGCCGCATCGCCTGCGCGGCTCCTGCCGGCCAGGCCGTGACGACCCGGACGATCATCCCGCCGATGTTCATGCCACCGCCCGCGCCACCCCCGGTCGCGGTCGGAAGCTCCGGCGGCAGCAGCGGCGTTCCCGTCGTCATCGGCGGATCGGGCGGTTTCGGCTTTGGCGGCGGTTTCTTCTCGGGCGGCTTCTTCGGCGGCGGCAGCTCGAGCGGCGCCAACATCACCATTTCCAGCTCGACCTCCTCCTCGGGCGGCTCGACGTCCACGTCGAGCGGCAGCATTTCGACCTCCACGGGCGGCGTCTCCACGTCCACCGGCGGCGTCTCCACCTCGACGGGTGGCGTCTCCACGTCGACGGGCGGGGTTTCGACCTCGACCTCGACCGGGGGTGTCTCGACCTCCAGCGGCAATGTCTCCACGTCCTCCGGCGTGTCCACCTCCAGCGGCAACGTCTCGACCTCGTCGGGCGTCTCGAGCTCGAGCAGCAGCTCAAGCTCCTCCAGCTCCTCGTCGAGTTCGAGCTCTTCCTCTTCCTCGAGCTCGTCTAGCTCCGGCGGATCGAGCGGCTGCCCGCATTGCGGCCATGGCGGCGGCAAGGGGCATCACGGCTCTTCCTCGGGCGGAAGCTCCTCCTCGGGCGGCAGCTCGGCCTCCTCGGCGAGCAGCTCCGCCTCGTCGAGCAGCAGCTCCTCCTCGTCGAGCTCGACCAGTTCGGGCGCGACCGGCGGATCGAGCAGCTTCGGCTCTTCGGGCAGCACCTCCTCCTCGTCGAGCTCGTCCTCGTCGAGCTCGAGTTCCTCCTCGTCTTCATCGAGTTCCTCGGGCGGCAGCTCGTCAGGCTCGACGGGCGGCACCCCCGTTCCGGCGCCGCCGATGATCCTCCTCTTCGGCGCAGCGGCGGCGACCCTCGTCGCGCGACGTCGGTTGGGGAAACGCGCAACCGCCTGAGCTGGCAAGTAAAGGGCGATTGGAGGCCCCGCCGGATTCCCCTTTCCGGCGGGGCCTTTGCTGCCTGGGTCGCCTCTTCGCCCGGGAGGATGCGCGAGCCCTTGCTCCCGCACCGCGCGCGGCGCGGTTCCGGTTGCGGCGCGGCGCCCTCGCCGCCATAGCGTCGGACATGCGCATCCTTCTGACCAATGACGACGGGGTGAATGCCCCGGGCCTTGAAGTGCTCGAACGGATCGCGTCGCGATTCTCCGCCGACATCTGGGTCGTCGCCCCGAGCGAGGAGCAATCGGGCGCCGGCCATTCGCTGACGCTGACCCAGCCGGTGCGGCTGAGGAAGCTCGGCGAGCGGCGCTTCTGCGTCACCGGCACGCCGACCGATTCGGTGATGATGGGCCTTGCCTGGATCATGAAGGACGAGCGGCCCGATCTCATCCTGTCCGGCGTCAACCGCGGCGCGAATCTCGGCGAGGACGTGACCTATTCGGGCACCGTTTCCGCCGCGATGGAGGGTGCGCTTGCCGGCATCCCGTCAATCGCGCTCAGCCAATGCTATGCCAAGGAGGGGATGGGAGACACCGTGCCCTTTGCCGCCGCCGAGGCCTGGGCCGAGCGGGTGCTGAAGCCGTTGCTCGACACGCCGATCGCCCCGCGCACCCTCGTCAACGTCAACTTCCCGGCGCTGCCGCCCGACGACGTGAAGGGAATCCGCGTCGTCCGCCAGGGGATACGCGATTATGGCCGCACCCGCATCGTCCAGCGCACCGATCCGCGCGGCTACAATTATTACTGGTTCGGCCTCGGGCCGATGATCGAGACGCCCGGCCATTCGACCGACCTGGAGGCGATCGACGACGGTTATGTGTCGGTGACGCCGCTCCACCTCGATCTGACGCACGAGGCGTCGCTGCCGGGGCTCGCCGCGCTTTATCCGTAAGCGGGCGGCGCAGATCGCGCCGCCCGCCCCGGGCCTTCAGAATTCGAGGCTGAGCCGGCCGTAGACGAACCGGCCGTTGAACCCGAACGGCGAATAGAACGGGAAGGCCGTGACGCCGGTGGAGTTGAGCGCCGCCGGCACCGCGTCCGGATAGACGTCGAACAGGTTGTTCGCGCCAACCGCCAGCCGCACGCCGTTGAGCACCTGATAGCGCGCCTCGAGATCGACGACGAACTTCTGGCCGGTCCGCAGGTCCGACGCTTCGGTCGAACCGGGCTGGAGCACCGAATCATAATAGGTGCCGCGCAGCGTCGCCCCGGCGCGGCCGAGGTTCCAATCGACCGATCCGACGATCTTGGTTTCGGGCGTGCCCTCCTCGTAGGTGAGGATGCGGCTGCGCGCGAAGAGCAGCGGCGCCGGATCGAGGCCCGCCGCCGTGTTGGTCGGCACGCGCAGGACATCGACGTCGTTCAGATTGGCCGCGAGCGAGAGATCGAACCGGCCGGCGCTGGCGGTCGGAATCCGGTAGTTGGCAACGATATCGAGCCCGCGGGTGCGGGTCTTGATGCCGTTGATGTAGAAACGCGCGGCCTGGACGCCGAACGGCGCCAGGAGGGCCGCGACCTGCGGGCTGAACGTCGCCGCAATGTTCTCCGACAGGCCGATCTGATCGCGGATCGTGATCTGATAGGCATCGACGGTCAGGCTGAAATGGCCCGAACGGAAAACGCCGCCGAACGACAGGTTCGTCGACTTTTCAGGCTCGAGCGGAAGTGCGCCGAGCGCCGAGGCGATCGCGCTGGTCGCCGGATAGGTGCCCGTTTCCAGCACGTTGCCGTCCTGGATGACCGACGCCGTCGAGGTGAAATAGGATTGCTGGAGCGACGGCGCCCGGAACCCGGTGGACACCGCGCCGCGAAGCGCGAATTGCTGCGAGAAATCGTAGCGCGCGGAAAGCTTGCCGTTCGCGGTCCAGCCGAAATCCGAATAATGTTCGGCGCGGCCGGCCACGCCGACCGTGAACTGTTCGACCGGCTTGTATTCGAGATCGAGATAGCCGCTGACGTTGGAGCGGTGGACCTCCAGCTCGTTGGCGGGCTGGAATCCGATAAAGCCCTGCGCGCCGCCGGCGAGCGCGGTGTTTCCGCCGAGCGGGCCGCGATTGTAGGACGCCGGCTCGCCGGCGATGATGCGATAGCCCTCGCGACGATATTCGGCGCCCCACGCGACATTGAGCGACCCCGAACCGACCGGGACTTCCCGGGTGACGTCGAGCCCGGTCACCCACTGGTCGTAGATCAGCGCGCCATCATAGAAATCCGTCTGCGACTGCGCGCCATAGGTGGCGTTCAGTGAATCCTGCGTGCGGAAATCGAGCCGGTTGCGGCCATAGGAGATGTTGAGATCGACGTTCCAGTCGGAGACGTCGCCGCGCAGGCCGACCGCGCTGTTGAGATCGTGGCTCCGCACGTCGATCTTCGGCAGGAAGCCGTCGGGATAAATGGCCGGCACGTTGTTGACGTTGTTGCTCGGCCGGTTGAACGCGGCGCTGGTGCTGTCGCGATACTGGTAGCCGGCCCAGCCGTAGAGCTGCCACCCATCGGCCGCGAGCGGGATGCCGGCATTGACGAAGCCGGTATATTGATCGACCTCGGGATCGCCGAAGCGCGCCCGGACGCGCGGCGGCTGGACGCGCGGATCGATGTCGGAGCGATTGGTCGGGTTGCGATCGAGGAATTCGCCGCTGATCGTCAGGAAGCCCTCGGCGCCGAGCGGAAGGCCGACCCAGCCGTTGAGCGTCGTCGTGTCGCCGTCGCTGACATGGCGATCGTCGCGCGCCGTCTGCACGTGGCTCAGATATTCGCCATAGCTGACGCTGGCGCCGCCGCCCGACCGCGCCTCGCGCAGGCGCAGGTTGATGACGCCGGCGATCGCGTCCGATCCATATTGCGCCGACGCGCCGTCGCGAAGCACCTCGATCTGGCCGATCGCGACGCTCGGGACGGTGTTGAGATCGACCGCCGAGGAGCCGCGGCCCACCGAGCCGTTGACGTTGACCAGCGCCGAGGCATGGGCGCGCACGCCGTTGACCAGCACCAAAGTCTGGTCCGGCGAGAGGCCGCGCAGGGTCGCCGGGCGGATCGAATCGGTGCCGTCGACCACCGCCGAGCGCGGGAAATCGATGGACGGCGCGATATTGGCGAGCGCCTGGGCGATCTCGGTCGTGCCCTGCTGGCTCAGCGCCTGGTTGCTGAGCACGTCGACCGGCGACACCGTGTCGAGCGCGCTGCGCGGCGCGGCGCGCGACCCGGTGACGACGATCGCCTGCTCGTCGGGCTGGCCGGCGGCGGACGAAGCGGTATCCTGGGCAACGGCCGGAACGGCGATCGTGGCGGCCAGCGCGGTGCCGGCCAGAAGCAGAGTCTTCATCATATATCTCCCCGTGCTCAAACCCGCGCCGTCCCCTGCGTCGGGCATTCCTTCCAACAGCGGGGAGATAGGGAGGCCACCCATCCGTTTCGATTGCGTTCTCAGCCCCGGAAGGAGAATATTATACTCATGTTACACAAATGCCACAGTGGCGGCCGAGGCAGCGGCAGGGCCGCTCAGCGATCACCCTAGGAATCGCGCGGCCAAGCGCCTATGTGGCGCGCTTCCATGGAACTCGAACTTCCCGCCCCGCCCAAGGTCGGCATGGTTTCGCTCGGCTGTCCGAAGAACCTTGTCGATTCAGAGCGCATCCTGACCAAGCTCCGCTCGGACGGCTACGCCATGTCCGCGGACTATGCCGGCGCGGACGTCGTGCTGGTCAACACCTGCGGCTTCCTCGATTCCGCGAAGGAAGAAAGCCTCGAGGCGATCGGCGAGGCGATTGCCGAGAACGGACGCGTCATCGTCACTGGCTGCATGGGCAAGGAAGCCGAGGTCATTCGCGAGCGCTTCCCCAACGTCCTCGCGGTCACCGGCGCGCATCAATATGAGGAGGTCGTCGGCGCCGTCCATGTCGCCGCGCCGATGCCGCCCAGCGCCTATCTGAACCTGGTGCCCGACGCGGGGCTGAAGCTGACGCCCCGCCATTACAGCTATCTGAAGATCTCCGAAGGCTGCAACCATCGCTGCGCCTTCTGCATCATCCCGAGCCTGCGCGGCGATCTCGTCAGCCGGCGCCCCGACGCGATCCTCAAGGAGGCGGAGAAGCTGGTCGCGGCGGGGACCAAGGAGCTGCTGGTCATCAGCCAGGACACCTCGGCTTATGGCGTGGATATCCGCAAGGAACCGCGGATGTGGCACGGCCGCGAGATCGTGCCGCACATGACCGATCTCGCCCGCGAGCTCGGCCGGATCGCGCCCTGGGTGCGGCTCCACTATGTCTATCCTTATCCGCACGTCGATCAGGTCATCCCGCTGATGGCCGAAGGGCTGGTCCTCCCCTATCTCGACATCCCCTTCCAGCACGCCTCGCGCAGCGTGCTCAAGGCGATGAAGCGCCCGGCCAACGAGGCCAAGGTGCTGGAGCGCATCAAGGGCTGGCGGGACATCTGCCCCGACATCGCGATCCGCTCGACCTTCATCGTCGGCTTCCCCGGCGAGACGGACGCGGATTTCGAATACCTCCTCGACTGGCTGGACGAAGCCCAGCTCGACCGCGTCGGCGCCTTCCGCTTCGAGCCGGTCAAGGGCGCGGCGGCCAACGGCCTGCCCGGCGCCGTGCCGGAAGAGGTCAAGGAAGAGCGCTACGCCCGCTTCATGGCGAAGAGCGCCGCCATCTCCGCCGCCAGGCTCGCCGCCAAGGTCGGCCGCACCCTCGACGTGATCATCGATGCGGTGGACGAGGAGGGCGGCGCGACCGGACGCTCACAGGCCGACGCGCCCGAGATCGACGGCGAGGTGTTCCTGCGCGACGCGGGACATCTGGCGCAGGGCGATATCGTCCCTGTCCTCATCGAGGACGCCGACGCACACGATCTCTACGGCGTGCCGGCTCAGGCCGCGAGCGCGTAAGTCCGGTCGGCCCCGTCCGCGTCCGCATCATTGGCGGGCGGACGGGCGGCCCTGGTGCGCCCGCGCGACGTGCGCGGGCGAGCGGCACGCCGGGGCGCGGCGAGCACCGAGGCAAGGTGGCGCCATGCGCCCTTGATCCGGGTCGCGGCGGCCACGGTCCAGACCGCGATGGCGGCGTCGACGTAGAGCGACGCGTCCCACGCCATCAGCATGACGAGATCGCTCGAGCCTAGCAGCATGATGAGTTCGGCCGACGCGAATAGGGCGACCAACGCCACGATGGTGAAGATCAGATGGGCGCGGCCCATGCTGGCCAACCTCTCGAGCGGCCGCTCGACGAAGGCGCGGTGCAGCGCGCGGGCCGCAGGGGTCGTCGGAAAGAGCTTCATCACCACGATGAGTCCCGCCAGCAGCCATGTCAGCATCGCATCGTCCCCCTTGACCTCGAACGAACATAGGTCGCCGAAGGCGCGTCGCAACCATCAGCGACGGGCCGTACCCACATCGCTGGCAATGCGCGGGCGAAGGCCCTAATTCTGGTGCCATGACCGAACTCGCAGCCCTGCTCCAGCCCGACAAGGGCCAGCCCGCGACCACCCTCGCCCTTGTCGACAAGGCGGGGTTCGAGACCTGGATGAAGGGTCAGCCCGAGCGGGTGCGCCGCGCCGCCGAGGCGCAGGGGTTCAAGGGCGAAGGCTTCCAGATCGCCATTCTCCCCGGCGAGCGCGACGAATGGAGCGCCGTCCTCGGCGTCGCCGATGCGGGCAAGCTGTCGCCATGGTGTCTCGCCAAGGCGGCCGAGAGCCTGCCCGAAGGGACTTATCGCCTGGCCGCCGGCGGGCCGGGCCCGGCGATGCTCGGCTGGCTGCTCGGCCAGTATCGCTTCGACCGTTACCGCGAGAAGAAGGAGGCGAAGGGCGCGCGCATCCTGCTGACCGACGCGCCGGCGCGGATCGCGGACACGCTGGCGGAGGCGGAGGCGACCATCCTGGTGCGCGATCTCGTCAACATGCCGGCCGGCGATCTCGGCCCCGCCGAATTGCAGGCCGCGGTGGAGGAGGTCTCGGGACGGTTCAACGCGCGGGTGACCGTGACGCAGGGCGCCGCGCTCGACCAGAATTATCCGATGATCGCGGCGGTCGGCGCGGCGGCCGTGCCGGCTCGCGCGCCAAGGCTGATCGAGCTCGAATGGGGCGACACGCGGCATCCGCGCATCGCGATCGTCGGCAAGGGCGTCTGCTTCGATTCGGGCGGCCTCGACATCAAGCCGTCGTCGGGGATGCGCCTGATGAAGAAGGACATGGGCGGCGCCGCCCATGCCCTTGCGCTCGCCGGGCTGGTGATGGGTGCGAACCTGCCGGTGCGGCTGCACCTGCTGATCCCGGCGGTCGAAAATGCCGTCGCCGGCGCCGCCTTCCGGCCCGGCGACATCCTTCGCAGCCGCAAGGGCGTGTCGGTCGAAATCGGCAACACCGATGCCGAAGGACGGTTGATCCTGGGCGACGCGCTGACCCGCGCAGCGGAGGAAAAGCCCGAGCTGATCCTCGATTATGCGACGCTGACCGGCGCCGCGCGAGTCGCGCTCGGCCCCGATCTGCCGGCGACCTTCGTCAATGACGAGGATCTCGCGGCGGCCCTTCTCGCCGCCGGCGAGGCGGTTGCCGACCCGTTGTGGCGGATGCCCCTGTGGAAGCCCTATGACGAGCTGTTCTCGTCGGACGTCGCCGATTTCGCCAACGCGTCCGAGAGCGCCTTCGCCGGCTCGGTCACGGCGGCGCTCTTCCTCCAGAAATTCGTGCCCGAAGGCACGCCCTGGGCGCATTTCGACACTTTCGCATGGCGCCCCTCGGGCAAGCCCGGCCGGCCCAAAGGGGGCGACGCGCTGGGCCTTCGCGCCGGCTGGGAACTGCTTCGAACGCGCTACCCGCGCTGAGCTTTTCGTCTGGTTTTCCAGCGAAAATCCGTTGGCGTGGAAACCCAAGCCGGCCTCGTTGGTTGTCTTTCCGAAACGTGGTTCCCCTTGCGTCCGGAGTGATCGTCGTGACCGAACAACCGCTCAGGGACTGGATGGAGGCCCTGATCGCCTATGTGAGGTCAGGCCAGCCAGATCTCACCAACCGCCAGATGGCACTGATGCTGCTGGTCTACCTGACGCCGGGTCCGCACACGGTGCGCGGGCTCGCCGCGACGCTTGACGTGTCCAAGCCGGTCATTACGCGCGCCTTGAACACGCTCGGCGCGCTCGGCTATCTGCGGCGGATTCGCGACGAGGCGGACCGCCGCAACGTCTTCGTCGCCAAGACCAGGACCGGACAGGACTTCCTTGAAAGCTTCGAAGGCAATATCGCGCACAGCCCCGCGGACGGCAGATCGAAAGACGACCGCCGACTCCTCTTCCAGAACGGTTGACCTCATTCGCCTGAGCGGCCCCTCGCGGCCGCTCGATCCGCGCGTCAATGCGTTTCGCGACGATCTCGCGGACATCGCGCTTGCGGGCGCCGTTCTCGCGCCGCACTATGCCCGCGCCCTGCCCCGCGCCTGCGGCGCGCAGGCCACGCCGGTCCGCGGCCGCCCCCAGGCCGAGGGCGAGGCGGTGAGCGAGCTGCTTCCCGGCGAAGGGTTCGAGGTGCTGGAATATGCCGGCGGTTGGGCCTGGGGCTATTGCGCCGCCGACCGCGTCGTCGGCTATGTCGAGGCGATCGCGCTCGCAGCCCCGATCGTGGCGACCCACATCGTATGCGAGAAATCCGCGCCGGTCGCGCCCGATTCCAACATCGCCTCGCCGCTGATCGCATCCCTGCCGATGGGCGCCCGCCTGCACGGCACCGAATGCGGCGCCTGCCTCACCACCGAATATGGCTGCGTCTCGCTCAGCCACCTGCGGCCGATCGGCGAGCATGAGGGCGACCCGGTCTCGGCCGCGGAGCGGCTGCTCGGCGCTCCATTCCGCGCCGGAGGACGGAGCGCGGCGGGGATCGACGGCCCGGGCCTCGTCCAGCTCGCCCTGGCGCTTGCCGGCATCGAGGCGCCGCGTTTCGCGGACGCGCAGCGGGAGCTTGGCGAGATCGTGCCGCCCGGCGCGCCGCGCGCGCGCGGCGATCTCGTCCTCCAGGATGACGGCGCGGGACTGATGATCGACGATCTCATGGCGATCCATGTCGGCCGCACGGCGGGCCGAGTCGCCGTCGCCCCGGCGGCTGAACTCGAAGCGCATGGCGCCGTTTTCCGCCGCATCGGCTGATGATTGCATTCTCGTAACGACAGGCGCACCCTCCCCTTGTCCGGCGTCGAGAACCGGACGAGGGGAGGATCAAATGACCGACACCATTTCCGGCGCGCCCGCGCCCATGTGGCTTCGCATCGTCGCCTTTCTCGGCCTCATCTGGAACTGCCTTGGCGTCTATGCCTATCTGAAAACGGTCGGGGTGGTCCCCGGTGCGCCGGCCGACATGGCGGAGATGCCGGCATGGGTGACCGGCTGTTTCGCGATCGGCGTCTTCGCCGGGCTGCTCGGCTGCCTTGGCCTGCTGCTGCTGGCGCGCTGGTCGAAACTGCTTCTGCTGCTGTCGCTGCTTGGAGTGCTGGCCGACGATGCCTGGGCCTTCCTGATCCGCACCGGCCCCGCAGAGAGCCCGGTCCTCCCGTTGCTGGTGACCGCCGTCGCCGTCCTGCTGGTCTGGCTGGCCTATTCGGCCGGAAGGAATGGCTGGCTGAGATAGGCGCGCCGTTCAGGCCCGACAGGGCCGCGGGCGACTTGCAAGGCCTTCGACTGGCTCCGGCGCTCTACATCTCGCCGCGGGCGCGGCGGATGGCGTACCAGCGCGCGACGTTGGCATTATGCTCGGCCAGCGTCTCCGCGAAGGCATGTCCGCCGGTCCCGTCGGCGACCATGTAGAGCGCACCGCTCGGGGCCGGATCGAGCGCGGCGGCGATCGATTCCCGGCCCGGATTGGTGATCGGCCCTTGCGGCAGGCCGGCCCGCGCATAGGTGTTGTAGCCATTGTCCGCGCGCAGTTCGGACTGGAGGATGCGCCGGCCGAGCGGTCGCCCCCGCGTCACCGGATAGATGACGGTTGGATCGGCATCGAGCCTGATCCCCTGGCGCAGACGGTTCGAATAGACGGCGGCGACCAGCCGGCGCTCGGCAGGCTTGCCGGTCTCCTTCTCGACAATCGAGGCGAGGATGACCGCCTGCTCCGGGGTCGTCACCACGGCTGTCGATCGGCGCGACGCCCATAGCCGGGCCAGCTCGCGTCGCATCGCGGCCTGCATCCGCGCGACCACCGCAGCGCGCGTCTCGCCGCGCTGATAGGTATAGGTGTCAGGCAGCACCGATCCCTCGGCGGGCAGCGGCGCCGGCCCGTTCAGGAAGGGGATGCGGGCGAGCCTTTCCTGGACCAGGACCGAGGGAAGCCCCTCGGGAATCGTGACGAGCCGCTGGATCGGCCGGCCATGCTGGAGCAGATCGAGGATGGCGCTCGCGCTCATCCCCGCGGGGATCTCGAACTCGCCGGCCTGGATCGGATCGCGCGCGCCGAGGACGCGCGCGAAGCCGCGGAAGCTTGCCGCGCTCCCGCGGATCGCATGTGCCGCCTGAAGCTGGTCCGCCACCCTCGCCACGCTCGCGCCCTGCGGAACGACGATCGTCGTCGGCGCCCGCGTCGGCCCCGGTCCGGCCCACCAGGCCCAGAACAGGCCGGCCGCGACCATCACCGCCAGCACCGGCACGAACAGGAGGAGCCGGCGCATCATCGCGCTTTGCCTAGACCGCCTTCATCACCAGGCTGGCATTGGTGCCGCCAAAGCCGAAGCTGTTGTTCAGCACCGCCTTCACCGGCCGCTGCCTGGCGACATGGGGCACGAGATCGACGCCGGCCGTCCCCTCGCCCGGATTGTCGAGGTTGAGCGTCGGCGGCACGATCTGGTCGCGCAGCGCGAGGATGCAGAAGATCGATTCGACCGCGCCGGCGCCGCCGAGCAGATGGCCGATCGCCGATTTGGTCGAGCTCATCGAAAGGCCGCCGATCGCATCGCCGAACAGCCGCTTGACCGCGCCGAGCTCAAGCTCGTCGCCCAGCGGCGTCGAGGTGCCGTGCGCGTTGATATAGTCGATGTCGCCGGGTGCGAGGCCGGACTTCTTCATCGCCATCTGCATCGAGCGGAACGCCCCCGACCCTTCCGGGTGCGGCGCGGTGACGTGATAGGCGTCGCCGGAGAGGCCGTAGCCGACGACCTCGGCGTAGATTTTCGCGCCGCGCGCCTTGGCCCGCTCATATTCCTCGAGCACGACCACGCCCGCGCCTTCGCCCATGACAAACCCGTCGCGGGCCTCGTCCCAGGGGCGGCTGGCCCGCCACGGCTCGGTCTTGAAGCCGGTCGACAGGGCACGCGCCTGGGCGAAGCCGGCGATTCCGATCGGGCAGATCGCGCCCTCGGCGCCGCCGGCGAGCATCACGTCGGCATCGTCGCGCGCGATCATCGCGGCGGCGTCGCCGATCGAATGGGCGCCGGTCGAGCAGGCGGTGACGACCGCATGGTTGGGACCCATCAGGCCATATTTGATCGAAACCTGGCCGGAGATCAGGTTGATGAGCCGGCCATGGACGAAGTGCGGCGAGACTCGGCGCGGCCCCTTGTGCTCGAGCACCAGGCTCTCGCTCTCGATGCCGGGCAGGCCGCCGATTCCCGAACCGATCGAGCAGCCGGCGCGGAGGCGCTCCTCCTCGCTCATCTCGGTGAGGCCGGCATCCTCGATCGCCTGTCCGGCCGCGTCGATGCCATAGATGATGAACGGATCGACCTGGCGCTGCACCTTGTGATCGACGCGCAGATTGGGATCGAAGCCATATTCGTGATCGGCCGGCTTCACCTCGCACGCATAGTCGCAGGCATAGTCGCTCGCGTCGAAACGGGTGATCGTCCCCGCGCCGCTCTTGCCGGCCAGGATGTTCTTCCAACTGGTTTCGACGTCGCCGCCCAGAGGCGTCACCAGCCCCAGACCCGTCACAACGACACGGCGCATTGCAAACTCCCGAGATAGAGAAACGGCCCCCCACCCGAAGGCGGGGAGCCGTTTTCATGTAAAGCGGCTCGTTCCCGCCGCAAGAGGCGGAAGGCCCGGCCGGTCAGGCCTTGTTCTGGTCGATATAGTCGATCGCGTCCTTGACCGTCGTGATCTTCTCCGCGGCATCGTCCGGGATCTCGACCCCGAACTCTTCCTCGAACGCCATGACCAGCTCGACGATGTCGAGGCTGTCCGCGCCGAGATCGTCGATGAAGCTCGCTTCCTCCGTGACCTTGTCGGTCTCGACGCCCAGATGCTCGACGACGATTCTCTTCACGCGGTCGGCAGTCTCGCTCATAGCTTACCTTTCCCTAGCAGGTATCGTGTTGCTTGCCGCTTGCCCTAGCGCCTCGCACCCGTCGAGCGCAAGGGGCTGGTCGGACGAGGACGCCAACATCGTTAACGCTTTCTTCCCGCCTCGGCGGGCATAGCCATGCCCATGTGGACTGCGCTGGCCGAGGGATCCTGGCTGACGGCGGAGCGGATGCGCGCCGCCGCGATCGCCTCGCTCGCCGTCGGCTTCGCGGCCTTCGCCTGGCTGTTCGCGACCGCGCACGGGACGCTGGACGCATGGGGCCGGCCGCTCGGCACCGATTTCTCGGACGTCTATGCCGCCGGCCGGATGGCGCTCGAAGGGCGGGCCGCGGCGGCGTGGGACTGGCCGAGCCACTATGCCGTGCAGCAGGCGGTGCATCACGATCCGCACGTCCCCTTCTATGGCTGGCACTATCCGCCGCCCTTCCTGATCCTCGCCGCCCTTCTGGCCCTTCTCCCTTACGTCACGGCATTGCTGGCGTGGCAGGGGACGACATTGGCGGCCAGCGCCGCGCTGGTGCGCGCCATCCTGCCCGGCCGCCGGGCGCTGCTCATCGCGCTCGGGGCGCCGGTCGTGTTCATCTGCCTCGGCCACGGGCAGAACGGATTCCTGACTGCCGCGCTGCTCGGCGGCGGCCTGTTCCTGCTCGATCGACGGCCGGTCCTCGCGGGCCTCATGCTCGGCGCGCTGGTCTACAAGCCGCAATTCGGGCTGCTGATCCCGCCGCTGCTCCTCGTCGGCGGCCATCGAAAGGCCTTTGCCGGCGCCACTGCTGCCGCCCTCGCGCTGATCGCCGCGAGCCTCGCCTTGTGGGGCGCGCCGGTGTGGGAGGCATTCGTGCATTCGCTCCCGCTGACCCGTTCGGTCGTGATCGAAAGCGGCGCGACCGGATGGGGCAAGATCCAGAGCCCCTTCGCGATGGTCCGGATGTGGGGCGGCGACGTCCCGCTCGCTTATGCGGCGCAGGGCGCAGCGACCTTGGCGGCGATCGGCGCGGCGCTATGGTTGACCCGCACCAGCGCTCCGGCGCTCCGCAACGCCGCCGCCTGCGCCGCCGCGATCCTCTCGACCCCCTATGTCCTGGACTATGATTATGTCGTGCTCGGCATCGGCGCGGCCTTCCTGGTCCGCGACGGCCTCGATCGCGGCGTCCTCAGCTGGGAAAAAAGCCTGCTCGCCTTCGTCTGGTGCGCGCCGCTGTTCGCGCGGCAGGTCGCGACCCTGACCCTGATCCCGATCGGCCAGGCGACCGCGGCGATCGTCCTTGCCCTCGCCATCCGCCGCGCGCTCGTCCTCGACGGCGCCGGCCGGGCGCGGATCAGAGCATGGCCATCCCGCCGTTCACATGGAGCGTCGCTCCCGTGACATAGCCCGCCTCGCGGCTGGCGAGGTAGACGGCGGCGGCGCCGATATCCTCGCCCTCGCCAAGGCGCCCAGCGGGGATGCGGCCGAGCAGCGCCTCCTTCTGCGCTTCCGGCAGCACGTCCGTCATCGCCGATCGGATGAAGCCGGGCGCGATCGTGTTGACCGTGATCCCGCGCGAGGCGACCTCGGCCGCCAGCGCCTTCGACATGGCGGTGAGCCCGCCCTTCGATGCGGCATAGTTCGCCTGGCCCGGATTGCCGGTCGCGCCGACCACGGACGTGATCGAGATGATCCGCCCGAAGCGCGCACGCATCATCGGCTTCAGCGCCGCGCGCGCGAGCCGGAACGCGGCCTCCAGATTGACCCGGATCACCGTATCCCACTCCTCGTCCTTCATCCGCATGGCGAGATTGTCACGGGTGACGCCGGCATTGTTGACGAGGATGTCGAGCTGCCCAAGCGCCTCGACGGCGCGCGGGACCAGCGCGTCAACCTGCGACGCGTCGGCAAGGTCGCAGGCCAAGGCGACATGATCGCCGCCAAGCTCGCCTCGAAACGCCTCCAGCTTGTCCGCATTGGAGCCGGACAGGGCCAACCGCGCGCCCTGCCCGGCAAGCGCCCGCGCAATCGCCGAGCCGATCCCGCCAGGGGCACCGGTCACGAGGGCGGTCATTCCAGTAAGATCGAACATGTATCAGGCTCCGAAAGAAGGGTCGTTCACGCGAGGCGCGGAGAAGGAGAAGACGCGGAGGGTCGGTCGTCGTTCCTATAATGCCTTCACCAGGGCTTCGACATCCTCGATCGTCACGACGCTGGTGACCTCGACTTCGGGGGCGATGCGTTTGACCATGGGGGTGAGGACCTTGGCGCCAAGCTCGACGAAATGGGTCACGCCAACCTCCGCCATGTTGGCGACGCTTTCGCGCCAGCGGACCATGCCGGTGACCTGGGCGACGAGGAGATCGCTTATGTCCGCGGGCACGGCGACCGGCGCGGCGGTGACGTTGGCGTAGAGCGGCACGACCGGCGCCCGGATCGCCACGTCGGCCAGCGCCGCCGCCATCGCATCGGCGGCCGGCTGCATCAAAGGGCTGTGGAACGGCGCGGAGACAGGGAGCAGGATCGCCCGCTTCGCGCCCATTTCCTTCGCAATTCCGAGCGCCCGCTCGACCGCCGCCTTCGCGCCGGAGATCACGACCTGCGACGGATCATTGTCGTTGGCGACCGCGCAGACCTCCCGCTCGGCGGCCGCATCGGCGATCGCCTGGGCGGTGGCGAGATCGGCGCCGAGCAGCGCGGCCATCGCGCCTTCGCCCACCGGCACCGCCGCCTGCATCGCCTGCCCGCGCAGCTTCAGGAGCCGGGCCGTGGTGGCGAGATCGAAGGTGCCGGCGGCGCACAAGGCGCTATATTCGCCGAGGCTGTGTCCGGCGACGAAATCCGCCTTGTCCGCAAGGTCGATGCCCGAAGCGCGCAGCGTCGCGATCGCATTGGCCATGATCGCCGGCTGTGCGTTTTCGGTCAGCGTCAGCTCCTCGATCGGCCCCTCGCCCATCAGCCGGAACAGATGCTGCCCCAGCGCCTCGTCCACCTCGGCGAACACGTCGCGGGCCTCGGAGCTCGCTTCCGCGAGCGCCTTGCCCATGCCGACCGACTGGCTCCCCTGCCCCGGGAAAATGAATGCGCGCATGTGGGTCCTCCTGTGGCGCGGGCTGGTAGGAGCGGGCGGCGCGATGCGCAAGACAGGGACAGCTGACAATGCTAGTCTTGCCGCCGGGATGGTCTGGGGGGAGCTTTTCCGATGCGCCTTTGGCTGATTGCCACCTTGCTCAGCTTCTGCATCGGTGTCGCGCCGGCCCGCGCCGCGGAGCCCAGCTTTCCCGACCGTGGCCGAGCGGCGGTGGTCGATGCCGCCGGCGTCATCCCGGACGCACAGGAGGCCGAGCTCAACGACCGCATCGTCGGCTGGGTCCATTCCAGCGGCCACCAGCTCGCCGTCGTCACCGTCCCCAGCCTGGAGGGCCAGACGATCGAAGATTATGCCAATGGCCTGCAGCGCCACTGGGGAATTGGCCGTGCCGGGGCCGATGACGGCGTGGTCCTGCTGCTCGCGCCGAACGAGCGCAAGGTCCGCATCGAGGTCGGCTACGGTCTGGAAGGCGTGCTGACCGATGCGCTTTCCCGCCAGATCATCGCCGAGACGATCACGCCCGCGCTTCGTCGGGGCGACATCGCCGGCGCCCTTTCGGACGGCGCCGACCGGATCATGGCCGCGGCGTCGCTCGACCCGGCCGAGGCCCGCGCCCTGACGCTTGCGGCCGCAGAGGCTCAATCCAGCCGCGGTCCTTCATGGGGCACGATCCTCCTGATCGGAATTCCAGCCCTCATCGTCCTGGGGTTGATCGCCATCGTCGTCTACGAAGAGCGAAGCAGCAAAAAGGAAGAGGCGGAGCGGGAGCGCAAAGACATCCTTGAAGAGGAGCGACGCAAGGCCCGCCTTAAGCGCCAGTGGGAAAAGCAGAAGGCAGAAGGCCGCACCCCCTTCGCGACCTTCGGGGATTATTATGCCGACTTCCTCGCCAGGGAAAAGGCGAAGGAAGAGGAGAGGATGCGAGAATATCGGGCCAGGTGCGCGAAGGAGTCCCGGCCGTCCTCTGGCTATTCCGCTTCCTCCTATGGCTCCTCCTCGGGATGGTCGAGCGGCTGCAGCTCGGATTGGGGCAGCAGCTCGTCTTCGTCCTCGTCATGGGATTCCGGGTACGACAGCGGCGGCGGATCGAGCGGCGGCGGCGGTGCGAGCGGCAGCTACTGAGTCCGGCCCGTTGCGCGCCTCTCCCGCGCGGACTTGATTTCTCCCGCGCTTTCGGCCACATGCGGCCGCTCCGGGGCGAAGGCACCTGCCTTAGCGCCCCGGTTTACGTTTGAGACGACAGCCGGAGGGGCGTCCGCACTGGGCGGCGTCAGCGATCGGCCAAAAGAAGGAATGCGTGAGCATGGCTCTTTACGAGCATGTGTTTCTCGCGCGTCAGGATCTGGCCCAGGCCCAGGTCGACGCGCTGGCGGAAACCGCCACCAAGATCATCGAGGACAATGGCGGCAAGGTCGTCAAGACCGAGACCTGGGGTCTCCGCAACCTCGCCTATCGCATCGCCAAGAACCGCAAGGCCCATTATGTCGCGCTCGATTTCGAAGCGCCGGCGCCGGTCGTCGCGGAGCTCGAGCGCCAGACGCAGATCAACGAGGACGTGATCCGCTACATGACCATCAAGGTCGATGCGCATGAGACCGGCCCGTCGGTGATGATGCGTCGCGGCGACAAGCGCGACCGTGACGATCGCGGCGATCGCGGTCCGCGCGGGGATCGCGAGGATCGTCCGCGTCGCAACCGCGACGATTTCGAAGCTTAAGAGGAGGCACGACACGATGGCACGCCCATTTTTCCGCCGCCGCAAGTCCTGCCCCTTCTCGGGCAAGGATGCGCCGAAGATCGATTACAAGGATGTCCGCCTGCTCCAGGGCTTCGTGTCCGAGCGGGGCAAGATCGTCCCGAGCCGCATCACCGCGGTTTCCACCAAGAAGCAGCGCGAGCTGGCGAAGGCGATCAAGCGCGCCCGCCATATCGGCCTGCTGCCCTACATCGTGAAGTAAGGAGGGCATCGACATGGACGTCATCCTGCTCGAACGAATCGAGAAGCTCGGCACCATCGGCGACGTGGTGAAGGTGAAGAACGGCTATGCCCGCAACTTCCTCCTTCCCCGCGGCAAGGCCCTTCGCGCCAACGAGAGCAACCGCAAGGTCTTCGAAGCCAATCGCGAGAAGATCGAGGCCCAGAACGCCGAGCGTCGCGCCGGCGCCGAGAAGGAAGCCAAGACGATCGACGGGCTGAAGATCCAGCTCATCCGTCAGGCCTCCAACACCGGCCAGCTCTACGGATCGGTCTCCGCCCGCGATCTGGCCGAAGCGCTCGAGGCCGAGGGCCACAAGGTGCCGAAGAACCAGATCGTGCTCGATCGCCCGATCAAGACGATCGGCCTCAACGACGTGAAGATCGCGCTCCACCCGGAAGTGTCGGTCACGATCCAGGTCAATGTCGCGCGCTCGCCCGAAGAGGCCGAGATGCAGGCGCAGGGCAAGGACGTGCTCGCCGAAATGTTCGAACAGGACGTTTCGGGCTTCACCGAGGAGCGGATCGAGGGTCTCGAACCCGGCGAGATCGCCCCCGAGCCGCCCGAGGCGCCCGCCGTCGAAGCGACCGAGAGCGAGGCCTCGGACGAGGCCTGAGCCACTCAGGGTCAAGCAAATCGAGGAGCCGTCCGCGTCCAGGCGCGGGCGGCTCTTTCCTTTGGGGCCTCCCCTGCCCTATCAGGCGGCATCGCCGATCCGGGGGACCTTCATGATCAAGCTGCGCGCGCTCTTCGCCCTGTTTCTCGCCATCGCGGCGCTGCCAGCCCACGCGCAGCAATTCAGCGCCGACGAGCAGGCGCGGATCGACCGGCTCGTCCACGACGCGCTGACCTCCACCGGCGTCCCCTCCGCCTCGATCGCGGTCGTCCGGGGCGGGCAGATCGTCTTCACCCGCGCCTATGGCACGCAATCGCCGACCATGCCGGTCGCCACCCCGGACGCGCGCTACCAGATCGCCTCCATCTCCAAGCAGTTCACCGCCGCCGCGATCCTGCTGCTGCGCGATCGCCGCCGCCTGTCGCTCGACGACACCGTGTCGCGCTACGTGCCCGGAATCACCGGCGGCGATCGCATCACCATCCGCCAGCTGCTCAGCCACACGTCGGGCCTGCAGGATTATTGGCCGCAGGATTTCAGCCCGGCGGCGATGGCGACCCCGATCACGCCACAGGGGATCGTCGATCGTTGGGGCAAACGCCCGCTCGATTTCGAACCCGGCGCCCAATGGCAATATTCGAACACCGGCTATGTCGTCGCCGGCATGATCGTCGAGCGCGTCGCGCGCCAGCCGCTGCTCGAATTCCTTCAGCAGAACATCTTCCGCCCGCTCGGCATGCATCCGATCGACCAGGATCTGGCCCAGGGCCCCGGCTTCCCGGCGGGCTATCGCCGCGCCGCGCTCGGGCCGGTGCGGGTGGAAACGCCGCCGGCGCGCGGCTGGCTCTTCGCCGCCGGCGAGCTTTCGATGACCGCCGCCGATCTCGCCCGCTGGGACATCGCCCGGATCAACCGCGAGCTGCTTCCGGCGCGCGACTGGCAGGAGCAGGAGACCGCGATCCGGCTCAACAACGGCATGGCGACCAATTACGGGCTCGGCGTCCAGTTCGCGGACATTGCCGGCCATCACGCCGTGCTGCACGGCGGCGAGGCGGTCGGCTTCCTGTCGACCAACATCGTTTTCCCGGAGGATCGCGAAGCGGTCGTCGTTCTGGTCAACGCCTGGTTCGGCGACGCCCATGAACAGATCGCGCGCGGCATCATCGACATCCTTCATCCGCAAGGCAGCGCCGGCGATGCCGCCGCCCTTGCCACCGCGCGGCGGGTCTATGATCAGCTGCGCGCCGGGACGCTCGATCGAAGCCTCCTTCTCGAGGACGCCAACCATTATTTCACCGACGAGGTCCAGCACGACTATCAGTCGAGCCTCGCGCCGCTCGGGGAGCCCGACAGCTTCGTCGCGACCGGCCCGGCGCGGCTGCGCGGCGGCTTCGTCAACCGCAACTACCGGGTGAGCTACGAAGGGCGCCAGCTCACCATCGTCACCTATGCCGAGCAGGGCGGCGCGGGCCGGTTCGAGCAATATCTGGTGATGCCTTCGGGCTGACGCGACGAATGATCCGCCGCCTGGCCCAGCTCTATGCGGGCCTCCTCCTCTATGGCGTTTCGACGGCGCTCATGGTCCGGCCCGATCTCGGGCTCGATCCCTGGGGCGTGTTCCATCAGGGGGCGGCGCGCCATTCCGGGCTGAGCTTCGGCACGGTCGTCATCATCACCGGCGCGGCCGTGCTGCTGCTGTGGATTCCGCTGCGCGAGCGGCCCGGCATCGGCACGATCAGCAACGTCATCGCCATCGGCCTGGCCGCGGATGCGGCGCTCGCGCTGATCGGGTCGCCCGAGGGCCTGGCGGCACGCTACGCGATGCTCATCGCCGGGATCGTGCTGAACGGCGCGGCGACCGGCGCCTATATCGGCGCCCATCTCGGCCCCGGCCCGCGCGACGGGCTGATGATGGGGCTGGTGCGTCGCTCGGGGCTGTCGGTGCGTCTGATCCGCACCGCGATCGAATTGTCCGCGCTGGGCGCCGGCTGGCTGCTCGGCGGCACCGTCGGGATCGGGACGCTGCTTTACGCGGTGTCCATCGGCTGGCTGGTCCAGCTCTTCCTGCCCATCTTCGATCCGCGCCGCCGCGAGCCGGCCCGGACGGCCGCCCGCCCGACCTAGCGGATATCCTCCAGCCGCACGCCCTTCGTCTCGCGCGCAAGCAATGCCGAGAGCCCGCTCACCGCGCAGCAGATCGCGACGTAGATCGCCGCCGGATGCGCCGATCCGAAGCGGTGATAGAGCCACACCGAGATCAGCGGCGCGAGCGATCCGGCGACGATCGCGGTCAGCTGGTAGGCGATGGACGCGCCCGAATAGCGGATCCGCGTCGGGAAGAGCTCGGCGATCATCGCGGCCTGCGGCCCGTACATCGCGGCGTGGAACACCAGTCCGACGACCAGCGCCAGCGTGATCGCGACCGGCTCACCGCTCGCCAGCAACGGGAAGAAGGCGAAGCTCCACGCCGCCATTCCGAACCCGCCGATCGCATAGACCGGCCGCCGGCCGATCCGGTCGGAAAGCCGCGCGAAAGCGGGCACCGCGAACAGCTGCACCGCGGCGCCGATCAGCAGCGCGTTGAGCGCCAGGCTTTTGCTCTGATGGAAGAAATCGACCAGGAAGGTCAGCGAGACGACGGTCAGCACATAATAGCAGACATTCTCGCCGACCCGCAGGCCGGCGCCGGTCAGCACCGCGCCCGGCCGCTCGCGCAGCACATCGATCGCCGGCAGCTTCGGCGGCCCTTCTTCGGCCAGCGCCTCCTCGAACGCCGCGCTTTCTGTCACCTTGTTGCGGATATACCAGCCGACCGCGACAAGCACTGCCGACAGCACGAACGGCAGGCGCCAGCCCCAGGACAGGAAGTCGGCGTCGCTCTGCACGGCGGCCATGATCGCAAGCATTCCGGCGGCGAGCAGGTTGCCGGCGGGCACGCCGACCTGCGGCCAGCTCGCCCAGAAGCCGCGCCGCGCCGCATCGCCATGCTCGGCCGCCATCAACACCGCCCCGCCCCATTCGCCGCCGACCGCGAATCCCTGGACCAGCCGCAGGAGGACGAGCAGCGCCGGCGCCCAGATGCCGATCTGCGCGTAAGTGGGGAGAAGGCCGATCAGCACGGTCGAGATGCCCATCAGGACGAGGCTGAGCATCAAGAGCCGCTTGCGTCCGATCCGGTCGCCATAATGGCCGAAGACGATTCCGCCGACGGGCCGGGCGACGAAGCCGAGCGCGTAGGTGCCGAAGGAGAGCAATGTCCCGACCGCGGGATCGGCGGTGGGAAAGAAGAGATGGTTGAAGACCAGCGCCGCGGCGGAGCCGTAGAGGAAGAAATCATACCATTCGACGGTTGTGCCGATCAGGCTCGCCATCACCACCCGCCGAAGCGGCGTGCGCTGCGGATCCATTCGCTTCCTCCCTGCCCGTCTCAACCGGCGGTTCAAGCCGCCTTGTCGTTCGTCTTGGTCAGTAACCCATCAGCGCCAGCACTTCGCGGCGGCTGCGCTCGTCGTCACGGAACACGCCCATCATCCGGCTGGTCGTCATCATCACGCCAGGAGTCTTGACGCCCCGCGCCGTCATGCAGGCATGGCTCGCCTCGATCACCACCGCCACGCCCTGCGGCTGCAGATTGTCCCAGATGCAGTCTGCCACCTGCGCGGTCAGCCGCTCCTGCACCTGGAGCCGCCGGGCGAAGCCGTGAAGCACCCGCGCGAGCTTCGAGATGCCGACCACCTTGTCGCCCGGCAGATAGGCGATGGCCGCCTTGCCGATGATCGGCGCCAGATGATGCTCGCAATGCGACTGGAACGGGATGTCCTTGAGCAGAACGATCTCGTCATAGCCGCCGACCTCCTCGAAGGTGCGGCGGAGATGATGGGCGGGATCCTCGCCATAGCCCCGCGCATATTCCCGCCACGCCCGCGCGACCCGCTTCGGCGTGTCGCGCAGCCCCTCGCGCTCCGGGTCGTCGCCCGCCCATCGGATCAGGGTGCGGATCGCCTCCTGGACGTCGTCGGGCACGTGCACCTTGCCCGGTTCGTCGACGAGGTCGCCGTCGTCCGACGCATCAGCTTGTTCCGCCATTCGGAGCCTCCTTGGCCGAAAGCGGATACACAGATGCGTGGCGAAGGGAAACTAGTGCGGCGTCCGAGGGACGCGCGGCGGCGGGGGCAGCGGCGGCGGCGCCGATCCGCCGCGCGTATCCGGATAGCCTTCGGCGGCGGAGCGATAGTCCCCGCATTCCCGATGAGGGCCGCGCTCCCGTGTCCGCCCGTGGCGGTCGCGCCGCCCGCGACGGAGGCCTTGCGGGCGGTCGCATCCGCGCCCACGATCCCAGTCGACCGGCGTCCCGGCCGGATCGTGCGAGGCGCGATAGAGGCCGCGATCCCTCGCGCAGCCTGCAAGCAACGGTGCGGCGATGAGGCCGGCGATCACGGCCCGGCGGCTCGGGCAGCGGATCCATCGGTCTTCCCCTCCCACGCAGCACACCGAGAATGTGACGACACATCAACAGGTTGCGCGGGGAAGATGAACGGATGGTGACCCCGACAGGATTCGAACCTGTGGCCTACTGATTAGGAATCAGTTGCTCTATCCTGCTGAGCTACGGGGCCTCCGCAGATTTCAGCCATTTCTGCGATGCCGCGCGATCGGTCAAGCGGAACGAAACGGAACCGCGCGGCACAGCGTGGCACATCGGCGTCACATTTTTGGGCACAGCAGCATGACCGCGTCTGTCACCATCGGGCGGGCGCGCCGGCTCGCTCCCGCGCCCATCCGCTCAGCGCTCCTTGGAGGCGGCGGCGCCGGCGGTGGCCTTCACGTCGGTCTCGGGCAGCGGCGCGGCGCGGACCACGGCGCGCTGCGGCGTCGCCTCGGCAAGCTGGGCGCCGCCGGAGAGCCGCACGACGACATCGTCGACGCGAAGACCGCCGCGCTCGACGATCAGATTCTGCGTGCCATGCTCCTCCTCGCGCGTGTCGGCGGGGATCTCGCCCTCCCGCCGGAACCGGCGCCGCACATAATCGGCGAGCTCGCCGGCCGTGACCAGCCGGTCGCCGTCCCTGTCGGCGTCGCCGGTCATCCCTTCGCGCAGGAAATAGGCGAGGAAACCCCCGGCCTTGAACCGGCTCGCGACAAGGCTGGTGAGATCCTCCTCGGAGCTGAACAGGCCCATCACATTCGGCCGGTTGATGAGGTTGCGGAAACCCCCCGAAAAGCAGCTGTCGAGCACCACCATCTCCATGCGCGCATGGACGGTATCGAAGAGCTGCCCGAGCTCGACATCGCGCATCGCCGCGTCGCGAAGCTCGATCGTCTCGCTGCGTCCGTCCAGCTCGGCCGCGCTCACCGGCACGTCGACCTGGTCGCCGTGACCGGAGAAGAAGAAGAGGAAGAGGTCGTTCGGCCCGGCCGCCCGCGAGGCACGGGCAAAGGCATCCTGGACCGCCTTGGTCGTCGCCTGCTCATTGGTGAGCAGGATGCTCGCCGGGTGGAGCAGACCGCTGGCGCGAAGGCTGTTGAAAAGCTCGCGCGCGTCGGAATCCGTGTTGGGCAGGTTCGACGTGCGGCCACCATAGTCGGATACGCCCACCAGGATCGCGATGACCCGCGCGCCGCCCGGCACCGCATTCTGGCGCGCGACGCCGGGGCTTGGCCCAACGGCGAGGCGATATTCGCCGGTCGCGCCGGGGCGATAGGAGGTCACGGTGACAATATATTCGCCGTCTTCCGGGAGGACCCGGTCGATGCGGCTGTCGAGCGATGTCTCGCCGTTTTCATCGCGGCGGTCGTCATTGTCGTCCTGGCTGCCGTCCGGGTGACGCAGGATCAGGTAGGTGTCGAACTTCGCCGCGGTGAGATCGATCCGCACGCGCTGGCCGCGCCGCGCGGTGAAGCGATAACGATCGGTGAATTCGCCGCTCGCCATGCGGGCGTCGCCCTGCGCCAGCCGCCCGGTGACGACACTGCCGAACTGGATTGGCTGCGCCGGATCCGCGGTCGTGACCGGCATGTTCGCGGGCGGGAGCGAGGCGCGAAGCTGGTAACGGCCCGTTTCCCCCGGCCGATAGGTGGTGACGGCGATCCGGTAGGCGCCGTCGGCCGGAAGCTGCGCGACGATCCGGCTGTCGAGCGAATCGCCGCCGTTCGGCGCATCGTCATTGGCGAGGCTGAACCCGTCCGGTCCGGTGACGACGAGGTAGGAATCGAAATCCTCGGAATGGAGATCGAGCGCGACGCGTTGCCCGCGCCGGCCCTCAAGGACATAGACGGCCTGATACTTTCCCGACGGCAGCTGCACGCTGTTCATCGAAAGCTCGCCCTGCGCGGTCTGGCCGGCCTGGATCGCCGTCGGCGCTGTGCCGCCGCTTTGTCCGATCGCCGCCGGCGCGCCAAGCATGAGCGCCGCCGCGAGCGTCAGAGCCGTCTTCAACCCCCTCATTTCGTCCTCCCGAAAGAACGGTTCGCCGCACCTAATCCGGAAGTGTGACTGAAGGAAGAATGAATATGTCCGTCAGCATTCGGCCAGCTTGCCCGCCCACGCCGCGAACGGTTGAAGGTGTCGTATCTGGATGATACACTCAGGCGATGCTGCTCAAGATTTTGAAACACGTGGCCTTTTTGCTGGCCATCGGGCTGGGCGCGGCCTCGGCGCTTGCGGCCGCCACTGTCGATTGTCGCGCCGGGACCTATCGACTCGCCGACGGTGCGATCGTCGATGTCGCGCCATCGGAGGGCACGGCGCTGCGCTGGCGGAGGCTCGACGGCACGACCGGCCTTCTGTCTGGGCCCGGGCCCGAATATCGCAGCACGCTCGGCTGGACCGGCCGGCCGGACGGCATCATTGTTTCCTTCACCCCCTGCGCCGATCGCGGCATCCGTTTCGGCGGCACGCAGGGACGCAGGATCGACTTCGACACGACCGAGACCAGCTTCCGCAGCGGCGAGGTTTCTCTCGCCGGTCGCCTCGTCCTTCCGCGCGGGGCCGGGCCGGTGCCGATCGTCGTCCTGGTCCACGGATCGGAGCATGATTCGGCGCGCGAGCTCTATTCGCTCCAGCGGCTGTTGCCGGCGATGGGGATCGGCGCGTTCGTCTATGACAAGCGCGGCACCGGCGGATCGGGCGGCGCCTATACCCAGAATTATCTCACGCTTGCGCTGGACGCGGTCGCCGCGGCGCGCGAGGCGCGGCGGCTGGCGGGCGGGCGCGCCGGGCCGGTCGGTTATCAGGCGGGGAGCCAAGGCGGCTGGGTGGCGCCGCTCGCCACGCGGATCGAGCCGGTCGATTTCGTGATCGTATGCTTCGGCCTTGCCGTCTCGCCGGCCGACGAGGAGCGCGAGGCGATCGCCTATGGCATCTCCCGCCACGGCTTCGGCCCGGCGGCGGTCGCGCAGGCCAATGATTTCGCGGAGGCCTCGCTGACGATGCTTCGCTCCGGTTTCCAGGACGGCTACGCCCAGATGGAGGAGGCCCGCCGCCGCCACGGCTCCGCGCCCTGGTTCCGCCATGTGCGCGGCGATGTCACCCATGTCCTGATGCAGAAGAGCGAGGAGGAGCTGCGCCGGATCGGCCCGCCGCTCTTCGCCGGCCTCCAGCTCGATTACGATCCGATGCCGGTGCTTCGGAACCTCGATGTGCCGCAGCTCTGGATCCTGGCCGAGGAGGATATCGACGCCCCCAGCGCCGAGACCGCGCGCCGCCTCGACGCCCTCGCCGCCGCCGGCCGGCCGATCCGCGTCGCGATCTTCCCGGGCACCGAGCACGGCATCTACGCGTTCGAGACCACGGCCGACGACGAACGCCTCTCCACCCGCCAGCCGGAAGGCTATCTCAGGATGATGCGCGATTTCATCCTCACCCGACACCTCTCGGGCGACTATGGCGCGCAGCTTTCAGGCGCACGCTGACCGGCTCTTCGGAAGGGATTGGCGCGCCCGGAAGGATTCGAACCTCCGGCCCCCAGATTCGTAGTCTGGTGCTCTATCCAGCTGAGCTACGGGCGCGCGGGAAAGGGCGACATAGGGGGAAGGATGGGCGCGCGCAAGCCCGGACTGCACCGCTGTTGCCCCCGGCCGCCGCGCGGCATAGGGAGCGGATGTGACGATCGCCGCGCGCCGCCTTTCCCCCGCCCTTCTGATCGCCGCCTTCGCGCTCGCCGGCTGTGCGTCCAACGGGCAGTTTCCGTCCCTCGCCATACGACCGGCTGAGCTCGATTCGTCGATCGAGCCGCCCGAGCACGCACCCGTCGAAGTCGCGCCCGACGCCGCGCTCGGCCGCGACGTGTCGCTGCTGATCGGCGAAGCGGAGGCCGGCGGGCGCGACTTCGAGGCCGCCTACGCCCCCGCCGAGGCGGCGGTCGCCCGTGCCGGGGCGAGCGGATCGGACAGCTGGGTCGATGCCCAGGTCGCCCTCTCCCGGCTCGAGGCCGCGCGGGGCCGCGCCGCCGGCGCGCTCGGCGAGCTGGAGCAGATCGCGGCGCGCCGTTCGAACCAGGCCACGAACGAGGCCGATTATGCGGCGCTCCAGTCGGCGATCGACCGGCTGTCGCGCCAGGCCGAGGAGCATCTCGACCGGCTCAATCGGCTGAAGGCGCGCCTCGGCGATTGAGCGCGGCCACGTGCCGCTCGGCGAGCTCGGCATAATGGGCGACGCCGGCCCGCATCGATTCGATATCGGCCAGGGTCAGATCGCGCACATATTTGGCGGGGCGGCCGGCCCAGAGCTGGCCCGAAGGGACGCGCCTGCCGCTCGTCAGCATCGCGCCGGCGGCGAGCATTGCATCGCCCTCGATCTCGCAATCGTTCATCACGATCGCGCCGAGGCCGACAAAGGCGCGATCATGCAGGCGACAGCCGTGGATCATCGCGAGATGACCGATCAGCACCTCGTCGCCGATGATCGTCGCGTGGCCGGCCTCTGCGCCGGGATGGGGCGATTCGACATGGATGACGCTGCCGTCCTGGACGTTGCTCCGCGCACCGATGCGGATCCGGTTCACGTCGCCGCGAAGCACGCAATTGTACCAGATGCTGGAGCGGGGGCCGACCGCGACGTCGCCGATCAGCCGCGCGCCCGGCGCGACGAAGGCCGCGGGGTCGACGAGCGGCGCCTTGCCGTCGAAGCTCAGGAGCGTTGCGCCGTCCATGCCGCCTTCTCGATCTCATAGACGATGATCGGACCCTCCGCCCAGGCGGGGCCCCCATAATCGAGATCGGCCCGGCGGGTCATGCCGAGCCGCTCCATCAGCCCCCAGCTCGCACGATTGCCGGTCACGGTGAGCGCGATGACGCGAGGAGCCCCGAGCCGGTCGAACGCGAAATCGAGCGAGGCGATCGCCGCCTCCTTTGCATAGCCCTGCCCCCAGGCGTCCTCGCGCAGCCGCCAGCCGATCTCATAAAGCCCCTCGACCGGCGATCCGGCATCGTCGGCGATCTTGATCCCGCAAAAGCCGAGCAGCGCCTTGTCCGCCTTTCGCTCGACCGCCCAGAAGGTGAAGCCGCGCTCGCCATGCCAGCGCATGATGCGCGCGCGCAGCCGATCGGGAATGTCCGCCTCCGGCAGCGGCCCGCCAAGCCAGCGCATCACCGCCGGCGTGTTGGTATGCGTGATGAACGGGGCGATATCCGCCTCGCTCCAGTCGCGCAGCACGAGCCGCGGCGTTTCGATCACCGCCGCGCTCAACGCCGCCCCGGCCACAGGTTGCGCCAGTTGATGATCGGCAGGATCGAGGCGTGATCGTCGCTCCACCCGCTGAAGCCCGGCGTCGGCGTCAGCGTCTCCCAATTGGCGGCGTCCGCCCCGCTCAGCCGCGTCAGTCGCTCCAGCGTCGTGGGATTGCGCGACAAAGCGATCCAGACCGACACCGTCGCGTTCAGCGTGAGCTCCTCGTCGGTCGGCACATATTCCATGACCTGCATCTGCCAGCCATCCTCGCGCGCGATCTCCGCGACCACCGGCTTGAGGTCGAGATAGCGGTTGGAGATGTGGAAAAGCACGATCCCGTCGTGCTGCACGGCGCGCCCATAAGTGGTGAGCGCCTCGCGCGTCAGCAGGTGCATCGGCACCGCATCCGATGAGAAAGCGTCGATCGCGAGGATGTCGAGCGAGTTTCGCGGCGCATGGGCGAGGCTGATTCGGGCGTCGCCGAGGACGATCCGCGCCTGCGGGGCGCAGCGCGACAGGAAGCTGAACCGGTTGCGCGCCACCTCGACCATCGCCGGATCGATCTCGAAGATCGTCCAGCTTTCGCCCGGGCGGAAGTAACAGGAGAGCGTGCCGCTGCCGAGGCCGACGATGCCGACCCGCGGATGCGCGCCATAGAGCGCGAAGGCGTTGGCGAGGGTCAGCCCGACCCCGGATCGGCGCGCATAATAGCTCGTCGGCACCGTCTCCAGCCCGGGCAGGACGTTCTGGATCCCGTGCACGGTCGTCCCATGGGTCAGCACGCGCGCGGTGAGGCTATTCGTCACCGGATCGCGGCGGTCGCTCACCTCATAGACGCCGAAATAGGATCGCGTGCGCGCCTCGCCATGGGTGATGATCGTCCAGCCGCCATAGCTCAGCATCAGTGCGCCGAGCGCGATCACATAGGGCCAGGGACGACCCAGGCAGGCGAGCGCGATCAGCGAGATGATCACCGAAATCAGCATCGCCAGCATCGGCGACGATCCGAACATGCCGGCGCCCGCCTCGAACGACAGGACGAGCGCGAGCAGCGGCGCGACGATGCCGAGCGCGACCCGCCAGCGCGCGGGCCAGGGAACCAGCACATATTGGGGCACGAGCAGCGCGGCGGCGAGGATCAGCAGCGGATGCTCGTAAGCCCAGTTGAAGACGAGCGGAGCGACGATCGCGCAGAACAATCCCCCAAGCATCCCGCCGAACGACATCGCGAGGTAGAATTTCGTGAGGTGGCCGACCGCGGGCCGCAGCCGGAACAGCTGGCTGTGCAGCGCGACGGCGATCGCCAGCATCAGCACCAGGCCGAGGGTCACCGCGAACAGCGGGTTGCTTGCGCCGCGCGCGAAGACCGGCCCGCCGCACACCAGGATGACCAGCGGCGCGAGCAGGGTGATCGAATCGGCGAGTCTGCGCCGCTCGGCGAAGGCGATGACGAAGCTCAGCAGATAGAGGCCGAGCGGGAGCACCCACAGCAGCGGGATCGCGACGATATCGATGGTGAGATGCGTCGTCGTCGAGAGCATCAGGCCCGAGGGGACGGCGGCGAGCGCGATCCAGTGGAGGATGCGCCTGGCGGTCGGCGGCGCCTCGGTCTCCTCGGGTACCGATTCGACCGCCTTTCCCGGAACGGTCAGCGCGCAGGCGGCGACGAGCAGGACCAGCAGCGCGTAAATGCCGGTCCACAGCCAGCTTTGCTGGCGAAGGCCGAGCAGCGGCTCGACGATCAGCGGATAGGAGATGAGGCCGGCGAAGCTGCCGAGGTTGGACGCGGCGTAGAGCGGATAGGGATCGCCGCGACTGCTTTCCAGCGCATACCAGCGCTGCATCAGCGGCGCCTGGGCGGAGACGATGAAGAAGACCGGCCCGATCGACGAGATCAGGAACCAGGGCACCCAGAATTCGGGCTCGCCCGTCGTCGGCGGCAGCGCGCTGGTCAGCCCGATCGGCAGCCACAGCGCGGCGAGGCCGAGAAGGATGATGTGGATGCCCACCTGCCGGCGCGGCCGCAGCCGCGCGAGCCAGTGGGCATAGCCGTAACCGGCCAGCAGCAGCGCCTGATAGACCAGCATCGCGCTGTTCCACACCGACGGCGCGCCGCCGAGGCGCGGCAACGCCATGCGCGCCACCATCGGCTGGGTAAGAAACAGCAGAAACGAGCCGGTGACGATCGTTGCGACGAACAGCGACCGCGCATGGCGCTCGCTCATGCGCGCCGGCGCCGGCGTTTCCGCGGTGTCCCCGGTCACGCCCCGAGCAACCGCGCCGCATGGGCGGCATGATAGGTGAGCACGCCCGAGCAGCCGGCCCGCTTGAACGCCATCAGCGTCTCGAGCACCAGGGCGTCGCGCTCCCCTGCCCCGGCCGCGACGGCGGCCTCGATCATCGCATATTCGCCGGACACCTGGTAAGCGAAGACAGGGACTTCGAAGCGGTCCTTCACGCGCCGGATGATGTCGAGATAGGGAAGGCCCGGCTTCACCATCACCGTGTCGGCCCCTTCGGCGAGATCGAGCGCGACCTCGCGAAGCGCCTCCTCGGCATTGGCCGGATTCATCTGATAGGTCTTCTTGTCGCCCTTCAGCAGCCCGCGCGATCCGACGGCGTCGCGGAACGGCCCGTAGAAGGCCGAGGCATATTTGGCGGCATAGGCCATGATCTGGACGTTGACATGGCCTGCCTGTTCGAGGGCTGAACGGATCGCCCCCACGCGGCCGTCCATCATGTCGGATGGCGCGACGATGTCCGAACCCGCCTCGGCCTGGACCAGCGCCTGGCGCACCAATATCTCGCTCGTCACGTCGTTGAGAACATAGCCGGCCGCATCGACGATCCCGTCATGGCCGTGGCTGGTATAGGGATCGAGCGCGACGTCGGTGAGCACGCCGATCTCGGGCGCCGCCGCCTTGATCGCGCGGATCGCCCGGCACATCAGATTGTCGGGATTGAGCGCCTCGCGCGCATCCTCGCTGCGCAGCTCGCGCGGCGTGTTGGGAAAGAGCGCGACGCATGGAATGCCGAGATCGCGCGCCTCCCTCGCCCGCTCGCCGATCCGGTCCACCGTCCAGCGCGAGACGCCGGGCAGGGTCGCGATCGGCTCCTCGCCCCCCTCGCCTTCGGTGACGAAAAGCGGCCAGATGAGGTCGGCGGGCGTGAGCACATTTTCGGCGACGAGCGCCCGGCTCCACGGCGCGGAGCGGGTGCGGCGGAGGCGCAGCGCGGGAAAGGAGGCAAGGCTCATGGCGGGAGGCGGCTTAGCGCGTGCCGGCGCCTTCGCCTAGAACATCTTAACCAGCCGGGTTGAGCCGCCCGCCCGGCTCGGTCGTCGCCTCCGCTTCCTCGATGGCTTCGGCGACGCTGATCGGTGCGCCCATCCGCGCTTTGCGCCATCCGCCATGAAGATAATAGCCGGTCGCCATCGCGAGATTGGCGAGCGAGCTGACCGGGAAGCTCAGCCACAGGGCGTCGGCGCCGAGCCAGGGATAGGCGCCGAGCGCGAAGCCGAGCCGCACCGGAAAGAGGCCGATGGCGAAGATGATGAGCGGCCCGACGACCGCACCGTTCGCGCGCACCGTGCCGAACAGGATCATCGTGACGCCGAGCAGGAGGAAGCTCCAGGTCGCGAGCAGCTGGATATGTTCGGCGATCGGCAGGGCGGGGCTGTGACCGCCCAGGAAAAGCGCGAGCGCCGGCCGATCCGCGATCGCGAGCAGCACGACGAGAATGCCGGTGATCGCGAAATTGTAGAGAATGCCCGATCGGGCGACGAGGCCCACCCGGTCCCACCGGCCGGCGCCGATATTCTGTGCCGCCATCGCGCTCACGGCGGCGCCCAGCGCCATCGCCGGCATCTGGATATAGGTCCAAAGCTGCATGGCGACGCCAAAGGCCGCGGTCGTGTCGACGCCCTCGCGATTGACGAGGCCGAGCGTGGCGAGCGCCGAGGCGGAGATGACGATCATCTGCAACCCCATCGGGATGCCCTTCAGGATGATCGTCCTGAGCAAGGCGGGATCGGGGATGAGGTAGCGAAGCTCCGCCCCGCGCAGCCGCAGCGGCAGATCGCGCGCGTAGATGTAGATGAGGATCCCGATCAGCGCGACATAGTTGGCGATCACCGTCGCCATCGCCGATCCGGCGATTCCGAGCCGCGGCGCCGGGCCGAGGCCGAGGATGAAGACCGGGTTCAATCCGCTGTCGAGCACGACCGAGACGATCATGAACCAGAGCGGCGTCATCGCGTCGCCCGTCCCGCGAAGGCCCATCATCACCACCACCGCGAGCAGCAGCGGCGGCATCGCGATGAAAATCACCCGCAGATAGGCGACCGCCAGCGGCTGCGAGGCCGGCGGAGTCGCGAGCAGGTGGAGCAGCGCCGGCGCGAATATCCATCCGAGCACCGCGATCGCGAGCGCAACCGGCACGAAGGCGCCGGTCACGGTCCCGAACGCGCGGCGCAGCCCGTCCATGTCGTGCCGCCCGAACGCCTGGCCGATCAGCACCGTCGCCGCCATGCCGAAGCCGAAGACGAACGACATCAAGAGGAACATGGTGAGATTGGCGTTCGATGTCGCCGCCAGCGCATCCTCGCCAAGGAAGCGCCCCACCCAGATCGTGTTGATCGATCCGTTGAGCGACTGGAGGATCGACGAGATCAAGGTCGGCACCGCGAAGGCGATCAGCGTCTTGCCGATCGGCCCTTGCGTCAGATCGCGCATGCCGGGGCGGCCCGAACCTTGCGGCGCCCGTCTCTCGTCCGTCATACCTGCCCCCTGCAAGGCGCGTCCCGGGCGAGATAGGGCGCCGGCGCGGCGGGTTCATCGCGCGCGCCGCCCGGCCTCGCCCAGGGTGAGCGGACGCTCCTTTAGCCGAGCCGCGCGAGCGCCGCGCGATATTTTTCCGCCTCGGACGATTTTTCGGAATGATCCGCGCGGGCCTTTTCCACCGCCTCGGGCTTGGCCCGTTCGACGAAGCTCGGATTGGCGAGCCGTGCGGCGAGCGAATCGCGCTCCTTCTCGGCGGCTTCCGCGGCCTTGGCGAGCCGCGCCTTTTCCGCCGCGATATCGATCACGCCTTCGAGCGGGAGGATGAAGGTCGCCTCGTCGACGACGATCTGGGCCGCGCCGCCAGCGGGCGCCGCCTCGCCTTGCGTCTCGACCCGGGCGAGCCGTCCGAGCGCCGCCGCATTGGCCGCGAGCCGCGCCGTCGTCGCCGGATTCGCCCCCTGGACGTGCAGCGCCAGCCGCGCGCCGGGCGGCACGTTGAGCTCGGAGCGCGCCGCGCGGATCGCGCTCACCAGTCGGATCAACCAGTCGATCTCCGGCCCCGCCTCTGGATCGATCGCGCGCGCGTCGGGCATCGGCCATCTGGCGACGATGATCGGATAGGGTCGATCCCCCATCGCGTTCCACAGCTCTTCCGTCACGAAGGGCATGAAGGGGTGCAGCATGACCAGGATCTGGTCGAGCACCCAGCCGGCGACCGCCCTGGTCTCCTCGTCGATCTGGCCCTTGATCAGCTCCAGGTACCAGTCGCAGAACGTGCCCCAGATGAACTGGTAGATCGCATTGGCGCTCTCGTCGAAACGGAATTCGGCGATCGCAAGATCGATCGCCTGCACCGTCTTCACCGTCTCGCCGACGATCCATTTGTTGACCGGCTGGGCCGCAGCCGGCGGCTCGATCGCGCTCGATGCGCCGATGCCGTTCGCCTGGCAGAAGCGCGCGGCGTTCCACAGCTTGGTCGCGAAGTTGCGATACCCCTCGACCCGCTTCTCATCCATCTTGATGTCGCGGCCCTGGCTCTCCATCGCCGCCATGAAGAAGCGCAGCGCATCCGCGCCATATTTGTCGATCAGCCCGAGCGGATTGACGACATTGCCCTTCGACTTGGACATCTTCTGCCCGTCGGCGGCGCGGACGAGGCCGTGCAGGTAGAGCGTGCGGAACGGCACGTCGCCCACGAAGTGCATCCCCTGCATCATCATCCGCGCATCCCAGAAGAACAGGATGTCGAAGCCGGAGATCAGCACGTCGTTGGGGTAGCGGCCGAGCGCCTTCACGTCCGTGTCGGGCCACCCCATCGTCGCGAACGGCCAGAGCGCGGAGGAAAACCAGGTGTCGAGGACGTCGGGGTCCTGCCGCAGCGCGACGCCCGCCCCGGCCTGCGCCTGCGCTTCCTCTTCGCTCGCCGCGACGAAAATCCGGCCGTCGTCCGCGAACCAGGCGGGGATCCTGTGACCCCACCAGAGCTGGCGGCTGACGCACCACGGCTGGATGTTCTCCATCCAGTTGAAGAAGGTCTTTTCCCACGTCTTCGGCACGATCCGGATCGCGCCGGAGCGGACCGCCTCGATCGGCCCCTTGGCCAGCGTCGCGGCATCGACATACCATTGGTCGGTCAGCCACGGTTCGATCACCACGCCTGAGCGGTCGCCGTAAGGCGTCTGGATCGTGCGCGGCTCGGCGTCATGCGCGGCGCCGTCCTTGTCGACATAAGGGACCAGCGCGCCCTCGTCCTTCAGCCGCGCCACCACCAGCTTTCGCGCCTCGAACCGGTCGAGGCCGATCAGGTCCTCGGGGATCAACCCGTCGGCCGTCTGGGTGACCTGCGCCCTGGCGTCGAGCATGTTGAGCATTTCGGCCGGTTTGAACCCGGCGCGCCTGCCCACTTCGAAATCGTTGAAGTCATGCCCCGGCGTGATCTTGACCGCGCCGGTGCCCAGCGTCGGATCGGCATGTTCGTCCGGGATCACCGGGACCAGCCGGCCGGTGATCGGCAGCCGCACCTGCTTGCCGATCATCGTCCTGTAGCGCTCGTCATCGGGATGGACGGCGACCGCCATGTCGGCGAGCATCGTCTCCGGCCGGGTCGTCTGAACCTCGATGCTGCCCGAGGCGTCGGCGAGCGGATAGCGCAGCTTCCAGAAGCTGCCCTGCACCTCGCGCGTTTCGACCTCCAGATCGCTGATCGCGGTGCCGAGGCCCGGATCCCAGTTCACCAGGCGCTTGTCGCGATAGATCAGGCCCTGGTTGTAGAGATCGACGAACACCTTGAGGACGGCCCGCGAAAAGCCCTCGTCCATGGTGAACCGTTCGTTCGCCCAGTCCATCGAGCAGCCGAGCCGGCGCAGCTGCCGCGTGATCTCGCCGCCGCTCTCGGCCTTCCATTCCCAGACCTTGGCGACGAATTCCTCGCGCGTGAAATCGGTGCGCTTCTGCTGGCGCTCGTTCAGCTGCCGCTCGACCACCATCTGCGTCGCGATGCCGGCATGGTCGGTGCCGACCACCCAAAGCGCGTCCTTGCCCTTGAGCCGGGCGTGGCGGACGAGGATGTCCTGCAACGTATTGTCGAGCGCATGGCCGATATGGAGCGATCCGGTCACGTTCGGCGGCGGGTTGACGATCGTCCACGGCTCCGCGCCCGGGCGTTCCGGGTGGAACAGCCCGTTGCGCTCCCAATGATCGTACCAGCGCGCCTCGATCGCGGCGGGGTCGAAAGTCTTCGGCAATTCGCTCATGCCGTGGCGCTTAGCGGAGAGACGCCGCGCCCGGCAATGGCGGCCTTTCGCCTTATCGCGCGGTCAGCGGCGCATCGCCCGGGCCGCGGTGGAGCCAGCGCGCCATCCAGCCCTGGACCTCCGCATACCACTGGATCGAATTGCGCGGCTTCAGCACCCAGTGATTCTCGTCCGGGAAGACGAGCAGGCGCGAGGGGATGTCGCGCCGCTGGAGCGCGGTGAACACGCCGAGGCCCTGGCTGTAGGGGATGCGGAAATCGCGTTCCGAATGGATCACCAGCGTCGGCGTGCGCCAGTTCTGGGTGAACCGCGCCGGATTCCACCGCTCCATCGTCGCCGCCGCCTGCGGGTTGGTATAGGCGCCGCCGAATTCGTGGTCGTTGAACCACAATTCCTCGGTTTCGAACGACATGGCGCGGGTGTCGAAGACGCCGTCATGGGTGACGAGGCAGCGGAAGCCGTCATTCCACTGGCCGGCGATCCAGTTCACCATATAGCCGCCATAGGAGCCGCCGAGCGCGCAGGCATTATGGATGTCGATGCCGCCATCCTCGCGGCCCGCGGCGGCGAGGCCGAGCCGCAGGTCCTGGAGCGGCTTGCCGCCCCAGTCGCGGTTGATCGCATCGGTAAAGGCCTGGCCGTAGCCGGTGCTGCCGTGGAAATCGATCGTCACCGCCGCATAGCCGGGCGCGGAGAACAGCCACGGATTCCAGCGATAGGACCAGCCGTTGCCGAACGAGCCCTGCGGCCCGCCATGGATCAGCAGCGCGACCGGGAGACGGCCGGCGGCATTGGCCGGCTTCACGATCTGCCCCCACACCGTGTCGCCATTGGCACCGCGGAAGTGGAAGCGCTGGACGTGGACGGGATCGAGATCGGCGAGCTTGTCGGCATTGACCTGCGTGAGCTGTGTCACCCGCCCGTCGGGCGCGAGATGATAGAGATCGTCCGGCGCGGTCAGCGAATTGAGCGTGTAGATCACCGATCCGTCGGCGAGCGGGACGACATTGCCGACCGTGCCGCCCTCGGTCAGCCGCGTCGCGCGGCCGGTGGCGATGTCGATGCGGAAGAGCGGTTCGTCGAGCACTTCGCCGGCCGTGACCAGCAGGCTGCGCGAATCGCTCGCCCAGGCGATCGACGCAACCGAGCGGTCCCAGCCTTGCGTCAGCGCCCGAGTCTCGCCGGTCTGGAGGTTGCGCAGGTGGATGACGACGCGATCCGATTCATAGCCCGGTCGCGCCATCGCGCCCCAGGCGAGCCAATGCCCGTCCGGCGAGACTGCGGGCAACGTATCGGTCGCCTGGTTGGCGGCGGTGAGGTTGGCCGGCGCGCCGCCGTCCACCGAGGCCGCGAAAATGTCGAGATTGGTCGAGCTCGCCTCGATCCGTCCCGCCTCGCGAAGCGCGAAATAGAGCGTCCGGCCGTCGGGGCTCCACGCCAGCTCTTCCGCGCCGCCGAAGGGCTTGGAGGGCGCATCGCCGGTGAGATTGGTCGCGACCGGCGTCCCCGCCCCCTGCGCCCGCCCGTCGCCCAGCGGCACGATGAAGATGCGCGAGCGCACGCCCGGCGTCACCCACGTATCCCAATGGCGGACGAAGAGCTGGTCGTAGGTCCGCCCGCTCCCCTGCCCGGCCGTCGCCGGCGGCGGCACGTTGCCGCATTCGATGTCGGCACAGCGCAGGTCGCGATCCGCCCACACGGCGACGCGATCGCCGGTCGGGGCCAGCAGGTAGCCGCCGAGGTCCACCGAAAAGCGGGTCACCTGCTGCGGCTGCCCGTCGGCGCCCTGGCCGCCGATCGCGATCCGCCACAGCTGGTCGCTGCCCGAGGCGTCGGTCATGTAATAGAGCCAGCGCCCGTCCGGCGAGAAATGCGGATCATGCTCATTATGGTCGGCGCTGGACGCGATCTTCACCGCGCGGCCACCCGGCGCGCTCATGTCGAGCAGCCACAGATCGGTCCGGCCGCGATTGGCCTCGAGGTCGGTCTCGCGCAGCTGATAGGCGATCCACCGCCCGTCGGGCGAGGCGGCCGGCGCGCCGATCCGTCGCATCGTGGCGAGATCGGTCGCGGTCATCGGGCGGGCGAAGGCGGCGGGGCCGGCGGCGAAGGCGAGCAGCGCAAGGCTCGCGGCGAGCAGCTTCTTCATGGCGCCAAGGGGTAGCGCAGCCGAAGCCCGCGCGGAAGACTTAAAGGCTGCGCCCGGTGATCCGCGCGATCTCGCGGGTGACGAGCGTCTCGACGATGCCGGGCAGATTTTCGTCGAGCCAGTCCTTCAGCATTGGCCGCAGCATCTCGCGCACCACCGCCTCGAGCGCGCCGGCCTCGGGCGGCGCTTCGGTGCGCTGGCGAAGCGCGGAGAGGCTGGCGAGCCGTTCGCGGCTGGCGGCCGCCGCATCGCTGGACATCAGCCCGGCGGCTTCCGACACCGGATCGTCGAGCTCGAGCACGTCATCCTCGGGCGCCGAGGCCGCAGGCTCCTCGCCGGCGACATCCCTGCGGGCGCGCGGGCCGGGCTGGGGCGCGCGATGATCCTCCGCGATCACCCGTTTGATCGAGGCGAGTATCTCTTCCATCGACGGATCTTGGCGCGCGTCACCCATAGCGGCGCATCTATTGCCTATTGCGGCAGCTGTGTCACGGGGCTGTTTGCGTTCGTCGGCACGGTCCGCGTAGAGGTGATCCGCGGTTCGGGGCCATCGTCCCAATCCGACCAGTCGTGGCGATGGGCATTGTAGTCGGCGATCGGATCGTAGAGCGGCCCGCCGTCGAGGTTGAGATCCTCCGCCTCGGCCTTGCCCATGACGTTGAGCAGCTGGAAGCCGGCGACATAGGCGTCGTGCCGCGCGGTGACCAGCGCGACCTGGCTGTTGAGCAGCTCCTGCTCGGCATTGAGGACGTCGAGCACGTTGCGCGTGCCGACCGTCTGTTCGGCCCGCGTGCCTTCGAGCGCGAGCTGGTTGGCCGCCACCGCGACCTCGTTCGATGCGATCGCGTCCATCGCCGCGCGATAGGCGGCATAAGCGGCGCGGGTGCTCGCCACGACCTGCCGCTCCACCGCGACCGACTGCTCCAGGAATTGCGAGCGGGTCGCCTGCGCCTGGCGCACGCGCGCGGCGGCGCCGCCGCCCTGGTAGAGCGGCCAGTTGAGCTGGAGCCCGATGCCGTTCACGGTCGTGCTGTTCGGCAACGTCCCGTTCGGCAGGCCAGCCGATTCGTCGGCGGTGCCGAGCGCGTTGACATATTGGGTCTGGTTGACGGCCGAGATGGTCGGCAGCCGGGCGCCACGGGCGACCGCGACGTCAAATCCGGCGGCGCGCGCCTGGGCGACGATCGAGGCGAGATCCGAATTGTTCTCGAGCGCGACGTCGCTCGCCTCGTCGGGCGATCCGGGCAGCGCGGGCAGCGTCGGCGGCGGCTGCAGGTCGCCCGCCGACTCGCCGATCACGCGGCGGTAATTCTCCTCGCTCGATTCGAGCTGGCTTTGTGCCGACAGCAGCTGCGAGCGGGCGAGCGCAAGCCGCGCCTCCGATTGCGCGACGTCGGTGCGGGTGAGGTCGCCGACCTCGAACCGGTCGCGCGTCGCCTGGAGATTCGTCTCCAGCACGCGGACGTTGTTCTGGTTGAGCTGGACGATCGATCGATCCCGGATCACGTCCATATAGGCGGTCACCGCGTCGGTGAAGACATCGCCCTCGGTCGCGCGCAGATCGGCGCGGCCGGCATCGACGCGGCTGTTCGCCGCCCGCACCGAATTGCGCACCCGGCCGCCCGAGTAGAGCGGCAGGCTCACTTCGGCGCCGGCGGAGAGCGTCCGCCCGTTCTGGCCGACGATATTGTGGGTGACGAGATCCTGGTTGAGCCCGGCATTCACCGAAACCTGCGGCCGCCCCTGTGCGCGGGCGATGGCGACGCTCTCATCGGTGCCGCGCAGCCGGGCACGCTCGCCAAGCAAGGTCGGATTGGTGTTGTAGGTGCGCACGAGCGCGTCGCGAAGCGTCTGCACGGGGCCGGTCTGGACCGGGGCGGGCACGTCCGATCGGGCCATGTCCGCCGGCATCGGTGGGCCCTGGACCGGCGCCGCCGGCTGCTGTGCCGGGGCGGCGGTCGCCGCAAGCGCGGCCCATCCGACCGTGGCTAGAAAGGCTCCCCGCATCAGGCTGTCACTCCGTTTCAAAAGCTGAATCCGCGCGGCTTCGCGAACCCGGGAAGGATCGCGGCGGCCGCATCGGCGATGATCGTGGCGCCGAGCGCATGGCCGGCGACGCGGCCGATGGCAAGGCGGGTGACGCCCCGGTCGATCAGCCCATAGGCGATCTCGCCGCCCTCGACCTGATCGAGGATCGCCTGCGGAATCTCCTCGACGGCGCCGTCGATCAGGACGAAATCATAAGGTGCGCCGGCGGCATGGCCCTGGTTCAGCGGCCCTTCCACCACGGTCACGCCAGATCCGGCCAGCGCGTCGCGCGCCCGCGCGGCGAGATCGGCTGATTCCTCGAGCGCCGTCACCGATTCGACGAGACGGGCAAGGACGGCCGCCGAATAGCCGGTGCCCGCGCCGATCACGAGGGCCCGCTCGCTTCCCTTGAGATGCGCTTCGGTGAGCAGCCGGCCGAGCACCATCGGCGGGTTGAGCGCGCGGCCGCCGCCGAGCGGCACCAGGGCGTCGGCATAGGCGATGGCGCGCCGGTCATCGGGCACGAAACGCTCGCGCGCGACCTCGCTCATCGCCGCGATCACCGCGGGATCGTTCACTCCTGTCGTCCGCAGCTGGCTTGCCACCATCGCGCGGCGCATCTGATCGAAATTCTGCTCGGTCATCTGGCGGGTTCTACTCGCATAACTGTTATAGCGATGCAATACACTTGTTCGTTTCGGAGGCTTTTATCGGCTGCCCCCCTCAAGGCCAAGCGGAGATGGCCTCTCTTCGCAAATGCAGCAAGGGCCATGCCAGCTTTTTCGGAACTTGCCGGCCAAGGCGGCCGTCGCCCCGAGCCGGCGCCGCGATCTGGTCCCGGCGTCCGTATCCGGACAGATGATGTCCGCCAGCGGACAGTTGGCGCGGCGGCGCCGCTCCTGTAGCGCGGGCGCGATGGACGGCGTGGACGGACCCTTCGACCGGCAGCTGCGGCGGTTGCGGCGCGATCGCGCGGCGCGGCACCCCGATGCCGATTATCTGCACCGCCGCGCCGCCGCGGAGCTCGGCGAGCGGCTGGATCTCGTCACCCGCCGCTTCGATCGCGCGCTCGATCTCGGCTGCGGCGCCGGCGCGATGGGGGCCGAGCTCGCGGCGCGCGGGATCGCCGTCGTTTCCGCCGATGCCGGCCCGGCCTTCGCCGCCGCGGCCGGAGGCGTGCTGTGCGACGAGGATCGCCTGCCCTTCGCCGACGGCGCCTTCGATCTCGTCACGTCGGTCGGCGCGCTCGATTCGGTGAACGACCTTCCGGGCGCGCTGACGCTGATCCGCCGGGCACTGAGGCCCGACGGCCTCTTCCTGGCCGCCTTTGCCGGCGCCGGGAGCCTGCCCGCGCTGCGCGGCGCACTGCGGGCCGCCGAGGAGGCGGAGGACGTCGCGCCGGCGCCGCGCCTCCATCCGCAGATCGACGTGCGCGCGGCCGGCGACCTCCTCACCCGCGCCGGCTTCGCGCTTCCGGTGGTCGACCGCGAGGAGGTGATCGTCCGCTTTTCCTCGCTCGGCCGCCTGGTCGCCGATCTGCGGGGCATGGCGGCGACCAACATCCTGCTGGAACGATCGCGCACGCCGTTCGGGCGGTTCGGCCTCGCCGCCGCGACCGCCCATTTCGCCGCCTCGGCCGACGCCGACGGTCGCACGGCGGAGCGGTTCGAAATCCTCTACCTCAGCGGCTGGGCGCCGGACCCCGATCAGCCGCGCCCCGCCCGCCGCGGCAGCGCCGTCGCCTCGCTCGCCGACGCCCTCAAAGCAGGGCCGCGAGCATCGGGATAAGGGGCGCATCGGCCGGGGGCATCGCCCCGGCGTCCATCTCCTCGGGGCGGAGCCAGTCGATCGCCTCGGCCTCGATCGGTCGCGGGGTGCCGCGCCACCTGCGGCACAGATAGAGCAGCAGGATCAGGTGCCGCTCGCCGAGCGGCGCGCTGGCGAAGCAGCCCGGAGCGACATCCGCCGGGTCGACCGCGATGTCCAGCTCCTCGGCGAGCTCGCGCGCGAGCGCCGCCTCCGGCGTTTCGCCAGGCTCGACCTTGCCGCCGGGAAATTCCCACAGGCCCGCCATCGCCTTGCCGGCCGGCCGGCGCTGGAGCAGCACCCGGCCTTCCGCATCCGCGAGCGCCGCGGCAACGACAATCATTGTCGGGATTTTTGCCACGCCACGGACCCCCGGTAAGTTTTTCTTAACTTCTCGAACACTAATTTGCAGCCAAACGTACCAAAAAGATACGTGTGGAGGTCGCGATGTGGGAGCCTCACGGTTTATTCCGTGACGAAAAGGGCGCGACGGCTATCGAATATGGCCTGATTATCGCGATGGTGGTGCTGGCAATGTTCGGCGCCCTCTCCCAGCTCGCCGGCGTCACGACCGGAATGTGGAACAACGTATCTTCGGAAGTCATCGATCATACGTGATCCGATTAAGTATTTGGAAACTTCCTCCTCCTAGAACCCAGGCTAGCTGACCCGGATCTTTTGGAGCGGGGACGGCCCGGAAGTGTGGACTTCCAAAAGTGGGATTGGAACCAAGGAGACCGGAAATGCAGTTCATTCGCAAGATTTTCAAGGACAAGAAGGGCGCCACCGCCATCGAGTACGGCCTGATCGCCGCGCTCATCGCCGTTGCCGCCATCGCCGCCATGCAGGGCCTCGGCACCGCGCTGAACTCGACGTTCAACAACGTCTCGACCGCGATGACGACCCCGGCGAGCTAAGCTTCGACGCGACAGCGACGAAAGAAGAGGGCGGCGGAAGCAATTCCGCCGCCCTTTTCGCTGTGCGCCGCCGCGCTCAGCCGATCCGCAGATATTTCTCGCGCCGCGCCGCGCGGACCTCGCCGGCAGACAGCGGCGCAAGGCCATCCAGTTCCTCTTCGATCGCCGCGCCCAGCGCCGCGATCGTCGCCGCCGGCTCGCGATGCGCCCCGCCGACCGGCTCGGCCACGATCCGTTCGATCACGCCGAGGCCGAGCAGGTCCTGCGCCGTGACCTTCATCGCTTCGGCCGCGTCGGCGGCCTTCTCGGCCGTGCGCCACAGGATCGATGCGCAGCCTTCGGGGGAGATCACCGAATAGATGCTGTGCTCCAGCATCAGCACCCGGTTCGCCGCTGCGATCGCGATCGCACCGCCTGACCCCCCTTCGCCGACAATCGCGGCGACCATGGGCACGCCCAGCTTCAGGCACTGTTCGGTCGACCGCGCGATCGCCTCGGCCTGGCCGCGCTCCTCCGCCTGGACGCCGGGAAAGGCGCCGGCCGTATCGACCAGCGTCACCACCGGAAGCCCGAAGCGGTCGGCGAGCTGCATCAGGCGGATCGCCTTGCGATAGCCCTCCGGCCGCGCCATGCCGAAATTGTGGCGCAGCCGGCTGGCCGTGTCGTCGCCTTTCTCATGCCCGATCAGCATGACCTTGCGCCCGCCCATGCGCGCGAAGCCGCCGACGATCGCCTGATCTTCGCCGAAACCGCGGTCGCCGGCGAGCGGGACGAAATCCTCCACCAGCGCGGCGACGTAATCCTTGAAATGCGGCCGCTCCGGGTGGCGCGCGACCTGGGTCTTCTGCCAGGGCGTCAGCCGGGCATAGATATCCCTGAGCTGCTTTTCGGCGCGCTCCTGAAGGCGGCCGATCTCGGCGGCGATATTGGGCTCATCCGCCGAGGCGGTGTCCCTGAGCTCGGCGATGCGGGCTTCGAGCTCCGCCACCGGCTTTTCGAAATCGAGGAAGGTGGGCATGGCAGGCGGCGGGGGTTAAGCCCCCTTGCCGCCGCCGTCAACGCGGCGGCGCATCGGCGAGCGGATGGCGGCTGTTCACCAGCTCGACCAGCCGCCGCGAATCGACGTGGGTGTAGATCTGCGTCGTCGCGATATCCGCATGGCCGAGCAGCATCTGAACGGCCCGCAGGTCCGCCCCGCCCTCAAGCAGGTGGGTCGCGAAGGCGTGCCGCAGGACGTGCGGGCTGATCCGCTCAGGCGGGATGCCGGCATCGGCGGCAAGCTCCTGCACGAGCTGGTAGAGCCGTACCCGGCTGAGATGCTTCCGGCCCGAGGGGAAGAGCCAGGCCGAATCGCCTGGCACGTGCGCGGCCCATTCGGCGACCGCCGCCCGCGCCCGGTCCGAAATCGGGACCAACCTCTCGCGCCCGCCCTTGCCGGCGATGATCACGAACGGGCGGTCCGGCGCGATCGCGTTGCGCGGCAGCGACACCAGCTCGGTCGCGCGCAGCCCCGATCCGTAGAGCAGCTCGACCAGCGCCGCCATCCGCAGCGCCAGCGCCCCGCCCGCCGCCTTGCGCCGTTCGATCTCGGCGAACAGCGTGTCGACCGCCCGGTGATCGAGCACCTTCGGGAGCGGCCGCTGCATCCCGGGCCGCGGCAGGGCGGCCGACGGATCGTCGACGCGATAGCCTTCGTCGTGGAGGAAGCCGTAATAGCGACGCAGCGCCGCCGCCTTGCGCGCGACGGTAGCGCGGGCGAGCGGCAGCCAGGCATCGGCGAGTTGCCTCAGCTCGTCCGTCCCCGCCCGCTCGATACCGCCCGGCAGCAGCGCGGATGCGCCTTCGAGGTCGCGGCGATAGGCGAGCAGGGTGTTGCGTGCGGCGCCCGCTTCGGCCGCGAGCATTTCGATGAAGGCCCCGATCGTCCGTTCGTCGCCGGGCTTGGCGGGGTCGCGCTGGGCGCGGCCGGTCACAGCCTCGCCATCGCCTCGGCTGCGATCATCCGCGCCTCGAAATCGAGCCCGACCGCCTTCAGGTCGCGCACGATCCGGAACAGGTAGGCGGGCGGCACGCCGGCCCAGCGCTCCGTCTGGATCGCGGTCGCGGCGAGCAGGGCAACCGTTCCGGGCTGGTTGGCGCGCACCGCCTGGTCGATCGTCGTCGCCCACAGATCGTTCTGGACCGAAAGGCCAGCGGCGTTGCCGAGCCGCGACGCGTCTGCGCCGGAAACCCGCCCGAGCCCGGCGAGCGCGGCGACGAGCATCTGGGCGCGGACATGGCCGGGGCTGGTATCGGCGTCGATATAGGCCTGGACGCGGTCGCGGCCGAGATCGACCTGAGCGCGCGGCGAACCGACCGCCAGCATCGCCCAGGCGCGGCTGTCATTCGCATCCTCGACGACACGGCTCCAGCGCGCCGCCTCCGCATCCATTCCGGCCGACAACATCGAGGCGATGAGATCGGCAGCCGCGTCCGCATGATCGGCGGAGGGCTCGATCCGCGACGCAGCGCCGGCGGTCAGGATCAGCCGCGCATAACGGCCAGTCGCATCGGACGGCTCGGCCCACAAGGCGCGCATCGCCGCGAGCCGGCCTGCCGCCGTCGGATCGATCCAGGCGGTGCGCAGCCGCGCGGCGACGGTGCCGGCCTGCTCGGCCGGATCGGTCTGGTCGAAGACCTGGGCATAGGCTTCGACCAGCGAGCGCGAGGAGAATATGCCGAGTGCCGCGGCCGTGCCGGCGGCGTCGAGCCGCTGATCGAGCGGCACCATCGGGGCGCGCGCGAACCAGGCGGCATAGCGCGGGCCAGCGCCATTCAGCAGCGGCGCCGGGATCGGCGTTCCGGTGGCGCTGGCGAGGCCAAAGCGCCAGGGGTTGATCGCATCGACGCCGTCCCATTGGACATTGGCCGCCCGGCGCGCCTGGGCGCCGGCGCCGATCACCTTTTCGGCGAGCATCAGATCGATGCCGGCGGCGCCGTGCTGGCGCGCCTGGTCCGACAGCGCGGAGGCGCGCGTCGGCTCGCCCGCCAGCGCCGCGCACATCGCCTCGGCCATCGTCCACACCGGCGCGCGCGAAGCGGCGCGCGTCGCCCCGGTCAGCGGGCAGAGCGCGGCGGGATCGGCGGTGGCGAGCGCGGTCTGCGCCGCCGTCTCGATCATCCTTGGCGTATAATTGACCGGATCGACCGACTGGACGAGCATCCGCGCCGCATCGGCCTCGCCCATGCGCAGCAGCAGATCGGCGCGCGCCGCGACCCAATCGACCGGATTGACACCGGCCGGCGCTGCCGCGCGTGACAGCAACGCCCGCCGCAGCAGGATCGACGTCCAGCGCGAGGGCAGCGGCGCATCCACCTGCCCCATCAGCGCGGCGAGGAAGGCGCCGTTGTTCGCGCCGAACGCGCCGGCGCCGAGCCCGCCATTGCCGGGATCCAGAACCCCGACCATTTCGACGCTGCGCGCCTTGCCCTCGGGCACGGTGAAGTAATTGGTGGGCTGCGGGGCTTCGAGCGGATTCTGCACCGCGGCCGGCGGCGCATCGCCGGAAGCGGCGTCCAGGGCGGGCGGCGACACCCCGGGGACGGTTCCGGACGCGACCGGCGGCGGCGGCACATTGGCGGGCGGCGGTGGCGCAGCCTTCTCCTCGGGCGGCGGCAGGGCCTGGTTGTTGCCGAAGCCGGGCGGCAGCAGCGATTCGGGGCCGCCGCGCCCCTGGCTCAGCGCCGGGATCGCGACGATGGCCGCGGCGCAGGCGGCGCCGGCAAGAAACCTAGTGCGCCAGGACTTCATTGGTCACGTCCTGCTCGACCTGATGAACGGGCACCTCGTGCGGGCGCATCCCGAGCCAGACGAGGAAGGCGATCAGGGCGAGGACGAGGACCAGCAACAAGGTCGGCAAGGGCGACCGGCGGCGGCGGACGGGTTCGAAACGGGCCTGTGGCATGGCGACCTTTTGCCCCAGCGGGACGGGCTCTGTATAGCCCCTCGCATGGCCGAAAATGCCGCCTCACCCCGCCCGGCGGGCGAAAACGCGCCGAATCGCTCGCCGGACCGGTCGATCGCGCTGGTCGGGCTGATGGGCGCGGGCAAGTCGACGGTCGGGCAGAAGCTGGCGGCGAAGCTCGCCCTCCCGTTCGTCGATGCGGACACCGAGATCGAGCGCGCCGCGCGGCTCGATATCCCCTCGCTTTTCGAGCGTTATGGCGAGGCGGCCTTCCGCGACTGCGAGCGGCGGGTGATCGCCCGCCTCGCCGGTGGCCCCGTCCAGGTGATCGCGACCGGCGGCGGCGCGTTCGTCGATGAAGCGACCCGGCGCCTGCTCCTCGCGCGCTGCCATGTGCTGTGGCTCGACGCCCCGGTCGAAAGGCTCGCCGCGCGCGTGGGACGGCGCGGCGGACGCCCCCTGCTGGACGGGCGCGATACGATCGAAGCCCTCGAGTCGCTCGCCGCCGCGCGCACGCGTTATTATGCCGAGGCGCATATCCGCATCGACGCCAGCGAGGATCGCGACGAAACCGTCGCGAGGATCCTCGCCGCCCTCCCCCCGAGCCTCGACTAGCCGCAGTCCGGCTCGATCCCCCGTTCGGGCGCGGTGATGATCCGGTCGATCCGCGCGCGCAGGTCGCCGGTCTCGATCTGCGCCTTCAGCCGTTCGCGATCGCGGGCGCGATAGAGATTCTCCGTGCGGTCGATCTCCTCCTCGGCGACGCCGACGCTCTCCATCGCCATGCGCGCCATCCGCACCGCCGAATCGAGCACCTCGCGCACCGCCCCCGCGATCGGCGCGCCCCTGAGCTTGAGCAAAGCCCGCCGGTCATAGGCGCGCACGAAGATCGCCGCCTTGGGAAAGGCTTCGTGGACCGCCTCGACCAGCTCGGCGCTGATCTGGTCGTCGTCGAGGCAGAAGAGGATCAGCTCTGCGTCGGCGGCGCCGGCCTGGCGCAACAGATCGAGCCGCGTGCCGTCGCCGAAATAGACCTTGGCGCCGAACGATCCGGCAACATCGATCATCTCGACGTCGCGGTCGATGAGCGTCACCGGGATTCCCTGCGCGATCAGCATCTGCGCGACCGTCTGGCCGAACCGGCCATAGCCGACGATGATCGCGTTGGCGCCGTCCGCGGTCGGCCCGTCGCGCTCGCCGCGATCCGCTTCAGGCTCGGCGCGAAGGTTGCGGGTCGCCATCATCAGGAACGGCGTGGTCGCCATGGACAAGGTCACGATCGCGCCGAACAGGCTCGCGGCGTCGGGCGTGATGATGAACGCCTGTTGGGCCTGAGCGAACAGGACGAAGCCGAACTCTCCGCCCTGGCTGAGCAGCAGGCCGAGCGCGATCGCCTGGCGCCAGGTCGTCCTGAAGGCGAGCGAGATGAGCGCGATCGCCACCGTCTTGGTCACGATCAGCGCCAGCGCCATGCCGACGACGAAGACCGGCCGATCGGCGATCGCATGGAGATTGAGCTGCATCCCGACGGTGACGAAGAAGAGGCCGAGCAGGATCGACCGGAACGGCTCGACGTCGGCCTCGATCTCGTGGCGATAGGGCGTATCGGCGAGCATCACGCCGGCGACGAACGCGCCGAGCGCCGCCGAGACGCCGAGCCATTCCATCACCGCGGCGCTCGCGATCACGGTGAACAGGCCGGCGAAGACGAACATCTCGCGTTCGCCGAGATTGCCGATCAGCCGGAACAGCGGGCGCAGCAGGAACCGGCCCGCCAGCGTCAGGCCGACGATGGCGCCGACCGTATAGAGGCCGAGCAGCCAGCCGGGCGGCCCGTTCATGTCGGCGGGATTGCGCGACAGGGCGGTGACGATGGTGATCATCGGCACGATCGACAGATCCTGGAACAGCAGGATCGCGAAGGCGCGTTCGCCGAACGGGGTCCGCAGCCGTCCCTGCGACTGGAGCAGCGGCAGCACCTGCGCGGTCGACGACAGGGCGAGCGGCATTCCGAGCGCCAGCGCCGCCGCCCAGGAGACGGACGCGCCGAACCAGACCACAAGCGTGATCGCAAGGCCGCACAAAACGACCTGGATCAGGCCGAAGCCGAAAATGTCCTGCTTCATCCGCCACAGCCGAGACGGGCTGAGCTCCAGCCCGACGAGGAACAGCAGCAGCATGATGCCGATCTCGGCGATGCTCATCTTGTCTTCGGCATCGCCGACGAGGTTCAGCAATTGCGGCCCGACGAGCGCCCCGGCGACGAGATAGCCCAGGGTCGCGCCGAGCCCGAGCCGGCGGAACAACAGGACGAAGACCAATGCGAAGCCGAGCATCGGGACCGCCTCGCGAAGCAAGGACGTGCCCGATGCGACCACCTCGCTCATGCGCCGGCCGCCGCCTGCGCCGCCGCCGCAAAGGGCAGCAGGATCGCTCCGTGCCGCGCGGCGAGCCGCCGCGCGTCGGCGAAGATGTCCAGCCCCGGCCAGTCGCCGGGATCGTCGCGCGCGCCGGCGAGATAGTCCGCCAGCGCCGCGTGCGCCGCGGCAAGCTCGCCCGCGCGCCGGCCGATGGCATGCGCGCCCATCAGCGCGGCCGATGCCTGCCCGAAGGCGCAGGCGCGCACCTCCTGCCCCAGCGCCGCGATCCGGCCCTCATCATCGAGGATCACGTCGACGATGATGCTGCTCCCGCACAGCGGCGCGCGCTTCTCCGCGCTCCCATCCGCGGCCGCGAGCCGCCCCACATGCGGGATCGACGCGGCGAGCCGGAGAATGTCGCGGGTGTAGAGCGTCGCGGTGGCCATGCCCGGCATATAGGCGGCAGGTCCGAAGCGCGCCACCGTCCGTGATCCTCCCCGAGATTACTCGGGGAGGGGGACCATCCGAAGGATGGTGGAGGGGCCTTCCGCCGCAAGAACCCCCTCCACCGCTCTTCGAGCGGCCCCCCTCCCCGGCAAAGGCCAGGGAGGATTTTACGCCCGCCGCCAGGTCGTCCCGCCCGGCCCGTCCTCCAGCACGATCCCCTCGGCGGCAAGCTCGTCTCGGATGCGATCAGCCTCGGCGAAGTCGCGCCGCTTCTTAGCTTCTGCGCGACTGGCAACGCGCATTTCAATTTGAGGACCGGTGACGCGGAAACGACCGGCACCAGCATGAAGTTTAAGCCTGCGTCCGGTAAGCCACGTCTTCGAAGGATGTTTAAGTAACCCGAGCAGTTCACCGCAAGCCAAGACTTTGCGAGCGACACGAGCTGCTTTTCTGACTAACCTCGCTTTTTCAGTCTCATCACATTGTTCTGCCTGCGCCCTCAAACGCAACGCTTCGCTAGCAAGATCGTCAATTATTGAAATCGCTTGAGGGGTATTCAGGTCATCCGCCAATGCCGCCAAAAAGGCTTCCGGTACAATAGGGTTTCTCCGCTTTTTCAGAATCTCTTTAGCACGATACCAACGATCCAAACGAGCCTTCGCTTGGGCAAGCAGTTCGTTGGACCATTCCAGCGGCTGACGATAATGCGCTGACAGCAAGCCGAGGCGCAACGTCTCTCCTCGATGTCGTTGCTTGAGCAGTTCGTTCACCAGCACGACATTGCCGAGGCTCTTCGACATCTTGTCGCCGCCCGCCATCGACAGGAAGCCGTTATGCACCCAGTAGCGCGCGAGGTTCGCACCCCCATGCGCGCATCTGCTCTGCGCGATCTCGTTCTCGTGGTGGGGGAAGATGAGGTCGAGCCCGCCGCCGTGGATGTCGATCGTCTCGCCGAGATGCGCCGCGATCATCGCCGAGCATTCGATGTGCCAGCCCGGCCGGCCGCGCCCCCAGGGCGACTCCCAGCCGATCGTGCCCTCGGGCGACGGCTTCCACAGCACGAAATCGGCCGGGTCCTTCTTGTAGGCCGCGACCTCGACCCGCGCCCCGGCGATCATCGCCTCGCGGTCGCGCCGCCCGAGCGCGCCGTAATCGGGATCGCTCGGCACGCTGAACAGGACGTGCCCTTCCGCCTCATAGGCATTGCCGCGCGCGATCAGCCGGGCGATCATCTCGATCATCGGCTGGATATGCTGGGTCGCGTGCGGTGCGATCGTCGGCGGCTGAACGCCGAGCGCGCCCATGTCCTCGAGGTAGAAGCGCTCGAATCGCTCGGTGATGACCGACGGCGCCACCCCCTCCGCCTCCGCCGCGGCGATGATCTTGTCGTCGACGTCGGTGACGTTGCGCGCATAGACGAGGCTGCCCGCCCCATAGACATGCCGCAGCAGCCTGGCGAGCACGTCGAACACCACCGCCGGGCGCGCATTGCCGATATGGGCGCGGTTGTAGACGGTCGGGCCGCACACATACATCGTCACCCGGGCGGGATCGGCCGGGGTGAAGACGCGCTTTTCCCGCGCCATCGTGTCGTGGAGCCGGATTTCGGTCATTGCCGGTTCGCCGCCGCGACCTCGTTGCCCGCGCCGGCATCGCGCCGCGCCTGGACCGCGCCGACGATCGCCTCGGCGCTGGCGTGGAGCAGCGGATAGGTGCGCGAGCTGGCCATCCATTCGGGCCGCTCGGCGCTGCGCCCCCAGATCGTGTCATAGACGAGGTTCGCGCCGAGATAGAGCAGGGTCGCGCCGATCAGGCCCTTGACCGCGCCGAAGCCGGCGCCGAGCACCCGGTCGATCGGCCCGACGATCGAGCTCCTCACCCGCTCCCCCACCCGGCGCGAGGCGAGCTTGCCGCCGAGGAAGACGAGGCCGAAGACCAGCACGAAGGCGATCACCGCCGCGCCCGAAGCGGTGCCGATCGGATGCTCCATCGCCTTTTCGACCGGGCCGTAGAAATAGCGCAGCGCGACGATCGCCGCGAACCAGGCGAAGAGCGACAGCAGCTCGGCGACGAAGCCGCGCAGGAAGCCGGTGACCAGCCCGGCGCCGACCAGCAGCAGGACGACGATATCGAGTGCGGTGAACCCCATGCCGGCGTGCCTAATCGAGGATTGTGCGAAGGGGAAGCGGGCCCACAAATCCGCCCCGAGATTTCTCGGGGCACGGACCAGGGCCCTAGCGGGCTCCGCCCAATATCCGGGCGATCGCGCGCAGCACTTCGGGACGATTCTGGACGCCGACATGATTGGCGCGCACCTCGATGTCAGCGCAGTCGCCGCCGTGGCACAGCTCGCCGGAGACCAGCCCGTCGGTCGCGCTCCAGATGGCGGTCGCCGGCATCGGCAGCGGCGCGGCGATCTCCTCGCGCAGCCTCGCGACCGCCGGATCGTCGACCTTCTCGCCGGTCAGCCATTCGAAGACGCGCCACACGTTGGTCGCGCGCGGATCGCCGGCATAAGGCGCGCTCACCGTGATCACCTGCCGCACCAGATCGGGATGGCGATGCGCGGCGAGCCGGGCGAGGATGCCGCCAAGGCTGACCCCGATCAGGGTCAGCGGCTGGCCCGCCTGGGCGTAGGAATCGCGGATCAGCGCATCGAGCCTCTCGCTCCCCGGCCCGATCGTCCGCCGGCCGAGGTTGAAGCCGAGCCCCCAGCCGCGCGCATCATAGCCGAGCGCGTTGAGGTAATGGCAGATCACCCGATAACGGCGGTCCGGATTGGCAAGTCCCGGGAAGACGATCACCGGCCGGCCGTCGCCGCGCGGCACGCCATCGGCCAGGCGCCGGCGCGCGAAGCCGAGCGACACGAGCCCCCACAAGGCGCGCGGAAATTCGGCCGCCCACAGCCATTTGGGCGGCGGCGCGACGGCGTCGGAGGTCTGCGTGCCGGAAGCCGGGCCGCTCATGCCCCTGAGCTAGTGTCCGAGCAAGTGATCGACAAGCTGGCCGAGCGACTTGAACCCGGCCAGCGCGGGCATCCCCTTGCCGCCGCTCACCGAAGCCGGAACGATCGCGCGTTCGAAGCCGAGCTTGGCTGATTCCTTGAGACGCAGGTTCGCATGGGCGACGGGCCTCAGCTCGCCCGACAGCGCCACTTCGCCGAAGGCCACCGTCTCCGCCGGCACCGGCCGCTCCGACAGGGCCGAGACCAGGGCGGCGGCGACCGCGAGATCGGCCGCCGGATCGGTCACCCGATAGCCGCCGGCGACGTTCAGATAGACCTCGGCGGTCGAGAAGCTGAGGCCGCAGCGCGCCTCCAGCACCGCGAGGATCATCGCGAGCCGTCCGGAATCCCAGCCGACCGCCGCGCGCCTTGGCGTGGCGCCGCTTGCGAGCCGCACCGTCAGCGCCTGGATCTCGACCAGCACCGGCCGTGTGCCCTCAAGCGCCGGGAAGACGACCGCGCCCGGCACCGCCTCGCCGCGATGCGTGAGGAACAGGGCCGAGGGGTTCGCCACCTCGGCCAGCCCCCCCTCCTCCATCGCGAACACGCCGATCTCGTCGGTGCCGCCGAAGCGGTTCTTCACCGCGCGGAGGATGCGATATTGGTGGCTTCGCTCGCCCTCGAAGGAGAGCACCGTATCGACCATATGTTCGAGCACGCGCGGGCCCGCGATCGCGCCGTCCTTGGTCACGTGGCCGACGAGCACAATCGCCGCCCCACTTTCCTTGGCGAAGCGGATCAGCTCGTGCGCGCTCGCCCGCACCTGGCTCACCGTTCCCGGCGCGCCCTCGATCAGGTCGGAATACATGGTCTGGATCGAATCGATCACCACCAGAGCCGGCGCGCCGCTCTCGCCAAGGGTGGTCAGGATATCGCGCACCGAAGTCGCCGCCGCGAGCTTCAGCGGCGCCGCGCCGAGCCCGAGCCGGCGCGCGCGAAGCCGCACCTGATCCGCCGCCTCCTCGCCGGAAATATAAGCGACATGAGCACCTTGCATCGCGACCTTGGCAGCCGCCTGCAACAGGAGGGTGGACTTGCCGATCCCCGGATCGCCGCCGATCAGCGTCGCCGATCCAGCCACGAGCCCGCCGCCAAGCGCGCGGTCCAGCTCGGCGATTCCGGTCGAAATGCGCGCCGGCAGCACCGCCTCGGCGTCGAGCCCGCTGAGCTCGACCTTGCGCCCGCCACTTCGCAGGTCATGCTTGGCGGAGAAGGGCGTGACCACCCCGGCCGCATCCTCGACCAAGCTGTTCCACTCTCCGCAGTCCGCACACTGCCCCGCCCAGCGCGGACTGACGGAGCCGCAGAGCTGGCAGACATAACGTGTCTTGGGCTTCGCCATTAGTCGCGGCACTGGGCCATTTGCCGCGCCTGCGCGAGGGGCAGCGGCGACGATCCCGGCGTCGGTTGCGGAACCTGGCCGATGTCCTCACGCGCCAGCCGATAATGACCATCCCCTCCGCGATAGAGAACGATATATCCGCAATAGACGAGCATGCGCGAAAAGCTGCGCTCGAAATCGATGGCGACATAGACACCCGGAGCCGGCGCGCCGTCCGGGTTCACGTACCAGGTCGTGTGAACAATCCTGCGCTCGCCCGGTGCTCCTGCATCCCGCCGGAACGCATTCATTTGCGCCTGCCGCTCCTGCAAATCCATTCCGGCGCGATTCAACTCCGTCATCATCGCCAGAACGCCCTGTGCATCGGCCGCGTCGATCAGATCGAAATAGTGCTGAGTTTGCGTCGCTACCTCGTTCTCGTCGGCCGGCGACGGTTGCCAATCAGCCGCGACCGGGGCCCCCTGAGCGGGAGGCGGTGGCGCATCGAGACAAATATATTCCTGATGTATTGCAAAACGAGGCGAAGGATCGACGGAACTTCCGTCCCTATTGAGCACGCGCTCATTCCCGACGAAGGTATAATGCCCCAGTTGCGCATAACGCCCGGAGCAAGCGCGTATCGCGCGCTCGGCGATCAGACGCTGCCCCTCCGGCGTCTCCGGACTGACCGGTAGGGTCAAAGTGAAGGCTCCCGCCTGTGCAGCGAGCATGAGCGGCAGCATCCAGACCATGGTGCGAGTGTGCGCGACTCCCTTGCCGCGCGCAAGCCATTTTTGAACGAATAGAGAACATGGGTTCGGGGAAACTTCTTGGACGAACGAGGATTATCCGCGAGAGTAAGACAATGATCCGCGTCGCCTCCTACAATATGCGCAAGGCCATCGGCACCGATCGGCGCCGCGTGCCCGAGCGCACGCTCGAGGTCATCAACGAGATCGGCGCGGACGTGATCGCGCTCCAGGAAGCGGACCGCCGCTTCGGCGCGCGGCTTTCGGCGATCCCGCCTCATCTCATCGGGGAGATGAGCGACTACAAGCCGGTCGCCTTCGAGGCGCGCGACGGCTCGCTCGGCTGGCACGGCAATGCACTGCTTGTGAAGAAGGACGTGGAGGTCCTTGAAAAACATCTTTTCCACCTTCCCTCCCTGGAGCCGCGCGGTGCGGTGCTCGCGGAAATCTCGGTGCGCGGCCAGCGCCTGCGAGTCGTCGGCATGCATCTCGATCTCTCCGGCCTGTGGCGCCGCCAGCAGGCCCACGCGATCCTCACCCACCTCGCCCAGTATGACGAGGCGGTGCCGCATGTGCTGATGGGCGATCTCAACGAATGGAGCGCGCATGGCGGGTGCCTGCGCGACTTCGCCCAGCACCACCGGATCGCCCCGGTCGGCCGCTCCTTCCACGCGCGCCGGCCGATCGCGACGCTGGACCGGATCATGGTCACGCCCGATCTCGCCATCGTCGCTTGCGGGACACACCGGAGCGCGCTCGCGCGGCGGGCGTCGGATCATCTGCCGGTCTGGGCCGATCTCGCGCCGGGCGATGTGGCGCCGGCACGGATCGCGGCGCCGCGGCCGACCTGGCCGTCGCGCGTCCGCACCTCGCTGATGCGCCCCGAATGGCGCCGTCCGGGATGACGGCGGCGTGCGCGCCTAGAAGGGCATCTTGAATCCGGGGGGGAGCTGCAGCCCGCCGGTGACGGACTGCATCGCCGCGCCGGCGGCGACATCCGCCTTGGACCGCGCATCGTTGATCGCGGCAGCGATCAGATCCTCGACCATCTGCTTCTCCGACGGCGCGAGCAGGCTTTCGTCGATGTCGACACCGATGATCCGGCCCTTCGCCGACGCCCTGATCTTCACCATGCCGCCGCCCGAGACGCCCTCGACCTCGATCTTGTCGAGATCCTCCTGGGCCTGCATCAGCTTGGCCTGGGCCTCCTGGGCCATTTTCAGGATTTCATCCATATTGGGCATTCAGGCGCTCCGTCTGTCTTCAAGATCATAGCCGACCAGCTCGGCATCGGGAAAAGCGGCGAAGGCGGCCTTCACGACCGGCGCGGCGAGCACGCTGTCGCGAACGGCGGCCTCGGCGGAGAGTTCCTGCGCGCGAAGCGTCGGCTGCGCCTCCTCTTCGACAAGCCGGACCTGCCAGGCGGCGCCGGTGACGCCCTTCAGCGCGTCGGCGAGATCGCGCGCGAAGCTGGCGGCAAGCGGCTTGGTCGGTCGCACGGCCAGCGCGGGCGGCGCATAGCTGACGAGCCCGACATAATCGTGAAGCTGCTGCGCGAGGTGGGCCCGGCCCTTGTCCTCCAACATCTTCACGAGGGACGGAAAATCCGCCGGCATGGCGGGCGGCGGCGCCGGGCCCGCAGCGGCGCCGGGACTCCCGCCCGCCGAGGGCGCCACCGCCCCCCCCGCGCCTGAGGGGCCGACCGGCTCGCCCCGCGCCAGCTTCGCCGCAAGCTCGCCGGGATCGGGAAGATCGGCAGCATGAATGATCCGCAGCAGCGCCATCTCCGCCGCCTCGAACGGCGCGGGCGCGGACTGGACCTCCGACAGGCCCTTCAGCAGCATCTGCCACAGGCGATGGATGGCGGCATGGCCGAGCCGCGCCGCCCAATCGGCATAGGCCGCCCGCTCCTCTTCGGCATCGGCCGGATCGTCACCGCCGCCGATTTTCGCCCGGGCGATGCCGTGAACCGCGTCCAGCAGGCCGCGCAGCAGGGACGATGGCTCGATGCCAAGGTCATATTGGTCCTTGAGCTGGGCGAGCGCGCCGGGGGCATCGCCCGCGAGCAGCAGCCCCAGCAGCACCCGCAACGCGCCGCGATCGGACAGGCCGAGCATTGCGCGTACCTGCTCCGCCGTCACCACGCCGCCGCCATGCGCGATCGCCTGGTCGAGGATCGACAGGCCGTCGCGCGCCGAGCCTTCCGCGGCGCGCGCGATCAGCGCCAGCGCCTCGCCCTCGATCTCGGCGCCTTCCGCCTTCGCCACCTCACCGAAATGCGCGGCGAGCCGATCGGCGGGGATGCGCCTGAGGTCGAAACGCTGGCAGCGCGAGAGGACCGTGACCGGGACCTTGCTCACCTCGGTGGTGGCGAAGAGAAACTTAACATGCTCAGGCGGTTCCTCGAGCGTCTTCAGGAGCGCGTTGAACGCGCTCTTGCTGAGCATGTGGACTTCGTCGACGATGTAGATCTTGTAGCGTGCCGTCACCGCGGCATAGCGAACCGCCTCGATGATCTCGCGGACGTTCTCCACGCTGGTATGGCTGGCGGCATCCATCTCGACCACGTCGATATGGCGCCCCTCGGCGATGGCGCGGCACGGCTCGCACACGCCGCACGGATCGATCGTCGGCCCGCCCTGGCCGTCGGGGCCGATGCAGTTCAGCGCCTTGGCGATCAGCCGCGCGGTCGACGTCTTGCCGACCCCGCGGACGCCGGTGAGCAGGAAGGCATGGGCGAGCCGATCACGCGCGATCGCGTTGGCGAGCGTCTTCACCATCGCCTCCTGCCCGATCAGGTCGGCGAAATTCTGCGGCCGGTATTTGCGGGCAAGGACCCGGTAAGGCTGGGGGGATTCGGACATCGTGCGCCTAACCTAGGGGGCGACCCGGCGTCATTCCAGCGAAAGGTGGCAGGTGATGGGGGCGGCGTCGCGGCGGAGCCGCGCCTCGATCCTGTCGCGAAGCTTGAGGCCATGCGCGCTGCGCGGTGGGAGCCGGAACGACCCGGAGCGAAATCGTTACGGCTGCTTCCTTCCGGACCTGACCGGGTTGGCGACGACTCCGTCCGCCCGACTCCCGCGCGGGCATATGGCGGCGAAGGAAGCGGAACGCAAGCTCGGCCGCGATGACGCCCCGGTCCATGCGCGCACGAAGGACCCGAAAAATCTCGACCGCCTCACGTTCATCCTGGCGATGCGTCAAACCCGGCTGCTGTCGAAAATTTGTCAGCCAAACGCCCCCTCGGGCGATCCGTTCTCTCAGCGCCCCTGCATATTGTGGACCCCGCCCGGGATATGCAGGGTCAGGGTCTCGAACGCCTCGCTGGCATAGAGCTGGCACGACAGGCGCGAATGACGGGTGACGTGGCTGGCGAGGTCCAGCATGTCCTCTTCCTCCTCGCTCGCCGGCGGCAGCTTCGCGAAATCCTCGGCCGCGACGATGACATGGCAGGTGGAGCAGGCCATCTGGCCCTCGCACGTGCCCTCGAGCGGCAGGCCGAGCCGCTGGCCGACGTCGAGCAGCCGCTCGCCGGGCGCCGCATCGGCCTCCAGCACCGATGCGCCGTCGGCGGAAATGAAGCGGACCAGCGTCATGCGGCGAGATCCAGCTGGCGCACGGCGGCCTCGTTGAGGAGGCCGAGCGCCTCGTCCAGTTCCGCCTCGCTCGTATAGCGGCCGAAGCCGAGCCGGATGCTCGCATGGGTCTCCGCCTCGGTGAGCCCCATCGCGCGCAGGACATGGCTGGACTTGCCCGATCCGCTGCCGCAGGCGCTGCCGAGGCTGAAGGCCACCCGCCGCACGTCCGACAGCAGCCGCACGCCGTTCACGCCCTTGCGCCGCACGTTGAGATTGCCCGGATAACGATGGTCGAGCGATCCGTTGACCGTCCAGTCCGAGAGCCGTTCGAGCGCGACCCGCTGGAGGCGCGCGACATGCGCCCGATCGGCCTCCATCCGTTCGGCCGCCAGCTTCGCCGCCATGCCGAATCCGGCGACGAGGGCGGGCGAGACGGTGCCCGATCGCATCCCCCTCTCCTGCCCGCCGCCGAGCAGCAGCGGCGGCAGCCGCAGCCCGTCGCGCACCCACAGCGCGCCGATGCCCTTGGGCCCGTGGATCTTGTGCGCGCTGATCGCGATCAGGTCCGGCCCGTCCGGGATCGCCATCCGCCCATAACCCTGGACGGCGTCGCACAGCAGCAGGCTCCCGCGCGCATGGGCCGCTTCGGCATAATCGGCGACCGGCTGGATCGTCCCGACCTCGTTGTTGACCAGCATCAAGGCGACGAGGCCGTTTTCGGGCAGCATCGACGCATCCGGCGGCGGCACCAGCCCGTCAGCGCCAACCGGGACCAGCGTGCCGCCCAGCGCTTCGAGCGGCTGCAGTGCCGCATGATGCTCGATCGCGCTTCCGGCGAGGCCGCCCGGCTTCAGCCGCGCGCCGCACACGAGCGCCCAGTTCAGCGCCTCCGTCGCCCCGGACGTGAAATAGACCTGGCCGCCGAGAGGCAGGAGCTTCGCCACATGGTCGCGCGCCATCTCGACCGCGACGGCGGCCGCGCGGCCGGCGCGATACTGGCTCGCCGGATTGGCGAAGCCGTCGCTTCCCGGCCCGCCGAGCCAGGGCAGCATCGCCTCCAGCGCCTCGGGTGCGAGCGGGGTCGTTGCCTGATAGTCGAGATAGAGCATCGATACGGTCGGACTTCACCTTGTTGCGAACGATTCGCAAAAGTTGCGATTTGCAACGAGCACCTATATAGGGCGCACCGCCCGGCCGCCAGCATCCCGCGCGGCGCCGACCAGGATCCTGTGTCATGCCAGAAGTCATCTTTCCCGGGCCGGAAGGCCGTCTCGAAGGCCGGTTCAGCCCCGGCCCGCGCCCCCGCGCGCCCGTCGCCATGATCCTCCACCCGCATCCGCAGGGCGGCGGCACGATGAACAATGCGATCGTGCTCGCGCTCTACAAGACGTTCGTGAAGCGCGGCTTCGCGACGCTGCGGTTCAATTTCCGCGGCGTCGGCAAGAGCCAGGGCGTGTTCGACAACGGCATCGGCGAACTGTCCGATGCGGCGAGCGCGCTCGATTGGGTGCAGTCGATCCATCCGGAGGCCGAGGTGACCTGGATCGCCGGCTTCAGCTTCGGCGCGTGGATCGGCATGCAGCTGCTGATGCGCCGGCCCGAGGCGCGCGGCTTCATCTCGATCGCGCCGCCGGCGAACATGTATGATTTCAGCTTCCTCGCCCCCTGCCCCGCCTCAGGCATCATCATCCAGGGCGAGGCCGACGAGGTGGTGACGCCGAGCGCGACCCAGAAGCTTGTCGACAAGCTGCGTACCCAGCGCCACATCACGATCGAGCACAAGACGATCCCGGGCGCGAACCATTTCTTCGCCAACGAAATGCCGCAGCTGATGAAGGAAGTGGACGATTATCTCGACTTCCGACTGGCGCCCGGCTGCCCGATCCGCTGAGCCGCGCCCCTCCCCGTCCGGGGAGGGCGGATCGGCTCAGGCCGTCCAGATGAGGACGTTGGCGAGCGCGACGGCGGCGGCGATCAGCATCAGCACGCCCTGTCGCCGCTGCCTTTTCCCGACGAGCAGATAGAGCCCGCCCCCGGCGAGCGCGAAGGCGGCGAGCATCAGGGCGGAGAGCAGGGTTGCGCCGGGTCCGTTCATCGCCGGCCTGATGGCACGACCGCAGCCTTTCACAAAGCCTTAAGCACGCGCTTCTAGGCTCGCACCATGTCCAGGCCCGATCCGATCGAAGGCGCGCTGGCGACGATCGAGCGCTCGATCCTGCCCGATCTCGCGCGGTTGATCGATTCGCTCGCCGAAAGCGCCCGCGCCGCGCGACCCGGCACGGATGCCGAAATGCGCGCGGAGGAGCTGCGCGCACGGGCGGCGGAGCTGGCCGAGCTCACCGGCCTTGTGGCCGCGGTGACAGGCGGAGGTCCGGGCAGGAGCCCTGCCTGACCGAAAGCGGCTTCAGAAATTCGTGAGGAACGCGTCAAGACACTGGCGCCGCGTGGTTTCTATCAGATCCCGTCGAGCCGGCGTCCTGCCGGCTCCCTAGGGAGATTGACGATGCGACACCCCCCGCTTTCTGTCCTGCTGCCGCTCGCGGCGGTGCTCGCCGCCTGCGGTGACGGCGCCACCGACAATGCCGCCGCGCCGGACGCGACGTCATCCAACGCCCCGACGCCGGCGGCTGCGGCGGCGGCGGATGCCAATGCCGCCGCACCGGCCGACAGCGGTCCGACCGCCAACTGGCACCTGCCGATGCGCGCGGCCCAGCTGAGCGCGGCGGAGCGTGATGCCATCTTTCGCGCCGCCGGCCTCCACAAGCGCGGCGGCCATTGGGATGCGTCGGACGAGCCAGGCAATTCGCCGGCGGATTCGTGCCCGGCGGAAATCGCCGATCCTTCGGTCGACGAAGGACCGGCGATCCGCGACCTCGACGGCGACGGCCGGCCCGAGGTGATCGTCACCTCGACCGGAATGGCCTGCCACGGCATGTCGGGAGTGGGCTTTGCGATCCTCACACCGACGCAGACCGGCTGGCGCCGCCTGTTCGAAGCCAGCGGAAGCCCGCTCTTCCGGCGCCGCGCCGGATCGGCATGGCCTGACCTGATCGTCGGCGGCCCGGGCACCTGCTTCCCCCGCTTTCGCTGGAACGGCCGCGATTATCGTCCTGCCGGGGGCGACGATGGCGAGGGCCACGCCTGCACGATCCCGGGCATGGAGGACGAGACCCCGGCCGCCGCGCCGCCGCGCCAGGCGGCCCGCCCGATCGGCCCGCTCGGCCTCGCCGCCGGCTATTTCGTGGAGGAAGCGAGCCGCTGCGACCGCCCGTCCGGAATGATCTATTATTATGACGGCCGGCGCTACGCCGTGATCTTTCCGAGCACCCCCGACACCACCCTCTCGCCGGTCGGCCGCCCGCAGCGCGAGCATGGCCGCTGGCAGATGGACGACGGGTCGCAGGTCGAGGTTCTCTCGCCGACGCGGATGCGCTTCACCTATGAGGAGACCGGCCCGCCGATGCGGCTTTGCCCGACGGAGGAGATCCCTGCGCGCCTTCGCGTGCGCTGATTCCCGGTCCAGGCCCCTCTCCCCGGCGCGGGAGAGGGGCGGACCTCAGCCCTCGTCCGTCGCCAGAATATGCGCGAACAGGGCCGGATCGACATTGCCGCCGGACACCAGGATGACGCTGCCCTCGGGCGGGTCGACCTTGCCCGACAGCACCGCCGCCAGCGCGACCGCGCCGCCCGGCTCGGCGACGATCCGGAGGGCTGCGAAGGCGAAGCGCATCGCCTTCGCCACCTCCGCCTCGCTCACCGCGACACCGCGTGCACCCGCCTCGCTGAGCGCGGCGAAGGTCAGCGGCGAGACCAATTTGGTCTGGAGCGCGTCGCACAGGGTCGGGGGCGCCGGCTCGGCGACCGGGACGATATGGCCGAGCGCGAGCGATCGGGTCATGTCGTCCCAGCCCTCCGGCTCGGCGACCACGATCTCGCTGCCCGGCAGCGCGAGCGCGATTCCCGCGGCAAGCCCGCCGCCGCCGCAGGGAATCACGATCATCGGCGGCTGGCGGCCGAGCTGCCCCTCGATCTCGACGCCGGCGCTCCCCTGCCCTTCGATCACGTCGACATCGTCGAAGCTCGGCACCAGAGTCGCGCCACGCTCGGTCGCGAGACGCGCGCCGATCTCCTCGCGGCTCTCGGTGGCGCGATCGTAGAACACGATCTCCGCGCCGAAGCGCCGCGTTCCCTCCACCTTCACCCCGGGCGCATCCGACGGCATCACGATCACCGCCGGAATGCCGAGCCGCCGCGCGGCGAGGGCGACGCCCTGCGCGTGATTGCCGGACGAGAAGGCGACGACTCCCGCCGCGCGCCGAGATTCATCCAGTTGCATCAATCGGTTGGTCGCGCCGCGCAATTTGAACGCGCCCCCCTGCTGAAGGCATTCGGCCTTCACCCACAGGCGCCGCCCGTCTCGATCGAGCGGCAGCAGCGGCGTGCGGGTCACCGCACCTTCGATGCGTTTCGCCGCGTCGCGGACACCATTGGTCGTGGGCTTCCGATTCGTCATTCAAACCTCTGGAAATATGGGGGAAAACACGGGTCTTTACATGGGGGGTGGACGCTCATATATCGCGCCTCCGCTGCCCCATGGGGACTTCCAACCGCAAGGCAGCTTTCGTCAACTACCCGTTGGAGGTCCCTTGAGTTGCACACGCACCATAATGCGCTGGGGCTAGCTTCCGCCCTCCGGCCGGTTCAGCCGGTCACGCTCATTCGTCCGCACGCCGCCCGGCGCGCCGCCCGCTTCTTCGTCGAGAAGTTCCCGGGCCGGTCGCTCTATGCCGTGAAGGCCAATCCCTCGCCCGATCTCCTGAAGGAGCTGTGGGACAGCGGAATCACGCATTATGACGTCGCCTCGATCGCCGAGGTGCGGCTGGTGGCGGAGACGCTGCCGGATGCGGTGCTGTGCTTCATGCATCCCGTGAAGGCCGTGGAGGCGATTGCCGAAGCGTATCAGCGTTACGGCGTTCGCACCTTCTCGCTCGACACGATGGAGGAGCTTGAGAAGATCGTCACCGCCACCGGCGGCGCGACCGATCTAAACCTGCTGGTGCGGATCCGCGTCTCCTCCGATCATTCCAAGCTCAGCCTCGCCGCCAAGTTCGGCGCGGAGCCCGACGAGATGAAGGCGCTGCTGATCGCGGCCCGCCAGGCGGCGGACGCGCTCGGCATCTGCTTCCATGTCGGCAGCCAGGCGATGACCCCGGCGGCCTATGCCGAGGCGATGGAGCGGGTCCGCGCGGCGATCGTCGCGGCGGCGGTCACGGTCGACATCGTCGATGTCGGCGGCGGCTTCCCCTCCTCCTATCCGGGCATGGAGCCGCCGCCGCTGACGCTCTATTTCGAAACGATCCACCGCGCCTTCGAGGATCTGCCGATCTCCTATTCGGCGGAATTGTGGTGCGAGCCGGGCCGGGCGCTGTGCGCGGAATATGCGAGCCTGGTGGTGCGCGTGGAAAAGCGGCGCGGCGACACGCTCTACATCAACGACGGCGCCTATGGCGCGCTGTTCGATGCGGCGCATGTCGGCTGGCGCTTCCCGGTGAAGCTGCTTCGCGAACCCGAATCCGAGGTGCGCGACATGGCGTTCAGCTTCTACGGGCCGACCTGCGACGATCTCGACCATATGGCCGGCCCCTTCCTGCTGCCGGCGGACGTGAAGGCGGGCGATTATCTCGAGATCGGGATGCTCGGCGCCTATGGCTGCGCGATGCGCACGCGCTTCAACGGCTTCGGATCCGATCTCACGGTCGTTGCCGAGGACGAGCCGATGGCCTCGCTCTACCTGGGCGATGCCGAGGAACGCGCGGTTCCCTCGAACGTCGTGACGCTGTAGCGCCCCTCCCGATTGCTGGAGGCGCCGGGGATGGGTGGTGTCCCAGCCCCGCAAACCTTCTATAGGCCCACCCCTAACCCCTCCCGCAAGCGGGAGGGGAATGCGGAGAAATTGAAATGACCGACGCCCCGATCAACGACACCCGCAAGGCGGAGCTTCTGTCGAAGACGGTCGAGCATATCGACATCAAGAGCTTCGACGCGCGGCCGATCGTCGACGCGATGAAGAAGATGAGCTTCACCAGCCGCGATCTCGGCCGGGCGGCGGACATCTACAACCAGATGCTCGCCGACAAGGATTGCTCGGTCATCCTCGTCATCGCCGGTTCGACCAGCGCCGGCGGCTGCATGGACCTTTATGCCGATCTGGTCGCCAACAACATGGTCGACGCGGTCGTCGCGACCGGCGCCACGATCGTCGACATGGATTTCTTCGAAGGGCTTGGCCACAAGCACTATCAGGCGCTCGAAATCCCCGACGACGACACGCTGCGCTCGCTCTACATCGACCGGATCTACGACACCTATATCGACGAGGAGCAGCTCCAGGACTGCGATCACACGATCGCCGCGATCGCGGACTCGCTGCCGGCGCGGCCCTATTCCTCGCGCGCCTTCATCCGCGAGATGGGCAAATATCTGGTCGAGCACGGCAAGAAGCCGAGCAGCCTCGTCAAGCTCGCCTACGAACATGACGTGCCGATCTTCTGCCCGGCCTTCGTGGACAGCTCGGCCGGCTTCGGGCTGGTGAAGCATCAGGTCGAGGCGATGAAGGCGGGCAAGCCCTATATGGTGCTCGACGCCATCGCCGATTTCCGCGAGCTCACCGACATCAAGATCAAGGCGGGCACCACCGGCCTGCTGATGATCGGCGGCGGCGTTCCCAAGAATTTCACGCAGGACACGGTCGTTTGCGCCGAAATCCTCGGCCACGACGATGTCGAGGTCCACAAATATGCGGTGCAGATCACCGTCGCCGACGTTCGCGACGGCGCCTGCTCCTCCTCGACGCTCCAGGAGGCGGCGAGCTGGGGCAAGGTGAGCACCGCGCTCGAGCAGATGGTCTATGCGGAGGCGACCAGCGTCCTGCCGCTGCTCGCCAGCGACGCCTATCACCGCGGACATTGGAAGACCCGCGCGAAGCGCGCCTTCGCGAAGATGTTCGATTGATCGTGCGCCCATCCTCCCCTCTTCACGACGGGGAGGATTCAGGCTTTACGCGCGCCGCCATCCGTCGCAGCCTCCGCTGATGCACGCCGCCATCCTCGCCCCCGTCGTCGCCCTTGTCGCCTGGACGCTGGTGATGATGGTCTGGATGTATCTGGTCCGCTTCCCCGCGATGAAGCGCAAGGGGATCAGCCTCAAGGGCAGGATCGGCTCCACTGGCCGCTCGCTCGACGGCGTCGTCGAGGATTGGGTCCAGTGGAAGGCGCATAACTACAACCATCTGATGGAGCAGCCGACGCTGTTCTACGCGGTCGCGATCAGCCTTGCCCTGCTCGGCGGCGGCGATGTGTGGATCAATGTCTGGCTCGCCTGGGGCTATGTCGGCTTCCGCATCGTCCACAGCCTCATCCAGGCTACGAAGAACGTCGTGCGCTGGCGCTTCCTCGCCTTCCTCGGCGGCTCCTTCTGCCTGCTTGGCCTGACCGTCCACGCGGCCGCGCGCGTCCTTCACGGGCTTTGACCCTTCAATCCTCCCTGTGAAGCGAAGGGTCATGGGGAGGGAACCATGCGAAGCATGGCGGAGGGGCATTCCGGCGCCGAAAGCCTACCGTCGCCGTCGCCGTCGGCGACGGGAAGGATCGAATCGCCCCCGCCGGCGCGGTGCCGGCTCCCATAAACCTGGCGTTCACTCTTTTCGTCGCGCCCGGAAACCGGTTCGTCGCTGGAATGCAGGTTTGACGATCCGTTCGCGGCCCCCGCCGCAAGGGCCGCGCATGTTCCGGCGCGATCGCTAGCTCTCCGCTCACAGACCTCCGGCGCGTGCCGGGGTTCAGGGAGAGACGAGATGATCCGTTCCTATTCCTGGTCGCTGGGAACCGCCCTGGCCGCGCTGATGCTCGGCCCCGCCGCCAGCACCTCCGCCCCCGCCCAGGTCGCCGAGCCGATGGCGGCCGCCAGCGCCGTCACCGCCCCGGTTGCGACGCAGGCCGCCGAACGCGCCACCGTCGAGGTCGCGCCGTCCGTCGCCGCACCGCCGGCGCCGGCGCCCGCGCCCGCCGTCGACGGCGACATGACCGCACGGATCGAGGCGCTGAACCCCGGCGCCTTCGTCTGGCATCCCGAGCGGGCAACCGCCGGGCCGATCGAGATCGTCGTCTCGATCCCGCGCCAGATCGCCTATGTCTATCGCGGCGGGCAGCTGATCGGCGCGACGACCGTGTCGACCGGCCGCCCCGGCCACCGGACGCCGACCGGCACCTTCCCGATCCTCGAGAAGGACCGCGATCATCGTTCGAACCGCTACAATGACGCGCCGATGCCGTTCATGCAGCGGCTCACCTGGGACGGCATCGCCCTTCACGCCGGCGCGATCCCCGGCCATCCGGCGTCGCACGGCTGCGTCCGGCTCCCGCTCGCCTTTGCGCGCGAGCTCTATTCGGTGACGCGGGTCGGCGCGGTGGTCCACATCACCGACGAAGCCCCGTCGGCCGAGACCGCGCTGGCGACGGCGCGCGGGGTCGGCATGGCGATCGCCACCTCCGCGCCGGTGCCGGCCGCCGCGATGACAGGGGCGATGCGCTAGGCGCGCGAAAAGCGGCCGACCAGCTCGACATGGGTGGACCAGCGGAACTGGCCCACCGGCTGCACCCAGTCGAGCCGGCAGCCGGCGTCGGCGAGCGTCCGTGCATCGCGGGCGAAGGTCGCGGGATTGCACGACACATAGGCGATCCGGGGGACCGGCGAGACGGCCAGCAACGGCATCTGCTCCTTCGCGCCGGCGCGCGGCGGATCGAGGACAACCGCTTCGAACCGGCCCAGTTCGGCCGCGTCGAGCGGCCGGCGGAACAGGTCGCGATGATCGACGAACAGGCCCTCTCGCCGCGCGCTCTTGAGCGCAAGCACCGCATCGCGGGCGCCCTCGGCGGCATAGACGCGCCCGCGGAGCGACAGGGCGAAGGTGCCGAGGCCCGCGAAGAGATCGGCGACGAGCCGCGCCTCGCCAACTGCCTCGCGCACCGCGGCGACCAGCGCTGCCTCGCCGTCCGCCGTCGCCTGGAGAAACGCATTGTGCGGAAGCGGCACCGGCACGCCGCCGAGCGTCGCGGTGACCGGCTCCGGCTCCCACATCGTCTGCGGCCCATAGCCGTCGTCGAGCGAGAGGCGGGCGAGCCGGTGCGTACGGGCGAAACCGGTCAGCGCCTCGGCCTGGGCGAGTCCTTCTGCGGAGACGCCTTCGAGGAGCAAGTCGACGCCCTGGTCCGCCAGCGTCATCGCGGCGCCGGCGCGGCCGGTGAGCAGGCGGCGCAGCGGCGCGACGAGATCGAACAGTTCGGGCCTCAGCACATGGCATTCGCGCATGTCGACGATGCGGTGGCTTCCCTCCGCGTTGAAACCGATCACCCCGCCCGCGGCCTTGAGCTGCGCGCGGCGGCGGCTGCGCGGCGGCGAGAGATGGGGCGTGCGGATTTCGGGCGGCGCGAGCCCCTGTGCCGCGAGCGCGGAGGCGATGCGATCCTTCAGATAATCGGCATAGGCCGCGTCGTCGACATGCTGGAGCTGGCACCCGCCGCACTCCGGGAAGTGGCGGCAGGGCGGCGCCTGATGGTGCGCCCCGGGGAGGATCGCGCTATCGGCCGCGATCCGGTCGCCCGGCGCGGCGCCGGCGACGAACCGGCCGTCGCCCGTCACCCCGTCCCCGCGCGCGGCGAGGCGCACGACGATGTCGCCATCGCTCACAGGCATTCGGCGCAGGCGGCGGGAAGGTGCGCGATCAGATCGTCCGCGATCAGGAACGGCCCGGCCAGCGCCGCAGCGCGCCCGTGCAGCCAGATTCCGGCGCAGGCCGCCTCGAATGCCGCCATCCCGGCCGCGCGCATCGCGGCGATCGTCCCGGCGAGCACGTCGCCCGCACCGGCGGTGGCGAGCCAATGGGCGGTGGCCGCATGGATCGCCGCGCGGCCATCCGGCGCGGCAACGACGGTGTCCGGCCCCTTGTGGACGATCACCGCCCCGACCTTCGCCGCGGCGGCGCGGGCGCGCTCCACCTTGCTCCCGCCGTCCTCCCCGAACAGCGCTGCGAACTCGCCCTCATGCGGGGTAAGGATGGCGGTCGGCCCGGCCGCCGGCAGCGCGGCGCCGTCGGCGAGGATGCGAAGCGCCCCGGCATCGAGGACGAGCGGATGGCCCGATCCGGCCGCTGCCTCGAAAAGCGCGCGGCCTTCATCGTCCGGTGCGAGGCCGGGCCCGAGCAGCAGCGCGCCGATCCTTTTGTCGTCGATCCGGTCGAGAGGATCGCCGGGGGTCTGGATGATCGCCGCGGCGACGCCGTGGACCGGCTCGCGCGCCTGGAGCCGCACCGCCCCGGCCCCGGCCCGGAGCGCCGCGCCGGCGGAAAGCGCGCCGGCCCCGGCCATCCCGCCGGCGATCACCGTCACGAGCCCGCGCGTGAATTTGTGCGACTCCGGCCCCGGCGCGGCAAGGCGCGGGCGCGCGATTTCGTGGAGGTCGCTGGCCGCCTCGATACCGATGTCGGCGACGACGATCCGGCCCATGTGCCGCGCCGCGGGCTGGAGCAGATGGGCAGGCTTCAGCGTCTGGAAGGTGACGGTGAGATCGCAGTCGGGCACCGGCGAGAGGATCGCCCCGTCGTCGGTCGAAATGCCGCTCGGCAGGTCGATCGCGGCGGTGATCCGCGCCATTCCGGCGAGCGCCTCGAGCTCTGCCGCGGCATCGCGCAGGAGCCCGCGGGTGAGCCCCGTCCCGAACAGCGAATCGATCAGCAGCGGCGCCGGCTCGACATCGGCGAGGGCATGGACCTCCCGGCCCCAGGCCGCGCGCGCCGCGCTGGCGGCGGCCGTCTTCGGCTCGCCGGTCGCGGCGACGCGAACGTCCTGCCCCGCAGCCGCGAGCGCGCGCGCGACCACATAGCCGTCGCCGCCATTATTGCCGGGGCCGCACAGGACCAGCGCCGGCATCGGGCCGGCAAAGCGGCGAATCGCCGCCGCCGCGGCCTGGCCCGCGCGCTCCATCAGCGTCTCGACGCTCGTCCCGGCGGCGATCGATCGCGCCTCGGCCGCGCGCATCTCCCCGGCCGTCAGGATGACGCGTCCCTTCATCGCGGCGCGATCGTCGCGGGAAGGCGGAAGGCATCGGCGCCGATCGTCACCTCGATGCGCCGATCGCCGATCACGCTCACGCGCGCCGGCTCCGCCCCGTCGGCCGCGATCACGCCGCGTCCGTCGCGCGTGACGAGCAGGCGTCGGAACCCGCCATCGGGCTTGCGCAGGGTGAGCACGTGCCCCGCGCCGCTCTCGGCCTCCTCGACCGTGCAGGCGCGAGCGAACGGAGCATCGCCGGTCCGGCACTCGATCCGCCCATCCATCGTCGCGCCGCCCCCGTGGCCCGCGGGTGCATGCCCGCCGCAGGCCGCCAGCGCGACCGTCGCGGCGAGGGCGGCCCGCTTCATTGCCGCCGCAGCGCATCCAGCCGGCGCGCCACCTCCTCGCCGGAGAGCAGGGCGTCGAACCGCCGGTCCTGTTCCGGATCGCTTCGCACGCCCTCGGCGGTGAGACGGATCGAGCGCTTCAGCACGGCCAGGCTGTCGGCGCTGTTGTCCAGCATCGACTGGAGGATCGGCTTGGCGGCCGCCGCCGGCTCGACGATCTCGACCAGGCCGATCCGCCGGGCTTCCATCGCGTCGATCATGCCGGCGGTGAAGAGCAGCCGCGCCGCCTGCCCCGCCCCGACCAGGCGGACCAGCCGGTGCACGTCCTCCTGCGGATAGGCGAGGCCGAGCTTGGCCGGCGTGATCGCGAACTTGGCCTCCGGTGCGGCGATTCGAAGATCGCAGGCGATGGCGAGCGCGACCCCGGCGCCATAGCAGGGCCCTTCGATCATCGCGATCGTCGGGATTTCGAGCGCGCGAAGCCGATCGAGCGCGGCGCGGATACGCTGGCGCAGCCGCGCGCTCGCCTCCGCATCGCCAAGAAAGCGGCCGAAATCGGACAGATCGACGCCCGAACAGAAGGCGCCGCCGGCTCCGGAGACGATCAGGAGCCTGGCGTCGGTTCGCGCGATCTCGGTCAGCCGGTCGGCGATCTGGTCCCAGCCTTCGCCGGGGATTGCATTGCGCGCCTCGGGCCGATCGAGCGTGAGACGGACGACTTTACCTTCACAACCTAAGCGGATCATCGGGCCAAGTTGCCGCGCCCGCGTCCTTTTGTCTCGAAAAAAAAGCCGGGCCGGAGCGAATTGCTCACGACCCGGCACAGGGGGGCGCGGCGCCCGCCCGGTGGAGCGGGGGCCGCGGGCGAATGTCGGCGCGCGCCCGGCGCGCCTCGACCCGTTCCCCGGACAGCAGGCAAGGCGCGTGCCACGACGGATTCGTGCGGCTTGCGGTGGTTAACGGGCGCGGCGGGCCGTGCCGGAACGGGACTCGCGGGTCATTTGAGACGGGTGGCAAGCATCCACCAATGCGGATGCCGGGCGGCGATCCCTGCCGCCGTCTCGTCCCGCGCCGCTGCGGACTCGAACAGGCCGAAGCAGGTCGCGCCGGAGCCCGACATGCGGGCGACGCGCGCCGCCGCGAGTGCGTCGAGGACCTCGTCGATCGCCGGCGCGATCCGCCGGGCCGGCGCTTCGAGATCGTTGCGCCCCTCCTCCCAGTCGCCGAGGGGGCCGCCGTCGCGCCCGTCCCAGGCGCGGAAGACATCGGCGGTCGACACCGGAAGGCGCGGGTTCACGAGGAGCAGCGGCGTGCCCGCGAGCCCCGGGAGGTCCACGGCCCGCAGCCTGTCCCCCCGCCCCTCGCCGCGCATCGTCCGGCTGGCGAGGCAGGCGGGCACGTCGGCGCCGAGCCCGGCGGCGATCGCGCCGATCGCCTCATCGCCGATATCGAGCCGCCAGAACCGGCGCAGCAGCCTGAGCGTCGCCGCCGCGTCGGCCGATCCGCCGCCGATTCCCGAGGCGACGGGCAGCTTCTTGTCGAGCGTCAGCGCGGCATCGCCCACGATCCCGGCGCGATCCGCCAGCGCCCGCGCAGCGCGAAGGACGAGATTGTCGGGCTCGTCGGCAAGGTCCGCCGCGAACGGCCCGGTGACGCTGAGCGTCAGCCCCGCGCCGGGCGCCGCGGTCAGCACATCGCCCGCCTCGGCGAAGGCGAAGATCGTCTCGATCCGGTGATAGCCGTCGGCCTCCCGCGCGCGGACGTGGAGGGCGAGGTTGAGCTTGGCGCAGGCGGTTTCGCGCATCAGCGCGCGGCGGCCTGCGCGTCCGGGCCGCCGGCGATCTTGCTATCGAGCCGAGCCGCGTCCTCGCCGTCGGCATAGACCCGCGCCGCGCGCCAGGCGAAGCGCGCATCGAGCCGCCGCCCCATCGCATAATAGGCATCGCCGAGATGCTCGTTGATCTCGACATCGGCGGGCGCCGCCTGCGCGGCGCTTTCCAGCAGGGCGATCGCGCCGGCCTTGTCGCCCTTGAGGAACAGCGCCCAGCCGAGCGAATCGGTGATCGCCGCATTGTCGGGCGCCAGTCGATGCGCCTCCCTCACCATCTGTTCGGCCGCGGCCATGTCCTCGCGGTGCGAAAGCTGGCCATAGCCCAGATAGTTGAGGATCAGGGCGTTGTTCGGCCGGATGCGGTTGGCGCGTTCGAGCAGGGCGCGTGCCGCCGGCCAGTTCCCGGCCTGGTCGAGCGCGCCGGCCTGGGCGAGCAGGATCGCCGCTTCGGGCATGTCGTTGGGGCCGCGAAGCTCGACCGCGCGACCGAAGGCGGCGGCGGCGTCCGCGCTGCGGCCCATCGCCATCAGCACCTGGCCAAGCCGGATCTGGTCACTCGCGCCCGCGCCTGGCGCGCGGGCCGCCGCCTCGGCATCGGCCAGCGCTTCAGCCGCATTCCCGGCCGCGACCAGCAGCCGGGCGCGCGTGTCGCGGACCACGTCGGCGAAGGGATCGGCGGCATCGACATGCGCGAGGAGCGGCACGGCTTCGGCCGGCCGGTCCTCCTTCGCGGTCAGCTCGGCGGCGATGAGCCAGCCCTCGCTGCTCGCCGGATCGAGATAGGTCGCGATCCGCGCGAAGCCGATCGCCGGCGCGGTGAGATCGCGCGAATCGAGATCGAGCGCGAAGCGGAGCAGCAGCTCGGCCATGCCGCTGTTCGCGCCGTCGAACGCGCCGGGGACCGGGCGGCCCGCCTCGACCAGCGAGCGCGCGGCGACGATCGGGGCGTCGTCCCCGGCGAGCAGGGCAAGCGCGCCGGCACGATCGCCGCGGCTCGCGATCAACCCGGCGCCGGCGATCCTGAGGCGCATCGATCGGACGCTTTGCGCGCCGGTCGCCGCGTCGAGCGCCGCGCGGCCCTCCGGCCGGTTCATCGCGACGAGCAGCAGCGCATGATGCTCCTCGACATAGCCGCCGGCGCCATCGCCCCGGCCGAGCTGGGCGAGCGGATCGCCGGCGCCCGATCCATAGGCGATCCAGGCGCGCAGGATCGGCGCCATGAAGGCGAAGATCCGCTCGCGCTCGGCGGCCGCGACCTCGCGCCGCGCCGTGGCCCAGTCGCGGCGTCGGAAGGCGTCGGCGACGATCAGCAGGCGTGCGTCGGGCCGAAGCGCCCCGGCCTGCTCCAGCGCCCGCGCGCCGCGCAGCGCCAGCGGCCAGTCACCGGCCGAGATGCCGTGGCTCATCGCCTGGGCGGCGACGATCTGGTTGTCCGGCGCGGCATCGAGCACGGCGGCGAAATCGGCGCTGGCCCGGTCGTCGGCGCCGGACGAGGCGGCGAGGCGGGCCTGGACGTAGCGGGAGAGTGGCGATGCGGTGCCGATGTCGCCCGTCGGCGCCGCTGTCGCGCCGGCCGCGGCCGCCCCGATCGCAATGGCGAGGGAGAGGCGAACGAGCGGCTTACATATTGGGATAATTGGGGCCTCCTCCGCCTTCCGGCACCACCCAGTTGATGTTCTGGGTCGGATCCTTGATGTCGCACGTCTTGCAGTGGACGCAATTCTGCGCGTTGATCTGAAGCCTGGGTGAACCGCCCTCCTCGACGAACTCATAGACGCCCGCGGGGCAGTAACGCTGCTCCGGCCCGTCATAATCGGCGAGGTTCACCCGGACCGGGATCGTCGGGTCCTTCAGCGTCAGATGGACCGGCTGGTCCTCCTCGTGATTGGTGTTGGAGAGGAAGACCGACGACAGTCGATCGAAGCTGATCACCCCGTCGGGCTTCGGATAGGCGATCGGCGCGACGAGATCCTTGCGCCACAGCCCCTCATTGTCGGGGTGATGCTTCATCGTGAACGGAAGGCCGATGCCGATCTGGCGCATCCACATGTCGATCCCGGCGAGGAAGGTGCCGATCGCGCCGCCGAACTTCGCCACCATCGGCTCGACATTGCGGACCATGGCAAGCTCCTTGCCGACCCAGCTCGCGCGCAGGTTCGGCTCGTAATCGGCGAGCACGTCCCCGCCCCGGTCCGCGGCGATGGCGGCGAAGGCGCTTTCGGCGGCGAGCATTGCGGATTTCATCGCCGTGTGGCTGCCCTTGATCCGGGGCACGTTCACGAAGCCCGCCGCGCAGCCGATCAGGGCGCCGCCGGGAAAGGCGAGCTTCGGCACCGCCTGCCAGCCGCCCTCGTTGATCGCGCGCGCGCCATAGGAGACGCGCCGCCCGCCCTCCAGGAACTGGCGGATCGAGGGGTGCTGCTTCCAGCGCTGGAACTCCTCGAAGGGCGAGAGGTGGGGATTGCGATAGTTGAGCGCGACGATGAAGCCGAGCGCAACCTGGCCGCCCGCCTGGTGATAGAGGAAGCCGCCGCCCCACGCATCGTCGAGCGGCCAACCCTGGGTGTGGATCACCCGGCCCGGCTCATGCTTCGCCGGATCGATGTCCCACAGCTCCTTGAGGCCGATGCCGTAAGTCTGCGGCTGGCTGTCGGCGTCGAGCGCGAAGATGCGCTTCAATTCCTTGGTGAGGTGGCCGCGCGCGCCCTCCGCGAAGAAGGTGTAGCGGCCGTGCAGCTCCATGCCGGGCTGGTAATCGCTCTTGTGCGTGCCGTCGCGGGCGACGCCCATGTCGCCGGTCGCCACGCCCTTCACCGATCCGTCGTCGTTGAACAGCACTTCGGCCGCGGCGAAGCCGGGGAAGATCTCCACGCCCAGCGCCTCGGCCTGCCCCGCAAGCCAGCGGCAGAGATTGCCGAGGCTCACCGTATAGGTGCCCTTGTTCGACATGAGCGGCGGCATCATCAGGTGCGGGAAGGCGAACTTGCCTTTCTTCGTGAGCACCCAATGCTCGTTCTTCGTCACCGGCACGGTCAGCGGGCTGTCGAGCTCGCGCCAGTTCGGGATCAGCTCGTTGATCGCCTTCGGATCGACCACCGCGCCCGACAGGATGTGCGCGCCGACTTCCGATCCCTTTTCGAGGATGCAGACCGACAGCTCGCGCCCAGCCTCGGCGGCGAGCTGTTTCAGGCGGATCGACGCCGCAAGGCCCGCCGGCCCGGCGCCGACGATCACCACGTCATAGGCCATCGACTCGCGTTCGCTCATTCACTCGCTCCCCTCGAAAGGCTCCTGTCGTCGCATCCCGCCAACGGCTGGCAGATAAACAGGCCCTGTCCGATTGACCAGCCCGTCGGCGGCTGACTCTATGGACCGGGAAATTACGGGGTAGAGCGAGGAATGAGCGGGGACTGGGCGACGAGCGCCCTTGGCTGGTGGCACGATGCCGGGGTCGACACGATCGTCGCGGAAGCGCCGCGCAACTGGCTGAAGCCGGCAAGCGCCGCGCCGACGGCGACCGCTTCCGACCTTCCCGATGCGGCCGTCCAGTCCGGCTTGCCCGACGATCTCGCGGCCTTCCGCCTCTGGCTCGCCGAGAGCCCGGATCTTCCGCTCGCCGCGCCGTCGGCCCGCCGCTTCGCGCCGGAAGGCGATCCCACGGCCGATCTCATGATCATGGTCTCGATGCCGGGCCGCGCAGGGCTGGTCGACGGCGACGAGGGCGCGCTGCTCGATCGGATGCTCAAGGCGATCGGATATGCGCGCGACAGCGTCTATCTGGCGCCATTGTCGCCGATCCGCACACCGACCGGGCGGCTCAATGCCGACGACCTCAAGATGCTCGGCCCGATCGCACGCCACCATGTCGCCCTGGTGAAGCCCAGGGCGCTGCTGCTCTTCGGCGATGCGTGCGCGCAGGCGCTGGTCGGTGCGCCGGTCTCGGGCGCGCGCGGGCGCTGGCACGAGGTCGAAACCCCGGCCGGCCCGATCCGCGCGATCGCGACGATCCGCCCCGAGGACATGGATCGGACCCCAGGCCTCAAGAAGCTCGCCTGGGAAGATCTCCAGATGCTGATGGAAGGATTGAAGGCATGATCCGCACTGCCCTCTTCCTCTGCGCCGCAGGGATCGCCCTGTCGCCCATCCCGGCCTTCGCGACCGACGCCGGCGCCGACTCGGGCCCGCGCGCCGCCCGCGAGGCGGATGTGCCAAGGATGCTGAGCGCGTCCGAGCGCGACAATTATCGCGCGGTCTTCGCCGATCTCGACGCGGGCAATTGGGCGAGCGCGGCCGGCCGGCTCGACGGCATGACGCCGGGATTGCTCCACCCGCTCGCCCGCGCCCTGCTCTACACCATGCCCGGATCGCCGCGTGTCGAGGCCGGCCCGCTGATGGACCTGCTGCCGCGTGCGCGCGAGCTTCCGCAGGCGGCGGATCTCGCCCGGCTTGCGACGCTCCGCGGGGCAAGCGAGCTGCCGGACCTCCCGACCCCCCAGCGGCTCGCCAGTCTCGGCGGCCAGCCGCGGCGCGGGCGCGGCCCGCGCATCGTCGGCGATCCGGTCGCCGACCAGCTCGAGCCGCTGATCAACCCGCTCCTCGTCAACGATCGGCCGCAGGAGGCGGAAAGCCTCTTCGCCGCGCGCAGCGCCGATCTCACCGCCGAGGCGCGCACCCAATATCGGCAGCGGATCGCCTGGGTCTATTTCCTCAACGGCCTCGATCGCGACGCGCTGCGCGTGGCCGAAGATGGCGCGCGCGGAACCACCGAATGGGCTGCGCTCAGCGACTGGGTGGCCGGGCTCGCGGCCTGGCGGCTGGCCGATTACGACGCGGCGGCGCGCCATTTCGATGCGGTGGCGGGCCGCTCCAGCGATTACGAGCTCGTCGCCGCCGGCCATTACTGGGCCTCGCGCGCCGACGTCGCGGCCGGCCGGCCCGAACGGTCGCAGGGCCGGCTCCTGGCCGCCGCCCGGCTCGGCGAGACGTTCTACGGCCTGCTCGCCCAGAGCGCGCTCGCCATCCACCGTCCGCCGACGGATCAGGATCCCTTTACCGAGCGGGACTGGCGGGCGATCGAGGGCAATTCGAATGTCCGCGTCGCCGTCGCGCTGACGGAGATCGGCGAGACGGGCCGCGCCGGCGATCTGCTTCGCTGGCAGGCCCGGATCGGCGCGCCGCGCGATCACCTTGCCCTGGTCCATCTCGCCGCGAAGCTGAACCTCACGAGCGCCCAGATGTGGCTCGCCCATAACGGCCCGCGCGGCACCAGGGTCGAGACGATCGACCGCTATCCGGAGCCGAGCTGGCGGCCGGCGGGCGGCTGGCGGGTCGATCCGGCGCTCGCCTTCGCCCACGCGCTCCAGGAATCGGGCTTCCGGCCGGAAGCGGTGAGCCCGGCGGGCGCGCGCGGGCTGATGCAGGTCCGGCCCGGCAGCGCCGGCGACATGGCCCGCGCGCGCGGCGCGAGCGTCACCGCGGCGCAGCTCAACGATCCCGTCGTGAACCTCGAATATGGCCAGGCCTATCTCGAATATCTGCGCGATCAGGATTGCACCGGCGGCCTGCTTCCCAAGGTGATCGCCTCCTACAATGCCGGGCCGCTCCCGGTGGCGACGTGGAACAGCCGCTACGACCAGAGCGATCCGCTGCTGTTCATCGAGACGATCCCTTATTGGGAGACGCGCGGCTACGTGCCGATCGTCCTTCGCAATTACTGGATCTACGAGGGCCGCGACGCCGACAGCTCGGTCAGCCGCCGCGCCCTCGCCCAGGGCATGTGGCCGCGCTTCCCGGGCATGAGGGGCGCGGTGGCGGTGCGTATCCCGCCACGCCCAGCGCCGGTGCAGACGGCGATGGCCCCCGCCTCCACCCAGACCGCCGGCGACTGAGCGCGCGCCCGCGCGGCGCGGATTGTTCTTGATATGTTCCCGTCCGTCGCCTAATCCCGGACGGATGCGGCCCGATGTCCGTCCCGGTCGCGGCGCGCCCGAGAATCGCACGCCGACGCGTTTCAACCTGAAGGTCCGCGAGGCCGACGGGGACTGGCTGGACGCGCGCGAGGAGCAGGATGGCGGCGCGCCGCCGCTGCGTACCAGCGTCACCGTCGAGCATCCGAAGACGATCATCAGCCGCAATCAATCGCCCGACGTCGGCTTCGATCGCTCGATCAATCCCTATCGCGGCTGCGAGCATGGCTGCATCTACTGCTTCGCGCGGCCGACCCATGCCTATCACGATCTCTCGCCCGGCCTCGATTTCGAAAGCCGCCTGTTCGCCAAGCCCGATGCGGCGAAGCTGCTTCGCGCCGAGCTGGGCCGGCGCGGCTATCAGGTCCGCCCGATCGCGATGGGGACGAACACCGATCCCTATCAGCCGATCGAAGCGAAATGGCGGATCACCCGCTCGATCCTCGACGTGCTCGCCGAAACGAGGCACCCGGTGACGATCACCACCAAGTCGGACCGGGTCACGCGCGACATCGACATCCTCGCACCGATGGCGGCTCAAGGCCTTGCCGGCGTCGCGCTTTCGGTGACCTCTCTCACCCCTGCCATCTCGCGGACGCTGGAGCCGCGCGCGCCGGCGCCGCGCAAGCGCCTGGCGGCGGTGAGGCGGCTCGCCGATGCAGGCGTCCCCGCTTATGTCTCGATCGCGCCGGTCGTGCCCGGGATCACCGATTACGAGCTGGAGGAGATCGTCGCCGCCGCCGCCGATGCGGGGGCGATCGGCGTCTTCTTCCTCCCCGTCCGCCTGCCGTTCGAGGTCGCGCCCTTGTTCCGCGCCTGGCTCGACGAGCATTTCCCCGATCGGGCCGGCAAGGTCATGCACATCATCCAGTCGCTCCGCGGCGGCCGCGACAACGATCCCGATTTCTTCACCCGGATGCGCGGGAAGGGTCCCTGGGCCGCGCTGCTGCGCACCCGCTTCGAGCGCGCGGTGAAGGCGCACGGCCTCAACGTCGAGAAGCGGCCCCTGCGCACCGACCTGTTCGAACCGCCGCAGGGCGATCAGCTGAGGCTGCTCTAGCCGCGCTGCTTCAAATCAACTCGTCGCGCCGGAAGGCTCGGCGACGCCGGTCGGATCGGCGGCATAATCGCGCTCGCGATAGGCGAACCAGTCGAAATCCGCGGGGCGCGCGGTGCCGGCCATGTCCTGGCAGGCGAGCCCCACGAAGGCGCCGGTGAAATTGGGCAGGCCCGGCGCGCTGGCTTCGTCGGACAGGATCGAGGCATCGAAGATTTCGGGAATCCACGTCCAGCCGGCCTGTCCCTCGGCCCGGAAGGCGAAGCGCAGACGTTCGTAATCCACCTCGCAGCGCAGCTCGATCCGCCCCGGCGGAATCGCGACCGGCGCGGTGAAGGCGTCGGCCTGCGGGGCGTCGGGGAGCGCGGACATGACGCGGATGTGCCGGCCCAGCGCCTCGTCATGGCTGACGTGGAGGTAATGGAACTTCGCCGCGTTATAATAGCAGACCAGCCCCGCCGCTTGCTGGTAATGCGCCGGATCGAAGTCCATCGCGCAGGCGGCGGAATAGCAGAAGGCCTGCTGCCGCCGCGCGACCAGCGCCTGGGTGAAGAGGCTGCCGATCGACTCGCGGCCGTAAAGGCGCAGATGGCCGGGCCGCGCGGAGAGGCTGAAGATCGCCTCCGGCTCGGGCGTCCGCAGCCACTGGAAATCGATCGGAAGCCCGGGCGCGTCGAAATCCTCGCGCTGGTCGATCGATGGCCCGCGCTCGGCCTCGACCACGGGCAATCCGTCCCCCGCCTCGGTGCGCAGCCACCCGTCCGCGCCCCAGCACATCTTCTGGATCGCCGTCTCGCGCCCCATGACGCAGCGGCCCCGGTTCGACAGCGGGCGGCCGCACAGATAGACCATCCAGGTCTCCCCCGCCGGCGTTTCGACCAGATCGGCATGGCCGGCGCGCTGCAGCGGCGCATCGGGCCGGTCGCGCGCCGACAGGATGTGGACGTCGGGATGGAGCTCGTAGGGCCCTTCGATCGATCGCGCGCGCGCCATCGTCACCGCATGGTTCCAGCCGGTGCCGCCCTCGGCGGTGAGCAAATAGTAATGATCCCCGCGCCGGTAGAGATGCGGCGCTTCGGTAAGGCCCAGCGGCGTGCCCTTGAAGATCAGCCGGCGCTCGCCGATCAGGCGGCGGGCCCGCGGGTCATATTCCTGGAGGACGATCCCGCCGAAGCGGTTGCGGCCGGGCCGATGGTCCCACAGCATGTTGACCAGCCATTTGCGCCCGTCCGCGTCGTGGAAGAGCGAGGGATCGAAGCCGCTCGAATTGAGGTGAACCGGGTCCGACCACGGCCCGTCGATCGTCTCGGCCGTCACCAGGTAATTGTGAAAATCGCGCAGGCTCGCGCCCGAAGCGCCGGCCGTCGTGGTGCGGCCGTAGCGCTTCACATCGGTATAGACGAGGTGGAAGCGCTGGCCGTCATGGCTGAGGCACGGCGCCCAGACTCCGCATCCGTCCGGATCGCCGCGCAGGTCGAGCTGGCTGGCGCGATCGAGCGGCCGGGCGACGAGCCGCCAGTTCTCGAGATCGCGGCTATGGTGGATCTGGACGCCGGGAAACCATTCGAAGGTCGAGGTCGCGACATAATAATCCTCGCCCACCCGCACGATCGACGGATCGGGATTGAAGCCGGGCAGGATCGGGTTGCGGATCATGCGGCGGCGGGCCTCCTCACCAATGCCCAGAGCACCGCCGCGCCGAGCAGGTCGAGCAAGGCGAGCGCGACGAAGAAGGGCGTATAGCCGATCCGCGCGACCAGCCCGCCGATGGCGAGCGAGAAGAGGAGGACGCCGAGATTCGCGAACAGCCCGGCGGAGCCGGCGACGGTGCCGACCTCGTGCCGGCGGAACAGGTCCGGCGCCATGGCGATGACGGTGATCGACAGCGTCTGATGCGCGAAGGCGCCGAGGCAGAGCAGGCCGATCGCGGCATAGGCGCTCTCCACCGTGCCGACGAACATCATCCCGGTCATCATCACGGCGCCGAGCGTGAACGCGCCCTTGCGCGCGGTGATGAGGTCGAGCCCCCGTCTCTGCAGGAACAGCGCCACCGCCGGTCCGAACAGGCAGCCAAGGTCCGCCGCGACGAACGGGAGCCAGGCGAAGAGCGCGATATGGGCAAGATCGAAGCCGCGCGCCTGGGTGAGGTAGAGCGGCATCCAGAAGGTCAGCGTCCCCCAGGTCGGATCGGCGAGGAAGCGGGGCAGCGCGATGCCCCAGAAATTGCGCTGGCGGGCGATGGCGAGGAACGAGGGACGCGCATCGCCGGCGGCAAGATGCGGCTCCTGCCCCGCCGCGATCGTCGCGCGCTCGTTCTCCCCGAGCGCCGGATGCTCGGCCGGCGGGCGATAGGCGAGCCGCCAGCACAAGGCCCAGACCAGGCCGAGCGCGCCGGCGATGACGAAGGCCGCGCGCCAGTTCCACATCCAGATCGCCCAGACGACGAGCGGCGGCGCCAGCACGCCGCCGAGCGACGCCCCGATATTGTAGAGGCCGGTCGCCAGCCCCCTCTCCTTCGCCGGGAACCATTCGGCGACGACCTTGAGGCCGCCCGGGTGCGCCGCCCCTTCGGCGAGGCCGAGCGCGCCGCGCAGTCCGGCGAGCGCCCGCCAGCCGCCCGCCAGCCCGTGCGCCATGGTGATCGCGCCCCAGGCTGCGGCGAACAGCGCCAGGCCGGCGCGAATCCCGATGATGTCGAGCAACCAGCCGGTGATCGGCTGCGCCATGATGCCGATCTGGAAGGCGGCGGTGATCCACGAATAATGCTCGGCGTCGATGTCGAGATCGGCCATCAGCGCGGGCGCGGCGACACCGAGCGTCGAGCGGGTGAGGAAATTGAGCGCCGTCCCCGCCATGACGAGCGAAATGATCCACCAGCGCAGCCCGCGGATATGCCGTCCCATAGGCGCTCGCCCTCCCCTCGCGGGCGACGCGCCGCCGCCCGTCATGTGAGCGCTAACATAGCCTCAGCGCCCCGCCTGTCCAGCCGCCACGGTCCAATGTTCGAGGCCGGCGATCCGGCCGGCCGCGGCGACGATCAGGTCGGCGAGCCGACGGTGATCGGCGAGATCGGGATGGTGGTCGCATCCGGTCAGCCCAAGCCCGTCATAGCTCAGCGTCGCGACCGGCTCGCGCGCCGTCCGGTTGAGCGCGGCGGCGACCTGTTCGAGGTCGGCGAAATAGGGATCGCGGCCGACGAGGAGCAGGCGGGCCTGCGGCTGGCGCGCCATCAGCGCGCGCGCGAAGGCGACATAGCGGGCGCGCCAGTCGGCGCGCAGCGCATCGCGGTTCGCCCATCGTTCGCCGGGGTGGAGATCGGTCGAAAAATCGTTCGCGCCGAGCGCGATCACGATCAGCTGCGGCCGCCACGAGTCGCGCGCCGCATCCCACGGCATTGTCTCCCCCGGAATGGCGCGGCCGTAGATCGCCGGCAGGCTGAGGCCGGGCGCGACGCCGTCATAATTGCGGACGACGCCGAAGCCTGAAAAAGCGACGATCCGGTAATCCGCGTCCAGCCGGCGCGCCGCGAGCGGGCCGAACGCCTGGCTGGTGTCGGTCGTGTCGTGGACCTCTGCGCGGGTGCAGGCCGGGCCGTGCGCCGTATCGCCATAGCCGACGGTATAGCTGTCTCCGACAAATTCGATTTCCCGAGTCCGCGCCGGCGGGTCCAGCGGCGTCGCCTCGGGATCGGTGCTGAATCCGATGAAGCGGCTGCTCCCCTCCTGGCTCTCCGTCACCTTGTCGAGCCGGACGACATGGTCGCCAGGATCGAGCCCGCCGATGTCGAGGCGCACCTCGCCCGGCCCGATCAGCTCGGCGCGCACGGCGCCGTCGATGGAAAGCCGCAGCCGGTCGGCGCCCGGAACTGCGTCCACGCTCACGGCCGTGCCCCGGAAACGACTTTCGAAATAGACGCCCGGCCAGCCGAACCGCCAGCTCCCGTCCGCCTCCTGCACCGCCCGGCCCCCGACATGGACCGGCAGCGCCGCCGACGCCGCCGCCGGTATCGCAATGAGGAGCAGCAGTGGAAAGGCGCGCCGCCACATGGGCGCGAGCCTAGATCGATTCGTCGCCGGAAGAAAAGCGCCGCTTCGCGCGTGCCGTTATCGCGCCTCGGGCGCCCATGCCGCAAGGACGCGCGCGGTCAGCGCCTCGCAATCGGCGCCGGCGAAGGGGAAGCTGCCGAAGAGCGCTTCCTTGACGTCCGGGGCAAGCGCCTCGCGGAGGCGGCGACGGGCGCGCAGATGCCTCGTCTTCACCGTCGCCGGATTGAGATCGAGCGCATCCGCCACCTCCTCGACGCTCTGCCCTTCGATCTCGCGAAGCACGAAGACGATTCGGAACGGCGCGGGCAGCGCCGCGATCGCCCGTTCGAGCAACTGCCTGAGCTCGGCCCGCGCATGGGCCAGGTCGGGCGCGGTTCCGGCGATCGAGCCCTGCATGAACGTCTCCCGATAATCGTCGAGCACGGTGACGGCCGCCGCGTCGAGATGGGCGCGGCGGCGCTTCAGCGCGCGCTGCCGGGCCAGCGCCTCGTTGATCGCGATGCGCGTGAGCCAGGTGGACAAGGCCGATCGCCCCTCGAACCGGCCGATCGCCGCGAAGGCCTTGAGATAGGCGCTCTGCACCGCATCCTCCGCCTCCGCCCGGTTGCCGAGAATGGCGAAGACGGCGCGGAAGAGACGCTGGTTGTTGCGCGTCGTCACCAGCCGCACCGCATGCGGATCGCGCGCGGCGACGAGCGCGGCGAGCGACATGTCGTCGAGCGACTCATGGTCGCGCTGGACGAGTGCTGTCATCCTCCCCTCCACTTTCACGTCGCCTCGGCGGGCGCAAGCGAGGCGATCGGCCCGCGCCGCGCCCCGGCATCGTCGTTCCCCGCATAAGCCATGCGACGCATCTCCCACCCGAAACGGCGATTGGATGCCGCCGGGCCGGTCGACGTTCCCGAAAGCCCGTCGGCCCGCGGGCGATCGCCGGGGAATTTTCCGCCGCCCGGGAACGCGGCGGCGGCGCCGGCATCAAACAGGCCGCGAGCCCGAACCGAGGCCCGCCCAAAAGGGAGATTCACGATGAAGACCATGTTCGCGCTGGGCGCGATCGCCGCGCTCGCCATCGCCGCGCCGGCGGCGGCGCAGGCCCCGACCGATCCGCAGATCGCCCATATCGCCTATACCGCCGGCCAGATCGACGTCGAGGCGGGCCGCCAGGCGCTGCGGATCTCGCACAACCAGGCGGTCCGCGCCTTCGCCGAGACGATGGTTCGCGATCACGAGGCGGTGAACCGCCAGGCGCTCGCCCTGGTGCAGCGGCTCCATGTCACGCCGGAGGCCAATGCGACCAGCACCGCGCTCACCACGCAGGCCGCCGCCGCGCGCGATCGCCTCTCGCACCTCACCGGCGCCGCCTTCGATCGCGCCTATGTCGCCAACGAGATCGCATTCCACCGCACCGTCAACGGCGCGCTTCGCGACACGCTGATCCCGAACGCGCACAATGCCGAGCTGAAGTCGCTGCTCGAATCGGGGCTGGCGCTCTTCACCGAGCATCAGACCCATGCCGAACATATGGCGCAGGCGTTGAGATGAGGCGCGCCGCCCTCGCGGTCGCCCTCGTCGCGCTTGCCGCGGCGAGCCCGGCGCTCGCGGCCGATCATGTCGTCGTGCTCTCGAACATGCGGTTCGGCGCGCTCCCGGCGAACCTTCGGGTCGGCGACACGATCACCTGGGAAAACCGGGACATGGTCGCGCACACGGCAAGCGCGCGCGATCGCAGCTTCGATGTCACGCTGCAGCCGCACCAGGCCAGGCGAATCACGCTTCGGCACGCCGGGCCGGTGGCCTTCTATTGCCGCTATCACCCGGCGATGCAGGGGGAGTTGCGCGTCGCGGCGCGCTGACCCCGTCGAGCCAGGCGCGGCGGCCCCCATCGGCCGCGCTTCCCCTCCACCGGCCGAAACCCCCGGTGGAGGGGCTTTGCTCAGCCGAGCGCCTTCTTGAGCAGCTCGTTGACGACCTGCGGGTTCGCCTTGCCGGCCATCGCCTTCATCGTCTGGCCGACGAAGAAGCCGAACAGCTTGTCCTTGCCGCCGCGATATTCGGCGACCTTGTCCTGGTTCGCGGCGAGCACCTCGGCGATCACCGCCTCGATCGCGCCGGTGTCGCTGGTCTGCCTGAGGCCGCGTTCCTCGACGATCCTGTCCGGCGCATCGCCGGTTTCGAGCATGATCTCGAACACCTGCTTGGCGAGCGTGCCGGACAATGTGCCGTCGGCGACGAGCCGGAGCAATTGCGCCGCGTCGGAAGGACTTACCGGGCTGTCCTCGATCCCCTTGCCAAGTTTGTTCAGCGCCCCGAACAGGTCGGAGATGACCCAGTTGGACGCGCGCTGCGCCTGATCCTCGCCAAGCTCGGCGAGCAGCGCCTCGAACCAGCGCGCGGTCTCCACCTCGGCGGTGAGCACCGCGGCATTATAGGCTGACAGGCCGAGCTGGTTCTCGTAGCGCGCGCGCTTGGCGTCGGGCAGTTCGGGCAGGCTCGCCCGGCACTCGGCGAGGAAATCCTCGCTGAGCTCCAGCGGCAGCAGGTCCGGATCGGGGAAATAGCGGTAATCGTGCGCGTCCTCCTTGGACCGCAGCGACCGCGTCTCGCCCCGGTCGGGATCGTAGAGCCGCGTTTCCTGGACGACCGTGCCGCCCTCCTCGATCAGGTCGACCTGGCGGCGCGCCTCATGCTCGACCACCGCCATGATGAAGCGCACCGAATTGACGTTCTTGGTCTCGGTCCGCGTGCCGAACGGCGCGCCGGGGCGGCGCACGCTGACATTGACGTCGGCGCGCATCGATCCCTGCTCCATATTGCCGTCGCACGACCCGACATAGCGAAGGATCGATCTCAGCTTGCGGACATAAGCTCCTGCTTCTTCTGGAGAACGCATGTCCGCCTTGGACACGATCTCCATCAGCGCGACGCCGGAGCGGTTGAGATCGACATAGGAATAATCGGGATGCTGATCGTGCATCAGCTTGCCCGCATCCTGCTCGACATGGATTCGCTCGATGCCGATCGTCTTGGTGGTGCCGTCCTCGAGATCGACGCTGATCTCCCCCTCCCCGACGAGCGGGTGGAAGAGCTGGCTGATCTGGTAGCCCTGCGGCAGATCCGCGTAGAAATAATTCTTCCGGTCGAAGCGCGACCAGGCGTTGATCTTGGCGTCGATCGCCATGCCGGTGCGAACCGCCTGGCGGATGCACTCGACGTTCGGCACGGGCAGCATCCCGGGCATCGCCGCGTCGATCAGGCTCACCTGCGTGTTCGGCTCCGCCCCGAAGGCGGTCGCCGCGCCCGAGAAGAGCTTGGCCTCGGACGTGACCTGCGCGTGGACCTCGAGGCCGATCACGACCTCCCATTCGCCGGTGGCGCCGTGGATTCGGTAGTCAGACATGGGCAATTCCAAAAATTCCCCGCTCGTGGATATCGTCCGCGCTCACCACCACGCCTCCGGCCGTGCCGCAAAGCCCGCGCGCTGCTCGATGGCGAGGCCGGCGTCGAGCACGCCCTGTTCGTCCAAGGCCTTGCCGACGATCTGGAGGCCGAGCGGCAGGCCCTGCCCGTCGAGCCCGGCCGGCACCGACATGGCGGGCAGCCCGGCAAGGCTCGCCGGCACCGCGAAGACGTCGTTCAGGTACATGGCGAGCGGATCGGCGGTCTTCTCGCCAAGGCCGAAGGCGGCGCTCGGCGCGGTCGGGGTGAGGATCACGTCGCACTGCCCCCACACCGCCTCGAAATCGCGGGCGATCAGCGCGCGCACCTTCTGCGCCTGGTTGAAATAGGCGTCGTAGAAGCCGGCGGAAAGCACATAGGTGCCGATCATGATCCGGCGCTTCACCTCGGCGCCGAAGCCCGCCGCGCGGGTCGCCTCGTACATGTCGTTGAGGCCGCCCTGCTCAGGCGCGACGCGCTTGCCGTAGCGAACGCCGTCATAGCGGGCGAGGTTGGACGAGGCCTCGGCCGGCGCGATGATGTAATAGGTCGGCAGCGCATATTTCGTGTGCGGCAGCGAGACCTCGACGATCTCGGCGCCGGCGTCGCGCAGCCATTCGATGCCCTGGTCCCACACCGCGTCGATCTCGGCGGGGACACCTTCGATCCGATATTCCCTCGGGATGCCGACCCTTTTGCCCCTGAGATCGGGCGACAGCGTCGCCTCCCAGGCCGGTACGGGCAGGTCGAGCGAGGTCGAATCCTTCGGATCGAAGCCGGCCATCGCCTCGAGCATGATCGCGCAGTCGCGCACGTCGCGCGCCATCGGCCCGGCCTGGTCGAGCGAGCTCGCGAAGGCGACCACGCCCCAGCGCGAGCAGCGGCCATAGGTCGGCTTGATGCCGGTGATGCCGGTGAAGGCGGCGGGCTGGCGGATCGATCCGCCGGTGTCGGTGCCGGTCGCGCCGGGGCAGAGCCGCGCCGAGACCGCGGCCGATGAGCCGCCCGAGCTTCCGCCCGGCGCGAGCGCGGCATTGCCGCCGTCGCTTCGCCGCCAGGGCGAGATCACCGGCCCATAGCCGCTGGTCTCGTTGGACGAGCCCATCGCGAACTCGTCCATGTTCAATTTGCCGAGCATCCCGGCGCCGGCGGCGAACAGATTGCCGCTGACCGTGCTCTCATAGGTCGGCGTGAAGCCTTCGAGGATGCGGCTGCCGGCGGTGGTCTGGACGCCCTTCGTCGCGAACAGGTCCTTGATGCCGAGCGGCACGCCCGACAGCGGCTTCAGGTCGCCCGACGCGCGCGCGGCATCGGCGGCATCGGCGGCGGCGAGCGCATGGTCCGGAGTCTCGGCCACGAAGGCGTTGAGCCCCCGCCCCTTCTCGACCGCGGCGACGAACGCCTCGGCCACGTCGCGGGCGGAAAAGTCGCCGGCCTTCACCCCGTCGCGGATCGCCGCGATGCCGAGATCGGTCAGCGCGCTCATTCGATCACCTTCGGCACCGCGAAGAAGCCGTGTTCGGCGACCGGCGCGTTCTTCAGCACGTCCTCGCGGATGCCGCCATCGGTCACTTCGTCCTCGCGCAGGCGCAGCCTGTTGGGGATGACCGCCGTCATCGGCGCGACCCCGGAGACATCGACCTCCCCGAGTTGCTCGATCCAGCCGAGAATGTTGGAAAGCTCGGGCGCGAGCGATTCGACCTCGGCGTCGGTGACGGCGATGCGGGCGAGCTTCGCGATATGGCGAACGGTTGCGGTATCGACGGACATAGGGGCCTTTTGCTGTCGTGGGCCGGCGCGCGGCCCGCGATGGCGGCTAGCATCCCCGCTGCACTGCGGCAAGAAGCCGCGCCGTCAGCGCGTCTCCGGCATCGTCCGGCAGATGATCGGCAGCGGCTGCGCGGTCGCCCGGGCGATGCTCATCTGGGCCGGGCTTTGGCAGATGATCGTGTCGGCCGCCCGTGCATTGCGGATCTGCGCGTCGGTCAGAAAGGGCGCGACGCTGACGGAAATGCGCGCCTCGCGCACCCAGGAAAGCCGCGCGCGGTTGAGCCCGGCGAGCGGAACCGGGTGCGCCCCGGCCGTCGAGGGGATCGTCTGCGGCGGCGACATGCCGAGATCGATCGTCTCCGATATCTCGTCGACGTCGCGGCGGTGGGCCGGCACCGGATCGCCGTCGAAGGTCAGGAAGACCCGCATCGGATAATGGTTGCGCGCAATCGATGCGGCCGCGGCCGGCGTATATTGGACATCGAGCGTGATCGGGCCGGCCGGCCCGGCAGGCTGCGCGGCCAGCGGCAGCGCCGCAAGGGCGGCAATTGCGACAATAACCAGCTTTTTCATGCAGACACTCCCCCTTCGTTCCGGACTCGCAATGCCCGACCGCTCGAGGTGGCACAACCCGCTTGACGATTGCGTAAGTCAATACTAACGGTAAGTCATGACGAACGGAACTGCCACGGCCGCGCTCGCCAGCCTCGCCGATCCGACGCGCCGGGAGATTTTCGAGCGCCTTGCCCGGCGTCCGTCCGCGGTCGGCGCGCTCGCCGAGGGGTTGCCGGTGAGCCGCCCGGCAGTGTCGCAGCACCTGCGCGTCCTCAAGGAGGCGGGCCTGGTGACCGACGAAGCCAATGGCACCCGCCGGATCTACCGCATCGATCCCGCCGGGATCGGCGCGATCCGCGCCTGGCTCGATGGTCTCTGGGCCGAGCAGCTCGGCGCCTTCAAGGCCTTTGCCGACCGGATTTCCGAGGAGGAGAAGCAGACGTGACCATTGCCCCCATCGTTCAATCGGCTGTCGTCGACGTGCCTCCGGCCCGCGCCTTCTCGCTCTTCGCCGAGCTGATGGGCGAATGGTGGGCCCGCGGCAAGACCGTGGGCAACAAGCCGCACGAGGCGATCGTGATCGAGCCGATGCCCGGCGGCCGCTGGTTCGAACGCGATGCCGACGGCAACGAGACGATGTGGGGAAATGTCATCGAATGGGCGCCGCCGCACCGGCTGCTGCTCGCCTGGCGGCTCGGCCCCGATTTCGCTTATGATCCGAAGCTGGAGACCGAGCTGGAGATCACCTTCGAGCCGGAAGGCGACGGCACCCGCGTCACGCTGGAGCACCGCCATCTCGAACGTCTCGGCGCGCGGGCGCGCGAGATTGCCGAAAAGCTCGGCAATGGCTGGCCAGGCGTTTTCGTCCGCTTCACCGATTTCGCAGCGAAGGCGACGGCGCGATGAGCCGCTTCACCGTTCACGGCGTTCCGGGCAGCCCCTATGTGCGCGCGGTTCTGCTGACGCTCGAGGAGAAAGGCGCCGATTGGCGGCTCCAGGCCATGGGCATGGGCCACAACAGGACCCCCGACTATCTGGCGCTCCAGCCGTTCGGGAAGATCCCCGTCCTCCTCGACGGCGATTTCCGGCTCTACGAGACGCACGCGATCCTTCGCTATCTCGATCGGGTCCTCCGCGCGCCGCCGCTGGTGCCCGACGATCCGAAGCAGGCCGCGCGGATGGATCAGCTCATCAGCATCACCAATGCCCATGTCCGGCCGGAGGTGAGCGGCGCGATCACCTTCGCCCGGATCGTGGCGCCGAAGTTCGGCATTCCGATCGACGAAAGCACGATCCCGCCGGCCATCCCGGCGGCGGAGAAATGCGTCGCCGCGATCGCCGAGCTGATCGGAGGGCAACCCTATATGGCCGGCGAGGCCGTCTCGCTCGCCGATCTGATGCTCGTCCCGCACCTCGATTATTTCGCCCAGTGCGCGGAGGGCGAGGCGATTCTTGCCCCCCATCCCGCGTTGGGCGCCTGGCTGAGCCGGATGCGCGCGCGGCCGAGCATGGCCGCGACCGGCTGGGACAGGCTGCTGGAGGGCGTCGAAGCCGCCTGACCCCTTGCCAGCGGGCCCCGCATCGGCTTGGACGCGCGGGTGGCGAGGAAAAGATCACACCCGGCGGTGCGCTTCCTGTGGATCGTGGCGGGCCTTACCGTCCTGTTCATGGCGGGGGCGCTTGCCTATCGCCTGTTCGAAAAGGACCTGATGCGGCTCGCGCTGGTGCCGCGGGGCGACTTCCACGAGGTCGCGATGCCGGCCGGCGCGAATTATCGCGACGAATCGCTGTGGATCGCGCGGCCGGACATTCCGAACAACCCGTCGCTGTGGACCCCGCACGGCTTCAGCGCGACCGGCACGCCGCGGGTGTCGGTCTTCTTCATCCACCCGACCTCGTTCATGGAGCGATCGGCCTGGAACGCGCCGATCGACGATCGCGAATCGCAGGATCGCGCCCGCCTGTTCGTTCGCGGCGATGCGAGCGCCTTCAACGGCATCGGCGCGGTCTGGGCGCCCAAATATCGCCAGGCGACCTTCGGCGCCTTCCTCACCGATCAGGCCAATGCCCGGCGCGCGCTGGATTTCGCCTATCGCGACGTGCGCGCCGCCTATGAGGAATTCATCCGCGAGGCACCGGCGGACCGGCCGATCATCCTCGCCGCGCACAGCCAGGGCAGCTACCATCTGATGCGCCTCCTCGCCGATCGTATCCGCGGCGCGCCCGAGGCGAACCGGATCGTCGCGGCCTATGTGATCGGCTGGCCCATTTCGGAGACCGCGGACCTGCCGGCGCTCGGCCTTCCCGCCTGCCAGCGGCCCGATCAGGCGCGCTGCATCCTTTCGTGGCAGAGCTTTGCCGAACCCGCCGATCCCAGCCAGATCACCGATCGCTACGATGCCTCGCGCGGGCCGGCGGGGCCGCGGGCCGGATCGCCGATGCTGTGCGTCAATCCGCTGACCGGCCGGCGCGGCGGCGCGGCCTCGATGAACGCCGATGCCGGGACGCTGGTGCCGAGCGAGGATTTCAGCGACGGCACGATCCGCCGGCATGCGGTCTCGGCCCGCTGCGACCTGCGCGGCTTCCTCCTCGTCGGGACGGTCGCCTCGCTGCCGCCAATGGGCAATTACGTGCTGCCGGGCAACAATTACCACGTCTACGATTACGCGCTCTTCTGGGCGAACATCCGCGCCGATGCCGCGCGCCGGCTGGCGGCCTGGCGCGGCCGATGATCGTTGCCGATCCCGCCGCCTTCGCCGCCGCGCTGCCGCTCAAGGGCCGCCTCCTCGGCCTCGATGTCGGCACGAAGACGATCGGCCTCGCCCTGTGCGATTCGGCCTGGACGATCGCCAGCCCCGCCGAGACGATCCGTCGGACCAAATTCGCCAAGGACATGGAATCGCTTCGCACCCTCGCCGCGCACCAGGCGGTGCGCGGGCTGGTCGTCGGCCTGCCCCTGAGCCTCGACGGCAGCGAAAGCCCGCGCACCCAATCGGTCCGCGCCTTCGCCCGCAATCTCGCCCCGCTCCACCTGCCGATCCTGCTGTGGGACGAACGCTGGTCGACCCAGGCGGTCACCCGCGCGCTGATCGAGGCCGACGCGAGCCGCGCCCGCCGCGCCGAGCTCGTCGACAAGATGGCCGCCGCCTACATCCTCCAGGGCGCGATCGACATGCTTGCGGGACTGGGGGACGCCCCCTAAGGCACGGCTTTGATGTCCGCGCCCGCCTTTCCCCACCCTCACCTGCTCGGGATCGAGGGCCTTTCCGCCACCGATATCAATTCGATCCTCGACGAGGCCGAGCCCTGGATCGATTTCAACCGCGGCAAGCGCAAGGCCGATGGCCGGCTCGCCGGGCTGACCCAGATCAACGCCTTTTTCGAAAATTCCACGCGCACGCTCTTCTCGTTCGAGATCGCGGGCAAAAGGCTCGGCGCGCAGGTGTCGAGCTTCCATCCCGCCGCCTCCAGCGTCCGCAAGGGCGAGAGCCTGATCGATACCGCGCAGACGCTGAACGCGATGCGCCCCGACCTCATCGTCATCCGGCACGAGGCGAACGGCGCCGCGGCCGAGGTCGCCGCCCATGTCGATTGCCCGGTGATCAATGCCGGTGACGGCCAGGGCGAGCATCCGACGCAGGCGCTGCTCGACGCGCTCACCATCCGCCGCCGCTTCGGCCGGATCGAGGGGCTGAAGGTCGCGATCTGCGGCGACATCCGCCACAGCCGCGTCGCCGGCTCCAACATCCGCGCGCTGCCGCTGCTCGGCGCCGAGCTCAGGCTGGTCGGGCCGCGGGCCCTGCTCCCCGCCGCGCTGCCCGAGGGAGTCGCCGCCTCCACCGATTTCGACGAGGGCATTGCCGGCGCCGACGTGGTGATGATGCTGCGTATCCAGCGCGAGCGGCTGGAGGCCGAGCTCGACGACGCGCTCGGCGATTATCACGCCCGCTACGGCCTCACCCGCGCCCGCCTCGCCGGCGCCGCGCCGCACGCCATCGTCATGCACCCCGGGCCGATGAACCGGGGGGTGGAGATCGACGGCGACCTCGCCGACGATCCAGCCCGTTCGGCAGTGCTGGAGCAGGTGGAATATGGCGTCGCCGTCCGAATGGCCTGCCTCGATCTCCTGACGAGGGCGCGGCGCTGACCCGATCCTCCCCGTGAAGCAAAGCTTCATGGGGAGGGGGACCATGCGAAGCATGGTGGATTCCAGCGCCCGAGCCCCCTCCACCAGCCTCCGGCAGCCCCCCATCACCGCTTCGCGGCGGCGGCAAGGACTCGCAGATTCCAAAAAGGGCGGCCGGCCTTGGCCGCCGGCCGCCCTCCAGAGGGATCGCGATGAAGCGTCCCGAAGCCTAGACGTCGCGCTGCCGCCGCGCGTTCGGCGCGTAGCGGGCGGCCCAGCGGATCGAGGCGTCGCCCGCATTGGTCCGCACGAAACAGGCGCCGCCCTGCGAACGGATCGCGCCGCACAGCCGCGCCGCATCCCCCTGCCCGGCGAAGCCGGCGATCGACACGCGATGCATGGTGCGGCCGTTGACCTGGATCGTCGTGGTCAGCGGCGCGCGTCCGCTCAGCCCATAGCGCCGCGCGACGCCGAGCCAGGCGCGCTCGGCATTGGCCTCGTTCGAAAAGGCGCCGAGCTGGACGACATAGGGGCTGTTGCCGGCGCGGACCGGCGCGGCCGGGTTGGCGCGGCGGAAGATCGGCGCGGGAGGAAGCGTGGTCTGGACGGCGCGCACGAGATGCGGCGCCGGGCGATCGAGCGTCGCCGCGGCGGCGGCATAGCGCACCTGCGCCGGGCTTTCGGCCGGGCGCGGTGCCGGCGCCGGCGTATAATAGGTCGGCGCTTCGGCCGGCGCGGCCGCGGCGACCTGGGTCGGCTGGGCCGGCGAAGGCGCAGCGCCCCAATCCGGATCGGCCGGGGCCGGGGCCGGCGCGGCCGACGCGAGCGCGACCGGCGCCGCCGGGGCCTGCGTCACCACCGGCGCCGGCGCCGCCGGCATCGGATCGGCCGCGGCGGTGCGGACCTGCGGGTCGGTGTTGAGGGCGAGGCGGACCGGCTGGCCGGAATCGGCGACCGGGCTCACGCCGAGCAGGCCGGCGACCCTGGTCTGGCCGCTGTCCGGGCGGGCCATCGCGGCCCATTGTTCCATCCGCGCCGGAAGGTCGCGCGGCGAGATATCCTGCGCGGCGACCGCGCGGGCGCGGCGCCAGTCGCCGGCAAGCGCGTAAGCGAGCGCGAGATTCTGGCGGGTCCGTGCGTCGGCGCCCGTGGCCCGCGCGGCCGGCTCGAGCAGCTGGACCGCGCGCGCCGTCTCGCCGGCCAGCGCATAAGCGAGGCCGATATCGGCGGCCGAACCGCGATCGGCGAAAATGTCGAGCTGGGTCACGGCGGCGCGCGGATGGCCGAGCGCGATCTGGGTCAGCGCATAGCCGAGGCCGGCGCGAACCCGGTCCGGATCGAGCTCGAGCACGTCCGCATAGGTCGTGCGCGCCGATTCGAAGCGGCCGCTCTTCAGATAGAGGTCGGCGAGCGTCAGACGGTAGCCGGCGTCGCGCGGCGACAGCGCCACCGCCTGCTCCATCGCGGTCAGCGCCGCCGAAAGCTGGCCCTGCTGGAGCGCGCGTGCGCCCTGGGCGGCGAAATCGGCGGCCTGGCGATCGCTCTGGCTGGTCGCCTGGCTTACGTCCATGCCGCGGCGCATCGCTTCCGACGGGCCGGCGCTTCCGGTCATCGCCAGCGCGACGATCAGCGTCGAGGTGGCGAGCTTGGTGGCGATCCCATCCATGTTCCTGTCCCTCGGTTTCCGGTTCAGCCGCGGTTGCGGCCCTTGGCGGGCAGCCGCGCCGCCATGGTTTCGATCTCTGGAATGGTCGCGAGCGCCTCGTCGAGCGCGGCGGTCACGATCTGCTGCGCCGACCGGCCGGTCACGGCACAGGCGAGCCGCAGCCGCAGGTGGCGCTCGGCATCGAGCCGCAGCGTGAAGGCGGCCTTCTTGCCCTCGGGAAGCGCCTTCGCCCTGGGCGCGCGCTTGGGCAGCGGCACGATCTCGGCGGGCGCGACGGGGGGCTCCGGCGCCTCGGCCGACGCCGGCTCGTCGTCAGGCTCGATCGCCCCCTCGAAGCTCTCGGCGATCGCGCGCTGCTGCGCGGCGACCGGCGGCTCGTCGCCGCGCGACATCGGCGTCAGCGCCGCGATCGAGCTCGGCACATGTTCGGCGATCGCCGTCTCGGCCTCGGGATCGACCGGCGGGGCGACATGGCCGCCCATGTCGTTCCAGCCGAGATCCTCGAACCCCGAATAGCCTTGGGGGCGCATCGCCGGCCGGGCGGTGCCCTTGCGGGCGAGGAGGCCGGAGGACAAGGACGCGTAGGGGCGGGCTTCGTTGATCATCGCCGCCTCCCCGTCACTGGCCCATCACGCGGCGGCCGAAGCCGGACGCGGGACGCTGCTGCTGGATCGCGTGGGGGACGCTCGCGGTCGGCGCCGCGAAGACGGTGCGGCGGAAATTCTTTTCGAGCCGGTCGGCGATATAGGACCACAATTCCTGGACCTCGGCCGCCGATTTGCAGCCCGGATCGACCTCCATCACGGTGCGCCCGTCGATCATCGAGGCGGCGAAATCGGTGCGGTGGTGGACGGTGACCGGCGCGACCGTGCCGTGCTGCGACAGCGCGACCGCGGCTTCATAGGTGATCTTCGCCTTGGGCGTCGCGGCGTTGACGACGAAGATGAGCGGCTTTCCGGCGCGCTCGCACAGATCGACCGTGGCCCCGACGGCGCGCAGATCGTGCGGGCTCGGGCGGGTCGGGATGACGATCAGCTCGGCGACCTGGATGACGCTCTGGATCGCCATGGTGATCGCCGGCGGCGTATCGATGACGGCGAGGCGGAAGCCCTGCTGGCGGAGCACTTCGAGATCCGCACCGAGCCGCGCGACCGTGGTCTGGGCGAAGGCGGGCGCTTCATCCTCGCGCTCGTTCCACCAATCGGCGAGCGAGCCTTGCGGGTCGATGTCGATGAGGCAGACGGGGCCGTAGCCCGCGCGCTGCGCCTGGACGGCGAGATGCCCGGAAAGGGTCGTCTTGCCCGATCCGCCCTTCTGGGACGACAAAGCCAGAACGCGCATGAATTGATCCTCGGTTCCCCACGATTGGGGAGGGATTTGGCCTTCCGATCCTAAAATCACGTTAACGCTGAGGGAGGACGGGCCGTGGACCGAACTGCCTCCGTTTCGGCGCAAAGCCATGATTTTCCTGCTAAGACGGCGTTAACCACGCCCCGGTAGACCCGGCCCGAAATTTCATTGGAGCCGCTTTCGATGCGTATGACCTCCCGGATGCTCGCCGCCGCCGCGATCGCTTGCGCCGCCCCGCTCGCCGCCCAGACGGTCGAGGCCGGGGTCGAGGCCTGGCAGCATGGCGATTATGATCGCGCCGTCGCCGCGTGGCAGCCGCTGGCGGCGCGCGGCGATGCCGATGCCGCCTTCAATCTCGGCCATGCCTACCGGCTCGGCCGCGGCGTCGCCCAGGACATGGCGACGGCGGAGCGTTATTATCGCCAGGCGGCCGAGGCGGGGCATGTCGAGGCGCAGGCGATGTACGGCCTGCTCCTGTTCCAGGACGGCCGGCGGCAGGAGGCGATGCCCTTCGTCCAGCGCGCCGCCGAACATGGCGATCCGCGCGCGCAATATGTCTTCGGCACGGCGCTGTTCAACGGCGATCTCGCGCCGCGCGATTGGCCGCGTGCTTATGCCTATATGATCCGCGCCGCCGCCGCTGGCCTGCCTTATGCGCAGACCCAGCTCGCCGAGATGGAGCGCAACATTCCGGACGCCGACAAGACACGCGGCCGCGCGATCGCCGCGACGCTGGCGAGCCCGGCCAACGTGCAGGTGGCAGGCGCCAGCCCGCCGCCGCGTCCCGCGCCGGCGCCGGCGCCGGCGCAGCCGCCGCGGATCGCGACGACCAATGTGCCGCCTTCCCAGCCGGGCCCGGCCCAGCCGCCGCGCGCCGAAGCGCCGTCGCCCCGCCCGTCGACGACCGCGTCGCCCGCCCCTGCCCCCGCGCCGGCCCCGTCCGGGCGCTGGCGCGTCCAGCTCGGCGCGTTCAGCTCGGATGCCAATGCGCGCGCCGCCTGGTCCCAGGTCCGCGCCCGCCTTCCCGGTCTCCAGCCCTTCTACGTCCGCGCCGGCGCGGTCGTCCGTCTCCAGGCCGGCCCGCTCGCCAGCCGCGACGCCGCGACCCGCGCCTGCGCCGCCGCGCGCCAGGCCTGTTTCCCGGTCGCGCCCTGACGCTTTCTTAACCATCCGATTTAACCGGGCCTTGGCGGCTGCCGTTTATGGCGGTTGCTGAGCAGGGGAAAAATCGTGGCGGCTGCTGGGGTTATCGAAAATCGGTCGACGATGGCGTCGCGCTGGCGGCGGCGGCGGATGTGCGTGCTGGTCGCCGAGATGCCGATGCCGGCGGCGCTGCGGCGCGTCGATGCCCGCGGCGCGATCGTCGAGACCAATGCGCGGCCGGCGCTTGGCGATCGGGTCAGCCTCAGCCATCCCGAGGCCGGGACGATCGATGCGCGGGTGGATGCCGTCACGCTCGACGCGGTGTCGCTGCGCTTCGCCTGTTCGGAACGCTCGGTCGCCTTCGCCCTCGCCGCGATCGCGGCCGACATGAGCCGCCCGGCTTAATCCTCGACCCATTCCGCGCGGGCATAGCCCTGGGCGTAGAGCAGCGCGGTGAGGTCGTTCGCCTCGATCCGCGCATCCGCCGCCGCCGCCGCCCTGGGCTTGGCATGATAGGCGACGCCGAGCCCGGCGGCCTCCAGCATCGGGATGTCGTTGGCTCCGTCGCCGACCGCCAGCGTCTCGGCGATGGCGATGCCGCGCGCCGCCGCGGTCTCCAGCAGCGCCGCCCGCTTCGCCTCGGCCCCGACGATCGGGCGCGCCACCCGGCCGGTGAGCGCGCCGGCCTCGATCTCCAGCTCGTTCGCCCGCGCCGCATCGAATCCGATCGAATCGGCGACCGGCAGCGCAAAGCGGGTGAAGCCGCCGGAGACGAGCAGGGCATAGGCCCCGTTCGCCCGCATCGTTCGCACCAGCGCCCGCGCGCCCTTCGTGAGCCGCACCCGTTCCTCGCGGCACCGGTCGATCGCCGCCGCATCGAGCCCGGCGAGCAGCGCGACCCGGGCATCGAGCGCCGCCTCGAAATCGAGCTCGCCGCGCATCGCCCGTTCGGTGACCTCCGCGACCTCGGCCCTGAAGCCCGCAAAGTCCGCGAGCTCGTCGATGCACTCCTGCCCGATCATCGTCGAATCCATGTCGGCGAGGAGCAGGCGCTTGCGGCGGTTGGCCTGCGGCTGGACGATCACGTCGACATCCTCGATCAGCCCCTCAAGGCCACGCCGCGCCGCGCCGGGATCACCGGAAAACACGAAATCCCCCGCGCGATCCTCGTCGATCCACGCAAAACCACGCGTTCCCAGCACATCCTCCGCCGCGGAAATATCGCCGCGCGCCAGCCGGTCCTTTGCTATCAGGGTCGCGATGAACATGACGTCTTCTGGAAAGCCTCCGGTCGCGCTCATCGCAGGCCCGACCGCGAGCGGCAAGTCGGCGCTCGCCTTGGCGCTTGCCGAGGCCGCGAACGGAACCGTGATCAACGCCGACAGTGCCCAGGTTTACAAGGACTTGCGGGTTGTCTCTGCACGTCCGTCCGAGGCCGATGAAGCGCGCGCGCCGCACCGGCTCTACGGCACGCGCGACGGCGCCTTCGCCTGCTCGGCCGCCGATTGGGCCGCCGAGGCCAAAGCCGAGATCGCCGCCGCGCACGAAGCCGGCCGCCTGCCGATCCTCGTCGGCGGCACCGGCCTTTATCTGCGGACCCTCATCGAGGGAATCGCGCCGGTCCCCGACATCGATCCGGCGATCCGCGCCGCCGTGCGCGCCCTTCCCGTCGCCGAGGCTCATGCCGCGCTCACCCGGGAGGATCCCGCCGCGGCGGCGCGTCTGCGGCCGAGCGACACCAGCCGGATCGCGCGGGCGCTGGAGGTCGTACGGTCCACCGGCCGGCCGCTCGCCGACTGGCAGAAGGAAAAGGTCGGCGGCATCGGCGGGCGCGTCGCGCTGCGCCCGATCATCCTGCTGCCGCCGCGCGCCTGGCTCTACGCCCGCTGCGATGCGCGGTTCGAGGAAATCTTTTCCGATGAAGGTGTTGAGGAGGTTCGCTCACTTCTTGCACGAGGATTGTCGCCCACCGCTCCGGTGATGCGGGCCATCGGCGTGCCGGAGATCGCGGCCTTCCTCGCCGGCTCGCTCACGCGCCCCGAGGCGCTGGCGGCCGGCCAGGCGGCGACCCGTCAATATGCCAAGCGCCAATATACCTGGCTGCGTCACCAGCCGCCCGCGGACTGGCCGAGGTTCGAAAGCGCGCTGGACTCGCCGTCCATCGAGGCCGAGCTTGTCGCAGCCCTTTCGCGATCCTAGGCCCGGCCCATGCACGTCTATCTCGACAAGGATATCGACCTCGGCCTGATCCGCGCGAAGCGGGTCGCCGTCATCGGCTATGGCAATCAGGGCCGGGCGCAGGCGCTCAACCTGCGCGACAGCGGCGTCGACGTCGCCGTCGCCCTGCGCGCCGGCTCACCCCGGCGGCACGGGGCGCAGAGCGAGGGGTTCGAGGTCGTCACCGCCGCCGAAGCCGCGGCGGAATGCGACGTCGCCATCCTGCTCGCCGCCGACGAGGATCATGGCCGCATCTATGAGGAGGAGCTGGCCCCGCATCTGCGCGCGGGCGCGGCGATCGGCTTCGCGCACGGCCTTTCGATCCGCTTCGGCCTCATCAAGCCGCGCGCCGATCTCGACATCTTCCTCGTCTCGCCCAAGGGCCCCGGAACCGCGCTTCGCCGCGATTTCGAGGCGGGCTCGGGCCTCGTCTCGCTGTTCGCGGTCGATCAGGATGCGAGCGGCGGCGCGGAGGCGCTCGCTTTGTCCTATGCCGGCGCGATCGGCAGCGGCCGGGTCGGCATCCTCCCCACCAGCTTCGCCGAGGAATGCGAGGCGGACCTGTTCAACGAATCGGCCGTCCTGTGGGGCACGATCCCCGAGCTGATCCAGGCCGGCTTCGAAACCCTGGTCGAGGCCGGCTTCGCACCCGAAATCGCCTATTTCGAATGTCTTACAGAGGTGAAGCTCATCGCCGATCTCATCTATGAGCGCGGCATCGCCGGGATGCGCGAGGCGATCAGCAACACCGCCGAGTTCGGCGCCCTCGACGGCGGCCCCCGCATCGTCACCGACGCGACCCGCGCCGAAATGCGCCGCATCCTCGCCGAGGTGAGCGACGGCCGCTTCGTCGAAAAGCTCCTCGCCGACGCGAAGGCGGGCTATCCGCGCCTCCGCGCCTCGCGTGAAGCGGCGCGCGCGCATCCGATCGAGGCGGTGCGGCGCGAGATTCTCGATCTGGGAGGGACGACATGACGAAGCCGACGATCCTGGCGGCGCTCTGCCTCGCCGCGGTGGGCGCCCTCCCCGCGTCCGCACAGACGGCGCCCGCGCCGAGCGCCGCACCGGCCAATGCGCTGGTCGGCACCTATCGATTGCAGGGCGGCCCCGACACCGTCTCCGTTCTGGAGCTCGGCGCCAATGGCCGCTTCCGCTTCATGCTCTCGGCCGGCGCGGTCGATTTCCACGCCGAGGGCAATTGGCGAAGCACGCCGCGCGCCGTGATCCTCACCACCCAGCCGCGCCCAGTCCCCGCCGCCTTCACCGCCGGCGCGCCGACCCGCGACGACGGGCCCTTTCATGTCCTCGTCGCCGATCCGCAGGGCCGAGGCCTCGCCGGGATCGATCTTCGCGTCGGCTTCGCCGATGGCGGGGTGGTCGAGGGCTATACGCAGGACGACGGCTGGACCCTCCCCGATCGTCGGGGCCGCGCGGCACCGGCCTGGATCGAGCTTGCGCTCGCGATGTACAATATTCCGCCGCAGCGTTTTCCGATCGATCCGGCCGCGGGCAACCGCCTCGCATTCACGTTCGTGCCTAACGATTTTCAGGTCTTCGATTTCGACAATCAGGCACTCGACATTTCCGGCACCAGCCTGATCATCCACGGTCCCGGCGGCGACGGAACCTATGTCCGCGAGGCGGCGCGCGCCACTTCGTCGAATTGAAGCCCGCCTTCAGCCCCGGGGGCGGTGGAGACCTTCGTCCCTCACATAGCAGGGCAGCTGACGCGGCGGCGGCGCCATGCCAAGCATGCCGACGATCAGGAAGAAGACCAGGTCGAGCGGCCAAAAGCCCAGCAGCAACGGCGCGCGATAGGGCTCGGGGTCGAGCTGGGCAAGCAACCGCCGAGCGTCAGCCGCATCGAATTCGTGGACCCGAACCTCGACACCGCCGAGCGCGGTGGTCAGCCCCGGGTCCACCGAGGCATGTCCCTGGCCCGCGGACTGCACGTGAAAGCCGTAATGGCCGAACAGGGAGAGAAGCAGGGCGAGGTCAGACGGGCTGTAGATGTAAGCAACGGTTTCGAAGCGGTCGGGAGATGACACCGTCATTTCCTCCCGAACAGTTTCTCGATGTCGCCATGCGCGAGCTTCACCCAGGTCGGGCGGCCGTGGTTGCACTGACCGGAGTGGGGTGTCACCTCCATCTCGCGGAGCAGCGCGTTCATCTCGGCGACCGAGAGGAGGCGGCCGGCGCGGACCGACCCGTGGCAGGCCATGGTCGCGGCGACATGGTCGAGCTTTTCCTTGAGGCCGAGGGCGGAATCGAAGGCGGCGAGATCGTCGGCGAGGTCGGTGACGAGGCCCTTGATATCACCCGCGCCGAGCATCGCGGGCGTCGCGCGGACCAGCATTGCGCGCGGGCCGAAGCGCTCCAGCTCGAGGCCGAGCTCGGCCAGCTCGTCGAGCCGTGCCTCCAGCCGGTCGCAGGCGGGCTCGTCCAGCTCCACCACTTCGGGCAGGAGCAGCGCCTGCCGCGCCACCCCGCCATTCGCCATCGCGCGGCGCATCCGCTCGAGCACCAGCCGTTCGTGGGCGGCGTGCTGATCGACGATCACCAGCCCGTCCTCCGCCTCGGCGACGATATAGGTGGCCGCGACCTGGCCGCGCGCGACGCCGAGGGGGAAGGATTGTGCCTGCGGGACCGGTTCGACGGCGGTTTCGGCCCGGGCCTGGGGGGCGAAGTCCTGCGAACGATCCTGCACTCGCGTCACCCCCGCGAAAGCGGGGGTCCAGCTGCCTTGCCCGGCGCCTCCGCCGGGGAAGAGGGAAGCTGGACTCCCGCTTTCGCGGGGGTGACGGAGGAGGTCGGGGGAGTAGCGGTGGAGATCGGTTTCACTCTGCCAGTTCCCGAGCGCCGCCGCGCTCGGCCGCTGCGCGGAGCGGTGGCCGGCTTCGTCGAGGGCGTGGCGGAGGCCGCCGACGATCAGGCCGCGAATGCCGGCGGGATCCTTGAAGCGGACCTCGGTCTTGGCCGGATGGACGTTGACGTCGACCTCCTCGGCCGGAACGTCGATGAAGAGGGCGAGGACGGGATGGCGGTCGCGCGCGAGCAGATCCTGATAGGCGCCGCGCACCGCGCCGATCAGCAGCCGATCCTTCACCGGGCGACCGTTGACGAACAGATATTGGTGATCGGCGATGCCGCGGTTGAAGGTCGGCAGGCCGGCGACGCCGCCGAGCCTTGCATTGCCCCGCACATAATCGACGGCGATGCTGTTCGCGGCGAGATCGCGATCGGTGAGCGCGGCGACCCGGTCCGGCCGGTCCTCGCCCGCCGCGACGCTCAGAACGCGCCGCCCTTCATGGTCGAGGCTGAAGGCGATGTCCGGGCGCGCCATGGCGAGCCGCTTCACGACATCGAGGCAGGCGGCATATTCGCTGCGGACCGAACGGAGGAACTTGCGGCGCGCCGGCACCTTCGCGAACAGATCCGCGACGCTCACCCGCGTGCCCGGCGGCAGTGCGGCTGGCCCCTCCCCCGCCAGCCGGCCATTGTCGATGGTCCGCGACCAGCCATCCTGCCCGCGCGTGCGGCTTTCGATCGTCACATGGGCGACGCTGGCGATCGATGGCAGCGCCTCGCCGCGAAAGCCCAGGGTGCCGACCTGGTCGATCTCGTCGCCCTGCAGCTTGGAGGTGGCGTGGCGCTCCAGCGCGAGCGCAATCTCGTCCGCGGCCATGCCGCATCCGTCGTCGGCGACCTCGATCCGGTCGATCCCGCCGCCGGCAAGGCTCACCGCGATGCGCGTGGCACCGGCATCGATCGCGTTCTCGACCAGCTCCTTCAACGCACTGGCCGGTCTTTCCACCACTTCACCGGCCGCGATTCGATTGACCAGATGCTCGGGCAAACGCCGTATTGACATGATTTTGTCTCTAGACGATGCGCGGCCGACCCGCGAGACGTGTTCGACTCTTTTGTGGACCGGGGGCGCGGGCCCATCCTATAGAAATGTCGCCGGAAGGCCGTGCCGGCCGCCCGCCAGCCGAAAGCGAAACGCAAGCATATGTCGATGTTCAACTTCCTGAGGCTCCCGTCGCACGACATGGCGATCGACCTCGGCACCGCCAATACCGTCGTCTATGTCCGGGGCCGCGGCGTCGTCCTGAACGAGCCGTCGGTCGTGGCGATCGAGACGACCAACGGCGTCAAGCGCGTCAAGGCGGTCGGCGACGACGCCAAGCTGATGATGGGCAAGACGCCCGACCAGATCGAGGCGATCCGCCCGCTCCGCGACGGCGTGATCGCCGACATCGACGTCGCCGAACAGATGATCAAGCATTTCATCCAGAAGGTGCACGGCCGCCGTCGCTTCCCGCGCTGGCCGGAGATCGTGATCTGCGTGCCTTCGGGATCGACCAGCGTCGAGCGGCGCGCCATTCGCGATGCCGCCTCCAATGCCGGCGCCCGCCAGGTCTATCTGATCGAGGAACCGATGGCGGCCGCGATCGGCGCCGACATGCCGGTGACCGAGCCGATCGGATCGATGGTCGTCGACATCGGCGGCGGCACGACCGAGGTCGCGGTGCTGAGCCTCCGCGGCCTTGCCTATACGACCTCCGTGCGCGTCGGCGGCGACAAGATGGACGAGGCGATTTCCTCCTACGTCCGGCGCAACCACAATCTCCTGATCGGCGAGGCGACGGCCGAGCGGATCAAGAAGCAGGTCGGCATCGCCAAGCCGCCGGCCAATGGCGGCGACGGCGAAACCGTGCACATCAAGGGCCGCGATCTCGTCAACGGCGTCCCCAAGGAGATCACGATCAACCAGCGCCAGATCGCCGAGGCGCTGTCCGAGCCGGTCGGCACGATCGTCGAGGGCGTCCGGATCGCGCTGGAGAACACCGCGCCGGAGCTCGCCGCCGACATCGTCGACCAGGGCATCGTGCTCACCGGCGGCGGCGCGCTGCTCAAGGGGCTGGACGAGGTGCTTCGCGACGAAACCGGGCTGCCGGTCACGGTCGCCGACGATCCGCTCACCTGCGTCGCGCTCGGCACCGGCCGCGCGATGGAGGAAGAGGTGTTCCGCGGCGTCCTTCAGACCGCATAAGGAAGGGGCACGATGGCGCCGCCCGCCAATCGGCGCCCCGGCTACTCCCGGCGGGCGCAATATGGGCTGTTCCTCGGCTATGTGATCGCCGTGGCCGGGATGCTGGTCGCCGTCCTGCTGCTCGTCATCTCCATCGTCGATCCGCGCGGCTTCGCCGCGATCAAGGGCGCGGCGCTCGATCTCACCGCCCCGGTGAGCGGCGCCGGCCGTGCGGGGGTGCGCGGCGTCACTGGGATCGGCGACTGGATTTCCAACTATATCAACGCAGGATCGCAGAATGCCGGGCTCCAGGCCGAGCTTGCCGCCGAGCGGCGCGAGCTGGTGCGCGCGCGCATCGCGGAGGCGGAGAATGCTCGCCTTCGGCGCCTGCTCGGCCTCGCCCAGCGCGTGGAGGACGAGGTGACGATCGCGCGCATCGTCGGGTCGAGCTTCGATTCCTCGCGCCGGATGGCGATCCTGTCGGCGGGCAGCGCGGCGGGCGTGCGCCCGGGCCAGCCGGTGCGCGCGCCCGACGGCTTGATCGGCCGCGTGCTCGACACGGGCCGCTGGGCCTCGCGCATCCTCCTGGTCAGCGACGGCGCGTCGAGCGTCCCCGTCCGCGCGCTGCGCACCGGCACCCCGGCCCTCGCCGCCGGACGAGGCGACGGGACGGTGGAGCTGCGCACGCTCGAGGTCGGTGAAAATCCGTTCCGCGTCGGCGACATTGTCGTGACCTCCGGTGTCGGCGGCATTTTCCCGCCGGACGTGCCCGTCGCGGTCGTCACCGGACGCAACGGCGACACCGCCATCGCCCGGCCGCTCGCCAATCCGGCCCGCACCGATTTCGCGATCGTACAGCCCGTCTACCAGCCGGCGGCGGTGACCGGATCGGTCGACGCGGCGACCGGCCAGCTTGCCTTGCCACCCGTCGCCGCCCCGCCCCAGCCACCGCAGGGCGCCGCGCCGCGTCCGGCCCCGATCGCGCCCACGGGCAACGGCGCCGGAGCCGCGCCGCGATGAGCACGCGCATCGCCTCGTCCGAAGCCGAGGTCGCCGTCCGCGACCTTCGCCGCCGCTTCACGCCGCTGGCGTCGATCCTCGCGGCGACCCTGCTGGCCTTGCTCCCGGTCGTCGCGGCGACGCCCCTCCTGCCCGATTTCGGGTTCCTGATCTTCCTCGCCTGGCGGCTCCTGCGCCCTGAAATCTGGACGCCGTGGATGCCGCTCCCGCTCGGCCTCGCAAGCGATCTGCTCGCCGGCCATCCGATCGGCCAGGCGATGCTGCTGTGGACCATGGTCGGCTTCCTCGCCGAGCTGATCGACGCGAGGCTCGGCTTTCGCGATTACTTGATGGACTGGCTGATCGCGGCCGGCGCAATCCTGCTGCAAAGCCTTGGCGCGTGGTACATAGGCCTGCTCATGGGCAGCGACGTGCGATTCACCATCCTCATCCCCCAACTCGTCCTCGCCGCGCTCGCCTATCCGCTCGCGACGCGGATCGTCCTCGCCCTCGATCGCTGGCGGCTGGCGCGATGATCGGCCGCCGCCGCAACCGCCCGACCTCGCCGGCGGTCACCGAACTGGCGCAGGCGACCAGCTTTTCGCGGCGCGCCATCTTTCTCGGTGTCGCCCAGGCCGGGGTCGCCGGGCTGCTCGCCGGGCGCATGGGCTATATCGCGATCGCCCAGAACCAGCGCTATCGCGAGATGGCGGAGGACAATCGGGTTCAAGAGCGGCTGATCCCCCCGCGGCGCGGCTGGATCGTCGACCGGCACGGCCGGCCGCTCGCCGCCAACCGAAGCGATTTTCGCGTCGATCTCATCCCCGATCGGCTCGAGGACAAGGAGCGCGTGATCGCGGAGCTCGCCCGGATTCTCGATCTCACCCCCGATGCGCTCGCGCAGCTTCGCGAGGATCTCGCCAACGCCGCCGGCTTCCAGCCGGTGCCGGTCGCCGAAAACCTCTCGTTCGAGAAATATGCCGCGATCACGCTGCGCCAGCCGGAGCTTCCCGGCGTCGCGCCGATGCGCGCCTTCGCCCGCTTCTATCCCGAAGGCGCAGCCGTCGGTCACCTGGTCGGCTATGTCGGCACGCCCAATCGAGAGGAATATGAGGCGGAGAACCGCAATCCGCTGCTGATCGCGCCGGGCTTCAAGATCGGCAAGAACGGCATGGAAAAGGTCGAGGAGCAGCGGCTGCGCGGCCGCCCCGGCGCGGCGCGGATCGAGGTGACCGCGCGCGGCCGGCTGGTGCGCGAGCTCACCACCCGCCCCGACGTCAGCGGCGCGCCGCTCAGGACCACGATCGATGCCGAGCTCCAGAGCTTCGTCGCGCGCCGCTGCGGCGAACAATCGGCCGCCGTCGCCGTCATCGACGTGCCCAGCGGCGACATCCTGTCCTTCGTGTCGATGCCGAGCTACGATCCCAACAGCTTTTCCGACGGGATCAGCCACGCCGAATGGAACATGATGGCGCAGGACGAGCGCCATCCGATGATCAACAAGGTCCTCCAGGGCCTGTATCCGCCGGGCTCCACCTCAAAGCCGATGACGGCGGTGGCACTGCTCAAGGCCGGGATCGACCCGGAGCAGCGGGTCAACTGCCAACGCGCCTGGCGCCTCGGCAACGCCGTGTTCCACTGCTCCGGCGGGCCGCACGGCCCGATCGCGATGCACCAGGCGATCGCGAAGAGCTGCGATATCTATTTCTACCAGATGGCGCTCCAGGCCGGGGTCCAGAACATCTCCCCGGTCGCCCGGCAGTTCGGCATGGGCGAGCGGTTCGATCTGCCCTTCCCCTCGCAACGCTACGGGACCTGGCCCGATCCCGAATGGTTGCAGCGGCGCTTCCACCGCGAATGGCAAAGCTACGACACGGTGAACATGTCGATCGGCCAGGGCTATGTGCTGGTCAATCCGCTCCAGCAGGCGGTCATGGTCTCGCGCATCGTGAGCGGCCGCAAGGTGATGCCGCGCATCATCGCCGAGAGGCCGGCGCCCGCGTTCGATCCGCTCGAGGGGATCGACGAGGAGCATCTCGCTTTCGTCCGCGCCGCGATGACCGACGTCGTCAACGGCGGCGGCACCGCCAGCCGTTTCCGGCTGCCCGTCCCGGAAATGATGGCCGGCAAGACCGGAACCGCGCAGGTCCGCCGCATCTCGATGGCCGAGCGCGCCAGCGGCGTTCGCTCCAACGCGAGCCTTGCGTGGCGGATGCGCGACCACAGCTGGTTCGTCTGCTTCGCTCCGGCCCAGGCGCCGCGCTACGCCGCCTGCTTCCTGGTCGAGCATGGCGGCTTCGGCGCCAGCGCCGCGGCGCCGATGGCGAGGGACGTGATGACCTACCTGTTCGACAAGGACCGGGCGATGGCCACGCTCGCCGCCATGGAGCAGCAATGGGGCGGCACGATCGAGCAGCGGATGGAGGCCCGCGCCCGGACCTGGGCCGCAGCGGCGGCCGCCGGCGAAAGTCCGCCGGCGCCGACCGGCCACCTCTAGGCGGCGGCTGCCGATGGCCCTTCCAAGATTTCCGGCGCCGATCGCCAGCCTGCCGTGGCGCATGTTGTGGATCGTGATCGCGCTTTGCGGTTTCGGCCTCGTCATCCTCTACTCGGCCGCCGGCGGGCACATGACCTGGGCGCTGCCCCAGGGCATCCGCTTCGCCGTCTTCCTCGGCATGGCGATCGCGATGGGTTATCTGCCGCCGAGCTTCTACAAGGAATGGGCCTTCCTTGCTTATGGCGGGCTCATGATCATGCTGGTGCTGGTGGAAGCGCTTGGCGCGATCAGTGGCGGCGCGCAGCGCTGGCTCGATCTGGGGCTCGTGCGGCTCCAGCCATCCGAGCTGATGAAGCCGGCCATCGTCCTGGTGGTCGCGCGCTTCTACGACATGCTGCCGGCGCGCGAGATCAGGAGCTGGACCGCAATCTGGCCGGCGCTCGTCCTGATCGGCCTGCCCGCCGGGCTCATCCTGATTCAGCCCGATCTCGGCACCGCGACGATGGTGGCGCTTGGCGGGATCACGGTGATGTTCCTCGCCGGCATCCCGCTGCGCCTTTTCGTGGGCGCGGGGGTGGCGGCGGCGATCATCGTCCCGCTCGCCTATTTCTTCGGGCTCCACGATTATCAGCGGCAGCGGATCGCCATCTTCCTCGATCCCGAAACCGACCCGCTCGGCGCCGGCTATCACATCACCCAGTCGAAGATCGCGATCGGCGCCGGCGGGCTGACCGGCACCGGCTATCTGCAGGGCACGCAGAGCCATTTCGCCTTCCTTCCCGAGCCGCAGACCGATTTCGTCTTCGCCACCATGGCGGAGGAATGGGGGCTTGCCGGGGGCCTGTTCATCATCATCGGCTTCGCGCTTCTGATCCGCTGGGGGATCATCGTTGCACTCGACACCAAGGGGCGGTTCGAGCGGCTGACCGCGGCCGGGCTCATCACCACCATCTTCTTCTACATGGCGATCAACCTCGCCATGGTGATGGGCCTCGCGCCTGTCGTCGGCATCCCCCTGCCGCTCATCTCCTATGGCGGATCGGCGATCATGACGGTGATGATCTGCCTTGGCGTGATGATGTCCATCGATCGCCGCAACCGCCTCGATCCGCGACGCAGATGAGCGTGCAAACAGCGGTTGCAATCGTCGCGCCCGGCCCCTAAATGCCCCCCTCGCGCCGGAACACCGACGCGCACCGCCCACCGGCGACGGACGCATAGCTCAGTTGGTAGAGCAGCTGACTCTTAATCAGCGGGTCCTAGGTTCGAGCCCTAGTGCGTCCACCACTTTCTCCTGTTGAAAATAGCTACTTAGCGAACGTCTATCGGGGAGAGCGCAGGCCAGCGGCACGCGGCTTCTGGCGTGTTTCTAGCCGCTGCCCGGCAGGTTCTCGACACTGCCGTCCGCCTTGAGGACGAAGCGACCACCGCCATAACCAGTTGCTCCGCTGGTGGTGATCACCTCGTAAACCACGCCGGGGCGTAGGGGTTGGGCCGAGATCGTAGGCCATTCTTGCTGATGCCGCCCTCTGAATTGCGTGCCGTAGGCGACGGGAAACTCGTTTGCGCAATCGTCATCATAGTCGACGCTTTCTCGCCATACGGGAGCGCGCCTGCTGTCCCCAAAGATCTCGATGCGCCGAATGCACGAAGGGGAGCTGGACGACTTCGGGTCCACAATGAAAGCGATCTGACCTCCGCGAACAACAGCGAGAACTTCATATCTGTAGGAGCAACCGCCGAGCAGCACCGCAAGCAGACTGAAGGCAGCGGTTCGGCGCAACATCGCCCTATTCTTGACGCTGCACCTGCCCTTCGCAAGCAGATTTCCGTTCACAACAGCACCCGCGCCCCAAGACACGGGGTGAAGGCAGCGTCAGGGCGGAAGGAGTGTCGCCTACCCCCGCTGCTGCGGATCCTCGATCAACGAGGGACCGTCGACGGTGCCGTGCATCTCCAGGGCCTCAGACGGCGGCGTCGAGGCGGGTGCATGGGCGGGCGAGGTGCAGATAGTCCGCACTGAACATCGCCACGCTCTGGAGCGCGGCCATGTCCGGGACGGACAGCCGCCGGCCGCGCAGTTCGATGAGTCCGTCGAGGCGCAGCTCCTGCAGGGTGCGGTTGACGTGGACCGGGGTGAGGCTGGTGGCGTCGGCGAGGTCGGTCTGGGTCAGCGGCCAATCGCAGCCATGGCCCTGGACGAGCCCCACCGCGTCCAGCCGCGCGAACATTTCGCAAAAGAGGTGCGCGATCCGCTCATAGGCGTTGCGCTTGCCGACATTGACCGTCCATTCGCGCTGGATCGCCGCGCCGACGAGCTCGTTCCACCACAATGCCCGGGTGACGCCGGGGCTTGAGTCCATCAGGTCGCCAAACCGGCGGGCCGCGATCTCGGCGTGGCGCAGCCGTGTGATCGCGCCGATCGAATGGTCCATCGCGTTCAGAATGAAGGCGTTGGCGTTACAAAGATCGCCGGGGATGAGGAAAGCCACGATCTGCCGCCGTCCGCACGGCAATTGCTTGTAGCGGCAAGCCCAGCCCTCAAGCACGACATGGACGTGGCGCGGCTTCTCCCCCTCGCGGATGAGGTCACGGCGCGCCGCGACCTCGCCGATATTCTGCGAAACGAGATCATCAATCAGCGCACATTCGCGGGGCGAAAAGGCGGCATTGGCCTCGAGGCGCCGTCGCAACGATCCGGCCGGAGCCGGTTGCCCCCGCGTGGAGGGCGGCTGACGCAGTGTAAGATCGAGCACGCTCATCTATCGTGAACGCACCGAAACGGTGGAAGGATGCGCTGCCTGGCGACCGGCCGCTCCCTCGCGCCACAATGCTCGCCGCGGCCCCAGGTTGATCCAGGTTAGCACGATTTCGTGCAACCGATCGCGTCGCGCGCGGCTTTGAGGCGCATGACCAATGCGCGCAACGTCCCACGATACCCACGGCCGGGCACGCCGGCCGCAGGATGACCGCAGGCCGCCCTCCGCTCGAACTATGGGCCGGACCCGAATGCACGATCGTCCGGGTCGGCGATCGCTGGCGGGACCAGTTCCTCGAAACCGGACACCGGGACCGCGACGACGATATCGCGCGGATCGCGAGCCTGGGCGTGCGGACGGTGCGCTATCCGCTGCTCTGGGAAAGCATCGCGCCGGAACGATCGGATTGCTGCGACTTCGGCTGGAGCGACAAGCGGATCGCGCTGCTGGACGCGCACGGGATCGAGGTGATCGGCGGCCTGCTCCATCACGGTTCGGGCCCCTGCTACACCAATCTGCTCGATCCGGATTTCCCGGCAAAATTCGCGGACTTCGCCGCCCGGGTCGGCGCGCATTATCCGGGAATCAGACGATGGACCCCGATCAACGAGCCGCTCACCACCGCGCGCTTTTCAGCGCTCTACGGCCATTGGTACCCGCATCTTCGCGATTATCCGTCCTTCCTGCGCGCCCTGGTCAATCAGTGTCTCGGCACGCAAGCGGCGATGCAGGCCTTGCGCGCGACCAACCCCGATGCCGAGCTCGTCCAGACCGAGGATCTCGGCAAGACCTTCGCGACGCCGCCAGCGCTGGAGCAGAGCCGGCACGAAAATGAGCGACGCTGGCTGTCCTGGGATCTCCTGTGCGGCCGGGTCGATCCGGATCATCCATTGTTCGACGATCTGGTCCGGGCGGGAATTTCGCCGCGCGAGCTCGAACGACTGCACGGCGGAGCGGCGGCGCCGGCCATGCTCGGGATCAATCACTATCTGACCAGCGACCGCTTCCTCGATCACCGGATCGATCTTTATCCGGACCTGCCGGCCGGCGGAAACGGGCGGATCGCCTATGTCGACGCGGAGGCCGTCCGGGTGCCCGGCCTCGAAACCGGGCTTCGCCACCGGGTGCGCGAGGCCTGGGATCGCTACCGCCTGCCGATCGCCGTCACCGAGGTGCATCATGGCTGCACGCGCGAGGAAGGGCTGCGCTGGCTCGCGGAGGTGATGGACGCCGCCGCTTCGGCGCGGGCCGAAGGAATCGATCTTCGCGCGGTCACGCTCTGGTCCCTGTTCGGCAATGTCGACTGGCGCTCGCTGGTCACCCGCGAGGATGGGCATTACGATCCGGGCGCGTTCGACGCGCGGGCGCCGGCGCCGCGTCCGACAGTGATCGCCAGGGCGGCAAGCGCCTATGCGCGCGGCGAGCGATTCCGTCACCCGGTGCTGGAGACGCCCGGCTGGTGGCGGCGCGACGCGTATTTCTACGCCTGGTGCGCCGGCGGAACTCATGCGCGGCAGCCGGCCGGAACGCCGTTGCTGATCACCGGCGCGACGGGCACGCTGGGCCAGGCCATGGCGCGCATCTGCGCGCACCGCGGCCTCGCCCATCGCCTGTCCGACCGGCGGGCGCTGGAGATATGCGATGCTGGCAGCATCGGCGCGGCGCTGGATCGGACACGGCCCTGGGCGGTCATCAACGCCGCCGGCTATGTACGCGTCGACGACGCCGAGCGGGAGCCCGAGGCCTGCATGGCCGCCAACGCGCTCGGCCCCGAGCTGCTTGCCCGCGCCTGTGCGCAGCGCGGCATCCCCCTCGTCACCTTCTCCTCGGATCTGGTCTTCGACGGAACCGGCGCGCGTGGCGCCTATGTGGAAAGCGACCCGCCGAACCCGACCTCGACGTACGGGCGAAGCAAGGCCGAAGCGGAGCGCCGGCTCGCCACGATCGACGCCCAAACCCTCGTCATCCGGACCAGCGCCTTCTTCGGTCCCTGGGACCGCTTCAATTTCGCCTGGGACGTGCTGTCCGCGCTGAGCCAGGGCCGGCCCTTCGCGGCCTCGCGCCACGTCGTGTCGCCGACCTTCGTCCCCGACCTGTGCCATGCGGCGCTCGATCTGCTGATCGACGGCGAGACCGGCATCTGGCACCTCGCCGGTCAGGGCAGCCTCAGCTGGCATGATTTCGCACTCCGGATCGCAGAGGGCGCCGGGCTGGACCCCAAGCTGATCCTGGCGGATGAAGACGGCCCGGTCCGCTCGACCGCGCTGTCGAGCGAGCGCGGATGGATCATGCGGCCGCTCGACAAGGCTCTTGAATCCTACCTTCAGGACATCGCGCGCGCGCCGGCCGTGCGCGCCGCCTGATCATTCCGCCGCTTCGGTCCACATCTCCGATACGGGCGTGCGCGCGGCCAGGCGACGATGCGCGGCGAGCGCCTGCCCCACCACCTGGTCCATATTGTAGTAGCGGTAGGTCGCGAGCCGCCCGACAAAGGTCACCCCAGGCGTTGCATCGGCAAGCGCTTCGTAACGCTTGAACAGCGCCTGATTTTCCGCCCGAGGGATCGGGTAATAGGGATCCCCCTCGTCCTGCGGATATTCGTAGGTGATGCTGGTGTGGGGATGCGCCTGGCCGGTCAGGTGCTTGTATTCGGTGATCCGGGTGTAAGGCACCGAGGGGTCCGGATAATTCACCACCGCGGTCGGCTGGAACGTCGGCACCTCCAGGGTGCGGTGCTCGAAGCGCAGGCTCCGATAGGGGAGCTGGCCGAAGCGGAAGCCGAAATATTCGTCGATCGGGCCGGTATAGATGATATGCCCCGCCTCGATCTCGTCCGCCACCTCGCTATGGCTGGTGCCGAGCAGCAATTCGATGCCCGGCTGGTCGAGCATCTTTTCGAACATGGCGGTGTAGCCGTCGCGCGGCATCGCCTGATATTTGTCGCCGAAATAGCGATCGTCGGTGTTGGTCCGCGTCGGAATCCGGGCGGTGACCGATTTGTCGAGGCCGCTCGGGTCGATACCCCACTGCTTGCGCGTATAGCCTCGGAAGAACAGCTCGTAGAGCTCGCGCCCCACGGCGGAGACGACGACGTCCTCCGATGTGCGGATGTCGGCCACCGGCTCGGCCCGGCCGGCCAGATAGGCGGCCGCGTCCGACTCGCTGGCCAGGTTCAATCCGAACAGACGGTTCAGCGTGTCTCGGTTGATCGGAATCGGCACGAGCTGGCCGCGAACCTGCGCGAGCACGCGATGCTCGTAGGGGCGCCAGGCAGTGAACCTGGAAAGATATCCGAAAATCTCGTCGGAATTGGTGTGGAAGATGTGCGGCCCATATTGGTGGATCAGGATCCCGGCCGCGTCCGCGCGATCATAGGCGTTGCCGCCGACATGGGGCCGCTTGTCGACCACGGTGACGCTCGCGCCTTGCTGGCTGGCTAGCCTCTCGGCGAGCACGGAGCCGGCGAAGCCGGCGCCAACGACGAGATAGTCGCAGCGCCGCTTCCTGCGCGCGAGGATCGCGGGCGCCTGTGAAGGTCCCTCCATCGCCTCGCGGATCAGCCCCGCCATGCGCGCGAAGGTCGTGTCCCAGCTCAGATTGGCAAGCTTGGTGTCGACCTCGGCGAGCCAGTCGCCGTCGGCCCCGAGTTCGATCGCCCGTTCGCATGCCCGGACAAACGCCTCACCGCGTTCAGCGATCAGCACGCCCTCGACATCGCCATAATGGCGGATCACGTCGGTGATCGGCGTCGAGACCACCGGGCGACCTCCGGCGAGATATTCCGGGGTCTTGGTGGGCGAGATGAACCGCGTCGATTCGTTGATCGCAAAGGGCATCAACGCCACGTCCCAGCCGCCAAGATAGGCGGGGAGCTCCTCATAGCTTCGGCCACCGAGATAATGCAGGTTCGGCCGGCGCGGCAGATCGGCCGGGTCCACCTTCACCACCGGGCCGACGATGACGATCGACCATTCGGGGTGGGCATCGGACAGCGTGGCGAGCAGATCGAGGTCCATCCGCTCGTCGACGACGCCGTAAAAGCCGAGGCGCGGCCCGCGAAGGTCCGCCTGGTCGGCCGGCTCGCGCTGCGGCTCGCGCGCCTGCGCGAAATGCGCGCGATCGACGCTCGACGGGAAGGGGTGGATGTTGTGATGCCGGTTCCGCTTGGCCTCATAGAGGCTGTAACCGCCGGTGAACACCACGTCGGCGCGCTGGAGAAGCTGCTGCTCCAGCTGGAGGAGCTCCGCCGGCGCAAAGCGGAAATTCGCAAGCTCGTCCATGCAATCATAGACGGTGCACGACGCGGGCACATGCTGCGCGAAGGGCAGCATCATCGGCGTATAATACCAATGGATGAGCGGCCCGGCCTCACCGGCCAGGAACCCGTCGAGCAGCTCCTTGAGCACCGCGGTCCGCTTTTCTCCCGTCAGCCCCTCGGGAATCGACGGGGTCACCACGACGACGCCGGTTTCCGCGCAGGTCCTGATGCCCAGCGCCGGGTGGCATTCCGGCAGCGCCGGCTCGGGCTCCTCCCAGTAGATGACCCGCCGCTCGCGCGCGAAGCGGCTCATCAGGTGCTGCGGCCTTTGGAACACGAAGTTCCAGCGAAGGTGGGAAAAGCAGATCAGGCCCGGCTGGGCATCGGACGGGCGCACGGCCGGCGCGGCGGCGTCGGTGGGAGGAAGCAACTCGAAATCCCTGTTAAAACGGGTTACGGACATTTCCAGAACGTCGCGCAAACGCGCGCGGTTCCTGCGCCCGCGACGAAATCTCGCTGATCCAGGTTAGGCCCCGGCCCTGATTTGATCCCTGTCCGCCCGGACCTGTGCTGCTATGCTGGGCGAATGAGATGGTCCGCCGCCCTTCTGTGCCTTGCGCTCCTCACCGGAGCCGCGGACGGATCGCGCGGCGTGCCGGCCACCTACGCCAATCCGGTGATCGACCGCGACTTTCCCGATCCCGCCATCCTCCAGGCACCGGACGGCGCCTATTACGCTTATGCGACGCAGAGCGCGCACGACGGCCACAGGCTCAATATCCAGGTGGCGCGTTCGGCCGATCTGGTGCGCTGGGAGCAGGTGGGCGATGCCCTCCCGGTCAAGCCAGTCTGGGCGAGCCGGACGCAGGATTTCTGGGCGCCGCACGTCGTCCGGCACGATGGGCGCTATTATCTCTATTATTCCGCCCGCCCCGATCCGACGCCCGCCGACGCGGAGCCAGGCCTTTGCCTCGCGGTCGCGACGGCCGAGCGGCCCGAGGGGCCCTTCACGGATGTCGGCCACCCGCTCCAGTGCGGGTCGGGATTCGTCAACATCGATCCGATGGCCTTCGACGATCCAGCGACCGGGCGGCGGCTGCTCTATTGGGGCTCCGGCTTCGGCCCGATCAAGGTCCAGGAGCTCGCCCCCGACCGCATCTCCTTCGCGCCCGGCAGCCGCCCGGTTGAACTGGTTCAGGTCCATCAAAATGCCGGTCCGGATGATTACCAGCGGCTCGTCGAGGGCGCCTGGGTCGTGCTTCGCGGGGGATGGTATTATCTCTTCTATTCCGGGGACGCCTGCTGCGGCCCGAACGCCCATTATGCGGTGATGGTCGCCCGTTCGCGGCACGCGACAGGCCCCTTCCAGCCCGGCGGCGTCATCCTCGCGAAACGCGGCCTATGGACCGCGCCTGGCCACAACAGCGTCATCGCCGATGCCAGCGGGCAGCTGTGGATCGCCTATCACGCCGTCGACACAAGGCGGCCGCGCGAAAACCCCGCCGACGAGCTGAATACGCGCCGCGTGATGCTGCTCGATCGGCTCGTCTGGCGAAACGGCTGGCCGCGCCTTGCCGACGGCGGGCCCACCGAAACGGTCCAGGGCGCGCCCGCGGCGCCCTAGCCGACCGTCACCCCGTCCGGTCCGAAATGGAGGCGCGCCGTCAGGAGCGCCCGAAACTCGTTATAGCCCCCGGTGCCCGGGAAGAAGGCGTGGAAGAAAAGCTGCGGCTCGCCGTCCAGCCCGGGGGCGACCGACGCATGGCCCGGCGCCCACCAGCTGCGGCTGGACTTCAGCAGCGGCTCGGGCTGCTTCACATAGGGCCCAAGCGGATGATCGGCGACCGCGACACCGATGCCGTAAGCGGGCGTCCCGAAATCGTTTCCGGCATAGAAGAGCCAGTAACGGCCCTGCTGGCGCGTGACCCACGGCCCCTCGATCAGATGGCCTTCCCAGTCGAGATCGTTGGTCAGGACGATCGTGTCGCTGCCGATCAGCTCCCCGCGTCCGGACAGCGGCTGGGCGTGAATGGGGGTGCTCATTGCGTCGAGGATCCAGTCGGCGCGCTCGACGGTCGCGAGCACCTCCTTCACATGGCGCCAATTGTCGAGCACCGCCTCGATCAGCGGCTGCATGAAAAAGAATCGCTCCATCGGCCGCCGGCTGTTGGCCCAGGGGAGGACGGCGGCGGCGAAGGCGGCGGTGCGGCGATCGCTTTCCGACGAGAACAGACGGTCGATCAGCTCCGGCTGCTGGCCCAGCAGCCCGGCGAGCGGACGCGGCCACACGCCATTCGTGTCGCGCTTCCAGAAGAGGTAGCGATCGCCATTGGCGTCGATGAAGATATGGCTGTCGATAACCCCGCCACTCAGCACGGCCTGCGGCGAATCGTCAGGCAAGCCGGTCGTGTTGATCGCGAAGCCGCCGACCAGCGGGTGGCCGAGATCGCGCCACGGACCGGTCGGGTGCGGTGCCTTCGCCAGCCCGATAGCGAGCGCGTTGCTATGCTGGCGCGCCGTGTAGACGAGCCAATATTCATCGCCGACCTTCGCCATTTCGGGCGCCCAGAAATCGCCCACCGTCCGGCCATGGGCCGTCCATTCCGGCGCCGATCCCGAGGGGAAGACGAAGCCTTCGTGCCGCCAGCTCTCGAGATCCTCGCTGTGCAGGATCGGAAAGGCATCGGGCGCGTCGTTCGACGTCGCGACCAGCCAATAGCCGTCCTGCGTCTTGAGCACGGCGGGATCGCCATAGCCGGCGGTGGTGAGCGGGCTCAGATTTTCCAGGATGAGCGGACGCCAGTCCGGCTCCTCCCCCTCCGCCGCGAGCCCCGGGCCGTCATTGACGTGCGGGACGCGCGTGCCGAAATCGCGGGCGAGCTCGCTGAAGAACAAGGTGTAGTGACGGTGGTTGCCGGTGGGCAGGCGGTAGCTGCGCTCCTGCTCGCCGCGGCGGACCGTGATGCGGGTGGCGATGCCCTCGGCGCGGGCCTCTACTTCGAATGGCTGAGTCGACATGCGGCGCCCGATAGACGCATCTCATGCCGCCTTGAAAGCCACTAAATCACATTTATAAGATAATTATGGACTCGACGGTGAGCGCCGGGCCGGCAGGCCCCTGGGAAGCCGCGGACATCATGGCCGGGCTCTATGGCGACGGCATCATCGCGCGCAAGGGCGCGTTCAGCGTCGCCTTCGCCGATCGCCTGCGCGAGGACATCGAAACGCTCTACGAAGAGGCGCGGGCCGTGCCCGGCGGGGCGCTCCCCCGCGGGCCCAATCGTTTCTACGTGGAGGTCCAGCCCGAACGCGTGCGCGGCTTCGTGGAGATCGCCACCCATCCCTGGTTCGTCGCCGTGTGCGAGTCGGTGCTCGGGCCCGATTACCGCATCGTCGAGATCGGCTTCGACATCCCCTTCCCCGGCGCGGCCGACCAGCCGTGGCACCGCGACTTCGCCGCCCCGGAGGCGACGACGGTGGGACGCCGCCTCAATTCGCTCGCCTTCAACCTGACGTCGGTCGACACCAGGCCCGAGCACGGGCCGTTCGAGATTGCGCCGGGGACGCAATGGGACCGGATCGAGGGGTGCCCGAAAGGGATGTTCCCGCCGCGCGAATTGTGGCCCCGCTACGCCGAGCGGATGGTCCGCACGCTCCCGCAGCGCGGCGACATGTCGGCCCGATCGGCGCTGACCATCCATCGCGGCACCGCCAACCGATCGGACGAGGCGCGCCCGGTCCTGGTGGTGGGGGTCGATGCGCCCGACGCGACCAACGCCGCGCACCACGATCTTCAGGTTACCCGCGCCTATCTCGAGGCTCTGCCCGCGCGCGTCCGGGATCACCTCACCTGCCGCGTGACGGATCTGCTGGAGCCGGTAGTCCAGCACCACATGATCGACGGTCTGCTGACACCGGCTTATTGAAGCGCATTGACGGCGGAAGGCGCTTCGACAAAAGTGCGATAAATAATATAAAAGAGGACAGGGTGACGAGCCTGGAGCTGCTCAACATTCGCAAATCCTATGGCGGCACGCGCGTTCTCGACGACGTGTCGCTGGAGATGGACGATTGCGAGTTCGTGGCCTTTCTCGGCCCCTCCGGAAGCGGCAAGTCCACGCTTCTCAGGATCATCGCCGGCCTCGAAACGGCCGACGCCGGTGAGGTGCGGCTCGCCGGACGGCGGATCGACCAGCTGCCCCCCGGGGAGCGCAACGTCGCGATGGTGTTCCAGAGCTATGCGCTCTACCCGCACATGACGGTGCGCGAGAACATGGCCTTCGGGCTTCGCAACGCGCGCGTTCCGAAAGACGAGATCGACGCGCGCATTGCCCAGGCCGCCGAGGTGCTCGAGATCAAGGACCAGCTCGACAAGAAGCCCGCGCAGATGTCCGGCGGCCAGCGCCAGCGCGTCGCGATCGGCCGCGCGATCGTCAAGCAGCCCGGCCTGTTCCTGCTGGATGAACCCTTGTCCAACCTCGACGCGGCGCTTCGCACGCGGACCCGGGTCGAGCTTGCGCAGCTCCGCCGGCGGGTCGCCGCCGCCGTGATCATGGTCACGCACGATCAGGCGGAGGCGATGACGCTCGCCGACCGGATCGTCGTGATGAACGAACGGCGGATCCAGCAGGTCGGGACTCCCATGGAAATCTATGCGCATCCCGCCAACGCCTTCGTCGCGCGCTTCGTCGGCTCGCCGGCGATGACGCTGGCGCCGGCGACGCTGGTGGATAGCGACGGCGGCCATGCGCGCGTGAAGCTGAGCGACGGGGCGGAGGTCGGGACCCGCATAGCCCGCAAGGCGCTTCCGCCGGGCGCGCTGCGGCTCGGGCTGCGACCGGAGGCGGTGTCCGTGGTGGCGCCGGGCGCGGGCACGACCGATGCCGAGGTACAGCTGGTCGAGCGCCTCGGCGATCGCACCCTCGTCTATGCGAAGCTCGCCGACGGACAGGACATCACGGCGTCCGATCAGGGAAACAGCCGCGTCGCGATCGGCCAGAAGATCGGGCTCTCGATCGACGGCGCCGCCGCCCACCTGTTCGGTCCCGACGATGTCGGCCACCACGCCGAGCCGGCGACATGAACGCGGACGGCCGGGCGCGCTACGCGGGCTTCGCCTTCGTCGGGCCGTTCCTCCTCCTCTATCTGGTGATCCTGATCTATCCGTTGCTGCTCGGCATCGGGCTCAGCTTCGATCATGCCGACCTGTTCGGGGCGCGTCGCTGGGCCGGGATCGACAATTATGTCCGGCTCCTCGCCGATCCGGTTTTCCTGCGATCCATCGTCAACACGATCAAGCTCGCGCTCCTGATCGTCCCGCCGCTGACCCTGATCGCCCTGCTGCTTGCGCTTGCGCTCAACCGGGCGACGCGCGCCGCCGCGATCTTTCGCGGGATCTTCTTTTCCTCCTCGGTCCTGTCGGTGACGATCGTCACCCTGATCTGGCGCTTCATCCTGACTCCGGATGCGGGCCTGCTCGCTTACGGCGCCACCGCGCTCGGGCTCGCGCCCGCCCCGTTCCTCAGCGATCCGAGCCTCGTCATCCCGGCGGTCGCCATCACGACGATCTGGTGGTCGCTCGGCTTCCCGACGATGCTGTTCCTCGCCGGGCTGCAGCAGATCAACCCCGACATCTACGAGGCCGCGGCGCTCGACCGCGCCGGCAAGTGGACGATCTTCCGGCGGATCACCCTACCATCGCTGCGCCGCACGCTGCTGCTCGTCGTGATGCTGCAGACAGCGGCCCAGCTCCAGCTGTTCGGCCAGGTCCAGCTGCTCACCGGCGGCGGCCCCGGCGGCGCGTCGCGCACCATGGTGCTCTTCATCTACGAGGCCGCGTTCGGCCGTTGGGAGCTTGGCTACGCATCGGCCGCCGCGGAGCTGCTCTTCGTCCTCGTCCTGGCGATCACCCTGCTTCAATACTGGCTGGTCACGCGCCGGGAGCCGGAGCGGTGAGCGGCGGGCCGCAGCGCGACCGGCTGGGGGTTCCCGCGTTGATCGGCGTGACGATCGGCGCGGCGATCATGGTGACGCCGCTCATCTGGACCCTGCTGCTCTCGTTCAAGAGCAATGCGGAGCTGATGCGAAGCAGCGCCGCCGCCTTCTCCGGCCCCTACACGCTCGAAAATTATCACGCGATCCTGGTCGGCTCGCAGATCGGCCGGTGGCTGCTCAACAGCCTGATCGTATCGCTGGGGACCACGGCGGGCGTCCTGATCCTGAGCTCGCTCGCCGGCTACGGCTTCGCCCGCCTCGATTTTCCGTTCCGGCGCACGCTCTTCGTCCTCGTGCTGCTCGGCCTGGCCATTCCGGAGCAGGCGGTGATCCTGCCGCGCCACCAGTTCTTCGCGGTCCTGCACCTGCACAACAGCTATCCCGGGTTGATCCTTCCCGGATTGGTCGCGCCCTTCGCCGTCTTCTTCATGACCCAATATTTCCGGGCGATCCCGGTCGAGCTCGACGAGGCGGCGATGCTCGACGGCGCCTCGCGGCTGACGCTGTTTTGGAAGGTGCTGCTGCCGCTCACCCTGCCGGCCCAGGCGACGCTCGGCGTCTTCACGTTCCTCGGCAGCTGGAACGATTATTGGTGGCCGCTCATCTCGGCCACGACGAGCGACCGCTTCACCCTCACCGTCGGCCTCGCCTCGGCGCAGATGAACTATGCGCAGACGAGCGGGCTCGGCTTCCTGATGGCCCAGGCGGTTTTCGCCTCGATCCCGATCCTCATCGTCTACATCGTCTTCCAGAAGCAGATCGTTCGGGCGATGGCCGGGGCGGCGATGCGATGAGACGTCTGATCCTCGCCATTGCCGGGGCGCTCCTGCTCGGCAGCTGCGCGCCGCGGGACACACGCGTCGAGATCGTCGTCCAGCGCTTCTTCGGCGAATGCGGCGCGGTTTACGGGCACAGCACCGACGTCGCCGCCGCCGATACCGAATGCGGCATCCTGACGACGCTCATCAACCGCTTCCAGGCGGAAAATCCGGACATAAGGGTCAAGGTCAACGTGGTCGCCTGGCCCGGCTATCCGCAGCTTTCCGCGCAGATCGCGGCGGGTGATCCGCCCGATCTGGTGACGATGCACCAATCCACCATCTCCGATTATCAGGGCCGCGGCCTGCTCGAGCCGATGGACGGATTGCTCGCCGAAGCCGGGATCCAGCCCGCCCAGTTCACCGACGCGGCCCGCGCCGGGGTCGTCAAGGCGGGCCGGATCTACGGGATGCCCTGGGACACGATCGGGCGGCTGTGGCACATCAACACCCGGCTGATGGCGCAGGCGGGGCTGATGGACGGCGATCGGCCGATCCTGCCGCATTCGCCCGCCGAGCTTCTGGCGCAGGCGCGGCAGTTCCGCGCCCGCACCGGCAAGCCCTATCTGATCCAGGCGCAGGTGAACGCGCCCGATTATCATGTCGCCAATCTCTACACCTGGTTGATCGCCCAAAACGCGGTCATCTTTCCCGACGCCCGGCATGTCCGGCTGAACACCCCGGAGGCGCGCGAGATCGTCACCCTGTTCCGGACGCTGAACGCCGAGGGCCTGACGACCCGCAACCAGGACTTCCCGGCCGCGACCGCCAGCTTCACCAATGGCGACGGCGGCATCTTCCCGACCGGCACCTGGATGATCGGGCCCTATGACAAGGAAGCGACGACGCCGGGCCATCCGCTGTACCGCGCCTATGTCGTCCGCCCGTTCCCGCGCCTTTGGGGACACGAGGCCGCGTTCGTCGACGGCCACGCCTGGGTCGTCCCCGGCGCCGAGCGCAGCCCGGCGGAACGGCGGGCGATCGCGCGGCTGCTCCATTTCCTCGCCGCGCATGAGTTCGAGTGGACCCGTACCGGGCAGCTCCCCTCGTTCCGCGCCGTGCTGGCGATGCCGCGGTTCCGCGCCTTGCCGCATCGCGCCGACATCGCGCAGATGGCCGCGACCGGCGCGCAGCTGCCCGATTATGTCCAGCGGCAATCGGCGATCCAGGGATTGATCGGCGAGGAGCTGGAGGCGGCCGTGACCGGTGCCAAGCCGGTGGACCGGGCGCTCGCCGATGCCGAACGGCGCGTCGACGAGCTGCTGGCGCAGATCATGTGAACCGGAAGACGTTCGCGTTCAGCGCCTCGTAACCTGCGTAAACATAGATTACATATTGTGCGTCGAATCCGCAGGGGTAGAAAGGCCCCGGGGATGAGCGGGGAAGAGATATGTCGAGATTGATCAAGGATTATGTCGAGGTCGGGGATCACACCTCGCTCGACGAGCTGATCGGCCGGTTGACCGCGATCCGGGACAGCCTGCCCGAGAAGACCGATGCCGAGCTGCTGGTGCGCGGTGACGATATATTCGGCCGGCACCTGTGCATCGGCTTCATGCGCCCGCTGACGGCGGAAGAAGCCGCCTGCGAGGGCCGCTACGGCCAGGCGGGCAGGCCGAAGCTCAAGCGCGCCGCCTGAGCGGCCGCCACTAACCTCCGATTTCGGGCGACGACGCCTCGGTGGAGACGTCGTCGAGATGTTCGGCCGCTGCCTCCCTCTGTTCGCGGGCATGGCCGCTTTCGGCGCGGGACGGCGGGACCACCGGCACGACCAGGCACAGGCTTGAGGCGGGCAGCAGTTCGCGCCAGTCGGCGATCAGCTTCTTGTAGGCCCGGCCCACCGGGCGGATGTTGCGGTCGAGATCGTAGAGACCGACCGGATGGACCCTGTTGTTGCGCTCGCGGAGCGCCGTGTCCCAGTCGATCTGGTCGGTCAGCGAATACCAGGTGAAGCCGACCGTCGGGATGCCGACATTGCGGATCCGCAGGACATTCGCCCATTCCTTCCACAGCCACTGCACGGCCTCCTGCCCGGTCGGCCCCTCCCGCATGTTGGTTTCGGTGTGCATGATCGGGAGGCCGTAGCGTTCGTAATATTGCCGCGTGATCTCGGCATAGCCGAAGACCTCGCCGGATGCCTCGCTATGGCCGTCGGCGAAGACGCGATGCTCGTTGGTGAGATAATAATCGTTGCCCAGGATGCAGTGCTGCTTGAGCCGGTGGGTGAGGAACCAGTTATATTCCTCCTTCGTCATCCCGTTCTCCAGCAGATATTCGTACATCTCGCTGTTGACGCGGTTGCCGTAGTTGAGATCGAGCGGAAGGAAGCGCCAGCGGTTGCGAAGCTCCGCCTCGTGGATCGCCGCGGGGCTGTCCGCGTGGAAATATTCCGACGACTCGCTCTGGATGAAGATCGCGTCGGGACGTCGCTTGAGGATTTCGGTCATCGCCATGACGTTCGCCTTGACGATGTGTTTCAAGGCGGTGACGAACGCCCTGTCGCTCTGCAGCTGCTCGTTCCACCATCCGTACATCGCCGAGAAGACGGCGCAGATGAACATCTCGTTCATCGGGGTATAGAGCTGCACCCATGGATAGCGCTCGGCGAAATCGCCGGCATAGCGGGCGAAGAGATGCGGAAGATCGGGATTCTGGAAATCGCCGATCCAGTCAGGGACTCCGAAATGGCACAGATCGACGATCGGGATGATATCCCGACGCTTGAGGTCCGCGAACGTCAGGTCGGCGAATTCCCAGTCGTAGCGGCCGGGCCCGAGATAGGTGCGGTGCAACGGCGGCCCGTAGCGCAGGAATCTGAGACCCAGTTCCTCGACGCAGTCGAAGTCGAGCTTCCAATGTTTGTAATGGCCGCATGACTCCATCTGGTCGACCCGGGTCCGGCCGTTGTCGATGGTGGGGATGCTGTTCTCGATCCCGGTGGCGAACATGAAGCTGGCGATGATCGGTCTCCCGTGGACTCAGCCGGCGAAAAGCGGCTCCGGCATGCCGGAAACGCCCGGCACGGCCATGAAGAGCCCGCCGGCATCAGGCTGCCTTTCGAGGTCCTCCGGCGTCAGGTCGCGCCGCGCCGAGGTGATGAAAAGCCGGTCCAGATCGGGGCCGCCGAAGGCGCAGCTCGTCGGACGCTGGACCGGCACGCGCAGCTCCGCGAGCCGCTCCGCCTTCGCCGACAGGCGGCGCACGCACCAGCCGTCCCAGAAGGCGATCCACACGCAATCCTCGGCGTCCACGGTCATGCCGTCCGGATAGCCGTCCGCTTCGCCGAACTCGGCGAAGACGCGCCGGTTCGCGGCGGTCCCGTCCGGCGCGAGGTCGAACGCGTAGACTCGGCGGCGGGCCGAATCGGTATGGTACATGGTCCGGCCATCGTTGCTGAAGGCCGGGCCGTTGGTGACGAGATAGCCGCTGTCGACCTGCGTCCACGAAAGATCCGGATCGAGCCGGTAGAGCTTGCCGCTCGGCTCACGTTCGAAACGATCCATCGTCCCCGCCCAGAAGCGCCCTTCGCGATCCACCTTTCCATCGTTGAAGCGATTGTGCGGAAGGTCGGGTTCCGGATCGCCGAGCGGGGTCACCGTCAAGTCCGGTGCGATCGCGAGGAAACCCTCATGCCCGCCGCCGATGAAGCCGCCGCCCGCGCGCGGCGCGAGCGAGCACAGGCCAAGCTCGAAGGTCCGAAGCGCCTCCCCTTGGGACCAGCGGAACAGGCGCCGCTCGACAATGTCGACCCAGTAGAGCGCCTGCTCGCGCGCGACCCAGACCGGACCTTCGCCGAGCGTGGCGCGCACGGCCGCGACGCATTCCACGCTCAGCCGTTCCGTTCCGCGCCGGCGATCAGGTTCATGACATCGGCGATCAGATCTTCCATGCCCGCCTTGGCGCCGTCGGCGTCGCCCTGTTCGATCGCGCTCATCACCGCATGGTGCTGGGGCAGGCTCGCGGTGCGGCCCTTGAACCGGTTGGTGAACCGGATCGAGGTGCGAAGCGCCGTCGTGACCACGTCGCGGAACTGCTGGTAGAAGGGATTGGCCGAGGCTTCGAGAATGGCGATGTGGAAGGCGATATCGGCTTCGAGCGGGTCGTCATTGCCGGCCTCCGCCGCCACCATCCGGGCATAGCCCGCGCCGATCGCCGCCCTGCCCTCCGCATCCGATGCGCGCGCCGCCAGCGCCGCCGCCGCGGGTTCGATGGCGATCCTGAGCTCGCTGAACTGCCGCAGCAGCTCCAGCGAGAATTTGCGCTCAAGGAGCCAGCGCAGCACATCGGGATCGAACAGGTTCCAGCGCGAGGGCGGACGCACCGTCGTGCCTTTTCGCGGTCGCGCGGTGAGCAGGCCCTTGGCGGTGAGCATCTTCACCGCTTCGCGGGTCACCGAGCGGCTGACGTCGTGGCGACGTGCCAGCTCCGCCTCGGTCGGAAACGGCTGGTCGTCATAGCCGCCGGTGACGATCTCCTTTCCCAGCGCGTCGAGCATCGCATAGGTGAGGTTGTTGCCAAGCATGACCCCACGAGCTTTATCGGCCTCCGATCCGTGCGTCCATGCACTCACTCGAACGGCTCCGTCGTCTCGCGGCGTCCGACCAGAAATGCGTCGGCGACGATCCGCAGCGGCTCGCCATCGACCTCGCTGGCCCCGTTCGCGACGAGGTCGGCGAAGCGATCGTAGATGGAGGGATATTCTCCCCGCGGCTCGACCGCCTGTTCCGCCCCGTCGATGGTGAAGTGGGCGCCGCCGTTGCGAAGTTCGACCTTTTTGCCCATTTCGGTCATAACTGAGATCGTCCATTGCTCGCCGTCGCGGTGGCGCCAGTCGAAGCGGGCGGCGAGACGATCGCCGAAATCGAGATCCGCCGCGATCGGGGCCTGCCGGCCGGAGGGAACGACCAGCCGGGCCGAGCGGACGAACAGCGGCATCGGCAGGATGCGCGTGGCGATCGACAGCGCGTTGATGCCGGGATCGAAGACCCCGAACCCGCCCGGCTCCCATATCCACTGCTGCCCCGGATGCCATTTGCGGACGTCCTCGAACCAGCGGATATCGAGCGCGGCGATCCGCTCCCCGGCAAGCGCAGCCTTCGCGCCGGCGACCCCCGCGGCATGTTGCGAATGCCAGCCGGCGTACAAGGCGCGGCCGGCGCGCGCGGCCAGGCGCCCGAGATCGTCCATCTCGCCGAGCGTCGACGCCGGCGGCTTTTCGAGCAGCACGTGAAGGCCCGCCTTCAGGGCATCGGCACCGATCGAATGACGGACCGACGGCGGCGTACAGATCGCGACGGCATCGAGCCCGCCCGGCATCGCCGCGAACATCTCGTCCGGCGTCGCGAACCAGGGGACGCCGATCGCCGGATCGCCCTGCCGGGTCGCAACGGCCGCGAGCTCGTAGCGCGGATCGCCGTGGATCGCCGGCACATGCTGATCCGCGGCGATCTTGCCATAGCCGATGATGGCGATCCGGATCGTCATGCCCGCGCCTCCCTGAGCGCGGCGAGGAAGGCCCGTGCCCGCCGCGTCGTCTCGTCCGCGTCGAGGCCCGGCTGATAGAGCGCCCCGCCGAGGCCGAAGCCGTCGGCGCCGGCGGCCAGATAGCCGGCCACCTTGTCGGGCGTCACACCGCCGACGACCGCCAGCGGGACGTGGCGCGGAAGCACCGCGCGCTGCGCCTTCACCACCGCCGGCGGCGCGGCTTCGGCCGGGAACAGCTTCAGCACATGGGCGCCCGCCGCGAGCGCCGCAAAGGCCTCGCTCGGCGTGAAATAGCCCGGCGCCGAGACCAGGCCGCCACGGACCGTCGCGGTGACCACTTCGGCGTTGAAGTTCGGCGAAACGACGATCCGGCCGCCGGCATCGGCGACCCGCGCGACATCCGCCGCCTCCAGCACGGTGCCGCCGCCGACCAGGGCCTCGTCTCCGAAGCGTCGGGCGAGGCGGGCGATGCTGTCGAGCGGATCGGGCGAGTTGAGCGGCACCTCGATGATCCGGATTCCGGCATCGACAAGCGCGCCGCCGATCGCCTCCGCCTCCTCGGGGCGAACGCCGCGGATGATCGCGATCAGCGGACATTGCCCGAAATAGCGTCGGAAGATCTCGACAGGGCCCATCACAACATCTCCGTCAGCACGCGGATTCCCGCCAGGAAGGCGGCCGCGCCGTCCACCACGATCGTCTCGCGCCCCGCGATCGCAAGCGCCGCTCCGTAGAGCGCGCAAAGGCCGGGATCGCCGACAAGGGCGATCGGCCCGCCACGGTGCAGGGCAAGGCCGGCCCGCACGTCGCTGCCGATCAGGAGGCCGCTCGCATAGCCGGCCGCATCGTCGCGATCCTCGCCCAGGACGTGCCGCGCGCGAATGCCGAACAGGCGCGAGAGAAGGCTCGCCTCGCCAAGGCCATCGCCAACGCCGCGGCGGAACGAAGCATCGTCCACGACCTCGCCGCGCATCTGTTCGGACAGGATGCTGTGCGTCTTCAAAAGACCGAACATCTCGCCGGTCATCATTGTCCGGAAACGGCCGATCCGCCCCTGATCGACGAGAATCCACTTGGTATGGGTGCCCGGGTGGCACATCAGCGCATCGGCCGGGATCGATCCGGCCGCGACCGCGCCGATCACCTGCACCTCTTCACCGCGCATCACATCGGCATCGCCAGGCCCGCGCTGCGCGACGCCGGGAACGATCCCGGTCCGGCCAGGCTCGATCCACAGGATCGACGCGGCAAGCTCGGCCGCGCCGGCGGGCGCGTCCGCATAGGGCGCCTCGCGCCAGCCGCGATTAGAGCCGACCATGCCGGCAAGCAGCATCGGCCGATCGCCGAAGCGCTCCCGCATCGCCGCGGCTTCGCGCGCGAACGCGTCGGGACGCGTCGACAGCAGACCGCGCCGATCGGACAACCTGTCTTCGACGCGGCCATCCGCGGCGACGAGATAGGCGCGGCGGTTCGTCGTTCCCCAATCGACCGCGATATAGCCGTCCCGCCAGGTCATTCGTCGCATCCCGTCGTCATCGCACCCCGGCGATTCATTGCGTCGCAGCCTATTAGCCTTGCTCGCTCCATTTTATAATATAAATGTGCAGAAACCACTTTTCAGAAGATCCTGGGATGAAGATCGCCCGCATCGAAACGTTCCATGTGCCGCCGCGCTGGCTGTTCGTCCGAATCGAGGCCGAGGACGGCAGCTTCGGCTGGGGCGAGGCGAGCCTGGAGGGCCATGCCGAGGCCGTTGACGGTGCGTTCGAGGCGATCCGCGACCGCTTCATCGGCGCGGACCCGAGGCGAATCGAGGATATCTGGCAGGTCGCCTACCGGGGCGGATTCTATCGCGGCGGCCCGGTGCTGATGTCGGCGCTGGCCGGGCTCGACCAGGCCCTGTGGGACTGGAAGGGCCGGCATTTCGGCCTGCCCGCCTGGGAAATGCTCGGCGGCAAGGTGCGCGACCGTGTCCGGGCCTATGCCTGGATCGGCGGGGATCGACCGCATGACATCGGCGCGGCCGCCAGGGTCCGCCGCGATCAGGGTTTTTCCGCGATCAAGATGAACGCGACGGGCGAGATCGACTATCTGGTCGCGCCGGATCTGGACGACGTGGTCGAACGGGTGAAGGCGGCCCAGGCCGAGGGAATGGACGTCGGGCTCGATTTCCACGGCCGGATCCACCGGCCGATGGCGAAGCAGCTCGCGAAGCTGCTCGAGCCGCTGGGCCTGCTCTTCATCGAGGAGCCCATCCTTTCCGAAAATCCGGAAGCGCTGCTGCAGCTCGCCAACCTTGTCAGCACCCCGATCGCGGTCGGCGAGCGGCTTTATTCGCGCTGGGAATTCAAGCCCTTCCTGGCGAGCGGGGCGATCGACATCATCCAGCCCGATCTCAGCCATGCCGGCGGGCTCAGCGAAAGCCGCAGGATCGCGGCGATGGCGGAAAGCTATGATGTCGCGGTCGCGCCGCACTGCCCGCTCGGGCCGCTCGCCCTCGCCGCCTGCCTCCAGCTTGCGGGCTGCACGCCGAACGTCGTGATCCAGGAAATGTCGCTCGGCATCCATTACAATGCCGGCGGCCACGATCTGCTGAACTTCTGCACCAATCCCGAGGTCCTGACGCCGCGGGACGGCTACCTTGCGATCCCGGATGGCGCCGGCCTTGGCGTGGAGATCGACGAGGCGGCCGTGCGCGCCGCGGCCAAGGACGGGCATCGCTGGCGCAACCCGGTCTGGCGCCACGCCGACGGCAGCTTCGCCGAATGGTAGGCTAGACGAGCGCGCGCATGACCGCATCGGCGGTTGCGCGGTTGCAGGCGAAGGGGATGTCGGCAAGCGTCGCGACGCGGATCAGTGCCTTGACGTCGACATCGTGCGGATGGGGCGACAGCGGATCGACGAAGAAGATGAGCGCGTCGATCCGCCCCTCCGCGATCATCGCGCCCAATTGCTGATCCCCGCCGAGCGGGCCGCTCAGCAACCGGGTCACTTCGAGGCCGGGCAGCGCCTCGGCCACGCGCGCGCCGGTGGTGCCGGTCGCGAAGAGCGCGAGGCTCTCCAGCCGCTCCGCCCAGCCGCGCGCCCAATCGACGAGATCGTCCTTCATTCGATCGTGGGCAACGAGGCCGAGCACCCGTGGCCGCGCGGAAGATGGGGTCATCTGCGCCTCCGGAGACTGACGGTCCGCGACTCGCACGAGCGGCGGACTTCGTCCATATTTTCACACATCAGATAAATCTTATAAATTGCTTGTCACCTCTGGTCCGTAACGATATTCCGGCCAGTCAGAGAGCCGCTCGACGGCCGGTCATCCTGTGGGGAGGAAGATATGCGCTTGGGCATCTTGATGCGTTGCACGGTTTCGGCCGGAGTCCTCGCCTTGGCGGCGACACCCGCCTTCGCCCAGGGAGGCGCGCAGGCAAATGCGAGCGACCCGGCCCAGGCCGGCGCGACGAGCGACTCGCAGGACGACGCGATTGTCGTCACCGGCATCCGCCGCAGCCTCCAGTCGTCTGAGAATATCCGGCGCAATTCGGACCAGATCGTCGATGCGGTGGTGGCCGAGGATATCGGCAAGCTGCCTGACCTCAACACCGCCGAAACCGCCGCGCGCATCCCGGGCGTCCAGGTCTATCGCCAGGGCGGCGAGGCCCAGAACGTGCTGGTGAGAGGCCTCCCCTTCTTCACGACCACCTATAATGGTCGCGAGATCTTCACGGCGGAAACCCGTCTCGTCGCGCTGCAGGATTTCCCGTCGGCCAACATCGCCGCCCTCGAAGTGTTCAAGACATCGACGGCCGATCTCGTGGAGCCGGGTCTCGCCGGGCTCGTCAACGTGCGCTCGCGTCGCCCGTTCGATTTCGCCGGCGGCCAGGTCGCCGGCTCGATCTGGGAATTGCGTACCGTCCAGGGCCATTCGTGGCGGCCGAGCTTCAACGTGCTCGCGACCGATCGCTGGGAGACGGGGATCGGCGAGATCGGCATCCTCATCAACGGGTCCTACGACCAGATGGAATATCTCGATGCCGAGATTTCCAATACCGACTTCATCGCCGATCCGGTCGTCCCGCCCAGCGGCCAGCGGGTGCGGCTGCCCGATATCCAGCGGCTCTTCTATCGCTCCGGGCGTCGCGAGCGGCCGTCGATCAACGCGGCGGTGCAATGGCGGCCGAGCGACAATCTGGAATTCTATGGCGAATTCCTGTGGCAGGGATTCCGCAACCAGATCGACGACCGGCTGCTCGAAGAGCCGCTTTATGGCGGCCAGGCCTATAACAACCTCACCTTCCGCGACGGCACCAATCTCGTCAGCAGCGGGACGGTGGTCAATCCGGCCGGGAACCTCTTCTCGTTCCAGGGCGGCACCTACAACCGCACCAACACGTTCCAATATGCCGGCGGGCTCCGCTACAATCAGGATCGCCTGCACATCAACGTCGATATCGCGCGCACGATCTCCACGTTCCGCGGCTCGACCGAGTCGCTCGACCGGATCTGGCCCGGCGCGCGCACCGTCGATTTCGATCTCGAGCGGCCGTCCTTCTCGGTCAGCGGGATCGATTTCGGCGATCCCGCGGCGCAGACCTTCCAGGGCCTGTTCGAAGAGAACCAGAAATCGGCCGGGCAGGACTGGCAGGTGCGCGGCGACCTTACCTACGATGTCGACAATCCCGTGCTGCGCAACATCCAGGTCGGCGTGCGCTACACCAACCGGGACGCGCAGCGATTGTACAGCAACCGCTACGCCAACATCCTCGGGCTCGGCCTCAACGCCACGACGCTGCCCGTCGATTTCGACATTTTCCGCGGGGTGGACCAGGCCAACCCCACTTACCAGTGGGCCGCGCCGACCTATCAGAGCATCCGCGACAATCTCGTCCAGCTGCGGCAGTTCATCATCGATAACTGCCCGACCTGCGGCTACACGACCGCGCCGGTCGTCCCCGCCCTGCTGTTCGACGCGCACGAGAACACGCTGGCCGGCTATGGGCAGCTCGGCCTCGGCGACAACGACCTTTCCGGAATCATCGGCCTGCGCGTCAACCGGATCGATTCGGAGGTGAGCGGCCCGAGCGGAATCACGCCGCCCGAAGCGGCGCGGGAGCGCACCGAGGTGCTTCCCAATGCGAGCCTGCGCTGGCGCTTCGACCGCAGCTTCCAGCTGCGCCTCGCGATTTCGAAGACGATCACGCGGCCCGATTTCGGCCAGCTCTCCTCGGCCGTCGTGCTCGGCGCGCCGCCGCCGGGCGGGGTGGGCACCGACAGCAGCCCCTATGGCGCGTCGAGCGGAAACCCCGCGCTCAGGCCCTATTCGTCATGGAATTACGACGCGAGCCTCGAATATTATTTCGCGCGCTCCGGCTTCGCCGCGCTGACCGCGTTCCACCGCACCGTCAACGGCTTCATCCAGAACGAGACGTTCCGGGTCACCGATCCGGTGCTCGGCGTGGTCGAGATCAGTCATCCGGTGAACACCGGCAAGGGCCGGATTTCCGGCGTCGAGTTCCAGGCCCAGGCCTTCGCCGATTTCAGCTGGCTTCCGGACTGGGCGCGCGGCTTCGGCGCCCAGGCGAACATCACCTATCTCGACGCGAAGACGCAGCAGCCGGACGGCGCGGGCGGGCTTGTCTTCCTGCCGATCACCGACCAGCTGAACGGCGTTTCGCGCTGGAACTACAATCTGGTCGGCATCTACGAGCGCTACGGCTTCTCCGCGCGGCTGAGCTACAGCGGACGTTCGCATTTCGCGGCGACGCGCCAGTATCGCGGCGACGACATCTACACCGAAACCGCGCGCCCGGCCGACCGGCTGGACCTTTCGGTCAACTACGCCGTGCTGCCCAATCTCACGATCTTCGGCGATTGGACCAACATCACCCGCGCGCACTTCCACCAGGATTTCAGCTCGGCCCGCGCCGGGGCGCCGCGCGCGGACTATCTGCGCTACATCCGGTTCGACGAGACGACGGTGTCGCTGGGCATCCGCTTCAACTTCGGCGGATAGGGCGGGGCGGGCCGGCCGCCTAGTTCGAGGCGCCGGGCCTGAGGCTCATGCCGATCACCGGCGCCGACCCGGAAAGATCGAGCGGCGCGACATAGAGATAGCGCCGCGCGTCGGCAGGCCGGCACTCCGATGTCGCCGCCCAGGCGTGGAAGCCGAGGAACCAGCGTCCCCGCGCCTCGAACACGCTTTGATGGCCCGGGCCGCTGAGGCACCCCGCATCGCGCGTGTCGAAGCTGTGCAGGATCGGATTGGCGGCGGCCGGCGTGCAGGGCCCGAGCGGCCCATCGCAGCTCGCATATCCCATCGCGTAGGGCGAGAAGCGCTCGGTCGCGGGCCAGCCGAAGAAGCCCGCCGAGAAGAACAGAAAATAACGCGCGCCAGCCTTCACCATGGTCGGCGCCTCGACGAGGCCGTTCTCCCAATCGGAATCGACGCCAAGAACGGCGGTCGGCGTGCCCACCACGCTCAGGCCGTCTTCGGCCATCGGCTGGGCATAGAGGTGGACCGGCCGCCGCACCGCATTCCCGTCATTCTTGTAATAGAGAAAAAGCCGCCCGTCCGAGTCACGGAACGGGCTGGCATCGATCGATCCGCCAAGGTCGCGCTGGCAGACCAGCGGCTCGGCGGCATCGCTGGTGAACGGGCCGAGCGGATCGCTCGCCCGGGCGACGCCGATGCACTGGCGGCCGCTGCTGCGCTCCCGCGCGGTGAAATAGAGGAGATAGCTTGCGCCGACATGCGCGACCTCTGGCGCCCAGGTCCAGCCCTCGCGCGCCCAGGCCGGCAGGACAGGCATGGCGTCATGCGCCCGTCCCCCGTCGCGAACCCTTTCCCAGTGGACGAGGTCCGATGACCGGGCCACCTGGACGTTCGTGCCGGCACTGTTCGTCGCGTAGGCGAGGAAATGATCGTCGACCGGGAGGATGAAGGGATCAGGAAAGTCGGTCCTCAGCACCGGGACGAACGAAGGCTCGGCCGCCTGGCCGGGCGCGAACGGCGCGCCGATGAGCGCGGCGACCAGAAGCAAGAAGGATTTGCGCACGCTCACTCCCGCGGGCTGCACGAACAAGTGCGGATTGCAACGGCCGGTCGGATAGTGACTCCACCCGCCCCTGTCTATTATCATATCAATCATACGAAATTGAAAGGATGGATGGATGGGGCTGGAACGCGCCGCTTTCGGAGTTCTGCCGGACGGCATGAGCGTCGAGGCGATCACGCTCACGAACGAGCGCGGGATGGACGTGCGCCTCATCACCTATGGCGCCGGGATCCAGGCGCTGCGCGTTCCGGATCGCGAGGGCCGCCTCGGCGATGTCGCCTTGGGCCATGCCAGCCTCGCGGCCTATCTCGATCATCCGCAATATCTCGGCTCGACGGTCGGGCGTTTCGCCAACCGGATCGCCGCCGGGCGCTTCCGCCTCGATGGCGACGATTATCAGGTGCCGATCAACGATGGGGACAATGCGCTGCATGGCGGCCCCGGCGGGTTCGACAAGGCGAACTGGGAAATCGCGCGGATGGACGACGGGCCGACGCCGGGCGTCACGCTGCGCCATGTGAGCCCGGATGGAGATCAGGGGTTTCCGGGCACGCTGACGGTGACCGCCGCCTACCGGCTCCATGCCGACAACAGCCTCAGCGTCGACTATCGCGCCGTCACCGATCGACCGACGATCGTCGGCCTTTCCAATCATGCTTACTGGAACCTGTCCGGCGAAGGCAGCGCCGAAAGCGCGATGGATCACCTCCTGACCATCCATGGCGACACCTTCCTTCCGACCGATGCGGGCGCCATTCCCACCGGCGAGTTCCGGCCGGTCGCCGGCACGCCTTTCGATTTCAGGGCGCCTGCGCGGATCGGCGGGCGGGTCCGCGATGCGCGCGACGATCAGATCCGCCTCGGCCGGGGCTACGACCATAATTGGGTGATCGGACGGGAGCTCGCCGACGGCGCCCGGCCGGTGGCGCGGCTCGCAGATCCGGCATCGGGCCGCGTGATGGACCTGCTTTCGAACCAGCCGGGCCTGCAATTCTATTCCGGCAACTTCCTTGACGGGACGACGATCGGCAAATCGAACGGCTGCTACCGGATGGGCGACGGCGTGGCGCTGGAGCCGCAGCTTTTCCCCGACACGCCCAACCGGCCGGCCTTCGGTTCGGCGCGCCTGGCGCCGGGCGACATCTATCGCAACGTCATCGTCTGGCGCTTTTCGACCGACCGGTCGTAGCCGCAATCGCCCGGCGGACGGCGCTCAGCTTTCTTCGGCCCCGTCGCGCCCAAGCGCGTCGAGCCAGGACGCGGGCGTGAGCCGATCGGTGGGCGCGGTCTCGGCGCCCATCGCCTCGCTCATATTTTCCAGCGCAGCGCGGTGCCGTTCGTCCGACAGGGCCGCCACCGCGTCTTCCGGAACCCACAGGGCATAATCGCGCATGTGCGCGTCGGCGGCCGTGAAGAGGATGCAGATATCGGTGGCGAGCCCGGCGAGGATCAGCCGGCTCACCCCCAGTTTCGGCAGCAGGACCGGCAGGTTCGTCGCATAGAAGCCGGAAAATTGCGGCTTGATGATGAAATAGTCTTCGTCGCGCGGCACCAGGCGCGCGACCGGGTCGCGGCCGGCATCGAGCGCGCGCTCGACGATCCGACGCCGCTCCGAATGCCATTCGCCGAAATTGTCGTTGACGTAGATGACATAGCCCCCCGCCGCCTCGACCTCGTCGCGCAGCCGCAGGATCGGGGACGCGATCGCGCAGGCCTTGGCGCGCAACCGTGCGCCCGCCTCGAAATCGAAATCGTTCATCATGTCGACGATCAGCAACGCGATGCCGCCACGGCCTGCATCGCGATAGGGAGCCGTCGGCGGTTCGCTGTTGTCGTCCATGCTCAATGCCGGCGAACGAAGGCGGCCGGATCGGGTTCCCGTGGCCTCGGGCGCGCCTCACTGCTCGACGCGCGGGATGTGGTAGCGATCGAGGAGCGCCCCGATCTCGGCGGCGCGGCTTTCAAGCACATGCTCCACCTCGCGCTGGAGCGGCAGATCGGTCTTCTGGACGCCGACCGAAATGTCGTAGACCATCGGCCATTGTGAATCGTCCAGCCACGGCGTGACCCGCTGAACGGCAAGCGGGACGGGCGAGCGCGCGGCGAAATAGCCGCCGAGCGGTCCCCAGGCGATCCCGACATCGACATCGCCGCGCGCCACCGCTTCAACGATTGCGGCCGGCGGATTGGGCCGGCGATAATCGCCATAGAGCATGTAGCCGCGCACGTTGGCGACGATGCCGCGCCGGGCGAGCGCATGGGCCGGCGGGGTGTTGACCCCATCGTCGCCGACGAGCTGGACTCCGATCCTGAGATGGCGGAGGCGCGGATCGTCGAGCGTCAGGCGGTCGAGCCGGTCGCTCGCCCTGGTGACGAAGACGTAGGTCGAGCGGTAATAGGGCCGCGTCGTCGCCAGCATCTCGACCGTGCTCGCGACCCCCGGCCACAGATCGCATTTGCGCTCGTTGAGCGTGTTGCGGACATAGCCGCGCCGCTGCGCCCACCAGACATAGGCGAGGTTCGCGTGGAGATCGCGCGCGATCAGCTCGGCGAGCTTGTTCTCGAACCCCTCGCCGGCGCGATTGGAGAAAGGGAGGTTGTTGGGATCGGCGCAGACGGTGAGCGTGCGCTGGCGCGCGCAGCTGCCGAGCAGCAGCGCGGCGGCCAGCGCGATCGCCGCCTTCATCGCGCCACCGCCAGCGCGGTCCAGGGGCGCCCGCCGAGATTGACCGTTCGCGCGACCCGGTTGCGCGCCAGGTCGACAATGGTGAGCGTCCCCGAAAGGCCGCTCGCCGCGTAGAGCCTGGTCTCGTCGGGCGACAGGCCGATGCCCCAGGTCCGCTCCCGGGTCGGGAAGGCGCGGACGACCTGCATCGTCGTCGGATCGATCTCGGCCACGCGGTTGGATCGGCCCATCGCGACGAAGACGCGGCGGCCGTCGCGGGTCGCCTTCATCTCGACCGACTGGACCTGATCGACGTCGGGGAAAGCAGGGACGAGATCGATGACGTGGACGATGCGAAGCGTCGCCGCGTCGAACACGCTGATCGTGCCGCGCTGCTCGGACGAAACCCAGATGCGCCGGCCATCGTCGAGGAAGAGCACGTCGCGGGGGCGATTGCCGACCATCACGGTCGCGCGGACCGCGCCGGTCGCGGCGTCGATGAAATGCGCGGTGCTGGAGGCCTCCGATGTCGCGACCACCAGGCGGCCGTCCGGACTGACCCCCATGCCCTCCGGCTCGGGGCCGACCCGGATTTCGCGGATCGGGCGGTTGGAGGCGATGTCGAGGAACGAGACCGCGCTGTCATTTTCATTGGCGATGTAGAGGCTGCGCCCGTCCGGGCTGACCACGAAGCGCTCCGGGTCAGGCCCGGAATTCAGGAGGCGCGTGCGCCGGCGCGTGGCGATGTCCCACGCCTCGATCCGGTTCGCGTTGCCGGCGGCGACGTAGAGCGTGCGGCGATCCGGCGAAAGCTGCATCCCGCGCGGTCGCCCGCCGGTCGCGAGGACGCCTTCGATCCGGCCAGTCGCGCCGTCGACGATGTGGACGACGTTCGCCTGTTCATCCGACACGAAGACGATGTCGTTCGATCGGGCCGCGGGCGTGCAGCCAGCCAGCAGTACGGCGATCAGCGCCGCCAGCCAGGCCCGGATCAATTGGCCGGCCCGATCGTGCCCGGCGGCAGCTGCCAGCCACCGTGCATGTCGGCCTCGCGCGGCACCGGCGCGGGATGCTGCGACGGCGTGTCGCCGGTATTGGCGGCGAGCGTCGCCGGCAGCGACATCGAACGGACATAGGCCGCGATCTGCCAGATCTGCTGATCCGGGATGCGGCCGCGCCAGGCCGGCATCCCGTTCGGGCGGCCCTGGTAGATCGTGTTGTAGATCTGGTCGAGCCGGCCGCCATAGATCCACACATCGTCCATCAGCGCCGGGCCGATCCCGCCGCCGCCGTTGAAGTGACAGCCGGCGCAGTTCATCTGCTTGTACATCCGCATGCCCTGAACGACGGCATCGGCATTGTCGTAATAAGGCAGGGCGCGCGGATCGATGCCGGCGGGCGATCCGGCGCCGCCGGGAATCAGGCCGGAGACGGGAGCGCCGGTCACCGCGGCGCCCGCGGGCGGGCCGGGCGGTGGCTTGCGGTGACAGCCGGCGGCGAGCAGGCCGAGCGCCAGCGCCAGCTCAATGCGGCAGCGCGAAGACATGGAGCGTCCCTCCTGGCGTGGTGCGGTGGGGAAGATCGCGCATCGTGCCGACGAAGCCCAATGCCGCGGCGCCGTCGCGCGGATCGAGCGCGCCGGAGACGATCGCGCCGGACCAGCCGCCGACCCCGGTCAGGATCGCGACATATTGGTGGCCGTCCGGCCCGCGATAGGAGACCGGCTGGCCGATGATCCCGCTGTCCAGCCGCACCTGCCAGAGCAGGTGGCCGTCGCGCGCGTCGACCGCCTTGAACAGGCCGTCCATCGTTCCGTAGAAAACGACGTCGCCGCCGGTCGCGACCGTGCCGGACCAGATGGGGAGATCCTCCCGGATCGTCCAGCGCGGGCGCCGCATCACCGGGTCCCACGCCGTCAGCTCGCCGCGATGGCCGCCGGGGCCCGGCTTCATGTGAACCTCGGCGCCGACATAGGGCGTGCCGGAGATGTAGTTCGCCTCGAGATTCTCCCAGTCCATGCACAGATTTTCGTGCGGGATGTAGATGAGGCCGGTGCGCGGGCTGAACGAGCTCGGGTTCCAGTCCTTGGCCCCCGAGGCGGTCGGGCAGATGTCGCGGACCATCTGGCCGAGATGCGTCTCCTTGGCCGGATTGACGATCAGCCGCCCGGTCCGCAGATCGACGCCGCGCGAGCTGTTGACCGGACCGAACGGATCGGCGGAGAGCACCTGCCCGCTGTTGCGATCGATCACATAGACATAGCCGTTGCGCTCCATCCGCACGAGCACCTGGCGCATCCGGCCGCCGAACGGCATGTCGAGCAGGATCTGCTCGTTGATCGCGTCATAATCATGCTCGTCATGCGGGCTGAACTGGTAGAACCAGCGCGCGGCCCCGGTCCGGGCGTCGCGGGCGAAGATGCCGGCCGTCCACTTGTTGTCGCCGGGCCGTTCCTCGGAATTCCACGGGCCCGGATTGGCCGTGCCGTAGAAGATGAGCTGCGTCGTCGGATCATAGGCGATCCAGCCCCACATCGTCCCGCCGCCGATCCGCCAGTGATCGGCCGGCCAGGTCCGAACGCCGAGATCGGTGCCGCGATCGGCGGCATAGAAGGGATGGAAATCGTCGCCGATCAGCACGTCGCGATCCGGCCCCGTATGATAAGCGCGCCACGCAATGCTGCCGTCCGCGAGATTGAGGGCGGTCAGCCAGCCGCGCACGCCGAATTCGCCGCCGCTGTCGCCGACCAGGACATGATTGCCGACGATGAGCGGCGCCATCGTGATCGTCTCGCCCCGGTTGATGTCGCCGAGCTGGGCCCGCCACACCTGGCGGCCGCTGTCGGCATCGACCGCGATCGTCTGGCCGTCGAGCGTGTTGAAGACGATCTTGCCGTCCGCATAGGCCGCGCCGCGATTGACGACGTCGCAGCAGGCGACGCCCTGCGAGGCCGGGACCGGATCGGGCGCGAACCGCCATTTCAGCGGCGCCTCGGGATGGGTGAGATCGAGCGCGTAGAGATAATTGGGATAGGCGGTCACCACATACATCATGTGGCCGACGACCAGCGGCGCCGCCTCCTGCCCCTTGTTGACGCCGAGCGAGAAGCTGAACACCTCGCGCAGGTTGCGGGCATTGGACGGATTGATCTCGTTCATCGCCGAATAGCGGGTCGCGGCATAATTCTTGGCCGGCATCAGCCATTGGCCGTCATCCCTCGGCGCGGCGGCGGCGGGGGCGACGGTGCGCCCCGCCCCCGGCGTCGGCGGCGCGAGCGCGTGGCCGATCTGCTCGCGCGTGAAGACCTCGTCGGCGGGCACCGCATCGGGCACCGGCGGCTGCGCGGTCTGGCGAAGGGGAAAGTCCATCACCGCGCCCGCCGCGAGCGGCATCGCGCCGACGACGGCGATGGAGGCCAGCAGGATCAGCGTCGTCTTCATGTCATCGGTCCATCGCGTAGAGATAGTTGGCGATCCGGTTCGCCTGTTCGGGGGTGAGGCCGGTATCGGGCATTGCGTTGCCGGGCAGCATTTCCTGCGGACGGCTGATCCAGCGGATCATGTTGGCGCGGCTGTTGGCGAAATGGCCGGCGAGGATCTGCTGCTGGCCGATTCCGGCGAGCGACGGCCCGACCCGTCCGACCGCGCCGTTCACGCCGGGGACGCGGTGGCAGGCGCCGCATTTGGCCGCGATCAGCTGCCTGACGTCGCCATAGCTGCCGCCGCCATGGCAGGCGGCGAGCAGCGTCGGCGCGGCAAGAAGGATCAAAGCCCGCACGGGGTCACTCCGATCATGGCGATGCCGTTGACGAGGATCACCGCGGCGAATCCGAAGCCGAGCAGCATCCCCCACAAGGCGACGAACCGGGTCCGGCCGTGGCCATGTTCGACCAGGCTCCCCTCGGTCTCGCCGCGGGTGCGCCGGAACAGCATCGCCGAGAGGATTGCGGCCGCCAGCGCAACGAGCAGGCAGGCGACATAGACGACCACCGCCAGCGTCCAGCTGCCGGCCATCGGTCCCGCGTCGCGCTCCGGCCCGACATAGCAGGCGAGCGAGAAGATGGCGTAGCCGGCGCCGAGCTGGACGATCCATGCGAGCGGTCCGCCGGCCACGGCGAAGGCGAGCCTGCCGCGACGCGCCTCGCTGCGTTGGGGCGCCGGGTGGTGGCTGAGGCCGCTCATCGCGCGAACCCCAGATAGGGCGTGACATAATAGGTCGTGAAAACGAACAGCCAGACCGCGTCGACGAAATGCCAGTAATAGGTGCCGTTGGTTACCGCGATCCGGCGGACGGGGCTGAAATAGCCCATCGCGGTCCACAGGAAGAGCAAGGCGAGGATGACGAGCCCGACGAGGACGTGCGCCATGTGGAAGCCGGTGGTGACGAAATAGAGCGAGGCATAGCTCGACGCGCCGGGGCCATAGGTCTTCGCCTTCCATTCGAGGAGCTGCACCGCCGCGAACAGCGCGCCGAGGACGAAGGCGAGGCCGGTGCCGACGAGCGCGTCGCCGCGCCGGTTCAGCTTCACGCCGCGCTCGCCCCACCACATGGCGACGCTGGAGAGCAGCAGGACGATCGTGTTCGGGCCCGCGAGCTTGAGCGAGGGATGCGGCTCGAGCAGCCAGCCCGACGGCGCGGAGGCGCCGAGATAATAATAAGCGAAAAGCAGGTAGGCGAAGAGCGCGGCCTCGGTCGCGACCAGCGCGGCAAGGCCGTTCCAGCCGGCGCCCTTCGCGCCGGTCGGGCCGACGGCGAGCTCCGCCGGGCGGGCGGTGGCGAGCTCAGCCACGGGCCGGCTCCCGCTGGCTCAGGCGCAGGCTGGGCCACAGCCACGCGACGAGGCAGGCCGCCGCGCCGAGCCCGCCAAGCGCGACCACCGGCCACAGCTTCAGCAGCAGGCCGACGAACAGGATCGTGGTCGCAATCGCGAGGAACAGCGGGACGAGCGTGTCTTCCGGCATTTCGAGGATCCGGTCCGGCTCGGCATCCAGCGGCGTCGTCGCAAGCGTCTCCTTGCCCTCGTCGAGGATCAGGCCTTCATCGAGGTTCGACCGCTCGGGGGCCTCGCCGAGCCGGTCTTCCCACAGCGGATAGCGGGATACGATCGTCGGGATGACCGCGAAATTGTAGGGTGGCGGCGGCGAGGAGACCAGCCATTCAAGCCCGTAGGCGTCCCAGGGATTGGCGGGTGCCGCCGCGCCGCTCCTGAGGCTCTTCAGCGCGTTGACGATGAACAGCAGCACGCCGATCGCGAACAGGAACGATCCGATCGTGGTGACGAGGTTGACCGCGCCAAGCCCCATTTCGGCCGGATAGGTATAGACGCGGCGCGGCATCCCCCACAGGCCCGACAGGTGCATCGGCAGGAAGCCGAGATTGAAGCCGACGAACATCGTCCAGAAGTTCCAGCGGCCGAGCCGTTCGTCCATCATCCGGCCGGTGAACTTCGGGAACCACATGTAGGTCGCGCCGACGACCGGGAAGACGTTGATCCCGATCAGCACGTAATGGATGTGCGCGACGACGAAATAGGTGTCGGTGAGCTGCCAATCGACCGGCACGCTGGCGGTCATGAAGCCGGAGACGCCGCCGATCACGAACAGCAGGATCATCGAGGCGAAGAAGAGGAAGGCGGTGGTGAAGACCGGCCGCCCGAACCAGATCGTCGCCAGCCAGGCGAAGACCGCGAGCGCGCTCGGCACCGCGATCAGGATCGAGGCGCCGGAGAAGAAGGCGAGGCCGAGCCCCGGCAGGCCGGTCGCGAACATGTGGTGGACCCACACGCCGAAACCGAGCACCATCGTCGCCACCGTGCCGAGCGCGACCGGCGTGTAGCCGACCAGGGGGCGCCGGCAGAAGACCGGCAGCCCGTCCGAGACCATGCCCATCGCCGGCAGCACGATCGCGTACACCCAGGGATGGCCGAACATCCAGAACAGGTGCTGCCACAGCAATGGCTGGCCGCCGCCGCCGGTATCGAAGAAGTGCGTGCCATATTGCCGATCGAGCCAGAGCAGGAAGAAGGCGAGGCTCACGGCCGGGACGACGACGAGATTGGCGACGCTCGCGGTCATCGTGCCCCAGGCGAGGATCGGCAGCCGGTTGATCGACATGCCCGGCGCCCGGTTGCGGAGCAGGGTCACGACGAAATTGGCGGCGCCCACGGTGGTCGAGATGCCGAGCAGGATCATGCCGAGCGCATAGAAATCCTGGTTCATCCCCGGATTGAAGGCGCGCTCCGCATAGGGGACGTAGTTGAACCAGCCGTCGTTTGGCCCGGCGCCGACCAGGAATCCGGCATACATGAAGAGCGCCGCGCCGAGGTAGATCCAGTAGCTGAGCGCGTTGAGCCGCGGGAAGGCCATGTCGCGGCTGCCGAGGATCAGGGGCCACAGATAATTGGAAAATCCCGACAGGATCGGCGACGCATAGAGGAAGATCATCGTCATCCCGTGCGTCGAGAAGAGCTGGTTATATTGCTCGGGCGTCAGCAGGTGGAGATCGGGCCCGGCGAGCTGGAGCCGGATCACCAGCGCCTCGATCCCGCCGATCGCCAGCAGGATGAAGGCGGTGACGATGTAGCGAAGGCCGATCGATTTGTGGTCGACGCTTGCGAACCAGCCGTAAAGGCCGGGCTTCGTCTCCCAGATCGCCTCCAGCCGCTCGCGAAGGGCCGGGGTGACGGCGCCGATCCGTGGCGTGCGAACCGCCGCCTTGACGCGCGCGCCGCTCATCGCAGCGTCTCCAGATAGGCGCGAAGGCTGTTGAGATCGGCGGCGGAGAGGCCCTGATCGGGCATCAGCGCGCCAGGCTTGATCGCCTGCGGATTTTCGATCCAGCCGGTGAGGCTTTGCGGATTGTTGGGAAGGGTGCCGGCAGCGAGGGTGCGGCGGGACATGAGGTGGGTGAGATCGGGGGCGGCCGAGGCGCGCGCGCTGGTGCCGCGGATCGAATGGCACATGCCGCACCGGGAGGCGAAGAGCGCGAAGCCGGCGGCCTGGGCCTCGGTGGCCGGCGGCGGCGCGGTCTGGAGCTGGCGCGCGCGCCATCGATCGAACGCGGCGCGCGGCTCGGCGACGACCTCGAACGCCATATGGGCGTGCTGGGCGCCGCAATATTCGGCGCACTGGCCGCGATAGATGCCGGGCCGATCGGCCTCGATCCACGCCTGGTTGGTCTGGCCGGGGATGAGATCGGTCTTGCCCGACAGGCGCGGCACCCAGAAGCTGTGGATCACGTCGCCGCCGTGGAGGCGGACCAGCACCGGCTCGCCCACCGGGACGTGGATCTCGTTGGCGGTGTGGAAAATCTGGTCCGGCTGGGGCCCGTCATAGCGCACGTCCCACCACCACTGGTTCGCGGTGACGTCGAGCGTGACGCGCGGGTTGCGCGGTAGCGGGCCGACCTGCGCCAGCACCGCGACCGTCCACACCAGGGTGGCGAACAGCGGCACCAGCGAGATGCCGACGCCGATCCAGATCCAGCGCGCGCCCTCGACGCCGCGCTCGAGCGTCGGCAGCGCCTCTCCCTCGGCCGGGGCCGGCGCGCGCCGGCGCCACAGCCCGCCGGCGAGCAGCAGGGCGATGATCGCCGTCACCGCAACCGAGATCGCGATCGTCGCCCAGAGCAGCGGTTCCACCGTCGCCGCCTGCGCCCCCGCGACGTCGAGATAGGAGAGAGGGTGGCTCATCGGGTCGCCGGGCGCGTCGGGCGATGCCACAGCGCGCTCATCGACCGCATCGCGGCGAGCAGGAAGAGCACGCCGCCCGGCACCCACATGATGACGCCGCCAAGCTGCTGATCGGCGAGCGGCGTGAAGCCCCAGTCGGCGGTATAGGGCAGGTGCCACAGGAACAGCGGCCGGTTGCACAAGGCCAGCATGGCGCCGAGCAGCGCCATCGCGACCGAGGCGGCGGTGCCGGCGGCGAGGACGTGAAAGGTGCGTTCGGGCGAATGGTGGATGAGATCGCGCCACAGCCAGATCGCGCCGCCGAACAAGGTCGCGTGCATCGCCCAATAAGTGAGGTCCGACCGGAAGGTCGCGTCATAGGGCGCGGGCATGTGCCAGAACCACAAGGCGGCCGCGAAGGCGAGCGCGCTGGCCCAGATCGTGCGCCCCCGCCCGCCCGGAAGCCCGGCCGCGATCAGCGGCGCCGCGATGAGCGCCAGGATCATGTGCTGCAGCACGCGGGCCGAAAAGAGCGACACCGACAGCGCACACAAGGGCGAGAGGAACGCGAACGCCGCGACGATCCAGCCGGCGGCGGCGAGCCGGCGTTCGGCGGCCGGCGCGCGCGCAAGGTGGAACGCCGCGATGCCGACCAGGGCGGCGATGAGGATCGGATCGCCGTTCCAGCGCTCCAGCAGCGATCCCGGGACCGGCGGCGCGCCACAATAAGGGATCATCGCGATGTGCCTCCCGAGTCCATCCGATCGTTCGTGAAACGCGAACCCGCGCGCCGAGGCGCGTCGATCGGGAAAGAACCGAGAGCGGTGCTCGGTTCCGTCGGGGCCGAAAAAAAGCCGCGCGCCGGCGGGCTGGCGGAACCGCGCGCGTCGCGCCCGGTTTTCCGGTCATGCGTCCCCTCGCCCTCGGGCTTGCGCTGGCGTTGAGCGCCTGCGGATCGGCCCGGCCCACCCATGGCGCGGCGCATGGGCGCGTCCTCATCGCGCGCATGGCCTGCGGCTCTTGCCACGTCATCCCCGGCATCGCCGGGGCGGACGGGCGCGTCGGGCCGTCGCTCGCCGGCTTCTCGCGCCAGCGCATGATCGCAGGCGCGCTTTCCAACGATGCCGCCAATCTCGCCCGTTACCTCAAGGCGCCGACGGCGGTGGTGCCGGGCAATGCAATGCCGGACCAGCGGTTGACCGACGCCCAGGCGCGCGACATCGCGGCCTACCTGGCGACGCGGGACTAGCCGCCGTGCGAATGAAGCGCCCGCGCGGTTTTCTTGCCGGCTGGATCGTCGGGCTGGTGACGGCTGGCCTGCTCGCCGCCGCCGCCGCTTTCGCGATCCTTGGGTTCGGCCTGTTCGACACCAGCGCGAGCCGGCAGCACGGCGCGGTCATGGCCTGGGCCGTCCACAGGACGATGGTGAATTCGGTCCGGCGCAGCGCGACGCCTGCCGACGGCGATTTCGCGATCGACGGCGCGATGGTCCTCGAAGGCGCGCGCCTCTACGAACGCAATTGCATCTCGTGCCATGGCGGTCCGGGCACGGCGCGGGCGCGCTGGGCGAGCGCGATGGTCCCGACGCCGCCCTTCCTGATCGACGCGCCGCGGCGCTGGTCGCGCGGGGAGCTCCACCTCATCATTCGCGACGGAATCAAGATGACGGCGATGCCCGCCTGGGGCGAAATCCTCCCCGACCGCGACGTCAGGAGCCTCGTCGCCTTCGTCCAGGCGACGCCCAAGCTCACGCCCGATCAGTTCGCCGCGCTGCGCGCTTATGCGAAGGCCCGCCCTATCCGTTGACGATGGTGCCGCCATTGGGGTGCAGCACCTGGCCGGACATGTAGCTCGAATCCTCGCAGGCCAGGAACAGGAAGGAGGGCGCGACCTCGTTCGGCTGCCCCGGCCGGCCCATCGGCGTGCTTTCGCCGAAATGGGCGAGCTTTTCCGGGCTCGCGCCGCCGCACGGATTGAGCGGGGTCCAGATCGGTCCCGGCGCGACCGCATTCACCCGGATCCCCTTTTCGACCAGGTTTTCGGACAGCGAGCGGGTGAAGGCCGTGATCGCGCCCTTGGTCGCCGAATAATCGAGCAGCTCGCTCGATCCTTCATACATGGTGACGCTGGTCGTGTTGATGATCGCGGCGCCTTCGCCCAGGTGCGGGAGCGCCGCCTGGACCATGTAGAACATGCCGAAGATATTGGTCTGGAAGGTGCGCTGCAGCTGCTGTTCGGTGATGTCGCCGATATCCTTGTCGGGATGCTGTTCGCCGGCATTGTTGACGAGGATGTCGAGCCGGCCGAACGCGCCAACCACGTCGGCGACGATCCGCTCCGCCATCTTGCGCGATCCGACATCGGCCGGAATGGCGAGCGCACGCCGGCCCTCGGCCTCGATGATCCGCTTCGTCTCGGCGGCGTCGTCGCCCTCCGTCAGATAGACGATCGCGACATCCGCGCCCTCGCGCGCGAACAGCGCCGCGACGGCGCGGCCGATGCCGCTGTCGCCGCCGGTGACGATCGCGACCTTGCCTTCCAGCCGGCCCGATCCGGGGTAGCGTGGCTGCCATTCCGGTTTTGGCTCAAGCTCGCTCTCATGGCCCGGAAGCCCGTCCTCGTGGACCATTTCGACGATATTCGTGCTCATCTGGATCTCTCCTGCGCGCCCCCGGCGTCGAGCGGTCAACGCCCCGTGTCCGCACCGGTTGCGGCCGGATCGGCCTGTCATGGATACGCGGGGCGGTTTCGACGTTGACCGTCCACGACCGCCCGGCCCCCGGCGGTGAAAGAGGGAGATTCCAATGGCCGAGACCGAATATACGGACGCCATCGCCTTGCTGAAGGCCGATCATCGCAAGGTCGAGGATCTGTTCGAAGCGTTCGAGAAATCGTCCGACAGACGCCGCAAGCGCGCGATCGCCGACGAAATCTGCAACGAGCTCAAGATCCACACGATGATCGAGGAAGAGATTTTCTATCCGGCGTTCCGCGGCAAGATCGACGACGACGATCTGGACGAGGCCTATGTCGAGCATGACGGCGCCAAGGTGCTGATCAACGACATCGCCGGCGGCGACGAAGAGGACGAATTCTACGAAGCCAAGGTCAAGGTGCTGTGCGAGGAGATCGAGCATCACGTGAAGGAGGAGGAACGGCCGTCGGAGGGCATCTTCGCCCAGTGCCGCGACACCGACGTGGACCTGGTTGCGCTGCGCGACCAGTTGCTCGCGCGCAAGCAGGAGCTGATGGCGCAGGCGCAGGCGGGCGGCCTTCCCCCCGCAAAGCCCACCGCGGTCGACGTCGAGCCGGTCTGACCGGGCGCCGCGGCGGAGCGATGGGCTGTCCGCCCGAAATGCTGCGCAGCATGTCGTGACCGAGATCCGACCGGAGCTGCCCGCCGCGCCGATGGAGGCGAAGCTCGCGCAGGAGCTTCCCGACGGGGCCGGCTGGCAGTTCGAGCCCAAATGGGACGGCTTTCGCGCCCTCGTCCGCCGCGACGGCGGAGAGGTCGCCATCGTCTCGAAATCGGGCCGCCCGCTCGATCGCTACTTCCCCGAGGTCGCGGCGAACCTGCGGGCGCTGCGCGAAGACAGGTTCGTGCTCGACGGCGAGCTGCTCCTTCCGATGGACGGCCGGCTCGCCTTCGATGCCCTCCAGGCCCGGCTCCATCCGGCCGAAAGCCGCATTCGCCGGCTCGCGCGCGAAACGCCGGCGCTGCTGATGCTGTTCGATCTGCTGTTCTGGAAGGATCGCGATCTGACCGCCTGCCCGCTCGCCGAGCGACGCCGCTGCCTCGAAGCCTTTTTCGCGGGCGTTCGCGATCCCGGGATCAGGCTCTCGCCCTGCACCGCCGAACGCGCGCAGGCGATCGCCTGGCTGGAACAGACCGGCGGCGCGCTCGACGGCGTGATCGCGAAGCGCACCGACGAGCGCTATCAGCCCGGCAAGCGGGCGATGGTGAAGGTGAAGGTGCGCCGCTCCGCCGATTGCGTGGTCGGCGGGATGCGACGGGGCGAAGGAGGCAGGATCGCCTCGCTCCTCCTCGGCCTCTACGACGATGACGACCGGCTCAATCTCGTCGGCTTCCTCGCCAGCCTGACGGCGGCGCGCAGCGCGGAGATCGAGCGTCTGACCGCGCCGCTGATCGGCGGCGAGGGGTTCACCGGAAAGGCGCCCGGGGGGCCGAGCCGATGGAGCGCCGGCAAGGACACGAGCTGGATCCCGCTCAAGCCCGAGCTGGTCGTCGAGGTGCTCTACGACCAGGTCACCGGCGCGCGCTTCCGCCACGGCACCCGCTTCCTGCGCTGGCGGCCGGACAAGCGGCCCGACCAGTGCCGCATGGAGCAGCTCGATCGCCCGCTCGCGCTCGCGCGGCTGGGCGCGATCTGATCCCTATTTGCGCGCGCTGCCAGGCTCGGCCATGCCGCGATGCTGCTCGGCGAGCATGTCGGCGGGCATGACGTGCGACGCGGCGGCGCGCATCTTGTTCGCGAAGCCGCTCACGACATGGCCCTCGCCGGCCTTCATCGCTTCCCAGCCATCCTGGGCGACATCGGCCGGATCGGCCTTGGCCGAGGTGCCGACCTTGGTGTCCATCATGTCGGCCCGCCTGAAGAATTCGGTGTCGGTGGCGCCGGGCATCAGGGTCGTGACGACGACGCCCGTGTCCTTGAGCTCGTTGCGGAGCGCATCGGCGAAGCTGTCGATGAACGCCTTGGTCCCGTTATAGACCGCCTGGAACGCGCCGGGCATCAGGCCGGCGATCGAGCCGGTGAACAGGATGTTGCCGCGCCCGCGCTCGACCATCCGCCGACCGACCTGCTGCACGAGGTACAGCGTGCCGGTGATGTTCGTGTCGATGACGCCGCGCCAATCGGCGGGGTCCTGGCCGAGGAAGTCGCGACCGAGCCCGTGGCCGGCATTGGCGCACAGCACGTCAACGTCGCGCTCGCCGATGGTGTCGACGAGCCGCTGGACGCCATCGAAGGTCGACAGGTCCGCCTCGATCGACTGGACCTCGGCGCCGAGATCCCGGAACGCGGCCGCGGCGTCGACGAGCGGCGTATCGGCGGCGACCAGCAGGTCGTAGCCCTCCTGCGCCGCGAGCCGGCCGAGCTCGTAGCCGATCCCGGTCGAGGCGCCGGTGACGATCGCGAACTTACGCTGTGGCATGATTGCTCTCCATTCCGGGCTTCAGGATGATCTTCGTGTATTCGTTCTGGTCGTCGTGCCAGTGCTTGTAGAGGGCGGGCCCCTCCTCCAGCGGCGCGCGGTGGGAGATGAGGAAGGTCGTGTCGATCTTCCCGTCCGCGATGAGGCCGAGCAGCATCTCGCTATATTTCTGGACATGGGTCTGGCCGGATCTGACCGAGAGTCCCTTTTCCATCAGCGCGCCGATCGGGAACTTGTCGGCCATGCCGCCATAGACGCCGGGGATGGAAAGCCGACCGCCCTTGCGGCAGGCGAGCACGGCCTGGCGAAGCGCCGCCGGCCGATCCGTGCCGAGCCGCACCGCCGCCTTCACCGTGTCGGCGATATTGTCGATGCCGAGCCCGTGCGCCTCCATGCCGACGCAATCGATGCAGGCGTCGGGGCCGATCCCGCCGGTCATCTCCCAGAGCGCCTCGCGGACGTCGGTTTCCTTGTAGTTGAGCGTCTTCGCGCCGAGCCGCGCGGCGAGCTCCAGACGCCGCGGGAAGTGATCGATCGCGATCACCTGATAGGCGCCCATCAGCAGCGCCGACTGGATGGCGAACAGGCCGACCGGGCCGCAGCCCCAGACCGCGACCGTGTCGCCCTCCTCGATCTCGGCATTCTCCGCCGCCATCCATCCGGTCGGAAGGATATCGGACAGGAACAGCACCCGATCGTCGTCGAGCCCTTCCGGAATGACGATCGGGCCGACGTCGGAATAAGGGACGCGGACATATTCCGCCTGGCCGCCGGCATAGCCGCCGGTGAGGTGCGCGTAGCCGAACGCGCCGCCCATCGGATAGCCGTAGAGCGTCTCCGACATGTCGGACGTGGTCGCTGGGTTGGCATTGTCGCAGGCCGAATATTGCTGCTTCTTGCAGAAGAAGCAGTCGCCGCACGACACGGTGAACGGGACGACGACGCGATCGCCCTTGCGAAGCGTGCTTCGCGGCCCGGTTTCGACGACCTCGCCCATGAATTCGTGGCCGAGAATGTCGCCGGCCCGCATCGTCGGGATATAGCCGTCGTAGAGATGGAGATCGGAGCCGCAGATCGCGGTCGAGGTCACGCGGATGATCGCATCGCGCGGATTGACGATCTCGGGATCGGGGACATTGTCGACCTGGACCTTGTGCCGGCCCTGCCAGGTGATGGCGCGCATGATGGTCTCCTTGTTACAGGGCTTGTTCGGTCGGGGATTCGGAGGCGCGGCCCGACGGGCTCGCCGAGCTCGTCACCTCGCCGGTCTCCAGGAACTGCTTGAGCCGGCGAAGATCGCGGCGGGATTGCTCCTCCGGCTCGCGCTGGAGGATCTTGCCGATCCATTCGCCGATCACCCCGCCCGGCGGATCATAGGCGAAGGCGGCGCGGACCATCGTCCCGCGCCCCGGCGCCGCGTCCATGAACTCGATCCGGCCGGAGCTGGAGACGTCCGCGCCTTCCACCGATCGCCAGCCGATCAGCCGCCCTGGCTCGTCCTCGGTAACCACCGAGTCCCATTCGACGGTCTTGCCGCCGGGGCCCTTGACCACCCAGTGCGAGCGGCGGTCGTCGACGACGTCGATCCGCTCGATATTGTCCATGATCCGCGGAAGGTTCGAAAAATCGCGCCAGAAGGCGTAGATGTCGTCGCGCGGCCGATCGATCGTCACCGTCCGGCCGATGACGGCATCTTCATCTTCACGCCCTGCGGCGGTCCGCCGGACGTCGGCGTCGCGGGCCGCGGTCGGCGGTGCATCGGTCTCAAAAGCCATCGTCGTCTCCCGAGCCCCCCACCCGTCAAGCGGTCGCGAGGGGGTCCGGGTTCCGACGAAATCGTATCGATCGAGATCAATCGGGCCGCGTCAACGACGCGCCGTTCGCTCCGGCGCCTCGGTCAGCCGCTGCTCAGGATCGCGGGCAGTTGCGGCGGATCTGTTGGCCGAGATCGCGCATCTTCTCGGCATAGGCCGCGGCGGGCGATCCCTGCTCCTCAATGCCCATGAACCCGCTCTGGCGCAGCGACTCGTTGGCCTGTTCCCGGGCAGCCGGCGACTGGCGCGGGTCGGCCGCGATCGCCGCCGCGAGCATGATCGCCTTCTCGTCCGACGTCAGGGCGGAATCGAGCGCGTTCACCGCGCAGGTGCAGTCGCGCCCGCCGAACCCGGCATTCCCGGAGCGCGACTCGGTGCATATCGCCATCATCTGGCGCGAGAAGGCGGACGGCCCGCACCCCGCGACGGCGAGCGCGCCCGCGGCGATGAATGTGGCACAGGCGATCTGCTTGATGGTCATTGCTCGGCTCCCTTCATGGCGTTCGCAGGCGCGGTCCGCACCGACGAGTTCGATCCGGAAGCGAGATAGAAATCCCGGCCGCTCAAAGTCTTGATGCAATTCTCAAGAATTTCTAACGTGATCGGCAGGGGGTTCCGGATGGACATTGGTGGTACGTCCCGGCGTCGGCGCCGCTTGTGGCGCTTCGCCGACGCCGAGTTCGACGAAGCGGGCTGGACGCTGCGCGTGGACGGGCGCGCCGTGCCGCTGGAGGGCAAGCCGCTCGAGGTTCTCCATGAACTGCTGCTCCATGCCGGCGAGGTCATCTCCAAGGACGAGCTGCTCGATGCGGTGTGGCCCGGCGTCACCGTCGTTGAAAACTCCCTCGCCAATGCGGTGTCGAAGCTGCGCAAGGGACTTGGCGAGGCAGGCGACACGATCGTCGAGACCGTGCCCCGCATCGGCTACCGGCTCGCCGTGCCGGTCGCGATCGAGACGCTGGACGCGCCCCTCGCGCCGCGCTTCGCCTTCCAGGCCGGCGATCCCGTTCCCGGCCGGCCGCAATGGCGGCTCGTCGGCCCGCTCGGCCAGACCGGCGCGGACGATGTCTGGCGGGCACGCCACGACAAGACCGGCGAGACGCGCGTCTTCAAGTTCGCCGACGCTTCCGACCGGCTGCGCGCGCTGAAGCGCGAGGCGACGCTGGCGCGGCTGCTGATGGCCGCACTCGGCAAGGGCGCCCCGTTCGTGCCGCTGCTCGAATGGAATTTCGAACATTCGCCCTATTTCCTGGAAAGCGCCGACGGCGGCGACGATCTGGGCGGCTGGGCGCACATGCAGGGCGGGATCGCGGCCGTTCCGCTGACGACCCGGCTCGCGATCGCCGGCGCGATCGCCCGCGCGCTCGGCGCCGCGCACAGCATCGGCGTTCTCCACAAGGACCTGAAGCCCGCCAACATCCTGATCGAGACGCGCGCGGAAGGCCCGTTCGTCCGTCTCGCCGATTTCGGCAGCGCACGGCTGCTCGACACGGACGTGCTCGGCGCCAATCTGATCACCGATTTCGGAGGGCTCGACCAGGATGAGGCAAGCCGGTCGGGCACGCCCGCCTATCGCGCGCCGGAATTGGCCGGCGACGGCGTGCCCACCGTGCAGAGCGACGTCTATGCGGCCGGGTTGATCCTCTTCCAGCTCGTCGTCGGCGATTTCGGACGCTTTCTCGCGCCAGGCTGGGAAGATCTGGTCGACGATCCGCTGCTGCGCGAGGATATCGCGCTCGCCGCCGCCGCCGATCCGCTCCGTCGCCCTTCGGCGGACGAGCTCGCCGATCGCCTCGCCAGGATCGACGCGCGTCGCGCCGAGGCCGAAGCGGCGGCGCTGGAGGCGGCGCGCGCCGAGGCGCTGGCCAGGGCGGAGGAGCGGCGGCGTCACCGCCGGCCCTGGATGCGGGCCGCGGCCGCGGCGGCCTTCATCGCCCTCGCCGGCACGTCGACCATGACCGTGCTCGCGTCGCGCCAGCGCGATCAGGCGCGCGCGGCCCAGGCCCAGGCGGAGGCCAGCTATGCCTTCCTTGCCGACGACATCCTCGCCAGCCCGGACCCCGCCAAGGCGGACGGAGCGGACGAAAAGCTGGTGGATGCGGTGCGCCGGGCAAGCGCCGGGATCGATCGCCGCTTCGCCGGCCAGCCGCTGATCGCGGCGCGGCTCTATGCGACCCTCGCCCGCGCCTTCGACCAGCGCTCCGAATATGCCGCGGCGCGCGATTATTATGCGCGGGCGTGGCGCTGGTTCGGCCGCGCCGGCGCGACGGGCGATGTCGAGGCCAACGTGATGCGGCTCCAGCTCGCCTCGGCGGAAGCGCTGTCGACCCAGCCCGGATCGCTCGATCGCGCGCGTCGTCTCGTCGCCGCCACCCGGGCCAGCCTTGGCGAAAAGGCAACCTCCGGCGAGCCCGCCGTGTGGCTGGAATCGGCCGAAGGAATGATCGCACTGGTGGACAACCAGGTCCCGTCCGCCCGCGATCATTTCGCCCGGGCGAGCGCCCTCGCGGATTCGATCCCCGAGGCGTTCGAGGCGCGCCAGCGACTGAACTTTCACCAGCGCCACGCCTTCGCGCTGCTGCGGCTCGGCGATCATGAAGGGGGGGAGCGAGAGCTCGCTCCGCTCGTCGCGGCGATGGGTCGCCTTCAGGGGCCGGAGCATCCCGACACGCTGCTGCTGCGCCTCAATCTCGCCCAGTCGCGCGCGCTGAGCGGCCATTATGAGGCGGCGCTCACCGATCTCAACTGGCTCGTCCCGCGCCTCGAAGCGCGGCTCGGGCCGGATCATCGCACGACCCTGTTGGCGCTGAGCGTGCGTCAGCTCGCGCTTGGCTCGCTTGGCCGCTACGGGCCGGCGGCGGCGGATGCGGAGCGGGTGTGGCGCGCCGCGGCGGCGAAGGACGGGCCGGGCTCATTCACCGCGGTGGCGATGCGGGCGGACCTCGGCACCACCCAGTGCCGCGCCGGCGCGCTTGCCCAGGGCGAGGCGAATCTCCGCGCCGCCTATCAGGCGTCGCGTGCCGGGCCGGGCCCCGAATCGCCCATCGCGCAGGCCCTCAGGGCCGCGATCGCCGACTGCCTGATCGCCGGGGGCAAGGCGGAGGCGGCGGCACCGCTGCTGCGCAACATCGATCGCGAGCGCGTCAACCAGCTTGTCGGCGACGCCCACTGGGACGCCGGTCTCGACGTGTCGCTTGCGGAGGTGGCGCTGGCGAAGGGCGATCGGACGGAGGCGGCCGCACGGCTTCGCGCCGCCGCCTCCGCCTATTCGAGCCCGCCGAGCGATCGCTATCTCGCCGACCGGCTGGCCCGGCTCCACGCGGCCCTCGGCATCTGAATCGCCGCTCCCCCGGCCGTCAGAGCTGCCATCTGACGGTCAGGCCATAGGTGCGCGGGTCGCCGGGTTGGCCGACGACAAGCCCCGTGCTGCCCGATTGCGTCGCGAGCAGCTCGAAATAATGCGTGTCGAACGCATTGCGGACCCAGGCCATGATATCCCAGCCCCGATTGCGATAGCCGAGGCGCAGGTTGGTCAGCGCATAACCGTCGACATCGGTCGAGATCGAGCGCGACGGGTTTGACGAGAATTTCGTCCGGACGCTGCCATCGATGCCGAGGTAGATTTCCCGGCCGCCACCGCCGCCCGGCAGCGGGATCGAATATTCCCCGCCATAGGAAGCCGACCAGCGCGAGATGCCGGGAAGCCACTGGCCGGAAATGTCGCAATTGGCCGGGCTGATGCCGCCGGGCGTGCCGGCCGGGCTCGGCGTCTGGCCAGCCGCGGCCGTGGTGCCGCCGCTGAGCTCCGGCGGGCACGGCGCGTCGGTGAAGCGCACGTAGCGACCGTCGGTGAAGGCGCCGCGCAGGTAAAGGTTCAGCCGCCGGCTCGGCCGCCCCGACAATTCCAGCTCGACACCCTGGACCCGCACCAGATCGGCATTGGCAAGATAGCCGCGCAGCACGCCAAGCTGCCCGTTCGTCACCGTCGCCTGATAATCGTGGACCTCGGTGCGATAGGCGGCGATGTTGAGCGTCAGGCGCCGATCGAACCACTGCGTCTTCAGGCCGAGCTCGTAATGATTGAGCCGCTCGGGCGCGACCGCCGCCGCCTCCAGGATCGGATTGCTGTTCGCGTCGAGCGGCAGGCCGGACAGGTTGATGCCCCCCGATTTGAAGCTGCGCGCATAGGTCGCATAGGCCATGATCCGCGGCGCGAGATCGTAGGAGACGGTGAGATCGCCCGACACGTTCCAGTCGCTGAACCGCGGCTCATAGCTTTGCGGCGCGAGCACGCCGCGCTGGTCGCCGGTCAGCACCGTGCTGCCGGCGCCGTTCGTCACCACCGCGACATAGGATCCGCGCTTGCGGTCGTAATTGAGCCGGACGCCCGGCTGGATCCGCAGCCGATCGGTGACGCGCCAGCCGACCTGTCCGAACAAGGCGAGGCTCACATTGTCCAGCCCGATCGTGTTGGTCGACGTGAGACCGTCGAGCACCGCCGGGTTGCAGGCGTTCGTCGTCGGCGTGGCGCAGCCGCTGCTGCCGGGCGCGACGTTGCCGGGATTGAGCAGCCAACGGCTCGCCGCCGGTCCCTGCACCTGCGATCCCTGCGTATCGAGCGACTGATCGAAACCGAAGGCGCCGACCACGAAATCGAGACGGCCGACCGTCCCCGCATAGCGGATTTCCTGCGTCCATTGCTCCTGCTGCGACGGGTTCTGCGAGATGGTGGTGATCGGAAGGCCGGTGAAATCCCGGTCGTTGGAGGGCCGCCAGTCCCAGAATCGCCAGGCCGTGATCGACGTCAGCGTTCCGGGGCCGATCGCCCATTCCGCCCGCAGCGAGACGCCGCCCAGCTTCTGGCGGGCGCTCAGTTCGCTGTCGAGATCGGTCAGGCGATCGAACGGGTCGAGGCTCGGCGGCGCATAGCCGAAGGCGGCGGCGAGCGCGTCGAACTGGCGATTGAGAGGCCGCTGGGTCGGGCCCGTGCGGACATAGATCTGCGCGCAGCATTCCGGATTCTGGTAGCTGAAGTCGCCAGACAAAGTGAGGTTGAGATTGGGGGCGGCGCGCCAGAGCAGCTGCCCGCGCACCCCGGAATTTTCGAGTTCGTTGACGTGCCGCCCGGTGGCGACGTTGTAGATCGTGCCCTGCCGGCGGGTCAGCGATCCGGCGACGCGGATCGCGAGCCGATCGGCGACCAGCGGCCCGGAAATCGATCCGCGCGCCTGCACATAATCGAGATTGCCGAGGGAAAGCTCCGCCCGCGCGTCGAGGTCGAAGCTCGGCGGGCGCGAGATCAGGTTGATCGCGCCGGCGGTGGTGTTCTTGCCATAGAGCGTCCCCTGCGGCCCGCGCAGCACCTCGACCCGCTCGACATCGAGAAAGTCGAAGGTCGTCGACGCGATGCGGCTGTAATAGACCTGGTCGACATAGACGCCGACGCCCTGCTCGATACCGTCATTGGTGAGGCCGAACGGGGCGCCGAGCCCGCGGATGTTGGCGGCGGAATTGCGCGGGTTGGACGAATAGAATTGAAGGCCCGGCTCAAGCTGCCCGAGCCGGGCGACGTTGAACGTGCCGGTGCCCTGCAACTGGGCGTCGCCGACGACCGACACGGCGACGGGAACGTCCTGGAGATTCTCGTTCCGTCGTCGGGCGGTGACGACGATATCCTGGTCCGCCGCGGCGGTCGGTGGCCCGCTGCCCTCTGGCGTATCAGGCGTGGAAATCGCCGGCGCGGCGCCGGCGAGCAACAGGAGGTACGCGATCATCGAAGTTTCCCCTCTTGATCGCGACGCCTCCGGCGGTCCGGTCGGCATCGCTGGTGATGAATGTTCAGGTCGCCATGAAGCGGTAGATCCCGAACAGGCTGGTGGTTGAAAGCACGGTGCCGACCAGCGCGAGCAGCAGTCGCGGCTTCGCAGTCCTGGCGATGAAGGCGCCGACCGGCGCGGCGATGACGCCGCCGATCAGCAGGCCGACGGTCGCGACGGTGAAGGCCGCCAGGCCCATCGATGCGATGAAGGTCGCGGAAACGGCGGCGGTGACGAAGAATTCGGCGGTGTTGACCGTGCCGATCGTGCGGCGCGGATCAAGACCCTGGACGAGGAGGTTGCCGGTGACCACGGGCCCCCAGCCGCCGCCGCCCGCGGCATCGAGAAAGCCGCCGACCAGCCCCAGCGGCTCGACCACTTTCGCCGGCTTCGGCTCGACCGGGCGGGCGAGGCCGCGCCAGACCAGGAACAGCCCGATCGCGGCGAGATAGGCGAGCACGAAGGGACGCGCGGCGGCCGCATCCACCTTGGTCAGCACATAGGCGCCCATCACCCCGCCGACGGTGCCGGGGATGGCGATCCGCAGGAACAGGCGCCAATCGACATTGCGGTGGAAACTGTGGCTGATCGCCGAGACGCCGGTGGTGAAGGTTTCGACCGTATGGACTCCGGCCGAGGCCGCGGCCGGCGGCAGGCCGAGGCTGAGAAGCAGGGTCGTCGAGATGACCCCGAAGGCCATGCCGAGCGCGCCATCGACAAGCTGTGCGGCGAAGCCGACCGCGACGAACGGCATCAGGCTCAGCAGCAGGAATGGCAGATCGTGCGGCACGGGGACTCCTTCCTGTGGGGGGGCGCCTCCGGGGGACCGGTAGGCGCCCCGGCGCGCGGCTACCTCGCAAACAGCCGGCGCTTTTCGGTCACGTCGAGCTGGACGACCTGGCCATCATGGATGGTGAGCGCGATCGAACCGAAGTGAATCCTGGCGAGTTGCTCCCGGATCGCCGCGAGCACCTCTTCCGATCGTGCAATCCGCGGCAGCCGGAGCGGGCGTGGGTCGGTCATGTCGAACGTCTCCTTGGCGAAACGGGCGCATCGCCCTGTGGCCCGCCGAAGAGATACTCTACCAATCGAGTTGACAATATGCGTGAGCCGAAACGAAGCCTCCGCGCGGCCGGTCGCGAGGCCCGGAATTTCCTTGCGGCACGCATCATTTTCAGATGATCCAGTCCCAATCCGCGCCAGGATCGGAGAGGTTTATTTCGGGCCCCGGCGCGCTCTCCGCCGGCAGATCGAGCGACAGCAGCACGGTCACCCCGGCGCGGCTGAGGAGGCGAGCCGATTCGGCGGCGCGGCGGGCGAAGGCCGCATCGTCCTCGCGGAGTGGCTCCTCCGACAGATCGGCCAGCGCCGCGCGATCAAGCACGAAGCTGGGCCGACCCCGCGCCAGCAGCCGGCGCCGCGCCTTGCGGGCGAACTCGTCGCGCTCGGCGGCATTGGCGCCGGTCAGCCGGATGATCCGGCCGCTGCCCTGATGGCTTTCCTCCATCGCGCCGGCATCGAGCGCATCGATCATCCCCGCGGCGAGCGTCGCGTGGGTCGCGCGGTCGATCAGGATGAAGCCGCCGAGCCGCCGGGAGCGCGCATAAGGCAGGGCCGGGACCGGGCGATCGAGCAGCAGCTCGCAGCGCGCGATCTCGTTGAGCGAAAGGCCGCGCCCGTCGCCGCGCGCCGCCCCTTCGATCTCGACCGTCTCGACGATCCGCGCGACGCTTGCGGCGACGGTCAGCGGACCGATCTTGAGCCAATAGGATCGCCCCGGGACCAGCGGCTCGCCGGCCATCCAGATCAACGTCGCCGCGATCCGGTCGACGGTCTCCACCTCGGCCCCGTCGCCGACGATCATGTCGCCGCGCGAGCAATCGACCTCGTCGGCAAGGACCAGGGTCACCGCCTGCCCCGCGCGCGCTTCGGCGCGCTCGCCACCGAACGTGACGATCCGCGCCACCCGCGTGCGTCGGCCGGAGGGAAGGATACGAACCGGATCGCCGGCGCGCACCGCGCCCTCGGCCACGGTGCCGGCATAGCCCCGGAAATCCTGATTGGGCCGGTTCACCCACTGGACCGGGAAATGAAAGCCCGCCGCCTCGCCGCTCCCCGCATCGAGCTCGACCCGCTCCAGGTGGCGAAGCAGCGGCGGGCCGGCATACCAGGGGATGTTCATGCTGGGCCGGATCACATTGTCGCCGGCGAGGCCCGAAAGCGGAATGGCCGTGAAATCGCCGATCCCCGCCGCGCTGGCGAAGTCGCGATAGTCCGCGACGATCGCGTCGAATGCCGCCTCGTCATAGTCGACGAGGTCCATCTTGTTCACCGCCAGCACGAGGTGGCGGATGCCGAGCAGGTGCGCGATGCGGCTGTGGCGGCGCGTCTGGGGAAGCACGCCCTTGCGCGCGTCGATCAGGATGACCGCGAGATCGGCGGTCGATGCGCCGGTCGCCATGTTTCGCGTATATTGCTCGTGCCCGGGCGTGTCGGCGACGATGAACTTGCGCGTGTCGGTCGCGAAGAAGCGATAGGCGACGTCGATCGTGATGCCCTGCTCGCGCTCGGCCGCGAGCCCGTCGACCAGGGACGCGAAATCGAGTTCCGCGCCGGCCGCCCCCGGTCGCGCGCTGTCGCGCTCGAGCGAGGCGAGCTGATCGTCGAGCAGCAGCTTGCTGTCATAGAGGAGCCGCCCGATCAGGGTGGACTTGCCGTCATCGACGCTGCCGCAAGTGATGAAGCGAAGCAGGGTCTTGTCGGCGCCGTCGGGAAGGATGTCCGCCGCCGGGGCGGCGACGCGCAGCGCGGTGGCCATCAGAAATAGCCCTCCTGCTTCTTTTTCTCCATGCTCGCCGCGCCGGCCTCGCGGTCGATCGCGCGGCCCTGCCGTTCGGAGCTGGTGGCCGCCATCGTCTCGCGGATCACCTCGTCGAGCGTGTCGGCCCGGCTCTCGACCGCGCCGGTGAGCGGGTAGCAGCCGAGCGTCCGGAATCGCACCCAGCGCTCGATCGGCGCCTCGCCCGGATGCAGGCGGAAGCGATCGTCGTCGACCATCAGGATGAGACCGTCGCGGCTCACCGTCGGGCGCGGCGCGGCGAGATAGAGCGGGACGATCGCGATGTCCTCGGCCGCGATATATTGCCACACGTCGAGCTCGGTCCAGTTGGACAGCGGGAAGACGCGGATGCTCTCTCCCCTGCCCTTGCGGACATTGTAGAGATCCCACAATTCCGGCCGCTGGTTCTTCGGATCCCAGCGATGGCTCGCCGAGCGGAAGCTCAGCACGCGCTCCTTCGCCCGGCTCTTCTCCTCGTCGCGCCGCGCGCCGCCGAAGGCCGCGTCGAAGCCGTGCAGGTCGAGCGCCTGTTTCAGCCCCTGGGTCTTCCACATGTCGGTGTGCAAGGCGCCGTGATCGAACGGGTTGATGCCGAGCGCCAGCGCCTCCGGATTGGTGTGGACGATGAGCTCCATCCCGCTCTCGCGCGCCATCCGGTCGCGCAGCGCGTACATGTCGCGGAACTTCCAGGTCGTATCGACATGGAGCAGCGGGAATGGCGGCGGGGCGGGATGGAACGCCTTGCGCGCAAGGTGCAGCAGGACCGCCGAATCCTTGCCGATCGAATAGAGCAGCACGGGCCGCTCCGCCTCGGCGACGACCTCGCGGAAGATGTGGATGCTCTCGGCCTCGAGCGCCTCGAGGTGGCTCATCGGCGCACGCGCCGCCGCGGTCGCCATCACGCCGCCTTCCGCGCCTCGGCCGCCGCGACATCGCGGAGGACGTGGCCGATCATCACCGTCACCGGAAGCGCCGGATCGAGCGTCCGGAGCAGGCCCGGCAGGCCCGCGATGGGGCCGCAGACCTCCGCCTGGTCCGGCCGGGTCGCGGCCGCGACGGCGGCGGCGGGGGTCGCCGGGTCGAGCCCGGCGGCGATCGCGCGCTCGACGAACGCCGCCAGGGTCCTTCGCGGCATGTAGACGACGGTGGTCGCGCCGGGATCGGCGATTGCACGCCAGTCCACGTCCCCGGGCAGCCGCCCGTCGGCGCCATGGCCGGTGACGAACTGGACGCGCCGGGCCGTTTCCCGCTCCGTCAGCGACACGCCGAGCGCCGCCGCCGCGCCCTGCGCCGCGGAGATGCCGGGCACGATCTCGACCGCGATCCCGGCGGCGCGGCAGGCGTCGATCTCCTCGGCGGCGCGGCCGAAGATCATCGGATCGCCGCCCTTCAGCCGCACGACATGCTCGCCGGCGCGGGCGAGCGCCACGAGCCGCGCGCTGATCTCCGATTGCGGGCAGGAAAGCCGGTGGCCGCGCTTGCCGACCGCGATCCGCCGCGCCTCGCGCCGCGCGAGATCGAGGATGCCGGGTCCGACCAGGTCGTCGTAAAGAATGACCGTCGCCTCGCGAAGCGCGCGGGCCGCCTTCAGCGTCAGGAGATCGGGATCGCCCGGGCCGGCGCCCACAAGGACGACCTTGCCCCGCGCCCCGGCCTCGACGCCGGCCAGCAGGGCGCGGCGATCCGCCTCGGTCGGCGCGCGATCCGCATCGGCCCAGGCGCGGCGGACGAAGCGGGCCCAGAAGGCGCGCCGGTCCGCGAACTCGGGCAGCGCCGCCTTCAGCTCGGGACGCCAGCGGCGCGCGGCCTCGGCCCAGCGCGACAGGCCGCGGGGCAACAGGCTTTCAATCCCCGACCGGATCGCCTGGCCGAGCATCGGCGCGGCGCCGTCGGTCGAAATGCCGATGACGATCGGTGCGCGGTTGACGATCGTGCCGACGGTGAAATCGCTGAGCCCGGCCTGGTCGATCAGGTTGACCGGCGCGCCCGCGGCCCGCGCCGCCGCGGCGAAGCGCCTCGCCTCCTCGTCGGGCAGGTCGGCGATGGCGATGGCCGCGCCCGTGAGATCGGGCTCGCGCCAGCCGCGCGCAAGCACGGTGGCGCCGATCCCGTCGAACAGCCTCGCGCCGGCTTCGTGCCCGGCGAGCACCAGCACCTCGGCCCCCGCCGCGGCCAGCAGCTCGGCCTTCCACACGGTGCCCTGCGTGCCGCCGGCGACCACCGCCCTGCGGCCCGCGAGCCGAAGGAAGACGGGGAGGCTCGGCAAGGGCGCGATCCGCGCCGGCCGCTGCTCCTCGGGGGCGCGCGTCCGCGTCATGCCGCCTGCCTCCGCACCAGCCGGCCATCGTCGCCGACATGAAGGCCGCATTCCTTCGCGCCCTGCTCCCACCACCAGCGGCCGGCGCGCTCATCCTCGCCCGGCGCGACCGCGCGGGTGCAGGGCGCGCAGCCGATCGACGGATAGCCTTTCGCGTGAAGCGCGCTCACCGGCACGGCTTCGCGCGGGGCAAAGCCGGCGACTTCCGCGCCGGTCCAGTCAAACAACGGTGCGACCTTGAGGAGACCGCGCGCCTCATCCCATGCGGCGAGCCGGACGGCTTCGCGCGCCGCGGACTGGCCGGCGCGAAGGCCGGTCACCCAGACCGCGGCACCCGCGAGCGCGCGGCCGAGCGGCTCGACCTTGCGGACCGCGCAGCAGCTCTCGCGCACCGCGCGCGATTCATAGAAGCCGTCGATGCCGTGCGCGCCGACCCAGGCTTCGAGCGCCGCACGATCCGGATAGAAAGCCCGCACGCGAAGGCCGTAGCGCGCCTCCGTCCGCGCCCAGGTTTCGTAGGTTTCGGGAAAGAGGCGTCCGGTATCGAGCGTCGCGATCTCGATGTCGTGCCCTGCCGTCGCGATCAGGTGCGTCAACACCTGGTCTTCCAGCCCGAAGCTGGTGGTGAATACGATCCGCCCCTCCGTCGCCGCCCGCAGCGAGGCGAGCCGCTCCGCCGGCGTCGCGCCGGCGATCCGGGCGGGATCGAGGCGGCTCATGCCGCCCGCCGGCGCAATTCGAAGATGGACGGGCGCGCAGCCGAGTCCTGATAGGCAAGATCGATCGCGGCCAGCGCCGCCAGCCACTGCTCGACCGGCTGACGCCCGGCGCGCGTCTCGTCGATCTCGACCTCGTCGAAGCCGCAGGCCAGCGCGAAGCCGAACTGGTCCGGGATCAGCGCGCCGGTCGCGCGCAGCCGCCCGGCGAAGCCGCGCTCGCGCAGCTGGCGGGCCAGGCTGAACCCGCGGCCGTCGCGATGCTGCGGAAACAGGATCGCGATCAGATCGACCCGGCCGAGCCAGGGATCGAGCGCGCCCGCATCGGTCGTGTTGGCGATCTCGATGCCGATCGGGTCGCCCTGCGCGATCGCGCTTTCGGCCTGTGCGAACGGAACGAGCGTCGGGCGGCCGCCGTCGCGGACGAACGGGTCGGCGATCCAGCCGGTGCGATCAAGCAGCCTCACGGACGCCCTCCTGCGGGGTCGGCGCGGCGAGCGCCGGCCGGAACGGATCGAGTCCGATCCGGCGCACCGTATCGGCGAACGTCTCGCCCTCCTCGCGCGTTTCCAGATAGACCGCGACGATCCGCTCGATCACCTCCGGCACCGCCTCCGCGTCGACTCCCGGCCCCAGCCGCTCGCCGAGCGCCGCATGTTCGCTGGCGTCGCCGCCAAGCGTGATCTGGTAATTCTCGACGCCCTGCCGCTCGAGGCCGAGAATGCCGATCTGGCCGACATGGTGATGGCCGCAGGCGTTGATGCATCCGGAAATCTTGATGCCGATCGGCCCGATCTCGCGCGCCCGCGCCGGATCGGCGAAGCGCCGCGAAATCGCCTGTGCGATCGGAATCGAGCGGGCGGTGGCGAGCTTGCAATAATCCATGCCGGGGCAGGCGATGATGTCGCCGATCAGACCGGCATTGGCGGTGGCGAGCCCTGCCTCCACCAGCCGCGCCCACACCGCCGGCACGTCGTCCAGCCGGACATGCGGAAGCACCGCATTCTGCATATGGCTGATGCGAAGCTCGTCGAACGAATAGGTTTCGGCAAGATCGGCGAGCACGCGCAGCTGATCGGCGGTGACGTCGCCCGGGACGCCGCCGACCGGCTTGGCCGAAATGGTGAGCGCGGTGTAGCCGGCCCGCTTGTGCGCGGTCAGGTTCGTTCGCGCGAACAGGTCCAGCGCCGGATCGCGGCGCCGCGCCGCCTCCAGCACCTCCGAACGCGCGGGCAGGTCGGCGAAGGGCGGCGGTGCGAAATAGGCCGCGATGCGATCCCGCTCGGCCTGGTCGACCTCGATCCGGTCGCGATCCATGCCGGCGAAGATCGCCTCCACCCGCGCCTTGAACGCGGGGAGGCCGAGCTCGTGGACGAGGATCTTGATCCGCGCCTTGTGCTTGTTGTCGCGCCGCCCCTCCAGATTATAGGCGCGCAGGACCGCCTCCAGATAAGAGAGCAATTGCTCCTTCGGGAGGAAATCGCGGATCACCTTGCCGATCATCGGCGTGCGCCCCATCCCGCCGCCGACGCTGATCCGGTAGCCGAAGCCGCCGCGATCCTCGTCGTAGAGGATCTGGATGCCGATGTCGTGGATCGCCAGCGCCGCGCGATCATGGGTGGCGCCGGTGACGGCGATCTTGAACTTGCGCGGCAGGTAGCTGAACTCGGGATGGAGGGTCGACCATTGCCGGATCAGCTCGGCCGTCGGGCGCGGATCCTCGATCTCGTCGGCGGCGGCGCCGGCCAGATGATCGGCGGTCACGTTGCGGATGCAGTTTCCCGAGGTCTGGATGCAGTGCATCTCGACATCGGCGAGGTCGTCGAGAATGTCCGGCACGTCGACGAGGCGCGGCCAGTTGAACTGGATGTTCTGGCGCGTCGTGAGGTGGCCGTAGCCGCGGTCGTAGCGCTCCGCGATCATCGCGAGCTGGCGCGTCTGGCGCGAATTGAGCGTGCCATAGGGAATGGCGACGCGCAGCATGTAGGCGTGGAGCTGGAGGTAGAGCCCGTTCATCTGACGGATCTGGACGAACTCCTCCTCGCTCAGCGAGCCGTCGAGCCGCCGCGCCACCTGGTCCCGGAACTGGGCGACCCGCTCGCGCACGATCCGCGCGTCGAATTCGTCATAGCGATACATGTCGGTGCTCCCCCGCCGCCTGCGGGCCGAGATCGCCGCGCACGGTCGGCCCCAGCGCCCGGATCCGGTCGCGATAATGATCGGGAACGATCCGGCCCGCCGCATCGAGCGCGACCGGAACGAGGACTGGATCGATCACGCCATCGGCCGCCTCGGCCGCGCGCAGCGCCGCTTCGAGCCGGGCGAGACCGTCGGCATCGCGCGCGACCTCCGCCTCGCCGAGCCGCTCGGTCCATCCCTCGCGCGTTGCATAGAGGACGACGCCGTCGATCAGCGCGTTCGCGGTGAGGATCGCGGGCAGCGAGGGCGCTTTCACGGCCATGCTACGCCCTCGCCGCAAGTGCAGCAAAATTGGAAGATTTTTCCCGTTTCATGGCGTTCTGCGAGTCTTCGCCCCTTGGCCGAGGTTGTCCTCTTAGGTCGCAGATAAAATTATGCTTTTCGGCGCACAACCGGGCCGGGAAGAAAACATCTTCTTATAGGTTGCACCGCACAATCTTAGGCAAAACTTGCCGCCTCAGGCGTCGGCGGGAAAAGCTGTCGTCTCCTCGGGCGCCGCTGGGCTGAACGCGAAGGGCGCGCGCGCCTCATAATCCGCGATCGCCGCCTCGCTTTCCAGCGTGAGCCCGATTTCGTCGAGGCCCTTCATCAGGCAGTCGCGCCGGAACGGGTCCATCGCGAAGACGAACCGGTCCTGAAGCGGGCTCGTCACGCTCATCGTCTCGAGATCGACGGACAGCGGATGGTCGCGCGCGATCTCCATCAGCCGGTCGATCGCCGCCTGCGGAAGCACGACCGCGACGATGCCGTTCTTGAAGGCGTTGCCGGAAAAGATGTCCGAAAAGCTCGGCGCGATGACGGCCCTCACGCCCATGTCGGCCAGCGCCCAGGCGGCATGTTCGCGGCTCGATCCGCAGCCGAAATTGTCGCCCGCGATCAGGATCGGCGCGCCGGCATGGGCCGGATCGTCGAACACGTTTCCCGGCTCCGCGCGAACCGTCTCGAACGCATGCCTGCCAAGGCCCGTCCGAGTCACCGTCTTCAGATGATGCGCGGGGATGATGACGTCGGTGTCGACATTGCTTCGCCCGAAGGGATAGGCGCGCCCCTCGATCCGCGTGACGCCGCTCATGCCGGCACCAGGTCGCGAACGTCGACGAGCCGGCCGGTCACCGCCGCCGCCGCCGCCATCGCCGGCGACATGAGGTGGGTGCGCGCGCCGGGCCCCTGGCGGCCGACGAAATTGCGGTTGGAGGTGGAGGCGCATCGCTCCCCCGGCGGCACCTTGTCCGGGTTCATCGCGAGGCACATGGAGCAGCCCGGCTCACGCCATTCGAAGCCGGCCTCGATGAAGATGCGGTCCAGCCCCTCCGCCTCGGCCTGGCGCTTGACGAGGCCGGAGCCGGGGACGACCAGCGCCTGGCGCACGCCCGAGGCGACGCGGCGGCGGCCGACGACGGCGGCGGCCGCGCGCAGATCCTCGATCCGGCTGTTGGTGCACGATCCGATGAAGATGTTCTCCACCGCGACATCGCGCATCGCGGTGCCGGGCGCGAGGCCCATATAGTCGAGCGACTTGCGCGCCGCCGCCCGCTTGGCGGGATCGGCGAAGCTGTCGGGATCGGGCACGGCGCCGGTGATCGGCACGACATCCTCCGGGCTCGTCCCCCAGGTGACGTTCGGGGCGATCTCGCCGGCGTCGATGACGACGCTTCGATCGAAGCGCGCGCCCGGATCGGTGACCAGCTCCCGCCATTTCCGGGCGAGCCGCTCCCAGTCTTCCCCCGCCGGCGCCATCGGCCGGCCTTTCAGGTAGGCGAAAGTCGTCTCGTCCGGCGCGATCAGGCCGGAGCGGGCGCCCGCCTCGATCGACATGTTGGCGACGGTCAGCCGTCCCTCGATGCTCATCCGCTCGAACGCCTCGCCGCGATACTCGATGACATGGCCGGTCCCGCCGGCGGCGCCGATCCGGCCGACGATGGCGAGGATGAGGTCCTTCGGACTGACGCCGAAGCCGAGCGCGCCATCGACCCTCACCTCCATCGTCTTCGAGGGCCGCAGCAGCAGGGTCTGGGTCGCAAGCACATGCTCGACCTCGCTCGTGCCTATGCCGAAGGCGAGCGCGCCCAGTGCGCCGTGTGCCGCCGTGTGGCTGTCGCCGCAGACGAGGGTCGCGCCCGGCAGCGTGAAGCCGAGCTCCGGCCCGACGACGTGGACGATGCCCTGCCGCGCATCGGTCGCGCCGAGATAGGGCACGCCGAATTCGGCGACGTTGCGCTCCAGCGCGGCGAGCTGGCCGGCGCTCGCCGGATCGGCGATCGGCAGCCGCCGTCCGTCCGGCCCCACGCGCGCCGTCGTCGGCAGGTTGTGATCGGGTACGGCGAGCGTCAGGTCCGGCCGCCGCACCTTGCGCCCCGCCGCGCGCAGCCCTTCGAACGCCTGCGGGCTGGTCACCTCGTGGACGAGGTGCCGATCGATATAGAGAAGGCAGGTCCCGTCGGGCCGGCGATCGACGACATGCGACTCCCAGATCTTCTCGTACAGCGTTCGTGGCATCACGCGGTCATGCCCCTGTTCACGCCGACCAGGCTGCGGACCGCATCGACCCTGCAAAGCCGCGCATCGATCCGGGTCCGCACTGCCTCGCCGAATTCGGAGCAGCTCGCGCCGCCGCCCAGGTCCGCCGTCAGCGTTCCGGAGCTCAGCACATCGTCGAGCGCGCCGCGCAGCAGGAATGCCATTTCGGACTGGCCGACATGGTCGAGCAGCATCGCCGCGCTGGCGATCGCGCCGGCCGGATTGGCGACGTCCATCCCAGCGATCTGGGGCGCCGAACCGTGGATCGGCTCGAACAGGGCGGCGCGCTCCGTCCCCGTGCTCGCGGAGGCGAGCAGGCCGATGGAGCCGGGAATCACCGCCAGCTCGTCGGACAGGATGTCGCCGAACATGTTTTCGGTCAGGATCACGTCGAACCGGCGCGGGTTGGTGATCAGCGCCATCGCGGCGGCATCGACATAGACATATTCGACCGCGACCTCGGGATAGCCGAGCGCGATCTCGCCGACGACCTGCCGCCACAGCCGCGACGTGGCGAGCACGTTCGCCTTGTCGACCAGGGTGAGCCTGTTGGCGCGGCGGCGGGCGGCGGCGAAGGCGACATGGGCGACGCGCTCGATCTCCTCGCGGGTGTAGGCGAACTCGTCCGACGCGCGCTCGGCGTCGATCGTCTTCGTGCCGAAATAGGCGCCTCCGGTGAGCTCGCGAACGATCAATATGTCGGCGCCGCGGACCAGATCGCCACGGATCGGGGACAGATGCTCCAGCCCGGCGATGACCCGCGCCGGGCGCAGGTTCGCGAACAGGCCCAGCGCGGCGCGAAGGCCGAGCAGGCCCGCTTCCGGCCGCGCCGGGGCGTCGTCCCAGTCGGGACCACCCACCGCGCCGAGCAGGATGCCGTCGGCCGCGCGGCACGCGGCGAGCGTCGCTTCGGGCAGCGGCTCGCCGTGCCGGTCGATCGCGGCACCGCCGAAATCGTGGGTCTCGAAGCTGAGGTTCAGCTCGCGCCGTTCGGACAGATAGGCGAGGCACAGCCGCGCCTGCTCGGTCACTTCCGGGCCGATGCCGTCGCCGGGCAGCAGGACGATGCGGGTCATTGGGGTCTCCTTCAGGCCGCGCGCTGCGCGGGGGTCGAATGGGCCCGCGCGCGGCGGACCGCGGCGGCATTGCTGGCGGCGTCGACATAGGCGGCGACGCAACAGGGCAGGATGTCGCGATCGCGCGCGCGGCCGGAGAAGACCTCTCCTTCGGCGTCGATGCGGATCTCGACCAGCACGCTCGCCCCCTGCCCGTCGCCCGCCCGGTCTTCGGGATCGGCGGCGACATATTGCATGTCGAGCCCGTCGACCCGGGCCGGCACGCCCATGATCTGGCTGACCGCGAGGAAGGCGGCGTCGAGCGCGCCAGGCGCGGAGGCAAGGTCGGTCAGCCGGCCGCGATTGCCATGCTCCAGCTCGACGCGCGCCACCGGATGCGCCTGCGGCGTCGCCGGCGCGCGGATCTCGACCCGCGACAGAGTCCACAATTTGTCGTCGCCGCGCCCGTCCTGGGCGGCAAGCAAGGCGGCGAGCCGGGCATCGTCGACCAGCCCGACCTCGTCGGCCACCTCCTTGAATGCGGCGAAGGCGCGGTCGAGCGCCGCCCCTTCGAGCGCGAAGCCGAGCGCGTTCGCCCGTTTGGCGAGCGCGTGGCGCCCGCTATGCTTGCCAAGGACGATCCCGTCCGTCGCAAGGCCGATATCCTCTGGTTTCATGATCTCGTAGGTTTCCCGGTTCTGCAGCACGCCATGCTGGTGGATGCCGGCCTCGTGCGCGAAGGCATTGGCCCCGACGATCGCCTTGTTCCTCGGCGGCGACACGTTGGTGACCTGGGCGAGCATCCGGCTGGCGGCCATGATCTTGGTGGTGTCGACGTCGGTGGTGACGCCGAAAGCATCGGAGCGGGTCTTGAGCGCCATCACGACATCCTCGAGCGCGCAATTGCCCGCCCGTTCACCAATGCCGTTGATGGCGCATTCTACCTGCCGCGCCCCGCCGCGTACCGCCGCCAGGCTGTTGGCGACCGCCATGCCGAGATCGTCATGGCAATGGGCGGAGAAGATCACCTCCGGCCCGCGCTCGACCTGGTCCCCCAGATGGCGGAACAGGTCGTAAATCTCGTCCGGCGTGGTGTAGCCCACCGTGTCGGGGACGTTGAGCGTCGTCGCCCCCGCCGCCGCGGCGACCGACAGCGCCTCGACCAGGAAGTCGCGCTCGGTGCGGATGGCGTCCTCGGCCGAGAACTCCACATCGTCGGTGAAGCCGCGCGCGAAGGCGACGGAGTCGCGGATCGCGTCGATCACCTGCCCCTTGTCCATCTTCAGCTTGAACTCGCGGTGCAGCGGGCTCGTGCCAAGGAAGATATGGATGCGCTTGCGCGTCGCGGGTGCCAGCGCCTGGGCCGCCGCCTCGATGTCGCCGCGCGTCGATCGGGCGAGCGAGCAGATGATCGGCCCCTCGATCTCGCCGGCGATGGCGTGGATCGCGCGCGCGTCGCCCGGCGAGGCGGCGGCGAAGCCGGCCTCGATCACGTCGACGTTGAGCGCGGCGAGCGTGCGCGCCATCTTGCGCTTGCCCTCTTCGGTCATCGAAAAGCCCGGCGCCTGCTCGCCGTCGCGCAGGGTCGTGTCGAAAATGCGTACGCGGTTCATGCGGCTTGCTCCCGGATCAATGCGGTTTCGTGGTCGACGCGGCCGACGCCGTGGAGGCGGCCGAGCTGAAGTGCGAGGCGATCGATCGAGCGGCTCTCGTCGCGCGGCTCGACCGTAAGCGCGAGCGTCGCGCGACGGCCGCAGGGCTGCTCCGCCATGGCGGCGCGGTGGACGATGAACCCGCGCCGCTCGACCAGGCCGAGCATCCGCACCATCGCGCCTTCCGCGGCCGCGAATTCGATGAACATCCGCGCGTGATCGGGGGCGTTCCTCATCGGGATTTCTCCATCATCTCGGTGTTGGATTTGTTGGGTGGCACCAGCGGCCAGACATTCTCGCGCGGGTCGATCCGCGCATGGCAGAAGATCGCGCCCGGCGTTTCGAGCAGGCGGCGGATCGCGCCCGGCACCTCGTCGCGCCGGTCGATCGTGAAGGCCTCGATGCCGAAGGCGCGCGCGATCTCAGCGAAATCGGGATTGTCGGACAGGTCGACCTCCGAGAAATTCTCCTCGAAGAACAGCTCCTGCCATTGCCGGACCATGCCGAGCTGGCTGTTGTCGAGCAGCAGGATCTTGAGCGGCAGGCGGTAGCGCCGGATCGTCGCCAGCTCGTGGATGTTCATCATGATCGAACCGTCGCCGGTGACGGTCAGCACCGTGGCCTCCGGGTCGGCGAGCAACGCGCCGATCCCGGCCGGGATCCCATAGCCCATCGTTCCGAGGCCGGCGCTGGTCAGGTGCGCGTTCGGGCGGGTGAAGCGGCAATGCTGCGCCACCCACATCTGGTGCTGGCCGACGTCGCAGGTGACGATCAGATTGTCGGGCGCCGCCTCGCTCAAGGCCTTCAGCATCGCGGGCGCATAGATGCCGCTCCCCGGCGCATCGTAGGTCGGCGCCCAGCGGGCCGCATTGGCCGCGCACTCGCCGCGCCAGTCGGCGGCGTCCGGCACGGCGACCAGCCCGTCGAGACTCTGCGCGAGATCGCCCGCGATGCCGACCTCCGGCCGCCGCAGCTTGCCGATCTCGGCCGGATCGCCGTCGATGTGGATCACCTTCGCGCGCGGCGCGAACGTGTCGAGCTTGCCGGTCGCGCGATCGTCGAAGCGGGCGCCGACGCAGATCAGGAGATCGCAGGCGTCCACCGCATTGTTGGCGGCGCGGGTGCCGTGCATCCCGATCATGCCGAGGAAGCCCGGCGCGTCGGTGGGCAGCGCGCCAAGGCCCTTCAGCGTGGCGACCGATGGGATCCCGGTGCGCGCCGCAAAGCTCCTCAGCGCCGCCTCCGCGCGGGCGATGCAGACGCCGCCGCCGAAATAGAGGATCGGCCGCTTCGCCGCCGCGATCAGCGCGTTGGCGCGGGCGATCGCGTCCGGATCGGGCGCCAGCCGGAGCGGCGCCGCGGCCGGCGCGGCGGGCGACGGCGCGCCGGATTTCTGCCCCATGTCCTTGGGCAGATCGATCAGCACCGGGCCGGGCCGCCCCGAACGCGCCAGCATGAACGCCTCGGCGAAGACGGCCGGTATCTCCTCGACCGATCGGATCACATAGCTGTGCTTCACGATCGGCAGGGTGATCCCGAAAATGTCGACTTCCTGGAACGCGTCGGTCCCCATCAGCGGGCTCGCGACCTGGCCGGTGATCGCCACCATCGGGACGCTGTCCATGAAGGCATTGGCAATGCCCGTGACGAGGTTCGTCGCGCCCGGGCCGGATGTGGCGATGCACACGCCCGGCCGGCCGGTCACGCGGCCGTAAGCGTCGGCGGCGAGCGCCGCGGCCTGCTCGTGGCGGACAAGGATGTGGTTCAGGCCTGATCCCGGCAGCGCGTCATACACCGGCATGATCGCGCCGCCGGGATAGCCGAAGACATGGCGCACGCCCTCCCGCTCCAGCGCCTCCACGACCAGCCGGGCGCCGGAGACTGGCTCCGCCGCCGGGCTGGCCGGTGCTTCGGGGGACTTCGGGACGCTGGCGGGAAACATGGGCTACGCTGCCTTCGAAGCGGGTTGGGACTGGAGCCAGGCCATGTGCGCGCGCAGGCGCGCGCCGACCTGCTCGATCGGCTGGGCGAGATCGGCGTCGAGCATGTCGCGATAGCGCGGCTTGCCGGCGCGGTTCTCCTCGATCCAGTCGCGGGCGAAGGCGCCGGACTGGATGTCGCCCAGGATCTCGCGCATCCGCGCCCGCGTCTCGTCATTCACGACGCGCGGACCGGAAACGAGGTCGCCATATTTGGCGGTCTCCGAGATGAACTCGTGCATCTTCGCGATCCCGCCCTCATAGAGCAGGTCGACGATCAGCTTCAGCTCGTGCAGGCATTCGAAATAGGCGACGGCGGGCTGGTAGCCGGCGTCGACCAGCGTCTCGTAGCCCGCCGTGACCAGCTCGGTCGCGCCGCCGCACAGGACGGCCTGCTCGCCGAACAGGTCGGTCTCGGTCTCCTCCGCGAAGCTGGTTTCGATCGCGCCGGCGGTGGTCCCGCCAATGCCCTGGGTATAGGCCAGGGCCCGCGCCCGCGCCGCGCCGCTCGCATCCTGATGGACCGCGAACAGGCACGGGACTCCGCGCCCGATCTCATATTCCCGGCGAACGAGATCGCCCGGCCCCTTGGGCGCGACGAGCACGATGTCGATATCGTCGCGCGGCGCGATCTCCTTGTACTGGATCGAAAAGCCGTGGGCGACGAGCAAGGTGGCGCGCGGCGCGAGATTGGGCGCGATCGCCTCTTCATAGACGGCGCGATGGCTCATGTCCGGGGTCAGCAGCGCGACGAGCTTCGCCGCGCGCGCCGCCTCGGCGGGGGCGAAGACACGAAAGCCGTCGGCCGCCGCGCGCTTCGCCGCCTTGCCGTCCGGCCGCGCGCCGACGATCACGTCGAAGCCGCTGTCGCGAAGGTTGCGGGCGTGGGCGCGCCCCTGGCTGCCATAGCCGACGATCGCGATCGTGCCGTCCTTGAGGGCGGCCGGGCTGGCATCGTCGTTGGTGTAGATTCGTTCCATCTTGGGGTTCTCCTTCGCGCAAAAGAAAACCCCCGCTCCGGTGGGGAGCGGGGGCCTCGTATCCTTGGGTCCTGTCTCGTTCAGGACCGTCAGCCGGGCACCGCTCCCACAAGGAAGCTGATAAGTACGATAAGGGTAATAAGGAGCGCGGCGGCCGGAAGGGCCACCTTGTGGGTCTCGAAGCTGATCGCGGTCAGCGTCACACAGGCTCCATCGAAATTCGTTGCATTGCAAAATACGGGCGCGAGTCGCGAACGCAAGCGCAAAAAGCCGCGCGCAAAAATTTCACCCCACGGGGCGCCTGCACGACAGATCCCTTTCTCTCACCGGATGGTTAACAACAGGTTTCATGCGCCGCTCGTCACCGCGCCCTGCGAAGCCGAGCCGACGAGGCGCGCATATTTCGCGTATGCGCCAGTCACTTCGCCGCGATCGACCGGCGCCGCCGGCGCGCGAGAATCGAGATCGGCGTCGGTGCCGATCGTGCGCGCCTCGACGTCGATGACGATGCGATCGCCGGTGCGCAGCCGCGCGATCGGGCCGCCGCGCGCCGCTTCCGGGGCGACATGGCCCACCATGAAGCCATGGGTCGCGCCCGAAAAGCGCCCGTCCGTCACCAGCGCGACGCTGTCGCCGAGCCCCCTGCCCTGGATCGCCGCCGTCACGCCGAGCATCTCGCGCATCCCCGGCCCGCCGACCGGGCCTTCGCCGCGGATCACGACGATGTCGCCATCCTCGATCTCGCCGGCGCTCACCGCGGCGAAGCAGGCCTCTTCGCCGTCATAGACCTTGGCCGGCCCTTCGAAGCGCAGCCGCGACTGGCCGGCGAGCTTCACCACGCAGCCTTCGGGCGCGAGATTGCCGTAGAGCACGCCATAGCCGCCGCGCGGCTTGAGCGGCTTGTCGACCGTCAGGATCACCTCCTGCCCCGGCGTTTCGGCCGCATCGGCGAAGGTCTCGAACAGGCTCCGTCCGGTGACGGTCGGCGCGTCCGCGATCAGCCCCGCCTCGGCGAGCCGGCGGCCGAGCAGCGCCGATCCGCCCGCCTCGCTCATGTCCGGCGCCATGAAACGGCCGGCGGGTTTGAGGTCGGCGATCACCGGGGTCGCTCGGCTGACCTCGTCGAACAGGTCGATGTTGAAATCCGCCTCGGCGATCCCCGCCTCGCGCGCGATGGCGAGGAGATGGAGCACGAGGTTGGTCGACCCCGCCGTCGCCGTCCCCGCGATGGCCGCGTTACGCAGGCTGGTCGGGGTGATGAACTGCCGCGCGTTGCGCCCGGCCTTCAGCGCCTCGACAAGGACGCGCCCCGCCTCCTCCGCCGCCTTCGGCTTGTCCGGATGGGTCGCGGGAATGTCGTTGAGCCCGGCCGGCGACAGGCCGAGAAAGGTCATCGCCAGCGCCATCGTGTTGGCGGTGAACTGCCCGCCGCAGGCGCCGGCGCCGGGGCAGGCCGCGGCCTCCACCTCGCGCAGGCCCGCATCGTCGATCCGGCCGGCGCCATGCGCGCCGATCGCCTCGAACACGTCCTGGATGGTGAGCTTCCTCTCGCCCAGCCGCCCCTGCATGATCGAGCCGCCGTAGAGGATGACGCTCGGCACATCGAGCCGCGCCGCCGCCATCGCCGCGGCCGGGATCGTCTTGTCGCAACCGACGATGAACAAGGCCGCGTCCAGCGAATGGCCACGCACCGCGAGCTCCGCGGAATCGGCGATCGTCTCGCGGCTCATCAGGGAGGCGCGCATTCCGCCGGTCCCCATCGCGATCCCATCGGTGACGACGATCGTGTTGAAATCGACCGGCGTCGCGCCGGCCGCGAGAATGCCCCGCCGCGCATGTTCGGCAAGGCCCTTCAGGTGGATGTTGCAGGGCGTGACGTTCGACCAGGTGTTGACGATCGCCACCATCGGCCGCGCCATCGCCGCATCGTCGAGGCCGGTGGCGCGCAGCATTGCCCGCGCGGCGGCCCGCGCCGGGCCATCCTTCATCTCACTCGAAGGCAGGGTCTTGTCAGTCATTGAAATCCTCAGGCGTGTGCGGGTTCGGGGGCTGGCCGGAGCGCGGCCACGAGCGCGTCGAGCCGCGCCGGGATCGCGCGTCTCGCCAGCGGCCGATCGGCGATCGCGGCCAGCGCCGGCGACGGCGCGATCGTCGCGCCGGTCAGCGGCTCCACGATCTCCGCGAACTTGAACGGGTGCGCGGTCGCCGCCGCGATCCACGTCACCTCGTCGCGGACCCGATCGGAGAGGCGTGCATAGGCCTCGGCCGCGGTCGCCGAATGCGGGCACCAGACATAGCCGCTCGATCCATGTTCGATGCGGATCCGCTCGCGGATCTGGGCGTCGGTCACCAGCTCGACCCCGAGCCTGCGCTGCTCCGGCGGGAGTGCCGCGAGCCGCTCGAAATTGCTCGGCGCGCCGACGTCCATGGCATTGGCGATCGTCGCCACCGACGCGCGCGGCGAATAGACGCCGGTCGCCTTCCAGTCGGCCAGCGTCCGGTTGGCGTTGGTCGCGAGCACGATCGGCCGGATCGGAAAGCCCATCGCCCGCGCATAGAGAGCGGCGAAACCGTGGCCGAGATTGCCGCTCGGGATGATGAAGCCGACTTCGCTGCCGGTCTCGCGCGCCGCTCGGACCGAGGCATAGGCGAGATAGGCGATCTGCGGAAGCAGCCGGCCGATGTTGATCGAGTTGGCGGAGGTGAGATTGTGCGCGCCGGCGAGCACGCGATCGGCGAAGGCGGCCTTCACCAGCCGCTGGCAATCGTCGAAATCGCCGTCGACCTCCAGCGCCTGCACCGGCGCGCCCCAGCAGCTGAGCTGCGCCGCCTGGAACGGCGAGACGCGGCCGGCGGGATAGAGGATCGTCGCGCGCACCGCATCGCGCCCTTCGGCGGCGCAGCCGACCGCCCCGCCGGTGTCGCCGGATGTCGCCACCAGCACCGACAATGGCCTGCACGGATCGCCGAGCCGGTCGAAACAGGCCATCAGGAAGCGTGCGCCGAAATCCTTGAAGGCGCCGGTCGGCCCGTGGAACAGCTCCAGCGCGCGGAGCCCCGGCCGCGCCGGATCGGGCGTGACGATCGGCACTGGAAAGTCGAACGCCTCGGCGCAGATCGCCGGCAGCTCGTCCGCCAGCGGATCGCCGGCGAAAAAGGGCGCGAGCATGGCCGCCGCGAACTCGGCCAGCGAAGCCTCGGCCAGTTCCGCCGCGCCGGCGGCGGGCACGTCTTCGGGCACGTAGAGCCCGCCGTCGGGCGCGGCGCCGGCGCGGATCGCCTGGCCGAGGCCGACGCCGGCCGCTCCCCTGGTGCTCAGATATCTCACGCGGCCTCCCGTGCGGCTTCGCCGTCCTCCAGCCGCGCGCCGGCGCTTTCGACCGGCGCACGATAGGCTGTCGCTTCGAGGCCCGCCGCGCGGAACGCGGCGGCCATTGCGCGCTCGACCTGGCCCGCCTCGTGCGCCAGCGCCCAGGCGAAGACCGATGGTCCGGCGCCCGAGAAGGAGCAGCCGAGCGCGCCGGCGGCGAGCGCCGCCTGCTTCACCGCCGGGAGCGCCGGCAGCAGCGGCGTACGCTGCGGCTCGACGAGCAGATCGTCGAGCCCGGCGCGCAGCAGATCGACATTGCCGGTCGCGCAGCCGGCGACGAAGGCCGCGATGCGCCGCGAATGTTCCACCGCGATCCGCATCGGCACCTGCGGCTTCAGCAGCCGCCGGGCGGTGCTGGTCCTGGTTTCGACCGGCGGGTGCAGCAGCACCGCGACCACGCTCTTCGGCGTCGGCAGGCGGTGGACGCCGCCGGGCCGCTCCCGCGCGACGAGCGCGAGGCCGCCGAACAGGCTGGCGACGACATTGTCCCAGGGCGGCGGATCGGACGAGACGCGCTCGCCTTCAAGCGCGAACGGAAGCAGGTCGGCCAGCGGCAACGGCGTCTCCAGCAGGGCATTGACCGCGACCACCGCCGCAACCGCGGAGGCCGCCGATCCGCCCATCCCGGCCGACAGCGGCACGCCCTTCGTGATCGACAGGCGCACGCCAAAGGGCGCGTCGACCGCATCGAGCAGCGCCTTCGCCGCCGCCAGAGCGGTATTCCGGGCGGGCACCTCGGGGAGCTGCGTCACGAGGCCGCCCACCTCGCCGAGCCGCGCCCCCTTCTTCGCCTCGCGCACCGCCGTGACGCTGTCGCGCGCGGCATCGAAGGCCTGGCCGAGCACGTCGAAGCCGACCGCGACATTGCCGATGCTCGCCGGCGCGCTCGCCGTGGCCCGATCGGTCATCATTGCGCTCCTCATGCACTGAGCTTCAGCGGCGCGGCCTGCGCTTCGGCGGCGAGCCGGCGCTGCAGGTCCATCACGTCGCCGAACAGGGCCGCCGCGGTGGGCCACCGCCCGGCGCCCTTACCATAGACGGCGTGGACCCTGCCATCGCGCTGGCGGACGAGGAAGCGATTCTCCTCGTCGCGCGCGCCGGCGAGCGGGTGATCGACGGGCAGCGCCTCGATCTCGACCGAGGCCGCGACCAGCCCGTCCGCGCCGCGCGCGCAGCGACCGATCTGCTTCAGGACCTTGCCCTCGGCGAGAGCGGCCTTCACGGATCGCGCGCTCACCGTCCGCAGCGAGGCCTTGCGGATCCGCGCGGCCGACAGCGGCACGCCGAACGCGCGGCGCGCGAGCAGCGAGAGCTTGTCGGCGGCATCGTGCCCGTCGACGTCTGTCGAGGGGTCGGCCTCGGCGAAACCGAGCGCCTGCGCCTCGGCCACCGCTTCCTCGAACGATCCGCCATCGGCAAGGCGGCTCAGCAGGAAGTTGCACGTGCCGTTCATCACGCCTTCGATCGCGACGACCCCCCCGTCGCCGCGCAGCCGCGCGACCGTCTCGAGGATCGGCGTGCCGCCGCCGACGGCGGAGGAATAGGAAAGGCTCACCCCGCCCGCCTCGGCACAGGCATGGAGCGCATCGTAATGCGCGGCGAGCGCGGCCTTGTTGGCGGTGACGACATGGGTCCCGCGCTTCAGCGCCGCGCACATGATCTCCGCCGGATAGTCGGCCCCGCCGATCGCCTCGACCAGGAGGTCAGGCTCGATGGCGAGCGTGTCGGCGAGCGTATCGGTATAGGTCTCGTCGCCCATCGGCTCATGCGCGCCCGGCCGTCGCACCAGCACCGGGCCGACCTCGAACAGGTCCGGCCGCTGCTGGAGGTAGGAGAGGACGCCGGCGCCGACCGCGCCGCAGCCGAGGAGCGCGACCCGCAGCTTCGGAAAGGCGAGCGGCACCTCGCGCCGCGCCGGCAAGGCGGCGATCACCGTCGCCTCGTGATGGCCGATGGCGGCGATCTCGATCGCGACGCCAGCCGCCTTGGCCGCGTCGATCGCCTTGGGCTGGATCAGCCCGGCGCTCGCCTCATGAGCGCGCTCGTAGGACAGCGTCCCGTAGCGCTCGGCATTGGGATGGACCGCCGGATCCTGCGCGTAGACGCCATCGACATCCTTCAGCAGCCGCACCCGCTTCGCGCCGAGCCGCGCGGCGAAGAACACCGCCGAAAGATCGGTTCCGCCGCGGCCGAGCGTCACCACCCCATGTTCGGCATGACCGGCGGTGAAGCCCGGCACCACCACCACGTCATGGTCCGCGAGCTTCGCATCGACCGCACCGGCATCGAGCGAGACCAGATCGGCGTCGAGCGGCGCGCCGGTCGCGACCAGCCCCATCTCGTCCGGATCGAGCACCCAGGTCCGGACCCCCATCCGGCCGAGCGCGAGGCCCATCAGCGCCGCCGACCGAAGCTCCCCGACCCGGGCCAGCCGGGCGACGAAGCCGGGCGCCGGATCGCCGCCGACCCGGGCCGCCTGCGCGAGCAGCGCGTCGGTCTCGCCGGCGAGCGCGGAGACGACCGCGACGACCTTCTCGCCGTCGCGGATGTGACGATAGATTTCCTGCGCGCAGGTCCGGTAATCGTCCTCGCATTCGAGCACCGAGCTGCCGAACTTGAGCACGACGAGCCGCCGCGCGCCGTCCTGTCGATCCAGATTGTCCATCGTCTTGTCGCCTTCGTCCTGGTGGTGGGCGGCGAGTTCGGGCGTTAAAAAACCCGCTCGCCGGTTTCGGGGAGCGGGTCGGTGGAAGCCTTGCTTTCCGGGCCTTGTGATCAGCCGCTACCGTCCCGCTTTCGCGTGGTGGTAATCGTCGTAATCATGGCAAAAAGCGTGCAGGCGGCCGTGTCCATGCCGATGCCGGCACGGTCGAAAGAGCGGAACTGGGCGACGGTCGACATCGCGCGCAACTTCTCCACGGCCGCGGCCCGGCACCATGCCGGATCGCTCGTCTAAGCATGAAGTGGAGAACGGTTATCCGTCAACCGGGTTAATTTTGGGTGCCGTCACTCGCGAAGATTTCGCCCGCTCCAGGCCGCTCCGTCATTCCCTCGAAAGCGGGAATCCATCTTCCATTAAACGACTGAAAAACAAGAAAAGATACGGCAAACGGCGTTCGCGGAGCTGACATCGTGAAACGCGCCGGCGAAGCAAAAGATCGCCGATCGGGCCGTCACTTTGGCAAAAGATTCCGCACCTGCGAAGGATTCAGGGACGCGTCTGGCCGGCGCCGCGGACGACATATTTGTAGCTGGTGAGCTGTTCCGGCCCGACCGGCCCGCGCGGCGCGAGCCGCCCCGTCGCGATGCCGATCTCCGCGCCGAATCCGAACTCGCCGCCGTCGGCGAACTGGGTCGATGCGTTGCGGACCACGATCGCGCTGTCGACCTCGGCAAGGAAGCGCTCGGCGGCCGCGTCGTCATCGGCGACGATGGCGTCGGTATGGCCCGATCCGTGCGCCGCGATGAAGCCGATCGCGGCGTCCAGCCCGTCGACGATCTTCACGGCGAGCACGGGCGCGAGATATTCGCGGCCCCAATCCGAGTCGTCGGCCGCCGCGATCCCGTCGGCGAGCGCGCGGCTCTCCGGATCGCCCCGCAACGCGCAGCCGCCCTCGCGAAGCGCCGCGGCGATCGGCGGCAGCAGCACGGGCGCCGCCGCGCGATCGATCAGCAGGCATTCGGTCGCGCCGCAGACCGAGGTGCGCCGCAGCTTCGCATTGACGACGATCGCGCGCGCCATCGCCGGGTCGGCCGATTGGTGCAGGTAGGTGTGGCAAATGCCTTCGAGATGGCCGAGCACGGCAACCCGCGCCTCGCGCGCGACCCGTTCGACCAGCGCCTTGCCGCCGCGCGGGATGATGAGATCGATCGCGCCGTCGAGCCCGCCGAGCATGTGGCCCACCGCCGCACGGTCCGGCGTCGGCACGATCTGCACGCACGCCGCGTCGAGCCCGGCCTCGGCAAGCCCCGCCGCGATCGCCTCGTGCAGCGCAAGGCAGGTGGCGAGCGCATCCGATCCGCTGCGCAGGATGACGGCGTTGCCCGATCGGATGCAGATCGCGGCGGCATCGGTGGCGACGTTGGGCCGGCTTTCGAAGATCATGCCGATGACCCCGATCGGCGTCGCGACGCGGGCGATGTCGAGCCCGTTCGGCCGCTGCCAGCGCGCCGTCTCCCGGCCGAGCGGATCGGGCAGCGCCGCCACCTGGTCGAGCGCGTCCGCGAGCGCCTCGACCCGCCCGGGATCGAGCCGCAGCCGATCGATCATTCCGCTCGCGCCCGCGACATCCGCGGCATTGGCGCCGAGGATCGCCGGAACACGAGCCCGCACCTGCCGCGCCATCGCCGCGATCGCCGCGCTTCGCGTCGCGGCGTCCGCCTGCCGCAATGTCGCGGCGGCGGCGCGGGCGCGGCGGCCCATGTCCTTCATGTCGTCGGCAAGGCTCATCGCGCGATCATCGCCAGATCGTCGCGGTGGATCAACTCGCTCGCCCGCGCATAGCCGAGCCGCGCGGCAATCCCGCCCCTGGGACAGCCGATCAGCAGCCGTGCTTCCTCGGCGTCATAGGCGCTGATGCCGCGCGCGATTTCGCGCCCGTCCGGCGCGAGCACGGCGATGCACTCGCCGCGCTCGAACCCGCCGGAGACCGCGGCGACGCCGGCGGGCAGCAGGCTCCGCCCCGCCGCCAGGGCCGCCTCCGCGCCGGCATCGATGCTGACGCTTCCGGCGGGCACGAGCGTGCCGGCGATCCACTGCTTGTAGGCGCTTTTGGGCGTGCCGTCGGCGAGGACCAGGGTCGCCGGCGCGCCTGCCCTGAGCCGCGCCACCGGCCTCTCCTCCCGGCCGGAGGCGATCAGCGTCGCGCAGCCGGCGGCACGCGCGATGCGGGCGGCGGCGAGCTTGGTCCGCATTCCGCCCGATCCATGGGTCGATGCGCCCCCGGCACAGGCCTCGATCTCCTCGGTCAGCTCCTCGACGACGGCGATCTGCCGCGCCTCGGGATCGCGCGCGGGATCGGCGGTGTAGAGGCCGTCCACATCGGACAGCAGCATGAGCAGATCCGCGCCCACCATCTGCGCGACCCGCGCCGACAGCCGGTCATTGTCGCCATAGCGAAGCTCGTCGGTCGCCACGCTGTCATTCTCGTTGATGACCGGCAGCGCGCGCCGCGCGAGCAGCACCGACAGCGTCGCGCGCACGTTCAGCCAGCGCCTGCGCTGTTCGGTGTCGCCGAAGGTCAGCAGCAGCTGCGCGGTCGGGACATCGTGCGGCGCGAAGGCGCGGTCCCAGGCCTGCATCAGCACCGCCTGCCCCGCCGCCGCCGCAGCCTGCTTGTCCTCCAGCCGGCCGGAACGCGCGAGGCCGAGGCGCGGCCGGCCCAGCGCCACGGCTCCGGAGGTGACGAGCAACACCTGCTTTCCCGCCGCGATCAGCGCCGCGAGATCCTCGGCAAGCCCGGCCATCCACGCTTCGCGGGCGCCGCCCTCGCCGATCACCAGCGAGGAGCCGACCTTCACCACGATGCGCCGCGCCGCGCCGATTCGCCGCGCCGCCTCGCTCGCTTCGCCCTGTCCGCTCGCCGTCATGGCGGGTTCCTTGACAGGCAAGCGCCGGCTTGTCACCCGTCCCTGCTGCATCGCAGCACGGGATGGACATGGATCATTTCACGATCAGGGACGGCGTCCTTCACTGCGAGGACGTGCCGCTGCCGACCATCGCCGAGGCCGTCGGCACGCCGGTCTATGTCTATTCGACCGCGACGATGCGGCGGCACGCCCGCGTGTTCCAGACGGCCGTCGCGCCGGCCGGCGATTCGCTGACGGCCTTCGCGGTCAAGGCCAATCCCAATGCCGCCGTGCTCGCCACGCTCGCCACCGAAGGGCTTGGCGCGGACATCGTCTCGATCGGCGAATATCGCCGTGCGGTCGCGGCGGGGATCGCGCCGGCGAAGATCGTCTTTTCCGGCGTCGGCAAGACCGAGGCGGAAATGGAGGAGGCGCTCGCCGGCGGCCTTTCCCTGTTCAACCTCGAATCGGTCGAGGAGGCGGAGATGCTGTCGGCCGTCGCCGTCCGTCTCGGCCGCGACGCACCGGTGGCCTTCCGCGTGAACCCGGACGTCGACGCGCGCTCCCACGCAAAGATCTCGACCGGCGCGGCGCACAACAAGTTCGGCGTGCCGATCGATCGCGCGCGCGCCGCTTATGATCGCGCCCGCGCGCTTCCCGGGCTCGCGGTCACCGGCGTCGCCGTCCATATCGGCAGCCAGCTCACCGATCTCGCCCCGCTGGAGGCCGCCTTCACCCGGATCGGCGAACTGATCCGGCAATTGCGCGAGGATGGGCACCACATCCGCCGCGCCGACCTGGGCGGCGGGCTCGGCGTTCCCTACGATCCCGATCGGCCGCCGCCGCCGGAGCCGGAAGCCTATGGCGCGATGGTCGCCCGCGTGACGCGCGGCTGGGACGTGACCCTGGTCTTCGAGCCGGGGCGGCTGATCGTCGCCAATGCCGGCGTGCTGCTGAGCCGGGTCATCCGCGTGAAGCCGGGCGCCGGCACCCCGTTCGTGATCGTGGATGCCGCGATGAACGATCTGATGCGCCCCGCGCTTTACGACGCCTTTCACGCGATCGATCCGGTGATCCCGCGCGACGGCACGATGACCGCCGACATCGTCGGCCCGGTCTGCGAGACCGGCGACACCTTTGCCACCGGCCGCACGATCGGGCGGGTCGAGGCCGGCGACCTCGTCGTCTTCCGCACCGCCGGCGCCTATGCCGCGACGATGGCCAGCACCTATAACAGCCGCCCGCTCACCGCCGAGGTGATCGTCAACGGGTCGGACTGGGCGATCGCCCGCGCGCGGCAGACGCTCGACGCCCTCATCGGCGCCGACCGCGTCCCGGCGTGGCTGAAGGACCGCTGACGGGCTGATCCGATTCCCGCTTGCGCTCAATCCCGGCCTCGATTAGTGGGCTCGTTCTGTTACATCGTGCTAACACAATGGATCGACCGATGGCCACCGCCACTGCCCTGCAACCGAGCCGCGACCCCGACGTCCTGACCGGCGATCTGTGCCGCGCATTGCTGCAGCCCGGGGATGCGGCGGCGATGGCGCGCCTGCTCGCGGACCTGTGCACCCCTGCCGAAATCCGGACCCTGGCGGAGCGCTGGCACGTCGCCCGGCTGCTCGATTCGACCGATCTCACCTATCGCGAGATTCACGACGCGACCGGCGTCAGCACCACCACGATCGTGCGCGTCGCGCGCTTCCTGAAGCAGGAGCGCAACCACGGCTATCGTGCCGCGCTCGATGCGCTGGAGACGCGCGATGCTGGTTGATTCGGGGCGGCTCCACATCGCGGTCCAGAAATCGGGCCGGCTCGCGGACTATAGCCGCGGGCTGCTTCGCGATGCCGGGCTCAAGATCCAGAACGGCAAGAATGCGCTCACCGCGCGCGTCGACAATTTTCCGATCGACCTCATGTTCGTGCGCGACGACGACATCCCGACCTTCGTCGCCGACGGCGTGTGCGAGTTCGGCATGGTGGGGCGCAACGTGCTGGAGGAGTTCGCGCTCGACCAGCCCGAGGCGCGCTTCGAGGTGATCGCACCGCTCGGCTTCGGCCGCTGCGCGCTGAAGATCGCGGCGCCCGAGGCGACGCCCTATCGCGGCCCCGAAAGCCTCGCCGGCGCGCGCGTCGCGACCTCCTATCCGCGACTCACCCGGCGCTTTCTCGACGAGCGCGGGATCGACGCGACGGTCGTCAGGATGAACGGCGCGGTTGAGCTCGCGCCCCGGCTCGGCATCGCCGGTTTCATCTGCGATCTCGTGTCGACCGGCGCGACGCTGGAGGCGAACGGCCTCGTCCCGGTCGAAACGGTGATGGAGAGCGAGGCGGTGCTGGTCCGCACCCTGAAGCCGCTGTCGGCGGCGAAGCAGGGGCTGAGCGACAATCTGTGGCGGCGGATCGAGGGCGTGCTCGCCACGCAGGAATCCAAATATATCATGCTCAACGCGCCCGAGGAGGCGCTGGATGCCATCGCCGCGATCCTGCCCGGCGCCGAATCCCCGACGATCATCCCGCTCGTCGGCCGGGCCGGTCATTTCGCGGTCCACGCGGTGTGCCAGGAATCGGTCTTCTGGGAGACGCTGGAGAAGCTCAAGGCGGCGGGCGCCTCGGCGATCCTGGTCATGCCCATCGAAAAGATGATGATGTGATGCGCCGGCTGGTCTGGAGCGAACTGGATGAGGCCGGCCGCGTCGCCGCGCTCGCGCGCCCGGCCGCGCGGCGCGATCCGGCGCTGGTCGATGGCGTTCGCGCAATCGTCGACAAGGTGCGAGGCGGCGGCTGGACCGCGCTCGCCGACGAAGCGATGCGGATCGACGGCGCGATGCCGCAGCGCGTCGCCGTCGCCGACATTGCCGCGCGGGCGCGCCGCGATCTCCCGCCGGCCGATCTTGCGGCGATCGAGCTGGCCGCCGCCAATATCGATCGCTTCCACCGCGCCGGCCTGCCGAACGAGGTGGCGGTCGAGACCATGCCGGGCCTCGTCGTTCGCAAGGTCTGGCGGCCGATCGAGCGGGTCGGCCTCTACGTGCCGGGCGGCCGGACGCCCCTCTTCTCGACCCTGCTGATGCTCGCGCTGCCCGCCCGCGCGGCCGGCGTCGGCGAGATTGTCGCGGTCACCCCGCCGCGCCCCGATGGCGGGCTCGATTCGCTCGTCGCGCTCGCCGCCGATCTGGCCGGGATCGAGGCGGTGTGGACCGTCGGCGGCGCCCAGGCGATCGCCGCGCTCGCCTTCGGCGCCGGGCCGATCCCGCGCGTCGACAGGATCTGCGGGCCGGGCAATGCCTGGGTCGCGGAGGCCAAGACGCTCGTCGCCGGCCTTCCCGGCGGCCCCGCGATCGACATGCCCGCGGGCCCCAGCGAGCTGATGGTGATCGCCGATGCCGGCGCCGATCCGCGCCTCGTCGCCGCCGATCTGCTCAGCCAGGCCGAGCATGACGCCGCCGCGCAGGTCATGCTGGTGACGCACGCGCCGGCCCTCGCGGATGCGGTCGAGGCCGAGGTCGCGCGCCAGCTCGCCCCCCTGCCGCGCCGCGACATCGCCGCCGCATCGCTCGCCGCCGCGCGCGTCCTGCTGGTCGGCGGCGATGACGAGGCGGTCGCGATCGCCAACGCCTATGCGCCCGAGCATCTCTCGCTCGCCGTCGCGGAGCCGCGGGCGCTGCTGGCGCGCCTCGCCAATGCCGGCGCGATCTTCGCCGGCCGCGCCGCCGCCGAGACGTTCGGCGACTATCTCGCCGGCTCCAGCCATGTCCTGCCGACCGATGGCGCCGCCCGCGCCTGGAGCGGGATTTCGGCGATGAGCTTCATGAAGTCGATCACCGTGCAGGAGGTGACGGCCGAAGCGGCCCGCGCCGCCGCCGGTCCCGCCGCGGCGCTCGCGCGGCTGGAGGGCCTCGAAGCCCATGCCCGCGCGGCGGATCTGCGCGCGGAGGCGGCGGCATGAGCCTCCTCGCCCGCCTCGCGCGTCCCGAAATCCTCGCTCTCCCGCCGGTCGACATCGCGGCCCAGGCCAATGAGTCGTTCGGGCCGGACGCGATCAAGCTCGACGCCAATGAAAACCCCTATGCGCCGCTGGTCGAGGGTTCGCTCGCGGACGGGGTGAACCGCTATCCCGAGCCGCAGCCCATGGCGTTGCGGCGCGCGCTGGCGGCCCTCTACGGAGTCGCGCCGGACAATGTCGTCGCGACGCGCGGCGCCGACGATGCGATCGACATCCTGATCCGCACCTTCTGCCGCCCCGGCATCGACGCGGTCTCGATCTGCCAGCCGACTTTTTCCGCTTATGCCCAGTTCGCCCGGCTCCAGGGCGCGCGCGTGATCGAGACGCGGCTGACCGACAGCTTCGATTTCGACGCCGATGCCTTCCTCGCCGCCGTCGCTGGCGAGGCGGACCTCAAGCTCGCCTTCCTCTGCGCGCCCAACAACCCGACCGGCAACCCGGTCGCGGCGTCCGACGTGCTTCGCGTCGCCGACGCCCGTCCTGATACGATCGTCGTCCTCGACGAAGCCTATATCGAGTTTTCGGAGCAGCCGAGCCTCGCCGCCGAGGCCGCCCGCCGCGACAATCTCGTCGTCCTTCGCACCCTCTCCAAGGCCTATGGCCTCGCCGGCGCGCGCATCGGATGCGCGATCGGAACGGGCGAGCTCGCGGCGCTGATCGGCCGCGCCCTGCCGCCCTATCCGCTGCCGTCGCTGTCGATCCGCGCCGCCCTGGCGAGCCTCGCGCCGTCGCGCCGCCCGATCCACGAGGATCGGATCGCGCGGATCAAGGCGGATCGCGAGCGCATCGCCGGGCTGCTCGCCGGATCGCCGCTGGTCAGGTCCGTGCGAAGCGGCGGCGGCAATTTCCTGTTCCTCGATGTGGACGATCCGGCGGGGCTGGCGGCGAAGCTCACCGCGCGCGGCATCCGCGTCCGCTTCCGGCCCAATGCCGCGCCCGGCGGCCTGCGCCTGACCATCGGCACCGATGCCGAGAACCAGGCGGCGCTCGCCGCACTGGGCGTCGCGGCCGGCGGCCGGCCTTCCCGCCGCGCCACGGCCGCGCGCGATACGAAGGAGACGCGGATCGCGGTTGCAGTCGATCTCGACGCCGCCGCGCCGCGCAACATCGCCACCGGAGTCCCCTTCTACGATCACATGCTCGATCAGGTCGCGGCGCATGGCGGCTTCGCGCTCACCCTCGCCTGCGAAGGCGATCTCGAGATCGACGCGCATCACAGCATCGAGGATTGCGCCATCGCCTTCGGCCAGGCGCTGAGGGCCGCGCTCGGCGACCGCCGCGGCATCGGCCGCTTCGGCTTCGCGTTGCCGATGGACGAGGCGGAGGCGCAGGTGCTGATCGATCTGTCGGGCCGCCCCTTCAGCCGCTTCGAAGGCGATTTCGCGGCCAGCCATATCGGCGCCTATCCGACCGAAATGACGGCCCATGTCTTCCGCAGCCTCGCCGACACGCTCGGCGCGGCGATCCACGTCAAGGTTTCGGGCGAGAACGATCACCACAAGACCGAGGCCTGCTTCAAGGCGCTCGGCCGCGCGTTGCGGCAGGCGATCGCGCGCGAAGGCGGCGACGCGCTGCCGAGCACGAAGGGCGTGCTGTGACGCTCGCCATCGTCGATCTCGGCTACGGCAATATCGGATCGATCCGCATCGCGTTCGAGCGGCTCGGCGTGACGCCGATACTCACCGCCGATCCGGGGGGAATCGCCCGCGCGGACCGTGTCGTCCTGCCCGGCGTCGGCGCGGCGGCCTTCGCGATGGCGCGCATCGAGGAACGCGGCCTCGGCGATGTGCTGCGCGCCTTTCCGCGGCCGCTGCTCGGCATCTGCCTCGGGATGCAGCTGCTCTTCGATCGATCCGAGGAAGAGGATGCGGCCTGCCTCGGACTGATCGAGGGCGTCGTCCGACGGCTCGAACCGGCTGCCGGCCTCAGCGTGCCCCACATGGGCTGGAGCCGCCTCGCCGTCGCCGATCCCGGCTGCGGCCTCGCCGATGGCGACTATGTCTATTTCGCGCACAGCTACGCCTGCGACGACGGGCCGGCGACGATCGCGCGCGCCCATCACGGGCGCCCGATCCCGGCCGCGATCCGGCAGGGCAACGTGCTCGGCGCGCAATTTCATCCCGAGCGCTCCGGCGCGGCCGGCGCGCGCTTCCTCAGGGCCTTTCTCGACTCATGATCGTCTATCCCGCCATGGACCTTATGGGCGGCCGCTGCGTGCGGCTCGCGCAGGGCCGCTTCGACGAGGCCACCGTCTATGCCGGCGATCCCGCCGAGGCGCTCGCTGGCTTTGCGGCCGCCGGGGCCGAATGGGCGCATGTCGTCGATCTCGACGGCGCCAGGGCCGGCCGGCCGGTGCAGCACGATCTGGTCGCCTCGCTCGCCGGGCGGGCGCCGCTCAAGCTCCAGGTCGCGGGCGGCTTTCGCGACGCGGCGGCGGTCGCCGCGGCGCTCGCCGCCGGTGCGTCGCGGGTGGTGATCGGCAGCCTCGCGGTGCGCGATCCGGCGGCGGTGCGCGCGATCCTCGCGGCCAATGGCGCCGATCGGATCGCGCTCGCGCTCGACGTCAACGTCGTCGATGGCGCGCCGCTCGTCGCGACGGCGGGCTGGACGCAAAGCTCGGATCGCACGCTCTACGACGTTGCCGCCGACATTCCGCAGGCGCGGCACATGCTCGTCACCGATATTTCGCGCGACGGGATGATGCGGGGCCCCAATCTCTCCCTGATGCGCGAGATCGCATCGCGCCTGCCCCATGTCCGGCTCCAGGCATCGGGCGGAGTCGCCGGCATCGCCGATCTCGCCGCGCTCGCCGGAACCGGCGCGGATGGCGCGATCGTCGGCCGGGCCCTGTGGGAAGGACGCGTCGATCTTGCGGAGGCCCTGTCGCTTGCCCGCGCGTAGGATCATCCCCTGCCTCGACGTGAGGGACGGCCGCGTCGTCAAGGGCGTGCGGTTCCGCGATCATCGCGACGTCGGCGACATCGTCGAGCATGCCTTGCGCTATCGCGACGAGGGCGCCGACGAGCTGGTCTTCTACGACATCACCGCGAGCGCGGAAGGGCGCGCGCTCGACACCGCCTGGATCGATCGGATCGCGCGGGTGATCGACATTCCCTTCGCGGTCGCCGGCGGAATCCGCGGCCTCGATCAGGCCGCCGCCTGCCTCGATGCCGGCGCCGACAAGGTTTCGATCAACTCGCCCGCACTGGAACGGCCGGCGCTGATCGGCGAGATCGCGCGCGCGTTCGGCAGCCAGTGCGTCGTCCTCGGCGTCGACAGCCTGGAGGCGGACGGGGATTATCGGGTGAAGCAATATACGGGCAGCGTCGCCGCGACCCGGGATTCCGGCCGCCGCACGCTCGATTGGGTGAGGGAGGCCACCGATCGCGGCGCCGGCGAGATCGTGCTCAACTGCATGAACCGGGACGGCGTGCGCGGCGGCTACGACATCGCGCATCTCGGCGCCGTGATCGATGCGGTCACCGTCCCGGTCATCGCCTCGGGCGGCGCCGGCGCGCGCGACCATTTCCGCGACGCCTTTGCGGCCGGCGCGAGCGGCGCGCTCGCCGCCACCGTTTTCCACGACCGGATCATCGCGATCCCGGACCTCAAGGAGTATCTGGCGACATGCGGGATCGAAATGCGCCGCTGAGCGCCGACGACATCGACAGGCTCGGCTGGGACAAAATGGACGGTCTCCTCCCCGCCATCGTCCAGGACGCCCAGACGGCGCAGGTGCTGATGCTCGGCTACATGAGCCGGGTGGCGCTGGCGGCCACGCTCTCCTCGGGGTTCGTCACCTTCTTCAGCCGCTCGAAAGGGCGGCTGTGGCAGAAGGGCGAAACCAGCGGCAACAGGCTCGCTTTGGCCGCCATCCTGCCCGATTGCGATGGCGACGCGCTGCTCGTCACGGCGACGCCGGCGGGGCCGACCTGCCACCTCGGCACGCCGAGCTGCTTCGGCGGCGATGGCGCGCGGGGCATCGGCTTCCTCGCCCGCCTCGCCCGGATCGTCCGCGATCGCGCCGCCGCCGTGCCGGACCAGAGCTACACCGCCCGCTTGCTCGCCGAAGGCACGCCGCGCATCGCCCAGAAGATCGGCGAGGAGGGCGTCGAGCTCGCTCTGGCCGCCGTGTCGCGCGATCGCGACGGGTGCATCGAGGAGGCTTCGGACCTTCTCTATCACCTGACCGTGTTGATGGAGGCGCGGGGCTTCGGCTGGGCGGACGTGACCGCCAGGCTCGCCGAACGGCACCGCTAGAGCGCGAGCGTCCTCACCGCCGCCTCGAACAGCGCCGGCGTCGCCGCCGCGAGGACCTGCCCCTGGGCGAAATCCGCCTCGCCGCGCCAGTTGCCGACGACGCCGCCGGCCGCGCGGATCAGCGGCACGAGCGCCGCCCAGTCGTGCGGCTTCAGCCCCGATTCCGCAACGAGATCGATGCTGCCCGCCGCGAGGCGCGCATAGGCATAGGCATCGAAGCCGTAGCGGGTGAGCCGCGCCGCGCCGCGCAGCCGCGCAAAGGCTTCGGCCTCCACGCCCGCGAACAGATAGGGGTCCGTGGTCGCGAGCCGCGCGGTGGCGAGCGCCCGGCAATCGCTGACCGCGATCGGCGTCGCGCCGCCGCGGCGCTCCAGACGCGCCGTGCCGCCGAAGCCGACATAACGCTCGTCGAGCCGCGGCGCATCGACCAGGCCGAGCACCGGCCTGCCCTCGTCGAGCAGCGCGACCAGCGTCGTCCAGCCCGGCAGCCCGCAAATGAACGCACGCGTCCCGTCAATCGGGTCGAGGCTCCACACAAACCTCGCATCGCCACGCAGAACCTCGAATTCCTCACCCGAAACCCCGTGATCGGGATGGTTCGCTTCGATGAGCGCGCGCATCGCAAGCTCCGCCTCGCGATCGGCGGCGGTGACCGGATCGAAGGCGCCGCCTTCATTCTTGTCCTCTGCCGCCGACACGCCCGACTCGGCCGCCGGCAAGGTCACCGCGCGGGCCACATCGGCGATCCGGCCCGCAAAGGCCGCGAATGTCTCGATCCTGCTTTCGTCCACTGGCGCGCTCCGGCCGTTTCCCGCGTGATAAACGCCCGCATTCCCGGCGCGCCAATCTTTTTTCGCATCCCGGCGATTCGCCATTTTGCTGCAGGGCAGCGGACTGGGAGTGCGCGTCCGTAGAATAATATTCCCATTCGATTTAGGATACTTAGTCGGACCAAGCGTGAATTGTTCGCGCTCGCGTTGACGCACCGCAGCAATATCTCCTCCATTGTCCACGGAGCTTCGTCGCGGCGCCCTTGCCGCATCGGAGCGCCGGTTCATGGCCGGCATCCTGCCGGCCCGGGAAAGGGGGCGGAATGAAGCTGATCATAGCGATCATCAAGCCGTACAAGCTGGAGGAGGTGCGCGACGCGCTCGCCGCCATCGGCGTGGCCGGCATGACCGTGACCGAGGTGCGCGGCTTCGGCCGGCAGCGCGGCCAGCCGGAAATCTATCGCGGCGCCGAATATACGACGACCTTCGTGCCGAAGATCCGGCTCGACATCGCGGTCGCGGCCAATCTGGTGCCCGGCGTCCTGGAGGCGATCCAGGAAACCGCGAAGACCGGATCGATCGGCGACGGCAAGCTCTTCGTCCTCGATCTCGAACAGGCCGTCCGGATCCGCACCGGCGAGCAGAATGAAGACGCCATCTGACATGGGGGCACCAATGAATCGAACCAACTGGACTCGCGCCTCCGTGGCGGCGCTCGGCATCGCGGCGCTCGCCCTGCTGCCGGCGGCCGCCTCCGCGGCCGCGCCGGCGCCCGCCGTCGACAAGGGCGACGCCGCCTGGATGATGACCTCGACGATCCTCGTCCTCGCGATGATCGTGCCTGGCCTCGCGCTCTTCTATGGCGGCCTCGCGCGCGCCAAGAACATGCTTTCGGTGATGACCCAGGTCGGCGCCGTCGCCGCGCTCGCCATGCTGGTGTGGGTCGGCTGGGGCTATACCGAGGCGTTCGGTGACGGCGGCAATGCCTTCATCGCCGGCTTCGACAAGGCATTCATGCGCGGCGTCACCCCGGACAGCGTGTCGGGAACGATCCCCGAATATGTCTTCGCCTGCTTCCAGATGACCTTCGCCGCGATCACCATCGCGCTGGTCCTCGGCGCGGTCGTCGAGCGGATGAAGTTCTCGGCGGCGATGGTCTTCGCCCTCGTCTGGCTGACGATCGTCTATTTCCCGATCGCGCACATGGTGTGGGCATCGAACGGCCTCTTCTTCACGATGAGCCCGGCGGCGCTCGATTTCGCCGGCGGCACCGTCGTCCACATCAATTCGGGCGTGTCCGCGCTCGTCGCCTGCCTGATCCTGGGCAAGCGCATCGGCTATCCAAGGGAGCCGATGCCGCCGCACTCGCTGACGCTCACCGGGGTCGGCACCGGCCTGCTGTGGGTCGGCTGGTTCGGCTTCAACGCCGGATCGGCGCTTCAGGCGAACGGATCGGCAAGCCTGGCGATGATCAACACCTTCGTTGCCACCGCCTCGGCCGGGCTTGCCTGGATGCTGGTCGAGAAGATCGCGGGTCACAAGCCGTCCGCGCTCGGCTTCTGCTCGGGCATCGTCACCGGCCTGGTCGCGGTGACTCCGGCAGCCGGCAACAGCGGCCCGATCGGCGCGATCGCGCTCGGCGCCGTCGCCTCGGCGATCTGCTACTTCGCGGTGACGAAGCTGAAGCCGAAGCTCGGCTATGACGACGCGCTCGACACGTTCGGGATCCACGGCGTCGGGGGCACGGTCGGCGCGATCGGCACCGGCATCGTCTACTCCTCCGCTCTTGGCGGGCCGAGCGGCGAAGGCTGGTCGATGGGCGCGCAGCTCCTCGTCCAGGTCGAGGCGGTCGTCACCACCTATGTCTGGGCCGCCATTGGCACCGTCATCGCCATCTATGTCGCCAAGCTCCTGACCGGCCTCAGGGTCACCGAGGAGGTGGAGCGCGAGGGTCTCGACCTCGGCGAGCATGGGGAGCGCGCCTACAACTGATCCGCCCGCCGGATCGCGACCGAAGACGCGTCGCCGGCGGCGGGATCCGCCGGCGACAACGGGGAGGGCGATGCCCCCCGATACCGCCTCGGGCACCCGGACGGGCGCCTGTGAGGACCATGCCAGACCCATAGAGGGGGAGATTATCGATGCGCCTTCACAACGTCCTTCACCTGTCCCTGCTCGCCGCCGCGGCGGGGACCGCCCTTGCCGCGACACCGGCCGCCGCGGCCGACATCGGCGGCGGCATTTCGGTCGGCGGAACGGCCACGCTCGTCAGCGACTACCGCTTCCGCGGCATTTCGCAGAGCGACCGGCGGTTCGCGCTCCAGGGCGGCTTCACGCTCACCCATGATTCCGGCGTCTATGCCGGGATCTGGGGTTCCTCGATCGACGATTATGTCGCCAATGGCAGCGACCAGGAGGTCGATTTCATCGCCGGCTATCATCACACATGGGGCGGCACGACGCTCGATTTCGGCTTCGTCTATTATTATTATCCGGGCAGCCACGGCGCGAACACCGACTTCATCGAGCCTTATGTCTCCGTCGCCCATACGCTCGGCCCGGTGACGGCGAAGGTCTCCGCCAATTATGCGCCCAGCCAGGGGGCGCTGACGATCGGCAATGGCGACGAGGACAACTTCTACCTTGCCGGCGATCTTTCCGGCTCGTTCGGCGACAGCGGGTTCGCGGCCTCGGCCCATATCGGCCACAGCTTCGGGCCGAGCATCCTCACCATCGGCGACGAATATACCGACTGGAACGTCGGGCTCACCTATACGCGCGGCCCGCTGACGCTCGGCATCCAATATGTCGATACCGACGCCACCGCGATCACGCCGAACGGCCGCAATGCGAGCGGCTCGGGCGTGGTCGGCTCGATCGGCGTCTCCTTCTAGCGATCAGCCGCGCCAGTTGAGGCCGATCCAGAAGGTGCGCGGATTGGCCCGTTCGACAAGGTCGTCGCCGGAAATGCCGGCGACGACCCGCGCGCCGGCCAGGTTCTCGCCGCGAAGCTCGATCGAAAGGCGCCGCGTAACCGGAACAGCGACGACGGTGTCGACCGTCAGCGCATCGGGGATAAGCTGGCTGTTGCGATCGTCTTCATACTGCCCGCCGGCATAGCGCGCCGTGACCGACGCATAGGCGCCGCGCGGATCGGACCATGACAGCGTCGCGACGGCGCTGTGGCGGGGCGTCTGCGCGGGCCGAAGCCCATCAAGCGGCAGCGCCGGCCCGCTCCCCCTCACCGTCGCATCGGCGAAGGCATAGCCCGCCGAAAGATGCCAGCGGCCGACATCGATGCCGGCATCGAGCTCGACACCGCGGCTGACGATCGCGTCGAGATTGCCGCGCTGGCTGAACGTGCCGCCGGCGGCGACGAAGCCGACCTGCGGAAAGGTCCCCGGCCCTTCGCCGAGGGTGATATTGGCGATCGCGTCCTTCAGCCGATTGGCGAAGACGGTCGCGCCGAACCGGATATGGGGCAGCGGCCGCAGATCGATCCCCGCCTCGATGCCGTCGAGCCGCTCGGGCGAAAGGCCGGCATTGGCGGCCGTCGCGTCGGGCCCGGCGCGGAATGGGCGATAGAGCTCGTTCAGCGTCGGCAGCCGCCAGCCACGATAAGCCGCCGCGCGCAGGGTCAGCGCATCCGACGCATGCCATGCGGCGCCTGCCCTCCCGGTCGGCTCCCAGCCGCGGCGCGATGGAAAGACGGTGCTGGCCAATGGCGCGCCGGTGCCGAGCATCCGTTCATCGAGAAAGCCCGGCGCGATCGCCCAGCGATCGATCCGCCCGCCCGCCGTCAGCGTGAAACCGCCGGTGCGCGCGGTCAGCTCGGCGAAGGCGCCGTAGGTGTCCGTTTGCCCGCCGGCGATGCGCCCCTTCGTGCCGACGCCGCCGACGAAGGCGAAGCGCTCCTCGGTCCGCCCGCGTGTCTCGCGCCAGTCCGCGCCGAGCCGCAGCTCGACGAGCCCGGTCAGCGGCCGGATCTCGCCGCGCGCGCCGATGCCGGTCGAGGGAACGGCATATTGTTCGGACACCCGGGTCGCGGTGCTGCGGTCGGCGTTGACCGAGGCGAAGCTGTTGTAGAATTGCCGCGTCTGGACATAAGCGAGCAGCGAGAACGGCACCGCGCCCCTGCCGACGAGACGGAGCGACGCATCGGTGCCCTGCGTCTCGATGTCGCTGAATGCGGTGCCGCGCTCGCGCCGGTCGTCGAAAGCGTCGAGATTCGCCTGCAGTTCAAGGTCCGGCCCGACCGCCGCGATCGCGCGCAGATCGATGCTGGCCTGTTCGTAGGGCGCGGGGCGATCGGCCGGACCCCGCTGAGCCGCGACGATCGGCACGAAGCCGTCGCCGCGCGCATAGGCGCCGGACAGGCTGACGAAGCCGGCCCCCGCATGGACGCCCAACCCGGCATAGGCATCGATGCTGTCGCGGCTGCCATAGGCGATCCCGGCACGCAGCCCATCGATCTCGTCCGGCGCCGCGCTTTCCAGCTCGATCGTCCCCGAAAGCGCGCCCGGCCCCGACACGCCCGATCCGCCGCCGCGGATCACGCGCACCCGGCCCAGCCGGCGGGGATCGAAGGCCGGCCAGGTGATCCAGCCGCCGAACGGATCGCTCTGCGGCACCCCATCGAGCAGCAGCAGCGCCCGGCTCGACGCATTGCCGCCGAGCGCGCGGAGCGTCGCGCCCTGGCTGGTCGGGTTGGCGGAGGAGGAATCGGAGCGGCGGAAGAGCTGGAAACCAGGCACGTCGCCGAGCACGTCCTCCATCCGGTTCGACGGCGCGTTGACGAGCCGATCGCGATCGATCGTGACGACGTCATAGACGGCGTCGCCGGGGCTTTCGGCAAGACCGTGGCCGGTGACGACGATCGTCGGACCCATGTCAGCGGGTGCCGGCCCCCCTGCACTGGCCAGGCAAAGGAGGACGAGATCGAGGCTCATTCCGTCGTCAGTCGAGCGCCTCGGCCATGATCCGCTCGGCCTGTGCGAACAGGGCCGGATCGACCGTGGCGTCGGACGCCGCTGCATTCTCGACCACCTGGGATGGCCGCGAGGCGCCGATGATCGCCGAGGCGACATTCGGCTCGCGCAGCACCCAGGCGAGCGCGAACTGGGCGAGGCTGAGCCCCGCATCCGCCGCGATCGGCTTCAGCCGCTGCACCGCCGCGAGGATCGGCCGGTCCATGAAGCGATCCATCCAGCCGCCCATCTCCGGATCGTTGGCGCGGCTGTCGGCGGGCGGCGGCGAATCCGGATCATATTTGCCGGTCAGCACGCCCTGTCCCAATGGCGACCAGACGATCTGCGAGATGCCGTTGGCTGCGCAGAGCGGGATGACCTCCGCCTCGGGCGCTCGCCAAAGCAGCGAATATTGCGGCTGGCTCGAGACGAAGCGGGCCACGCCGGGCATCTCGATCGCCGCGCGAATCTTGTCCGCCGGCCATTCGGAAAAGCCGATATAGCGGGTCTTCCCGCTCTCCACCGCGCGGGTCAGCGCCTGCATCGTCTCCTCGAGCGGCGTCTCCTCGTCGTAGCGATGGCATTGATAGAGATCGACATGGTCGGTCCGCAGCCGCTGCAACGACGCGTCCAGCTGCTTTTCCACCTGCGCCGCCGAAAGACCGCGATCCGTCTCGGTCATCGGGAAATAGAGCTTGGTCGCGAGCACGTAGGAGTCGCGCGGCCGGCCGGCGAGCGCCTCACCCAGAAAGCGTTCCGCCGCGCCGCGGCCATAGATATTCGCGGTGTCGATGAAGTTGATCCCGACATCGAACGCCTTGTCGATACAGGCCCGCGCCGCATCGGCCTCGACCCCGACGCCGAACGTGAGCCACGAGCCGAGCGAGATTTCGGAGACCTCCAGGTCGCTCTGGCCAAGCCTGCGATATTTCATCCGTCCTGCTCCTTCCGGTGAATGTCGCGAAGACCCCGACGCGACCAACATTCGCCGCAGCGAATCGCTCCATCGCATCTAGGCCGCGGCGCCACGCTAGGCGACGAGGATCGCCCTGAAATCGTTGACGTTGGTGAAGGTCGGACCGGTGACGATCCCATCGCCCAGCGCGGCGAAGAAGGCGTGGGCATCATTGTCGGCGAGCGCGGCGGCGGGATCGATGCCGAGCGCGCGGGCGCGGGCGAGACTGTCGGGGCCGATGATCGCGCCGGCCACCTCCCCGACTCCGTCGATCCCGTCCGTGTCGGCCGCGAGCGCGTGGATGCCCGGCGCGCCGTCGAGGGCGATGGCGAGGGCAAGCAGGAATTCGGCATTCCGCCCGCCTCGCCCACGCCCGCGCACCGTCACCGTCGTCTCTCCGCCCGACAGGAGCACGCAAGGCCGCGCCGTGGCCAGCGCCCTCGCCGCCATCGCGCGGGCGACCTCACGCGCCTCCCCTTCGATGGCATCGCCGAGCATCGTGACCGGCAGGCCCGCCGCCCGGGCGACCCCGGCCGCCGCCTCCAGCGCCAGTCGCGGCGCGGCGATGATCCTCGCCTCGGCGCGCGCGAGCCGGGGATCGCCCGGCTTCACCGATTCCGCCGCGCCGGTGACAAACAGATGGCGCGCCGCCGCCGGCACCTGAAGTCCGTGCCGGTCGATCAGCGCCAGCGCTTCGGCGCAGGTCGTTGGATCGCCGACCGTGGGGCCGGAGGCGATGTCGATCGGATCGTCGCCGGGCACGTCGGAGATGAGCAGGCTGAGCACCCGCGCCGGATGGCAGGCGGCGGCGAGGCGGCCGCCCTTGATCGCGGAGAGGTGCCGCCGCACCAGGTTCATGCCGCCGATCGGGACGCCGGAGCGAAGCAGCATCTCGCTCAGCGCGCGCTCGTCGTCGAGGGTGAGCGGCGGCAGGGGCATCGCCAGCAGCGCCGATCCGCCGCCCGACATCAGGCACAAAGCGAGATCGTCCGGGCCGAGGCCGGCCGCGATCGCCATCATCCGTCGCGATGCATCAAGGCCCGCTTCGTCCGGGAGCGGATGGCCCGCCTCGACAATCTCGATCCGGCGGCAGGGGACGGCGTGGCCGTAGCGGGTGACGACCAGCCCGGAAAGCGCGCCGGGCCAATGATCCTCCACCGCCCGCGCCATCGCCGCGGACGCCTTGCCCGCGCCAAGCACGACGAGGCGGCCCGGGGGCGGTTCGGGGAGATGTCCCGGAATGACGTTCGCCGGCTGCGCGGAGGCGACGGCCATATCGAACATCATGCGAAGGAACCGGCGGGGATCGGTCACTGCCCCGCAATCACCTCGCGCACCCCGTCGGCGTCGCCGCGATCGATGGCGTCGAGCGAATCGAGCAGGCTCGCCGCCATGTCGATCCGCGCGGTCATCGTCGAGCTGCCGATATGCGGCATCAGGAAGGCGTTGGGCAGATCGAGATAGCGTCGATCGAGATTGGGCTCGTTGTTGAACACGTCGAGCCCGGCCCCAGCGATCCGCCGATCGCGCAGAGCGGAGATCAATGCGTCATCGTCGACCACCGCGCCGCGCGCGATGTTCACCACGATCGCATCCTTCGGCAGCAGCGCGATCCGCGCCGCATCGAGCAGGCCCGTCGTCTCGGGCGTGACCGGACAAGCGAGCATCAGCACGTCGCAGGCGGCGAAGAAACTTTCCTCCGCCTCGTGGTAGATTGCGCCCTGCTCCACCTCGGGCGCCAGCGGGCGGCGGGTGCGGTAATGGATCTCCATGTCGAAGCCGCGCGCGCGCCGCGCGATCCGCTGTCCGATCCGGCCCATGCCATAGATGCCCATGCGCCGTCCGGTCACCTGAAGCCCGACCAGCTCGGTCGGGTTCCAGCCCGCCCAGGCGCCCGACCGAAGCAGCTCGATGCTCTCGGTCGCGCGGCGCGCGGCGCCGAGCATCAGCAGCATCGCGGTCTCGGCAACCGCATCGGTGAGGACGTCGGGCGTGTGGAGCACGCGCAGCCCGCGCGCCTGTGCCGCGGCGAGGTCGATATGCTCATGGCCGACCGAATAAGTGCCGAGGATCTCCACCGATGGCGCCAACGCAGCGATCGCAGCCTCGTCCATCCGGTTGGCGGGCGAGACGATGAGAGTGCGCGCACCGGCGCTCGCCTCGGCGATCTCGGCGATGCCCATGGTCCGGCCCGAGAGGTTGAAGGCGGCATCGCGGCGCGAGGCCACCAGCGCCCGCACCTCGGGCAGCAGCGGCACCGCGACGAACAGCTCGGCTGACATGGCCTGCTGCTAGAAGCCGCGGCGGCGCGAGGCAATGCCGACGCGGCGCCTTTGTCAGTCGAGCCGCATCCGATCTTCCACCGCGTTCAGCATTTTCTCGCAAAGCTGCGCGAGCTTCTGCCGTTCCCGCGGGCTGAGCGGCGAGGGCTCTCCGACGATCGGAAAGGCCTGAGCGAGCTTCGTCAGCGATTCGTCCGCCATATCGCGTCCACGATCGGTCAACCGGATCAGGAAACCGCCGGCATGTGAAGGATCGGGCCCGCGCTCGACCAGGCCGGCCGCGGCGAGCCGATCGACCTGCTTGGTGATCGCCCCCGACGTGACGAGCAGCCGCCGGAACAATTCGGTCGGCCGGAGCGCATAAGGCTCCCCGGCCCGGCGAAGTGCGCGAAGCACCCGCGCGTCGGAGCTGCTTATCCCGAACCGCTCGAGGCTATATTGATTGTCGATCCGGTCCAAAAGTCTTCCAAGTCGCCGGATATAAATGATGTGGAGATAGTCGGCCGGGTCGAGATCGGGCCGCTCCCTCGCAAGCGACGAGGCGATTTCCTGAGCGCTGTTCGACTGGGGCGGATTCTTCCTCCTGCCCATATTCTTGATCCTTCCCCACAATCAGGAGGATTTATTTAATTAGTGTCGCAGAAACTTCAAAGCCCGGCGAACGCATGACAATAATGTTCATGTGCGTGGCAGTTGCGCGTTGGCTGCGGCCCTGCCTAGACTGGCGCCGGGCGGCGCGGGGCCGTCGAGGGGGAATCGCAGATGCAGGCCAAGCCGATCGACGGAGGCCCGCCGCCGATCGATGCCGGCGCGTTCGCGGAGGCGCACCGGCGCCTTCTGGCGGACCGCGCCACCCAGTTCGATCTTCCCCGCTATGAGCCGCCGCATACGCCCGCGTGGCTCCACGATCTATGGACCTGGCTGAAAGCCGGGGCGCCGGTCGTCTTCTGGATCGGAGTCGCGGCCCTCGCCCTCTTTCTCCTCCTTGTCCTCTTCCGCTGGGCGACGGGACGCGACTGGCGCTGGCGGCGGCGTCGCAAGGATGAGACGGCCGAGGACTGGCGGCCGGACGAAGCGCCCGCGCGCCAGCTGCTCGCCGAGGCGGACCAGCTTGCCGCGCAGGGGATGTTCTCGGAGGCGGCGCATCTCCTGCTCTTCCGGTCGATCGCCGATATCGACGCGCGCCGGCCCGACCTCATCGGTCCCGCGCTCACCAGCCGGGACATCGCCGCCCTCACCGCCATTCCCGATCGCCCGCGCGGCGCCTTCGCGCTGATCGCCGCGCTCGTCGAGCGCAGCCTGTTCGCGCTGCGGCCGCTGGGAGAGGGCGACTGGCGCCGGGCGCGATCGGCCTATGAGGATTTCGCGTTCGTCGAGGGATGGCGCGGGTGAGCGCGCGCGGCCAGCCCTTCGATCCGACGGTGGTCGTCGGCATCATCGTCGCCGGCCTGATCGCCTTCGCGGCCCTCATCCTGCTGCTGGCCTTCGGGAGCGATCTCAACCGGCCGGGCACTGGCTCTCCCGGCCGCGGCCATGCCCTGTCGCGCTCCGCCATCGGGTTCAGCGGCCTCGTCGCGCTCGCCGGGGAATTCCGCGATGTCCGACTCGTGCGCGATCCAGCCGATCTCGACGATGAGAACCTGGTCGTCGTCACGCTCGAACCACTGGGCAGCCCAGGCGATTTCGAGCGGCTGCTCGATCGTCGCGGCAGCCGGCCGACGCTCGTCATCCTCCCGAAATGGGCGACGGTTGCCGACCCCCGCCATCGCGGTTGGGTCCGCTCGATCGGCCCCGGCGCCGGGGCGATCGGCGCCCGGCTGCTCGGCAAGGATGTCGACATCGATATCGCGCGCAACACGGACCGGGCACGCGTGGAAGGACGATCCTTCCTCCGGGGTCTGTCGATCGCGGCGCCCGAATCGCCCCAGATCATCACCGCCGACAACCTCGAACCGCTGCTGACCTTGCCTGATGGCGCGACCCTGCTGGCGCGGCTTCCGAACCGGGCAATCTACGTCGCCGCCGATCCCGACCTGTTCGACAATCTGGGGCTGAAGAACCCGGAGACGGCGCGCGCCGCGCTCAGGATCCTCGACGAGCTGAACGAAACCGGCGCGCGGCGGATCGACTTCGATCTTACGATGAATGGCGAGGGAGGCGTCGAGGAGCGTCATCCCAACATGCTGCGCACCGCGTTCGGGCCGCCCTTCCTCGCGATGACGCTCGCGATGCTGGTCGCCGCGCTGCTCGCCGGCCTGCATGGCGCCTTCCGCTTCGGCCCCGCCCGGCGCGCGGCGCGCGCGCTGCCCTTCGGCAAATCCGCGCTGGTGGAAAACAGCGCCGGGCTCATCCGCCTCGCGCGGCGCGAGCCGAGCCTCGGCGGTGCCTATGCCGCGGTGCTGCGCCATGAAGCCGCCCGCGCGGCCGCGGCGCCGCAATGGCTGAGCGACGAGCAGCTCGACGCCTATCTCGACCGGCTGACCCGGCCCGGCGCCGAATCTTTCAGCACGCTGGCCGCGCGGCTCGGCGAGGCCCAAGACCGCGCCGGCCTGATCGAGGCCGCGCGGGCCCTGTTTCAATGGAAGAAGGACGCGATCCGGTGAGCATGAACGTCACTGAGGTGAAGGATCTGGCGGAAGAAATTCGCCAGGAGATACGGCGCGCCATCGTCGGCCAGGACGAGGCGGTCGAGCTGATGCTGATCGCGCTTTTCTCCTCCGGCCATATCCTGCTCGAAGGCCCGCCGGGGACGGCCAAGACCTTCCTCGCCCAATGTTTCGCGCGCGTGCTCGGCCTCGATTTCGGTCGCATCCAGTTCACGCCGGACCTGATGCCCGGCGACATCCTCGGCTCCAACCTGTTCAACTTCCAGACCAGCCAGTTCACGCTCACCCGCGGGCCGATCTTCTGCGAACTGCTCCTGGCCGACGAGATCAACCGCACCCCGCCGAAAACGCAGGCCGCGCTCCTCGAGGCGATGCAGGAGCGGGCCGTCACCATCGACGGAGAGACGCACCGCCTGCCCGATCACTTCATGGTGATCGCGACCCAGAACCCGATCGAGCAGCAGGGCGTCTATCCGCTGCCGGAGGCGCAGCTCGATCGTTTCCTGTTCAAGCATGTGATGGCCTATCCCTCCGCCGAGGAGGAGAAGCGCATCGTGGCCGCGCATGGCGCCCGCTTCGGCGCGCCCCGGGCCGAGGATTGGGGGATCGAGGCCAAGGTCGATCGCGCGCGCCTTGCCGACCTCAGCAGCGCCGTCGCAGCCGTGCCGATGGTCGATGCGGTGACCGACTATATCGTCGCGCTGACGCGGGCGACGCGCGAGGCGCCGGACCTCGAAACCGGCGCATCGCCGCGCGCCGCCGCGATGCTCGCCGGCGCGGCCCGGGCGCGCGCCGCGCTCGACGGGCGCGATTATGTGCTCCCCGACGACGTCAAGGCGCTCGCGCCCGCGGTGCTGCGCCATCGCGTCATCCTTTCGGCCGCGGCCGAGATCGAGGGCCGCCCGGTCGAAAGCGTGATCACCCGCCTGATCGACGAGGTTGGAGCGCCCCGTTGATCTATCCGACGCGCCGGATGATCCTCGTCGCCGCCGCGATCGCGCCGGCCGCGCTGGTGCTCGGCCTCGTCCTGCCCGCCTGGTGGACCGCGGGGCTCGCGCTGCTGGTGTTCCTCATCCTGCTCGCCGGGGTCGATATGCTTGCCGGCGTTCCGACGCGCGGCATCGCTGTGACCTGCGAAGGGCCGGGATCGGTCGGCGTCGGCGAATCTTTCTCCATCCTCGCCCGGCTGCGGTTCGAAAGGCAAGCGCCCGGCTTCGCCGAGGCGGCGCTCGGCATGGATGGGCCGATCGCCGCGCCGCAGGGCTGGCGCGCCAACGTCGATCTCGTCGGCGATGGGGGCAGCGCCGCCTTCGCGCTCATCGCCGAGCGGCGCGGCACGATCCGGCTGGAGGCGATCTGGACGCGCTGGACCGGACCGCTCGGCCTCATCTGGAAACAGCGCCGCCTCGTCCTCGACCAGGCAATTCTGGTTCTCCCCAATATCCGCCCGGTGCGCGAGGATGCCGCGCGCATCGTCAATCGCGATGCAATGCACGGCCTCATCGCCCAGATGCAGCTTGGCGAGGGCGCGGAATTCGAGGCGCTCGCCGAATTCCGCCAGGGCATGGACCGGCGCGCGATCGACTGGAAGCAATCGGCCCGCCACACCGCCCTTCTCGCCAAGGAGTATCGCACCGAGCGCAACAACAATGTCGTGATGGCGCTCGATGCCGGCCGGGCGATGTGCGAGCCGATCGGCGGCGTGCCGCGTATCGATCGCGCCGCTTCGGCCGCGCTGCTCACCGCCTATGTGGCCTTGAAGGAGGGCGACCGCGTCGGCTTCTTCGCCTTCGATTCACGGCCGCGCGCGTCGAGCGCGCCGATCGCCGGCCCGCGCGCTTTCCCGATGCTTCAGCGGGTCGCCGCCGGGATCGACTATTCGGACAACGAGACCAATTACACGCTCGCGCTCGCGACGCTTGCCGGGTCGCTGTCGCGACGCTCGCTCGTCATCGTCTTCACCGAATTCGCCGATACGATCAGCGCCGAGCTCATGCTCTCGGCGCTCGGCCCCCTGCTCAAGCGCCATGTCGTCCTGTTCGTCGTGCTGAAGGACGAGGAGCTTGAAGCCTTCACCGCCGCCGAGCCGGCCGAAGCCGACGATGTCAGCCGCGCGGTGATGGCCGCCGCGCTGCTGCGCGAGCGGGCGCTGGTGCTGACCCGCCTGCGCCATCTCGGCGTCGAAGTGGTGGAGGCGGCGGCCAGCCAGGCGGGGCCGGCTCTGGTCCAGGCCTATCTCGACATCAAGCGGCGGAGCCTGATCTGATGGCGGAGAGCTGATCGTGAGCGGTTCAACCGACAGGAGCGGCCTTCGCGCCGCCCGCGAAGCGGATTGGGCGCGGCTGGAGGACATCCTGCGCCGCGCCGAACGTGGCTCGATAAAAGCGCTTCCCGACGAGGAGCTGCTCGCGCTCCCCGTCCTGTATCGCGGCGCGCTCTCCTCGCTCTCCGTGGCTCGCGAAACCTCGCTCGATCACGCGCTCGTTACCTATCTCGAAGGCCTTTGCGCGCGCGCCTATTTCTTCGTCTATGGCGTGCGTACCTCCCCAGGTCAGCGGCTCGCGGCCTTCTTCGTCCACGATTGGCCGGCGGCTGTGCGCGCCCTGTGGCGCGAAACCTTGATCTCCTTGGCGCTCACGGTGATCGGCACGCTATCGGGCTACCTGCTCGTGAGCGCGGACCCCGCCTGGTATGCGAGCTTCGTCCCGCCCGAGCTGGCCGGCGGCCGCGATTTTTCCGCCGATACGAATTTCCTGCGGGAAACGCTCTACCATCCGAGCGGTGCGAGCGGCCTCGGCTTCTTCTCGACCTTCCTGTTCACCCATAACAGCCAGGTCACGATCATGTGCTTCGCCCTCGGCTTCGCCTTCGCGGTGCCGACGGCGATGCTGCTGATCTACAATGGCGCGATGCTCGGCGCCATCCTGGCGCTCTACATCTCGCACGGCCTCGGAACGGGGATTGGCGGCTGGCTCATCATCCATGGCTCGACCGAGATGTTCGCGATCATCCTTGGCGGCGCGGCCGGAATCCGGATCGGCTGGGCGATCGTCTTTCCCGGCGACGCGACGCGGATCGACGCGGCGGCCAGCGCCGGCCGCACCGCTGCAACCGCCATGGCGGGCGTCGTCGTCATGCTGATGTGCGCGGGTCTCCTCGAAGGCTATGGCCGGCAGCTCGTCACCAGCGACGTGGCCCGTTATGCGATCGGCCTCGCCATGCTCGCCTGGTGGCTCGGCTATTATTATCTCCCGCGCCGCCGCCGGATCGCCGAAAATGGCTGAGTTCGCCGCCGTCAGCCGACGCACCCTCGCCGGGCGCCGCCGCAGCCTGGTGACGCCCGAAGGGGTCGATCTTCACCTCAGCCTGGCCGAGGGCAATCAGCGGATCGGCGCGTTTCTCCTCGATCTCGTCATCATGATCGGCGCGCTCATCGCGCTGTTCCTGATCTGCCTGTTCACCTTCGCGGCGATCGGCTCGGCCGTCGGCGCCGAGATTGCCGGCATCATCTTCCTGCTCGGCTTCCTCGTGCTGCGCTGCTTCTACTTCATCCTGATGGAAATGGGGCCGCGCGCCGCGACCTTCGGCAAGCGCGCGCTGGGCATCCGCGTCGTCGCCCGGAACGGCGAGCGATTGACCGCGGATCGCGTGATCGCCCGCAACCTGATGCGCGAGATCGAATTCTACCTGCCGCTCACTTTCCTCCTCTACAATAACGCGCAGGGCGTCGGCGATGCGCTGACGGGCCTGGCGGGGCTCATCTGGGCCGGGCTGTTCCTGCTCTTCCCCCTTTTCAACAAGGACAGGCTTCGCGTCGGCGACCTGTTGGCGGGGACCTGGGTCGTGAACGCGCCGCCGCGCCAGCTCGGCCATGAGATCGGCGCCCCGCCCGGCGTGCCGCCGCAGCAGCAGTTCACCGAAGAGCAGCTCGACGCCTATGGCATTTTCGAGCTTCAGACACTCGAGCGCGTGCTTCGCGACGACCAGCCGGACGCGATCGCCACCGTCGCGGCGACGATCCGCGGAAAGATCGGCGCGCCGGGTCACGGCTATGATCGCGATTTCCTGGTCGCCTATTACGACGCGGCCCGCGCCCGCATGGAGCGCGGCCTCCTCTTCGGCCGGCGCCGGGAGGACAAATATGACCGGCCGGGCGCGCTTTAGCGCCGCTGCGAGCTAGCGGCGGGTGGTCGTTGCGGCCGGCGCGGCCGGCGGCGGCGCATTGACCGGAACCGCCGGCGCGCCGGCGACATGCGCCGGGCCCGCAGCCGGCGCCGGCGCGGGCTGAGCGTTCGGCGGAGAGGATTCCTCCGGCGTCGTCGCCCAGCGACCGAGCGGGCGCTGCGGCGGGCTGGCGCTCTGGCCGGTCAGCGCCCAGCGCGCGCTGTCGCTCATCTGCGGATCCTCGGCGGCACGCGCGGCGATCAACGCATTGGCGTTCGCGCTGGTGATCGGCACGTCGTAGCGGCGCAGCACCGCATTGGCGAAGCTGTCGACGCTGCCGCGGCGCGCCTCGGCCGCTGCGGCGGCTGCGATGGCGTCGCGATCCCCGGCGGCGGCCGCCGCGGCGAGGCGCTCCGCCGCCGTCGGCTGGCCGAAACCGCCGCGCCAGTGGATCAAGGGTTCGGCCCCCGCATAGCGGTTCACGAAGGCCGGCGGGCGGCCCCATCCGCCGGTCCAGCGATAGAAGATATGGGCGCCCACCACCGCCGTCTTCACCAGCGTCGACGACCAGTAGGGCACGACATAATTGGCGTGATAATGGGTCGCCCAGCCGACCGGCGCATAGACATAGCCGTTGAGCGCCGCGACCGCGATGTCGTGCGCGCGATCCCAATAGCCCTGCATCGGCGCGCGCCGCAGCGATCCGTCGCAGGTGAAGCTGAACTGGCAGCCGGTGTAGCGCTGCGCCCCTTCGAAGACGACGCCGCACACCGTGTCCGGATAGGCCGGATGACGCACCCGGTTCAGCACCACCTGCGCCACCGCGCGCTGGCCATCCGCGGGCTCGCGCGCCGCCTCGTAATAGATGGCGGCGGTAAGGCAGTCGATCGATCGCGCGCGGCTTTCCTCGTTGCTGGTCCACACGAAGGGGCGCGCGGCAGGATTGGAGGCGTTCGACAGCGGGATGGAGGCGTTGATCGCGAGCGCATCCTGCGGCGCGACGGCGCGGAGCTCGGTCGCGGAGGTCGCGTCCGCCGCCGCCTGGAGACGCTGGATTTCGCCCTGGGGAAGCGGGCGCGGCGCCGGCGAGTTGAAGCCGAAGCCGCTGCCGTGGAGCGCCATGCTGACCGCCGCCGCCAAGGCGAGCGCGAGGATCGCCGCGACCAGCACCGCCGCGCCGCCATATTGGCGCAGCACGGCGAGCGAACGGCGCTCGTCAGGCTCGAGGGCGAGGTCGGTCATGCAATTCCAAGTGTGTTATTAGAATAGGACGCTATAGCGAAAATCGCGCGGCCTCGCAACATGAGGACGTGGCGGGGCGGTTTCAATGCGGGCCGAAGGGCGCCGATTCTTCGACGAACGACCTGCCGACATGCTTGTCGCGCCGACCGGAGCCTTCGTCGCGCGGCGAAAGCATCCGCCCGGCGCGGCCTCTACTGGGCGGCCGTTCACGAGCGCCTGGCGCTCGACCGAAAGCTTGAAGAGGGACTTTCGCGATGAAGAAGGCATTGATCGTCGCTGCCGCGACGAGCGCCGCGGTAGCAGCCAGCGGTTCGGCGCAAAATCGCGGCAGCGGCACCGTTTCCTACTGGATGTCGGCGGAAACGGTGAGCGGGCTGGGCGCGATGGCCGCCGGCCAGCAGGGGGGGCGAAGCGCCATGGTCGCCGCGATGATGAGCGGACGGGGGCCGCGCGCGGACGCTTATGCCCACAACCTGCGGCTCGAGCTCGGCAGCCCGCGCCGCCCCTCGGGCGCGCCAACAGCGGATCACTTCATTCCCGCCGGGCTCAATGCCGGCCCGTCCCTGCCGCTGGTGACACCGGAGGCGGCGCCGCCGACCCCGGTGCGCCCTTATGAAAATCCCGGGCTCGCCGATGGCCCGTCCAACGGCCGGATCCTCATCTACTGGGGGTGCGGGGACCATGCCCGCCAGGGCCAGCCCTATGAGTTCGATCTCGCGAGCCTTCGCGCCGGACGAGTGCCGCCCGCCATGGCGTCGCTCGCGATCCACGCGATGAACCCGCCGAGCCGGGCGAGCAGCACGACCTTCGGCGAATGGCCCAACGAGCGGTCGCGCACGCCGATCCCGGCCAATGGCTCGCTGGTCGGCGCCCACCGGATCAGCGGCAACTACTCGCCGGACATCAATTTCACGCTCGCCCAGGGGCAGGATTTCCTGCCGCCCATCACGCTGACCGCCAACACGCCGGCCGCCGGCGGCGCCGTGCCGGTCGCGTGGCAGCCGGTGACGAACGCGCGCGCCTATTTCCTGATGGCGTCGGGCGCTGGACCGGACAACACGATCGTGATCTGGACGTCGAGCGAGGTGCAGTTCTCGCAGGCGGGCGCGTTCGATTATCTCGCGCCCGAGGAGATCAGCCGCCTGCTCGCCCAGCGCGTCCTGCTCCAGCCGACGGTGACGCAGTGCACGGTGCCGGCCGAGGTCGCGACCCGCGTCCAGGCGGCGAGCCTGATGATGACGGCGTTCGGGCCGGAGGCGAACTTCTCATACCCGGCCCGGCCCGCCAACGCGCCGCGCGGCTGGGCGCCCGACTGGACGGTGAAGCTGCGCACCCGATCGGCCTATACGGGCCTGCTCGGCCGCGACATGGCGGCGATGATGCGCGGTGAAGGCGCCAGCGACGAGCGCCGCGGCACGCAGCGGCAACAGCAGCAGGAGCAGCGCCGGCGTCGAAACCCCCTCGGCGGCCTGCTCGGGCGGGTCGTCGGACAGTAGCGCCCTCGGCCATCGCGCGTTAGGATCGCGCCATGGCCGAGCGCATCCCCGTCCCCGCCGCCGCCCGCGAGGGCACGCACTGCACCGCCGCGCAATATGAGGAGCTGTACCGGCGATCGATCGACGATCCCGACGGCTTCTGGGCCGAGGAGGCGCGGCGGCTGGACTGGTTCACGGCGCCGACCAGGATCGCGGACTGGTCCTACGACCCCGTGGCGATCAGATGGTTCGAGGACGGGGTCCTGAACCTGTGCCACAATTGCGTCGACCGCCACCTCCCCGAGCGCGCCGACGACGTCGCGATCCTGTGGGAAGGCGACGAGCCGGGCAATGTGCGAACGCTGACCTTCCGTGAGCTTCATGCCGAGGTCGTCCGCATGGCAAACGCGCTGAAGCAGCTCGGCGCGTCGAAGGGCGATCGGATCACCCTCTATTTCCCGATGATCCCGCAAGCGGCGATCGCGATGCTCGCCTGCGCGCGGATCGGCGCGATCCACAGCGTCGTCTTCGGCGGCTTTTCCCCCGAAGCGCTGCACGGCCGCATCGTCGATTGCGCCAGTCGCTTCGTCATCACCTGCGACGGCGGGATGCGCGGCGGCAAGCTGGTGCCATTGAAGGCGAATGTCGACGCCGCGCTCGCCGAAGGCACGCCGGTCGAGGCGGTGATCGTCGTCCGCCATCTCGGCAACGAGATCGCCTTCAACCCCGCGACCGACCATTGGTATCACGAAATGGCGGACCTTGACGGCGATTGCCCCTGCGCGCCGATGAATGCCGAGGATCCGCTGTTCATCCTCTACACGTCGGGATCGACCGGCAAGCCCAAGGGGGTGCTGCACACGACCGGCGGCTATGCGGTTTGGGCCGCGACCACCTTCCACTATGTCTTCGATTACCGGCCGGGCGAACTCTTCTGGTGCACCGCCGACGTCGGCTGGGTGACCGGGCACACTTATGTCGTCTATGGCCCGCTCGCCAACGGCGCGACCACGCTCATGTTCGAAGGCGTGCCCAATTATCCCGACAGCAGCCGCTTCTGGGACATGGTGGAACGGCACAAGGTCGACATCTTCTACACCGCGCCCACGGCGATCCGCGCGCTGATGCGCGAAGGCGAGGGGCCGGTGAAGAAGCATGATCGCTCGTCGATCCGCCTGCTCGGCACCGTCGGCGAGCCGATCAACCCCGAAGCATGGCTGTGGTACTGGCGCGTCGTCGGCGACGAGCGCTGCCCGATCGTCGACACCTGGTGGCAGACCGAGACGGGTGGGATCATGATCACGACCCTCCCCGGCGCGCACGACATGAAGCCGGGATCGGCGGGCCTTCCCTTCTTCGGCGTGGTGCCGGAGCTGGTCGATGCCGACGGCGAGGTGCTTGAGGGCGCGGCCTCCGGCAATCTCTGTCTCGCCCGCTCCTGGCCGGGGCAGATGCGAACGGTCTATGGCGATCACGAGCGCTTCGCCCAGACCTATTTCAGCGCCTACCGCGGCAAATATTTCACCGGCGACGGCTGCCGCCGCGACGAGGACGGCTATTACTGGATCACGGGCCGGGTGGACGACGTGCTGAACGTCGCCGGCCACCGGCTCGGCACGGCCGAGGTGGAAAGCGCGCTGGTCAGCCATCCCAAGGTCGCCGAGGCGGCGGTGGTCGGCTATCCGCACGACATCAAGGGTCAGGGCATTTACGCCTATGTGACGCTGGTCGTCGACGCCGAGCCGGACGCGGCGCTCGAACAGGAATTGCGCCAGCATGTCCGCACCGAGATCAGCCCGATCGCGACTCCCGACATCATCCATTTCACGCCCGCGCTTCCGAAGACCCGATCGGGCAAGATCATGCGCCGCATCCTCAGGAAGATCGCCGAGAACGAGTTCGGATCATTGGGCGACACCTCGACCCTCGCCGACCCGAGCCTGGTCGACGCGCTGATCGAGGGGCGGAAGAATCGCTGAGCGCGGCGCGCTTCACGGCGCAGTAGCGCGCGGCGATCTTGCCGGTTAAAGGGCCGGCATGCCCTGCCGCCCTTACCTTCGGAACGCGCGCTGATGCGGATCGTCGTCGGCGATATCGGCGGCACGCATGCGCGGTTCGCCATCGCCGAACTCGAGGGAGGCCGCCGCCCGCGCATCGGACCGATGAAGCGTTACCGCACCCGCGACTATCCAGGCCTCGCCGCCGCCTGGGCGCGCTTCGAGGAGGAGAGCGGGGCGCCGCTTCCCAAAAATGCCGCGCTCGCGGTCGCCGCCCCGATCGAGGGCGAGATCCTCCGCTTCATGAACAGCGACTGGCGGATCGAGCGGCGAACGCTCGGCGCCGATCTCGGGCTCGATCAGCTGTTGCTCCTCAACGATTTCGGCGCGGTCGCGCACGCCGTTTCGGTGCTGGAGCCGGATGATTTCATCCACCTTCACGGGCCCGAAGCGCTCCCGGAGGATGGCGCGATCACCGTGCTCGGTCCCGGCACCGGCCTTGGCGTCGCGATCCTGCTGCGGCGCGGCGGCCAGGTCTCCGTGGTCGAGACGGAGGCCGCGCATATCGGGTTCGCCCCGCTCGACCCGGAAGAGGAGACCCTCGCCGACGCCATCGTCGAGCAGCATGGCCGCGCCTCGGTCGAGCGGGTCGTCTCGGGGCCCGGCCTTATCGACATCTACCGCAATCTGGGCGGCGAGGCCGATGTCGATCCCAACCGCGCCGGCGACCTGTGGAGCGCGGCCATCGACGGCACCGATGCGGTCGCGGTCCACGCGCTCGACATCCTCGTTCGCTGCCTCGCCGCGGCCGCCGGCGACTTCAGTCTGGCGCACGGCGCGATGGGCGTCGTCATCACCGGCGGCCTCGCCAACCGCATCCCGAACCTGCTCCAGACGCCGATGTTCGCCTCGCGCTTCACCGCCAAGGGCCGCTACCGCGAGCGGATGCAGCGGGTGCCGGTGATGCTCGCCACCCACGCCGAGCCTGGCCTGCTCGGCGCGGCGGTGGCGTTCCAGCGGACGTTCGGCTGAACCTCCCCCGCCTCAGCGCGGCGCCATCCGGATCGCGCCGTCCAGCCGGACATATTCGCCGTTGAGATAGACATTCTCGGCCATGAAGACGGCCAGCCGCGCATATTCCTCCGCCGTGCCGAGCCGCTTCGGGAACGGCACCTGGGCGGCGAGCGCGTCCTGGACGTTCTGCGGCATCATCGCGACCATCGGCGTCTTGAAGACGCCGGGCAGGATCGTGTTGACGCGGATGCCCTCGCCCATCAGGTCGCGCGCGATCGGCAGCGCCATGCCGAGCACCCCGGCCTTCGACGCCGAATAGGCGGCCTGGCCGATCTGCCCGTCCTGCGCGGCGACCGATGCGGTGTTGATGATGCAGCCCTTCTCCCCATCCTCCATCGGATCGAGGCTCGCCATGCCGGCAGCCGATGCGGCGAGCACGCGGAAGGTGCCGATGAGGTTGATCTGGATGGCGAGCTCGAACTGATGGATCGGGTAGCGCTTGATCGCCCCCGTTTCCTTGTCGCGCCCGACCGTCTTCACTGCATTCGCGACGCCGGCGCAGTTGACGCACAGCCGCTCCTGTCCGTGCGCCTCGCGCGCCTTGGCGAAGGCCGCATCGACCTTCTCGTCCGACGTCACGTCGACCTCGCAGAAGATGCCGCCGATCTCCGCGGCGACCTTTTCGCCCCTGGCGACATCGCGGTCGAAGACGGCGACCTTGACGCCCTTCGCGGCAAGCGCCCTGGCGGTGGCCTCGCCGAGGCCGGAGGCGGCGCCGGTAACGACGGCGGCGATGGACGAGTCGAGCTTCATTTCGGATCTCCTTCGCCCCGCTCCCTAGTGGCCCGGCCGGGTGCTTCGCAAGGCTCGCGCGCGCGAACGTCGTTTCGCCGACGTACTTAACTGCGCCTTAGGGTTTATGGCGCATAAACCGTCGCACCGGGGAATTACGGGGATTCGACGAAATGGCCAGCAAGGCGCTACTCAATCTGGTGACCCAAGGCGGACACGACATGCGCCGGCGCTGGTCGCGCCAGCCGATGATCCTGTCCGCCCGGCTGATCACCATCGCCCAGGAATATCGGGTGCGGATCCGCGACCTTTCCGCCGGCGGCGCGCGGATCCAGGCCGACGACCTGCCGGAGGTCGGCACCGATGCGCTCCTGAAGCGCGGCGAGTTCGAGACGTTCGGCCATATCGCCTGGGTCCATGACGGCCAGGCCGGAATCGAGTTCGACGATCCGCTGAGCGATGCGGAGGTGGCCGCGCTCCAGGCCGCGCCGATCCACACGCCGACCCCGACCGCCGAGGATTATCGTCGCCCCGGCTTTGGCCGAAAGACCAGCAGCCATCCGCGCTGGTCCGACGGGACGGGCTGGATCGACGGCTAGCCCCGCGCGCGCCGCCTGCGCTAAGCGCGGGCGATGCGCGAGATCAGCAACATCGTCATCCTCACCGGCGCCGGCATTTCGGCGGAAAGCGGGCTCGCCACCTTTCGCGGGCCCGAGGGGCTGTGGGAGGGTCACCGAGTCGAAGATGTCGCGACTCCGGAGGCGTTCGCGCGCGATCCGGTGCTGGTGCATCGCTTCTACGATGCGCGCCGGGCCAATCTGAAGACGGTCGCGCCGAACGCGGCGCATCTGGCGCTCGCGCGGCTCGATGCCGAGTGGCCGGGCGGCCTGCTGATCGTCACCCAGAATGTCGATGATCTTCACGAGCGCGCGGGCGCCAAGCGCGTGCTCCACATGCACGGCGAGCTCAAATCCGCCTGGTGCCTCGCCTGCGACGCGCGCAGCCGGTGGGAGGAGGATCTTGGCGATCATCCGCCCTGCCCGTCCTGCGGCGCGGCGGGCCGGCTTCGTCCCGACATCGTGTGGTTCGGCGAAATGCCCTATGCGATGGAAGCGATCGACGCCGCGCTGATGAACGCCGACCTGTTCGTCTCGATCGGCACGTCCGGCGCGGTCTATCCCGCCGCGGGCTTTGTCCAGACGGCCCGTTATCGCGGGGCGGAGACCCTGGAGATGAACCTGGAGCCGAGCCTCGGCAGCTTTCATTTCCACGAAAGCCGGACTGGACGGGCGGGCGAGCTTGTGCCCCAATGGGTGGAGGAGATGCTGCGATGATCGAGGGAAGCTGCCATTGCGGGGCCGTCCACCTGAGCGTGCCCGACGCGCCCGCCGACCTCTCGAGCTGCAACTGCTCGATCTGCCGGCGGATCGGCGGACTGTGGGGCTATTATCGGCCCGACCAGGTCAGCGTCAGCGATCCTGACGGGCGCCTCGTCGGCTATGTCCATGGCGACGAGACGCTGACCACCTGGCATTGCGGCAAGTGCGGCTGCACCACCCACTGGTCCCCGCGCGATCCGGCCTATGAGCGAATGGGCGTCAACATCCGCATGTTCGATCCCGCCGTCTGGGCGGAATTGCCCCACCGGCTTGTCGACGGCGCGAGCTGGTAGACGGTCGGCAGGGCCGCGAACGCGGCCGGCCGGCTTTCACTCCACCCAGTCGAGCCCGATCTCGCGATAGAGGCCGCGATCTTCCTCCCATTTCGGGTTGACCTTGACGTGGAGGAAGAGGTGGACCTTGCGGCCGAGGAGGGTCGAAAGCTCCTTGCGCGCCGCCTCGCCGATCGCGCGGATGCGGGCGCCCCCTTTGCCAAGCACGATCGCCTTCTGGCTGTCGCGGGCGACGAGGATCTGCTGGTGGATCGCAGCCGAGCCGTCGGCGCGTTCCTCGAACCGCTCGGTCTCGATCGCGCTGTCATAGGGCAGTTCGGCGTGGAGCTGGAGATAGAGCTGCTCACGCGTGACCTCGGCGGCGAGCATCCGATCGGTCGCGTCCGACACCTGGTCCTCGGGGAAATGCCACGGCCCCTCGGGCATCCGCGCCGCGAGCGTCGCCTTCAAATCGGCGACGCCGTCGCCAGTCGCCGCCGAGATCATGAAAATCTCCTCGAACGAGGCTCGCCCGTCGAACTGGGCGACGAGGGCGAGGAGGTCCGGCTTCTTCACCAGATCGACCTTGTTGAGGATGAGCAGCTTCGGCTCCGGCCGCTCGCGGAGGCGATCGACCAGCTCGACCACGCCGCGCGTGAGCCCGGTCGTCGCATCGACGACGAGCGCGACGAGATCGGCATCCTGCGCTCCGCCCCAGGCGGCGGCGACCATCGCCCGATCGAGCCGGCGGCGCGGCGCGAAGATGCCCGGCGTGTCGATCAGCAGGATCTGCGCCTCGCCAGCGATCGCGATGCCCATCAGGCGCACGCGGGTCGTCTGCGCCTTCGGGCTGACGATCGCGACCTTCTGCCCGACCAGGGCGTTGACGAGCGTCGACTTGCCCGCATTGGGCGCGCCGACGACCGCGACGAAGCCGCAGCTCTGGCTCATCGCATTTTCTCCAGCAGCGCCGTGGCGGCGGCAGTCTCGGCCTCCTGCTTCGAATGCCCCTCCCCCCGCGCCTCGCCGACCCCGCGCACGCTGACTTCGATCGTGAAGCGGCGGGCATGATCCGGTCCGCTGGTTTCGACCACCCGATATTCGGGCGCACGGCGGCGCTGTGCGGCGGTCCATTCCTGAAGCGCGGCCTTGGGATGCTTGGGCGGCTGGGCGAGCCGGTCCACCCGGTCCCCCCAGGCGCTGCGGACGAAGGCATTGGCGGCGTCGAAGCCGGCGTCGAGGTAGAGCGCGCCGATCAGCGCCTCGATCACATCGCCGAGGACATTGTCGCTGCGGAACACGCCATCGTCGAGCGCCTGCTTGCCGAGCCTCAGGCGCGGTTGCACATCCAGCGCGCGCGCGATTTCGGCACAGACCTCGCCGGTCACCAGCGCGTTGAGCCGATGCGAGAGTTTGCCTTCGGGCTCATCCGGATAGGTTTCGAACAGCCAGCGCGCGACGATCAGGCCGAGCACCCGATCGCCCAGAAATTCGAGCCGCTCGTAATTGGCCTCGCCGAAGCTCGAATGGGTGAGCGCCCGCTCGTAGAGCGCCAGATCACCGGGGGCGCGGCCGAGCGTCTTCGCAAGCCAATCGGAAAGGTCGCTCATTCGTAAAGATGCCCGATCCGGCGCCAGCGGGCCGCGGTGAACCAGGTCCAGGGCTTGATCCAGGACGAAGAGCCGTCGGTCGACCAGTAGGCGATCTCGGCCGGGCCGAGCACATTTTCCACCGGCAGCATCCCGACGCCGTTTTCGAAGACCGGCACGCGGCTGTCGGCGCTGTCATCGCGATTGTCACCCATCACGAACAGATTCCCCTCGGGAACGGTGACCGGCGGATAATTGTCCGTCGGGCCATAGCCTTGATCGAGCACCTCATAGCTGCGCCCGCCGGGCAGGCTCTCGACATAACGCGGATAGTGGCAGACCGGTCCGTCCGGGCCCGCCACGCGCCGGGCCGCGGGATCATCGCCGACGAACCGGCACGGGCTGTTCGGCGTCTCCGGCATCTCGAAATCCGCGATCCGCCGACGCGGGAGCGCGCGGCCGTTCAGGAACACGACGCCGCCCCGAACCTCGATCGTGTCGCCCGGCAGGCCAATCACCCGCTTCACCAGATCCTCGTCACGATTGCCGGGATAACGGAACACGACGATGTCCCCGCGCTCCGGCAACCGCTCGAACAGCCGGCCCGAAAAGCGCGCCATCCCGAAGGGCAGCGAGTAGCGCGAGATGCCATAGGGCCATTTCGCGACGAACAGATGATCGCCGATCATCAGGTTCGGCAGCATCGATCCGGACGGGATGTTGAACGGAGCGAAGACGAAGCTGCGAAGGATCAGCGCGCCGACGAACAGGAAAAGGAAGAAGCGCAGCGTCTCCCACCAGCTTTCCTTCTTTTCGGGCGCCGGCGCGTCCGCCGAGGGCGCGGCGGCGGGATCGGTTGCGGCTTCGCTGTCCATCGGCTCCGCTTTCGCTTGGGCGCGGGGGGCGGTCAAGTTCGCACGCGCTAGGAATGTGCGGGCGGCGTCTCTAGATAGGCCGCTCCACGAGAAGGAAATGCGATGGCCGATGCCTGGAACATGCTGGAGGAGATGGCGCCGACGAGTCTGCGCGACCTCTTCGCCAGCGAGCCTGACCGGCTGGCGCGCCTCAGCCTCGACGAAGCCGGCCTGCATTTCGATTTTTCCAAGACGCATCTCAGCCGTGCCGCCATCGACGCCTTCCTCGATCTCGGCGAATCCGCCGGCCTCGCCGCGCGGCGCGATGCGATGTTCGCCGGCGGGATCGTCAACCCGAGCGAGGGCCGAGCCGCCGAACATGGCGCCGAGCGCGGCGAGGGCGCGCCGGAAAGCGTCGCCCGGTCGGGCGCCTTCCACGCGCGGATGCGCACCCTGATCGACGCGATCGAGGCCGAGGCGTTCGGCCCGGTGCGCCACGTCCTCCATGTCGGCATCGGCGGCTCGGCGCTCGGCCCCAAGCTGCTCGTCGACGCGCTCGGCCGCGATGCCGGACGCTACGACACGGCCATCGTGTCGAACGTCGACGGCGCAGCGCTCGAGGAAGCGGTCAGGGACTTCGATCCGCACACCACCCTGCTCGCCATCGCCTCCAAGACCTTCACCACCAGCGAGACGATGCTGAACGCGCGATCGGCGATCACCTGGATGGCCGAAAACGGAGTCGACGATCCTTATGGACGCGTCGTCGCGCTCACCGCATCGCCCGAAAAGGCGATCGAATTCGGCGTCGACGAAACCCGCATCCTGCCCTTTTCCGAAACCGTCGGCGGCCGCTATTCGCTCTGGTCGTCGATCGGATTTCCAGCGGCGCTCGCGCTCGGCTGGGACGCATTCGAAAGCCTGCTCGAAGGCGCGGCGGCAATGGACCGGCATTTCCGCCTCGCCCCGTTCGATCGCAACGCGCCGGTGCTCGCCGCCTTCGTCGATCGCTATTATGCCAATATCCGCAAGGCCGGGACGCGCGCCGTCTTCGCCTATGACGAGCGGCTGCGGCTCCTGCCCGACTATCTCCAGCAGCTGGAGATGGAATCGAACGGAAAGTCCGTCCGGCTCGATGGCTCGCCGAGCCCGCGGGCGACGGCCGCGATCACCTGGGGCGGCGTCGGCACCGACGCGCAGCACGCGGTGTTCCAGCTCCTCCACCAGGGCACCCATCTCGTCCCGGTCGAGTTCGTCGCGGTGGCGGAGCCCGGCGACACGCTCGATCCCGCGCATCATCGCCAACTTCTCGTCAACTGCTTCGCCCAGGGCGCCGCGTTGATGGCGGGGCGGCCCGCGGACGATCCCAACCGCGCCTATCCGGGGGATCGTCCGTCGACGACGATCCTCGCCGAGCGGCTCGATCCGCGCACGCTCGGCGCGCTGATCGCCTTTTACGAGCATCGCGTGTTCGCCAACGCGGCACTGCTCGGGATCAATCCCTTCGATCAGTTCGGGGTGGAGCTGGGCAAGGAAATGGCCAAGGCGCTCGACGGCGGCGACGATCTCGCCTTCGATCCCTCGACCGAGGCACTGATCGCGCGGGCGTTCGGGGAGGACATGGGATGAGAATCACCCCCGCGCTCCTTGCCGCCTTGGTCGGCGCAGCTCCGGCCGCCGCCGCGCCGCTCGAACAGTTCAACCACCGCCTGTTCCTGCCCGTCACCGTCAACGGGCAGCCGACCGTCGCATTGCTCGATTCCGCCGCGGAGATGACGGTGCTCGACGACGATTTCGCGACCGGCCAGCTTGGCCTGCGGCTCGATGGCAGCGCCACCGCCCATGGCAGCGGCGCAGAGGAGATGGAGGCCCGCTTCGCCGATCATGTCAGCGTCGCCGTGCTCGGGACGCAGCTGGACCTGCGGGCCGTCGTGATCGATCTGGACGAGGTCTCTCAGCGCTTGCTGGGCCGTCCGGTGCGGATGCTGCTGGGGCGCGAGCTGTTCGATCGGGAGCGGCTTCGGATCGACATTGCCGGCGGCACGATCGACCGCACGAGCGGAGCGGCGCGCGGCACTCGCCTCGCGGTCGCGGACTATCGCGGCAATCCCGTCATCACCGCGACGATCGAAGGCCATGAAACCTCCCAGGCCGTGTTCGATCTCGGCAATGGCAGCGGCATCCTGATCGGCCGCGCCTTCGCCCGACGCAACGGCCTGGACGCGCCCGACCGGATCGTCGGACAAGCGGACGGCGGCGGGCTCGGCGGCACGATCCGTCGCGACCGGATCGTGCTTCGCGACCTGACGGTCGGCAGCCGGACCTTCCACAATGTCCCGGCTGAGATCGACGACACCGAAACCGCCGCCGACGTGAATCTCGGCACGGCGGTGCTCGGGAATTTCATCATCACCACCGATTTCGCGCAGCATGCGCTTTGGCTGGAGCCCAGAGAGTGACCAAGACCTACGATTACGACCTTTTCGTCATCGGCGCCGGATCGGGCGGGATGCGCGCATCGCGGGTCGCGGCCGCGCATGGCGCGAGGGTCGCGGTGGCGGAGGAATATCGGGTCGGCGGAACCTGCGTCATCCGCGGCTGCGTGCCCAAGAAGCTGCTCGTCTACGGCGCGCATTTCGCCGAGGATCTGCAGGACGCGCGGCGCTTCGGCTGGGAGGTGCCCGACTGCCGGTTCGACTGGCCGACGCTGCGCGACAACGTGCTGGCCGAGGTCGAGCGACTCGAAGGCATTTACGGCGACATTCTCGACCGCCACGATGTCGAGCTCTTCACCCAGCGCGCGACGCTGACCGGGCCGAACGAGATCGCGCTTGCCGACGGCACGAAGGTGACCGCCGCGACCATCCTTGTCGCCACCGGCTCGACGCCGATGGTCCCAGACATTCCCGGCGCCGAGCACGGCATCACCTCGAACGAGGTGTTCAACCTGCCCGCGATCCCGCGCCGGATCGCGATCGCCGGCGGCGGTTATATCGCCAACGAATTCGCAGGCATCTTCCACGAATTTTCCTGCCGCGTGACGCTGATCAATCGCGGCGACCGGATCCTTCGCGGCTATGACGAGCAGATCCGCGACCGATTGCTCCAGATCGGCCTCACCAAGGGCCTCAACTTCCGCTTCAACGCACCGATCGAAAGGGTCGAGAAGCAGGAAGACGGCAGCCTCCTCATCCATATGGGCGGCCAGGAGCCGATCGAGACCGACATGCTGCTGTGGGCCGTCGGGCGCCAGCCGAACACCGGCGGGCTCGGGCTCGACGCCGCGGGCGTGAAGCTCGGCCGGAACGGCGCGATCCTGGTCGACGAGGACAACCAGTCGAGCGTGCCGAGCATCTATGCGGTGGGCGACGTCACCGATCGAGTCCAGCTCACCCCGGTCGCGATCCGCGAGGCGCAGGCCTTCGCCGACACCGTCTTCGGCGGAACGCCCTCACGGGTCGATTATGCCAACATCCCCTCGGCCGTATTCAGCCACCCGCCGATCGCCGCGGTCGGCATGACCGAGAGCCAGGCGCGCGACAAGCTCGGCGGCGAATATCAGACCTACACGTCCGATTTCCGGCCGATGAAGAACGTGCTGGCCGGCCGCAACGAGCGCTCGCTCTACAAGATCATCGTCGATCGCGAGACGCAGAAGGTGATCGGCCTCCACATGATCGGCCCCGACGCCCCCGAAATCCTCCAGGCCGCCGCGATCGCGGTGAAGGCCGGCCTTACCAAGGCGCAGTTCGACGAGACGATCGCACTGCACCCGACGATGGCGGAGGAACTGGTGCTGATGAGATAAAGACATCTTGCACAGGTTCTTTGCCCGCCCTTGTAGAATTCATGCCGGGCGAGGCGCGTGATCATGTTATGAACCCGCCATGGGTGGGCGACTCGCACGAATTCTTGCGGTCTTTTTCTTCATCTGCGGCCCGTTGTCTTTGGCCTCGACTGCGCGCGCGCAGCAGCCGTCGGCGCAATCACCGCAATGGATCGCCGATTGGGGCGAGCGGCGCTGTGCGCTCATGCGCTCCGTGCCCGGCGATCCGCCGCTGACCTTCAGCCTGCGGATCATTCCGGGAAATCCGTTTCCGGAGCTCCTCCTGGTCAACCCGGCCTGGCGACAGGACCCCTTCCCCGGCACGATGCCGGTGAGGCTCGTCCTCCTCCCCGGGGGAGAGCAGGTCGTCGGCCAGGGCTCGGTCTCGCATCTCGAGGAAACGGGTCCGCGGGTGCTCGAGGTGAATGAAATTCCAGCCGATTTCTCGGACAAGCTCTCGGCCGCGTCGGCGATCTCGATCCGCATCGGCCGTCGCGAACTGGCCCGGGTCCCGACGCCTCAGGCGGCCGCAGCCGTCCACGCCCTGCGCGAGTGCAACGACGCCCTGCTGCGCGCCTGGGGCGTCGATCCGGCCGCGATCGCGGCTTTGCGCAACTGCCCGAGACCGACGATGACGGGCCGGTGGTTCTCCAGCGAGGATTATCCCCGAACCGCGCTCAGGTCGGCAACTTCAGGCCTGGTGACGTTTCGTTACAGCGTTGCCGCGGACGGACGCGTCACCGATTGCGCCATCGTGGCGTCGAGCGGCAATTCCGATCTCGATGCGACGACCTGCCGCCTGTTCCGGCGGCGCGCCACCTTCTTGCCGGCCATCGGCCGCGACGGCCAACCGACGGCCGCGACCATGGTCATGAGCGTCACCTGGATCGTCCCGCGCAGCAATCCCTGAGCCACAGCGCGGTGGGCCGCATTGCCGCTCAATCCCACCAGAAATACCACCAATCGCTGGACATCAGCTGCGCCGCGAGGGCGCCAGGTGACTGAAATCTTGTGCCATCATCGCTCCCCGAGACGTGGGCATGAACGAGAAGAAGCCCATGCCGGCCACGCCCGCGAGCATCGTGCGGCGGTCAATGAAAGCTGCCATATCCCGACGACTCGCGGCCCCCTTTTGTCTCCTCTATAGGCCGAGCATGGCATCAAATCACGACAGCGACATCCTCATCATCGGCGCCGGGCATAACGGCCTCGCCTGCGCCTTCTATCTCGCGCGGCGGGGACTGAAGGTCACCGTGCTGGAGGCGCGGTCCGTGGTCGGCGGGGCGGCCGTGACGGAGGCATTCCACCCGGGCTTCCGCAACTCGACGGCGAGCTACACGGTGAGCCTGCTCAATCCGACCGTGATCCGCGACATGCGGCTCGCCGAGCATGGCCTGAAGGTGGTGCTCAGGAAGATCGACAATTTCCTGCCGACCGAAGGCCCCGAATATCTTCTCGCCGGGCGCGGCGGGCTGACGAAGCGGGAGATTGCGCGGCTCTCCCCTGCCGATGCCGAGAATTACGATGCCTATTCGGCGGCGCTCGATTCGGTGGTCGGCATTCTGAAGCAGTGGCTGCTTCGCGCGCCGCCCAATGCCGGCGGCGGGCTCGGCGACCTTCTTGCCCTGCTCAAGCTCGGCAACGGCGTGCGCGGGCTTGTCGCGGAGGAGCAACGGCACCTCGTCGACTTCTTCACCAAATCGGCGGCGGACATATTGGGCCGCTATTTCAGCCATGATCTGGTCCAGGCCCTGTTCGGCTTCGACGCGGTCGTCGGCCATTATGCGAGCCCCTATGCGCCGGGCACGGCCTATGTCCTGCTCCATCACGTCTTCGGCGAGGCGGACGGGGTGCCGGGCGCCTGGGGCCATGCGATCGGCGGCATGGGCGCGATCACCCAGGCGATGGCCAAGGCGGCGCGGGCCGAAGGGGTCGAGATTCTGCTCGACACGCCGGTGGACGAGATCATCGTCGAGCGCGGCCGCGCGGCCGGCGCGGTGGCCGGGGGCACGACGTATCGGGCCAAGGCGGTCGCCGCCGGCGTGAACCCGAAGCTGCTCTTCACGAAGCTCCTCCCCGCCGGCGCGGTCGAGCCGGAAATCGAGCGCCGCATGGCCCACTGGCAGAGCGAGTCGGCGACTTTCCGGATGAACGTGGCGCTGTCCGAGCTGCCGCGCTTCACGTCGCTGCCCGAGCCCGGGGATCAGCTCACCGCCGGCATCATCATCGCGCCGTCCCTCGGCTATATGGATCGGGCCTATCTTTCCGCGCGCACCGAGGGCTTTTCGGCAGAGCCGATCGTCGAGATGCTGATCCCCTCGACCCTCGACGACAGCCTGGCCCCGGCGGGGCAGCATGTCGCGAGCCTCTTCTGCCAGCATTTCCCCTATGATGTGCCCGGCGGCTGGGACGCCCGCCGCGAAGAGGCGGCGGACCGGATCATCGCGACCGTCGATCGCTACGCGCCCGGCTTCGCGGCGAGCGTGATCGCCCGGCTCGCCCTCTCGCCCCTCGACCTCGAACGCCGCTTCGGCCTGGTCGGCGGCGACATCTTCCACGGCAAGATGGGATTGGACCAGCTCTTCTCGAACCGGCCGATGCTTGGCCATGCCGATTACCGGATGCCGCTTCCCGGCCTTTACCTGTGCGGATCGGGCGCGCATCCCGGCGGCGGCGTCACCGGCGCGCCCGGGCACAATGCCGCCGCGGCGATCCTCAAGGACCGGCGCAAGCTTCGGCTTTGAGACGTCGCGACCGGGCGTTTCCACGCCGCAACGACTGGAACCCGCGGCTCCGTCGGGCGCTTCTGGCGCGATTGACGGAAGGATCGCCGTGCCCGGATCGTTCGCCAGCTTCTCCTTCTTTGCCGCGAGCCTGCTCGCGATCGCGACGGGCGCCGCGGCACAACGGCCACCCCGGCCTCTCCCCCTCCTGCGGATCGCACCGCCCAGCCCACCGCCGCGCTTCGTCCTGCCGCGCGATCAGGTCCGGGATCTCGGCAGGAGCCCGCGCAACGGGCTGATCGCCGCCTATCCGCTGCGATCGAATCTGGAACTTGGCATCGGCCGCTATCGGGTGGGTGGCCAGCATCGCCCCCCGACCAACACGGCCGGCGATTCGCCCCAGCGCCGCCGCGGAGTCGCCGCCATCGGGCTCAGCCTCAGCTTCTGAGCCGCCGCGCTCAGATGATCGGGTGGCGTTCCCAGTTCACCTTGTCCGCCCGCCCGGTGAGGCGGCGGTTCAGCTTGCGCGTCGTGTCGCTGCCCGTCGTGACGCACAGGAACGGAAAGACGGCATGGACCAGGCAGGCCAGACCGCCGCCGATCATCCGCAGCCCGAATCCGGCGGCGGCCATAAAATGCTCGCCATAGCTCTCGCCGACTTCCCGCGGATGCCGAGTGAAGGGATTTTTTGCCATTCGAGTCCTCGTTTGAGCAACTTCTAACCCCTTTCGTTTCGGTCCGCCAGACGCACCCGCTTGCGATGTACGCAAGCCTCCCCCATGAAGCGGGGCATGACGCGGATCGGCATATTCGGGGTGACCGGACGGATGGGCCGGGCGATCGGCGAGGCGGCGTCGGCGCAGGGCGCGACCGTGGCCGGCGGCCTTGATCGCGAGGGCCGGGCGCACGGCGGCCCGGCGACGGCCGCGGCGCTGGCCGAGGCGAGCGACGTGCTCGTCGATTTTACCGCGCCGGATGCGCTCGCCGGCCATCTCGATCTTGCGCTGGCGGCCGGCAAACCGATCCTGATCGGCACGACCGGCCTCACCCCCCCGCATCACCAGCGCATTCGCGAGGCCGCGCGGCGGATCGCCGTGCTCCAGACCGCGAACACATCGATCGGGATCAACGTGCTTCGCTATCTGGTGCGCGAGGCGGCGCGGCGGCTGGGGCCGGACTGGGACGCCGAGATCGTCGAGATGCACCATCGTCACAAGCTCGATACGCCCTCGGGCACCGCCCTGCTGCTCGGCGCCGCGGTCAACCAGGGGCGCGGCGCGGCGAGCGACGATGCGCTGAACCGCTTCGATCGGATGCAGGACGGGCCGCATGAGCGCGAGGAAGGCGGCGTCTACTACGCGTCGCTTCGCGGCGGATCGGTGGCCGGCGACCATGAGGTGATCTTCGCCGGCGAAGGCGAGCGGATCGAGCTTGGCCACCGGGCCGAGACCCGCGCCGTTTTCGCGACCGGCGCGGTCAGGGCCGCGCTCTGGCTCACGGGCAAGCCCGCCGGTCTTTACACCATGCAGGACGTGCTCGGGCTTGACTGACGCGCCGAAGATCGACGCCGCCACCGGGCTCGCGAGAAAGCTCGGCCTGTTCGATGCGACGATGATCGTGATGGGCGGGATCATCGGCTCCGGCATTTTCGTGAACCCGGCCGAGGTCGCCCGTCATGTCGCGACGCCGTCGCTGATCGTCGGCGCCTGGCTGATCGGCGGCGCGGTCGCCATCATCGGCGCGCTCGTCTATGCCGAGCTTGCCGCGCGGCGGCCGCAGGTCGGCGGCCAATATGCCTATATCCGCGACGCCTGGGGGCCGGTACCGGCCTTCCTCTACGGCTGGGGCCTGCTGCTCGTCATCCAGTCCGGCGGGATGGCGGCGGTCGCGATCACCTTCGCGCGCTACGCGGCAGAGCTGACCGGGACGGCGCTTCCCGAAGCCGGCCTCGCGGTCGCAGCGCTGGCGGCGCTCACCGCGATCAACTGCATGGGTGTCCGTTCGGGGAGCAATGTCCAAAGCTTCCTGATGCTGCTCAAGATCGCCGCGATCGCAATGCTGGTCGGCGCCGGCTTCCTCTTCGCCCCCGCCGCGCCGATGCCGCGCGCCGCGCCGGCCGAGCCGCTCGGCCTGCTCGCCGCGCTGACGCCGGTGATGTTCGCTTATGGCGGCTGGCAGACGGCAAGCTTCGTGGCGGGCGAGATGCGCGATCCGCGCCGTGATCTTGCGCGCGGCCTGCTGCTCGGCGTCGCCGGGGTGATCCTGCTCTATGCCGCGGTCGCCTTCGTCTGCGTCCACGCGCTCGGGCCGGAGGGGCTGGCTAGCTCGGCGACCCCGGCCTCGGACGTGATGCGCGTCGCGCTCGGCCCGCGAGGCGCCCAGCTGATCGCGCTCGGCATCGCCATTTCGGCCCTGGGCTTCCTCAGCCAGTCGATGCTGACCGCCCCGCGCGTCTATTTCGCGATGGCCGAGGACCGGCTCTTCTTCGAGCGAGTCGCGACCGTGAGCCCGCGCACCCGCGTGCCCACCGTCGCGATCCTCCTCCAGGGCGCGGTCGCCATCGTGATCGCGCTGTCCGGCGCCTATGGGCAGATATTGAGCTATGTGGTGTCGGTCGATTTCATCTTCTTCGGCCTCACCGGCGCGGCGCTGATCGTCTTCCGCCGCCGCCAGCCGGAGAGCGAGGGCTTTCGCGTCCCGCTCCACCCCTGGTCGACCCTGCTCTTCGTCGCCGCCTGCTGGATCATCGTCGCGGCGACCGTCGCGAGCCATCCGGTCAACAGCCTGATCGGCTTCGGCATCCTGGCGCTCGGCATTCCCGCCTGCCTCTACTGGCGGCGCAAGCAGAAGGCCGGCGCATGAGCGGACGGGTGCTGCAATCGGACTATATGCACTGGGCGAAAACGAGAGCGCCCGTGACCTACAACCTCGCCTCCAGCGAGGTGCCGCATTTCCGGCTCGACCGCTTCGCCATCGAGATTGCCGATCTCGAGCTCGATGGCGCGAGCCGCCACCGCGATCCGCCGCTGCGCGCCGCGATCGCGCGCAAGGCAGGTGTCGATGCGGCGCAGGTCGTCATGGCCGACGGCACGTCGATGGCGAACATGCTCGCAATGGCTGCCTTGGTCGGCCCGGGCGACGAGGTGCTCGCCGAGACGCCGGCCTATGAGCCGATGATCGCCACCGCCCGCTTCCTCGGCGCGGGCATAAGCAGCGTCGCCCGGCGCGCGCCCGATTTCCGGATCGATCCGGAAGCGATCGCCGCCGCGATGACGCCGCGAACGAAGCTGATCCTCCTCACCAATCTCCACAATCCCACAGGGGCCCTCGCGAGCGAGGCGGAGCTTCGCGCGATCGGCGAAATCGCGGCGAAGGCGGGCGCTTATGTGCTGGTCGACGAGGTCTATCTCGACGCCGCCGCGACGCCGCAGCGCAGCTGCGTCCATCTGGGCTCCCAATTCATCGCGACGGCGAGCCTCACCAAGGTCTATGGCCTGTCGGGCCTGCGCTGCGGCTGGATCCTCGCCGCGCCGGAGCTGGCCGAGAAGATCTGGCGGCTCAACGAACTGTTCGGCGTCTCGCAGGCCCATGCCGACGAGCGGCTTTCGACGATCGCGCTCGACCGGCTTGGCGAGGTCGCCGCCGACACGCCTGCCCTGCTCGCGCATAACCGCGCGCTCGTGAACGACTTTCTCGCCGGTCGCGACGATCTGGAGGCACCGCCGGTCGTCGGCGGCGTCACCTGCTTCCCGCGGCTGGTGCGCGGCAATGTCGACGCGCTCGATGGGCTGCTTCGCGCGCGCTACGACGCCGCGATCGTGCCCGGGCGTTTCTTCGGGCTCGCCGATCATTTCCGGCTCGGCTTCGGTCAGCCGACCGGGATCGTCGCCGGCGGGCTGGAGCGGCTCGGCGCGGCGCTGGATTCGCTGAGGTGAAGAAGGCCGACGTCGCGGAATTCTACCGCCGCCTCGCCGAACGCAATCCGAACCCTGTGACCGAGCTTGAATCGGTCAATCCCTATACCCTGCTCGTCGCCGTGGTCCTCTCCGCCCAGGCGACCGACGCCGGCGTCAACCGCGCCACCCGCGATCTCTTCAAGGCCGTGACGACGCCCGAGCAGATGGTCGCGCTCGGCGAGGAGGGGTTGAAGCAGCACATCCGGACGATCGGCCTGTTCAACACCAAGGCGAAGAACGTGATCGCGCTGTCGAAGGCGCTGATCGCCGATCATGGCAGCCAGGTGCCGGCCGATCGCGATGCGCTCCAGAAACTGCCCGGCGTCGGCCGGAAGACCGCCAACGTGGTGATGAACGTGGCTTTCGGGGCGGAGACCTTCGCCGTCGACACCCATGTCTTCCGCGTCGCCAACCGCACCGGCCTCGCGCCCGGCAAGACGGTCGAGAAGGTCGAGGCCGCGCTCGACAAGGTCACGCCCGCGCCCTGGCGGGTCACCGCGCACCACCTCTTGATCCTGCACGGCCGCTATGTCTGCAAGGCCCGCCGCCCCGAATGCTGGCGCTGCGTGGTCGCAGACCTGTGCGCCTACAAACCCAAGACCCCGCCGCCGGCCGACGCCTGAGGGAAGGCGGGTGGCGCACCCAAGAGGATTCGAACCTCTGGCCTCTGCCTTCGGAGCCAGTAAATCCCACTAGTCCTAAATTTAGCCGATTGTGCGCCATGCTACGCTATCCAGTGGAAACGTATAGACAATTCCGAAAACGCATGACCACTTTCGTATCCGTTTCTGCGCTCCGATTTCCGTCCGCGTGCTTACGTGGTGCTTACGCGAGATAGGGCGGCGTGACGAAGGATTGTCATGAGCAAGCTCACCAAGCGGGTCGTGGATGCTGCCGAAATCCGCGCGAAAGACTATGTCATCTGGGACGACGAACTGCCAGGCTTCGGCCTGCGCGTGTTCGCTTCGGGGAAGCGCAGCTATCTGGTTCAGTATCGCTCCGCCGGACGGTCGCGGCGCTATACGATCGGACTGCACGGTGTTTGGACGACCGAGACCGCTCGGAAAGAGGCGAAGGTTCAGCTTGGACGCGTCGCCAAGGGTGAAAACCCGACCGAAGAGCGGCAGCTCAATCAACGGGCCATCACCATCAAGGAACTTTGCAACTTGTACATTGCGGACCTTGAGCGAGGCGTGATCCTGGGCAAGGGCAACCGGCCCAAGAAGGCCAGCACCATCATCACCGATATCGGTCGCCTCCGGCGGCACATCATCCCGCTGTTCGGCTCGCGGAAGGTCAAGGATCTGACGAGGGCCGACGTCAACAAGGCGCTCAAGGATATCATGGCGGGCGCGACGGCGATGACCGCCAAGACCAATAAGCTCAGGGGCAAATCGATCGTTCGCGGCGGTCCTGGCACGGCTGTGCGCACGATCGGGCTGCTCGGAGGTGTGCTGACCTATGCAATGGATTGCGGAATCATATCGACGAATCCGACCCATGGCATCCGCAAGCCCAAATACAATGTGCGCGATCGCCGGCTCAATGAATCCGAGTACCGCCTGCTCGGGCGAATATTGGGCGCGGCAATGGACGGCAGGTACAGCCTCGCCGCGGAGATCGTGAAGGTCATTGCGCTGACCGGCTGCCGACGCGGGGAGATCATCAATCTGGCGCGCAAGGAGGTCGACTTTGTCGGCAGCTGCTTGCGGCTCGAGGACACGAAGGAGGGGCGATCGATAAGGCCGCTAGGGCTGCCTGCGCTCGAAGCACTCGAGGCGCGGCGGGACGTGACGACCGGCACCTATCTCTTCCCGGGCTTGGGTGAAGACAATGCTTTCGGCTGCTTTCCGCAGCACTGGAGCAAACTGTTCGAAGGTACCGAGCTCGCCGGCATTACTGCCCATGTCTTGCGCCACAGCTTCGCCAGCATCGCCAATGATCTGGGATTCACGGAGGTGACGATCGCGGCGCTGATCGGACATGCCAAGGGATCAATTACCGGCCGGTATATCCATACGCTCGACACGGCGCTGATCATGGCCGCCGACATGGTTTCGGGCTATATTCTGGGGCTGCTCGATGGCATTGAGTTCGAACGAAACTCATACGCCTTGGATCGTCATTCCCGGAAGGCGGCGCTCACCAAGTTTCTCATGGAAGCCCGAGGCGGCGATGCTCTTCAGTGCGGTGATGAGGTTCGGGAAGCTGCGTAGCAAGGCCGCACCGACCACAGATCGATCGGTCAGCAAGGAAGTGGCCTTTGTGAGGGTGCCTTGGGCTCCGGGACTTGAATTATGTAGTCCTAAGAGCTATAGAAATGGAGTAGCGGATGTCGGTCTTTCTGACCAAGAGCTTCGCGCGCTTTGCCCGCAAGGCGGGTCTGGCGGACGAGGCGCTGATCGAGGCGGCATCCGCCGTGGCGGCCGGCCAGGCAGATGCCGATCTCGGCGGCGGCGTGTTCAAGCAGCGTGTCGCGCGATCGGGTGGCGGGAAGTCTGGCGGGTATCGGACGATCATCTTGTTCAAGGCCGGCGGGCACTGCTTCTTTGCCCACGGTTTTGCCAAGAATGAGAAGGCCAACATCAGCGCGAAGGAGCTGAAAGCGTTGAAGCAGCTGGCGGGGCTCTTGTTGGGCTACTCCGCCGATGAACTAGGCGCCGCCATCAACGGAGGTGCATTGATAGAGGTTATGGAAGATGGCCGGGAAGGCGAAGAGTAAGCGAGTTGCCAGTCCGATCCTGGCATCGGTGCATGAAACCGCAGGCGAACTCCACAAGCTCGGGCTCGTGGATAAGGCAACGATGCGCGAGTTCGACGCACTCTGCCTCACGCCGGTCGAGTCGCTGTCGCCGGCAGAGATCCGTTCCATTCGAGAGCGCGAGCACGTCTCTCAGCCGGTATTCGCGCACTATCTCAATGTGCGGAAGGATGCGGTGAGCAAGTGGGAGCGCGGTGAGAAGAAGCCGGACGGGCCGTCGCTCAAACTGCTCAATCTCGTCCGGGCTAAGGGCCTGCAGGCCATCGCCTGAGGCGCCATCATTCCTTCTTGAGCCTGGATCCGGGAAACAGCGGAGCGCTCTGGCAGCATTCCTACGGCTCCGCCGGCGAAGTCTCTAGCAGTTCACTGAGGTCCGGGCCGACATGCGGCGACCGTTGTGCGAGCGTCAGCGTCTTCCCGCATGATTCGGCGAGGCGAACTAGGTCGTGGCAGAGCAGTCCAGCCGCGGCATCTGTCTCATCATCGGTCGCGAATGCCGTGACATAGGCGTGCTGCTGGAGCTTGATCAGGAGGCCGTTCCAGTCAGGCGCGGCGACTTTGAGCAATGCGCTGCGTGCGTCACAGACACGCTCATTGCGGACATCATAGTCGTCCTCGAGGTCCGCAACGTCACCCTCCCGTCCGGCCGGTTCATGGACCTCGCGATACCAGGTCAGCATGTCCGTTTGTGCGTTGACAAGTTCCGCCAAGGCATCGCGCCACTCGACCGGAGATCGAGCATCAATCGCGGTCGTGTCCGGGCTGTCAGACATAGAGCGCTCCTTAATATCGTAGAGACATCCATTTGGACGTGCACAGAGGGAGATTCCGCTCGCCGGAGCGGATGAGCCGAGTCATTTCTGCGCCGGTGCGACCAGACGGACCTGTCGGCCGGTCTCCTACTTATCGACGTTGATTCGGAGCGCCGGGGGCGTGGGCCAGTCTCCCGATACGCATGGCGTCGGATCGAAACCGACCCAAATGCAGCCGTTCGTTGCCGATCCTGCGACGCGCAGAAAATGCTGTTGTAACCGGCGGATTTTCCCATTCTTTGCCTGTCTCCGAAGCCGCGACGTGGCCCATGAACGGAGACAGGAACAGTGACTCAGCCCTCGGCGATCGTTCATCAGCGCAGCACCTTGATGCTGCGCAGCGCCCTGGGACCGGCAGTGTCGGCCTGGCTGGACGACCCGGAAGTTGCCGAGGTCATGCTCAATGCGGACGGGCGGCTGTGGGTCGACCGCCTCGACAGCGGAATGGCCGAGACCTGCGACCGGTTGTCGCCCGCACAGGCCGAGCGGATCATCAGGCTCGTCGCCCACCATGTTGGCGCCGAAGTCCATCGCAGCTCTCCGGGCGTCTCGGCCGAGCTGCCCGAAGGTGGTGAGCGGTTCGAGGGGCTGCTCCCGCCGGTGGTGACCGAGCCGGTCTTTTCGATCCGACGTCCGGCGAGCCTGCCGTTGGCGCTCGCGGACTACGTCAAATCCGGCGTCATGCCGGCGACCGCGGCAGGCTATCTCGCCCAGGCCGTCCAAACCCGCGCCAACATCCTCGTCGCGGGCGGCACGTCCACCGGCAAGACCACCCTCACCAATGCGCTCCTTGCGGTTGCGGCGGACTGCAACGACCGCATCATCCTGATCGAGGACACGCGCGAGCTGCGCTGTGACGCTGCCAATGTCGTAGCGCTCCGGACGGCGCCCGGCGTCACCATGACCGACCTGGTGCGCTCCAGCCTGCGACTGCGCCCCGACCGCATTCCGGTCGGCGAGGTCCGCGGCCCCGAGGCGCTCGACCTTCTAAAAGCCTGGGGCACCGGCCATCCCGGCGGCATCGGGACGATCCACGCCGGCAGCGCCACGGCCGCGCTGCATCGGCTCGAGCAACTGATCCTCGAAGCCGTCGTGCATGTCCCGCGCGCGCTCATCGCCGAAACCATCGACGTGATCGCCGTACTGACTGGCCGCGGCAGCGAGCGGCGGCTCAGCGAGCTGGTCCGTGTCGAAGGGCTCGATGCCGCCGGCGCCTACCGCCTTCTCACCATCCACAATGTCCAGGGAGTCTCCGCATGATCCGTGTCCGTCCCACCCACCTTGCTGCCGCAATTGCGCTTGCTGCGCTCTACGCCTCGCCCGCCTGGGCCGGGGGCTCGGGCATGCCTTGGGAGACCCCTCTTCAGTCGATCGTCGACTCGATCCAGGGCCCGGTCGCCCGGGTCATCGGCGTCATCGCGATCGTCATCACCGGCCTGACGCTCGCATTCGGCGACACGTCGGGCGGGTTCAGGCGGATGGTGCAGGTGGTGTTCGGCCTCTCGGTCGCGTTCGCCGCATCCTCCTTCTTCCTCAGCTTCTTCAGCTTCGTCGGCGGAGCGCTGATCTGATGGACGAGGATCTCCCAGGGTTCGCGGTCCCGGTCCACCGGGCGCTGGCCGAGCCGATCATGCTGGCCGGCGCGCCGCGGGCGCTCGCGATCTTCAACGGCACGCTTGCCGCTGCGGTCGGGATCGGCCTCCGGCTGTGGATCGCCGGCATCGTGATGGCGATCGTCGGCCACGGCCTCGCCGTGTTTGCCGCGCGGCGCGATCCGCAGATCCTCCCCGTCGCCCGCCGTCACATGGCGCTTCCCACCCTCTTCGAAAGCTGAGACCCATGATGTTCCTCCGCGAGCATGCCCGCCGCGCATCGCGCCTCTCGGACTTCCTGCCCTGGGCCGCGATGATCGCCCCCGGCATCGTCCTCAGCAAGGACGGGAGCTTCCTGCGGGTGGCGCGCTTCCGCGGCCCCGATCTCGACAGCGCCACCCAGGCCGAGCTCATCGCGACCTCCAGCCGGCTGAACAGCGCCCTGAAGCGGCTGGGCACCGGCTGGGCGATCTATGTCGAGGCACAGCGCAAGGCCTCGCCCGGCTATCCGGTTTCGACCGGGTTCGCCGATCCGGTTTCGGCGCTGATCGACGAGGAACGCCGCGACCAGTTCGAAGGCGGCGACATCACCCAGGCGAACTTCACCAGCACCTATTACCTGACCCTGCAATGGCTGCCGCCGGCCGATGATGCGTCGAAGGCTTCGTCCATGCTGTTCGAGGGCGGCGCCGAGGGGATTGCGACCGCGGCCGATCATCTCGACGATTTCGAGCGCGATACGGGGCGCGTCCTCGACATGATCGAAGGCGTCATGCCGGAAGCCGCCTGGCTCTCGGACACCGAAACCCTCACCTATCTCCACTCGACGATTTCCACGCACGACCAGCGAATCGCCGTGCCGGACACGCCGATGCATCTCGATGCGCTGCTCGCCGACGAATTGCTGGTCGGCGGCCTGACTCCCCAGCTCGGCGACAAGCATTTGCGGGTTCTCAGCATCACCGGCTTTCCAGCCGGTACGGTGCCGGGGATGCTCGACGAGCTCAATCGGCTCGGCTTCGCCTATCGCTGGACGACGCGCGCAATCTGCATGGACAAGGTGACGGCGCAGCGCACGCTCAACAAGATCCGGCGGCTGTGGTTCTCGAAGCGCAAGAGCCTGGCGGCGATCATCAAGGAGGTGCTGACCAACGAGGCGAGCGTGCTGGTCGACACGGATGCGACCAACAAGTCCGCCGACGCCGATGCGGCGCTGCAGGAGCTCGGCGCCGACATCGCCGGGTTCGTCTATGTCACCACCACGATCACCGTGCTGGGCGACACGCCCCGCGATGCCGATCTCAAGCTGCAATCGATCGAGAAGATCGTGCGCGGCCGCGACTTCGCCTGCATCGCCGAGGGGCTGAACGCGCTCGAGGCCTGGCTCGGCTCGCTCCCTGGCAACCCTTACGCCAATGTCCGCCAGCCGCCGATCTCGACCCTCAATCTCGCCCATGTGATGCCGGTCTCCGCGGTCTGGGCCGGGCAGGACGAGGACACGCATTTCGGGGCGCCGCCGCTGTTCCATGCCCGTACCCAGGGCGCGACCCCATTCCGTTTCTCGCTCCATGTCGGCGACGTCGGGCACACGCTCGTGGTCGGGCCGACCGGCGCGGGCAAGAGCGTGCTGCTCGCCTTCATGGCATTGCAGTTCCGCCGCTATGAAGGCGCGCAGATCTTCGCGTTCGATCATGGCGGATCGATCCGCGCCGCCACGCTCGGGATTGGCGGCGAGTGGCACGATCTCGGCGGCGTGCTTGGCGGCGGCGATCATCAGCCGGTCGCGCTGCAGCCGCTGGCCCGGATCGACGTTCTCGACGAACGCGCCTGGGCGGCGGATTCCATTCGCGGACCTTCGCGCCGTATCCGTCCGGTCCCACTTCCCGCATGGTGAGCATGACATGGGCGTGGGGTTTGGCCTCGCCGTCGGCGCCGATATCCCAATGGACGTTGAGATCGGCGACCATGCCGCGATCGACGAACTCGGCTCTCACGAATTCCCGGGCGAGCGCGATGCCCTGCTCCTTCGTCATCTCGCGGGGAATGGCGAACTCGACCTCGCGGGCGAGTTGCGCATCCCTGCGTTTCTCGGTCGCCTCAACCTCGTTCCACAGCACTTCGCGATCGCGCAGCCGCTCCGGCGCGCCCTCCGGCAGCATGATCTCGGAGTGGACGACGCCGGCCTTGTTGGTGAAGTCGTGGTCCCGCCCGAGCCGCTCGTCATGGAGCCGCTCGGCCGCCCGGTAGGCGGCGGCCGCCATGGCGCTCCGTCCACTGCCGCGTCCGATGACCTTGGCCGAGAAATGGTAGATCGCCATGACGGCGTCCCATTTACGCCAGACCCCGCGACGTCGGTACGACGTATAAGCACGCTCTCATGCGCTAGAGCACGCCTGAGAGATTCGACCTGTTGAATGAGAGATCAGGCGAACCAATTCGCCGGCATCACCACGCTACCGGGAGATGCGAAGATGCGGAAGGTTCGGGATTTCGATGCGGAGCTGAAAGCGCTGAACGAGCGTGCCAAGCTGCTCCAGCAGCGCAAGGTCCAGCAGTTCGGCGAGCTGGTCGAGGCGACGGCGGCCGATACGCTCGACCCCGATATGCTGGCCGGCGCGCTGCTCGCGGCCGTCGCGGAAAAGGACAAGGCGACGAGGGCGGCGTGGAGCACACGCGGCGCGCAATTCTTTCGCGAAACGAGCCGGAGAACCGCTCCAGCGCCGGGGCCGCCTCATGCGCGAAGCGGTTGGCGGCGAACTTGGAGTGTCGGATGCTGATCTCCTCGAAGCCTTCGGCACCCCAAATGTTGCGGTTCATGCACACCGCGCGGAGGTAGAACGACGCCATGCCGAGCGTCTTCGATCCGACTTCGCTGTTCCAGCAATAGAAGCCCC